>Ga0207655_1000001_pt1 | contig 1866413 bp, 1787 predicted proteins | sample KBSM44metaG_FD_184398 | JGI IMG/M metagenome (GOLD analysis project Ga0207655, IMG submission 184398) | Miscanthus rhizosphere microbial communities from Kellogg Biological Station, Michigan, USA - KBS M4-4 metaG (SPAdes) (version 2) | ecosystem: Host-associated > Plants > Roots >...
GTAAACCGGTGCATGAATCCGGTGGTTACAGAAGTCTTCGGTGGAGCGGTAGTTCAGTCGGTTAGAATACCTGCCTGTCACGCAGGGGGTCGCGGGTTCGAGTCCCGTCCGTTCCGCCACTTATTAAAAGCCCTGAGTTAACGCTCAGGGCTTTTTCTTGTCTGAAATTTAATTATTGCTATAAACGCAAAAATCCTCTGCATATTTCACTCTTTTTCAACATACCTATACCACGCGATAATCATCCTCAGTTAACGAACATAATGATTAAAGAGGATTTACATGACTATCCCTGCATTCGGTCTTGGCACCTTCCGCCTGAAAGACGACGTCGTCATCGCATCTGTTAAAACCGCTCTCGAATTAGGTTATCGTACCGTCGATACGGCACAAATTTATGGCAACGAAGCAGCTGTAGGCCAGGCCATTGAAGAAAGCGGCTTACCACGTGAAGAATTATTCATCACGACGAAGATCTGGACCGAGAACCTCAGCAAAGACAAGCTGATCCCAAGCCTGAAAGAGAGCCTGGAAAAGCTGCGTACCGATTATGTCGATCTGACGCTCATCCACTGGCCTTCACCAGGTGATGCTGTTTCTGTTGAAGAAACTATGCTGGCACTTCTGGAAGCTAAAAAGTTAGGTTTGACTCGCAACATCGGGATCTCGAATTTCACTATTCCATTGATGGAAAAGGCGATTGCGGCCGTTGGCGCAGAAAATATTGCCACCAATCAGATTGAGCTGTCCCCGTACCTGCAAAACCGTAAAGTGGTGAACTGGGCGAATGAGAAAGGCATTCACATCACGTCGTACATGACGCTGGCGTATGGTAAAGCGTTGAAAGATGAAGTCATTGCGCGTATTGCTGATAAGCACAATGCCACGGCGGCGCAGGTTATCCTGGCGTGGGCGATGGGGGAAGGTTATGCCGTGATCCCTTCTTCAACGAAACGTGAGAACCTGGCGAGCAACCTTCTGGCGAGGGATCTCAAGCTGGACGCTGAAGATCAAAAAGCGATCGCTGCGCTTGATTGCAACGACCGCCTGGTCAGCCCGGAAGGTCTGGCCCCAAACTGGGATTAATTTAACTCACCCTCTGTAGCCTCAAACCCTCTCACAGCTCCTTCGGGAGCTGTTTTATATGCTCACTCAGAAAGTCGATAAATGCCCGGATACGGGTACTGACTGCGCGGTCGCTGTAATAAACTGCACTGAAGGGCATCTCCACCGGCAGACGTTTGTCTTCCATCAACTCGACCAGCTCACCCCGGGCTATCTCATTATTAATCATATAGTCAGACAGACAGGCAATCCCATTCCCGCTAAGACAGAGCTGTTTCAGTGTCTCCCCACTATTTGAGGACAGCCCGCTGGTAATCTCATGAAGCTGACCGTCGCTGCAGGCAATCGGCCAGGTATTCAGCGATAACGGCTCTGTGAATCCCAGACAGAGATGGTTTTTTAACTCCTCTACCGTCTCAGGTTTACCATATTGCGCAATATAGTCGGGTGAGGCGATGATTTTGCGATAGCTGGTAAACAGCGGACGGGCGCGCAGGCTCGAGTCCGTAAGCGTTCCGGCGCGAATAGCCACATCCACTTTGCGCTCAATCAGGTTGATGAACGTCTCAGAGGATACAAGCGACAAGGTCATCTCTGGGTAACGTTCGCGAAAGGGTTTCACTAATGGCATCAGAAAATGCAGCACGACGGGAGTGGCCGCATCGATGCGCAAAAGCCCGCGCGGTGTACTCCGCGTTTCCATGATCTCTGTTTCTGCTGCGGCCATCTCCTGCAAAATCGACTGCACCCGGCGAAAATAGCGCTCACCTTCTTCGGTCAGGCTCAGCTGCCGCGTCGTCCGGTTCAGCAAACTCACCCCAAGCTTCATTTCCAGCTTTTTGACGGAACGGCTAATCGCCGAATTTGCCTGTCCCAGCTGCTCCGCAGCCCGGCTAAAACTCCCGCTTTCCACGACAGCCACGAAGATTGACAGCTCTTCTGAGGTTGCTTTCATTATTGCACCACCCGCAAAATTCTATTGATATTTTGACCATTTTTGTTATTTAAACACTGGCGCATACTTCGTGTCATCTTAATCCTGATGATACGGAGTATTTTATGCCACTGGCGCTTCTTGCCCTGACGATCAGTGCCTTCGCAATTGGCACGACCGAATTTGTCATCGTAGGTCTGGTTCCTACGATTGCCGATCAACTTTCTATCTCTCTACCTTCTGCCGGTTTGCTGGTCTCCATTTACGCGCTGGGCGTTGCGATTGGCGCACCTGTTCTGACTGCGTTAACCGGACGTTTCCCACGTAAACAGCTGTTAATGGCGCTGATGGTGCTCTTTACCGCAGGGAACATCCTGGCCTGGCAGGCACCGGACTACACCACGCTGGTGATTGCTCGTCTGCTGACCGGCCTCGCGCATGGCGTGTTCTTCTCGATTGGCTCAACCATCGCGACCAGCCTGGTACCCAAAGAGAAAGCGGCATCTGCCATCGCCATTATGTTCGGCGGTTTGACGGTTGCACTAGTGACGGGCGTGCCACTGGGCACCTTTATCGGACAGCATTTTGGCTGGCGTGAAACTTTCCTGGCCGTCTCACTGCTGGGGGTCATTGCACTGATTGCAAGCCTGATCCTTATACCGTCAAATATTCCCGGTCGTGCGAGTGCCAGTCTCCGCGATCAGGTGAAAGTGCTGACGCACCCTCGATTGCTGATTATCTATGCCATCACGGCTCTGGGTTACGGCGGTGTCTTTACGGCGTTCACCTTCCTGGCTCCGATGATGCAGGATTTGGCCGGCTTCTCGCCGAGTGCAGTGAGCTGGATCTTGCTGGGATATGGGGTTTCTGTCGCAATCGGTAATATCTGGGGCGGCAAACTTGCCGATAAACACGGTGCTGTACCGGCGCTGAAATTCATCTTCGCGGCTCTGGTTGTGCTGCTGATGGTGTTCCAGTTTACCGCCTCCATGCAGTACGCGGCGCTGGGCACGATTCTGGTGATGGGTATCTTCGCCTTCGGCAACGTACCCGGCCTGCAGGTCTACGTAGTGCAGAAGGCCGAACTGTATACACCTAACGCTGTAGATGTCGCCTCAGGCCTTAACATCGCCGCCTTCAACGTAGGGATCGCGCTGGGTTCCATCATTGGTGGGCAAACGGTTGAGCACTTTGGTTTAGCGCAGACGCCGTGGATTGGTGCCGTGATAGTCCTGGCTGCTTTCCTGCTGATTGGCCTGAGTGGTCGCCTCGATAAAACGGCTCGTGTAGCACTGGGATAAGTATCAGTAAGCGCTTGCTTACAAAACCAGACAGAGGTTTATGAGTAATTGCGTTGAAAGTGTGACCTAAAATCCCTATAACAGTAGAACCAGTCCGTTTTCCGGGCTGGTTCAATGCTATAGAGGTCGTTTCGAAAAGTGCGAAAAAATACCTATGCCATGCGCTATATTGCCGGACAACCTGCGGAGAGAATTTTGCCTCCGGGGTCGTTTGCGAGTCTTGGCCAGGCATTGCCCGCTGGCGCCCCCTTAAGCAGCGATGACAAAATTCGCGTACTGGTGTGGAATATCTTCAAACAGCAGCGTGCTGAGTGGTTATCCGTGCTGAAGAATTTCGGTAAGGATGCGCATCTGGTGCTGTTGCAGGAGGCGCAAACTACGCCTGAACTGGTTCGGTTTGCAACTACCAACTACCTCGCCGCAGACCAGGTTCCCGCTTTTGTCTTGCCCCAACACCCCTCGGGCGTTATGACGCTCTCTGCTGCGCATCCGGTTTACTGCTGCCCACTGCGTGAGCGCGAGCCTATTCTGCGTCTGGCAAAATCGGCATTAGTCACCGTCTATCCTCTGCCCGATACCCGCCTGCTGATGGTGGTAAACATTCACGCCGTGAATTTTAGCCTGGGTGTCGATGTGTATAGTAAGCAGTTACTTCCCATTGGCGATCAGATCGCGCATCACAGTGGGCCGATTATTATGGCGGGGGATTTCAATGCCTGGAGTCGTCCGCGCATGAATGCGCTGTATCGCTTTGCGCGCGAAATGTCCTTGCGCGAAGTGCGTTTCACCGACGATCAGCGGCGCAAAGCATTTGGTCGTCCGCTTGATTTTGTCTTCTATCGTGGTCTGAATGTGCATGAAGCCTCTGTATTAGTGACGCGCGCCTCCGATCACAATCCACTACTTGTTGAATTCAGTCCCGGCAAACCTGAGAAGTAATGGTGCGTCAGGTCTGCCGTCGGGCAGGCCTGTGCAGGTACTGCCCTTTATTTTTCTCACAACCAAAGGACAGTACGATGACAACACAATCCCATCATGACAACGTAGAAAAACAGTTCGGTTCCCAGGCAAGCGCCTATCTGACCAGTGCGGTACACGCCTCTGGCCGCGACCTGGTGCGTCTCGGCGAGCGCCTGTCTGCATTTCCGCAGGCGCAGGTTCTTGATTTAGGCTGTGGAGCAGGGCATGCCAGCTTTGTCGCTGCACAGCATGTCGCGCACGTTACCGCTTACGATCTGTCTGGCCAGATGCTCGATGTTGTCACCCACGCAGCGAAAGACAAAGGGCTGAATAATATTTCGACCCGCCAGGGCTACGCTGAATCACTCTCTTTTGACGACGAAACCTATGACGTGGTGATCAGCCGCTACTCCGCCCATCACTGGCACGATGTCGGCCAGGCACTGCGCGAAATCAAACGCGTGCTGAAGCCGGGCGGGATTTTTATCATGATGGATATCATGTCACCCGGAAACCCGGTTCGCGATATCTGGCTGCAGACCGTTGAAGCCCTGCGTGATACCTCGCACGTTCGCAATTATTCCAGCGGTGAATGGTTCGCGATGATCACCGAAGCCGGTTTAGTTTCCCGCTCTCTGGTGACGGACCGCCTGCCGCTGGAGTTCTCCTCATGGATTGCGCGTATGCGCACACCCGACACGTTAAGCCAGGCGATTCGTTTGTACCAAGAGAGTGCCTCGGCGGAAGTGAAAGCGTACTTTGACTTGCAGGAAGAGGGGTCGTTTACCAGCGATACGATCCTGGCGGAAGCGCAAAAAGCCGGATAAGAAAAAACAAAAAAGGCACCGGGGGAATCGGTGCCTTTTTCTATGGGTCTGGCTGTCAGGAGTCTGGCGTCGCGCTGTTTTTAACAAACAGTGTCAGCTGATCGCCTGGCTGCAGATTGGCCGTATCGTCATTCCAGCGCATAACATCTTTGATGTTCACGCCGTGCGTTTTCGCGATACTGGACAGTGAATCGCCTTTGCGTACACGATAAGTAATGCTATCGCTGTTGCGGGCGAGACGCTGTGCGCTGCTGCCAGCGCCAACCGTCAGGTTCTGGCCAACTTTCAGGTTTGAACCGCGCAGATTGTTCCACTGCTGCAGATCCTTCGTGCTCACGCCAAGACGTGATGCAATGCCTGAAATGGTATCGCCGGAACGAACCTTATAGCTACGGCTGCTGACGGATGAAACATCTGCAATCAGCGTTGACTGAACGGCAGCAATTTCACCTGATGCGAGAGACTCACGTAACTGCGCTGCATGCTTCTGCGGCACCAGCACGTACTGAGGCCCATTGGCACCCAGCGTTGAGCCTTTCACGCCTGCGTTAAAGGTCTTCAGCTTTGTCACCGACATTCCCGTCATATCAGCAACCTGTTTCATATCAACCGGGCTGCTGAGGCTCACTCTGGCCAGCGCGCGACTTTCGTCAGACGTTGGCAGATTTACACCATAACGTTTACTGTTTTTGAGAATATCGCTCAAAGCCAGCATCTTCGGTACGTAAAGCTTGGTTTCCTGTGGCAATGAGAGAGACCAAAAATCGGTGGGTTTACCACGCGCCTTGTTCGCTTTCATTGCCTTCATTACCCGACCTTCACCGCTGTTATACGCTGCGACTGTTAACAACCAGTCACCGTCAAACATCTTATTCAGACGTTGCATCATGTCGAGAGCGGCAGTCGTAGAAGCGACCACATCCCGACGCGCATCGTAGCCGCGAGTCTGTTTCAAACCATAATTGCGCCCTGTGCTCGGAATGATCTGCCAAATGCCTGCGGCATTGGCACCAGACGTCGCGTGCGGGTCAAAAGCGCTCTCCACTATGGGTAGTAGTACCAGTTCCATAGGCATGTTACGTTTCTTAACTTGCCCTGCTATCCAGTACATATACGGCTCTGCCCGTAAAGTTACATCGTGGAGATAGCTCTTATTACTTAAATACTTCTGTTTCTGATCGCGAATCCGGTTGTTTTCCGGAATCCCCATCTTCAGCTCGTCGCTAATAGAGGCCCACAAGTCCTGTTCCTGCGCGAATGATGTCCCATCGTCCATCCAACGCGCCTGACTTGTAAACTTCCCTGCTTCCCCTTGACCAGCTGCAGAAAGGCTCTGTGCGTGCTGCTGTATGTTGCCAGTGTTCTGGCACCCAGCAAGCAGGACAGAGGCGAGTAATATCGCTTTTGCCTTCATGTGTGTGTCAATAGTTGCTTAAAAGACGAGCGATAATAACGGCGAAACTTTCAAAAGGCAACCCGCAATTGTCAGAAGTCATCTTTCTTTGACCGTAACCATGCAAAACGCTCTTCAGGTTGTTGCAAATTTGTTTCTTGGTTAATTTTGTTAATTAAATCAATATCATCGGTTCTCAAAAATAAATTTATTTTGCGCTCATTTTTCAGAATTACGGGCAGTGTATTTTGTTTTTTTACCCGTAACTCATTCACTTTGTGGTAATAATCCTGAATCGCAGGATCGTCAGGCAAGATGCTCAATGCAAACTTCATATTTGCTAATGTATATTCGTGGGCGCAGCAAACGAGGGTATCATCCGGGAGAGCGTTTATCCTCTGGAAGGATTGGTACATCTGGGTTGGTGTCCCTTCGAACAATCTTCCGCACCCGCCGGAGAACATCGTGTCACCGCAGAAAAGATAAGGGAAACTGAAGAAAGAAATGTGTCCGGAAGTGTGACCGGGTGTAGCAAATACAGAAAAATCGTATCCCAGTATGAGGATTTTTTCGCCATCTTCGACTACCCGAGTCGTGCCCTTATCTTGTGTCTCCTGTGGACCATAAACCACTAAATGGGGAAATTTCGCCCGCAAAGCAGGGACACCGCCGACATGATCGTGATGATGGTGAGTCAGCAAAATGGCCTCTGGCTGCCAGCCGTTTTCCTCGATAGCCTGCAATACCGGTGCCGCATCGCCTGGGTCGACAATAATGCAACGCTTATCATCGCCGACTAAAACCCAGATGTAGTTGTCCTGAAACGCGGGAATGCTGATAAGATTCATAAATTACCTCTCATTACGTAACGGGTGTGTTGATGAAGCCGGCAAGGATACCTCAGATTGTCTCAGCACCAGAGCACTGGTCCCAGTTGCGGTGGGGTGAATACTATCGCGAGGCGCTTGAGCGTCAGCTCAATCCCTGGTTTGCAAAAATGTATGGTTTTCATCTGCTTAAGATTGGCAATTTGAGCGCGGAAATCAACTCCGAAAGCTGCGCCATCTCCCATCAGGTGAATGTCTCTCTTAACGGTCACCCCCTTCAGGTTAAAGCCGATCCGCTTCATTTGCCATTCGCCGAGAAATCCGTCGACGCCTGCCTGATGGCCCACACGCTCCCCTGGTGCAGTGACCCGCACCGTTTACTGCGCGAAGCCGACCGCGTGCTAATCGATGACGGCTGGCTGGTCCTCAGCGGTTTCAATCCGATGAGCCTGATGGGATTGCGCAAGCTGGTGCCCGTTTTGCGCCGCACGCCGCCCTATAACAGCCGCATGTTTACGTTTACACGTCAGCTCGACTGGCTGTCATTACTGAATTTTGAAGTGATGTACTACAGCGGCTTCCAGGTTTTACCCTGGGCGGGGAAGGGCGGTAAAATGCTGACAACCCATCTGCCAGCACTTGGCTGCATGCAGCTCATCGTGGCGCGTAAGCGAACGGTTCCACTTACGCTGAACCCGATGAAGCAGAGCAAATCAAAAGCACAAATCCGACAGACGGTCGGGGCGACGCGACAGTACCGAAAACCCTGATCAGGATTCCGGCTGATAGCCCACGTCATCGTGGATCGGATTCATCGCCGCTTCGCGCGCAAGAACGTCGCAACGTTCGTTTTCCGGATGCCCCGCATGCCCTTTGACCCATTCCCACTTAATGGTGTGATGGCTCAGTGCCGCGTCCAGACGCTTCCAGAGATCGACATTTTTGACCGGTTTCTTATCGGCCGTTTTCCAGCCACGCTTTTTCCAGTTATGGATCCACTGGGTAATCCCCTGGCGCACATACTGGCTGTCGGTACTGATAACCACATCGCAATCTTCTTTTAATGCTTCCAGTGCGACGATCGCGGCCATCAACTCCATGCGGTTATTAGTGGTCAGACGAAAACCTTCATTAAAGGTCTTCTCATGCTCACGGTAACGCAAAATGGCGCCGTAGCCGCCCGGTCCTGGATTCCCGAGGCAAGATCCATCGGTGAAAATTTCTACCTGCTTAATCATCTCTGGTAGACTTCCTGTATTTGAAACGATCAGTAAAACGACGAGTCTGACATAAATGACCGATATGAGCACTGCAATTACACGACAGATCGTCCTCGATACCGAAACCACCGGTATGAACCAGATTGGCGCACATTACGAAGGCCACAAGATCATTGAGATCGGTGCCGTCGAAGTGGTGAACCGTCGTCTCACCGGCAATAACTTCCACGTGTACCTGAAGCCCGACCGTCTGGTGGATCCGGAAGCATTCGGCGTTCACGGAATTGCCGATGAGTTCCTGCTGGATAAACCGACCTTCGCCGACGTTGCCGATGAGTTTATGGACTACATCCGCGGGGCTGAGCTCGTCATCCATAACGCTTCGTTCGATATCGGCTTTATGGACTATGAGTTCAGTAAGCTCAACCGCAATATCCCGAAAACCAATACCTTCTGCAAAGTCACCGACAGCCTGGCGCTGGCGAGGAAGATGTTTCCGGGCAAGCGTAACAGCCTCGATGCCCTCTGCTCGCGCTACGAAATAGATAACACCAAGCGTACGCTTCACGGCGCACTGCTCGATGCCCAGATTCTGGCGGATGTCTATCTGACCATGACGGGTGGCCAGACTTCGATGGCGTTTAGCACCGAAAACGACTCTCGTCAGGCGGGTGACACCGGAATTCAGCGCGTGGTGCGTCAGGCAAGCCGTTTGCGGGTGATTTTAGCCAGTGACGAAGAGATCGCCGCCCATGAATCGCGTCTCGATATCGTGCAAAAGAAGGGCGGCAGCTGCCTCTGGCGCGCATAACAGATGCCGTTATGCTGTAAAAAGCACCGTGTGGGCGAATTTTGCAGCAACTGATTCAAAAGTTGAGAAAAAGCGTTGACGGGATCAGAACCAAACCGTAATATTCGCCTCGTTCCCAAGGGAACAATGCGGAGCGGTAGTTCAGTCGGTTAGAATACCTGCCTGTCACGCAGGGGGTCGCGGGTTCGAGTCCCGTCCGTTCCGCCACATTAGAAAGCCTGAATCAGAAATGATTCAGGCTTTCGTCATTTCAGCGCCTTATCTCTCTCTTATCTCCCCTCTGATGTTAGTTAACAAAAAGTTAATATTCGCAGTGCAATTTATTAACAATTGTTCGGTTTTGGTGCGATGGTTGCACTTTTAGTGTGCAACTCAGCCTCATCCCTTCGCTCCAAACGTTTCCTCTTGTAACAATCCTGTAAAAATAAGTCTCAAATAATCATTAGCTTACTTACGGTTTTCCAGAAAGTTCCTGAACCAATGATTTATTGGTTCATTAATTGCTTAACTCTATGTGCAATAAGACGTTATCTATATCAATAACTTATTGTTAATAAAAATAAAGCAATGATGAGAGCAGGCGAACCAATATGGAAAAATCGTCACGGTTTCTGGCAAATTCCAGCACCGCACTTGAGCAGTTGCGCAGTCTGATCAACCAGCACGAGTCAACACCAGGCATTCCGCTGCCCACCGAACGTGAGCTGTCGGAAACACTCGGCGTAGGGCGACGCGAAGTTCGTCGTGCGCTGGACGTGCTGGAAGAAGAAGGACGCATCTGGCGCAAGCAGGGCAAAGGCACTTTCATTGGCCCTGCCGCACCGGTTGAACCTCTTGCGCTTCAGGGGCTGGTGCAGCAAACCAATCTGCTGGAAGTGATGGAAGCCCGCCTGCAGCTCGAACCCGGCTTAGCCCGTCTTGCGGCACTGCGTGCCACCAGGGAAAACCTCGCGCTGATGCAGCGCATGCTGGAACGCATCGACAAGGTCAGCCCGGATGACCGCGATCTTAACGAACTGTGGGACAGCGCCTTTCACCGCGCCATTGCTGAGGCTGCGGGTAATCGCCTGATGCTGGGGTTATTCGATGCTATTGATGCAGTCCGGCGCGAGCCTAGCTGGCAGCACCTGCGTGAGCTGGCGCGTACGCCGGAGCGCGTAGACAGCTACAACGATCACCACCACAAAATCATGACGGCGATTATCCACCGCCAGCCCAATGAAGCAGCCGCCGCAATGCGCGAACACCTGCTCACCCTGCAAACTGCCCTGATTCAGGCCATCAACCTTGAGGATGATTCCCTGTTATGACGACGATCCCTTTTAAGGAGGCAGCGCCGGTCCTTCGCCTGCACAATCTCAATGTGAAATTCGCTGGATCGCCGGTCAGCGTGCTCGACGGCATCTCCCTGACCGTGAAATCCGGTGAAACGCTGGCGCTGGTGGGGGAATCCGGCTGCGGAAAAAGTATCACGTCGCTGGCGCTGATGGGGCTGCTGCCTGCCAGTGCGCAAATTGTCAGCGGTGAAATGCAGTTCCGTCGCCACGATCTGCGCAAGCTCTCCCCGCGTGAATACGCCGATCTGCGCGGCAGTGAACTGGCGATGATTTTTCAGGAGCCGATGACCTCCCTCAACCCGGCTTTTACTCTCGGCGATCAGCTTAGCGAAGCGGTGATCCGCCACCAGAAAATGTCGAAATCCGACGCCATGAACGTGGCGCTGCAAATTCTGGAAAAGGTGCAGATCCCGGCGCCGGAGATGCGTCTTAAATCTTATCCCCATCAGCTTTCCGGCGGGATGCGCCAGCGTGTGATGATTGCGATGGCGCTCATTAACCATCCGCGCCTGCTGATTGCCGACGAACCGACCACCGCGCTGGACGTGACAATCCAGGCGCAAATCCTGACGTTGTTGAATACCTTAAAAGCCGAAACCGGCACCGCCGTGCTGATGATAACCCACGATCTGGGTGTGGTGGCGGAAGTCGCGCAGCAGGTGGCAGTGATGTATGCCGGACAGGTCGTGGAGCAGGGCAGCGTCGAGAGTATTTTTGCCGATCCGCAGCACCCCTACACCATCGGTCTGATGGGGTCGATTCCGTCCCTCGGTGCGCGTAAAGGCCAGCTTTCGACCATTCCGGGCAGCGTGCCGTTGCCCGAATCGATGCCGAAGGGCTGCCGTTTCGCCACCCGTTGTCCGTTCGCCCAGACGCGCTGCCACGATGAAAAACCGCAGCTTCACACCCTTGGAGCGGGCCATCAAGTGGCCTGTTTCCGTGTGCCCCTTGAGCAACACATTGCGCTGGGAGAAATCGCATGACTACCCCGATCCTCGAAGCTCGCGATCTGAGCAAACTCTTCCCTGGCCCGAAAAAACTCTTTGCGCCGGCCCGTTTTGTCACCGCTGTCGACCGGGTTTCACTCGCCGTGATGCCGGGCGAAACGCTGGCCATTGTCGGCGAGTCTGGCTCCGGGAAATCCACCCTCGGTCGACTGCTGCTTCGCCTGCTGGCGGCCAGCGAAGGGCGCGTGTTCTATCAGGGCGAAGAGATTACCCACGCGTCGGGTTCGCGCCTGAACCAGCTTCGTCGTGAACTGCAAATCATCTTTCAGGACCCGTTTGCCTCGCTCAATCCGCGCATGACGGTAGAGCAGATCGTCGGTGAACCCCTGTGGCTGCACCAGAATATGAAAAAAGCCGACCGCCAGTATCGCGTCGCGGAGCTGCTGAAAACCGTGGGGCTGCCTGCCGCCTGGGCCGGACGCTATCCGCACGAGTTTTCCGGCGGACAGCGTCAACGTATCGGCATTGCGCGCGCGCTAGCCTCCGGGCCAAAACTGCTGCTGGGCGATGAGCCGGTTTCCGCGCTGGATGTCTCCGTGCAGGCGCAGGTAGTGAACCTGCTCGAAAGCCTGAAACACCAGCTGGGGCTGACAATGGTGATTGTCGCTCACGGCCTTGCGGTCATTCGCCATATGAGCGACCGCGTGGCGGTGATGTATCTCGGCCAGATTGTTGAGCTGGCTACCGTCGATGACATCTTTGACGCGCCGCTGCACCCGTACACGCAGGCGCTGATTGCTTCTGCGCCCCAGATGCAGCCTGGCATGGAGCGCGATGCGCCGCTGTTACAGGGCGACTTACCGAATCCGGCGAATCCCCCTTCCGGGTGTCGGTTCCACACCCGCTGCCCGTATGTCACGGATGAATGCCGCCAGGTCGAACCGATCGCACAGGTTCTGGAGGGCGGGCGTCAGGTCGCCTGCCATCGCTGGCAGGAAATTAATCGCGATCGCAGTGTTATTCAGATAGCACCGCCATCCGCTGCCTTTTTGCGCCGCCGCGCGCTGTTTGAACATGCGGCATCACTCTCGTCTCTTCCAGCAAGGAACTCATGATAATGACAATGCGTAATTCTCTTTTGACCGTACTGGGAAGTGTTATGTTGTTGGGCGCAGCACTCCCTGCGCACTCGGAAAGCGTTCTGCGAATTGGTCTGGGCGCAGACCCGGATATGCTCGATCCTCATCTGGCGCGTACCTACTATGGCCGCTTCGTCTTTGCCTCTCTGTGCGACAGGCTGGTGGACGTGGATGAAAATCTGAAGGTCGTGCCGGGCCTGGCAAAAGACTGGTCCTGGAGCGACGACAACAAAACCCTGACCATGAATCTGCGTGAGGGGGTGACCTTCCACGACGGCGAAAAATTTGACGCTGAAGCGGCGAAATATAACCTCGAACGCGCCCTGACCTTAAAAGGCTCGCTGCGTAAAAGTGAAATCTCTTCTGTCGAATCGGTGGAAGTGAAAAGCCCGACCCAAATTGCCATTCACCTGAAAACGCCGGATGCCGCACTGCTGATGCAGTTGACCGACCGCGCAGGGGCGATGATGGCGCCGGAAGCGGCCAAAAAGCCGGATTTTGCCGCCCATCCTGTCTGCTCTGGCCCGTACAAATTTGACAGCCGCGTCTCTCAGGACCGCATCGTTCTGAGCCGTTTCGACAACTACTGGAACAAAGACGCCTATCACTTCGACAAAATCATCTATCTGCCGATCCCGGATGCCTCGGTGCGTCTGGCAAACCTGCGCGCGGGTGACCTCGATCTGACAGAAGGTATCGCCGCCAGCGACGTGAAAACCGTCGAAGCCGACAGCAAACTGGCGTTGGCGAAGGTGACCGGTCTCGGTTATCAGGGGATCACTTTCAACATCAATAACGGCAAAGTTCCGGCCAACGATCCGTTCAAAGATGCGCGTGTGCGCGAAGCGTTCTCACTGGCCATCGACCGCGATGCGCTGAATCAGGTGGTGTTTGAAGGGTTGTATACCCCGGCAAACCAGGCGTTTTCGCCGGTCAGCCCTTACCACGTCAAGGTGCCGGTTCCGGCCCGCGATGTGGAAAAAGCGAAAGCCCTGCTAAAAGCGGCGGGCATTAACGGGCCGCTGAACGTCAATCTGCTGGTGCCGAACAACCCAACGTCACAGCAGGTGGGCCAGGTTCTGCAGGCGATGACGGCGGAAGCGGGCTTTAACCTGAATCTGCAAATGACGGAATTCGCCACGCTGCTCGATCGTCAGCAGAGCGGTGACTATCAGCTGAGTTTCTCCGGCTGGTCCGGTCGTCCGGATCCTGACGGCAGCATCTTTGGTTTCATCAACAGCAAAGGCAACCTCAACGACGGCCGTTACAGCAATGCGCAGGTCGACGAGTGGCTGACCCAGGCGCGTCTGAGCACCGATCCCGCCACCCGCCAGCCGCTGTACGACAAGGTCGTAAAACAGCTGCAAACGGACATGCCGATTGCCTATCTCTACTTTGAGCCGCGCATTTTTGGCCTGAACAAGAGCGTGCAGGGCTTCAAACCGTACCCGGACGGCATCGTGCGTCTGGCGGGCTTGTCGCTTGCTAAGTAACTGAGGGCGTGAGGAGAAACCATGCTGGAACTGATTTGCAAACGCCTGCTGCTGGCGATCCCGACCTTACTGCTGGTGAGCATGATGGTCTTCGGGCTGCAAAAACTGCTACCCGGCGATCCGCTGATTGCGATGGCGGGCGAAGAGCGCGATCCGGCGGTGATTGCTCAGCTGCGCGCAGAACTGAATCTCGATGCGCCGCTGCCGGTGCAATATTTTGACTGGCTGACGCGTGCGCTGCAGGGCGATCTTGGGGTCTCTTTACGCACTCACGAGCCCGTGACGTCGCTGATTGCCAGCAAACTGCCGGTCACGATGGAGCTGTCGCTGCTGGCGATGATCATTGCGCTGGTGTTCGGCATCAGCATGGGGATCCTCGCGGCGGTTAACAAAAACAGCTGGGTCGATCACGGTGCCAACTTTGTGGCGATCTCGGGGATCTCGATACCGCACTTTTGGCTGGGGATCCTGTTAATTCTGGTCTTCTCGGTCAATTTGCAGTGGCTGCCCGCCTCCGGCTATGTGCCGTTCAGCGAAGATCCGCTGCAAAACCTGCGCACGCTGCTGCTGCCTGCGTCGGTGCTCGGCACCGGCCTGGCGGCGACGCTGATGCGCCACACGCGCGCCTCGATGATCGCCGTGCTGAAAGCCGATTACATCCGTACCGCGCGGGCAAAGGGGCTGCTGCCGAAAGCGGTGATCCTCAAGCACGCGTTTCGCAACGCGCTGGTGCCGGTGATCACGCTCACCACGCTGCTGTTTGGTGAACTGCTGGGCGGCGCGGTGCTGACCGAGCAGGTCTTCACGATTCCGGGTTTTGGCAAAATGATCGTCGATTCAGTGTTTAACCGTGATTACGCGGTGGTGCAGGGCGTGGTGCTGATCGTGGCGATTGGCTTCCTGATGCTGAACCTGCTGGCTGACGTGCTCTACGTCCTCATCAACCCGAAAATGCGAGGTTAATCGTGGCTGAACTGACGACTCAAACCGTAGTACCTGCGTTGCCGCGCGCGCAGAATCGGGTGCTGAAGAAATTCCTCGCCAATAAAAGCGCCGTGATTGGCGCGGTGATTGTCGGCATCTTTGTGCTCATCGCCCTGATTGCCCCCTGGCTTGCGCCCTTTGATCCGGTCAAAGCTAACTTCCTGGCGGTGCGTAAGCCGCCGTCAGAGCTGTATTGGTTTGGCACCGACGAGCTGGGCCGCGACATTCTCTCGCGCATCGTCTGGGGCGCGCGAACGTCCCTGATGGCGGGCTGCATGTCGGTGGTCATTGCCGTGGTGATCGGGGTACCGCTCGGGCTGGTGGCCGGTTACTTCCAGGGGATCTGGGACGGCGTGATCTCACGCTTTATCGAAGCGCTGCTGGCATGCCCGTTCCTGATCATGGCGATCGCCCTGGGGGCGTTTTTAGGCCCAAGCCTGACTAACGCGATGATCGCCATCGGGCTGTCGGCCATGCCGATCTTTGCCCGTCTGACGCGCGGCCAGGTGATCGCCATTCGCAACGAAGAGTACATCGATGGCGCGAAGGCGATTGGCCTGCCGGATCGCTGGATCATCGTGAAATATGTGCTGCCCAATGTGATGTCACCAATTCTGGTGCAGGCCACGCTGGCGATTGCCTCCGCCATTATCGCCGAGGCCAGCCTGTCGTTTCTCGGCCTTGGTCAGCAGCCGCCGAATCCGTCATGGGGCTCAATGCTCAACACGGCAAAAGGTTTTCTGGAACAGGCGCCATGGATGTCTGTTTTCCCTGGTATCGCCATTTTCCTTGCGGTACAGGGTTTTAATTTACTCGGTGACGGGCTGCGCGATGCGCTCGATCCGCGCCACGACTAAGGAGTCATGATGACCAAAGCGCTTGATTTTACGACCGGTTACGATTCACGACGCCCGCCAATGATGGGGCACAACGCGGTCGCCACTTCGCAGCCGCTGGCGGCGCAGGCCGGGATGCGGATGTTGCAGCTCGGCGGTAACGCCGTTGATGCCGCCATAGCCACGGCCATGGCCCTGACGGTGGTTGAACCGACGGGCTGCGGCATTGGCAGCGACGCCTTTGCCATCGTCTGGGACGGCGAAAAGCTGCACGGTCTGAACGCATCAGGCCGTTCGCCTGCCAGCTGGCATGCGGACCTGTACGCGGGCAAAACCGATGTGCCAGAGCTAGGCTGGGACGCGGTGACGGTGCCGGGCGCCGTCTCCGGCTGGGTAGCACTGGCCGAGCGTTTTGGCACGCTGCCGCTGACGACCCTGGCGCAACCGGCCATTGAGTACGCGCGTAATGGTTTCCCGGTGTCGCCGCTGATTGGTCACCTGTGGCAGCGCGGCTTTAACAAACTGAAAGATCAGCCGGGCTTTAGCGCCTGCTTTGCGCCAGAGGGCCGCGCGCCGCGCATCGGTGAGATATTTCGTAACCCGGCGCAGGCCAACTCTCTGGAGCTGATCGCCAAAACCAACGGCGAAGCCTTCTATCGCGGTGAGCTGGCGCAGAAAATCGCTGCCTTCGCCAAAGAGCACGGCGCACATCTGACGGCAGACGATCTGGCGAATCATCGCGTCGACTGGGTGGAGTTGCTGTCGCGTGATTTCGCCGGTGGATCGGTGCAGGAATTGCCGCCAAACGGTCAGGGGATCGCCACGCTTATCGCGCTGGGGATTCTGGAGCAGTGCGGGATCGAAAAACATCATCCGGACTCTGTGCAATCTCTGCATCTGTCGATCGAGGCGATGAAACTGGCGCTGGCGGATCTCGATCGCTACGTGGCCGACGAAGAGCACATGGAGTTTGCCGCGAAAGAGCTGCTAAGCGACCACTATCTGAAATCGCGCGCGGCGCTGATCGATCAGGATAACGCGTCTGATTTCACCTACGGCGCGCCGACGCAAAGCGGTACGGTTTACCTCTCTGCCGCCGATTCCAGCGGGATGATGATCTCCTTTATCCAGTCCAACTTTATGGGCTTTGGCTCAGGCGTCGTGGTGCCGGACACGGGCATTAGCCTGCAAAACCGCGGCTGCGGCTTTGTGCTGGATCCTAAACATCCTAACGCACTGGCGGGCAGTAAACGTCCGTTCCATACCATTATTCCAGGCTTCGCGATGGACGGGCAGGGTAAACCGCTGATGTCGTTTGGCGTGATGGGCGGGCCAATGCAGGCGCAGGGGCACATGCAGATGGCGCTGCGTATTATGCTGCACGGGCAAAACCCCCAGGCGGCGATCGATGCGCCGCGCTGGCGCGTGGTGAAGGGCCGGGAAGTGATCGTTGAATCCAGCTTCGACCGCAATACCATTGCGGCGCTGCGCGAACGCGGGCATCAGATTACGGTGGAAGATCCGCTGCAGGATTATAACTTTGGCGGCGCACAGGTGATTTACCGCATGCCGGAAGGGCACTACGTCGCCGCAACCGAAAGCCGCAAAGACGGGCAGGCGTTAGTGAGTTAACAAACCGCTATCAGCATCTAAGCCGGGTGAGGCGCTGCCGCACCCGGCTTTTTTTCATCCAATGTTAAAGGGATCGGCGTCCTGCCATGCCGGAAACTTCTCCCGGTACTCTTTCAGTGCCGTCAGCGAAAGCTCGGCGTCGATACGCGTCGCCTGATGCGGTTCGGCGGTGGCAATAATTTCCCCCTGCGGATTCACCACCCGGCTATCGCCGCGGTAGTGATGCCCGTTGCCATCGGTGCCTACGCGGTTACAGCCCACCACATACGCCTGATTCTCAATGGCGCGCGCCACCAACAGCGCTTGCCAGTGCAGCGAGCGCGGCGCAGGCCAGTTGGCGACGTACAGCGCCAGATCGTAATCATTACAGTTGCGTGACCAGACCGGGAAGCGCAGGTCGTAACAGACCAGCGGCAGAATGCGCCAGCCGCGCCACTCAAACACCACCCGCTCGTTACCCGCCTCGTAGTGATGATGCTCATCGGCCATGCGGAACAGGTGGCGTTTATCGTAAAAATGCAGCGTGCCGTCCGGCTCCACCAGCAGGAAGCGGTTCACCGGCCCGCGCTCGGTCTGCAGCGCGGCGCTTCCTGCGACGAGAGCGTTCGTCTGCCGGGCCTTGCTGTGCATCCACGCGACGACGTCATCCTGCGCCAGAGACTGCTTTGCCGCCTCCATGGCGAACCCGGTAGTGAACATCTCCGGCAGCACAATCACATCGCGTCCGGTGATCTCTTCGAGCTGACGATCAAAATGGCGCAGGTTGGCGGGACCGTCCATCCACACCAGGGGCTGTTGTAAAAGGGTAATCTTCAAACCAGGCACAATCATGACTCCTCGAAAGACGGCTTTTTGACACTGTAGCACGGGAAAAAGAGAAAATGTGGCAATAAAAAACCCCGCACGCGGCGGGGTTTGTGGAAGCGATGCGGGTCAGGCCGCTTCAGGTTTGCGGACCTTCTCCGGCAGCTTTACCGGCCGGGTCGCCAGCTCGTCGTGCTCGAAATCATCCACGTTAATGCTGCGCAGACGGCTCTCTTCCGCTTTCACCAGTACCGCAGCTTCATTCTGATCGATGATGCCGCCCGCCAGCGCCTGTTTGGCCAGTTCATCCAGGCGAGTAAACGGCAGGTTTTTGCCCAGCTGTTTACAGATTTTCTGGTGAACAGGATCGGCCGCCATCACATCCAGCAGCGCCTCTTCCAGCAGACCAACCGGGTTATGCTCGGTAGGCTTCAGGTACTGACCGCGACCAATACGGGAGCGGGTTGCACTTGGAACCTGCAGGATCTTCGCCACTTTGTGATCCAGGATATCGGACGGTGCCAGATGATGACGTCCGGTTGGGAAGATCACCACGCGCAGTGCGCCTGCCACAAAGCGGTTCGGGAAGTTTGCCAGCAGATCGTCAATCGCCTGCTCTGCCTGATAGAGCGCATCCTGCACGCCCCAGTGGACTAACGGCAGATCCGCTTCATGACGGCCTTCATCGTCATAACGTTTCAGGACCGCAGAGGCAAGGAACACCTGGCTCAGGACATCGCCCAGACGCGCAGAGATACGCTCGCGACGCTTCAGGCTGCCGCCGAGGACTGCCATCGACACGTCTGACAGCAGCGCCAGGTTCGCGCTCAGGCGGTTGAGATGCTGGTAGTAACGTTTGGTCGCATCACCCGTTGGTGTGGCGCTGGTGAGACCGCGTGTCAGGCCCAACCAGAAGCTGCGCATTTTGTTGCTGCCGACATGGCCGATGTGTTTAAACAGCAGCTTGTCGAACGCATTCACGTCGTTGTTTTGCGCCGCAGCCATCTCTTCCAGTACATACGGATGGCAGCGAATCGCGCCCTGACCAAAGATCATCATGCTGCGGGTGAGGATGTTGGCGCCTTCCACGGTGATGGCAATCGGTGCGCCCTGATAGCCGCGCGCCAGGAAGTTACCTTCGCCGAGCATAATGCCTTTACCGCCAGCAATATCCATCGCATCAATAATTGACTGCTGCGCACGATGGGTACAGTGATACTTCACGATAGCCGACAGCACAGCCGGTTTTTCGCCCAGCATGATGCCGTAGGTGATCAGCGACGCCGCCGCATCCATCACGTAAGCGTTGCCCGCGATGCGCGCCAGTGGCTCTTCGATACCTTCCATCTTACCGATGGAAATTTTGAACTGACGGCGGATGTGGGCGTAAGCACCAATCCCCATCGCGACGGATTTCAGGCCACCGGTAGAGTTCGACGGCAGAGTAATACCGCGACCGACCGACAGACATTCCACCAGCATACGCCAGCCCTGTCCGGCCATTTTCGGACCGCCGATGATGTAATCAATCGGTACAAAGATATCTTCACCACGGGTCGGACCGTTCTGGAACGGTACGTTCAGCGGGAAGTGACGACGACCAATTTCGACGCCAGGCGTAGAGGTTGGGATCAGCGCACAGGTGATGCCCAGATCTTCCTCATCGCCCAGCAGTCTGTCCGGGTCAGAGAGTTTGAACGCCAGGCCCAGTACGGTGGCAATCGGTGCCAGCGTAATGTAACGCTTGTTCCAGGTCAGGCGCATACCCAGCACCTGCTGGCCCTGCCACTCGCCCATGCAGACTACGCCGGTATCCGGGATAGCACCCGCATCAGAGCCAGCTTCCGGGCTGGTCAGCGCGAAGCAAGGGATTTCCTGACCACGCGCCAGACGTGGCAGATAGTGATCTTTTTGCTCTTCGGTGCCGTAATGCTGCAGCAGTTCGCCCGGGCCTAAAGAGTTTGGTACGCCAACGGTGATCGCCAGGATACCTGACACACCCGCCAGTTTTTGCAGCACGCGAGCCTGAGCGTAAGCGGAGAACTCAAGGCCGCCGTACTCTTTCTTAATGATCATCGCGAAGAAGCGATGCTCTTTCAGATAGGCCCACAGTTCCGGAGGCAGATCGGCCATTTCATGGGTGATCTGGAAGTCGTTCGCCATGCGGCACGCTTCTTCTACCGGACCATCAATAAAGGCTTGTTCTTCTGCTGTCAGCCGTGGCTGCGGGTAGTTGTGCAGCTTTTTCCAGTCCGGGTTGCCCTGGAACAGATCGCCTTCCCACCAGGTGGTGCCCGCGTCGATGGCTTCTTTCTCCGTGCGTGACATCGGTGGCATCACTTTACGGAAGCCGCGGAACACCGGGGCGGAAATCATCGACTTACGCATCGAAGGTACGTTGAGCGGCAGCAGGATAATTGCCAGCGGCAGCACAACCCAGATATTCCACAGACCAGACAGGCCAAGCGCAGCCGTCCAGGCCAACAGAATCAGGCTACTCAGTAATAAACTGACACGGTGATAGAACAACACACCGAGCAGAACAACGGTTGCGATAATGCTCAAAATCATCATAAAGAAAAGCTCCCTTGCTTGTAGGAGGTCTGACCACTTGTGATGATATGGTTGTAGTGGATGTTATTTCTTTTAGCAATGCATTCACAAAATAATTACAACCTGGTTCACATTGTTCAGGTTTTGACAGGCACGAATAATCAAAACGCCGAGGGATCTGCATCGCCATGACCAGGAGCAGACTTAAGTCAGTGAGAGGGGGAGAGCAGGCACTGCCAGCGCACATACCACGTCAAGTATGACGGGTATAGCTTCTCGCTTTTCTCGCGATCCGGTACACTCCCTGTGTTATTTCATCAATACTGAAGGATTATCCTCATGTACCAGGATCTTATTCGTAACGAACTGAACGAAGCGGCGGAAACGCTTGCCAACTTTCTGAAAGATGAAGCCAATATTCACGCGATTCAGCGCGCGGCGGTTCTGCTGGCAGACAGTTTCAAAGCCGGTGGCAAAGTGCTCTCCTGCGGTAACGGCGGTTCACATTGCGATGCGATGCACTTCGCTGAAGAGCTGACCGGTCGCTACCGTGAAAACCGTCCGGGCTACCCGGCGATCGCGATTTCTGACGTTAGCCACATCTCCTGCGTGGGTAACGACTTCGGTTACGATCATATTTTCTCGCGCTATGTTGAAGCGGTAGGGCGTGAGGGCGATGTGCTGCTGGGGATCTCCACGTCGGGTAATTCCGGCAACGTCATCAAAGCCATTGACGCTGCGCGTGAGAAGGGGATGAAAGTCATCACTCTGACCGGCAAAGATGGCGGTAAAATGGCGGGCTCGTCGGATATCGAAATCCGCGTGCCGCATTTTGGTTATGCTGACCGTATTCAGGAAATTCACATCAAAGTGATTCATATCCTGATCCAGCTGATCGAAAAAGAGATGGTTAAGTAAGACTTCGCTGGGGGCACTTTTGCCCCCGCTGTTGTGGAGGTGATGTATGTGCGAATTGCTCGGGATGAGCGCCAATGTGCCAACCGATATCTGCTTTAGTTTCACCGGGCTGGTGCAGCGCGGTGGAGGAACCGGGCCGCATAAAGACGGCTGGGGCATTACCTTCTACGAAGGCAAAGGCTGTCGCACGTTCAAAGATCCGCAACCCAGCTTCAACTCTCCCATCGCCCGACTGGTCCAGGATTATCCGATAAAATCCTGCTCGGTCATTGCCCATATTCGTCAGGCGAATCGGGGGGAAGTGGCGCTGGAAAATACCCATCCGTTTACCCGTGAACTGTGGGGCCGCAACTGGACTTACGCCCATAACGGGCAGCTGACCGGCTATAAATCGCTGGAAACGGGCAATTTCCGTCCGGTGGGTGAAACCGACAGTGAGAAAGCGTTTTGCTGGTTACTGCACAAGCTGACAGAGCGCTATCCGCGCACACCGGGAAATATGGAAGCAGTGTTTAAATACATCGGCACGCTGGCCTGTGAGCTGCGTGAGAAAGGTGTGTTTAACATGCTGCTGTCAGATGGGCGCTATGTGATGGCGTTCTGCTCGACCAATCTTTTCTGGATCACGCGTCGCGCGCCCTTTGGCGTGGCAAAACTGCTGGATCAGGATGTGGAAATTGATTTTCAAACCGAGACCACACCCAACGATGTGGTCACGGTGATTGCCACTCAGCCCCTGACGGGCAATGAAACCTGGCAAAAGATTATGCCAGGCGAGTGGGCACTATTTTGTCTCGGGAACCGTGTAGTTTGACGCCAGCTGCGGGTGGACGACTTCATGACTCAGCGGTTTGCTGACAATGTATCGACCATCCGCGACCGAGACGGTCGGTGGCTTGTGCGTCTGCTGGAAGTAGTCGTAACCCGGTTTCAGCTGTTTCCAGAAATCCGCGTAGGTCGAATACTTGTGGCGCTGCATGTTGGCATCGGTCATGCGGAACGGATAGATGCTCACCTGCACGCCCGCCTGGCCGAAGACTAACGCGCCGGTCACAAACTGGAAAATCTCATCAATACCGCTGTCCGTCATGGCGTAGCAGCCGATAGACACGCAGGCACCGTGAATCATCAGGTATTTACCTTCGTAACCATGGGCACGATCGTAGGCGTTCGGGAAGCCGATATTGATGGCTTTATAGAAGCGGCTGTCGGGTTTGAGCTGATTGCGCTGAACGGTATAAAACCCTTCAGGACTTTTGAAATCACCCTGACGTTGTTTCGGACCTAATCCGCCGGAATAGTTACAGATTTTGTAGCTATCAAGCAGTTGATATGTCTCGCCCATTTTCACAAATAGATCGAGCGTGCGTTCTTCCTTGAAGATCTGAATATAAACCGGTGATCCCATTAATTGTTGTTTATATTCTTTGCTGACCGGTGTGGTTGAACTGTTGCTGCCAAGCAGCCCTGCGAACGAGACACACGGGATCAGAAGCATCGCAATGAACAATGCGATTTTACGCATACTACAAGTTCCTTGATAAAGCCAAACCAACTTGCCAGGACGGCAAAAGAGACCCGAAATCAGAATTTTCTGGATTAGGAGCGCTCACATTAGCATCGCTGCATTTTTTCGCAAGAGTGAACTAATGAGTTTACAAATTAGTTGGCATTTATAGCTTATCAGGCCGCGTTTGAAACCAGGAACTTTGCGTAATTGTGGAGGATGTGAAGACGCTGATACTTTTCAATTCTGAATTTTTAACTGTATACTTATCCAGTGAAAAGGTGAGGGTTAAGTATGCGCAAAATAATCCATGTCGATATGGACTGCTTTTTTGCCGCCGTCGAGATGCGTGATAATCCGGCGCTGCGGGATGTCCCCATCGCCATTGGCGGCAGCCGCGTTAAGCGTGGTGTGATCAGCACTGCCAACTACCCGGCGCGCAAATTTGGCGTGCGCAGCGCCATGCCCACGGCGATGGCACTCAAACTCTGTCCTCATCTCATTCTGTTGCCCGGCCGTTTTGATGCTTACAAAGAAGCCTCGGCCCATATCCGGGAAATCTTCTCCCGCTACACGTCGCTCATCGAACCCCTTTCTCTCGACGAAGCCTATCTCGACGTCACGGACAGTCTGCACTGCCACGGCTCCGCCACGCTGATGGCGCAGGAGATCCGCCAGACCATTTTTAAAGAGCTCAATTTAACGGCCTCCGCCGGGATTGCGCCGGTCAAATTCCTCGCCAAAATCGCCTCGGATCTGAATAAACCGGACGGGCAATATGTCATCACGCCTGATGAAGTCCCGGCCTTTTTGAAGACTCTGCCGCTCGGCAAAATTCCTGGTGTCGGCAAAGTCTCGGCCGCGAAGCTGGAAACGCTGGGGCTGCGCACCTGCGAAGACGTGCAGAACAGCGATCTGGCGATGCTGCTCAAACGCTTTGGCAAATTTGGCCGGGTGCTGTGGGAGCGTAGTCAGGGGATTGATGAGCGCAGCATTAACAGTGAGCGGCTGCGCAAATCGGTGGGAGTGGAGCGCACCCTTGCGGAAGATATCCACGAGTGGAGTGACTGCGAAACCATTATTAACGAGCAGCTCTATCCCGAGCTGGAGCGGCGTCTGGCGAAGGTGAAACCCGATCTGCTGATTGCCCGGCAGGGGGTGAAACTCAAGTTTAACGACTTCCAGCAAACAACCCAGGAGCATGTCTGGCCGCGACTCAATAAAGACGACCTGATCGCAACGGCGAAAAAAGCCTGGCAGGAGCGCCGTGGGGGAAGGGGAGTGAGGCTGGTGGGTTTGCACGTCACGCTGCTGGACCCGCAGCTGGAGCGACAGCTGGTGCTGGGGTTATAAAATGTATAAAAAAGCCCGGTAGCGTTTCGCTTACCGGGCCTATGTCACATATCGCTATGGCACTGATTCTGCTGCCCCGACAACGCACTGCCGCCGGGCACGTACAGCGTCTTACTTAGCCGGAATCGCTTTCAGCAGTTCTGTCAGCAGCGTCCAGTAGTGGCCCACGCTTTCGATATGCACCTGCTCGTCCGGAGAGTGTGGCCCGGTAATGGTCGGCCCAATGGAGACCATATCCATATCCGGATACGGTTTCTTGAACAGACCGCACTCCAGACCCGCGTGGATCACCTGAATGTTCGGCGTGCTGTTGAACAGACGCTGATAGGTTTCACGCACCAGCGCCATGACCGGAGAGGTCGCGTCTGGCTGCCAGCCTGGGTAGCTGCCCTTGGCGGAAGTTTTCGCACCAGAGAGTTTGCCCAGTGATTCCAGCATGCTCACGACATACTCTTTACCGCTGTCGATAAGAGAACGGATCAGGCAGATGATTTCCGCGCTGTCGTCGCTCATGGTGACAACGCCGACGTTCAGGGAGGTTTCCACCACGCCTTTCGCCACGTCAGAGTTGCGGATCACGCCGTTTGGTGTGGCGTTCAGCAGCTGCACAAAGCGGTCGCGTGACTCGGTCGTCAGCGCGGCTTTATCGCTGGATACGGCTTCCAGAACCACGGTCAGGTTTTTCTCTTTCACTGACAGTTCGTTTTTCAGGATATCCAGGTAGACGTTCGCCAGGTTTTTTAGCTCGTCGGCTTTGTTAGCGGCAACGGCAACGGTGGCAAAGGCTTCACGAGGGATCGCGTTACGCAGGGTACCGCCGTTGAAATCCACCAGACGCAGATCCAGCTCAGCCGCGTGGCCTGCCAGGAAGCGCGCCAGCAGTTTGTTGGCATTGCCCAGACCTAAATGAATATCGCCGCCCGAGTGACCGCCTTTCAGCCCTTTCAGCGTCAGCTTGAAGGTCTGGAAGCCAGCCGGAACCGCTTCACGGGTCAGAGGCAGGGTAGAGATGAAATCAATACCCCCCGCGCAACCCATGTAGATCTCACCCTCTTCTTCAGAGTCGGTGTTGATCAGGATATCTGCCTGCAGCCAGTTGGCCTGCAGACCAAAAGCACCGTCCATACCCGCTTCTTCGGTCATGGTCAGCAACACTTCCAGCGGGCCGTGCTCAACGCGATCGTCAGCCAGCACCGCCAGCGCGGAGGCCATACCGATGCCGTTATCTGCGCCCAGTGTGGTGCCGCGTGCTTTAACCCATTCGCCGTCGATGTACGGCTGAATCGGATCTTTCGTGAAGTCGTGGTCGGTATCGTTGTTTTTCTGCGGCACCATATCCAGGTGCGCCTGCAGCACAACCGGTTTGCGGTTTTCCATGCCTGCGGTGGCCGCTTTACGAATCAGAATATTGCCAACCTGGTCACGCTCTGCGTGCAGGCCTTTTTCCTTCGCCCAGCCCATAATATGTTCGGCAAGCTGTTCTTCGTGATAGGAAGGGTGAGGAATGGAACAGATTTTGGCAAAAATATCCCACAGCGGCTGTGGCGATAATTGAGACAGTTCAGACACGATAAGTCTCCTTGTCGTGGCGCTGCAAACAAGCTTGCAGGTCACAGGGTTAGCAGAGTGATAGTCAGCACAAGTTGGGCTTGCGAGATGAGGTTGAGAATACCACTTTCTCCGTTCGCTGCTAGCATTAAGCACGTAAAAACTCCGCCCCGCGCCGCTAAACACTGGTTTTTAGTGCGTCAGATCTCTATAATCTCGCGCAACCTATTTCCCCCTCGAACACTTTTTAAGCCGTATATAAACAGGCTGGGACACTTCACATGAGCGAAAAATACGTCGTCACCTGGGACATGTTGCAGATTCACGCGCGCAAACTGGCTGCACGCCTGATGCCTTCTGAACAGTGGAAAGGCATTATTGCCGTGAGCCGTGGCGGTCTGGTACCGGGCGCATTGCTGGCTCGTGAACTGGGTATTCGCCATGTCGATACCGTCTGCATCTCCAGCTATGACCACGATAACCAGCGCGAGCTGACCGTGCTGAAACGCGCTGAAGGCGACGGCGAAGGCTTTATCGTCATCGACGATCTGGTCGATACCGGCGGCACTGCCGTTGCGATCCGTGAAATGTATCCAAAAGCGCATTTCGTCACCATCTTCGCCAAACCAGCTGGTCGTCCGCTGGTCAACGACTATGTTATCGACATCCCGCAGGATACCTGGATTGAACAGCCGTGGGATATGGGCGTGGTCTTCGTACCGCCGATTTCTGGCCGTTAATTACAGAACGAAATTATTTTTAACGCCCGGTGATGCCGGGCGTTGTTTTTTTTAGCCTCCAGCGCGTTACAATGCCTCTATGTGACGTAATCATGGAGGCAGCGCGCAATGACCCAGGCGAATCTTAGCGAAACCCTGTTCAAACCTCGTTTCAAACACCCGGAAACGTCGACTCTTGTTCGTCGCTTCAACCCTGGCACTCAGCCTGCTGTGCAGTCCGCTCTGGACGGCAAAAACGTGCCGCACTGGTATCGCATGATTAACCGTCTGATGTGGATCTGGCGCGGCATTGATGCCCGTGAAATTCTCGACGTCCAGGCGCGCATCGTCATGAGCGAGGCCGACCGCACCGACAGCGATCTCTACGATACGGTCGTCGGCTATCGCGGTGGTAACTGGATTTACGAATGGGCGACGCAGGCGATGCTGTGGCAGCAGAAGGCTAACCAGGAGCAGGACCAGACCCTCAGCGGAAAGCACTGGCTCCACGCCGCCAACCTTTACAGCATCGCCGCCTATCCGCATCTGAAGGGCGACGATCTGGCGGAACAGGCGCAGGCGCTGGCAAACCGTGCCTACGAAGAAGCAGCCCAGCGTTTGCCGTGCAACGTGCGTGAACTGGAGTTCACCATTCCCGGCGGTGCGCCAGTCACCGGCTTTTTACACATGCCGCCTGGCGACGGCCCGTTCCCGACGGTGATGATGTGCGGCGGGCTGGACTCCCTGCAGATTGATTATTTCAGCCTGTTTGAGCGCTACTTTGCACCAAAAGGGATCGCGATGCTGACGCTCGATATGCCATCGATCGGGTTTTCCTCGAAGTGGAAGCTGACGCAGGACTCCAGCTTATTGCACCAGCATGCGTTAAAAGCGCTCGAAAATATTCCCTGGGTGGACCACACCCGCGTGGCGGCATTTGGCTTCCGGTTTGGCGCCAACGTCGCGGTACGCCTGGCCTATCTGGAATCGTCGCGCCTGAAAGCGGTGGCCTGTCTTGGGCCGGTGGTTCATGCGCTGCTCAGCGATCCCACCCGACAGGGAAGCGTGCCGGAGATGTATTTAGACGTGCTGGCGAGCCGCCTTGGCATGCATGATGCATCAGACGAAGCGCTGCGTGTGGAACTGAACCGTTATTCATTAAAGACCCAGGGTCTGCTGGGACGCCGCTGTCCGACGCCGATGCTGTCAGGTTTCTGGAAAAACGATCCTTTCAGCCCGGAAGAAGAGTCGCGTTTAATCACCTCGTCATCTTCCGATGGCAAGCTGCTCGAGATTCCCTTCAGTCCGGTGTATCAGAATTTTGACAAAGCACTGAACGAGATTACACGCTGGATCACCAAGAGATTGTGTTAAGAGATTGCTAAATTTTGACGGTTTGGTAAAACAGTGGCTTCACAAAAGGAGATCGCAATGACGTTACCGAGTGGACACCCGAAAAGTAGACTGATTAAGAAGTTCATGGCTCTTGGCCCGTATATTCGAGAAGAGCAGTGTGAAGAGAATCGCTTTTTTTTCGACTGCCTGGCTGTTTGCGTCAACGTGAAGCCTGCACCCGAAAAACGGGAGTTCTGGGGCTGGTGGATGGAAATGAACGCGGAAGAGAAGCGTTTTACGTATAGCTATCACTTTGGCCTGTTTAACAAAGATGGCCACTGGGAAGCGACAACTATCAAGGACCAGGAAGTGATCGACCGCCTGGAGCTAACGCTGCGTGGATTCCACGACCGAGCGCGAGATCTGCTGGCGACCTTAGATTTAAAGCTCGAACCGGCTGATAATTTTACTAACCAGCAGGTCAAACTCTCCGCTTAACGCCTTACCCGCAAAAAAGCGACAGACAATAAAAAACCCGGCTGCTCTCGCGCCGGGCTTTTTTTTCATTCATCGATATCAGAACTGGTAAGTCATACCCAGAGCGACGATATCATCGCTGCTCACGCCCAGTTTATTATCGTCATCAATCTGGTTGATTTTATAATCAACAAACGCAGACATGTTTTTGTTGAAATAATAGGTCGCGCCGACGTCGATATATTTCACCAGATCTTCATCGCCGATGCCTTCAATATCCTTGCCTTTCGACTGGACATAGCCCAGGGATGGACGAAGACCGAAATCGAACTGATATTGCGCGACGACTTCGAAGTTCTGCGCTTTATTCGCGAAACCACCGGAAATTGGCGTCATATTACGCGTTTCAGAATACATCGCCGCCAGGTAGATATCATTGGCGTCATATTTCAGACCGGTTGCCCAGGCTTCGGCTTTTTCGCCTTCACCGCGTGCCAGCAGGTTCTGCGCGTTAGTGCGGTCAGAGTTGGTGTACGCCCCGCTGACGGCGAAATCGCTGCCACCGAAATCATAGGTTAACGAGGTGCCGAAGCCGTCGCCGTTCTGTTTTTTCGCATCACGGCCTTCGTTTTTGCCCTGATACTGCAGGGTCATGTCCAGGCCATCAATCACGCCGAAGAAGTCGGTGTTGCGGTAGGTGGCGAGGCCGGTGGCACGTTTGGTCATGAAGTTATCGGTCTGTGCCGAAGAGTCGCCGCCGAATTCCGGGAACATATCAGTCCAGGCTTCCACATCATACAGCGCGCCAAGGTTACGACCGTAGTCGAAGGAGCCGATATCTTTCAGCTTCAGACCGGCAAAGGCCAGACGGGTTTTCTGCGTGGAATCACTCTCGGCTTTATTGCCGGAGAATTCAGCTTCCCAGCGACCGTAACCGGTCAGCTGATCGTTAATTTGTGTTTCGCCTTTAAAGCCGAAACGGACATACGTCTGGTCGCCGTCTTTAGTATCATCATCACTCAGGTAGTGCATTGCTTTTACTTTGCCGTACACGTCCAGTTTATTTCCGTTCTTATTATAAACTTCAGCTGCGTGTACAGATGCGGAAGCCACAACGCCCATTACCACTAATGCCAGAGTGCTCTTTTTCATTTTCAATCCTGATGTTTTATAAAACGCGCTAATATTCGCTGAGCAATAAGATTCAGCTTATTACCCCGTGAAAAACAGGAAGGGTTTTATCGTCTGCGGGTGAACGTTTTATGACAAAGTAAGAATATGTTTAAAAAAGTCAGTTTTAATTTTTCAGTCATAAAACTGTCAAAATCTGCCGCTACGCTTCCTGATCCCGCGCAACAAAGTCGCGAGCTTTGTGCGCCAGCAGTTGGCAACGGCGCTGAGTCCTGTTAAAACGTCTGATTGACATCATTTTCCCTTATTGTTGAATGGCAGAGAATCATGAGTGACAGCCAGACGCTGGTGGTAAAACTCGGTACCAGTGTTTTAACAGGCGGATCGCGCCGCCTTAATCGCGCCCACATTGTTGAACTTGTCCGCCAGTGCGCACAGCTTCATGCCGCAGGTCATCGTATTGTGATTGTCACGTCAGGCGCGATTGCCGCCGGGCGCGAACATTTAGGCTACCCCGAACTCCCCGCCACCATCGCCTCTAAGCAGCTGCTGGCCGCGGTCGGGCAAAGCCGACTGATTCAACTGTGGGAACAGCTGTTCTCTATCTATGGTATTCACGTCGGGCAGATGCTGCTGACCCGCGCGGACATGGAAGATCGTGAACGCTTCCTGAACGCGCGCGATACTCTGCGTGCGCTGCTGGATAACAACATCGTTCCGGTAATTAACGAGAACGACGCGGTGGCAACCGCTGAAATCAAAGTTGGCGATAACGATAATCTCTCTGCGCTGGCGGCGATTCTGGCCGGGGCAGACAAACTGCTGCTGCTCACCGATCAGCAGGGGCTATTTACCGCCGACCCGCGCAATAACCCGCAGGCGCAGCTGATTAAGGACGTTTACGGCATTGATGACGCGCTGCGCGCGATTGCCGGAGACAGCGTTTCCGGACTGGGCACCGGCGGAATGGGCACCAAGCTACAGGCCGCCGACGTGGCCTGCCGCGCGGGTATCGATACCATCATCGCAGCGGGCAGCCGTCCGGGTGTGATTGGCGACGTGATGGAAGGAATTTCCGTCGGCACCCGTTTCCACGCGCAGGCTTCTCCGCTGGAAAACCGCAAGCGCTGGATTTTTGGCGCACCGCCAGCCGGTGAAATCACCGTCGATGAAGGGGCGACCGCCGCGATTCTGGAAAGAGGCAGCTCATTGCTTCCAAAAGGAATTAAAAGCGTGACAGGTAACTTCTCCCGTGGTGAAGTGATTCGTATCTGTAATCTTGAAGGTCGCGATATTGCCCACGGCGTCAGCCGCTACAACAGCGACGCGCTGCGCCGCATTGCCGGGCATCACTCACAGCAAATCGACGCCATCCTGGGCTATGAATACGGCCCGGTTGCAGTGCATCGTGACGATATGATCATTCGCTAAGGAGCCAATCATGCTGGAACAAATGGGCGCCGCTGCCAAAGCCGCCTCTTACAAACTGGCGCTCCTTTCCAGCCGCGAGAAAAACCGCGTTCTGGAAAAAATCGCTGATTATCTGGAAGCACAGTCTCAGCAGATCCTGCTCGCCAACGAACAGGATTTGGCCGACGCGCGTAACAATGGCCTGAGCGAGGCAATGCTCGACCGCCTCGCTCTGACGCCCGCACGTCTTAAAAGCATCGCGGATGACGTGCGCCAGGTCTGCAACCTCGCCGATCCGGTGGGGCAGGTGATCGACGGCGGGCTGCTCGACAGCGGCCTGCGCATCGAGCGTCGCCGCGTCCCACTCGGTGTGATCGGCGTGATTTATGAAGCGCGCCCGAACGTGACCGTCGACGTCGCCTCCCTGTGCCTGAAAACCGGTAACGCCGCCATTCTGCGCGGGGGCAAAGAGACGTGGCGAACCAACGCGGCCACCGTTAACGTCATCCAGCAGGCGCTGGAAGAGTGCGGCCTGCCAGCCGGTGCGGTACAGGCTATCGAAAGCCCGGATCGTGCGCTGGTGAATGAAATGCTGCGCATGGATAAATACATCGACATGCTGATCCCACGCGGTGGCGCGGGCCTGCACAAGCTGTGCCGCGAACAGTCGACCATTCCGGTGATCACCGGCGGGATTGGCGTGTGTCATATCGTGGTGGATGATAGCGCAGAGATCGCGCCTGCCCTGAAGATTATCGTCAACGCCAAAACTCAGCGCCCGAGCACCTGCAACACCGTTGAAACGCTGCTGGTGCATCAGGGTATCGCGCAGACGTTCTTACCTGCGCTGAGCAAGCAGATGGCCGAGAGCGGCGTGACGCTGCATGCAGATGAGAATGCGCTGGCGTTGTTGAAAGATGGCCCAGCGAAAGTGGAAGTGGTCAAAGCAGAGCAGTATGACGACGAATATCTGTCGCTGGATCTGAATGTGAAAGTGGTTGCCGATTTGGACGATGCTATCGCCCATATTCGCACCCACGGCACGCAGCACTCTGACGCGATTCTGACCCGCACCCTGCGCAACGCCGATCGTTTTATCAATGAAGTAGATTCTTCTGCGGTCTACGTGAATGCCTCAACGCGCTTCACCGACGGCGGTCAGTTTGGACTGGGCGCAGAGGTAGCGGTGAGCACGCAAAAACTGCACGCCCGTGGCCCGATGGGCCTGGAAGCGCTGACCACCTACAAGTGGATCGGCTTTGGCGATGATACGATTCGTGCGTAAATAAACGTGGGTGGTGCAAAATTAGGCTTTTGATTCGCAAGGCTATTGACGCATCACCCCGTTAGTTTTAACCTTTTGCCCCGTGGTTACACTCGTAACCGGCCTCTCAGGGCCGATATAGCTCAGTTGGTAGAGCAGCGCATTCGTAATGCGAAGGTCGTAGGTTCGACTCCTATTATCGGCACCATTCAAGCATCTCTCAAAGTCTACTCAAGTTCGCTGAACGCCCTTATGATCTCCGCTTTACCGGCCCTTAAAATATTTCCTTGAAATCTACGTTTGTTTGGGGGGACTTATGGGGTATTTGTTGCTCGCGACGATCCAACAGAAGTACAGCCCTTAATGACCGGTCGTGATCAGTTAAGCGAACATGTCAGCGCGATGCTCAAAGGCAGCCAGCGGCAGACACATTCAGAAGAGAAGCAGGCCGCCTGAGGGCGGCTTTTTTCTGCCCGGAGGGAAACACAGGATGCTGTTAAGTAAATCAGCCTACGCCAGGCATATGGGCGTCAGCCGGCAAACTGTTTACGGCTGGATAGCCCGCGGTGAAATTGTAATTTCAGGCGATAAGGTGGATGTCGAAGCATCGCAGGCTAAACAAAATTCTGCTGGTGCTGGTGCTGGTGCTGGTGCTGGTGCTGGTGATCATCACAATGCAATGACGTGGGCGCAGGCCGCCGCGTGGGTATGGGGGCATGACGGCGGGAAAGAGCTGCCGGCTGATATTAATGCTGGCCAGCGAATAGAGGCAGCAGCCGCTGAGCTGGGTTTTGATGTTCAGCACGAGCCCGATGAACAATTGCTGATTCTCTTCCGGCCGGATGAAGAAACCCACAGCTTCTATGGCAAAGACCGTGCAGCAGGCGCTTTACGGTTTCTTCGTTCTGAGCTGGCTTACGTTGCCACAATGCACCCCGATACGCTGGATGACTGGAACAAAACTGGTTTAATGTCACTCTGCCTGCTGGACGGCGAAAAACTGTAAACCCCCCAGCCCCTCAAACTTGACACTTTTTCGCGAGAAACTGGGAAAAGTGTCAACCCAACCTAACGGATCCTGACGCCTACGAGCAGCAGCTACAGCAGAAGTGTAAAGGGCTGGCGTTGAGATTTGTTGAGCCTTGGCTGTTAGCTTTTGTTAATCCTGATGCGAAGCAGGGCAGGTGTCAGCCTGTTATGGTTTGTTATGCCTTACTAGGGAAAACTAGGGGGAAAGTGTCAACCGCTACCGCTTCAGAAAACTTCAGCTATACGAACTCATGAAGGAGAGGTGTTAAGCACTCCCCCTTTGCAACCATCCTCGAGCCTCTTTCAGGTCGCTGTTCTGGTTTGCCCGGACGCTGGCGTTCAGATTGAGTTGTCAAAAGTTGTCACCCACCGGCAGCGCCAAAGGGGATTTTTGGCAGAACGCGCTCTAAGTTACAGTTGCTTCCATCAGTATGATAGGATCGTACTTCAAGCTTGCTTTATAAGATGTTCTAAGATTATCTCCATAACAATGTTTTAACGAGAACGGATTAATTATGGATTGGAAAGATTTAGCACATACAGCCATCTACACTGGGGCCGAAAATTCAGAAGGTAGTATATGGAATCGGGTGGAAGGAGTGGATGTAGAATTCATCGGAGGATTTCTTACTGCTCATTTTAGTGTTGAGAAATATATTAGTGACTATCTTTCTTTAAAGTATCCTTCACTTTCTTGGAACGAAGCTAAGTTAAATTTCTCTCAAAAAATTGCTTTATTGCAAAAAGAAAAAGCAGAGCCTCCTTATAATGAGATTTACATAAGGTTGAAAGATTTTAATAGTATAAGGAATAAATTAAGCCACAATTTAAACTACAAGTTAACTGAAGCTGATAAAAGTAAGTTTCTTGATTTTTTTAAGAAGGTATCTAAGGGGCATGAACATGCCACATCTATTGATATAAATGATCCGGCGTATTTAATAAGTTTTTTTGTGCAAATATCCGAAGCCTACTTCGCCAGTGCGATAGCTTTTTATCATTCTAAAAACCAAGTTCTTTCAAAAAGATAGTGATTGATTATTTATGGTTTTTACTTCTTTAGATATAAGGTGGTCTCATGAGTAAAGAATCGATGTTGGCAGGATGGGAATTGATTTTTCAGGCAGCAGACGCAGGAGCAGTACTTTTTAGTCATGATAAGTTTACACAAGATTTTGATAAGGCTTGTGGTCATATCATGGTACTTATTGAAGATGCCTTTATGTGTTATGAGCGCCGGTCATTTGGAACTTCGGTATTTCTAAGCGTAACAGCTATAGAAGAGACTGCGAAGGCTGAGATTGGTATTTATCGTAGGGATAATAAAAACGAAAAACAAAATAGAAAGAAAGATCCACTTTACAATCATTTATCTAAACATAAAATGGCAGTTCTTCCAACGGTATTTATGGGTAAAAGATTGCTGGAGGCTTTAGGTGAAAAAAGATGTAAGGAATTATACTCCGAAGTTATAAATGGTTCTTTGAGAACTTTGAGGGAGGAAGCACTTTATTTCTCTAACAAGGACGGTTCACTTATTACTCCTAATGAACTGATTGACAGGGAGAAGTCTAAAGAAATGTTGCTCTTAGCTATTGAAACTATAGACGATAGATTAGTTGGTTATAGCGATAAAACTTATGACATTGAAAAAAGATTATCTCAGTTATTCGAACATGTTTTAAAACAATCTTTAGATGATTAAAATTATAGCTCTAAATATTGTTATAGCTCTTATTTTTCATGAGAATGTGAAGAGGTTTTATTAATGAATATTAAAAATTAGATAGATACGATATTCATTAACTTTATTTTATACCCTCTTCACATCCTCTTGCAGTTTATAAATTTTCAATTTGTTGTTAAAGGAATTATTTCAATCAATCCAGAGCGCGTAATTGTTGCACTTGAAACACTGGCTAAAGGATATTTCTCTGATAGCTCATTTATAGCAGGTAATTTATCCATATCAAACATGGGGCCGAGTATGATTGTTTTAAGTTCGTGTATATTGAAGGTTAGGTCACTATAAAGACCTTCCTGAAGAGGTCTTTTGTGAGTTGATACTCTCCATTCTTTTTCATATTGCCAATCTAGGGTTTTGATGTAAGTTATATCTTCATTTATATAATTTTTAACGATTTCTTCATCCATGAAAAATAATTCAGCCATTCCTTCAGCAGTATAAGTTAAGGGTTTTTCATCTGTGTACTTCACAGGTTTAGCTAAAAGCCAAGCGCTATCAGGTTCATCTAAGCAACTAAATTCTAAAGCTATACCTTTATAGCTGTCAGCATAATGATTCCACATTGAGGTTATTACCGGGCTTTCACTAAGACATAATATCCGTCTATCTCGTAGTGTGTTATCCCAATAATTTCTAAAACCTGTTAAAGCATCCTTTGCTCCTTCACCTACGGGAGGGTTTAAAATTAGCTCGGTTTGTTTTTTTATTAACTCTTCTGGAAGTCCAAATGGAAAGTAATTTTTATAGAATTCAAGAAGGTACCTTATGCCAGAGTTCAGTTGGGATGTGTCAGGTCGTGGGTTTTTTAATTCTAACAAAATTTTCTGGGCTAATGCTCTGCTAATATCGTGTTCATTCACATCTGGGATAACTTCTCGCGGAACATCAAAAGGGTCATTGAATATTAGTGGTGAACTCCATCGCAATGACGCGTTTTGCAGGACAATTTCAGCTGTGGAAAAGGGCATGTATTTATAAAAGGAGCTACGTTCATGTAAACGATACGGTGAGCGCATGTATAATCCTTAAGAAAATGAGTGCTATTACTTCTTACAATACTATTTATTAAAAAGATAGAGCAAGAAAATACGGATCTATTATTAACAAATTTTATGAAGATCTCATTTTAAACACTGTTTCATGTTCGTATGGATGACAAGTAGAGTTAGACTTGAATGATAAATACTTACCTAAGGGAGGGTTCTGAGGCACTCGCCATATGGTTGTATTTTTATTGAGCAAAGAAAAACGCCGGGGGTACTTCTGGGGGTATTTTTGTATCACAAAATCAGATAATCATTTTATTTCAATAGGTTGGATGCCTTGTGCTGTTCCTATTATCGCACCATTCAAGCATCCTCCAAAATCTCAATCTAATTGCTGTAACCACTTCTCTTTGCGGATGGACGAACTTCATGGCATTTCTTCGTCAGCAAAATATCCTTCAAATCTGTAGACAAAGGCTTTTCCTACATTCCGATCTACGTTGTTAGTATGTAAGTCGTTATCCCAGATAAGTAGAACAAAACAGGATTAATGGCTCTATGTGTGTTTGCAGGTGAAAAAGTATCTACCCAGCCCCACGCCTCCTTACGCCCACGAACAACACCCGTACCCCAATTAGTAAAAGACTAGCGTTGTGAGCTTTAAACCCAAGCTAGAAATCAGCGATATCAAAATGTTACCGCTGATATAAAAAATCATTTAAACATCAAGTTTGCGGCCAGTCAGCCATTCCACCATCGCCGGGTCGCGGTGAGAGAAGAAGGCGCTGGTTGCGGTGTCGAGGGCAGCAACTTGCAGCATATCTTCAGAGCTGAGTTCAAAATCGAGAATGTTGATGTTCTCTTCCATGCGTTCTTTGCGCACCGATTTCGCCAGTGAAATGATGCCTCGCTGGAAGATCCAACGCAGCACAACCTGACCCACGCTTTTGCCGTACTTCTGGCCAACTGCCGTTAACACAGGATGCTGGAACAGACCATTTTTACCCTCAGCAAACGGCGCCCAGGCTTCCGGCTGAATACCACGGCTTTGCATCCAAGGCACGGCATGCAGCTGCTGGTTGAAGGGGTTAACTTCAACTTGGTTTACCGCCGGGGCCACGTTGTTGAAGGCGATAAGGTCGGCCAGTCTGTCAGGGTGGAAGTTACTCACGCCGATGGCGCGAATTTTGCCTGCCTGTTGCAATTCTTCCATGGCACGCCAGGCCCCATGCACATCGCCGTATGGCTGGTGAATCAGGTAGAGGTCAACGTAATCAAGTTGTAGTCGATTAAGGGAGCGTTCGAACTGTGCTTTAGCGCCTTCGTAATGGGTATCCTGCAGCCAAAGTTTGGTCGTGACAAAGAGTTCGTTACGGGCGATGCCGGTCTGTTTCAGCGCGTTCCCGACCTGAGTTTCATTCTGATAAGACGCGGCAGTATCGATCAGGCGATATCCCGTCTCGATGGCATCAATAACGGCTCTTTCGCATTCGGCGGCATCTGTCATCTGAAACACACCAAAGCCCAGCAGGGGCATTTCAATACCGTTATTGAGTTTTACTGTTTGCATGACGTTATCCTTCAGCTGTTGTGTTGGAAAAGCATAACGCAAACTGATTTATTCGATTAGATGGGGTAATTAGCTAGGGCTTATTAGATGAATTCATTAATCGAATGGGGAGGGCAGTCCGCTTTTTGCCAGCCACAGGCCACCAACATCACTGATACTCAAGGAGCAACGGCGCTCATTAATAACAGTGATATCGGCTCGATATGCTGAGGGAAATAATCCGCTTTTTTTCAATATGATATTTTTTACATACCGCGCTATTTTTTATCTTGCACCTTAAGTTTTAAGCTAATCATTATAAATTATTTATGAACGGGTTCGAAACCCTCACCTTGCCCGAGAGGTGATAATTTGTTAAATTATCCGCATTAGCGTCAAATACATTGAGTAGTAAATCGGCGCTAATTATACAATAATGAGTGATGGAGCCAAAATGAAGTATGCGTTTGCATTAATGTTGAGTATGGTATTGTCAGGTTGTACCGCAAATGATTGGATTGATGCTGCAAGTGGGATAATGCAGGCTAACGATCAACACGAAAAAGATTCAAGAAATCAGCGCATCAAAGACGCCAACAGGGCTGCAGGTTACTGATGTCAAGGTGATTAAGACACTCCTCTTCTTGTATTTTCGACAGAAGAGGAATGGTATTCTAAGCAAATTTACTGACTAAATACTCCCTTCGCTCTTGCCTGTTGGCAGGAGATATAGCCATAATGTTTTCGCTTTCCATTCTTATCGAACGCCACATAAAAAGGCATCGTCTCTTCACCTTTCTTTAGCGTGTAATTAATGCAAGTCCCATTGATTTCTGGAACATTTATCTCACTGTCTGGTTTTCCACCTGCCGCAATAACTGAAGATTTTGTCGCATCAGCCGCATAGGTCGCTCGCACCAGAGGGTCATTATCAAATTTAATAAAACCGACACTGCAGGCCGTTAAAAAAGGAACAATTAAAATGGGTGTATAGCGCATTGCATATCCTTGCAGAGAATATAATTACCTAAGAAACAAAATGACCAGGTCGATTTCTTTTGCCCGCCAAATTTCCTTCGAAAAGATTATAAGAGCGTGACAGGAGGAAATACAATTACCGGCTATATAGTCACTGTATTTAATAGTTCTTTGTTAATCGTTTTAACCAGCAAAGGTAGCGACAAAATTTTTCTCTCATAAAGGGTCTTATAAACGCTAACGCGCCTAAATGATGATGGACTCTAACCTCATAACCGCTCATGCGTATTCTCCCTTACTGACTGACAGGTCATATCAGGATGACACAGAGCCTGACGGTCCCTACCGAACTTTGGGGTGTTGCAGCATTGTTAAATCTTCAGTAGGATCTTCGTTTTCGGAGAAGCACAATGTCAGTCACCGATGCCCTGCTGGCCTATACCCTTGCCGCCACGCTTTTGACGCTAACCCCCGGTCTCGACACCGCCTTGATCCTGCGAACCGCCGCGGCAGATGGCAGTAAAAAAGCCGTGCACGTGGCACTGGGTATTGATACGGGCTGTTTTATCTGGGGCGCGCTGGTGGCGTTTGGTCTGGGAGCGTTACTGGCTGTTTCTGACGTGGCCTACTCGCTGCTGAAGTGGTGCGGTGCGGCCTATCTTTGCTGGCTGGGGGTTCAGCTGCTGCTTCGTCCGCGTCAGCAATTTACGCTAACTGCCGGGGAAAAAACGGGCAGCGGTAACGGCTTTATGCGCGGAATGCTCGGTAACGTACTCAATCCGAAAATGGGCATTTTCTATGTCTCATTCCTTCCCCAGTTTATTCCCGCAGGACATTCGCCCTTTGCCTGGACCTTTTTGCTGGTATCCATTCATGTGTTGATAGGCACGCTCTGGTCATTAACCCTGATTATTGCAACGGGCTATGCGTCTCGCGTGCTAAAAAAGCCGGCCGTGGTGAAGTGGATGGACAGAACCACCGGCGTGGTGTTTTTGCTGTTCGCCGCCAAACTGGCGATGAGTAAACGATAGGGAAAGAACGGCACCAAAGGAAGTCTGCCGAAGGGTTGGCAGGCTTCTGCGGCCGATCTTCCCATCGGCGACAAATCTCCCGAGGTGTTGCTATTCGGCATCTGTCTTCTGAATAAACCACAGCTCAGCAGGGGCATTTCAATACATTACAGTAAGTGTGGCCTTTCCCTCAAACGGTTGGGTTGGAAAAGCCGAATGCGCACATGTTTACTGGAGTAGAGGAAAATTAGCCAGGGTATATAAGTAAAATCCTGGGACAAACAGACATTCACTCGCGCAAAATAATCTATCTTTTTGAAAATTATGTGATATTGATCCAGGGCAATGTCAACATTAGCAACTTAAGCTAAATTGTTATTCAAATTTGAACGAGCCTATATCGGTATTATGTTTTTAAGAGCTTTACTGTTTTGCCTTCTGTCATTCTCCTGCTTTGCAAATGCCTTAAATTTCTCCTCCACCTTTTTACGCCTTAATTGCCCACAACGGGGTCTGGTGGAAGTCATTCTTCACGTCTACGGTCACACGCAGGAAAGGTGGAAAGGAAACTTCGAAACGGGTGCCGGGCATAAACGCGCTGGTGATACCGAAATCATCCCTTTTGCGAATGGCGATACGCTTTTCCACTCAATATCCAGCGACTCATTTGGGTTTCAATACGCGGGTGAAGAGAAACTGTCTGTGTGCGCTAAAATTGATGAGCGCCCTGTTTATCCTTCATTTTAAAGGCAATCATTCATCCTGGCGCCTTGCTCGTTAAACCGGCACGAGAGGTGCATCGATAGCCAGCGGTCATCTTGCGTTTAAACGATGCGGGAGCCAGGATGTGTAGCGCTGTAATTACTGGCCTGTCAGGTTACTTTTGAGTTCAGTGTGCGTTCCAGAAGCTTCCAGCCCAACTCTTTGCCCGTATGAAAGTTCTAACGTATTGCCGTCAGGGTCAGCGAAAAAGACAAAATATCCCACTGGATCACCAGCCTGAACCGGCTCTTTTCGCAACACACCCTCTGCTCGCGCCATCGCCACTTTTTGATCGATCGCTTCGATGCTTGAGCAAGCGACGCCAAGATGACCAAAACTTCCCAAAGGGGTATCAGTCACGACATCCGCCTGTACGAGGACCAGTGCAAATGGACGCGTTCGATCGCTGAGCCATGCCACTTTGCGTGCCTCTGGTACATCAGGCTCACGTCTGTGAAAAACCTCCATTCCGGCGTAACGGTGATAGAAATCAATACTCTTATCCAAATCCCTGACGACAAACGCCACGTGGGTAAATCCAACGTCCACCTGTTTCATAAACCGAGTCCTTCTGTCTGAGTTCCAGATAAGCATCTTAAAAGCTCAAGTTAGCTTCAGGTCAAGCCGGAAAGTGCTGTCGATTTACGCCATAAAATTGTGTTCACGCAGTGCGTCAAGCCAGATTTGCTGGGGAGGGGAGATGAGCGGGGGGAGGTGAGTGAGGATGCGTTCCCGGCGCGAACCACGAATGAAACGGCATTACGGGTCCGCGCCGGGGCAGTGTGTTTACTACTGCTTAATGACCATCAGGATCACACCAGGCATTCATTAACTGCACCAGGATGTATTTTAGCCCCAGCACAATGAGCAGGGAGAACAGAACTGTCACCACAATAATAGTCATCAGAAACTCCATGTAATCAGCTTTCTTCCCCAAAATCTTAGATCGTATTTTTCATTTGTCACGGTCCTGCAATCATTTTCCTTCTCAGGGCGACCCGAAGTATCCATTCGGGGGCAGGAAAGGGTGGTGCGCTGATATTTGTTGTTCAATTTTCGCTTCGTTTCAGGGGCAGAGGCTGATGACATCGTGTTATGGTCTTAATCGGGAGCGGTTCAGCGGTGTCCGGTTCGCACGATGAGCGAACGGGCTGATAATGAGTCATGATGGGGAAAATGAATGATCAATGAATTGATTGCACTTTCTGCTATTGGTGTTGCTATTCTTTTTGGCGCAATGAGCCCGGGCGTCAGCTTTCTTCTTGTTGCCCGCACGGCGATGTCCAGTTCGAGACGCGTGGCGTTATCTGTTGCGGCAGGTCTCGGTTTTGGGGCGCTTATATTTGCTGTCATAGCGTTAGCGGGCCTTCACACCCTGCTGACAATGGTTCCCTCACTTTACACAGCCCTTAAAGTTGCCGGCGGATGTTATCTTTTATGGCTGGCGTTGAAAATTCTTCGTCGTCCTTCAAACCGCGTTATCGATTCCGCCGCGATAGATGAGGTCAGCGCCTCAAAAGCTTTTTTGACAGGCGTATTGACGCAAATCAGCAATCCTCATACTGCGCTGGTCTTTGCCAGTATCTTTTCCGCAGCCCTCAGCAAAAATATTCAGCCTGCTATGTACATCATCCTGCCCTTAATGGCATTCGTTATTGATGTACTGTGGTATGCGATTGTCGCGTGCTTATTATCATCTGACAGGCCGCGTCTGGCTTACATTAAATACCGTAAATTTATAGATAAACTCAGCGGCGGTGTTATGGCCTTTCTGGGATTACGCCTGCTGCTAAAGTGAGTCAGACGATTTTCAGTCAATGGATGCTAGGAATTAAGGCCTGCTCCTCGCTTTCAGCAGAAATAGCTGCGATTCCTGCTGTCCATCTCGATAAAGACGAATGCGTAAATATCATTACCATCAATCACTTGAATTGTCTGGGTGGTGCTGCAGGTCGTCACAGATTTCTTGTAACTCATTGACCAGTCTTGCTACATGGAAACCGTCGCATACGGAGTGATGCACCTGAACGGCGAAAGGCAACAATACTTTTCCATCTTGTTCGAAGTATTTTCCAAGCGTGAACATAGGGGCAAAAAAGTTCTTCATATTAGCCACATTGACGTTAAAGCTGGTAAAGGTTACCCAGGGAATACCGGATATGAAAAATATATTTTCCCGCGACTCTCCCTTAGGCCAATAAGCAGTATTATTGCTGTAGCGAGCCATGTCTTCTGAATATACTTTCTGGAAGTGATGAATATTGCCATCGTAATGACTCCATAATGATGAAAAGGTCTCTGTTTCATTATGGAAAATGGTATAGTTTGGATGAACTTCATCCCATACGACAAGCTCATTGTCCTTCATCGCCATACGGAACTCCGGATGCCGATTTACTATTTTGGAAATGAGGAAAATCATCGTCGGATAAAATTTCCAGCCAGCCTCTTTAATATGTTTTAGCAACGCCGTAATGTCTAATTGAACAGTCTGATTAAAGGTCGACTGAGCGAACGTCTGAAATATCTCAAAATGCTCCCTCCTTGCCCAACGAGATAAATCAACAGACGTATAATGTGGCGTGGTATTTTTCATCTTTTAACCTTTGATTCCCATTTATAAATAAGATGTTAGCATAAGATTTTTCGTCTATGAATGATGATTATGAGTCCCAAAGCCTTTAGAAAACAAACGCATTTGCCACAGTCGTTCCTCCTTATACCGGAGCAAATAAAGGTGAAATATGTCAGAAGACCAGACCCGGTTGCGCAATCTTGTCGTGCTCTCCTGCCCGAAAAATGACGCAGGATTTCCGCCTGGGGAGCAGCCTTGATCGTGTCATGAGAGGGGGCGTGTCAGCCACTCCTGCGTGGACAGGTAACTGAATGCACCTGCCGTTCAGCCGGAAAGTGCCGGAACTGCCGTTGATGAAGGCTCTGTTGCGAGTGAGTCAGAAGTCAGGCAGACATTTTTTCTCAATAATGTGGAATTTTATCCAACAAACTGACAAGCGTCAGGCTTGCATCAAAGCCCTCTCTCTTTACCTCAACGCGGCACTGGGCATGCATCAAACACTAAGCATTAATATTTGTGTGGGTTTATTTGCGCTAACCAAACACATAGATTATTGTTTGTACAGACATGGTTAGATTTAATGCACTTAAAATAACAGTATCAACCTTGATTAATCATCACTAAACAACTAAAATTTCATAACGCATTGATTTTATGCATTAAATTATAATTTTCTTAATGCATTGTTATTCTCCAGACAGCATGTATAAATAGCATAATAACTAAATTATAATTCTTTTATATTTGACGGATGGGTAGATAAAATGAAGTTAATTGTCATGTTGTTCAGCTTAGTGATTGCGTCGCAGGCTATGGCGGGGGAGCTTCCCAAACCTACCGGGAAAGTCCTGTTAACCATGTCCGGTAATATCGAAAATACAAATGAAGAGGGGAAAGCCGTTTTTGATGTCGCCAGCCTTGAAAAGCTGGGTATGGTCAGTTTCCAGACCGCCTCTCCCTGGTACAATGGGCGCACAACCTTTACGGGTATTCCGCTAAAAAAACTCATGGATTACGTAGGCGCCAAAGGCTCTATCGTTAAGGTTAGTGCACTTAATGACTACACCACCGTTATCCCTCTCAGTGACTTCCAAAAATACAATGTGATCCTTGCCTTAAAAATTAATGGCGAATACATGCGTGTTCGCGACAAAGGTCCGCTATTCATCGTCTATCCCTATGACAGCGAACCTGAGCTGAATAATCAGGTGTTTTATTCAAGGTCAGCATGGCAGGTCAGCAAAATGAGCATTGAGTAGGATTTCAGAAGAACAACATGAACAGAATACTGGCTGCCATAATATTCTCTCTTTTTATATCTACAGGATATATCTCTTTTCTTGTGCATGAAAGACAGCAGGAATTGCAGAAACTGACGCACTACGCCAGTTCATGGTCTGCTGGACAGTTGGTCTCGGAGTATTATCGGTTCGAATCATGGCTCAGTCTTTACACTATTGATGAGTCGATGACACTCGACGATGTGCGCCTGCACCTCGACATTATGCTCAGCCAGAGTGATTTATTAAAGCAGGGAGATTTAGGGCAGTATATAAATAGCAATGAATCACTTCATGAACTTGCTGTAAAACTCGACAATACCCTTAATTATCTGGATACGCATCTTGAGACAATGACCCGTCCAGAACTCCAGAAATATCTACGGGTAATGTATTCGCTTGATGGACCATTAAGCCGCCTTTCATCCGGTGCGTTGAACAAAGATCTGAATCTGATTAACAACGCCAACAGCAAAATTCAAACGCTGTACTCTATTTATTCAGCGATTTCTGTGCTGTTGATAATACTGAGTGCGATATTGGGTGTACTGATTTTTTATCAAAACAGAAATATTCTCAAAGCGCATATTCAGGTTAAGAGCCTCGCTGGAGAGCTTCAGGAATCTAAAGAAAAACTGCAAATCCAGAATACCAAGCTGGAGTATGACGTCTACCATGATCCGCTCACAGAGCTGAGTAACAGACTGTTTTTCTGGGATAATTTAAACAAAACCATCAAATTGGCAGACGCTAATAAAAGCTCTGTGACCGTGATGTTGTTTGATTTAGACCGATTCAAAGAGGTCAATGACACCTATGGTCATGATGCCGGTGATATGTTATTGCGTCTGATCGCTCAGCGACTTATTTCGATGGGGCTTCCGTCAGATATGCTTTATCGCTTAGGGGGCGATGAGTTTGCATTCCTCACGAGCGATCTGGCAGAAAGTCAGGCAGTTTCGATGGCGCAAAAAATATGTGATTGTATTAACCAGCCCTACACAATTTATAGCGCGGTTATAAATATAACCACCTGTGTGGGCATTGTTAACTCAGATACTGAGCGCCGTTCCGACTATCTCTATAAATTTGCTGATCTGGCCCTTTATGAAGCCAAAAATGAAGGCGCTGGCAAAATTAAAGTCTTCCGCCAGCGCATGTTGGATAAGCTGCTGGAAAGCAGAACGCTTGAGCATGACATGGCGCTGGCGTTAGTGAATAAAGAATTCGTGGTTTATTATCAACCGATTGTTGATTCGTACAGTCGGGAAATTTACAGCTATGAAGCCCTTATTCGCTGGATGCATCCGCGAAAAGGTCTCTTGTCGCCAGATACTTTTATTCCTGTTGCTGAAAAAACCGGAATGATTAGCGAGATGGGCAAATCGGTGCTTGAAATGGCCTGTCGGGAAGCGGCTTCCTGGGCTGTTCCGGTTAAAATTTCAGTAAACGTTTCTCCTGTGCAGCTCAGCAGCAAAACCTTTGCAGGAATAGTGATGTCTATCCTGAAAGAAACAGGGCTTGCGGCTGACCGTCTTGAGCTGGAAGTGACGGAGTCCTCTCTCTTTACTGACAACAATACGCCGCTGAATACGCTTAATAAGCTCAGAGCCCTGGGCGTGAAAATTTCCATCGACGATTTTGGTACGGGCTACTCCTCTCTTTCCCGCCTGAGCCGACTTGCCTTTGATAAAATCAAAATAGACAAATCCTTTGTGAATTCGATATCCACACAGGGAGACGCCCTTAATATCATTAAACTCATCACCGGCATGGCGAAATCTCTCAGTATGAAAACGATTGCCGAGGGGGTTGAAACCCAGGAACAGCTGGAAAGTCTCCAGGCGCTGGGCTGCGATTTCGCACAAGGCTATCTGTTCAGTAAGCCTCTGCCGTTTATCGCCGGAGAAATCAAAAACGGTGAATTCTCAAACGATCCTTCTACCCTGTTAAAGGCCCCGCATGGCTGAATAATCCCCATTGCGCGCGACCGTTCCTGGCGCTAAGCGGCCAGTCGCGTTCAACCGTTTTCCGCTGAGGCCAGTTCACTTTATACAACGGATGTTTGTATTGAGCCCTCATTAATGAGGGCTCAATGCTTCCTCTTTCTGATGCACTGATGCAGATCGTTTTCCTTCAGAAATTGACTGACTAAATCAGTGGAGGATGCACTGTTTTTCCGGCTTATTTCAGGGCACAAATCAGGCCGCATCTTCTGCAACGATGTCAATCTTTCCCCGTTTCCATCAAACAAAAAGTCTACAAAACTAGACATCTGTCGAATTTTCATCTTAAAGTCCCCCTCCGGGCACTAGACAAAACCATCGTCCGGTTATCAAATGGTTAAATAATATTTCGCTGGATGTAAAGAAGTGGCCCTGAACCTGAAAGGCCAGCAAACAATCCAGCGTTGACGTGCAACACGACACACCTCTTCGGGAGAACTATGCAATCCACTGTTAATCAAAAAGAAAGCCGAACTTTCTTCGGCCATCCTTATCCGCTTGGCTCGCTCTTCTTTACGGAAATGTGGGAACGCTTCTCGTTTTACGGCATTCGTCCGTTACTGATCCTGTTTATGGCCGCGACCGTTTATGACGGTGGGATGGGGCTGGCGCGCGAAAATGCGTCGGCGATTGTCGGGATCTTCGCAGGCAGCATGTATCTGGCCGCGCTGCCGGGTGGCTGGCTTGCGGATAACTGGCTCGGGCAGCAGCGCGCCGTCTGGTACGGTTCGATTCTGATTGCGCTCGGCCATCTCTCCATCGCGCTCTCGGCTTTCATGGGCAACAACCTGTTCTTTATCGGCCTGATGTTTATCGTCCTCGGTTCCGGTTTGTTCAAAACCTGTATCTCAGTGATGGTCGGGACGCTCTACAAGAAAGGCGATGCGCGTCGTGACGGCGGTTTCTCGCTGTTCTATATGGGCATCAACATGGGTTCATTTATCGCGCCGCTGATCTCCGGCTGGCTGATTAAAACCCACGGCTGGCACTGGGGCTTCGGCATCGGCGGTATCGGGATGCTGGTGGCGCTGGTGATCTTCCGCCTGTTTGCCGTTCCGTCGATGAAACGCTACGACAGCGAAGTCGGTCTGGACTCCACCTGGAACAGTCCGGTGTCAAAGAAAAACGGCGTCGGCGCCTGGCTGCTGGCACTGGCGGTGGGTGTGGCGGTGATCGTCACGCTGATTGCCCAGGGCATCATTGTGATCAACCCGGTCGCGGTTGCCAGCATGCTGGTGTACGTGATTGCTATCTCGGTCGCGCTCTACTTTATCTGGCTGTTTGTCTTTGCCGGTCTGAACCGCAAAGAGCGTGCGCGCCTGCTGGTGTGTTTCATCCTGCTGGTTTCGGCGGCCTTCTTCTGGTCGGCGTTTGAGCAGAAACCGACCTCATTCAACCTGTTTGCGAACGACTACACCAACCGCATGATCGGCGATTTTGAAATCCCTGCCGTGTGGTTCCAGTCGATCAACGCCCTGTTTATTATCCTGCTGGCACCGGTCTTTAGCTGGGCCTGGCCGATGATGGCGCAAAAAGGCGTGCGTCCAAGCAGCATGACCAAGTTTGTTATCGGTATTCTGTGCGCAGCGGCGGGCTTTGGCCTGATGATGCTGGCGGCGCAGAACGTCCTCAGCAACGGCGGCGCGGGTGTCTCTCCGATGTGGCTGGTGGGCAGTATTCTGATGCTGACCCTCGGCGAACTGTGCCTTAGCCCGATTGGTCTGGCGACCATGACCCTGCTGGCTCCGGAAAGAATGCGCGGGCAAATGATGGGCCTGTGGTTCTGCGCCAGCGCCCTGGGTAACCTCGCGGCGGGCCTGATCGGTGGTCACGTGAAAGCCGATCAGCTGGATATGCTGCCGGATCTCTTCGCGCGCTGCTCCATCGCATTGCTGATTTGTGCCGCGGTACTGGCGGTGCTGATTGTGCCGGTGCGTCGGATGCTGGAAAACGCGCAGACCAAAACAGAGTCAAAACCGGTGACCAACGCCTGATAAGCGATGAATTGAGTCCCTACAAACCGGCGCATCTGCGCCGGTTTTTTTGTTTTCAGCCCGCCGGGTAAGGTATAAACATTCCAGAAACTTCTGCACACGAGACTCACGATGTCTGATGCCGCTGCCAAACATATCCTGACTATCTACGACACCCATGCCGATGCATTTGCGCGGTTACGTTCGCGTCATCTGATGGAAAGAGGCTGGCTCGATAAGTTTACCCGGCTGATCGGCGGCAAGGGGGCGATTCTGGATATCGGCTGCGGCAACGGGGTGCCGATAGCGGAACATTTTATCCGCCAGGGTTATCGGCTGACGGGCGTTGATGGTGCGCCCGGCATGCTGGCGCGGGCGCAACAGGCGTTTCCCGATCAGCGCTGGCTGCATCTGGATATGCGCCAGATGGCGCTCAATGAGACCTTCGACGGGCTGCTCGCCTGGGACAGTTTTTTCCATCTGTCGCCTGACGATCAGCGCCAGATGTTCCCCATTTTTGCCCGCCACAGCCGCCCTGGCAGCGTGCTGATGTTCACCAGCGGTACGGACAACGGGATCGCCATGGGGGAATTTGAAGGGGAGCCGCTGTATCACGCCAGCCTGTCGCCCAACGAATACCGGCAACGGCTGGCGGATAACGGTTTTGCGGTGATTGAGGTGATGTTTGAGGATCCGGCGTGCGGCGGGCACTCGGTCTGGCTGTGCCAGGCCCGGTAAGGCTCACCCCGCCTCCAGCATCCCAAAGCTCACAATCCGCGATCTCCCCAGCTCTTTGGCGCGATACAGCGCCACGTCTGCCGCACGCAGCAGGTTGTCGCTCTGGGCGTGCTGCGGATAGCTGGCGATGCCGATCGACACATCGACCGGGCCAATCTCCGCCAGACCGTAGCGCAGCGCCAGAGCGCGCACGCCTTCGTAAATCTCCGTGGCGCAGGCGTGAGCACCTTCTTCGCCCGTGTCCGTCAGCAGTGCCAGAAACTCTTCGCCGCCGTAGCGGAAGGCGATGCCGTTGTCATGTACCGCACGCTGCACAATCGCCGCCACGCTTTTAATCACCTGATCGCCTGCCTCGTGGCCAAAGCGATCGTTAATACTTTTGAAGTGATCGATGTCGATCATCAGGCAGCTTAGCGGCTCATTGTTGCGCATCGCCTGGCTCATCAGCGTCTGCATTTTGTCTTCAAGATGATGACGGTTACGCAGGCCGGTTAAGGGATCGTAGAGCGCTTTTTCCAGCAGGGCGTCGCGCAGACGCTGGTTGGCGAGCGCCAGCCCGAGCGCTTCGGCCATCAGCTCAAGATAGGCGCGTGACGGGGCGGTTTCCGCGGTGATGTTCTGGAACGAGAGCAAACCGATGGCCTCGCCCTGAGCGATCAGCGGCACGCAAAGCGACCGATCCGCCGCCGATTCCGGCAGGTGATAGCAGGCGATATCCGGCTCACCGTTGACCGGCGGATGGCTCTGGCCGCGACGCACGGCCCAGCAATCATCAGGATGGAAGGGGGGATGTTTCTCCTCAGGCGTCAGCCACTGGGCGACACAGCGCATCTGCCACGGATCGCGATCGAGGATATACAGCTGCCCGCTAATGCCCGGCGCGATATTAGGCGCAAACAGCTGGGCGACGTTAATCACGTCGGTGAAATTCTCACAGCCCTGCAGCCGCTGCGTCATACGCGCCAGCAGTTCACGAATCGCCCAGTCCGCGTCGCGCTCTTTTTCCAGCTGCTGCCGCACCAGGCCGTTTTCGCGGAAAATGCGGATCGCCTGGGCCATATCGCCGATCTCATCGATCTGGCTAAAGTTAGGCGTCTCCACCGCGTAATCCTGCGATGCCAGGCGATGCACGACATCGCTCAGACGCACCACCGGGCGCAACACGCGGCGCTTTAAAATAAAGCCCATCACAAACAAAAAGAGCAGGGCGGTCAGGCCGACCATCACTTCTGACAGGGTGCGCAGAATGCGGGACTTTTTTGTCGCCTCTTCCACGGCGTTGTGGGCGCGGCGATCCAGCATCAGGCGGAAATGGTCGATCTGATTCTGCACCCGCTCCAGCTCCTGCTCGTAGGGCTTACTGTAGAGCAGAATCACGGCCTGTCTCTCATCGCCGCGCGCCATGCTGGCGAGCGCCGCCTGCTGCTCATCCTGCAACTCATCGACCACCTGTAACCCTTCATGCAGCAGCGCCAGCTCTTCGCCGGTCGCGCCGTTATCTTTGAGTCGGGAGAGCCGGTGCTCAATGGGCTTACGGGACTGATCTTTTTGCTGATAGTCCTTCAGGGCATCGGGATCTTTATTGATGACATACAGGCGTGCCAAATCCGACAGCGCCCAGGCATCCGTTTCGACCTCTTCGCTCAGTTGATCAAATATCTGGCGCTGTTCAACGGCCTGTCGCTCGGCGTTATCGGCATTTGAAGCCAGCAGCATGACCACGCCGGAAGCGAGAGTCAGACACACCGTGACGCCGTAGGCCCAGTTGGTTATGGTGGCAATTCGCACCTGTTGGATCCTTTTCAGCCGTGAGTGGGATAGCGTTCTTGAAATTATAGGAAACGCCTGATTTGGCGTGACAAAAAAATGGCGGCCCGTGGCCGCCAGTCTGTTATTTATCGTCACGCTTTCACAAATCGGGAGGGTTTTTCCCTTCTTCGATGAACGCTTCGTCGATTTCGTCGACGTTCCCCGCGTGGTCGCGCCCGGAGAGCAAATTCCAGCAGGCGATAAACAGCGCGGCGACCAGCGGCCCGATGACAAATCCGTTGATGCCGTAAATCTCCATCCCGCCCAGGGTAGAGATCAGGATTAAATAGTCCGGCATTTTGGTGTCTTTCCCCACCAGCAGCGGACGCAGGATGTTATCCACCAGCCCGACGATGATCACAAAGAAGCCGACGATAAAGAACCCCTGCCACAGCTGCTGCGTGGCGAACAGGAAGATGGCGGCGGGCACCCAGATAATGGCCGAGCCGACGGCTGGGATGAGGGAGAGGAAGGCCATCAGCGCGCCCCACAGGACGCTGCCGTCGATACCGGCAATGTAAAAGGCGATCCCGCCCAGAATCCCCTGAACCACGGCGACCACGGCGGTGCCTTTAACGGTGGCACGCGAGACGGCGGCGAATTTGGCGAACAGATGCTGTTTAACAAAATCGGACAGCGGCAGCGAATCGAGGATCTGGCGCACCAGATAAGGCCCGTCTTTGAGCAGGAAAAACAGCAAATAGATCATCACACCAAAGCTAATCGCAAAGCCAAACGTCCCTTTGCCGATTAAGAAGGCGCTGCCCGCCAGATATTGACCGCCTTTCAGCGCCACATCCGACAGCTTTTGCTGGATCTGGCTGGCGTTATCCAGGTTGTGTTCGACGAGGAAGTTCCGCGCCCAGTCCGGCAGGTGTGAAAACAGGCTCGCCACCACCTCCGGAAACTGCGGATTGGTATGCTGGAGCTTGGTGTAAACCACGTTTAGCTCGATGGCCAGTGACGACAGGATCACGATCAGCGGCGTAAAGACGATCAGGCAGATCACCAGCAGCGTCAGCAGCGACGCCACGCCGTTACGTTCACCCACCCATCCGCGCAGTTTGTTTTTCACCGGATGGAAAATGACCGCCAGGATTGACGCCCATAACACGGCGGAAAAGTAGGGTGCGAGAATATCGAAGAACGCCACTGAAACAATGGCGAGAATAAGAATGAAAAAACCTTTAGTCAGTCCGTTAAAGCGCATTAGCGAGTCCTGGTGGCTAAGAAACAGAGTCGACTATAGAACCCTTTGAGGGAATTACCAATTTTGTCACGGAGATCACCATAACACCGGCGGTCGGGAAAACGCCGTGCACCCGATAAAGCGCCCACCCATCACGCGTTTGATGAGATGCGGGCCGCATGCAGCAACACCTTTATGTGTGAACTCGCCTTAGAACGTTACCACTTTCGACTGACCGAAGAAGTCAGCACCCCGCGCCATGCTGTAAGTATCTGCTCTGTGGAGGTGCTTATGGCCTGGCGACCGATTCTCTACGTCATTCTCACTCATCACCCTCGTCTCAGCGCGCGCCGCGCCCGGCTGCGGCTGGTTCATGGCTAGCTTTTTGTTAACAATCACGGTATAACAAACCTTCTTTGGATGTTTAGATGTCCATACGTTTAGAAGGTAATATGCAAACAGAACAAGAAAATGGGCAGCTAAAGCGCACCATGAAAACCCGCCACCTGATTATGCTTTCGCTGGGTGGCGTGATTGGGACAGGGTTGTTTTTCAATACGGGTTACATCATTTCCACCACCGGTGCGGCCGGGACGCTGCTGGCGTATCTCATCGGTGCGCTGGTGGTATGGCTGGTAATGCAGTGCCTGGGGGAACTCTCCGTGGCGATGCCTGAAACCGGTGCGTTTCACGTTTATGCGGCGCGCTACCTCGGCCCGGCGACAGGGTATACCGTGGCGTGGCTTTACTGGCTCACCTGGACGGTCGCCCTCGGTTCGAGCTTTACCGCCGCAGGATTCTGTATGCAGTACTGGTTCCCGCAGGTTCCGGTGTGGATCTGGTGCGTGGTCTTCTGCGCCGTCATTTTTGCCCTCAACGTCATCTCCACGCGCTTTTTCGCTGAAGGGGAATTCTGGTTCTCGCTGGTCAAAGTGATCACCATCATCGCCTTTATCATTCTGGGCGGGGCGGCAATCTTTGGTTTTATCCCGATGCAGGACGGCTCACCCGCGCCGGGGCTGACGAATATCACCGCCGAAGGCTGGTTCCCGCATGGCGGTCTGCCGATCCTGATGACGATGGTGGCGGTCAACTTTGCCTTTTCAGGGACGGAGCTTATCGGTATCGCGGCGGGCGAAACGCAGAATCCGCATAAAGTGATTCCGGTGGCGATCCGCACCACCATCGCGCGGTTAATCATTTTCTTTATCGGCACCGTGTTTGTGCTGGCGGCGCTGATCCCGATGCAGCAGGCTGGCGTTGAAAAAAGCCCCTTCGTGCTGGTGTTCGAGAAAGTCGGCATTCCCTATGCGGCGGATATTTTTAACTTCGTGATCCTGACGGCAATCCTCTCGGCGGCCAACTCCGGGCTGTATGCGTCGGGGCGCATGTTGTGGTCGCTCTCCAATGAAAAAACGCTGCCGCGCTGCTTTGCGCAGGTCAATAAAAACGGCGTCCCGCTGACGGCAATCTCCGTGAGTATGCTGGGCGGCGTTCTGGCGCTGTTCTCCAGCGTCATCGCGCCGGATACGGTGTTTGTCGCGCTCTCGGCTATTTCAGGTTTTGCGGTGGTGGCGGTGTGGATCAGCATCTGCGCGTCGCACTTTATGTTCCGCCGTCGTCATCTTCAGGCCGGGAAAGCGCTGGACGATCTGCAGTATCGCGCGCCGTGGTATCCGCTGGTTCCGGTGCTGGGTTTTGTGCTGTGCCTGGTGGCCTGCGTCGGGCTGGCGTTTGATCCGACCCAGCGTATTGCCCTTTACTGCGGGCTGCCGTTTGTCGCCCTGTGTTATGGTGCCTACTACCTGACTCAAACCTCAAAAACCCAGGAGCCTGAACATGTCGCAGAATAATCCGCTTACCACCCTCCTTGAAACACAGCCCTTTATCGTGCTGGACGGAGCGATGGCGACGGAACTGGAAGCGCGCGGTTGTCACCTTGCCGACAGCCTGTGGTCCGCCAAAGTGCTGGTGGAGAACCCGGAGCTGATCCGCGAAGTGCATCTCGATTATTTCCGTGCCGGCGCGCAGGTGGCGATCACCGCCAGCTATCAGGCGACGGCAGAAGGGTTTGCCGCACGCGGCTACGATGAAGCGCAATCCCGCGCGCTGATCGGCAAAAGCGTGGAGCTGGCGCGCAAGGCGCGTGAAGCCTGTCTGGCGGAAAACCCGCAGGCGGGCACGCTGCTGGTGGCCGGTTCCGTGGGGCCTTACGGCGCGTTTCTGGCGGACGGCTCAGAATATCGCGGGGATTACGTCCGAAGTGCTGCGGCGTTTACCGATTTTCACCGTTCGCGGGTAGAAGCCCTGCTCGATGCGGGGGCCGATCTGCTGGCCTGCGAAACGCTCCCCTCGTTTGCGGAGATCACCGCGCTGGCGGCGCTGCTGGAAAGCTATCCCCGCGCGAAAGCGTGGTTCTCGTTTACCCTGCGCGACAGCGAGCATCTGAGTGACGGCACGCCGCTGCGAGAGGTAGTGGCTGCACTGGCGGATAATCCGCAGATTGTGGCGCTGGGGATAAACTGTATTGCGCTGGAAAACACCACGGCGGCGCTTCAGCATCTGCACACGCTGACGGATCTGCCGCTGGTGGTCTATCCGAATTCCGGTGAGCACTACGACGCGGTGAGCAAAACCTGGCACCATCACGGCGAAGCCTGTGAAACGCTGGCGGGGTACCTGCCGCAGTGGATTGCGGCAGGGGCGAAGCTGATTGGCGGGTGCTGTCGCACCACGCCGAAGGATATTGCTGAGCTTAAGGCTCTGCGCTAAGCATCGCCGGGCGGCGGCTTCGCCTGACCCGGCCTAAAAACCCGCAGGCCCGGCACGCGTAGCGCTGCCGGGCAAACTCACGCCGCGTCTGCCAGCACAAACATGCCGTACGGGTGGATCTCCAGGTAGTAATGGTCACCTTCGTTGGGCTGCAGACGCGTGGCGTTAACCTGCAGCAAAATCTCCTGCCCGTGCCACTCCACAATTACCTCGTACTGCGGCCCCATGTAGGCGACGTGACGAATAGTACAGCGCTGGCTGTCGTCTCCGTGTTCGCTCAGGGTGATGGCTTCCGGGCGCACGCCGACGGAGCCGGAACCTTCACGCGCAAAGTGCATCGGGCGCGGCAGGCGATAGCCGTGGATCTCCACATAATCGTCGCTAAAGCGGGCCGGGAACAGGTTTGCATCGCCCATAAAGCTCGCCATAAAACGCGACGCGGGCTGGCGATAAAGATCCTGCGGCGAACCGATCTGCATAATATTGCCTTTGTTCATCACCAGCACCGTGTCCGACACCGCAAACGCCTCGCTCTGATCGTGCGTGACGTAGAGTGAAGTGATGTTGAACTGCTTTTGCAGCTCGCGAATTTTGTCGCGCATACTGCGGCGCAGGTTGGCGTCGAGGTTACTCAGCGGCTCATCAAACAGCAGCACTTTCGGTTTGAGGATCAGCGCGCGCGCCAGGGCCACGCGCTGCTGCTGGCCGCCGGAGATCTGATCGACATAGCGATCTTCAAACCCTTCCAGATCGACCATCGCCAGCGCCTCTTTCACCCGCGCTTTGGTTTCCGCGCGCGACACGCCGAGCATTTTCAGGCCGTAGCCGACGTTCTCGCCCAGCGACATATGCGGAAACAGGGCGTAAGACTGGAACACCATGCAGATATCACGCTGCTGGATGGAGCGATGAGTTACATCCTCGCCATCAATAAGAATCTGCCCTTCAGTCGGCTTTTCCAGCCCGGCGACCAGGCGCAGGACGGTGGTTTTCCCACAGCCGGACGGGCCGAGGAGCGTCACCATCTGTCCCTGCGGGATCGCCAGGTTGATGTTCTCGATAACGGTGTTATTCCCGAAGCGCTTGGTGACATTGCGCAGTTCAACGAAATGTTTCTGAGTCATAGTTTTACGCCTGGTTTTTAGCTTTGGAACGGGAGGTACGCGCCTCACCGATCAGCCAGTCAAAGAGGAAAATGATCGCCAGCATGACCACAATCAGGATTGAGCCGTAGGCAATCGCCACGCCGTATTCGCCGTCTTCCACGCGGTTCAAAATGTAGGCCGTGGCCACGCGGGTGTCTGGCGTGACGAGGAACACAATGGCGCTGACGGTAGTAATGGCACGCACGAAGCTGTAGATCAGCGCCGACAGAATCGCCGGGCGCAACAGCGGCAGCAGAATGTGGGTGATGGTGCGCAGGGAGCCCGCGCGCAGGCTAAGAGAGGCCTCATCGAGCGATTTGTCGATCTGCCCTAAGCCCGCAATCCCGGCGCGAATGCCGACCGGCACGTTACGCATCACCATCGAAATAATCACAATCGCCGCGGTGCCGGTGAGGTAAACCGGGGCGCTGTTAAAGGCCAGAATGTACGACACACCCGCCACCGTACCTGGCACGGCGAAGCACAGCATGGTGGTGAATTCGATGGTCTTTTTGCCTTTGAACTGCTGGCGCACGACGACCCAGGCGATCAGCAGACCAAAACCGGCGGTGATCGGCGCGGCGATCCCGGCGTAGAGCAGGGTATCGAGCAGTGAAGGCCATGCGCCGTCGCTCATGCCCTGGCCGAACAGCTTGATAAAGTTATCCAGCGTCAGGGTGTAATCCACGCCCCAGTTGACCGTAAAGCTGCCGTAGAAAATGCTGCCGTAAAGCAGGGCGTTAAAGGCGATCCACACCGTCAGCAGGGCGACCACGCTCCACACCAGCGTCACCGGCAGGGGCTGCACGTCGCCACGGTAGGATTTGCCGGAGACCGTGACGTACGAGCGCTTGCCGATCCACATGTACTGAATGCAGAACACCAACAGGGAGAAGACCAGCAGGAACGCGCCGAGGGTACTGGCGGCCTGATAATCGAGCTGCGAGCCGGTGATGTAGAAGTAGATTTGGGTGGCTAACACGTCGAAGTTACCGCCGAGCACCAGCGGGTTACTGAAGTCGGCCAGCGACTGGACGATCACGATCAGAAACGCGTTGGCGAGCGCCGGTTTCAGCAGCGGCACGAAGACGCCGTTAAAGGTCTGCCAGCGGCTGGCGCGCAGCGTATAGGAAGCCTCTTCCAGCGAGGGATGGATGGTTTTGATCGCGCCGTCGAGGATCATAAAAGCCATCGGGGTAAACGCCAGCACCTGCGCCAGCCAGATACCGGTGAAACCGTACAGCCAGTTGGTGTTGGTCAGGCCGAACCAGTCGACCATCAGCTCGGTGATGTAGCCGGAGCGGCCCATCATCAGCGTCACGCCTAAGCCCACCACAAACGGCGGGGTGACGATCGGCAGGATCGAGAAGATGCGGCCAATGATGGCGCTGCGTTTCGCGATGCGGGTGGTGTAGATCGCCAGCACCAGCCCGAAGAAAGTACAGCCGATACCGACGGCAATCGACAGCAGCACGGAGTTGATAATCACCTGCACGATGTGCGCCTGCGACAGCACATTCATAAAGGCCAGCGGGGCGAACTCCCCGGCGTCGTTGGTGAACATCGGAATGAAAATCGCGATGCTCGGCCAGACGATAAAGATGCCGATCAGGGCCACAATGGTGATCAGCGAGCCAATCACAAAGCGGTCGCCGCCCAGCCACTCCAGACGCGTCAGCGCCAGAGTCATAATCGCGCCGAGAGCAACGAACAGCACAATGGTGGCGAAGCCTAATCCGCGTCCTTCCACCGTAGCGCTGACGACGATAAAGGCCATGCACAGCAGCGCCCAACCGGCGTCGAGATAGTGGCGGCTGCGCTGCTCGCGCTTCGCTTCGTTAAACGGCCGCACCAGCAGCAGGCTTGGCAGCAAATACCACAGCCAGCTGATATTGAAATGGGACCAGCTGTAGGCGTCGAGAATTTCCTCGCGCGTCGACTCCAGCAGGCCGTAATCGAGGCTCCAGCTCGGCAGCAGCGCAAACGCCAGCCAGCCGACTAAAACCCACAGGAATACCGCATCCCGTTTTTTGACGGGATGAAGAGCGAGTGTGTGTGACATAAGTTTTCCGGGTGTTGAGGAAAATGTTGGCCGGGTCACGCGCAGACGCCACCCGGCATTGACCACGTATCGCGGGCTTATTTACCCATCTTCACGTCGCTGACCCATTTGTTGATCAGCGCTTTGCGCACATCCGTTGAGCCGTACTTGTCCATGTCGTAGCTAATCAGCTTCAGATCGTCGAGTTTCAGGGAGTTCGGCGACGTCTCGGCGGTGGTGTTGGTCAGGATTTGGTAGGATTTGCCTTTCTTCCACGCCAGCTCCTGCGCCTCTTTTGACAGCACCCAGTCCACGAACAGCTTCGCGTTCTCTTCGTTACGCGCGCCTTTCAGAATGCTGACGCCGCCGATCTCATACCCGGTGCCTTCGCACGGCGAAATCAGCTCCAGCGGTGCGCCCTGTTCTTTTTCCAGCGAGTAGTCGTGCAGGAAACCAATGCCGATGGCGGTTTCACCGCGCGCGGCGTTACGCGCCGGGGCGATGCCGGATTTGGTGTACTGGGAGACATTGCCGTTGAGCTGTTTCAGGTAGTCAAACGCCTGATCTTCGCCCCACAGCTGCACGAAGGTCGCCAGCGCGGTATAGGCGGTGCCGGAGCTTTGCGGATCGGCGATCTGGATCTCGCCTTTGTATTCCGGTTTGGTCAGATCTTTCCAGCACTTCGGTACCGGCAGGTTTTTCTCTTTCAGGCGCTGGGTGTTGACGCCAAAGCCCAGAATACCGACGTAAACGGCAGAGGAGAGGTTGCCTTTGACCTTGGCGGGATCGCGGAATTTCTCCATGATCTGCTCAAGATTTTTTGATTTGTATGGCTGCAGCAGCCCCATTTCACCGGCCTGAGACTGAGGGTCCAGCGTGCCGCCGTACCAGACGTCTGCCTGCGGGTTTTTCTTCTCGGCATCGACTTTCGCCAGCGTGCTGCCGGAGCCGTTGCGGATAAACGAGGTTTTGACGTCGTACTTATCGCCGAACGCTTTGGTTTCGACTTCGCACATTTCGTTAGTGGCGCTGCAATAGACCACCAGACGGCCTTTGGCCTGTGCGGCACCGGTCAAGGTAGCCAGCGCGATCCCGGAAGCAATGAGGGTAGAGAGAAGCGTTGTTTTCATTATTCAGCCCTTTTAAGACGTTATGTGACTGCGAGAAGCGGTGATGCCCGACATCAGCAGCGGCATCAGTAATAAACCCATCAGTACGGCGGCGATGGAGAGCAAACTGAACATCCCCGACCAGCCGTAATGTTCAATAACCAGTGACAGCGGCCATCCGGCAAGCGACGCCCCCAGATAGGCAAAGACGCCGAGAAAACCGGTAATTGAGCCTGCCGCCTGCTTGTGTCCGCATTCGACGGCGGCAAGACCAATCAGCATTTGCGGCCCAAAGACAAAAAATCCGACCGCAAAAAAACAGATCGCCAGCAGGGCGTAGTGGTGAACCGGCGCCAGCCAAAGTGCGGCGACAGAAACCATCAGGCCCAGCGTGAAGAGCAAAATCATCGGCGCACGCTGCCCGCTGAACAGCAGATCCGAGCCCCATCCGGCGAACAGCGCGCCGAGCAAACCGCCGACCTCAAACAGCATCACCGTCGCGTTGGCGCTGAGCAGATTGACGCCGTGGCTCTCCGACAGCCAGATGTTCCCCCAGTCGTTCAGCGCGATGCGGATCAAATAGACCAGCACATAGGAGGCGCCGAGCAGCCAGATCATCGGGTTTTGCAGCATGGTGGTGCGTAACATCTGCCACAAACCCATCGGCGGACTTTGCTGCTCCTGGCGCAGCTCCAGCGGATCGTTGCGCCACTCCCCGACCGTTGGCAGACCCTCTTCCTGCGGTGTCCCCCGCAGTTGCGTGGTCAGCCAAATGCCGAGCACAATGCTGATAATCCCCGGTGTCAGCATCGCCGCCTGCCAGCCCCAGAGATGGGCGGCAAAGGCACATATCAGCGGAATAATCGCCCCACCGATGTTGATGGAGGTATTCCAGCATCCCCACCAGAAGCCGCGCTCGTTACGCGAATACCAGTGGGTGAGCAGGCGCGCGCAGGGCGGCCAGCCCCATCCCTGAAAGAATCCGTTCAACGTCCAGATGAACAGCAGCAGACCAAACGAATCGCTGAAGGTGAACAGCACGTTCAGCACCCCGGTGGCCAGCAGGCCGATCCCCATAAACGCCCGCTGTCCGTGGCGGTCATGCCACAGTCCGGCGGCAAATTTCGACAGACCGTAGCTCAGATAAAACAGCGATCCGATAAGCCCGATATCGCTTTTACTCAGTCCCAAATCCATCTGCAGGGCGGGCAGAACGTAATTGACGCTTTTACGCGTCAGGTAAAACGCCGCGTAGCCCACCACCATGCACAGCAACAAGCGTGGGCGCAGGGCCCGATAGCGTTGAGAAATCTGTTCAGCAGACAGTGCGTGCATGGCGTTCTCCGTTTGAGCTGACTGTAGGGAAGTGCAAGACAAAAAGGATGAGAGAAAGTCTGGAGTGACTAAGACTTTTTCCTGGTTAGTGCGGTGTTTGTTGCAAAATTGTGGGCAGGTTAACAATTACGCGCGTGCCGCCCTGCGACTCAAGGGTGAATTCACCGCCCAGGGCGTGTACGCGCTCGCGCATGCCCTGAATACCAAAGCCGGGCGCATTGTCCGGTGCAATTCCGCTGCCGTTGTCCGTGACCTCCAGCAACAGGCGGCCATGGTGCTGGCGCAAGACGATCCGCACTTCGCTGGCGTCTGCGTGTTTGCTGACGTTATTCAGCAACTCCTGCAACAGGCGATAGAGGGTAAAGACCAGGGTTTCGTTTTGCGGCGGGGCGGCCAGCTGCCAGTCAAAACGGCAGTCGATGCCGCGCTCGGCAAAGGCGAATTCGTTCACCAGATGGTGCAGCGCCTCCTGAAGCGAGAGTTCATCCAGCACCGGCGGACGCAGCTGGCGCAACAGCTGGCGGGTCGAATGGTGGATGCGACGCGCCAGCTCGTTGATCTGCCCGGCGGCTTCCACCGCCAGGGGGGTATCTCCCGCGCGTTTGACTAACTGGGACTGGATCTGAATCGCCGTGATGTTCTGGCCGATTTCGTCGTGCAGCTCGCGCGCCAGATGCTTGCGGGTATCTTCTTCCGTGTGGATCAGTTTTTCAGTCAGCGCCCGACGGGCCTGCAGCTCCGCTTCGAGCCTGCGGCGATAGTGATCCAGATTCAGCGCCAATTGCTGCTGACGGCTGATGGCGATCCCCAGCCCGATGCCAAGCAGGGACTGTGTGGCGAGAAAAATCTCCAGTTCCAGCAGGTCCGTAAACCCCACGCCCACCTGACGGGCAATGGTGATCATCATGCTGCCAAGCAGACCGGAGAGCACGCCGCCCTGCCAGCCAAATTTCCACGCCATCACCACGTTTGGCAGGAACACCACAATCAGCAGCAGGCGTTCCAGGGCGGGGGAGAGCACCATCTGCGTGCCGATCCCGATGATGAAAAACAGACTGCACCAGATGATCAGCGACGTGCGCAGGGGCGGATTGGTCGTGTCCAGCCCGAGAAGATGGTAGCGATGTTGCTGGCGTAAAAACTCAAACACCAGATAGACGAACGGTGTCAGCAGCACGCCGCCGGTAAAAGAGGCCAGCCCCAGGAGCGTGGCGGGGCTTTGCAGAAACGGTGCGAGACACAGGGTTTGCAGCAGCGCGTTAACGCTCACCGCCGCAATCAGCAGCGACAGCCGCTGCCAGTACAGGGGAAAACGGTGCCAGTAGCGTTGCACCGCGTAAGCACTGAGTAGCCCGAGGGGCGGCGCGGCCAGCATCAGATAGCTTGTCAGTAATTGCTCACTGTGCAGCCAGAGAATGGCGGCGAGCGTCGGCAATACCACGGCGGGCCAGAAACGGCGCGACAGGAGGATCAGCAGCGCCAGATAGACGCCCTGTGGCAGAAAAAGCACCGCCTGTTGGCCGTTGTGAGTGAGATAAAAACTGAGCGTCCACAGCATCAGCCAGCCGGTTCCCCAGGCCAGCATAATAAACAGGGAGAGAACAATGTGCCGCAGGGAGCGCCGCATCAGTGGCCCGTCAGCAGCTGATTGTCGAGAGCGAAATGCACCAGCTCAATGGTGCTGCTGCACTGCAATTTTCCCAGCACGTTGGCGCGGTGGACGTGAACCGTCTTATGGCTTAACTCAAGGGTAAAGGCGATGGCCTTGACGCTTTCGCCTTTTACCAGCAGGTCGAACACCTCCCGCTCGCGCGGGGTGAGGACATCGAGCACTTTCGACACCGGCTGGCCGCCACGCAGGGCTTTGACCGCGTCGGCGCAGAGATAGTGGCCGCCCATGCCGACGGAGCGCACCGCCTGCACCAGCTCCTCCGGGCCGCAGCGCTTGGTGAGATACCCGCTGGCTCCCGCATCGAGCGCGCTTTGCACGAAAGCGGGTGTGTCATAGATGCTCAAAATGATGGCGCGAAACGTCGGGCGCTGCTGGCGCAGACGCTTGAGCAGGCTAAGCCCGTTTTCATCGGGCATGGCGACATCCAGCACCGCGACGTCAATCTCGCTGTGGGTTAACGCCGACCAGGCGTCAGCCGCACTGCTGTACTGGCCTTCGACCACCAGGTCGTCCTCCAGATTTAACAGCTGCGCAAAACCCGACCGCACTACCACATGGTCATCCACCAGCACCACTTTGATCATTGCTTATTTCTCTTGCCGAAGTTGATATCCATGATGCCTGTTGCGCCGGGGGTGGCAATAAGCTGAGCACGGATATGTAACCTGTGTAACAAAAATGCAATAAATTAAAAACCTCAACGAATATTCCAGCGTGTTTCAGGCGGCACAGCGGATATCGCCATTTTCAGGGCGGGGAGTAGGCGGCGCCTTTATATATGAATAAATCCGCGCGTTTATTGATGTATTGTGAAATCGGGTAAAGAAGATGTAACGCGCTGCGGCAACAGACGCTGATTTTACGTCTGTCTCTCGGGCCTGATTCGTTAACTCATGGTTCGATAATCTATTATTTCGCATTTTGTTAGTATTAAAACCTAATGCTGAGATCTGCTGTATTTATTATTCTAATTTTATCTCTTATTTGTTGAAGTTGTTTGTTATTGACTGAAAGAGCTATTTCGCCTTTTTTTTCGGTCATTACGGGTTACTATTTATTGCATCAGTGAGGCGTAAGCCGAAATACGAAAATGGCTTTGAACTTGCTGATGAATATGTTTAGAGATTTTTTGATTTGTGAAGGAATGACGCCAGAGAATTAATCTGGCGCGGGAGTGTTTTACTCAAAATTCATTAATCAAAAATCTTATTTGTGTGTCATTTCCTTAATTACAGGACCACTTTTTATGAAACTGAATAACGTTTTTTCTGCTCTGGTATTGGCTTCAGGTTTAACTGCATTTGGCGCTCAGGCCGATCAAGGTAGCGGTGTGGTGACCTTCACTGGCTCCGTGATTGACGCGCCATGCTCCGTTGCGGCGGGCGATGACGATCAGACCATCGACCTGGGTCAGGTTTCCAGCTCTGCGGTAGCAAACGGCGGGACTTCTACTCCGATTCCTTTCTACATCCACCTGGAAAACTGCTCTGTTGATACGGCAAACACCGTTTCCACCACCTTTACCGGCGCAGATTCCAGCGTTGACGGCGCGGTACTGGGTGTGACCGGTTCTGCCACCGACGTGGGCATCGTGATGACTGACGGCGACAGCAACACCATCACGCTGGGCGAAGCGACCGCAGGCCAGACCCTTCAGAACGGCGACAACACCCTGGCTTATTCCGCCTACATCATCGGTGGCGAAGCACCAACCGAAGGTGATTTCACCGGCGTGACGAACTGGACTCTGGCATACGAATAAGGTTTTCCCTTATTTCACGATGTTATTCAGGCGGCCTGTCCGGGCCGTCTGAAATTGAACTTTGACCGAATAAGAGAAAAGGGATTGCGATGCATATTTTAATATCTACATCGACACCGCCGATCGTGAAAATCTTCCTTTTTCTCCTGTCTGGTTATTGCCTGCCATTACTGGCTGCAAACCAGGGGGACGGCGCGGTATTCATTAAAGGGGAGGTGCTTTATACCCCCTGCGCAATTGATCTTGATAGCCGCGATCAGACGATTGATATGGGAGAAACGCCCGTCGCCGAAATAGCCACCAAAGGCTACGGCCCAACGCGTCATTTTACCGTTCGTTTAATTAATTGCCTGATGTTGCCATCACCAGGGCACAGCCTGTTCGACTCTGAGTATTACCAAATCACCTTCGATCCCATGACCGGAACAGAACGTTTTGGCATTCGCGGAGAGGCCGAGGGCATTGAGCTGACCCTGCACGACACCGAGGGGAACCGCGCCCTGCCAGGCGTGGCGCTTCCGGCGAAAGAGGTGACGCAGGGAACGCTCGATCTTCACTACGCGCTGCAGATTATCAGCGACGGTAAGCCTCTGAAATCAGGCGCTTATCAGTCTCTGATTCGCTTCAGAATGGATTATTACTGAGATGCATAAAAAGACTCTGCCACGATTCAGACGCTCGACCCTCAGTATGCTTATTCTGGGGATGCTTCTGCCGGTTTCAGCGCCCTGGGCTGATGATGATATCCAGTTCAACACTGATGTGCTGGATACCCAGGACAAAGACAATATCGATCTTAGCCATTTCTCCCGTCGCGGCTACGTGATGCCAGGCGAATACACCTTCACCATTATGGTGAACAAGGAGAGCCTGCGGGAAGAGCAGATTGTGGTCTATCCCGAGGGCGAAAATGGCCAGCAGAGCCTGATCTGCCTGACGCCCGATCAGCTCTCACGCTTCAATCTGAAATCCAGCGTGATGAACGATCTGCGCTGGCTGCGTGACGGCCAGTGTCTGGATAAGAGCAGTCTGGAAGGGCTGGAGATCCGCGTCGACCTGGCGAAAGACACGCTCTATCTGGCCGTCCCGCAGGCTTACCTTGAATTCACCGCCCCGAACTGGGACCCGCCGTCGCGCTGGGATGAGGGGATCCCTGGGGTGATGGCCGATTACAACCTCAACATGCAGACCCAGCACTCGGTGAATGCGTCTGACAGCCAGAGTCTGAGCGGAACCGGCGTTTTTGGGGCCAACCTCGGGCCGTGGCGCGCCCGCGCCGACTGGCAGACCAACTGGGACAAGCGTAACGGCACCACGGATAATGATTTTAGCTTCAGCCGCTACTACCTCTATCGCGCCATTCCGTCGCTGAAGGCCAAGCTGACGATGGGCGAGGATTACCTTAGCTCGGACATTTTTGACACCTTCCGCTTTACCGGGGTGAGCCTGAATTCAGATCTCAGCATGCTGCCGCCGAGCCTGCGCGGGTACGCGCCGGAAGTGACAGGCATCGCCCGCTCCGGCGGTAAAGTGACGATCAGCCAGCAAGGGCGCGTGCTCTATGAAACCCAGGTGGCGGCGGGGCCGTTCCGTATTCAGGAGCTGAATGACGCGGTTTCCGGCACTCTGGATGTACGGGTGGAAGAGCTGGATGGAAGCGTGCAAACCTTCCAGGTGACGACGGCCTCTGTGCCTTACCTGACGCGCCCCGGCGCGGTGCGCTATAAACTGGCGGCGGGGAAACCCTCCGAGTGGGAGCACAGCATGACCGGGCCGCTGTTTACCTCCGGCGAAGCCTCCTGGGGGATCGCCAACGGCTGGACGCTGTATGGCGGCACGGTGGTGGGCGGAGACTATAACGCCCTGTCGGCAGGGGTGGGACGCGATCTCTACCTGCTGGGGGCGCTCGCCGCCGATATCACCCAGTCGCGCGCGTCGCTGCCGTCTGAAGGCACGCTGTCAGGCACATCGTATCGGGTCAGCTACTCCAAAACCTTCGATGAATATGACAGCCAGGTGACCTTCGCGGGCTACCGTTTCTCCGAGCGCGACTTTATGAACATGTCGGAATATCTCGACGCGCGCTACGGCAGCGGGGCGTCTCACAGCCCGAAAGAGAAATACACGCTCTCCTTCAACAAGCGCTTTCGCGAGCTGGGGCTGAGCACCTATCTGAACTACAGCCACCAGACCTACTGGAACAGCGCCGATAACGATCGCCTGACGCTCTCCATGTCGCGCTACATCGACGTCGGGCCGTTCAAAAACATGAGCGTCTCTCTGTCCGTGTATCGCAGCGAATACTACTCCCTGAAGGATGACGGCGCGTATGTGTCGATTTCACTGCCGATTGGTAACGGCACGTCACTGAGCTACGGCGCCACCGTCAACCGCACGGATAACACGCATCGCGTGAGCTATTACGGCCGCCTCGATGAGCACAACAGCTTCCAGGTCAGCAGTGGCCTTTCGCGCAGCGGCCCGACGGGCTACGGCTACTACACCTGGCAGGGCGACAGCGCGCAGGTTCAGGCCAATGCCAGCTATCAGTCCGGCAACTACAGCGCCCTGGGGATGACCCTCAACGGTGGAGTGACGATGACCACGGAAGGCGGCGCGGCGCACCGCTCCAACGCGCGCGGCGGAAGTCGGGTGCTGGTGGATACCGCAGGGGTGAGCGGCGTGCCGGTGAAAGGCTTTGGCGCTTCGGTCAAGACCAACCACTTTGGCAAGGCGGTGATTGCAGACGTGAACAGCTACTACCGCAACCCGATCCGCATCGATGTCGACAAACTGGACGAAAACGCCGACGTCACCCGCTCTGTCTCCCAGGCCACGCTCACTGAAGGGGCCATCGGCTATCGCCAGTTCGATGTGATTGCCGGGGGCAAAGCGATGGCGTTTATCCGCAAAGCGGACGGCAGTTTCCCGCCGTTTGGCGCTTCTGTGGTGAACAACAAAAATCAGGAAACCGGCGTCGTGAACGACGAAGGGAGCGTCTGGCTGAGCGGCATCCAGGCCAATGGAAAAATGACCGTGAAATGGGACGGCAAAGCCCGCTGCGTGGTGAACCTGCCGCCTGTTCTTCCGCAGGTACTGGATAACCTGCTTTTAACCTGCGCGCCGGAATAAACCGGCCAAGAAAACGAGATGAGCTGACTAAGATGACGATTGTACGATTGGATGCACTGGCAGGTATCGCACTGGCATTTACCGCTGTCGCCCACCAGGCCAACGCCGCCGTAGCGCTGGACCGTACCCGGGTAATTTTTGACGGTGCGGCGAAATCCGTCAGCCTGCGGATCACCAACGAAAACAAAACCCTGCCGTATCTGGCGCAGGGCTGGGTGGAAGATCCTCAGGGCAACAAAATCACCGATCCGCTGGTGTTGCTCCCGCCGGTTCAGCGTATTGAACCCGGCGAGCAGAGTCAGATCAAGGTGCAATCTACCTCCTCGATCCAGCGTCTGCCGCAGGATCGCGAGTCGCTGTTCTACTTTAACCTGCGCGAGATCCCGCCGAAAAGCACCCGGCCTAACACCCTGCAGCTGGCGCTCCAGACGCGCATCAAGCTGTTTTATCGCCCTTCGGCCATCGAAGTGAAACGCACGGATTACGCCACGCCGTTCCAGGAACAGCTCACGTTGACGCGTGAAGGGGATAAGTACCGCATCACCAATCCGACGCCGTATTTCATCTCGCTGGTGAATGCGTCGTCGACACTGACCGGCAAAGCCGCGGCGGGGTTTAAGCCGGTGATGGTAGAGCCGAAAGGGCAGCTGGTTCTCGCGCCTTCCGCGTCGGCACTGGGCGCTGCGCCGGTCCTGACCTATGTGAATGACTTTGGCGGACGCGCGAAGCTGGTCTTTAGCTGCGGCGGCACTACGTGCAAGGCCGTTGCACAGGAAAAGAAAAAGTAAGTGATTTCGGGAGGCGCGATGAAATTCAGAGAGTGGAAAAAAGGGTGTGCGCTGGGGCTGCTGCTCGCCGCAGGACCCGCCGCTGCCGATGATGTGGCGCTGGTGGACGGCGAGTATGGCCTGCTGCAGGTCTATGGTGCGTTAACCGAGAGCGCCTGTCGGCTGGCGATGGAGTCGGCGTGGCAGGAGATCGACATGGGCACTACCGCCACCGGTGAGCTGAAAAAGCCGGGTGACCAGGGGACGCCCGTGCGAGTGGCGATCCGGCTCGAAGATTGTCTCCCTTCGCCCGCGACTATTCGCGACGCCTGGAGCGGGAATTTGCTCTGGAGCCGCGATCAGCCTTCCGTCACCGTCAGCTTTGTGGCACCGGGTGAGGTCTTGAATCCCGGTCTGGTGCGCGTGTCCGGCACCAGCGGGGTGGCGCTGCGCCTGACCGATCGCGATCACCGTGATGTGCGTCTGGGAAGCGAAGGGCAGCCGCTGCTGCTTGAGCCTGGCGGCAACACGCTCTTCTACTATATCGCGCCGGAACGTACCGCTGCTCCGCTGGTGGCGGGTACGTGGAATGCGCTAATCCACTTCAGGCTTAACTATGACTAGTTTCTTTGTCCGCCTGCTGTCAGGCGCATCCGGGCTACTGCTGACGACCGCCTGTTATGCCGCCCTGACGGTGAATGTGACCGGGGTGATCGTCGAGGGCGTCTGTGAAATTAATAACGGCGAAACTATTCACGTCGACTTCGGCAATAACCTGCAGTCGAAGCAGATCGATGGCGAGCATTTTATGCAGAACATTGATTACACGCTGGCCTGCGAGGATCTGAATTCCAACGATCTGGAGATGCAGTTCGAGGGCACCGCGACGTCGTTTAGCGATGATTATCTCGCCACCGACCGCGAGGGGCTGGGTATCAAGCTGTATATGAACGGTGAGTCGATGCCGCTCAATACCTGGATGCCGTTCACCTGGCCGGAAGTACCGGTCTTGCAGGCCGCGCCTGTCAAAAGCGATGCGACCGAGGTGGAAACCGGCGTCTTTACCGCCTCCGCCACCCTGAAAATTCAGTACCAGTAAGGGATATTCTGATGAAACGATTGATGTACGCCATGATATTGCTGGGAGGGCTGGCCACGAGCCAGAATGCTTCGGCGTCGATCTGGACCTGGATTGATACGCTGGAAACCTGCACCATCGCGACCTATTGCTACGACTACACGTTTACCATTTCCGACTGGGATGAGGAGGATTCCACCCCCAATCCCTGCTATGGCTTAACGGCATGTACGATTTTTATAGGCCATCGGCATAACGCAGCCGGCACCTCTGGACTTAACACGCCCCGTTCGTGGGGGTCTGGGAACTATCCGTTTTTATTAACGGCAGAGACGATGGGAGATCTCGGAAAAGAGTTGAAAACGGTCTTTGCGTTGCCTTTCACGTCCACCACGCGGCACAACGGGACGACGGTAGCGACCGAAGAGTGCGTCGGGATCTTTTATGCGGCCGGGAAAGAGCTGGGCAGCAACGCCTCGGAAATTAACTCTTCGACGTTTCAAGATTATCCGTTAATGCCAAACAGTATTTGCGGCGCCGCTCCTGCACCGAGTGGTTCCTGTGATTTCGATCAGGATGTGCTGACCCTCGATCACGGCACGCTGAGTCGTAAGGAGCTGGAGGGCCATGAGGTGAGCGAAAATGTGAGCATCAGCTGCACGACCTCGCAAACGCTGAAACTCTATATTTACTCCGCCGACAAAGTGGATCTGCGCGATGACGGCAGCCTCTATTCTGAGCTTTATATGAACGACAACGTGCTTGGAACATCGGGCTTTACGCTGGATGTCGAAGCGCGGGACAACGTTACGGTGAAGTCGGTGCTGCGCACCAACGGTACGCCGGAAGCGGGCGAGTTTTCTGGCTCAACGATCATGCTGATCACGGTGGAATGATGAACATACCTGAATCCTCTTTGAACAGCGTCGATCTCTATTGCGCCCTGATGATGGGAGAGATCGTCCCTTATTATCAGCCGGTAATTGATGCCCGTACTCAGACTCTTCACGGGCTGGAAGTGCTCATGCGCTGGGCTCTCGCCGATGTGGACGCAACGCCCGTGGCGCTGATCAGCGCCTTTGAAGAAAATGGGCTGCTGTCGGAAATGACCCAGCACATGCTGCGCCAGGTGGCCGACGATATTAACGAGCTGGATGCGCTGCTGCCGGAGGGATTACATCTGTCATTTAACGCAAGCCCTGCGCAGGTCGAAAAACCGGGCTTTGTTTTCGACACCCTTTCGTTTCTTGCCGCGCTGCCGCTGGAGAAATATCGGCTGGTCGTGGAAGTGACCGAAGCGCAGCCCCTGGCAAATACACCGGAAGTGGCGGGGACTATTCTGAAATTACAGCTTGCGGACGTTGCGGTCTATTTTGACGATTTTGGAACCGGTTGTGCGAATCTGAATTGTATTGAGCAATTCAATGTCGATGGATTAAAAATCGACCGTTTATTTGTCGAGGGATTATCGCAAGGAAAGTGCTCCGCGACGATTATTTCCCTGATTGCCGGACTTGCGCAGTCACAAAATCTCGCACTCATTGCCGAAGGCGTGGAGACACCAGGGCAATCTCAGGCGCTTTGTGAAATGGGGATTCAGATCCAACAGGGTTATCTATTTTCAAATGCATTGAGTAAAGCGCAATTACAACAATATCTTGCGGCCTGAATGGTATATTTCCATCAAAAAAATGTGGTTTATTTGTTTGACTGAATTTCAGGTATTTTGTCACCCCTATTCATATACGCTAAAATGGTTATTGGCATTATCGCCATAAAAAGTGTGGATTAATATTGGAGCTGGTGACAGTGCTATGCATTTTATAATAAACAAAAAAGTCTCTTTTAAGGTGGCAGAGAGGACGATATCGGATGATAAAGATCAGCATTTGCTTTCCAATCCGGCGTGTCGGCTTTTACTGGTGTTGTTGGAGAATAATAATAAGCTCATGACGCGAGAGAACCTCTTGCAGAAGGTATGGGGAGATTTTGGATTGACGCCTTCGAGCAATAGTCTGAACAATAATGTCAGCATACTGCGTAAAATTTTTTCAGAATTCGATATTCATGATGTGCTGAAAACAATCCCCAAGCAGGGGTTTACGCTGATGATTGACGATCTGCAATTCAATGAGAAATCACGTGACTATATGGTGATGCAGGCCATCTCCCAGCCAGATAACGAGCCGGGTGTCAATAAGAGCTGGCTGATAGGCGCAGGCGCCACACTTTCCATGATTATTGCCGTGGTGGTGGCGCTGTATTTTAATTTTTTTGGAAAACGAGATGAGGTCATTTTTTATAAAGAAGTGAATGAGTGCAGAATATACTATTTCAACGGCGTCAACGTGAATCGTGTCGAGCGCTATTTCGCGGATGGCAAGGGGGCAACGTTATTACAGAAATGCGCTACGCCACATAACATTTATTACGATGACAGCAAGCTCCATGAAAAAACGGATCTTCTCGAAATCATTGTCGCAAAATGCACGCTGGATGTGAAAGGGGCGCTGGGTGAATGTAAAAACTTCGTCACGACTAAAGGTGATTAGTCTCGTCGCTGTTCTTATCCTGTTGTTTGTGGGTGCGCTGCTCTATGTGCCGCAGAGCGAAAGCGATCTCGATTGTACCGCCGATATCAATCTGAATATGGATGATGGCGAACAAAAACTGGATGCCAGAATTCATCTCGCGGTCCATTTTGTTCCCGATGCTCGCAGTTATATTACCGAGTATGGCGTGGTGAATTACGGTGATCAACGCTACATCGTCGACCGTTATGTGCGGCTACGTTATTCCGATGACAGTAACCATGCTTTTGTTGAATTCCAGCGCGAGGGAATTGATAAAAATAGTTCCGAAACGCTGCCTGAGGTTCTGTCTCAAAAATTAACGTCGGCGCAAAAAGTCTTTTTCTTTAAAGTAAGGAAATTACACAACGAAATCTGGAGTATTAGTGATTTACGGCGAACCGTATTGGTGTGCTCTGAAACGGAATAACTCAGTCTCTACGTAGTTTTCGTTGATAATTGCCTGTTCTGACCCTTTAAATATAAAGGGTCAGCGTTCCCCTGTGCTTTTTTTACTGAATAGCTTGATGGTGTAATTGAATGTCTTCAATTGTTTTAATAACAAAAGATAACTATTTGTACGATGGAATTAAGCAATTCCTGCCGCTTCGTCATTGGCAGGAGCTTATTTCTGCGAAAGAACACGCGCGTGAATGTGCAGTATTAATTGATAGTCGGGTCCCGTTACGTTTTCTGGAAAACGCTTATTTATGGCTGTCTGCCACATTCGATAAAACCAAGGCATTAGTCCTGCAAATGGAGAATGAAACCTGTCAGGCGTCGCCGACACTCAGACGGCATCGGGCCGTCGACATGCGATCCTCCTGCGAGAAAGTGGCATTGGACATCCTGACTGAACTGGAAACGTTTTCGTCTGATAAATGGCAGCGTAAGATTTACGTTGAAATTAATGAGCTTGAGAGAACCCTCATCACGAGTTTACTGGCCGGGGTGTGTATTGGGGAGATCGCCGAAATGCTGAATTGCTCGCAAAAACAGGTCTATAAATTGCGCGACAAAATGAGCCATCGATTGAATGCCAAACACTTCTATAGCGTTTGCCAGTATGTGTTTCGTCACGACCTGCTAACCCGGCAGTATATTCTGCCCAACACCTGGCTGCGCGGCTGAGGTGAGTTATCTCTTTTTTCACTTTGCTTTGCACTTCTTTATCTAAAAACTGTTAGGAATTACAGATTCTTTTTTATTCCTTTATCAAAATTCCCGCGCCAGAAATACTGCTCCCATAACAAGAGAGGGGAACAGACATTATGGCAATTTCATCGCGTATAACATTACTCGGCGCACTGGCGCTGTGGGCATTTCAGGCGCAGGCGGTCGATGTGACCGTCGCGTATCAAACCTCCGCTGAACCGGCGAAAGTCGCGCAGGCGGACAACACCTTCGCCAAAGAGAGCGGGGCAAAAGTCGACTGGCGCAAGTTCGACAGCGGCGCGAGCATCGTGCGGGCGCTGGCGTCGGGCGATGTGCAGATCGGTAATCTCGGCTCAAGCCCGCTCGCCGTGGCGGCCAGCCAGCAGGTGCCGATTGAAGTGTTTCTTTTGGCTTCGCAGCTCGGCAATTCCGAAGCGCTGGTGGTGAAGAAAAATATCACTAAGCCCGAAGATCTGATCGGTAAACGCATTGCGGTGCCGTTTATCTCAACCACCCACTACAGCCTGCTGGCAGCCCTGAAACACTGGGGGATCAAGCCGGGTCAGGTGCAGATTCTGAACCTGCAGCCGCCGGCAATTATCGCCGCCTGGCAGCGCGGGGATATTGACGGGGCCTATGTCTGGGCACCGGCAGTCAACGAACTGGAAAAAGACGGCACCGTGCTGACCGACTCGGAAAAAGTGGGTCAGTGGGGCGCGCCGACCCTGGACGTCTGGGTGGTGCGCAAGGATTTCGCCGAGAAACATCCTGAGGTGGTGAAAGCCTTCGCCAAAAGTGCCATCGACGCCCAACAGCCGTATATCGAAAATCCGGATGAGTGGCTGAAACAGCCTGCCAATCTGGAAAAACTCTCGCGCCTGAGTGGGGTGCCTGAATCTGATGTGCCGGGGCTGGTGAAGGGCAACACCTATCTGACGCCTGCGCAACAGGTGCAGCAGCTGTCCGGGCCGGTGAATAAAGCGATTGTCGATACCGCCGGGTTCCTGAAAGAGCAGGGCAAAGTGCCTGCGGTGGCGGCGGATTATAGCCAGTTCGTGACCGATCGCTTTGTGAAGTAACGGGAGGCCGTGATGCTGCAAATTACAAACCTGTCCGCCAGCTACGGCGGGAAACCTGCGCTGGACGATATCAATCTGACGCTGGATAGCGGTGAGCTGCTGGTGGTGCTTGGGCCATCCGGTTGCGGGAAAACCACGCTGCTCAATCTGATCGCCGGGTTTGTTCCGTATCAGCACGGCACCATTCACCTGGAAGGTAAACGTGTGGAAGGCCCCGGCGCCGAGCGCGGCGTGGTCTTTCAGAGCGAAGGGCTTCTGCCCTGGCGCAACGTGCAGGAGAACGTGGCCTTCGGTCTGCAATTAGCGGGAACCGAGCGTGCCGGACGTCTTGAGACGGCGCGCCAGATGCTGAAAAAAGTGGGGCTGGAAGGGGCGGAAAAACGCTTTATCTGGCAGCTCTCGGGCGGTCAACGTCAACGAGTCGGTATTGCCCGTGCGTTGGCAGCCAATCCGCAGCTGTTGCTGTTGGATGAGCCTTTTGGCGCGCTGGATGCTTTCACCCGCGAGCAGATGCAAACCCTACTGCTGCGCCTGTGGCACGAAACGGGTAAGCAGGTGCTGCTGATTACGCATGATATCGAAGAGGCGGTGTTTATGGCCACCGAACTGGTGCTGCTGTCACCGGGACCGGGCCGCGTGCTGGAGCGCCTGCCGCTGGACTTTGCCCGCCGCTACGTGGCAGGGGAACCGGTGCGCAGCATCAAATCCGATCCGCACTTTATTGCTCAGCGGGAATACGTGTTGAGCCGTGTATTTGAGCAGCGGGAGGCGTTCTCATGAGCATTGTTTTTAGCGAAAAACGGGCCGGAAAACGTTTCACCCTCCGCTGGCCGTTTTCACGTCAGATCACCCTGAGCGCAGGCACCTTGCTGGTGTTGCTGGCGATATGGTGGGCGGTGGCAGCGCAGCAGTGGGTTAGCCCGCTGTTTCTGCCCCCGCCGGGTCAGGTGTTGACAAAATTGGTCTCCATCGCCGGTCCGCAAGGCTTTATGGATGCGACCTTATGGCAGCATCTGGCGGCGAGCCTGGGGCGCATTCTGGTGGCGTTGCTGGCGGCGGTGATCGTCGGTATTCCGGTGGGGATTGCGATGGGGCTAAGCCCGACCGTGCGCGGGATCCTCGATCCGCTGATTGAGCTTTATCGGCCGGTGCCGCCGCTGGCCTATCTGCCGCTGATGGTGATCTGGTTTGGTATCGGTGAAACCTCAAAGATCCTGCTGATCTATCTGGCCATTTTTGCCCCCGTCGCCATGTCGGCGCTGGCGGGGGTGAAGAGCGCCCAGCAGGTGCGGATCCGCGCGGCGCAGTCTCTGGGAGCCAGTCGCGCGCAGGTGCTGTGGTTTGTGATTTTACCCGGCGCGCTGCCGGAGATTTTAACCGGTTTGCGCATTGGTTTAGGCGTGGGCTGGTCGACGCTGGTGGCGGCAGAGCTGATTGCCGCAACGCGCGGGCTTGGTTTTATGGTGCAGTCGGCAGGCGAATTTCTGGCGACGGATGTGGTGCTGGCAGGGATCGCGGTCATTGCCGTGATTGCCTTTAGTTTAGAACTGGGGCTGCGCGCGTTACAGCGTCGCCTGACGCCCTGGCATGGAGAGATACAATGAGTGAACGTCTGACCATTACCCCGCTGGGACCTTATATCGGCGCGCAGATTTCGGGCCTCGACGTGACGCGCCCCCTGAGTGATAACCAGTTTGAGCAGTTGTACCACGCGGTGCTGCGCCATCAGGTGGTCTTTCTGCGCGAGCAGGCGGTCACGCCGCAGCAGCAGCGCGCCCTGGCACTCCGTTTTGGCGATCTCCATATTCACCCGGTCTATCCGCACGCGGAAGGGGTGGAAGAAATTATCGTGCTGGATACCCATAACGATAATCCACCGGATAACGACAACTGGCACACAGACGTCACGTTTATCGAAACGCCGCCCGCCGGGGCGATTCTGGCGGCCAAGCTGCTGCCGGAAACCGGCGGCGATACTTTATGGACCAGCGGGATTGCCGCCTTTGAGGCGCTGTCGGCGCCGCTGAAACAGCTGCTGAGCGGTTTGCGGGCGGAGCACGATTTCAAGAAATCGTTCCAGGAATATAAGTACCGCAAAACGGAAGAGGAGCATCAGCGCTGGCAGGAGGCGGTTGCGAAACACCCGCCGCTGCTGCATCCGGTGGTGCGCACGCATCCGGTCACGGGCAAGCAGGCGCTGTTTGTGAACGAAGGCTTTACCACCCGAATTGTGGATCTGAGCGAGAAAGAGAGCGAGGCGCTGTTAGGGTTCCTGTTTGCACATGTGACGAAGCCGGAGTTCCAGGTGCGCTGGCGCTGGCAGCAAAACGATCTGGCGATCTGGGATAACCGCGTGACGCAGCATTACGCCAATGCTGATTATCTGCCGCAGCGCAGGATAATGCAGCGGGCGACGATATTGGGCGATAAGCCGTTTTATCGCGCGTCGTAATGGTACCGGGTGGCGCAACGCTTTCCTGCCCTGCGTTTTACTGGCCGGGTAGAGGAAGACCGCCACCCGGCAAAAAAGTTAAAGATGTGCCTCAATATACCGCTGATACCGGTTCGCCTTCAGATAGCATAAATCCACCAGCACCAGCCCATCCACACAGTTGTTGAACGCCGGATCGCTGCCGAAATCGATAAACTGCACGCCGCCTGGCTCGCACAGTTCGGAATACTGTTTGTAGAGCGGGGGAATACCGCAGCCCAGATTCCCGAGCAGCGACTTGAGCTTTGTTAAATCCTCGACGTAATTCACGCCACCAAACTGCGCCAGCACATCGGGCAATGATGCCGGATAGGGCTGGCGGGAGGCGGCCAACGGGTGACTGGCCGGGAACCACAGACGGTAAAACGCCACCAGCAGATCGCGCGCGGCAGGAGGCAGCCCACCGGAGATGGACACCGGGCCGAACAGATAGCGATATTGCGGGTAACGCGCCAGATAAGCGCCAATCCCTGACCACAGATAGTCCAGTCCACGGCGGCCCCAGTAGCGCGGCTGAATAAAGCTGCGGCCAAGCTCGATGACGTGCTCCAGCACATCCTGCATTTTGTCGTCGTAATGAAACAGGCTGTAGCTGTAAAGACCCTCCAGCCCGCGATGCGCAAGCTGTTTTGCGGTGGGGATAAAGCGGTAGGCGCCGACAATTTCCAGCTCTTCGTCATCCCACAGGATCAGATGCAGATAATCATCGTCGTAGCTGTCGGTGTCGCGACGCTTACCGCTGCCCTCGTCCACGGCGCGAAAAGCGATCTCACGTAAACGCCCCAGTTCGCGCAGCAGGGGCGCGTCTTCTTGTCCGTTGCGTTGCCACAGATAAATCCCTTTCCCATCGGCGGTTTTACCTAGGCATTCAGCCAGCGCCAGCTCGCGTTTTAGCGTGGCCCGATCTTCCGGGCGGGCGATAGCGCACTGGGTTTTGAACCTCCCCGGCAATCCCTTGCCAAGACGCATCACGTGCTGGCGGCATTGCTCGGCCATGTCACGGAGTGAAAGCGTTGAACTGAACCAGTGGCTCCATGCAATCTGCTGGCCGATTTTTATTGGTAAGGTGCTGTGGCGGCGGCGGAACATCTGCTGCATTAACAGCAGCAGCGAAAATGTCGGTGAGACCAGCGTGGAGGCATAAAACAGCAAACTGTTATGTGCCTGAATATGAACGGGCAGCAGCGGCGCGCGCAGTTTGCTGGCCAGTTTGATGAAGCCAGAATGCCACTTTTTATCGCGGATACCCTTGCGGGTCGGGCGTGAGACTTCGCCTGCCGGGAAAAAGATCAGCACACCTGCGTTTTGCAGGTGGTTTTCCATCTGCACGAGCGACGATTTCGCCGTTTTGCCACCCATGTTGTCCACCGGGATAAACAGCGAGCTGAGGGGTTCGAGGTGCGTCAGCATTCGGTTGGTGACCACTTTCACATCGCGACGTACGCGGGAAACCGCATACAGCAGCGCCAGACCATCCAGCGTGCCGGTAGGGTGATTGGCAACAATAATCAGCGGGCCGTATTCGGGGATCTGTTCGAGGTCGCGTGCGCAGAGAGTGCAGAGAATATCCAGATGTTCCAGAATCTGCTCCACCATATCCAGCCCTTTCAGGTGGCGGTGTCGGGCGGCGAACTGCTGGAACTCGTCTTCGTAGAACAGCTTTTTTAACAGGCTTTTTTGCCAGGGCGCGGGCTTCGCCTGAGGCCAGAGATCGTCAAGAACGCTATCGAGACTGAACATGATGGTTTCTCCTGTCGTCTTGCCGAGACAGTAGAAGCACCCGATGTCGTTTGTATGGCAGTTTGATGAAGTTTCGTAGGGGCAGGAACAGGCCGGGCAGGGCGAAGCCGCCACCCGGCACATGGGCGAATTAACGCAGGATTTTCTTCTCGGCCAGATCCAGCGCGAAGTAGCTGAAGATCAGATCTGCGCCCGCGCGTTTGATCGCACCCAGGCTTTCGAGGATCACTTTCTCTTCATCGATCGCACCCGCTTGCGCGGCAAATTTGATCATCGCGTATTCGCCGCTCACCTGGTAGGCACCCAGCGGCAGCTCGGTACGCTCGCGGATGTCGCGCAGGATATCCAGGTAAGCCCCGGCTGGTTTGACCATCAGGCAATCGGCACCCTGGGCTTCGTCCAGCAGAGACTCGCGGATCGCTTCGCGGCGGTTGAGTGGGTTCATCTGATAGGTTTTGCGATCGCCCTTCAGCGCAGTGCCAGCCGCTTCGCGGAACGGGCCGTAGAAGGAAGAGGCGAATTTGGTGGAGTAGGACATGATTGCGGTATCGGTGAATCCAGCCGCGTCCAGCGCTTGGCGAATCGCCTGCACCTGACCGTCCATTGCCGCTGAAGGCGCAATGAAATCCGCGCCGGCTGCGGCAGCAACGACGGCCTGCTTGCCGAGGTTAATCAGGGTGGCATCGTTATCCACACCGTGATCGCACAGCACACCGCAGTGGCCGTGAGAGGTGTATTCGCAGAAACAGGTGTCGGACATGACGATCATTTCCGGCACGGCCTCTTTGCAGATACGCGACATGCGCGCCACAAGGCCGTTTTCCTTCAGCGCATCGCTGCCGGTGGCGTCCGTGTGGTGCGAGATCCCGAAGGTCATCACCGAGCGGATGCCCGCGTTGGCAATGCGCTCAATTTCACGCGCCAGGTGTTTCTCCGGAATGCGCATTACGCCCGGCATGGCGTCGATGGCTTTGTAGTCATCGATCTCTTCTTCAACAAAAATCGGCAACACCAGATCGTTCAAACTGAGTGTTGTCTCTTCAAACATAGCGCGCAGCGCGGGGGATTTGCGCAGGCGACGGGGACGTGCAATTAAATCGGTCATGGGATGCCTGATGTCTGTAGAACAATAGCGCATATTGTACCTGAAATGACCGTTCGCTGTTTTACGAAAGTGGTGGTTTTGTTAGAAAAGCGGTGAGGAGTGCAGGGAAAAATGTTGCCTGCAGAGCAAGGGCATCCGGTTATTCTCTATTTGAAAGTAAACTCAGCAAAGCCTTTAATTTATTCATGATATTTCTTAGTGCTGCCATTCCTATTTTCCTGACATATTTCATTGGGCTTAAATATATTAATTAATATGGGTGAAAACGCGTGTAATTCATTGTGTTTATGACGGTTTGATAATTTCTTATTTATATCTGCAGAACTCTTTTTGTTATTTGTCTGGATACGGACTTAATGGAATCATTCATTGAACCTTTTTGAAGTGAGGTCGCATAATTCCCACCGCACGATATTTAGTTGCACTTGTGTTTTTACGGACAAACTTGCTTACGTCCCTGAGGAGGGATTGACTCAATGCAAACATGGAAAAAGAAACTCGCCGTATCTCAAATTGCATTAGCCTGCACGCTGGCTATCGCTTCTCAGGCTAATGCTAAGGACATTTCCGGTACAACATATAATACCTTCGGCTATGACAACACGGTCTCTACTCCCTGGTTTGATGGGTATGCAGACTGGGGATATTCAGACGCCAGCCACGATGGCGATATTTATCCTGTCATCAATAAATCCACCGTGAATGGCGTTATTTCCACGTACTATCTGGACGATGGTGTGGGTGGTCGTGCCAATGCGCTGAGCATTTCAAACAGCACCATCAATGGAATGATCACCTCTGAGTGCAAGTCTGACACCTGCGCAGAGGGATTAGATGCGGACGGTACGATACATTCTCAGTACGATCGTTTCAGCCTGACGGTAGATAATTCCACCATCAATGATACCTATGAGCATTATGCTTATGACGTTGTGAGTGGTGATAAAACCGAAACCCATTATCTCGATACCTATGCCTCGGGTAATGCCATTACGCTGGACACTGAATCCGATATCGTTATCCAGAATAACTCCCACGTTGCGGGCATTGCCCTGACTCAGGGTTATCAGCAGGTTGATAATACGCCTTATGATGACGTTGAAGGGGTAGCCAATAGCAACCATGTCTTTACGGATACGCTGGTGGTGAAAGATTCCGTACTGACTTCCGGTGCTTACAGCGATCTGGGGACCAACGGTTTTTATGGCCAAAGTGCGAAGCCGAGTGACTATGGCGAAACCAATGCCACAGCGGCGGACGATGCAGCGCTGATCGTTGCATCAAGCGGTGCAGACAACGCTATGCAGACCACCGCGACGTTTGATCACTCCACCGTTACAGGCGACATCCTGTTCTCCAGCACCTTCGATAACAACTTCTTTGAGAACGGCGATCCGGCGACGGATACGACGGACGATGGCGTCTATAACCCAACCACCAACGGCTGGGATGGCACCGATAAACTGGATGTGACCTTAACCAACGGCAGTAAGTGGGTTGGCGCAGCACAGTCCAGCGTTGAAGCTATCGGTACTGCACAGATGTACGGTCTGGGTTATACCGGCGTTGACTGGACTACGCTGTCACCAAATAGCATCTGGCCAGATTCTACCTTCGATACTAATTCCCATGTCGCCGGTGAAGAGGTTTATCAGAGCGGCCTGTTTAACATCACTCTGGACAACGCGTCTGAGTGGGACACGCGTAAGCTCTCCAACATCGACACGCTGGCGGTGAAAAACCAGTCACAGGTCAACGTTGAAAACTCTGGCCTGCTGGCTGACAGCATCACCCTGACCAACGGCTCATCACTGAATATTGGCGATAGCGGTGGCGTGGCAACAAACAGTCTCTATCTCGACAGCTACAGCCAGGCTGCGCTGACGGAAGAGACCGCTGAGCTGTATGCCAACACCATTACCGTGGATAACGGTGCGGAACTGGCGCTTGGTCTGGGTCAGGTTGATACGCACAACATGGTGCTGACGGATGGCGGTGTGCTGAACGTGGCGAGCCGTGACTACGTGCTGAATTCCGATCTGAACAACGCTCGTTACGTCACCAACGATAAGAGCAAAGCCGATTACGACTACGGCGTGGTTGCGCTGAACTCCGACGGTCACCTGGCGGTGAACGGCGAAGCCGCAGGTAACTACAAAGTGCGTATCGACAATGCGACGGGTGCAGGTTCCATTGCTGACTATAAAGGCAATGAAGTCATTCGCGTCTATGACAACAATGCAGACACACAGGCGACCTTCACCGCAGCCAACAAAGCCGATCTGGGCGCTTATACCTACCAGGCGCAGCAGCAGGGCGACAGCGTGGTGCTGCATCAGGAAGAGCTGACTGACTACGCGAACATGGCGCTCAGCATTCCTTCTGCAAACACCAATATCTGGAACCTGGAGCAGGATGCCGTGGGTAACCGTCTGACCAACAGCCGTCATGGCCTGGCAGACAAAGGCGGCGCGTGGGTGAGCTACTTCGGTGGCAACTTCGACGGCGATAACGGTGAAATCAGCTACGATCAGGATGTTAACGGCGTAATGGTTGGTCTGGACACGCAGATTGACGGCAATAACGCCAAATGGATCCTGGGTGGTGCAGCAGGCTTCGCGAAAGGCGACGTGAGCGATCATTCTGGTCAGGTTGATCAGGATAGCCAGACGGCGATGATCTACTCATCCGCGTACTTTGCTAACAATGTCTTTATTGATAGCTCACTGAGCTATACCCGCTTCAATAACGATCTCTCTGCAACCATGAGCAATGGCCAGTATGTGGACGGTAACACCACCACGGATGCCTGGGGCTTCGGTCTGAAACTGGGCTACGACTGGAAACCAAATACTTCTGGTTATGTCACGCCGTACGCCGCTGTGTCTGGGCTGTTCCAGTCGGGCGACGATTATCAGCTGAGCAACGACATGCGTATGGACGGTCAGTCCTACGACAGCATGCGTTATGAAGCAGGTATCGATGCGGGCTATACCTTCAACTACGGTGGCGAGCAGGCACTGACTCCGCACTTCACGCTGGCATACGTTTATGACGATGCAAGTAACGATGCGGATATCAACGGCGACAGCATCGACAACGGCGTGAAAGGGTCTGCTGTGCGTGTTGGCCTGGGCACTCAGTTCAGCTTCACCAAAAACTTCAGCACCTATACGGAAGCTAATTACCTCGGTGGCGGCGATGTTGACCAAAACTGGGGCGCAAACCTGGGTGTGAAATACACCTGGTAATGCCTGAATCGCGGGGAGGTTCCTCTCCCCGCGTTTTTAACTATAACGACAATAATGAAACAGCACCGATAAGTAAGGATAGCTTGAGGTCTGTATGAATCCTGATGCGAAACCCCTTTCTGAATTTAAACGGCTCGAGCAATGTCTGAAAGCCGAGAGCACACCCTTTAAAGCCTCTGCGCATAATATTATTTACCATGAATGCTTCGATAAAGAACAACATACCTTTGTCATACAGACGGGAATAGTGGCAATCCATCGTCGGCCCGACGATCTTCTCCTCGGAATAGTGACGACCCCTTTCATCCTTGGCCTCACGGCGGGAATGATGGAACATCAGCAGGAATATACGATGGTGGCACACTCATCCTGCAGCGGTTTTTATCTTCCGGCCGCCACAGCTCGTCAACTTATTCAGCAATCTCATCTTTGGCATGACGCATTTTGCTGGCTGTCATGGATAAATCGAATATTAGAAAAGCGGGATATGCAGCTGGTCGGAAATAACTCCTACAGCCAGATTCGTTCCATGCTACTGGATATGGCGGAATGGGATGAAACACTGCGTTCTAAAATTGGTGTGATGAATCATATTCAGCGCAGTACGCGTATTTCGCGTTCCGTTGTGGCGGAGGTGTTGTCGGCTTTACGCCAGGGTAATTATATTAATATGAACCGGGGCAAACTGGTTAGCATCAACCGTTTGCCCGCGGAATATTAATTCGATCAGGATGCGGGAACGACCTGGGCTTTATTTCCGCTCAGTTCGGCCACCAGATTATTGATCCCATCACTCATATTGATAAACCGGGTATTTGGCGAGCGGGTGACCACCACGAACGCACCGACATTTGACTGCGGAATCATCGCCATATAGGTGATGAATCCGCCGCCGCCGCCCGTTTTTTGAATAATACCCGGACGTCCATCTTTTGGAGCCATATAGACCCAGCCCATGCCCAGCGCATCGGCTTTGCCTGGGACATCCATGCCAATCACCCGATGAAGCTGATTGCGTTTATAAATCAGGGTCTGCATGCGATCGGCCTGATTGCTGCGGGCGTAGAAATCGGACGAGAGGAACTGCTGCATCCAGCGCATCATATCGCCGGGCGTGGAGTAAACCCCGCCGCTGCCGATCGCTGCCAGGGTGTTATTACACGGGCTTGCCCCTTTCTCCGCCACCATCAGGCGCTTGCACTGATCGGGAGACGGCGTAAAAGTGGTGTCTTTCATCCCTAAGGGCCGTGTGATCTGCTCTTCAAACAGCTGGGTATAAGGTTTTCCTGATGCCGTCGCCAGCGCATCGGCCAGCAGATCGAACGCCAGATTCGAATAGGCGGCCTGAGCACCAGGCGCGGATTTCAGCGTGGCGTTTGTCAGGTAGGTCCAGCGCTGTTCGCGCGTCGGCCAGACGAACACTGGGCGATGCGCCGCGCCGCCGGGCTGTTCACGCGGCAGGGCGCTGGTGTGCGTCGCCAGATTCACCAGCGTAATCGGTGTACCTTGATAAGAAGGCACGCGCGACCCTGGTGGTGCGTATTTGCTTAAGGGATCGTTGAGTTTGACCACGCCCTGATCGAGCAGCTTCACCAGCATTTCGCTGGTCATCAGCTTGGTCAAAGAGGCAATGCGAATGACCGAATCAAGCTGTGGACGGACATTGCTGCCAGGACGCGTTTCACCAAAACTGCGAAACACACGCTGATTACCATCAATCACGACCAGCGCCATACCCGTTGCGCCACTGCCGTAATAGATAAGATTGGCGTAGCGGTCCGCGATATCAGAAGCGAAAACAGGTGCCGTCAGCGGCTGGGCAGCCTGGACAGACGTTAGGCTCACCGCACACAGCGCGGCGAAGGAAAGCAGACAACGTTTCAACGAAAAGCATCCATGAAGTGAATGAAAGAAGTAATGCGTATTTATACTACTAAACGGCGCGGTGCAAAGGGCCGAATTGCATAACGATAGCGGGAAAAACGTAACCACGGGTAAATAAGAACAATTTCGTTGCAATCAGTCTCCTGTTTTGTGACATCGGGCTTATCATAGGGGCTGGTATGACTCAATTCTTCGGAGACGGTGATGGCTGAAAAACGTGTGGTGATGGTGGTCGATATGCAGCAGGGCGTGTTTGCGACGCCTCGTATTCAACGCGAACAATGCGTTTCGCGAATCAATCAGCTTACGCACGCCGCCGATACGGTGATATTTATTCAGCACATCGAAGCGGGTGGACTGGAGGAGGGGAGCGAAGGTTTTGCGTTGCTGCCTGAACTGCATCAGCCAGCGGGGGCGTTTTATGTCACCAAAACCGCCTGCGATGCGTTCTATCGCACTCAGCTCGAAGAATTGTTAACAGAACACGGTATTCAGCAGTTCGTCATCTGCGGGTGTGCAACCGACTACTGCGTGGACACCACCCTCAAAAATGGCGTGAGCCGGGGCTATCACATCACGGTGGCGGAAGATGCGCATACCACCGCACATCGCCCGGCGGCCGAGGCGCAGGTGCTGATTAAGCACTATAACGAGGTCTGGGGCACCCTTAGCGCACCGGGTAATGCGCCCACTGTGAAACTCACCGAAACAATTCTTGCCGGGTGGCAGGCGAACTAACCTATAAACCACAGGTCTATTTTTTCTGCACGCGCCGGTGAGCGGCGCGTGGCGGGTTTTTCGTGTGGTATTTTGTTGAACACAGCAACGCCATAACAACAAGAAGGAAGCACCATGTTTAAGTCTTTTTTCCCAAAGCCGGGACCCTTTTTTCTCTCGGCGTTTATTTGGGCGCTGATCGCCGTCATTTTCTGGCAGGCGGGCGGCGGTGCGTGGATTGAGCGCATAACCGGCGCAACGGGCGATGTGCCTATCAGCGCGGCGCGCTTCTGGTCCCTCAGCTATCTGCTGTTTTACGCCTACTATGCGCTGTGCGTAGGGCTGTTTGCCCTGTTCTGGTTCAGCTATGCGCCGCATCGCTGGCAGTATTGGTCGATTCTCGGCACAGCGCTAATCATCTTTGTCACCTGGTTTTTGGTGGAGGTCGGCGTTGCGGTCAACGCCTGGTACGCGCCGTTCTACGATCTGATTCAGACCGCGCTCAGCTCCCCGCACAAAGTCACCATCAATCAGTTCTATCATGAAGTCGGGATTTTCCTCGGCATCGCGCTGATCGCCGTTATTATCGGTGTCATGAATAATTTCTTCGTCAGCCACTACGTCTTTCGCTGGCGTACCGCGATGAACGAACACTATATGGCGCACTGGCAGCAGCTGCGTCATATCGAGGGGGCCGCGCAGCGTGTGCAGGAAGATACGATGCGTTTCGCCTCCACGCTGGAAGATATGGGCGTGAGCTTTATCAACGCCATTATGACCCTCATCGCGTTTCTGCCGGTGCTCGTCAAGCTCTCCGCGCACGTTCCGGAGCTGCCGATTGTCGGCCATCTGCCTTATGGCCTGGTGATTGCTGCCATCGTCTGGTCGCTGATGGGGACAGGGCTGCTGGCGGCGGTGGGGATAAAACTGCCGGGGCTGGAGTTCAAAAACCAGCGCGTGGAAGCTGCCTACCGTAAAGAGCTGGTCTACGGGGAAGATGACCCCGAACGCGCCTCACCGCCGACCGTTCGCGAGCTGTTTGGCGCGGTGCGTCGCAACTACTTCCGCCTCTATTTCCACTACATGTATTTCAACATCGCCCGCATCTTATATTTGCAGGTTGATAGCGTTTTCGGTTTGTTCCTGCTGTTCCCGTCGATTGTCGCAGGTACGATTACGCTCGGTCTGATGACACAGATCAACAACGTTTTCGGTCAGGTTCGCGGTTCTTTCCAGTATTTGATTGCTTCATGGACTACGCTGGTTGAGCTGATGTCGATCTATAAGCGTCTGCGCAGTTTCGAACGCGAGCTGGACGACCAGAACTTGCAGGAAGTGACCAACACATTAGGTTAAAACAGGGAGTTGCTATGCCATTTGCCGTACGACGCGCGTTACCCTTATCACTGCTGGCCGCTCTCGTGCTGGCCGGATGCGCCGACAAAGGTGCCGCGCCGCTGAAAAAGGGCGAAAAGCCTGTTGATGTGGCAAGCGTGGTGCGTCAGAAAATGCCTGCCAGCGTCAAGGATCGCGACGACTGGGCAATCGTGCTGGCGAAAACCTTCGAGAGCCAGAAGATTGCCCCGACCGAGGAGAATATCTGCTCGGTGCTGGCGGTGGCGCAGCAAGAGTCCATGTACCAGTCCGATCCGGCGGTGCCTGGGCTTAACAAAATTGCCTGGAAGGAGATAGACCGGCGGGCAGAAAAAATGCACATCCCGGTATTCCTCGTTCACACAGCGCTCAAAATCACTTCGCCTAACGGCAAAAGCTACAGCGAGCGGCTGGATACGGTGAAAACCGAGAAACAGCTGAGCGCCATTTTTGATGATTTTATCGATATGGTGCCGATGGGACATAAGCTGTTTGGCTCGCTGAATCCGGTGCACACAGGCGGACCGATGCAGGTCAGCATCGACTTTGCCGAGAAACATACCCGCGGCTATCCGTGGGAAATCGACGGCACGGTGCGCCAGGAGGTGTTTTCTCTGCGCGGTGGGCTGTGGTTCGGCACTTACCATCTCCTGAATTATCCCGCCAACTACAGCGCCCCGCTGTATCGTTTTGCTGATTTCAACGCGGGCTGGTATGCCAGCCGTAACGCCGCTTTCCAGAATGCGGTAAACCGCGCGACGGGGGCGAAGCTGGCACTGGATGGCGATCTGATTGCTTACGGCAGCAGCGAGGCGGGCACAACCGAGCAGGCGGTGCGCAAACTGGCGATCAAACTGGATATGAGCAACAGCGAGATCCGCCGTCAGCTGGAGAAAGGGGACAGCCTGGCATTTGAGAAAACGGATCTTTATCAGCAGGTGTTTAAGCTGGCGGAGCAGAAGAGTGGCAACGCGTTGCCGAGAGAAGTTTTGCCGGGCATTCAGCTTGAAAGCCCGAAGATCACGCGCAATCTCACCACGGCGTGGTTCGCGAAACGCGTCGACGATCGTCGGGCTCGCTGTATGTCACTGAACTAAACGTCAGTGATGTCGACGCCAGCGCAGCACCAGGGCTATCACGCCGAGGATGGCACAGCCTGCGAGGAACGGAATCAATCCGAAGATGGTGCTGACACCAAAACCAATTTCGACATGCGGTCGGCCTGTGTCCTGGACCTGCATCAGGTGTTCATAAACGCCCGGTGCATGCACCAGCATATTCAGAAGCTGTGACCCCGCCCAGAAACAGAACAGCACAAACAGGGCATAGGCGATGTTGCCGGACGTGGAGGTTCTCGGTTTTTTGCCACCAAAAATCGGCTTCGCCAGTGTAAAGTCTGCCATAAAAACCTCCCCTATTTCATTCTGGCAATGTGCCAGTCATACAAGGTGAGTCTGACAGGTCATAGCATTTGTCAATATCAGAATCGTGGTAATTTGGGCCAGGGAATGCTCCTGGTTTAGCAATTTATGTCTTACATCACATTTTGCTGACTTAAGTTAAATTGCGACGCATTTAAGATTTTCCGCATCCGCCACAGACCGCATGAGAAAACTGTGAGAGGATATCTTTTTATTCTGCCGGAGTTGCCATGAAGCTGTCTGCCAAACTACGCCGTGACTGGCATTATTACGCCTTTGCGATTGGCCTGATTTTTATTCTTAACGGTGTCGTTGGGCTGCTGGGATTTGAAGCGAAAGGCTGGCAAACCTATGCGGTAGGGCTGGTGACCTGGGTGATCAGTTTCTGGCTGGCGGGCTTTATTATCCGCCGTCGACCTGAAGAGTCGACGACGGAAACGGTCGAGAGCGCCGAAAAAGCGGATTAACCGTTTACGGAGCTTTTCAGGGCGCTGTCAGCGGCATGACGCTCCAGCGCCAGTTCGATCAGACGGGTGATCAAATCCGGATAACTGATACCGCTCGCCTGCCACAGTTTCGGGTACATGCTGATATTGGTAAACCCTGGCAGCGTATTGATTTCATTGATGATCACGTCATTCTCTGCCGTCAGGAAAACGTCAACGCGCGCCATTCCGCCGCAGCCGAGTGCCTGATAGGCTTCAATCGCGATCGCACGGATCTTGTCATTGATTTCCGGATCCAGCACCGCCGGGACCACTACCTGCGCCCCTTTATCATCGATGTATTTGGTATCGTACGAGTAGAAATCACTGTTCAGCACCACTTCGCCACAGGTACTGGCTTGCGGGAAATCATTGCCCAGCACCGCGCACTCGATCTCGCGGCCTTTAATCCCTTGCTCAACCACCACTTTGTGGTCAAATTCAAACGCCAGACGCACAGCTTCGGTGAACTGAGCTTCGCTGGTCACTTTGCTGACGCCAACGGAAGAGCCCTGGTTCGCCGGTTTTACGAAGAGCGGCAGGCCGAGCTGAGAAGTGATTTGGGCAAAGGTGTAGTGCTGGCGATTGGCGCGCGTGAGCGTCACAAATGGCGCGATGTTCAGCCCGGCGTCACGCAGCAGGCGTTTGGTCACGTCTTTATCCATGCAAGCCGCAGAGCCAAGGACATCGGAGCCGACGAACGGCAGGTTCGCCATACGCAGCATCCCTTGCAGGGAACCGTCTTCACCCAGGGTGCCGTGTACAATCGGGAAAACCACGTCAATCTGCGACAGCGCTTGCGCATTCCCCGCGTTAATCAGCTGGCCCTGCACGACGCCTGGGACGGTGGCAACGCTGATCTCTGATGGATTCAGCGCGATATGCGCCGGATCGTCTGCGTTCAGCAGATACTGACTGGCATCGTTGACGTGCCACTGGCCTTGCTTATCAATCCCCAGCAGTACGACATCAAAACGGCTCTTATCAATCGCATCAACGATATTTTTGGCCGACTGCAGCGACACTTCGTGTTCTGCCGATTTTCCCCCAAAAACAATTCCTACCCGCTGCTTCGCCATCTTCACTTTCTTCCAGTCTGACTCATCAAAGGCCATAACATACCACGATGTTCTGTGGGTTTCGCCGCCTTCTGCCATAATGTTTTGAGCTATTGACGAGGAGGGATTGTGCGAGGGAAAAGTGTGCTGGTCTGTCTGATTGTGGTGGGCGCGGCGGTGATGGGCTATCGCTGGCTGCCGTCGTATTACAACCCGTTTACCCCGCTTTCGCTCGACGATCCGCCGGGGAAAATCAGCCAGTTTAAGCTGCGTCGTTTGACGCCCGAAGCCTGTGTCAGTCTGCTGGAGCAGGCCAATCAAAAACAGCTCATCCAGACCCAGGCGCTGGCGGACAGTGCCGGAGAGTGCCCGCTCAACGGTGTCGTGCGGGTGCGCAGTTTCGGCCCGGTCTCCCTGAGCAGCAGCTTTATCGCCAGCTGCCCGCTGGCCCTGAGTTCCGCGCTGTTTATCCATCAAAAGGCCCGTCCCCTCACTCAGACGATGATGGGCAGCCCGTTGACGCGCGTGGAGCATCTCGGCAGCTTTGCCTGTCGCAATATCTATAACCGGCCTGATGCGCGTCGCAGCGAACATGCCAGCGCCGAAGCGCTCGATATCAGCGCGTTTCAGCTGGCAGACGGCGAGCGGGTGACGGTGCTGCGCGGCTGGCGCAACGACAAAACACAACCCTGGCTGCGCGCGCTGCTGAGCGCCAGCTGCGATTACTACGGTAACGGGCTTGGGCCGGAGTATAACGCGGCGCACGCCAACCATTTTCACCTCGGAATGCGCGGTTTTGGCCTCTGTCGTTAAAGCATAATTCACCACCAAAAAGTGGATGATTTGTGACTTGTTTCACAAATATGATGACTGGGGAGATAAAACACCAAAGTTGTCGCTGCCGCACCTCTGGCGCTACGTGATGTGACGCAACTTGCTAATCTGTCGGCGAATTCGCCTAAAAATGAAGAGTTTGCCTGTTATGGAATCCTGGAAAGTCAACCTTATATCGGTCTGGTTTGGCTGTTTTTTCACCGGTCTTGCGATCAGCCAGATTTTGCCCTTCCTGCCGCTGTATGTCTCCCAGCTCGGCGTGTCCTCTCACGAAGCGCTGTCGATGTGGTCGGGTCTGACCTTCAGTATTACTTTCCTGGTTTCCGCCATTGTCTCGCCCATGTGGGGCAGCCTTGCAGATCGCAAAGGGCGCAAGCTGATGCTCCTGCGCGCCTCGCTGGGGATGGCGATCGCAATCCTGCTTCAGGCCTATGCCACTAACGTCTGGCAGCTCTTTCTCCTGCGCGGCCTGATGGGGCTGACGTCCGGTTATATTCCTAACGCGATGGCGCTGGTGGCGTCACAGGTTCCGCGCGAGCGCAGCGGCTGGGCGATCAGCACACTCTCGACCGCGCAAATCAGCGGCGTCATTGGCGGTCCGCTGATGGGCGGTTTTCTGGCTGACCACGTCGGCTTGCGCGCAGTGTTTTTCATCACCGCGATGCTGCTGATGGTGAGTTTTCTGGTGACCTTGTTCCTCATTAAAGAGGGCGTGCGCCCGACGGTTAGCAAAGCCGATCGCCTGAGCGGTAAAGCGGTTTTTGCCACGCTGCCGTACCCCGGCCTGATGATCAGCCTCTTTGTGACAACGCTGGTGATTCAGCTGTGCAACGGTTCTATCGGCCCGATTCTGGCGCTGTTTATCAAATCCATGGCGCCGGACAGCAATAATATTGCGTTCCTGAGCGGCATGATCGCCGCCGTGCCAGGCGTTTCCGCGCTGATCTCTGCCCCACGACTGGGTAAGCTCGGGGATCGTATCGGTACGGCGCGGATATTAATGGCAACCCTGATTATCGCCGTGGTGCTGTTTTTCGCGATGTCCTTCGTCACCTCGCCGTTCCAGCTCGGCGTGCTGCGCTTCCTGCTCGGATTTGCCGATGGGGCGATGCTGCCAGCGGTACAAACCCTGCTGGTGAAATACTCAAGCGATCAGGTCACCGGACGTATCTTTGGTTATAACCAGTCATTTATGTATCTGGGGAATGTCGCAGGCCCGTTAATGGGCGCGACCGTTTCCGCGATGGCCGGATTCCGCTGGGTATTTGCCGCTACGGCAGTGGTGGTGTTACTGAACGTTATCCAGCTCGCGATAGCATTACGCCGTCGCCGTCAGAAATTGGCGAATATCGCGACGTAAAGAAGATATATTATGTATTAACCCACAACAGGCGCTGTTATCAAAAATAATGGCGCCTGCTTTCTACTATTTTGCTGCCACGCAATCAGTTTTTATAATAGCAAAACGTTTCGCTGACGATAAATCATCGTTATTTGCGACATAGCGTGTTTTTTCATAAAGATAATACTTTTCGCCTCTTTGCAATAATCAACCGTAATGATACCGTCAGCAAAAACCTGATAAGGAAATAGCACGATGAAAAATCTCATTGCAGAGTTGCTGGTTAAGCTTGCCCAAAAGGAAGAAGAGTCAAAAGAACTGGTTGCCCAGGTTGAAGCGTTAGAAATCGTCGTCACGGCCCTTTTACGGCAAATGGCACAGACCGATCAGCAGGCGCTGATCCGAAGTATTGAGGGCGCGCTGGAGGATGCCAGGCCCGACTCTCAAGTGCCGATTCAGGATAGCGAAATGCTACAGCAATACGTAAAAAAGCTGTTGCGTCATCCTCGTAGTTAATCTGTCACAGAATCTAAAAACCTGTCATAGCATTGTCATAAGTTGTGCCTATAGTCGCTCTGTTTATTTTTATGTATTTGTACATGGAGAAATAAAGTGAAACAGAGCGCACTTTTCATCGCATTACTACCTTTATTATTTACCCCTGCCATTTATGCCGACACCACGAATACCCAGGTGCTGGATAATCGCGCGGCTCAGGGAGATATCACGCAGCCGGGCGGCGCACGCCGTCTGTCAGAAGATCAAACCGAAGCGCTGCGTGCATCGCTAAATGATAAACCGGCTAAAAATATTATTTTGCTGATTGGTGATGGGATGGGCGATTCCGAAATCACCGCCGCGCGAAATTATGCCGAAGGGGCCGGTGGCTTTTTTAAAGGTATTGACGCATTGCCGTTGACCGGACAATACACCCACTACGCGCTGGATAAAAAAACCGGTAAGCCTGATTACGTCACCGACTCGGCGGCCTCCGCCACGGCGTGGACCACGGGCGTGAAAACCTATAACGGCGCGCTGGGCGTCGATATTCACGAAAAGGATCACCAGACCATTCTGGAGATGGCGAAGGCGGCTGGCCTTGCGACAGGTAACGTCTCAACGGCTGAACTGCAGGATGCAACGCCTGCGGCGCTGGTGGCGCATGTGACGTCGCGTAAATGCTACGGCCCGTCCGTGACCAGCGAAAAATGCCCGACCAATGCGCTGGAAAAGGGCGGCAAAGGCTCTATTACCGAACAGCTGCTGAATGCCCGCGCCGATGTGACGCTGGGCGGCGGGGCGAAAACGTTCGCGGAAACCGCGACGGCCGGAGAATGGCAGGGCAAAACTCTGCGTGAACAGGCGCAGGCGCGTGGTTATCAGCTGGTGAGCGATGCCGCTTCTCTGGCGGTGATCACCGAAGCGGGCCAGGACAAGCCGCTGCTCGGCCTGTTCTCGGACGGCAACATGCCGGTGCGCTGGGAAGGGCCAAAAGCCTCTTACCACGGCAACATCGACAAACCGGCGGTGACCTGCACGCCAAACCCGAAACGCGATGACAGCGTTCCGACGCTGGCGCAGATGACCGACAAAGCCATCGCTTTGCTGAGCAAGGGGGAGAAGGGCTTCTTCCTGCAGGTTGAAGGCGCGTCGATTGATAAACAGGATCATGCGGCAAATCCGTGCGGTCAGATTGGCGAAACCGTCGATCTTGATGAAGCCGTGCAGAAAGCGCTGGCGTTCGCGAAGAAAGATGGCAACACCCTCGTGGTAGTGACCGCTGACCATGCGCACGCCAGCCAGATCGTGGCACCCGATACCAAAGCGCCTGGCCTGACTCAGGCGCTGAACACCAAAGACGGTGCGGTAATGGTGATGAGCTATGGCAACTCCGAAGGCGATTCCATGGAACATACCGGCACACAGCTGCGCATCGCGGCGTATGGCCCGCACGCGGCAAATGTGGTCGGGCTGACGGATCAAACGGATCTGTTCTACACCATGAAAGCCGCTCTTGGCCTGAAATAAAGCGATCACCCGGCGGAAATCCCCTTCCGTCGGGTGGTATTTTTCCCGCCACGAACCAGACTTACTGTGAACCTTCACAAAAGGATGGTGTTATGAAACTGACTCTTACTGTAACCCTGCTCTCTTCTCTGCTCCTGATGTCTGTGGCGTCCGCCGCCGAAAAAACGCTCACTCCGCAGCAGCAACGGATGACCACCTGTAATCAACAGGCGACAGCCCAGACGCTGAAAGGCGATGCGCGTAAAACGTACATGAGCGATTGCCTGAAAAACAGTTCGTCGAAACCGGGCGAAAAGAGCCTCACGCCGCAGCAGCAAAAGATGCGCGAATGTAACGGCCTGGCGACACAGCAATCCTTGAAAGGGGAAGACCGCAGTAAATTTATGAGCGCCTGCCTGAAGAAATCCGCGTAGTCCTAACGGGTGAGCGGTGCCAGCGGCTCACCCGAAATTTCATACTTTCCCCACAACACCCGTCTCTATAATTTGGGAAATGTTTCAGAATGTTCCCAAAAATTATGAATGACGATAACTTTTACAATAAAGACGTCACGCGAGAAGAGTGGCCCCAGAACCTTTCTCAGGATGACCACCATCGTTCCGGAATCCGATTTGCCCGGCGGGTAAGACTGCCGCGGATGTTCGGGCTGGCGGCGATGTTTTTCCCTGTCGCAGGCGCGCTGGTCGCCCAGTCTCCGCCTGGCCTCTGGTGGCTGGTGCTGGTGGGCTGGGCGTTTGTCTGGCCGCATCTCGCCTGGCAGCTGGCTTACCGCGCCGCCGATCCACGAGCCAGCGAAATAAAAAACCTGAAAGTCGATGCCATTATGGCGGGGATCTGGATGGGGCTGATGGGGCTGAATGTACTTCCCACGGCGGCACTGACAATAATGATAGGCATGAATCTGATGGGGGCAGGGGGCGTTAAATTGTTCACTGCTGGTGCAACCATGACGATTATTGCGGCCCTGATCACCCTGAAACTCACCGGCGTCTCCCCCACCTTTACCCTTTCTTCACAGGAACTCTGGCTGGCGCTGCCGGCGATGGTTCTCTACCCGATCTACTTTGCCTGGGTCAGCTATCAGACCGCCATCCGTCTAGCAGAGCACAAGCGCCGCCTGGAGCTGATGAGCACCCGTGACGGTATGACCGGCGTGTTTAACCGGCGTCACTGGGAAATTTTATTGCGTAATGAATACGACACCTGTCGGCGCAGCCATCGCGAGGCGGCGATCCTGATTATCGATATCGATCATTTCAAGAGTATCAACGATACCTGGGGGCATGATGTGGGCGATGAGGCGATCATTGCCGTCACCCGACAGCTGCAACTAGCGCTGCGCGCCGGGGATCTTATCGGGCGCTTCGGTGGTGACGAATTTGCGGTGATCATGAGCGGCACGCCAGCGGAGAGTGCCATTGCGGCCATGTCGCGTGTCCATGAGCGGCTGGCAACCTTAACGCTACCCTGCGCGCCGCAGGTACGACTGCGGATAAGCGTTGGTGTGGCAACGTTAACGCCTGAATTTGGCCATTATCGCGAGTGGCTAAAAGCTGCCGATGTGGCGCTCTACAAAGCGAAAAATGCCGGACGCAACCGCACCGAAGTGGCAGCCTGACGCCCGGCGCGCGTCATCAGGATTTGCTGAGACTCTCTGATTTTTCCATGCACTTATTCATCGCTTCAATCACCGCCGAGCGGAATCCGCGCTCTTCGAGAACGCGCACGGCTTCAATGGTGGTGCCGCCCGGTGAACACACCATGTCTTTCAGTTCGCCTGGATGTTTGCCCGTTTCCAGCACCATTTTGGCGGAGCCCATTACCGCCTGCGCGGCAAATTTGTAAGCCTGGGCGCGCGGCATTCCGCCGAGCACGGCGGCATCGGCCATCGCTTCGATAAACATGAACACATACGCAGGCGCGGAACCGCTGACGCCCACCACCGGATGGATCATCGATTCGGCAATCACTTCTGCTTCGCCAAAGCAGCGGAAAATGTTCAGCACATCGGCCACGTCTTCTGCTGTTACCAGCGCGTTAGGCGTCACGGAGGTCATTCCCGCATTGACCAGCGACGGCGTGTTCGGCATCGCGCGGACAATTTTTCGGTCGTGGCCCAGGGCGCGTGCCAGCTGATCGAGGGTCACGCCCGCCGCAATGGAGACCACCAGCGTGTCTTTGTTCAGGCTGGAGGTGATGTCGCTCAGCACTTTAATCATGATGTTAGGTTTAACGGCGCCAAAGACGATGTCGGCAATCTGTGCGACATCCTGTGCGCTTTCAGCGGCATTAATGCCGTATTCATCATGCAGCGCCGCAACTTTATCCGGTGACGGGGTATAGACCCAAATCTGCCCTGGCAATACCTGACCGCTGGCAATCAGACCGCCGAGAATGGCTTTTCCCATATTGCCGCAGCCGATAAAACCGATTTTTTTGTCCATAACGTCTCTCCGTTATTATCCGTTGTGAGTTCTGATTTATAGCTTAACAACGAAAAGCAGGCGACAATAGCCACCAATGTCATCCAGGGGAGAAACTATGGCGATTTGGGTGGATGCGGATGCGTGTCCGAATGTCATTAAAGAGATTTTATTCCGCGCGGCAGAGCGCGTGCAGATGCCGCTAACGCTGGTGGCAAACCAGAATCTGCGTATTCCGCCGTCGAAATTTATCCGTTCAATGCGCGTTCCGGCCGGGTTTGACGTGGCGGATAACGAAATTGTGCGCCTGTGCAGCCCTGAGGATTTGGTGATTACCGCCGATATTCCTCTGGCGGCAGAGGTGCTGGAGAAGGGCGCAGCGGCGCTGAATCCGCGCGGTGAACGCTACTCACCGGCGACGATCCGCCAAAAGCTGACCATGCGTGATTTTATGGATACCCTACGCGCCAGCGGTGTGCAGACCGGTGGGCCGGATTCGCTCTCGCAGCGTGACCGTCAGCAGTTCGCGGCCGAGCTGGATAAATGGCTGCTGGAAGTGAAGCGCCGTACTGCGTAATGATAAGCATTGCTGTTTTGTGATATAGTGTGGCAACCGCAGGGTTGTCATCGCCTGGTGCTTTACAGTAAAGTTGACGTACCCGCTCATGCAATAATTTCTTTACAGAGAACAAGCGCTAAAAGCACGCCTGACGCTCTCTGTCATACAAACATAATCTTGTTGTAATCCTATTTTTACAGTTACCTTGCGTACTAGTTTAATGGTATTATTGCTCGTTTTTCGACATTACACACCGCAACCATGCGGTATCAAGGGGAACACCTGGCTATGACCCAACCCATCTTTTTAGTTGGCCCCCGTGGCTGCGGTAAAACGACCGTCGGCCTTGAACTGGCGCGTGTCAGTCAGAGCCAGTTTGTCGATACCGATCACTGGCTGCAAACTCAGGCCCGCCAGACCATTGCCGAGATTGTCGAAAAAGAAGGCTGGGAAAGTTTCCGCGCGCGTGAAAGCGACACGCTGGAAGCGGTAACCGCACCGTCGACCATCATTGCTACCGGCGGCGGCATTATCCTCGCAGAGCGTAATCGCCAGTTTATGCGCGAGAAAGGGATTGTGATTTACCTGTGCGCGCCCGTGTCTACGCTGGTGGAGCGCCTGGAAGCATTCCCGGAAGAGGGGCAACGCCCGACGCTGACCGGGAAACCAATCAGCGAAGAGGTGAGCGAGATCCTCGCCGAACGCGACGCCCTGTATCGCGAAGCGGCGCACCACGTGATCGACGCCGCACAGTCGCCGGAACAGGTCGTAAATCAGATTGTTACCGCCCTGCGTTTGGCTTGCGCCAGCTAGCAGGCGTCTATACTCATAGTTTAGCCGTTAAAAAAGGATGAACTATGCCAACCAGACCGCCATACCCACGTGAAGCGCGCATTGTCACTATTGAAAAAGGCACCGGTGCCCAAACCGTGACCTGGTATCAACTGCGTGCAGACCACCCAAAGCCGGACTCCCTGATCAGCGAACATGAAACTGAGCAGGAAGCGCTGGATGCCAAGCGCCGCTACGAAGATCCTGAAAAGTCCTGATACAAATCTGAAATCGATAACAACCGTGCCTGAATCACACTTTTAACTCAGCGTGAATGTTAAGTGGGGGTTAATATTTAGTTATTACAGTGAGATTCAGACCGGGCGTTGGATCTTTACATTTCGGTGTAGGGATATGCTGCTACGCTTTTGACCTGTTTAAGCTGAAACAAGAACCGCGCAGCGTATTGAGCTTGTGCCTGTATTATCGCAATGGTAGTGAAGAAAGGCGAAAACGATGAAGGCAACATTGGCGATCCTCACCATCGGGGTGGTCCCTGTCAGCGAAGTGTTACCGCTCTTAACTGAGCATGTCTCCGAACAGCAAATCACCCATCTTAGCCTGCTCGGTAAGATGAGTCGGGAAGAGGTCATGGAAGACTACGCACCTACAAATAATGAGGTGACCCTGCCGACATTGTTAAGCGACGGTAAACTCGCGCATGTTTCACATCACAAAATCGAGCGTGCTTTACAGGGCGTGATCGAAGTGCTCGATAATCAAGGATATGACGTCATTCTGTTAATGAGCACCGCCCCGATTTCGGGTCTTATGGCGCGAAACGCTATCCTCCTTGAACCGATGCGGATTATTCCTCCGCTGGTGGCCTCGATTGTCGACGGGCATCAGGTCGGGGTGATCGTGCCGATTGCAGAGCTGCTGGAGAACCAGATAGCGAAGTGGAAAGTCCTGCAAAAACCGCCGCTGTTTGCCCTGGCAAACCCGATCTGGGATAGCGAAGCCAAACTGATATCGGCAGGACGTGAACTGCTGGAGCAGGGCGCCGACGTTTTGATGCTCGATTGTCTCGGTTTTCATCAGCGACATCGTGATTTGCTGCAAAAAGCCCTCGATGTACCGGTGCTGCTCTCGAACGTTCTGGTAACCCGTCTGGCGTCTGAATTACTGGCCTGATGATTTTGCGTGACAGGCACGGAGGATGGCCCCTATAGTGGATTTTTATCCAAAGACATAAGGGCCAGTTCATGCTTTCGAGTAACGAATACTTTTCCGGTAAAGTGAAATCCATTGGTTTTACCAGCAGCAGTACTGGCCGTGCCAGTGTGGGCGTTATGGCTGAAGGGGAATATACCTTTGGTACCGCAGAGCCTGAAGAGATGACGGTGATCAGCGGCGCGCTGAATGTGCTGTTGCCTGGCGAAACCGAATGGAAGGCGTACACCGCCGGAGAAGTCTTCAACGTCCCTGGCCACAGCGAGTTCAACCTGCAGGTTGCAGAGCCAACCTCTTATCTGTGCCGTTATCTGAAATAAAAAAAAGGCCGGGTAGCGTTAACGCTGACCCGGCCTGCTTCTCTGATTTGAGAATTTAGCGCTGCGCTTCGCCGCCTAAACCTTCCACCAGATTCTGAATCAATGCCGCCAGCTCACCCGTCATCAGGATGAAGTCCGCATCAAAACGCTGGGCGAAATCTTCACGATCGATATCTTCGTTTTGATCGCGCAACTCATCGCAGAACTTCAGACGCTTAATCGAGCCATCGTCGCACATCACGAACTGAATGCGCTGCTGCCAGTCGAGTGCCAGCTTGGTCACCAGTTTGCCGGCTTCGATATGAACTGCGATTTCGTCGCAGACCAGATCCTGCTTCTTCGCGCGGATCACGCCGCCATCTTCGAGGATCGCTTTTAGCTCGGCTTCGTCCAGCAGCTGGAAACCTTGTGCCGCGCTGCCGCTGCGAACCCATTCGGTGAGGGTCAGTTCAATCGGATTTTCCATCGCCAGCGGAACCACCGGCAGTGAGCCCAGGCTTTTACGCAGCAGAGCCAGCGTATCTTCTGCTTTCTTGGCGCTGGCGCAGTCCACCATGATCAGACCGTTCACGGTGTCGATCCACATCATGGTCTGGCTGAATCGGCTAAAGGCGCGAGGCAGCAGAGAGTGCAGCACTTCATCCTTCAGGGAATCTTTTTCCGTTTTTTTCAGCTTGCGGCCCTGTTCGGCCTCCAGCTTGAAGATCTTCGCTTCCAGCGCCTGCTTCACCACCGGTGACGGCAGGATTTTCTGTTCCTGGCGCGCGCAAAGAATGATTTGACCATTGGTAGTCGAGTGGGTCAGCGCATCGCTTTGAGAACCCATCGGAGAAACCCAACCGGTTTTTGCCATATCCTGGCTACCGCATGGGGTAAAGGTGTAAGCGGCTAACTGTTTTTCCATCTCTTCCGCACGCAGCGAAACGTCGCGGCTGAGACGGTAAACCATCAAATTTTTGAACCACAGCATGATAATTTCCACGGCCTTGTCGTTAAATCAGCGGGCATGATAACGAATTGTGGCAGTGCTTGCATTGCTAATCGGGTAGCCTGCTTCTACTCTGTTGATAATCAAAATAATGAGGAGAGTCCTGTGCGTATTGGTATTGATTTGGGCGGCACCAAAACAGAAGTCATTGCGCTGAGCGATCGCGGCGAGCAGCTCTTTAGACATCGTCTTCCGACGCCACGTGACGACTACCAGCAGACTATCGAAACCATCGCACAGCTGGTGGAGATGGCGGAAAAAGCCACAGGGCAGACCGGCTCGGTTGGGATGGGGATTCCAGGCTCGATTTCGCCATACACTGGCGTGGTAAAAAACGCGAACTCCACATGGCTGAACGGTCAGCCGTTTGATAAAGATCTGAGCGCGCGCCTGAACCGCGAAGTGCGGCTGGCAAATGATGCCAACTGCCTTGCTGTCTCCGAAGCGATTGACGGCGCGGCGGCGGGCGCACAGACCGTGTTTGCGGTCATTATCGGCACTGGCTGTGGTGCAGGCGTGGCCTTCAACGGTCGCGCCCATATCGGCGGCAACGGGACTGCGGGCGAGTGGGGGCACAATCCGCTGCCGTGGATGGACGAAGACGAACTGAAATACCGCGCCGAAGTGCCATGCTATTGCGGCAAACAGGGGTGTATCGAAACCTTCATCTCCGGGACCGGATTTGCCACCGACTACCGCCGCCTGAGCGGACAACCGCTCAAGGGCAACGAAATTATGCGTCTGGTAGAAGAGCAGGATGCGGTGGCCGAACTGGCGCTGAGCCGCTATGAAATGCGACTGGCGAAATCTCTGGCGCACGTGGTGAACATTCTCGACCCGGATGTGATCGTGCTGGGCGGCGGGATGAGCAACGTCGACCGTATCTACACCACGGTTCCGCAGCTGGTGAAGCAGTGGGTGTTCGGCGGTGAATGCGAAACGCCGATCCGCAAAGCGGTGCACGGTGATTCCAGCGGCGTGCGTGGCGCGGCGTGGTTGTGGCCTAACTGATCGTCCGATGTATTCAGCTGTGAAAAAGCCTGATGTAAAACGTCAGGCTTTTTATTTTATCAGGAATGATAAGCGTTGCTGATAAATAGGTTTACATGGACTGTGTGTTTACATCGATATTGCATTTAAAGAAGATGAAATAATCTTTGCAGTGAACGGTCGCGGTGCTGGTCACTAGCATGCTTTTCTGCGATGGATTAACCGGAATAGAAACGGATTTTGACGTGCCGATATTGACACAACCTTGTAATAAGAAAGCGGCAATCACCAACGAAATACAACTTGTTTTTTTCATTATAAGCCTCTCAAAATCTCAGTACGTTTTGCCTGGTATTCTTTGGTACTAATAAGTTTCTGAGACTTTAACTTATCCAGTTCTTCCAGTCGGGTTGCCACGGTTTCGTTGGCGGCAGGTGCTGGCGCTGCCATTGATACCGTTGCGGGCGCATTTTCCATCACCCCAACCGGCGTCATGTCTAGATTCACTTTGCAGGTGATAATAAACAGAATATCTTTGCAGCGTGCGGTGGCATTAGTATTTACAACAATATGATCGGCGCCGGGTTGTGGTGTGACCTGAATAGTTTTAGTGGTGGATACCGTTGCACAACCAGCCAGAGCAATCGGTAATAACACAGGAAGCAAATAGCGCATAAAGCCCTCAGTCAAATGTTGCTCCCGACCAGTGAAATAATATCCACTGATCCGAATAAGCCAGATAATAAGAAACAAGAAATCAACCACAACGGAACGGTGGGTAATATGCGAGTTAGAAATATCTTATGGGAGCGAAAAACGTCGCCATAGGGTAAGTAATATTGAAAATGGCTTTTTGATCGCCGTCACACTTTTTGCGATTTGTAATCCCCCTGGCATAAAAGAATGGGGGTCGGAAAGCCCCCATTGATCGCGCTTACTCCACCGCAAAGGCTCTGTCTAACTTGCTGTACCCCAGCCCGTTAATTTTCTTCACTTTGATCTGCACCGGTATACGCTCTTTCATCGCCTCGACATGGCTGATGACGCCGATGGTTTTACCCGTGGCGTTCAGGGCATCGAGCGCATCGAGCGCCGTATCCAGCGTTTCGCTGTCCAGCGTACCAAAGCCCTCATCAAGGAACAGGGAATCTATTCGCGTTTTATGGCTCACCAGATCGGACAGCGCCAGCGCCAGCGCAAGGCTTACCAGGAAACTCTCCCCGCCGGAGAGGGTGCGCGTATCGCGCACGGCGTCGGCCTGCCAGGTATCAACCACTTCCAGCTCCAGCGCATCGCTGGCCTTGCGTTGCAGCAGATAGCGCCCGTGCAGACGGTTAAGCTGCTGGTTAGCGAGCCACACCAGATTGTCGAGGGTCAGCCCCTGGGCAAATTTACGGAACCGGTCGCCGGTACTGGAACCGATCAGCGCGTTCAGATATCCCCAGTCATCCGCAAGTCGCGCCGCCTCTTCAATCTGCTGCATCAAGCCCTGCTGATGAAGACGGTTGTCACTGTCCTGCTTCAGCTGCTGGCGGATCTCGCCCTGACGCGTCGTATTTTCGCGCAGCTGCTGTGCCAGTTGCTGTAATTGCGCCTGCAATGCCTGTACGTCCAAATCCTCCGGCAGCGCTTCCGGTTGCTTTTCTATATGCTCCAGACGCTGCTGATCTGCCTGTAAGGCCAGCGCAGAGGATTGCTGGAGCTGTTGTTCCAGCGTATGTTTCAGCTGTTCCAGCTTGCGCACGGTATCGCCATCAAGCAGTGCGGAAAGGAACGCGGCTTCACTGGCAAAACTGCTCTCCTGGAGCGCAGTAGCAAACTGGGTTTGCAGCTGTGCCAGACGCTCGCGATCGCTCTGCTCCTGCTGTTGCAGGGTGGTGAGCTGGCTATGCAGGGAGATGCAGTCGTTGTGGATATCGCGCCAGTTGTCGGGGACCGGCTCGTCCGCCGTTTCATCTTCGGATGCGGGCAGCGTGTCGAGAAGCGGCATCAGGGCGTTCATTTGTTCCTGAAGAGCCGTGAGCTGCTTCTGTTTTTCCTGCCACTCATTCGATTCGGTTTCACGCAGTGCCAGCCACGCGCTCTCTTCGCCCTCTTGCGGCGCGGTGAGGGCGAGCGGCGTTAATGCGCTGAGCAAGGTCTGGCGCTGGGTATCAATCTGCTGCTGAATCTGGTGAATCTGCTGTTCCAGTTCGTTGAGCTGATTCTGCAAGGCCAGGCGTTGGCTGAGCTGATACAGCTGGCGCTCGTACTGTTCCTGCTCCTCCAGCCAGGGGGCGATATCTTCCTGAATGTTCAGGCTCGCCTTCAGTGACGCGCACACCGACTGCCACTCCTGTGTGAGCGCTTGCTCCTCCTGAGTGAGCGTCAGGGTTTCTGCGGTTTCGCGCTCACGCTGGTCTATCAGCGCTTTCAGCTGTCCGCGCAGCAACAGTCCCTCTTCTTCAAGCCGTTTCACTTCGGCGTGCAGTTCATCGCGGCGACGTTGGTTAGCGCTAACCTCCAGCGCCTGATATTGCGCTACGGCGGGATGTTCGGTTGCACCGCACAGCGGGCAGGGTTTACCCGCCTCGAGGCTGGCGCGGTGCGCCTCCAGACCCTTGATCAGCGCTTCCTGTTCGCACAGGGTTTTCAGATCCAGATAGTGCTGGTTTTTCTCTTTGTACTGCTGGCGTCGCGCAGCCAGGGTTTGATCAAGCGTGGCCTGCGCGGCCAGGTCTTTTTCCTGCGTTGCCCGCATCTGTAACAGCCGTTTTTGCAGCGGCTGATAGCGGGCATGCAGTGTGGCGAGACGCTGACGCGTCGGGCGATACTGCACCTGATGCTCTAGCGCCTGCGCGGTCTCTTCTGCGGATAGCGTCAGGGGAGTGAGTGGCAGCGCGGCCAGTTTTTGTTGCAGTTCAGTCAGACGCTTACCCAGCGCCGCAGCCTGAGATTTATCCCGCTGCTGCTGGGTAAATAACGCGCGCCAGCCGCCAATGTGCTGGCTCAATAGCCCGAAGTGGTTGTGTTCGTCTATCCAGCTGGCGAGCGATTTGTGCTGTGACTGGAGCCGCTCTGCCTCACGCATTGCGCCGTTACGGACCCGCGCCCGCTGGCCCTTGCGTGATAGTAAGCGAGTATTTACTTCGGCAATCTGCTGCTGCGTGCGGGTGAGCGTTGACGCCTGCTCCTGCTGACGGTCCCAGAGCGGGCGCAGCGCCAGCGCAGGCTGTGCCTGCTGCAGTTTAAGCAGTTCCGGCTGGGCGTCGGCCTGTGCCTGTAACGCCTGTTGATGTGCTGATTGCGCACGTAGCTGTTCACGCGCCAGCTCTTCGCTGCGCACCAGCCACTGATGTTGTGCCTGGCGGTTTTGCTGTTCACTGAGCAGCGTTTTTTCTTCGTCAGTCAGTGCTTGCAAACCCTGATGGAGCTGCTGCTGTTGCTCTTCGCTCAGCAGCACCACGCCTGCCGCCTGCGCTTCGCGCATCTCCAGCTCGGTTCTTGCCGTTTTGTGTTTTTCAAACACCATGGCGGAGATTTGGCCGTAGATCTCGGTGCCGGTCAGCTCTTCCAGCAGCTCGGCGCGCTCTTTGGGTTTGGCATTTAAAAACGCCGCGAACTGCCCCTGGGAAAGCAGCATCGAACGGGTGAAACGGCCATAATCTAGTCCGGTCAGGGAGGCGGTCAGATCGAGTTTATCTTTCACCTTATCGGCGAGAATTTTGCCGTCTTCGCACCGGGCAAGCTCCACGCGCGGTGCCTGTAAGTTCCCGTCCGGCTGGTTACGGGCGCGATTCTGGCTCCAGAATGCGCGATAGGCCACGCCTTTCACTTCGAACTCCACTTCGGCGAGGCACTCCGCCGTGTCGCGGGTCATGAGATCGTTTTGCGATTGCGACACCGTGTTCAGACGCGGCGTCTCGTGGTACAGCGCCAGGCAGATGGCATCGAGCAGGGTCGTTTTACCCGCACCGGTCGCGCCCGTTATAGCAAACAGGCCGTTGCTGGCAAACGGCTCGGCGGTGAAGTCGATTTTCCACTCGCCCTTCAGGGAGTTGAGGTTTTTCAGACGCAGGCTGAGAATTTTCATGCGTTGTTTTCCTCGTCATGCAGCGCGTGCAGGGTCTGGGTAAAGAGTTCGTTGAGGCGCGTGCGCTGTGCGTCGTCCAGCGCTTCCTGCGCCAGGCGTCGCTCAAATACCTCTTCCACGTTTAATTCGCTGAGGGTTTCGCGCTGCGCGCTTAAGAGAATTTTCTCGCGCTGTTCGCGGCTACGGCGCACCAGCAACACCTCAACCGGCAGATCGTCGGTCAGGGTCTGGATTTTGCGCTGCATGTCGTGCAGATATTCATCGGTGCTGATTTCAATATCCAGCCAGACGGGAGGCGACTGTTCCACGCCGCGCCACTGTTCAAGCTGCGCAGAAATGGCGGCCAGATCGCCTTTGAGCATCGCCAGCGGTTGTGTCACCGGTACGGTTAACGTCTCGACTGCGCTCAGTTTGCCCTCGGCAAAACTCACCAGATGCACGCTTTTGCCTTTGCCGGTTTCATCAAAGCTGAGGGAAATCGGTGAGCCGCAGTAGCGGATATGCTCGCAGCCGCCAATGATCTGCGCGCGGTGAATGTGGCCGAGCGCGATATAATCCGCTGGCGGGAAATTCTGCGCCGGGAACGCATCCAGCGTACCAATATAAATCTCGCGCACCGCGTCACTTTTGCTGGCACCGACGGTGGTCAGATGCCCGGTGGCAATGACCGGCAGCGGCGCATCACCGCGCAGCGCACAGGCCTCGGCGTACTGCTGGTGATAATAGTCCGTGATGGCCTGCAGCAGATGCTGCTGTTTTTCGCCGCCGGAAAGCCCCGCCTGGCTCTGAACGATGTCACGCGGGCGTAAAAAAGGAATCGGGCAAAGCACGGCACCCGGCGTTCCGTCGCGTTTTTTGAGGATTTGCGGGGCATGTCCGGCGTTTGCCACTACAGTGGTATTCAGAAACGCAAGAATATCGCGGGATTCGTTGAGCGTGGCGACGGAATCGTGGTTGCCCGCGACGATCACCAGATGGCAGCCTGTTTGCTGCAGATTGACCACGAAGCGGTTATACAGCTCACGCGCATAGCTCGGCGGCGAGCCGGTATCAAAAATGTCCCCGGCAACGATGATCGCGTCCACCTCCTGCGACTGCGCCGTCTCCAGCAGCCAGTTCAGGAACGCTTCATGTTCGGCGGCGCGACTTTTGCTGTAAAAATTTTGCCCCAGATGCCAGTCCGAGGTGTGGAGTATGCGCATAACAGTTCCATGGCAAAAAAGGGTGAAGGGGATTATAAGCTTTCAGGGGCTGGAAAATAACCGCTGTAATAAAACAACAGTTTGCCATTCATGGTGGTAATGTTTTTCATAAATCTGTCATAAATCTGACGCATAATGGCGCCGCATTACAAACTGATACTTTAATAAGACAGGGCAAAGTATGGCGAGACGTATTCTGGTCGTAGAAGATGAAGCTCCGATTCGCGAAATGGTGTGCTTCGTGCTCGAACAAAATGGCTTCCAGCCGGTTGAGGCGGAAGATTATGACAGCGCGGTGAATCAACTCAACGAACCCTGGCCCGATTTGATTCTGCTTGACTGGATGTTGCCCGGCGGTTCTGGCCTGCAATTTATCAAGCACATTAAACGCGAAGCGATGACCCGCGATATCCCGGTGGTGATGTTGACGGCGCGCGGCGAAGAGGAAGATCGCGTGCGCGGTCTTGAGACCGGCGCGGATGATTACATCACCAAGCCGTTCTCGCCGAAAGAGCTGGTGGCGCGTATCAAAGCCGTCATGCGCCGTATTTCGCCGATGGCGGTGGAAGAGGTGATCGAAATGCAGGGGTTGAGCCTCGACCCGACCTCGCATCGCGTGATGACCGGCGAAAACCCGCTGGATATGGGCCCGACAGAATTCAAACTTTTGCACTTCTTTATGACTCACCCGGAACGCGTCTACAGCCGTGAACAGTTGCTGAATAACGTCTGGGGGACTAACGTCTATGTCGAAGACAGGACGGTCGATGTCCACATTCGCCGCTTGCGTAAAGCGCTGGAACACAGCGGCCACGATCGTATGGTGCAGACGGTCCGCGGTACGGGTTATCGTTTTTCGACCCGTTTCTGAACAATGACAGGAGTGTGACGCGTGCTGGAACGTCTGTCATGGAAAAGGCTCGTTTTTGAACTGATCTTATGTTGTATTCCCGCCGCCATTCTGGGGGCGATTTTTGGTTATTTGCCGTGGTTTTTACTGGCGGCAGTGACCGGCCTGCTGGTCTGGCATTTCTGGAATTTACTGCGTCTCTCCTGGTGGCTGTGGGTCGATCGCAGCATGACGCCACCGCCCGGCAGTGGCAGCTGGGAGCCGTTGCTTTACGGCTTGCATCAGATGCAGATGCGAAATAAAAAGCGCCGTCGTGAGCTTGGAAGCCTGATCAAACGCTTTCGCAGCGGCGCCGAATCGCTGCCGGATGCGGTGATTCTGACCACCGAAGAAGGGACGATGTTCTGGTGTAATGGCCTGGCACAACAGCTGCTGGGGCTGCGCTGGCCGGACGATAACGGCCAGAATATCCTCAACCTCCTGCGTTATCCTGAATTCACCCTGTATCTGAAAAAACGCGACTTTACCCGCCCGCATAATCTGGTGCTGAACAATGGCCGTCACCTTGAGTTTCGCGTGATGCCGTACAGCGATCAGCAGTGGCTGATGGTGGCGCGCGATGTGACCCAGATGCACCAGCTTGAAGGGGCGCGGCGTAACTTCTTTGCTAACGTCAGCCACGAGCTGCGCACGCCGCTGACGGTGCTGCAGGGGTATCTGGAGATGATGCAGGAGCAGACGCTGGAGGGGGCGCCGCGGGAGAAAGCGCTGCACACCATGCGCGAGCAAACGCATCGTATGGAAGGGCTGGTGAAGCAACTGCTTACCCTGTCAAAAATTGAAGCGGCACCGACGCTGGCGATGAATGAAACCATCGACGTGCCGATAATGCTGCGGGTGGTTGAGCGGGAAGCCCAGACCCTGAGCCACAAAAGGCACCAGTTCACTTTCGAGCTGGACAGCAGTCTGAAGGTGCTCGGCAGCGAGGACGAACTGCGCAGCGCGATTTCAAACCTGGTTTATAACGCGGTGAACCATACGCCAGAGGGCACGCAGATTATTGTGCGCTGGCAGCGCGTCCCGACGGGGGCGGAGTTTAGCGTCGAGGATAACGGGCCGGGGATTGGACCGGAGCATATTCCGCGTCTGACCGAGCGTTTCTATCGCGTGGATAAAGCCCGATCGCGGCAGACAGGCGGCAGCGGGCTGGGGCTGGCGATTGTTAAGCACGCCGTGAATCACCACGACAGCCGCCTTGATATTCAGAGTACGCCGGGCAAAGGCACGCGCTTCAGTTTTGTTATCCCGGAACGTTTAATTGCCAAAAAAAGTGCCTGACAGCGTGTGTGTCAGCCCTCCTTTCCACAGGCCAGCGTATGCTGGCCTGTTTGCTTTGCAGTCAAGCGAAACGTGAATGAATTTTATACGGCTGTTGCTTTTTTGTTCGCATGATTAGCCATGAGTTTTTCTTAACCTTAGAGGATTGTTCTGGTCTGAATTTTCATGCTGGCATATTGTTCTGGTTTTCAGATCCCTCCTTGCCTTTAAACGTTATAAGCGTTTAAATTGCGCCCCATATACTGTCATACCGACTGTATTTACGTGGTAAATCGAAAAACTATTCTTCGCCACGGCATGACGGGAGCATATCCCGCTGAAATTGAGTAAATTTTCCGCTGTATCGTCCCCTTTGGGATGGCGAAAATCTCAACGTTTTCAACACCACATCCACAGGCAGTAAGGTTCTATGACCCATCATTTAAAATCGCGTGACATCATCGCGCTGGGCTTTATGACTTTTGCGCTGTTCGTCGGCGCAGGTAACATCATTTTTCCTCCTATGGTTGGCCTGCAGGCGGGTGAACACGTCTGGACAGCGGCGATTGGCTTCCTGATTACTGCGGTCGGTCTTCCGGTTCTGACCGTGATCGCGCTGGCGAAAGTCGGCGGCGGCGTGGACAGCCTCAGCACCCCGATCGGTAAAGTGGCGGGCGTTCTGCTGGCAACCGTGTGCTATCTGGCGGTGGGTCCACTGTTTGCGACCCCGCGTACCGCAACGGTCTCCTTCGAAGTGGGGATTGCTCCCCTGACCGGTGACGGCGCGCTGCCGCTGCTGATTTACAGCCTGGTCTACTTCGCGCTGGTGATTCTGGTCTCCCTCTATCCGGGCAAACTGCTGGATACCGTGGGTAACTTCCTCGCGCCAATGAAAATTCTTGCGCTGATCGTGCTGGCCGTTGCAGCCATCATGTGGCCAGCAGGCCCGATCAGCGAGTCGCTGGACGCCTACAAAACGGCGGCCTTCTCGAACGGCTTTGTGAACGGCTATCTGACCATGGACACCATGGGCGCGATGGTCTTTGGTATCGTCATCGTTAACGCCGCGCGCTCTCGCGGTGTGACCGAAGCGCGTCTGCTGACCCGCTACACCATCTGGGCTGGCCTGATGGCGGGCGTCGGTCTGACGCTGCTGTATCTGGCGCTGTTCCGTCTGGGCTCTGATAGCGCGACGCTGGTCGATCAAAACGCGAACGGCGCGGCGATCCTCCATGCCTACGTTCAGCACACCTTTGGCGGAGCGGGGAGCTTCCTGCTGGCGGTACTGATTTTCCTGGCCTGTCTGGTGACGGCTGTTGGCCTGACCTGCGCCTGTGCCGAGTTCTTCGCTCAGTATATTCCGCTGTCCTATCGCACGCTGGTGTTCATCCTCGGCGGCTTCTCAATGGCGGTCTCTAACCTTGGTCTGAGCCACCTGATTCAGGTCTCCATTCCTGTGCTGACCGCGATTTATCCGCCGTGTATCGTGCTGGTGGTGCTGAGCTTTACCCGTCCCTGGTGGAACAATTCCTCGCGAATTATTGCCCCAACGATGTTTATCAGCCTGCTTTTTGGTATCCTTGACGGGATTAAAGCATCCGCATTCGGTGGGATCCTGCCAGCCTGGACACAGCGTCTGCCGCTGTCAGAGCAAGGCCTGGCCTGGTTAATGCCGACCGTGGTCGCACTGGTTCTGGCTATTATCTGGGACCGTGCAGCAGGGCGTCAGGTGACTTCCAGCGCGCATTAATCAACGACAAATTGTTTAACCACGGGGCTTATGGCCCCGTGGTTTTTTGTTTTTTTCGAGTTGAATGGCAAGATTTAAATGGAAAGCACGAACAAACTCAAACGTGGGCTAAGTACCCGCCACATTCGTTTCATGGCGCTTGGCTCGGCAATCGGGACAGGCCTTTTTTATGGCTCGGCAGATGCCATCAAAATGGCCGGACCCAGCGTGCTGCTGGCGTACATTATCGGCGGCGTCGCGGCCTATATCATCATGCGCGCGCTGGGTGAAATGTCGGTACACAATCCGTCAGCCAGCTCTTTCTCGCGCTATGCCCAGGAAAACCTCGGCCCGCTGGCGGGCTACATTACCGGCTGGACCTACTGTTTCGAAATCCTGATCGTGGCGATAGCCGACGTGACGGCGTTCGGCATCTATATGGGCGTCTGGTTCCCGCTGGTGCCGCACTGGATCTGGGTGCTGAGCGTGGTGCTGATCATCTGCGCCATTAACCTGATGAGCGTAAAGGTCTTCGGTGAGCTGGAGTTCTGGTTCTCCTTCTTCAAAGTGGCGACGATTATCATCATGATTGTGGCGGGCTTTGGCATCATCATCTGGGGGATTGGCAACGGCGGGCAACCGACCGGCATCCACAACCTGTGGAGTAACGGCGGGTTCTTCAGCAACGGCTGGCTGGGGATGGTGATGTCGCTGCAGATGGTGATGTTTGCCTATGGCGGTATCGAAATCATCGGTATCACCGCGGGTGAGGCCAAAGATCCCGAGAAATCCATTCCGCGCGCCATCAACTCGGTGCCGATGCGTATCCTGGTGTTCTACGTGGGCACGCTGTTTGTGATTATGTCCATCTATCCATGGAATCAGGTCGGAACCAACGGCAGTCCGTTTGTGCTGACCTTCCAGCACCTGGGCATCGCGTTTGCCGCCAGTATCCTGAACTTTGTCGTGCTCACGGCGTCGTTCTCCGCCATTAACAGCGACGTTTTCGGCGTAGGGCGTATGCTGCACGGCATGGTAGAGCAGGGCAACGCGCCGAAAGTGTTTGCGAAAACCTCTCGTCGCGGCACGCCGTGGGTCACGGTGATGGTGATGACCGTCGCACTGCTGCTCTCGGTCTACCTGAACTACATCATGCCGGAAAACGTCTTCCTGGTGATTGCGTCTCTGGCGACCTTTGCGACGGTCTGGGTGTGGATCATGATTCTGATTTCGCAGATTGCGTTCCGCCGCCGTCTACCGCCGGAAGAGGTGAAAGCGCTGAAATTTAAAGTACCTGGCGGCGTCGCGACCACGGTCGTTGGCCTGATTTTCCTGGTCTTTATCATCGGGCTGATTGGCTATCACCCGGACACCCGTATCTCCCTGTACGTGGGCTTTGCGTGGATTGTTCTGCTGCTGGTGGGATGGGCGTTTAAACGTCGCCGCGAGCGCCAGCTGGCCGAAGCGCAGTAACGTAAAAATGCCGGGTGGCGCTCTGCTTACCCGGCAAACACGCTTTTCGCGATAAAACGCCTCCTCCCTCCACCTCCTCCCCCAATAAACCTTTTCATGATGAGTTATCCTCCACTACGCTGTGGCAAGGTGGCCTCAATTTCATCAAAGGGGATACGTGATGTTGAACGCCTGGCACCTTCCGGTTGCCCCATTTGTTAAGCAAAACAAAGACAACTTAGTGATTACGCTGTGGCTGACGGGAGAAAATCAGCCGGAGCGCGTCATGCTGCGCGCCGAAGTGGATAACGAAGAGACGGCGCTGACCATGCATAAACAGCGCACGCAGCCGCAGCCGGGCGTCACCGCCTGGCGAGCCACCATTGATCTGTCCCAGGGCCAGCCGCGCCGTCGCTACAGCTTTAAGCTGCTGTGGAACAACCGCCAGCTGTGGTTCACCCCGCAGGGCTTTAGCCGTTTCCCACCCGCACGGCTGGAGCAGTTTGCCGTCGATTACCCGGACAACGGCCCGCAGTGGGTGTACGACCAGGTCTTCTACCAGATCTTCCCTGACCGCTTTGCCCGCAGCCAGCAGCGCACGGCCGATCAGGATCAGGTCTATTTCCACCATGCGGCGGGCCACGACATTATCCGTAGAACCTGGGATGAACCGCTGACGGCGCAGGCCGGCGGATCGACGTTTTACGGCGGCGATCTGGACGGGATCAGTGAAAAACTGCCGTACCTGAAAAAACTGGGGGTAACGGCGCTCTACCTCAATCCGGTGTTTAAAGCCCCGAGCGTACATAAATACGATACGGAAGATTATCGCCATGTCGACGAGCAGTTTGGCGGCGACGAGGCGCTGCTGCGCCTGCGGGAGAACACGCATCGTGAAGGGATGCGCCTGATTCTCGATGGCGTGTTTAACCACAGCGGGGATTCCCACGCCTGGTTTGACCGCCACAATCGCGCCACGGGCGGCGCCTGTCACAATCCGGAATCTGCCCAGCGCGACTGGTACAGTTTTAACGAAGAGGGGCGGGCGCTCGACTGGCTGGGCTATCCGAGCCTGCCGAAACTCGATTTTCAGTCTCCAACGCTGGTTGACGAAATCTACGGTGGCGAAGACAGCATCGTGCGCCACTGGCTGAAAGCGCCGTGGAACATGGACGGCTGGCGTCTGGACGTGGTGCATATGCTTGGTGAAGCGGGCGGCGCGCGGAACAATCTTCAGCACGTAACCGGCATTACCCAGGCGGCCAAGGCCGCGCAGCCTGAGGCCTTTGTGTTTGGCGAGCATTTTGGCGATGCGCGCCAGTGGCTACAGGCCGATGCGGAAGACGCGGCGATGAACTACCGTGGATTTACCTTCCCGGTATGGGGATTCCTCGCCAATACCGATATCTCTTACGATCCGCAGCACATCGATGCCCAGACCTGCGTGGCGTGGATGAATAACTATCGCGCCAGCCTGTCCCATCAGCAGCAGCTGCGGATGTTCAATCAGCTCGACAGCCACGATACCGCGCGCTTTAAATCGCTGTTAGGTAAAGATGTGGCGCGCCTGCCGCTGGCGGTCACCTGGCTCTTTACCTGGCCGGGAGTGCCGTGCATCTACTACGGCGATGAAGTGGGGCTGGATGGCAACAACGATCCGTTCTGTCGCAAAACCTTCCCGTGGGAGAGTGAGAAACAGGACAAAAACCTGCTGGCGCTCTATCAGCGCCTGGCGAAACTGCGTAAACACAGCCAGGCGCTGCGCTACGGCGGCTGTCAGGTGGTCTATGCCCACGACAACGTGGTGGTGTTTGCCCGCGTCTATAACCAGCAGCGCGTGCTGGTGGCGATTAACCGCGGGGAGGCCTGTGAGGTGGTGCTGGACGACTCTCCGTTGCTCAATCTCCAGACCTGGTTACTGAAAGAGGGCAAAGGGGATATCCAGGAGGGCGTGCTGTCTCTGCCTGCCATTTCTGCCACGGTCTGGTTCGGTAATTAGCCCCTTTCTGCAACGGGTATACGCTGCCCGTTGCAGAATATTCCCCAAAGTCGTTCGGTTAAATTAAACAGAGCGGACAAATATCTTTAATATCCCGTCAATCAATTCTCGCTATACTCAATTTGCTTTATCAGTCAGGGCCCGACCACATATCGCACACATTTATTTTTCTTTTAACGTATTGATTAAAAGGTACATTTATGTCTATCCGCGAACTGATTGACCCATCAAACTCCACGCTTATTTTTATTGATCACCAGCCGCAAATGTCGTTTGGTGTGGCGAATATTGACCGCCAACTCCTTAAGAATAATACGGTTGCCCTGGCGAAAGCGGGCAAAATATTTGATGTGCCGGTTATCTACACCTCGGTCGAAACTAAAAGTTTTAGCGGTTATATCTGGCCGGAATTACTGGCTGTTCACCCGGATGTGAAACCAATTGAACGCACCTCGATGAACTCCTGGGAAGATGATGCGTTTGTTGCGGCAGTCAAAGCAACGGGCCGCAAAAAACTCATCATCTCGGCCCTGTGGACCGAAGTGTGCCTGACTTTCCCGGCGCTGATGGCGCTGGATGAGGGCTTCGAAGTCTATGTGGTAACCGACACCTCGGGCGGCACTTCCGTCGATGCTCATGAGCGTGCTATCGACCGTATGGTGCAGGCCGGTGCCGTTCCGGTGACCTGGCAGCAGGTACTGCTGGAGTACCAGCGCGACTGGTCTCGCAAAGAGACTTACGACGCGGTAATGGATCTGGTGCGTGAGCACAGCGGAGCATACGGGATGGGCGTCGATTATGCCTATACCCTGGTTCACGGCGCGCCTGAGCGTAAAGCGTAAATCCCTCCCGGCGGGTTGATTGAACCCGCCATTTTCATCAGACCTGGATACTCTCATGGCGCAAAATTCACATGTGACGCTGGTGATCACCCATACCCTGCTGGCCGGACAGGCGGCGCGATACGAACAGTGGCTGGGCAAAATCATGCCCGTGGCCGCAGAATTTCCCGGACACCTCGGCGCGAACGTGATTCGCCCGACGGAAGGGCAAGATCTGTGGACGGTCATTATCCGCTTCGACACCCTTGAACACCTCTATGCCTGGACGCAGTCCGATACCCGTTCAGTGCTGGTCAAAGAGATTGAACCGCTGCTGGCCGAAGGGGACAAAACGGAAGTGCGCACCGAGGCCGCGTTCTGGTTTACGCCGCCGGAGACGCATGTGCGCAAGCCGAAACAGTGGAAACAATTTCTGATGACGCTGATGGTGATTTTCCCCAGCACGCTCGTCGTACCGCAACTGACCGGCGCGCTGCTTCCAGGCCTGAAAGGGTCTTTATTCCTGCATTTGCTTAACGATGCTTGTGTGGTCGCGCTGGTGGTCTGGTTGTGGATGCCCATCGTGACCCGCCTGTTCGCCGGATGGCTGAAAAAAGCCTGATCCGGCTCAAAGGAGTACGTTATGTCTCAAACTGCCACACTGATCTTAACCAAAGGTCAGATCCATACCCTTGATCGTGAAAATCCGCTCGCTGAGGCGGTGGCCATTGCCAACGGCAAGATCCTCGCCACCGGCAATCACGACCGGGTGATGAGTTACGCCACCGAAGGGACGCAAATAGTTGATCTGAAAGGGAGCACGGTGATCCCCGGTCTCAACGATTCGCACCTGCACCTGATTCGCGGCGGGCTTAACTACAACCTTGAGCTGCGCTGGGAAGGCGTGCCGTCGCTGGCCGATGCCCTGCGGATGCTGAAAGAGCAGGCCGATCGCACCCCGACGCCACAGTGGGTGCGCGTAGTGGGCGGCTGGAGCGAATTTCAGTTTGCCGAACGGCGAATGCCGACGATCCAGGAGCTGAACGACGCGGCGCCGGACACACCGGTGTTTATGCTGCATCTCTACGATCGTGCGCTGCTGAATCGCGCGGCGCTGAAAGCTGTCGGCTACACCAAAGAGACGCCAAACCCGCCGGGTGGTGAAATCGTCCGTGATAATAACGGCAACCCCACCGGGATGCTGATCGCCAAACCGAACGCGATGATCCTCTATTCCACGCTGGCGAAAGGGCCAAAACTGCCGCTGGAACAGCAGGTGAACTCGACCCGCCAGTTTATGCGTGAGCTTAACCGCTTAGGGTTAACCAGCGCGATTGATGCGGGTGGCGGCTTCCAGAATTACCCGGAAGATTACGAAATCATCGAAGAGCTGCACGCCAAAGAGCAGATGACGATTCGCATCGCCTATAACCTCTTTACCCAGCGGCCAAAGCAGGAGCTGGAAGATTTCGAACGCTGGACCGATATGCTCAAACCGGGACAGGGCACCGATTTCTATCGCGCCAACGGGGCGGGGGAAATGCTGGTCTTCTCGGCGGCGGACTTCGAAGATTTCCTGCAGCCGCGCCCGGATCTGCCAGAGGGGATGGAAGACGAGCTGGAGCGCGTGGTGCGTCATCTGGTGGAGCAGCGCTGGCCGTTCCGTCTTCACGCCACCTACGACGAATCTATCAGCCGGATGCTGGACGTGTTCGAAAAGGTGAACCGCGACATACCGTTTAACGGCCTGCACTGGTTCTTCGATCACGCGGAAACCATCACCGAGCGTAACATCGAGCGCGTAAAAGCGCTGGGCGGCGGGATTGCGGTGCAGCATCGCATGGCGTTCCAGGGCGAGTATTTTGTCGATCGTTACGGCAAAGAGGCGGTGAAACACACGCCGCCGGTCGCGAAAATGCTGGAGCTGGACGTGCCCGTGGGCTTAGGCACCGACGCTACCCGTGTGGCGAGCTACAACCCGTGGACGGCGCTGTACTGGCTGGTCTCCGGTCGCACCGTGGGCGGGCTGTCGATGTATGACGACAGTAACCGACTGCCGCGTGATATCGCACTGGAATTGTGGACGGCAGGCAGCGCGTGGTTCTCCAGCGAGCAGGGCAAGAAAGGCCGCATCGTGGCAGGGCAGCTTGCGGATCTGGTGGTGCTATCAAAAGACTACTTCAGCGTGCCGGAAGAGGAGATCAAAGGCATCGAGTCGGTGCTGACGGTAGTGGATGGCAAAGTGGTGTACGCCGCCGGACAGTTTAGTCCGCTGTCGCCGCCGCCGATCCCGGTGCTGCCGGAGTGGTCGCCAGTGGTGAAAGTGCCGGGGCATTACCGCTCAGCGCCGCCAGTGGCCTCAAATGTCGGAGCCGTTGTGCAGATGCATCAGTGCATCGGCAGCTGCGGAGTTCATGGGCACCAGCACGGTATTGCACGCCAGTCGGGTATTCCGGTATCGGATGACCAGGCTTTCTGGGGCGTACTGGGCTGCTCGTGTTTCGCGTTTTAACCTGATGATGAGGCCGGGTAGGGCAAAGCTCACTCCCGGCGCAGGGTTCAGAGAAAACAAAAAGGCTCGCCTAAGCGAGCCTTTTTTATCATCCGTGCCGATTACAGGCTGGAGACGTTTTCAGTCAGGTATTTAGCCACGCCGTCTGGAGACGCGTTCATGCCTTCTTTTCCTTTTTCCCACTGAGCCGGGCACACTTCGCCGTGCTCTTCGTGGAATTGCAGCGCGTCAACCATACGCAGCATTTCGTCGATGTTACGACCCAGTGGCAGATCGTTCACTACCTGGTGACGCACGATGCCGTTCGCGTCGATCAGGAAGGAGCCGCGCAGTGCAACGCCAGCGTCCGGATGTTCGATACCGTAAGCCTGCTGGATTTCGCGTTTGATGTCCGCAACCATTGCGTATTTCACTGCACCGATGCCGCCTTTGTCGACAGGGGTGTTACGCCATGCGTTGTGTACAAATTCGGAGTCGAAGGAAACACCCACAACTTCAACGCCACGTTTCTGGAACTCTTCGTAACGTTTGTCGAATGCGATCAGTTCAGACGGGCAAACGAAAGTGAAGTCCATTGGCCAGAAGAACAGAACGGTAGGTTTACCGTTGGTGTGCTGTTTGAAATTGAAGTTTTCAACGATTTCACCGTTGCCGAGAACGGCTGCAGCTGTAAAATCCGGAGCCGGACGAGTGACCAGAACCATGTGATTCTCCTGTAGTAACTAAGGTTATTTGGAACGCAACGCGGGCCAGTATAGAGAGTGTTCAGCATTAAGACAAAGAGGCGCTGACAATCGTTCAGCCAGTTTTTACCTATCAATCACACTTCTATTAAAGTTGTTTGTTTTTCGCCTGCGCCATCATGCGCGGATAAAACTGCCAGAAACGGGTCTCCAGCGCGTCGTAATGGGTGTCCAGATCCTGCCAGGAGTCGCGCAGGGCATCCAGCCGTGGACGGCGGCTCGCCATACCGTTCAGCACGCGCTGAATAAATTCCATCTCGCTGTAACGCTCAAGCCAGCGTTCGGACCACAGATAGTCGTTCAGATTGACAAAGCGCGGCGGCGAGTCGGGCAGAATCAGCGCCACCTGCGAATGGGCATAGCGAACAAATTCCGGCAGCGGCAGCTCGGGTGAAAGCTGCGACCAGTGGCGCGAGAGAAAATGATCCCACATCACATCCAGCGTAATCGGCGCCACGCGGCGGGTTTCAGGTCGAAACCACGCCTTCGCTTCTGTCACTTCCGGCAGGTTATCGGTCAACACATCGATGCGACGATGCATGAAAATACCCTCCACCACCTCCTCGGAATAGTCGTCTGCCGGGTTGCCGCGAACAAAATCGGCGAGCAAATTGCCCGAAAGTGAGCTGTCGGCGAGGTGGGCGAGGTGCAGGTGTGCGAGAAAATTCATGCGTTTTGGTATCCGGATACGGCTAGTTGTTGCAGCAAAGAGGTGTGAGCACTAGACTAAGCCGCCTGTTTTTAAGTCACGAGTATAAGTCATGCGCGTCGCCGATTTCTCCTTTGAATTACCTGAATCCCTGATTGCCCACTATCCGCAGCCGGAGCGCAGTGGTTGCCGCTTGCTGTCGCTGGACGGGCCAACGGGCGCGCTGACGCACGGTACTTTCACCGATCTGCTCGATAAGCTCAACCCTGGCGATCTGCTGGTCTTTAACAATACCCGCGTGATCCCGGCACGTCTGTTTGGCCGTAAAGCCAGCGGTGGCAAGATTGAAGTGCTGGTCGAACGAATGCTCGATGACAAACGTATTCTGGCACATATTCGCGCCTCCAAAGCGCCGAAGCCGGGCGCTGAGCTGCTTCTGGGTGATGACGAAAGCATCAACGCCACCATGACGGCCCGTCACGGCGCGCTGTTTGAAGTCGAGTTTAACGACGAACGCCCGGTGCTAGATATTCTGAACGCCATCGGCCACATGCCACTGCCGCCGTACATCGACCGCCCGGACGAAGACGCCGACCGCGAGCTGTACCAGACGGTCTACAGCGAAAAACCCGGCGCCGTTGCTGCACCGACCGCCGGTTTGCACTTTGATGAACCGCTGCTGGAAAAACTGCGCGAGAAAGGCATCGAGATGGCGTTTGTCACGCTGCACGTCGGCGCGGGGACGTTCCAGCCGGTGCGCGTGGATTCTATCGAAGACCACATCATGCACTCCGAATACGCGGAAGTGCCGCAAGAGGTGGTTGATGCAGTGCTCGCCGCCAAAGCGCGCAACAACCGCGTGATTGCGGTCGGCACGACCTCCGTTCGTTCGCTGGAAAGCGCGGCGCAGGCGGCTAAAACCGACCTGATTGAGCCATTCTTTGGCGACACGCAAATCTTTATTTACCCAGGCTATCAATACAAAGTGATCGATGCGCTGGTGACGAACTTCCATCTGCCTGAATCGACTTTGATTATGCTGGTGTCGGCGTTTGCCGGTTATCAGCATACAATGAACGCCTATAAGGCTGCGGTAGAACAAAATTATCGCTTTTTTAGCTACGGGGACGCGATGTTTATCACGTACAATCCGCAGGCTTTGAATGAGCGTGTCGGGGACTGATTCCGCGACACCGTATGAAAACGTCGGACTGTTTTTCTGACGCTGGAGAAAAAATGAAATTTGAACTCGATACCACCGACGGACGCGCGCGCCGTGGCCGCCTGGTGTTTGATCGCGGCGTGGTTGAAACGCCAGCCTTTATGCCTGTGGGCACCTACGGCACCGTAAAAGGGATGACGCCGGAAGAAGTTGAAGCGACCGGCGCACAGATTATCCTCGGTAACACCTTCCACCTGTGGCTGCGCCCAGGCCAGGAAGTGATGAAACTGCACGGCGATCTGCATGATTTCATGCAGTGGAAAGGTCCAATCCTGACCGACTCCGGCGGTTTCCAGGTGTTCAGCCTGGGTGATATCCGTAAAATCACCGAACAAGGCGTACACTTCCGTAACCCGATTAACGGCGATCCGATCTTCCTCGATCCTGAAAAATCCATGGAAATTCAGTACGATCTCGGCTCTGACATCGTGATGATCTTCGACGAATGCACGCCATATCCTGCAGACTGGGATTACGCGAAGCGTTCCATGGAGATGTCTCTGCGTTGGGCGAAGCGTAGCCGTGACCGTTTTGACGGGCTGGAAAACAAAAATGCGCTGTTCGGGATTATTCAGGGCAGCGTTTACGAAGATTTACGCGATATCTCTGTTAAAGGTCTGGTAGAGATAGGTTTTGATGGCTACGCTGTCGGCGGTTTGGCTGTGGGTGAGCCGAAGGAAGACATGCACCGTATTCTGGAGCATGTTTGCCCGCAAATCCCTGCGGATAAACCGCGATACCTGATGGGCGTGGGTAAACCAGAAGATCTGGTTGAAGGTGTGCGCCGCGGCATCGATATGTTCGACTGCGTCATGCCAACCCGCAACGCGCGTAACGGACACCTGTTTGTTACCGACGGTGTGGTGAAAATCCGTAACGCGAAGCATAAAAATGACACCAGCACGCTGGATGCTGAGTGTGATTGTTATACCTGTCGTCACTATTCTCGCGCATATTTGTATCATCTTGATCGTTGCAATGAGATTTTAGGCGCGCGTCTCAATACCATTCATAACCTTCGTTATTATCAGCGCTTAATGGCTGGTTTACGTAAGGCTATCGAAGAGGGTAAATTAGAGAGCTTCGTGACTGATTTTTACCAACGCCAGGGTCGTGATGTTCCACCTTTGAACGTTGACTAATTTAATAATGAGGGAATTTGAATGAGCTTTTTTATTTCTGATGCGGTAGCAGCAACAGGCGCTCCGTCGCAGGGCAGCCCGATGTCTCTGATTCTGATGCTGGTGGTGTTTGGTCTGATCTTCTACTTCATGATCCTGCGCCCACAGCAGAAACGTACCAAAGAACACAAAAACCTGATGAACTCCATCGCGAAAGGCGATGAAGTGCTGACCAATGGCGGTCTGGTGGGTCGTGTGACGAAAGTGGCTGAAACTGGCTACATCTCTATCGCACTGAACGACACCACTGAAGTGGTTATCAAACGTGACTTCGTTGCTGCCGTACTGCCGAAAGGCACGATGAAGGCGCTGTAATCCAACTTTTCCCAAAGGGAACTGCCGTGTTAAACCGTTATCCTTTGTGGAAGTACATCATGCTGGTCGTCGTGATTATCGTCGGCCTGCTGTACGCACTTCCCAACCTGTATGGTGAGGATCCGGCCGTTCAAATCACTGGCGCGCGCGGTGTCGCCGCCAGTGAGCAAACGCTGATCCAGGTCCAGAAAACGTTACAAGAAGAAAAAATTACCGCTAAGTCTGTGGCACTGGAAGAGGGCGCAATTCTTGCTCGCTTCGACACCACCGACACGCAGCTCCGCGCACGTGAAGCGCTGATGGGCGTGCTGGGTGACAAATATGTCGTGGCGTTAAACCTTGCTCCTGCAACCCCGCGTTGGTTAGCCTCCATCAATGCAGAGCCGATGAAACTCGGTCTTGATCTGCGTGGCGGCGTTCACTTCCTGATGGAAGTGGATATGGATACCGCGCTCGGCAAGCTGCAGGAACAGAACATTGATAGCCTGCGCAGCGATCTGCGTGAAAAAAGCATTCCTTACACCACCGTGCGTAAGGAAGATAACTACGGTCTGAGCATCACCTTCCGTGACGCAACGGCTCGCGATCAGGCGGTCGATTATCTGGCTGCACGTCATCGCGATCTGGTTATTTCACGCCAGGGTAGCAATCAGCTGCGTGCCGTCATGACCGATACGCGTCTGAGCGAAGCGCGCGAATACGCGGTTCAGCAAAACATCAATATCCTGCGTAACCGTGTGAACCAGCTGGGTGTTGCAGAGCCACTGGTACAGCGTCAGGGTGCTGACCGTATCGTGGTTGAGCTGCCAGGTATCCAGGATACCGCGCGCGCCAAAGAGATTTTGGGTGCGACAGCCACCCTGGAATTCCGCCTGGTGAACACCAACGTGGATCAATCCGCTGCGGCATCGGGTCGTGTTCCGGGTGACTCAGAAGTGAAACAGACACGTGAAGGTCAGCCTGTTGTGCTGTACAAACGCGTGATTCTGACCGGTGACCACATCACCGATTCCACTTCGAACCAGGATGAATACAACCAGCCGCAGGTTAACATCTCGCTTGATAGCGCGGGTGGTAACATCATGTCCAACTTCACGAAGGATAACATCGGTAAACCGATGGCGACTCTGTTCGTGGAGTACAAAGACAGCGGTAAGAAGGATGCCAACGGTCGTGCGGTTCTGGTGAAAGAGGAAGAGGTGATTAACATCGCCAACATCCAGTCTCGCCTGGGCAACAGCTTCCGTATTACGGGCATCAACAACCCGAACGAAGCGCGTCAGCTCTCTCTGCTGCTGCGTGCCGGTGCGTTGATTGCGCCGATTCAGATTGTTGAAGAGCGTACTATCGGTCCAACGCTGGGTATGCAAAATATCACTCAGGGTCTGGAAGCCTGTCTGGCCGGTCTGGCGGTTTCAATCATCTTCATGCTCTTCTTCTATAAGAAGTTTGGCCTGATTGCGACTACCGCGCTGATTGCAAACCTGGTGCTGATCATCGGTATCATGTCCCTGCTGCCAGGGGCGACGCTGACCATGCCGGGTATTGCGGGTATCGTTCTAACCCTTGCGGTGGCGGTTGACGCCAACGTATTGATAAACGAGCGTATTAAAGAAGAACTGAGCAACGGCCGCTCCGTACAACAAGCGATCGATGAAGGCTATAAAGGCGCATTCAGCTCCATCTTCGATGCGAACGTGACAACACTGATTAAGGTTCTGATCCTGTATGCAGTGGGTACTGGCGCGATCAAAGGCTTTGCTATCACCACCGGTATCGGTGTGGCAACGTCAATGTTTACCGCTATTGTCGGCACCCGTGCCATCGTGAACCTGCTGTATGGCGGCAAGCGCGTCAAAAAGCTGTCTATCTGAGGAGTGCGTTGTGGCACAGGAATATACTGTTGAACAATTGAACCATGGCCGTAAAGTCTGGGACTTTATGCGCTGGGACTACTGGGCCTTCGGCATTTCAGGTTTCCTCCTGATTGTGTCTATCGCCATTATCGGTGTCCGTGGTTTTAACTGGGGTCTCGATTTCACCGGTGGTACGGTGATCGAAATTACCCTGGAAAAACCGGCTGACATGGACCAGATGCGTCTGGCGCTGCAGAAAGCGGGCTTCGAAGAGCCGCAGCTGCAGAACTTCGGCAGCAGCCGCGACATCATGGTGCGTATGCCTCCGGTTCACGATGCCAATGGCAGCCAGGAGCTGGGCAGCAAAGTCGTTAACGTGATTAACGAAGCGACCAGCCAGGATGCCACGGTTAAACGTATCGAATTCGTCGGCCCAAGCGTCGGGGCAGATCTGGCGCAAAATGGTGCTCTGGCACTGCTGGCCGCGCTGATCTCGATTCTGGTCTACGTTGGTTTCCGTTTCGAATGGCGTCTGGCGGCCGGTGTGGTTATCGCACTGGCGCACGACGTGGTTATCACCATGGGTGTGTTGTCTCTGTTCCATATTGAGGTTGACCTGACCATCGTGGCCTCGTTGATGTCGGTTATCGGTTACTCACTGAACGACAGCATCGTGGTATCTGACCGTATTCGTGAGAACTTCCGTAAGATCCGTCGCGGTACGCCGTACGAAATCTTTAACGTTTCTCTGACCCAAACGCTGCACCGTACGTTGATCACATCCGGGACAACCTTGATGGTTATCCTGATGCTGTTCCTCTTCGGTGGCCCGATTCTGGAAGGCTTCTCGCTGACCATGCTGATCGGTGTTTCTATCGGTACGGCGTCTTCTATCTACGTCGCGTCCGCGCTGGCGTTGAAACTGGGCATGAAGCGTGAGCATCTGCTGCAGCAGAAAGTTGAAAAGGAAGGGGCGGATCAGCCGTCCATCCTGCCGTAACGGCAACAGCAATCTGATAACGGAATCCCGGTCGCAAGGCCGGGATTTTTTTATTACAGCTATCTCAAATTTGGTTACTCTCGCATTGTGAATCGCAATGACATGGAGTAATGCCGATGGTCACCCTTTCTTCCATTCCCCAGCCTGCCGTCTGGCATGGCGTGCCTTCCGTAACGTTGAGCGACGAAACCCTGCGTCAGCGAAAAGCCAATGTACTGAGCAAGATGCAACAGCACGGGCTGGACACGCTGGTTGTCTATGCGGATAAAGAGCACGGCGGCAACTTCGAATATCTGACCGGGTTTATTCCCCGCTTTGAAGAGGCGCTGCTGGTGCTGCAGGCTTCGGGGGAGGCGGTGCTGGTGCTGGGCAATGAAAACCTGAAGCTGGCCGCCCATGCACGGCTCACAAACCGGGTGATCCATGCTCCGTGGTTTTCGCTGCCCAATCAGCCGATGGATAACAAAAAACCGCTGCCGCAACTGCTGAAGGAAGCGGGCGTAACGGCAGGTAAAACGCTGGGGCTGGCGGGCTGGAAGCTCTTTACCGGCTCGGGCGACGATGCGCATCAGATGTATGATTTACCCGCTTTTATTGTCGATGCCATTCGCCTGGCGGGAGAGGGGACGGCGCAGCTTCGCAATGCCACGGGCATTTTTATCGATCCTGACGGCGGCGTGCGTACGGTCAACAACGCCAACGAACTGGCGCACTACGAATATGGTGCGAATCTGGCCTCAACGGCGATCCTTACGGCGTTAAATGCCATCGAACCCGGTAAAACCGAAAAACAGATCGCGGCGCTGCTGGCGGCAGATGGTCAGCCGAATAATGTCGTCACTATCGCCGCGACGGGCGACCGCTTTGCCTGGGCTAACCTTTATCCCGGTGACAAAGTTATTCAGCGCGGTGATAAATTTTCCCTCACCACCAGCTACAAAGGTGGGCTGACCAGCAGAGCGGCGTATGTCGTGGCGAATGCGTCGGAGCTTGCGCCCGACGTCGCAGACTATCTCGAGGTGGTGGCGAAACCCTATTTCTGTGCGGTCGTCGCCTGGCTTGAACATCTGCACATCGGGATGAAAGGCGGCGAGATGTATGACGTAATCGAGCGGGTATTACCAAAAGCCGAGTATCACTGGCACCTGAATCCGGGGCATCTGGTGGCGGATGAAGAGTGGCTCTGTTCGCCCATTGGCCCCGGTTCGGCCGCGACCTTGAAAAGTGGGATGCTCCTGCAAATCGACATTATTCCGTCGAGAGCGGGATACGCAGGGGCCAGCATTGAAGATACCGTTGCGCTGGCGGATGACACGCTGCGTCAGACGCTGGCAAGTGACTACCCCGCGCTCTGGCAGCGCATTGTGGCGCGTCGGGCATACATTGCCGAGCACATCGGAATCAGGCTGCCGGATGAGGTGCTGCCGATGTCCAACACCGTCGGCTATTTACGTCCGTGGCTGCTGGATCAGGGCTGGGCGCTGGTCTGTAAATAACAAAAAAGCCAGCATTGCGCTGGCTTTTTGATGCCGGATGGCGGTTCGCTAATCCGGCCTGCGGCAGGATTAGAAGTTGTAACCTACAACCAGGTAACCACCCCAACCGGTAGAACGTACGCTGAAATCACCGTTACCGAAGTTCAGGCTCGCGTCGTCGTTCCACTGGCCACCGTTGTGCCAGTAACGAGCAACCACGGAGTAGTGCCAGTGATCGTAGTTCAGCGCCAGGATGTGGCTGGAGGCGATGGAGTCGTTGGTACGCGCTTTCTTACCGTTCAGGTCACGGAAGTCGTTGTCGCCCAGGTCTGAACCCCAGTCAAAGTTGGTGAAACCGATATAGCTCAGGTTACCGCCCCACAGCTGGGTGATCGGTACAAAGTATTTCACTTTGAAACGGTAGCCATCCCACTCGTTTTCGTTCGCGGCACCGTAGTTCTGCCACTGGTATTTGGCATACACGTTCATGGACAGGCTCATCGGCAGACCGGTGTCGATGTCAGTACCCAGACCCATGTACCAGGTGCTCTGACGGCCCGATGCGTTGCGGCCCATGTCGTAGATGTAGTTGTTCGCGACATACCACTCTTTGAACGGACCGAAGCTCAGGTCTGCGCCCGTCAGCTTGTCGATAGAGAAGCGCGGTTCGATTTCCATGAACAGCGGAGAACCGTGGTTCCAGATACCTTTCGCATCGGTGTTACCACCGAAGAAGACCGGTGCATCGGCGTAACCGTAGAAATCAAACCAGTCTTTCTTGGCGAAAGCTTCGTACTCCAGATAGGTATCGTTGCGGATCTGTGGTCCGAAGCGGGTGTGGTAGCTACCAACCACGTTAACGCTCTGATGCCACCAGTCGGAAACATATTCAGGTTTTGAATTTTCAGCTGCGTTGACAGCGAAAGAGGAAGACAGTGCCAGAACTGCACCGGCTGCTAGTAATGTTTTTTTCATAATCATGCCACTGATTGAAAATCCCTTTCGGGATGTGAAAGATGCGCGAATTGCGTTTCTAAATATTTCGTGTTTCTGCGGAGCCTATTATAGGAATCCCTGCTCACAAAAATATGTGTTGTTTCACATATCTCTCATGCACGTAATCGATTGCGTTCACGTTTGCGTACTTTAAACGGCGGGGATTGTAACGGCAATCATTTATCTTGCCAATGTTTCGGAATGTAAGAGAGAGCGGAACGCGGTAAACGTTCCGCTAAAGAGTGTTACTGGGCGGCAGGCTGAATATCGTGGATACGGATGAAACCTAACTGCTCTGGCGTGGTACCGTTTAACTGCAGTGGGATATCGACATCGCTCGGTGCGAGCACGCTGGCAGGTGCGGTAATTAACTGGTTTTGCACATTAACTTCCTGATAGCTTTCGGTCGTTCCCTGTAGCTGGCCCCATTCGACCGTGCCGCTAAAGGCTGGCAGCGGATCGTTGGACTGGCCCTGGATGCGCAGGGTGGCGCGTGTGCCGTCGGCGTTAGGTGCCACATTGACCAGCGACATGCGCAGCGTACCAATTTGACTTTTCAACAGTGCAGGCGTGTTGGCGCCAGGCAAAAGATAAACGCCGCTACTGGATTTCGCATTCAGGGCATTTTGCTGCGTGATTTTAACCGTTTCCTGGTTCAGCTTAGTCATCGCCGTGTTGAGCGTATTAACGCTCTGTTTCATCTGGCGAACTTCGCTTTGCTGTGCGCAGGCGCTAAGGGTGAAGAGGCTTCCCACCACGAGGATTCTTAGGTAACGTCTTGTCATTGCGTTTAATTCCTTGAAATAACGGATGTCCTAATGGTAGCCAGTAACTCGCCGTAAGGTATAGATCCTTTGTCTCAAAAGCGCTCTTCCTTTGTTGTCGGCCCAGTTCAGGGTAAAATAGAGTTCAGTTAACCAGATAGCCAGGACACCGTATGCATTGCCCATTCTGTTCCGCTGTGGATACCAAAGTAATCGACTCCCGTCTTGTAGGTGAAGGCTCCTCTGTCCGTCGTCGTCGGCAGTGTCTGGTCTGCAACGAACGTTTCACCACCTTCGAAGTGGCAGAGTTGGTGATGCCGCGCGTGGTGAAAAGTAACGATGTACGTGAGCCATTTAACGAAGAGAAGCTGCGCAGAGGGATGCTAAAAGCACTGGAAAAACGGCCAGTCAGCGCAGATGACGTCGAAATGGCGCTTAATCACATTAAATCGCATCTGCGTGGCACCGGCGAGCGCGAAGTGCCGAGCAAAATGATCGGCAACCTGGTGATGGAGCAGCTCAAAAAGCTCGATAAAGTGGCGTACATCCGCTTTGCTTCCGTCTATCGAAGCTTCGAAGACATCAAAGAGTTCGGCGAAGAGATCGCCCGCCTACAGGATTAAGCCCATGCAGGATGAGATTTACATGGCGCGAGCGATGAAACTCGCGCAGCGCGGACGCTTCACCACCCATCCCAATCCGAACGTGGGCTGCGTGATTGTCAAAGACGGCGTTGTTGTGGGCGAGGGTTTTCATTATCGCGCCGGTGAGCCGCATGCTGAAGTGCATGCGTTACGCATGGCGGGCGAAAAGGCCCGTGGCGCAACGGCCTATGTGACCCTTGAGCCCTGCAGCCATCATGGCCGCACGCCGCCGTGCTGCGAAGCATTAATTGCCGCAGGCGTGGCGCGCGTGGTGACCTCCATGCAGGACCCGAACCCGCAGGTGGCGGGGCGCGGTCTTTATCGCCTACAGCAGGAGGGCATCGACGTCAGCCACGGGCTGATGATGAACGATGCTGAAGCGCTGAATAAGGGGTTTCTCAAGCGGATGCGGACGGGCTTCCCCTACATACAGCTGAAGCTGGGCGCCTCTCTTGACGGTCGCACGGCGATGGCCAGCGGTGAAAGCCAGTGGATCACCTCCCCGCAGGCAAGGCGCGATGTGCAACGTCTGCGCGCACAAAGCCATGCTATTCTCACCAGCAGTGAGACGGTGCTGGCAGACGATCCGGCGATGACCGTGCGCTGGGAAGAGCTTGATGCCGATACCCGGGCGCTCTATCCCGAGGAAAATCTGCGCCAGCCGCTGCGTATTGTGCTGGATCGTCAGAATCGCCTGACGCCCGAACACCGTATCGTGCAGCAGCCGGGTGAAACCTGGATTGCGCGTACGCAAGAAGACAGTCGTGAATGGCCGGACGCGGTGCGCAGCATTATGGTGCCGGAGCATCACGGTCATATCGATTTAGTGGTGCTGATGATGCTGCTGGGTAAACAGCAGGTGAACAGCATCTGGGTCGAAGCCGGGCCTACGCTTGCCGGTGCGTTATTGCAGGCAGGGCTGGTGGATGAACTGATTGTCTACGTTGCGCCTAAACTGTTAGGTACCGATGCGCGTGGCCTGTTTGTGCTGCCCGGCCTTGAAAAACTGGCCGATGCGCCGCAACTCAAATTCAGCGAAATTCGGCAGGTTGGCCCCGACGTGTGCCTGCATTTAATCCCTGCGTGAGGCTTTCTGAAATAGAGAAGCAGTGCGCGAAGTATTATGATAAAATCCGCCCCCCTGCGGGGCCAAATGAACCCGTAAAGGAAGAGTATGAATATTATTGAAGCTGCTGTTGCTACCCCGGACGCTCGCGTCGCCATCACTATTGCGCGTTTCAACAACTTCATCAACGAAAGCCTGCTGGACGGTGCGATTGACGCCCTGAAACGTATTGGCCAGGTTAAAGATGACAATATTACCGTTGTTTGGGTTCCAGGTGCCTACGAACTGCCGTTGGCAGCGGGCGCTTTGGCGAAAACCGGTAAATACGACGCGGTGATTGCGCTGGGTACGGTGATTCGTGGCGGTACTGCTCACTTCGAATATGTTGCGGGTGGTGCAAGCAATGGTCTGGCGCACGTGGCACAGGATTCTGAAATTCCTGTCGCATTCGGCGTACTGACTACTGAAAGTATTGAACAAGCCATCGAACGCGCTGGCACCAAAGCCGGTAACAAAGGTGCAGAAGCTGCACTGACCGCGCTTGAAATGATCAACGTATTGAAAGCCATTAAGGCCTGATTTTTTTGTAAGGGGAATTCCGTGAAACCTGCTGCTCGTCGCCGCGCCCGTGAGTGTGCCGTCCAGGCGCTCTACTCCTGGCAGTTGTCCCAGAACGACATCGCTGATGTTGAATACCAGTTCCTGGCGGAACAAGACGTCAAAGACGTTGACGTCCTGTACTTCCGTGAACTGCTGTCGGGAGTGGCGACTAATAGCGCGTATCTCGACGGTCTGATGAAGCCGTACCTGTCCCGTCTGCTTGAAGAGCTGGGCCAGGTTGAGAAAGCAGTGCTGCGCATTGCGCTGTTTGAGCTGTCTAAACGTCAGGATGTGCCATACAAAGTGGCCATCAATGAAGCTATCGAACTGGCAAAAACCTTCGGTGCTGAAGACAGCCACAAATTTGTGAATGGCGTGCTGGATAAAGCCGCACCTGCGATCCGTCCCCACAAAAAGTGATCCGCAAACCGGAGTTTCGCACTGCCGCCTGGCTGTGCGGCTCCGGTTTTTTTATTTTTATTTGCTGAGGCATAACGTATGGCATGCGGCGAATTCTCCCTGATTGCCCGTTATTTTGACCGCGTTCGTAGCTCCCGTCTTGATGTTGAAACGGGCATTGGCGACGACTGCGCACTTCTCAATATTCCAGAAAAACAGACCCTGGCTATCAGCACCGACACCTTAGTGTGCGGGCGCCATTTCCTGGCGGATATCGATCCGGCCGATCTGGCCTACAAAGCGCTGGCAGTGAACGTAAGCGATCTGGCGGCGATGGGCGCCGATCCGGCGTGGCTGACGCTGGCACTTACCTTGCCGAGCGTCGATGAAGCCTGGCTTGAAGCCTTCAGCGACGCGCTGTTTGAACAACTGAATTATTACGATATGCAGCTGATTGGCGGTGATACCACGGCCGGTCCGCTGTCGATGACGCTGGCGATCCACGGCTACGTGCCAGTCGGACGCGCGCTGAAACGCTCGGGCGCGAAGCCGGGCGACTGGATTTATGTCACCGGTACGCCAGGCGACAGCGCGGCGGGGCTGGCGATTTTGCAGGATCGTTTAACCGTGAACGACGCCGATGACGCAGCGTATCTGGTGAAACGCCACCTGCGCCCGACGCCACGCATACTGCACGGCCAGGCGCTGCGCGAGCGCGCCAGCTCGGCGATCGATCTGTCTGACGGTTTGATTTCCGATCTCGGGCACATTCTTAAGGCAAGTGGCGTCGGGGCGCGAGTCGATCTCGATACCTTCCCGCTGTCAGAGCAGATGCGTCAACACGTCGAGCCTGAGCAGGCGCTGCGCTGGGCGCTTTCCGGCGGTGAAGATTACGAACTCTGCTTTACCGTCCCGGAGCTGAACCGCGGTACGCTGGATGTTGCGCTGGGCAATCTCGGCGCGCCGTTTACCTGTATCGGGCAGATTTTGCCTGAGAGCGAGGGGATGCAGTTTGTGCAAAACGGCACCCCTGTGACACTCGACTGGAAAGGGTACGATCACTTCGCGTGATGTCGTGTGGTTTGCTGCCGGGTCGCGCTGGGCTTCCCGGCTAACAAAACCATACGCATTGCAGGCCGGGTAAGGCGAAGCCGCCGCCCGGCTTTTTTTATTTAAATCCGACGACCGGATGTTGCTGATAGGGTGTTTCCAGCTCGGCAATCTGCTCCGGCGTCAGCGTCAAATCGACCGCATTTAGCAGTTCATCCAGCTGTTCTTCCCGCGAGGTGCCGATAATCGGTGCCGCCACTCCGCGTTTGCTCAGAAGCCACGCCAGCGCCACCTGCGCGCGGGTAGCCCCTGTCTCCTCGGCGATACCTGCCAGACGTTCGGCGATCAGCGCATCGCTCGCCTGGGTATCGTTATACAGATTTTTACCCACTTCATCGGAAACGGAGCGCGCGGTGGTTTCTCCCCATGGACGGGTTAAACGACCGCGTGCCAGCGGGCTCCAGGGGATCACCGCCACGCCTTCCTGATAGCACAGCGGCAGCATGTCGCGCTCTTCTTCGCGATAGATCAGATTGTAGTGATCCTGCATAGTGACGAATCGCGCCCAGCCGTGCTGCTTCTGAAGATCCAGCGCTTCGGCAAACTGCGAGGCGTGCATTGACGACGCACCGATGTAGCGCGCTTTACCCGCTTTTACCACGTCGTCCAGCGCTTCAAGGGTCTCTTCTATCGGGGTGTTGTAGTCCCAACGGTGGATTTGCAGCAGATCGACATAATCCATGTTCAGGCGCTTCAGGCTGGCATCAATCGAACGCAGGATTTGCGCGCGGGACAGCCCTTCAGTTAAATCGCCTGAGGGATAGTAAACCTTGGTGGCAACCACCACTTCGTCGCGACGGGTAAAATCCCGCAGCGCGCGGCCCACAATTTCTTCGCTGCTGCCGTCGGAATAGCTGTTTGCCGTATCGAAGAAGTTAATGCCGCCGTCGAGGGCGTGTTTAATGATAAGGCGGCTGCTCTCTTCCGGCAGCGTCCAGGCATGGTTTCCCCGTTGAGGTTCGCCAAATGTCATACAGCCCAGACAAAGACGGGAAACCTTAAGATCTGTTTTTCCTAACGTGTTGTATTGCATGCTTCCACTCCTGCTGATTGCTTAAAATACTATCTTTAAGCATAGCAGGAGGGAAAAGAGGGGAGATGTTACGCCAGCCAGCTGCGGATTTTCGCTTCAATTCCGGCAGCATCCAGGCCAATCGCCGCGCGGGCTTCGTCCTGAGTTCCTTGCGGAATAAAGTAGTCTGGCAGGCCGAGATTCAGCACCGGAACTGGCTTGCGATGCGCCATCAGCACTTCGTTCACGCCGCTGCCTGCGCCGCCCATAATAGCGTTCTCTTCCAGGGTGACCAGCGAATCGTGATGCGCCGCCATCTCCATAATTAACGTTTCATCCAGCGGTTTAACAAAGCGCATATCCACCAGGGTCGCATTGAGCGATTCCGCGACTTTCGCCGCCTCAGGCATCAATGTACCGAAGTTGAGGATTGCCAGTTTTTCGCCGTGACGTTTAACGATGCCTTTCCCGATAGGCAATTTCGCAAGCGGTTCCAGCTCGACGCCCACGGCGTTGCCGCGCGGATAACGTACTGCGCTTGGGCCGTCCTGATAGTGATACCCGGTAAAGAGCATCTGGCGGCATTCGTTCTCGTCGCTTGGCGTCATCACGACCATATCCGGGATACAGCGCAGGAAGGAGAGATCAAACGCCCCCTGGTGCGTCTGTCCGTCGGCACCGACGATACCTGCACGGTCTATAGCAAACAGCACCGGCAGCTTCTGGATAGCGACGTCGTGGATCACCTGATCGTAGGCGCGCTGCAGGAAAGTCGAGTAGATAGCCACAATCGGTTTATAACCGCCAATTGCCAGACCGGCTGCGAAGGTCACCGCATGCTGTTCGGCAATCGCCACGTCAAAATACTGGCCAGGGAATTTTTTGGAGAACTCAACCATGCCGGAGCCTTCACGCATGGCAGGCGTCACGGCCATCAGCTTGTTGTCTTTAGCCGCTGTTTCGCACAGCCAATCGCCGAAAATTTTCGAATAGCTTGGCATCCCGCCGCTGCTTTTTGGCAGACAGCCGCTGGTCGGATCGAATTTAGGCACGGCGTGGAAGGTGATCGGGTCTTTTTCCGCGGGCTCGTAGCCACGCCCTTTTTTAGTCATGATGTGCAGGAACTGCGGGCCTTTCAGGTCGCGCATATTCTTGAGCGTAGAGACCAAACCCAACACATCATGCCCGTCAACCGGGCCAATGTAGTTAAAGCCCAGCTCTTCAAACAGGGTGCCAGGAACCACCATGCCTTTGATGTGCTCTTCGGTGCGTTTCAGCAGCTCTTTGATCGGTGGCACGCCGGAGAAGACTTTTTTACCGCCTTCACGCAGGGTGGAGTAGAGTTTGCCGGAGAGCAGCTGCGCCAGGTGGTTGTTGAGCGCACCGACGTTTTCTGAGATCGACATTTCATTGTCGTTAAGGATCACCAGCATATCGGGCATGATATCGCCCGCGTGGTTCATCGCCTCAAACGCCATACCCGCCGTGATCGCGCCATCGCCAATCACGCAGACGGTGCGGCGCTGTTTGTTCTCTTTTTCCGCCGCCACGGCAATGCCGATACCCGCAGAAATTGATGTGGAGGAGTGACCGACGCTTAAGACGTCGTACTCGCTCTCACCGCGCCATGGGAACGGATGCAGCCCACCTTTCTGGCGGATGGTACCAATTTTATCGCGACGGCCGGTGAGAATTTTGTGCGGATAAGCCTGATGACCGACATCCCAGATCAGCTGGTCAAACGGGGTGTTGTAGACGTAGTGCAGCGCAACGGTCAGCTCCACCGTGCCAAGCCCGGAGGCGAAATGTCCGCTGGAACGACTCACGCTGTCGAGCAGGTAACGACGCAGTTCGTCGCTCAGCTTCGGCAGGCTCTCTTTCGGCAACAGACGTAACTCCTGGGTGGAGTCAACCAACGCCAGTGTCGGGTATTTGGCAATATCAAAACTCATCAAAGGCTCATCGAGATTTAGTATGTTTATTTATCACGCTGGATTATATAGTCCGCTAGCGCTTCCAGTGCCGAGGTATCAAGCGATTGTGCGGCCAGCAGATTCAGCGACTGGCGGGCATCATCGATCAGGTCCCGGGCTTTACGTTGGGCTTGCTCAAGGCCCAGCAGGGCGGGGTAGGTACTTTTGCCAAGCTGCTGGTCTGCACCCTGACGTTTTCCCAATATTGCAGTATCGCCCACCACATCCAGAATGTCATCCTGAACCTGGAAAGCCAGACCGATACTTTCGGCGTATCTGTCCAGAACGGGCAGGGCTTTACGCCCCTGTTCACCCGCGCTCAGCGCGCCCAGGCGAACGGCTGCACGGATCAGCGCACCTGTTTTATGACGGTGAATGCGCTCAAGCTGTTCCAGATTAACCTGACGACCTTCCGCTTCCAGATCCAGCGCCTGACCACCGCACATACCAGCGATGCCGCTGGCCATCGCCAGCTCAGAAACCATCGCCAGACGGTCACGGTCGGCCACTTCAACCATTGGCGCATCGCTCAGAATAGAGAACGCCAGCGTCTGCAGAGCATCACCGGCCAGAATGGCATTGGCTTCGCCAAACTTGATATGGCAGGTCGGCTGGCCGCGACGTAAATCATCGTCGTCCATCGCCGGTAAATCATCGTGGATCAGCGAGTAGGCATGAATGCACTCAACGGCGGCCGCTGGCGCATCCAGCGTATCATTGCTGATGCCGAACATATTGCCCGTAGCATAGACGAGGAACGGGCGCAGACGCTTTCCACCTAAGAGTGCGCCATAGTGCATGGCTTCAACCAGTGGAGTGTTCTGAAAAGGCTGTGGTTCAATAAAACGACGCAGCGCGTCGTTGGCACGTTCCACACATTCCTGAAGCGCTTTGGCGAAATCCATTTACTCAGCGTCCGGTGTAAAAGGGGTTGTGGCGGCGTCTTCGCTATCGGACAGCAGAATTTGCACACGCTGTTCGGCCTGCTGCAATTTAACCTGCCCCTGGCGCGCAAGCTGCACGCCGCGTTCGAATTCATTGAGCGCGTCTTCCAGCGGCAGGTCGCCACTTTCCAGACGAGTCACAATTTGCTCCAGCTCACTCAGCGCAGTTTCGAAACTGGCTGGTGCGTCATTTTTCTTCGGCATAGTGAATGTAGACTCTCATATTTTCAGCCCCGTCATGGTAGCGGACTCGGGCGGATAAGCAAATAACGCGCAATGTGCACAGGAGCACCGCTATAGTGGTATACTTCCGCGCCTGGATGCAGCCACGGGTGTGGGCTGCTGTACTCTTTTCCATCACAAGCCTTTACGGGCTTGCCAACGAAACATTGCCGCCATGAAGTTTATCATTAAATTGTTCCCGGAAATCACCATCAAAAGCCAATCTGTGCGTTTGCGCTTTATTAAAATTCTGACCGGAAACATTCGTAACGTTTTAAAAAATTATGACGAAACCCTTGCCGTGGTTCGTCACTGGGATCACGTCGAAGTGCGCGCCAAGGACGAAAACAAGCGTCTGGATATTCGCGATGCGCTGACCCGCATTCCCGGGATTCACCATATTCTGGAAGTTGAGGACGTTCCCTTTACCTCACTGCACAATATTTTTGAACTGTCGCTGGCCCAGTACCGCGATCAGATCGAAGGCAAAACCTTCTGCGTGCGCGTAAAGCGTCGCGGTAAACATGAATTCAGCTCGATCGAAGCCGAACGTTATGTTGGCGGCGGTCTGAACCAGCACGTTGAAACGGCGCGCGTGAAGCTGACCAACCCGGAAGTGACCGTCAATCTGGAGATCGAAAACGATCGTCTGCTGCTGGTCAAAGGCCGCTACGAAGGGATTGGCGGGTATCCGATTGGGACGCAAGAAGATGTGCTGTCCCTGATTTCCGGTGGTTTCGATTCTGGCGTCTCCAGCTACATGCTGATGCGTCGCGGCTGCCGCGTGCATTACTGCTTCTTTAACCTGGGCGGTGCGGCGCACGAGATCGGCGTTCGTCAGGTCGCGCATTATCTGTGGAACCGTTTTGGCAGTTCCCACCGCGTGCGTTTTGTGGCGATCAACTTTGAGCCTGTGGTCGGCGAAATCCTCGAAAAAGTGGACGACGGCCAGATGGGCGTGGTGCTGAAACGCATGATGATGCGTGCGGCGTCGAAAGTGGCCGAGCGCTACGGCGTGCAGGCGCTGGTAACCGGCGAAGCCCTGGGCCAGGTCTCCAGCCAGACCCTGACCAACCTGCGTCTGATCGATAACGTCTCGGATACGCTGATCCTCCGTCCGCTGATCTCCCACGACAAAGAGCACATCATCGATCTGGCGCGCAAAATCGGTACGGAAGATTTTGCCCGTACCATGCCGGAATACTGCGGTGTGATCTCGAAAAGCCCGACCGTGAAAGCGGTGAAGGCGAAGATCGAAGCGGAAGAGCAAAACTTCGATTTCGAGATCCTCGAAAAAGTGGTTGCTGAAGCAACGAACGTTGATATCCGTGAAATTGCGCAGCAGACCGATCAGGACGTGGTAGAAGTAGAGACCGTAAGCGGATTCAGCGCCAACGACGTGATCGTGGATATCCGCGCCATCGACGAGCAGGATGCCAGCCCGCTGAGCGTGGAGGGCGTTGAAGTTGTCTCTCTGCCGTTCTATAAGCTGAGCACCAAGTTTGGCGATCTGGAGAAGGACAAAACCTATCTCCTGTGGTGCGAGCGTGGCGTAATGAGCCGCCTGCAGGCGCTCTACCTGCGCGAACAGGGCTTTACCAATGTGAAGGTATATCGCCCGTAACAATGCCCTTAGGGGCGCGCTGCACGAACAGGCCGGGTAAGGCGAAGCCGCTACCCGGCTTTTTTATTTCCAAATTATGCGCCCATGGTAAAGTAACGATCCGTCAGGACGCCGCGAGGGTAGTATGCATAAATACCTGGAAATAAAAGAAAAGATAAAAAAGGATATTCTCGATCAGAAATATCGAATCGGAGAAAGTATTCCCTCCGAGCGCGATCTCGCCAGCGTGTATCACGTGACGCGGGTGACGGTGCAAAAAGCGATGGCGAATCTGGTTCAGGAAGGGTATATCGAGCGCATTCATGGTAAGGGCATGTTTGTGCTGAAAAATACCGCCAGCAATATTTATATCCTCAACAATGAAAAGAGCGACAGCATTCTGGGGTTTTCTCGCGAATTCCAGGGGCGGGTCAAGGTCACCAGCCGCTTAATTACCTTCACGACTATTCAGGCCGATCCCTCGTTGGCACAACACCTTGAGATTAAGCCTGGCGTCGACGTCTGGTTTATCCGCCGCGTGCGTCTTCTGGATGGGCAGCCGGTTCTGGTCGAAGACACCAATATTCCAGTGCAAACCATCGCGGTGATTCCACAGTCCGTTCTCGAAAAAGGATCGCTGTATGGCTATATCGAAGAGTACACCGGGAAAAAAATCAGCGATGCGGATTCGCTAATTGAAGCGGCGCTGTTCGACCGCGAGCTGGCTACGCTTCTGGATATTACACCGGGGCAAGCGATGCTGAAAATTACGGAAGTCACCCGCCTGAGTGATAAAAAAGCCTTTAACTATTCGATTAGCTATAACCGTGCGGATCTGTTTCGGGTTAAGAATCTACGCATTGAAAGATGACAGGCGCGAGCGCGCCTGTCGGAGCGTTTATAGCTGAGCTGCAGCGCCTTTATCTACCAGCATTTGCACCTGCGGATGGGCTTTTAACAGGGTCGCCGGAATACTGGCGTCGATATCTGAGCGCAGAGTCTGCGCCACGATAGCGGCCTTTTTCTCACCGCTGGCCATCACAACCACTGTCTTCGCCGCCAGAATCGTTTTCATCCCCAGAGAAATCCCCTGTTTCACGTCGCGCGCCTGGCCGAAATACTTCACGGAAACCGACTGGGTGACCTCATCCAGATCGACAACGTGACACTCCGTATCCTGTGCCGCGCCTGGCTCATTAAAGCCGATATGACCATTCATGCCGATGCCGAGCACGATAATATCAATGCTCCCGTGGCCCGCAATGAAACGATCCACGCGGCGGCACTCCTGCGCAGGGTCGGCCGTTAAGCCGTCAAAGAAGCAGATTTGTTCATCCCGTAACGTCAGACGGCTGAAGAAATGCCCCCAGACCATCTCGCGACAGCTGCCCTTATCGGATTTGCCCAGCCCCAGCCACTCGTCCAGGCCGACAAACGCCGCGCGGGAAAAATCGACGTTGCCCTCTTCGCTGGCACGAACCAGAACATCAAACACGCCCAGCGGCGTATCGCCCCCGGCAATGCAGATCAGGGCATCCGGTTTGCGGGTGACGGTGTCGATCACGCGCTGGGCCACAGTGGCGCTGAGCGCCCGGTAATCTTCAACAATTTCAACGTTCATCGCAGTTCCTTAGCGTTTCGTGTATTGCGGCAAATAGGCGTGGTTCACTTCCAGATACTCATCGAGGATCTGCTCGGCAATGGCGGCGGAGGGCACGATGGGGTTGATGCTCAGCGCCAGCAGGGCGGTGGCATAATCTCCGGTGACGGCGGCCTCGACGGTCAGCTCTTCGTAGGCTTTGACACTCTGGATTAACCCGCGAATTTTCACCGGCAGTCTGCCGTAGGCCAGCGGATGGGCGCCGTTTTTATCGATGACGGCATTGGTTTCCAGGGTGACGTGATCCGGCAGATCTGGCGTCGCGCCGTTATTCACTGTGTTGACCACGTGCACTTCTTTTTTGTCGTTGAAAATCGAGCTGATGATCGAGCAGGCCGTGTCGGAGTACCACGCGCCGCCGCGCTGCTCCAGCTCTTTCGGCTTGTGGTTCAGGTTCGGGTCCTGGTACAGCTCAAACAGTTTGCGCTCGATTTCACGTGTTTGCTCACCGCGTGTGCCCTTATTTTCGGAATCGCGGATAGCCGTTTCCGTCATTTCGCGGGTCAGGAAGTAATACTTGAGATAGGAGATCGGATACATGTGCAGCGCACGGGCGAAGCGCGCAGTAAAACCGATATCCGGGATATTTTTCAGCGAATTATTGGCACTGCCAACGGCCAGTTTTTCGATAAAATCATCGGTACAATCGTCGCCTTTCACGTAAATTTTATCGGCAAAGATCAGGTGGTTAAGGCCGATGATACGCGCGTGGATATCCGCTTTGCGGACATCGTAGGCTTTGGCGATGTCCATCATCATGCTGTTTGCACCGCTGCAGATCCCGATGGTCTTAATCGCAGAGTGGCGAGTGATGGCTTCTGTCACAATGCCCGCCGGGTTAGTGAAGTTGATGAGCCATGCGTTCGGACACCATTTTTCCATCGCTTTGCAGATATCCAGCAGCACAGGAATGGTGCGCTGGGCTTTCATAAAACCGCCTGGCCCGGTGGTTTCCTGGCCGAGTACGCCGTATTTCAGCGGGATTTTCTCATCGTTAATGCGCGCATCAAGGAAGCCGACGCGCAACTGAGTAGTAACGAAATCGGCATCTTTCAGGGCCGTTTCCCGATCCAGCGTCAGGTGAATGTTCATCGGAATACCCGCTTGCGCCACCATGCGCTGGGCGAGCTTGCCGACGATCTCCAGCTTCTCTCTCCCTTCTTCAATGTCCAGCAGATAGAAATCGGTGACCGGCAGTTCGTCGTAGCGTTTGATAAATCCATCGATCAATTCCGGCGTATAGCTTGAGCCACCACCAATCGTGACAATTTTGAGCTTTTTCATCGTGAATCCTTTTTACAAGATGGGATCGGGGAGTTTTTCAGCTTCACGGCGCGAGTGTTCTTCCGCCGCTTCTGTTTCTAACTGTTTGCGTTCTGCGAGTTTGAAAAACGGCAGCCAGACGAGGGCTGAAATGGCAATGGTGCAGACTGACCAAATCACGGCAGGGATATTGCCTCCGGTGACAAACCAGGCCGCGAAAATAGGCGGCATAGTCCATGGGATCTGCAGTACCGGGCGGCCAATAATGTCGAAATACATCAGCGCGTAAGTCGACGTACAGAGAATCATCGGGGTTAAGGTAAAGGGGATCATCAGTAACGGGTTAAAGACAATCGGGCAGCCAAATATCACCGGCTCATTGATGCAAAATATTGCGGAGGGCAAAGAGAGTTTGCCGACCGATTTATACAGCTTGCTGCGCGAGCGCATCATCGCCATGACTAACCCGAGCGTCGCACCGGTGCCTCCGAGACACATAAAGACGATATAAAACCCGTCGGCGGTGATATGCGGAATAGGCTGGTGGTGTAAATAGGCCTGGGTATTTTCGGCGATGTATTTCAGGAAGATCGGCGCGGTGATGCCGGAGAGCACGTTGTCGCCATGAATACCGCAACACCAGAGCAGTGAGATCAAAAAGATTAAGACCAGCATGCCGGGAAGCGATCCTAAGCCGGTGACCAGCGGGCTGAGAATAAGCGTAAAGAAATTATTAATATCGAAGTTAAGAATGACCCTAACGAACCAGATTAACGTAATCGCCACCACCGCTGGGATCAGGCTTGCGAAAGACTGGGCGACCGCAGGGGGGACGCCCTCGGGGAGTTTAATCACCACGTTATGATGAATAAAGAAACGGACAATTTGCACCGTCAGAATCGAGAGAATAATGGCGGAGAAAAGCCCGGCAGCTCCCAGGTTATCGACATTGAGCTGGTACTTATCGTTAAGCTGGGCCAGTAAAAAGACCACCATGGTGATGATGGCGCAGGTCAGGGCGTTGAGGCTGTACTCTTTCGCCAGGTTGTAGCTGATGCCGATGGCTGAAATCAGTCCGATGGCGCCGAAGGTTACAGCAACCGGTGCGCTGAGCTTCTCGGCGTAAGGGCCAAGCCAGTCGGTCCAGCCCGGAATCGGTAAATTCGCGAGGATCAGAAACAGACTGCCGGTAATAGTGAAGGGGAGCGTCAGGGCAATGCCGTTACGCACCGCCACCAGGATTTTGTTTTCACCGACGCGAATCAGGACAGGAATGACTCTGTTCTCAAGAAATGTAATCACATTGCTTACTCCAGAAGAGATTTCTGTTCTTCGCCATTCTTCATTTCCAGACCGCTTTAGTGGGCGAAGTGTTTAACTGGTATATGCCAGTTGAAATGAGTTTTTCACGGAAGCCTGTAGCTGTCAAACAGAGGGGAAACGACAATGGGAATCTGTATCTCAATGAAAATACGCAGTTTTAGTCACGGTGAAAGTGCGTGATGAGAATCAGTGTCAGAAAGAAAGATAAGAATTGTGATTCCCGCCGCAATTATCAGCAGAGAAAATAAAGGCCGGCGCGATGGCCAGCCTGAGGGGAATAACAGCGTCTATTTACGCTTCGTAGTAGTTATAAATCCCTGCGGCTATCACCAGCGAGGACGCGACCTCATAGGCTTTTTCTCGCCCGACAAGCAGATCGATAATCTTGAGTGCAAAATCAATCGAGGTTCCCGGCCCCTGGCTGGTCAGCAGGTTGACGCGCGGATCCCAGACCACCCGTTTATCGACCCACTGTCCCTCGGGGATGCGGTCTTTCAGCGCCGGGAAGCCGGTCATGTTGCCGATGGGGAAGAGGTCATGGGGAACCAGTACGGTGGCTGCCGCAGCGCAGATGGTGGCGACAATTCGCCCGGAGAGATGAAACTGACGCACGGTTTCGACCAAAAGGGGACTGTCACGAAAACACTCCGCTCCTTTCAGGCCGCCGGGCAGAACAATCACGTCGAAATCGCCGTCCGCCACTTCAACCAGCGGTGCATCGGCCAGCAGCTTCACGCCGCGCGAGCAGACGATGGTCAGATTGCCATCGCTGGCGACGCTGGCGGTGGTGACGTTTATCCCGCCGCGAACCAGCAAATCAATGGTCGTGACTGCTTCTGTCTCTTCGCTACCAGGGGCGAGGCATACCAGTGCCGACGCGCTCATACTCACTCTCCTTACGTTTAACCAGGTCATACAGGCGGATATTTTCCGGCACGTTGATGCCATGTGCGCGGGCTCGTTTGAGCAGATAGCCGGTGATGTAGTCGATTTCTGTGTGCCGCTGTGCGCGCACATCCTGCAGCATCGATGAGATATTTTCAGCAGTGCTGTCGATAATCTGCTCGACGTAGTAACGGATATCGTCTTCCGAGGTGTGGATGCCCTCACGCTCAATCACGGCCGCGACTTCAGCGCACAGGGCCGCCACTTCCTGCGGATGGTTTTTCAGTTCACCGTTCGGGCAGTCCAGAAGTGCCGTCAGCGGGTTGATCACGCAGTTGACCGCCAGTTTGCGCCACAGCTGTGGGCGAATGTTATTGTGCCAGGCCACGTCGGGCAGCACATGTTGCAGCACGTCGGCGAGATAGCTGTAATCGCCATCCTGCTCGCGCGCCGGTCCCATATGGGTGACGCCGCTTGCCACGTGGACGATGATATTACCGTCGCGACGGGCCGCATGGGTGGTGATCGCCATCAACAGCGGCTGTGGGATGCTGTTGAGCTCTTCGAGGGTGCCCATGCCGTTATGCACCAGAAGAATGGGCGTGGTGCGGGGCAGGGTGTTCGCCAGCGCTCTGACGGCATCCGATACCTGCCAGGCCTTAAGGGTAACCAGCAGCAGGTCGCTTTGCGCCAGGAAATCAGGGTCGTTGGCGGTGAGCGATTCGTTAAAGATACTTCCATCTTCATCGATCAGGTTTACACTGCAATACGGCTGGGGGACGCGTAGCCAGCCTTGTACCTCGTGTCCATGTTTGCACAATGCGGTGAGCCAAAGCTGGCCCAGGGCTCCGCATCCGAGCACGGTAATTTTCATTGTTCCTCCTCACCTGCAACTGCGCCAGGCGTGTCGGTTAAGTATAGCGCCGTCAGCTAAGCTTCTGTTGAGTTATGCCTCGTTGCGGGTATTATGCAACGCAACAAAAGTAAAGGGAGAAGAAAAGATGCCATCTTTCGATATTGTTTCAGAAGTTGATATCCAGGAAGTCCGCAACGGTGTGGATAACGCCAGCCGTGAAGTTGAGTCGCGTTTCGATTTTCGTGGCGTAGAGGCGAGTTTTGAGCTGAACGACGCGAATAAGACCATCAAGGTTTTGAGCGAGTCCGATTTCCAGGTCAATCAGTTGCTGGATATTCTGCGTGCCAAGCTGTTAAAACGCGGCATTGAAGGGACGTCTCTGGATGTGCCGGAAGAGTTCGTGCACAGCGGCAAAACCTGGTTTGTTGAAGCCAAACTTAAGCAGGGTATTGAGAGCGCGATGCAGAAGAAAATCGTTAAGCTCATCAAAGACAGCAAGCTGAAAGTGCAGGCGCAAATTCAGGGCGAAGAGATTCGTGTCACCGGTAAAGCGCGCGACGATCTGCAGGCCGTGATGGCGCTGGTGCGCGGCGGCGACCTGGGTCAGCCGTTCCAGTTTAAGAACTTCCGCGATTAAAAACGAAAATGCCCGGCAAGCCGGGCATTTTTTCAGGCTTTGATAGCCTGTTCCACTTCGAAGCGATTGGTGACTTTACTGTCGATTTTGACGTAAGCACTACGCTCTTCTGGGACGATCAGCACTTCGCTGACCCCTTCTGTTGTTTCCAGCCGCTGTTTCAGCGCGTCGCTTATCTCCACACCGTCCGGGATTTCCACCCGCAGGCTGCTTACGTAGCGCGGCTCTTTCATGGTACTGGCAACCAGCAGCCAGACCATCGCCAGCAGCGCGCCGGCAAGAAACACGGTCTGCGAATCAAATAATCCGTCTACCCAGCCGCCGAACGAACCGCCGATGGCGACGCCCAAAAACTGGCTGGTGGAGTAAATGCCCATCGCCGTACCTTTGTATCCGGCTGGGGATTCTTTGCTGATTAACGATGGCAGCAGGGCTTCCATCAGGTTAAAGGCGAGGAAGAACAGCTGCACGCCCAGCACCAGCTCCCAGAAGTGCGGGCCGGAGCCCCACAGCACAATTTCTGCGATTAATAGCAGCGCCACACAGCCCAGGAATACGCGCTTCATGCGGCGTTTTACTTCGGCGTAGATGATAAACGGCACCACGGAAACGAAGGAGATCAGCATCGTGACCAGGTAAATCTTCCAGTGCTCCGCCGCCGGGAATCCTGCTGCCGCCAGCTGGCCGGGGAGGGCCACGAAGGTGGACATCAACAGGATGTGCAGACACATGATGCCGAAGTTGAGCTTCAGCAAACGCGGTTCAACGATGACTTTGCTGAAGCAGCCTTTCACCATCCCCGATTCACGGTTCAGAACGTGATTTTTACTGTCCGGCACCACCCAAATCGTTAGCGCAATGCCAATCGTCGCCAGTACGGCAATCATCCAGAAGAGGGCATTCAGGCCCAGCTTATGGGTAATGATCGGGCCAAGCACCATGGCAATAGCAAAGGTGACGCCAAAGCTGACGCCAATAAACGCCATCGCTTTGGTTCGGTTCTGTTCGCGGGTTAAATCCGAGAGCAGCGCCATTACGGCGGCGGCAATCGCCCCTGAGCCTTGCAGCGCACGGCCAAGAATAATGCCCCAAATGGAGTGTGACAGCGCGGCAATGATACTACCGAGGACAAAGATCAGCAGGCCACCGACAATCAGTGGCTTACGGCCAACGCGATCGGAGAGTAGCCCGAAGGGGATCTGAAATATCGCCTGGGCCAGGCCATAGATGCCAATTGCCAGACCAATTAACGCCTCGCTGGCGCCCTGAAGTGCCATACCATAGGTAGTCAGAACAGGCAGGACCATAAACATGCCAAGCATGCGCAGCGAGAAAACAGTCCCTAAACCCCAGGTTGCGCGCAGTTCGCCTGGTGTCATTTTATAATCGTTCATTACCACCTCTGTTCAAAAGCAGGCACTAGTGTAGGCGGGGTGTTAAGTGCGGTAAATAGGTGTTTGTTTAAGAGATATTACGGGGGCTGAACATTGCCGGTGGCGGCTTCATTTTACCCGGCCTGGCGGTTGCGCAGGCCTGTGCAACCAGAGCGCGACAGGGCAAAAAAAAGCCGGGTTATCATCACCCGGCTTGTTCATATCAGCGTGCTTACCAGACGTAAGTCAGCAGATTGTGTGAATCAGGCACCATAAAGTCGACGGACATCATCACGGACAGGGAGGTGATAGCGACAATCGAGAACACAAACAGCTTACGTGCCCACACTTTATCGTCTTCCACTTTGTACCCGCGCAGCGCCATACCGAGCCACCAGACGCTCACCGCAGCAGCCACCACCAGATATTTGTATCCAGCGTAACCCCCGAGAGAGAGCATCAGCGTCGCCACGGCGAAGGCGATGATGTACAGCGTGATGTGATTCTTGGCGACTGAAATACCTTTCACGACCGGCAGAACCGGGATGTTCGCTGCCTGATAATCCTTGAAGCGGAAAATCGCAATGGCGTACGAGTGCGGCATCTGCCACAGGCTAAAGATAGCCAGCAGAATCAGCGCACCGCTGTCGAACTCGTTCGTGACGGCGCAGTAGCCAATCACCGGCGGCGCAGCGCCGGAGAGAGAACCAATCAGCGTACCGTAGACGGAGTGACGTTTCATATACAGGCTGTAGACGCCCACATACACCACGAAACCCATCACCCCCAGCCAGCAGGCCAGAGGGTTGGCACCAAACCACAGCAGCATAAAGCCAGCAAAGCCCAGCAAGGTGGCGTACACCAGCGAGACGGCAGGAGATATCAGGCCTTTGACAAGCACCCGATTCTTGGTCCTTTCCATCTTCCTGTCGATATCCATGTCGATGTAGTTGTTAAATACACAACCGGACGCAACCACCAGTGACACGCCAATCAACGTGGATGCGAAGAGGGTGTAGTCAATGCTGCCCTTAGAGGCCAACAGGAACCCTCCGATCACGGAGATCAGGTTGCCAAAGATGATGCCTGGTTTCGTTACTTGCAGGTATTGCTTAAACATACTCGCCGCTCTTAGTGAACCATCATGTTGTAGTTCAGGTTCCACATAATCCAGATGGAACCGACTACCAGGATAGCGATGATAATCACGGTAAAGATGAAGGCCGTCATGTTCCAGCCCTCATCGGATTTGGTGTTCATGTGCAGGAAGCAAACCAGATGCACCAGAATCTGCACCACAGCGGAGATCAGGACTGTGCCCAGAATCACCGTGTGAGAAGCCGTTCCGCTCATCACCATCCAGAACGGGAGCGCCGTCAGGATGATCGACAGGATGAAACCTGTCATATAGGTTTTAACGCTACCGTGGGAAGCGCCATGATCGTTAGTATGACTCATTACATCGCCCCCATCAGATAGACAACCGAGAACACGCAGATCCACACCACGTCCAGGAAGTGCCAGAACAGACTCAGGCACATGATACGGGTGCGGTTAGTATTGGTCAGGCCGCGACGATAAACCTGGAACATCAGCACCGCCATCCAGATCAGACCAGATGTTACGTGCAGACCGTGGGTCCCTACCAGTGCGAAGAACGCTGACAGGAAGCCACTGCGATCCGGGCCCATGCCTTCAGCAATCAGGTGATGGAATTCATAGAGTTCCATCCCGATAAATCCAGCACCAAACAACCAGGTCAACGCCAGCCAGGAGACAACCTGGCTCTTGTTGTTTTTGTACATGGCGATCGCCGCCATGCCGTAGGTGATGGAGCTGAACAGCAGCAGAGCGGTTTCAACCAGAACGAACGGCAGCTCGAAAATGTCCTTGCCAGTCGGGCCGCCCGCTGTGCCGTTCACCAGAACGGCATAGGTTGCGAACAGACAGCAGAACAGAATGCAGTCGCTCATCAGGTAGATCCAGAAGCCGAAGACTTTCATCGGCCCTGTATCGTGGTGCGCGTGGTCATGCGCATGGGCAGTTGGGTGCGCCAAAGTATCAGTTGCCATTTTTCAGCCCCGCTTTAGAAATCTCATCGAAATGCTGGTTTTCCAGTTTTTCGACTTCACGGACTGGTACGTAGTAGTCCACGTCCTCGTCAAAGCTCTTCACAATCCAGCTAATGATCACGCCAGCGAAGCTCGCGATCGCCAGCCACCAGATGTGCCAGATCATGGCGAAGCCAAATACCGTTGCGAAGGCGGCAATCACAATGCCCGCACCGCTGTTTTTCGGCATGTGGATCTCTTCGTAATGCTCAGGTTGCTTGTACGCTTCGCCTTTCTCTTTCATTTCCCAGAATGCGTCGCGCTCATGGATCTGCGGCACAATGGCAAAGTTATAGAACGGAGGTGGGGAAGAGGTTGCCCACTCCAGCGTACGGCCACCCCATGGGTCACCGGTCAGGTCACGGTTCTGCTCGCGGTCGCGAATAGAGACATAGAACTGAATCAGCTGGCATGCGATACCCATTGCAATCAGTACCGCACCACAGGCTGCAACAACCAGCATTGGGTGGAACTGTGGATCAATCTGCTGGCTCAGGCGACGGGTCATACCCATGAAGCCGAGCACGTACAGCGGCATGAAGGCCACGAAGAAACCAACGATCCAGAGCCAGAACGCGCGTTTGCCCCAGGTTTCGTTCAGCGTGAAGCCAAACGCTTTAGGCCACCAGTAAGTTACGCCAGCGAAGCAGCCGAAGACGACGCCGCCGATGATAACGTTATGGAAGTGCGCAATCAGGAACAGACTGTTGTGCAGAACGAAGTCAGCACCTGGTACCGCCAGCAGTACGCCGGTCATCCCACCTACAGAGAAGGTGACGATGAAGCCGATGGTCCACAGCATTGCTGAGTGGAACACGATACGGCCCTGATACATGGTGAACAGCCAGTTGAAGATCTTCACCCCAGTTGGGATGGCGATAATCATGGTGGTAATACCGAAGAAGGCGTTTACGTTCGCGCCCGCACCCATGGTGAAGAAGTGGTGCAGCCAAACGATGAACGACAGGACGGTAATACACACGGTTGCCCACACAAGCGAGGTGTAACCAAACAGGCGTTTACGCGAGAAGGTCGCGGCGATTTCGGAGAACACACCGAAGACCGGCAGAACCAGGATGTACACTTCCGGGTGACCCCATGCCCAAATCAGGTTGATGTACATCATCATGTTGCCGCCCATATCATTCGTGAAGAAATGGGTGCCCAGATAACGATCCAGGGTCAGCAACGCGACGGTAACCGTCAGAATTGGGAAGGAGGCAATAATCAGGATGTTGGCGCACAGAGATGCCCAGGTAAATACCGGCATCTTGAACATGGTCATGCCAGGGGCACGCATCTTGATAATGGTCACGAAGAAGTTAATACCGGTCAGGGTCGTACCGATACCGGAGAGCTGAATCGCCCAAATCCAGTAATCGACGCCTACGCCTGGACTGTATTCAATTCCCGAAAGCGGCGGGTAAGCCAGCCAGCCGGTCTGTGCGAATTCGCCCACACCCAGTGACAGGTTAACCAGGATAACGCCGACAACCGTGAACCAGAAGCTCAGGTTGTTCAGGAACGGGAACGCTACGTCGCGCGCGCCGATTTGCAGCGGCACAACCACGTTCATCAGACCGATAACCAGCGGCATCGCCACGAAGAAGATCATAATCACGCCGTGCGCGGTAAAGATCTGGTCGTAGTGGTGCGGTGGCAGGAAGCCTGCCTCACCTGCCGAAGCAAGTGCCTGCTGGCTACGCATCATGATTGCATCGGCAAAGCCACGAATTAACATGACGATACCGACGATGCAGTACATGATACCGAGTTTTTTGTGGTCAACCGAAGTCAGCCACTCATTCCACAGGTAGCTCCACTTACCGAAGTAAGTGATCAGGCCCAGTAAGGCCGCGCCACCAATGATAATTGCAGCAATCGTAACCACGATAATCGGTTCATGGTACGGCACTGCATCCAGTGTCAATTTTCCGAACATTTTCTTCCTCGGCCCCTTAGTGAGAGGTTTCCGCGTGGCTCATGTCCATGCCTTCCATACCTTCGTGCGAGCTGTGCTCACCTTCTGGCTGGGTCATGTTCATGCTCTTCCCGTGGTCCATAAATTTGTTCACAACGTCTTTAAACAAATCAGGTTTCACGTTAGAGAAGTACTCCACCTTGTTGTATTCGCTAGGTGTTGCCACTTTCTCGAATGCCGCCATGTCAGACATGGTGTTAGTAGACTGTTTCGCTTTAGCGACCCACTGGTCGAAAGCGGCACGGTCCGGCGTCGCGATAGCTTTGAACTTCATACCTGAGAAGCCCGGGCCACTATAGCTGGCGGAGATACCATCGTAGGTGCCTGCTTCATTCGCGATCAGGTGCAGGTTTGTCTGCATACCGGCCATCGCGTAGATCTGGCTGCCCAGACGCGGAATAAAGAAGGAGTTCATCACGGAGTTAGAAGTGACTTTGAACTGCACCGGAGTGTTCGCCGGGAAGGCGATTTCATTCACGGTAGCAATGCCCTGCTCCGGATAGATGAAGAACCATTTCCAGTCCATGGAGACCACTTCAATGGTAATCGGTTTTTCATCATGAACCAGCGGTTTGCTCGGCTCAAGCGCGTGAGTGGTTTTCCATGTCAGCACGGCAAGGAACAGGATGATCAGGATAGGCACCGTCCAGACCACAGCTTCCACTTTATTGGAGTGTGACCAGTTAGGGCTATACTTCGCATCTTTATTGCTCGCACGGTACTTCCAGGCGAAACCAACTGCCATCAAAATGGCAGGAATAACGACAATCATCATCAGGCCGAAGGCCGTCAGAATCAGTGAACGTTGTTCCAGTCCAATCTGTCCTTTGGGGTCGAGAAGCGCAGAATCACAGCCACTGAGTAAAACAGTGCCTGCAAATAACGACAACCATCCCAAACTTTTATTGTATTTCCTAAGTGTCATTTAACGACCTCAATTCCACGGGGACCTGGTGGCGTTTAAAGTGTGGGGGCATTTTACGGGAAGGTTACATTACTGTAAACATCATTAGCCCTGTGTCAGGAAGGTGTTACCGGGTTCTGCCGCACGTGTCACATGTGTTGCAAAATATGTCTATTTTTAAGACAAAAGCCCGATGGTACGGGAGTTATAACGAAAGGGCTTACAAGGATACCGCAAACGGGGCAATTGGTATAACCATTGTTAAAAATAAACAATAAATTAACAAAAAAGTATCAATTAAAAGACAATTGAAATACGAAAATTTAATCTGCCAGAAGCTGAATCGTTTAACGAAAAATAGCGAAGCAGGGGAGGTTCCAATAATTTACGGAACCTATCCAGCACAAAACAACAAATATTTTTCCTGGCCGAGGTCGGTTATTTCTCTGTTATAATTTCGTGTCGTTATTACCACGGTAAATAACCTTTCGGTTTTAGCTTCAGGTCAGCCGCGTTTTACGCAGTGCCATGAAATCGAGAAGACCCCCGGTGACAATCCCGATGACAGCAAGTAACCCGCCGACGTCCAGCAGGATCGCTTCAAACGGCAGTTCAAGCGCCGTGGAGGCGTTGATAATCAACAGGATCAGCCACAGCGCCAGCATCACACAGCCGACCAGCAACAGCCGCAGGGCAAAACGATAAGCGCCCTGATATTCTGTGCGCGGCATAAAGTGATCCGTCTTCTGGGTATATTCCAGCGTCTGTCGGCAGACGAGCAGCAATAATATCCCTGGAACCGCGGCAAAAACGGAGAACAGATAAAACGTCGGCCAGCCGTGCGCTTCGACAAACCAGCCTGCAATCGGCCCGACATACACCCGACCGACAGCGGATAGGGCAGAGAGCAGCGCAAACTGTGTCGCGGAAAACGACTTATTGCATAGCGTCATTAACAGGGCGACAAATGCCGCTGTCCCCATCCCGCCGCACAGGTTTTCAAAGAACACGGCGGCAGCCATGCTGAACATCTGTTTATCGGTAATAGAGAGCAGCCAGTAACCGGCATTGGAGACGCCCTGCAAAATGCCGAAAATCAGCAGGGCGCGGAACAGCGACAGACGCTGCATCAACACGCCGCCATAAAGCGCGCCCAAAATGGTTGCAAACAGCCCCAGCGTTTTATTCACCACCCCGACTTCACCTGCATCAAACCCTACACCGCGAATCAGGAACGTGGTGGTCAGGCTCATGGCAAACGCGTCGCCGAGCTTATAAAGGACGATCAGCAGTAAAATCAGCCAGGCATTGTTGCGCCCGAAGAAGTCTCGCAGCGGTTCAGCGACGGCCTGCTCGAGCGTACGGGGAACCGGGATAACATCACTCGGTTCAGGGGCAAAAAAGGTCGCAATAATGCACGGGATAAGCAGGGCGGCCATCAGCCAGTACATCCCCTGCCAGCCGAGATAGCGGTCGGCCAGCCACAGGGCTAACCCGCCGGAAACCAGCATCCCCAGGCGGTAGCCCAGAACGCTAATCGCCGCGCCGGTCCCGCGCTCTTCTGCCGGTAGCACATCCGTTTTCCAGGCATCAAAAACGATATCCTGCGAGGCTGAACAGAAGGCGATAACCACCGCCAGGGCGGCCATCCAGCGTAATTGTGTTGACGGCTCCAGGAACCCCATTGCGGCGATCGCCAGCAACAGCAGAATCTGAGTCATCACCAGCCAGCCACGGCGTCTGCCGAGGAATGGCGGGGTATAGCGGTCCATCACCGGCGACCATAAAAACTTGAAGACATAGGCCTGGCCGACAAGGGAGAAGAAACCAATGGTTTTGAGATCGATATTCTCGACCGTCATCCAGGCCTGAAGCGTGCCGGACGTGAGGGCGAGAGGTAACCCGGAGGCGAAACCAAGGATCAGCAATATCGCTGATTTTGGCTGCTGGAAAATGCGCAAGTAATGACTGGACATGTTTCTATATGACTGACCCGGCGAAGCGCCGGGTCAGTGTGCGGGATTAACGCGCGTTCTGCTTGATGAATTCGTGAATGCTGGTGTCCTGCGCCATATCGGCGATGGTATCCGTCAGCACGCTATTCACTGCGTTAGCAATGTTCTGGTTGGAGGCCTGGAAGGCACCTTCAACCGAGTAGCTTGCACGATAGTTTTTGTTCATCTTGTTGCCGTTCTTCGCGGTGGCGATGATGGCGATATCCGCTTTGGTGGAGATATTGTAACGCACGTTGCCCTGAGAAACGTCGGCATACAGATTGTTGACAATGATCTGCAGATCAACGGCACCGCTTGGGCCAACCATGTAACCGCGAGCGGTCATCTGTTTTTCCAGAACTTCCTGCAGCAGGAAGCGCAGGTCGCGGGAAGCGGTCAGCGTAACTTGTTGGTTGTCGCGAGTTACTTTCGCCAGCGCTTGATCCTGACGCTGATCGGCACCGTTGATACTCACGGTGACGCCCATCAGGCTCGGGTCCTGCTGTGGCAGGGTGATTTTTGGCGAAACGTCAATGGTGGTCGGCGGAGTGGCGCAACCAGCCAGCATGAAGAGAGCTACCAGCGGAAAGAAGAGTTTTTTTAACATTTCAGGTTCTCAACGGATCGTTAGCATATACAGAGAAAAATTGCCGCCATCATAACATCGCTAACGGCAAGGGGAAGTGGTCAACGCATGTAAATTCATCGTCTTGTCTGAAATCTGACCACCACTGACATTTTCTTTATTGCACCAGGGACAAAACGTATGAGGGAGACAGTGAACTTCATCCATTTGAATGAGGAAATCAGACGAAAGCTAAATATTTGTTGTCTTGATGTAATGGAAGCGGTAAAAGCGGCTAACATTTAAAGGGATGGGTGACATCTCAGCGTTGTCAGAGGAGTAATATCATGATGATACGTGAACAGATCGAAGAAAAACTAAGGACAGCGTTTAATCCCGTGTTCCTCGAAGTTGTCGATGAGAGCTACCGTCATAACGTGCCGGCCGGTTCTGAAAGCCATTTCAAAGTTGTACTGGTTAGCGACCGCTTCGTAGGGGAACGCTTCCTTAATCGTCACCGTATGATCTACGGAACGTTGACGGAAGAACTCTCCTCCACAGTGCATGCGCTGGCCCTTCATACCTACACCATTAAGGAGTGGGAAGGGTTGCAGGATACGATCTTCGCCTCACCACCTTGTCGGGGTGCGGGAAGCATCGCGTAATCGATCCGGGTTGCAACCGCTGGAGTTTTTCCAGTATGTTGCATACAGAATGATGTCAAGACGGCCTGCGGGCCGTTTTGTTTTGTCTGCGTTTTGAACGTGTGGGGCGAATTTTAGGCCAAAAATAGCCTTAAATTGTGAAAAAAGCCGCAGCTAGATGCCCCAACCGTTCTCGACTCACCCAAGTGATGCCGCTATAATGCCGCGTCTTAATGAATGTCTTCGGGATGATTCTGGCGACAGGGAATGTGAATCTGCTAAATAGTGAGCATCCCGGTATTGCGAGACAAATTCAGAGTTGACCGAGCACTGTGATTTTTTTGAGGTAACAAGATGCAAGTTTCAGTTGAAACCACTCAAGGCCTTGGCCGCCGTGTAACGATTACTATCGCTGCTGACAGCATCGAAACTGCTGTGAAAAGCGAGCTGGTCAACGTAGCAAAAAAAGTACGTATTGACGGCTTCCGTAAGGGTAAAGTACCGATGAATGTCGTTGCTCAGCGTTATGGCGCTTCTGTTCGCCAGGACGTGCTGGGTGACCTGATGAGCCGCAACTTCATTGATGCCATCATCAAAGAAAAAATCAATCCAGCCGGCGCACCGAACTACGTTCCGGGCGAATACAAACTGGGCGAAGACTTCACCTACTCCGTAGAGTTCGAAGTTTACCCAGAAGTTGAGCTGAAGGGTCTGGACACCATCGAAGTTGAAAAACCAATCGTTGAAGTGACCGACACCGACGTTGACGGCATGCTGGATACTCTGCGTAAGCAGCAGGCGAACTGGAAAGACAAAGACGGCGCTGTTGAAGCAGAAGACCGTGTCACCATCGACTTCTCCGGCTCTGTAGACGGCGAAGAGTTCGAAGGCGGCAAAGCGACTGACTTCGTACTGGCGATGGGCCAGGGTCGTATGATCCCAGGCTTCGAAGACGGTATCAAAGGCCACAAAGCGGGCGAAGAGTTCACCATCGACGTGACCTTCCCGGAAGAATACCACGCTGAAAACCTGAAAGGTAAAGCAGCGAAGTTCGTTATCAACCTGAAGAAAGTTGAAGAGCGCGAACTGCCAGAACTGACTGAAGAGTTCATCAAACGTTTCGGCGTTGAAGATGGCTCCGTAGCCGGTCTGCGTGCAGAAGTGCGTAAAAACATGGAGCGCGAGCTGAACGGCGCCGTGCGTAACCGTGTGAAATCTCAGGCTATCGAAGGTCTGGTGAAAGCGAACGAAATCGACGTTCCTGCAGCACTGATTGACAGCGAAATCGACGTTCTGCGTCGCCAGGCTGCACAGCGCTTCGGTGGCAACCAGCAGCAAGCGCTGGAACTGCCTCGCGAACTGTTCGAAGAGCAGGCTAAACGCCGCGTTGTAGTCGGTCTGCTGCTGGGCGAAGTGATTCGTACCCACGAGCTGAAAGCTGACGAAGATCGCGTGAAAGGCCTGATCGAAGAGATGGCTTCTGCTTACGAAGATCCGCGTGAAGTGGTTGAGTTCTACGGCAGCAACAAAGAGCTGATGGACAACATGCGCAACGTAGCCCTGGAAGAGCAGGCTGTTGAAGCGGTTCTGGCTAAAGCAAAAGTGACTGAAAAAGCCACTTCTTTCAACGAACTGATGAACCAGCAGGCGTAATTCTGCCCCAACGGTTCAAAGTTTGAACAAAAACCCGTTGCCATTTGGTAACGGGTTTTTTTTATCGCAGTAATAGCCCAGGAAGAGTGCTAAAACGCCCTTTCAGTGTTAGCGTTACAACAAAAGATTGTTATGCTTGAAATATGGCGATGCCGTCCCCATAAGTGTGTAATCACGATGAATGAGACTGGCTGATAATCCGTCCATAAGGTTACAATCAGTACAGCAGGTATTTTCCAATTTTTATCCAGGAGACGGAAATGTCATACAGTGGCGAACGAGATAACTTTGCACCCCATATGGCTCTGGTGCCAATGGTTATTGAACAGACCTCTCGCGGTGAACGTTCTTTTGATATCTATTCCCGTCTGCTCAAGGAACGCGTTATCTTTCTGACCGGCCAGGTGGAAGACCATATGGCGAACCTGATCGTGGCGCAGATGCTGTTCCTGGAAGCGGAAAACCCGGAAAAAGACATTTACCTGTATATTAACTCCCCTGGCGGCGTGATCACTGCCGGGATGTCCATTTATGACACCATGCAGTTCATCAAGCCTGACGTCAGCACCATTTGTATGGGGCAGGCGGCATCGATGGGTGCGTTCCTGCTGACCGCAGGGGCAAAAGGCAAACGTTTCTGTCTGCCAAATTCCCGCGTGATGATTCACCAGCCGCTGGGCGGATACCAGGGCCAGGCGACAGACATTGAAATTCATGCGCGTGAAATTCTGAAAGTGAAAGGGCGCATGAATGAACTTATGGCGCACCACACGGGTCAATCACTTGAGCAGATCGAGCGTGATACCGAGCGCGATCGCTTCCTCTCCGCATCAGAGGCAGTTGAGTACGGCTTAGTCGACTCCATTTTGACCCATCGTAATTGATGCCCACGGCGCGAGTGTGCCGCTATACTAAGGTAGGCGGCATTTTGCTTCACAGTAACTTGCGTCTGAGAATGGCATTTGCGTCGTCATGTGCGGCACAAAGAACTTAAAAAGAGGTTTGGACTCATGACAGATAAACGCAAAGATGGTTCGGGCAAACTGCTGTACTGCTCTTTTTGCGGCAAAAGCCAGCATGAAGTGCGAAAACTGATTGCCGGGCCGTCCGTGTATATCTGCGACGAATGTGTCGATTTATGTAACGACATTATCCGCGAAGAGATTAAAGAAGTAGCGCCTCATCGTGAGCGCAGCGCATTGCCGACTCCGCACGAGATCCGTCATCATCTTGATGATTACGTCATCGGCCAGGAACCGGCGAAAAAGGTGCTGGCAGTTGCAGTGTACAACCACTACAAACGTCTGCGTAACGGCGATACCAGCAATGGCGTTGAGCTTGGCAAAAGTAACATTTTGCTGATCGGCCCAACGGGTTCCGGTAAAACGCTGCTGGCCGAAACGCTGGCACGTCTGCTGGATGTTCCGTTCACCATGGCTGATGCTACCACGCTGACCGAAGCCGGTTACGTGGGTGAAGACGTTGAAAACATCATTCAGAAGCTGCTGCAGAAGTGCGACTACGACGTGCAGAAAGCCCAGCGCGGTATCGTATATATCGATGAGATCGATAAAATCTCTCGTAAATCCGATAACCCGTCCATCACCCGTGACGTATCGGGCGAAGGCGTGCAGCAGGCTCTGCTGAAGCTTATCGAAGGTACGGTTGCCGCCGTTCCGCCGCAGGGTGGACGCAAACATCCGCAGCAGGAGTTCTTGCAGGTCGATACCTCTAAGATCCTGTTCATCTGCGGTGGCGCGTTCGCAGGGCTGGATAAAGTGATCGCTAACCGTGTTGAAACCGGCTCCGGCATTGGTTTTGGCGCGACGGTGAAAGCCAAGTCCGAGAAAGCGAACGAAGGCGAACTGCTGTCGCAGGTTGAGCCAGAAGATTTGATCAAGTTTGGTCTGATTCCTGAATTCATCGGTCGTCTGCCGGTAGTGGCAACGCTGAATGAGCTGAGTGAAGATGCGCTGATTCAGATCCTGAAAGAGCCGAAAAATGCGCTGACCAAGCAGTATCAGGCATTGTTCAATCTGGAAGGCGTGGATCTGGAATTCCGTGACGAAGCGCTGGTCGCTATCGCGAAGAAAGCGATGGTCCGTAAAACGGGGGCGCGTGGTTTGCGCTCAATCGTTGAAGCGGCGCTGCTCGACACCATGTACGATTTACCGTCCATGGAAGATGTCGAAAAAGTGGTGATCGACGAATCCGTTATCAGCGGCCAATCTAAACCAATGCTGATGTATGGCAAACCGGAAGCCCAGCAGGCGTCTGGCGAATAATTAGCCAAATCATACAAGCAGTTAATCAAAAAGGGGGGATTTTATCTCCCCTTTTATTTTTCCTTATTCATAGCGTTGAATGTGTGGGAAACATCCCCATATACTGGTTACATGTTTATGGTTGTGTAACACAGTGACATGACCTGCTTACCTGGCGGACACTAAACTAAGAGAGAGCTCTATGAATCCTGAGCGTTCTGAACGCATTGAAATCCCCGTATTGCCGCTGCGCGATGTGGTGGTTTATCCGCACATGGTCATACCCTTATTTGTAGGGCGGGAAAAATCTATCCGTTGCCTTGAAGCCGCCATGGATCATGATAAGAAAATCATGCTGGTGGCGCAGAAAGAAGCATCAACGGATGAGCCGGGTGTAAACGATCTTTTCACCGTCGGGACCGTGGCCTCTATTTTGCAAATGCTGAAGCTGCCTGACGGCACCGTGAAGGTGCTGGTAGAGGGCTTGCAGCGTGCGCGTATCACTACGCTTTCTGACGATGGCGAACACTTCTCTGCCAAAGCGGAGTACCTTGAGTCGCCGCAGCTCGACGAGCGCGAGCAGGAAGTGCTGGTGCGCACGGCGATTAGCCAGTTTGAAGGCTATATCAAGCTGAACAAAAAAATCCCACCAGAAGTGCTGACGTCGCTCAATAGCATCGACGATCCTGCGCGTCTGGCGGACACCATCGCTGCACACATGCCGCTAAAGCTGGCTGATAAACAGTCCGTGCTGGAGATGTCCGACGTGAACGAGCGTCTGGAATATCTGATGGCGATGATGGAATCCGAAATCGATCTGCTGCAGGTTGAGAAACGCATTCGCAACCGCGTTAAAAAGCAGATGGAGAAATCCCAGCGCGAGTACTATCTGAACGAGCAAATGAAAGCCATTCAGAAAGAGCTCGGCGAGATGGACGACGCACCAGACGAAAACGAAGCGCTGAAGCGTAAGATCGACGCGGCGAAAATGCCGAAAGAGGCAAAAGAGAAAGCCGAAGCAGAACTGCAGAAGCTGAAAATGATGTCTCCGATGTCGGCTGAAGCGACCGTGGTTCGCGGCTATATCGAATGGATGGTACAGGTACCGTGGAATGCCCGTAGCAAGGTCAAAAAAGACCTGCGTCAGGCGCAAGAGATCCTCGATACCGACCACTACGGCCTTGAGCGCGTCAAAGACCGCATCCTTGAGTATCTTGCGGTTCAGAGCCGTGTGAACAAGCTGAAAGGCCCGATTCTGTGCCTGGTAGGGCCTCCTGGTGTGGGTAAAACCTCTCTGGGTCAGTCCATCGCCAAAGCTACCGGACGTAAATACATCCGTATGGCGCTCGGCGGCGTGCGTGATGAAGCGGAAATTCGCGGTCACCGTCGCACGTACATCGGCTCCATGCCGGGTAAACTGATTCAGAAAATGGCGAAAGTGGGCGTTAAAAACCCGCTGTTCCTGCTCGATGAGATCGACAAAATGTCTTCGGACATGCGTGGCGATCCGGCGTCTGCTCTGCTTGAAGTGTTAGATCCAGAACAGAACGTGGCGTTCAGCGATCACTATCTGGAAGTGGACTACGATCTCAGCGATGTGATGTTCGTTGCGACCTCCAACTCCATGAACATTCCGGCTCCGCTGCTGGATCGTATGGAAGTGATCCGTCTGTCCGGTTACACCGAAGACGAAAAACTGAACATTGCCAAGCGCCATCTGTTGTCGAAACAGATTGAGCGTAACGCGCTGAAAGAGAGCGAGATTACGGTCGACGATAGTGCGATTATCAGCATTATCCGTTACTACACTCGCGAAGCGGGCGTGCGTAGCCTTGAGCGTGAAATCTCTAAACTGTGCCGTAAGGCGGTTAAACAGCTTCTGCTGGATAAATCCCTGAAGCACATCGAGATCAACGGCGACAATCTGCACGAATATCTGGGCGTACAGCGCTTTGATTATGGCCGTGCCGATAACGAAAACCGCGTGGGCCAGGTGACCGGTCTGGCATGGACGGAAGTGGGCGGCGATCTGCTGACCATCGAAACCGCCTGTGTGCCAGGCAAAGGCAAGCTGACGTACACCGGTTCTCTGGGCGAAGTCATGCAGGAGTCCATTCAGGCAGCGCTGACCGTGGTCCGTGCGCGTGCGGAGAAGCTGGGTATTAATCCTGACTTCTACGAAAAACGCGACATTCACGTCCACGTTCCTGAAGGGGCTACGCCGAAAGACGGCCCAAGTGCCGGTATCGCGATGTGTACCGCGCTGGTCTCCTGTCTGACGGGTAACCCGGTGCGTGCTGATGTGGCGATGACGGGTGAGATCACGCTGCGTGGTCTGGTGCTGCCGATCGGTGGTTTGAAAGAAAAACTGCTGGCTGCACACCGCGGTGGTATTAAAACCGTATTGATCCCGCATGAGAACAAACGTGATCTGGAAGAGATTCCTGACAATGTTATCGCCGATCTGGATATCCATCCGGTGAAACGCATTGAGGAAGTTCTGAGCCTCGCGCTGCAGAATGAGCCCTCTGGAATGCAGGTCGTAACCGCAAAATAGTGACCTCGCGCAAAGAGCGCTAAGAAAAACAAGGCTGACAGGTGATTTCTCACTTGCCAGCCTTTTTTTGTATAGCTAATTTAGATTGCTGATTGGGTTAGCCATCAACAACGGGTGTTGTAAGGTCATGGCAGGCCTGATATAACTGCTGCGCGGTCGCGTCGTGAAGGATTCAGGCGCGATATAAATTATAAAGAGAGGAAGAGAACAGTGAATAAATCTCAACTGATTGACAAAATTGCTGCGGGTGCTGATATCTCTAAAGCTGCGGCTGGACGTGCGTTAGATGCATTAATTGCCTCTGTAACTGAATCTCTGCAATCCGGGGATGACGTTGCGCTGGTAGGTTTTGGTACTTTTGCTGTTAAAGAGCGTGCTGCCCGTACTGGCCGCAACCCTCAGACCGGTAAAGAGATCACCATCGCTGCCGCTAAAGTGCCAGGTTTCCGTGCAGGTAAAGCACTGAAAGACGCAGTAAACTGATCGCTTTCTCGTTCAAGGGAAGTTGAAAAGTACAAGGGCGCATCATTTGATGTGCCTTTTTTGTTTGTCCAGCGCGACTTTATGCGAGTTTATGCGCGTTGTGGGCTGACATTTACCCCGGTTTCTTGTCACAATACAACCTTACGCGCTGCGGTCAGGATTTTCCCCAGCGTGAGGTCACCAGTCACCTACAGCGGAGTGTGGTTTCACCATGATGGACAACTTACGCACGGCTGCTAACAGTCTCGTGCTCAAGATTATTTTCGGTATCATTATCGTGTCGTTTATTTTGACCGGTGTGAGTGGATACCTGATTGGCGGTAGTAGCAACTACGCCGCGAAAGTGAATGGCCAGGAAATCAGCCGCGGGCAGTTTGAAAATGCCTTTGCCGGGGAACGTAATCGCATGCAGCAACAGCTGGGCGAACAGTTCTCTGAGCTTGCAGCGAACGAAGGCTACATGAAAACCCTCCGTCAGCAGACCGTGAATCGTCTTATCGACGAAGCGCTGCTCGATCAGTATTCCCGACACCTGGGACTGGGCATCAGCGATGAGCAGGTCAAAAAGGCCATTTTCGCGACCCAGGCTTTCCAGTCTAACGGTAAATTCGATAACTCCCGCTACACCGCCATCGTCAATCAGATGGGGATGACGCCGGATCAATACGCTCAGGCGCTTCGTAATCAGCTGACCACACAGCAACTGATTAACGCGGTAGTCGGTACCGATTTCATGCTTAAGGGCGAAACCGACGAGCTGGCAGCCCTGGTGGCTCAGCAGCGTGTCGTTCGCACCGCAACAATTGATGTCAACGCACTGGCGGCAAAACAGTCAGTCAGCGACGACGAGATCAAAGCCTACTACGAGCAGAACAAAAACAACTTCACCGCACCTGAGCAGTTCCGCGTGAGCTACATCAAGCTGGACGCCGCAGCGATGCCGGAAACAGCGTCTGACAGCGAAGTGCAGTCTTACTACGACCAGCACCAGGATCAGTTCACTCAGGCGCAGCGTAACCGTTACAGCGTCATTCAGACCAAAACTGAAGCCGATGCTAAGGCGATTGTCGACGAGCTGGCTAAAGGCGCCGACTTTGCGACACTGGCGAAAACGAAATCCACCGACATCATCTCTGCGAAAAACGGTGGTGATATGGGCTGGCTGGAAGACGCTACCACGCCAGACGAGCTGAAAAACGCGGGCCTGAAAGAGAAAGGCCAGCTGTCCGGTGTGATCAAATCCTCTGTCGGTTTCCTGGTGGCGCGTCTGGATGATGTCCAGCCTGCGAAAACCAAACCGCTGGCTGACGTTCGCGATGATATCGCCGCGAAAGTGAAGCAAGAGAAAGCGCTGGATGCGTACTACGCGCTGCAGCAGAAAGTGAGCGACGCGGCGAGCAATGACAACGAATCTCTGGCGGGTGCTGAGCAGGCTGCTGGCGTGAAAGCCATAGAAACGGGCTGGTTCGGTCACGACAACCTGCCTGAAGAGCTGAACTTCAAACCGGTTGCCGATGCCATCTTCAACGGTGGTCTGGTCGGTGAGAACGGTACGCCAGGCAGCAACTCTGACATCATCACCGTTGACGGCGATCGTGCGTTTGTTCTGCGTATTGCGGAGCATAAAGCCGAAACCATCAAACCGCTGGATGCTGTGAAAGATCAGATTGCTACTCTGGTCAAACACAACAAAGCAGAACAGCAGGCGAAGCTGGATGCAGAAAAACTGCTGGCTGAGCTGAAAGCAGGTAAAGGTGATGCAGCGCTGAAAGCGGCGGGTCTGAGCTTCGGTGAGGCGAAAACCCTGAGCCGTACAGGTCAGGATCCGGTGAGCCAGGCGGCGTTTGGCCTGAGCCTGCCTGCGAAAGACAAACCGAGCTTTGGTACGGCGTCTGACATGCAGGGCAACATCGTTCTGCTGGCGCTTGACGAAGTGAAAGCAGGCACCATGCCGGAAGAGCAGAAAAAAGCGATGGTTCAGGGCATCACCCAGAACAACGCCCAGATCGCTTTCGAAGCACTGATGAGCAACCTGCGCAAAGACGCCAAAATCAAGCTGGGCGATATCATCACGCAGCAGCAGTAATTACGGCGCTGCTCGCAGATTTTCGCAACGCACTGCAATATTTAAAGGCCGCTTACGCGGCCTTTTCCATTTCTGAAATCTGCTGTTTGTTGTTGTTTTTGAGGGCGGGTATTGTGGCTTCGCTGTCAACAAACAAGGAGAAAACAGCATGAAACATGGAATCAAAGCACTTTTAATGACGCTTGCGATCGCCACAACAGGGATGAGTTTTAGCGCACTGGCGGCGACACCGGCGGCGAAGGCGCATACCGTTGCGACGACGGCTGAAGCCAACACGCCGGATGCGGCAGCTTCCCAGCCTAAGGCGACAGTCAGCACTAAAGCGACTGACGACGAAGGTACCCGGGTTAGTATCAACTCTGCCTCGGCAGAGGATCTGGCGCGCGTCATGAATGGCGTTGGGCTGAAAAAAGCGCAGGCCATTGTCGACTATCGTGACGAATACGGTCCGTTTAAAACCGTCGATGATTTGAAGCAGGTTCCGGGGATCGGTAACGCGCTGGTTGAGCGCAACCTCACGCACCTGACACTGTAATCACACAATAACTTGCACAGTGGCAAAATTTTGCCAAGATAAGGAGGTCATACCAGTTATGACCTCTCATCCTATAACAATTTCAGGGCTAGTGCGCTATGCAGACTCAGATCAAAGTACGCGGTTACCATCTCGATGTTTACCAGCATGTGAATAATGCTCGTTATCTCGAATTCCTCGAAGAGGCTCGCTGGGACGGGCTGGAAAACAGCGAAAGCTTCCAGTGGCTCACGGCGCACAACATCGCTTTTGTGGTTGCCAATATCAATATCAACTACCGCCGTCCTGCGGTGCTGGGCGATCGCCTGACGGTGACGAGCCAGTTGCAGCAGTTAAACGGTAAAAGCGGCGTGTTGAGTCAGGTCGTGACGCTGGATCCCGAAGGGCAGGTGGTGGCTGATGCGCTGATTACCTTTGTCTGCATTGATTTAAAAACGCAGAAAGCGCTGCCGTTAGAAGGCGAGTTACGCGAGAAGCTGGATCTGTTAATCGAATAATGTTGCGACCGGGTGAATGTCCTTCACCCGGCCGCGCCAGGGCTTATTTCAGCCCGGTTTTTTTCTTCATCAGCGACATCACTGCTGGCTTATCGGCCAGGTAATGATTCAGACCGTTGGCGCGCAGGTTACAGGCGGCACATTGCCCACAGCCGTCGCCTTTGATGCCGTTGTAGCAGGTCAGCGTTTCATTACGTACCAGATCCAGTTTGCCCCAGTAGTCGGCTAACGCCCAGGTCTCGGCTTTATCGAGCCACATCAACGGCGTTTCAAAGCGAATCTCTTTTGCCATACCCAGATCCACGGCGTGATTAAGCGCTTTCACGAACTCGTCGCGGCAATCCGGGTAGCCGGAAAAATCGGTTTCGCACACGCCGGTGATGATCGCCTCCGCTTTCACCTGGTAGGCATAAATCGCGGTGAGCGTCAGGAACAGGATATTGCGGCCCGGTACAAAGGTATTGGGAATGCCGCTGGCATCAGGCTCATAGTCAGGGACAGGAATACTGTCGCGCGTCAGGCTGCTGACAGCCAGTTCGTTTAACAGCGTGACGTCCAGCACTTTATGCGCACGTGCGCCCAGTTTCAGCGCCAGTTCGCGGGCCACGTCGATTTCAGCGCGATGGCGCTGACCATAATCAAACGTCACACAATGCACTTCATCATATTGATGCAGGGCCTGAACCAGACAGGTGGTGGAATCCTGTCCTCCGCTGAACACGACGACGGCACGTTTCATAAATAGGTCTCAACAGTATCGGTAAAAACAATATGGTAACGTCTGGCACGCGTGGCGACCAGCTTCTTCACGCGTTCGGGGCAGGAAGCCAGGCCTGCGAAAAATCAAACCAGCCGCGGGTATTAAGGCGAATACCGTTCACTCCCGGCGGCGCGCTGATTTGATACTGATAGTTAAAGAGAGGCGTTAAAACCGCATTCTCCATCAGATGGGTGAAAATCGACTGCAAACCGCTGTGCCGCGTGTGCTCACTGACCTGCGTCTGTACCGCATCCAGGGTCGCCTGAAGATGGGCATACTGCGGCGCGCTGAGCAGATGCGGCCATAGGGTATCGCAGCGCAGCCACTGCTCTAGCGTATATCCCGGCGCTTCGCCGATCAGTCTGTCACCCATCATCAGATCCGCTTCGGCCAGATTGCCGCAGCCGTCCCAGGTTTTAGCATCATGGAAAATGACGTTGAGCGTACAACCCTGCTTTGCCAGATACTGTTTGAGCTGTTCAGCCATGGTGTGCAATTCAACGGGCAAATGGTAAATCAGGGTCAGCGTGTCGGGGAGAGGAACATCCCGCAACTGCGGCCACTCGGGAATGGTCCAGCCCGGCAGCAATTCGTGCGCGGGGTTAATCAGGTTTTCATCCAGTGGCAGGGTGTGCAGAAGCGTCGTGTGATGGATAATCGTGATGAGCCGCTGCGCCTGCCTTTTACTCAGGCGGCCACTCTGCTTCAGCGTGAGATAGCAAAAGCCAAGACTGGTGCTGCTGCTGACCAGACGCAGATTAGCCAGTTCGTCCGGCTGCCCTATCGCGATTTGTACCGGATGACGACAGCTGGTGCCTAAATCCTGCTCAAACAGTTGCGGAGTGATCCAGTATTCAATGGCTTTGATCAACGGGTGGCTAAGGTGGTATTGCTCATGGCTTTCCAGGCGCACCAGATCGGGTTCAAACACCGTCAGCCGGAACGGGCCGCAGCCCGTCAGGGGACGCTCCGGATGGGCGAGACGGCTGCAATAACTGGCCAGACGATGTGCCAGCCAGTAATCAGGCTGATGCAATACAAAGGTCAGGCACTGGGGATGCGTTACCTCAACGTTCAGCACGCTGTTAAACAACCGTCGCAGGGCGGGGAGGGCAAAGAGTTCGAGCAGGCTCGCGCGCAGCTGTGCGGTTTCGACCTTATCGCCGTTGTGCCAGTGCAACGTCGAACGGATGTAAAAATGCCAGCGTAAGCCATCGGCTGACACTTCCCAGTGGTGGGCAAGATCCCCGGCAGGTTCGCGGCTGTCGTCATCAAAGCGCGTCAGCCCGGAAAAGACCTGTCCGACCAGGTGCTGCTCCGCGCGTCCCGGCAAAAAGCCCGTATGGAGCGGATCAAGGGAACGGTAGTAGGGAATTCGCAGCGTGGGCGTATCGTTTTGCCACTGGCCGCCGAGGAAAGGGTGCAGCAAGGCGCGCAGCTCCGGGGCGGCCAGCTGTGCCAGCTCTAGCGCATCGTGCTGTTGCCCGCGCATCAGCGCCTGCTCCATCATCTCATTGCGCAGGCGGTCCGGGGTGACGTGAAAGGTTAATGTGCCGCGTTTGCCTCGCCCGGACTGTGCCTTCCAGCTCAGCCAGCCTGCCTCCTGCGCCTGGCGCAACAGCGTACGCACGTGCCGCTCGCTGCAAAAGCAGCGTTCCGCCAGTTCCGCGACGGTAATTTGCTGCGGCTCACCGGCAGAGGGCTGCCAGAGACGTTGAAACTGATTCAGTCTGTTGAGTTGACGCATCTTCGGTGCCCGTTGAAAAGTTAGTGCCAGTCATACGCCTGACAATGGTGACGCAGCAGATCCAGCAGTCGGCGCGCCGCGAACGTCAGCGGCGATTTTTGCGAATACAGCACGTGATACTCGGCTTGCGGAAGGCCGTCAATATTCAGCAGGCAGAGCTGATCCTGTAAACCGAACGGAGCCTGCATCGCACGCGCCACAATGGTCAGATAATCCGACTGTAACACCAGACTCAGCCCTGAGATCATCGAATCCGTGCGCACGGGCGTTTCCGCCAGCTGTGGCAGAAAATCGTTCGCTGAAAGCCGAAGCTGCTGGTAATACCCCATATCGGTCTCCGGCAACACCCAGCGCGCATTCTGTAATGCGTCGAAAGTGGTGGCCTGCGCCAGAGGATGGCCTTTGCGGGCAATAATGCCGAAGGAGGCATTGAACAGCGGCTCGCGCACCAGATCGTCCAGGGGTAGGCCTGGGCCTGCCGTCCCGACGGCGAAATCCAGTCGCCCCTCCCGCAGTGTGGGCAACAGCATCGAAAGCTGCCCCTCTTTCACCAGCAGCGTGGAGTGAGGAAGCTGCGTCCGGAAGGCGTCGTTTAGTGCCGGAAAGACCGTCAGGGCCAGCAGAGAGGAGATGCCCATCGCCACCGCCCCCTGCGAAAACTGATCGATCTGGCGAATTTCATCGGCCGCTCGCTCCAGCTCTTCCAGAATAAACTGCATCCGCTGAGAAAAGGCCCGCCCGGTTTCCGTCAGCGTCATCCCCTGATTCCCACGCACAATCAGCCGCGTCTCCAGAGTCTGTTCCAGTTCGCGCAGCGTTCTGCTGACCGCCGGTTGAGATTGCCCTAAAGCTCTGGCCGCACCGCGAATACTGCCGCTGCGGATAACCTGCTGGAAAACCTTCAGTTGCTGTAATTTCGGCAGATAGCGCAACCCGTACCCCTATCAGTAAAAAGTATCACCTGTACAAAAATTGTATCTTATGGGCGGGTGGCAAAGCTGCTAACGTCGATGAAGAATCCACATAATCTGTTGTTGTTCAGTCTGTTATGTGATGCATGTCGCATTTTAATTTCACCTGTCGACAACTCTCTGGCGGAGTGATAACAAAAGGGATATCGGCTATGAAAAATCGTTTCCTGATGATCTTCCTGCTCTTTGTCGGTTATGTGGTGGTATATCTCGACAAGACGGTGATGGGTTTTGCGCTTTTGCCCATTGAACGTGAATTTGATCTTCGGCCTGAGCAGTTGGGTTATATCACCGGGATCTTCTTTCTCGCCTATTCCCTGTTTCAAATCCCCGCAGGCTGGCTGAACGATCGCTTCGGCTACAAGAAAGTGCTGAGCGTCTCACTCTGTCTGCTCGGCGGCTTCGCCCTGTGCTTTGGGATGCTGGGATTCGGCCTGGGGCTGCTGGTCACTTTTCGCTTTTTATCGGGGATTGGGCATTCCGGTTATCCCTGCTCCTGCGCCAAAGCGGTGGTCTCGAACTTCTCCCTGGAGAAGAGAACTTTCGCCCAGTCGATTTTGCTCTCCTCGGCCGGCTTCGCCATGACTGCCGGGCCGCTGATTGCGGTCTACAGCCTGAATTCCCTCGGCTGGCGCGGCTCTTTTTCGATCCTCGGTCTGCTGGCCTTTGCGATTGCCGTTGCCATTATGCTGTGGGTACCGAATCCGACGCCGGTCAAACCGCACTCCGGCGCAGTCACTGGCTATCGTGAACTGCTGAAAAATCCCATTGTGGTGCTGCTGTTTATCGCGATCTTCTGCATCAACATTCCGTCCTACGGCCTGATGGCGTGGCTGCCGAAATATCTGGTGCAGCAGCGCGGAATGTCGCTGGATATTTCCGGGCTGGTGGTGGCCGCTGGAGGGCTGGGTATCTGGATCTCGTCGCTGGCGACGGGATGGCTGGTGGGGCGCTATATGCAGGGGAGGGAGCCAAAAGTGATTTTTTGCTGCGCGTTGCTAAGCGCAGTCTGCATCTGGCTGGTCTACACCTCCACTTCGGCGTTCACCGCCGGGCTGCTGCTGTTCTTTGGTTATATTTTCCTGATGGCCGCTTTCGTGACCGTATTTACCTTACCCATGAAACGATTGCCGCCGGAGGTGATGGGCGCGGCGATGGGGATTATCAACACCGGTGGGACGCTGGGCGGTTTTGTCGCCCCGATTGCAATGGGGTATTTGATTACCGTTAGTCGCGACTACCTCTCGACGTTTGTTTTTCTGGCGCTGGCAATGGTGGTTGCCGGGCTTGCCATGTTGCCGCTGGCGCTGAAAACGCGCCCCGCTTTGAGCGATGCGGCTTAACTGAGGAGACATGTGATGGCATTTACCATTGAAGCGATGCTGGATGAAGTGAAAGAGGACGTTTTGCGCTGGCGCAGACATATTCATGCTCATCCAGAGCTTTCATTTCAGGAGCATAAAACGGCGGACTATATTGCCGATGCGCTGGCCAGTTTTGGCGGTTTAACGCTGACGCGCCTGACGCCCAACAGCGTCATTGCCGATCTGAAAGGGGCGTATGACGGGCCGTGCTACGCGCTGCGTGCCGATATTGACGCGCTGCCCATCCAGGAAGAGAACGACGAACCCTTTTGTTCGACGGTGCCGGGCGTGATGCATGCCTGCGGCCATGATGCGCATGCCGCCATGCTGCTCGGGGCGGCGAAAGTGCTGACACAGTGCCAGTCGATGCTGCACGGCTCGGTGCGCTTTATCTTCCAGCACGCCGAAGAGGTGCCGCCGGGAGGCGCGCAGGAGCTGGTTGATCTCGGGGTGCTCGACGGGGTGGAAAAAATCTTCGGGCTGCACGTGATGCCGAATTTCCCGACGGGGGAAGTCGGCCTGAAAGAGGGCGTCTTCTGCGCCTCAACGGATAATTTTGATATCACCATTGTGGGCAAGGGCGGGCATGGCTCGATGCCGCATCTGTGCATTGATCCGGTGGTGATTGGCGCAGAAGTGGTGACGGCCCTGCAAAATGTGGTGTCACGTCGCACCGATCCGCTTCAGGTACCGGTCCTGACCATCGCCACCTTCCAGAGCGGCGAAAGCTATAACGTCATCCCGGAGCGCATCAAACTGGCGGGGACGTTGCGAACCCATCACGACAGCGTGCGTCAGCAGGTGCCACAGCAGATGGCGCAAATTATTGCGGGCATTACCGCCGCGCACGGCGCGCAGTTTACCCTAAACTGGACGCGGGGTTACGCCAGCGGCAATAACCATCCTGAGGCCTGTGCGATTGCCCGCAAAGTGATTAGCGCCACGCTCGGCGATCAGGCGCTGCGGGAGATTGCGCATCCCCTGTTCGGTGGCGAAGATTTCTCTTCCTATCAGCAAAAAGTACCGGGCTGCTTCCTGTTTATCGGCAGCGGCAATGAGCACATCGGGGCGACCTACGGCGTACATAATCCGCGATTCCGTCTGGATGAAGCGGCGTTGCAGACGGGCGTCAGACTGCATGTCGGATTTATTCAGCACCTTCTTCTTAATCACGCCTGACACTCTCCCCCATCAAAACGCTGCAACCGCAGCGTTTTTTACGCCTGTATAAAACCCGGAACAATAATAATCATCTATTCACTATTACTTCCGTATATCGCGGGCAATACTGATACCCAGATTAACCCCATCACATTTTCGGAGTCATCATGGCGCGGCTTGCAGCATTTGATATGGACGGCACGCTCTTAATGCCGGATCACCGCTTAGGAGAGAAAACCCTGAGCACGCTGAAGCGGCTGCATAAGCGTGATATCACCCTGACGTTTGCCACGGGCCGTCATGTTCTGGAGATGCGCCACCTGCTCGGCAAACTGTCGATGGATGCTTTTCTCATCACCGGCAACGGTACGCGCATTCACTCGGTGGAAGGCGAAATGTTGCATCGTCAGGATCTGGACCCGGAAGTGGCAGATCTGGTGTTGCACAGCACCTGGGATACGCAGGCCAGTATTCACGTGTTTAACGACACCGGCTGGCTGACGGGCGAAGAGATCCCTGAACTGCTGAAAGCGCACGTCTACAGCGGTTTTCGCTACCAGCTGACGGATCTGCGCCGTATCCCTGCGCACTCGGTGACGAAAATCTGTTTCTGCGGCGATCACGACGATCTGTGCCGTCTGCGCATTCAGCTTAATGAAGCGTTAGGCGACCGTGCGCACCTGACCTTCTCGGCGGTGGAGTGTCTCGAAGTGCTGCCGGTGGGATGCAACAAAGGTTCCGCGCTGGCGGTCCTGAGCGATCACCTCGGTTTAACGATGCAGGATTGTATGGCATTTGGCGATGCTATGAACGACCGCGAAATGCTGGGCAGCGTAGGTCGCGGTGTGATTATGGGAAATGCGATGCCGCAGCTGATTGCTGAGCTGTCGCATCTCCCGGTTATCGGACATTGCCGTAACGAAGCGGTGTCCCATTTTTTGACTCATTGGCTGGATAAACCAAACCTCCCGTATTCCCCCGAATAGTGAGACCCTTCCAGCAAGCCAGACGTCGATGTTTATCGGTCTGGCTTTTTTTATTTTGTCATCTGCGCAATTTGCGCTTTCCACGGCTCGATGTCGCCAATATTAGCTGTCACCCAGTCCGCGTTGTAGTAGGTGTCCAGATAGCGTTCTCCGCTGTCGCACAGCAGCGTGACGATAGAACCGCTCTTGCCCTCATCGCGCATCCGCACGGCCAGCTGTAGCGCGCCCCACATGTTAGTCCCCGTGGAAGCCCCCACTTTACGGCCCAGCTGCGTTTCCAGCCAGTGAGCGGTGGCGACGCTTGCTGCATCCGGCACGCGCAGCATCTCATCGACCACATCAGGAATAAACGACGGCTCCACGCGCGGGCGACCAATACCTTCGATTTTACTGCCCACTGGGCTGCGCAGACTGGCGTCACGGTTTTGCCAGTAGTCGAGGAACACGGAGTTTTGCGGGTCAACCACCATCAGTTTTGTATCGTAACCCTGGCAGCGAATATAGCGGCCAATGGTGGCAGAGGTCCCGCCGGTGCCCGCGCTCATCACGATGTAAGACGGTTCCGGATGCGGTTCATTCTTCATCTGGCGGAAAATACTGTCGGCAATGTTGTTATTCCCGCGCCAGTCGGTTGCACGTTCGGCGAAGGTAAATTGATCCATGTAATGGCCGTTCAGCTCGCGGGCCAGCATTTCTGACGCGGCGTAGATCTCGCAGGCACTTTCAACAAAATGACAGCGTCCGCCGTAAAACGCGATCTGCTCGATTTTGCGTTTTGCGGTGCAGGAGGGCATCACGGCGATAAACGGCAGGCCAAGCAGACGGGCGAAATAGGCCTCAGACACGGCAGTCGAACCCGACGACGACTCAATAATCGTGGTGCCCTCTTTGATCCAGCCGTTACACAGCCCATACAGAAAAAGCGAACGCGCCAGACGATGCTTCAGGCTGCCGGTCGGGTGAGTGCTTTCATCTTTCAGGTAGAGCTGAATTCCGGAAAATCCCGGCAGGGCGAGGCGGATAAGATGGGTGTCCGCCGAGCGCTGATAGTCGGCATTGATTTCGCTGATTGCGTGTTTGACCCAGGTGCTATTCATCGTGTGTATCCATTTGTCATTTTGTGCCTAGGATAGCGAAAAGCACAGAAAAAATTGTTGCTATCTGGCCTTTAAAATAGAATGTCAGGAGAAAATTATTCTCTGTGAGGCGGGGTATGTTAGATAAAATTGACCGTAAGCTGCTCTCTCTGCTGCAAAAGGACTGCACCCTCTCTTTGCAGGCGCTCGCTGATGCCGTTAATCTGACCACCACACCCTGCTGGAAACGCCTAAAAAGACTGGAAGATGACGGTGTTTTGCTGGGCCGCGTGGCGCTGCTCGATCCCGAAAAACTGGGGCTTGGATTGACCGCGTTTGTTCTGATAAAAACGCAGCACCACAGCAGCGACTGGTACTGCCGGTTTGTCACCGAGGTCTCCGAGATGCCCGAAGTGCTCGGTTTCTGGCGCATGGCAGGGGAATATGACTATCTGATGCGCGTGCAGGTGGCGGACATGAAACGCTATGACGACTTCTACAAACGGCTGGTCAACAGCGTGCCGGGCTTGTCGGATGTCACCTCAAGCTTCGCCATGGAACAGATTAAATACACCACCGCTTTACCCATTGAATAACTTCCAGGCCTTGCCGGAACAATACCTTCAGGAATTTACCGCGTGCGATTATTTGCTCAGTTAAGCTGGTACTTCCGCCGGGAGTGGCGACGCTATCTCGGCGCAGTGGCCCTGCTTATTATTATTGCCATTCTCCAGCTCATTCCGCCGAAAGTGGTGGGATATGTGGTGGACGGCGTCACAGAACAACATTACACCACCGCACGGGTGATGATGTGGATCGGCACGCTGGTCCTGACTGCGGTGATTGTCTACCTGCTGCGCTACGTCTGGCGCGTGCTGCTCTTCGGCGCGTCGTATCAGCTCGCCGTGGAGCTGCGCGAAGATTTTTATCGTCAGCTCAGCCGCCAGCATCCTGAATTCTACCTGCGCCACCGCACGGGCGATCTGATTGCACGCGCCACCAACGACGTGGATCGCGTGGTATTTGCCGCCGGGGAAGGGGTGTTAACCCTGGTTGATTCGCTGGTGATGGGCTGCGCGGTGCTGATCGTGATGTCGACGCAAATCAGCTGGCAGCTCACACTGCTGGCCCTGCTGCCAATGCCCCTCATGGCGCTGGCCATCAACCGCTTCGGCGAACAGTTGCACGAGCGCTTCAAGCTGGCCCAGGCGGCGTTCTCCTCTCTGAACGACAGAACGCAGGAGAGCATGACCAGCATCCGCATGATCAAAGCCTTTGGCCTTGAAGATCGCCAGTCGGCGCAGTTCGCCGCCGATGCCGCAGACACCGGGGCGAAAAACCTGCGGGTGGCGCGAATTGATGCGCGCTTTGATCCGACGATTTATATCGCCATAGGCACCGCCAATCTGCTGGCAATTGGCGGCGGGAGCTGGATGGTGGTTAACGGCTCCATGACCCTCGGTCAGTTGACCAGCTTCGCCATGTATCTCGGGCTGATGATCTGGCCGATGCTGGCGCTGGCGTGGATGTTTAATATCGTCGAACGCGGCAGCGCGGCGTACAGCCGTATTCGCGCGATGCTGGCGGAAGCACCGGTGGTGAACGACGGCAGCGAATCCGTGCCGGAAGGGCGCGGTGTGCTGGAGGTGGCGATTACGGCGTTTTCGTATCCGCAAACCGAACGCCCGACGCTGGAAAACGTCAACTTTACGCTGCGCCCAGGACAGATGCTGGGGATCTGTGGCCCAACCGGTGCCGGGAAAAGCACCGTGCTGTCGCTGATTCAGCGTCACTTTGATGTCACCCAGGGGGACATTTGTTTTCACGATATTCCTCTAACGCGCCTGCAGCTGGACGCCTGGCGCAGCCGCCTGGCGGTCGTCAGTCAGACGCCGTTTTTGTTCTCGGATACGGTTGCCAACAACATCGCGCTGGGCCATCCCACGGCGACGCAGGAAGAGATTGAGCACGTAGCGCGCCTGGCCAGCGTTCATGACGATATTCTGCGCCTGCCGCAGGGTTATGCCACCGAAGTGGGCGAGCGTGGCGTGATGCTCTCGGGTGGGCAGAAACAGCGTATTTCCATTGCGCGTGCGCTGCTGCTGAATGCTGAAATTCTGATCCTCGACGATGCACTCTCCGCGGTCGACGGGCGCACGGAACACCAGATCCTGCATAACCTGCGTCAGTGGGGCGAAGGGCGGACGGTGATTATCAGCGCCCACCGGCTCTCGGCCCTGACGGAAGCGAACGAAATTCTGGTGATGCAGCACGGGCATATTGCCCAGCGCGGGCATCACGATCAGCTTGCGGAACAGCCCGGGTGGTATCGCGATATGCACCGCTATCAACAGCTGGAGGCGGCCCTGGACGATGCGCCAGATCTGAACGAGGAGGCCACCCATGCGTAAGTTTACCCAGCTGTGGCCGACCCTAAAACGCCTGCTGGCCTACGGTTCGCCGTGGCGAAAACCGCTCTCTATCGCGGTGGTGATGCTATGGGTGGCGGCGATTGCCGAAGTCAGTGGCCCGCTGCTGATCAGCTATTTCATCGACAACATGGTCGCTAAAAGCTATCTGCCGCTGGGCCTGGTTGCCGGGCTGGGCGCGGCTTACGTCGGACTTCAGCTGCTGGCGGCGTCGTTGCACTATGCTCAGTCGCTGCTGTTTAACCAGGCGGCGGTCGGTGTAGTGCAACAGCTGCGCACCGACGTGATGGATGCGGCCCTGCGCCAGCCCTTGAGCGAGTTTGATACTCAGCCCGTCGGCCAGGTGATCTCCCGCGTCACCAACGATACGGAAGTGATCCGCGATCTGTACGTGACCGTGGTCGCCACGGTGCTGCGTAGCGCCGCGCTCGTCGGCGCCATGCTGGTCGCGATGTTTAGCCTCGACTGGCGTATGGCGCTGGTGGCAATCACCATCTTCCCGGCGGTGCTGATCGTCATGGTGATTTACCAGCGCTACAGCACGCCGATTGTGCGCCGGGTTCGCGCTTATCTGGCGGACATTAACGACGGTTTTAACGAAGTCATCAACGGCATGAGCGTGATTCAGCAGTTCCGTCAGCAGGCACGTTTTGGCGAACGCATGGGTGAGGCGAGCCGCTCGCACTATATGGCGCGCATGCAAACCCTGCGTCTGGACGGTTTCCTCCTGCGTCCGCTGCTGAGCCTGTTTTCGGCGCTGGTGCTGTGCGGTCTGCTGATGCTGTTTGGTTTCGGTGCGGGCGGCACGATTGAAGTGGGTGTGCTGTACGCGTTTATCAGCTACCTCGGGCGTCTGAACGAGCCGCTGATCGAGCTGACGACACAGCAATCCATTCTGCAGCAGGCGGTGGTCGCCGGTGAACGCGTCTTCGAGCTGATGGATCGTCCACGACAAACCTACGGCGACGACGAGCGCGAACTGAAAAGCGGCACGATCGAGATCGATCATGCCTCCTTTGCCTATCGCGAAGATCGTCTGGTGCTGCAGGACATTCATCTCGATATCCCGTCACGCAGCTTTGTCGCGCTGGTGGGTCACACGGGCAGCGGTAAGAGTACCCTCGCCAGCCTGCTGATGGGGTATTACCCGCTTACGAGCGGTGAAATCCGTCTTGATGGCCGTCCGCTCTCCACCCTGAGCCACGACGTGCTGCGCAAGGGGATTGCGATGGTGCAGCAGGACCCGGTGGTAATGGCTGACTCCTTCTTTGCCAACGTCACTCTGGGCCGTCCGTTTAGCGAAGCGCAGGTCTGGGCGGTGCTGGAGAAAGTCCAGCTGGCAGAGCTGGCACGCACCATGAGCGATGGGATCTACACCAAACTGGGCGAGCAGGGCAATAACCTCTCCGTGGGGCAGAAGCAGCTGCTGGCGCTGGCGCGAGTCTTGATTGAAACGCCGCAGGTGCTCATTCTCGACGAAGCGACGGCCAGCATTGATTCTGGCACCGAGCAGGCCATTCAGCAGGCGCTGGCGGAAGTGCGGGAAAAGACCACGCTGGTGGTGATTGCGCACCGTCTGTCGACGATTGTTGATGCTGATACCATTCTGGTGCTGCATCGCGGGCAAGCCGTCGAGCGCGGCACGCATCGCGAGCTGTTGGAAGCGAAAGGACGCTACTGGCAAATGTACCAGCTGCAGCTGGCCGGAGAAGAACTGGCCGCCAGCACGCGCGAAGAGGAGTCTCTGAGCGCCTGATGCACCAAAATTAAGCACCGCGCTAACAGGGATTTCTGTTGGTGCAAAAATGAAACGCACCCTGCACTGTCATGGTGCGTTTTTTTTATCCATTTCTTCAGAAGAGCCATTTCCTGCCTTTGCCGCCTGATTTCTTCGCCTTTTCAAACTGTGGCACACCCCTTGCAATACCTCTGTTGTAAAACGCGGCCATTATCGAATTCTGACTGGAGAGGAACTATGAAGCTGGTTACGGTTGTCATCAAACCATTCAAACTCGAAGACGTTCGTGAAGCACTGTCTTCAATGGGGATTCAGGGACTGACGGTTACCGAAGTGAAAGGCTTTGGGCGTCAGAAGGGCCATGCGGAGCTTTATCGCGGAGCCGAATACAGCGTCAACTTCCTGCCTAAAGTGAAGATTGATGTGGCTATCGCTGACGATCAACTCGATGAGGTGATTGATGTGGTGAGCAAAGCGGCTTACACCGGAAAAATTGGCGACGGCAAAATTTTCGTTGCCGAATTGCAGCGCGTCATTCGCATCCGTACGGGCGAAGCTGACGAAGCTGCACTGTAAGTAACTCCTGGCACACAGTGATAGGGATCGAGAAAATGAAGAAAGCAACAATCAAAACAGCTCTGGGGTCTCTGGCACTGCTGCCGGGCCTGGCGATGGCGGCTCCTGCGGTAGCCGACAAGGCGGATAACGCCTTTATGATGATCTGCACCGCGCTGGTGCTTTTCATGACAATTCCGGGCATCGCGCTGTTTTACGGCGGTCTGATCCGCGGTAAGAACGTGCTGTCCATGCTGACGCAGGTCGCAGTGACCTTCGCGCTGGTCTGCGTCCTGTGGGTGGTCTACGGCTACTCGCTGGCCTTCGGCGAAGGCAACGCCTTCTTCGGCAACTTCAACTGGGCGATGCTGAAAAATATCCAGCTGACTGCCCTGATGGGGAGCTTCTATCAGTACATCCACGTGGCGTTCCAGGGGTCATTCGCCTGTATCACCGTCGGCCTGATCGTCGGCGCGCTGGCAGAACGTATTCGTTTCTCCGCCGTGCTGATCTTCGTGGTGGTGTGGCTGACACTCTCTTATGTGCCGATTGCGCACATGGTCTGGGGCGGCGGTCTGCTGGCGTCTCACGGTGCGCTGGACTTCGCAGGCGGCACGGTGGTGCATATTAACGCTGCGGTTGCAGGTCTGGTCGGGGCATACCTGATTGGCAAGCGTGTGGGCTTTGGCAAAGAGGCGTTTAAACCGCACAACCTGCCGATGGTCTTCACCGGTACGGCAATCCTCTATTTTGGCTGGTTCGGTTTCAACGCCGGTTCAGCAAGTGCTGCAAACGAAATCGCTGCGCTGGCCTTCGTGAATACCGTGGTAGCCACCGCGGGTGCAATCCTCTCCTGGGTGTTTGGTGAGTGGGTGGTACGCGGTAAACCATCCCTGCTGGGCGCCTGTTCCGGTGCGATTGCCGGTCTGGTTGGCATCACCCCGGCGTGTGGTTATGTCGGTGTCGGCGGCGCGCTGCTGATTGGTATCGTCGCCGGTCTGGCGGGTCTGTGGGGCGTAACGGCGCTGAAACGCGTTCTGCGTGTCGATGACCCTTGTGATGTGTTTGGTGTGCACGGCGTGTGCGGTATCGTTGGCTGCATCATGACCGGTATCTTCGCCGCGACGTCGCTCGGTGGCGTAGGCTACGCAGAAGGCGTGACCATGGGCCATCAGCTGCTGGTTCAGCTGGAAAGTATCGCTATCACTATCGTCTGGTCGGGTGTTGTGGCCTTCATCGGCTACAAACTGGCGGACATGACCGTTGGCCTGCGTGTACCGGAAGAGCAAGAGCGCGAAGGGCTGGATGTGAACAGCCACGGCGAGAATGCGTACAACGCCTGAGCAGATTGAGTTTCTCCTGTAGCAAAAAGCCTCCCGATGGGAGGCTTTATTTTTTCCCTCAGTCACGGACCGTCACGAGAAGAGGGGCGAGGTGAGGGCACAGATTACCCCCGGTTTCGCATTACCCCTTCCTGTACCGTTGACGCAACCAGCACGCCCCCCTGCGTATAGAACTCACCGCGAACAAACCCGCGCGCGCTCGACGCCGACGTGCTTTCCACGCTGTACAGCAGCCATTCGTTCATGTCGAACGGACGATGGAACCACATGGAGTGGTCGATGGTCGCGACCTGCATCCCTTTTTCGAGGAAGCCCACGCCGTGCGGCTGCAGTGCCACCGGCAGAAAGTTGAAATCAGACGCATAGCCCAGCAGATACTGGTGAACGCGAAGATCCTGCGGCATTGCACCGTTGGCGCGGATCCACACCTGACGTTTTGGCTCGGCGATATGGCCCTTCATCGGGTTATGGAATTCGACCGGGCGGATTTCCAGCGGTTTATCGCACAGGAATTTCTCTTTCACCTGCGGCGGCAACAGATGCGCCAGTCCCCGGGCAATGTCCGTTTCCGATTTCAGTTCGTCCGGTGCCGGGGCAGGCGGCATCGTTTTTTGATGCTCATAACCGCTTTCCGGTGCCTGGAATGACGCCGTCATATAAAAAATCGGTTTGCCGTTCTGGATTGCCGCGACGCGGCGGGCGCTAAAACTGTTGCCGTCACGCAGCACTTCGACGTCATAGATTATCGGTTTTGCGCTGTCGCCAGGACGTAAAAAATAGCTGTGAAAAGAGTGCACCAGACGGTCTGCAGGCACGGTCTCTTTGGCGGCATACAGCGCCTGTCCCACCACCTGGCCGCCGAAAACCTGGCGTAAGCCAAGGTCTTCGCTCTGCCCGCGAAAGAGTCCTTCTTCAATTTTTTCCAGATTCAGTAATGTCAGCAGATTGTTCAGTGCTTGACTCATAGTCGTCCTCAATAAAACGCCGTGGCGAAAGATAAGATGATTATAACGTAAAAAGGAGAGTGGTCCGATGGGTGCAATAATCTGAATAAGCGGCTGAAACCAGGCATATATAAGTGATATGTGCCACACTTAGTCACGTTATGTATTTGCTAACGACTCTTGGCGGGATCGATCCCGCTGGTGCATTGAAGATAAGGAGAACTCAATGAAACTCGTGCACATGCTTAGTGGTTTAGCGGTAGCGGTTGCTCTGTCTGCCTGTGCGGATAAAAGTGCCGACATCCAGACGCCAGCGCCAAACCCAAATGCCGCTGGAGCGACGACACAGCCAACCATGCAGCAACCTAACGTTTCCGGTACGGTGTGGATCCGCCAGAAAGTGGCCCTGCCGCCGGACGCCGTCTTAACGGTGACCCTGTCGGATGCTTCTCTGGCCGATGCGCCGTCTAAAGTGCTGTCGCAGAAAGCGGTACGTACCGAAGGGAAACAGTCACCGTTCAGCTTCGTGCTGCCGTTTAACCCGGCAGAAATCCAGCCGAACGCGCGTATCCTGCTGAGCGCAGCGATTACTGTGAACGACAAACTGGTGTTCATTACCGATACTGTACAGCCGGTGATCAACCAGGGCGGGACCAAAGCTGATCTGACGCTGGTTCCGGTTCAGCAGACTGCCGTGCCGTTACAGCAGGGTGGTGGTGCCGCGACGACGGTTCCGTCAACGTCGCCAACGCAGGTTAATCCATCTTCTGCCGTGCCTGCACCGACACAGTACTAAGTCTGACCTTTGCCCTCTCCTTCGCGGGGAGGGCAGTTAATACACCCAGCGATACTTCTGCATATCAATCTTCCCTTTTCCTGACACCTGTACACCTTCAGACAGCAATGCCTGGCGCTGACGCTGCAAATCCGGGCCGGTCAGTGAAATTTCGCCATGTCGATTTACCACCCGATACCAGGGCAGCGTACTGCCTTCCGGCAGACGTTTCAGCACACCGCCGACCTGACGCGCCGCGCGCGGGGAACCGGCTAGCCTGGCGATATCACCATAGGTGGTGACATACCCTTCCGGAATCGAGGCCACAATTTGCCAGACCCGTTGGGGGAAAGAGTCATGTTCATCCATGGGCGCTCCTTTGGTAGGGTCATCGATTCTTCCGGAACAAGGGCGGGAAGTTCGGGTCTAATGTAGACAGGCATAATCGCGCAGTCCAGCGCAGATTTCATGCGGGGATGGGCAGAATCTCGGATAAATTCCACAGTTTGCGCAATAAACCATCATCCGGTCGCGGTTAACTTGCAATTGCGATCCTGTGCAGGGATAATGCGCCAGCGCGTTGGGTAACAACGCTCTCAATGGGGGCTCTGTTGGTTCTCCCGCAACACTACTCTGTTTACCAGGTCAGATCCGGAAGGAAGCAGCCAAGGCAGATGACGTGTGTGCCGGGATGTAGCTGGCAGGGCCCCCACCCATTTCTGCCTCCCTGAAAATTTCTCCCTCTTAAAAAATATTGCCCATTAATATAAAGGGGTTATGTAATATATCCTTCATTGCAATGAAATAATATTGTCATAAACCTGTAATAATAGACTGGCAAATTAATGTCGGGGTGTTTTTAATCCGTCATAAGCAAAAAATATATCAGTGGATTGCCCCGGTAACTTCGTGTATTAAATTAAATAACTTATTCCGAAGGGAAGTGACAAACATGGGCACTGCAGTCTTAAACGTAAAAATTGATGAAGCGCTAAAAGAGAGACTTCGTCATTATGCCGAAGCGAATAACGAGAATTTAAGCGTGACGACAGAAAAACTGCTGCTGCTGGCGTTTGAGGCAGTAGAAGAGGCGGGAGTAACGGAAGAGGATATTGATAATCAGCATACGGAAGAAGAGAGTGTGACTCCTTTTACTCCTAAAGAAATCAAGGCTCTACGCAAACTTCTGAAGAAGAGAAAATGAAACAACAACTGTCTACTGCCAACGACTACAAAGAGGCCTGCGATCTGCTTCGTTCAGGCTACGTAAAACACGTACGTCTTGGCTGGAATGTAGGAAGTGATGAGTTCTTTCGCATTGCGTCTGACTGGTGTGATACGGGCGCGAAAATAAAGAAAGAAGGAGAAAATTTCGTTATTTCTCTGAAAGGTTTTCCGATTCCTCCTCAGCACTGATGACAAACCTGTGAAAACTGCTGACTGCATCTAGTGCAGCCAGCAGTTTTTATTTCCCGCTGGTTATATTACGCCACGTTTTAAATAACTTTCACTTCTGTTCAGCGAGTTCCACAGCGGTTTAATTCGCAGTAGCGCGTTTTCCAGCTGCGCCGAATCCATTGAGAAGGGCATACGCAGATAGCGGTCAAACGCCCCGGAAAGCCCAAAGCGTGTGCCGGTGCCGAGATGAATTCCCAGCGTTTCCGCCCGTGCGCCGAGCTGCGTGGCGACCATCCCCGGCAGCTCCACCCAATACGACAGCCCGCCCTCTGGCTCGTGAAAACGCCATTCCGGAAAATGCTCGCGCATTAACGCGCTGCAGCGATCGCGGCGTTCTGTCAGCATCTGCCGTCTTGCGGGCAGGAAAGTGGCGGCGTGCTCAATCAGCCACAGGGTGGCCAGCTGTTCCAGCAACGGCGATCCAAGATCGAGGGTATCGCGCGTCTGGGCCAGCGTGGCAATGGTGCGCGACGAGGCGCGGATCCAGCCCAGGCGTAATCCTCCCCAGAAACTTTTGCCCGCTGAACCGAGGGTAATGACGTTGGCCTGCGGGTTAAACGCCGCCAGCGGCGGCGGGGGTGGCGCATCAAACCACAGGTCAACCATGGTCTCATCCACCACCAGCGTGGTGCGGGTTTGTGCGGCGATATCGGTGATGGTCTGGCGGGTGGCGATGTCCATGCAGCGCCCGGTGGGATTATGGAAATCCGGCATCAGGTACGCCAGTCGCGGCGCGGTTTGCGCCAGCGTCGCGGCAAAGCCGTCCGTATCCCAGCCCGATTCCGGCAGCGCCACGCCAACAGGACGACAGGACGCGCCCTGGATTGCCGCAATCGCCAGCGGGTAAGTGGGATGATCCACCACCACCCGATCGCCTGGCCCGGTCAACATGCGCAGCACCAGCGCCAGGCCGCTGACCGCACCGTTGACCACCATGATTTCGTCTGCCCGCGTCGGCAGCCCGCGCGAAGAATAACGTGCAGCGATGGTTTCGCGCAGCTCCGGTAAGCCCAGCTGGTCATAACCCGTGTGAGAGAGGTGTTGGGTCATGGCGGTGAGCGCGTGGGTATAAGCCTGGTGAATTTCCGGCCCGGCGCTGAGCGCGGCGGTTGAGAGATCCAGCGCAGTGCTGATGGCCGCTCGCGTCGGGACGGCGTGGCTGTCCGGCAGAATAATGCGGGAGCCGCTGCCGTGGCGGCTCTCCAGATACCCGGCGTCGCGCAGGTGCGCCAGCGCGCTGGCAATCGTCGTGCGGCTCACGTTGAGCACCGTAGCCAGTTCGCGCTCACCGGGCAGGCGCGTATCGAGGGCCAGTCGGCCATCGAGAATCAACAGGCGCAGCGCTTCCGCCAGTTGTCGCCATAAAGGCGTGCGGGAGGAGGGCTGTTGCCAGTGGCCTAAGAGGCGCACCAACGACTGGCTACCGAAGCGACGAGATGACATATGCAGTCCACTATTTGAAAACTGGACATTAATCATAGAGCCATTTTCAGCCAGGATGAAAGCATAACTTTCTGGAGAACCATCATGCTGCGTCGCTTACTGCAACTTTACGTCGGACTGGGATTTTACGGGCTTTCTACGGCGATGTTTGTCCGCGCCGATCTCGGTGCCGATCCGTGGAACGTGTTCCATCTGGGCGTGGCCCGCCTGCTGGCGATGGACATCGGCACGGTAATGATTTTGACCGGTGCGCTGGTGCTGCTGTTCTGGATCCCACTGCGTCAGCGCCCAGGCCTTGGCACAATCAGTAACGTCATTGTGATTGGCCTGGCGGCCGATGCGTCCTTGTCGCTGCTCCCCGAGATGAGTTCGCTGGTGGCCCGCAGCGCGCTGCTCATCTCCGCCGTGGTGGTCAATGCGCTGGCGACCGGAATGTACATCGGCGCAGGGTTTGGCTCCGGCCCGCGCGACGGCCTGATGACCGGCATTAACGCCCGCACGGGCTGGTCGGTGCGCAGCGTGCGTACGGCGATTGAAGTGTCGGTGTTGCTGATTGGTTGCGTGCTCGGCGGAACCTTTGGCGTGGGCACGGTCCTGTACGCGCTGGCTATCGGGCCGCTGATCCAGATCTGCCTGCCGTGGTTTCGTCAGAAGCCGCAGGTGACGCTGGTGCCAGAGCCGGAACGAATTGTTTAAACTGCGAAGCGCTCACATGCTTTACCCGCCGCGCTGTGCCAGAATACCGGCATCTCTCGCTGCGATACTAAAAGCATGAAAGCCATCACTCTCTATGACGTTGCCCGCCTGGCGGGCGTTTCCTATCAGACGGTCTCCCGCGTAATAAACGACGCGGAGCACGTCTCCGCAAGGACCCGTGAAAAGGTGCAGCAGGCGATGGCTGAACTGCACTACGTCCCCAATCGCGGTGCGCAGCAACTGGCCGGAAAACGCACCCGCACGCTGGGGCTGATTACCACCGACCTGGCGCTGCATGCGCCCTCGCAAATTGCCTCTGCGGTAAAATCCCGCGCGGGCGAGTGCGGCGCAAGCGTGCTGATTTCGATGGTGGAGCATCCTGAACGGTGCCAGGCGGCACTCCAGGAGTTACTGGCCCAGCGCGTGGAGGGCTTGCTGGTCAACGTTCCCCTCGACGATCCCCTCGCCGAACAGATCCGCCAGCTTGCCGCACCGGTGCCAGTATTATTCTTCGACGTCTCCCCTGAAGCGAAAGTTCATCGCCTGGCCTTTGATGCGGAGCAGGGCGCTAAGCTTGGCGCTGAGCACCTGCTGGCGCTTGGACACCGACGCATTGCCTTGCTCAGCGGGCCAGAGAGTTCCGTCTCATCGCGCGCGCGTCTCGCGGGCTGGCAGGCGCGGCTGGCGCAGGACAATCTGGTTCCGTGCGCGATGGCCCATGGCGACTGGAGCGCGGCGTCAGGGTATGAAAAAGGTCATCAGCTATTGGCGGGGAGCGCTCTTCCTGATGCGATTCTGGTGGCAAACGATCAGATGGCCCTCGGTGTGATGCGCGCCTGTGCTGAAAAAGGGATAGCCGTACCGGGGCAGATGTCGGTGGTGGGATTTGATGATACCGCTGACAGCGCCTGGTTCTCCCCGCCGTTGACCACCATTCGGCAGGCGTTTCGCGTGGCCGGCGAGCGCAGCGTCGAGTGGCTGCTTTCCGGATCAACGGATGAACTCTGGCAAACGCAGCTTCCTGTCACGCTGGTGGAGCGCCACTCCAGCGCCCGTCACGCCCCCGATCAGGCCGATCGCGAAGCGCTGGCACAGCAGCTGAAATCCCTGGCGCTATTGGCTGAGCAGCTGGCGCGGAACTGATCCTTTTGTGATCTGGCTCGCTTCGCCGTGGTCAGATCCTTTACCGGCTCCTCTCACCAGGGCATTGTGACTTAAATTGTGAGCGCTTCGCAAAAGAGGTCAATATGTCTGTCGCATCCCCGCACTCTCTGCATTCTGTTTTAACTCGTCGCGACTGGGAAAATCCCGGCGTCACTCAATGGCATCGGCTAGATGCCCACGCGCCGTTTCACAGCTGGCGCGATGAAACGCAGGCTCGCGATGAGCAGCCACCTTCGCACAAGCGGTTACTGAACGGCGACTGGCAGTTCCGCTTTTTCACGGCGCCAGAACAGGTTCCTGAGCACTGGATAACAGAAGAGTGTGCAGAGGCTATCACCACGCCGGTGCCGTCAAACTGGCAGATGCAGGGCGTTGATACGCCGATCTACACCAACGTCACCTACCCGATCATCGTCAATCCCCCGTTTGTGCCCGCCGAGAACCCGACAGGTTGTTACTCGCTCACATTTGAGGTGGAAGAAGAGTGGCTTAAGAGCGGCCAAACGCGCATCGTTTTTGACGGTGTGAACTCGGCGTTTTATCTCTGGTGCAACGGCGAGTGGGTGGGGTACTCCCAGGACAGCCGCCTGCCGGCGGAGTTCGATCTTACGCCTGTGCTGAAACCCGGCAGTAACCGCCTGGCAGTGCTGGTGTTGCGCTGGTGCGACGGGAGTTATCTGGAAGACCAGGATATGTGGCGGATGAGCGGGATTTTCCGCGACGTGTCGCTCCAGCATAAACCGGCCACTCACATTGCCGATTACCACTACGTCACCGAACTGAATGCGGATTACGATCGCGCAAAATTGCAGGTGGAAGTGGCCCTCGGCGGCGAGGCAGTGGCCGACAGCGAAGTCGTGCTAACGCTCTGGCAGGATGATGAACCGGTCGCGACGACGACCGCCCGACCAGGCTCTGCGATTGTTGATGAGCGCGGTAACTGGGCCGAGTGTTTACATGTCACTCTGCCGGTGGACCGCCCGGCGCTGTGGAGTGCCGAAATGCCCGCGCTTTATCGTCTGACGCTCGTTCTGCGTGACGGGCAGGGAAATCTGCTGGAAGTGGAGGCCTGCGATGTCGGTTTCCGCCGCGTGGAGATCAGCAATGGCCTGCTGAAAGTCAACGGTCAGCCGCTGCTGATCCGTGGGGTGAACCGCCACGAGCACCATCCCGAAAACGGCCAGGTGATGGACGAAGCGACCATGCGCCGCGATATCGAGCTGATGAAGCAGCATAACTTTAACGCCGTGCGCTGCTCGCATTACCCTAACCATCCGCTGTGGTATCGCCTGTGCGACCGCTACGGCCTGTATGTGGTGGACGAAGCGAATATTGAAACCCACGGCATGGTGCCGATGAGCCGTCTGGCGGACGATCCGCGCTGGCTGCCTGCCATGAGCGAGCGCGTCACGCGCATGGTGCAGCGCGACCGCAATCATCCGTCGATCATCCTCTGGTCGCTGGGCAATGAGTCCGGCCACGGCGCCAATCACGATGCGCTCTATCGCTGGATCAAAACCACCGATCCGACGCGTCCGGTCCAGTATGAGGGCGGCGGGGCAAATACCGCCGCGACGGATATCGTCTGCCCGATGTACGCCCGCGTCGATCAGGATCAGCCGTTCCCGGCGGTGCCAAAATGGTCGATTAAAAAGTGGATCGGGATGCCGGACGAAACGCGCCCGCTGATCCTCTGCGAGTACGCCCACGCGATGGGCAACAGCTTTGGCGGGTTTGCCAAATACTGGCAGGCATTCCGTAGCCATCCGCGCCTGCAGGGCGGGTTCGTCTGGGACTGGGTGGATCAGGCGTTAACCAAAAAAGACGACAACGGCCAGGCATTCTGGGCCTACGGTGGGGATTTTGGCGATACGCCGAATGATCGTCAGTTTTGCCTGAACGGGCTGGTATTCCCGGATCGCACGCCGCATCCGGCGCTGTTTGAAGCTCAGCGCGCCCAGCAATTTTTCACTTTCACACTGGTGAGCACTTCGCCGCTGGTGGTGGATGTGCACAGCGATTACCTGTTCCGCCACAGCGATAACGAATCCCTGCGCTGGTGCATCATGCGTGACGGCGACGAGGTGGCGAGCGGAGAAGTGCTGCTGTCCGTTGCGCCGCAAGGCACCCAGCGTATTGAAATGGCTTTGCCTGAACTGGCCGCTGCACCGGGCGAAGTCTGGCTGAATCTCGACGTATTCCAGACGGCAGCAACCCACTGGTCGCCCGCTAATCATCGCTGCGCCTGGGATCAGTTCCCGCTGCCTGCGCCGTTGTCTGTGTCAGTGCCGGTTGCCGGACAGGTAAAACCGCAGCTGACGGTTAACGACGAAGTGCTGGAAGTGAGCCACCTGGATCAACGCTGGCATTTCGATCGCGCCAGCGGAAATCTGGTCCAGTGGTGGAACCGCGGTACGCAAACACTGCGCTCGCCGCTCATCGAGAACTTTACCCGCGCGCCGCTGGATAACGATATTGGCGTCAGCGAAGCGACGCGCATCGATCCGAATGCCTGGGTGGAACGCTGGAAAGCGGCGGGAATGTATAACCTCGCGCCGCGCGTGTTGCAGTGCGAAGGCGAGCAGCGTGCGCAGGAGGTGGCGATTACCACGCTTCATGCCTGGGAGTTTAACGGCAAAACGCTGTTCATGAGCCGGAAACTCTGGACCGTTGACAGCCACGGTGTGCTGCAAGGTGATGTGCAGATTCAGGTGGCAAGTGATATTCCACAGCCGGCGCGCATCGGCCTGAGCTGCCAGCTGGCAGAGGCGTCGGCGTCCGCAAGCTGGCTGGGGCTCGGGCCGGATGAGAACTACCCGGACCGAAAACTGGCGGCGCGACAGGGGCGCTGGACGCTGCCGCTGGAGGCGCTGCACACGCCCTATATCTTCCCGACGGAAAACGGCCTGCGCTGCGATACCCGCGAGCTGACATTTGGCGCGCACCAGCTGCAGGGCCATTTCCACTTTGCGCTCAGCCGCTACAGTCAGCAGCAGCTGCGCGACACCACGCATCATCATCTGCTGATTGAGGAGCCGGGCTGCTGGCTGTCTCTCGACGCATTCCATATGGGGGTGGGCGGGGATGACTCGTGGAGCCCAAGCGTTTCGCCGGAGTTTATCCTCGCAGACCGTTCACTGCGTTACGCGTTTAGCTGGCGACAGGACTAAACTTAAATCCGTCAGAGGCGGCCACACCAGGTGGCCGCATGATCACTTCGGAGGTTTGACTCATGAAGTATGTTGATGGTTTTGTGGTCGCTGTTCCCGCGGAAAATAAGGAGGCTTATCGCGAGATGGCAGCAAAAGCGGCCCCGCTGTTTAAAGAATTTGGCGCGACACGGATCGTGGAGTGCTGGGCTGACGATGTTCCCGATGGAAAGCTCACCGATTTTCGCATGGCGGTGAAAGCGGAAGAGGGCGAAGAGGTCGTCTTTAGCTGGATTGAATATCCGTCAAAAGAGGTTCGCGATAAAGCTAACCAGCAGATGATGGCCGACCCGCGCATGAAAGAGTTCGGCGAGTCGATGCCCTTTGACGGTAAAAGGATGATCTACGGCGGATTTGCGCCGCTGCTGGATGAGTAATCCGTGCGCCCGGCGCGGCTCGCCGGGCATTACTCTGGATCGAGGTTATTCTCTGCCCACAGTATGAACTCAATTTTTGGCAAGGCCTTGCTGTACAACCAGCCCTGCCCGTACTGCACGCCGTGGCGGCGCAGCCACTCAAGCTGTCCTTCTGTTTCAATCCCTTCGGCGACCATCGCCAGCTTCAGCGATTTAGCCATTTCGATAATGTGTGGCGTGACGTTTTTGTACTCCAGTGCGTCCACGAACGACTTGTCGATTTTCAGGATGTCCACGTCCAGATCCTGTAGATAGCTGAGGCTGGAGTAGCCGGTGCCAAAATCATCGATATGAATAGGATGGCCCGAGCGGCGGAAGCTGGCAATCGCGGGCGCGCTCACCTTCGGATCGGCAAATCCGCGCTCGGTCAGCTCAAGTGCAATCTGCTGCGGTGTGATCTGCCAGTGGTTCAGCAGGCGGCTAAGCAGGGGCGGCAATTCAGTGCAAAAGAGATCGGCGGGAGAGAGGTTGATCGAAATATGCTGATCCGGATTGTGGCGCAGCCATTCGCCCATATCTTCAAACACTTTCTCGAACACCAGTCGGGTAAGCCTTGAGGTCAATCCGGTCTGTTCGGCCAGCGGAATAAAGATGTTCGGCGACAACATACTGCCGTCCGGCTGCGGCCAGCGGACCAGGGCTTCTGCGCCGGTAATCTTACCCGTGTCCAGCGCTACAATGGGCTGATAATGCACCACCAGTTCGCGAGCGTTGATCGCATCCAACAGGCGATAGCGTGGCGACTGCAAACGGCGCAACACGCGCAGGATAAACGCGGCGGCCAGTAAACTGATGAGCGCACCAAACGGGAACCAGAAAAGCAGCTGCTGATGCCAGCTCGCTTTTAACGGTTTCAGGGAGGCCCAGGCGACGACGGCATAGCGCAATTCCGGTACCTCTTTGACCACATACATGAAGCCATCATGCTGGAGACGCGTGAGATTCTGCGTATGGAGCTTTTTCCAGATCAGCGGGTCCAGCGGGTTGCTGCTGGCGAACACCCGATTACTGTCTTCGCCGACCAGCGCGGCATCAATCGGCCAGGAACCAAAGGGAATAACGTCAATCAGGGATGACGGGTCAATCACCACCATGTAGTGGCCTTTTCCCAGCATCAGCATGAAACGATTAACGTCCAGATCGTTTTGCGTCGTTAGCCAGGCGCGATAGCCATCGGCGGTGGTGCGCACAGGCGCAGGAAAAGGTATGGAGTTGCTGACCTGTTCAAGCGACGAGCAGATCGGCTTTTGGTCGACGACGTACATCACTTCCTGAACGTAACGCAGGGAGAACGCCACGCGGCGCATGTCGAGGAGATGTTCGTGACTGCAGGGCGTGCTTTGCAGGGGCTGGAGCTGTTTTAAGGCGGTTTTTCCCTGGCTTACGACTTTATCTGCCCGGAGCAAGACGCGTGAGGAGTACCGGTCCAGCGCTTCGACGAAATTCTCTTCCGCCTGGCGGTGCGCCATCCAGACGCTCAGACAAATGGGGATCAGCACGGCAAAGATCAGAACACCAGTCACCAGGCTGACCAGTTGGCGAGTTGTCATGCTAGGGTTTCCTTTCTGAGCCGCTGATTTACATTACCGCTGAATAATAATCTTATAGTATGCGGCAGAGTTTGATTTCATTCAGGTAAGGCTTATGAAAAAAAAAGAGTTTGTGACGCAAGATCTGCTGAGCAAAATTTACCAGGATACGACGCCCGGACCGCGTAAGCTGTCGCCGGAAAGACAGCTCGCCGAGGAGTACGGCGTGTCGCGTTTTACTATTCGCCAGGCGCTGGAAAAGCTGGTCAGCATCGGAGTGGTGCGGATTGTGCAGGGGTCGGGGATCTGGATCAACGAGCAGGCGCGCAATAATCCGCTGGTCTATAACTCGATCACGGAGAAACGCTTCGATCAGATCCGTTACCGGATGATCAGTCTGCATAAAACGCGCCCGGACCGCGCCGCGCAGCAGATTTTTGGGCTAGACGAGGAGAGTTTTATCTGGCACTTCTGCCGCCTGCGCTACGTCGATGATGCGCCGGTGCAGCTGGAGATCTCCAGCATGCCTGTGGCGGATTTTCCCGACCTTAACCAGCAGGCGATTGAGCGATCGATTCAGCAGTACGTGCTGAGCAAAGGTTTCACCATTTCCCACATGCTGACCACCTATCGCGCAGTGAGTGTCAGCCGCGAACAGGCGGTGATTCTGGGCTGCAAGAAGGGCAGCCCGGCGATGCATATTAATAATCGCGGTATTCTCGACGGAGGACGCGTATTCGAGGTGAGCGATATTATCGACATCAACTACACCTGTACTTACGTCATCCCCTACAACCGCGACAACTTAACCTGGCGGCAAAATCAGGGTGTATGAATCGCCCCATCGGGCAGGCGGCTCTGCGTCCACTCATGCGGGCGGTAGACAACCGGATGCGCCAGGGCCAGCTCCTCGTTGAAACCCACGCCGATGCCGGCGTTGACAGGTGGATAGATAAACCCCTCTTTTGCCACCGGTGCGCCAGGGAAAACCGCATCCGTGGTTTGCGAACGGGGAATGAACTCCTGAATCGCCGCATTATGCAGATGAATATTCAGATGGGTATTCACCGCCACGCCGATAGGCGTCATGTCGCCCGGTCCGTGCCACGCTAAACGCACGCCAAAAGCCTGACACAGATGCGCCAGTTTGATGGCCGGGGTGATGCCGCCGATCTGTGATACGTGACAGCGGATGAAGTCGATACGACGATTGACGATCAGGTCGTGCCATTCTGCCGGGTTGTTAAACAATTCCCCCATCGCCAGCGGTACACAGCTTTGCTGGCGCACCTGCTCCAGCCAGGCGCTCTGCTGTGGCGGTAAAATATCTTCAATAAAATAGGGCTGGAACGGTTCGAGCAGTTTTGCCAGTTGAACGGCCTGCTGCGGGAACAGTCGCTCGTGGACGTCGTGTAAAATGTGCAGCTTCCAGCCATATTTTTCCCGCAGCGCGCGGAACATCTCGACGGTGTTCGCCATGTACTCCTGCTGATCGAACCAGGCGCCAGGCGTTGGATTATCCGGGGCGTGAAGTGCCGACGGCGTGCCGCCGTAAAAGCCAAGCTGACAGCGAATATGCCGGTAACCCTGCGCCAGCAGTGAATCCACAGAGGTGAACAGTTCTTCCAGCGTTTCGCCGCTGGCGTGGCTGTAGGCGGGGATCGCGTCGCGGGATTTGCCGCCCAGTAGTTGATAGAGCGGCATGCCTGCCAGCTGGCCTTTGATGTCCCACAGCGCCATATCGACACCCGATATCGCATTGTTCATCACCGGGCCATTACGCCAGTAGGCGTTGACGTTCATCATCTGCCACAGATCTTCGATATTGTTGGCATCGCGACCAATGAGCAGCGGTTTGAGATACTCATCCACCAGGGTTTTGACCGCCAGCGGGCGCTGCTGAAAGGTGGCGCAGCCGTGGCCGGTGATCCCCTGGTCGGTAGTGACACGTACCGTCACCAGATTATGTCGGTCCGGGCGGGTAATAAAACATTCGATATTTTTAATCATCACAGGCGTCACGAAATAACTCCTTGGGGGCTCTGTGGGAATAGGTTATGGGGAATATCATCACCCTAAAAATGTTGGCGGGTAAACCGTTTTTTTGACTATTTATTTTGGTCAGTTATTTAACGGTAAAGTAATTAAAAACCAGACCAATTTTAGATTGATGAGGGTTTTTATGCTTTTGTTATGGCTAAGTGTGAGCGGAATCAAATTTTATTGGTTTGTTTTGTTGTGAGGGTTTAATTATCCTCATGGCAACATTAAAACGACAACAACATCCGGCAGGAGTCTTTATGGGGACGCAAGAAGCCATCAATAATATTATTCGTCTGGTCGGCGGCCAGGGGAATATAAATAAAGTCTGGCACTGCATGACGCGCTTACGCTTTGATCTCATTGACGATAATAAAGTCGATCAAAACGAGATTAAAAAACTGCCTGGCGTGCTGGGCGCGCAGCTGCAGAGCGATCAGTTCCAGGTGATTATCGGACCGAAGGTGAACAGCTGGTACGAGCAAATGCTCAGCGTGCTGGGCAATAACGACACCGCGACACCTGCGGCGACAAAAGGGCGTAAGAGCCTGGTGTCGCTGTTTATGGACACGGTGTCGGGCGTGTTTGGCCCGATCGTACCGGCGATTGCCGGGGCGGGGATGATCAAAGGTCTGCTGGCCGGGCTTATCGCCCTGAAAGTTGTTTCGGCGAAAAGCGACACGGTGATGGTGATCGATCTCATCGCCAGCGGCGTTTTTTACTTCCTGCCATTTTTCCTTGCCGTTTCGGCGGCGAAAATCTTTAAGACTAATGAATATCTGGCGGCGGCCGTTGCGGCCTGTCTGATGTATCCGTCGCTCATCGAAGCGGCGAAAGCGCTGGCCACGCATCAGGAAGGGGCGGTCAGCGCGATTTGGCTGCTGGACGTGATTCCGGTGTCGGTCTTTAACTATGCCTCCAGCGTGATCCCGGTAATTTTCTCTATTCTGGCTTTGAGCTACATCCACCGCTGGGTGGACAGCATCATGCCCGACGTACTGAAAACGGTCTTTACGCCGACGCTGACGCTGTTCCTCGGCGCACTGGCCGCGCTGGTAGTGATCGGGCCGATTGGCATCTGGCTCGGTAAAGGACTGGCGCTGTTTATCGAAGGCTTGTTTGGCGTGTCGGCGAGTTTTGCCGGGCTGGTGGTCGGCGCGATTCGTCCGGTGGCGATCCTTACCGGCATGCACCATGCAATGACGCCTATCGCGTTGCAAAACTTCAGCGATCGCGGCTACGACATGCTGATGCCAATGATGTTTATGGCTAACATGGCGATTGCCGGGGCGACCTTTGCAATCTGGCGTATAAGCCGCGATCGGCAGGAGCGCACCGTGACCTTGTCTGCCGCCATTTCCGCTCTGCTCGGGATTACGGAACCGGCGCTGTTTGGGGTACTGACGCGCTACAAAAAAGCGTTTATCGCCGCCACCGTCGCCAGCTCTCTGGCCTCAGCGTTTATCGCGTTCTTTGGCGTTCGTCTCTACGGCTACATTCTGTCGAGCATTTTCAGTCTGCCGGCCTATATTGGGCCTTACTTTATCTTTGCGCTCTCGGGCGTGGTGATAGCGCTGGTGCTGTCGTTTGTCCTGACGACCATGATGGTGGGGAAAGAACAGGCGGAAGAAAAGTAAGCTAAACCCTCGCCTGACGGCGGGGGTTGTTTTTTGTTCGCGACTCGGATACCATTTTGTTATGTTATAACAAAACATGACGAGATGACCATGAAAGCTGATATCCATCCGTACTACCGCACCGTCGTTTTCCATGACACCAGTGCGAACGAATATTTTAAAGTAGGCTCGACCATTAAGACCGACCGCGAAATCGAACTCGACGGCGAGACGTTTCCGTACATCACCATCGAGGTGTCATCGAAATCGCACCCGTATTACACCGGTAAGCAGAAAACCTTCTCGACCGAAGGCAGCGCGGCCCGTTTCCGTCAGCGTTTTGGCGGTTTCATTAATGCGAAGCGAGGTTAATCATGCAGGTACTTAACTCGCTGCGCAGTGCAAAACAGCGCCATCCGGACTGTCAGATTGTTAAACGCAAAGGCCGCCTGTACGTAATCTGCAAATCGAATCCGCGGTTTAAAGCGGTGCAGGGACGTAAGAAAAGACGTTAGTTCTGTAGCATTCGCCAATTTTCCAGGGACTTTATCTGCTTGCCGTCGGCGCTGAAATTGTCGGCGGCAAGCCAGTTCTGAAAGGCGCGATCCCGCGTCTCCCACTCTTTATCTATGATTGAAAACCAGTCCGTATCGCGGTTGTGGCCTTTAGTCACCAGTGCCTGACGAAAACGCCCTTCATACTGAAATCCTAAGCGCAGCGCCGCGCGCCGTGATGGCTCATTGAGGCTGTTGCATTTCCACTCAACGCGACGATAGCCCAGCACCTCAAACACGTAGCGCATCAGTAAATACTGGGCTTCTGTGGACATCGGCGTGCGGCTCAGCAGGGGGGAGAAATGGACATGACCCACTTCTACCACGCCGTTTTTCGGATCGATGCGCATGAGCGCCAGCGTGCCGACGGGAGCCTGAGTCTGATTGTCGATGACCGTGAAGTGAATCGGATCGGACAGCGCGCAGACGCTCTCGACCCACGCGGTAAACGCCTCTACATTTGCATCCGGTTCACGCAACAGCCAGGTCCAGCTGCGGGTATCTTCCGCCAGATTGTACGCGGCGAACAGCGCGGCGGCGTGTTCCGGGCGTAGCGGCGTTAAGGTGCAATAGCGTCCGTTTAGCTCTACGCGCTCTGGATGCGGTCGCGGCTGCCAGTCGATTAGTTCATCGCCCACTGGCTGACCAAACTGGTTGAATTGATTCATCTTGATTCCCGTTGGCTTAAAGAGAGCCTCAGAGTAAGAAAAATGTGGCCCTGTAAAAAGGTCCACATGAGTGTGTTATGGTGGTACCACGGAGGGCGAGATGAACATTCCAGGCGACGACTTTTACACACTCATCACCCAGGCGCTGCAACGCCGTGGGGCAGAAACACTCCAGCGCACGCTGTATCGGGCATTGCGTGAGGCGATCCTGAGCGGCAGATTGCAGGCCGACAGCCGGTTACCCGGCTCCCGTCTGATCGCCCAACAGTTAGCGATTTCGCGTAATACGGTGAACGGCGCACTGGAACAGCTGACGCTGGAAGGTTATCTGCTGCGCAACCGACAGGGCACGCGGGTGGCACATCTCGCGCACTGTCACGCCGGGCAGTCATCGCAAGCCCTGGACATCACCCTTGCGCGCCGGGTGGCGAATCTTCCTGCGCCGACACCGCGTGGTACCCCGGTGCCCGCATTTACCCCCGGTACGCCTGCGATCAACTATTTCCCGCTGCCTCTGTGGCGGCGTCTGTACGATCGGGTTCTGCGCGAAGAGGGCAGTGCGCTGCTGGGCTACGGTTCACCGTCGGGTGAGCTTACGCTTCGTGAGGCGATTGCCCGTCATCTTGCGCTCTCGCGTGGCATCCAGTGTGACGCCAGCCAGATTGTGATCACCGAAGGGGCGCTGGAAGGCGTCAGTCTTTGTACCCAGCTGTTGAGTGAAACGGGGGATAGCGCCTGGATTGAAGATCCGGGTTATGCCGGGGCGAAAAGCGTGTTTGCCAAATCGGGCCTGACGATGGTCGGTATGCCCGTCGATGAAGAGGGCATGCGTCTGGAAACCCATGAGCACTCACCCAAACTGATATTCACCTCGCCGTCGCACCAGTTTCCCTACGGGAGCGTGTTAAGTATTACCCGGCGGCTGGCGCTGCTGGAGTTTGCCCGTCAGCAAAATGCCTGGATTATCGAAGACGATTACGACAGCGAGTTTCGCTACAGCGGCGAACTGGTTCCGGCGATGATGGGGATGCAGGAGAACGCGCCGGTGGTATATCTCGGGACGTTCAGTAAAACGCTCTTTCCGTCGCTGCGTACCGGATTTATGGTGCTCCCGAAGGCGTTAGCCCGCGCTGCGCACCCGGCCATCGGCTCGCTGCTGCGCGGTGGGCATCGCGCCGAACAGCGAACCCTGGCATTGTTTATCGAAGAGGGGCACTACGCGCGCCATCTTGCAGCGATGCGCAGACTGTATCGCAAGCGCTACCGACAGCTACGCGAGGCGCTGGCCGCTGAACTGCACGTTCCACATCGGGTGCTGGCCGGTGAGGGCGGTATGCATCTGACCGTTGCTATTGATGGTGTGGATGATAAAGCGATTGTGCAGCAGGCAAGAGCCTGTCAGCTGGCACCGGCCGCCCTGAGCGGTTACTACCTTGATACAAAACAGGGACAAACCGGGCTGGTGCTGGGATACGGGAATACGTCAGCCTCGCAGTTTGCGCCTGGGATCAGGCGCTTGCAGACCCTGATTACGCAGTGGCAGGGCGAGAAAGGGTAAAGACGTCGTAGAACGACAGTTCGCCTTTGGTGGAGATCATTTTCTGCAGTTTCGCCTTTTGCTCGTCTTCAACCTTTGGCGAATGCAAAATATTGCTGATCAGCTCCGACGGCACATAGCGTGTGTTGTACCACTCACCGTTATAGCAAACGCGGAAATCGAGCACGTCGATATCTTCATAGCGATAGCGGGGATTTACGTCGAAAAAGAAAAAGCCGTTAAAGACGACGAAAAGCACCACCAGCAGCCAGACCGAGTCGATCAGCGTTTCTGACAGCAGCATAACGACCAGCGTCGCCAGCAGTGCGGCGTACATCGCCAGGAACAGGCCAGGGTGTTTACGGATAAAGCTAATGCTAAAGCGCGGGCGATTATCGCGCTTTTCGCGGGCATTCAGATCGTCGATGGTTTCAGTAAGCAGGCGCTGTATCTCTGTCATTTATAACCTTCATGAATTTTGCAAAATACAGGGGATCTGCCCATTTTAGGGGAGCGGCGGGGGTGAAAGAAGTAACAGTTATGGGCATAAAAACCATAACAGTTACCGGTTTCTGCCTTAAAGCGTTTTGATGATCTTCGCCGGGTTACCGCCGACCACCACGTTATTCGGCACGTTTTTGGTGACCACCGCACCGGAAGCCACCACCACGTTATCGCCAATCGTGACGCCTGGGTTTATTACCGCGCGGCCACCGATCCACACATTATCACCGATGGTCACCGGTTTGCCTAATTCAGCGCCGCTGTTGCGTTCTGTGGCATCCAGGGGATGGGTGGCCGTGTAGATGTGCACGCCTGGCGCCAGCATACAGTTATCACCGATATGAATAGGGCAGACATCCAGCATCACGCAGTCGAAATTGGCGTAGAACGATTTACCGAGATAAATGTTATAGCCGTAATCGCAGCGAAAGCTTGGCTCGATATAGGCATCTTCTGCCTGGCCGAGAAGCTCCGTCAATATTGCCCGACGCTCAACTTTAGCATCGGGTTCCGTATGGTTATAACGATGAACCAGATGGCGCGCGCGCAGACGATCTGCCCGCAATGTGTCATCAGAGGGGCGGTAAAGCTCACCGGCAATCATTTTCTGTTTTTCTTCACTCATGGGAAACCTCACGGGAATGGTCCTGGCGCTACAGCGTAAAGAACCTCATCGTGAAAGGGAACGTTCCCATTAAGCTGATGTGATGATAATCACAACATTGTTGCCGACGTGCACGTTTGAAACGATGGGTCTGTTTGCCACGCAGGGATCGTATATCGAAAGGTGAATTCAGCGTAAGAAGGTAATGATATAACCTCAAAACAAAGCACTAGGTATTAACGGACAAATTTCCACACAGATACTGGGATTTTGTCATACAGTTTATTCATCGTTAACTCTGCAAGGCGGTGGTCGGCTGCTGAATAAAATACAGCCAGTTCATGATCGGGAAGTTCATATTTATTCTTTTCAATAACACGCTCCAGGGTGTCCAGTGACTGGCAGCGTCGCAAGCGCATCAAATAATCTGTCTTTGTTAATGGTTTATCAGACATAAATTCACCTTAGTAATTGTAATAATTTTAACATGAATGACTGACCGGGTTAGCTCTGCTCGCGTTGATGAAACAACGGAATAGGCGGTTTCCCGATTTACGCCATTTTTGCAAATCTTGTGTGTTAATGCCGTAACTGCTGAACAACATAAAGGTGTCGTCCAGATATTCATCAATTTGCTCAATCAATTTATTATCTTCATTGTACTTAATTTTATAATTAAGTGCGAAGGTTGCTATATGCTCTATGAGTTCATTTAGCTGCAAATTGATTGCGGAGGTCGGATCATTAACCCAGCCATGGTTACTTTCATCAAGATTGGCAAGGCAGTCATGGTACAAGGATTCGCAGAGAAATTTCAACTGCGCGATATCATGCCTTTTTGGCGAGTATTCGTCCATAGCGCATCCCCTTTTGAGTGATTCTTTACTCACCCGAGCAACGCTGTCGGGATGGATACAACTAGCTTACCTTAACGGGTGCTGTTTCCTGATGTCTTTAACTATAAGCCATGCTGATCAAGATTTCACCGCGCTATTACGAAAAATTACAATTAAAACGTCTGCTGCCGTTCGTCTCTGAATCTCCCTCATTCACGGTGCCAATTTTATCTAAATCATGGCAGAGATTTTGTCGGCTACCTTAGGATTCATCATGTTAGCTAAAACTTACACCTGAAATGTGGAATCCCAAATCTTCCTCATTACCTAAAACCGCCAGGAATAATCCTAATATCTTTAGGGCAAACGAAATAATTAAATAATTGCCGTAAGGATTAACGATGACTTTAAACAACAGAAGTTCAATGCGGTGACATAAAATAAATAAACGAACAATAAGCGTAATTTATGATTTTCGTCAGATAAAGAAAAAGGCCGCAATTTGCGGCCTTTTTAGCATGTGAAACCGGTATCAGTGATGATCTACTGAGTGACTGTGTTCCACATCTTCATTCTTGCGGCTAAAGCGGCGGCGTACCACCACGAAGAACACCGGAACGAAGAAGATAGCCAGTACGGTTGCGGTAATCATCCCGCCCATTACGCCGGTACCCACGGCGTTCTGCGCGCCGGAACCCGCACCGGTACTGATAACCAGCGGCATTACCCCGAGGATAAACGCCAGGGAGGTCATCAGGATTGGACGCAGACGCATACGTACCGCTTCCAGCGTGGCCTCAACGAGACCTTTGCCCTCTTTATCCATCAGATCTTTGGCGAATTCGACGATAAGTATCGCGTTCTTCGCCGACAAGCCAATGGTTGTCAGCAGGCCCACCTGGAAGTAAACGTCGTTGGTCAGGCCACGGAATGTCGCGGCCAGCAGCGCACCGATAACACCCAGTGGTACCACCAGCATGACGGAGAACGGAATCGACCAGCTCTCGTACAATGCTGCCAGACACAAGAACACCACAATCAGCGAGATGGCGTACAGGGCAGGGGCCTGGTTACCGGACAGACGTTCCTGATAGGACATCCCCGTCCAGTCGTAGCCGATGCCGGAAGGCAGTTTCGCCGCCAGTTCTTCCATCAGGTTCATCGCTTCACCGGTACTTCTGCCTGGTGCCGCCTGACCAAGGATTTCCATCGATGGCAAGCCGTTGTAACGCTCCAGACGTGGTGAACCGTATTCCCAACGTGAAGTAGAGAAGGCGGAGAACGGAACCATTTGACCTTCGCTGCCACGCACATACCAGTTGTTGATATCGTTCGGCAACATACGGTACTGCGCTTCAGACATCACGTACACTTTCTTCACACGACCGCGGTCGATGAAGTCGTTGACGTAGCTACCGCCCCAGGCTGCGCCCAGTGTGGTATTGATGTCGCTGATAGACACGCCCAGCGCCTGTGCTTTTTCCTGGTCGATATCGATCTTGTACTGCGGGGTATCTTCCAGGCCGTTAGGACGCACGCCGACCAGCAGATCAGGGTGTTTCGCCACTTCGCCAAACAGCTGGTTACGAGCCTGAGTCAGTTTCTCGTGACCCAAACCGCCCTGGTCGATCAGCTGGAAGTCGAAGCCGGTTGCCGTACCGAGTTCGACGATCGCTGGCAGGTTAAAGGCGAATACCATCGCATCTTTAATCTGCGAGAAGGTTCCCATCGCACGGCCGGTGATCGCTTCGACTTTGTTCTCATCGCCTGGACGCTCGCTCCAGTCTTTCAGAGAAACGAAGGCGATACCGGTGTTCTGACCACGACCCGCAAAGCCAAAGCCGTTAACCGCAAACACGGATTCAACATTCGCTTTCTCTTTGGTGAGGTAGTAGTTAGTCACTTCATCCAGCACTTTCTGGGTACGTTCTTGCGACGCACCCGCCGGAAGCTGTGCCATCGTCAGGAACACGCCCTGGTCTTCATCTGGCAGGAAGGAGCTTGGCAGACGAACGAACAGGAATGCCATGCCCACGACGATAATGATATAGAGCAGCAGATAACGACCGGTACTGCGCAGAATGTTGCCTACGCTGTCGGTGTAATGGTGCGTGCTCTTATCGAACATGCGGTTAAACCAGCCGAAGAAGCCTTTATGCTCGCCGTGGCCGCCTTTCTGAACAGGTTTCAGCATGGTGGCACAGAGAGCAGGGGTCAGAATCAACGCCACGAGAACCGACAGCGCCATTGCCGAAACAATGGTGATGGAGAACTGACGGTAAATCGCACCGGTTGACCCACCGAAGAAGGCCATCGGGATAAATACCGCAGACAGAACCATCGCGATGCCGACCAACGCGCCCTGGATCTGGCCCATGGATTTACGCGTCGCTTCCTTCGGCGGCAGCCCCTCTTCGGCCATCACACGCTCGACGTTTTCGACCACCACGATGGCGTCATCCACGAGCAAGCCGATGGCGAGCACCATCCCGAACATCGTCAGGGTGTTTATCGAGAAGCCGAATATCGCCAGTATTGCAAAGGTCCCTAACAGTACGACCGGAACGGCGATGGTTGGAATCAGCGTCGCGCGGAAGTTTTGCAGGAACAGATACATAACCAGGAACACCAGGATGATCGCTTCGACCAGCGTTTTCACCACTTCGTGAATCGAGATTTTAACGAACGGTGTGGTGTCATACGGGTAAACGATTTTCAGACCTGACGGGAAGAACGGCTCCATTTTCGCCAGTTCAGCACGGATCGCGGTCGCGGTATCCAGGGCGTTCGCACCGGTCGCCAGTTTAATCCCCAGACCGGAAGCCGGCTGGCCGTTAAACTTCGCCACGATGTCGTAGTTTTCACCGCCCAGCTCAACCTTCGCAACGTCGCGCAGGCGAACCTGAGAACCATCCTGATTGACCTTCAGCAGAATTTTGCTGAACTCATCGGCGGAGGTCAGACGGGTCTGCGCGATGATAGAGGCGTTCAACTGCTGCCCTTTCACCGGCGGTGTCCCACCTAACTGACCGGCTGCGACCTGGGCGTTCTGCGCTTTAATCGCGCTAATCACGTCGACAGGGGTCAGCTGGAAGTTGTTCAGTTTGTTCGGGTCCATCCAGATACGCATCGCGTACTGGGAACCAAACAGCTGAACGTCACCCACACCTGAAGTACGGCTGATGGCGTCCTTCATGTTTGCGCCCACGTAGTCGGAAATATCCTCCTGCGTCATGGTGCCGTTGGTGTTGATAACGCCGACAACCATCAGGAAGCTACTGGAGGATTTCTCCACGCTTACACCCTGCTGCTGGACTTCTTGCGGCAGTAACGGCATCGCCAGCTGCAGTTTGTTCTGCACCTGAACCTGCGCGATATCCGCATCCGTACCAGACTCGAAGGTCAGCGTGATCTGAACCGTACCGGTTGAGTCACTGTTGGAGGACATGTACATCAGGTTATCGATACCGTTCATGTTCTGTTCGATAACCTGAGTCACGGTGTCCTGCACCGTTTTTGCATCAGCCCCAGGATAGGTCGCGGTGATCGAAACTGCTGGCGGCGCAATCGTTGGATATTGCGCTACGGGCAGCTTCAGGATCGCCAGTCCCCCTGCAAGCATGATGATGATGGCGATCACCCACGCAAATATGGGGCGATCGATAAAGAAATTAGGCATGTCTTAACGGCTCCTGTTTAAGTTAAGACTTGGTTTGTTCTGACTGGCCACCGGCTGCGGCTTGTTGTTTATCGTCAGATTTGACTTCCTGCGCTTTCACCTGCGCGCCAGGACGTACTTTTTGCAAACCAGTGACAATCACGCGATCGCCATCTTTCAAACCGTCCGTCACCAGCCATTTGTCGCCAATCGCCTGCGTTGCAGTGATTTGACGCGTTTCGACTTTGTCATCCGCACCCACAACCAGCGCGCTGGCATCACCGCGTGGCGTACGTGTTACACCCTGCTGTGGCACCAGAAGTGCGGTTGGGTTGGTGCCTTCTTCAAGACGGGCACGCACGAACATACCTGGCAACAGCGTGTGGTCAGGGTTCGGGAAGATTGCGCGTAAGGTGATAGAACCAGTGGTTTGATCGACGGTCACGTCAGAGAATTCCAGCGCGCCAGCCTGTGGGAATTTGATGCCATCGCTGGTCACCAGCTCCACTTTTGCTTTGCCGTTTTCTTGCTTCAGCGCACCGCTTGCCAGCTCTTGTTTCAGACGCAGGAAATCGTTGCTGGACTGCGTAACATCAACATAGATCGGATCAAGCTGCTGCACGGTAGCCAACGCAGTGGCCTGACCGTTCTGTACCAGCGCACCTTCGGTGACAGCTGATTTACCGATGCGACCGCTGATAGGGGAGGTCACTTTGGTGTACGCCAGGTTAATGCGTGCCGTTTCAACAGCGGCTTTTGCAGCGAGTACCGCAGCGTTAGCCTGTTGAGAATCGGCCAGCGCCGTGTCGTAATCCTGTTGGCTGATGTACTGCGTGCCGAGCAGCTTTTTATAACGGTTCAGGGTCACCTGAGAAATTTTGGCTGCCGCTTCGGCTTTCGCCAGGTCACCTTTCGCACTGTCGTACGAAGCCTGATAGGTTGCCGGATCAATCTGATACAGAGAAACACCCGCTTTGATATCACTACCCTCGGTGAAGTTACGTTTCAGGATAATGCCGCTAACCTGAGGACGAACTTCCGCAACGCGGTAAGCGCTTGTACGGCCTGGTAATTCTGTGGTGATTTGAAGAGGTTCAGTTTTCAGCGTAACGACACCGACTTCTGGCATCTGCTGTGCTCCTTGTTGAGCCTGTTTCTCATCACATCCTGTAAGCGCTAAGCCGCCTGAGAGCATCAGAACGATCGCCAGAGGCGTTAACCCTCTGTTTTTGTTCATATGTAAACCTCGAGTGTCCGATTTCAAATTGATCAATGGATCAAAAGTCCGCAAACCCATTGCTGCGTTTATATTATCGTCGTGCTATGGTACATACATTCATAAATGTATGTAAATCTGACTCCTGTAAATTCATTGACGTATGGCACGAAAAACCAAACAACAAGCGCTTGAGACACGTCAACACATCCTGGATGTGGCATTACGTCTGTTTTCGCAGCAGGGGGTTTCTTCAACCTCTCTGGCGCAGATTGCTCAGGCCGCTGGCGTCACACGGGGAGCGATTTACTGGCATTTCAAAAATAAGTCAGATTTATTCAGTGAAATTTGGGAGTTATCAGAATCCAGTATTACCGATCTTGAGACTGAGTATCGGGCAAAATTCCCTGACGATCCACTCTCAGTTCTGAGAGAAATTCTGGTCCATGTCCTTGAGGCGACGGTCATTGAAGAAAGACGCCGCCTGATGATGGAAATCATCTTCCATAAATGTGAGTTTGTCGGTGAAATGGCCGTAGTGCAACAGGCGCAGAGAAGCCTGTGTCTGGAGAGCTACGATCGCATCGAATATACTCTGAATCAATGCATTCAGGCGAATATGCTGCCGGAAAATTTACTCACCCGCCGCACCGCCATCCTGATGCGCAGCTATATCTCCGGGCTGATGGAAAACTGGCTGTTTGCCCCGCAGTCCTTTGACCTGAAACAAGAAGCACGCAGCTACGTCGCCATTTTGCTGGAGATGTGCCAGTTCTGCCCGACGCTGCGTATGGAGCCGGGCGCGCTGCCAGCCTGATCGGCACCAGGAATTCTCCTGGAGGATTGCCTTCGCGCTATTCTGCTTTCACCTGCCGTGATATCCTTCGCACCAGACTATTCCCGGTCATTTCTGACATCAAATTCATCACTATGCTGCACTACACTCGCTCGCAAAACCCTGTTTTTGTCCTGATCTTCGCCGTGCTTTTTTTCTTCACTACGGCTTCTGCCGTTTACGCTCGCGCTGAGAATAACAGCGACGGGCCGACGCGTGCGGATGTTCAGTCTCAGCTGGATACGCTGAACAAACAAAAAGAGCTGACCCCGCAGGAAAAACTGATTCAGGCCGATCTGACCGAGACGCTCGAAACCCTTGATAAAATAGAGCGTGTTAAAACCGAAACCGCCCAGCTGCGTCAGAAAGTGGCTGAAGCGCCGGAAAAAATGCGGCAGGCGACCGCCGCGCTGAATGCCCTGAGCGATGTTGATAACGACGACGAAACCCGCAAAACCCTGGCCACGCTCTCGTTGCGCCAGCTTGAATCCCGCATGACTCAGGTGCTCGACGACCTGCAGACCGGGCAGAGCGATCTCGCCACTTACAACAGCCAGCTGGTCTCGCTGCAAACCCAGCCGGAACGCGTGCAGAATGCCATGTACTCGGCCTCTCAGCAGCTCCAGCAGATCCGCAACCGCCTGAATGGCACCACGCTCGGCGAGGGAGCGCTGCGCCCGACTCAGCAAGCGCTGCTGCTGGCCCAGCAGACGCTGCTCAATGCGCAGATTGACCAGCAGCGCAAAAGCCTTGAAGGCAACACCATTTTGCAGGATACGCTGCAAAAGCAACGGGATTATGTCACCGCCAATATTAATCGTCTGGAACACCAGCTCCAGCTCCTGCAGGAAGCGGTCAACAGTAAGCGCCTGACGCTAACCGAAAAAACCGCGCAGGAAGCCGTCTCGCCGGATGAAACCACCCGCATTCAGAACAACCCGCTGGTGAAGCAGGAGCTGGATGTGAACCATCAGCTCAGCCAGCGCCTGATTCAGGCTACCGAAAGCGGTAACTCGCTGGTTCAACAAAATATCAAAGTGAAGAACTGGCTGGATCGCGCCCTGCAGGCCGAACGTAATATTAAAGAACAGATTGCGGTGCTCAAGGGCAGCCTGCTGTTATCGCGCATTCTGTATCAGCAACAACAGACGCTGCCCTCCGCCGACGAGCTGGAAGACATGACCAACCGCATCGCGGATTTGCGTCTGGAGCAGTTTGAAATCAACCAGCAGCGTGATGCGCTTTTCCAGAGCGATGCGTTTGTCGCCAAAGTGGAAGAGGGGCACACCAGCGAAGTGAACGACGAAGTGCACGACGCGCTGTTGCAGGTGGTGGACATGCGCCGCGAGCTACTCGACCAGCTCAACAAACAGTTGGGCAACCAGCTGATGATGGCGATTAACCTGCAAATCAACCAGCAGCAGCTGGTGAGCGTGTCGAAAAGCCTGAAAGAGATCCTCACCCAGCAAATCTTCTGGGTTAACAGCAACAAACCGATGGACTGGGACTGGCTGAAGTCCTTCCCGGAGGCGCTGAAATCCCAGATCAAGAGCATGAAAATTACCGTGAACTGGGAGAAAGCCTGGCCTGCGGTGATGATTGCCTTCCTGGCCGGGCTGCCGCTGCTGCTGATTGCAGGGCTGATCCGCTGGCGTCTGGGCTGGCTCAAAAAATACCAGGCGAAGCTCGCCCATGAAGTCGGGCAACTGCGCAACGACAGCCAGCTCCATACGCCAAAAGCGATTCTTATCGATCTGATCCGCGCCCTGCCGGTGTGCCTGTTTATTCTGGCGGCGGGGCTGATTCTACTGACGATGCAGCTCAACATCAGCGATCTGCTGTGGGCGTTCAGTAAAAAACTGGCGCTGTTCTGGCTGGTGTTTGGCCTGTGCTGGAAAGTGCTGGAAAAAGACGGGGTGGCGGTGCGTCACTTCTCAATGCCGGAACAGCTCACCAGCCACTGGCGTCGCCAGATTGTGCGCGTGAGTCTGGCGCTGCTGCCGCTGCACTTCTGGTCCGTCGTGGCTGAACTTTCCCCGCTGCATCTGATGGATGACGTGCTGGGTCAGCTGGCGATTTTCCTCAACCTGCTGCTGATCGCCGTGCTGATGTGGCCGATGTGCCGCGACAGCTGGCGCGATAAAGAGTCGCATAATATTCGCCTGATCACCGTCACGGTGCTGGCGATTATTCCGCTGGCGCTGATGGTGCTCACCGCGACGGGCTATTTCTATACCACACTGCGCCTGTCGGGCCGCTGGATTGAAACCGTCTACCTGGTGATCCTCTGGAACCTGCTCTATCAAACGGTGCTGCGCGGGCTGAGCGTCGCGGCGCGCCGTATTGCCTATCGCCGTGCGCTGGCCCGTCGTCAGAATATGGTGAAGGAGGGCGCAGAAGGGGCGGAGCCGCAGGAAGAGCCGACTATCGCCCTGGAGCAGGTCAACCAGCAAACGCTGCGTATCACCATGCTGGTGATGGTGGCGCTGTTTGGCGTCATATTCTGGGCGATTTGGTCTGATTTAATCACCGTGTTTGCCTATCTCGACAGCATTACGCTGTGGCAATACAACGGCACCGAAGCCGGTGCGGCGGTGATGAAAAGCGTGACCATGGGCAGCCTGCTGTTCGCGCTGGTCTCATCGGTGGTGGCCTGGGCATTAATCCGCAACTTACCGGGGCTGCTGGAAGTGCTGGTGCTGTCGCGCCTGAACATGCGCCAGGGTTCGTCTTACGCCATCACCACTATTCTCAACTATGTGATTCTGGTGGTCGGAGCGATGACCGTCTTCGGCTCGCTGGGCGTCTCATGGGATAAATTGCAGTGGCTGGCCGCCGCTCTGTCGGTCGGTCTGGGCTTTGGTTTGCAGGAGATCTTCGGTAACTTCGTCTCCGGTCTGATCATTCTGTTCGAACGCCCGGTGCGTATCGGCGATACGGTCACCATTGGCACGTTCTCCGGGACGGTCAGCAAGATCCGCATCCGTGCGACGACAATCACCGACTTCGATCGCAAAGAGGTGATCATCCCGAACAAAGCCTTCGTCACGGAACGTCTGATCAACTGGTCGCTCTCCGACACCATCACCCGCGTGGTGATCCGCCTCGGCGTGGCGTACGGATCGGATCTGGATAAAGTGAAAGAGGTGCTGCTGCGGGCCGCAACGGAACATCCGAAAGTGATGCACGATCCCGCGCCGTCCGTCTTCTTTACCACCTTCGGGGCGAGCACCCTGGATCACGAGCTGCGTTTATACGTGCGAGAGCTGCGCGATCGCAGCTATGCGGTGGACGAACTGAACCGCACCATCGATCGTCTGTGCCGTGAAAACGACATTAATATCGCCTTCAACCAGCTTGAAGTGCATCTGCGCAACGAGAAGGGCGACGAGCATACGGAAGTGAAGCGCGAGATCAAAGGCGACGATCCAACACCAGCCTGATCGAACGCCTTCTTTTTCAAGGAAGAGGGTCAGGGTGAGGGCGGTCGTCCCTCACTTTCCCTTCGAAATCGCGCCGCACAATCTCCAGCGCTTTCAGCACCGTCTCTGCCGGCAGATCATGATTTTCCAGCAGCATAATCAGATCGACGGCCAGTTTGACTTCGTCGGGGGCGTTTTCAAGCGACATGTTCAGCTCCATTTAGCGGGTCATACGCGCAATTACGCGCTCTATCTCATCCAGCGCCTGACGGCAGCGGGTGAGTCGTCCTTCCAGGGCGGAAATTTCCCGCATCAAACGCTGCTGCTCTTCAAGGGTTTCGCTCCCTTTCAGCTGCTGTTCGCGTTCGTTTTTCATCGCATAGAGACGACGTTCAAAATCCTGATGCTCCAGCCGCTTGCGCTGCCATTTTGCCGCGCCAGGCGAGGGCGTGTCCCACGCGCGAAGCGGCCAGGCGGTCATCTCCCGGTGCAGGGCAGTTATCTGTTCCACCAGATGTTCAGCCAGCCACGCCACCTGCTCGCGTTGCTGGCTCTCCACGGCGTGACGCAGCTCATCAAGATTATGTTGGGCTTCATCGAGATAATCTTTTATCAACGTACTGCGTGTACGAAACAGCTGCCGGTCAAAGCGTGGTTTCAGCGTCGCGTGCTGCAATAGCGGTGATGCCTGCGCGCGCAGGGCAATCAGCTGATTTTGCAGCGTCTCTAAAAGCAAGGCTGTTTTCAATACGCTCTCCAGTGGTAAAGTAGCCGTTCAGTTTGATAACGATTCGCATTATGAAGCGTACTATTTTAATCATCATTGGCTGGCTTGCGGTAGTGCTGGGTACGCTTGGCGTGGTTTTGCCGCTGCTGCCCACGACGCCCTTTATTCTGCTGGCGGCCTGGTGTTTTGCCCGCTCGTCGCCGCGCTTTCACCAGTGGCTGCTCTATCGCTCGTGGTTTGGCGGCTATCTGCGCCACTGGCAACAATACCGGGCGATGCCGCCTGGCGCAAAGCCTCGCGCAATTGCGGTGATCCTCGTGACCTTCGCCATTTCATTATGGCTGGTGAAGATGATGTGGGTGCGAATCCTGCTGCTGGTGATCCTCTCCTGTCTGCTTTTCTTTATGTGGCGAATCCCCGTCGTTGATGAAAAGCAACAAAAGCACTGAAGTGCAATGATGGCTGTTGCAATTATCCCGCGCAGCCAGTAAATTCGACCGTTTTCGAGCACAGGTGCGCCTGGTCAAAAGTTAATCACTTGTTACTTTGACCATCATGTTATGCGCGCCGTGAGTAACACCGTTTTTAACCAGGCATACATTTATGACCGCGACTGCGCAGCAGCTTGAATTTCTGAAAAACAGCATCAAAAGCATCCAGGACTATCCAAAACCTGGCATTCTTTTCCGTGATGTCACCAGCTTGCTGGAAGACCCGAAAGCGTACGCACTCAGCATTGAACTGCTGGTTGAGCGTTATAAAAACGCCGGGATCACCAAAGTAGTAGGGACGGAAGCGCGTGGCTTCCTGTTCGGCGCACCAGTTGCGCTGGCAATGGGCGTGGGCTTTGTGCCGGTTCGTAAACCGCGCAAACTGCCGCGTGAAACCATTGCCGAGAGCTATGAGCTGGAGTACGGCACCGATCAGCTGGAAATTCACGTGGATGCGATCAAGCCGGGTGACAAAGTGCTGGTGGTGGACGATCTGCTGGCCACTGGCGGCACGATCGAAGCGACCGTGAAGCTGATCCGTCGCCTGGGTGGCGAAGTGACCGATGCGGCCTTCATCATCAATCTGTTCGATCTCGGCGGCGAACAGCGCCTGGAAAAACAGGGTATCACCAGCTACAGCCTGGTCCCTTTCCCGGGTCATTAATCCCTCATCCCGCAACCTCGCCCAATGGGTGAGGTTGTGTTAGCATTACCCCCCTGAATATCCACCTTCCAGCGTTGCAGAGCCTGCCCATGAGTTATCAGGTGTTAGCCCGAAAGTGGCGACCCCAAACCTTCGCTGACGTCGTCGGCCAGGAACATGTGCTGACCGCCCTGGCGAACGGTTTATCGCTAGGACGCATCCATCACGCGTATCTTTTCTCCGGCACGCGCGGCGTCGGTAAAACCTCTATTGCCCGTTTGCTGGCAAAAGGCCTCAACTGCGAAACCGGGATCACCGCCACACCCTGCGGTGTGTGTGATAACTGCCGGGAGATCGAGCAGGGGCGTTTTGTCGATCTCATCGAAATCGATGCCGCGTCGCGCACCAAGGTTGAAGATACCCGCGATCTGCTGGATAACGTACAGTACGCGCCGGCGCGTGGTCGCTTCAAGGTCTATCTGATCGATGAAGTCCACATGCTGTCGCGCCACAGTTTTAACGCCCTGCTGAAAACGCTGGAAGAGCCGCCATCGCACGTCAAATTCCTGCTGGCGACGACCGATCCGCAAAAACTGCCGGTCACGATCCTGTCGCGCTGTCTGCAGTTCCATCTGAAGGCGCTCGACGTCGATCAGATCCGCGCGCAGCTCGAGCACATTCTCGATGAAGAGAAGATCACTCACGAAACGCGTGCGCTGCAACTGCTGGCCCGCGCGGCGGATGGCAGTCTGCGTGACGCATTAAGTCTGACCGATCAGGCGATTGCCAGCGGCGATGGCCAGCTCTCGACCGAGGCGGTGAGCACCATGCTCGGCACCCTCGACGACGATCAGGCCTTGTCGCTGATTGAAGCCATCATCGAAGCCAACGGCGAGCGCGCCATGTCTCTGGTGAACGTCGCGGCCTCTCGCGGCGTGGAGTGGGAAGCACTGCTGGTCGAAATGCTGGCGCTGCTGCATCGCGTGGCGATGCTGCAACTTTCCCCGTCGGCGATCGGCGCGGACATGGCGACGATTGAACAGCGAATGCGTGAGCTTGCGCGCACGGTTCCACCGGCTGACGTACAGCTCTACTACCAGACGTTACTGATTGGCCGCAAAGAGCTGCCGTTCGCACCGGACCGCCGCATGGGCGTCGAAATGACGCTGCTGCGTGCCCTGGCGTTCCATCCGCGAATGCCGCTGCCCGAGCCTGAAGTGCCGCGACAATCTTACGCCCCCGTCGCACCGACGGCGGTGATGACGCCGCCACCGATGCCGCAGCACGCAGCGCCACCGCCTGGGCCGGACGTTCCGCTGCCGGATGCCACCAGTTCGGTGCTCGCCGCGCGCAGTCAGCTACAGCGTGCGCAGGGAGCAACCAAACCAAAAAAGAGTGAACCGGCAGCGCCAGGAAGAGCGCGGCCGGTTAACAACGCCGCACTCGAACGACTGGCATCGGTAACGGAGCGCGTCCAGTCGCGCCCGTCACCGTCGGCGCTCGAACAAAAAGCCCCGGCGAAGAAAGAGGCTTACCGCTGGAAAGCGACGACCATCACCGAAGAGGTAAAGGTAGAAGTCGCCACGCCAAAAGCGCTGAAGAAAGCGCTGGAGCATGATAAAACGCCGGAGCTTTCCGCGAAGCTTGCGGCGGAATCCCTTGAGCGTGACGCCTGGGCCGCAGAGGTCAGCCAGTTAAAGCTGCCGAAACTGGTCGAGCAGGTCGCGCTCAACGCCTGGAAAGAGCAGGACGGAAATCATATCTGTCTGCATCTGCGTCCGGGCCAGCGTCATCTCAATTCCGCCAGCGCACAACAGGTGCTGGCTGAGGCGCTCTCCACATTACAGGGCGCGCCGGTTGAATTGACTATCATTGAAGATGATAATCCGGCGATGCGCACGCCGCTGGAGTGGCGTCAGGCAATTTATGAAGAGAAGCTCGCGCAGGCGCGCGAGTCGATTATTGCGGATAACAACATCCAGACCCTGCGCCGTTTCTTCGACGCCGATCTGGATGAAGAGAGTATCCGTCCCATTTGACCGTGAGTCAGACTCCCGGTCGTTGTCCTTAACGTGACTACTTAAGAGAGAAGCCTATGTTTGGTGGTAAAGGCGGTCTGGGTAACCTGATGAAACAGGCCCAGCAGATGCAAGACAAAATGCAGAAAATGCAGGAAGAGATCGCACAGCTGGAAGTCACTGGCGAATCCGGTGCAGGTCTGGTCAAAGTGACCATCAACGGCGCGCATAACTGCCGTCGCGTGGAAATTGACCCAAGCCTGCTCGAAGACGACAAAGATATGCTGGAAGATCTGGTCGCTGCCGCATTTAACGATGCCGCACGCCGTATCGACGAAACCCAGAAAGAGAAAATGGCCTCTGTCTCCTCCGGGATGCAGCTGCCGCCAGGCTTTAAGATGCCGTTCTGATGCAAACCAGTCCGCTGCTCACGCAGTTAATGGAAGCGTTGCGCTGCCTGCCGGGCGTTGGCCCGAAATCAGCGCAACGCATGGCGTTTACGCTTTTACAGCGCGACCGCAGCGGCGGGATGCGCCTGGCGCAGGCTCTCACCCGCGCCATGTCGGAAATCGGTCACTGTGCGGACTGCCGTACCTTTACCGAGCAGGATGTGTGCAATATCTGTTCGAACCCGCGTCGTCAGGAAAACGGTCTGATTTGTGTGGTGGAGAGTCCGGCGGACATCTACGCCATTGAGCAAACCGGGCAGTTTTCGGGCCGCTATTTCGTGCTGATGGGCCATCTCTCTCCGCTGGATGGCATTGGCCCGGACGATATCGGTCTCGATCGCCTTGAGCAGCGTCTGGAATCCGAGACGTTGACCGAAGTGATCCTCGCCACCAACCCGACGGTGGAAGGCGAAGCGACCGCGAACTACATCGGTGAACTGTGCGCGCAGTACGGCGTGCAGGCCAGTCGAATCGCCCACGGCGTGCCGGTTGGCGGTGAGCTGGAAATGGTGGACGGCACCACGCTGTCTCACTCTCTGGCTGGGCGTCACAAGCTTATTTTCTGACCAAACGGAGGCTGGAACCCTGGCCTCCGCTTGAAATTCTTCCCCGCTATCCCCATCTCACTCTCAACGTGTTCAAACCCCATTAAATGGCATTGTTGAGGTCGATCTAGATGAAAGGACAAGAAACCCGTGGTTTCCAGTCAGAAGTAAAACAGCTTCTGCACCTGATGATCCATTCCCTGTATTCCAATAAAGAAATCTTCCTGCGTGAGCTTATCTCGAACGCCTCAGATGCGGCGGACAAACTGCGTTTTCGCGCGCTGTCAAACCCGGATCTGTATGAAGGTGACGGCGAGCTGCGCGTGCGCGTCTCTTTTGACAAAGAAAACCGCACCCTGACCATTGCCGACAACGGTATTGGTATGAACCGCGACGAGGTGATCGATCATCTCGGGACCATCGCGAAATCGGGCACCAAATCCTTCCTTGAGTCCATGGGCTCCGATCAGGCGAAAGACAGCCAGCTGATCGGCCAGTTCGGTGTGGGCTTCTACTCTGCCTTTATCGTGGCCGACAAAGTGACCGTGCGCACCCGTGCTGCGGGCGATAGCGCAGAAAACGGCGTGTTCTGGGAATCTCACGGTGAAGGTGAATACACCGTTGATGACATCACCAAAGCCGATCGCGGGACCGAGATCACCCTGCATCTGCGCGAAGGCGAAGACGATTTCCTGAATGACTGGCGCGTGCGCTCCATCATCGGCAAATACTCCGACCACATCGCGCTGCCGGTAGAGATCGAAAAAACCGAAGAAGTTGACGGCGAAACCGTAGTTTCATGGGAAAAAATTAACAAAGCCCAGGCGCTGTGGACGCGTAACAAGTCTGAGATTAAAGACGACGAATATAACGAATTCTACAAGCACATCGCCCACGACTTTACCGATCCGCTGACCTGGAGCCACAACCGCGTGGAAGGGAAGCAGGAGTACACCAGCCTGCTGTACATCCCGGCCCAGGCGCCGTGGGATATGTGGAACCGCGATCACAAGCACGGCCTGAAGCTGTACGTGCAGCGCGTGTTCATCATGGATGACGCCGAGCAGTTTATGCCGAACTACCTGCGCTTTGTGCGTGGCCTGATAGATTCCAACGATCTGCCGCTGAACGTCTCGCGTGAAATCCTGCAGGACAGCACCGTCACGCGTAACCTGCGTAACGCTCTGACCAAACGCTCCCTGCAGATGCTTGAGAAACTGGCGAAAGACGACGCTGAAAAATACCAGACCTTCTGGAAACAGTTCGGCCTGGTGCTGAAAGAAGGCCCGGCGGAAGATTCGTCGAACGTGGAAGCCATCGCCAAACTGCTGCGCTTTGCCTCTACGCACACTGACTCTTCCGAGCAGACGGTCTCTCTCGAAGAGTATGTGTCCCGCATGAAAGAAGGGCAGGAGAAGATCTACTACATCACCGCAGACAGCTATGCTGCCGCGAAGAGCAGCCCGCATCTGGAACTGCTGCGTAAGAAAGGCATCGAAGTCCTGCTGCTTTCCGACCGCATCGATGAGTGGATGATGAACTACCTGACCGAGTTCGACGGTAAATCCTTCCAGTCCGTGGCGAAAGCTGACGAATCTATCGACAAGCTGGCCGATGAAGTGGACGAAACGGCGAAAGAGGCGGAAAAGGCGCTGGAGCCATTCGTTGAGCGTGTGAAAACCCTGCTGGGCGATCGCGTGAAAGAGGTGCGTTTCACCCACCGTCTGACCGATACCCCGGCGATTGTGACCACCGATGCGGATGAAATGGGCACCCAGATGGCGAAACTGTTCGCCGCTGCGGGCCAGGCGATCCCGGAAGTGAAATACATCTTTGAACTGAACCCGGATCACCCGCTGGTTAAACGCGCGGCGGATACCCAGGACGAAACGCAGTTTAAAGAGTGGGTTGAGCTGCTGCTGGATCAATCCCTGCTGGCCGAGCGCGGCACGCTGGAAGATCCAAACCTGTTCATCAAACGTGTGAATGCGCTGTTGATGGCGTAATCACCCGGCCTCCCCTGGTCTTCTCCCTCTCCCCGAGGGAAAGGGCCAGGGTGAGGGCACCAAACCGCACTAACCTAAATAATCTCCCCCGTTAACCGTTTCAGCCGTCCCGCCTTCCTTGAGCGATACCCGTTCTGATGGTATTGTTTAGCGCTTTTTGAAATATTGAACCAACTTTTGAGGGGATTTTCGCAATGCGTATTATTCTGCTTGGCGCTCCGGGCGCGGGTAAAGGAACTCAGGCTCAGTTCATCATGGAGAAATACGGTATTCCGCAAATCTCTACGGGTGACATGCTGCGTGCCGCTGTTAAATCTGGCTCCGAGCTGGGCAAACAAGCGAAAGACATTATGGACGCGGGCAAACTGGTGACTGATGAACTGGTTATCGCACTGGTAAAAGAACGCATCACTCAGGAAGATTGCCGCAACGGTTTCCTGCTGGACGGCTTCCCGCGTACTATTCCGCAGGCTGACGCCATGAAAGAAGCGGGCATCAACGTGGATTACGTTCTGGAATTCGACGTGCCTGACGAACTGATCGTTGACCGCATCATCGGTCGTCGCGTTCACGCTGCTTCCGGTCGCGTTTACCACATCAAATTCAATCCACCGAAAGTGGAAGGCAAAGACGACGTGACCGGCGAAGAGCTGACCACGCGTAAAGACGATCAGGAAGAGACCGTGCGTAAACGCCTGGTGGAATACCATCAGATGACCGCGCCACTGATCGGCTACTATTCGAAAGAAGCGCAGTCCGGTAACACCAAATACGCGAAAGTTGACGGCACCAAAGCCGTGGCTGACGTGCGCGCAGAGCTGGAAAAAATCCTCGGCTAATGTGCAATTTATCCGGCCTGCTTAGAATTCTGTAGGCCGGATAGGCGTTTACGCCACCCTCCGACAATCCCCGCTCCACCTATTACTGCAATGGGTTCCGTTTCCCCGCTTTTCAGTTACAATCATTAGCTATTCAAATGGTTAAGAGGCGTGAATGAGTCAGGCGAAAACCGGCATCCTGCTTGCCAATCTGGGCACTCCAGAAGCACCTACCCCTGCGGCAGTTAAACGTTATCTGCGACAGTTTTTAAGCGACTCCCGCGTGGTGGATACGCCAAAATTGCTGTGGTGGCCGCTGTTGCGCGGTGTCATTCTGCCGATTCGTTCCCCCCGTGTGGCTAAGCTCTACCAGTCGGTGTGGATGGAAGAGGGCTCGCCGCTGATGGTCTACAGCCGTCGTCAGGAAAAAGCGTTGGCCGCCCGTTTACCGGATATGCCCGTCGCCCTCGGAATGAGCTACGGCAAACCGTCGCTGGAAAGCGCGGTCGACGAACTGCTTTCGCAGGACGTGGATCATATCGTGGTGCTGGCCCTCTATCCGCAATACTCCTGCTCGACGGTGGCCGCCGTCTGGGACGAACTGGCGCGCATTCTTGCCACCCGTCGCCGCATTCCAGGTATTACCTTTATCCGCGATTACGCCGAAAACGAGCTGTATATCGCGGCGCTGGTCAGCAGTGCGCGCGCCTCGTTTGAAAAACACGGCGAGCCGGATCTGCTGCTGCTCTCCTACCACGGTATTCCGCAGCGTTACGCTGATGAAGGCGATGACTATCCGCAGCGCTGTCGCGACACCACCCGCGAGCTGGTTTCTGCTCTTGGACTGCCGCCGGAAAAGGTGATGATGACCTTCCAGTCGCGCTTTGGCCGTGAGCCGTGGCTGACGCCATACACCGATGAAACGCTCAAAATGCTGGGCGAGAAGGGTGTGAAACATGTTCAGGTGATGTCGCCGGGCTTCTCGGCGGACTGCCTCGAAACCCTGGAGGAGATCGCGGTACAAAACCGGGAGTTCTTCCTCGAAGCGGGCGGCACGAAGTATGAATATATTCCGGCACTTAACGACTCCCCGGAACATATTGAGATGATGGCGGCGCTGGTGACCGGCAGCCGCTAATCGCGCATTGGGCCGGGTTTGTGCTACCATTTCCGGCCCAATAGTCACTCGCAGCCCTGATCATGAAATTTCCCGGTAAACGCAAGTCCAAACACTATTTCCCCGTCAACGCCCGCGATCCGCTGCTGCAACAGATTCAGCCGGTCAAAGAAACTAACGCAGCCTGGGTGGTCGGTATCGATCAGACGCTGGTGGATATCGAAGCAAAAGTGGATGATGCGTTTGTCGCACGTTATGGGCTGAGTTCCGGGCATTCACTAGTGATCGAAGATGATGTCGCCGAAGCCCTGTATCAGGAGCTGGTGCGCGAAAACCTGATCACTCATCAGTTTGCTGGTGGCACCATCGGCAATACCATGCACAATTATTCGGTGCTGGCCGATGACCGCTCCGTCTTACTGGGCGTCATGTGCCGTAATATCGAAATCGGTGGCTACGCCTACCGCTACCTCTGCAACACCTCCAGCCGCACCGATCTGAACTACCTGCAGGGCGTCGATGGGGCCATTGGCCGCTGTTTTACGCTGATCAGCGACGCCGGCGAGCGAACCTTTGCCATCAGCCCTGGGCACATGAACAAACTGCGCGCGGAAAGTATTCCGGAAGAGGTGATTGCCGGTGCCTCCGCGCTGGTGCTTACCTCCTATCTGGTACGCTGCAAGCCCGGCGAACCGATGCCGGAAGCGACCATGAAGGCGGTGGAGTACGCGAAGAAATACAACGTGCCGGTGGTGCTGACGCTGGGTACCAAGTTTGTGATCGCCGATAACCCGGAGTGGTGGCAGGCGTTCCTGAAAGAGCACGTCTCGATTCTGGCGATGAACGAAGAAGAGGCTGAAGCCCTGACGGGTGAAAGTGACCCGCTGCTGGCCGCCGATAAGGCGCTGGACTGGGTAGACCTGGTGCTCTGCACCGCAGGCCCGATCGGGCTGTTTATGGCCGGGTTTACCGAAGAAGAGAACAAACGCAAAACCCAGCACCCGCTGCTACCGGGGGCGATTGCCGAGTTCAACCAGTACGAGTTTAGCCGCGCGATGCGCCACAAAGATTGCGTGAATCCGCTGCGTATTTTCTCGCACATTGCCCCGTACATGGGCGGACCCGAGAAGATCATGAACACCAATGGCGCTGGCGATGGCGCGCTGGCTGCCCTGTTGCACGACATCACTGCAAATGCCTATCATCGCACCAACGTCCCTAATTCGAGTAAACACCAGTTGAACTGGCTGACCTATTCGTCGCTGGCGCAGGTGTGTAAGTACGCGAACCGCGTGAGCTATCAGGTGCTGAATCAGCACTCCCCGCGCTTAACGCGTGGCTTGCCGGAACGGGAAGACAGTCTGGAAGAGTCGTACTGGGATCGTTGATGGTTTCCCTCACCCTGGCGGTGAGGGAAGATTGTGCCCCCTCTCCCGTAGAGAGGGGGCACAACGAAGACGTTTAACCCGTTACCGCCTCTTCAATTGGCGGCTTCTCAATCAATGTAATCATGGTATTGGCAATCTCACGTTCGCCCATCACCACCTGATTCGCCCCGCGTTCGGTAATGTATTCCACTTCATCGTCATAATGCGCGCGAGCAATGATCTCGATAGTCGGGCACTTCTCCCGTGCCTTGGTCACGATTTCACCCGCCTCGTAGCCGTTCGGAATGGTCAGCAGCAGCCAGCGAGCACAGTCCAGATGCGCCAGATTCATAATCTCTTCGTTCGCCGCATTCCCCAGCACCGCGCGGATGCCGCGCGCGCGCAGCTCATCCACACGGGTGCGTGACGTTTCAATTACCACCAGCGGAATGCCCTGCGCCATCAGTTTCTCACCGAGCAGACTACCCACGCGGCCAAAACCGACCAGCAGGGCGTGGTTGCAGATATCCACCGGGATCTGCTTCTCTTCTTCAATCGCTTCTTCCAGCGTCTGCTCTTCCAGCGTTTCGGTTTTATCGAGGTATTTCTCAAGCAGGGCAAACAGCACCGGGTTGAGCATAATGGAGAGGATTGCCCCCGCCAGCACCAGATTCTGCCCGGCCTGTGGCAGCAAGTTCAGCGCCATGCCGAGGCTTGCCAGGATAAAGGCAAACTCACCAATCTGCGCGAGGCTTGCGGCGATGGTGAGCGCGGTGCGCGGTGAGTGGCCGAACAATCTGACCAGGCCGAATGCCACCACGGATTTACCGAAGATAATAATCGCCAGTGTACCCAGCACGGCCAGCGGCTGCTCGATCAGAATTAGCGGATCAAACAGCATGCCGACAGAGACGAAGAACAGCACCGCAAACGCATCACGCAATGGCAGCGTATCGTGCGCCGCGCGGTGGCTCAGCTCGGATTCGTTCAGCACCATACCTGCGAAGAACGCACCCAGCGCAAAAGAGACGTCAAACAGCTCGACGGCACCGAAGGCGATACCGAGCGCCAGGGCCAGCACCGACAGCGTAAACAGTTCGCGAGAGCCGGTAGCGGCGCTGCGGGAGAGGATCCACGGCACCAGACGGCGGCCCACCAGCATCATAATGGCGATAAAGGCGACCACTTTGCCGATGGTAATGCTCATATCCAGCGCCAGCGTGGCAAAGCCGACGTTATCTTGTTCAACCATACCGGCGACGGCAGGCAGCAGAACCAGCGTCAGGACCATCACCAGATCTTCAACAATCAGCCAACCGATGGCGATTTGCCCGCGCTGGCTGTCTATCAGCTGCCTCTCCTCAAGCGCGCGCAGCAGCACCACGGTACTGGCGGTTGAGAGACACAGCCCGAATACAATACCGGTCATCAGCGACCAGCCAAGCAGAGCGGAAAGCGCCATCCCCAGCAACGTCGCCACGCCTATCTGGGCGATTGCGCCGGGTATGGCGATATGCTTTACCGCCATCAAATCCTTCAGGGAGAAGTGCAGGCCCACGCCGAACATCAGCAGAATCACGCCTAATTCCGCCAGTTCAGGAGCCAGTTTGGTATCCGCAACAAAACCCGGCGTAAACGGACCCGCCAGCACACCCGCTAATAAATAGCCCACGAGAGGAGAAATACGTAATTTGTTGGCGATCATGCCAAGGATAAAAGCGAGCACAAGTCCACCTACAATGGTGGTGATAAGCGGTGTGGCGTGATGCATTCCGTCTCCTTTCGTCGTGGGGTGTTCCATTTTTGGCGTAAAAACCAAAAAGCCGATTAATAGTTTATGACAATTTCGGCCATTATGTTTATGAATAATTGTTGAAATTTGAAGAAAACAGCAATAAGCGTTAAAAAAAGCAGATTAGGACAAATTACCGGAGGGATGAAGAGGAAAGCCTTATGGCAGTAGGTGAGAGGTGCGGCCAAAGTTTACTTTGACCGCAGAGAAACTACGCCTTATGGCGATAATCAGGCAGGAATATGGTCAGTATCCCCAGAAGTGGCAGGAAAGCACAGATTTTATAGACCAGGAAGATGCTCGTATGGTCTGCAACCAGCCCCAGCACAGCCGCACCAAGGCCTCCCATCCCAAACGCAAATCCGAAAAACAGCCCGGAAACCATGCCAATACGGCCCGGCATCAGCTCCTGAGCATACACCAGGATAGCGGAAAACGCGGACGCGAGGATAAAGCCTATGATCACGGTTAAAATCCCCGTCCATTCAAGGCTTGCATAGGGTAAAACAAGGGTAAAAGGCGCTACGCCGAGGATAGAGCCCCAAATCACATATTTACGCCCAATTTTATCACCCACAGGGCCGCCAATGACGGTTCCCGCCGCAACCGCGAACAGGAAAGCAAACAGGTGGAACTGGGCGTTTTGCACCGATAATCCGAATTTCTCCATCAGATAAAAGGTGTAATAGCTGCTGATGCTCGCCATATAGAAGTATTTCGAGAAAATCAGCACCAACAGGATACTCACCGCCAGAATAACCTTATCGCGCGGAAGCGGATTGATAATCACGGCTTTAGGTTTCCCTTTGTTTACTCGATGCTGAGCCGCGTACCAGCGGCTGATCTGGATCAGCACCACGATGGCCAGCAGCGCCGCGAGGACGAACCACGCAACGTTACCTTTCCCGTAGGGGGCAATGACCACGGCGGCCAGCAAAGGGCCGAGGGAGCTGCCAAAATTGCCGCCGACCTGGAACAGGGATTGCGCCAGCCCATGACGTCCACCTGACGCCATACGCGCGACGCGCGAGGACTCCGGATGGAAGACGGATGAACCGGTACCCACCAGCGCCGCAGCCAGCAGCACCATCTCAAAGCTTCCTGCCAGCGCCAGCAGCACCAGCCCGCTCAGGGTAAAGCACATGCCAATAGGCAGCGACCACGGCATCGGATATTTATCCGTCCAGTAGCCGACTACCGGCTGGAGCAGGGACGACGCCATCTGGAAGGTCAGCGTAATCATCCCGATCTGCACGAAGGTTAATGAAAATTCTGACTGCAGCAGCGGATAGATCGCCAGAATCAGCGACTGAATCATATCGTTAAGCAGATGCGACAGACTGATGGCACCCAAAATACCAAATGCGGTGCGCGATTTCGGCGCGGACGCCGGAGTGCCCGTAACAGGCGGAGTCGATTCACTGATTGCCATAAATACCACGTCTATTATTAGGAGAAGTGCAGGATGTCATTATTATCCCGCTAACATACCTGTGCGCGAGATTTGAAGAAAGTCGCAATTCTGAAAACATATTTGTCTATTCTTCTTACTCATTGTAATTTTTGCGTTTGTCTTTTGGTCAGGGAGCGAGAATATGAAGTTAATGAAGCGAGGCGTCGCACTGGCGCTGATAGCCGCATGGGCGCTGGCAAGCCAGCCTGTGCAGGCGTACGAAAAAGATAAAACCTATAAAATAACCATTCTCCATACCAACGATCACCACGGCCATTTCTGGCGTAGCGAATATGGCGAGTACGGCCTGGCCGCACAAAAAACGCTGGTGGACGGTATTCGTAAAGAGGTGGCGGCTGAGGGCGGCAGCGTCCTGCTGCTGTCTGGCGGTGATATCAACACCGGCGTGCCAGAATCCGATTTGCAGGACGCCGAGCCGGATTTCCGCGGCATGAATTTAATCGGCTATGACGCGATGGCCGTCGGCAACCATGAGTTTGATAACCCGCTAACCGTTCTGCGCCAGCAGGAAAAATGGTCCAAATTCCCATTCCTCTCGGCCAATATTTATCAGAAGAGTACCGGCGAGCGCCTGTTTAAACCCTGGGCCTTGTTCAAACGCGACGATCTGAAAATCGCGGTGATCGGGTTAACCACTGACGACACGGCAAAAATCGGTAATCCGGAATATTTCACGGATATCGAATTCCGCAAACCGGCTGACGAAGCGAAGCTGGTGATTCAGGAATTGAATCAAAACGAAAAACCAGACGTGATTATCGCCACCACCCATATGGGGCACTACGACAACGGTGAGCACGGCTCGAACGCACCTGGCGACGTAGAAATGGCGCGCAGCCTGCCAGCAGGCTCGCTGGCGATGATTGTGGGTGGTCACTCACAAAACCCAGTGTGCATGGCATCGGAGAATAAAAAGCAGGTTGATTACGTGCCGGGTACGCCGTGCGCCCCGGATCGCCAGAACGGGATCTGGATTGTTCAGGCGCACGAGTGGGGCAAATACGTGGGGCGCGCAGATTTTGAATTCCGCAACGGCGAAATGAAAATGGTGCGCTACCAGCTGATCCCGGTGAACCTGAAGAAGAAAGTGACCTACGACGACGGGAAAAGTGAGCGCGTACTTTACACCCCGGAAATTGCTGAAAACGCCCAGATGCTGTCGTTGCTGACGCCATTCCAGAACAAAGGCAAAGCACAGCTTGATGTGAAAATCGGTACGGTGAATGGCCGACTCGAAGGCGATCGCAGCAAGGTCCGCTTCGTGCAGACCAACATGGGCCGTCTGCTGCTGGCGGCACAAATGGCGCGCACCGGTGCTGATTTTGCCGTCATGAGCGGCGGTGGTGTGCGTGACTCCATTGACGGCGGCGATATTACCTACAAAGACGTGCTGAAGGTTCAGCCGTTCGGCAACATCGTGGTGTATGCGGACATGAGCGGAAAAGAGGTGATCGACTATCTGACCGCCGTTGCGCAAATGAAGCCGGACTCTGGGGCCTATCCGCAATTTGCTAATGTCAGCTTTACGGCGAAAAACGGCACGCTTAACGATCTGAAAATCAAAGGTGAGCCGGTCGATCCCGCTAAAACCTACCGCATGGCAACATTAAGCTTTAACGCCACGGGCGGCGACGGGTATCCGCATATCGATAACAAACCGGGCTACGTCAACACCGGCTTTATCGACGCCGAAGTGCTTAAGCAGTACATCCAGCAGAATTCTCCGCTGGATGTGAATGCCTACGAGCCGAAAGGCGAGGTGAGCTGGCAGTAACGGGCTATTTTGTTCGCCCTTTTTGAACTCGGGCAGTGCCAGGAATCCGTATGTACGATGTGTACGCGGGTTCCTGCGCTGTCCGGGTGTAGAGATCAAATTCGCGCCTGAACGTTGGCCCGCTAAGCGGACAGGGCGTTTAATCCCGGCGCGCAATATCCGCGAACGTCGCATCCAGCATCTTCGCCAGATCGCCCGCCGCCAGCTCAATATCCAGCCCGCGCTTACCGCCGGAAATGTAGATGGTGTCAAAGGTCTGCGACGGCGCATCAATCAATGTCGGCAGGCGTTTCTTCTGCCCGAGAGGGCTAATTCCACCCACCAGATAGCCGGTCGTGCGTTGCGCAACCATCGGATCGGCCATATCGACCTTTTTCGCGCCCAGCGCTTTGGCGACTTTCTTTAAATCCAGCTGACCGGCCACAGGCGTCACCGCCACGGCCAGGTGCTTCATATCACCGTTTACCGCCACGAGTAGCGTTTTATAGACCTGATCCGCGTTCAGGCCCAGCTTGCGCACCACTTCGTCACCAAAGTTTGTCTCACTGGGGTCGTGATCGTAGGTATGGATATGGAAAGGAATTTTGTTTTTTTCGAGTAATTTAACGGCGGGAGTCATAATGATCCTTCTTACCACAGACAATTTACGCGCTCAGCATACGCCTGACAGCTGTCTAAAAAATAGCACCATCTTGCGCAATAGTATTGGCAGTGATGGTTACTTTGAGCGACAATCGGCTCTGACCGAAGGTCTCCTTCGGCATAATAATAACGATGAAATTCCTCTTTGACGGGCCAATAGAAATATTGGCCATTTTTTTTATTTCAACAGTGACGGCAAATTCCCTTCGCCATACAAATGCAGCGCCCCCACGGCCACCACGTAACGCCCGGCGGGCAGAGCCTGCAACGTTTCTCGCCAAGCCTGATTGCGCTCATGCATCAGCACATCGTACAGCGATTCGCTGAAGGTCGAGGGCAATTCCAGCTTGCCGTTGGTCGGCGGCGTCTCCAGCCACCAGCTGATCATCATCTGCAACAGACGCGCGTTGGTGTGCCAGTGAGTGAGGGTGTCATCCAGCAGCAGCAGTCCATCCTCAGGCAGCTGGCGCAAAAGAGCAACCTGACTGTCGGCGCCCTCCAGCTCAATAATGGCAAGATTACGCGCGCGCGCGGCGTTAAGGAGCTGGTAGTCGATACCGTACTCCCCGCGTAAACCCAGTCGTTGAGCCTGCGTCGCCTGCAACACCATGGCGATTTGCCACAGGGGCTGCGTTTCCAGAAGGGATATAGAAAGCCCCAGCTCATCGGCCACACGTTCAAGCTCGGCGCGCTGCGATTCGTTGAGACGCTCGCTCAGCGGCGGCGGGATATCGAGATTGGCGAACGGCGATTCGCTGCCGGAAATATCGGCTTCGACGATCAGCGCATCGGCTTTGCGCAACAGTTGTACCAGTGCCGGCGGCAGCGGAGACATATCGCGCGTGCCCATATGGATACTGCCGACCAGGTGCAGATGCTGCCCGCCCGGGAGTGAAATATCCAGCCCCGGCCAGGGATAGCGGCGGGGAAACAAAGCGCGGAAGGTGGTTTTTATACGACTAAACAGACTCATACGCGCTCCATTGATGGAAAAGTTCATGCTAGCGCGTGGTGGCTGAAGGTGCAACTCCAGGCCGGGTAGGGTGAAGCCGCCACCCGGCCTGCAGGTTTACTCTTTCGGTTTGAAGCGCAACAACCGGTTCGCGTTACTGACCACGGTAATGGACGAGAGCGCCATTGCTGCCCCGGCGACGACCGGGTTGAGCAAGGTGCCGGTCAGCGGCCACAGGATCCCGGCGGCAATCGGGATGCCGAACGCGTTGTAGATAAACGCACCGAGCAGATTTTGCTTCATGTTGCGCAGCGTGGCTTTCGAAATCGCCAGCGCATCGGCAACACCCATCAGGCTATGGCGCATCAGGGTAATCGCCGCCGTCTCAATCGCCACATCGCTCCCGCCGCCCATAGCGATGCCGACATCCGCCTGCGCCAGTGCGGGGGCGTCGTTGATGCCGTCGCCGACCATCGCCACCTGTCGGCCCTGACGTTGCAGTTTGATAATTGCATCGGCTTTGCCATCTGGCAGCACGCCCGCGATCACCTCGTCGATACCTGCTTCTTTGGCAATGGCGTTGGCAGTGGTCGGGTTGTCGCCGGTGAGCATCACCAGACGATAGCCAGCCTGATGCAGACGTTTCAGCGCGGCTACGCTGTCGGCCCGCAGCGGATCGCGGATAGCGAACAGCGCTGCCGCTTTACCCTCGACCGCCAACAGCACCGGCGTTGCGCCCTGAGAGGCCTGGGCGGTTAATTCATCGTTCAGCGCAGCGGTATCAATGCCGTTTTCGTTGAGCAGTGCCTGATTACCAAGCAGCAGCGTGTGGCCATCGACTTCACCGCTGACCCCCAGCCCGCGCAGGGTGCGGAAGTTATTCACCTGCGGCAAGGCTGCGTAACTAGCTTTCTCGAGAATCGCTCTCGCCAGCGGATGGCTGGAGCCTTGCTCAAGCGCGGCGGCCAGACGTAAGGCATCTTCTTGTGTAACACCGACGGTTTTCACTGCCACGACCTGCGGTTTGCCTTCGGTCAGGGTGCCTGTTTTATCAAACACCAGGGTGTCGAGCGTACTGGCGCGCTGGAGGGCATCGGCGTCGCGAACCAACACACCAAACTCGGCGGCGCGACCAACGCCAGAAATAATCGACATCGGCGTCGCCAGTCCTAAAGCACACGGACAGGCGATGATCAGCACCGTGGTGGCGATGACCAGGGTGTAGACAATCTGCGGTGCCGGGCCAAAAACGTACCAGATGGCGGCGCTGAACAGCGCGATGCCCACCACCACGGGCACAAAAATAGCGGAAATTTTATCGGCGAGCTGGCCGATTTCCGGCTTGCTGCTTTGCGCCTGGCGCACCATGCGAATGATGCGAGAAAGCGTCGTATGACTCCCGACAGCACTGGCGCGGAAAAGCACGCTGCCGTCCTGCACCACCGTACCGGCATGGACTGCATCACCGGCGGATTTTTGCTGCGGCACCGGTTCACCGGTCAGCATCGCTTCATCCAGCCAGGCTTCACCCTGAGTGATTTCACCGTCGACCGGCACGCGATCGCCCGTCGTTAAGCGCAGCGTCATGCCTGGCTGCACCTCGGCGAGCGGCAGGCTGATTTCACCCTCGTCCGTCACCACGCGGGCCGACGGTGGCGTGAGATCAAGCAGACGTTCCAGCGCTTTGGACGACCGCTGGCGCGCGCGCGCTTCAAGCATATGGCCTAAGTTGATCAGACCAATAATCATCGCGCTCGCTTCGTAATAGAGATGGCGTGCTTCCATCGGGAACCACTGCGGCCAGACGTTCACGCTCATGGAGTAGAGCCACGCCGCACCGGTGCCGAGGGCGACGAGTGTGTCCATCGTCGCGGTGCGGTTCTTAAGGCTCTTCCAGGCGCTGGTGTAGAAATGCCCACCGGCGAAGACCATCACACCAAGGGTGATCACACCAATCACCAGCCACAGCGTGCGGTTGTCGTCGGTGACCATCATGTTGTCGCCGAGCATTCCCCACACCATCACCGGAATACCGACCAGCAGAGCGACAATCGCCTGCCAGCGGAAGCGTTTCATGGTGGCGATGGCGGTCTCTTGCTGGCGTTCGCGGCGCTCGGCATCATCTTCAATGGCCTCTGCGCCGTAGCCGGCTTTTTCCACCGCCTGCACTAATTCTGCGGCTGACGCACTGCCCATAATCAGCGCAGTGCGTTCCGCGAGGTTTACCCGCGCCTGTGAGACGCCCGGTACGGCCTGCAACGCATTCTGTACGCGGGAGACGCAGCTGGCACAGCTCATGCCGTTGATCAGCAGCTGTTGGCTGTCGTCAATATCATGGGCTGCCGGAAGCTCAGAAGTGTCCGCTGTCAGTGCTTCCGACGGGGTTAATGACTCTGTCAGCGGATTAGCCTTTGGGTGGCTTAGCTCCGCCCCGTAACCTGCTTGTTTAACGGTATCGATCAACGCGTCGGCGCTGGCGCTGCCAGTGACAACGGCGCTTTCGATCGTCACGTCTGCACTTTCAACGTCAGGACGTTGTTCGAGGCTCTCTTTGACACGTTTGACGCAGTGACCGCAGGTCAGGCCATCCAGCGTCAGGTTGATTGTGTGAGACATAGCAAAACTCCTGTATGATTATTCAGCCAACATACTCTTTCTGGAACAGTGTTATGAAGGTTAAACCTTCCATCAAGGGGAAGGTCAAGGGGGAAATGTGAATATCAGTGATGTGGCAAAAAAAACCGGGTTAACCAGCAAAGCGATTCGTTTTTACGAAGAGAAAGGGCTGGTCACGCCGCCGCTGCGCAGCGAAAACGGCTATCGCAGTTACACACAGCTGCACCTCGAAGAACTCACGCTTTTACGCCAGGCCCGGCAGGTGGGGTTTAACCTTGAAGAGTGCGGTGAACTGGTCCATCTGTTCAACGATCCTAAACGGCACAGTGCCGATGTGAAAAAGAGAACTCTGGAGAAGGTCGCGGAAATCGAGCGCCATATCCTGGAGCTGCAGGCGATGCGTGAACAGCTGCTCTCACTCGCCGAATCTTGTCCGGGGGATGACAGCGCCGACTGTCCGATTATTGATAATCTTTCCGGCTGCTGCCATCGTAAGGCCAGCGTTTAACGGGCTTTCACCCGAAGCATAATGCCTTCTACCGCGATGACTTCAATGCGAGTCCCTGCCACGAGGTCATCATCGGCGACCACTGGCCACGTGCTGTCACCGACGCGTACGTGCCCGCGCCCGTTGATTAACGTGGTATCCAGCGTATAGCGCTTACCCACCAGCTGTTGGCCGCGCTGATTGAGTGTGGCATCGGCAGGTTTTTGCTCGCGCACCTGGCGCGTTAGCCATCGATACCAGAGCCAGGCGGCGACCAGCGTCAGCAGGGCGAAGAGGGCGCCTTGCCACTCCCAGCCAAAAGGTGCGATCCAGACCAGTAGCCCGGTGATGACCGCTGCGACGCCGCTCCAGAGCAGATACCCGTTGCCGCCCAGCATCTCAGCCGCCAGCAACAGCCCGCCCAGGCTGAGCCAGAAAACATGAGGGTGTGCTGCAATCATCTCAATCATTTTTTGCGCTCATCTCCGCTATTCTTGATAAGCTCCGCGATCCCGGCGATAGAGCCCATCAGGCTGCTGGCTTCCAGCGGCATCATCACCACTTTGCTATTGTTGGCGGAGCCAATTTTCTGCAGCGCATCGGTGTATTTCTGCGCCACGAAGTAGTTAATTGCCTGGATATCACCGGCCGCGATAGCCTCGGACACCATCTGGGTGGCGCGTGCTTCTGCCTCGGCGGAACGTTCACGGGCTTCTGCCTGTAAGAAGGCCGACTGGCGTTCCCCTTCGGCTTTCAGAATTTGCGACTGTTTCTCCCCTTCGGCTTTCAGGATCTCCGCCTGACGCACCCCTTCGGCCTCAAGAATGTACGCACGTTTGGTTCGCTCGGCTTTCATCTGGGCGTTCATCGACGAAATCAGTTCTGCCGGTGGGCGCACGTCGCGGATTTCGATACGGGTGACTTTTATCCCCCACGGATTGGTCGCTTCATCAACGATATGCAGCAGGCGCGTATTGATGTTGTCGCGCTGGGAGAGCATTTCGTCCAGCTCCATCGACCCCAGTACCGTACGGATGTTGGTCATGGTCAGGTTGATAATCGCCAGCTCCAGGTTGCTGACCTCATAGGCGGCTTTTGGCGCGTCGATCACCTGAATAAAGCAGACGGCGTCGATGGTGACGTTGGCGTTATCTCGGGAGATGATCTCCTGGGAAGGGATATCCAGCACCTGTTCCATCATGTTGATTTTACGGCCAATACGATCCATGAACGGGACGATAAGACTCAGGCCTGGCTGGAGGGTGTTGGTGTATCGGCCGAAACGTTCGACCGTCCACTGATAGCCCTGGGGCACGATCTTTACGCCTGCCCCGACGATCACCAGCGCGACGAAAATAAGGATAGGGATGACGATCAACATGAAAACCTCCTGTTTTGCATTCCGTGGAGCAGCAAAAACTGCTCGTTTGTTGAACTTAAGTATATCGACTATTGCAGGGAAGTTCGCCTCCAATCCATTAACGTGGTTACAATATTGGAACGAAGCTGAATTAAAAAACGGGAAATAATATGAAGGATAATAATGCGCTTCTGGAACTCAGGAACGTGGGTTTTCGCGTGGGCGAAACCACGATATTGCAGCAGATTAGCTTCAACGTACAGCCAGGGGAATTCAGGCTCATTACGGGCCCGTCTGGCTGTGGTAAAAGCACGTTGCTGAAGATTATCGCCTCACTCCTCAGCCCGACGGAAGGGCGAATTTTCTTTGAAGACAAGGACATCATGACGCTCACACCCGAGCATTATCGCCAGCAGGTCTCCTACTGCGTGCAAACGCCTTCGCTGTTTGGTGAGACGGTGTACGACAATCTGATCTTCCCCTGGCAGATCCGCGATAAAGCCCCCGAACCGGAAAAATTCATTGCCGATCTGGCTCGTTTTAGTCTGCCAGCGGAAACCCTGACAAAGTCCGTAAACGAACTTTCCGGCGGTGAAAAACAGCGCGTCTCGCTGATTCGTAATCTGCAGTTTCTGCCCAAAGTGCTGTTGCTGGATGAAGTGACCAGCGCCCTCGACGAAAACAACAAACGCAACGTGAATGAGATCATTCATCGCTACGCCAAAGAGAACAACATTGCGGTGCTGTGGGTAACGCACGACGCCGGTGAGATTGCCCACGCAGATGAGGTGATTACCCTTCAGCCACAGGGCGGGAAGATGAAGGAGGAAAACCGTGAACGAGCATAATATTACTAACGAATCACTGGCGCTTTCGATGGTGCTGGTCCTGGTGGCGATTTTGGTCAGCCATCGGGAGAAGCTCGGTCTGGAAAAGGACATTGTGTGGAGCATTTGCCGGGCGGTCATTCAGCTGATTATCGTCGGCTATGTGCTGAAGTATATTTTCAACGTCAACCACGCGGTGCTGACACTGCTGATGGTGCTGTTTATCTGCTTTAACGCCGCGTGGAATGCGCAAAAACGCAGTAAATACATCGACAAGGCCTTTATCTCTTCGTTTATCGCCATTACCACCGGCACGGCGTTGACGCTGGCAGTGCTGGTGCTGTCGGGATCGATTGAATTTTCGCCGATGCAGGTGATCCCGATTTCCGGGATGATTGCGGGTAACGCGATGGTGGCGGTGGGGTTGTGCTACAACAATCTCGGCCAGCGTTTTAGCAGCGAGCAGCAGCAGCTCCAGGAGAAACTTAGCCTGGGAGCCACGCCAAAAACGGCGTCGGCGCGCTTGATCCGTGAGAGTATACGATCGTCGCTGATCCCAACGGTCGATTCGGCGAAAACGGTCGGGCTGGTGAGTTTGCCGGGGATGATGTCCGGGCTGATTTTTGCCGGTATTGATCCCGTGAAAGCGATTAAGTATCAGATTATGGTGACGTTTATGCTGCTCTCGACGGCCAGCCTGTCGACCATTATCGCCTGCTATTTAACCTATCGAAAATTCTACAACTCGCGCCATCAGCTGGTGGTGACGCAATTGAAAAAAGCAGAGTAACGCGTAGGTGTGTTGCCGGGCAGCATGTCGCTTGCCCGGCTTTCAGCCTGGATTAGTAGAGCAGGGCGTAAAGCTGGCGACGATACTTTGAGGCCAGCGCATCGCCGGTGCCCAGTGCCGCCAGGATCTCCTGGAACATTTTACGCGCCTGGCCGTCAGCAGCTGCCAGATCCTTTTTCAGATGGCTAAACAGCAGCTCCAGCGCCTCTTCGTTACGCCCGACCTGATGAAGCTGTAACGCCAGCTGGCTGGCCAGCGCCGCATCGTCAGGGTTCTCGGCTACCTGCTGCTGCAACTGCTGGATTTCCGGCGTGTCAGCCGCCTGTTTCAGCAACTCAATTTGCGCTACCAGACCCTGATAGCGGGTATCCTGATCCTGCAGCGGAATGGTTTTCAGCACCGCTTCAGCCTCTTCGGAACGATGCAGTTCGATCTGCGTCTGCGCCAGCAGCAGGCCAATCTGGCTGTCCTGGTTCGACATCTGCCACGCCTCTTTCAGCAGCGGCAGCGCTTCGTCGTGTTTGCCTTCCTGAATCAATGCCAGCGCCTGCTGCGCTTTCAGCTCCTCTTCGCGCGGCAGCACTTTATCGAGCAGGGCGCGAACCGCCTCTTCGGGCTGCGGGCCCTGGAAGCCATCTACGGGCTGACCATTCTGGAACAGATAGACGGTTGGAATGGCACGCAGACCAAACTGGGAGGCCACCATCTGCTCGGCGTCGCAGTCCAGTTTTGCCAGCAGGAACTGACCGTTGTACTGCGCCGCCAGGCTTTCCAGCACCGGCGTCAGCTCCAGACAGTGCTGGCTGCGCTCGGACCAAAAATAGAACAGCACAGGTTTGGTCATCGACACTTCGAGTGTCTGGTGCAGGTTCGCTTCAGTGATGTTGACAATATTCTGTACGGACATACGGCATTCTCTTTTATCAATTTGACAAATACATGGGGGATGAGGAGCGTGGCTTCAACTCAACCGCGTAAAATTTTATCCATCATGCGCCCCGGCAGCAGACGTTTGAGCCAGCCCACGGCGTGGGTGACGAGGGTCACCGGGTAGCGTATTTTCGGGCGATCGCTTTCAAAAGCATGGCGCACTTTGGTGACAACTGCCTCTGGTCCGAGGGTAAAGCGTGCGGCAATGCCAGGGTTTTCGACCGGATTGTCGGACTGGGTTTGATTTACGTTTTCTGTGAAACGGGTGCGAATCGGGCCAGGCTCAATCAGGCTGACCTTAATACCGCTATGGCGCAGCTCCATGCGTAAGGCATCTGACCAGGCCTCCAGCGCATATTTGCTGGCGGCATACGCCCCACGGCCCGGCGTGGAGATCAGGCCCATCACCGACGAGGTCATCACAATGCGGCCTTCTCCGTGGGGCAGCATCGCAGGCAACAGCGCCATGGTCAGCTGGTGGATGCCAAAAAAGTTGGTGGAAAACTGCTGCTCAAGCTGCTCGCGCGAGATGGTTTGCAGCGGGCCGTACACGCCGAAACCGGCGTTGTTAAACAGGCCGTACAGACGATTACCCGTGAGAGCGATCACTTCTGCGGCGGCGCGTTCAATGCTTTCCGGCGAGTCCAGATCCAGTAACACGCCCTGAAAACCTTTGCTGTTCATGCGTTCCACGTCTTCTTGTTTCCGGCATGCGGCGATTACCCAAAATCCCTGGCGCTTCAGTTCGAACGCGCTTTCAAGGCCAATTCCGCTGGAACATCCTGTAATTAAGACCGATTTTTGCATAACTTTACCTGTCAGGATCTCCGCTTAATTAAGAGTCATGTTTAACTAGAGGAGCCAGTCGAGTCGCCATCCAGTCTGCAATAAAGGGCTGGGCGTCGCGATTGGGGTGAATACCGTCATCCTGCATCCATTGCGGTTTCAGATAGACCTCCTCCATGAAAAATGGCAGCAGCGGAATATCGAATTCTTTGGCAAGCTTGGGATAGATGGCGCTAAAGGCCTCATTATAACGGCGTCCGTAGTTCGCAGGCAGACGAATTTGCATTAATAACGGCTGCGCATTGGCGGCCTGAATATCCGTAATAATTTTGCGTAAGGTTTCTTCTGTCTGTTGCGGCTGGAATCCCCGCAGACCGTCGTTACCGCCCAGTTCGACCAGCACCCAGCGCGGTTGATGTTGTTTGAGCAAAGCGGGCAGGCGCGCAAGCCCCTGCTGGGACGTATCGCCGCTGATGCTGGCATTCAGCACCGGCGTTTGGGTCTGCCACTTATCGTTGAGCAGCGCAGGCCAGGCGGCAGTGGCCGCCATCCGGTAGCCCGCACTCAGGCTGTCACCCAGCACCAGTAACGTGTCCGCCGCAGCGGCGCGAAAGGTCATCAGAATCAGAAACAGGAAGGGCAAATGCCAGCGGAAAACATTGTTGCAGTTCATCATCTTAAGAAGTCCGTCGGTCAGGGGGAGCACGAGCTATCCATCCTCACCGGAGTTGAACTCGTTGTCAAACGCGCTGAAACCATTGCGCTGATTGGTGAATCCGGTTCCGGTAAGTCCACGCTGCTGGCGATTCTGGCCGGGCTGGACGATGGCAGCAGCGGGGAGGTCAACCTGGTCGGTCAGCCGCTGCATAAGCTCGATGAAGAGGCGCGTGCGGCGCTGCGAGCAAAGCATATCGGCTTTGTGTTTCAGTCTTTCATGCTCATCCCGACTCTCAATGCGCTGGAAAACGTTGAGCTGCCGGGTCTGCTGCGCGGTGAAAACGCCAGTCAAAGCCGCAGCAGTGCAAAAGCGCTGCTGGAGCAGCTTGGTTTAGGCAAGCGTCTGGATCATCTTCCGGCGCAGCTTTCCGGTGGCGAGCAGCAGCGTGTGGCACTGGCGCGGGCATTCAACGGTCGCCCGGAGGTGCTGTTTGCCGATGAACCGACGGGGAATCTCGACCGGCAGACCGGCGATAAAATTGCCGATTTACTCTTCTCCCTCAACCGCGAGCACGGCACCACGCTGATTCTGGTTACCCACGATCCGCAGCTTGCCGCCCGCTGCGACAGACGTCTGCGTCTGGTTAACGGGCAATTGCAGGAGGAAGCATGATTGCACGCTGGTTCTGGCGCGAATGGCGCTCGCCCTCGCTGTTGATTGTCTGGCTGGCGCTGAGTCTGGCGGTGGCCTGCGTGCTGGCGCTCGGCAGCGTCAGCGATCGTATGGAAAAGGGCTTAAGTCAGCAAAGCCGCGAGTTTATGGCGGGCGACCGCACCCTGAGCAGCTCACGCGATGTGCCGCAGGCGTGGATCGATGAGGCGCTTAAACAGGGGCTAAAGGTCGGTCAGCAGTTGAGTTTCCAGACCATGACCTTCGCCGCTGATACGCCCCAGCTGGCGAGCGTGAAAGCGGTCGACGACATCTATCCCATGTACGGCGAGCTGCAGACCGAGCCGCCGGGTTTAAAACCGACGGCAGGCTCAGTGCTACTGGCCCCTCGGCTGATGGCGCTGCTGAACCTGAAAACCGGCGACAGCATCGACGTGGGCGACGCCACGCTGAAAATCGCCGGGGAAGTGGTGCAGGAGCCGGATTCCGGCTTTAACCCCTTCCAGATGGCACCGCGTCTGCTGATGAATACCGCTGATGTGGCAAAAACCGGAGCCGTACAACCGGGCAGCCGCGTCACCTGGCGCTACAAATTTGGCGGCACGCCTGCGCAGATCGACGCCTACGAAAAGTGGCTGAAACCGCAGCTGAAACCGGAACATCGCTGGATTGGCATGGAGCAGGACGATGGCGCGCTGGGGAAATCCCTCGAACGCTCGCAGCAGTTTTTACTGCTCTCTGCGCTGCTGACCATGCTGCTGGCGGTTGCTGCCGTGGCGGTGGCGATGGGGCACTATTGCCGCAGCCGCTACGATCTGGTGGCGATCCTGAAAACCCTCGGCGCGGGAAGGGCACAGCTGCGTAAGCTGATCGTCGGCCAGTGGCTGATGGTGTTGGCGTTGTCTGCCATTACCGGCGGGGCGATTGGGCTGCTGTTTGAAAAAGTGCTGATGATCCTGCTGAAACCGGTGCTGCCTGCCGCACTTCCGCCAGCCAGCCTGTGGCCCTGGCTGTGGGCCATGGGGGCGATGGTGGTGATTTCGCTGCTGGTGGGGCTGCGCCCTTATCGCCTGCTGCTGGCCACACAGCCGTTGCGGGTGCTGCGCAGGGATGTGGTCGCCAGCGTCTGGCCGCTGAAATTCTATCTGCCGGTTGTGGTGGCAGTGGTGGTGATGTTGCTCGCCTGGCTAATGGGCGGCAGCATGTTGCTGTGGGCGGTGCTGGCCGGTGCCGTTGTGCTGGCGCTGCTGTGCGGCGTGCTGGGCTGGATGCTGCTGAACGTGCTGAAAGGGCTGACGCTGAAATCCCTGCCCGTGCGTCTGGCGGTTAATCGTCTGCTGCGCCAGCCGTGGTCCACCCTCAGCCAGCTGTCGGCATTTTCACTCTCCTTTATGCTGCTGGCGATGCTGCTGGTGCTGCGTGGCGATCTGCTTGACCGCTGGCAGCAGCAGCTGCCGCCGGAAAGCCCGAACTATTTCCTGATTAACATCGCGCCGGAGCAGGTCACGCCGCTGAAGGGGTTCCTGTCTGAGCATCAGATTGTGCCCGAGTCGTTCTATCCGATTGTCCGCGCGCGGCTGACGCAGATTAACGGCAAGCCGACGGAGGGGAATCAGGACGAAGCGCTTAACCGTGAGCTGAATCTGACCTGGCAGGACAAGCGTCCGGATCATAACCCGATTACCGCCGGAAATTGGCCGCCAAAAGCGGGTGAAGTGTCGATGGAAGAAGGGCTGGCCGCACGGCTGAAAGTCGGTTTAGGGGATACGGTGACCTTCACTGGCGATACCCAGGACTTTAGCGCCAAAGTGACCAGTCTGCGTAAAGTGGACTGGGAAAGCCTGCGTCCGAACTTCTTCTTTATCTTCCCGTCCGGGGCGCTCGACGGGCAGCCGCAAAGCTGGCTGACCAGCTTCCGCTGGGAAAACGGCAACGGCATGCTGACGCAGCTGAACCGCGAGTTCCCGACGGTGAGCCTGCTGGATATTGGCGCGATCCTGAAACAGGTCGGCCAGGTGCTGGAGCAGGTAAGCCGTGCGCTGGAGGTCATGGTGGTGCTGGTCACCGCCTGCGGCCTATTGCTGCTGCTGGCGCAGGTGCAGGTGGGGATGCGACAGCGCCATCAGGAGCTGGTGGTGTACCGCACGCTCGGCGCGAGTAAATCCCTGCTGCGCACAACCCTGTGGTGCGAGTTTGCGCTGCTGGGGCTGGTGTCGGGACTGGTGGCGGCCATCGGTGCTGAAATCGCGCTGGCCGTGCTCCAGACCAAAGTCTTCGACTTCCCGTGGGAGCCGGACTGGCGGCTGTGGCTGATCCTTCCGATCTCCGGCGCAGTGCTGCTCTCCTTGTGCGGCGGCTGGCTGGGAATGCGTCTGCTAAAAGGCAAAGCCCTGTTCCGTCAGTTTGCCAGTTAATTCCCTTACGTGATGATTACGCACCGGTTTATATACTGGTGTGTAATCATTTAGTAGCATAAATCGATAATACCCCCACTTTTAGCAGCACAAAACATTAAAAACCCAACACCACGGCTCGTTTAATTCCGGATATTATTTGTCTGCTAAATAATTAGCAGCGTGTCTATCAAGGAATAATAATGACCATAAAAAAAACAGCGCTGGCGGCAACGATCGGCGCGGCAGTGGCATTGGCGTCTTTCGCAGCACAAGCGGAAATCACCGTACTGAAACAAGATCCGCAGGCGGGCAACCCCCTGAGCCGTCTTAACTTCACCGTTGGCGGCAGTATTCGTCCTCAGTTCAACATGATGACGGGCGACGGCGACAAAGGTTCTTACAAGCGTAACGGCTTCGACGGCGGTACACGTTTCCGTTTCGCCGCAGATTACTACCTGTTCGATGACATCAGCTGGATAAGCTACTACGAGCTGGGTGTGAACATTCCGGCGCTGTTCGACTGGGATAATCACTACGCAGAAGGCGCGAACAACACCTCTCGCCGTATGCTCTACACCGGCCTGAAAAGCGATACCTGGGGTACGCTGACCTTCGGTCAACAGAACAGCGTCTATTACGATGTGGTGGGCGCGAAAACCGATATCTGGGACTATGACATGATCGGTCAGGCTCCGGGTAACGGCATTAACGGCGACTACGACGGCTCTTATCGTTCACGTAAAATGCTGAAATATAAGAAAACCGTGGGCGATGCCGATATCTACGCCTCCTACCTGTTTGAAGACGGTGAATATCTGCCGGGTAACGGCCTGCGTTACAAACGTAAAGGCGGCGGTTCACTGGGTCTGGATTACCACCTGACTACCGACCTGACCTGGGGCGCGGCGTGGAACTACACCCGTGCGGATATGCGTAACCCGGATAACGGCGACAGCAAATCTTACGACCAGAATATCCTCGGTACGGCGCTGAGCTGGACCCCGGACAACTGGACCTTCTCCGCAGGCGGCGGCTGGTATCAGAACTTCATGACCACCAAAAAAGTGTCCGTGAACGACTACTTTGCCGGTGATGCGTGGGGTATTGAATACTTCGCGGGCTACAAAATCCCGGTTGGCCAGTATGCGCTGAAATCCGTTCAGCCGTACGTGATGGGCGATCGTATTGAGTATGTGAATGGCCGCAACTACCAGCGCACCGATAATGGCGTGGGTGTGAGCTTCCAGCTGGATTACGGTTTCCGTGTTGATTACGAGCACGTCTTTACCTCCAGCACCGACGACCTGGGTGATATGAACCTGGTACGTCTGCGTTACGACTTCTAAGTCTGAACGCGTGGCCCCGGTGGCACGTTGCTACCGGGGCCATGAACTGTGCCGATCTCCCCGGTTATATACGCGCACTGAATATACTTTCCCATAAAACGCATATCCCAATTTCCTGCACATTCAACGACATATTCCGCAACATCATGAAATAATTTCAAGGACAGCCGCTTGTGATCTGTGTCATGTTAAACAGACTCTGCCCCGCATCGTACGGGGCATCACAACGTCACACCGCTTTGAAATGGAGATCTCATGGGAATTCGTCACACGCTTCGCGCCGCTGCCGGTGCGCTTTTGCTGCTCTGCGGTTTGCAGACCGCCCACGCTAACAGCGATCCGCACACCATTGTGTTTGGCGTCGCCCCAGGCCCTTACGGCGATATGGTGAAACAGGCCATTGCCCCCTCGTTGAAAGAGAAGGGCTACAAAGTCGTGGTGCGCGAATTCAGTGATTACGTGCAGCCAAATATGGCGCTCTCAAACGGCAGCATCGACGCTAACCTGTTCCAGCACTCGCTCTATTTTAATAAGTTCACGGCGGATAAAGGGCTGAAACTGACCAAATTACTCACCGTGCCGACCGCGGGAATGGGCTTTTACTCGCGCCAGATCAAGAGCCTGGATCAGCTTAAAAAGGGCGATATTGTGACCCTGTCAAACGACCCGACCAACCTCGCGCGCGGCCTGCGTTTCCTGCAGTCCCTGAAATTAATCACCATCAAAGACAACATCGATCCAACCAAAGCCTCTGAGCGCGATATTGCCAGCAACCCGAAAGGGCTGGTCTTCAAACCGCTGGAAGCCGCGCAGCTGCCGCGCACGCTTGATAGCGTCACGGCCTCGCTGGTGAACGGCAACTTTGCGATTGCCGCCGGGCTGGATCTCTCCAGCGCTCTGGCGCAGGAGCATCTCGATGAAAACCTGAAAAATATCATCGCCGTACGCACGGAAGATGCGGATAAACCCTTCGCGAAAGATATCGTGGCGGTGGTGCAGTCCCCGGCCTATCGCGCGGTGATCGACGATCCGAAAAACGTGTACACCGCTTTCCAGAAACCGGACTGGATGACGGCCGCAAAACCGTAATCGCGTAACCGATCGACAGGGCAGCCGAGTCTGCCCTTTTCGCATTTCTGAGGTAGTCATGATTGAGTTAGACAAGGTATGCGTCGACTTCCAGACAGGACGTGGACCTTCCACCCGTGCGGTTTCCGACGTCAGCCTGACGATTGCGGCGGGCGAGATTTTTGGCATTGTCGGCACCAGCGGCGCCGGGAAAAGCACGCTGCTGCGCACCCTTAACGCGCTCCAGCGCCCGAGCGCGGGGCGCGTGAATGTTAACGGCGTGGAAATTTCCGCCCTCGACGGCGTGAATTTGCGTAAAGCACGCCAGCGTATTGGCATGATTTTCCAGCATTTCAATTTAATGCATACCCGCACGGTGGCGCAGAACGTGGCGTTTAGCCTCAAAGCCGCCGGATGGGCGCGCAGCAATATTGCCCCGCGCGTGGCGGAGATCCTCGCCCTGGTCGGGCTGACGGACAAAGCGAATCGCTACCCGGTGCAGCTGAGCGGCGGACAGAAACAGCGCGTGGGGATCGCCCGTGCGATTGCCAACCATCCTGACGTCCTGCTCTGCGACGAACCGACATCCGCGCTGGATCTGGAAACCTCGGCTACCATTCTGGCGCTGCTGAAGCAGATCAACCAGCAGATGGGGATCACGATCGTGCTGATCACCCATGAGATGAACGTGATCAAATCTATCTGCGATCGCGTGGCGGTGATGTCCGGCGGCGAAGTGGTGGAGCTGGGCGAGGTGTTTGACGTCTTTGCCCATCCGCAGCATCCGTTCACGCAGCAGCTGGTCTCCCACACTCTGAACCTGACCCTGCCGGAGCGGTTGCAGCAGCACCTGCCGGGGCAACTGCTGAAAATTCTGTTTATCGGGGATTCCGCCGAGCAGCCCGTGCTCTCGGATGTGGCGATTAAATTTGGCGTGGCGGTGAATATTCTGCACGGCAAAATCGAGTACATCGGTGAACGCGCGCTGGGGATTCTGGTGGTGCAGCTGACGGCGGATGACCCGTCCGTGGTGGCGTCTGCTGTGGAACATATTCGTCATCGTACAGCCCAGGTGGAGGTGATCCGTGGATGATTTAGTGGCCGATCTGGGCCTTGCGTTTAACGAAACCTTCCAGATGCTGAGCATCTCAACGGTGCTGGCGATAATTGGCGGCCTGCCGCTCGGCTTTTTAATTTTTGTCACCGACCGCCACCTGTTCTGGCAAAACCGCGCTGTCTATCTGGTGAGCTCCGTGCTGGTGAACATTATCCGTTCGGTACCGTTCGTGATCCTGCTGGTTCTGCTGCTGCCGTTGACGCAGCTGCTGCTCGGCAACACCATCGGTCCGATTGCGGCGTCGGTTCCGCTCTCCGTGGCGGCGATTGCGTTTTACGCCCGTCTGGTGGATAGCGCGCTGCGAGAAGTGGACAAGGGGATCATCGAAGCGGCAGAAGCCTTTGGTGCCAGCCCGATGCGGATTATCTGCACCGTTTTACTGCCGGAAGCGAGCGCCGGGCTGCTGCGCGGCCTGACCATTACGCTGGTGAGCCTGATCGGTTACTCGGCGATGGCGGGAATTGTCGGCGGCGGTGGGGTAGGGGATCTGGCGATCCGCTACGGCTATTACCGTTACGAAACCCAGGTGATGGTTGTCACTGTGATTGCGCTGATCGTGCTGGTGCAGATTGTTCAGGTGCTGGGCGACTGGCTGGCGAAGCGCGCCGATAAGCGCGATCGCCGTTAGAGAATCAGGCCGCCAGCCAGGCGGCCACCGCGTTAAATTCGCCCCGAAAGACAATTTTGTCGGCTTTTTTCGCCAGCTGAAAGCGGTACATCGGGTCGTAATAGTCATTGAGCAGTGGCGCAAGCCAGGAATAGTGCGCCTCGGTACGTCCGGTGCGCTGCTGCTCGATGAGCGCGGAATCAAGTAAGGCGCTGAACTCTGCAAACCGCTGTAACCCCAGACGGCGGCGGATGGCAAACAGGCCGTGGTGCAGATAGTCGGTGTACTCCTGCCAGCCTTTTTCTTCGCCGAATGCGGCTGAAAAATCCTGCCACATGTGCGCGAAATACTCCTCGCGCAGGCGTTCAAGACGAATATCAAAAGGATCGTCCACCACCACAATAGGCGATTCCGCCATGCGCTCGCGCAGACACTCCGGCAGATGGTTGGAGCCAATCATTCGGCCTTCGTCTTCCAGCACCCAGCGTGCGGCTTTCTTTTTCAGCAGCGCGACGGCCAGGTGATTTTCAAAACTGGCCTGCGACAGCTGAGCGTTAAGCGTGCGGCCAAAGGATGAGCCGCGATGACGCGCCAGCCCCTCCAGGTCGATGCCCGACGCGTGCTGTTTAACCAGCAGCGTTTTGCCGCTGCCGGTACAGCCGCCAATCAGCACCATCGGCTTTTGCACCTGTTCGGCGGTGGCTTGGATCGCGGTCTGACGCAGGGCTTTGTAGCCGCCCACAATCAGCGGGTAATCAATGCCCACCGCGTTTAGCCACGCCTGGGCAATGTGCGAGCGCTGCCCGCCACGCGCACAGCAGAGATAGCCGCCAGGGTTTGCCAGACAGGCGTCGCGCCAGGCGTTAATCCGCTCTTCCCGCGTGTCGCCGCTGACCAGACTATGGCCCAACGCCAGCGCGGCTTCTGGCCCCTGGCGTTTATAGCACGTGCCCACGGCGGCGCGTTCGTCGTCGTTCATCAGCGGCAGATTGAGCGCAGCAGGCATGGCGCCCTGGGTGAATTCGATCGGCGCGCGAACGTCGAGTAAAGGGGTATCGGCGGCAAGGATCGCGCGATAGTCCGTTCCATCGTTCATGAGAAGTCCTGAAGGAAACAAAACAGCAATAGGCGGGGATTTTACGCGCGTTGAAAGATGCCGGGGAAGGAAAAGATCAACTCCCCGGCATTTAGACCTTATTTGAGTTTGCTTTGCGCCCAGGCGATGCCGCTTGCGTACTCAGGTGGCAGCAGCGGAACCATCGCTTCGAGGGTGGCGCTCAGGCGGCCAGCGTCGTCATCGTTCAGATTGAGATGCCCGACTTTACGGCCTTCGCGCACCTCTTTGTCGTACCAGTGCAGATGGACCAGCGGCAGTTTCAGCCAGTCATAATTCAGATCGGTACCGATGAGATTGATCATCACCGACGGGCTGTTCACCACCGGCTGCGGCAGCGGCAGATCGGTGATGGCGCGCAGGTGCAGCTCAAACTGGCTGATAGAGGCGCCGTTTTGCGTCCAGTGGCCACTGTTATGCACGCGCGGGGCGAGTTCGTTGATCAGCAGACCGGCTGGCGTGATAAAGCACTCCATCGCCATGACGCCGACGTAGCCCAGCTCATGCATGATGGCTGAGAGCATATCTTCGGCCTGCGCCTGCTGAGCGGCGTTCGCCTGCGGGAACACCACGCTGGTGCGCAGAATACCGTCCTGATGCAGGTTATGGGTCAGGGGATAAAACACCGTGCTGCCGTCATGGGCGCGCGCGCCAACCAGCGACACTTCGCCGCTAAAATTGATCCCCTGCTCGACGATACATTCGCCGTAGCACTCGTCAGGCAGCTCGGCGGTTTCGTTTGCACGTAAACGCCACTGGCCGCGCCCGTCGTAGCCGCCGGTGCGACGCTTCACGATCGCCAGCTCGCCGAGGGTCTCGAAGACAGCCGGCCATTCGCGTTTATCCGCCAGCAGTTGCCACGGGGCCGTCGCCAGGCCCAGCTTGTCGAACAGCTGTTTTTGCGTCAGTCGGTCAGCAATAATCGGGAACACATCGCGGTTCACAAAGGCGTTATGACGCGCCAGCTCGCGGGTTAACGCGGTTTCCGGCCAGCGCTCGATTTCAGCGGTGATAACGCTTTGCTGAAACGGCACGGCTTCCGGCTCGGCGTCCAGCCCGACGGGCCAGACGCTGATGCCCAGCGGCTCACCTGCCTGACGCAGCATTCGGCCCAACTGACCGTTCCCGAGGACGCAAACTTGTTTCATGCCTCACCTCGCGGATCCGGATTCTCCAGCACCTCGTCGGTCTGGGCTTTACGCCACTCTGCCAGACGCTGATGCAGCTCTTTATCGTGTGTTGCCAGAATTTGTGCCGCCAGCAGTGCAGCGTTCGCGGCGCCCGCTTTGCCAATCGCCAGCGTACCGACCGGGATCCCGCGCGGCATCTGTACGATCGAATAGAGGCTGTCGACGCCGCTCAGGGCAGCACTTTGCACCGGCACACCCAGCACTGGCACCAGCGTTTTGGCGGCAATCATGCCTGGCAGATGTGCAGCACCGCCCGCACCGGCAATGATCACCTGATAGCCGTTCTCTTCTGCGCCTTCGGCGAAGCTGAACAGTTTATCGGGAGTACGGTGCGCGGAGACCACTTCAATATGATGTGGAACGTTCAGGATTTCGAAGATTTCGGCGGCAAACTGCATGGTAGCCCAGTCGCTTTTGGACCCCATCACGATGGCGACACGCGCCGGATTATTGCGGGAAGACATGCGTCTTAAAACTCCTGTGGGTGCGGAACACACTGCTTTGAGGGCACAGAGAATAGCATTAAATCACGAGCAGGAAAACGATTGCGTAGCGATGTTTTCGGCAACAAAGAGAGGGGGATTAAAACGGGAAAGGGATCAGTTCTATACCGTCTGGTGTGACTTTTACCATCGAGCCTTCCGTATGCCACGCGCCTAACACGACGCGGTGCGCGGGCTCGCCGTTGGCGGACAGCGTGTGGACGTCCGGGCGATGGGTATGGCCGTGGATAAGCCATTGCACGCGATGTTTTTCCATTACCTCGATAACCGCCTGCGGATTCACATCCATGATGGACAGGGATTTGCTGCTGTTGGCGGCTTTACTGCCCGCGCGCATTTTGGCGGCAATGCGGTTGCGGATAAACAGCGGCAGAGCAAGAAACAGGGTCTGAATCCATGGCGTATGGACTTTGGCGCGAAACGCCAGATAGCCGGTATCGTCGGTACAGAGCGTGTCGCCGTGCATGATCAGCACCTGGCGACCGTAGAGATCGAGCACCTGTTCTTCCGGCAGCAGCGTCATGCCGCTTTCACGGGCAAAGCGTTTGCCAATCAGAAAATCGCGATTGCCGTGGATGAAGAAGCAGGGAACGCCGGAATCAACCAGTGCTTTAATGGCGGCGGCGATTTCACGGTGCAGAGGGTTGGGGTCGTCGTCGCCAATCCAGGCTTCAAAGAGGTCGCCCAGAATGTAGAGCGCATCGGCAGAGCGGGCTTCGCCTTGTAAAAAACGCAGAAAACCGGCGGTGATCGCCGGTTCTTCTGTTTGCAGATGGAGGTCTGCAATAAAGAGTGTCGCCACCAATTACTCGCTGACGGTCACGCTGGTAATGATAACGTCTTCTTTAGGAACGTCCTGGTGCATACCGCTGCGACCAGTTGCCACGCCTTTGATTTTCTCAACCACGTCCATGCCTTCAACCACTTCTGCGAATACGCAGTAGCCCCAGCCCTGCATGCTTTCGCCGGAGAAGTTCAGGAAGTCGTTGTCAGCCACGTTGATGAAGAACTGGGCAGTCGCAGAGTGTGGAGCCTGGGTACGCGCCATTGCCAGCGTACCACGGGTGTTTTTCAGACCGTTGTTCGCTTCGTTTTTGATCGCTTCTTTGGTTTCTTTCTGGTTCATGCCAGGTTCAAAACCGCCGCCCTGAATCATAAAGCCATTGATCACGCGGTGGAAAATAGTGTTGTTGTAGAAACCTTCGCGGCAGTAGTCCAGGAAGTTTTTAACTGTTTCAGGCGCTTTATCGTCAAAAGTTTTGATGACGATATCGCCATGATTAGTGTGGAAAGTAACCATTTTTGCATCCTGTTCCGGTATTGTGGTACGTCGACCTCTGTAAGGTCACAGATAAGAGGGCTGTTATAGCATAACCGTAAGACGGGATCATCTTGCATTGTGTGCTGATTCCGGTCTGAATTATGGGTATTATACAGACTTTATTATCCACACACGTCTACACGGAATCTTCGATGTTAAAAATCTTTAATACTCTGACGCGCCAAAAAGAGGAATTTAAACCTATCCATGCCGGGGAAGTCGGCATGTACGTGTGTGGTATCACTGTTTACGATCTCTGTCATATCGGTCATGGGCGTACTTTTGTCTCGTTCGACGTGGTCTCTCGCTACCTGCGTTTCCTGGGCTATACGCTCAAATACGTGCGTAACATCACCGACATTGATGACAAAATCATTAAACGCGCTAATGAAAACGGTGAGAGTTTTGTCGCGCTGGTGGACCGCATGATCGCCGAGATGCACAAAGATTTTGATGCACTCAATATTCTGCGTCCCGACAGCGAGCCGCGTGCCACGCACCACATTCATGAAATTATCGATATCACCGAAAAGCTGATCGCCCGCGGTCATGCCTATGTTGCCGATAACGGCGATGTGATGTTCTCGGTGCCGACCGATCCGAACTACGGCCAGCTCTCTCGCCAGGATCTGGACCAGCTGCAGGCCGGTGCGCGCGTTGACGTCGTTGACGTGAAGCGCAACCCGATGGACTTCGTGCTGTGGAAAATGTCCAAAGCCGGTGAACCAAGCTGGCCATCCCCGTGGGGCGAAGGGCGTCCGGGCTGGCACATTGAGTGCTCGGCGATGAACTGCAAGCAGCTCGGCAAGCATTTTGATATTCACGGCGGCGGGTCGGATCTGATGTTCCCGCACCATGAAAACGAAATCGCTCAGTCCACCTGTGCTCACGGCGGCGAGTACGTGAACTACTGGATGCACTCCGGCATGGTGATGGTCGATCGCGAAAAGATGTCCAAATCACTGGGCAACTTCTTTACCGTGCGCGACGTGCTGAAATATTACGATGCGGAAACCGTTCGCTACTTCCTGATGTCCGGCCACTACCGCAGCCAGCTGAACTACAGCGAAGAGAACCTGAAACAGGCGCGTTCTGCGCTGGAGCGTCTGTACACCGCGCTGCGCGGTACCGACAAATCTGTCGCACCGGCAGGGGGCGATGCGTTCGAAGCACGCTTTATCGAGGTGATGAACGACGATTTCAACACCCCGGAAGCCTACTCGGTGCTGTTTGATATGGCGCGTGAAGTGAACCGCCTGAAAACAGAAGATATGGCTGCCGCGAACGCGCTGGCCGCTCATCTGCGCAAACTCTCTGCGGTGCTCGGCCTGCTGGAGCAAGAGCCGGAAGTGTTCCTGCAAAGCAGCGCGCAGGCGGACGATGGCGAAGTGGCAGAAATTGAGGCGCTGATCAAAGCGCGTCTGGAAGCGCGTCAGGCGAAAGACTGGGCGGCGGCGGATGCGGCGCGTAATCGCCTGACCGAAATGGGGATCATCCTGGAAGATGGCCCGCAGGGCACCACCTGGCGTCGTAAGTAGGTCACTGTTACCCGGTCAATGCCGTAAAACAGTCAATAAAGCGCCCGACATGTTCGGGCGTTTTGCTATTTCTAGGCCGACTCCCGCGCGATCAGCTGCCCGGAAAGGGTGATCCGCTGCGTTTGCAGATCCGGCTCTTTCAGCTTGCGAATCATCAAACCGGCCGCCTGACGGCCCGTCTCTTCACTGGCCGACGACACATAGGTGAAGGACGGCGAGGTCAGATTCACATGCAGCATATCTTCAAACCCGACCAGCGCGACCTGCTGCGTCAGAAACACATCTTTCCCGACGGTACGCCCGACCTGATGAATCCCGGAAATCGAACCGATCATCGCATCCGGCGAATGGCAGAGCAGGGCGGTGATGGTGTTGTTTTTTTCCAGCAGCTGACGGGTGATAAACCCCGCCGCCTGGGTATCGTCGCTACAGACCGGGGCGGACTCTTCGCGGTTTACCAGGCCGTATTGCGTCATCGCGCTGCGAAAACCGAGCAGGCGCTGCTCGCGGATCAGGCAGCCTTCCCGCCCGCCGATATAGGCGATATTACGATGCCCGCGCTCAATCAGATAACGGGTGGCGAGATTCGCCGCCTGGCGATTATCGCGCATCACCAGATTGCAGGTTTCATTCAGCAAGGACTGGGAGACCACGACCAGCGGTAATGGGCATTCGCGGATCTGCGCCGGAAGCGTGGAGGTTCGCGTATCGGACGCCAGATAGATCACCCCGGCGACGCCCTGCTGTTTAAACGAAAGCAGGCAGCGCTCAAGATGCTCGTGATCGTTAAGCGGCTGCCCGAGGAAAACCATATAGCCTTGCTTTTCCAGCTCCTGCACGATGCTCGCCATCACTTTGATGGAGAAACTGTCGCTGAAATCACGCAGGATCAGGCCGATAAGATTGGAGGTGTTGGCGCGAAGATTGGCGGCAGCGACGTTATGAATGTAGCCAAGCGTATTGATGGCAGCGTGGACTTTCTCAATCGTTGCCTCTGAGATTTTCCCTTTCTGACGTAACACCAGCGAGACGGTGGACACCGATACGCCTGCGTGTTTTGCGACATCAATAATGCTGACTTTCTTCAAACTCGCTCCCTGAAATTTCTCGATTATCAGCCAGATAAGACACGCCTCCCAGAGTACAGGAGACGTGCCGGTCCGGCATCTTATTATTTACCGATCATGGTGGACATGGTCTGGGCGATAAACTGTGCTCTGGCACCGAAAATCACCTGAATACCGTTATCGCCGACGAAGACGACGCCGCGCGCACCCAGACCGTTTAGCCCGTCTTTATCCACTTCATCACTCTTCGCCACTTCCAGACGCAGACGCGTGATACAGGAGCCTACGGAGTCGATGTTTTTCGCGCCACCCAGCAGGCCGATGATTTCGGTCGCGATTTCGGTGTCGGTTTTGTCATCCGTGGTGGCGGTCACTTCCGTGCGGCCCGGCGTTTTGACGTCGAAACGGCGGATGACGAAGCGGAAGGTGAAGTAGTAGATCAGCGCCATCGGAATACCAATGATCACGGCGTTGAGGAAGTTTGTCTGATAGCCGTTGAACGACGGCAGGATACCAAACGAAATGTAGTCAATCAGGCCCGCAGAGAAGGATTTGGCGATGTGAGCGTGCAGAAGATACATCGTCATGTAGGCCAGACCCGCCATAATAGCGTTAAAGACGTACAGGATTGGGGCCACGAAGATAAAGGTGAACTCCACCGGCTCGGTGATACCCGTCAGGAAGCAGGTCAGCGCCGCCGAGAACAGAATACCGAAGGCGATTTTCTTATTCTTGGTGTGCGCTTCGTGATACATCGCCAGACAGGCCGCAGGCAACGCGAACAGCATCAGCGGGAACTCGCCCTGCATGAATTTACCGGCGTTCTGGTAAGTGTCGCTGCTAAAGGATTTGGTCCCTTCTTCCAGCATTTTGAACCAGATTGTCTGGTCGCCGTGAATCACCTGGCCCGCCTGGGTGGTGTAATCGCCAAACGAATACCAGAACGACGGATACCAGATGTGATGCAGGCCGAGCGGGATTAACGCACGTTCAACCAGACCAAAGATAAAGGTCGAGGCCGCCTGATTATCGCCGTTCACAATTACCGACAGGGCATCGATCCCCGCCTGAATGTGCTGCCAGACATACGGCAGCAGCAAACCGAGAACGAATGACAGAAACGCAGTGGCAATGGCGACAAAACGTTTGCCGGAGAAGAAGCCGAGAAACTCCGGCAGCTGCATGGTGTGGAAGCGGTTATAGCACCAGGCCGCAAGAATACCGCAGATAAGCCCGCCGAAAACGCCCATTTGCAGCGTCGGAATACCCACCACCATGGCGTATTTCCCGCCCTGGGAGGCCATTTCCGGCGTAATGCTCAGAACGGTGCCGATGGTGATGTTAGTGACAAACACCGATACCGCCGCCGACAGGGCTGCGATCCCGGATTCAGACGCCAGGCCAACGGCAGAACCAATGGCGAACAGCATCGGCAGGTTATCAAAAATAACCCCACCGGCGTTCATCATCAGCGGCATGTGGAATTTATCGCCGAAGGCTAACAGCAGGCCCGCAGCAGGAAGCAGTGAAATTGGCAGCATCAACGCGCGGCCAATCATCGATAACTTAGACAACGATTTAACAAACCCTGATATCAGACTCATGCTGATTTCCCCCGAGAAGCGCTTTGAGAGGCGCTGTTATTGTAAGTAGAACGTTTTAGTAGAACGTTCTACTTATCGTGAGAGAAGCCTGAAATTCGTGCAACTTAATTTTCACATTTCAACAAACGAAATAGTGATTCTTTGAAGTTGATCGAGAATTAACCGTTATGGTTGAGGGGAAATCAGGGGGCTGAGAGGGGGAAATACCGGGCGGCGGAAATGCCTTACCCGGTCTACAAACACCAACCACGCGTCATTGGCCCGGCAAGCGAAGCGCCGCCGGGCCTTGAGCGACTCAGGCGGTAATGGTGATGCTCTGGTTTTCGAAGGTGACCGTCTGTCCTGCGACAATTTTGCAGCGCTTGCGGGTTTCAATCACGCCATCGACTTTAACCAGGCCGTCGGCGATGAAAATCTTCGCCTGTGCGCCGCTTTCGCTCCAACCTTCCAGCTTCAGCAGATCGCACAGTTCAACGTGCGGGTGTTTACCTAATGAAAATGTTGCCATCTTACGCTTCCTCTGCGTCGTGATACTCAACGCATGCTTGCAATGTATTCTGAATCAGGGTTGCTACGGTCATTGGACCCACGCCACCCGGTACCGGTGTGATGTAAGACGCGCGCGCGGCGGCGTCTTCAAATACCACGTCACCCACCACTTTGCCGTTTTCCAGACGGTTAATACCCACGTCCACTACGATGGCGCCTTCTTTGATCCACTCGCCCGGAATAAAGCCCGGCTTACCGACCGCCACGATCAGCAGGTCGGCATTCTCGACGTGCTGACGCAGGTTTTTGGTAAAGCGGTGCGTCACGGTGGTGGTGCAACCGGCCAGCAGCAGCTCCATGCTCATCGGGCGGCCAACGATGTTGGATGCGCCAATCACCACGGCGTTCAGACCGTAGGTGTCGATGTTGTAGCGCTCCAGCAGCGTCACAATACCGCGCGGCGTACACGGACGCAGACGCGGTGCGCGCTGGCACAGACGTCCAACGTTATACGGATGGAAACCGTCCACGTCTTTATCCGGTGCGATACGCTCCAGCACCTTCACGTTGTCGATGCCCGCAGGCAGCGGCAACTGCACCAGAATACCGTCGATCGCGTCGTCGGCATTCAGGGTGTCAATCAGCTCAAGCAGTTCTGCTTCGCTGGTGGTTTCCGGCAGATCGTAGGAACGGGAGACGAAGCCCACCTCTTCACATGCTTTACGTTTACTGCCGACATAAATTTGCGATGCCGGGTTGCTGCCAACCAGCACAACGGCTAACCCTGGAGCGCGTTTTCCGGCCGCTGTACGCGCCTTCACTTTTTCCGCGACCTCAGAGCGCACCTGCTGCGCAATCGTTTTACCGTCAATAATCTTTGCTGCCATCAGAGAGAGGATTCCGTCTGTAACGTTTGAAAGGGGGATTGCCTATATTTTGTCAGAAGCGAGGCCCGCTGTCAGTCACCCATTGAGAGATTTCCACAATCAGGCTCTAAACCCTGCTCATTGAATGGTCTTTTCCTAAGGGAAATTAGGATGTAGCCTGGAATTATCGCAGTGTTTTGACCTGTTTTAATATTTGTCCGTGGGCTACTTTGTTGCTTCCAAAATAAACTTTCAATTACGCAATTGAATGTGTTTTTTATTCCCGAATTAACCCGGGAAGGGCTTTTTACATTCCAAAGGAACAGATATGAAACTTAGCAATATTGCTTCTTCCGTCATTGCTTCGCTGGTATTGGTTGCGGGTGCAGCTCATGCAGCAGATCCCGTTTCCGTCAATGGCGGTACCGTTCACTTTAAAGGTGAATTAGTTAATGCGGCATGCGCAGTAAATACTGAATCTGCGGATCAGATCGTGACTCTGGGTCAATATCGTACCGCTAAATTCACGAAAGTGGGCGATACCACTTCTAATATTCCGTTCAACATTGAACTGAATGATTGCGATCCAGAAGTGGCTGCCACCGCTGCTGTTGCCTTCACCGGCCAGATTGATGCGACCGATAAAACCCTGCTGGCTGTAACCGCAGGCGATAACGACAACACGGCTAAAGGTGTTGGTATCGAGATCCTGGATAGCGCGTCCAGCACCCTGACACCAGACGGTGCAACCTTCTCCGCAGCGAAAACGCTGATCGCAGGGACCAACACCCTGAACTTCACCGCACGCTACAAATCGACTGCGGCAACCACTGAGCCTGGTCAGGCGAACGCGGACGCCACTTTCGTCTTGAAATACGAATAATCGGCTTTTCAGGGAAGACCGGGCCTCAGGGAAGAGGCCAGTTTGTTCCACATCGAGGGCTAAGGATGACCAGAATTGGGCTTCTGTTTCTGCTGACGATTACTGCCGTACAGCCTGTGATGGCGCACCGCGTGGTGGTGGATGGCGGACGGGTACATCTTAAAGGTGAGCTGGTCAACGGCGGTTGCGCCGTGGCGCCCGAGAGTCAAAGCCTGCGCGTGGAGATGGGGCAGTATCGCACCAACGCCTTTCACGGTGTGGGCAGTTTTTCGACGGTGGATGTGCCTTTTACCCTGCGTCTGGTGGATTGCAGTGTGGATGTTTCCCGCACGGTCGGGATGATGTTTCAGGGCATTACGCCCGCTGAAGATCCGCAGGTTTTTCTGGCAACATCCCGTCCCGGCAACAGCCGCGTCAGTAGCGGGATTGGGCTTGCACTTTTCGATTCGCAGAAGCGACAGATTATTCCCAACGCCACCGCCAATAATATGCTGCCGATCGACACGCCCGAGCTGAACTTTCATTTCAGTGCGCGCTATCGGGCTATTTCAGAACACCTTGTGCCGGGCAATATTCAGTCGGATGTCTGGTTTACGTTGATTTATCCATAACGTCGTACACGCCTGCGAACTTAATAGTAAAGGTATTGTTGTGATGAACTCCCTAATAAAACCAGGACTGATCTTTTCGCTTATTTTGATGATGATTTCTCTGCCCGTTCAGGCATCCGGTGGGATTGCTCTGGGGGCGACGCGCGTGATTTATCCGGCCGACGCGAAACAGACATCGCTCGCGATCACGAACAGCAATAAACAAGAGCGCTATTTAATTAACGCGTGGATTGAAAACGATCGCGGGCAGAAAGAAAAAACCTTTGCGGTCACACCGCCGCTGTTTGTCAGCGAACCCGACAGCGAGAACACTCTGCGCATTATCTATGCAGGACCGCCGCTGCCAACGGACCGCGAATCCCTGTTTTACATGAACGTGAAGGCCATTCCTTCGGTGAACAAAGCCAACCTGGAAGGAAAAAACGTTCTGCAGCTGGCGATTCTGTCGCGTATCAAACTGTTTGTGCGACCAAAAAATCTGGCGATGCAGCCGGAAGAGGCGCTTTCGCAGCTGCGCTTTGAACGCGCGGGCAACCACCTGAAAGTCAGCAATGCTTCACCCTATTACGTCACGCTGGTGAACCTGCAACTCGGCGGGAAGAAGCTGGAAAATATCATGATTGCGCCGAAGAATTCAGCCCAGCAGGCGCTACCTGACGGGGCCAGCGGCACGCTCTCCTGGCAGAGCGTGAATGATTACGGCGCGATCACTCCCGCGCGTCGCGTCAGTCTTTGAGCAGAGTCACAGTGATGAATCCTTCACGATGGCGTTACCGCCCGTGTGTGCTGGCCATAATGGCGGTGCTCTGCCCGGGGATAGCCTGGTCTGAGAACTATTTTAACCCCGCGTTTTTGTCTGATGACACGGCGGGCGTGGCGGATCTGTCACGTTTTGAGCAGGGGCATCAGCAGGCGCCTGGCACCTATCGCGTGGATATCTGGCGTAACGATGAGTTTATCGGTACCCAGGATGTCCGCTTTGAGGCCGGGGATGAAAATACACCTCCGGTCGCGGGCGGGCTGTCGCCGTGCATCACGCGCGCGATGCTGGACCGCTTTGGCGTCAACATTACTGCCTTCCCTGAACTGCTTAACGTGACCGGCGAAACCTGCGTTCCGCTGGCGACGGCGATCCCCGGCTCGGAGATTGGCTTCAATTTTGCCTCGCTGCGCCTGAACGTCAGCCTGCCGCAGGTGGCAATGCAGAACAGCGCGCGCGGCTATATTCCGCCGGATCAGTGGGACGAAGGCATACCGGCGCTGCTGCTGAACTACAGCTTCAGCGGCAACAAAGGCAATGACGCCGACAACAGCTACTACCTGAATCTGCAAAGCGGACTGAACTATGGCCCGTGGCGGCTGCGTAACAACGGTGCGTGGCGCTATACCGAGAGCAACGGGGAAAGCCATCGCGAGTGGCAGAACATCAGCACATCCGCCCAGCGGACAATCATTCCCCTGAAAAGCGAGCTGGTGGCCGGGGACAGCAACACCGGGAATGACGTGTTCGACAGCCTCGGTTTCCGCGGGCTGCGCATGTACTCCTCTGACAGCATGTACCCGGACAGCATGCAGGGCTACGCGCCGACCGTGCGCGGTATCGCCCGCACCCCGGCGAAAGTGGTGATCCGTCAGAACGGGTATGTCATCTATCAGAGCTACGTGCAGGCAGGGGCATTTGCCATCAGCGATCTGAACCCGACGTCGTCGAGCGGCGACCTTGAGGTCACGGTTGAAGAGAAAGACGGCAACCCGCAGCGCTATACGGTGCCGTACTCCACGGTGCCGCTCTTACAGCGTGAAGGCCGCATGAAATACGATCTGGTGGCGGGGGATTACCGCAGCGGCAACGACGATCAGGACACGCCGTTCTTCACCCAGGGCACGCTGATTGCGGGCCTGAGCAACGGTTACACCCTTTATGGCGGCACCCAGCTCGCCTCGCGCTACAGCGCCATCGCGCTCGGTGCGGGGAAAAACTTTGGCGACTGGGGGGCGATTTCACTCGATGTCACCCAGGCGCGCAGCCAGCTGGCTGACGACAGCCGCCACGAAGGGCAATCTTTACGCTTCCTGTACGCCAAATCCCTGAACGGCTTCGGGACAAACTTCCAGCTGCTTGGCTATCGCTATTCCACCAAAGGGTTCTACACACTGGATGACGTGGCGTGGAAAGCCATGGAAGGTTACCAGTACAGCGACAGCAAGGACGAGGACGGCGTGTCGGATGTGGTGAGTTATCACAATCTGACGTGGAACAAAAAAGGGCGCTTCCAGGTGAATATCTCTCAGTCGCTGGGGGATTACGGGTCGCTCTATGTGTCGGGCAGCGAGCAAACCTACTGGGGAACCAGCGATTCCAGCGTCTGGTATCAGCTGGGTTATGCCGGCGGCTGGCGGGGCGTGAGCTATTCCGTCTCCTGGTCGTGGAATCAGGCGGTGGGTATTGATGGCACAGACAAGCTGGCCTCGTTCAACGTGTCAGTTCCGTTCAGCCTGTTTACCCGTCACGGTTACCGCCGTGACAGCGCCTTCGATCGCGCCTACGCCACGGCCTCTGCCAGCCGCAACAGCAGCGGAGATACCACCTGGCAGACCGGCGTCAGCGGCACCTTGCTGGAAGATCGAAACCTGAACTACAGCGTGAGTCAGGGACACACCAGCACCAACGGTGCAAGCGGCAGCGCCAGCGCAAACTGGCAGGCCACCTACGGCACTTTCGGGGCCGGATACAACTATTCCCGCGACCAGCACGATCTGAACTGGCAAATGTCAGGCGGCGTGGTGGGACATGCGGACGGTGTGACCTTCAGCCAGCCGCTGGGGGATACCAACGTGCTAATCAAAGCACCGGGCGCGTCCGGGGTGAATGTCGAAAACCAGACCGGGGTGAAAACCGACTGGCGGGGTTACGCCGTGATGCCTTACGCCACGGTCTATCGCTACAACCGCGTGGCGCTGGATACCAATACCATGAACAACAGTACCGATATTGAAAACAACGTCAGCAGCGTGGTGCCGACCAACGGTGCGCTGGTGCGTGCCAGCTTTGATACGCGCATTGGCGTTCGTGCGCTGCTGACCGTCATGCGCGGCAATCAGCCGGTGCCTTTCGGTGCCGTAGTGCGCGAAACCGGAAGCGGCGTCACCAGCATGGTGGGCGATGACGGGCAAATTTACCTCAGCGGGCTGCCGCTTAAAGGCGAGCTGCTGATTCAGTGGGGCAACGGCGCCAGCGCCCAGTGCCACGCGCCGTACGTCCTGCCTGAAAAGAGCCTGCAACAGGCAATCACGATGAAGGAGATTCGCTGTGATTAAGAGTCGATACCTGATGGCCGCGCTGCTGGTAATTCTTCCTGTCACGCAGGCGCTGGCCACGGTCTGTGCTAACGAAAACGGTGTGCCGACGGATATCTATTACGATCTGACGGATAAGTTTAATAGTTCCAATAACCAGATTGGGCAGATTGTCACGCTTGCGGAGAAATCCCAGTGGGTGGGGGTCAACGCGGTCTGCCCGAAAGGGACATCGGGCAACACCACCAAGCGCAGCTACGTGACCGATTTCCCGATTACCAGCACCATCGATGGCTACAAATATCTGAAGCTGAATGAGTATCTGGATGGCGCGATGAAGATCACCGACAGCTACTCTGGCGTGTTTTACCCGCCACAGAATTTTATTCAGATGGGGAGCCACCCGAACGTCTCTAAGAATCAACCTTTCGGGGTGAAAGACTCGAATCTGGTGTTTCGCCTGAAGGTGACGCGGCGGTTTATCAATATGGTGGAGATCCCGCGTCAGACGATGTTCCGGGTCTATGTCACGACCACCTCATCGGACCCGCTGACGACCCCGGTGTACACCATCAGCTACAGCGGAACCATCCAGGTGCCGCAGAGCTGCGCCATCAACGCCGGTCAAGTGGTGGAATTCGATTTTGGTGATATTGGCGCCTCGCAGTTTAGCCAGGCCGGGGCGGGTAATCGCCCGCAGAACGTCTCGCCTAAAACCCAGACCATCGCCATAAAATGCACTAACGTGGAGGCCAACGCCTACCTGACTATGCGAGTGGAAACGGAAAAAGTGTCCGGGAATGCGCTGGTTTCTGATAATCCTGATCTCGGTTTTATCGTCGCCAGCACGAACAATACGCCCCTGACGCCCAACAATCTCGCCAGCAAGATCCCGTTCCGCCTGGATGACAACGCCTCGGCAGTAATCGGGATCACCGCCTGGCCGGTGAGCGTCACCGGAAATAAACCGAGCGAAGGGCGCTTCACCTCACGCGGCTATCTTCGCGTAGATTACGATTAAGGAGAGGGCGATGCGCATAGGGATTTTAGTTGCCGCTGTAGCCGTAGCCTTTATGCCTGTGAAAGGCGTGCTGGCGGCAAGCCCACTGGGCGAAATCAATATCGAACTGTACGGCAATATTATCGATTTTACCTGTGTGGCTGAGGGGAGCGACAGCGACAAATCGGTGACGCTGGGCACCTGGCCGACCAAACAGCTTAGCACCACGGGCAGCAGAACCCAGGCGATGCCGTTTACGCTGAAGCTGACCGGCTGCCCGCCGGGCGCGGCGTCGATTACCTTTTCAGGAAAGACAAATCCGCAGGACCCAGAACTGCTGGCCTTAAACGATGCCAGTCAGGCGACGAATGTGGCGGTAGAAATACGCGATCGGGATAAAACGCGTCTGCCGTTACAGCAGGCGAGCCAGGATGTGGTGGTTGATGAGCAGGGAAATGCAGTTTTGAGTTTTTATGCGAATTATATCGCTACGGCAAATAATCCCCAGCCGGGGCGCGCAGATGCCGATGCGACCTTTATGATTAATTATAATTAAGCCTAAACACCCTCCCTGAAACTCACTGGAGTCTCAGGGAGGACTTTCAGATTAAAGCAGCTCGTGCGCTTTGGCATAATCAATCAGCTCTACAATAGTCTGCACACCTAATTTCGAGTAGATGTTGGACTTATGCGCACTAATTGTTTTGTTGCTAAGTAATAATTGCTGCGCGATTTCCTTGTTAGATAATCCATTGGCCAGATAACGCAAAACAGTCACCTCGCGGTTTGATAACGGCATGTCATTTATTGCTCCCCGGTGTGAGCCTTGATGATTTATAAAGCTCAGGGTCTCATAGGGAAAGAACGAATATCCAGAGAGCAACATTTCCACGGCGTTATAGATATCATTCAGATCTTTTCTTTTGCTCACAAATCCATTTGCACCTGCGCGCATGGCGCGGCCAGCGTAAAACGATTCTGATTTGGAAGACAAAAACAGAATTTTTATGTTGTCATCTAAGTTCTTGATTCTTTTTAGCAATGAAAACCCATCTGTGCCAGGTAATTCGATGTCGAGGATCACCAGATCGATAGGGTGATTGCGAATGTAGTCGAGTGCTTCATGGCTGTCTCCTGACTTGAGTTTAATCTCAATGCTTTTGTTTTTCTGGAGCAGGACTTCAATTGACATTCTGACGATAGGGTGCTCGTCAATAATGATGACGGATGCCGGTTTCATTTTTTATGCCTCAGGTTGTGAAAGCGCAATTGCAATCTGTGCAAAAGTGCCTGGTAAGCCGGAAGGATAATTCTGCAGATCCTTATACGGGGGTAATTCCCTGGAAAAAGCGTAAGCATCCTTGTTTGCATTCTGATAAAAAATGGCAGTAGCGCGTTGGCTTATTAATATTTTGGAAAGAGTAAAGGTATTTCTTATTCTCCTTTGGAACATGCTTATTATACCGTGTAAGTTTTCTCCGAAAAGCCTGTAAATTATTCAGGGCGTGTTTATTAATATGATCTTCTGGAGACGGAAAGTGATTATTTTAAATTTGGGCTAAATCACCAGACATTCCTCTTAATGTGGATTATCCTATTTATGTAATTGCAAAAAATAATAGAATCCCCTCAATGTTAATTTAATGTTGCCATTTCACCCACTGTACGTGGAATCTTCTGCGCCATCATGGCGGAAGATTTATTGCCGCTTTCCGCGCGTCACCTTCATTTGAAAGTGCTGGTCACCTTTCAGCAAAAAAAGCCGTCGGTTGCAGAAGGATCTGCTGCCAGCAAGGGATGGCGTTTTTAGCGACTCATTGAATACTCACGTTTTTACATCGTTATCATCTTTTTAACGGATGAGATTAAAACTTAACTTCTGGATGAAAATGCTGTTTTTTGATCTCTACGCAGAGATTAACATCAGGAGAAATCCTGGATTAGGAATAGTTGTAATCTTTGCATAAATGTTAATTTAAAACATAATTTTAATATGGCGCGTAAGTAATTTCTTAAAGGTATTTAGGAATTAAGGGGTTATTCAGCAGAGGAGACAGAAAGGCGATGCAGCAGATGCAGTAATTCCTGACGATGGTTTAACCCTAATTTACTGAGAATTCGTCCCAGACGATAAACCACGCGGCTGTAAGGGCGCTGGCGAAAAAGCGCAATATTTCTTAGTGATTCCCCCTGTGTCAGATATTGCAGGACAAACCACTCTTCTCTGGAAAAGTAGATGTGGCGATTATTCGCGGGAGGGAGAGCCGTCGCTAACGCATGTTGCAGCGCCTGAGCCGGGAGCTGGCGCTCAAGCACATCAAAGGGACCGCTGGTTTTGCAAAACAGCCGGGCGTCATAATCATCAGCGCGTATCAGCAGGCTCACGGCAGTGTAGGGGGGATACAGAATGGCGCGTCGAAGCGTGGTGAGCATCTCCATCAGCGGCATCGTGCGGCTCTCCATATCGACAACCAGTCTGGCCGAGGGCCAGTTTTCCAGCGCGCTGAAGGCCGATTCGAGTGTGTCATATCCGCAGCAGTGTTTCAGGGGGGATGGGCCGTGCTGAATTCCTGCATGCAGGAAACGATCGTGGGTCACGAGAACGATAAAGGGGGCGTCGGGTCTGCGTGTCTGGTTGATGGATTGACTCAAATAAACAAGACGATCAAAAAAAGGGGCGCTGGAACGCGAATGTGAAAAACCCAGCGAATCGCTTCCTTTACGACGACGCCGATAGCGGCGTACGGTCATGCGCATAGATTCTCTCTCAGGCTAATGTCCTTTTTTCTTCAGACCAGCCTACAGACGGCCAGTAATATCCCTGACCGAATCCCGCTCCTGCCTGCAGCGCGTACTCCCGATCCCTGTTTGACTCAATACCTTCAATCAGCACATTGCTGGCGACCTGTGCGCAGAGATTTACCAGTTGGGCTAGTGCAGGCGAGCCTTTTTTTCGCCAGAACGCCATCTTATCGATCTTGACGCCACATAACGGTAAACGACAGCCTAAAAATGGACGAACAGATGCCGTGTTTACGTCATCGAGCCAGAGATGGCATCCACGTTCGACGAGCGTCCACCAGTGGCGGGTCACGCGCTCACGCATGGGAGCCGGAAGTCTGAAGAGTGCGCTGGGTTCGACAATTTCAATATTCTGGCCGGCGTTAAGCAGCGGCAGGATTCGGGCGAAGGATTCTGGGTCACTCAATACGGTTATCGGCAGGTTGATAAAAAGGTTTTTAGCGTAAAGTGTGTTTTTTAACATGGCGAGCTGCAGTTCAAGCAGCCTAAGCGACTGTTTCACCGACTGTTGCTGAAAAAACGTTTCACTTTGCTCAGGGGAGGCGAGAAGGCTAAGCACTTCGCGCCCGACGACTCGCGAAGAGGAGAGAGCCACGATGGGCTCCAGCTTGATGCCGATAATCTCTGGCGAGACGCTACGCAGTGGGGGGAGATCGCATTCTGGCAAGCCGGAATGGTTAAGCGGGAATGGGGAGGTCACTACACTGTCCTGTTATCTTCCGGCTCCTCGGCGCCGGGATACCGGAGGCTAGTGTGAGAGCGATGGTCGGCAGAAAATACCAGGCGTTACTTAAACGGCGTTAAGCCTTTTCGTAGAGTCATCAAGTGGCAGAAAAATGAGAGGAATGTCCAAAAAACAGACGTATTGACGAGAGATAAACAGGGGGATGGTGAGAAGGCAGGCGATTGCGCTAAAAGGCATTGACTCACTAGCCATTGACCGTATAATTCCAGGCGTTTCACACCGCAAGTGCACGCTTCTCCGTGCGCCCTTAGCTCAGTTGGATAGAGCAACGGCCTTCTAAGCCGTAGGTCGTAGGTTCGAATCCTACAGGGCGTACCATTAAGTTTCATGCACTTACGCCAGTTTTAGCCCGGCCTGATTTCCTCCTTGTGTCATATCTGTGTCATGGTTGCCAAAAATGGCATCAATTTTCCTCGCATGTTCGCTTAGATGGTTCGGTGCCAGGTGAGCATACCGACGGACCATTTCGATACTTTCCCATCCACCCATTTCCTGCAGAACGGAAAGCGGCACACCAGACTGAATAAGCCAGCTTGCCCAGGTGTGTCTCAGGTCGTGAAACCGGAAATCATCAATCCCAGCTTTCTTGATTCCGATCCTCCACGCGCTGTTGTCATCGACACGCATTTTCCTCACCGCTGGAGTTAGCGTTCCATCTGGACGAGTGGCTGCCTTAGTGTGTACAAACACCCATCGAGAACTCTTTCCTATCTGATCCCTTAATACCCTGCATGCGGTATCATTCAGAGCCACGCCGATAGCCTTGCCCGCCTTCGCGTTCTCCGGATTTACCCATGCAACCTTTCTCTGCATATCGACCTGCTGCCACTCCAGATCAATGATATTGGAGCGGCGCAGGCCGGTAGCCAGCGCAAATATCACGACTGGCTTAATGCTCTCAGGCATACATTCAATCAGACGCTCAGCCTCATCCTTTGTAAGCCACCTGATTCGTTTACTAACCGGCTTTCTGGTCTTGATAGCCTGTGCCGATTTTATCCATCCCCAGTCATCGGCAGCCGCCTTTAAGAGTGAACGCATGAATGAAAGGTGCTGGCTCTTTGTTGCCTGACTAACCGGCTTGTCAGCATATGGCGGTGGCTCTTTCCCTCGACGAATGGCTGCATCCCTGCGCGACTCCCATACCTGAATATGCTTACGGTTAACCATCTTCGAAACAGCGTCATGCACCTGCTCAGCGGTAATGGTTGAAACATCCCGGCCTGAAAAGTGGCGCAGGAAGAACTCAATTTTCGTCTTGTCGTCATCCAGTGATCGCTTATGGTCCTTTTCGCGAATCCACCGGATGCAGCACTCCTCGAACGTCCTTGTTGGCAACTCTCCAATCTTATCGACCCGCCACGCTTCTGCCTTCAGCTTGTCGTGCAACTCCTGTGCTTGTTTCTTGTCCCCCGTACCAAGAGATTGTCTAACTCTTTTCCCTGACGGTGTAACGAAATGACAGTGCCACACGTCGCCTCTGAGGGTGATTGACATAAATTATCTCCTTTATGCTCACCCGCGCTCGCGACAACAGGATCGCGCGGGTCGTTTAAATACGCAATACAGGCTGCATCGGTAGTCCGATATTTGTTCCCCACCTTCTTACCTGCCAGCTCACCAGAATCGATAAGCCGGTATATGGTTCTGGGTGAGACGATCAGGAGTTCCGCCGCCTGTTGCGCGGTGAGTGGCTTAGCTAAAACCATGGTTATCTCCAGGCAATAAAAAACCGCCATCAGGCGGCTAGTCGATGCGGATGTGTGTAATCTTTCCGGCTGCTATGGCGTCGTAGAGTGATGACATTTCCCGCAAATACTCTTCTGCTGCCTTTGGATGGGAGTGGTAGCTGATTTTGAATTCAACAAGAGAGTCAATAGCTGATAACTTCTTCTCTTCTTGTTCAGTTCGAATGGGCCTAAAATCAACTTTGTCAGTGCGGCTGGCAATCTTCCCGCCATTCGTTAACTTAAACCAAAAGTCTTCTCCATCGAAAGCGAGCACCTTCCCGCTAAATTCCCCCACACTGGTGAACCCCCAATGATTGTTATGAGGTATGACGCGCACATCTACACCCACCGGAGGTAATCCCTCGCCATCCCATCCAGATTTTAGGGCCAACAATGTCTCCTCATAAAGCTTATGACTAACGCTGTCGCATGGACCACGGAATGCATAGTAACCACCACTATCAAGGCCCCAGCAAATGTCAGGCAACGTTGCTGTTAAAGTCCTTTCATCGTCACTATCAATAGGCCATCCTCCGCGCTTAGGCAGTTCACGCACCAAAATATCAATCAGTTTCACATTCATCTCCTTACGCTAATTTCTTATACACTCGAGGCTCATCAACAGTAGCCGCGCGAAGTTCGTTTTCGGCATGCGATGAGTAATCACCGCTGTCCCATTCAATGCGGTACCATGTCGGTCTGTTATCCTGCTCTGTCACGCCATCAACCACTCCCTTGATATTTCCTGACTTATGGGTGACTAATGCGCCCACAGCATATTTAGCCATTGCACACCTGCCGGTTCGTGTAGAAATGAGATGAAGGCCGCCGCAGCATTGAGAGCTATGACGAGCCAGATGATGGGATTGGATTGCATGATTTACTCCCAAAAAAGAAGCCGCTTGTCAGGCGGCCGTCACATCAGGGGATAGCGGAAGGGTTAGTCTTTCAGGAACTCTTCTGTGTTTACTACGTGCTCACCCTGGAATAGCTCTGCGCTGGTGCTGGTTACGATAGCCGTGTGGTGAGGATGAACATTTTCAGCCAGCCACTTAATCAGTGGTTTGGCCGCTTCTTCGAAACCCTTCTGGCGGGATGAATATTTTTCTTCTGAGTAGTAACCTTTTCCTTCGGCGCTAACTGCACCAATGCCAGGAATCTTTCCATCAACAATCGCATTCAGCATTTGGATAACGGCGTCGAAGTCATATCCCCCGTTGGGGAAATATTCCTGCAGCACATCAAGAGCAGAGCCTTTTTCATCTTCTGTCATTATTTTCACCTTAAAAAAATGCCCTCACGTGGAGGGCTAAATGGGGGATGACGTTGCAGTGCTTTCGCACCCAATAGCCAGCTCATAACTGGCTATCAGTTGCGTTATCGGTGGGGTATATTGAGTTGCATTGATAAGGAGGGAAGCATGGCAACTTATAAGCAGATTCAAGAATATGTGAAATCGGTAAATGGCGTTAGCGTTGATACATGCCACATAGCTCATGTTAAGAGCATGAAAGGAATCAATACGAGGCCAGCTCCGAACCGGATTTCTCCTGACTCAAGGGTGTATGAATGCCCTGACAAATTCGTCCCGCATATCGAGCAGGCAATGAAGCATTTCGGTATGATTTCTTAGCCTCCCCATGCCGAACGCTGGGCGCAGCGATTTTGAACCAATAAAAAACCCCGCCAGGGCGAGGTTCGTTTTAAAGTGCTGTTATCAGTTCAGTGGGGTAGGGTTGTACTTAAATATAGCTTCTAATATCGTTTTATCTGAAGGTTCTTCACCATGTACTCCAATCAAAAAACCACCTTTTTCTGGATAGACAGTGCTAACCCGGAATGAAACCTGCTTTGCACTATAACTAACTATATTAGTGCCTGAAGACGATGGTGCTGGTTTACTGTTGAAGTAGTAGGAATCTTTCCCTGGCTCAACTTGACGCTTAGTACCTTTGTGCCCTGCACCAAATAGCATAATATCTTTCATCATTAACTTTCCTGAATAGGTTGATGACGCGTGGGGTATAGTTAGTTGATACTAAGCGAATTTTTCGTGAGGCGCATGTGCTTCATGGTTTGAACGACAGGATTAAATTCACGAGCCTCTCAGCTTATTCCTGAATTCGATCACACCCTGGCATTCCGCGCACGTCTGGCAGCCGGGAACGGCAGCGCGCCGCGGCTCCGGGATGTCTTCGCCGCATTCTGCACAATGCTCAGCTGATACGGCGTTGCGGTTGAGCCGGTGAGCGGAAAGGGCAGCGTTACGCTGAAGCTCTTCAATCTCTGCTGCGGTATCGATGATATCGGCCATGGTCAATGCTCCCGGAACTGTCGGTTAATTCGGTTGAAGGTGAACGCCAGCAATAAAAAAGGCGGCTTTAGCGACCTGGTGATTAGTGCCTTCATGCTGCACCGCCTTCATTCTTCTCGGTTTCGACTGCCATCTGCTCAAGCCGTCGAGATAACTTGGCGGCCAGCGTCTGGAACTCTTCCTCGGTCGCCACCGGGATAGGCACAAAGCGAATCCCGATGTGCGCAAGGTGGTTGGCAATGTCGAGGCTTTTCCTCAAATCAACGGGCGAGGCTCTGTTCATGCGGCTTTCTCCCCGGGTAATGGTTTCAGACCGTCATTAAGCGTGCGCTCAAGGTTGGACAATATTCCTCGCAACCTCTTTATCTCTTCATCATCGGTGAGTCGGCGCGTCGCTTCCCATAGCGTCCTTGTCAGAACATACATAGGGACATTCGGGTCGAGGCCAAGCGCTTTCGCCAGATCTTGCTGAGCGTCGGTTAACCGTTCCTCCGATTCCTCCCGGCGCTTACGTCGGCGTTGCGACTCCTCTTCACTTTCCTGGCGCAGGTTCTTCAGCCTTTCATCGTTATCCCTAATGTGCTGCTCAAGTCGCTCCTTCGACCGATGTGCTCGACAAACAAGATCGGCGATTTCGTTGCCATGTCGCTTCATTAGTTTTTGGTCGCTAAGGTAGGTGTTGATTACGCGGCTTTTTATTTGGGTTCTCTCTGCCTGCCTGGTCATGCCATCCATTAGCAGCTTCATCCAGGCATCGCGAGGAAGGGTATCAATCTGGCGCATTGTCGGCCCCTTGAGGGTATGCCATCCAGTTTCCTTCCGGATCATCAAGCCACAACCATCTGGGATGTCGCTTTTCTTGAGCATGCCTTCAGGAACTGCAAAAACAACGCCGCCTGCGTAGTTGAAGTATTTGGTGTATTTGCCTGCTGTGACGTCAGCCCGGAAATCACTTACGCTGACCTTTACCTCATAGACGACAGGGCAGAATTTGCTGTAGCTGTGAGCAATAGAGTAAACATCAGGTCGGCACGTACCGGCTGGCCCGAGTTGCATGTCCTCCCAGCAGATGCGCGCTGTGTTCTGGCGTAGATGCTCGGCAAGGTCATGAGCAAGCTCGTTATGACCCCATTTTTTTGTTGTCATTGTTCGGCTCCAAACCGACCGTTAAGGCGGCCTGTGTATGAGATGAACTCCAGGAGGCTAACTCCCAGAGCTTCAATTTTCTTGTGATGCTTGTTGATGATGGGAGGCACCGTTTCGTTCCAGTTAGGCTTTGGCTTCTTGCGCATGGCCTGCTGTATTTCCTCGGTGCAGCGGCGGCAGGCTGCGCGGATGGCGTTTTCATTTGCTAGCGTCATGCGGCCTCCCTGCGGGCGAGAAGTTTCGCCCCGAAAGCCATCAACTCGTCCCGCTCCACAGTTGCGAAGTGGCAGTGTGTACGCGGGTACGGTCGCCATATGATGAGCATCGACCCTTTGTTGTTGCCGCTGACCGGCTTACCGGTGACCGGGTTGATAAATGCCAGCCTCCCGGCGGTGATAAAGCGAACTTCGCTGGCGGTCTGGATAGCCTCTTTGAACCAGCCAACCGAAGTGTCGGCCGGAACCAGCATGACGGTGCCGATCTGATTGAGACTCTCGGCTGCAGCTTTCTTCACGAACGGAGTGATGTCGGAATAGGGTGGGTTCAACCAGACCGACCCGGGCAGTGAAAGATAGCCAGACCAGGGCGTCACCAGTGTATTTTCATCTTCCGTGATGAAGCGTTTGCACAGTGCGTTATGTGGTGCGGCTGCCGCGTCCAACTGGAAACAGAACTCAGCATCCAGAGCTTCGAATAAAGCAGGTGGTGTGCGCCATAAATCACGCTGATCCGCTGGCGTGTTACTTCCGGTGTAATCGGTCATGCTGCCACCTGCCTGTTGCAATATTCCTCAGCCAGTCTCTGCACCTTAAGTGGGTTGCTGATAACCTCACCCCATAGCATTAGCCAGCCGTTTGGCCCGACGATGAAAGATAACCGCAGGCCATAAACATAAATGTCGTCATGTGCATGTGTCATTGCTGCGCCCTCAGTTCAGGTTTAAGCCGGTATTGCGTCCCACCCAGGCATAATCCGCCTAATTTCTGCCCCCACGGAGTTGCTTCACAAACATCCTTCACCAGTTCCAGTTCCGCGCCGGTGATGTATTCACTGGATTCTTCAAGCGATGGTGCCCACCCTTCGTAATAAGGGTCATGCGTTACCAGATTCACTCCACCGGTAAAGCAACCGTCACCAGGGTTAACTCCGCTCCAGTAAACGGCGATGAAGTTCTTCTCGCTCTTGCTGAGCTTGCGAATAAGCTCGTCACGCGAGTAAAGGCGCTTATTAGATAAGTGATGCATAGAGAATTGCGGGTGTGGTTAACCCGCCTCCGTGAGGTGAAATAGGGTGGTTGGGTGGTGGTTAAATCAGATGCTAAAACGGCACGTCGTCGTCGAAATCGGTTGGAGGTTCATTGTTCGGCGTCTGAGTCTTACCCCAGGCTGAATTGCTTTGCTGAGGCGCTCCACTACTCTGAGGCTTAGCGTTTTTTTGCTGCGTCCCGCCATCCTGTTTACCGCCAAGCATCTGCATAGTTCCGTTGATGCCAACCAATACTTCGGTCGTATACTTTTCAGTCCCTGATTGATCCGTCCATTTGCGCGTCCGAAGCTTCCCTTCCAGATACACTTCAGAGCCTTTGCGGAGATACTCGCCAGCAACCTCTGCCAGCTTCCCGCTGATAACAACGCGATGCCATTCCGTTTGCTCCTTCTGCTCTCCTGTCTGCTTGTCACGCCATTGTTCAGATGTTGCCACTGAAAGATTGGCGAACGCTGCGCCAGAAGGTGCGTATCGCACCTCCGGGTCCTGACCAAGTCGGCCAACGATAATGACTTTATTTACGCCTCTGCTGCTCATTCTGCTTTCTCCAGTTCTGCTTTCCGTATTTCGTAGACGTCTTTCGCTTTCTCATGCTCTGGCTGCCCGAGAAGGCGACGATCTGCGCTTTTCCAGTATCTCTCCAGAGCCTCAAGGTCAGCAGATGCTATGGCAGTGGTGAACCCTGCGAGGATTTCTTCGTTTGGGTTGACGCCAGAATCAAGCCACTCCAGAAGCATCTTTCCTGTGGCTTCTGAAAGGACTACCGGATCTGAGTTAGAAAACAGCTTTGTACGGTCTTTGGTGGCGTTCGCATGATGCGACTCGTGGACAATATCCAGAACTGTGGTGAACTCGTATTCCACGCCGTCCCGCTGCTCTGACTTCATGCCGAGTTTTGCGACCTTCTTACGACCGTTCTCTTCAACCTGTGCCGTCTCTGTCTTGCTGCGCATGGTCGCGATCACATGCATGTTTGTACGAAGAATCGCGTCGAGGAACAGGCGGTGGCGCGGGTTTATCTCACTCCACGCTGACCATGAGTTACCACGGAACTTCGCTTTGGCGATCGTGTCGACCAGCTCAAGGCAGCCGCCGACTCCGCCCCACTCGTGCGTAATGCTGTCGATAATTATCGTGTCATACCCGGCTGATTCAGCGGCGTTAATAGCCTCAACGAAGCGCTCCGGGCTGAATGGAGGCTCAAGCTCAAGGACGTCGAAATCTGCAATATCAGAGTAGAGTGATGCACTCCCTTTCTCGGTATCGACTACCGCAATCTTTCCGCCAATTCCTTTGGCGATCAGCAAGGCGCTATATGTTTTCCCTGACCCGCTCGGCCCGGTAAGAGCCAGCCTTAGCTTGGCTTTCTTTCTCGTGGCTTTTTCAAATTTCATGATCATCTCACTTAGTTAAAATAACCTGCGAACTCTTCCCAACTGACAACCGGATTCTTTCGCTCAGCTACCAGGTTAACCGGCTCGTCATTCTCTTCCTGCGCATCAGGAATAACGTCGCGCATCAGCCTCATGAAAGCATCATCATCCCACCGCTCCATGGCACTCATGCTGCCGCCTCCTGATGAGTGATGATGTAGCCCTGCTCGGCCAGCCATTCGATAACCACCGCGCCATCAAGCTGTGGTAGAACCTCACGAGTGTTAACAGTACCTGCCAGCACTACGCCTTCAAGCTCAAGCTTGATAGTGTTATGCGGCCCTACGGATGTGCGCATGTCCACGCACTCGCATGTGATATTCATGAGTCACCTCAGTAGTTGATTTTGGTTCTCGGTACTAGGCCATCTTTGAGCGCCGTCAGGACTTCGATAGCCTGTTCGCGGGTGATGCTGGTATTTGCGGTGAGGGCGTTGACGATATCGGTGCCGACTGCTTTGCGATGCTTCACATCAGCTTCACGCTTAGCTTTTTCATCAGCGATGCGCTTCTCTTCTGCCAGGCGAGCCGCTTCCTTCGCTTCTGCTTCACGACGTACTTTGTCGGCTGCTTCCTGAGCCTTGCGTTTCTCTGCTGCGATAGCTTCCTGCTTCTCGCGCTCTGCCTTCTCAGTTGCGGCTTTCTTATCGGCTTCAGCTTTTTGCTCGACTGCAATACGGTCACGTTCAGCTTGCTCTGCCTTGAGCTTTAACTCAGCTTCACGTCGTGCTGCTTCTGCGCGTTCACGCTCAGCTTTCTCTTCTGCTTCGCGCTTGGCCTGTTCTGCTGCCTGGCGTTTCAGTTCTTCTTCGTGAGCGAGGCGCTGGCGTTCTGCCTCTTCTGCTTTGGCTTTTGCGTCACGGTCGAAGGCGTCATTCATCAGCAGAGCCATTTCGTGATCGGCCTCTACCTGCTTCTTAAGCGCTTCAAGCGCTGCCTTTTCTTCGGCCTCAATGCGCAAGCGTTCTTCTTCTGCTGCCTTCTCGGCAGCGATACGCTCCTGTTCGGCCTCCCACTCTGTAAGAGGGCGGCGCACTTCATCCTTCAGTAAGTCGAGACGTTCACGCACCAGGCGACGGCTTTCGTCAATCTGCTTAGGCAATGCTTTAAGCTCGGCAACGAGGTCTTTACCGGCATTGTCGATGTACGTCTTAGAACGGGCCACCTTGTGCGCCATGGATGCGATAGCGTCGCGTCCTTTCTTTGTGGTTACATCCGGCACCAGGCTGCGAGCCTCTTTTTCGATTGCCTCGATAATCGGATCGAGTTGCTCATTACTGGTGAAAACTGCCATTGCGTTCGACTTCTCAATGACGACTAAGTCCGTTGCTTCGCTCATGGTTTCTCCTGAAATTTGGTTGTGCGCTTCCCGTCTGCGAAAGGCCGGACAGGGAGTGATGAAAGTGGGGTGGGGGTTACTTGCCTAGTGCTTTGGCGATTACAGCTTCTGCTGCTTCTGCTCTGGCGTAGTTAGAATCAGGTTTATCAGGGCATGGGTAGCTGTTCTTTTTGACGATGGAGACCATTTCTTGCAGCGCTGCCAGCAATACAGGTGCAGCGGCGATTAGGTGCGCGTTTGCAATTGTTCTGTCGAATGATGTCGGCTCATGACGACCAATATTTGATGGGGTGCTTTGCAAATAGGCAACTTCATGCAGGGATTCCGTAGATGTAATTTCTATGCATGCTGTACTGCTATCACTTGCTGAACTGTGAGAGAAACCCCACTCTCCTAGCGTACCTTTGAATTCTTCCATCACACCCTCACTTCAAACGAGTTACGATTTACCCTGACACCAAGCGCTTTACGCTGGGCCTCAATTGCCTGTTGCAGCATCACTGTATCTTCCAGGTACCGAGCAATGGCTTTCTTGCCAATCGCAGCTTTCAGTGCCTGCCGGTTGATTGCGTTCTGGTTGGCGACATGTCCTAGACCTGCATTAATCAGCTGGTCACGATTCATGGTGCGCTTGTTTCGAACGTTACCAACCTCTACCAGCAACCAGTGATAGCCATCTGCCATTTTGGTTACTGTGTACTGTCTGCCGTTGTGAGTGACTGTCATGAAGCCTCCCTGGCGCGGAGCATTGCGTCAGCCATTCTGTAAGCGTCCAAAGCAATGTGGTCGAATTTGTCGAAAGCGCCGTTAACTAACATTCCCTGCATAGCCTGAGCCGCGAAGTAGTCACGCAGCAGCAGCCCCTCAGTGCGAACATTTTCGTTATGCCAGTTAGATTCAGTGGTCGGATGAACTGTAAGCAAGGAGCTTTCCATGATTAATCCTTAATGAATTTTTCAGTGCGGTGGGTTGCCAGACCCTCAACCAATTCAGCGCTATCGCTGTCGATAATGACTTTTGTATGTGGGTGATGGTTTTCAGCCAGGTACTGCATGACTGACTCAGCCGCGGATTTGAATTGCTCGTTATCTAATACTTTTACATTTTTCATAATCTCTCCTGCGCTTAAGCCGCGCCGCTGAACGTGAAAGACCTCTGCATCTGTAGAATTAGATGCTAAAAATTTTATTGCGGTGGATAGCCGCTACTCATGTCTAAGCTGCCTCGTAAAGCAGCTGAGATATGGGCAATAAAAAACCCGCCGGAGCGGGTCTATGCGTTTTGAGATTGTTTCATCGCCTGCCAGATAAAGACGACCGTGTCGCACATCAAGTCACTGAACTCTTTGTCGTCCTCCATCTCCTGACTGAGTCCATCCATGGCCCCCGGCAACTGCTCCCAAAGAGCATCTATACCGGCCTTTATCATTTCTTCTGTTGGCTGCAAATCATCTTCCATCGCCTTACCCTCTTAGCTAATAAAAAGGCCGCCTCAGGCAGCCTTGTTCAGTTTCTTCATCACGCGCCGGTGGTTGCGTGAGCTTTGATTTCGAAGCTTGTGCCACACTTCATCAACCTCACCCCACCGCTTGGTTCTTACGTTGTCGCCCAAATTGCACCTCGTTAATTCGTTCAAATAAGTGGAGTAGATTTACCGCGTGACTTCTGCACCGCATGAATCTTATTGCCGAACGGGTTGCTGTCTTTGTACCAGGTGCGGCGATTCTTGCGTTCAACAGCTTCTGCGCGCCTTTCCATCTCCTGCCGATACTCAGCCAGCCCTGATAAATCAATCGGGTTTACAGCGCTTTCTACGCGTGATTTGACCTTGCGAGTCAGCGACAGAACAGGGCGGTTATCTGGTTTAGCGCTTACCCCTACTGACAGGGGATTAGCAGCTTTCCATTCGGCCTGTTTCGGTGCGCGGCGTTCGCGGCGGCGTGCTTGTGCATCCATTGTGATTCTCCTGTCAGTTAGCTTTGGTCGTGACGAGCCGGTTGCTTATCCTCCGGTTGCTGTCGAAGCAGCTGCAATTCACGTCATCACCAAAGCTTTCTGCTTTGAATGCTGCCCTTCTTCAGGGCCAGATTTTTAAGAGCTTCACCGTCCTGGTGAGTAGTGCGTCCTGCTGATGGGATAAGAATACGGTAGGTATTTTATTATGTAAATACCCAAAGTATTTATTTGTGATGGATTTTTACTAAGCTAATGAATATGTGAGGTATTTATTTTTATTGGATTGGTGAAATTATGGTTAAGCGGAGTGTAGTTTGAGTCTTGGGATGTGCTGGTATGAAGATAGGAGTGCCCGACGCTTGGCCGGGCATTTTAAGTTAGTCAGCCCAACCAGATTTGGTGTTGATCGCTGATTCAGCCATGGTGTACTTCTGTACCGTGTCATCCTTGAACAGAATGGTAAGCTCTTTCTTCGTTCCGTTTGTGCCATTGTGGAAAAGGCCATAGAAAGGAATAAACGTTGTGCCATTCACCTTCACTTTTGCAAACGCATATTTCCAGATTTCATTGCCGCCATCTGTATATGAGACTGCATCTGGAGAGCCAAAGAAGGTCTTCACTTCTGACTTAGTAGTTTTTCCTTCCTGAATCTTATTTTGAACGCTAGTTTCAGTTTCGTTCTTGAGTTGCTGATTACCAGAAGATGCGCATCCTGCTAAAGTTGCTGCCATAAAAGCAGCAATCACGATTTTTTTCATTATTTTTAATCCCAGACGATATTAATATTTTTAGTTATTTCTTCAGACAAGCCGAAGCTTTGTTTCTACCGCAACGCCAATTATCCGGCAGTTGCCATTGATATGTACCATAGGCCAGCTAGGGTTTAAACCCTTCAAATATCGTACTCCGCCATCTATCACCAACTTCTTAAAGGTGGCCTCGTTAGAATCGGATAATTTCGCAATGACAAGGCTGCCGTTTACAGGCTCTCGTCCAGTATCAAACAGGACAAACGTACCTTCTGGGATACTAAGCCCTGCCGGGGCGGTCATTGAGTCGCCATCAACCAAAAGCCAGAAGGCATCACCCTGGATGTGGGCATCTGACTCAAGCCAAAGGTCTATGTCTTTGAGCGTATAGGCCTCAACTGCTTCACACCAAGAACCTGCCTGCACGCTGCTCAAGACGGGGTATCGGTTACCAGGAACGTAAACGCCCGAGAAGCTGACGTTGCCATTCGCCGTAGAACTCATGCTCTCAATCTCTTTGGCAAGGGAGGGACTGAAATCAGAAACGCTAACCCCAAGCATTTTGGCAAAGGAAGACGCCACGGAAGCGTTGAGAGCATTTCTTCCATTCAGGTAGTGCCCTACAGCGCCTTGCGTGATGTTCAGCTCATCAGCGATTGTGTATTGGGTTATGCCGCGATCTTTCTTTTTTGACTCATACAAAGCCTTGAGCCGCTTGGCGTCCTCAAGCTGTTCTGTCGTCAGGGATTTTTTCGTTTCCATAACCGGCATTGTAATACCAGCGCTATTCATATTAAAAATACCTGCCATATTGATTGTTATAAATACCTGTAGTATTCTTATCCGTATGGTAACAAACGGAGAGTGCCTATGAATCGAATGACACTTGCCGATTACGCGAAGATGTATGGTCAGGCGAAAGCTGCAAATGACTTTGGCGTAATTCAGTGTGCAATCAGTAAAGCCATCCGTGCTGGCCGTAACATCATGGTTACTGTCAATGCAGATGGAAGCGTGATTGGAGAGGAAGTGCGTCCTTTCCCAAGCAATAAAAAGCAAGACTAGCCTCAACCGCTCTTATCACATCTCAGCCCTGAAAAAGGGCGATTCAAACAAACAAGTCTTTATGGCTCTGCGTGTCTGCGCATGGCCTTTTAACTATTTCAACACAAAGGAATTATCACAAATGGAAAGCACAACCTCACGAAACAAAGACCAGGCACGAAAAATCGAGTCCTGGATTCTGAATCAGATTGCTATGCGCGGTTCGACTAACGTTGCCAAAGCGCTCGGCATGGACAAATCAGGGATTACCCGCTGGAAGGAAAGCATGCTGCCTAAGCTGGCGATGCTCTTAGCGGTACTGGAATGGGGAGTTGTCGATGACGACATGGCCCGACTGGCTAAGAAGGTTGCCGAGATCCTAACAAATGAAAAGACCCCAAAGAACGGTGAATTCTTTGAGGCCTGATAACACTGTGTTACGCCAAGTAACGAGGTAATTATGCCCTTAAACGACGACTTTGTAAAAGAAGGCAGATACGAATTCATCAGAGATGAGGTTTTTAGGCTTGAATTTAAATACTCAATGCCTATAGACGTCAGTGGAAGCATACCCGAGACGATCAACTCCAAAGGCTGGATATACATTTTCTCCAATCCTTGCATGCCTGGGCTGCTGAAGATTGGAATGACCACCATATCCCCGCAAGCCAGGGCGAAAGAGCTTTCTTCGGGGACTGGTGTTCCTGAAAAATTCACGGTAGAAGCCTCGTATTTTTCTGATGACCCACGAGGTGATGAATCTCGAATTCACGCAGCTATGAGCGATTACCGTCTGAATAACAGTCGTGAGTTCTTTACCTGCTCATTGTCTATAGCCGACGAAATATGTCGTTCCTATTGCCTCTGCGATTCGAAATCCAGCCTGGAAGAGATCGCAAATGACTATTCCATTGTCTGCGCTGACAAACCTATCAAATTAGACCTTCATGAGTGGTTCCAGGAGTTCGGAATCCCTGTAGTTGGGAGCATGACCAACGCTCTAAAAGCCATCTTCATGCTGGGTAGTGAACGCCTTGATGAGATGGCCGCAGATGGTATTACCATCATTATTGAAGATGGTGAGATCCGCGGAATCATGTCTGAATCCCATCAGAGTTGGCTTGCGTACCTGGAAGAAATTCATGAAAGGGAAACCCTATCGGGCATATATGGCCCACGAATGCCCGGAGGTTTTTAATGGCCCGCTCTCGTAATATCAAGCCCGGATTTTTCACCAACGATGAACTTGCTGAATGCTCACCTTATGCTCGATTACTCTTTGCCGGGCTGTGGACCATTGCTGACAAAGAAGGGCGCCTTGATGACCGCCCTAAGAAAGTTAAGGCAATGGTGCTGCCGTTCGATGATGTCGATTGCAATGACCTTCTGCAACAACTTCACAGTCACAAATTCATCAATCGCTACCAGGTAAAAGACGAGCAATTCATCCAGATCAACAACTGGAAGAAGCACCAAAACCCTCACTGCAAGGAAGCTGCTAGTGAGATACCAGAACCGGTAGAGAATGATGAAAGCACCGGACAAGAACAGTGCAAGGATGGTGAGGATGAAGATAAACAGGATGCAGAACAGTCTCAAGTTACTGAAATTAAAGAAGCACCATATAAGCATGGTGCTAGTTCAGTGCAAGAACCAGTTGAGAACAATTTAAATCCTGCTGATTCCCTTAACCTGATTCCTGATTCCCTCATCCCTCATACTGATTCCCTAGTTAACACCCAAGCCGCTGAAGCGACTTGCGCTGACGAAGAGGTAACTGAGCAAGCTACCGTTCACCAGATGGCAAGTCGTTATGCGTTCGAGGGGAATATCGTTCGGTTGAACCACAAGGACTACGAAGCCTGGATGCGTCTCTACCCGAATATCGATCTGCAATACGAACTCAAGAAGCTGGATATTGAGTTCACTCACGAAAAGCCAAAGAACTGGTTTATCACTGCAAGCCAGAAGCTCAGTTACCAGAACAAGCAGGCAGCATCACGGACTGTCAAAAAGGTTTCTAACGGCCTGCGATCTGAAAACTTCGCCGCCAAAGACTATGGGCAATCTGATATGCCAGCATGGGCGCAGGAGTGAACATGACACTGGAAGAAAAGATTTCACAACTCGAAAGGCAACTGGTTGAGCTGGGCCAGCCACCGTTAGATATCCCAAACAGCGAAGTGATTTTTGAGACCGCCATCTGTGACAAGCATGGTGATTTCGAACAGCGCAGAAGGGTATCAACGTCGCATATCAAAATCCCGTCTGTACCATCACGCTGTCCAGGATGCATTCGTGAAGAACTTATCCAGCGCCAGGCTGAGAAGATTCAAATCGACGAGTCGGCTCGGAAGCGAAACGTGGAAGATTTGCTGCGGAAGCTCGACGTTCCTGACCGGTTCTCAGGATGCACTCTGCATAACTACGAAGTTGTGTCAGAGGATGCTGGCAAGGCGCTTAGGGTTTGTCAGGCCTATGCGAACAAGTGGCCTGAGCGACTGAAAAAGGGCGGCGGTCTGGTTATGTGTGGAAAGCCTGGGACTGGTAAAAATCATCTGGCTCTGGCTATTGCCCGGCATGCGATCACTGAGCATCAAAGCTCGGCAGTGTTCACCACGGCGCTGAAAATTGCCCGAGAGTACAAATCAACATGGTCTAAAACATCCACTCGCACTGAGGACGATGTGATTAAGCACTTCACACATCCTGATCTGCTGATTATCGATGAGGTAGGCGTGCAGTTCGGTAGCGACGCTGAAAAGCTGATCATGTTCGAAATCATCAACACCCGATATGAGCGGATGAAGCCAACCATCCTGATCAGCAACCAGAGCAAAGACGAGTTATCAGCATTCATTGGTGAGCGAGTGATAGACCGCATGAATGATGGCGGGGGATGTACTCTGGCTTTCACCTGGGATAGCTACAGGAGCAAATCATGAGCATGACAATCCGTGAACAACTACTGGCAGTTCTTCGGCATTACCCTGACTCCACGTCCGTTAAGCTCTCTACCATCCTCGGTATGACCACAAAGCGCATCTCCAGCAGCATTACGACACTGCTTGCTGATGGTCTTATCTCCAGAGAGGGTGAGTATGGTGGCCGCACATACCAGCTAACGGATTACGGACTGCGTTACGCTCCTATGGATATGCCGAGCGACAGCAAGGCCAGGTCCCGCCTTGTCCCGAGAACAGCGTCAAATGTAATCTGCCAGGAGTGCATGCAAAGCGCCGCGATGAAGAGGGTTCTGTCGATGTACGGGAGAATCAGCCCATGAGAAACAAAGGTCAGATAACCACTCTCATCCAGTACGTCTCAGAACACCCCGGCTGTTACCTCTCAGAAATACTCCGCGACACCAAGCTCCCTAAATGCTCAGTAACCTCGGCTCTAACCAAGCTTAACGGGGAGGGAGCTTTACGTAGGGAGGGTTTCGACAAGCGATACAGGTATTACGCCGCAGATGGTAACGCCACTGCGCACCGGGTGAAAGCGAGACCCGACATAACTGACTACGACCGGGTAAACCCTCTAACCAACCTATTTAATCAGCTTCAGGCCTCAGCCCGGAGCGGGAGATAAACATGAACTTAATTGAAATGGACGGATTCCTTCGCGGCAAATGCCTGCCGGGAGACATGAAAGTAAACGAAACGAATGCTGAGTATCTGGTGCGTAAATTCGCCTCACTTGAGCAACAGCTTGCAGAGTCTCAGCGCGAGTTTCGGTCAGCTGATGCGACTATCGAGAATCTGCAGATGCAGGTTGAGAAGCTGGCTGCGGAGAATGCCTGCCTGAAACAAGGCATTGAAGAGGTGGCAGAGGCATTTGAAACCGGGACGGATAGGGTTCTTGCCACAGCTGTTGATGAGGCTTCAAACCTGCTCACTCCGGCAACTGATGCGGTACTGAAAAGGATTCAGGCGCAGGGTGTGGAGATGTTTGCCAGCACAATCAAGATTTCTTGCACGCTTGAAAACTCTGAAAACTTTGTTGCATCGCTTAAAAAAAGCATTAAGAACGAGGGTGAATATTTCGCCGCTCAACTTCGCCAGGGAGGTGCAGCATGAGCACAGTAATCGGCAAAGAGCTTCACATTACGATGCCAGACGGGAGTGTTTGGGCTGTACCGGTCCAGTTGATTGCCACAAACCGCGCAGATTATTACGCCAAAGAGTTTGGGGGTGATGTTAATCGTAGCTTGGCAGAGGACACCCTACCGCTATTCCGCTCTGATGATTTTGAAATCGAAGACTGGGCCTCAAACAATATGAACTGGAGCGATGTTCAGCATGCTGCGCGTTGCGTAACACCTGGGGATATCGATTTCCGAGAAGGATGGGTTAATGGCGACAAGGACGTGAAGGAGATCGAGCATGACAACGAATAAGCAGGCACTGCGTGAGGTTGCTGAGAAGGCTATCTCAGAGGAAGGAGAAACTTGGTGGAATGAAGAGCAACTGGCTAGCGACTATGGCCTTGCTCTGCATAAGGCAGACGCCAAATTCATTGCCGCAGCAAACCCCGCCACCGTACTGGCGCTGCTGGATGAGCTGGAAGCCGATGAACTGCAGATCAAAACACTCGAAAGCCGGAACCGCCGCTTGGAAGGAATTATCGAGGCAGCAGAGAAGCGGATTGCTGAGCTGGAGGTGCGCTCGGTAATTGTTCCTAGCGTATCAGATGATGCATTTTGGCTGAACTTCAACGGACGATTTGTATTTCGTGAAGAAACTTATCGCAGTGCAGTGTTTAAGGCCTTGGACTCAGTTGGTATCAAAAACGCCGCTGGCATCACCACCAAAGGAGAGTGAGCATGGCTAACCTGCTCGATTTACTCGGCATAGATTCCCGGCGCAGCAGCGTGACGCTTGTTGAGTACAAATATGACCCGAAGGAGCGAGAGAAGGTCTCAAAATATCTCGTCAGGCATACGTCCAGCTTTCGACGAACAACGCTTGAGCAATACGTCACTGTCGAGCGCGACCGTTATGGAGCTTTCAAACCTGTAGTTGCACTGGACGATTTTCCTAGTGGGCTGAGCGACCGTGAGTCAATGTTGAAACTGGCTGATTGGCTGCATCGCCTTGGCGTAGCAATTGAAAATGAATGGACTAACCCATGACCACATTCACCAAAGAGCAGTTGATAGCCAGAATCAATCAGGTAACAGCAATCAATAAATTCCGCATCAGCAGGGATCCGGACGCTGAAGGGCTGGTGATGGATAATGAGCTGTTTGCTATCGCGCTGGCATCGCTCGAAGCGGAGCCGGTGGAGTGGCGAGTGGCTTTTACACTCGATGGTCATTCAGGTAGTGATTTCGAAAAGACTTTCGAAAGCCAGGCGAAGATGAATGAGGTGATTTCGCTTCATGAGCGCGCAGGATTCAGCGCCAGCGTCACACCACTCTACACCGCCCCTCCAGCGCCGGTGGTGCCGGATGAAATCGTTGACCATCGTGACGCGTTCGAAGCTGTATTTCCTATCCCACTACACGTCGAACGATGCGGAGCGGGATACTGCTGCACCGCTTACAACGCGTGGGAGGGCCACAAATTCGTTAATAGATGGGAGGGCTGGAACGCCTGCCGCGCCGCCATGCAGGGTAAATCCGAACCTGTAAACCAGCCTTACAAGTTGCCTGATGGCTGGGTTGCTTGCAGTGAGCGGATGCCACATATCGGTGTTCCTGTTATCACATGCTGTGGTGATGTGGTTCAGTATGCTGCTTATGCATGGGATGGTAAGGAGTGGCAGGACTGGTATGAGGAATACGATAAGCTTCCAGTCAGTACCTTTACACACTGGCACTCTCGCCCAACAGCACCTAAGCAAGAGATGTAGTTAAGGAGCCATTAGGCGTATTCCTTATGCTTTACATGGCATAAAATACGCCTTAAAAAGTGAGGCGATTGGCTTATGAAACTATTTAGAATTGAAGATGAGGAAGACCTCTGGTGCGAATACGGCTCAGCATACGAGGCAATCCTTAATCTTTTGAGGAACTCGTTTACCGACCAAGAGAAGTCAAAATGGGTTTTAGACAAGGCTTACGTCAATTGGAGGAGAGATAGTTACACGGTCAATGCAACGTTTACTCGCTTTGATGAAGTCCTGAAAGATGTGGTAATGGTCGGTTGCATTGCAGAAGGAAATCGAAAAAACGAATTAATCAAGACATCATGTGGCGATCCGATTCCAGTTGAGTATGACTGTTGGAAAAAAGAGTACATTCCAAAGGGATCCGTTTAAATGAGTGAATTCAACATTGCATCAAAGCAGCAAGAAGAGCGCAACAAGGTTAACGTTGACCTTGCAGCCTCCGGAGTGGCGTACAAAGAACGCCTGAACATGCCGGTTATTGCCGAGGTGGTGATGCGCGAGCAGCCCGAACATCTTCGTGATTACTTCCTTGAGCGATTGCGGCATTACCGAGAGCAAAGTCTATCCTTGCCAAAAGCAACTGATTCTGAATATCAAGAAATGGCCGAAAAAAATGGAAAATAATAAACAGCTGGATTTTTCATCTGAATTTGATGAATTGATTAATGCAGGAGGCAGAATAACCCCTTCAATACTCACTGCAGTTAATCGTTACTTTTTGTACTTCTCTTTCTTCGAATCTGTACTTTTAAACTGCGAAGGTAGCCAAGGGAAAAGCGCGATATATGCTAGTCAGCTTTTGCAGATGAAGGCTGTAGATCCAGTCGTCCTAAAGCGAGCTTACGAGTTTTTTGCAGACCGCTATTTGAGTGATAGAAGTAAATTTGAAAGCCTGTGCGGGGCGCACACTTCTCAAAAGGTTAAAGAAGAACATTTTGCATCTATGCAAGCGATGACAAGCGATCCTGAGGTTCAGCTTGGGTTGTGCTTGTTCATTTGTTTCAGGCTAAGGAACAACCTGTTCCATGGACCTAAGTGGCGTTATTTTCTTGAAGGGCAAGAAGGGCTACTGCTTACCGCTGGAGATCTTATTCATTCGATTCTCTCCAATGTTCCTAAGCAAGATAGTTGGTCATTCCAAAACATACTGGACGCAAAAGACTGACATTTAATCCACATAATCTTCAAGCGCATCCCATCTGCCACAACGTCAAGCAACATTTGACTTCAACTTAAATCCTGGCAAACTTAAATCACCGTCGGAGTTGAACGCCCGGCGGTGACCTCTGCGTCTAATGGGGACATTATGACGCCACAATCTGAACGTATTCACCTTTCACAGATGCAGCAATGCACCTGCGATTTTCTGCATTCTGCGTTACCTCTCGGGGGTGGCGTATGAAACAGCAATTCCACCTCGTCAACGACACCATCAAACAGAACGCTATCAACTTCATCCGGGAGCTGCCGGTGGACGCCAAGCGCCCTCTGATCCTCGATATCAAGGAGATGACCCGCACCGCAATTCAGAACAAAAAAATGTGGCCGCTACTGAAAGACCTTTCTGACCAGGTTCTCTGGTTCGGAAACAAATACGATTCCGATGACTGGAAGGACCTGATAACCGCAATGGTCGCCAAGTCCAAGAAGCAAGAGCAGCGCATGGCTCCAGGTCTCGACGGCGGCATTGTGATGTTCGGACAGCGTACCAGCAAGATGACGGTTCAACAGATGGTGGAAGTCATTGAGGCCATCTACTGGTTCGGCACACAGCAGAACGTCAAATTCAGCGAGAAGTCCCGCATCGAAATAGAGTGGGCCAAGCAGTGGGGTAGCAACAATGGCTAGCCATCTCGCTAAAGTCATGGAGCGCGGAATCTTCAAAGTGCCTGCTCGCCGTAAGCGCAAGCCGATCGTCAATCCATCCGATATCCCAACTTTCAATTACTCCGCCCATCTCTATGACGTGCGCTGGTTACGCCTGCGTGCAAGGAAGGTGAAGAATGGCTGATTTACGCAAAGCGGCACGCGGTCGTGAGTGCCAGGTTCGAATCCCAGGAGTTTGTAACGGAAATGCCGAAACATCTGTGCTGGCACACATCCGCCTGGCCGGACTGTGCGGTACCGGCATTAAGCCGCCAGACCTGATCGCCACCATCGCATGCCATGCGTGCCACGAGGAGATTGATCGTCGCACACACCTGGTAGATGCGGAATATGCAAAGGAGTGTGCGCTGGAGGGCATGGCCCGTACTCAGGTTATCTGGCTGAAAGAGGGGCTGATCAAAGTATGAATACGTTCAACATCACCTTGCCGTGGCCGCCAAGCAACAATCGATATTACCGACACAATCGCGGTCGCACTCACATCAGCGCCGAAGGTCTCGCATATCGTCAAGCCGTCTCGAAAATCATCACTGATGGAATGCTGGATATCTGCACTGAGTCACCCCTCAAACTCCGAATTGAGTGCCACATGCCAGATCGCCGTCGCCGTGACCTGGACAACCTGCAAAAGGCCGCATTCGACGCGCTGACTAAAGCCGGATTCTGGTTGGATGACTGCCAGGTAGTCGATTACCGCGTAGTGAAAATGCCAGTCGTAAAAGGCGGGCGTCTTGAGCTGACCATTACCGAGCTGGAGGCAAAATGAGCACAGAAACCGAAATAGAGCTGGGCAAGGTTGTCGCTTTCCCTACGAAGAATACCGACCTGCAAGAAGGGTTGGTGATTCAGCGCGAAGGTACGAAAGGTCTCTGCTTGCATGACAAGGTCTGGGTCAACGAAAAAGACCGCACATTACGGTGCAGAAGATGTGAATCACTTATAGAGCCTTTTGACTTTCTGATGACTCTCTGCGACCAGGAGTCTCGCTACATGGAAAGCGTTAAGTATTTGCGCCGCGAGGAGAAGCAGCGCCGTCAGAACATCGAGAAGCTCATTCAGATTGAGAAGAACGCCAAATCACGCATTCGCCGTGCTGGAGATAAATCACCACTCCCTCTCTGGCAAAACGAGAGGGTAGAGGAATGACCTTATCCGACTTCCTGCGCTACCAGTTTGAAAGCACCAGACGCGCTCAATTACCACCGTTCGCCAGTCACAACCAGACCAAAACCAAACAGCCAGAGAGGGCCGCAGCATGAACACTCAGTACCTGGAATTTGTACGCCAGCAGTTGATTGTTGCTACTGCCGACCTTAGCGGAGCCACGAAAGGCCAGCTGGTAGCCTTTGCTGAGAATGCAATGTTTGAAGCTACCCCGCGCAGCCGGTCAAGAAAGAAAGTAGCCGATCCGGTAACTGGCCGCATGGTTAACCCGTCCAGCCCACCGATCCCCGGTCACCAGTCACGCGCTAAAGGTTCGCATATCCCACTCGTGAATCACGTCGAGTATTGCACTGCATCATGGCGGCGCGCCGTCCTGTCTCTGGATGAACATCAAAAAGCATGGCTTCTCTGGAACTACAGCGAGAACAACAGATTCGAATATCAGGTGGCGATCACTCAGTGGGCATGGGCTGAATTCAAAGCGCAGATTGGCGCAAAGAAGGTGGCGGGTAAGACGCTGGACCGTCTCAAGGCTCTCATCTGGCTGGCAGCGCAGGATGTCAAAGCAGAGCTTGGCGGTCGTGAGACATACGAATACCAGAAGTTGGCGGAATTGGTTGGCGTGGCTAAATCGACGTGGACGGAGACATACCTTCCTCACTGGCTGGCAATGCGCAGCGGGTTTTCGCGGCTCGATAGCGGAGCACTTATCTCAGCAACGCGATCACGTTCACAACAAAAGGCGGCAAGTTTAGATGTAAGTCTTGCAAAACCGAACTGAAAGCACTATATTTCGTGTAAATCTGATATTGTGCCAATGTTGTATGCACTGGCGGTATCGCAGAATTAAGAGCCTCGGTTAATCGCCGGGGCTTTGTCGTTTCTGGGCCGGAAGCTCATTTGGTATGAGCGATCCCCTCATAAGGGAAGGGCAGACAGGTTCGAATCCTTCACGGCCCACCAAATCCCGCTACCTGGGACCATAAGCGCCTCGCGCAAGTTATACCCTCTATTGCCAGCCTAACCGCTGGCTTTTTTATTGCAGGCCGCAGACATTCAAACTCAGATGCCCCGTAGCACTCATGTCTGACGGCCTTTCTAACTACACAGACAGCTCCCCTGAAATTACTGGAGGTGAGCTATGAATTTCCCGCACGGGATACTCCACCAAACTATGAAATGGATAGAAGAATTCCTACCCTCGCTTTACGCAGCTGGAGCAGCGTTCAGCATTTCTGCGTTAATGAGCATTTACGACGGCAAGTCCATTGCTAAAACAGCCACTGGCGCGTTGGCCTGCGGCATTCTGACTCTCGCTGTCGCCGGATCACTAGAGTTATTTGGCCTGCCTGGTAACTCAGTCACGTTCGTTGGTGCTGCCGTTGGGTTTGTTGGGGCTGAGAAAGTCAGGGATAAAATCATCTCCTTGTTCGATCGCCGCACAGGAGGGAAGAATGAAAACCAGCAATAACGGCATCATGCTCATTAAGAACTTTGAAGGCTGTAAGCTCACCGCATACCAGGACACCGTTGGCGTGTGGACCATCGGCTATGGCTGGACCCAGGCGGTCGACGGTAAGCCGATCCGAGCAGGGATGACCATTAACCAGGAAACGGCTGAGCGGTTGCTTAAAACGGGATTGGTTAGCTACGAAGCAGACGTATCGAAAATGCTGAAGGTTGGCGTGAGTCAGTGCCAGTTCGATGCGTTGGTGTCGTTCTGCTACAACCTCGGCGCGAAATCCTTGAGTACATCCACTCTGCTGAAAAAGCTTAATGCTGGTGATGTGGCGGGTGCATCTGATGAGTTCCTGCGCTGGAATAAAGCCGGTGGGAAAGTGCTTTCCGGGCTGACTCGGCGGAGAGAGGCTGAGCGGTCTCTGTTCCTGTCATGCTGATGGGGCTTCTCAATAGGTACTGGCTGCAGCTGACAGTGCTGGCAATTATCGCGGCGATGGCTTTGGCGGTTAATCACTACCGTGACAACGCCATCACCTACAGAGACCAGCGCGATAAAGCAACGGTCCGAGCAGAAACATCAGAGGCGATCACCAACGACGTGATCACCACGATGAACCTTATCCGTGACATCTCACAGGTTACCCAGAATGCAAAGAACGAACTGGCTCAAAAGGGCGAGACGCGCATTGTCTACATCAGGCAGGCTCTTGAAGGCGATCCGTGTGCTAACCAGCTTGTTCCTTCTGCCGCTGCTAACAGCCTGCGGGAATACGCAGACAGTTTACGTCCCGGCTCCCGTGGTGCCGATAAGCGCTGATCTGACCGCAGACACGCCGATCCCCGGAATGGTGGTTCCGTTCACGTGGCAGGCAAGTCTGGAGTTAAACGCTCAGCTTTATACGGCGCTGGGGCAGTGCAATCTGGATAAGGCGGGGATTAGAAGGGTAGAGGAAAGCCGAAGGCAGTAATCCATAACGCACCAAGTATTACTTTTGCAAAGATTGTAATTAGTGGCGCATAGGCAATAGCTAGCTGGCAAATCATTTTATTCTTCTCTGTCATTATACCTCCAGGGTTGATGGTTAGGAGGAATGGAGCATTACGCTTTCTTCCCTGTTAAGTGACATTCTAATGTCAGGCCAATCTCATCAGGGTGTGATTGGGTTATATCTATTGTGTCAATTAAATAGGCCAGAGAGTCTTCAGCCATATTGCGCACCCCAGTTGGTGAACATCTCTATAGTGTGGGTCATTACGCTTAGCGCTACTTTTCGGTGCTGAACAATCGCGATATGCCCGCAAAGGGATAAAACAAAAATATCCGCGATCGGGGATAAAGAGGTTCTCAATGTCCGACATCTACCAAATCACTATCACTACAACATCGAAAGAAACCTTCACCGGCCTGATGAAACGCAGCCAGCCTGAAATCGTTAACGGGTTCGTAGCGCTGGCGACTGACACAGGTGAGTGGCGTTACTTCCGACCGGATAGCGTGGAGCAGTTCCACTTTGTGCCAGTGGTGGAAGAAGATCTGTCCAATGGCGACTAAGTACAGGCTCAGTCGCCAAAAAGATTAACTACTCATATTCACCACAGTCTTCACAAGGTTCGCTGGCTTTTCCTTCATCCGTTTCAACCTCGTAGCTTCCTACGCAATCGTCACATAAATATTTATGGGTTGGACCTTCACCGCTTGATACTAAATAAGCTTTAACCACTTAACCTTCTCCTTTGGAATGTATATGGCACTCACCGACAAACAAGATATGTTCTGTCGCGAGTACCTCATCGATTTAAATGCCACGCAAGCGGCTATTCGGGCGGGGTACAGCGACAATACCGCCCGGAAAATTGGTAGTGAGAACCTCACAAAACCAGACATCCAGACGAGAATCGCCGAACTTAAAGCGCAGCGCAATGATCTGGTTGGCATAAATGCGACATACGTCCTGAATCGTCTCGTTGAGATTGACCAGATGGACGTGCTCGATATCCTCACCTCGACCGGTGAACTAAAGGCTGTAGCTGATTGGCCCAAAGTATGGCGAACAACCCTGTCAGGAATGGAAGTCATGGAGATGGCATCCGAAGGAAATGCAGCTGCGCTACTCAAAAAGATTAAGTGGCCGGATAAGGTGAAGAACCTCGAATTGCTCGGCAAGCATATAAGCGTCCAGGCATTCAAAGAGCAGGTTGAGCAGAAGGTCACAGCGACTCACAACATCATGCCAGTGCCTTCATGCACAAGCGTTGATGACTGGGAGGCAGAAGCGCAGAAACAGCAGAGCGAGGTTTTAGGTGGATGAATTACAAAGCCGTCTGGAAACCTTTGCCGGGGTCGCAGTCACTGTCCCTGAGCTGCCCATGCAACGAGATACTGTATGAAGGTACTCGCGGTCCGGGCAAGACAGCCGCTCAGTTAGCACGCTTTCGTCGCAATGTCGGCGTTGGCTACGGCTCGTTCTGGCGTGGCGTGATATTCGATACCGAGTACAAAAACCTCACCGACATCATCACTCAGTCCAAGCGTATGTATCGCCTGTTTAACGATGGCGCTCGGTATCTGGCATCAGCCAGTGAATTGCGCTGGGTATGGCCCACCGGCGAAGAGTTGCTTTTCCGGTTCGGCAAAGAGGAGAGCGACTACTGGGATTATCACGGTCAGGAGTTCCCGTTCATCGGATTCAACGAACTGACTAAGCAGCAGTCGCCCGAATTCTACGAGATGATGTTCTCATGCCGCCGATCATCATTCCGGCCTGATGACTACCCACTGGAAGACGGCAGCATTATCAAGCCGATCCCACTGGAGACATTCAGCACGACCAACCCGTTCGGCATAGGTCACACCTGGGTGAAGAAGCGCTTCATTGAACCAGCGCCGCGCGGAACCATTATCCGTGAGACGCAGAAAGTATTTAACCCCCAGACGGAGCGAGAAGAGGACGTAACGCTAACGCGCGTTGCAATTCACGGATCGTTCAAAGAGAACCCGTATCTCGACCCGCAATACATCGCTACCCTTATGAGCATTAAAGACCCTAACCGCCGCAAAGCGTGGGTTGAAGGCTCATGGGATGTGACCAGCGGAGGTCGCTTTGACCACCTGTGGAACGAATCACTGCACGTTATTAAGCCGTTCCGCATACCGGATAGCTGGACGGTTGACCGCTCTCACGACTGGGGTGAGTCGAAGCCGTTCTCTAACTTGTGGTGGGCGCAGTCTGATGGCACCGAAGCAACGCTTCCAGATGGCCGTAAGTTCTGCCCACCCGCCGGCTCATTGATTCTGATTGGTGAGTGGTACGGCTGCCCACCTGATGAGTTGAATAAAGGTCTAAACATGTCATCCACCAACGTTGCTAAAGGCGTTGCGTGGGTCGATAAGCGCCTAATGGGTGAAGAGGTCGACGAACCAGAAGAGACGCAGGGTAAAGGGCAGATGCACATCGTGCCTGGCATATGCAGCAACATCATCCCCGGGCCTGCTGATGGTGCGATATTCAACACCGGTGACAACGAGCTATCCATTGCTCAGAAGATGGAAGCGCAGGGTGTTACGTGGCTACCGGCTGATAAGAAGCCCGGCTCACGTATCAATGGCGCGTCTTTATTCGCTGACATGCTCGAAGCCGTGATTGAAGGCAAGAAAACTGAATCAGGCATGCCTGAAAAGCCAGCGTTCTACGTCATGGAGCACTGCCGGGGCTGGATAAGCCGCATACCGGTACTGGTTCGCGATGACAAGAAGCCTGATGACGTAGACACCACGCAGGAAGATCACGACTTCGATGCAACACGATATCGCGTACTGCACTCGCCGAAGAAAGTCGGCGCAATCTTCTTCTAAGGAGCTCATCAGTGAGTGAACAAAATAGCGAGGTTCAATTCCTCGTCAATGCCCTCGCTGATCAAATCGCGGTGGGTCGCCAGCGCATGCTGTACGCAGGTCAGCCAGGTAACACGAAGCGCACACAGTTGTGGGATGAATTCGGCTATCCAAATAGCCTGGAGTTCGATCGCTACTACCGCGTGTATGAGCGTAATGCTGTTGCGTTTGCCGCTGTGCATAAGCTTCTCGATTCGTGCTGGGTAGATAACCCGACGATTATCGATGGCGATGATGCTAAGGAGTCCACTCAAACCACTCCTTGGGAAAAATCAGTCACCAAGCTGATGAAGAAATATTGGGCAAAAATTAAGGATGCAGACCGCAGGAATTTGGTTGGACGCTATTCAGCGCTTCTGATTCAGTTCCGTGATGGCAGGGAATGGAATGAGCCGGTGAACAGGGTGGTAGTAAAAACCCTGAAAGAGAGAGCCATTGTTAAACTCATTCCTGCATGGGAGTCGCAGATCAAACCGGGTAACTTCGACACCGACACTCTCTCTGAAACATACGGACAGCCAGTCTCGTACAACTTCAACGAACAGCCGGTTGGTGATGATGGTACGTATGGCCCGGTGCGCAGTGTTACCGTGCATCCAGAGCGAATAATCATCCTGTGCGAAGGTTCAGAAGACGAAAACATGCTGTCAGGTGTTCCATTCCTGCGCGCTGGCTATAACAAGCTTCTCGATCTTGAAAAGATTTCCGGTGGTAGTGCCGAAGGGTTTCTGAAGAACGCCAGTCGTCAGCTTGGCATCGCCTTCGACAAAGAGACCGACATGGCCTCTCTTAAAAAGTCGGCTACTGACGCAGGATTTAAAGACCTTGGCGAGGCGCTCAACGACAAAGTCTCTAAGATGAACCGTGGGACTGATACTGCACTGGTGATGCAAGCCGGTACGCCTTCAGTGCTATCAGTCGCGCCAGCAGATCCGAAGCCTTCATGGGAAGTTACCGCTAACGAATTCTCTGCCTCAATCCAAAGCCCTTTCACGATGCAGTTTGGTCAGCAGACGGGCCGCCTTGCTTCAGATGAAGATAAGACGGAGTGGGCAAAGCGATGTAATGGTCGTCGATGGGGGTTCCAGTCAACAGTAGTAGTGAACGTGCTTGAGCGCTTCTGGACTGTTGGTGTTATTGACCCTCCTCCTTCCGGAGAGGTCACACTGGCATGGTCAGATCTTCTCGCTCCGAGTGAGAAAGATAAGATTGCCAATATGCAGGCCATGGCAGATGTCGCGCAGAAAACTCAGCAGGCCTATGGAACCCCAGCTGTTGATGCTAATGAGATTCGAGCAGTTGGTGAGCTTGAGCCAATCAAAGAGCCTAAGCAGCCGACTGGTGCTGACGAATCGGCGAAGAACATCGACCCGCTGACAGGTGAGCCAATTGAACAATCAACCGAAGCCGGGAAGTCCGATAATTCCGCGCAACAGAGCTGACCCAACGCAATCCTACCGCTCAGTAAACCGGATGTACCGCGACATCGAACAGCGCTATTACGACATCAAGGTGGCGCTAAAGCAGCTATTCGACTTGCGGCTAACTGGGCGCGAGCGGGAAAGCAATTCGATGTCTGGATACATCCTTGCCCGTAACGGTAATCAGCCAGACACGCTCTACCAGGTGAACGCTGGCACTTACATCTACAACATGACGGCTGCACAGCTGGCTGACCTGTTGCAGGTGGTTCAGGCAATACTGGATGACGAGTTGCTTGAGGGTGGGCCACAGAATCTTTGGGCTATGGATTACGTCACCGCAGAGTTTGAGCGAGGCACGTTAAGTGGATACACCAACCTCTCTGTACAGTCTCCGGTTTACGCAAGCCAGACGTCGTTACAACAGTTGCTGTCCAGCCCGGCATATCAGAACCAGATAGCCAGCGCCTACATCAGCACGTACAGCGACTGGAAGGGTATCAGCGACGCAGCACGAGCTGACCTGGCAAACGTCATTGCCGACTCTATTGGTCGCGGCATAAACCCGCGTGAGACGGCTGGCATAGTCAGCAAGCGTCTCGATGTGAGCATGTCGAAAGCCAAGACCATCGCTCAGACTGAGCAAGTCGGCGCGCTGCGGCAGGCTCAATGGAATGAAACCGACTGGGCTGCTGATAGGCTGGGTCTGAATACCGGCCTGCTGTGGTTGTCAGCGCTCAAGCCTACGACGCGCAGCTGGCACGCCAGCCGTCACGGCAAGGTCTACACAACCGAAGAGGTGCGGGACTTCTACGCCGAGAACGGCAACCGGTACAATTGCTACTGCAGCCAAGTACCGGCGCTGCTTAACGATGATGGCTCGCTGTATAACGAGGGGTTGACTGAGAAGCTGGCGAAAGAGCGTAAGGCTTGGGATAAAGTAGAATAAAAATGATATAAATACTTATCAAAATAAGATGATAGGTAAATTATGAGCTCCATTACACCTGCTGAGGTTGGAACTTACGCCCTTTCTCTCGTGGGCCCGATTATTATTGGTGTGGCTGCAGCTGGTTTCACGGCTTATTTCGCATTACGCCGATTTTACAGAGAAAAGTGGTGGGAAAAGAAACATATTTCCTATGGGCAGCTGATCGATATTCTTATCGAAATGAAGTCAATATACGCTACAGCCTCAAACCATTATCAACGTATTTATGAAGCTGAAAGAAGGTTGCAAGATGTTCCTGATTACCATTTCGATTGGAGCAGGTTTAACGATCTTAAAAAAGAGTTAAGAAGGTCATTCATCCTAGCCCCGATCTCCCTAAGTTCTCACACAAAAGAACTTTTAGATGATTTTTTCTCCTTAGATGCTAGCGCACAGGAATCAATCCATATGGAAGGTTACCCCGAACAAGCCGCATATGGAGACATGGAGAGGGATGTTGAGGACATAATTAGCCTTATAGTTGAAGATGCTAAAAAGGAATTGAACTTCCAATGATAAATACCTTGCTACAAGCCCGCTACGGCGGGTTTTTTATTGCCTGAAATCCACCAATGAGGACACAGCATGTCACGCATCTGCGTAAACGTGTTGTCGGTCATCAACTCCGCTTCAAACATCACAACTGAAACAATCAACGGCAAACCACACATCGTGGTTCGTGGCGTCACGCCTATCGTTGACGACATCGTTATGAATCGGAAGTTATACCCGGCAGCTGAGATAGAAAAAAGTTACAAGTCGCTTGAGAGAAACCCTATGCCTTTCGGGCATCCGAAAGTAAACGGTAAGCATATTTCTGCGCGGGATGTTCAGGCGGTTAATGACTACCACGTAGGTGCCTGGCTGCAGAACGTAAATCGTGATGGTGGCAAGGTCTCAGGTGACATGTGCGTTGACCGACGCTACGCAGAAGGTAGTGATAACGGTAAGCGTCTCATTCAGCGGCTGGATGACATGGCCGCTGGCAAGAACGTAGAGCCAGTCCACATCTCGACAGGCCTGCTTCACAAAGAAATTACCGCTAACGGTGAATCCAAGGGCAAGCGTTACGAGAAAATCGTCACCAATATGGACTTCGATCACGTCGCAGTATTGCTTGACCAGCCCGGCGCTGGCACCCCAGAAGAGGGAGTTGGCATCTTCGTAAACGCAGAAGGTGATGAGCAAGAAATCGAGACCGCAAACATCGCTGACTCAGCAATTCCCGACCCGCAAGACCCAGCTATAAAGCAGTTATTTAACCAATTCATGGCGTTTTTCAGCGCCAATAACAAGCCCGTCAAAGAGGAAGCAAAACCGATGAAAGAACTCATCACCAACGCGCTGAAAGCGAAAGGCAAAGAGGTCGAAGGTAAGACCGAGGCTGAGCTGATGGATGCGTACAACCAGATGGTGGCCGACGATGCTAAGGCGAAAGCTGATGCAGAAGAAAAAGCCAAGAAAGATAAAGAAGAGGCTGACAAAAAAGCCAAAGAGACCACTACCAACAACGAAGAAGCACCGGCGTGGTTCAAACCTTTCGCTGATGATCTAGCTGCCGTTAAGTCTGGCCTGACCGCCAACTCTGACAAAGAGAAAGGCGATATGCGAGCGGCAGTAAAGGCTCAATTCAAAATGACTGATATCGCAGTTAACGCCCTCGATGGTGAGCCGCTTAAAGAGTTGTTTGCTCAATGCCAGACATCAACCGGCCTGAATGGTGCATTCCGCCAGGTCAATTCCTCTCAACCTGTTAGCGAAATGCCGGAGTAAACCGAAATGGCTAAAGATGGAAAACACGTAATTCACGCCGGTGGCGTATTCCCTAATCCGCCTCTCAACCGTGAAGGTCGCGCTACAGCGGTCAAGCCTGGCACTCTCGGGTTCTTCGATGCGGGTGTATTCAAAGCGTCCGTAGCTGGTGCTGAACAGGCTGTCATCTACGCAGCAGATTACGACTACCTGCGCTGCAAAACCGTGGATGACACCTACGCGGTAGACGACTTGCTGGTCGCAATTCACCCGCTGCCAGGCATGTTCCTGAACGTCCGTGCAGCTGCCGGCACCTACAAAAAAGGCGATGCCCTCTCAATCGCTAACGGCCAGGTGAAAAAGTGGGCCACTGGTGAGGCAGATCGTTGCTACTGCGACGAAGAGCGCTCAATTACCGCCGTAGCTGGCGACCTCATTCGCGTAGTGATTAAGTAAGGAGTCACTTAATGCTTGTTTATTCTAAATCGCTGGGCGAAAAGACCGGCAATCTGGCCGTGAACCAGTACCAGTTTGGTATGCTTTCTCAGGAACGTGACGCTGCACTGAACCATCAAGGCATTAACGTTATGCAGGAAATGGCAGATCGCATCAATGCGGTTAACCAGCTGAATGGCATCAACGCGGTGCGCTCACCTGCTGACCTGTATAAGGCGTTTGACCAGACCGTGTTGCGTCAATTCCAGCCGAACACTGAGTTCACCCTTTTCAATGACCTGATGCCGCTTTCCCGATCGGTTCGCATTAACCAGACTGTGTACGAGTACGCGAAGTCTGGCGGCCGCATGTGGGGCCACACATCCATGTCAGGGCAGATCGGCGCTGCACTGGATGCGGTTGAGTACAAGTACGACGGCACGATGGTTCCGGTTCATGATACCGGCTTCAAGTTCCACTGGCGCGAGCCTCGCCTGAACAACCCGGACGCGTTCGACATCATCTCTGATGCTCAGTTCGAATCCACCAACGAAGTACGTCGCCAGTACGTTGACTACATCTACAACGGCTACCGCGATGCTGAAGGGAATTATATCAAATTCGATGATAAGACCTGGAAGGGGCTGAAGAACGACGAGCGCGTGGCTATGGTGGATCTGGGTGCATCTGGCCTGAATATCGACTTCACCGACGCATCAGCAACTGCTGAGCAGATCCGTAACGCTGCAATCAAGCTGCGCGATACGCTCAAACTGACGAACAACCAGTACGCAGAGCAAACCTGGTACGTTTCCAGCGCCATCATCTCCAACCTGGAACGTTACTTCAGCGACAACTACCAGTCTGACACCATCCTGCAGGAGCTTCTGAAACTGTCCGGTATTTCCGCGATTAAAGAAGATGCTCAGCTGACCGGCAACCAGATCTTGATTGTTCCGCTGACCGCTGGCGTGATTGCTCCGATTGTAGGCCAGGCTTTCGGCACCGTTGCCGATCCGCGCCCGTACTACAACAGCGACTACATCTGGCGTACCTGGGGCGCCGCTGGCCTGATGGTTAAGACCGACATCAACAGCAAGAAGTCCGTTATCTACGCGCACAGCTAAGGGGTAAGACATGGCACTGGTAGAAATCATTGCAGACAATCTGTATGCCGGTGCCAACCTCCGGAAGATGGAGGTTGGTGCGGTCGTTGACGTTGACGATGCTACTGCGGCGCGCTGGAAAGCGAGTGGCAAAGCTAAAGATACCGACAAGAAGAAAGGTGAAAAGCTCTTTGGCGATAAGGCACCTGTTGCCAACACGCAATCCACAGATCTGCTCGAGCAACTCGCGGCGGTGACGAAGGAGCGTGACGATTCAATGGAGCAGGTGGCTAAGCTCACCGATCAGGTTGCGGCGGATAAGGTTGCATTTGATGAGCAACTCGCGGCGGTGACGAAGCGCGCTGAAGAAGCAGAAGCGGCACTGGCAGCATCAGGCAAAAAGGATAAGTAACCATGGCAGTAGTGCAGATAACAGCCGAGCAGGTAAAGCAGCAGCTATCTGCACTCGGTTACTCAATTCCTGAGTTCATGATCGACGCTTACCTGTGCAAACTGGACAGCATTCAGGAGTGCCTGGAGGCGTCTGGCTATGATGAGTGCGACGTAATCCTGATTCAGGTATATGCCGTCACCTTAATGGCGCTCACGGCCTACAGCCAGCGCATTAAATCACAGTCAGCGCCTTCAGGGGCGTCGCGTTCGTTTGAGTACAGCGGCGATGTAACGAGCATGCGCGATGCTCTGCTAGCACTTGATACTTCCGGTTGCACATCAGCCCTCCCGATTGATGTAGGTAGCAGCGTCGGGTTCTTTGATGTTGTAGGGGGCTGTTGATGGCGTACAAATCAGTGACGGAAGGCGTACCTAAGCCGCTTGTTCGTGTGTGGGTCCAAACCGACACCGGGCGGGAGACTACCGGCTACGTCAAATCGGACGGTGATTGGTTCATCAACTGCCCGCGCATCCGGGCGACTGGCGCGAAGGTGCTGCGCTGGAAGGAGGGTTGATGTCATCGGTAGCGAACTGGTCATACACCGCCACGGCGACCATCTGGCGCAAGCTGGAAGGCAATGATGAATACGGCGACCCGCTTGGCTATGCCGAGCCTGAGAAAATCCTCTGTGATTACGAGGGCGGGCTCAGCAAGAAGTTAGCCAGCCTGGGCGCTGAAATTGTCGTGAAGAATACCGTGTGGAGCGAGTACGCACTGGCAGCCGCTGGTGATTACCTGCTGATTGGCGTATCGACCGAAGCTGACCCAGTTGTTGCCGGTGCCGATGAGGTGCGTCAGGTTATCCGTTACGCTGACACGTTCGAGCGTGTAGCGGATGACTATGCAATTTTGACCGGGGTATAGCCATGGGCGTAAAAATTCGCGGTGTTCGCCAGGCGAAGGCTAACCTTGATCGATTCATTGATGACGTGAAGGGCAGAAAAGCTATTAGAGCAATCCAGTCAGCTTTAATCATCGGTGGAGCTCAGGCCGCACTATATACCCCAATAGACACCTCTACACTGCTCAATAGCCAATATCGCGAAGTAACAGCATCAGGAACCAGGCTGACAGGCCGAGTTGGATATGCAGCGAATTACGCTGTGTACGTACACGACCCTAATTTCCCTCAAACCTTCAGGCGGTCAACAGCGCGAAAAGAATTTCTGACGAAAGGGTTTGAAGACACCAAAAGTCAGATTGATGCCGTGATTAAAAAGGAGCTTTCGGTATGACGCCCATGATGCATGAGCGGGTGCGCAATATGTTCGGTGATGCTGGCCTAACGACTGGTTTTACTGTTCAGCAGTTGCTGTACGACGACCCGAAAGATTTGTCGAAAGCGATAATGGTATTCAGACCAAGCGGGGGTTCGAACATCAGAACCGATCTTGGCTCTGAATATTACGTCCTTGTTGATGTGATTGGTGCCAAAGATAAGCGCAAAGATGCACTCAACGCAGTACAGCGAATAGTCGATTACGTCCAGACAAACCCCATGACAGACGAATGCGTAGGCTACATCCAGAACATGGTCTCAATCCCCGCGCCGGTACTCACAGAAGAAGGGAGAATGGTGTTTAGGCTCCAGTTCACCTGCACATTTGGCGATTAGCCATTACCAACCAAATAACCCGCTCTGGCGGGTTTTCTTTTATACGTCAAAGAGGAGTTTCACATGGCTGATTGCCCTAACTCGAACGAACGCCTATTCGGTGGCGCGGTCGTGCTTGAGGTTGCCGACGGTTGTCCTGATGTTAAGCCTGAAGAGTCGGAATGGAAGTCACTGGCCGCAGGCACTTCAAAGGGGTTCGATTTCAACCCAAACTCAGTAACTTCCGATGCGGATGATGGCGGCGGATACGTAGAAACAATCATCACAAACAGCGATTTCACAATTAGCTTTGAGGGTGAGGTTCGAAAGAAGGATAAACTGGATCAGTACGGAATTGGAAAATTCATCACGTATTTCGCAGCAGAACTCAAGGCCAAGCGGCAGCCTGGTATTTGGGTGCGAATGGACTACGGTCCAGTGGAGTTCGTAGGTTATATGAACATCAACGCGCTTAGCTCTGATGGTGGCACTAACGACATCGTTACGTTCTCCACTGAGTTCAAAGTAGGAGATGCGAGTACTATCGAAGTTAACGAAGTGACTGCCGTGCCTGTGACTGGCGTAACGGTAACTCCTTCTACCAGTACTGGCGCGGCGGGCGGCACCAGCACTTTCACGGTGAATATCGCCCCAGTCGGCGCTACGAATAAAAACTTCACTGTTGCGTCCACCGATTCCTCAAAAGCAATCGGGACCGTGTCAGGCACGACCGTAACTGTTGGTCGTGTTGCTACGGGTAGCGCGCAACTCATTGTTAATACCGAAGACGGAAACTTTGTGGCCGTGCATACGGTAACCGTTACCTAACGGGCATTCCAAAGGGCGGCGTGCTGCCCTTGATAATGAACGCTAGCGGGAATGAAACATGACAGCGCTTAAAGAAATTGGAGAGTTTGGAATTAGTGATAGTCGGGAAGGTGGTTGCGATTATGTGTTCCGACCTTCGTTTATGGCTATGTCGAGGATTGGAGAACCTGAAGAAATTGTGAAGGTTTTTAGCCTGATCCATGGCAGTGAATCACAACCCCTAATCGAATTAGTTGCAGATAATTCGGATATTAACATCAGTCTCCTGACGCTGCCTTTAAGCCGAGCAGCGGATCGCCTGCTTTCAGAGTCAATGCTGGTCCTGCAAATGTGTTGTGATGATGATATATCACATTTGGTAGGTGAATGGGTTGGAGATGAAAACAGCGTCTCGTACTCACCAGGGGCGATGCCAAAAAGTGATGTTATTGTGCTTGCTCAGCAGCTAATGCAGCATGGGGTAATTGGGAAGGCAAAAGTCAGAAAGCTTCAGCGAAGCGAAAGCAACGAAGCAACGACCGAGTTCCGCGCCATAGAATATATAGTGGCAGCCCAAACTCACTTTGGCATCAATGAAGAGGAAGCTTCTCGACTGACGATGACTAAATTTCAATTGATGCTGGCGGCTAAATACCCAAACCAAAAAGGCTTTACCCGCGAGGAGTACGATCAGGTCACTGATGACTTCCTTGCAAAGCAGGCAGCAAAAAGGGCTAGGGCAGAATCAGCCAGGAAACCATAAGAATTTAACGACCCGCCGGAGCGGGTTTTTTTACGCCTGGAGATAACATGGCCTCAGAAAACCTCGGCGATCTGTATTACGACGTTGATATTGAAACTGCAAAGATGGTCACCGGTAGCCGAAAGGCGTCCGTGGTTCTGGAGGAAATGTCGAAGAATGCCAACAAGGCATCTGGAAACATCAATAAAACTAGTGGTTCATTAAATAAACTCGGCAAGGATGCAGGAACTGCTGCATCTTCAGCCGACAAACTGCAGGCCAATCTGAATAAGGTGGCAGGAGCCATTACCGCTACCATCATTGCGGATTGGGCAAAGGGATTTATTGTTGCAGCTGACGGTATGACACAGCTCAATGCCAGGATTGAGAGACTGACAGGTAGTGCGGCCTCTGCAGCTCAAACAATGCAAACTTTGATGCAGATAAGCTCCACAACTGGCGGTTCTCTTCAGGACACAGCAAGGTTATGGGAAACACTTGGGACCGCACTGCGTGACACTGGGGCATCAAACGGGCAAATATTGCAGCTTACCGAAACCCTGCAAAAGATAGGTCGCATCGGTGGATCTTCTGCCGAGGAAATGGCGAATGCTCTGAGACAGTTTGGGCAATCAATTTCTTCAGGTGTCGTTCGTGCCGAGGAGTTCAATTCTATCCTTGAACAGATGCCTGAACTTGCAAGGCAAATGGCAGCAGGGCTTGGAGTTAGTGTGGGTGAGTTGCGTCAGTTGATGCTTGCCGGCAAGCTTACTGCTGAGGATGCATTAAATGCAATTCAGAAACAAACTGCAGCAGTAAACACCGAGTTCAACAAGCTTCCACGCACCCTTGCCCAGGCCAACACAGCATTTACGAACTCATTTCTAAGCATGGTTGACTCCATCAATCAGGCAACAGGTGCCAGTACGGGACTTGTTTCTGTGATTGATTCTGTAACGGCCGCACTGGATCGCCTCATAGGTAAATCAGCATCAGCGGCCTCACAAATATCAGACCTCACAAGCACTGGTGAAATGTTTGAACGCCGTGCTCGTACGTGGGGCTGGCTAGGCCTTGATGGATGGGAGGCACAAAACAAAGCTCTTGCAGGGCTAAGCAACACCGCCGCCATGTTAGTTGGTGATTTGGATGCTGTCACAAAAGCTTCGAAGCAAGCAGCCAACACCAAGCCGATTGAAATTAAAGCAACGGCAACGAGCACCAAACCTAAAGCGGGAAAATCTCAGGCGCAGAAAGACGCTGAGCAGTACGCAAGAACACAGGAAGAAATTTCACAGAAACTAGAAGCAATGAGTCAAAAGGCAAATCTGTCAGCCACCAGTGTTGGAGAGTTGTCGCGTGCTCAGGCGGTCCTGAACGCTCAGCAGTCATTGGGTAAATCAGCAACAGAGGAACAAATTGCACTTGCGGGTGAGTATGCTGCAAAGGCGTGGGATAACGCTAATGCCTTAAGAGAGCAAGCTAAAGCTGAGAAGGAAAGAGCTGAAGCTGGAAATAAATTCAAGGCGATACAGGGGAGAACAAGCAAAACCTCTGGTCTAGACAGTCATTACCAGCAAGATATGGCCGACCTGAACCAGTATGCTTTGCTCTATCCACAGAAAATTGCAGAGGCGGAATCAGCTCGAGCAGCAATAGAACTGCGATATCGGCAACAGCGTACAGCAGCAATGTTTGAAGAGTGGACTCAACTCAATCTTGCTACTCAAATGGCCGGGGCAGCATTCACATCATTCGGTAATAACGCGAGTAACGCATTCACCGGAATCATTACTGGCAGCATGACTGCGCAGGAAGCAATTTACTCACTTGTTAGTAACGCACTCAATAGCGCCATCAATGCTGTAGTCCAGATGGGTATTGATTGGGTCAAGTCTGCGGTAATGGGGCAGGCCGCACAAGTATCTGCGGTAGCAGCAACCACAGCAGCGCAGACTGCAGGTTTAGCGACAACCACTGCTGCAAGTTCAACGGCTGCAGCCACTACGGCGGCAGTGTGGACTCCAGCAGCAGCTGTCGCTTCAATTGGTTCTTTCGGTGGTGCGGCGGCTATTGGTATCGCTGCGCTGATTGCTGCAATGGCTATGGCTGGCGGTCTTGCAGGGAAGCGCAAGAACGGCGGCCCTGTATCTGCTGGCTCTATGTACCAGGTAGGTGAGGGCGGAATGCCTGAAATCTACCGGGCCAGCACAGGTAAGCAGTACATGATCCCCGGTGATAACGGAAGTGTTATCAGCAACAGGCAAATGGCATCTGGTGCAGGAGGTGGTAGCGGAGGAGGTGGAGTGGTGGTGAACGTGAATAACTACACCGGTGCTGATGTACAAACGCAGACAAGGAACGAGAACGGGTCACAGGTTATTGACCTCTTCATCCAGGATGTGGAGACCGGTGGGCCAATGTCATCCACACTGGAATCCACTTACGGACTATCACGCCAGGCTAACGGAGATTACTGATGGCTGACGTTAAATATCCTCCGTTTCTGCCTCTCCCGCAGCGCGCAAACATGAACATGACAAGGGATACCAGCTTCCGGGAGAGTGTTCCGGCAGTTGGCCCCTCAGTGTTTACGCCGATCACAACTGACCTGAAAACCACCTGGAATGTGAACTGGATTTTCACTCTTGCTGAAGCAGAGCGCTTCAAGTCATGGCTTCGAAGCCCGACATACTGCGACAGCGGGCGAAACTGGTTCGATATGCCAATCGACTTGGGTGACACGCAGGGTGTACAGATTCAGGAGCTTCACTTCACAGGTGGTCTTCCAGTCCAGACCAGCAAAAACGGCGGCACAGTGACATACACGGCCAACGTCATTTGCAACTTCCTTGATGACATCACAGAAGACTATGACGACTGGATTGTCATTGCACAGCCTGGTGCCGGTGAATGGTATGACTTAATCGCGACGGAGATTTTGCCAGATGCCAACCCTTAGAGAGTGGAAGGAGCGCCGACCAGCGTCGGACCTTAAGCAGACAGTGACATTCAGCCATTCTGCTTTTGGCACCGATCGCCTGGTAAACAACCTGTTTGAGCCTGCAGCTTTCGGAGGAGAGGTGTACAACCCAACGAGATTTGATTTCTCGGAGCCAGCGCAGGACGGAACGACTACGCTAAACGCAACCATTACCTTTGCGGCGCTATCTCAGGATATCAAGCAGAGGCTGAAATCGTGGCGCGGGCCAGCGCGCATGGAGTCTATAACGTTCCAGTACAACATCTGGGATAAAATAGGCGATACCGTTCCGCTGAAAACGTACTCAATGTATGTCCGTGACGTTGCAGCCGCACCAGAAAACGTAACTATGACAGTCGGCATGACCAACCCACTTACCGTTGCAAACAACATAATCTACACCGTCAATCTGTATCCCGGCCTGAGTAATATCTAATGCAAAAAACTGATTTTATCCGGAAGGTTAATCGCCTGCCGTGGGTTAGCCGCGCCTGTAGCTTTGAGGCCGTCGATTGCTGGGGGCTGATTGTTTTGTATTACCGTCACGTGATCGGTATAGAAATACACCAGACGCCGGACTACGAAGCCGGTAGCGACTTCATTACTTGCTATGAAGGTGATCGTGTTTTCTGGCAGCCTGGCGCGCGCATTGATGGTCATATAGCGGTTTTTTATCGCGGCGAGCTTCCTGAGCACGTTGGGGTAGTTATTGATGGTAACCGGTGCCTTCATTCTCGCGGTGAGGGGGAAGGGGTTCGCATTGACCCATTACCAGTGCTTGAAAGGGCATTCACACGAACGGAGTTTCTCCAGTATGGCGACATTTGAAATTCAGCGCCTGCCTGGTGCGCCAAAACAGCACGGAAGACTTGAACCAGGACAGCGCATGATTGACTGGCTTGAAGGTCAGAAGCTTCACAGTTCTGTTCTAATCAAGCTCAACGGCAATGAACTGGATGACGATTTCGATATCGGTTACCGGTTCAGGGTTGATGATCATCTGTCGGTATTCGACCAACCACAGAACATGGGCGGCATAAAAGACCTCATCAAGCTGTCTGCTCCGTGGGAAGCGCTAAACCCTATCAAGCTTACAAAAAAGGCTATGGCGGCGCTTCAGAAGACCCTCGTTGGGGACATCAAAAAGACCCCTTCAGTCGCCACTGGAGAATCACCAAACAACGACCTGACAGGGCAAACCAACGTGGCCCGGCTCTACAAGGGGCGCCCAAACATCTACGGTCAGGTGCGCTCTTATCCGGATCTGATTCAGGAATCGCTGTTCGAATACATCAGCAACAAAAAATATGTCACAGAGTTCATGGAAGTTGGATATGGGCGATATGACATTTCATCCGTTCGCTATTCAGAGTCCTCATTGATTGCAATGGCTGGAGCCAGTTATGAAATCTTTCAGCCAGGGGCCGTCATAGGGACCATCAACGAGGGTTACGCCTTTGACGATGTAGACGGGCAGGAACTTGACGGGCCGGACAAAGCAACAGGAAATATCGTTCATCAGTCCACTACAAACAGTATCGTTCAGGGTACATATGCGGGCGGGCAGATCTCCGTCAAAATAATTAAGAACAATAATTTCGACTACTTCTACGACATAGTGAAGCCAGTCGATGTCACCTTTATCATCAATGTAACCTATGCAACTGCATCAGGTAATGTGACTAAAAATATCAGCGTTAACGGCACCCTCATCAGCGCGGCACTGACTAATGACGGAGCAGTAATCAATCCGGTTCAGTGGTACACGTTTGTCTTTAGTAACCTTACCGGTCCGGATATAAACGAGACACCGGCGACGGCCACGATAAACACCACATATTTCCAGATCACCCAGTATGAGAGTGTTGCGGTAGGGCCGTTTTTCTCAGCGGTTGAATCGACTTATCTCTGGATCCACATGTCTGCAAATCAGGCAAAGGGGAAGAAGGGGCCAGTCCAGCTGACCTGGTGGAAGGTTGATGATGACAACAACATCATCCCTGGTACTCAACAGAGTATGCAGGTCAATGTTGATAACAACACAGGGGCTTATGACTATGTGTATTACACCTACAAAATCCAGCCAGCGGCAGGAAAAGGAAGATACGCATTTACAGCCAGGCGTTTGAATAACGCCGCAGATGACAACACCGTCTACATTCTTGCCGCTCACGCAGTCAACGTCAGGACAAACGTAACCTACCCATCTGACACGCTGGTCAAACTAACCGTAATGGAGACGGAAAACGCCTCTGGCATCAAGGACCGAAAATACAATCTGCTGGCGCAGCGCCTGGTTATTTCCTACAACCGGACAACGGGTGCCGTGGATTATACCTTGCGAGCTTCACGGTCGTTTGCTGACGCTGTTTTGCATGAGTGGGTCATGGTTGCCAAGCAGGATGCTAACCGCTTAGATCTGCCAACCCTTTACGCAATTTCAGACAGCCTGAGTGATGCTCAACTGGGATATTTCGATTACACCTTCTCAGACGCTAAGCAATCTCTTGGTGAGCGCATTCAGGTAATTTGTAACGCAGCTCGCGTGGACATCAATTGGATCGGAGACGTACTCACATTCTGGAGAGATGAGAAGGCAGATGTACCTGCAGCTGTATTTGGCCGCAGCAACATGTTCTGGGATGGATTCAAGATGGGTTATTCCATGAGCCTGCCTAACGGATATGACGGCATAACACTGGACTATGTTGACCCTCGCACGAACAAGAAGTCCTACATCTATCTTGCGGTAGGCACTTCAGGAATTACTGAAGTAACAGCTCCGACCGAAAATGCTATGACAGTGAGTTTGTCAGGGTGCAGAAACATCCTTCAGGCTCGCAATCGGGCATACCTTGAAGCTAATCGCCTCATTCAGTCTCGCCTGAGCATGACAGTGAAGGTGTTCGAGACGACTCAGGTAGTGCGCGGAGCAGTGGTTCAATGCCCTGATATGTACGACAACGAACAGCAGACAGGGTATCTGAAGGGGCGAGACGGGAATGTATTTTCAACATCTGAGCGCCTGACATTCCCCGGCGATATGTGGGTTGTAATGACCGACAGTCTGGGTAATTTCCACGGTCGATACCGTGCTTACCCTGTCAATGGTAACCCTAAAGCTTTCTCTGCCGCGGCTGAAGCATTCGATCTCAACATCTATGACGGTCGGACAGTGCAAACGCCATCTCGATACTTTATGGCAAGCAGCGCAGAACTTAACTCAACCATCTGGCGCGTTGAATCATCGAAACCGAACGGTGACGACACGCAGACGCTATCACTCGTCGAGTACACAGACGAAATTTATCTGAACGACTAACCATCCCACTTCAAACCGGCTTCGGGAATATCCCGAGGCCTCTGCATGCTTATAAGAGAGCACTATGGCCGATTCATATCTCAATATTCCGGTTCCAACTCCGACACAAAATCCGGTGCCAAGCGCCGACATTCGCGACCATGTTTTTGGTGGAGCTAAAATTGACGAGTTTGTGACCTCTTTTGCTCTTCAATATCTAGACCGCTTTGGAAATGCGCATTACACGATCGAAGGTCTTCGCTGGCTGGCTCAGCAGGCGATTTCACAGTATGGATTGATTCTTCTCGACTCGTTCCAGGATGGCGCTGATATTACTCTGCCTAACCAGGCGCTGCGTGATGAAGCAAGCGGGGAGTATTATCGCTGGGATGGCCCACTTCCAAAGCATGTTGATGCTGGGTCAACGCCTGCTTCATCAGGTGGTGTTGGGGTTGGCGCGTGGGTTGGAGTGGGGGATGCTTCACTTCGGGCTTATCTTGCTACTGTCGCCGGTGCTGCATCTATTGGCCTCCAGCCTGGTGGGAATCTTCAGCAGGCGATCACATGGGTCACACCAGAGCAGTTTGGTGCGATTGGGGATGGCACTGTCCATCCTCTGTCTGAGAGATACCTGACTCTGTCTGACGCTCAAGCCGTATATCCATTCGTAACCGCGCTAACGCAAACCATTGACTGGGCGGCCTGTCAGGCGGCTGATAATTACGCCAGGGGAAAAGTTCCTGTTCGCTGCCCCTTCTATGCGAATTATCATTTTGGCTCAACCAACTATCTTTCTCTTGGTATCAACAGTAAATGGTATGGATCTGATAGCACAATGACAGATTCAGGTGGCGCGACAATGACTCGTACCAATGGTACTGGATTTGCATTTGGTCAGGATGCAATAGTAAGGGTTATGGATGCAGCAGCAGCTGGTAGTTCAGATCAGTTTGTTAGAGGAATTGTATTCAAGGGATTCAGGCTAACAAGAGGCGTGGCTCGCCGTTCAGTTACTAAGGGAACTAGTAGAATCGGTCTGCATTTATACAACGCTATAAAAGCAGAGATTGATATTACACCTAACGGAAATGAGTACGGTCTATTTGGGTATGTTGCCTGGGGACATAAAATTACTGTCCGAGGTGATTCTAACCATAAGCATTTGTTCATCGATGCTGTTTCGGCTTCTCCTGAGTATACACCTCCGGGAGGTGAGGCAGTCACAGCTTGTGATATTAGGATTGAAGCAGATGCTGGCCCATTTGGTGTTGTGTTGCGTAAGTGCAAATACACCCGTATTCATGGTTTTGTTGAGGGAGCAATAGCGAACGCGTCTCAGCCAAATTATGACTACGTTAATGAAACAGCTGTCGCCGTAACTCTGATCGATTGCGATAGCATTGATGTCAGCCAGTTGGGCATTGAAGCATGGCAAGGTGTTCATCTTTATGCTTCAGGAAGTACTGTTACCATGACTGAGAGCTGGACTCAGGATTCTTTACTGTTGAATACAACGGGTAAACATGGTGCCTTCCAGTCAATGTCAGCGTTAACAGGAGCATCCGAACTTGCTGGTTTGCCTGCTACAAATAATTCATATTTTTATGCTCTCAACATGTCCTCTGTAACCATAAAAAACATGACGTGTGATATGAGTGGCGCGGGATTTGCGAACACGTTTTTGTGCACAACTAATGAGGCTAACTCAAGAATTCTGTTTGAGAATACAAAGGTCTATTTCGGATCATCCCGGCTTCTTCATCCTCTTAACGGATACTGGTCAAACATTGATACGATCAACGATCCATACATCCCAAGCTATCTTGTCCCTTCAGGGCATACATACATTGGCCGCGGGAAATGCATTGCTCTTGATTACACATCAACTAACCTTGCTGCTGATGGAACGGCAACCATAACTCCACCATCAGGTTATAGGATTATTCATACGGAGGCATATCTGGTTACCAGCAGCGCCACACAAGCTGCGTCTGGTGCTGTAACTATAAAAACCAAAGCATCAGATGGTTCAACCATTACCTATCAGACCGGACAAGCATCAACGTCTTATGCGATTTACTCTCGGCTTACGCTGCAAGTAACCAAGTAGAAAAAAAGCCCCTATTGGGGCTTTCCTTTTATGATGTAAATCAAAGATGATATTGAAAGGAATACAACCATATCAAAAGAGAAAGACAAACCAAACAAATGCTTAGACAAATCTCTATATCCTTCTCCGATAAATGAAATATAAAACTGGGAAATACCAAAAAGAGATACCAGAATTATAGGAAGGGACATACTCCTTGTTTTTCTGTTAACAAGAAACGCAGCCATTATCAAAATCATTGCAAACATACGAAGGTTCCCGAAAACCCCATCTTTCATGTGTGTCAGTTGGGTTGACCATGTGATTTTGTCGTCAACTATGACCTTTATAGTCTTTGCCACATGGATGTAGTCAGTTACTAAATTGTCTTTAACAATATCATCAAATGGCAACATCCAAATTATACTTGGATGCTTTACGTACTCACGAACAGAATCAATAAAGCTTACGTTTTTATTGTTTTCATAGCACGACTTTCCGAGAGTGGAGCGATGAGAACCCTTTTCCTTGTCAAGTTGACCGCCCCACGCATCAATCCCAATGCACTTCTCATCAACCCCATCCGGGAGATCTATCCCATTCATCTTTTCGTAAGCATAAACACCATAGTAAGCAGAATGATACTTATTAAAATTTGTCGCGTCAGATGAATTCATGACGAAAAAAATACATGCTATCTGGGCAAGAAGAAGTGCAAGAAAAGTTAATTTTCTATAGTTGATGAAATGGAAAACAAAAAACATTGATAACAATGGCATGTAAAAAAACTGGCTCTTACTTCCACCTATAACAAAAGCAGATACCACAAATAACGCAGTGGTAACCAACGTGTTTTCTCTCCTTACAAGGCACATAGCCATTAATGGAAGGAAGATTAGGACAACTTGCTCTTGGTAAAATGAAGGGAAGAACGCTATATTAGACGATGAGCACATGAAAACAATCAATAACAATACAACAGCATAATCCATATAGGAAATTCTGTAGTTATGCAACCTTACGTACAGAGAGAAAAAAATTGCAATATATATTGATTTTATGATGGCTGATAATATTCTAGCATCAAGTTGATCTGTGAATAACTTAAACACTTCACCAGTAAAGTACAAAATATATGAGTATGTGCTCATATATGTAAATTTACTAACCCCCCAGAATTCATCATATAGATGATATTTAAGGTCCATAGCGTGCTGGAATGAAGGTATTGGAGGCATAAACGGGAATATTGCTCGATGAAAATCACCAGTATTAAGCATATACACGTTTTTTGTTGTGGCAATAACTACTATCGAAAATATAGCTATAAGCCAAGCGTCTAAACGAACACCTGCAAACCTTTTCATTTAAAATTCCTGCGTTGCTTTAGAATAAATCTCGGGCGCTGCTTGGACTCAACATAAATCCTGCCAATATATTCACCAAGAACTCCGATCCCAATAAGTTGCACCCCGCCAAGAAACAGGATAGATACAAGCAGAGAAGGATAGCCTCGAACAGCATTCCCAAATGCCAGTGTATCGACAATCATCCATGCACCGTAAACAAATGCTATTCCAGCAACAATAAGCCCGATGTAAGTCCATACCCGAAGTGGGAAGGTTGAGAAGCTCGTTATCCCTTCAAGAGCAAGGTTCCACAGCTTCCATCCATTGAACTTTGTATTACCGGCTACGCGTTCTGCACGAGCATACTCGACAACATCAGTTCTTCCGCCAACCCAGCTCAGGATTCCTTTCATGAACAAGTTGCGTTCCGGCATGAGCTTAATGTTCTCCACAACTTCGCGAGACATGAGTCGGAAATCACCCACGTTTTCTTCTATTTTCGGATTACTGATTTTGTTGTGGAGCTTATAGAACCACTCAGCAGTTTTACGTTTGAGCCTGCCATCTGTAGAGCGGTCTGAACGCTTAGCGAGAACCATATCAGCGCCGGTCTGCCACTTCTCTATCAGGTGTGGGATTACCTCAATAGGGTCTTGCAGGTCTACGTCAATCGGGATAATCGCGTCTCCAGTTGCATGGTCAAGCCCTGCAAACAGAGCTGGCTCCTTGCCGAAATTGCGAGTGAAAGACAGCGGGACCACAAGCGGATCAGCAATAGCCAGCGCGTTAATAATCGATTCTGTAGAGTCTTTGCTGCCGTCATTGATGAATACTATCTCGACTTCATGCTGCTGAAGCCCTTCAAATTCCCGCACTGTTTTGTAGAAGATGGGAATTGCTTCTTCTTCATTAAACACCGGAACGACCAGAGAAATTTTCATTTCGCATCCCTAAAGACAATGAACTTTGAATAAATGAAACCGCACACCAGGCTGATTGCGGAGAAAAGAATTAGCGTTAAGAGCGGAGGCAACGAAACTCGATCCGCCTCCCAGCCTACAGCAGCGCTCAGGGTGCCCATAAACCCAACGTAAAGCATATACCGCATCGTTGTAGTGGATGCCTTGAACGTAAATCGGGCATTAGCGAAGAAGCTGAATGAGACGGCAACAACAAACCCGGCGAAGTTGCCCAGCGCCTGCCCTGTATTAAATACGTATATGCAAACAGCAAAAATCACCCAGTGAATGAGCGTGTTGATAACACCTATAGATGTGTACTTGGCGAATAACTTTAACATTATAAAAATCAGTGAATTCTGAGAGGCTGGAAGTTTAGCATCTGATAACCACTTGATCGACCCTCAACATTAACGATACTGTATATACATACAGTATTAAATCGGAGGGTATCATGCCTCGTAAACCAGACATCAATGCAGCTTTCGTATCCGCTGTTCAGCTAAGCCAGAAGGGATACCGGTATCTGCACACTGATGACTTTATCCGTGAGCTGAGGAAAGCCAGCTGGCACTTCAGCCATGCGGAAGCCAACCTGTGGATTGAGCGTAACCAGACTGATTTCTGCGATAAAACGCCGGATTTCAGCGAGAACCGGTACTGGATACTTCGTAACATGGGGAGGGTGTTCTGATGGGATTTCCTTCACCTGCTACAGACTACGAAGAAGACCGGCTGACACTCAACAAAATCTGCGAAGTCGACTTGAACTGCAGATTAATCGAAACAGACTCCGGCTGGGCGGTGATAAACACATCGCTGAAACCAGAACTGGATGGTGTTGTCCTGGCGACGTATGACGGGCGCAATCACTTCGTGAAGCTGATGGGCGGCGCTTTGATAACCGAAGATGGTGAGGCGATAGAAGGAGAGGCTCTGGATGATGTCGTCGTCCACGGTGTGCTGACCCACACTATCAACCGGATTAAAGAAGATGACGTGGCGGTGTGATTATACCTCTGCAATCATCTCCGGACTTTGGTTCTTCACATTGCCCACGGCGCGCGTAACTGCGTGCCATATAAACTTGTCAGCGGGCACGACACCATCAGCGACTATCTCTTCAGCTTCTTTCCCGCCGATGTCCTGCCTCATCCATTCTCTGGCGGCTTCTGGTGACAGTACCAGTGGCCGCCGGTCGTGAATATCGACCAGACCCTTATCGGCTGCCGACGTCACAATCAGGAAACCTTCTGCGTCGTCTCCGCGTTCGAATGGCGTGCTGCCAATCGCTGCCATGAATATCGGCTGGCCGTCGGCGCGGTGAATGAAATATGGCTGCTTCTTGTCGCCTTCCTTCTTCCACTCAAACCAACCGTCAGCGAAACAAATTGCCCGGCCATGCTGCCATAGAGGTTTGAACATCCTGCTGCTGGCTGCAGTCTCAACGCGCGCGTTAATCAGTGGCGGTTTATCCCACCATCCCGGCGCATAACCCCAGAACACTGGATCGAGATGCAGATGCCCGTCACGTTCACTCAGCAGCAAAACTTTTGTGCCTGGAGCTACGTTGTACCGACCAATTGGTTCAGGGTCGTATGGAATGTCGCGATCAGCTTCATCAGCCAACAGAGCCAGATAGTCATCGCGGGTCATTGATTGTGAAAAGCGTCCACACATAGAAACCTCCAGCCAGTAAGACTGAAAGTATAGGGCAGGGAGAAAAATTGGTGCGCACCGTAAAATATTTGATTATGGCAGGGGCATGATGTCGGATGCGATGGGCGTGGTAAAGCGGAACGTGGCGAAACTGGAAGGAGCTACGCAAAGCTATGCATTGATGCAGGGCTTTGCGCTCTCTGTGTCATGATTGTGGCATACATGAATGTGCCGAGAAGAATTACACTGCGTCACAACGACACGTAATGACACAAACCCGGCGCGAGCGCGGATAAACACATGCGATTACAGTCAGTTAAATAACACTCTACGTTCTTCTAAGCCGTAGGTCGTAGGTTCGAATCCTACAGGGCGTACCATTAAGTCGCTGCTACTCACACCATCACCACGTTAAGCAACTCCTCCACCGGTAGCGGTCGGCAAAAATAAAACCCCTGCAAGAAATCGATCTGTTTAGCACGCAGATAGTTCGCCTGTACCTGTGTTTCCACCCCTTCGGCAATAATCTTCAGATGCATGTTTTTGGCCAGCGCAATCATGCTGTCCACGAGCCGTGTATCGGCACTAACGCCAATCTGGCTGATAAACATTTTATCGATCTTGATGAATTCCGGATTCAGGGCAGAAATGTAGGACAGGTTCGAATAGCCGGTGCCAAAGTCATCCAGCGCGACAGAGATGTTGGCGCGCCGCAGGGCAGCAAACCAGTTGCTCAGCTGCGGGGTGAAATGCAGCGGGTGTCTCTCGGTGATTTCCATCACCACCTGACTCTGATTCGCGACGCATTTCTTTAACAGCTCGCAGGTGTCGATCTCGAAATTCGGATCGAGACAATTTTGCGCGCTGATATTAATGCAGATGTAGGTTCCCACCGGGAAGTGCTGAATCGGGTGTTCGAGATCGGCAATCACCTGCTGGATAAGCTGATGGGTCAGCGAAATAATCAGGCCGTTTTGCTCTGCCAACGGGATAAACACGTCGGGAGAAACATCGCCATAAGTGGGGTGCCGCCAGCGGGCGAGGACTTCGATGCCCGCGACTTTCCCGGTCTGCGCGTTGATAAACGGCTGATAAACAGGGGTAATTTGCTTTTGCGCGATGGCCGTTTTCAGGGTTTTCAACCCAGGCCGGGCGGGGATCGTTTTAAAGCGTGACAGACCGCGGATCAACGATGATCCCAGCCCGTTGAGGAACGTAGGATCTTTTTTAAGGGTGTTTTCCATAGGTCACTTTTATCGCGTTTTCGTCAGGCAAGCCGGGAAGGTTTACCTGACGAGAAGGGGGGAATCACAGGCTGGATTAGAATTTCACCCAGTCGTCCTGGTCGCTGACGCTCTCTTTTTTGCCGGGAGCCAGCGCAATAACATGCCCTTTGCCTGCCGGACGGCTCTCCTTAAGCTGGCGTGGGGTATTCGATACACGGAAGATCGACACCACCTTCTCTAGCTGCACGGCCTGATCTTCCAGCGAACTGGCCGCAGCGGAGGATTCTTCAACCAGCGCGGCGTTCTGCTGCGTGGTGGTATCCATCTCGGCCATCGCCTGCGCAATCTGCGAAATCCCACGGCTCTGTTCGTCCGTCGCAGTCGCGATTTCACTCATGATATCGCGCACCTGCGCCACCGATTTTTCAATTTTGAACATCGCGGCACCGGCGCCTTCCACCAGGTTAAAACCGGTATCGACGTGAACGGCGGATTCATGAATCAGGTTCTCAATCTCTTTTGCCGACTGCGCGCTGCGTTGCGCCAGGGTGCGCACTTCGGCGGCGACGACTGCAAAACCTTTCCCCTGATCGCCCGCGCGTGCGGCTTCGACGGCGGCATTGAGCGCCAGAATGTTGGTCTGAAAAGCGATACTGTTAATCACCGTGGTGATCTCAGAAATGCGGTGCGAGCTGAGTCGCACATTTTTCATGGTATCGATCACTTTCTGCGAAATCAGGCTGCCTTCGCTGGCATTTTGCGACGCTTCTTCCGCCAGCAGGCGCGCCTGGTTAGCATTTTCCGCGTTCAGCGCGACGGTGGAGGTCAGCTCTTCCATGCTGGCTGCGGTCTCTACCACGGCAGCAGACTGCTGCTCGGTGCGTGAAGATAAATCCATATTGCCTGCGGCGATTTCCGTGGAGGAGCGGGCCACGCTTTCCACCCCTTCGCGCACGTCATTAATAATGCTTTTCAGGTTTTCGTTCATGGTTGAAACGGCCTGCATCAGCAGCCCAGGTTCGTCATGACGCGTGCTGGTCAACGTACTGGTGAGATCGCCTTTGGCGATTTGCTCTGCGACGCGCAAAGTTTCGTTCAGCGGACGGGTGATCGATGCGGTGATCCCCATTGCCAGCAGCAGGCCAAGGGCAATGCCAATGGCAGCCACGATGCTCATCTGCAGGCGGACGCCATCAACGGTCTCAACCACTTTTTGTTGCTGTCTGGCGAACATCGACTGAATGGTCTCAATCAATGTCTCTGCTTTATCTGTCAGGGTTTCTGAGAGGGTCGATTGCTCTGCCCATACAACTTTGTAGTGGTCGAGTTCTGCAGCGATTGCCTGCATATCTTTAAGAGTGCTGTTCAGCCAGGCGTTTTGATCTTCCGGCACAAACTGCAGCATCTCTGTTATCCCGTTTTTGGCCGCGTCCAGACGCGTCAGGACGTTTTGCTTTGCCGCCTCCGTCGGGTGCTGCTTATAGAGAGAGACCTGGGAGTCAATATCGCTCAGGATGAAGGCCACCTGTGACGCAACCAGCGTCTGCTGGGGAGTTAACGCCGCGCTGTGGCTTAATTTCGATGCAATTTCTGAGTTATCGCACAGGGATTGCGTATTAAGTTTGCGCTCACTGTCCGTTTTTTCGCTCGCCGCTTTGGTAAACGGCGTCAGGGACGCGATGTAGTTTTTCACCGCAGCGTCCGTCTTATCCACGGAAACTTTTCCCTCAGGCGTCCAGGTGTAAGTTTCCAGCCGGGCGATCATATCCTGCATCGTCTGGGCGGCATCGTTGGTCTGATCGAGATACTTCTGGTCCTGCGTATACAGATAGTTCAGACGGGCCAGCCGCACGGCGGACAGTGCGTTAAACAGGCCGGTGGTATGTTCATTTTTCTCGACGCGATCCTGAATGCTCACCATCCCCAGCATTCCCGACAGCAGAATGGCCAGTGTCACCAATAAAATAGTCGAAAAGCCGAACAAGAGTTTTCGGCTGACTTTTAAATTTTGAAAACGATTCATTACACTCATCTATTTTTCCCGGGCCGGTTTTTACCGAGCGACAATATTTTTAGCTATGTTGCCATCATTAATGGAATTCAAAACATGAAACTGAAGAAGTAAAAAAAAGCCCTTTGCACTCAGGTACGAAGGGCAAAACCGCTGAGTTGACATCACTCACTCAGGGGATCAGACTTCTCCTCTTTTTTAACAGAGTGAGCAGGGAGTTCGCTCATTCTATAATATACGGGGACGACATCCTGGTAATTAATGATGTAACCATGCCCTCTAATATTGCGAATAAAGTCCTCGGGTAATCCAAGAAGATTCAGTTTGTTGTTCAGATTATGAAGCACTTGCCATAACCTCTGGGTCGAAGGACTGAGGTTATTGTCCTCCCAGATCTTTTCGAACAACTCTTCTTTGGCGATGACTTTCTTACGACCATGTTCCAGCAAATATAGAAAAAGCCGTAACATTGTTTCGTTAAAATAGATTGATGCAAACGCCACACTTTTATCGTTGTGACTACCGGTAAGTCGGTACAGTCTGCGATTGGTAATATCGAAGTGAATTTCATCACCAATCATAAAGCCATATAGACGATAGCCCATCTCTTTATTCCTGCATTAGAGTCAACCTGACATACGCCGCTGGAAATACACTTTTCTAATAAACCATACATTTTATAAGGTGGATTATATGTATGCCGTTCGTGCTTTCCAATACACAACCCTATGCGCTATAAGAAACCCTGTGTTGACGATTTGTTTATAGAGTTTCTATTTACATAAGTTGCATCTGTAGTGCTATGCACCTTGTTTTTTATGATTTCTGGAGATTAATGCTAAAAACGTGTAATGAACCAACCACTCAACATAAAGTCGCGAAGTTTTCTGGTTTTCAAGCATCAATGGCTGATTGTGAGTGTCGATGATCACGTTTCCTTCATCCATAGGTTTCCGATGCCACAACTTTAAGAATTGCCTGACAAAAACGTGAGTGAAGTTATATGATTTATACTGATTAAGAGGCTTAAGGCGCGAGCGAAGAGCGGTTTTTTGCATGAAGGTGTTTATTTCAACCTGCTGATATATAATAACTAAATTCTGAATCAGGTTTTCTATGTCAACTATCGATCGCACCATGAAAAAAGTGTACGTCATCAACGATACCTTGCTGTTTGAACCTGATTTGCGGCGCCTCGGTCCGCTGGACGGGTATCCTCAGAGGGCTACCACGCTTCATGGCCCGGTGAGCGAGTGCCTGCTTTTACTCCTGGAAAACAACAACCAGGTCGTGACGCAGCGGGTTCTGTTTGCCTCCATTTGGGAGAAACAGGGGGCGATTGTCAGTACCAACGCCCTTTACCAGACCATTTCCCAAATCCGCAAGGCGCTGAAATTTGCGGGGTTGGAAGAAAACATCATTAAGACCCTGCCTAAAGAGGGATTTAAGTCGATTGCCCAGCTGCGCGAAGGGGAACTGGACGAGTTTATTCGCCCGCAGACAACGGCGCTGGTTTCGGTTTTGCCCGAAGAATATCCCGTCGCAGAGGTTACGGCGGTGGCTGTTTCTAAGGTGATTCGCAACCCCCCTTTTTTCCCGGCAAAGCTTGCTTATGGAGTGGCAGGCATTCTTTTTCTGCTCTCCTGCGCGATATCGTACTTTCTGATTAAAGAGGATAAGTCTTCTCTGACGCATTATCAGTCGGTGAGTCAATTTAACGGGTGTGACGTATATTCATCCTGGCGGGATAAAGAGAAAACCAGTGAAATGCTGGCGGGGCTGGCGAAACGCTATCCCATTCAGTGCAAACCCGGAGGGGTACTGTGGATGACAAGCAGTTTTTCGCAGCAGGCTCATTCGGTCATTATTTGCGACCGTCCGCTAAAGGACAAAAATGCGCAGTGTGATTCCATTATTTACAGGCCGCAGAATCATGATGATGAATAAAATAACGCTGCGCTGGACGTTTATCGTTCTGGCCATTGCCGCACCCTTGCTTTATGCGTGGTATATTCATTACCAGCGTAATCACTTTAGCTGCGAAGCACATGTAACGGTGGTAGACGATAATTATCTTCTCGACGTCATGATGGATTATTCATTTATGAACGGGGAAGGTAGCTATGCAACGTCCGGGGAATATACCCAGAAAGGCCAGCCACCTGTCGAAGTCAGTAATAAAATTGCGTTTAATTACTGGCGAGAAGCGGGGGATATTATTATGGTGTCCAGCGACACCAGTGGACGCCCAAAAAGAAATGAAGCCTTCAGGTTGGATGTCCCGGACTTTTTCCGTCTGCGCGATCGCGGCCTTAAAGTTCAGATAACGCCGGCGAACGCCTCCAGCTATTTCATTATCTACAGAAACGCGCCTGTTATTTATTGCGCAAAAGAGTAGATGAGGTGACGTAACGCCCTCTAATCCCTGCTTGTTTTATCTTGTTGTCCATTTTTACGCTTGATCATATAAAGATAATGAGTATAGTTCTCATTCTCTTTAGTGTTTGTGGGCAGCGACGGACGATTCCCGCATCAACAGTGAGCGCAGATCTCACACGGAACACTGAGTGTTAACGGTGGACTCTGCACTGGCCTCACAGCCTGTAAAACAACCTTAATCGCACAGCAGCATGCGACGCAGTTTCCCGCCTGATTCTCTTTTTGAACGGTAAAGGATGTTCCTGATGACAAAAAAATTGTCCGCGCTGGCGCTGCTTGTGGCTGCCTCTCTTTCCGGCTGCGCCGCGCAGCATGCCGCCAAACCTGCCCCTGAAGCCCACACCGCCGTAACCGCGCCGGCTGAAACCGGCGTGGTGAAGCGTGAGCTGGCCGACGGCTTATACGAAATGGTGCTCAGTCCGAAAGGCGATGCGCTGTATGTCGCAAGCGCCGAAGGGTTTAAGGACGTGCAGGGCGGGGTGATCTACAAACTCGATCCCACTACGCTCAAAACCATTGGCCGCAGCCATACGGATCTGAAAAACTTTGCGCTGGCGATATCAAAGGATAGCAGCACCGTCTATGCGACCAACTCGCTGGACGGCGGCATCAGCGCCATCAGCACCGCGGACGGCAAAGTGAAAAATCGTCTGCTGTTCACCGAGCGCAACAAAGAAGGTTTCCCGTACGGGGCGCGCCAGGTGCTGCTCCATGACGGCACCCTTTACATCGGCGGTGTCGCCGATCCGGCAGTGGTCTGGGTGGTGGATGCCGAAACGCTCAAGCTGAAAAAAACCATCAAAAATGCCGGGCAGTGGGTGACGGGGCTGCTGTGGTCTGAGCAGACTCAGCGCATATACGTGGCTAATGGCGGCGGCGAAATCCTGATTATCAATCCGCGCAACAATCGCATCGAAAAACGCTGGAAACCGCTCGGCGACAAACCGGCGCTGCTGCTCAACCTGGCAGAAGACAAGGCCACGGGTCGCCTGTTCGTGACCGATAACTCCAAAGCCAAAACCACGCTGGTGCTGGATATCCACACCGGCGAAGTGATCAAGCAGCTGGATGTGGGCGATTCGCTGGCGGTGAAATTCAACGCTAAACGCAACGAGCTGTACATCACCCAGCGCGAAAGCGGAAAACTGCTGAGCCTGGATGCCACGACCTATGCCGTCAAACAGAGCTGGGATCTGCCACCGAATCCAAACAGCCTGCTGCTCTCGGAAGATGGCCAGACGCTGTACGTCACCGTCAAACAGGCGTTCAACAAAGACCACTCCACGAACGGACCGGACAGCGTTGTCAGAATTTCACTGAAATAAACCTCTTATAAGTTATCAGGCCCGGCGACGGGCCATTTTGCGCGTATGTTGAACGAGTTAATCATGAACAACACCAGAATGAACAAAACGCTGCTGGCGCTCGCCATCGGCGCGGTTACGCACTCCGCCTTTGCGGCGGAGACCCCAAAAGAAGAGACCCTCGTGGTGCAGTCTGCGCCGGTTAGCGATTTCAAACCGGGCGGCGATCAGCTGGTGCCCGCCTTCCTTGACGGACAGGTCGCCAACGGTGGCCGCATGGGAATGCTCGGCCAGCAGAACGCGATGGACGTGCCTTTTAACATCATCAGCTACACCTCGAAGCTGGTGGAAGATCAGCAGGCCAAAACCATTGCCGATGTGGTCGCCAACGATGCGGGCGTGCAGTCGGTGCAGGGCTACGGTAATAGCGCGGAAAGCTATCGCATTCGCGGCCTGAAATTCGACGGCGACGACATGACCTTTGGCGGTCTCTCCGGCGTGCTGCCGCGTCAGGTGGTCGATACGCAGATGGTTGATCGCATTGAGATCTTCAAAGGTGCCAACTCCCTGATGAACGGCGCGGCAAGTTCCGGCGTCGGCGGGATGATCAACCTTGAGCCAAAACACGCGGGCGATACGCCGCAGGCCAAAATTGGCGTCGATTACACTTCTGATTCGCAGATTGGCACCACGCTGGACGCCGGTCGGCGCTTCGGGGAGAGTGACCAGTTTGGCGCACGCGTGAACCTGGTCCACCGCGAAGGCGAAGCACCTGTCGCCAACGACCGCCGTCGCACGACGCTGCTCTCTACCGGGCTGGATTTCAAAGGCGACAACTTCCGCACCTCCCTGGACATGGGCTATCAGAAGAAAACCTTCCATGGCAGCGAAACGGGCGTCAACATTTCCGGGGTCGACTTCGTGCCGACGCCTCCGAAAAACGATCGTAACTACTCGCAGAAATGGGCCTACAGCAATATCGAAAATGAATTCGGCATGTGGCGCAGCGAGTATGACATCACCGATAGCTGGACGGCTTACACCGGGCTGGGCGCGCAGCACGCCCACGAAGAGGGGCTGTACAGCGGCGCAAAGCTGATGGATAAGAGCGGCAACGCCACGGCAACACGTCTGGATACCAATCGCATCAGCGACGCCGTGAGCGGCATGGCGGGCATTCGCGGTAACTTTGATACCGGTTTCGTGTCGCACAAGGTCAACGTGGGCTACTCCGCAATGACCAAAAACGAAAAAATCGCGTGGAAGATGTCGGCGGCAGCGGATAACCCGATCACCAACATCTATCACAATACCGGCGTGGATAAACCTGACAGCAGCAACTTCAATGGCTCCGGCGGTAATTACAGCGATCCGCTGACCAGCGGCCGCACCCGCACTCAGGGCTGGCTGCTCAGCGATACCCTTGGCGTACTCGACGACAAACTCTTGTTTACCGCTGGTGCGCGCCATCAAAAAGTGGTGATTCGCGGATACAACAAAATCACCGGTGCGGAAAACGACGCCGATGGCTTTGACGGCAGCCGCTGGATGCCAACTTACGGCGTGGTCTACAAACCGTGGGACGAACTTTCGCTCTATGCTAACCACACCGAAGCGCTGCAGCCGGGTAAAACCGCGCCAGACACCGCGACTAACTACGGGCAAAGTACCGGGATTGTTCACTCGAAGCAGAACGAAGTGGGCGTGAAAGCAGACTTCGGACGCGTGGGCGGCTCTTTGGCTCTGTTCGAAATCAAAATGCCATCGGCGATCCTCGACAGCGTGACCAAACACTACGGTCTGGATGCCGAGCAGCGTAACCGCGGCGTTGAACTGAACGTGTTCGGCGAGCCGATGCTGGGAATGCGTCTGAATGCCAGCGCCACCTGGCTGCAGGCAGAAATGACCAAAACCAATAACGGCCTCAATCAGGGCAACAAGGTCATCGGCGTACCGAATTTCTATGCGGTGCTGGGTGCGGAATATGACATCAAACCGATCGACGGCCTGACGGCGACCGCGCGCGTGAACCACTCCGGCTCTCAGTACGCGGATCTGGCGAACAGCAAAAAACTCGACAGCTACACCACGCTGGATCTGGGCATGCGCTATCGCTTCGCGGTAAACCAGAACCAGAATCAAATGACCGTGCGTGCCGGTATCGACAACGTGACGGACGAAAACTACTGGGCAAGCGTGGACGATTCCGGGACCTACCTGTTCCAGGGCGAGCCGCGTACCTTCAAAGTTTCCGTCGGCTACGAGTTCTAAGTTTTACCCTCGTTATCAGGGGCACGGATGCCCCATCCATTTCTTAAGCGTGCGCCAGCGCAAACGCAATTGCGGCGTGAACGGTCACAATCTGCGCGCGCGTACAGGCCTCTGGCGTGGTGCCGGGGCTGTCGGGATAGACTTCCGTCGTCGTGGTAAACGGCGCGCCGGTAAGGGTGGCGCACAGATGATAGGCATGAATGTCATATTCCACCACGCCCTCGCTGACGACGGTGAACTCCATCATTTTGCCATTCTCATCGGCAGGGGCGATATGGGTGACTTTCTTCACGGCGTCAATAATCGCCTGCTGGAAATCCAGCCGTGAATTCTGCGTATCGCTCACCAGATAGTAGCCATCGGGAATTGTCCCCGGCTCAAACGGCAGTCCGTCGCGCGCGGCCTTCGCCGGTCGGAACTCACTCTCATCGCTGTCGGTAGTTTCGTGCAGATCAACGTGCAGCAGGAATTTGCCTTTCAGCGGGGCGGTTAACGCCATCAGCGCGCGGGCTTCTTCGCCTTCTCCTTGTGGCCAGAACTGGCGGTTGGTATCCACGGCTTCATAGGTCCAGCGAGTGATATGCTCGTAGGCCCACGGGCTGACGCAGGGCACCACCAGTAAATTGATTTTCCCCGCATACTCATTCTGATACTCCGCCAGGAAGTTCAGCGCGCCCATCACACCACTGGTTTCGTACCCGTGAACACCGCCGGTAATCAGCGCGACGGGAAGGTTGTCGTCCCAGTCTTGTGATTTCACGGCCATCAGCGGGAAGGTCTGGTCGCCGTAGTGTAATTCGCCGTACTGACTCACGTCGTAGCGAGGCTTGAGGGCATTGATCGCGTCAAGCACATCCGTCTGATAGCTGCGAAAACGCGTCTGGTTCTCGCGCCACTGCTGTTTTTCCGCCGCAGTCCATGGCTGGCCTGGCGTACCGATAGGGTAGAACTGTTTCTCAGTCATAGGTCACTCTGTCAGTGTAGGGTTCTCAACATCATACCCAGCCGCGCTTTTAAATTCATATGGGTATTTGAGCCGGGCCTGCAACTTGCTCCTGCTGACCCGAAGTGTTAAAAGGTGCCCCTTCCAATAAAAATACACAGGGGTCAGACGTGAAAGACGCGTCATCCGCTTCAGACAATGCGGTTTCTGAAGCCTCGTCGGAACAGACACCGACGCTGCAACGTGGTTTGCAAAATCGACATATTCAATTAATTGCCCTCGGCGGCGCGATTGGTACCGGACTCTTTCTCGGCATCGGGCCAGCGATTCAAATGGCCGGGCCTGCGGTACTGCTGGGATACGGCATTGCGGGCGTGATTGCCTTTCTGATTATGCGACAGCTCGGCGAAATGGTCGTCGAAGAGCCGGTTTCTGGCTCTTTCGCCCACTTTGCTTACAAATACTGGGGGCCGTTTGCAGGCTTCCTGTCCGGCTGGAACTACTGGGTGATGTTCGTGCTGGTCGGCATGGCTGAACTCACCGCCGCGGGTATCTACATGCAGTATTGGCTGCCGGATGTCCCGACGTGGATCTGGGCCGCCGCCTTCTTCATTATTATCAACGCCGTAAACCTGGTGAACGTGCGTCTGTATGGCGAAACGGAATTCTGGTTCGCGCTGATCAAAGTGCTGGCGATTATCGGCATGATCGGCTTTGGCCTGTGGCTGCTCTTCTCCGGGCACGGTGGCGAGCGCGCGAACATCGATAACCTGTGGAAACACGGCGGTTTCCTCGCGACCGGCTGGAACGGGCTGATTATGTCCCTGGCGGTGATCATGTTCTCCTTTGGCGGGCTGGAGCTGATTGGGATCACGGCGGCAGAAGCGCGCGATCCGCACAAAAGCATTCCGAAAGCGGTCAACCAGGTGGTCTACCGTATTCTGCTGTTTTATATCGGTTCGCTGGTGGTTCTGCTGGCGCTCTACCCGTGGGTAGAGGTGAAATCCGACAGCAGCCCGTTTGTGATGATTTTCCATGATATGAACAGCAACCTGGTGGCATCGGCCCTGAACTTCGTCATTCTGGTAGCGTCGCTCTCGGTCTATAACAGCGGCGTCTACTCTAACAGCCGCATGCTGTTTGGCCTCTCCATGCAGGGCAACGCGCCGAAGTTCTTAACGCGCGTCAGCCGTCGCGGGGTACCGGTCAATTCGCTGCTGCTCTCCGGGGGCATTACCTCGCTGGTGGTGCTGATCAACTATCTGCTGCCGAAAGAGGCCTTTGGCCTGCTGATGGCGCTGGTGGTGGCTACCCTGCTACTGAACTGGATCATGATCTGCCTGGCGCACCTGCGTTTTCGTGCGGCGATGCGTCGTAAAGGGCGTGAGACGCAGTTCAAGGCGCTGCTCTACCCGGCGGGTAACTACCTGTGTATTGCGTTTCTCGGCATGATTCTTGTGCTGATGTGCACCATCGATGACATGCGTCTGTCGGCGTTCCTGCTGCCTGTGTGGGTGGTATTCTTGTTTGTGGCCTTTACCTTATCGCGCAGTAAAGCGCGCTAACCAAAAGCCCGCCGGCGGATCCGCAGGCGGGCTTTTACATTATCTCATCAGAACAGATAACTCATACTCACTGAGACACTTCGAGGTTCGCCATACACTGCCGAGTCGTCGAGATACGAGTAATATTCCCGATCAAACAGATTGCTGACGTTGGCCTGCACCGCCAGCTGTTTGGTCAGTTGATACTTCGCGAACAGATCGACCAGCGGGTAGCTGCCCTGGTACAGGCGTTGGGTTTCGCCATCCGGCCCGGTTACGTCTTTATACACCCGGTTTTGCCAGTTCACGCCGCCGCCGACCGTCAGGTCCGGCAGTACCGGCACGCGATAGCGACTGAAGAGTTTAAGCTGGGTCTGCGGCGCATAGCTGTTAAAGCGGCCATCCGTATCGGTGGCGACGTAACGCGTGGCGCTGAAGGTCAACTGCAGATCGTCGGTCACGGCGCCGTTCACTTCAAACTCGGCCCCTTTGCTCACCGCCCCTTTTGTTGCGCGATAGGCCTGCTCGCTTGAGCCGTTGACGAACTCTCCGCTGATCGCCTCCGCCGCGTTTTCCTGCTCGATACGGAATACCGCAACGTTGGTGGTCAGGCGACCGTCCATCCAGTCGGCTTTCAGGCCAGTTTCGTAGTTTTTGCCGGTCACCGGCGATAGCCACGCGCCATCTTTGCTGCGCTTGGTCTGCGGCGCGAAAATCGAGGTGTAGCTGGCGTACGCCGAAAGCGCGTCGGTGATATCGAACACCAGGCCGCCGTACGGGGTGGTGTTGTATTTACGCATATCGCCGCTGCTGCCGTTAGTGCTGTACTGGGTGTAACGCGCGCCTAAAATCAGCGACAGGGGATCGGCCAGCGACAGGCGTGTCGCCGTGTAAGCCGATTTCTGACGCACGATGTCATCGGCGTTTTGATACCAGTCGCCCCACGCCGGTTCCGCCACGCTCCCATCCCAGTTGTTGTTAAAGATGCCCACGCTGTCCATCGGGCCATCCTTACTGAAGGTGGCGTTATGCTGGCGGCTGTAGCTGGCCCCGGCCATCAGCTGGTGCTGGCGGCCAAGCAGTTCAAACGGGCCGCTGGCGTAGGAGTCAAAGGAGTCGAGGGTACGTTTGCCGCGATCTTTGCTTCCCCAGCCGCTCGCGCCGTCGCCCGTGGTCGCGTCCGGATTGCCCATCACATACAGCAGCGTATCGTTAAAGTTCTGCTCGCCGTGCGTGCCGTTGAAGCGCACCGACCAGCCGTTGTCCCAGCTGTGGGAGAGGTTCGCGAACACCTTGCGGGATTCGATGGAATAGCCCGTCCAGTCCGCCGAGGTGTTGACGTTGCGATCGTAGTGGGTGCGTGAACCGTTGCTGTAGAGGCTCGGCAGGCCGCCCCAGGTCGGGTTGGCGGTGTTGGTCTGCTGATAATCCCAGCCGAGTGAAAGGGTGGTGTGGTCCGAAAGATCTGCATCCATCACGCCGTAGAGAAATTTTTTGCGTTTACCGTAGCGATCCAGCCAACTGTCCTGATCCTGATAACCGGCGATCACTCGTCCGCGCAGGCTGCCGTCAGCGTTGAGCGGGGCAGAGAGATCGGCCACGTAGCGCTGCTTATTCCAGCTGCCATAGCTGGCGCTGACGTTGCCGGTCACGGTTTTGCTGTCGGCGCGTTTACGCACCATATTCACCGACGCCCCCGGATCGCCCGCGCCGGTCATCAGGCCCGCTGCGCCGCGCACCACTTCGATACGATCGTAAATCGCCGTATCTTCCGTCGCATCGCCAAAGTTCCACGCGTCGCCCATGGACGTCGGGATGTCATCGTAGGAGAAGTTGGTAATCTCAAAGCCACGGGAGAAATAGTTCGAGCGCTCGCTGTCGATCTGCTGTGACGACACACCGGTGGCGTTGGTCAGTACCTCATCGATGGTTTGCAGGTCCTGATCCTTCATGCGCTGCTGCGTTACGACGCTCACCGACTGCGGGATATCGCGCGGGGCGAGCAACATTTTGGTCCCTGCGCGCGTGGTTTTAACCGCGTAATCCTGCTGCTCATCCACCGTGGTGTTTGCGTCGCCGTAAACTACCATCTCCTGTTCGCTTTTGTTTTCTGCTGCCAGTGCCGGGTGAACTGCGGTCTGGATTGCCAGCGCAATAAGTGAAACCGCGAACGGTTTCGTGATTTCCTTGCCATTAAAAGAGGTCATGTTTCCTGTCCGGAAGAGTTGTTATGTGATTTTTTTGAATGAGAATCGGAATCATAATTATTTAATGAATTAAGCGCAGACTAATTTATCAGCCAAATGTAACTAAATATGTAAATTCGAAGAAAGCGTGGGAGAAGGGGGCGGAAATTAAGATCGTGACCGTTCTCGCAGTTCTGTTTTGATCCGCAGGATCTTTATTTTGTAATCGATTACTTTTTAGTTGACGATGTTTGTAATCGATTACTTTTTAAGGGTGAGGCTTATCATGGTGTCAACAACTGAAAGTAGTGGAAAGGCGATAGCCCAGCATCGGCTGCTGGTGCCGCGGCTGTCGCTGATGATGTTCTTACAGTTTTTTATCTGGGGAAGCTGGTCGGTCACGCTCGGGCTGGTGATGACTCAGCACAATATGTCCCTGCTGATTGGTGATGCGTTCTCCGCCGGGCCCATTGCCTCGATTCTGTCGCCGTTTGTGCTCGGGATGCTGGTGGACCGCTTCTTCGCCTCGCAGAAGGTGATGGCCGTGATGCACCTCGCTGGCGCGGCGATTCTGTGGTTCGTACCGGGGGCGCTGATCGCGGAAAACGGCGCGCTGCTGATTGGTCTGCTGTTTGGCTACACGCTCTGCTACATGCCGACGCTGGCGCTGACCAACAACATCGCGTTTCACAGCCTGGCGAACGTCGATAAAACGTTCCCGGTGGTGCGCGTCTTCGGCACCATCGGCTGGATTGTTGCCGGGATTTTCATCGGCGTGACGGGCGTGGCGTCGAGCGTGACCATTTTCCCGGTCGCGGCGTTAAGCTCCGTTCTGCTGGCGCTCTATAGCCTGACGCTGCCGCACACGCCAGCTCCGGCAAAAGGCATGCCCGTGGCCGTGCGCGATCTGTTCTGTGCGGATGCCTTCGCGCTCCTGAAAACGCGCCATTTCTTTATCTTCTCCCTGTGCGCGATGCTGATCTCCGTTCCGCTGGGCACCTATTACGCGTACACCGCCTCCTATCTCGCTGACGCCGGTATCCGTGATGTCAGCACCGCCATGTCCTTCGGGCAGATGTCCGAGATCGTCTTTATGCTGGTCATCCCGCTGCTCTTCCGCCGTCTCGGGGTGAAATACATGCTGCTGATCGGCATGCTGGCGTGGTTTGTGCGTTACGCCTTCTTTGCGCTCGGCGTCAGCGAAGAGGGGCGCTTCCTGCTCTATCTCGGCATTTTGCTGCACGGCGTATGCTATGACTTCTTCTTTGTCGTCGGCTTTATCTACACCGACCGCGTGGCGGGCGAAAAGGTAAAAGGCCAGGCCCAGAGTATGGTGGTGATGTTCACCTACGGCATCGGCATGCTGCTCGGCTCACAGATTTCTGGCGCACTCTATAACAGCCTGGTGGCGGGGCAGGCCGTGCCGCAGGCGTGGGTCACATTCTGGTGGATCCCGGCGATAGCTGCCGCCGCGATCGCGCTGATTTTCCTTATCGCATTCAAATATGATGAAGATAAGGCGTAATTTTCTGGAGGTGTTATGAGGACGATTAAGGGACCGGGCATTTTTCTGTCGCAGTTTATTGGCGAGCGCGTGCCGTTTAACTCCCTCGACGGGCTGGCGGGCTGGGCGGCAGCGAAAGGCTACAAAGCGCTGCAAATCCCCTGCAACCATCCACAGATTTTCGATCTGGAGCAGGCGGCGAACAGCCAGACCTACTGCGATGAGATCACCGGGATACTGGCCGGGCATGGGCTTGTCATCAGCGAATTGTCCACCCATCTGGAAGGGCAGCTGGTGGCGGTCAGTCCGGTCTACGGCGAGGCCTTTGACCACTTCGCGCCGCCTGCGGTACGCGGTAACGACGCGGCGCGCCAGGCGTGGGCAACCGCCAAAGTGAAACAGGCCGCTGCGGCGTCGGCGAAGCTCGGATTAACCGCCCACGCCACCTTTTCCGGTTCGCTGGCGTGGCCGTTTTTCTACCCGTGGCCGCCGCACAACGAGCAGCGGTTTCGCGATGCGTTTGCAGAGCTGGCACGCCGCTGGCGCCCGATCCTCGACTGCTTTGACGAGCACGGCGTCGATCTCTGTTTTGAGCTGCATCCGGGGGAGGATCTGCACGACGGCGTGACCTTCGAGCGCTTCCTCGCGCTGGTCGACAACCATTCGCGCTGCAATATTCTCTACGATCCGAGCCACATGCTGCTGCAGCAGATGGATTACCTGTCGTTTATCGACATCTATCACGCACGCATCAAGGCGTTTCACGTCAAAGACGCGGAGTTTCGCGCCAACGGACGCAGCGGCGTTTACGGCGGCTATCAGCCGTGGATTAACCGCGCCGGGCGTTTTCGCTCGCTGGGCGACGGGCAGATCGACTTCAACGGTATTTTCAGCAAGCTCACGCAGTACGATTACGACGGCTGGGCGGTGCTGGAGTGGGAGTGCTGCATGAAAGACGGTGACGTGGGGGCGAGCGAAGGCAGCGAGTTCATCCGCCGCCACATCATTCCGGTCTCTGGCCGCGCATTTGACGATTTCGCCGCAGGAGGCGCGCATGATTAACGTCGGGATCGTCGGCAGCGGCTTTATCGGCCCGGCGCATATCGAGGCCCTGCGTCGGCTGGGTGTTGTGCAGGTCGTCGCCCTGTGCGACGGCTCGCTTGAGCAGGCGCAGGAAAAGGCGCGGGCGCTGAATGTGCCGCATGCCTACGGCAGCGTGGACGAACTGCTTGCCCATCCGGGATTGCAGGTGGTTCACAACTGCACGCCCAACCATCTGCACGCGCAGATTAACCGGCAAATTCTGGCAGCGGGCAAACATGTGTTCTCTGAAAAGCCCCTGTGTATGACGCCGGAAGAGGCGCGGGAACTGGTGGATCTGGCCGGGCAGGCGGGGGTGATCCACGGCGTGAGCTTTGTCTATCGGCACTTCGCGATGGTGCGCCAGGCGGCGAGCATGATGCGCGAGGGGAGCGTGGGGCGGCTGTTTGCCTCGCACGGCAGCTATTTGCAGGACTGGATGCTGCGGGAGACCGACTACAACTGGCGCGTCGATGCCGCCCTCGGCGGGGCCTCGCGGGCGGTGGCGGATATCGGTTCGCACTGGTGCGACACGGTGCAGTTTGTCACCGGACGACGCATTGTCGAGGTGATGGCCGATCTGTCGATCGTCTGGCCGACGCGCAAGGCAAACGTGGCGGGCAACCAGACCTTTACCCGCCAGGCCGACGCCGTGTATGCGGATAAAGCCGTCACGACGGAGGATTTTGGCTCTGTCCTGTTCCGCTTTGACGACGGCAGCAAAGGCAGTTTCAGCGTCTCGCAGGTCAGCGCCGGGCGCAAAAACCGCCTCAGTTTTGAAATCAACGGCAGCGAGCGCTCTGTGGCCTGGGATCAGGAAATTCCGCAGCAGCTGTGGATCGGGTATCGCGAGCAGGGAAATCAGACGTTGTCAGACGATCCGGGCCTGATGAATGCAGATGCTGCCGACAGCGCCCACTTCCCCGGCGGGCACATCGAAGGCTGGCCCGATGCGTTCAAGAATATGATGGCGCAGTTCTATCGTGCCGTGCAGGCAAATGCCCTGCCCGAGAAGCCACTTTTTGCGACCTTCCACGATGGCGCAAACGTGATGTATATCATTGATGCCATTGTTAAAAGCCACCAACAGCAGCGCTGGATACGGGTTGAGCGGTAACGTGCTGCCCGGTTCGCCGGGCAGCAAAATTATGTTAGCCTGATGAAAACGCTAACTGCAGGATGTGCCGTCGTTATGTCAATTCAGAAAATCGCTAAGCTCGCCGGTGTCTCGGTGGCGACCGTGTCGCGCGTGCTTAACAACAGCGACTCGGTGAAAGCGAAGAACCGCGAGCGCGTCTTGCAGGCGATTAAAGAGAGTAACTACCAGCCCAATCTGCTGGCACGCCAGCTTCGTACCGCGCGCAGCTACATGATCCTCGTGATGGTCTCGAACATCGCCAACCCGTTCTGCGGTGAAGTGGTGAAAGGCATCGAAGAAGAGGCCGAGAAAAACGGCTACCGCATTTTACTGTGCAATTCCGGCTCGGATCTGCAACGGTCGCGCTCCGGCCTGAGCCTGCTGTCGGGCAAAATCGTCGACGGCATCATCACCATGGACGCGTTCTCGAAACTGCCGGAACTCTCCGCCCTTATCGGCAGTGCGCCCTGGGTGCAGTGCGCGGAATACGCCGACTCCGGCACCGTTTCCTGCGTGGGCATTAACGATGTGGACGCGTCGCAGCACGTGGTCAGCCAGCTGGCCGACGGCGGGCGTCGACGGATTGCGCTCATTAACCACGATCTCAGCTACAAATATGCCCGTCTGCGCGAGCGCGGCTACAAAAGCGTGCTGCATCTGCGCGATCTCGAGTATCAGGTGGTGGAGTATGCGAGCGATCTCAGCTCCAGCGCGGGCATGGCGGCAATGAATAAACTGCTGGCGAACAACCCGCCGGATGCGGTGTTTGCCGTATCGGACACCCTGGCAGCGGGTGCTCTGCGCGCCATCGAACAGGCCGGGCTGCGGGTTCCGCAGGACATCGCGGTGGTCGGTTTTGACGGCACGGAGCTGTCGGAGATGGTTTCCCCGCCGCTCAGTACCATCGAACAGCCGTCGCGGGATATCGGGCGCAAAGCGGTCGATTTGCTGCTGAATAAAATCGATAACCCGGATGCGCCAACGGAAAGGGTGATGATGGACTGGCGCTACGTGGCGCGCGCCAGTACCTGAGGATTATTTCGCGAACGCGCCCGCCAGCGAGCGAATATCGTTCCCGGTGGGCGACTGGTGAATTCGCAGGCCAAACTCTTCGACCACGGCGTAAATATGGTCGAAAATATCTGCCTGAATGGATTCATATTCCGCCCAAACCACGGTATTGGTGAACGCATATATCTCAATGGGTAAACCATTGGCGTCCGGTGCCAGCTGGCGCACCATCAGGGTCATATCTTTACGAATACGCGGATGGTTGCGCAGATATTCATTCAGGTACGCGCGGAATGTACCAATATTGGTCATTTTGCGCAGATTTAATACCGATTCCCCTTCACCATTTTCCTGATTCCAGAGATGAATTTCTTCGTGACGCGCCGCCATATAAGGCTTCAACAGTTTCGCCTGAATTAAACGCTGCTGCTCGTGCTCATCCAGAAAATGAATGCTGGTGGTATCGATGCTCAGGCTGCGCTTAATTCGGCGACCGCCGGAGGCTGACATGCCGCTCCAGTTTTTAAAGGAGTCCGACACCAGCGCCCAGGTAGGAATGGTGCTAATGGTGTTATCCCAGTTGCGCACTTTCACGGTGGTCAGGCCGATATCCGTCACCGCGCCATCCGCGCCGTATTTCGGCATCTCCAGCCAGTCGCCGAGCTTGAGCATGTCGTTCGCCGAAAGCTGAATACCGGCGACCAGGCCCAGAATCGGATCTTTAAAGACCAACATCAGTACCGCGGCCATCGCACCAAGACCGCTGATCAGAATCGCCGGAGACTGACCGATCAGCAGGGAGATCATCAGAATGCCGACGAGGATCGCACTTACTAATTTCACGCCCTGGAATATTCCTTTGAGCGGAAGCTGAGAGGCGGTTGCCAGCTTTTGCGACAAATTGAAGATCACATCTAATAACGAGAAGAAGGATAGAAGGGCATAAACCATGACCCACAGTCGGGCGCAGGTGGTTAATATTTCAGCCGCTTCGCTGCCTTTTTGTAACCACAGCGCCGCCTGAACGTTGACGATTATCCCCTGAAGGGTAAAGGCCAGGCGGTGAAATAACTTATTCTGGGTAATGATTTGCAGCCACAAATGTGAGCTGGCCTGCGCCCGTTTTTCAAACAGACGCAGCACCACTTTGTGCAATATCAGATGGACAATAACGGCGGTGAGTAAAATGATGCCAAAGATTAACACCAGCGAAGTGGTGTGATTAATTTCAATTCCAAGCTCTTCAACCTGAGCAATTAATTCCTGCATAACGTCTCCTGAATATCCTCCTTTTATCATGACGGCTGCGTGTTTATTATGCAACCCGCGACGCTATGCAGGTGTTGTTATGACGCTGCAGGCAGCGGGCCGGCCTCCAGGCGGTGGCGCAACCACAGGGCAATACCGCCAAGCGCCAGCATCATCACCACTTCAATACTCAGAAAACCGATCATCGCCTGCGGGTAATGGCCGCCGTTGTGACGCGCAAAGGTCAGGAACAGGGTGCCAAGAATGGCGGGGCCGAGACCGAGCGTGGCCTGTTGCAACGTGCTCAAGATAGCGCTTCCCGCGCCCGCGTCGCAGCTGCTGATATCGCGCATCCCAATCCGGTAAAAACTGTTGACGATCAGCGCCTGGCCATAGCCAATCAGGATTGTGGCGGGGGCCAGCGTCAGCGCCGTATTTGCCTGGCCGAAGCGCCAGAAGGTGGCGATCAACAGCAGCAGGCCCGCGATTTGTACCGTCAGGCCGGTCATCAGAATGCGCCCCATGCTGTAGCGGGCAATCAGTTTTGGCGCGTACCAGGCGGAGACAAAATAGGCCACGCCGAGGGCGATAAAGCTATTTCCTGACTGCCACGGCGCCATTCCCAGCCCGGCCTGCATGGTCAGTGCCATACAGAACATAAAGCCTGACCAGGCGCTGAAAAACAGCAGGGCGATCACCATCCCAAAGCGGATGCTGGTGAGTTTCAGCAAACGCGGGGGCAGCAGGGGATGTTCGCCGCGCTGCTGCTTACGCAACGCGCTGGCGCGCATCCACAGCATCAGTGGAACCACCGCGATCAGCGCCAGTTGCAACACCAGCGGCCAGTGGAGTTCCGGGCCGAGCGCCATCGGGAACAGCAGGCAGCACAGGATCACTGCCAGCAGGGCGGTTCCTTGCCAGTCGATGCGCGACGGCGTTTCGCGGCGGGTTTCCGGCACGTAGCGACGGCTCAGGGCCAGCACCAGCAGGCAAATCGGCACGTTGATAAAGAACGCGTTTCGCCAGCCCAGCCCGGCGATATCCGCCGACACCAGCCAGCCGCCGCCCATCTGGCCGACGATAAACGCAATTCCGCCGATGCCGCCAAACAGACTGATGGCTTTGGCGTGGGCCGTGCCTTTCAGGGTGACGTGCAGCGTGGCGAGGATCTGCGGCACGATCAGCGCCGCGCCAGCGCCCTGCAACACGCGAGCGCCCAGCAGTTGCTCCACGCTTCCCGCCATGCCGCACAGCAGCGATGCCACGCCAAAGGCGGCCACGCCCCACATAAACAGACGGCGGCGGCCAAGGTTATCGCCAAGCTTACTGCCCAGCGCGAGACAGACGGCGAAGGCCACGCCGTACAGCGCCACAATCAGCTCCAGCTCGGTGGCCGTGGCGTGCAGTGAGTGGGTGATCGAATCCAGCGCCACGTTGGTGATTGAGGTATCAATCAGCGGCAGCATCTGGCCTGTAAGCAGCAATATCAGGCCTGCGCGACCCGGTGAAACAACAGACGTATTCATGGTGACTCCATTGCGTCATTCAGCAGATGGACGTAGCATCGGTGATAATAAAAACGGGTACCAGTTCTTGCTTATACTGGTACTGGCACTACCACGCAGGGGGCCGTATGACGCTGATGACCGAACCCACTTCCTCTTTGCAGGACGACAACCGCAAGCAGCTCGGGGCCTTTTTACGCGCGCGCCGCGAAAGCCTCGATCCCCAGCGGCTGGGCCTGCCGCGCAGCGGTCGGCGCCGCACGCCGGGGTTGCGTCGCGAAGAGGTGGCGATGCTGGCGGATGTGGGGGTGACCTGGTACACCTGGCTTGAGCAGGGCAGGGACGTCAATCCCTCCAGCGCCGTCATGGTGGCGGTGGCGAAAGCCCTGCAATGCACCGCCACGGAAACGCGCCATCTGTTTGTGCTGGCGGGACTGCCGCCGGGCGAAGCGCCGCAGCAGACCGTGTGTGAGGGGATCAGCGAAGGCACGCGGCGCCTGCTGGATACGCTGATGCCGAAACCGGCCAGCATTCAGAAGCCGAACTTCGACATCGTGGCGTGGAACGACAGTTTTGGTCATCTGATGGGGGTGGATTTCAACGCCATTCCGCCGGAAGATCGTAACTGCATCTACCTCTTTCTCACCCATCCGGCGTGGCGCAGTCGACTCGGCAAACGCGATGACGTGCTGCCGATTTTCGTCTCCTACTTCCGCGCGGCAATGGCCGAGCATCGCGGCGAACCGCAGTGGGAAGCGCAGCTGGCGCGCTTCTTTGCCGTCTCCGCAGAGTTCGAGGCTCTGTGGCACCAGCGCTATGACGTGCGCGGCGTGGAGAATCAGCTGAAACTCTTCAGCCATCCGCAGCTGGGGGATTTTCAGCTTCAGCAGATGTACTGGTACTCCGCTCCGCGCAACGGCTCGCGGCTGCTGGTTTATCTCCCGGTGGACGACGCGGGCGAACATGCGCTCACGTGGCTGGCGGAACAGGCTGTTATACTCAACTAAATTTCACTCATTCAGGGACAGAACATGAACGTGACTCGCAAACAGGAACGCCTGCTGCGTCGGGCGCTCGTCGAATGGGAGCAGGAGGGCGCGCTCAGTGCCGATGAACACCAGCGGCTGGCGGGCACCCTCAAACGCGTGGCGATGGACTGGCAGCGACTCAGCCGTTACGCCTTCTGGACCGCGCTGGCCTGCGTGATGATCGCCTTCGCCAGCCTGTTTGCTGACAGCGAGCTGATGGAACGTATCATCGCCTTTTTCTCCTTCTCTTTCGTTGCCCGCATCGGGCTGCCCGCCGTGCTGGCGGTGGCCTTTTATCTCTGGGGATTCAGCCGCCAGCGGCGAGAAACCCAGTGGCACTACAGCACCGAAGCAATTCTGTTTCTCGGCGTTCTCTTCACCGCCATTGCCCTCTGGCAGCTGGGCGAGCGGCTGGATAACGGCAGCGGGCATATCGCGCCGCTATTCCTTGCGGGCTGCGTGGTTTACGGGCTGGTGGGCTTCTTTGGGCGCTCGGGGCTGGTGTGGCTCTTTTTCCTGCTGTCGCTCGGCAACTGGTTTGGGGCTGAAACCGGGTATATGTCCGGCTGGGGGGCCTACTGGCTGGGAATGAACTACCCGGTGCGGTTTATCTTCTTCGGCGGGGCGCTGCTGGCGCTGTGCTGGCTGCTGCGGGCGATGTTAATCAAACGTCACCTGTACACCACCAGTAAAGCGATGGGGCTGACGTACCTGTTTGTGGCCCTGTGGATCATGTCGATTTTTGGTAATTACGATATCGACAGCTGGTATGGCGTTACTCGCGCCGCGCTGCTGCCGTGGGCGCTGCTTTTCGCCGTCGCCGCCGTTGTGTGTATTTATATCAGCCTGAAAACCGACGACGGCATGCTGCGCGGTTTTGGCCTGACGTTCCTCGCCATCAACCTCTACACCCGCTATTTCGAATACTTCTGGGACGGGATGAATAAAGTGATTTTCTTCCTGATTCTGGCGGCGTCGCTGGCGGTGATTGGGCGTTATGCGGAGAGAATTTGGCACGCCGGAAACCAGCGTGCCCATGTCGATTAGCACTCAGTAATAATCGTGCTCAACGGCAGACGAGATTTTGGCAGAGCGGCGTTGAAATCTTCCACGCTGTGGTGGCCGACCGGCACAACGACCAGGCTGGTGAAGCCCTGCGCTTTCAGGCCGAACTCTTCGTCGAGGATGGCGGCGTCGAAACCTTCAATCGGCACCGCGTCAAGACCCAGCGCACCCACGCCCAGCAGGAAGTTACCGACGTTCAGGTAAACCTGTTTGGCCATCCACTGATCGTCATCTTTTAGATCGACGCGATGCATGTCGGCAAAGTAGCAGCGGCCCTTGTGGTTTGCGGCTTTCGCTTCTGGGGTCGCAAAACGCCCGTCGGCTTCTTCCTGATCCACGACGCGCTCCAGCCACGCATCGTCCATCGCGGTTTTTGCGCAGAAGACGACGACGTGGGACGCATCCAGCATTTTACGCTCGTTGAACACGTAAGTGCCTGCCGCTGATTTTGCCACGCGCGCTTTGCCCTCTTCGGTGCTGGCGACGATGAAATGCCACGGCTGTGAGTTGGTGCTGGACGGGCTGAACTGCAGTAGCGTTTTGATTTGTTCTGCCTGTTCTGCGGTCAACTTTTTGGTGGGATCAAATGCCTTGGTCGAGTGACGCTTCAGGGCAACTGAAATGATATCCATAACAACTCCTGGTCAATAAATTCGCCGTCTGCGGGCGAGAAAAGAGAGCAGATTACAAGGACTCGCGGGAAAAGATAAGTGCCAGATATGCGCTTATACTGTTCGTCTGACGTGAACAATCAGGCAGGGCGAATGCGCTTCTGATCTTTTTTCGGCAGCTTATCCACCACCAGATTCCACGAGTCGAGAACCAAATCCGCCACCAGTTCTGGCGTGATATCGTCGGCTTCGTAGAGGGAGATCCAGTGCTTTTTGTTCAGATGATAGCCGGGTTCGATGCCGCGATAGATCTGCTGGTTGAGCAGTGATTTCTCCGGATCGGATTTCAGGCTGACATGCGCCCGCCCGTGGGCGACCGCCATCAGCATGAAGATCTTCCCGTTGATCTTAAACACGTCATATTCCGGGCCAAAGGGCCAGCAGTGCTCGGTGAAGGGCAATTCCAGCGCGACGCGTTTGGCGCAGGCCTGCAGGGATTTACTGTCCATTCACATCCTCGATGGCGAGCGCGCGCCACATGGATTCAAAGCCAAGGGATTTAAAATCACTGGCGCGGGACGGGTCGCGGGTGGCGAATTCCATCGTCGTTTCGGCAAGCGATAAGAAAATCGCATCGCCGAAGGTGCGAAACTCGTCGGACATAAACACCTGGCGCACGGAGCGACGGCACAGTTCGTGCAGTTCCGGGAACATCTCATGCACCGCCTGTTCCGTTTCGGCGTTGATCTTTTCACTCACGCCGAGCTGGCGGATGGCGCCGTGGGCGACAGGGTTGCGAATCCCCCAGTCCACGTAGCTGTTCCAGATATTGCGGGTATGTTCTTTCGGGGTGTTAATGGCGCGGTCCAGGTTTGCCAGCATGGTCTGGCAGAGATCCTGTTTCAGGTGCAGATAGAGGGCATTCAGCAGGTCGTCTTTAGTAGCAAAATAGCGAAACAGCGTGCCTTCAGCGACGCCCGCGTTACGGGCGATAAGCGCCGTCGATGCAGCAATCCCTGACTGCGCAAATGCAGCGGTTGCTGCCTCCAGTAACGCCTGTCTTTTATCTTCACTCTTCGGACGTGCCACTAAAATTCCCCTCCTGTCAATGTGTAAAACCCTGATTGAAACATGCTCTTTGCTACGCTGCAACGCGGAATGTCAAAGATCGAAAACGTCTTGACGACTTTATCATCATATCTATAATGAGTGCTTACTCACTCATAATCAAGTTCAACCCGCGCAAACCAACGGAAGGGGGCGCGTATTCGGGTCAGGATATGAAAAAGCCTCTTCTTCTTAGCGTGGTGTTTGTCATGATTATTGCTTCAGCGGCGAGTTTGCCATTTGTGTTAAATGCCGGATTCGGCCAGCCGCCGCAGGGCGCACAGCTCAGTGAAGTGGAGGCCTCGCCACACTATCGCGACGGACAGTTCCACAATACGCTGCCGACGCCGGGCTACAACGGCGACAAAAATATGCTGGTGGCGATGTGGGAATTTCTGGTCAGCAAAACGGAAAACGCCCGTCCCGCTCAGCCGTTGCCGCTGGTGAAAACCGACCTGGCGGCGATTCCGCTGGAGCAGGAGACGCTGGTCTGGCTCGGGCATTCGTCGTGGTATCTGCAGCTGGCGGGCAAACGCATTCTGATTGATCCGGTCTTCAGCAGCTACGCCGCGCCGTTTTCGTTCCTCAACAAAGCCTTTGCCGGGGAATATCCGTGGCGCGCGGAAACGATGCCTGAGATCGACCTGCTGATCATCTCGCACGATCACTACGATCACCTCGATTACGCCACCATTAAGGCGCTGATGCCGAAGGTGAAGCGTGTGGTCACGCCCCTCGGCGTCGGGTCGCATCTGCGCTACTGGGGAATGGACCCACAGATTATCGACGAGCGCGACTGGAATCAGTCGGTGCGTATCAGCGATGAGCTGACGGTACACGTGCTGCCCGCACGCCATTTCTCTGGCCGAGGACTCAAACGCAATCAGACCCTGTGGGGCAGTTTTATGTTCGTCACGCCTGAGCAAAAGGTCTACTACAGCGGCGATTCTGGATACGGCCCGCACTTTAAAGCCATTGGTGAGCAGTTCGGCGAGGTCGATCTGGCGATCATGGAAAACGGACAGTACGACCAGGACTGGAAATACATTCACATGTTGCCGGAAGAGACCGCGCAGGCCGCCGCCGATATCAACGCTAAAGCGGTGGTGCCAGGCCATTACGGACGCTTTGTGCTGGCAAAACACAGCTGGAACGACCCGGTAATTCAGCTGACGCGCGCAAGCCTGGATAAGAAGTATCGTCTGCTGACGCCAGAGCTGGGCGAGCCCGTCAGGGTGAATGATACGACGCAGCAATTTCGTGAGTGGTGGGAATAATGTTTAACCGACAAGCAGTAGAGGGGGAGAGCAGCATGACTATTTCCGCTCAGGTCATCGACACCATCGTTGAGTGGATCGACGACAATCTACATCAGCCGCTGCGCATTGAGGAGATCGCCCGTCACGCGGGGTACTCCAAATGGCATCTGCAGCGGTTGTTTATGCAGTACAAGGGTGAAAGCCTGGGGCGGTACATTCGCGAGCGTAAACTGCTGCTGGCAGCGCGGGATCTGCGCGAGTCCGACGAACGGGTGTATGATATCTGTCTGCGCTACGGGTTTGATTCCCAACAGACATTTACGCGGATTTTTACCCGTACCTTTAATCAGCCGCCGGGTGCGTACCGCAAAGAGAATCACAGCCGCACGCATTAAAAAACGTGTGCGTTTGTATGCCGGGTGCGGCGGTGCCGCCACCCGGCAATCGCGCACTACCAGCGATAATTCACCGTCGCCGTTACCGTACGACCAATCCCGTAGAAACACGCCGTATCGCTGGCGCAGGACGCCACATACTTGGTATCCGCCACGTTATTGACGTTGAACTGCACGCTGGCCCCTTTCAGGCTGCTGTTCAGCTCGCCCAGCTCATAGCTCATCATCGCGTCATACAGATCTACCGACGCCACTTTGAAGGTGTTTTTCGCATCGCCATAGCTGGTGCCGATATAGCGCATCCCCACGCCCGCCGTCAGGCTTTTCAGCGCCCCGCCAGGCACGGTGTAGCTGGCGAAGGCCGACGCCATGTGTGCCGGAATACGCGCCGGGGTTTTGCCTTCGGTGCCTGCCACTGTGGTGCTCTGCGTTTCCGCATCGGTGTAGGTATACGACCCGATGAGGTTGATGCTCTCCATCAGCGTTGAGTGGATTTCGGCCTCCACCCCTTTGGAGCGCACTTCGCCCGCGTTTTCGAACCAGCCCTGGGCGCTGTTGTAGGTCGCCACGTTGCTCTGGGTCAGATCGTACAGCGCCAGGGTCATCAGCGTGGAATCGACCGGCTGATACTTCAGGCCGATTTCCGTCTGCTTGCCGGTTGTCGGTTTAAACGGTGCCACGCCCGGTGCACGGTTGGTCTGCAGGCTCGGCTCGAAGGAGGTGCTGTAGCTGACGTACGGCGAGAGACCAAAGTCGAACGCATAGAGCAGCCCGGTGCGCCAGGTGAACTTGTTATCGTTCTGCTGGGTCGGCGCGCCGCCGGTGAAATCGGTAGTCCGCACTTCGGTCCAGTCGTAACGCCCGGACACCAGCCACTCCCAGTTGTTCCAGCTCAGCTGATCCTGCAAATAGACGCCCATCTGGTCGAGGTTTTGCTGCTCGTCCGTCGCGGTGCTGAACGTGCTCTCATCGACGTTGATGCCATATACCGGCTTCGTCCAGTCGAGGTCATACTGTTTGCCCATCCCGCGTTCCAGCAACTGCTTATCTTTGCTGGTTTTATAGTCCAGCCCGCCGAGCAGGGTGTGGCTCACATCGCCGGTAGTGAACAGGGATTCCAGCTGGTTATCGAGACCAAACTCGTTGGTGGTGCGCTCTTCATGCTGGGCGCGGCGGGTCAGCACCGTGCTGTCTGCCGCGCTATTGGCGTACACCAGATAGCGATATTTCTGCTTGATGGAGGCGTAGCGGGCGTTCTGGCGGAAGGTGAGGTTATCGGCGAACTGATGTTCCAGCTCGTAGCCGATCATCGTCTGCTCGCGCCAGGACTGGTTGTAATCCGGATCGCTGACGTTAAAGTCGCGCGGAATGTAGCGCCCGTTGGCGCTGGTCACGGTGCCATAAGCGGGCAGGAAGTTGCGATAGCCCGCGTCAGGATCTTTCTGGTAGCTGGTCAGCAGGGTAAAGCGTGTCTGATCGTTAGGGTACCAGGTGATCGCCTGGGCAATCGCCATCCGCGTCTCTTTGTAATCCTCCACCTGGTTGTGCTGCGTGCGGGCTATTCCGTTCACGCGATACAGCACGCGCCCATCGTCGCTGAGCGGGCCACCGAAATCAAACGCCCCTTCGGCGAGATCGTGATTGCCGGTGCGGAACTGCACGTTGTGGACGGGCTCACTGGTCGGGCGCTTGCTGGTCATGCTGATCAGTCCGCCTGGGTTGACCTGACCAAACAGCACTGAGGCCGGGCCGCGCACCAGTTCGACGCGCTCCAGCAGCCACGGATCCACGGTGCCGGTTTGCGAGGAGGCCGTCGCGCCATAGCTCAGCCCGTCGAGGAATTTCGGCACGTAGCTGAAGCCGCGCACGAACACTTCATCGTTACGGTTGGACGAGCCGCGGTATTCCGTAAACACCCCGGCGGAGTAGCGCAGGGCCTGTGACACGGACGTGACATCCAGCTGCTCCATCTGATCGCGCGTAATGACGGAAACCGACTGCGGCGTCTTCACAATATCGGCACTGGTTTTGGTCGCCGAAAGGGTTTTCGTCGCCACGATCCCCTTCACCGGAGCGGTCGGCTCCTGGCTGACACTCTGCGTGACCAGAAGCGTTTCTTCATTTGTTTCTGCCTGAGCCGCCACGCTGACGCTGGCCAGACTCAGCAACCAGAGTTGCATTATCTTATTATTTTTAAACATTTTTATTAAAATCCCTTAATTGCTATCGCCATAAAAACACCCTAATAACGGCGTAGATGATATTGCAAATTATTACCATTTGCATTAGCGTTGCTAACAAATTTTGCAGGGGAACGAGTCGGTATGAAAAGGGCGTGGAGTGGGTTGCTGTTAGGGATAAGTACGCTGCCAGCACTGGCGGCAACGTGCGAGCATCCTTCCATTCAGGGGGAACAGAAAGGGAAATTCGATGCCAGCGGCGAGGTCTGTTTCGTCCTGCCCGCGCTCGATGAAAACTACGTTTCCGCGACGCTGAGCGGTGTAATCGATGCCAGGCTGCTGGACGGGCAAAACCGCCGTATTCGCACGCTGATTGAAAAAGGTCCCAGCGATGGCGAGCACTCACTGCTGTTTGCGCTGCCGGTGCAGCAGAGAACGTCTCTGGTGCTGCACGGGGAAGAGGGCAAGCCGTGGCGCTTTACGTGGCGGATGAAAGAGACGTCGCCACTCCCGCGGACGCAGATGCTCGAGCCAGAAAGCCCGACGCTGCAAACGCTGGCTAAAACGGTTGCTGCCGGTGGAGATACGCATGCGTTCTGGCAGGCGCAAATTCGGCAGGGAACGCCGATGGTGGAGCCGGTCGATGCCAGTCACAAGCGCGTGACGTTCTTATGGCGCGGCGCGCGGGATAACGTCTTTCTTCTCGGGTCGCCCGCAGGCGATCACGATCCGCTGTTTCGTCTTGGCAAAACCGACGTCTGGTTCCGCAGCTACGTGGTGCCGGCGGATACGATCATGCAGTACAAACTGGCACCGGACGTGCCGCGCGTGGAGGGCAGCGCACGCGATCAGCGCCGCGCCATTCTGGTGAGCGCGCAGGCCGATCCGCTCAATCCACAAACCTACGGCGATCAGCAGGCCGATCGCTGGAACCGCTATTCGCTGCTCGATCTCAGCCCCGCGCGCTACTGTTCTGCGCAGGCCGCCGCGCAGCCGCTTACCCATGGCTCGCTGACGCGCCAGCCGTTTACCAGTCATATCCTCGGTAATGCGCGGGAAGTGATGATTTACAAACCGCGCGGCGCACAGCCCGCACGCTGGACGCTGATCCTGTTCGACGGGCAGATTTACCAGGATGAGTACCATTTTGCCAATGTGCTCGACGGACTGATCGCCCGCCATCACCTGCCGCCGATTAACGTGGTGTTTATTGATAGCCTCGATCACGCCCGTCGCGGTAAAGAGCTGCCGCCGAATCCGGATTACGCCGATTTTATGGCGCAGGAGCTGTTGCCGTGGCTGCGCGGGCAGGGGATTGCGCTGCAACGGCAAAAGACGGTGCTGGCGGGATCAAGCTATGGCGGAATTGCGTCGTCCTGGGTAGCGCTGCGCTATCCGTATCTGTTCGGCAATGTGCTGAGTTTGTCGGGGTCGTACTGGTGGGCACCGAAAGAGGACGCGCCGGGCTGGCTCACGCGTCAGTATCAGCAGTCGCCGACGTATCCGATTCGCTTCTGGCTGCAGGCCGGGCGCTTCGAAACCTCCGGGCCGGGCGGGGGGATCTATCGCAATACGGAAAAGTTTGAGCAGGTATTACGCGAGAAAGGCTATCGCGTGAGCTTCCATCCGTGGTCCAGCGGCCACGATTACGCGGCCTGGTGCGAAGCGCTGATCCACGGAATGCGCGATTTCACGGGGCTACGCGGTCAGTGAAAACCAGCGGCGCCAGATGAAACGCAGGACGAAAAATTCGATGGCGCCGAGCAGGATAAACCACAGACAGAACACCAGAGTGTAAAGCTGGTTCAGATCCATCAGATGAAACAGAGCGACCAGTTTCTGCGCCAGCGCCAGTCCGAACGATGGCGCGGGAAGCAACAGGCAGGAGAGCAGTGCCATCAGCAAAATGCCTCCTGCCGTTAACAGCGATTCTAACGGGTGTTTCATATCAATGTTAATTGTCAGTTAAAAAAGTTATTGTCCGGCATCCTGCAACGTAAAGCAATATCATCCCGAAATTCACTTTCCTGATAAAAAAAGAATAATTATTCCGGGAATATTCCTGATTTAATTAAACCTCGAATGAATGAATTCAATTATTCTGTGGTTATGTAAATAACTGTCATCATCAGGCGAATAATTTTACAAACGTATATGTGCTGTATCCAATTAACGTCGCAATAACAATGGCAACAACTATGTACAAAGCCAGGCGGCGCCCGCGATAAATCCCAAACATGCTCTCTCCTCGTTTAGATTGCGTTTAGAAATATTTTGTAAAAATCATCTCATCGAAATATTGAATGTGTGTTTTGAATAAGCCGGCGCTAATTATATTGCGGCAGAACAATTTACACCGCAAGAATTAACGCCATAAAAAATGAATTTAATAAAGCCAGAAAGGAATTCAGGCTTCCGTCCACCGGATATTGAAGGAATTGCATCAATGACCAAAAAGACTCACTCCCAGAATCGGCCATACCAGCAGACCATCGAGCAGGTACTGGCGCAAAAAAAGAGCCACGCCAACGGACTGGACCGTGCAGAAGCCCAGGCGCGTTTGCAGCAATACGGCCCAAATGCCCTGCCTGAGAAAAAAGGCAAACCGGCCTGGTTGCGTTTTCTCGCCCATTTTAATGACGTCCTGATTTATGTTCTTCTGGCCGCCGCCGTATTAACCGCCGTGATGGGGCACTGGGTGGATACGCTGGTGATTCTGGGCGTGGCGGTAATCAACGCCTTAATTGGTCATGTGCAGGAAAGTAATGCGGAGAAATCGCTGCAAAGTATTCGCAATATGCTCTCCAGCGATGCGCGTGTTATTCGTAACGGCGTCCACGAGACCATTCCAACCACAGATATTGTGCCGGGCGATATTATTGTCCTGCGCGCCGGGGATCGTATTCCGGCGGATATGCGTCTGATCGAGGCGCATAATTTACGCGTCGAAGAGGCGATTCTGACGGGTGAATCGACGGTAGTGGATAAACATACTAATCCACTGCAGGGCGATTTATCGCTCGGGGACCGCACGAACCTGGTGTTCTCCGGCACCACCGTAAGCGCAGGCGGCGGTGTGGGCGTGGTTATCGCCACCGGCCAGGACACCGAGCTTGGTCACATCAACCAGATGATGGCCGGAATTGAAAAGCACCGTACGCCGCTGCTGGTGCAGATGGACAAACTCGGCAAAGCGATCTTCGCCATTATTCTGGCGATGATGGCGGCGCTGTTTGTCTTCAGCCTGGTGTTCCGCGACATCCCAATGGGCGAGCTGCTGCTCTCTCTGATTAGCCTGGCGGTGGCCTCTGTGCCGGAAGGTCTGCCAGCGATTATCTCGATTATCCTGTCGCTCGGCGTTCAGGCGATGGCGCGCAAAAAGGCGATTATTCGCAAGCTGCCAACCGTTGAAACCCTGGGGGCGATGACCGTGGTCTGTTCGGATAAAACCGGCACCCTGACCATGAACGAAATGACCGTTAAAGCAATTATTACCGCCGACTGCTGCTACCGCGTGGAAGGCAACAGCTACGAGCCAGTGGGCAACATCTATCTGGACGGCAGCGACGAGCCGGTGCACGTTCAGCAGGGCACGGTGCTGGAGCACTATCTGCGCACCATCGACCTGTGCAACGACAGCCAGATTATTCAGGACGAGCGCGGCCTGTGGGGTATCACCGGCGGGCCGACGGAAGGGGCGCTGAAAGTGCTGGCCGCCAAAGCCAATCTTGCGCCGGTCGTCACCAGCCTGATTAACAAAATCCCGTTCGACTCGCAGTACAAGTACATGAGCACCCACTACCAGATTGGCAGTGAGGAGCAGATCCTGGTCACCGGCGCGCCGGACGTGATTTTCGCCCTGTGCGACCAGCAGCAGACTCGCCACGGTGTCGACGCGTTTGACCGCGCCTGGTGGGAAACCGAGATGGAGCGTTATGCCAGCCAGGGGCTGCGCATGGTAGCAGCCGCGTACAAACCGGCGGCGGCCGATCAGCAGGGGCTGAGCCACGACGACCTGAACAACGGGCTGATTTTCCTCGGCATCGCCGGGATGATGGACCCGCCGCGTCCGGAGGCTATCGATGCCATCCACGCCTGTCAGCAGGCCGGTATCCGCGTGAAGATGATCACCGGCGACCACCCGCAGACCGCAATGAGCATCGGGCAGATGCTGGGGATCACCAACAGCGCGCAGGCAGTTACCGGCTATCAGCTGGAGAAGATGGACGACGCCGAGCTGGCGGATGCGGCGGTGGAGTACGACATCTTTGCGCGTACCAGCCCGGAGCATAAGCTGCGCCTGGTGAAAGCCCTGCAGGAGAAAGGTGAAATCGTCGGGATGACCGGCGATGGGGTGAACGATGCGCCCGCGCTGCGTCAGGCGGATGTCGGGATCGCCATGGGCATCAAAGGCACGGAAGTGACCAAAGAAGCCGCCGATATGGTTCTGACGGACGACAACTTCGCCACCATCGCCAGCTCGGTAAAAGAGGGGCGTCGCGTCTACGACAACCTGAAGAAAACGATTCTGTTCATTATGCCGACCAACCTGGCGCAGGGTCTGCTGATTGTGATTGCCTTGCTGGCGGGGAACATTATTCCGCTGACGCCGGTGCTGATTCTGTGGATGAACATGGCGACCTCCGCCACGCTCTCCTTCGGCCTGGCCTTTGAAGCCGCCGAGCGCAACATCATGAAGCGTCCACCGCGTCAGACCGGTCAGCACGTGATGGATGCCTTCGCCGTCTGGCGCGTGGCCTTCGTCGGCACCATGATTGCGATTGCTGCCTTTGCGCTGGAAGCCTGGCTTGCGCCGCGCGGCCACAGCGCCGAGTTCATCCGCACCGTGCTGCTGCAGATGCTGGTGTGTGCGCAGTGGGTGTACATGATTAACTGCCGCAACAGCGATGGTTTCTCTCTGAACCGCGGTCTGCTGGCGAACAAAGGGATCTGGCTGGTCACGGGTGTGCTGTTCCTGCTGCAGCTGGCGATTATCTACCTGCCATTTATGCAGATGCTGTTCGGTACCGAAGCCCTGCCGCTGCGCTACTGGGGTGTTACCCTGGCGCTGGCTGGCGTGATGTTCTTCATCGTCGAAATTGAGAAGCGACTGACCCGCAGGTTCCGTAAGGCTGCATAACTTTTTGCCCTCACCCTCATCCTGACCTTCTCCACTGGAGCGGGCCAGGGTGAGGGAGAGAATCACTTGAGGACTTCCCCATGAAATCCACCTTCCTGCGCACCGCTCTGGCGGTCGCACTTCTTTCCTGCACCCTGCAAACCGCCCTTGCCGCCGCCATTCCGGTGCGCGTCGCCAGCGTCGAGCAGACCACCCACGCCGCTGAGCGCCAGATCCCTGGCCGCATTGAGGCGATCCATACGGTAGAGCTGCGGGCGCGCACGGAAGGGGCGATTGCCAAAATCCATTTCCGCGACGGGCAGTACGTCAAACAGGGCGATTTGCTGTTTGAACTCGACGACGCGGAGCCGCGTGCGGCGGTGCGTCTGGCGCAGGCGGAAGTGAAAAGTGCCGAAGCCACCCTGCGCCAGGCGCAGCAGCAACTCACGCGTTTTCAAAGCCTGAAAACCGGCAACGCTATCAGCCGCAATGACGTCGACAATGCGCAGATGCAGCGCGACGTGGCCCGCGCGGCGCTGGAGCAGGCCAATGCCCGTCTCGAGGCGCGAAACGTCACTCTCGGTTTCACCCGGATAGTCTCGCCCATCAACGGGCGTATGGGCCACAGCCGCTTCCATGTCGGCAGCGTAGTGAATCCATCGAGCGGCCCGCTGGTGGAGGTGGTGCAGCTTGACCCCATCCGCATTGCCTTCGCCCTGGAAGAGGGGGCATTTGCCGCGAAAGCCGGGCAGCATGCGGATATCACGGCGCTGAAACAGGCCTGGCTGGCGCAGATTCAGAACGGCGAGCAGCGTGAAAACGGCACCCTGACCTCGGTGGATAACCGTATCGACCCGCGCACCGCCAGCGTAATGCTGCGCGCCGAATTCGCCAATCCGCAGCACCGCCTGCTGCCGGGGGGCAACGTGAATGTCTGGCTGCGACCGCAGAGCGAGCAGGATTCGCTGGTGATTCCGGCGGCTGCGGTACAACAAAATGGCGACGGATTTTTCACCTGGGTAGTGAACGCCGACGGAAACGCTGAAAAACGCGCGCTTACGCTCGGCGGACAAATGGGCCAGCAGTTCACCGTGCAAAGCGGCGTTGAGGCGAATGAGCGCGTGGTCACTGACGGCGCACCGCGACTGCAGCCCGGTGCTGCTGTCCAGATTCTGAATTAAGGAGCCACCATGCTGACGTTGTTTATCAAACGCCCGCGCTTTGCGATGGTGATCGCGCTGGTGATCACCTTGCTCGGGGCCATCGCCCTGAGGCTGATTCCGGTGGAGCAGTACCCGCAGATCACGCCGCCGGTGGTGAATGTGAGCGCCAGCTGGCCGGGTGCCAGCGCGGCAGATGTGGCAGAAGCCATCGCCACGCCGCTGGAAACCCAGCTCAACGGCGTGGATCACATGCTGTACATGGAATCGACCAGCTCCGATGAAGGCGCCTACAGCCTGAACATCACCTTTGCCGCAGGCACCGACCCGGATCTGGCGGCGATTGATGTGCAAAACCGCGTGGCGCAGGCCTTGGCGCAGTTGCCCGCCGAGGCGCAGCAAAACGGCGTGCAGGTGCGAAAACGCGCCACCAACCTGATGATGGGGGTAAGTCTTTACTCACCGGAAGGCACCCATTCGCCGCTGTTTGTTAGCAACTACGCCAGCACTCAGGTGCGCGAAGCCCTGGCACGCCTGCCGGGCGTCGGGCAGGTCCAGTTGTTTGGCGCGCGCGACTACAGCATGCGCATCTGGCTGCGTCCGGATCGGATGAATGCTCTCAACGTCACCACGGATGATGTGGCCCAGGCGCTGGGCGAGCAGAACGTGCAGGGTGCGGCAGGCCAGGTGGGAACGCCGCCGGTCTTCAACGGGCAGCAGCAAACGCTCACTATCAACGGGCTGGGGCGTCTCAACGAAGCCGACGCCTTTGGCGATATCATTATTCGCGCCGGTGACATGGGGCAACTGGTGCGCCTGAAAGACGTGGCAACCATCGAGCTGGGATCGCGCAGTTACAGCTCTGGCGCACAGCTGAACGGTCACGATTCGGCGTATTTAGGCATCTATCCGACGCCGTCGGCTAATGCCCTGCGCGTGGCCGAAGCGGTGCGCGGCGAGCTTGAGCGGCTCGCCACACGCTTCCCGGCGGACCTGACCTGGGAAGTGAAGTTCGACACCACCGAGTTTGTGGCGGCGACCATCAAAGAGATTGGTGTCTCACTGGCCCTGACGCTGCTTGCCGTGGTAGTGGTTGTTTCCCTGTTTCTGCAAAGCTGGCGCGCGACGCTGATTGTGGTACTGGCAATCCCCGTGTCGCTGATTGGCACCTTCGCGGTGCTCTACACGCTCGGCTATTCGGCGAACACCCTGAGTCTGTTCGCCATTATTCTGGCGCTCACCATGGTGGTGGATGACGCGATTGTGGTGGTCGAGAGCGTCGAAACGCTGATGGCGGAGGGGCAAAGCCGCACGGAGGCGACGGCCAACGCCCTGCGTCAGATTGCCGGGCCGGTGATCGCCACCACCCTGGTACTGCTGGCGGTGTTCGTGCCGGTGGCGCTGCTGCCGGGGATTGTCGGCGAGCTGTATCGCCAGTTTGCGGTCACGCTCTCCACCGCCGTAACCCTTTCAAGTATTGTGGCCCTGACGCTTACACCGGCGCTGTGCGCCTTGTTGCTGCGCCCGCGCGTCGGGCGTCCTGCAGCGGTTTTCCGCGGCTTTAACCGGGCGCTGGACGCCACGCGGCAGGCTTACACCCGTCTGGTGGAGGTCTTTAACCGTCGCCCTGTGGTGGCACTGCTGGCGACTGCCGGTGCGGCGGCCATCGTGGCGCTGAGTTTTACCGCCATGCCAAAAGGGTTCCTGCCGCAGGAAGATCAGGGCTACTTCTTCGCCAGCGTCCAGCTGCCGGAGGCGGCGTCCCTGGAGCGCACCGAAGCGGTGATGACGACGGCGCGCGAGCTGATTGCCGCCAATCCGGCGGTGGCGGATGTCATTCAGGTATCGGGTTTTAATATTCTCAACGGCACCAGCGCCTCGAACGGCGGATTTATCTCGGTGATGCTGAAAGACTGGAGCGAGCGCCCGCCGCTCGACGAGGTGATGGGCGGGCTGCAACGTCAGCTGTTGGCCCTGCCGGAAGCGACCATCATGACCTTCGCGCCGCCGACGCTGCCGGGGCTGGGTAATGCCTCCGGGTTCGATCTGCGTATTCAGGCCCAGGCAGGGCAAAGCCCGGCGGAGCTGGAGCGCGTCACCCGCGAGGTGCTGGCGAAAGCCAACCAGCATCCGCAACTCACCCGCGTCTTTACCACCTGGAGCAGCAACGTACCGCAGCTGACCCTTGAGGTGGATCGCGAGCGCGCAGCACGGCTGGATGTGCCCGTGAGCCGCATCTTCAGCAGCCTGCAAACCGCCTTTGGCGGCACGCGCGCCGGGGATTTCAGCATTAATAATCGCGTTTACCATGTGGTGATGCAAAACGAGATGCAGTGGCGTGAGCGTGCGGAGCAGATCAGCGAGCTTTATGTGCGCAGCAATAACGGCGAACGCGTGCGTCTGAGCAATCTGGTGACTATCACCCCGACCGTCGGTGCGCCGTTTGTGCAGCAGTACAACCAGTTCCCGTCGGTGTCGGTGAGCGGCTCAGCGGCGGCGGGCGTGAGCAGCAGCACGGCAATGGCGGCGATGGGTCAGTTGCTGAACGATACTCTGCCCGCCGGGTATGACTACGCGTGGAGCGGCATGTCGTATCAGGAGCAGCAGACGGGCAATCAGGCGATCTGGATTGTGCTGGCGGCGGTGGTGATGGCGTGGCTGTTCCTTGTGGCGCAGTACGAAAGCTGGACCTTGCCCGCAAGCGTGATGCTCTCGGTGCTGTTTGCCATCGGCGGTGCGCTGGTCTGGCTGTGGGTTGCGGGCTTTGCCAACGACGTTTACGTGCAGATTGGGCTGGTGTTGCTTATCGCCCTGGCGGCCAAAAACGCCATTCTGATCGTCGAGTTTGCCCGCGCGCGGCGCATCGACGGCATGACGATTGTCGATGCCGCCCGCGAAGGGGCGTCGCGCCGCTTCCGCGCAGTCATGATGACCGCCGTGTCCTTTATTATCGGCGTACTGCCGATGATGCTGGCCTCCGGTGCGGGGGCGCAGAGCCGCCGCATCATCGGGACCACGGTATTCAGCGGCATGCTGGTGGCGACCGTGGTCGGGATTGTCTTTATTCCGGCGCTGTTCGTGCTATTCCAGCGCCTGCGTGAGTGGGGGCACTCACTTACGGGTGAGTAGTCCACAGCTCGCAGTGTTTTTGTACCAGCGAGGTCAGCGAACCGCCGTCGGCGATAAAATCCCGCATCCGCTGCGCCTCGCTTTTGCCCTGTTTTAACATCAGGGCAATTTCCGCAACCGCGCTTGTCGCGCCCACCTTATCGGCTGATGGCGCCACGCGCTCCAGCAGCCACGCGATATCCTCGGCAATGGTTTTTTGTTCGCCGCTGTTCACGTCGGTCAGCAGGCCATCCAGCCCATAGCGGCAGGCCTGAAAACGGTTGAAGTTATAGAGCAGGGCGTCCTGCGGCTGGTGCTTGTACGGGCGTTCGGTTAGCAACCAGTGCGACGTCGCCTGAATCAGCCCGGCGATGTTAATCGCGTGCGCCAGGGTCAGCGGCGTATCCATCACCCGCACCTCAACGGTGCCAAAATGCGGGCTGGGGCGGATGTCCCAGTGCAGATCTTTAATGCTGTCGATGGTGCTGGTATAGCTCAGGCGGCGAAACAGCCCTTCGAACTCCTGCCAGTTATTCACCCACGGCATTTTGCCGTTATCCGGAAACGCCGAGAAAATATTGAGCCGCGAGGAGGCGAATTGGGTATCGCTGCCCTGCATGTAAGGCGACGAGGCTGAGAGGGCAATAAAGTGCGGCACAAAGCGCGAAAGACCATGCAGCAAGTAAATCGCCTCATCACCGTTTCGGCAGCCGACGTGAACGTGCTGGCCGAAAACCGTCGCCTGCAAAATCAGATAGCCAAACATCTCCAGCGTGCGGTTGTAGCGCTCGTCGTCGCACACCTCCTGACGCTGCCACTTCTGAAACGGATGTGTGCCGCCGCCACAGATCTGAATATGCTGATCCGCCGCCGCGCGCAGGATCGCCTGCTGCATCGCGGAATACTGCGCTGCCGCCTGATGAATGTCCTGGCACACGCCGGTGGCGATTTCGAGCATACTCTCGGTGATATCGTGTTTGACCTCACCGGCTTTGATATCGTTTTTCACGGCGGCAATCAGCGCCGAAGAGTCCTGGCTGAGATCGTACCCCGGCGGGTTCACCACCTGCAGTTCGAGTTCAATACCCAGCGTAAAAGGGGCGGATACATGGAAGTCGGGTAGGGGCATGGCGTGCTCCGGTTGCGGGGATGAAATGAGTATAGACATCTCCTGGCCTGAGCGGCATGGCGGAAGCAGCAGCGTTTCACCCGAGCTATACCTGTGCATTATGCAGATCTGTAAACTTCAATGCTGGTGGGTGATGCACTATCGAGTTTTTCAAACCATTCAGCCTACGTCTCAATTTTCAGAATTTATCACCGATTGGATGAGGTATTTGCAGCTGAAATCCTGGATGCGTTCATAGATAGTGACAAAACCGCATTAATATTTTTAAAAAGGGCTATTCGTATCATTGCATCTCGATGAAGCATCAACTTCAACATGCGCCCCGCCAGCCTGCTATCTTGCGCTGATTGCCGTCGTTTACACTTCGCAAATCGATAAAATTGATCCACCACAATAAACGTAAAATTATTATTTTTCTGTTTAATGCTAAAGATCTGAGACTGCCTGCCGATTTCTATTAAGCACTACAAAAATCAGTATGCTGTGCATTTTTTTAGTGATTTTAAAATGAGATCAAATAGAATAGTCCGGAAACCTACCCCAGTAGCAATTATGCATTGAACTTTTATTAAAAAAGTGGTAGGTGCCCCGATTTTTTTAATTTAATACAGCAATAGTGTCGATGGACAGCACACTTTCTCGCGGCTGCGCCATGCGATAATTTAAGGATAAAACGATGGCGAATAAGCTTGAGCGTAGCGCAACATGTATTATTGTTTCTCTGACTCTTCTTCTTGGTGGGTGTGCTAATACAGGCAGTTCTCTTCTGTCAAACACCAAACCTGATCCACGACTGACCACGACCGAACAATCTAAGTTCTTTACCAGTTCCGCAGCTCAAGGGTGTGGCGTTGGCGCTCTGGCCGGTGCAGGCCTGGGGGCATTAGTGGGCGTATTGGCTGGCGACAGTAAAAAAGCCTTAGTCGGCGCTGCCGCTGGCGGAGCTGCCGGATGTGCTGCAGGTATGGCGACAAACTATTATCTGGACAATCTGAAAAAAGATTACGCCACAACCGCAGATCGTCTGCAGGCAATGGATAAAGATATTAGCAAAGACACGGCAGACGTAGCGAAAACAAGTGCTGCGATGAAAGAAGTTATTAGTGATAACCATGCCACACTGACCAAAATTAGCCTGCAGAAAGATAATGCCGGATTCGATAAAGCCAGCGCCAATAAAGAACTGGCTCAGGTTGATGCAAACATTAAAGTCATGAAAGACAAAATCAAGGTCATGAACGAAAAAACAGCTGCTTATAAAGTTGCCTTGCAGGGACAAAGCACGACCACCCCGGCTGATAAAGACAAGCTGAAAACATTAAACACTGAGTATACCCAACTCAATAGTCAGATTGTCGCTTTGGAAAAAGAAGCCGATGGCTTGTACACCCAACGCCAGGCTATTTCACTCGGTTGATAATTGCGGGCTGATATTATTGTCAGCCCTATTTATTCCTGTGGTTATTTTCGACCTTATATTTAGTATTCTCAATTCATGGACTACTTCATGAGAAAATATGTACTACTCGCTTCGCTCATACTTGCCGGATGCGCATCATCTCCTCAGGACTGTGACTTACATGCACAGGACCCAAGTTTTATTACCAAGCTGAGCTGTGCGACTTCCGGCGGATATAGACAGAAAGTTGATGAGCAAGAGCGTCAGGTCCTGCAAAGTCAGCGAGACAATAAAATCGCGCAACAAGATCTCGCTGATACCCAAAGAAGGGAGCTTGCCTCAAGCCAGAAGCTGGCAGATGAACAAGCCAGGTTAACGGCTGCGCAATCCGATCTGGCGCAGACGCTTAAAAAACTTCAGTCGAGCAAAGCTAACAATAAGCAGCGTCAGCAAGAAATTAAGCAATTGCAGGAATTACAACGTCAGTCTCAGAAAGCGAGTAGCGCCAGTGAAATTGCTGCTCTTGAGACAAAAATTGCAGATGCCAAAAAAAGAGTCGCAGCGCTGGAAGAGGCCAACACGCTTCAATAAGCATGTTGTTTGCGTGGCGGTCTTTACGACCGCCTTAAACAGACCTTCTGATCAAGATAGCTCCACCTACACAGCGTGTGATGCTAATGATAACGACAATGAATGCGGGCTATGCAACGATTAACACGATCAGCGCCAATTGATGATTCCATCCTCGCTATTTATGAGGATACGGTCGCTATTATTCACCGTTACCTTCCACCCTCTCTTGCATTGCTTTATGCGACTGCGCGTCGGAGCACTGAAGGGAATCTCGAGTGGTGGACTGCGCGAGAAGGATTTGCAGCGCCATATTCCACGTTGAGTGATGCCGAACAACATCAACTTCAGAGCAAGCGCCAGCAGTACCAGGATACTGTTGCGAGTTTGGTTGAACAGCTGAAGGCCCGTGGCGAAGTGGAACCCGCTCAAGCATTGCAACTCCTCCTGACTCACTCACAGAATCTCACCTGCTTTAGCGTCGGTGGCGAACCTGTATTAATCAACTGGGCTATCCCCCAAGAGAAAGCGGCTACTGTGGTACCAGTCGTACCGTGGTGGAAACGATTCTGGCCTTGGTTAATGTTGCTGATGTTATTGCTCCTTCTGGCGGTCGCCTGGTGGTGGTTTGCCAACCGAAACCGCGCTGACACAATTCTTCCCGTGCAGAACGAAACGCCTGCAGCAGTTGCCGAAACCGCCACCGAAAAGACGGAATTAACGCAGGATAACCCCAGCATCAGTCTCGAAAAAAGAAAGGACTTCGGGCGTATCAGAGTCAATCTGACGTGGCAACAGGGTCAACATAATGAGCCTGTGGATCTGGATATTGCCGCATTTGTTCGTTTCAAAAATGGCAAGATAAGTGGAGTCGAGGCGCTCAGTAAATTTCGTGGTGACTATGACAAACCGCCCTATATGTTGTTGCCGAAAGATCTTCGTGGGGGGGATGACCAGGATGGTGAATGGCTTTTTATCAACGGTAGCCAATGGCAAGAGATTGATGAAGTGCTGATTTACACCTTTATCTACGGCGGTACGGATAACTGGAAGGGTACTGATGCCACTATCACTATCTATGTCCCTGAACAGCCTCCTGTCACTTCAACGTTGGTAGAAGGAAGTGAACTCAATAACGTTGTGGCAATCGCTCGTTTAAAAAATGTTAATGGTGATATCAAAGTGGAGCGGCTTAACAGTTTCTTCCGCAATCGCGAGTCATTGGATAAGCATTACGGCTGGGGCTTTAAATGGACGCCTGGTGCGAGCAAAAATTAGCCATGTTTGTGTTTGATTTGCGTTAATTAACAGCCCTACAAGGTTTAGACAATGCGAAATTCGATTCAGGGACCACTATTACGTACCGGAAATAACTCATCGTTTAAGGCGCTGGGGGAAACCGGTTATCCCGTGTTTAAGATGGCATTTCAGCTACGTGAAGCCATCTACCGCCTCGATGCAGGTCGCGACCTGGCACGACATCTTGCAATTCCGCAAAACGACCAGGGGGGCGATCGTACCGACTGGTACAGTAGTTTTGCCGGCGATGTTATCCCCTGGAGTAGCGCAACTGAAAGTGAGCGAGCCTCCGCGCGGCAACAGTTCAACGATTTTCAGACGTCGGTGCAGGCATTAAGTGAGCAGATGCTTAATGCAGAGAAAAGCGGAGCTGGCGGCGATCGCCGTGTATTTGCGCAGTTACTAAAATCAGTTGACCAGTTTCCCGATGATGAGTTTCTTTATCTGGTTAACGGGGTATTAGTCATTACTTTTTGGGGATTTATTCACCCCAAAGGTGAGCAGCGCAATCCCATGCATTGGCTGCAACCTTCCTCAGTTCCGATGGAAACACCTGTGGCACCATTGGCTCCGCAGCTGGCACAGCCGATCGTTTCTGATATTAATACGACCGAAGGGGTTACACGGAGGCGTCGCTGGAATTGGAACTGGCGCTGGTTACTCTGGTTACTATTAGCCCTACTTCTCCTTGCCTTACTATTGGGGTTGCTGCGTGGTTGCGTACCAGCTATTGCACTCCCGGGGTTGCCAGGCATTTCCAGTGAGAAAAACCACAGCCTGCCAGTCAGTGATGCTGTCAATCACAACCTTCCAGAGGGAAAAGCCTCTGTCACCCATGGCGTGAATGCTCCGCTGATCAACGGTCAACCAGCTACCGCCAACCATTTACCCGTAGCCGGTACAAGCGAAGTCAGTCATACGTTGGATGGGGTTGATGCACAGGCCGACGTCATCTCTCCGGGGGCAGAGGAGACGCTCCACGGAGCGCAGGAGTCGGTGAAAAATGGTGAAGCCTTAGTCACTGAACAGACGGCTGGTGTTGCACCCTCAGCAACGTCAGAAGGGCAGAACGGTGCTCCACAGGAGTCAGCAGCTGTCCCCAATACCATACCGCCAGTAATACCTGCTCAGGGTGAACCACTCACCCTGCCTGCCGCCACGCCTGATGGCCCTGCTCAGTTTCTTAACGGGCAATGGCGGGTTAACGGCGGGATTCAGGACAAGCTTACCGGCCGCCCATTGCAGTTGCAGTACAACTTTAATCAGGGCAATGGCACGGTCAGTGTTCGCCAGTCCAATGGCGTGACCTGTACTGGCTCTGCCAGAGGTAGTGTGCAGAAAGGTGCTCTCAGCATTACTAATCCCGAACAGATGAAATGTAGCGATGGCTCCAATTTTATTGGCCCAAAAATAGAGTGCAAATCACCTGCGTCTGGCCATGCCGATTGTGTCGGCAACAATGATGGGGACAAAACGTTCCCCATTCGTATGCTTCAACCCAATACTTAAACAGGGACGAATTAGATTATGTTGCCTGAGATTGTTTCCTTTGATCGTCAGATCACCCTGGTGGGTGACTCCGGAATTCAGTTTATGGATTTCGGCTTAAACCTCAAACGCCAATCCGCGGGTGAGTTTGTCAAACTTGCGAACGGCGTGCTCACTCGTCTGATTTATAACGAGCAGCGTGATTACTATTTCTATCAGCCAACGCCAGACAACTATGAAAAGGCCAAAAGCCAATACGACATCCCTGTTGAGCAGAGCCTTAAACTGCTCGACAGCGTTTGGCTGCCCCTGCCTCTGTTTCGCTTCAGTCTGCCGAATATTTACCAGGAAGGCCCTCTGAACTGGGCGCGCTTCCGAATTGTGAAACTGCCTGTGCCCGATCTGGACGGTCATAGCCACCGTATGACGCTGGCTATTGATACGCGTATCATGGCCAAACAGCAATCGGCTGCAGACCTTAGTCCTAATCATGAAGATGTGAATGCCGGTGCTACTTTCGCAGTTGCCACCGCGACTTATGCGCTTAGCTGGTATTTGACTCAGGACTGGGTCAAAGACTGGCTGGTGGAAGTTTATAAAGAAGCCAGTAAAGGTCGTGATATCGATGAACGTGAAGATGAGATAGCGCAACAATACCCGCTAGCGCATTATCTCAATCTGCTCTCGTTAATGGCTATCCCGCTTGAAGGTCTGGAAACCCAGACAGAACCGTCTATCGAATTGCCACAATTCAAGGTGATCGCTAACCGGGAAGTCAATGCCATCAAACCGATTCCCGTCGACCTGATTCTGGATGTGGGCAACTCTCGTACCTGCGGTATTCTCATTGAAGACCACGGGCAGTCTGGTTCAGGACTCATGCACAATTATGTGCTGAAACTGCGCGATCTTAGCGCTCCTGAACATATCTATACTGAACCTTTTGAAAGCAAAGTAGAGTTCTCTCAGGCATTTTTTGGCAAAGATCATTATTCAGTGCGGAGCGGTCGTCACGATGCTTTTCAGTGGCCGACAATCGCCCGAATTGGCGGTGAGGCCAGTCGCTTAGCAGCGCGGCGTAGGGGCAGTGAAGGCTCTACTGGATTATCCAGCCCAAAACGTTATCTGTGGGATGAGAAATTTTATGGACAAGGCTGGCGTTTTAACGGCAGCTACGTGCAGGATACCAATCCTCTTGCCACTGCTGCTCCTTTTGCCAATTTAATTGATGAAAAAGGCGAAGCACTTCACACCATCGAAGACGAGATGGATCGGATCCCTGTCTTCACGCCACGCTACTCCCGCAGCTCTTTGATGACTTTCATGCTCTCAGAGGTGTTGACTCAGGCTATTAGCCAAATCAACAGCCCTGAGCAGCGAATTCGCGAAGGGCATGCCGGGCTGCCTCGTCAATTACGTCATATTATTCTGACTGTCCCACCGGGTTTGCCAATGGCTGAACGCTGCATTCTTGATGAAAAAATGCGTCAGGCCGTAGGGTTAGTTTGGAAATCTCTGCGCTGGCACACTGGCGAGAATGATCCTTACGTCGACGAGCTCGAAGAGTACAGCAAAGAGAACATCAAGATTCCTTTGCCTAAAATTCGCGTGGAGTGGGATGAGGCCTCTTGTGCACAACTGGTTTATCTCTACACCGAGATCAATCAGAATTTCGCCGGCCATCCGGAAGTGTTTTTCGATACCCTGGGTCGTCCGGATCGCAAAGAACGTGAAAGTATTACTATTGCGTCAATTGATATCGGCGGGGGAACAACGGATCTCGTCATCTCCGATTATAAGCTGGACAGGAACGGGGTCTCTGGAGGTGGCGCGAATGTCCATATCATTCCTCACCAGCGTTTCCGCGACAGTTTCAAAATTGCAGGCGATGACATACTGCTTGATGTAATTCAGTCCTACGTACTTCCTGCCTTTGAATTGTCGCTGCGCGAAGCCGGTGTGCGTACAGTCGAAACACTGATGTCCCAGCTATGTGGTTCACAAAATATTAGTGCCGCAGAAGCGGTGTTGCGTCAGCAACTGAGCTTACAGCTTTTTGTACCGCTGGCTCTGCACATATTAACCCGCTATGAACAGTTTGATCCGCAGAATGAACAGACGCATCTCCTCATCAGCCAGCGAGTCAGTGAACTCCTGCCGGCAGGAAGTATCAGTGAAGAGGTTGCGGGGTTTGTGCGTCGTGAAGTGCAAAAGGCGGGAGGACCAAGTGACTTCAAACTGGGGGACATTACCCTCAATCTCGCGCTGACAAAGCTGCACAATGATTTGTGCTCAGGAAAGTTCAACATCGATAAAGTCCTTACCGCACTGTGTGAGGTGTTATCCTATTATCATTGCGATCTACTGTTGTTGACCGGGCGGCCGTCGCAATTACCGGGAATCCAGGCCATTGTCCGTCGTAATTTGCCATTACCTCCGGGACGCATTTTAGCCCTGCATGGCTACCAGACCGGTACCTGGTATCCGTTCCATAAAAACGGCCATATTGACGATCCGAAGAGTACCGCTTCTGTCGGCGCAATGCTGTCGCAGCTCTGTGCTAATCATAGTATTCCTAATTTCCACTTCCGTATCTCGGCGCTGAAACCTTATTCAACCATTCGCCATATCGGCATCATTGATATGGATAATCTGATACACGATGCCGACGTTATTTATCGCCATATCGAATCAGAAAACGGGCAAATTAAATTACCAGTGGTAATGAATGAGGAAGGGGAAGCAACAACGCAGAGTATCGTCATGCGTGGTGACCTTCGATTAGGCTATCGCCAACTGGATGCGGAGCGTTGGTCTGCAGCTCCCCTATACACCCTGCGTTTTAGCGAATCAGGACGAAAAAAATTCTCGGCGGCAATGTCGATGGACAATGGCTCTCCTTATATCAAAGTCAGATTGATGATTGATAAAGGTAAAGCTGCTCGCAAATTAGGGCTTATCAGCGATCGCCTGACGATTGCAGATGTAAGTAGTAACACCGACAAATCTTTCAGCAAAAATGATGTAGAGCTGGAATTTAATACCATGCCCGATACGGGACTCATTGATAGTCGACACTGGCTCGATAGCGGGAGTGTGAAGAAATAATGAACAACGATCAAAATACTCTGCAACAAGGTTGGGCTGCTATCGCTCAGGGTTGTCAGGATGCGCTGGGATGGGTTGAAAGCGTTCGAACAAGTTCTCGTCGTCTCGACAATGAAGCCGACAAGCTGAATCTGAATTTACTGCGAACCCGCAACCTGGCGAACAATCTGACTCAGGTTTCCACGACTCCGATGACCGTGGGTTTCTTCGGTATCTCGCAAGCGGGGAAATCTTATCTTATCTCAGCATTAGCTGCGGGCAGTAATGGTGAGCTAGGGGCACGATATGGCAACCAGCTCGTAGACTTTATCAAAGAAGTTAATCCGGTTGGCGGTGGTAAAGAGGCGACTGGTCTGGTCACGCGCTTCACCTCAAACGCGCCCGAGGCTCCTGTGGGTTATCCCGTCCCTTTGCGCCTGTTCAGTGAAATTGACCTGGCAAAGATTCTCGCGAACACCTGGTTTAACGACTTCAATCACGAGCAACTGAATTATCAGATTGATGAGAACCGCATCGAAGAAAGCCTGCGTCCTTTCTTGCAACGCAATAGTCAGTCAGAGGCTAATAATGGTGTTAGCCGTGAGGATGTTGTAGCGCTGTGGGACTATCTGAACGCGTCATTCAAAAAATCAGTTGAAAAGCTTGAGCATGCCTGGTGGCCACAGGTGCTTAAAATTGCTCCAGCGCTCAACCCACGCGAACGTGCGGACCTATTTTCACTTCTCTGGGGTGAGCAACCGGAACTTACTGAGACCTATCGTTCACTGGCGGGCGTGCTGGCGAAACTCAATCACGCCAAAATGGTGTTTGCACCCTTAGAAACGCTTACCGATCATAGCAGTGGGAGCATAATGAATGTCGACAGTCTGAATCGTCTGGGTTCGAATCAGGATCGTACTGTCGAAATACGTTACTGGAAAGAGGGCCAGCAAACCGGTAGCGCCGCCTTGTCACAGGCGGAACTGGCGGCACTGACTTCAGAGCTTATTTTCCCGCTCGCCGAAGTGACAAACAACAGCATGATGGAGCAGGTCGATTTACTCGACTTCCCCGGTTATCGAGGTCGGCTCAAGCTCTTGACTCTGAAAGATGCTGCTCAGGATGGGCAGAACCCGGTATCTCAGCTGCTGCTAAGGGGCAAAGTTGCCTATCTATTTGAGCGTTACACCGATAATCAGGAGATGAATGCGCTGGTAGTATGTGCCAGCTCGTTCAAGCAAAGTGATGTTTCCGATGTCGGCCCGGTTCTGACACGTTGGGTTGAGAAAACACAAGGTAAAACTGCAGAGGAACGTGGGAAAAGCAAAGCAGGCCTATTTTGGGCCATCACTATGTGTGATATGCGCATTACTGACAATCTGAAAAAAACGGAAAGTCAGCTAAAAGAGGCCTGGGAAGGCATGCTGCATATGACGCTGCTGGAACGTTTTGCCCAGTACGACTGGTTAAAAGAGTGGTCACCGGGTAAGCCTTTTGATAACTGCTTCCTGGTGCGTAAACCAGGAATTGATAACCCCTTCCTGACGCTTGAAAATGAACCAGGTCATGAGAACCTCAAAGAAGTGGCGCTTGCTGAACGCTACCGCGATGTGCTCGATAGCATGGGTCATGTTTTTATTACTGGCAATAATGTCCGTCGTCACGTTGCCGAGCCAAAAGAGGCGTGGCAGGGGATGCTTCAGCTCAATGACGGAGGGATTTCCCGCCTGACAGAAGCCCTGCGTGGCGTTGCTCATCTGAAATTCAAATTGGAGCGGTTGCAAGAACAGTTATTGCAATGTCGCCACGAAACGGGTGATCAACGCCTTGGCCGGTGGTACGAGCATGATGGTGACGGGCAGATCGTTAAAAAACAAGCTATCGCCAAAGAGCTTTGGCAAGGTTTATCCACTTGTCCGCACAGCCTGGGTGAGATGATCACCAGCCTGGATCTGCCTTCTCACGAACTGCATAACATCTATCTAAGTATTCGTAATCAGGATCGTGATCCGCAAGAAGGTGATGAACCGCGCCCGCAGAATGCTTTTACTGCTAATCCTTTTGGCAACAATCCATTTGGTAATAACCCATTTGCCAGCAATCCTTTCGCCGATGAGAATCTCAATGAGAGGCCTGCCGCTACTCAGTCTGCCACCACATCTGAACGCGTAGGTAGGGACGATGAGTTCGCCCATCAGGCCTTCAAAGCCTGGGTGGCGCATCTGCGAGAGTTGCCGCACCAAACCGCTCACTGGAAACAGTTAGGGATGACTGGTGAGATGATCAATCAGTTATGCGAAGAGCTGATCACTGCCGCCACGCGACTGGATCTCGAGGGAATGTTAAAACGTGCTCTGGCAGGACAGGAGCAGGCAGGTACACGACGTGAGCAGTTGCTGGCGCGTCAGGTACTGCGTGCCCAACTTGCAATGCGAGATTTTATCGCCTGGTTTGGCTATCTATCCTTACCAGAAGAACAAATTCCCAATAGCTATGTGGGTGAGAAAAATAAAGTTTTTGCCCGCCAGACATCCCTTGCCAGCGATGAATTGCCCAAACTGACTTCTGTCGCCCCACAGCCTGGCGTTGCCTATATGGGGGACTGGCTTTCGGCATTAATGACCATCATCCTGGACAATGCGGGGCATAGTGCCACTCGTGATATCTCCTTCGAACATAACCGGCAACTTGGCCAAATCATTGGTCAGATGAAACAAGAGAACATGCCATGCTAGCAAAAATTTTCCCTTGCCAACCCGCAGAACCGGGTAATGCGCAATTGATGATCCGCCTGCGCGGTGAGCAGTCAGTGCTGTCAAACCTGACTTTTAGTCTTTGCAACAATGAACAAAATTATCTGCAGCCAGACAACAACTGGAGCTCGGCACCGCATTGGTTCACCATAGATGGAGGCTACCCGTTTAATAATGGAAGTGGTTTTCGTATCGGGCCAACCTTGCTCGATCCATTGCTGGAAAGAGCAAGTCAGGTACAAATTCAGGTTCAGCTGGCATCGGGTGAAACCCGCAGTACGACACTGCAATTAGTGCGCGATGAATTGTTATCCTCTGAAGCTCGTGGACAAACAGGTGACTATAGCGGCAGTAGCGTGCTTTCGGCACCTTCTTCTCTCTCTGCCTCAGCACCCGAAGCCACGCCAGAGCTTACCCCGGTCGCTGAGCCCATTACAACGACAGCAGAATCCATCCCTGAGACAGCAATACCTCAATCCAAACGTAAAACGTCTCTTATTCCAATGATCGCTGCCGGACTTATTTTATTGCTGATTGTTGCAGGTGCACTTTGGTGGTTTATGGGAAGGAGTAGTGCTCCTGCTCAGTCAATCCCCGAGGACAAGCAACAGGAAGCCCCTGTCGTTGCTACTGCGCCTGTAACCTCGGAGACCGTGAACGCTTCCGAGTGCTCAACGACGAATCTGGCAAGCCAAAGTGAACTCGATTTTGTTCAAAACTGCGTGCAGCAAAAACTTGATAGCGACAAGTTGCTAACCATTATCCAGGCCGCCAAAGACGCGAAAAAATGCGGTGTGGCCCAGCGTCTATATGCCAACCGTGCTCAGGGTGGAGATATCAAAGTCGCCCTTGCTTACGCCAGTGAATATGATCCGCAGGATCATAAGCCAAGCGAGTGCTTCAAAACTGCAGATGCAGATACCGCCGCTTACTGGTACGAAACTGTGCTGCAAACTGAACCGGAAAACGTAAAAGCAAAACAACGCCTTGAGGAGCTTAGAAAATGAAAAAAACACATTTTCTTCGACTGGCGCTGCCTTTATGTGGCCTTATTCTTACAAGTCAGGCGCTCGCAACTGAGGGGGAGAAACCCCTTCTGCAAGAGGGCAAGAAAACCCTGTTTCAACGTGTTTTGACTACGCCAGGGTGCAAAATAGGCACAAAGGCTGGAGATGATAAGGGGCAGTTACAACCGGCGTTTAGCAGCTTTTATGTTTACCAAAAACAAGACGTAAACGGGCAAAGCTGGGCCAAAGTTGGACCTGATAGCTATGGCAAGACCATTGGCTGGTTACCTGAGTCGTGCACTGTTGACTGGAAAATGCAACTAACCCTGGCATTTACTAACCCCGCAAACCGTGACCGGCTGGTGTTCTTTAAAGAGAAAAAGAGTCTGGATGCTATTCTCTCTGCTCCTGATCCGGTTTCGCTGGTGGCCCCGCTTCGTGCACATCTTAAGCGCGACGGTAAAGCCGATGGGGTCCTTGCTCAGGAACCGGAATATTTTGTTGATCTGCAAAAGCAGTTCTACCTGTTACCTATTCTCAGCGGCGAAGAGGTGATGACAGAAAGCGGGTTCTACACCCGGCTACTCAACGTTGCCTCTGTAAGTAAGGCTACACCTGTTACAAAGCAGAGCGATGATATTAACCAGCTCAAAGGCTTCAATGCCTCTGTGGTTTTCGTTATCGACTCGACCATTTCGATGGGCCCGTATATCGAGCGAACGAAAGAAGCGGTCAATAAAATCTACGACAAGATTAAACAGGAACACCTGCAAGAGCAGGTTAAGTTTGGTTTGGTTTCATTTCGATCAAATACGAAAGCCGTGCCAGGTCTTGAGTACACGTCGAAAATTTTTGTCGACCCAAATCAGGTGAAAGGTGGTGAGGATTTCCTGAAAAAAGTCTCAGGCCTTAAAGAAGCAAAAGTTTCCAGCTCTCTCTATGATGAAGATGCTTATGCAGGGGTACTTTCCGCGATCGACAGCATTAACTGGAGCCCTTTTGGCGCTCGTTACATTGTCTTAATCACCGATGCAGGCGCCATTGAGGGTAGCAATAAACTATCAGCTACAGGTCTTGATGCAAAACAGCTGCGTCTGGAAGCTGGAAACAGAGGTATTGCTATTTATACCCTCCATCTGAAGACATCTTCAGGTAAGAATGATCATTCAAAAGCTGAAGGCCAGTACCGTGATCTCTCCAACTTTGATAGCACGCAATCCAATCTTTACCAGTCTGTTGATGCCGGTGACCTAAAAACCTTTGGTCAGCAGGTTGATACACTGGCTGCAGCGATTACGGAACAGGTTAAGTCCGCCTATATGGGCGATCCGGCGATAGGCAGTGCACTCTACTCAAAAGATGATGGTAAAAAGCAGACTTCAGAAGAGAAATTACTGGGTGACACTGCGCTAATTGGTCATGCGATGCAGCTGGCCTGGCTGGGGAAAAAGAATGACACCCAGGCGCCATTAGTGTTTAAGGCCTGGATCAGCGACCGCGATCTTATCAAGCAAAATATCCCTACAACTGACGTTCGCGTATTGCTCACTAAAGGTCAACTGAGTGATTTGAGCGATGTGGTGAGCCAGATCCTGCAAGCGGCTAACGAAGGCATGATCTCGCCGGATAAAATGTTTGAACGCTTGCGCACTGTAGCTGCGACCATGGGGGCTGATCCTAACCAGCTGAAGCAACAAGAAAATGCCAAAATTAACGATCTTGGTGTGTTAGGTGAATACTTAGCAGATCTGCCATACCGTAGTGATGTGCTGAATCTTGATGAAGAGACATGGAAAAGCTGGGATGGACTGTCGCAGGAGAAATTTATCCGTACCTTGTCTTCAAAGCTGCGCCATTACCAAAAATATAACGCCGATGTTGATCGCTGGGTAGAGCTTGCCAAGGGCAGTGATCCGCGCGATCGCGTATATCCCGTGCCGCTGGAAATGATGCCTTAATGCTTTACATAGAAGATCTGTCTATTGTTCGCGGGCAAGGCCCTCAGGCACATCATGTCTACCTGCCGCAGTTAACGCTGCGGCCAGGTCAGGTCGTGGCCGTTACCGGTGAGAGCGGCTGTGGCAAAAGTACGCTACTTGAGGCGATCGGTTTGCTGCTGCGTCCTGCCAGTGTGGGGTGTTTCGAGTTTCATGATGTAAAACGGCTCGATGTTGCCTCTCTGCTCAAGAGTAATCAGCAAGCAGAGCTGGCTGACATTCGTGCCCGTCATTTGGGATTTGTACTACAACATGGCGGCTTACTTCCCTTCCTTAGTGTGCAAGACAATATACGCCTTCCGTGCCAATTGCTCGGCGTGGTGCCGAATAAAGCTATGTTAAGCAGAGTCATTGACGCGTTAAAGCTAGGCCCATTGTTAAACAAGTACCCGGCACAATTATCATTTGGTGAAAGACAGCGAACCGCGTTCGCCCGAGCGATTATGCACCGTCCGGGACTGGTGCTGGCCGACGAGCCCACTGCGGCACTCGATCCCTATAATGCACAGCAGCTATTTAGCCTGTTTGTCGACCTGGTCGCGCAAGAAGGAATGATGGCACTGGTCGTCTGTCACGATTGGCCACTGGTGCAACATTTCAATTTGCCTTGTTTAGTTGCGCGTCTGGACTCCGAGGCGTCTGACCCATCTGACGCCATGGTCCAGAGAGGAACTCACTTTGTCTTTTAACCGTACCCTTTTGTTGAGTCGCCTTGCGATGCAAGATCTGTGGCACGATCGCATCATCTCATTTTGTATCGTGTCCTCTCTGGTCGCGGTTATCGCCCCATTATTACTGCTGTTCGGTTTACGGTTTGGCATTGTTAGCCAGTTACAGAATGACCTTGCCAATGATCCCCGGAATCTGGAGATCAGGATGCTAAGCAGTGGTAGTTATGATCAGGACTGGATAGAACGATTGCGTCTACGTCCCGATGTGGGTTTTGCGATAGGGCAGACTCGTTCACTCAATACTCTTGCCGATCTGCAAACAGATAGCAGCCATTTCATTGAAAATGCCGAAGTCATTCCAACTGATATCGGTGACCCATTGCTGGGCAAGCTTGAAATTCATCACGATAATGAAGTGGTCCTGACCCAGGAAGCGGCACGAAAATTGTCGGTAAAAGTCGGTGATACGCTCACTCTGCGTGTGAGCCGTCAGCTTGAAGAAAGAAGGGAATGGGGGCGCAAAAGTCTGACTGTTGTCGGTATTTTGCCTGCCACTTATTTCAACCGGGCAGCGATATTTACTCAACCCTCCTTGCTCCTGATGCTTGAGCATTTCAGAGACGGCTACGCGATTTCAGCTCTGGGGGCGAGTACTGGCCAGCCGGTAAGTACAAAACCCCCACTTTATGCCCGCGCCAGATTGTATGCCAAAAGCATCGACGACGTTGCAACCCTTGAACGAGACTTGCGGACGCAGCGCATCGAAACAACCAGTCGACTTGCAGATATTGAGAATGTGAAAAGCATCAACCGGGTACTGGGCGTAATTTTTAATACCATTGCTGCCACTGCTTTTATTGGTTGTATCGCGTCTCTCATCGGTTCATTTATCGCCAACGTTGATCGAAAACGCAAACATATTTCGGTACTTAGACTACTGGGATTTACGGGGCCAGCGGTGGGAGGGTATGTGATGTTGCAAGGCTGTCTGCTCAGTCTGCTGGCGTATGTGGGCGGTTACGGCATCTATCTTATTGCCAGTCAGATTTTTAACCGAGCGTTAGCCGGTAGCCAGGCAACCGACCAGCTGCTGTGCAAAATAACGTTAGAACACAGCATTATAGCAATGGCAATCACGATTGTGGTGGCACTAGTGGTTGCGAGCATTGGCGCTTATCGGGCCATTAATATTGAACCAGCGCAGAGCCTGCGCGAAGTATGAACATCTGCCCGTCTTCCTCTTTAGTCAAATTTATCATTAGCGGAGATTTTTCGTGACCTTAACGCCTTCTTCACTGCCGTGTTGGTTACTCCTCGGTATGCTTGCCAATGTGTCTTCTGTTTTTGCGGAGCCATGGGCTGCTAACACCTGGAACCCCAAGCCGGACGATGCTGATATCATCTTACCAATGCCATGCGAAGGCTCTATGGCTTTCCGTCGCGTCGAAATCCCCCTGTCCGGCCCTCTGGAAGATATGCCAATTACGCTTGGCCAGGATGGTGGAGAGTGGGGGTTCATCGAACATAGCTATCCAGCCTTTATCGCCGGAAGTTTCTCTGAGGAGAAAAAAGAGAAGGGTCGGTACTATCTGATGGCGAAATATGAACTGACTACCCTGCAATATCAGGCATTAATGGAGGGGACATGTCCGATTCCTTCACGCAAGCTAAGTTTACCAGCCACAGGGATGAGCTGGTTTGATGCTGTGGCTGCCGCCGATAAATATAACCAGTGGCTTCGTACGAATGCCATGGATAAATTGCCGAAGGAAGATGGAAAGCCTGGCTTTTTGCGTTTGCCAACTGAGGTTGAATGGGAGTTTGCTGCCCGAGGTGGTCTAAACGTTAATAGCGCTGAGTTCCGGGATTTGCATTACCCCATGGATGACATTAAAAATTATGAATGGTTTTCTGGTGCTCAATCCTCAAATGGAAAGGTTCAGCTTATTGGCTTATTGAACCCTAACCCGCTTGGCTTATTTGATATGCTGGGGAATGTATCAGAGATGATGTTCACTCCTTTCTATCTCAATAAGTTAAATCGACTGCATGGTCAAGCTGGGGGCTTCGTTGCTCGTGGTGGGAATATACTTTCAGGACCCGCGGAAATTCGCAGTGCTGCTCGTAAAGAAGTGAATTATTACGATCAGGCAATCCCGTTCACCAGCAAAACAACGGGTCTGCGGTTAGTGTTGGTTGCGCCGACTATCACCTCGACCGATAAAGTTAAACAACTTGAAAAAAGCTGGGAAACATTGGGTGCGGAAAACCAGAATAACGTAAAGAAAGCCGATGAAACAAAAGATACTGCCAAAGCGCTGGGAAATCTGGCCTCAAATGTTGGCGATGCTGGTCTTAAGCAGAAACTTAAAGATTTAGAAAACCAACTGCGCGCCAGCAACCAAAAGCAACAGGAAGAGCGTGAACAGTCGATTCGTGCCAGTCTGAACCTAGGTTCTTTCTTATGCACCAAGTTGCAGGATGATGGTCGCTTCCTTGATTTTTTAAATCATAATTATGAATTACTTTGTAAGGCAAAAGATGCCGGTGATGCGAGTTGTGCCAACCGTAAAGCAAAGCTGGGTGAGCAAACAGACAGGCTCCAGCAACTGACAGGTTATTACGCTAGCAGTCTGGTCGATTCGGCGACGTTGTATGGTCAAGAGGGGCTAAAACGCGAAGTCTCAGTGTTTGACCAAATGCTAACACTCAACAAACGACTCTCGGGTCTTAAACCTTTCCTGGCCGCGCACTGGCAGAATCAACAAAAGTATTTGGACAATGGCAAGATTGATACGTCTGGGTGGCTGGAAAGTTGCAAGAAAACCAATGCTGGCCATTAACTCTCGCTGAAAAACGTTGCTGAAGACAGGGCGAACCATGATTTTAGATGCAAAGATTGTGGTGCACCCTGATTCCTTATGAATCAATAAAAGAGCGATAATAGTTCAGTGAAATCCGGATAACTTAACCCAAAGACGTAGTCTGCGCAGGCAATGTGCTTTACACTGCGCGCTGCAAAATTTGTGTTGATAAACGATTAATCAGGCGGTAATGGCGATGAACGGAACGATCACAACGTGGTTTAAAGATAAAGGCTTTGGATTTATCAAAGATGAAAACGGTGACAACCGGTATTTTCATGTGATCAAGGTTGCCAATCCTGAGCTGATTAAGAAAGACGCGGCGGTCACGTTTGAACCGACGACCAACAACAAAGGCTTGTCCGCGTATGCGGTGAAAGTGGTGCCGGAAAGCAAATACATTTATATCGCGGGCGAGCGCATTAAGCTGACGTCGATTAAATCTTTCCTGGTCTACAGCGAAGAAGTGCCTGCAGACTCGGGCATCGATAAAGAAAATGCGATCCTGTCCGTTGGCCTGCTGCTGAACAATATCCGTCCGAAATCTGCGGCGAAACCGGGTGAGATGCGCTCGGTGAAGAAACTGGCGATCACCACCTTCCAGGGGACGACGCTGATCTTCTCTGAAGATGAGATCGACATCGAGGCCACGGTGAAACTCCTCAAGTGATCCTGTGCCGAAATTCTGTGCCATTCATCAGCAGAATTTCGGCCTCACTCCTGCCTCAGTGCGCCGTGATGTACGGCTCCTTCACAAAATCGGTCAGCAGCCAGACCATATCATGCAGCAGCCCCGTTAACTCTTTTGCCACATTCGGTGGCAGAGTCCCTGCCAGAATGGCGTTCGTCAGCGCCTGAATGTAATCCAACAGCGTGGCGGTTTCCTGCCACAGATCCGGCACGTTTGAGCTGATTTTCTCGCCCTTGATCAGTTGCTCAATCAGGTAGGGTGGAAGATCTTTATCGCAAAGTTCACGCAGCTGGTTGAGCGCTTGCAGTAAACGCTCGCACAAGGCCTCGCGCGTTTTGCTGTCGTGGGTTTCGACCAGCACGCAGACAAATGAGGCGCAGAGATCGGCCACCTGGAATAAATCCGCCGTTTGCGGGAGCGGGGCGTTGAGAAGCTGCTGAATAACGCTTTCGTCAGATTGCGCGTAAAACAGGGTTGGGATAGTAGCCATTTGGCATCCTCATTATGCATGAAATAATTGACCACCCTGTAAGTCCCTGCGCTCAGGGAGGGGCAGCGCTGACGGAGGTAGGAATACCGTGCACAAAGAAAACGGCCAGCGTTTGCTGCTCCGCCAGCGCCACCGTAAGTTAACGGGGTATGCGCTGTCGCGAAAAAAGTTATCGCTTTATGCCAACGGGTTCCTACGCCCGGTCGCGGATAAACCGCAACGCAGGCACTTTACGACCGAGGAAGGGCAAATAAAAGGCTAAACCCTGAGTTTCACAAGGTTACTTTTCGATTTGCGAGGCGCTTTCCAGAAAACACCTGTCGGGCGGTAGCCGGTCTGAAAGGGCAGACACTGGCCCACGTGAAACCTACCCCATCCGGTGCTCGCCGTTTCGCATCGCTTCACGATCAAATACCCGTTGAATCTCGCCGTGCGCCATAAACGCCGCGCGGTCTGACATATGCGCAATCACATCCGCGTCGTGGCTCACCAGCAGATAGGTCATACCGTGCTGCTGTTTCAGGCGGTTCAGCAGATTCAGGATTTCCGCCTGCACCGACATATCCAGCGCCGAGGTTGGTTCGTCCAGCAGCAAGAGCTGGGGGCGCAGCAACAGGGCGCGAGCAATCGCCACGCGCTGACGCTGGCCGCCAGACAGCTGATGCGGATAACGCTGGCCCGCGTCAGCCGACAGCCCCACCTGCTGCAACGCGTCGGCTACTTTCTCTGCAATCTGTGTTTCACCGTGAATTTTTAGCGGCTCTATCAGCGTGCGTAAAAGGGTGTGATTCGGATGCAGGGACGCCCATGGATCCTGAAATACCATCTGCACGTTGCGCCGCAGCGCGCCGGTAAACCGGGTATCGGATTTCAGGTTTTCCCCGAGCAGCCTCACGTCGCCGCGCCACTGGCGTTGTAGCCCGGCCAGCACGCGCAGAATGGTCGATTTTCCGCAGCCGGATTCCCCGATTAGGCTGAAAGTTTCCCCTTTTTCGATGACAAAGCTGGCCGACGATACCGCCGTTTTTTCGCCGAACGCCACCTGCAACTGACGGACATCAACGAGTGCCATGGTGTATCTCCTTGCGATCCAGCGTGGGTAACATTTGCCCATAGGTGCTGGCATCCGGGCGGCAGGTCCACAGCGTGCGGGTGTAGGGATGCGTGGCCTGCGGCAGTTCCCGCGCGGTCATCTCATCGACTTTTTCGCCCTGATACATCACCAGCACGCGGTCGCAATGTTCTGCCACCAGCGGTAAATCGTGACTAATCAGTAACATCGCCATCTGGCGCTCTTCGCACTGCTTCACCAGCAGTTCGAGGATTTGATTGCGCAGACGCGCGTCGAGGGCCGAGGTGGGTTCATCGGCAATCAGCACCTGCGGATTGTTGATCAGCGCAATGGCAATCATCACCCGCTGGCCCATCCCGCCGGAGAGTTCACCGGGATAGCGCGTCAACACGCTCTGCTCCAGCCCGACGGCGTGGATAATGTCGCGAATACGCTCCTGCCGCTCCTTGCGGGAGAGAGACTGATGCAGCGTCAGCGACTCTTCGAGCTGTGCGGCGACGTTTTTGGCCGGGTTGAGCGCATAGCGCGGGTCCTGAAGCACCATCGCAATGTCGTTGCCGCGAAGGCGCTGCCAGCCGCGATTATTCAGGGTCAGCAGATCGTGGCCCAGCACGTTAAGCTGCCGGGCACTGACCACGCCGGGCTTGCGCACCAGCCCCATCAGCGCCCTGGCCGACATGGATTTACCGGAGCCGGATTCGCCCACTAACGCCAGCCGTTCGTTGCCAAGGGTAAAACTCAGGTTGTTCACCACACGTGCGGCGGGGTAGTCGATATTCAGCGCATCGACGATAACGCGGGAGTCAGTCATGTTGCGGCTCCAGAATGTCGCGCAGGCCGTCGCCCAGCAGGTTAAACGCCAGGCTGGCGAACAGGATCGCGCCGCCAGGAATAGCGGCGATCCACCATTGATCGAAAATCACCTGCATGCCGTCGGCGATCATCGCACCCCATTCGGCCATCGGCGGACGCGCGCCCAGACCCAGGAAGCCCAGCCCGGCGGCGGCCAGAATAATGCCCGCCAGATCCAGCGCCAGTCGCACAATCGCTGACGGCAGGCAGAGCGGCAGAATATGCCCAAGCAACAGACGCCCGCCGCGAATGCCCATCATCTCGGCAGCCGCCAGATAATCGCTGTGACGCAGACGCTGAATTTCACTCCGGGCCTGACGCGCATAGGCCGGCCAGGTAGTGAGCGCCAGCGCCAGCGCGCCGTTCACAAGGCCAGGGCCGAGCATGGCGACAAAGGCAAAGGCGAGGATCAGGCGTGGCATCGACATCACCACGTCAGTAAAACGCATCAGCACGCGCTCCAGCCAGCCGCCGTAGTAGCCGGATAAAATCCCGATCAGCAGCCCGGTGGGCAGGGTAATGATTGTCACCAGCGCCACCAGCCCAAGAGCGGGACGGCTGCCGTAGATCAGGCGTGAGAGCAGATCGCGCCCGAAACTGTCCGTGCCGAGCCAGTGCGTGGCGTTCGGTGCCTGCAGGCGTGCCGCCGCGTTCTGCCAGTTCGGGTCGAGCGGAGCGAGCCATGGAGCAAGCAGCGCGATCAGCAGCAATAGAACGATTGCGATAAGCCCGCAGAACGCAGCGGGAGAGCGGCGCAGTCGGCGCAGAAAAAGATAAAAAGGCATCAGCGCACCCTGGGATCGGTGGCCCGCACAAGCAGGTCGGTCAGATTATTTATCAGCACAAAACAGACGCCAATCACCAGCGTACCGCCCATGATGGCGGTGGTATCGCCCGCGAATAATGCGGTGGTGAGATAGCGGCCAATGCCCGGCCATGAAAAGACGGTTTCGGTCAGCACTGCGCCTTCGAGCATGCTGGTGTAGGCCAGCGCGATTACCGTCAGTAGCGTGCTGCGAATATTGGGCAGCACGTGGCGCAGCAGAATGGTCATCTCTCCGGCACCTTTGGCGCGCGCGAGCAGGATGTACTCTTTGTTCATTTCGCTAAGGCACGCCGAGCGCGTCAGGCGGGTGATGCTCGCCAGGGAATAGTAGGCCAGCAGCAGCACCGGCAGCACCAGGTGGCTGACGGCATTTTTAAACGCCTCGCGGTCCCCTGAAAGCCAGGTATCGATCAGCGCAAAACCGGTGCGCGGCTCCACGGTGTATTGCCAGATATCGTCCAACCGGCCCGGCCCGGCGCTCCACTGCAGCTTCGCGTAAAACAGCGCCAGCATGAGCAGTCCGAGCCAGAAAACAGGCACCGAGTTACCGAGCAGGGTGAGGGTGCGGATGATCAGATCCAGCGGCGAACCGGCAAAACGCGCGCACAGCACGCCCGCAATAATCCCGAGCACGGAGCCGATAATCAGCGCCAGCGTGGCGAGTTCCAGCGTGGCGGGAAATGCGTGCAGCAGATCCTGCAATACCGGCTGTCCGGTAGCGCTGGCGGTGCCAAGATCGCCGTGAAACAGGTTCAGCAGGTAATGCCAAAACTGCACCGGCAGGGGCTGATCCAGGCCGAGCTGATGACGAACCTGATCGTACGTCGACTGGCTGGCGTGATCGCCGACGATCTGCAAGACACGATCGACGGGGGAAAATGCGGAGAGCGCAAACGTGACGAGCAGCAGCCCGAACAGCGTGAGGAGCAGGGTGAAAAGGCCCTGAAAAACACGCATCACGTGGGAAGATAGAGGTGGCATGGAGAGAGCGTTATTCCTTTTGCCCGGCGGCGCTGTGCTGGCCGGACCGACGTTTCACTGTGTTGTAGGTCGGGTGAGGCGAACCCCACCCGGCCATCAGGGCAGATTATTTAGTCACTTTATCGTACCAGACCATATCGGCATTTAGCCCTTGCTGGTACCCCTTCACATTATCGCGCACCACGATCTGGGTTTTGCCCTGATCGACAAACACGTACGGCGAATTATGCTGCAACTCCTGCTGCATTTTGGTGTACAGATCCAGGCGTTTTGCCGGATCGGGCTCGGCCACGGCGGCCAGCGTGGCTTTGGTCAGCTCGGGTATTTTCCAGCCGTTAAGACCGGCCACGGTGCTGGATTTCCCGTCGTTCCAGGCAAAGGCGCTGGCATTGGAGTGTGCATCGAAGTAATCCGGGATCCACAGGCGAATCGCCGCCTGGTGCTGCTTGGCGCGCACGCGCGCATACACCTGGCTGCCCGCAGCAGGCAGCAGATCCACCTTCACGCCGCCCTGGGCGAAGCTCGCCTGCATTGACTGCGCGATAGTGATAAACGGCGGTTTGTTCTCCACATCCAGCGTGAAGTGCGCGTCTTTAATACCCGCTTTGGCGAGGATCGCTTTCGCTTTGGCCGGATCGAATTTGAACGGATTATCCTCCAGCGCGCCCGGCAGCCCGACCGGCAGGAAGCTCTGATGCACAAAATACTGGCCCTTCAGCAGATCCTTAGTGATACCGTCGTAATCCACCAGCCAGCGCGACGCTTCCCAGAACGCCGGGTTGTTCAGCAGCGGGTTAGCGCTGTTTCCGGCGTTAAACACCAGGTAGTTCTGCTCGGCAGACGGGATGCTTAACACCTTCACACCCGCTTTGCCTTCCAGCGCACTGATTTGGTCTGCGCCCAGATCGCGGGCCACATCTGCATCACCCTGCTGAATCAGCAAACGGCGAGAGGCCGGGTCCGGGACGTTTTTAATAATGATGCTTTTGAGCTTCGGCGCGCCGCCAGGGGCGGTCTCGTTAGCTTCCAGCACGATGGCCTGATGCGGCTGGTAGACGCGCATTTTGTACGCGCCGCTGCCCGCCGAGTGCATTTTCAGCCAGGTATTACCGAAGTCGTTGTCTTTCACATTCGCTGAAACCAGCTTTTCATCGACGATAGAGGCAATCGGCGTGGAGAGAATATTCAGCGCCACCGCCGGGCTGACGTCAGCCGTCCAGTGCAGTTGCAGCGTGTGGTCATCCACTTTTTTCAGCTGGCTGGCGATATTGCCCGGCTCCCAGCCCAGCACGTTCAGAATAAAGGCCGGGGATTTGTTCAGGGTGACGGCGCGGGTGTAGGAGAAAATCACATCTTCCGGGCGCAGCGGGTTGCCGGAGGCAAATTTGGCGTCAGGCTTGAGTTTGATGGTCAGGGTTTTCGCTGCTGCGTCTGCTTCCCAGCTTTCCGCCAGAATTGGGGAGATTTTTGCCGGATTATCGCGGTCAGGCTGCACCAGACGCTGGTACAGGCTCGGCACTGTCTGGATGCTGGAAAGCTCGTTGGCTTCCGCGGGATCGAGGCTGACGATATCATCAAGCCCCTGAGCGACAACCAGCGTATTCGGCGGAGTAGCGGCGTTGGCGGCGGCTGACAGCGCGGCCAATACCAGTAACGGCAGCAGTTTTTTCGTCATAGCGATCCCTGAAAGAAAATGTGTTGTGATTGTTTTTGGCATCGCTACGTTAGGCCTGCCGTGAAAATCCTCAAAGTCTAAATTCTGCTTTGCTTATGCCATGGGGATATAACGCATGCAGATTGGCTATTAAGCGCTTTCCTACATGCAGGGCTTTTCGCCTGCTTTTTGTCCTGATATAACAATTGCATTACATATCAGGGAGTCGCGGGCGTGCCGGAAATTAATCAACATGGTCAAGTCGTAAACGATATTGTTCCCCACTGGAAAGGTGCCTCGGTGTTACGTCGCACGCCGCTGAACGGGCGATTCTGCCGTCTGGAGCCGCTGGACGCCACGCGGCACGCCGAGGATCTGTTTGACGCGTATGCCCTGGGCGATGACAGCGACTGGACCTGGCTTGCCAGCACGCAGCCGGAGAGCGTCGACGCCACCGCGCACTGGCTGTTGGGCAAGGTGATGGACGATGCGCTGGTGCCTTACGCGGTCATTGATTTACGTTCAGAGCGTGCGGTTGGCGTGGTGAGTTATATGGCGATTGAGCGGCTGATGGGGTCGGTGGAGATCGGCCACGTGACCTGGTCGCGTAAGATGAAAAACTCTCCCATGGGAACGGAAACGGTCTGGCTGCTACTGCAAAATGCTTTCGAACATCACTACCGCCGCGTGGAGTGGAAATGCGATTCGATGAATGTGGCGTCGCGGCGCGCGGCAGAGCGGCTGGGGTTTGTCTGGGAAGGGCGGCTGCGGCAAAAACTGATCCGCAAAGGGCGCAACCGCGACAGCGATATGCTTTCCATCATTAATACCGAGTGGCCGGAGCGCGACGCCGAGCTGCGCGCGTGGCTGGCGGCGGAGAACTTCGACAGCGAAGGGCGCCAGATCCAGCGACTGGAAGCGTTCAGGCAAGGGGTTGCGGAGGATAGTCCCCGCTAAACTTCCCGGTCGGCCCCATGTAATTTCATGAAGAATTAAATAGCGGGTTCTGAAAGTAACAGGGAAGGCGGGTTAACGCTGAGGCGAATTATTCGCAGAGCAAAGTAACGACTCCGACGTTTTGCTGGCACCAGTGAAGGTGAAAAGCGTGGTTGTGCGAAAAACCGGCCAGCGGGCGAGCCAGCGACAGGGTGAGCGTGCTGCGAGTCATCGCCGTCACACAGGCGCTGTCAAAACCCATATAGGCGTTAACGCGCGGGAACAGGGCTTTAAACAGGCTCTCTTTGGCGCTGAAGACCAGCGTCAGGGCGAGGGCAAACGGATATCCCGCGCTCAGCAGAACACGCTTTTCCTGCTCGTTGATAATCCCGTCCTGAATCTCTACGGCTTCCTTTTCTGCAATCAGCGCTTCGCAGTCAATCCCCACCAGCGCGTTGTCGCGGCGCACCGCCAGCGCCAGCGCCTGGGTGCCGCTGTGAGAAATACTGCCCGCAAAACCGGTTGGCCACAGCGGTTCGCCGTTCACGCCGATACCCGGCACCGTGGTGATGCCAAAGGGCTGTAGCGCCTGGACGGCGGCGATGCGTCCGGCGAGGTGTTCCGCTTTGCGTTTGGCAGAGGCGTGGCTGAGGTCGGCGTGATGAGGCAGCCAGAGCAGATCGGCGTGATCAAAGGTGGAGGGATCGAAATCGATGCGGTGAAGCGAGACGCCGCCGAGTGTCAGCAGGCTGTGTGTGGTGTGCATCGGTCCCCCTGATAGAAAAAGCCCCCTTCGATGGAAGAGGGCATACAGTCTATCAGAAGTGGGTGTTAACGCTCATGTACCAGGTACGACCCGGTTCGTTGTAGGTGTAAGCACCTGCACCGTACATGTACGCGCCCGTGGTGGCATTCCCGGTGGTCTGGGCATTACCTGCACGCCACTGGCGTTTGTCGAAGACGTTATCCACGCCGCCGGTCAGGCTGACGTATTTGGTCACGTCCCAGGTCGCGCTCAGGCCCACGATGCTGTACGGGCTGACTTCGTCTTTTTCAGACCCGCTCACCGGCTGGCCTTTGTAGTTGTATTTCTTCGGCTGCTGCTTGCCGTACCAGGTGAAGGTCGACTGCACCGACACATCCTGCTGTACCTGCCAGCTCAGGGTTGAGTTCAGCGTGTACTCCGGGATGATCGACAGACGATCGCCGGTCTCTTTGTTCTTACTTTGCAGCATGTAGGTGATGTTGTTGGTCCAGTTGACCGCATCCGTCACCGGCACGTTTAAGGAGCCTTCCAGCCCTTCTACGACGGCTTTCGGCACGTTTTCCCACTGGTAAATATCGGTGGAGACTTTGCCGGTAGAGGTCTGGCCGATTGGCGCATAGCCCGCTTCGATTTTGTCGCGATAGTCGTTACGGAACCAGGTTGCACCCGCCAGCCAGCCGTCGCGTTTCCACTCGAGGCCAATTTCTTTGTTGATGCTGGTTTCGGCTTTCAGATCGTCATTACCCATCATGTAACAGCCGACGCCGTCGCCGCTGGCGTAGCAGCCCTGGCCTTTGCTGTAGAGCAGGTAGTTCGGGTTGGTCTGGTACAGGCTCGGCGCTTTATACGCCCGGGCGATACCCATCTTCAGCGTGAAATCATCTCCCAGACCTTGCGACAGGTTCAGGGACGGGCTCCAGTTGTTACCCACGATAGTGTGATGATCGAAGCGCAGCGCCGGGGTCAGCATGGTGCTGTCGGTCAGCTCCATGTTGTTTTCGGCGAACAGGGAGAAGATCTCCGCTTTCGAATACGGGCTACGATCGTCGCTCATGCCAGGGATCGCGCCGCCCTGCTGGGTCTGAGAGTTAGAGGCGTAATCCTTCATGCGCTGCTGGTTCCACTCGGTCCCCAGAGTCAGGTTCTGGTTGACCAGGAAATCGAACGGCAGGTTAACTTCGCTGTGCAGGGTGACGTCGGAGAGATCCGTATCGGTAAATTTGTCGCTGTTGAACAGCCCTTCCAGACCGCCCGCCAGCCCTTCGCCGAGACGCGAGTTACGGGTGTGCTCGTATTGCGCCCAGTTGCTGGTGGTCACGCCGTTATCCCAGCCGCCGTTCCAGGTCACCGCCCAGTTCTGGCGGTAAATACGGTTGGTCTCTTTGCCGTAATTCTTCTTCACCAGCCCGTTCGAGCTGTTGTCGTTGTTGGTGTTCTGGGTATCGCCCGCGTAGAGGTTATTCTGGCGGCTGTAGCCCGCTTCAAATTCCAGAGACTGCATTGGCGCGAAGTCCCAGCGCACCACGCCGTTGATATCTTTGTTTTCCACGCCTTCACGACCGGCCGGCAGGGTATCGGCATACATTCCAGTACGGTCGGACTGATGGCCCTGGTTGATATCCCATGCGTCGGCCTGGGTTTTGTCCAGATTACCGAACATGCGGAAGCTGAAATCGCCGCCCAGCGGGCCGCTCAGGCTGAAGTTGGTGCGCTTGGTGGAGCCTTCGTCTTTATGCTCCGGCGCGTTCAGGTAGGTGTTCCACGAACCATGCCACTGGTTGTCGAATTTCTTGGTGATGATGTTCACTACGCCACCCGCTGCGCCGTTACCGTAGCGCGCCGCCGCCGGGCCACGAATGACCTCGATGCGCTCGATCATCTCAGGCGGTACCCAGCCGGTGTCGCCGCGCGTATCACGCTCGCCGCGCCAGCCGAGACGGATGGAGTTACGGCTGGTGACGGGTTTGCCGTCGATCAGAATCAGGGTGTTTTCCGGGCCCATGCCACGAATATCAATCTGGCGGTTGTTACCGCGCTGACCGCTGGTGGAGTTACCGGTCAGGTTAACGCCCGGCATGGTACGAATGATTTCGGCCACGTCGCGAGCGGGAGGATTTTTACGAATTTCATCAGCCGTGATGGTTGAAACGCCCGGCGCCTGCAGGTTTTGCTCGGCGGCGGTGATCACCATAGTATCTTCGTGCGCGGCACTGCTGGTGGTTTTGTCGTCTGCCATGGCTGGCATGGCCACGCCGTAAATCCCCAGATTGACCAGCAAGGCCAGGGAGTGAATCTTCTTATTCATTGTACGTCCTGCTTTTCGTTGCCGCGTCCCCTTGGCTCCATTCCCTAACGGGAGAGGAGGCGGCATGAATTATCACCGGCACGTTGCGTAAGCAGCCCTGTCCTCGAGCGCACACAATGCGTGGCATGGTTATTTTATGAGCGCGCTTCCCACAGCGCGGGCACTACGCTATTGCAAATGCAAATAGTTATCAATAATATTATCAATAATTTTTGTCATATAACAAAAAAGACGCGAAAAACATGAGGTTAAACGGGTGACGGCGCTAACAACGGGAAGTGATGCCTGGTGGCAGTCAAAAAAAGGGCCGGAAGCGGTCCGCGAAGGGGATAATTATCGTGTCACTTTCTGGTGGCGCGATCACGGCGGAACGCAACTCACCTCGACGGTGCAGCGGGTGTGGATCTACATCACCGGCGTCACGGATCACCATCAAAATGCGCGTCCCCAGTCGCTCACGCGCCTTCCCGACACCGACGTCTGGCAGTGGCAGGGGGAATTCAGCCCTGAGTGGCGCGGCAGCTACTGTTTTATTCCCTCCGATAACGCCCAGGATTTCGACCAAACCGTCTTCACCGCCGACGCGCCCGATCGCATGGCGCTGCGTGAGGGCTGGCGCAAACTGCTGCCAAACGCGATTGCCGATCCGCTGAATGCCCAGAGCTGGCGCGGCGGACGCGGCCATCCGGTGTCGGCGCTGGAGATGCCGAATGCGCCCGTTCAGCCAGGCTGGAATCATCCCGAAACGCCATATTCTGCGCCGCACTGCATTCAGTGGCACAGCCCGCGTCTGGGGAATTCGCGCCGGGTGTGGATCTTCACCACGGGCGAGGAGCGCGTAGCCGAGCGCCCGCTGGCAATTCTCCTCGACGGCCAGTTTTGGGCCGAAAGTATGCCCGTCTGGCCCGCCCTAACGGCGCTGACAAACGAGGGGCAACTGCCTCCGGCGGTCTACGTGCTCATTGATGTGATCGACACCGCCCATCGCAGCCGCGAGCTGCCCTGCAACCCCGATTTCTGGCTGGCGGTGCAGGATGAATTACTCCCGCAGATTCACGCCATCGCGCCGTTCAGCCCACGAGCTGACCACACGGTCGTCGCCGGGCAAAGTTTTGGCGGCCTGTCCTCTCTGTACGCCGGGCTTAACTGGCCGCAGCGTTTTGGCTGCGTGCTCAGCCAGTCTGGCTCCTACTGGTGGCCGCATCGCGGCGCGCAGCAGGACGGGCTGCTAATCGAACAACTCAAAGCGGGTGAAAAATCCGCGCAAAACCTTCGTATCGTTCTTGAGGCGGGCCAGCGCGAGCCGCTGATTTTCCGGGCCAATCAGGCCATTTACGCCCAACTACAACACACACAGCAGTCGATTTTCTGGCGTCAGGTTGACGGCGGACATGATGCGCTTTGCTGGCGTGGCGGGCTGACGCAGGGGCTTATCACCCTCTGGCAGCCACTCATTCACTAACGCCAGGCAGGCGATTTTTTTCGACAGGAGTTTGGTATGGAATTCAGTAATCCCTTCGACAATCCGCAAGGGCAGTTCTCTGTGTTGCAAAACGAAAACGGTCAGTACAGCCTGTGGCCCGCGCAGTGCGCGCAGCCTGCGGGCTGGCGTGAAGTGTGCGCCCCGCAATCCCAGGAGGCCTGCCAGCACTGGCTGGCAGAAAACTGGCAGACGCTGATCCCGTCCTTTTTTGCCGAGGAGAACGTATGAGCACACATCTTCCTCTCGTGGCCGCCCAGCCGGGTATCTGGATGGCAGAACAGCTCTCCACGCTGCCTAATGCCTGGAGCGTGGCGCACTACGTTGAACTGAAAGGCGAAATTAACGCGCCGCTGCTGGCGAAAGCGATTGTCGAAGGCATGATGCAGGCTGACACCCTGCGCACGCGCTTTAGCGAAGACAACGGCGAAGTGTGGCAGTGGATCGATGACGCCATGACGTTCTCCGAGCCGCAACGGGTCGATCTGTGCGACAGCGCCGATCCCCATGCCGCCGCCGTGGCGCTGATGGAGGCCGATCTTCAGCAAAACCTGCGCGTCGAGAGCGGCCAACCGCTGGCGTTTCAGTGCCTGATTCAGGTCGATAATCACCGCTGGTACTGGTATCAGCGTTATCACCACTTAGTGGTTGATGGCTTCAGTTTCCCGGCGATTACCCGCCAGATTGCCGCCATTTACGCGGCCTGGTCGAAAGGCGAGCCTACACCGCCCACGCCGTTCACACCTTTTGCCGAGGTGGTGGAAGAGTATCAGCGCTATCGCGACAGCGATGCTTTTCAGCGCGACGGCGCATTCTGGGCCGAGCAGCGTAAACAGCTACCGCCTCCTGTTTCGCTCTCCCCCGTGCCGCTGCCGGGGCGTGCTGCCACGACCGATATTTTACGTCTGAAGCTGGTCGCCGATCGTCGCGCGTTCAGCCAACTGACGGCCTCCTGCCCGCAGGTGCAGCGCACGGATCTGGCCCTCGCGCTGGTGGCCCTGTGGCTCGGGCGTTTAACCGGACGCATGGACTACGCGGCGGGCTTTATCTTTATGCGTCGCATGGGATCGGCGGCGCTCACTGCCACCGGCCCGGTGCTGAACGTGCTGCCGATGGCGGTCAACATTACCCCGCAGGACACGTTGCCGGAGCTGGCCCTGCGCCTGGCGAATCAGCTGAAAAAGATGCGCCGCCATCAGCGTTACGACGCCGAGCAGATTGTGCGCGACAGCGGTCGTGCCGCAGGAGACGAAGCCCTATTTGGCCCAGTGCTGAACGTGAAGGTCTTTGATTATCAGCTGGATATTGATGGCGTGGAGGCCGTCACCCACACGCTGGCGACCGGCCCGGTGAACGATCTCGAACTGGCGCTATTCCCGGACGAGCAGGGCGGTTTGAGCATTGAAATTCTGGCGAACAAACAGCGCTATGACCAGGCAACGCTCAACCGCCACGTGGCGCGCCTGAATGCGCTGATGGCGCAGTTTGCCGCCAATCCGGCACTCGGCTGCGGCGAGGCGGAAACCGTCTCGGAAGCGGAGTATCAGCAGCTGGCGCAGATCAACGACACCGGCGTGATGCTCAAGGCGACCACCCTGAGCGCCCTGGTGGCGGAACAGGCGCGCAAAACGCCGGACGCCCCGGCGCTGGCGGATGCCCACCATGCGCTGAGCTATCGTCAGATGCGCGAGCAGGTCATTGCGCTGGCGACGCTGCTGCGTGAACGCGGGGTTAAACCCGGTGACAGCGTGGCGGTGGCATTGCCGCGATCGGTCTTCCTGACTCTGGCGCTGCATGGGATTGTCGAGGCCGGAGCCGCCTGGCTGCCGCTCGATACGGGTTATCCCGACGACCGCCTGCGGATGATGCTGGAAGATGCGCGCCCATCGCTGCTCATCACCACCGACGATCAGCTCTCGCGCTTCAGCGACGTGCCGGGCATCGATAGCCTGTGCTACGACGCACTGCTGCCTGCGAACGGCAGTGAACCGCTGAATCTGAGCACGCCGGAACAGACCGCCTATATTATTTTCACCTCCGGTTCGACCGGACGTCCGAAAGGGGTGATGGTCGGGCAAACCGCCATCGTTAACCGACTGCTTTGGATGCAAAACCACTACCCGCTGGACGCGCAGGATGTGGTCGCACAGAAAACGCCGTGCAGCTTTGACGTCTCCGTGTGGGAGTTCTGGTGGCCGTTTATTGCCGGGGCAAAACTGGTGATGGCCGAACCGGACGCCCACCGCGATCCGCTGGCGATGCAGCACTTCTTCGCCCACTACGGCGTGACCACCACGCACTTTGTGCCGTCGATGCTGGCGGCATTTGTCGCCTCGTTAACGCCGGAAAATGCGCATTGTTGCGCGAGTCTGAAGCAGGTGTTCTGCAGCGGTGAAGCGCTGCCAACAGATCTGTGCCGCGAGTGGGAAGTGCTCACGCATGCGCCGCTGCATAACCTCTACGGCCCGACGGAAGCGGCAGTGGACGTGAGCTGGTATCCGGCCTTTGGCGACGCGCTGGCGGCGGTGTCAGGCAACAGCGTGCCGATTGGTTTCCCGGTGTGGAATACCGGCCTGCGGATTCTGGACGCCATGATGCGCCCGGTGCCGTTCGGGGTGGCGGGCGATCTCTATCTGACGGGCATCCAGCTGGCGCAGGGCTATCTGGGCCGTCAGGATCTGACCGCCAGCCGCTTTATCGCCGATCCTTTTGCGCCGGGCGAGCGGATGTATCGCACCGGTGATGTCGCCCGCTGGCTGGACAACGGCGCGGTGGAATACCTGGGGCGTAGCGACGATCAGCTCAAAATTCGCGGCCAGCGTATTGAGCTGGGTGAAATCGACCGCGCGATGCAGGCGCTGCCTGACGTGGCGCAGGCGGTGGCCCATGCCTGTGTCTTTAATCAGGCGGCCGCCACGGGTGGCGATGCGCGTCAGCTGGTGGGTTACGTCGTTTCCGAATCCGGCCTGCCGCTGGATCGCGATGCGCTGCTCGAAGCGCTGAAAGCGCAGCTTCCGCCGCACATGGTGCCAGTGGTGCTGCTGCAAATCAGCGAACTGCCCCTCAGCGCCAACGGGAAGCTGGATCGCAAAGCACTGCCGCTGCCGGAGTTAACCAGCAAAGCCTCGGGCCGCGCGCCGGAATCGGGCACCGAAATGGCGGTGGCGCAGGCGTTCTCCTCGCTGCTCGGCTGCGAAGTAAATGATATTGAAGCGGATTTCTTTGCCCTCGGCGGCCACTCGCTGCTGGCGATGCGTCTCGCGGCACAGCTTAGTCGTGCGTTCTCCCGCAAAGTCACGCCGGGGCAGATTATGGTCGCCTCGACGGTTAATCAGCTCAGCACGCTGCTGGAGTCGACCATCAGCGACGAGCAGGCTCAGCGTCTGGGGTACGAAACCCTCCTTCCGCTGCGCCAAAGTACGGGCCCGACGCTGTTCTGCTTCCACCCGGCGTCCGGTTTTGCCTGGCAGTTCAGCGTGCTGGCGCGCTACCTCAGCCCGCGCTGGTCAATTACCGGTATCCAGTCGCCAAGGCCAGATGGCCCGATGGCGCAGGGCGCGACGCTCGATGCGGTGATCGAACATCATCTGCAGACGCTACGCACCCAGCAGCCGAAGGGACCCTATTATCTGTTCGGGTACTCGCTCGGCGGAACGCTTGCGCAGGGTATCGCGGCACGTCTGCGTGAGCAGGGCGAAGCGGTGGCGTTCCTCGGCCTGCTGGATACCTGGCCGCCGGAGACGCAAAACTGGGCGGAAAAAGAGGCTAACGGGCTGGACCCGGAAGTGCTGGCAGAGATCGAACGTGAGCGCGAAGCGTTCATGGCGGCCCAGCAGGGGCAGGCGTCCGGCGAGCTGTTTAGCGCTATCGAAGGGAACTACGCCGATGCGGTGCGACTGCTGACCACGGCCCACAGTTCACGCTTTGACGGCAAAGCGACGCTGTTTGTCGCCGAACGTACGCGCACCATGGACCCGCAGCAGGCGTGGGCCCCGTGGGTGGGTGAGCTGGAGGTCTATCGTCAGGATTGCGCCCACGTGGATATTATCTCTCCGCAGGCGTTTGAGCAGATTGGACCGGTGTTGAAGGGCATTTTAGGGTAAGCACAGGTTTCTGCCCTCTTCTCAGGGAGAGGGCTGAAATGAGAGGCGTCAGACCGCGCGTTTCCCCAATGGTACCACCAGCGGCGTACCCGCCACCGGATCGTCAATAATCATGCAGCGCATGCCGTAAATCCGCTCGATAAGCTCCGGCGTGACAATCTCTTTCGGCGCACCTTGCGCCACAATCTTCCCGTCGCGCAGGGCAATCAGGTGCGTGGCGTAGCGGCACGCCTGGTTGAGGTCGTGCAAAACTGCCGCGAGCGTATACCCCTGGGTGCGATTCAGATCGCTCAGCAGTTCCAGTAGATCAATCTGATGGCTGATATCCAGCCAGGTAGTCGGCTCGTCGAGCAGCATGATCGCGGTTTCCTGCGCCAGCACCATCGCAATCCACGCGCGCTGCCGCTGGCCGCCGGACAACGTATCGACACTCTGCGTCGCCAGATCCGTAATGCCTGTCGCCTGCATCGCACGCGCAACGGCCTCTTCATCCTCTTTGCGCCAGCGGGTAAACAGCGGCTGATGCGGATAGCGCCCGCGAGCCACCAGCTCGTGTACCGTGATATCCCCCGGCGTGGTGGCGTTTTGCGCCAGCAGACCAATCCGACGCGCGACCTCTTTGCTGGCAAAACTCTGGATCTGCTCGCCGTCGAGAAAAACGCTGCCGTGCTGGGGCGTCATCAGGCGGCTCAGGGTGCGCAGTAGCGTCGATTTTCCGCAGCCGTTCGGGCCGATAATCGCCGTGAAATGGCCGTCAGGAATTGAGACGCTCAGGTCGTCGACCACGATTTTTTTACCGTAGCCGAGGGTCAGTTTTTCGCCGCGCAAGCGGGAGGTGATGGCATTCATTTCTTGCGGGACTCCTGGACTAACAAGACGATGAGGTAAATCCCGCCAAGACTGACGGTCACCACTCCCACCGGAAGTTGATAAGGCATAAACAGCTGCTGGGCGCAGAGATCGGCGGCCAGTAAAAGTAATGCGCCGCACAGGGCTGCCTGGGTCACGCCCCAGCGCGCGGTGCCGCTGATGCGTCGCGCAATGTGCGGAGCGACCAGGGCAATAAACGAAATCGGGCCCGCGATGGCGGTGGAGGCGGCGGTTAATACCACGGCGACCAGCATCAGCGTCAGGCGCGAACGCTCCACGCTGACGCCCAGCGCACAGGCGCTGTCATCGCCCATCTCCAGCAGCCGCATTCGGCGCACCAGCAGCCAGGCACAGATAAACATCAGGGCGATGATCGGCGTGGCGGGCAGGGTTTTGGCCCACGTCAGGCCGTTGAGCGAACCGGCGTTCCACAACCCCGCAGAGAGGGACGTTTCCAGCGAGGCGTGCAGCAACAGCCAGGTGTTGAAGGCCATCAGCATGGCGCGAATGCCGATGCCGATAATGATCAGGCGGAAGGTTTCGATACCGTTGCGCCAGGCGAGCGCCCAGACCAGCAGCGAGGTGAGAATACCGCCCGCCATCGCCGCAAACGCAATCGCCGTCAGATGCTGACCAAACAGCACCATCGCCACCAGCACGCCGCTCCACGCCCCGGTGTTGAAGCCCATCACGTCCGGGCTGCCGAGCGGGTTACGCAGCAGAGACTGGAAAATTGCGCCGCTCACACCCAGCGCGGCGCCGACCACAATCGCCATCATCACGCGCGGCAGGCGCCACTCCGTCACCACCATGGTGATATTGCGCGGTGCGCTGCCGGTGAGGGCGTTAAACACCTGGCTGAAATCGAGGGTCACCGCGCCGCTGCGCAGGCTCCAGACGGCAATCAGCAGGCTGGTGGCCACCAGCAGCAGGCAGGAGAAAACTAAACGTCGGGACGGGGCCATCACAGGGCACCTCCGCGCTGGCGTCGAACCAGGAAAATCAGCACCGGCGCGCCGATAAAGGCGCTGACCACCGAGACGCGCAGTTCGCCCGGTACCAGCACGCGGCCCAGAATATCGGCAAACAGCAGCAGCGTCGGCGTGGCGAGCAGTGTGACCGGCAGCAACCAGCGGTGATCGGACCCGACAATCCAGCGCGCCATGTGCGGCATCATCAGGCCAATAAAGGCAATCGGGCCGACGACCGCCGTTGCGCTGCCGCACAGCACGGTGATCGCCAGTAAACCGAGCAGCTGCGTACGCGCCACCCGGCTGCCGAGCGCGGTAGCGGTGTCCGTTCCGAGACTCAGGCTGTTCAGCGCCCGGCTGGAGAAGAGCGCGATGGCGGCGGCGATCAGCACCGGCAACGCCACCACTTTCAGAGTTTGTAGCGTGCGAATATCCAGCGAACCGGCCTGCCAGAAGCGCAGCTGATCCCAGACGTCCGGGTTGAGCAGGGCGATGCCGCTGGACAGACCTTCAAGTACCGCGCCGAGCGCCACGCCCGCCAGCGTCAGACGGACCGGGCTAAGCTGGCCGCCGCCCTGGCTGCCGGTAAAGGCCACCAGCAAGGACGCGGCGAGGGCGCCGCAGAAGGCCATCAGCAGTTGTTCGCCGGGGGAGGAAAAACCAAACAGCGCCGCGCCGAGGACGATAGCAAAACTGGCACCGGCATTAACGCCGAGAATGCCGGGGTCGGCGAGGGGATTGCGGGTCAGGGTTTGCATCAGCGCACCGGCGAGGCCAAGCGCCGCACCGGCCAGCAGCCCGGCAAGGGTGCGCGGCAGACGGGCGTCCAGCACAATAATGCAGTCTGCGCGTTGGCAGGTACCGGACAGGGCATCGACGATCGTGGATGCGGGCAGCGGTTTCGCGCCAACCAGCAGGCTGAGTGCAACAGCAAGAATGAGTAACAACAATAAAACGGGCACGGCAGCGGCGCGCACCGTCAAAGAGGAAGACGACATAGCAACATCCATGATTTGATAATGATAGTAATTATCGTTATCTATCTTATTTGGCTATGTTAGCATGTGCGGCCATGGAATTGGTAGAAAGTTAGACCACAAGGCCTTGTCATGAATCAAAAATCCTGGCTGCTCAACCTCAGCCTGCTGAAAACGCATCCGGCGTTTCGCGCCGTGTTTATCGCCCGTTTTATCTCCATTTTATCCCTTGGCCTGCTTGGTGTTGCCGTACCGGTGCAGATCCAGGCCATGACTCACTCCAGCTGGCTGGTCGGGCTTTCCGTCACATTGACGGGCAGCGCAATGTTTATCGGCCTGATGGTCGGCGGCGTGCTGGCGGACCGCTACGAGCGTAAAAAACTGATCCTGCTGGCGCGCGGCACCTGCGGCGTGGGCTTCGTCGGGCTGTGCCTGAACGCCTTGCTGCCGGAGCCGTCGCTTATCGCCATTTACGCGTTAGGGCTGTGGGATGGGTTCTTTGCCTCGCTGGGCGTGACGGCACTGCTGGCGGCGACACCGGCGCTGGTTGGGCGTGAAAATCTGATGCAGGCCGGGGCGATCACGATGCTCACCGTGCGTCTGGGTTCGGTGATTTCGCCGATGGTCGGCGGCCTGCTGCTGGCGACCGGGAATGTCGCCTGGAACTACGGGCTGGCGGCGGCGGGGACCTTTATTACCACGCTCACCTTGCTGCGTCTGCCGCTGTTACCCCCTCCGCCGCAGCCGCGCGAACACCCGTTAAAATCGCTGATGGCGGCGATCCGTTTTCTGTTCAGCAATCCGCTGATTGGCGGGATCGCCCTCCTCGGCGGGCTGCTGACGATGGCGAGCGCGGTGCGCGTGCTCTATCCGGCGCTGGCGATAGAGTGGCAGATGAGCGCCTCGCAGATCGGCCTGCTGTACGCGGCGATCCCGCTCGGTGCGGCGTTTGGCGCCCTGACCAGCGGTAATCTGGCGCACAGCGCGCGGCCAGGACTCATCATGTTGTCGGCGACGCTGGCCTCGTTTATCGCCATTGCTTTCTTTAGCCTGATGCCATTCTGGGCGCTGGGCGTGGTGTGTCTGGCGCTGTTTGGCTGGCTGAGTGCGGTGAGTTCTTTGCTGCAATACACCCTGATTCAGACCCAGACGCCGGAAGGCATGCTCGGGAGGATCAACGGGCTGTGGACCGCGCAGAATGTCACGGGCGATGCAATTGGCGCGGCGATTTTAGGCGGGCTGGGGGTGATTATGACCCCGGTGGCGTCGGCGAGCAGCAGCGGTTTTGTGTTGGCCATCGTCGGGGTGATTTTATTGATGACGCTGGCAGAGTTACGCCGGTTCCGTCAGGAACCCGTTGTGATTGAAGAAGTATAAAATGCAGTGCCCGGTCAGGCGCAACCGCCACCGGGCACAACCGGCTTTGCTATTTGAATAACACCTCTAAACGCTGCAACACCAGCATCGCACTGTAGTAATCCAGGCGGAAGGTCTCCGTGCCGAGCGACCAGACGCGTTTGTTTTGCACCGCCGGCAGATGGGCCAGCAGCGGGTTAGCGTAAATCGCATCCACATCTTTCTGGTCACCCGCAAACAGGAACAACCCTTCTCCGTTCAGACCCGTCGCCAGGTTTTCACCGCCCAGCTGGATAATATCGTGGCGTTGGCCCTGGCTTTTGGACGTGTGTAGTCCGGCAGGCAGTTCAGCCAGCTGGAAGCCGAGCTGTTGCAGGAATTTCCCCTGCGCCGATTCGGTGGTCCACAGGTTCGCGCTGTGCGCAGCGGCGGTGTAGACGATGGCGTTTACCGGCTGTGGCGGCAGCTTCATTTTCTGTTTCACCTGCGCCAGCTGCGTGTCGAATTCCGCGATGCGGGCGGCAGCCTGTTTTTCCTGCCCGGTGATCGTGCCGAGCTGCGTCAGCAGTTCCTGCCAGCTTTTATCGTCGTAGTTAATCACCAGTGTCGGCGCGATAGCTGAAAGCTGATCGTACAGCGCGAGGGCCGAATCGCCGCCGGTGGCGCTGATCAGGATCAGATCCGGCATTTGCGCGGCCACGGCTTCTGCGCTCGGTTCGCCGATATAGAGGCGAGAGAGTTTGCGTGCTTTGGCGATATCGCCCCACTGGCGCATAAAGCCCTGCGCATCCGCCACGCGGTTGTTAGGGGTGGTGGCACCGCTGGCAATGACCGGCGCGTCAATCGCCAGCAGCGAGCCGGTGAGGGTCACGCTGGTGGAAACAATGCGGGTCGGTTTGCTTTCGAGGGTGTGCGTACCGTGGCTGTCGCTCACCTGACGCGGCCAGTCGGCGGCGGTGGCTGAGGTTAGTCCTAAAACAAAAAGTCCTGCGAAAAGCAGGGTTTGACGACAAACGGCAGGGAGTTTCACAAAGCGGCATCCTGTTTTTGTTGAGGTTAATGCTTCTCATTTTCATGAATGCGCCGAAGGGATGCAAGCGATAGTCGCACAAGATGCGCTGTCGGCGGTTGACACCGTCGCGCTCTGCTATTAGGTTAGCCATCGAAAATATAAATGATAATTATTCGTACTGCGTTTATCATTTTTAAGGAGGATGATATGGATACGTCATTGGCTGAGGAAGTTCAGCACACCGCGACCACGCTGCAATCAGACAGCTTTTTCTTTATGTCGCCTTATCGCAGTTTTACCACGTCAGGCTGTTTTGCCCGTTTTTCTGAATCCGCCGTTGGCGGCGACGATCCGGCAGGTGCCTTCCAGCAAAAGCTGGCGCAGGCGTTTCAGCATGCCAAAGACAGCGGAATAAGCCATCCGATTATGGTCGGCGCTATTCCGTTCGATACCCGCAAACCGTCGTCACTGTTTATTCCGCAAAACTGGCAGACCTTTTCCCGCCCGGCGCGACAAAAATCCGCGCGCTATCTCCCAGGGGCGCAGGAGCTGTCCGTCACCCGACGCACCGAAATCCCCCCTCAGCCCGTTTTTGAAGAGATGGTGGCCCGTGCCGCTGCGCTCACCGCTACGCCGCAGGTCAATAAAGTGGTGCTGTCGCGCCTGATTGATATCGCCGCTGACCAGAAGATTGACAGCGGGGCGCTGCTCGAGCGCCTGATCGCACAAAACCCGGCGAGTTTTAACTTCCACGTGCCGCTCGAAGACGGCGGCGTGCTGCTGGGCGCAAGCCCGGAGCTGCTGCTGCGCAAAGAGGGGGCGCATTTTAGCTCGCTGCCGCTGGCCGGTTCCGCGCGTCGTCAGCCGGACGACATGCTGGATCGCGAAGCCGGTAACAAGCTGCTGGCCTCGGAAAAAGATCGCCACGAGCATGACCTGGTCACGCAGGCGATGAAAACTGTGCTCGAAAAACGCAGCCATCACCTGACCATGCCCTCTTCCCCGCAGCTGGTGACGACGCCGACGCTCTGGCATCTGGCGACGCCGGTGGAGGGCGAAGCGCACGACAACGAAAACGCCCTGACGCTGGCCTGCCTGCTGCACCCGACACCCGCCCTGAGCGGTTTCCCGCATCAGGCGGCGAAACAGCTGATTGCGGAGCTGGAGCCGTTCGATCGCGAACTGTTTGGCGGCATCGTCGGCTGGTGCGACAGCGAAGGTAACGGCGAGTGGGTGGTGACGATCCGCTGCGCGCGCATTCATCAGAATTCAGTGCGCCTGTTCGCGGGCGCGGGCATTGTCCCGGCCTCTTCACCGGTCGGTGAGTGGCGCGAAACCGGGGTGAAACTTTCCACCATGCTGAACGTTTTTGGTCTGCACTGAGGAACCATCATGAGCATTCCCTTTACCCGCTGGCCCGAAGATTTTGCCCGGCGCTACCGCGAAAAAGGCTACTGGCAGGATCTGCCTCTGACCGATATTTTGACCCGCCACGCCGGGAGCGAGGCGACGGCAATTATCGACGGCGAGCGTCAGTACACTTACCGCCAGTTCCATCAGGCCGTCAACAATCTCGCCTCCGCGTTGCAGGCGCAGGGCGTGAAACGCGGTGAAACGGCGCTGGTGCAGCTCGGCAATGTCGCCGAGTTTTACGTCACCTTCTTCGCGCTGCTGCAGGTGGGCGTTGCGCCCGTAAATGCGCTGTTCAGCCATCAGCGCAGCGAACTGAACGCCTACGCCGCGCAGATTGAACCGGCGCTGCTGATCGCCGATCGCCAGCACGCGCTGTTCGCGGGCGATGAATTCCTGAATACCTTTGTCGACCAGCACCGCTCCGTGCGCGTGGTGTTGCTGCGTGGCGATACGGGTGAACATGCGCTGGAAGCCGCGATTGCGCGCCCGGCGGATAACTTTATCGCCAGCCCAACTCCGGCTGACGAAGTGGCCTTTTTCCAGCTCTCCGGCGGCAGTACCGGCACGCCGAAGCTCATCCCGCGCACGCACAACGATTACTACTACAGCATTCGTCGCAGCAACGAGATTTGCGCCATCAACAGCCAGACGCGCTATCTGAACGCGCTGCCTGCCGCGCATAACTACGCCATGAGTTCCCCTGGTTCCCTGGGCGTGTTCCTCGCGGGTGGCTGCGTGGTGCTGGCCAACGATCCGAGCGCCACGCTCTGCTTCCCGCTGATCGAAAAACATCAGATTAACGTCACCTCGCTGGTGCCACCGGCGGTCAGCCTGTGGCTGCAGGCGATTGCCGAAGGAGCGGGAAATGAACAGCTCGCCTCGCTGGCGCTGCTGCAGGTGGGCGGGGCGCGTTTGTCTGCGACCCTTGCCGCACGTATTCCGGCGGAAATTGGCTGCCAGTTGCAGCAGGTATTTGGCATGGCGGAAGGGCTGGTGAACTACACGGCGCTCGACGATTCCCCGGAAAAAATCATGAACACCCAGGGCCGTCCGATGTGCCCGGACGATGAAGTGTGGGTGGCCGATGAACAGGGCAATCCTCTGCCACGCGGCGAAGTGGGACGTCTGATGACGCGCGGGCCGTACACGTTCCGTGGCTATTTCAACAGCCCGGAGCATAACGCCAGCGCCTTTGACGCCGACGGTTTTTACTGCTCCGGCGATCTGATCGCCATCGATGAACAGGGTTACATCACCGTTCAGGGGCGCGAAAAAGATCAGATCAACCGCGGGGGCGAGAAGATTGCCGCCGAAGAGATCGAAAACCTGCTTCTGCGCCACGACGCGGTCATTCATGCGGCGCTTGTCAGCATGGAAGACAGCCTGCTCGGCGAGAAAAGCTGTGCGTATCTGGTGGTGAAAACCCCGCTGCGGGCGGTGGAGGTGCGGCGTTTCCTGCGTGAGCAGGGCGTGGCGGATTTCAAGCTGCCGGATCGTGTCGAAAGCGTGGATGCGCTGCCGCTGACGCCGGTAGGAAAAGTGGACAAGAAACAATTGCGCCTGTGGCTGGCCGAACGCGCCCAGGGCTGAGGAGTTAAAAATGGCAATTCCAAAATTAACCGGTTATGCGCTGCCAACGGCGGCCGATCTGCCGGACAACAAAGTGAGCTGGGCGTTTGAGCCGGAGCGCGCGGCGCTGCTGATCCACGATATGCAGGAATATTTCCTCAACTTCTGGGGCGATAACTGCCCGATGATGGAGCAAGTGGTCGCGAACATCGCCCAACTGCGGGATTACTGCAAAAAGCACAACATTCCGGTCTACTACACCGCGCAGCCAAAAGAGCAGAGCGATGAAGATCGCGCCCTGCTGAACGACATGTGGGGACCGGGCCTGACCCGTTCACCGGAGCAGCAGCGCATTGTCGCCGCGCTAACCCCGGACGAAGCCGATACGGTGCTGGTGAAATGGCGCTACAGCGCGTTCCACCGCTCGCCGCTGGAACAGATGCTCAAAGAGACGGGCCGCAATCAGCTGCTGATCACCGGTGTCTACGCGCACATCGGCTGTATGACGACCGCGACCGACGCTTTCATGCGCGATATCAAACCGTTCTTTATCGCTGACGCACTGGCCGATTTCAGCCGCGAAGAGCACCTGATGTCCCTCAAATACGTGGCGGGCCGAACCGGTCGCGTGGTGATGACTGACGAACTGTTGCCGTCCGTGCCGGCAAGTAAAGAGGCCCTGCGCGCCGTCGTACTGCCGCTGCTGGATGAGTCCGACGAGCCGATGGATGACGAAAACCTGATCGATTACGGTCTGGACTCCGTGCGCATGATGGCTCTCGCGGCTCGCTGGCGCAAAGTGCATGGCGATATCGACTTCGTGATGCTGGCGAAAAACCCGACCATTGATGCCTGGTGGGCGCTGCTTTCCCGCGAGGTGAAGTGATGGCCGGATTCGATTTTACCGGCAAAACCGTCTGGGTGACGGGGGCCGGAAAAGGCATCGGGTACGCCACTGCGCAGGCCTTTGTGGAGGCGGGGGCGCGGGTGACGGGCTTTGATCTCGCGTTCCCCGAGCAGGATTACCCGTTTGCCACCGAAGTGCTGAACGTGGCGGATGCCACCGAGGTGAACGAGGTTTGCGGGCGCGTGCTGGCGACCATCGATCGCCTCGACGTGCTGGTTAACGCGGCAGGGATTTTGCGCATGGGGGCGACGGATCAGCTCTCGCAGGACGACTGGCAGCAGACTTTTGCGGTTAACGTCGGTGGGGCGTTCAATCTGTTCCAGCAGACGATGGGCCAGTTCCGCCGTCAGCAGGGCGGGACGATTGTGACGGTCGCCTCTGACGCTGCGCATACGCCGCGCATCGGCATGAGCGCGTATGGCGCGTCGAAAGCGGCGCTGATAAGCCTGGCCCTGACGGTCGGACTGGAACTGGCAGGCAGCGGCGTGCGCTGCAATATTGTCTCGCCTGGCTCGACGGATACGGACATGCAACGCACCCTGTGGGTGAGCGACGACGCCGAGCAGCAGCGCATTCGTGGATTTGGCGAGCAGTTTAAGCTTGGCATTCCGCTGGGTAAAATCGCGCGTCCCCATGAAATTGCCAACACCATTCTGTTCCTCGCCTCGGATCTGGCCAGCCACATCACGCTGCAGGATATCGTGGTGGACGGCGGCTCAACCCTGGGGGCGTAGATGATCTGGAAACGTCATTTGTCCCTCGAAGAGCTGAACGCCACCAGTCACAACACCATGGTGGCGCACCTCGGGATGGTTTACACGCGTATCGGTGACGACACGCTGGAAGCAGAAATGCCGGTGGATGCGCGAACGCATCAGCCGTTTGGTCTGCTGCACGGCGGGGCTTCGGCGGCGCTGGCGGAGACGCTCGGTTCAATGGCCGGCTTTCTGATGACCCGCGACGGGCAAAACGTGGTGGGTACGGAGCTGAACGCCACCCATCATCGCGCCGTGTCACAGGGCAAAGTGCGCGGTGTGTGTCAGCCGCTGCACCTCGGGCGGCAGAACCAAAGCTGGGAGATCGCGATCTTTGACGAGCAGGGGCGGCGCTGCTGTACCTGCCGGTTAAGTACGATGGTGCTCGGGTAATTTGGTTGCGTGGGATTGCCCGGTAAGCGCACAGCCACCGGGCAATCTTCGTCTTACAGCATTGAAATAACCCGCTTTAACAGGCGAATGCGTGGCTCGATCGAGGCTTTATCCAGCCACTCGGCAGGGCTATGGAAACCGGCACCGATCGGCCCGAATCCGTCGAGAGTCGGAATGCCGAGCGCTGCCGTATGGTTGGCGTCGCTGCCTCCGCCCACGGCCTGCCAGGTGATGTCGATACCTTCCTCTTTGCCAGCCTTTTCCACCTGCAGCATCAGCGCCTGAGTCGCTTCGCTGGCCGCCATTGCAGGCTTGTGATTTACGCGGGTAAGCGTAGTCGCCACTCCCTTCAGAAAACCGTTTTCGCACAGGGCGGTGAGCGCATGATGCACACGGGTGTCTTCATCATTTTCCCAGAAACGCACATCAAGCTCCGCGACGGCGCTGTCTGCCACCACGTTTGCCGCGCTTCCGCCATTGATCACCCCGACGTTGAGGGTGGTGCCGCGATCCCAGTCTGCCAGGGCATTGATGGCGATAACGCTGTTAGCGAGGGCGGTGATCGCCGAACGGCCTTTCTCCGGATCGTTCCCCGCGTGCGCCGCCACGCCGCTAAACGTCAGATGATATCCGGCCATCCCTTTACGGGCTTTCACCAGTGAACCGTCGGCGCGGGCGGCTTCGCACACCAGCACGCAGCGGGCGCGTTTCGCCAGTCCGCCGATCCATTCGTGAGAGTAAACTGAGCCGGTCTCTTCGTCCGGATTCATCGCCACGGCAATAGAAAGGCGCGCTTTGTCGGCGGCATCCAGTTCGCGCATCGCCCACAGAATATTGAGTAACCCGCTTTTCATGTCCGAGACGCCCGGCCCGTACAGACGGGTATCATCCTCGCTCATCGGGCGCTCCGCGACGGTGCCCGGCGCAAAGACCGTATCCAGATGGCCAACCAGCAGGACATCCAGCTTTTCTGCGTCGGGTTTGTTGCAGACCAGCACGCCGGGGCCGACCTGCTCGCCAAGATTCACCCGCTCGGTGTGCCAGCCCTCCTGCTGCCACAGTGATTCCATAATGCCGGCAACGGTGGCAACGCCTGCCAGAGTCTGGGTCCCGCAGTCTACGTTCACCAGGGTTTTCAGTTCGTTGATGTAATGGTCAAGATTCATGGTTCCGTCCTGTTCAGAGAATAATGCGCATCAGCAGCATGGCTAAGAAGGCGTTGATGACCGAAATGGCAATCATCAGAGGAATGCGTTTGGCGCGGGTTCCGATCACGCCAAGAATGCGGCCCAGATACTGGACCTGAGAACCCATCAGATAGATGGCCGGGGCGAGGATCGCCAGATGTTCGCCGCTCAGAATGCCTTTATCAAACAGGCCGATAGCGACGCCAATACCGCCGCCCATCGACATCCAGCCGCCAATCAGCACTGCGGCCGCTTCACCCGGCAGGCCGAACAGCCCCATCAGCGGGGCGAAAATCATCCCCAGCCCTTTGAGTGCGCCGGTGATCTCCAGCGCTTTGATGATGATAAAAGCCATCACCACGTTCGGCAGGGTACTGCTGATGGCGATGCTCCAGCCTTTACGCGCGCCCTCGACAAAAACATCGGTAATGACGGGATTGGATTGCGGTGCACTCATGAGGCTTCTCCTTCTGCCTGTTGGGCCACGGCGGCTTTGTTACCGGTGAGTAAGAGGATCAGGCGCAGGATGTTGGCGCCGACGATTTTCATGATGAACATCACCGCGACACAGGTGCCGATGGAGGTCGGGACGGCGGCGGTGCCGTCTATCGCGATCAGGGTGAATAAAATGGCGCCGGAGGAGAAGAAGTTGGTGATCATCGCCCCCGCCGAGAACTGGAACATCGCAAAGACGTCTTTCTCGTTTTCGCTGATTTGCCCTTCATCGGCGAGATTACGGGTGAGCGACGCGCCGACATCGGTGCTTTGCAGGCTGCCGATCAGCGCCAGCCCGGTGGTGCCCGGAATGCCAATCAGCGGGCGCAGCAGAGGCGTCAGCAGTTTACGCGCCGCCCGCAGCGCGCCGTAATGTTCCAGCACGTTGATCATGCCGAGTGCGAACATCACCGCCGGAATCAGCCCCAGCGCAAACAGAAACCCGTCCATCGCGCCGCTGCCGCCGGTACCGCGAAAGGCGCTGGTCGCCGTGGTCAGGGTACCGTCTTCGAGGCTGGCTTTGCTGACCACTTTGCCGAAAGCCCCGTTGAGCGTGGTGAAATCAAACACGCCGTACCACTCTTTTCCCCCTAACAGGCCGGAGAAGAAAACGGCGGCGAAAGCCAGCGCAAAATAGGCGCCGGGCCCTACCTTATAGTCCTGAGGTATTGAACTTTTCATATCCTTTTCCTTGTTAACGTGCGAATACACAAGGGTATTTTGTTGATTATTTGCTCAGATAAGATGATTCAAATCATTTCGACAGAGGGCTTTGCCAGGAAAAAACCAAAAATGTGACGGGGGAGGAGAGAGGAAAACGCACGCGGAAGGCACGAAAGTGATCCGCTTAACACTGTGGCGTAAATATCTGGTTTGACCACACATTATTGCGTTTCAGAGTTGTTAAATTTTAAGCAGTGATCTAGAAACAAAATGTAACATCTCACTGTTTCACGCTAACGGACAACAACTATGAACAACTCAGGGAAATACCTCATCTGGGCAGTGCTCTCCGTTGTGGGCGCATTTGCTCTGGGCTATATCGCCCTCAACCGTGGTGAACAGATCAATGCGCTATGGATTGTCGTCGCTTCCGTTTGCATTTATCTGATCGCGTATCGTTTTTACGGGCGCTTTATTGCTGACAAAGTGTTGGCGGTAGATGGCACGCGCATGACACCTGCGGTTCGTCATAACGACGGGCTGGACTACGTCCCGACGGATAAAAAAGTGCTGTTCGGTCACCATTTTGCGGCGATTGCCGGGGCGGGGCCGCTCGTCGGGCCGGTGCTGGCGGCGCAGATGGGCTATCTCCCTGGGATGATCTGGATCCTCGCGGGCGTGGTGTTGGCCGGTGCGGTGCAGGATTTTATGGTGCTGTTCGTCTCGACCCGCCGCGATGGGCGCTCGCTCGGTGAGCTGGTGAAAGAGGAGATGGGCGCAACGGCCGGGGTGATCGCCCTGATCGCCACCTTTATGATCATGGTGATCATTCTGGCGGTGCTGGCGATGATCGTGGTGAAAGCCCTGACCCACAGCCCGTGGGGAACGTACACCGTGGCCTTTACCATCCCACTGGCGATTTTCATGGGGATCTACATTCGCTATATCCGCCCTGGGCGCATTGGTGAAGTGTCGGTGATTGGTCTGTTCTTCCTGGTCTTCGCGATTATCTCCGGCGGCTGGGTAGCGGAAAGCCCGACCTGGGCGCCGTACTTTGACTTTACTGGCGTGCAGCTGACCTGGATGCTGGTGGGTTACGGTTTTGTGGCGGCGGTTCTGCCGGTCTGGCTGCTGCTGGCCCCGCGCGATTACCTCTCCACCTTCCTCAAAATCGGTACGATCGTGGGGCTGGCGATCGGCATTCTGATCATGCGCCCGACCCTGACGATGCCGGCGCTGACCAAATTTATCGACGGCACCGGCCCGGTCTGGACCGGTAACCTGTTCCCGTTCCTGTTTATCACTATCGCCTGTGGTGCCGTCTCGGGCTTCCATGCCCTGATCGCATCTGGCACCACGCCGAAGATGCTGGCCAATGAAAATCAGGCCTGCCTGATTGGCTACGGCGGTATGCTGATGGAGTCCTTCGTCGCGATTATGGCGCTGGTCTCTGCCTGCATTATCGATCCGGGCGTGTACTTTGCGATGAACAGCCCGATGGCGGTGCTGGCGCCGGCCGGAACCGTTGACGTGGTAGCCTCTGCGGCGCAGGTGGTGAGCGGCTGGGGCTTTGCGATTACGCCGGAAACCCTGACCCATATCGCTAACGAAGTGGGGGAGCAGTCGATTATCTCCCGTGCGGGTGGTGCGCCGACGCTGGCGGTGGGGATGGCCTATATTCTGCACGGCGCGCTCGGCGGGCTGATGGATGTGTCGTTCTGGTATCACTTCGCCATTCTGTTCGAGGCGCTGTTTATTCTGACGGCGGTGGATGCGGGGACGCGCGCGGCGCGCTTTATGCTGCAGGATCTGCTGGGGGTGATTTCGCCGAACCTCAAACGCACGGATTCGCTGCCCGCCAACCTGCTGGCAACGGCGCTGTGCGTGCTGGCGTGGGGTTACTTCCTCCATCAGGGGGTCGTCGATCCGCTCGGCGGGATCAATACCCTGTGGCCGCTGTTCGGTATCGCTAACCAGATGCTGGCAGGCATGGCGCTGATGCTCTGCGCGGTGGTGCTGTTCAAAATGAAGCGTCAGCGTTACGCGTGGGTGGCGCTGCTGCCAACGGCGTGGCTGCTGATCTGTACGCTCACCGCAGGCTGGCAGAAAGCGTTTAGCCCGGACAACAAAGTCGGCTTCCTCGCGATCGCCAATAAATTCCAGGCGATGATCGACAGCGGCAAGATCCCGGCGCAGTATACGGAGTCGCAACTGTCACAGCTGGTGTTTAACAACCGTCTGGATGCTGGGCTGACAATCTTCTTTATGGTGGTGGTTGTGGTGCTGGCGTTGTACTCTCTGAAGACCGCGCTGGCGGCACTGAAAGAAGACAAGCCGACCGCGAAAGAGACGCCATACGAGCCGATGCCAGAAAATCTGGATGAGATTGTGGTTCAGGCAAAAGGGGCACATTAATCATCATGCCGGGTGGCGCTTGCGCTCACCCGGCCTGCTATTTTCACCACTCCGGGAACCGAATCATGTTCGATACCTTATCCAAAGCAGGGAAATACCTCGGCCAGGCGGCCAAAATGATGATCGGCGTGCCGGACTATGACAATTATGTCGAGCATATGCGGGTCACTCATCCGGACCAGACGCCAATGACCTACGAGGAATTTTTCCGCGATCGTCAGGACGCCCGTTACGGCAGCAAAGGCGGGGCGAAGTGCTGCTAACCCTCTTTCGGGTGATACAGACTGATCTGCTCCTGCGTGCAGCCGTAAATGGCCGCAAGTTTTTCACGCGTGCGCTTTTGCGGGCGTGAGTCGATCGCCTCGAGCTGTGAAACGGCAGACTGACTGATGCCCAGTTTGTCGGCAACGTCCTGTTGAGATAAGCCGCGCAAAATACGCCATGCAGCCTGCAGACTGACATTTTCTTTATGCATCACGTCGCAGACATCACCCGGTAGCTCGACATCATCATAGGTATCGTGCTCACACTCGATATCTTCCAGATCGCTATCCCTCTCGTCATCGTTTTCCGACAGCTGTAAACACATGCGCGAATATTCATGCCAGGGGATCACCACAAACTGCGTTGTTCCTTCATCATCCTGAATTAGCTGAACAGCCATAGGGCACAATCTCCTCATGCAGATAAGTGGTTGAGGTTCTGCGTTTAACGGATATGACCAGGCACTCGTCATACGCATCACCTCTTATGGTGAAAACAATCCTGTAATTGCCCACCCTCAGGCGGTAGTGATTTTCCGGAATCGTTAATTTTCTGATGTCCGGAGGGGGAGCCGATCGATCATTGAATTCAGAGAACTTATGAAGAATGCGTTTCTTCGCATGAGGTTCAATCCTGGCGAGCTCTCTTTCTGCGTTTTTTGACCAACAAATCGATTTGAATCTACGCACTTTACACCCACATTTTTTATAAGGAAATAATAAGACTATTAGACAATTTCCGAATTTCTTATGGGCACTGTAAGGCACAGAATTTGCGGGTGAAAGAGGCAAAATAGATGGCTGCGAGGCCCCTCGCAAGCGCCTCTGTCAGGCGACAGAGGCGTGCAAAAAACCTGGAATCAGGCCGGCAAAAAAGTCTCAGGCATTGAGGCCGCCATCCACATCCAGACCGGTGCCAGAGATTTGCCCTGCCGCCGGGCTTGCCAGGAAGGTGACCGCCGCCGCGATATCTTCCGGCTGGCCGTAATGACCGATGGCGATCAGCTGGCGCTGGGAGTCGGCCTGCTCGCCATCTTCCGGATTCATATCGCTGTTGGTAGGGCCGGGATGGACCAGATTAACGGTGATGCCGCGCGGTCCCAGATCGCGGGCCAGACCTCTGGTCAGGGAGTTAAGCGCCGATTTCGTCATGGAATAGACCGCAATACCCGGCTGGGCGACGCGGTTGGCGAGACAGCTGCCGATATTGATGATGCGACCGCCGTCAGACAGATGGACCAGCGCGGCCTGGGTGGCGATCACCACGCCGCGTATATTGACGTTGATAAGGGCATCAATGTCCGCCAGCGTCATGGACTCCAGCGGACCGCCGCGCGCAATCCCGGCGTTATTGACCAGAATATCCAGCCCACCGAGCGTGCGTGCCGCCTGCGTAACGGCATCCTGAATGGCCTCAGCGCTGGCGCTGTCTGCCTGAATGGCCTCGCTGTTTCGCCCCAGCGCCGCTATCTCTGCGGCGACGGCCTGGGCTTTATCAGCGGATTTTTCATACGTAATAACCACGTCGGCCCCGGCCTGAGCCAGGGATAGCGCGATGGCACGGCCCAAACCACGACTGGCGCCAGTAACCAGCGCCTTCTTACCCGTTAAATCGATCTGCATGATGACCTCGTTGCGAGAGTGGTGAGAATCATCATTAGGTATAGACGGTCGAAGCGATTAGCGGCTGAGGTTTTCCACCTTCACCAATGCGGCGTAAAGCGACTGGGGCGTAAGCGTCACCGGCAGAGAGTGAATCGACTCTACCGGGCGCAGCGTATGGGCGATCACCTTATCCAGTTCAGCGCGGTTGTTAATATCCACCTCCAGTTCGCGAAGGGTCGTTGGCAGATGAAAACGCTGATACGACGCAATTAACTGCGCGAGAACATCGTCCTGACCGAGAAGGGCGCTCTGCACCAGAATGCCGTAGGCCACTTTGGTGCCGTGAAGGAATTTTTCGGTCTGCGGCAGAACCGTTAAACCGTTATGCACCGCGTGTGCAGCCGCCACGCGGGTATAGCGCTCGCCCAGCCCGCCAACCATCCCGCCACCGGCGATAATGGCATCGACCACATCGCGAAACGCCTGGGTTTGTTCGCCGCGCGCCTGATCGGCCAGCGCCTGCTCGCTGCTCTCCAGCAGCACGTCGCGGATCGCCAGCGCGCCGTTAATGCCAAGCCGCACCGTCAGAGGCAGCGCTTCCGGTTTTGGTGCCAGCACCACCGCTTCGTACCATTTCGCCAGCGTGTCGCCGATACCCGCCAGCAGGTATTCCGCCGGGGCGTTGAGGATGATCTGTGGCTCGACCAGCACCAGGAAGTTGGCGTCATCGAAAATCTCAAACTGAAGCGCCTGACCGGCGTCGTTGTACCACACGGACAGCGGCGTCCAGGCCGCGCAGGTGGCGGCGATAGTCGGAATGCCAACGAACGGCGCACCCAGACGACGCGCCACGGCTTTGACCGTGTCCATCACTGCGCCGCCGCCTACGCCGATCACCACGCTGACGTCATCTCCCGCGTCATTCACCAGATGGGTGACATCCCGCTCGCTGCAGTGGCCCTTAAACAGCAGATGCTTCGCGCCTGCGGCGTGGAAGCTGTCAGGCAGGAACGGGCGGGCACCTTCGATGGCGCGTTCACCGTAAATCCACACCGCGCGGGACAACTGTTCCGGGGTGAAGAAATCGCTCAGGCGCGCAAGGCTGCCGTTGTGGGAGAAATAGTTTGCCGGGCCGGGTACGACGCGAATATCAGTGTGACTCATGAGGGTGTCCTTTTTGCGAAGCGCTAACCCGATGTTATGTCTGGACATCCGGATGGCTAATAATATTTAGCTTTATCTTATGCCTTTTCTATCATTGCCAGTCAACCCGAGCTGTGAAAAATTCCATAAATCAAAATATTAAATAAGAAGGAATGACAGCGGATGGGTTCCAGTCGCCTTGAGATGCGCGGTATCAGCCTGGCCTTTTCCGGCTTTCAGGCGCTGTCGCGCGTGGATTTCACCCTGACGGGCGGTTCTGTCCATGCGCTGACGGGGGCCAACGGGGCGGGAAAATCGACGCTGATGGCGGTGCTCTGTGGCACGCATGACCACTACGAGGGCGAGATCAGCATTAATAATCAGCCGGTGGCCATTCGTGAACCGCTGGACGCCAAACGGCTGGGCATTCACCTGGTGCAGCAGGAGGTGGACGTGGCGCTGATCCCGGGCCTCAGTATCGCCGAAAACATTATGCTCGATAATCTGGCGCAGCCGGGCCATCGCTACCGCTGGCGCGCGATTCGCGAGCAGGCGCAGCAGGCCCTGGCGCAGCTGGATATTTCCCTTAATGTCCGTCGTTCCATCGATAGCTGTTCGCTCGCCGAAAAGCAGCAAATTCTGCTGGCGCGGGCGTTGTCGCATCACTGTCGTTTTCTGATTCTGGATGAGCCGACCGCACCGCTGGACGCGCACGAAAGCGAGCGCCTGTTCGCGGTGGTCCGACGCCTGCAACAGCAGGGGATCGGCGTGGTGTTTATCTCCCATCGTATTCATGAGCTGAAAGCCATTTGCGACACCTTAACGGTGCTGCGCGACGGCAAGCTGATTGAGTCCGGGCCGATGGCGTCACTCTCCGGCGAAGATATCGTCGAGAAGATGCTCGGTCATGAACTGAGTGATATTTATCCGCCTGCGCGACCGCCGCACAGTGACGAAACCTTGCTGCGCGTGGAAGGGCTGCACGACGAAGCGCTGCTGAAAGATATCTCCCTGCACCTGCGCAAGGGCGAAATTCTTGGCATTGCCGGGCTTGCCGGGGCGGGAAAAACCGAGCTGTGCAAAGCGCTGTTTGGCGCCTCGAAAAGCCGCGTCGATCGCGCAGAGCTGAACCATCAGCCGTGGCAGCCGCGCGATCCGGCGGATTCTGTACTGCGCGGGCTGGCGCTGGTGCCGGAAGAGCGGCGCAAAGAGGGCATTTTTATTGACGAGCCGGTGAGCATGAATCTGGCCGTTAGCGCAGATCACAGCTTCTCGCGCTGGAGCCTGTTTGGACATCGTCAGGCGTGGCGCTGGGCTGAGGAGGTGATCGCCCGCGTCGGTATTCGTGCGCGGGGGCCGGGGCAGGTTTTACGTCGTCTGTCAGGCGGCAATCAGCAGAAAGTGGCGATTGGCAAATGGCTGCGCGGCAACGCCAGCGTACTGATTTTTGACGAGCCGACCAAAGGCGTGGACGTGAAGGCCAAAACCGATCTGTTCCAGCTGATTGATGGTCTGGCGCGCGAAGGCAAAGGGGTGATTTATGCCTCCGGCGAATTCGCCGAGCTGGTGGGATTATGCGATCGCATCTGCGTGCTGTGGGACGGGCGCATCGTGGCGGAAGTCGCCGGGGCACAGGCCCGCGAAGAGACATTACTTTATTATTCAACCGGAGGTACGGCGTCGTGAGCAAGGCCCTTTCAGTGAATGCGACGGCGTCGGGCCGTCAGCAGTTTTTCGATTTTCTCTACAAATGGGGCATGTTGCTGACCGTTGTCGCGCTGGTGGCGATTTTTGGCATCGCATCGGACAACTTCCTCGATCCTTTTAACATCATCAATATTTTACGCTCCATCGCCATCGTGACGGTGATTGCCATCGGGGTGTCGATCTCCCTGACCGTCGGCGGGTTTGATCTCTCCGTAGGCTCGACGGCGTCGCTGGCCAATGCGCTGGTGATTTCACTCTTCGTCTGGCACGGCTTCGGCACCACCGAGTCGATTCTGATCACCCTGGCGCTCTGTACGCTGGTCGGGCTGTTTAACGCCTTCCTGATTGTCATCCTGCGAATTCCGGACATGCTGGCGACCCTCGCCAGTCTGTTTGTGATTCAGGGCGTGGCGATGACCTACAGCTACGGCGGATCGATTACCGAAAACATGGTACTGCCGAGCGGCGACATGGCTGAAGGGACCATTCCGGCGGCGTTCGGGCTGCTCGGCCAGGTGCCGACCATTGTGATCATCATGCTGGTGGTGACGGTGCTGGCGCAGCTGGGTCTCTCCCTGACCACCCACGGACGACGCATGTACGCCATCGGCGGAAACCCGGAAGCGGCGCGCCTGTCTGGAATTCGTACCACGCGCTACAAAGTGGCGGCGTATGTGATTGCCTCTCTGCTGGCCGGTTTAGGCGGCATTTTGCTGGCGTCACGCATTGGATCTTCGCAGGTCAATGCGGGCGGCGGTTATCTGATGGACGCGGTAGCCGCGGCGTGGATTGGCTTCTCGCTGGCGGGTTCCGGCAAACCTAACGCGCTGGGAACTCTGGTGGGGGCGGTGATTTTAGGCGTGCTGTCGAACGGGCTGGTAATGCTCTCGGTTCCGTATTACGCCATGGACATTATAAAAGGGCTGGTGCTGGCAGTGGCACTGGCGATTACCTACATACAAAAACGTTAACAACACAATGGGATAACAGAATGAAAAAAATAGCACTCTCTTTGGTGGCGCTGGGGTTACTGACCGCGTTACCGGGTTACGCGGCCACCCCAGCCCCCGTTCCGGCGGCGATTGCCAATCATGACGGCCCGATTCGTATCGCGGTGATCCGCAACCTTGGCTCTGACGACAACACCACGCAGTTTGTCTCGGGCGCGATTCAGGAAGGGAAAAAGCTCGGCTTTAAGGTCAGCACCTTTTTAAGCAACGGCGATGACGCCAAATTCCAGGATTTCGTCAACCAGGCCATCAGCCAGAAATATGACGGGATTATTCTCTCCCAGGGCCGCGATCCTTACTCCACGGCGCTGGTGAAAAAGGCCGTGGATGCCGGGATCAAAGTGGCGGTGTTTGATACGGCCGTCAATGGTGAGATTCCGGGCGTGACCGTCACCCAGCAGGATGACGCCTCCCTGACGAATCTCTCCTTCGGCCAGCTGGCGAAAGATTTCAACGGCAAAGCTAATATTATCAAGCTGTGGGTCGCGGGTTTCCCGCCGATGGAGCGTCGTCAGACGGCGTACCAGGCGCTGCAAAAAGAGTATCCGGGCATCAAAGAGCTGGAGTCGATCGGCGCGGTGTCCTCTGACGTGCAGGGCGATACGGCGAACAAAGTGGGCGCGGTGCTGGCGAAGTACCCGAAAGGCCAAATCGATGCGATCTGGGGAACCTGGGATGCCTTCAGCCAGGGCGCTTACAAAGCGCTGAAAGAGAATGGTCGCACCGAGATCAAACTCTACAGCATCGATATTTCGAACCAGGATTTGCAGCTGATGCGTGAATCCGGCAGCCCGTGGAAAGTGAGCGTGGCGGTTGACCCGAAACTGATTGGCGCCACTAACGTGCGCCTGATCGCCAATAAAATCGCAGGTGAAACCACGCCAGCGACCTACGACTTTAAAGCGGCGGCAATTCCGCAGGCGCTGCTGGCGGCCCAGCCGGGTGCGGTCAATGTGGCGTCACTCGGAAAAATCATTCCAGGCTGGGGCCAGACCGAAGATTTCGTCGCGCCGTGGTTTGCGACCCTGGAAGCGAAGAGCAAATAATATTGCCCGGTGGCGCTGCGCTAACCGGGCCTACGTTCTGTAGGCCGGAGAAGGCGTAGCCGCCATCCGGCAAAAGGAACGGATATGTCCTCTCAATTACCTACACCGGAATACAGCCGCAATATGCGGCTCATCGGTCACAGCGATCAGGGCGGTCGCCCGGACGGCGTTCAGCTGATGGTCCATCGCGGCTTTGCCTACATCGGGCATATGGTGTCGCAGGGCTTTTCCATCGTCGACGTACGCGACCCGAAAAATCCCAAAGCGGCGGGCTACGTGGCTGCGCCGCCGGGTACCTGGAATGTGCACCTGCAGGCCCATGACGATCTGTTACTGGTCATCAACGCCCGCGATCTGTTTGCCGACGCCCGTTTTGCTGATGAAAAGGTCTACTACACCCGCCAGGTAGGGCACACCGTCAGCGACGTGCAGGACAAAGGCTGGAGCGCAGGGCTGCGAATTTTTGATATCTCCACGCCGGACAAACCGCGTGAGATTAGCTTCTTGTCCCTCGACGGGATCGGCATTCACCGCATCTGGTACGTCGGCGGGCGCTGGGCGTATGTCTCGGCGCTGATCGACGGCTTTACCGACTACATTTTCCTGACTATCGATCTTGCCGACCCGCGCAAACCGGAAGTGGCAGGCCGCTGGTGGCTGCCGGGGATGAATCAGGCGGCAGGCGAACAACCGGGCTGGCCAGAGGGCAAACGCTATGCGCTGCATCATGCGATCATCGCGGGCGATACGGCCTACGGCAGCTGGCGTGACGGCGGGCTGACCCTGCTGGATGTGAAGGACAGAACCCAGCCGAAGCTGATTAGCCATCGCAACTGGAGCCCGCCGTTTGGCGGTGGAACGCATACCGCGCTGCCGCTGCCCGACCGGGACCTGCTGGTGGTGCTGGACGAAGCGGTGCTCGATAACCAGGAGGACGGCGAAAAGCTGATCTGGCTGTTTGATATCCGCGAGCCGTCTAACCCGGTCAGTATCTCGACCTTCCCGCAGCCGGAAGAGACAGATTACGTGGCGAAAGGGGCGCACTTCGGGCCGCACAATCTGCACGAAAATCGGCCCGGGAGTTTTATCAGTTCGACGCTGATATTCGCCACCTACCAGAATGCAGGCGTGCGCGCGTACGACATTTCGAATCCGTACCGCCCGGTGGAAACCGGCGCGCTGGTTCCGGCCGCGCCGGAGAAGATGATGGACACACGCCCTCATCGCCCGCAGGTGATTCAGTCATGCGACGTGTTTGTGGATGCGCAGGGGATTATCTACAGCACGGATTACAACGGCGGGCTGTCGGTGATTGAGTATCTGGGATAAGTGTGACAGGCCGGGCAGGCGACATCGCCACCCGGCAAGGGTTACGGAATCAGCTGTACTGGCGAACACGCGCCACGAGTTCTTCGGCGCTGTCGATTCGGTCGGCAATCACAATCAACGCTCTGCCGAGCGTAATGGCGTGGCGCAGGCACTCGTGGCGCATCGCTTCGTCAGCAATGGTGTCGATATCCGCCACGTGCGACAGTCCCACGCTTCGGCGAATCAGCTCGGTGCCGCAAAAACCGATGGCATCGGTCCAGACCTTTTTCAGAAATTCTGACGCATAGCCCGGCACGCTCAGGGCCGCATCGCGGGTTTTTTCACGCGCCAGGGCCTGGAAACGTTCCGCGAAGGTGTTCCACAGCTCCTGAATATCCGTCAGGCGCTGCTCGCGGGCGGCAGCGGCATCGCGAATACCCAGATGGCCCGGCAGACCACAGAAGTTCAGCAGCAGATTGCCGATGGCGGTGCCGATATCAAAACCGATCGGCCCGTAATAGCCGAACTCGGCGTCAATCGCCTTCAGGCTGCCCTCTGCGACAAAAATCGAGCCGCTGTGAATATCGCCGTGCAGCAGCGCTTCGGCCTGCGAGAAGAAACGGTGCTTGAGCGAGGCGACGGCAATTTTCAGCCGATCGTCACTGCGCAGGGCGGCCACGTCCGCTTCCAGCGCCGCCGGATAGCTATTGCGTTCGTGGATCTGGTACGGATCGTTAAAGAACAGATCTTCGGTGATCTCACACATTTCCGGGTTGATGTACTTCGCCACCTGCGCCTTTTTGACGTGCGGATGGAGGTGAAAATCGCTGGTGTGGAACAGGGTGTGAGCGAGATATTCCCCCAGCTGACGCGAAGCCTGCGGGTACCAGACGCCGCTAATCAGCTCGCCGCGCCAGATTTTATGGCTGGAGAGATCTTCCATCACCATCACCGCCAGCTCCGGGTCGTAGTGATGGATTTTGACCGTGTGCTGCGGGCTGTGCTGGTAGTGCTCGACCAGGGTTTGCGCTTCGAGGCGGGCGCGATCCAGCGTCAGTGGCCAGGACTCACCCACGCAGCGCACGTAAGGCAGCGCCTGCTTGACGATGATACGGCTGACGCCGTCGGCATCGAAAATTTTAAACACCAGATTGAGGTTGCCGTCGCCCACTTCCTGCGCCTCCACCAGCGATGATGGGTCATCAAGGCCGCCGAACTGCTTTGCATATTCCACGGCGTCCTGGGCGGTAAAGGTACGGTATTGCGACATTGCCTGTTCCTCATCAGTTCTGGTAATAAAGACATTTAGACGTCTATACATCTGAATTTTATCCTGACACAATGTGATACAACAACGCAACAGAGAATTAACGACATGCAGACATTACAGACGACAAGCCTGCGGGTGGCGGGTAATCAGCTATTTATTCTCGACCAACAGGCGCTTCCGCAGGAGAAACGCTGGCTGGATGCCTCCACGGTAGAGGCGCTGGTTGGCCACATTCACGCGCTCAGAGTACGCGGCGCGCCGTTGATTGGGCTGTCTGCGAGCCTTTTGCTGGCGCTGCTGGCCGAGGCAGGGAAAAGCCGCGACGAGCTGGCACTGGCCCTCGACACCCTGCGGGCGTCACGCCCAACGGCCGTGAACCTGATGAACAATCTCGATCGCATGAAGCAGGCGCTGTGGCAGGAGGATTTTGTCCCTGCGCTGAGCGCTGAGGCCCTGCGGCTGATCGATGAGGATAAGCAGCTTTGCGACGCCATCGCTCGCGCCGGAAGCGAACTGGTGAAGCCTGGAAGCCGTCTGCTGACCCACTGCAATACCGGTGGGCTGGCGACTGCGGGCGTCGGTACGGCGCTGGGGGTGATTGCGGTTGCCCATCAGCAGGGAAAAATCGCTAATGTCTGGGTGGATGAAACGCGCCCGCTGCTGCAGGGCGGGAGACTCACCGCCTGGGAACTGGGCGAGCTGGGCGTGCCGTATCAGCTGATCACCGACTCCATGGCCGCCAGCCTGATGGCGAAAGGGCTGGTGGACGCAGTGTGGGTCGGGGCGGATCGCATTGCCGCCAACGGCGATGTGGCGAACAAAATCGGCACTTATTCTCTGGCGGTTCTGGCAAAATTCCACGGCATTCCCTTTTATGTCGCAGCACCGCAAACCACGCTGGACCCGAACTGTCCGAACGGTGATGCCATCCCTATCGAGCAGCGTGCGGCCAGCGAAGTAACGGGTGTTGCCGGGAGTTTTGGCGCGGTGCAGTGGGCTCCGGAAGAGGCGAAAGTCTACAACCCGGCGTTCGACGTGACGCCTGCGGCGCTGATCAGCGGGTGGGTGCTGGATACGGGCGTGGTGTGGCCGGAAGCGGTGGCAAAAGGGGAATTCGCCTGAGTGCGGTTATTCTTTTAGTGCATCCTTTGAGGAAGACCGAAACGTGACCCGTGATTCTGCTTTAACACTCGAACGCGTGCAAGGATGGGGCATCGTGCTGGAGCCGCTGGTTGTTGATGCGAACGGACTGAAGCGCTAAAAGCGTCTACCGCTGTAAAAGCCGGGTCAGCGTTCGCTGCGCCCGGCAAAGCGCTTAAGCCAGTCGCGGATAGCCATCCGCGATTTCACTTCCCGTGAACTGCGCAATCCATCCTTCCGGGTTATCGAAAATGCGGATCGCGGTGAAGTTGGGTTCGGAACCCATATCAAACCAGTGCGGCGTGCCGGCGGGTACGGAGATGAGGTCATTTTTCTCGCACAGCACCTGGTACACCTGGTCTTCGATGTGCAGACAAAACAGACCAGCCCCCTCAACAAAGAAACGCACTTCATCTTCGCCGTGAGTATGTTCGTTGAGAAACTTCGCGCGCAGCGCCTCTTTCTGCGGGTTATCCGCGCGCAGGCTGATGACATCCCAGCTCTGATAGCCTTTCTCCGCCACCAGTTTATCGATCGCGTGCTGATACGCATTAATCACCGTTTCCGGTGCGGGATCGCGGCCTAAATCGCGGTCGGCTTCCCAGCGTTCAAAACGCACGCCGCGGGCGTTGAGCTTTTCAGCGATATCACGGGCATCGGTGCTGTGCCACAGCGAGGCGCGGGTGTCGGTGTCGGAATAAATGGTCAAAGCGCTCATGAAGGGATCTGCTCCGGATTAATCTCGTCGAATTGGTGTACCTGATGGTGGTGGCTCGCGCCATCGTCATCACCGCGAATCAGCTGCAGGGTACGAAAACCTGCCTGCTCAGCGGCGTCCAGCTCCTGGTGAATGTCCGAGAGGAACAGGATTTGCGACGGGGCGGCGCCGATCTGCGCGGCGATGGTGGTGTAGGAGTGCACATCACGCTTCGCGCCCACGTGGGTATCGAAATAACCGCTGAACAGATGAGTAATATCACCTTCGTCGCTGTAGCCAAATAACAGTTTCTGCGCTGCGACAGAGCCAGAGGAATAAACATAGAGATCAATGCCTTGCGCTCTCCATTTTTCCAGTGCAGGCAAAACGTCCGGGTAGAGATGGCCCGTAAAATCGCCGTTGACGTATCCGTCCTGCCAGATGATCCCTTGCAGGGCCTTCAGGGCGGTGGATTTCCTGTCTTCATCCATAAACGTAAACAGGGTGTCGATAAGCTCGCTGATGCTGGCGTGGGGGCTGGCGATTTCATCACGCAGATTGTCCAGAATGGATTTCACCGGTTCGGCGTACTGCTGGGCGGTGACAAACGCCGCCAGCCGCTCGCGCGCATAGGGGAATAGCACATTGTGGACAAAACGAATATCGCTGGTGGTCCCTTCAATATCCGTCACAATCGCGCGAATCATAATCTCTCCAGTTGTCGTAAACGCATTTCGCATTCAAATAAGAATTCAAGGCCTTCAAGGTGACGGCGGGCTTCGGCCACATCGCGTCCCCAGCAGGTTAAGCCATGACCGCGCAGAAGAAAACCATAATTAAGTGGGGTTTCCTGTGCGTAATGGGCGATTCGCGAGGCGAGGGCGTCAATATCCTGGTCGTTGTCGAACACCGGAATAACGAGGGTATCCAGATGGGTGGTCTGCCCGCTGAGGGATTTTTGCATCTCAAACCCGCTGATGCGCAGCTCGGACGTTTTGGTCAGGCGCGACAGCACGGTGGCATTGACCGTATGCACGTGCAGCACCGCGTTGGCCTGCGGAAACAGGCGATAAATCAGCGTGTGCAGGCCCGTTTCCGCCGACGGTTTGCGCCCGGACGGCGCGCGGTTGGTTGCGATCTCCACTTGCAGGAAATCATCCGTTGTCAGGCTGCCCTTGTCTTTGCCAGATTCGCTCAGCCAGCACAGCGTGTCGTCCAGTCGCACGGACATGTTCCCGCCCGTCGCGGGGGCCCAGCCTTTTGCGCCAATCCAGCGGCAGGCGTCGACGAGTTGTGTGAGTTGCAGGTGGTCTGTCATTTTCCTTTACCCTCTCGGCAGGAATAATTATATGATTTAGACGTCTAAGCGTCTTGATTGCCAAAGACTAACATCGTGTTATAGTGGCAGCAACATAAGTATTACATGCAGGCACGACACAATGAGCAATAACCCGTTGATTCCAGAGAGCAAACTTCCCAATCTCGGTACCACCATCTTTACGCAGATGAGCGCGCTGGCCCAGGCCCATAACGCCATCAACCTTTCGCAGGGATTCCCTGACTTTGACGGCCCGACCTATCTGCAGGAGCGCCTGGCGCACCACGTGGCGCAAGGGGCCAATCAGTATGCGCCGATGACGGGCGCGCAGCCGCTGCGGGAGGCGATTGCCGATAAAACGGCTGAACTCTATGGCTACAAGCCGGACGCCAACAGTGAAGTGACGGTGACGGCGGGGGCGACAGAGGCGCTCTATGCGGCGATTACCGCGCTGGTGCGTACCGGTGATGAGGTGATTTGCTTCGATCCGAGCTACGACAGCTATGCGCCAGCCATTGAACTCTCTGGCGGCGTGGTCAAACGTGTTGCGCTTCAGCCGCCGCATTTTCGCCCCGACTGGCAGGCTTTCGCCGCGCTGCTGAGTGAGAAAACCCGTCTGGTTATCCTTAATACGCCGCACAACCCGTCGGCGACCGTCTGGCGCAAAGCGGATTTCGCGGCGCTGTGGCAGGCGATTGCTGAACGTGAAATCTATGTGCTGAGCGACGAAGTCTACGAGCACATCTGTTTTGCAGACGAGGGGCACGCCAGCGTGCTCGCCCATCCGCAGCTTCGCGAACGCGCCATCGCGGTGTCATCGTTTGGTAAAACCTATCACATGACCGGCTGGAAAGTGGGCTATTGCGTCGCGCCTGCGGCGATCAGCGCCGAGTTACGTAAAGTGCATCAGTATCTGACGTTTGCTGTAAACACCCCTGCGCAGCTGGCGCTGGCGGATATGCTGCGCGCCGAACCGGAGCACTATCGTGAATTACCGGCGTTTTATCGCGCGCGACGGGATCGGTTTGTGAATGCGCTGAGCAACAGCCGGCTGGAAATTCTGCCATGTGAAGGGACTTACTTCCTGCTGGCGGATTACAGTGCGATTTCCGATCTGGACGACGTCAGTTTTTGCCAGTGGCTGACCAAAGAGGCGGGCGTCGCTGCGATACCGCTGTCGGTATTTTGCGCCGATCCCTTCCCGCATAAACTGATTCGTCTCTGTTTTGCGAAGCAGGAATCGACGCTGTTAGCGGCGGCCGAGCGCCTGAACGCGCTGTGATTATTTAACGGTCCAGGCGTCTGAATAACGACGGTCTGCGAACAGTTCCAGCAGGCCGTTGATCTGTTTCAGGCGCAGCACTTCGTCGCTGTCCATCCCAAGCTCCAGCCCGATTTTCTCATTGTCCCAGCCGAGCAACACCAGTTCCCGGACAATCTCCGACATCGAGTGGATTTGATGGCGCCCGCGCGCGCGGTTGTGACGAATGGTGGCGGCCATCCGGTCGAACTTCTCCTGCCGTTCTTTACGCAGGCAGGTGACGGGCAGATAGCCCTTCAACTGACGTTTTAACGCCGCCCGGTGGCTGCCAAGCTCACGCCGATGGAAACCGTCCACGATCTCGTAATTATGCGGGCCGTTTTCAGTGACCAGGATCGGCTGCGTAAAACCATCCAGCTCCAGCGATTTGCTGAGCAGGCGTTTTTCCGGCGGGGCCACGGTATTGGGGTTGTAGTCGTTAGCGCTGATCTCTTCTTGTTTAATCCACAGTACGCAGTCGACGGGCTGTTCGTGAAAGGGGCTGAACTGGTGAATCGCCTGACGAAATGCGTTGATGGCCTCTATTTTCTTCTCTTCAGAAAGCGATTGCAGATAGTGCTCCATATCGTTAATTAATCGTTGTTGCATAAAATTCCCCACTGCTGGCGTTTGGTTTTCATTCGGTCACTGTAGCGCTGGTAATGCTTAGGTTTATTTGGGCTAAATGATAACGCCCGGCACCAATAATCATTATTAAGAAGTACCTTACAAATTCGCCGCCAGGAGGGAATGTCTTTTGAGCCAATATCCGCGTCCTGAGTGTCCGGTATATTTTCCATGCCCTGTTTTTGATACCAGTGCAAATAGACGGCGATTTTGTTGCGATAATGTTCTGCCGTGGCGACAGGCATACTGTCGAGTAATAACAAGGCATATTCCTGCCAGCAAAGATGATCGGGTTTGAGAATTTTACGATGGCCGTAAAAATGGTTGTCATGACCCGCGTATATGCCTCCGCTTCGCACACCGCTGACCCGCTCGCACATCGCCGCCCAGCGCTCCGGCTCCAGCACATGGTAGAGCCATAAGCCCTGGCGCTGCTCCGGGCCAAAGGGTTCGCAAATGCGCATATAGCGAAGGGGGACGCCCGCCTGGTACATCAGATTGTACAGAGGGTTATAGCTGCAGCCGGTTTTGGCAAACCAGGTCCAGATATCGGCGGTTTTCCAGTCGTAGATGGGATACATATACCAGGCGTGGCCGCCGGGGGCAAAGGTGGTCCAGGGTTTGTCGTCCGCGAACCGCTGTTTGCGCGCGCTGGCGATACTCAGAAAGCGGTTATAGGACTCGTCGGCGCGAATGCCGATCAGCACCGCGGCAGGGCGTTTTTGCGCATACCAGTCGGAAAAGGCTCTGACGAACGATTCGAAGGTCATCCCTTGCTGATAGAAATTGAAATAGTGCGGATCGGTAATGGCGTCTTCCGGCGGCTGGCGGACCCAGTCGGTGCCCGGCTCCCAGCACTGCCACTCAGGCTGAAATTGTGACAGAGAGTTTTGCGTAGTGAGAGGCAATGCCACCCAGTAAAAGTGATCGATGACGTCGGAATAGTGCGCCCGCATGTTCTCGACATGTTCGATGGTGTAAGTAAATTGCGCCTCCCAGTCGATAAACAGAACGCTGATTTTCCGTTTCTGTTTACGCGCCCGCTGCGCCGTAAGATGCAACATAATGGTGGAATCTTTTCCACCGGAAAAAGAGACGCAGACTTTCGATAAGTTTTCGAGCGTCCAGTCGATTCTCTCTATTGCGGCGTCGAGAACATTCAGTTTAAGAGGATATTTATAGATGGACATAATCAATCTCTTTATGACTTTTTTGCCATATCATTACTTCGTCGGGAATGACGGGGTGATAATAAAGCAATTCCCCTGCATGTAAAAAGAAAGTTGTCCTTAAATAAAATTTGATTGGATAGTGCCCTGGTGTTTTGTGATAACACTCGGTTTTGTGCTGACTGAAATATTATGTTTCACAATATGCATTAAATAAAATACATCCATGAAAATGTTTCTGGCTATTAATAATAATTGGACTGCATGGGTTGCGGCGCATTAATAATAATTTTGTATTTTATAATGGGTAAATACAGCATCAAGGGCAAATTTATTTCCTCGGGAGAATAGAGGGCAGAAGGGGCGTCAACATCGTTATTCGGAAAAACCTATCACAGCCATAGACAGGAATGACCCGGTCGTGGATTGCTCAATGCCTGCGCGGGTGGTGTAATCGATACCGCTGTTACGACCTGACTCAGGTTCTGTAGAGCGCAACGCAACGCCAGCTCCGGCTGGCACTGAAGGTACCTACGGGGAATTCAGGTATCAGGGCCGCCCGTTGGGGCGGCCTTTTTACTTTTGGGCTACCCAACACCATTCACAACGTTGTCGGTTCGGGTTGTAAGGTATGACTGATTGATTTGATACGGCAAACGCATTAGCACCATCAGTCAAAGTTCGTTACCTTACATCTCAACGAAAACACGGAGGAAGTACAGATGTCTTTGATTAACACTAAAATTAAACCTTTCAAAAACCAGGCGTTCAAAAACGGTGAATTCGTCGAAGTGACCGAGAAAGATACCGAAGGTCGCTGGAGCGTGTTCTTCTTCTATCCGGCAGATTTCACCTTCGTTTGCCCGACCGAACTGGGCGACGTAGCGGATCATTACGACGAACTGCAGAAACTGGGCGTGGACGTTTACTCTGTTTCTACCGACACCCACTTCACTCACAAAGCATGGCATGGCAGCTCTGAAACCATCGCGAAAATCAAATACGCGATGATCGGCGACCCGACTGGCGCCCTGACCCGTAACTTCGACAACATGCGTGAAGATGAAGGCCTGGCTGACCGCGCCACCTTCGTTGTTGACCCGCAGGGCATTATCCAGGCTATCGAAGTTACCGCTGAAGGTATCGGCCGTGATGCATCTGACCTGCTGCGTAAAATCAAAGCAGCACAGTACGTGGCGTCTCACCCAGGTGAAGTGTGCCCGGCTAAATGGAAAGAAGGCGAAGCGACGCTGGCTCCATCTCTGGACCTGGTTGGCAAAATCTAAGATTTCCCTCTTTTTCACGCTCAGGCGCGAAATCCAAAGGAAATTGACGACGATTGGCGGGTGCATTGTGGCACCCGCTTTTTTGAAATTTTTACGTTATCTCATGTAAGTCGCATCGCGGCGGCGCTAAGCGAATCCCAGGAATAAGTGACCGGGGCGCGAAGGCCGCCAGCAAAGAGGCGGGTTACATGAGGAAACGTAAAGCAGGAGATTAACGATGCTCGACACCAACATGAAAACCCAGCTCAAGGCCTACCTTGAGAAACTGACCAAACCTGTTGAGCTGATTGCCACGCTGGATGACGGCGCTAAATCGGCAGAAATCAAGGAACTGCTGGCGGAAATCGCCGAACTGTCACCAAAAGTGACCTTTAAAGAAGATAACAGCCTCGCGGTACGCAAGCCGTCATTCCTGATTACTAACCCGGGTTCTGACAAGGGGCCGCGCTTTGCAGGTTCTCCGCTGGGGCACGAATTTACCTCCCTGGTACTGGCGCTGCTGTGGACCGGTGGGCATCCGTCGAAAGAGGCACAGTCTCTGCTGGAGCAAATCAGCAACATCGACGGCGATTTTGAATTTGAAACCTATTACTCGCTCTCGTGCCATAACTGCCCGGACGTGGTGCAGGCGCTGAACCTGATGGCGGTGCTTAACCCACGCATCAAACATACGGCCATCGACGGCGGCGTATTCCAGAACGAAATCACCGATCGCAACGTGATGGGTGTTCCGGCGGTATTCGTCAATGGTCAGGAGTTCGGCCAGGGGCGTATGACGCTGACGGAAATCGTCGCCAAAATTGATACCGGTGCCGAAAAACGTGCGGCGGAAGAGCTGAATAAACGTGATGTTTACGACGTGCTGATTGTCGGTTCCGGCCCGGCGGGTGCGGCGGCGGCGGTCTATTCTGCCCGTAAAGGCATTCGTACCGGCCTGATGGGTGAGCGTTTCGGTGGCCAGGTGCTCGACACCGTCGACATCGAAAACTACATCTCGGTCCCGAAAACCGAAGGTCAAAAGCTGGCGGGTGCCCTGAAAGCGCACGTTAGCGATTATGAAGTGGATGTGATTGATAGCCAAAGTGCCAGCAAACTGGTTCCGGCAGCGCAGGAAGGTGGCTTACACCAGATTGAAACGGCTTCCGGCGCGGTGCTGAAAGCGCGCAGCGTGATCATCGCCACCGGCGCAAAATGGCGCAACATGAACGTCCCTGGCGAAGATCAGTATCGCACCAAAGGCGTAACCTACTGCCCGCACTGCGACGGCCCGCTGTTTAAAGGTAAACGCGTGGCGGTGATTGGCGGCGGTAACTCCGGCGTTGAAGCGGCTATCGATCTGGCGGGTATTGTGGAACACGTTACCCTGCTGGAGTTTGCCCCGGAAATGAAAGCCGATCAGGTGCTGCAGGATAAAGTGCGCAGCCTGAAGAACGTCGATATCGTGCTGAACGCGCAGACGACGGAAGTGAAAGGCGACGGCAGCAAAGTGACGGGCCTTGAGTATCGCGACCGCGTCAGCGGCGATGTGCACAGCGTGCCGCTGTCAGGGATTTTCGTCCAGATTGGTCTGTTGCCAAACACCACCTGGCTGGAAGGCTCCGTTGAGCGTAACCGTATGGGCGAAATCATCATCGACGCCAAGTGTGAAACCAGCGTGAAGGGTGTCTTTGCGGCGGGCGACTGCACGACGGTGCCGTACAAACAGATTATCATCGCCACCGGCGAAGGGGCGAAAGCGTCATTAAGCTCGTTTGATTATCTGATTCGCACCAAAACAGCATAATAAAAGAAAGTAAGGCACCACCTGCATCAGACAAAACCCCGCGCAAGCGGGGTTTTTCTTTTGGGCGTTAGCGAACGACCATCACCGGAATATGGGTGTGGCGAATCACGCTTGAGGCATTCGAGCCGAGCAGGTGGGTGCTGATGGACGGATTACGCGAGCCGATCACCACCACATCGGCTTTCAGTTCGTTCGCCATTTCATTGACCGCATCGCGAACGCTGCCGAAACGCACGTGGGTTTTAATCCGTGACGGATCGAGGGTGAAATGGCCGACCATGGTTTGCAGCCGCGCTTCGGCTTCGTGCTGAAGATGCTCTTCAAAGCGGCGAACATCGGCTGCAAAGCGGTGCAGGCTCAGGCTGGCCGAACCGGGCAGGACGTGCAAGAGGTGAATCACGCCATCCTGCTGCGCCAGAAACTCAGCATGGCGGACGGCTTTGTCGCTCAGTTCCATTTCGAAAACATCAACCGGCATAATAATTGTCTGATACATACCCGTTTCTCCTTGTTTATAAACGCTCGATTCATTCAATCACAAAATAATATGGTTTTCTGATATCTGTCAGACACTTTTCATATCGTGGCGTTATTTGACGTTTCTTTGCGGAATTCAGGCGGGGGGGAAAGGCTACCAGTGACGCTCAAGATATAGCACGGCCGTGACGATAATCGCCAGTAAAATTAAATAGATAAGAGAAATGACTTCTATCTCATCCATAGAAGACCCTGGGCCGTTGAAACGGATTAAGCCTGGATGAAGATAATTTTGGCTTCTATAGGAAATAAAGGTGATTTTACGGAAAGAGGATGCGGGTGCATCCTCTGGGAAACGCGATTATGCGCTTATTCAGATGAGATTAACGAAGGTAATCGCCGGCCGCTTCTGGCTGGTAGAGCAGTTCCAGCACTTCCAGATGCGCGGAGGCGCCGCCCGGTAACTCCCAGTGAATGGTGTCGCCGGTACGCAGGCCCAGCAGCGCGGCGCCGACGGGGGCGAGAACGGAAAGCTGCGTGCTGCTGTCGGTCATCTGCGCAGGATAGACCAGGGTGCGCGTGCGCTCATCGCCGGTGGTCAGATCGCGGAATTTCACCTGGCTGTTCATCGTCACGACGTCATGCGGCATGGTTTCCGGGGTACACATCTGTGCCCGGTCCAGCTCCGCGTTCAGGGCGTCGGCAACCGGCAGTGAAGCAAACTCTGGTTTTTCCAGAAGGCGGTCGATACGTTCTGCGTCGAGTTCATTAATGATAATTGTGGGTCTGGACATTTATTACTCCATGTCGTTAATGCTGCGTGTACCGCAGAAACCAATCCAAAAGAAAACCCTCGCCGTCTGGCAGCGAGGGTTTTATCTGTTCTGATGATACTGGCTGTGCACGCAACTTTGAAGTGATCAATGTCACATTCGTTGCGCAGATGAATTTTATGATTGGAATGATTTCATCGCGGCTGCTGTACCGGGCCAAATCCCACGGCATAATGAGGTTCTGACTACTCACCGGAGAGCGTAATGTACTTTTATCAGCCTTCGCAGGGACATGGTTTACCGCACGATCCTCTGAACGCCATTATCGGCCCTCGGCCCATCGGCTGGATTGCCTCGCAGAATGCCTCGGGGCAAACCAATCTCGCACCCTACAGTTTCTTTAACTGTTTTAATTACCGTCCGCCCATTATTGGTTTTGCCAGCAGCGGCTGGAAGGACAGCGTGCGAAATATCGTCGAGACAAAAGAGTTTGTCTGGAACCTTGCCACACGTGAGCTCGCAGAGGCGATGAACGAAACCTCGGCCAGCCTTCCTCACGGAGAAGACGAATTTACCTTTGCCGGGCTGACAAAAGCCGAAAGCGCACTGGTCAAAGTGCCGCGCGTGGCGGAAAGTCCGGTGAACTTTGAGTGTAGGCTGTCGCAATGTATCCAGTTGACTGGCGCAGATGGAACGGCGATCGATAGCTGGCTGGTACTGGGTGAAGTCGTCGGGATCCATATCGCCGAGTCGCTGCTGGAAGAGGGCATCTTTCAGACCGCGAAGGCCAACCCGATTCTGCGAGCGGGAGGCCCAACGGCTTACTATTCGATAAGCGAAGACCACCGCCTGGATCTGGTGCGCCCGGATGCGCGCAGGGGATAGTATGGCTGAGCGCCCCTTGCCCGCCGACCAGCAGTTTTTTGCTGACCTGTTGAGCGGTCTGGTACTCAATCCGCAGCAACTGGGCCGCGTCTGGTTCGCGCATCGACCTGCCACGCTGCCTGCGGGCAGTGTGAGTGTTGAGTGGCCACGGCTGGAGGTGGTGCTGCGTGGTGAATACGAGAACCGGCTTATCGCGGAGCTAAAGCTGATTGGGCAGGGGGAGATGCTGTTTCTTCCCGCACGTGCCGTGACGATGTCGACGTTTGAAAAGCCGGTCATGCTGCTGAGTATTGTCTTTGCCCCTTCCTGGCTCGGTCTGGCGTTTCACGACTCCCGTAGCGGGCAGACCGGGTATCCGCAGCGAAAAATAGAGTTGCCGCATCCGGAGCGGGGCGAGCGCACGGCGATGCTGATGGCGCTGACTCATCTGAGCGCCTCGCCGCAGGACCAGGCCATTATTCAGCCCCTGACGCTGAGCGTATTGCACTGGTGCCGGAAGGTGGTGTCCACGAGACCAGAGACGGGTTTATCGCGCGGGGATTTTCTCTATCAGAGCATCTGCAACTGGGTACAGGAAAATTATGCCGGGCCGGTATCGCGTGAGAGCGTCGCCGCGCTATTTACCATCACCCCTAATCATCTCTCCCGCCTGTTTTCGCAGCATGGAACCATGAGTTTTGTCGATTATGTGCGCTGGGTGCGGATGGCAAAAGCGCGTACGATTTTACAAAAGTACCACCTGCCCGTGGGCGAAGTGGCGAAACGCTGCGGCTACCCCGACAGCGACTATTTTTGTCGACTGTTCCGGCGCCAGTTTGGCCTGACGCCGGGTGAGTACCGCGCACGTTTTCAGTAGCGGTCAGAAGCTGAGTTCAGCATTGAGCAAATCGAGGATCTGCTGCGGGGTATTTGCCGCAAACAAAGATTCGCGGAATGCTTTGTTCACCAGTTTTCGCGCGAGCTGAGAGAAGACTTTTACATGGTTTATCCCTTCCTGCGTGCCAAGCGTCAGCATAATCACCAGCTCCACCTCGCCCATATCTGACTCCCAGTCGATGGGCTTTTCCAGGCGTGCGATGCTAATGCTGGAATGGCGTATCCACTGGGATTTGGTATGCGGAATGGCCACGCCGAAGCCCACGGCGGTGGTCACAATTTCTTCGCGCTGCCAGAGATCTTCTTCCAGCTCTAGCGGATTCTCCGTGCGCCCCTGAATAGCCAGATTGCCGCACAGAAACTGCAGAACCTGCTCCTTTGACGCGAGCGGTTCGTTCACCACGATATTCTCAAGCGCCAGCAGCGGGCGCGCAGGCTCTTGCGGTGTAAATTCGGTGAGCAGCGTCTCTATCTCCTCGGCGCTGCGGCATTCGCAGGCACTGTCGGCCAGCGCCTGGCAGGCACCGCTCTCAAGCTGGCGTAGCTGCGCTTTTACCGGCGGAATGCGCGGGCCGCTCATACTGAACTCATCAATCCCCAGCCCCAAAAGCAGCGGAAGATAGCGACGTTCTCCGGCGAGTTCTCCGCAAATTCCCACCCATTTTCCGTGGCGGTGGGCGGTGGTAACAATCTGGCGCACCATGCGTAAAAATGAAGGCGTGATCGGATTATAGAGCGGCGACACGCGCGGGTTGTTGCGATCCACCGCGTAGAGATACTGGGTCATATCATTCGATCCGATGCTGAAAAAATCCACCTCATCGCAGAAGTGATCGATGATATAGCAGACCGAAGGCACCTCGACCATAATGCCCAGCGGCAGGTGGGAGGTATGGCGTAGCCCTTGTGCTTTCAGCGCTTCCTGCACGTTTCGCAACTCCTGTTTCACCCATAAAATCTGATCGAGGCTGTGCACCATGGGGATCATCAGCAGGGCGTTACCGCTCGCACCGGCCCGCAAAATGGCGCGCAGCTGCGTGCGAAAAAGGTCGACAAACTCAGGGTAAATACGCACCGCGCGGTAGCCGAGAAACGGATTCTCCTCTGGCGGAATATTGAGCCAGGGGATCTGCTTATCCCCGCCGATATCCATGGTGCGGAAGATGACCGGCTTGCCTTCGGCAGACAATAGCACCTGCTGGTAGGCTTCAAACTGCTCCTGCTCGTCCGGGGCGGCGTCGCGATCCATATACAGCATTTCTGTGCGAAACAGTCCTACGCCCTGCGCGCCATTGGCAAATGCGCCGGGTGCCTCCAGCGCGCTGCCGATATTGGCGGCGATCGCCACCGGGATATTATCCCGCGTCACAGCGGGAAGCCCGGCGTCTTTGATCTGCTGATGATGACGTTTGTCGGCGAGGCGCTGCGCCACGCTGTAGTAATGGCTGACGGCCTCGTCAGGGGCTACCACCAGCACGCTGCACACGCCGTCCAGAATCACCTCTTTGCCGATATCCGCAGCCAGCGATGCCACCGTGATCCCGCTCATCACCGGCACTGATGCCGCACGCGCCAGAATCAGGGTGTGCGAGGTGCGCCCGGTTTTCTCCAGGATCATCCCCTTAAGCTGGCGGGTGTCGAGGCTTAAAAACTGGCTGGGTGTGAGGTCTTCTGCCGCCAGAATGGTCGGCGTCTCGAGGGTAAAGGGGGTCGTTTGCTGAAGCTCTGGCCAGGTAATACTCAGCAGTTGTTCGCTGATGTCGCGGATATCGCTGACCCGCTCGCGAAGATAATCACTGGCGGAAAGCGAGAGTTTGTCGCAGATCTGCTCCATATTGCGAATGATGGCATTCGCCAGGCTCAGGCGTTCTTCGACGATCAGACGACGGATATTCGCACCAAACTCGTCATCCTGAATAAGTGACAGATGGGCACTGATGATGGTTTTACTCTCGCCGTCAAGCCCACGCAGGCGCTGGTTGAGCTGTTCAGCGAGGGTCGCCAGGCTGTGCTCCAGCCGCGTGATATCTTCCGGGCTTGCCGGACGCTGGCGATAGCGCTCGAGGTTATCGCTTTGTAAACGGCGAAGGGTGCCCGAGCCAATGCCGCTGGCAAGCGTAATGGCCTCGCGTAAATGGGGATTGAGCCGCACCAGCGAGCGGGGAAGGGGATGCGCGATATGAGGCGCATCGCCCGACGGGATGCTGTCGCTATCGATAAACGCGACATTGAGATAATGCTCCAGCACGCGTCTGGCCTGCTCTTCGTCGCTACCGTTGATTTCAAGTACACAGCTGTCGTTAAAGAGCGTACCGGTACTGATAAGCGCAAGCGAGCTTTTGGCATCCGCGTGGGTGTTCAGACGTTTGTTAATAAAGCGGATGTCGCTACGCCATGCGCTGCACTGCTCTTTCAGCGCCCAGGCCGGGCGAGCGTGCAGGCCGTTTGGCAACGGACAAAAAAACTCAATCGATAACATGTTTACCTCCGTTCAACGTGAGATCAGCATCTGAAGTCCGTCAGATGATCCACGGTCTCACGATTCAGACGAGCCAGCAGGGCAACCAGCAGCTGGTGGGTATGGTCAATATCCTGGATGTCAGCAATGGATGCAGCACAATGACCGTGCCGGGTCGGCGGCCCGAGTACCACCGCCGGGACGCCGGTTCCGCAAAGATGGATTGCGCCTGCGTCGGTGCCGCCGTTGCTGAACATATCTTTTTGCAGCGCAATGCCCTGAGCCAGAGCCACCTCCTCAACAAAAGCGGTGAGCTTCGGCGGGGCAACGTGTGATTTGTCATACAGCACCAGCATGGGGCCGGCCCCCGTCTGGCGGTGATTTGCAGAGCTATAGTCGAAGTTTTTGGACCAGCAGGCGGTGTCCAGCACCAGGGCGAGGTCAGGATTCACGACCCTGCTTGCCGTCTGTCCGCCGCGCAGCCCGACCTCCTCGCTTGAGCTGGCAACCAGCCACAGCTCACAGTCCAGCGGTATGGCGTGCAGCTCACGCAAAAGGGTAATCAGCAGATAGCAGCCGAGACGGTCGTCAAACGCTTTGCCCATCACCCGGCCGTGAGGAAGGGGCTGAAAAAGGGTGTCGAAAGTCACCCGATCGCCCGCATCAATGCCTGCCGCCAGCACCTCGTCGGCGCAGGTCGCCCCGATATCAACGCGCAAATTCTCTACCGTCTCGCCTTTCGTCTCGCCGTCCAGTAATCCGGGGATTTTCCGCCCGTCGCGCGTAGTGATTCTGACAGGCTGCAGAGTGCGGGCCATCATGCGGACATTGCCGACAGGCAACACCTCGATGGCCCCCTCTTTTGTCACGGAGCGCACGATAAAACCCACTTCATCCATATGGGCGCACACCATTACCTTCGGCCCATCGCTGCGGTTGACGCGAATGAGCACTGAGCCTAGCCCGTCAAACCGGACCTCTTTCGCGTAACGTTGCGCTTCAGCCAGCAGGATATCGCGCACCTCTTGCTCAGAGGCGGCGATGGCATCGGCCTCACTCAGTTTGCGCAGAAGTTCTGTGTCCATTAACGTTCCCCTGTTGTCAGTAGCGTTTTGTCCATGGTGTAGAGAACCTCAGCGCCAGTGGGCGTCACCAGTACCACATCCTCAATACGCACCCCGCCCAGGCCGTCAAGGTAGATCCCCGGCTCAACGGTCAGCAGCATACCGGGCTGAAGCAGGGTGGTGTCGGTGGGAGAGAATCTCGGATTCTCATGCACATCGATACCAACCGCGTGCCCGGTGTTATGACCAAACTGCGGGCCGAACCCTGCGCGTTCGATAATCGTTCTGGCTGCAGTATCAACCTGGTGACAGGCGACGCCGGGGCGAATGGTGGCGATGGCGGCGAGCTGTGCCTCAAGCACCGTCTGATACACGCAATAGAGAGGATGGTCCTCAGGCTTCTGGCCGTGTCCGGCGACAAGGAATGTCCTCGTCATGTCCGAACAATATCCCTGGTGTTGGGCGCCAAAATCGAGAGTGACCATCTCTCCTGCGTTTATCACTTTGTCGGAGGCCTTACCATGCGGCAGCGCGCCGCGCGTTCCGCTGGCGACGATGGTATCGAAGGAGGGTTTATCTGCCCCCTGTTGCTTCATAAACCATTCCAGTTCCGCTGCCACCTCGCGCTCGCGCATACCGGGCTGAATCACGCGACGAATATGCTGCGCCGCGCTATCGGCAATCCGGCAGGCCGCGCGAATCGAGGCGATCTCCTCAGCGGTTTTGATCTGCCGTAAGACGTCGAGGGAGATACTGCAAAGCTTCGCATCCAGCGTATTGCGCCAGTGGGTTCCGGTCTGCCAGCTGACCTGTTCGCCTTCAAAACCCAGTGTGGCGATCCCTTCGCGGGCAATCAGCCGGTTCACTACCCTGGTGAGCGGGTTTTCTGCATCCAGCAGGTGCAGGTGATAGCCGCTCACACGGGAGGCGATGTCGCTGTAATAGCGAAAATCCGTCAGGATATGCGCGCTTTTATCTGTTATCAGAACAAAACCGGAACCGGTTGAAATACCCAGATGCGGCTGCTTGTTCTGGCGCGAGGAGATCAGCACGCCGTCCAGATTTTCTGCTGCAAGCCAGGCGCGCAGCCTTGTCAGTAATTCCATCTCATGACCTCGTTACAGCGTATCGACGGACAGTTTTCCGCGCTTATGCATGTTGTTACGTATCAGCACCACCAGCAGGGCGGAGATCGTCGCGCCAACCAGAATGCTGAGCATGTAAGCTCCTAGGTTGGTAACCAGCGGCCATGCCCAGATAGCGGATTCCGGGAACCACTGCACGGCACCGAGCGCTGTTGCCGTCATCGCTCCGGCAATTGCGCCCACCATATAGGCCGGTAGCGTGGCGAGCGGGTTTTCCAGCAGGAAGGGGATTGCCCCTTCGCTGATACCCATGAACGCCAGAAACATTGCCGTTTTTCCCTGCGGGTAAAGCTGCGGGCTAAACAGACGTTTGCCGGTCAGACGATGGTCGATTAACGTCGCCAGCCCCAGACCAATCGGCGGGATAACAATCGCGACGGCGCGGGAGGTGATCGGTAATACGTGATCGGTGGTTAGCCCAAGCCCGACAAATCCCGCCGCTTTGTTGATCGGCCCACCGAGATCAATGGCGGTCGCCGCCGCCATGCCGATGGCGTACATCATCGAGCCAGACTCGCCTGCGGCCAGCAACAGCGTGCGCATGCCTGCGTTCAGCCAGCCGCCAACAGGCGTAATGACGTAATACATCGCCAGCATCACAAATAGCGCGGAGAGGATCGGAATCAGAAAGGTGCTTTTAAACGCCAGCAGATACTGGGGAAGGTTAATTTTGTTGTTCAGCCATTTGACCAGATAGCCCGCCGCAATAGCGATAATCAACGCGCCAATAAAGGTAGAAGGCACAGGTTTGGTGGCAAGCCAGGTGAGTTTTTCCGGGTCGAAATTTAGCACCAGCGTCGGTTGGGTGGAGACCAGCCCGCCGATAAAACCGGCCGGGAAGGCCAGCTTGCCGCCGATAGAGTTGGCGACAAAGGCAGAAAACATCGGGATCGCGAAGCTAAACAGCAGCCCGCCGAAGGATTCCGTCAGGTAACCAAACTTCAGCACCGACAGATTAAAACCCGTGAAGTGGCCGGAGTTCAGCGCATCCAGAATGCCCGTGTCCGGCGGGATCTCCAGCCAGACATAGGCGATGAGCTGCGAAATGGCGAGGATCACCCCGCCCATGATCAGCGTAGGTACCATGCGGGAAATTCCCGACATAATGTGCTGTGGAAGTTCTTTCCAGAAGGTATTGCCCGTTGCGGCGGGCGCGGGGGTGAGTGCGAGGGTATCGCCTTCGTGACCGTCCGACCGAACCGCACTGCGTTTTTTAATTGCCATAACCAGGACCCCTGAGGTGGAGGATTATTGTTGTTCTGCAGCAATCATTTCTTCGATTTCTTTCAGGGTTCCCGCCGCGTTTTTAATGGCGTCCTGAAGGGTAATTTCGTACACGTCCCGCGTTTCAAAGCGTTCGTTGTCTTCTGGGGTGATCGCGATGGCATGAATAATAATGTCCGCCCCTTCGATATCCTGTGGCGTTAAGCGGTTCTGGATGCCATCCGCCCCCTGGGTTTCAATTTTGACTTCGTAGCCAGCTTCTACCGCGGCCTCTTCCAGCGCCTGAGCCGCCATAAAGGTATGTGCCAGACCCATCGGGCAGGCGCACAACGCAATCAGTTTTTTAGCCATGTGAACATTCTCCTGTAGATGACACCGCGATTATGGCGGGGAGGTTTCAGGGTTGTTTACCGGATAAATGATGCATTAGCTGGAGAGATGAGGCGTGAGATCAGAAGTGTGACGCTTATCGTCATATAAGGGAAAAGGATGAAACGCCGGGTGCGGGTGCCCCCGGCAGAAGATCAGTAGCCGACTTTATCAATGACAAACTGTTTGCCGCAGTTGCCAGGGTGCGGCTGGGGCGCAAACGACGCCGATGAGAGCGGCGCGTTGATGGTCGCGGCTTTGAGCGAAAGCTGCAGTTCGGTGAGATACGCCGGGTTATTGTTGCAGGTCAGCTTGACGGCTTTAACGGATTCTTTGCCCCAGCTTTTGGCGACGGCCTCGTCAAAATCGCGGCGAGAAACCGTTTTGCCGTAATGATCAGCAAGGAATTTCCCCAGCGCGCTGCTTTTCACCTCCTGATTCATGCGCACCATAGTGCCAAAATAGGCGTCAGGATCGAACCCAAAGCAGACGCCGTGCTTGGCGTATTCATAGCGTTCCAGACAGGACTCTCCGCCCGCGCCCGGCATTACGCCGTTGAGTTTTGCGGCGGCTTCGAAGGATAGCCCGGTTTCGGCAGCGGCGCATTTACGGCTGGCTCTGGCTTCTGGCATGTTGGGGACGGGGCGAGTGGCGCAGCCAAATCGCATCCAGCGGCGATCGTCCACCCCGCGAGAGGCGATAGATTTGGGCAGGCTCGGCCACAGGCCGTGAACCGTCAGAAAATCCGTTTTGGTTGTGCTCTCTTTTTGCAGGCGGCACTCGTCAGGCTCATTGCGGTTGCGGTCGTGCATGCTCTGGCAAAAACCGGTCTGCCAGGAGAGGGCAAGGACGTAGCGATCAAAATCGGCATATTGTGTGGCCTGAAGCGGCGCGGCATGTGCTGAGAAGGCGCACAGGGCAAGGGCGGTTGCACTGAACCGGAGAACGATATCCTTCCTGAACATTTGAATTCCTGATGATTAAAGGGAAATTAATTCCAGGAACTTATTAAAGCACAAAAAGCGCCCGCAGGCGCTTTTTGTGCCCGGCGGCGCGGGCTGAGGGTAAGGCAGGCCTGCCTAGCGCAGCGCCGCCAGGCCCATCTTTTATCCCGCGACCGTACCCGGCACGAGGATTTCTGTTGCGATAATCACAATGACCAGGCCGACCAGCACCGGAACAGAGGTGCGTTTCACCACTTCGAACGGGGAGATTTTGGCCATACCAGCGACCGCAACCACCACGCCGGAAACCGGGGAGATAGTACGGCCCAGGTTGGAGGCCTGCAGCATTGGAATCGAAAGGTAGGCCGGGTTGATGCCGGACGAGTGCGCCAGTTTTGGAATCATCTCGACGAACGCATAGAACGGAGCGTTACCGGAGCCGGTCGTCATGGCGGCCAGCATCGTGAGGACAACCAGCACCAGCATCAGAATAATGCTGGCAGAGCCGAAGGAGGTGGCGATCGAGATCAGGCTCTGGATAAAGCCGATGGTGCTCAGGCCCTGAGCGAAAACGCCCGCCGCGACCAGCAGCATCACCACGCCCGCAAAGGCGTCAGCCATCCCGCGATACGCCACTTCCAGGCCGGAGAACACTTTCTGAGTGTTAAAACCGCGTACGAATTCCAGCACCGCCGCCAGCAGCATGCAGATCACCAGAATGGTAATAATGTGCAGCTGTGGGCCCCATTTACCATCGAAAATCAGTACGCCAATGATCGGCGTAAACGGCAGAATGGCGTAGAACGATGGCGCGGTGGTGGTGATTTCACTCACGTCCAGCATCTCGTGGCTGATGTTTTCTTTTTTATCGAGATACTTCTGCCAGAAATAGTGCGCAACCGCCATACCGATAATGGCGGCGATAGAGATCGGCAGGGTGGTTTTAAAGGCGAAATCAATCAGCGGCATTTCGGCGGCTTTTGCAGCCAATACTACGTCACCAGACGTTGGGGAGAGGATAATCGCGGCAGGGGAGGCGCAAATCGCTGCCGCGGCACCGCGGCTGATACCCACGTTCACCATCACCGGGAACAACGTCGCCATCAGCAGAACGCCGAGACCGGTAGCGGAGGAGACCGCCAGCGACATCAGGCACGCTACGAAATAGGCGGCAATCATCAGAATGTAGGGGGAGTTAATATATTGCAGCGGCTTTGAGGCCAGTTTGACAACCATATCATTGGCGCCGATATGTGTCATATACGCGGCGAAACCACACAGCATCATAATCATCATGCCGAGATCGCCACCGCGGCTCATCAGCAGAATTTTAATATATTCCACAATATCGGTGGCGGTATAACCGGTGCTGGTTTCACTGGCCGGTAACACCTGGTGGCCCATTAGCGCACTAATAATAAGCAGCGTTAAACCACCGACGAATAATACCCCGGTGGCGGAATAGCCTTTAATGATGTAGCGCGCGACGCCGACAATGACGACCACTCCGATGAGGAGTTCGATAACGGTAAGCATGGTTTCCCCTGTACGTGCGCTCCCCAGAGAGCACGGAAAATCAAAAAAATGAAGTGTTGAAATGTGCCGAATAAATGGGCAGTTCTTGCTGACTAAAATCAATAAAATGACTACTAAAACGGCCATCAACGATATTTTGCCACCACTACGTCATTTGTGTCACCACACTATTGACCGCAGCTATGATTATTATATGTCATTAAAATGATAATTAATTGTTGTGATATTTCGAAGGTTTTATCGGTGAAAGGATTAAGAACGTAAAACTATTTAAAATAGCTTTAATTTCAACACGCGTTGTTCTTATACTCGGCTTCCTTTTGCCACCCGACGACGCGAATATGCATGCCAGCTGGAGTTACCGCCTGCGCTTTCTGAAAAAACATCTGCTGATGTTTTTGTTCGCGTTCGGCTGGCTGCTGATTCAGAGCCAGGTCGCGGTTGCGTCCCATGATTGCTCCCTGAGCCCACGCGGCGAAAGCGCCATGATCCAGCATATGGACATGATGACCACGCCGCTTCATCACGAGCTCAGCAACATTTCGCCTCTGTGTGAAAAACACTGCGTTCCGGATCAGGCGCAAAAAGATCCCGGGCAGACGCAGGTGGTCGCGCTTCCTGCGACCATGACCATCACCTTAAACACCCCTTCATGCAGCGACGTTTCGCTGTCCGCATGGTCACTCACCCCTCCCGCAGCGGGGCCGCCGGCAACGATCCGTTTTTGCCGGTTCCGGGAATAGCTCTCTGTTAATTCGTTGAATTTATTTTTCTTTTACGATTAACAGGAGTTTTATCATGCGTGCAATTTTTGTCTCTGCGCTTACGGGCGTGCTGTTTTCCCTTATCTCTCTTTCCGTTCAGGCCACCGATCCGTCACCTGCAGCCCAACACTGGCAAGGCCAGGGCGTGGTTCAGCAGATCGCGCCACCCCAAATCATCCTCCAGCATCAGGCCATTCCTGAACTGCAGTGGCCCGCGATGACCATGCCGTTTGTGCTGGCGAAAAGCGTGGATACCGCTTCGCTGAAGTCCGGCGATCGCGTCACCTTTACGCTCGAACGCGCGGGTGACGGCTTCCAGATTATCTCCCTGACGCCGCTGCGCTAAGGGATAAGACCATGAAATATCAGACACTGAGCCTGTGGCTCGGTGGGGTGCTGCTCGGCTTTTTAAGCTCAGCGGTTCAGGCCCAGCCCTGGACGCTCGCGCAAACCCTGACCGAAGCCCAGCGCTATTCTGCGGAGCTTTCTGCCAGCCGCAACGAAGCGCAGGCGCTGGATATGATGGCGGATTCCGCCACTCAGCTGCCCGACCCTAAACTCAAATTCGGCATCGAAAACGTGCCGGTGCAGGGGAGTAATGACCAGCGGTTTACCCGCGAAGGGATGACGATGCAGCGCATTGGCATCATGCAAAGCTACGTGAGTGCGGAAAAGCGGGAGCGTAAATCGCAAACGTTACAGGCCCAGGCGCGGGGTGTGGAGGCGAAGTCCGAGGCCATTCGCGCCGCGCTCCAGCGTGATACGGCGCAGGCGTGGCTCGATCTTGCGTTATCAAAGCAGGCACTCACAACCGCCAAAAATCTGGTGAGTGAAACCGAGCGTCAGCAGAGCGTGCAAAAGGCCAGCGTCGGCGCAGGAAGTGCATCGCCCGACAGCGTGCTCTCGCTGCAGATGACCCTAAGTGCGATGCGCGACAAAGTGACGCTCGCAAGCCGGGATGTTCAGCTGGCGCAAAGCCGCCTGTTCCAGCTCACCGGGCAAGCCATTACCGATGTGCAAGGCCCGCTGCCGCGCTATCAACGTTTACCTGCCGACGAAAAGACGCTGGAGGAGGCGATTGTCCGTCATCCGGAAGTGGAGGCCGCGCAGCGCGAGTCGGAAACGGCAAAAGCCCGCTCGGCCCAGTCGGCGATAGCGGCGATCCCCGACGTTGATGTGGAGGTGTTCTACGCCCATCGCGCCGAAGGGTATGACGATATGGCGGGCGTGATGTTTACCGTCGATCTGCCGCTGTTCCAGTCGCGCCGACAGGACAAGGACTATGCCGCCGAGGTGTCGCGCTCGATGCAGGCCGTGGATCAGCTGACGTTGATTCAGCGCGAGCATGTCGCGCAGGTGCAGTCGCTGGTGGCGCAATACCAGGCCGCGCAGACCCTGTGGCAGCGCCAGCGCGATGATCTCCTGCCGCTCCAGCATCAACGGCTGGCGGTGCTGGCCGCACAGTATCGCTCCGGGCAGTCGGAACTCCCGGCGCTCCTTGAGGCACGTCGTAGCGTGCTCGACACCGAACTGGCTGCCAATCAGGCCGAGCGCGAGATGGCGCGGACCTGGGCGGCAATTCAATGGCTGATCCCGCAGGACATCGCACAATGAAAATACTGACGTTAAGCGCAACCGCACTGGCCGTTCTGCTGGCTGCGGGAGGTGGATATTACGCGGGGCAGCGCACGATGCATGCCGCTCCCGACGAGGCAAAACCGGCCGAGCGCAAAGTGCTCTACTGGTACGACCCGATGATGCCGGGCCAGCGTTTCGATAAGCCCGGGAAATCGCCTTTCATGGATATGGATCTGGTGCCGCGTTACGCCGACGAAGAGAAAGCGGCGACGGGCGTGGGGATCAGTGCCGAGCAGCAGCAAAACCTCGGGATGAAAACGGGTAAAGCGCAGAAGCGCGCGCTGGCGCAGCCTTTCTCGGCCTATGCGACGGTCTCGACTAATGAACGCAGCCTGACAATTTATCCGACACCCGCGGCGGGCGTGATCGCAAAACTCTACGTGCGTGCGCAGCAGCAGCAGGTCAAAGCCGGTGAACCGCTGGCAGAGATCTGGGTTCCCCAGTGGACAACGGCGCAGCAGGAGTATCTGGCCGTACGTCAGCTCGGGGACGCGACGCTCACCCGCGCGGCGCGTGAGCGGCTGGCGCTGCAGTTTATGCCGGAAGAGACTATTCGCGCCATCGAGCGCAGCGGGAAACCGCAAACCCGATTAACCCTGCGCGCCGACCGTGCCGGGTATGTCGTCAAGCTGGACGCGCGGGAAGGGGCGCAAGTGGCGGCTACCGCGACGTTATTTGAGATCGCCGCGCTGGATACGGTCTGGCTGGTTGTGGATTATCCGCAAACCCAGGCGCAATCCCTGACGGTAGGCAGCGAAATGAGTGCCACGTCCGAAAGCTGGCCGGGCGAGCGTTTTCACGGCACCGTCAGCGAACTGCTGCCGCAAATGGAAGCGACCACGCGCACGCTTCAGGCGCGAATCGTACTGGAAAACCCAGGCAATAAACTGAAACCGGGCATGTTCCTGAATGTTTCTCGCGCAGAGCAAACGCGCGGCGCTGCGGTGCTTGCTGTCCCGGAGGAGGCGGTGATTAACAGCGGTGAATCGCAGCGTGTTTTGCTGGCAACGGGCGATGGCTATTTCCGCCCGGTTAAGGTGACAACGGGAACGACGGCTGAAGGCTGGACCGAAATCACCTCCGGCGTGCAGGAGGGCGATACCGTGGTGACCTCCGGGCAATTCCTGATCGACTCGGAAGCGAGCCTGCGCAGCGCTCTGCCGGAGGTGACGCCATGATTGCCGCCGTCATTCGTGCTTCATTACGCAACCGGCTGCTGGTGATCCTCGCAGCCGCGATCATGGCTGGCTGGGGCTGGTGGGCGGTACAGCGCGCGCCGCTGGACGCACTGCCGGATCTCTCGGACGTGCAGGTGATCGTCAAAGCCAGCTATCCAGGCAAAGCGCCGCAGGTCATTGAGGATCAGGTGACCTGGCCGCTCACCACTTCGATGCTCTCCGTGCCGGGGGCCAAAACCGTGCGCGGTTTTTCAATGTTTGGCGATGCCTATGTCTATGTGCTGTTCGAAGATGGCACCGATCTGTACTGGGCGCGCTCAAGGGTGCTGGAGTATCTCAGCCAGGTGCAGTCGCAATTCCCGGCGGGAGTGAAAGTCTCTCTTGGGCCGGATGCGACAGGGGTCGGCTGGATTTATGAATATGCGCTGATCGACCGCACCGGCAAGCACAGCCTCGCCGATTTGCGGGCGCTGCAGGACTGGACCTTAAAGTTTGAGCTTAAAACCGTCCCGAACGTCTCTGAAGTCGCCAGCATTGGCGGCATGGTGCGTCAGTATCAAATAGTGGCCTCGCCCGAAAAAATGCGTGCGCTGAATATCACCCACGGTCAGCTGGTGAGTGCCATTCAGGCGGCGAATAAGGAGAGCGGCGGCGCATTGCTGGAGATGGGGGAGGCAGAATACATGGTGCGCACCACCGGTTATCTGCGCTCGCTGGATGATTTCCGAAATGTGGTGCTCACGTCGCGTGACGGCAAACCGCTGCTGCTCCGCGATGTCGCGACGGTGAGCTACGGGCCAGAAATTCGTCGCGGGGTGGCGGAGCTGAACGGTGAAGGTGAAGTGGCGGGTGGCGTGGTAGTGATGCGCTACGGGCAAAATGCACTGGAAACTATTCATGCGGTGAAAGATAAACTTCAGGCGTTACAAAAAACGCTGCCGGAAGGGGTGGAGATTGTGCCGGTTTACGATCGCTCAACGCTGATTGAAGAGTCGGTCAAAACCCTGACCCATAAACTGCTGGAAGAGTTTGCGGTCGTGGTGCTGGTGTGCGCGTTATTCCTCTTCCATTTCCGCTCGGCGCTGGTGGCGATCGTCTCGTTACCCTTAGGGATTCTGGGGGCGTTCGTGGTGATGCACTACCAGGGCATCAACGCCAATATTATGTCGCTGGGGGGGATTGCGATTGCGATTGGCGCGATGGTCGATGCGGCGATTGTGATGATTGAAAACATGCACAAAGTGCTGGAACAGTGGCGACACGATCATCCGGATCAGGAGCCTGCCTCCGGCGATTACTGGCATCTGGCCGAGCGGGCGGCGGTCGAAGTGGGGCCGGCGCTGTTTTGCAGCCTGCTGATTATTACGCTGTCGTTCATCCCGGTCTTTTCCCTCGAAGCGCAGGAGGGACGGATGTTCTCGCCGCTGGCTTTCACCAAAACCTGGTCGATGGCGGTGGCGGCTGGGCTTGGGATCACGCTGGTTCCGGTGCTGATGGGCTATTTCATTCGCGGCAAAATCCCGGATGAAAAGGCCAACCCAATAAACCGCTTTTTGATTCGGCTGTATGAGCCGCTGCTCGATCACGTTCTGCGCTTTCCCAAAACAACCCTTGCGCTGGCGCTGGTGCTTTTACTGGCGACGCTGTGGCCACTCAGTCGGCTGGGTAGCGAGTTTATGCCGCCGCTCAATGAGGGGGATCTGCTGTATATGCCGTCGACGCTGCCGGGCATTTCAGCGCGCGAGGCCAGTCGTCTGTTGCAGCAAACCGATCGGCTGATTAAGAGCGTACCGGAAGTCGCGAGCGTGTTTGGTAAAGCCGGACGAGCGGACACGGCAACGGACCCGGCGCCGCTGACCATGATAGAAACCACGATCCACTTTAAGCCGCGCGACCAGTGGCGGCCTGGCATGACGCCTGAAAAACTGGTGGAGGAGCTGGATAAAACCGTCTCGGTCCCTGGTATTGCCAACGTCTGGGTGCCACCGATTCGTAACCGTCTGGACATGCTGGCGACGGGGATCAAGAGTCCGGTGGGGATTAAGGTGAACGGCAACAATATTGCCGATATCGAACGCGTCGCCGGGCAAATTGAGTCGATTGTGAAACAGGTGCCGGGCGTGACGTCTGCGCTGGCGGAGCGGCTGGCGGGCGGGCGCTATGTCGATATTCGTATCGACCGGCAAAAAGCGGCGCGCTACGGTGTTTCCGTCGATGAGCTGCAGAGTATGGTCTCGACGCTGGTGGGCGGTGACAACATCGGAGAGGTGATTCAGGGGCGCGAGCGCTATCCCATCAACGTGCGCTATCCCCGCGATCTTAGGGATAACGTCGATAAGTTGCGGGTTCTGCCAGTGGTGACGGCGAACGGTAGCCAGATCGCGCTGGGGGAGCTGGCGGATATCCAGGTGACAGAAGGGCCGCCGATGCTGAAAAGCGAGAACGCACGGCTCTCGAACTGGATTTATGTCGACCTGCGCGGGCGGGATTTGAAGTCCGCTGTTGAAGAGATGCAGCAGCGCGTCGCCGAACAGGTTACATTGCCGCAGGGTGTTTCTCTGTCGTGGTCCGGGCAATTTGAATATCTGGAACGCGCCACGGAAAAACTGAAACTGGTGCTTCCGGTTACGTTGATGATTATCTTTATTTTGTTGTGGCTGACGTTTAAGCGGATCGCGGATGTCTTATTAATAATGGGGACTTTGCCCTTTGCGCTTATAGGTGGCGTATGGCTGTTGTGGTTGCTGGGATATAATCTTTCCGTCGCGGGTGCTGTCGGATTTATAGCCCTCGCCGGGGTGGCTGCGGAATTCGGCGTTATTATGGTGCTGTATCTCAATCAGGCTCTGGATAAATATCCTGAGGGGGGAAACACGCAACTGATGCGTGCGATTCATGAAGGTGCAGTGCTGCGCGTGCGGCCAAAAGTGATGACGGTTGCCACGATCATGGCGGGATTGCTGCCCATCATGTGGGGCGGCGGAAGCGGCTCTGAGGTGATGCAGCGCATTGCGGCACCGATGATCGGCGGTATGGTCACAGCACCCTTATTATCCATGCTGGTTATTCCTGCTTTGTATAAATTGTTACATAAGCGTTAATTAATCTTTGCGCCCCGATTATTTCGGGGCGTTTTGTTGTTATTCACCAGGAATATTCCCACTTTTGAAAGTAAATAATTCGGATTAAGGGCGATGTTATTCAGTCTTCATTTAATTAATATTTGTTAAAATCGCCCCGAATACGAAAAATGGTAATTTCATTGTGACGATAAGAAATAATATTTTCCTGGTTATGTTGTTTGTTTTTGCTCAGCTCACCTTATCGGCTTCGGCGATGGCAGATGAGAAAGCGGCGGATAAAGGATGGTTCTCAACCTTCACCGACAACGTAGCGCAGACCTGGAACGAACCTGAGCATTATGACCTGTATGTCCCGGCAATCACCTGGCACGCCCGTTTTGCCTACGACAAAGAGAAAACGGATCGTTACAACGAACGCCCGTGGGGTGCTGGTTTTGGTCAATCCCGCTGGGATGATAAAGGCAACTGGCACGGCCTGTACCTGATGGCGTTTAAAGACTCCTATAACAAATGGGAGCCGATTGGTGGTTACGGTTGGGAGAAGACCTGGCGTCCGCTGGCGGATGACAATTTCCACATGGGCCTGGGGTACACGGCGGGCTTTACGGCGCGTGATAACTGGAAATACATCCCGATACCCGTGCTGCTGCCGCTGGCGTCTATCGGCTACGGTCCGGCCACATTCCAGATGACCTATATTCCGGGTACCTACAACAACGGGAACGTTTACTTCGCCTGGATGCGCTTCCAGTTTTAACTGAAAAAAACCTGTCGATTGGCTGAAAAATGCACGCTTTTTGAATCGTAAAGAACAAACAGCCAGTCGATAAAATTAACGCGACTTTTGTCACTTTTTAACAAAGAACCGCTGGACAAAACGGCCCACAATTGTTGTACTGATACCCGACACAGCATTTGTGTCCATTTTTCATGTAAAGGTAATTTTGATGTCTAAGATTAAAGGTAACGTTAAGTGGTTTAATGAGTCCAAAGGATTCGGTTTCATTACTCCGGAAGATGGCAGCAAAGACGTGTTCGTACACTTCTCTGCAATCCAGACTAATGGTTTCAAAACCCTGGCTGAAGGCCAGCGCGTTGAGTTCGAAATCACTAACGGTGCCAAAGGTCCTTCTGCTGCTAACGTAACTGCTCTGTAATTCGAGCCGTTCAGCAAGAACTCCAAAACCCGCTCATTGAGCGGGTTTTTTTTGTGCTTTTTTTTAGAGCTAAAACAGATACATTTTCAGAAAGCTGGCGACGATAAGTACGCTCAGTAACATCATGCCTGCGCTCATCACTTTTTCTTTCATCTCATCACCCCTGGTCGATTTGTCGACAAGCGTGACAGAGAAAAATTAAGCTAACATTAATATGCTTGTGATTAGTGCGCGCTGGCGGCAGAAAATAACCAAAATGCGAGCGCGGTCATCGCAAACGAGCCGAGCATGTTGACGGCAATGTTTGTCAGTGCCCAGCCAAAACGCCCGTCCTGGAGCAGAAATACCACTTCAGCCGAGAAGGTGGAAAAGGTCGTTAACCCGCCGCAAAAACCGGTGGTGATCAATAATTTCCACATCGGATCGATGTGCGTCATGCGGTTAAACCACGCTAATCCCATACCAATGATAAACGCACCGATCAGGTTCGCGGTGAGTGTACCCATCGGAATGGCCTGATGCATGGGGTTAAAGCGCATGCTGAGAAACCATCGCGCAACGCTGCCCGTGCCGCCGCCAATAAATACGGCTAAAAGGAGTTGTAACACTGTCAATTCCTGCTATTGAATGAGTCAAAGTATTGAGTGTATCGCTAAGTGAAGCAGGGGGAAAATATGTATGTTGCGGTTGGACAGTTCGCGGTTAGCCCATTCTGGGAGGAAAACGCCCGGCAGTGTGTCGCACTGATGGCACAAGCGGCGCGCCAGGGAGCCGCGCTGCTGGTTCTCCCTGAGGCGCTTCTGGCACGTCATGATCAGGACCCGGACCTTTCGGTAAAGTCGGCGCAGCCCCTGGACGGCGGCTTTTTACAGCTGTTGCTGGATGAGAGCCAGCACAACCGGCTCACCACGGTGCTGACGGTGCATGTCCCGACGACCGAGGGCAGGGCAGCCAATACCCTGGTCGTACTGCGTGAGGGGAAAATCATCGCGAATTACGCCAAGCTCCATCTCTATGATGCCTTTACTGTTCAGGAATCCCGCCTGGTTGATCCCGGCAGCCAGATCCCACCGCTGATAGACGTCGAGGGCATCAAGCTGGGGCTGATGACCTGCTACGATTTACGCTTCCCGGAGATGGCGCTGAACCTGGCGCTGGCCGGGGCGGAAGTCTTAGTGCTGCCCGCCGCGTGGGTCAGAGGGCCACTCAAAGAGCATCACTGGGCGACGTTATTAACCGCACGTGCGCTGGACACCACCTGCTACATCGTTGCCGCCGGGGAGTGCGGTAATAAGAATATCGGCCAGAGCCGGATTGTTGATCCCCTGGGCGTGACGATTGCGGCAGCGGGTGAAGCGCCTAGCCTCTTCATGGCCGAGATCTATCCTGAGCGAATCGCGCAGGCGCGGCGGCAATTACCGGTTCTGACCAACCGACGGTTTGCGCCACCGCAATTAATGTGATGTTTTTTTCATCAGAGCTTGATTCACCTTGTTACAGATTGCTATTGTGTGCGCGCGTCGAATGTCCGTTAATAACATCAGGTTTTCTGGCGCTGTTTGCAGCCTGTTTTAAGTGAAGAAGGTATCTATGGGTGAGATTAGTATTACTAAACTGCTGGTAGTTGCGGCGCTGGTCGTCCTGCTGTTTGGTACCAAGAAGTTACGTACTCTGGGCGGAGACCTGGGTACAGCCATTAAAGGCTTCAAAAAAGCGATGAACGATGACGACACCACTGCTAAGAAAACGGCAGAGGGCGACGTCCCGGCTGAGAAGCTGTCGCACAAAGAGTAATGGCACTGTCCTTCCAGTTCTCTGGAAAGAAAAAAACCGGCGTAATAGCCGGTTTTTTTATGGGTGAAATGTAATAAATTATTACTTCACTTCTTCGCCTTTCGCCTGCATATCCGCATGGTAGGAAGAGCGAACGAATGGACCACAAGCCGCATGGGTGAAGCCCATCGCCATCGCCTCGGCTTTCATTTCATCGAACTCATCCGGGCTGACGTAGCGCTGTACCGGCAGGTGATGACGGCTAGGCTGCAGATACTGACCCAGGGTCAGCATCGTTACGCCATGGCGGCGCAGATCGCGCATCACTTCGATAATTTCAGCGTTAGTTTCACCCAGACCGACCATCAAACCAGATTTGGTTGGAATGTGCGGATGCGCTTCTTTAAAGCGTTCCAGCAGCTTCAGTGACCAGTTGTAGTCTGCGCCCGGACGCACCTGACGGTAAACGCGCGGCACGTTTTCCAGGTTGTGGTTGAACACATCCGGTGGTGTGGCGGTGAGAATATCCAGCGCGCGATCCATACGACCACGGAAATCGGGCACCAGCGTTTCAATCTTAATGTTCGGGCTTTTCTCACGGATGGCGGTGATGCAATCTGCAAAGTGCTGCGCACCGCCGTCGCGGAGATCGTCACGGTCAACGGAGGTAATCACCACGTAACGCAATGCCATGTCGGCAATGGTCTGGGCCAGCTTCAGCGGCTCGTTGGCGTCAGGGGCGACCGGGCGACCGTGTGCCACGTCGCAGAACGGGCAGCGACGGGTGCAAATCGCGCCCAGAATCATGAAGGTGGCCGTACCGTGGTTGAAACATTCCGCAAGGTTCGGGCAAGACGCTTCTTCACAGACAGAGTGAAGGCCGTTCTTACGCATCGCCGCTTTGATACCCTGAATGCGTGACGAGTCAGCCGGAAGTTTGATTTTCATCCATTCCGGTTTTCTTAACAGCGCTTCGCGCTCCGTAACCACGTTTTTAACCGGGATAAGGGCCATTTTATCGGCGTCGCGGTACTTAACACCGCGTTCCATCACAATGGGTTTACTCATAGCGTGCGTGTTCCAGTTGCGAAATTCGAGGGAAAGCGTTTCAATTCAAGGGAATGTTGTATTTATCAACTATTTTTGAACGAACGACAGGCAGTATATCATTGATAAGGGCGATAAAGCAGCCTGTGAGGTCGCCAAATTGTAAAATAGTTGTTGTTTTGTGCCCTTTGTCCCCTGCGGGGCAGGGGCTTGCGCTGGAAGGGGCTTTAAAACGCCTGACGGATAATGTTAATCACGTTTTCCAGAACCGGGTCGCGCAGGCTCAGTTTATTGTAATGAAGCGCAATCTCAATAGATTCAGCATTTAGCGGCGCATAGGGGATCTGTTCCAGCGGCCAGCACTGGCGCAGCAGGGTATAAAGGCGCGAAGGCATAATGGTGATCATGTCGCTGTTGCCCACCAGCGCGGCAATCGTAAACATATTGTAACTGCTGAAGTTCACCAGGCGATCCGGGAACAGTTCGTTAACGCGCTGGTGCAGCTGATTCAGGTTGTGCCCGTCATTCATGAACAGGGCGTACTCATATTCACGCAGATTTTCAGCCGTTGCCGTCTGGCTGAGGGCCGGATGATTTTTGCGACATACCAGCAGCAGCCCGTCGGCGTAAAGCACGCTGTGGGCCAGCGATCGTGCGCCAAAAGCATTGCTGTCGATAATCAGGTCAGTCTGGAACTGTGCGAGCTGGGTTTCCGTGTCGTTAACCGGAATATTGCGCAGCATCAGCTGCGGGGCTTCACGCTTAACCGCCTGATAGATAATCGGCAAGACCATCGCGCCGACGGAAGGCGATGTGCCTATCGTAATGGTGCGTTGTTTGTCATAGCTGCCAGTGAGATCCAGTGCACCGAGAATCGACTCCAGCCCCTGGCTGATGTACTCGTGAAGGTGCGTGGCGTAAGCGGTAGGGGTGACACCCTGACCTTTACGAATAAACAGCGGGTCAGGAAATATAGCGCGCAATTTCTGAATTGACTGGCTAATTGCAGAGGGGGTGAGATTAAGAATTTTCGCAGCATTAACGATACCCTTATGGACATATACGGCCTCAAAGATCGTCAATAAATTGAGGTCAATATTACGTAAAGTCCTAAAAACTTGCGGCTTGTCCTGACCGCCTGGCTCATTCAGTCGTTTAGCCGGTAAATTATTATAATCCACGCTGTCACTCCGTATTCATTCACAATATGAATGATAGTTGAATTTATATATTGTGCTTGTAGTGATTGGTAAAGTATTTTGTGGATGTCAATTGTTTAGGGAAATCAACTAACTGTGTAATTTTCAATCAAATGAAGGCCAGTTCGCAAGGTGGTATTCACGTACTGAAATTAAACGCAGCAAAATATGTGAACCTGCTCAAGCGCTTCGAAAATATAGAAACTATGGATTATTGTAAAGCGTAAATGCGGTAAATACGCGAAGGTCCATAAAATAAATGGACCATCATGTATAATATATTAAGCGGGAATATATTCGTGTGGTGGATTGTTTAGCAGCGCTAAAAGATTACTTACCAGCGTCGGGCGAATAATATCTGGGGTGACATTTTCTACCCATTGGTGCATTTGGGTCATTTCCATTCCCGCATAACCACACGGATTGATGCGCAGGAAAGGCGAAAGATCCATATTGATATTGAGCGCAAGGCCGTGGAATGAGCAGCCCTTGCGGATGCGCAACCCGAGCGAACATATCTTCATCTCCCCGACATACACCCCCGGCGCATCGGCACGCGGATGGGCATTGATGCCGTATTCTGCCAGCGTATCCACTACGGTTTGCTCCAGCAGCGTGACCAGTTCGCGTACCCCGAGTTTGCGGCGTTTCAGATTCAGCAGGACATACATCACTTGCTGACCCGGTCCGTGGTAGGTCACTTGCCCGCCGCGATCGCTTTGAATAACCGGAATGTCACCGGGAACCAGCACATGCTCTGCTTTACCTGCCTGCCCCTGGGTGAAAACCGGCAGGTGCTCGACCAGCCAGATCTCATCGGGCGTGTTGTCATCGCGTGAGTCAGTGAAATCATGCATAGCCTGCGAGACAGGCTCATAAGGTTGCAGCCCGAGATGGCGGACAAGAATTTTATCCTGATACAAAACAGCAACTCCGGGGGAGGTAGCGAGAAAAGGGTGTGGGGAGTATATCACAGAGAGGGGAGCGGGTTACCCGGCAAAGCGGGTAACCACGAGGGGACTACAGCACCATACGGACGATTTCGATATTGCCGAGCTCTTCGTACAGGGTTTCGACCTGCTCAATATGCGTGGCAGTAATGGTGATGGAAACCGAGTGGTAGTTGCCCTTGCTGCTTGGTTTTACCGTCGGAGAGTAGTCACCCGGCGCATGGCGCTGTACCACTTCAACCACCTGGTCAACCAGCTCCGGCAACGCCTGACCCATTACTTTGTAAGTAAACGGGGTAGGGAATTCAAGCAGTTCGTTAAGTTTGGTTTTCATGTCAGCTCCGGCATTACATCAAAAAAATAATAACTCCCACGTGCGGGTGGGAGTTATCAGGATACCTAGTATATGGGGATCAAAATCACACTTTCAAGTGTTCAATTTTTAACCAAACCAGTGATGGAACATCAATTTAATGTAATCAATGATTTTGCCGAAGAAATTGCCTTCAGGAATTTCATCCAGCACCACTAGCGGACGCTGATCGATGGTTTTACCGTCGAGCTGGAAGTTGATGGTTCCCACCACCTGGTTCTTCTGCAACGGCGCGTGAAGTTCGCTGGTGTTCAGCACGTAGCTGGCTTTCAGGTCTTTCATGCGACCACGAGGAATGGTCAGGTACAGATCTTTATCTACGCCCAGGGATGCGCGGTCGTTGTCGCCAAACCACACCGGCTCTGACGCAAATTCTTTACCGGCCTTCAGCGGATTCACGGTTTCGAAGAAACGGAAGCCCCAGGTCAGCAGTTTTTTACTTTCCGTCTCACGGCCTTTAAAGGTACGACCGCCCATTACCGCGGAGATCAGACGCATCTGGCCTTCAGTCGCGGAGGCCACCAGGTTGTAGCCTGCTTTATCCGTATGACCGGTTTTGATGCCGTCGACGTTCAGGCTGTTATCCCACAGCAGACCGTTACGGTTGGTCTGACGGATGCCGTTAAAGGTGAACTCTTTTTCTTTATAGATGGTGTATTCGTTCGGCACGTCACGAATCAGCGCCTGGCCAATCAGCGCCATATCACGTGCGGAGCTGTACTGACCGTCTGCGTCCAGGCCGTGTACGGTCTGGAAGTGGCTGTTTTTCAGGCCCAGCGCTGAAACGTAGCTGTTCATCAGGCCGACAAAGGCGTCCTGGCTACCGGCGGCGAAATCGGCCATGGCCACACAGGCGTCGTTACCGGACTGCAGGTTAATGCCACGGATCAGCTGAGAAACGGGCACCTGCATCCCTGGTTTCAGGAACATCAGAGAAGAGCCTTTAAACACCGGGTTACCGGTCGCCCAGGCATCGTTACCCACGGTGACCAGGTCAGTCTCTTTGAATTTACCCGCTTTCATCGCCTGGCCGATGACGTAGCTGGTCATCATTTTGGTCAGGCTCGCAGGGTCACGGCGCGAATCAGCGTTCTGTTCTGCCAGCACTTTGCCGGAGTTGTAGTCGATCAGGATGTAGGATTCCGCGTCAATTTGCGGAACGCCAGGGATCATGGTCTTGATATTCAGGTCATCGGCGTGAGCGGCTGAGAGAGCGGCTGCGCAAAGGGCCGTGGTCAGCGCCATGCGCTGCAAGAATCGAGCGGAGAGAGTGGTCTTCATGGTCAGAACTACGACATCCGTGATGGAATTAAAAAAAGTGCCTTACTATAGCAAATGCTATACAGGCAGGCATCCGACTTTCAGCATGAGATTGTGAACGTTGGTTACACAAACTGACAATTCGGATACCGCCGATTCATTACTTCGCAACAGCGATAAACGACTGTAACTGCGCTTCGTTTTGCAGACGCTGCTGCAACGACGCGGCCTGCGATTTGCTGGCAAACGGCCCCATCTGGATACGCCAGACGGCACCGTTTTGCTCAACGCGACCAGGTACGCCAAATTTCTGGCTCAGCTGCTGCTGATACTGCTGCGCACGCGCTTGATCGCTTACCGCACCGACCTGAACCACAAAATTGCCGCTGGCAGAGGTCGCCGCTGGCGGCGTCACCGCAGCAGGCGCGGTCACCGGCGCTGGCTGAGTGACAGGCGTGGCCGCAACGGGGGCTGGCGTTGGTTCACTGCCTTCCAGCACGCCGGAGGCCAGCGGTGTCGCTGCGCCCAGGAAACCGCTACTGCTCACCGGTGCACCGGTGGAGTCGTCACTTTTCAGCGTATCGTTGCTGATGGCGCGCACATTATCCGGTGGCGTGGTGTCTTGCGGCAGGGAAGAGGCGCTCCCCATTCCTCCGTTCAAATCCGGACGAGCGGGCAGGGCATAGGTCTGTTTGGCGACGGTGGTACATACGGTTCCAGGGCCAGACAGCGTGCCGTCCTGGGCCACGATAATCGGATCGATGCGGACTTTAGTATTGTTGGAGGTATTCAGACGATCGGCTGCCGCGCGGGAGAGCGAAATCACGCGATCGTTACCATAAGGGCCACGGTCGTTAATGCGCACCACAATCATGCGGCCATTCGCCAGGTTAGTAACGCGGACATAGCTTGGGATAGGCAGCGTCGGGTGCGCGGCTGTGATCTGCGCCGGGTCGAAGGTCTCGCCAGAGGCAGTCAGGTTGCTGCCTGGCTCCGCGTCATAGATGGCGGCGAAACCGGCCTGACTGAAACGGGACGGGTCCTGAACGATCTTATAGCTCTTGCCGTCGCGTTCGTAATTCTGATTGGCGCCCGCGTTCAGCGGCTCATAAATCGGGTCCGCGCCACTGATTTCAACAACCGGACCGTTACAGACCGCAGGCTGCGGCGGCGCGATGGTTGCCTGTTGCTGACCATCATCACTTGAACAAGCTGCAAGTAAACTTGCTGCGATGCAGATACCCAGCCACTGCTTACGCATGGCGATCCCCTTATTTTTATACGCTTTTGGACAACATTTTTCTGTGGGTATGGATAGACATCACTATCCCAAACCCGGCCATCAACACGATCAGTGCCGAGCCTCCGTAACTCACCAGCGGTAATGGCACGCCTACAACCGGCAGAATCCCACTCACCATACCAATATTTACGAAGACATAAACGAATAAAATCAGCATCAAACCGCCTGCCATGACGCGACCAAAGGTGGTCTGCGCGCGCGCGGCGATCCACAGTCCACGCATGATCAGCAGGAGGTAGAGGGCCAGCAAAATCAAAATACCGACCAGGCCAAGCTCTTCCGCCAGAACGGCGAAAATAAAGTCCGTATGGCGTTCCGGCAAGAACTCCAGCTGTGACTGTGTTCCGTGCAGCCAGCCTTTACCGCGCAAACCACCCGAGCCAATTGCAATCTTAGACTGAATAATATGATAGCCTGCGCCCAGCGGATCGGTTTCCGGATCGAGCAACATCATGACGCGCTGACGTTGATAGTCATGCATCAGGAAGAACCAGAGTATCGGGATAAAGGCGGCCACCAGCACCACCGCGATACCGATTAATCGCCAGCTCAGGCCGGACAGGAACAGCACGAACAGGCCGGACAGCGCGACCAGAATCGACGTTCCCAGATCGGGCTGCGCCGCAACCAGCAGGGTCGGGAGGAAGATCAGCACCAGCGCGATGGCGGTATTTTTCAGCGACGGCGGACAGACGTCACGGTTGATAAAGCGTGCGACCATCAGCGGAACGGCGATTTTCGCAATCTCGGAGGGCTGGAAACGCACAATCCCGAGATCGAGCCAGCGCTGCGCACCTTTCGAAATCGCCCCGAATGCATCCACGGCGATCAGCAAAATAATACAGATAAAATAGAGGTAGGGCGCCCAGCCTTCATAGACGCGTGGCGGGATTTGCGCCATCACCACCATGATCACCAGACCCATCGCGATCTGGCCAATCTTGCGCTCCATCATGCCAATATCCTGGCCGCTGGCGCTCCAGATAACGAGGGCGCTGTAGGTCAGCAATGCCAGCAGGATCAGCAGCATGGCCGGGTCGATGTGGATTTTGTCCCACAGCGATTTCTTATTTGGATTATCCGTCATGATTATTGGTCCTCCGCCGCAGAGGCGGCTGGGGTTTCAGCCGGCAGGTCGGTGTTGTTGTCGCCCAGCATAATGTGGTCGAGGATCTGGCGCATAATCGTACCTACCGCCGGACCAGCGCCGCCGTTTTCGAGAATAATCGCTACCGCCACCTGCGGCTTATCATAAGGCGCAAATGCGGTCATGAGTTTATGGTCACGCAGACGTTCAGCGATTTTATGCGCATTATAGGTTTCGTTGGCTTTCAGGCCGAAGACCTGTGCGGTACCGGATTTCGCCGCCACTTTATACGGTGCACCCGCAAAATACTTATGCGCGGTGCCGTTTGGACGGTTGGCGACGCCGTACATCCCGTCTTTGGCGATTTCCCAGAAGCCGGAGTGGATATCACCCACCGGTGCTTCATGGGGCTGCGACCATGGAACCTGTTTGCCATCTTCGACGGTGCTCATCAGCAGGTGCGGTACTTTCACCACGCCGTCGTTGATGAGGATCATCATGGCTTTGTTCATCTGGATTGGCGTGGCGGTCCAGTAACCCTGGCCGATACCGACCGGAATGGTGTCGCCCTGATACCACGGCTTTTTAAAGCGTTTCAGCTTCCACTCGCGGGTTGGCATGTTGCCTGAACGCTCTTCCGAGAGATCCACGCCCGTGTAGTGGCCGTAGCCAAATTTGCTCATCCACTCCGAGAGGCGGTCAATCCCCATGTCGTAGGCGACCTGATAGAAGAAGGTATCCGCCGACTCTTCCAGTGATTTGGTGACATTCAGGTGGCCGTGGCCCCATTTTTTCCAGTCACGATAGCGTTTTTCTGAGCCAGGCAGCTGCCACCAGCCGGGGTCAAACAGGCTGGTATTGCGGTTGATCACGCCGGCGCTCAGGGCGGAGACGGCAACATACGGTTTGACCGTAGATGCGGGCGGGTAGACGCCCTGGGTGGCGCGGTTCACCAGCGGAGTGTTCGGATCGTTCAACAGGCCGGAATAGTCTTTGCTGGAGATGCCATCGACGAACAAGTTCGGATCGTAGCTTGGCATAGATACCAGCGCCAGAATGCCGCCGGTACGCGGATCGGTGACCACCACCGCTGCACGGCTGCCTGCCAGCAGGGTTTCGATATACTGCTGGAGCTTAAGATCAAGCGTCAGATAGACGTCGTGACCGGCTTGCGGCGGCACCTCTTTTAGCTGGCGGATCACGCGGCCACGGTTGTTCACTTCAACCTCTTCGTAGCCCGTTTGTCCATGCAGCACGTCTTCGTAGAAGCGCTCAATGCCAAGCTTACCGATATCATGGGTAGCGGCGTAGTTTGCCAGTTTGCCGTCTTTGTCGAGACGATCGACGTCTTTATCGTTAATTTTGGAAACGTAGCCGATGACGTGAGTCAGCGCGGAGCCGTAAGGGTAGAATCGACGCTTATAGCCTTTGACCTCAACGCCGGGGAAGCGGTACTGGTTCACCGCAAAGCGGGCGACCTGGACTTCCGTCAGATTGGTTTTCACGGCGATGGAGGTAAAGCGATGCGAACGCGAACGCTCTTTTTTGAAGGCGGCGATATCGTCATCCGTGAGGTCGACCACGCCTTTCAGCGCATCCAGCGTGTCCTGCACGTTATCGACTTTTTCCGGCATCATCTCGATTTGGTAGATGGTGCGGTTTAACGCCAGCGGCGTCCCGTTACGGTCGTAGATAATGCCGCGGCTGGGTGCGATGGGCACCAGTTTGATGCGGTTTTCGTTGGAGCGCGTTTGATAATCGGTGAAGCGGACGATTTGCAGATTGTAGAGGTTGGCGACGAGTACGCCAGACAGCAGCAAAATCCCGGTAAAAGCGACCAGCGCCCGGCGCACAAACAGCGCGGACTCAGCCGAATAGTCGCGAAAAGAATTCTGTAGTTTCATCCGCTGCTTAATTTGCCCTGGTCAATCATTACTCACGGTGATAAGGGTGGTTGGTAGTAATGCTCCACGCGCGATAGAGGCTTTCTGCGACCAGCACCCGAACAAGCGGGTGGGGCAGCGTCAGCGCGGAGAGGGACCAACTTTGTTCTGCGGCCGCTTTGCAGGCGGGGGACAACCCTTCCGGACCGCCAATCAACAGACTGACGTCGCGGCCATCCTGCTTCCAGCGCTCCAGTTCGTGCGCCAGCTGCGGCGTATCCCAGGGTTTGCCTGGGATATCGAGGGTTACAATGCGGTTCTTGCCAGCCGCTGCCAGCATTAACTCACCCTCTTTTTCGAGAATACGTTTGATATCCGCGTTCTTACCGCGCTTTCCTGCTGGGATCTCCACCAGTTCGAACGGCATGTCTTTGGGAAAACGGCGCAGATATTCAGTAAAACCCGTCTGTACCCAGTCCGGCATTTTTGTGCCGACGGCTACCAGTTGCAACTTCACGCATTAACCCCAGAGTTTTTCCAGCTCATACAGACGACGGCTCTCTTCCTGCATGACGTGGACGATCACATCGCCAAGGTCCACAACAACCCAGTCAGCAATGGCTTCGCCTTCTACGCCCAGCGGCATCAGGCCAGCTGCACGCGATTCCTGAACCACATGATCGGCAATAGAAGCAACATGACGTGTGGATGTGCCGGTGCAAATGATCATGCAGTCGGTGATACTAGATTTACCTTGAACGTCGATAGTGATGATGTCCTGACCTTTCAGGTCATCAATTTTGTCGATAACAAAATCCTGGAGTTCTTTACCCTGCAAGTTTTCCCCCTGGTGAGTGAAGTTGAGCAACGATTAAATGGATAGCCTGGCAGTATACCTTAACTGGCGGCTGTGTCGGGACAAATGTCACCTGACGGACTTTTAAAGGCGGGTATCATCCCATCCCCGGCCTGACAATGCATCGCCATTTTTGTAAAACAATTTCTATTTGGCAACGACTGGCAGGAAGTCAGGCTGCGGAGGATATCAGCCTGAAGAGGGCTGTCAATGGCGCGGCGGTGAATAACGCGAATTTTCGCGCTTCCCCTCATTCATCTGCGCTTTTCTGATACAACCCGTGTTGATGGATATAGTTGAGCACTGGCGCGGGCAGCATATCGTCGCAGGATAAATCCTGCTGAAGCCGTTCGCGGATCAGGGTGGCGGAGATATCAAACCACGGCGTCTCGGCCAGATAAATTTTACCGGCAGGCAGGGTGTGCAGATCTTCCACATCGTTCGTCAGATGGGCATCCAGCCAGGCCTGATGCTGCTCTTCCTTCATGGTCAACGGATAACCTGGACGGCGGCAGACGATAAGATGGCTGTTTTGCAGAATGGTTTCGTATTGATGCCAGGAAGGGAAATTGAGCAATGAGTCCTGGCCGATGATAAATCCCAGCGGTTGCGTCGGGCCGCGCTCAGCGCGCCACTCCTGCAACGTTTGCGAAGTATAGGAGGGCGTATCCCGGCGCAGTTCGCGCTCATCAAGTTGAAACAGCGGCTTATCGGCGATGGCCAGCGCCAGCATCTCTTTACGCTGTTCACTGGTCGCTTCAGGCTGCGGGCGGTGCGGGGGAACATTATTCGGCATGATGATCACGCGCTGCAGGCCAATCAGATTCGCCAGAATTTCGACCGGCTTCAGATGCCCATAATGGACCGGATCGAAAGTGCCGCCATACAACGCCTGTAAAGAACTCATATCAACCATCAATAAAGACGTCTGCCAGCGCCTTATGGCACAGCAGAAGGGAAAGACTTTCCAGCTCCGCCCAGACCGACTGACCGTAATCCTGCTTCAGCGTCAGTTCGGCACGTGTCAGCAGATGCACCGCCTGACGAAGCTGCTCGGCGCTGAGGCGATTAACTGCCTCGGTGGTCATGGCGCGGCGGTTTTGCCAGACGCGATGTTTATCGAACAGGGCGCGCAGCGGCATGTTGGCCGACTGGCGTTTCAGGGTGTTGAGCAATAACAGTTCACGCTGCAGCGTGCGCAGCAAAATCACCGGCTCACTGCCTTCGAGCCGCAGCTGCTGCAAAATGTGCAGTGCGCGTTTGCTCTTGGCCGCCAGCAACGCATCGACCCAGTGGAAAGGGGTAAAGTGCGCCGCATCGTTCACCGCCTGTTCAACACGCGGTAACGTCAGTTTGCCGTCCGGCCACAGCAGTGACAGGCGATCCAGCGCCTGCGCCAGCGCCAGCAGATTGCCTTCATAGCAATAGCACAGCAGCTGATTGGCCGCGTCATCCAGCTGCAAATTGAGCTGCTTCGCCCGGACCGCCGCCCACTTCGGCAGCTGCGCCTGTTCAGGGGTTTGGCAGGTCACCTGCACAGAATGGGCCGCGAGCTGGGTAAACCAGGCCGCATTTTCCTGCGCTTTGGTGAGTTTGTTCCCGCGAACAATCAGCAGTAAATCGTTGTGCAGCAGGCTAACCAGCGTGGCGAGCTGTTCGTTAATCGCCGCATTCGGGCCATTTTCCGGCAGCTGGACCAAAATCGTCTGGCGCGAGGCAAACAGGCTCATCGCCTGGCACAGGGAAAAGAGTGTCTGCCAGTCGGTGCTGTTGTCTATCTGGAAAGCGTGATGTTCATCGAAGCCCTGAGACGCGGCGACCTGGCGCACGGCATCCTGGCTTTCCTGAAGTAAAAGGGGATCGTTTCCGAGGAGCAGATACGCCGCGCGCAGCCCTTCATTGAGCTGCGCGCGGAGTTGTTCAGGATACAACCGAACCATTAGTTACCCAGCGTTCCGGTAACTTGCGGCGTGGTATCCAGTGGCACAGAGTGTTCCGTGCTGGTGTCTTTTGACGCCATCTGAATGCTTGGCAGTTTACGGATCAGCTGTTCCGCCGCCTTGTCGTACATTTCGTTGATGATAATTTGCTGCTCGGCATCTTTTGCCAGCGCAGTTTGTGGGTTATCAAAGAACGAACGGTAGACTTTGGTACTGATCGGGTAAATGTCTTTACCCGGCACCAGCACGGCAGCACTCACCGACATCACCATCTGGTATTCCGCCGTACGGCCATCCTGGAAGATGGACGCCGTGTCTTTGCTCAGCACGGAGCTCAATACACGGAACGATGGAACATCCTGACGCAATGTGCCTTTTTCGATCAGCTCAACGCCGTTAAGACGCAGCTGGTTACGAATGGCGCGGCTCAATGGGCCATTTGGATCCCCGGAATCGAAGATCATCGTTTTCATCTGAGGCGGCACTGCCGTGGTATTGCGCAGATGCCAGCCACAACCTGCGGTGACAAGCACCGCCAGAGATAAGAGTATTGTTGCCAGTTGTCGCACGTTTCCTCCCGCGCTTAGCCAACGACCAGATTCAGCAGTTTACCCGGTACATAGATCACTTTACGTACGGTAACGCCATCAAGGTACTTCGCAACCAGATGTTCCTGGCCTGCGCGTTCACGAACCTGTTCTTCCGTTGCATCGACGGCAACAGTAATTTTACCGCGCACTTTACCGTTAACCTGAACCACCACCAGCGTGGTGTTCTCAACCATAGCGGCTTCATCAGCAACCGGCCACGGTGCGTTATTGATATCGCCTTCACCTTTCAGCTCCTGCCACAGGGTAAAGCTGGCGTGAGGCGTGAACGGGTTCAGCATGCGAACGATAGCCAGCAGCGCTTCACGCATCAAGGCACGATCCTGCTCGCCTTCCTGCGGGGCTCTCGCCAGCTTGTTCATCAGTTCCATAATAGCCGCAATTGCGGTATTGAAGGTCTGACGACGACCAATATCATCGGTCACTTTTGCGATAGTTTTGTGAACATCACGACGCAGCGCCTGCTGATCTTCGCTCAGTGCCGCCACATTCAGTGCCGGAGCCTCACCCTGAGAGGTGTGCTCGTAAACCAGTTTCCAGACGCGTTTCAGGAAACGGTTCGCGCCTTCAACGCCGGATTCCTGCCACTCCAGAGTCATATCCGCCGGAGACGCAAACATCATGAACAGACGCACGGTATCCGCGCCGTAGCGCTCTACCATGACCTGCGGGTCGATGCCGTTGTTTTTGGACTTCGACATTTTGCTCATGCCGGTATACACCAGCTCGTGGCCTGCCGCGTCTTTGGCTTTCACGATACGGCCTTTCTCGTCGCGCTCAACGATGGCGTCAACCGGGGAAACCCAGTTACGCTCGCCGTTTTCGCCGAGATAGTAGAACGCATCTGCCAGAACCATACCCTGACACAGCAGCTGTTTGGCTGGCTCATCAGAGTTCACCAGGCCCGCATCGCGCATCAGTTTGTGGAAGAAGCGGAAGTAGAGCAGGTGCATGATGGCGTGTTCGATACCACCGATGTAGATGTCAACCGGCAGCCAGTAGTTGGCCGCTTTGGCGTCCAGCATCCCTTCCTGATACTGCGGGCAAGTGTAGCGCGCGTAGTACCAGGACGATTCCATAAAGGTATCGAAAGTGTCGGTTTCACGCAGGGCTGGCTGGCCGTTGACGGTGGTTTTTGCCCACTCAGGATCGGCTTTGATTGGGCTGCTGATCCCATCCATCACCACATCTTCCGGCAGGATCACCGGCAGCTGATCTTCAGGCGTTGGGATTACAGTACCGTCTTCCAGAGTCACCATAGGAATCGGTGCGCCCCAGTAACGCTGACGGGAAACACCCCAGTCGCGCAGACGATAGTTCACTTTACGCTCGCCCACGCCCAGCGCAGCCAGTTTGTCAGCGATAGCGTTGAAGCCCTCTTCGAAGCTCAGGCCGCTAAATTCGCCGGAGTTGAACAGGGTGCCTTTTTCAGTCAGCGCCTGCTCGGACAGATCCGGTTCAGAACCGTCGGCGGCCAGGATTACCGGCTTAATGGTCAGGCCGTATTTGGTCGCAAATTCGTAATCGCGCTGATCGTGGCCTGGCACCGCCATCACGGCACCGGTGCCGTATTCCATCAGTACGAAGTTAGCCGCCCAGACCGGGATTGCTTCACCGGTCAGCGGGTGAATGGCGTTAAAGCCCGTCGCGACGCCACGTTTCTCCATGGTTGCCATTTCGGCTTCGGCCACTTTGGTATTGCGGCATTCGTCGATGAACGCAGCCAGTTCAGGATTGGTCGCCGCCGCCTGCTGTGCCAGCGGGTGACCGGCAGCCACGGCCAGATAGGTAGACCCCATGAAGGTGTCAGGGCGCGTGGTGTAAACCGTCAGTTTTTGATCGCTGTTCTGCACGTCAAAGGTGATCTCGACGCCTTCAGAACGGCCAATCCAGTTGCGCTGCATGGTTTTAACGGTGTCTGGCCAGTGATCCAGCGTATCCAGGTCGCGCAGCAGTTCGTCGGCGTAAGCGGTGATTTTGATAAACCACTGAGGGATCTCTTTACGCTCAACTTTGGTGTCGCAGCGCCAGCAGCAGCCGTCGATAACCTGTTCGTTCGCGAGAACGGTTTGGTCGTTCGGGCACCAGTTAACGGCAGACGTTTTCTTGTACACCAGGCCTTTTTTATACAGCTCGGTGAAGAATTTTTGCTCCCAGCGGTAGTATTCCGGGGTGCAGGTCGCCAGCTCACGGCTCCAGTCGTAACCAAAGCCCAGCATTTTGAGCTGGTTTTTCATGTAGGCGATGTTGTCGTAAGTCCACGGCGCAGGGGCCGTGTTGTTTTTGACGGCCGCGCCTTCGGCTGGCAGACCAAACGCATCCCAGCCGATGGGCTGCAGCACGTTTTTGCCCAGCATACGCTGGTAGCGTGCAATCACATCACCGATGGTGTAGTTACGCACGTGGCCCATGTGTAGTCGACCAGAAGGATAGGGAAGCATCGACAGGCAGTAATACTTCTCTTTGCTCTCGTCTTCAGTGACTTCAAAGGTACGCTTCTCGTCCCAGTGTTGCTGGACTTTTGATTCTATCTCTTCAGGGCGGTATTGCTCTTGCATGGCAGCCAGTGGTCCTGTTCTCAATACAGCTACAAACGTAGCCAATGGATGTGGTATTTCAGATCCGCATAGCATAGCCCAAACGCCTGCGTCAAAACAGCCTTTCACGCAAATGCGTTAACGTCACGCGATGTGGCCCTGGCGACCGGTTCGTCCGGCCAAAAGCGAGGGGCATCCATTTTTAGGCAGCAGGCTCGGCGCGCGTTTTATTATTCATATAACGAGCGTCACTGGCGTTGACAATATAACTGACAGTAACCCGGTGTGAGGGGGTATCAGGTTTCATATTCAGATAATTGCCGCAGAGATTCGTTTTCTTTAATGTACTGAAAAGGCAGTAGATGAATTTTCTGCTCGTGGAAAAACCATTCGCAATCGTAGCGTTGAATAATTTCTCCGGGGTTAAAACAGATCCCGGACTCAGCGCGCACAATGGCATATTTTCCATTACTGAACATGACGCTGTGAATACAAAAAGGCTGGCAGGTTTCGCCAAGCCGTCGATTAGCTACAATGTGACCTTCAATAAAAACAGCTTTCCTGGTTTTCATGATGATGGCCTCGGTTAAGGTTATCCTCCAATGCACCAGCATTCGGAGGGGCGGAAAAGTAATCCGCATGAGGGGCATTCAAGCACCGCATCCTTTCGCATCTTCCCCGCTTTTTGATCGGCCCTGTGGGAACAGACCGGGCAGGCCACGTGTACGGGCCGCTCTTTAAATTCCCGAAGGCCACTGGTATAGGACATAAATGAATACTCTTAAGGGTGGTTATTAATTATACGCTTTTATGCTGACGTTTACGGGTATTGTTTTCGCGCATTCATGGCATAAAAGGGGACCGGGAATGCAGACAGGATTTATGATATAATACCCTTCCGTGAGAATTTTATAATGAAATCAGAAGACACCCTCGACTGGTACCCCGCACAATTACCGCCCGTCAAAATTATTTTAGGTGAAGCCGTCCTGGCTGTTGGTAAGCAGGGAAGGCCGATCAATACCCGAACGTTGCTCGAATATTTGCAAGTGATGCAAGCGCAGCAAAAAAAGCGGGATAATAAAATTGCGATGCAAACGGCAATTGATGTCCTCCGCGATAATCAGCGCATTAACGGCAGGTGTTAATGCGCCTGTTTTCAGAAATTAATTCTGAACAATCTCAACCGTATGAGATTGCCCATCCTTCATCAGCGGAATGCGGTCATCAGGCAGCATAACGCCATCAAGTCGTACCTGGTAGGCTTCACCACCCCGCGAAACCGTAATGTGATACTGACTACTTCCTTGCTGATAGGTCATGTTGAGTGACGGCCAGTCATGCGGTAACTGCGCATGTACGACAAAGGTTTCACCGTAGCGTTTTATCCCCAGCAACTCCTCTGTGAGCAGGCGATAGGCCCATCCCGCTGAACCGGTATACCAGCTCCAGCCCCCACGTCCGCTATGCGGCGCTACGCTGTAGACGTCAGCACTCATGACGTAAGGCTCGGTTTTATACCGTTCAACGTCATCGGCCGTTAAAGCGTGGTTGATAGGATTGATCATCGACCACAGCTGCCACGCCCGCTCTGTATTGCCCATTCGGGCAAAGGCCATCACCGCCCAGATCGCACCGTGGGTATATTGCCCGCCGTTTTCCCGCACGCCGGGCAGATAGCCCTGAATGTAGCCCGGGTTCGGGCCGTGGCCATCGAACGGTGGCGTCAGCAGTTTTATAAGTCCGGCGTCGTTATCCACCAGCAGCTTATCCAGCGATTGCATCGCCCGCGCGCTGCGCACCGGATCGGCGGCTCCGGAGAGTACCGACCAGCTTTGGGCGATGGCATCTATCCGGCAGTCCTGAGAGGCCTTCGACCCCAGCGGTTCGCCGCCGTCAAAATAGCCGCGACGATACCACTCTCCGTCCCAGCCGGAAGCCTCCAGGTTTTTCTGCAAACGTGACGCCTGGGTGCGGCACAGTTCCGCTATCGTCCCGTCCTGACGCTGTTCAGCCAGAGCGGCGAAGCGCTGCAAAATGTCGTACAGGAAGAACCCGAGCCAGACGCTTTCCCCTTTCCCCTCTATTCCGACCCGGTTCATGCCGTCATTCCAGTCGCCCGCGCCCATAAGCGGCAGACCGTGTTGCCCGAACTGCAAACCATGGCGCAGGGCTTTCACGCAGTGCTGCCACAGCGTCTCTTCGACGGCACTCACTATCGGTGTGTCGTAAACCGACTCTTCGCCGGGCTGAAGCAGACGGCCTTCCAGATAAGGGATCTGTTGCTCAAGCACGCCGTTATCCCCGGTAGTCTCAACATAGTGACAAACCGCCAGCGGCAGCCAGAGATAATCGTCCGAGCAGCGCGTGCGCACGCCGTTGCCGTGCGGTGGATGCCACCAGTGTTGTACGTCGCCTTCGATAAACTGCCGGGAAGCGCAGAGCACAATCTGGTCCCGCAGGCGTTCAGGCGCGGCGTGGCTCAGGGCCAGCGTATCCTGGAGCTGATCGCGGAAACCAAACGCGCCGCCGGACTGATAGTACCCGCTGCGCGCCATCAGACGACAGGCCACCGTCTGATACAGCAGCCAGCCGTTGGTCAGCAGGTTGACGGCGCTGTCCGGGGTGTTGACCACGATATTATCGAGCACGCTGTGCCAGTAACGGTGAACGTTGTTCAGCTCCTCGCGGGCGGCCTCTTCGTTGAGATAGCGATTGAGTAGCGTCTGCGCTTGCGCCGGATCGTCGCTCACTCCCAGCACAAAAATAAAGGTCTTGTGATCGCCGTCGATCACCGTGGCAGCCGATTGCACCGCACCGCAAGGGTCCAGCCCGGCTCCGGTTTTATCCGACAGTCTTTGCAAGCGCATCGCCAGCGGATCGTGCAGGGAGCCGTTGCGACCCAGAAACTCGCGTCGATCGCCCGTCAGGGAGCAGTGGGCACCGCTGACCGCGAAAAATGCCGTACGGCCGCTGCCGTTGCCGCCGTAAAAGTTGTTCGCCATCACGCCGCAGCCGCCGTTGACGCTGGCCGCATGGGTCACAATATAGTGGGCCGACTGGGAGCGTGATTCACCCAGCGTCCAGGCCACGTATCCGGTGACAGAGAGTTTTCGTGTCCGCCCGGAGTTGTTGCTGAGCGTCAGGATCGCCAGTTTGACCGGCTCATGCTCGGCGACCAGCACCGTCAGCTCGCTGTCGATGCCGCTCTCCCGGTGGCCAAAGACGCTATAGCCGAACCCGTGGCGAGAGAGGTAATCCCCTTCACCGCGAAGGGGCAAGGTGGTCGGCGACCAGCACGCGCCGCTCTCTTCGTCGCGCAGGTAAAACACCTCTCCACCAGGGTCGCTGACGGGATCGTTTTCCCACGGCGTGATGCGGTATTCATGGGCATTTTCATACCAGCTGTAGGCTTGCCCGGCCTCCGACAGCACGCTGCCGAAACGGGCATTGGCCAGCACATTCGACCAGGGGGCGGGCGTCGGGGCATTTTCCCGAAGGACAATCTGGTACTCGCGGCCATCCTGAGAAAAACCGCCGTGGCCGTTGAAATGCAGCAGTTGCTCCGTATCCGGCGTCCAGGGAATATGCTGAATAACGCCCGACGTGCTGTGCGCAATAAAGGGCGCAGGCACGGTTTTAAGGCTATGAATACGTTGATCCAGCTGTTCGTTCAATCCGCCTGCGCGATCGTCGAGATACAGGTGCGCGACGCTCATCAGCAGCAGTTTGTCCTCGGTGGAGAGATGTTCGCCGTTACGGACAAAAATCCCGCCCGATTTATCCAGCAGGCTCGCTTCTGACCCGGCATAAATCAGATCCATAATCTGATTTTGCAGCGCTTGCTGATAACCGCCGGGGCTTTCATTCAGGATCACCAGATCCACCGCTAGCCCTTTCAGCCGCCAGTAACGGTGCGCCTGAATCAGGGTGGTAATCGACAGAATGCTCTCTTCGCTGCTGATGCTGAGCAGCACAATCGGCAGATCGCCGGAAATCGCCCAGCCCCACAGGCCCGACTGGCCGCGTCGATTGCGGCTGAGGGTCTGGCTGTCGGCGCGCAACTCCTGGCACGGATACAGAATCGCACCGGCGAGCCGGTTAAACAGGGCGGCGTCATCTTCGTTGGCGTTAATCTGGCGCAATACCACCAGGCTGTGCGACCAGGCAAGCTCAAAGACGCGGTCGGCGATCGGATGATCGCGATATTTCTCCAGCAGCGTCAGGCTTTGCTGGCGATTTTCGCTCACGCCATACAGGATATCGACGGTGACAGGCTGGCCGGGTTGCAGGGTGATCGACTGGCGAATGGCCAGCACCGGGTCCAGTACCGAGCCAGAGGAGTTACTGAGCGGCCCGCTTTGTCCGATTGCCAGCGCATCTGCCGGATGCCTGCCGCGGCCAAGAAACGCCGCGCGGTCGGTTTCAAACGAGGCGTGAGGTTGACTGCTACCCTGTACCACCATCATGTGGAACAGCCAGGGACTTTTTTCATCCGGCGCGCGTGGACGTCGGTGGCACAGAATGGCGTTCTGAGCGGGGACCAGCTCAGTCTGGATAAACAGTTTGCTGAACGACGGATGTGCCAGATCGCTGGTGGCCGGTGCCAGCACCACTTCGGCGTAGGTTGTCAGCTCGATAGTGCGCGGCTGGCGGCCACGGTGCAGCAGCGTTACGCGCCGCAGTTCGATATCATCTTCCGGCGACACAACCACCTGAGTTTTCACACTCAGGGAGCCGAGCGTGCGGCGGAACTCCGCGCCCGCATCGGTAAAGATCACTTCGTCGCTGCTGTCCGCATCGCCCATCGGCTGCCAGGTATTGCTCCAGATTTCGCCCGACTGCAGATCGCGGATATAGCAGAACGCTCCCCAGTTATCGCGGGTGGTATCGCTGCGCCAGCGGGTGAGGGCTAGATCGTTCCAGCGGCTGTAACTGCCGCCAGTGTGGGTCATCATCAGATGGTAATGACTGTTTGAGAGCAGTTGAACTTCAGGGATCAGGTTGTCCGGCGTAGTGAAAATCCTCGGCTCGTAGTGCACCGGTTTAACGCGCCCTTCGTGAGACTCAAAATGACGACGCGGGCTGTAGAGATCGACCGCGTCCGGTACTCGCTCCTGCAATAGCAGGCTGGCAGACTGGAAGGCGGTGCTGGCCATAAACCGGTCGGCCATCGGCGCATCCAGCAGGACGTGCGCCAGCGCCTGAAACGCCATCCCCTGATGGTGCGCCATCCATGACTGCACCACCGCGTACAACTGTCCGGAGGCGAGACGCGACGGGGTGTAATCCAGCGCTTCATAAAAACCGAACTCCCCGCGCGCGCCGTTTTTTTCCAGACGGAGCAGGTTGTCACAGGCTTTTTGCGGCGCAATCATCAGCGCCAGCAGCGTGGCGTAAGGGGCGACGACCATATCGTCCGCCAGCCCACGACGCAGGCCGAGACCCGGCACGCCAAAGGCCTGATACTGATAGTTCTGCTGCACATCAAAGGCGTGATAGCCCGACTCCGACACGCCCCAGGGGACGCCGCGCTCTTTCCCCCAATGGATCTGGCGCATTACCGCCGACTGGCTCATCTCGTCCAGCAGGCTGCCGGGCCAGGTGGGCATCACCAGATTCGGCATCAGATATTCAAACATCGAACCGCTCCAGGACATCAGGGCGGTTTCGTTCTCAATGGTGGTAAATAGCCTGCCGAGCGCGTACCAGCTCTTCTGCGGCAGCTGGTTAGTGGCGATGGCGAGGAAACTGGTCAGACGAATTTCGGAGGGCAGCAGATCGTAGTGACTTTTATCCAGCATATTGCTGTCGCAGTTGTAGCCGATGCTGAGCAGGCTGGTCACTTCGCTGTAGAGGAACGTGAAATCCATTCGCGCATGCTCGTTCAGCCGCTGTTCCAGCTCGGTAATGATATTCAGGCGCATGCGTGCCAGGGTAATCGCCGAGGTGGAGGGCGTGCCTTCACCGCGGTGCGTCGCCTGAGCAAGCTCGCTCAAAGACGGCAGCGTCGGGGAGTCATAGGCGGGCGTTAACCAGCCCAGCAGATGCGACCATTCATGGCACAGCTGCACCAGCTGGCGCTGCAAATGCTCGATCCAGCGCAGAACCAGTTTGTCATCCTGATGGCACAGCGCCGTCAAATGGTTACTTTGGGTACGCATCTGCTTCAGTTCGAGGTAAACCTGCGCCGGAGACAGGGTGTTAGCGTTCAGACAGTGCTTACGCAACAGCCGCAGCCCGGTTGGGGCGTGCTGTCCCCAGTGTTTTTCGAGGATCCCCAGGGTATCGTTCAGCCCGGCCAGCACCTGCGTGCAGTTTAACACGGGCTGATTTCGCATGGCGGTCAGCCCTTCGCGCAGGGTCAGCAGGTGGCCCGCCATATTGCCGCTGTCGACGCTGGATACGTAGCGCGGGCTAAGGGGCGCGAGGGTCTGGGTGTCGTACCAGTTATACAAATGCCCACGGAAATGCTCCATTTTATCCAGCGTGTCCAGGGTCAGCGTCACGCGCTGCAGCACCTCGCCAATCGGCAGATAGCCAAAATCCCACGCCGTCAGGTTTGCCATCAACGAAAGGCCAATATTGGTCGGCGACGTTCGATGGGCAATCACCGGGTGAGGGATCTCCTGATAGTTATCCGGCGGCAGCCCGTTTTCTTTCGCGGTGGCAAAGGTTTCAAAAAAGGCCCAGATTTCGCGGCTCGTCTGGCGCAGCAGCAGCTTCTGTTCCTTGTTGGGGGAAAAGGTCCGGCGGGCAGGCTGGCGGCTCATCCAGCTCAGCAGCAACGGTGTCAGGCACCATAGCAGGCTTAAGGGCAGCGCGATAAAGGAAAACATCGGCGCAATATGGGCGGTCAGGACGTTGAGAGCCACGCCGCAGGCGACATTCATCCACATCGCGCGATAAAAGCGGAGCGGTGAGGTTTTTGCCACATCGTCGTCTGGGCTGAAGCTGGCCCACTGGCTCAGATTGCGGTGGCTGAATCCCAGACGCCAGAACGTGACGGCAATGGCATACAGTGAATACCCGGCCTCATGAGGCAGCGTCGCCACAGTCAGCCCGATGCGGGAAAGCCGCTTCAGGGCGCCGGAGGCGACCAGCAGCAGATGCTGCACAGTATGGCGCCGGGCAGGTTTATTGATCAGATCCCAGGCGACCGCCAGCCCGGTGGGCAAGAGCCGCACCAGCGCCAGCACGCCCAGCCAGTAAAGGGGATTCGGCACCCACAGCAGGGTGCAAAACAGCAGCGCCAACAGGGATGGGGCGACCAGGCTACGGCGCAGGTTGTCGAATAATTTCCAGTACGACAGGGCGGACAGCGGGTTTTTATCGCGCGTGCCATCGGCTTTTCTGACGCGCGGTTTAAGCCAGTTCAGCAGTTGCCAGTCGCCGCGGATCCAACGGGTGCGGCGCGCGACATCTGAAAGATAGTTATTCGGGTATTGCTCGTAGAGCAGCACTTCGCTTAACAGACCCGAGCGGGCATAACACCCTTCCAGCAAATCGTGGCTGAGCACCAGGTTTTCCGGGCAGGTGTTTTGCGTGGCCTGCACAAAAATATCGACGTCGTAAATCCCTTTCCCGACGAAAGATCCTTCGTTGAAAAGATCCTGATAGATATCGGAAGACATCATTGAGTAGGGGTTATTCCCCGCAATGCTGCTGCACATGGCGGCATAGCGCCCTTGCCCGTCGCGGGGCATCTCTTCCGCCATGCCCGGTTGCAGAATGCCGTAGCCTTTGACCACCCGCTGGCGCGCGGCGTCATACTCTGGCCGGTTGAGTGGGTGGGCCATGGTTGCGGCCAGCTTATGGGCGGTATCGCGCGGCAGAAGAGTGTCGCTGTCGAGCGTGATCACGTATTTGATCGGCTCCGGTCGCTGGTGGGCTGGCCGATCGGCGACGCTGGAAAACTGTTGATCGGGATGGCGTAACCAACTGTTCAGCAGCGCCAGTTTTCCCCGTTTGCGTTCATAACCCATCCACACGCTCTGCTGCGGGTTCCATTCTGGGTTCCGGTGGAGCAGATAAAACAGCGGGCGGCTGGCCGGATAGCGGCGGTTGAGATCCTGAACATGTGACATCGCCTGGTCGAGCAGGGCACTGTTTTGCGGTGAGTATTCTTCTGCTGAATCGGCAAAATCGGTCAGGAGCGCGAAACAGAGATGATCGCTCTGATTGCCCAGCCAACACACTTCAAGACGGGTGATGAGCTTGCTGATTCCGTCGGCGCTGGTGAGCAGGCAGGGGATGACCACCATCGTGGCTGACTCTGCCGGAATACCGCTGGAAAAGTCCATGCGCGGCAGCGGGCGCGGTGTACGAAAACGGGTCGTCGCTTCACTTAACAGGTCGCTGGCAAGCTGGCTGAGCACAATAATCAGCGGCAGTGCGAGGAGGATCAGCAGCCAGCCCATCCCCTGCTGCGCCGTGCGGTGCAGGATTTCGGCCGTCGCGGCAGTGGTCAACAGGCTCAGGCTGCCGAGCCATGACATCAGCGGGATCTGGTTGAAGCTGTGCCGCAGGCGAATCAGCCGCGACGCATCTGCCGTAAGCAGGATCTCCAGCTGCTGGCGGCCTTCGCCCTTCAGGTAATAGCCAATATGGGCACCGGGTGTTTCGGGCGCATTTTCGCTGGCAAGCGCCAGCACGCGGCGGGCAACCTCTGGCTCGCTAAAGCGGCTGTCTCGCGCCAGAACCTCAATGACGTGACGATAGTGATCGCGCGTATCGAAGTGCATCAGCGGGTAAATGCCTGCCGGGTCCTGGCGCAGCGTCTGCTCGACGACGCTCATGGCCTCGGCAAAATCGGCCCAGTTGGTTTCACTCAGCAAACGCAAGCCCGCGATGCTGTTGCTCACGGACAGCTGGCTGGCGGCTAACTGCTGATTGAAACGGTGGATCAGGGTATCGGTGGTGACACCCTGTTCCGCCAGACGCTGTTCGACCCAGGTCAGCGGTAACGCCAGCATATTGCCGCGTCCCTGCAGGCGGCGCACCAGCTCGGCGACAAACGCGCTGGTGAGCGGTGGGCTGGAGCGCGCCAGATCGGCGATCACCATGATCAGATCGGCGGGCGTGTTCTCCGCACATTCGAAAATGCGGGTGACCCAGCTATCCGCCAGATTGCGCTCCTGCTGGGCTTTAACCACGTCGATACTGACCCGGCGCAGATTCTCGATCAGCGCCAGGCGCAGCATGCCGGGCAGCGCCCAGACTTCGCCCAGCGTCAGCGGCGTTTCCTGCTGATAGGCACTGATATAGCTGGTGAGGCTGGTGGCGTCCCAGCGCCCGTCCCCATGGGCAATCGCCTCGGCGGCAATGGCGTAAATTCGCGGGCAGTCATGAGGGGAGGCCAGCGCCGGAAGCCCTTTGCCGAAATTCTTCGGCAGATGCTGGCGCACGATGCGGATCTGCTCCTCAATCAGGTAGTAGTTGTCGAGCAGCCACTCACCGGCGGGCATAATCGTCGCTTTTTTACCGGCATTAAGGTCGTAGCAGTTTTGCGTAATGACCGCCTCGTTATCATCGAGGCGTTTGAGCAGATAATAGGGCAGTTTGTCGGGCGACAGCTTGTGCGAACGCGCCAGTTTTTGACCGTAGCGCGCCATTTGCGCCGTCGAAAACAGCTCGGCCTGCAGACTATTTTCTGGCACAGGCTCGTGCCCCTTCAGGGTAGAGACGTTGACAGGCGGAAGTGAACGGGAACGACTCCGCCACGATTTAAGGCTCATTTTCATAGGGTTGCTCTGGTGCGACATGAACGCGCAGGAGCAGTTGTGAAATCAGATCAGAAACGTTCTCTCAGGATGGGTGTGGGGCATCTTGGATTTAACAGCTGCTGGACTCTTACTTCAGTATAGAACACCGATGTTGCGCCAAAGGGCGCGCGTGCAATCAGCGTGGAGCAACAAACAGGGCTTTACAGCCGGGGCACAGCATGGCCTGTTTGAGACGAATTTTGGAGGTCGGGTGGGAGGACTTGAGGCCGCAGTGCGGGCAAGTCACGGTGGTGGTTGATGCGCCACCGATAAGCTTCATTGCGTAATCGAGAAGAGACATGATGATTAACCTTTCAATGAATGAGCTTCATCCTAGCACGAACTGTTCAAATACTGTGCACGGTATCGCATCCCGCCTTTGCAGGAATTTACCCGGTCTGTGGTCGACCTGACAAAGCAGCGGCAAAATAAGGTCTATTATTAGAGACAGTTACTTACCCGGGAGGCGAAAGGATGAACAAGGTTGCTCAATTTTACCGCGAACTGGTTGCCACACTGACGGAGCGCCTGCGTAACGGCGAACGTGATATTGATGCTCTTGTCGAGCAGGCGCGTGTTCGGGTTGTACAGACGGGTGAGTTGACGCGCACCGAAGTGGAAGAGGTGACGCGGGCCGTGCGCCGCGACCTTGAGGAGTTCGCGCGAAGCTACGAAGAGAGTCAAAACGACGTTACCGACAGCGTATTTATGCGGGTGATTAAAGAGAGTCTGTGGCAGGAGCTGGCAGATATCACCGATAAAACCCAGCTGGAGTGGCGCGAAGTGTTTCAGGATCTGAACCATCACGGCGTGTATCACAGCGGCGAGGTGGTTGGGCTGGGCAATCTGGTCTGTGAAAACTGTCATTTCCATCTGGCGGTGTATACCCCGGACGTTCTGCCGCGCTGCCCGAAATGCGGCCATGACCAGTTCCAGAGACGGCCTTTCGAGCCGTAACCTCAACGCCGGTGGCGCGACGTTTACCGGGCCTGCAAAACCGTAGGCCGGGAAATCGCAGCGCCGCCCGGCGCACTGATTAGGCGTAAAACTTCAGTCTCTCGGCCAGCAAATCGACAAACGCTTCCCGGTTGATATCCACCATCAGCGTGGTATTCGGCGTATTGCCCGTCAGGAAATAATAATCCACCACCGTCATACCCTGAGTGTATTTCCCCTGGGTTTCAACCCCGACCCAACGATCAACGGTCGTGAAAATCTCCGGTTTCAGCAGCCAGGCGATGGTGCACGGATCGTGCAGCGGCGCGCCCTGGAAGCCCCATTTCTCGGTTTTGTGGTACTCCATAAAGAAGTCGAGCAGCTCAGCGACCGTGGTGGCAACAGGATTGCCAATTGCGCGAAAACGCGCGATATCTTCTGCCATGATCTGCGCCCGGTGGGTGACATCCAGACCGGCCATCACAATCGGGATGCCCGACTGGAAGACAATTTCTGCGGCTTCCGGATCGACGAAGATGTTGAACTCTGCCGCGGGCGTCCAGTTCCCCAGCCCCATCGCTCCACCCATGATCACAATCCGCGCGATTTTCGCGTGCAGTTCCGGGTGGCTGTTGAGCAGCAGTGCCACGTTGGTTTGCGGGCCTGTTGCCACCAGCGTCACCGGCTCGTCGCTTTCTCGCAGCACGTTCGCCATCAGCTCAACCGCCGTGCAGTGTTGCGGTTCAAAGCCGGGTTCCGGCAGCGCCGGGCCGTCCAGCCCGCTCTCGCCGTGAACGTTATCGGCGATGATCAGATCGCGCATCAGCGGTTTCACCGCGCCGCCCGCCACCGGGATATCCATGCGATTGAGCAGGGTCAGCATGCGTAACACATTACGCAGGGTTTTGTCCGGGGTCTGATTTCCGGCGGAGGAGGTGACGGCTTTGAGGGCTAATTCCGGTGAGGCGAGGGCAAGGACAAGCGCGATAGCGTCATCATGACCAGGATCGCAATCGAGAATGATCGGCAGTGGCATAGGGTGCTCCATTTTTGGCGTTATTTTGTGACAAGGTTAACGCCGCAAGATGAAGCAGACGAGAAGAAGAGACCCAAAGCGTGAAGTGGTGCGCAATCCGAAGATTGCGCACCCGGTTGATCAGTGCAGGATTTTGGCGAGGAAATCTTTGGCGCGATCGGATTGCGGATTTGCGAAGAAATCCTCTTTCGGCGAATCTTCGACAATTTTCCCTTCGTCCATAAAGATCACGCGGTTGGCCACTTTGCGGGCAAAGCCCATCTCGTGGGTCACCACCATCATGGTCATCCCTTCGTGCGCCAGCTCCACCATCACATCCAGCACTTCGTTGATCATTTCCGGATCAAGCGCGGAGGTCGGTTCATCAAACAGCATGGCGATAGGATCCATGCACAGCGCGCGCGCAATCGCCACACGCTGTTGCTGACCACCGGAGAGCTGGGCCGGGAACTTATCGGCGTGAGCAGACAGCCCCACGCGTTCCAGCAGTTTTAAGCCTTTTTCACGCGCCGCTTTTTTGTCGCGTTTCAGCACTTTTACCTGCGCCAGCGTCAGGTTCTCGATAATCGACAGGTGCGGGAACAGCTCAAAGTGCTGAAACACCATCCCGACGTGGGAACGCAGTTTCGCCAGATTGGTATTTTTGTCGTTCACCTTCGTGCCATCGACGACAATCTCGCCTTTCTGTACCGGTTCCAGGCCATTGACGGTTTTAATCAACGTCGATTTACCGGAGCCAGACGGCCCGCATACCACAACCACTTCGCCTTTTTTCACTTCGGTGGAGCAGTCGGTCAGCACCTGAAAGTGCCCATACCATTTAGAAACATTTTTCAGGGAAATCATGAGACTGTCCTTTTCTTCAGCCAGGTAACCAACAGCGACGCGCTTAAACTAATTGCAAAATAAACTGCACCTGCGAACAGGATCATCTCAACCTGCGTACCGTCGCGTTCGCCGATAGTGGAGGCCGTACGGAAGAAGTCCGCGAGGCTCAGCACATACACAAGCGAGGTATCCTGGAAGAGAACGATGCCCTGCGTCAGCAGCAGCGGGACCATGGCGCGAAACGCCTGTGGCAGAATAATGAGCTTCATGGACTGCCAGTGGGTCATCCCCAGTGCCAGTGCTGCGCTCGATTGTCCGCGAGAGATGCTCTGAATACCCGCGCGAATAATTTCCGAATAGTACGCCGCCTCAAACATTGAGAACGCGACCATGGCAGAGATCAGGCGGATATCGGTTTTCGGCGACAGCCCCAGCACGTTTTGCAGCAGGCCGGGGACGATCAGATAAAACCACAGCAGCACCATCACCAGCGGAATGGAGCGGAAGACGTTGACGTAGGCGGTGGCGAACCAGGCGAAAGGCTTGAAGCTCGACAGGCGCATTACCGCCAAAATCGTGCCCCAGACAATACCAACCACGATCGCAATGGCGGTGATTTTTAAGGTAATAACCAGCCCGTCGAGCAGATAGGGCATGGCGGGAACAATGGAACTCCAGTCAAACTCGTACATTATTTGCCCCCCAGATTGCCCGGCAGGCGAGTTTTACGTTCAACCAGGTTCATCACCAGCATGATGAAAGCGTTAATCAGCACATAGGCCACGGTAATGGCGGTGAAAGACTCCCACGCGTGGGCGGAGTAATCCAGCAGCTTGCCCGCCTGCGCCGCCATATCGACCAGACCAATGGTGGAGGCGATGGCCGAGTTTTTCACCAGGTTCATCATCTCGGAGGTCATTGGCGGAACGATTACGCGATAGGCGTTCGGCAGCAGCACGTAGCGGTAGCTTTGCGGCAGCGTCAGGCCCATCGCCAGCGCGGCGTTCTTTTGCCCGCGCGGCAGCGACTGAATCGCGGCACGCACCTGCTCGCACACGCGCGCAGCGGTGAACAGGCCAAGGCAGAGCATCGAGGAGACAAAGAACTGAATATTCGGGTCCAGCTCAGATTTAAACCACATGCCGAGATTTTCCGGCAGCAGTTCAGGCACGACCAGATACCAGGTAAAGAACTGCACGATAAGCGGAACGTTACGGAACAGTTCGACGTACAGGGTACCCAGGGAAGAGAGAAAACGGTTCGGAACGGTACGTAAAATACCGAACAGGGAACCGACCAGGAAAGCGATTATCCAGGCCGTTATCGATAACGCAACGGTGACCTGAAAGCCGCTCCACAGCCAGCCAAGATAGGTGGTGTTGCCGAACGGGGCTTGTTGCAGAAAAATGCCCCAGTTCCAGTCTATTGACATAATAAACTCCAGAAAAAAAAGGGTAGCAGCGCTACCCTCGAAGATTGGTGAGAAGCTCAATGTTCGCGCTGAGTGGGGAACGACCACTCAACGTATAGTCTGTCCGCGCTTCCCGACAATCGAGAGGGCAGGAGATCCCGCCCCTTAATGGTTCTAATTAGTTAAGTGCTTTGTCGTTTGGTTCTTTGAACAGGGCTTTCATGTCGTCAGACAGTTCAAAGTTCATGTTGAGATTTTTTGGTGGAATCGGGTTCTTGAACCACTTATCGAACCATTTTTCCGCTTCGCCGGAAGTCTGAACCTGAGCGATGGTGTCATCGATCAGCTTTTTGAAGCTTGCGTCGTCTTTACGCAGCATACAGCCGTATGCCTCTTTCGACTGCGCCGTGCCGACGATGTCCCAGTTGTCTGGTTTCTTCGCTTTTGCACGTTCGCCCGCCAGCAGCGCGTCATCCATCATGAATGCCACCGCGCGGCCGCTCTCCAGCGTACGGAAAGAGTCACCGTGGTCTTTCGCGCTGATGATGCGCATATCCAGTTTCTTCTCGTCGTTGAGCTTATGCAGCAGCACTTCAGAGGTGGTACCGGAGGTCACAACAACCGCTTTGCCTTTCAGGTCTGCGAAGTCTTTAATCTCGCCGCCTTTTTTGGTCAGCAGACGCGTACCGACCACGAAGATGGTGTCGGAGAAGGCCGCTTGTTTCTGACGTTCGAGGTTGTTGGTGGTGGAACCACACTCAAAATCGAAGGTGCCGTTTTGCAGCAGAGGAATACGGTTTTGCGACGTAATTGGAATCAGCTTCACCTGCAGGTCAGGTTTGTTGAGCTTTTTCTTGACCGCTTCTACGATCGCGTTGGAGTAGTCCTGAGAGTAGCCTACGACTTTTTGCGTGTTGTCGTAGTATGAGAACGGGACGGAAGATTCACGGTGGCCGACCACGATCACGCCATTTTTGGCAATCTTGTCGAGAGTGCTCCCGGCAGCCGGAGCGTCTTCGGCGTGAACGACGCCTGCGGACATCCCCATTACCAGCATTGCTGTGGCCAGTTTACGTAATTGCATACCCAACTCCTTTATTATCTGCGCCAATGACGCATTGATACCCATTGTGATGTTGTTATATCTCGCGCGATGCGAGTGCAGTGTTATGCAAGCTTGTTAACATTTAGTCTGGCTTAATGTAAAGATTTTGCTGCGTTATTGTTTATTTTTGCGAAGCGCGCCGCACCATTCAGAGGCAAAAATATCTGCCTGCACCGTTTCGGTGCTACCGATGAACTGCGGTGGTGCGCCAACATTGCACGTTAAGCCAAACCACTGAATCTGTGATTTAACAAAGCAATAGGCGTGCCAGAAATGGGAGTCGAGGGGGATTTACCGGGTATCAGATGTGTCGTGCCAGGCCAGGCCTGGAAATGAGGAATGAAGGCCCGGCAAGCGAAATGCCGCCGGGCGCTGGGGGGATTACTTACGACGCTGACGCAAACTCATTAACACAGCGCCAAAACCAAACAGTACCGTCAGGATCCACAGCGGCCAGTTGCCGGTGCGAGCATACGGCGTTAGGCCGGAGGTTGGCGTGACGGTGGTTGTCAGCACGGCGCGTGTGAATTGCGGGATCATCGCCTGGATTTCACCCTGCGGACCAATCACGGCGGTAATGCCGTTATTGGTGCTGCGCAGCAGCGGACGGGCCAGCTCCAGGGAACGCATGCGCGCCATCTGGAAGTGCTGCCACGGGCCAATCGACTTACCAAACCAGGCATCGTTGGAGATGGTCAGCAGATAATCCGTATCGGGACGGAAGTTATCGCGCACCTGTTCGCCAAGGATGATTTCGTAACAGATCGCCGGGGTCAGCGCCAGGCCATGCGCATGAAGCTGCGGCTGGACATAAGGCCCACGGCTGAAGGACGACATTGGCAGATCGAAGAACGGTGCCAGCGGACGCAGAATCGTTTCCAGCGGCACAAACTCACCAAACGGCACCAGGTGGTTTTTGTTGTAACGATTCGCCGATTCGTAGCTGTACGGGTTGTCTTTGCCGAGCGTGATAATGGTGTTGTAGGTGTCGTAACGGTTCTGTTTGTTCAGCCGCGCGTCGACAATCCCGGTGATCAGCGTGCTGTTCTTCGCGCGCAGCAGATCGTCCATCATGCTCAGGAAACGCTGCTGGTTGATCTCCAGGTCGGGAATCGCAGACTCTGGCCAGATAATCAGGTCAGATTTGCCCATCTCTTTCTGCGTCGCATCGAGATAGATTTTCAGCGTATTGATCAGCTGGTTCTCATCCCACTTCAGCGACTGTGGAATATTGCCCTGTACCATCGACACCTGAGTTGCGCGCGCGGGCTCCAGAGTGAACCACTGGATAAAGCGCAGCGGGAAGGGAAGGGCGAACAGCACTACTGCCGCGATCAGCGGTTTCCAGTTGCGCTGCACCAGGGCTAGCACCAGCAGACCACTCACCACCATCAGCAGGAAGTTGATCGCCTCCACGCCCATCACCGGCGCCAGGCCTTTTAGCGGACCATCGATCTGGCTGTAGCCAAACTGCAGCCACGGGAAGCCGGTCAGCACCCAGCCGCGTAAAAACTCGGTGATTTGCCAGACCACGGGTGCCGCAATCGCCACGCGCAGCCAGCTGGTTTTCGGCCACAAGCGCGACAAAATCCCCGCGAAAAGACCGGTATACAGCGAGAGATACGCCGCCAGCAGCACCACCAGGAAGACGTTAACCGGGCCAGGCATACCGCCGAACTGCGCAATACTGACGTAAACCCAGTTAATGCCAGAGCCAAACAGGCCCAGACCCCAGAAGTAGCCGATGGCCGCAGCCTGAATCGGGCGGCGATTCAGCGTCAGCCCTTGCAGTCCCATCAGTGAGAGGAGGGCGGCAGGCCAGATGTCATAAGGAGAAAAAGCCAGCGTTCCGCTGGCTCCGAGCAACAGCGCCAGCAGCAAACGGACGCGCTGGCGTTCAAGCAGTGGGGCAAATGCCATTTACATTAATCTTCCAGTTTTGGCACCGGGGAGTCGTCCGGCATTCTGACGTGAACCTGAATAATACGTCGGCTGTCGGCCATGGCGACCTTGAACTGGTAACCATCGATGTCAACGGACTCGCCGCGCGTCGGGAGATGGCCAAAGGCCTGCATCACCAGCCCGCCAATGGTATCCACCTCTTCATCGCTGAAGTGGGTGCCAAAGGTGTCGTTGAACTCTTCAATGGAGGCCAGCGCGCGCACGGTCCAGGTATGGCGGCTCAGCTGACGGAATTCGATATCGTCTTCTTCGTCATACTCATCTTCGATTTCACCGACGATCAGTTCGAGAATATCTTCGATAGTCACAAGGCCGGAAACACCGCCAAATTCATCGATAACAATCGCCATATGGTAGCGCTGGGAGCGGAACTCTTTCAGCATGCGGTCAACGCGCTTGCTTTCCGGGACCACCACCGCCTGGCGTAACACTTTTTCCATGCTGAAAGCTTCGGCATCGCTGCGCATAAACGGCAGCAGATCCTTGGCCATCAGAATCCCTTCAATGTGATCTTTGTCTTCGCTGATCACCGGGAAACGCGAGTGGGCCGATTCGATGATCACATCGAGGCACTCGTCCAGAGTCTGGTTGCGTTTCAGGGTAATCATCTGCGAGCGGGGGATCATAATATCGCGAACGCGCTGGTCGGCGATGTCCATGACCCCTTCGAGCATTTCGCGCGTATCTTCGTCGATAAGATCGTTCTGCCCGGAATCACGAATCAGCTCCAGGAGTTCATCACGGTTTTTCGGTTCGCCGTGGAACAGCTGGCTCAGAATGAGGGAGAAAAATCCCTTCTTACTGGTTGTCGTGTCGCTACTGTGTGAATTGTCGTCGCTCATGGCGTTTGTTAAGGGTTCTCTTGTGAGTTTAATGCGCGCCGCCGCAGGAAAGGTCCATATGCGGCGGCCTGATCGGTCAATAAAGCCTGATGCTTAACTGACTATTCTTTCTCGGCAATGTACGGATCCTCATAGCCCAGAGCAAGCATTATCTCTGTCTCGAGGGATTCCATCTCTTCCGCTTCTTCGTCTTCAATATGATCATAACCCAGCAGATGCAGACTGCCGTGGATAACCATATGCGCCCAGTGAGCGTCGAGCGGCTTTTGCTGCTCTTTGGCTTCCTGTTCAACCACCTGGCGGCAGATGATCAGGTCACCGAGCAGCGGCATTTCGATGCCCGGCGGCGCTTCAAACGGGAAAGAGAGCACGTTGGTCGGCTTATCTTTCCCGCGATAGGTCAAGTTCAGCTCGTGGCTCTCCGCTTCGTCGACCAGGCGAATCGTGACTTCTGACTCTTCCTGAAACTGCGGGATCACCGCATCCAGCCATGTTTGAAACTGACGCTCTTCCGGCAAACCGGAATTGTCTTCACAGGCTAGCTGTAAATCGAGGATCACCTGACTCATTTATTCTCATGCTCCTGGGCTTCGCGTTTTCGTTCCGCGGCCTGTTCTGCTTTACGTTTTTGTTCTGCTTCTTCCCACGCTTCATAGGCGTTGACGATGCGGGCGACCACCGGATGGCGCACCACGTCTTCGCTGTTGAAGAAGTTGAAGCTAATTTCGTCTACTTCCGCCAGCACTTCGATGGCGTGACGCAGACCGGATTTGGTGCTGCGCGGCAGGTCGATCTGGGTGATATCGCCGGTAATAACCGCTTTCGAGTTGAAGCCGATACGCGTCAGGAACATCTTCATCTGTTCGATGGTGGTGTTCTGACTCTCATCGAGAATGATAAACGCATCGTTCAGCGTACGGCCGCGCATATAGGCGAGCGGGGCGACTTCAATGACGTTACGCTCGATCAGTTTTTCCACTTTCTCGAAGCCGAGCATTTCAAACAGGGCGTCATACAGCGGGCGCAGATACGGGTCTACTTTCTGGCTCAGATCGCCGGGCAGGAAGCCCAGTTTCTCTCCGGCTTCAACCGCCGGGCGCGTCAGCAGGATACGACGAATATCCTGACGCTCCAGTGCATCGACGGCGGCGGCAACGGCCAGATAGGTTTTACCCGTCCCCGCCGGGCCGACGCCGAAGGTGATGTCATGGTCGAGAATATTGGCGATGTACTGCGCCTGGTTTGGCGTACGCGGCTTGATGACGCCACGCTTGGTTTTGATATTGATGGCCTTGCCGTAGTCCGGCACGCTTTCCGCGCTCTGCTCAAGCACTCGCGCTTCTTTAATGGCGAGGTGGATGTGCTCAGGCTCGATATCCTGAGTTTCGCCGCGCATCGGGGCGGTATCGACATACAGGCTGCGCAGAATGTCCGCAGCGGCGTTGACGCAGATGGCGCGTCCGGTGAGTTTGAAGTGATTATCGCGACGATTGATTTCGATACCCAGACGTCGCTCCAGTTGTTTGATGTTGTCATCAAACGGCCCGCACAGGCTCAGCAGGCGAGCGTTGTCTGCTGGCTCCAGGGTAAGTTCACGCGTTTCTGTATTCAAACTGTTCCTCTTAATGTGTGTAGGGTCAGAGAGCAACGTGCCGAACTGACTTACAGACGAGTCGTCTTTACGAAATTATTCACGCCACAGTTTAAAGGCGCAAGCTTATGGTTGCATATTGGGGACGCAGAGGGGAAATACAAGGCCTGCCAGAGCGACAGGCCTGAATGGATTAAGGCTGGTAAACACCGACACCCAAATCGTTTTCTTTACGCGTGCGGGCAATAACAGACGCTGGCGTTTCGGCGACGCGCAGGCCCATTTCCGCTTCCGTGCGCACCAGTTTGCCGCGCATGGAGTTGGTGAGCACTTCCTGGATTTCGATATCGACAAACTTACCGATCATGTCCGGAGTGCCTTCGAAGTTCACCACGCGGTTGTTCTCGGTACGCCCAGAGAGCTGCATCAGGCTCTTACGCGACGTTCCTTCCACCAGAATACGCTGCGTGGTGCCGAGCATACGGCGGCTCCAGGCGTTGACCTGCTGGTTGATACGCTCCTGCAGAATATAGAGACGCTGTTTTTTCTCCTCTTCCGGTACATCGTCCACCATATCGGCGGCTGGCGTGCCCGGACGCGCAGAGAAGATAAAGCTAAAGCTGGTGTCGAAATTGACTTCACCAATCAGCTTCATGGTACGCGCGAAGTCGTCGGTGGTTTCGCCAGGGAAGCCGACGATAAAGTCGGAGCTAATCTGGATATCCGGGCGCGCTTCACGCAGCTTGCGGATGATGGCTTTGTACTCCAGCACCGTATGCGTGCGGCCCATCAGGTTCAGCACACGGTCAGAACCGCACTGAACCGGCAGGTGCAGGAAGCTCACCAGCTCTGGTGTGTCGCGATAGACATCAATGATGTCATCGGTAAATTCGATCGGATGGCTGGTGGTGAAACGCACGCGGTCGATACCGTCGATGGCGGCAACCAGACGCAGCAGCTCGGCGAAGGTGCCGGTGGAGCCGTCGTAGTTTGCGCCACGCCAGGCGTTCACGTTCTGGCCGAGCAGGTTCACTTCACGCACGCCCTGGGCCGCCAGCTGGGCCACTTCAAACAGAATGTCGTCGCAAGGGCGGCTGACCTCTTCACCGCGCGTGTAAGGCACGACGCAGTAGGTGCAGTATTTGTTGCAGCCTTCCATGATGGAGACGTAGGCGCTTGGGCCATCGGCACGCGGCTCTGGCAGACGGTCAAATTTCTCGATTTCCGGGAAACTGACGTCAACCACCGGGCTGCGATCGCCGCGCACTGAGTTGATCATCTCCGGCAGGCGATGGAGAGTTTGCGGGCCAAACACAATATCGACGTAATGGGCGCGTTGACGGATCAGTTTGCCCTCTTGCGAGGCCACGCAGCCTCCGACGCCGATAATCAGGTCCGGATTTTTCTTTTTGAGGAGTTTCCAGCGACCTAACAGGTGGAAGACTTTTTCCTGCGCTTTTTCACGGATTGAGCAGGTGTTAAGCAGCAGCACATCGGCTTCTTCTGCCACTTCAGTCAGTTGGTACCCGTGGGTGGCATTCAGCAGATCGGCCATCTTCGATGAATCGTATTCGTTCATCTGACAGCCCCAGGTTTTTATATGGAGTTTTTTAGTCATCGACTTGCTCAGGCTCAGGATTGCAAGCCGCGTATTGTAATGCTTTGGTGGGGTTGTGACCAGTATGAAGGTTGGCTGCCTCAAGGGAGAAAAAATCCGGTAAACTTAAGGGATTCTCTTCAAAGGATTATTGACCATGACACTCCAGAAAACCGAAATCGCCGTGGTCGGCGGCGGGATGGTCGGCGGCGCACTGGCGCTGGGACTGGCACAACAGGGATTCCAGGTAACGGTGATCGAGCAGGCCGCGCCCCCCGAATTTGACGAGGCTCAGCAGCCGGACGTGCGGATCTCGGCGATCAGCGCCGCGTCGGTCGATCTGCTGCGCGGGCTGGGCGTGTGGGAGGCGATTCTCGCGATGCGCGCCCATCCGTATCGTCGGCTGGAGACGTGGGAGTGGGAAACCGCGCATGTGACCTTTGACGCCGCTGAACTGAAGCTGCCGCTGCTGGGCTACATGGTGGAGAATAACGTTCTGCAGCTAGCCCTGTGGCAGGCGCTGGAGGCACATGAGAACGTGACGCTGCACGTTCCGGATTCTCTGAAAGCGCTGCATCGCCATGAGGGCGGTTATTTGCTGGAGCTGGCTAACGGCGATGAACTGGCCGTGAAGCTGGTCGTGGGGGCCGACGGTGCGAATTCACAGGTGCGCCAGATGGCCGGGATTGGTATTCACGCCTGGCAGTATCAGCAATCTTGTATGCTGATTACCGTTAAATGTGAAAATGAGCCGGGCGACAGCACCTGGCAGCACTTTACCCCCAACGGCCCGCACGCCTTTTTACCGCTCTTTGGACACTGGGCGTCGCTGGTGTGGTACGACACGCCGGCGCGCATCCGCCAGCTGCAAAGTTTGTCGATGGATCAGCTGCAGCACGAAATCGAAAAACACTTCCCGGCGCGTCTAGGCGCGGTGAAGCCGGTGGCGGCGGGGGGATTCCCGTTAACCCGTCGTCACGCCCTGCAATATGCACAAGAAGGGCTGGCGCTGGTGGGGGATGCCGCGCATACCATTCATCCGCTGGCCGGGCAGGGTGTTAACCTGGGATATCGTGACGTCGAAGCGTTGTTATCGGTGATGAGCAGCGCGCGTGACCATGCGGAACCCTGGGCGAGTGCGGCTGTGCTGAAGCGCTACCAGACGCGTCGCATGGCGGATAACTTTTTAATGCAGTCGGGGATGGATCTGTTTTATGCGGGATTTAGCAACGATCTCGGCCCGGTGCGGATTCTGCGCAATGTGGGTCTGATGGCGGCCGAGCGTGCGGGCGGGTTGAAGCGTCAGGCATTGAAGTACGCGTTAGGTCTGTAGGTTCTGTCTCCTCCCTCGTTGTTGTGAGGGAGGGGGATATCTCCAGAGCACAAAAACAAAAAAGCCCGCAGAGCGGGCTTTTTTGCTATTAAGTGGCTGGGGTACGAGGATTCGAACCTCGGAATGCTGGTATCAGAAACCAGAGCCTTACCGCTTGGCGATACCCCAACAGGGTGCGTTAAACAAACAACAATCTAACGACTTTTGAAATTGGCTGGGGTACGAGGATTCGAACCTCGGAATGCTGGTATCAGAAACCAGAGCCTTACCGCTTGGCGATACCCCAACAATTTTTTCTAGTTTATCGAAATAATCGATAAATTCCTAATTTGGTGGCTACGACGGGATTCGAACCTGTGACCCCATCATTATGAGTGATGTGCTCTAACCAACTGAGCTACGTAGCCAGACTGCTTTCTTCGATGGCTGGGGTACCTGGATTCGAACCAGGGAATGCCGGTATCAAAAACCGGTGCCTTACCGCTTGGCGATACCCCAATAACCGCGGAGAACCGCTAAATCGAAGAAGATGGCTGGGGTACCTGGATTCGAACCAGGGAATGCCGGTATCAAAAACCGGTGCCTTACCGCTTGGCGATACCCCATCCGTGCAACGCGGAACTGGAAATGGTGCGGGAGGCGAGACTTGAACTCGCACACCTTGCGGCGCCAGAACCTAAATCTGGTGCGTCTACCAATTTCGCCACTCCCGCAAAAAAAGATGGTGGCTACGACGGGATTCGAACCTGTGACCCCATCATTATGAGTGATGTGCTCTAACCAACTGAGCTACGTAGCCATCTTTTTTTCGCGTTACCTTATCGGCGTTGCGGGGCGCATTATGCGTATAGAGCTTTGCAGCGTCAATACCTTTTTCAACGAAAATGGCCGGATTGTGACTGTTTGGTTAGGTTGCGAACAGCGTGGCCGAATAATCGGCAATTATTGGTTATTAATCGTTTTTGTTCAGCAAAACGCGAGGCATAAAAAAGGCCCCGAAGGGCCTGAGTACGATTCTGGCGATTACTTATAGGCCGACTGGTGAACCCCTACCGCGCGTCCTGATGGATCGTTCATGGATTTGAACGATTCATCCCACTCGATGGCTTTCGCTGAAGAACAGGCCACTGACGGGCCGCCTGGCACACACTCTGCCGCGCTTGCGACCGGGAAAAGTTCTTCAAAGATTTCACGGTACAGATACGCTTCTTTCGAGCCAGGCGTGTTGTACGGGAAGCGGAAGCTGGCGGTCTCCAGTTGTTGATCGGAAACCTGCTTCGCCGCCACCTCTTTCAGGGTGTCGATCCAGCTGTAGCCCACGCCGTCGGAGAACTGTTCTTTCTGACGCCATGCGACGCTTGCCGGCAGGTAAGATTCGAAACATTCACGCAGGATATGTTTTTCCATTTTACCGTTGCCGCACATTTTGTCCTGCGGGTTGATGCGCATGGCCACGTCGAGGAATGATTTATCGAGGAACGGCACGCGGGCCTCCACGCCCCAGGCGGACATCGCTTTGTTGGCGCGAGCGCAGTCAAACATATGCAGCGCCTGCAGTTTACGCACCGTCTCTTCGTGCAGCTCTTTGGCGTTTGGCGCTTTGTGGAAGTACAGATAACCGCCAAACACTTCGTCAGACCCTTCGCCCGACAGCACCATTTTAATGCCCATCGCTTTGATTTTGCGCGACATCAGGTACATCGGGGTGGATGCGCGAATGGTGGTCACATCGTAGGTTTCGATGTGATAAATCACGTCGCGGATCGCGTCCAGACCTTCCTGCACGGTGAAGTGAATTTCATGGTGCACGGTACCCAGATGATTTGCCACTTCCTGCGCGGCTTTCAGATCCGGTGCACCTTCCAGGCCTACGGCGAAGGAGTGCAACTGCGGCCACCAGGCTTCAGAGCGCTCCCCGTCTTCCACGCGGCGCGCAGCGAATTTTTTGGTGATCGCGGAAATCACGGAAGAGTCCAGACCGCCAGAAAGTAGCACGCCGTAAGGCACGTCAGACATCAGGTGGCTTTTTACGGAATCTTCCAGCGCCTGACGCAGCGCGTTTTTGTCGGTGACGTTATCTTTCACCGCGTCGAAATCGAACCAGTCGCGCTGGTAATACTGACGGATTTCGCCGTCTTTGCTCCACAGGTAGCTGCCTGCCGGGAACTCTTTAATGGTGCGGCACACCGGGACCAGCGCTTTCATTTCAGAGGCGACGTAGAAGTTGCCGTGTTCGTCGTGACCCATATACAGCGGGATAATACCGATGTGGTCGCGGCCAATCAGATAGGCGTCTTTTTCGCTGTCGTACAGTGCGAAGGCAAACATGCCCTGCAGATCGTCCAGGAATTCGGGTCCTTTTTCCTGATACAGGGCAAGGATGACTTCGCAGTCGGAACCCGTCTGGAACGCGTAGCGATCGCCGTATTCTGCGCGCAGCGCCTGATGGTTGTAGATTTCACCGTTAACGGCCAGCGCGTGAGTTTTTTTCTCGTTATACAGCGGCTGGGCACCGGCGTTGACATCAACAATCGACAGACGTTCGTGAGCCAGAATTGCTTTATCGCTTGCGTACACGCCGGACCAGTCCGGGCCGCGGTGACGCATCAGGCGAGAAAGCTCCAGTGCTTTTTTACGCAGTTCGCCCGCGTCAGTCTTGATATCCAGTACCCCAAAAATTGAACACATAACCTTCTCCGTTAATCCTGTTGCAGTGTGATGTTGCTTGCTTATGAAAATGCCGCAAAACACGGTGCGCGCGCAAGACTTTTACGGGCGAAAACGCAAATAACGCAACAGTCATTGCTGAATGTTGAAAAAAGAGTACGTCGTGAGCAAATTTATTGATGATTATGCAATGGATGGCATTTTTTATTATATGACGTTGCTTTTTTAAGGCCTAAAAATGAGAAACCACGCTCAGCGGCGTGGTTTTTCGTCATATAACGTCGATTTCAGCAACCGACGGGTAAATCCAGCTCGGCCTGAACGGCATAGCGTCAATGTCATCCAGGGTGGAGACGCCCGAGAGCACAAGGATCGTTTCAAGCCCGGCCTGGAAACCGGCCAGAATATCCGTACGCAGGTTATCGCCGACAATCACCGTTTGCTCGGAGTGGGCCTGCATTTTGTTGAGCGCCGCGCGCACAATCCACGGGCTAGGTTTGCCTACCACGAAAGGTTTACGGCCAGAGATTTTCTCGATGCCCGCGCAGAGCGCGCCGCACGCCGGGTAATATCCGCGCCCGTGGGTATCCGGGTTGGTGGCAATAAAGCGCGCGCCTGTTGCCACAAAATAGGCGGCTTTGTGCATCATTTCCCAGTTAAATGAACGGGTCTCACCCACGATCACAAAATCCGGGTTAACATCGGTGATGGTGAATCCGGCTTTATACAGCTCATGGATCAGCGCGCCTTCCCCGACCACATAAGCTTTTTTCCCTTCCTGACGTTTCAGGAAGTCAGCGGTCGCCATGGCGGAGGTGTAAAACACGCTGTCCGGCACGTCGACACCGGCGGTGGCGAAGCGGTTGGCCAGATCCTGGCCGGTCTGCGACGGATAGTTAGTCAGCAGAACCAGCGGCATTCCCTTTTCCAGAATACGGTTCAGAAACTCAGCGGCACCGGGCACCGCAACGTTATCGTGCATCAGCACGCCGTCAATATCACAAATCACATTCTGAATGGTCATGGACTACCTGGCATCTCAAAAAAAGAAGGCGTAACTATAAAGGGCTGTTAGCTTTCCAGCAAACGCTGGAGCAGCAGACCGTTAAGCATGGCGCGTTTCACCAGCGCAAAAGCACCAATGGCGGAGCGGTGATCGAGCGTCGAGCGCACGACCGGCAGGTTCTGGCGGAAGGCCTTCAGCGCCTGAGTATTGATGCAGCCTTCGATGGCCGGAAGCAGCACTTTTTCCGCTTCGGTAATTTCACCGGCAATCACCACTTTCTGCGGATTAAACAGGTTAATTGCGATGGCGATGGTTTTACCCAGATGGCGGCCAACCTGCTCAATCACTTCGCAGGCAAGGGCATCGCCTTTGTTGGCCGCTTTGCAGATAGTGTTGATCTTGCAATCGTCCAGGGTGATACGGCTCTGGTAGCCCTGTTCAAGCAGATGACGCACCCGGTGTTCAATCGCTGCATTGGCCGCGACCGTTTCCAGACAGCCGAAGTTACCGCAGTGGCAGCGCTCGCCAAGGGGATCGACCTGAATATGGCCAATCTCACCGACGTTGCCGTTACGGCCAATGAAAATGCGGCCGTTGGAGATGATCCCGGCCCCGGTACCACGGTGTACGCGCACCAGAATAGAGTCTTCGCAATCCTGACTCGCACCAAAGTAGTGCTCTGCCAGCGCCAGGCTGCGGATATCGTGGCCGACATAACAGGTGACGTTGAAGCGTTTTTCCAGCGCGCCGACCAGCCCCCAGTTTTCGACCGGGATATGGGGCATATAGCGAATCACGCCGCTTTCCGGGTCGACCAGACCTGGCAGGATCACTGAAATGGCGATCAGCTCGCGGATTTTACGCTGGCAGTTGTCAATAAACTGCGCGATGGTATTCAGCAGCGCGTGTTCCAGCGTCTCCTGAGTTCGTTCGGGCAGGGGATAGTGCTCTTCCGCCACCACTTTACTGCTCAGATCGTACAGGGTGAGCGTAGTGTCGTGACGGCCAAGACGCACGCCGATGGCGTGGAAATTGCGGGTTTCGGTAATGATGGAGATGGCGCGGCGGCCCCCGGTGGAGGCCTGCTGATCAACTTCTTTGATCAATCCGCGCTCAATCAGCTGACGCGTGATTTTGGTCACACTGGCGGGGGCAAGCTGGCTCTGTTCGGCGATCTGAATACGCGAGATTGGACCATGCTGGTCAATCAGGCGATAAACAGCCGCACTGTTGAGTTGTTTAACGAGGTCAACATTACCAATTTGAGCTTGTCCGCCAGATGTCATACTTTTACTTACTCAGTGACGACCTCGTTACCATTAACGATGGTCTTAATAATTTTATAATCGCGCGTGAAGGCGGTGAGGTTAGCCACCATGCCCGGTGCGATACCGCCCAGCTGTTTGTCCACGCCGATCGCGCGAGCCGGGTAGAGTGTTGCCATACGCAGCACTTCATCCAGCGCAATGCCGCAATGTTCAACCAGGTTACGAACCCCTTCGATCATCGTCAGCGCAGAGCCGCTCAGCGTTCCGTTCTCATCTACGCACAGTCCGTTGCGGTAGTATATTGTTTTACCAGCAAAAATGAACTGTTCAATATTTGCCCCTGCCGGTGCGGTAGCATCGGTGACCAGGCACAGCTTATCGCCTTTCAGGCGTTTCGCGTTGCGGATGTTGGTGTAATCCACATGCAGGCCATCAGCAATAATGCCACAGTAAACGTCCGGCTCATCAAGAATCGCACCGACCAGCCCAGGTTCGCGGCCCGTAATGTACGGCATGGCATTATAAAGGTGGGTCGCAAAGGTTATACCTGCGCGGAAACCGGTTTTCGCTTCGGCGAGTGTCGCATTGGAGTGACCCGCAGAGACGACGATGCCTGCCGCCGCCAGTTTGCTGATCACATCCGGCCCGGTCATTTCCGGTGCCAGCGTGACTTTGGTGATCACATCGGCGTTAGCGCACATGAAGTCGACCAGCTCGGGGTCTGGCTTGCGCACGTAATTCGGGTTGTGGGTGCCTTTCTTCACAATGTTCAGCCAGGGACCTTCAAGGTGCAGACCCAGCGCCTGATGCGGGTATTTCGCCAGGTATTCACGCATCACGCGGATACCTTGCTTCATCAGCGCGTCATCGGAAGTAATCAGCGTTGGCAGATAGCTGGTGCAGCCTGATTTCTCATTGGCTTTCTGCATGATCTCCAGCGTTTCAACCGTGACCGCCTCTGGCGTGTCATTGAACTGCACGCCGCCGCAGCCGTTAAGCTGGACGTCGATAAAACCGGGGGAGATGATTGCTCCATTGAGTGAGCGCTGTTCGATCTCTGGCGGTAATTCAGCCTGCGGGCAGACACGTTCAATCAGGCCATTGGCGATAACAATCGCATGGTCATCCAGAATTTCATGGCCGGTATAAATCCGACCGTGGGTTAAAGCGTACATAACGACCCCCGGTTTAAAAAATCGACCGCCTCTCAGGGAAGAGGCGGCTCTTCAATTACAGACCTTTAATGTTTTCAGCTTCTAACTCGTTGAAGTATTTCAGCGTCTTCACTTTCAGTTCCATGGTAGACGGCTCATCGCACACCACAACGGCTTTCGGATGCAGCTGCAGACAGCTGATGGTCCACATGTGGTTAACGTTGCCTTCAACGGCAGCTTGCAGCGCCTGCGCTTTCACATTACCCAGCACCAGAATCATCACTTCTTCGGCATCCAGCAGGGTGCCCACGCCAACGGTCAGGGCGTATTTTGGCACCTGGCTTACGTCGCCATCAAAGAAGCGAGAGTTTGCCACGCGGGTGTCATGGGTCAGGGTTTTAATACGGGTGCGAGACGCCAGAGAAGAGGCCGGTTCGTTAAACGCGATGTGACCGTCGTTGCCCACGCCGCCCATGAACAGGTTGATTTTGCCATAAGAGCGGATTTTTTCTTCGTACTGGCGGCATTCTGCGTCAATATCAGGCGCGTTGCCATTCAGCAGGTTAATATTTTCAGCTGGGATATCAACGTGATCAAAGAAATTACGGTGCATGAAGCTATGGTAGCTCTCCGGATGCTCCTTCGGCAGGCCGACGTATTCGTCCATGTTGAAGGTGACAACGTGTTTGAAGCTAACCTGGCCTGATTTATGCATTTCGACCAGAGCTTTATACGCGGTCAGTGGTGTGCCACCGGTTGGCAGACCCAGAACGAAAGGACGATCGGCAGTAGGTTTGAACGCGTTGATGCGGTTAACGATATGGCGTGCAGCCCATTTACCGACTTGTTCAGCAGTCGCCAGGGGAATCAGTCTCATTGTTCACCTCTAAAGTTAAAGTTAAAAAAAGTGGGCGGATGGCGCGCCTTGACCTGAAATAAGCGTAACCTGGATCACGCGAGGCAGGGGGCAATCCGACTTGATTTTTTGAATGATAAAATAAGTTTTCACTGTTAGCCAGCAAAAGGGAGGGTTAATAACGATATTTGGTGACAAAACTCACAAAAAGTATGCATTTAATTTGCGATACGAATTAATTTTTCACACACTCAGAATGCCAGTGATTCATCAACTGTATCGATAAGTTAGTGACACAATAAAAAACAGCTGAGAACGTGCCTTAAACGGGGTCTCATAGGGGGAAGCACAAGTGAGTATTCTAGGTTATTTACAAAAGGTTGGCCGCGCACTGATGGTGCCGGTCGCCACGCTGCCGGCGGCAGCAATTCTGATGGGTGTGGGTTACTGGATTGACCCGGTTAGCTGGGGTGGTGATAACGCGCTTGCGGCGCTGTTCATCAAGTCCGGTTCCGCCATCATCGACAATATGTCTGTACTGTTCGCGATTGGTGTCGCTTATGGTATGTCCAAAGATAAAGACGGTGCAGCAGCACTGACCGGTTTTGTGGGCTTCCTCGTGTTGACCACACTCTGTTCTCCGGCCGCGGTTGCTATGATTCAGAAGATCCCGGTGGACCAGGTGCCTGCCGCGTTCGGTAAGATCAGCAACCAGTTCGTCGGTATCCTGGTGGGTATCATCTCTGCGGAACTGTACAACCGCTTCAGCGGCGTTGAGCTGCCGAAGGCGCTGTCGTTCTTCAGCGGTCGTCGTCTGGTGCCGATTCTGACCTCCTTCGTGATGATCGCCGTGGCGTTCATTCTGATGTACGTCTGGCCGGTGATCTTCGACGGTCTGGTGAACTTCGGTGAACACATTCAGAAACTCGGCTCTGCAGGGGCGGGTATCTACGCGTTCTTCAACCGTCTGCTGATTCCGGTCGGTCTGCACCACGCGCTGAACTCTGTGTTCTGGTTTGACGTTGCAGGTATTAACGATATCCCTAACTTCCTCGGCGGCGCACAGTCCATCGAAGCAGGTAAAGCGGTTGTCGGTATCACAGGTCGTTACCAGGCGGGCTTCTTCCCGATTATGATGTTCGGTCTGCCGGGTGCAGCGCTGGCCATCTACCACTGCGCACGTCCAGAGAACAAAGCAAAAGTTCTGGGTATCATGATGGCGGGCGCATTCGCGGCCTTCTTCACAGGTATCACCGAGCCGCTGGAATTCTCCTTCATGTTCGTGGCACCGGTTCTTTATGTTATCCACGCAGTGCTGACCGGTATCTCTGTATTCATCGCCGCATCAATGCACTGGATTGCAGGCTTCGGCTTCAGTGCAGGTCTGGTGGATATGGTTCTCTCTTCCCGTAACCCGCTGGCCACGCACTGGTGGATGCTGATCCCTCAGGGTCTGGTGTTCTTCGTGATTTACTACGTGGTGTTCCGCTTCACTATCACCAAATTCAACCTGATGACTCCGGGTCGCGAACTGGCTGTTGCCGGTAGCGAAGCAGATGGTCAGGACGTGAATGTGAGCGGTGACAAAGAGCAGGATGTTGCAGGTCTGGCGCGTCAGTACATCGCCGCTGTGGGCGGTTCTGACAACCTGACCGGTATCGACGCCTGTATCACGCGTCTGCGCCTCAGCGTCAAAGATTCTTCTCTGGTTAACGAAGCACTGGCAAAACGTCTCGGCGCATCCGGTGTGATTCGTCTGAACAAAACCAGCGTGCAGATTATTGTGGGCTTCGTGGCAGAAAAAATCGCTAACGCCATGAAAACCACTGGCCCGGTAGCCGCTTCTGAAGCTGCACCTGTCGCCGCTGCCCCCGCTGCTGCTAAACCGCAGGCTGTTCCTAATGCCACCACCATCGCCGCGCTGGTTTCTCCAGTCACCGGTGAAGTGGTTGCCCTGGAGCAGGTTCCTGATGAAGCATTCGCCAGCAAAGCTGTCGGTGACGGCGTAGCCGTGAAACCAACGGAAAAAACCGTGGTCTCTCCAGCAGCCGGCACCATCGTGAAAATCTTCAACACGAACCATGCCTTCTGCCTCGAAACCGAGAAAGGCGCTGAGATCGTAGTCCACATGGGTATCGACACCGTTGCCCTGGGCGGTAAAGGCTTCACGCGTCTGGTCGAAGAGGGTGCCGAAGTGGTGGCAGGTCAGCCGATTCTGGAAATGGATCTGGACTTCCTGAACGCCAATGCGCGCTCCATGATCAGCCCGGTTGTTTGCAGCAATATCGACGACTTTAGCGGTCTGGTTCTCCAGGCGAAAGGTCAGGTTGTTGCCGGTCAAACGCCACTGTATGAGATTAAAGGCAAGTAATCGCTCCTGAGTAGAGTCATGCCTTAAGCGGCGGGGGATATCCTCCGCCGCTTTTTTTTGCAGCAATCCTCCCCAATATTCACTTCAAAGCCGTTTTTTGCATAACTAAAGGTTGTCACTACGTCCTGCTTATAAGATCATATGCCGTTATACGTTGTTTACGCTTTGAGGAATCCACGATGAGTGAGGCTGAAGCCCGCCCGAGTAACTTTATTCGCCAGATCATCGATGAAGATCTGGCCAGTGGTAAGCACACCACAGTTCATACCCGTTTCCCGCCGGAGCCAAACGGCTACCTGCATATTGGGCATGCGAAATCTATCTGTCTGAACTTCGGCATTGCGCAAGATTACCAGGGCCAGTGCAACCTGCGTTTCGATGACACCAACCCGGTAAAAGAAGACATCGAATACGTTGAGTCCATTAAGAACGACGTGCAATGGTTAGGCTTCAGCTGGTCTGGCGATATCTGCTACTCCTCGGACTATTTTGATCAGCTGCACGCCTACGCGATTGAACTGATCAACAAAGGCCTGGCCTACGTAGATGAGCTGTCTGCAGATGAAATCCGCGAATACCGTGGCTCGCTGACTGCGCCGGGCAAAAACAGCCCATTCCGCGATCGCAGCGTCGAAGAGAACCTCGCACTGTTCGAAAAAATGCGTGCCGGTGGCTTCGAGGAAGGTAAAGCGTGTCTGCGTGCGAAAATCGATATGGCATCGCCGTTCATCGTTATGCGCGATCCGGTGCTGTACCGCATTAAATTTGCCGAACACCACCAGACCGGCAACAAGTGGTGCATCTACCCGATGTACGACTTCACCCACTGCATCAGCGATGCGCTGGAAGGCATTACGCACTCTCTGTGTACGCTGGAATTCCAGGACAACCGTCGCTTGTACGACTGGGTGCTGGATAACATCACCATTCCTGTGCATCCGCGTCAGTACGAGTTCTCTCGTCTGAATCTGGAGTACACCGTGATGTCCAAGCGTAAGCTGAACCTGCTGGTGACTGACAAGCACGTTGAAGGCTGGGATGACCCGCGTATGCCGACCATCTCCGGTCTGCGTCGTCGCGGCTACACGGCGGCTTCTATTCGTGAGTTCATCAAACGTATCGGCGTGACCAAGCAGGACAACACCATTGAGATGGCCTCTCTGGAGTCCTGTATTCGCGAAGATCTGAACGAAAACGCCCCGCGCGCAATGGCGGTTATCGATCCCGTTAAACTGGTCATCGAAAACTACCCGCAGGGTGAAAGCGAGCAGGTCACTATGCCTAACCATCCGAGCAAGCCGGAAATGGGCAGCCGTGAAGTGCCGTTCAGCGCGGAGATCTGGATCGATCGCGCCGACTTCCGTGAAGAAGCGAACAAGCAGTACAAACGTCTGGTGCTGGGCAAAGAAGTTCGCCTGCGCAACGCGTACGTGATCAAAGCAGAGCGCGTAGAAAAAGACGCGGAAGGCAACATCACGACCATCTTCTGCACTTACGACGCCGAGACCCTGTGCAAGGATCCGGCGGACGGACGCAAAGTGAAGGGCGTCATTCACTGGGTCAGCGCGGCACACGCACTGCCGGTTGAAATTCGTCTTTACGATCGTCTGTTCAGCGTTCCTAATCCAGGCGCAGCAGAGGATTTCCTGGCGACCATCAACCAGGAATCATTGGTCATCAAACAGGGCTATGCAGAACCTTCCCTGAAAACGGCAGAAGCAGGCAAAGCGTATCAGTTCGAGCGTGAAGGTTACTTCTGCCTCGACAGCCGTTATGCAACCGCTACCAAACTGGTATTTAACCGTACCGTCGGTTTGCGTGACACCTGGGCCAAGATTGGCGAGTAAGCCTGGTCAATGAGAGACAAACGCCGCTTAACGCGGCGTTTTTTTTTGCTTATCGATCATGCTTTTACTTTTCGCGTCTATTTTTAACATTAAAATTACACGTCAATGAGCTGCTACTTATTTTTTTTAATAAAGTTTCGCGTAACGTGAAATAAGCGAAATTAAAGTATGTAAGCGCTATCAATTATCATTACCTACTGAATTTAACCATTTTTTTTCTGATTAAGCCTTGTCCCGAGTGATATGTTTCAAATCACTACCAATTATGTGCACTTCGTCATAATCCTGCATTTTGCCCACTGAAAAGCGTTGATAATTCGCGTCGCGAAAAATAGTCTAAAGGCGGTAGTTAATTCGAGGGTATTACAGACTACCCCTGACCATTTGGTCTTTTAGATTTTTCGCCGTTTAAGGCGCTTTTATTCGTCAAAGAGGAACAATCTATGCGTACGTTCAGTGGCAAACGTAGTGCGCTGGCGCTGGCTATCGCCGGTGTGACAGCAGTGTCGGGATTTATCGCGGCTCCGCAGGCTCAGGCAGCAGGCTTTATTGATGATTCAACGCTAACGGGCGGTATCTATTACTGGCAACGTGAGCGTGACCGTAAAGACGTCACCGAAGACAAATATAAAACAAACCTTTCTCACTCTACCTGGAACGCCAACCTGGATTTCCAGTCCGGTTATGCCGCTGATATGTTTGGCCTGGATATTGCCGCGTTTACTGCCATTGAAATGGCGGAAAACGGCGATAGCGCACACCCGAACGAAATCGCATTCTCCTCCAGTAATAAAGCTTACAAAGAAGACTGGTCGGGCGATAAGAGCGGTATCAGCCTGTATAAAGCGGCGGCCAAATTTAAATACGGTCCGGTATGGGCGCGCGGCGGTTATATTCAGCCAACCGGCCAGACTCTGTTAGCACCGCACTGGAGCTTCATGCCGGGTACTTACCAGGGCGCAGAAGCCGGGGCGAACTTTGATTACGGCGATGCTGGTGCATTGAGCTTCTCGTATATGTGGACCAACGAGTACAAAGCGCCGTGGCACATCGAGATGGACAAGTTCTACCAGAACGATAAAAAGACGCGGGTGGAATATCTGCACTCACTCGGCGCGAAATATGACTTCAAAAATGATCTGGTACTGGAAGCGGCATTCGGTCAGGCAGAAGGCTACGTCGATCAGTACTTCGCCAAAGCCAGCTACAAATTCGATATCGTTGGCGGCCCGCTGACCACCAGCTATCAGTTCTACGGTACGCGCGACAAAGTCAGCGATGGCGGCGTAAACGATCTGTATGACGGCACCGCATGGCTGCAGGCTCTGACCTTTGGCTACAAAATTGGTCAGGTAGATTTACGCCTCGAAGGAACTTACGTCAAAGCGGAAGGGCAGCAGGGCTACTTCCTGCAGCGTATGACGCCAACGTATGCCTCGTCTAACGGTCGTCTGGATATCTGGTGGGATAACCGTTCTGACTTCAACGCCGACGGCGAAAAAGCGCTCTTCTTCGGCGCGATGTATGACCTTAAAAACTGGAATCTGCCGGGCTGGGCGGTGGGCGCATCTTACGCTTACGCATGGGACGCGAAGCCAGCTGACATGGCGACGCCAGATGCTTACTACGATCCAAACTATCGTCTGAAAGAGTCTTCATACAGCCTGGATGCAATGTATACCCTGCAGGATGGTCGCGCCAAAGGCACCATGTTCAAACTGCACTTCACGCAATACGACAACCACTCCGATATTCCGAGCTACTCGGGCGGTTACGGCAACATCTTCCAGGATGAGCGTGACGTGAAATTCATGGTTATCGCACCTTTCACTATCTTCTGATGAACGATCTGGCGGGATCACTCCCGCCGGAATGGAGACCGACATGTTGAAGAAAATCGCATTCGTTGCTGTGCTGGCCGCAGGACTGACCGCCTGCGCACAACCTCAGGCACAGAAAGAAGACTCTCGCCTGAAAGAGGCTTACAGCACCTGCATTAACACCGCTGAAGGCTCGCCGGAAAAAATCGAAGCCTGTCAGAGCGTACTGACGGTGCTGAAGAAAGAGAAAGCCCATGAGCAGTTCGCGACGCAGGAAAACATCCGCGTGATGGATTACCAGGCCTGCATTCAGGCGCGTAAAACCGGTAACGATCAGGAAGTGGCAAAACGTTGCGATCAGATCTGGAAAGAGATTCGCAGTAACAACGCACAGTAATTCGTTGTATTCAGCGCCCGGCCGCGAAAGCTTGCCGGGCGTTTTTGCATTTATTGCAGGCAAAAAAAAAGCCAACCGTCAGGTTGGCTCAGAGTTTGTAACACGATTATTTGGTATCGTGTGCGTGCTCGTTTTCGCGGCAATCGCCTTCAGCACAATGACCATACAGATACAGGCTATGGTTGGTCAGACGGATGCCATGTCGGGTGGCGATTTCACGTTGACGTGCTTCGATGGAGTCATCGCTGAATTCAATCACCTTGCCACAGTCGAGGCAGATCAGGTGATCGTGATGATGCTGTTGCGTCAGTTCAAAAACGGATTTACCGCCTTCGAAATTATGGCGGGTGACAATCCCGGCGTCATCGAACTGGTTCAGAACGCGGTATACGGTCGCCAGTCCAATCTCTTCGCCCATGTCGATCAGACGTTTGTATAAGTCTTCCGCACTGACGTGATGGTTGTCCGGCCCTTGCAGAACTTCCAGGATTTTTAAACGAGGAAGCGTAACTTTCAGGCCAGCCTTCTTTAATGCGGTATTGTTGTCAGTCATGCGGAATCTGTCCTGTTGCTAAACGATTCACTTCCTTAGAAGAAGTGACAGAAAATGCAGTTGGGATAATGCGTCTCATTATAGAACTGCCATGCCTAAATGAAAACTGCAAGTCTCAAGCAAAGTATGCTTATAAAAACGTGGTATCACCAACAAACTTGTTGGATGGCATCCACTTTAACCCGGGGACATTGTACAGGTATGAACACGAAAGTTAAAAATTTGTAGCAATTATTTTAATCGGTATTATCTATCAATGAGGTGCAACTTAGCCAGTTGCACCTCATCACTGCATTACGCGTTCAGGATGTCGTCGAGGTTCAGCTCTTCGCGGATCTGTTTTACCCACTTGTCGACGCGCTCAGCGGTCAGTTCTGGCTGACGGTCTTCGTCGATAGCCAGACCGACAAAGTGGTCGTCATCGGCCAGGCCTTTAGAGGCTTCGAAATGATAACCCGCCGTTGGCCAGTGACCGACGATTGCCGCGCCGCGCGGTTCAATGATGTCGCGGATAGTACCCAGTGCATCACAGAAGTATTCCGCGTAGTCTTCCTGGTCGCCGCAGCCGAAGAGGGCCACGAGCTTACCGTTGAAATCCACTTCTTCCAGCGTCGGGAAGAAATCATCCCAGTCACACTGTGCTTCGCCGTAGTACCAGGTTGGAATGCCAAGCAGCAGAATATCGTAACCTTCGAGATCCTCTTTGCTGCTCTTAGCAATGTCATGTACGTCGGCAACGTCTTTACCAAGCTGTTTTTGAATGTTTTTTGCGATGTTTTCGGTATTACCGGTATCGCTGCCGAAGAAAATGCCGATGATTGCCATGAGTGAAATAACCTCTTGAAACTTAATGGTATGGTGGCGCAAATTGTCCACGGATAAGGGCAATCATAGCAGAACAGGGAAGTCTGCGGAAACAGCTATCACGCGGGACTGCACTCTGTGCTACATGAAAGGGACAATTGAGGGGATTTTCAGACGATCACCTGGTGCTGCGCCATGCCTGAAGCTGTGCCATAAGCATCTCTTCAATCAGCTCGCTGCGGCTGATCTCGCGGGCATCGGCCAGTTCACTTAAGGCGTCGGCGGCCTCCGCGTTGAGTTTCAGCTCGACGCGTTTAAGCCCACGACTTTTGTCGCGTTTCAGCTGATTGCGCTTATTGATGCGCAACTGTTCATCACGCGAAAGCGGATTGGTTTTTGGTCGTCCCGGTCGACGTTCAGTCGCGAACAGATCTAGTGTCGTGCGGTCCGTTTGTTCTTTGGCCATGATTCAGAGACTTCGGGGAAAACGAGCGGCCCTGCTATTGCCGGGGCGATGAGCGCGACATCATACATCACGGATACCTGCACGCCAACGACTGGTGGCCTGCGGGCAACCGGTCGCTGGCTTTTTAATCAAATCGCTTTATCAGAGAGATAGCGACGGATCGCCCGCAGCACGGCTTCGGGTTTTTCAGCGTGAACCCAGTGTCCGGCTCCGGCGATCACATGCGCACGCGCCTGCGGGAATTGCGCCAGCAGCGTATCGCGATAGGCATCGGTGACATACGGAGAATTGCCGCCGCGAATAAACAGGGTAGGGTGTGGCCAGGCCGGAACGGTCTGCCAGCCGACAATCTGAGGATACTGATCCCACAGCACCGGCACATTAAACCGCCATGCGCCATCGACGAAAGATTTCAGCAGGAACTGCACCACGCCTTCTTCATCCAGATGTTCACGCATGATGGCTGCGGCCTGCTGGCGTGTAGACACGCCGGCCTCGGTCACGGCATTAATCGCCGCAAAGATCTCGTCGTGGCGACGCACGTCATAATCCACCGGGGCGACATCAATCACCACCAGCTGATCGATACGCTCCGGTGCCAGCGCCGTCAGGGCCATCACCGCTTTGCCGCCCATGGAATGGCCAATCAGCGTCGCTTTTTCAATCTGATTCGCATCGAGAGTATCCAGCAGATCCTGGGCCATCGCGCTGTAAGTCATCTCCGGGCTGCGCTCGGAAAGCCCGTGGTTACGCATATCCACCTGCAAAATATCGCGATCGGCCACCAGATCGCGGGCCAGCACGCCCAGATTATCCAGGCTGCCAAAGAGGCCATGAACCAGTACGATGGGAGAATTATTGTTCGGCGATTGTGCAGATTGCGCTCGGCTATTCAATTTCATGGCAAAGTTCTTTTTTTACGTATGTCAGGTTAGGGTATTATGTTGACCATTCTGCCGCCCGGCTGCAAGGTTCCAGTTTAATCTGACTTTTGCCGCCACCCAGGTTTGACCCTATCCGCGGTTGGGATTAGCCCTTATAATCCCAACGACTTGTATTCAGATAAGATATTGCACTGGATTAAGATGAAAACAATCGAAGTTGATGATGAACTCTATCAGTATATTGCCAGCCACACGCGACATATTGGCGAGAGTGCATCAGACATTTTACGGCGCATGCTGAAATTTTCCGCCGCCTCACAGCCTGCAACTCCGGTTTCTAAAGAGGTTCGTCAGCCAAATGTGGTCGCGGAAGCGAAAACAGTGGCTCCGGTGAAAGACAAAGTCCGCGCGGTGCGTGAACTGCTGCTTTCCGACGAATACGCCGAGCAGAAAAAAGCGGTTAACCGCTTTATGCTGGTGCTGTCTACACTCTATTCACTGGATAACAAAGCGTTTGCTGAAGCCACTGATTCGCTTCATGGCCGTACCCGCGTTTACTTCGCGGGCGACGAACAGACGCTGCTTGCCAACGGCAATCAAACCAAACCTAAACATGTCCCTGGTACGCCGTACTGGGTGATCACCAATACCAACACCGGACGCAAATGCAGCATGGTCGAACACATCATGCAGTCGATGCAATTCCCGGCGGAATTGATTGAAAAGGTTTGCGGTACCATTTAACCCTTGCACAGGAAGGACCAGGCAATGGCAAATCACGATCGTGCGGGTCAGCCTGCACAACAAAGCGATTTGATTAACGTCGCTCAACTCACCGCGCAGTACTACGTACTGAAGCCGGAAGTGGGCAACGCAGAACACGCAGTGAAGTTTGGTACGTCTGGCCACCGCGGCAGCGCGGCGCGCCATAGCTTTAACGAACCGCATATTCTGGCCATTGCTCAGGCCATCGCGGAAGAGCGCGCTAAAAATGGCGTGACCGGTCCGTGCTATGTCGGGAAAGACACCCACGCGCTGTCCGAACCGGCGTTCATTTCCGTGCTGGAAGTGCTGGCGGCGAACGGTGTGGATGTCATCGTGCAGGAAGACAACGGCTTCACCCCGACGCCTGCGGTCTCAAACGCGATTCTGGTGCACAACAAAAAAGGTGGCGCGCAGGCTGACGGTATCGTCATCACCCCTTCGCACAACCCGCCGGACGATGGCGGTATCAAATACAATCCACCGAACGGTGGCCCGGCTGATACCAATGTCACCAAAGTGGTCGAAGACCGTGCCAACGCGCTGCTGGCTGACGGCCTGAAAGGCGTAAAACGTATCTCTCTGGATGCGGCGATGGCTTCCGGTCACGTGAAAGAGCTGGATCTGGTTCAGCCGTTCATCGAAGGGCTGGCCGATATCGTTGATATCGCCGCGATTCAGAAAGCGGGCCTGAAGCTGGGCGTGGATCCGCTCGGCGGTTCCGGTATCGAATACTGGAAGCGCATTGCCGAATTCTACAAGCTGGATCTGACTATCGTTAACGATCAGGTCGATCAGACGTTCCGCTTTATGCACCTCGATAAAGATGGCGCAATCCGCATGGACTGCTCCTCCGAGTGCGCGATGGCGGGTCTGCTGGCCCTGCGCGATAAGTTCGATCTGGCCTTTGCCAACGACCCGGACTATGACCGCCACGGTATCGTTACTCCTGCGGGCCTGATGAATCCGAACCACTATCTGGCTGTGGCGATTAACTATCTGTTCCAGCATCGCCCACAGTGGGGCAAAGAGGTGGCTGTCGGTAAAACGCTGGTCTCCTCCGCGATGATTGACCGCGTGGTGAATGATTTAGGCCGCAAGCTGGTGGAAGTGCCAGTGGGGTTCAAATGGTTCGTTGACGGTCTGCACGACGGCAGCTTTGGTTTTGGTGGCGAAGAGAGCGCGGGTGCATCCTTCCTGCGTTTCGACGGTACGCCGTGGTCGACGGACAAAGACGGGATTATCATGTGCCTGCTGGCCGCGGAAATCACCGCCGTCACTGGCAAAAACCCGCAGGAACACTACAACGAGCTGGCGGCTCGCTTTGGTGCGCCAAGCTATAACCGTATTCAGGCCGGTGCGACATCCGCTCAGAAAGCCGCGCTGTCTAAGCTCTCTCCAGAGATGGTGAGCGCTAACACGCTGGCAGGCGATCCGATCACCGCACGTCTGACGGCGGCACCCGGTAACGGTGCGTCAATCGGCGGTCTGAAAGTGATGACAGATAACGGCTGGTTTGCCGCGCGTCCGTCCGGTACGGAAGATGCGTACAAAATCTACTGCGAAAGCTTCCTCGGCGACGAACACCGTAAGCTGATCGAAAAAGAAGCGGTTGAGATTGTGAGTGAAGTGCTGAAAAACGCGTAAGTCTGCGGTCTGATCCCCTCAGCCGACAGGCGTGAGGAAAACATGAAAAACGGCAACCTCGGTTGCCGTTTTGCTTTTACCTCGCAGGCCCGGTGAGCAGTAAGGCCCCCGGGCTTTTTTGTCGCTCTTAGCTGTGCTTATTCTTTAGTTCAAATCTTGGCGACACCAGACCGTACAGCGTCCAGCCCATAAACGTCACCATCGCCCCGTACAGCATCGCTTCCTGGCCGGAAGAGTAGAGCGCATAGAAGCTGTATATCGCCCCAACCAGCGCCACGAAATTCGCAATCTTCGCTTTGCGGGGATCGACATTCGCCATTTTCTGAATAATCACCAGTGCAGCCATCGACAGAATATACGGAATAATGTTGGTCACTACCGCCAGGTTGACCAGCACGTTGAACTGGCTGTTCAGCGACGGGCTAATGGTCATCAGCGACAACCCACTCTGGAAAATGACAATCGCCAGCATCCCCTGAATCGGTGCGTCGGACTTGCTGACGCGGGAGAAGATTTTCGGGAAATATCCGGAGTCGGCAGAGGATTTAAACACCTGCGCAATGGTGAACTGCCAGCCGAGCAGCGAACCGCAGCAGGACATCACCATCAGGCCCATGATCACTTTCCCGACTTCCGGCGTGAACATCTGCGCAAACGCCAGGCCAAACGGCGCAGTCGAATTCGCCAGATCCATGTTCGGCACAATCCCGGCAATCACGTTGGTGGAGACGATGTAAATCACCGCAGCCCCCAGCGTCCCGCCCAGTACCGCGATCGGCACGTTGCGTTCCGGGTTTTCCACCACCTCGGCGTTCGCACAGGCCGATTCCAGCCCAAGGAAAGCCCACAGCGTCATGGCGATGGAGGAACCGACCGCCGCGAAGAACGGCACGTGGTGCGGGTTCCAGGAGTTGGCGTACAGCGTCGGACTAAACCAGAACCAGCCGATAATGCACAGACCCACCACCGGGATGATCACCCCCCAGACGGTGATACTGCTGATCTGCCCGGTGATGCGCGCGCCGCCGAAGTTAGCGACGGTACAAAGCCACAGCACGCCGATGGTCGCGATACCGATCTGCACCGGGCTCAGGGCGACGCCGAACAGCTCGGTGCCGTACCCGACCGCCGAAATCGCAATCGCGACGTTAGCGATCAGCAGCGACACACCGTAGGTGTAGTTGGCCATAAAGTTGCCCGACTTGCCGAAGGCATACTCTGCGTAACCGCCCATCCCGCCGGACTTACGGCTGAACATCCCGCATTTGGCGAAAGCCCACGCCAGCGCCATCGAGCCAACGGCGGTCACCAGCCAGGAGATAATTGAGATGGTACCGACTTCGGCGAGTTTGGTCGGGAGCATAATAATCCCAGAGCCCATCATATTGACCATGGTCAGGACGGTGAGCTGCACCACGCCCATCTTGTTGGATTTTTTACTCATAGTGTTTCCCCTTTCAGCAGCGCGGGCTGGGCGGCTGGCTGCTTAATCACGTAACAGCGAACCTGTTTGCGCCCGTCGCACTCTTCGACGTACACACCCTGGAGTTCCGGCGCGAAGCCCGGCAGAAGGTTAATCCCTTCTTCCAGCGCCGTGAAATAGCGCAGAACCGCGTCGCCCCACACTTCCCCCGGCACCACGCACAGCACGCCCGGTGGGTAAGGGAGCGCGCCTTCCGCGGCAATACGGCCTTCTGCATCGCGCAGAGAGACCAGCTCCACTTCGCCGCGCAGATAGGCGTAGTTTGCCGCCTGCGGGTTCATTTTCACTTGCGGGAAATGCGCCTTGCGGAACATCTCTTTTTGCAGCTGTTTCACGTTGTGGCGGGCGTAAAGGTCATGCATCTCCTGGCAAATCTGGCGCAGAGAGTAACCGGCGTAGCGCTCAGAATGCTGCTTGTAGAGGGACGGCAGCACCTCTTTCAGTGGCGCATCGGTTTCCAGCAGCTTCTCGAAACGCACCAGTTGAGCGATCAGTTGCTGCAACTTACCCATGTCTTCGGCAGGCGTGAGCAGGAACAGGATGGAGTTGAGATCGCATTTTTCCGGAACGATGCCGTTTTCACGCAGGAAGTTGGCGAGGATGGTGGCCGGTACGCCGAAATCGTCGTATTCCCCGGTACGGGCGTTGATGCCGGGCGTGGTCAGCAGGAGTTTGCACGGATCGATAAAATACTGATGCTCAGCGTAACCTTCGAAGGCATGCCAGTTTTCACCCGGCACAAAATGGAAGAAGCGCAGATCCGTGGAGATCTCTGCCGTCGGCCAGCTTTCCCACGGCTTGCCATCTACCGTTTCAGGCACAAACGGGCGGATGAACTGGCAGTTTTGCAGGATCAGCTTGCGCGCTTCGATACCGTTCACCACGCAGTCCATCCACATGTTGCGTCCGCTCTGGCCCTCATGCATGCGGGCGTTAATGTCCAGCGCGGCAAACAGCGGATAGAACGGGCTGGTGGAGGCGTGCATCATGAAAGCGTTGTTCAGGCGTTTGTGCGGAACGTAGCGCTGCTGGCCTTTGATATGGCTGTCTTTTTTGTGGATCTGCGAAGTCTGAGAGAAGCCTGCCTGCTGCTTATGCACCGACTGAGTGACCAGAATTCCTGGATCGTTCTCGTTCAGCTCCAGCAGCAGCGGGGAACAATCCGCCATCATGGGAATAAACTGCTCGTAGCCGACCCACGCCGAGTCAAACAGGATGTAGTCGCACAGATGACCAATCTTATCGACCACCTGACGGGCGTTGTAGATGGTGCCATCGTAGGTACCGAGCTGAATGACCGCCAGGCGGAACGGACGCTGATCGCGCATCCGGCCCGGAGCCACTTCAGCCACCAGCTCGCGCAGATAATTCTCTTCGAAGCAATGGGCGTCAATCCCGCCGATAAAGCCGTACGGGTTGCGAGCGGTTTCCAGATAGACCGGTGTTGCACCGGCCTGCAGCAGCGCGCCGTGATGGTTAGATTTATGGTTGTTACGGTCAAACAGCACCAGATCGCCCGGCGTCAGCAGGGCGTTCAGCACCACTTTGTTGGACGACGACGTGCCGTTCAGCACGAAGTAGGTCTTATCGGCGTTAAACACTTTCGCCGCATGTTTTTGTGCCGTACAGGGCGCACCTTCGTGAATGAGCAGATCGCCCATCGCCACGTCGGCATTGCACAGGTCAGAGCGGAACAGCGTCTCGCCAAAGAAATCGACAAACTGATTACCGGCAGGGTGACGGCGGAAGAACTGACCGCCCTGATGCCCCGGGCAATCAAAGGCGCTGTTCCCCTGTTTGACGTAATCTACCAGCGCGCGGAAGAACGGCGGGCGCAGCTGAGTTTCATACTTCAGCGCGGCGGCTTCCAGCTGGCGTCCGTAGAAATCGTTGCTGGTGTCATTGCACTCAAATACGCCGTGAATGCGCGGTAAATATTCGGCCGGAACAATCTCTTCTTTGTGCGTCGCGATAAATACCGGGATCCCAAAACCGGTGGCTTCTATTTCTTCAATGGTGCCATTAAAAATATCGCCGACGGCCAGTACTACGGCTGCCACATCAATATAATCGGTCGCACTGGCGTCGACCATTTCTCGAGTAGTGGTGAAGCAGTCCGGGCAAGCGCGGCTGGCAGCGATTTTTAGCATTTTCATATTTGTCTCTTTATTTTAGGCAATATTTGTCCTTCGACTTCGTATAAATAAGAAATCGAAATAGTCCGGAAAAAAAAGCAAAGAGGAGCCGCTGATAAAAAATCAGTGAATTGCTTTTTGATGAGTTAAATCCCAGGCCGTCCGGAAACGGAATAGACAGGATTTAAGGAAAAGGAGCGCAGCGCCCACAGGCAAATGCCTGTAAGTCAGGGTGTTTCAGGAGAACCTGTAAGCAGACGCGCCCTGGGTCGAAGGACTACCGGGCGTTGAAGAAGTGAAAGTCAAAGCTATTGCGGTGGGCGAACATCATAATATGCGTTGTTCGCCTTATATGCGGCATTAAACGATTATTGTTTTCCATGACTGTTTTTCCTTTCAGTAATTGAAAGCAAGGCCATTTTATCCATGAAAAGGCAGCAAACCGTGAAGAAGATCACCAATAACCGATCAAATCAGAAATAAATATTCGTTTTGCGTGAATAGAGCAGTGCATAACGCTGCTTTGTATTAATAATGTTAATACAATGTATTGCTGGTGTGTTTGTTTAATTTAAAGAGGGCGGGAATACGTGTTTTCGTAATAATTAAAAAGGCAGAAATATGTTGTGCTAATTTAATTGAGTTAATTCTGAATAGTTATTCAAAGCATAAACCGATAACCGATACCGGTTTCAGTTAATAAATGGCGGGGGCGTGCGGGGTCAGCCTCAAGTTTTTGACGAAGGTGGCCCATATATATGCGTAAATAATGACTATGCTCAACGGCGTTCGGTCCCCAGACCTGATTAAGCAACTGACGTTGGGTCAGCACTTTGCCGTGATTGTTAAGCAGCACGGCCAGCAGGCGAAACTCAATCGGGGTGAGGTGAATCTCCTGGGTACCGCGCAGAATTCGACGGGCAGGCAGATCGACCTGGATATCTGAAAAGGTAAACACCGGATCGGACGGCGTCGTCGCACTGTGGCGGCGCAGCGCCACGCGCAGGCGCGCCTGAAGTTCACCAATACCAAAAGGTTTGCTGAGATAGTCATCGGCCCCGGCGTCCAGCGCCGCAATTTTATCCGTCTCTTCGGCGCGGGCAGAGAGCACAATGATGGGCATTTGGCTCCACTGGCGCACTTCGCGGATAAAATCGAGACCGTCGCCGTCGGGGAGGCCTAAATCGAGGATTACCAGGTCGGGTTTGCGGGTGGCCGCTTCGATAAGACCGCGCTGTAATGTCCCGGCGTCATACACGCGCAAGCCGTCTCCCTCCAGCGCAGCGCGCAGGAAACGGCTAATGGCGAGTTCGTCTTCAACAATCAGGACGTTAATCACAAATCCTCGGGTAATTCATTCATTTCTGGCGGGACATCCAGCGGAAGTGTAACACAAAAACAGGCACCTCCTTCCGGTCGGTTGTGGGCGGTAATGGTTCCGCCGTGCACATCGACAATCGCCTGACAGATGGCCAGCCCCAGCCCGACACCGGGAATGGCCGACTCTTTATTCCCGCGCGCAAACTTCTCAAAAATCGCGTTTTCCTGACCGGACGGAATGCCCGGCCCGTCGTCCCACACTTCAAGGCGCAGTGCCTGATGCGCGACGCCCGCCGTTAAACCAATTTCCGCTTTTGCGCCCGCGTATTTCGCCGCGTTCTCCAGCAGATTGATCAGGACTCGCTCAAACAGCGGCCCGTCGACGTGGATCAGCGTGAGCGGTTCAGGCATGTCGAGGGTGATATGGCGACCGCCCAGCCCTGGCTCCAGCATTTGTAACGCGCTGCCGACCACCTCTTCCAGCGTCAGCCACTCTTTTTTAAGGTTAAACCCACCGGACTGAATACGCGCCATATCGAGCAAATTATTCACCAGCCGGGTGGTGTTCAGCACGTGCTGGCGGATCTCGCTGGCCTGCAGAGCGTGAGGGGAATTTTCCGCCGCCAGGTCGAGGGTCAGGATCTCCGACTGACCAAACAGCACCGTCAGTGGCGTGCGCAGATCGTGAGAAAGCGCCGCCAGCAGGGAGTTGCGAATACTTTCGCGTTCGCTCGCCAGCCGCGCCTGCTCTTCGCTGGTGGTCAGGGCCAGACGCTCCAGCGCGCTGGCAACCAGCAGGGTAAAGGTTTCCAGCAGGCGCTGCTGTTCCGGGATCATCAGCTGTCGCAGATTCGACGGCTCAACAATCACCAGCCCCAGGGTTTTGTCGGCGCTGCGCAGGGGGAGAATCAGATAGGGAACTCCGGGTAGCGTATCGGTTCCGGCACCGGCGGGCAGCCCTTTGTCAAAACTCCAGCGGGCGATGGCTTCATCCCACGGCGTCATGCCGTTGGCGGAGGTGAGCGGGCGCAGTTTTCCGTGCTCGTCCGGGAGCAAAATCAGGCTGCTGGCCTGGAACGTGGAGCGAATAAACTGCTCGCTGGTCTGGACGATATCCAGCGGCGTGCGCCCGACGGCAAGGGATTTCGACATCTCATACAGATGGCGCGTGCGCTGTTCGCGGTAGCGGGCGATACGCGCCTGGTAGCGCACGCCCGCTGTGAGATTACCAATCACCAGCCCGACGGTCAGCATCACGGCAAACGTCAGAATATACTGCACATCCGACACCGCCAGCGTACCGCGCGGGGCGATGAAGAAGAGGTCAAAGCTGGCGACGTTAATAATCGTCGCCAGTACCGACGGCCAGCGCCCGTAGAGCAAAGCCACCACCACCACACCGAGCAGATAGACCATCACCAGGTTGGCGGCGTCAAAGGCAATCAGCCATTGGCTGGCGACGATGGTGATCAGGGCGCAAAGCACCGTCGCCACCAGGCAGCCTCTGAGCTGGATGCGCCATTTATCGCCAAAGCTGCGGGCGTCAGGCGTGCGGCTGGGGAGGGGGGCTGGTTTTTCGTCGAGCGCAACAATCACCAGATCCAGATCCGGCGCGCGTTTCGCCAGTTTGTCAGCGAAAGATTCGCGGCTGAACCAGCGGCGATGCTGACGACGCCCGATGACGATTTTGCCGAGATTATGCTCCCTGGCGTAGCGCAGGATGGCTTTATCTTCTGCCGGGTCGGACAGAGTGGCGGTCTCCGCGCCTAACTCCTGGGCGAGGCGCAGGGCGCTGAGGATAGCGCGCCGCTGATTTTCCGGCAGGGCGTGCAGGTGTGGGGTTTCGACGTAAACTGCATGCCAGGCGCTGCCGAATTTTGCCGCCAGACGCGCGGCGGTACGCACCAGTTTCTCGTTGCCGCCGCTGTGCCCGATGCAGAGCAAAATAGCATCGCGGGTATGCCAGACGCGGTCCTGCCCCTGTCGGTCGCGCCAGGCGCGCATCTGATCGTCCACCCGATCGGCGGTGCGTCGCAGCGCCAGTTCGCGCAGGGCAATCAGGTTCCCTTTACGGAAAAAGTGCTCGATAGCGCGTTCGGCCTGTCCGGCGATATAGACTTTGCCCTCGTGCAGGCGCTGGCGCAAATCGTCCGGGGGGAGATCGACCAGCACTACTTCATCGGCGGAATCAAAAAAGGGATCGGGGACGGTTTCGCGCACCTGAATGCCGGTGACGCCGCTGACCACGTCGTTCAGGCTTTCCAGATGCTGCACGTTAACGGTGGTAAAGACGTCGATACCCGCTTCCAGCAGCTCTTCGACATCCTGCCAGCGTTTGGGATGACGCGAGCCTGGCGCATTACTGTGCGCCAGTTCGTCCATCAGAATTAATGCCGGACGGCGGGCGAGGGCGGCGTCGAGATCAAACTCGGAGACCAGACGGCTACGATGGCTGATACGACGGGCCGGCTGCGTCGCCAGCCCCTCCAGCAGCGCCGCCGTCTCTTTGCGCCCGTGGGTTTCCACCACGCCGATGAGAATATCCAGCCCCTGCGCCCGCAAACGCTGCGCCTCGGTTAGCATGGCGTAGGTTTTCCCGACGCCCGCACAGGCGCCGAAAAACACTTTTAATTTGCCGCGATGCGCTTCAGCGGTCTGCTCAAGCAGCCGATCCGGATTCGGGCGCAGGGGCTCGTCGGTCATTTAGTTTTTCCTTAGCGCGTCCAGCGCCAGATTCAGCTCAACAATATTCACGACCGGCATGCCGATAAAGCTGACCAGCGGTTTTTGCGTGTGTTCAGCAACCAGTTTGTTGACCTGGTCGGTTGTCAGCCCGCGCGCGGCCGCCACGCGCGGGATTTGCCACGTCACAGCGGCGGGCGTCAGGCTATAATCCAGCCCGCTGGCCGAAGCGGTGACCAGTTCAACGGGCACCGTCGGGTTCGCCTGCGGGTTAGCCGCGCGCAGGGCGCTGACGCGTTCACTCACGGCTTTATCCAGTTCAGAATTACTTCCGGCCAGGTTGCTGCCACCCGATGCCATTGGATTATACGGGGTTTCAGCGGTGGCGGAAGGACGCCCCTGAAAGTAACGAGCATCGGTAAAGTTCTGCCCAATCAGGCGCGAACCGCGGCTCTCACCGTTTTGCATAATCAGCGAGCCGTTGGCCTGATCCTTAAACCACCACTGGCCCAGCGCGGTGGTCACCAGCGGGTAAAGCCCACCGGTAATCAGCGACAGCAGAATAAACAGAAGTATAGCGGGACGTAACATAGTCATTTGATTTCTCTCTTAAACCAGCCCGAACAGGGTCAGTAACAGGTCGATAATTTTGATCCCGATAAAGGGCACCACTAATCCACCAAGACCATAAATCCACAGGTTACGGCGCAGCATCGCAGCTGCCGTCAGCGGTTTATAGCTCACCCCTTTCAGCGCCAGAGGAATCAGGAAGACAATGATCAGGGCGTTGAAAATCACGGCGCTGAGAATCGCCGACGCGGGCGAGTGCAGATGCATCACGTTCAGCGCGTTAAGCTGCGGATAGGTGGCAGCAAACGCGGCCGGGATAATGGCGAAATATTTCGCCACATCGTTGGCGATACTGAAGGTGGTGAGCGACCCGCGCGTCATCAGCATCTGCTTACCGATATGGACCACCTCGATAAGCTTGGTCGGGTTAGAGTCCAGATCGACCATGTTCCCCGCTTCTTTTGCCGCCTGGGTGCCGGAGTTCATCGCCACCGCCACGTCAGCCTGCGCCAGCGCCGGGGCGTCGTTGGTGCCGTCGCCGGTCATCGCCACCAGACGGCCTTCCGCCTGGTACTGGCGGATCAGCGCCAGCTTCGCTTCCGGCGTCGCTTCGGAGAGGAAATCGTCCACCCCCGCTTCGGCGGCAATGGCGGCAGCGGTAAGACGGTTATCCCCGGTGATCATCACCGTTTTGATCCCCATTTTGCGCAGCTGGGCAAAGCGTTCTTTGATGCCGCCTTTGACGATATCTTTCAGGGCGATCACCCCCAGCACGTTAGCCCCTTCAGCGACCACCAGCGGGGTGGCACCCTGACGCGCCACGCTTTCCACCAGCTGATCGACCTGCGGGGGGAAGTGGCCGTTATTGGCTTCGATGTGGCGACGAATGGCGTCCACGGAACCTTTACGGATCATGCGATCCTGAATGTTAATCCCGCTCATCCGCGTCTGCGCCGTGAAGGGCACAAAAGTGGCGTGCAGGCTCTGCACATCGCGCTGGCGCAGATTGAAGCGCTGTTTAGCCAGAATCACGATGCTGCGGCCTTCCGGCGTTTCATCCGCCAGCGAGGAGAGCTGCGCCGCATCGGCCAGCGTTTTCTCATCGACACCCGGCGCAGGCAGGAAGTCCGACGCCTGACGGTTGCCGAGAGTAATGGTCCCGGTTTTATCCAGCAGCAGCACGTCCACGTCGCCCGCCGCTTCGACCGCACGGCCGCTGGTGGCGATCACGTTCGCGCCGAGCATCCGGCTCATCCCGGCCACACCGATGGCCGACAGCAGACCGCCGATGGTGGTGGGGATCAGGCAGACCAGCAGGGCTACCAGCACCGTGACGCTCACCGCTGTGCCGCCGTAAGCGGAGAACGGCCACAGGGTGGCGGTCGCCAGCAGGAAGACGATGGTCAGGGCTACCAGCAGAATGGTGAGCGCGATTTCATTTGGCGTTTTGCGACGCTGCGCGCCTTCGACCATGGCGATCATCCGGTCGAGGAAGGTTTCGCCCGGATTGACGCTGCACTGGATCACCAGCCAGTCAGAGAGAATGCGCGTCCCGCCCGTGACCGAGGCAAAATCGCCTCCGGACTCACGGATCACCGGCGCGGACTCCCCGGTGATGGCGCTTTCGTCCACTGACGCGCCGCCTTCGATCACCTCCCCGTCGCAGGGGATAATATCGCCCGCTTCCACCAGCACCACGTCGCCTTTGCGCAGTTCATCGGCCGGGACGTGATCCATCTGCGCGCCGTATTTCGGTTCGCGCAATTTGCGGGCAAACGCGGTCTTTTTGACCCCTTTTAGGCTGTTGGCCTGCGCTTTGCTACGGCCTTCCGCCAGCGCTTCGGCAAAGTTGGCGAACAGCACCGTAAACCACAGCCACAGGCTGATGGCCCCGGTAAACAGGGCGTCGCCCGTCAGGTGTCCGGTGCTCATGGCGATGGCAAGCGCGGTGGTGACCACGCTGCCAATCCAGACGATAAACATCACCGGGTTGTGCCACTGCACGCGCGGGCTGAGTTTTTTCACCGCATCCATCAACGCCTGGCGAACCAGTGTCGGTTCTAAGAGGGCCAGTTGTTTACGACTCATGACTGATATCTCCGCTCTGTTAGCGTAAAGAAAGATGTTCCGCGACCGGGCCTAACGCGAGGGCGGGGATAAAGGTCAGGGCACCGACCAGCAGGATGGTGCCAATCAGCAGGCCAATAAACAGCGCGCCGTGTGTCGGGAGCGTACCGGTTGAGGTGGGCTGAATCTTTTTACTCACCAGCGATCCGGCGATAGCCAGTACCGGCACGATCACCCCAAAGCGGCCCACGAACATGCAGAACGCCAGCAGGCAGTTCCAGAACGGAGAGTTGGCGCTTAACCCGGCAAAGGCGCTGCCGTTGTTGTTGGCCGCAGACGACACGGCGTACAGCACTTCGCTAAAGCCGTGGATGCCTGGGTTGAAAATGCCGCTGCGCCCGGCCTCGGTCATCAGCGCCAGCGCGGTGCCCATCAGCACCAGCGCAGGGGTTACCAGGATGGCGAGGGCGGTCAGTTTCATTTCGCGCACGTCGATTTTTTTACCCAGATACTCCGGCGTGCGGCCAATCATCAGCCCGGCGATAAACACCGCCAGCAGAACGAACAGCAGCATGCCGTACAGACCGGCACCGACGCCGCCGAAGACCACTTCGCCAATCTGCATCAGCCACAGAGGGATCATCCCGCCGAGGGCCGTGAAGGAGTCATGCATCCCGTTGACGGCGCCGCAGGAGGCAGCCGTTGTCACCACCGCGTACAGGCTGGTGGCAAGGATACCGAAGCGGCTCTCTTTGCCCTCCATATTGATACTGCTGTCAGCGCCCAGCTGCAGGAAATGGCTATTACCGTGCCACTCCGCCCACATCACCAGCGCCGCACAGACCACAAAGATAATCGACATCGCCCACAGCAACGTCCGGCCCTGACGGCGGTCATTTACCACATCACCAAAGGCGAAACAGAGCGCGGCGGGGATCAGGAAGATCGCCAGCATCTGCACGATGTTGGTCAGCGCGGTCGGGTTCTCGAACGGATGCGAGGAGTTAGCGTTAAAGAAACCCCCGCCGTTGGTGCCCAGCATTTTGATCGCTTCCTGCGATGCCACCGGGCCCATCGGCAGCATCTGTTTCACGCCTTCAAGAGAGGTGTAAGACGAGTAGGGCAGCAGGTTTTGCAGGGTGCCTTGCTGAATAAAGAACAGGGCGATCAGCAGGGCAATCGGCAGCAGTAGCCACAGGGTAATGCGTGTGAGATCGACCCAGGCGTTGCCCAGGGTGCTGATTTTCTGGCGGGCGAAGGCGCGGATAAGAGCGAAGATCACCGCAATACCGCTGGCGGCAGAGAGGAAGTTCTGCACCGTTAACCCCACCATCTGGCTGAAATAGCTGAGAGTGGTCTCACCGGCGTATGACTGCCAGTTGGTGTTACTGACAAAGCTGACGGCAGTATTGAGCGCCAGATGCCACGACAGGCCCGGCAGCTGCTGCGGGTTGAGGGGCATAATGCCTTGCAGCATCAGCATCGCGAACAGCACCACCAGCCCGACGATATTCAGCAACACAATGGCGATCAGATACTGCCGCCAGTTCATCTCCTGGGTGTTGATCCCAAGTACGCGCCAGATCCCGTTTTCGACGCCCCCAATCACCGGCAGCGCGCCGCCGTTAATCATCCGCGCCAGCCAGCTTCCCAGCGGCCTTGCAAGCAGGAAAAGCACCAGCAGGAAGCCGGCGATCAGTAAAAATGCCTGGGCCACCATCAGAACGCCTCCGCATTAATCAGGGCATAAATCAGATAGCCCAACAACAGGAACACCAGCACGATGCCAGCAATCAGACCTGCACTCACAATTCACCTCCGGGTGACTTTTGTCGTTGTGCAAAAGGTAGGATTTATGGCGCAAAGATTTCGCAAAAATCAGCGGGGTGGGTGTAAAAAAAGTATAAAAATGATAAGACCCTGATTTAACTAATGGTAAGTATCTTGTTAACTTTTATGTAACTTAATTACAGGCGGAGTGTAAATATTCACTAAACGGATGAAAATAAGTGGTCGGATGAGTAGTAAAATTACAAACAAAGCGGTACTATTTTAGCCAGATAACCACTTTTGAAATTTCCGGATAACGTTTCCGGCCAGCTATAGGGGAGAAAATCATGGACCTGTATAAAGAGTTTCCAGCACATGTTGTCTTTTTACGTCGCACCTTCGCCGTAGTGGCCGGGATTGTGGCGCTGCCAGTGATGTTGTTCTGGAAAGACCGTGCACGTTTTTACAGCTATCTGCACCGCGTCTGGGCGAAAACCAGCGAGAAACCGGTATGGATGGACCAGGCCGAAAAAGCGACCTGCGATTTTTACTAACAAATAGTCACACAGCAATGTCGAACCGCCACAGCGATGTGGCGGTTTTTTTGTGTCTGTCGCTTTCCGCTCGCCCGCCGGGCAAAGGTTACACTTGCTCCTGTAACATAACTTAAACATTATAGAGTCAGATATCCCACGTTTAGGGATAGACGACGCGGTTTCGGCCTGCGGTCAGAAACGCTACGCTTAGGTTATGGACAATTATTCAGGAGTGTTATGACCACGCATCTGGTCTGGTTTCGCGCGGATCTGCGCCTTCATGACAACATCGCGCTCGCGGCCGCCTGCCGCTCTCAAGACGCCCGCGTGCTGGCCCTGTTTATCGCCACGCCCGAACAGTGGCGTGAGCACGGCATGGCTCCGCGACAGGCGGCATACCTGCGTGCGCATCTCAATGCCCTGCAGCAGGGGCTGGCGGAGAAGGGCATTCCACTGATTTATGAGGAAGTGAGCGACTTTGCCGCGCAGATCGACAAAGTGCAGCAGGTCTGTGACGCGCACAACGTCACCCATCTTTTTTACAACTATCAGTACGAATTCAACGAGCAGCAGCGCGACCGACAGCTTGAAAACCGGCTTACTACGGTTGTGTGCCAGGGCTTTGACGACAGCGTGATGTTAGCGCCGGGCAGCGTCATGACCGGCAATCACGAGATGTATAAAGTCTTCACCCCGTTCAAAAATGCCTACCTGAAACGCCTGAAAGAGGGGCTACCGGAGTGCGTCGCCGCGCCAGCGGCCCGAGGAGAGGCGCTGACCGTTTCTGCGGAGATCAACGTTGACTATCCTCAGCGCGATTTCGACCCGGACCACTTCCCACCGACCGAAAAGGCCGCTATTGCGCAGCTGCGCCAGTTCTGCAAACAGCAGGCCGCTGAGTATGAAGCACAGCGCGATTTTCCCGCCATCGAAGGCACCAGCCGTTTATCCGCCTGTCTGGCGTTGGGCGTGCTCTCCCCGCGTCAGTGTCTGCACCGCCTGCTGGCCGAACAGCCGCAGGCCCTCGACGGCGGGCCGGGGGCGGTATGGCTTAACGAGCTGATCTGGCGCGAATTCTACCGTCATCTGATGACGTATCATCCTGATTTATGTAAACATCGTCCCTTCATCCGTTGGACGGACAAGGTGCAGTGGCAACAGGATGACGCCCAGCTACAGGCGTGGCAAAACGGGCAGACGGGCTATCCGATAGTCGATGCGGCCATGCGTCAGCTTAACGAAACGGGGTGGATGCATAACCGCCTGCGGATGATCGTTGCCAGCTTCCTGGTGAAAGACCTGCTGATCGACTGGCGCGCCGGAGAGCGATATTTTATTTCTCAGCTGATCGACGGCGATCTGGCGGCCAATAACGGCGGCTGGCAGTGGGCGGCGTCGACCGGAACGGATGCCGCTCCCTATTTTCGTATTTTTAACCCGACAACCCAGGGACAACGATTTGACGCTACGGGCGAGTTTATCCGCCAGTGGCTACCTGAACTGTCCGACGTGCCGGGAAAATCGATCCATGAACCCTGGGTGTGGGCGGATAAAACGGGTGAAACCCTCGATTATCCGCGCCCTATTGTTGACCATAAACAGGCGCGAGTCGCCACACTGGCGGCCTATGAAGCCGCCCGCAAAGCGTAAGAGAGTAATGATGAAAAACAGCGAACTGGAAACCTTAATCAATGAAAAGCTGAACAGCGCCAGCTTCAGCGACTACGGCCCTAACGGCCTGCAGGTGGAAGGGCGTGAAACGGTGCAAAAGATTGTCACCGGCGTCACGGCGAGCCAGGCCCTGCTGGATGAAGCGGTGCGCCTGCAAGCGGATGCGGTGATCGTGCATCACGGCTATTTCTGGAAAAACGAAGCACCGATTATTCGCGGCATGAAGCGCAACCGCCTGAAAACGCTGCTGGCGAACGACATCAATCTGTACGGCTGGCACTTGCCGCTGGATGCGCACCCGGAGCTGGGCAATAACGTTCAGCTTGCTCAACTGCTCGGCATCACCGTGATGGGTGAAATCGAAGAGCTGCTGCCGTGGGGTGAGCTGTCCATGCCGGTTCCTGGCCTGGAACTTGCTTCCTGGATTGAAGCGCGTCTGGGCCGCCGTCCACTGTGGAGCGGTGATACCGGCCCGGATCTGGTGAAGCGTGTGGCGTGGTGTACCGGCGGCGGCCAGGGCTTTATCGACAATGCGGCGCGCTTTGGCGTCGACGCCTTTATTACCGGTGAAGTGTCCGAGCAGACCATTCACTCTGCCCGCGAGCAGGGGCTGCATTTCTACGCGGCAGGGCACCATGCCACCGAGCGCGGCGGCATCCGCGCCCTGAGCGAATGGCTGACGGAAAATACCGATCTCGACGTGACCTTTATCGATATCCCTAATCCTGCCTGATGAGAGGTGCGTAAGTGCAGCGAGCGCGTTGTTATTTATTAGGCGAAACGGCAGTGGTACTGGAGTTAGAGCCTCCGGTCACGATGACGACGCAAAAAAGGATCTGGCGCTTAACCCAGCGGCTGGGCGAAATCCCTGAAGTGGTCGAGGCCATTCCGGGGATGAACAACATAACCGTGGTGCTGCGCAATCCGCAGTCGGTGGCGCTGGACGCCATCGAGCGGTTGCAGCGCTGGTGGGAGGAGAGCGAGGCGCTGGAGCCGGAGTCGCGATTTATCGAGATCCCGGTGGTGTACGGCAACGCGGCTGGCCCGGATCTGGGCGACGTGGCGCGTCATGCGGGGCTGTCGGAAAAGCAGGTCGTCGAGCTGCATGCCTCGGTGGACTACGTGGTGTGGTTCTTAGGGTTTCAGCCGGGTTTCCCGTATCTGGGCGGATTGCCAGAGCCGCTCCACACGCCACGCCGGGGCGAGCCGCGCCTGATGGTCCCGGCCGGTTCCGTGGGAATTGGCGGGTCGCAGACCGGGGTTTATCCGCTCGCCTCGCCGGGGGGCTGGCAGCTTATCGGCCATACGCCCCAGGCGCTGTTTGATGCTAAACGCGAAGAGCCGGTGCTGTTGCGACCGGGCGATACCGTGCGGTTCGTGCCGCAGAAGGAGGGGGTATGTTGAAGGTGATTCGCGCGGGGTTATACACTTCGGTACAGGACGGCGGGCGCACCGGGCTGCGCCAGTCCGGGGTCAGCTATTGCGGTGCGCTGGACAAACCGGCGTTGCAGATCGCCAACCTGCTGGTGGGCAACGATCCGAATGCCGCAGCGCTGGAGATCACTCTTGGGCAGTGCAGCTTTGAATTTGAACGCGACGGCTGGTTTGCCCTGACGGGCGCGGGCTGTGACGCGACGCTTGACGGCGCGGCGGTGTGGACCGGCTGGCGGCTGCAGGTGAAAGCGGGGCAGCGTCTGACGCTTCATCGCCCGACTCACGGCATGCGCAGCTATCTGGCGGTCGGCGGCGGGATTGACGTACCGGAAGTGATGAACTCGTTCAGCACCGATCTCAAAACGGGCATTGGCGGTTTTGAAGGGCGCCTGCTGAAGGATGGCGATAACCTGCCGCTGGGCAGCGAATCACGTCAATTTACCGACGCGCAGGGGGTGAAACAGCTCCTGTGGAGTAACCGCATTCGCGCCCTGCCGGGGCCGGAATACCACGAGTTTGACCAGGCCTCGCAGGATGCCTTCTGGCGACTGCCGTGGCGGCTCAGCCCGCAGAGTAACCGCATGGGTTACCGTTTGCAGGGCCAGCAGCTGGCGCGTACCACCGATCGTGAAATGGTCTCCCACGGCCTGCTGCCGGGCGTTGTCCAGGTGCCGCACAACGGCCAGCCGATTGTGCTGATGAATGACGCCCAGACCACCGGCGGTTATCCGCGCATCGCCTGCATCATCGAAGCCGATATGTACCATCTGGCGCAAATCCCGCTCGGACAGCCGATCCACTTTGTGCCCTGTACGCTGGAAGAGGCCCTCGACGCGCGCCGTGTGCAGCGGCAATTCATCGAACAACTGGCATGGAGGTTGAATGATCGTCGTTGATTTAAATGCGGATCTGGGTGAAGGCTGCGGGAGCGATGCGGAGCTACTGACGCTGGTGTCGTCGGCCAATATTGCCTGTGGCTTTCACGCCGGGGATGCGCAGACCATGCGCGAAAGCGTGCGAGGCGCGTTACAAAACGGCGTGGCGATAGGTGCACACCCGAGCTTTCCCGATCGGGAGAACTTCGGGCGCACGGCCATGAATCTGCCGCCGGAAACGGTTTACGCCCAAATGCTGTACCAGATTGGTGCGCTGGCGGCGATTGCCCGCGCCGAAGGGGGGCAACTGCGTCACGTGAAACCTCACGGGATGCTCTACAACCAGGCGGCGAAAGACGCGCAGCTGGCTGACGCCATCGCCCGCGCGGTGCATGCGGTGGACGGCAATCTGATTCTGGTCGGGCTGGCGGGGAGCGAACTGATCCGCGCCGGTGAGCGTTATAGCCTGGTGACCCGCGAAGAGGTGTTTGCCGATCGCGGCTATCGGGCCGACGGCAGCCTGGTGCCGCGCAGCGAGCCGGGGGCGCTGATTGCCGATGAAGAGCAGGCGCTGGCGCAAACTCTGGACATGGTGCAGCAGGGGCGGGTGAAAAGTACGAGCGGTGAATGGGCCTCTGTGCGCGCGCAGACGGTGTGTCTGCACGGAGACGGCGAACACGCGCTGGCGTTTGCCCGTCGCTTGCGCGCAGAATTTGAGTTAAATAATATAAAAATCAGTGCCTAAAGCACAAAACGCAAACACAACAAAACGCTATACAACAACAGGAAGGACAACATGGCAGAGACGCTTTCGCTCTGGCCACTCATCGGTATTGCGGTGATCGTGGTCGGGTTTATCTTACGTTTTAATCCGGTGCTGGTGGTGATTGTCGCCGGGATTGTCACCGGTGTGGCGGCGAATATGCCGGTCGCAACTATCCTCGAAAAGCTGGGCGAAGGGTTCCTGAATACCCGTAATCTGCCTTATATCCTGCTGATCCCGCTGGCCGTTATTGGCCTCCTGGAACGCCACGGGCTGAAAGAGCGCGCGCAGGCGTGGATTGCCAAAATCCACAGCGCCACCGCAGGGCGACTGCTGATTGTCTATCTGTTTGTGCGTGAAGCGACAGCGGCGATGGGGCTGACCAGCCTGGGCGGCCATCCGCAAATGGTGCGACCGCTGCTGGCTCCAATGGCAGAAGGGGCTGCGGAGAAAAAATACGGCGAACTGCCGGGCGCGGTGCGCTATCGCCTGAGGGCGATGTCGGCGGCGACGGACAATGTCGGGCTGTTCTTCGGTGAAGATATCTTTGTCGCTTTCGGGGCGATCATCTTTATGCATAACTTTATGCTGGAGTCCGGCGGAATTCAGACCGAGCCGCTGCACATTGCGCTGTGGGGCATTCCGACGGCAGTCTGCGCCTTTATTATCCACGCCACCCGCCTGTGGCGGCTGGACAAGCATCTTGAGCGCGAGCTGGCGAAAACCGCGCACACGCAGGGAGATGCCTCATGAATTTCCAGCAAAGTTATCTCTACTGGCTGGCAGGGCTGATCCTGCTGATCGTCGCCGTGATGTCGTTTCGCGATAAAGCGAACCCGCGTCGCATCACTACCGGCCTGTTCTGGGGCGTGTACGGCCTGATATTCCTGCTCGGTGACTGGACGTATCAGCTGGTGGGCGATAAGCGCACCGTGCATATTGCGGTCGGTCTGGCGGTGGTCGGGCTGGCGCTGATTGCCGGTTTTGGCGGGGTGCGTCTGGGCAGCTATCACCAGCGTAAACCCGAAGAGCGGGAGGCCAGCGCGAAGCGGCTCGGCAACCGTCTGTTCTATCCGGCGTTAGCCATTCCTGTGGTGACGGTGGTGGGCGTGCTGATGTTCAACCATGTGCCAGGATTGCAGGAAAATCTGTTCGGACCGGGTAACCATTCGACGCTAGTGACGCTGTTCTCGATGACCGCCGGGTCGCTGATTGGCCTCGCAATGGCGGTCAAAATGACGCACGAAAAAGTGCATCAGCCGTTGCAGGAGGCGCGCCGTCTGCTGGATTCCATCGGCTGGGCGTTTATCCTGCCGCAGATTCTGGCGACGCTGGGCCTGCTCTTTACCGCCGCTGGCGTGGGCGATGGCATCTCCTGGCTGACGAAGAGCTACCTGGCGGTGGACAGCCGCTTTATCGCCGTGGCGGTGTACACCATCGGCATGGCGCTGCTCACGATGGTGATGGGCAATGCGTTCGCGGCGTTCCCGATCGTGACGGCGGGGATCGGCATCCCTATCCTGGTGCTGCAGCATGGCGGTAACCCGGCGGTGATGGCGGCGATTGGCATGTTCTCCGGCTACTGCGGAACGTTGATGACGCCGATGGCGGCGAACTTCAACATCGTGCCCGCCGCGCTGCTGGAGCTGCCGGATAAAAATGCGGTAATCAAAGCGCAAGTGCCGACCGGCGTGCTGCTGCTGATTGCCAACGTGTTCCTGTTGTACTTCCTGATGTTCCTGTAAGGAGAGACGATGCGTAACGTATTAGTCACCGGTTTTGAGCCGTTCGGCGGCGAGACCGTTAACCCTTCGTGGGAAGTGGTCAGGCAGCTTGAGGGGAGTATCATCGACAGCTGCCGCGTAGTGACACGCCAGCTGCCCTGCGTTTTTGGCGAGTCGTTAAGCGTGCTAAATGCGGCTATCGATGAACTTGAACCAGCGGTGGTGATCGCGGTCGGACAGGCGGGCGGTCGTGTGGATGTGACCGTCGAGCGCGTCGCCATTAACGTGGACGACGCCAGGATTGCCGATAACCGCGGCCAGCAGCCGATTGATGTGGCGATCGTCCCGGACGGTCCGGCGGCGTGGTTCAGTTCGCTGCCGATCAAAGCGATGGTGGCGGCGATGCGCGAGAAGGGGATCCCCGCCTCCGTTTCGCAGACGGCGGGCACCTTCGTCTGCAACCACGTCATGTACGGGCTGCTGCATAAAATCAGTGAAAAAACCGCTGTGAAGGGTGGATTTATCCATATTCCGTACCTGCCTGAACAGGCGGCAGCCCATCCGGGCGCACCGAGTATGGCGGCGCACACGGTGAAAGCGGCGCTGATCGTGGCGGTCGAAGTGGCCCTGCGCCAGGCGTCTGACGTGAAAATCGTGGGCGGCGCGACGCACTAAACAAAGGAAGATAAGATGCCAGAAGGTCCGGAGATCCGCCGCGCGGCGGATAGCCTGGAGGCGGCGATAAAGGGCAAACCACTGACCGATGCGTGGTTTGCTTTCCCTCAGTTAAAACCGTATGAAACGCAGTTGATCGGGCAAACCGTGACGCACATCGAGACGCGCGGCAAAGCGTTGCTGACCCATTTCAGCCATAACCTGACGTTATATAGCCACAACCAGCTTTATGGCGTCTGGCGAGTGATCAATGTGGGTGAGCAACCGCAAACCAATCGTGTCTTGCGCGTCAGATTGCAGACGGAGGAGAAGGCTATTTTGCTCTACAGCGCGTCGGATATCGAAATGTTAACGCCGGAGCAACTGCTCACTCACCCGTTCCTGCAACGGGTCGGGCCGGACGTGCTGGATATGCGCCTGACCGCAGAAACTGTGAAAGCGCGGCTGCTATCGCCTGCCTTTCGCAACCGACAGTTTTCCGGGCTTCTGCTCGATCAGGCTTTTCTCGCCGGGCTAGGTAACTATCTGCGCGTTGAAATTCTGTGGGAAGTGGGGCTGGCAGGTCAGCGAAAAGCGTCGCAGCTCAATGAGAGACAGCTCGATGCGCTGTCTCATGCCTTGCTGGAGATCCCACGCCTCTCCTACAACACGCGCGGCGTGGTGGATGATAAAAAACATCACGGGGCGCTGTTCCGCTTTAAGGTATTTCATCGGGAAGGGAAGCCGTGCGAGCGGTGCGGCGGGGCGATTGAACGAACGATGTTGTCGTCGCGACCGTTTTACTGCTGCCCGGCGTGCCAACAATAAAAACAAAACGGTAACCCGAAGGTTACCGTTTTTGGTATTAGCGTCCTCTCCAGTGTGAAGAAGATTAAGGTGCGGGCAGCAGGCCGCACCTCATCGCGCTTATTTGGTTTTCACATCAGACTTAAAATCACGCTGGTCGTAGCCGGTATACAGCTGACGTGGACGCGCGATTTTCATGCCTTCGCTGTGCATTTCGTTCCAGTGTGCAATCCAGCCGACGGTACGTGCCATCGCGAAGATCACGGTAAACATGGAAGACGGAATGCCCATCGCTTTCAGAATAATGCCAGAGTAGAAATCGACGTTCGGGTACAGTTTCTTCTCGATGAAGTACGGGTCGTTCAGCGCGATATGTTCCAGCTCCATCGCCACTTCCAGCAGATCATCTTTGGTGCCCAGCTCTTTCAGCACTTCGTGGCAGGTTTCACGCATCACGGTGGCGCGCGGGTCATAGTTTTTGTAAACACGGTGACCGAAGCCCATCAGGCGGAAGGAGTCGTTCTTATCTTTCGCACGACGCACGAACTCTGGAATGTGCTCAACGGAGCTGATCTCTTCCAGCATCTTCAGTGCCGCTTCGTTAGCACCACCGTGCGCCGGTCCCCACAGGGAGGCGATACCGGCAGCGATACAGGCGAACGGGTTCGCGCCTGAAGAGCCTGCGGTACGGACGGTAGAGGTCGATGCGTTCTGTTCGTGATCGGCGTGCAGGATCAGAATACGATCCATGGCGCGCTCAAGCACCGGGTTAACCTCGTAGGTTTCGCACGGTGTGGAGAACATCATGTTCAGGAAGTTGCCTGAATAGGAGAGGTCGTTACGCGGGTAAACAAATGGCTGGCCGATGGAGTATTTGTAACACATCGCCGCCATGGTTGGCATTTTGGACAGCAGACGGAACGCCGCGATATCGCGATGGCGTGGGTTATTCACGTCCAGAGAGTCGTGGTAGAACGCGGCCAGTGCGCCGGTAATCCCGCACATGACGGCCATCGGATGTGAATCACGACGGAATGCATGGAACAGACGGGTAATCTGCTCATGGATCATGGTGTGGCGGGTAACGGTGGTTCTGAACTCATCGTATTGTTCCTGCGTCGGTTTTTCGCCGTTCAGCAGGATGTAGCACACTTCCAGATAGTTGGATTCGGTGGCTAACTGATCGATGGGGAAACCGCGGTGGAGCAGGATACCTTCGTCACCGTCGATGTAGGTGATTTTGGATTCGCAAGATGCGGTAGAGGTGAAACCAGGGTCAAAGGTGAATACTCCTTTGGAACCCAGTGTACGGATATCAATAACATCCTGACCGAGCGTGCCTTTTAGCACATCCAGTTCAATAGCAGTGTCACCGTTTAGGGTGAGCTTTGCCTTTGTATCAGCCATTTACGGTCTCCTTAGCGCCTTATGCTTAAGACCACGTTTTTACCAACTTGCTTTCAGCTGTTTATCACATCGTTACCGGTTTGTTATTTGGCTTACCGCTCAGCTCGCGAGGAGGAACCAGGGTACAGAGCTATGGCGCCTTGCAGGTAAACGTGTGAAAAATCAGAGAAACAACAGCAAATCAGTGTCTTCGCAGTCCGAATTATTCAAACCTGTATACCACTAATAACTGTCCTGATAACTTCGGTCAATACCATCACACTGTTACATAACTAAATCTCAGGTGAAAGAGAGACCTCATAACTTTTGCGCATTATATGCCTTTTCTGCTGTAGTTTGTAACAATAATGTTTAATCTTTGTCAAATCCGATGATTAAAATTTAAAATAATGTTGTTATCGTGACTCTGATCACTGTTCCGCATAAAACCCGACAAACTGTATGTAGGTTAATTGTAATGGTTTTGTGAACGACCTATACTGCCGCCAGGTCTCCGGAACACCCTGCAATCCCGAGCCACCCAGCGTTGTAACGTGTCGTTTTAGCATTTGGAAGCAATGTTTACCATGACGCGCAGTTATAGATATGGACGCTGCTTGACCCGCACGCAGACCGGAGGAAGGAAATCCCGTCGTCTTTCACGCTACAGGTGTGTTGGCTGCGTCAGGTCACCCCGGTCACACAGTTTACTGTGATGCAGGGGATTCCCGGACTTGCCGCCTTCCTGTAACGCGAATTCAAAGGGAATTATAAGAACAGCATGTGGGCGTTATTCATGATAAGAAATGTGAAAAAACAAAGACCTGTCAATCTGGATCTCAAAACGATCCGATTCCCCGTAACGGCAATAGCGTCCATTCTGCACCGTGTGTCCGGTGTGATCACGTTTGTGGCGGTCGGCATTCTGCTGTGGTTACTGGGTACCAGCCTCTCTTCTCCTGAAGGATTCCTCCAGGCCTCTGCCATTATGAGCAGCTTCTTCGTGAAATTTATCATGTGGGGCATTCTGACGGCGCTGGCATACCATGTTGTGGTGGGTGTTCGCCATCTGCTGATGGATTTTGGCTATCTGGAAGAAACCTTCGAAGCAGGTAAACGTTCTGCCAATATTTCATTTGTGATTACTGTCGTGCTTTCAATTCTTGCAGGAGTCCTCGTATGGTAAGCAACGCCTCCGCATTAGGACGCAACGGCGTACATGACTTCATTCTGGTCCGCGCTACTGCCATCGTCCTCACGCTTTACATCATCTACATGATCGGTTTCTTTGCGACCAGCGGCGAGCTGACGTGGGAAATCTGGAGCGGGTTCTTCGGATCTGCCTTCACCAAAGTGTTCACCCTGCTGGCTCTGTTCTCCATCCTTATTCATGCCTGGATTGGCATGTGGCAGGTGTTGACCGATTACGTTAAACCGTTAGGCGTTCGCTTGCCGCTGCAACTCCTGATTGTTGTGGCTCTGGTGGTTTACGTTATTTATGGATTTGTTGTGGTGTGGGGTGTGTGATGAAACTGCCAGTCAGAGAATTTGATGCTGTTGTGATTGGTGCCGGTGGCGCAGGTATGCGCGCGGCGCTGCAAATTTCCCAGAGCGGCCAGACCTGTGCGCTGCTCTCTAAAGTGTTCCCGACCCGTTCCCATACCGTGTCTGCGCAGGGTGGTATCACCGTGGCGCTCGGTAATACCCATGAAGATAACTGGGAATGGCATATGTATGACACGGTGAAAGGCTCCGATTACATCGGTGACCAGGACGCCATCGAATATATGTGTAAAACCGGCCCGGAAGCGATTCTGGAGCTAGACCATATGGGTCTGCCGTTCTCCCGCCTGGAAGATGGCACAATTTATCAGCGTCCGTTTGGCGGCCAGTCGAAAAACTTCGGCGGCGAGCAGGCGGCACGTACTGCGGCAGCGGCTGACCGTACCGGTCACGCGCTGTTGCACACCCTGTATCAGCAGAACCTGAAAAACCACACCACAATTTTCTCCGAGTGGTATGCGCTGGATCTGGTGAAAAACGAAGATGGTGCAGTGGTGGGTTGTACCGCGCTGTGCATCGAAACCGGTGAAGTGGTCTACTTCAAAGCCCGCGCGACCGTGCTGGCGACCGGCGGCGCAGGCCGTATTTACCAGTCCACCACCAATGCCCACATCAATACCGGTGACGGCGTTGGTATGGCAATCCGCGCAGGTGTGCCTGTGCAGGATATGGAAATGTGGCAGTTCCACCCGACCGGCATCGCCGGTGCGGGCGTTCTGGTTACCGAAGGCTGCCGTGGTGAAGGCGGCTACCTGCTGAACAAACACGGCGAGCGCTTCATGGAGCGTTATGCCCCGAATGCGAAAGACCTGGCGGGTCGTGATGTGGTGGCGCGTTCCATCATGATCGAAATCCGTGAAGGTCGCGGCTGCGACGGTCCGTGGGGCCCGCACGCGAAACTGAAACTGGATCACCTCGGTAAAGACGTTCTGGAGTCCCGTCTGCCGGGCATCCTGGAGCTGTCGCGCACCTTCGCGCACGTTGACCCGGTGAAAGAGCCGATTCCGGTTATCCCAACCTGCCACTATATGATGGGCGGTATTCCGACCAAAGTGACCGGTCAGGCGCTGACCGTGAACGAGCAGGGCGAAGACGTGGTGATTCCGGGTCTGTTCGCGGTTGGCGAAATCGCCTGCGTGTCGGTTCACGGTGCTAACCGTCTGGGCGGCAACTCGCTGCTCGACCTGGTGGTGTTTGGTCGTGCGGTCGGTTTACATCTGCAAGAGTCCATCGCCGAGCAGGGCGATCTGCGCGATGCCCGTGAATCGGATATCGAAGCCTCTCTCGAACGTCTCAACCGCTGGAACGGCAACCGTGATGGCGAAGATCCGGTCGAAATCCGCAAGGCGCTGCAAGAGTGTATGCAGCACAACTTCTCGGTATTCCGTGAAGGCGATGCGATGGCTAAAGGCCTTGAGCAGCTGAAAGCGATTCGTGAGCGTCTGAAAAATGCCCGTCTGGACGATACCTCCAGCGAGTTCAACACGCAGCGCGTCGAATGCCTTGAGCTGGATAACCTGATGGAAACCGCCTATGCAACGGCCGTCTCCGCAAACTTCCGCACCGAAAGCCGTGGCGCCCATAGCCGCTTCGACTTCCCGGATCGTGACGACGAAAACTGGCTGTGCCATTCCCTGTATCTGCCAGAGTCGGAATCTATGACGCGACGTCAAGTTAACATGGAACCGAAACTGCGTCCGGCGTTCCCGCCGAAGATTCGTACCTATTAATGCGGAGACAGGATAATGAAACTCGAATTCTCAGTTTATCGTTATAACCCGGATGTTGATGACGCTCCGCATATGCAGGATTACACCCTGGAAGCGGAAGAAGGTCGCGACATGATGCTGCTTGATGCATTAATGCAGCTGAAAGAACAGGACCCAACACTGTCGTTTCGTCGTTCCTGCCGTGAAGGGGTTTGTGGCTCCGACGGCGTGAACATGAACGGCAAAAATGGCCTGGCCTGTATCACCCCGATTTCAGCGCTGCAGCGTTCAGGACAGAAAATTGTGATTCGTCCTCTGCCTGGCCTGCCGGTCGTTCGCGATTTGGTGGTGGACATGGGGCAATTCTATGCACAATATGAGAAGATTAAGCCTTACTTGTTGAATAATGGGCAAAATCCACCCGCTCGCGAGCATTTACAGTCGCCAGAGCAGCGTGAAAAACTCGATGGTCTGTATGAGTGTATTCTCTGTGCATGCTGTTCGACCTCTTGCCCGTCCTTCTGGTGGAACCCGGACAAGTTTATCGGCCCGGCTGGCCTGCTGGCCGCGTATCGCTTCCTGATTGATAGCCGCGATACCGAAACCGACAGTCGCCTTGAAGGATTAAGTGATGCTTTCAGCGTATTCCGCTGCCATAGCATCATGAACTGCGTCAGTGTATGTCCTAAGGGGCTGAACCCGACGCGCGCCATCGGCCATATTAAGTCGATGCTGTTGCAGCGCAGTGCCTAAGTAATACCGCCGGATGGCGCTCCGCTTATCCGGCCTACTTTTATGTAGGCCAGTAAGCGGAACGCCACCGGGCAAAGAGACATTGTAGGAAACCTCTAAAAACTGCCCTGACAGGCAATAATTGAGGCGTTCAGAGCGAGACACGGCGCGGTTGACCGAAGTGGGTGAAAACCGCAACGACAGCACTGCCTGAACGACGAAGATTATACAGACAGTTTTTAAAGGTTCCTTCGCGAGCCCAAGACAACATAAGAGCTCGCAGGTGAACCCCGGCACGTACACGAGGTGTGCGTGGTAGTTTCTACGGCGAAATAAGCATAAAAATGCTTAAGGGATCACGATGCAGAACGGCGCAATGAAAGCCTGGCTGGACTCTTCTTTCCTCTCTGGTGCAAACCAAAGCTGGATCGAACAGCTCTATGAAGACTTCTTAACCGATCCTGACTCAGTGGACGCTAACTGGCGTTCCATGTTCCAGCAGTTACCTGGCACTGGGGTCAAACCGGATCAATTCCATTCCAAAACACGTGATTATTTCCGTCGTCTGGCGAAGGATGCCTCACGTTACTCTTCCTCGATCTCTGACCCTGACACCAATGTGAAGCAGGTTAAAGTCCTGCAGCTCATCAATGCTTATCGCTTCCGTGGTCACCAGCATGCGAACCTCGATCCGCTGGGACTGTGGAAACAAGAACGTGTGGCGGATCTCGATCCGGCGTATCACGATCTGACCGAGGCAGATTTCCAGGAAAGCTTTAACGTCGGCTCTTTTGCCAGCGGCAAAGACACGATGAAGCTGGGAGAGCTGCTTGAGGCGCTCAAACAAACCTACTGCGGCTCCATTGGCGCAGAGTACATGCACATCACCTCCACGGACGAAAAACGCTGGATTCAGCAGCGCATTGAGTCGGTGACAGGCCACGCCAGCTTTAGCGTTGAAGAGAAAAAACGCTTCCTGAGCGAATTGACCGCAGCAGAAGGTCTGGAGCGTTACCTCGGTGCTAAATTCCCGGGTGCAAAACGTTTCTCCCTGGAAGGCGGCGATGCGTTAGTGCCAATGCTGAAAGAGCTGATCCGCCATGCGGGCAACAGCGGCACCCGTGAAGTGGTGCTGGGTATGGCGCACCGTGGGCGTCTGAACGTGCTGGTCAACGTGCTGGGTAAAAAACCGCAGGACCTGTTCGACGAATTCGCGGGCAAACATAAAGAACATCTCGGTACCGGCGACGTGAAGTACCACATGGGCTTCTCATCGGATATCGAAACGCAGGGCGGTCTGGTTCACCTGGCGCTGGCGTTTAACCCGTCGCACCTGGAAATCGTAAGCCCGGTGGTGATCGGTTCCGTGCGTGCGCGTCTGGATCGTCTGGACGAGCCAAGCAGCAACAAAGTGCTGCCAATCACCATCCACGGTGATGCGGCGGTAACCGGGCAGGGCGTCGTTCAGGAAACCCTGAACATGTCTAAAGCGCGTGGTTACGAAGTGGGCGGCACCGTTCGCATCGTCATCAACAACCAGGTGGGCTTCACCACCTCGAACCCGCTGGATGCACGCTCTACGCCGTACTGTACTGACATCGGTAAAATGGTGCAGGCGCCAATCTTCCACGTGAACGCGGACGATCCGGAAGCTGTCGCTTTCGTTACCCGCCTGGCGCTGGACTTCCGTAACACCTTCAAACGCGATGTGTTCATCGACCTGTTCTGCTATCGCCGTCATGGCCATAACGAAGCGGACGAGCCGAGTGCAACCCAGCCGCTGATGTACCAGAAAATCAAAAAGCATCCGACGCCACGTAAGATCTACGCTGACAAACTGGAAGCCGACAAAATCGCGACCCTGGAAGATGCGACCGAGCTGGTTAATCTTTACCGCGATGCGCTGGATGCCGGTGAGTGCGTAGTGAAAGAGCTGCGTCCGATGAACATGCACTCCTTTACCTGGTCGCCGTACCTCAACCACGAGTGGGATGAGAGCTACCCGAACAAGGTCGAAATGAAGCGTCTGCAGGAGCTGGCTAAACGCATCAGCACTGTACCAGAAGCGATTGAAATGCAGTCCCGCGTGCAGAAAATCTACTCCGACCGTCAGTCAATGGCGTCCGGCGAGAAGCTGTTCGACTGGGGCGGCGCTGAGAACCTGGCGTACGCGACGCTGGTTGACGAAGGCATTCCGGTGCGTCTGTCCGGTGAAGATGCGGGCCGTGGGACCTTCTTCCACCGCCACGCGGTTATTCACAACCAGACCAACGGTTCAACGTACACCCCGCTGCAGCACGTGCATAACGGTCAGGGCCAGTTCAAGGTCTGGGACTCCGTGCTGTCCGAAGAAGCGGTACTGGCGTTTGAATACGGCTATGCCACCGCAGAGCCGCGCACCCTGACTATCTGGGAAGCGCAGTTCGGTGACTTCGCTAACGGTGCGCAGGTTGTTATCGACCAGTTTATCAGCTCCGGCGAGCAAAAATGGGGCCGTATGTGTGGCCTGGTGATGCTGCTGCCACACGGCTACGAAGGGCAGGGTCCGGAGCACTCCTCCGCGCGTCTGGAACGTTATCTGCAGCTTTGCGCTGAGCAGAACATGCAGGTCTGCGTGCCATCCACGCCAGCACAGGTTTACCACATGCTGCGTCGTCAGGCGCTGCGCGGTATGCGCCGTCCTCTGGTGGTGATGTCACCGAAATCTCTGCTGCGTCATCCGCTGGCAGTTTCCAGCCTGGATGAGCTGGCGAACGGGACCTTCCAGCCGGCAATTGGTGAGATTGACGAGCTGGATCCGCAGGCCGTGAAGCGCGTTGTGATGTGTTCTGGTAAGGTTTATTTCGACCTGCTGGAACAGCGCCGCAAAAAAGATCAGAAAGATGTCGCCATCGTGCGTATCGAGCAGCTTTATCCGTTCCCGCATCAGTCGGTGCAGGAAGCGTTGAAACCGTACGCACACGTGCATGATTTTGTCTGGTGCCAGGAAGAGCCGCTCAACCAGGGCGCATGGTACTGCAGCCAGCATCATTTCCGTGATGTGATTCCATTTGGGTCTGCCCTGCGTTACGCAGGTCGCCCGGCCTCCGCCTCTCCGGCGGTAGGGTATATGTCCGTTCACCAGAAGCAACAGCAAGATCTGGTGAATGACGCGCTGAACGTCGAATAATTTAAGGATACATAATGAGTAGCGTAGATATTCTTGTTCCCGACCTGCCTGAATCCGTCGCTGACGCCACGGTTGCGACCTGGCATAAAAAACCGGGCGATAGCGTTAAGCGCGATGAAGTGCTGGTAGAAATCGAAACTGACAAAGTGGTACTGGAAGTACCGGCATCGGCGGATGGCATTCTTGATGCAGTGCTGGAAGACGAAGGCACCACGGTGACCTCTCGCCAGATCCTCGGTCGCCTGCGTGAAGGCAATAGCGCGGGCAAAGAGTCCAGCGCCAAGTCTGAAAGCAAAGAGTCCACCCCGGCTCAGCGTCAGCAAGCGTCTCTGGAAGAGCAAACTAACGATGCACTCAGCCCGGCGATCCGTCGCCTGCTGGGTGAACACAATCTTGAAGCCAGCGCCATTAAAGGTACCGGTGTTGGCGGTCGTCTGACTCGTGAAGATGTGGAAAAACATCTGGCGAAAGCGCCTGCGAAAGAAGAAGCCAAAGCACCGGCGGCAGCGGCCGCAGCGCCTGCTGCACAGCCAGCGCTGGGCGCACGCAGTGAAAAACGCGTGCCGATGACGCGTCTGCGTAAGCGTGTGGCTGAGCGTCTGCTGGAAGCGAAAAACTCCACCGCGATGCTGACCACCTTCAACGAAGTCAACATGAAGCCAATCATGGATCTGCGTAAGCAGTACGGTGACGCGTTTGAAAAACGTCACGGTATCCGTCTGGGCTTTATGTCCTTCTACGTGAAAGCGGTTGTTGAAGCGCTGAAACGCTATCCGGAAGTGAATGCCTCTATCGATGGCGAAGATGTGGTCTACCACAACTACTTCGATGTCAGCATGGCGGTCTCCACGCCGCGCGGCCTGGTGACCCCGGTACTGCGTGACGTTGATACCCTGGGCATGGCGGATATCGAGAAGAAAATCAAAGAGCTGGCGCTGAAAGGCCGTGACGGTAAGCTGACCGTTGAAGACCTGACCGGCGGTAACTTCACCATCACCAACGGTGGTGTGTTCGGTTCCCTGATGTCTACCCCAATCATCAACCCGCCGCAGAGCGCGATTCTGGGTATGCATGCCATCAAAGATCGCCCAATGGCGGTTGACGGTAAAGTGGAGATCCTGCCGATGATGTATCTGGCGCTCTCCTACGATCACCGTCTGATCGATGGTCGTGAATCTGTGGGTTATCTGGTGGCGATTAAAGAGCTGCTGGAAGATCCAACGCGTCTGCTGCTGGACGTGTAGTAGTTTTTGCCTCACCTGCCCTGTAGACCGGGCAAGCGTTGCGCTGCCGGTCTACAGGTTTGAAAAAAACGATTACCTGAAGGATGGATAGAACACATGAACTTACATGAATATCAGGCCAAACAGCTGTTTGCCCGGTATGGCTTACCGGCTCCGGTGGGTTATGCCTGTACTACCCCACGTGAAGCAGAAGAAGCCGCATCTAAAATCGGTTCCGGCCCTTGGGTAGTTAAGTGTCAGGTTCACGCTGGTGGCCGCGGTAAAGCGGGCGGTGTGAAGGTTGTGAAGAGCAAAGAAGAGATCCGCGCTTTTGCTGAACACTGGCTGGGCAAACGCCTGGTGACCTATCAGACAGATGCGAACGGCCAGCCGGTAAACCAGATCCTGGTTGAAGCAGCGACTGATATCGCAAAAGAGTTGTATCTCGGCGCGGTTGTAGACCGTAGCTCCCGTCGCGTGGTGTTCATGGCATCTACCGAAGGCGGCGTGGAAATCGAGAAAGTGGCTGAAGAGACGCCACACCTGATCCACAAAGTGGCTATCGATCCACTGGCTGGCCCTATGCCTTACCAGGGTCGCGAGCTGGCGTTCAAACTGGGTTTGGAAGGTAAACTGGTTCAACAGTTCACCAAGATCTTCATGGGCCTGGCGACGATCTTCCTGGAGCGCGATCTGGCGCTGATCGAAATCAACCCGCTGGTGATCACCACTCAGGGCGATCTGATCTGCCTCGACGGCAAACTGGGCGCTGACGGTAACGCACTGTTCCGCCAGTCCGATCTGCGTGAAATGCGCGATCAGTCTCAGGAAGATCCGCGTGAAGCGCAGGCTGCACAGTGGGAACTGAACTACGTTGCGCTGGATGGCAACATCGGCTGCATGGTTAACGGTGCGGGCCTGGCAATGGGCACCATGGACATCGTTAAACTGCACGGTGGCGAACCGGCTAACTTCCTTGACGTGGGCGGCGGCGCGACCAAAGAGCGCGTAACCGAAGCGTTCAAAATCATCCTCTCTGACGACAACGTGAAAGCCGTTCTGGTTAACATCTTCGGCGGTATCGTTCGTTGCGACCTGATCGCTGACGGTATCATCGGTGCGGTGGAAGAAGTGGGCGTGAACGTCCCGGTTGTGGTTCGTCTGGAAGGTAACAACGCTGAACTCGGCGCGAAAAAACTGGCTGACAGTGGCCTGAATATTATTGCAGCGAAAAGTCTGACGGATGCAGCTCAGCAGGTTGTTGCCGCAGTGGAGGGGAAATAATGTCCGTTTTGATTGATAAGAACACTAAAGTTATCTGCCAGGGCTTCACCGGAAGCCAGGGGACTTTCCACTCCGAACAAGCGATTGCTTACGGTACGCAGATGGTTGGCGGCGTGACGCCAGGCAAAGGCGGCACCACGCATCTGGGCCTGCCGGTGTTCAACACCGTGCGCGAAGCGGTCGAAGCGACGGGCGCAACCGCGACCGTGATCTACGTTCCGGCTCCGTTCTGCAAAGACTCTATTCTGGAAGCGATCGACGCAGGCATCAAACTGATCATCACCATTACTGAAGGCATCCCGACGCTGGACATGCTGACTGTAAAAGTGAAGCTGGATGAAGCGGGCGTTCGCATGATCGGGCCAAACTGCCCGGGCGTCATCACCCCAGGTGAATGCAAAATCGGCATCATGCCGGGCCACATTCACAAGCCAGGCAAAGTGGGCATCGTGTCTCGCTCCGGTACCCTGACCTATGAAGCAGTTAAGCAGACCACCGACTACGGTTTCGGCCAGTCCACCTGTGTGGGCATCGGCGGTGACCCGATCCCTGGCTCTAACTTCATCGATATCCTGAAACTGTTCCAGGAAGATCCGCAGACTGAAGCAATCGTGATGATCGGTGAAATCGGCGGTAGCGCGGAAGAAGAAGCTGCAGCTTACATCAAAGATCACGTCACCAAGCCGGTTGTAGGCTATATCGCGGGTGTGACGGCGCCAAAAGGCAAACGTATGGGCCACGCAGGCGCCATCATTGCCGGTGGTAAAGGCACAGCGGATGAGAAATTCGCCGCTCTGGAAGCCGCAGGCGTTAAAACCGTTCGCAGCCTGGCCGATATCGGCGAAGCGCTGAGCGCTATCATCAAGTAAATCCTCTCTGCTCTCCGAAAGGAGAGCTTTGACATAACAAATGTCCGTTTCGACATGGTTGGCCGCTGAAAAGCGGCCTTTTTTATGCCATTTATTTCTCGTTCAACCGTATACCGGCCAGGTTTTCAGTGTCGGCGTTTCGCCACCAGCGTGAAGTTGTAGTCGTCGCTGTTAAATACGTTACGGCTGAACTCAAACACTCTGCCGTCTTTCAAAAATCCGCGAGAGACTTTTTCGAGGATCGGTTTTGCCGGATCGAGCGACAGGGCGGCGATCGCCTCTGCTGAAGGCATGACCGGCAACAGTTCCTGCTCGCTGCGATCGATAACCATCTTTTTGATCTGCTCAATATAGTGATATTTCGAGTTCTCCATCACCTCCCAGGTGAGGTCGGCAAACAGCGCCAGCGGCATCCAGGTCTCTTCCAGATTGACCGGTTTTTGCTTGATAAAGCGCACGCGTTTAACGTGCCAGACCTTGTCATCCGGGGCGAGCTGTAACTTTTCGGCAAGCCTTGCATCGGCTTTTATAACCTCAAACACTTTCACATCGCTGTGGGTGTCGACGTTGCGGTCCGCCAGCTTTTCGTAAAAACCGGTGAGCTGATAGATATCGTAATTCACCCGCTCCTCTTTTACGTAAGAGCCGCTGCCCTGAATACTTTCGATAATCTGCTCTTCTGTCAGCCGCTTTAGGGCTTGCCTGATCGTCACGCGGCTGACGCTGAACATCTCCTGAAGCGCTGATTCGGTGGGGAGCGCGTCACCCGGCTTCAGTTCGCCGCTGCTGATCTGTTCGCGCAGGGTGTCGGCGATCTGGCGGTACATCGGTTTCTGACTCATAAACGTCCATTTTTGTATTGTTCAGCTAATACCATTCTTTTGAATTATGCCCTGAGTAATCGGATTGTAAATAATACAACAACAATACAAATTTAGCAGTTAAGTGAAAATGATCACATAAAGGTATTGTATGGTGTGCCAGAATCTGCCGTACATTAAAACGACAATTCTGTGAGGATCTGATGAACCTGACGACTCTGACCCATCCCCAGGCGATCTTTCTACATGCGCGATTTACCGATCGTGACGATGCGATCCGCCAGCTGGCACAGCGGCTGCACGATCTGGGAAAAATAGCCGATCCGGAGCGTTTTCTGACTGATGTTTTACAGCGCGAAGCGCAGGGACCAACCGCGCTGGGGGAGGGGCTGGCGGTTCCGCACGGTAAAAGCGCGGCGGTGAACGAAGCGGCTTTTGCGGTCGCGACGCTGCGCAATCCGCTTGAGTGGGAGGGCGTTGATGGGCCTGAAAACGTCGAGCTGATTTTCCTGCTGGCGATCCCGCCTGCCGAAGCAGGGACCACGCACATGAAAGTGCTGACGGCGCTGACCACGCGTCTGGCCGATGATGTCTTGCGGGCGCGCGTGATGGCGGCTGATACGCCCGACGCCCTGCTGGCCGCGCTGGACGAAGAACCCGAAGAGCAAACCGTGGCGCTGCTGTTTGATGCGCCGACGATTGTTTGCGTCACGGCCTGCCCGGCGGGGATCGCCCACACGTATATGGCGGCGGAATACCTTGAGAAGGCCGGGCGCAAGCTTGGCGTCAATGTGATTGTCGAAAAGCAGGGGGCGAACGGCATTGAAGGGCGCTTAACGCCCCAGCAGCTCAAGGAGGCGAAGGCCTGCATTTTTGCCGCCGACGTGGCGATTAAAGATCATGAACGTTTTAACGGCATTCCTGCACTGTCGGTCCCTGTGACCGAGCCGCTGCGCCACGCCGAAGCGCTGATCACTCAGGCGCTGGCCCTGAAAACTTCTGAGGTTCAACGGCAGCAACAACCCGACGCCGACGGGCGAAAAAGCCTGAAAACGGAACTGAAGCAGGCCCTGCTGAGCGGGATTTCGTTTGCCGTGCCCTTGATCGTTGCAGGGGGTACGGTGCTGGCGGTGTCGGTATTACTGGCGCAAATGCTCGGTTTGCAGCACCTCTTCGATCAGGAGAATTCATGGCTGTGGATGTATCGCAAACTGGGCGGCGGGATGCTGGGTATTTTGATGGTGCCGGTGCTCGCAGCCTATACCGCGTATTCGCTGGCAGATAAACCCGCGCTAGCCCCCGGTTTCGCGGCGGGACTTGCCGCCAACATGATTGGCTCCGGGTTTTTAGGCGCTATCGCCGGGGGCCTGATCGCGGGCTATCTGATGCGCTGGGTGAAAAATCACGTTCGCCTGAGCAATCGCTATAACGGTTTCCTGGTCTATTACCTCTATCCGGTGATAGGCACGCTCGGCGCGGGCAGCCTGATGCTGTTTGTGATCGGTGAGCCGGTAGCGTGGATCAATAACGCCCTGACTGCCTGGCTGAACGGACTGTCTGGCGCAAATGCGCTGCTGCTCGGCGCAATCCTCGGATTTATGTGCTCGTTCGATCTGGGCGGTCCGGTGAATAAAGCGGCCTACGCCTTTTGTCTGGGCGCGATGGCGAATGGGGTGTACGGCCCATACGCTATTTTTGCGTCGGTCAAAATGGTTTCTGCGTTTACCGTGACGGCCTCAACGCTCATCTCCCCGCGGCTGTTTAAACCTTTTGAAATCGAAACCGGAAAATCGACCTGGCTGCTGGGGCTGGCAGGGATCACCGAAGGAGCGATTCCGATGGCGATTGAAGATCCGCTGCGAGTGATTGGCTCGTTTGTGCTCGGCTCCCTGGTGACAGGCGCGATAGTCGGCGCGATGGGAATGGGGCTTTCCACTCCAGGGGCTGGAATTTTCTCCCTCTTTTTACTGCATCCCGCCGGACTGAGCGGCGTTGCGGCCGCAGCGGGCTGGTTTGGCGCCGCGCTGGTGGGGACCGCCATATCGACCAGCGTGCTGCTCCTTTGGCGGCGTCAGGCGGTAAAAAGCGGCAAATACATTCCCAATAGCATCATGCCTTAACTGGACAGGAAACGAAGATGAAAGCTGTATCTCGCGTTCACATCACGCCGCACATGCACTGGGACCGTGAGTGGTACTTCACCACCGAAGAGTCACGCATTTTGCTGGTCAATAATATGGAAGAGATCCTCACGCGCCTTGAGCAGGATGAGGAGTACAAATACTACGTTCTCGACGGGCAGACGGCGATTCTGGAAGATTATTTCGCGATAAAGCCGGAGAACAAAGCACGCGTCAAAGCGCTGGTGGAAGCCGGAAAGCTGATTATCGGGCCGTGGTACACCCAGACGGACACCACGATTGTTTCGGGCGAATCCATTGTGCGCAACCTGCTTTACGGAATGCGTGATTGCCTGGCCTTCGGCGAGCCGATGAAAATTGGTTATTTGCCGGATTCCTTCGGCATGTCGGGTCAGCTTCCGCACATCTACAACGGGTTTGGTATCCAACGTGCGATGTTCTGGCGCGGCTGTTCTGAACGTCATGGTACCGACAAAACGGAGTTTTTGTGGCAGAGCAAAGACGGCAGCGAAGTGACGACACAGGTGCTGCCGCTGGGCTACGCGATTGGTAAGTACTTACCGGAGGACGAAGCCGGGCTGCGCAAACGGCTGGACAGTTATTTCGACGTGCTGGAAAACGCCTCGCTCACGAAAGAGATTTTGTTGCCGAACGGACACGACCAGATGCCGCTGCAGCAAAACATTTTTACGGTGATGAAGACGCTGCGGGAGATCTATCCCCAGCGGGAGTTTGTCATGAGCCGCTTCGAAGAGGTGTTTGCCCATATCGACGCTCATCGTGATGCGCTGGCGACGCTCAACGGCGAGTTTATCGACGGGAAATATATGCGCGTTCACCGGACCATCGGCTCTACGCGTATGGATATCAAAATGGCTCACGCCCGCATTGAGAACAAAATCGTCAATATTCTGGAGCCGCTCTCTACGTTGGCCTGGACGCTGGGCTTTGAGTATCACCATGGGCTGCTGGAGAAAATGTGGAAGGAGATTTTAAAGAATCACGCCCACGACAGCATCGGCTGCTGCTGTAGCGATAAAGTGCACCGGGAGATCGCATCTCGTTTCGAGCTGGCGGAGGATATGGCCGACAATCTGATTCGTTTCACTCTGCGCAAGATCGTCGACAACATGCCGCAAACGGATGAAGACAAGCTGGTGCTGTTTAATCTGATGCCGTGGCCGCGTGAAGAGGTGGTCAATACTACCGTGCGCCTGCGCGCGAGCGCGTTCCGCCTGCTGGACGATAAAGGAAATGAAATTCCCTACTTTATCCGCGCCCGACGGGAGATCGATCCGGGCCTTATCGATCGGCAGATTGTGCATTATGGCAACTACGAGCCGTTCATGGAGTTTGATATCCAGCTGAGCCAGATTTTGCCTTCGATGGGCTATCGCACCCTCTATATTGAACCGCACGTCGCAGGAAAAGTATTGCCGGGCCATGAGGCGACGGCGGCGCTGCTGGAAAATGCTTTCTGGCAGATTGACCTGAATGATGACGGCACGCTTCGCCTGCGGGATAAAGACTCCGGCCTTATTTATGACCGCGTGCTGGAGATCGAAGAGAGTTCTGATGACGGGGACGAATACGACTATTCGCCGTCGCGGGAAGAGTGGCGGCTGACATCACGTGAGGCGCAGCATACCGTCGAGGTGATTCACGAAGCCTGGCAGAGCAGGGCGGTGATTCGAAGCGTAATGGCTATCCCGGCCAATCTGGCTGCGCGCTCTGCCCGCCTGCGTGACGGCCACCTGGGCATTGAAATTGAGGTCACGCTCAGCCATCACAGCCGTCGTATCGACGTTGAGGTGCGCCTGGATAATCAGGCGGACGATCACCGGGTGCGGGTGCTCATTCCGACTCCCTTCAACACGTCAGAGGTACTGGCAGACACCCAGTTTGGCTCGGTTGTACGCCCCGTGCGTGATGAAGCGATGGACCGCTGGCAGGAAGAGGGCTGGAAAGAGGCGCCGGTGCCGGTGTGGAACTTACTGAATTACGCAGTGTTACAGGAGGAGCGCCACGGCATGGCGTTGTTCACCGAAGGATTACGCGAGTTTGAAATTGTCGGTGAGGAGAAGAAAACCTTTGCTCTGACGCTGCTGCGTGGCGTTGGGTTACTCGGAAAAGAGGATCTGTTATTACGCCCAGGTCGCCCCTCTGGCATAAAAATGCAGGTGCCAGATTCGCAGGTGAGGGGAGCGCTGCAGTGCCGTTTCAGCCTGTTTAACTTTTGCGGAACGCCTCTCAATGCGGGCGTTGCCCAGCAGGCCAGGGCCTGGCTGACGCCGATCCAGTGCTATAACAAAATCCCGTGGGATGCGATGAAGCTTAACAAAGCCAGCGTCGTCACTCCTGCGACCTACAGCTTATTGACCATGTCTCCCGTTGGCTGCCTGGTGGGGGCGTTGAAAAAAGCCGAAGATCGCGACGAGATTATCCTGCGGGTCTTCAATCCTTCCGAGTCGGTTTGTTGTGATACCTCGTTCAGCTTCAGCCGTGAGATCAGCCGTTGTGCTGAAACGGGAATGGACGAAGAGATTCAGAAGGGCGATAGGGTTGTCAACGGGACGGCTGAAACCCTGCGGCCCTGCCAGTCCAGAACCTTTAGCATCAAACTTGCCTAAAAACCCGGCGAACGAATCAAAGGTCACATTTTTGTGACCTTTTCGTTTTCTAAATAGTCACGCCGTGGTGTTAATTTAAAGATTAATAAAAGTAAAATAGATGTTTCCGCTTCGACTGAAAACATCGCGATGGAAATTCACGTTAAAGCAGCTATCCTTAAGTGTTTGTCAGTGAAAATGACCAGACGGCAAACAGCGTTAAAAAAAATCACTTCAATTTATTTTCATCTCTGTATTTGATAACCATCACCTTGCTTATATCTACATATCATTAACATTGATTTTACTATGGCTACTGCATTTAAACACCATTAACATAAAGTCGCGTTTTTGATTTAAATCAATGTTTAATGCTTGGAAAAACACCTCAAAAGGCGCTAAATTGTCGGCGATCAAACTGGCTGAAAATGTGTAAATTCGCTATATATTGATCACCGTCGTAAAACGTAAATCTCCTTCAATAAAAACCTGTTTATTGTAAGGGCTTTGCAGCGTATTATATTCGCGGGATCAATTAGAGTTTTTTCTTAACGTATTTGTAACCTTTCATCATGACTTTTTCCTCTAGTGAAGAAAATAAGTCACGACGAAGGGAACAGATAACTTTGTATTGGGGCATGTGTGTGAACCCGTCTCAGGGATTCACTCTCGGAGTCTTCATGCGATGAGCAAGGAGTCATGATGTTAGATATAGTCGAACTGTCGCGCTTACAGTTTGCCTTGACCGCGATGTACCACTTCCTTTTTGTGCCACTGACGCTCGGTATGGCGTTCCTGCTGGCCATCATGGAGACGGTCTACGTCCTTTCCGGCAAACAGATTTATAAAGATATGACCAAGTTCTGGGGCAAGTTGTTTGGTATCAACTTTGCGCTGGGCGTGGCGACCGGCCTGACCATGGAGTTCCAGTTCGGGACTAACTGGTCTTACTATTCTCACTATGTTGGGGATATCTTCGGTGCGCCGCTGGCCATTGAAGGTCTGATGGCCTTCTTCCTCGAATCCACCTTTGTAGGTCTGTTCTTCTTCGGTTGGGACCGTCTGGGTAAAGTTCAGCACATGGCAGTGACCTGGCTGGTGGCCTTAGGCTCCAACCTGTCCGCACTGTGGATCCTGGTCGCTAACGGCTGGATGCAGAACCCGATCGCGTCTGATTTCAACTTTGAAACCATGCGTATGGAGATGGTCAGCTTTGCCGAGCTGGTCCTGAACCCGGTTGCTCAGGTGAAATTCGTTCACACTGTGGCCTCGGGTTATGTCTGCGGCGCGATGTTCGTTCTGGGCATCAGCTCATACTATATGCTGCGCGGTCGTGACTTCGCTTTCGCCAAGCGCTCCTTTGCCATCGCGGCAAGCTTCGGTATGGCGGCAATCCTGTCTGTTATCGTGCTGGGTGATGAATCCGGTTACGAAATGGGTGACGTACAAAAAACCAAACTGGCGGCTATCGAAGCCGAATGGGAAACTCAGCCAGCTCCGGCGGCGTTTACCCTGTTTGGTATTCCTGACCAGGATGCGCAGGAAAACCGTTTTGCTATTCAAATTCCTTACGCCCTCGGCATCATCGCCACCCGTTCTGTTGATAAGCAGGTGACGGGCCTGAAAGATCTGATGGTTCAGCACGAAGAGCGTATCCGTAACGGTATGAAAGCGTACGGGCTGCTGGAGCAGCTGCGTTCAGGCTCTACCGATCAGGCTGTTCGCGATCAGTTCAATGACGTGAAGAAAGACCTGGGTTACGGCCTGCTGCTGAAGCGTTATACCCCGAATGTGTCTGATGCGACTGAAGCACAGATTCAGCTGGCAACCAAAGACTCCATTCCACGCGTTGCGCCGCTGTACTTCGCGTTCCGTATCATGGTCGGTTGCGGCATCCTGATGCTTCTGATTATCGCGGCCTCCTTCTGGTCTGTGATTCGTAACCGTATCGGCCAGAAAAAATGGCTGCTGCGTACCGCGATGTACGGTATTCCATTGCCATGGATTGCTATCGAGTCCGGCTGGTTTGTTGCGGAGTATGGCCGTCAGCCATGGGCGATAGGTGAGGTGCTGCCAACGGCAGTGGCTAACTCATCCCTGACTGCGGGAGACCTGATTTTCTCCATGCTGCTGATTTGTGGTCTGTACACCCTGTTCCTGGTGGCCGAACTGTTCCTGATGTTCAAGTTCGCACGCCTTGGCCCGAGCAGCCTGAAAACCGGTCGCTATCACTACGAGCAGTCCAACGTGGCTACTCAGCCGGCACGCTAAGACAGGAGTCGTCAAATGATCGATTATGAAGTATTGCGTTTTATCTGGTGGCTGCTGGTCGGTATCTTACTGATTGGTTTTGCGGTCACGGACGGTTTCGACATGGGGGTGGGCATGCTCACCCGTTTCCTCGGTCGTAATGACACCGAGCGTCGAATCATGATCAACTCCATCGCCCCGCACTGGGACGGTAACCAGGTGTGGCTGATCACCGCGGGCGGCGCACTGTTTGCCGCCTGGCCGATGGTCTACGCGGCTGCGTTCTCCGGCTTCTATGTGGCGATGATTCTGGTGCTGGCATCCTTGTTCTTCCGTCCGGTCGGTTTTGACTACCGTTCGAAGATCGAAGATACCCGCTGGCGTAACATGTGGGACTGGGGCATCTTCATCGGTAGCTTCGTGCCACCGCTGGTGATTGGTGTGGCGTTCGGCAACCTGTTGCAGGGCGTTCCGTTCCACCTCGATGAGTATATGCGTCTGTACTACACCGGTAACTTCTTCCAGCTGCTGAACCCGTTTGGCCTGCTGGCGGGCGTGGTGAGTGTGGCGATGATCATTACTCAGGGTGCCACGTATCTGCAGATGCGTACGGTGGGTGAACTGCACCTGCGTTCCCGTGCCACCGCGCAGGTTGCGGCGCTGGTGACACTGGTCTGCTTCGCGCTGGCAGGTGTTTGGGTCGTATACGGTATTGATGGTTATGTGGTGACATCTGCTATCAACCATGCTGCGCCGTCTAACCCGCTGACCAAAGAAGTTGCGCGTCAGGCAGGGGCATGGCTGGTGAACTTTAACAGCACTCCTGCGCTGTGGGCGATTCCGGCTCTGGGTGTGTTGCTGCCGCTGCTGACGGTCCTGACCTCTCGTCTTGAGAAAGGCGCCTGGGCATTCGTGTTCTCTTCACTGACACTGGCGTGCATCATCCTGACTGCGGGCATTGCAATGTTCCCGTTCGTGATGCCATCCAGCACCATGATGAATGCGAGCCTGACCATGTGGGATGCGACGTCAAGCCAGTTGACGCTTAACCTGATGACGTATGTTGCTTGCGTGTTCGTACCGATTATCCTGCTCTACACCACCTGGTGTTACTGGAAAATGTTCGGTCGTATCACGAAAGAAGACATCGAAAGCAACACTCATTCCCTGTACTAAGTAAGGAGCTGAATATGTGGTATTTCGCATGGATTTTGGGGACGCTTCTTGCCTGTGCATTTGGTGTCATTACCGCTCTGGCGCTTGAGCATATCGAAGCGACCAAAACCGGTGAAGAAAAGCACTGATGATGAATGTTATCGCAAAGCTATATGCGGTAATGGACAAGCGCCCGTTACGGGCGCTTTCCTTAGTGATGGCATTACTGCTGGCAGGCTGTATCTTCTGGGACCCGTCGCGCTTTGCGGCGAAGACGAGCGAACTGGAAATCTGGCATGGTTTCTTGATCATGTGGGCAGTTTGCGCGGGCGTCATTCACGGTGTGGGCTTTCGCCCGAAAGCCGTTCACTGGCAAGGCATTTTCTGCCCGCTGGTCGCTGATATTGTGCTTCTCGCCGGACTTGTTTTTTTCTTTAGCTGAATAAGAACTGTCCGTTAATCTTATGGGCTTACTCGAGCCCATAAAAATTTACTCTCCGTTTACTTTCCCCCATTCCAAACCATCATTCCCGCGCGTATAGTAGCGAAGTTTAAAAGCTCTAACTTTTGTTGCATTACCAGGATGTAAAGTGAATACAACGCTGTTTCGATGGCCGGTTAGGGTCTACTACGAAGATACCGATGCCGGGGGTGTGGTCTACCACGCCAGCTACGTTGCTTTTTATGAACGGGCACGCACTGAGATGCTGCGCCATCATCACTTCAGTCAGCAGGTTTTGTTGGCTGAGCGAGTTGCCTTCGTGGTACGCAAGATGACGCTGGAGTATTTTGCACCCGCCAGACTCGACGATATGCTCGAAGTCCAAACGGAAATAACATCAATGCGCGGGACCTCACTGGTTTTCACGCAGCGGATCGTCAACGCAGAGAACACAGTACTGAACGAAGCAGAAGTCCTGATTGTTTGTGTTGATCCACTCATCATGAAGCCTCGTGCGCTTCCTAAGTCTATTGTCGCGGAGTTTAAGCAGTGACTGACATGAATATCCTTGATTTGTTCCTGAAGGCTAGCCTTCTGGTTAAACTTATCATGTTGATTTTGATTGGTTTTTCAATCGCATCCTGGGCAATCATTATCCAGAGAACCCGTATTCTTAACGCTGCTGGCCGTGAAGCCGAAGCCTTTGAAGATAAATTCTGGTCTGGTATTGAGCTTTCTCGTTTGTATCAGGAAAGCCAGGGGCGCCGTGATAACCTTTCAGGCTCCGAACAAATTTTCTATAGCGGTTTCAAAGAGTTCGCTCGCCTCCATCGCGCAAATAATCATGCGCCTGAAGCGGTCGTTGAAGGGGCATCGCGTGCCATGCGCATCTCGATGAACCGTGAGCTGGAATCACTTGAAACACACATCCCGTTCCTTGGCACGGTGGGTTCCATCAGCCCGTATATCGGTCTGTTTGGTACCGTGTGGGGGATCATGCATGCCTTCATCGCACTGGGTGCGGTTAAACAGGCTACGCTGCAAATGGTTGCACCGGGCATCGCAGAAGCACTGATCGCGACCGCAATCGGTCTGTTCGCCGCAATTCCGGCAGTTATGGCGTATAACCGACTGAACCAGCGAGTGAACAAACTGGAACTGAACTACGACAACTTCATGGAAGAGTTCACTGCGATTCTGCACCGTCAGGCGTTTACCAGCACCGAGAGTAACAAGGGGTAAACCATGGCCAGAGCGCGTGGACGAAATCGTCGCGAACTTAAGTCCGAAATCAATATTGTACCGTTGCTGGACGTATTGTTGGTGCTGCTGCTGATCTTTATGGCGACAGCGCCAATCATCACCCAGAGCGTGGAAGTTGATCTGCCGGATGCGACAGAATCACAGGCGGTAAGCAGCAATGATGAACCACCGGTTATCATTGAGGTTTCCGGCGTGGGGCAATATAGCGTTGTGGTAGAGAAAGATCGCATGGATCAGCTGCCGCCTGAGCAGGTTATTGCTGAAGCGCAGCGTCGCCTGACGTCGAATCCGAAAACGGTCTTCTTAATCGGTGGCGCCAAAGATGTGCCTTACGATGAAATAATTAAAGCGCTGAACTTGCTACATAGCGCGGGTGTTAAGTCGGTAGGCTTGATGACGCAACCGATTTAATCCTCTGCACAGTTTTTGGGAACCGATAGTGTCAAAGGCAACCGAACAAAACGACAAGCTTAAGCGAGCGATTATTATCTCCGCGGTGCTGCATGTGATTCTCTTTGCAGCGCTGATCTGGAGTTCGTTCGATGAGCATATTGACGCGTCAGCCGGTGGCGGTGGAGGCTCTTCCATCGACGCCGTCATGGTGGACCCAGGCGCGGTAGTGCAAAACTATAATCGTCAGCAACAGCAGCAGGCGAGTGCAAAACGGGCAGAAGAGCAGCGTGATAAACAGGCGCAACAGCAAGCCGAGGAGCTGCGTGAAAAGCAGGCCGCGGAGCAGGAGCGTCTGAAGCAGCTCGAGAAAGAACGTTTGCAGGCGCAAGAAGCGGCGAAGGAGCAGGCAGAACAGCAGAAGCAGGCTGAAGCTGCGGCCCAGAAAGCACAAGAGCAACAAGAGCAGGCGGAAGAAGCGGCAGCCAAATCCGCTGCGGATGCCAAAGCAAAAGCGGACGCTCAGGCAAAACAAGCTGCTGACGCGGCGAAGAAAGCCGCTGCTGATGCTCAAAAAGTCGCAGAAGCGGAAGCCGCGAAGAAAGCTGCCGCCGACGCACAGAAAAAAGCGGAAGCAGAAGCCGCCAAGAAAGCTGCTGCCGACGCACAGAAGAAAGCAGAAGCGGAAGCCGCGAAGAAAGCAGCCCAGGAAGCGGAGAAGAAAGCCGCTGCTGATGCTGCGAAGAAAGCGGCTGCAGCAGAGAAGGCCGCTGCTGAAAAAGCCGCCGCTGCTGAGAAGGCTGCGGCCGACAAAAAAGCCGCTGCCGCTGAAAAAGCTGCTGCAGATAAGAAAGCCGCTGCCGATAAAGCAGCAGCCGCTAAAGCCGCCGCAGCCAAAAAAGCGGCAGCAGAGAAAGCGTCGGCATCTGATGTTGACGACCTTTTCGGTGACCTGAGTTCAGGTAAGAATGCGCCGAAATCGGGCGGTGGGGCGAAAGGAAACGGCCAGCCAGCTAAAGACAGCGGAACGAGTGGGGCGAATGGTGGTGCAACGGGTGCGGACATCAGTGCTTACGCCTCGCAAATCCGTACTGCTATTCAGAGCCGTTTATATGGCGCTGATCTGTACGCCGGTAAATCTTGCGTCTTGCATATCAAGCTTGCGCCAGATGGACTGCTACTGGACGTAACCCAGGAAGGGGGCGATCCAGCGTTATGTCAGGCTGCTTTGACGGCTGCCAAAACGGCCAAAATTCCTAAACCGCCTTCACAGGCTGTTTATGAGAAGGTAAAAGATGCCAAACTGGACTTCAAACTGTGATGTTTTCCCGCTCAATGTGGGAAATACAGGCTAAGGTTTGATGCTGGGGACGGGTAGTTTTGTCTATTTGAGTTTGTTAACATTCTGCTAAATTATCGTGGGTAACGTTACCCAGATAAGGGAGATATAATGAAGCAGGCATTACGTGTAGCAGTAAGTTTCTTTATGCTGTGGGCAGCCGTGCTGCACGCAGAGGTACGCATCGAGATCACCCAAGGGGTGGACTCTGCGCGTCCAATTGGCGTTGTTCCGTTCCAGTGGGCCGGCCCTGGCGCTGCCCCTGAAGACGTTGGCGCCATTGTGGCGGCTGACTTGCGTAACAGCGGCAAATTCAATCCCTTAGATCGTTCTCGTCTGCCACAGCAGCCGGGTACCGCTCAGGAAGTTCAACCGGCAGCCTGGTCTGCGCTCGGTATTGATGCCGTGGTAGTGGGTCAAGTGACTCCAAATCCGGACGGTGGCTACACAGTGGCTTACCAGCTGGTTGATACTGGCGGCGCTCCAGGTACTGTTCTGGCGCAGAACTCGTATAAAGTGAACAAGCAGTGGCTTCGCTACGCGGGTCACACTGCGAGTGATGAAGTGTTCGAGAAGCTGACCGGTATTAAAGGTGCCTTCCGTACCCGTATCGCCTATGTGGTTCAGACCAACGGCGGCCAGTTCCCGTATGAACTGCGCGTCTCTGACTACGACGGCTACAACCAGTTCACCGTGCACCGTTCACCACAGCCGCTGATGTCTCCGGCCTGGTCTCCGGACGGTTCTAAACTCGCTTACGTGACCTTCGAAAGCGGTCGCTCTGCGCTGGTGATTCAGACTCTGTCCAACGGCGCTGTGCGTCAGGTGGCTTCGTTCCCGCGTCACAACGGTGCGCCAGCGTTCTCACCTGATGGGACTAAACTGGCATTTGCTCTGTCTAAAACAGGCAGCCTGAACCTTTACGTGATGGATATCGGCTCCGGCCAGATTCGCCAGGTCACGGATGGTCGCAGCAACAACACTGAACCTACCTGGTTCCCGGACAGCCAGAACCTGGCGTTCACGTCTGACCAGGCCGGTCGTCCTCAGGTGTACAAAGTCAATGTAAATGGCGGTGCACCGCAGCGCATCACCTGGGAAGGTTCACAGAACCAGGATTCAGATGTAAGCAGTGACGGTAAATTTATGGTAATGGTCAGCTCTGCTGGTGGCCAGCAGCACATTGCCAAACAAGATCTGGTAACGGGTGGCGTGCAAGTTCTGTCGTCAACGTTCCTGGATGAAACGCCGAGTCTGGCACCTAACGGCACGATGGTAATCTACAGCTCTTCTCAGGGGATGGGATCTGTGCTGAATCTGGTTTCTACAGATGGGCGTTTCAAAGCGCGTATTCCGGCAACTGATGGACAGGTAAAATCACCTGCCTGGTCGCCGTATCTGTAAATAATAATTAATTGATTACTAAAGGAATCATAGAAATGCAACTGAACAAAGTGCTGAAGGGGCTGATGATCGCTCTGCCTGTAATGGCAATCGCGGCGTGTTCTTCCAACAAGAATGCAAGCAACGACCAGAGCGGCGAAGGCATGATGGGTGCCGGCACTGGTATGGACGCTAACGGTAACGGCAATATGTCTTCTGAAGAGCAAGCGCGTCTTCAGATGCAGCAGCTGCAGCAGAACAACATTGTTTACTTCGATCTGGACAAGTATGACATCCGTTCTGACTTCGCTGCGATGCTGGATGCGCACGCAAACTTCCTGCGTAGCAACCCATCTTACAAAGTCACCGTAGAAGGTCATGCTGACGAACGTGGTACTCCTGAGTACAACATCTCCCTGGGTGAGCGTCGTGCGAACGCCGTTAAGATGTACCTGCAGGGTAAAGGCGTTTCTGCTGACCAGATCTCCATCGTTTCTTACGGTAAAGAAAAACCTGCAGTACTGGGTCATGACGAAGCGGCTTACTCCAAAAACCGTCGTGCCGTACTGGTTTACTAAGAGAATTGCATGAGCAGTAACTTCAGACATCAACTCTTGAGTCTGTCGTTACTGGTTGGAATAGCGGCCCCCTGGGCCGCTTTTGCTCAGGCACCAATCAGTAGTGTCGGCTCCGGCTCGGTCGAAGACCGTGTCACTCAACTCGAGCGTATTTCTAACGCTCACAGTCAGCTTTTAACCCAACTCCAGCAGCAGCTCTCTGATAACCAAAACGATATTGATTCTCTCCGTGGTCAGATCCAGGAAAGTCAGTATCAGTTGAATCAGGTTGTCGAGCGTCAGAAGCAGATCCTGTTGCAGATCGACGGCATGAGTAACGGCGGCGCTGCAGCGCAACCTGCGGCGGGCGATCAGAGCGGGGCGGCGACAGCCACTCCGGCACCGGCAGCAGATGCTTCAGCTTCGACAGGCGCGCCTGTACAGAGCGGTGACGCAAATACTGACTACAACGCAGCTATTGCCCTGGTGCAGGATAAATCGCGTCAGGACGATGCCATTGCGGCGTTTCAGAACTTCGTGAAAAAGTACCCTGACTCAACTTATCAGCCAAATGCGAATTATTGGCTTGGTCAGTTGAACTACAACAAGGGTAAAAAGGATGATGCGGCGTTTTATTTTGCCTCTGTGGTAAAAAATTACCCAAAATCGCCTAAAGCCCCTGATGCCATGTTTAAGGTCGGCGTCATCATGCAGGATAAAGGCGACAGCGCGAAAGCGAAGGCCGTTTATCAGCAGGTGGTCGCGAAGTACCCAGGCACCGAAGGTGCGAAACAAGCGCAAAAACGTCTTGGATCGATGGGTTGAGTGTCGCATGACCAGAAATCGCGTTATTTCTGGTCGTGCCGCCTGATTCGTAAGCAGTTAAGTGATCTTCGTCGAAATTTTTGTTGCGCTGAATTCTTAAATCAGTAATATATGCCGCCGTTGCCAAGGGATATCGAACAGCCCGAAAGCCGCGAAAAAAGTGGGTCGTTAGCTCAGTTGGTAGAGCAGTTGACTTTTAATCAATTGGTCGCAGGTTCGAATCCTGCACGACCCACCACTTAAGATTTTCCTGTAGTGCCCTGTAGTACGGCGTTGGGTGATTAGCTCAGTTGGTAGAGCACCTCCTTTACACGGAGGGGGTCGGCGGTTCGAGCCCGTCATCACCCACCATCGGGTCGTTAGCTCAGTTGGTAGAGCAGTTGACTTTTAATCAATTGGTCGCAGGTTCGAATCCTGCACGACCCACCAATACTACAAAATTCAGGCAACACCCGAATGGGTCGTTAGCTCAGTTGGTAGAGCAGTTGACTTTTAATCAATTGGTCGCAGGTTCGAATCCTGCACGACCCACCAGCCTGAATAAAAATTTGCAAGTCCCGAAATGGGTCGTTAGCTCAGTTGGTAGAGCAGTTGACTTTTAATCAATTGGTCGCAGGTTCGAATCCTGCACGACCCACCAATGTAGAAAGGCGCCCTAAAGGCGCCTTTTTGCTATGTGCGATTCGGCAGGATTTTGCTATGTGCGATTCGGCAGGATGAGAACCTGCTGCAGGTCGAGTCGAACGCAGTGAGACACCGGAGCCGCCTGCGGCGACGGCCCGAAGGGCGAGCGAAACGAGTCATCCTGCACGACCCACCAGTGTAGAAAGGCGCCCTAAAGGCGCCTTTTTGCTATCCAAATATTGTGACTTTTTCCCCTCAACGCGCTATCTTGTTTAGTATACAAAACACAATTGTCGTATCTTTCGTTCATAACGCAAAAGAGAGACATTATTGTTAAGCCAGTAAAACGAGAAGCAATGATGAGCGTGATGTTTGATCCTGAAGCCGCAATCTATCCTTTCCCGCCTAAGCCCGTGCCTTTAAACCGGGACGAAAAACAGTTCTATCGCGAAAAAATAAAGCGCCTGCTTAAGGAGCGGGATGCGGTAATGGTCGCACATTACTACACCGATCCCGAAATCCAGCAACTGGCCGAAGAGACAGGCGGTTGTATCTCCGATTCTCTTGAAATGGCGCGCTTTGGTGCGAAACATCCAGCCTCGACGCTGCTGGTGGCTGGCGTTCGCTTTATGGGCGAGACGGCAAAGATCCTCAGCCCGGAAAAAACCATTCTGATGCCTACGCTCAATGCGGAGTGTTCTCTGGATTTAGGTTGTCCGATCGACGAATTCAGCGCATTTTGCGATGCCCATCCGGACAGAACCGTCGTTGTTTACGCCAACACCTCCGCCGCTGTCAAAGCGCGTGCAGACTGGGTGGTCACCTCCAGTATCGCCGTCGAACTCATTGAGCATCTGGATAGTCTCGGGCAGAAGATTATCTGGGCGCCGGACAAACATTTGGGCAACTACGTGCAGAAGCAAACTGGCGCGGATGTATTGTGCTGGCAGGGTGCGTGTATTGTGCACGACGAATTTAAAACCCAGGCGCTGGCACGCATGAAAGCCCTCTATCCTGACGCCGCGATCCTTGTCCACCCGGAGTCACCTCAGTCGGTAGTCGATATGGCTGATGCGGTGGGGTCCACCAGCCAGCTGATCAACGCCGCGAAAACGCTGCCGCAGCAGAAGCTGATCGTCGCCACCGATCGCGGTATCTTTTATAAGATGCAGCAGGCGGTTCCGGACAAAGAGCTGTTCGAAGCCCCAACAGCCGGAGAAGGCGCCACGTGCCGCAGCTGCGCGCATTGCCCGTGGATGGCGATGAATGGTCTTAAGGCGATTGCTGAAGGTCTGGAGTCAGGCGGAGCGGCACATGAGATCCATGTGGACGCTGCGTTGCGTGAGAGGGCGTTAATTCCTCTTAACCGTATGCTCGATTTTGCGGCTACACTACGCTCCTGAGATGAGATAACGCGTATCAGTACGCTCTGGGGAAAAGATGGATTTTTTTAGCACGCAGAATATCCTGGTTCATATACCAATCGGGGCGGGCGGCTACGACCTGTCATGGATTGAAGCCATTGGCACCCTGGCGGGGCTGCTCTGCATTTGGCTCGCAAGTCTGGAGAAGATCAGCAACTACGCCTTCGGCCTGATTAACGTCACGCTGTTTGCGATTATCTTTTTCCAGATCCAGCTCTATGCCAGCCTGCTGTTGCAGCTCTTTTTCTTCGCCGCGAATATCTACGGCTGGTACGCATGGTCCCGGCAAAACATCGCTCAGGAAGCGGAGCTACAGATCCGCTGGCTGCCGCTGCCAAAAGCCATTGCCTGGCTCGCGGCCTGTGTCGTCGCCATTGGCCTGATGACGGTCTACATCAATCCGGTATTTGGTTTCCTGACGCGGGTGGCAGTGTCGGTGATGTCCAGCATGGGGTTAAACGTCACTATGCCTGAACTGCAGCCCGATGCGTTCCCGTTCTGGGATTCCTGCATGATGGTGCTGTCGATCGCGGCGATGATTCTGATGACGCGTAAGTACGTCGAGAACTGGCTGCTGTGGGTCATCATTAACGTGATAAGCGTGGTGATCTTCGCGTTGCAGGGCGTCTACGCCATGTCGCTGGAATATCTGCTCCTCACCTTCATCGCCCTGAACGGCAGCCGGATGTGGATTAACAGCGCGCGTCAGCGTGGCTCCCGCGCGCTGTCCAGTTAATGGTGGTGATGGTGTGAATGGTCGGGCTGCGTCTCATTGAGATGGCAGTCTGGCCCGCTACAGGTCTGATACTCCATCTGAATAGTGGCGTGCGAAATCTCGTAGTGGTGCTCCAGGAAGTGCTGAATGCGACCCAGAAGTGCATCGTGGTCGTGCGGAGGGATCACCTGGACATGCAGGGTCATCACCGGTTTCTCGCCCACCAGCCAGACATGCACATGATGAACATCGCGCACTTCCGGAATATCCCGGCACAGCTTGCGCTTCAGCGCCGGAATATCCAGCGAAACGGGCGCACCCTCCAGCAGTTCGTTCACACTCTCGCGTAACAATCCCCATGCACTGCGCAGCACCAGGCAGGAGACCAGCACCGACAAGATGGGGTCGATCGGTGTCCAGCCGGTGGAGATAATCACCAGTGCCGCCACAATCGCCCCGACCGAGCCCAGCAGGTCGCCCAGCACGTGTAACGCGGCCGCGCGGACGTTGAGGTTTTTCTCTGCGCTACCGCGATGCAAAATCCAGAAGGCGAGGACATTGGCCAGCAGCCCTGCCACGGCAATCACCATCATCGTCGTTCCGGCGACAGGCTGCGGGTCGCGGAAGCGCTGGAACGCCTCCCAGACAATCAAAATCGTGATCACCACCAGCGCAATGGCATTGACGAAAGCGGCGAGAGTCGTGAGACGCAGCCAGCCGAAGGTGTGGCGCGCGTTGGGTGGACGGCGGGAAAACTGCACGGCGATCAGCGCAAATAGCAGCGCAGCGGCATCCGTGAGCATATGGCCCGCATCCGCCAGTAATGCCAGAGAGCCAGAAATCAGCCCACCGATAACCTCGATAACCATAAACGTGGCTGTGACGCCGAAAGCCAGCATCAGACGTTTAGCGTTTTCGTCCCCTGGAGAGTGTGAATGCGAATGCGTGTGCGCCATGAACTCTGTCCTGATGAGTAATCATTCTAAGTGTAGATTTTTTAACATTTTGCACAAAAAAGAAAGGAGAGCCTTCGCTCTCCTTCATTTATCCGATCCGACTCGTATTACTGCGTTGTGCCATCGGTTTTGGTATCAACATCGTTGTTGATGCCGTTACCGGTTTCAACTTTCTTGTTGATGTCCGGACATTTCCCGTCTTTACACATCGAGTTTTTGTGAATTTCGTCCTTGGTCATCCCGTCATGGTTCATGGTGCCCGAGTCGGTCCCGTTCGGGTGCAGCATGGTACCGCCGCTGGTTCCGCTGCCCGTGTTGATATTACTGTTATCAACATTGTTTGGCGCCACGTTCTGTTTGGCGTCCGGCGCGACCTGGCCTGCTGCAGCCGCAGCGTTCGCCTGGCCATTATTATCGGAACCCGTAGAATCTGCTGCAAGCGCTGCGCCGCTCGCCATGGTCAGGGTTGCTGTCAGGAAAAGGGTTGCCAGTTTAGTCATTTTCATCATGCTGCTCCTGTTCTGGTCGTTATTTGCTGGATAACTTCTTCCAACAGTGCATCCGCGAAATCAATCGCTGAGTGGTCAAAGATTCCATTATCTGAACTTATGTCAGGATGGAATCACGTTTAAATGCATAAACAGAGTGGTTACATTTAAAAAGTTTAGGGCAGATCTCGTTATTCGCTACTTTGTCGCGTTTTTTAGGGTAATTCCAGGAATTATCCGTGCGAAGTGTAAAAGCCCGTTTACACTTCCAGGCTGACAAGTTAGATTGAAAGGATTGCATTCATTACTAAAAATATGTCAGAGCCGGAACAATCATGAATTATCAGAACGACGATTTACGCATTAAAGAGATCAATGAGTTATTACCCCCTGTAGCGCTCCTTGAAAAATTTCCCGCCACGCAAAACGCCGCCAATACGGTTTCTCATGCCCGCAAAGCGATCCATAAGATCCTGAAAGGTAGCGACGATCGCCTGCTGGTGGTGATTGGCCCTTGTTCCATTCACGATCCTGCGGCGGCAAAAGAGTACGCTGCGCGCCTGCTGACCCTGCGTGAAGAGCTGCAAGGCGAGTTGGAAATCGTCATGCGCGTCTATTTTGAAAAACCACGCACCACGGTGGGCTGGAAAGGGCTGATTAACGATCCGCACATGGATAACAGCTTCCAGATCAACGACGGGCTGCGCATCGCGCGCAAACTGCTGCTGGAAATTAACGACAGCGGATTACCGGCCGCAGGCGAGTTCCTGGACATGATCACCCCGCAATATCTGGCCGATCTGATGAGCTGGGGCGCGATTGGTGCGCGTACCACGGAATCTCAGGTTCACCGCGAACTGGCGTCGGGTCTCTCGTGCCCGGTCGGTTTCAAAAACGGTACCGATGGCACCATGAAAGTGGCGATCGATGCCATCAACGCCGCCGGTGCGCCGCACTGTTTCCTGTCGGTCACCAAATGGGGCCACTCTGCTATCGTCAATACCAGCGGGAATGGCGACTGCCATATCATTCTGCGTGGCGGTAAAGAGCCTAACTACAGCGCAAAACACGTCGCAGAAGTGAAATCCGGCCTCGAAAAAGCGGGTCTGTCACCGAATGTGATGATCGATTTCAGCCATGCCAACTCCAGCAAGCAGTTCAAAAAGCAGATGGAAGTGGGCGCGGACGTTTGCCAGCAGCTGGCTAACGGCGAGAAAGCCGTGATTGGCGTGATGATTGAAAGCCACCTGGTGGAAGGTAATCAAAGCCTGGAGAGCGGCGAGCCGCTGGTTTACGGGAAGAGTGTCACTGACGCCTGCATCGGCTGGGAAGATACGGACGCGATCCTGCGCCAGCTGGCAAACGCGGTTAAAGCGCGTCGCGGTTAATCCTTCTTAACCCAATAAAAAAGCGTGGATTGCTCCACGCTTTTTTTATATCTGGCGAATCATTACTTCGCTTTACCCTGGTTCGCTACCGCCGCCGCTTTCGCTGCGATTTCGTCAGCGTTACCCAGATAGTAACGTTTGATTGGGTTGAAGTTCTCATCGAACTCATACACCAGCGGTACGCCCGTTGGGATGTTCAGTTCAAGGATTTCGTCTTCGCCCATCTTATCCAGGTATTTCACCAGCGCACGCAGAGAGTTACCGTGAGCGGCAACGATGACGCGCTCACCGCTTTTAATACGCGGCAGAATGGTGTCGTTCCAGTAAGGCACAACGCGATCGATGGTCAGCGCCAGGCTTTCGGTCTGTGGCAGCTCAGCATCAGTCAGTTTCGCGTAACGCGGATCGTGGCCCGGATAACGCTCATCATCTTTGGTCAGCTCTGGTGGAGTGACCGCAAAACCACGACGCCACTGCTTAACCTGCTCGTCACCGTATTTTTCAGCGGTTTCAGCTTTGTTCAGCCCCTGCAGCGCACCGTAATGACGCTCGTTCAGCTTCCAGGATTTCTCAACCGGCAGCCAGGCCTGATCCAGTTCGTCCAGCACGTTCCACAGAGTGTGGATGGCACGTTTCAGCACAGAGGTATAAGCAAAATCAAAGCTGAAGCCTTCATCTTTCAGCAGTTTACCTGCTGCTTTTGCTTCGCTTACGCCTTTCTCAGACAGATCAACATCATACCAACCGGTGAAGCGGTTTTCGTTGTTCCACTGGCTTTCGCCGTGGCGCACCAGGACCAGCTTAGTTACAGCCATATTGCACTCCTTAAGCTTATTGAATGATAACAATTCTCATTATATTGCCGTGATCGCTCAGGCGGCAACGCTTAACCCTAACCATAGCGAAAATAGTGGCCCAGTGTAAGATGCTTGTGAATTGAGGGTTATGATTTTGTCCGCGATCGACGCTATTTTCAGCAAGACGGACAAAAAAAGCCCTCAGCATGAGGGCCTGGCGGGATGTCGTTCGGGTGGCCGGGGAAACAACGCGCCACCCAATATTGTTAGCGGGCGATAAACTGATAAACGGTCTCACTCACATATTCCTGGCCCGGACGCAAAATGCAGTCAGGCTGCGGCCACTCGGCATGGTTAGGGCTGTCCGGCAGAAACTCACTTTCAAGCGCCATTCCCTGCCAGTCGTGGTAATCACCCTGTTCGCGCGCAGGCGTACCGCCGAGGTAGTTCCCGGAATAGAATTGCAGGGCGGGAGCGCTGGTATACACCGTCATCTGCAGCTTTTCGTCGGCGGACCACACCTGAGCGGCAGGTTGGGTAGCATCTCCCTTGGCCTGCAGCAGGAATGCGTGGTCATAGCCTTTCACGTTGCGCTGATGGTCGTCGCTCAGGAAATCCGTTGCGACGGTTTTCGCGCCGCGGAAATCAAAGCTGGTGCCCTCTACGGACTTCAGTCCTTCAAGGGGAATTCCCATCGCATCGACCGGTAAATACGCATCGGCCAGGATCTGCAATTTGTGATTGCGCACATCGGTCTGATCGCCGTCGAGATTGAAATAGGCGTGGTTGGTCAAATTGACCGGACAAGGCTGGTCGACCGTCGCACGGTATTCAATACTGATACGGTTATCGTCCGTCAGGCGGAAGAGGGCAGAGGCAGAAAGATTGCCGGGGAAGCCCTGATCGCCGTCGGCGGATTCCAGCGCAAACAGCACTTCGCTGTCATTCTGCTGCACGATACGCCAGCGGCGTTTATCAAAACCTTCCGTGCCGCCATGGAGCTGATTCTCGCCCTGGCTTGGCACTAAGGAATAGGTTTTGCCGTCCAGAACGAAGCGGCTTTTGGCGATACGGTTAGCGTAGCGTCCGACAGAGGCACCCAGGTAAGCCGCCTGGTTGACGTATTGTTCCGGGGAGGCGCAGCCGAGCAGGGTCTCGCGCACGCTGCCGTCTGGCATGGGTACGCGGGCAGAGAGTATCGTTGCGCCCCAGTCCATCACCGTCACCACCATTCCTCCGCTGTTACGCAGGGTCAGCAGGCGATACGGCAGACCGTCAGGGGCGAGGGTTGGCGTTTCATTTAGCACTGTCCAGCTCCTTGGGTTGCTTTGCAGACATAGAAGGTCTCTTTAATACCGGTTTTGGCTTCATACTGTTTCGCCACGGCATCCTGAACGGCGGGAACCAGCTCTTCCGGAATCAGCGCCACAATGCAGCCACCAAAACCGCCGCCGGTCATGCGCACGCCGCCTTTCTCGCCGATGGTCGCTTTCACGATCTCAACCAGCGTATCAATTTGCGGAACCGTGATCTCGAAATCATCGCGCATGGAGGCGTGGGATTCCGCCATCAGTTCGCCGATGCGTTTCAGATCGCCTTTCTCCAGCGCAGAGGCTGCTTCCACGGTACGGGCGTTTTCGGTCAGAACGTGACGCACGCGTTTGGCCACGACCGGGTCCAGTTCGTGCGCCACTTTATTGAATTCGTTTAACGAAACATCACGTAGTTTAGGCTGCTGGAAGAAGCGCGCGCCGGTTTCACACTGCTCACGGCGGGTGTTGTACTCACTGCCGACCAGCGTGCGTTTGAAATTACTGTTGATAATCACCACCGCCGCGCCTTTCGGCAGGGAGACGGCTTTGGTGCCCAGCGTGCGGCAATCAATCAGCAGCGCATGCTCTTTTTTACCGAGCGCAGAAATCAGCTGGTCCATAATCCCGCAGTTACAGCCGACGAACTGGTTCTCTGCTTCCTGGCCGTTGAGGGCGATTTGCGCCCCGTCCAGCGGCAGATGATAAAGCTGCTGGAATACGGTGCCGACCGCCACTTCCAGAGAGGCAGAGGAACTCAGGCCTGCACCCTGCGGAACATTACCGGTGATCACCAGATCCGCGCCGCCGAAGTTTTTATTGCGCTTTTGCAGGTGTTTAACTACTCCGCGCACGTAGTTTGACCACTGCTGGGTATCATGAGCCACAATCGGCGCATCAAGGGAAAACTCGTCAATCTGATTGTCGTAATCGGCGGCAATCACCCGCACGGTGCGGTCGTCGCGTTTGGCGCAGCTGATGACGGTCTGATAATCGATCGCACAAGGCAGAACGAAACCATCGTTATAGTCGGTGTGCTCACCAATCAGATTAACGCGGCCAGGAGCCTGTATCGCGTGGGTGGCAGGGTAGCCGAATTTTTCAGCAAACAGGGATTGTGTTTTATCTTTCAGACTCATTTATTAGACTCCTGATTCGCGGTAGTGGACATCGCTGACGGCGCGCAGACGTTCTGCCGCCTGTTCTGCCGTCAGATCCCGCTGGGTTTCTGCCAGCATCTCATAGCCCACCATAAATTTACGTACCGTCGCGGAACGCAGTAGCGGCGGATAAAAATGGGCGTGTAACTGCCAGTGCTGATTCTCTTCGCCATTAAACGGCGCGCCGTGCCAGCCCATGGAATAGGGGAAAGAGCACTGGAACAGATTGTCATAGCGACTGGTCAGTTTTTTCAGCGCCAGGGCCAGATCGTCACGCTCGGCATCGCTCAAATCGGTAATGCGCAGGACATGGGCTTTCGGCAGCAGCAGCGTCTCGAACGGCCACGCCGCCCAGTACGGCACTACGGCGAGCCAGTGCTCGGTTTCAACGACCGTGCGGCTGCCGTCAGCCATCTCGCGCTGAACGTAATCCGCCAGCAGCGCTGAGTGGTTTTCGTCGTAATAAGCTTTTTGCAGACGATCTTCGCGCTCAACTTCATTTGGCAGGAAGCTGTTCGCCCACACCTGGCCATGCGGATGCGGGTTAGAGCAGCCCATCGCCGCCCCTTTGTTTTCAAAAACCTGCACCCACGGATAATCCTGTCCCAGCTCGGCGGTCTGCTGTTGCCAGGTGTTGATCACGTCGGTGAGGGCGCCGATGCTCAGCTCCGGCAGCGTTTTGCTGTGGTCCGGCGAGAAGCAGATCACCCGACTGGTGCCGCGCGCGCTTTCGCAACGCATTAGCGGATCGTCACTTTCCGGGGCATCCGGCGTGTCGGTCATAAGGGCGGCAAAATCGTTGGTAAACACATACGTGCTCTGGTAATCCGGATTTTTATCGCCGGTGACGCGGGTATTCCCCGGACACAGGAAGCAGTCCGGGTCATGCTGAGGCAGCGTCTGTTTCGCCGGCGTCTCTTGCGCGCCTTGCCATGGGCGCTTCGCACGATGCGGAGAGACCAAAATCCATTGCCCGGTTAACGGGTTATAACGCCGATGCGGATGATCGACGGGGTTGAATTGCGTCATGTCGGATCCTTAATCCGGATAGCCCTGGGGATGGCGTGACTGCCAGTGCCAGGTATCCTGTGCCATTTCATCCAGTGTGCGCGTGACACGCCAGTTCAGCTCTTTATCGGCTTTGGAGGCATCTGCCCAGTACGCGGGAAGATCGCCATCGCGGCGTGGCGCGAAGTGATACGCCACCGGTTTGCCGCAGGCTTTGCTAAAGGCGTTAACCACGTCCAGCACGCTGCTGCCCACGCCAGCACCGAGGTTATAAATATGCACGCCGGGTTTATTCGCCAGCTGCTGCATCGCCGCCACGTGACCATCGGCCAAATCCATGACGTGAATGTAGTCGCGTACCCCGGTACCATCTTCGGTCGGGTAGTCGTTGCCAAAAATTGCCAGCGAGTCGCGGCGGCCCACGGCCACCTGCGCGATGTAAGGCATCAGGTTATTCGGGATGCCCTGCGGATCTTCGCCCATATCGCCTGACGGATGTGCGCCAACCGGGTTGAAATAACGCAGCAGAGCGATGCTCCAGTCCGGCTGTGCTTTTTGCAGATCGGCCAGAATCTGTTCCACCATCAGCTTGCTTTTGCCGTACGGGCTTTGCGGCGTGCCGGTCGGGAAGCTTTCGACATAAGGAATTTTAGGCTGGTCGCCGTAGACGGTGGCCGATGAGCTGAAGATAAAGTTTTTCACGTTCGCGGCGCGCATCGCGGAGATCAGGCGCAGGGTACCGTTCACGTTGTTATCGTAGTATTCGAGAGGCTTAGCGACGGATTCGCCGACCGCTTTCAGGCCCGCGAAGTGAATCACCGTATCAATGGCGTGGTCGTGAAGGATTTCGGTCATCAGCGCTTCGTTGCGGATATCGCCTTCCACAAACGTGGGCTGTTTTCCGCCGAGGCGCTCAATGACGGGCAGCACGCTGCGCTTACTGTTGCACAGGTTGTCGAGGATGATGACATCATGGCCATTTTGCAGCAGTTGCACACAGGTATGACTTCCAATGTAACCGCTACCACCCGTTACCAGAACTCGCATATTTCGCTCCATTAGGCTTATGGTATGTAATAACCATAGCATAACAGAGACGTGAAAAGTGTGACATGGGATAAAATAGTGGAATCGGTTACACTGAATCACGCACGCGAATTTGTAATGAGATGGCCCATTATAAATCAAAGAGATAACAATGTATTACTGCAGGTTGTCTGAAAAAGAGGGGCACGCCCCTCTGAGAGAACGATCAGCGAATGCGGCTTAACTCATAGCGATAGTGCTCGCCGTCAGGAACAAACTCTAGCCGGTGGGTGATACAGGACGGCGCATCTTCCGCATGGTGGGAAACGAACAGCAGTTGCGTTTCGCCTTCGCTGATTAAAACGTCCACAAAGCGGCGGATCAGCTGGCGATTAAGCGGGTCGAGGCCCTGCAGCGGTTCATCCAGAATCAGCACCGTAGGGTGCTTCACCAGCGCGCGGACGATCAGCGCCAGCCGCTGCTGTCCCCACGATAAACTGTGAAACGGCGCATCCGCCACGCGTTTATCCATCCCCAGAATCTCCAGCCACTCCTGCGCCAGCTTGTGCTGTTTGTCAGAAACCGCCTGATAGATGCCAATGGAGTCGAAATATCCCGACAAAATCACGTTTCGCACCGTGGTGCTGACGCGGTAATCGAGGTGTAGGCTGCTGCTGACGTAGCCGATGTGTTTTTTGATATCCCAGATGGTTTCACCGCTGCCGCGACGACGGCCAAACAGCGTCAGATCGTTACTGTAACCCTGGGGATGATCGCCGGTAATCAGGCTCAGCAGCGTGGATTTCCCCGCGCCGTTGGGGCCGGTGATCTGCCAGTGCTCGCCGGGGTTCACCGTCCAGCTCAGCCGATCGAGGATCGGGCGATCGTTATAAGAGACAGTACCGTTTTTCAGCTCGATGCGCGGCTGGTGGTTGTCCAGCAAATGCCGCGCCGAAGGGGCGTCTGGCTCGGGAAGTGCAATGCCGTCGAGTTTTTCGCTGTGTGCCAGCTGGGCGATCAGGGCCTGCTGAAGCAGCGCCTCTTTTTCGCCGGTTTCTGTCAGACAACAATCCGCCAGCACGCCCGCGTACTGCACAAAATCGGGGATCTCATCGAAACGGTTCAGAACCAGCACGAGGGTATAGCCCTGCTGATTCAGCGTCGCGAGGAGGGAGGCCAACTGCGCGCGGGATTGCACATCCAGCCCGTCGAACGGCTCGTCGAGGATCAACAGATCCGGCTCGTTCATCAGTGCCTGGCAAAGCAGAGTTTTGCGTGTTTCCCCGGTCGAGAGGTATTTAAAGCGTCGCTCCAGCAGGCCAGTAATGCCGAAAAGTTCGGCCAACTGCTGGCAGCGAGCAGCGTCTTTTCTTTCGTCCTGGATAATTTCTGCGGTGGTGCGGCCCGTATCCTCCTCGCCTGGGCTGAGCAGATCGGTGTTATTGCGCTGCCACTCGTCGCTGACCAGTTTTTGCAGCTGTTCGAAGGAGAGGCGTGTGATGCGGGTAAAATTGCACTGACGTTCGCCCTTAAGCAGGGTGAGCTCACCCGCCAGCGCGCGAGCCAGCGCGGACTTGCCGCTGCCGTTGGTGCCGACAAACGCCCAGCTTTCGCCGGCGCGCAAGTTGAGTTCGGGCAGTGAGAGAGTTCGTGTGTCGCTAAGACGAAACGTGCCTTGCGAAATTTGCAATGATGACATGACTTATCCCATTTTTTGCAGCGATATGCATCAGGGATACTCACTGGCGGCAGGTTTGTCAACGCACTTAGCACAACGTGGCGATAATCACCCGGTCAGCATTAAAATATGCGGTGACGTCAGCGCCTTCCGATAAATCTTCTGCTTCGGCCAGCGGGACCGTGGCGCACAGCACTTGCCCGTCGGGCAGGGTCATAAGCACTTCGCTCTGTTCGTCGCCGCGCGCAATATGGCTGATCTTTCCGTGCAGCTGGTTATCGGCATCTTTAGCCTGCTTTTCATCCAGCGTGATATTCACCCACGGCGCTTTCAGCAACACCAGCACCTCTTTGCCTTCGTCCAGCCCCAGCCGTTCGCCGCTATGCGCGGTTATCGCCACTTTGAGCCGCGTCGTGCCGTCGGCCAGCAGAATATCCACGTGCTGCTGAACCTGGTCGCGATCGCGTGCGGTCACGGTGCCAAACCACTGGTTTCGCGCGCTGGTTTGCAGGGAAAAGCGGGAGATGGCGGCCAACAGGCTGTCGAGGGGTAACGCGTCGTCGTCGCTCAGTACATCGAAGGCTTTTTGCTGGATCTGCGCCAGCAGATCGTAGAGCTGAATCAGGCGCTGGCCGTAGCGGGTTAGCATCGCGCCGCCGCCGCCCTTGCCGCCGGTCGCCCGATCCACCAGCGTCTGTTCGCTCAGGCTGTTCATCTCATTGATGGCGTCCCAGGCACTTTTGTAGCTGATGCCCGCGTTCTTTGCGCCCTGGCTAATTGAACCGGTTTGTTCTATCTGTTTAAGCAGGGCAATACGTCGCGGATCGGCGAAAAGCTTCTGCTGAAGTCGAAGGGTAAGGAGAATTTCGGCCTGCATAGACGGTGTCCTGGCAAAAAGCGTATTGTGACCCAATTGCCCGACAGCGCAAAGCCTACCGCACAAAAGGGGATGTTTTTCTGACTTTTCAGGTTAGAATACGCCATTCACAGTGTCTGGAGAAAACCATGTTAGAGTTGTTGAAAAGTCTGGTATTCGCCGTGATCATGGTACCCGTAGTGATGGCCATCATCCTCGGCGCCATCTACGGCCTGGGTGAAGTGTTCAACGTCTTTTCGAACATCGGTCACAAAGACCAGCCTAAAAAGCAGCATTAATTCCTCCCAAAACGCCCGGCCAGTCCGGGCGTTTTGCTCTCAAGTTTCCGCCTCTCCCGCCGATAGTAGTTTCAGAATCAGCTTTGTTTACCCCTTAAACGGTACGATTTAACGCTAGGTTATCCCTGCAGTTATCGTTATATTTGTCTGTATATAACGACACTCACAGGAGCTACAAATGGCACGTACATGGTTACGCCTTTTCGCAGGGGCAACACTGACACTTACCGTCGCCGGGCAGGTACTGGCTGACGAAGGGAAAATCACGGTCTTTGCGGCGGCGTCGCTGACCAACGCAATGCAGGACATTGCGGCACAGTATAAAAAAGAGAAAAACGTCGCTGTGGTTTCGTCGTTCGCCTCGTCTTCAACGCTGGCTCGCCAGATCGAAGCCGGTGCGCCTGCGGATCTGTTTATTTCTGCCGATCAGAAATGGATGGATTACGCGGTGGAGAAAAAATCGATCGATACGGCCACCCGCGAAACCCTGCTGGGTAACAGCCTGGTGGTGGTCGCGCCAAAAGCCAGCGCGCAGGGCGAGTTCACCATCAACAAAGAGACTAACTGGACCAGCCTGCTGAAAGACGGGCGTCTGGCGGTGGGCGATCCGGACCACGTTCCGGCAGGCATCTACGCGAAAGAAGCGCTGCAAAAACTGGGTGCGTGGGATACATTATCCCCGAAACTGGCTCCGGCTGAAGATGTGCGCGGCGCCCTGGCGCTGGTGGAGCGCAACGAAGCGCCGCTGGGAATTGTCTACGGTTCCGATGCGGTTGCCGGTAAAGGTGTGAAAGTGGTTGGGACCTTCCCGGAAGATTCGCACAAGAAAGTGGAATACCCGATCGCCATTGTTGATGGACATAAAAATGCGACGGTCAGCGCCTTTTACGACTATCTGAAAGGGCCTGAAGCGTCTGCCATCTTTAAACGTTACGGATTTACGACTCACTAATGATATTGACCGATCCTGAATGGCAGGCCGTGCTGCTGAGCCTTAAAGTCTCTTCCCTGGCAGTTGCCTTTAGTTTGCCCTTTGGGATCTTCTTTGCCTGGCTGCTGGTTCGCTGCCAGTTTCCGGGCAAAGCCCTGCTCGACAGTGTGCTTCATCTTCCTCTCGTGTTGCCGCCGGTGGTGGTCGGGTACTTATTGCTGATCGCGATGGGGCGACGCGGTTTTATCGGCCAGTGGCTGTATGACTGGTTTGGCCTGACGTTTGCGTTTAGCTGGCGCGGCGCGGTTCTGGCGGCGGCAGTGATGTCTTTCCCGCTGATGGTGCGCGCGATACGCCTGGCGCTGGAAGGGGTGGACATCAAGCTGGAGCAGGCGGCGCGCACTCTCGGTGCCGGGCGCTGGCGAGTGTTTTTCACCATTACGCTGCCCCTTACGTTGCCGGGAATCATCGTCGGTACGGTACTGGCGTTTGCCCGTTCTCTGGGTGAATTCGGCGCGACCATTACTTTTGTTTCAAACATCCCCGGCGAAACGCGGACCATTCCGTCGGCGATGTACACCCTGATTCAAACGCCGGGCGGGGAAGGGGCTGCCGCACGGCTGTGCATTATCTCCATTGTGCTGGCGCTGGTGTCGCTGCTGATTTCTGAATGGCTGGCGCGTCTGAGCCGCGAGCGGATGGGGAAATAATCATGCTGGAACTCAACTTTACTCAAACGCTCGGCAACCACTGTCTGGTGCTCAACGAAACGCTGCCCGCCAGCGGAATTACCGCCGTCTTTGGCGTTTCGGGCGCGGGAAAAACCTCGCTGATTAATGCCATCAGCGGGCTGACGCGCCCGCAAACCGGACGGATCGCGCTGAACAATCGCGTGCTTCACGACGCGGAAAATAAGATCTACCTGGCCCCTGAAAAACGGCGCATCGGCTATGTGTTCCAGGACGCGCGCCTGTTTCCGCACTATAAAGTGCGCGGCAATCTGCGCTACGGCATGGCGAAAAGCATGGCCGGTCAGTTTGATAATCTGGTAGCGCTGCTGGGCATTGAATCGCTGCTGGAACGGCTCCCGTCGTCGCTCTCCGGCGGTGAAAAACAGCGTGTGGCGATTGGTCGCGCGCTATTAACCGCACCGGAACTCCTGCTGCTGGATGAGCCGCTGGCGTCGCTCGATCTGCCGCGTAAGCGCGAGTTGTTGCCTTATCTGCAACGCCTGGCGCGGGAAATTAACATTCCGATGCTCTACGTGAGCCACTCGCTGGACGAGATTCTGCATCTGGCGGACAACGTGCTGGTGCTGGAAAACGGCAGTGTGAAGGCCTTTGGGCCGCTGGAAGAGGTGTGGGGCAGCAGCGTGATGTATCCGTGGCTGCCGAAAGAGCAGCAGAGCAGCATCCTGAAGGTCAGCGTGCTGGAGCACCATCCGCACTACGCCATGACGGCGCTGGCGCTGGGCGATCAGCACCTGTGGGTCAATAAGATCGACAAGCCGCTGCAATCCGTGCTGCGTATTCGCATTCAGGCGTCGGATGTTTCTCTGGTCCTTCAGCCGCCGCTGCAAACCAGTATTCGTAATATTTTGCGCGCGAAAGTGGCCCAGTGTGTGGACGATAACGGCCAGGTGGAAGTGCAGCTGGAAGTGGGCAGCAGAAAGCTATGGGCGCGCATCAGCCCGTGGGCCAGGGATGAGCTTGGCATCAAACCTGGCCTGTGGCTTTACGCGCAGATCAAGAGTGTCTCGATCACCGCCTGATCACAGCAGATGGGTGTAAATGTACTGCGCGATGCTGTCGGTGGTGTTGTCGCCAATGACCACGTTGGCGCGCGCTTTCACGGCATCGTCGGCATTGCCCATCGCCACGCCAGTGCCGGCAGCTTCCAGCATGCTGATGTCATTGTAGTTATCACCGAAAGCGATCACGTCTTTCATCGACCCGCCCTGAGATTCAACAAACTGCGTCAGGCGTTTGCCTTTGCTGTTGCCTTTACGCGCGATATCCACCTGATCGTGCCAGGACCATTCGCACTCCAGCCCCAGCGTCTGCTCAACATGTTTTGCAAACGCGTTCAGCTTGTTCGTATCTTCGTCCGTCAGAGCAAACTTCCAGATAGCATCGACGTCGGAGGCCGCCTGGCGTAGGGATGAGACTTGCGTGAAGACCGGACGCTGGGCCTCGGGCAGTGACAGCGCCCAGTTGCTGGTACGGATGACATGCCCGGTCGGGCGCTCATAGACCATGGCGTTATCCACGTACATCAGGCCGTGAATGGCGTGCTCATCCAGCAGATCAATCAGTTGTAACGCCTCAGTCACCGGCAGCGGATCGGACTCAAGAACCTTTTTTGCATGATAATCATACAAATAAGTGCCATTACAACAAATTGCAGGTGTATCTAACGCCAGTGCCTGATAAAAAGGATGAATGGCAACGTGATGTCGACCGGTAACAATCAGGAGTTGATATCCCGCTTCCTGAGCACGTTTCAGTGCTTCGAGCGAAGAGGGGAGCAGGGTTTTTTGCGGGGTTAACAGCGTACCGTCTAAATCCAGAGCAATCACACGCGAGGTCATTTGTTCTTCCGGGTTAATGTTGAATTATGGTCTTAGGGGATGGTACACCGAGAGGCGTGACCCACAAAATGCCAGGCTAAAATTCAGCATTCACCGTTAAAAAGTTAATCACTTTCACGCGCAGTGAGGAGAGGAGTATTCATGAAACAAACCGTTTATACCGCCAGTCCTGAGAGCCAGCAGATCCACGTCTGGCGTTTGAATGCGGAAGGCTCGCTCACGCTGGTGCAGGTTGTTGATGTGCCGGGACAGGTGCAACCGATGGTTGTCAGCCCGGATAAACGTTTTCTGTACGTAGGCGTGCGTCCTGAGTTTCGCGTGCTGGCCTACCGCATTGCACCGGACGATGGTGCCCTGACCTATACCGCCGAAGCGCCGCTCCCGGGCAGCCCGACGCACATCTCGACCGATCGCAAAGGCCAGTTCATCTTCAGCGGTTCTTACAATGCGGGCTGCGTGAGCGTCACGCGTCTGGAAGATGGCCTTCCGCGCGACACCGTGGAAGTGGTTGAAGGGCTGGAAGGCTGCCACTCGGCCAATATCTCTCCGGACAACCGCACGCTGTGGGTTCCGGCGCTGAAACAGGATCGAATCTGCCTGTTTACCTTGAGCGACGACGGCCATCTTGCTGCGCAGACTCCGCCGGAAATCACCACCGTTGAGGGCGCAGGCCCGCGCCACATGGTGTTCCACCCGAATCAGCAATACGCCTATGTGGTGAATGAGCTAAACAGCTCTGTTGATGTGTGGGCACTGAACGATCCGAACGGCAAGATTGAACGCGTTCAGACCCTGGACATGATGCCGTCAGACTTTACCGACACCCGCTGGGCGGCGGATATTCACATCACCCCGGATGGTCGTCATCTGTACGCCTGCGACCGTACCTCAAGCCTGATTACCATTTTCAGTATCTCTGAAGATGGCAGCGTGCTGGCAATCGAAGGCTTCCAGCCAACCGAAACCCAGCCGCGCGGCTTTAACATTGATAACAGCGGTAAATTCCTGGTGGCGGCGGGGCAGAAATCCCACCACATCGCGCTGTATGAAATCAAAGGCGAGCAGGGCCTGCTGGAAGAGAAAGGCCGCTATGCCGTAGGCCAGGGCCCAATGTGGGTGGTGGTAAACGCGCACTAAGTGGCGTGAAAACAAAAAACCTCGCATTTGCGAGGTTTTTTTATGCCCGGCGTTCGGGATTACTGCTTCGGCTCTGCAACCACTTTGCTGCCCAGACCGCGGTTGTTGTATTCCCACATGCGGTTGAAGTTAGCGTCGTTCAGGTTGCGCTGCACGTTTCCTTTATCATCCATCGCGCCGGTGTTACCAGAGTAAGGACGTTTGGAGATCGCCGCGTCGGCCCATGGTTTTGCCATGTTAAAGCCTTCGTTAATCACGCTGTCGCGGATCACGACCTGACCGTTGGTGGCAGAGTCGATGTCCAGCGAACGTCCCAGCTGCGCCACGCCGTCACCGGCTGCGGTAAAGCGGCTGTTCACGGCCAGGAAGCCGTAGAACATGTTGGACAGCGTTGCGGGTGCAAACACGTAACCTTCCTGCTGAGTACGGGAGTTCACCTCGCGGAATTCGGTGTTATCAAACACCACTGCGCCGCGACCGGAGACGATATCCACATCACCTTCAATATAGCTGTTGGTCACCTGAGTACGGGTCAGACGGTTATTCTGCAGGGTGTTCTGCACACCGCTGTTAGTCACGAAGAAGGTGTTCTGACGACCCAGAATGTTCACGTTGTTGATCTGAACTTTGTCGCCGTCAGTACGCAGTGCCACAGCCTGATGGTTACCCGCATCCACGCTGTCACCCAGGGTGTTCTGAATGGTCAGGTTCTGCAGTTGCAGGCCGTTGTTCTGCGACCAGAACACCGCCGAGCACATCATGCCGATAGTGGCGCTCTGCTTGCTCTGGCAGCTGTCGAACATATACCACGCTGGTTTGCCCGGCATATATTTACCGGCCGGGTTCACCAGGTGACGCCAGGTGTTGCGGTCGATTTCTGAGTCGATTGCCAGACCGATCTTCACGTCAATCGCTTTATCACCGGTACCGTAAATCGTAATGCTGCCCGGTGCGGCGGGTACGTAAACCGTCCCTTCATACTCGCCTGGCAGAATTGCGATGTACTGGCGTGATGCGCTGTGTTTCGTAATGGCAGCGTCAACGGCAGCCTGAATGCTGGTGTGCGTCACGCCCTGCGTGCCTGCCGGGCCAACCACGAAGTTAGGCTGCGCAGGAACGCTAATAGAAGAAGGCGTCCACGGTGCCGCGTTCGGGTCCATGGCAGTGTAATAATGTGCAGCGGTGAAGTTTTTCGCTTCGCCAGCAGACAGAATTGGGCGAGATGCCGTGCCTGGTGCGGCCTGCTCAGAGGGCAACTGGTCAGGTGGCGTTGAGCTACACGCTGACAGCGTCACGCCAAAGGCGAGTGCCAACGCCAGACGAGAAATCCTGGAAATATTCAAGGGAAAGCTCCTTGCTTCGCGAGTCTTAACGGGATGATCGAAATAGCCTGCTTTTTTATACTAAGTTGAGCGAAACGGGAAGATGAAATACGAAAAAGTTGCATATTTCACCCGCGCCCGGCGGGGAAGTCGTCACAAATAAATAACAATTTCCGTAAAGCCGGTTGACATGGGCAAACGAATGAAAATAAATGTCTATACAACCCATGACAAGCGGAAGTCCTATGCATCAGCTTCATCCCGACGATCTTATCTGGCGTAACGCACGACTGGCGACCATGAACCCTGATGAACCCGCACCTTACGGCCTGCGTGACAATGCGGCTCTGGTGGTACGCGGCGAGAGGATTGTAGCGATTATCCCTGAAACGGAGCTCCCGGCCACGCATGCTCATCAGGTCGATCTCGGGGGACGACTGGTGACACCCGGTCTGATCGATTGTCACACCCATCTGGTGTTCGGTGGCGATCGCGCCGCAGAGTGGGAGCAGCGTCTGAACGGCGTCTCTTATCAGACCATCAGCGCTCAGGGCGGCGGAATCAATGCGACCGTGGCCGCCACCCGCGAAAGCGATGAACCATCATTACTGAAGCGGGCGGAACAGCGCCTGCATCGCCTGATGCAGGAAGGCGTCACCACCCTTGAGATCAAGTCGGGCTATGGCCTGAATGCGCAGACCGAAGAGAAAATGCTGCGCGTCGTCCAGACTCTGGCACAAAGCCATCGGGTTGAAATCAGCCCAACGCTGCTCGCCGCTCACGCCGTGCCGAAGGAGTACCGTCAGGATCCGGACGCTTATCTGACGCAGGTATGCGAGCAGATCATGCCGACTCTCTGGCGCGAAGGGCTGTTTGAAGCGGTGGACGTATTTTGCGAAAACGTCGGCTTCACGCTGTCGCAGACCGAGCGGGTATTTCAGGCGGCCGCCGCGCTGGGCATTCCCGTCAAAGGCCATGTCGAACAGCTTTCCAGGCTGGGGGGCGCCGCATTAGTGAGCCGCTACCACGGCTGGTCCGCCGATCATATTGAGTATCTCGATGACGCGGGGGTCAACGCGATGGCGCACAGCGACACGGTCGCAGTGCTGCTACCCGGCGCGTTTTACTTCTTACAGGAACGTCAGCGCCCGCCTGTCGACCAGCTGCGAAAACAGGGCGTGCCGATGGCTGTCGCCACGGACTACAACCCCGGCACCAGCCCGTTTGCCAGCCTGCATCTGGCGATGAACATGGCCTGCGTGCAGTTTGGTTTAACGCCGGAAGAGGCATGGGCAGGCGTGACGCGTCACGCGGCACAGGCGCTGGGTCGGGGTGCCACCCACGGTCAGCTGAAGGCCGGTTTTGTCGCTGATTTCGTCATCTGGGATGCCGAGCGCCCGGTGGAAATGGTCTACGAGCCGGGACGTAATCCGCTCTATCAGCGTGTGTTTCGAGGGAAATTATCATGACACTCTGGCGGCCAACGCCCGCTGATCTCTGGCAGGGGCGCGACGACAGCAGCGAAGCCAGCAACGCGCTGCGAATTTTTCAGACTATCGCTCAGACCGATCGTTTTGCGCTCAAAAGTTCAGGCATTGCGCTGTTAGGTTTCGAGTGTGATGCAGGCGTGCGGCGCAACCATGGGCGGCCCGGTGCCGTGCAGGCGCCCGACGTGCTGCGCAAAGCGCTGGCAAACATGGCCAGCCACAGCGGGCACGACACGCTGACCGATATGGGCACCATCTCCGTCGTGGGCGATCGGCTCGAAGACGCCCAGCGCGCGCTGAGTGATGCGGTGCTGGCCTGCCAGCAGTCGGGCATGCGCACGCTGGTGTTCGGCGGCGGCCACGAAACGGCCTGGGCCCACGGTCGCGGGGTGCTGGATGCCTTTCCTCACGAACGCGTTGCGATTATCAATCTCGACGCGCATCTTGATCTCCGTAAGGCCGACCACGCCACATCAGGCACGCCGTTCCGCCAGCTCGCGCAGTACTGTCAGGCGCAGAATCGCGAATTCCAGTACGCCTGTCTGGGCGTCAGCCGGGCGGCGAATACGCAGGCGCTGTGGGACGAAGCGGCCCACCTTAACGTAACACTGGTGGAAGATCTCGATTTTCGCCGCGAGGCGTTACCGGTGCTGGAAAGCGTCCTGGCGCAGGCCGACCGCGTCTATCTGACCATCGATCTCGACGTACTGCCCGCCGGTGAAATGCCTGCCGTCTCAGCCCCGGCGGCGCTCGGCGTGTCGGCTCTGGATATAATGCCGGTGATTGGCGAAATCTGTCGCAGCGGAAAACTGCAGGCAGTAGATTTGGTCGAGTTTAATCCCGTTTACGATCGCGACGGACAGGGCGCGCGGCTCGCGGCGCGTCTGGCCTGGCAAATTGCTCACTGGTGGGCATAAATCATTTTAAGGAGTAACAATGTTTTCACGCTCACCGAATCCGCCTTCCGGCGCGCCAGCCCCTTTCTACGAAAAGGTGAAACAGGCCATCAGCGAGAAGATCGCCACCGGCGTCTGGCAGCCGCACGACCGCATCCCCTCCGAGGCCGAACTGGTGGCCCAGTTTGGTTTCAGCCGTATGACCATCAACCGCGCACTGCGTGAACTCACGGACGAAGGGCTGCTGGTGCGTTTGCAGGGGGTGGGAACGTTCGTCGCCGAGCCGAAAGGGCAGTCGGCGCTGTTTGAAATCCGCAGCATTGCCGACGAGATTGCCTCGCGCAATCATCAGCACCACTGTGAAGTGCTGGTGCTTGAGGAGACGCAGGCCAGTGCGGAGCAGGCGGTTGAGCTGAATGTCAAAGAGGGGGCGCGGATTTTCCACTCGGTGATGGTGCATTTCGAGAACGACGTTCCGGTGCAAATCGAGGATCGCTGCGTCAACGCCGAACGGGTACCCGATTATCTTCAGCAGGATTATACCCAGACCACGCCCCACGCCTGGCTGTCGCAGGTCGCTCCGCTGACCGAGGGCGAACACATTGTCGAAGCGGTGCGTGCCACCCCGCAGGAGTGCGAAAGACTGCGCATTAAAGAGCATGACCCGTGTCTGCTGATCCGCCGCCGCACCTGGTCTTCCGGGCAGATTGTCTCGCACGCCAGACTGTTATTCCCCGGTTCCCGTTACCGGTTACAAGGCCACTTTATGTCATAGGTTTTCAAAGCGTGATAGCTAACACAATATAACAAAATTGTATCTTTATTGTTAAATCTTACCTTGTGCGTGGTTGTCTATACAAGTATATCTGTTTGTATCTTTCATCCCGTATGAGGACCACACAATGTCGTCAGGTAAATACCGTCAGCAGGATGTCCGCGCCCCGCGCGGCACCACGCTCACCGCCAAAAGCTGGCTCACCGAAGCGCCGCTGCGCATGTTGATGAACAACCTCGATCCCGACGTCGCCGAAAACCCGCACGAGCTGGTGGTGTACGGTGGCATCGGTCGCGCGGCGCGTAACTGGGAATGCTACGACGCCATTGTGGACGCGCTCACCAACCTCGAAATCGACGAAACCCTGCTGGTGCAATCCGGTAAACCGGTCGGGGTGTTCAAAACCCATAAGAATGCGCCACGGGTGCTGATTGCCAACTCAAACCTTGTTCCGCACTGGGCAACCTGGGAACACTTTAATGAGCTGGACGCCAAAGGGCTGGCGATGTACGGCCAGATGACCGCGGGCAGTTGGATCTACATTGGCAGCCAGGGCATCGTGCAGGGCACCTACGAAACCTTCGTCGAAGCCGGACGCCAGCACTATAACGGCTCCCTGAAAGGGCGCTGGGTACTGACCGCCGGACTGGGCGGCATGGGCGGCGCACAGCCGCTGGCAGCAACTCTCGCGGGTGCCTGTTCCCTGAATATCGAATGCCAGCAGAGCCGCATCGATTTCCGCCTGCGCACCCGCTATGTCGATGAGCAGGCCGACAATCTCGATGACGCGCTGGCGCGCATTCAGAAATACACCGCCGAAGGCAAAACCGTGTCGATTGCCCTGTGCGGCAACGCGGCGGAGGTCGTCCCGGAACTGGTGGCGCGCGACGTGCGCCCGGACCTGGTCACCGACCAGACCAGCGCCCACGATCCGCTTCACGGCTACCTGCCAAAAGGCTGGAGCTGGGAAGAGTACCAGCAAAAATCCCAAACCGACCCGGAAGGGACGGTGCTGGCCGCCAAACGCTCGATGGCTGAGCATGTGTCAGCGATGCTGGCGTTCAGCAAAATGGGCGTACCGACCTTTGACTACGGCAACAACATTCGCCAGATGGCGAAAGAGATGGGTGTGGAAAACGCGTTCGACTTCCCTGGTTTTGTCCCGGCCTATATCCGTCCGCTGTTCTGTCGCGGCATTGGCCCGTTCCGCTGGGTAGCGCTCTCGGGCGACCCGGAAGATATCTACAAAACTGACGCCAAAGTGAAAGCCATCGTCGCCGACGACGCGCACCTGCACCACTGGCTGGACATGGCGCGTGAACGCATCAACTTCCAAGGGCTGCCCGCGCGTATCTGCTGGGTGGGGCTGGAGTGGCGCCAAAAACTCGGCCTGGCCTTTAACGAAATGGTGCGCAGCGGTGAAGTCTCCGCGCCGATTGTGATTGGTCGCGACCACCTGGATTCCGGCTCAGTTGCCAGCCCAAACCGCGAAACCGAAGCCATGCAGGACGGCTCTGACGCGGTCTCTGACTGGCCGTTACTCAACGCCCTGCTGAATACCGCCAGCGGCGCGACCTGGGTTTCGCTACACCACGGCGGCGGCGTCGGGATGGGCTTCTCCCAACATGCGGGCATGGTGATTGTCTGCGACGGCACCGACGAAGCTGCCGCCCGCATCGCCCGCGTACTGCATAACGACCCGGCGACAGGCGTCATGCGCCATGCCGACGCGGGCTACGACATCGCGATTGACTGTGCGAAAGAGCAGGGGCTGAACCTGCCGATGGTCGCCGCCACACAAGGAAAACACTGATGAATGCACTGACTATTACGCCCGGCGCGCTGACCTTCGCTCACCTGCGCAGCGCCTGGCGCCACCCGGTTACGCTAACCCTGGATGAAAACGCCCATCAGGCGATCAACGACAGCGTCGCCTGCGTGGAAGCCATCGTTGCCGAAGATCGCACGGCCTATGGCATCAACACCGGTTTCGGCCTGCTGGCGCAGACGCGCATCGCCACGCACGATCTGGAAAACTTACAGCGCTCGCTGGTGCTGTCACACGCGGCGGGGGTCGGCGAACCGCTGGATGACGAGATCGTCCGTCTGATGATGGTGCTGAAAATTAACAGCCTGGCGCGCGGTTTCTCCGGTATCCGCCTGAGCGTGATTCAGGCGCTTATCGCTCTGGTCAACGCGCAGGTCTATCCGTGGATCCCGGCCAAAGGCTCGGTGGGGGCCTCGGGCGATCTGGCGCCGCTGGCGCATATGTCGTTGCTGCTCCTCGGCGAGGGCAAAGCTCGCTGGCAGGGGCAATGGCTGCCCGCCAAAGAGGCGCTGCAAAAAGCCGGATTAACGCCAATTACCCTGGCGGCGAAAGAGGGACTGGCCCTGCTGAACGGCACCCAGGCTTCCACAGCGTTCGCCCTGCGCGGTCTGTTCGAAGCTGAAGACCTGTTTGCCTCGGCGGTGGTGTGCGGTGCGCTGACCACGGAAGCCGTGCTCGGTTCGCGTCGTCCGTTTGATGCCCGTATCCATGAGGTGCGCGGCCAGCGTGGGCAAATTGATGCGGCGGCGATGTACCGTCATCTGCTGACCGACACCAGCGCAATTGCGGATTCGCACCATAACTGCGACAAGGTGCAGGACCCGTATTCCCTGCGCTGTCAGCCGCAGGTGATGGGCGCGTGTCTGACGCAAATTCGTCAGGCCGCCGACGTGCTGCTGGTGGAAGCGAACGCGGTTTCCGATAACCCTCTGGTGTTCGCCGAGCAGAATGACGTGGTGTCGGGCGGGAATTTCCACGCGGAGCCGGTGGCGATGGCCGCCGATAATCTGGCGCTGGCGATTGCCGAAATAGGTTCGCTCTCTGAGCGTCGTATCGCGCTGATGATGGATAAACACATGTCGCAGCTGCCGCCATTCCTGGTGCGCAACGGCGGCGTAAATTCCGGGTTTATGATTGCCCAGGTGACGGCGGCGGCGCTGGCGAGCGAGAACAAAGCGCTGTCCCATCCGCACAGCGTGGACAGCCTGCCGACCTCTGCCAATCAGGAAGACCATGTCTCTATGGCGCCGGCGGCCGGGCGTCGTCTGTGGGAGATGGCCTACAATACGCGCGGCGTGATCGCGGTCGAGTGGCTGGCGGCGGTACAGGGGATCGACCTGCGCGAAGGGCTGAAGTCCAGTCCACTGCTGGAGCAGGCGCGCCAGACGTTGCGAGAACACGTCTCGCACTACGACGACGACCGTTTTTTTGCACCGGATATTGATAAGGCGATGGAATTGCTGATGGCGGGGAGCCTGGTGACGTTATTACCCGCGGTGCTGTAAAGCACAGCCCGGCAGCGCTGCGCTTGCCGGGCCTGTAAAACGACGTTTTCGTGATGAATGAACCGTACAGGCCGGGTGAGGCGACGCCGCCGCCCGGCTTTTTTTACGAATACATCGCGGTAATCGACGCACTTCCCAGCGTGTGAAAATGCACGTTAAAGCCAACCATCGCGCCGCTCGCGCCTTCATCGACATCGATCTTCTCAACGTCCAGGGCATGAACGGTGAAAATATACCGGTGCGTCTCGCCTTTTGGCGGTGCCGCGCCGCCATATCCGGCTTTGCCGAAATCGGTGCGGGTCTGAATGGCCCCTTCCGGCAATGCCGTTAAATCAGAGCCGGAGCCCTGCGGCAGCACGCGCGTGTCGGCGGGCAGGTTTGCGACAATCCAGTGCCACCAGCCGGAGCCGGTTGGCGCATCCGGGTCGTAGCAGGTGACGACAAAACTCTTCGTCCCCGGCGGAACATCATCCCAGGCCAGGTGCGGCGAAATATTATCGCCCTGATAACCCATGCCGTTAAACACGTGACGCTCGGGTAATTTTTCACCGTCGCGCAGATCCTGACTGATTATCTTCATGCGATTTCTCCGTACGTAGCCATGCAAAAAGTGTACTGCATAAAACAGCATACCGAAGCTAACGCGTTGGGTTAAATCGCAAAATGTGCGGGAATGTTAACAGCCTCATTCACCGCGCGGGTCAGCTTCTGCAATTGCTCTGGGGTGATGATGTACGGCGGCATCAGGTAGATCAGTTTGCCGAACGGTCGCACCCACACGCCACGCTCGACGAAGAAACGTTGCAATGCCGCCATGTTCACCGGGTGGCGCGTTTCGACCACGCCAATTGCGCCCAGCACCCGCACGTCGGCCACGAACGCTGACTGCGCCGCGCTCGCCAGTTCACGCGTGAGCTGCGATTCAATCGCCGCAACCTGCGTCTGCCATTCACCGCTTTCCAGAATAGCCAGACTTTCACTGGCGACCGCGCAGGCCAGCGGATTGCCCATAAACGTTGGGCCGTGCATAAAGCAGCCGGCTTCGCCGTCGCTGATGGTGTCGGCTACGTGACGGGTCGTGAGCGTTGCGGAGAGGGTCATGGTGCCGCCCGTCAGGGCTTTACCGAGGCACAAAATATCCGGGGCGATCTCCGCATGGTCGCAGGCAAAGAGCTTGCCGGTGCGGCCAAATCCGGTCGCGATTTCGTCGGCAATCAGCAGGATACCCTCCCGATCGCACATCTTTCGGATGCGTTTCAGCCACTCGGGATGATACATGCGCATTCCCCCCGCGCCCTGAACGACAGGCTCAAGGATCACGGCGGCAATCTCGTGGCGATGGGCGGCCATCAGACGGGCAAATCCGACCATATCCATTTCGTTCCACTCGCCGCCAAAACGGCTTTGCGGCGCCGGGGCGAACAGGTTTTCCGGCAGATAACCCTGCCACAGGCTGTGCATCGAGTTATCGGGATCGCAGACCGACATCGCGCCGAAGGTGTCGCCGTGATAGCCGTTGCGGAAGGTGAGGAAACGCTGGCGCGGCTCACCTTTCGCCTGCCAGTACTGCAGCGCCATTTTCATCGCCACTTCCACCGCCACCGAACCGGAATCGGCGAGGAAAACGCATTCCAGCGCGTCCGGGGTCATGGAGACCAGCCGACGACACAACTCAATCGCCGGCTGATGGGTGATCCCGCCAAACATCACGTGGGACATCTGGTCAATTTGCGTTTTCATCGCCGCGTTCAGGCGCGGATGGTTGTACCCGTGGATGGTTGCCCACCAGGAGGACATCCCGTCGACCAGCGTTTCGCCGGTGGCCAGATGCAGTTCACACCCGTGCGCCGAGGCGACCGGATAAACGGGCAGCGGCCGGGTCATGGAGGTGTAGGGGTGCCAGATATGTTGCTTGTCGAAGGCGAGATCGTCCGGGGTCATAATCGACTTGTAAACCATTTTGAAAAGTTTTAGGTTTACAAGTATAAACCGAACCCACAATGAACTGAACCCCTTTTTGGAGAAGCCCGATGGCTAACCCTGTACGTTGGACAATGTCGCAAGTCACCGAATTATTTAACAAACCTTTCCTCGAACTGATGTTCGAAGCCCAGCAAATCCACCGCCAGCACTTCGATCCGCGCCATGTGCAGGTCAGCACGCTGCTGTCGATCAAAACCGGTGCCTGCCCGGAAGACTGCAAATATTGCCCACAAAGTGCGCGCTACAAAACCGGGCTGGAGGCCGAGCGGCTGATGGAAGTGGAGCAGGTGCTCGACTCGGCACGCAAGGCGAAAAACGCCGGTTCGACCCGCTTCTGCATGGGAGCCGCGTGGAAAAACCCGCACGACCGTGACATGCCGTATCTGGAGCAGATGGTGCAGGGCGTGAAAGCGATGGGGCTGGAAGCTTGCATGACGCTCGGCACGCTCAACGAAACGCAGGCGCAGCGCCTGTCGGCGGCGGGTCTGGACTACTACAACCATAACCTCGATACCTCGCCGGAATTCTACGGCAACATCATCACCACTCGCACCTACCAGGAGCGTCTCGATACGCTCGACAAGGTGCGCGACGCGGGGATTAAAGTCTGCTCCGGGGGGATTGTCGGCCTGGGTGAAACGGTAAAAGATCGCGCCGGTCTGCTGTTGCAGCTGGCGAATTTGCCGACGCCGCCGGAAAGCGTGCCGATCAACATGCTGGTGAAGGTCAAAGGCACGCCGATGGCCGATAACGACGACGTGGATGCGTTTGATTTTATCCGTACGATTGCCGTCGCGCGCATCATGATGCCGACCTCGTTTGTGCGCCTCTCCGCAGGCCGTGAGCAGATGAGCGAGCAGACTCAGGCGATGTGCTTTATGGCGGGCGCAAACTCAATTTTCTACGGCTGCAAACTGCTGACCACGCCAAATCCGGAAGAGGACAAAGATGTCCAGCTGTTCCGCAAGCTGGGGCTGAATCCGCATCAGACCGAGGTGTTGACGGGGGATAACGAGCAGCAGCACCAGCTGGAACAGCAGCTTTTCAACGCCGACACCGAACAGTTCTACAACGCGGCAGCCCTATGACCTGGCAACACCGCATCGACGCCGCGCTGGAGGAACGCCGCGCGGCGGACGCATTTCGCTCGCGCTCGGCGGTCGAAAGCGACGGGCGTTTTCTGATCCGCGAAACGCGCCGGTTCTGCAACTTTTCGAGCAACGATTATCTCGGCCTGAGCCAGCATCCGGCGATCATTCGCGCCTGGCAGCAGGGGGCGGAAACCTGGGGCGTCGGCAGCGGCGGGTCGGGGCATGTGACGGGCTATACCACCGCGCATCAGGCGCTGGAAGAGGCCTTGGCCGACTGGCTCGGCTATCCCCGCGCGCTGCTGTTTATCTCCGGTTTTGCCGCCAATCAGGCGCTGATTACGGCCCTGATGGGAAAAGAGGATCGGATTGCCGCCGACCGCCTGAGCCACGCCTCCCTGCTCGAAGCGGCCAGCCTCAGCCCGGCGCAGCTGCGCCGGTTTGCCCATAACGACGCCGCCCAGCTCAACGCGCTGCTGGCAAAATCCTGCGACGGGCAAAAGCTGGTGGTGACCGAAGGGGTCTTCAGCATGGATGGCGATTGCGCTCCGCTGGGTGAACTCCATGCCGCGGCACGCCAGCACAACGCCTGGATGCTGGTGGACGATGCCCACGGCGTTGGTGTGCTGGGCGCGGAAGGGCGCGGAAGTGCCGCCAGCCAGGCTGTCAAACCGGAGCTGCTGATTGTGACCTTCGGCAAAGGGTTTGGCATCAGCGGCGCGGCGGTGTTGTGCAGCGAATCCGTCGCGGATTATCTGCTGCAATTCGCCCGCCATCTGATCTACAGCACCAGTATGCCGCCTGCGCAGGCCGTGGCGCTGCTGGAAGCGCTGAAGGTTGTCCGCAGCGCAGAGGGCGAGCAGCGGCGACACACTCTGGCTGCGCACATCCAGCGCTTTCGGGCGGGCGTGCGCGAGCTGCCCTGGCAGATGACCGATTCGCAAAGTGCCATCCAGCCGCTGATTGTGGGCGAGAACAGCCGTGCCTTGCATCTGGCGCAGCAGCTTCGCGAGCGTGGCATGTGGGTGACGGCGATCCGTCCGCCAACCGTTCCGGCGGGTACCGCGCGATTACGCCTGACCCTGACGGCCGCACACCACACGCAGGACATTGATGATTTACTGGAGGCGCTGCATGACGCAGGTTAATAAGCAGGCCATCGCCTCTGCTTTCGGGCGAGCGGCACAAAGTTATTCCCGACACGACGACCTGCAGCGCCGGAGCGCCCAGGGGCTGAAAACGCTGCTCGGCGAGGGGCGTTTCCACGCCGTGCTGGATGCAGGCTGCGGGCCTGGCGCAAACAGCCGTCTCTGGCGCGAGGCGGGCAGCCATGTGACGGCCCTCGACCTCTCCCCGCAAATGCTGGAACAGGCGCGCTATCAGCAGGCGGCCGATGATTATCTGGTGGGGGATATCGAGTCTATTCCGCTGCCGGACGCGCAGTTTGACCTGGTCTGGAGCCATCTGGCGGTGCAGTGGTGCGCCAGTCTGCCGCAGGCGTTGCGCGAGCTGTATCGGGTCACGCGCCCCGGCGGCACTGTCGCTTTCACCACGCTGCTCGATAACTCTCTGCCGGAGCTGAATCAGGCCTGGCGTGCGGTGGATGAACGGCCGCACGCCAACCGTTTTTTACCGGAGCAGGCGGTGAACGACGCCCTCGCCGGGTGGCGTTACAGGGCCATTACGGAGGTCGTTACCCTCTCTTTCAGCGATGCCCTGAGCGCGATGCGCTCGCTGAAAGGGATTGGCGCCACCCATCTGCACGACGGACGGGCGCGAAAACCGCTCACGCGCGGAGAGCTAACGCAACTTGAGCTGGCGTGGCCGCGTGTGCGCGGGGAATTCCCGCTCTCTTATCAACTCTTTCATGGGATTATCGAACGTGACTGAACGCTATTTTGTCACCGGAACCGACACTGAAGTCGGTAAAACCGTCGCCAGCTCGGCGCTGTTGCAGGCGGCGTGTTTGCAGGGATTCATCACCGCCGGGTACAAACCGGTGGCCTCCGGCAGCGAGATAACGCCGGAAGGCTTGCGCAACTCCGACGCGCGGGCGCTGCAACGCCACAGCACGCTTGCACTGCCGTATCAGGCGGTGAATCCGTACACCTTCGCCGAGCCGACCTCGCCGCACATCATCAGCGCCGACGAGCAGCGCCCGATTGCGTTTTCGGTTCTCTCTGCAGGTCTGCGCGCGCTGGAGCAGCAGGCGGAATGGGTGCTGGTCGAAGGGGCTGGCGGCTGGTTTACGCCGCTCTCGGCGCATCAGACGTTTGCTGACTGGGTGCAGGAAGAACAGCTGCCGGTGATCCTGGTGGTGGGCGTTAAGCTCGGCTGTATCAACCACGCGATGCTCACCGCGCAGGCGATTCAGCAGGCCGGTTTACGCTTCGCAGGCTGGATCGCCAACGACGTAGTGGCCCCAGGTAAACGTCATCAGGAGTATCTTACGACGCTGAAAAACGTGCTTCCTGCGCCGTGCCTCGGGGAGATCCCCTGGCTTGCTGAGGGCGCAGAGCAGGCCGAGACCGGGCAGTATCTCGATCTCAGCGTCTTGCATCCAGCGACATCCAGTGGGCGATAAGCTCATCATCCAGCTCGTTAACGTGGCCCTGAGCCACGTTACGCCCGCGATACAGCACGCAAAAACGATCGGCCACCCGGCGAATAAACGACAGCTGCTGTTCCGCTAACAGCACCGTCATTCCCAGCTCCCGACTCAACCGCATCAGCAGTTGCCCAAGCCGGATGGCAAAGGTGCTTCCTGTGCCGTGCAGCGGCTCGTCCAGAATCAGCAGGCGAGGGCGGCAAATCAGCGCATTGGCCAGTGCCAGCTGGTACTGCTCGTCGGGTGACATCCCCGTCGCTCTGGCGTGACGCAGCGGCCACAGCTGGGGAAACAGCTCGTAAATATCACTGCTCGCCGCCGCATCGGGCGCACCTTTGGCGCGCATGGCGACGTGCAGATTCTCCTCAACGGTGAGCTGCGAGAAAATCCGTCGGTCCTGTGAGACATAGCCAATGCCCGGCATCGCGCACTGCTCAGGTGCAGCGCTGCTCAAATTGCACGGTGGCGCGCCCGCTTCATGCCAGATGATGGTGCCGCTCTCAATGGGCAACTGGCCGGTGATGCAGTTGATAAGCGTGGTTTTGCCCATACCCGGCAGCCCGATAACGCCTGTACACATCCCTGGCGGCAAATCCAGATCGACATTCCACAGCGTGTGCTGACTTCCATAGAACTGATTAACGGCGCGCAGACTTAGCATATTTCACTCCTTAAAACGCATGAGGGATGAGACGTCTCAGGATAATCTGCAAAACCCTTGCCATAACCGATGGCGTGGTTCGATATGCTGCACTTTTCAGATTTGGCTCACAGCCGGGAAAAGGGCGTGCTGTGCACATAATGACGGAAATGTGATTAAGATCTCGCCAGTCGGTTATGCGCGGTGGGGCTGAATATCATCAAAAAAGAGCTATAAATATTTTTTACGGACATGCCCTTGGGAAAAACCGGGAATTTGCGGAGTCGCGGTCTGTACGGGCTGGAAGCACTTATCCACTATTCCTGTGGATAACCATGTGTATTAGAGTTAGAAAACCTGAGGCAAGCGAGAGAAGACGCGGCCTGCGCATGAATTGATGCGAAACGCGGCTTTAAGAAATATCTTCTATGAATTAACGAGTTAGACAAAAGCAATCATCGTCATGAAAGTGTCACTGACTGCCATAAAACTATCATTACGTGGCTTGACAAATGTTAAAAATAGAAATGTTCTGGGGATAACCGAACATTGCTGGTGTTTTATCTCGTCACAGCCTAAATTTTGGCCCCTTTCGCGCTCATCAGGCGGATGCTAATCCAGATATCCTTACACGCCACTGGTTTTACATCCAGTATTTATTACTGGCAAATTTGCCAGCCGCGAGTAAAATTACTCACCTGCCGCTTTTTCCGTCATCAGGTTGTCGCCCATGAGTAAATTGTTCAAACTGAATTCTGCTTTCCGTCCGTCTGGCGATCAGCCGGATGCGATCCGTCGCCTGAAAGAGGGGCTGGAAGACGGGCTGGCGCACCAGACCCTGCTGGGTGTGACCGGTTCGGGCAAAACCTTTACCGTTGCCAACGTGATTGCGGATCTGCAGCGCCCGACGATGGTGCTGGCGCCCAACAAAACGCTGGCGGCGCAGCTGTATGGCGAGATGAAAGAGTTCTTCCCGGAAAACGCCGTCGAATATTTCGTCTCCTACTACGATTACTACCAGCCGGAAGCCTACGTACCCAGCTCAGACACCTTTATTGAGAAGGATGCTTCGGTCAACGAACATATCGAACAGATGCGTCTGTCGGCGACGAAAGCGCTGCTTGAGCGTCGGGATGTGATCGTGGTGGCGTCGGTCTCCGCCATCTATGGTCTGGGCGACCCGGACCTTTACCTCAAGATGATGCTGCACCTGACCATCGGGATGATTATCGATCAGCGCGCGATTTTACGCCGTCTGGCGGAGCTGCAGTATGCCCGTAACGACCAGGCGTTCCAGCGCGGTACTTTCCGCGTGCGCGGCGAAGTGATCGACATCTTCCCGGCAGAATCCGACGATCTGGCCCTGCGCGTTGAGCTGTTTGACGAGGAGGTCGAGCGTCTGTCGCTGTTTGATCCCCTGACCGGCCACGTTGAGTCGGTGATTCAGCGCTTTACCATCTACCCGAAAACCCACTACGTCACCCCGCGCGAGCGTATCGTGCAGGCGATGGAAGAGATCAAAGTGGAGCTGGCAGACCGCCGTAAGGTGCTGCTGGCTAATAACAAACTGCTCGAAGAGCAGCGCCTGAGCCAGCGTACGCAGTTCGATTTAGAGATGATGAACGAGCTGGGTTACTGCTCGGGCATTGAAAACTACTCGCGTTATCTCTCCGGGCGTGGTCCTGGTGAAGCACCGCCGACCCTGTTCGATTATCTCCCGGCTGACGGTCTGCTGGTGGTGGACGAATCTCACGTCACCATTCCGCAGATCGGCGGCATGTATCGCGGTGACCGCGCGCGTAAAGAGACGCTGGTGGAGTACGGTTTCCGTCTGCCGTCGGCGCTCGATAACCGCCCGATGAAATTTGAAGAGTTCGAGGCGCTGGCCCCGCAAACGATTTATGTGTCGGCCACGCCGGGGAACTACGAGCTGGAGAAATCCGGTGATGAAGTTATCGATCAGGTGGTGCGTCCAACGGGCCTGCTAGACCCTATTATCGAAGTTCGCCCGGTGGGAACGCAGGTGGACGATCTGCTCTCAGAGATCCGCGCTCGCGCATCGGTTAACGAGCGTGTGCTGGTCACTACGCTAACCAAACGTATGGCGGAAGACTTGACCGAGTATCTGGAAGAGCACGGAGAGCGCGTGCGGTATCTGCACTCGGATATCGATACCGTTGAGCGTATGGAGATCATTCGCGATTTACGTCTTGGCGAGTTTGACGTGCTGGTGGGGATCAACCTGTTGCGAGAAGGTCTCGACATGCCGGAGGTGTCGCTGGTGGCGATTCTGGATGCCGACAAAGAGGGCTTCCTGCGTTCTGAGCGCTCCCTGATTCAGACCATTGGCCGCGCGGCGCGTAACATCAACGGGAAAGCGATTCTGTACGGTGACAAAATTACGGCGTCGATGGCGAAAGCGATCGGCGAAACGGAACGTCGTCGTGAGAAACAGCAACAGTACAACGAAGAGCATGGCATCACCCCGCAGGGGCTGAACAAGAAAGTGGTGGATATTCTGGCGCTGGGCCAGGGGATTGCGAAAACCAAAGGCCGCGGAAAAGCGCGTCATCCGGTTGAGGCTGATGCGGTGGAAGTGCTGCTGACACCGAAAGCGCTGCAGCAGAAAATCCACGAGCTGGAAGGGCAGATGATGCAGCATGCGCAGAATCTGGAGTTTGAAGAGGCGGCGCAACTTCGCGATCAGCTGCATAAGCTGCGCGATCTGTTTATCGCGGCGTCGTAACTCGCGTTGCCGGGCGGCATTGCGTCTGCCCGGCTAACCGTTCGGATGCGTTGTCGGCCCGGTTAGCGTAACGCCACCGGGCGCAGTTCGGTTATCCCAACGCCTGAATCGCTTTTTCCAGCGCCAGGCGCAGCAAATGCCGGTCGTGGCGATATTTAATATCACTCGCTTCCAGCTCTGTCTGCACCACCACACGGCCTTCCATACCTGAAACATCCACCTTCGGCCCTACAACCACGCCGTCGATAATTTTTTTACCGACGTACTGCTCCATCAGATTGAGTTTATCGGCAAGCGAAAGGCTGGCGGCGGCAGGGCTTAGCTCTTTCCCCAGATTACCGATATACACCATCGGCGCGGGTGTTCTGCGCAGCGCCTGGGCCAGCTCTTTTACCAGCAGCAGCGGCATCAGGCTGGTGTAAAAGCTGCCAGGGCCGATGAGGATCAGATCCGCCTCGCTGATTGCTTCCACCGCTTCGCGCGTGGCGGGAACAGTCGGGTAGGTCATCAGCTCTTTGGGGGGGACTACCAGCTGGTCAATATTGACCTCGCCGTAAACTTCATGCCCTTCCATGTCGATCGCCATCAAATCGACCGGTTGTTCAGACATAGGAATCAGGAAAGCATCCACTTTCAGCAGATTTCGGATTAAATTGATCGCTTCAAGCGGGCGTACGCTCAGGTGATCCAGCGCCTTTAACATCAGATTTCCGAGGTTATGCCCGGAAAGTTCCCCGTTACCGCCAAAACGATACTCAAACATCGCCGATGCGACGCTTTGTTCGGTAATTAACTGGTTAAGACAGTTACGCATATCGCCCCAGGCAATACCGCCTTCTGAACGACGAATACGACCTGTTGAGCCACCGTTATCGGTGGTGGTCACGATCCCGGTGAGCCTGGAGCCCAGCGAGGATAATGACGACATAACCCGCCCCAGCCCATGCCCTCCGCCGAGAGCGACCACACGGTCAAGATCCGCAAAAGTGCGATTGCGCATACAGATTCCTTATGACATTTTATCCGCGTAACAGTAACCCAACTACCCCTAAAAGACGATGCCCGACACCTGTCAAAATGACGTATATCAATGCGAAACATTGATTTTTACGTATTCTGTAGTGAAAGTGCACGATCAGGTCGCTATATATATAATTATATAGCGAAATCGGCGAATGGCGAAAGCGCCGTTTCCGCGCTACTATCGGCATAACCCACGTTTTCAAATTTGAAAACATACACTCTAGCCCTGGCGCCTGTGTCACACGATATGGCGCCCTGGCCGTGACGGAAACGTCACCAGGGTACAGAAAGAAATGACTGTGCCTCCCGTACTGGAAAGGTGTACATGGCTTCTCAACTCACAGATGCTTTCGCGCGTAAGTTTTTCTATTTACGTCTGTCGATTACCGATGTGTGCAATTTTCGTTGCACCTACTGCCTGCCAGACGGCTACAAGCCGGGCAGCGTCACCAATAACGGATTTCTTTCCGTCGAGGAAGTGCGCCGCGTCACGCGTGCGTTTTCTGAGCTTGGCACGGAAAAAGTCCGTCTCACGGGTGGCGAACCCTCCCTGCGTCGGGATTTTCCCGACATCATCGCCGCCATTCGTGAAAACGAGAGCATTCGCCAAATCGCCGTCACCACCAATGGCTATCGCTTGGCCCGCGATGTGGCCCAGTGGCGCGATGCGGGTCTCACGGCCATCAACGTCAGCGTCGACAGCCTCGATGCGCGCCAGTTTCACGCCATCACCGGGCAGGATAAGTTTCGCCAGGTGATGCAGGGGATCGATGCGGCGTTCGAAGCCGGTTTTGACAAAGTCAAAGTCAATACGGTGCTGATGCGCGATGTAAACCATCACCAGCTCGACACCTTCCTCGCGTGGGTCAAACCCCGCCGCATTCAACTGCGTTTTATTGAGCTGATGGAGACGGGCGAGGGCAGCGACCTGTTCCGTCGTCATCATATCTCCGGCATGGTGCTGCGCGATGCGCTGCTGAAGCGCGGCTGGATCCACCAGATTCGCCAACGCAGCGACGGCCCGGCGCAGGTCTTTTGTCACCCGGATTATGAAGGGGAAATTGGGCTTATCATGCCCTATGAGAAAGACTTCTGCGCCACCTGCAACCGTCTGCGCGTCTCGTCTGTGGGCAAGCTGCATCTGTGCCTGTTCGGCGACGGCGGCGTGGATCTTCGCGATCTGCTGGAAGATGATGCGCAGCAGGAGGCCCTCGAAGCGCGCATTTCTGCTGCTCTGACGCATAAAAAACAGACCCATTTCCTGCATCAGGGCGACACCGGGATTACACAAAACCTGTCTTACATCGGCGGGTAATCGGCTTAAAAGGAACCAGAAAATGAGTCAGGTCAGCGCTGAATTTATTCCGACGCGTATTGCTATTCTTACCGTTTCTGAGCGCCGTGGCGAGGAGGATGACACCTCCGGCCACTGGCTGCGCGATGCCGCCCACGAGGCGGGGCACAGCATCATTGATAAAGCGATAGTGAAAGAGAATCGCTACGCCATTCGCGCTCAGGTCTCCCAGTGGATCGCCAGCGCAGAGGTGCAGGTGGTATTGATCACCGGCGGCACCGGTTTTACCGCAGGCGATCAGGCGCCAGAAGCGCTGCTGCCGCTCTTCGACCGCGAAATCCAGGGCTTTGGCGAAGTGTTCCGGATGCTCTCCTTTGAGGAGATCGGTACGTCCACGCTGCAGTCGCGCGCCGTGGCCGGTATCGCCAACAACACCCTGATTTTCGCCATGCCAGGCTCTACCAAAGCTTGCCGCACCGCGTGGGAGAACATCATCGCTCCGCAGCTGGATGCCCGCACTCGTCCGTGTAATTTCCATCCTCATTTGAAGAAATAAGCTATGTCGCAATTGACCCACATTAACGCCGCTGGCGAAGCGCATATGGTGGATGTTTCCGCCAAGGCCGAAACGGTGCGCGAAGCGCGCGCCGAGGCTTTCGTAACCATGTTGCCAGAAACTCTGGCGATGATTATCGACGGCAGCCACCACAAGGGTGACGTTTTCGCTACCGCGCGTATCGCCGGAATTCAGGCTGCAAAACGCACCTGGGATCTTATCCCGCTGTGTCACCCGCTGATGCTCAGCAAGGTTGAAGTGAGCCTGCAGGCCGAGCCGGAGCACAACCGCGTGCGTATCGAGACGTTGTGCCGTCTGACCGGCAAAACAGGCGTCGAGATGGAAGCCTTAACGGCGGCCTCGGTTGCGGCGCTCACCATTTACGATATGTGCAAAGCGGTGCAGAAGGATATGGTGATTGGCCCGGTTCGTCTGCTGGCGAAAAGTGGCGGCAAATCCGGTGATTTCAGGGCGGACAATCATGATTAAAGTGCTTTTTTTTGCTCAGGTGCGTGAGCTTGTGAATACCGACAGCCTGACCCTCGAGACGCCGTTCGACAACGTCGAAGCCCTGCGTGCCCATCTGGCGGCGCAAGGCGATCGCTGGGCGCTGGCGCTCGAAGAGGGAAAACTGCTGGCGGCGGTCAATCAGACGCTGGTGGAGTTTTCCCATCCGCTTCACGCCGGTGATGAAGTGGCGTTTTTCCCGCCGGTCACAGGGGGTTAATCATGGCTGACACGCGGATTATTGTTGGACCGGAACGCTTCAATGTCGGCACGGAATACAGCTGGCTGGCCGAGCGCGACGAAGATGGCGCGGTGGTGACGTTTACCGGTAAAGTCCGGAACCATAATCTGGGGGAGAGTGTTAGCGCGCTGACCCTCGAGTATTATCCGGGGATGACGGAAAAGTCGCTTGCCGCTATTGTGGAAGAGGCCCGTCAGCGCTGGCCACTCGGTCGCGTCACGGTGATTCACCGCGTCGGCGAAATGTGGCCTGGCGAAGAGATTGTCTTTGTTGGCGTCACCAGCTCGCATCGCGGTAGCGCGTTCGATGCCGGTGAATTTATTATGGATTATCTCAAAACCCGCGCGCCGTTCTGGAAGCGTGAAGCCACACCGGAAGGGGAACGCTGGGTGGAATCGCGTGACAGCGACAAGCAGGCTGCCAGCCGCTGGTAACCAGATGGCGCGGATGTGTTAATCTTAAAAGGTGTGCCCACTTAATCAGGAGTTATCATGGACCGATTTCCACGTTCGGATTCAATCGTTCAGCAGACGCGTAGCGGCCTGCAAACCTATATGGCGCAGGTGTACGGCTGGATGACCTGCGGCCTGCTGTTAACCGCGTTTATCGCGTGGTACGCAGCCAATACCCCCGAACTGATGATGTTTATCTTTTCCAGCAAAATCACCTTCTTTGGGCTGATTATCGCCCAGCTGGCGCTGGTGTTTGTGCTTTCCGGACTGGTGCAAAAGCTCAGTGCGGGCATGGCGACCACGCTGTTTATGCTCTATTCGGCGCTGACCGGCCTGACGATCTCCAGTATTTTTATCGTCTACACCTACTCCTCTATCGCCAGCACCTTTGTGGTGGCCGGTGGGATGTTTGGTGCCATGAGCCTCTACGGCTACACCACCAAACGTGATTTGAGCGGTTTCGGCAATATGCTGTTTATGGCGCTTATCGGGATTGTGCTGGCGTCGCTGGTGAACTTCTGGCTGAAAAGCGAAGCGCTGATGTGGGCAGTGACGTACATCGGGGTGATTGTGTTTGTCGGCCTGACGGCGTATGACACTCAGAAGCTGAAAAACATCGGCGAGCAGATTGACGTGCGTGACAGCGGTAACCTGCGCAAATACGCCATTCTTGGCGCGTTAACGCTCTATCTGGACTTCATCAACCTGTTCCTGATGCTGCTGCGGATTTTCGGTAACCGCCGCTGATTGCTGTGCCCGGCGGCGTTTACGCCTGCCGGGCATGCAATTCGTCGTTTGGTCAGTGGATCGCCACCCGGTTTTTGTTATTTCGCCATCGCTTTCTCATTCTTCGCCCGCAGCTTTTTCGCCCGACTCTCCAGAATCAAATAGCCGACCGTCGCCAGTGCCAGCGGCAGGAAGTAGTACAACATTCGATAGGCCAGCAGCGCCGCGATAATCGTGCCGTGGGACACGTGTTCCCCCGCCAGCAGGGCAATAAACACCGCTTCTAACACCCCGATACCGGCCGGAATGTGGACAATTACCCCGGCAATACTGCTCACCAGCAGCACGCCAAGCACGAAGAAATAGTTCACCTCTTCGCCAATCAGCAGCCAGATAATGGCCCCCATCACCATCCAGTTAGCGCTGGAGATCACCATCTGCACCAGCGCGAACTTCCACGATGGCAGCACCAGTTTCTGCCCTTTGACGGTCATATGACGGCGTTTAGCGAATGCGCAGGCCCAGAGATACGCCGCGATGATCAGCAGCAGGACGATGCCCAAAATCCGCAGCGTCGTTTCGTCGATATACCAGTGGGCCGGAAGCTGCACCACGCCAATGGTGAAAATCACCCCGCCGAGCAGGATATACCCGAGCCAGTTTGTGGTGATGCTTAGCGAGAAAATGCGCGTGATGGTACTGCCCGGCAGCCCGAGGCGCGAATAGAGGCGGTAGCGCATGCCGATGCCGCCCACCCAGGTGCTGAGGGTCAGGTTGAAGGCGTAGCAGATAAACGACACCAGCATGACCTGGCGTTTCGCCAGCTTATGTCCGCAGTAGGCGCGGCCCAGAAGGTCGTAGCAGCCGTAAATCAGATAGCTGACAATCACCAGCCCGACGGCGCTGAGCAGCACCAGTCGGTTGTAATTGCGGATGACTTTCCACACCTCTTCCCAGTCAATTTTCTGCGCGTAGACCACCAGCAGCACGGCAACAGCGATAAAAAACAGCCAGGTGAGAATGCGTTTAGCCAGCCGCCAGCGCGGATGTGATTTGCTCATTACGGTTTCACCCCTGAGTTTTCGGCTTCAACCCTGTCCTGGGTCTCCATTTCCGGCTGAACAGGCGCCGGCACCAGTGCGAGCTTGGGCGTATGAGCCGGCAGCCAGCCCACCAGCGCCGGGAAGTGGCGCAGGAAGTGGAACACCACCACGCTTTTGGTCAGATTCCACCAGGTGCGTTTCGGCACCATCGAATCATCTACCCGCACGCAATCGCGAGCGATAATGCCCGTAAGATTGTCGCGAAGGGTCTGGTTAAATGCGCGATCGTGGATGATCAGGTTTGCTTCCAGATTAAGGGACAGGCTCAGGGGATCGAGATTACTGGAGCCAACGGTCGCCCAGTGATCGTCCATCAGCGCCACTTTTCCGTGCAGCGGGCGGCTGCGATACTCGTAAATCTGCACGCCGCCTTTGACCAGATAGTCGTACAGCAGCCGCGCACCGACGGTGACAATCGGCATATCCGGCTCGCCCTGTACAATCAGTTTGACTCGCACCCCACGCCGTGCGGCATTGCGCATGGCGTGCAGCAGACGGTAGCCGGGGAAGAAATAGGCGTTGGCGATGATCACTTCGCGCTTCGCATTGGCGAGCATCTTCAGATAGTGGCGTTCAATATCGTCCCGATGCTCGTCGTTATCGCGCCAGATAAACAGCGCCTGCGCCTCGCCGGGCTGGCGGTTTTCTTCCGGGCGATGATGGCGTTTCCACCAGCGGCGCACCGCCGACTGCCCCGGCAGATTTTCCAGCTCAAAGAGCAAGATATCCTGCACTACCGGGCCTTCGACTTTCACCGCATAATCCTGCTTCGCCTCCGGGCCGTAGTCGGACATATGTTCGTCGGAGTAGTTGATCCCGCCCACGAACGCGACGTTGCCATCCACCACCACAATTTTGCGGTGCATCCGGCGAAAGACGTTGGTGCGCATGCCGAAGAGCGGCGGGCGCGGATCGTAATAGCGGAACACGACGCCTGCGGCGGTCAGCTCGTTGACGAAGCTGTCGCTGAGGTCAGGCGAACCGTAGCCGTCGAGCAGCACTTCGACTTTGACGCCGCGCTGAGCCGCGCGCAGCACGGCCTGATGGAGTTGACGGCCCACGTCGTCCTCGAACCAGATAAACGTTTCGAGAATAACTTTTTGCTCTGCCGCATCGAGAGCAGCAAAAACGGCGGGATAATACTCATCGCCATTTTCCAGCAGCGTAATTTGGTTACCTTCTCGCCATGAACTTTTCATAAGTGAATCTCCGCACTTAACGGGGCATGGTCAGACAGGTGACGCCAGCCGCGCAGCGCCAGGGTGCTCGGATGGCTGGCGTGGGCGTTTTTGACGTAAATGCGATCCAGGCGCAGCAGAGGAAAACTGACCGGGAAGGTGCGCGCCGGGCGGCCATGCGCCCGGGTAAAAATCTCATCCAGCCCGGAATCGGCCTTCAGCGGGCGGTTTGCGCGCTGTCGCCAGTCGTTAAAATCACCGGCGATAACCACCGGATCGTTGTCAGGCAGCGAATTGACCCAGCGGGTCATCATCTGCAGCTGTGCCTGGCGGTGCGCTTCCCGCAGGCCGAGATGCACGCAGCCCACGTGAACCGGAAAGGCCAGATCCGGCGGTTTTATCCGACAGTAAAGCAGCCCGCGTTTTTCACTTTCTCCCACCGACACGTCGTGATTCTCATAATGTTCGATGGGAAAACGTGACAGCACCGCGTTGCCGTGGTGCCCTTCCGGGTAGACCGCGTTGCGGCCATAGGCATAGTCGCTCCACATGGTATCAGCCAGAAATTCGTAGTGGGTGGTGTCCGGCCAGTTCTCGACGTGCAGCGGGTGAATATCGTGCGCGCCCATCACTTCCTGCAGGCACACGATATCCGCGCCGACGGTACGTACCGCGTCACGCAGCTCGGGTAAAATGAAGCGGCGGTTAAATGCCGTGAAGCCTTTGTGTGTGTTAATCGTCAAAATTTTGAGCGAAAAATGCCGGGTTTTTTGCGTCATATGCTCCTGCCAGCGTCACTATCCTGATGAAAATAAAGTGTAGTCGGCGTCACAAAAAGATGCGGTGTTACGGAATTTTCCGTAAAGTGCGGTACTCTGAACTAGCAGAGAAATATCCTTCAGGAGAGAAGCCATGAAGTGGCAACAACGCGTTCGTGTCGCAACTGGCCTCAGTTGCTGGCAGATAATGTTGCATTTACTGGTCGTGGCGGTACTGGTAATGGGCTGGAAGAGCGGCACGCTGGTGCATGTCGGCTTGGGATTATGTGCGATGTATGGCGTGACCGTGCTGTCGATGCTGTTTTTACAGCGTCACCACGACGCGCGCTGGCGTGAAGTGGGTGATGTGCTCGAAGAGCTCACCACCACCTGGTATTTTGGTGCAGCGTTAATCGTCCTGTGGCTGCTGTCGCGGGTGCTGCATAACAACCTGCTGTTGGCCCTGGCGGGCCTGGTCATTCTGGCAGGACCCGCAGTGGTCTCATTGCTGACCAAAGAGAAAAAGCTAGGCGATATTGCGTCTAAACATCGCGTACGCCACTGAGCCTGTCGTGGCCGCTATGACCAGTAGCGGCCACAAACTTCCCCACACAATATCCAGACTCGCATCCTTCAGATAGATCTGCTTGGTGATATCGGTAAAGTGCCGAATCGGATTCACCCACGTCAGATCCTGTAGCCACACCGGCATGTTCTCGACAGGCGAAACATACCCTGAGAGCAAAATCGCCGGCATCATAAAGACAAACACCCCGATAAATGCCTGCTGCTGCGTAGAGCAGAGCGCCGAAATCAACAGCCCGAATCCCACCAGCGACAACCCGTAAATCAGCATGGTGAAGTAAAACAGCGCCAGCGATCCGGCAAACGGAATTTGATACGCCCAGATACCGATCCCGAGCACAATACTGGCCTGGAAAGTGGCGACAATCAGCGCAGGCACGGCTTTGCCGACGAAAATCTGCCAGGTGGCGAGCGGGGAAACCAGTAGCTGATCCAGCGTCCCTTGTTCACGTTCGCGGGCGACGGAGAGCGACGTCACAATCATCACCCCAATGGTGGTGATCATCGCGATAAGCGACGGCACCACGAACCATTTGTAATCCAGGTTCGGGTTATACCAGTTGCGCACCACCAGCTCGCTGTTATTCGGCCTGGCTTTCCCCTCCATCAGCTCCTGCTGGTAATTCTTCACGACCTGCTGCAGGTAGTTGGCGGCGATTTGCGCACTGTTGGAGTTGCGGCCGTCGAGAATCAGCTGCATCGGCGCGGTCTGGACGTTATCCAGGTTACGCGAAAAATCGGCCGGGAAACGCACCAGCAGCAGCGCCTTTTGCGTGTCGATGGTGGGCTGGATTTCCTGCGGACTTTTCAGCAGCAGCACATGGGTAAAAGCTTTGGCGCGGGCAAAACGCTGGGTCAGTTCCACGGAATGTTTGCCGTTGTCTTCGTTGTAGACGGCGATGGTGGCGTTGGTCACTTCCAGCGTCGCGGCAAACGGAAACAGCAGAACCTGGATCAGTACCGGCAGGATCAGGATCGCGCGGGTTTGCGGTTCACGCAGCAGCGATTGCAGCTCTTTGCGAATTAATGTCCATAAGCGATGAAACATCGTGTCATCCTCGTGTCGGGTGGCGCTTCGCGACCCCGACCTACAAAACCACGTCGGCCCGGCAAGCCTCTCTACCGGGCATGTTTTAGAGGGCGTTTAATCCAGTCGCCGTTTCGTTTTCAACCACGTCAGGCCGATAAACATCACCGCCGACGCCATCAAAAACAGAATATTGACGATCAACACCGCCGGAATATTCCCCGCCAGGAACAGGCTTTGCAGCGTGTTCACAAAGTAGCGCGCCGGGATGATATAGGTCACCGCGCGGATAATGGCGGGCATACTGTCGATCTGGAAAATAAACCCGGAGAGCATAATCGACGGCAGAAACGCCGCGTTCAGCGCCACCTGTGCGGCGTTAAACTGGTTGCGGGTGATGGTCGAAATCAACAGGCCCATGCCCAGGGTGCTGAGTAAAAACAGGCTGGTGATCAGGAACAGGAGAATCAGCGAGCCGCGATAGGGCACCTCAAGGATAAACACCGACACCAGCATACAGAGCAGCATCGCCAGCATGCCGAGGAAGTAATAGGGGATGAGCTTGCACAGCAGCAGTTCCACGCGCGTCACTTCCGTGGAGAGCAGGGCCTCCATGGTGCCGCGCTCCCATTCGCGGGCAATCACCAGCGAAGTGAGGATCGCGCCGATGACGGTCATGATTATCGTCACCGCGCCGGGGATAATAAAATGCTGGCTGATGGCGGCAGGGTTAAACCAGTAGCGGGTTTGTACGTCGATCAGCGGCTCAAACTTTTCGCCGCGATCTTCCGCTCGCTGCATCTGCCACAGCTGCCAGATCCCCTCGACATACCCCTGCACAAAATTGGCGGTGTTTGGCTCACTGCCGTCGGTGATCACCTGAATCGGCGCATCGGTATTTGCCCGTGCCATATTGGCGGCAAAATCCACGGGGATCACCACCAGCCCACGAATTTTCCCGGCCTGCATCTTCTGGATCAGCGCCTCACGGTTATCGCTGATGGTGGCGTCGATGTAAGGTGAGCCGGTCATTGCATGGGTGAAATCGAGCGCTTCTTCGCTCTGCTGTTCCAGTAAAATCCCCACCCGAAGCTTGCTGGAGTCGAGGTTTATCCCGTAGCCAAAGATAAACAGCAGCAGCAGGGGGATCACCACCGCAATCAGCCAGCTGCTCGGGTCGCGCACGATCTGCCGCGTCTCTTTGACGCACAGAGCGCGCACCCGGCGCCAGGAAATCGCCTTAATGCTCATGGGCATGCTCCTTATCCCAGTCGTTAATCAGGGTGATAAACGCTTGTTCCATGGTGGGATCGGGCTGCTCATCGTCGGCCGCCTGAGCTTTTAAATCGTCCGGCGTGCCGTGGGCAATCAGCTTGCCGCGATAGACCAGCCCGATGCGGTCGCAATACTCCGCTTCATCCATAAAGTGAGTCGTCACCATCACCGTGACGCCTTTCTCCACCATGCTGTTGATGTGCAGCCAGAACTCACGGCGGGTGAGGGGATCGACGCCGGAGGTCGGTTCATCGAGAAACAGAATATCCGGCTCGTGCATCAGGGAGCAGGCCAGCGCCAGCCGCTGTTTAAAGCCGAGCGGCAGTTCGTCGGTGGCGTGTGAGGCGATGTGGGTAAGACCAAAGGCATCGCTCATCCGGGCAATTTTTTCACTTTGCGCCCGCCCGCGCAGGCCGTAGACCCCGGAGAAAAAGCGCAGATTCTGCTCGACGGTCAGATTGCTGTAGAGCGAGAATTTCTGCGCCATATAGCCCAGATGCTGACGGGCTTTGCCGGAGCTGACCTTCAGATCCATATCCAGCACCAGCGCTTTACCGGAGGTGGGCACCAGCAGACCGCACATCATTTTAAAGGTGGTCGATTTCCCTGCACCGTTCGGCCCGAGCAGACCAAAAATTTCGCCGCGCTTTACGGCGAAATTGACGTTATCCGTCGCGGCGAAATCCCCGAACTTTTTGGTTAAGGATTTGGCTTCGATCACCGTCTCGCCGGGCGTACCCTCAACCGTATGAAGAATGGCCCCCAGCGGCGACTCAGAGGTGCTGGCGCCGCCAAGGAGATCGATAAACGCATCCTCAAAGCGCGGGGCGGTCTCTTCTATCTCAATTTGCGGCATGCCCTGTGCCTGGCGGATATCGTCGGCGGTGGCCTCTTTTTTGAGGATCACGCGCACCGAACGCCCCTGAATCATGCCGTCGCTCACCTGAGGACATTTCAGTACCCGCTGCAACAGTTTGCGGTTGGTCTCATCGGGGCTGTGCAGGAGAAAACAGCGCCCGGACATCTGCTGCGTCAGCGCCGTCGGCTCGCCCTGATAGAGCAGTTCGCCTTCGTTCATCAGCAGGACGTCGCGGCACTGTTCGGCCTCGTCGAGATACGAGGTGCTCCAGAGGATCAGCATTCCGTCACCGGCCAGTTCGTGGACCATCTGCCACAGCTCGCGGCGAGAAATCGGGTCCACGCCAACGCCGGGTTCGTCCAGCAATAACACTTTCGGTTCGCCGACCAGCGTGCAGGCCAGCCCCAGTTTTTGCTTCATGCCGCCGGAGAGCTTACCGGCCAGCCGGTCGGTAAATGGCCCCAGCGAGGTAAATTCCAGCAAACGGGCGAAGGTTTTTTGCCGCGTTTCGCCCGTGACGCTGCGCAGATCGGCATACAGATTAAGGTTTTCCATCACCGTCAGATCTTCGTACAGGCCAAATTTCTGCGGCATATAGCCGAGCATCGCATGCAGCTCGCTGTCGTCTTTGATCGGGTCCAGCCCGAGGACTGTGGCCGTACCTTCGTCGGGTTTCAGTAATCCGGCGAGCATCCGCATCAGCGTCGTTTTACCTGCGCCATCCGGGCCGACCAGCCCGGTGACATAGCCTTTTTGCAGGGTGCAATTAAGGGGTGCTACTGCGGGCTTATCCATGCCCGCAAAGCGTTTCACCAGATTATTGAGCTGGATAACCGCATCATTCATGTCGGTCCCCATCGTTAAATTTCACCGTGATCGGCATCCCCTGGCGCAGCGCGTCGTCGGCATCGGTCACAATAATGCGCAGGCGATAGACGAGGTCCGTGCGCAGATCCGGGGTTTCAACGGTTTTTGGCGTGAACTCGGCGGTCGGAGAGACAAACCCGACTTTACCGTGATAGGGCTTATCGGGACGCCCGTCGGTGTAAAGCAGCAGCTCGCGCCCTGGCTGGGCCTGATTCAGATTCGGTTCATCAATGTAGGCGCGCACCCACACCGGACGGGTGAGGGAGAGCGTCAGAACGGTGCTGCCCGCGCTTAACATGCTGCCTGGCTCCACGGCGCGGGTCATCAGGGTGCCGTTGGACGGGGACACCAGCGTGGTGTCGTGCAGATCCAACTGTGCCTGCGCCAGCTGTGCCTGAGCCTGTTCGAGACTGGCTTTTGCCTGGGCGATATCCTGCGGACGGTTACCGGTGCGGTACTGGCTTAATTTATCCTGGGCGGATTTCAGCGTGGCCTGGGCCTGATCGCGCGAGGAGCGGGCATTTTCCAGATCGTTTGCGGAAATGGTGCGGCTTTTCCATAACCCCTGCTGGCGGTTGTAGAAGTTCTGCGCGTAATCAAACGCGGCCTGGGCCTGTTTAACGGCGGCTGCGGCCTGCGCGACCTCTTCATCGCGATAGCCCGCCAGCATCAGATCATATTGCGCCTGAGCCACGGACACGCTGGCTTTGGCCTGCATCAGCGCATTTTCGTACGGTGCTTTGTCCAGCTGGCCCAGCGTCTGCCCGGCGGTGATGGTATCGCCTTCGTCCACCGTGAGAGATTCCAGCCGCCCTCCGACGCGGAAGCTCATATTTAGAGTGCGGATATCCACGTTGCCGTAGAGCGTAAGACCGCGATCCTGCTGGCTCTGATACCACAGCCAGCCGCCGATCGCGGCTGCCAGTACAACGACCACCGCCAGTATGGCGACGACAGGTTTTTTCATGACTCCAGGCTCCTTTGCGTTAAACCTTGCAGGATCAGGTCGAGATGACAGGTGATGACCTGACTGATCTGCGCGGATTTATCCTCATCAAATTGTGTCCAGCCCGTGCGCAGCAGGATGGTTTCCCGGCCCAGGCGAAAAGCGAGCACTTCGCCGAGTAGCGCATGGGTATGCAAAATGGTGTGTGTGTCGTTCGCATCGCGCCCGGTGTAGGCCGCAATCAGCTGCGTCAGGTGGGTGTGCATCGGGGCAATCACCTGATCGTGGACCCGCTGGTAGGCGGCGGTGGGCGAGAGCTGCTCCCGCGAAATAAACTTACTCAGATTCAGCGTATCGTCGTGGGTGAGCAGGGCGATCATATTGTTGCAGGCGTTCAGGATAAGCGCGCGGATGGCGGCGCGATCCGGCGACGGCTCGCTAAGCAGCGCGGTGGCGGCGGCAACCTGTTCGTGAAAACGGCTGCCAATGAAATCGGCGATCCACTGCGCGCACGCGAGATACAAATCTTCCTTCGAACCGAAATAGTAGGTGATGGCAGCAATGTTTTGCCCGGCCTGCGCGGCGATATCGCGGGTGGTGGCGTGCAGGCCATATTCGCCAAACTGGGCAAGTGCTGCGGCAATCAGCTGGCTTTTGGCCTGTTCACCTTTGGTGGTCGTCGGAGTTGGATTCATAGTGTCATTAAAAATTAATCAATCGATTGATTAAGATTATGTTTAAATTTTCACCTTGTCCAGTCGGGTGGAGCAATATTTTGTTGATGAATCTCGCCGGGATATTTTATGCGCCATGTCACAAAATCTGCTACACTCCGCTGCTTCGTGACATTGTGGTTTTTGTCCTACTCGTTTCGTCTTATCTCCCTGAAAACTACACCTGTGACGGTCGGGGCGGTTCGGAGTTTTTATGTCTTTTGATACCCTTGGCCTGAACCCGGAAATTCTGCGCGCTGTTGCAGAGCAGGGCTACGTTGAGCCAACCCCTATTCAGCAGCAGGCGATCCCTGCGGTGCTGGAAGGCCGTGACCTGATGGCCAGTGCCCAGACCGGCACCGGTAAAACGGCTGGCTTTACCCTGCCACTGCTGCAGCGTCTGGTTCAGAAAGAGCCTCACGCGAAGGGCCGTCGCCCGGTCCGTGCGCTGATCCTGACCCCCACCCGTGAACTCGCTGCGCAAATTGGCGAAAACGTACGGGAATACAGCCGTTACCTCGACATCCGTTCGCTGGTGGTTTTCGGTGGTGTGAGCATTAATCCACAGATGATGAAACTGCGTAGCGGCGTTGACGTTTTAGTCGCCACGCCGGGCCGTCTGCTGGATCTGGAACATCAAAACGCGGTCAAACTGGATCAGGTTGAAATCCTGGTGCTGGATGAAGCAGACCGTATGCTGGATATGGGCTTTATCCACGATATTCGTCGCGTGCTGGCGAAACTGCCTGCACGTCGTCAGAACCTGCTGTTCTCCGCGACCTTCTCCGACGAGATCAAAGGGCTGGCGGAAAAACTGCTGCGTAATCCGCTGGAAATCGAAGTGGCGCGTCGCAACACTGCTTCTGAGCAGGTGACCCAGCACGTTCACTTCGTCGACAAGAAGCGTAAGCGGGAACTGCTGTCCCAGATGATTGGCGAAGGTAACTGGCAGCAGGTGCTGGTCTTTACCCGGACCAAACACGGTGCCAACCACCTGGCGGAACAGCTGAATAAAGATGGCATTCGCAGTGCAGCCATCCACGGCAACAAGAGCCAGGGGGCGCGTACCCGTGCGCTGGCCGATTTCAAATCGGGCGACATTCGCGTTCTGGTGGCAACGGATATCGCGGCGCGTGGCCTCGATATCGAAGAGCTGCCGCACGTCGTGAACTATGAGCTGCCAAACGTTCCGGAAGATTATGTTCACCGTATTGGCCGTACTGGCCGTGCGGCGGCAACCGGTGAAGCGCTGTCTCTGGTTTGCGTCGATGAACACAAACTGCTGCATGACATCGAGCGTCTGCTGAAAAAAGAGATCCCACGTATCGCCCTCGAAGGCTATGAAGTGGATGCTTCCATCAAAGCGGAGCCGATTCAGAACGGTCGCCAGCAGCGTGGTGGCGGCGGTGGTCGTGGACAGGGCGGTGGTGGCCGAAGCCAGCAGCCGCGCCGTACAGAAGGTGGCGCACCAAAAGCGGCAGGCAAACCGCCGCGCCGCACGGGTGACGCGAAACCCGCCGGGGAAAACCCATGGCGCAGCGGGGAAGCAAAACCCGCAGGTGAAGGCCAACGCCGACGCCGCCCGCGTAAACCTGCCTCCGCGCAGTAATCTGGAAGCCCGGCTCTAACGCCGGGCTTTTCTTTTTGCGACAACCCCGCGAACGTGCCACAATAGTGGCTGTTTATACAGTATTTCAGGTTCCCCGATGGCTTTAACCGCTGCGCTCAAAGCGCAAATTGCCGCCTGGTATAAGGCGCTGCAACAGCAGATCCCCGACTTTATTCCCCGAGCCCCGCAGCGGCAGATGATTGCCGATGTGGCGAAGACGCTCGCCGGGGACGACGGGCGGCATCTGGCGATCGAAGCACCCACCGGCGTCGGGAAAACCCTTTCCTATTTAATTCCTGGCATTGCCATCGCACGCGAAGAGCAAAAAACGCTGGTGGTCAGCACCGCCAATGTGGCATTGCAGGATCAGATCTACAGCAAAGACTTACCGCTGCTGCGCAAAATTATCCCTGAGCTGCGGTTCACCGCCGCGTTTGGACGCGGGCGCTACGTGTGCCCACGCAATCTGGCGGGGCTTGCCAGTACCGAAGCGACCCAGCAGGATTTGCTGGCGTTTCTGGATGATGATCTCACCCCGAATAACAAAGCCGAGCAGGAGCTGTGCGCAACGCTGAAGGTCGATCTCGACGGCTATAAATGGGACGGTCTGCGCGATCACACGGATAAAGCCATCAGCGACGATCTGTGGCGTCGCCTGAGCACCGATAAAGCCAGCTGCCTGAATCGCAACTGCCACTACTACCGCGAATGCCCGTTCTTCGTTGCACGTCGCGAAATCCAGGAGGCGGAAGTGGTGGTGGCTAACCATGCGCTGGTGATGGCGGCGCTGGAGAGCGAATCGGTTCTTCCCGATCCGAAAAACCTGCTGCTGGTTCTTGATGAAGGACACCATCTGCCGGACGTGGCGCGCGATGCCCTGGAGATGAGCGCAGAAATTACCGCGCCGTGGTTTCGCCTGCAGCTCGATCTGTTCTGTAAGCTGATTGCCACCTGCATGGAGCAGTTCCGCCCCAAAACCACGCCGCCGCTGGCGGTGCCTGAGCGGCTGAGCGCACACTGCGAAGAGATCTACGCCCTTATCGCCTCACTCAACACGATCCTCGATCTGTATCTTCCGGCCACCCAGGAAGCGGAACATCGTTTTGCGATGGGGGAGCTGCCGGATGAGATCATGGAGATCTGCAAGCAGCTGGCGAAGCACCTGGAAAAGCTGCGCGGGCTGGCGGAGATGTTCCTCAACGATCTCAGTGAAAAAACCGGGACGCATGACGTAGTGCGCGTGCATCGCGTTTTGTTGCAGATGAATCGCGCATTGAGCATGTTTGAGAGTCAAAGCAAGCTGTGGCGGCTGGCGTCGATGGCGCAGGCCTCCGGCGCGCCGGTGACCAAATGGGCGACGCGGGAAGCTAAAGACGGGCAAATTCACCTCTTCTTCCACTGCGTGGGGATTCGCGTCAGCGATCAGCTGGAAAAGCTGATCTGGCGCAGCGTGCCGCACGTGGTGGTTACGTCTGCAACGCTACGCTCCCTCAACAGCTTTTCGCGGTTGCAGGAGATGAGCGGTCTCAAAGAGAAAGCGGGCGACCGCTTTGTCTCGCTGGATTCCCCGTTTAACCACTGCGAGCAGGGCAAACTGGTGATCCCGAAAATGCAGCATGAGCCGCTAATGGAGCATGAAGAGCAGCATATTGCCGAGATGGCCGCCTATTTCCGCGAGCAGGTCGAAAGCAGGAAATACCCCGGCATGCTGGTGCTGTTTGCCAGTAATCGCGCGATGCAGCTGTTTTTAACCTATGTCACTGACCTGCGCCTATTGCTGCTGGTGCAGGGCGATCAGCCGCGTTACCGGCTGGTGGAAACCCACCGTAAACGCATTGATAACGGCGAGCGCAGCGTGCTTATCGGCCTGCAGTCCTTTGCGGAAGGGCTGGATTTAAAGGGGGACTACCTCACGCAGGTGCATATCCATAAAATCGCATTCCCGCCCATCGACAGCCCGGTAGTGATTACTGAAGGCGAGTGGCTGAAAAGCCTCAACCGCTATCCGTTCGAGGTGCAAAGCCTGCCTGCGGCGTCATTCAACCTGATTCAGCAGGTGGGGCGACTGATTCGTAGCCACGGCTGCTGGGGCGAAATCGTCATTTATGACCGACGATTGCTGACCAAAAACTACGGCCAGCGCCTGCTCAACGCCTTACCGGTATTTCCTATCGAGCAACCCGACGTACCGGAAGTGACAAAGCGGCCTACGAGCGTGGTGGCGGCGCGGAAAAAAGCGCCGGGTGCGAGACGACGAAGTCCCGGCAGAAAATAAGCAACACTATCGTTGATGGCTTTTTCAGGGCTATAGTGTGTCAATGATGTTGCCAGGAGAAATGTCGTGGATTATCGCAAAATTATCAAAGAGGTAGGGCGCGGGAAGAATCATGCCCGCGATCTGGATCAGGAAACCGCTCGCGCGCTCTACACCCACATGCTGAACGGCGATGTGCCGGAGCTGGAGATGGGCGGCATTCTGATTGCCCTGCGCATTAAAGGCGAAGGAGAAGCGGAGATGCGCGGGTTTTATGAGGCGATGCAGGCGCAAACCTTCCGCCTGACGCCGCCTGTCGCCAAACCGATGCCGATTGTCATTCCCACCTATAACGGTGCGCGCAAACAGGCGAACCTGACGCCGCTGTTGGCGGTGCTGCTGAACAGGCTCGGGTTCCCGGTCGTTGTGCACGGCGTCAGCGCCGATCCCACGCGCGTGCTGACTGAAACCATTTTTGAATTAATGGGCATTGCGCCGACGCTTCATGCGGGACAGGCGCAGGCCAAACTCGAAAGCCATCATCCGGTCTATATTCCGGTGAGCGCGCTGTGCCCCCCTCTCGAAAAACAGCTGGATATGCGCTGGCGCATGGGCGTGCGTAACAGTGCTCATACGCTGGCGAAACTGGCGACGCCGTTTGAGGAAGATGCTGCGCTGCGCTTGTCCAGCGTCTCGCATCCGGAGTATGTCACTCGCGTGGCGGGCTTCTTCACCGATATTGGCGGTAAAGGGCTGTTGATGCACGGCACCGAAGGCGAGGCGTATGCCAATCCGCAGCGCTGCCCGCAGATAACGCTTATCGACAAGCAGGGCACGCGCGTCGTACTGGAGCGCGGTGAGGAGCCGGAAGGCGACGTCGTTCTGCCGACCGCAAAAGATGCTGAAACCACGGCCCGCTGGACCGAGCGCTGTCTGGCCGGGAGCGAACCGGTTCCGCACTCTCTGAAGCTACAGATGGCGTGCTGTTTGCTGGCGACGGGGGAGACGGATTCCGTTGAGTCTGGGCTTAAACGCGTGGCAGAGTTTTTCTAGACAAAAAAAAGCCCGTCCGGAGAGGACGGGCAAACAAAGGGTAACAACAACAGGGTCAATGAGGGTTGGAGCAACTCGCCAGAGGGTATAGCGAGCGTGGAGCATAATTCGTTGGGTTATTTGTAGATAACCGCAGTACCGCTAAGTTTGTTGTTGGTGTTAGCAGAAGTGATGGTGTAACCACTTGCACCCGCAGCAGACGCTTTCTCAGCCAGTTTTGCTTCCAGACCATCCAGCGTGGTCGCGCCTTCAGCACTCACCACACCGATTTTATTCATGTTCTGCGCCTGAGCAGAAGTCACAGATTCCGCAGCGAATGCGCCAAATGACAGAGCAGACAGGGCAACAGCGGCAACAGCATATTTGATGGTTTTCATAGTTAATCTCTCGCAGGTTATTCTGTTAAGGGGACGATGTTCCGTCGATGTGATAAGTATCACGTTTTTTTGCGAAAGATAAAATCGAAGAGAATTGACAGCATTGCTCAAAAAAATTGAATGACAAATAACTTATTGATTATTAATAAATTCAGAGCAGCGTTTTACAGTTCTTGTCGTTGCGCTTTACAGAGGGGGTAAAGAGGGCACGTTTTGCCACGCGGTCTTTAAAAAACCGTGAGCGTAAAGGTAACCGCTTACGGCTTCGTTTAAGGTAAAGAAGAGTCAACGTAGCTGGCTGTCTTTCGATCCTCTGCGATTATATCCTGAATGTGAAGTATTTTTTGAATCTTTACTCTGCTGGCATGCGATGCACAGCCTTACGCCGGGCATGGCTTTACGTCGCGCCTCGGGAATGATCTCCCCGCACTCCTCACACTCATACAGACTTTCACCCTGCGGTATCTCACCGCGAACGCGCGCGACAGCATCTTCAATTGTACTGTTGATCTGTTCGTTCACGGCATCGTCATTTGCCCAACCGGAAGCCATAGCTCTCTCCTGATGGAAGATAAACCTTCATAGAATGAATATGGGGTTGAAAAACGTACAGTCAAGACAAGCGAAAAGAGAACTGCATCTTTTTAAACAGATGCAGTTCGATGGCGGGGAGACTATTTGTAGATGGTTGCTGTGCCAAACATACGATTGTCGCCGCTGGCGGATTCCACAACGAACCCTTTAGCCCCTTCCTGGCGGGCTTTCTCAGCCAGCTTATGCTGAAGATCGTCAAGATTCGCGGCGCCGGTTGCGGAGACTGTCCCTGCAGGACGTAGCTGGCTGGTATCGCTATCGGTCGTGAGCGGCTGTACGGACCAGGCAGGAAGCGAGGCGGTTGCAAGGGCTCCGGCAACAACGATGAGTGTCAGGTATTTTTTCATAATCACATCCTCTGAGTCTGAATGACAATGGGTGATTCAGATTAAGTTTAGAAGGATACGGAGTGTGATTTAGCGCAAAAATTTGATGGTGATCTGCTTATTTTTTGAACGATATAAATTGACAAATTATTGACAGATCATAGACATACAGGTTGCTGATTTTTGACGATTTGTTGTGCCAGAAAGAGAGTTATTTACCGTTGGGTCATCAGAGGGTATCTTACGCCGCTGTGAAAAGGAGAATGCCATGACTGCCCAAAAGCCGGGATTACACCCGCGTAACCGCCATCGTAGCCGCTACGACATGAATGCCCTGTGTCAAAGCTGCCCTCAACTGCAGGAATTTATCGTGCAGACCCCAGCGGGTGAACCCTCAGTTAATTTTGCCGACCCGCTGGCGGTAAAGGCGTTGAATAAGGCGCTTTTGGCCCATTTTTATGGCGTTGCGCAGTGGGACATTCCGGAAGGTTTTCTCTGTCCACCGGTGCCGGGACGCGCGGATTATATCCACCATCTCGCCGATTTGCTGGCGGAAGGCAATGGCGGTGAGATCCCGAAACAGGCGACGGTGTTAGATATCGGAACCGGCGCGAACCTGATTTATCCGTTGATTGGCGCGCATGAGTACGGCTGGCGTTTTACGGGCAGCGAAACGGGGCCGGAAGCCTTTGCCAGCGCCCAGGCGATCATCAATTGTAACGAGGGCTTAACCCGCGCCATCCGTTTGCGTCGCCAGAAAGATGCCTCCATGATTTTCAACGGCATCATTCATAAGAATGAAAACTACGATGCCACAATGTGTAATCCGCCGTTCCACGATTCGGCAGCCACCGCCCGCGCCGGTAGCGAGCGCAAGCGCCGCAATCTCGGCCAGGCGGAAGAGGGTGCGCTTAACTTCGGCGGCCAGCAGCACGAGCTGTGGTGCGAAGGGGGCGAAGTGGCCTTTATCGAGAAAATGATCGCCGAAAGTAAGCAGTTTGGCCGTCAGGTTAAATGGTTCACGACGCTGGTCTCTCGCGGCGATAACCTGCCGCCGCTCTACCGTGCACTGACTGACGTCGGTGCGGTGAAAGTGGTGAAAAAAGAGATGGCCCAGGGACAGAAGCAGAGCCGCTTTATCGCCTGGTCCTTTATGGATGATGCGAAACGCCGCCGACCCTTCTGATGCCTGTTGCCCGGTGGCGCTTGGCTGACCGGGCCTACAGGGTTGGCTCCTGCGGCGGCGGTGGTGACACCGGTGCGGGGAGCACCTGGTAGGTTTGCACCGGCGGTCGCACGTCGGCGATATCGAAGTGTTTCTTCACCATGCTGTCGAGGGCAAACCGCACCGTCCACTGCTTGAGTGGCTGGGTGGTGAACGAAACGCGCAGGGTAAAGGCGGTATTCGTCAGCCCGACAATCCCGGCAAACGACGGCTCACCGATCACCAGCCCGCGAATGTCTTCCATCTCCATAAGCTCTTCAACCGCCGATTTCAGCGCCTGCTTCGCTTTATCCGCATCCTCATGCCGATCCACGTCGTAATTGGCCACCACCGAACCGATACCGCGCACAAAGTTGGCGAAGGTGGTAATCGATGACCACGGAATGATGTGGTACGCGCCGGTGTCCTGGCGCACGCCGACGGAACGAATCGACATCCGCTCGACGGTGCCGGTTAACGGCCCAATCGTGACCAGATCGCCCGTATTCATCCCGTTCTCAAACTGAATAAAGATCCCGGTAATAATATCTTTCACCAGGGTTTGCGACCCGAAGGAGATCGCCAGACCCAGCGCACCGGCACCTGCCAGCAGCGGAGCGATATTCACGCCGATTTCTGACAGCACAATCATGATGGTAATGGTACTGATGATCACCGCCAGCGCATTGCGAAACAGGGTCAACAGCGTGCGTGCGCGAGCGCTGGGGAGCGGGCGGCCGTGAATATCGGACACCAGCCGGTTTTCAATCAGGCTGGCGAGCAGCGTCCAGCCGATAGCCGAGAAGAACAGAATCAGCGCGATGCGAATTAAAATATCCACGGTTTTTTCGCCCGCGCCGTTGTGCATCCAGTTCCAGAAATCAAACAGACTCCAGGCGCTGAGCAGAAGCATCACGGCGATGCAGACGGTCAGGATACGCGCCACTTTCAGGGAGGCGGAGATCCAGCCATTCACCCGTTTTTGCAGTTCGGGATAATTTCGCTGTACCTGCGGGGACAGGGTGATGGTTTTTGAAATCCAGCGTGAAAGCAGGCCGGAGACAAAGGCCGCGATGCCGATAATCGCCAGACTGTGGAAAGTGGCGCCCATCATAAATTTCAGGCTATTACCCGGATCGAACAGGGAGAAGAAGCACAGCACGATAAAATAGGCGCTCGCCAGCCAGTGCCACACCAGCGCGAACGCGCGGATAAACAGGCTAAAGAATGAGAGCGAGCGGTCTGCCAGATGCAAAAGCCCGTTGGTAATCGCCTTTTTATTATGAAAAATCAGGTACAGCGCCCAGACGGTAATCCCGAGCATAATCAGCACGTTTGCCAGGGCGCCAATTTGCACGTTGACCTGATTCGAGATAATGGGCACCGCGACCAGCAGGCCGTAGCCAATCAGACCGCTTAGGATGCTCAGGCGTAGCGCCCAGTATTTGGCGCTTTCGTCATTGACGGTGAACGGGCGTAAATCCGGCACGCGCGGGCTAAATATCAGGCGTAACAGAGCTTTAAAGAACTCGATCAGGGCGAAGGCATTGAGGAACAGGCTTTGCTGGAAGGCGATGGTTTGACTTCCGGCATTAAGGTTATCGCTCAGCACCTGGCCCACAAACAGCGTCAGGGCCAGAATCAGTAAATCAATGACGAACGCGCCTGCAATCATGAGCGGCAAGTGAAGCCAGCTGCTTTTCTCACGATTTTTTCTGCGTCCCCACTCTCCCATTTTGCGGTACAGCGGCCACGCGCACAGCCGCGCCAGCCAGTAAAAAGCGAAGATCGCCCCGGCCAGCATCAGGAAGTGGCTGGCGGCGTTGCTGAAAGTTTGTGGATTAAAGGGTTTGTGCGGGGAGCCAATCAGGTTGCGGTAGAGCTGTGCGAAGCGGGCGGAGAGGGCTTCGCCGTAGTGCCGGCTGACGTCAGTCACATTCTCCAGCACGGTTTTTTCGCTTGTCACTTCAGGTGGCGTAATGCTGGGGACCGGCTCCTGCGGCGGCGTTTTCGCGACGGTGCGCAGCTGGTCGATCAGTTCTTTGCGCGAGGTGTCATTCTCCAGCACGTCGGCCAGCGCGCCATAGGCAGCTTTCTTTTGCTCAACATCCGGCTCCGCAGCAGGCGTGCTCGACTGAGAGGCAGACGCGCCTGAGGTAACGCCCGGGAGGGTGACAGCCTGAGCGGGTGCACCGAACAGGCAAAGCAAAAGCAGCAGGATCCACGGCACGGCTTCCTCCGATGAAGAAAATGTTCAGCAAAATGATAAGTATAGATGGCAGGTGGGGCAGAGAAGTTTTTGGGAACAATCCGGCATAAAAAAGCCGGGCGACAGAGCGGCCCGGCTGGTGTGAAGCAACGGCGATGATTACGACACGTGCTGCAAGAATTCCTGCAGGCGCTGGCTAGGCGGGTTAGCAATCAGCTCTTGCGGATTACCGTCTTCCGCAATACGCCCTTTATCAATGAAAATCAGCCGGGATGCCACTTTCTCGGCAAAGCCGATTTCGTGGGTCACGATGACCATCGTCATCCCTTCTTCCGCCAGATCCTGCATAACCTTCAATACTTCGTGACGCAGTTCCGGGTCGAGCGCGGAGGTTGGCTCATCGAACAGCATCATTTTCGGTTTCACTGCCAGCGCACGGGCGATAGCCACACGCTGCTGCTGGCCGCCGGAAAGCTCGGACGGATAGTGGTGAGCACGCTCGGCAAGGCCGACTTTCGCCAGCAGTTCTTTTGCCAGCTTTTCAGCCGCCGCTTTATTGGCACCGCGCACGCGCTGTGGACCAAACATCACGTTTTCCAGCGCCGTCAGGTGTGGGAACAGGTAGAACTGCTGGAACACCATACCCGCTTCCTGGCGAATCAGACGCTCGTCCACTTTCGGGTCGTTGACCTTCAGGCCATCAACGATCAGATCGCCGCTGGTGATCTCTTCAAGCTTGTTGATGCAGCGCAGCAGCGTCGATTTACCGGAACCTGACGGCCCGATAATGACGACAACTTCGCCCTGTTTGATATCCAGATCGATGTTATGCAGCACCTGGGTTGGACCAAAATGCTTGGAGACGTTTTTAAATTCAATCACAGGATTTTCATCCTTCTTTCAAGGCGACGCAGAACAAAGCTCAGCAGTAGCGTAATAATCAGATAAACAACGGCCACGGCACTCCAGATTTCCAGTGCGCGGAAGTTACCGGCAATGATCTCCTGGCCCTGACGGGTCAACTCGGCCACGCCAATTACGATAAACAGCGAGGTGTCTTTAATACTGATGATCCACTGGTTACCGAGCGGCGGCAGCATACGGCGCAGCGCCAGCGGCAGGATCACGTGGCGAATGGTTTCGCGGCGAGACAGCCCCAGTGCCAGACCCGCTTCGCTAAAGCCTTTATGAATCGACAGTACCGCGCCGCGCGTGATTTCCGCGATGTAGGCGCCGGAGTTGATCATAATGGTCACCACGGCGGCGCTGAACGGATCAATGCGCAGATCGGTGAAAGCCATTGGCAGGGCGAAGTAGATAAACATGACCTGGACGACGATAGGCGTTCCGCGGATCACTTCGATGAAAACCAGTGCGATGTGGTTTGCAATCCAGCCGCCGTAGGTGCGAGCGAAACCAGCCACGAGGCCGATAAACAACCCGCCAACCAGACCGAGGACCGAAATCCACAGGGTCATTTTGGCGCCTTCAAGCAAGAGAGGAATGGCAGGCCAGATGGCGCTCCAGTCAAACTGCATGATAATTTCCTGTTACCGTGGTTCTAAAAAGCAGGGGCGAAAGGTCGCCCCCGAGCGTACTTCTTCTTTTAAGAATAATTATTTTGGCTCAGTGCCGAACCATTTTTTGTAGATTTCGTTGTAGGTGCCGTTCTCACGCAGGGTTTTCAGCGCGCCGTTCACTTTGGTACGCAGATCGTCGCTGCCTTTCGGGAAGGCGATACCGTACTGCTGTGCTTCTAAAGACTCGCCAACCGCTTTGAATTTGCCGTTGCCCGCAGTTTTGATGAAGTACAGGATGTTTGGTGTGTCGTGCAGTACCGCGTCAGCGCGGTTGGTGCCCAGTTCCATGTAAGCGTTATCGATGTTCGGGAACTGACGCAGGTCTTTGGATTTGATGTTGGCTTTCGCGTAATCAACAGAGCCGGTGCCGCTTTTCACTGCAACCACTTTGCCGTCGAGATCTTTTACGCTTTTCACGTCGTTGTTATCAGCCTTAACCATCACCAGCAGGCCGCTTTTGTAGTAGCCGTCAGAGAAGTCGATCGCTTTTTTACGTGCGTCAGTGATGGTGATACCTGCCAGCGCAACGTCAACGTTTTTGGTTTGCAGTGCAGGGACGATACCGCTGAAGTCCATTGGCTTCAGGGTGTAATCAAGTTTAAGTTCCTTCGCGATAGCTGCCCACAGATCGACGTCAAAACCAACATACTGATCGCCCTGTTTGAATTCAAAGGGGACGAAGGCGGTGTCGGTTGCGACGATGAGTTTTTTATCTGCAGCGTGAGAGGACACGGCAAAAGCCAGGGTAAGTGCAGCCAGTGAAACTTTTAATACAGACTTCATAGCATTTCCTTTTATATCCACGGGGCGATCCCCTGCGAGAACAAACGGCTACATGAAAAAATCGTGCCAACATTGCAACTCATTGTTTTGCAAAGAGGATGATGTCAAGTGTTGCACGGTAAACGGTGCAAACCGCTTTTGTTGCACCAAAATGGAGCGCTGTTTTGGTGCAGTCGGGTTTGCTTAGCCGACGGGTGGCTATTAAGCGCAGATAACGGCGATAAAACAATCTTTCGTTAACGATTTTGTGAGGTGATTATTACAACTAATTTACTTTTGCAGAAAGGGAGAGCAAAAGTGTGCACCATAAACGTGCAAAACCCCCGCCGGGCGGCGAGGGTTTTATAGATAATTCGTATGGATTATTCGATGTTAGATTCGATAAACCACAGGAATTGATCCAGGTCGCGAGAAGCCGCGGTTAAGATATCTGCGGTGTCTTCGTCTTTGGTTTCGCCAATCGCTTTACGTACATCGTTCGCGACGATAGCGTAACGGTCAGCCAGCTCTTTCAGGTGATCCTGAACGGTGTGGATATCCAGCGGGTAGCTTTTCAGTGGCGTTTTGCTGTTAATCACCTGAGTGGTACCCAGGGCAACACCGCCCAGCTGCACGGCACGTTCAGCCATGGTGTCCAGGTGGGTCACTAACGCAGTCCGGAATCCATCCAGCATTTCATGAACGGCGATAAAGTTGGCGCCGCGCATATTCCAGTGGGCCTGTTTAGTGATCAACGACAGGTCAATGAACTGGATCACCTGGCGATTCAGCAGCTCAATCGTTGCTTTCTTATCGCTATCCGAGACATCGTTACGGGTATAAAGCAGATTAGACGCTTTCGTTTTAACCAGTTTAGCGGTACTCATAATCTCATATCCTCTTGATGTTTTATGTTCCAGGTAATTACCGGAAATAAGTATAGCACCGCTTTTATATTCTGCCGGGATGGCTGTGCCTATCGGTTTAATAGTGAAAGGAAAGGGGGTTGTATAACTCGTTGATATAAAATGATTATGATTTATTTTATGCGGATGAGTCTTAATTACGCCCTCGTTTCATGGGCGACAGAGTATATTTCACCGTGATGACAAAATATGTAAGAAAATAAAACCAGGGGTAAGTTGGCCTCTATTCTGCATGGCTATAAAAACATGCAGAACAGGGAGCATTAATTGACGTCGATTTTCTTGATTTTGGTTTCAGGCCGCATGGTGAGCGTCGATCCCATTGACGCGGCAATAATCGAGCATAGCGCCAGCGTCTGAGTGAAGGTCAGGCTTTCTCCCAGGAAAACCATCCCCGACAGGGCGGCGAGCGCCGGTTCCATGCTCATCAGCGTGCCGAAAATGCGGGTTGGCAGGCGCGTCAGGGCAATCATTTCGAGCGAGTAGGGCAACGCGGTGGAGAGAACGGCGACCGCAAGACCTATCGGCAGAATGGACCACTGCCAGATGGATTCCGTTGCTTGCGCCATCCCAATCGGCACAAAGATGATCGCAGCGATGAGCGAGCCGAGCGCGACGGTGGCAGGGCCATGCTCTTCACCTGCACGCTGCCCGGTGAGTATATAGACCGCCCAGCAGGCTCCCGCACCGAGAGCCAGTGCGGCACCGGTTAAATCCACATGAGAGATGTTCTGCCCCAGCGGCAGCAGGAACCACAGGCCCAGCACGGCCAGCACCACCCAGACAAAATCGACGGGGCGACGGGAAGAGAAGAGCGCCACGGCCAGCGGGCCGGTGAACTCCAGCGCTACCGCGATGCCCAGCGGTACGGTCTGGATTGACAAATAGAACAGATAGTTCATTCCGCCGAGGGACAGTCCGTAAAAGAGCAGCGGCAGGCGTTGCTCTTTTTTAAATCTCAGCCGCCAGGGTTTGAAGATCACCACCAGAATTAAGGTACCCAGCGCAATACGCAGCGCCGTGACGCCAGGGGCACCCACCAGTGGGAAAAGGGATTTTGCCAGTGATGCACCACTCTGAATGGACAGCATAGCGATGAGTATTACAACGATGGGCAACCAGACTGGCGCCTTGCGAGACATCCCAGGCATCCTTTCTCCTGTCAATTTATGTCAAAGGGAGTAAAGGTCGCAGTGTAATTGAAATAATCAGGCAGCGGTTGAGACTTCGTTGAAAAAAAATGCCGCGAAATCCGTAGAATGAGCCACTATTGATGGATTAATAAGCTAACAGATTAGGATTAATCTGGATGAATGTAATGGCGTTGACGCGCAAAATCAGCGTATAAATGTGGAAATTCAGTGTTTTTTGAACAAGATAGCTGACCTTTGAAATGTTCTGTTACATCAAAGGATCGGTTAGACAACACGAATCACAAAGAGTTTCACAAGATTTTTTGATATATTTAAAACTTACGGATTTACTTGAAGCACATTTGAGGTGGTTATGAAAAAAATTGCATGTCTTTCAGCACTGGCCGCTGTTCTGGCTGTTTCCGCAGGTACCGCTGTAGCTGCTACTTCCACTGTTACCGGTGGTTACGCTCAGAGCGATATGCAGGGCGTAGTAAACAAAGCTAACGGCTTCAACCTGAAGTACCGCTACGAGCAGGACAACAATCCGCTGGGCGTGATCGGTTCTTTCACTTACACCGAGAAAGATCGTTCTGAAGATGGCGCTTATAACAAAGCTCAGTACTACGGTGTTACCGCTGGTCCTGCTTTCCGCCTGAATGACTGGGCAAGCATCTACGGTGTTGTAGGTGTTGGCTACGGTAAATTCCAGCAGACTGAAAACGAAAGTCTGAACCGCACTGCTTCTACCAGCGACTACGGTTTCTCCTACGGCGCAGGTATGCAGTTCAACCCAATCGAAAACGTTGCTCTGGACTTCTCCTATGAGCAGAGCCGCATCCGCAACGTTGACGTTGGCACCTGGATCGCAGGCGTGGGTTACCGCTTCTAATCACTTCGGTGAGCCAGTAAAAAATCCGCCCAATGTGGCGGATTTTTTTTTACCCTCTTCCAGTGGAAGAGGGTGCCAGACCGACGTCAGCTTACCTGCTTTTCACCTCGAAAACATCCGTACCCAGATGGGTATACTCCACTTTCTGTAACTTGAAGTTGGTAATATACACCGGCGGCGCTTTCTTGTTTGAAATGAACGAATAGCTGTTGGCGATCTCTTTTGCCGAAATCCCCGTCCATTGTGAGAAGAATTTCAGGAAATCATTGGCTGAACGACGCGCTTTGATGATGCGGTGAGTTTTGTCATCGCTGGAGAGCACCATAAACGGCACCTGGAAGTTCTGCTGGAACTTATCGTCATGGGCCAGATACTGCACCTCTTTGCCGCGCTCTTTAAACGCCAGACCGTGATCAGAGAAGTAGACCATCGAGAAACTGTCGCCTGTGTTGCGCAGCTGGGTATAGAGTTTACTCAGCAGGTCGTCGGTTTGCGTCATGGTGTAGAGGTAGCACGACGTCTCTTTCGACTGCACGAATTCCGCGTATTTCCCCTGAGTACGATCGCACGCCTGCGGATGCGAGCCCATCAGATGCAGAACGATCAGCTGTGGCTGGGTGCGCTGGCTGGCGAAGACCTGCGACGTCATCTTCAGTAAGGCTTCGTCTTTGGTATTCTTATCGGCCTCAAAATCTCCGCTCTTCAGGAACTGCGCTTCATCCGCACGTTTGGCAATGCTGGCGATGGCCGTGTCGTATTCACCGATCTGCCCCTGATTGGAGAACCACCAGGTCTGGAAACCGGCGCGGTTGGCCAGAGTCACGAAGTTATCCTGATACTGCGGTTTGCCATCGACCACACGGCTGAGCGTCAAGCCGAGCGATTTCTGCGTCGAGCCGCTTGCGGCGACATAATCGGTAAACAGCGTGCCGTTTACTGAGCTGGCAAACGGTGTGTTATCCCAGTGCCCGCCGAATGCGCCCAGCGCATCGCGGCGCGCGCTCTCGCCAATCACCACCACGTAGGTGTGATATTTCGGTTTGACCGCCAGCACGTTCCAGGTGTCTTTCATATTCGACAGCTCCGCCATACGCGTCTGCTCGTCGAGCACTTCTTTATTGTTCACCACAATATCTTTGACGAAGCGGAAAACCGGATAGCCGGTGTCTTTTAGCTTGAACACGCCACCCCACGCCAGGTTTTGCACCGGCGCGACAAAAAAGGTCGCCACGCCGATAACCAGGCACAGGTTTTCAATCATGCTCCACGGTTTTTTCTCCTGCGGCTTGCGGCGAACGGCAATCACCCCAAGGGCAAAAATAAACAGGCCGATGACGTAGCTGTACCACGGGAAGATCGTCAGGATCTCCGTGGACTCTTCCATATTGGTGGAGTGCAGCGCCAGCAGGGTATTGAAATTGGGGGCGCCATACGCCTGACCAAACGGGTAGTACATCGCCGCGACGACCGAACAGATCCCGACCACCACTTTTTGCGCACGCGGCGCGCTGCGCCACATCAAATGGAGCAGACAGGTAAAAGCGACGGCGTAGAGCAGGCTAAAGGGATAGCCCAGCGCAAAGTTAATGAGCAGCGATTGCAGAAAGTAGAATCCCGTCCACGGGCTTAAGGCCCGACTGCGGGTAATAAATGTTTCTTTCAGGGTTAAATTCATAGGTCACTATCATGAAAACGCCATGTGCTCACCCTGGCGTCGAGGGTCAAAGCCTGCCTGACAGTGCGTGGAGAGGGAATGAGGGTCCGCTTCAGCGAGCCGCAAATGGTGCAGGGCTGCAAGAAGATAGAGCCAGTCGGCATTCAGGTCAACAGTTGCTAAGAAGATGTTTTGCGAGAGGGATTACAAATCCGTAAAAAAGATCGGGAATTGAGGGCTAACAGGGCAGTTTGCGCGGAAAGTGTGACGGAAAAATGAAGCGGCGTACCGCGACGCCGCTTAGTGGGACGGTTTATCGTTTTGCTCTGATTTACCGTTAAACATATCGCACAGCATGTTCAACAGCATCAAGCGTACTTTAAAGGGAGAGTGGCTAAACACTTTAATACACCTCTTGAATTCGTTCATGTGACCTCCTGATTTCTGATCCCTTCGATCCGTGAAGGGTGACTGCATTACATACAGATATAGCACAGGCTATATTGTATAGCTATGGCTAATTCGTTAATTTTTTGTGCTTGTAGAGGGATCGTTTACACTGTGCGCTCAAGATATATGACGCCAGGGGCGTCACCCACTGAGGAAGGACAATGAACCGTCGCGCAGGTAAGCCCATTACAAAAAAAAAGACGCAACTGGTGAATGTTGAAGAGCATGTTGAAGGGTTTCGTCAGGTGCGTGAGGCGCACCGTCGCGAGCTGATTGATGACTACGTCGAGCTGATTTCCGATCTCTTTCGTGAGGTCGGTGAAGCGCGTCAGGTGGACATGGCTGCGAGGCTGGGGGTGTCACAGCCTACGGTTGCCAAAATGTTAAAACGTCTGGCCTCGGTTGGGCTGATCGAAATGATCCCGTGGCGCGGCGTGTTTCTGACGCCAGAAGGGGAGAAACTGGCTCAGGAGAGCCGGGAGCGCCATCAGATCGTTGAAAACTTTTTACTGGTGCTCGGCGTGAGCGAAGATACTGCCCGCCGCGATTCGGAAGGGATTGAACACCACGTCAGCGAAGAAACGCTGGAGAAATTCCGCGAGTTCACACGTAAATTTGGGTCCCCTGCTGAATGAGCATTCCTGGACTGCGGGCACTCGCCCGCGATCGCTTTTTCCATCTTCTGTTATTGATTGGCCTTGGGCTGAGCTTTTTCGTTCCCTTTGCGCCTGCGTCCTGGCCGGCGGCTATCGACTGGCACACCATTATTACCCTGAGTGGGCTGATGATGTTGACCAAAGGGGTGGAGCAGAGCGGCTACTTTGACGTCATCGGGCGCAAAATGGTGCGCCGCTTTGCCACCGAGCGCAAACTGTCGCTGTTTATGGTGCTGGCGGCGGCGCTGCTGTCGACGTTTCTGACTAACGATGTGGCGCTGTTTATTGTCGTGCCGCTGACCCTGACGTTACGCAAGCTGTGCGAGATCCCGGTTAACCGGCTGATCATCTTTGAAGCGCTGGCGGTTAACGCCGGATCGTTACTGACGCCGATTGGCAATCCGCAGAACATTTTGCTGTGGGGACGTTCCGGATTGTCCTTTGCGGCCTTCACCTGGCAAATGGCGCCTCTCGCGCTGATGATGATGCTCTCTCTGCTGGTGGTCTGCTGGTTTGCTTTTCCGGCGAAACCGCTTCGCTATCACAGTGGCACCCAGGCCTCCCCGTGGAATGCGCGGCTGGTGTGGGGCTGCCTCGCCCTGTACATCATTTTCCTGACGGCCCTCGAACTTAAATATGCCCTCTGGGGCGCACTGCTGGTGGCGGGCGGCTTCCTGCTGCTGGCTCGGCGGGTGCTGATCAGCGTCGACTGGACGCTGCTGCTGGTCTTTATGGCGATGTTTATCGATGTGCATCTGCTGATCCAGCTGCCGATATTGCAGGGCGCGTTGCACAGCGTGAGCGGACTCTCGCCGCTCGGCCTGTGGCTGACGGCCATCGGGTTGTCGCAATTTATCAGCAATGTTCCCTCGACCATTCTGCTCATCAACTACGTACCGCCAACGATGCTGCTGGCATGGGCTGTTAACGTTGGCGGTTTCGGCCTGCTGCCGGGATCGCTCGCCAATCTGATTGCGCTGCGTATGGCAAATAACCGCCGGATCTGGTGGCGATTCCACCTGTGGTCCCTGCCAATGCTGGTGTGGGCGGCCGCGGTCGGTTTCGGATTATTCCTTCTCATATAGTGCGCTAATTGTCAGCTTTTCCTGGCAAATGTATAGCAACGTCCTAACTTTAGTGAACGGCATAACTGTGATGCCGTTCACTGACAGGAACGTTGTTGGCATATGGCAGAGACAAACGAAAACGCTGAACAAAACGAAAGCGCAAATCAAAACGAAAAAAGCGAGCGCAAACGCCCGGGTAAAAAGCCCCTCATTATCCTTGGGATAGTGGTGGTCATCATGGTTATCGTGGCGCTGGTGTGGTGGCTTCTGACCCGAAATGAAGAGACCACCGACGATGCGTTTACCGATGCAGACGTGGTGACTATTGCCCCGAAAGCGGCGGGCTACGTTACCGAACTGCGCGTGCGTGATAATCAGCGGGTGAAAAAGGGCGATCTGCTGGTCGTTATCGATCCGCGTGATACCACCGCTCAGCGCGATCAGGCGCAGGCGCAGTTAGGGCTGGCCGTGGCGCAGTTGCACCAGGCACAGGCTCAGCTGGCACTCTCAAAAGTGCAATATCCGGCCCAGCGGGACGAAGCGAAAGCGCAGGTGCTGAAAGCGCAGGCGGATATGGCGAATGCGCAGGCTGAATACCGCCGTCAGCGCGGTGTCGATCCGCGCGCCACCACGCAACAAAGCATTGATTCTGCGAACGCCCAGCTGCGCAGCGCTCAGGCCGGTCTGGCCAGCGCCCAGGCACAGCTGGAAGTGGCGGAGCAGGTACAGCTCCAGATCCGCCAGCAGGAAACTAACGTCGAAGCGCGTGAACGCCAGGTCGATCAGGCGAAAGCTCAGCTCGAAACCGCCACGCTGAATCTCTCTTACACCGAAGTGCGCGCCCCGTTTGATGGGTTTGTCACCAAACGTAACGTCCAGCCGGGTACCCTGGTGCAGGCTGGAACAGCGCTCTTTTCGCTGGTCTCACCTGATATCTGGGTGGTGGCGAACTTCAAAGAGTCGCAGCTTGAGCGTATGCGTCCGGGCAATAAAGTGGCGATCACGGTGGATGCCTGGCCGGATATGAAGCTGGAAGGGCACATCGACAGTATTCAGCAGGGGAGCGGTGCGCGTTTCTCGGCCTTCCCGGCGGAAAACGCTACCGGCAACTTTGTGAAAATCGTGCAGCGCGTCCCGGTGAAAATCGTGATCGACAAAGGACTGGACCCGAACATGCCTCTGCCGCTGGGCCTTTCCGTTGAGCCGAAGGTCACGCTGGAATGACGGATCACAGCCACGACAACTGGCGGCCCGCCAGTAATCCCTGGGCGGTGGCGATTGTGGTCACGCTCGCGGTGTTTATGGAGATCCTTGATACCACCATCGTTAACGTGGCGCTGCCGCACGTGGCAGGCTCGCTCTCGGCAAGCTACGACGAGTCGACCTGGGTGCTCACCAGCTATCTGGTTGCCAACGGTATTGTGCTGCCCATCTCCGCGTTTCTGAGCCGGGTGTTTGGGCGCAAGCAGTTCTTCCTGATCTGTATCGTGATGTTCACCATCTGCTCCTTTCTGTGCGGTATCGCGACGGAGCTGTGGCAAATCATTCTGTTTCGCATCATGCAGGGCTTTTTTGGTGGCGGCCTTCAGCCGACGCAGCAGTCGGTGCTGCTCGATTACTTCAAACCCGAGGATCGCGGCAAAGCCTTTGGCCTGTCGTCGATTGCGATCATCGTCGCCCCGGTACTGGGGCCGACGCTCGGCGGCTGGATCACTGATAACTACTCCTGGCGCTGGGTCTTTTTTATCAATATTCCCGTTGGGATCGTGACGGTACTGGCGATTTATCAACTGCTGGAAGATCCACCCTGGGAGCGTAAATCCGAAGAGAAACTGAGTATCGACTGGACCGGGATTGGCCTTATCGCTCTGGGCCTCGGCTGCCTGCAGGTGATGCTCGATCGTGGCGAAGATGACGACTGGTTCTATTCAAACTTTATCCGCACCTTTGCGGTACTGACGCTTATTGGCATCATCGGCGCGATTTACTGGCTCCTGTATGCCAAAAAACCGGTGGTCGATCTGCGCTGCATGAAGGACAAAAACTTTGCCGTTGCCAGCCTCTTAATGGCCGGAATGGCGATGATTTTGTACGGCAGTTCGGTTGTGATCCCACAGCTTGCCCAGCAGGATTTGGGTTACACCGCTACCTGGTCGGGGATGGTGCTCTCGCCCGGTGCGGTGCTGATTGTCCTGACCATTCCGCTGGTGTTAAAGCTGATGCCCGTCGTGCAGACGCGCTGGATCATCGCCTTTGGTTTTGCCTGTCTCGCGGTGTCGTTCTTCTGGTCACGCACCCTGACGCCGGATATCGATTTCGAAACCCTGGTGCTGTTTCGTAGCGCCCAGTCGTTCGGGCTGGGGTTCCTGTTTGTTCCGCTCACCACCATTGCGTTTATTTCGATACCGAGGCGGCTTAACGCTGACGCCGCCGCGCTGTTCACCATGTTCCGTAACGTCGCGGGTTCGATTGGGATCTCGCTTTCCACCGCCGCAATCACGGAGCGTGCGCAGACGCACAGCGCGCATCTGGCCTATCACGCGTCGCCCTTTAATGAGCAGTTCCAGCTGGCGCTGCGGGAGTCGGCACAGGCAATCCAGAACTTCACCACTCAGGTCGGCAATCCGCTGGATATCGCCACCGGACGCATGTACCAGACCATGATTGAACAGTCGCGCTTCCTGGCCTACGTGGACGTTTTCACGATCCTGAGCGCGGTGGCGCTAATACTGATCCCGTTTTGTTTGTTGCTCTCGCCGGTGAAAAGCGAGGGGAGTGCAGGAGCACATTGATGATGTACAGACGTTTATCCCCCCTGTTTTTAATGCTGCTGTTAGCGGGGTGCGCCGTAGGGCCTGATTACCAGCCGCCCGCACCGCAGACGCCTACGACATGGAACGATCCTGGCGATGCGAGCGTGAAGTCACAAACGCAGAGCAGTGCGGTAAACCCGCGCTGGTGGAAAACGTTTGGCTCCGCGCAGCTCGACAGCCTGGTTGAGCGGGCGATTGCCGGAAACCTCTCGCTGCAGCAAACCGTCCTGCGCATCGCCGGTGCCCGCGAACAGATAAACCAGGCGGGCGGAGCGTTTTATCCCTCGGTAAACGGTAATCTGCAGGCGACCCGCCAGCAGCTGGGGCTGGAGGGGGAGCTAAAATCGCATGGCGTTTACGATCAGCTGGATGACGTTGATCCCGATCTGAAAGGGGCGCTGGGGCCGCTCACCCAGCCGATAAATCTCTATCAGGGAAGTTTTGATGCCCAATGGGAACTCGATCTGTGGGGCAAAGTGCGCCGTCAGGTGGAAGGTGCCGAAGCCCAGCAGCGTGCGGCTATCGAACAGCGCAACGACGCCCTGGTTTCACTGGAAGCGGAAGTGGCGCGGGCCTGGCTGCAACTGCGCGGGGCGCAAAGCGTGATGGCGACGCTCAATACGCAAATTGAGAGCGCACAGCAAACGCTCGATCTGACCGAAAGCCGCCAGCTCGGCGGTCTGTCACCGCAGATGGACGTGGAGAACGCACGCGCGCAGCTGGGCAATCTTGAAGCGCAACTGCCGCAATATCAGGCCCAGGAGCGTCAGGCGATGAACGGTCTGGCGATTCTGCTGGGTAAACCGCCGGGTGCGCTGGACAGCGAGCTGCGTTCCGTTCAGCCGCTGCCCGCATTGCCAGACATTGTGCCGACAGGTATTCCGTCGACGCTCGCCCGTCGCCGCCCGGACGTGCGCGAGGCGGAAGCCAATCTTCACGCCGCGACGGCGCAAATTGGTGTCTCCGTCGCCGAGCTGTTCCCGAGCGTGTCGCTTTCCGGCCAGTTTGGCCTGCGCAACAGTGAAACCAACTGGCTCACCGACTGGAGCAGCCATTTCTATAGCGTCGGTCCGCAGGTGTCGATCCCGATTTTCCAGGGCGGGCGGTTAGTTTCGAGCGTCAAAGTGGCGCGCGCGCAGCAGGGCGCCGCTGTGCTCGACTATCGCCAGACGGTGCTCACCGCGCTCGGCGATGTGGAAAACGCGCTGGTGAGCTATCGCACCGACCAGCAGCGGGAAGCGGGCTTAGGCAAAACCATCGACGCACTGCAAAACGCGTTCGATCTGGCGAGCGACAGCTATCGTCAGGGGATCGCCAGCTTTATCGACGTGCTGGATGCTCAGCGCCAGCTGGCTCAGGCGCAGCAGCAGCGCGCGCAGTCGCAGGTGCAGAGTGCTCTCGATCTGGTGGCACTCTACAAGGCCCTCGGCGGAGGCTGGGAGCCGTATCAGCAGGTAAATTTGCCGGACTATTCGGTGTTTGGCGACGCCCCGCGCGGATAACGTTCAGAGGATTGGGCAAGAAACAAACAGGAACGCCACATTCGCGTTTTGCAGGCGCGGGGTATAACTGTCCGGCACCCATCAAACGAACATTGTGAGGAACGTCATATGCGTTATCAAAAACTGGGCAATACCGGTCTGTTTGTTTCTGAGCTTTGCCTTGGCACCATGACCTTCGGCGGGGAAGGTGGCATGTGGGGAAAAATCGGCCAGCTTCAGCAGAGCGATGCGGAAAAACTGGTTGGCCGTGCGCTGGATGCCGGAATTAACTTTATCGACACTGCGAACGTCTATTCAGAAGGGCGCTCGGAGGAGATTACCGGCCAGGCGCTGAAAAACCTCAAAATCCCGCGTGAAAACGTCGTTGTCGCCACCAAAGTGTTCGGTGAAACCGGCACCGCAGGCGTCAACTCACGCGGCAGTTCGCGTTATCACATCATCAGCAGCGTTAAAGAGAGCCTGCGCCGTATGCAGCTCGATCATATCGATCTCTATCAACTGCACGGTTTCGATCCGGCAACGCCGATCGAAGAGACGCTCTATGCCCTCGATAATCTGGTGCAGCACGGCCATGTGCGCTACATCGGTGTCTCTAACTGGGCGGCATGGCAGATTGCGAAAGCGCTGGGGATCTCCGAGCGTCTCGGGCTGGCGCGTTTTGCCTCGCTACAGGCGTACTACACCATTGCCGGGCGCGATCTGGAACGTGAACTGGTGCCGATGCTGCAAAGCGAAGGCGTCGGTCTGATGGTCTGGAGCCCGCTGGCGGGTGGTTTGTTGAGCGGCAAATACGGTCGTGACGGCCAGAGCGAGGCGGGTGGACGTCGTCTGGAGTTCGATTTCCCGCCGGTAGAAAAAGAGCGCGCGTTCGACTGCGTGGACGTGATGCGCACCGTAGCCGAAAGCAAAGGCGTTTCTGTCGCGCAAATTGCGCTGGCGTGGCTACTGCATCAGAAAGTGGTGAGCAGCGTTATCATCGGAGCCAAACGCGTGGATCAGCTGGATGACAACATCGCCGCAACGAATATTCGCCTGAGTGATGACGAACTGAAGCAGCTCGACGCCGTCAGTGCACTGCCGCGAGAATATCCGGGCTGGATGCTGGAGCGTCAGGGTGAATATCGCCAGAATCAATTGAAAGGATAATCTTAATTGCCGGGTAACGTCAGGCAGACAATATCAACCAGGGTGTTTGCTTCGTCGTAGAAGGAAAAGCGTCTGATAACAGGATTTATATCGGGCAAGTGGAAAGTCTTTTTCGCGTGCGGTGACGGCTGCGCGCACTGAATCGGTAAAAGCCCCCTGCGAATAGTTTTCACAGGGGGCTTTTTTTTAGCTGTGTTTGACGCTTTATGGCGAGAGCGCTGAAGCTGTAACACTTATCGGTGATACCAGCACCAGGAAATAGCTGAAGATAGTCCGGCGCGCAGAGAGCCCCTGCCAGCTCTGATTAACTTCAGGAACATAATTAAGATCGCCGATAAACTTCCGGAAAGATTCCTACGTAAAGTTATCGAGCACAGGCCGTTTATACAGGAGCACCCACCACATGAAAGGGCTAATAAATAGTCATTAAGCAAAACTTAATAGTGATAGTGCAGACAGGGAAGCGTTATTAATTTACTCTTGTAAAGAGATATCTTTTGTATAGTCCGCAAACTTCCATTTTAGAAGGTTTTTTCTGACCGTAGATCAATAAATATTCAGAATCATAAACAATGATAATTAATCTTTTAAAAAGTGCTTACACGTACAGCGGAGGCGAAACAGCCTCGCCAGCTTTGATATACCATTGCCACTCACCCTGACATTTACCTATAGCCAGGCGTTGAACCTCAACTGGCCTTTGTGGTAGTACAATTAATGCCCGGCGTGTGATATTGAGCAACTATTTCAATTGCATGCCCTCTGGTACCTGCGCTTTCCTTTTAGTTTTCATGCTGGCATGGGAATCAGCACAGCGGAAATGTAACAACAGCAAATGATATTAACGGATGCAAAGGGTATGGCGCGTGCGAGAGATGTTGCCCGTTACGTTTAAGAAAGAGTGATATCAGGATGAGTAATAGAAAGAGTTAACTGTCCGCCTGGAACCGTGAAATTTTTTACAGGATGTGACCCGTTTAGCGAGAGGCATAAAGGATTTAGAAATCTCAAATGAACGCTAATTGATTATGGAAGATTATTAATGATTCATCATAAATTAAGTAAAGCAGAAATCGGTCGCATACGTATTTTTGATACAGTGATGAAAACGAAAAGCATGAGCCAGACGGCTCTGGCTTTGAATGTTTCGCACTCTAGCGTCTATCTGGCTATAAAAAAATTAAGACTTTTATATAACGATGTGCTTTTTATTCGCGATAAGAGTTTGCTCGTGCCGACAGAATTTGCAAAGCGATTGCATACCGAGTCCCTGGCGATATTGAAAAACCAGCAGGAGATACAGCCTGCTCATGTTGAGACAGACAAACATCGTTTCATCTTTGCGTGCGCGCCGCATATCGCTGCAACAGTGATTCCCGTAACCTATTTGTTGATGGAGCAGTCAATACTCTTTCCCCTGGAGCATATGGCTCTTCCTGTTTCGCCAGAGGCCAGGGTCGATTTGTTATTGAACAATAAGGCTGATGTGATTTTTGACTATGAGCCTATTCAACATGAAGATATTTTCTTCAAGCGACTGTTTAAAGAGGATTATGCGATTGTTTGCCGTAACGATCATCCCAGACTCTCGAATTCGATTTCGCTAAAAGAGTTTTCCTATGAGAAACAGGCGGCGCTAGGTTGTTCCTCAAGCATTGATAACTTAATAGATACTGAAAATGTATTTTTTGCCAGCCATTACTATCTTGACCTGTTGGCAATGGTGGAGGTGAGTGATATTATCTGTGTTATCCCATTAAATATTTATTTGAAGCTTCACGCCTCTTTTGATATCAAGCCATTAAATTATAAATTCAAATTAAATGTCAAAAAAACAAGTTTATACATCAACTATTTAAAAGATCCTTCGAGACAAAAAGATAAGAATGATCTTCTCAAGAAAATAGAAATGATGCGATAGAAATTGAATGTTAAACAGGATAACAGTTGTGGTATTAGAAAGGAAATAGCCTTAGCCATTGTGCAGGCTATTCCCTTTTATTCACAGTTCTTTGAACTTATTAAGGACCTCTAAAAGTTCCAGGAAATGTGGACTCTTTAATGACGCTTTATTGTATGTCATATACATGGTGACAGGTTCGACGCTAAAATGACAATCCAATACTTTGATGTTAAAGCTTGATGCAAATTTTTCAGCAAACCAGGCGGGTACGAAGCTGACCACATCCGATTTTTCTACGATGGCGGCGTTAACAATAATAGAACTGCTGCTAAAGAAAAAGTTGCGTTCGCCTAAAAACTCCATAATTCCTGTCTGAGCGCGCTTGACGTTTTCAGAACCGGCATTCAGGAAACTGGAGGTTTCGAACGCCATCTCCTCGTATGTCAGCGTCTTATTTAGCCTTGGATGGTCTATTCGGCAAATAGGAACAGTCCGCTCAACAAGATACGGCTCTACGACAGTAGAAAAATTATAATAAGGCTTTGTATCAAATACGATATCTGCTTTGCGGTAGGTCAACGCATCTTCAATGGTGTCCAGAAGGGCGTCAGCGCTAATATGGCTTATTTCGCAATTAAGCCCTTCCTTAAGTACCTCTGCGCTGACATCAGGCAAGATACGCATCGCGGCATAGGGAGTTGAGTGGATCACAAATTTGCTTCGGGTGGTGGTATCTTTGAAGTAATCAAGGCTACCCAGCAGTTGCCTGAAACCTGCACGTAATTGATTGTGCAAATTCTCTGCAATAGTGGTTGCCACAAGTCCTCTCCCTTCGCGGATAAAAAGGGGATCGGAGAAAAAACTGCGTAGCTTCGTCAGTGACTGGCTGACAGCCGATGGGCTAACGCACAGCAGTTCTGCCGCCTTAGAAACGCTCTTGTGAACATAAATGGCTTCAAAGATTAAAAGAAGATTTAAATCAAATCCTTTGACCCTACTGATATTTGCGATAAGCGAGTTTTCTGTCATTTTCAATTCCCTGACTGATAAACAAAAGCGGTAACTTCACTCTGCGATATATTCACATAGAGAATAGCATAGCGACAGCCCGGTTCTCTTCTCACGTGGCCTTAGAAAGACACTTTCACATTTGCATTAGCGCTATCCACCTTGACGACAGTATCCAACCACAAAGAAGGCGCCTTTCTACGCCATAGCCTGTTTCCATCGAAGGCGATGGATGCCGGATGCTGGATGCCGGACGCGGGACGCGGGACAGGGGTGAGTTCCATGGCCGCAAATGAAACAAGTTCCGTGTCGGCATCAGGAACGGGCTCCGGGATAGCGTCTGAGCCATCATAAACTCATATACCCATTTTCTCCTTTTGCCTCCTGAATGTTTTTTATAAACAAGAAAAGGAGAAAACCGTAGTCCTTAGAACGGAGTCAATAATAATTTACCTTTTAAATGATGACCTTTTTTTAATGTTCCATGGTTAAAGTCCCTAAAAAGAACGGTTAAAAGATATTTTTTCTACTTCTTTAACCCACTATTCCTAAGGATTAGATAACGAAACAGTAATCCGTTTTATTTCAAAAGTTTTTAGTTAACCCGCTTTTATTTACTGATAAATCTAATATTGTTTTTGCTTACCATGAACGCTTTGAGTGTAACTGTCTGTTTAAGAAAATAAAAGAGGCCACCTTCTTTTACGGTGTTCAAAAAAACAGCCGGGTGTTGACGGGTAGTTACAAGTATTCATATTTATTAGTGGGTTAAGAGTGATATTGGCAAATCAATATCTATGTATTTTAAGTTAAGCTTAATGCATTTGTAAGTATTGCTGACTATACTGCTATCAATGTTTCCTGAATAATCCATTTCAACTTACAGAAGACGGCGCCATTGATATGTCCAGCAAACATGCAGCGGGAAAATTTTTACAGGATATCTCCATTCAGGCAGCACAAGCGAATTATCACTATTCTGGTAACTATTTTTGAAACGTTTGGTGATAACCCCCGAGTATATTTTCGCTGCCAGAGTAACTGTAATACTTAATGAGTCCCACCACTACTGAACAACATGGTTCCAGAAAGATTATTTTTAATAAAAAAGAACGTTCCAAAGGGACGAAGTAACGCTCTATAAAATATAAACCATTGAAGGTAAGGCAAGGAATGTTTTATGCTCTCTTTTAAAACTGAAAAGGTTGAAGCCGAACGACTTAAAATATTTGATATGGTAATGAAAACCCAAAATCTGAGCCATGCCGCCGCTTTGTTGAATATCTCTTACTCGACTGTCCATTTTGCGATAAGAAAACTTCGGGTTTTATATAATGATCTGCTATTTATACATGATAAGAAAACGATGGTGCCTACTCCTTTCGCCCTTATGTTACATAGTGAGATGCAGGCATTTATGAACACGTCACAACCTGATAGTTTCTTAAATAATGAGGAAGCTGGCAATCTCCGTTTTGTATTTGCCTGTGAATCACATATCGCTGCCATAGTGACGCCTCTTGCTTTTCTGTCAATGCAGAATTCAGCATCATTCCCTTTGGTACATATACCGCTCCCATCAACGCTGCAGAATAAAATAGATATTCTTCTTAATAATAAAGCGGATGTCGTTTTGGATTATTCTCCACTTGAACATGAGGATATTTGTTCTAAGCGATTGTTCAAAGAGGATTATGTTATTGTTTGTAGCAATACCCATCCCAGACTCTCTCAGTCAATTACTCATAAAGAGTTCTGTCAGGAGAAACATGCTGTTCAGACGACGCCGTCTGGAGTGGATAATCAAACGAGATTTAGCAATGTTCATTGCGCACTGTTTAGTAGCCATAACTATCTTGACCTCCTGGCGATCGTTGAAGTGAGTGAGTTGATTTGTGTTGTGCCATTAAATATCTATTTGAAGTTAAACCTCGCATTCAACATAAAGACATTAAGCTATAACTTTAAGCTAAATATTCAAAATAATCGTCTTTATATCAACTGTCTGAAAGATCCCTTTCGTCCTGTCGAGAAAGAGTGCTTGTTAGAAAAAATTAAAAAAATGTATTGAAGCGATGTTCGCATATTAAAGGTTATGCCCATTTTTTTCTGAATAGTTACAGTGAGTATATTGCCGAACAGTATACTATCGTTGATGTATTCATGTGAAAATTTGTTATAAACATGGTGCAAAAGTGTAAATGTAGTTTAGCGTTTACAGTCATTTTCTTTTCTACTCCTGTCACGGATTTAAAAATCTTCATTTTTTTTAGTGGGTTATCCCTGGCTTGTGGTGACTCGTTTATTAGCGTTAGCGCTCCTTCATAAGTCCTTTAGTATATCTCACTATATGGTTTTAGTCGGCAGGGATACTATTGTCACTCATTCAATTAATCTTAATTGAATATCCCTTTTACTTATTAAGTGTGGTTTTATGAAAAAGTTAAATACATATCTTGTGTCATTGCTATGTGTGGCGCCTTTATCGTCTTTTGCGGCGGATGGCGACATCACCTTCACCGGTAAAGTGACTGCATCGGCCTGTACTCTTAAGGGGTTTAACGGTATAGCGTCCACATCTTCACTGATGGCGCTGACGACCGTAAGCCCTGAATCCTTTAATGGCGCAGGAGGTTATGCAGGCATGAAGGATTTCACTATCGATCTGCAGGATTGTGATATCACCACCATGAAAAATGCCCGTGTGGCCTTCAGCGGTACGCCCGATATTCTCGATAACGAAATATTGAAGAATACTGAAACCAACGGCCCTGCTGATGGCGTGGGTGTTGCTATTTTAGAGAATGATGGTGCCACGCTGGTTGATATTAACGGCGGTATGCCTTCTCAGTCCCAGGCATTAAGTGCGGGCGACACCTCGCTTAAATTCAAAGTGGCTTATAAAGCTAACTCGGCGACGCCGGCAGTTACCCCCGGTAATGTCAAAGCAAAAACCTTTGTCGATATTACGTATAATTAATCTCTCTTTATTTACTTTATTTCCTGGTTAATTATTTGTGATGAAAAAGCAGGCCTCTTTTGAAAAGATATCATTCCAATTTAATAATGAAGACTTTCATTTTAGCGTCTGCTTTAGTTTCGTCTTATTCTCAGGCAGCAGCAAACGACAGCGCCTTTGACGCTGACTTCCTGCGCAAAGATTCTCAGGAAATACCTGAACAATTTTATCACCCGGACCAGGTGGACGCGGGGGTCAAAACCGCCGATATCGTGCTCAACGGCCATATTCTGTTTAAAACCAAAGTCGAATTTATTGCCACAAAAGCCGGTGAGAGTGCCACGCCCTGTCTGACCCAGGCGCTGCTGCATCAGACGGGGCTGGATACGCATCTCGACGAACTGGCGAAAGCGGGGAATGAGACCTGCTACGACTTCCTCAAAAAATGGCCGGACGCCCGGATCACTTACGACGAGTCGATGCAGCAGCTGGTTATCAGCGCCCCGCAGGCGGCGACCAGCGTGGCCGGGCAGACCGAGATGATCGACCCGTCGCTGTGGGATAACGGGGTCAATGCCCTGCGTCTGGGCTATTCCGGCTACGTGTATCACACCGACAACCACGGTGACGATGCCGGTTCGGGCAGCAGCGACAATGCCTACCTGAGCCTGAACTCCGGCGTGAATCTCGGGAGCTGGCGCTTCTACAGCTTTGATACGTTTAACAAATCTGACCTGGGCTGGGAGCAGAACCACGACCGCGCCTATGCCGAGCGGGATATTGCGGCGCTGGTTTCCCGTTTTACCGCCGGGGACGTGTATGCCAGCACCTCCAGCGACGTGCTGGGGATTTTACCCCTGCGCGGTGTGACGCTGGAAACCAACGCCCAGATGCTGCCGTCGGACACCTTTAACTACTCGCCGGTGATCCGCGGCGTGGCGCGCAGTAACGCCCGCATCGTTATCCGCCAGCGCGGCAACATTATCTACAGTGAAACCGTCGCCCCCGGCAGCTTCGCCATCAAGGATCTGAATAACGGCCAGATTGGTGCGGACCTGGACGTCACGGTGGAGGAGAGCGACGGCAGCAGGCAGCAGTTCACGGTGCCGTACACCGCGCTGCCGAACATGCTGCGCCCCGGCACCTGGCGCTACAGCCTGAGCGCGGGGCGCTACCGCGATGACGGGCTTTCCTGTCAGCCCCTCGTGGCGCAGGGCAGCCTGCAGTACGGCTGGGACCGGTTCACGCTGAGCGATTTGATTGTGGCGGGGGAAGGGTACCAGTCCATGGCCCTGAGCAGTGCGGTGAACCTCGGCGTGCTGGGCAGCGTGTCGCTCGACTGGGCGCTGGAGCGCCATCAGTCGGCAACTGACAGAAGTAACGCTGATGACGAGAGTATCAGCGACAACGGCCGCGCACTGCGCCTGCTGTACGCCCGGCGTTTTGACAGCACCGACACGTCCCTGCAGGTGATGGGGTTTCGCTATCAGAGCAAAGATTTTATGGATTTCCCGGACTATGCCAGCTGGCGCTGGGGCGACAGCAACACCCGCAGTCACCGCAAAAACGAGGTGCAGGCCACCCTTAACCAGGGGATGGGCGATTTCGGCAACGGCTATCTGACCCTGCAACAGGACAGCTACTACGACTCGGATGCGCGCGACACCTCCCTGACGCTGGGCTACAGCTTCATGATTAAATTTGTGAACGTCAGTCTGAACTACAGCTATCAGAAAAATTCCGGCGCGGGTGACGATAGTGATAATGACCGCCAGTTCTCGCTGAACTTATCGATACCGCTTGATGCGGGCGACCGCAACAGCCGCACCCTGTCCGTGAGCACCAACAGCAGCAATCATGACAGCGGCTCGCAGATGGCGACGGTGTCCGGAACGGAGCTGGACAATGCCCTGAGCTATTCCGTGTCGGCTCAGCACGACAGCAGCGGGTATTCCCCCGCCGCGTCGATGGCGTATCGCAACAGCATGGTCAACATGAACGTCAGCGCCAGCACCAGCCGGGGCAGCAGCCAGTACTCGGCAGGTGCCTCCGGCGGTGTGGTCGCCTACGGTGACGGCCTCGTGCTCTCGCAGCAGCTGGGGGACACCATCGCGATTATCGAAACGCCGGGCGCCAGGGACATCAGCGTGGAAGGCCAGCCGGGGGTCTCGACCAACCGCTGGGGCCGTGCCGTGGTGCCGTCGGTGTCGGCCTATCGTGATAACCCGCTGTCGCTCGACACGCGTCACGCCGCCGACAACGTCGAGCTGATTGATGCCGGGCAGAACGTCATTCCGACCCACGGCGCCGTGGTTGTGCGCCGTTTTCAGACCAAAGTAGGACGCCGTGCGATCGTGATGTTATCACTCCCGGACGGCAAACCCGCCCCGTTTGGCGCCAGTGCGTGGCAGGAGAAGGAGCAGGTCGGCATGGTGGCCGATAACGGACTGTTGTACCTCAACGGCATTCTGGCCGACGGGAGCGCAACGCTGCATGTGGATCTGGGCAATCACGCTCAGTGCCAGTTCACATTACCGGATGCCGGCGGCCCTTCTGAGCCCTGGTACCAGCAAATTAATGCGGTTTGCCGCTAAGCAGAGAACATCATGAAACTCACTAAACTTGCCGTTCCCGCTCTGATGAGCCTCCTGTTACTGACGAATGCCGCCTCCGCGGCGGTGCGCCCGGCGCTGACCCGCGTCGTGGCCCTGGAAAGTGATAAAGAAACGTCGATTAAATTACTCAACGACGACACCACCCAGGACTACCTGGTTCAGTCGTGGGTGGAAGACCTGAAAGGCAGCGATAAAAACCTGCCGCTTATCCTCACGCCGCCGCTGTTTAAAATCGGGGCCGGGCGCGAAGGCAAGCTGCGTATGGTAATCCTGCCGGGCCGCATTCCGCAGGACCGGGAGTCGGTGTACTGGCTGTGGATCCAGGAAGTGCCGCCGGTCAGCAAAGTGAAGGGCAACCAGCTGCAGGTGGCGGTGCGCACGCGTCTGAAAATCTTCCTGCGCCCGACGACGCTGTCCGAAAAACCGGCTGAGACGGTCAGTAAACTGCAGTGGCAGGTGAGCCACGACGGCGGTAAAGCCTGGCTGGTAGTGAAAAACCCGACGCAGTATTACGCCAGCTTCTCTGAGCTTTCGGTCACGACTGGCGGCAGCGCGCAGCCCGTTGCGGATAAAAGGAGCATGGTACCGGCCAAAGGCGAAATGCGTTACGCGCTGCCGGCGGGCGTGAGCGGTAAAGCGGGCACGCTGAATTATTCGCTGATGAATGATTTCGGGGGGGAATCCCCGGTTCAGCATCAGTCCCTGACATTCTGACGGACACTGATTATGAAACTCTGGTGTGGCCTGCTGTTGTGTCTGCTGCCTGCCTTCAGTTGGGCAGGGGCGTTGCACTGTGATATTGACACCGGGGGGGCGCTGCCGTTCGCCCCCTTTACCCGGGAAAACCCGATTGCGGTGGATGAAAACACCCCCGACTACACCGTCGTGCTGTCGCTGGACTACGCGCAGTTTCTGCCCAACATGCGCCTGTCCTGTACCTCGGACGGCCAGGACCTGGACGCCCCGGCGAATTTCGACGGTAACATCACCCTCAGCCTCAGCACGGTGAATGATAAGGCGCTGGACTGGACCGGGGAGGCGCAGACCACCAACAACGGCATCAAAATGAAGATGTACATCAAGGCGGTGTCGCTGAGCGAAGAGACCCCGCCGGACAGCTATCCGTCTGCCCGTATGGTGCTGGGAAAACGCCTCGGGGTGGAATACCCGATCATTAACGGGAAAGAGGACTCGACGCTGGTGCAGTTTGGTGCCCAGTACAACGCCGGAAAAACCCTGTACCGGTTTGATAATAAATACAATTTCGCCATCGAATCGATGCGCGTGGAGCTGATTAAACTGGGCTGGGTGGATTACCGCTCAGAAGCGGTCATTCCGCCGGGGGCGCACCTCACGTTCTCCATTGACGGCCTGGGCGGCGCTTCAAGCGTCGATGTGCCGCTGGGGTCGGGCGTCTATATGGCAGCGCCGTCGTGCTCGCTGGATAACAAACATCAGACTGTGGACCTGGGAGATTTCCGCAAAAGCAGCAGCGGTTCATTCCCGCGTGAAGGAAAGCTGACCCGTTTTGGCATGGATTTTACCTGCAGCAGCTACACCAACAATGTCGAGTTTACCTTTGATGAGCCCTACACCATTGTGCCCGGACGAGAGACCATTTCGGCAGTGAGCGATCAAAATGGTCAAAAGCTAAAAGGCCTCGAAGTGGGTCTCTATAACAGTGAAGGAAAAGTGGTGCGAATGGGCGTGAAGCAGAATATCGGAGTGGGGCAGAAAGGGAAAAATACGGCGTTTTTCCAGGCGGTGGCCATACAGACAGCCCCCGAGATAACCGACGCAAATGACAATACCTTCTCCGGGGATTTTACGGCAAAAGTTAATGTGACGATCACGTATTACTAGGGCAAGGGTTAGCGTTCACCACTTTCGATCAATGATCAAATCCGAGAGAACCCTGTGCTGTTTTGAGAGAAAGAGCAGGGCCCTCCGGTGTAATGTCATAAAAAAGTTATGTCACTAATCGGGATTCTCATAATTAAGTTATGTTATTATTAAATTTAATCAATTGATTTTAAATGTTTTTATTGGCGATGACTCAAGTGGCATTGAGCATACTTTTTGCTGTAAGGGTTTCGCAACGATTGAGTGCGGGCTACGTATGCATACATGAGTATGCAGAAGTGGAGCTCATGTAATACAAGCCCTCAATCCATGATTCTGAGATTATGTGCTGAGGTGGCACCTGCTTGTATGCCATTCATGCATCTCGCTAAACTCTATTGTGCTCGGTTCATATCGTCACCATTTCTCCCTTCGGGCAGGCGAATTTACAAAATCACTGTTTGTTTCTGTCTCCTTTCTGATTGTGGAACATGACTCCGAGGAGAGGTTAATTTCTACCCCAAGAACAGTAAACACTCTAAACAGACGTGTAATACTGACACTGGCAGGGTTGGTCTCCAGGCGAGCATATGTCTGCTGTGTCACGCCTAGTCGTTCAGCAACTTCTTATTGTGTCAGTCCTTGCGATTTGCGAAAACCTATGAGCAGGGGGGCGTAAGTGATTGAGTGTTCTTACCGGATAAACATTTTTCATTATGCCTCTGACCGCTATAGTTGAAATTAATACAACCTCTGAGCTGTTATTTTATATTACACCCTATAAGCTGTTAAAGTGGATTTACAGCTTAAAGGTGACCTGGTCCCTAGAATAGTGACATAACAAGATTCGGGGAATCTTGATTAGAGGGAGTATCAATTTCTAAGACTAGTAAATTATTACAGTTAATTATTTTACCTGGCGTTAATCACTGTTTTTATGAATGGTTAACTTCTTACTTTTAAGATAACTTGCATGATATAGCATCTTGTGAGTAATGGCTTATATTGAAGCTGATGAGTGGTTTTATTTAGTTTGGATAGCAGGAAGTGCATCTCGTTTTCTCTGTTCCAGTACTTCAACAATCTGATTAAACTTAACCTCGTTGAGCTTATAGAACAACCCCATGATAATTGCCGCAATGACGACTAACGCGCAGGGCCAGAGAAAAATTAACTGCCGCAACCCCTGAATAGTCATGTCGCTTTGCGTTATTTGTGGGATATAGCCAATATGGGTTAGCATTAGACCCGGCAAAAATCCGGCAAGTGCTGCAGAAATCTTACGCGAGAAGGTAAAACCTGTATAAACCGATCCCTCCGTACGAACACCCGTTTTCCACTCGCCATACTCTACGGTGTCAGGTACCAAAGCCCAGTTGAGACTGTTTACAAACGCCGTGCCGAAAAATGCTATGCAAGAGAATCCTATGAATAACAGGGAGCTGTTTCCAAATGCAAAGTTCAACATGTCACCAATTGCCCACAGCAACAGGCCACCGAGATAGACTCGCTTCTTACCAAACTGCTTAACAGCGCCAGGTACCAGCAGAACACCTACCAGAATGCACCCCATACTGAAGAAACCCATCCATGACAGCAATTGAAGATCCTCTAGGACATACTGGGCGTAGTAAACCTGGATCACCAGTTTAATATTGAAAGCAGCCAGCGTACAAAGATTAGCGATGCATAAAATCAGCAGCGGTGGATTTTGAAACACCGTAAAAAACGATGCCACTATCCCAGGTTTATGATGAGTAGGGATAGCTTCTGTATATCGTTCTTTTACGCCGCTATAGCACCACCACATACACAACAGACCACCGATGGAAAACACTAGTGCTGCGATAGTATAACCCAACGACGTACTAACAGTGAATAATGCCTGGATAGGCATAAATCCAACGGTGCATAACAATAAACCTACCGTTGCCCCTCCCTGACGCCATGCCGCCAGATGCGCACGTTCTTCAGGGTTTTTAGTTATAGCCGGTACCATCGCTCCGTAAGAACAATTCATCAGGCTGTAAAAAAGTCCAAACAGCATAAAAAAGATTGTTGCGAGGGTAGTTTTAACCGATAAATTAAAATCAGTAGCGACAAATTGTACTGTTGCTATTAATGCGACCGGGACAGAGGCGAACAAGATAAAGGGTCTGAATTTTCCACGTGCTCCTATTTTACGTCGCGAGTCGAGTAGCATACCGGTAAACATATCGGTAAAGGCAGTAAAAAATTTGGCTATAAGAAAAATGAGCCCACCGTAAATTGCAGGGATCCCTAACTCATCGGTATAAAACTTAAGAAGGTATAGCGTCCCGATACCAAGCATAAGATTTGAGCCCAGATCTCCGATTCCATAGGAAAACTTTTCACGCAAGCTGAGCCTAAGTGTCAGCGGACTAGGATTTCGATTCATATTCGTCCCTCATAGCGCTCCGAAGAGCGCTATTTTTAGTTGGCATAGCTCATTCCATAAGTGATGTCTTTAAAGACACGGTTACTACTGAATATGATCCTTCTCACCTTCTTTTTTTTGCGACTTAGCCTGTTCTTCTGCGCGTATTGCGGCGACCTTTTTCCCAAACACCAGATGCAGAAGCCCTAATACTGCAAACACTGGCAGTAGAGCGCTGAGAGTTGAGATCCCGAGTGCGCCCTTAATAAGCATCGCACCCGAGGTAATCAGCAGCAAAAACACTACAACGCGGAAAGTATTCACAGGAATACGTTTGTGGACGTATTGTCCAACCAGCGACCCTAGAATCATGGTCGGTATGCAGAATGCTACTAGCTTAACGGTGGAGATGGTCAGGATTCCGCTGCTGGTAAGCCCACCAATGATGGCAATGTTATTTGCGGTAAAAAAAGCATTCAATGTCCCGCGGAAAGCGGCAGGAGCAAGATTACGAAGCATGCCGTAAATTACGACCGGTGGCCCATTTGTGGAAAACGCCGATCCCAGTGCACCAGCGATCACCCCTGTTGGCATTGCAATCCAGTTTTTGTCATACACTGGCAAGCGAGGAATGAACAGGCTGTAAAATGAGTAAAGAATCAGGAAACTGCCTAGCCCTATTTTCATAATGTGATCGGGTAGGTAGGAAAGGGCATAAATTCCTATGGGGATGCCAGCTAATGAAAAGATAATTAGCACAAGTGCCGATTTCCAGTTGGTCTCCTTGCGTGAAAGCCATGTTGCATAAAGAGCAGTCGCCGTACCCACAATCACTGACATCGGTGCAGCCATTTTTAAAGGTATCAGCAATGTAATAAGTGGCATTGTGGTCAGTGCGCCGCCAAATCCTGCACAGATGCCAACGAAGGTATAAAGGAACATAATGGCGATAACCATTGCCACTGTGGTGTAGTCCAGCACAACGCCATCAGGCGTAAATAGAGTGAAGAAATCCATAACTAATCCTTGTATGTTCAGGAGTTAATCTGGCGAAGCGAGGCAAATAATACGCACCATTCGCTCTGTTTACGGTAAAACACCGGCGGTTTCCCAATGGGTGTCGAAACGGTAATCTCGCCGCCGGCGAACCTTTCGCCAGTCCAGATACTGATCCAGTCATCTTCAGGCAGATAGACAGTCCAGCTGCTGCGCCCTGCTTCATAAACCGGAGCGACCAACAGGTCGCGGCCAAATAGATACTGATATTTCAATGTGTATGTGTGTGGATCATCCTCATAGTGAATAAATAACGGGCGCATCACCGGCAGACCGCGGAGTGCATTCTGCGAGACGGCATCTTTGATGTAAGGTTTTAAGGTGGTGAAGATAGAGGTCATGCGTGCGAAGTGGGCAATCGTTTCGCTATCACCATCAAACTGCCAGTTATCGGCAGGACGATTTCCTTCATGAGTACGCATCATCGGAGTGAAAGCACTGAATTCACACCAGCGCATTAGCAGCTCTTTACTGCGCTTCATTCCATAAAGTGTGGTATAGCCGCCTATGTCACTGTGATGCAACCCATGCCCGCTCATTGCGAGTGATAGCGCTGCAGGAATTACGGACGCGAGGCCATCGTCCAGACTCCAGTCCACATTCTGATCCCCAGCCCACATCATGGTGGAATACTTCTGACTACCGGTGTAACCTGCGCGCATAAAGAACAGCACTTCGCCAAGTTTGTCGGTTTCCTGTAAGGCCTCGTAGTTACATTTTGCCCATAGTACTGGCCATGCGTTATGCATTATCTCGGCGCTTACGCCGTTGTACAAAAAGGTGTCGGTGGGAAGATATTCACCGAAATCAGCCATCCAGCCCGCGCAACCCAGTTCAATCAGGTTTTTTTTGATAACCCCTTTATACCAGTCATAGGCTTCTGGGTTCGTCAGGTCGATGACACCTGCGTAGAACTCACCGAATTCGACGTGATAGTCCAGATTATTGGCATCTTTGGTAAGAAATCCGCGTTCTGCTGCCTCTTTGCAGAGATTTTTGTCACTGGCGACATAGGGATTAATATAGGAAAGGAACTTGATGCCCTGCTGATCCCATTGCTGAATACGCTTATCTAACTGTGGATAACGCTCATGATCCCATGACCAGTTCCACATGACGCGTTTGCCAAAGGAGGTCATTCTGCATCCTGACCAGTCCTGCGCCCAGATGCCATTAACTTTGACACCACTGCTGCGCATTAAATCGAGCTTTTGCTGGCAAACGTCTGTGCCGCCCTGAATACCAAGCGTGACGCCGTCGTAAACCCAGTCTGGAAGTACTTGCTGTCGGCCCAGTAAAGCGGTGAGTTTTTCAAGTAGCTCAATATAGGTGTCGGCGCATTCAAATCGCAGCGTTGCGTTGTCTTCCCAGAACGCCAGTTCATGGTAGTCGGGCGCACTGAAATCAAAATTCATATAGCACGTGTTGTCGATATGACAGTAATACTTCTGTGTACTGACAAAGGTTGGCTGTGGGTAAAAAGTCCAGTAATAATCGCCCCCAGCATTCTCATGACAGTCAGCAAGCCACGTGATGTGGTGCTTTTTGTTTCGTCCAATACCCTGTTCGCTGGTCCACAGTGGGAAAGGTTTGCCACGTAAATCAAAGTAGGAGAACTGTTCACCGCCCCCATAAATGTGATCATCCGGCTGGGCCGCTAATCGGAGCCAGATACGGTTGTAGGATGGAGAGTCATTTTTGACCCTTAGTTCCAGACGGCCCTGTTGATCGGTACTGATAAAGAGGGTGGCATTTATGTCATCGGCGCGGGTGAAACGAATTACCCATCCGTTGTTTTTTGCTGTAACGGTGATATTTTTCAGCGTAATTTTCTCGCGCAGCAGATCCTTAATACTAAAGTTGCCACGAAACATCTCAATATCAGCCGTGCCAGCGCCAATCCACAAGCAGGGAACCTTATCACTGTGGCGCAGAATCACGCGTTGTTTATAAGTGAGGGCAAACCCGTCAGTCGTGAGATCGAGTGATACAGTATTAGACCCAGCATGCTGTGCATTCATCAAACCCTCCTTTGTCATGTCATCCGTATGTTGCTAATTTTGTGAGATGTCTTCACCACCTATGGCAAACCACAGCTGATGGGTATCGCCAGGCTTAAGCCGAACCAGATCGATACCAGAATTGAATGCATCCGGGGGACAACTCATTGGCTCTACCGCCAGGCCTGTACGCCCTAATTTTTCACCGCTGTAGACCTGTATCCACGGCTGTGAGCCACGTAGCCAAACGGCCAGTCTCTGACGCGGGCTGACCAGGCGTACTTCCCACTGTTCGGTAAGTGCAGTAATGTGAAAGCTATGATCAATACTGGTAGCATTAATGAGTGCTGGTGTTGAGAAATCCAGCGCCGCATCCTCGGTGCTGGAGTAGTGTCGTGTGGTGTGGTCGAACAGCCGTGACCGCGGCATGTGGAGTTCACAACTGTCTATTTTTTCTAAATCGCAGGTTAAATAAGGATGTGCGCCTGCACCGTATGGTGCGTCTGTATTGCCGATATTGGTGGCGCAGATGCGGGCCTGAAGGCCCGCAATACTGTCTAAAGTCCAGGTAACCTCAGCATGTAGCATAAAAGGGTAACCGTAGTTAGGCGGCAGAAATGCCTCAAGAATGACGGTCTGGTCTGTCTTCCTTGCGATCTGCCAGTTGTGCCATGCCAACAGGCCGTGAATAGCCGCGCCAGACGCACGATCGTTTATAGCCGGCTGCAATGTTTCGTTGGCAAAAACATAACTTGCGTTGGCGATACGATTCGGCCATGGAAGAAGCACTTTCCCCAGATGTGCAGGAGGCATATCTTCTGGTCTGTGTGGGAGCGTAAGATTACGTCCGCAGCGGGTCAGCTGAGCTAATCCTGCACCAGTAGTGACTATTTTCGCGTGATAGTCTCCAGCCCGGAGCTCTACAGTCTTTCCACTTTTATGCATTTGCGTGATCCCGTGGGTTGTTCAACAGGTATTATTGAGCATTGATATCCAGCAAACCGGCGGCAACAGCAGGAGCAAGCCCAGGAGCCAGTGGCAGACGCGGTATTACCAGACAATGCAACAGATGATAAATATCCTGCTTGCCGTCCCAAACTTTGGTCGTTACTTCGTTATTGGGATCAAGCTCCTGCCACCAGGATCCATTTTCATAATCCATAAGGTATTTGATGCAGTATTCCCACCATTGCTGATACCAGGCTTCGTATTGTTCATCACCCGTTACGGTATACAACGCATAGGCGGTCCCCATTGCTTCTACAATTGGCCAGCGGACACGTTCACGAACAATAGGTTTGCCATCCCAGTCTACGGTGTAGACAAAACCGTCGGCACCGTCGGGTGCCCAGGCATCACGAATGGTTGCGTTAAAGAGACCTTTCGCATCCTCCAGAAGCCATGCAGGCGGCGTTTCGTCACGCGCTTCCAGTGCAGCACGAAGATGAAGCATCAGCCGCCCCCATTCGATCCAGTGCCCAGGCGTCCCGCCATAAGCGCGGAACCGATGTGCGGGATTATCTTTGTTGTAATCCCGGATTGGGTTCCAGTTAGTATCAAAATGTTCGTTAACCCTGTACTCGCTCTTACGGGCAACATCGTGGATTATCACCTCTGTGATCCGCAAAGCACGATCAAGCCATTTATGGTCTTGCGTTACGTCATAGACGATCAGGAACGCTTCAACAGCATGCATATTGGCGTTGCCGCCACGATAATCTTCGGTTTTACTAAAGGTTTCATCCCAGGACTCGAGGCACATTTTCTCTTGCTCGCTCCAGAAATATGTCTCAATGATCTCGATAACATCATCAAGAAGTTGACGCGCCTTTGGATGACCAGTGGTGACGGCGCTGGCTGCACCAAGTAAAGCGAAGAAATGCTGATAACCCTGTTTAGAGGCATCGACTACACCATCGTTATTCACACAGGCGTACCAGCCTCCATATTGCTTGTCGCGTAGTGCGCCATTGAGGGCATTTATGCCATGATCGACCAGGGAATAAGCACCCGGACGTCCCATAGACGCCGCCACAGAATATACGTGTAACATTCGAGCAGTGATCCAAAGATGGGTTCCCATATCTTCTTTCACTTGCCCGGTATTACCGAGCCAGCCAAAACCAGTCGGTACTGCAGCTTTTTTGCCAAAATCCAAAATGCGGTCAGTTTCTTGTTCCAGCCAACGGTTATGGCTCAGGGTATTAAACCATTTCATCTTTGCTCTCCTTGTATTAACGGCGGGCCATCATTTCATCGACGATCTCGCCCAGACGATGTAATTTAGGAACGGAAATATCGCGTAGCATGAGTTCAGTATCTGGCAAGCCAACTACAGAAGACCAAACGGCTCGCCCGGCAAGAAAGCCAGATGCTCCAGCCTGCATCGCAACACGCACCGCACGAGGGAATAATTTTTCATCCACGCCGGAAGAGAGGATTACCCATGGCATCGCGATATGGTCGTTAAGTGCCTGTGCGGCCTTCAGCAACTCCTGCTGTGATCCTTTACCGTTCAGCGGCATTTCAACCTTATAGAGGTCGGCTCCGCTATTCCCTAGCTCTTTCGCCGCTTCGATAATGGCCTGTTCCCTGTCAAACGTATTACAGCGTCGTGGTGGTCGCACGACGGGTTCAATGATGCTGAGCAAGCCATTTGTATGACACAGTTGGTTAAAGTCTCGAACCATGTCCAGACGTTGCTGAGGGTCTTCATCGCTGCGCCAGAGAACCAATAACTTCAGAGCTTTTCCCCCATCGCGTTTGACCATATGTGGATCGATACTGTTATCAATCATCACACTATCAACCGGGAGGCCGTTACCAGGGATGAACTTATCTGCCGCAACAATCATCGCGCAGTTGTTAGCTAAGGCGTTTTGCTCGACTATCTGGCGATAGCAAAATTGTTGGTCAACCAGGATAGCGGAGGCGTAAGGGGACAGAATTTTAGCAGCGTTGACTTTGAAATCGGTCAGTTGCTGGTCAGTCACCGGCGCGGGCAGGCCTGAAGCAGAAAACATCAGGCGCATTGCTTCACGCTGATCGACGGCGAGCATTGCAAAACCGCCAGAGGGTCGGGTGATATCCTTAAGAGAGTATGTCGTCATTCGATATTCCTTTTGTTAATCAATGTTGATTTTCAGCCCAGCAGATGTGCGAACATGTTCGAGGATGGCCGTCCAGTCTTCACGACCGCGTCCGGCCGCGCGGGCCTGGTTATACACTTCGCGAGAGGCTGCGCCGAGTGGCATTGGGACATGTAACTGATTTGCAACGTCCAGAGCGATCCCGAGATCTTTATGCGCGAGATCGATCATGAATGCAGGGGAAAGGTCACCTTTCAGGACTTTATTTGGCCAGGTAGTTGTAAAATGGCCTTTTCCGGCAGGGGTACCGGCCATGACGTCCAGTGCGACGCTGAAAGAAAGCCCCAGTGCTTCACACAAAACGGCAGCTTCAGCGGCCAATGCATTCAGGGCGATACTCATATAGTTATTGACCAGCTTGACTCGGATCCCCATTCCGGGTCCTCCCGCTTCAATTAACTCGCTTCCCATTGCCATCAGAATGGGGTTGGCGCGTTCTATCTGCTGAGGTGTTCCGCCAGCAAGCAACAGCAGCGTGCCCTCAATGGCATGATCGGAGGTTCGGCCCACAGGCACATCCATCATGCTAAATCCCATTTTGATCATTTTTGTAATTAACTGGTCGGTTTGCAGAGGATGAATCGTCGACATATCGATGACCAGCGCTTCAGGTGATAGCTTTTCACAAACACCATTTTCCCCAAACAAAACGGAGCTAACCAGATCTCCATTCGGCAGCATGGTAATGACGAATTCAGCGCCTTCAGCGGCAACAGCAGGTGTGGAACAGGGTATTGCGCCTTTATGTGTTAAGGCTTCTACAGCCTTAGGATCCACATCATAAACATTCAGCTGATGGCCTTGTTTGAGCAGATTGCTCGCCATTGGGGCCCCCATCTGTCCAAGTCCAATAAATGCAATTACTGACATAACGCCTCCTGAACTGCTGTGTAAGTTTTTGTCATTTTGATCATTTTGATGCTGTCTGTTTTTGAGTGTATTTGTAATTTATGGTTATAAAATTGACGTCGGTCAATTTAAAAACAGATTGCGATATTAAGATGAGGACAACTCAAACACGCTGGAGTAATGACCATGACCCGAATCGCTTGTGTTGGTATCACTGTGCTGGATCGCATCTGGTATCTCGATGAACTCCCTAAAGAGGGGGGGAAATTTGTTGCGAAAAGCTACACCGAGGTAGGGGGGGGACCTGCAGCAACAGCGGCGGTCGCCGCCTCTAAGCTGGGGGTACAAGTTGACTTTATCGGACGGGTAGGCGATGACGATACGGGTCGTAGACTACTCACAGAACTGGAGACATGGGGTGTTAATACACGCTATTCCCGGATAATCAAACACGCTCGCTCTTCGCAGTCAGCAATACTGGTCGATAATGCTGGTGAGCGCATTATTGCCAGTTTTCCAAGCCCTGATTTACCAGATGACGCGGGCTGGCTAAACGAAATTGATTTCTCACAATATGATGTCATTCTTGCTGATGTGCGCTGGCATGAAGGTGCCAAACAGGCGTTTACTCTCGCGAGAAAGCATGGTGTTTTGACTGTGCTTGATGGTGATACCACCCCGCAAAATATTGCGGATCTGGTCGAGTTAAGCGACCACGCGGTATTTTCTGCACCAGGTTTAGAACGTCTGACCGGGATCAGTGATAGCACGGTTGCACTTAAAGAAGCACAAACGCTCACAAATGGACATGTATACGTCACATGCGGCGAAGAGGGTTGCTACTGGCTTGAAAATGATACTCTGCGACATCATCCTGCTTTTGCAGTAAGAGTGGTGGATACAACCGGAGCTGGCGACGTTTTCCATGGAGCATTTGCGGTCGCTCTGACAGATTCTGACACGCTGGAGCATGCTGTTCGCTTCGCCAGCGCGGTGGCTGCATTAAAATGTACGCGACCAGGAGGGCGAGCGGGAATACCTGATAGTGATCAAACCCGATGCTTTATGTCACTTTTTGTATAGAATAGTGAACATGATGATTTGACAGGACATCCCATGAGCCATACAGCACTAACCGGTAATCCACGACATGATCAGCTTTTGAATTTGCTCGCTCATCGCGGATATATGAACATTGATGTTCTTGCGGAGATGCTTGGCGTATCGACACAAACAGTGCGGCGTGATATCCGTAAACTTAGTGAGCAGGGATTGATAACACGCCATCATGGAGGCGCGGGCCGCGCCTCCAGCATAATCAATACCGCTTTTGAGCAGCGTGAACTGGCATTGACAGAAGAGAAGCGTGCTATTGCTGAGGCCATTGCGGATTATATACCTGACGGCTCGACGATCTTCATCACTATAGGGACTACGGTGGAGCATGTTGCCCGCGCACTGCTTCACCATCATCATCTTCGCATCATCACCAATAGCCTGCGAGTGGCCAAGATCCTATATAAAAACCCACGCTTTGAAGTCATGGTACCTGGCGGTACGTTGCGCCCGCATAATGGGGGAATAACAGGACCAACAGCGACAGAATTCATATCAGGTTTTCGCGCAGATTACCTGGTGAGCAGCGTCGGGGGTATCGAAAATGACGGCACGTTGACGGAGTTTGATGTTAATGAAGCCAGTGTGGTGAAAATGATGATGGCTCACTCCCGGCATATCTTGTTGGCAGCCGATCATACAAAATTTTACGCTACTGCTGCAGTTGAAATAGGAAATGTGGCGCAGACGAAAGCGCTCTTCACCGATGAAATTCCCGAACCTGAACTTATTACTCACCTGAAATCCAGCAAGGTGGACATTGTTAAGGTCAATCCAGGCGACTAATTGTTGGTAGATTCCCCTTCAGTAAGATTATTTGTCACTAATCTTTTGCTCAAAGGAGACTACAGCTTGCAGAAATTATTCAGTAGGTAAAGACAAGCGAGACGAAGCGATTGTCGGCACTACACGTCAGTGCTGACCAATACTGGCCATCCATCTGGTTAGCCAGAATAGCGACATAACTTTATTATGATAAACGTGATTAGTGACATAACTTTAATATGACACGACATCCGGCTTCTTTATTTCTATCCCGCTCACAAAAAACGATCCTTCCGTTTGCTTGATTTTTCATCTTTGCCTATATGACTAGTCATGAAACTTAAATGACTAGTCATATAGGGAGAGACCATGAAGCAATCACTGCCAGCTAACTTTTTATGGGGTAACTCGGTTTCCAGTATGCAGACCGAGGGGGCGTGGAACGAGGGCGGAAAAGGGATGTCGGTGTATGACATCCGCGAAGCCGGGGAAAATGCCTCTGACTGGAAAGTCGCCACCGATTCGTATCATCGCTACAAAGAAGATTTCGACCTGATGCAGGATCTGGGCATGAACTGCTACCGCTTCCAGATCTCCTGGAGCCGTGTCTGCCCGCAGGGTGACGGCGATTTCAACGAAGAGGGCATCGCGTTTTACGATCGCTTTATCAACGATCTCATCGCGCGCGGCATTGAGCCGATGATCTGCTTGTACCACTTCGACATGCCGCTGGCCCTGGCGCAGGAGTACAACGGGTTTAACGATCGCCGGGTGCTGGACGCGTTTGTGCGCTACGGCAAAAAGATGATCGACTGCTACGGCGACCGGGTGAAGTACTGGCTCACCTTTAACGAGCAGAACATTTTCCATATGCCGGAAGCGTTCAGAGTCTCAGGCTACATGAAGGGCGAGCAAACCCTGCGCGAACTCTACGAAATCCAGCATCATACGATGGTGGCGCACATGGCGCTGACGGAGTACCTGCACCAGGCCAAACCGGGGCAGTTGATGGGCGGTATGCTGGCGCATCAGCTGATCTATCCGGCCACCTGCAAACCGCGCGATATTTTCTGCGCTCAGCAGTACGACGAATTCCTCAACCAGAATCTGCTGCGCGTCTTTGCCGGTCAGGGCTACAGCCCGGCGGTGATGGCAGTGGTTGAACAGCAAGGATTTGGGGATATCTATCGTGAGGACGATTTGGCCCTGCTGGCGCGAACCAAAAACGACTTTATGGCGTTTAGCTACTACGCGAGTAAAACCCTCGACAGCGACCCGATTCCGGAAGGCACGCCGGTGAACTACTACCTGGCCCATGGCGAGAAGAACAATCCGTTCCTGAAAGCCACCGAATGGAACTGGCAAATCGATCCGCTCGGTTTTCGTACCATTATCACCCGCTATTACAACGACTGGCGTTTGCCGGTCTTCCCGATTGAAAACGGTATCGGGGTAATTGAGTCCTGGGACGGGGTGAATCCGATAGAAGATGATTACCGCATCGATTATCACCGCAAGCATTTCGAGGCGATGAAAGCGGCGATCTTTGAAGACGGCGCGCAGGTGATAGGCTACCTCGGCTGGGGTTTGATTGACATCCTCAGCTCGCAGGGCGACATGCGTAAACGCTACGGCGTGGTGTACGTCAACCGTGAAAACCACGATCTCAAGGATCTGAAACGTGTGCCGAAAAAGAGCTACGCGTGGTTAAAACAGGCTATTCATAGCAACGGAAGCGAGCTGTAAGCCTTACGCTGCCGGACCGGTTTTTGTGACTGATTGATGGGAATATCCGCTATGTCTGATACAAAAATTACACCTGCGATGCAGTCGTTTGTCGACAGATTTGTTGAGTTCTCCGCGCGCCTGGCAAACCAGGTGCACTTACGTTCCTTGCGCGACGCCTTCGCCACGGTAATGCCGATCTTCATCCTTGCCGGTCTCGCGGTGCTGGTGAACAACGTGGTGTTTCCGTGGGTGTTCGAAGGGGAAACGCTCGCCCACTTCAAGGTGTGGGGTGAGGCAATTATCAACGGCACGCTGAACATCGCGGCGTTGTTACTCGCCCCGATGATTGCCTGGTCGCTGGCGCGCAACAAAGATTTCGACAACCCGGTTTCGGCAGTGGTTATCGCCGTAAGCAGTTTTATCATTATGATGCCGATGCAGCTCCAGCTGGTGCCCGTCGGCAGTCAGGCGCCGGTGAATGTTACCCAGGTGCTGACGTTCAGCAATATCGGCTCGACGGGCATATTTGCCGGGGTGCTGATTGGTCTGATTTCAACGGAAGTGTTTATTGCGATTTCGCGCCTGAAAGTGTTGCACATTTCGCTGGGCGAGAACGTCCCGCCTGCGGTGAGCAAATCCTTTACCGCGCTGATCCCGACGATCATCACGCTTTCCCTGTTCGCCATTCTGGCGGCGCTGCTGGCGAACGTGCTGCATACGGATTTGATTCACCTGATCACCCATTTTATCCAGCAGCCTCTCAGACTCATTAATACCAGTTTGCCCGGCACAATTTTTATCTACAGTTTCGGGAATTTCCTGTTTACGCTGGGTATTCACCAGTCGGTGGTGAACAGCGTGATTCTGGAACCGTTCCTGTTAATCAACACCAATGAGAACATGCTGGCCTTCGCCAACGGGCAGCCGATTCCGCATATCATCAATAACATTTTTGTGCCGACGTTCGGGATGATTGGCGGGACGGGCAGCACCATCTCGCTGCTGATCGCCATCTTTATCTTCTCACGGCAAAAATCGGCCAAACAGGTGGCGCGGCTGTCGCTGGCTCCGGGGCTGTTTAACATCAACGAACCGGTGATTTTCGGCCTGCCGATCGTCTTTAACCTGCCGCTGATGATTCCGTTTGTACTGCTGCCGGCGATAGGAATTTACTTTGCCTGGCTGTGTACCACGCTCGGCCTGATGTCGCGCTGTGTAGTCATGATCCCCTGGACCACGCCGCCCATACTCAGCGCCTGGCTGGCGACGGCAGGGGACTGGCGGGCGGTGGTGGTTCAGTTGGCAATCATTGTATTTGGTGTATTCTTCTACCTGCCTTTCCTCAAGATTGCTGAGAGGGTGGCATGGAAAAACAGTGCGATAGCGGATTAATCATAAGGAAAAGGCGATGGCGGCGAAGTACATCACCATAGCGCGGGAAATTAAGAAACGCATTATTAGCCAGCAGTATGCCGCCAATGAACCGCTGCCGGACCAGTTTGCGCTGGCGGCGGAGTTCAGCACCAGCCGGATGACCATTCAGCAGGCGATGCGCCAACTGATTGTAGAAGGGCTGGTCTATACGCGACAGGGGCAGGGGACGTTCATTCGTAAAAACTTCCTCCAGCTTTCCCAGTGGGATCTCTCCGGCAGCGACTATTTCGGCGCCACCAAAACCTGGGAACATCTGGGTACGGTGAGCAGTAAAGTGGTCCATTTCGAACTGCGCTTTCCGAACGAGAAAGAGCAGTCCTCCCTGATGATAAACGCCGATACGCCGATCTATGATTTTATTCGCCTGCGCAGCCTCAACGGTGAGCCGATGTCGCTTGATTCCACCGTCATGCCGCTGAATCTGGTGCCGGGGCTGAATAAAACCCATCTTGAAAGCTCGGTGTTCCAGTACGTGCAGGAGACGCTGGGGCTGAAAATTATGGGGTCATATCGGGTGGTGCGGGCGCTAAAACCGAACGCGCTGGATATGCAGCATCTGATCTGCGAGCAAACCGACCCGGTGCTGGAGGTGGAGCAGGTGATCTATCTGGAGGATGGCACGCCGCTGGAATACGCCCATTGCCACTACCGGTACGATCACGGTGGAATCGTCATCGTGAATAACGGGTAATAAAAAGCGGGCTAAGCAGCCCGCTTTTTTGTTTGAAGCTGAGTCAATCAGTTCAGACGTACCGGCATACCGGAACGGTTCTGTACCGCCTGATCCACAACGGTGGTTTCTACGTCGGCCTGGCTGGTGACAGCCTGCACGTTGCTCTTCAGGGTAATCGGCACGATCTCGTTATTGTTGATCTGATCTTCGCTGGTAGACAGTGGGTTGTGCACTTCGATATAGCGGCTGCCATCTGGCTCAGAGGTCGCTTTTACCGGTTCGTTGATGAACTGAACGCGGGTACCGACCGGCACATTCTCGAACAGGAACTTGATATCGTCGTTACGCAGACGCACACAGCCGTGGCTCACGCGCAGGCCGATACCGAAGTTGGCGTTGGTGCCGTGGATCGCATACAGACGACCAATGTACAGCGCGTACAGACCCATAGGGTTGTCCGGGCCGGCAGGAACAACGGCTGGCAGCGGCTCACCGGCAGCGATGTACTCGGCGTGCATCTTGGCGGTTGGCGTCCAGGTCGGGCCTGCTTTCTTACGTTCTACTTTGGTGGTCCAGTTCAGCGGGGTGTCTTTGCCCAACTGACCGATACCAATCGGCAGAACGATCACGGTATTGGTGCCTTTCGGGTAGTAATACAGACGCATTTCAGCGCTGTTGATCACGATACCTTCGTGGACGGTGTCCGGCAGGATCAGCTGCTGAGGAATGTTCAGCACGGTACCGGCTTTCGGCAGATACGGGTCAACGCCCGGGTTTGCTTCGAGCATGTTGGACAGGCCCAGTTGGTATTCAGCGGCATAATATTCCAGCGGCTGGGAGTTGCCTTCCGGAACAATAACCACCTGGTTTTGACCCACCAGACGGCTACCGTCTGTCGGCAGCGGATAAGTCACCGCAGAAGCGGTATTGCAAAAACCTACTACGGCTAACGCCGCCGCAAAAAGCGTTGATAATTTCATATTCATGTTATGCGAGGTATCTTTGCCACTCTGGCGATTAGTTGATGAGTCTGAATCATTGATGGGAGCGCATTATATGTGCATTCCCTCGCGCATGGAATTCAGATGTGTACGAAATCACATTTTTTTCGATTTTGTTAAAGTTTAGTGGTTGGTTGCAACACGGGATTTCAATTCGGAATTGTGGCATAATGCCGTGTTTATCACACTTTTTCGCAGGAATCTCCCCGTGTTAGTTACCAGCAACGTCACTATGCAGTTTGGCAGTAAGCCGCTGTTCGAAAACATTTCCGTCAAATTTGGCGGCGGCAACCGTTACGGCCTGATTGGTGCCAACGGTAGCGGAAAATCCACCTACATGAAAATCCTCGGCGGCGATTTAGAGCCGACGCTCGGCAACGTGTCGCTCGATCCAAACGAGCGTATCGGTAAGCTGCGTCAGGACCAGTTCGCCTTCGAAGAGTTTACTGTGCTCGACACCGTGATCATGGGACACGGGGAACTGTGGGAAGTGAAGCAAGAGCGCGACCGCATCTACGGTCTGGCTGAAATGAGCGAAGAAGACGGCTATAAAGTGGCCGATCTCGAAGTGCTTTACGGCGAAATGGACGGTTACTCTGCCGAATCCCGCGCCGGTGAACTGCTGCTCGGCGTCGGTATTCCGGTTGAGCAACACTACGGCCTGATGAGCGAAGTCGCACCGGGCTGGAAACTGCGTGTGCTTCTGGCGCAGGCGCTGTTCTCAAACCCGGACATTCTGCTGCTCGATGAACCGACGAACAACCTGGACATCGACACCATCCGCTGGCTGGAGCAGACGCTGAACGACCGCGACAGCACCATGATCATCATCTCGCATGACCGTCACTTCCTGAACATGGTCTGCACCCACATGGCCGACCTGGACTACGGCGAGCTGCGCGTTTATCCGGGCAACTACGACGAGTACATGACGGCTGCCACCCAGGCGCGTGAGCGTCTGCTGTCTGACAACGCCAAGAAAAAAGCGCAGATTGCTGACCTGCAATCCTTCGTCAGCCGCTTCAGTGCTAACGCCTCTAAATCTCGTCAGGCGACGTCTCGTGCGCGTCAGATTGATAAAATTAAGCTGGACGAAGTGAAAGCCTCCAGCCGTCAGAACCCGTTCATTCGCTTCGAGCAGGACAAGAAACTGTTCCGTAACGCACTGGAAGTGGAAGCGCTGGCGAAAGGTTTTGATAACGGTCCACTGTTCAAAAACTTCAATCTGCTGCTGGAAGTGGGCGAGAAGATTGCGGTATTGGGCGCGAACGGTGTGGGTAAATCAACCCTGTTGAAAACCCTGGTGGGTGAACTGGCGCCGGATAACGGTACCGTGAAGTGGTCTGAAAACGCCCAGCTCGGTTACTACGCGCAGGACCACGAATTTGAATTCGAAAACGATCTGACCGTCTTCGACTGGATGAGTCAGTGGAAGCAGGAAGGCGACGACGAGCAGGCCGTGCGCGGCATTCTGGGCCGTCTGCTCTTCAGCCAGGACGACATCAAAAAGCCTGCCAAAGTGCTCTCCGGTGGTGAAAAAGGGCGCATGCTGTTCGGTAAGCTGATGATGGAAAAACCTAACATCCTGATAATGGACGAACCGACTAACCACCTCGACATGGAATCTATCGAATCCCTGAACATGGCGCTGGAAATGTATCAGGGCACCCTGATCTTCGTCTCCCATGACCGTGAGTTCGTAAGCTCCCTGGCGACCCGCGTGATTGAAATCACACCGGAACGCATCGTGGACTTCACCGGTAATTATGAAGATTACTTGCGCAGCAAAGGCATCGAAGGCTAATTTCCCGTCGTCTTTCACGCTGCAGATGCGTTGGCTTCACCTGTTCACCCCGGTCACTTACTTATGTAAGCTCCCGGGGATTCACCGGTTTGCCGCCTTCCTGCAGCGCGAAATACTTAGGAAAAGGCGCCATGCCTTTATCCCCTCTCCCAGTGGGAGAGGGTTAGGGTGAGGGCATCAGGCCGCACTACACCACCCACTCACCTCCTTCAACCCCGTTCACCCGCAGCGTACGTTTTTCCCCTGCAGGCAGCGACACCTTCAGTGCCTTCCACGCCGGACGATAATCGCCGCGTGCCGCGACTTTCAGATTGATTGTAGTGCCATCGCACACCATCTCCCACTCCAGCCACAGCGCATTTCCTTTCTGATAGCCCCAGCTCTCGCCATCGTCCTCAAACAGCAGGCCCGACGTTGTGCCCACGCCCTTCACCGGGAACAGTTTCAGCTCGCGGGTATCATCTTTCCCGGCGCTCACATGGGTAATGCGTTCGCTGAGCGGCAGACCGGCCCCGGCGCGTACCAGCAGCGGCAGTTTTTCCAGCGGCGCATCGCGGACGATCCACTGGCCGCCGGAGAACCACTCGTGGGTGTAAAAATCGTACCAGCCCGTTTCGTTGTCCGGCAGCCAGAGGCGGCGTTCGCGCTGGCCTTGTTCAACGACGCTGGCAACCAGCAGATCGCGCCCGAGCAGGAAATCGTCACACTCTTCGAATGTCTGGGCGTCATGCTCGTGATCGAGGAAAGTCGGACGCAGCATCGGCTCGTCATCGGCATGGGCCTGCCACAGCAGAGTATAAAGATACGGCAGCAGACGATAACGCAGCTCAATTGCGCCACGGATCGCCGGTGTTACGCCCGGATACATCCATGGCTCGTTCACCGTGTGATCGTCATTCCACGAGTGAATGGTGAAGCGCGGGTGCATCACGCCGTTTTGAACCCAGCGCACAAACAGCTCCGCGTCCGGCTTATCGCCGGAGAAACCGCCGACATCGTGGCCGACGTTGAACAGCCCGGAGAGGCTCATCCCCAGCCCCATGCGGGTGTTATAGCGCAGGGTGTCCCAGTTGGTGCGGTTATCGCCGCTCCAGGTCTGGACGTAGCGCTGCATCCCGGCGCAGCCTGAACGAGAGATCAGGTACGGACGTTTATCCGGCGCAAAGCGCTGCTGGGCTTCCATCGAGGCGCGCATCATCAGCAGCGGCATCACCGGGCGAATATGCTTGATGGCAATCTCCTGGCCAAAACCGTGGCAGCGCGCTTCGCCGTCCCAGACTTCAAACTCGTTGTTGTCGTTCCAGGTGGAGTCGATACCCATCTCCAGCAGCTGCGTGGTCACGCCTTCCTGCCACCATTTGATGGTCTGCGGATGGGTGAAATCGAGGTGAGAACCCTCGTCATCCCAGAAGCTGGAACGTTCCGGTGCATCGGTTTCTGAATCACGGATAAACAACCCGCGCTCCGCCACTTCGTTATAGCGCGGGTGGTCCTGCAGCAGGCACGGTTTGATGTTTGCCGCGAGTTTCAGCCCCGCGTCGTGGAATGCCTGGCTCATCACCTTCGGCTGCGGCACTTTGTCATAGTTCCAGTTGAAGACGTAGCGCTTGCCGTTGATGGAGGTATAGCCGGACGAAAGCTGGAACGAATCGCACGGAATCGCATGCTCCTCACACAGGCGGATAAAATTCATCAGCTGGTTTTGCGCGTCCGGTGCGTCGGTGTAGTGCATGGTCGAACCGCTGTAGCCGAGGCTCCATTTCGGGCCAAACAGCGTTTTCCCGGTCAGCCGGACAAAGGCTTTGGTCACGTCCAGTACGCGTTTACCGGTGAAGATGTAGTAATCGATATCGCCCGCTTCCGCCTGCCAGCGGCGATATGCCGTGTGGTAGTTGTCGATTTCGTTACCCAGATCCAGCCAGCAGCTGCTCAGGTTGTCGTAAAACAGACCGTAGCTCACGTCGTCGCGGCGGGTGATAGTGAACGGAATATGCTTGTACAGCGGGTCGGTGCTGACGGCGTTATAGCCCATCGCGTCGAGGTTACGCATCTCGTAGCGTTTGCCGTTGCGCTGCAAATCACCCGCTTTTTCACCCAGACCGTAAAAACGCTCGTCCTTGCGGCGGCTCAGATAGTGCGCCGCGCCGTCGCCGTGGGCATTTAGCAGGTACGCGCTGGTCGGGCGGTCGTGCGCCAGCTCCAGCCATTCACCGTCCTCATTACAGTAATGCCACTCCAGCCACAGAGGCTGGTGGACGGTGACGCGCAGCTGTTCAGTCGCGACGACGAGCGTGTCGTCTTGCTGCGTGAGCGTCCACGTCGGGCAGCTAAATCCGCTGAGATCGTCGCGCTGGCGACCCTCCCACGGCACGTCCTGAGCGGGCGCTATACTCCAGGTTTTGTTCAGCGACAGCTCGCCTTTGCGTTTGATCAGCACGCGGAACAGATTCTCTTCCAGCACATACAGACACAGACGGTGCTGATTATCGACGAGCAGTTCCAGATGGTTCGCGGACTGTTCAAGAAGGGTCCAGTTTTTCAGGGTTTTCATATGCAATACATCCACTATCAGGCGCGCTTGGCGCGACGTTCAGCAATAAATGCTACCAGGAAAAATGCGCCAATCAGGTCAAAGAAGCCCATGGCAATGAAGAGCGGGTTGAAGCCGATTTTGTCGGCGGTGACACCAATTAACAGAGAGAACAAGAAGCTCGCGATCCACGCCGCCGAGCCGCGCATGCCGTTGACGGTGGCCATCTGGCCTTTGTCGAACGACTCCACCACCAGGGCGCTTAACATGCAGGAGATAATCTGGTGGCCGAAACCGCCAATCGAAATCAGCACGATGGTGACGTATGGGTCGCGAGTGATCGCCACGGCGGCCAGGGAGATCATCAGGAAGGCACCGGTGACGGAGCTGGCAACGACCGAGTTCACGCGAGTACAGCCGAACCAGCGGGTATACAGGCGGGTGAGGTAGCCGCTGGCCACGCTGCCCAGATCGGCGGCCAGGAACGGCAGCCAGGCGAACATCGCAATCTGTTTTAGATCCATACCGTGCTCTTTCGCCAGATACAGCGGTACCCAGAAGCTCAGCACGGCCCAGGCCGGTTCCGCCATAAAGGCAGGAATGGCGATGCCGTAAAAACGTTTGTTTTTGGACACGGTCTTCAGCGCCGTCAGGAACGGCATCTTCACGGCAGGCGGTTCGTTATCCTGCTTGATAAACGCCAGCTCGTCCTTGCCCAGATTCGGGTGCTGTTCCGGGTTATGGTAGAACGCCCACCACAGAATCACCCACAGCAGCGCCAGTACACCGGTAAACATAAACGCACCCTGCCAGCCAAAAGAGGCATGGGCGAAGTAGATGATAGGCGGAGCCAGCATCGCACCGATGGAGAAGCCAACGCCAGCCCAACCGGCGGCCACCGGACGCTCTGATTTCGGGAACCATTCGCCGATGGTCTTGGCGTTCGCCGGTGTGGCGGCCGCTTCGGACGCGCCCATAAAGAAGCGCAGCACTGCCAGATGCAGCCAGCTGCTGGCACCGGCGTGGAAAATACACATCAGCGCCCAAATCCCGGCGCACACCATAAAGCCAATCTTCAGGCCAATCACGTCGATCAGCCAGCCGCACAGAGGCTGGAAGAGGGTATAGGCAATCTGGAAAGCACCCACGATCCACGAGTACTGCTCGGTGGTGATCCCCATGCTCTCTTTCAGCTCCGGCGCGAGGATGCCTAACGAGTTACGGGTGATGTAGTTAACGGTGACGCCCAGTAAAAACAGCACCAGCACATACCAGCGCAGATTCTTGATGACGCGGCGGGCTTTGCTTGCCACGACAGGGGTATTGATGTCCTGACTCATTTTTCTCTCCACAAGACGGACGGTAGGGGGATGAACGTATCGGGTGTCACACCGGTTTTATGCCTTTGATCGTTATCAGTTTTATGACTTCAAGTTGCTATACAACTAGTATGGAAGTGGTGTGACAAGTTCACCTTAAGGGAGAAAATGAGCGGGAAATAGCGGATTTTGTGCAAGCTTTCTCATAACTGCGCAGCTTATTTTGGCATGATGCCGTTTAAGCCTTCTGTTACCGCAATCTCACGCTATGAAAATTTTTTCATTTGGCAAATGGAGCGAGATCACAAAATGGATAAAAGACTCAAAATCGCGGAAATTGCCGCCCGTACCCAGCTCTCTATTAGCACCGTTTCCCGCGTGCTGGCGGGGAAATCCAATACCAGCGAAAAAGCACGCACTAAAGTGCTGGCCTGTGCGCGGGAGCTGGGGGTGATGGACGGCATGGCGGCCGGGCGACTGCTGCTTAACAGTCTGGTGGTCTTTGCTCCGCAGCGCGCGTTTGACGAGCGGTCCGACATCTTTTACTACCGCGTGATCCAGAGCGTGAGCAAAGGGCTGGCATCACATGAAGTCAGGCTCCGCTACTGCGCGCTGGAGGAGAACGACAGCGACGCGCAGCTTTTCCTGGCGCGTATGAATGAAGCGGATACCCAGGCGGCGATCTTGCTCGGTATCGACGATCCGCATATTCACGATCTGGCCGTCGATATCGGCAAGCCTTGCATGCTGATTAACTGCCGCGATCAGCGGATGCGGTTGCCCGCCGTGGCCCCCGATCATCGCGCCATTGGCGAGCGCGCGGCGGAGTATCTGTTCGAGATGGGGCACCGGGAAGTGATGAACGTCCTGTGCCTGCGGCGCTACACCATGGAGCTGCGCCTGGCGGGGATCCGCGACGGATGGCAGGGGCATAATCTGAAATTCAATGACAAACGCGATCTGCTGGTGGTCCCGAGTTTCAGTGCCAAAGAGACCGAGCAGCAGGTGAGCGAGTGGCTAAGTCAGATGCCGGAAAAAGCGCTGCCCACCGCTTTTTTGGTCGGCGGAGATTTTATGGCGGAGGGCACCATTCGCGCGCTACAGAAGCACGGCCTGCGCGTCCCGCAGGATGTGTCGGTGATGAGTATTGACGGTTTTAATCTGGCCGCGATTCAGGATGTGCCCTTAACGGCGGTGCATGTCCCGCGCGACGAGCTGGGAACCGAAGCGGTGCATATGCTTCAGCAGAGGCTGATGCGCCCGGATGCGCCGGTTGGAACCTTGTTACTGAACGGCACGCTGGCAGTGCGGGAGTCGGTACGGCGGATACGTCAGGGGAAAAGACGCACCGCCGTGGAGCGAGAAGGGCTGTACGACGCTTAGGCCATGCCGAGGGCGCGTTTACCGTGGATATTGAGATCGTTCAGGGTAAAGCGGTCCTGCCAGTTTTTTTCGTAATCTTCGCGCGGGAAATCGCCCGGAGAAGCGCCGGTTTCCAGTGCCGCTTTCACCTTCTTCGCATAGGCGAGGTTTTTCTCGCACATCGGCGCGGCAGGAATGTACATCACGTTACCCCAGCCCTGCTGATTATCTACCGGTGCGACCGAGTGGATCACATCGCAGTGCCACCACACGGAATCCCCCGCGTCCAGTGCCGGAATGCTGGTTAATGCGTCGATGAGCAGCGGATGCCACTTCTCGGAAATCGGCAGAACGCGACCCGGCGCGACGCCGCAGAGTTCGTCTTCCGGCACATCATCCAGCAGCGGACGCAGCAGAATGTAGGCCATGGCTTCCGGGATCGGCACCACGTGCAGCAGCCCCTGATTCGGGATCATATCCGACAGGGCAGTCCAGCCCTGGAACGTACGGAACACCGAGCATTTGGTAGTGTTATCCACGGTGTACTCTTCCACTTCGGTACGGTGTGCCGCATTCCACGGATCGTACTGATCGACATTGCCGTCAAACACGCGGGCAAACACCTGCTGATAGGCCGGCAGCAGCCAGCGTTCCAGCGCGCCGGAATCCGTATGCGCTCCCAGCCCTTTAGAGGTGGTTCCCGGTGGGCGACGGCGAATACGATCCGGGTAGATCACGCTGACGTCCGGGTTAAACCACTGTTTGCCGTTGCTCTCAAAAGTCCATAAACGGTTCAGGAACGACTGTACCTGCGCCATCTCTTCACTCTGACGCGCCTGCATCTGTGCCTGCGACCAGTAGATCGGGAAAATTTCCGGGCGCGACGCGGTTAAGGTGCCGAAGAAGTTGTCACCCGGCCCTTTATACACGTCGTCAAACTGGTTGAGATCGAGATAGTCGAGCATCGCGTTATCCCACGCCAGCGCCTGCTCGCGCGGGAAGTGACCTTTAATCACCGCGCAGCCGCGGCGTTTTACCGCTTCACGTTGGGCCGTGGTAATCGTTCCGTTCTTTACGTCCTCGAACGGAATCACAGGCCAGACGGTTTCACCGTTATTCTTCATGGCGTTAATTTCCGCCACGCGTGTCGCAATCTTATCGCTGAGCCGGTCAAAAACGGCCTGAACGTCGCCGATCTGGGCACGCAATTCACGTTTTAACTGGCGAATGGCGGCTTTGTGGTCCGCAGGCAAAATTTCACTGGAGAAGGTCATAACTGCCTCGCTATCTTTCATTCGAAAGTAAAAGTATCTACAAGTGATACTTTAAGTTAAAAATAAGTTAATGCAAGTTTAAAAACTTGACGGGCAGCACAGGATGAAAAAAGAGTGAGGTGCCGGAGCATCGCCCCGGCAGGGGAGGAATCAGAGGTTAAAACGGAGCAGTTTTGTCGAGTACGGCCTGAATAACGTTCAGCGCGCCCTGGTGGTTATTGTCATCGGTGCTGAAGGTGCTGATCGTTTTGATGCTTTCCGCCGCATTGCCCATGGCAAAGGAGTATTTCACCAGCTTCAGCATTTCCGCGTCGTTGCCGCTGTCGCCAATGGCCACACACTCCTGCGGAGAGACCGACCAGCGTTTCAGCAGGCGGCTAATTCCGTTCGCTTTATGCAGGCCGGGAATGATCAAATCGACGAAGCCAAAGCCGCTGGTGACAGGTTTCATGATGCCATCTAACGAGACGTGCAGTTTGTCGATAAGACCAGGGATGTCGCTGTCCGGCAGGTTCAGGGAGAACTTGAACAGCACGTCGTCGATCTCATGATAATCGCTGATGCGCTGTAAGCGGTGGTAGTGTTTTGACATCAGCGCGACAAACTCGTCCGGCGCGTGTTGGCTTACGTAGGCGCTCTCCAGCCCGCAGGCGACGAAGTTAAGCTGTTTGTCTTTCAGTAATTCGCCAATCACGATTTGCGATTCGTGACGCGTCAGTTCGCCGTGGAAAATCTGCTCGCCATGATCGAAGATCAGCGCGCCGTTTTCCGCCACGAAGGAGATCTGTTCTTTCAGTTCCGGAAAGAAGGAGATGAGCTGGTAATACTGGTTTCCGCTGGCGACCACGAACTCGATGTCACGGGCCTGAAGCTGCTGAAATTGCGCCATAAAGCGGTCACGATCGTACTGCTTGGCATCATCAAGGAAAGTTCCGTCCATATCGGTGACGATAACTTTTACGGTCATACATTGCTCTCCAGAATATTACTGCGACCAGCAACATTCTAATAACAATGTGACCCGAACCACAAATTTATTTCGAATGAAAGTAAACGCAAAACAGCAACCCTTGGGTTGCTGTTGTTAGTGTGCTCAGCCTCTCCCGCGTGGGAGAGGGGTTGCGGGTGGAAATTACAGTGTATGCTCGGTACGCGCAATAATGTCGTCCTGCGCATCCGGGGACAGGGCGGTGAAGAAGGCGGAATAGCCCGCGACGCGCACCACCAGGTCACGGTACTGGTCAGGGTGTTTCTTCGCTTCCAGCAGCGTTTCGCGTGACACGATGTTGTACTGAATATGCCAGCCCTTATGCACCTCAAAGAAGGTCCGCAGCAGAATCATCAGCTTCTGACGGTCTGAATCGTTCTCCAGCGTCGCCGGGTTCAGCTTCTGGTTCAGCAGCACGCCGCCCAGAATCGCCTCCGTGGGCAGTTTGCCGACGGAACCGATCACTGCCGTCGGCCCGAGGTGGTCGGTACCGGATGCCGGGCTGGCCCCTTCCGCCAGCGGAGTATGCGCCTTACGGCCATCCGGCGTTGCCATGGTTGCGGCGCCAAACGGCACGTTCGCGGAGATGGACGACGTACCGGCGTAGTAATTCCCGCCAATCGGACCACGACCGTAGCGCGGGTTGTGATACTGCTTCAGCTCTTCGATATAGGTCTCATACGCACGGGCCAGCAGCAGATCCACGCTGTCATCGTCGTTACCGTATTTCGGCGCGCCGTTGATCAAACGCTGGCGCAGCTGCTCATGCGTCAGACCTTCGTAGTCCTCCGCCAGCGCTTTCGCCAGCTGCTGCTGACCAATCGCTCCCTGTTCGAACACCAGTTTCTTCACGGCGGCGAGGCTGTTGCCGAGGTTGGCGATACCCACCTGCAAACCTGATACCCAGTCATATTTCGCGCCGCCTTGCTTGATGCTTTTCGCGCGTTCGATGCAGTCGTCTACCAGCGCCGAGCAGAGAATATCGTGCACGTTCTCTTCCAGCATGGTGTCGACCACGTACTCAATTTCAATCGATTTGCGGGTGTAGTAGCGGATCTGGTTATCCCAGGCGGCCATCACCTCGTCGAAGTTGTCGAAATTGCCCGCAGACAGCGCTTTCTCCTGCGGCAGGAACACCTTGCCGCTGGTGGCGTCGCGACCACCTTCCATCGCCGCCAGCATCACGCGCGCGAAGTTGATAAAACTCATGCCGGTGCAGCGATAGCCCCACTTGCCGCCGACGGCGGTTTCGATGCAGCCGATTGCCGCGTAATCGTAGGCGTCCTCTTTTTCCACGCCGAGTTTAATGAACTCGGAGATGACGATTTCGTCGTTGTTAAACGCGGGCATCCCGAAGCCGCAGCGGATCACCTGCACGCAGGCGTCGAGGAAGTCGTTGCTCATGCCCGCGTGATAACGCACGCTCAGGTTTGGCTGGGTGGAGCGCAGGCGTCCGCAGGATTCAAGAATCGCGTAGGAGAGGGGGTTCACCGCGTCCATCGGCTCGCCGTTCACCAGTTTCTGACCGCCAATGGTGACGTTCTGATACAGCGGGCTACCCGCCGAGGCTTTAGAGTGCGAGCCGGAACGGATTTTGTTCACTTCCAGCAGCTTCAGCCAGCAGCTGTGCAGCAGTTCAATCGCATGTTCACGGTCGAGGGACTGATTCAGCTCCACGTCGCGGCGGTAGTACGGATAGAGATACTGGTCCATACGCGCGAAGGAGACCGAGTGGCCGTTGGACTCAATTTGCAGGATCAGCTGGATGAAATAGCACAGCTGCAGCGCCTGCCAGAAGGTTTTTGGCGGCTGGTGGGCAATGACATCGCAGTTTTCCGCCATTGCCAGCAGCTCGTCGCGGCGGCTTTCGCGGATCTCATTTTTCGCCATCTCACGCGCCAGATCGGCAAAGCGCTGGATGTGCAGCGTGACGGCTTCCAGTACGATATCAATCGCTTTCAGGAACTGATCGCCGTGCAAATCCTCCAGCACGGTCAGGTTGATGCGGGTACGGCGCTCCGCGACTTTCGCGCGCATGCCGTCGAGACCTTTCTCCAGCAGCAGCGGGAAGTTCACCGCCAGGTGCGCATCGCCGGAGGTCATGTTGCCTTCGGCTTTGATGATGCCGGTTTCCAGCAGCCCTTTTTGCTCGTCGGTAAACATACCGTAGCAGCGATCCTGTACCGTCTGGCCGCGCCACCATGGGCAGACATCGTGCAGCACGCGCTTGTTCTCTTCGCTCACCGCAAAGCCAGCGCCCGGACGGTCGGCCAGATCGTCGATCTCTTTTTCAATCCACGAAACGGTGTATTCCGGGAAGATTGGCGCGGCGCGCACTTCGCTTGCCTGGTTGCCGATAATCAGCTCGTCGTGTTTGATCCAGATGGTGCGTTTTGCCAGATGATGCGCCAGCGCCAGCGCGCGACGCACCGGGATCGGTTTGTCCATGTGCTGCTGGTACATTTCGGTGTAATGCTGCGCGCGCTCGGTACAAACTGGCGGTTTCACGATATGCACCAGAGCGGTTTTGTGCGCCTTAATGCGGTCTGTCAGGGTGTTCAGATTCAGCTGTGTCATATCTTTATCCTCGTAGGGTCGCAGTTAACCCATTCTGGGCCGCAAACTGTTGGGCAAACTCCAGTAACTCAGGGTTATCGAGCGGTTTGTCAGGGGCAGAGTAGGGTTGGCCGAGCAGGGTGTATTTGTTCATGCCAAGGGTGTGGTACGGCAAAAAGTGGATATCGCGGACGTTCAGTTCGTCGGCGGCAAAACGGGTGATGGCTTTAATCGACGCTTCATCGGCGTTAAAGCCCTGAATCAGCGGGACGCGAATGATCAGCTGTTTTCCGGCAGCAGCCAGGCGTTTTAAGTTCTCCAGCACCCGTTTTGCCGAGCCGTCAGTCCACTGTTTAAATACCTCGCCATCGACATGCTTAAGGTCGGCGAGGAACAGATCGACATAGGGTAACGACGGTTCGATATAGTGCCATGGCACATGCAGACAGGTTTCGACCGCCGTGTGAATGCCCTGATCGTGGCTGGCTTTAAACAGAGAATGGGCCAGCTCCGGGCTCATAAAGGGTTCGCCGCCGGAGAGGGTGATACCGCCGCCGCTGCGATCGTAAAAGGGTTTATCGCGCAGTACGGTTGCCATAATATCGGCCACCTGTTTCTCTTCTCCACAGACTGTCAGCGCCTGGGTCGGGCAGCAGTCGGTGAGGGCGTCGAGATGGGCGTCATCGAGTTTTTCGCGATGGATGATCACTCCGTTCAGCGCACGGTCGATAATCCCTGGCGCAGCCTGCTGACACAGGTCGCAGCCTTCGAGGCACAGGCGGGCATCAAACAGCACATCCCGCGTGCGGGAGCGGCTCTCCGGGTTCTGACACCAGCGACAGCCGAGGGAGCAGCCTTTCAGGAACACCACGGTACGAATACCTGGGCCGTCGTGGGTGGAGTAACGCTGAATATTGAAGATCATATTTTCGCCTCTTGTTGCGTATGAAGATTAAATAACTTTCGAATGAAAGTTATTTTGATGTGCGTCAACTCTGAGGAAGGTTTTTACGTGGTAGTGTTACGGCAGGTTAATTTTGAGGGTGACATCATGGAATTTTATCTGGACACATCTGACGTAGCCGCAGTCAAAAAACTGGCACGCGTTTTCCCGTTAGCCGGTGTAACGACCAATCCGAGCATCGTCGCAGCAGGTAAAAAGCCGCTGGAGGTGCTCCTGCCGGAGCTGCATGACGCGCTCGGCGGAAAAGGGCGTCTGTTTGCCCAGGTGATGGCAACGACCGCAGAGGGCATGGTGGAAGACGCACGTAAACTGCGCGCCATCATTAACGATCTGGTGGTGAAAGTGCCGATCACGGCAGAAGGGCTGGCGGCGATCAAAATGTTGAAAGCGGAAGGGATCCCAACGCTTGGGACGGCGGTGTATGGCGCGGCGCAAGGGATGCTGTCGGCATTAGCAGGCGCGGATTATGTCGCACCCTATGTGAATCGCCTTGATGCTCAGGGCGGCGACGGAATTCAGACCGTGGTGGAACTCCAGCAGTTGCTGACGCTGCACGCGCCGCACGCTAAAGTGCTGGCCGCCAGCTTCAAAACGCCGCGTCAGGCGCTGGACTGCCTGCTGGCCGGGTGTGAATCTATCACCCTGCCGCTGGACGTGGCGCAGCAGTTTATTAGCTCTCCGGCGGTGGATGCGGCGGTAGTGAAGTTTGAGCAGGACTGGCAGACTGCGTTTGGGCGCACGTCGATTTGACCCAGTAAACCGGGTGCTGGCATCGCCACACCCGGTAAGCGTTACCCCCCGCATACCTCGCAGCCAGGATTACGCATCAATTTCATTTCACGAAACTGACAGGTCATCGCGTCGTACATCAGGATTTTTCCGGCGGCAGGTGTGCCGTAATGGGCCAGCACTTTAATCGCTTCCATCGCCTGCAGTGAACCGATCACCCCCACCAGCGGCGCCATGACGCCTGCTTCCACGCAGGTGAGGGCGTTCTCGCCAAACAGTCGGCTCAAGCAGCGATAGCACGGCTCGCCCTCCGCATAGGTAAAGACGCTGATCTGCCCTTCCATGCGGATCGCCGCCCCGGAGATCAGCGGTGTTTTATGGGAAAAACAACCCGCGTTAAGCTGATTGCGCACCGCCACGTTGTCGGTGCAATCGAGCACAATATCGTGCTTCGCGATATGGGCGGACAGTGCCGCATCGTCCAGCATCGCATCAATGAGGGTAAAGCGAACATTCGGGTTGATCCGCGCCAGGGCATCGCGCGCCGAGATCACTTTCGGCTCTCCAACGGTCGCGTCGCTGTGCAAAGTCTGGCGCTGCAGGTTCGACACCGATACCGTATCGAAATCCAGCAGCGTCATCCTGCCAACGCCCGCTGCCGCCAGATACTGCGCGGCGGCACAGCCCAGCCCGCCAAGGCCAACGACCAGCACGTTCGCCGCCTTTAGCGCTTCCTGCCCGTCGAAATCAAATCCGCGCAGGACAATCTGACGGTTATAGCGCAGCATCTCCTGATCGTTCAGCTCCACCGCCATTTTAGCCTCCGAACAGATGGTTAAAGGCTTCGACCTCAACCCATTCACCGGCTTCGACGTTGCCGCGCTCACGCTCCAGCACGATGAAGCAGTTACCCTGGCTGAATGAGCTAAAGATATGCGAGCCCTGATGCCCGGTGGTGCTCACTTCCAGCTCGCCGTCGGCGTTACGTGTCAGAATACCGCGCTGGAAATCCAGACGCCCCGGGGATTTTTTCAGTCGCGTCGCCGCTCGCACGCGCTGGCGAGGAGGAAGGCCTGAGGCGTTATCGCCGGAGAGTTTCGCCAGCAGCGGCTGCACCAGCTGATAAAAGGTCAGCGCCGCCGAAACCGGATTGCCCGGCAGACCGCAGAACCAGCTGTTAGCCAGTGTGCCAAAGGCAAACGGCTTGCCCGGTTTGATCGCCAGTTTCCAGAAGCTGATTTCGCCCAGCTCATCGAGAATGGTTTTGGTGTAATCCGCTTCGCCGACGGAGACGCCGCCGGAGCTTATCACCACGTCGGCTGCGTTATCCGCTTCGATAAAGGCCGCGCGCAGTTTTTGCGGATCGTCCGGAATGATACCGAGGTTGATCACCTCGCAGCCCAGCTGTTCCAGCATCAGATGCACGGCCAGACGGTTGGTGTCGTAAATTTGGCCCGCCTGCAATGGCTGGCCCGGCAGCTGCAGCTCGTCGCCCGTCGAGAAAAGCGCGACGCGCACTTTGCGCACCACGTCGATCTCCGCAATGCCGAGAGAGGCCAGCACCGGCAGCTCTGCGACAGTCAGTTTGGTTCCGGCCGCGAACACCGTTGCGCCCTGGGCGATATCTTCCCCGGCGCGGCGGATATTTTGATTCGCTTTAACGCTGGCGGTAAAACGCACGCCCGCGTCGGTCTGTTCGGTTTCTTCCTGCATCACCACCGCGTCGCACCCGTCAGGCACTGGCGCACCGGTCATGATGCGAATGCAGGTCCCCTGTGGCCACTCACCCGCGAACGGCTGACCGGCGAAGGCTTTTCCGGCGACCGGTAAGGCATTTCCCGCATGAATATCCGCAAGGCGCACCGCGTAACCGTCCATCGCCGAGTTATCAAACCCCGGCACATTGAGCGGAGAGACAACGTCGCGCGCCAGCACTCGCCCAAAGCCGCGCAGCAAAGGCAGCGTTTCGTGCTCTTTCAACGGGGTGACGGGGGCGAGCATCTGCGTGAGTGCCGTTTCAAGCGGCATCAGTCCGGCGGTAAAATCCATGGTTTACTCCTGCGGGATAACAGCGAAAGCGGGCATTATGACAGAAAAGTGCCCCTAACTGTATGACACAGAGGGTGTAGTCTTTACATCACCCTTGCGTCTTTCTATATTCAAAATTCGTCTGAAGATCTGACAACGATAATGATATTTATAGAAAAAGCGGCGCCTCTGTGCTGATGGGTGATGGAAATGGTTAATGCGGTGATCGCAATTCACGGCGGCGCAGGGGCAATTACCCGTGCGAAGCTGAGTCCGGAGCAGGAAAAACGCTACGTTGACGCGCTTTCTGCCATTGTTGAAACGGGCCAGCGGATGCTGGAGGCGGGCGAGAGCGCGCTTGATGTCGTCACCGAGGCGGTACGTTTGCTGGAAGAGTGTCCGCTGTTTAACGCGGGCATTGGGTCGGTGTTTACTCGCGACGAAACCCACGAACTGGACGCCTGCGTGATGGACGGCAATAGCCTGAAAGCCGGTGCGGTGGCGGGTGTCAGCCATCTGCGTAACCCGATTCTGGCGGCGCGTCTGGTGATGGAGCAAAGCCCGCACGTCCTGATGACGGGAGCTGGCGCGGAGCAGTTTGCCGCAGAAAACGGCATGGAACGGGTGCCTGCTGAGACCTTCTCGACGCCCGAGCGTTATCAGCAATTACTGGACGCCCGCAGCGCCGGGATCACCCAGCTCGATCACGCGGCACCGCTCGATGAGAGCACCAAAATGGGTACCGTTGGAGCGGTGGCGCTGGACAAAGCGGGCAATCTCGCGGCGGCCACCTCTACCGGCGGAATGACCAACAAACTACCGGGCCGGGTCGGGGACAGCCCTCTGCCGGGCGCGGGATGTTACGCCAATAACGCCAATGTGGCCGTGTCCTGCACCGGTACGGGCGAAGTGTTTATCCGCACGCTCGCGGCGTATGACATTGCCGCCTTGATGGATTACGGAAACTTAAGTCTGGCCGAGGCCTGCGAGCGCGTGGTGATGGAAAAACTCCCGGCGCTCGGCGGCAGCGGCGGGCTGATTGCTGTGGATCGTGAAGGCAACGTCGCGTTGCCGTTTAACAGTGAAGGGATGTATCGCGCCTGGGGTTATGCGGGCGATGCACCCTCGACGGGAATTTATCGTGAATAAGGGGAGCCTGCGTGCCGCACAGTAACGATCTGGACAGCCGGGAAGTTCTGGCCGTCCACAACCTGAACATCGCGTTTCAGGAAGAGCGGCGGCCTGTCCCGGCGGTAAAACAGCTTTCGTTCTCTCTCAAGCGAGGCGAAACGCTGGCGATTGTCGGTGAATCCGGTTCCGGTAAATCCGTCACGGCCCTGTCGCTGATGCGTTTGCTGGAGCAGGCCGGCGGGATGATCAACTGTGACAGCCTGCTTTTACGCCGTCGCAACCAGCAGGTCATCGATCTCACCGAGCTGAGCCAGTCGCAAATGCAGAGCGTGCGCGGCGCAGACATGGCGATGATTTTCCAGGAGCCGATGACCTCGCTGAATCCGGTGTTTCCGGTGGGCGAGCAGATTGCCGAATCTATCCGCCTGCACCAGGGATTATCCCGCGAGCAGGCGCTGGCAGAAGCCAAACGCATGCTGGATCTGGTGCGTATTCCGGAAGCGCAAACCATTCTCGGGCGCTACCCGCACCAGCTCTCCGGCGGCATGCGCCAGCGGGTGATGATCGCCATGGCGCTGTCGTGCCGTCCGGCGGTGCTGATTGCCGACGAACCAACCACCGCGCTGGATGTGACCATTCAGGCGCAGATCCTGCAGCTCATCAAAGTGCTGCAACAGGAGATGGAGATGGGGGTGATTTTCATCACCCACGATATGGGCGTGGTGGCGGATATCGCCGACCGGGTGCTGGTGATGTACCAGGGCGAGGCCGTCGAAACGGGCAGCGTGGAGCAGATCTTCCACGCACCGGAACACCCTTACACCAAAGCGCTGCTGGCGGCGGTTCCGCGTCTCGGAGCGATGAACGGCAGCGATTTGCCGCGTCGCTTCCCGCTGCTTTCGCCGGGCGTGGTGCAAAGCGAAGAGACTGAACAAGACACGGTGGTACCGGGCGAGCCGATTCTGCAGGTGCGCGATCTGGTGACCCGTTTCCCGCTGCGCGGCGGGCTGCTTAACCGCGTGAAGCGCGAAGTGCACGCGGTGGAAAACGTCAGTTTCGACCTGTGGCCGGGCGAAACCCTGGCGCTGGTGGGCGAATCGGGCTGCGGGAAATCCACCACCGGACGGGCGCTGTTGCGTCTGGTCGACTCCCAGGAGGGCAGCATTACCTTTAACGGTGAGCGCATCGACACGTTGCCTGCCAGCAAACTACAGCACCTGCGCCGGGATATTCAGTTTATCTTCCAGGACCCTTATGCCTCACTCGATCCGCGCCAGACGGTCGGCTACTCGATCATGGAGCCGTTGCGGGTGCATGGCCTGCTGAAAGGCGAAGAGGGGCAGCGGCGCGTCGCCTGGTTACTGGAACGCGTGGGGTTAAAGCCGGAACATGCCTGGCGTTACCCACACGAGTTTTCCGGCGGACAGCGTCAGCGCATCTGCATTGCCCGCGCGCTGGCGTTGAATCCGAAGGTGGTGATTGCCGACGAATCCGTCTCGGCGCTGGATGTCTCCATCCGCGCACAAATCATCAACTTACTGCTCGATCTCCAGCGCGAGCTGGGCATCGCTTTTTTGTTTATCTCACACGATATGGCGGTGGTAGAGCGCATCAGCCATCGCGTGGCGGTGATGTACATGGGACAAATCGTGGAGATTGGCCCGCGTCGCGCGGTGTTTGAAAACCCGCAGCACCCGTACACCCGCAAACTGATGGCCGCCGTTCCGGTGGCCGACCCGGCGCACCGGCACGGCCACCGCGTGCTGTTGCAGGATGAGATGCCGGGCAATATTCGTAAACGCGGCGAGGCGACGGAGCGTGTGGTCCTGCGCGAAGTGGGCCCCGGACATTTCGTGGCGCCGCCGCATCAACACAACGCCTTTTCACGCTTATAGCTTTTGACAGACAGGGAACAACAGGAGAATACAATGACAAAATTTGTTGCTCGTTCATGGCTGTTAGCCGCGAGCGTGACGGCCGCGCTGGCGGCAACGCCTGCATTTGCGGCTAAAGATGTGGTGGTCGCCGTGGCGTCCAACTTCACCACGCTGGACCCGTATGACGCCAACGATACGCTGTCGCAGGCGGTGGCGAAGTCGTTCTATCAGGGGCTGTTTGGCCTTGATAAAGAGATGAAGCTAAAGAACGTGCTGGCCGAAAGCTATACCTTCTCCGATGACGGGCTGGTCTACACCATCAAACTGCGCAGCGGCGTGAAGTTCCAGGATGGAACTGATTTCAATGCTGAAGCCGTGAAGGTGAACCTCGATCGCGCCAGCAACAAAGACAACAGTCTCAAGCGCTATAACCTATACAAAAACATCGCCAGCACCGAGGCCGTCGATCCGACGACGGTGAAAATCACCCTTAAAGAGCCGTTCTCGGCGTTTATCAATATCCTGGCGCACCCGGCGACGGCGATGATCTCCCCGGAAGCGCTGAAGAAATACGGCAAAGAGATTGGTTTCCACCCGGTCGGCACCGGGCCGTACGAGCTGGTGACCTGGAATCAGACCGATTTCGTGAAGGTGAAGAAATTCGCCGGGTACTGGCAGAAGGGCCTGCCGAAGCTGGACTCTATCACCTGGCGTCCGGTTGTCGACAACAACACCCGTGCGGCGATGCTGCAAACCGGCGAAGCGCAGTTTGCTTTCCCGATCCCTTACGAGCAGGCGGCAATCCTTGAGAAAAACAGCAAGCTGGAGCTGGTGGCCAGCCCGTCGATCATGCAGCGCTACATCAGCATGAACGTGACGCAAAAGCCGTTTGATAATCCAAAAGTGCGCGAGGCGATCAACTACGCCATTAACCGCCAGGCGCTGGTGAAAGTGGCTTTTGCGGGCTATGCGACCCCGGCGACGGGCATTGTGCCGCCGTCGATTGCCTACGCCCAGAGCTATAAACCCTGGCCTTACGATCCGGCGAAAGCGCGCGAGCTGCTGAAAGAGGCCGGTTTCCCGAACGGCTTTAGCACCACACTGTGGTCATCTCATAATCACAGCACCGCGCAGAAAGTGCTGCAGTTCACCCAGCAGCAGCTGGCGCAAGTGGGCATCAAAGCGCAGCTGACAGCGATGGACGCGGGCCAGCGTGCGGCGGAAGTGGAAGGCAAAGGGCAGAAAGAGAGCGGTGTGCGCATGTTCTACACCGGCTGGACGGCATCAACGGGTGAAGCAGACTGGGCGCTCTCGCCGCTGTTTGCCTCGCAGAACTGGCCGCCGACGCAGTTTAACACCGCGTTCTACAGCAATCCGCAGGTGGATAAAGATCTGACGGATGCCCTGAAAACCACCAAAACCGACGAGAAAGCGCGTCTGTACAAGGATGCTCAGGATATTCTGTGGAAAGAGTCGCCGTGGGTGCCGCTGGTGGTGGAAAAACTGGTTTCCGCCCACAACAAGGCGCTGACCGGGTTCTACATCATGCCGGATACGGGCTTCAGTTTTGAAGACGCGGATTTGAAATAACAGAACTCATTCCCGCAGGCGATAGTCTGCGGGATGAGAGGGAAAGGCATGCTGAATTACGTTTTTAAACGCCTGCTGGGGCTGATCCCAACGCTGCTGATTGTGGCGGTGCTGGTGTTTCTGTTCGTCCATATGCTGCCCGGCGATCCGGCGCGACTCATCGCCGGGCCGGAGGCGGATGCGACGGTGATCGATATGGTGCGCCAGCAGCTGGGTCTCGATCGGCCGCTGTACGTGCAGTTCTGGCACTACATCACCAACGTGTTGCAGGGCGATTTCGGCATCTCAATGGTGTCGCGACGTCCGGTTTCTGAGGAGATTGCCAGCCGCTTTATGCCGACGTTCTGGCTCACTCTTGCCAGTATGATCTGGGCGATGATTTTTGGTCTTGCCGCGGGGATTATCGCCGCCGTCTGGCGCAACCGCTGGCCGGATAAGCTCGGCATGGCACTGGCCGTCACCGGGATCTCTTTCCCGGCGTTTGCGCTGGGGATGCTGCTGATGCAGATCTTCTCCGTCGAACTGGGCTGGCTGCCGACGGTGGGGGCGGATACCTGGAAGCACTACATTCTGCCGTCGCTCACTTTAGGCGCAGCGGTGGCCGCCGTGATGGCGCGCTTTACGCGCGCCTCGTTCGTCGATGTGCTGAGTGAAGACTATATGCGCACCGCGCGCGCCAAAGGCGTGAGCGAAAAGTGGGTGATCCTCAAGCATGGCCTGCGCAACTCGATGATTCCGGTTGTCACGATGATGGGCCTGCAGTTTGGCTTCCTGCTTGGCGGTTCGATTGTGGTGGAGAAGGTCTTTAACTGGCCGGGGCTGGGTCGTTTGCTGGTCGATTCCGTCGACATGCGCGACTATCCGGTGATTCAGGCAGAGGTGCTGCTGTTTTCACTGGAATTTATTCTTATCAACTTAGTGGTGGATGTGCTCTACGCCGCCATTAACCCGGCTATCAGGTACAAGTAACATGCGATTGTTTAACTGGCGTCGTCAGGCCATTTTAAAGGCTATGCCGGGGTTAAAACCGGACCATATCCGCACGCCGTGGCTGGAGTTCTGGCGGCGATTTCGTCGTCAGCCGGTGGCAATGACCGCCGGACTGTTTGTGCTGCTGCTGATCGTAGTGGCGATTCTGGCACCCTGGATCACGCCGTTCGATGCCGAAAACTACTTCGATTACGATCGACTGAACGATGGCCCGTCAATGATGCACTGGTTTGGCGTGGACTCTCTCGGGCGCGATATCTTTAGCCGCGTGCTGGTCGGCGCACAAATCTCACTCGCGGCGGGCGTTTTCGCGGTGCTGATTGGCGCTGCCATCGGTACGGTGCTGGGGCTGCTGGCGGGGTTCTACGAAGGCTGGTGGGACCGCATCATCATGCGTATCTGCGACGTGCTGTTTGCCTTCCCCGGCATTTTGCTGGCGATCGCCGTCGTCGCAATAATGGGCAGCGGGATGGCTAACGTGATCATCGCCGTGGCGGTCTTTTCCATTCCGGCGTTTGCCCGTCTGGTGCGCGGAAATACGCTGGTGCTGAAGCAACAGACGTTTATCGAATCGGCGCGCAGTATTGGCGCCAGCGATGCAACCATCCTGTTTAACCATATTCTGCCCGGCACGGTCTCGTCCATTGTGGTCTATTTCACCATGCGTATCGGCGTGTCGATCATCTCGGCGGCGAGCCTCTCATTCCTGGGATTAGGCGCACAGCCGCCGACGCCGGAGTGGGGCGCGATGCTCAATGAAGCGCGGGCTGACATGGTGATTGCGCCCCACGTGGCGATCTTCCCAAGCCTCGCGATCTTCTTTACCGTGCTGGCCTTTAACCTGCTGGGTGACGGCCTGCGCGACGCACTGGATCCGAAGATTAAAGGGTAAGCTGAGGGCCGGACGTTGTAACATTGTAAAGAATGTTAATCAGTTACGATTTATTGACCTGACGCATTAATCTGGTCAAAAAATGAGCTTATTCTGATCGTGCACAATGGCTGACAAGGGAGGAAATAGCATGTCCGTTGACAGACTGAAACGCGATCTACTGAACAAGCTGATCAATGCCCGGATTGACCTTGCGGCATACCTGCAGTTAAGGATGGCAAAAGGGTATATGTCAGTCAGCGAAAGCGACCATCTGCGCGATAATTGTTTTGAACTGTGTGACTACATGCGTGAAAAAGCGCCGATCCTGCGGGATTATTACGACGCTGATGAACAGCTTGTCCTGCAACGCGCGGCTGACGCGTTGTCAAAAGCTGCCGTATGCCTGATGACCGGACACCATGATTGTCCAACGTTTGTCGCCGTCAGCGCGGAGAAACTGGAACACTCCCTGACGACACTGACTCTCTGCATTATGTGCTTGAAAGAGCACGCCGCGCTCCATCAGCACTAAACTCCGGGGGAGGCGACTCCCCCTTCTGATTAAGCTTTTGTAAAAGTGCTCACGCGCCCGGTCGGCCTGGCTACTCTTTATGCCAAACGTCGAAAAAAGGAGTGCGTAATGCGCCGATCTTCGCTGATTCCTCTGTCTCTCTTCTTTCTCTCCGCTTCCGTAATGGCGGCACCCGGCGCAGTCAACGTCGATGTGCTGCAAACTAAACTCGATCATCCGTGGTCGCTGGCCTTTTTGCCGGATAATCAGGGCATGCTGATCACCCTCAGGGGCGGGCAGCTTAAGCACTGGCAGGCGGGGAAAGGGCTGTCAGATCCGATCGTCGGGATACCGAAAGTGTGGGATAGCGGGCAGGGCGGTCTGTTGGACGTGGTGCTGGCTCCGGATTTTGAACAGTCGCGCCGTATCTGGCTCAGCTACGCCGAAGTCGGTAACGACGGTAAAGCGGGCACGGCAGTAGGATATGGCCGCCTGAGCGAGGATCTCTCGCGCGTCGAGGCTTTCCAGGTGGTGTTCCGCCAGATGCCAAAACTGTCGACGGGAAATCACTTCGGCGGGCGACTGGTGTTCGACGGAAAAGGCTATCTGTTTATCGGCCTGGGTGAAAACAATCAGCGTCCGACAGCGCAGGATCTGGATAAGCTGCAAGGGAAAGTGGTACGCCTGACGGATCAGGGCAAAGTGCCCGCGGATAATCCGTTCGTCGATAAAGCAGGCGCGCGCCCGGAAATCTGGTCCTACGGCATCCGCAATCCGCAGGGAATGGCGATGAATCCCTGGACCGACGCGCTGTGGCTGAACGAGCACGGCCCGCGTGGCGGCGATGAGATCAACATCCCTGAAAAAGGCAAAAACTACGGCTGGCCGCTGGCGACGCACGGGATTAACTACAGCGGCCTGAAAATTCCGGAAGCCAAAGGCGAGCACGTCGAAGGCACAGAGCCGCCGCTGTTTGTCTGGAAAGTATCGCCCGCGGTGAGCGGCATGGCGTTCTACAATAGCGACGTTTTCCCGCAGTGGAAAAACAAACTGTTCGTGGGCGCGCTGAAAGAGAAAGACGTGATTGTCCTGAGCGTGGACGGCAATAAGGTGACGGAAGACGGGCGGATTCTGGGAGATAAAGGCAACCGCATTCGCGATGTGCGGGTGGGGCCTGATGGCTATCTGTATGTATTAACGGATGAATCAGACGGGCAACTGTTGAAAGTCAGCCCGTCCGGGGCGTGATTAGCTCACGGGGATCATGATCGCTTTTTGGAAGGCCGGGCGCGTTTTGAGCTGTGCGAACCAGCGCTCCAGGTTTGGATACGATCCCCACTCCAGACCGATGTTGGTCAGGTTCCAGATAAACGGCGCGACCGCGATATCGCCCACGCCAAACGCGGAGCCTGAGAGCCACGGCTGGTTCGCGAGTGCGTCATCCAGCAGGGCAAACAGTTTTTCGCACGCCGCTTTTCCGGCGTTGATCGCCGCATAATCACGCTCGGCTTCCGGGGTTCTGACCAGGCCCATCAGGATTGGGCGGTGCGCGGTGGAGAGCGTCTGGTTTGCCCAGTCCATCCATTTTTCGCCCTCGGCACGGCGGGCAGGATTGTCCACCCACAGGCGGTTTTGCCCGTACTGTGCTGCCAGATAGCGCACAATGGCGTTCGATTCCCACAGGGTTAAGTCGGTTTCGTCGTCGCGCAGCAGCGGCACCAGTCCGTTGGGGTTCATCGCCAGATACTCGGCATCGTTATTCACGCCAAACTGCAAACCGGCCATGATCTGGTTAAACGGTAAATCCAGCTCCTCCAGCGTCCAGAGCACTTTCTTGACGTTGGTTGAATTGTTCCTGCCCCACAGCGTAATCATATTGACTCCTGAATGAGTGAAATAACCTGAGTGGTGAATCAAAGCCTGCGATTGCACATGGTGAGATAAACCTAACATTTACGCAACAGAAGACAAAAAAATCGCATCCGGGACAGCACCCCGGCCCGTTATTGCGTAAACTTTAAAAACTTTACCTGGTTTAGGTTTCTTTAGACTCATTAGTACGTTATTACTCATCGCTTCTTGCGACACGGTGATGTGACGTGATTTTTTAGAAAGGACACTCGGGTGGCATTTATGACGCATACAACTTCTTCTCTGCGCAGCCTGGCGGCAGGCTCCGCACTGCTTTTCCTGTTTTCCCCCACACTTTTTGCGGCTGAAACGGCGGCACCAGAAGCGCCTCCGGTCGACGCGCGCGCGTGGATCCTGATGGACTACGCCAGCGGTAAAGTGCTGGCGGAAGGCAACGCGGACGAACAGCTCGATCCGGCCAGTCTGACCAAAATCATGACCAGCTACGTGGTCGGGCAGGCGCTCAAAGCGAACAAAATTAAGCTCGACGACATGGTGACCATTGGCAAAGACGCCTGGGCCACCGGCAACCCGGCCCTGCGCGGCTCGTCCGTGATGTTCCTGAAACCGGGTGACCAGGTTTCCGTGTCGGATCTGAATAAAGGGGTGATTATTCAGTCGGGGAACGACGCCTGTATCGCGCTGGCGGATTACGTCGCGGGCAGCCAGGACTCCTTTATCGGCCTGATGAATGGTTACGCGCAAAAGCTCGGCCTGACCAAAACCACCTTCAAAACGGTCCACGGCCTGGACGCGCCGGGGCAGTTCAGTACCGCCCGCGATATGGCGCTGCTGGGCAAAGCGCTGATCCACGACGTGCCGGATGAGTACGCCATCCATAAAGAGAAAGAGTTTACATTCAACAAGATCCGCCAGCCGAACCGCAACCGTCTGCTGTGGAGCAGCAACGTGAATGTAGACGGCATGAAAACCGGCACCACCGCCGGCGCAGGCTATAACCTGGTGGCGTCTGCGACCCAGGGCGATATGCGTTTGATCTCCGTGGTGCTTGGCACCAAAACCGACCGCATCCGCTTTAATGAATCCGAAAAACTGCTGACCTGGGGCTTCCGCTTCTTCGAAACGGTGACGCCAATTAAACCTGACGCGACCTTTATCAGCCAGCGCGTCTGGTTCGGAGATAAGAGTGAAGTGAATCTGGGCGCGGGTGAAGCGGGTTCTGTGACGATCCCGCGTGGTCAGTTGAAGAACCTGAAAGCGAGCTACACCCTGACCGATCCACAGCTGACCGCGCCGCTGAAAAAGGGCCAGGTGGTCGGCACGATCGATTTCCAGCTTAACGGCAAATCCATTGAGCAGCGTCCGCTGATCGTGATGGAAGCAGTGGAAGAGGGTGGATTCTTCAGCCGGATGTGGGACTTCGTGATGATGAAATTCCACTCGTGGTTTGGTAGCTGGTTCTCATAAAAGCAAAACGATAACCGCAAGGTTATCGTTTTGAGTGTTTGCCTCCTCCCCCGACGGGGGAGGGATAGGGTGAGAGCATCAGACCGCGCTGGCGGCTAAGCCCGGCAAAAACTCTCACTCAGTACATCAATTTAATCTGCTGCGCTTTGGCGTGCGCGACCAGCTCGTCATCCGGGCGGCAGTCGCTGACAATCGCATCAAAGCGTGCCAGATCGCCCATTCTTGCTGAACGCACTTTGCCAAATTTGCTGTGATCCACCACCAGCACATGATACTGCGCGGCATTCATTGCCCAGTGCTTCACCGTTAACTCTTCGAGGTTAAAACAGGTTGCGCCCTGGCGTACGCTCACGCCTGCCGCTGAGTAAAAGGCGATATCCGGACAGAGATTGCTCAGGGTGTCCTGAAGATTCAACGGCTTGAAAATGGCGTTGCTGGCGTGAAACTCACCGCCGCAGAGGATCACCCGACACTCAGGTTTCTCCTGGAGAGCCAGAAAGGTATTCAGGGAGTAGCACACCGCCGTGAACGGCAGCGCGTTATCGATGGCTTCGATAATCCACGGTGTGGTGGTGCCGCAGTCGAAAAACAGGGTCTGATGCGGTTGCACGAGGGAGGCGGCCAGCCGTGCGGCTTTGCGTTTTTCCTCAACCAGGCGGGTTTTTTGATCGCTCAGCAGATAGTGGCTGCCGCTGCGTGGCTCCAGCACGATATAGCCGCCGAGCAGCACCACGGGGGCACTCTCGCTGTTCAGGTCGCGACGGATGGTCATCTCGGAAACGCCGAGCAGAGTGGCAGCTTCTTTGAGATGCAGCTTATCGCTGCGCTTCAGGGCTTGCAGCAGCTGGGAGATGCGGTCGTCGCGTCGTGTTTCCATAGATCCTCGGGGCGAAAAGGTGAACCCCCACAATGTGGGGGTTCAAGTGTAACCTGTCGGACCGGGATTAGTCACGTATCCAGCCTTTGCGGATCGGGAGAGCAAAGCAGATACGGTAGACGCGCTGCAGCCCGCGATAAATCTGCTGCCCCATGATATTCCACAGGATTTGCGCGCTCAGGCAGCCCATCATTCCGACCAGCAGTCCGCCCAGCATATCCAGCGGCCAGTGGACGCCGAGATAAACGCGCGACCAGGCAATGCCGAGTGCGATCGCCATCAGAACCACGCCCGACCAGACGCGGTGCCAGAACAAAAAGGCCAGTGCGAAGGTGAAAATCACGGTGCCGTGATCGCTCGGGAAGGAGTCGTCAGCCGCATGGTGCAGGAAGTTCGAACCGATATGATCGACAAATGGACGGTCGTGCGGGAACAGATGCCCCAGCGTCCATGAGGCGGTCATGCTAACCGCCAGCGCCATCGCCACCTTTATCACCAGCTGACGCTGCGCGCTGACCTGCTTGCGCGGCCCCCACAGCCAGAGTATCGCGATCAGCAAGGGCACGATGTTAATCAGATCCTTTGCCACAAATTTGGCAAACATAATCATCCACTCCGGTGACGCCGGGGTGGCATTAATCAGATAAAACAGTCCGTAATTGAGATTCTCTAGCATTCCAACTCACTCTTTTGCAAACCAGGCAGAAACAAGGCCGTAAGCCACGACCTGAGAAAACCAAACCCACCAACCTGCCCACAGGTTGTGAGAGAAGAAATGGGCGCCGCGCATGACCTGGCCGAAGCCCATCGTCAGGCCCGCCACCGCGCCCAGCGCCACGAAACACCACGCCAGACGAGGGCGCTCGCGCCAGAAGGCGAAAAACAGCCCCATTACCATAAAGCCGCTCGATGCGTGCCCGCCAGGGAAGCAACGGCCGGGGCCGCTGCCATCAGGCGTACTGCTAAACAGCGGATACGAAACCGCCTTGCCGCCGTACTCCAGCAGATCCCACGGACAGCTGTGATGGCTGGTACTTTTCAGCACACCGACCACCAGGGTGCCAAGGCCCATTAGCAGCGCTCCGGTGACCAGCGGCATGTTGCGACGAAAGGCGCCATAAATCAGCGCCACGGCCGCCGTCGCAATCGCAACGTACTTCGCCAGTCGATGGTTCAGCAGATCCAGCAGCGCGTTTTGCTGCAGCGGGAAATGGTGGCTGGCGGCGTCATACCAGAAACCCGTGATCCAGCGGTCGAGCGTCTCATCGCGCGAAAGCCAGGTAAACAGCACCGCCATCAGCAGTAGCGCGAAAAGCTGATAACCATAAAAGCGCACCGGTAAACGGTAAAGGGGTTTTATCTTAGTTGTCGGTGACTTAGATAAATCCGAAGGGGCAGTATGTTGAGCCATAATGACGTTCGTTGACGGGAAATAGGCCCATCATAAAGGTGTCAACTTAAGGAAACCTTAAACGACGACGATATGTGCTTTATTTCTGTTTATCTTCGATAATTCACTATCTCGCGACCGGGCATTTCATTAAACTCATCGCGATTTTTTCATCAAAAAGAGACTGCATGTTAAACCGTTCTTCTTCCGGTAACCGTCTGGGTCGTCAGGCGTTACTTTTCCCTCTGTGTCTGGTGCTTTACGAATTCTCCACCTATATCGGCAACGATATGATCCAGCCGGGTATGCTGGCCGTGGTGGAGCAGTACAACGCCGGGATCGAGTGGGTACCGACATCCATGACCGCCTATCTGGCTGGCGGCATGTTTTTGCAGTGGCTGCTGGGGCCGCTGTCGGATCGCATTGGCCGTCGCCCGGTAATGCTGACCGGTGTGGTGTGGTTTATCGTCACCTGCCTCGCCATTCTGCTGGCACAAACGATTGAACAATTCACGCTGCTGCGATTCTTGCAGGGGGTGAGCCTGTGCTTTATCGGCGCCGTGGGGTATGCCGCTATTCAGGAGTCCTTCGAGGAGGCGGTGTGTATCAAAATCACCGCCCTGATGGCGAACGTGGCGCTGATTGCGCCGCTGCTCGGCCCGCTGGTGGGCGCGGCGTGGGTGCACGTTGCGCCGTGGGAAGGGATGTTTGTGCTGTTCGCGGCGCTGGCGGCGATTTCGTTCTTCGGCTTGCACCGCGCAATGCCAGAGACCGCCACTCGACTGGGCGAAAAACTGTCCCTAAAAGAGCTGGGGCGCGACTATAAAGAGGTGCTCAGGAATGGCCGCTTTGTGGCGGGCGCGCTGGCCACCGGGTTTGTCAGCCTGCCGCTGCTGGCGTGGATTGCCCAGTCACCGGTCATTATTATTAGCGGCGAGAAGCTCAGCAGCTATGAATACGGCCTGCTGCAGGTGCCTGTTTTTGGCGCGCTGATAATCGGTAACCTGGTGCTGGCACGCCTCACTTCCCGTCGTAGCGTGCGCTCGCTGATCATTATGGGCGGCTGGCCGATTGTGGCCGGGCTGGTGGTAGCAGCGGTGGCGACCGTCGCCTCTTCCCACGCCTATCTGTGGATGACGGCCGGGCTGAGTATTTATGCCTTTGGGATTGGGCTGGCGAATGCCGGGCTGGTGCGACTGACGCTGTTTGCCAGCGAGATGAGTAAAGGCACCGTATCCGCCGCGATGGGGATGCTGCAGATGCTGATCTTTACCGTGGGCATTGAAGTCAGTAAACACGCCTACAGCTTTGGCGGTAACGGGCTGTTCAGCCTGTTTAACCTCGCCAATGGCGTGCTGTGGCTGGGGCTGATGGTGATGTTCCTGAAAGATAAACGCGTCGGCAGCGCGTTACAGTAAGTTGTTGCCCGGTGGCGTTACGCTTACCGGGCAATTCGCGCGCTAGTTAAACGGCGCTTCCCCGTTCAACGCTTTTTCGATCACGTCCAGCACGCCTTCGTCGTTATTGTGCGGCGCTTCGAAACGCGCCACGGCTTTGATATGCGGTTTGGCGTTTGCCATCGCAAAGCTAAAGCCCGCCTGACGCAGCATCTCAACGTCATTCCCGCTGTCGCCAAACGCTAACACTTCGCTATCGTCGATACCCCAGTGCCGCTGCAAAATCCGCAGCCCGTTCGCCTTGTGCACGCCAGGAATAATCAGATCGATATTGCCATGGCCGGTGGTGACTGGAACCATAATGTCGCTCAGTTCCTGATGGATCAGCGCCTGCACGCGCGGGATTTCGCTGTCCGGCAGATTCAATCCAAACTTAAAGAAGATGTCGTCAAGATGGTCAAAGTTATCAACCATCTCCAGGCGATGGTAATACTTCGCCGCCATCTCTTTGAGACTGTCATCGTAAGATTTCAGGGTATAGGCGCTGCTCTTCCCGCAGGCGATCACTTCCACTTCCGGCAGAGAGCAGAGGAAACGCGCCACCGTGTCGAACTGGTTTTTGGTGAGTTCACCGTTAAACACATCTTCACGAGCATTCACCACCCAGCCGCCGTTTTCGGCGACAAAAGCGATCTCATCGGCAATCTCCGGGAAAAAGGAGATGAGCTGGTAATACTGATTCCCACTGGCAACCACAAAGCGAATATCTTGCGCCTTCATGCGCGCATACTGCGCCAGAAAGCGCTCACGGTTATAGGTTTTGTCGTCGCTCAGGAAGGTTCCATCCATGTCGACGGCGATTAACTTAACGCTCATATCCCTTCTCCATTGCTGAATCTTGTGTTGTAGGTTTTGCCACGGCTTTTGCGACCAGCGCGGCGACAATGACCAGGGCTAACACCACCAGCATGGCGCTGCGTAACCCGTAATGTTCGCCGAGGAATCCGAGCAGCGGCGGGCCGACCAGGAAGGCGAGATAGCCGGTGGTGGCAACCACGCTGACGCGCGTCGGGGCGTCCGGGCCGGTATCGCTGGCCGCCGAAATGGTGAGCGGGAACCCGAGTGACGCACCGGCGCCCCACAGAATGACCGAAATACCGGCGATCCAGTCCACGTCGACAAAAATAATCAGCGCGATACCGAGCGCGCCCATCATCGCGCTGGCGCGCACCACGGCTACGCGGCTGTAACGATCGATAAACCAGCCGCCCGTAAAGCGCCCGACGGTCATCCCGAGGGTAAACCCGGCGTAAATCAATGAACCGGAAGTAGGGCTAAAACCGTGGCCGTCGACCATCAGCAGCGGCAGCCAGTCGTTCGCGGAGCCTTCGGCAAACGCCATCGCCAGCACCACCACGCCAATCAGCATCAACTGCATATCGCGATAAAAAGGTAACCCTTTCTCGGTCGACTTTTGCTCTTCCGCGCTGTTTTTGCCCGTGCCGTCAGGAATGAAAGTAATACCGGTCAAAATCGGCAAAATACAGATCAGCGCCGCCAGTAAAATGTGCAGGCTCGCGGCGGTCCCAAAGGCGGTCAACGCCATGCCCACACCGGCACCGGCCAGCGTGCCGAGGCTGTAGAAGCCGTGCATCATCGGCAGAACGGTTTTATTCAGCTCGCGCTCGACGGCGGCGCCTTCGACGTTAATCGCCACTTCCGCCGCGCCAAAGCTGCCACCAAAGACCATCAGACCAAAGGCAAACATTACCGGCGATGCAAACCACAGGGCGGCGCTGAGGATCAGCATGCCGACTACGGCGCTGCACATGGTGGTACGAATCACTTTACGCGTACCAAAGCGCTTCACCAGCCATGCCGAGCAGAGAATACCGCTCATCGAACCGATCGACAGACCAAACAGCACGATGCCCATCTCTGCCGTCGAGACCGACAGAATATCGCGGATCGCGGGGGTACGCGTCGCCCAGGACGCCATCAGCAATCCGGGGATGAAAAAGAACATAAACAGTGCCCACAGGCGGCGCTGCAGGGCTTTACGGGGAGAGATCAACGTCATTGAGGAGCACCAGAAGTACAACAATAGCGACAACACTAGCAAGTTTGTGTACATTTGTACACAAACCGAAAGGGGAAAATATGAGCAGACGACCAAACGATCCGCAGCGTCGGGAGTGGATCCTTCAGGCCACCCTGGAATCCATTGCAGAGCATGGCATCAATGCCGTGACGCACCGTAAAATCGCCAGCTGCGCGGGCGTGCCGCTGGGGTCGATGACCTACTATTTCGACGGGATAGACTCGCTGCTCGAAGAGGCGTTCACCGGCTTTACCCAGCAAATGTCGCTGCAATACCGCGAATTTTTTGCCGGTGTTACCGGCCCTGAAATGGCCTGTGAGGCGATCACCACCCTGATCCACAGCTCAGAAGTGACCACGCCGCACAATATGGAGCTGATGTACCAGCTGTATGCGCTGATGAGCCGTAAACCGGCGCTAAAAAAAGTGATGCAGGACTGGATGCAAACCAGCCAGAGCACGCTTGAGCAGTGGTTTGACCCGGTGACGACGCGTGCGCTCGATGCGTTTATCGAGGGCATGACCCTGCATTTTGTGACGGACCGGGAGCCGCTGTCACGCGAAGAGATCAGGGCGATGGTGAGGCGCATCGCAGGATTTTAGCATTAGCCTAGGGTCGCACCCGCCGTCACGTTGACCATCGTCGCGGTCATCGCACGGGCATGTTCAGAGGCCAAAAATGCAATCACACCGGCCACCTGCGGCAGGGTTGGCAGCCGCTTGAGCATCGTGCTGTGCGCGGCACCTTCCATAAACTGCTCTACCGTCACTCCCATCGACTGCGCTTTTATCGCGAATAACTCTCCTGTGTAAGAACCCGCCTGAACCGCGCCGCTGATGGCATGAGAGCGCACGCCCGTAACGCGGATGTTCTTCGGACCCAGTTCGCTGGCGAGCGCGTTAACGAACGCCTCAATGCCCGCGCAGCCGACGATATGCCCAAGATGACCGGGTATCGCCATCGGGCCTGCCGGTGCGACAACGGTGATTATCACGCCCTCGCGCTCGCCACCCATATAGGGGACGACGGCCTTTGATATAGTGAAAAGGGCGGTGAGAAACGGATCAAATCCCTGCCTGAACTCTGCCAGGGATAACTCTGCGAGGCGTTTACCTTGATCATGCATAAACCCTGTTGCGTTAACGACCACATCAATGCCGCCAGTCTGCTGAGCCATTTTTGCAGTTTGCTCAAGAACAGAACGTTCATCAAGGACGTCGATAACACGTGATTCTGCGATTCCACCAGCAGAACGGATGTCGCTAGCCACGCGCTCAAGCTTCTCCCGATTTCGGGCGACGAGAAAAACATGCGCTCCCTCTCGCGCCAGTACTCGCGCGGTTTCGCTACCTATCGCGCCGCTTGCACCGAAAATGACAACGGTTTTGGTTTTCATCAGCATCTCCTTTTCTCAATTAAAGAGGCAGAGGGAGTTCAAAGTATGGGTGCAAATGGAGTAGGGGCAAGCGGAGGAAACAGGAACCTGGTACTGCTTATATTATCGGGTAATGGTGCTAGTGCGACGGTGTTATTTGCGGAGCATGAAAGGAGGGTGACGCAGCGGGTTCGACATGGCTGTGAATTTCAGGCAACAAAAAACCCATTTATGTAAACGGGTTAGTGAAAACAAAAACTTACAAATTAATCAATAAGTTAGGTTAGTGGTAAAGAGTGGCGATTACGGGGCAATGCCAACCGCTGCCGCCATTTTGTCGCCACTTGGCATTGTAGCTATCGGGTTAAAGCGCAGAGCCGTTTCAAGGTGGTCAGGGGCCAGGTGAGCATAGCGCATGGTCATTTTGATGTCGTGATGGCCGAGGATTTTTTGCAAGGCAAGAATGTTTCCGCCCGACATCATAAAGTGAGCTGCAAACGTGTGACGCAGAACGTGAGTTAGCTGCCCGCGAGGGAGCACAATCGAGGTTTTGTCCATCACTGACAAGAACTGGAAGTAGCAATCTGTAAAAAACTTGAAGCCGTCCAAAGCAATGATTTCCTCGTACAGCTCTTTGCTGATCGGAATGCTGCGGTTCTTTTTGCCTTTGGTTCTTACAAATGTGATTCGGTACTTAGTGACCTGGGAGCGAGTGAGATTCACAGCTTCGCGCCAGCGTGCTCCGGTACTCAGGCAGATTTTAACGACCAGTGCGAGGAGGGCGCTTTGGCGTTGGCAGTCGTACAGAAGCTCGGTGATTTGTTCATGCGTCAGCCAGGCCATTTCCTTTTCGGCAATAGTGAACTTGCGCATGCTTTCCAGCGGGTTTGGTGCTGTCCATTCTCCAAGGCGGGTCAGCTCGCTAAACACGCTACTCAGATAGCTTTGCTCCAGATTGATAGTTACCGGGCTGGCACCTTTCTTCCACTTCTCGCTAAAGTAGATTTCACCGGTCAGGCGCTTGTCACGGTAATGCGCGAATAATTTCGAGCTGAGATCAGTCGCGAGAGGGTTTCCGAGCGCATCGACCATCAGGACCAGCTTGTCGTAAACATGCTCGCCAGCGGTGAGGGACTTGCCGTGCAGCTTGAACCAGAGTTCGACGACGTCTTTCAGAGTTCGGCGATCTACCGATTCTCCCAGCCAGGGCTTAGCCTCTGTCTCATCCATCGTGTGACGTTCAAAAGCCAGTGCTTCGCCTTTGGTGGCGAACTGCTTGCGTACACGACGCCCACTGCGTCCGGCGGGGTAGCATTCGCAAATCCATTTTCCTGTATCGAGTTTTCGTACTGCCATAAAAAGCCCTCATATCTGAGGGCTTAATTTAACTGTGTATTTGAACAGTAATCAATGTTTTCTCAGGTATAAATCATACAACTGGTGTTATCCACGCCACCAAGTCCTCAACACTATCATAATCAGTGCAGATGTCTGACAGAGGTTGTGCCTCAGCGTTAGATTTGAATTCGGCCCAAGCCGATTCACTTTTTTCTGTCAGGCCCAGATGATTTTCAATTGCTCCTTTTTGCCAAATCCATATATTTGATTCTAGTAATTTATTAGCCAAAGATAATATTAGTGGTGCCGCATTAGCTTTTTGTGACATAAGTTCATATGCTTGCGCTGCAGTAACTACACCATTCTTTGTTGGTAATCCAGAAGCATCTAATGCACATTGCCCATCATTCTGCATATCAACTAAAATAGCCTTAAGCCCGATAATATCGGGGTCGTTACTTTGTAGGAAATTATTTCTTATTGCACCCCTGAGTGCAAAATCAAGATCAACGATTGCCTTTGTCGGTATGTCCATACTGGCAAGTATTTGCATGGTTTTTGAAATGCTATCAACTGAACCAGTTTCTATTAGAGCCACTTGCATTTGACCTGTTGTTTTATTATTTATTTTTTTGAATATAAATGGCAATAGGGTTGTTTCAGTTTTCCCTTCTGTTAGAACAACGTTATTAGCAAATAATATTTTTGAAGATTGAGTTAGTGAAAATAAATGTGTGGCTTGCGCAGGACGTTGTACTATTACTTGATTTACTGCTTCAGATATTGTCAACCTACAATGTGTTCCTTGTTGGTTGTTTTTTCGTATTAAAATAGTATCCTTAGCCAAATCTGAAGTAATCATTTGTGAGGAGTGAGTTGAAAAAATGATTTGATAGCCATGTTGGGATAAGGTATTTAATGATTCTCTTATTTGTTCTATTGCAAAAGGATGGAGATATAATTCTGGCTCATCAATTAATAGTAAGGTTGTTGTTCCGATGTTCTCATTTGTAGTAATGTCAGCTAAATGGCGAATAAGCGCCATCTGGATAGAGCGCTGAGTTCCATGACCGTAACATGAGCAGTCTCTTGCTATATCTGGCAGAGAGTCTTCGTAAACTTTTACTGTTCCAGCTTTAAAAATATCTTCAAAATTCGGAAGTTCAAAATGTAGTTTAAGATTGATGCCAGGAAAAAAATCTGCAACTTTATCACTAATTGAGTTATCGATATCAACAAGGTCTGATAGTCTTTTATTTCCTGAGGCCGTCATTCTCCTGTTTACTGCTTCTATGTGCTTCAATATTCTATTTGAGTGTTGCTCCTGAATTTTAGCGCTCAACTCTGATAATAATTTACCTATTGTTGATCCTGCTTTTGATTTAGACGAATCCTCTGCTGCGTTTTCCATCGCTCCGATGCGTATAGGATCTGGAAATAAGGCCTTTATCGCATTATCGATCCCTGATGGCGATGGTCGGAATAGGCCACTATCTGGATTTTTTATTAGTAGCTTCACATCTTTTGCTGCTAATGCACCAACAGACTGGGTACGTTTGAATGTTAATGTGCCTGCTGTAATAAATGGATTAATACGATTTCTGTTTTCTTCTGTTAAAGCTGACAGTATCTCGTCGGTAATACCTTCAACTTTACCCTCAACTTCTATCTCGTTATCATTATTAAAGTAATCGCTTGGTGATAATACCTTTTTCTTAAATAACCACTCAATAGCGTTCAGAACAGTGGATTTTCCCGCATTATTGTATCCAATTAAAGGTGTGAACAAGGAAAAATTTAAATTAATTTCTTTACAAGATCTAAAGTTTTTAATTGATATATTTGAAAGTCTATGGCTCATTACTATGTCCCTTATAAGTAATCATTTTATTTTCAAAACAACACTTGCCGTTACTTCTATATCGTCCAGCATACAGTCAAATTCTTTGCTGCCCCCAGAAACGAGAATTTTATTTTTAGGCAGGCGTGTTATTTCTCGAATGGAGACTTCATTGTCAATGTTAACTAGCCATATACCATCACGAACGTTAGTAAAATCCTTACTGCAAACGTAATTATCTTGCCCGTGACGAACAAAAAACAACCGACTAACTTTTGTAGGCAAAAGAGAGTTATCGAATGTTACAGCACCGTTTTCAGATAGCACTCCCTCTACTAGGTCAAATCTAGGTAGACTAGTTGTGTTCTCTTTTTGTGAACTTGTCGGCCTGCCAGTTCCAGTAACAAGCCACGCTAAGTCAGATTCAGTTTCTAATGCACATTGAATTACCCACTCTGCAGGAAAAGAGTCACGCATGTATCTAGTTGCTAAAGTGCTTTTTGATATACCTAAATGATCACATAAAGCCTGTCTTGTCTTGAAACCATAGGCTTCAACCATGCGCTCTATAGCCCCACGACCGCCTTTTTCCAAATTCATGGTAACTCCAAGTGAACTTTTACCTTGACGATTTCATGATGTGATCGTATGTTTATCGTGTTCACAAAATACAAACGATCAGTATTCATCCTGATTAATCATTGCTAAACGAGGAATGTTGCATCATGAGACCTAACATTTCAATCACTCTCATCACCCCCCACGTCACTATCGAAAGATATAGTGAACTCACTGGGTTATCTATCGACACCATCAACGACATGCTTGCAGATGGTCGATTGCTTCGTCATCGCCTACGCAAGGACAAAAAGCGTGAAAAAGTGATGATTAACATCGCTGCGATGACGGTCGATGCCCTGTCTGATTGCAACGTGACTATCAACTAGTTCCATTTTGAGACTTCACGGAGCAACTGACTATGTTTGACTATCGCATATCAAAACATCCTTATTTCAATGAAGCTTGCCGGGCTTTCGCTATACGCCACAACATGGCGAAGTTGGCAGAGCGAGCAGGTATGAACGTTCAAACCCTGCGTAATAAGCTTAACCCTGAGCAACCACATCAGCTCACAGCACCTGATATTTGGCTGCTGACCGATCTCACCGAAGACTCAACGCTGGTTGACGGGTTCCTGGCTCAGATTCACTGCCTGCCATGCGTACCAACCAATGAAGTTGCACGGGAGAAAATGCCTCAGTACGTTCTGAAAGCTACCGCTGAGATCGGCCGTGTCGCTGCAAGTGCGGTTTCTGGTGCTCAGCTAAATGCAACCACCCGTCGCCAGGTTGTTGAAAGCGTCAACGCTGTTACCCGTCTAATGGCACTTACAGCTATTTCACTGCAGGCGCGTTTGCAGGCCAATCCGGCAATGGCCAGTGTCGTCGATACCGTAACGGGCCTTGGCTCCTCGTTTGGGCTGAACTGAGGTGTTTATGCTGAACAATGAACCCTCATTTGCGTCTCTTCTCGTTAAGCAAAGCCCGGCAATGCACTGCGGCCACGGCTGGATCATGGGGAAGGATGGTAAGCGCTGGCATCCGTGTCATTCGCAGGATGCACTTCTGGCCGACCTGTCCACTATCCAACAGGGGAAACCATGGCTATTGAAGGTCCTGCTGCGACTGTTCCACTGAGTACCGGTCAGCGGCTGAATGGGCTGAACCATATAGCGGAGCTAAGAGCGAAAGTGTTTGGCCTGAATATTGAGCACGAGCTGGAACGGTTTATTAATGAGATGCGCGATCCACACGACATTAACCACAAACAGAATGAGAGGGCACTGGCCGCCATATTCTTCATGGCAAAAATTCCGGCAGAACGTCACAGCGTCAATATTAATGAGCTGACCACTGACGAAACGCGGGAGCTGATTAAAGCAATGAATCATTTTCGTGCAGTGGTGAGCTTATTTCCTAAACGGCTAACCATGCCGAATTAACCCAAAACAGAAATTAATGGCGTAAACCCGCCGGGCATTCTTTTGCCCAAATTCAGGAGAATTGATGATGCGAAATAGTGAAACCCGTACCACTAAAACCGGTCCAGATGATGCCGGTTTATTCCAGCTGTTTAACGAGACTCGTCTGGATGAGCGTAAAAGCTGTGCCTTTGCCGTTTCCATCCGTATAGAGGCACTGGCGATCCACATCCTGAAAGAGGGGATGAACGGAGTGGAGGCGGCAGAACTGCTGCGTAGTGAAGTTGCCCGTTATGAAGCTGAATCACGCGGAGACTGGCACTGATGGCTGATTCCATGGATCTCGTACAGCAGCGCGTCGAAGAAAACCTGCAGCGCCATATCCAGAACGCCCGCGCCAGAAAGCCTGGTACAGCTCGTGTTCTTTGCATCGACTGCGACGCGCCAATCCCAACGGCTCGCAGAGAAGCCATTCCGGGCGTGCAGTGTTGCGTGACTTGTCAGGAAATTGCTGAGCTGAAAGGGAAGCACTACACCCGAGGCGCGCTGTGACCTTCGGAGCCTGTCAGTGATGCCTGAATTAACAAAAGATAAAGGCGGCCCGACTGAGGCCGCCGGGGTTTTCCCATGGAATGCTCCAAAAAAAGCAGTAAACCCCTATCTGGACCCGGCGGAAGTTGCGCCGGTGTCTGCGCTTTCAAACCTGATCACTCTCTACGCTGCGGATAACGAGCAGGAGCAGCTGCGCCGTGAGGCGCTGAGTGATGAGGTCTGGGAACGCTATTTCTTCAATGACGCCCGTGACCCTGTCCAGCGCGAACTGGATCAGGACCGGCTCATCAGCCGCGCCAAAATGGCCCGTGAGCAGCAGCGCTTTAATCCCGATCTGGTCATTCTTGCAAACGTCAGCGCCGAACCCGTGCACGTCAGCAAACCACTTCTCGAAAGAATTAAATTCTTCCAGGGTCTGGGAAGGCCAAAGGCTTATTCCCGCTATCTGCGTGAGACCATCAGGCCATGTCTTGAGCGGCTGGATCGTGTGCGTGAAAGTCAGGTGTCTTCCTCTTTTCGGTTTATGGCGAGCCATGAAGGGCTGGAGGGGCTGCTTGTACTGCCTGAAATGAATCAGGAACAGGTCAAGCGTCTGTCCACCCTGGTTGCGGCATATATGAGCATGTGTCTCGATGCCGCCTGCAGCGATCTGTTTGTGACGGATGACGTGAAGCCTGAACAAATTCGCCAGTCATGGGAAAAAGTAGCGGCAGAGGCTATGCGTCTTGATGTCATTCCGCCTGCCTTTGAACAGCTGCGCCGCAAGAAACGCCGTCTTAAGCCCGTGCCCTATGACCTTATTCCGGGTTCGCTGGCACGTATGCTGTGTGCAGACTGGTGGTATCGCAAGCTGTGGCAGATGCGCTGCGAGTGGCGGGAGGAACAGCTGCGTGCCGTTTGCCTGGTCAACAAGAAAGCGTCCCCGTACGTCAGCTATGAAGCCGTGATCCACAAGCGCGAGCAGCGCCGCAAATCGCTGGAGTTTTTCCAGTCGCATGAGCTGGTCAATGCCGACGGCGACACGCTGGATATGGAAGACGTGGTGAACGCCAGCAGCAGCAATCCGGCGCACCGCCGCAATGAAATGATGGCCTGTGTGAAAGGACTGGAGCTGATCGCCGAAATGCGCGGCGACTGCGCCGTGTTTTATACCATCACCTGCCCGTCACGCTTCCACGCCACGCTCAACAACGGCAGACCTAATCCGAAGTGGACCAGCGAAACGGTCCGGCAGAGTAGTAATTATCTGGTCGATACATTCGCGGCATTCCGCAAGGCTCTGCACAAAGCCGGGCTGCGCTGGTATGGCGTTCGCGTTGCTGAACCGCATCACGACGGTACTGTGCACTGGCATCTGCTGTGCTTCATGCGCAAAAAAGACCGCCGCACGCTCACTGCGCTGCTGCGTAAATTTGCCATTCGCGAGGACCGTGATGAGCTGGGCAACAATACCGGCCCGCGCTTCAAGTCTGAACTCATCAACCCGCGCAAAGGCACGCCGACCAGCTACATCGCCAAATACATCAGTAAGAACATCGACGGGTGTGGACTGGCAAAAGAGATCAGCAAAGAAACCGGCAAATCACTGCGCGACAGTGCCGAGCACGTCAGTGCCTGGGCATCACTTCACCGCGTTCAACAGTTCCGTTTCTTCGGCATTCCTGGGCGTCAGGCATACCGCGAGCTGCGCCTACTGGCCGGGCAGGCCGCGAGAGCGCAGGGTGATAAAACAGCCGGTGCGCAAGTGCTGGAAAATGCGCGACTAGATGCCGTGCTGGCAGCTGCCGATGCGGGCTGCTTTGCCACCTACATTATGAAGCAGGGTGGCGTACTCGTTCCCCGCAAACATCACCTTATCCGTACCGCATACGAGCTTAACGACGAGCCGGGCACCTACGGCGATCACGGCATCCGTATCTATGGTATCTGGTCCCCGATAGTTGAGGGCCGGATCTGCACGCACGCGATGAAGTGGAAAATGGTTCGTAAGGCCGTTGACGTTCAGGAGGCGACAGCCGACCAGGGCGCTTGCGCCCCTTGGACTCGTGGCAATAACTGTCCCCCTATTGAAAAAATGTACCAGACAGGGGGCGAATCATCAGATAGAGAAGAGCCAGCAGCGCTGCCGGACTTCGAGAATATGAGTAAAAAGGAGCTGCGAGAGCTAACGGCAAGGCTGCAGCTGGTCAAACCGAAGCGCAGGAAAGGGTACAAACAGGAAATTACGGATCACCAGCGCCTACAGCTCGATGCGGAGCTGATGTCCAGGGGCTTCGATGCCAGTGATACGGAAGTTGATCTGCTTCTGCGTGGCGGCAGTCTGCCATCTGGAGCCGGGTTGCGGCTGTTCTACCGAAACCAGCGGCTACAGGAGGATGACAAATGGCGTCAGTGGTACTGAAAAAGTCAGGAAAGAGGTTATCTATTAATCAAAGGGTTAGCTGAGTAAAAAGTATTTCAGCTTTAAATACACATGATGTACTGTATATATAAACAGTAATAAGGGGAGGGAGTTGTGAACGATTTGTTCATGGAGTCACTTGCACTGCAGCGGATAGAACTTATGGCCCGGCTGGTTGCTAGCTCAGATTGTAGCGATGACGACAAGGAGGTTGCGATCTCGTGGCTGTCGGAGCTGACTAGCGATCTGGTTACCAGGCTAAATGAATATGGAGTAGGGCATGATGAGAGTACGCATTAGTGATTTCGCACCATGGGAAACTCCCTCCAATATGGCATCCTGCGGTTTGAAAAAGCAGTGCATGTCTAGGGTGCATGGATTCGCATGATCCAAAAAGGATCGCAACAGGTCGGGGCCGCCAGAACTGGCGCGCTTTCCGGCCCGTAGTGCACCTGCATGAAAACCGCTAAACAAAGCGGGCAGGCGTGGCGGGGATACGAGCGCGCGCAAGATAACAAATTAGTTGTTTTTATAACTCTTTTATTTATTATATAACCTATATGTTTTACGAATGTATATTATAAATTTTATATCATTAAGGAACGTCTTGTGGATAATGAAAGGATTAAGGAGCAATACGCTGTTTACAGCGGTGTTGCTGATATATTTCGTCGAGTAATGGTAGAACAAATTGAGACAATTTTACTAAAGAATAATTTAACTTTAGGCGTTCCTATTGAGAGCCGAGTTAAGGCCTTAAGCTCAATTATTAATAGAGACAAAAGAAAACCTTTGTCAATTGACTCAATTAATGAATTAGATGATTTTATTGGTATTAGATTGATACTTCTTTTTAGTAGAGACGTAGATCAAGTTTTATTGTGTTTAAAAGATAATTTTGTAATTCTTAAAGAAGAAAATAAATCAGATGAATTAGATGAAGATAAATTTGGTTATCAATCATATCATTATATAGTAAGACCTCCAGTTGAATGGCTTAAAGTGCCATCATTTTCTCATTTTGATGGTTTTAAAATAGAAGTCCAAGTTAGAACTCTTTCTCAGCACATTTGGGCTGCGAGCTCGCATAAGTTGCAATACAAGAAAGAACAGAATGTTCCGTTACCTTTAAGACGGGCTATTCATAGAGTTTCTGCTCTATTAGAGGTTGTGGATTTAGAATTTGAACGTGTACTAGCGGAAAGGGCTGGTTATGTTGATAAATTGAGTAATGAAGTTCAACTAAACAGAGATGCGACTTTGGATGTTGACTTGCTAAAAATGATTGCTAGTAACGAACTACCTGATAAAAACAAAAGTGATAAAGAGGATTTTGATGACTTACATTCCGAGTTGATTTTTAACAATATAACTACGGTAGGTTCACTTTTAGATAATCTTAAAAAGGGATTGAAGGAAGCAATTGCTGAAGATAAACGTGTTGCCGAGCGTTTATTAAGTGATGGGAAAGCGTTTGATGAAAGTAATGATAATGAAAAGGCTAGGGCAAAGCAAGGGGTGTATTTCTCGCGTGTCGGTCTTATAAGATTATCTATGAATAATGCACTAGGTGACTCTTATATTATAAATTCTTCGGGAGAAGAAGGGGATGAGTAGACGGTTTTTATGATGCGTAGATGCTCCGTAGTGGAGCATCTAAGGTTAATTAGCCCAATTTATAGTTTTCAAACTTAATTACATCGGTATTAAGCCAGGGATTTAACTCCATGATTCTTCTCTGTAGGGGGATCAATTCATTCCTGACAAAAACATTACTAGCTTTCTCCACATCCCCAAACCCCCCAACATTGCTCGGCATAATCCCCATCATTTGCGGTGGAACGCGGTGCGCGGCCATCATGTCGTCCCGGCTCACATTCTTGATGTTCAGAAATTCATCCTTAGCCGCGACCTCTGATAACGGGATGATCTGAATCCCGTCCTTTTTACCGTTGGGCGAGTACATAAACAGGTTGCGGAAATTGCCCGGCCCTTTGGCGCTTTTCATTGCCTGGCGGATATTGTTCACATCCTCCTGGTTCTGCGCGGCGTCGGTCATGTACATTATGAAACCCGCGTGGCTGCCGTTGATGTAATACTTCCGGCGGAACAGCGTGGCGGACTCATTCAGCAGGGCGGAAGGGATGGCGGACAGGTATTCCGGCAGTCCGTAAATCTCCTGGTTTAGGTCCGGCTCCATCAGGTGAAAGATACTGCCTCTGGTGAACTCATACGGCTGCGTGGTCATGCCATATTGCACAAACCAGTAGGTATCCAGATCCACACCGCGACGGGTGTATTTCGCCAGCGATGGCTCCAGCGACAGAATGCCGCCGAGCCGGTTGGTGCGCTTCTCCAGATAGGCGTTACCGAATACGAGATAGTCCTGCACAAAGCGGCTGAACGCCTGCTGACTCAGCAGCGGATGCGGGATAAAGGTGCTGGTCAGAATGTTGCGTTTAACGGCAATCGGTGAGCTGTGATGCACGGCGGCGCGATAGGTGCGCGCCAGCCCGTCAAAACTCACCGGCGGCTCATACCAGCGGTCCATCTGCACGCACTCCACATAATCCAGCAGCTCGCGGCGGTCCAGCACCGGGATCGGGTCGCCAAAGCTGAACGCTTCTGCAGTTGTTGCGCCGTTATGCTGAACGTTATGCGCGGCTGCAGCGCGGTTTTTCTTACTCTTGCCCATCAAAAAATCTCCACAATATTGCTGGTATTGGCGGATTCGCCCTGCAGCGGTTCGTTAAACAGTGCGTGCATCGTCGCCCACGCCAGATCGGCATGGCTGGCTTCTTCGCTGCGGCTGGCTTCATAGGTGGGGCGGTTGCCGCTGGCGGTGGTGGCCCGGCGGATAGCCATGAATGACTGCGCAATGTCGGTGTGCCCGGCGTCGAATTCCAGGCGGCGGTGGCTGATAATGTCGTACGCCTTGAGCACCAGGGCGTTTTTGACGTTGGGGTTGTAGACAAACTCACGCACGGCCGGGAAGAACGCCTTCACGTTCTCGTACACGCCGTGGCCGACGCCGGTGGAGTCGATGCCGATATAGGTCACGTTGTACTGCTGAGTCAGCATTTTGATGGCGTCGGCTTGGGCGCGGAAGTCCATCCCGCGCCACTGGTGACGCTCCAGAATGCGGAACTTACCGCCCGGCACCGTAGGCGGAGCCATGACCACGCAGCCCGCGCTGTCACCGTTTTGCGTACCCTTCGCCGGGTCATAGCCGATCCACACTTCGCGCCAGCCAAACGGGCGCAGCGCCAGCGCGTGAAAGTCGCTCCAGACTTCCCAGCTGTCCACCATGCAGGCCTGCAGCTCGCTGAGCGGAAACACGGACGCCAGATCGTCGATAAACTCGCACATCAACAGGTTCTGGTATTCGTCCGGGCTGTACTCCATGCGCAGCTGGTCAATGTCGAACAGGTTACAGCCGCCGCGCACCGCATCTTCCACGGTCACAATCTGGCGATACTGTCCGTCCGGGCAGAGCAGGCCGGGGGCCAGGCTGCCGTGGGTCAGGTCAATATCCACCTTGTCCGCTTTAGCGCGGCCCCGGTTGAACAATGCGCCGGACCAGAACGGATAGGCGCTGTGGGTCAGGCTCGACGGCGTGGAGAAATAGGTCTGTCGCCATTTTTTGTGAATGGCCATCCCGGAGGCCACTTTGCGCAGCTCCTGGAATTTCGGTATCCAGAAATATTCATCCAGATACAGATTGCCGTGATAACTCTGCGCTGTGCGGGCATTTGTGCCGAGAAAGTACAGGCACGCGCCGTTACTGAGCGTCATCGGGTCGCCTTTTAGCTCCACATCGACTTCTTTGGCAAAGTCGATGATGTACTGCTTAAAGACGTGTGCCTGCGCCTTGCTGGCGGAGAGGAAAATCTGGTTGCGCCCAGTGGTGATGGCGTCAATCAGAGCCTCACGGGCAAAGAAGAAGGTCGCCCCAATCTGGCGCGATTTGAGCAGGTTGCGGATGCGGTGCCGGTTGCCTGCCTCCCACCAGTGGCGCTGATAGGCAAACATAGAATCGTGGAAAACCTCCTGCAGCTTCTCGATCTGCTCGTCGGTAAACAGGTTCTTTTCCGGCGGTTTGCGCGGGCCTTTATTGCGGTTTGACACGTTGGGATTCAAATCTGCTTCGTTGCCGCCGTCGTTGAATTTGCCGATGCGGGCGTGGCGCTCGGACTGGCGCGCCAGCAGGTCAATTTCCTTGAAGTCTTTCCCTTCTTTCTGCTCCTTCATGATGAGCTGGCAGTAGCGCGCGGCGGTGGTGAGCTGCATCTGATCCAGCGGCCCGTACTCACCCCATTTGTCGCGCTTCTTCCAACTGTGAACGGTTGCAACTTTCTCGCCCAGCATTTCAGCAATGCGGGCTACGCGGTATCCCTGAAAGTACAGCAGCATGGCCTGCCGACGGGGATCGAGGTCTGCGGGGGTCAGTGTCATATCCATGGCACAAGCCTACGGCCTTGACTGACGGCTTTCTCCGGCTTCGTTTTGTATGGCGAAAGGCACAAGCGCCGCGCGTTGTCTCACTCCCCCCATCCCCGCAACCATAAGGCTCCAGACAGTTTTCTAACGGAGCACAGCTCATGACAGTGAAAGCAAAGCGTTTCCGCATTGGGGTGGAAGGTGCCACCACAGACGGGCGCGAAATCCAGCGCGAATGGCTGGAACAGATGGCGGCCAGCTACAACCCGACGGTCTACACCGCGCTCATTAACCTTGAGCACATCAAATCGTATTCCCCGGACAGCGCCTTTAACCGCTACGGCCAGGTGACGGCACTGGTTGCCGAAGAGATCAAGGACGGTCCTCTGGCAGGCAAAATGGCGCTGTACGCCGACGTGGAGCCGACCAGCTCCCTGGTTGAGCTGGTTAAAAAAGGGCAGAAGCTGTTCACCTCCATGGAGGTCAGCCCGAAATTTGCCGACACCGGTAAAGCCTATCTTGTCGGCCTGGCTGCCACCGACGATCCGGCAAGTCTCGGCACCGAAATGCTGGCATTCAGCGCCAGTGCCGCCCATAACCCGCTGGCGAACCGCAAACAGAAACCGGACAACCTGTTTTCTGCCGCTGAAGAAACGCTGATCGAACTGGAAGAAATCCAGGACGATAAGCCCTCCCTCTTTGCCCGCGTCACCGCCCTGTTTACCAAAAAAGAGCAGACCGACGACGCGCGATTCTCTGACGTGCATCAGGCCGTGGAGCTGGTCGCTACCGAGCAGCAGAACCTGAGCGAACGCACTGCCAAAACCCTTACCGAAAATGGCGAACGCCTGTCCGCGCTGGAATCCTCTTTACAGGAACAGCAGGCGGCCTTTGCTGAGCTGGAGCAAAAGCTCAACCGCGAAGACAGTCGCAGAGACTATCGCCAGCGCGCGCCGGGCGGTGACGCCCCGGCTGGCACCGTGACCAATTGCTGAGGAGCAAACCAACACATGAAACAGAAAACCCGCTTTGCCTTTAATGCCTACCTGCAGCAGCTGGCGCGCCTGAACGGTGTGGCCATGACCGAGCTTGCCAGCAAATTCACCGTGGAGCCGTCGGTATCCCAGACGCTGGAAGATGAAATCCAGCAGTCCGCCGCGTTTCTGACGCTGATTAACGTGATGGGAGTGGCTGAACAGTCCGGCCAGCTGCTGGGGCTGGGCGTTGGCAGCACCATTGCCGGAACCACCGATACCACCACCAAAGAGCGCGAGCCAACCGATCCGACGCTGATGGCGGACGTGGAATACAAATGCGAGCAGACCAACTTCGACACGGTGCTGACCTACGCGAAGCTGGATCTGTGGGCCAAGTTTCAGGACTTCCAGGTGCGTATCCGCAACGCCATCGTCAAGCGCCAGGCACTGGACCGCATCATGATCGGCTTTAACGGCGTGAAGCGAGCCAAAACCTCTAACCGTGGCGAGAACGTCCTGCTGCAGGACGTGAACAAGGGCTGGCTGCAGAAAATCCGCGAAGACGCGGCGGACAACGTGCTGGGCATTAAAACGGCAGACGACGGCACCGTGACCATCGAACCGGTGAAAGTCGGCAAGGGTGGTCTGTACGCTAACCTCGACGCGCTGGTGATGGATGCGGTCAACGAGCTTATCGATCCGATTTTCCAGGACGATGACGAGCTGGTTGTGGTCTGTGGCCGCGAGCTGTTGTCGGACAAGTATTTCCCGCTGGTCAACAAAGAGCAGGAGAACAGCGAGAAAATCGCCGCCGATCTGATCATCAGCCAGAAACGCATGGGTGGCCTGCAGGCCGTGCGCGCGCCGTACTTCCCGGCCAATGCTGTGCTGATCACTCGTCTGGATAACCTGTCCATCTACTGGCAGGAAGACACCCGCCGCCGCTCGGTTATCGACAACCCGAAACGTGACCGCATCGAAAACTTCGAATCGGTGAATGAGGCCTACGTGGTCGAAGACTATCGCTGCGCGGCCCTGGTGGAAAACATCGAAATCGGTGATTTCAGCATGCCCGCTGCACCGGACGTCGGGGAGTAACGCATGAGCCTGAGTCCCGCACGGCAGCACCGCCTGCGCATTCAGGCCGAGCAGGCCGCCCGGGAGGGCGGCAGTGTTCGCCATGCGTCGGGTTATGACCTGATGCTGCTCCAGCTGGCAGAGGACCGTCGCCGCCTCAAGGGCATTCAGTCCACGGTGAAAAAGGCGCAAATCAAGGTGGAGCTGCTGCCGCGATACACCGCCTGGGCGGATGGCGTGCTGGCAGCCGGAGGCGCGCAGCAGGATGACGTGCTGATGTACGTGATGCTGTGGCGTATTGATGCCGGGGATTATGCCGGTGCGCTGGAAATCGGGCGTCATGCCCTGCGCCATGGCTGGGTGATGCCGCTCGGCAATCGCAACGTGCAGACCGTGCTGGCCGAAGAAATGGCCGACGCGGCGCAAAGCGCAATGCTCGCCGCTGCACCTTTTGATGCCGATCCGCTGCTGCAAACGCTGGAGCTGACCACCGGGCAGGATATGCCGGACCAGTCACGGGCACGTCTGCACAAAGCCATCGGCGCGGTGCTGAGCGAGAACAATCCGGCATCGGCCCTGAATCACCTCACGCATGCGCTCCAGCTGGATTCCCGCTGCGGTGTGAAGAAAGACAAAGAGCGGCTGGAGCGCAGACTGCGCAACGACCGCTGACGGAACGTGCCCCGCGCACGGGCGGCACGGGATGGCGACAGGCTTTGCCTCATCAAAATCCCGTCCACCGCCCACTAATTCAGGAGAACACCGCATGAAGTTTGTTGCGCCCGAACCGGCACCGGAGCAGGCGGAGGTCATCAAAAACACTCCGTTCTGGCCGGATGTGGATCTGTCGGAGTTTCGCAGCGTGATGCGCACTGACGGCACGGTGACGCAGCCGCGTCTAAAGCAGGTGCTGCTGACCGCCATTTCCGAAGTGAACGCCGAGCTGTTCGACTTCCGCAACCGCCAGCGAATGCTGGGGTTTCAGGCACTGGCGGAGGTGCCGTCGGACGTGCTGGACGGCAAAAGCGAGCGCATCCAGCACTATCACAACGCCGTGTATTGCTGGGCGCGCGCCGTGCTCAATGAGCGCTATCAGGACTATGACGCCACGGCGTCAGGCGTGAAGCGAGGGGAAGAGCTGGCGGAGGCCAGCGGCGACCTGTGGCGGGATGCGCGCTGGGCCATCAGTCGGGTGCAGGACGCCCCGCACTGCACGGTGGAGCTTATCTGATGAAAGTGCGTGCGCACCAGTATGACACGGTGGACGCGCTGTGCTGGCGTCACTACGGGCGCACGCAGGGTGTCACGGAGCAGGTATTACGTGCCAATCCGGGGCTGGCTGAACACGGCCCCTTTTTACCGCACGGGCTGCAGGTGGAGCTGCCGGATCTCCCGGCATCAACCACCGCGCAGACCGTCCAGCTATGGGACTGAATCATGACGCTTGAGAGAGTCAGCGCCTTTATCACTTACTGCATCGCCGTGCTGCTGGCCTGGCTGGGCGACCTGTCGCTCAAGGATGCGTCAACGGTCGGCGGCGTGCTGATTGGCTTGCTGATGCTGGCGATCAACTGGTACTACAAACACCAGTCTTTCAAACTGCTGCGCGGCGGCAAAATCTCGCGGGGGGAATATGAATCCTTCAATCGTTAAGCGCTGCCTGGTTGGGGCGGTGCTGGCTATCGCCGCCACGCTGCCCGGCTTTCAGTCGCTGCATACCTCCGTGGACGGGCTGAAACTGATTGCCGATTATGAAGGCTGTCGCCTGCAGCCGTATCAGTGTAGCGCGGGTGTCTGGACCGACGGCATCGGCAACACGTCCGGCGTGACGCCCGGCAAAACCATCACCGAACGGCAGGCGGCGCAGGGGCTAATCAGCAACGTGCTGATTGTCGAACGGGCGCTGGAGAAGTGCGTCGTGCCGCCGGTGCCGCAAAAGGTCTATGACGCCGTGGTGTCATTTGCCTTCAACGTCGGCACCGGCAGCGCCTGCAGCTCCATGCTGGTGAAACTGCTCAATCAAAAGCGCTGGGCGGATGCCTGCCGCCAGCTTCCGCGCTGGGTGTACGTCAAAGGCGCGTTTAATCAAGGGCTGGATAACCGCCGCGCGCGGGAAATGGCCTGGTGCCTGAAAGGGGCAGGGGAATGACTCGCACTCTGGCGATTATGCTCGCTCTGGTTATTGCTGCGCTGGGCTGGCAGTCGTGGCGGCTGAACAATGCCCGCCACACTATCGAGACGCAAGGCGAACAGCTGGAGGTTAAAGCGCAGGACCTGGCGAAGAAAAACAGCCAACTGATCGGCCTTTCCATTCTGACCGAAACCAACAGCCGGGCGCAGATGCGGCTTTATGCGGCAGCGGAGCAAACCACCGCGCTGCTACGCAACCGGCAGCATCGGATTGAGGAACTGAAACGTGAGAACGAAGTTTTACGCCGCTGGGCTGACACTCCTTTGCCTGCTGACATTATCCGGCTGCGGGAACGTCCGGCCCTCGCCGGAGGTGCAGCTTACCGTCAATGGTTGTCCGAGAGTGACGCCGTGCAGCCTGAACCCGTCAGCGCCGCGCACTAACGGCGACCTGAACGCGATGCTGGATGAAACCGAGGCCGCCTGGGCGGTCTGTGCTGACAAAGTGGACACGATAGTGACGTGTCAGGAGCGAAACAGTGAACAAGCCGCAGTCCTTACGCCGCGCCCTTAATAAGGCGATACCCTATGTGCGCGATAACCCGGACAAGCTGCATCTGTTCGTGGATAACGGTTCCCTGGTGGCAACCGGCGCGCTGTCTATGTCGTGGGAATATCGTTACACCCTGAACGTGGTGATCGAGGATTTCAGCGGTGACCAGAATCTGCTGATGGCACCGGTGCTACTGTGGCTGAAAGCTAATCAGACAGATGCCATTAATAACCCCGTCCTGCGTGAAAAACTGTTCACCTTTGAGGTAGATATTCTGCGCAACGACGTGTGCGATATCAGCCTGAACCTGCACCTGACGGAGCGCGTGCTGATCAGCACCGATGGCGGGATCTCGACGGTTGAGGCGGAGCCTGAACCCGACGAACCAGAAGAAATGTGGACGGTGAAACGTGGATAATCTGCATAAAGTGGACGCCTGGCTGGCAGCACTGCTGGCGAATCTGGAGCCTGCCGCACGTCAGCGCATGATGCGGGAGCTGGCGCAAGAGTTGCGCCGGAATCAGCAAAACAATATTCGGCTGCAGCGCAACCCGGACGGAAGCGGATACGAGCCGCGTAAAGTCACGGCCAGAACGAAAAAGGGGCGCATTAAGCGGCAGATGTTTGCGAAGCTGCGCACGGCTAAATACCTGAAAACTGCAACCAGCGCGGATTCAGCCAGCGTGCAGTTTGCAGGGATGGTGCAGCGGATTGCGCGGGTGCATCATTACGGATTGCGGGAAAGAACCGCTGCCAGAGCCCCCGCAGTCCGTTACGCAGAACGCCAACTGCTTGGTATAAACAATGAACTGGAAATTTTTACTCAAGATACATTTTTGAGATGGATAAGAACATAATTGAGTACAAATTTTAGCTATCGCAATTAAAATTTAAAATTTAACGGGTGATTAACGCTTATCTCTCTTAGTCGTCCCTCTTTTATTGTGTAGTTTCCTCTTTTTGATATTAACTTCCCACCACATTTACATAGTTTATTATGAGTAATGGTTTTATTAACTATAATGAAGTCCCTTTTATCGAATAACGCGATGACTTCTTCCGTATTACCACATTGATTACATATCACTGTGAGATTAGGTAGGTCAGTGTATGGAATAAGATCGTAGCCGCAACGGTCAGTTGCGATGTAATGGCCTAGGAATGGGTAACCCCTACTTTCGGATACATCTCTGTATGTGTTAGTGATGCCTGCTATTAAATTCAATATCTCATCATATTCTCGAGCGTTTCTCATAGTTACCCAGCATTCTCTGTCTTCATAACTGTACTCTCGGCCTGCAACACAAATAGCTGTTAAATAAGGTTCATCTGCTAGGTAAATTTTCATGTACCTTTCGGCTTCGGACAACCCATTCTCTTTTAGATCAGTGTTCAGGGCAAAAATAACAGAGCGAGGTCTGCTGATTGGTTGATGGATTGTTTCATTCTCATCTTTTAAATGATCTTGAAGGTATGTGAAACTTGTGTTGACCAGTTTTGCGCTCGCATGAGCTGTTTTTAATTCTCGAGAATTTAACTTTGTTTTAACTTCAATGGTATATAACACAGATTCAATTGGGAATAGACCTACACTTTCATCGATTAGTATCGGCGGTAGTATTGCTTTGTTGTAAATGACAATGTCAATTTGAGGTGAAGGAGTATTACCGTAAGCATCAATTATCTGACCTGTGCCAATTCCAATATCAGCTGGTAAAAGTGGTCTAAAAAGTTTACTTAATAAAATCTCAAGAACAGCTCCTTTCACACCTTTATGTGTGATTTTGGCAGCAGCCCTTGCTTGGGCAATGGCTGCTGCAATTTTACCTCTTAATAATGCTTGATATTGATTTTTATCTTCCATAAGAGACCCTGTGAATCAAAAGAGTTTGAAAGTAATAATATTAGGAATTTGTACTAATAACCACACAAACTGCAAACGGCATATACAAAGACAATTAGTGGCAATCTACAGACATGAACGCACAACTCACAGAAATCATGCGCCTTATCACCAACCTGATCCGCACCGGCACCGTGACCGAAGTGGACCGGGAGAACTGGCTGTGCCGGGTAAAGGTGGGCGAACTTCAAACCAACTGGATTAACTGGCTGACGCTGCGCGCCGGTGGTGCCCGAACATGGTGGTGCCCGTCGCCGGATGAGCAGGTAGTGGTCCTGAGCATGGGCGGCAATCTCGAAACCGCGTTTGCGTTGCCTGCTATTTACTCCAGCCAGTTTGCACCGCCATCGGATTCAGTGGACGGCAGCGTGACGCAGTACCCCGACGGCGGCTGGTTTGAGTACGAACCCGCCACCGGGCGCTGGCACGTCCGGGGCATCAAATCCATGGTGATCGAGGCGGCCGACAATATCACCTTCAAAACCTTGGAGTTAGTTGTGGAGGCCGACACCACGCGCATCAACAGCGAGGTGGTGATCAACGGCGCTGTCACCCAGGGCGGAGGCCCGATGAGTTCCAACGGGATCGTGGTGGATGACCATGCCCATATCAAAGTCATGAAGGGCGGCGACACGTCGGGAGGACCTGTATGACGGTGTATCTCGGCATGAGTCAGAGCAACGGCAAAGCCATTACTGACACGGATCATCTGCGCCAGTCGGTGCGCGATATCCTGCAGACACCGCAGGGCAGCCGAATTGCCCGGCGTGAATATGGCTCCCTGTTGTCCGTGCTGATCGACCAGCCGCAGAACCCGGCGCTGCGCCTGCAGATCATGTCTGCGGTGTATATGGCCCTGAGTCGCTGGGAACCTCGCCTGACGCTGGAATCCATCACCATCCGCTCTAACTTTGACGGTTCCATGCTGGTTGACCTTACCGGACAGCGCAACAGCGGCGCGCCGGTTTCCCTTTCCGTATCAACAGGAGCAGACAATGGCGGTCATTGACCTTTCCCAGCTCCCCGCACCGCAGATAGTGGACGTGCCGGATTTTGAAACGCTACTGGCGGAGCGCAAAGCCGCCTTTGTGGCGCTCTATCCGGCTGACGAACAGGCTGCAGTCGCCCGCACGCTGGCCCTGGAGTCTGAACCCATCACAAAACAGCTGCAGGAAAGCACCTACCGCGAAGTCCTGCTGCGCCAACGCATCAACGAGGCCGCGCAGGCGGTCATGGTGGCGTATGCCCTCGGCGGTGATCTGGACCAACTTGCCGCCAACTACAACGTCAACCGCCTGACGGTAACGCCAGCTGACAACGACGCCGTGCCGCCGGTTGCCGCAGTGATGGAAAGCGATGACGCGCTGCGCCTGCGCGTGCCTGCGGCATTCGAAGGGCTGTCCGTTGCGGGGCCGACGGCGGCCTATGAGTTTCACGCAAGAAGTGCGGACGGGCGCGTAGCTGATGCCAGCGCAACCAGCCCGGCACCGGCTGAGGTCGTGCTGACCGTACTGAGCCGGGAGGGTGATGGAACGGCAGAGAATGACCTGCTGGCCGTGGTTGAAAAAGCGCTGAACAGTGAAAGCGTGCGCCCGGTGGCGGACCATCTGACGGTGCGCAGTGCCGAAATTATCGCGTACAGCGTGGATGCAACCCTCTTTCTCTATCCGGGACCGGAGGCTGAACCGGTGATGGCAGCGGCAAAAGCCAGCCTGCAGAAATACATCGCCAGCCAGACGCGACTCGGACGTGATATCCGCCGTAGTGCCCTATATGCCGCGCTGCATGTCGAAGGTGTACAGCGTGTGGAGCTGGCGTCTCCGTTGAATGATGTGGTGCTGGACAAAACGCAGGCCGCCTCCTGCACGCAGTCGAATGTGACCAACGGAGGCACAGATGAATAGCCTGCTGCCGCCTGGCTCATCGCCGCTTGAGCGTAGACTGGCGCAGAGCTGTAGCGGGATTTCCGGGCTGGAGGTGCCATTGCGCGATCTGTGGAACCCGGCAACCTGTCCGGTCAGTTTCCTGCCGTATCTGGCGTGGGCCTTTTCCGTTGACCGCTGGGACGAGAGCTGGACGGAGAGCGTGAAGCGCAGGGTGGTGCAGGATGCGTTCTATATCCATCAGCACAAAGGGACGACCAGCGCAGTGCGTCGGGTGGTGGAGCCGTTCGGTTTCCTGATCCGCATTATCGAATGGTGGCAGACCGGTGAACAGCCGGGCACGTTTCGCCTGGATATCGGCGTGCAGGACCATGGCATCACAGAAGAAACCTATCTGGAGCTGGAGCGCCTCATCAGCGACGCCAAACCCTGCAGCCGTCATCTGATCGGTATGTCCATCAATCTGCAGACCAGCGGGCCGTATTTCGTCGGCGCGGCCACCTACACCGGCGAAGAAATTACGATTTACCCGTACATCAATGAAACCATTATTTCCGGCGGCACCGCCTTTGAGGGCGGGGCGGTCCACGTTATCGACACAGTGAGAGTGAATCCATGAGCGCAAAATTCTACACCCTGCTGACGGAGATCGGCGCGGCGAAACTGGCTAGCGCCGCCGCGCTCGGCGTCCCGCTGAAAATTACCCAGATGGCGGTGGGCGACGGCGGCGGTGTACTCCCTACACCCAGCGCGCAGCAGACCAGACTAATTGCTGAGAAGCGCCGGGCCGATCTCAATATGCTGTACATCGACCCGCAGAACAGCAGCCAGATTATTGCCGAACAGGTGATCCCCGAAACCGAGGGCGGGTGGTGGATTCGTGAGGTCGGGCTGTTCGATGATACCGGCGCGCTGATTGCCGTCGGCAACTGCCCGGAAAGCTACAAGCCGCAGCTGGCTGAGGGGAGTGGGCGTACGCAGACCGTGCGCATGGTGCTGATCACCAGTAGCACCGACAACATCACCCTGAAAATTGACCCTGCCGTGGTGCTGGCAACGCGCAAATATGTCGACGACAAGGTGCTGGAGCTGAAGGTTTATGTGGATGACCAGATGGCGAAGCATCTTGCTGCCGCTGATCCGCATTCGCAGTACGCCCCGAAAGAAAGTCCGACCCTGACGGGCACACCCAAAACGCCGACGGCACCGGCGGGAACGAATACAACCCAGATTGCCAGCACGGCATTTGTGCAGGCGGTGGTGACGGTACTCAATAATGCGCTGGCACTGAAAGCGCCGCTGGCTAATCCTGCCCTGACGGGAACACCGACGGCACCCACTGCAGCACAGACCACCAACAACACGCAAATTGCTACAACGGCCTTTGTAAAGTCAGCGCTGGCAGCCCTGGTGGGTTCATCCCCTGCGGCGCTGGATACCCTGAACGAACTGGCGGCCGCGCTGGGTAACGATCCGAACTTTGCCACCACCATTACGAATGCGCTGGCAGGAAAGCAACCTCTGGACAATACACTATCCGCGTTATCTGGGAAAAATGTCGAGGCATTGCTGCAATATCTGGGGGTGAAGAGCGCAGCCCTTCGCGATGTGGGAACCGCCAGCGGACAGATCCCTGATATGAATGCGTTTAGTTCAGGAGGCAGCAGTAACGCTAAATTCACTAAACTGCCTGATGGAACTGTTATTCAGCGTGGAAGTGCATCAGTACCATATGGCGGGGCAACAATTACGCTTCCGACAGCTATGCCGTCGTCAAACTATGTTGTGCTGGGGATGGATTTGGACGGGACTGTGGGGAGTGGCGGAATGATTGCGGGTAATCCCCTGACCGCAACAACACTGCATCTACATGGCATTAACTGGAATGGGGGAACGACAAACGATAGCTCCCCTGGGGCGATGTGCTGGATGGCGATTTCATTATGAATAAATTCTATTTTTCTGCCGGGAACCCGGGCTTTTATGTTGATGGCGCGTCTGCTGTTCCTTTTGATGCGGTTGAAGTTTCAGAGGATATATATAGCGCATTCATTGGAGTGCCCTGGCCCGAAGGTAAACAATTAGGTGCTGATGTAAAGGGGTCACCTGCCTGGGTTGATATCCTGCCTCTAACGGAGCAGGAGCTCACGATCAAAGCCGATGCTTACAAACAGCGATTACTCTCAGCCGCAGATGACTTCATCTCCGACTGGAAACTGGAGTTGATGCTTGGAACCATCAGCGAAGCAGATAAAGTCACTTTAACCGAATGGATGGCCTACAAGAGAGCTGTTAAGGCCGTGGATACCAATGAGCCATTAGCGATTGTCTGGCCGAGTACACCATAAAGAGAGTGGTTCGCCAGAGTAGTATTCTTTTTAAGCAGATTTTAGAGGCTCAGGGTAACTTATCACTGTGACTTGTGCTTGTAGGCTGGGTTATTGAGTTGTGATAGCATCTCCCAAAAACTAATGAGAGTGAAAATGAATCAGCGTGTTTATTGGTTGGATGCCGCAAGAGCAATAGCTATTTTGCTGGTTGTTTTTACTCATTGTCATGAGCAAGCGCAGGTTACTGACCCTCTTTGGGGGGGCATATTCTATTCAATAGACCGGCTCGGGGTTCCTGTTTTCTTTATGCTTTCAGGCGGATTAATTCTTGATAGAATCAAAGATATTCCGATAATGGATTTTTACAAGCGAAGAATTGTTCAGTTTGTAATTCTTTTATGTGTTTATTCTATTCTAACAAATACAGTTAAACTCACTCTGGATTCCGGAGATATTCTTTCATCATTTAGTAAGTCCGTTATTAGCTACAATGCTATTTTTAACTCCACAGAGTTTAATGGTATTTATGGCTATGCAAGACAGCTCTGGTATATGTATGCGATTATTCAGTTGTATCTCATTGCTCCTTTTGTTTCAAAATTGCTTACGGCGCTGACGACGAGACAGATTGTTGGTTTTCTGGTTTTGTGTGCATTGTTTAACCAGGTTAAAATGACGGGGCAAACCTTCGGATTTGACTGGAATTTACTTCGTCGTTTAGGGACCGATTTTACGGGTTCCTTCCTGTTTTACTTCGTACTGGGTTACGTTCTAATTGCCAGGAACGGTCTTGATGCGATGAGTAAAAAATTACAGTGGCCATTGTCGGTTTTACTGATTGCATTGCCATCATTTCTTTTAGTAAAGGCAGATGTAAGCGCAGGGAAGTTGTCAGGGGAAATGCACTGGTATACTGCCTCATTATTTATTTTGATTTCAAGTATCGGCTTGATGATGATGCTTAAACTCTTGTTTTCAGTTCGACGCATCGCAATTTTTGAAATGTTGAGTTTATGCTCTTTCGGGGTTTTCCTTTCCCACTATGCCTTTATTTATATAGTAAAACATTTACAACAAATATATTCTATTGCAGGTAATCAGTTCGAAAACACAGCTATGTATTTTGTTTTTTCGATAGTTGCAAGTCTGATGTTCACGCTAGTGATGCTCAAAAGCAAAGTCACGCGTTACTTTGTCGCGTGATGTCCTAATGGTGAATTGTGCCAGAGCAGGCACAATTCACTGCATGTGCTTTTCCTTCCATTCTCTAAGAGCATAAGCAGACCACTTATTTTGGAGTGACTGCCTTATGGCTCAGGATTACCACCACGGGGTGCGCGTTGTTGAAATCAACGAGGGCACCCGACCCATTACCACGATCAGCACTGCTATCGTGGGCATGGTCTGCACCGGCGATGATGCCGATGCGGCAATGTTCCCTCTCAACAAACCGGTTCTGCTGACCGACGTCCTGACCGCCAGCGGTAAAGCGGGCGAGTCCGGCACGCTGGCCCGCTCGCTGGATGCAATTGCTGACCAGGCCAAACCCGTCACCGTCGTAGTGCGCGTGGCGCAGGGCGAAACCGAAGCGGAAACTACCTCCAACATTATCGGCGGCGTGACCGCAGACGGCAAAAAAACCGGTATGAAAGCGCTGCTGTCGGCGCAATCCCAGCTCGGCGTTAAGCCGCGCATCCTTGGCGTGCCGGGGCATGATACGCAGGCGGTTGCCACTGAGCTGCTGAGCGTGGCGCAGAGCCTGCGCGGGTTTGCCTATCTGTCCGCCTACGGCTGCAAAACGGTGGAAGACGCTATTGCCTATCGCGCCAATTTCAGCCAGCGAGAGGGGATGCTGATCTGGCCTGACTTCATCAACTTTGACACCGTGCTGAATGCCGACGCGACAGCCTACGCCTCCGCCCGTGCGCTTGGTCTGCGCGCCAAAATTGACGAGCAGACCGGCTGGCACAAAACCCTGTCCAACGTCGGCGTGAACGGCGTCACCGGGCTATCCGCCGATGTGTTCTGGGATCTGCAGGACCCGGCAACCGATGCGGGACTGCTGAACCAGAACGACGTCACGACGCTGATCCGCAAGGACGGCTTCCGCTTCTGGGGTTCCCGTTGCCTGAGCGACGATCCACTGTTTGCCTTTGAGAACTACACCCGCACGGCGCAGGTACTGGCGGACACCATCGCCGAGGCGCACATGTGGGCGGTGGATGGCGTGCTCAACCCGTCGCTGGCCCGCGACATTATCGAAGGCATCCGCGCCAAACTGCGCAGCCTGAAATCGCAGGGCTACATCATCGGCGCGGAGTGCTGGCTGGATGAGGCCGTGAACGATAAGGACTCCCTGAAAGCCGGGAAACTCACTATCGACTACGACTACACGCCAGTGCCGCCGCTGGAAAACCTGATGCTGCGCCAGCGCATTACCGATCAATACCTGCTGGACTTCTCCAGCCAGGTCAGCGCGTAAGGGGACACCATGGCTTTACCACGCAAGCTGAAACACCTGAACCTGTTTAACGAAGGGAACAACTGGCAGGGGATTGTCGAATCGCTGACCCTGCCGAAATTTACCCGCAAGTTTGAGAAGTATCGCGGCGGCGGAATGCCGGGCGCTGTGGACGTGGATATGGGGCTGGATGACGGCGCTATTGATACGGAGTTTTCCATCGGCGGCACCGAGCTGCTGCTGTTCAAACAGATGGGCAAAACCACGGTGGACGCCATCCAGCTGCGCTTTACCGGCTCCATCCAGCGTGACGACACCGGCGAAGTGCAGGCCGTCGAGCTGGTTGTGCGCGGACGCCATAAAGAGCTGGATTCCGGTGAGTGGAAGACCGGCGAAAGTAGCACCACTAAAGTCAGCAGCACCAACAGCTACGCGAAGCTAACCATTGACGGCGAAGTGCTCTATGAGGTCGATCTGGTCAACATGATTGAAATCGTGGACGGTGTGGATCTGATGGAAGCGCACCGTAACGCCCTCGGACTCTAATTAATTTAACGGCGCGGGCAGCCGCGCCTGTACCCCATTAACAGGAAAAGAACATGAGTGATAAACCAACCGAAAAGACCGTGCAGCTGGATACGCCAATCAAGCGCGGTAAAACAGAAATCACCGAAATTATTCTGCGTAAACCGCAGTCCGGCGCGCTGCGTGGCACCCGCCTGCAGGCGATTATGGATATGGACGTGGGCGCAATGATGACCGTCATCCCGCGTATCTCCACGCCGACCCTGACCGCGCAGGAAATGGCGGAGCTGGACCCCGCCGATCTCACCGCGCTGTCGGTTGAGGTGGTGACTTTTTTATTGAAGAAGTCGGTGCTTGCCGGTTTGCCGACAGCCTGACGGTTGATGATCTGGTGGCGGATATTGCCACCATCTTTCACTGGTCGCCGTCCGTCACCGACGTTATGCCGCTAACGGACGTGCTGGAGTGGCGACATAAAGCCATTCAGCGAAGCGGGGCCAGCGATGAGTGACAACAACCTGCGCCTGCAGGTGATTCTAAATGCGGTTGATAAGCTCACCCGCCCGTTCCGATCCGCGCAGGCCAGTTCGAAGGAGCTGGCAACAGCCGTCCAGCAAAGCCGCGCCCGTCTAAAAGAGTTAGATGCCCAGGCGGGCAGGATTGACGGTTTCCGCAAAGCCAGCGCGCAGCTGGCCGTCACCGGTAACAGCCTGAAAGCCGCCCGTGAAGAAGCGGCTAAACTTGCCACACAGTTTACTGCCACCAACCGCCCGACTGCGGCGCAGTCCCGACTGCTGGAGCAGGCAAAAAACCGCGTCACCGACCTGCAGAATAAATATAACGGGCTTCGCCAGTCGGTGCAGCGTCAGCGCCTTGCACTCAATGAGGCCGGGCTGGATACGAAGAAGCTCAGTAGTGCGCAGCGCGAACTCCGGCAGAATGCCGACGAAACCCGCCAGGCGCTGGACCGTCAAATGAAATCCCTGAAACGCCTTGGCGAACAGCAGGCCCGGATGAATGCGGTCCGCGATCAATATTCCCGCCGTCTGGAAGTGCGGGACAGGATTGCCGGAGCCGGGGCAACCACTACGGCCGCCGGGCTGGCGATGGGCGCGCCGGTGATGGCGGCGGTGAAAAGCTACGCCAGCATGGAAGACGCCATGAAGGGGGTGGCAAAGCAGGTCAACGGTCTGCGTGATGACAACGGCAACCGCACCGCCCGGTTCTATGAAATGCAGGATGCCATCAAAGCCGCCAGCGAACAGCTGCCGATGGAAAACGGCGCGGTGGACTATGCCGCACTGGTTGAAGGCGGGGCGCGCATGAACGTGACGAACCCGAATGATTCGTGGGCGGACCAGAAGCGCGACCTGCTGGCCTTTGCCAGCACGGCGGCCAAAGCATCTACGGCATTTGAACTGCCTGCTGATGAGTTGTCCGAGGGGCTGGGGAAAATCGCCAGTCTGTATAAGGTGCCGACCCGCAATATCGAACAGCTGGGCGATGCGCTGAACTACCTCGACGATAACGCCATGTCGAAAGGCGCAGACATTATCGACGTGCTGCAGCGTATGGGAGGCGTGGCCGACCGTCTTGACTATCGCAAGGCCGCCGCACTCGGCTCCACGTTTCTGTCATTAGGTGCTGCGCCGGAAATTGCCGCCAGCGCGTCAAACGCCATGGTGCGCGAGCTGTCGATTGCCACCATGCAGAGCAAGCGATTCTTTGCGGGCATGGACCTGCTGAAACTCAATCCGGCAGAGATTGAAAAGCAGATGACCACGGACGCCATCGGCACCATCCAGCGCGTGCTGGAGAAGGTCAACCGTCTGCCTCAGGATAAGCGCCTGTCCGCCATGACGATGCTGTTTGGCAAAGAGTTTGGCGATGATGCGGCGAAGCTTGCGAACAACCTGCCGGAGCTCCAGCGCCAGCTCAGACTCACGTCCGGCGGAGATGCGAACGGCTCGATGCAGAAAGAATCCGACATCAACAAGGACTCTCTTTCCGCGCAGTGGTTGCTGGTGAAAACGGGCGCTCAGAACGCGTTCAGTAGCCTGGGCGAAACGCTGCGCCAGCCGCTGCTGGATATCATGGACTCCGTGAAAGGTGTCACCGGTGCGCTGCGTCGCTGGGTGGAGCAAAACCCGCAGCTGGCAGGCACGCTGATGAAAGTGGCGGCAGCAACAGCAGCGATCACCGTTGTGCTCGGCACGTTAGCGGTAGCCGTGGCCGCCGTACTGGGACCGCTGGCGGTGATCCGCTTTGGCCTGTCGATGCTGGGCGTTAAAACTCTGCCCTCCGTGACGGCTGCCGTATCACGCACCGGCAGCGCACTCTCCTGGCTGGCGGGTGCCCCGCTTTCCCTGTTGCGTCGGCGAATGGCGTCATCCGGCGGCAGTGTCGGATTGCTGAGCGCGCCGCTAAATGCCCTGCGCCGTTCTGCCGGGCTGGCGGGTAATGCGCTGAAAGCGGTTGCTGGGGCACCGCTGGTGATGCTCCGCGCTTCAATGGCTGGCTTTCGTAATGTTATCGGTGCAGTGATGAACCCGCTGGCAGCGCTGCGTGGTGGAGTCTCCGCCGCCACTGGCGTGCTGCGCTTTCTGGTCTCCGGTCCGCTGGCCCTGCTGCGCGTGGCGCTGTATGGTATTTCCGGTTTGTTGGGCGCGCTGCTCAGTCCGGTAGGGCTGGTTGTGGCGGCCCTTGCAGGTGTGGCACTCGTTATCTGGAAACACTGGCAGCCCATCAGCGCCTTTTTGGGCGGCGTGGTGGAAGGATTCAAAGCCGCTGCCGCACCAATTAGTGCCGCCTTTGAACCGCTCCGTCCGGTGTTTCAGTGGATAGGTGACAAAGTGCAGGCGTTATGGGGATGGTTCACGGATTTGTTAGCGCCGGTGAAATCCACCGCCGAAGAGCTGAGCAGTGCGGCGGCGATGGGCCGCAGCTTTGGTGAGGCGCTGGCCGAAGGTCTGAACATGGTGATGCACCCGCTGGAGTCGCTGAAATCCGGCGTGTCGTGGTTGCTGGAAAAGCTAGGCATTGTTAGCAAGGAAGCGGCAAAAGCGAAATTACCTGAGCAGGTCACGCGACAACAGCCCGCTACGGTCAACAGTGACGGCAAGGTATTGCTGCCGCCAGGCGGTTTTCCCTCGATGGGGTTTGCGGGGATGTACGACAACGGCGGGGCGATCCCACGCGGCCAGTTTGGCATCGTGGGAGAGAACGGCCCGGAAATTGTCAACGGTCCGGCCAATGTGACCAGCAGGCGGCGCACTGCTGCGCTGGCGTCCGTGGTGGCCGGAGCGATGGGTGTAGCTGCAGCACCTGCAGAGGCGGTACCTCTGCACCCGTTCAGTCTTCCGGTCAGGGCATACCAGACGCAGACCGTGAAGGCAGACAGCCCGCCACCGGTAATCCGCTATGAGATTAATGCGCCGATTCATATCACCGCCCAGCCGGGGCAGAGCGCGCAGGATATCGCCCGTGAAGTGGCGCGGCAGCTCGATGAGCGCGAACGCCGGGCCAGGGCGAAGGCGCGCAGCAACTACAGCGATCAGGGGGGATACGATTCATGATGATGGTGCTGGGGTTATACGTTTTTATGCTGCGCACCGTGCCGTATCAGGAGCTGCAGTATCAGCGCAGCTGGCGACATGCGGCCAACAGTCGGGTTAACCGCCGCCCGTCCACGCAGTTTCTGGGACCGGATAACGACTCACTTACTCTGTCCGGTGTGCTGCTGCCGGAAATCACCGGCGGCAGGCTGTCCCTGCTGGCACTGGAGCAGATGGCGGAGCTGGGGAAAGCGTGGCCGCTGATTGAGGGCAGTGGGACTATCTACGGCATGTTTGTGATCGAGAGCCTAAGTCAGACCAAAACGGAGTTTTTCGAAAGCGGAATGCCGCGGCGGATTGAGTTCACGCTTACCCTGAAACGGGTGGATGAATCGCTGTCTGAGATGTTCGGCAGCCTGAGCGACCAGCTCAGCAACCTGCAGGACACGGCGACCTCTGCGATTGGCAAAGTGAAAAATATGGCGGGAGGGTTGCTGTCATGAATCTGAATTCCGATCTCATGAACCTGACCAGTAAAAGCCCGGCGTTCAGTATCACCATCGAAGGCAAAGATGTGACGACGGTGATGGACGCGCGCCTGATGAGCCTGACGCTGACCGACAACCGAGGGTTTGAGGCGGACCAGCTCGATCTGGAGCTGGACGACGCGGACGGAATGATTGTTCTGCCGCGTCGGGGGGCGGTGATTCACCTGGCGCTGGGCTGGAAAGGACAGCCGTTGTTCCCGAAAGGGGTGTTTACCGTGGATGAGATTGAGCATAGCGGCTCACCTGACCGGCTGACCATCCGCGCCCGCAGCGCTGACTTCCGCGAAACCCTGAACACCCGGCGTGAAAAGTCCTGGCATCAGACCACGGTGGGCGAGGTGGTGAAGGAAATTGCTTCCCGCCACAATCTGAAACTGGCGCTGGGTAAAGACCTGACGGAAAAAGCGCTGGACCATATGGACCAGACCAACGAAAGCGATGCGAGTTTCCTGATGAAGCTGGCGCGCCAGTACGGCGCGATTGCCTCCGTGAAGGACGGGAACCTGCTGTTTATTCGACAGGGGCAGGGTAGAACGGCCAGCGGCAAGCCGCTGCCGGTTATTACCATTACCCGGCAGGCAGGTGATGGTCACCGGTTCACCCTGGCAGATCGTGGGGCATACACCGGCGTCATCGCCAGCTGGCTGCATACTCGTGAACCGAAGAAGAAAGAAACCACTCAGGTGAAGCGACGCCGCAAGAAAACCGCCGCGCCCAAAGAGCCGGAGGCGAAGCAGGGTGATTATCTGGTGGGAACGGATGAAAACGTGCTGGTCCTGAATCGGACCTACGCCAACCGCAGTAATGCAGAGCGTGCAGCAAAGATGCAGTGGGAACGTCTGCAGCGCGGGGTAGCGTCTTTCTCCCTGCAGTTGGCAGAAGGCCGGGCCGATCTCTACACCGAAATGCCGGTGAAGGTGAGCGGCTTTAAGCAGCCTATTGATGATGCAGAATGGACCATCACCACGCTGACACATACCGTCAGCCCGGATAACGGGTTTACGACCAGTCTGGATCTCGAAGTGAAAATAGATGAGTTCGACATTGAATGATTAGTTCCAAAATGAGAACAATGATGTATCATTATTGCGAACTGGTTAAGAGTGAGGGCGGAACGAAATGATGAATTGTCCAATGTGTGGCCAGGCCGCGCATACACGCAGTAGCTTTCAGGTTTCCAGCGAAACCAAAGAACGATACAACCAGTGCACCAATATTGAGTGCGGACATACGTTCGTGACACATGAAACTTTTGTGCGATCCGTGTGCCGTCCGCAAAAAATCAGCGCTGCACCGCCTCATCCGAAGGGAATGCAGGAACAATTAGCTTACTGATCCTGGTTCGCCGCTTGCGCTGTATCGTTATGCATGAACTCGCAGCGGCGAACTTCCTAAGTGCTTATTCAGCGCTTACAGCTTGTTCAATAATCTCCGCAACCTTACGTCTGCTAAATCCTTTTTCATCCGCAATCTCCATCAGTTTTGCTTCTGCCATGGCTTTGCTGCGCATTGCTGAGAGGGTTGGCTTGAAGGGATGAATGTTCCCTTGAATGTTTAATGGCAGCGGAATACTCCCAATCAACTCTTCTTCCAGCACCCAGGGCTCCTCGTGTGCTACCCAGTAAACTTTTGCATTCTGTTCCATCCAGTGATCAAGCCATTGTTCCCCTGAGTGGGTAAAAGTCGTTCTGGTCCCGCCTCCAACCCGGCGAAGGGGATAATTGCTTTCTGCCGCCAGCAATACCCCGAGCGTACGCCTGAGCGTTGAGCCTTCGGCGTTGCCGCTGTAATGGGTTTTGATGCGTGTTTTGAGATTGGCGCGGCTGTTTGGTTTCCCTTTTTTGTCGGGCGAAATACCAACATAGAGCAGGGTGTACCCTTCATGAGTCAGGCAACCTTCGGTCGGAACGCCGGGAGGGATTTCTTTGAACCACCAGAAATAGACGCCATTGATAGCGGGGACAGGCGTCGGTCGGCTCATTACCTCTGTTCTACTATATGTTTTGTCAGGATAAAAATTGAACACTGATATACTCCGCGCTGATTAATTCCGGGTATTTTATGGGATCATCATATGGGAATACTTGATTTACTTAGGGGTAGATATGAGTTTGAGAATCACGACACAGCAGGTGGATACCTGGAAGAAACGCATTCAGCGGGACGGCTTGAAAGGCTCAACATATTTTTGCCAACAGAGCGGGGTCGTGTGGGTTTCCGCATCAGCCGATCATCAGGCTATCTGTCAGAAAGTTCTGGGAAGGGATTCAGGAACCAGTTCTTTGGCGAGTTATTTGCGCTGGGATGATGTCGGCGCGGTTGCTTTGGTTGAGTTGTTGTACGCGATTGAAACGGCATAGAGCATCAACTTACGCCGCCATAGCAAAAGCGCTGCCGCCATTTTGTCGCCATCAGGCTCAAAGGTGGTTCGTAAGTGGCTGATTGGTAAAGCCCTGAAATTCAGGCAACAAAAAACCCATCAACCTTGAACCAAAATGGCGGGGTTGATGGGCTCCACAAAATGGGGGACATCAAAGAAAAGCAGTGGCAATAGTTATGACTGCCTCATATACAAAAAGTTCTGCGCATCGCGAAAATAATTCGGGGATGCGCAAACTTCAGAGTTATCCGAGCGCGGGCCAGATAATGATGATCAGCGTACCGGCAAGCGTCAGCAGGACGTTGGCGATGGCGTACGTGCCTGCGTAGCCCAGCGCCGGGATGTTGCTGCGGGCGGTGTCGCTGATGATTTCCATTGCCGGTGCACAGGTGCGCGCGCCCATCATGGCGCCAAACAGCATTGCGCGGTTCATGCGCAGCACGTAAGCGCCGAACAGGAAGCAGATCACAACCGGCAACAGGCTGACGATCAACCCGGCGACCAGCATCTGCCAGCCGACGGCGCCCAGACTGTGTCCGATGCCGCTGCCTGCGCTCAAACCCACGCCCGCCATAAAGACCATCAGGCCGAACTCTTTCACCATGTTCAGCGCGCCCTGCGGGATATAGCCGAAGGTCGGGTGGTTGGCTCGCAGGAAGCCGAGCATGATCCCGGCGAACAACAGACCCGCAGCGTTACCCACGCCGAAGCTAAAGTTGCTGAACTGGAAGGTGATCATCCCAATCATCAGGCCGACAATAAAGAAGGCGCAGAAGGCGAGCAGGTCGGTAACCTGGCTGTGAATGGAGATAAAGCCGATGCGGTCGGCAACGGTTTTCACGCGGCGCGCGTCGCCACTGACCTGAAGAACGTCGCCTTTGTTCAGCACGACGTTATCGTCGATGGGCATCTCAATCTGGCTGCGGATGACCCGGTTCAGGAAGCAGCCGTGATCCGTCAGCTTCAGCTGTGCCAGACGACGCCCGACGGCGTTATGGTTTTTCACCACAATCTCTTCCGTGACGATACGCATGTCGAGCAGGTCGCGGTCGAACACCTCTTTACCGTTACGGAAACTCGGGTCGAGGCGCGCGTGCGCGTCAGGGTAGCCGACCAGGGCGATATCATCCCCCATCTGCAGCACCGCATCACCGTCCGGGTTAGCCAGAATTCCGTTGCGGCGGATACGTTCGATATAGCAGCCCGTCTGGCGGTAGATACCCAGCTCGCGCAGGTTTTTGCCGTCGGCCCAGGCAACCAGCTCCGGCCCGACGCGATAGGCGCGAATGACGGGCAGATAGACTTTACGTTTGGTGTCGGTGTCCAGACCGCGCTCGCGCGCAATCTGCTGGGCGCTGGTCTGGAGATCCTGATGCTGAAGTTTAGGCAGATAACGCGCAGCGACGATAAGGCTCACTAGCCCGATCAGATAGGTCAGGGCGTAGCCGAGACTCAGGTGGTCGAGCGCCAGTGAAAGTTGACCGCTCTCCATACCCGAGTGGCGCAACGTATCACCCGCACCGACCAGCACCGGCGTCGAAGTCATCGAACCGGCCAGCATCCCGGCGGTTAAGCCGATATCCCAGCCAAACAGTTTACCCAGCCCTAACGCTATCACCAGGGCGCTGCCAACCATCACCAGCGCCAGCATCAGATAATTTTTGCCGTCGCGGAAAAAAATGGAAAAAAAGTTCGGCCCTGCTTCCACGCCAACACAAAAAATAAACAGCATAAAACCGAGATTAAGCGCATCCGTGTTAATGCTGAAATGCTGCTGGCCTAATAATAATGAGACCACTAAAACGCCAATGGAATTACCAAGTTGAACTGAACCCAGGCGTAATTTACCCAGACACAGTCCCAGTGCCAGTACAACAAATAATAACAGGATGTAATTCCCATTTAACAAATCTGCGACGTTTATATTCACGGAGGCTAACTTCTTGTTTACCGTTAAGCTGTTGAAAGGATGGGGGATTTAGGCTACTGTTTTATCCCATGTGAGTGAAGGGATTCTCCCTTTCGCCCATACAGAATATATCCCACAGAACAATAACTGGCCGATAGTCTAATCGTATTAGATATCCAGGGCCAGAAAAGATCGCGTAACAATCTATGAGCTTTGGCAAGGAATGCCACATTGCATTATCTGACTGGGCGTCCTCTGGACGAATGTGTATTCGATAGTGATGGAGTCAGGAGGATTTTTGAACATCAAGCGGAACTGGACAGGTGTCGTCTGCTGTTTTTTACTGTTTATCGCCGTATGCCTTTCTTTAGCCTTCCATGTGAAGGGGGCATTCAGGGCATCAGGCCATCCTGAACTGGGTTTACTCTTTTTCATTTTGCCAGGCGTGGTGGCGAGTTTCCTCTCGCGCGGGGGAGAAGTGGTCAAACCGCTGATTGGCGCGATCCTTGCGGCACCGTTATGTCTGGTGGTGATGCGTCTCGTTTTTGTCTCGCCGCGCTCATTATGGCAAGAGCTGGCGTGGCTGTTGAGCGGGATTTTCTGGTGTGCGTTAGGTGCGCTCTGTTTTATGTTCGTGCGCAGCCTGGTGCATCGCTGGCGACACAAATAAAAACGCCCTCCTGAGAGGGCGTTATCGCGTTACTGGGCTGCAAACAGTCCCAGATTTTCTTTCGCGTAGGCTTCGAAATCGGTGAAGCCGCCAATGTGCGTCTGATCGAGGAAAATCTGCGGAACAGTTTCAACAGGTTTACCCACGGTTTTTTCCAGATCGGCTTTGCTGATGCCTTCCGCGTGGATATCCACGTAGCGGAAGTTAAAATCATCGCGCTCGGCGGTCAGTTTTTCTGCCAGTTCTTTAGCGCGGACGCAGTAAGGGCATCCCGGACGTCCAAAAATCACTGCAAACATATCTCTCTCCTCAAAACGTAAGCCCGACGGCGAATGGCGCTTAGTGTGCCCGATAACCCTTGCTCATGGAAAGCAGGTTTTACCTGTCGCTTTAATACTTACAGACTATGTTTTGCCAATTACATCACACTTTTCTTTGCCTATACTGGCTGTCAAACCGCGTTCAGACAGACAAAAGAGAGACCCAATGACGCCGACTATTGATACCATTCGCGCCCACCGTTCCATCCGCCATTTTACCGATCGGCCAATCAGCGACGCCGAGCGCGAGGCGATTGTGGACAGCGCGAGAGCAACTTCCAGCTCCAGCTTTTTGCAGTGCACATCGATTATCCGCATCACCGACCCCGCAATGCGTGAAAAGCTGGTGACACTCACCGGCGGTCAACCGCACGTGGCGCAGGCCGCGGAATTTTGGGTGTTTTGCGCCGACTTTAACCGCCATCTGCAAATCTGCCCGGATGCCCAACTGGGCCTGGCGGAACAGCTGCTGCTTGGCGTCGTGGACACGGCGATGATGGCGCAAAATGCGCTGACGGCGGCGGAATCCCTGGGATTAGGCGGCGTGTACATTGGCGGCCTGCGTAACAATATCAACGACGTGACCGAACTGCTGGCGTTGCCAAAACATGTTTTACCGCTGTTTGGCCTGTGCCTCGGCTGGCCGGCAGATAACCCGGATCTCAAGCCGCGTATGCCAGCGGCGATGCTTGTGCACGAAAATCACTACCAGCCGGTGGATGCGCAGGTTCTCGCCCAGTATGACGAAGAACTCGCCAGCTACTATCTGTCGCGCGGAAGCAATAATCGCCGAGATACCTGGAGCGATCACATCCGTCGCACCATCATTAAAGAAAACCGTCCGTTTATTCTCGACTATTTGCATAAACAGGGCTGGGCTGTGCGTTAAGTCCATTCATCCTGTGCCAGCCTGCGTGTATGATACGCAGGCTTTTATCGAGTCTTTAGAGAGGTGCAGGGTGAAAATTGCCATTTTGTCCCGGGATGGAACGCTCTATTCGTGTAAACGTCTGCTTGAGGCAGCTAATAAGCGTGGCCATCTGGTTGAGATCCTCGACCCGCTGTCGTGCTATATGAACATCAGCCCGGCGGCGTCCTCGATACATTACAAAGGCCGCCATCTGCCGCACTTCGATGCGGTGATCCCCCGCATCGGCCCGCTAATTACCTTCTACGGCACCGCCGCGCTGCGCCAGTTTGAAATGCTCGGCAGTTATCCGCTGAATGAATCCGTCGCCATTACCCGTGCGCGTGACAAGCTCCGCTCCCTACAACTGCTCGCCCGTCAGGGAATTGATCTGCCTGTCACCGGCATTGCCCATTCGCCAGACGACACCAGCGATCTGATCGACATGGTCGGCGGCGCGCCGCTGGTGGTAAAACTGGTGGAAGGCACACAAGGTATCGGCGTGGTGCTGGCCGAAACGCGCCAGGCTGCCGAAAGTGTGATCGACGCCTTTCGTGGTCTCAACGCTCACATTCTGGTGCAGGAATATATTGAAGAGGCAAAAGGGCGCGACATTCGTTGCCTGGTGGTCGGCGACGAAGTGGTGGCTGCCATTGAACGTCAGGCGAAAGACGGTGATTTTCGCTCGAATCTGCACCGGGGCGGCGTGGCGCGGATCGCTGACATCAGCGATCGCGAACGCGAGATTGCCATCAAAGCGGCGCAAACCCTGGGGCTGGATATTGCAGGCGTCGATATTCTGCGCGCCCATCGCGGGCCACTGGTGATGGAAGTTAATGCATCACCCGGCCTTGAAGGCATCGAAAAAACCACCGGAATAGATATCGCCGGTAAAATGATCTCCTGGATCGAACGCCACGCCACGCCGGGCTTTTGCCTGAAAACGGGTGGTTAGGGCTGCATTTTTTGCGTAATCTAAGCGAAGTTTTTATCTAAGAGGCTGCACTGCTATGGATTTACAGGTCGTTCCAACACTGGATACGTTACGTCAATGGCTCGACGATGCAGGCATCACCTATTTTGAGTGTGATTCCTGTCAGGCGTTGCACCTGCCACATATGCAAAATTTCGACGGCGTGTTTGATGCCAAAATCGATCTGATTAACGACGTTGTGCTTTTCTCGGCGCTGGCGGAGGTCAAGCCCTCGGCATTACTGGCATTGGCGTCTGATTTGTCGGCCATTAATGCCGGTTCTTTGACGGTGAAAGCATTTCTCGACATACAGGATGATAATCTGCCAAAGCTGGTGGTTTGCCAGTCTTTATTCGCCGGGGCAGGGGTGTCGTTTAAGCAGTTTGCCTGGTTTATGCGCCAGAGCGAAGAGCAGATTTCCATGGTCATGCTGGAAGCCAGCGCGCACCATTTACTCTTTACCACGGAAGAGGAAATGGAGAATAACGATTCACGCGAATCGTTCCTGCACTAAGCCTTTCCGACCTGCACGCAGTCGCTGCTATGGCGGCTGCGCATCACAAAATTTTCCTCTGGCTGTAACCTTTCTTTAAAGAATTATTCACCTCATCGCAGGCCATTTCGGCTTATCACATAGACAGATCCTGCATAAAAAATTGATAAAAGGCGTTTTTTAATCTGGGCTATAGCCTGGGGCACGGGCTACAGTTATTCTTGCGGAGCTTAAAAAAGCGAGCAAAAACTGCCAAAAGATTTTTTCTTTTGCGTCAGGCAGAGCGACAAAGTATGCATGATTCTTGCATATCACCAATTGCATGGTTGTAGTTCGTTTGTTAACAACAGTTAACGAGCTTTCATAAGGAATAACGATATGATCGCCTTGAATAAAAAATGGTTATCGGGTCTGGTTGCGGGTGCTCTGATGGCTGTCTCTGCCGGCACGCTCGCTGCGGAACAAAAAACGCTGCATGTCTATAACTGGTCTGATTATATCGCGCCGGACACGGTTGCGAATTTCGAAAAAGAGACCGGGATTAAAGTGGTTTACGACGTCTTTGACTCTAACGAAGTGCTGGAAGGCAAACTGATGGCAGGCAGCACCGGCTTCGACCTGGTCGTGCCGTCAGCCAGCTTCCTTGAGCGTCAGCTCACCGCGGGTGTGTTCCAGCCGCTGGATAAAAGCAAACTGCCGAACTGGAAAAACCTCGATCCTGAGCTGCTGAAGCTTATCGCCAAACATGACCCGGAAAACAAATTCGCCATGCCGTACATGTGGGCGACCACCGGCATTGGCTATAACGTCGATAAAGTGAAAAAAGCGCTGGGTGCGGATGCGCCGGTGAACAGCTGGGATCTGGTGCTGAAACCAGAAAACCTCGAAAAACTGAAAAGCTGCGGCGTCTCCTTCCTTGATGCGCCTGAAGAGGTGTTCGCCACCGTGCTGAACTACCTCGGCAAAGATCCGAACAGCACCAAAGCCGACGACTACACCGGCCCGGCGACGGATCTGCTGCTGAAGCTGCGTCCAAACATTCGTTACTTCCACTCCTCCCAGTACATTAACGATCTCGCCAACGGTGACATCTGCGTGGCGATTGGCTGGGCGGGTGACGTCTGGCAGGCAGCGAATCGCGCGAAAGAAGCTAAAAATGGCGTGAACATCTCCTATTCAATTCCGAAAGAGGGGGCGATGGCCTTCTTCGACGTCTTCGCGATGCCTGCGGATGCGAAAAACAAAGACGAAGCCTATCAGTTCCTTAACTATCTGCTGCGTCCGGACGTGATTGCGCATATCTCCGACCACGTCTTCTACGCCAACGCCAACAAAGAAGCGACACCGCTGGTGAGCGCGGAAGTGCGTGATAATCCGGGGATTTACCCACCGGCTGACGTGCGCGCCAAAATGTTCACTCTGAAAGTGCAGGATCCTAAAATCGACCGCGTGCGTACCCGCGCGTGGACGAAGGTGAAAAGCGGTAAATAAAAGCGGTTATGCAGGCCGGGCACGCGTTGCGCTGCCCGGCAAAACGCACCGTTCGGGTGCGTTTGCACTATTTTAGATTTCTGCCGGAGAGCACCCCGTGAATGAAACCATCCCCCGCCCGCAGGCGAAAACCCGTAAAGCGCTGACTCCGCTCCTCGAAGTCCGTAATCTGACCAAATCGTTCGACGGCCAGCACGCCGTGGATGACGTCAGTCTGACGATTTATAAAGGCGAAATTTTTGCACTGCTTGGCGCATCAGGCTGCGGGAAATCCACGCTGCTGCGCATGCTGGCCGGATTTGAACAACCGACGTCCGGACAAATTATGCTGGATGGTGTCGACCTCTCCCGCGTTCCTCCCTATGAACGCCCGATCAATATGATGTTCCAGTCCTACGCGCTGTTTCCCCACATGACGGTGGAGCAGAACATTGCCTTTGGCCTCAAGCAGGACAAGCTGCCGAAAGCGGAAATCGCCGCGCGCGTGGCGGAAATGCTGAGCCTGGTGCACATGCAGGAGTTTGCGAAACGTAAGCCGCATCAGCTTTCCGGCGGCCAGCGTCAGCGCGTGGCGCTGGCGAGAAGCCTGGCAAAACGCCCGAAACTGCTGCTCCTCGACGAGCCGATGGGGGCGCTCGATAAAAAACTGCGCGACCGCATGCAGCTCGAAGTGGTGGATATCCTTGAGCGCGTCGGCGCGACTTGCGTAATGGTCACCCACGATCAGGAAGAGGCGATGACCATGGCCGGGCGTATCGCGATCATGAACCGCGGCAAGTTCGTGCAAATCGGCGAGCCGGAAGAGATTTATGAGCATCCGACCACCCGCTACAGCGCCGAGTTTATTGGCTCGGTCAACGTCTTCGAAGGGCTGCTGAAGGATCGTCAGGAGGACGGCCTGGTGATTGACTCGCCGGGGCTGGTGCATCCGCTCAAAGTCGATCCGGACGCGTCGATTGTCGACAACGTCCCGGTCTACGTGGCCCTGCGCCCGGAAAAAATCATGCTTTGCGAAGAGCCGCCTGCGGATGGCTATAACTTTGCCGTCGGCGAAGTGGTCCATATTGCCTATCTGGGCGATCTCTCGATCTATCACGTGCGCCTCAAAAGCGGGCAGATGATCAGCGCCCAGTTGCAGAATGAACACCGCTACCGTAAGGGGCTGCCGACCTGGGGCGACGAAGTGCGTCTGTGCTGGGATGCGGACAGCTGCGTCGTGCTGACGGTATAAGGAGTGGCCATGAATACACTTGAACCACCGGCCCGCGTGCAAAAATCGGGCGGCTTCGCGCAGTGGCTGACGCGTATGCAGATGGCGCATGGTCGTAAGCTGGTGATTGCCATGCCGTACGTATGGCTGATCCTGCTGTTCCTGCTGCCGTTTTTGATCGTCTTTAAAATCAGCCTCGCGGAGATGGCGCGCGCGATCCCGCCGTACACCAATCTGATGGAGTGGGCCGACGGCCAGCTGTCGATCACCCTTAATCTCGGGAATTTCCTTCAGCTCACAGACGATCCGCTCTATTTTGAAGCTTATCTGCAGTCGCTGCAGGTGGCGGCGATCTCGACGATCTGCTGTCTGGCGATGGGCTATCCGCTCGCCTGGGCGGTGGCGCACAGCAAACCCTCGACGCGCAACATCCTGCTGCTGCTGGTGATTTTGCCGTCATGGACTTCGTTCCTGATCCGCGTGTATGCCTGGATGGGCATTCTGAAAAACAACGGGGTGCTGAATAATGTCCTGATGTGGCTCGGCGTTATCGATCAGCCGCTGACGATTTTGCACACCAATCTGGCGGTCTATATCGGGATTGTGTACGCCTATCTGCCGTTTATGGTGCTGCCGATTTACACGGCACTGACGCGGATTGACTACTCGCTGGTGGAAGCTTCGCTGGATCTCGGCGCGCGTCCGCTGAAAACCTTCTTCCAGGTGATTGTGCCGCTGACCAAAGGCGGGATTATTGCGGGGTCTATGCTGGTCTTTATCCCGGCGGTGGGCGAGTTCGTGATCCCGGAACTGCTCGGCGGCCCGGACAGCATCATGATTGGCCGCGTGCTGTGGCAGGAGTTCTTCAATAATCGCGACTGGCCGGTGGCGTCGGCGGTGGCGATTGTGATGTTGCTTCTGCTGATCGTGCCAATCATGTGGTTCCACAAACATCAGCAAAAACAGATGGGAGATCACGGATGAACAACTTACCGGTGGTGCGCTCCCCGTGGCGAATTGTGATTCTGGTGCTCGGCTTTACCTTCCTCTACGCGCCGATGCTGATGCTGGTCATCTACTCGTTTAACAGCTCCAAACTGGTGACGGTCTGGGCGGGCTGGTCGACGCGCTGGTACGGCGAACTGTTCCGCGATGACGCGATGATGAGCGCGGTGGGGCTGAGTCTGACCATCGCCGCCTGTGCGGCGACCATGGCGTCGATTCTCGGCACGATTGCAGCGATGGTGATGGTGCGTTTTGGTCGCTTCCGTGGCTCGAACGGCTTTGCCTTTATGATCACCGCGCCGCTGGTCATGCCTGATGTGATTACCGGTCTGTCGCTGCTGCTGCTGTTTGTCGCGCTGGCGCACGCCATCGGCTGGCCGGCTGATCGCGGCATGCTGACGATCTGGCTGGCGCATGTGACTTTCTGTACCGCCTATGTGGCTGTGGTGATTTCGTCGCGCCTGCGCGAACTGGATCACTCCATCGAAGAGGCGGCGATGGATCTCGGCGCAACGCCGCTGAAGGTCTTCTTCATCATTACGCTACCGATGATCATGCCTGCGGTGGTTTCCGGCTGGCTGCTGGCGTTTACCCTGTCTCTGGACGATCTGGTGATCGCCAGCTTCGTCTCCGGGCCTGGGGCGACCACGCTGCCGATGCTGGTCTTCTCCAGCGTGCGAATGGGCGTTAACCCGGAGATCAACGCCCTGGCGTCGATCATCCTCGGTGTGGTGGGTATTGTCGGTTTTATCGCCTGGTATCTGATGGCGCGGGCGGAAAAACAGCGTGTGCGTGATATCCAGCGTGCAAGACGCGGCTGAAGCATTTAAAATTCTCAATGAAGTGCCGCGCCTGTCGCGGCACTGTTTTTCAGGGAAGTAAAAACATTGGGACTGTTTACCAAATCACGACATTCGCATGCGCGCCTCAATGTACCTGCACTGGTGCAGGTAGCTGCGCTCGCCATTATTCTGATTCGCTGCCTGGATTTGCTGATGGTGTTTAACATGCTCGGCGTGCGGGGCGTGGTCGAGTTTATCCATCGCAGCGTACAGACATGGAATCTGACGCTGGTCTTTTTCGCAAGCCTGGTGCTGGTGTTCGTCGAGATTTACTGTGCCTTTTCCCTGGCGAAAGGGCGTAACTGGGCGCGCTGGGTCTACTTGCTGACTCAGGTGATCGCCACGGGGTATTTGTGGGCCGCCTCGATTGGATACGGCTACCCTGAGCTGTTCAGTATTGCCGGGGAGTCGAAACGGGAAATTTTCCGTTCATTGGTGATGCAGAAATTGCCTGATCTGTTGGTACTGTTCCTGCTGTTTGTCCCGGCATCCAGCCGACGGTTCTTCCGCCTGCAATAATGTGTATAATCGCTGCCCTCGCGAACAATGAGGTTTTCCTATGCAGTGCGCACTTTATGACGCCGGTCGCTGCCGCTCCTGTCAGTGGATAGAACAGCCGGTTTCCCAGCAACTTACCGCCAAAATGGCCGATCTCCAGCAGCTGCTTGCTGAACATCCGGTCGCGGAGTGGTGCGCGCCCGTCAGTGGACCGGAGCAGGGCTTTCGCAATAAAGCCAAAATGGTGGTCAGCGGTAGCGTCGAAAGGCCGCTGCTCGGCATGCTTCATCGCGACGGTACGCCGGAAGATCTCACGGATTGTCCGCTCTATCCCGCCTCCTTTGAGCCGGTGTTTGCCGCGCTGAAACCCTTTATCGCTCGCGCCGGTCTGACGCCTTACAACGTCGCCCGCCAGCGCGGTGAGCTGAAATATCTCCTGCTGACGGAAAGCCAGCTCGACGGTGGGATGATGCTCCGCTTCGTGCTGCGCTCTGAAACCAAGCTTGAACAACTGCGCGCAGCGCTCCCCTGGCTGCAACAGCAGCTGCCGCAGCTGAAGCTGGTTACCGCGAACATTCAGCCGGTGCATATGGCGATCATGGAAGGGGAGAAAGAGATCTTCTTCACTGAACAGCAGGCGCTGGCTGAGAAATTCAACGGCGTGCCGCTGTGGATCCGCCCACACAGTTTCTTCCAGACCAACCCGGTCGTTGCCAGCCGACTGTACGCCACGGCGCGTGACTGGGTGCAGGCGTTAAATATCGATCACATGTGGGATCTCTTCTGCGGGGTCGGCGGATTTGGCCTGCACTGCGCGACGCCGAACATGAAATTGACCGGGATCGAGATCTCCGCCGAGGCGATTGCCTGCGCAAAGCAGTCTGCCGCCGAACTGGGCTTAACGGATCTCCATTTCCAGGCGCTGGACTCCACGCAGTTTGCCACGGGGCAGGGCAGCGTCCCGGACCTGGTGCTGGTGAACCCTCCGCGTCGCGGCATCGGTAAAGCTCTCTGCGAATACCTGAGCCAGATGGCGCCAAAAACCCTTATTTACTCCAGCTGCAATGCGCAGACCATGGCCAAAGATATCGCGATGCTGTCGGGCTATCGCGTCGAGCGGGTACAGCTTTTCGATATGTTCCCGCATACGGCGCACTATGAAGTGTTGACGCTGCTGACTCGCAGATAAAAAAGATAAGTCGGGTCAGCGCAGCGCTGCCCGACCCCCTCCCGCACAAACTTCAACAAAATGTGAACTCTTCCGCGCCCTAAAATCAGGTAAGCTTGAACTATTCACGATGAAGTAAGGCTTACCGATGAAGCACATCCTGCTGGTGGAAGACGACAGCGATATCGCGTCACTGCTGCGATTAAACCTCGAAGACGAAGGCTATGCGATCACGCACGAAGCGGACGGCGCGCGGGCATTGCAGTTGCTCGACCGCACCCACTGGGACGCGGTGATCCTCGATCTGATGCTCCCGAACGTGGACGGCCTGGAGATCTGCCGCCGCATCCGTCAGCTTACCCGCTATCTGCCGATTATCATCATCAGCGCCCGCAGCAGTGAAACCGACCGCATCACCGGGCTTGAAACCGGCGCCGACGATTACCTGGCCAAACCCTTCTCCGTCCAGGAGCTGATCGCCCGTATCAAAGCCCTGTTTCGCCGTCAGCAGGCGATGGGGCAGGCGCAGACCAGCGGCACGATTGTTGCGCACGGGCTGACGCTCGATCCGCTCGCCCGCAGCGTGCGTCTGCACGGCAAAGAGGTGGATCTCACGCCGCGCGAATTCGAGTTGCTCTGGTTTTTTGCCCGTCACCCCGGCGAGGTCTTTTCGCGGCTGGCGCTGCTGGAACAGGTCTGGGGGTATCAGCACGAAGGCTACGAGCACACCGTTAACACCCACATTAACCGCCTGCGGATCAAAATCGAAAAAGATGCCGCCGAGCCGGAAATTATTCGCACCGTCTGGGGCAAAGGCTACAAATTTGCGGAACTGAACCATGATGCGACGTCTTAGCCTCAGTCAGCGGCTGACGCTGCTGTTTATCCTGCTGCTGATCCTCTGTGCCACCGTGGCCTGTGTGGTGCAACTCTACGCCAGCAAACAGTACGGTAACGCCATGGTGCAGCGTCTTTCCAGCAGTCTGGCGCAGCAGATCCTTCAGCGCGAGCCGGTGCTGGACGCCGAAGGGGGCGTTGACCGCAGCCGCCTGAAACCGCTGTTTGATCGGCTGATGACCTTTAATCCCAGCGTTGAACTGTACGTGATCTCACCCGATGGCGATCTGCTGGCCGACGCCGCACCGCCGGGCCATATTAAGCGGCAAAAAATCGCCATCGCACCGCTGCAAACCTTTCTCAGTGGCGCCAGCTGGCCGGTGTACGGTGACGATCCGCGCAGCCTGGATAAACAGAAAGTGTTTAGCGTAACGCCGCTGCGCCAGGACGGGGAGCTGCGCGGCTATCTGTATATTATCCTGCAGGGCGAGGAGTTTAACGCTCTGGCGGATATGGCATGGCACAAGACGCTCTGGAGCACGGTAATGTGGTCTCTGCTGCTGGTGGCGGGCTTTGCCCTGCTGGCGGGAGGACTGGTCTGGTACTGGGTCACGCGGCCGGTAAAAAGGCTGACGGCGGAAGTGTCCGGACTGGAGCAGGACAGTATCAGCGCCATTAAACAGCTGGCAGCGCAAACGCCGGTGCCAGGCTCGGCGGATGAAGTGACGCAGCTGCGTAATACGTTTATCGAGCTGGCGCGCCAGATCACCGCGCAGTGGGACCGGCTGGCCGACAGCGACCGGCAGCGCCGGGAATTTATCGCCAATATCTCTCACGATTTACGCACGCCGCTGACGTCGTTACTGGGCTATCTGGAAACCCTGTCGCTGAAATCCGCCACCCTGAGCGCCGCGCAGCATCAGCAGTATCTGGCGACGGCGCTCAGACAGGGGCAAAAAGTGCGTCATCTCTCACAGCAGCTGTTTGAGCTGGCCCGGCTGGAGCACGGCGGCATCAAGCCGCAGCGCGAGCGTTTTGCAATGGCGGAACTGATCTCTGACGTGGCACAAAAATTTGAACTGACCGCCCAGACGCGCCAGCTTCGGCTGCATATCGATGTGCCGGGGCCGCTGCCGCTGGTGTTTGCCGATGTGTCGATGATCGAGCGGGTAGTGACGAATCTGCTGGATAACGCCGTGCGTCATACACCGTCGGGCGGCGATATCCGGCTCTCCGTGTGGCAGGAGAATGAACAGCTGCAGGTAGAAGTGACCGACAGCGGGCCGGGCATTGAGGCGTCGTTGCGCGAAGAATTGTTCCAGCGTCCCTCGGCGTTAAGCCAACAGGCGTCGCGGGAGAATCGCGGTGGGTTAGGGCTGTTAATCGTGAAAAAGATGCTGGAGCTACATGGGGGGGGAATCAGTCTGTTGGATTCTGAACCGGGGGCGACATTCCGCTTTTTTGTGCCGCTTTAAGAAAAACCGGGCGGCGCAACCGCCACCCGGCAATATCATTTTAAAATTACTGCGGGAACCACTGGTCGCTAATTTTCTGGTAAGTCCCGTCAGTTTTAATCGCTTTCAGCGCGCCGTTCAGTTTTTCCAGCAGGGCTTTGTTATCCGGGCGTACAGCGATACCCAGACCGGTGCCGAAATACTGCGGATCGGTCACTTTCTCAGTCGCGGTACCCAGCTGTGGATTGGTTTTCAGCCACTCGTTCACCACCGCCGTATCGCCAAATACCCCGTCAATACGGCCATTTTTCAGGTCGATGATCGCGTTCTGGTAGCTGTCATAGGCCACGGTTTTTACTTCCGGATGCTTATCCTGCAGGTATTTCTGGTGCGTGGTGCCGTTTTCCATCCCGATGCGTTTGCCTTTCAGCTGATCAAAAGAGGTGTAAGCCCCTTTCTTCGCAATCACCACTGCGGAGTTGGCGTAGTACGGGTCGGTAAAGGAGACCTGCTTGCTACGCTCTGGCGTGATGTCCATACCGGAAATTACCGCGTCATATTTTTTGAATTTCAGAGACGGGATCAGGCTGTCGAACGCGTGGTTAGTGAATGTGCAGTCGGCCTGCATCTGTTTGCACAGCGCTTTGGCGAGGTCGATATCAAAACCCACGATCTGGTTGCTGGCATCCAGCGATTCGAACGGCGGATAAGTTGCTGAAACGCCGAAATTGATTTTATCTGCAGCCGATGCGCCTGCGGCGAATGTTGCCAGTAATGCAGCCAGAACTAACTTTTTCATTTTAATGCTCCCGTCTGTCAATCTTGTCATTATGCGCCGTGTCTGCGGCATGGATGTACAATGCCAGTTAATGAATTTGTATGCAATAATTATGATTAAGTATTTTTATTGAAATAAAAAAAACGGGCAGTCGTTAGACTTACCCGTTTTCGTGATGCAGTGATTATGCAGTTAGTTTCGACGCTCAAAGGCCAGCGCTTTGTTCTCGATAAGACGCATCAGCAGGGTCAGCAGGCCGTTCACCACCAGGTAAACCAGACCGGCTGCGCCAAATACCATCACATCATAGGTGCGTCCGTACAACAGCTGGCCGTGGCCCATCACTTCCATCAGCGTAATGGTGTAAGCCAGAGAGGTACTTTTAAACACCAGCACCACTTCGTTGGAGTAGGAAGAGAGCGCGCGTTTGAACGCATACGGCAGCAGGATCGCCAGCGTATCTTTCTTGCTCATGCCCAGCGCCCCGCAGGACTGCCACTGGCCTTCCGGAATGGCGCGAATCGCACCATAAAACAGTTGCGTGGTATACGCCGCACTGTTCAGGGAGAGCGCAATCAGCGCGCACAGCCAGGGTTCAGACAGCAGATGCCAGATAACCGGGTAGTTTTGCAGCGACGGGAACTGGCCCGGTCCGTAGTAAATCAGGAAGATCTGCACCAGCAGCGGCGTACCGGTAAACAGTGTGATATAGGCGCGAACCACCCACACCAGCACCGGCGTTTTCAGCGTCAGAACGATGGTGAAAAAGAGGGCCAGAATCAGTGCCACCACGATAGACGCCACTGTCAGCGTCAGGCTGGTGTGCAGCCCTTTCATCAGCTCCGGTAAATATTCAAGCATCAGCCTGGTCTCCGTTCAAAACGCGTTGCGCGCAGATCAATACGTTTGAGAACGTATTGGCTCAGCAACGTGATCACCAGGTAGATTGCCGCCGCAACAATATACCAGGTGAAAGGCTCCTGGGTGCGGGTGGCGATGCTTTTAGTTTGCAGCATTAAATCGTTCACACTAATCAGGCTCACCAGCGCGGTGTCTTTCAACAGCACCAGCCACTGGTTGCCCAAACCCGGCAGGGCATGCCGCCACATCTGCGGCATCACCAGGCGGAAGAAAATGGCGGCTTTCGATAAGCCCAGCGCCTGGCCGGATTCCCACTGACCCACGGGCACCGCTTTCAGCGCGCCGCGCAGCGTCTGAGACGCATAGGCGGAGTAGAGCAGAGAAAGGGCAATCACGCCGCACAGGAACGGGCTGACGTCAAAGTTTTCAATCTGCATCTGCACCGGAATCTGTGCAAACCCGAGGTTAAGGGTAAAGCCGTCCGACAGCGTTAGCAGCAGCTGTGAGGAGCCGAAATAGATAAACAGAACCACCAGGATTTCCGGCAGCCCGCGCAGAACCGTCACCAGCGCTGAGCCCGCCCATGCGACCGGGCGCCATTTGGCTGACTCCCACACCGCAAAGAACATCGCCAGCACAAGGCCGATAATGAGTGCGCAAACGGCAAGGCCGACGGTCATCCCGGCGGCACTTGCTAAAGGAAAAATTTCGTTCATCAGATCTTACTTCTGGAACCATTTGGAATAGATGGTTTCGTACGTGCCGTCTTTTTTCACTTTATCCAGCGCAGTATTGAGCTTCTGCTGCAGGTCAGTGTTGCCCTGACGAACAGCGATGCCCAGACCGGTACCGAAGTAATCTTTGTCCGTTACTTTGTCGCCGATAGCGGCCAGTTTCGGATCGGCTTTCAGCCACTCGGTGACCACGGCGGTGTCACCGAACACGGCATCAATACGACCATTCTGCATATCCAGCTTGGCGTTCATGTAGCTGTCGTAAGGCACAACGGTGATTTCCGGGTGCTTATCGGTGATGAATTTCTGGTGCGTAGAGCCGTTCTGCATACCGACTTTTTTGCCTTTCAGCGCGGCGATATCAGCAATTTTGCCTTTCTGACCGACGAACAGGGCCGAGTTTTCATAGTACGGCTGAGTGAACAGCACCTGTTTTTCACGTTCTGGCGTGATGTCCATTCCGGAAATCACCGCGTCGAAACGACGGAACTTCAGGCTTGGGATCAGGCTGTCGAACGCCTGGTTGGTAAAGGTACAGGTGGCGTCGATCTCTTTACACAGTGCGTTCGCCAGATCCACATCGAAGCCCACGATCTTATTGCTGGCATCCATGGATTCAAACGGAGGGTAAGACGCTTCCATGGCAAAACGAATCGTCTGTGCTGCGGTAGCGGAAAGGCTGACGCTGGCAAGCAGCGCGGCTATCAGTACTTTTTTCATTGTCATTTTCCCTAACACATCAGTGAGATAAATAGTTTTTAAAGGCGTCGGTTTGCGGGGCGGTAAAGCAGCTCGCATCACCTTGTTCAACAATATGACCGTTTTCCATGTACACCACGCGGCTGGCGGTTTTGCGCGCCACTTCCACTTCATGGGTCACGATCACCTGTGTGATATTGGTTTCGGCCAGCTCGCGGATGATGCTGACGATCTGGGCGGTAATTTCCGGGTCCAGCGCGGCGGTAGGCTCATCGAACAGCAGTACCTGCGGCTCCATCATCAGCGCACGGGCAATGGCGACACGCTGTTGCTGTCCACCGGACAGGTGCAGCGGATAGCGATCGCTGTAAGGTTTTAAGCGCAGACGTTCGAGCAGCTTTTCAGCGCGGGCGAGGGCCTGATCTTTGCTTAAACCCAGCACGCGGCAGGGCGCTTCAATCAGGTTTTGCTGCACGGTGAGGTGCGGCCAGAGATTGTATTGCTGAAACACCATGCCGACGTTCTGACGCAGATCGCGGATCGCTTTATCAGAAGGGGCTTTGGCGAAATCGAAATGATTTCCGGCAATCGCGAGCGTGCCGGAACGTGGCATTTCAAGCAGATTGAGGACGCGAAGCAGTGAGCTTTTGCCCGCACCGCTTGGGCCGAGCAAAACCAGCGTTTCGCCCTCTGGGCAGTTCAGCGTGATGTCGAACAGCGCCTGGTGTGCGCCGTAGAAGCAGTTAATGCCGTTTAGTTGAATACTCATCGGGGCAGTCTTTACTCATCCAGGCAATCTATAGCAATTGAGGCCGCAGATAGTACCGTTGACAGAATAGTTATGCAATATTTATGCGTTAAAAGTTAAATATAAACCGTATTCACGTTTAAACATAGCACAAAATAGCGAAGGGCATAGGGGGCGAGAATAAATGTCGGCATTCCTCTCGAAATGCCGCACATTTTACGGGGGAAACTTTTTTGAACTAACGATTCTCTATCGACTGGCGAAGCGTACCGGCTGGGGCGTGGACGCTGCCGCCGATGTAGCGTACGTCGTCGATGGCCCAGCACTGGCCCTCACGGATCATCAGCACTTCATCCTGCCAGGTCTGGCTGCCTTGCGTCAGTTTGACTCGCAGCGGGATGTTGCGCGCATCGGTGTTCGGGATGGTAGAGGCGCTGGAGACGTCTGCGCGGTCAGGCAGCGTGGTGCGGCTGGAGAACGGATCGGATTTCAGCAGCGCGTTGTGCTGTGGATCGCGCGAGGCATCGTTAAGCAATTTCGCCAGGTTGTCACTCAGGTACGGGCGCAGAGCGGTGAGATCGCTGCTGCGATGCGAAATGCGGTAATCATAGAACTGTTGAGCCACGGCATCCGGGCCGCCGTCAATGCACGGACCGCTGCGTGTCCCGATATCCTTAAAAGCCGGTGTCACCGTGGTGGTGCAGGCGCTGAGCAGCAGCGCGCACGGCACTAAAAGCGTCAAAGCAGAATAGCGCATGTTGATTTCCTTAATGATTAACTATCCTTTCAATAATAGCGTAACGAACCGATAATGCGGCTGAGTTAATCCGCTAACGCATTGAACGTTAAATAATCGTCATACTTCCGCATGCCGATGCATTTAACGCGTTCGTTCACCCGTTCACTGACTCACGTCAGCTACGGAGGATTGTCTCACGTGCCGCCTTGTGACTACGTGACTATTTTGAGTATTGAAGGAGATAAACATGCAATTTTCTACCACCCCGACTCTGGAAGGACAGCCGATTGTCGAGTATTGCGGCGTTGTCACCGGTGAAGCCATCCTTGGCGCGAATATCTTCCGCGACTTTTTTGCCGGGATCCGCGATATCGTCGGTGGGCGTTCGGGTGCCTATGAGAAAGAGCTGCGCAAAGCGCGGGAAATCGCGTTTAAAGAGCTGGGCGAGCAGGCCAAATCTCTGGGCGCGGATGCCGTTGTGGGCATTGATATCGACTACGAAACCGTCGGCAAAGACGCCAGCATGCTGATGGTGAGCGTCAGCGGTACGGCGGTGAAAACGCGCCGATGAAACGTTTGTGGTCCACGCTCCTGCTGGCGGTGTTGCTGGCAGGCTGCGCAGAGAAAGGGATTATTGATAAAGGGGCCTACGAGCTGGACACGCGGCATCAGGCGCAGGCGGCGTATCCACGGATCAAAGTGCTGGTCATTCATTATACCGCTGATGATTTTGACAGCTCGCTTGCGACGCTCACGGACAAAAACGTCAGCTCCCACTACCTGATTCCGGCCAGACCGCCTGAGCCGTCCGGCAAACCGCGCATCTGGCAGCTGGTGCCGGAGAAGGATTTAGCCTGGCACGCGGGGATCAGTTTCTGGCGCGGAACGAACCGCATCAACGATACCTCGATTGGTATTGAGCTGGAAAACCGTGGCTGGCAAAAGTCGAACGGCGAGAAAATCTTCACCCCGTTTGAACCGGCGCAAATCGCGGCGCTTATTCCCCTCGCCAAAGACATTATTGCCCGCTATGACATCAAACCGGAAAACGTGGTGGCCCATTCGGATATTGCCCCGCAGCGTAAAGACGATCCCGGCCCGCTGTTTCCCTGGCAGCAGCTGGCACAGCAGGGCATCGGTGCCTGGCCCGATCCCGCCCGCGTGACGTTTTATCTCAACGGAAAGTCGAAGTATGAGCGCGTAGAGACGGCAGCGTTGCTCGATCTGCTGGCGCGCTACGGCTATGACGTGCCGGAGAACAGCACCGAGGCGCAGCAAAAACGGGTGATTATGGTCTTCCAGATGCACTACCGTCCCCAGCTGTGGAACGGTATTGCCGATGCAGAAACGCTGGCGATTGCCAGCGCGTTGTTAGAGAAATACGGCCAGGGATAATTACCGGTGCAGTTTGCCGTGGTCGCGCAGCCAGGCTGCTGTGCGCACGATCCCTTCATCCAGCGTGACGATGGGCTGATAACCCAGCTCGGTTTCAGCGCGCGTGGTATCCAGCGTAAAATCGAAGTTCAGCTTTGACACGCCGTAGTGGGTCAGCGCCGGCTCTTTCGCCGATTTATTGCCAAAGCGCTCCATGCTGCGGGCGATCATGTCCAGCATCGGGTAGGGCACAGAACGAATGCGGCAGTGAATGTTCAGCTCATCGATCAGGCGCTGGACGATGCTACGCAGCGTCTGCGGCTCGCCATTGGTGATGTTGTAGGCGCGGCCGGACACCAGATGATCGCACTCGGACTGACTGGCCAGCCACATGGCGTGGATCGCGTTCTCGTAGTAGGTCATATCCACCAGCGCATCGCCGCCGCGCGGCAGCAGCACGCTGCCGTAGTGGTGCATCATCTGCGCCAGACGCGGGATAAACACTTTGTCGTGCGGCCCAAACAGGCTCTGTGGACGCAGAACGGTGAAACGGGTGTGCGGGTTTGACTGCGCCAGCAGATCGATCACCTCTTCGCTGGCCGCTTTGCTGCGCGCAAACTCACAGGCGAAACGCGCCGGGCGGAAATCTTCCTGAATATCGCGATGGTGGTGATAATCAAAATAGAGCGACGGGGAGGAGATATGCACAAAGTTGCGTACGCCCCAGGCGACGGCCCATTCACCGAGGCGGCGAGTGGCGCGAACGTTGGCCAGGTCGAACGCCTGCTGCGTTCCCCAGGGAGAGGTAAAGCTGGAGCAGTGCCACAGTGTATCGATTCCGGCGAGCATGACTTTGGCCTGCGAAGACACCAGCTCTGTCAGATCGGCGTGGATGAATTCCGCGCCCATTTTTTGCAGGAGTTTACCCATCGCTTCGTTGCGACCGGTGGCTCTGACGCTGATGCCTTTCTGACGCAAAAACTCGACCGCATTTCGGCCTAAGCCGCTGGTGGCGCCGGTAACCAGTACCTTCATATCTATCCACTGTGTTGAAAAGAATTTCGTGCGCATTCTTCCGTGAATTACGTCACGATGCAATGGGAAAGGTGAAAGAATCAGAGTTTAAATCAGACTTTTTCCGTGATTCCTTCTGCAAGATGCGCAATACGCTTTGCCATCCCCCGGAAGATAAACAGGTGCGCCGGGATCATGAACAGCCAGTAGAACAGCCCTGGCATTCCGTGCGGATGCCACCAGGCGCGAACGTCCAGCTCCCGGTGATCGCCTTTGTCTTTTAGGGTAAAGCAGAGGCGGCCCAGACCCGGCGCTTTCATGCCGAACAATAGCGCCAGCTGTTTTTCCGGCTCAACGATGATCACCTTCCAGCTGTCCACGCTATCGCCCGTCTGCAAGTATGGGTGCGCAGGGCGGCCTTTTGCCAGTTTATGCCCGACCAGCAGATCCATCATCCCGCGCGTTTCCCAGAGAATATTGCCAAAGAAATAGCGCTCTTTGCCGCCGATCTGGTTGATCACCTCCCACAGCGCCGCCAGGCTGGCGGTTGTTTTCACCGTGCAACCGGCCTGTTTCGGGTAATAGCCGTATTCTGGCCGCCAGCGGGCAAAGGCCTGAGCGTCATACCCCCAGTCGCTGGAGTTCATCAGCTCCTCTTCCTCTTTGAGGGTGTTGCGTACCGCATCGTCAAAGCGGATCAGCTTTTGTGGAATCAGCGCCCGCAGCTCGCGGTCGTCGGCCAGCAGATCGTGCTTCAGCCCCTGTATCAGCGCTTTGGCAGTCGTAGGTGGAACGGAGGTGATAACATTCAAAAACCACACCGAAATCCACCGGGTCGGGAAGGGGACGGGCACCAGCCAGCGACGACGGCCGCTGACGGTCATAAAGTGTTCGAACTGCTCCTGATAGCTCAGCACCTCCGGCCCGGCGGCTTCGAGCACGCGATGGCTTTCCGTCGGATGATTCAGCAGTTCGACCAGATAGTGCAGCAGGTTTTCCAGCGCAATCGGCGTGGTGCGTGAGCGCACCCAGCGCGGCGGCGTGAGCACCGGCAGGTTATAGACCATATCGCGCATCACTTCGAAGGCCGCAGAACCCGCGCCGACGATAATGCCCGCCCGCAGTTCCGTCAGCGGGATCCCCGCACTACGGAGCATTTCCCCCGTCAGCTGCCTGGCGCGCAGGTGGTCCGATTGCTCGTGTACAGGAGCCTGTAAGGAACTGAGAAAAATAATCTGCTTTACCGGCGTTTGCAGCAGCGCGTCACGTACGTTCAGCGCCACCTGACGCTCATGGGCGATAAAGTCACCGCCTTCGCCCATGCTGTGTACCAGATAATAGAGCGTATCGACGCCTTCCAGCAGCGTCGGTAGCTCTTTTGGCCAGTTGAGATCCACCGTGTGACAGGTGACGTTGGGCAGCGCGAGTTTTTGCAGCCGTTCCACATTGCGTGCCGCCGCCAGCACCTGATGTCCGTGCTGGCTGAGCGCCGTCGTCAGATGCTGACCGATATAACCGCTGGCACCGAGCACCAGAATACGTTGCGGCACGTTGTGCTCCTTAACGCTGTAAAAAGGCCTGCCAGTGTTTTACCACTTCCGCCAGCTGCTCGCGGCTCACGTCGAGATGCATCACCAGACGCACAACCGGCGAGGCGTTTATCAGCACGTTGTGCGCTTTCATATACTCACCCAGCGCCGCCGCGTTCTCTTCGCCAACGCGAACAAACAGCATATTGGTGTCGTGACGCATCACATCCGCGCCGATCTCGCGCAGCTGCGCCGCCATCCATGCCGCGTTATCGTGATCGTCTTGCAGACGGGCAACGTTATGTTTAAGCGCGTACAGCCCCGCTGCCGCCAGAATTCCGGCCTGACGCATGCCGCCGCCGGTCATTTTACGCCAGCGGTTGGCGCGCTTGATGTAGTCCGCATTGCCGACCAGCAGTGAGCCGACCGGCGTCCCCAGCCCTTTGGAGAGGCAAATGGTGAACGAATCGCAATACTGGGCGATCTCTTTCAGCTCGCAGCCATACTCGACGACGGCGTTAAAAATACGCGCGCCGTCGACGTGCAGACCCAATTTGCGCTCGCGAGTAAACTCCCATGCGGCTTTCAGATACTCGCGCGGCAGCACTTTGCCGTTGTGGGTATTTTCCAGACTCAGGAGTTTGGTACGGGCGAAGTGAATATCGTCGGCTTTGATTTTGGCAGCGACTTTGTCCAGCGGCAGTGAGCCGTCGGGTGCGGCATCAATGGGCTGTGGCTGAATACTGCCGAGCACCGCAGCGCCACCGGCTTCATACAGGTAGTTATGGGCACCCTGGCCGACGATATACTCTTCGCCGCGTTCGCAGTGGCTCAGCAGCGCCACCAGGTTCGCCTGGGTGCCGGTTGGCAGGAACAGCGCCGCCTCTTTACCGCTTAATTCGGCGGCGTAGCGCTGAAGTTCGTTTACGGTGGGATCGTCACCGTAAACGTCATCCCCGACCGGGGCGGCCATCATCTCTTCGAGCATGGCGCGGCTCGGACGGGTTACGGTATCACTGCGCAGGTCTATCATTTCACATCCCTATAGTTTTAAAGGTGATGTGAGATGTTTTACCTGAGCCAGTTGGTTTTTGCCAGTTCGATCACTTCGTCGCCGCGCCCGCTGATAATGGCGCGCAGCATGTACAGGCTAAAGCCTTTCGCCTGCTCCAGTTTGATCTGCGGCGGGATCGCCAGCTCCTCTTTGGCAACGACCACATCTACCAGCACCGGGCCGTCGATGGAGAAGGCGCGCTGTAGGGCTTCATCCACGTCCGCGGCTTTTTCCACGCGGATGCCGGGAATCCCGCAGGCTTCGGCGATCTTCGCGAAATTGGTGTCATGCAATTCGGTGCCGTCCGTCAGATAGCCCCCGGCTTTCATCTCCATCGCCACAAAACCTAACACGCTGTTGTTGAACACCACGATTTTAACCGGGAGTTTCATCTGCACGACGGAGAGGAAATCGCCCATCAGCATGCTGAACCCGCCGTCGCCACACATGGCCACCACCTGACGCTCCGGCGCAGTGGCTTGTGCCCCCAGCGCCTGCGGCATTGCGTTTGCCATCGAGCCGTGGTTGAACGAACCGATCAGGCGGCGCTTCCCGTTCATTTTCAGATAGCGCGCCGCCCAGACGGTGGGGGTGCCCACATCGCAGGTAAAGATGGCGTCGTCGCTGGCGAAATGGCTGATCTGCTGCGCAAGGTACTGCGGGTGAATGGCTTTGTCGCTCGGTTTGGCGAGATCGTCCAGCCCTTTGCGCGCGTCACGGTAGTCGCTCAGGGCTTTGTCGAGGAACTTCCGGTCGGTTTTCTCTTCCAGATGCGGCAGCAGGGCGGCAAGCGTGGCTTTGATATCGCCCACCAGCGCCATATCAACCTTACTGTGCGCGCCAATGCTGCCGGGATTGATGTCGATCTGAATGATTTTTGCGTCGCTCGGATAGAACGCGCGGTACGGGAACTGGGTGCCGAGCAGCACCAGGGTGTCGGCGTTCATCATGGTGTGGAACCCGGACGAGAAACCAATCAGGCCGGTCATACCGACATCGTACGGGTTATCGTATTCCACATGCTCTTTGCCGCGCAGCGCGTGAACGATGGGGGCTTTTATCTTCCCGGCAAATTCGACTAACTCTTTATGCGCGCCCGCACAGCCGCTGCCGCACAGTAGCGCGATATTGCTGGAGTAGCGCAGCAGCTGCGCCAGCTTTTTCAGCTCCTCTTCCGCAGGCGTTACCACCGGCTGCGGGGCGTGGTACCAGTGGGTGCTGGCCCCTTCGGGTGCGGCTTTGAGCGCGACGTCGCCCGGCAGAACCACCACCGACACGCCGCGATTGAGGATCGCCTTGCGCATGGCGATCGCCATGACCTGAGGGATCTGCTCCGGTGTGGAAACCAGTTCGCAGTAGTGGCTACATTCACGGAACAGCTCCTGGGGATGCGTCTCCTGAAAATAGCCGCTGCCAATTTCGCTCGACGGAATATGCGCCGCAATCGCCAGCACCGGGACGTGATTACGGTGACAGTCGAAAAGACCGTTAATCAGATGCAGGTTGCCCGGCCCGCACGAACCCGCGCATACCGCCAGCTCGCCCGTCAGCTGCGCTTCCGCACCTGCGGCAAAGGCCGCCACCTCTTCGTGGCGCGTCGGCATCCAGTCAATGGTGCCCATTCGGTTGAGGCTGTCGCTTAAGCCGTTGAGAGAATCGCCGGTGACGCCCCAGATGCGTTTGACGCCAGCTTGTTCCAGGGTTTTTGCTACGTAGGCCGCTACGGTCTGTTTCATGGTTGTCCATCTCCGTTTTGTGATAACGCTTACAAGCTTAGAAGAAACTGGGCGTAATGCCCGTTTAATCCCCCTGATTAATAGTGACTTTCTTTGTACAACCTTTCGTCATATTCTGATGGTACACAGGGTGAAAACAGGAATCATTTCAGATGGTTAAATCATTGTTAATTGCTGTTAATAGAACGCTAACGCATGATGATTTTGGCAAATTGTTATTACGTCTGGCGGTCGGCGGGTTGATGCTGTTTCACGGTTTACACAAGCTGTTTGGCGGCGTGGGGTTTATCAGCGGCATGCTGGTGGAAAAAGGGCTGCCGGGATTTATCGCTTATGACGTTTTGATTGGTGAAGTGGTGGCACCGGTTCTGATTGTGCTGGGGATCCTGACCCGTCCGGCGGCGCTGGTGCTGGCGTTTACGATGATCGTTGCCTGGCTGATGGTCGGCACCGGCAAAACCTTTGCGCTGGATGCGGTAGGCGCATGGGCGATTGAAAGTCTGGTCTATTTCTTCATTGGCGCACTGGCCGTGGTCTTTATGGGAGCAGGGCGTTATTCACTGGCGCGCGATCCGGCCTGGCGTTGAGAATAAAAAAAGCCCGGTAGCCTGATATCTACCGGGCCAGAAAAGGGTAGGCCGGGCAACCGCAAAGCTGCCCGGCACATTGTGCACAGTATATGGTGCACAGTTTATGCCAGAACCAAATCACCCTGCGGATGACAAGAACAGGCCAGCACGTAACCCTCGGCAATTTCCGCATCCGTCAGCGTCATCGTACTGCTCACGGTGTAGTCGCCAGAAACCACTTTCGTTTTACAGCACCCGCACACGCCCGCGCGACAGGCCGCAACGACCGGAATGTTATTGCTCTCCAGCGCTTCCAGCAGCGTGGTACCGACGCGGCCGAAGAAGGTCTGCGCAGGCTGCAGTTTAGTGAATTTCACCCCGCTGGTGGCGGCTTCGGCCACTGGCGTGAAGAACTGCTCCTTACAGAAGCGGGTCACGCCGAGCGCTCTCACCTCGTTCTCCACGATTTCCATATACGGCGCCGGGCCGCAGGTCATCACGGTGCGCGAGGCGATATCTGGCACGCTTTGCAGCAGTTCGCGGCTCAGACGGCCCGCGACAAATCCGTGAGTCGCGTTATTCTCGGCGACCAGGGTGACCGGATAATTGCGCCACTCGTCGGCGAAAATCACATCCTCCGGAGAGCGAACGCTGAAAATCACCTGTACGTCAGCCTGCGGACGGTTCTTCGCCAGCCAGCGACGCATCGACATCACCGGCGTCACGCCGCAGCCCGCCGCCAGCATCAGGAATTTATCGTCAGCTTTATCGTCGCAGACGAAATCCCCCTGGGCGTCGGAGAGCCAGAGATAATCCCCGCGCTTCACTTCGTTCGTCAGCCACTGTGAACCGGCACCGTCATCGATCCGACGCACGGTGAGCGTGATGTACTCACTCACGCCCGGCGTCGAGGACAGGGTGTAGGCGCGAAGGGTGTCCGCGGAATTGCGGACACTCACCAGCGCATACTGACCGGCGCGATAGGGGTAAAAATCATGGCACAACAGCGACAGCGTCCACACATCCGGCGTCTCCTGATGGATGTGATGAACCTGCATCCGCCACGGGCATTGTGAGGTTGGCATCGTCATGAAAAACTCCTTACGCGCTCAGCAGTTGCTGCATGTCTTCTTCTACGGTGGTCACGGAACGCAGACCAAATTTTTCGTTCAGCACCGCCAGCAGATCCGGGGTCAGGAAGCCCGGTGCCGTCGGGCCGGTCACGATATTGGTGACGCCCAGCGACAGCAGCGTCAGCAGGATCACGATCGCTTTTTGTTCGAACCAGGAGAGCACCAGTGACAGCGGCAGATCGTTCACGCCGCAGCCCAGTTTCTCGGCCAGCGTCACCGCCAGAATGATCGCCGAGTAGGCATCGTTACACTGACCGGCATCAATCAGACGCGGCAGGCCTTCGATATCGCCGAAGTCCAGTTTGTTGAAGCGGTATTTCCCGCACGCCAGGGTCAGGATCAGGCAGTCCTGCGGCACGCTGGTGGCGAAATCGGTGAAGTAGTTACGTTCGCCGCGCGCACCGTCACAGCCGCCGACCAGGAAGATGTGACGCAGTTTTTCGCGGCTCACCAGGTCGATCAGGGAATCCGCCGCACCCAGCAGGGTTTCGCGACCGAAGCCGACGGTGATCAGATGTTCTATTTCGCTGAACGGGAAGCCTGCCATCTGCTGCGCCTGGGTGATGACCGGGGTGAAATCATCACCTTCGAGGTGGCTTACGCCCGGCCAGCCGACGATGCTGCGCGTCCAGATACGGTCATCATAAGCACCGACGGTCGGATCGATGATGCAGTTGGAGGTCATGACGACAGGGCCTGGGAAGCGGGCGAACTCCACCTGCTGGTTCTGCCAGCCGCTGCCGTAGTTGCCGACAAGGTGCTTAAATTTACGCAGCTCCGGGTAGCCGTGGGCAGGCAGCATTTCGCCGTGGGTGTAGACATTCACACCCGTGCCTTCGGTCTGTTGCAGCAGGTTGAAGAGATCTTTCAGGTCGTGGCCGGAGATCAGAATACATTTCCCGGCAGTGGCTTTGACGTTGACCTGAGTCGGCGTCGGATGGCCGTAGGTGCTGGTTTCGCCCGCATCCAGAATGCTCATCACTTTGAAGTTCATCTGGCCGATTTCCATTGAACACTCCAGCAGGGCGTTCATGTCGGAAGGCCAGGTGCCGAGCCACGCCATGATTTTGTGGTACTGGGCATAAATATCGTTGTCGTACTGACCGAGAACGTGGGCGTGTTCCATATAGGCCGCCGCCCCTTTCAGGCCGTACAGGCACAGCAGACGCAGGCCGAGAATGTTCTCGCCAATCGCCGCTTTGTCTTTGTTCGGGGTGAATTCCGCCGCCTGACGCTGCAGTTCCCCCAGATCGTCACTCACCAGTTGCAGACCAGCCATAGGGTTATCGACGGCGGCGTTCGCGTCCACGCTCAGGCTTTGCGCTTTCAGCGCTTCACGCAGGGCGATGGCTTCGCGCGCGTAGCCCACGATGCGAGGGGAGTCGAAGTTGACGTTGGTCAGCGTGGAGAAGAATGCGCGCGGCGCGAAGTTGTCGATGTCGTGGTCGATAATGCCGTATTCGCGCGCTTTTACCGCCCAGGCGGAGAGGCCTTGCAGGGCTGCAATCAGCAGATCCTGCAGGTCAGACGTTTCTGCGGTTTTACCGCACATGCCCTGCGCGTAGGAGCAGCCGTTGCCAGCTGGGGTACGGATAGTTTGTTCACATTGCACACAAAACATAATCACACCTGTTAAAGTTATATTTTAGATACATGTTTAAGGTTATGCCTGTGACCGGACAGAGAAAAGGTCTTTCTTCTACAAAGTAAAGGGAGATTGATTTAACGCAATTTTGGCGGCAGAAGCCTACCGCCAGAGAGGTATTATGCGGTGAACAGCGCCATCAGAATCGGCACCAGCAGGCTCAAAATAAAGCCATGAACGATGGCGGCAGGAACCAGCTCAAGCCCGCCGGAACGCTGCAGAACGGGCAGGGTAAAGTCCATCGACGTCGCACCGCACAGGCCAACTGCTGTGGAGCGGCTTTTACGCACCAGCCCCGGAATGAGCATAATGGCGATCAGCTCGCGGCCCAGATCGTTAAAGAATGACGCGCTGCCAATCACCGGGCCAAAGGATTCGGTCATTAAAATCCCTGACAGGGAATACCAGCCAAAACCGGAGGCCATCGCCAGCCCGGTTTTCAGCGGCAGGTCGAGAATAAATGCGTTAATCACGCCGCCAATCAGCGAACTGCCCACCACGACCACCGCGATAATCATTCCGCGTCGATTGAGCACAATCTGTTTCAGCGTCATGCCGTTATTGCGTAATTGAATACCGATCAGGAATAACAGGAAGATCAGGGTATATTCGCTGGCTTCTGTGGCGTGTTGTAAAAACGCTAAACCGGTCAGGCCAAGCAAAAAGCCGAGCACGACCACGCCGCACAGTTTTAATGACTCCAGCGCCATGGCAATTCGCGAGGGTAATTTTTCCTGTTGATGATGGTTTTTCCATGGCAATGCGCGCTCAAGCCAAAATAGCGCCGCAATATTACACAGCAGAATCACCACAATAGTAACAACAGAATAATGGAGAATAGAGAGTAAATTAGCGGCCAGGTTATCCAGGAACGCGAGGCTTATTCCCATAAAAAACAGGATGACGTAGACAATCCAGCTGAGAAAGCGATTAATCAGTTTTAATGCCGACTCATGATGGAGGGGAATAAGATAGCCCACTACCAGCGGCAGCAGAATGATTAAGAGTCCTGAAAACATGAACAGCCGGGTCCTTTTGTGTGTCTGAATAGCGCCAGTGACACTACCCAATTCCGGTCTGCCAGTCAAAGTACAAAATAAAGGCCGGGTGGCGGCGACGCCTTACCCGGCCTGGATGACTGCACCTGTTAGCCGGGTTCGCGACGTGCCACCCGGCATCACAGCCGTACACTCAGTCGCGTTTTTCCAGCAGCGTACGATACAGCAGCCCGCCGAGGATACCGCCGACAATCGGCATTACCCAGAACAGCCACAGCTGCTGCAGCGCCCAGCCACCCTGGAAGATCGCCACTGCGGTGCTGCGCGCAGGGTTCACGGAGGTGTTCGTTACCGGAATGCTGATCAGGTGAATCAGGGTCAGCGCGAGGCCGATAGCAATAGGGGCAAAACCGGCAGGTGCGTGTTTGTCAGTGGCACCGTGGATCACTAGCAGGAAGCCCGCGGTCAGGACGATTTCAATAACAATCGCAGACAGCATAGAGAAGCCGCCCGGTGAGTGTTCGCCATAGCCGTTAGAAGCAAAACCGCTTGCCGCCGCGTCGAAGCCCGCTTTACCGCTGGCCACAACGTACAGGACCGCTGCCGCAATAATGCCGCCAACCACCTGAGCCACAATATAGCCAATCACGTCTTTCGCAGGGAAACGACCGCCAGCCCACAGGCCTAATGTCACAGCCGGGTTAAAATGCCCGCCGGAAATATGGCCGACAGCAAATGCCATCGTTAATACGGTTAAGCCAAAGGCTAATGCCACGCCCGCAAAACCAATACCTAATTCCGGGAATGCCGCCGCCAGAACGGCGCTACCGCAACCACCAAACACCAGCCAGAATGTACCAAAGCATTCTGCCGCTAATTTTCTAAACATAACCACCTCGTTAATTTCCGCACGCGGTCCTGCGCGCGGGCTACTAAATCGCCTAAAAGGGATGACGACTCAAAGAGCCATTATTTTAAAAACCAACAACACCCCTTCGCCAGTTAAATAAATCTGTTTAATTTGATTTATGGCAATGTGATGTTAATCCTTGTTCGGACTGGATGGATTTAAAGCATAGTCCAATTCGGAATGCGAAGTATCTTATGCCGGAAAATATGTTTCAAACGAAAGTCGTGGTGTAAATTCTGAATTTTAGGCTCCGCCCTGAAATAATCCGTCGATCTTAATGTGTCCTGTCACACCGCCTGCCGCTATACTGCTGATAACTTGAAGGAAAAAGTGAGCATTTCAGGGGGCATTATGTTTCTCGAACGTGTGGAGATCGTCGGGTTTCGCGGCATTAACCGTTTATCGTTAATGCTGGAACAGAACAACGTGCTGATCGGTGAAAACGCCTGGGGTAAATCCAGCCTTCTGGATGCGTTGACCCTGCTGCTTTCGCCCGAGGCAGACCTTTACAGCTTCGTTCGGGAGGACTTTTGGTTTCCGCCGGGGGATATTCAGGGGCGTGAGCATCATCTGCATATCGTTTTGACCTTTCGCGAGCTGGAGCCAGGTCGCCATCGCGTTCGCCGCTACCGGCCACTCTCTCCCTGCTGGACGCCCTCCGATGATGGCTATCAGCGTATCTTTTATCGCCTGGAAGGCGAGCTGGCGGAAGATGAGAGTGTAATGACCCTGCGCGGGTTTATGGATGCCCGTGGGCAGCCGATTCCGCTGGAGGATATTGACGCCCAGGCCGCCCATCTGGTGCGCCTGATGCCGGTGCTGCGCCTGCGGGATGCGCGCTTTATGCGCCGGATCCGTAACGGCTCGGTGCCTAATTTGCCCGACGTTGAAGTCACCGCCCGCGAGCTGGATTTTCTGGCGCGCGAGCTGGTGGCGCGTCCACAAAATCTCACGGACGGGCAGATTCGCCAGGGGCTGTCGGCGATGGTGCAGCTGCTTGAGCACTATTTTTCCGAACAGGGCACGACACAAACCCGCCACCGGCTGATGCGCAGGCGCTCTCACGATGAGCAGCGCAGCTGGCGCTATCTGGATATCATCAACCGTATGATCGACAAACCCGGTGGGCGCGCGCATCGGGTGATCCTGCTGGGGCTGTTTTCCACGCTGCTGCAGGCGAAAGGGTCGGTACGGCTGGACCGCGACGCGCGACCTTTATTGCTGGTGGAAGATCCTGAAACGCGGCTGCATCCGATCATGCTGTCGGTCGCCTGGCATCTCCTGAATCTGCTGCCCCTTCAGCGCATCACGACCACTAACTCCGGGGAATTGCTCTCTTTGACGCCGGTGGAGCATGTCTGCCGTCTGGTGCGTGAATCCTCACGCGTCACCGCGTTTCGTCTGGGGCCGGGTGGATTAAACCCGGAAGATGGCCGCCGTATCGCGTTTCATATCCGCTTTAACCGTGCGTCGTCGCTGTTTGCCCGCTGCTGGCTGTTGGTTGAGGGGGAAACGGAGACCTGGGTGATCAACGAACTGGCGCGTCAGTGTGGACACCATTTCGACGCCGAAGGGATCAAAGTCATTGAGTTTGCCCAGTCGGGATTAAAACCGCTGATCAAATTTGCCCGCCGGATGGGGATCGAATGGCATGTGCTGGTGGATGGCGATGAGGCCGGGAAAAAATATGCCAGTACCGTACGCGGTTTGCTGAACAACAACCGGGAAGAGGAGCGGGAGCACCTCACGGAATTACCGGCGATGGATATGGAACACTTTATGTATCGTCAGGGGTTTGACGATGTGTTTCACCGCGTGGCCATGATCCCGCCGGGCGTGCCGATGAATATGCGGCGGGTGATCGCCAAAGCGATTCATCGCTCATCGAAGCCGGATCTGGCTATTGAAGTGTCGGCGGAAGCAGGACGGAGAGGGGTCGAGGCGGTGCCGACATTACTGCGTAAAATGTTCTCCCGCGTGCTGTGGCTGGCACGCGGGAAAGCTGACTAGCGGCGGGCTGCCTGATTGATCTGCTCGATCAGGCTATCCAGCAGTTCATAACGGCGACGGTACTCGGAGCGTTTTTTGCTCGCGATCTCTTCCATCGGTTTGCGCGCCATCTCGAGTGGTAGCTGGAAGTGACCGCTCGCCAGCGGTTCGCCACTCATTGAGCGCCAGAAACTGTCGTAATCCGCCAGCAGTTTGCCCTCTTTTTTCTTACGATAGCGCCAGCTGCGATAGATATGCGTGGCGTTGCTGACGGCCAAAATCTGCTCCACCGGGAACGCGGTGCCCAGCGTCATAGCGGCTTCCACCAGCAGACGTTTCGGGAACAGGCCATGACAGGCTTTGGTTGCACCCTGGATCAGCCCGTGAGGCACAAAAGCTTTTGCTCCTTGCAGGCCGCCGATAAACAGGGTGGTTTTCCCGTCGAGCTGACACAGGGTGAAGGTCATCTCGGCCAACACCGTATTCTGGTGATCGCAGAAGGCCAGCGTCGCTTCGCCCTCTTTATCGAGGAACGCATCGGCACACAGGCGGATCGTAAACTGGCGTTCGTCTTTGCCGGTCAGCGTTAACAGGGGGACACCTTGTTTGGATAAATACCCGTTCATCAGCGTTGCCGGAAGGGTTTTGCTCATGGTCTGGTAGTGCCAGTTCAGCGCCTCGAGCGCGCTCTGACGGCTCATGTCAACAGAGAGCCATGGGCGGTGCAGACGGCACGGCAGCCCAGGCTGCACTTTCAACATTTGCATTAAACGCGGTTGTTTTGCCAGGCTTGCCAGCAGGCGGGCGGTGCTGAACGGTGCAGCCAGCGAACGCAGCATGAATTTACGCCGATAGGAGGGGTTCTGCCACGCAAGCCCTGGTGTTAATTCGCCTGATGCAAGGCTCTGGAAAAGCTGCCAGCCTGATTTTGGCTGCGACGGCTGTGAAGAAGGTAGATCGGCGATGGAAGACATGATTATTCCTGGCTTCTGGATGAGATCTCTATTTCAGCAGCCATTTAATCAACATCTCGTCAACAAATGAGGTGAGAGCTAAAAAAACGGGGGTTTCGTTGAGGAACAGTTTAGATAGAATCGACATTTATAATTGCCAGAACATTTATTTGGAATATTTATGAATCTCAAGGGAAAACGCAGGAAGCTGTTTTTACTGTTGGCCGTCGTCGTGCTGGTGGGCGGATACTGGCTGTGGCAGGTCCTCAACGCACCTGTGCCGCAGTACCAGACGCTGATTGTGCGGCCGGGCGAGCTGCAACAAAGCGTGCTGGCAACCGGTAAGCTGGACGCTCTGCGAAAAGTCGACGTCGGCGCGCAGGTTAGCGGTCAGCTTAAAACGCTGTCGGTTGAGATTGGCGACAAAGTGAAAAAAGGTCAGCTGCTGGGGGTGATCGATCCTGAGCAGGCAGAAAACCAGATCCGCGAAGTAGAAGCCACGCTTATGGAATTACGCGCCCAGCGCAGCCAGGCCGAAGCCGAGCGCAAGCTGGCACAGGTGACGCTTGGGCGTCAGCAGGCGCTGGCAAAAACGCAGGCCGTTTCCCGTCAGGATCTGGATACCGCGACGACGGAACTGGCGGTAAAACAGGCGCAGATTGGCACCATTGACGCGCAAATCAAACGCAACCAGGCCTCCCTTGATACGGCCAAAACTAACCTCGATTACACCCGTATCGTGGCACCGATGGCCGGGGAAGTGACGCAAATCACCACCCTGCAGGGCCAGACGGTTATCGCCGCTCAGCAGGCGCCGAACATCCTGACGCTGGCGGATATGGGCACCATGCTGGTAAAAGCGCAGGTTTCCGAGGCTGACGTTATCCACCTCAAGCCCGGCCAGAAAGCCTGGTTCACGGTGCTAGGCGATCCGAATACCCGCTATGAGGGCGTGCTGAAGGATATTCTGCCGACGCCGGAGAAGGTCAATGATGCGATTTTCTACTATGCCCGCTTTGAAGTGCCAAACCCAAAAGGCGTGCTGCGTCTGGATATGACCGCGCAGGTGCATATTCAGCTGACGGGCGTGAAAGATGTGCTCACCGTCCCACTGGCGGCGCTGGGCGAACCGGCAGGCAACAACCGCTACAAAGTGAAAGTGCTGCGTAACGGCGAAACCCGCGAGCGCGAGGTGGAGATTGGCGAGCGTAATGATACGGACGTCGTGATCGTCAAAGGGCTCGAGGAGGGCGACGAAGTGGTGACGGGTGAAAGCCAGTCCGGGGCCGCGAAATGACGGCATTGCTTGAACTGAACGATATCCGCCGCAGCTATCCTTCCGGAGAGGGGGCGGTAGAGGTGCTGAAGGGCATCACCCTGCGCGTCGAAGCCGGGGAGATGGTGGCGATCGTCGGGGCGTCAGGCTCCGGAAAATCCACGCTGATGAACATTCTCGGCTGCCTGGATAAACCAACCAGCGGCACCTATCGCGTGGCGGGGACGGATATTTCCACCCTCGACAGCGATGCGCTGGCCAAACTGCGTCGTGAACACTTTGGCTTTATTTTCCAGCGCTACCATCTGCTTTCGCATCTGACGGCGGCGCAAAACGTGGAAGTCCCGGCGGTGTATGCCGGTGTGGAACGCAAGAAGCGCCTTGAGCGCGCCCATGCGCTGCTGACGCGTCTGGGTCTGGCCGAACGTGTGGATTATCAGCCATCGCAGCTCTCTGGCGGCCAGCAGCAGCGCGTGAGTATTGCCCGCGCGCTGATGAACGGCGGGCAGGTGATTCTGGCGGATGAACCGACGGGCGCGCTGGACAGCCATTCCGGGGAAGAGGTGATGGCGATCCTGCATCAGCTGCGCGATCAGGGGCATACGGTGATTATCGTCACCCACGATCCGCAGGTGGCGGCGCAGGCGGAGAGAATCATTGAAATTCACGACGGTGAGCTGATAAGCAACCCGCCAGCGAAAAAAAATCACGTCGGTGTGCAGAAAACGATCCTGCCGCCGCCGACGGGCTGGGGGCAGTTTGTCAGCGGATTCCGCGAGGCGTTAACCATGGCCTGGCTGGCGATGGTGGCGAACAAAATGCGCACATTGCTGACTATGCTCGGCATTATCATCGGCATTGCATCGGTGGTATCGATTGTGGTGGTGGGCGATGCGGCGAAACAGCTGGTGCTGGCGGATATCCGCGCCATTGGGACCAACACCATCGATGTCTATCCGGGTAAAGATTTTGGTGACGATGAACCGCAAAACCAGCAGGCGCTGAAGTATGACGATCTGGTGGCGCTGCAAAAACAGCCGTGGGTGAACTCGGCCACCCCAGCGGTATCGCAAAACCTGCGTCTGCGCTATGGCAATATCGACGTAGCGGCCAGCGCCAACGGCGTGAGCGGTGACTATTTTAACGTCTACGGGATGACCTTCAGCCAGGGCGCAACCTTTAACGCAGAGCAGCTTGCAGGCCGCGCGCAGGTGGTGGTGCTGGACGACAACTCGCGTCGTCAGCTGTTCCCGAATAAAACCAACGTCGTCGGTGAAGTGATTCTGGTCGGCAACATGCCCGCGACGGTGATTGGCGTGGCGGAAGAGAAGCAGTCGATGTTTGGCAGCAGTAAAATCCTGCGCGTCTGGCTGCCGTACACCACCATTTCCGGGCGTATCATGGGGCAGTCATGGCTTAACTCCATCACCGTGCGGGTGAAAGAGGGTTACGACAGCACTCAGGGCGAACAGCAGATCGAACGACTGCTCACCCTGCGCCACGGGAAGAAAGATTTCTTCACCTGGAATATGGACGGCGTCTTGAAAACGGCGGAAAAGACCACACGTACTCTTCAGATGTTCCTGACGCTGGTGGCGGTGATTTCGCTGGTCGTCGGTGGGATCGGGGTGATGAATATCATGCTGGTGTCGGTGACGGAGCGCACGCGCGAGATTGGCATTCGCATGGCGGTTGGCGCGCGGGCAAGCGATGTGCTGCAACAGTTTTTGATTGAAGCGGTGCTGGTTTGTCTGGTGGGCGGTGCGTTTGGTATCACGCTTTCGATGCTGATCGCCTTTACGTTGCAGCTGTTTTTACCGGGCTGGGAGATTGGTTTCTCACCCTTTGCGCTGCTGACGGCATTTTTATGTTCGACGGCGACGGGCGTGCTGTTTGGCTGGTTACCGGCGCGCAATGCGGCGCGGCTCGATCCGGTGGATGCCTTGGCCCGCGAGTGAGTTTTACCGGGTTACGCGCCGTCGCGCGACCGGTGCTGGAAATAAAAATGCCAGCCGATCGGGCTGGCATTTTGCCGACAGGATGTACACAATGAATCAGAGGGCTAAGCGACAGCTTCTGCTTCAATGGGCACAATGACACTGGCATGATTGCCTTTTGGCCCCTGGTGAACATCAAACCGAACCGACTGTCCGGCTTTTAGTGTTCTGTATCCATCCATCTGAATGGTGGAATAGTGAGCGAAGATATCTTCGCCGCCGCCTTCAGGGCAGATGAACCCGAACCCTTTGGCGTTGTTGAACCACTTAACAGTACCCATTTCCATGCTTCGACATCCTTCGTATATCTTATTAAGTAAGATGGAATGAACCGGTGGTGGAGTGGGGGCTGTTCAAAACCTCGCCAACTCACGCTTGTACAATTTAGATAAACCAGCCTTATCGTCAAGTGTCAGGCGCTGGAGTTGGGACAATAATCAACCAAAATTTGAAGCAGTTAACGCTATTGACGGGAATGTGACAGACATCGCGGATGGCAGTAATAGATGTTTGTTATCTGATATCTGAGGTAGATTCAGAATATGTATCAATGCCTGTCAGCGAAAAATGTTCTGCCGGAAACCGTAACCGATGATGACGACTGACAATGGGTAAGACGAACGACTGGCTGGATTTTGACCAGCTGGCGGAAGACAAAGTGCGCGACGCGCTAAAACCGCCATCTATGTATAAAGTTATGTTAATGAACGATGATTACACGCCGATGGAATTTGTTATTGACGTGCTACAAAAGTTCTTTTCTTATGATGTTGAACGTGCAACGCAATTGATGCTCACCGTTCACTATCGCGGCAAAGCCATCTGCGGCATTTTTACTGCCGAAGTAGCCGAAACCAAAGTGGCGATGGTGAACGAGTATGCAAGGGAGAACGAGCATCCGTTGCTGTGTACGCTGGAAAAAGCCTGAAAAGGCATAAAATTGGGGGAGGTGCCTATGCTCAATCAAGAACTGGAACTCAGTTTAAACATGGCTTTCGCCAGAGCGCGTGAGCACCGTCATGAGTTTATGACCGTTGAGCACCTGCTGCTTGCACTGCTCAGCAACCCATCCGCCCGCGAAGCGCTGGAAGCCTGCTCCGTGGACCTGGTGGCGTTACGTCAGGAACTCGAAGCCTTCATCGAACAAACGACACCGGTGCTGCCCGTCAGCGAAGAGGAGCGCGACACTCAGCCGACGCTCAGCTTCCAGCGCGTGCTGCAGCGTGCGGTGTTCCACGTCCAGTCCTCTGGCCGTAGCGAAGTGACTGGCGCAAATGTGCTGGTTGCCATCTTTAGCGAGCAGGAGTCGCAAGCTGCGTACCTGCTGCGTAAACACGAAGTCAGCCGACTCGACGTGGTGAACTTTATCTCTCACGGAACGCGAAAAGACGAGCCTAATCAGGCGTCGGATTCCAGCAGTCAGGTCAATAATAATGAAGAGCAAGCAGGCGGGGAGGATCGTATGGAAAACTTCACCACCAATCTTAACCAGCTTGCTCGCGTCGGTGGGATCGACCCGCTGATTGGCCGCGATAAAGAGCTGGAACGCGCGATTCAGGTCCTGTGCCGTCGCCGTAAGAACAACCCGCTGCTGGTGGGGGAATCGGGCGTGGGTAAAACCGCGATTGCTGAAGGGCTGGCCTGGCGTATTGTGCAGGGCGATGTTCCGGAAGTGATGGCCGATTGCACCATCTACTCGCTGGATATCGGTTCTCTGCTGGCGGGCACGAAATATCGCGGTGATTTTGAAAAACGCTTCAAAGCCTTGCTGAAACAGCTGGAGCAAGACACCAGCAGCATCCTGTTTATCGATGAGATTCACACCATCATCGGCGCAGGTGCGGCGTCTGGCGGCCAGGTGGATGCGGCTAACCTGATCAAACCGCTGCTCTCGAGCGGCAAGATCCGCGTGATGGGGTCGACCACCTATCAGGAATTCAGCAATATCTTCGAGAAGGACCGTGCGCTGGCGCGCCGCTTCCAGAAAATTGATATTACTGAGCCGTCCGTTGAGGAAACGGTGCAGATTATCAACGGCCTGAAACCGAAGTATGAAGCGCACCACGACGTGCGTTACACCGCCAAAGCGGTGCGTGCGGCGGTAGAGCTGGCGGTGAAATACATCAACGACCGTCATCTGCCGGATAAAGCGATTGACGTGATCGACGAAGCGGGCGCGCGTGCGCGTCTGATGCCGGCCAGCAAACGCAAGAAAACCGTTAATGTGGCGGATATTGAATCCGTCGTAGCTCGCATCGCGCGAATCCCTGAGAAGAGTGTCTCTCAGAGCGACCGCGATACCTTGAGAAACCTCGGCGACCGCCTGAAAATGCTGGTCTTTGGCCAGGATAAAGCCATTGAGGCCTTAACCGAAGCCATCAAGATGGCCCGTGCCGGGCTGGGACACGACCATAAACCGGTCGGCTCCTTCCTGTTTGCCGGTCCAACCGGTGTGGGGAAAACCGAGGTAACGGTGCAGCTGTCTAAAGCGCTGGGCATTGAGCTGCTGCGCTTTGATATGTCCGAGTATATGGAACGCCACACCGTCAGCCGTTTGATTGGTGCGCCTCCAGGATACGTGGGCTTTGACCAGGGCGGCCTGCTCACCGATGCGGTGATCAAGCATCCGCACGCGGTTCTGCTGCTCGATGAGATCGAGAAAGCGCACCCGGACGTGTTCAACATCCTGCTTCAGGTGATGGACAACGGGACGCTGACCGACAACAACGGGCGCAAAGCGGACTTCCGCAACGTGGTGCTGGTGATGACCACCAACGCCGGTGTGCGTGAAACGGAACGGAAATCGATCGGCCTGATCCACCAGGATAACAGCACCGATGCGATGGAAGAGATCAAGAAGATCTTTACGCCAGAGTTCCGTAACCGTCTGGACAACATTATCTGGTTCGATCACCTGTCTACCGAGGTGATCCATCAGGTGGTGGACAAGTTCATCGTCGAGCTGCAGGTCCAGCTGGATCAGAAAGGCGTATCGTTGGAAGTGAGCCAGGAGGCCCGCAACTGGCTGGCCGAGAAAGGCTACGACCGTGCGATGGGCGCACGTCCGATGGCGCGAGCCATTCAGGACAACCTGAAAAAACCGCTGGCCAACGAACTGCTGTTTGGTTCACTGGTGGATGGCGGCCAGGTGACCGTGGCGCTGGATCAGGCGAAAGGGGAGTTGACGTACGACTTCCAGAGTGCGCAGAAGCATAAGCCAGAAGCGGCACACTGAGTTATATCGCGTAAATAAAAGCCGGGTGAAAGCCCGGTTTTTTTATGCCTGTCATTTACGGGAGGACGCATCTTGGACGCGTCAAGCTGTTGCATCTGGCAGGGAGGATATAACGCAGGCGGTGGCGAGGTCTCTGACGGTAATAGATTTTCGGCCTGGCGCGGTATATAGCGGAAATAAAAAAGGCCGGGGATTCCCCGACCTTTTTAAATATCTCTACGCCTTTACTGGCGAAAACAATTAGCGACTACGGAAGACAATGCGGCCTTTGCTCAGGTCGTACGGGGTCAGCTCAACAGTCACTTTGTCGCCCGTCAGGATACGGATGTAGTTCTTGCGCATTTTACCGGAGATGTGCGCGGTTACCACGTGACCGTTTTCCAGTTCTACGCGGAACATGGTGTTAGGTAACGTATCAAGTACGGTACCCTGCATTTCAATATTGTCTTCTTTGGCCATCTAATCCTCTGGGGTATCACTACCAAGTTTTGAACCGGCAAGATAATGCCGAAATTCATCAATTAAGTAAAGAATTGCGCGTTTAAAACGCAACAAAACAGTTTCGGCGTATTGCCCAGTCGTCACGGTATAACCGTACGAGAAGCGCATTCGTAAAGGGGAGGCGACAGGATAAACGCAAGGACGTTATCTGGTGCGAAGGATTCCCAAACGGCGGCGGGGCAACAGGCTGAACCTACTCTGCGGCACCAATTATAACACTCCTCATCAGAAATGGGCGGAAAACATTTATGCCTGAGAGATAAAGAGCGTTCTGGGAACCCAAAAGTTCTGTGGCAACTTCTGCAAACGCATGGCATCCAGCTGTTCCAGATAATGTCGGCGTGATATTTCAACGGCGCCCAGCGAGGCAGTGTGCTCGTTCAGTACCTGACAATCCACCAGTTGACCACCGCGCAAAGAGAACTCCTGGCAAAAGACCAGCAGGGCCGTTTTGGAGGCGTTAATGGCGCGGCTGAACATCGACTCACCGCAAAACAAGGTGCCCTGCGCCACGCCGTACATGCCGCCAACCAGCGCCTCGTTTTCCCACACTTCGATGGAGTGGGCGTGGCCCAGTTCATGTAAGCGATGATAAGCGTCGATAATGTCGTGCGTGATCCAGGTGCCTTCATGACGATCGCGGGCGCACCCTTCGATCACCTGCCCGAACGCGTGATTGAGCGTCACCCGATACGGGGATTTCGCATGGAAGCGTTTCATGCTGCGACTCAGGTGAAACTGCGCGGGCAGCAGCACTGCGCGCGGGTCGGGCGACCACCAAAGAATCGGATCGCCGGGTGAGAACCACGGAAAAATGCCGCGCTGGTAGGCCATCAGCAGACGTGCCGGGCTTAAATCACCGCCAAGCGCCAGTAGCCCATTGGGTTCACGTAGCGCTCCCTCTGGCGAAGGGAACGCAATATTATGACGAGAAAGCTGGACCAGGCGCATGACTGCGAAACTCCAATACGCGAGTTAGGATCGGTTCAAATATAGTCTACAGACGTTGTTTAAACTGGTAATAGCGACCCTGTTTCGCCAACAGCTCTGCGTGACTACCTTGCTCAATAATTTGCCCGTTGTCCATTACAATTATTTGGTCAAAATTCGCCAGTCCGCGCAGGCGGTGCGTCACCATCAGCACGGTTTTGTTTTTCATGACTTGCGCCAGTAAATCAAGGATTTGGCTTTCGGTTGTGGCGTCCAGACCTTCCGTCGGTTCATCCAGGAGCATCAGCGGCGCGTCATGCAACAGAGCACGTGCTACCGCCAGACGACGTAACTCTCCACCCGAAAGCTGACGACCTCCCTCTCCGAGCCAGCTGTTTAAGCCGTCATCCTCGAGCAGTTTCTGCAGGCCGACCTGTTCCAGCACGGCGCTTAAGTCGCTGTCAGAGGCTTGCGGCGATGCCAGCAGCAGGTTATCGCGCAGCGTGGCGCTAAACAGATGCACGCGCTGCGGAACTACGCTGACAGCCTTACGCAGGGCGGGCTCGCTAAATTCCGTAAGCGGTGTGTCGTTAAAGTGAATTTCGCCCCGACTCGGGTCCCAGGCGCGGGTCAGTAATTGCAGCAGTGTCGATTTACCGCAGCCGGTTCTGCCGAGCACGGCAACGTGCTTGCCGGCCGGAACTGTCAGGCTGATGGCATCGAGCGCGTTTTGCGCGTGCCCGTCGTAGGCAAACGTCACGTCTTTCAGCTGCAGCGCCACGGACTGAGGAGCCACATCGTGCTGTGCGGTGAACGCCACTTCCGGTTTCTGTTCGGTAATCTGGGTAATGCGCACCGCCGAGGCAATCACCTGGCCGAGGTGCTGGAACGCGCCGGTTACCGGCGCGAGTGCTTCAAACGCTGCCAGCGCACAGAAGACAAACAGCGCGATCAGCGCGCCGGGCTGCGTATTTCCGCCCACGCCGCCTGATGCCATCCACAGCATCGCGATCACCGCAACACCGCCAATCAGCATCATCACCGCCTGGGACAGCGCCGTCAGCTCGGACTGTCGGCGCTGGGCTTCGTGCCAGCTCAGCTCCGTGCTTTCCATCTGAGCGCGGTAGCGGCGGCTGGCGCCGAAAATCGTCAGTTCTGCCTGGCCTTGCAGCCAGGACGTTAATTGCTGGCGGTAGTCGCCGCGCAGACGAGTCAGGTTTTCACCCGTGGATTTCCCCGCACGATAAAACAGCGGCGGCAGCAGGAGCAGCGTGAGCAGCATAATACCGCCCAGGGTGAGGGCGATAGGCACGTCGAGCACACAAAGGCCCAGCGTGACGGTCACGATCACCACAAACGCGCCAACCAGCGGGGAGATCACGCGCAGATAGAGATGATCCAGCGTATCGACATCGGCCACCACGCGGTTCAGCAGTTCGCCCTGACGAAAACGCGCCAGCCCGGCAGGGGAGAGGGGCAGAAGCTTGCTGAAGGTGAAAATACGCAGGTGTTGCAGAACGCGGAAGGTGGCATCATGGCTGACCAGACGCTCAAAATAGCGCCCGGCGGTACGGGCAATCGCAGTCCCGCGCACGCCCGCAGCGGGCAGCATGTAGTTAAAACTGTAGAGTCCGGCAACGCCCGCAACGGCAGAAGCCGACAGGAACCAGCCAGAGAGTGTTAATAATCCGATACTGGCCAGCAGGGTGACGATAGCCAGCACAATGCCCAGCGTCAGCATCCATTTATGGCGTTTATACAATGCGAGGTACGGCAGCAGGGCGCGCATTAAATATCCTCCTGACGATTAGCCAGCAGAGAGGCAAATGGCCCCTGCGCGGCGGCGAGCGTGGCGTAATCACCTTGTTCGACAATACGCCCGTTTTCCATTACCCAAATCTGATCCCAGTCGGCAATACCTTCGAGCTGGTGCGTGACCATCAGCGTTGTTTGCTGGCGAGAGGCATCATTCAGCGCCTGCATGACGCGCTGTTCACTGTGGGCGTCAAGGCTTGCGGCGGGTTCGTCGAGCAGCATTAACTGGCTTGGATTCAGCAATGCGCGCGCCACGGCGATACGCTGGGCCTGGCCGACGGAGAGTCCTGCCGCCTGATCGCCGACAACAGTGTCGACGCCGTTTGGCAGCAGCGGCAGAAACTCGCTGACCCAGGCGCGGTCGAGCACCGCTTGCAGCTCATCTTCCCGGGCGTCGGGGCGGGCCAGCAGGACGTTTTCACGAAGCGTCGCGGCTGGCAGCTGTGGGTTTTGTCCCACCCAGCTCAATTGCCTACGCCAGGCATCAGGCTCAAGCGAGCGCAGTTCCGTTCCGTTGATCTGCAGCGAGCCGGTATACGCCATAAAGCCGGATAACGTATTCAGCAACGAGCTTTTCCCCGAGCCGCTGATGCCAACCAGCACCACGCGCTGGCCCGCAGAGAGTGTAAAGTTGAGAGGCCCGGCCAATACTTTGCCTTCCGGCGACAGGATAGAAAAATCTTCGGCGTGAACGGTGATCGGCTCTTTGCTGTTGAGCGTGATATCTCCACGCTCCGGGTGTGCCAGCGGCGTTTCAAGGAAGGTTTTCAGGCTGTCAGCCGCGCCCACAGCCTGCGCTTTGGCGTGATAAAACGTCCCCAGATCGCGCAGCGGCTGGAAGAACTCAGGCGCCAGGATCAGGGCGAGGAAACCGGCAGACAGCGTTACTGCGGTGCCGTAGTGGCCAAAATCCAGCGCGCCAAGGTAGGAGAACCCAAAGTAAACCGCGACCAGCGCAATGGACAGTGAAGTGAAGAACTCCAGCACGCCGGAGGAGAGGAACGCCAGACGCAGCACTTCCATGGTGCGCTGACGGAAGTCCTGTGAGGCGAGACGGATATTATCGATTTCGGCTTCGCCACGACCAAAGACGCGCAACGTCTCCATTCCGCGCAGGCGGTCGAGGAAATGCCCGCTCAGGCGACCCAGCGCGAGGAAGTTACGGCGGTTGGCATCTGCCGCGCCCATGCCGACCATCGCCATGAACATCGGGATCAGCGGCGCGGTGCCGAGCAGAATCAACGCCCCCACCCAGTTAGAGGGGAAAATCGCGAGCACGATCAGCAGCGGAACACAGACTGCCAGCGCCATCTGGGGCAGATAGCGGGCATAGTAGTCGTGCATATCGTCGATCTGCTCAAGGATCAGTGTCGCCCAGCTACCGGCTGGTTTGCCCTGAATCCAGGCCGGGCCTGCTTCCTGGAGACGATCCAGAACCTTACGGCGGATTTCGTAGCGAATATTTTGTCCGGCGTGGAAGCCCACACGCTCGCGCAGCCAGACCACCCAGGCGCGAAGAACAAAGATCAGCACCAGCACGACAAACGGCATCAATAATGCCTCGCGCGGAATGTTCTCCATAATCATATGGTTAAGAATGCGGGCCAGCAGCCATGCCTGGGCAACAATCAACAAACCGCTGATAAGACCCAAAAGACGGGAAATAGTCAGCCAGCGGCGGGAAATAACGCTTTGCTGTTTAAGCCAGCGAGTTAACTCTTGTTGACGGGTTTTTTCCATTACGCGCTTTGCAGGTGAGTTATAAGAAATTAGACAACCGCATGTTACACGTGGGAAAAAATAAAGGCGACCAGTGGCCGCCTTTATTTACGTTTGTTACTGACTTGTAAAGATTATTTACTTAATTCAGCCAGCCCATCCAGGTAGCGTTCCGCATCCAGTGCAGCCATACAGCCGGTGCCTGCGGAGGTGATTGCCTGACGGTAAATATGGTCCATCACATCGCCTGCGGCGAAGACGCCTGGGATGCTGGTTTGGGTCGCGTTGCCGTGAATACCAGACTGCACTTTGATGTAGCCGTTTTCCAGCTCCAGCTGACCGTCGAAGATAGCGGTGTTCGGGCTGTGGCCGATAGCCACAAACAGACCTGCCACTTCCAGAGACTCAATATTGTCGCTGTTTTGCGTATCACGCAGACGCAGGCCGGCAACGCCCATCTGGTCGCCAGTGACTTCTTCGAGCGTGCGGTGGGTGTGCAGCACGATGTTGCCGCTCTCCACTTTATCCATCAAACGTTTGATGAGGATTTTTTCCGCGCGGAAGGTGTCACGACGGTGGATCAGATGCACTTCAGAGGCAATGTTGGCCAGATAAAGCGCTTCTTCGACCGCGGTGTTACCGCCGCCGATTACCGCCACTTTCTGGTTACGATAGAAGAAACCGTCGCAGGTGGCACAGGCAGAGACGCCACGGCCTTTGAACGCCTCTTCGGACGGCAGACCGAGATAACGCGCGGACGCGCCGGTTGCGATAATCAGCGCATCGCAGGTGTACTCTCCGCTGTCGCCCGTCAGACGGAACGGACGGTTTTGCAGATCAACCTTGTTGATGTGATCGAACAGGATTTCGGTTTCGAATTTGATGGCATGCTCGTGCATACGTTCCATCAGCAGCGGCCCGGTCAGGTCGTTCGGATCACCTGGCCAGTTTTCCACTTCAGTTGTGGTGGTCAACTGACCGCCTTTTTCCATGCCGGTGATTAACACCGGGTGCAGGTTAGCGCGTGCAGCATAGACCGCTGCGGTATATCCCGCAGGTCCAGAACCAAGGATTAGCAGCTTACTGTGTTTAGCCGTGCCCATGAGATCCCCATTGTTGTTGGCAGACATTTGCTCGGATTGTAGGGAATTTGTTGCCTTAAAAAAAGAGCACAGCAATTTTGTAAACGATTTGTGTAATAGCCGGGGACGATGAGGCGGCCTTTTTGGGCGTAATAACATCACACTATCGGCGAAAAACGGTCGTTTATACGGCGTCCGAATGAGGATTAATACCCGGTCGCAATGAATAACTGGCATGTTGTACTAAAAAACGATGTTTTGCTTTGACAATCCCCTGCGCTTTTGCGAAAACATTGAAGGAAGAAAAAAAGCCGCGCTAACGTTGTGTCGCATAGACATGCACGGAAACGCCATTTTTACCGGGTCAGTGAAATCTACGCATGGTGTGGACAGATGCCATGCGTGATGTCGGTGACAGCCTTCTGGCAACGGTCTTCTCACCGTAGAACCCGAATCTGCATCGCGTACAAACTATAAAAGGCGATGTGATAAGCAACGGGTACAGGCTCTGAACAGTGATGTGCACAGGGTCCAGGCAGGAGTAGGGAAGGAATACAGAGAGACAATAATAATGGTAGATAGCAAGAAGCGCCCTGGCAAAGATCTCGACCGTATCGATCGTAACATTCTGAATGAATTGCAAAAGGATGGGCGTATTTCCAACGTCGAGCTTTCAAAACGTGTGGGACTTTCTCCGACGCCATGCCTTGAGCGTGTGCGCCGACTGGAAAGACAGGGTTTTATTCAGGGCTATACGGCTCTGTTGAACCCGCATTATCTGGATGCCTCACTTCTGGTATTTGTTGAGATTACTCTGAATCGTGGCGCGCCGGATGTGTTTGAGCAATTTAACACCGCTGTGCAAAAACTTGAAGAAATTCAAGAGTGTCATCTGGTTTCTGGTGATTTCGACTACCTGTTGAAGACCCGTGTACCGGACATGTCAGCCTATCGTAAACTGCTGGGTGAAACCCTGCTGCGACTGCCTGGCGTGAATGACACCCGCACCTACGTGGTGATGGAAGAGGTCAAACAGAGCAATCGTCTGGTTATTAAGACGCGCTAATACGGAACAGGTGCAAAATCAGCGTAATTTGATTACACTCCTGTTAATCCATACAGCAACAGTGCCGGGTATCCCGGCGCTGTTGTCCGTTTTAGCAAACAGGCAGGAAATGCCTGGTACCTGGAGAGCCTTTTTTGAGCCAGGAATATACTGAAGACAAAGAAGTCACGTTAACGAAGTTAAGCAGCGGGCGCCGACTCCTTGAGGCGTTACTGATTCTTGTTGCCCTTTTTGCCGTCTGGTTGATGGCCGCCTTACTCAGTTTCAATCCTTCCGATCCCAGCTGGTCACAAACGGCATGGCATGAACCGATCCATAATTTGGGCGGGGTGCCTGGCGCATGGCTGGCGGACACGCTGTTCTTCGTGTTTGGCGTGATGGCCTACACCATTCCGATCATTATTGTCGGCGGGTGCTGGTTTGCCTGGCGTCATCGTCAGAACGAAGAGTACATCGACTATTTTGCCGTTTCGCTGCGTTTGATTGGCGCGCTGGCGCTGATCCTCACATCCTGTGGGCTGGCCGCGATTAACGCCGATGATATCTGGTATTTCGCCTCCGGTGGCGTGATTGGCAGCCTGCTGAGCACGGCGCTTAAGCCTATGCTTCACAGTAGCGGTGGTACCATTACGCTGCTCTGTATCTGGGCCGCCGGGCTTACCCTCTTTACCGGCTGGTCGTGGGTGAGCATCGCCGAGAAACTTGGCGGCTTTATCCTCAATATTCTGACTTTCGCCAGTAATCGCACCCGTCGTGACGACACCTGGGTGGATGAAGAAGAATACGAAGATGACGACTATGAAGAAGAGACGTCATCCGCTAATCGTACTGAATCTCGCCGTACGCGCATTATGCGTGGTGCGCTGGCGCGTCGTAAACGCATCGCAGACAAATTCACCAATCCTGTGGCGCGTAAAACGGACGCTGCACTCTTCTCCGGCAAGCGCATGGATGATGACGAGCAGATCTCCTACAGCGCGGGCGGGGTTGCTGCCGATCCGGATGACGTGCTGTTCTCCGGCAATCGGGCGACGCCGGGTGATTTCGATGAATACGATCCGCTGTTAAACGGTCATTCCGTTACGGCACCTGTTGCCGCTGCGGCTGTTGCGACGACGGCTGCGCAAGCCTATGCCGCACCTGTCGAAGCTGTCATGCCTGCTGCGCCGGTGCAGACACCCGAGCCTGCAATGCAGCAGCCTGTAGTCGACTGGCAAACGGCGCCAGGCGTTCACACGCCTGAGCCGACCATTGCCCCTGAGCCAGAAAGCTACGTGCCCATTCAGCCGCAAGAAGTACAGCCGCAAGAACAGTGGCAGCAGCCGTATCAGCCGGAGCCGGTTTACGAACCAGAAACTTATCCGCAGTATGCTGAGCCTCAGGTTCAGACTTACCAGGAATACACGCCTGAGCCCGTCGTCGAGCCGCAGGTTGAAGTGGAAGAGGTCAAACCGGCCCGTCCACCGATGTACTATTTTGAAGAAGTGGAAGAGAAGCGTGCCCGTGAACGCGAGCAGCTTGCGGCCTGGTATCAGCCTGTGCCGGAGCCAGTGAGTGAGCCTGTTGTCACGCCTTCTGCGTCGCCTGCGTCCTTAAACTCACCCGATCTCGACCCGACCGCATCCGTGGCACCTGTTGCGGCTGGTATCAAGCAAGCGACTGCCTCTGCGGCAGCGACAGCTGCGGCCGCCGCACCAGTGTTCAGTCTGGCAACGGGCGGCACGCCGCGTCCGCAGGTTAAAGAGGGCATCGGTCCGCAGTTGCCACGTCCAAATCGTGTGCGCGTTCCGACCCGTCGCGAGCTGGCGTCCTACGGGATTAAACTGCCTTCCCAGCGTATGGCGGAGGAAAAAGCGCGCGATCCTGATGACATGGATGATGCCGACGAAATGCAGCAGGACGAACTGGCCCGCCAGTTTGCTGCTCAGCAACATCAGCGCTACGGCGAAGAGTATCAGCCGGGTGTTCAGAACGACGAAGATGATGCCGCCGAAGCGGAGCTGGCTCGTCAGTTTGCCGCCTCGCAGGAGCAGCGTTACTCTGGCGAACAGCCAGCCAATGCGAATCCTTTCTCTCTGTCAGATTTTGAATTCTCACCAATGAAAGATCTGGTGGATGACACGCCGAGTGAACCGCTGTTTACGCCGAGTGTTATGCCGGAAGCCGAACCGCCGCGCCAGCACTATGCGCCTGCTCAGCCTGCGCACGTTCCACAACCTGCAGCTCCACAGCAATATGCGCAACCACAGCAGCCCGTTGCTGCACCACCGCAATATGCGCAGCCGCAGCAGCCAGTCGCTGTACCACAGCAATATGCGCAACCGCAGCAGCCAGTCGCTGTACCACCGCAATACGCGCAACCGCAGCAACCTGTCGCACAGCCGCAGGAGAGCCTGATTCACCCGCTGCTGATGCGCAATGGTGACAGCCGTCCTGTACAACGACCGACTACGCCGCTGCCGTCGCTGGATCTCTTAACCTCTCCGCCGACGGAAGTTGAGCCGGTGGATACCTTCGCGCTGGAGCAAATGGCGCGTCTGGTTGAAACGCGTCTGGCCGATTTCCGTATCAAAGCGGATGTTGTGAACTACTCACCAGGCCCGGTCATTACGCGCTTCGAGTTAAACCTGGCGCCTGGTGTTAAAGCGGCACGTATTTCTAACCTGTCACGCGATCTGGCACGCTCACTGTCAACCGTGGCTGTGCGTGTGGTAGAAGTCATTCCAGGCAAGCCTTACGTGGGCCTGGAACTGCCGAACAAGAAACGCCATACCGTTTATCTGCGCGAAGTGCTGGATAACGCTAAGTTCCGCGATAATCCGTCGCCGCTCACCGTGGTGCTGGGCAAAGATATCGCGGGCGAGCCTGTGGTGGCCGATCTGGCGAAAATGCCGCATCTGCTGGTTGCAGGGACCACGGGTTCCGGTAAATCCGTGGGTGTAAACGCCATGATCCTGAGCATGCTGTACAAAGCGCAGCCGGAAGATGTGCGTTTCATCATGATCGACCCGAAAATGCTGGAACTGTCTGTCTATGAAGGCATTCCGCATCTGCTCACCGAAGTTGTGACCGATATGAAAGATGCCGCCAACGCACTGCGCTGGAGCGTCAATGAGATGGAACGCCGCTACAAGCTGATGTCGGCTCTGGGCGTGCGTAATCTTGCCGGTTATAACGATAAAATTGCTGAAGCCGCGCGCATGGGTCGTCCGATCCCGGACCCATACTGGAAGCCGGGCGACAGCATGGATGCTCAGCATCCGGTTCTGGAAAAACTGCCGTATATTGTGGTGCTGGTGGATGAATTCGCCGACCTGATGATGACCGTGGGCAAGAAAGTGGAAGAGCTGATCGCCCGACTGGCGCAGAAAGCCCGTGCGGCAGGTATTCACCTGGTGCTCGCGACGCAGCGTCCATCCGTTGATGTCATCACCGGTCTGATTAAAGCGAACATTCCAACGCGTATCGCTTTCACCGTTTCGAGCAAAATCGACTCCCGTACCATCCTCGATCAGGCCGGTGCAGAATCGCTGCTTGGCATGGGTGATATGCTCTTTTCCGGCCCTAACTCCACGACGCCAGTGCGTGTTCACGGTGCTTTCGTGCGCGACCAGGAAGTCCACGCCGTGGTCCAGGACTGGAAAGCGCGCGGTCGTCCTCAGTACATTGACGGCATCACCTCTGAAAGTGAAAGCGAGAGCGGCGGTGGCGGTTTTGATGGTGCGGAAGAGTTGGACCCGTTATTCGACCAGGCAGTTAACTTTGTGACGGAAAAACGTAAAGCCTCGATCTCGGGCGTACAGCGTCAGTTCCGCATCGGTTACAACCGTGCCGCACGCATCATCGAACAGATGGAAGCGCAGGGCATAGTGAGCGAGCAGGGGCACAACGGTAACCGCGAAGTGCTGGCACCACCGCCGTTCGAGTAATCTGTCGCCGATTGCAAAGATGGGTAAATCAGCAAAAATTAAGCATTTTCTTCTGTCGCCTGCCTGCGGGCAGGTCCAGAATAGAGGACAGAACCCCATTAGGGGATGACGAATTTTAAGGATTAATAATGAAAAAAATCGCAATCGTCGGAGCACTACTGACCAGCTTTGTTGCCAGCAGCGTCTGGGCTGATGCCGCAAGCGACCTTAAAAACCGCCTGGATAAAGTCAGCAGCTTCCATGCCAGCTTCACGCAGAAAGTGACGGATGGTAGCGGTAATGCGGTGCAGGAAGGTCAGGGCGATCTCTGGGTGAAACGTCCTAATCTGTTCAACTGGCACATGACGCAACCGGATGAAAGTATTCTGGTTTCCGATGGCAAAACCCTGTGGTTCTACAATCCGTTTGTGGAGCAGGCGACGGCAACGTTGCTGAAAGACGCGACCAGCAATACACCGTTCATGCTCATCGCCCGTAATCAGACTAGCGACTGGCAGCAGTACAACATCAAACAGAATGGCGATGATTTTGTACTGACGCCGAAAGGTAACAACGGCAACCTCAAGCAGTTCACCATTAATGTGAGCAGCAACGGGACTATCAATCAATTCAGCGCCGTTGAGCAGGATGAGCAGCGCAGCAGCTACCAGCTCAAGTCTCAGCAAAATGGCGCTATTGACGCATCGAAATTCACCTTTACCCCGCCGCAGGGCGTAACGGTGGACGATCAACGCAATAAGTAAGAGGCGTGAGTGGGCAACCTGTCGCTCGATTTTTCTGACAATGCGTTTCAACCTCTGGCCGCGCGTATGCGGCCAGAAAATTTAGCGCAGTACATTGGTCAGCAGCATCTGCTGGCTTCCGGGAAACCGTTGCCGCGCGCTATCGAAGCCGGGCATCTGCACTCGATGATCCTCTGGGGGCCTCCCGGTACGGGTAAAACTACGCTGGCCGAAGTAATCGCTCGCTATGCAGATGCGGACGTGGAGCGCCTTTCTGCCGTCACGTCAGGCGTGAAAGAGATTCGCGAAGCCATTGAGCGCGCCCGTCAAAACCGCAATGCCGGTCGTCGTACGATCCTGTTTGTCGATGAAGTCCATCGTTTCAATAAGAGCCAGCAGGATGCGTTTCTGCCGCACATTGAAGATGGCACGATCTTTTTTATCGGTGCGACCACCGAAAACCCCTCTTTTGAACTCAACTCGGCGCTGCTGTCGCGTGCGCGCGTCTACCTGCTGAAATCGCTCACCACGGACGATATCGAGCAGGTACTGACTCAGGCGATGGAAGACAAATCCCGCGGCTACGGCGGACAGGATATCGTTCTGCCGGATGACACGCGTCGTGCGATTGCCGAACTGGTCAATGGCGATGCGCGCCGGGCGTTAAACACGCTGGAAATGATGGCCGATATGGCCGAGCTGGACGCATCCGGTAAGCGGGTGCTGAAAGCGGAGTTACTGACCGAAATTGCCGGAGAGCGCAGCGCGCGTTTCGACAACAAAGGCGATCGTTTTTACGATCTCATTTCGGCGTTACATAAATCCGTGCGGGGCAGTGCGCCAGATGCTGCGCTCTACTGGTATGCGCGCATTATTACCGCCGGTGGCGATCCGCTCTACGTCGCGCGCCGCTGTCTGGCGATTGCATCCGAAGATGTCGGTAATGCCGATCCGCGCGCCATGCAGGTGGCGATTTCTGCCTGGGACTGTTTTACCCGCGTAGGCCCGGCGGAAGGCGAGCGCGCCATCGCCCAGGCGATTGTCTATCTGGCCTGTGCGCCGAAAAGTAATGCTGTCTACACCGCGTTTAAAGCAGCGATGTCCGATGCTCGCGATCGGCCGGACTATGATGTGCCAGTGCATCTGCGTAATGCGCCGACCAAACTGATGAAAGAGATGGGCTACGGACAGGAATATCGCTATGCCCACGATGAGCCGAACGCCTATGCCGCCGGGGAGGAATATTTCCCGCAGGAAATGGCACAAACGCGCTATTATCGCCCCACTAACAGAGGTCTTGAAGGCAAGATTGGCGAAAAGCTCGCCTGGCTTACCGGACAGGATCAAAATAGCCCTATAAAACGCTACCGTTAGCGCGATCGTTGCGGTAATGTTGGCAATGTATCCCTGTGACCGCAGGCTGTGGTCACTTTTCCTCTTTTAATTCGATAAGCACAGGATAAGCATGCTCGATCCCAATCTGCTGCGTAACGAGCCAGACGCAGTCGCTGAAAAACTGGCACGCCGGGGCTTTAAGCTGGATGTAGATAAGCTGCGCGCTCTTGAAGAGCGTCGTAAAGTTCTGCAGGTACAAACTGAAAATCTGCAGGCTGAGCGTAACTCTCGATCGAAATCCATCGGCCAGGCGAAAGCACGCGGGGAAGACATTGAGCCATTGCGTCTGGAAGTGAACAAACTGGGTGAAGAGCTGGATCAGGCGAAAGCTGAACTGGATGTTCTTCAGACCGAAATTCGTGATATCGCGCTGGCGATCCCGAACATTCCTGACGATAGCGTTCCTGTCGGCAAAGACGAAAATGATAACGTTGAAGTGAAACGCTGGGGTACCCCGCGTGAATTCGACTTCGATGTGCGCGATCATGTCACCCTCGGTGAAATGCACGCGGGTCTGGATTTTGCCGCTGCGGTGAAACTGACCGGTTCTCGCTTTGTGGTGATGAAAGGCCAGATCGCGCATCTGCACCGTGCGCTAGCGCAGTTCATGCTGGATCTGCACACCGAGCAGCATGGCTACAGCGAAACCTACGTTCCGTATCTGGTTAACCACGATACGCTGTACGGTACTGGCCAGTTGCCGAAATTTGCAGGCGATCTGTTCCACACTCGTCCGCTGGATGAAGAAGCAGACAGCAGCAACTATGCATTGATCCCAACGGCTGAAGTGCCGCTGACCAACCTTGTTCGCGATGAGATCATCGACGAAGACGATCTGCCAATCAAACTGACTGCACACTCTCCGTGCTTCCGTTCTGAAGCGGGTTCCTACGGTCGTGATACCCGTGGTCTGATTCGTATGCACCAGTTCGACAAAGTCGAGATGGTTCAGATTGTTCGCCCGGAAGAGTCGATGGATGCGCTGGAAGAGATGACCGGCCATGCAGAGAAAGTGCTTGAACTGCTGGGTCTGCCGTACCGTCGTATGGCGCTGTGCTCGGGTGATATGGGCTTTGGTGCCTGTAAAACCTATGACCTGGAAGTTTGGGTCCCTGCGCAGAACACCTACCGCGAAATCTCCTCCTGCTCTAACGTTTGGGATTTCCAGGCGCGTCGCATGCAGGCGCGTTGCCGCAGCAAATCTGACAAGAAAACCCGTCTGGTTCATACCCTGAACGGTTCTGGTCTGGCTGTGGGCCGTACGCTGGTTGCGGTGCTGGAAAACTACCAGCAGGCAGACGGTCGTATTGAGATCCCTGAAGTGCTGCGCCCGTACATGAAAGGCCAGCAGTACATCGGTTGATTTGCCCTAAAACAAAAAAGCGCCTGATGGCGCTTTTTTTATGCCTGCGTTTTGACTCCAGACAATAACTTATCCTCCTAAAGTAGTAATACTCACCTCACTCATTATTAGCATAAAAATCTAATAACGAATCAAATCGTTATATAAAAAACTATATAGCGGCGTGTGCCGCACCTTTATTTATTTGTGAGCAACCAAAGTGAGTTTCTATGAAAATCAAAGCGCCTGATGCTCTTCTGGCTGCCGAGGTGAGTCGTCGCGGGTTAGTCAAAACGACGGCGATTGGTGGCCTGGCCGTTGCCAGCAGCGCGTTCACTCTCCCTTTTTCACGGATGGCAACCGCGGCTGAAGCTATCGCGCCGCTGAGTGCCCCGGATAAAGTGGTCTGGAGCGCCTGTACCGTCAACTGTGGCAGCCGTTGCCCGCTGCGGATGCACGTTGTCGATGGCGAAATCAAATATGTCGAAACCGACAACACCGGGGATGATAACTACGAAGGGTTACATCAGGTTCGTGCCTGCCTGCGTGGTCGCTCGATGCGTCGTCGTGTTTACAATCCGGATCGCCTCAAATATCCCATGAAACGCGTGGGCAAACGCGGTGAAGGCAAGTTTGAGCGCATCAGCTGGGAAGAGGCCTTTGATACCATCGCCGGGAATATGCAGCGACTGATCAAAGAGCACGGCAACGAATCCATCTATCTGAACTACGGTACCGGCACGCTCGGTGGCACCCTGACTCGCTCCTGGCCACCGGGAAAAACGCTGATTGCCCGTCTGATGAACTGCTGCGGCGGTTATCTCAATCACTATGGTGATTACTCCTCTGCGCAAATCGCCGAAGGGCTGAATTACACCTACGGCGGCTGGGCCGACGGCAACAGCCCGTCCGACATCGAAAACAGCAAACTGGTGGTTCTGTTCGGCAACAATCCGGGTGAAACGCGTATGAGCGGCGGTGGGGTGACCTATTACCTCGAGCAGGCGCGCGCAAAATCTAATGCCCGGATGATCATCGTCGATCCGCGCTATACGGATACCGGCGCCGGTCGTGAAGATGAATGGATCCCGATTCGCCCCGGTACCGATGCGGCGCTGGTGAACGCGCTGGCGTGGGTGATGATCACAGAGAATCTTGTCGATCAGCCATTCCTCGACAAATACTGTGTCGGTTATGACGAGAAAACCTTGCCAGCCAGCGCCCCGGCTAACGGTCATTACAAGGCGTATATCCTTGGACAGGGCAGCGATGGCGTGGCGAAAACGCCGCAATGGGCATCCACCATCACAGGCATACCCGTTGAGCGTATTGTGCAACTGGCGCGTGAAATTGGCTCGGCGAAACCGGCCTATATCAGCCAGGGCTGGGGTCCGCAGCGTCATGCGAACGGTGAAATTGCCACTCGCGCGATTTCGATGCTCTCAATTTTAACGGGCAACGTCGGCATCCACGGCGGTAACTCCGGCGCGCGTGAAGGCTCTTATTCTTTGCCATTCGAACGTATGCCAACGCTGGAAAACCCGGTGCAGACCAGTATCTCCATGTTTATGTGGACCGATGCGATTGAACGCGGCCCGGAAATGACGGCCCTGCGTGACGGGGTGCGCGGCAAAGATAAACTGGATGTGCCGATCAAGATGATCTGGAACTATGCCGGTAACTGCATTATCAATCAGCATTCAGACATCAACCGCACGCATGACATCCTTCAGGATGACAAAAAATGCGAGATGATTGTGGTGATAGACTGCCATATGACCTCGTCGGCGAAATATGCCGATATCCTGCTGCCGGACTGCACCGCCTCTGAGCAGATGGACTTCGCGCTGGATGCCTCCTGCGGCAACATGTCGTACGTCATCTTTGCCGACCAGGCAATTAAACCGCGCTTTGAATGCAAAACCATCTACGAGATGACCACGGAACTGGCTAAACGTCTCGGCGTTGAGCAGCAGTTCACGGAAGGCCGTACTCAGGAAGGATGGATGCGTCATCTGTATGAACTCTCCCGCAAGGCGATGCCTGAACTGCCTGATTTTGACACCTTCCGTAAGCAAGGGATGTTCAAACAGCGCGATCCGCAAGGGCATCATGTGGCTTATAAAGCGTTCCGCGAAGATCCGCAGGCGAATCCACTGACTACGCCGTCTGGCAAAATCGAGATTTACTCTGAAGCGCTGGCAAAAATTGCCGCCAGCTGGGAGCTGCCAGAAGGGGATGTCATCGATCCATTGCCGATCTACACCCCAGGTTTTGAGAACTATAACGATCCGCTCATCGCCAAATACCCACTGCAGCTCACCGGTTTCCACTATAAATCGCGCGTTCACTCTACCTATGGCAACGTCGATGTGCTGAAAGCGTCGTGCCGCCAGGAGATGTGGATGAACCCGATGGATGCGCAGAAACGTGGCATTGCCAATGGCGATCGCATTCGTATCTTTAACGATCGCGGTGAGGTGCATATCGAGGCGAAAGTGACGCCACGGATGATGCCTGGCGTGGTCGCGCTGGGGGAAGGGGCCTGGTACAACCCGGATGCCAATCGCATCGATCAGGCAGGCAGCATTAACGTGCTGACCACGCAGCGCCCGTCGCCTCTGGCGAAAGGCAATCCGTCCCACACGAACCTCGTTCAGGTTGAAAAGGTATAAGGAGTAACCGATGACTACCCAGTATGGATTTTTCATTGATTCCAGTCGTTGCACCGGTTGCAAAACCTGCGAGCTGGCGTGTAAAGATTACAAAGACTTAACTCCTGATGTCAGCTTCCGCCGTATCTACGAATACGCAGGCGGCGACTGGCAGGAGGACAACGGCGTCTGGAATCAGAACGTGTTTGCCTACTATCTGTCGATCGCCTGTAACCACTGCGAAGATCCCGCGTGTACCAAAGTGTGCCCAAGCGGCGCGATGCACAAGCGTGACGACGGTTTTGTGGTGGTGGACGAAGATGTCTGCATCGGCTGCCGCTACTGCCATATGGCCTGCCCGTACGGCGCGCCGCAGTACAACGCTGCGAAAGGCCACATGACCAAATGCGACGGCTGCCACAGCCGCGTCGCAGACGGTAAAAAGCCAATCTGCGTGGAGTCCTGCCCGCTGCGGGCGCTGGACTTTGGCCCGATTGAAGAGCTGCGTCAGAAACACGGTCAGCTCGCCGCTGTCGCGCCGCTGCCGTCTGCGCACTTCACGAAGCCAAGTATCGTTATTAAACCGAATGCCAATAGCCGTCCGACGGGTGATACCACCGGCTACCTGGCCAATCCGAAGGAGGTGTGAGATGGGAAGTGGATGGCATGAATGGCCGTTGATGATTTTCACCGTCTTCGGACAGTGCGTGGTGGGCGGGTTTATTGTCCTCGCTCTGGCATTGCTTAAAGGTGATTTACGCGCTGAGCAGCAACAGTGTCTGATACTGGGTATGTTCGGCCTGTGGGTGCTGATGGGGATTGGCTTTATCGCCTCCACGCTCCACCTCGGCTCGCCGCTGCGCGCATTTAACTCCCTGAACCGTATCGGCGCCTCTTCGCTCAGTAATGAAATTGCGAGTGGGGCGCTCTTCTTCGCTGTGGGTGGTCTTGGGTGGCTGCTGGCAGCACTGAAGAAGTTACCGTCAGGGCTGCGCGGTGTGTGGCTGATCGTGACCATGGTGCTTGGGGTCGTCTTTGTCTGGATGATGGTACGCGTCTATAACACCATCGATACCGTTCCTACCTGGTACAGCGTCTGGACACCAATGAGCTTCTTCCTGACCATGTTTATTGGTGGTCCGCTGCTGGGCTTCCTGCTGCTGCGCGTGGCGGGTGTCGATGGCTGGGCAATGCGCCTTCTGCCGGCGGTATCACTGCTGGCGCTGGTGATCAGTGCAATGGTTGCGCTGATGCAGGGCGCTGAGCTGGCGGCTATCCATAGCTCTATTCAGCAAGCGTCGGCGCTGGTTCCGGATTACGGTTCGCTGATGGCCTGGCGTATCGCACTACTGGTTGCGGCTCTGGCCTGCTGGGTGATCCCGCAGGTGAAAGGGTATCAACCGGCCGTTCCGCTGCTGTCTCTGGCCTTCGTGCTGGTACTGGCAGGGGAGCTGATTGGTCGCGGTGTGTTCTACGGTCTGCATATGACGGTAGGTATGGCTGTCGCCAGTTAAACGATCGTTTGGTTATATCGAGCCGGGGCAATCGCTCCGGCTTTTTTATTTTCTATCATGAAATTTTTCAACTGAGCGCGGCCGTTAATTTGCCTCAGAGATTAATAAAAACAATCAGATAATTATTACGCATTGTATTGGCTGCGCACGGAGGATGAATTTTTTAAATCGACAGCGAACAAATCGTGCGAGGCCGCTAACTGCATGGATTGACTTTGTTTTTGCCGGTGGCATGATGCGCTCGAATCTTTACTTCCTCACGGTTAAAATCCATGACCACCTACACCCGCCCAGTGCTGCTCTTGCTCTGTGGCCTGCTTTTGTTGACCCTGGCGATAGCGGTATTAAATACGCTCGTCCCGCTTTGGCTCGCCCATGAAAACCTTCCGACATGGCAGGTGGGGATGGTCAGCTCATCCTATTTTACCGGTAATCTGCTGGGTACTTTGCTGACCGGTAAACTGATCAAACGTTTCGGGTTCAACCGCAGTTATTACCTGGCTTCGCTGATCTTTGCGGCCGGTTGCGTGGGTCTGGGCGTGATGGTCGGATTCTGGAGCTGGATGAGCTTCCGTTTTATCGCTGGCGTCGGCTGCGCGATGATCTGGGTGGTGGTGGAAAGCGCACTGATGTGCAGTGGGACATCCCGCAATCGTGGCCGCTTACTGGCGGCGTACATGATGGTCTATTACGTGGGGACGGTGCTGGGCCAGTTAATGATCAGTAAACTGCCTACCGATTTGATGAGCGTCCTGCCTTGGGTGACCGGTATGGTGCTGGCGGCGATTCTGCCTCTGCTCTTTACCCGAATTGTGAACCAGGGCAGCGAACATCAGGAAGCGACGCAGGTCTGGCCGATGCTCAGATTGCGTCATGCACGCCTGGGTATCAACGGCTGTATTATCTCCGGGATTGTACTCGGCTCGCTGTACGGCCTGATGCCGCTGTACCTGAATCATAAAGGTGTGAGTGATTCCGGTATTGGTTTCTGGATGGCTGTGATGGTCAGCGCGGGCATCGTGGGGCAATGGCCTATCGGTAAACTGGCCGATAAATTTGGTCGTCTGCTGGTGCTGCGCGTGCAGGTTTTCGTGGTGATCATGGGCTGTCTGGCGATGCTGAGCAACGCGGCGATGGCCCCGGCGCTGTTTATCCTGGGCGCTGCGGGCTTTACGCTCTATCCGGTAGCGATGGCCTGGGCCTGTGAAAAAGTCGAGCATCACCAGCTGGTGGCGATGAATCAGGCACTGCTTCTGAGCTATACCATCGGCAGCCTGCTGGGTCCGACGTTTACGTCCATGCTGATGCAGAGCTATTCCGATAATCTGCTGTTTATCATGATTGCCAGCGTGTCGTTTATCTATCTCCTGATGCTGCTGCGAAAAGCAGGGGAGCATCCGACGCCAGTGGCGCATGCCTGATACAAAAAAGCCCGGTGCATATTGCCCGGGCTTTTGTCATTCAGACCGCTTTTAGTACATCACTTTGTGACCATACTGTTCGAGAATGCCTTTGACGCGTTCCATCGTCTCTTTCTTAGGCGGTTTAACGCCGTCGAGTTTGTATTCTTCACCCATCGCCACCCACTTGTGTTTGCCCAGCTCGTGATAGGGCAGCAGCTCGATTTTCTCGACATTGCCCATGTCGCGGGTAAATTCGCCGAGGCGATGCGCGGAGTCATCATCATCTGACCAGCCCGGAACCACCACATAGCGAATCCAGGTTTTGATCCCTTTATCGGCAATGTATTTGGCAAATTCCAGAGTACGGTGGTTCGAAACCCCAACCAGATTCTGGTGGATCTCATCGTTCATCTGTTTCAGATCGAGCATCACCAGATCGGTCACCTCAAGCAGTTCATCAATCACCGGATCGTAGCGACGGACAAAACCGTTAGTGTCCAGGCAAGTGTGAATGCCTTCTTTGCGGCAGGCACGGAACCAGTCGCGAACGAATTCAGCCTGCAGGATTGCTTCGCCACCTGAAGCCGTCACGCCACCACCAGATGCATTCATAAAGTGGCGATAGGTGACCACTTCTTTCATCAGCTCTTCAACGGTGATCTCTTTGCCACCGTGGGTGTCCCAGGTGTCGCGGTTGTGGCAGTACAGGCAGCGCATCAGGCAGCCCTGGAAGAAGGTAATAAAGCGGATGCCTGGGCCGTCGACGGTGCCACAGGATTCAAAGGAGTGAATGCGACCAATAGTTGACATTGCGGTGATATCTCCAGATTCGGTCCGTCCGGGACCTGTTTATGTGCATAGCTCATCGGCTATGTCGAGTCTGTTTTGGCTGTTATCCATTAAGTATATAGATAGCGGACAAAAGAGACTGGTGTGGAGAGGGTGTTAAAAAGGCCCCACTGACGTGGAGCCTTTATTGTACGCTTTTTACTGCGTGATTTCAGTCAATTCCAGTTAGATGGATTGAGTGAAAGTACGGGTGATAACGTCCTGCTGCTGTTCTTTAGTCAGGGAGTTAAAACGTACTGCGTAGCCAGATACACGAATGGTCAGCTGCGGATATTTTTCCGGGTTTTCCATCGCGTCGAGCAGCATTTCACGGTTCATCACGTTCACGTTCAAGTGCTGACCACCTTCGATGGAAGATTCGTGATGGAAGTAACCGTCCATCAGACCTGCCAGGTTGGTTTTACGCACTTCGTCGTCTTTACCCAGCGCATTTGGAACGATAGAGAAGGTATAAGAAATACCATCTTTCGCGTAAGCAAACGGCAGTTTAGCAACGGAAGTCAGAGAGGCAACAGCACCTTTCTGGTCACGACCGTGCATTGGGTTAGCACCTGGACCGAATGGAGCGCCAGCGCGACGACCGTCTGGGGTGTTACCGGTTTTCTTACCGTACACAACGTTAGAAGTGATGGTCAGAACAGACTGAGTCGGGATAGCGTTGCGGTAGGTAGTCAGTTTCTGAATTTTCTTCATGAAACGTTCAACCAGGTCAACGGCCATGTCATCGACACGAGAGTCGTTGTTACCAAACTGCGGGTATTCGCCTTCGATTTCGAAGTCAGTCGCCAGACCATCTTCGTCACGAATTGGTTTAACTTTCGCATATTTGATAGCAGACAGGGAGTCAGCTGCAACGGACAGACCTGCGATACCACATGCCATGGTGCGAACCACGTCACGGTCGTGCAGAGCCATCAGAGAAGCTTCGTAGCTGTACTTGTCGTGCATGTAGTGGATGATGTTCAGGGCGGTGACATACTGCTTAGCCAGCCAGTCCATGAAGTGATCCATACGGTCCATTACTTCGTCGAAGTTCAGAACGTCGCCTTTGATTGGTTCAGATTTAGGACCAACCTGGATTTTCAGTTTTTCATCAACGCCGCCGTTGATTGCATACAGCATGGTTTTCGCGAGGTTAGCACGAGCACCGAAGAACTGCATTTGCTTACCAACAACCATTGGGCTTACGCAGCAAGCGATAGCGTAGTCGTCGTTGTTGAAGTCAGGACGCATCAGATCATCGTTCTCGTATTGCAGAGAAGAGGTATCGATGGAGACTTTAGCAGCGAATTTCTTGAAGTTCAGAGGCAGTTTTTCTGACCACAGAACAGTGATGTTCGGTTCCGGAGACGGACCCATGGTGTACAGGGTGTTCAGGAAACGGAAGCTGTTTTTGGTTACCAGAGTACGGCCATCAACACCCATACCACCGATAGATTCAGTTGCCCAGATTGGGTCACCGGAGAACAGCTCATCATATTCTGGGGTACGCAGGAAGCGAACCATACGCAGTTTCATGACCAGGTGATCAATCATTTCCTGTGCGTCTTGCTCGGTGATTTTGCCTGCTTTGATGTCACGTTCGATGTAAGCATCCAGGAAGGTGGATACGCGACCGAAGGACATTGCTGCGCCGTTCTGAGACTTAACAGCAGCCAGGTAGCCGAAGTAAGTCCACTGGATAGCTTCCTGAGCGTTGGTAGCAGGACCAGAGATATCGCAGCCATATTTAGCAGCCATTTCTTTGATCTGACCCAGCGCACGGTGCTGTTCAGAGATCTCTTCACGCAGACGGATAGTCGCTTCCAGGTTTACGCCGTTTTCCAGGTCAGATTGCAGTGACAGGAACTGTGCGTATTTGTCTTTCAGCAGGAAGTCGATACCGTACAGTGCAACGCGACGGTAGTCACCGATGATACGGCCACGGCCATACGCATCTGGCAGACCAGTCAGAACACCGGATTTACGGCAGTTCAGGATGTCTTTGGTGTAAACGTCAAACACGCCCTGGTTGTGAGTTTTGCGGTAGTCGGTGAAGATTTTCTTCAGCATTGGGTCCAGCTCGCGATTGTACGCTTTGCAGGAACCTTCAACCATTTTGATGCCACCGAACGGGATAATCGCACGTTTCAGTGGTTTTTCAGTCTGCAGACCAACGATTTTCTCAAGGGCTTTGTTGATGTAGCCAGCGTCGTGAGAAGTGATGGTAGAGGCAACGGAAGTATCGAAATCAACTGGCGCGTGAGTGCGGTTTTCCAGTTTGACGCCTTCCATAACATTGTCCCACAGCTTGGTTGTTGCGTCAGTAGCACCAGCCAGGAAGGATTCGTCACCTTCATACGGGGTATAGTTTTTCTGAATGAAGTCACGTACGTTGACTTCTTTCTGCCAGTCACCTTTCGCAAAACCTTCCCAGGCTGTGGCTAACTTTTCATTAAGCTCGGACATGTGATACCTACCTTCTTAAGTGGATTTTTCTTTACTGCCTGAGAAACCATCAATGATGATTGTCGCCACGCAGGTAAATGACCCAGTATGTCAACCCAACCAGCAGACCCCCACCGATAATGTTCCCAATAGTGACAGGGATCAGGTTATCTGTGATGAAGTTCATAATAGTCAGGTGAGAGAAACTTTCCGGGGTTGAACCAACTGCAGTCCAGAACTCCGGGCTCGCAAAGTTGCGGATTACGATACCCATCGGGATCATAAACATGTTTGCGATACTGTGCTCAAAGCCGCTGGCAACGAACATCGCAACCGGCAGAACCATAATCATGGCTTTGTCCATCAGGCTGCGGCCAGAGTAGCTCATCCAGACTGCCAAGCAGACCATCAGGTTTGCGAGGATGCCGAGAGCGACGGCTTCGATAAAGGTGTGATGCATTTTGTGGTCAGCGGTTTGCAGGACGTTGAGTCCCCAGCCACCGTTGGCGGTCATATACTCGCCGGATAACCACATAAGCAGTACAAAGAGCAAACAGCCAATCAGGTTGCCAACGTAGACATTAATCCAGTTGCGCGCCAGCTGACCCCAGGTGATTCTTCCGCTCGCTTTTGCCACCACGATAAGCACCGTTGAGGTAAAGAGGTCGGCGCCGCAAATGACGCACAGAATCAAGCCCAGTGAGAAACAGATACCGCCAATCAGTTTCGCAATACCGAAAGGCATCGCAGCAGTACCGGTTGTCGCAGTGATGTAGAAGACGAAGGCGATGGAGATGAACACACCAGCGGTAATCGCCAGATAGAACGTCGTCATCGGGTGTTTCGTTGCTTTATAGACACCCGCTTCTTCGGCAACTTTGGCCATCGCAGCTGGGAGTAATAGATCAAAAGGGTTGTCAGCTTTCACACTAACTCTCTCTTTATTAAGTCGGCGACGAGATACTAACAAAGCATTATAGAAGAGAAATTGATATAGATCATATCTCGCCTGGCTTATAGGCCCGCAAAGCGCATGGTTTTGCAACAAATGCGGAGTAAGTTTTTGATTATCCGTATAAAAATAAATTTTAAAAGTTATGAAAAGAGTTGAATTATTTCCTGTAACCTCTCCCGAAGCAGTTAATTAAAATGGAGTAATTACCCTAAAAAGTAACAGTAAAGCCCAGGTAAGCATAATTATATTTACCTGTAATTAACTTTATTATTACAATCAAAATTCATTGCAAAAGAAATAAAAAAACGGGGCAATGAAATTGCCCCGTAATATAGCCCAGACGTGGAAATACGCCTACTGTCTGTAATGCTATGTGCGCTTATTTTGACCAGTAGGCCGCTTTCGCGCGCTGCAGTTTTTCGTAAGCTCTGAGCAGTGACTGATGGGCCGGGAAGGCTTTCAGATCGCTATCGACAGCCTGAAGGCCATAGAACGGCGCTTCACCGCTCAGTGCGGCGCTGGCGGCTTCAACAGCGTCGGCACCGTACATATGCACGAACGCATTGAGATATTGCAGCGGCTGACGATCCTCTTCCTGAGACAGGAGTAGCAGGGTCTGCAGGCAACGATAATAGTTAGCGCGCTCCGGGCTGAAGACCGACTGGTTGTACTCAATGGTCCATTCCGTCCAGGCCAGAGCCTGATCCAGATCGCCACCGGCCAGGGCCAGCATGGATTTCAGCTCGCCCACACGCAGGGTGTACCAGCCATTGTCTTTGCCGGTTGCCAGGCCCAGCAGCTCGCGTACGCGGGTAAGATCGTCGTGACCTTCGTCGTCCAGTTGGGCGATCAGGTTCAGATAATCCTCTTTTTCCCACTCGCTACCCGGCAGAGCCAGCAGCGTTTCGCGCAGATGGCTGCCCATGCTGTTGTTGGCCAGCCACAGATCTTCTGCCGGATAAATGTCGGACATGCCCGGCACGATAATACGGCAAGCGTAGACGCTCAGGTGCTCGTAATCGGCGATGTACACTTCTTTATCTTCTGCTTTGAAGATTGCCATCAGCGTGGCGAACTCTTCTTCCGTGGTGCCGGAGAAACTCCAGTCCACGAATTCATAGTCGGCGTCCTGCTTGAACATATCCCAGGAGATCAAACCGCTGGAATCGATGAAGTGCGTTTCGAGGTTGGTGTGTTCGCCCACTTCTTCGTCGTCAAACGTTGGCGGGGTAAAGACATCGAGATCTTTCAGGCTACGGCCCTGAAGCAGCTCGGTGACGGTACGTTCCAGCGCCACGCCGAAGTCAGGGTGGGCGCCAAACGACGCGAAGCAAGTGCCGTTCGCCGGGTTGAACAGCACCACGCAGATGACCGGGTATTTACCGCCCAGAGAGCCGTCGTAAGCAAAGATTGGGAAACCTTCTGCTTCCAGTTTAGCGATAGATTCCACCACGCCCGGATAGCGCGCCAGCACCTCGCTCGGAATTTCCGGCAGGCTGATGGACTCGGCGATAATACGGTTTTTGATATGACGCTCAAACACCTCGGACAGCCCCTGCACGCGGGCTTCGTTACGGGTGTTACCTGCGGACATGCCGTTGGACACGTACAGGTTACCGACGATGTTCATCGGGATATAGACAGTTTGATCGTCAGACTGACGGGTAAACGGCAGGGCGCAAATACCACGCTCGTCGTTACCGGACTGCAGATCGACCAGCATACCGGCCGTCAATTCGTTATCCGGATCGTAGAACTTGCGCAGACGCGCATCCAGAATGCCTTCCGGCAGCGTGTCATCTTCCGTCAGCGGGAACCACTTTTCGTTCGGGTAGTGTACGAACGGGCCGTTGGCGATAGTCTCGCCCAGCCAGAAATCAGCGAAAAAGTAGTTGGTGGACAGGCGCTCAAAATACTCCCCCAGGGCAGAAGCCAGAGCCGCTTTTTTGGTGGCGCCTTTACCGTTGGTAAAGCACAGCGCACAGTCGGTGTCGCGAATATGCACAGACCAGACGTGAGGTACCGGGTTGAGCCAGGAGGCTTCTTCGATATTAAAACCCAGGTCGGTCAGTTTCTGCTGGAAGCGAGCGATGGAATCTTCCAGAGCGGCGTCTTTGCCGGGGATAAATGTTTGAGTCATGGCGATCACTTTTATCGTACGTAAAGCGCGCAATGATACGGGTTTTGCGTGGCAGGCGCTATCTTCGCGAGGAGAAGAGCGAAAATAAAAGACTCAGCTATGCTTATCAGCAGTAACTTACTGTTAAGGCGAATAAAAATGAAAGCGTTCGATCTTCAGCGGATGGCGTTCGACAAAGTCCCGCTTGAGTTCTTAGGGGAGGTAGCTTTGCGCAGCCTCTACACCTTTATTCTGGTGTTTCTGTTTCTCAAAATCACAGGGCGGCGCGGCGTACGGCAGATGTCGCTGTTTGAAGTCCTGATCATTCTGACACTCGGCTCTGCGGCCGGTGACGTCGCATTTTATGACGATGTGCCGATGATTCCGGTGCTGATCGTTTTTGTCACGCTGGGCTTGCTCTATCGGCTGGTGATGTGGCTGATGTCGAAAAGCGAAAAAATCGAGGATCTGCTGGAAGGCAAGCCGGTGGTGATTGTCGAAGAGGGGCAACTGGCCTGGGAGAAGGTTCGCAGCGCCAACATGACTGAATTTGAGTTTTTCATGGAGCTGCGCTTAAACAGCGTGGAACAGCTGGGCCAGGTGCGGCTGGCGATCATGGAAACGAACGGGCAGATAAGCGTCTATTACTATGACGACGATGACGTGAAACCGGGTTTATGCATTTTGCCGGATGAATACGTTGAACGCTTTACCACCGTCCCGGAGGCGGGGGAGTATGCCTGTCGACGCTGTAGCCATGTTCTGACGATGCAGCCGGGCGATCATCAACTTTGCCCTCGCTGTGCGAATCCAGTATGGACGAAGGTGAGCCGGGCTAAACGCGTCACCTGACAGCCAATTTGTCGGTTTTGTGACAACGCGCTGGCAGATTGTTTTGTGTGAGCGGGGACACATTTTCCCGGTCATAAGTTTTAGACATTGCGGCGCGTGTCACTGAATGATAAAACCGATATCCACAGTTATAACTTATGGCTTTTAGCGTGGTGAGGGTAAATGGCTCAGGTCTTTAATTTCAGTTCAGGTCCGGCAATGCTACCGGCGGATGTGCTTAAACAGGCTCAGCAGGAGCTTTGCGACTGGCAGGGTCTTGGTACATCGGTTATGGAAATTAGCCATCGTGGAAAAGAGTTTATCCAGGTGGCGGAAGAGGCAGAAAAAGATTTTCGCGATCTGCTGAATATTCCCTCGAACTACAAAGTATTGTTCTGCCACGGCGGCGGGCGCGGTCAGTTTGCCGGCATCCCGCTGAATCTGCTCGGCGACAAAACCACCGCAGACTACGTTGATGCCGGCTACTGGGCCGCCAGCGCAGTGAAAGAAGCCAAAAAATACTGCACCCCGAATGTTATCGACGCCAAAATCACTGTTGATGGCCTGCGCGGCGTGAAACCGATGAGTGAATGGCAGCTGTCCAACGACGCGGCCTATCTTCACTACTGCCCGAACGAGACTATCGACGGCATCGCCATTCATGAAGAGCCGAACTTTGGCGACAACGTCGTTGTTACGGCTGATTTGTCCTCAACCATTCTCTCTGGCCCGCTGGATGTCAGCCGCTACGGCGTGATTTATGCTGGCGCGCAGAAGAACATTGGCCCGGCTGGTTTAACGTTAGTGATTGTCCGCGAAGATCTGCTGGGCAAAGCGCACCAGGCCTGCCCGTCGATTCTGGACTATACCGTTCTGAATGATAACGACTCCATGTTTAACACCCCGCCAACCTTCGCCTGGTATCTTTCTGGCCTTGTCTTCAAATGGTTGAAGAAAAATGGCGGTGTGGCGCAGATGGACAAGATCAATCAGCAAAAAGCGACCCTTCTGTACAGCGCGATTGATGGCAGCGGCTTCTATCGCAACGACGTGGCCAGCGCGAATCGTTCTCGCATGAACGTGCCTTTCCAGTTGGCTGACAGCAATCTTGATAAGCTGTTCCTCGAAGAGTCCTTCGCGGCGGGTCTGCATGCCCTGAAAGGCCACCGCGTGGTCGGCGGCATGCGTGCTTCCATCTACAATGCGATGCCGCTGGAAGGCGTCAAAGCGCTGACTGATTTTATGGCCGACTTCGAACGTCGCCACGGTTAATTGCGCGAGTTTTTCACCCCCGTAGCCTTGCTGCGGGGTTTTTATTATGTTGATTTGAGAGTTAAGTTTCATGGAATCCCTGACGTTACAACCGATCGCGCGGGTAGATGGCACCATTAATCTGCCTGGTTCAAAAAGTGTCTCGAACCGCGCCCTGCTGCTGGCTGCTCTGGCAAATGGCACCACTGTTCTCACTAACCTGCTGGATAGTGACGACGTTCGCCATATGCTGAATGCGCTGAACGCGTTAGGTGTTCAGTACACGCTGTCAGCCGATCGTACGCGTTGTGAAGTGACGGGCAACGGCGGTGCGCTGCAAACTGTCGACGAGCTGGAGCTGTTTCTCGGCAACGCGGGTACGGCGATGCGCCCTCTGGCGGCGGCGCTGTGCCTGGGCAGCAACAATGTTGTGCTGACCGGCGAGCCACGCATGAAAGAGCGTCCGATCGGTCATCTGGTGGATGCCCTGCGTCAGGGCGGCGCGCAGATTGACTATCTGGAGCAGGAAAATTACCCACCACTGCGCCTTCGCGGTGGATTTACGGGCGGCGACGTAGCGGTAGACGGTAGCGTTTCCAGCCAGTTCCTGACGGCGCTGCTGATGACGGCACCGCTGGCATCTCAGGATACGGTGATCACCATCAAAGGGGATCTGGTTTCCAAACCCTACATTGATATTACCCTGCATCTGATGAAGACGTTTGGCGTCGAGGTGGAAAACCAGGCGTATCAGCGCTTCGTGGTGCGTGGTACGCAGCAATATCAGTCCCCGGGCCACTATCTGGTGGAAGGGGATGCGTCGTCCGCCTCCTATTTCCTCGCCGCCGGTGCGATTAAAGGCGGCACGGTGAAAGTTACCGGTATCGGGCGTAACAGCGTTCAGGGCGACATTCGCTTTGCCGACGTGCTGGAAAAAATGGGCGCAGTCATCACCTGGGGCGATGATTTTATCGCCTGTACCCGCGGTGAGCTGAACGCGGTCGATATGGACATGAACCATATTCCTGATGCGGCGATGACCATTGCTACAGCAGCACTGTTTGCCAAAGGCACCACAACGCTACGTAATATCTATAACTGGCGCGTAAAAGAGACCGACCGCCTGTTTGCGATGGCGACGGAGCTACGTAAAGTGGGCGCTGAAGTGGAAGAGGGCGAAGACTACATTCGCGTGACGCCACCAGCCAAACTGCAGGTTGCAGAGATCGGGACATATAACGATCACCGTATGGCGATGTGTTTCTCGCTGGTGGCCTTGTCCGATACGCCAGTGATCATTCTGGACCCGAAATGCACCGCAAAAACGTTCCCGGACTATTTCGAACAGCTGGCGCGCATCAGCACACTTGCCTGATTCTTCCCTGGATGAGACGAAAAAGCCGACCACGAGTCGGCTTTTTTATGTCCCGTTTCAAACTTTTTTCATGACCTAGTGGAGTGCTATCTTCCCGTGAACGTTGTGGGTTAATCCATAATTTTTCAATATGTGAATCAACGGAAGATAGATATGAAAAATCGTAAACTGCTTTTATCTCTGGCCATTGCCGCTACGCTTCTTGCTGGCTGCAAAAATATAAATGGCGTCGATCCTAACGGGATCGCGAGCGCCGGTATGTCGGCCTATAAAGCCGCGACGCTCTCTGACGCCGATGCCAAAGCCATCGCCAACGGCGGCTGTAAAGAACTGGACAGCCAAAATGAGATTGCGGGCGCTTCAAGCAAATATACCAAGCGCATCAATAAAATAGCGAAGGCGCTAGGGAATAATATTAACGGCACCCCAGTTAACTATAAGGTCTATTTGACCAGCGACATCAACGCCTGGGTAATGGCCAATGGCTGCGTTCGTGTGTACAGCAGTCTGATGGATATGATGACGGACAATGAAGTTGAAGGGGTGTTAGGCCATGAGCTGGGGCATGTGGCGCTGGGCCATTCCCGTAAAGCGATGCAGACGGCCTATGCGACTGTTGCCGCTCGCGATGCTGTTTCGGCAACCAGCGGAGTGGCGTCTCAGCTCACGCAGTCTCAGTTAGGTGATATTGCGGAAGGGGCGATAAATTCAGCATTCTCGCGCAGTCAGGAGTCTGAGGCAGATGATTTCTCCTACGATTTACTCAAAAAACGTAAAATCAGCACCGCGGGTTTAGCCAGCAGTTTCGATAAACTGGCTGCCCTCGACAGTGCCCACGCTAAATCCCTGTTTGATTCTCATCCGCCATCGACAGAACGTGCGCAGCATATCCGCGACCGTATTGCGGCAGATAAGAAGTAACGCTTTGACTTACGGGCTGGTTTTACGCCAGTCCGTCCTTTGATGCCTATTTCTTCTACACTCACCTTCAAACATTCCGTTATTTGCAAGCAACATTAACGGTTGCGGGCAATGGCGCGTATAATGCGCGGCGTTTATGTAACTGACGCCTTTAATGAAGGAGAGAACGATGACAGCAATTGCCCCGGTAATTACCATTGATGGGCCAAGCGGTGCGGGTAAAGGCACCTTGTGCAAAGCGATGGCGGAAGCATTGCAATGGCATCTTTTAGATTCGGGCGCGATCTATCGCGTACTGGCGTTAGCGGCGTTGCATCATCATGTGGACATGGCTTCTGAAGAGGCGCTGGTGCCTTTGGCTGCGCATCTTGATGTCCGCTTTGTGTCCACCAACGGCAACCTTGAAGTCATCCTTGAAGGGGAAGACGTGAGTGGTGAAATCCGCACCCAGGAAGTGGCAAATGCGGCTTCGCAGGTGGCGGCGTTCCCGCGTGTTCGTGAAGCGCTCTTACGTCGTCAGCGCGCCTTCCGTGAAGCGCCGGGCCTGATTGCGGATGGTCGTGACATGGGAACGGTGGTGTTTCCTGATGCGCCGGTGAAAATTTTCCTTGACGCTTCCTCGGAAGAACGCGCGCAACGTCGTATGCTTCAGTTGCAGGAAAAGGGCTTTAGTGTTAACTTTGATCGCCTTTTATCCGAGATAAAAGAGCGCGATGACCGCGATCGTAATCGTGCTGTAGCGCCACTTGTTCCGGCAGACGATGCCTTAGTGCTCGATTCTACCCGATTAACTATTGAGCAAGTGATTGAAAAAGCGTTACAATACGCGCGCCAGAAATTGGCACTCGCTTAATCGCGACAGATTCGTAGTGCCCCGCTGCAATGGATTGACGGTGGGTATGTGAAACAACCCCATCCGGCATGGAGCCAGGTGGACGTTATATTAACCTGAAGATTAAACATGACTGAATCTTTTGCTCAACTATTTGAAGAATCCTTAAAAACAATCGAAACCCGTCCGGGTTCCATCGTTCGTGGTGTTGTTGTTGCTATCGACAAAGATATCGTACTGGTTGACGCCGGTCTGAAATCTGAGTCTGCCATTCCGGCAGAGCAGTTCAAAAACGCCCAGGGCGAGCTGGAAATCCAGGTTGGTGACGAAGTTGACGTTGCACTGGATGCAGTAGAAGACGGCTTCGGTGAAACTCTGCTGTCCCGTGAGAAAGCTAAACGTCACGAAGCTTGGATCACGCTGGAAAAAGCTTACGAAGAAGCTGAAACTGTAGTCGGTGTTATCAACGGCAAAGTTAAAGGTGGCTTCACTGTTGAGCTGAACGGTATTCGCGCGTTCCTGCCAGGTTCTCTGGTAGACGTTCGTCCGGTTCGCGACACGCTGCACCTGGAAGGCAAAGAGCTTGAGTTCAAAGTAATCAAGCTGGACCAGAAGCGTAACAACGTTGTTGTTTCTCGTCGTGCCGTTATCGAATCCGAGAACAGCGCAGAGCGCGATCAGCTGCTGGAAAACCTGCAGGAAGGCATGGAAGTTAAAGGTATCGTTAAGAACCTCACTGACTACGGTGCATTCGTTGATCTGGGTGGCGTTGATGGCCTGCTGCACATCACCGACATGGCGTGGAAACGCGTTAAACACCCAAGCGAAATCGTGAACGTTGGCGACGAAATCACTGTTAAAGTGCTGAAGTTCGACCGCGAGCGCACTCGTGTATCCCTGGGCCTGAAACAGCTGGGCGAAGATCCATGGGTCGCTATCGCTAAACGTTACCCAGAAGGTACTAAACTGACTGGTCGCGTTACCAACCTGACCGACTACGGCTGCTTCGTTGAAATCGAAGAAGGCGTTGAAGGCCTGGTGCACGTTTCCGAAATGGACTGGACCAACAAAAACATCCACCCATCCAAAGTTGTTAACGTTGGTGATGTAGTGGAAGTGATGGTTCTGGATATCGACGAAGAACGTCGTCGTATCTCCCTGGGCCTGAAGCAGTGCAAAAACAACCCATGGCAGCAGTTCGCGGAAACCCACAACAAGGGCGACCGTGTTGAAGGTAAAATCAAGTCTATCACTGACTTCGGTATCTTCATCGGCCTGGACGGCGGCATCGATGGCCTGGTTCACCTGTCTGACATCTCCTGGAACGTTGCAGGCGAAGAAGCAGTACGTGAATACAAAAAAGGCGACGAAATCGCTGCAGTTGTTCTGCAGGTTGACGCAGAGCGTGAGCGTATCTCCCTGGGCGTTAAACAGCTCGCAGAAGATCCGTTCAACAACTGGGTTGCACTGAACAAGAAAGGCGCAATCGTAAACGGTAAAGTGACTGCAGTTGACGCTAAAGGCGCAACCGTAGAACTGGCTGACGGCGTTGAAGGTTACCTGCGCGCTTCTGAAGCTTCACGTGACCGCGTTGAAGATGCAACTCTGGTTCTGAGCGTTGGCGACGACGTTGAAGCTAAATTCACCGGTGTTGACCGTAAGAACCGTGCAATCAGCCTGTCTGTTCGTGCTAAAGACGAAGCTGATGAGAAAGATGCAATCGCAACTGTTAACAAACAGGAAGATGCAGGTTTCTCTAACAACGCAATGGCTGAAGCTTTCAAAGCAGCTAAAGGCGAGTAATTCAAGTTCTCTAAATCGTTTGGGCGGTAACAAGGCAACCAGCCTGAGAGCCCCAGCCACTTACTCAAGTAAATGACTGGGGTGGAACAGGCGAAGTTAACGCAGTGACCGCTCGAAGGATGACGAGCAGACTTGACAGATTGCAGGATTCGTTCTGTAATCAATAACAAAGGGCGGCTACGGCCGCCCTTGTTTAATAAGCTGTTCAGCTAATTGGTTTGAAGGAACCGGAGGAATCATGACCAAGTCAGAATTGATTGAAAGACTTGCCAGCCAACAATCGCACATCCCCGCAAAAGCAGTGGAAGATGCAGTGAAAGAGATGCTAGAGCATATGGCCTCGACTCTTGCACAAGGCGAGCGCATTGAAATCCGCGGTTTCGGTAGTTTCTCTCTGCATTATCGTGCTCCACGAACCGGGCGTAACCCGAAGACTGGCGATAAAGTCGACCTGGAAGGCAAATACGTTCCGCACTTTAAGCCGGGTAAAGAACTGCGCGATCGCGCCAATATTTACGGAAACTGAGTTTTAGCCTTCGGGCGAACTGGGTTTTTCAAAAGAAAGCACCTTCGGGTGCTTTTTTCTTATCTATTTTTAAATATCTGAAGCAGCGCTGCAACTCAGCATGGCTGTTTCTGCAACCTGAAAAATTCTCTTCGGCAATGGCTGCAACCGCGTATTTTCCTGCCTGACTCGCCCAACGCCATACAGCAAACTATCCCTAAACAGGGAGGTGTGTGTGGGTATTCCAGTCATCAGTGCATGTTTAATTTCAGCTATCGTGCCATTACTTTGGCTGCCTTCGCTCCCCGGTTTGCCAGTCGTCTGGGTGTGCATTGCAGTTGGCATCCTACTGGCACTGCAACGTCTGGTTTATCTGCGGTATGTGGGGCTAGGGCTGGTATTTTTTGCCTGGGGAGCCTTGGCGGCGCTTGAGTGCGTATGGCCGATGCAAAACCTGACGGCCGGGCCACAGCGGGCAGAAATCGTTATCACGGGTACCGATGGTGCCACTACCCATCAGGCCAGGATTGTCAGCCTTGGCGGCAAGCCCTGGTTTTCGACGACAGGTGTTACGCTATACGGAAATTACTTGCCGCAGGCGGTCTGTGCAGGACAACGCTGGGCTGTGACGCTGCGTCTTCGCGCGGTGCATGGCGAGCTTAACGAAGGCGGTTTTGATTCGCAGCGCTATGCGCTTGCTTCGCATCAGCCTCTGACCGGTCGCTTCACTCATGCCGAGGCGATTGATACCACGTGTAGCCTGCGGTCCCGCTATCTCGCATCTCTATCCTCAACGCTCTCACCCTATACATGGGGTTCTGTCATTCTTGGGTTGGGAATGGGGGAGCGTCTGGCAGTCTCACAAGACGTGAAAAAATTGATGCGTGAGACCGGGACTTTGCACCTGATGGCGATCTCGGGTCTGCACATTGCACTTGCGGCCTCGATTGTCTGGCTCATCGTTCGTGGACTTCAATTTTTACTCCCATGCCACTGGATTAACTGGCGCACACCATTACTCGCCGGAGTCTGCTTCGCGGCGTTTTATGCCTGGCTTACAGGAATGCAGCCGCCAGCGTTACGGACCGTCGTCTCTCTTACCGTGCTGGCATTGCTGCGTCTGAGTGGACGGCAATGGTTACCGTGGCAGGTCTGGTTATGTTGTGTCGCGGCGATCCTGTTTATCGATCCATTGGCCGTACTTTCACAAAGCCTGCCACTCTCCGCCTTTGCCGTTGCGACCCTTATTTTCTGGTATCAGTGGCTACCCCTGCCAAAATGGCAACTTCCGCGGTGGTTAAATCCTCTGCTAGCACTGTTGCATTTGCAACTTGGGATGCTGTTTTTACTACTGCCGCTTCAGGTCAGCATTTTTCATGGCATGAGTCTTTCTTCTGTAATCGCGAATCTCTTTGCCGTACCGCTGGTCACGTTCATATCCGTCCCCTTGATCCTGGCCGGAATGTTGCTGCATCTTTGTGCGTTGAATGTATTGGAAATCAAGGTCTGGTTTCTGGCTGATAAATCGCTGGATCTGCTTTTTGGATTGCTGAAAAAATTACCGGACGGCTGGATTGATATTGATGAGCGCTGGCTCGCCGTCACCTGTCTTCCGTGGATTGCCGTGATGGCATGGCGTTTACGTGCCTGGCGGTCAGCCCCCGCAGTCTGTCTTGCAATAAGCGTATTGCTGACGTTTCCCTTGTGGCGCTCTCAAAAAACCGAGGGCTGGACGGTGCATATGCTGGATATCGGCCAGGGACTGGCCATGGTAATTGAGCGACAGGGAAGGGCGATTTTGTATGATACCGGCTTAGCCTGGCTGGGGGGCGACAGTGCACAACAGCAAATTATCCCCTGGCTGCGCTGGCACCATCTGACGCCAGAAGGGGTGATCGTCAGTCATGAACACATGGACCATATCGGCGGATTACACTCTCTGCAAAAAGCATGGCCGTCAATATGGATAAGAAGTCCGCTCGGCTGGGGCGGACATCAGCCCTGTTTTCGTGGCGAGCAATGGCAGTGGCAGGGCCTGACCTTTACGGCGCACTGGCCGCCGAAAGGGTATCAGGTGCAGGGAAATAACCGCTCGTGCGTAGTGAAAATTGACGACGGCGAGCACAGCGTATTACTCACCGGCGATATTGAGGCAAAAGCCGAGCAGCTGATGTTAAGTCATCGTTGGCAATATCTAACGTCTACACTTATCCAGGTGCCGCATCATGGGAGTAATACCTCGTCATCACTGACGCTCATTCAGCGCGTGGAAGGGAAGGTCGCTTTGGCCTCTGCGGCACGCTATAACGCATGGCATTTTCCGTCAGCAAAAGTCGTTCGACGCTACAAAAAGGAGGGCTATTCTTGGCTCGATACACCGCAATCTGGGCAAATATCGGTACGTTTTTCGCCACATGGCTGGCAAATCCGACGCTTACGAGATCAAATTTTACCTCGTTGGTATCATCAGTGGTTTGGCGCGCCCGTCGATAACGGGTAGAATATGCGGCTATTTCAACAAATGCTGGTTTTTTGAATGCATAACGACAAAGATCTCTCCACGTGGCAGACCTTCCGCCGACTATGGCCGATGATTGCACCCTTCAAAACAGGTCTGATCGTGGCGGGTGTCGCGTTAATCCTCAACGCAGCAAGTGATACCTTCATGCTATCGCTCCTCAAACCGTTACTGGACGACGGTTTTGGTAAAACGGATCGCTCAGTGTTGCTATGGATGCCTCTGGTGGTTATCGGACTGATGATCTTACGCGGCGTCACCAGCTATATCTCCAGCTACTGTATTTCCTGGGTATCGGGAAAAGTGGTCATGACCATGCGCCGTCGATTGTTCAGCCATATGATGGGCATGCCGGTCTCCTTCTTTGACAAGCAGTCCACCGGGACCTTGCTGTCGCGCATCACCTACGATTCTGAGCAGGTTGCGTCGTCATCGTCCAGCGCCCTGATTACCGTAGTGCGTGAAGGCGCATCGATCATCGGCCTGTTTATCATGATGTTCTACTACAGCTGGCAGCTGTCGATCATTCTCATCGTGCTGGCGCCAATTGTCTCGATCGCTATCCGCGTCGTCTCCAGGCGTTTCCGCAACATCAGTAAAAACATGCAGAACACCATGGGGCAGGTGACCACCAGCGCAGAGCAGATGCTGAAAGGCCACAAAGAAGTGCTTATTTTTGGCGGTCAGAATGTTGAGACCAAGCGCTTTGATAAGGTCAGCAACAAAATGCGTCTGCAAGGGATGAAAATGGTTTCGGCCTCTTCCATCTCCGATCCGATCATTCAGCTGATTGCCTCTCTGGCGCTGGCATTTGTACTGTATGCCGCGAGCTTCCCAAGCGTCATGGAGACCTTAACCGCTGGTACCATCACCGTGGTCTTCTCGTCGATGATTGCACTGATGCGTCCGCTGAAATCTCTGACGAACGTCAACGCCCAGTTCCAGCGCGGTATGGCCGCCTGCCAGACGCTGTTTAGCATTCTGGATACGGAACAGGAAAAAGACGAAGGCAAACGCGTGATCGACCGCGCCAACGGTGACGTTGAATTCCGTAATGTGACCTTTACTTATCCAGGCCGCGAAACGCCTGCGCTGCGTAATATCAACCTGAACATTCCGGCTGGTAAAACGGTTGCGCTGGTGGGTCGCTCTGGTTCAGGTAAATCGACCATTGCCAGCCTGATGACTCGTTTCTACGACATCGACGAGGGCGAAATCCTCCTCGATGGTCACGATCTGCGGGAATATACCCTGCAGTCGCTGCGTAATCAGGTCGCGCTCGTCTCGCAGAACGTTCATCTGTTCAACGATACGGTCGCCAACAACATTGCTTACGCCCGTACCGAAGAGTACAGCCGTGAAGCCATCGAAAACGCCGCGCGTATGGCCTACGCGATGGACTTCATAAATAAGATGGATAACGGTCTTGATACCGTGATCGGCGAAAACGGCGTGCTGCTCTCCGGCGGCCAGCGCCAGCGTATTGCGATTGCCCGTGCGCTGCTGCGTGACAGCCCGATTCTCATCCTCGACGAAGCCACTTCGGCACTCGATACCGAGTCTGAACGCGCCATTCAGTCGGCACTGGATGAACTGCAGAAAAACCGCACCTCGCTGGTGATTGCGCACCGTCTGTCGACTATCGAGCAGGCGGATGAAATCGTGGTTGTAGAAGACGGTCTGATCGTTGAACGCGGCAGTCATGCGGATCTCATTGAGCATCGCGGCGTTTACGCTCAGCTTCATAAAATGCAGTTTGGCGCATGATTGCACGCATCTGGTCCGGGGAATCACCTCTCTGGCTACTGCTGTTGCCGCTCTCCTGGCTATATGGCCTGGTGAGCGGCATCATCCGTTTGTGCTATCGCCTGGGGCTGAAAAAAGCCTGGCGAGCACCGGTGCCGGTTGTGGTCGTCGGGAATCTTACCGCCGGAGGCAACGGTAAAACGCCCGTTGTGATCTGGCTGGTGGAACAACTGACAAAACGGGGTGTGCGTGTCGGCGTGGTCTCACGAGGTTATGGTGGAAAAGCCGAGCAGTATCCACTGCTCCTGACCTCTCAGACCACCACGGCGCAGGCCGGAGACGAACCGGTATTGATCTTTCAGCGTACCGGAGCGCCTGTCGCTGTCTCTCCTAATCGCAGCGAAGCCGTTCAGGCATTGCTGGCCGAACATCCGCTGCAAATTATCATCACCGACGACGGCTTACAGCATTACGCCCTGGCGAGAGACAAAGAGATCGTGGTGATTGACGGTGAGCGTCGTTTCGGCAACGGCTGGTGGTTACCTGCCGGGCCAATGCGCGAACGTGCGTCTCGTCTGCGCTCCGTCGATGCCGTTATTGTGAACGGCGGCGAAGCACAACCTGGCGAAATCCCCATGGCCTTAAAGCCCGGACAGGCGGTCAATCTGCTGACCGGTGAACAGCGGAACATTACCGCGTTGCCTTCTCTGGTCGCCATGGCCGGTATCGGTCATCCTCCGCGTTTTTTTGCCACCCTGGAAAGCGGCGGGGCAAAGCTTGAAAATCGAATTCCTCTCGCCGACCATCAGGCGCTGACGCTGGAGAGCGTTGAACCTCTGGCGACTCCTCACCAGAATCTGATCATGACCGAAAAAGACGCCGTTAAATGCCGCGCCTTTGCCAAAGCCAACTGGTGGTATCTGCCCGTTGATGCACAGCTCAGCGGCGAACAGCCAGAACGCCTGCTCCAGGAACTGATAGCGCTGGTGCGCTAAGTCGAATGTGGTTCTGGTAGCGCGATGACTTACAGGAAAACGCATGTCACTACCGCAACTCTCACTTAGCGCCGCCCGTCATTTGCATCTTGCCGCGCAAGGTCTACTGAAAAAGCCCCGCCGTCGCGCACAGCCTGCCGATATTCTCTCTGCAATCCAGCGCATGTCCCTGCTGCAAATCGACACCATTAATATTGTTGCCCGCAGTCCCTATCTGGTGCTTTTTAGCCGTCTTGGGAATTATCCGGCTCAGTGGCTGGATGATGCGCTAAGCCGGGGCGATCTGATGGAATACTGGGCGCATGAAGCCTGTTTTCTGCCGCGCACCGATTTCGGGCTGGTGCGCCATCGGATGCTCTCGCCGGAGAACATGGGCTGGAAGTACCGGAAGGAATGGATGCATGAAAATGCCGACGAAATCGACCGGCTGATTGCGCATATTCAGGACAACGGCCCGGTGCGTTCTGCCGATTTCGAACATCCGCGTAAAGGCACGAGCGGCTGGTGGGAGTGGAAACCGCATAAGCGTCATCTTGAGGGGCTGTTTACCTCGGGAAAAGTCATGGTGGTGGAGCGACGCAATTTTCAGCGCGTGTACGATCTCACCCACCGGGTGATGCCGCACTGGGACGACGAACGCGATCTGCTGGACCAGGCCGCTGCCGAAGCGATCATGCTGGAAAACAGTGCCCGTAGTCTGGGGATTTTTCGTCCTCAGTGGCTGGCGGATTACTATCGTCTGCGTCAGCCGGCGCTGAAACCGCTGCTTGAACGCTGGCAGGAAAACCAGCGCGTCGTGCGCGTCGAGGTCGAAACGCTGGGGGAAATGTGGCTCCATGCCGATCTCCTCCCGCTTCTGCCGCAGGCTCAGGCCGATAAGCTTACTGCGACGCATAGCGCCGTATTGTCGCCGTTCGACCCGGTGGTCTGGGATCGTAAACGCGCAGAACAGTTGTTTGATTTTACCTATCGCCTCGAATGTTACACGCCCGCGCCGAAACGTCAGTTCGGCTATTTCGTGTTACCGCTGCTGCATAAGGGGCGGTTGGTCGGGCGGATGGACGCGAAAATGCACCGCAAAACAGGCGTGCTGGAAGTCATTGCGTTGTATCTGGAAGAGGGCGTTAAGGTCAGTGCAACGCTTGAAAAAGGTCTCACGTTGGCGCTCAACGAATTCGCCATCTGGCAGCACGCCCGACAAATCACTTTGGGGCGGCTGCCGGACGGGTTATTTGAGGGCTGTCGGAGTGGCTGGGAAATAGACATAGCCTGAAAAAGGAATGTGGTAAGCTTTAACGATTACCTATACGGAGGAACTATGGATCACCGTTTACTTGAAATTATTGCCTGCCCGGTGTGCAACGGCAAACTGTATTACAGCCAGGATAAGCAAGAGCTGATTTGCAAACTGGATAATCTGGCTTTCCCGTTTCGTGACGGCATTCCTGTCCTGCTGGAAACCGAAGCCCGTACGCTGGCGGCAGAAGAGAGCAGACCATGAGTTTTGTTGTCATCATTCCGGCACGATTCGCATCAACCCGTTTACCGGGCAAACCGCTGGTCGATATTAACGGCAAGCCGATGATTGTTCACGTTCTCGAGCGAGCACGTGAATCGGGTGCTGAGCGCGTGATTGTCGCCACGGATCATGAAGAGGTTGCACGTGCGGTCGAAGCGGCGGGCGGCGAAGTGTGCATGACGCGCGCGGATCACCAGTCGGGCACCGAAAGGCTTGCCGAAGTCGTCGAAAAATGCGGTTTCAGCGATGACACGGTAATCGTTAACGTGCAGGGCGACGAGCCGATGATCCCGGCGGTGATTATCCGCCAGGTCGCGGAAAACCTCGCGCAGCGCCAGGTCGGAATGGCAACACTGGCCGTGCCGATTCACCACGCGGAAGAAGCATTTAACCCCAATGCCGTCAAAGTGGTGATGGACGCGGAAGGTTACGCGCTCTACTTCTCTCGTGCGACTATTCCCTGGGATCGCGATCGTTTTGCGCAGTCCAAAGAGGCCATTGGCGATACTTTCCTGCGTCATCTGGGCATTTACGGCTACCGGGCGGGCTTTATTCGCCGCTACGTGACCTGGGCACCAAGCCCGCTGGAGCATATCGAAATGCTCGAGCAGCTGCGCGTACTGTGGTACGGCGAAAAAATCCATGTGGCTGTTGCACAGGAAGTGCCTGGAACTGGCGTCGATACCCAGGAAGATCTCGAACGCGTACGCGCGGAACTGAAATAAATCTCCCGCATCCCCCCGTTCTGGGGGGATGTTCTACCGCCTCGTTTTTATCGCATTTTTCTACGTTCAAATTGATCTCATAAGGGTGACATCTGTCAGCTACACGCTCATTATGAAAGCAGTAGTTTTGATGGGGGTAATCTCATATGGAACAGTTGCGTGCTGAGCTGAGCCATCTGCTGGGTGAGAAACTCAGTCGGGTGGAGTGCGTGAGTGAGAAAGCGGACACTTCCCTGTGGTCGCTATACGACAGTAACGGAAATCCCATGCCGTTAATGGCGAGAAGCTTTACCTCCCCCGGCGTCGCCAGGCAGCTGGCCTGGAAAATGTCGATGCTGGCACGCAGCGGGACGGTGCGGATGCCGACGGTGTATGGGGTTATGACCCACGAAGAACATCCCGGCCCGGATGTGCTGCTGATTGAGCGCTTGCGCGGTGTCCCGGTCGAAGCGCCCGCAAGAACACCGGATCGTTGGGAGCAGCTTAAAGATCAGATTGTCGAAGGGCTACTGTCCTGGCACCGACAGGACAGCCGTGGGCTGGTCGGGCCGGTAGACAGCACCCAGGAAAACCTTTGGCCACTGTGGTATCGCCAGCGGGTCGAAGTGCTCTGGGGAACCCTCAACCAGTTCAACAATACCGGCCTGAGCATGCAGGATAAGCGTATTTTATTCCGCACCCGCGAATGTTTGCCGACGATGTTTGAGGGCTTTAACGATAACTGCGTGCTGGTTCACGGCAACTTTACCCTTCGCAGCATGCTGAAAGACGCCCGAAGCGATCAGCTTCTGGCGATGGTAGGGCCGGGGATTATGCTGTGGGCGCCGCGCGAATATGAACTGTTCCGCTTAGGCGAAAGCGCGCTGGCAGAGAGCTTAATGTGGCACTATCTGCAGCGAGCGCCAGTCTCGGAATCTTTCCTCTGGCGCCGCTGGCTGTATCTGTTGTGGGATGAAGTCGCGCAGCTCGTTAATACCGGGCGTTTTAACCGCGCGAACTTCGATATGGCTACAAAATCACTCCTGCCCTGGCTCGCCTGACGAGCCTTTGAGCCACTGCCAGAGTCGCCCGAGGGATTCATACCCGACGCGATCGCTGTGCATCAGCCAGACTGGCGACGGGATCACGCGCTCCCAGGGATTGAGCGGCGCGTCGATCGCCAGCTGATTCGCCGGTGCGGGCAGGGGATGCAATCCGGCATGTTCAAAGAAAATCATCGCCCGCGGCAGATGCGAGGCGGACGTCACCAGCAGGAAAGGCGCATCGCCGATAGCCTGTTTCACGGCAGCGGCCTCTTCTTCCGTATCTTTCGGGCTATCCAGGGTAATAATCGCCGAGCGCGGCACGCCGAGCGACTCTGCCACCCGCGCCCCAGCCTCTGCGGTGCTGACCGGATTCGTTTTAGCGGCGGCACCCGTAAAGATCATTTTCGATCCCGGATTGCTCAGCCACAGGCGGATCCCTTCGTTGAGGCGCGGCAAACTGTTGTTAATCAGGTTGGAGCTGGGCGCCCATTTATCGTCCCAGGTATAACCGCCGCCCAACACCACGATGTACTCCACTTTCTGATTTCCCTGCCACGTCGGGTACGTGTTTTCGATGGGGCGCAACAACCTGTCCGCCACCGGTTGCAGGCTTAACAGCAGTAGCGCCAGCCAGCCGGTGGTGATCACGATTTTGCCACTTCGTTGAAAATGGGTGAACCACACCAGCAGCAGCCCGAGCGCAATGAACATCAGCAGGAGAGGGAGGGGAAGCATCATCCCTCCAATGTATTTCTTTAGGGTAAAAAGCATCCTTTTTGGTTCCTTTTTTAACCATACAGCAGGTGATTACACGCGATATTACACCAGAGAGGTTCATTCTCCGCGCGGGTGTGACAAAATAGCGGTTTTGCTGCTAGCGGATGGAACTCTCCCAATGCGGGATCGCAATTTTGATGACATCGCGGAAAAGTTTTCGCGGAACATTTACGGCACCACCAAGGGGCAGTTACGTCAGACGATCCTCTGGCAGGATCTGGATAACGTGCTGGCCACCTTTGGTGACCGAAAGTTGCGGGTACTGGATGCGGGCGGCGGTGAAGGTCAGACGGCCATTTTAATGGCGCAGCGCGGCCATCACGTCACGCTTTGCGATCTTTCTGCTGAAATGGTGGCGCGTGCGAAACGCGCGGCAGAAGAGAAAGGTGTGAGCGACAACATGCATTTTATACATTGCGCCGCTCAGGACATTGCGCAGCATTTGGAAACGCAGGTTGATCTGATATTGTTTCATGCTGTGCTGGAATGGGTCGCCGAACCTCAGGAAATGTTAAAAACTCTGTGGTCTGTGCTCACCCCCGGCGGCGCGTTGTCGCTGATGTTCTACAATGCTAACGGCCTGCTGATGCGTAACGTGCTGGTGGGCAATTTCGGCTATGTGCAACAGGGCATGTATAAAAAGAAACGGCGCACGCTTTCGCCGGATTTTCCACGCGATCCGCAGCAGGTCTATGGCTGGCTGGAAGAGATGGGGTGGGAGATCACCGGGAAAACGGGCGTCAGGGTTTTTCATGATTATCTGCGCGATAAACAAAAACAGCATGACTGTCTTGACGCTTTAACAGAAATAGAAACGCGGTATTGCCGTCAGGAACCCTTTATCAGTCTTGGGCGATATATTCACGTCATCGCGCGCAAGCCGCAGAAGCAAGGATAATTTATGAGTGAATTTTCCCAGACAGTCCCCGAACTGGTTGCCTGGGCCAGGAAAAACGATTTCTCCATCTCGCTGCCGGTAGACAGGCTCTCTTTCCTGCTGGCGGTCGCTACGCTTAACGGCGAACGCCTGGATGGAGAAATGAGCGAGGGTGAACTGGTGGACGCGTTCCGCCATGTCAGTGATGCGTTTGAGCAAACCAGCGAAACCATTAGCGTGCGTGCCAACAACGCGATCAACGAGATGGTGCGTCAACGTCTGCTGAACCGCTTTACAAGCGAGCAGGCGGAAGGAAACGCCATCTATCGTCTGACACCGCTGGGCATCGGCATTACGGACTATTACATCCGTCAGCGCGAATTCTCCACGCTGCGCCTCTCTATGCAGCTGTCGATCGTGGCGGGAGAGCTTAAACGGGCGGCGGATGCTGCGGACGAAAATGGGGATGAATTCCACTGGCATCGAAATGTCTACGCGCCGCTGAAATACTCGGTGGCCGAAATTTTCGACAGTATCGATCTCACCCAGCGTCTGATGGACGAGCAGCAGCAGCAGGTGAAAGACGATATCGCACAGCTGCTGAATAAAGACTGGCGTGCGGCTATCTCAAGCTGTGAACTGCTGTTGTCTGAAACGTCCGGGACCCTGCGTGAACTGCAGGACACGCTGGAAGCTGCAGGGGATAAACTCCAGGCGAATCTGCTGCGCATCCAGGATGCGACGCTGGCGCATGACGATCTGCATTTTGTCGATCGCCTGGTCTTCGATTTGCAAAGCAAACTCGACCGTATTATCAGCTGGGGCCAGCAGTCGATCGATCTCTGGATCGGCTATGACCGCCACGTGCATAAATTCATCCGTACCGCCATCGACATGGACAAGAACCGCGTGTTCGCCCAGCGTCTGCGTCAGTCGGTACAAAGCTATTTTGATGCGCCATGGGCGCTGACCTACGCCAACGCCGATCGTCTGCTGGATATGCGCGACGAAGAGATGGCACTGCGCGACGAAGAGGTCACCGGCGAACTGCCGCCGGATCTGGAGTTTGAAGAATTCAACGAAATTCGTGAGCAACTTGCTGCGATGATCGAAGAACAGCTGGCCGTCTACAAAACCAGACAAGTGCCGCTGGATCTCGGCCTCGTGGTGCGCGACTATCTGGTGCAATACCCGCGTGCGCGCCATTTTGATATCGCCCGCATCGTCGTCGACCAGGCCGTTCGCCTGGGCGTCGCGCAAGCAGATTTCACCGGACTGCCGCCGAAGTGGCAGCCGATTAACGATTACGGAGCCAAGGTACAGGCGCATGTCATTGACAAATATTGAACAAGTGATGCCAGTTAAACTGGCCCAGGCGCTGGCAAATCCGTTATTTCCGGCGCTGGACAGCCAGCTGCGTGCCGGTCGTCACATTGGTCTTGACGAGCTGGATAATCACGCTTTTCTGATGGACTTCCAGGAGTATCTGGAAGAGTTTTATGCCCGTTACAACGTCGAATTGATCCGCGCGCCAGAAGGCTTTTTCTACCTGCGCCCGCGCTCCACGACGCTGATCCCACGCTCTGTGCTGTCTGAGCTGGACATGATGGTGGGCAAAATTCTTTGCTATCTCTACCTCAGCCCGGAACGTCTGGCCAACGAAGGCATCTTCACTCAGCAAGAGCTGTATGACGAACTGTTGAGCCTCGCAGACGAAGGCAAGCTACTTAAGCTTGTGAACAACCGTTCCACCGGTTCGGATCTTGACCGCCAGAAGTTACAGGAAAAAGTGCGCTCTTCCCTGAACCGCCTGCGCCGTCTGGGGATGGTCTGGTTTATGGGCCACGACAGCAGCAAATTCCGCATTACCGAATCCGTGTTCCGCTTTGGCGCTGATGTGCGCACTGGCGACGACCCGCGTGAAGCGCAGCTGCGCATGATCCGCGACGGTGAAGCCATGCCAATCGAAAATAATTTGCAGCTCAATGATGAGAATGAAGAGAGTCAGCCGGATAGCGGGGAGGAAGAGTAATGATTGAACGCGGTAAATTTCGTTCGCTAACGCTGGTTAACTGGAACGGTTTCTTCGCCCGAACCTTCGATCTGGATGAGCTGGTCACCACGCTCTCCGGTGGTAACGGGGCGGGTAAATCCACCACCATGGCGGCGTTCGTCACGGCGCTGATCCCTGATTTGACGCTGCTGCACTTCCGTAACACCACCGAAGCGGGGGCGACGAGCGGGTCTCGCGATAAAGGTCTGCACGGTAAACTGAAAGCGGGCGTCTGTTATTCGGTGCTGGATGTGATCAACTCCCGCCACCAGCGTGTGGTGGTCGGTGTTCGCCTGCAACAAATTGCGGGCCGCGACCGTAAAGTCGACATTAAACCTTTCGCCATCCAGGGGCTGCCAACGTCGGTTCAACCGACGTCGCTGCTGACGGAAACCCTCAACGATCGTCAGGCGCGCGTGCTGCCGCTCAATGAACTGAAAGAAAAGCTCGAAGCGATTGAAGGCGTCCAGTTTAAACAGTTCAACTCGATCACTGATTATCACTCGCTGATGTTCGATCTGGGCGTTGTCGCGCGTCGTCTGCGCACCGCGTCGGACCGTAGCAAATACTATCGCCTGATTGAAGCCTCCCTGTACGGCGGGATTTCCAGCGCCATTACCCGCTCCCTGCGCGACTATCTGTTGCCGGAAAACAGCGGCGTGCGCAAAGCCTTCCAGGACATGGAAGCGGCGCTGCGTGAAAACCGCATGACACTGGAAGCGATTCGCGTCACCCAGTCTGACCGCGATCTGTTTAAACATCTGATCAGCGAAGCGACCAACTACGTGGCGGCGGATTACATGCGTCACGCCAACGAGCGTCGCATTCATCTGGATAAAGCGCTGGAGTACCGCCGCGAGCTGTTTACCTCCCGTAAGCAGCTGGTGGCTGAGCAGTACAAACACGTTGAGATGGCCCGCGAGCTGGGCGAACACAACGGTGCCGAAGGCGATCTGGAAGCCGATTATCAGGCGGCCAGCGATCATCTGAATCTGGTGCAAACTGCCCTGCGTCAGCAGGAGAAAATCGAGCGCTACGAAGCCGATCTCGATGAGCTGCAGATCCGTCTCGAAGAGCAAAACGAAGTGGTGGCAGAAGCCGCCGATATGCAGGAAGAGAAAGAGGCGCGCGCCGAGGCCGCCGAGCTGGAAGTGGATGAGCTGAAAAACCAGCTGGCCGACTACCAGCAGGCTCTCGATGTTCAGCAAACCCGCGCCATCCAGTACACCCAGGCATTACAGGCGCTGCAACGCGCGAAAGAGCTGTGCCATCTTCCGGATTTGACGCCTGATAGTGCCGACGAGTGGCTGGAGACCTTCCAGGCAAAAGAACAGGAAGCGACGGAGAAATTGCTCTCCCTCGATCAGAAAATGAGCGTGGCGCAGGCCGCGCACAGTCAGTTCGAACAGGCATATCAGCTGGTTGCGGCGATCAACGGCCCGCTGGCGCGCAGTGATGCCTGGGAAGTGGCGCGCGACTTGCTGCGCGATGGCGTCAATCAGCGCCATCTGGCGGAGCAGGTTCAGCCGCTGCGTATGCGTCTGAACGAGCTGGAACAGCGTCTGCGTGAACAGCAAGAGGCGGAACGCCTGCTGGCCGAATTCTGCAAGCGCCAGGGTAAGCTTGTCGATATCGACGATCTGGAAACGCTGCATCAGGAGCTGGAAGCGCGTATCGCGTCTCTGTCTGACAGCGTCTCCAGCGCCAGCGAGCAGCGCATGGTTCTGCGCCAGGAGCTGGAACAGCTACAGTCCCGCACTCAGACGCTGCTGCGACGTGCGCCAGTCTGGTTGGCCGCGCAAAGCAGCCTGAACCAACTGAGCGAGCAGTGTGGCGAAGAGTTCGAGTCTAGCTCAGAAGTAACCGAATACCTGCAACAGCTGCTTGAGCGCGAGCGCGAAGCCATTGTTGAGCGTGACGAAATCGGCGCGCGTAAAAATGCCGTCGATGAAGAGATTGAACGTTTAAGTCAGCCAGGCGGCGCGGAAGATTCGCGTCTTAATGCGCTGGCGGAACGTTTTGGTGGCGTGCTGCTGTCCGAAATTTACGACGACGTCAGCCTTGAAGATGCGCCATATTACTCTGCGCTGTATGGCCCGTCCCGTCATGCGATCGTCGTGCCGGATTTATCGCTGATTGCCGATCAACTGGAAGGGCTGGAAGAGTGTCCGGAAGATCTCTATTTGATTGAAGGGGATCCGCAGTCCTTCGATGACAGCGTGTTCAGCGTCGATGAGCTGGAAAAAGCGGTGGTCGTGAAAGTTGCCGATCGCCAGTGGCGTTATTCTCGCTTCCCGACGCTGCCGATCTTTGGCCGCGCCGCGCGTGAAAACCGCATCGAAAACCTGCATGCCGAACGTGAAACCCTGTCTGAACGCTTTGCGACCCTGTCGTTTGACGTACAGAAAACCCAGCGTTTGCACCAGGCCTTCAGCCGCTTTATCGGCAGCCACGTTGCGGTTGCCTTTGAGCCGGATCCAGAAGCCGAGATCCGCAAACTCAATACCCGTCGTGGCGAACTTGAGCGCGCCCTGAGCAATCATGAAAATGATAATCAGCAGAGCCGCGTACAGTTTGAACAGGCGAAAGAGGGCGTTGCAGCCCTGAACCGTATCCTGCCGCGTCTGAATCTGCTGGGTGACGAAACCCTCGCCGATCGCGTGGATGAAATTCAGGAACGCCTGGATGAAGCTCAGGAAGCCGCACGCTTCGTCCAGCAGCACGGAAATCAGCTCGCGAAACTGGAGCCTGTGCTGTCGGTTCTGCAAAGCGATCCGGAACAGTATGAACAGCTGAAAGAAGATTATGCGTACTCCCAGCAGGTGCAGCGTGATGCGCGCCAGCAGGCGTTTGCACTGACCGAAGTGGTGCAGCGTCGCGCGCACTTTGGTTATAGCGACTCGGCAGAAATGCTGAGTGGCAACAGTGATTTGAACGAAAAACTGCGCCAGCGTCTGGAGCAGGCAGAAGCAGAACGTAGCCGCAGCCGTGATGCGCTGCGCAGCCACGCCGCACAGCTGAGTCAGTACAATCAGGTGCTGGCATCGCTGAAAAGCTCCTTCGACACCAAGAAAGAGCTGCTCACCGATCTGCATAAAGAATTGCAGGATATCGGCGTTCGCGCGGACAGCGGGGCGGAAGAGCGTGCACGCATTCGCCGCGATGAGTTGCACAGCCAGTTGAGCAACAACCGTTCACGCCGTCACCAGCTGGAAAAAGCCCTGACACTGTGCGAAGCGGAGATGGATAACCTGACCCGTCGCCTGCGTAAGCTTGAACGTGATTACCACGAGATGCGCGAGCAGGTCGTGACCGCTAAGGCGGGCTGGTGTGCGGTGATGCGCATGGTGAAAGACAATGGTGTCGAGCGTCGTCTCCACCGTCGCGAGCTGGCCTATCTCTCTGGCGATGAGCTGCGTTCGATGTCGGATAAAGCGTTGGGTGCCTTGCGTCTTGCGGTGGCAGACAACGAACATCTGCGCGATGTGCTGCGTATGTCTGAAGATCCAAAACGTCCTGAGCGCAAAATTCAGTTCTTCGTGGCTGTTTATCAGCACCTGCGGGAACGTATTCGCCAGGACATCATTCGCACGGACGATCCGGTCGAAGCGATCGAACAGATGGAGATCGAACTGGGTCGCCTGACAGAAGAGCTGACCTCCCGCGAACAGAAGCTGGCCATCAGCTCTCGCAGCGTGGCGAACATTATTCGCAAAACGATCCAGCGCGAGCAGAACCGTATCCGGATGCTCAACCAGGGTCTGCAGAGTGTGTCGTTCGGCCAGGTGAACAGCGTTCGTCTGAACGTTAACGTCCGTGAAGCGCACGCCACGCTGCTGGATGTGCTCTCTGAGCAGCACGAGCAGCATCAGGATCTGTTTAACAGCAACCGTCTCAGCTTCTCCGAAGCGCTGGCGAAACTGTATCAGCGCCTGAATCCGCAGATTGATATGGGCCAGCGTACGCCGCAAACCATTGGTGAAGAGCTGCTGGATTACCGTAACTATCTGGAAATGGAAGTTGAGGTTAACCGTGGTTCTGACGGCTGGCTGCGTGCAGAATCCGGCGCACTTTCTACCGGCGAAGCGATCGGTACCGGGATGTCGATTCTGGTGATGGTCGTGCAGAGCTGGGAAGATGAAGCGCGCCGCCTGCGTGGCAAGGATATCTCGCCGTGTCGCCTGCTGTTCCTCGATGAGGCCGCGCGTCTGGATGCCCGTTCAATCGCAACGCTGTTCGAGCTGTGCGACCGTCTGGATATGCAGCTGATTATCGCGGCACCTGAGAACATCAGTCCGGAAAAAGGCACCACGTACAAACTGGTGCGTAAAGTGTTTAATAATACCGAACATGTTCACGTCGTGGGGCTGCGCGGTTTCGCGCCGCAGCCGCCGGAGTCGTTACCGGGTACGGCTGACGCGTCTTAACGCGTTTTGATAAAAAGGGCGGCACACAGGTGCTGCCCTTTTTATTTGCTTAACTTGCGCTCAGGGCTGCGTTATCTTTAAACTTCTTTACATAAGGCAAGGCAGTAGCGTCTATGCCTTTCTATACTGAAGAAAAGCCCCGGTGTTGTGGGCAGGTCGTAAAGCAAACAGGGGGCAAGGGATGTTGCTAAAGAAAATTCATGGTCGTCAGCTGTCCGCACTCAGTGTGTGCCTGACGTTAATATTCGCTCCACTGTTTAATGCCCAGGCTGATGAGCCTGAAGTGGTTCCTGTCGACAGTTCGGCGACGATGGGCGCACAGCCCACTTCGCTGCTGCAACCACTGGAACAATCTTCCGCGACCGCCATTATGGCAGGTATCAAAACACTGCCTGCGGATGTGGATACGCAAGCCGTGCGCCAGCAGCTGCAATCCGGACTGCCGTCCGGCTACACGCCCGCCTATCTTAATCAGCTGACCTTACTGTATGCCGCGCGCGAGATGAAACCGATGTGGGACGATCGCGATGCGGTGCGCGCTTTCCAGCAGCAGTTGGCGGAAGTGGCTATCGCCGGTTTCCAGCCGCAGTTCACTGCGTGGGTTGAGCTTCTGACTGACCCGACGGTGACGGGGATGGCGCGCGACGTGGTTCTTTCCGATGCCATGATGGGCTATCTGCAGTTTGTGGCGGGTATTCCGGTCAATGGCAATCGCTGGCTGTACAGCGAAAAACCCTACAAGCTGGCGACACCCGCACTCTCTGTGATCAACCAGTGGCAAGTGTCGCTGGATAAGGGCACGCTTGTGCGCTTTATTGCCAGCCTGGCACCGGCCCATCCGCAATATGCCACCATGCATCAATCGTTGCTGCAACTGGTGGCAGATACACGCCCGTGGCCGCAACTGCGTGGCACTACTACGCTGCGTCCAGGACAGTGGAGCAGTGATGTTCCTGCGCTGCGCGAAATTCTTCGCCGCTCTGGTGAGGCCGATGCAGGGCCGAAAATTGCGCTGCCGGGGGATGATCCGCAAAGCGTGGTGGTCAGCCCATCAGCGCCTGTACAGAAGAAAAAATCTGCCGTTCCGGCCGATAAACCTGCTGCATATGACCGCGAACTGGTTGCTGCAGTAAAAGCGTTCCAGACGGCTCAGGGCCTGGGGGCTGACGGGGTCATTGGACAGTCAACGCGCGACTGGCTGAATGTCTCACCGGCGCAGCGCGCAGGCGTGCTGGCCCTGAATATTCAGCGTTTACGTCTGCTTCCAGGAACCCTTTCTACTGGAATTATGGTGAACATACCGGCCTATTCGCTGGTTTATTATCAGAATGGCAGCGAAGTGCTGGCCTCCAGAGTCATTGTCGGACGACCGGATCGTAAAACGCCGATGATGAGCAGCGCGCTGAACAACGTGGTGGTGAATCCGCCGTGGAACGTCCCGCCGACGCTTGCGCGCAAAGATATTCTGCCGAAGTTGTGGAATGACCCGGGTTATCTCGAACGCCACGGTTATACGGTGATGCGCGGCTGGAACAGCAATCAGGCAATTGATCCGTATCAGGTCGACTGGTCGACGATTACGGCGTCAAACCTGCCATTCCGTTTCCAGCAGGCTCCGGGTGAGCGTAACTCGCTTGGCCGCTATAAATTTAATATGCCAAGTTCCGATGCAATCTATCTGCACGACACGCCCAACCACAACCTGTTCCAGAAAGATACGCGCGCGCTCAGTTCTGGCTGTGTTCGCGTAAATAAAGCGTCTGAACTGGCGAATATGCTGTTGGGTGACGCAGGCTGGAACAACACGCGGATATCCGATGCGCTGAAAGAAGGGAATACACGCTACGTGAATATTCGGCAAAACATTCCGGTCAATCTTTACTATCTGACGGCGTTTGTTGGCGCTGATGGACGTACCCAATATCGTACAGATATTTACAATTACGATCTCACCGCGCGATCTGGCGCACAAATTTTGCCAAAAGCCGAACAATTAATCAGGTAAATGAAGTAGTTCGGGAAAAATGATTGTCGTAAGTTATGGTAGAGAAGGGGCTATATCGCTGTAAGCCCCGTATCTACTGGGGTTGGGTGCCTTGACGTTGGCTGTTCTGGCGGTTATGGTGCCCTTCGTGCGCTAAGCATATTTACGATAACATTGACCTGTAGACCTGATTATCATGGACAAATTTGACGCTAATCGCCGCAAGCTGCTGGCGTTAGGTGGTGTTGCGCTGGGCGCAGCGGCCATCTTACCGACGCCAGCATTTGCCACCCTCTCGACACCACGTCCGCGTATTTTAACGCTCAACAATCTTCACACTGGTGAGACGTTAAAAGCGGAGTTTTTCGATGGCAGAGGCTATATTCAGGATGAATTAGCAAGACTCAACCATTTTTTCCGTGATTACCGCGCGAATAAAATAAAAGCCATCGACCCAGGATTATTTGATCAGCTTTTCCGCCTCCAGGGCCTGCTCGGAACCCGCAAGCCGGTGCAACTCGTTTCCGGTTATCGCTCTATTGATACCAATAACGAACTGCGCGCCCATAGCCGTGGGGTAGCCAAAAAAAGCTATCACACTAAAGGACAGGCGATGGACTTTCATATTGAAGGCGTTTCATTAGCCAATATTCGCAAAGCTGCGTTATCTATGCGCGCAGGTGGTGTAGGATATTATCCACGTAGCAACTTTGTGCATATTGATACCGGGCCAACACGGCACTGGTAATAATGAAGGAGCAGTATGAACTATCGTATTATTCCGGTGACTGCGTTCGCCCAGAACTGTTCATTAATCTGGTGTGAACAAACCAAACTGGCCGCGCTTGTCGATCCCGGCGGAGATGCTGAGAAGATCAAGCAGGAAGTCGACGCGTCCGGCGTGACGCTGATGCAGATTTTGCTGACCCATGGTCACCTCGACCATGTGGGGGCTGCGGCAGAGCTGGCACAACATTACGGTGTGCCAGTCATTGGACCGGAAAAAGAAGATGAGTTCTGGCTGCAGGGCTTGCCTGCCCAAAGCCGTATGTTTGGTCTCGATGAGTGTCAACCTCTGACGCCCGATCGCTGGCTGAACGAAGGTGAGAGCGTTAACGTCGGAAACGTGACGCTACAGGTGTTGCATTGCCCGGGCCATACGCCGGGGCACATCGTCTTCTTTGACGATCAATCGCGTTTGCTCGTCTCGGGTGACGTGATTTTCAAAGGCGGCGTAGGACGCAGCGACTTCCCGCGCGGCGACCACGGTCAGTTGATCCAGTCGATTAAACAGAAGTTATTGCCGTTAGGTGATGATGTGACGTTTATTCCAGGCCATGGCCCACTGTCGACGCTAGGATATGAGCGGGTGCACAACCCGTTCCTGCAGGATGAAATGCCTGTCTGGTAAACCCCATTAAAAAAGCCTGCTATAAGCAGGCTTTTTTGTCACTACAAGTACCGATTTTACAGTACAGCGACAATCGCTTCGCACAGCGGTGCCATGTTGTCTGGCGTCATTCCCGCAACGTTCACACGTCCAGAAGCGACAGCATACACACCAAACTCTTCGCGCAGACGCAGAACCTGTTCTTTGGTCAGGCCGCTAAACGAGAACATCCCGTTCTGTTTGATGATGAAGCTGAAGTCACGATCCGCCCCTTTTTCTGCCAGCGTGTTCACAAACAGCAGACGCATGCGCTGGATGCGTTGACGCATGTCGTTCAGCTCTTGTTCCCAGATGGCGCGCAGGGCGTCATTGCTGAGGATGGTCGCTACGACAGATGCACCGTGTGCCGGTGGGTTGGAGTAGTTAGCACGAATCACCGATTTCATCTGGCTGAACGCACGATCAACGGTTTGCTCATCGGCCGCCACCAGCGTACAGGCGCCAACACGCTCATTGTACAGACCAAAGTTCTTGGAATAGGAGCTGGCGACGATCAGTTCCTGATGAACAGCGGCAAAGGCGCGCAGGCCCTCTGCATCTTCTTCCAGACCGCGAGCAAAGCCCTGGTAGGCGAAGTCGAAGAGCGGCAGCCAGCCTTTTTCTACAGACAGTTTTGCCAGCTGTTCCCACTGTTCCAGCGTCGGATCGATACCGGTTGGGTTGTGGCAGCAGCCATGGAATAGCACCACGTCACCCGCCTGTGCTTCGTTCAGGCTGGAGAGCAGGCCGTTAAAGTCGAGCGTATGGTTTGCCGCGTCATAATATGCATATTCACGCACTTCAAGCCCCGCAGAGTTAAACACGCTCTTGTGGTTCGGCCAGCTTGGGTTGCTCACCCAAACGCGCTTCACAGCGGTGTTTTTCGCGAGGAAATCCGCCGCGACGCGTAATGCGCCGGTACCGCCAGGCGTCTGGGCTGTGCGGGCACGCTTATCGCTAACAATCGTGCTGCCTTTTCCAAACAGCAGCTCCTGAGTGCAGCGACCAAATTCCGGGATACCGTCGATACCGAGGTAGTTTTTGGTGTTTTCGTTTTCCAGCAGATACTGCTCAGCTTTTTTAACGCTGGTCAGGACCGGAGTCTTGCCGGTTTCATCTTTATAGACACCAATACCCAGGTTGATTTTTCCAGGGCGGTCATCGGCACGAAACAGATCGGCCAGGCCCAGAATAGGGTCGGCAGGGGCGGCGGTAATGTTCTCAAACATGACGAGGTTCCATTGTGATTACAGAAGTGAAATCCGCTATCAGGTTAACGGTAGATTTACAAAATGCCAACCGTTTGCGACGAAAAGCGTGCGCCTTTTCAAAAGTCGCTACTTTTTGCTTTCAGCCATAAAAAAAACAGGACCGAAGTCCTGTTTTTAAGGCATTTAGCAGAGAGGGCTGCTTATTAGAACTGGTAAACGATACCAACACCAGCCTGGTCGTCGGTAGACAGACTCACCGCACGGGTGTAGCTATTATCGTCCAGCAGGTTGAAGCGGTAAGCCGCGTATACGTTCATGTTCTTGTTGAAGTAGTACCAGGTACCCAGCTCAATATATTTAACCAGGTCAGCGTCGCCACCAGCGAAGCCGTTACGGTCGCTCAGGTTTTTACCTTTAGACTGTACGTAGCCCAGGGATGGACGCAGGCCGAAGTCGAACTGGTACTGTACTACTGCTTCAATGTTCTGAGTTTTGTTTGCGAATTCGTCGTCGTTTTCGCGGGTCATGTTACGGGATTCGCCGTACATAACAGATGCGTACAGGTTGTTCGCATCGTATTTAACAGAAGTTGCCCAACCTTCAGCGCGTTTACCTTTTCCGTCAGCAGACTGATCAGAAGAACGGTCAGAGTTGGTGTACGCTGCAGTTACGTTGAAGCCTTCAGCGAAGTCATAACCCAGAGAGTAGCTGCCGCCGTCGCCGTTCTGACGAGCTGGGGTGTGACCAGATTCGTTTTTACCCTGGTATTGCAGACCCAGGTTCAGACCGTCAACCAGACCGAAGAAGTTGGAGTTACGGTAAGTTGCCAGACCGGTGCTACGGCCAGTCATGAAGTTGTCTGTTGCTGCCAGGGAGTCGCCACCCCAGATAACGAACATATCGGTAGATGCCAGTGCATCGTAGAACGCACCGTAGTTACGGCCGTAATCGAATGAACCGTAGTCGCCGCCTTTCAGACCAGCGAATGCCAGACGGGTTTTAGTACCCTGAGCGCCTTCCTGTGCGGAAGCATCCATGTTGTATTCCCACTGGCCGTAACCGGTCAGCTGGTCATTAACCTGGGTTTCACCTTTGAAGCCGATACGGGCATAGGTGGTGTCATTGTTGTTAGAGTCACCGTTGGTAGTCCACTGGTGTTCACCTACAGCCTTACCGTAGAAGTCCAGTTTGTTGCCGTTTTTGTTATAGATTTCTGCAGCGTTTGCTGCACCGGCTACCAGCAGGGCAGGGATAACCACTGCCAGGATATTGCGCTTCATCATTATTTATTACCCTCATTGGTTTTTTTATGACACTCGCCACTGCCCACAATAAATTCTGTCAATAAATATTTCCGGAACTATTGATGAGAGTTTGGTGTCTTTATGTATCTGACAGGCATCTTTCCATTCATATAACCGTTTCGCTAGCCTGAAAGTGCTACAAAGATAAAGATTGAGTAACAAAAAGAAATTATGTGTAACTAAATGTGTATTATTCGGAACTTTGTGAAGCACCTCAAATTTCGGAACTGATTGCTGAATAAAAACACCAACCCATTCCTATATATATGAATTGCTTATATTTAATTTTGATAAAGGCTTTTCGTATCAACAGAAGTTAAACAATGCACTTTTTCTTATTGTATACATTAGCCATCCAGAGGGCTGTGTAAGTGGGTATTTTTTGTGCTAAAGCACGCAAAGGTAATAAGGCGCAATAAGAATGTGGTTTATTTTTTGTTCGTAGATATTTCATGGAAATAAAACGTAACAGGTGGAATATTTGGCGGGGTTGCACTTTGAAGATACTGACTTTCAACTGACATAAACTGACAGTACAGAATAAAATAACGGCCAGCAGTTGCTGGCCGTTATTAATTGTGAGGATTAGAAACTGGCGTTACGCGGAGTACGTGGGAATGGAATCACGTCACGCACGTTCTGAACGCCGGTAACGTATGCAATCAGACGCTCAAAGCCCAGACCGAAGCCTGAGTGCGGCACGGTGCCGTAACGGCGCAGGTCGCGATACCAGCTGTAATCTGCTGGATTAAGACCCATCTCTTCCATACGCGCGTCCAGCACGTCCAGACGCTCTTCACGCTGAGAGCCACCGATGATTTCACCGATGCCCGGCGCCAGCACATCCATCGCCGCCACGGTCTTACCGTCTTCGTTAAGGCGCATATAGAAGGCCTTAATGTCTTTCGGATAGTTTTTCACGACCACCGGTGCTTTGAAGTGTTTCTCTGCCAGGTAGCGTTCATGTTCAGAAGATAAATCCACTCCCCAGTAAACCGGGTTCTCGAATTTCTCACCGCATTTTTCCAGGATCGCTACCGCGTCGGTGTAATCGACCTGCGCGAAGTCCGCAGAGACGAAACGCTCTAGACGGGCAACCGCATCGCTGTCGACACGCTCTGCGAAGAATTTCATGTCGTCTGCGCGCTCTTCCAGAACCGCTTTGAAGACATACTTCAGCATCGCTTCTGCCAGGGCGGCCGCGTCATTCAGATCGGCAAACGCCACTTCCGGCTCCAGCATCCAGAACTCCGCCAGGTGGCGGCTGGTGTTGGAGTTTTCAGCACGGAAGGTTGGGCCGAAGGTGTAGATTTTTGACAGGGCGCAGGCATAAGTTTCGCCGTTAAGCTGGCCGGATACGGTCAGGAACGCCTCTTTACCGAAGAAGTCCTGGTCGAAATCCACTTTGCCTTCTGGTGTGCGCGGCAGATTTTCCAGATCCAGCGTAGAAACGCGGAACATTTCGCCCGCACCTTCGGTATCGGACGCGGTGATCAGCGGCGTGGAGACCCAGAAGTAACCCTGCTCGTCGAAGAAGCGGTGCAGCGCTTGCGCCAGCGTGTGACGAACGCGTGCTACGGCACCAATCATGTTGGTACGCGGGCGCAGGTGAGCCACTTCACGCAGATATTCGATGCTGTGGCGTTTTGCCGCCATTGGATAGGTGTCTGGATCTTCAACCCAGCCGGTCACTTCAACAGACGTCGCCTGGATTTCAAAGCTCTGACCCTGGCCTGGAGACGCAACCACGACACCCGTCACGATAACGGAACAGCCGGTGGTCAGGCGCAGAACTTCGTCATTGTAATTGGGCAGAGAATTATTAATAACGGCCTGTACAGGATCAAAGCAGGAACCGTCATAGACGGCAAGGAAGGAGATGCCAGCTTTAGAATCTCGGCGAGTACGCACCCATCCGCGCACGGTGACTTCTTGGTCAACGGCGACGCGGCCCTGGAGTACGTCGGCTACAGGCACAACGCTCATAATATTCTCTCTGTTAATAGTCGGAAAAAATAGACACTTGTTCACCCTTATAGGGGGATATCTATGTTACCTGGCATCCGCCATCAGACAAGCAGATTTCGCAGAGAAAAGAGAGAAATTAGTAAAAATTTGGACGGGGGGCCGATAAGCCCCCCTGAAGAGGATTAACTGGCTTTCTTAATCTGTGGCAGATCGAAGGCTTTACGCAGTGCGCGCACGAACGCTTTATCATGGCAGATGGTTTTACCCGGGCTGTCAGAAAGCTTGGCGACCGGCTTGCCGTTACATTCCACCAGTTTAATAACGATATTCAGCGGTTTTACCTGCGGGATATCGCACGTCAGGCGGGTACCGATGCCAAAACTGAGGTTAACCCTGGAGGAGAACTGGCGGTAAAGATCGACCGCTTTTGTCAGATCCAGATTGTCGGAGAAGACCAATACTTTGGTGAGCGGGTCGATGCCGAGCTTCTGATAATGGGCGATTGCTTTCTCACCCCATTCAACCGGATCCCCGGAGTCATGACGCAGACCCTGATAGCGATTGGCAAATTCCGGGCCGAAATCGCGCAGGAATGCATCCATGGTAATACAGTCGGTGAGGGCAATGCCCAACTGATCAGGATACTCATCAAGCCATGCGGCGAGCGCCGCGCGCTGGCTGGTGGCGAGATCGGGGCTTATCTGCTGATGCGCCTGGAACCACTCGTGAGCCTGTGTACCCATCGGCGTCAGATTACGGCGACGCGCCAAATCATAGTTGCTGGTTCCGACAAACCACGGCTCTTGCTGCAAACGTTCCACAATCGCCTGCTGCACTTCGCGGGAGAAGCGACGGCGCGTGCCGAAATCCATCAGTCGGAAACGGGACATATCAATCGATTCTGTCATCTGGTGGAAATCAACCAGCTTGCTTTCCAGCGTCACCAGCGCCTGTTCAACGCTCGCTTCGGGTGAACGGTAGCGGTGCACAATCTCGCTAATCACCGCCAGCAGCGGCACTTCCCACATGATCACTTCACGCCACGGGCCGGCGAGGCGAATGTGCAGCCTGCCATTATTGTTGGTGACGGTAACCTGTTCAGGGTTGTAGCGGAAATCGCGCAGCCAGTTGAGATAGTCGGCTTTGAAGAAGGGGAGACCAGAGAGCCACTGGTATTCGTCGTCCTGAAGAGTCAGATGCTGCATGGCATCGACCTGTTCACGGATGGTATCAGCGTAAATACCGAGCAGGTCATCACCGCGGCAGCGGAATTCAGCCGCTACCTCTACATCATAGTAATGGTGAAAAACGGCTTGCTGCATATGCAGTTTATACGCATCGGTATCCAGCAGTGTATGCAGAACAGGGGAAGCGAATTGAGTCATAGGTGCGCAGTAGCATCCTCTCACGGGAGCGTTTAGTACAATAAACAACTATTGAAACCGCTGGAGTATACCTTGTTTAGCGATTTATTGAACCCCGATCACAACATAAGCTGCCGTTATGGTCGAGGGCATTTCGTGCCCCGTGTTATACAAATGTAGCAAAAATGGTTTTTCCGCCTGAAAAGATGAACATTCTGCGTAGCGCGTTTTACACAACAGGAATAGACTGGATTCGTTATTCGACAAACGATGCATAAGGTTTTCTATGACACAACAGCCACAAGCCAAATACCGCCACGACTACCGTGCGCCGGAATACCTGATTAGCGATATCGATCTGACTTTTGACCTGGATGCCACCAAAACCGTTGTCACGGCCGTAAGCCAGGTCACACGCCAAAGTGCGACGGCTGTTCCGCTGCGTCTCGATGGCGAAGACCTGACGCTGGTCTCAGTCCACGTGAACGACGAAACCTGGTCTGACTATAAAGAAGAAGAGAACCAGCTGGTCATCAACAATCTGCCAGAGCGTTTCTCCCTGCGCATCGTGACGGAAATCAGCCCGGCGTCCAATACGGCGCTGGAAGGCCTGTATCAGTCAGGCGTGGCGCTTTGCACCCAGTGCGAAGCCGAAGGTTTCCGCCATATTACCTGGTATCTGGACCGCCCGGACGTTCTGGCGCGTTTCACCACCAAAATCATTGCCGATAAAAAGCGTTATCCGTATCTGCTCTCCAACGGTAACCGTGTGGGGCAGGGCGAGCTGGAAAATGGCCGTCACTGGACACAGTGGCAGGATCCGTTCCCGAAACCATGCTACCTGTTTGCCCTGGTCGCGGGTGATTTCGACGTGCTGCGCGATACCTTCAAAACCCGTTCCGGCCGGGACGTCGCGCTGGAGCTGTTTGTCGATCGTGGCAACCTCGACCGCGCGCCGTGGGCGATGACGTCCCTGATTAACTCTATGAAATGGGACGAAGAGCGTTTCGGCCTGGAGTACGATCTCGACATCTATATGATCGTCGCCGTCGACTTCTTTAATATGGGCGCGATGGAGAACAAAGGCCTGAACGTCTTTAACTCCAAATATGTGCTGGCCCGTACCGACACCGCCACCGATAAAGATTACCTCGATATCGAACGCGTGATTGGTCACGAGTATTTCCACAACTGGACCGGGAACCGCGTCACCTGCCGCGACTGGTTCCAGCTGAGCCTGAAAGAGGGCCTGACCGTGTTCCGCGATCAGGAGTTTAGCTCCGATCTGGGATCACGCGCCGTCAACCGCATCAGCAATGTGCGCACCATGCGCGGCCTGCAGTTTGCCGAAGACGCCAGCCCAATGGCGCACCCGATTCGTCCTGACAAAGTGATAGAGATGAACAACTTCTACACCCTGACGGTGTACGAGAAAGGTTCTGAAATCATTCGTATGATCCACACCCTGCTCGGCGAAGATAACTTCCAGAAAGGGATGCAGCTCTATTTCGAACGCCACGACGGCAGCGCAGCGACGTGTGACGATTTCGTCCAGGCGATGGAAGATGCGTCCAACGTTGACCTGTCGCATTTCCGCCGCTGGTACAGCCAGGCCGGTACGCCGATCGTCAGCGTTAAAGATGACTACAATCCGGAAACCGAGCAGTACACCCTGACCATCAGCCAGCGCACGCCGCCGACAGCTGAGCAGGAAGAGAAGCACCCGCTGCACATTCCGTTCAGCATTGAGCTGTACGATAACGAAGGCAACGTGATACCGCTGCAGAAGGGCGGTCATCCGGTACATCACGTGCTGAACGTGACCCAGGCAGAACAGACCTTTATCTTTGATAACGTCTACTTCCAGCCGGTTCCGGCGCTGCTGTGCGAATTCTCCGCACCGGTGAAACTGGAATATAAGTGGAGCGATCAACAGCTCACCTTCCTGATGCGTCATGCGCGCAACGATTTCTCCCGCTGGGATGCGGCGCAGAGTCTGCTGGCGACCTACATCAAACTGAACGTGAACCGTCACCAACAGGGTCAGCCGCTGTCGCTCCCGGTTCACGTTGCCGATGCGTTCCGCGCCATTCTGCTGGATGAGAAAATCGATCCGGCGCTGGCCGCAGAGATCCTGACGCTGCCGTCCGCGAGCGAAATCGCCGAGCTGTTCGAGATTATCGATCCCATCGCCGTTACCGCCGTGCGTGAAGCCCTGACCCGCACGCTGGCGACCGAACTGGCCGATGAATTCCTGGCCATTTATAACGCCAACAAGCTCGACGAATACCGTGTGGAACACGCGGATATCGGCAAGCGTTCCCTGCGTAACACCTGTCTGCGCTATCTGGCATTTGGTGAAACGGAACTGGCGAACACGCTTGTCAGTAAGCAGTATCACGAAGCCGATAACATGACCGACGCCTTAGCGGCCCTGGCGGCAAGCGTGGCGGCAGAGCTGCCGTGCCGTGATGCGCTGATGCAAGAGTACGATGATAAGTGGCATCAGGACGGCCTGGTGATGGATAAGTGGTTTATCCTGCAAGCCACCAGCCCGGCAGCGGATGTGCTAAGCAAGGTACGCAATCTGCTCAAACACCGCTCTTTCACCATGAGCAACCCGAACCGCGTGCGTTCCCTGATTGGCGCGTTTGCCAGCAGCAACCCGGCGGCCTTCCATGCGGAAGACGGCAGCGGTTATCAGTTTATGGTGGAAATGCTGACTGAGCTTAACAGCCGTAACCCGCAGGTGGCATCGCGTCTGATTGAGCCGCTGATCCGCCTAAAACGTTACGACGCAGCGCGTCAGGCGAAAATGCGTGTTGCCCTTGAGCAGTTAAAAGGGCTGGAAAATCTGTCGGGCGATCTGTTCGAGAAGATTACGAAGGCGCTGGCCTGACGTTAATGCCAGGTAGCACTGTTAAGTAAAAACAAAACGGCAACGCAAGTTGCCGTTTTTTATGGGTTTAACCGTTTTCTGCGGGAGAGGCTTTCAGGCACTGCCTTCTTTATCCATGACGCCGGGCCTTCTCTTCTGTTGCCCCACGCTTCATCACTCTCTCCAGCACTTCTGCTTCCAGCTCTGCCAGTCTTACAGAACCGAGCCGCCGTGGACGAGGAATATCCACTGCCAAATCCAGGCCGATTTTGCCTTCTTCAATTAACAGCACCCGATCCGCCATCGCCACGGCCTCGCTCACATCATGCGTTACCAGCAGCACGGTAAAACCGTGCTCCTGCCACAGGGAGGCGATCAGATCCTGCATTTCGATGCGCGTCAGGGCATCAAGCGCCCCGAGCGGTTCGTCCAGCAGCAGCAGGCCTGGCCGGTGGATCAACGCGCGCGCCAGTGCCACACGCTGTTTTTGGCCGCCGGAGAGGGCAGCAGGCCACTCGTCCGCACGGTTTTCGAGGCCGACGGCGCGCAGCGCCTGACGTGCGTTATCCCGCCAGTTGCCTTTCAGCCCCAGCCCCACGTTGTCGATAACCGTTTTCCACGGCAGCAGGCGCGCATCCTGAAACATCATACGGGTATCGTCCTGAATATCCGCCAACGGCGTATTGCCCGCCAGCAATTCCCCGCCGTTCGGTGCCTCAAGCCCGGCGAGCAGGCGCAGCAGGGTGCTTTTGCCCCCGCCGCTGCGCCCGACAACCGCAACAAATTGTCCGGCAGGGACATGCAGATCCAGCGCGTTCAGGATAGTGTTATCCCCGTAGCGTTTGGTGACGCCGTTAAGCAGCAGCGGTGTCCCCTGAGTTAAACGAGCCGTATTCATGCGTTTGCCTCCTTCGTGGAATAGGCCGGGTTCCAGCGCAGCCAGCTTCGCTCAAGCCACTGGGCGCTGACGTCGGCGAGTTTGCCGAGCAGGGCGTAAAGAATGATGGCCACCACCACCACGTCGGTTTGCAAAAATTCGCGGGCGTTCATCGCCAGATAGCCGATCCCGGAGTTGGCCGAGATGGTCTCCGCCACAATCAGCGTCAGCCACATCAGACCGAGGGCGAAACGCACGCCGACCATAATCGACGGCAGCGCGCCCGGCAGGATCACGTGGACAAACAGCGCAAAGCCGGACAATCCGTAACTGCGCGCCATCTCCACCAGCCCACGGTCGATATTACGAATGCCGTGCCAGGTGTTGATGTAAATCGGGAACAGCGTGCCGAGGGCCACCAGGAAAATCTTGGCGCTCTCGTCGATGCCAAACCACAGAATTACCAGCGGGATTAACGCTAAATGCGGGACGTTACGCAGCATCTGAATTGACGTATCCAGCAAACGCTCGCCCCAGCGGGAGAGGCCGCTGATAAGCCCCAGCGTCAGGCCAATCGAGCCGCCGATTGAAAAACCAATCAGCGCGCGCCAAGAGCTGATCGCCAGATGCTGCCACAGCTCACCGCTCGAACTGAGCGACCAGAACGCCTCCACCACGCCCTCCGGAGAGGGCAGAATACGGCTCGACAACCATCCCACGGACGAGGCGATTTGCCAGACAATCACAATGCCGACGGGCAGAAACCAGGGGGCCAGACGCAGCAGCCATTTTTGGGATGGATTTGCCATACGTACCTCGTTAGCTCTGCGCGACTTTTCGCGGGATAAACTCATTCGCTACGGCTTCGCCCTGGAGCTGGAGCGCGCGCGGCTGCGGAATTTCCGGGATGGCCACATCCAGATGCGGGAACAGCAGCTCGCCGACGTTGTATGCTTCTTCCAGATGCGGATAGCCAGACAAGATAAAGCTGTCGATACCCAAATCGGCATACTCATTGATCCGCGCCGCGACCGTAGGGCCATCACCCACCAGTGCCGTGCCCGCGCCGCCGCGAACCAGGCCTACACCCGCCCACAGATTCGGGCTGATTTCGAGATTGTCCTTGTTGCCTTTATGCAGGGAGGCCATTCGGTGCTGTCCCACGGAATCAGTCTTCGCAAAGGCTGCCTGCGCTTTGGCAATGGTGTCATCGTCCAGATGTGAAATCAGCCGGTCGGCGGCCTGCCAGGCTTCGGCGTTCGTTTCTCTCACGATGACGTGCAGGCGAATGCCGAAGCGCACTTTGCGCCCATGCGCGGCGGCTTTGGCGCGCACCTGCTCAATTTTCTCTTTCACCAGCTCAGGCGGCTCGCCCCAGGTCAGATAGAGATCAACCTGTTCAGCGGCCAGATCCTGCGCGACATCTGACGATCCGCCAAAGTAGAGTGGGGGACGCGGCTGTTGCACCGGCGCAAACAGCAGTTTCGCATCGCGAACGTGGATATGTTTGCCCTCGTAGGTGACGGTTTCGCCCTCCAGCAGACGGCGCCAGACGCGGGTAAATTCCGCAGAGGCCTCGTAACGTTCCGTGTGATCGAGGAACACGCCGTCGGCGGCCAGCTCTTGCGGATCGCTGCCGGTCACCAGGTTAAACAGGGCGCGGCCATTGGAAAGGCGATCCAGCGTCGCGGCCTGACGGGCGGCAACGGTTGGGGAGACCACGCTCGGGCGCAGAGCCACCAGGAATTTCAGGCGCTGCGTGACCGGTATCATCGAAGCGGCCACCAGCCATGCATCCTCGCAGGAGCGCCCTGTCGGGATCAGCACGCCGGTAAAACCGATTCTGTCGGCGGCCTGCGCGATTTGCTGCAGATAGCCGTAATCCACCGGGCGAGCGCCCTCTTCGGTGCCAAGATAATGCCCATCACCGTGGGTCGGTAAAAACCAGAACAGATTCAGACTCATGATTTCGATCCTTCTTTGTCAGAGGGTTGCCAGATACGGTCGCGAATATCGATTTTTTTCGGCACGAGACGGTTCTCGTAGAACAGATCTGCGGTTTGCTGCTGCAGGACAGCGGTTTTCGCGTCGACGGGCTTAATCACCGTCGTCGGGCGATGATCCAGATAGCTGGCGATCACCGGCTCCGGCAGGCCCATGGTTTTGGCGAGCAGGGCGATGCTTTCCTGACGCTGACTCTGAGTCAGCGCATCCGCCTCGCTAAAGGTCTGCAGTACACCCTGAACAAAGTCGCCGTTCTTTTCCGCATACGGACGTGCGGCAAGATAGAACGAACCGGTCTGCTTCAGCGTTTCGCCATCTTTCAGCACCCGAACGCCGCCCTGTAATAAGGCGGCAGAGTAGTACGGGTCCCAGATCGCCCAGGCATCAACATTATTTTGCTGGAACGCCGCGCGGGCGTCTGCCGGGGTTAAGTAGACAGGCTGAATATCCTTGAACGTCAGACCCGCCTGTTGAAGGGCGCGCAAGAGCAGGTTGTGGGAGCTGGAACCTTTCTGGAAGGCGACTTTGTGGCCTTTCAGATCGGCGACGGTTTTGATCGGGCTGTTTTCAGGCACCAGAATTACTTCCGCTTTCGGCTTTGGCGGCTCGACGCCGACATAAACCAGATCCGCTCCGGCAGCTTGCGCAAAAATAGGAGGGATGTCGCCGGTACTGCCCAAATCAATACTGCCGACGTTCAGCGCCTCAAGCATCTGCGGCCCGGCCGGGAACTCGATCCATGAGAATTTGGTGTCCGGATAGCGCTTCTCCAGCAGCTGATGGCTTTTCGCCAGCACCATGCTGACGCTGCCTTTCTGATATCCGATACGCAGGCTTTCAGGTGCCGGTTCCGCCGCCTGCGCAAACGCAGAGACAGCGAACAGGGCGGTCAGAAGATATTTAAACATGGGCGACTCCTTTCAGACGGCCAAAGGCGGGGGCTTGCACATCGCGGCGATGCAACGCCTGCCAGAAAGTTTCCAGCGCGCTATCAAGGCGCAGGTGCAGGTTCGGGGTGAACTGCGGTTTATGCTGGTAATCGATCACCTGAGAGTCATCGGCAAACACCCCGTGCAGGATCTCCTGGGCTTTGAGCGCATTCAGGACTGGCTTGAGGGCGTAATCCACCGCCAGCATGTGCGCAACGGTGCCGCCGGTCGCCAGCGGCAGAACCACTTTTCCCTCCAGCGCACGTTCAGGCAGAAGATCGAGCAGGGTTTTCAGCGCGCCTGAGAAAGAGGCTTTATAGATCGGTGTCGCCACGATCAGCCCGTCGGCTCCTTTGAGCTGTTCGATCAGCGCCTGTAATGCCGGGCTGTCAAAGCGGGCATAGAGAAGGTCTTCCGGCTCAAAGTTTTGCAAGTTCCAGTGGCACACCTCGACGTTCAGCGAGTTGAGCTGTTCGCGGGCGTATTCCAGCAGGGCGCTGGAGCGAGAAGGAAAACGCGGACTTCCGGCCAACGTGATGACGCGCATGTTTGCTCCTTATAACTATTTGTTTGCTTTTATCTAACATTCATAACAATTTTCACGAGTGTGACATTGCATGGTTATTCCACTAAATGATTTATCTGAAATTAAAATGCCGAAAATTGCATAAGAAAGAGGCAGAAAGGAAAACGATTGCGCTTTACGATGATTTTTTGCCACAGGTCAATTCCCTTTCCTGGCGCGATCGCTGATAATCCGTGTCCGGTTTGCATACCGGAATCCAGGAGAGTTCATGTACTACCCCTTCGTTCGTAAAGCCCTATTTCAGCTCGATCCAGAGCGCGCTCATGAATTGACATTCCAGCAGTTACGCCGCATTACAGGAACGCCTCTTGAGGCGCTGGTGCGCCAGAAAGTGCAGGAAAAACCTGTCCAGTGCATGGGCCTGACGTTTAAGAACCCACTGGGTCTGGCAGCAGGTCTCGACAAAAATGGTGAGTGCATTGACGCTCTTGGCGCGATGGGGTTTGGCTCCATCGAAGTGGGCACCGTGACGCCGCGCGCGCAGGACGGGAACGACAAGCCGCGCCTGTTCCGCCTGGTTGAAGCAGAAGGTTTGATCAACCGGATGGGCTTCAATAACCACGGTGTTGATCATCTGGTAGAGAACGTTAAAAAAGCCCATTTTGACGGTGTGCTGGGAATTAATATCGGGAAAAATAAAGATACGCCGGTTGAGCAGGGTAAAGATGACTATCTGATTTGTATGGAAAAAGTCTATGCCTATGCCGGTTATATCGCGATAAATATCTCTTCGCCAAATACCCCTGGTTTGCGTACGCTGCAATATGGTGAAGCGCTGGACGATCTGTTAAGTGCGATTAAAAATAAACAGAATGAACTTCAGGCGACCCATCATAAATATGTTCCGATCGCCGTTAAGATCGCCCCGGATCTTTCTGTCGAAGAATTGATCCAGGTTGCCGACAGTTTGGTTCGCCATAATATTGATGGTGTTATTGCCACCAATACTACGCTCGATCGCGCCCTCGTGCAGGGAATGAAAAACTGCGACGAAATGGGTGGCTTAAGTGGTCGTCCGGTACAATTAAAAAGCACCGAAATTATTCGTGCCTTGTCGGCGGAATTAAAAGGTCGCTTACCGATCATCGGCGTGGGCGGGATCGACTCTGTCATCGCGGCTCGCGAGAAGATGGCGGCAGGTGCCTCACTGGTGCAAATCTATTCCGGCTTTATTTTTAAAGGCCCACAATTGATTAAAGAAATCGTTAATCATATCTAATCTTTTCTCCATATCAGACAACCAGGGCTTTATTTCCAGCCCTGGTTGTTTTATATTCCGTCTTTGTTGCTTATTTAGACATTATGGTCTTTTATTATTGATGTTATAAACGAAGCGATAATTTGGACATTTTAAGAACAGGACGTTGTGGGGAAGGAGAGGAAAATGCGAATAAAACCTGACGATAACTGGCGCTGGTATTTTTGCGAAGAGCACGATCGAATGATGCTCGATTTAGCCAATGGTATGTTATTTCGCTCTCGTTTTGCTCGCCGAATGCTGACCCCGGATGCGTTTGCACCCTCAGGCTTTTGTGTTGACGATGCAGCCCTGTTTTTCTCTTTTGAAGAGAAATGCCGCGATCTTATTCTCTCTAAAGAGCAGCGTGCCGAGCTGGTGCTGAATGCGCTGGTGGCGATTCGCTTCCTGAAACCGCAGATGCCAAAAAGCTGGCACTTTCTCGCTCACGGGCAAGCATGGTCCCCGGTCACCGGCGATGCGGCCTGCGTCAATCTCAGCGATACTTCGGAAGAGGTGAGTTTGCTCGTGGTTGAGCCGGGCGAAAACGCCGCGCTCTGTTTGCTGGCGCAACCCGGCGTGGTGATTGCCGGGCGCACAATGCAGCTGGGTGATGCGATTAAAGTGATGAACGACCGGCTTAAACCGCAGCTGCGTATGGATTCCTTTAGCCTCGAACAGGCGGTTTAGCGCTCTAGCTGCAACGACGTTTTCGGAATGCAGCTACAGCACAGAATCGTACCATCTTCGCTTACGGCTGATTTCTTCAGCGCCGTCACTTCGCCATCGACCAGAGTGATGCGACAGCTTCCACAGATCCCCGCACGACACGAATAGGGCACGCGGATCCCCGCTTGTTCCAGCTGTTCAAGCAGTAGCTGCTGATTATTCCCCGGTAAGGTTTGCCCCTCCCACTGAAGCGTCACCTTTGTGACAGGCAGCGTTTCAGCTTCAAGCACTTCTTCTTCTGGCCCTGGGCCGTAAACTCGGGCAGGACCCGTTGCGAGGATCTCAATCTCGTCGCCGACGCGAATCACACCGCTGGTGCGTGGGATCAGGTTCTGACCAAAATCGACATCGCCGTTATCCTGTGCAGTGCGGAAAGACTGCAAGGTTTTCAGCGGCTCGCCGGAAGGGTGTTTTTGCCCTTTTTCCGGGCTGATGGTGGTGAAAATACAGCGGCTGCACGGTTTCACCACATCAAAAATCACGCTGCCGATACGGATCACTTTCCAGGTATCTTCTTCCCAGGCCTGTGCGCCCGTCACGACCAGATTCGGGCGGAACTGCTCCATCTGGACGCTGGCGGAACAGCGGTTTTGCAGATCGCGCAGGGAGGCGTCATTCGTCAGCAGATAGGGAAAACCGTCGGCAAAGGAGAGGGGAACGGCTTCGAAACGCTTCACGCGGCGAGTAAGCTCCGGGCCGACCCAGCGCAGCTGCACCGCGCGGGAGAAGAAACCGCTCAGCCAGGTGTTAATCTCTTCCGGGGCGATGCGGGCGGTGAAATGGTTACCCCACACTTCTGTCGGGGCATCAACGGGGGCAAAATCAGTAAAGCGTGCAATCACGCTTGAGCCATCCGGCGCCGTCAAATGCAGGCCGTCGTGCAGCGGAGCCGGGATAAAACGCACCATCTGCGGGAACTGGCGGGCGGTGATGAAGGTGCCGTCCGGTTCGGTAATCATAAATATGCGATCGAAGGCAAAGCCGCTGACGTCAGCAAGCGCGTGGGTCAGGCCAATACCACGCATGGATTTGACCGGATGAATAAAAAGCCTGGATAACGTCGCCACTGTTCACGCCCTCGAACGATTTGAAAATAAGCCTTCAACTTTATGACATAGAGCGCATATTAGCTATAATGCGCAGCAATTTTCTACGAGTAATAAGTGACGATATGAATTCTCTGTTTGCCAGTACGGCCCGTGGGCTGGAAGAGCTGTTAAAAACTGAACTGGAAAGCCTTGGCGCGCTTGAGTGTCAGGTGGTTCAGGGTGGTGTCCACTTTGAGGGCGACACACGGCTTATTTACCAGAGCCTGATGTGGAGTCGCCTGGCGTCGCGCATCATGTTGCCGCTGGGTGCCTGCAAGGTCTATAGCGACCTTGATCTGTATCTCGGCGTGCAAGCGATCGACTGGACAGAGATTTTCGCCCCGGGTGCGACCTTTGCCGTGCATTTCAGCGGGCTGAACGACGAAATCCGTAACAGCCAGTACGGTGCGCTGAAGGTGAAAGACGCCATCGTCGACAGCTTCACGCGTAAAAATCTTGAGCGCCCGAACGTCGATCGTGAAAATCCCGATCTGCGCATCAACGTGTGGCTCAATAAAGAGACCGCCAATATTTCTCTGGATCTCTGCGGCGAAGGCCTGCACCAGCGCGGTTACCGCGATCGCGCTGGTATTGCGCCGATCAAAGAAAACCTGGCTGCGGCCATTGTGATGCGCTCTGGCTGGCTGCCGGGCACGCCGATGATCGACCCAATGTGCGGTTCCGGCACCTTGCTGATTGAAGCGGCCATGCTGGCCACCGACCGCGCACCAGGGTTACATCGCGGGCAGTGGGGCTTTAGCGGCTGGGCACAGCATGACGACGCCATCTGGAAAGAGGTCAAAGCCGAAGCACAGGTTCGTGCGCGTAAAGGCCTGGCTGATTACACCTCCCGTTTCTACGGCTCGGACAGCGACGCTCGCGTAATTGAACGCGCGCGCAGCAACGCCCGCCGCGCCGGTATCGGCGAACTGATCGACTTCGAGGTGAAAGACGTCTCCCAGTTAACCAACCCGCTGCCGAAAGGCCCTTACGGTACGGTGATCAGTAACCCGCCGTACGGCGAACGTCTCGATAGCGAACCGGCGCTGATTGCGCTGCACAGCCTGCTGGGTCGCACCATGAAAGATTATTTCGGCGGCTGGAATCTGTCGTTGTTTAGCGGTTCTCCAGAGCTGCTGAGCTGCCTTCAGCTCCGCGCCGAGCGTCAGTTCAAAGCCAAAAACGGCCCGCTGGACTGCGTACAGAAAAACTACCATCTGACCGCGAAAGATGGCGACAGCAAGCCATCGACGGTGGCAGAAGACTACGCTAACCGTCTGCGTAAGAATCTGAAGAAATTCGAAAAATGGGCGAAACAGGAAGGCATTGAATGCTATCGCATTTACGATGCCGATCTGCCGGAATATAACGTTGCGGTTGACCGCTATGCGGACTGGGTCGTGGTGCAGGAATACGCTGCGCCGAAAACCATTGATGCCCAAAAAGCGCGCCAGCGTTTGCTGGACATCATCGCGGCGACAATTGGCGTGATGGGCATTGCGCCGAACAAACTGATCTTGAAGACCCGTGAGCGTCAGAAAGGGACCAATCAGTATCAGAAAATGGGTGATAAGGGCGACTTTATCGAAGTGGGCGAATACAATGCGCGCCTGTGGGTGAACCTGACAGACTATCTCGACACTGGTCTGTTCCTCGATCACCGTATTGCGCGTCGTATGCTGGGCCAGATGAGCAAAGGGAAAGACTTCCTGAACCTGTTCGCTTATACCGGCAGTGCCAGCGTTCATGCGGGCCTGGGCGGTGCGCGTAGCACCACCACGGTGGATATGTCGCGTACCTATCTGGAGTGGGCGGAGCGCAACCTGCGTCTTAACGGCCTGACCGGTCGTCAGCATCGTCTGCTGCAGGCCGATGTACTGGGCTGGCTGCGCGATACGGATGAACAGTTCGATCTGATCTTCATCGATCCGCCGACCTTCTCCAACTCCAAGCGTATGGAAGACACCTTCGACGTTCAGCGCGATCACCTGCGTCTGATGACCGACCTGAAACGTCTGCTGCGTAAAGGCGGCACCATTATGTTCTCGAACAACAAACGCGGCTTCCGCATGGACAATGACGGGCTGGAAAAACTGGGGCTGAAAGCACAAGAAATCAGTCAAAAAACGCTGTCTCAGGACTTCGCCCGTAACCGTCAAATTCACAACTGCTGGTTAATTACCGCAGTCTGAAAGGAAATTTAAATGTCATTAATTAGCATGCACGGCGCATGGCTGTCCTTCAGCGATGCGCCACTTCTCGACGATACAGAATTGCACATCGAAGACAACGAACGCGTCTGTCTGGTGGGCCGTAACGGCGCGGGTAAATCCACGCTGATGAAGATCCTCAACCGTGAGCAAGGTCTGGACGATGGGCGTATCGTTTATGAGCAGGATCTGATCGTTTCTCGTCTGCAACAGGATCCGCCGCGCAACGTCGCAGGCAGCGTCTATGATTTTGTCGCCGAAGGGATCTCCGAGCAGGCCGAATACCTGAAGGGGTATCACGATATTTCGCATCTGGTGATGACCGATCCGAGCGAAAAAAACCTCAACGAGATGGCGCGCCTGCAGGATTTGCTGGATCACCACGGCCTGTGGCAGCTGGAAGACCGCATCAATGAAGTGCTGGAGCAGCTTGGCCTTGAAGCCGATATGGCGCTGGCGTCTCTGTCTGGTGGCTGGCTGCGTAAAGCGGCGCTGGGCCGCGCGCTGGTCTGCGGGCCAAAAGTGCTGCTGCTCGATGAACCGACGAACCACCTGGATATCGAAACCATCGACTGGCTGGAAGGGTTCCTGAAAACCTTCAATGGCACCATTATCTTTATCTCGCACGACCGTTCGTTTATCCGCAATATGGCCACCCGTATTGTCGATCTCGATCGCGGCAAGCTGGTCACGTATCCGGGCGATTACGACACTTATCTGCTGGAAAAAGAAGAGAACCTGCGCGTTGAAGAGCTGCAAAACGCTGAGTTTGACCGCAAACTGGCGCAGGAAGAGGTGTGGATCCGTCAGGGCATCAAAGCACGTCGTACGCGTAACGAAGGCCGCGTGCGTGCGCTGAAAGCGATGCGTAACGAACGCAGCCAGCGCCGTGAAGTGATGGGCAGCGCGAAGATGCAGGTCGAAGAGGCCTCTCGTTCCGGCAAAATTGTCTTCGAAATGGAAAACGTGAACTACCAGGTCGACGGCAAAGTGCTGGTGACCGATTTCTCCGCGCAGGTTCAGCGCGGCGATAAAATTGCGCTGATCGGCCCGAACGGCTGCGGTAAATCCACGCTACTGAAACTGATGCTGGGCCAGTTACAGGCTGACAGCGGCCGTGTTCACTGCGGGACCAAACTGGAAGTGGCCTATTTCGATCAGCACCGTACTGAGCTTGATCCTGAAAGAACGGTGATGGATAACCTGGCAGAGGGCAAGCAAGAGGTGATGGTTAACGGGAAACCGCGCCATGTGCTGGGCTATCTGCAGGACTTCCTGTTCCATCCAAAACGCGCCATGACGCCTGTTCGCGCGCTCTCCGGTGGGGAACGTAACCGACTTCTGCTGGCGCGTTTGTTCCTGAAACCCAGCAACCTGTTGATTCTCGATGAACCGACGAACGATCTGGATGTCGAAACCCTGGAACTGCTCGAAGAGCTGATCGACGGCTATCAAGGCACCGTGATGCTGGTGAGCCACGACCGTCAGTTTGTGGACAACACCGTCACCGAATGCTGGATTTTTGAAGGCGAAGGTCGTATTGGTCAGTATGTGGGCGGTTATCAAGACGCGCGTGGGCAACAGGCGCAATCCTTAGCGCATAAACAGTCCAAATCTAAAACGGGATCGCAACCGTCTGTCGCAAAAGCAGAAACTGTAAAAAAGCCGACGGTCAAAATGAGCTATAACCTGCAGCGCGAACTGGAAGGGTTGCCGCAGCGTCTTGAAGAGCTGGAAACGCAACTGGAAGCATTACAGGCTCAAGTTGCTGATGCATCCTTCTTTAGCCAGCCACACGACTATACTCAGAAAATATTGGCAGAGCTTTCCCAGGCCGAAAAGGCGCTGGAAGAGGCATTTGAGCGCTGGGAGTACCTTGAGGCACTCAAAAACGGCGCATAAACAGGGATACCCGATGTGTGATCAGCACCATGCCGACCGGCATATTTTATGCTCGCAATGCGATATGCTCGTGGCGCTGCCTGAGATGGGTCACGGACATAAGGCGGCATGCCCCCGTTGTGGGGCAACGCTGACGACAGAGTGGGACGCGCCAAGGCAGCGTCCCACTGCTTATGCGCTTGCGGCGCTGTTTATGCTGCTGCTCTCGAATCTTTTTCCGTTCATCTATATGAAAGTCGGCGGGATGACCAGCGAAGTCAATTTGCTGGAGATCCCAGGCGTCATGTTCTCGGAAGATTACGCCAGCCTTGGCACCTTCTTTCTTCTCTTTGTGCAAATCGTTCCGGCGTTTTGCCTGGTCGTGATTTTACTGCTGGTAAACCGCGTCCGGATGCCCATTAAAGTCAAAATTCTGCTTGCACGAATTCTTTTCCAGCTGAAAAGCTGGGGAATGGCGGAGATTTTCCTCGCGGGGATTCTGGTCAGTTTTGTGAAGCTGATGGCCTATGGCGACGTCGGCATCGGCAGCAGTTTTGTTCCCTGGTGTCTGTACTGCATGCTACAGCTGCGCGCTTTCCAGTGCGTCGACCGTCGCTGGGCCTGGGATGATATTGCGCCTGCGCCAACGCTAAACCAGACGGTTAAAGTGGGCGTGCCCGGGATTCGCCAGGGATTACGCTCCTGTACGTGCTGCACCGCCATTCTGCCTGCTGATGTGGAAGAGTGCCCGCGTTGTGGCACCAAGGGGCATGTGCGGCGCAAAAACAGTCTGCAATGGACGATGGCCTTACTGGTCACCTCCATCATGCTTTATCTGCCGGCCAACATTTTACCCATTATGATCACGGATCTGCTGGGAGATAAAATGCCTTCGACGATCCTAGCCGGGGTCGTGTTGCTGTGGGGCGAGGGATCTTATCCGGTGGCGATGGTGATTTTCATTGCCAGTATTATGGTTCCCACCTTAAAGATGATCGCGATTGCCTGGCTGTGCTGGGATGCCAAAGGCCATGGAAAGCGCGACAGCGAACGCATGCATCTGATTTATGAAGTCGTCGAATTTGTTGGCCGCTGGTCAATGATCGACGTGTTTGTGATTGCCGTTCTCTCCGCGCTGGTGCGCATGGGTGGACTGATGAGTATTTATCCCGCTATGGGCGCGCTGATGTTTGCGTTGGTCGTTGTCATGACGATGTTTGCGGCCCTGACTTTCGACCCGCGTTTATCCTGGGATCGTGAGCCAGAGTCAAGCCATGAGGAAGAGTGAAAGCATGGAAAATAAGAGTGGAGAGGCGAAAGTGCAGAAGGTCAAGAACTGGTCGCCGGTGTGGATCTTCCCCATCGTCACAGCGCTGATCGGAGCCTGGATCCTGTTTTATCATTACAGCCATCAAGGGCCGGAAGTGACGCTGATCACGACCAACGCCGAAGGCATTGAAGGGGGCAAAACCACCATCAAGAGCCGCAGCGTTGACGTGGGTGTCGTTGAGAGTGCGACGCTGACTGACGATCTCACACACGTTGAAATCAAAGCGCGCCTTCATTCCGGCATGGAGAAGCTGCTGCATGGCGATTCCGTCTTCTGGGTGGTCAAACCGCAGGTCGGACGCGAAGGGATCAGCGGCCTGGGGACGTTGCTTTCCGGGGCTTACATTGAGCTTCAGCCCGGTGCAAAAGGCAGCCAGCCTGGACATTATCAACTGCTGGATGCACCGCCGCTAGCGCCACCTGACGCGAAAGGTATCCGGGTGACCCTCGACAGCAAGAAAGCGGGGCAGCTCAGCCCTGGCGATCCGGTGCTGTTCCGTGGTTACCGCGTGGGTTCCGTGGAAACCAGTACCTTCGATGCGCAAAAACGCACTATCAGCTATCAGCTGTTTATCAATGCGCCAAACGACCGTCTGGTGACCAGCAACGTACGCTTCTGGAAAGACAGCGGTATCGCGGTGGATCTGACGTCGGCGGGGATGCGCGTAGAGATGGGCTCTCTGACCACGCTGTTTGGCGGCGGGGTGAGTTTTGACGTGCCTGAGGGGATGGATCTGGGGCAGCCGGTCGCGCCGAAAACCGCGTTCAGACTGTTTGACGATCAGAAAAGCATTCAGGATGCGCTTTATACCGATCATGTCGACTATCTGATGTTCTTCAAGGATTCTGTTCGCGGCCTGCAGCCAGGTGCGCCGGTGGAATTCCGCGGTATCCGCCTGGGTACAGTAGGTCAGGTGCCGTACTTTGTGCCGGGTCTGAATCAGGTCCTGGATGACGACTATCGTATCCCGGTGTTGATCCGCATTGAACCAGAACGCTTACTGGCCCAGATTGGTCAAAACCAGGATATCGGCACGCATATTAATCAGCTGTTGAGTCGCGGGTTACGTGGCTCGCTGAAAACCGGCAACCTGGTGACGGGCGCCCTGTATGTGGATATGGACTTCTATCCGAAAGCGCCAGCGATTACCGGTGCGCGTGAATTCGGTGGTTACACCATTATCCCAACCGTCAGCAGCGGTCTGGCGCAGATCCAGCAGCGCCTGATGGAGACTCTGGATAAGATTAACAACCTGCCGTTGAATCCAATGCTTGAGCAAGCGACCAACAGCCTGACGGAAAGCCAGGCCACGATGCGTCGTCTGCAAACCACACTGGATAACATCAACAAAATTACGGCTAACCAGTCGATGCAGCAGCTTCCGCAGGATATGCAGAAAACGCTGCGTGAGCTCAACCGTAGTATGCAAGGCTTCCAGCCTGGTTCGGCGGCGTATAACAAGATGGTAGCGGATATGCAGCGCCTGGATCAGGTCCTGCGCGAACTGCAGCCGGTTCTGAAAACGCTGAATGAGAAGAGCAACGCGCTGGTATTTGAAGCGAAGGACAAAAAAGATCCTGAGCCGAAGAGGGCAAAATAATGAAAAAATGGCTATTAATTGTCGGAGCACTGGTTTTAACAGCCTGTAGTTCAGGAACCGATACCAAGAGTTATTACCAGTTGCCGATGGGGGCTCAGACGGGCGGGCAAAGCAGCGCCAGCCAGGGGCATCGCCTGCTGTGGGTTGAGCAAGTCACGATCCCCGATTCCCTCGCCGGCAACGGCGTGGTGTATCAGACCAGCGACGTGCAGTATGTGATTGCGAATAACAATCTGTGGGCCAGCCCGTTGGATCAACAACTGCGCAATACGCTGGTGGCGAACCTGAGCAGCCAGCTTCCGGGATGGGTTGTTGCCTCACAGCCTTTGGGCAGCGACCAGGATACCCTCAACGTCAATGTGACGGGTTTCCATGGACGCTACGATGGCAGGGTGGTGATCAGCGGTGAGTGGCTGCTGAACCATCAGGGGCAGCTGATCAAGCGCCCGTTCCATCTTGAGCTGAAACAGCAGGAGGATGGTTACGACGCTATGGTGAAAGCCCTGGCCCAGGGCTGGGCACAGGAATCTGCCAGCATCGCCCAGGAGATTTCTCGCCTGCCATAAGCAAAATTCATGATGTTAAGCCGCCATCCGCGTTTCGCTGATGGCGGCTTTTTTTTCGGTTTTTGTTCAGGCTGTTACTTGTTCCAGCTCACAATTTTTGTACAAATGATCTTCTGTGTAGCTCACAAATATGACACTGGCGTGAATTTTGCGCATTGACGCATGGCGTGATTCGGGTTATTCGTTATCTGTGTTTGCACGTTTTGCATACACTGTTTTCTTTCCACCAGACCAAAGAATGAGGGAAACGAGGCATGAAGAGACAGAAACGAGATCGCCTGGAAAGGGCTCATCAACGTGGTTATCAGGCTGGCATCGCTGGACGCTCAAAAGAAATGTGTCCTTATCAGACGATAAATCAAAGGTCACAATGGCTGGGAGGCTGGCGAGAAGCCATCGGAGACAGGGTACTTCTTGCTTGATAACGTCTCTTTAAAAACAGAAACCTCCGCCATGCGGAGGTTTCGCCTTAGTTGCTCAAGCACTACTTAAGCAAAATCAGAACGCAGAAGTGTCCTGGAACAGACCGACTTTCAGGTCACTGGCGGTATAGATCACACGGCCATCAACCAGCACTTCACCGTCTGCCAGACCCATCACCAGACGACGGTTCACAATGCGTTTGAAGTGAATACGGTAGGTAACTTTCTTCGCGGAAGGCAGAACCTGACCGGTGAATTTCACTTCACCCACGCCCAGCGCGCGGCCTTTGCCTTCGCCGCCCAGCCAGCCGAGATAGAAGCCAACCAGCTGCCACATCGCATCCAGGCCTAAACAGCCAGGCATTACCGGATCGCCGATAAAGTGGCAACCGAAGAACCACAGGTCTGGATTGATATCGAGTTCCGCTTCCACGTAACCCTTGTCAAAGTTGCCGCCGGTTTCGGTCATTTTCACGACACGGTCCATCATCAGCATGCTAGGTGCCGGTAACTGCGGGCCTTTAGCGCCGAACAGTTCACCACGACCAGAGGCAAGAAGATCTTCTTTTGTATAGGATTCGCGTTTATCTACCATGTTCTCAGTAAGCCTTATTTTAGTGAAGCACGCAGGATAGCTAACACGTGTACGCTGAACAAGTCCGATCAGTTCGGGCTAAACCAGCTTAACCAGCGTAACGGCCATGGATAACGATGACGAGCATCCTGTTGCATCGCCTGAGCGATACGCTCCTGGATAGTTTGCATCAGCGTTGTTTGCACTTCGCCATCCCAGACCTTATTTGTCAGTAAGGGTAGCGCATCCGTGACATCGTCGATGGCCCAGATACTGAATTGCTCTGCATCCACCGCATCCAGTACCGCCTGGCTCAGGCTCAGATGACGTGCGTTTGGCGCAGGAATAATCACGCCCTGTTTGCCACTCAATCCACGCTGCTGGCAAATAGAGAAGAAGCCTTCGATTTTCTCATTCAGACCGCCAACCGGCTGAGCACGGCCAAACTGATCGACAGAGCCGGTGATAGCAATGCTTTGATTAACCGGCACATCCGCAAGCGCACTGATAACAGCACAAAGCTCAGCCATAGACGCGCTGTCGCCGTCCACTTCACTGTAAGACTGCTCAAAGGTCAGTGAGGCGGAGAAGGGCAGCTGTTGCTCCAGCTGAAGCTGTGACATCAGGAAGGCCTGCATAATCATCATGCCCTTAGCATGAATGTTCCCGCCCAGCTCGGCTTTGCGCTCAACGTCAGTAAATTCGCCGTCGCCAATGTGGATGACGCAGCTGATACGTGAAGGTTCGCCAAAGGCACGCGGATGACCAGGGAACTCAATGACAGACAGGGCATTGATTTGCCCCACACGCTCGCCTTCGGTTTCCACGAGGATCTGTTCCAGCAGGATTTCATCCTGCATACGATCCGCGAGATACCCTTCCCGCCATTCGCGCTGTGCCAGCATCTGGGCGAATTGCTCACCGGTAAAAGTCCCCGGCCCGCTAATGACGCCCGTTTCGCGCAGTTGTTTGCTGATCCACAGCGGACAGAGCGGCAGAGTTTCCTGATCGCCCGTGTCACGTGCAGCTTCACGAATAAGACCTGTCCAGGCATTTGCGGCAGGGATCGGAAGAGCATAACGTGCCGCGACGGCCAGCACCCATTGGCACCATTGTGTCACGTCGTCTGCATCGGCGATCTGGATGTTATCTTCAAATTCGGTGTAAACGGCCTGATCGGCAAGTTCCGGCTCCATCTCCTGGAAATCCGCCAGAGACTCACGATCGCCTGTCAAAATTACTTTCAGTGACAGAGGCATCGATGGTATGGCGACAGGCAGCGGGCGGGACTCATCATAGGCAATCCAGTCAAAACGCTGATGCGCCACAATGTTCTTCAGACGCATCCACAGCAGCGGCTGTGCAAGCAGCGTTCGCAGAGAGATGATCAGGACACCGCCGTTGGCTTTGTGCACCAGGCCTGGCTGGATACTGAGCTGACCGTTAAAGTGACGAAGACAGCCAAACAATTGCTCCGCTTCGGCCCACTCGGCGGTAATGACCTCGCCTGTAGCGGCAAAATTATCATCAGCCTGCGTGGCGGGTTCGAAAGTGACATCACTTCCCACGATACGATATTGTCCGCCAAAAACGGTGTCCGTTTCTGGTTGCAATTGACGCACGGCATCGGCCATCAGAGCCAGGTATTCAGCTTCTTCTGGCGCCTTCAGTAACATGAAGGGGGAGGTTGTCCATGGGCTTAACGTCTGCTCAAGCGCGTAATGTAAACGCGGTTGCGTAACGCTAAGGATGAAGTCGTGTTCTTTTGCGAGGTCTGGCTGTGCAAACAGTTCCTGATAGCTCTCAGTATCAGGAACCAGGTCACGCCATGCTAGTTTCGTAATGGTCAAAGTTGATGTTTTTTAGTTAGATGTAAAACGGTGGATTATACCGCAAGCCTTGACCCATTCCCACGTGGTATTAGGGATTTCAGGCGGGGAATGCGCGGTAAGGGGTCACAGGATATGATTTCTTTTCAGCAGATTGCCAAAAAACTGATATTCTGAACATAGTTACGAGGTAACACTGAGATCGCGATGAAATATCAACAACTGGAAAATCTCGAAAGCGGCTGGAAATGGAAGTATCTGGTCAAAAAGCATCGAGAAGGCGAGCTGATCACCTGCTACATCGAAGCCAGTGCTGCAAAAGAAGCGGTAGATTTATTGCTGACCCTCGAAAATGAGCCGGTGCAGGTCAACGGCTGGATCGAGAAACACATCAATCCTGCTCTGCTAAACCGCATGAAGCAGACCATTCGTGCGCGCCGCAAACGCCATTTCAACGCGGAGCATCAGCACACGCGTAAGAAGTCTATCGATCTGGAGTTTATGGTCTGGCAGCGATTAGCGGGGCTTGCTCAACGGCGCGGGAAAACCTTATCGGAAACGATCGTGCAGCTCATTGAAGATGCGGAGCATAAAGAGAAATACGCGAGCCAGATGTCTACGCTTAAAAATGACCTTCAGGCGATGCTGGGTAAAAAATAGTTTCTCATTTTCTTTAGCCAATAAAAAACCCCGCATAGCGGGGTTTTTTTATAAGACGATAACTTATGCCGCAGGCTGAGTTACAACGTCTTTGATACCTTTAACTTCGATCTCAACGCGACGATCTGGTGCCAGGCAGTCGATCAGTGCAGCGCGAGCTTTCACGTTGTCACAGGTATTGCCAGTCACTGGGTTAGATTCGCCCATACCACGTGGGGAGATCTTGTTAGCTGGGATACCTTTAGATACCAGGTAATCAACTACAGACTGAGCACGTTTCTCGGACAGGTTCTGGTTGTATGCGTCAGAACCGATACGGTCGGTGAAGCCCAGAACAACTACAGAACCATCTTTAGGGTCGAGGTTGCTCAGCTGGGTGTACAGCTGATCCAGTGCCTGCTGACCTTCTGGTTTCAGAGTTGCTTTGTTGAAGTTGAACAGAACGTCAGACTTCAGAGTGAAGTGCTTGGTCTGTACTTCTGGAGCTGGAGCCGGAGCTGGAGCAACGATCGGAGCTGCATCTTCCTGCTGGCCGAAACGGTAGGAAACACCTACGCTCAGCATGCCGTTGTCAGGACGAACGCCAACGGTGTTACCGTCGCCGATGTTGTTAACCCACTGGTATTCCAGACGGGTAGCGATGTCACGGGTCATTGCCCACTCTACGCCACCAGCGAATACTGGAGAAACACCAGTGTCGTGGTCGTCGCCAGCAACGCTGTTGCTGGAGTCAGCGCGCCATACCATGCCGCCCAGACGAGTATAAACGTCCAGATCGTCAGTCACTGGGTAACCCAGTTTAGCGGTCAGCTGTACGCCTTGAGCTTTGAATGCGCCGTTAACGTTGTCGCCTTTGTATGGCATACGACCTAACCAGTCGTAACCCATTTCAAAGCCAACATACGGGTTAACCTGATAGCCACCAAACGCACCTGCACCGAGCTGGCTTTCGTGAGTTGGGCCATCGTTGTTCAGGGAGCTGTTGTACCAGCCAGTGTCGTGGAACTGAGACCAGCCCAGTTTGCCACCTGCATACCAGGTATTATCTTTCGGAGCGGCCTGCGCTACGGTAGCGAAGCCAGCCAGTGCCACTGCAATCGCGATAGCTGTCTTTTTCATTTTTTGCGCCTCGTTATCATCCAAAAATCGCCATGAAGATCTCGTCGAGAAATCACGGTTAAATCCTTCACCGGGGGGCGAGCTCAAACTAGTAACTCTACCGATATCTTCGGCTTAGACCGAGCACCCCTGGCGATGTAAAGTCTACAACGTAGTTGAAAACTTACAAGTGTGAACTCTGTCAGGCATATGAAAAAAAAAGTTCCGTATACAAAATATTTAACATTTTTTGCGAGTATTTTATGCAGTAAAATTAACGGAAACCGCGCCAGACAAGCGTTGTCGAAGTTTTTAGTGAGGGAACTATTTGCACTTACGACTGTCAAAAAAAGTTCCAGGAATACTCTTAAATTTACTCAATGATACAAATTAGAGTGAATTTTTAGCCCGGACAGGTGTCCTCTGCCGAGAGAATCAAGACGAATTGGGCGCATAATGAACCCGATCGCATCACCTTCTTCAGCAGCTTCAGCCAGACGAAAATGCTCTTCCTCCGTCAATTCCTCTGACAACCAACCGATTACCACACTGTAATTTCCGGTGCGCAAAGCGCGAACCATCGAATCAACCGTATGACATGGCGAAACCAGGCTGCTTTGCATCATTTTGGTGAGCGGCAGGCCCGCCGACTGCACCCATTCGCGGCTCAATTTCTGCTGCGGGGTTAACCACAGCTGCCAGCGTGACTGCTGACCAAGTTGTTGTAAAAGCGGCAATAAAAGCAGCTGCGTCATCAAGGGCTGGTCTTCGCGATATACGATTTCACTGATCAAACCGGTAGACACCCGCCCGGAGGTTTTCTGCGCGCCATTACCCGCGGAAGAAGAAAAAGAGGTTAAGCGATTTGCATAGTTTGAAGTGTGCATAATCATTCCAGCCCTGTAGTTACTGTATGAATATACAGTAACCCCTGTACGTCTAAAGATCAACCTCATTTTCGGAAAGCGTCTCGCAAAATTGGTTCGATATTGGCGTGTCCTGCAAAATAATCTTGCCGAGTGACAATAAGTTTTCTATTTTCCTGGTAACGGATCCGGTAGTAAGAAAAACACATCGTTAATGTTTGATTTATATGGTGAATATCATGAAAAAGATATCTTATGAACGGATCTATAAGTCCCAGGAATACCTCTCTCCGTTGGGTGAAATCCATCATCGTGCCCTTTTCGGCGGGTATACCCTGGCGGTGAATGAAGCCGTGTTTGCGATGGTCTCTGATGGCGAGCTTTACCTGCGTGCCTGTGAACAAAGCGCTCAGTACTGTGTAAAACAGTCCTCTTCATTTTTAACCCTGTTGAAACGGGGCAGGCCTGTACTGCTGAACTATTACCGGGTGGATGACGGACTATGGCAGGACAGGGAAAGGTTATTGCAACTTTCCAGTTTTGCACTTGAAGCCGCCCGTCAGGAGCGCTCTCTACGGCATCAGAGGCGGCGACTCAAAGATTTGCCCAACCTGACGTTTCAAATTGAAGTGCTTCTCTGCGAAGCTGGCGTCACCAGTGAAACCATGCTGAGGGCACTAGGGGCAGAGGAGTGCTGGCTGAAAATCAGGGCCAGAAACAAGAACCTGGGTATCAGAGTGTTGTTTGCGCTGGCAGGGGCAATAGAAGGAACGCATGAAGCTGCGCTCCCGACGGTCAGACGCCGGGAGCTAACGGAGTGGTTTAATGCGCTTCCTGTACTGCCGGATAGTCATTCCGATAGGTAGCAATCTGCTGCTGCAACCGGCAGATTTCGGGCAGAAGTGCAATGAGCAGACCGATTTGTTGGAGTATGAGTGGCGCCTTGTTATCCGTACCAGGATCGCAATGCGCAATGCGCTGGCTCAGTTCGTCTATGGCACTCTGCACGCGCGGTTCGTCTGCGGGACGATGATGGAGAGCATCGTCAACGTAACATACCGCGTCATCCAACAGTGCGAGGATGTTTGGATCGGTTAGCTGCTCACGATGCGCGCCCAACGTTGAAATGTAACTGGTGAAGGTGTGGTTCAGACACAGCAGACGAAAGGCGACTTCCCGGATTTCTGCGGTAGCACGCGGCTCCGTTGACATGTTTGACACCACCGACGCCAGTTCTGCATCGCGGTTATGGGCATCCCGTCGGGCAATGCGATACGCCAGACGATTATCGCGGCCCTGATGGTATTGCTCAAGGATCGCATCCAGATAGCGACAGTTCGCATTCATGGCGAGATCCAGGGCGCGTGGCAGATTGCGAAAACGCCAGTCCGGCCAGATAAAACTGACCGCGGCCCAGGCAATCGCGCAGCCTATCAACGTATCGATCACGCGTGGCAGGGCGACTTCGAACCCTTCGCCCAGCAGGTTAAAGCACAGCAGCACCAGCAGGGTAATAAACATGGTGGCATGGGCATACTGAACATTACGGAAGGCGAAGAACAGCACGCCCGTAATGACTATCAGGATCAGTTGCCCTTCAACGGAAGGAACAAAGTACAGCACCGGCAGGCCGATTGCGACGCCGACCAGCGTGCCGATCACGCGTAGCGCCAGTCGATGGCGGGTGGCATTATAGTTCGGCTGGCAAACAAACAGGCTGGTGAGCAAAATCCAGTAGCCGTGATGCAGGCCGGTTATCTGAATAAAGGCGTAACCGACGCACAGCACGGCAGACATTCTCACGGCATGGCGGAACAGCGCCGATTCTGGCGTGAAGTTGCGGCTTAACCGCAGCCACATATCCGCGAAGCCGTGCGGACTGTCATCGGCAAGCTGATTTTCGACCTCACTACCCGGCACTGACAGCGCCTGCTCAGACTGAATAGTCGCGAGCTGCGCATCGATGGCGCGTAAATTGCTGAGCAAGAACCCCAGCGCTTTCATCTGTTCTGGCGATGTGCCGCTGGCCTGCACTCGGTCGAGTGCCGCATCAAGATGGCTGAACGCACGCTCGAAGCGAGGGTCATGCTGGTAGGGGGTACGCAGCAGAATCGATCGCGCAAGTTGCTGGCAAGCCTGAGACTGCATCGACAGCATCCGCTGGAAGCGGAACATCACGTCGCTATAGCGAAACTTCTCGCGCAGCGCGGCGTATTGGATATGCGATGAACTGGCGCGCTCGTGTATATCTTGGGCGACGAAGTAGTAATGCAGCGTTTGCCGCGTGCCGCGCTGGCCGCGATCGCCACGAAGACGCGTCAGCAGAGAGGCTTTAGTTTGATTCAGCGTAGTAACCAACTGGCCATTGGCCAGCGCCAGATCGTAAAGCGGCGCCTGGCTCTCTTCTTCAATGTCGGGATCGAAGAGCCTGGATTTAAGTTCCAGGTAGTGCGCCAGCTGTTCATAGCTGCGGGCGAGGTTATCCTGCAAAGGGCGAATCGGAAAGATAAGGTGCCCGGTTAAGGTCAGCAGGTTATACCAGATTGCGCCCACCAGCAGCAGCAGGGGCTGCTGATACCACTGGTCGTAAAGGGAAACGCCCAGCATGGTATAGATAGCAATCAATAACGCGCCAAAGGCAATCGTGGCGTAGCGTTGCCCCAGCCCGCCCAGCAAAATAAAACCGCTGGTGGAGATCATCAGCCCAAGGGCAAACAGCCAGGGCCACGGGAAGAGTAGTTCTACAGACGCGGAGGCGATGAAAAAGCAGATCAGCGTAATCACCAGGTTACGCAGCCGCCCGGCCAGACGATCGTCCAGATCGGCCAGTGCTCCGGCTACCACACCCAGAGTGAGAGGAATAGTGAGCTTAATCTCACCGAGCCACCACGGCACGGCAGCCGCACCGCAAAGCGCGATAAAAATCCTGACGTTATAGAGCCAGGCACTGTTCCATGTGTATCTGCGAAGCAAAGGGCTTAGCATAAAGGCGGCGTATCCTTATTTACTGAAAACGACGACGGGCATTGGCTTCGCGTGCGGCCTGGGCGACTTCCACGGGAACCACGCGGCGACCGACGGGCCAGAGCGCAATCGCGGCAATCTTGAAGTTGGCGATACCGACCGGGATACCAATAATCGTAATACACTGGGTAATCCCGACCGCGATGTGCATCAGGCACAACCACCAGCCAAAGAAGATCAGCCATAAAATATTAAGCAGCGTGCCGCCGGTATTCATCAGCACACTTTTGCTGTCCGGGTTGAGTTCATCAACGTGAACCGCTTCATTTCCGTAGGGCACCAGCGAGAGTTTGGTGATCTCCCAGCATGAACGCGTCAGGGGAAGCGTGAAGATCAGCACGATGCTGACCAGAGTGGCGAAAAGCCAGGAAAGAGTGGTGGCAAAACCGCCAAGGACAAAATTCAAAATATTCAGAACGGTACGCATAAACCCTCACTTCTTTTCGATATGATTAAAGCCTGATGATTGTAACGTTTTTTTAGGCTGGAGCACCTGAAAACTGGCGGTTAAACTAATGAGCAAACTATCACTTCGTGGATCAGGCTGGACATGGAACTAAAAGCAACATCATTAGGCAAGCGCCTGGCGCAACATCCGTACGACAAGGTTGTCCTTCTTAACGCCGGGGTGAAAGTTTCCGGCGAACGCCACGAATATCTTATTCCATTCAATCAGTTGCTGGCCATTCACTGCAAGCGCGGCCTGGTGTGGGGCGAGCTGGAGTTCGTCCTGCCTGCCGATAAAGTCGTGCGTCTGCACGGTACGGAATGGGCTGAAACTCAGCGCTTTCATCATCATCTGAATACCCTCTGGCAGCAGTGGAGCACAGAGATGAGTCAGGTGGCCGAGCAGGTATTGCAGCAGGTTTTGGCGGATATCGCTCAGAGTCAGGAGCAAAAAAAATGGCTGACCCGCGCCCAGACGGCGGGGATGCAGCAGCGCATTCAGCAGGCGCTGACCGCGCTGCCACTGCCTGTTTCTCGTCTTGATGAGTTTGAAAATTGCCGCGAACCGTGGCGCAAATGCAAAGCATGGCTGACGGATATCGATCGAAGCCGACTGGCGCACAACCAGGCCTGGACGGATGAGATGCTGACCCAGCACGCTGAGTTTTTCAAAAATATCGAATCGTCGCCGCTGAATCCGGCTCAGGCGCGTGCGGTGGTGAACGGAGAACACTCGCTGTTGGTACTTGCGGGCGCGGGCAGCGGTAAGACCTCTGTGCTGGTGGCGCGAGCCGGATGGTTGCTCGCACGGGGTGAAGCAACGGCAGATCAGATTTTGCTCCTGGCCTTTGGCCGCAAGGCGGCGCAGGAGATGGATGAGCGCATTCAGGAACGTTTGCACACGCGTGATATCAGCGCGCGAACCTTTCATGCTCTGGCGCTGCATATTATCCAGCAGGGCAGCAAAAAAGTGCCGGTTATCAGTAAGCTGGAAAACGACACCCAGGCCAGGCTGTCGCTGTTTGTCACCACATGGCAACAGCAATGCAGTGAGAAAAAGGCGCAGGCAAAAGGGTGGCGGCAGTGGCTGGAAGAAGAGTTGAACTGGGCTGTGCCGGAAGGCAGTTTCTGGCAGGATGAGAAACTGGCGCGCCGTCTCGGTTCGCGCCTCGATCGCTGGGTGAGCCTGATGCGCATGCACGGTGGCTCGCAAGCGGAGATGATTGAGAATGCGCCAGAAGAGGTGCGGGCGCTGTTTTCCAAACGCGTCAAACTGCTGGCTCCGCTTCTCAAAGCCTGGAAATCAGCGCTGAAAGAAGAGAATGCTGTGGATTTCTCGGGGTTAATTCATCAGGCAATTATCATCCTCGAAAAAGGGCGTTTCGTGAGTCCGTGGAAGCATATTCTGGTGGACGAGTTTCAGGATATCTCCCCGCAGCGAGCGGCGCTGCTGGCGGCGCTGCGTGCACAAAACAAACACACCTCACTCTTCGCTGTGGGCGATGACTGGCAGGCAATTTACCGCTTTAGCGGCGCGCAGCTGTCCCTGACCACGGCGTTCCACCACTATTTTGGCGAGGGTGACCGCAGCGATCTCGACACCACGTACCGTTTTAACTCGCGCATCGGCGAAATCGCCAACCGCTTTATTCAGCAGAACCCCCATCAGCTGGTGAAACCCCTGAACAGCCTCTCCGCCGGGGATAAAAAAGCGGTGACGTTGTTGCCGCAGGATCAGCTGGAACCCTTGCTGGATAAGATGAGTGGGTATGTCAAAGCCGAGGAGCGGATTTTGGTCCTGGCGCGTTATCACCATCTGAAACCGGCGATCCTTGAGAAAGCCGCCACGCGCTGGCCAAAGCTCACGCTCGATTTCATGACCATCCATGCCAGCAAAGGGCAACAGGCAGATTACGTGATTGTACTGGGGCTGCAGGAGGGGAGTGACGGCTTCCCGGCACCGGCTCGGGAATCGGTGATGGAGCAGGCGCTGCTGCCTGTGGTAGAGGATTTCCCGGATGCAGAAGAGCGACGTCTTCTGTATGTGGCCATCACGCGCGCACGGCATCGCGTCTGGCTGTTGTTTAACAAAGACGAACCCTCACGCTTCGTGGAGATTCTGAAGAATATCGATGTGCCGGTGGCGAAGAAACCTTAAGGATAAAAGCCGGGACAGGCGGAGCCGCCGCCCGGCAAACACTTACTTCAAGCGCTCAGCCAGATAGCGCGGATAATCCGGAATCAGGATCTCAATCGGCGCGTTGAACTGCGGTGACTCAATAATAAAGTCCGCCGTAGAGAGGTTAGTGGCGACCGGGATATTCCAGACGGTGGCCAGGCGCAGCAAGGCCTTCACATCCGGATCGTGCGGCACCGCGTTCAGCGGGTCCCAGAAGAAAATCAGCACATCAATTTTCCCTTCCGAAATCTGCGCGCCCACCTGCTGGTCGCCGCCCATCGGGCCGCTCAGCATGGCGTTCACGTTCAGCCCGGTTTCACGTTGGATCAGATTACCGGTGGTGCCCGTTGCCGAAAGGGTGTGCTTTTCAAGCAACGCCTGGTGGCGCTGAACCCAGTTCAGCAGCATTTTTTTGCAGTGATCGTGCGCGACCAGAGCAATGTGTTTGCGCTCTGGCAGGGTACGTGTCGTCAGTTCCATAATCTCTTTCCGTCAGGTTCAGGTTAACTGGCTACACGATGACGGGAACCGCCTGAGGCTGCAAGAGAAAGGGCAAAAAAATGCGGCTTAAGACGAAGGTTGTTGCTTTGCCCACTGTAAAAATCGCGTGCGGGTGTCGGGATCGGCCTGCTGGAACCAAAATTTGAGACGCTGCTCGGTAAGCGTCTGCGACTGCGGCGGAATAACGTCCAGCTCCGAAACACCGGACAGCAGCGTGCTGTCATCCGCCATCATGGTAGCAAATTTCGGCAACGACGCCGTTTTTCCCGCTTTGTTATAGCGCTCCGTATCCGCTTCGTAATCCAGCCCCTTCGGCGTTTTAGTGAGGGCCAGAATATCCAGTTTCACCGGAATGGGCATCGCATCGCCGTCGAGCAATTCCAGTTTCGGTGCGGCCTCAAAGGCGTCGGACTCTTTTTCCGTTTCCAGCCGCGGTAGATTAAAATTAACCTGACTGATCTTCTGCGTGTTGAAGCTCACCACCAGCGGCGGGGAGATATAGAGACGTTGTTCGTGGTTGGAGAGGCGAATGTTTTTTTCGACGCGAAAGACGATCTGGTGCGGCCCGTTATCCAGCTCAATGCTGTCGGCACCGCGCAGGAGCGAACTGGACACTTTTTTTCCGTCCAGCACCAGCAGATCGATGTCGGTAGATAATCGCAGCGTCGTGGCATATACGCAGACCGGCATCAATAATGCAATCACAGCAGAGGCAATGCCGGTCTTCATAAGATGCTCCTGTCGAAAAGTCTTTCGTCGTAATAATGTATCTAAATTTTTCGATAAACACGTTTACTAACATATAGACATATTCCCGAGTTTTGCCCTCATACAGATGTATGGGATGAATGGTTGCCTGCTGTGCTTTGACGTACACTTAAAAAAAAGCCAGGAGAAACATTATGAAAGAGAACGATATTGTCGGCATTCTGACCTCAACCCATACCATCGCGCTGGTGGGCGCCAGTGATAAACCCGATCGCCCGAGCTATCGGGTGATGAAATATCTTCTCGACCAGGGCTATCACGTCATCCCCGTTTCACCGAAGGTCGCGGGTAAAACTCTGCTGGGGCAGCAGGGGTACGCCACCCTTGCGGATGTGCCTGAAAAGGTGGATATGGTGGATGTGTTCCGTAACTCCGAGGCGGCCTGGGGTGTGGCGCAAGAGGCGATTGCCATTGGGGCGAAAACCCTGTGGATGCAGCTGGGCGTGATTAACGAACAGGCGGCCGTGCTGGCGCGCGATGCGGGATTAAACGTGGTGATGGATCGCTGCCCGGCGATCGATATTCCGCGTCTGGGTCTGGCGAAGTAATAAAAAAAGCCCGAGCGATTCGGGCTTTTTTAAGGTTAGTTCCGCAGGCGCGGGGCCTGGAGCTGTTTGCGGATGGTCTGGGCCAGTTCATCCATTGAAGGCTGCTCCGGATGTTCCTTTTGCAGTTCACTGCTTAACTGCGCTTCGGCGAGATAAGTGTGAACCGGCTGGCCATCGTCGTCTTCCATAACCACATGGTACCAGGGTGCGGCGCGAAGCTCGGCGTTTACCGCCAGCTCATCCGCTGACGGTTCATCAAGGGAGTATTCCGGGTCAATATCCACCACCACACCCAGATACCCTAACAGGGAGTGGCGCACCTGCTGGCCGATACCGTATTTGCTGGCAATCATAGTCACCTCCCGGGAAATGTTACTTACATCAGATGTATGGGCAACATTCCACTTTTCAAGCTACATGACGCGACAGGCAAACCCTTTCAGATACAGCCCTTCCGGGTAGGTAGCGATCACCGGATGATCGGCCGCCTGACGGAACTGCTCTATAAATTGTACATCACGGCCCGCATCTACAGCGGCATCTGCGATCAGTTTCTGAAATAAATCGGTGGTCATCAGGCCTGAGCAGGAGAAGGTCAGCAAAATGCCGCCTGGATTGAGCAGCTGAATGGCAAGCATGTTGATGTCTTTATAGCCACGGCAGGCGCCCATCAGCTGGCTTTTGTTTTCCACGAACTTCGGCGGGTCCATCACGATGACATCGAATTTCTCCCCCTGATCGCGGTATTTGCGCAGCAGCTTGAACACGTCATCGCGGACAAATTCGGCTTTGCTCAGATCCAGCTTGTTCAGCTCAACGTTCTGTTTTGCCACGTCCAGCGCTTCCTGCGAGGTGTCGACGCTGACCACCTGGCTGCACCCGCCCATCAGTGCCGAAACGGCAAATCCGCCGGTGTAGGAGAAGCAGTTCAGTACGCGTTTATTCGCAACGTACTGGCGCGTCGCCAGGCGGCTGTCGCGTTGATCGAGGTAATAGCCGGTTTTATGGCCACCCTGGATGTCGACGTACAGCTTCATACCATGCTCTTCAATGGGCAGCAGGGCAGGCGGCAGTTCACCGGTGACCGGGCCTTGCGTCAGCTCCATCCCCTCTTTTTTACGCACCGCGACATCGCTGCGCTCGTAAATAGCGCAGTCAGGGTAAAGGCCCTGCAGGGCACTGATTAACGTGGCGCGCTGATACTCTGCACCTGCGCTCAGGAGCTGAAGCACCAGAAAATTACCGAAGCGGTCGATGGTCACGCCCGGCAGACCGTCGGACTCGCCGGCAATCAGTCGATAGCTGTCCAGCCCGTCACGTTTCGCCAGCCAGTCACGCCACTCCTGCGCCTGCTGTAAACGGCGGGTGAAGAAGGCGATATCGATGGTTTCGTCTTTATCAAAGCTCCAGACGCGCGCACGGATCTGAGAAGCAGGCGAGTATGCGCCGCGCGCTAACCATTTCCCCTGATGGTCAACAATATCGATGGTTTCACCGAGGCTGGCTTTCCCTTCCATGCGGGCAACGGCACCAGAAAACACCCAGGGATGACGGCGCAATAATGATTTCTCGCGCCCTTTGGCTAACACTAAACGTACACTCATAATTTGCTATTCTGTTGATTCAATGAATTGGCGGCCATTTTCCCGAGTTCAGTGGGGAAATGCAACGCGCCAGACAGGATTAAGGGGAACGATGATGTCAAAAGTCTGCACAATCGCCTGGGTTCACGGCACCGTTCAGGGCGTCGGGTTTCGCTACAGTACGCAGCGCGAAGCGTTACAGCTTGGGCTGACGGGCTATGCGCGCAATATGGATGACGGCAGCGTGGAGGTGGTGGCCTGTGGCGACGCTGAGCAAGTCGAAAAACTGGTCGCCTGGCTGAAAGCGGGCGGGCCACGTAGCGCACGGGTTGAAAAGGTTTTAACCGAACCGCATCAACCCGGCCGCGACTATGTGGATTTCGGTATTCGCTATTAAATACACTTCACGGGCTTGGGCAAACCGGCGATTTTGGTCGCCTGTTTCGCTGGCCCTTTCGGGAACAGGCGATACAGATAGCGGCTATTGCCTTTCTCTTCGCCAAACTTGTTGGCCATCGCCTTCACCAGCATACGGATGGCGGGAGAGGTGTTGAATTCCAGATAGAAGTCGCGCACAAAGCGCACCACTTCCCAATGCTCCGGCGTCAGGGTAATAGCCTCTTTCTCGGCAATCACCTCGGCAAGGCCTTCGCTCCACTGGCTGCTCTCTTTCAGATAGCCGTCGTTATCGGTTTCTATCTCTTTACCTTCAAAGCTCAACATAGTCATTCACACGTCAATCGAAAACCCGCGCAGTGTACCAAAAAACAAAGCCCCGCATAAGCGGGGCTTGATTCGACGCACTGTCTGTTAATCGCGGCTGGCGAAGCCCAGGATGCTCAACAGGCTGACGAAGATGTTGTACAGCGACACATACAGGCTCACGGTAGCGCGAATGTAGTTCGTTTCGCCGCCATGAATAATGTTGCTGGTTTCATACAGGATCGCCCCGGAGGAGATCAGGATGAACACCGCGCTAATCGCCAGGTGCAGGGCAGGCAGCTGCAGGAAGATGTTTGCCACCATGCCGACCAGTACAATCACGATACCCGCCATCAGCATTCCGCCGAGGAAAGACATGTCTTTACGGGTCGTCAGGACGTAAGCGGAGCAGCAGAAGAACACCAGTGCCGTACCACCCAGCGCCATGCCAATCACATCACCCATGCCCGCAGACAGATAGGCGTTGAGGATTGGTCCCAGGATATAACCCAGGAAGCCGGTGAAAGCGAACGCAGACAGAATACCAATCGGTTTGTCAGCGGTTTTGTAGGTCAGGAACATCAGACCATACATGCCCACCAGCGTCAGAATCAGGCCCGGAGACGGCAGCATCAGCACGGTGCTGGCCGTTGCGGTAATGGCGGAAAACGCCAGGGTCAGGCTGAGCATGAAATAGGTATTGCGCAGCACTTTGTGGGTGCTGAGTAGCGATGTGCGGTCGCGTGAAGAACTAATAATACGATCCATGAGTCACTCTCTTATGACAGATGTAATTAACGGCAAGAATAAGAAAGGTCTTGCCAGTTACAAAGTGGTTTTACCCATCTTTACTCAGCACCTTAGGGCCTGCGCTGGTACTTTGTTTCAAAGAAATCCATTTCAACAGAATGAATATCGGTTTGACGAATTTAATCAGATCAACATCTTATAGGTTACTGAAAAATATTGCCTTATTTATCTTTGAGCGCTAAGAGTGAATACGCATCGTCAAAAACCCACAATAAGGCGAAACAATGAAATCAGCATCACGCACTCACTTTACACTCTCTTTACTGACGGCAGGGATCTTGTGCGCCAGCACAACGGCCTGGGCGGCCAGTGTACCAGCAGGAACGCAGCTGGCAGAGAAACAGGAACTGGTCAGGAATAACGGCAGCGAGCCGGCATCGCTCGATCCCCACAAAGTCGAAAGCGATGTCGAATTCAATATTATCAGTGATTTGTTCGAAGGGCTGGTGAGTGTCTCACCGGCGGGGGAAGTTCAGCCGCGCCTGGCAGAGAAATGGGAGAATAAAGACAACACCGTCTGGACCTTCCACTTGCGTCCTGGCATCACCTGGAGTGACGGCTCTGCTATTACCGCTCAGGATATTGTCTGGAGCTGGCAGCGTCTGGTTGATCCTAACACCGCGTCACCCTACGCCAGCTACCTTGGCAACATGCATATTGTGAATGCGACCGATATCGCGCAGGGGAAGCAAAAGCCCGACACGCTGGGCGTGAAGGCGATTAACGACACCACCCTCGAAGTGACGCTGACACAGCCGAATGCGGCGTTCCTCGCCATGCTGGCGCACCCGTCGCTGGTGCCGGTCGATAAAGTGCTGATAAGCCGCTTCGGCGACAAGTGGACCAAACCCGAGCACTTTGTCAGCAGCGGCGCGTACAAACTCTCACAGTGGGTGGTCAACGAACGCATCGTTGCTGAGCGTAACCCGCGCTACTGGGATAACGCCCACACGGTGATCAATAAAGTGACGTATCTGCCAATCACTTCTGAAGCCTCGGACGTGAACCGCTACAAAGCGGGTGAGATTGATATCGTTTATACGGTGCCCATCAACCAGTTTGCCCAGCTGAAGAAAACACTGGGCGCAGAGCTGGATGTCTCCCCGCAGCTTGCCACCTATTACTATGAATTCAACACCACCCGACCGCCGTTCAACGACGTGCGCGTGCGTAAAGCGTTAAACATGGCTCTGGATAAGGACATCATCGCCGAGAAAGTATTAGGGCAGGGGCAGCGCCCGGCGTGGGTGATCAGTCAGCCTGACATCGGCGGCGTGAAACTTAAGGCGCCGGAGTACGCGAGCTGGCCAATCGACAAACGCATCACAGAAGCGAAAAAACTGCTCAGCGAAGCGGGATTCAACGACAGCCATCCGCTCAGTTTCAATCTGCTCTATAACACGTCGGAATCGCATCAGCGTATCGCCATCGCCGCCAGCTCCATGTGGAAGAAAAATCTCGGCGTGGAAGCGAAGCTGCAAAACCAGGAGTGGAAAACCATGCTGGACACCATGCACACGCACAATTTTGATGCCGTGCGCTACGCCTGGATTGCCGACTACGATGACGCCGCGACCTTCCTGAACAATTTCCGCACCGGCGACAGCGAAAATACCAGCCAGTACAGCAACCCGGCCTATGACAAAGCGCTGGTGGATGCGGCGAAAGCGAAAACCACAGAGGAGCGCGGCAAGTTCTACCAGCAGGCGGAAGACCTGTTGGGCCAGGATGTGCCCGCTATTCCGGTGTATCACTACGTCCGTACGCATTTAATTAAGCCATGGGTGGGTGGATTTACGCCGGATAAACTGGGTTATTACTTCACGAAGGACATGTACATCAAAAAGCATTAAGCCGGAAACGGGCTATTTTGTGCTGACAAAATAGTCAATGCGTTGTTATTTCAACCGATTAACACCGTTTTGGCTATTTTTGAAGCAAACGAACACATTGATGCTTTACACGAAGTACGGAGGTGTTTATAGTGCGCCCCATACCGGAAGCGTGGCCGAGCGGTTGAAGGCACCGGTCTTGAAAACCGGCGACCCGAAAGGGTTCTAGAGTTCGAATCTCTACGCTTCCGCCAAATACGAAAAAAGGGGTTACCGAAAGGTAACCCCTTTTTTTTGCTCTCTTTTTATCAGAATCTTCTTTGGCTCAATCCATATCCTGTTCAGGCATTGCCAACAACTCACGGAAAGGAGAGTTTTAGCCCGATGAAGGGCGGGACGTTACCGATGTGGTTGAATGATGGGAATGTTGATCACTGCACGTCGAAGGATGTTGCGAGAGCCGGGGGCGCATTCCCGGCTCTCACGAGGCTTTGGTTTAGGCTAGGCGCCTTTCACTCCAGACCCAGCGTGTACTGCGCGATTTTGAAATAGATAATCAGGCCTGTTCCGTCGATAAAGGTGGCGATAAACGGCGCGGATACGACGGCAGGGTCGATGCCGCAGCGTTTTAGCACCATCGGGATCACTGACGAGACAATGGCGCTCCAGAGGGTGATGCATACCAGCGTCAGGCTGACGATAAGCGTAATGTCCATTCCAATGCCCATCATCCAGGCGCGCACACAGCCTGCCAGCCCGAGCGTAACGGCAATCATCACCGAGGTGGTCATCTCTTTACGCAGCACGCGTCCCAGGTCTTTCAGCCCAACTTCACCCAGCGCCATCGCACGGACCAGCGTGGAGGTAATTTGCGTGCCGCTGTTGCCGCCGGTGCCAATGAGCAACGGAATAAAGAACGCCAGAGCGATCGCGGATTCGAGAGCATCTTCAAAATGCTGAAGCACGGTGCTGGTGTAGGCCTCTGCGACGAACAGCAGCAGCAGCCAGACGGCACGTTTTTTCCAAAGCTGCACGGCGCTGGTTTCGAGATAAGGCCGCTCCAGCGGCAGCGTTGCCCCCTGGCGCTGCGCATCTTCCGTCACGTCATCTTCCAGCAAATGCGCAATTTCACGTTCGGTGAGACAACCCACCAGTTTCCCGTGGGTGACCACCGGTACCACGTCAATACCGGCATGGCTCAGCAGGGCGGCCACTTCTGCACGCTCATCGTCGGGTTTAACCTGCAAAAACTGAGAGACCATCAGCGCGCTAACGGCCTGAACGGTATTGGCTTCCTGTAATAACGTTCTGACCGAAATCATTCCAGCCAATCGGCCATTATTTTCAATAAAAATATGCGTTGGAATATCGTCATCTTTTAATTGTGCGAAGAAATGTTCACGCGCCAGCGCGACACATAATGACGCGTCGAGGACAATAAAATCCGTATTCATATATTGCGCGATGGCGCTGTCGTTAAATGCCGGAAGTGAATTATGGATGGTGTAAGACATAGTGAATTCCCTTTGAATATAATTATCTCTCAGGGGCGAGCAAGACAGGGCATGTCGAAGAGGAGATCCCCACGTCCTGGGTTCAGCACTGTACACCGTATCCCCGAAGGGAAGTTATACTGACAAAGCCTTGATTCGACAGTGCCTGTTTTACCCTGTGTTGTTTCTCTCGAAACCACCAGAGCGATAACGTGTATTTGTACAGGAGCCTCGCCATAACGAGATCGTAGTAAAGCGGTAGGGATAATACGCCAGTTATTAAATGCTGCTTTAAAATATCAATAATGTTGACGAACGGTTTAGGTTAAATATATTTAATCCACGTTGAGGGTTTATTTAATTCATTTCATTTTAAATAGCAGATTCCCCTTTCTAAAGAGGCGCTGCGATGGAATGGCTCAATAATTTGCTTAATCATTTTGCACACTATCCGGCGCAATTGTTCGCCTTGCTGGCGGTAATGGCGTTCTGCAAATCAACGGTGTTTGTCTCCTCCATTCTTCCGCCCGCGTCGCTGATGTTGCTGGGTGGGATTACCGTCAGTCAGACAACGCTTTCGCCCGTGCTGGCCTGGCTTGCCGTGGTGACGGGCGCGACGTGCGGCTCAGTGTTGAATTACCATCTGGGGCAGCTTATGGGCAATACGCGGATGATGATGCGCCTAAGTGCAAAACATGCCGATCGCTTTTTACGCATCCAACATCAGTTAGAGAAAAACAGCGTGGCAGTGTTATTCACCGCCCGTTTTCTGGCGGTGCTGCGCTACATCGTACCGCTGGCGGCGGGGATGCTTAGAGTGAATGTCGGGAAGGTTTACGCGGTGAGCCTGATCTCTGCCGCCGTTTGGGCGGCGCTGTATGTCGGCGCGGTGATCGGCATCAGCGCCGGGTTTTCTCCCGGAGGGCTTTAGCCGTTCACGCGGATCACATGTTTTCCAGCCACATCATCCATTTACTGGCGATCTGCGTATTTGGCCCGTTTATGCTGATATAGCAGCGCGTCCGCCTTCAGCATTGCCTCCTCGAGAGTATCACCCTCGCGCATCTGGTAACTCCCCCAGGAGAACGCCACCATTTTTTCCGTATCAATGGTCTGCAAATAACCTTGTATGCGCGCAATCATATCCCGGGAGCGGTCAATATTATTGTCGATCAGAATTAAACAAAACTCATCGCCGCCGAGCCGGATTCCGTAATCGCTTTTGCGAATCGACTGAGCCAGCGCCAGCCCCAGGGACTGAATCGCCTTATCACCCATATGATGGCCTAAGGTGTCATTGATTCTTTTGAGTCCATCGCTATCGATAGCCATCACCGTGACCGGAATATCTCTCTCCACCAGTAACTGAATTTTTTGGTTGAGTTCTGGCGTGATCACTTTGCGGTTATACAGCCCGGTTAACACATCGGTAATATTGTCGCGGGAGAGTAATTTCTGACGGATAAACTGTTTGCGGGCATAGCGCAGCAGCATCACAGTAGCCAGGACGTAAAGCAACACCAGCCAGAAAGTCAAAATCACCACGTAAATCGCATCGAGCTTAACGTGCAGGGTATAGTACTGCGTCATTTCATCTTTATAATTAATCAGATCCAGCGACCTAAGGATCGGCTTATGGAAAATGATATTCCCCCCGGTGGTATTATCCGTGACATACAGGGAGAGGAATTTCCACAATATTGGGCGGTCAGGGGTGATAAACGATGTGGCCAGATCGTGAATATTAATGTCGGTGATCAGCAGGCCTTTTATTTTTCCATCAAAAAATACCGGCTTGATCATGCTAATAATATTTCGCCTGGTATAGGCATCTTTATAAATGTGCGTCACAATATTTTCGCCCTGGATCAGATCTTCCAGCGCGTTATCATCTATCGTAATGGTGTTCGGGTTGTTTGCGAGATTGATTCTGTCCCCGTCGGCCACCAGCCAGTTACCAAAGGTGTAGTCAAACGTGTTCACCAGATGGTTGATGTAAATATAGTTGTTTACGAGGTCAATATAATATCGGGTGCTATTAAACGCGTAGCCCGTGTAGTTGGAAAAAGTGTACTTTGACGAGGCTACCGTCTCCGTCATATTAATGACGGGCAGGGCGGGTACATCCTGCCCCCAGGCTTCGCAGGCGGTATTTCGCGTCTGAAGGGTCCCCTCCAGAAGAATGGTCGTTCTCGCCACCAGATTAAAGCCTTTGATCTCGCCAACAGTTTCAACATTCTTGCACAGCGATTTGGCTTTTTCTTTAGTATTCACGCCTGAGGCTGCTTGTTTAGAAAACGCGCGAGATAAACGATAGGCGATATCCTCATTAATAAATTCTTCATGGAAAAGGGCCGATTTCCCGTTCTCGGCAATGTAGCCCATATAACCATGAAGATTCTTTACTTCATGTGAAATTAACGTTGCGAATATTGACGTTGTGCAGGCAATGATAATTATCGTTGCAGTGATATATTTACGTTGTGACAAGAAGGTTAATTCCTTTGCAATACCACCTAAGACTATTCGTAAGTATAACATTGAAACAGACTATTATTCAGTGAAGTTATATTTGAATGCTTATTAAACCAGGCGCGATATACCGGCACGAATTCCGCTATATCGCGCCTGTGAAATTACAGACTCCCGGTTCCGCCATCCACCAGCAGGTCGATCCCCACAGTATAGCTGGACTCATCGGACGCGAGATAGAGCGCCGCGTTCGCCAGTTCCTGCGGCGTACCCATGCGCCCAAGCGGGACCAGGCTTGCGATATCCCCCTGCAGCGCTTTCTGTGCCTCTGCGCTCAGCCCCAGTTTGTTCAGCGCCGGGGTTTCTACCGGACCAGGGCTTAAGCCGTTCACGCGAATACCACGTGGCAGAAGTTCCGCTGAAAGCGTCCGCGCCAGCGACAGCAGACCTGCCTTACTGGCCGCGTACACGCTGCTGGTGGGTAAGCCGATCCGCGCGCTTACCGATCCGCACAGGATCACCGAAGAGGGGTTATTCAACAGCGGCAGCAGGGCCTGCACCAGAAAGAACGGGCCTTTGAGGTTAATGCCCATCAACCGATCCCACGCCTCTTCGCGCCACTCTTCCAGCAGCCCGTGCGTCACATCACCGGCGTTGATAAACACCGCATCCAGTCGCGGCCAGCGTGCGGAGAGGGTATCTGCCAGCTGTTTCTGTTCCGCAATATTCCCGGCGTCGGTGGCGATCACCCAGGCGTTGTCCCCCAGCACGCGCTGGGCCTCGGCCAGAGTGTCCGGGTTACGTCCGGTCACCGCGACGTGTGCTCCTTCGGCGATGAACGCCTGCGCTGTCGCCAGACCGATGCCGCTGGTGCCCCCTGTAATAAGCGTATATTTACCTGCTAAACGACCCATGGTTATCTCCTGAAATGTCACTGGAGAAAGCACTATAGAAACGTTAGTATCCAAAAGAAACCAGGTACCATTTGGATACTAATGAGGCGAAGGGTGTGCTATGGCGCAAACAGGCGAACTAACCTGCGAAAAAAATTCTGCGACGGAATCCTGTCCGATGACGCAGTTCGTCAATCTGATTTCCGGCAAATGGGCGATCCCCATTCTCTATCGTTTGATTGTGCTGAACAGCCCGGTGCGTTTTGGCGATTTGCTGCGCGCCGCCGCGCCCATCACTCAGAAAGAGCTGACCAAACAGCTGCGATTATTTGAACAGCGTGGGCTGGTGTCGCGCACCATTTATCCGGAAATCCCGCCGCGAGTGGAATATCAGATCACGGCGTTAGGGTTGACGTTGCAGAGCGCGCTCTCTCCGCTGGCCGCCTGGATGCGGGAGTACGGCGACCAGCTGGAGCGCTAGTTTAACGACTGAAATAACGTGGGGCCGGGACGCCGTTGCGCGCGCTGTTGAAGAGGGCCAGACGCGCCTCTTCATAGTCCTCCCACAGCTGCACATCGCGCATTGGCGGGATAGTAATCAGTTCACCCTGATCCAGCCCGGCGAGTGCCGCATCGACCATATTGTCGGTGGTCATCACCGATCCTTCCGGCAGATCGTTCATCGAGACACCCGAAATTTCCCAGATTTCAGTCGCGGTGGCGGCAGGTAACACCGCCTGAATCCGCACGCCGCTGTCGGCAAACTCTTCCTGCAATCCGCGCGTAAAGTTGAGCACCCACGCTTTGGTGGCGCTATAGAGCGCGCTGCCCGCACGGGCGTGGATCGACAGCACCGAGGCGATATTGATCAGCGTACCGCGACGGTTTTCCGCCAGACGTGGAAGAACCGCGAGCGTCAAACGCATTAGCGCAGTCGTGTTGAGAGTATTGATGGCCTGATGCGAGGCGGCATCACTGGCGAGGAACGGTGCCATTTGCGCCGTGCCTGCATTATTGACCAGCGTGTCGATGGCGGTATTACTGTGCAGTACTTCCTCGACGGCGCGGATCCCCGTCTCTTGTGTCAGGTCAGCAACCAGAATCTCGACGTTAACGCCATAGCGTTCACGCAGTTGCGATGCCAGCGCGTTCAGACGATCTTCCCGGCGGGCGACCAGCACCAGGTTGATGCCCCGCGCAGCGAAACGATCGGCGTACACCGCGCCAATACCGGATGATGCCCCTGTGATCAACGCGGTCGAGTGTTGAGTTGTCATTGCGTGTTACCTCAAAGCGGAGTGGATTAATGGTTTCAATATGAAACTGAATCAACTGTGAGATATTTGGTTTTATAATGCAACCAATTTGCGGAGATTATTTTTATTCTGCGGTCAGAAGGAGGACGAAGGTACGGCTAATGTATTGAAAATAAGGGCTAAGGCAGTTTTGGGACCACCTCGTCCGGCGTCAGTTCGCGACCATCGTGCGCGATAAGCGCCAGCTTACGCAGCGGCTGACGGTGTTCGGCATCCACCAGCACGCTTCCCAGCTCGTTTTCCGCGAACAGAAATTCATTGCCCCACTGGGACAACGCCACCAGCACTGTCTGCAGGGCACGGCCTTTTTCGGTCAGGACATACTCCTGCCAGGCGCTGCCGTCGGAGGCGGGCTGCAACACCAGAATCTCTTCTTCCACCAGCAGCTTGAGGCGCGTGGCAAGCATATTTTTGGCGATGCTGAGGCTTTTCTGAAACTCCCCAAAGCGCTTCAGCCCGCGCAGGGCGTCGCGCACAATCAGCAGCGACCACCAGTCGCCGATAATATCGAGCGAACGGGCGACGGGGCAGGTACTCTCTTCAAGACGGGTTCGTTTCACAGTCACTCCTGAGGTTGATAGTTTTATTATAAAACCTTTTTTCGCCCGCGTAAAAAGAGATAACTATCAGTTTGAGAAATGGTTCCCGGAAATATGTCATCAATCTGTCACAATCACATCGACGATAATAATACGTGAGGAACAAGGGATGAGAAAAACACTACTCGCTATTGCAGTGGCTGGCACCGTAACAATGACCTCTGGCGTTCAGGCGCAACCGGCCCCGGAAGGCTATCAGTTGCAGCAGGTTTTAATCATGAGCCGCCACAACCTGCGCGCGCCGCTGGCGAATAACGGCAGCGTGCTGGAGCAGTCCACGCCGGGCAAATGGCCGGAATGGGAGGTGCCGGGCGGGCAGCTCACCACCAAAGGCGGCGTGCTCGAAGTCTATATGGGCCATTACATGCGTGAATGGCTGGCGGAGCAGGGGATGGTGACCACTGGCGAATGCCCACCGGCTGATGCGGTCTATACCTATGCCAACAGTCTGCAACGTACCGTCGCGACCGCGCAGTTCTTTATCACCGGGGCTTTCCCGGGCTGTGATGTGCCGGTGCATCATCAGGAAAAAATGGGCACCATGGACCCGACCTTTAACCCGGTGATCACCGATAATTCGCCGGAGTTCCGCGAAAAAGCGGTTAAAGCGATGGAGACCGAGCGCCAGGGCATGAAGCTGGATGAGAGCTACAAGCTGCTGGAGCAGATCACCCAATACACGGATTCTCCGTCCTGCAAAGAGAAAAAAGAGTGCTCTCTGACCGAGGCTAAAGACACCTTCACCGCCGATTATGAAAAAGAGCCGAGCGTCTCTGGTCCGCTTAAAGTGGGCAACTCGCTGGTGGATGCCTTTACGCTGCAGTATTACGAAGGTTTCCCGCTGGATCAGGTGGCGTGGGGCGAAATCAAAACGGACCAGCAGTGGCGTGTCCTGTCACAGCTGAAAAATGGCTATCAGGATTCTCTTTTCACCTCCACGGAAGTGGCGCGAAACGTCGCCAAACCGCTGGTGAAATATATCGATAAGGCACTGGTCACCGATCAGGCGAAAGCACCGAAAATTACTGTGCTGGTGGGGCATGACTCCAACATCGCATCGCTGCTGACGGCGCTGGATTTCAAACCTTATCAGCTGCATGACCAGCACGAACGCACGCCGATTGGCGGGAAAATTGTTTTCCAGCGCTGGCATGATAAGAGTGCGAATCGTGACCTGATGAAAATTGAGTATGTCTATCAAAGCTCAGAGCAGTTGCGAAACGCCGATGTGCTGTCGCTGAAATCTCCGGCGCAGCGTGTGACGCTCGAACTCAAAGACTGTCCGGTGGATACCAACGGTTTCTGCCCGATTGATAAATTTAATACGCTGATGAACGACGCGGCGAAATAAGTAAAAACCCCCCGCTTCGGCGGGGGGCAACGGTCAGACGTTTTTACGTTCGATGGTTTGCTCGCCCCAGAAGAGCGAGTCTTTGTCTGTTTTGTCGAAGGCACGGACCAGCACTTCATCGCTCCCGTCCTCCCAGATTTTCTCCGCCAGCTTCTCGTCATATTCCGCGACTTCAAAGATCGCCTCGGCAATTTCTGGAGAGGTATTGCGTAAACTTGCCCACTCACCGACGTGATGAGCTTTGGATTGTTGAGTTGGCATGCTTGTCCTCCTGTTGAGGTTAACCGTTCAGTTTTTTCGCGAGGCCCGCGACGTGCTCACCCTGATAACGGGCGATGGCCAGCTCTTCCTGGCTTGGCTGACGCGAACCGTCGCCGCCAGCAATGGTGGTCGCCCCGTACGGTGTCCCGCCGCGCACCTGTGAAACATCAAACAATTCTTGCGCACCGTAGCCAATCGGCACAATCACCATCCCGTGATGGGCAAGGGTAGTCCAGGTGGAGGTGATCGTCTGCTCCTGGCCGCCGCCGGTCCCGGTTGAGCTAAAAACGCTGGCCAGTTTGCCGTACAGTGCGCCAGACGCCCACAGCCCGCCGGTCTGATCCAGGAAGGTACGCATCTGCCCGGACATGTTGCCAAAGCGCGTTGGGGTACCAAAGATGATGGCGTCATAGTCGGCCAGCTCTTGCGGGGTTGCCTGCGGCGCATTCTGTGTTTTACCGCCTGCTTTTAGAAACGCCTCGGCGTTCATGGTTTCCGGTACGCGTTTCACCACGACCTCAACACCATCCACTTTACTTGCGCCTTCCGCCACCGCATGAGCCATGGTTTCAATGTGTCCATACATGGAATAATAGAGCACCAGAACTTTTGCCATCTTGCATCACTCCTCGATTGTGGTTTCTGGCAGCGAATCGCTGCGTTCTTTTAAAGATAAGACGCCACGGCCAGACTGCAAACCTGAAAGCCATTTCTTTGATTTATAACAAGATATCTAAGACGATTCCTTGTAGCAAAATGAAACATTTTTAAGAAATCGCGTTTCCTGAATGATAAGAGGAGCTTATTGGTCTCGCTTTCGCGATCTCACACGAATGGCTGATTTCATGTTGCAGAATATTACCGTTTACTGGCTGGATCGGCTCATTCCACTAAGCTTAGTTTCACGCGACGCAGACAAAGGCACTGACCTTGTGTCGTCAGGTGAAAGAATCCTCTTTTACTGAATGCAGTATGATGTCTAATGTTTCATATTCTGGAGGTTCGAGATGGCAAACCATCGTGGTGGGTCAGGTAATTTCGCTGAAGACCGTGACAGAGCATCAGAAGCAGGTCGTAAAGGTGGCCAGCAGAGCGGGGGCAACTTCAAGAATGACCCGCAGCGTGCATCTGAAGCTGGCAAAAAAGGGGGCAAAAACAGTCATGGGAGCAGTAATAAGAGTTAGCGTCTCCCCATTTCAGTGTCACCCAACCTGAAATATCCCCCTGCCGCCGGGTTTCCCGGCGGTTTTTTCGTTTCATGACATTGAACTGTAACTAAAGCCATCGCACACTAGCGGATTGACTCTTGTTGCAGGTAGCTCATGTCCTCCTCTCGTTACGCCTTTTCCATCAAACCCCAGGAAGCGATCCTGATTCTGATCACCATGTTCTGGGGCGGTACGTTCCTCGCGGTGCAATACGCGGTAACGCTCGGCGACCCCTTTTTCTTCGTCGGGCTGCGTTTCGCCACGGCGGCGATTGCGGTGGCGCTGATTTCACTGAAAACCCTGCGCGGTCTGACCCTGAAAGAGCTACAGGCTGGAGTGGCGATTGGCGTTGCTATCGCGATGGGCTACAGCCTGCAAACCTGGGGTTTACAGACGATCCCCAGCAGCAAATCGGCGTTTATTACCGCGATGTATGTTCCGCTGGTGCCGCTGCTGCAGTGGCTGTGTCTGGGCAGAATGCCGGGGCTGATGTCCTGCATCGGTATCGTGCTGGCGTTTATTGGCCTGATCCTGCTTGCAGGACCGGGTGACAACCTGCTGGCGATGGGGCCGGGCGAAATTATTACGCTGATTGGCGCGGTGGCGATCGCGGCGGAAATTATTCTGATCAGCGCCTGGGCCGGAAAGGTCGACGTTAAACGGGTGACCGTCGTGCAGCTGGCGACGGCCTCAATAGTGGCCTTTATCGCGATGGTGCCTGCGGGCGAATCGGTGCCGCCAATGTCCACCGGGCTGGTGGTTGTGGCGCTCGGTCTGGGGATTTTCAGCGCCATTATTCAGGTGACAATGAACTGGGCGCAGCGCAGCGTTTCGCCCACGCGCGCCACCGTCATCTACACCGGTGAACCGGTCTGGGCCGGGATTTTTGGCCGTCTGGCGGGCGAACGCCTGCCACTGCTGGCGCTGTTAGGTGCGGCGTTTATCGTGCTGGGTGTGCTGGTCAGTGAGTTAAAGCTAAAAAAGAGACGTCGTGAAGCGGCCGATCTGACCCTCGAATAACGCGGTATTGCACCTGAAGCGCGGCCATTCACTCTGCCAGCGCTATCCTGTGCCGGGTAAGGCGACGCGCCATTACCCGGCACAAACCTTCTGTCAGGAATCCTGACGCACTACTTCAGCCTGAGTAACCTCAGCCGTGCGCCGGCTCAGCAGCGCATTCAGTAAAATCGCGCCAAAGGTCGCCGTCCCAATCCCGCCCAGAGTAAAGCCGCCGAGCGTCAGCGCGAAATCCCCTGCGCCAAGCACCAGCGTTACGGCGACCATAATCAGGTTGCCGTTCTGGTTGAGATCCACACGGTTCTGCACCCAGATGCGAGCGCCTGCCACGGCAATCAGACCAAACACCACAATCGACGCTCCGCCAATCACCGGCGCCGGAATGGTGTGGATCAGCGCCCCGAATTTCGGAGAAAAGCCCAGCAGCAGGGCAATCACCGCCGCGGCGACAAACACCAGCGTCGAGTAAACCTTGGTCACCGCCATCACGCCGATATTCTCCGCGTATGTCGTCACGCCGCTGCCGCCCACGGCGCCAGAGAGCATCGTGGCCAGCCCGTCACCCACGAACGCGCGCCCCATGTACGGGTCCATGGTACGCCCGGTCATTCCAGCGACCGCTTTGAGATGGCCTAAGTTTTCCGCCACCAGAATCACCGCGACCGGCGCGATAAGCATCATCGCCTGTCCGCTAAAGGTGGGGGAGGTGAGGTGCGGCAGACCAAACCAGGCGGCGTTTTGCACCAGCGTAAAATCAACCGGTTTACCCAGCCCCAGCACGCTGGTCATCAGGGCATACACCAGGCAGGCCGCAATCAGCCCCACCAGGATCAACAGCCGCTGAATCATTCCTCGGGTAAATACCGCGACCAGACCAATGCACAGCACCGTCACCGCCGCCATCCAGCTATCAAAAGACGAGCCGGAGACGCTTTTCACCGCGATAGGCGCGAGATTCAGGCCAATCGCCATCACCACCGCCCCGGTCACGACCGGCGGCATCAGGCGTTCGATCCAGCGGGTGCCGACCTTCATCACCACCAGCCCAATCAGGGTGTAGATAAACCCGCAGGCGATAATGCCGCCGAGGGCTGTGCTGAGATTGGGGTTGATGCCCTGGCCGTTATAGCCCGTGGCGGCGATCACCACACCGACAAAAGCGGCACTTGAGCCAAGATAGCTCGGCACGCGCCCGCCGGTGATGAAAAAGAACAGCAGCGTGCCAATCCCCGACATCAGGATCGACAGATTCGGATCAAGCCCCATCAGAATGGGCATCAGCACCGTCGCGCCAAACATGGCGACCGCATGCTGAACCCCCATCACCACGGTGGGTATGACGGGAAGCCTCTCATCCGGTGCGACCACGCCGCGTTCAGTGGAGGTCGAGGTTAACTGCCAGTGGGGAAAACTGAACAAGGCCATGAGCTGTCTCCTTAAGGAGGGTTAACAGGCGGGTCGCAGGAGTGCGTGATAGCCGCGATCAAACCACACCAGTCCCTGCGGCGCGGGGTGGCGGGTAATGGACACAATGTCGCAAAACAGAATGTCGTGGGTACCGACGCTGACCACCTGGCTGATGCGGCAGTCAAACGACGCCAGGGCCTCCTCCAGCCGTGGGCAGCCCGTTTCACCGGTCTGCCAGTTTGCCGCCGCGAAGCGTTCCGCCATCGGCGTTTTCCCGCCGAACAGGTTAGACAGCGGCTCTTGTCCGGCGCAGAGGGTATTGACGCACAAGGTGCGGTTTTCGCTAAACGTCGGCCAGACGGACGCGCCGCGATTCAGGCACACCAGCAGCGTCGGCGGTGAGTCGGTCACGCTGCACACGGCGCTGGCGGTAAATCCCGCCTGTCCGGCAGGGCCATCGGTAGTAATGATATTCACCGCCGCGCCGACGCAGGCCATCGCGTCGCGAAAGGTTTGTTGATCCGGTACGCTCATGTTTGCTCCTTACGCCAGCCCGCAGGCATCTTCAAAGGTCAGACGCGGCAGCCGGGCATAGACTTTGCTCGCATCGCCATACCCGATATTTATCAGCAGATTGCTTTTCAGGCTGGTGCCGGTGAAAAAGGCTGCATCCACTTTTTGCGGATCAAAGCCGGACATCGGCCCGGTATCCAGCCCCAGAGCGCGACAGGCGAAAATCAGATAGGCCGCCTGCAGGGAGCTGTTGCGAAACGCCGTCTCCTGAGCGAGTTCCGGGCTGGTGGTAAACCAGCTGCGGGCATCGCCGTGGGGGAACAGTTCAGGTAAACGCTCATAAAATTCGCTGTCCCACGCCAAGATCGCCGTGACGGGGGCAGCGAGGGTTTTTGCCAGGTTGCCGCTGGAGAGGGCCGGCGCCAGTTTTTCTTTGCCTTCGGGCGTACGAACAAACACGATCCGCGCGGGGGAGCAGTTGGCGGAGGTCGGTCCCCATTTCATCAGGTCGTAAATCTCACGCAGCGTCTCATCGCTGACCGGAATATCCTGCCAGCCGTTGTGCGTTCGGGCGTCGGTAAACAGCGTTTTCAGCGCGCTCGGGTTGATGGCTTCGCTCATGGCGGCTCCTTATAGCACTTTTTCACGCGTATGCAGCAGGCTGGCAAGCCCGTTCAGCAATAGCGTATTAAACGTATCGGGATCGGTGACGTTGCAGGCGTGTCCGCCCTGGCGCATCACCACTTTTTCACTGTGGGGCAGTGCGGCGTGCAGCGCAGACGAACAGACGGCGGGCACCAGCAGATCGTCTGCGGAGCAGATCACCTGCACCGGGCAACGAATCCGCGCCGCATCCCGGCTAAAATCCGCCTGTTTCAGGGCCTGAAGCCGACGCAGCAGATTCGCTTTCCCCTGGAAATGGGCGAGCGCCAGCGCCTCTTCGGCCTCCATACGCGGCCCACGGGCCGCCATCCAGTCTGCGGGATAGAGAAACAGGGGCTGCGCCTCCACCCAGGCCTGCGCGCCGCCCGCATGCAGCAGCCGCTCGCGGATCTGAAAGCAGCGGCGGGTATGGGCGTTTAACGTTAGCCAGCCGTTGACGGACACCAGCGCGGTGAGCGCCTCAGGGTGATCGAGTGCTAACTGCAGGCCGACCAGCGCCCCCAGCGCGTGCCCCACCACGCAAAAGCGCGGAATGCCTGCCTCTGCCAGCGCCAGATACAGCTCCTGCGCCATCTGCGCGAGAGAATAGCCCTCGGGCAACGCCTCGGGATTATTCCCGGTCCCACGCTGGTCGTAGCACACCACCTGATACTCTTGCTCCAGCACCGACAGCTGTGGCAGCCAGTAGCCACCCGCGCCACCCAGCCCGGCAATGAGAACCACCACCGGCGCACCGGCGTACGGGGGCGGTGAAACGGATATTTTCATGGCAACCTCATTTTCCGATATGCGCAACGGTGGCGATTTCGACCAGCGCCTCGGGCTTTACCAGTCCGCACTGGATACAGAACCGTGCCGGTTTGTCGCCGGGGAAAAACTCGGCGTAGATTTCGTTAATCGCGGCGTAGTTTTTCCAGTCGGTGATAAAAATGCTGTTGAAGGTCACGTCCTCCATCGTTCCACCCGCCATTTCGATAACGCTCCTGATGGTCTCGAGAACGTGACGGGTTTGCGCCTTTGGGTCGTCGGGATAGACCACGTTGTTGTGCTTATCAAACGGCAGCGTGCCGGAGACATACACCACGCCGTCGGCGAGCGTGCCGGGTACAAAGGGCGCAATCGGCGTGCTGGTGCCTGCGGGAATGATCACGGATTTCGGCATAGTGTGGCTCCTCAGGCGATACGGGCTAACGATGGCGGGGAGACGGCATCGCAAAACTCGGCGACGGTGCTGACCCAGCCAAAAAAGGTTTCGATATTGAACAGGGCGGCCTGCTGCGCGAACTCCGGCCCGGCCTGGTGCGTTGCGTCTGCCAGCACCACGCCGAAATACTCCAGGAAAAAGCCGTCGCGCAGGGTCGATTCCACGCAGACGTTGGTGGCGATCCCGGTGAAGACCAGATGGCGAATGCCACGGCTGCGCAGCAGGCTGTCGAGCGGGGTGTTGAAAAAGCCGCTGTAACGCGGTTTGGGCAGCACGATATCGCCGGGCTGCGGCACCAGTTCATCCACCAGCTGGTAATCCCAGCCACCTTTTGCCAGCAGTTTGCCCTGTAGCTCCGGCTGTTTGCGCATGGTTTTCAGCGCGTTGGATTTGTGGAAGTTAGGCGAGCCGGGGCCACCGGCTTCCACGTACTGATCGTCCCAGCCGTTCTGGAACCAGATAATCAACATGCCCGCCGCGCGGGCGGCGGCAACGGCGGTATTGATGTTGTCGATCACCGGGCGGGTGGCCGAGACGTCAAATCCTGCCAGATCCAGATAACCGCCCTGGCTTGCGTAGGCGTTTTGCATATCCACCACGATCAGCGCACTCTGCTCAGGCGCAAAGGTGATGGCTTCCGGGCGTGCGTGTAACGTCGTCATTACGCGACCTCCCTGGTGACGGCGGGAATATGTGCGCGGCACTGCATTAGCGGCTGAATGCGCTCGCCAAAGGTCTCCACGCCGGTAAGGAAATCGTCAAAGGTCAGCAACACGCCTTCGGCACCGGGCACGCTGGCAACTTCATCGAGCATTCGCGCCACATTGGCGTAAGAGCCGACCAGCGTGCCCATGTTGATGTTGACCGCGGAGGTCGGGTCCGCCATCTGGCGCACGTTGGTGTCCGACCCGGAACGCGTGTCTTTCTGGCTCTGTTCCGTCAACCAGCTCAGGGCTTCTTCATCGGCACCGGCTTTGTAGTGCTCCCATTTCGCCCGCGCGGCCTCGTCGGTTTCGTCGGCGATCACCATAAACAGCACGTAAGAACCGACCTCGCGCCCGGTCACTTCCGCCGCTTCTTTCATCCGCGCTGCAGTCGGCGCGAAGGCGGCCGGCGTGTTGACGCCTTTGCCGAAGCAGAAGTTGAAATCTGCGTGCTGCGCCGAGAACGCCATGCCTGCGTCGCTTTGTCCGGCGCAGATCACTTTCATCGGCGTGGAGGGCTGCGGGCTGACGCGGCAGTCGTTCATGGTGAAGTAATCGCCCTTGAAATCGCTCTTGCCGGTGCCCCACAGATCGCGCAGGACCTGCACGTACTCGGTGAGATAGTCATAGCGGCGCGAGAAATACTCATCGCCCGGCCACAGCCCCATCTGCTCGTATTCCGGTTTTTGCCAGCCGGTCACCAGATTCACGCCGAAACGACCGCCGGAGATAGAGTCAATGGTCGACGCCATGCGCGCCACAATCGCCGGGGGCAGGGTGAGGGTGGCGGCCGTTGCGTAAATCTGAATGCGCGACGTCACCGCCGCCAAACCCGCCATCAGCGTGAAGGACTCCAGATTGTGATCCCAGAATTCGGTTTTGCCGCCGAAACCGCGCAGCTTGATCATCGAGAGCGCAAAATCGAAATGGTAATGCTCCGCCTTTTGCACAATGGCTTTGTTCAGCTCGAAGGTCGGCATGTACTGCGGCGCGTGGGAGGAGATTAGCCAGCCGTTATTGCCGATAGGGACGAATACGCCAATTTTCATCACGAACCTCTCTTCAACTCAGTGTGGGGTGAAAGTCAGACGTGGCGCTGCATCCTGCATTTCCTGTTCAGCCTCGTGAGATAGGTTTTGCAAAGGGAATGCCAGTTTTGAAAATGGCTTTGTTATTAGTGTGTTAACTGATGGTTGTTAAAAAGATGCCGGTGAAAGTGGACTAACTGGTCAAAAGCGATGCACACAAATCAGGCAGTTATGCGCGATTGAGGTGCAGAATGTCGTGAGAAGCGAGGGGTTTTGCTATGCTGAACGCACATCAACAAGGAGAGCAGGCATGACACAAGGCGCAGTGCAAACAGCAGGTAAACGTTCGCGGGCGGTGAGCGCCAAGAAGCAGGCCATTCTGAAAGCCGCACTGGAGACCTTTTCCCGGTTCGGCATTCACGGCACGCGTCTGGAGCAGGTGGCGGAGCTGTCCGGCGTGTCGAAAACCAATCTGCTCTACTACTACCCGTCGAAAGAAGCGCTCTATGTCGCCGTTCTGCAGCAAATTCTCGATATCTGGCTGGCGCCGCTGAAAGCGTTTCGCGAAGAACTGACGCCGCTGGTGGCGATCAAAGAGTACATTCGCCTCAAGCTGGAGGTCTCCCGCGACCATCCGCAGGCGTCGAAGCTGTTCTGCATGGAGATGCTGCAAGGTGCGCCGCTGTTGCAGGCGGAACTGACGGGGGATTTAAAGCAGCTGATCGACGACAAATCGGCCATCATTGCGGGCTGGGTGGCGAGCGGAAAGCTGGCGCCAATCGATCCGCAGCACCTGATTTTCATGATTTGGGCCTCGACCCAACACTACGCTGACTTTGCCAGCCAGGTTGAAGCCGTGACCGGAAAAACGCTCCAGGATGAAGCGTTTTTCCAGAGTGCGGTGGATAACGTGCAGCGTCTGATTATTGAAGGGATTCGCCTGCGTTAATTGCCTGGCGGCAGCGGGCAGCTTAAATCGCCTTCTTCGCACTGCATCAGCGAGGCCAGAAACGCCTCGCGCTCGACGGTTTTTTCCGTCATGCACTGATTAATGATCATCGGCTGGATGCTGCCGCCTTCGGTGCCGGAACCGGCAAAGGCGCAGTCGGCATCACGCAGTCCAATCCACGCCTGCTGGGCCTTTTTCAGTAAATCACGCTGGGGCACGGCAGCACGCTTCATCACGGCCTGGTACGTCTGATTCAGTTTTTTATCTGCCGCCTGATATTGCTGGGCGGTGCAGGTGTTCAGATCGGTCTGGGTGGTCGCACTGGCACACTCATCCGCCAGCGCATTAGCGCTGAAGAGCAATACCGCGCCGGCAATCAATACTCGTTTCATTTTACCCTCCGTATAAAAAAGCCGGACGCGCTACGCTTATCCGGCCTACGGGTTCATTGTAGCTATACGATTAGCCGATTGTCATCAGGCTGGCGTTACCGCCTGCGGCCGCCGTGTTGACGCTAAGAGAGTGCTCAACGTACAGACGCTCCAGCAGCAAATTGGTTTCACCGCGTGCGAAGCCCTGCACCGACACAATCGCGCCGTCGCGCGCCGCTACTTGCTCGCACAGCTCACGCAGCTGATCGGAATCGCCGTGGTAAATCACGGCGTCGAAGGCCTGTGTGGTGATCACGTCCGGTTTCGCGAAGGTGATGCGCGCAGACACCTCTTTCGGCAGCTGTTTGGCGAGATCGCGGTGCAGACCGTCCTCCGGCCACAGCACTTCACAGCCCGTTGCCGCAGCGGCAGCCAGCTGGACCAGCGCATCCTGTTCGTTGTCGGCAATACACAGCACGCGCTCGCGCGGCATCAGCGTCCAGGTGTTGCGCTCACCGGTTGGGCCGGGCAGCAGACGCTGAGTACCGGCCTGCGCCTGTTCGCCATACTGCTGGCACAGGGCGTGCAGTTCCGGGCGTTTTTCCGCCCATTTGGTCAGCGCCTCCAGCGGCTGAGTCAGCAGCGTTTTCAGCTGCGCATCCACCGGACGTTCCGCATCCTGACGCGCCAGGGTCACGCCGAGGGCGTTCTCCGGACGGTTCGCCAGCAGACGATAGAGATAGAGCGGGCCACCGGCTTTCGGACCGGTGCCGGACAAGCCTTCGCCGCCGAACGGTTGCACGCCGACCACCGCGCCCACCATGTTGCGGTTGACGTAGAGGTTGCCGACTTTGGCGCTGCCCGTCACCTGAGCGATGGTTTCGTCGATACGGGTATGCACGCCGAGGGTCAGGCCGTAGCCGGAGGCGTTAATCTGATCGACCAGCGCCTCGAGGTTGTTGCGGCTGTAGCGCACCACGTGCAGCACCGGGCCGAAGACCTCTTTTTTCAGCTCGTCAAAGCTGGAAAGCTCAATCAGCGTCGGCGCAATAAAGGTGCCGGTGTTCCATTCGCGGGCGTCTTCGCTGTTCTCGCGAACCGCCTGGAAGACCGGACGACCTTTGGCGCGCATCGCCTGAATGTGCTGTTCGATATTGGCTTTGGCTTCGGCGTCAATCACCGGGCCAATGTCAGTGGTCAGTCGGCCTGGGTTACCCATCCGGCATTCTGCCATCGCACCGCGCAGCATTTTCAGCGTGTGGTCGGCGATATCATCCTGCAGGCACAGCACACGCAGGGCGGAGCAACGTTGTCCGGCGCTGTCGAAGGCCGAGGCCAGCACGTCCACCACCACCTGCTCGGTCAGGGCGGAGGAGTCGACGATCATCGCGTTCATCCCGCCCGTTTCGGCGATCAGCGGCGTCGGACGCCCCTGCGGATCGAGACGGGTGGCGATGTTGCGTTGCAGCAGCGTTGCCACTTCCGTGGAACCGGTAAACATCACACCGCGCACGCGGTTGTCAGAGGTCAGCTGAGCGCCGACGGTTTCACCACGCCCCGGCAGAAGCTGTACCACGCCTGCCGGAACACCGGCTTCGAGCAAGATCTGAATACCCTGAGCGGCAATCACCGGCGTCTGTTCAGCGGGCTTCGCCAGCACGCTGTTACCAGCGGCAAGCGCGGCAGCAATCTGGCCGGTAAAGATCGCCAGCGGGAAGTTCCACGGGCTGATACAGACCACCGGACCCAGAGGGCGGTGAGTTTCATTATCGAAATCGTTGCGTACCTGACCGGCGTAGTAGTGCAGGAAGTCGACCGCTTCGCGCACTTCGGCGATGGCGTTGCTGAAGGTTTTCCCGGCTTCGCGCACCAGGATGCCAATCAGCTGTTGCATCTGGCCTTCCATCAGCACGGCGGCGCGTTCGAGGATCGCGGCACGCTCCTGCGGCGGCGTTGCGAACCAGATTGGTGCATTGTTGACGGCGTTTTCCAGCGCCAGCTCGACTTCCTGGGCGGTGGCTTCGCGGGCAAAACCGACGATATCTTTCGGCTCGGCCGGGTTGATCACCGGCTGCATGTCGCCTGCGTCAACGGGCTGTTCAAGAATCGGCTTCGCCTGCCATTTCTGCAGGGCGCTGTTGAGCAGGGCGGAAGACAGGGATGCCAGACGGTGTTCGTTCGCCAGGTCCAGACCCGCTGAGTTGGTGCGATCGCTGCCGTACAGCTCACGCGGCAGGGCAATTTTCGGATGCGGCAGGCCGAGCTGGCCCTCCTGAGCTGCCATTTTTTCCACGGCCTGCACCGGATCGGCAACCAGTTCATCGAGCGGCAGCGTGGTATCGGCAATACGGTTGACGAAGGAGGTGTTCGCGCCGTTTTCCAGCAGACGACGCACCAGATAGGCAAGCAGCGTTTCGTGTGTGCCAACCGGAGCATAGATACGGCACGGTCGGTTCAGTTTGCCTTCCGCCACTTTACCGGTGACCTGTTCGTACAGCGGTTCACCCATACCGTGCAGGCACTGGAACTCGTACTGGCCCGGATAGTAGTTTTGCCCGGCCAGACTGTAAATCGCCGCCAGCGTATGGGCGTTGTGGGTGGCGAACTGCGGGTAAATCAGGTTCGGCACGTTAAGCAGTTTTTTCGCACAGGCGAGGTAAGAAACGTCGGTATAGACCTTACGGGTGTAGACCGGATAGCCTTCCAGCCCGTCCATCTGCGCACGCTTGATTTCGCTGTCCCAGTACGCGCCTTTTACCAGGCGGATCATCAGGCGACGGCGACTGCGGGAGGCGAGGTCGATCAGATAATCAATCACAAACGGACAGCGTTTCTGATAGGCCTGAATGACGAATCCGATACCGTTCCAGCCCGCCAGCTCTGGCTCGAAGCACAGTTTTTCCAGCAGATCGAGGGAGATCTCCAGGCGGTCGGCCTCTTCGGCATCGATGTTAATCCCGATATCGTACTGGCGCGCCAGCAGAGTCAGGGATTTCAGGCGCGGGTAGAGTTCATCCATCACGCGATCGTACTGAGCGCGGCTGTAGCGTGGGTGCAGGGCGGAGAGCTTGATGGAGATCCCCGGCCCTTCGTAAATGCCGCGACCGTTCGAGGCTTTACCAATCGCGTGGATCGCCTGCTGGTACGAGACCATGTAAGCCTGCGCATCGGCGGCGGTCAGGGCCGCTTCACCGAGCATGTCGTAAGAGTAGCGGAAGCCTTTATCTTCCAGCTTGCGGGCGTTGGCCAGCGCTTCGGAGATGGTTTCACCGGTGACGAACTGCTCGCCCATCAGACGCATCGCCATGTCCACGCCTTTGCGGATCAGCGGTTCGCCGCTCTTACCGATAATGCGGTTCAGGGAGCGGGAAAGGTTGGCTTCGTTATGGGTGGAGACCAGTTTGCCGGTAAACAGCAGGCCCCAGGTGGCAGCGTTGACGAACAGCGACGGGCTGCGGCCAATGTGCGAGTGCCAGTTACCGTTGCTGATTTTGTCGCGGATTAATGCATCGCGTGTGGCTTTGTCCGGAATACGCAGCAGCGCTTCCGCAAGGCACATCAGCGCCACGCCTTCCAGCGAGGAGAGGGAGAACTCCTGCAGTAGCCCTTGCACCATACCGGCGCGACCACTGGCGGATTTCTGATTACGCAGTTTGTCGGCGAGCTGATACGCCAGGCTGTGCGCCTGGGACGCAATCGGCTCCGGCAGACGTGCCTGCTCCAGCAGCATCGGCACGGCGTCGGTTTCGGCGCGACGATACGCGGCGGTGATCGCGGCGCGGCTCACGGACTGCGGCAGGATCTGCTCGGCAAAGTCGAGGAACGGCTGGTGGTTCTCTTCGGCGATGGCGGCGGCGTCTTCGCTTTCGTTGGCGGCACCCGCCAGCAGGGCAGGCAGTTCCGGTAAGTCGTCTTCGTTTTCCAGACGTTCCAGATAATTAAAAATGGCCTGTTTAATCAGCCAGTGTGGCGTGCGGTCGATGCGGGTTGCAGCGCTCTTAATCCGTTCGCGGGTCGCGTCATCCAGCTTAACCCCCATGGTGGTCATGCCCATGCCAGTAACTCCTGTTGATCTTTAGTGATGTTCGTTCGTTAGCGTGAAATATCCACCATGTTGCAACTTTGTGCAACCGTGTTAAATGTGACCTGGACTGCAAGCTGAAAAATGAATGGATTGTTAACGATAAGTAAGCTGGTAAATACGATGAGATTCTGCGTGTGAGGCCCGTTTTTATGCGGCACTTAACACTTTTAAAAGGTGCAACCCGTAAAAGCGTGAGCGAGTGCAACCTATACGAAAGACCTATAAATCCAGGGATGAATTTGATGTAAATGCAGTGTTAAATCATTTGTGCATGTGGAGCGCTTACGGCAGGATACGCGCGCCCAACCGAAATACACTCATGATTATCACGTTCCGATAATCGAATAATAAGGCAGCCCGGACGGCTGTCGCTCGATATTTTTGGAGATTTTAAATGGCTATTAGCACACCGATGCTGGTGACATTTCTCGTTTATATTTTTGGCATGATCCTGATAGGGTTTATTGCATGGCGTTCGACCAAAAACTTTGACGACTATATTTTAGGTGGGCGTAGTTTAGGGCCCTTCGTGACCGCGCTGTCAGCGGGCGCATCCGACATGAGCGGCTGGCTGCTGATGGGGTTACCGGGCGCGATTTTCATCTCCGGGATTTCCGAAAGCTGGATTGCCATCGGCCTGTGTATCGGGGCATGGATTAACTGGAAACTGGTGGCCGGTCGTTTGCGTGTTCACACTGAAGTGAACAACAACGCGCTGACGCTTCCGGACTATTTCACCAGCCGTTTCGAAGATAAAAGCCGCGTGCTGCGTATTATCTCCGCGCTGGTGATCCTGCTGTTCTTCACCATCTACTGTGCGTCCGGGATTGTCGCCGGGGCTCGTCTGTTCGAAAGCACTTTCGGCATGAGCTATGAAACCGCACTGTGGGCCGGTGCCGCAGCCACCATCCTTTACACCTTCGTCGGTGGCTTCCTGGCCGTGAGCTGGACGGATACCGTGCAGGCGAGTCTGATGATTTTCGCCCTGATTCTCACCCCGGTGATTGTGATTATCACCGTCGGCGGGTTTGGCGATTCGCTGGAAGTGATCAAGCAAAAGAGCATTGAAAACATCGATATGCTCAAAGGGCTGAACTTCGTGGCCATCATCTCACTGATGGGCTGGGGGCTGGGCTACTTTGGCCAGCCGCACATTCTGGCGCGTTTCATGGCGGCGGACTCTCACCACAGCATCGTGCATGCGCGTCGTATCAGTATGACGTGGATGATCCTGTGCCTGGCGGGTGCGGTTGCGGTCGGCTTCTTCGGCATTGCGTACTTCAATAACAACCCGGCGCAGGCGGGGGCGGTGAACCAGAACGCCGAGCGCGTGTTTATCGAGCTGGCGCAAATTCTGTTTAACCCGTGGATTGCCGGGATTTTATTGTCGGCGATTCTGGCGGCGGTGATGTCGACCCTGAGCTGTCAACTGCTGGTCTGCTCAAGCGCTATCACAGAAGATCTGTACAAGGCCTTCCTGCGTAAAGGCGCGAGCCAGAAAGAGCTGGTGTGGGTCGGACGCTTTATGGTGCTGGCGGTGGCGCTGGTCTCTATCGCGCTGGCCGCAAACCCGGAAAACCGCGTGCTGGGCCTGGTGAGCTACGCCTGGGCGGGCTTCGGTGCGGCCTTTGGTCCGGTGGTGCTGTTCTCGGTACTCTGGTCACGCATGACCCGAAACGGCGCGCTGGCGGGGATGATCATCGGTGCGGTGACGGTTATCGTCTGGAAACAGTTCGCGTGGCTGGGCCTGTATGAAATCATTCCAGGCTTTATCTTCGGCAGCATCGGGATTGTGGTGTTCAGCCTGCTGGGGAAAGCGCCGTCGGCGGCTATGCAGGAACGTTTTGCCGAAGCGGATGCGCATTACCACACGGCACCGCCGGTAAAGTTACAGCCTGAATAAGCGTTAACAGGTGTTCAAAGCCGGGTAAGGCGTCGTCGCCGCCCGGCTTTTTATTTGTCAGAACTGCACGCAGACCGGCTGATCAACACGCATCACTGACTCCTGCGCAAACCGAGATTTGTAGATCCCGCGTAATGCTTCGATATTGCTCTCGCTCTGAGCATCTTTCCCGTGGATCAGCATTAACGCTTTACTTGGCTCACGCGCCACTTTCCCGTCATTGCCCAGCCACTGTCCGCGCGCATCAAACACCGTTAAGCCATCGCGAAAACGCGGCGTCACGTCCTGATCGACAAACTGTTGCCACTCCTGCCCGGTGATGGCGGCACCCGCCGGACGATTCAGACCGAAATAGAGCGTGGTTTGCTGCATCTGGTTATCCACTTTGCAGGTGGCGTCAGGAGCCGTATGTGAGGGGGCGTTGCAGCCGGCCAGCATGAAAAGTGCGGCAACCATAAGCCCTGTTTTGATGGTCATTGTTCGCTATCCTCATTGTTATTGTTGCAAGAAAAAGCCGGGTGGCGCTAACGCTGACCCGGCCTGCATATCATCTGTTCGACAACGGTGTTAAAGCACCAGCCCCGCAAAACTTGCCGACAGCAAGCTCACCAGCGTTGCGCCATACACCAGACGCAGACCAAAGCGAGATACCACGTTGCCTTGTTTCTCGTTCAGCCCTTTGATCGCCCCGGCCACGATGCCGATAGAGGCAAAGTTGGCGAACGACACCAGGAAGATAGAGAGAATGCCCAGCCCGCGCGGTGTCATTTGACCGGCAATTTTTTGCAGCTCAATCATCGCCACAAATTCATTTGCCACCAGTTTGGTCGCCATAATACTGCCCGCGTTCAGCGCATCACTCAGGGGAATGCCCACCAGCCACGCCAGCGGATAAAACACATAGCCAAGGATCTGCTGGAAGCTCATTCCAAACAGGCTGGAGAAGAGGGCGTTGACGGCGCTAATAAGGGCAATAAAGCCAATCAGCATCGCCAGAATAATCATCGCCACTTTAAAACCGGCCAGAATATACTCGCCCAGCATCTCAAAGAAGCTCTGGGATTCGTGCAGTTTTTCCAGTTTGATTTCCGGCTCGGCTTCAGGGCTTGCCGGGTTAATGACCGACAGAATAATAAAGGTGCTGAACATATTGAGGATCAGCGCCGCGACCACGAATTTCGCATCGAGCATGGTCATATAAGCGCCGACGATCGACAGGGAAACGGTGGACATCGCCGTCGCCGCCATGGTGAACAGACGACGAGACGAGAGATCGCCGAGCACCCCTTTGTAAGCAATGAAGTTTTCCGACTGGCCGAGAATGAGTGAGCTGACGGCGTTAAAGGATTCCAGCTTGCCCATGCCATTCAGTTTTGACAGCAGGGTGCCGATCAGACGAATAAAAATCGGCAGAATTCGCCAGTGCTGAAGAATACCGATCAGGGCAGAAATAAAGATAATCGGACACAACACGCCGAGGAAAATGAACGCCAGCCCTTTTTCACCCATTCCGCCAAAGACAAAATTGGTGCCCTCCGCGGCAAATTTCAGCAGGGATTCAAAGAAACCGGAGACATATTTAATCACGAAGAGACCGCTTTCGGCGTGCAGGAAAAAGAACGCCAACGCAATTTCAATCACAATAAGCTGTAAAACATAACGAATACGAATTTTTCGGCGGTCGAAACTCACCAGCCAGGCGAGCGCAAGAATAATGACCAGCGCCAGCAGGAAATGAACAAAGTTATACATTTTGAATTTTCAGCAGGTAAACGAAGCGCTTATTTAGCCATAGGGCACGGGAACCGTAAATGGGCATTTACGTTATAAGTTATATACATAACGGTAACGATCGTAACTATTAACCGGCGATGGATTTACAACTGGTCATCAAAACCTGACACAATTCGCTTGTTTTTCTTTCTGCCGTAATGATAATCACTATCACAGTTATTTACCTTTCTTTGCACCAGTTGACCGCGATAAACATTTAAGGTGTCGGCATGTTTGTTCCATTTCTCATTATGTTACGTGAAGGGCTTGAAGCGGCCTTAATTGTCAGTCTGATTGCCAGCTACCTGAAGCGCACCCAGCGCGGCCGCTGGATTGGTGTGATGTGGATTGGCGTTATTCTCGCCGCCGCACTCTGTTTAGGTCTCGGGATTCTGATTAACGAAACCACCGGTGAATTCCCGCAAAAAGAGCAGGAGCTGTTCGAAGGGATCGTGGCGGTGATCGCCGTGGTGATCCTCACCTGGATGGTGTTCTGGATGCGCAAAGTCTCGCGTAACGTCAAAGTGCAGCTGGAGCAGGCTGTCGATCACGCGCTGCAAAAGGGCAACCACCACGGCTGGGCGCTGATTGGGATGGTCTTTTTCGCCGTCGCCCGCGAAGGGCTGGAGTCAGTCTTCTTCCTGCTGGCGGCGTTCCAGCAGGACGTAGGGATCTGGCCGCCGCTCGGCGCGATGCTGGGGCTTGCCACCGCGATTGTGCTGGGATTCATGCTCTACTGGGGCGGCATTCGCCTGAACCTTGGCGCGTTCTTCAAATGGACCAGCCTGTTCATTCTGCTGGTCGCCGCCGGGCTGGCGGCAGGGGCGATTCGCGCCTTCCACGAGGCGGGCCTGTGGAACCACTTCCAGGACGTTGCGTTCGATTTCAGTAATACGCTCTCCACCCACTCTCTGACCGGCACCCTGCTCGAAGGCATCTTCGGCTATCAGGAAACGCCGAGCGTCAGCGAAGTGGCGATGTATTTCATCTATCTCATTCCGGCGCTGGTGCTGTTCTTTATGCCATCACGCCCCAGTACTCAGCCGTCGCGTACTGCGCCCTGAAGTGCTTCGTGTTGTTTATACATACTTTTAGAAAGGGAAGGGTCATGGCAATTCAATTTCGACGTACTGCATTACAGGCAGGTGTGGCAGCGCTGTTTGCGTATGCATTCTCAGCGGGCGCGGCAGATGTTCCTCAGGTGAAAGTCACCGTGAACGATAAACAGTGTGAGCCGATGACCATCACGGTCAACAGCGGTAAAACCCAGTTTATCATTCAGAACCATAGCCAGAAGGCGCTGGAGTGGGAAATCCTCAAAGGCGTGATGGTAGTGGAAGAGCGTGAAAACATCGCGCCAGGCTTTACCCAGAAAATGACGGCTAACCTGCAGCCGGGCGAATATGACATGACCTGCGGCCTGCTGACCAACCCGAAAGGCAAGCTGATCGTCAAAGGCGAAGCCACGGCGGATGCGGCGAAAGGCGAAGCGCTGCTGAGTCTGGGCGAGGCGATCACCGCCTATAAAGCTTACGTGACCAAAGAGACCGCCGACCTGGTTGCTGGTACCAAAGCCTTTACCGACGCGGTAAAAGCGGGTGATATCGAGAAAGCCAAATCTCTGTACGCGCCAACGCGCCAGCACTACGAGCGTATCGAACCGATTGCCGAGCTGTTCTCTGACCTCGACGGCAGCATCGACGCCCGTGAAGATGATTACGAGCAGAAAGCCGCCGATCCGAAATTCACCGGCTTCCACCGTCTGGAGAAAGCGCTGTTTGGCGACAACTCCACCAAAGGGATGGAGAAGTACGCGGAGCAGCTGAATACCGACGTGCTGGATCTGCAAAAACGCATTAGCGAGCTGGCTTTCCCGCCGTCAAAAGTGGTGGGCGGCGCGGCTGGCCTGATTGAAGAAGTGGCGGCCAGCAAAATCAGTGGCGAAGAAGATCGTTACAGCCACACCGACCTGTGGGACTTCCAGGCGAACGTTGACGGCGCGCAGAAGATTGTAGACCTGCTGCGTCCGCAGCTGCAGAAAGACAACAGCGAACTGCTGGCGAAAGTGGATGCCAACTTCAAGAAAGTGAATACCATTCTGGCGAAGTACCGTACCAAAGACGGGTATGAGACTTACGACAAATTGACGGACGCCGACCGGAATGCGCTGAAAGGGCCAATCACAACGCTGGCGGAAGATCTGGCACAGCTGCGTGGCGTACTGGGTCTGGACTAAGCATTATGAGTAAACATCACGAAATCGACGTCGCAGAACCGTCGCGCCGTCGATTGTTAAAAGGGGTGGGGGCGCTTGGCGGCGCGCTCGCTCTGGCGGGAGGGTGCCCGGTGGCGCATGCGGCCAAACCACAAAGCGCGCCGGGAACCCTCTCCCCGAATGCACGCATGGAGACGCAGCCGTTCTACGGTGAACATCAGGCCGGGATCCTGACGCCACAGCAGGCGGCGATGATGGTGGTGGCGTTTGATTCGCTGGCGAGCGATAAAGCGGATCTGGAACGTCTGTTCCGTTTGCTGACGAAGCGGATTGCGTTTCTGACGGCAGGCGGCCCGGCGCCGGAAACGCCGAACCCGCGGATGCCGCCGATGGATTCGGGTATTCTGGGGCCGTTTATCGCCCCGGATAACCTGACGGTCACGGTTTCTGTTGGCGAGTCGCTGTTTGACGCCCGCTACGGGCTTGAGAAACAGAAACCGAAAACGCTGCAAAAGATGACGCGTTTTCCGAATGATTCTCTCGACGCCGCGCTCTGTCATGGCGATCTGCTGATCCAGATCTGCGCCAATACCCAGGATACGGTGATCCACGCATTGCGCGATATCATCAAGCACACGCCGGATCTGCTCAGCGTGCGCTGGAAGCGGGAAGGGTTTATCTCCGATCACGCGGCGCGCAGCCAGGGAAAAGAGACGCCGGTCAACCTGCTCGGCTTTAAAGACGGAACGGCCAACCCGGACAGCCGCGATGCGGCGCTGATGAAAAACGTGGTCTGGACCACGGCGGATCAGGGCGAACCGGCGTGGGCGGTGGGCGGCACTTATCAGGCGGTGCGTATTATCCAGTTCCACGTGGAGTTCTGGGATCGCACGCCGCTGAAAGAGCAGCAAACCATTTTCGGTCGTGACAAGCAGAGCGGTGCGCCGCTGGGCATGAAAAACGAACACGATGTGCCGGATTACGCAAAAGATCCGGACGGCGATACCATCGCGCTCGACAGCCATATTCGTCTGGCGAACCCGCGAACGCCGGAAACCCAGTCCAGCCTGATGATGCGTCGCGGCTACAGCTATTCGCTGGGGGTGACCAACTCCGGGCAGCTGGATATGGGCCTGTTGTTTGTCTGCTATCAGCACGATCTGGAGAAGGGCTTTTTAACCGTGCAGAAGCGGTTAAACGGCGAGGCGCTGGAAGAGTACATAAAACCTATCGGCGGCGGCTATTTCTTTGCTCTGCCTGGCGTGCGCGATAACACCGCGTATCTCGCGCAAGGGCTGATCGAAGCCTGATTATTCTCCCCGCCACCCGCGCGGGGAGATTATTTTTTCCTATGACCCTCACTGTTATATTTCTGTCATATTTCTGTATGAGACTGAACTCAGCTGCAGGGCGAGTCTGAAAAAGTTGCGTTCAGGTAAAAAAGATGTTGCATTTGTGATAAATCCTGATGTACTTAATATAAGACAGCGGTAGTTCCCGGCAGTGATAACGATTCACTATGGAGATCGCGAATGGTTGGGTCCTGTACTGGACAAGTTAAACATAACAACCGCAGCACCCGGCGCGGAGGCTCTGACTCCGGCAGCGATTTCTTCACCACAAAATTCTCCTCCCCCATACCTCAAAAGAACTTATCCGGCGTGCAGAACGGTGCGCGTAGCCGTTTTGCATCGTCATTCCAAAAGGCAAGCAAGGGCTTACAAGGAAGCCAAACCTCAGATGTTCGTGCGCATAATCGCGCTGCCAACGGCGCGTGTGATGAATACCAACAACTCAAGGTGCTATCCATGGGAAGACAAAAAGCAGTGATCAAAGCTCGTCGCGAAGCAAAACGTGTGCTGAGACGGGATTCACGTAGCCATAAACAGCGTGAAGAAGAGTCGGTCACCTCGCTTGTGCAGATGAGTGGCGGCGTAGAAGCAATTGGCATGGCGCGAGACAGCCGTGATAACTCCCCAATTGCCGCCCGCAATGAAGCTCAGGCGCACTACCTGAATGCTATCGAGAGTAAACAGCTGATCTTCGCAACCGGTGAAGCCGGATGCGGGAAAACGTGGATAAGTGCTGCCAAGGCGGCGGAGGCTCTGATTCATAAGGATGTGGACAGAATTATCGTCACCCGTCCGGTATTGCAGGCCGATGAAGATCTCGGCTTCTTGCCCGGCGATATGTCAGAGAAGTTCGCCCCGTATTTCCGGCCTGTCTATGACGTGCTGGTCAAACGCCTGGGGGCTTCTTTTATGCAGTACTGCCTGCGACCAGAGATTGGTAAGGTGGAAATCGCGCCGTTCGCCTATATGCGCGGACGTACATTTGAAAATGCGGTCGTCATTCTCGACGAGGCTCAGAACGTGACCGCAGCGCAAATGAAGATGTTTTTAACGCGCCTCGGGGAAAACGTGACCGTTATCGTCAACGGCGATATCACCCAGTGCGACCTGCCGTCGGGTGTCAAATCGGGCCTGAGCGATGCGCTGGCACGTTTTGTGGAGGATGACATGGTTGGGGTGGTGCGTTTCAACAAAGATGATTGCGTACGCTCGGTTCTGTGCCAGCGCGCACTGCTTGCCTACGATTGAATTTGCTGCTGATGACAAAGCCCGGGAAACCGGGCTTTGCTTTCTGGGGAACCCAAACGACAGAGGAAAAAAAAGCCCGCATTTTCATGCGAGCTCTTCTCTAAATATGGCGGTGAGAGAGGGGTTCGAACCCTCGATACGTTGCCGTATACACACTTTCCAGGCGTGCTCCTTCAGCCACTCGGACACCTCACCGTATTGTTTCGCTGCCTGACCTCTCGGGGGCAACGGGGCGCTACTATAGGGAGTTGCGCTAAAACGGTCAAGCAAATTTTATGCCCGAGTGGCTGTTCGGTTAAGCAATAATCACCTCTGCCGGTTTACGCTCACATCTGACCAAAACGACCGGAATTAAAATCACCGATCGCCTCTGCGATTTCGGTTTTGGTGTTCATCACGAACGGACCGTAACCGACAATCGGCTCGTTTAACGGCTCGCCGGACATCAGCAGCACTTTTGCGTCACGGGTGGCTTCAAGATGCAGTTTATCCCCGCTCTGGCTCAGCACCACCAACTGGGCTTCACCGGCCTCGGTGGTGCCATTCACTATGATGCTGCCTTCGACCACCACCAGCGCCGTGCTCCAGCCATCCGGCTGGTTCAGGCTCAGGTGATCGCCCTGATGCAGGGTAATGTCCCATACGTTCAGGGGCGAGAAGGTGTGCGCCGGGCCTTGTGTATCGCCATACTGACCGGCAATCACCCGCAGCTCGCCGCTGTTATCGGGCAGCGCCACGACCGGGATCGCCGCTTTGGTGATGCTCTGGTAGCCCGGAGTGGCCATTTTGTGCTTCGCCGGAAGGTTGACCCACAGCTGCATCATCTTCAGCTCACCGCCCTGGCGCGAGAAAGCATCGGCGTGAAACTCTTCATGCAAAATGCCCGCACCGGCTGTCATCCATTGCACATCGCCCGGACCAATTACGCCACCTTTACCGGTTGAATCGCGATGCTCTACGTCGCCCGAATAGACGATGGTCACCGTTTCAAAGCCGCGATGGGGATGCTCACCCACACCGCGTTTCACGCCGTCGCCGGGGAAGACGTGCGGGCCTGCATAGTCCAGCAGCAGGAAAGGGCTGAGGGCTTCGCCGTGAGTCTGGTAAGAGAACATTGAGCGTACCGGGAAACCGTCGCCCACCCAGTGGGGACGCGGTGCGGTATAGACGCCAGTAACCTGTTTCATGTTTTTCTCCTGCTGTTCGGTTGATGTGTATTAGCTTATATTCGACATTAATATCCCGGTAGAGTGTGAAATTAATACTCACTGTTCCATAAATAGGACGATGGAGGCGGAAATGCAGGATCTCAATGATTTTGCGTGGTTTGTGAAAGTGGTGGACCACGGCGGATTTGCCGCGGCAGGGCGGGCCTGTGATTTGCCGAAATCCCGCCTCAGCCGTCGTATTGCGCAGCTTGAGGAGCGGCTGGGCGTGCGATTAATACAGCGTACCACGCGGCAGTTTACGGTCACCGACATCGGCCATACCTTTTATCAGCACTGCAAAGCGATGCTGGTGGAAGCGGAGGCGGCGCAGGAGGCCGTCGCCGCTCTACAGGCAGAGCCGCGCGGAATGGTGCGCATAACCTGTCCGGTTACGCTGCTGCATGTCCATATTGGGCCGATGCTGGCGCGATTTATGGTCCGCTATCCGGGCGTGAATCTACAGCTTGAAGCCACCAACCGGCGTGTGGATGTGGTGGCGGAGGGGATTGATGTGGCGATTCGCGTAAGGCCACGGCCCTTTGACGATAGCGATCTGGTCCTGCGTGTGCTCGCCGATCGCGGTCACTGTCTGGTGGCGAGCCCGCAGCTGATTGAACGGCTGGGCACACCGACAGCGCCTGCTGAACTCAGCCAGTGGCCCGGATTGAGCATGGGGGCGGGCAAGCAGGTTCACAAATGGGCGCTGACCGGGCCTGCGGGCGCGAAGGCGGAGATCCACTTTACGCCGCGTTATATCACCTCCGATATGCTGGCGCTGCGTGAAGCGGCATCGGCTGGCGTCGGCGTGGTCCAGTTGCCTGTTTTAATGGTCAAGGAGCAGCTGGCGCGCGGTGAGCTGGTCAGGGTACTGAGCGAGTGGGAGCCGCAGCGGGAAGTCATTCACGCCGTGTATCCTTCGCGGCGCGGACTGTTGCCTTCTGTGCGCACGCTGGTGGATTTTCTGGCCGAAGAATATGCGCGGATTGTCGAAGAGTAGACCCAAACGACAGACGAAAAAAAAGCCCGCATTTTCATGCGAGCTCTTCTTCAAATATGGCGGTGAGAGAGGGGTTCGAACCCTCGATACGTTGCCGTATACACACTTTCCAGGCGTGCTCCTTCAGCCACTCGGACACCTCACCGTATTGTCATCCCGTTGTTGCTGGGACGGGCGCTAATGTAAGTAAAAGGGGCATCGCCGTCAATCAACTTTTTCAGTTATTTGGCGTGTTTAGATAAAGTTTCAGCAATGTGATTCCTGAATGTGCTGAAAGCGCTTTTTTTATCATCAACACACCCTGCGCAATATTTGTTATCCTGATAATCCTCTTGAAAACACATATAAAACATCGCAATAAAAAGCAGGAGTCATTTATGGATATCATCTTTTACCACCCGACGTTTGATACCCCTTACTGGATTAAGGCGCTGTCGACAGCCATTCCGGGCGCGCGCGTGCGTGAATGGAAGCGGGGCGATAACGAACATGCGGATTATGCGCTCGTCTGGCATCCGCCGGTGGAGATGTTGCAGGGGCGCAATCTGAAAGCGGTCTTTGCCCTCGGCGCGGGCGTGGATTCCATCCTGAGCAAATTAAAAGCGCATCCGGAAATGTTGCCAGAACATATTCCCCTGTTCCGCCTCGAAGATACCGGTATGGGCCAGCAAATGCAGGAATACGCGGTGAGCCAGGTTCTGCACTGGTTCCGCCGTTTTGACGACTATCAGGCGCTGAAGCAACAATCGCGCTGGGAACCGTTAGCCGATTATCAGCGCGAAGATTTTACCGTCGGGCTGTTGGGGGCGGGCGTGCTGGGTTCAAAAGTGGCGGAAGCCCTCGCGCCGTGGGGATTCCCGCTGCGCTGCTGGAGTCGCACGCGCAAGACCTATCCTGGCGTGGAGAGTTTTGCCGGTCATGACGAACTGCCAGCCTTCCTGAAAGGGACGCGCGTGCTGATCAACCTGCTGCCAAATACGGCAGAGACGGTCGGGATTATCAATCAGGATCTGCTGAACCAACTGCCGGATCAAAGCTATGTGATGAACCTGGCGCGCGGCGTGCATCTGGTGGAAGCGGATCTGCTTAAAGCGCTCGACAGCGGTAAGCTGAAAGGGGCGATGCTGGATGTCTACAGCCGTGAGCCGTTGCCGGAAGAGAGCCCGCTGTGGGCGCATCCGCGCGTGGCGATGACGCCGCATATTGCCGCTGTCACCCGCCCGGCAGAAGCCGTGGATTACATTGCCCGCACGATAGCGCTGCTGGAGCAGGGGAAAGCCGCGACCGGACAGGTCGACAGGCAGCGAGGCTACTAACCGCAACCCGGCTTTTGCCGGGTTTTTGCTGATATTCGCCAGGTATACCTGCTATCCTTGGGGTAAAACATCAGAGGAGAGAGAGATGTATCCCGTAGACCTGCATATGCACACCGTCGCCAGCACCCACGCGTACAGCACCCTTCATGACTACATCGCGCAAGCCAAACTGAGAGGGATTACGCTTTTTGCGATCACCGATCACGGCCCGGATATGGCTGATGCGCCGCACTACTGGCACTTTGTAAATATGCGCATCTGGCCTCGTCTGGTGGATGGCGTCGGGATACTGCGCGGCATCGAGGCGAACATTAAAAATACGGACGGCGAGATCGACTGTACTGGCCCGATGCTGACCTCTCTGGATCTGATTATCGCCGGTTTTCATGAACCGGTGTTTGCTCCTCAGGATAAAGAGACCCACACTCAGGCGATGATCGCGACGATTGCCAGCGGCAACGTCCACATCATCAGCCACCCTGGCAACCCGAAATTCCCAATCGACATTCAGGCGGTCGCCCAGGCGGCGGCAAAACACCGCGTGGCGCTGGAAATCAATAACTCCTCCTTTACCCATTCGCGTATTGGCAGCGAAGCCAACTGTCGCGCAGTGGCGGCGGCGGTGCGTGATGCTGGTGGAATGGTGGCGCTGGGCTCTGATTCCCACACCGCTTTTACGCTGGGGGAATTTGGCGAGTGCAGGAAAGTGTTAGATGAAGTCGGGTTCCCGGAAGAGCGTATTCTTAACGTTACCCCGCGTCGGATGCTGGATTTCCTCGAATCGCGTGGCATGCCACCGATCGCTGAATTTGCTGAACTTTAATACAGTCATGGAATAAATAAATGAACGAGTTTTCAATCCTTTGCCGCGTACTGGGCACCTTGTACTATCGCCAGCCGCAAGATCCGCTGCTGGTTCCGCTCTTTACGCTGATTCGCGAAGGTAAGCTCGCGGACAACTGGCCGCTGGAGCAGGACGAGCTACTGCAACGCCTGCAAAAGAGCTGCGATATGCAGCAGATTTCGGCGGATTATAACGCCCTGTTTGTGGGCGAAGAGGGGCGCGTTTCACCGTATCGCTCTTCCTGGGAAGAGGGGGCGACGGAATCTGAAGTGCGCGCGTTCCTCTCCGAGCGCGGTATGCCCCTGAGCGATGCGCCTGCCGACCATATCGGCACGCTGCTGCTGGCGGCCTCCTGGATTGAGGATCACGCCGGTGAAGATGAAAGTGAAGCTCTGGAAACGCTGTTTGGCGATTACATTCTTCCCTGGTGCGGCGCTTTCCTCGGTAAGATTGAAGCCCACGCCACGTCTCCTTTCTGGCGCACCATGGCACCGCTGACCCGTGAAGCGATCTCGGCCATGTGGGACGAATTACAGGAAGAGAACGAAGAGTGATTTAAATCACATATTCAATGTAACGATACATTTTGATTTGAACAAAATGTGCTCGTGATCTCATTTCACTGGTGCGTATCTGATAAGATGCGCGCCATGAATATATTACTTTCCATTGCCATTACGACAGGGATCCTCTCCGGAATCTGGGGATGGGTTGCCGTGTCTTTGGGACTGCTCAGCTGGGCGGGTTTCCTCGGCTGTACCGCTTACTTCGCCTGTCCGCAGGGCGGACTGAAAGGGCTGTTTATCTCGGGATGCACCATGATGAGCGGCGTTGTCTGGGCATTGATTATCATGCACGGCAGCGCGCTTGCGCCGCATCTTGAGATCGTCGGCTATATGATGACTGGCGTGGTGGCTTTTTTGATGTGCATTCAGGCAAAACACCTGCTGCTCTCTTTTGTTCCTGGAACTTTCATTGGCGCATGCGCGACCTTTGCCGGGCAGGGCGACTGGAAAATGATTATCCCGTCGCTCCTTCTGGGACTGGTGTTTGGCTACGCGATGAAAAACAGCGGGCTGTGGCTGGCGGCCCGGCGAGAGCGGGCGCAGGAAAACGGCACGGTATTGAGCAAATAAAAAAGCGAGGCCTTAGCGCCTCGCTTTTTCGTTGTGCTTTCTGAATCAGGATTCTGGAGGCACCGACATCTCGCGGTATTTCACCAGCACCTCATTTTTCACGTCATTTTTATTCTGCAGATCCCACAGTCCGCGATCGATCCCGTCGTTAATCAGGAAAATAACCCCTGTTTCGATGGCCGACATCAGACACATCATCACCGGTTCATTCGAGGTGTAGCCGATTTCACCTTCCAGCAGACGCTGGTAGTCAATGAAGCGGAAGACACCGGCCTGAACTTCATAGGAGAGAATCGTTTTGCTGGTGGTGACCGATGACAGCACTTCACCGGTGCTCACGTTAACCACGCGCAGGTTGACGGCAATCTGGTCGAGCTGATACTGCGTGTCCGCTCCGATACCAAAATAACGCGCCCCGACACCTCCCGATTTCACGTTACTTTCGTAGCCGATAATCGAGCCTTCAACCATGACGTTTGCGGCAACCAGCGACTGCAACGGTACGCGGTTATTAACCTCAACGGTGCCGTTTTCCTGTGCTGCACGAATGATTTTGCGTTCGTTCAGCAGGTTTTGCAGCCCCTGGCGTTCCAGAGGAATAAACCAGCGTGAATCTTTGAGCGCAGTCACCAGCATGGCGGTGGCACTTTGTGGAACAGCCGTCGAGAAGTTACTTGCCGGATACGGTTTGAACTGGCCCGTTTCATCCTGAATGTTATAAACCGAGACAAATATCTTACCGGTTGGCGCCGGCAGATGTGTCAGGTCGCGATAGCTTTGCGCTCGGGGCATCAGCGTGGGTTTAGCGGCTTCTTTAGGTGGAGCAGTTAAACAACCGCTCAATAAGCACACTGCAACAAGAATCAGTAAGCGCTGCATGATTGTTGTCCTTATTTCGTGGTTGTTTAAAAATCAGTTGAATCGGTTGCAAGACCCGATACCTGAATGGTGGACGTTTTGCCCGTTTTCCGGTCGGTCACATTCAGCTGCAGTTGCCCGTCTTTATTGGCAATATCGACAATAAAATCGTTGGTCACCATGCGGCCAGGTTTGCCGGTATTAATATTCGTGAGCAAGCCACCTAATATTTGCGACTGAATAGCCTGAGTGAAGTTATCCAGTGCAGACGGTGTTTCAATACCAAAGTCATCGTCATAGCTGGGGTCTTTATAGGAGTTTTGGGCCTGGGCTTCATTGAGCATAAAAGCCCCGTTATTTGGATTGCCACCAAAGTTTGGGTTACGGAACTGGAAAGTCATATTCCCGGCCCAGCTTAACGGTGCAATCAGCATTAACGAAATCACTGTGTGTGCGAGACGCATTACAGCCTCCGGAGATTAATATCGCTAGAATTCATCTTTTGCTAAATCGCCAGTGCTCAGCAGAGCCTTATCGATTTGCAGACGATTTACCGCTTCTTCAGTTTGTGCCAGTGCAAAACTGATGTTTTTGTCAAAGTCTCTTTTCGTTGGGAATAAAAATGTCTGGTACACCACGTCCTGATTAACCGTTATGGTGATCCAGCTTCCCCATCGAGCACTGGGCCGCTCATTGATTGTTAAGTTGCCTGGATAATCACTTTCCCATTTGTCGCTAAATGCCCGATAAAAATCGTGGCCGATAGATGAGACGGTGTGGTCAGTTAATAATCCGGGCACTTCCACTTCAACAGCGTGAAGATTTCCGGCAGCGAGCAGAAAGCCGACTGCCGCGATCCAACTCGACGTGCGTTTCATGTTATTAACGCCTGAGGTTATCGTTTGCCCATGAAACAGCCTGAGTCCTGTTTTTAACAGCTATCTTCTTGAAAAGATTATAGAGATGTGTCTTCACTGTATTTTCGCTGATAAATAACGAACGGGCGATTTCAATATTTGAAGAACCAATGCGTAATTTATTCAGAATCTCTTTTTCGCGATGCGTCAGCAAAGCCGACTCTGAACTGTTATAGCGATAATTTCCGGAGTGAGTGATGAGGTAGCTGGCCAGTTTCTGTGAAAAGTAACACTCTCCACGTAAAATACCCTGCAACCCTTCCACCACACGCGTCTCGTCTTCAGTGACGTAAAAGACGCCGTTGATATGCGGCCAGCTTTCAATATCCCGGAAAGGATACTCATCAGGTGTATTCAATAATAACACGCGGATATTATTGTTTTTCCTGCTTAAGTTATCCTGCCAGTAATGGATAAGCTTTTTATCAGCTTCCATCATATCGAAGAGAATGATGCTGCCAGGAGCAATATCATCATAAGAACGTTGAATATTGTGCAATTTCCCGTTCAATGACAGAGACTGCTTCAAATGTTGTAATAAGGCTGTCGCTTGTAAAGAAGGCTTTGTGATCAACAGTAATGTATGACCATGTAAACTATGGACTTCATTAAACATGATGAAACCCCACTTTTTTTATAACACCTGGCAGCTGTCCCCCGATATATTCGGGGGACACCAGAAGTACTGACAGATGTTGCACTGCTGTGTGTAGAATCAGACCATAACCTCCAGGAGGAGGTAAATATTAAAAATAATTCGTACTGCTGATTTCAATCTAGCTATTACGATTTTTAAATCAAGTGTTAATGGTGTAACAGAATGTAAAAATCAATATTAATTTGTGAATTCAAGGCGCTTTAAAAGTTCAGTAATGATAAAAAAGTTGTACATGATAATAATGCTGCACACATTTTAAAAATCATACAAATTATTGCAATCAGTTGATTTTAATATCAATTGATTATTTTGCGTTTGCCCGTAACAGGTATGAGTGAGATGAAAAGTCTAAGACTTTGCATGCTAACAGAAAGCTCTTAAGAAATCGTACGTCTTGTGACAGAGGTGTAGTGGAATGTTGTCGACGAAGCGCAAATGGCAGACGCGACGGGGGCGATAAGCGCTTCCTTAACGAAGCGCAAACAGGCTGTCAAAATAATATTTAAAAAACTAACTTACGCTGCCGACTGGTAATTTTGGCATTAATTAATACTTTGAGGTGACCCATTAAATAAAAATAACACTCGCGGGTGAGATATTTAAATTGTTTCGGTAGACATACTCTTCATCGTAACGCGGCGTTAACAAAAAACGAATCGCGTTAACACCAAGCCATTTATTTATTACCAGGTCCAGGTGACAACATGAAAAACAGAACGTTATTTATGATGTTTACATTACTGGGTGCGCCTGGGTTAGCGATCGCGGCAGGTCCGGATTTGGCAGTCTCGGAATATAACTTCGCGATTAATGAATTAAGCAAGTCTTCATATAATCAGGCAGCCATTATTGGTCAACAAGGTTCAGGTAATAATGCTGACGTTCGCCAGGGCGGTTCTAAATTACTGTCCGTTGTTTCTCAGGATGGCGGGAACAACCGAGCGAAAGTTGATCAATCAGGGACTTATAACCTTGCTTATATCGATCAGTCCGGTAACGGCAATGATGCGAGTATTAAGCAAGGGGCTTTTGGTAATACCGCGATGATTATCCAGAAAGGCTCGGGTAACAAAGCGAATATTACCCAGTATGGTACGCAAAAAACAGCAGTTGTAGTACAGAGACAGTCGCAAATGGCAATTCGCGTTATCCAACGCTGACTATTTACGACGACTTAAATCAATCCGATGGGGGTTTACCATGAAACTTTTCAAAGTGGCAGCAATTGCAGCAATCGTAGTTTCTGGCAGTGCTCTGGCTGGTGCGGTTCCACAATATGGCGGCGGCGGTGGTGGTTGGGGTGGCGGTAATAGCGGCCCGAACTCAACTCTGAGCATTTACCAGTACGGTGGCGGCAACTCAGCTGTTGCCTTGCAAACTGACGCTAAAAATTCTGACCTGACGATTACTCAGCACGGCGGCGGTAACGGTGCTGATGTAGGACAAGGTTCTGATGACAGTTCCATTGACCTGCTGCAGAAAGGCTTTGGTAACAGCGCAACCCTCGATCAGTGGAACAGTAAAGACTCCACCATCAGTGTTAAACAGTTCGGCGGCGGCAACGGCGCGGCAGTGGACCAGACCGCTTCCGGGTCAACTGTAACTGTGCATCAGGTTGGCTTCGGCAACAACGCGACTGCGCATCAGTATTAATTTCGAATCTGTACTACAAAAAAACAGGGCAATTGCCCTGTTTTTTTTCGGGAGTTTATCATGCACACCTTATTACTCCTTGCTGCGCTCTCGAGCCAGATCACCTTTAAAACCACCCACGACGGGGATATGACCACCATCATACCTCAGGTTATTTTGACTGAACCCTGCGTGTGTCAGGTGCAAATTATTTCTTCTCGGGAAGGGCTTGGGGGACAAAGTACGTCTAGCCAGCGCAGCACCCTCTCTATTCCCGCGAATCAACCGATCGATTTAACCCGTCTGAGTCTGAATATTAACCCTAAAGATTCCGTGAGAATTGTCGTTAATGTCTCTGACGGGCAATCGCTTCATTTATCGCAACAATGGCCGGGTTCTGAATGAAATATTCACGAAATCAATATATTGGATAATTTGGCGGTTCCCAATGAATGTTTCTATGATTTGAATAAGGAATGCGTGACCCCTCAAGGATGATTTCTCATTGAGGAGCCAACCATGGCAGCGTCCATAGTAAAAAGTATTATTTCAGCAGGTATTGTTGTTTTATCGGCACTGACTCCAGCATTAGCTGCAACCACGGTTAACGGCGGTGTGATTCATTTTAACGGGTCGATTGTGGAAGACCCGTGTGAGATTTCACCACAGCATAATCAGTTTGCGTTGTCATGCCCGCACGAAGGACGCGTGCAAACTACCCAGGTAAGTTACGGTGATGCCCTGCGGGGACATAACCCTTACCCAGATGTCGCCACGGTAAGTATGAAATATATCAATCCGGAAAAAACGTTGGCAGTGTTGTTAGTCAACTATCGCTAGGCCAGAGCCCTCCCGTTTCACGACCGGAGGGCTTTTCTTATCAATTACTTCTTCCCAACTGACCGCTGCTATACACTTAACAAAGAGATTGGTAGTAGAGGGTTAGATATGAGACCGCACATTGAAGTTGTCCTCGGGGACATCACCACGCAGCACGTTGATGTCATTGTCAATGCCGCCAATCCATCTCTGATGGGGGGGGGCGGCGTCGACGGTGCCATTCATCGCGCCGCCGGACCACAGCTGCTGGAAGCCTGTAAAATTGTTCGTCAGCAGCAGGGTGAGTTAGCGCCAGGACATGCGGTGATTACGATTGCAGGCGATCTGCCTGCCAAAGCAGTTATTCATGCGGTAGGCCCGATCTGGCAGGGCGGAGAGCATCATGAGGCGCGAAGCCTGGAAGATGCCTATCTGAATTGTCTGCGTCTGGCGGCCGCCAATGGCTATCAAACTATCGCCTTCCCGGCGATCAGCACCGGTGTCTACGGTTTTCCCAAGGCTGCTGCGGCGGCCATCGCGGTGACGACGGTTTCAGACTATCTCACCCGCAAGCCGTTACCGGAACGGGTATACTTTGTTTGCTATGATGACGAAAATGCCCGACTTTACCAACGACTCCTTACCCAGCGAGGAGAGGATCTCGACGCATAACACGCGACTCGGGCGTGCTATCGCGCCCGTCAATGCCGAACATCCGGGGATGTGTGGGCTGCTTCCTCTGGATGACAGCCTGGACGCGTTTGCCTGCCGCTACAGGCTTGCAGAAATGGCCGAGAAGACGCTGGATGTGCAGTACTACATCTGGGAAGACGATATGTCGGGGCGTCTGCTGTTTTCCGTGCTACTCGCTGCGGCATCGCGCGGCGTGCGGGTCAGGCTCTTGCTTGACGACAACAATACGCAGGGACTGGATGCTATCCTGCGCTTGCTTGATTCCCATCCCAATATCGACGTCCGGCTGTTTAACCCTTTCTCTTTCCGCACCCTGCGCGCGCTGGGTTATCTCACCGATTTCGCCCGACTTAACCGCCGAATGCACAATAAAAGTTTCACCGTCGACGGTGAAGCGACCATTGTGGGGGGCCGAAATGTCGGGGATGCCTATTTTGGGGCAGGGGAGGCGCCGCTCTTTTCCGATCTGGATGTGATGGCCATCGGGCCTGTGGTGGCGGATGTCACGGACGATTTCGAACGCTACTGGAACAGCGCCTGCGTCTCGCCCCTGAAGCAGGTGCTTGAGCTGTCGGAGGAGGAGATTGAAATGCGTCTCCATCCGCCGGAAGAGTGGTATCAGAATGACATTACCCAGCGGTACCTGGATAAACTCGAGTCCAGCCAGTTCATCACCCGGCTTGAAGCGCGCAATCTGCCGCTTATCTGGGCGAAAACCCGTCTGCTCAGCGATGATCCGCGTAAGGGGCTAGGGCGGGCGAAGCGTCATTCCCTGCTGCCACAGCGTCTGCTGGACGTTATGGGCTCGCCGGTGGAACAGATCGATATTATCTCGTCCTATTTTGTCCCGACCCGCGCCGGCGTCGCGCTACTGCTGCAAATGGTGCGCAAGGGCGTCAAAATCGCCATTCTCACCAATTCGCTGGCGGCAAACGATGTGGCGGTGGTGCATGCGGGGTATGCCCGTTGGCGCAAAAAACTGTTGCGTCATGGGATTGAACTCTACGAGCTGAAACCGACGCAGGATTTTGTCCCAGGCCTTCGGGATCGGGGCCTGACCGGGAACTCCGGCTCCAGCTTACATGCTAAAACCTTCAGCATTGATAACGAAAAAGTGTTTATCGGCTCGCTGAATTTCGATCCGCGCTCGACGATGCTGAATACCGAAATGGGGTTTGTCATTGAAAGCGAAACTTTGGCGCGCCTGATCCACCGACGTTTTCTGAAAAGCCGTCAGCATGAGGCGTGGCAAATCCGACTGGATAAATTCGGGCGCTTAAACTGGGTGGAGCAAAAAGAGGGCGAGGAGATTGTCCTCAAGAAAGAGCCGAAAACGCGCTTCTGGCAGCGGGTGCTGGTGCGGCTCGCCTGGTGGCTGCCGGTGGAATGGCTACTGTAGACGCGCCGGAAGCCCGGCGCGACAGGGACGTTAAGCGGCTTTGACGCTCTCCGCTTTGTTTTGTGGTTTACCGGAAAACAGGAAACGCAGCAGGGGAATTCGCAGATGAATTTCGTACAGCAGGATGGCAATCCCCACCACAAACACCAGGCCGGTGAAAAAGCCTAATGCGTTAGAACGAATGTGCGGGGTGATATATGCACCAAAAAAGAGCGTCAGCGGGTGGTGAACCAGATAGATAAACAGCGACGCGTTGACGAAATAGGTCACTCGCGCGGATTTAAAGTTCAGCAGGCGATGCCCCAGCGCAAAGACCACGTTCACCATCCACAGCCCCAGCAGCATCGTAATCACGCTTTCTGTTTCGTACATCCACGCATCGCCACTCCCATAACGCTGATTGAGCAGATAGGCCGCGAATGCCAGGGCTGAACCGACGGCGCACCACGGCGATGGCGTGGTGAACAGCGCTTTGAGCTTCGGCGAGATGAACGCCAGCGCACCCAGCATAAAGAAGGGGATGTAGAACAGGGTTTGCATCACGACGAAGTTAAACAGCCCATCGCTGAGCACCGGCGGATAAACCATAAACAGAATACGGCGAATCGCCCCGTATGCGATACCCAGCACCAGGAAGAGCAGGGAGAGCTTGCCATAGGTGAGGTGGGGGAAATGCGATTCGTGATGTCGGCTAAGATGGCGGCGCAACTTGCTGAAAATCCACAGGCTCACGGTCGTCATCACCACCAGCACCAGCAGGAACCACAGGTGCGAAACCAGCTCCCAGACCAGGGTGTTGTATTTCTCATACAGCGACAGGTTTTGCCAGTTATCCGCTTTGCCTTTTACGTACTGCAACATGATGAACTGGGGCAGTGTCAGCAGCGGGATGGCGGTCAGCATCGGAATGCCGACGCGCTCGACGCGCACTTTCCACCAGCGCTTCATCGGATAGCGCAAAAACAGCATGTAGGAGAAATAGCCAGAAATGACGAAGAACACCTGCATGCGGAAGGAGTGAATAAAATCGTTAAACAGTGTCAGCCACCATGATGGCTCTATACTGTTAACGTGCCAGGTGTGGCTGGAGTAAATCAGTGAGATGTGAAATGGGATCCCCAATAGCATCAGCCATGCCCGGATCGAGTCGAGGAAATATTCACGTTGTACAGGTACAGTGGTCATATAACTTTGTGCATTCTCAGACTTTTCGCCTTATCCATAAGGCTAATAGTGGTTACATTCGAAGCCAACCCTACACCAAGACCGACACCCTGTCTCCAGGATAAGCACGCAAAGTGAAGAGTGGGTTCTTCTCGTTGCTTAATCCATGAGCCAGCCGCTGAACAAAGCAGTGATAATGTTGTCGGATTGCCTGAATTTCCAGTAAAATGGATCGGATCGAATTAAGCACACAAAGGGGGAAGTGCTTACTTATTATGAAACATAAACCACAAATGATGAAAATGCGTTGGTTAGGTGCAGCAGTATTGTTGTCACTGTATACCTCTTCTGCATGGTCTTTTTCCATCGATGATGTCGCAAAACAGGCAAAATCGCTGGCCGACAAAGGCTATGAGGCGCCAAAAAGTAACCTGCCCTCCGTTTTCCGCGACATGAAATATGCGGACTATCAGCAGATCCAGTTCAATCACGATAAAGCGTACTGGAACAACATTAAAACTCCGTTCAAGCTTGAGTTTTATCATCAGGGTATGTATTTCGACACCCCGGTTGCCATCAATGAGGTGACGGCCACTGCGGTGCGTAAGATCAAGTACAACCCGGATTATTTTAATTTTGGCGATGTGAAACACGATAAAGACACCGTTAAAGACCTGGGATTTGCAGGCTTTAAAGTGCTTTACCCCATCAACAGCAAAGATAAAAACGACGAAATTGTCAGCATGCTGGGGGCCAGCTATTTCCGCGTGATCGGTTCCGGCCAGGTTTACGGTCTCTCTGCGCGTGGTCTGGCAATCGACACGGCGCTGCCGTCGGGTGAAGAATTCCCGCGTTTTCGTGAGTTCTGGATCGAGCGTCCAAAACCGACGGACAAACGCCTGACTATCTACGCACTGCTGGACTCCCCGCGTGCGACCGGTGCCTACCGTTTTGTGATCATTCCGGGTCGCGACTCGGTTATCGACGTGCAGTCCAAAGTTTACCTGCGTGACAAAGTGGGCAAACTGGGCGTTGCGCCACTGACCAGTATGTTCCTGTTCGGGCCGAACCAGCCGTCTCCGGCGACCAACTTCCGCCCGGAACTGCACGACTCTAACGGCCTGTCTATTCTTGCGGGCAACGGCGAGTGGATCTGGCGTCCGCTGAACAACCCGAAACACCTGGCGGTCAGCAGCTTTGCGATGGAAAACCCGCAGGGCTTTGGTCTGCTCCAGCGCGGTCGTCAGTTCTCTCGCTTTGAAGATCTCGACGATCGTTACGATCTGCGTCCAAGCGCCTGGGTCACGCCGAAAGGGGACTGGGGTAAAGGGAAAGTCGAGCTGGTTGAAATTCCAACCAACGATGAAACCAACGACAACATCGTCGCTTACTGGACGCCGGATCAGCTGCCGGAAGCCGGCAAAGAGATGAACTTCAAGTACACCATCACCTTCAGCCGCGATGAAGACAAACTGCATGCGCCGGACAACGCGTATGTGATGCAGACGCGTCGCTCAACGGGCGATGTGAAGCAGTCGAATCTCATTCGCCAGCCTGATGGCACCGTGGCATTTGTGGTCGACTTCGCCGGTCAGGATATGAAAAAACTGACGCCGGATACGCCTGTCACGGCGCAAACCAGCATCGGTGACAATGGTGAAATCGTTGAGAGCACCGTGCGTTACAACCCGGTAACCAAAGGGTGGCGTTTAACCCTGCGCGTAAAAGTGAAAGATCCTAAACAGACCACTGAAATGCGCGCTGCGCTGGTCAATGCCGATCAGCCGCTGAGTGAAACCTGGAGCTATCAGCTACCTGCCAATGAATAATACATCTGAATATATCGATGCCATGCCGCTGACAGATATTGAGAAAGCGGCGCTGCCTAAGAGCGACATCCGCGCGGTTCATACCGCGCTGGATGGCGAGCATCACGAATTTACCCGTGATGACGATACGCCACTGGGTTCCGTCAAGGCGCGTCTGGAGCAGGCCTGGCCGGATTCGCTGGCAGAAGGGCAGCTGGTTAAAGACGATGAAGGGCGCACCCAGCTGCAGGCTATGCCGAAAGCGACGCGCTCTTCCATGTTCCCGGATCCGTGGCGCACCAACCCGGTGGGCCGCTTCTGGGATCGTCTTCGCGGTCGCGATGTGGCGCCGCGCTATTTGTCTCGCCTGACCAAAGAACAGCAGGCGTCTGAGCAGAAGTGGCGTACCGTCGGCACTCTTCGTCGTTACACCCTGCTGGTTCTGACCCTGGCGCAAACCGTGGTCGCCACCTGGTACATGAAAACCATCCTGCCTTATCAGGGCTGGGCGCTGATTAATCCGGCCGACATGGTTGGACAGGATCTGTGGGTCTCCTTCATGCAGCTCCTGCCGTACATTCTGCAAAGTGGGATCCTCCTGCTGTTTGCGGTGTTGTTCTGCTGGGTCTCCGCCGGTTTCTGGACCGCGCTGATGGGCTTCCTGCAACTGCTGATGGGGCGTGACAAATACAGCATTTCAGCGTCGACGGTTGGGGATGAAGCCTTAAATCCCGAGCACCGCACTGCGCTGATCATGCCTATCTGTAACGAAGACGTTGACCGCGTATTCGCGGGCCTGCGCGCGACCTGGGAGTCTGTAAAGGCGACCGGCAACGCCGAGCATTTCGACGTCTACATCCTGAGCGACAGCTACAACCCGGACATCTGCGTCGCTGAGCAAAAAGCGTGGATGGAACTCATCGCGGAAGTGCAGGGCGAAGGGCAGATTTTCTACCGTCGTCGTCGCCGTCGTGTGAAGCGTAAAAGCGGTAACATCGATGACTTCTGCCGCCGCTGGGGTAATCAGTACAGCTATATGGTGGTGCTGGACGCCGACTCCGTGATGACCGGTGAGTGTCTGACTGGCCTGGTGCGCCTGATGGAAGCGAACCCGAACGCCGGGATCATTCAGTCATCGCCGAAAGCCTCCGGTATGGACACGCTGTATGCGCGCTGTCAGCAGTTTGCTACCCGCGTTTACGGCCCGCTGTTTACCGCCGGTCTGCACTTCTGGCAGTTAGGTGAATCCCACTACTGGGGCCACAACGCCATTATTCGTGTACAGCCGTTCATCGAACACTGTGCGCTGGCACCGCTGCCGGGCGAAGGCTCGTTTGCGGGTTCCATTTTGTCTCACGACTTCGTGGAAGCTGCGCTGATGCGCCGCGCAGGCTGGGGCGTGTGGATTGCCTACGATCTGCCTGGCTCCTATGAAGAACTGCCGCCGAACCTGCTGGATGAGTTAAAGCGTGACCGCCGCTGGTGTCACGGCAACCTGATGAACTTCCGTCTGTTCCTGGTCAAAGGGATGCACCCGGTTCACCGCGCCGTGTTCCTGACGGGGGTAATGTCTTATCTGTCTGCGCCGCTGTGGTTTATGTTCCTGGCCCTGTCGACCGCACTTCAGGTTGTCCATGCCCTGACCGAACCGCAGTACTTCCTGCAACCGCGCCAGCTGTTCCCGGTGTGGCCGCAGTGGCGTCCTGAACTGGCGATTGCGCTGTTTGCGTCAACCATGGTGCTGCTGTTCCTGCCTAAGCTGCTGAGTATCATTCTTATCTGGTGCAAAGGCTCGAAAGAGTTTGGTGGCTTCTGTCGCGTGACGCTTTCCCTGCTGCTCGAAGTGCTGTTCTCCGTGCTGCTGGCCCCGGTACGTATGTTGTTCCACACGGTGTTTGTGGTCAGCGCGTTCCTCGGGTGGGAAGTGGTCTGGAACTCGCCGCAGCGTGATGATGACTCCACGCCGTGGAGCGAAGCCTTTATGCGTCATGGCTCGCAGATGCTGCTGGGTCTGGTGTGGGCTGCCGGAATGGCGTGGCTGGATTTACGCTTCCTGTTCTGGCTGGCGCCAATTGTGTTCTCGCTGATCCTGTCGCCGTTTGTCTCCGTGATTTCCAGCCGTTCTACGGTTGGGTTACGTACCAAACGCTGGAAACTGTTCCTGATCCCGGAAGAGTACTCCCCGCCGCAGGTGCTGGTGGATACCGACAAGTATCTGGCAATGAACCGTAGCCGCTCGCTGGATGATGGCTTTATTCACGCGGTGTTTAACCCGTCGTTTAACGCCCTGGCCACCGCAATGGCAACGGCGCGTCACCGTGCAAGCCAGGTGCTGGAGATCGCCCGCGATCGCCACATCGAGCAGGCGCTCAACGAAACGCCGGAAAAACTGAACCGCGACCGCCGTCTGGTGCTGTTAAGCGATCCCGTGACGATGGCGCGTTTGCACTACCGCGTATGGTCCTCTCCGGAGAGATACTCTTCGTGGGTGAACTACTACTCGACGATAAAGCTGAACCCGCTGGCCCTGAAGGCGAAGTAAGCCGAACGACAATAAAAATACCGGCCAAGGCCGGTATTTTTTTATATGAGGTTTGAATGCGAATACTCATCGTGGTGATGATGGCGCTGCTGCTCAGCGGCTGCGGCAGCATTATCAGCCGTACCATTCCCGGTCAGGGCCATGGCAACCAGTATTATCCCGGTGTGCAATGGGACGTTCGTGACTCCGCATGGCGTTATGTCACGATTATCGATCTGCCGTTCTCGCTGGTGTTCGACACACTGTTACTGCCCATCGACGCCCAGCACGGCCCTTACGAATAGGGCTGATTAACGCTCGTCCCACTCATCCGCTGCGGTTTGCCCCTCTTCGGTATCCAGCGGCGGCTCAAGCTGAAACTCACCCTCATCCCATTCATGGAGGGTGTTTTCTTCCTGCCACTCCTGACGCAGCTCGATCTCTTCATAATCACCGTCGAACACCGCCTGAGCTGCTTGACCACTCAGCACGGGCAGGCATTCACCGTCTTCCCCCTCGTCTGCAAAGAATTCGGCCTGCCACATGATATCGCCATCCTGCAGGACATATTTTTGGATATTGAGTTGTTGGATGTCCGCATCCTCTTCCTCGACGTTGGTGTTGTCGGCGAGGAACTCTTCACGGGCGGCATCAATCGCTTCTTCCAGCGTGGCATACATGGTCATCGGTTTCTCCCTGTGATTCGCAGTGGTGTTCAGGGAAAGAATAGCTGATTCTCTGATTTTGCAAGTATGAATGGGGCAATAAGTTGTCAGGAGGATGCATTAAGGGCAGGCCGCGAGGCGCGGGCCAGGCTCCACCAGGAGTAAATGGCGTTAAAGAGTACGACGCTTGCCGTCACAATAAAGACCGCGCGGAAGCCAAAGCTGGCGGAGATCCCGGCGCCGACCAGTGGGCCGGTGACGTTGCCAATATCGCGAAACGACTGGTTATAGCTGAAGATTCGCCCTGCGATTTGGTTTGTCGAATTGTAGACCAGCAGGGTTTGCACTGCCGGAAGCAGTGCGCCGTCAGCGGCGCCCAGTAAAAAGCGCAGCACGCCGAGTTGCCACGGCGTTTGCACGAATGACATCGGGATCAGCAGCAGAACCGAGATCACCAGCGCGGCAATCAGGATCTTCTCCGGGCCGATACGATCGCCGAGCTTCCCGAGACGCGGTGCGCTCAGCAGCGCCGCAACGCCCGGCACAGAGGCAATCATGCCGCTGATAAACGCGATATTGCTGACATTCCCGGCCAGTTCGCGCACGTACAGCGTCAAAATCGGGGCGATTGATCCGGTCGCCACCTGGATAATCATCGTCGTCACGAACAGGCTCAACACCAGTTTCGGGTTTTTCAGCGAGCCGATGACATCGCGCGCATGCAGCATCTCTTTTTTCGACACCGGCGTGAAGTTTTCGCGAATAAAGAACGCCGTCAGCAGGAAGCAGGCAAAGAGCACGCTGGCGGTGATGAAAAACACGGGACGCAATCCGTAGGTATCGGCCATCAGGCCCCCGGCGAGCGGGCCTAACAGTGCGCCACTGACGCCGCCGGTCGATAAGGTGCCGAGCGCCCACCCGCTTTTATGGCGAGGAATTTGCGTGGCGATAAGGGCGTTAGCGTTAGGGACAAATCCACCTAACAGGCCCAGCAGTGCACGCAAGATCAGGAACTGCCAGATATTCTGCGCCATACCCATCAGCACCATGATAATCGCCATCCCGAGCGCAGAACGCAGCAGCATGATCTTGCGCCCCTTGCGGTCCGCAAGCCCGCCCCAGAAAGGGGAGGCAATGGCTGAGAACAGGAAAGTGATACTGAATACCAGACCGGACCACATATTCAGTGCGCTATGGCCCGTCACGCCGAGTTGCTCGACATACAGCGGCAGGAAAGGCATCACCAGGCTAAATCCGGCTCCGGTTAAAAAACAGCCTAGCCAGGCCACGACGAGGTTACGTTTCCAGTTTATGGGGGCATCTGAGGGCGACATAGCATTCCGCATTGCGATAAAAGAAGATAGTAAGCTTGCTAATTATGCGCCTGGGGGATGATTGCTGCAATGCGAAGGGCTTTTAAAGCTAAAAGCGATGCGGCCTGAACGACCGCAAGGAGGTTAGTTAGTAGCGGGAAGGCATGCCTTGTGGGCGCGTCTTGAAGCGGCGATGCAGCCACATATACTGCTCCGGCGCGTGCATGATGCATTGCTCAATGATGCCGTTCATCCAGCGGGCCGTGGTTTCTGCATCATCCAGCGGCGGTGTGCGCTCTGGCTCAAGCATCATCAGTTCGTAGCCTTTTCCGTCTGGTTTACGACGCGGAACAAAAGGCACAACGGCGGCTTTAGACATACGGGCCAGCATCCAGGTACCAGTGGTGGTCGCCGTTTCCTGAACGGCAAAGAAAGGGACGAACACGCTGGATTGCTTACCGTAATCGTGGTCAGGGGCATACCAGATCACTTCGCCGTTTTTCAGCGCGCGGATCATCCCTTTGAGGTCTTTACGGTCGATCATGCTCTTATTGGAGCGCATACGGCCCCAGGTTTGCAGAAGATCGATCACCGGATTATCGTTCGGGCGATAGACGCCGATGCCGGGAGCCTGCATGCCAAACATCCTTGCGCCTATTTCGAGCGTCAGGAAGTGAATGCCAATCAGCAGCACGCCGGTTTTTTCCGCCTGCAGGGTATGCACTGGCTCCATACCCGTTCCAGTCACGTCAAACCAGCGCGCCATGCGTTTATCGGGCCAGAACCAGGCCATTCCGGTTTCCATCAGACCCATGCCGACAGATTCGAAATTCTTGCGCAGCATCCGCTCGCGCTCCTGTTCGCCCATGTCTGGAAAACAAAGTTCAAGATTGCGGTTCGCAATCTTGACGCGTCGTTTCATAAAGCGCTGAGCGAGATGACCAAGACCGCAACCGATGCGATAGATCACCGGATAGGGAAGTTGAACCAGCAACCATAAAAGGCCGATGCCGGCCCAGGTTGGCCAGTAACGTGGATGAAGCAACGCCGTTGAAAACTGAGGTAATCGGGTCATGTCTTTCCTGTCTTTTTCGTCCTTATGCCAGCATTCTCGCATTTTTTAAATACATAACCAAAACGAAAGGGCGCCAAATGAACGCTTTTGCAGCAATTGTTGCTACTTTATTTTCTGGATGAGGGAAATGTAGCGCAAAATGTGGGGATGTAAATTCTCATTGTATGCTATATGATGCCGCCGATTTTCTTTCTCTTAACGATTGCAGGAACCGTACACCATGCCAGTGTTACACAACCGCATTTCGAATGAGACCTTGAAAGCACGCATGCTGGCGGAAACCGAAGCGCGTGTAACCATCTCATTCTACAAATATTTTACCATTGAAGAGCCGCAGGTCACCCGCGACGCACTCTATAAAGCTTTCGAGGCGCTAAAGGTGTTTGGCCGCGTTTATCTGGCTCATGAAGGGATCAACGCGCAGATCAGCGTGCCAGAAAGTAAAGTAAACGCCTTCCGCGATTTTCTTTATGGTTTTGATCCCGCTCTCAACAATGTTCGTTTGAACGTTGCCCTCGATGATGACGGGAAATCCTTCTGGGTGCTGCGCATGAAAGTGCGTGAGCGCATCGTGGCTGATGGCATCGACGATCCGACGTTCAACGCCGCTGATGTCGGCGAATATCTGAAAGCGGCAGAAGTGAACGCCATGCTGGACGATCCTGATGCCGTGTTTATCGATATGCGCAACCACTACGAATATGAAGTAGGCCATTTCGAAAACGCGCTGGAAATCCCGGCGGACACATTCCGCGAGCAGCTGCCGAAAGCCGTGGAGATGATGCAGGAACACAAAGATAAAAAAATTGTGATGTACTGCACCGGCGGAATTCGCTGTGAAAAAGCCAGCGCCTTTATGAAACACAGCGGTTTCAATAAAGTCTGGCATATCGAAGGCGGGATTATTGAGTACGCCCGCCGCGCGCGTGAGCAGGGCCTGCCGGTGCGTTTTATCGGTAAGAACTTCGTCTTTGACGAGCGTATGGGCGAGCGCATCTCCGAAGATGTGATCGCGCACTGTCATCAGTGCGGTACGCCGTGTGACACCCACACCAACTGCAAAAATGACGGCTGCCATCTGCTGTTTATTCAGTGTCCGAGCTGTGCCGAGAAGTTCAGAGGCTGCTGTAGCGAGCTGTGTAGCGAAGAGAGCGTACTGCCTGAAGAAGAGCAGCGCCGCCGTCGCGCAGGGCGAGAAAACGGCAACAAGATTTTCAATAAATCGCGTGGTCGTCTGAATACCAAACTGGGCATCCCTGACCCGGAATAAATGAGAAATCCCGGCGCAAAATGCGGCCGGGATTTTTTTTTATCAGGACTTCTGCTGCACGCCTTCCACAGAAATAATCAGATCCACTTCCTGCGATGCCGGGCCTAAATCGGTGGTGATGTTGAAATCTTTCAGACGGATTTTACCCTCAGCCTCAAAGCCAGCGCGTTTGCCGCCCCACGGATCATCCCCCTGACCAATCAGTTTCGCATCGAGGGTGACAGGTTTCGTCACGCCGTTCAGGGTCAGATTGCCGGTGATATCCAGATCATCGCCGTCCTTTTTCACTTCCGTTGAGGTAAATGTCGCCTGCGGGAATTTCGCCACGTTGAGGAAATCCGCGCTGCGCAGATGTTTATCACGCTCTGCGTGGTTGGTGTCCAGGCTGTTGGTATTGATGGTCACATTCACTTTATCTGCGGCGGGATTTTTCTCGTCAAAGGTAAAAGTGCCGTCGAAATCTTTAAAGGTGCCGTACAGCCAGCTGTAGCCCAGATGCTGAATACGGAAATTCACGAAGGCGTGCTGGCCCTCTTTATCGATTTTATAATCAGCGGCCACGGCGGAGCCGGTGACAAATACCAAAGAACCTAACGCGATACCCAGCAGGTGTTTTTTCATTTTATGCTCCAGAGTCAACAGACGATCGGCCCAGCATGCGCTTGAGCGTGGCGTCTTTATCGATGAAATGATGTTTAAGGGCCGCAAGGCCATGCAGGACAGAAAGAATGACAACGCCCCATGCAAGCCAGAGATGCACCTGGCCCGCCAAATCGGCCTGGGAACCGGCATCCGCTAGCGTGGCCGGAACCTCAAAGAGACCAAAAACGCTGATCGGTTTACCGTCGGCGGTCGAAATCAGATACCCGCTAATCAAAATGGCAAACAGCAGGCCATACAGGGCGATGTGAGCGGCGATGGCGCTCAGTCGCGTCAATTTGCTGTAGCTTTTTAGCGCCGGTGGAGGAGGAGAAATGTGACGCCAGACAATACGAACCACCAGGCTCATCATCAACAGGATGCCAATGCTTTTGTGCAGTTCAGGCGCCTGGTGATACCAGCCGTCGTAATAGCTAAGCGTCACCATCCACAACCCTAAGCCGAACATGGCATAAACCGCGAGAGCAATTAACCAGTGCAAGCACATGGATATTATTCCATAGCGTGCAGAAGAATTACGCAGCTGCATAATGATGACCATCCCTTATTAATTTGAAGGGTAAAAATGGCCTGTGAAAAGGTTTATTGCAACTGATATTTAAGCATTAGGAATATTCATTTTTCTATTTCAATATTTTTGATTGTGTAACGCTGTTCTGATTCAATTCATTCGTGTTTAAGTGGCTGTTCTTAGATAGGAAAGGGTTTTCGGGTGTTGTGGGGTAATCAAATTATTTGCGGACAGATTAAGGTAATATAAAGTATTGTCAATTATCGTCAGCGTGTCTTTTCAGAAAAATACAATATAAATAACATCGATGATGGCAAGCATTGACCATAGAAAAATATAGAGCATCAAATGCTCGCGAATATTGTTTACCAGATAATCAAAGATCCTGCGCATTATCTCTGTCCGACGATATAAAGAGAAAGGCCCCGACGGGTCGGAGCCTGAAAAGAGGATTATCCGCCAAAACGCGCGAGAGAGAAGGGGGCCAGATCAAACTGCGGAGTGATACCCTGCGCAAACTGCGCGGCGATTTCACCCAGCACAGAGGCGAATTTAAACCCGTGTCCGCTTAGCCCAGTGATCAGCAGCGTATTGTCGTGGCCCGGAAGCGTATCGATAATGAAATCTTCATCCGGAGTGTTGTCGTACGTACAGGCGGCACCGTACAGCAGCCCGCCGACGCCTGGCAGCACATTACGCAGGAAGTTGAACGCCTCGGAACCATCGCCCGGCAAAGCACCGAACGCTTTGCGCTCCTCCGGGGAGGAGATGATCTGCCCGCCGTTATGCTTACCAATCTTGAGTGCGTCTTTTTCAGACGGGAAGCCGTAAAACTGATCGCCATTCGGTAGCTCGCCGGTAAAGGCCGGGAATTTATTCTGGGTGCTGAAACGCCCGTCGGCCTGGAACCACGAGAAGACTTTACGCACCGGCTGAACCGGCAGCTCAGGCATCAGTTTCGTGACCCATGTCCCGGCGCTGACCAGCAGGCGGGAGGCGGTATAAGGCCCTTCCGGCGTCTCAACGGTAACACCGTCGTCACTATGCTGGATGGCCGTGACCGGGCAGTTAAAGAGCTGGGCGCAACCCGCTTTTTCAGCGAGGGAGACCCAGGTTTTGATGGCGGTTTCACAATGTAGTACGCCGGAGTTGGCTTCAAAGAGTCCGATGTAATCCTCGGGAACGGTGATCTCTGGCCAGCGTTTCATGACGGCGGCGGCGTCGAGGCGCTCCACGTCGAGATTGAATTCGCGGGCACTGTGCTCCACGTTCGCCAGGAATTTCGAATGCGCAGGACCGAGGTTCACCACGCCTGTGCGCTCGAAAATTTTATCTTCGGTCAGGACTGATAATTCATCCCAGAGTTGTTGCGCCCTCAGTACCAGCGGAACGTAGCGCTCGCCTTCGCCATAGGCATGGCGGATGAGGCGGGTGTCGCCGTGATGGCTCCCCTCAGCATGCGGAGGAAGGTGGGAATCAATCATCAGGACGTTCAGGCCAGCAAGGGTTGCGTAATAACCCGCAGCAGAGCCGACGGAGCCGCTGCCTAAAATAATCAAGTCGTATTTCATGAGAATCTCTTAAACCAGGACTTAAGTTTGCAGAGTAAATAAGATGAAAGGCTTATTCAAGGGAGAAATAAATGAGGCACCCCTTAGGTGCCTGTTGAGTGAATGTAGGGCATAAAATTAATGCCGACGATACTCATTTTCCTGGTAGTCGCCAGACTCTATTTTGGCAATACCTGCCTCTAAAATAGAAATAAACTGACGGGCGACATCTGTGGTCAGCCACAGTGTCTGTCCAACTTCCGCTTCTTCACGGCTAGGCTGATTCGGGGTCTGGTAGTGCAAACGCAGCATCAGCGCATCGTAGCTGTCTACGGTACTGATGTCCCATCCGACAAGTGGATGAGTCTGGATGACTTCATTATTCTTTTCCATCATAACCCCCGTAATACGTGTGAGAAGACAACGACTGTGAGGTTCAATGCGTGTTTTTCTGAAGCAACTTCAGTATATCAATAAATAAGGGATATGAAGGGAAAAATAAACAGGCGGCAACCTAAATTTCTGCTTTTTAGGATTGTTTGAACAATAAAACGCCATCTTATTCACGTTTTTTTAAGAAGATACGCAATTAATTTGAACTTATTTAATCGGCATAAAAAAAGCCGGGGCGACCCGGCAAAAAATGACAATGAGGGAGTTTGAATTAATCGGTGATGAACCAGTCGTCGGCGCTTTCCCAGGTTTCTTGCAGGATTTCGCTAATGCGATCTTTATCCTCTTTTGCCCCACCGAGGACGGAAAGATTGTTCGCGGAGGCGTAACGGACGGTGACAGCCCCTTCCTGATCGGGGAACGTGCTGTTGATGCGACGGGAGAGTTCTCCGGCCAGCGCATCCAGCGCGCCAGCAGGCAAAGTGGTTGTTTTGGCGATAGTCACTTCGATACGCATAATTGCCCCCTGTGTAATATACTGTGTATTTATACAGGCATTATATTGAACTTACAACAGGGGGCGATAAAAAATTACTGTTTAACCGTCCAGTTAACGGTTTCACCGGCCAGGAAAGGGATCAGCGTGTCGTCTGTCAGGGCGATAGTATCGACGACCTGGCTCTGTTTGCGTTCCAGCTCGATAAAGGTTTCATTCACCGGCAGGCCGTAGAAGCGCGGGCCATTCAGGGAACAGAAGGCTTCGAAGTGCTCCAGCGCGCCCATCTCTTCAAATACCGTGGCGTAGCTGGCCAGCGCCGTTGGGGCGTTGAAACAGCCCGCACAGCCGCAGCTGGCCTCTTTACGGTGACGCGCGTGCGGGGCGGAGTCGGTTCCGAGGAAGGCGCGGGTAAAACCGCTGGCGACCAGTTCACGCAGCGCCTGCTGGTGGATATTGCGCTTGAGGATCGGCAGGCAGTACAGGTGAGGGCGCACACCGCCGACCAGCATGTGGTTACGGTTGAACATCAGGTGCTGAGGGGTGATTGTCGCGGCGAGCAGATCGTTGCCGTCGCGCACATATTCGGCCGCGTCTTTGGTGGTAATGTGCTCAAAGACCACTTTCAGCCCCTGCAGACGCTGGCGCAGCGGTTCCATCACGGTCTCGATAAAGCGTGCTTCGCGGTCAAAAATATCGATATCGGGATGCGTCACTTCGCCGTGGATAAGCAGCGGCATGCCCAGTTTTTCCATGCGTTCCAGGACCGGCATAATGGCACCCGTGCTGGTCACACCGTGGCTGGAGTTGGTGGTGGCATTGGCCGGGTAGAGTTTGGCGGCAGTAAACACGCCTTCATTAAAGCCGCGTTCGACTTCGTTCGGGTCGAGCGAATCGGTGAGGTAGCAGGTCATCAGCGGGGTAAAATCATGGCCTGCCGGAACGGCATCGAGAATGCGCTGACGGTAGGCAATTGCGGCATCAACGGTGGTGACTGGGGGAACCAGGTTAGGCATGACAATCGCGCGGCCATAGATTTCGCTGGTGTAAGGGACAACGGTTTTCAGCATGTCGCCATCGCGCAGATGGATATGCCAGTCGTCAGGGCGGCGGATTTTCAGAACCTGGGGATGTGCAGTCATTGATATGCTCCGGCTTATCAGGAATCAGTCATAAGGATGGCTGTTTTTGCCGGACACAAATCATAAGGGGAAACGTTTTCGTTTGCACACATTTCCGTTAAATAGCAGTGTAAAAAAAGGGCGCACACGGCGCCCTCTCGGTTAATTCGTAAACGGAATGATAATTTCACCCGGTTTCACTTCAATCCCCTTGGCGTATTTCTTCGCCAGCGCTTCACCTTTGCTTCTGTCCTCGCTCAGCACATAGGCAGGCTGCTGATTGAAATAGTTCCGCAGCGACTGGTTCAGATATGGCATCAGGGTTTGCAGCACCGGTTTCATTTTCTCCGGCGTCACTTCGGCATCCACGATCTCCATTTCCTGAAGATAGATGGCCCCTTTCTCTTTGTTAAAGACCGGCAGCGCTTTCAGTTTCAGCTTAATGTTCGCTTTCTGGCTGCCAAACAGGGAGTTCATATCCAGTTTGGCGTCGCCGGAGAGCGTGACTTTATTCGGCTCTTCGCGACCAATCTGGCTGACGAGTTGATTGAGTACGATATGGGCATCGGCAACGCCGGGCACACCGATATCTTTGGAGAAGTTATTGTGTTTTTCCAGCGCCTGATTAATTTCCTGCTCACTAACGCTGTATTGCGTAAGCTGGTTACAACCGACCAGCAGGCCGCTGATAACTAACGCAGCAGCAATGACAATCTTTTTCATGGGGTTCCTCAACATGATGTCGGCGCTCTTGTCCTGACGCCTCAGTATGTCAGGGGGGTATACCAGTTACCAGCAGAAAAACCTGATATTCGGGGGCGAAAGTGGACCTTCCGCCCGTCGGAATACGTGCTCAGACCATCAGGCCCCGGGTTCGAGCATCCCGCTCGCGCTGCGTTTTGGGCTGAACTGCCACCACAGGGCGATGAGGGTGATAAAGCCTACAACGCCCAGCATCACCCACGGCAATTCCGGTTGATTCAGCGCTTTCCCTGCATCGAACAGCCAGCCGCCTCCGGCGTATCCGAGCGCACCGCCAAAGGCCAGCCCCAGTCGGCTAAAGCCCATGTAGCTGCCGCGTGCACGCGGATCGGCAAGCCCGGCGCTGAGGGTTTCACGCGCCGGTTCGGCAATGATCGACCCTATATAGAAGGTGCAGATCAGAATAAAGAGCTGTTGCAGAGTGCCGACCAGACCAATCGGCATCATGCTTAACGTCATCAGCAGCAGGCCCGCCATCAGGCGATGCTCAAGACGAAAACGTTTTTCGCTCCAGCGCGCGATTGGGTAGAGCAGGGTCAGCGACAGGCAGGCTTCGATGGCATACATCCATTTGACGGCCGCAGGTGAACCGGCAATATCGTTGACCATAATGGGCAGCATCAGCATTACCTGCACCGCCAGCATGTAATAGCCCGTCAGCGTCAGTACGTAGGTGACGAAGCGTTTATCGGCCAGCACGCGGCCCAGCCCCTCGCGCACGGGCGCTTTTACCGTCGAGAGTTTCCAGGCGGGCAGCAGCCAGGCGTTAAATGCCGCGCAGAGGATAAACAGCACCGCGCCGGTGGCGCACACCAGACGGAAATCATATTGCAACAGCCAGCTGCCGAGCAGAGCGCCGACCACCGCACCGGCGCTATCCTGCATCATCAGCAGCGAGAAAAAACGACCGCGATGTTGAGGGCGAATCAGTTTCACGACCAGCGCAGTACGGGGCGGATCAAACAGCGTGCCGCCAATCCCGGAGAGGAAACAGGAGAACCACAGCAGCCAGGGATCGTGCGCAATGCCCATGGTGGCAAATCCGGCGGCCCGCAGCAGCATGCCGGTGACAATCATCGGTTTTGCGCCGAAGCGGTCGGCAATCGCACCGCCAAACACGCCAAGTCCCTGCTGGACAAACTGACGCAAGCCCAGGGCAATACCGACCATTAATGCCGCCCAGCCCATTTGATCGACAAAGCGAATGGAGATCAGTGGGAAGACGACAAAAAAGCCGAGCACGACCAGCATGTTATCGACGAGCAGAAAATATTTGCCCAGGCTCCGGGCTTGCGATACGCGAGACATTTTCCCTCCAGGGAAAAATCACGTCATCCTGCTGACGGCCCCGAAAAGGCAGTCTGAAGGCTTAAGTGTAGAGAAAGATGAGCACGCTAATATTCTGCGTGGTTGCGAGGCGTTTTCCCACACCGCCAGCGACAATATTTTTTTATCAAAAGGGTGGTTTGATTCAGCTTTTTAATCGAATTTTGTGAAATCTGTGAAAAAGGGTATGTCACTGTTTTCACAGAAAGCACCGGCGCAGGTATAGTAAAGCTAACAGGTAGAGCAGAAGTAACGGGAAGGAGTGGTAACGATGTTTGGCTATCGCAGTAACGTGCCAAAAGTGCGCCTGACAACAGACAGACTGGTCGTTCGTCTGGTGCATGAGCGTGATGCCTGGCGTCTGGCGGATTATTACGCCGAGAATCGCCAGTTTTTAAAGCCCTGGGAACCCGTTCGGGATGAAAGCCACTGCTATCCCTCCGGCTGGCAGGCTCGCCTGAGTATGATTGCCGAATTCCACAAGCAGGGCAGTGCCTATTATTTCGCGTTGCTCGACCCGGAAGAGAAGGAAATCATCGGGATCGCTAATTTCTCGAACGTGGTGCGCGGATCGTTTCACGCCTGTTACCTCGGCTACTCCATCGGCCAGAAATGGCAGGGCCAAGGGCTGATGTTTGAAGCCCTGACCAGCGCGATCCGCTATATGCAGCGCTCTCAGCACATCCACCGCATTATGGCCAACTATATGCCGCACAATCAGCGTAGCGGCGATTTGCTGGCGCGGCTTGGGTTTGAAAAAGAAGGCTACGCGAAAGATTATCTGTTGATCGACGGCGAGTGGCGCGACCACGTGCTGACGGCGTTAACCACCAAAGAATGGACCGCAGGTCGCTAAGGAGCACCCATGAAATATCAGTTAACTGCCACAGAAGCGCGGGTGATTGGCTGCCTGCTGGAAAAACAGGTCACGACGCCAGAGCAATATCCCCTGTCGGTCAATGCGGTGACGCTGGCCTGTAACCAGAAAACCAACCGTGAGCCGGTGCTCAACCTGAGCGAGCACGAGGTACAAGAGCAACTGGATGCGCTGGTTAAACGCCACTATCTGCGCACCGTCAGTGGGTTTGGCAACCGCGTCACTAAATATGAACAACGTTTTTGCAATTCCGAATTTGGCGATCTGAAACTGAACAGCGCCGAAGTGGCGGTGGTCACCACCTTGCTGCTGCGCGGGGCGCAAACGCCGGGTGAATTACGCTCCCGCGCCGCACGAATGCATGAATTCAGTGATATGCAGGAAGTGGAGCAGACGCTGGAAAATCTCGCCTCCCGCGAAGATGGCCCGTTTGTGCTGCGCCTGGCGCGTGAGCCGGGCAAACGCGAAAGCCGATATATGCATCTTTTCAGTGGCGACGTTGAAACCCTCATCAATGTGGTAGAAGCGGTTTCGCCCGCTGAGGACGAGAGTCTTGTCGCGCGGGTCGACGCGCTGGAAAACGAAGTGGCGGAACTCAAGCAGCGCCTCGACTCCCTGCTGGCGCATCTAGGAGACTAACGGTGACAACATTACGCATTGGCGTGGTCGGCCTCGGCGGGATCGCGCAGAAAGCCTGGCTGCCGGTTCTGGGCGCGGCGACCGACTGGACGCTGCAAACCGCATGGTCCCCGACGCGGGAAAAAGCGCAGCGAATCTGCGATGCCTGGCGAATTCCTTATGCTGCCTCCATGGCGGATCTGGCGCGCGACTGTGACGCGGTATTCGTTCATACCTCAACCGCGACGCACTATCAGGTGGTAAGCGAATTGCTCAATGCCGGTGTTCACGTTTGTGTCGATAAACCGCTGGCCGAGAATGTGCAGGACGCCGAGCGTCTGATTGAGCTGGCGGCGCGCAAAAATCTGACGCTGATGGTCGGGTTCAATCGCCGGTTCTCGCCGCTGTATCAGGATCTCAAATCCCGGCTTAGCGCGGCGGCATCGCTGCGCATGGATAAGCATCGCACCGACAGCATTGGCCCGAACGATCTGCGCTTTACGCTGCTGGATGATTATCTGCATGTGGTCGATACGGCCCTGTGGCTGACCAACGGTAATGCACAGCTGAAAAGCGGCACCCTGCAAACCAACGATCAGGGGGAGATGGTGTATGCCGAACACCATTTCGCGGTGGACACAATTCAGGTGACCACCAGCATGCATCGTCGTGCGGGAAGCCAGCGCGAATCCGTGCAGGCGGTCACCGACGGCGCACTCATTGATGTAACCGATATGCGCGAATGGCGTGAGGAAAAAGGGAGCGGGGTGGTGACGCGGCCAATCCCTGGCTGGCAGAGTACGCTGGAGCAGCGCGGGTTCGCCGGTTGTGCGCGTCACTTCATCGAGTGCGTGCAAAATCAGACGGTTCCTGAAACTTCGGGCGAACAGGCGATTCTGGCGCAACGCGTCATTGAAAAGCTCTGGCGCGAGGCGATGAGCGAGTAGAAACTGTTTAACCCCTGTAACATCTGCGGATAGTAATTCGCTTAAATACGGGTAGACTAAGCGCACTTTTCACGCCTGCTATGCAGGCGTTTTGCCGTGTGGTTGTGGAAATTCACGTTAATGAACTTATTAAAATCGCTGGCAGCAGTCAGCTCGATGACCATGTTTTCTCGCGTGCTGGGTTTTGCGCGCGATGCGATTGTGGCGAGAGTGTTTGGTGCGGGGATGGCGACTGACGCCTTCTTCGTGGCGTTCAAGCTGCCGAACTTACTGCGCCGAATTTTCGCCGAAGGGGCATTCTCCCAGGCGTTCGTGCCGATTCTGGCGGAATACAAAAGTAAGCAGGGCGAAGACGCGACCCGCGTGTTTGTCTCCTATGTCTCGGGCCTGCTGACACTGGCTCTGGCGATTGTCACGGTGATCGGGATGCTGGCCGCACCGTGGGTGATTATGGTGACCGCGCCCGGCTTTGCCGACACGGCGGATAAATTCGCGCTGACGACGCAGCTTCTGCGCATTACCTTTCCTTATATTCTGCTGATTTCGCTGGCGTCGCTGGTCGGGGCGATCCTCAACACCTGGAACCGCTTCTCCGTTCCAGCGTTTGCACCGACGTTTTTAAACGTCAGCATGATCGGTTTTGCCCTGTTTGCGGCACCACACTTCCATCCGCCGGTGCTGGCGCTGGCGTGGGCAGTCACCGTCGGCGGCGTGCTGCAGCTGGCTTATCAGCTTCCGCACCTGAAAAAGATCGGCATGCTGGTGCTGCCGCGCATCAACTTCCGCGATGCGGGTGCCATGCGCGTGATCAAGCAGATGGGTCCGGCGATCCTCGGCGTGTCCGTGAGCCAGATTTCCCTGATTATTAACACCATTTTCGCCTCCTTCCTGGTGTCAGGTTCCGTGTCGTGGATGTACTACGCCGACCGCTTGATGGAGTTCCCGTCCGGGGTGCTGGGCGTGGCGCTGGGGACGATTCTGCTGCCGTCGTTGTCGCGAAGCTTTGCCAGCGGCAATCATGATGAATACTGTCGCCTGATGGACTGGGGTTTACGCCTGTGCTTCCTGCTGGCGCTGCCAAGCGCCGTGGCGCTGGGGATTCTGGCGAAACCCTTAACGGTTTCATTATTCCAGTACGGCAAATTCAACGCGTTCGATGCATTAATGACCCAGCGCGCGCTGGTGGCGTATTCCGTCGGCCTGATGGGGCTAATTGTGGTGAAAGTGCTGGCGCCGGGCTTTTATTCGCGTCAGGACATCAAAACGCCGGTCAAGATTGCGATTGTGACGCTGGTGATGACCCAACTGATGAACCTCGCGTTTATCGGGCCACTGAAGCACGCGGGTCTGTCGCTGTCGATTGGTCTGGGGGCGTGCCTGAACGCCGGGCTGCTCTACTGGCAGCTGCGTAAGCAGAAGATTTTCACCCCGCAGCCGGGCTGGATGAGTTTCCTGGTGCGTCTGGTGATTGCGGTGGTGGTGATGGCGGCGGCGCTGGTCGGGATGATGTATGTGATGCCGGAATGGTCCCTGGGCACCATGCCGTATCGTCTGCTGCGCCTGATGGCTGTTGTGGTCGTGGGGATTATTGCCTACTTCGCTACACTTGCGGTGCTCGGCTTTAAGGTGAAAGAGTTCGCTCGCCGGACGGCATAAACGACTAAAGGGGAGTTCACCAGAGGGTGCTCCCCGTTTCCCACTTCATCTCTTCACTGAAGCGTTAAATCGAAATCTTCTTCCCGCCACCGCGCGAGCTGGATGTCTGGCCATTGGCGCCATACAGCCCCGGCTCCTGATGAGGTTTTAACACCTCAAGCGCCTGCTGGTTGCGTTCAATTTGCCCCTCTAACAGCCAGCCGTTGTGCTGGTTGAGATCGCGAAGGTGCTGCGTTTTTTCTGTGATGGTCTGCCAGCGCTCAACGATATCGTCGTTGGCGCTGCGACGTGGATCTTGCTCCGCGCGGCGCTGCTGCTCCAGATAGTCCAGGGTAGCCAGCAGCGAGCTTTTATCTTCAGTAATGCGCTGCAGTGCGCTGCCGCTGACATAGCCTGCGGATAACTGTTGTTGCTCGGCATCCATCACCGTCTTCAGATCGTTCAGGACTACCGTCATTTGATCCAATATTTCTGACAGTCGACTCATACGGTTATTTACTCTGAAGGAAGTTCTGCGTTTCGTTAATCAGCGCATCAGCAATTTTGCTGGTGTCCATTTTCAGTTCGCCGTTACGAATCGCGGTTTTCAGCGCTTCGACGCGTTCCATATTGATATCGTTCGTGCCTGGCTGCATCAGTTTTGACTGTGCATCACTTAACGTGACGCTGGTGCTATTGGCCGTGGACGATTTCTCCAGACGCGCTTTAAGGGCTGGCGCGTCGTTCGTTTCGCGAGGTTGTACAGTGCTAACCGGCTTCAGGGGCGATGTACGATCAATGCTCATAGTGTTGTCCTCATAGAGGTTCGCGGCGTTGGCGCCTGATATAATCATCTGATGATTATTTATCGGCAGCTGCCGCGATATCTTTAAAAAGATTATAGGTTAATCAGAATATTCCCATCAGAACCGACGGTTCCGCTAACCACCTGACCTGAAGACATCCTAACGCGTGCGTTTTGGGCGACGGCAGCGTTGTTCAGCGCCTGGCCTTCGCTATTAATGCTAAAGCCATCTCCGTTCGCCACCACCATCACGCGCTGTCCGGCTTTAATGCGCCACGCCTGGCGCAGCATCGACAGCTGGATGGCTTGCCCTGGCGCCAGATCGCGCAGGCTCACCGAATCCTGTGCCTGGTTTATATCCAGCATGGTGCGCGGCGGAAGTTGATCCAGGCGTCCGCGCTTTAATTCTACATGAGCGGGCTGTAAAACGCTGCCGCGTGCGATGGGCTGAGCGGCGACAACATAGTTGCCTGTCGCCTGAACCATAACCTGCAAAAAGCGTTTCTCATTATTGCAGCGGGCCAGCACGTTCACATTACCCCACAGCCGGGCACCGCCGCTGATGCTGAACGAGGGTTGTTCGCAAGTGGGCAGGAGATTCGGCTGCGTTCGAATATCGACTTTGACCTCATCGCTTAACCCCGCCAGACGCTCAGCAAAAAAAGCGGTCAGCAACACATTCAGCCCCAGCGCTGAAGACTGGGTACTGAACAGCAGTAAGGTAACGGCAAGGCCATTTTTGAACGTCAGCATCTCACTTTCCCGCGGTTCCTGGATTTAACAGGATTCTACCCCTAAGGCTTTCCCATCAACGCAACAAATAGCGACGCATTTTGCGTTTATTCCTTCGATAAGGAAGACGGGTTGAGATTTAAGCTACATGCTGAAATTTCGCCATCAGCGGAGGAGACATGCTCGATAAACTCGACGCCGCGTTACGTTTTCAACAGGAAGCGCTCAATCTGCGCGCCCAGCGGCAGGAGATCCTGGCCGCCAATATCGCGAATGCCGACACCCCAGGGTTTCAGGCGCGCGATATTGATTTTTCTACTGAGCTTAAAAAAGTGATGGAGCGTGGTCGGGCCGAAGGGACGGGTGTTGCCCTTGCGCTGACCTCTTCACGCCACATTCCCGCTCAGGCGATGACTGCGCCGTCCACCGATTTACTTTACCGCATTCCTGACCAGCCATCCCTGGACGGTAACACCGTCGATATGGACCGGGAGCGCACCCAGTTTGCCGATAACAGCCTGCAGTATCAGATGGGGCTAACCGTGCTCGGTGGACAGATTAAAAGCATGCAGAGCGTCCTGCAGGGGGGCAACTAATTCATGGCCTTACTGAATATTTTTGATATCGCGGGTTCAGCCCTGACCGCGCAGTCTCAGCGTCTGAACGTCGCCGCCAGTAACATGGCGAACGCCGACAGCGTGACCGGACCCGACGGTCAGCCCTATCGCGCCAAACAGGTGGTCTTTCAGGTCAATGCTGCGCCGGGCGCGGCAACCGGCGGTGTGAAAGTGGCCGATGTGGTTGAGAGCCAGGCCCCGGACAAACTGGTGTATGAGCCAGGCAACCCGCTGGCGGATGCGAGCGGCTACGTGAAAATGCCAAACGTCGATGTGGTCGGCGAAATGGTGAACACCATGTCAGCGTCGCGCAGCTATCAGGCGAACGTTGAAGTGCTCAATACCGTGAAGAGCATGATGCTCAAAACGCTCACTCTCGGCCAGTAAAGGAGACACGTATGTCCATCGCCGTCAATGTGAATGACCCGACCAACTCCGGCGTCGCCAGCACCAGTGGGGCCACTGGCTCCAGCTCGCTGACCGGTAACAGTGCTGCCGATCTACAGGGCAGCTTTTTGACGTTACTGGTTGCGCAGCTGAAAAACCAGGACCCAACGAACCCGATGCAGAACAACGAACTGACCACGCAGCTTGCGCAGATCAGTACCGTGAGCGGCATCGAAAAGCTCAATACCACGCTGGGTTCCGTTTCCGGTCAAATCGACAACAGCCAGTCTTTGCAGGCCGCCAACCTCATCGGCCACGGTGTGATGATCCCAGGGACCACTATCCTGGCAGGGACCAGCACCACCGACGGAAGCAGTACCACCACGACCACGCCATTTGGCGTTGAGCTGCAGCAACCGGCCGATAAAGTCACCGCCACCATCACCAACAAAGACGGTGTTGTGGTGCGCACGATCGACATTGGTGACCTGAAAGCGGGCGTTCATACCTTTACCTGGGATGGCAGCCTGACGGATGGCACAACGGCACCGAACGGTTCTTACAAAGTGGCGATTTCTGCCAGCAACGGGACGACTCAGCTGGTGGCTCAGCCGCTGCAATTCGCTCTGGTGCAGGGGGTGATTCGCGGCTCTGATGGTAACAAACTGGATTTGGGTACTTCTGGGACCACCACGCTCGACGAAGTTCGGCAGATTATTTAAGCCTTAACACTTATCAGGAGTAAGTCATGGCCTTTTCTCAAGCGGTCAGCGGCCTGAATGCTGCGGCCACCAACCTGGACGTCATTGGCAACAACATTGCCAACTCCGCGACCTACGGTTTTAAATCTGGCACAGCATCTTTCGCAGATATGTTCGCCGGTTCCAAAGTGGGTCTGGGCGTTAAAGTTGCGGGTATTACCCAGGACTTTACCGATGGCACCACCACTAACACCGGCCGTGGGCTGGATGTTGCCATCAGCCAGAACGGTTTCTTCCGTATGGTCGATGAAAACGGTTCTGTTTTTTACAGCCGTAACGGTCAGTTCAAACTCGACGAAAACCGTAACCTGGTCAACATGCAGGGTCTGCAGCTGACGGGCTATCCGGTTGCGGGTACACCGCCAACGGTACAGACCGGTGCAAACCCGCAGGCAATCTCAATTCCAAACACGCTGATGGCGGCGAAATCCACCACCACCGCGTCTCAGCAGATCAACCTGAACTCCACCGATGCGACGCCGACGGTGACACCGTTCGACCCGACAAACGTCGATTCTTACAACAAAAAAGGGACCGTGACGGTCTTTGACAGCCAGGGTAATGCGCACAACATGAACCTGTTCTACGTCAAAGACACCGCTGCGAACAGCTGGAAAGTCTATGCGCAGGATGGCAGCGTGGCGGGCAGCACCCCCTCTCTGGCCACTACGCTGACCTTTAACGCCAGCGGCGTGCTGACAGGCGGTGGCCAGGTCAACATCACCACCGCGACCATGCCGGGCGCAACCCCTGCAACCTTCGCGATGAGTTTCACCAACTCCATGCAGCAGAACACCGGTGCGAACAACATCGTGGCGACTAACCAGAACGGTTACAAGCCGGGCGACCTGGTGAGCTACCAGATCAACGATGACGGCACTGTCGTGGGTAACTACTCCAACGAACAGACCCAGGTTCTGGGCCAGATCGTGCTGGCGAACTTCGCCAACAACGAAGGTCTGAAATCCGAAGGCGATAACGTCTGGTCTTCCACTCAGTCCTCTGGCGTGGCGCTGCTCGGCACCGCCGGTTCCGGTAACTTCGGTACGCTGACCAACGGCGCGCTGGAAGCATCCAACGTCGATCTGAGTAAAGAACTGGTGAACATGATTGTCGCGCAGCGCAACTATCAGTCGAACGCGCAGACCATCAAAACTCAGGACCAGATCCTCAACACGCTGGTCAACCTGCGTTAATCGTCTAACGGGATGATGTAATGGATCACGCAATATATACCGCGATGGGCGCAGCCAGCCAGACGATGAATCAGCAGGCTGTGACCGCCAGTAACCTTGCGAACGCCTCAACACCGGGCTTTCGTGCGCAGCTGAATGCGCTGCGCGCCGTGCCGGTGGAAGGGCTGTCGCTGCCAACGCGTACGCTGGTTATCGCCTCAACGCCGGGTGCCGATATGACGCCTGGTCAGATGGATTACACCTCGCGTCCGCTGGACGTTGCACTCCAGCAGGACGGTTGGCTGGCGGTGCAAACGGCTGATGGCTCAGAAGGCTATACCCGCAACGGTAATATCCAGGTGGATGCCAACGGTCAGATGACCATTCAGGGGCATCCGGTGATTGGCGAAGCGGGTCCGATTACGGTGCCGGAAGGCTCGGAAATCACCATCGCGGCGGACGGGACCATTTCGGCCCTGAACCCCGGTGATCCGGCGAACACCATTGCCCCGGTCGGTCGACTGAAACTGGTCAAAGCGGAAGGCAATGAAGTGACGCGCGGCGATGACGGGATGTTCCGTCTGAGCCAGGCAGCACAGGCAACGCGTGGCCCGACCTTGCAGGCTGACCCAAGCATTCGCGTGATGTCCGGCGTGCTGGAAGGCAGTAACGTCAAACCGGTTGCAGCCATGACCGATATGATCGCCAGCGCCCGACGTTTCGAAATGCAAATGAAGGTTATCACCAGCGTGGATGAAAACGCCGGCCGTGCTAACCAACTGCTGTCTATGAGTTAACAGGATTTCTTATGATCAGCTCTTTATGGATCGCGAAAACGGGTCTCGACGCGCAGCAAACCAATATGGATGTCATCGCCAACAACCTGGCGAACGTCAGCACCAATGGTTTTAAGCGTCAGCGTGCCGTGTTCGAAGATTTGCTTTATCAAACCATTCGTCAGCCGGGCGCGCAGTCGTCCGAGCAGACCACGCTGCCGTCAGGGCTGCAGATTGGTACGGGTGTGCGTCCGGTTGCGACCGAACGTCTGCACAGCCAGGGCAACCTGTCCCAGACCAACAACAGCAAAGACGTGGCAATCAAAGGCCAGGGTTTCTTCCAGGTGCAGCTGCCTGACGGAACCTCAGCCTATACCCGCGATGGCTCGTTCCAGGTGGATCAGAATGGTCAGCTGGTGACCGCCGGTGGTTTCCAGGTTCAGCCTGCGATCACCATTCCGGCTAACGCCCTGAGCATTACCATCGGACGTGACGGTGTGGTCAGCGTGACTCAGCAAGGGCAGGCCGCGCCTGTTCAGGTTGGACAGCTGAACCTGACGACGTTCATGAACGATACCGGTCTGGAAAGCATTGGTGAGAACCTCTACACCGAAACCCAGTCCTCCGGTGCGCCGAATGAAAGTACGCCGGGCCTGAACGGTTCCGGGCTGCTGTATCAGGGCTATGTTGAAACCTCTAACGTCAACGTGGCGGAAGAGCTGGTGAACATGATCCAGGTTCAGCGCGCGTATGAAATTAACAGTAAAGCAGTGTCGACGACCGACCAGATGCTGCAAAAACTGACGCAACTCTAAGGTGTAGTCCGGTGCGGTAAACCGCACCGGCTCCCTGTTTTCGAAGATGAAGGCAATGCAAAAAAACGCGGCGTTTCGTTATCCAATACTGACTGTCCTGGCCGTTACCCTCAGCGGTTGCGCCTTGATCCCGTCAAAACCTTTGGTAGAGGGTGCGACTACCGCCCAACCCGTTCCCGGCCCAACGCCGGTGGTGAACGGCTCCATTTTCCAGTCCGCACAGCCGATTAACTACGGTTATCAACCGCTGTTCGAAGACCGTCGCCCGCGTAACGTCGGCGATACCCTGACCATTGCGCTGCAGGAGAACGTCAGCGCGAGCAAAAGCTCCTCGGCGAATGCCAGCCGCGACGGCAAAACCAACTTTGGTTTCGATACCGTTCCGCGCTATCTGCAGGGCCTGTTTGGCAATGCGCGTGCCGATGTGGAAGCCTCTGGCGGTAACAGCTTTAACGGCAAAGGCGGCGCCAATGCCAGCAACACCTTCAGCGGTACGCTGACGGTAACCGTTGACCAGGTTCTGGTGAATGGCAATTTACACGTAGTGGGTGAAAAACAGATCGCCATCAATCAGGGCACTGAATTCATTCGCTTCTCCGGTGTGGTTAACCCTCGCACCATCAGTGGCACCAACACCGTACCGTCCACCCAGGTGGCGGATGCGCGCATTGAGTACGTCGGCAACGGCTACATCAACGAAGCGCAGAATATGGGCTGGCTGCAACGCTTCTTCCTTAATTTATCGCCGATGTAAGCGAGGTGACCTATGTTTAAATCCCTCTTCGCAATGGTGTTGGTCCTGGTGGCAACCTGCGCCCAGGCTGACCGCATTCGCGATCTCACCAGTGTACAGGGCGTACGTGAAAACTCATTGATAGGCTATGGCCTGGTGGTTGGCCTGGACGGAACGGGCGACCAGACCACCCAGACGCCGTTTACCACTCAGAGTTTGAACAACATGCTGTCCCAGCTCGGGATCACCGTCCCGACGGGCACCAACATGCAGCTGAAAAACGTGGCGGCGGTAATGATCACCGCGTCCTACCCGGCCTTTGCGCGCCAGGGGCAAACCATCGATGTGGTGGTTTCGTCAATGGGTAACGCCAAAAGTCTGCGCGGCGGGACGTTGCTGATGACCCCGTTAAAAGGGGTGGACAGCCAGGTCTACGCGCTTGCACAAGGTAACATTCTGGTCGGCGGTGCGGGGGCATCGGCGGGCGGCAGCAGCGTGCAGGTGAACCAGCTGAACGGCGGGCGTATCACTAACGGGGCGATCATCGAACGTGAACTGCCAACGCAGTTTGGCGCCGGGAACACCATCAACCTGCAGCTGAATAATGAAGACTTCACTATGGCGCAGCAGATTGCCGATACCATCAACCGCAGCCGTGGTTTTGGTAGCGCGACGGCGCTGGACGCACGTACCGTGCAGATTCGCACCTCGACGGGCAGCAGCAACCAGGTGCGCATGCTGGCAGATATCCAGAATATGGAAGTCAACGTTCCGCTGCAGGATGCCAAAGTGATCATCAACTCCCGTACCGGGTCCGTGGTGATGAACCGCGAAGTGACGCTGGACAGCTGCGCCGTGGCGCAGGGCAACCTCTCCATCAGCGTCAACCGCTCGGCTAACGTCAGCCAGCCGGATACGCCGTTTGGTGGCGGCCAGACGGTGGTGACGCCACAGACGCAGATTGATATGCGCCAGAGCGGCGGCTCGCTGCAAAGCGTGCGCTCCAGTGCCAACCTGAACAACGTGGTTCGTGCGCTGAACGCGCTGGGGGCGACGCCGATGGATCTGATGTCGATTCTGCAATCCATGCAAAGTGCAGGATGCCTGCGCGCCAAACTGGAAATCATCTAATGCTCGGCGATAGCAAACTGATGGCAAGTGCGGCCTGGGATGCCCAGTCGCTCAACGATCTGAAAGCCAAAGCAGGCACCGATCCGGCGGCGAACCTCCGCCCGGTTGCCCGCCAGGTGGAAGGGATGTTTGTGCAGATGATGCTGAAAAGCATGCGAGAAGCGCTGCCGAAAGATGGCATGTTCAGCAGCGACTCGACGCGACTCTACACCAGCATGTATGACCAACAGATTGCCCAGCAGATGACCGCCGGTAAGGGGCTTGGCCTCGCCGATATGATCGTGAAACAGATGCAGGCGGCGCAGGGTGTTCAGCCCGATGAGCAAACCCAGCAGGTGCCGATGAAGTTTGATCTTGAAACGGTGACCAGTTATCAGAACCAGGCGCTGACGCAGATGGTGCGTAAAGCCATGCCGAAACCGACTGCCAGCAGCGATGAGCCGCTGTCGGGCGACAGCAAAGACTTCCTCGCACAGCTTTCGCTCCCGGCGCGTCTGGCCAGTGAGCAGAGTGGGGTTCCTCACCACCTGATTCTGGCGCAGGCCGCGCTGGAATCCGGCTGGGGGCAGCGTCAGATCCGCCGTGAAAACGGCGAACCCAGCTTTAACATTTTTGGTGTCAAAGCGTCGTCAGGCTGGAAAGGGCCGACCACGGAGATCACCACCACCGAATTTGAAAACGGTGCGGCGGTGAAGGTCAAAGCAAAATTCCGCGTTTACAGCTCCTATCTTGAAGCCTTGTCAGATTATGTCGGGTTGTTGAGCCGCAATCCGCGCTACGCTGCGGTCACGCAGGCCGCGACGGCGGAGCAGGGCGCGCAGGCGTTGCAGAACGCAGGCTACGCTACCGACCCGCAGTATGCCCGCAAACTGACCGGTATGATTCAACAGCTTAAAGCGATGGGTGAGAAAGTCAGCAAGGCTTACAGCACCGATATCGAAAATCTGTTCTAAGGACTCAAGTTTGCGCGCGCGATGTCGATAATCCTAATCAGGACTCGTGTCTGAAAGTTTAAAAAGGAACCTCAATGTCCAGTTTGATTAACAGCGCTATGAGTGGCCTCAGTGCGGCACAGTCGGCACTGAACACCGTCAGCAACAATATTTCCAGTTACAACGTGGCCGGGTATACCCGTCAGACCACGGTGCTGGGTGCAGCGAACAGTACATTGACCGGCGGTGGTTGGGTTGGCAATGGTGTTTATGTTTCGGGCGTACAGCGCGAATATGATGCGTTCATCACCAACCAGCTGCGTGCAGCACAGACTCAGAGCAGCGGCCTGACCACGCGTTATCAGCAGATGTCGAAAATCGACGATGTGCTGTCTGATACCACTAACTCCCTGTCCACCACGCTGCAGGGCTTCTTTACCAGCCTGCAAACGCTGGTGAGTAACGCAGAAGATCCGGCGGCGCGCCAGACTGTTCTCGGCAAAGCGGATGGCCTGGTCAATCAGTTCAAAACGACCGACCAGTACCTGCGCGACCAGGATAAGCAGGTAAACACTGCGGTTGCGACCAGCGTGGATCAGATTAACTCCTATGCCAAACAGATTGCGAATCTGAACGATCAGATTTCACGTCTGACCGGTGTGGGCGCAGGGGCTTCTCCAAACAATCTGCTCGATCAGCGCGATCAGCTGGTGAGTGAACTGAATCAGATCGTGGGTGTGGAAGTCGCGGTACAGGATGGCGGCACCTACAACGTCTCATTCGGTAATGGTTACACCCTGGTTCAGGGCAGCACGGCTAACCAGTTAGCGGCGGTACCGTCGAGCGCTGATCCTGCGCGCACCACCGTGGCGTATGTGGATTCCCTCGCCGGTAATATCGAAATTCCCGAGAAGGTGCTGAACACCGGCTCACTGGGCGGTCTGTTAACGTTCCGCGCAGAAGACCTGGATAAAGCGCGAAATACGCTGAACCAACTGGCGCTCTCGTTTGCTGACGCCATGAACCAGCAGCACGAGAAAGGCTTTGATGCCAATGGTGATGCAGGCGGTAAATTGTTCGATATCGGCTCTCCAGCGGTGACCGGCAATAGCAAAAACAGCGTGCCAGGTGCGGCCGTCACGGCCACTATCGCGGACAGCTCTAAAGTTCAGGCGACGGATTATAAGCTTGAATTTAACGGCACTGACTGGACCGTCACCCGTAGTTCTGACAAAACCTCATTTACGGCTACGCCAGATGCCAGCGGCAACATGACGTTTGACGGGGTCACCGTGAATGTCAGCGGTAGCGCAGCCACGAAAGACAGCTTTACGGTGAAACCGGTAGTTGACGCTATCGTGAACATGGATCTGCTGATCAGCGATGAATCCAAACTGGCGATGGCGGGTTCGGCGACGGGCGGTGAGAGTGATAACGTCAACGGGAAAGCGCTGGTGGCTTTGCAAAGCAGCAAAGTGGTCGGGGGTAATAAAACCTTTAACGACTCTTACGCCTCACTGGTCAGTACCGTGGGTAGTAGTACTGCATCACTGAAAACCAGCGCAGCGACCAAAAGCAACGTGGTGACGCAGTTGAGCAATCAGCAGCAATCCATCTCCGGGGTTAACCTCGACGAAGAGTATGGCAACTTGCAGCGTTTCCAGCAGTATTACCTCGCGAATGCGCAGGTTCTGCAGACTGCCAGTACGCTCTTTGATGCGTTAATTAATATTCGCTAAGGCCGAGGTGAACGATGCGTATTAGCACCCAAATGATGTACCAGCAAAATATGCGTGGGATCACTGAGTCCCAAAGCAAATGGCTGGGGTATGGCGAGCAGATGTCCACCGGTAAGCGCGTGAACCGTCCGTCGGACGATCCGATTGCCGCGTCGCAGGCCGTTGTACTGTCTCAGGCCCAGTCGCAGAATAGCCAGTTCGCTCTCGCGCGTACGTTTGCGACGCAAAAAGTGTCCCTGGAAGATAACGTGTTAAACCAGGTGAATACGGCCATTACCAGCGCACAAGAGAAACTGGTTTATGCCGGTAACGGCACGCTGAGTGATGACGACCGTCTCTCTTTGTCGACTGATCTACAGGGTATCCGCGATCAGTTGATGAACCTGGCAAACTCCACCGACGGCAATGGGCGCTTTATTTTCGCAGGTTATAAAACTGAATCCGCGCCGTTTGACTCTACGACCGGTGCGTATTCTGGCGGCGATGATCCTATCTCTCAGCAGGTTGATTCCGCGAGAAACATGGACGTCAGTCATACGGGTAAGCAGATTTTTGAAAGTATCACCAGCAATGCACAAGAAATCCCGGGTGGGGGTTATGGTGATACTAATATGTTCAAAATTCTTGATAACGCTATAGCAGCACTCAAGGTGCCTGTCGCCAATGATTCCGCTGCGGCTGAAGCCCAGAAGGAGATAGTGACGGCATCAGCGGTGGGTATTAAGAATACGCAGAACAACGTATTGACCGTCCTGGCTGATGTTGGCACCAAGCTGAACGAACTCGATAAGCTGGATGCACTGGGTGATGACCGCGCGCTGGGGCAGACTCAGCAGATGAGTGATCTGGTGGACGTGGACTGGAACGCCGCGATTTCGTCTTACACCATGCAGCAAGCAGCACTTCAGGCCTCTTATAAAGCGTTCAGTGATATGCAGGGGATGTCTCTGTTCCAGCTGAACAAGTAACATTTTGACCTTTTAGAACATGTCTTGAAACTGGATATGTTTTGTCTGCCCAACCCGGCGTGCCGGATTGGGCTTTTTTTTAGCGATTTTGCGCCTGCACGCTGACCAGCCGCGCGCTTTCTATTAAGCGGATCAGCACTGCCGCAGCACCACACACCGTTGCCAGCATCACTACGCCTTGCCAGCCCGCCAGGGCGTACACTTTGCTCCCCAGCGCCGAGCCGAGCGCCATCCCAATAAATACCACCGTAAACAGCAGCGCATTGAGCCGCGCACGCGCCTGGGGTTCGAGGCTATAGACCAGGTTCTGATGGGCGACCAGGCTGGACTGCAGCCCCAGGTCGAAACCGATCGCGGAAATCGCGATCAGAACGAGTTGTCCGTGGCTGCCCAAAGCGGGCATTAAAAACATCAGCGCAAACGAAATAGTTACCAGCGCGGCACCCAGTTGGGTCACTCTGCCTGCACCGAGTTTATCCGCCAGGCCTCCGGCCAGCGGGGCGGCCAGCGCACCTGCGGCACCGGCAATCCCAAATCCACCAGCCACTGCGCTACCGAGGTGATAGCGTTCCAGCAGCATCACCGCCAGCGTTGACCAGAACGCGCTAAAGGCAATAGAGAGAAAGCCCTGGGCCAGCGCAGCACGACGCAGGGCCGGGTAGCGACGCCACAGGTGCTCCATCGAGCGCATCAGGGCTGGATAGCTGAGCGTAGAGTGAACCGCAAAACGCGGTAACACAGCCCACATCACCATGCCGATCAAGGCGATGCTGACGGCGGCAAGTTGATACATCACCCGCCAGCCGAACGCTTCACCCACCACACCGCTGACAGTACGCGACAGCAGAATACCCAGCAGCAGGCCGGTCATTACCGTCCCGACGGTTTTTCCCTGTTTGCCTTCCGGAGCAAGAATAGCCGCCGCCGGGACGATGTCCTGCGCCATGGTCGCCGCCATACCAATAAGCAGGCTGGCCAGCAGTAACGAGTGAAGCTGCCCGGTCAGGCTACAGCCCAGCAAAAAGAGCGCCAGTGCTGCGCTTTTAACGAGAATTAAGGTTCGGCGATCGTGACGGTCGCCGAGCGGCAGCAGGAAAAGGATACCAAGGGCATAGCCCGTCTGCGTCAGGGTCGGCACCAGTCCCATTCCTTCGATACTGAGGTGTAAATCGGTGCCCATTAACGGCAACAGCGGCTGAGCATAATAGATGGACGCAACGCTAAATCCGGCGCCAATGGCAAGGATAAAAATAACCCAGCGGCTGGTAGCCTGGGTAAGGGTGGCAGTGTTCATTTGATGTACCTCATTCATGGAGTGAGGCTATTTTTGTGCATTCAGGCTTGAGGCGGTAGCCAGCGGGATGGTAAAACGGTTATACGTTAAACGTATCATCAGAATAATCATGAAGCGAACAGAGCGTATAGACAGAGTGGAACTGATGCGCACCTTTGCGCGTATCGTGGAATCGGGATCGCTCTCTGCCGCAGCACGGCAGCTGGGGACCACGCAGGCGACCGTCAGCCGACGCCTGCAGTCGCTGGAAACCCTCCTCGGCGTGCGTTTGCTGTTACGCACCACCCACGCCACCAAGCTCACCGATGACGGCGAGCGCTGCTATCAGCATGCCAGAAAAGTAATCGACAGCTGGCTCGCGCTGGAGGATGAGGTGGGGCAATCGGAAGATGAACCTGTCGGCACCTTGCGTGTGCGGGCGCCCCATGCGTTCGGGCAGGAACAACTTCTGGCACCATTGAGCCAGTTTTTAATGCGCTATCCGCAGCTTTCTGTCGACTGGATGCTATATGACAGATCGGCGGATTTTCTGAGTGATAACATCGACTGCGCGATCCGCGTAGGGGCGGAGATCGACCCTAATACGGTATCGGTGCTGCTGGCCGAAGTCCCGCGCTGTGTGGTCGCGGCGCCTGAGCTACTGGCCCGTCATGCCATGCCTGAGGTCCCCGACGATCTCACTGCGCTTCCCTGGATTGCACTCAATACCTTTTATCATCAGCATATTGAGCTGTTTGACGGAGCTTCGCCGCAGCCTGCGCGTGTGGCAATTTCGCCGCGTCTGAGCACCGACAGCCTGTATGTAACGCGTACCATGGCGTTGAATGGATTAGGCGTGGCGGTGGTCTCGAGCTGGACCGTGGAACAGGACATCCGCGAGGGAAGGCTGGTGCCTCTTTTGCCGGGCTGGCAACCCGCTGCGCTGCCGGTGCACCTGGTATATCCGTGGTCGCGCTATTATCCGGCACGATTGAGGCGTTTTCTGGAAATGATGCGTGAGGTGATGCCACAAATCGTCGGAATGCGAAAACCCCTCCCGTAAAAAGCCAAAAAAAAGCCGACCACGAAGGTCGGCTTTTTCATCAGAACGGCGGGTTATTCAACCGGATTCGGGCGAGTCGCCGGAGCAGTTGCCTGGTGAGTGGCGCTATGACCACCTGCTGAACCACGACCGTCGAAATCGAACGCAGGGCGTACCCAGTCGCTATGACGTGGTGCTTCTGGCACATATTCCGGTGCCGGTGCACGAGTCATCGGTGCGGTTGCATGGTGATGCTCAGCAACGACAGCGACAGCAGGCTCTGGTTTCACAACCGGAGCGGGGGCCGGTGCTTGTGGAGCCGGGGTAACATCGACAGGTTGCTCAGCAATCGCTTCAGTCACTACGTCTTCTTCAACCACGTCGGCAGCCGGTTCTGCGTCTTCTGCAACCTGTTCAGCCACCACAACATCTTCTTGCGCGATGAACTGAGGCTGCTCGTCGACAGGCGCGGCAATCACTTCCGGATGAGTTGTCTCGATCTCAGCGGTTTCAACAACCTGCTGAGGTTCCGCGACTGGCTCGACGTCAACAACGGGCTGGGCGTCGGTCACGATCTGCGGTGCTTCTTCAACGACCACAGCGGCGGCTTCGGTAGCGGCTACAGGTGCAACGATTGGCTCAACGGCTTCTGCAGCAACATTTTGCTCTTCAACCTGCTGCTCCTGAGGGCGAGCAACCGGGTAGCGGATCCAGACTTTGCCGGACGCCATTTCTGGTGACGCACAGGCGACAGTCAGAGGCATCGGTGATTGAGTCGGGTAACGCTCGTCACGGTAACGACGACGACGCTGACCGCTCACGCGCAGGTGACGCGGAGAGCGACGGGAACGGCGCGGCATACCGTTGTTATCACGCGCTTCGCCATTGTCATCATGCTCAGCGACCGTATCGACGACCGCAGGCAGGTCCAGTTTCGCCAGCTGCGTATTCTGAGCGGTTTCAACAACCGGTTCAGCGGCGGCAACGGTAGCCACTTCGGCCTGTTCAGATGCAAAGCGAACTTTCTGCGACAGTTGACGCTGCTTACGGCGCGGCATCACCTGAACGCGTTCTTCCTGATCGGCATCCTGTTCAACAGGTGCTTCGGTGTTGACAACTTTCGCTTCCTGCTGCGCCTGACGTTTATCGTCATTGCGACGGCGGTTGCGTTCGCGACGTGGCTGCTGCTCGTCACGCTGTCTGGTTTTTTCAGACTCATCGCCCGCCTGCTGGCGAATTTCGCGATCTTCCACATTCTGCTGCTGTGGCTTCTCGCGACGGTTGCGACGATTATCTTCGCGCGCTTCACGACCTTCGTTGTTGTCAGAACGGTTATCGCGCTCACCACGGTTGTCGCGGTCGCCACGATTATCGCGGTTGTCACGACGGTCACGATCGTTACGATCGCGGCGGTTGTTCTGACGCTTACGACGATCCTGCGGACGCTCTTGTTTCTCTTCTTTAGGCGCAACTTTTGGCTGCTCCGGCTGAGGCTCTTCACCGGCGAACATTTTCTTCAGCGCGCTGAAGAAGCGGCCCAGCAGACCTGGTTCAGCAGGCTTATCACTGGTTTCCGCAGGTTTCTGCGCAGCGGCTTTCGCCGGCGCTTTTTCCTGAACAGGAGCCGGTGGGGCTTCTGGCATGATGAAGGTCGCCAGCGCCGGTTGTTCTGGCAGCTTGCGCTCGGCCGGTTCTGCATCAGACGGCATCGCCATCTCTTCTTCATGCAGTTTTGGCAGCAGGTAGCTCAGGGTGCTGGTCTCTTCGCCTTTGCGCACGCGCAGGACGGAGTAGTGCGGGGTCTGCATCTGATCGTTTGGTACGATGATGCAGCGCACGCCGCCCTGACGGGTTTCCACGGCACTCACCGCTTCACGTTTTTCGTTCAGCAGGTAGGAGGCAATTGGCACCGGAACAATGGCGTGAACCTCTTTGGTGTTCTCTTTCAGTGCTTCTTCTTCGATGAGGCGCAGAATAGAGAGGGAGAGAGATTCGTTGTCGCGCACGGTACCCGTACCGCTACAGCGCGGACAGACGTGGTGGCTTGATTCACCCAGCGACGGGCTCAGGCGCTGACGAGACATCTCCAGCAGGCCAAAGCGAGAAATATGGCTGATCTGAATACGTGCACGATCCTGACGCACCGCTTCACGCAGACGGTTCTCAACGGCGCGCTGATGGCGAACCGGAGTCATGTCGATAAAGTCGATAACGATCAGGCCGCCCAGGTCACGCAGACGAAGCTGACGGGCAATTTCATCTGCGGCTTCAAGGTTGGTGTTGAAGGCGGTCTCTTCGATATCGCCGCCGCGGGTTGCGCGTGCGGAGTTGATGTCGATGGCGGTCAGCGCTTCGGTGGAGTCGATAACGATAGAACCGCCGGACGGCAGACGCACTTCACGCTGGAAGGCGGACTCAATCTGGGATTCAATCTGATAGTGGCTGAACAGCGGGATTTCACCGGTGTACAGTTTAATTTTGCTGGTGAAATCTGGACGGCCCAGTGCTGCGATGTGCTGGCGAGCCAGCTCAAGCACTTTCGGGTTATCAATCAGAATTTCGCCGATGTCCTGACGCAGATAGTCGCGGAAAGCACGGACGATAACGTTACTTTCCTGGTGAATCAGGAACGGAGCCGGGCGGCTTTCTGCGGCTTTCTGGATAGCTTCCCAGTGCTTCAGACGGAAGCCTAAGTCCCACTGCAGCGCTTCGGCAGATTTGCCTACGCCTGCGGTACGAACGATAAGGCCCATGCCATCAGGCAGTTCGAGACTTGCCAGCGCTTCTTTCAGCTCGGTACGGTCGTCGCCTTCGATGCGGCGAGAGATACCGCCCGCACGCGGGTTGTTCGGCATCAGAACCAGATAGCTGCCTGCCAGGCTGATAAAGGTGGTCAGCGCAGCGCCTTTGTTGCCGCGCTCTTCTTTATCAATCTGAACGATAACTTCCTGGCCTTCGCGCAGCACATCTTTGATGTTCGGACGACCGTGGGAGTTGTAATTGGCAGGGAAGTATTCGCGGGCAATTTCTTTAAGAGGAAGGAAACCGTGACGCTCAGCGCCGTAATCGACGAATGCGGCCTCAAGGCTTGGTTCAATGCGGGTGATTTTGCCTTTGTAAATGTTCGCTTTTTTCTGTTCGTGTCCAGGACTTTCGATATCCAGATCGTACAGACGCTGCCCATCCACGAGGGCGACACGCAACTCTTCTTGCTGAGTTGCGTTGATTAACATTCTTTTCATCGTAACTTACTCATTATTCTTACATTGACGACTAAGCTGCGGGCAAGGTGACGCTTTCCGGGGTTTGAACCGATGGCCTCGTGACTATTGACGTCGCCAACCTCACGGTTGTCGCTCGCTTAAGAGGCGCAAAGTGTCGGTTGCCTGTATTTCATACGGAAATACAGCGCAATTATCAGGGGAACAGCCTGGGAACACTCTCCAGAGAAGATTCCATTTACCGGTAAGTACTGCAACCCGCAGCCCGCTAACTGTCTGAAAGATCAATACGTCTTACGCCATTGCTGCGTGGATGATCGGTCAGACAAAATGGGTCATTCCGTCGACATCCTTACTTAACCAGGATTTAACACGGAAAACGGATTCATTATTCCATTGCTAACCCGGTTATAGCAAGATGACTTTTACCATTTATCACCCGGTTACTCACAGTTTCTCCACTTCAACGAGAGGATTGGTTTAATAACCACCAAATCGATTGCGCGTGAACAAACCTGCCCGGGCAAAAGTAAATATAAGCATAGAAAAATGAGTGGCGCTAATGCGTATCGATATTTAGAATCGCCAACCATGAAAACAGAGACTCCATCCGTAAAAATGGTTGCTATCGCCGATGATGAAGCGGGGCAACGAATCGATAACTTTTTACGCACCCAGTTGAAAGGCGTGCCAAAAAGTATGATTTATCGCATCTTGCGCAAAGGCGAGGTGCGGGTAAATAAAAAGCGCGTGAAACCTGAGTACAAACTCGAAGCGGGCGATGAAGTGCGTATTCCGCCAGTGCGCGTCGCTGAACGCGAAGAAGAGGCGGTTTCGCCGCATCTGCAAAAAGTCGCCGCGCTGACTGACGCTATCCTTTATGAAGACGATCATATCCTGGTGCTGAATAAACCCTCCGGCACGGCGGTGCACGGCGGCAGCGGTTTGAGCTTTGGCGTGATCGAAGGCCTTCGCGCCCTGCGCCCGGAAGCACGTTTCCTCGAGCTGGTTCACCGTCTGGACCGCGATACCTCTGGCGTGCTGCTTGTGGCCAAAAAGCGCTCGGCGTTACGTTCGCTGCACGAGCAGCTGCGCGAAAAGGGCATGCAAAAGGACTATCTGGCGCTGGTGCGCGGCCAGTGGCAGTCTCATGTGAAAGTGGTGCAAGCACCGTTGCTGAAAAACATTCTGCAAAGCGGTGAGCGCATTGTGCGGGTGAACAGCGAAGGTAAACCGTCTGAAACTCGCTTTAAAGTAGAAGAGCGTTACGCGTTTGCGACACTGGTGCGTTGTAGCCCGGTGACCGGCCGTACCCACCAGATCCGCGTGCATACGCAACATGCCGGACATCCCATTGCGTTTGATGACCGCTACGGCGATCGTGAGTTTGATAAACAGCTGGCCGGAACGGGGCTTTCGCGTCTCTTCCTGCACGCTGCGGCGCTGAAATTCACACATCCTGGCACAGGTGAAGTGATGCGCGTCGAAGCGCCGCTGGATGACCAGCTGAAACGCTGTCTGAAAGTGTTACGCGGTTAAATATAGGCCGGGTGGCGCTGCGTTTACCCGGCTTACCAAAACAGGGCCGTTTACGATCAGGCAGAAAGCGGATTGAAGTGCTCTCGTCTGAGCATCTGGCATAACGCAATCAACGGTAAACCGACCAGCGTATTTGGGTCGCGCCCGTCCAGTTTTTCAAACAACGCAATCCCCAGACCTTCACTTTTAAAGCTCCCTGCGCAATTAAGCGGGCGCTCTTTACGCACATAATCCTCAATCTCCTGATTGCTCAGGTGGCGGAAGTGAACGTCAAAGGGTTCGCATTCCGTTTGCAGATGGCCCGTGGCGGAGTTGTAAAGCGCAAGGCCGGTGTAAAAGGTAACAATAGTGCCTCGGGCTTTCATGAGCTGCAGGCGCGCGTTCTCTTCGGTGTGCGGTTTACCCGTGATTTCCCCATCGAGCACGCAAACCTGATCGGAGCCTATAATCAGATGGTTGGGATAGTGAGCGGCCAGACTTTGCGCTTTTTCCTGTGCCAGACGTAACACCAGATGACGCGGAGATTCAGCGTGATGCGGCGTTTCGTCAGCGGCGGGGGCGGCACATTCAAACGGGATCCCCAGCTTTTCAAGCAACGCGCGGCGGTATGACGAAGTGGAAGCAAGCACGAGATTTGGCATATTTTTTTCACCAGATATAGCGTATCGATGCCAGCCATTTTAAACTACAGGCCGCAATGTGTGCGAATAATTGGCAAAAGGCAGCCCTGGTTGCCTTTTTCTTTGACTCTATGACGTTACAAAGTTAATATGCGCGCCCTATGCAAAAGGTAAAATTACCCCTGACTCTTGACCCGGTTCGTACGGCTCAAAAACGCCTCGATTACGAAGGTATTTATACCGCCGATCAGGCTGAACGTATCGCCGAGTTTGTGGTCAGTGTGGACACTGATGTGGAATGCTCCATGTCGTTCGCTATCGATAACCAGCGCCTGGCCGTTCTGAACGGTGATGCAAAGGTCACGGTAACGCTCGAATGCCAGCGTTGCGGGAAACCGTTCACACGTCATGTTCACACAACGTATTGTTTCAGTCCGGTTCGTTCTGACGAACAGGCTGAAGCACTCCCGGAAGCGTATGAGCCGATTGAGGTTAACGAATTCGGTGAAATCGATCTGCTGGCAGTGGTTGAAGATGAAATCATCCTCGCCTTGCCGGTAGTTCCGGTGCATGATTCTGAACACTGTGAAGTGTCCGACGCGGACATGGTCTTTGGGGAACTGCCTGATGAAGCGCAAAAACCAAACCCATTTGCCGTATTAGCCAGCTTAAAGCGTAAGTAATTAAGGAGTAAGGTCCATGGCCGTACAACAGAATAAACCAACCCGTTCCAAACGTGGCATGCGTCGTTCCCATGACGCGCTGACTGCAGTTACCAGCCTGTCTGTAGACAAGACTTCTGGTGAGAAACACCTGCGTCACCACATGACTGCCGACGGTTTCTACCGTGGCCGCAAGGTAATCACTAAGTAATCACGCGCTACTCAACGAATTTTACCGTGCGGGACGCCTGCATCGTGAAAGACGAAGAGTAAACGTGATGAAGCTTAGTGAGGCATTCCCCGCGAAAGCGGGGGATACACCGAACCGGGCAGCGAAGATACCTTGACACGTCTAACCCTGGCGTTAGATGTCATGGGAGGAGATTTCGGGCCTTCCGTGACAGTGCCTGCAGCATTGCAGGCACTGAATTCTAATTCGCAACTCACACTTCTTTTAGTCGGCAATCCCGACACCATCACGCCATTACTTGCAAAAGCTGACTTTGAACAACGTTCACGTCTGCAGATTATCCCTGCGCAGTCAGTTATTGCCAGTGATGCCCGGCCCTCGCATGCGATCCGCAACAGTCGCGGAAGCTCAATGCGAATTGCGCTGGAACTGGTAAAAGAAGGGCGGGCTGAGGCCTGCGTCAGCGCCGGAAATACCGGTGCGCTGATGGGACTGGCGAAATTAATGCTCAAGCCCATTGAGGGGATTGAGCGTCCTGCGCTGGTGACGGTGTTGCCGCATCAGCAGAAGGGCAAAACGGTGGTGCTCGATCTGGGCGCTAACGTCGATTGCGATAGTACGATGCTGGCCCAGTTTGCCATTATGGGCTCGGTGCTGGCAGAAGAAGTTGTGGGGATCGTGAATCCCCGCGTTGCGTTGCTGAATATCGGTGAAGAAGAGACCAAGGGTCTTGATAGCATCCGTGATGCCGCAGAATTGCTAAAATCCATGCCGTCAATCAACTATATTGGCTATCTTGAAGCTAATGAATTATTGACCGGAAAGACCGATGTTCTGGTGTGTGACGGGTTCACCGGCAACGTAACGTTAAAGACGATGGAAGGGGTGGTTCGAATGTTTCTTTCCCTGCTGAAATCGCAGGGCGAAGGCAAAAAAAGGTCCTGGTGGCTGATTTTATTAAAGCGTTGGTTACAAAAAAGCCTGGCGCGGCGATTCAGTCACCTCAACCCCGACCAGTATAATGGCGCCTGTCTGTTAGGATTGCGCGGCACGGTGATTAAGAGTCATGGTGCGGCCAATCAGCGAGCCTTTACCGTCGCGATTGAACAGGCAGTGCAGGCGGTGCAGCGACAAGTCCCTCAGCGGATTGCCGCTCGCCTGGAATCTGTATTAGCTAAAAGTGACTGAGCGTACATGTATACGAAGATTTTAGGTACCGGCAGTTTTCTGCCTGAACAAGTGCGAACCAACGCCGATCTGGAAAAAATGGTCGATACGTCTGACGAGTGGATTGTCACCCGCACAGGTATCCGTGAACGCCGTATCGCCGGTCCAGATGAAACAGTAACCACGATGGGCTATGAAGCGGGCCTTCGCGCGCTGGAAATGGCAGGTATTGATAAAGACGAGATCGGTCTGATCGTGGTCGCGACTACGTCCGCACCTAACGCCTTCCCAAGCGCAGCCTGTGAGATTCAGGCTAAGCTCGGCATTAAAGGCTGCCCGGCGTTTGACGTTGCGGCTGCCTGCGCAGGTTTTACCTATGCGCTGAGCGTTGCCGATCAGTACGTGAAGTCTGGCGCGGTGAAATATGCGCTGGTGATTGGTGCAGACGTGCTGGCACGCACCTGCAACCCGGAAGATCGCGGAACGATCATTATTTTTGGTGATGGTGCGGGCGCTGTACTGCTAGGTCAGTCAGAAGAGCCGGGCATTATCTCGACGCATTTGCATGCTGATGGGCGCTATGGCGAGCTGCTGACGCTGCCTAACGCCGATCGCGTGAACCCGGACAGCTCCATTTACCTGACCATGGCAGGCAATGAAGTGTTCAAGGTTGCGGTCACGGAACTGGCGCACATCGTCGATGAGACGCTGGAAGCGAACAATCTTGAGCGCTCTGCGCTGGACTGGCTGGTGCCGCATCAGGCGAACCTGCGTATTATCAGCGCCACGGCCAAAAAGCTGGGCATGTCCATGGATAACGTTGTTGTGACCCTCGATCGTCATGGCAACACCTCTGCGGCGTCGGTACCCTGCGCGTTTGACGAAGCGGTACGCGATGGACGAATTAAACGAGGCCAACTGGTCTTGCTTGAAGCCTTTGGTGGCGGTTTCACCTGGGGCTCCGCGCTGGTTCGTTTCTAATTAAGGATTAAAAATGACGCAATTTGCTTTTGTGTTCCCGGGTCAGGGTTCTCAGTCGGTTGGGATGTTGTCTGAATTAGCGGCACAGTACCCAATTATTGAAGCGACTTTCCGTGAAGCATCAGACGCTCTGGGCTACGATCTCTGGGCGCTGACTCAGCAGGGTCCGGCGGAAGAGCTGAATAAAACCTGGCAGACGCAGCCTGCATTGCTTACCGCATCCGTTGCGTTGTGGCGTGTCTGGCAGCAGCAGGGTGGTAAAGCGCCTGCGATGCTGGCAGGTCATAGCCTGGGTGAATATTCTGCACTGGTATGTGCGGGCGTCATTGGTTTTGCCGATGCCGTGCGTCTGGTCGAAATGCGTGGCAAATTCATGCAGGAAGCGGTTCCTGAAGGGACTGGTGCCATGTCCGCCATTATTGGTCTGGATGATGCTTCGATTGCCAAAGCGTGCGAAGAATCAGCCGAAGGGCAGGTTGTTTCACCGGTGAACTTCAACTCACCGGGCCAGGTTGTCATTGCGGGCAACAAAGAAGCCGTTGAGCGTGCAGGCGCAGCCTGTAAAGCGGCGGGCGCCAAGCGTGCACTGCCACTGCCGGTGAGCGTCCCGTCTCACTGTGCACTGATGAAACCGGCTGCTGAAAAACTGGCGGCTGAGCTGCAAAAAATCACTTTTAACGCACCAACGGTTCCGGTTGTGAACAATGTTGATGTGAAATGCGAAACGGCGCCGGAAGCGATTCGTGATGCGCTGGTTCGTCAGCTTTACAGCCCAGTGCAATGGACCAAAACCGTTGAGTTTATGGCCGCACAGGGCGTTGAGCACCTGTATGAAGCAGGCCCGGGTAAAGTCCTGACCGGTCTGACCAAACGTATTGTTGATACCCTGACGGCATCGGCCATTAATGAGCCAGAAGCCCTGTCAGCGGCACTCGCGCAATAAAAGAGGATTACCATGAGTTTTGAAGGAAAAATCGCGCTGGTAACGGGCGCAAGCCGCGGTATCGGACGTGCAATTGCTGAGACCCTGGTCGCGCGTGGCGCGAAAGTCATTGGTACTGCGACCAGTGAGAAGGGCGCTCAGGCGATTAGCGACTATTTAGGTGCGAACGGTAAAGGTCTGATGCTGAATGTGACCGATGCTGCATCTATCGAATCTGTTCTGGAAAATATTCGCGCAGAGTTTGGCGAAGTGGATATTCTGGTAAATAATGCCGGTATCACTCGCGACAACTTACTGATGCGAATGAAAGACGACGAGTGGGACGATATCATCGAAACCAACCTGTCATCTGTATTCCGTCTGTCAAAAGCGGTAATGCGAGCTATGATGAAAAAGCGTCATGGCCGTATTATCACTATCGGTTCTGTGGTTGGTACCATGGGAAATGCTGGTCAGGCCAACTACGCTGCGGCGAAAGCAGGTCTGATTGGGTTCAGTAAATCGCTGGCGCGCGAAATCGCGTCACGCGGGATTACTGTAAACGTTGTTGCTCCGGGCTTTATTGAAACGGACATGACGCGTGCGCTATCTGACGATCAGCGTGCGGGTATTCTGGCGCAGGTTCCTGCGGGTCGCCTCGGTGGCGCTCAGGAAATCGCCAGCGCGGTTGCATTTTTAGCCTCTGACGAAGCGAGTTACATCACTGGTGAGACTCTCCACGTCAACGGCGGGATGTACATGGTTTAACCACGATCGAAAATATTTGCGTTATTAGGGCGAATGGCCTCAAAATAACGTAAAATCGTGGTAAGACCTGCCGGGATTTAGTTGCAAATTTTTCAACATTTTATACACTACGAAAACCATCGCGAAAGCGAGTTTTGATAGGAAATTTAAGAGTATGAGCACTATCGAAGAACGCGTTAAGAAAATTATCGGCGAGCAGCTGGGCGTTAAGCAGGAAGAAGTTGTGAACTCCGCATCTTTCGTTGAAGACCTGGGCGCAGATTCTCTTGACACCGTTGAGCTGGTAATGGCTCTGGAAGAAGAGTTTGATACTGAGATTCCGGACGAAGAAGCTGAGAAAATCACCACCGTTCAGGCTGCCATTGATTACATCAACGGTCACCAGGCGTAAGTGAACATCTCCAGGCGGTCATTCGACCGCCTGAGTTTTATCTTTTTTAGTCCCACGAATCCTTTTTTTTATCCCTCCCTGGAGGACAAACGTGTCTAAGCGTCGTGTAGTTGTGACCGGACTTGGCATGTTGTCTCCTGTCGGCAATACCGTAGAGTCCACCTGGAAAGCTCTCCTTGCCGGTCAGAGCGGCATCAGCCTAATCGACCATTTCGATACTAGCGCCTATGCAACGAAATTTGCTGGCTTAGTAAAGGATTTTAACTGTGAAGAGATCATCTCGCGCAAAGAACAGCGCAAGATGGATGCCTTCATTCAATATGGAATTGTCGCTGGCGTTCAGGCCATGCAGGATTCTGGCCTTGAGATTACGGAAGAGAACGCAACCCGCATTGGCGCCGCTATTGGCTCCGGGATTGGCGGCCTTGGCCTGATCGAGGAAAACCACACCTCTCTGGTGAATGGTGGCCCGCGTAAGATCAGCCCATTCTTCGTTCCGTCCACGATTGTTAACATGGTGGCTGGTCACTTGACCATCATGTTTGGCCTCCGTGGCCCAAGCATTTCTATCGCAACTGCCTGTACGTCTGGTGTGCATAACATCGGTCAGGCCGCGCGTATCATTGCTTATGGTGATGCAGACGCTATGGTTGCCGGTGGTGCTGAAAAAGCCAGTACTCCGCTGGGCGTTGGTGGTTTCGGTGCGGCGCGCGCGCTGTCTACCCGTAACGACAATCCTCAGGCTGCGAGCCGTCCGTGGGACAAAGACCGTGATGGTTTTGTTCTGGGCGATGGTGCTGGCATGATCGTACTTGAAGAGTACGAACACGCGAAAAAGCGTGGCGCGAAAATTTATGCAGAAATCGTTGGTTTCGGCATGAGCAGCGATGCCTATCACATGACCTCTCCGCCGGAAGATGGCGCGGGTGCGGCACTGGCGATGGTGAACGCGATTCGCGACGCGGGTCTCGAGCCGGGCCAGATTGGCTATGTTAACGCCCACGGCACCTCGACGCCTGCAGGCGATAAAGCAGAAGCGCAGGCCGTTAAGTCTGTATTTGGTGATGCTGCCAGCCGTATTATGGTCAGTTCCACCAAATCCATGACCGGCCACCTGCTGGGTGCTGCAGGTGCAGTAGAGTCTATCTACTCCATCCTGACCCTGCGCGATCAGGCTGTTCCGCCAACCATCAACCTGGATAACCCGGATGACGGTTGCGATCTGGACTTCGTTCCACACGAAGCGCGCCAGGTGAGCGGTCTGGAGTACACGCTGTGTAACTCCTTCGGCTTCGGTGGCACCAACGGTTCTCTGATCTTTAAAAAGATCTAAGTCTCGCTGCCCGGTTGCGATAAATGAAAAGGTCCGCTTGTCGGGCCTTTTTTATTCGGTTTTCTTCCCTTGTCCTGCATTATTCATCCTGCCAAACTATCGGGTCACGAAAAAGGAGCCTCCATGTTCTTAATCAATGGCCAGCAGCAGGATTATCTTCCCGCGAGCGACAGGGCGACCCAGTTTGGCGACGGCTGCTTCACTACGGCACGCATTGCTGAAGGCGAGGTCTGTCTGCTCGCCGCGCATCTTCAGCGTCTGCAAATGGCCTGCGAAAAGTTGCTGATCCCGTTTACTCACTGGGCAGAGCTTCAGCGTGAAATGATCGACCTGGCTAAAGGCAACCCTCGCGGCGTGCTGAAAGTCATTATCAGCCGGGGGGCGGGCGGACGCGGCTATAGCGGGGCAAGTTGCCTGAATCCCACTCGAATCCTCTCTGTTTCAGCTTATCCCACCCACTACGACGTATGGCGTCGCGACGGCATCAGCCTGGCGCTCAGCCCGATTCGCCTGGGCCGTAATCCTTCACTTGCAGGGATAAAACATCTCAACCGACTTGAGCAGGTGCTGATCCGCGCTCATCTTGAACAGTCAGACGCCGATGAGGCGCTGGTTCTTGACAGCGAAGGTCTCATTACGGAATGCTGTGCGGCCAATTTACTGTGGCGACAGGGTAATGACGTATTCACGCCAAAGATGGATCAGGCCGGTGTGAATGGCATCATGCGACAGTTTTGTTTGCAGCATCTGGCACACTCCGGTTTTCGCGTTGTCGAAGTTCACGCAGGCGAAGAGGGACTGCGGGATGCCGATGAGGTCGTCATCTGCAATGCGTTAATGCCCGTCGTGCCGGTTCGAGCGTATGCTCAAAAGCAATGGTCGTCGCGTGAGTTGTACTCGTTTTTAGCCCCACTGTGTGAGCAAACAAGATAGTCATGAAAAAAATGTTGCGCTTTGTCTTCCTCCTTATCGTCGTAATGGCTATCGCTGGCGGCGTGGGAGTCTGGAAAGTTCGTCAGATGGCGAACAGTCACATTCTGATTAAAGAAGAGACCATATTCACGCTGAAAGCGGGTACCGGGCGCCTGGCGCTGGGCGATCAGCTTTATGGCGATAAAATCATTAACCGCCCACGAGTATTCCAGTGGCTGCTGCGTCTTGAGCCGGAGCTTTCGCATTTTAAAGCCGGGACCTACCGCTTTACGCCGGGTATGACGGTGCGTGAAATGCTCGAACTGCTGGAAAGCGGCAAAGAGGCGCAATTCCCGCTGCGATTCGTCGAAGGCATGCGCCTGAGCGACTATCTCAAACAGTTGCGCGACGCGCCCTACATCAGCCATACGCTGAAAGATGACCAGTACGCGACCGTCGCCGAAGTGCTGAAGCTCGAGCATCCCGAGTGGGTAGAGGGCTGGTTCTGGCCTGATACCTGGATGTATACCGCAGGCACTACGGACGTCGCCATTCTCAAGCGCGCACACAAAAAAATGGTTACCGCCGTTGAGAAAGCGTGGGAAGGGCGTGCGGAAGGTCTGCCGTATAAAGATCAAAACCAGTTTGTCACCATGGCCTCGATTGTCGAAAAAGAGACGGCCGTCGCCAGCGAGCGCGATCAGGTTGCGTCAGTCTTTATCAATCGTCTGCGTATCGGCATGCGGCTGCAAACGGACCCGACGGTGATTTACGGAATGGGTGAGAACTACGCCGGGAAGATAAGCCGTAAGGATCTGGAAACGCCAACGGCGTATAATACCTACGTGATTAGCGGTTTGCCGCCAGGCCCAATCGCGACGCCGAGCCAGGCATCACTTGATGCCGCCGCACATCCGGCACACACACCGTATCTCTATTTTGTGGCTGACGGAAAAGGGGGGCATACCTTTAACACCAACCTTGCCAGCCATAATCGCTCTGTTCAGGACTATCTGAAGGCACTTAAGGAAAAAAATGCGCAGTAATTACATCGTCATAGAGGGGCTGGAAGGCGCCGGGAAAACCACCGCACGTAACGTGGTGGTCGACACACTGAAAGAGCTGGGCATCGGGGAGATGGTTTTCACCCGCGAGCCGGGCGGGACTGTGCTTGCCGAGAAGCTGAGAAGCCTGGTGCTGGACATCAAATCCGTCGGGGACGAAGTGATTTGCGATAAAGCCGAAGTGCTGATGTTTTACGCCGCCCGCGTGCAACTGGTCGAAACGGTGATCAAACCGGCGCTGGCAGAAGGGCGCTGGGTGATTGGTGATCGTCACGATCTCTCGACCCAGGCCTATCAGGGCGGTGGACGCGGTATCGATCAGGCTATGCTTGCAACGCTGCGCGATGCCGTGCTGGGCGATTTCCGCCCCAATCTGACGTTGTATCTGGACGTCACCCCGGCCGTGGGCCTGAAACGCGCCCGCGCGCGGGGTGAGCTGGATCGTATTGAGCAAGAGTCCTTGGATTTCTTTAACCGCACCCGTGCGCGCTATCTTGAACTGGCCGCGCAGGACAGTTCGATTCGTACCATTGATGCGACGCAATCCCTTGAGGATGTCACCCGTTCGATCCGCGAAACGGTCACCGCATGGGTACAGGAGCAGCAGGCATGAAATGGTACCCATGGCTGCGTCCGCACTTTGATCAGCTGATTAGCAGCTATCAGTCCGGTCGGGGGCATCATGCGTTACTGATTCAGTCGTTACCCGGCATGGGTGATGACGCCCTGATTTATGCGATTACGCGTTTTCTGATGTGTCAGCAGCCGGAAGGCAGTAAAAGCTGTGGCAAATGCCGCGGCTGCCAGCTGATGCAAGCGGGGACGCACCCGGACTACTACACGCTGGAGCCGGAGAAGGGCAAAAGCTCGCTCGGGATCGATGCGGTGCGTGAAGTCAGCGAAAAGCTGTATGAGCACGCCCGTCTCGGCGGGGCGAAAGTGGTCTGGCTGAAGGATGCGGCGCTGCTGACGGAAGCTGCCGCGAATGCGCTGCTCAAAACGCTGGAAGAGCCGCCGGTGAACACCTGGTTCTTCATGTCCTGCCGTGAGCCGGGCCGATTACTGGCCACATTGCGCAGCCGTTGCCGACTTCATCACCTCGCCGCGCCCCAGGAATCATGGGCGTTAAGCTGGCTTGAACGGGAAGTGACGGCGTCACAAGATGCAGCGTTAACCGCGCTGCGCCTGAGCAGTGGCGCACCTGCCGCCGCCCTCGAACTGCTGCAAAAAGAGACCTGGGCACAGCGAGTGCAGCTTTGCGATGCCCTGAGCGGCACGCTGGAGAGCCGGGACTGGCTAAGTCTGTTAAGCGCGCTGAACCACGAACAAGCTCCCGCGCGGCTACACTGGCTGGCATCCCTGCTACTGGACGCCCTCAAATTACAGCAAGGCGCACAGCTTCTGAGCAATACCGACGTCTGGCCGCTGGTCAATACGCTGGCAAATCAGCTGTCGGGGGCCATTCTGCGTGCGATCTTCCACGACGTCAGCGTGTGCCGCGAACAACTCTTAACCGTAACCGGCGTGAATCGCGAGCTGTTACTCACAGACCTGTTACTGCGTACGGAACATTACCTGCAACCAGGCACACAGCTGCCTGCTTCCCATCTCTGAGAGAGACATCATGTTTTTAGTCGACTCACACTGCCATCTCGATGGCCTGGATTATCAATCACTGCATAAAGACGTGGACGACGTACTGGCGAAAGCTGCCGCCCGCGATGTGAAATTCTGTCTGGCCGTCGCCACCACCTTACCGGGATACCGCGCGATGCGCGATTTGGTGGGTGAGCGCGATAACGTGGCCTTTTCCTGCGGCGTGCATCCGCTCAATCAGGATGAAGAGTATAACGTTGAGGATCTGCGCCGTATGGCAGCGGAAGAGGGCGTGGTCGCGATGGGTGAAACCGGTCTGGACTATTTTTACACGCCGGAAACGAAATCCCGCCAGCAGGAGTCCTTTCGCAACCACATCCGCATCGGACGCGAGCTGAACAAGCCGGTTATCGTCCATACCCGCGATGCGCGCGCCGATACGCTGGCGATCCTGCAGGAAGAAAAGGTGACGGATTGCGGTGGCGTACTACACTGTTTCACAGAAGACAGAGAAACAGCGGGCAAGCTGCTTGATTTAGGGTTTTATATCTCGTTTTCCGGGATCGTGACGTTCCGTAATGCTGAACAACTGCGTGATGCCGCGCGTTATGTGCCTCTCGACCGCATTCTGGTGGAAACAGATTCTCCTTATCTGGCACCGGTGCCGCATCGCGGTAAAGAGAACCAGCCAGCCATGACGAGAGATGTGGCCGAGTACATGGCCGTCCTGAAGGGCGTCAGCCTCGAAGAGTTGGCATGTGCTACCACGGAAAACTTCGCTAATTTGTTCCACATCGCCCCCGCCCGCCTGCAATCTGTTTGAAACACCTGTTTTTTTTAGGCTCGTAATTAATAAACAAAGCGAGTAAAGTTCACCGCCTTATTTAGGGCGGTGACGGTGTTTTTAGACATATCTGGAAATGCTTTTTGTAAATTACTGAAAGTTTTTCGATCGTCTGAGGCTGAAACGTGATAGCCGTCAAACAAAGTCACAGGGATTTATTTTACTCTGTGTAATAAATAAAGGGCGCTTAGATGTCCTGTCCACGGCGCGGTTCTCCCCCCGTGCCCATGCGTGAAAGCGTAAAAAAAGCACAAATACTCAGGAGCACTCTCAATTATGTTTAAGAATGCATTTGCTAACCTGCAAAAGGTCGGTAAATCGCTGATGCTGCCAGTATCCGTACTGCCTATCGCAGGTATCCTGCTGGGCGTCGGTTCTGCAAACTTCAGCTGGCTGCCAGCCGTAGTTTCACACGTGATGGCCGAAGCAGGCGGTTCTGTTTTTGCTAACATGCCGCTGATCTTCGCTATCGGTGTCGCTCTGGGCTTCACCAATAACGATGGTGTATCTGCTCTGGCTGCGGTTGTTGCTTACGGCATCATGGTGAAAACCATGGCTGTGGTTGCGCCACTGGTTCTGCATTTACCTGCTGAAGAGATCGCAGCGAAACACCTGGCGGATACCGGTGTTCTCGGCGGTATCATCTCCGGTGCTATTGCAGCCTACATGTTTAACCGCTTCTATCGCATCAAGCTGCCTGAGTATCTGGGCTTCTTCGCGGGCAAGCGCTTCGTACCGATCATCTCTGGTCTGGCTGCGATCTTCATGGGCGTTGTGCTGTCCTTCATCTGGCCTCCGATTGGTACGGCTATCCAGACCTTCTCTCAGTGGGCTGCCTACCAGAACCCGGTTGTCGCGTTCGGTATCTACGGTTTCGTTGAGCGCTGCCTGGTACCATTTGGTCTGCACCACATCTGGAACGTTCCATTCCAGATGCAGATTGGTGAATACACCAACGCCGCAGGTCAGGTATTCCACGGTGATATCCCACGTTACATGGCAGGTGACCCAACTGCAGGCAAACTGTCTGGCGGCTTCCTGTTCAAAATGTACGGTCTGCCGGCTGCTGCGATTGCTATCTGGCACTCTGCTAAACCAGAGAACCGTGCAAAAGTGGGCGGTATCATGATCTCCGCAGCGCTGACCTCGTTCCTGACCGGTATCACCGAGCCGATCGAGTTCTCCTTCATGTTCGTTGCGCCGATCCTGTACGTTATCCACGCGATTCTGGCAGGCCTGGCATTCCCAATCTGTATCCTGCTGGGTATGCGTGACGGTACATCCTTCTCGCACGGTCTGATCGACTTCATCGTTCTGTCCGGTAACAGCAGCAAACTGTGGCTGTTCCCAATCGTTGGTGCGTGCTACGCAGTGGCGTACTACACCATCTTCCGCGTGCTGATCAAAGCATTGGACCTGAAAACGCCAGGTCGTGAAGATTCTACTGACGATGCGAAAGCGACCTCTACCAGCGAAATGGCTCCTGCTCTGATTGCAGCATTCGGCGGCAAAGAAAACATCACTAACCTGGACGCGTGTATCACTCGTCTGCGTGTGAGCGTTGCTGACGTGGCTAAAGTTGACCAGCAGGGTCTGAAAAAACTGGGCGCAGCGGGCGTTGTTGTTGCAGGTTCGGGTGTTCAGGCAATCTTCGGGACTAAATCCGATAACCTGAAAACCGAAATGGATGAATACATCCGCAGCAACTAAGTTGTGACCTGGGGAGACTAAGGCAGCCAAATGGCTGCCTTTTTTATTGGCTAGCATACGCTCACTGGCGTTGCGTTTACCGGGCGTATGGGATGTGTAGATCGGGTAAGCGTAAGCACCACCCAACGTTTATCCAATAAAAAAAGGGAGCCTTTCGGCTCCCTTCGTATTCACGGCAAAATCACGGCGAACTTAGAAACTGTAGCTTCCGCTCACAGAGAAGTTACGTGGTGCGCCATAGACACCGTAAGTGCCCAGGTAATCGTAATACTCTTCATCAAACACGTTGTTCAGGTTGCCCTGAACCGAGAAGTTTTTGGTGACCTGATAGCGGGTAAAGAGATCAACCACGGTATAGCCGTCCTGAGTAATCTGCTTCACGCCGTTCGGGCCGTTATCGATATCCTGCCAGGTTTTGTTCTGCCAGCGAGCGCCACCGCCCACGGTCAGCTCAGGCAACATGGGCAGCTGGTAACGCGTAAACAATTTGAGAGACGTACGCGGCTGGCCTGGGTTTACTGCGGCGCCATTCTCATCATCTGCAATGTACCGGCTTCCACCGAAGGTCAGCTGCCAGTTATCGGTCAACGCGCCGTTCAGTTCGAATTCGATACCTTTACTGACGGTACCATCCACAGATTTATACGCCGACTGGCCGCCGGAGCCTGGGATCGTCGTTCCGGTATTAACGGCCACGTTGTCCTGCTCGATACGGAAGACAGCAACCGTCGCGGTCAGACGGGTGTTGAACCAGTCGCCTTTCACACCGGCTTCATAGCTCTTACCGGTGGTCGGATCGATAAACTTGCTGTTGATATCGCGCTGGCCCGTTGGCTGGAAGATAGAGGTATAGCTCCCGTAGACCGACCAGGTATCGTCGATGTCATAGATCAGGCCCGCGTATGGCGTGACGTCATCGAACTTCGCGTTGCGGATTTCGTCCGGTTGACGCTCCAGGTTGTACTTCGCGCTCCACTCGGTGTAACGCGCGCCGAGGATCAGGTGCAGCGGATCGGCCAGTGACAGGCGGGTGGCGCCATAGACTGATTTCTGGCGGATGACATCACGCTGATAGAGCGAAAAGCCGGACCAGCTCGGGTCAGCCAGTTTGCCGTTGTAATCGTAAATGCTGCCGACATCCATCAGGCCATAGTTATCGTTAACCGGATAGGAGTTGTCATAGTTATTGCGCTGACGGCTGTAGCTGCCGCCAAACATGACTTCGTGCTGACGGCCCAGCAGCTCATAGCCGCCGCGCACGAACGCATCCACAGAGTCCTGTTTACGTTCGCCCCGGTTCCAGCCGCCCCAGGCGCCGTACCAGCTGGAGGCATCGTACAGGCCGGTTGTTTTATCCGGATAACCGTCGATGTACATCAGCTTGCTGTCAAAATTGGTTTCCGCATGCATAGCGTTAACTTTGGCTTCCCAGCCGTTATCAAAGCGCTGCGTCAGGTTAGCGAAGACCTTGGTAGAGTCGTTGTTGGAGTAGGTCCAGTCGGCCGCCGTGTTAAAGCCGCGACGGAAATCGGTTTTGCTGCCATCGCTGAACATGGACGGGAAACCGCCCCAGGTCGGGCTGTCCTCTTCGCTCTCCTGGTAGTCATAGCCCAGGGAGAGGGTGGTTGAGTCCGTAATGTCTGCGTCGAGGATCCCGGAGACAAATTTCTTACGATAGTGGTTACGTTCAACCCAGGAGTCGCGGTCTTCATAACCGGCGATGACGCGCCCGCGCACATTGCCGGATTCCGTCAGCGGCGCCTGCAGATCCATCACGTAACGCTGTTTGTCCCAGCTGCCGTAGGTGGCGGAGACGTTGCCTTTGAACTCTTTGCTGTCGGCGTGTTTACGCACCATATTGACGTAGGCGGATGGGTTACCCGTTCCGCTCATCAGGCCGGCTGCGCCGCGCACCACTTCGATTTTGTCGAAAATGGCCGTGTCGCCTGCGGTATCACCAAAATTCCAGCGGTTATCGAGGAAAGTGGGCATATCTTCATAGGCAAAGTTGCTGATGAAGAAACCGCGAGAATAGAAGTTGGTACGGCTGGTATCGATGCGAGACGCACTCACACCGACGGTGTTATCGAGCACCGCGCCAATGGTGTTCAGCTCCTGATCCTGCATACGCTGCTGGCTCATGACGCTGACCGACTGGGGAATATCACGCGGAACCAGCAGTAATTTGGTGCCGGTCGTGGTGGTTTTGACGCTGTAGTCCTTATCCTGCGCGCTATTTTCGTCTTGCGCGTTATCAGCCCCGTCAACGACAACGGTATCTTCTGGATTCGTTTCAGCGAAACTTGCGGTCGGCATCAATGCCATAGCAATACAGGCTGCCAGCAACGAAGGTGTTGCGACAGACTGACGTTGCCCATCCCTGGTGTGATTAATGAAAGACATTATCAAACCCTTTCTGAGTGAATGGTAATTTTTTGCCCCAGTCCCGATAACGGTCGGAGGTCATTTCTATGTTGAAAATGCGCATGAAAATGCAAATGCGAAATATACGCATTTGATTTAACCGTGTAAACAGATGTAACCATTGCCACTGAAATTATGTTTCAGTTCATTCCGGGGGGGGAATGGTCAATCAGCGACCATCCATTGGACGTTAAAGAAAGAAATAACGGGATAAGGTTGAAAGGACAGGAGAAACTCGCTCATACTCTTGTGTTGTGTCACGGGCAATTGCCGTATGTCAGCCTTTGCCGGTCACGTCACGCCAGATTAAACCAAAAAGGAAAACGTCATGGCTGAAGAAACCATTTTCAGTAAAATTATCCGCCGTGAAATCCCGTCGGATATCGTGTATCAGGATGAACTGGTCACTGCTTTCCGCGACATTTCACCTCAGGCTCCGACACACATCCTTATTATCCCCAATATTCTGATTCCGACCGTTAATGACGTGAAAACTGAGCATGAAGTGGCATTAGGCCGTATGCTGACGGTAGCAGCGAAAATTGCTGAGCAGGAAGGGATTGCCGAAGACGGATACCGTCTGATCATGAACTGCAATCGTCATGGTGGGCAGGAAGTTTATCATATTCACATGCATCTGCTGGGCGGTCGTCCGCTGGGTCCGATGCTGGCGCATAAAGGTCTTTAACATGCAAAGAGGGCGTATCGCTGTTCTGCTCCTGGCGATGGTAATGGCGGGCTGTAGCTCGCGTCCCGCGATCCCGGTCAGCGACGAACAGACGCTGGTGATGGAGTCGTCGATACTGGCGGCGGGCATCACCGCAGAAGCACCGTCGCTGACGGTCAGTGAAATTCAGCCGTCGGCGTCCTCTACGCTCTATAACGAACGACATGAGCCTGTCACCGTCCACTATCGGTTTTACTGGTATGACGTAAGAGGCCTCGAGATGCATCCACTTGAAGCGCCGCGCAGCGTCGTTATTCCGGCGAATTCGTCGGTCACGCTTTATGGCAGCGCTAATTATCTGGGTGCGCATAAGGTCAGACTTTATCTTTATTTGTAAGGGGTGAACCTTGATTAAGAATTTGGGCCGTTACGCGCTCGTTACCGCTTTTGCGCTCTTCCTGTCGGGATGTATCACCCGTACGGAACAGCAACCTGCGCCCGTTGATGAGGCCAAACCGGGCACTGAACAGCCAGTTACCCCGACGGAGCCGGTTCCAACGGTGCCGTCCGTGCCAACCATTCCTGAACAGCCAGGGCCGATTGAACATCCGGATCAAACCTCGCAGCCTGCGCCACGCGTTCGCCACTATGACTGGAACGGCGCGATGCAGCCGATGGTCGGCAAAATGCTGCAGGCACAGGGTGTTACCGCAGGCAGCGTGCTGCTGGTGGACAGCGTGAATAACCGCACCAACGGTTCGCTGAATGCCGGTGAAGCCACCGAAACCCTGCGCAATGCGCTGGCGAATAACGGCAAGTTTACGCTGGTCTCCGTGCAGCAACTGTCTGTTGCGAAGCAGCAACTGGGCCTGTCACCGCAGGACAGTCTGGGCTCGCGCAGCAAAGCGATTGGTATCGCCCGTAACGTTGGCGCGCAGTATGTGCTCTATTCCAACGCCACCGGCAACGTCAATACGCCAGCCCTGCAAATGCAGCTGATGCTGGTTCAAACGGGTGAGATTATCTGGTCAGGTAAAGGTGCCGTTACACAACAATAACGTCACGCGCGAAACGATCGTTTCGCGCTACTTCCCTCAGTATCGCCTTGTCGCGCCGCAAACCCACGCCGGGTTTAGCGGCGCGAGTTGCATTATTGAACAGGGCGAGCACCGTCTGGTGTTACGTCTGCGCCACGATGCGAGCGGACCCGCTTTCTGTTTTCGCCGCCAATACCACGCTTTATGCCGTCTGCCTGCCGATCTGGTGCCAAAGCCGCACTGCTTTCATCGCGACTGGATGGCGGTGGAGTATCTTGTGGGCGAGATCAAAAGCGAGCTTCCGGATACCCAAACCCTCGCAGGCATGCTGTATTATCTGCATCGGCAATCCCGTCTGGGCTGGCGAATTACCCTGTTACCGCTGCTCGATGCCTACTGGCAAGGGGCCGATCCCGCCAGACGCACGCCGTTCTGGCTGGCTACGCTAAAACGTCTGCGTCAGCGCGGCGAACCGCAGCCCCTGCGGCTGGTGCCGCTGCATATGGACGTTCATGCCGGAAACATTGTGCATACGCCGGCAGGCGAGCGGCTGATCGACTGGGAATATGCCGGTGATGGCGACGTAGGGCTTGAGCTGGCGTCCATATGGATGCCGACGGAAAATGCCCGCCAGGAGTTTATCGATGTCTACGCCAAAACGGCGAATATTGATGCGCATCAACTGAAAAAGCAGGTGCAGCGCTGGCGGCCCTGGGTACTGATGATGATGGCCGGATGGTTCGAATTACGCTTTCAGCAATCGGCTGACAAACAATTTATCGCGCTGGCAGATGACGTCTGGCGTCAGTTACAAACTAAAGGATAAGAGAGGTTCGTGTGGGTCCAGTAATGTTGGATGTCGAAGGGTATGAACTGGATGCGGAAGAGCGCGATATTCTGGCGCATCCGCTGGTGGGTGGGCTCATTCTGTTTACCCGCAACTATCACGATCCCGCGCAGCTGCGCGAGCTGGTGCGTCAGATCCGTGCGGCGTCCCGTAACCATCTGGTGGTGGCGGTCGATCAGGAAGGCGGACGCGTCCAGCGTTTTCGCGAGGGCTTTACCCGTCTGCCGGCGGCGCAATCTTTTGCTGCACTGCTGGGAACGGAGCAGGGCGGCAAGCTGGCGCAGGATGCAGGCTGGCTGATGGCGAGCGAAATGATCGCCATGGATATTGATATCAGCTTTGCGCCGGTGCTGGATGTCGGGCACATCAGCGCGGCGATTGGCGAGCGTTCTTACCATGAAGATCCGCAGATCGCCCTGGCGATGGCAACACGTTTTATCGACGGAATGCACGACGCCGGTATGAAAACCACCGGGAAACACTTCCCGGGGCACGGCGCTGTGACGGCGGATTCCCACAAAGAGACGCCGCGCGATCCGCGCCCTGAGGCGGAGATCCGCGCCAAAGATATGTCCGTTTTCCGTTCGCTCATTACTGACAACAAACTCGACGCCATCATGCCCGCACATGTGATTTACAGCGACGTCGATCCGCGTCCGGCCAGCGGCTCCGTGCACTGGCTGAAAACCGTGTTACGTCAGGAGCTGGGCTTTAACGGGGTAATTTTCTCCGACGATCTGTCGATGGAAGGCGCTGCCATTATGGGCAATTATGCCGAGCGCGGTCAGGCGTCGCTGGATGCGGGTTGCGATATGATCCTGGTCTGCAATAATCGTAAAGGGGCGGTTAGCGTGTTAGATAACCTGTCGCCGATCAATGCTGAACGTGTTACACAATTGTATCATAAAGGTTCATTTAGCCGTCAGGAGCTGATGAGCTCGGCTCGCTGGAAGACGGTGAACGCTGAGCTTGAAGCACTCAATGAGCGCTGGCAGGCACACAAAGCAGGTCAATAACCCCCTCCTGGAAGGCGTCGTGTGGTGAGGAAACAATGATCATTTATTTGCACGGTTTTGATTCGAACAGTCCTGGTAATCATGAGAAAGTGCTGCAACTGCAGTTCATCGACCCGGACGTGCGGCTGATTAGCTACAGCACGCGCCATCCGAAACACGATATGGCGCATCTGCTCAAAGAAGTGGACAAGATGCTGCAACTCAACGTCGACGATCGCCCGCTGATTTGCGGTGTGGGACTCGGCGGCTACTGGGCAGAGCGGATCGGCTTTCTCTGCGATATTCGCCAGGTAGTGTTCAATCCGAATTTGTTCCCTAACGAGAACATGGAAGGCAAGATCGACCGCCCGGAAGAGTACGTGGATATCGCTACTAAATGCGTCAGTAACTTCCGCGAGAAGAACCGCGACCGCTGCATGGCGATCCTCTCCCGCAACGACGAGGCGCTGGATAACCACCGCGCGGCGGAGCTGCTGCACCACTATTATGAAATTGTCTGGGACGAAGAGCAGACCCACAAATTCAAAAATATCTCCCCGCATCTTCAGCGCATCAAAGCTTTCAAGACCCTGGGCTAAACCCCCTCTGAACGACTCCAGGCCCGGCCGCGCAAGCGAGCCGGGCTTTCTCTTTTGCTACAATTGTACAAATTTAAATCATCAAAACTTGATTCATATCAATTTTGGTATGACCAATGCGCCTGGCGTGTTATTCTCAATGCACCTGAATGGTTTCAGTGCTGTAACCTGTTGTTAATTAAGGGTTATTCTCATAACTTTTAATTAACAATTGGTTAATAATTTGAGGGGGTCACATTGACTACGCCATTGAAAAAGATAGTAATTGTAGGCGGCGGCGCAGGTGGGCTGGAGCTGGCTACGCAACTCGGCAAAAAGCTGGGCCGTGGCAAAAAAGCCAAAATTACGCTGGTCGATCGTAACCACAGCCATCTGTGGAAACCGCTGCTGCATGAAGTGGCCACCGGTTCACTGGACGAAGGTGTTGATGCCCTGAGCTATCTGGCGCATGCGCGTAATCACGATTTCCAGTTCCAGCTGGGCTCCGTGATGGATATCAACCGCGAAAGCAAAACCATCACCCTGGCCGAGCTGCGTGACGAGAAAGGCGAGCTGCTGGTGCCTGAGCGCAAGCTGCCGTACGACACGCTGGTGATGGCGCTGGGAAGCACCTCGAACGACTTCAACACGCCAGGCGTGAAAGAAAACTGCATCTTCCTGGATAACCCGCATCAGGCACGTCGTTTCCATCAGGAAATGCTGAACCTGTTCCTGAAATACTCCAACAACCTCGGTGCGAGCGGCAAAGTGAACATCGCGATTGTCGGCGGCGGGGCGACGGGCGTTGAGCTTTCAGCGGAACTGCACAATGCGGTGAAACAGCTGCACAGCTACGGTTACAAAGGGCTGACCAACGAAGCGCTGAACGTGACGCTGGTCGAAGCGGGCGAGCGCATTCTGCCTGCGCTGCCACCGCGTATCTCCGGCGCGGCGCATAACGAGCTGACCAAAATGGGCGTGCGCGTTCTGACGCAAACCATGGTCACCAGCGCCGATACCGGCGGCCTGCACACCAAAGACGGCGAGTATATTCAGGCCGATCTGATGGTCTGGGCGGCGGGTATTAAAGCGCCTGATTTCATGAAAGAGATTGGCGGACTGGAAACCAACCGTATCAACCAGTTGGTAGTGGAGCCGACGCTCCAGACCACACGCGATCCGGACATCTTCGCCATCGGCGACTGCGCCTCCTGCGCACGTCCTGAAGGTGGATTCGTGCCGCCGCGCGCGCAGGCCGCGCACCAGATGGCAAGCCTGGCGCTGCACAACATTCTGGCGCAGACCAAAGGCAAAGCGATGAAGTCCTACGTCTATAAAGACCATGGCTCGCTGGTCTCCCTGTCTAACTTCTCCACCGTGGGCAGTCTGATGGGTAACCTGATGCGCGGCTCGATGATGGTTGAAGGGCGTATCGCACGCTTCGTTTACATCTCGCTGTACCGTATGCACCAGGTCGCGCTGCACGGTTATTTCAAAACCGGGCTGATGATGCTGGTGGGCAGTATCAACCGCGTGATCCGTCCTCGCCTCAAACTGCACTAATCTTTCAGTCCCTCCGGCTCCCGGAGGGATTTTTTAGCATTTCCTGCTGACAATCTTCGTCAGAGTACTTAAGAGTTCTCTGAAACGCGTCCCTTTTCATTTTACCTCTCTCTTTTTGAGCGTTATTCCGATTGGCGAACACACTCTTCGATTGCAAAATTGTTACCAATAGCAACAAAGGAGGAAGCCCCGTGAATAAATCTATGTTGGCGGGTATAGGGATTGGCGTGGCTGCAGCGCTGGGCGTGGCAGCAGTGGCCAGTCTGAACGTGTTCGAACGCGGCCCGCAGTATGCTCAGGTTGTTTCTGCCACCCCGATTACCGAGTCGGTGAAAACCCCTCGTCAGGAGTGCCGCAACGTGGCGGTGACTCACCGTCGTCCGGTGCAGGATGAAAACCGTATCGCAGGCTCAGTGCTGGGTGCGGTTGCGGGTGGTGTGATTGGTCATCAGTTCGGTGGGGGACGCGGGAAAGATGTCGCGACCGTCGTCGGCGCACTGGGGGGCGGCTATGCCGGTCACCAGGTTCAGGGCGCGATGCAGGACAACGACACCTACACCACGACTCAGCAGCGTTGTAAAACGGTGTACGACAAATCAGAAAAAATGCTTGGCTACGATGTGACCTACAAGATTGGCGATCAGCAGGGGAAAATCCGCATGGATAAAGATCCTGGCACGCAGATCCCACTCGACAGTAACGGTCAGCTGGTTCTGAATAACAAGGTGTAAAAAAAGCGGTATTATTAATTTGGCTCCTCAAACGCTCAGGCTGAGGAGCCTTTTTTTTACCTGTCAGAAGGTCAGGGCGTAGTTCAGACCGAAGGTGCGTCCACGGCCTTTATACTCGTACAGTCCCGCATTCCCATAAGTTGGGCTGTAGAGCAGCGGAGCGCGCTGTCCCCAGACGGTGGTGTACTCTTTATCCAGCAGGTTTTCGACGCTAAACGACAGTTTACCGAGGGGAAGCTGGTAGCTGCCGATGAAATCAACGGTGTTATAACCGTTCAGCTTATTGCCCGCCGCATCGCTCAGATCAAAGGCCTGCTGCGTTTGCAGGCGCAGCGTCCACGGCTCCGGGGCCCAGCCGACGTAGGCCGTCGCTTTGGATGGCGACGCCTGAGTCACATCCCATTTTTCCCAGGAACCGTTGGTTTTAATCTCTGACTTCAGAACGTTAACATTCCCGCCGAGACTCCAGTCGCTCTCAGGAATGAAGTAATCCACTGCACCTTCCACACCGTAGATGCGGCGCTTCTGCGGATTCACGTCGATAGTCATGTCGGCGCGATTGATATCAATGGATTTATCCGACAAAGAATAATAGGCCGCAATCTGTGTGCGCAGCTGGTCGCCCGTAAAACGCCAGCCCAGCTCGTAGGAATCGACCTTAATCCCTTCAAGCTTCGCATCGTTCGGGTTAACGCTTTTTAGCAGCGCCAGATGGCCCTGGGCATCAGGTTTGCTATAGCTGCCGTTACCGTAATATTTTCCCGGATCCGGCAGTTCCACGCCCTGAGAGAAGTTAAACCAGACCTGCTGACGCTCGGTCAGGTGCGCCAGGATCCCGGCGTTAAACAGGACATTATCGTAATCCGTTTTCCCGCCCGGAATAGCATCCGCAGAGCGCGCGCCGCCTTTGGCAATGGTCTGCTGCTGGGTATAGCCGATGAAATCATCGACGCGGTTTTCCGTCCACTGATAGCGCACGCCGCCGCTGAGGGTAAACACCTCGTTGATGTCATAGCTGTTTTGCAGGAACGGAGCGAAATTAGTGATGCTGTAGCCCGGATAGCGCCCGGTGCTGTAGGCCGACTGATTATTCATCCCGCCGGAAGGGACGGAATCGGCGAGGTCGAAGAACATCTGGTTGGAATCGAAGGTTTCATGGTCGGCATCAATACCCCAGGTGAGCTGCCAGCCGTCGAGCGGAGTGCTGTTCAAGGTCAGCTTCGCGCCGTACTGATCCGTGTTCTGCTCGGAGGCGGAGAAACTTGTGATGTCACCTTTGGCCACCGTCGGGAACGGGTAAAAACGCAGGGATTCGTCGCGATAATAGATCTGCCCGACCAGCTCCTGACCCCAGAAATCCGTATCGGAATATTGCAGGCTGACGAGGTGACGCTCGGTGCCAGGAATACGATCTGAGCTAAAGCCTTTGGACGTGCGGGCCGTGCCGTTCCCGGTCACGGCGCTCATGTTCTTGTCCAGATAAAGCCCGTAATCATCGTCGCCCTGGCTTTTGTAATACTGAGTCACCAGCTGCAGCTGACGGGTCTCATCAATTTCAATGGTGCCGGTTCCCATCACATCCAGACGATCAGAGTGCTGCAAACCCGTCTGGGTGTTGTCGAAGGTCAGCGCATCGCCATTTCCATCGTACCAGCCGCCGAAGCGCTGATACGCCACAGACAGACGACCCGAGGCGTTATCATTGCCGCCGCTGACGGCCGCCGCCACGCGCTCGTCGCGATCGTCACTGTTGTTAAAGCCGCTTTTTCCGCCCAGTTCCAGATCAACCTGGGTCTCCGGCTGACCTTTTTTGGTGACGATATTGATCAGCCCGCCGGTACTGCCGCCGCCGTAGAGTGACGTCGAGCCGGAGATGACTTCGATATGTTCGATATTAAACGGATCAATGGAATCGAGCTGGCGGCTGTCGGTTCGCGAGGAGTTCAGCCGTACGCCGTCAATCAGCACGACGATCGCGCGACCGCGCATGTTCATGCCATAGTTGGTGCGCCCCTGGCTGCTGACATCCATCCCTGGGATCAGCTGGCCGAGAATATCTTTAAACTCTTTCCCGCCCTGAACCTGCTGTTCAATCTCCTGGCCTTCAATGATCCACGTGGTCTGCGCCATTTCAGCGACGGTGCGGTGGCTGCGGTTGGCGCTGACAACCAGATTTTCTTCGCTCTTTTGTTCTGCATACAGCGGCATCGCGATGGCCAGCAGGACAGGGTTGAGCACCCAGAGGCTCTTTTTCATCATCATTCCTTGTTGAGCTTTTGCTCTTTGTTATCGGCAGGTCAAATCACACAATGGAAACATTGTGAAACAAATGTAAACGCGAATTTTGCCGATAAAGAGTCTCATTATCAACCCGCTGAAATAAGAGGGTTTACAGGCGCGAACGTGAAAACGAGAGGGGGAAGGGAAAAGAAAAGGGCGGTTGCCCGCCCTGATAATCAGAGTTTCAGCAGTTCAGGCCACAGGCGTAGCGTGGTGCGAGAAATACTTTGCAGCTTTTCAAGGCTTGCGCCTTCACGTGCGCTGATCGACATCCCCTGCAGGACGCAGCTTAAAAATTGCGTCAGTTCGACGGTATCGCAGTGCGCCGGAATTTCACCCCGCTTTTGGCGTTGGCTTAAAAACGCGCCCAGAGTCTCTTCCTGCATGGCGTGGCGCGATTTCACGGTATTCGCAATGTCTTTCGACGCGGCGGCAAGCGTGGCGGAGGTGTTAATCATAAAGCAGCCCGCAGGCGTGTCTTTGCTGGTAAAGCAGGCGGAGATAGCCGCGAAATAATCCTGCAAAGCCTGTTCAACGGTTTTCTCTTCGCAGAAAAGCTGAGCTTCATGTTTGGCCGCAAAGCGCGCGATATAGCGATCCAGCACTGCGCGGAACAGGCCTTCTTTATTGGTGAATTCTGCATACAGCGTGGGGGCTTTCGCACCTGTCGCTTCGACCAGGTCGGAGAGCGAAGTGGCTTCATACCCATGCTGCCAGAAGAGTGTCATGGCCTTATCGAGCGCCGCATCCCTGTCGAACACTTTCGGTCGGCCACGGCTTTTTTTTGCGCAACTCGTGACGTCGGTTGTCATGTGCCGTTGTACCTTTGTTGGTTTGTTGAATGATCATTATAAAAATAATAGCCTGCGCCGACCAGCACTCATTTCACAAAAATAAATTAATCATATGGTTATGAAAAATAAGAGGTTTAAAATTAATTTAACGCTCGTTATAAAATTATGTTGACGTGTGACCTGGATCACATCTATCATTTACCTATCGATCGTTAAGTAAATAACTAACGACCTCCCAAATTCATCTGTTAAAGGCTAATTATCATGAAAACCATCAATACCCTCATCGCTGCTGCTGTACTGAGTTCTCTGTCATTTGCCAGCTTCGCGGCTGTCGAAGTGCAATCCACCCCTGCTGACCAGCAGAAAGTAGGCACCATCTCTGCCAACGCAGGGACCAACCTGAGCTCACTGGAAGATCAGTTAGCGCAGAAAGCCGACGCCATGGGTGCGAAATCTTTCCGCATCACCTCTGTGACCGGTCCGAACACCCTGCACGGTACTGCGGTTATCTACAAATAAGCCTGGCTTAACCCTCATAAAGCCACTGCTAAAAAAAAGGCCCTGCGATTTCGCAGGGCCTTTTTTGTCTCTTGTACTTTAAAGCGCTTGCTGAGCCACGTCGTGATGCGGCGTCACATCCACCGGCATACCCGAGCGCACGTCCATCGCTTTTTCGATCACCGCGCTCTCCGCGCGCGCTTTGAAGTTTTGCATCGCTGCGTTCAGGACAATCGGCAGCGTTTGCGGATCGTCGCCAATGTTTTTCGACAGCGGCTGGTGGACCTCCACCAGACGTTTCCCGCCCGGCTCTTCCGACACTTTTATCGGCGTATTGATGATATTGACCTTCGTGCCTGGGGTAATCACGCGGAAAAGCGTCTCGATATCGCCGTCGCGCAGGCGAATGCAGCCTGAGCTGACGCGCATGCCGATGCCAAAGTCCGCGTTGGTTCCATGCAGCAAATAGACGCCGCCGTAGGCCGCAAGGCGAATCGCGTGATGGCCCATTGGGTTATCCGGACCTGCCGGAACCACAGCGGGCAGATCAATGCCCTGGGCTTTATAGCGCGCGCGGATATTGGCCGTCGGCGTCCAGGTCGGGTTGGCGCGTTTATCCGAAACGGTGGTCACCATGGTCGGCGTTAAGGTGTCACCGCCCAACTGACCAATTCCGATAGGGTAGACCGTCACCTCATTTTTACCCGGCGGGTAATAGTAGAGGCGCAGTTCGGCGAGGTTAATCACCAAACCTTCGCGCGGCGCGTCAGGTAACAGGGTTTGCAGCGGGATAGTTAGCACGCTGCCAGGGCGTGGCACGTAGGGATCAACGCCCGGGTTAGCCTGCAGTAACGCCAGAAAACCGACGTTATATTTTTTGGCTATCGCCTCCAGCGAACCGCCGTCATTTTCTACGACGTGAAAACGGTTTTCGCCCACCAGACGACTTCCGGCAGGGGGCAGCGGCCAGGTATTCGCACGCGCGGGCAGGGCGAGGGCGACGGTCGCCGCGAGGGCAATCAGGGTTATCCAGCGAGTAAAACGCAGAGTCATCATCACTCAATTCCATGGAAATACTAAGGTTATTGTTATTCAAAAGTTAATTGATGATTATGACCAGGGGGCGTGTCGGGAAATCAGGAGAAGTGCAAAGAGTTTGTAAATTAATGGCCGGGCGGTGATATCGCCGCCCGGCCACAGGGTTACGCCGCCGCGTTCTCTTCGAGCTGGCGCATAAAGTTACGGACCCATTCCATCCGCGTTTTGCGGTCGCTCAGTTCTTGCATGAACTTCAGACGCGTCGGGCCATCAAGGCGGAAGTGTTGCGGTTGCTTCTGCAGCAGGCCGATGAGCCACATTGGGTCGACGTGGTTCTTCTCGGCAAACTCAATCACACCGCCTTTATCATTGCCTTCCAGCTTGCGAATGCCCAGTTTTTGAGCCAGTTGGCGCAGGCGCGCGATATCCAGCAGATTGCGCGCTGCATCCGGCAGCAGGCCAAAACGGTCGATCAGCTCGACTTTGATCTCCTCAAGCTCCGCCTCATTTTTAGCACTGGCGATGCGTTTGTAGAATGACAGCCGCGTGTTGACGTCCGGGATAAAATCGTCCGGCAGCAGGGATGGCATCCGCAGTTCCACTTCCGTTTGCTGGCTGGTGAGATCTTCCAGCGACGGTTCGCGTCCCTCTTTCAGCGCATCGACGGCATTTTCCAGCAGCTCCATGTAAAGCGAGAACCCGATGGTTTCCATCGATCCGCTCTGGTCTTCGCCGAGCAGCTCGCCTGCGCCGCGAATCTCCAGATCGTGGGTCGCCAGTGCAAAACCTGCACCCAGATCTTCCAGCGAAGCAATGGCTTCCAGACGCTTTTGCGCGTCAGTGGTCATCGCTTTCGGGTGTGGCGTCAGCAGCCAGGCGTAGGCCTGATGGTGAGAACGCCCGACACGACCGCGCAGCTGGTGGAGCTGTGCCAGGCCAAAGTGATCGGCCCGTTCGATAATGATGGTATTCGCCGTCGGAATGTCGATCCCGGTTTCGATAATGGTGGTACAGACCAGCACGTTGAAACGCTGGTGATGGAAATCGTTCATCACCCGCTCCAGCTCGCGCTCGCGCATCTGGCCGTGGCCGATGGCAATACGCGCCTCCGGCACCAGTTCCGCCAGCTTATCCGCCGCTTTCTGAATATTTTCCACGTCGTTATAGAGGTAGTACACCTGGCCGCCGCGCAGGACTTCACGCAGGATCGCCTCGCGCACCACCAGGCTGTCGTACTCGCGGACAAAAGTTTTCACCGCCAGACGACGGGCCGGTGGAGTGGCAATGATCGACAGATCGCGCATCCCGCTCATCGCCATATTCAGCGTACGCGGGATCGGGGTCGCGGTGAGGGTCAGGATATCCACATCCGCGCGCATCGCTTTAATGCGCTCTTTGTGACGCACGCCGAAGCGGTGCTCTTCATCCACAATCAGCAGGCCCAAATCTTTCCACTTCACGTCGCTTTGCAGCAGCTTGTGGGTGCCGATCAGAATGTCGATTTTACCAACGCTTGCCTGCTCCAGAATCTGCGTCTGCTCTTTGGCGCTGCGAAAACGCGACAGCATCTCAATACGCACCGGCCAGTTGGCAAAGCGGTCGCGGAAGTTGTCGTAATGCTGTTGCGCCAGCAGCGTGGTGGGCACCAGCACAGCAACCTGTTTGTTGTTTTCGACGGCGAGGAAGGTCGCGCGCATCGCCACTTCGGTTTTGCCGAAACCGACGTCGCCGCACACCAGACGGTCCATCGCCAGCGGCTGACACATATCGCTTAAGACAGCGTTAATGGCCTGAGCCTGATCCGGCGTGGTTTCAAACGGGAAGCTGTCGCAGAACAGCTGATACTGATCTTTATCGTGTTTGAAGGCGTAGCCGGATTTCGCTGCGCGCTGGGCGTAAATATCCAGCAGCTCGGCCGCCACATCACGCACTTTTTCGGCGGCTTTCTGCCGCGCGCGGGTCCAGGCGTCGCTGCCCAGTTTATGCAGCGGAGCACTCTCTTCCGCGCCACCGGCGTAGCGGCTGATCAGATGCAGAGAGGAGACCGGGACATAGAGTTTTGCGTCACCGAGATAGGTGATCATCAGATATTCGGCAGTGATCCCGCCCGCTTCGAGGGTGGTCATTCCCGCGTAGCGCCCCACGCCGTGCTCCAGATGCACAATCGGCTGGCCGACGTGCAGCTCGGCCAGGTTGCGAATCAGCGTGTCCGGGTTAATGGTGCGACGATTGTCCTGTCGACGACGCGCCACGCGCTCGCCAAGGAGATCGCTTTCGCAGATCAACGCCCGATTATTCAAAGTATCGATAAAACCGTGCTCGGCAGAGCCAATCATCAGATAGCGGCCGTTATCGGCGGCTTCGTCGAGACGCAGGATCCGTTTTGGCGACACTTTGATGCGTGCCAGCAGTTCGCCCAGCGCCTCGCGACGGCCTTCACTTTCGACCGAGAAAATCACCGGGCCGGTAAAGGATTCGAGGAACTTGCGCAGATTATCCAGCGGCGATTTTTGCTGCGCCTGAACGGACAGGTCCGGCAGCGTCTTAAACGCCAGGTTAGTGTTCGCGGCTTTGTCCGGCAGACTCTCCGTTTTGAGCTGTACGCGCGGCCATTTTTTCAGCTCTGAAAACAGCTCGTCGGTGCGTAACCACAGCTGCTCCGGCGGCAACAGGGGGCGCATCGGGTCGACGCCACGGTTTTCAAAACGGGCGCGGGTTTCGCTCTCAAAGCGGGTGGCACTGGCGTCGAGATCGCCGGTATTGACGATCAGAGTTTTGGCCGGGAAATAGCTGAACAGGGCCGGAAGCGGCTCGCTGAAGAACAGCGGCTGCCAGTATTCAATGCCTGCGGGCAGGGTGCCCTTGCTCACCTGCTGATAGATATGCTCGGCGTCACGCTTCACATCGAACTTATCGCGCCACTGGCTGCGGAACAGTTCGATGGCGGTTTTGTCCGTCGGGAATTCGTGGGCAGGCAGTAAATTGATCGCCTCGACCTCTTCCAGCGTGCGCTGGGTGTCCGGGTCGAACACCCGCAGGCTGTCGATTTCATCATCAAAGAAATCCAGACGGTACGGCTGATCGCTGCCCATCGGGTAGAGATCCAGCAGTGCGCCGCGCGTGGCGTATTCCCCGTGCTCCATGACCTGATCGACGTGGCGATAGCCTGCGCTGTCGAGCTGCGCACGCAGGGCATCGCGCGACAGGCGCTGGCCTTTTTTCATCACCAACGCGTGGCCATGCAGGTAGCTGTGCGGACACACGCGCTGCATCAGGGTATTCACCGGAACGATCAACACCCCGCGCTGCATCGACGGCAGCTGATAGAGGGTGGAGAGGCGCGAGGAGATAATCTCCTGATGGGGGGAAAAACTGTCGTAGGGCAGGGTTTCCCAGTCGGCCAGGTTAAACACCAGGCTGTCGGTAAACTGGCGGATCTCGTCGTGCAGACGGAGCGCGTTTTGCATATCGGGGGCAACCAGCACCACCGGGCCCGCGTGGCGCTCAGCGATCTCTGCGACCAGCGTGGCGCAGGCGGCGCCCGTCAGTTCGCCTAGCTGGCGCTGGTCACCCGCTTTGCCGGGCAGGGAATAACGGTATTGTTCAGGCATGGCTTTGTCAGAATCTCTTATGGATATATACCCTAAACACAGTATTGGGGCATATCACTGATACGCAATGTCTTTATTATCCTTGATCGTTTTACATTAGCAAACCGGAACCGCACACAGGGTGAATTCGCCCTCGAATGAGGGCGAGGGGAAGCATTATCGGGTCGCCTCAACCGGCGCGAGACGGGCGGGAGGGGCAAAGAAAAGGTCGCCAAACAGCGCGCTGGAGACTTTTCGCGCGCCCAGTCCGAACAGCGTACAGACCAGCAGGCTGACGAACGGATAGACCAGAATCAGGGTCAGTTCCGCCCAGACCGGCCAGTTGCCGCCGTTAAGTTCGCCAATCAGGAACAGGCTAAAACCTTCGATCAAAATGCGATGCGTGGTATAGATCGCAATGGTGTTCGAGCCGACGATGTTCAGCAGATTATTCGGGTGGACGGCGTAACGCTGCTCGATGCTGTAAAACAGTTTCATAATCAGCAGAATCGACAGAAGCGACAGCAGCAGAGGAACGTTGGCAAACCACAGCACCACGGAAACCCCACCAAACGCCACTATCGGCAGCCAGTAGCGGCGTATCACCATCCCTTTCATCCACTCCATCAGCTGCGCGCCGTACCAGGCACCGAGACTGTAGTAGATCATGTTACGCACCACGCTGTTCATTCCCCACCAGGGCAGCGGCAGGAAGTTGATCGCCACGCTTGCCAGGGCCAGCACCGCGAGCACCGGCAGTTTCCAGCGGCTGAGCAATTTACAGAGGGTGAAATAGACGATCAGCGCATACAGATACCAGAGGCTGGTGCTGGCGGTGAGCATGCCGCGAATAAATTCGCTTATCGAACCGGCGTAGGCGGCGTTGGAAGAGGTGGCTAATTCACGCTCCGGGGCAAGCCAGGCGTTAATATGGCTCAGCGCCTGCCACTGCAACACGCCCCACAGCGCCAGTACCCAGACGATGCTCCAGATCCGCTTATCGAAGCTGACCCGCCAGCCGACGTCATCAATGTAGCGACGAATCAAATAGCCCGAAATGAAGAAAAACACCGGCATGCGAAACGGTGCGAGATAGAGATTGAAATAGACCCAGCATTTGGCGAGCAGACCGGAAAGCGGATGCTGTAGCCCGCTTAGATGAGGATAAAAGGTGATCACCGAGTGGTAAATCACCACCAGGCAGATGCATAGCCCTTTTATCTGATTAATCCATAATGCTTTTTGTTTCATCGGTCTTTAATACCTGTTTTGCCATAAAGAAGGCGTTAATCCTGGGCGAACCGGCGTTAGATGTAATCAGTAAGAGTCTGTATCAGGACGATTTTCAGAAAAGGTGGAGAAGGGCGCGGGTGTAATGAGAGGCCGATCGGCAAGTAGCCTGATGATTTTTCTTGTTTTTTCGCCAAAATCATTACCAAAGCTTACGGTTTCAGTCATTTACGCTTAACGGATTCGCTTATATACTCGTGGGTCTGCTATCAGCAACCAGACGGATTTCATGTACCAACCTGTCGCACTCTTTATAGGCTTACGTTACATGCGTGGGCGCGCCGCGGACCGCTTCGGTCGCTTTGTCTCCTGGCTTTCCACTATTGGCATTACGCTTGGCGTGATGGCTTTAGTGACGGTTCTGTCCGTGATGAATGGCTTCGAGCGCGAGCTGCAAAACAACATCCTGGGACTGATGCCGCAGGCGGTTCTCTCTTCCTCTCAGGGCTCCATTAATCCGCAACAGCTGCCCGAAAGCGCCGTGAAGCTACAGGGTGTCAGCCGTATTGCGCCGCTGACAACGGGTGACGTGGTGCTGCAAAGCGCGCGCAGCGTGTCGGTGGGGGTGATGCTGGGCATCGATCCGGCGCAGAAAGATCCGCTCACTCCGTATCTGGTTAACGTCAAACAGACCGATCTTGAGCCGGGCAAATACAACGTTATTCTCGGCGAGCAGCTCGCCGGACAGCTTGGCGTCAACCGTGGCGATCAGCTGCGCGTGATGGTGCCGTCGGCCAGCCAGTTCACCCCGATGGGGCGCTTGCCGAGCCAGCGACTGTTCAACGTGATCGGCACCTTCGCCGCTAACAGCGAAGTCGACGGCTATCAAATGCTTGTGAATATTCAGGACGCCTCCCGCCTGATGCGTTATCCGTTGGGTAACATCAGCGGCTGGCGTTTGTGGCTCAACGAACCGCTGAAAGTGGACGTTCTGAGTGAGCAAAAACTTCCGGAAGGCACCAAATGGCAGGACTGGCGCGAGCGTAAAGGCGAGCTGTTCCAGGCCGTGCGCATGGAAAAGAACATGATGGGCCTGCTGCTGAGCCTGATCGTCGCCGTGGCCGCGTTTAATATCATCACGTCGCTTGGCCTGATGGTGATGGAAAAGCAGGGCGAAGTGGCGATCCTGCAAACCCAGGGGCTGACGCCGCGCCAGATTATGGCGGTGTTTATGGTTCAGGGAGCGAGCGCCGGGATTATCGGGGCGCTGCTGGGTGCCGTACTGGGTGCGCTGCTCGCCAGCCAACTCAATAATTTGATGCCGATTATCGGTATTCTGCTCGACGGTGCCGCGCTGCCGGTGGCGATCGAGCCGCTGCAGGTCGTGGGTATTGCGCTGGTCGCGATGGCCATTGCGCTGCTCTCTACGCTTTATCCTTCCTGGCGCGCCGCCGCCACTCAACCCGCTGAGGCTTTACGTTATGAATAAGATCCTGTTGCAATGCGACAACCTGTCCAAACGCTATCAGGAAGGTACCGTGCAGACCGATGTCCTGCATGAGGTCAGTTTCAGCGTAGGCGAAGGCGAGATGATGGCGATTGTCGGTAGCTCCGGCTCGGGCAAAAGTACCTTGCTGCACCTGCTGGGCGGGCTGGATACGCCGACCTCCGGCGATGTGATCTTCTCCGGCCAGCCGATGAGCAAAATGACGTCGACGGCGAAAGCCGATCTGCGTAATCAGTCTCTTGGCTTTATCTACCAGTTCCACCACCTGCTGCCTGATTTCACCGCGCTGGAAAACGTCGCGATGCCGCTGCTGATTGGCAAAAAGAAACCGGCAGAGATCAACACCCGCGCCAGCGACATGCTGAAAGCCGTTGGCCTCGGCCATCGCGGGAATCATCGTCCGTCTGAACTTTCCGGTGGCGAACGCCAGCGTGTGGCGATTGCCCGTGCGCTGGTGAATAACCCGCGTCTGGTGCTGGCGGACGAACCGACCGGTAACCTTGACGCGCGCAACGCAGACAGCATTTTCCAGCTCCTCGGCGAACTGAACGCCTCCCAGGGAACGGCGTTTCTGGTGGTGACCCACGATCTGCAGCTGGCGCGACGCATGAGCCGTCAGCTGGAGATGCGAGACGGTCGTCTGACGGCGGAACTGACCCTGATGGGAGCCGAGTAATGGCGTCATCGTTATCCTTATTGATCGGTATGCGCTTTAGCCGTGGCCGCCGTCGCGGCGGCATGGTGTCGCTGATTTCCGTGATCTCTACCGTGGGTATCGCGCTCGGCGTGGCGGTGCTGATCGTCGGCTTAAGCGCGATGAACGGCTTTGAACGTGAGCTGAATAACCGCATTCTGGCGGTCGTTCCGCACGGCGAAATTGAACCGGTCAATCAGCCGTGGACCCACTGGAGCGAGGCGCTCACGAAAGTGGAAAAGGTGCCGGGCATTGTGGCCGCAGCACCCTACATCAACTTTACCGGCCTGGTGGAGAGCGGAGCAAATCTGCGTGCCATTCAGGTCAAAGGGGTGAACCCGCAGCAGGAAGCGCGTTTGAGCGCGTTGCCACAGTTTGTGCAGAACGGCGCGTGGGCGAACTTTAAAGCGGGTGAGCAGCAGATTATCATCGGCAAAGGTGTCGCGGATGCGCTGAAGGTGAAGCAGGGCGACTGGGTGTCGATCATGATCCCGAACGCCAGTGCCGATCACAAACTCCAGCAGCCGAAGCGCGTGCGTCTGCACGTGACCGGGATTTTAGCCCTGAGCGGTCAGCTCGATCATAGCTTTGCGATGGTCCCGCTGGACGATGCGCGTCAATACCTGGATATGGCGGACAGCGTCACCGGTATCGCCATTAAGGTCAACGACGTCTTTAACGCGAATAAACTGGTGCGCGACGCCGGTGGCGTGACCAACAGCTACGTCTATATCAAAAGCTGGATTGGCACCTACGGCTATATGTATCGCGATATTCAGATGATCCGCGCCATTATGTATCTGGCGATGGTGCTGGTGATTGGCGTGGCCTGTTTTAACATCGTCTCGACGCTGGTGATGGCCGTTAAAGACAAAAGCAGCGACATTGCCGTTCTGCGCACGCTGGGCGCGAAAGACGGTCTTATTCGTGCCATTTTCGTCTGGTATGGTCTGCTGGCGGGTCTGTTTGGTAGCCTCTGCGGCGTGGTGATCGGCGTGGTGATTTCCCTGCAGCTGACGCCGATTATCAACGGCATTGAAAAGCTGATTGGTCATCAATTCCTGTCGGGTGACATCTATTTTATTGACTTCCTGCCGTCTGAATTGCACTGGCTGGACGTTATTTATGTGCTGGTTACAGCACTTTTACTGAGTCTGCTGGCAAGCTGGTATCCAGCGCGTCGCGCAAGCCGAATTGATCCGGCGAGGGTGCTAAGTGGCCAGTAATTACGTCATGATTTAGCGGTTTTCGGGCCGCCAAATCAGAAAGAGGAATGCGTTATGTATTATGGATTTGATATTGGCGGCACTAAAATTGCGCTCGGCGTATTTGATGAACAGCTCAAATTGCAGTGGGAAACCCGTGTTCCCACGCCGCGCGACAGTTACGACGACTTTCTGAACGCGATCGCCGCCCTGGTGACCGACGCAGACACCCGTTTTGGCGTGAAAGGCTCCGTGGGGATTGGTATCCCGGGGATGCCGGAAACCGACGACGGTACGCTCTACGCCGCCAACGTGCCTGCCGCCAGCGGCAAACCGTTGCGCGCCGATCTCTCTGCTCTCCTTGAACGCGATGTGCGTCTCGACAACGATGCCAACTGCTTTGCCCTCTCCGAAGCCTGGGACGATGAGTTCCGTCAGTACCCTTTAGTCATGGGGCTGATTCTGGGAACGGGCGTCGGCGGCGGGATTATCATTAACGGCAAGCCGATTACCGGTCGCAGTTATATTACCGGTGAGTTCGGCCATATCCGCCTGCCGGTGGATGCGCTGGAGGTGGTCGGGCGTGATTTTCCCCTGACCCGCTGCGGCTGTGGGCAGCACGGTTGCATTGAGAATTATCTTTCTGGTCGCGGGTTTGCATGGCTTTACGAACACTTCTATCATCAGAAACGTGAAGCGCCGGAAATCATCACCTTGTGGGAGCAGGGCGATGAACAGGCCCGCGAACACGTTGAGCGCTATCTTGATCTGCTGGCGGTGTGTCTGGGCAATATTCTGACCATTGTCGATCCCGATTTACTGGTGATCGGTGGCGGGTTATCCAACTTTTCGGCGATCACGGAGCATTTGTCCGGGCGACTGCCCCGACATTTGCTGCCGGTCGCCCGCGTACCGCGTATTGAACGTGCGCGTCATGGGGATGCCGGAGGCATGCGCGGTGCGGCATTCCTTCATCTCACCCGCTAGTTATACGAGGTTTTTATGCTGTCGCGTCGGTTAGGTCGACTGAGCCGTTTTCGCAAAAATAAACGCCGCCTGCGTGAGCGCTTACGCCAGCGGATTTTTTTCAGAGACAGGGTGATGCCAGAAGGTATGGAAAAGCCAAGAGTCGTGGTACTGACCGGGGCGGGGATCTCCGCCGAGTCCGGGATCCGGACGTTTCGCGCCACGGATGGATTGTGGGAAGAACATCGCGTCGAAGACGTAGCAACGCCGGAAGGCTTTGCCCGTAATCCTGAACTGGTACAGACGTTCTATAATGACCGCCGCCGTCAGCTACAGTCGCCGGAGATTGCGCCCAATGCAGCGCATCTGGCACTGGCGAAGCTGGAAGAGGCACTGGGCGACCGCTTTCTGCTGGTGACGCAGAATATCGATAACCTGCATGAACGCGCCGGGAATCACAATATCATCCACATGCACGGTGAGCTGTTGAAAGTGCGCTGTGCGTGGAGCGGTCAGGTTCTCGACTGGACCGGTGATATCACGCTCGATGACAAGTGCCATTGCTGCCAGTTCCCGTCACCCCTGCGTCCACACGTGGTGTGGTTCGGCGAAATGCCGCTGGGTATGGACGAGATCTACAGCGCGCTGGCAATGGCAGATGTGTTTATTGCGATTGGCACGTCAGGGCATGTCTATCCGGCGGCGGGTTTTGTGCATGAAGCACGGCTGCACGGTGCGCACACGGTTGAGCTGAATCTGGAACCGAGCCAGGTCGGCAGTGAGTTTGAAGAGAAACAGTACGGTCTGGCGAGCGTTGTGGTGCCAGATTTTGTCGAAAAGCTCTTGAAGGGATTGTAATTTTCCCGGCCCTCTTCGTAGGGAAGAGGGCCGGTTAACGCTATCGGCCTGCTTTTAACTTCTGATAATACTCTTCATAAATGCGGCTCGCGTCGCCCACATCGTTTTGCCATTCGCCTTTCTTCACGGTTTCCGCATCCGGATACAGTGATTTATCGTTCGCTACCTCAGGGCTGAGCAGCTTGCGTGCCGCCAGATTTGGCGTCGGATAGCCAATGGTTTCCGCCACCTGTTTTGCCACTTCAGGGCGCAGCAGGAAGTTAATCAGCTTCATCGCACCGTCGACGTTTTTGGCGTTAGACGGAATCGAGAGGCTGTCCATCCAGAAGATCCCGCCTTCTTTCGGCCAGACGACCTGAAGCGGCGTACCGGCCTGACGCGCAACGTACGCAGAACCGTTCCACACCATCCCCAGATTCACTTCGCCTTCCATATACGGGTTAGCCGGGTTATCGGAGTTAAACGCTGCTACGTTTGGCATCAGCTTTTTCAGCTCGTTATAGGCCGCTTCGATCTCTTTCGGGTCGGTGCTGTTACCGGAATAGCCCAGTTTGCGCAGCGCCATCTGGAACACTTCGCGCGCATCGTCCGTCAGCAGCAGGCTGCCTTTGTACTCCGGTTTCCACAGGTCAGCCCAGCTGGTGACGGTTTTCGGGTCGATCTCGTCGCTGTTTACACCGATGGCGGTTGCGCCCCAGATGTAGGGGATAGAGTAATCATTATTCGGGTCGAACGGCTTGTTCAGCATCTCCGGATCGAGGTTGCCGAAGTGGGTTAATTTCGTCTTGTCGATTTTCTGGATCATGCCCTCTTTGCGCATTTTGTCGACGAAATAGGTGGACGGCACTACTACATCATAGGCGCCGTCTTTGTAGGTTTTGAGCTTGGCGTACATGGTTTCATTCGACTCGTAGGTCGAATAGATCACCTTGATCCCCGTCTCTTTGGTGAACTGTTCAAGCAGGCCTGGCGGCACATACTCGGTCCAGTTGTAGAAGTAGAGCGTCTTACTGTCGTCCGCGTGCGCGGCGCTCATGCCGATTGCGAGAGCACCTGCCGCGAGCAGGTGGCGTGACCATTTTTTCATTTTAACGTCCCCTGAGATTTCGTTGTATCACGAGCAATAATCTGGCTGGCAATCACCATCACCAGCGATAACACCAACAGAATCGTCGCCAGCGCGTTCACCTCCGGTGACACACCGACTTTCACCATTGAGTAGATCTTCAATGGCAGAATTTCATAGCTCGGCCCGGTGACAAAGGAAGAGACCACCACGTCGTCCATCGACAGCGTGAAGCTCAAAAGCCATCCGGCAGCGACCGCAGGCATTGCCAGCGGCAGAATGATTTTGCGCAGAATGGTCATCTCACTCGCCCCCAGATCCTTCGCCGCTTCGAGCATTCGCACGTCAAAGCCCTTCAGACGTGAGTAAACCGTCACCACCACGAAGGGCAGGCAGAAGGTGATGTGCGAAAAGAGCAGCGACCAGAAGCCAAGCTGCAGGCCGATGAGCATAAACAGCACCAGCAGTGAAATCGCCATCACGATATCCGGCGACATCATCACCACAAACAGCATCCCGCTGACGAAGGGTTTACCACGAAAACGGTAGCGATAGAGCGCCACGGCGGTCAGCGAGCCAATCAGCGTGGCGAAGGTCGCCGACGCGATCGCCATCGTCAGAGAGTGCTGTGCCGCCTGCAGCAGGCTGTCGTTGTTCATCAGCAGGCTATACCAGTTGGTGGTAAAGCCTTGCCAGTTGATCCCGAAACGTGAACTGTTAAACGAGTTCACGATCAAAATGATAATCGGAATATAAAGATAGGCGTAAATGGCGGTCATGAAACCGCCACGCAGCAGACGACCGATCATTCGAGATCTCCCTGTTTATTCAGCCAGCGGGAGGCGCGCCAGTAGACGAGCAGCATCAGGCCCATCACCACCGTCAGCGTAATGCTGGTGGCAGAGCCGAACGGCCAGTCGCGAATGTTCAGGAACTGACTTTTTATCACGTTGCCGATCAGCAGATTTTTCGCACCGCCCATCAGATCGGAGACGTAAAACAGCCCCATCGCCGGGAGCATCACCAGCAGACAGCCGGCAATAATGCCCGGCATGGTCAGCGGAATGATGATCCTGAGGAAGGTTTGCAGTTTGCTGGCACCCAGATCGCGTGCCGCTTCGAGCAGCGGTTTGTCGAGCTTTTCGATACTGGAATAGAGCGGCATCACCATAAACGGCAGCAGAATATAGACCAGACCGATAATCACCGCGCTCGGGGTAAACATGATGCGGATCGGCGTATCAATCACCCCCAGCCACAGCAAAAACTCGTTCAGATAGCCTTTGGTACTGAGGAAAATTTTCAGGCCGTAGATGCGAATCAACGAATTGGTCCAGAAGGGAACAATCAGCAAAAACAGCAGCAGCGGACGGACTTTTTGCGGCAGCCGCGCCAGAAACCAGGCGAAGGGATAGCCCAGCACCAGGCAGGCGAGGGTCGCAATCAGCGCCATGTTGAGTGAATGCAGCAGGACCTCAAAGTAGAGCGGGTCCAGCAGGCGTGCGTAGTTATCCAGCGTAAAGACCAGCTTGACGAAACTGGCGTCGTCACGGGTCAAAAAACTGGTGCCAATGATCATCAGGTTGGGGAGGAAAACAAACAACACAAGCCAACCCACGATCGTGGCGATCACCACATTCTGGAATTTACTGGTGTTCTTCATCGGCCAGCACAACCTCCCAGCTCTCTACCCAGTTAACGACCATTTTCTGATCGAGCGGATGGTCAAAGTCCGGATCGTCCTCGTTAAAGAACTCGCTGACCATCACCATTTTGCCGTTTTCCAGCTCAACCACCGACTCCAGCGTCATCCCTTTGTAGTTACGCTCGCGGATGTAGCCGATAAGGCCTTCCGCCTCGGCGGTGTCGTGGATTTCATCGACGCGCAGATCTTCCGGGCGCAGCATCACGTTGAGCTTCTGGCCTTTTTCGACCGCAAAGTTAACGTAAATATTGCACTCGCGGCCTTCGACGCTGGCACGCACGCGCTGTTCGTCGAGACGCTCAATGACCGTAGCGTCAAAGATATTGATCTCGCCAATGAAGCTGGCCACAAACAGGTTTTTCGGCTCCTCGTAGATTTCACGCGGCGTGCCATCCTGCTCAATCTTGCCGTCGCGCATCACCACGATACGGTCCGACATGGTCAGAGCCTCTTCCTGATCGTGGGTGACGAACACAAAGGTAATGCCGAGCTTACGCTGCAACGCTTTCAGCTCGTTCTGCATCTGTTTGCGCAGCTTGTAATCGAGCGCGGAGAGGGACTCATCCAGCAGCAGCAGGCGGGGTTTGTTGACCACGGCGCGCGCAATGGCGACGCGCTGTTGCTGCCCGCCGGAGAGCTGATGCGGTTTGCGTTGGGCGAACTCGTCGAGCTGAACCATGCGCAGGGCGTCGTTCACGCGTGGTGTTATCTGATCGGCAGGGGTTTTCTGCATGCGCAGGCCGAATGCCACGTTTTCAAACACGGTCATGTGCGGGAAAAGGGCGTAGCTCTGGAAGACGGTATTAACGTGACGATGTTCAGCGGGAACATCGGTGATGTTCTGATTTTCGAGATGAATATGGCCGTTGTCGACACTTTCCAGTCCGGCAATCAGGCGCAGAACGGTTGTCTTGCCGCAGCCCGAGGGGCCTAGCAGCGTGAGAAACTCACCGTTATTGATAGTCAGGTTAAGATCGTCAATGACGGTTTTACCATCGAAACTTTTGCTGATCCCCGACAGAAGAACCAGCGGTGACAGTGTTCCCGGTTGTGTATTCAATTTTTGGCGCTGTCCCATATAAACGCGTCGGTGGGTTTACCGACTGCGGGGTTTGTGTGTAACCACCTTGGTGACTCTTAATGAGGGCGGTCATTCTACGGCAAACCACTGAAATCACCAATCCTTGTGACTGATTGATAAGCTACATTTATTAACGAATCACGACAAAATCGAAAATATTCTCGTTTACGGGATAAAAGTGACCTGACGCAATATTTGGGTTTTGATGCTTACTGATAATGTTGTCACAAAAAGTGAGGGTGACTGCATGGAAAAATTACTTGAGCGTTTTTTACAGTACGTTTCGCTGGATACCCAATCTAAAGCGGGTGTCCGACAGGTGCCGAGCACCGAGGGCCAGTGGAAGCTTTTAAACCTGCTGAAGGATCAGCTGGAAGAGCTTGGTCTGGTCAATGTGACCTTAAGCGAAAAGGGCACTGTGATGGGGACGCTGCCGTCGAACGTTAAAGGTTCGGTTCCGGCGATTGGCTTTATTTCTCACGTCGATACGTCACCTGATTTTAGCGGAAAGAACGTTAATCCGCAGATTGTCGAAAACTACCGGGGCGGCGATATCGCACTCGGTATCGGCGATGAGGTGCTCTCGCCGGTGATGTTCCCGGTGCTCCATCAGCTGCTGGGCCAGACGCTGATCACCACCGACGGTAAAACGCTGCTGGGCGCCGACGATAAAGCCGGTGTCGCGGAGATCATGACGGCGCTGGCGGTGCTGAAAGGCAAAAATATCCCCCACGGCGATATCCGTGTGGCCTTCACGCCTGACGAAGAGGTGGGCAAAGGGGCGAAACATTTCGACGTTGAGGCTTTCAATGCGAAATGGGCCTACACCGTTGATGGCGGCGGCGTTGGAGAGTTGGAGTTTGAAAACTTTAACGCGGCTTCGGTGACCATTAAAATTGTCGGCAATAACGTGCATCCGGGGTCGGCGAAAGGGGTGATGGTCAACGCGCTGTTGCTGGCCTCGCGGATTCATGCGGAAGTCCCCGCTGAGGAGAGCCCGGAGCAGACCGAAGGCTATGAAGGCTTCTATCATCTCACCAGCATCAAAGGCACGGTGGACAGTGCGCAGATGCACTACATCGTTCGCGATTTTGATCGCAAGGCGTTCGAAGCGCGTAAGCGTAAGATGATGGAGATCGCCAAAAAGGTCGGCAAAGGGCTGCACCCGGATTGCTACATTGAGCTGATCATCGAGGACAGCTACTACAATATGCGCGAGAAGGTGATGGAGCATCCGCACATCCTGGATATCGCCCAGCAGGCGATGCGTGATTGCGACATCGAACCACAGCTCAAACCCATTCGCGGCGGCACCGACGGCTCGCAGCTCTCCTTCATGGGATTGCCGTGCCCGAACCTGTTTACCGGCGGCTATAACTACCACGGCAAGCACGAGTTTGTGACGCTGGAAGGAATGGAGAAAGCGGTAAAAGTGATTGTGCGAATTGCGGAGCTGACGGCGAAGCAGTGAGAAAAGCAGTGCCCGGTAAGCAAAGTGCTACCGGGCACTTGTGCACTCAGTCCTCGAAGAACCAGTACCCGCTGTTCACCAGCGCCGCCAGCATGGCGAGGAATGACGGATCTTCCAGCGCATCGCCGAAGGTCTCAGCATTCAGAACCATATGGCTCGCCAGCGCTTCCAGCGCAGGACGGTGCGGGGAATCGAGCTTCTCGCCATTGACGAAGATATCGTCGCCAATGCGCAACACGCGCAACCCACCCAGACGGACCAGCGAATCACCCTGCTGTAGGGCATCATAAATCTCATCTGGCTGATAAGGCGGCTCGGCAGGAGCGACATCCAGCTCGTGACGCGACTGGCTGACAAACTCCCCAAACCACTGACGGAAATGCTCCGGCTCGTTAATCAGGCCCAGCATCATTTCGCGCAGTTTATCCAGCTCCTGCGGCAGAATGTCGGCAGGGTGCTCGCGCGCAGGAACGTCCGGATCGCTGTAGCGATGGCTGCCCAGCTCGCGCTGCAGAACATAATCAGCAAAGCCGCTGATCATCTCGCGCCCGCTCGGCGCACGGAAACCGACTGAGTAGTTAAGGGAGTTTTCCAGGGAATACCCTTCGTGCGGGAATCCTGGCGGGATATAGAGGATATCGCCCGGCTCCATCTCTTCGTCGATGATACCTTCAAACGGGTCGACCTGGAGCAGGTCCGGGTGAGGGCAGTGCTGTTTCATCGGCACTTTCTCGCCCACGCGCCAGCGACGGCGGCCGGTTCCCTGAATGATAAACACATCGTACTGATCGAGGTGCGGGCCAACGCCACCGCCTGGTACAGAGAAGGAGATCATCAGATCGTCCATACGCCAGTCGGGCAGGGCGCGGAACGGATGCATCAGGGCTGCGGTCGGCTCATGCCAGTGGTTCACGGCCTGCACCAGCAGTGACCAGTTGGTCTCGCCGAGGTGATCGTAGCTCTCAAAAGGACCGTGGCTGACCTGCCATTTTCCATCCTGGTGGCTCACCAGGCGGCTGTCGACTTCGTTTTCCATGGCCAGTCCGGCCAGTTCATCCGGGGAGATGGGGTCGACAAAATTGCTGATCCCGCGTTTCAGAACGACAGGGCGTTTTTGCCAGTAGCGTTCGATAAACTCGGGCCAGTTAAGTGTTAAGTGATAATCCATAATTATATTTCCGCAGGCTCTTACTGACTCGGATTATAACGGAAGCGTAAGAGCCTGCGCGCGAGAATCTCGCTTTTTTCACATTCACCCCTAACTATCGTCAGAGGAGGGGTGCTGACGCCCAAAAATCGCCACCATCCGCGCGCCGCCCAGCAGGCTGTCGCTGGTTTCGATGCGCCCGGCATACTGATCGACAATCTCCTGCGCGACGGATAGCCCCACGCCCTGACCAGGACGCAGCGTGTCGGCACGTTGGCCACGATCAAAGACCACGTCACGTTTGTTTTGCGGAATGCCGGGGCCGTCATCTTCAACGATAATGTGCAGCTCGTCGTCGGTCTGATGGGCGGAAACTTCGACAAACTCCAGGCAGTATTTGCAGGCGTTATCCAGCAGGTTGCCCATCACTTCCATAAAGTCATTCTTCTCGCCGACAAAACTGATCTCAGGCGAAATATCGAGGCTAATGTTCACCCCTTTACGTTGATAGACCTTATTCAGCGCTGACGTCAGGCTGTCCAGCAGGGGGGCGACGGGGTGCAGTTCGCGGCTGAGCAACGGGCTGCCCGAGCGCATACTGGCGCGGTGCAGGTAATACCCAATCTGCTGGGAGATGCGGCTGATCTGTTCCAGCATCACCGGCTCGGCGTCGTCCACGCTGAGCTTTGAGCTGCGCATGGATCGCAGCGTGCTCTGCATCACCGCAAGGGGTGTTTTCAGACTGTGGGTGAGATCCGTAAGCGTGGTGCGGTATTTATCGTAACGCTCACGCTCACTTTTCAGCAGGCGGTTAAGGTTGCGCACCAGGCTTGTCAACTCGCGGGTGGTCTGCGGATTGAGTTTATCCCGGTTGTGCTCTTCGAGTTCGCGAACCTCTTTCGCCAGCGATTCGATAGGGCGCAGGCTCCACCAGGCGGCGATCCACAGCAGTGGGATCACCAGCAGCAGGTTAGCTGCCAGAACGTACACGAACCAGCTCCAGACCATATAGGAGCGTTTCAGCTCAACGGGAATGGTGTCGATCACCACAATCGTGAGCTGCGGCATATCCATGGTCGCCGGATAGAGATTGATCGCCACCGAGTGCGTCATCTCCGTATCGTCGTCATCCGCGCGGATTTCGTCGAGCTGACGCTGCATGGAGGCATCGTTGCCGAGCAGGGAGCTGGTGGAATTCAGGTCAGCCTCAATTTCGTGGAAGCCGTTGGTTTTTAGCCACTCCGGACGAATACTTTTTTCCAGCCACGGGACATGTCGCTGCGCCCACAGCAGTTTGCCTTTCTCGTCGTAGATCAGCGCCATCGTCGGGCTTTGCCGGTCCAGGTTTTCCGGCATCTCCACGCTGATGCGATTATTTTCCCATTTGGCCAGAGTGTAGAAGAGATTGCTCTCGCCGCGCAGCAGGCGGAAGGTGGTTTTATCAAAGCTGACGCTGTAGCCAACCAGCGCCACCATGCCGTAGGCGAGGGAGAGGATCAGCACCACCGCGGCGGTAGCCAGTAAAAAGCGGACCCGCAGCGACAGGGGCAATAAATGGCGAAGGATTTTCTTCATTTAGCGTAGTTCAAACAGGTATCCCTGACCCCTGACCGTGGTGATGACATCCTGCGGATATTGCGCCTGGATTTTTTTACGTAAACGCCCCATCAACACATCAATGGTATGACTCTCGCGCAGTTCGGCGTCAGGGTAGAGCTGGAGCATTAAAGAATCTTTGCTCACCACTTTGCCGCTGTTGCGGATCAGCGTTTCCATAATGGTGTATTCAAACGCCGTCAGTTTAATGACTTCATCGTTGATAGAGAATTCGCGACGCGAGAGATCGACCTGGAACGGAGGAAGAGAGATCACCTGTGACGCCAGACCGCTGTTACGGCGCATCAGGGCTTGCATACGGGCAGACACTTCTTCGATATGGAACGGTTTGGTCACGTAATCGTCGGCGCCCGCACTGAGCACTTCGACTTTATCCTGCCAGCCTTCGCGGGCGGTTAAGACCAGCACCGGGAGGGAGACATCATGGCTGCGCCAGCGGCGGATCAGCGACAGACCATCTTCGTCCGGCAGTCCCAGATCGACGATGGCAATATCGGGCAGGTGCTCATTGAGATAATAATCCGCCTCTTTTGCGTCTTCCGCGTCGTCGACCTGATGCCCCATTTCCTGAAGCTGAACTTTCAGGTGATGACGTAGCAATGCATTATCCTCAACAACCAATACGCGCATCATCTCTTCTCCCTAAAATTAATGGTATGAATAGTTTAACGCTGATTATGTTGTTGTGGGGATAAACATTGAGTAAACCGCAGAGGAAGGAACCCTCTTTCCGGGCGGAAAGAGGGTAAGGGGAATTACTTCAGCTCATCAACCATAGCAATGGCGCGACCGATGTAGTTCGCCGGCGTCATTGCTTTCAGGCGCGTTTTCTCTTCTTCTGGCACATCCAGACCGTCGATAAACTGCTTCATGCCTTCGGCGTCCACGCGCTTGCCGCGGGTCAGCTCTTTCAGTTTTTCGTAAGGTTTTTCAATGCCGTAACGACGCATCACGGTCTGAATCGGCTCTGCCAGCACTTCCCAGTTGTGATCCAGTTCGTCCAGCAGACGGTCACGGTTCACTTCCAGTTTGCTCACACCTTTCAGGGTGGACTGGTAAGCGATCAGCGCATAGCCGATGCCGACACCGAGGTTACGCAGCACGGTGGAGTCCGTCAGGTCACGCTGCCAGCGGGAGACCGGCAGTTTGCTCGCCATGTGTTGCAGCAGGGCGTTCGCCAGACCCAGGTTGCCTTCGGAGTTTTCGAAGTCAATCGGGTTCACTTTATGCGGCATGGTGGAAGAGCCGATTTCGCCCGCGATGGTTTTCTGTTTGAAGTGGTTCAGCGCCACATAGCCCCATACATCGCGATCGAAGTCGATCAGGATGGTGTTGAAGCGCGCGATGCAGTCAAACAGCTCGGCGATATAGTCGTGCGGCTCGATCTGGGTGGTGTACGGGTTCCACTGAATACCCAGAGAGGTCACGAACTCTTCGCTGAACTGGTGCCAGTCCACTTCCGGGTACGCGGCGATGTGGGCGTTGTAGTTGCCGACCGCGCCGTTGATTTTACCGAGGATCTCAACCTGCTCCAGCTGACGATACTGGCGCTCCATGCGGTAGGCCACGTTTGCCATCTCTTTGCCCATCGTCGACGGTGTGGCTGGCTGACCGTGGGTACGGGAGAGCAGTGGAATATCACGGTATTGCACGGCCAGGTCTTTCACCGCGTCGATGATTTTGCGCCAGTAAGGCAGCACCACGTCCTGGCGCGCGGTAGAGAGCATCAGCGCGTGAGACAGGTTGTTGATATCTTCTGAGGTGCAGGCGAAGTGGATGAACTCAGACACCGCGTGCAGTGCCGGAACGCTTTCTACTTTCTCTTTCAGGAAGTATTCAACCGCTTTTACGTCGTGGTTGGTGGTGCGCTCGATGGTTTTAATACGCGCCGCGTCTTCTTCGCTGAACTCCGCGACGATTTTATCAAGGTAATCGTTTGCCTGGGCGTCAAAAGCAGGAACTTCCTTGATTGCTGCCTGGGTAGCTAACTTTTGCAGCCAGCGCACTTCAACCTGTACACGGAACTTCAGCAGACCATATTCGCTGAAGATCCCGCGCAGCGCGCTGACTTTATCGCCGTAACGTCCATCGACAGGGGAAACGGCGGTCAGTGAGGATAATTCCATAATTCGCAACTCCGGGAGGTTAACAATGAGCAAGAATTTGTTTTGCCTGAGTCGTCAGGCGATTACGAGAGAACATCAACTGCAGTCGGCCACCGCCAACCTGTTGCCACAGCACGGCGGCACGAATCCCGGCCAGCAGCGAGGCGCGAACTTTCGCCTGTACCTGCGGGCTTTGCAGCACGGCAGGGGAGCCGGTGACCTGGATGCGTGGCCCAAGCGGGCTGATGACATCGACATAAATCGCGGCCATCGCACTCAGCAGGGTTTCAGACTGCAAATCAAAATGGTCGAGCTGACGCTGCAGCCCGGCAATGCGGTTGCCGAGCGTATCCATCGCCCCTTTCGCGCTGTTGAGCTTACGCTCCAGCACCATCAGGCTCAACGTGTAGCGGGTCAGTTCTGCATTCAGCCCCTGGCGGTTGCTGGCATTGAGCACGCCGAGCAGGGTTTCGAGACCGAGGCGAAGATTCGTTTCACTGCCACCGAACACACCGAGCGTAGAGCCGGGGTTAAGGTCGATAACGCTGTTGAGCGAAACATGCAGCGCGTCAGCATCGCAATGACCCTGATGCGCCAGCTGTTGCACCAGACGGGCTGACTGGCAAATTCCTGCCAGTGCCAGGGTGATGTCATAATAATTCTTCGCCACACAGGCTCCTTTTGGTGTGCAATCGGTTTAAACAGCGGCCAACGGTAGACGCTGTTCAATGATCCCGCCGCCGAGGCAGATTTCGCCGCTGTAGAAGACGGCGGACTGGCCAGGCGTAACGGCAGAGACAGGCTCGTCGAAACGCACTTCGATGCGTTCGTCATCAATGGCCGTTACGGTGCAGGGGATATCAGTCTGACGATAGCGGGTTTTCACCGTGCAGCGCAGGGTGCCGGTGAACGGTTCGCGATCGACCCAGTGCAGCTGCTGGGCAATAAGGCCGACGGACATCAGACGCGGATGTTCGTGCCCCTGAGCCACAACCAGAATATTGTTTTCAACGTCTTTATCGACCACGTACCACGGCTCTTCGCTGCCGTCCTTGGTGCCGCCGATGCCCAGCCCTTTACGCTGGCCGAGGGTGTGATACATCAGACCCTGATGCTCGCCGACGTCATCGCCGTCAACGGTGATAATTTTTCCCGGCTGCGCAGGCAGATAGCGGCCGAGGAATTCGCGGAATTTACGTTCGCCGATAAAGCAGATGCCGGTAGAGTCTTTTTTCTTCGCGGTAATCAGATCCAGATCTTCAGCGATTTTACGCACTTCCGGTTTTTCCAGTTCACCGACCGGGAACAGGCTTTGCGCAATCTGCTCGTGGCCCAGGGTGTAGAGGAAGTAGCTCTGATCTTTGTTACCGTCGAGACCGCGCAGCAGCTGGCTTTTGCCATCCACATCGGCGCGACGCACGTAATGGCCGGTCGCGATAAAATCCGCGCCCAGATCTTCGGCGGCGAATTCGAGGAACGCTTTGAATTTGATCTCTTTGTTGCAGAGGATATCCGGGTTCGGAGTGCGGCCCGCTTTGTACTCTTCGAGGAAGAGTTCGAACACGTTGTCCCAGTACTCAGCAGCAAAGTTTACGGTATGCAGCTCAATGCCGAGTTTGTCGCACACGGCCTGCGCATCCGCAAGATCCGCCGCAGCCGTGCAATATTCCTCGCCATCATCTTCCTCCCAGTTCTTCATGAACAGGCCTTCCACCTTATAACCCTGCTGTTGCAACAGGTAGGCGGAAACGGAGGAATCGACACCGCCGGACATGCCGACGATTACTTTTTTCTGGCTGTTATCTGACATGGAATACTCACGACATTGAACTTAAAGGCGGCGTATTCTATCACGCGCCCCCGGTGTTGGCACCCTCTGTAAACGGCCAGTTAAATTCCGCGATCACCTCAAGCGGCAAGCGGCTGCCGGACTGATAGCAACGAATACTTTCGGCAACCAGCGGTGAGCGCAGGTTTGGGGCATTCAGGATCTCCTCAGCAGTGACCCACAGGCAGCGATCGATGTCGTCGTCGTGCGGCTCAGTGGCGCACATTTCGTTAAGTTCGACGACGAACAAAAAGCGCAGGAAGGGGGTGCGATCGGGGGCGATCCACTGATGCAGACGAACAAAGTGTTGCGGCTCGGCATGAATGCCGGTCTCTTCCCACAGCTCACGGCGGGCGGCCTGCACCAGGGTTTCGTCGGCTTCGAGATGGCCTGCAGGCTGGTTCCACAGCGCTTTGCCGTTGATGGTCTCTTCTACGACCAGAAATTTTCCTTCGGCGTGAACTACGCAGGCGACGGTAACGTGTGGTTTAAACATCTGTTCTCCTTAGATTGAATCGATCGGAATTTCTCGCCACTCACCGGACGCCAGCGTGTCCAGCGTCAGGGAACCCATCGCATAGCGTATCAGACGCAAGGTTGGGAAACCGACATGCGCGGTCATGCGTCGCACCTGTCGATTCCGTCCTTCGTATAAGGTGATTTTCAACCAGCTGGTGGGGATAGTTTTGCGCTCGCGAACGGGCGGATTGCGCGGCCACAACCACTGCGGTTCCTCGACCCGTTCGACGCCTGCGGGCAGGGTGGGGCCGTCATTGAGCGTAACGCCATTGCGCAGAGCCTCGACCGCATCCTGCGTCGGCTCGCCTTCCACCTGCACGTAGTAAATTTTGCCGGTACGTTTGCCTGGCTGAGTTAGCTGCGCCTGGAGTTGACCGTCATTGGTGAGCACCAGCAGCCCTTCGCTGTCGCGGTCCAGACGGCCTGCGGCGTAAATTCCTTGTAACGGGATGTAATCTTTTAGCGTGCTGCGTCCCGCCTCGTCTGTGAACTGCGGCAGAACATCGTAGGGTTTATTGAAGATAACCAGCCGCTTCGGTCCAGTGTCAGGCTTTTTTTTGGCGTTGCGTCGGGTGCTGAATCGTTCAACTTGGTGATTTCTAAAAGAAGTTTTGTTCATAGTGTTTTCAGAATGAATGTATTCACGCATTATAACGGAAATTCATGAGTGATTGGCGCGAGCCAGATATTCGAGTAGTATGAGGTCGCATATTACAACTCATTAACAAAAAACCAGAAGCGCTCGAAGGAGAGGTTAATGGAAAGCAAAGTAGTCGTTCCGGCGGAAGGTAAGAAGATCACCCTACAAGATGGCAAACTGAACATCCCTCACAATCCAATCATTCCTTTCATTGAAGGTGATGGTATCGGTGTGGATGTGACGCCAGCCATGATCAAAGTGGTGGATGCCGCCGTGCAGAAAGCCTATAAGGGCGAGCGGAAAATTTCCTGGATGGAAATCTATACCGGCGAAAAATCTACCCAACTGTATGGCCAGGATGTCTGGCTGCCAGAAGAAACGCTGGACCTGATTCGTGATTACCGCGTTGCCATCAAAGGCCCGCTGACTACCCCGGTCGGTGGCGGTATTCGTTCCCTGAACGTGGCACTGCGCCAGCAACTTGACCTGTACGTCTGTCTGCGCCCGGTGCGCTACTACGCAGGCACGCCAAGCCCGGTGAAACACCCTGAACTGACCAACATGGTTATCTTCCGTGAAAACTCCGAAGACATCTATGCGGGTATCGAGTGGAAAGCCGACAGCGCTGAAGCTGAAAAAGTGATCAAATTCCTGCGTGATGAGATGGGCGTGACGAAGATTCGTTTCCCTGAACATTGCGGTATCGGCATCAAGCCGTGCTCCGAAGAAGGCACTAAACGCCTGGTTCGTGCAGCCATCGAATACGCTATCACCAACGATCGTGATTCCGTAACCCTGGTTCACAAAGGCAACATCATGAAGTTCACCGAAGGCGCTTTCAAAGACTGGGGTTACCAGTTAGCGCGTGAAGAGTTTGGCGGTGAGCTGATCGACGGCGGCCCATGGGTGAAAATCAAGAACCCAAATACCGGCAAAGAGATCGTGGTAAAAGACGTGATCGCCGATGCGTTCCTGCAGCAGATCCTGCTGCGTCCAGCTGAATACGACGTAATCGCCTGTATGAACCTGAACGGTGACTACATCTCCGATGCCCTGGCAGCCCAGGTTGGTGGTATCGGTATCGCCCCAGGCGCAAACATCGGTGACGAGTGCGCACTGTTCGAAGCAACCCACGGTACAGCACCTAAGTATGCAGGCCAGGATAAAGTGAACCCAGGTTCCATCATCCTTTCCGCAGAAATGATGTTGCGTCATATGGAATGGTTCGAAGCCGCAGACCTGATCGTTAAAGGTATGGAAGGCGCAATCAACGCCAAAACCGTAACCTATGACTTCGAACGTCTGATGGAAGGCGCTAAGCTGCTGAAATGTTCAGAGTTTGGCGACGCGATTATCGCGAACATGTAATCCAGAATCGGGGTTACATGAAAGCGGGAGCCAATGGGCTCCCGTTTTTTTTTCGAATTAATACGGTTACCAACATTCATTATCAAAAGAGATCATGATTTTTTCTGATAACGGCCAAGGCAGGGCGGGCAGCACCACTCCATGGTGCTGAGCGCAAAAACGCTTTCACGGGTGGACGAACGATCCGATGAGGGGCTGGCCTATTATATGGAATCGAGCTTCATCATTCCCTCATGCAACGTAATCTGAGGGTTATAGCCCAGCTCCTTTCGCGCTTTGCTAATGTCGAGGGTCACTTCGACGGCAGAGGTGGCGTAGGTTTGCAGATTTAACGGGCTGGTAACACGGCCCCTGGTGAGGCGGAATAAGCCGTCCCCCAGATGGGCAAGTATCCTGACCAGACTGCGCGGAACGCGCTTATCCGGAGCCGTTATGCCCTGAGTGGCGAGCAGTTGGCTGACGAAATCACGAAAAATATGAGGTTCACCGTCGGTGAGGAAATACACCTCTCCACTTTTGCCGTATTCGGCTGTACGGCTGATGCCATCGCATAGATTATCAATGTGGGTCGTTGAAGTCAGGTAGTTGCCGCCGTCTATCCAGGCAAATTTCCTGGAGGAGACCGCCGCGACAAGCTGTGGCAGAGCGGTAGTGTCGCCTTTTCCCCAGACAAATCGTGGGCGCACCACGCTGACGCAGAAATTTTCATTTGCCTGCGCAAAGGCTGCCTGCTCGGCGGCTGCTTTACTTCGGCTATACGCCCCGGCAAATTTTTGTGGCAGGGGATGTGTCTCAGAGGCCATTTGCAGCGGCGCACCAGTCAATAAAACCGACTCGGTACTGATGTGTACAGCTCGCGTAACGCCCGCCAGGCGTGCTGCCGTAAACAGCTTTTCGGTCCCTTCAACGTTGACCTGCCATTGTTCTGCCGATTCATATCCATGTGACGTATCGGCAGCCGCGTGAATGAGAAGGTCGCAACCCGTGAGGGCATCCACCAGGTCAGTTTCGCACAATGAACCGTAGACTGGCGCTCCACCCACGTGGCGAATGATTTCGGCTGCAGCCTCGCTTCTGGCCAGCGCCCGGACATCTGCCCCCGCTTCGCGATAATGGCGAATGATGTTTCTGCCGACAAAACCACTGCCGCCGGTGACGAATACTCGGCGTTGGGTCATGGCGGCATTTAAATCGTGCGGATGTTTAGTCATCTGAAGTCTCCCGGGGTGCCGAAGAAGGTACATTTTGTTCCGCGAGCCAAGTGAGCTCCTCGAGGATTTGCGCCCGTTCTACGTCGGTCCATTTATGGAAATCGAGAAAATCGAGAAACTTAAAACCTTCAAGAGCCAGATAGGCCAATAGCGCACCGCGAGGCTGGGCAGAGGTCGTAATGATGCGTTGAATAACGTCATCCTGATGCTGTTGCATGGTTTTTCGCAGTTCAGGATTCAGAATCAGCGCAGAACTGAGGTTTAACGCGACCGGCCGGAACTCCTCTGGCGGTGGCGTTTTAGCGACCTCAATACGGCCTTTTAGCGCTAAGCTGTCGATGTCCCCCAACTGCAACTCCGCGTCCTGATGAATGCTGTCATCACGCTTCATTGCGCGTGTCACCAGCGCTTCCAGCAGCGCCTGTTTGGTTTTATGCACGTACAGCACGCTGGCCTTGCTAATCCCTGCCTGATGCGCGACGGCGTCAATCGTCAGGTTAGCCACGCCGATTCGGGCCATTACCGCTTCCGCCGCATCGAGAATGCTGTCGGTACTGATCTCTTTTCTGCGTCCCATCATTCACCTTATTTATTTAAACATCCGGTCGGATATTAATTGCATTACGTTTGCCGCGCAACAGATATCCTGAAGAGAACAGCAGGTTAGGGATCAGCAAAACATGAGAGTCTCAGGCGGTGAAAGCGATGCGGCGTCGTGCGCATATGTTTGATGCAGGAAGGTGATCAAGAGCATCCAGCCCTCTGTAAAAACGTGTTGCATTTTACTGATCAAAAACCCTGGTGAATCACTCCCGGCTAGCTACGCTTAAACAGGTAACCGATATCGGGAGGGGTTATGCTGACTCATTCTGAAGCCAAACGGTGGGCATCGATAATGCTGAAATCGGCATTATGCGATGGTATGAATACTGACGAGATTTCCCGACAGGTACACCTGGTCTGCGATCATCACGGGCGAGAGTGTCTTGAGGAGTTAATTGAGGAAATCTTAATTGAAGCAGGACGAATAGGGCCTAAGCACAGCAATGGCGAAATTCACCATCACTGAGCTTCAATATTCTGCTCATCGTATCATCCATCATGATGTCTCTTGCTGGATCCGGGAGCTTCCGCTCCCGGACAGCCCGTCTTAGTAAACCTCTTTCACTTTGAAAAGCGACACAGAGTGTGACAGCAAGTTTGCCTGCTCGTTGACCCCCGACGCGGTGGTAGCCACTTCTTCCACTAGCGCGGCGTTTTGCTGCGTGACGTGATCCATTTGGGTGATTGCGATACGAATTTGCTCCACCCCACGGCTTTGCTCTTCCGACGCCAGCGCGATGTTTTCCATCATCACATTGACCTTACTAACGGCTCCGCTGATATCCAGCATGGTCTGGCTGGTTTTATTGGCCAGTTCAGCCCCTTCTTCAATATACAGGCGCGATTCGTTGATGAGCGTGGTGATCTCTTTTGCAGAGTCCGTACAGCGACGGGCGAGGTTTCTGACTTCGCCTGCGACCACGGCAAAACCGCGCCCGGACTGGCCTGCACGCGCCGCTTCTACCGCGGCGTTCAGGGCCAGAATGTTGGTCTGGAAGGCAATGCTGTCGATAACGCTGATGATCTCAACCATCTTTTGAGCGCTCTGACTGATGGCGTCCATCTTTTTCATCATGCCGCGCATCTGCTCTTCGCCTTCGTTGGCAATTCCGGCGGCGTTTTGCACCATCTGTGCCGCCTCAAGGGCATTATCGGTATTCATTTTCACCGTGGAGGTGATCTGTTCCATGCTCGCCGCGGTTTCGACTACGGCTGCGGCCTGCTCTTCGGTACGACGAGAAAGATCGTTGTTGCCGGATGAAATCTCCTGCGTGCCAATATTGATGGACTCAACGCCCTGACGGATAGAGACCACCGTCGAGTTCAGTTCAGCCTGCATGGTTTGTAAGGAGGCGAACAGCAAGCCAATTTCATTATTGTTAGCGACGTGGATATCTCCGGTCAGATCGCCTTTACCGATAAATTCAAAATGCTCAGCCACTTCCTGCAGCGGCAGGATTAACATTTTCCGCATCCAGGCGTTGATAACAAAGAACAACACGGCGGCAAGAATCAGTAGGGCGATCATCACGTACAGGGCAAATTGATAAGAACTGTTGCTGTAACTAATGACGCCATCCAGATTACGCTGCGTGGTATCAATATAAGAGTGATATTCATCATCCCAGGCCTGACGCACCTGCAGGGTTGTGTCGAGATATTTGGCGAGCGCCAGTTTCAGTTCCTGCGGATCATTAATATTAATCAGCAGGCCGGAGTTGTGAGCAATAACAGCTATTTGCTGATCGTAACGGTCTTTCATTCTTGCGCCCACTTCCGGATGAATGGTTGAAAGCCCCGGGATTTGCACAAACAGCTGGAATTGCTCAGCGGCGGTCTGCATCTCTTTGCGGATACTGGCCTGAATAGCCGGCTCATCAATATCATCGCCGTGGGTTTTCGCTTGCGAGGCCGAATCAATAATCACCCGTGCGCGCAAAATGGCATTACGCACGTTGTTGAGTGCTTTTTGTTCTCCGGCGTTATAACTCAATGTCTGAATATCATTATTGCTGCGGTGGAGGAAATAGAGTCCCAGCCCGCTGGAAAGAATGAGCATAAGCGTAAAAGTCGTCAGAACGATCAACAGCCCGACTCTGATTTTAATATTTTTCACAGTAAACCCCTTTATAACCTGTAACGAAATACCATCAATGTTGGAAGGGTTATCGGCAGGGGTAAAAGGGGCTTGATTGAGAGAAACATCAAAATCAGTCCAAAACCAAAATATGATGTTTACTGTTTTTTCTAAGGGGAAACGCGATATTTAAACTTGATGATCCGGATGCGTATCCCAGGTGAGGAGGGCAACGGCGCAAAAAAAAGCCCACTAAAAGTGGGCAAGAAATACTGGAAGCAATGTGAGCAATGTCGTACTGAATACCTGAGTGATTTGCTCAACTATTCAGTGTTGAGAAAGATAATCTTTCTCAACTGAAGTTGCAACCCCATCTTTTGTGTGGTGCGTGATTTTATTAAGTGCTGATAAAATGTGCAAACAGGCAGCGTGATCCCTATCACAAATATCATTTTGGTGATCCTGTGCTATCCTTTTCTGTGTCGTTGATTTAATGACAAAAAACCATACAGAGAGGAAAGCTATGGGAATTTTATCCTGGATTATCTTTGGGCTTATTGCGGGGATTCTGGCGAAGTGGATCATGCCGGGCAAAGATGGCGGTGGGTTCTTCGTGACAGTAATACTGGGGGTCGTGGGCGCCGTGGTCGGCGGCTGGATCAGCACCCTGTTCGGTTTTGGTAAAGTCGATGGCTTCAATATCGGCAGCTTTGCTGTTGCGGTAGTGGGTGCGCTGGTGGTTCTGTTTATCTACAGAAAAATCAAAAGCTAACAGCGATAACCATCAAAAAAGGCTGCCAAAGGGCAGCCTTTTTAGTTTTCCGGGTTCACCACCAGCCAAGCTGGGTACCCGCTACCGCCACGACCGCGACGATCAACATAATGATGGTTGTCTTACGCATTTATGCCCCCGGCGCGGCGTAACCGCCGACAAAAAACCACGTTAAAAATACCACTGCCGTTATAAAAATAACGACCGGGAAAACAATTCCGATCCTCATCACATCACCTCTAAGGTTTCCTTGCCCGCAAAGTGTACGGGGTTACTCATCCGGGAGAAAGCGTGTTTTGCTTTTGCCTTTTTTATCCAGGTACATGGCCGTATCCGCCGCGCGCAACGCGCTGTCTGCATCGGTACTGGCAGGATCCACTGCCACCACGCCCAGGCTCGCGCCAGGGTAGACCAGGTGTACGTTTCCAAGCCAGTACTCTCCGGCAATTGACGCGCCAAGCTGCGTGCGCAGAATATTGATTTGCGCGTTATCGACCGCTTTTTCACCCTTACTCAGGCAGGCCACTAAAAACTCATCGCCGCCGAGCCGCCCGACGATGTCGTCTTCGGTTTGGCCGTCGATCAATCGCTTACCGACCTCAACCAAAAACTGATCGCCCGTTTCATGGCCGTAGCGATCGTTGATGAGCTTAAAATCATCAAGATCGATGTAGGCGATGATGGCATTGCGTTTGAGGTGGCGCGCCAGCGAGAACAGGGTATTAAGATTATCAAAAATCGCCCGGCGGTTGGGTAAACCGGTTAACGCATCCGTATAAGAATGCGCGATCAGCGCCGCGTTCGCCTCGCGAAGCTGGATAACTAGCGACTCTTTTTGAATGTACTGCGCAATCAGCCCGGCAAAAAGCTGCAGAACCTGCTCGGCCCGGTCGCTTAAGTTCTGTTTTTGCGTGCTGGCCGCACAGAGGGTGCCGTACAGCGAACCATCTGCCAGATGAATAGGAATACTCACGTAGGTTGTGATACCCAGCGCTTTGGCGGCGTCGCAGTCGGCCCAGCGTTCCGCGACCTCATTACTGAAAAAAGAGTTGCTATCGATGGCGCGCTTACACAGCGTATCGCCCCACGGCACGCTCAGCCCTTCTGGGATCTGCATCTGCTTACTGTTGCGGGCGTAAAGTATATGCTGCAAACGCGCATTGATATCGACTTTCGTCAGATAGGTCGACTCCATCTCGGTGACAATCTCCAGCATTTCCAGGAGCTGTCGAACCAGGCTTTCAAGGGATTGTTCTGTCGCAAGGGTTTCTGAAACACGGGCAAGAATAATATCCGACATGACGTGGGTAAACTCCCATGCAGAAGACGCCAGTATCTGCATGTTGTGCTGAATTTTTCGGCTGGGGCATAGTAAAACACGAATACAGGAAATTTTATATATTGTCGCGGTACGCGTGGCATGGCAGGCGAAAAAAAAGCCCCACACAGGCGTGCGGGGCAAAGACATCTTGATTACGGAATGATGTTCTCTGGTCATTGAGAACGCAGCCACTATAGGGTGAAAAAGTGCAGGTTTAATGGAGAAATCATGGAGAAAACGGCGAAGTCCCGGTACGCTTTAGACTTTGCAAACAGAAAGGACAACCCCATGCGATACCTGCTGCTGGCGATGGCTCTGCCATTGGCCGCCTGTTCGACCCCGCCCGACGCGCCGAAACCTCCGCAAATCGGTATGGCTAATCCTGCTGCCGTGTACTGTGTGAAGAAGGGCGGAGAGCGCGTTCCGGTACAAAGTCCGCAGGGCGTGCGCACCGAGTGCAAACTGCCGGGCGGCGAAGTGATTGATGAGTGGGAGTTGTTCCGCCGCGATCACCCAACGCCTGCTGCGTGACAGGGCAGGAGCGACTGCGATACACTTCTCTTTAAGAATTATCTCAGTCCTTGTGGCTGATAACAGAGACCGCGAGAGAAGTATGTTTCAGTTAAAACCGGGCAGCCTGTGCATGGTCATCGGCGCCCGCACTGCCGCCGGGCGGCGCAATATCGGCAAATCCGTAGAGCTTTTTGCGCTCTGCAAGCCAGGCCTGCGTTTCCTGAACCCCGTTAACGGCGTGATGACCGAGCTGCCTGCCAGCGCCGATCGCGCCCTGTGGCTGGTCACCGGCGATGTTTACGCCGTTGATAATCAGCATGGTTTTGCCTTTGTGCGCCCGGAGCATCTGCTGCCGCTGACACCTGATGATGCGTCACACATCCTCGACGAATTAACTTTCAGCTAACTGGTGCAGCCAGTCGGCCAGGACCAGAGCGTGGTTCTGCCGCGTGTTCTTCGCGCCGTAGAGCAGCGTCAGGGTCTGGTTTTTCGCCAGGGTAGCCACGCGTTGCCCTTCGTCCTGATGCTGCGCCAGCTCCTGCAGATAGGCCTCGCGAAAAGCGGCGAAATCAATGGTTTCGCTGTGAAAGGCTTTGCGTAACTCGCCTGAGGGCGTCAGGGCTTTGCACCACTCATCAAAAGCCAGCGCCTCTTTCTTGATGCCGCGTGGCCAGAGCCGGTCGACCAGAATGCGATAGCCGTCGTTTTCGGCTGGTGCGTCATACACCCGTTTACACTGAATCATTGTCTTTCTCCTCAACCCAGGCGATCAGCTCAGCAAGCTGGTTATCGGAAAATACCTGAATACCGTGTTCACGTAACAACGCAGCGGCGACGCCCATCCCTGCGCGTTTTTGCCCGCGAAAGCTGCCGTCGTAAATCAGCTCGCTGCCGCAGGTAGGGCTGCCGTCGGTCAGCAGGGCGGCGCGGCAGTTCCCCTCCTGGGCTGCACGTAGCGCAAGCCAGGCGGCAAGCTGATAATGCGCAGTCACATCACAGCCGTCACTTTCCAGAATTCGCGCGCGACCCGCCATCACCTCATTCCCGCCGCCTGAGACAATCTCTGCGGGTAAACGTGGGATCGACAGACCTGCTGCCAGCTCCGGGCAGTGCGTCACCAGTCGTTGCTCTTGCTGCCAGCGCCTGAGGGTGTCAGAAATAGCCGCTTTCTCGCTGCCGTTATAGCGAACCTTGTGGCCCATCAGACACGCGCTGACCAGAATTTTGGTTTTCATGAGGTTTCAGACTACCCGAAATAAGGGGGGATAATACGCTATCACTATACCACCTGAATTTTTGCCCCTCCAATTTAAGGTATTGTGAACCCTGCAAAAGATCGGTAGGCTGAGGTTCCTTATGTTATCTGATAATTCTTTGGCATATGGAACCTCTCATGGAACTCTCCCCGGTAAAAGACACACTTCGCATTGCACTTGTTGGTGACTACAACCCTGATGTCATTGCTCACCAGGCCATTCCGTTATCCATCGATGATGCGGCGGCCGTGCTGGATATAACGGCGGATTACGACTGGATCGCCACCACCGAGCTGACCAGCCCGGAAGATTTAGTGGGCTACGATGCGATCTGGCTGGTGCCGGCAAGTCCGTATAAAAATGTCGACGGGGCGTTTATTGCTGCGCGTTTTGCGCGTGAAAACAGTATTCCGTTTCTAGGAACCTGCGGCGGGTTCCAGCATGCGCTTATTGAATATGCGCGAAACGTGCTGGGCTGGAGCGATGCGGCGCATGCGGAAACCGATACCGACGGCAGAATGGTGATTGCCCCTCTGACCTGCTCGCTGGTGGAGAAAACCGACACCATCGAACTTCGTGCTAACACGATTATCGCCAAAGTCTATGGCCGGGAAGAGATCGAAGAAGGGTATCACTGCAACTATGGCGTTTCTCCGGCATTCGCGAAAGAGCTGGAAAGCGGCGATATGCGCGTAACGGGCTGGGATGAACAAGGCGAGATCCGCGCGGTAGAACTGGTGACGCATCCGTTCTTCGTTGCCACGCTGTTCCAGCACGAGCGCGGTGCGCTGGCGGGGCGTCCTGTACCGCTGGTACAGGCCATGCTGCACGCTGCTCGTAGCTAAACGGGCAGGCCATTCGGCCTGCCGTCAGACTCAGTGGGGCGTGATCTCGCGGTCGCGCCCGGCAAGCACCCCGCAGACCGCCATCACCACGCCAGCCAGCGCACAGGCGATAAGCGGGATTCGCCAGTCACCGGCGGTGTCGTGAATTTTCCCCATCAGCGGTGGACCACAGGCCGCCAGCAGATACCCGACCGACTGCGCCATTCCAGAAAGTGCCGCCGCCTGGTGCGCCGAGCTGGCACGCAGTCCGATAAAGGTCAGGCCCAGAATCATCGTCGCGCCGGAACCAAATCCATAGACAATCGTCCAGAGCACGGCCTGATCCGGCACAAACCAGAACCCGGCGAGACTCACCGCGCACATCAGTGCCGATAACCCGGCGATACCGCGCTGGTCTTTCAGTTTATGCAGCAGCAGCGGCACGGCAAGCCCAGGCGCTGCGGTCGCCAGCTGCAGCAAACCGTGCATCGATCCGGCCTCGGTTTCGCTGTAGCCGTGGCTGAGCAAAATTGCCGGCAGCCAGCCGATAATCACGTAGTAAATCAGCGAGTTAATGCCGAGAAATAGCGTCACCTGCCAGGCGAGAGCCGAGCGCCAGATCCCACGGTTGTGCAGCGCCCGCGCATTGCTCAAGGAGGCGGTATGTTTTTGTCGCCACTGGGGTAGCCACAGAAGTGTGGCTAACAGCGGGAACACCATTAGCATCAGCAGCGCGCCGTGCCAGCCCGCGCCGCTCAGGGCCAGCGGTACAATCATCGCTGAGCCCAGCGCTGCCGCCGCGCCCATGGTCAGGGAGTAGGCACCGGTAAGCTTTGCCACCTGGCCTGGAAAATCACGCTTAATCAGGCCGGGGAGCAGAACGTTACCCAAGGCAATTCCGCAGCCGATCACCCCGGTGCCGATAAACAGCAGCGCAGCGGAGGGTAGCGAACGAAGGCCAATGCCCACGCAGATGAGCAGCATGGCGAAAAACAGGCTGCGCTCCATGCCGATTTTCCGCGCCACACCGGCGGCGAGAGGGGAAATCAGCGCAAAGGCCAGCAGCGGCAGGGTGGTCAGCAAGCCAGTCTGGGCAGTCGTCAGGCCGTAGTCGTGACGAATCATGTCCAGTAAAGGAGCCGCACCGGTAAAGGTGACGCGTAAAGTGGTGGCAATCATCAAAATACCGGCAATCAACAGCAGGCGATCTTTGCCGGAAGAGGGAATAGCAGTAGTCATGGTTTTCTCTGACAACGTAACGAGGGCACACAATACCCGTTTTCCACCCTGTTTGAATCAAGCTAAAATGACACTTTATCGCTAATACCGGACAACTTTATGCAAGGTCTCGGACTTGACGGCTACGATCCCGACAGCCAGCACGATGCGGCCGTGGCGTTTCGCATCCGCGTGGTGGAAGACGAACAGCGCATTCCGCGCCACCAGCACCGTAAAGGGCAGTTGATCCTTGCCCTGCGCGGGGCCATCACCTGCGAAGTGGAAAACGCCATGTGGATGGTGCCCCCGCAGTACGCGGTGTGGATCCCAGGCCAAATCCCTCACAGCAACAAAGCCACGCCCGGCGCGCAGCTCTGTTTTCTGTTTATTGAGCCGGGCGCGGTGACGCTTCCGGAACGCTGCTGTACGCTAAAAATCTCCCCGCTGGTGCGCGAACTGATCCTGACGCTTGCGAGCAAAACCCGCGAGCAGCTGTTGCTCCCGTCCACCTCCCGGCTGGTTGATGTGCTGTTTGATGAAGTCCCGCAGCAGCCGCAGGAGCAGCTCCAGCTGCCGGTTTCGCCGCACCCTAAAATCCGCATGATGAGCGAAACCATGGCTGAGCAACCCGCCGAGTGGCAGACGCTGGCCCAGTGGGCGAGCCACTTTGCCATGAGCGAGCGCAATCTGGCGCGGCTGGTGGTGAAGGAGACGGGCCTGAGTTTTCGCCGCTGGCGTCATCAGCTGCAGTTAATCGTCGCGCTACAGCTGTTGATCGGCGGCAAATCGGTTCAGCAGGCGGCGCAGTCACTGGGATATGACTCCACCACCGCGTTTATTACGATGTTCAAAAAAGGGTTGGGGCAGACCCCCGCACGCTATATCGCCAGCCTGTCTACGACTTCCCAATAAACAGGGACACCAGTCCGGCGGCGATCAGCGGGCCGACCGGCACGCCGCGGAACAGCGCCACGCCGAGCACCGTCCCGACCAGCAGACCGGCGACGAGAGAGGGTTGCGAACTCATCAGCGTTACCCCGCGCCCGCCGAGCCAGGAGACGAACACCCCCACGGCAATGGCCACCAGCGATTTCCAGTTCACAAAGGAGTGTAGAAGTGTCGAGGCCGGGAGCGTACCGCTGGCGATGGGAGCCATCACCCCGATGGTCAGAATGATGATCCCGATGGTCAGGCCCTGTTTTTCTATCCATGGGAAAAAGGTGTTGAGCGGCGTTACGCGCACGATAATTAACACCAGGATCGAAATGGCCACCGTGGTGTTGTGGCTGACAAAGCCCAGCGCAGCCAGCGCCAGCAGGATCAGCAGGGTAGGGTCAAACATGAGGGGTATCCTTGCCAGAAAAAAGTAAGCCTGCTTACTTTACCCGCAAAGGCGAGCGTAAACAGGCTTTTATCGACAAATCCCCCATTTTTGCGCAGCTGCCCGAGGCTAGCTCACTAACACCTTCACCAGCGGGCTACCGTCGCGAATAAACACCGGAATCGTCTCCAGCGCCGCGTCGACCGTCACGCGTTCGCCGCCGCGATATCGCTCGCCGTTTAAAGCGATCCAGTGATCTCCTGCGGGAAGCCATACGTCACGCTGGCGCTGCCCGGCGTGCATCACGGGTGCAACCAGCAGATCTTCGCCGAACAGATACTGATCTTCCGTCTCCCAGCTCTGTTTTTCCTGCGGATAGTGCCAGAACAGGGGGCGCATCAGCGGGTCGCCGTGCTGATGGGCATTCTCATACAGGGCGTCAATGTACGGGCGCAGTTTTTCACGCACTGACAGCCAGTGCTGCATGATAGCGAAGTTCGCTTCGCCGTAGCTCCACAGCTCGTTGGGCGAGCCGCTGTTGCACTGAGGAATGCCGTCGCGATAGCGCTCTGGCGGCTGGATTTGCGGCTCGCGATAGCCGTGCATGCGCAGTACCGGACAGAAAACCGCCCACTGGAACCAGCGAATCAGCAGCTCATGGAATGCCGGATCGTTGACGTTTCCGCCCTGGAATCCGCCGATGTCCGTGGTCCACCACGGAATGCCCGCCAGCCCCATATTCAGCCCGGCGGCCAGCTGATTGCGAAACGCGTGGAAGGATGAATGCACATCGCCCGACCACGCCAGCACACCATAGCGCTGACTGCCCGCCCAGGAACACCGCACCAGATTGACGATATCGCGCTCGCCGTTAGCGGTTAAGCCGTCGTAGAAGCCCTGCGCAAAATCGCGCGGATAGCGGTTGCCCACCTCCAGCACCGGGCCGGCGTGATAGCGATAATTATCAAAATCGTAGGCGCGGTACTCCGGCTCGGCTTCGTCCAGCCAGAACAGTTTGATGCCCAGATCGTAGTAGTTTTTCTTAACGGTCTCCCAGACAAATTCACGCGCCTGCGGATGGGTCGCGTCGAAAAAGGTGGTGTTGCCCATAAAGTCGAGATTCACCTGCACGCCACGCTCGCTGCTCACCAGCCAGCCTTTGGCTTTCATCTGCGGGAACAGTGGGCTGCGCGCTTCGACGGTCGGCCAGACGGAGACCATCAGCTCGATGCCCATTTCAGTGAGTTCGTCCACCATCGCTTTGGGATCTGGCCAGTCGACCGGGTCGAAACACCAGGTGCCCTGATTCGGCCAGTGGAAGAAATCAATCACCATCACAGCGAGCGGCAGGTTGCGACGGCGATATTCGCGCGCCACTTCCAGTACCTCCTGTTGGGAGCGGTAGCGCAATTTGCACTGCCACAGGCCGCTGATAAAGGCCGGGGCAGGCGGCGGAGTGCCGGTGGCGGTGACATACTGGCGGGTAATCTCCGCAATGCTGTCGCCTGCGGTGATCCAGTAGTCCATCTCCCCGGTGACGCGGGCGCGCCATTCGGTCTGGTTTTTGGCGAAGCTGACCTCTCCAATCGCCGGATTATTCCACAGCACGCCGTAGCCCAGATTGGACTGCATAAAAGGCACGCTGGCCTGAGAGTTGCGCTGGGCCAGTTCGAGGGTACAGCCTTTAAGATCCAGCCAGGGCTGCTGATACTGACCCATTCCGTAAATCCGCTCCTCAGGGCGCGATTCAAAGCGCACGGTGAGCTGATACTTGCCGCCCGCCAGCGGTTTGAATTCGCGACCGTCGAGTTTCAGGGCGCTGACATATTTATCCTGGCTCTTTTCGCTGGCACCGATCCCCACCGTTGAGCGCTGACGCCACATCTCCTCCAGCAGCAGCTCGCCGCGCTGGTTATAGAATGCCAGCTGGCCTTTCAGATTCAGGGTGGCGGTGATGTTGCCGTTGCGCAGCGTCAGGCTTTCGTTCTCCGCGGTGATCTCCGCGGTGCAAGGAGCAGCTGGCAGGAGAGCCTGTAACGCTTCGCTGAAGTCCGGTGAGCAGGTGGCTCTCACGCGCAGGCTGTTTTTACCCCACGGTTCGATGCGCAGGATCTGCCGCTCAAAGCGCCACTCGATACTATTGGTATGTTGAATGAGTTCACTCATGGTTAATGCGTCCTTTTACGAAAGACTGTGTTTGGCATGGTTGATGGATTGCATGGTGCGGTCGTCGAGCTTATACCAGCGCAGGGTGGCAAATGCGCACAGGGACAGAATGCCCGGCACCACGGTAAAGAGGGCGATGATGCAGTACATGGCGGTGGAGGTTTGCTCCGGCGCGTTAGCCACATAGCCGCTGAAGCCCAGCGTCCAGCCGACAATGGCACCGCTGATGGCCATTCCCAGTTTGAGCACGGCGAGGAAGGTCGAGAAGATCACGCCGTCCATGCGTTTGCCCTGTTTCCATTCGCCGTAATCGGCGACGTCAGCCATCATCACCCACATTAAGGTGGTGGTGGCCTGATAAAGGGTGGAGATAATGAAGGTGAGGGGCACCAGTACGACGACCATTTTCGGCGCGAAGAACAGGGCGATACTCAGCACGCCCGCCAGCACCGCGCAGTAGCCAAACATCTGTACTTTGCTGTAGTTGCGCGTCAGGCGTTTTGCCAGCGCGCTGCCCGCCGCTTTACCGAGAATATGCGCGCCGAGCATCCACATAAAATAGCTGGCGCTGCCGAGATAATAGGTGACGAAATACATCATCGCCCCTAGACGAATAACCCCAAAACCAATATTGGTTAATACCAGAACGGCAACCACGCGCCACTGATCGTTGCGCAATAAATCGCGTAATTCAGCCAGATAATTATTGTGCGTCGCGGGGGCGTTAATACGCTCGCGAGTATTAGCAAAACAGATCCAGAACATAATGACCGCAATCGTCGCCATTATTGCCATCGCCCAGCGATAACCGAGTAATTTATCGTCGCCGCCGAGAAATTCAGCCAGGGGCATCATAAAGAAGGTGGATAACGCACCGCCGAGGGTGGCGAGGAAAAAGCGATACGATTGCAGGGAAATACGCGCTTCGTTATCCGGGGTAATCACCGCGCCCATCGAGCAATAGGGGATATTAATGGCGGTATACATCAGCATCATCACCGTGTAGCTGATGGTGGCAAAAATCATTTTGCCGTGCAGATCCAGCGACTCCGGGACGGCATAAGTGAGCAGACAGCTGGCACCAAACGGCAGGGCCAGCCACAGCATCCACGGGCGGAATTTACCCCAGCGGGTGCGGGTGCGATCGGCAATATAGCCCATCGCCGGATCGATAATCGCATCTGCCGTTCTTGCCAGCAGAAACATGGTTCCGACAAAGGCGGCGGGCAGACCGACGACGTCCGTATAATAAAAGGTCAGAAAGATAATAACGTTATCCAGCCCAATATGGCTCGCCATATCACCTAACCCATAACTGATTTTCTCTTTACGGGAAATTGTATTGCTCATGTTATTCACCTTGCCAGTGTAAGGTTTATTTGCGGGTGTTCTTGTATGCAGTGTTAAGCAGGCAGGAGGGGTTAACAATTACGAGATTTGGCAATGGACTTATGGAAATCCTTTTTCGTGATACCGGTAACAATTTATTGTGATGCGGGTTGTATTTATCGCGAGGGGATTATTTTCACCAGAATCGTTTCAGCTTATTCGTATTCATCGGGCTGACCTGAATCTGTCATATCATTGTCATCTGTGGGGATTAAAAAGGGACAAACGCAGCAAAAGGGGAATCAACATGAACGATCACATGTTTGTTGAAACGCTGATTATCTCGTCGTCGTTTTTTACCATTGCGATAATACTGGTGGCCTCAGTGATGTTTCTGGAAAAACGCGGCTGACAGAACTGCCAGCCGGGAAGCTCAGGCGCGGCGAAACGCCACCAGCTCAGGCTGGGCGATGCGCAGGTAGTCATGGGTATTCATAATGACCGATTTTTCCAGCAGACCGGCGTTAAAGGCAATCTCATCGTAACGCTCGAACAGCAGGGGATCGGCAACCAGCGTCAGGTCCGGATGAAAGCTGAACGGGGGAATTGCCCCGAAGACGCAGGACGTTAAAACGTCCACTTCCGCCGGGCTTGCAAGCGAAGCTTTGCTCCCGCCAAAATGGCTGGCTAATTGACTCAAATCGGCCTGCTGATCCGCCGCCAGAATCGCCAGCACATGTTTTTTCACCCCGTTACCCTTAACTTTACACACCAGCGCTTTCGCACCCTGACCAAGCGCCGTGCCGCGAATCTCGCTCACCGCTTCGCATTTTCCTACCGCCGCATGTTCCACCACGCGATATTGCGCGCCCTGGTCAGATAACAGTGCGATCAGCTGCTGGTGGGTGGCAGTACCTTTTATCTCGTCTGACATGATCGTTATTTCCCTCGGGTTGTTAAGTCGCGCTAATACATTAGCACATTGTTTTTCAGGAACATTAATTTTAGAGAGATATGTTAAATGCCCCACGTTGACAAATATATAGAAATATCTTGTTATTCTCTTTTTTAGTTATTCACTTACTGAGAGAAGATGCCTGTGAACAGGAAGTTCAGAAAAATCGACGATACCGTAAGAGGCTTAAACCACTCCACCGATGCGCATTTTAAATGGCTGGTGACGATTTTGCGTTTTGTTTCCAGTCAGGATGTTGAATTAGCGGAGATAACCCAGACGGATGCGCATAATCATTGTGAATTTGGCCACTGGCTGAATGAGCAGCTGGAAAATGAGCATGAAGACCGACATTTTCTTCTCGATATTTTTAGCAAGCATAATGAGGTACACCAGGCGTGTCGGCAGATAGTCACAGCGATTGCTAATAACGCCGGACTGACTGCCTCCTTCGATCGCTTCGAATCGACGCTCCTGGCCTTTACTGAATCGCTTTCTCTTTATAAACAGCATTTACTGCAATTACGTACCAGCTACGATGCGCTCACAGGCTTGCCCCTGCGCCGTATTCTGGACGAGTCGTTTGAGCGACAGAATGAACGTGCAGAAAGCGCGGGGATATATTTACTCCTGCTCGATATCGATCACTTTAAAAAGGTGAATGACAATTACGGCCATTTAACGGGTGATGCGGTGCTGCGATCGCTGGCGCTCAATCTTGAGGAGAACGTCCGACGCTCGGAGTCCGTATACCGTTACGGCGGGGAGGAATTTATTATTTTGCTCCGAGCGGATAGCGACCGAGAGGCGACCGCTGCGGCGGAACGTCTGCGTCATGCCATTGCCGCAGTGGAAACCGTCTCAGGCGATCATGTGATCCGCATTGCCTTTACTTCTGGCCTTACGCGCGTGCATCGCGGTGAACCGCTGCGCGAGGTGCTGGAGAGGGCGGATATGGCGCTCTATCGCGGGAAACGTGGCGGACGGAATTGCACCATGCTGATTGGTAAAAATCTCGACTGTATTAATGTGAGCCAGTAAATAAAACAGCCAGCGTTTGGGCGCTGGCTGTGGGTTTATGCGTTACTGGTACTTTGCGTGTGGAACAGTTCGCGGAAGACCGGATAAATATCATCCTGATCGCGGATATGCTGCATGGCAAAGTTATCGAACATCGCCTGCAGGTGTTCATATTCCCGCCAGAGCGTTTGATGCGCGCGACGGGTAATTTCGATGTAACTGTAATACCGCACCACCGGCAAAATTTTCTTCGCCAGAATTTCGTGACAGAGCGGGGAGTCATCCGCCCAGTTATCGCCATCGGACGCCTGCGCGGCATAAATATTCCACTGCGCCGGGTCGTAGCGCTCTTTCACCACTTCATCCATCAGCTTCAGGGCGCTGGAGACAATGGTCCCGCCGGTTTCCTGAGAGTAGAAGAACTCGTGCTCATCTACCTCTTTGGCCTGCGTATGGTGGCGGATATAGACGACATCCACGTTCTTATAGGTTCTGCTCAGGAACAGGTAGAGCAGAATATAAAAGCGCTTCGCCATATCTTTGGTGGCTTGATCCATCGAGCCGGAGACGTCCATCAGGCAGAACATTACCGCCTGGCTGGATGGTTCAGGACGTTTCTCGTAGTTCTTGTAACGCAGGTCAAAGGTGTCAATAAACGGCACGCGCTCGATTTTTGCCCGTAGTTCGGCAATCTCTTTGCGCAGCCGTTCTTCCTCCAGCAGTTGCGCAGGCTCGCTGTTTTCAACGGTCTTAAGGCTGACCTCCAGCTCACGCAGTTCACGACGTTTACCCGCCGTCATCGCGGTGCGTCGGGCCAGCGAGTTTTGCAGAGAACGCACTACGCTAATATTCGCCGGAACGCCGTTGGCGGTATAACCGGCGCGGTGGGTTTTGTACTCGTTAAGCTGACGGTGCTGATTTTTTTTCAGGTTTGGCAGCGCCAAATCCTCGAACAGCAGATCGAGATACTCATCTTTGGAAATCTGGAATACGAACTCATCCTGGCCTTCACCGTCCTGACTTGCTTGCCCCTGACCGCTTCCTGAACCACCGCCGCCGCCCTGCGGGCGTTCAATGCGATCGTTCTGCACAAAATGGTCGTTACCTGGGTGTACGCGATGGCGCAAGCCGCCCCGTCCCTGATGGAACATCGGTTCGCTAATATCATCCGTCGGGATAGAGACGGACTCGCCGCTATCCACATCGGTCACCGAACGTTTGTTGATGGCCTCGGAGATCGACTGTTTAATTTGCGCTTTATAACGGCGCAAGAAGCGCTGGCGGTTCACCGTGCTCTTGTTTTTGCCGTTAAGACGCCGGTCAATAAACCAGGTCATATGCCCCCCGTACTGCATTGCCAACTTTCGCACTCCCTGTTTGCCGGATGCGCTGCGCTTATTCGGCTAACGGAAGGTTGTCGTTGTCGGCCCGATGGCGAAAAGCCACCGGGCACTTTTGTTAAGACGATTTACGTACGCGCAAATACCATTCGCACAGCAGACGGACCTGCTTGCGGGTATAGCCTTTCTCCATCATGCGGTCGACAAAATCGTCGTGCTTTTTCTGCTCGTCGGTTGAGGTTTTGGCATTAAACGAAATGACCGGCAACAGCTCTTCGGTATTCGAGAACATTTTCTTCTCAATAACCGTGCGCAGTTTTTCGTAGCTGGTCCAGTTCGGGTTACGTCCGCTGTTATGCGCTCTGGCGCGCAGCACGAAGTTCACGATCTCGTTACGGAAGTCTTTCGGATTACTGATCCCGGCCGGCTTCTCAATTTTTTCCAGTTCCGCGTTCAGGGATTCACGGTCAAACAGCTGGCCGGTATCCGGGTCGCGGTATTCCTGATCCTGAATCCAGAAGTCCGCATAGGTGACATAACGGTCGAAAATGTTCTGCCCGTATTCGGAATAGGATTCCAGGTAGGCGGTCTGGATCTCTTTGCCGATAAACTCGGCGTATTTCGGAATCAGATAGCCTTTGAGGAATTCAAGATACCGTTCCGCCAGATCCTGCGGGAACTGCTCGCGCTCGATCTGCTGCTCCAGAACGTAGAACAGATGTACCGGGTTGGCCGCCACTTCGGCGTGATCGAAGTTGAACACGCGGGAGAGGATTTTAAACGCGAAACGCGTGGACAAGCCGTTCATCCCTTCGTCGACACCGGCGTAATCGCGATACTCCTGATAGGACTTCGCTTTCGGATCGGTATCTTTCAGGCTTTCGCCATCGTAGACGCGCATCTTCGAATAGATGCTGGAGTTTTCTGGCTCTTTCAGACGCGACAGAATGGAGAAGCGCGACAGCGTTTCCAGGGTTCCCGGCGCACAAGGGGCATGCACCAGCTCACTGTTGTTAAGCAGTTTTTCGTAAATTTTGATCTCTTCGGAGATCCGCAGGCAATAAGGCACTTTGACGATGTACACACGGTCAAGGAACGCCTCGTTGTTTTTGTTATTACGGAAGGTGACCCACTCTGATTCGTTCGAGTGCGCCAGAATGATCCCGTTAAACGGCAGGGCGGAAATACCTTCCGTCCCGTTGTAGTTCCCTTCCTGGGTGGCGGTCAGCAGCGGATGCAGCACCTTGATTGGCGCTTTAAACATCTCGACGAACTCCATCACACCCTGGTTGGCACGGCACAGCGCGCCGGAATAGCCATAGGCATCCGGATCGTTTTGCGCGTGGTGTTCCAGTTTACGGATATCGACCTTACCGACCAGTGCGGAGATATCCTGGTTGTTCTCATCGCCCGGCTCGGTCTTGGCAATCGCAATCTGCTGCAAAATGGACGGCCAGACTTTTACCACGCGGAATTTGGTGATGTCGCCGCCAAACTCATGCAGGCGCTTCGCCGCCCACGGCGACATGATCGTGCCGAGATAGCGGTTCGGGATGCCAAACTCTTTGTCCAGAATTTGGGCATCTTCCTGAGGATTGAACAGACACAGCGGATGATCGTTAACCGGGCTGCGTTCTCCGTTGGCGCTAAGAACATAGATCGGCACGCGCTGCATCAGTGATTTCAGGCGCTCTGCCAGGGACGATTTACCGCCACCGACCGGGCCTAATAAATAAAGGATCTGTTTCTTCTCTTCCAGACCCTGAGCCGCGTGTTTCAGGTACGAAACAATCTGCTCGATGGCGTCTTCCATGCCATAAAATTCTTCAAAAGCGGGGTATCGTGCAACCACACGATTCGAAAAGAGACGGGAGAGCCGTGGTTCGAGGGCAGTGTCGACCATGTTTGGCTCACCGATAGCCATCAATAGCCGTTCTGCCGCATTGGCATAGGCACTGCGATCTTGCTTACAGACAGCAAGAAACTCCTGCAGTGTGAACTCTTCGTCCTTGGCAGCTTCATAGCGCTGGCGATAGTGATCGAATATATTCATGGCATGCCGTCCTTTCGTTTTTTAGCACAGGAAAAGAGCCGTTCGTATGAATAGTGGAGGCTCCTGGAAGCGTCTTCACCCCCGCACCTCAGTACCAGAGCAGCAACCCGTGTGCCAGGTCTTGCGCTCTCAACCGCCGGGCGTACAGCAATTCATCTTCCTAAAATTAAGCGTAGATGGCATTTGCAAAACTTGCATGCCTCCAGAATCTAATTTCAATGACATATCAATAACTCATCCAAAAAATCTGCGGCGAGATTCAGGATAAAACGTCGACTTTCACTGCCTCGTCACATAAATGAAAGCCTCCCGTCATCTTAAATGATGAAAATAATCGGTTAATTAAACTCATTAGCGGGCAAAAAATTTTGGGATGTGTGGGCAGGGCGGTTACACTTCACTCGCTGATTATTTGACTACAGGAAAGAATGGATTGTGACCAAACTCAAACTTCTGGCATTGGGCGTACTTGTCGCCACGTCCGTTAGCACCGCTCACGCGGCCGATCAGTGGTCCGTTGGCGCAGGCGTCGGCGTTATCAACAGCCCGTATAAACAGTACGATCGCGACGTTTATCCGGTGCCAGTGATCACTTATGAAGGCGATAATTTCTGGTTCCGCGGCCTGGGTGGCGGTTACTACCTGTGGAATGACAACACAGATAAGCTCTCCATCATGGCGTACTACAACCCGATGCACTTCAAACCGGGTGACAGTGACAGCCGTGCGCTGCGTCAGCTCGATAAACGCAGAAGCAGCGTGATGGCGGGGCTTTCCTATGTTCACAACACCCAGTATGGCTTCCTGCGCACTGCGCTTGCGGGCGATACGCTCGACAACAGCAACGGGTTTATCTGGGATCTGGCCTGGTTGTACCGCTACACCAACGGCGGCATCACGCTGACGCCAGGTATCGGTGTGGAGTACAGCAGCGAAAACTACAATGACTACTATTATGGGGTATCCCATAAAGAGTCTAAACGTAGTGGCCTGAACAGCTATGACGCGGATGACGGCTGGAACCCGTACCTGGAACTGACCGCAAGCTACAAGTTTGCCAGCGACTGGAACCTGTACGCGTCTACCCGTTATACCCGTCTTAGCGATGAAGTGAAAGACAGCCCAATGGTTGATAAGTCCTGGGCCGGTCTGTTCTCTGCGGGCGTGACCTACAGCTTCTGATTGTGCACTTTTACGGTGCATTCTGTGCATGACAACGGGGCGCTTGCGCCCCGTTTGCTTTATGGTGGTGCGGAGAAAAACAGGAGAGAAACATGTCAGATAAAACCGTGACTTTTGCTGACCGTTTTACCTTGCCGGCGATGGGGCAGGGAACCTGGTATATGGGTGAAAACGCCGGTCAGCGGCAAAACGAAGTGGCTGCACTGCGAGCGGGCATCGATATGGGGCTGACGCTCATCGATACCGCCGAAATGTATGCAGATGGCCGAGCCGAGGATGTGGTGGGCGAGGCGATCAAAGGCCAGCGCGATCGCGTCTTCCTGGTCTCCAAGATTTATCCGTGGAATGCGGGCGGGAAAAAGGGGATAGCGGCCTGCGAGGCCAGCCTCCGTCGTCTCGGCACCGACTACATCGACCTTTACCTACTCCACTGGCGCGGAAACTACGGTCTGGACGAGACCGTTGAGCTGATGCAGACATTGCAACAGCAGGGCAAAATTGGCCGCTGGGGTGTGTCCAATTTCGACCATGACGATATGCAGGAGCTGTGGGGCGTCGACGGCGGTGCGGAGTGTGCCACCAATCAGGTGCTTTATCATCTGGCCTCGCGTGGCATTGAATACGATCTGCTTCCCTGGTGTCAGCAGCAGTCGATGCCGGTGATGGCCTATTGCCCGCTGGCGCAAGCCGGACGGTTACGCTCTGGCCTGCTCAATCATCCCGCCGTGAATGACATTGCGCAACATCATCATGCCAGCGCCGCACAGGTGCTTCTTGCGTGGGTGATTAGCCATCAGGGTGTTATCGCCATTCCAAAAGCGGCGTCGATTGAACATGTGAAAGAGAATGCAGGCGCGTTGACGTTAACGCTTTCGGCTGAAGAACTTGCGCGGCTGGATGCAGCGTTCCCGGCGCCGGGGCGTAAAACAGCACTGGATGTGGTGTAACGAAATTTCCCCTCTCCGGGCAGAGAGGGGAACAGGATTAGCGTTTAACGATTTTGATGGTCTGACCCAGGCGTGAAGGTTTATCCGCGCTGGTTTTCTGCGGTGCGGTGACGCACGCAGTTTCGACGCAGACAAAGGTTTTATACCCATCGTCCGGTACGTCAGCCATGCTCACAGAGAGCGCCGGGCCTGGGTTCCAGCCCACCACATTGCTGTGATGGTGGTGAACCACTTCAATACCACGGTTGAGCGCCGCATCGTGGATCACGCTGCAGGCTTCCGGGTTCAGATAGACGCGGTCGGTACGATCCGGGAAGGTCTGCACACCGTCGCTCAGTTTACCTTCTTTCGCGTTATCCACTTTATCGATAAAGCGATCGCCAAAGCCGCTCACTTTCACATCCGCAATGTCGCCGACGTTGAAATAGGTGTGCAGTGCAGAGGTGGTTTCAAACTCACCGTGCGCTTCCAGCTCAATTTCACAGGTTTGACCCAGTTTGAAACGGGCATACAGCGTAAAGTCATGCGGCCACAGCGCGCGGGTTTCATCGTTGCTTTGCAGTTCGAAGGTCAGCACGGCGCCGTTATCATCTTCGTTGTGCGCTTTCAGCGTCCACTGTTGGTTACGGGCAAAACCGTGCGCTGGCAGGCCTGCTTCAGCGGCAGGGCCAAACCACGGCCAGCAGATAGGTACGCCACCGCGAATCGCCGCCCCTTTCTTGAAAGAGGTCGCCGCGCTCAGCCACAGGCCTTCTTCTTCGCCTTCTGGTTTCCAGGAGAGCAGGTGGGCGCCATTGAGGGCCACAGAGGCTTTCACGCGCGGGTGATCGACGACAATAATATCCGCGCCATCAATCTGGCGGCGGGAGAGTACAGGGGTAAGTTGTTCGACTACTGGAAGTGCAAAAATTTTGTGAATCATTACGCAATCCTCTGTCTTTAAGCATAAAAAAAGGCGACCGAGGTCGCCTTTTTGGATCAGTATCTCATCTCAACTTATTTGGAGATGTGAGCGATCAGGTCCAGTACTTTGTTAGAGTAGCCAGTTTCGTTGTCGTACCAGGAAACCAGTTTCACGAAGTTGTCGTTCAGTGCGATACCTGCTTTAGCATCGAACACAGAAGTGCACACTTCGCCGTTGAAGTCGGTAGAAACAACGTCGTCTTCGGTGTAACCCAGAACGCCTTTCATTGCGCCTTCAGAAGCGGCTTTGATAGCTTTCTTGATTTCTTCGTAAGACGCTGCTTTTTCCAGACGAACGGTCAGGTCAACAACGGATACGTTTGGAGTTGGAACGCGGAACGCCATACCAGTCAGTTTGCCATTCAGTTCTGGCAGTACTTTACCTACTGCTTTAGCAGCACCGGTAGAGGATGGGATGATGTTCTGAGCTGCGCCGCGGCCGCCGCGCCAGTCTTTGTGAGACGGGCCATCAACGGTTTTCTGAGTTGCGGTGGTCGCGTGAACAGTGGTCATCAGACCTTCGATGATGCCGAAGTTGTCGTTGATAACTTTTGCCAGCGGAGCCAGGCAGTTGGTGGTGCAGGATGCGTTAGAAACGATGTCCTGGCCTTCGTATTTGTCAAAGTTAGCGCCTTTAACGAACATTGGCGTGTTGTCTTTGGAAGGACCAGTCAGAACAACTTTCTTCGCGCCAGCGGTGATGTGTTTACGCGCAGTTTCGTCGGTCAGGAAGATACCCGTTGCTTCAGCAACAACATCAACACCGATTTCGTTCCACTTCAGGTTAGCTGGATCTTTTTCAGCAGTAACACGGATGGTTTTGCCGTTAACAACCAGGTGGCCGTCTTTCACTTCAACGGTGCCATTGAAACGACCGTGAGTTGAGTCGTACTTCAGCATGTACGCCATGTATTCAGCGTCCAACAGATCGTTGATACCAACGATTTCGATGTCAGAACGTTCCTGAGCAGCACGGAAAACAATACGGCCGATACGGCCAAAACCGTTGATACCTACTTTGATAGTCATATATTCCACCAGCTATTTGTTAGTGAATAAAAGGTTGCCTGTAAAATTACAAAAACCTTACGCAGCGTCAAGCGGAATCGTGTCAATCATTGCGACAAATCAATCCTGCGCATAACCTTTGTGCGACTGACAGCCTCACTTTCCCTTTGAGCTAGCAACCACATGGGGGCTGCGCCCGGGATTTTAAAGGGCTATCAGGATAAATATGTGAGCAAGATCACAATTGCCTGACTGCCGTACTGCAACGCATAAGTTTAGAACAAAAGTTCACACTTCAGTGTTAATGTTTTGTTAGAATTCGCGATGAAAGGTATCTGTTTCTACAGCGAGATCTGAGCATATGTCGAATCAACGTAACCCTGACGAACTCAAAAAAAATCTAACAGAAATGCAGTTCTACGTGACGCAGAACCACGGAACTGAACCCCCATTCACCGGGCGTTTGCTGCACAATAAGCGCGATGGCGTGTATCACTGTCTGGTGTGCGATGCACCGCTGTTTAATTCCCAGTCAAAATATGATTCTGGCTGTGGCTGGCCGAGCTTTTACGAGCCTGTCAGCGACGAGGCCATCCGCTATTTAACGGACTCTTCACACGGTATGCAGCGCACAGAAATTCGCTGCGGAAACTGCGATGCTCATCTCGGACACGTTTTCCCGGATGGACCACAGCCTACGGGTGAGCGTTTCTGTGTAAATTCGGCGTCGATGAGCTTCTCTGATGACGAAAATGGCGACCAGACCAAAGGTTGAAAAAACGATTCAGCAAATTATTCCATCACAGCGGATTTCTCATGAATATTGATGACATGATTAACAGTATGACGCCGGACGTGTATCAGCGTCTGGTGACAGCCGTAGAACTGGGGAAATGGCCGGATGGCGTGGCGCTGACGGCAGAGCAAAAAGAGAACAGCCTGCAGCTGGTGATGCTGTGGCAGGCGCGCAATAACAGCGACGCACAGCACATGACCATCGACACCAAAGGCCAGATGGTGATGAAGAGTAAGCGCGAGCTGAAGGAAGATTTTGGCATCACGCCAAAACCGATTGCGACGATGAAAATGCAGTAACCGTAGGCCGGGCAAGCGCTAACGCTGCCCGGCAATTGAATTAGTGCTTAATCCCCAACGACGTTGCTAACTGCTTCGCCAGCTGGTTGTGGTCGTCCGCGCCATACTCCCAGAACATCGCGCCGCCCAGACCTTTCTCTTTGATGTACTGCGCCTTCAGGTCGACCGAACGCGGGTTTTCGTACGACAGAGCGAACAGTTCCTTGCCCTCCGCCGATTTCACCGACAGCCACGGCACTTTCGCCTGATCGTCCCAGTGCTCGGTAAAGCGTTTCTGCGGATCGTTAATCAGCTTGCTGACAATATCGTTGTACTTCACGTAGGTATCTTTGGTGAGGTCATAGCCCAACGCCTTGAACAATCCGATCTCCTGCGCACCGAAGTACGGCTGTGTCACCGGGTTTTTCTCAGCATCTGCTTTTGTCCAGTCGATGCCAGGCTCCACGCTGCGTTTTGGCACGCGCCCGTAAAAACCAATCCCTAAATTCATCTGCTCAGGTTTCAGCCCGGCAGCGAGGTAGTTGTTGACCACAAAATCTGCGCTGTATTTGTCCGCGGCGGCCACAGTTGGCCACTTAGTGGAGTCATACAGATTCGAGTTAAAATACTGCGTGCCGTAGGCCATATCGTAGGTCATCAGATTGATGTAGTTCAGATACGGCGCGATCGCTTTGACGTCGACCCAGCTTTTAGGGCTTTCCGCATTCGCCCCCAGGGCGACAGTCACCAGCTTTTCTTTCGGCAGCGCTTCGCGGATCTCCTTCAGCAGGGCGGTGAAGTTGTCTTTATCGGCGGGCTGCTTATCCACCAGACCCCACGCACCGTTCACCGGGTACTCCCAGTCGAGATCGATGCCATCAAGTCCGTAGGTATTGACGATCTCCTGCACGGAGCGAATAAACACGGCGCGGCTCTCTTTGCTATCCGCGGCGCCGGAGAATCCGCGCGCGCCCCAGCCACCAACAGAGAGTAGGACTTTAAGCTGTGGGTTTTGCTTACGCAGTTCAGGGATTTTATGCAGATCGGCGGTTACCTTCGGCGAGAGCCAGATTTGGTGCAGCTTACTGGCGTCTTTCAGCGCGGCGTTGGTTTCACCCGATTCGTTGTTATAGATAAGACCAAACGAGTAGTTGAGGTGGGTAATCTGGCGAACATCCAGCTTATCGATGTCACCTCCCGGCCCGGCAGTCACATCGCCGCCACCGTTGAAGTAGCCGACGGACATCAGGTCAGCCGCCAAAAGGGCTGGAGCGCAGAGCAGGGGTAAGGCTGCCATCACAGGCAATAGCTTCATAACGTATCCTCTTTGACTAAAAAAAAGTACGTCACATCAGGGATGTGACAAAAAATAGCCAAATGAGGATAGCAGTGCCGCTTCGCTGAAACTGCGAGAGAGGTTGAATTTTTGTTATACCGAAAACAAAAGGCTGTTAACGGCAGGCACCGCTGCGCGTAACTGTCCGGAAGCGTAAAGGGTGACTAAAGCTATCGTGAGGCGTGGGAAACGATGAGGAGTAGAAAATTGGCCGGGCAGCGTTGTCATGCCCGGCCATCTGTGCAGGATTACTTCTTATCAATCATCGCTTTCAGATTGGCAAACGGGTTGTATTTCGCTTCCCCGACGCTCTTCTGCGCATCTTCACCCGCGACGACGGTGGAACCGTAAAGGTCGGCTTCCGTGTATTTGGAATGCTCATGATCGTGGCAGAACAGGCATAACATCTCCCAGTTGCTGCCGTCTTCCGGGTTATTGGAGTGATCGTGATCGATATGGTGAACCGTCAGCTCACGCAGGTTGGAATAGACAAATTCGCGGCTACAGCGACCGCATACCCACGGAAAAAGCTTCAGCGCCTTTTCACGGTAACCGACTTCAAGCCGGGCATAGTTTTTTGGGATAAAAGCCATAAGAGTGGCCCTCCTGAATAAGATAAAAAATGGGAACCGCGCTTACGCCTGCGTCTCTTGCCAGTCGGAAAGGGTGTACAGCGTCGCACCAGCCGTCGACATTTCCATAAACGCCAGCGCGCTATCCTGCGCCTGAATATTCACGCCGCGACAGCCATCGGTGATGACGCTGACGTTATACCCCAGTTTTAGCGCATCGAGGACGGTGAACTTCACACAGTAATCGGTCGCCAGCCCCATCACAATCAGCTCGCCGATCTCATGATGGCGCAGCCACTCATCGAGCGCAGTTTTCTGTCGATGGCCGTTGTCGAAAAAGGCGCTGTAGCTGTCGATATTCGGATTTTCGCCTTTATGAAACACCGCATCGATGGCCGCTTGATTCAGCAGCGGATGCAGTTCGGCCCCTTCGGTCTGCTGAATGCAGTGATCGGGCCAAAAGGTTTGCGCCAGACCGTCCAGCTCGCCCTGGGTAAACGGCTCGACATTGTGCTGGCTGGCAAAGCTGCCGTGATCCGCCGGATGCCAGTCCTGGCTTGCCACCACCGCCTCACCGCGCGCTTTACACCACGTAATCAGCGTATTGGCAACATCCACGGTGCTATCGCCACCGGCCACCGCCAGTGCGCCACCGGCGCAAAAATCATTTTGCAGATCGACCAGCAGCAGGGCACGTTGCTTCATAACACTCTCCTTATTCGTCCGGCGTCAGTTCGCCGCGCAGGTTTTGCATCATCGCGGTACGCATCGACTGCACGTCCAGATCCTGACTGAGTAAGTAATGAAGTTTAGTCAGGGTGGCCTCGACCGTCATATCGAACCCGCTGATCACCCCGGCATGCGCCAGCGCGTTGCCCGTGGCATATCCCCCCATATTCACTTTGCCGGACATGCACTGGGTGAGGTTAACCACCAGAATGCCGCGATCGCTCGCTTCCTGCAGCTCTTTCAGGAACTCGCCGTTCTGCGGCGCATTGCCCACGCCGTAGGAACGCAGGATCAGCGCTTTCACCGGCTGGCGCAGGAAGTTGCGCACCACGTCGGCAGAAATCCCCGGATAAATCGTCACCACGCCAATTGGCTGTGGGGTGATCGGGTGAACAATCAGCTCGCCCGCCGTGTGCGGTGCCGGTGGTGTGCCCAGACGACGAATATGGATACCCGCTTCCAGCAGCGGCTGCAGGTTTGGCGACGCAAAGGCATCAAAACCGTCGGCGTGTGCTTTGGTGGTGCGGTTGCCGCGATAAAGTCGGTTGTTGAAGAACAGCGACACTTCATTGATCGGGTAATTGGCGGCGACATACAGGGAGTTAAGCAGGTTGATCTGCCCGTCGGAGCGCAGCTCCGCCAGCGGGATCTGCGAGCCGGTCACGATCACCGGCTTGCCGAGGTTCTCCAGCATGAAGGAGAGCGCAGAGGCCGTAAACGCCATGGTGTCGGTGCCGTGCAGGATCACAAAGCCATCGTACTCGTCGTAATGGGCTTTGATATCTTCTGCGATATGCTGCCAGTCTTCCGGCGTCATATCTGAGGAGTCCATCAGCGGATCGTACTCGTGGATGGTGAAGTCTGGCATCTCCTGGCGGTGGAACTCGGGCATCAGCGCGAGCTGGCGCTGGAGATGACCGGAGACAGGAATATAGCCATTTTCAGAGCGCTGCATACCGATGGTCCCGCCGGTATACGCCACATAAATCGATTTCTTCTGCATGATAGTGTGTTCTTGTGCTTCAAAGAAAAATCCCCCCTTCGCGAGAAGAGGGGACAGGGTTTTTAGCGAACGTTAGCGCAGGTGAGGCAGAACGCGTAACGGTTTTGCGGATCGTTAAAGGCGGCGAGCTTATCGCTCTCGGCTTTTACGACGCTTGCCGCGCTCGCCACTGGCGCAGGCAGATAGGCCTGAATTGCAGCAGGCAGCATCGCGCGCACTGAGCCGGACATGCTGTTCATCACCATATCCACAAACGTCGGCTCATCCTGATAATACGCAATGTGCCACTGTTTCAGTTTTGCCAGTTCGGCGGCTTTCGCGACGGCGTCATCGAAGTCGCCCAGGCTGTCGACCAGCCCATTGTTCTTCGCATCCTGGCCGGTCCAGACATGGCCCTGCGCGATTTTATCCACCTGCTCCGGCGTGGATTTACGGGAATCCGCCACCAGCGTGATAAAGCGCTTATAACCGTTCTCAATGCTGAGCTGCATCATCTGCGACACTTCCGGTGGCAGGGATTTGGTCACGGCCACATCCGCCAGCGGTGACGTCGCAACGCCATCCGTATGCACACCCAGATAATCAAGGCTGTTTTCAACGGTATTAATAACGCCGAAGATACCGATAGAGCCGGTTAACGTACTCGGGTTCGCCACGATGTAGTTCGCTGGTGTGGAGATCCAGTAACCACCGGATGCCGCCATACCGCCCATCGACACCACCACCGGTTTGCCTGCAGCACGCGCAGCGGCCAGTTCCGCACGGATCACTTCCGAGGCGCTGACGCTGCCGCCAGGGCTGTTCACGCGCAGGACAATGGCTTTCACTTTCGGGTCCAGACGCGCATCGCGGATCTGCGACGCGGTCGTGTCACCGCCCACGTTCCCCGGCGTCTCTTCACCGTCCATGATCGCGCCGTTGGCAAAGACCACGGCCACGCTGTCACCCGTTTCGCTCGGTTTTTTCGGCGTGTAATCGTAGAGGCTGATGGCGCTGTAGTTCTTGTCTTCTTTGCTCCAGCCAAACTGCTTGGTCAGCGCTTTTTCGATCTCTGCGCTGGAGCCGAGGGTGTCGACCAGTTTGTTATCGAGCGCGTATTTCGCCGTATCGCCGCCGACTTTAGTCAGGCCATCCAGCATCGCCTGAGCACCTGGGAAGACCTGCTCAGGGGTGATCTGACGGTTCGCGGCCACGGTGGCGAGATAGTTCTGCCACAGTTCGCCGATCCAGCGGCTGTCCGCTTCACGGGCGGCAGGGGACATATCATCGCGAATAAACGGCTCAACCGCCGATTTATAGGTGCCGACGCGGAACACGTGCGTGGTCACTTTCAGCTTATCCAGCAGCGATTTGTAGTACAGCCCGTTGGTGGCAAAACCGTGCAGATCGACGGTACCCTGCGGGGAGAGCCAAATCTTGTTGGCAAAGCTCGCCAGATAATATTGCCCCTGGCTGTAGCTGTCGCCCACGGCAATCACCGGTTTACCGCTGTCGCGGAATTCACGCAGCGCTTTACCGATGTACTGCATCGACGGCTGATCGCCCCCGGCGAAGTTTTTCAGGTCCAGCACGATGCCGGTAATGTTGCGATCGTCTTTCGCCTGACGAATTGCGTCGACGATATCAAACAGGGAGTTTTCCTGCATACGATCGGAGGTGGAGCCAAGTAACTGGCGGCCAATCACGCCCAGACGATTGCTGGTGGACGGCTTATCGACAATCACACCGGTGATGTCGAGCAGCAGCGCGCCGCGCTCGGAATGCTGCGCCTGGTTACTGCTGCTGATGTGCATCCACAGGCCCACACACACCAGAATCAGGAAGATGAAGAAGATATTCATCACCAGTTCGCGGACAAAATTGAGCAACCGCCACGTCCATTTAAAGAAACCGGCAAAAATTCGCCAAAGGGTTCGCATGTATTCTCCCAAACCAGATAATGACCGTTTCCGTCGCGACTGGACGGCAATGTGGGGTTATCGTAATGACCCAACCGTCACTTGTCAGCAGGAATCGCCCACTGCGCTGTAACAAATTCTGCTGTCGTGTTAATTTTGTGAGCAAATTTGAAGACAGGAGTGAATCAATGGACGCACTTGAACTGCTTGTTAACCGTCGTAGCGCTTCTCGCCTGGCGGAACCTGCGCCTGCGGGCGAACAGCTGGAAAACATTCTGCGCGCCGGTATGCGCGCCCCGGATCACGGTACGCTCTCGCCGTGGCACTTCTTTATTATTGAAGGCGAAGGGCGCGACCGTTTCAGCACCTTGCTTGAGAATGGGGCGATGGCCGCCGAGCAGGATGAAAAAGCGATTGATAAAGCGCGCAATGCGCCGTTTCGCGCGCCGATGATCATCGCGGTGGTGGCGAAATGTCAGCCGGAACATAAAGTGCCGGTCTGGGAGCAGGAGATGTCTGCAGGCTGCGCAGTGATGGCGATGCAAATGGCGGCTGTGGCACAGGGCTTTAACGGCATCTGGCGCACCGGCCCGCTGACCGACAGCCCGGTGGTGCGCGAAGGGCTCTCCTGCGCCGAGCACGATAAAATCGTTGGCTTCCTCTACTTAGGCACGCCGCAGCTGAAAGCCTCGACCACGATTACATCACCCGACACCGCCCCGTTCGTCACCCGTTTCTGATAATCACACTAAACTGTCTGGATTATGAGCAAGCGTCGCATAATTCAGACAGTCATACTTACCTCATCACGGAATGAGCGCTACCATAGCGCGATTGCAATGACAGGAGATGTCCATGAGCGAGCAAACCATTCGTTTAACGCAATACAGCCACGGAGCGGGTTGCGGTTGTAAAATTTCCCCGAAAGTGCTGGAAACCATTCTGCACAGCGAACAGGCGAAGTTTGTCGACCCGAACCTGCTTGTCGGCAACGAAACGCGTGACGATGCAGCGGTATACGATTTAGGTAACGGCACCAGCATTATCAGCACCACCGACTTCTTTATGCCGATTGTCGATAACCCGTTTGATTTCGGGCGCATCGCGGCGACCAACGCCATCAGCGACATCTTCGCGATGGGCGGTAAACCGATCATGGCGATTGCTATTCTCGGCTGGCCGATCAACACCCTGGCGCCGGAAATTGCCCGCGACGTCATCGAGGGCGGCCGCTTTGCCTGCCAGCAGGCGGGGATCGCTCTGGCGGGTGGGCACTCTATTGATGCGCCGGAACCGATCTTCGGCCTCGCCGTCACCGGCGTCGTACCGACCGAACGCGTGAAGCGCAACAGCACCGCGCAGGAAGGGTGCAAACTGTTCCTTACCAAGCCGTTGGGCATTGGCGTGCTCACCACCGCTGAGAAAAAATCCCTGCTCAAGCCCGAGCATATCGGCCTTGCCACCGACGTGATGTGTCAGATGAACCTGGCGGGTGCGGCGTTCGCGAATATCGACGGCGTAAAAGCGATGACCGACGTCACCGGTTTTGGCCTGCTCGGCCACCTGAGCGAAGTATGCCAGGGCGCGGGCGTGCAGGCGCAGCTCTGGTATCAGGACATTCCAAAACTGCCTGGCGTGGAAGAGTACATCGCACAGGGGGCGGTGCCGGGCGGTACGCAGCGTAACTTTGCCAGCTATGGTCATCTGATGGGCGATATGCCGACGGAGTGGCGCGATCTGCTGTGCGATCCACAAACTTCCGGCGGCCTGCTGCTGGCGGTCACGCCTGAGGCAGAAGCCGAGGTCAAAGCCACCGCCGCAGAGTTTGGCATTACCCTGAGCGCCATCGGCGAGCTGGTCAGCGCGCGCGGCGGCCGTCCGATGATTGAGATCCGTTAATTCGATGCGTTTGTTTATTGCGGAAAAGCCGAGTCTCGCCCGAGCCATTGCCGATGTGCTGCCCAAGCCGCATCGCAAGGGCGACGGCTTTATCGAATGCGGTAACGGGCAGGTGGTCACCTGGTGTATCGGTCACCTGCTGGAACAAGCGCAGCCGGATGTCTATGACAGCCGCTATGCGCGCTGGAATCTCAACGATCTGCCGATCGTGCCGGAGAAGTGGAAACTGCAGCCACGTCCTTCGGTCACCAAACAGCTTAACGTCATCAAACGTTTTCTGCATGACGCGCAAGAAGTGGTTCACGCGGGTGACCCGGACAGGGAAGGGCAACTGCTGGTGGACGAAGTGCTCGATTACCTTGAGCTGGCGCCGGAAAAGCGTCAGCAGGTGCAGCGTTGTCTGATTAACGATCTTAACCCGCAAGCGGTGGAGCGCGCCATTACGCGTCTGCGCGCCAACAGCGAGTTCATCCCGCTGTGCGTGTCTGCCCTGGCGCGTGCCCGCGCCGACTGGCTGTATGGCATCAACATGACGCGCGCCTACACTATTCTCGGGCGTAACGCCGGGTATCAGGGCGTGCTCTCAGTCGGGCGCGTTCAGACGCCGGTGCTGGGCCTGGTGGTGCGTCGCGACGAAGAGATCGAAAACTTCGTCGCCAAAGATTTCTTCGAGGTTAAAGCGCATATCGTCACCCCGAAGGATGAACGTTTTACCGCGACCTGGCAGCCGAGCGACGCCTGTGAATCTTACCAGGATGAAGAGGGGCGGTTGCTGCATCGTCCGCTGGCGGATCACGTGGTCAACCGCATCAGCGGCCAGCCAGCGATGGTCACCAGCTATAACGATAAACGGGAATCAGAACCCGCGCCGCTGCCGTTTTCGCTGTCGTCGTTACAGATTGAAGCGGCTAAACGCTTTGGTATGAGCGCGCAGAACGTGCTCGATATCTGCCAGAAGCTGTACGAAACTCACAAGCTGATTACCTATCCGCGTTCAGACAGCCGCTACCTGCCGGAAGAGCATTTCGCCGGGCGACATGCGGTGCTGAATGCCATCGGCGTTCACGCCCCGGATCTGCTCCCGCAACCCGCCGTGAACCCGGAAACGCGCAACCGCTGCTGGGATGATAAAAAAGTCGACGCGCACCACGCGATTATCCCGACGGCGCGCGCCAGCAATGTCAATCTGAGCGAGAACGAAGCGAAGGTCTATAACCTCGTGGCGCGCCAGTATCTGATGCAATTTTGCCCGGACGCAGTGTTCCGCAAATGCGTGATTGAGCTGGAGATCGCCAAAGGTAAGTTCGTTGCCAAAGCGCGTTTTCTGGCGGAAGCGGGCTGGCGCACGCTCCTCGGCAATAAAGAACGCGATGAAGAGAACGACGGCACGCCGTTGCCCGTGGTCGCAAAAGACGACGAACTGCTGTGCGAAAAGGGCGAAGTGATTGAGCGACAAACGCAGCCGCCGCGCCATTTTACGGACGCCACGCTGCTCTCTGCCATGACCGGGATTGCCCGTTTTGTGCAGGATAAAGATCTGAAAAAGATCCTGCGTGCGACCGACGGATTAGGCACAGAAGCGACGCGCGCAGGGATTATTGAGCTGTTGTTCAAGCGCGGTTTCCTGATCAAAAAAGGGCGCTACATCCACTCGACGGATCCGGGCCGGGCGCTGATTCACTCGCTGCCTGAGCTGGCTGCGCGACCGGATATGACGGCGCACTGGGAGTCTATCCTGACCCAAATCAGTGAGAAGCAGTGCCGCTATCAGGACTTTATGCAGCCGCTGGTCGGCACGCTGTTTGAGCTGATCAATCAGGCGCGCAATACGCCGGTGAAATCCTTCAGAGGAATGGTGGCGCCGGGCGGTGGGGACGCGAAGAAAAAGTTTAAGAAGAAGAGTGCGGCCTGATGCCCTCTCACAAGGCGCGGGCGAAGATATAAAAAACGGCAACTCTGTTGCCGTTTTGCTTTTATCATCAGGCCAGTAACGGCTTAAATCACCCCTTGCCCGATCATCGCATCGGCGACCTTCACAAACCCGGCGATATTCGCGCCGCGTACATAGTTGGTCTGCTCCGCATCTCCGCCGTACTCCACGCAGGCGTGGTGAATATCCAGCATGATGTGGTGCAGACGGGCGTCCACTTTTTCAGCTTTCCAGCCCATACGCGCGGCGTTCTGCGCCATCTCTAACCCAGACGTCGCCACGCCACCGGCGTTGGCCGCTTTACCTGGCGCAAACAGCACACCGGCTTCCAGGAACAGATCGGTCGCTTCGATGGTCGTCGGCATATTCGCGCCTTCCGCCACGGCTTTCACGCCGTTTTTGATAAGTGTGCGGGCGGCGTCCACATCCAGCTCGTTCTGCGTGGCGCACGGCAGGGCGATGTCCACTGGCACCGACCACGGCTGCTTGCCTTCCAGATAGGTCAGGCCAAACTCGCGGGCGTAATCGGCGACGCGACCGTCGCGGCTGGCTTTAATTTCGCACAGACGCGCCAGTTTTTCCGCCGTGAAACCGGCCTCATCCACCACCGTGCCGCTGGAGTCGGAAGCCGTCACCACGCGCGCACCAAACTGCATCGCTTTTTCAATGGCATACTGCGCGACGTTACCGGAGCCGGACACCGCCACGCGCATCCCTTCAAAGCTCAGACCGTGGCGTTTGAGCATCGCTTCAGTGAAGTACACCAGCCCGTAACCCGTCGCTTCCGGGCGAATCAAACTCCCGCCAAAGGACAGTCCTTTGCCGGTAAACACGCAGGCGCTGTTGTTGGACAGTTTTTTCATCATCCCGGCCATAAAGCCCACTTCGCGCCCGCCCACGCCAATATCGCCCGCAGGCACGTCCGTATCAGGGCCGAGGTGACGATACAGCTCCGTCATCAGCGCCTGGCAGAAACGCATCACTTCACCTTCGCTTTTGCCTTTCGGATCAAAATCGCTGCCGCCTTTGCCACCGCCCATCGGCAGGGTGGTGAGGGCGTTTTTGAAGGTCTGTTCAAAGCCGAGGAACTTCAGGATCGAGAGGTTCACGGAAGGGTGGAAACGCATTCCGCCTTTGAACGGGCCGATGGCGGAGTTGAACTGTACGCGCCACGCGCGGTTCACCTGCACCTGATTTTTGTCATCGACCCAGACCACGCGGAACTGAATCACACGTTCAGGTTCAACCAGACGCTCAAGCAGAGACATCTGACGGTAACGCGGGTTTTCTTCGAGGAATGGCCACAGGGTGGTCATGACTTCACGAACGGCCTGTGCAAACTCGCTCTGATGCGGGTCGCGTTGTTGAACATGGGTAAGAAATGATTCCAGAGAGCGTGTCTGTTCCATAGCGATAAGAGCCTCTTATGACGATTTTTTTAATTTTGTGTGTTGTGTGGGTGATTTGTGGTCGTTTTCGACTATACCACCCGTACCGCTTTGCGTGGCAAGGGAAAATTTACCGGGAAAGTGAAATTAATCAGCGGCCTTGTGTCATAACTAAAAACGATGATGCGTTAAAGATTCAGCGGCAAACAACCGTTATATACAGATCATCCTTCAGGCACCTAAACGAGTCAGCCCCTGGGTATGCTCCGGTTTGCTGGCCTGATGCAACTTGAATGATTTTGTGTATAGTCATGATCAGCAGATAAAAGGAATCTTTATGAACCGCTACCTAGTAACCGCTCTGTTTGCTCTGTTATCCGCAGGGGCCCAGGCTGATCGTATTCGCCCGGACGTGGAGGTAAATGTGCCGCCAGAGGTGTTCAGCTCCGGCGGTCAGCGTGCGCAGCCCTGCAATCAATGCTGCATCTATCAGGATCAAAACTATTCGGAAGGTGCGGTGGTGAAGGCCGACGGCGTACTGCTGCAGTGTCAGCGCGATGAAAAAACCATCAGCACGAACCCGCTGGTGTGGCGGCGCGTAAAAGGATAAAGGCTTCCAGCAGAGGAATATCGGCGGGCGCTAAATCATAGGCGAACGCCTCCTGCGGCGTACACCACACCAGACGGCTGTGATAGTGCGCGACCACGTTGCCCCTAAAGGACGGAACGTGCCAGGCGTGGAGATGAATCAGCCGCCCGGACACTTCGCGCTGGTGGCTGGCGACATACTGCACAGGGAGTGCCTCAATCCCCAGCTCTTCGCGCAGCTCGCGGATCAGCGCCTCGGGCTGCGTCTCACCGGCTTCGACTTTACCTCCGGCGAACTCCCACATTCCCGCTTGATCGGCCTGCGCGGGGCGTTGCGCGAGGAGAATTTTGCCATCCTTTTCAAGGATAGCGGCAACAACATCGAGAGTTTTCAGCATGGTCGTCAATAATTACAGTTGAAAAACGACATATTATCGTCGCCTTTCAAAGAGTCCAGCCATCAGGAGAGTCCGGTGAAAGAAACATCCGCCTGGGTCCAGCCCGTAGAATCCCTTCCCGCCAGTCTGAAACCCATCGCCGCCATGCAGAAAAAACATTTTGGCGTGGTGCTCAATCCCACGCGCTGGTGGGGAAGAATGCCGCGTCTTTTCTGGCTGGTGGCGCTGTTTGTCGGTTTCCTGGAGAGAAAAAAAGCGCGCCTGAACCCAGCCCTGCGCGCGCTGCTGATGACCCGCATTTCGCAGCTCTGCCACTGCGCATTTTGTATCGACGCTAACAGCCTGCGCCTCGCCGAGCGCTGCGGCGCGCTGGATAAAGTCCAGGCGGTCAGCGAGTGGCGTACATCCGCGTTATTCACGGCAGAAGAGCGTGCTGCGCTGGACTATGCCGAGGCGACGACGGCCACGCCGCCGCAGGTGACGGAAGCGATAAAATCCGAACTAAAGCGCTTTTACAACGACGAAACCATTACCGAAATGACAGCCCTGATTGCGTTTCAGAATCTCTCGGCGCGTTTTAACGCTGCGCTGGAGATCCCGTCACAAGGGCTTTGTGACGCCTTCAAAGGTCAGCCTCATGCTTGACAGTCATCTGCATCCGCGCGTTAAACCTGCACTCAACCGCCTGGTGGCGGTCATCGATAAGCCATTTATCACGCCGGATGGCGTAACGCTTGCGGGCTTTGCCCTCGGCGTACTGGCACTGCCGTTTCTGGCCCTCGGCTGGTACCCGGCGGCGCTGGTCGCGATTGTGCTGAACCGCCTGTTCGACGGGCTGGACGGCGCACTGGCGCGGCGTCGCGGCCTGACGGACGCGGGCGGTTTTCTCGATATCGCCCTCGATTTTCTGTTCTATGCCCTGGTCCCTTTTGGCTTTGCGCTGGCGGCACCGATGGAAAACGCGCTCGCCGCCGCCTGGCTGCTGTTTGCGTTTATCGGGACCGGGAGCAGTTTTCTGGCGTTTGCGGCGCTGGCGGCGAAACACAATATCGACAACCCTGGCTATGCGCACAAGTCGTTTTATTACATCGGGGGATTAACGGAGGGGACGGAGACCATCGCGCTGTTTGTGCTCTGCTGCCTGTTCCCGGCGCACTTTGCGCTGTTCGCCTGGATCTTTGGCACGTTGTGCTGGCTCACCACCACAACGCGCATCTGGAGCGGGTATCAGACGCTGAAAACCCTGAAATCTTAAAGCGTGCTTTCCGGTGTCAGCGGACCCGTGGTGATCGGATTTTGTGGATGGCTGCTCCACTCGTACCAACCGCCGTCGTAAACCGAGACATTTTTCCAGCCCATGGCGCGGGCGTACATAAAGGTTTCTGACGCGCGCCAGCCGGTGCCGCAGTAAAAGGCGACGTGCTGATCCGGCAGGATGTTCCAGGCTTTCCACATCGCAGCGATATCCTCGGCGCTGCGCATGGTGCCGTCCGGGTTGTGGAAATCTTCCATATGCGTCGCATCGCTGCCCGCATGGCCCCAGCGCGCGCCTGCGATTTCACCTTTTGGCTTGATGTAGCTGTAGCCGCTGGTTTCGCCGATAAACTCCGGCCAGGAACGAATGCTCACCAGCGAGGCATCCTGGCGATGCACCATCCCGCGCGCCTGTTCCATATCCACCATCAGCTGCGGCTGCCCCGGGATCGGTGCGCCGAAATCATCCGCAGGCGTCACTTTCGCAGGCAATCCGCGCTCGACCGGCAGACCGGCATCGGACCAGGTTTTCCAGCCGCCATCCAGCAGACGCACATCTTTCACACCCGCGTAGAGCATGATCTGCGCGACACGTGCCGCCGCATAGACGTCGCGACCGTAGAGGATCACGGTGGTGTCGTGGCGAATGCCCTGTTTTGCCAGCAGCGCTTTCAGTTTGTCGTCGGAGACTTTATTCCACAGCGGCTCGCTTTCGACGTCGTTAGTATCGATATAACCCGCGCCCGGAATGTGATTCAGCAGATAAAATTTCGGTGCGCCCCAGGCGGCTTCGATAATTTTATAATCGCCCGCAGGCGCCGCCGCGACCTTTTTGCCCTGCATCAGCTGGTGCAGCCATTCGGGATAGACCAGTTGCTCGAAATGAGGAAGACGTTGCAGACGATCGGCACTTTGCAGCGCATCGCCAAGCACTGAAATGTGTTGATAACCGGCTTTGGCAAGGCGCGCTTTCACGGCCTGGTTGTCGGTATCGCTGCCGTACAGGGCGATAGCGGTTGTCGGGGTGAGGTTATGCTGTTTTGCCCAGTCGCTGAGCTGCTCATCGCTCATCACATTCAGCCAGCTGGCTGACAGATTCAGCGCGGCGGGTTCATGCCCGGAGGTGCCAGACAGGGTTTGTGGCCAGCCGTTAAAAAATGCACTGGCGCGGGTATCGATCACCGCGCCGTGCTGCTGTTGCAGCTGTGCCAGCGTCAGAGAAGAGGCCATATTAGCGGCAAAAGTGGAAACACTGGCAAGACAGAGCGCCAGCGCGGTCAGTTGAGAAACACGTTTCATCGAAAAACCTGACATCATATAAAAGGTGCGTCATTTTCGTCTCCCCCAAAACAGAATTCCTTGCGTTAGCACAGAGTTTACTGCCAGTCGGACAGCTGAATCACGCGTCCGCCCGCCGGAATGTCCTCTTCATCGTGCGTGACCAGCACTACCGGAATATTCAGGGCACGAACCTCAGCGAATACCCACTCCCGAAACGTCACGCGCAGGGATTTATCCAGACGACTAAAAGGCTCATCCAGCAACAGCGCGCGCGGCTGCGCCAGCAGGGCACGCAGCAAACTGACGCGACTGCGTTCACCGCCCGACAGGGTGGCCGGATCGCTGGCATAAAATCCGGCCAGACCGGCGCTGGCAAGCGCCTGCTCAACCCGCTCGCGGCGCGCCGTGCGGATATGCGCGGGAAGCGCCAGCATCAGGTTCTGCCCGACGCTAAAGTGATCGAACAAAAGCGCGTCCTGGAACAAAATGCCGATCCCGCGTTTTTCAACCGGGCGAATATCGAGCCGCTGATCGTCAAGCCACAGCTCGCCATGAGCGTGAAAATCGGTGGAGAGGGCGCCCACCAGCCAGGCAAAAAGAGTCGATTTTCCGCTGCCGGAGGGGCCCATCAGCGTCAGAATTTCCCCGTGCTCAACGCAGAAACTGGCATTGCGCAGGAGCGGTTCGAGGGTGAGATTTTTGACCGTCAACATTACCGTAACCCCTGTCGATAGTAGCCAGCGAGACGCGATAAACCGGCCGCCAGCCCAAACGCGGCGGCGGTAAGCGCCAGTAGCCATAAGGCCTGGCTCGCCAGAATGGCGCTGCTACCGCCGCTGCTAAGGGCCACCGCTTCGGTGGTCAGCGTGGCAAATCGTCCGGCGCCGAGCCACAGCGTTGGCAGATACTGCGCCATGCTCACGGAAAACCCGGTGGCAAAAGCAATCAGGATCGGGCGCACCAGCAGCGGGCATTTGATTTTAAAAAACAGCTGACTGCGCGACAGCCCGAGGGTTTTAGCGATCAGGATCAGGCGCGGATCGAGCCTGCGCCAGGCCGGCTGCAGCACCAGCAGCGTCCAGGGCAGTACCCACAGCAGATGCCCCCACAGCACCGCCAGAAAGCCGCCGTCAAAACCCAGCGCGAGCGCCAGACGGTATTGCCCGGCGACGAGGGGCAGAGCGGGCAATGCCAGCGGCAGCCACAGCCAGAGCGTTCCGCGCGACGGACCCCACTCCAGCCAGAGCAAAATAATCGCCAGTGCAATCAGGGCGGAAAACAGAGCAAACGAGAGGCTGGCGTGAAACGGCGCGAGATCAAACTCGCGGTGCTGCGCCAGCAGGAGCAGCGCTCCGGCACACAGCAGCCCACAAAGCGGCAGCAGCCAGCCAAGCGCCGTTCCCGTGACGGGCGGCCCGGCGTTGTGGCGGTGACCAGACGTGGCGGGCAGCGTGCGTCGCCAGGCTTTCCAGAGCGTAAACCCCACCGCGGCAAACAATGCCAGCAGGAGCAGCAAAACCAGACACAGCAGCGTGCCTTTGATTTGCTGCTCCGCATCGCCCTGGCTCAGCCACTGCCAGGCCAGCACCGCCAGTGTCGGCGGATTGCCCGGCCCGAGAATGATGGCGATATCCACCACCGACAGAGACCAGGCCACCACCGCCAGCATCACTGCGCCCAGTGCCGGGGCAATGGTCGGCAGAACCAGCCAGAACAGCCCCTGAATGCGGGAGTAACCGAGGCTTTGCAGCACTACCATTTTCTGCGCCAGGGCCTTTTCCGGCAGCACTGCGTAAATCGCCCACAGCACGAAGGCACTCTCTTTCACCGCCATTGTCGCACCAAGGCCTATTCCATAGGGATCAAGCACTGGCGAACAGGCGCTACAAAGCTGATAAACGGCACCGCCTTCGGCAAAAAGCAGCAGCACGCTGGTGGCGAAGGCGACATGCGGCACGGCGAGTAACCATGGCAGGCGGCCATTCATCTGCTGCCAGCGCTTGCCGGGCCAGAGGGCAGACAGGATACAGAGCGCAATAAAAAGCGAACCGAGGGTGGCGAGGGTCGTTGAAACCAGGGTGGCGATCAGCGCCTGCGGCAGCTGCGGATCGCGAAACAGGGATTGCCACCCGGCGACAGAAAATGCAGGGGACAGGAGCATGGCGGTGGCGGGAAACAGCGGCGCGTAAATGGCCGTCATTGCCAGCCACACCAGCCGGCCTAGCGGGTGCCGTAGCGACGCAACCATTCCTGCTCCAGAGCATTCACCCATGCCGCGTGCGGCTCAGGCAGCATGGCGGGTAAACCGACCGGGATAAACTGGCGCAGGGCGTGAGCCTGCTCAGCGGGCAGTTTTTGCGGGTCCAGCACGCTCGGATCGCCCCAGATTTTCGGGTCGGCTTTGCGACGTTGCGCGGGTGGTGACAGCAGGAAATTCGCCACCACTTTTGCTCCGGCGCTGGCGCTGCTGTTGGCAGGAATCGCCACGAAATGAACATTGCCAATTGTTCCGTTGGCAAAGCCGAAGCTTATGCTGTCAGCAGGTAACTCGCCGCTGGCCACCTTCTGCCGGGCATGCGCCGGGTTAAAGGTCAGGGAGAGATTCAGATTGCCGCTGGCGAGCAGGGCATCCATTCGTGCCGGTGACGGCGGGAAATCTTTGCCTTCGCGCCAGAGCAGGGGATGAAGCTGGTCGAGATAGCGCCACAGAGGGGCGGTTACCGCATCAAATGTATGGGGATCGGGCGCGGTTTTTAGCGCGTCGGGTGTAGTCGTCAGGTTCAGTAACAGCTGTTCCAGAAACGCGGTGCCAGTAAAATCGGGCGGGCGTGGATAGGTCACTTTACCGGGATGCTGTTTCGCGTATCCGAGCAGGGCGGAAGGATCGCGCAGCGGCTCAGGCAACAAAGTCTGTCGCGAGATAAACGTCAGTTGCGCCGCTCCCCATGGAGATTCGGCGCCGTCGGTGGCGATGGCAAAATCCTCAGTCACCGGTTTGGTGGTATCGACATACCGCCAGTTGGGGAGCATTTGCGCCCAGCCGCTTTGCAGCAGATTCGCCTGTTTCAGCGTGCGGAAGTTCTCGCCGTTGACCCACAGTAAATCGACCGAACCTTGGGTGGTCCGCCCGGCGCGGGATTCCGTCTGGATTCGTTTGACCGCATCGGCGGCATCCGCCAGATGCACGATCTTGAGGGTAATAGCGTAGTGAGTTTTCATCTCATCGCTTACCCAGTCGAGATATCGATTCACCGCCGGATCGCCACCCCAGGCGTTAAACCAGACGGTCTGCCCTTTGGCTTCCTGTTGAACGGATTGCCAGTCGCTGGCGGCGAGCACCGGGGTTGCCAGCAGCAGCCCGGTCAGAAACACGCAATAACGCACACGGCGCATAATGCCTCCCTGTTAATGAGATGAAGGGGTGAAGCGAGAAAACAGCCAGCGAGCGATCAGCGGCAATAACCCTAACAGTGTAAAGGCGATCAGCACTCCCGGCGACAGAATATCGCGCAGAGAGGTCAGTTGCCCCAGTTCGCGCCCGGCGTTGAGGAAAACCACCGTCGCGGGTAGCATCGCCAGCTGGCTAACCCACCAGTAACGCGCCACGCCGAGAGAGGTCAGTCCGCAGAGCAGATTGACCAGAAAAAACGGGAACACCGGCATCAGTCGCAGGGCAAAAAGGTAAAACGCCCCATCGCGTTTCACTCCTTCATTCACCGTCTGCATTGGTTTCGCAAAGCGGCGTTGCACCCAGTCGCGCAGGACATAGCGGCTGGCGAGCATCGCCAGTGTCGCCCCCAGCGTCGAGGCAAAAGAGACCAGCACCATCCCCTCCCAGAAGCTGAATAACGCGCCGCCAAGCAGCGTTAACAGCGCCGCACCAGGAATCGAAAAGGCGGAAATCAGCACATACAGGGCGAAATAGAGCGCGGCACTTTGCACCGGGGCGCGGTCGACGTTATCCAGCAGCATCAGCCGATGGGCGCGGATCGCATCCAGGGAGAGAAAGCCCGGCGGCAGTTGCGTGATGAGCAAAGCAAATGCGCCCAACAGGGCGCACAGGAAGAGGATTTTTGACGCGTTCACCGGCACTTACAGCTTGAATTTCGCCCAGACCGGCGCGTGATCGGACGGTTTTTCCATGCTGCGAATATCGTAGTCGATCCCGGTTTCGATGCAGCGTTCGGCCAGAGGCTGGCTTGCCAGCAGCAGATCGATGCGCAGGCCGCGGTTATCATCGAAGCCTTTTGAGCGGTAATCAAACCATGAGAAGCGATCCTGTGTTTCTGGGTTGGCGGTGCGGAAGGTGTCGACCAGGCCCCAACTCATCAGGCGATCCATCCACTCGCGCTCTTCCGGCAGGAAGGAGCATTTACCGGTGCGCAGCCAGCGCTTGCGGCTGTCTTCGCCAATGCCAATATCCAGGTCCGTCGGGCTGATATTCACGTCGCCCATGATCAATACCGGATTTTCTTTGTTCAGCTCGGTGTTCAGGTAATCCTGCAGATCCTGATAGAACTTCGCTTTTGCCGGGAACTTGGTCGGGTGGTCGCGGCTTTCGCCCTGCGGGAAATAGCCATTGATAACGGTGATATTACCCAGCGGGGACGGGATCTCGGCCATGATAATGCGGCGCTGTGCTTCACCGTCATCGCCAGGGAAGCCGCGGCGGACCGAGACAGGCGTCTCTTTGGTTAACAGCGCCACGCCGTAATGGCCTTTCTGACCGTGATAAAAGACGTTGTAACCCAGCTTCGCAACGTCTTCCAGCGGGAACATATCATCGTGAACTTTTGTCTCCTGCAGGCCGATCACGTCAGGTTGATGTTGTTCAACAATGGCTTCCAGTTGGTGAGGGCGGGCGCGCAGGCCGTTGATATTAAAAGAGACAAATTTCATAGTCGCTGCCAGTGCAAGGTGAATAGTGCATGGATGGTAGCAGAATTTGCGCCGCCTGTTACCGGGTTAGACCAATAACTACAACAGATCCTGCCGACGGTGCAATTTTTGCACCATTTCGACGCGCCTTGCCCCCAAAAGGGGCGTAAACGGTCAATAAATTTCGCGAGCGATCACAATTCCAGAATTATATTTTGCTTGTGAATAATATTTCTCGTTTTCGTCCCGCGAACCGCCGCTTATCGTAAAAATATTCACTTAATATGCATTAACAGTGAATAACTCCATATCCTAACTCATTGATATTCTGTCCCGGCAATCCGTTTATGCATTTTTATCGCTGGCTGGCACGAACTCTGCAATCTACATTCACAGTGCAAACACTCAAATATTTAACATTTAAACAACTTATTATTTACCGGATGAGGTCGCTATGTCTCTGTCAATTACGCGTGAAAATTTTGATGAATGGATGATGCCGGTTTATGCTCCGGCGGCTTTTATTCCGGTACGCGGGGAAGGCTCACGCCTGTGGGATCAGCAGGGTAAAGAGTACATTGATTTTGCAGGCGGTATTGCCGTGAACGCGCTGGGGCACGCACACCCGGCGCTGCGTCAGACCCTCAACGATCAGGCGGCGAAGTTCTGGCATACCGGTAACGGCTACACCAACGAGCCTGCGCTGCGCCTGGCGAAAAAGCTGATCGACGCGACCTTTGCCGAGAAAATTTTCTTTTGTAACTCCGGTGCTGAGGCCAACGAAGCGGCCCTGAAGCTGGCACGTAAATATGCCCACGACCATTTCGGCGCGCAGAAAAGCGGGATCGTGGCGTTCAAAAATGCCTTCCACGGTCGCACGCTTTTTACCGTCAGCGCCGGTGGGCAGCCCGCTTACTCCCAGGATTTTGCCCCGTTACCGCCGGACATTCGCCATGCGGTGTTTAACGATCTGCAGTCCGCCAAAGCGCTGATTAATGACAACACCTGTGCGGTGATCGTCGAGCCGATGCAGGGCGAGGGCGGTGTGGTTCCGGCAGATAAAGCATTCCTGCAGGGGCTTCGCGAGCTGTGCGACCAGCACAACGCGCTGCTGATTTTTGATGAAGTGCAGACGGGCGTTGGCCGTACGGGCGAGCTTTACGCCTACATGCACTACGGCGTCACGCCGGATGTGCTGTCGACGGCGAAAGCGCTGGGCGGCGGCTTCCCGATTGGAGCGCTGCTTACCACCGATAAATGTGCCAGCGTGATGGTCGTCGGCACCCACGGCACCACTTACGGCGGTAACCCGCTGGCATCCGCAGTGGCGGGCCAGGTGCTGGATATCATCAATACGCCAGCGGTGTTAAACGGCGTGAAACAGCGTCACGACTGGTTTGTTGAGCGCCTGAATGCCATCAACAGCAAGGTCGGCATGTTCAAAGACATTCGTGGGCTGGGGCTGTTAATTGGCTGCGAACTGACCGCTGAATTTGCCGGAAAAGCTAAACTTATTTCACAGGAAGCAGCAAAAGCGGGTGTGATGGTGCTGATTGCAGGCGCGAACGTGGTGCGTTTTGCCCCGGCGCTGATCGTCAGTGAAGAAGAGATCACCACCGGCCTGGACCGCTTTGCGCTGGCCTGTGAACAGGTGAAATCCGGGGTGTCATCATGATGGTCATCCGTCCCGTTGAGCGCGGCGATCTCGCCGGGCTTATGCAGCTTGCCGGTAAGACGGGAGGCGGGCTGACCTCGCTTCCCGCCGACGAAAAAACGCTGTCGGCGCGCATCGAGCGCGCCATCCATACCTGGCAAGGGACGGTGCCGAAAAGCGAACAGGGATACGTCTTTGTTCTGGAAGAGACGGAAACAGGAACCGTGGCCGGGATCTGCGCCATTGAAGTGGCGGTCGGCCTGAATGAACCCTGGTACAACTACCGCGTGGGGACGCTGGTTCACGCGTCGAAAGAGCTAAACATTTATAACGCGCTGCCGACGCTTTCACTGAGCAACGATCACACCGGCAGCAGCGAACTCTGTACCCTGTTTCTCGACCCGGCCTGGCGCAAAGAGGGCAATGGTTATCTGCTCTCTAAATCGCGCTTTATGTTTATGGCTGCCTTCCGCGACCGCTTTAATGAAAAAGTGGTGGCGGAGATGCGCGGCGTGATCGACGAAACCGGCTACTCCCCGTTCTGGGAAAGCCTCGGCGAGCGCTTCTTCTCGATGGAGTTCAGCCGCGCGGACTATCTGTGCGGCACCGGGCAGAAGGCGTTTATCGCCGAGCTGATGCCGAAACATCCGATCTACACCCATTTCCTCACCCCCGAAGCGCAGGCGGTGATTGGCGAAGTCCATCCGCAGACGGCACCCGCGCGCGCGGTGCTGGAGAAAGAGGGTTTCCGCTATCGGAACTATGTCGATATTTTTGACGGTGGCCCGACGCTGGAGTGCGATATCGATCGCGTTCGCGCCATCCGTAAAAGCCGTCTGGTGACGGTCGCCGAAGGGCAGCCTGCGCCAGGCGAATTACCAGCCTGCCTGGTGGCGAATGAACAGTACGACCATTTTCGCGCCATGCTGGTGCACGCGAATCCAAAATGTGAACGACTGGTGCTGACCGCAGCCCAGCTGGATGCCCTGAAATGTAGCGCAGGCGACACGGTGCGCCTGGTGCGACTCTGCCCCGAGGAGAAAACAGCATGAGTTTATGGATTAATGGCGACTGGGTGACGGGTGAAGGCGAACGCCGCGTGAAAACCAACCCGGTGGGAAAAGAGGCGCTGTGGACGGGTTCAGATGCCAGCGCCGCGCAGGTGGAACAGGCCTGTAAAGCCGCACGCGCTGCGTTCTCGGCGTGGGCCAAACAGCCGTTTAGCCTGCGTCAGGCGGTCGTTGAGAAATTCGCGTCACTGCTGGAGACCAATAAAGTCGAACTGACCAGCATTATCGCCCGTGAAACCGGCAAACCGCGCTGGGAAGCGGCGACGGAAATCACGGCGATGATCAACAAAATCGCGATCTCAGTGAAGGCGTATCACACTCGTACTGGCGAGCAGCATACGGAGATGGCCGACGGTGCGGCCACTCTGCGCCACCGCCCGCACGGCGTGCTGGCAGTCTTCGGCCCCTATAATTTCCCCGGCCATCTGCCGAATGGCCACATTGTGCCTGCGCTGCTGGCGGGAAACGCCGTGATCTTCAAACCGAGCGAGCTGACGCCCTGGAGTGGCGAAGCGGTGGTCAAACTGTGGGAACAGGCGGGTCTGCCGCCGGGCGTGCTGAACCTGGTGCAGGGCGGACGTGAAACCGGTCAGGCGCTGAGCGCGCTGAGCGATATCGACGGGCTGCTGTTTACCGGCAGCGCGGGGACCGGCTATCAGCTGCATCGCCAGCTGGCGGGCCAGCCGGAAAAAATTCTTGCACTGGAAATGGGCGGCAATAATCCGCTGATCGTTGAAGATCCTGATGATATCGACGCTGCCGTGCATCTGGCTATCCAGTCGGCGTTTGTCACCGCCGGGCAGCGCTGCACCTGTGCGCGCCGTCTGCTGGTTAAACGCGGCGCGCAGGGCGATGCGTTTCTGGCGCGCTTAGTGGAAGTGAGCGCGCGGCTAAAACCTGATGCGTGGGACGCCGAGCCGCAACCGTTTATCGGCGGCCTGATCTCCGAACAGGCGGCGCAGAACGTGGTCAACGCCTGGCGCGATCATGTGGCGCGCGGCGGGAAAAGCCTGCTCGAGCCAAAGCTTATCCAGCCAGGCACGTCGCTACTGACGCCGGGGATTGTGGAAATGAGCGCGGCGAGCGATGTGCCGGATGAAGAGACCTTTGGGCCGCTGCTGTGCGTCTGGCGCTATGACGATTTCGACAGCGCGATTGCGCTTGCGAACAATACGCGCTATGGCCTGTCGAGCGGCCTGATTTCACCGGATCGCGAGAAATTCGACACGCTGCTGATTGAAGCGCGCGCCGGAATTGTGAACTGGAATAAACCCCTGACCGGTGCGGCGAGCACTGCGCCGTTTGGCGGCGTGGGGGCCTCCGGCAACCATCGCGCCAGCGCCTGGTATGCGGCAGATTACTGCGCGTGGCCGATGGCGAGCCTCGAAACCCCTGCGCTGACTCTGCCTGAAACCCTCAATCCGGGGCTTGATTTTAGCAAAGGGGATGGCCATGAAAGCGCGTGAGGTCAACTTTGATGGGCTGGTGGGGCTGACCCACCACTATGCCGGGCTGTCGTTTGGTAACGAAGCCTCGACGAAACACCGCTTCCAGGTGTCGAACCCAAAGCTTGCGGCGAAGCAGGGGCTGCAAAAGATGAAAGCCCTGGCCGATGCCGGTTTCCCGCAGGCGGTGATCCCGCCGCAGGAGCGCCCGAACGTCGAGGTCCTGCGCCAGCTTGGGTTTAGCGGCAGCGATGAACAGGTGGTGGAAAAAGCCGGTACTCAGGTGCCGCATCTGCTCTCGGCGGCCAGCTCAGCGTCGTCGATGTGGGTCGCTAACGCGGCCACCGTCGCACCCTCGGCGGATACCCTGGACGGCAAAGTGCATCTCACCGTCGCCAACCTCAATAACAAATTCCATCGCGCGACGGAGGCGGTGACCACCGAGCGCGTGCTGCGCGCCATTTTCAGCGATGCGGAACGTTTTAGCGTCCACGAGGCACTGCCGCAGGTCGCCATGTTTGGCGATGAAGGGGCGGCCAATCATAACCGTCTGGGCGGCGATTATGGCGATCCGGCAACGCAGCTGTTTATCTATGGCCGCGATGAGAGCGGTCACCATGCCCCCGTGCGCTACCCGGCGCGGCAGACGCTGGCGGCAAGCCAGGCGGTCGCACGGCTCAATCAGGTGAATCCGGGGCAGGTGGTGTTTGCCCAGCAGAATCCTCAGGTGATCGATCAGGGTGTGTTCCACAACGACGTGATCGCCGTGTCGAACCGTCAGGTGCTGTTCTGTCATGAACAGGCGTTTGCTCAGCAGGATAAATTGCTGGCAAATCTTGCGGAGCGCGTTCCGGGCTTTACGCCGATTCAGGTTCCGACGCACGCCGTGAGCGTGCAGGATGCGGTGGAAACCTATCTCTTTAACAGCCAGCTGTTGAGCCGTGAGGATGGCAGCATGATGCTGGTGCTGCCGCAAGAGTCGCACAACCATCAGGGTGTATGGCGCTATCTGAGTGAGCTGGTGAAGGCCGATAATCCCATCAGCGAGCTGAAGGTTTTCGATCTGCGTGAAAGTATGGCCAACGGCGGAGGACCAGCCTGTTTACGTCTGCGCGTCGTCCTGACACAGGCAGAGATGCAGGCGGTAAACCCCGCAGTAATGATGAATGACGCGCTGTTTAACACGCTGAATAACTGGGTGGACCGCTATTACCGCGACCAGCTGACGCAGGCGGATCTGGTCGATCCGCAGCTGTTGCGAGAAGGGCGCGAGGCGCTGGACGCCCTGACCACGATCCTACAGCTCGGTTCGGTTTATCCGTTCCAGCGCTAAGGAGAGAGCATGGAGAATTTACTGGCGCTGACGCTGGCCGATGAAACGCCCGCTGAAAAAGAGGGTGAAGGGGCGTCGTTTCACTGGAAATGGCATGGGCGCGGGCTGCTGGAACTGACCCCGTTTGAAGAGAGCGGCCGCGCGCTGGTGCTCTCGGCAGGTGTTCACGGCAACGAAACCGCACCGGTGGAGATTGTCGATCTGCTCATCCGCGCGCTGTATCACGGGGATATCCCCCTGCGCTGCCGTGTGCTGGTGGTGCTCGGGAACCCTGCGGCGCTGGCGCAAAACAAACGCTATCTGGAGAGTGATATCAACCGGATGTTTGGCGGTCGCGCGGCGCAGTTTGCACCCTGTGAGGAGACGGCATGCGTGCCGGTGCTGGAAAACGCCGTCAGGGAGTTCTATGCGACAGCCGGCCCGGAACGCTGGCATCTGGATTTGCATACCGCCATTCGGGCGTCGTATCACGTGCGCTTTGGCGTGTTGCCCCAGCGCGAGCAGCCCTGGGATGAACGGTTCCTGCAATGGCTGGGCGATGCAGGACTCGAAGCGCTGGTGTTCCATCAGTCGCCGGGCGGAACCTTTACCCATTTCACCTGTGAGCATTTCGGCGCGCTGGCCTGCACGCTGGAACTGGGCAAAGCGCTGCCGTTTGGCCATAACGATCTGACGCGATTTGCCCCAACGCATCTGGCGCTGCGGGCGCTGCTCGCGGGCGTTGAGCCTGAGCCGCATGCTGAAGTGGTTGAGCGCTATCGGGTGGTGCAGCAAATCACCCGTCGCAGCGACGCGTTCCGGCTGCACATGGCGGCGCATACCCTAAACTTCACGCCGTTCCGCCAGGGGATTTTGCTGGCAGAAGATGGCGATGAGCGCTACGAGGTGCAGAAAACGACGGAGTACGTGTTGTTCCCCAATCCGGCTGTGGCCTTTGGTTTGCGGGCCGGACTGATGCTGGAAAAAATAGGTTGAGGCATAATTTCCCGCGTCTGACAGGGAGGCGGGAAATTATCTATTATGGCGATCGTGTAAAGTTTACAGATTATTCCTGGATACCTGCTTTATTATTAATCTCCAGTTCGCTATACTCTTTCACAATCTCTTTAAAATCAGCTGATTGAATATTTTTGTTTCAACTCTCCACGCTTTATCCTTAATTCCTCCACATTTGGTTATAAATTGTTTTTTACACTTTCATTGTTTTACCGTTGCTCTGACTAATTGACGATAAACCCCGTAAAGTTAATCTCGTCAACACGGCATAGCGCCGAAGAATAACTGAAAGTAAGGAAAACAATTATGCGTAAATTAACTGCACTGTTTGTTGCTTCTACCCTGGCTCTGGGCGCTACCAGCATGGCGTTCGCTGCGGATACCGCGACCACGACCGCAGCACCTGCTGAAGGCAAGATGATGCATCACAAAGGCAAGCCGGGTATGCATCACGACATGATGTTTAAAGACCTGAACCTGACGGATGCACAGAAACAGCAGGTGCGTGACATCATGAAAAGCCAGCGCGACCAGATGAAACGTCCGCCGCTGGAAGAACGCCGCGCAATGCATGACATCATTGCCAGCGACAGCTTCGATAAAGAGAAAGCCGAAGCGCAGATCGACAAAATGGCCGAGCAGCACAAAGCTGGTATGCTGGCCCGCATGGAAACTCAGAACAAGATCTACAACATTCTGACCCCGGAACAGAAAAAGCAATTTAATGCCAATTTTGAGAAGCGTCTGACAGAACGTCCGGCGCCAGAAGGTAAAATGGCTCCGCCTGCTGAATAACAGCACAACATATTAAGACCGCCGGAAACCTGTTCACAAAAGCGCATTCGCTGTGGACAGGTCCGGCGGTTTTTTCTTTCACACCCTCTTGTCTCGCGCTGCCATCACGGTATGCTCCTGTAGTCGGTTCAGAGAATGCTTAACAGAGTCAGGGCGTTAGAGTTTTTTTCACCATGAGCCTAAGGCCCCTTTGCATTGCTGCCGATAATACGTCTGTGATTACCTAACGATAACAATCAAGACAGCGACGCTATTGATATTGTCGCTCTGGTGCGATTGCGCCTTTCAGGAGTGGTGATGGAGTTTTTTGATATCCGCAAAATGCCGGTGAATCTCTGGCGTAATGGGGCGGGTGAAACCCGTGAGATTTGTTGCTTTCCCACTGCGACCCGTGATTTTCACTGGCGCGCCAGTATTGCTTCTATCGCCAGCAACGGCGAATTCTCTCTCTTTCCCGGCGTCGATCGGGTGATTACCCTGATTGAGGGCGGCGAAGTGACTCTCGATGCGGGCCAGACCTTTTGCCATACCCTGAAGCGTCACCAGCCATTCAGTTTTGCGGGCGACCATCCGGTGAAAGCGAAGCTCACGGAAGGGCAGATGTCGATGGATTTCAATATCATGACGAAGCGCGATCGCTGCAAGGCCAACGTGCGGGTGGCGGATCGCACCTTTACCACCTTCGCCTCGCGCGGCGGCGTGGTATTCGTTCTGAGCGGTGCCTGGCAGTTGGGTGACAAATTCCTCACCGCCGATCAGGGCGCCAGCTGGCAGGATGGCATACACACCCTGCGCTTACTGGAATCAGAAGGAACGCTGCTGTTCAGTGAGATTACGTGGCTGCCGGGTCACTAAGTTCAATGATTTCATACTGCCCGGAGAGCAGCGGCTTACAGAGAATTTTGTAGCCGTCCTGATCAAACCCGGCAGGCGTGCGCAGCAGGGCCGCGGCGTCGTTTAACGTGTCGACGGCCCCCAGCCACAGCCAGTTGTGAATAATGTGGTAGTGGGTGATGGTGTTGCTGGTCTCTTTCAGCGCAATGGCGCCTTGCCACGGCCAGCAGGTCACGCTGATCGCCGCCAGCCCGGCCTTTAATCTCATCTGATGATCTTCCACACTCTCCTTGCCGCAGCACGCCCCGGCGCAGCGCTTCAGCGCGGAACGAAAACAGGCGCGCCCGCGCGTAAGCGACTCCAGACCTAATAACCCGTAGCAAAGTTTCTCTGCATCAGCGAGAGATTGCAGCGCCTGCAACGCCGCGCGGCGGTTGGCGAACAGGCCGTATAAATTCGGCGCGTGGGAGAAATCAATCTCACGGGCGTAAACCACCTGCGGTTTGCCGTCGGTGATTTGCAGCGAGCACAGCTGGCGGTTGCGGCGCAGACGTTTATTGAACAGCGGCTGCTGTTCTTTGATCAACCGGGCTTCGAGCAGCAGCGCGCCCAGCTCCCCGGCGGTTTGCGTCCAGGTGATGCGCCGCGACTGGCGCAGCATCGCGGCCTCGTCGGGCGTGCGTAAATGCGATAACACCCGGCTGCGGATATTGACGCTTTTACCGATATAGAGCGGCATCGCTTCGCTTTCGCCATGAAAGAAATAGACGCCTGGCTGTTTCGGCAGAGCCTCAAGCCAGGGGCGAAGGTGTTCGGGATATTCGTAGATAGCCCCCGCTTCAAATTCAAGACGCGGGGCAGATTGACGCCTGCTCACAAAAGACTCCTGATACTGTTCAGGCATACAGTGTAGCAAAGAGTGAGTGGTTAAAAAAGAGGCGGCTTCGTCTGGCGGGCAGTGTACGTAGGGCTTACGGTCATCGCAGGGGTAAAAATAGGCCGGGTAAGCGTAGCGCCACCCGGCAATGCGCTTGGGGAATCAGCGTTTCCAGAAGTCGTCGAAGATGGTAATCGGCGTGCGTCGCTTGTGCTCGGTTTTCAGATACCAGCCTTCAATAGTGCGGGCGATACTCTCATCGAGCGTTTTGCCTTCCAGATAATCGTCGATATTGTCGTACGTCACTCCCAGCGCCGCTTCATCCGGAAGGGAAGGGCGATCGTCTTCCAGATCGGCGGTCGGCGCTTTCTTATAGAGGTGCTCCGGGCAGCCCAGCGCGGCAAGAAGTTGCTTACCCTGGCGTTTGTTGAGGCGGAAAATCGGGTTGATATCGGTACCGCCGTCGCCGTATTTGGTGAAGAAACCGGTGACCGCTTCCGCCGCATGATCGGTGCCAACCACCACGCCTTTGGTCATTCCGGCGATGCTGTACTGGGCTTTCATGCGCTCGCGGGCTTTTTCGTTGCCGCGAATGAAATCGCTCAGCTCAATGCCGGCCTCGCGCAGCGCCTGTTCGCTGGCTAATACCGCGCCTTTGATGTTCACGGTGAGCACGCGATCGGGCTGGATAAAGGAGATTGCATCCTGGCAATCCTGCTCGTCGGCCTGGACGCCATAAGGCAGGCGCACGGCGATAAACTGCAGCGCGTCGTCACCCGTTTCCTGACGTAATTCTGAGATCGCCTGCTGGCACAGTTTACCGGTCAGGGTAGAGTCCTGACCGCCGCTGATGCCAAGTACCAGTGACTTCAGGAACGGATACGTTTTCAGATAGGATTTCAAAAAATCGACGCTGCGGCGGATTTCTTGATGAGCATCTATCGCAGGCGTTACGCCAAGCGCATGAATAATCTCTTGTTGCAGAGCCATTACGCCCTCCATTAGCAAAAACGAAGCAGAATGAGTATCCGTTAAAACTAACCCTTTGGGCGTAAAACGACAAGGATCACAGTTTCGAGTGCGGCAAATTGCGACGATTTAGCAGGTTATCGTTGTTTTATTAGAATTTTCCGAAAAACATCCCGCTTCGCAGACAAAGTTGAAGAATCGAATTTTTTATCCCATGCTTAGATAACACGCTGATAAACAAGAGGACGGAAAATGAACAAGAATGTAGCGGGAATTTTAAGTGCAGCGGCGGTATTGACTATGCTGGCGGGCTGTACAGCTTACGATCGCACAACCGATCAGTTCACACAGCCGGTAGTTAAAGATGTGAAGAAAGGGATGAGCCGTGCGCAGGTAGCGCAGGTGGCTGGCAAACCTTCTTCCGAAGTCACTATGATCCACGCACGTGGGACCTGCCAGACTTATATTCTGGGTCAACGTGATGGTAAAGCAGAGACCTACTTTGTGGCTCTGGACGATACAGGACACGTGATCAACTCAGGTTATCAGACCTGTGCTGAGTACGACACTGACCCACAGGCACCTAAGGCGCAATAACCTGCTTGCCTGAACGATGTAACAAACCGGCCAATGTGCCGGTTTTTTTATGCCTGCAATAATCTTATTTCTTTGCGCGAATTATTTGCCTAAACTGTGAGGGCAGTCAAAACGACAGGTCAAGGAGAGACAATTGTGACTCGTGCTGAATTATCCGCTCCCTATGCCTTGCCGTATACTCCATTCAATGACAAACAAAAGTAACACTCATCAGCGGGCTGAAGGGCGATGGTGAGGGTCATACAAGAGGGAAGTTGCTATGGAAAAGAAACATATCTACCTGTTCTGCTCTGCGGGCATGTCAACGTCACTACTGGTTTCCAAGATGCGTGCGCAGGCAGAAAAGTATGAAGTTCCTGTCGTTATCGAAGCGTTTCCCGAAACGCTGGCAGGCGAAAAAGGTCAGGCCGCGGACGTGATTTTACTGGGTCCACAGATTGCGTATATGTTGCCAGAAATCCAGCGTTTATTACCGAACAAACCTGTAGAAGTGATCGATTCTGTGCTGTACGGCAAAATTGATGGTTTAGGTGTACTTAAAGCTGCAGTCGCCTCAATTAAAAAAGCTGCCGCTAATTAAAATTTAAATTTTTCCCGTCAAAGAGTTATTTCACACACTTACGCCGCAATATTTGTTGCGGCATTTAAGGGTAATTTCTATGAGTCAAGTTATTAGCTCTCTTGAAAAGGTACTCCTTCCTTTTGCTGTTAAAATAGGAAAGCAGCCCCACATTAATGCGATTAAAAATGGCTTTATTAAATTAATGCCGTTGACCCTGGCCGGTGCCATGTTCGTATTAATTAATAACGTCTTTTTAAGTTTTGGCGAAGGCTCGTTTTTCTATTCTATGGGCATTCGGTTAGACGCTTCCACCATTGAAACCCTGAATGGCTTTAAAGCCATCGGCGGCAACGTGTACAACGGTACGTTGGGCATTATGTCGCTGATGGCGCCTTTTTTCATTGGTTCTGCGTTAGCGGAAGAGCGTAAAGTCGACCCAATGGCAGCCGGTCTGTTGGCTGTGGCGGCCTTTATGACTGTGACACCTTACAGCGTTGGTGAAGCCTATGCCGTCGGTGCAAACTGGCTGGGCGGTCAGAACATTATTTCCGGGATGGTGATTGGCCTGATCGTGGCGGAAATGTTCACCTTTGTGATTCGTCGCAACTGGGTCATTACCCTGCCAGATAGCGTGCCGTCTTCCGTCTCGCGCTCTTTCTCGGCGTTAATCCCAGGCTTCCTGATCCTGTCCATTTTCGGTGTGCTCTCCTGGCTGCTGGCCAACCACGGCAGCAACTTCCACCAGATCATCATGGACTCTATCTCCACGCCGCTGGCATCAATGGGCAGCGTAGTGGGCTGGGCTTACGTTATCTTTAACTCCCTGCTGTGGTTCTTCGGCGTGCACGGCTCACTGGCGCTCACCGCGCTGGATAACGGCATCATGACCCCATGGGCGCTGGAAAACATCGCACTGTATAACCAGTACGGCTCTGTAGAAGCGGCGATTGCCGCCGGTAAAGAGTTCCACTTCTGGGCGAAACCGATGCTGGATTCCTACATCCTGCTGGGTGGTTCAGGGGCGACGCTCGGTTTGATTATCGCTATCTTCATCGGCTCACGCCGCGCGGATCATCGTCAGGTAGCGAAACTGGCACTGCCATCAGGTATCTTCCAGATTAACGAACCGATTCTGTTTGGTTTGCCAATCATCATGAACCCGGTGATGTTTATCCCGTTCGTGCTGATTCAGCCGATTCTGGCCGCCATTACGCTGGCTGCTTACTCGATGGGCATTATCCCGCCGGTAACGAACCTGGCACCGTGGACGATGCCAACCGGTCTTGGCGCTTTCTTCAACAGTAACGGCAGTATCGCCGCACTCTGCGTGGCACTGTTCAACCTGGGTGTATCGACGCTGGTTTACCTGCCATTCGTGGCGGTGTCGAACAAGGCTCAGGCGGTCATTGATGAGCAGGAAAGCGAAGAAGACATCGCTAACGCACTGAAATTCTAAGAGGTCCGGCGCGGGGAAACCCGCGCCTGTAAAAGGAGAGAAATGATGTTTGATTTGGATACTATCGTGGCAGACGAGGCCGTTGAGAACGATCTTGAAGAAGTAGTGATGGGGCTTATCATTAACTCCGGACAGGCACGCAGCCTGGCGTACGGCGCACTCAAACAAGCCAAGCAGGGCGATTTCGCCGCAGCGAAACGCATGATGGATCAGTCGCGCACGGCGTTGAACGAAGCACACCTGGTACAAACCAAGCTGATTGAAGGCGACCAGGGAGAAGGTAAAATGAAGGTGAGTCTGGTGCTGGTTCACGCCCAGGATCATTTGATGACCTCAATGCTGGCTCGCGAGCTGGTTGCTGAGCTCATTGAGCTTCACGAGAAGATGCAATAAGTCAGGCCGCCGGAGGTAAACACGATGGAAATTAAAACCGCACTTGAGCAGCAACTGTTTAACGGCAAGAATTTTCACGTGGTTATCTACAACAAAACGGAAAGCGTGAGCGGTCTGCATCAGCATGACTACTACGAGTTCACGATTGTTCTGACCGGGCGCTACTACCAGGAGATCAACGGCAAGCGCGTGCTGCTGGAGCGCGGCGACTTTGTCTTTCTGCCGATGGGGTCGTATCACCAGAGCTTTTATGAATTCGGGGCGACGCGCATTCTGAACGTCGGTGTGGGCAGACGTTTCTTCGAGAAGCACTACTTACCCCTGGTGCCATTCTGCTTCGTGGCATCGCAGGTGTATCGCATTAAAAACGAGTTTATGACCTGGATCGAAACGGTTATCGCCTCGCTGAACTTCCGGGACAGCGAATTCGATGAGTTTATTGAAACGGTCACGTTTTATGTGATGAACCGCCTGCGCCACCATCGCGATGAGCAGCAGGTGATCGATGATATCCCGCAGTGGCTGCGTACTACCGTAGAGTTAATGCACGACAAACATCAGTTTGGCGATAATGCGCTGGAGAACATGATTGCCCTGTCGGGTAAATCGCAGGAATATCTCACCCGCGCCACCCAGCGTTATTACCAAAAAACACCGGTGCAAATCATTAACGGTATTCGTATTAATTTCGCCAAAAAGCAGCTGGAAATAACCAACTATTCGGTCACTGATATTGCTTATGAATCGGGTTACAGTAGCCCGAGCCTGTTTATTAAAACCTTTAAGAAATTCACTTCATTCACGCCTAACAGCTACCGTAAAAATTTAACGGTAATGAATAATTAATTGACTTACGGCGAAGTAACTCGCCAGGAATATTGACTTAAACGCTTGCCCAAAATAGCGGGAATGCCACGCTATACTTTGCAGGCGGTTAACCTGATACGCTAAGGGAGATATTATGCAAAAGAAATTGAAAGTCGTAACCATCGGCGGCGGCAGCAGTTATACCCCGGAATTGCTCGAAGGTTTTCTGAAACGTTATCATGAACTGCCGGTCAGCGAATTATGGCTGGTGGATGTGGAAGAAGGGCAGGAAAAACTCGATATTATTTTCGAGCTGTGCCAGCGCATGGTGCAGAAAGCCGGTGTCCCGTTAACCGTACACAAAACGTTAGATCGTCGTCAGGCGCTAAAAGATGCCGACTTCGTCACCACCCAACTGCGCGTGGGCCAGCTGAAAGCCCGCGAACTGGATGAGCGTATTCCGCTGAGCCACGGTTATCTGGGGCAGGAAACCAACGGTGCGGGCGGTCTGTTTAAAGGCCTGCGCACCATTCCGGTGATTTTTGACATCATCAAAGATGTGGAAGAGATCTGCCCGCAGGCGTGGGTGATCAACTTCACCAACCCGGCCGGGATGGTCACGGAAGCGGTTTATCGCCACACCGGATTCAAACGTTTCATCGGCGTATGCAACATTCCGATTGGCATGAAAATGTTTATCCGCGATGTGCTGAAATTGACCGACAGCGACGATCTCTCCATCGATCTGTTCGGCCTGAACCACATGGTCTTTATCAAAGATGTGATCGTCAACGGAGAGTCACGCTTTGCCGAACTGCTGGACGGCGTGGCCTCGGGCCGACTGACCGCCGGCTCGGTGAAAAACATCTTCGATCTGCCGTTCAGCGAAGGGCTGATTCGCTCCCTGAATTTGCTGCCGTGCTCGTATCTGCTCTACTACTTCAAGCAGAAAGAGATGCTGGCCATCGAAATGGGCGAGTACTATAAAGGCGGGGCTCGCGCGCAGGTCGTGCAGAAAGTCGAAAAACAGCTCTTTGATTTGTATAAAGATCCTAATCTTAACGTCAAGCCGAAAGAGCTTGAGCAGCGCGGCGGGGCGTATTACTCCGATGCGGCCTGTGAAGTCATTAACGCCATTTACAATGACAAACAGGCTGAGCATTACGTGAACGTGCCGCACCACGGGCATATCGACAACATCCCGGCAGACTGGGCGGTTGAAATGACCTGTATTCTTGGGCGCGACGGGGCGAAACCGCACTCTCGCATCACCCATTTCGACGACAAAGTGATGGGCCTGATTCACACCATCAAAGGTTTCGAAATCGCAGCCAGCCATGCGGCGCTGAGCGGGGAATTTAACGACGTGTTGCTGGCCCTGAACTTGAGTCCGCTGGTCCACTCCGACCGCGACGCAGAATCCCTGGCCCGCGAAATGATTCTCGCCCATGAAAAATGGCTGCCAAACTTTGCGGCCACGGCTGAGAAGCTTAAACAACGCTGAGAGGAACAGAGATGGAAAATCTGTTGATCGTGAATGCCGATGATTTTGGACTCTCCAAAGGGCAAAACTACGGCATCATCGAAGCCTGTCGCCACGGGGTGGTCACATCGACCACCGCGCTGGTCAACGGCGAGGCGATTGAACATGCCGCAGCGTTAAGCCGCGATCTGGCGAAGCTGGGCGTAGGGATGCATTTCGTGCTGACGCTCGGGATGCCGCTCTCACCCATGCCGGGGCTAACGCGCGACGGGGTGCTGGGGAAATGGATTTGGGAGATGGCGGAGCAGGGGGCGTTGCCGCTCGACGAAATCGCCCGCGAACTAGATTGTCAGTTCAATCGCTTCGTCGATCTCTTTGGCCGCGAACCGACGCACCTCGACAGCCATCATCATGTGCATATGATCCCGGCGATTTTCCCGCTGGTGGCCGAATTTGCGGCGCGTAAAGGTGTGGCGATGCGTGTGGACCGTCAGGTGCTGGCCCTGCACGATTTGCCCCTCGGCCGTGCGCCGACTACCGAGGGTTTCAGCAGCGAGTTCTATGGCGATGCGATCAGCGAAGCGCTGCTGTTGCAGGTACTGGATGGCTCGGCTTCGCGCGGTGAACGTTCGCTGGAGATCATGGCGCACCCGGCGTTTGTCGATAATACGGTGCGCAAAAGCGCCTATTGCTGGCCGCGTCTGGCGGAACTGGACGTGCTGACATCGCCCTCGCTGAAGTATGCGATTGCGGAACGTGGGTATCGTTTAGGGACGTTTAGCGATTTGTAAGAATAGCCGGGTAGGCATCAGCCTACCCGGTAGTTTGTTATGCCGGAATCGCTGAAATTTTAGCGCTTCGTGACCACACCCGGTGCGCCGCCATCAGATCGAACAGCTGATCCATAAACGGTGCGCCGACTTTATCTCCCTCGACAATCCCTTCTTCACCTTTTTCTGCCACTTTCAGCAGCGATTTAAACTGACGCGCATCGCCCGCCAGCGCGACAGGTTTCAGGTGTTTATAGGCCTCCAGCAGATAGTAGGCCGCATCGCCATTGGTGAGCAGGCTCTTAATATCGCCGCCCGGCACAATCACGGCATCCACGGTGAGGGACGGTGATCCGGCGAATGTTGCGGCGATGGGCAGGACAGAGCCATCGTCAGCCTTCACTTCGCCCATGCGGGAGTAGAGCAGTTTCGCGTGCACGCCTTTCGACTTCAGCGCTTTCAGGGTTGCCAGCACATCTTTGGCGATGGGTTTGTCGTTAAGCAGTACCGCCACCACGCGGCCCTTAATCGTTCCGCCCGGCACCGCATAAAGACTCAGGGAGGCATCTTTTTTCAGGCCGTTGACCTCTTTCGGCGGCGCCGTATTGCGCTGCTCATCGGTGAGGGTTAGCCCTAAATTATCCGCCACGCCCTGGGCGAGCTTAATGTCGATATGCGCCAGGTGATCGACCACCCGTTCACGAATGTATTCACGCACCACTTTGCTTAACTCAAAGCTAAAGCTGCCGATGATATGTTCCTGCTCAACGGGCGTCTGACTGTTCCAGAACAGGCGAGGATGGGCGTAATACTCGGCAAACGATGGACTGCGCTCGCGGATTTTGGTCCCTTCCACCCGCTCCTGATAGGACTCGAAGCCACCGCGTTTTGGCCCTGGCGGGGTTTCGCGCGGCCAGTTATCGTTGATCGAGTTCGGTTCATAGTTCGCCGGGTTGGTGTCGATATCCTGGCGGTGCATCCCGTCGCGCTGGAAGTTATGGTACGGACAGGTCGGCCGGTTAATCGGAATTTCGTGGAAGTTCGGCCCACCGAGACGGCTGATTTGCGTATCGGTATAGGAGAACAAACGCCCCTGCAGCAGAGGATCGTTGGTGAAATCCAGCCCTGGGACGATATGCCCTGGATGGAACGCCACCTGTTCGTTTTCCGCAAAGAAGTTATCCGGATTGCGGTTGAGCACCATTTTGCCCACCAGCTGCACGGGCACCAATTCTTCGGGGATCAGTTTGGTAGGGTCGAGCAGATCAAAATCAAACTTGAATTCATCCTCTTCCGGAATGAGCTGTAACCCCAGTTCGTATTCCGGGAAATCGCCCGCTTCGATGGCTTCCCACAGTTCACGACGATGGAAATCGGGATCGCGCCCGGTCAGCTTTTGCGCTTCGTCCCACACCAGAGAGGCTTTACCCGCTACCGGCTTCCAGTGGAAACGTACGAACGTTGCTTTGCCTTCGGCATTAATCAAACGGAAGGTGTGAATGCCGAAGCCTTCCATGGTGCGGTAGCTGCGGGGGATACCGCGATCGGACATCGCCCAGATCACGTTGTGCAGCGTTTCCGGCTGGAGCGAAACATAGTCCCAGAAGGTGTCATGGGCACTTTGCCCCTGCGGAATAGCCCAGTGCGGCTCAGGTTTAACCGCGTGGACGAAGTCCGGGAACTTGTGGGCGTCCTGAATGAAGAACACCGGGGTATTGTTGCCAACAAGGTCAAAAATACCTTCTTCCGTATAGAACTTGGTGGCGAAACCACGGATATCGCGCACGGTGTCGGCTGAACCGGCGCCGCCCTGTACCGTGGAGAATCGCACGAAGACCGGGGTCACTTTATCCGGGTCGGAGAGGAAATCCGCTTTGGTAATATCGCTCAGGTTTTTATAAGGCTGGAAATAGCCATGGGCGGCAGAACCGCGTGCGTGAACGATACGTTCCGGGATTCGCTCGTGGTCAAAGTGGGTGATTTTCTCCCGCAGGATAAAATCTTCCAGTAGCGTCGGGCCACGGCTTCCTGCACGCAGGGAGTTCTGGTCATCGGCGATGCGCACGCCCTGATTGGTGGTGAGCGGGAAACTCTCGCCGCCTTTGCGATGCGGCTCCAGTGAATGCAGTTTTTCGTTGCCCGTATCCGGGGATTTGAGGCTACCCGGTGCGGTAGGTTGCTCTCCTGGGGCTGACGGCGACGGCGAAGGGCGATGGGAGCCATCTTCCGGGGCCAGCGAGTCCATACCGGGTTTTGATTCTTCGTCGCCGTGGATCGGTGACTGATGATGTTTATCGGTCTTGTCTTTTTGATGCGACATTGCACTCGTCTCCTGGGTTTCATTGCTGAAATACGGTCGTTGTGGCGAAAAGCCCCATTAACTATAGAACAATGTGACAAACAACCTGTCAGACTGAGACTTTTCGGGTTAAAGGCACCGCGAGAGCGGGCATACCGCATCCAAAGCGCGACGCGTCAGGGGGGAATCGGCTATGATAGGAATTTCCTGCTTCCAGAATTTGCTTTAGTGAACCAGTGCTTATGAAACCATTTCGTCAACAAAACCGTCGTGTCATCAGCTACGTACCCCGCGTCGAACCAGCGCCGCCAGACCATGCCCTGAAAGTGGATGGTTTTCGCGACGTCTGGCAGCTGCGGGGAAAATACGTGGCCTTTGTCCTGATGGGGGAGCATTTTCGCCGTTCCCCGACGTTTACGGTTCCTGAATCGGCCCAGCGCTGGGCCATGCAAATCCGCCAGGATGGGGATATTGAGTAAACGCAGAGATAAAAAAAACCGCCAGAGGCGGTTTTTTTATTGGGTGCGGTAAACGATTAACGGTGCGCCAGTTCGGCGTTCTCATCGCTATCGAGGACCGCTTTGTCGGTCTGCTTCAGCCACTGGCTGGTGAGCGTCCCGGCAGTCATAGAACCGTTGACGTTGAGCGCGGTACGGCCCATGTCGATCAGCGGTTCGACGGAGATCAGCAGCGCGACCAACGTCACCGGCAGGCCCATCGCAGGCAGCACGATCAGCGCGGCGAAGGTAGCACCACCGCCAACACCGGCCACACCGGCGGAGCTTACGGTGACAATACCGACCAGCGTCGCAATCCACATTGGGTCGAGCGGGTTAATCCCGACGGTAGGAGCAACCATGACGGCCAGCATTGCCGGGTACAGACCCGCACAGCCGTTCTGACCAATGGTTGCGCCAAATGAGGCGGAGAAGCTGGCGATTGATTCTGGTACACCCAGACGACGGGTCTGCGCTTCAACGTTCAGCGGAATAGACGCGGCGCTGGAGCGGCTGGTGAAGGCAAACGTCAGCACCGGCCACACTTTACGGAAGAATTTCAGTGGGCTAACACCGTTCACACCCAGCAGAATGCCGTGGACGACAAACATGATCATCAGGCCGAGGTAAGAAGCGACCACGAAGCTGCCCAGTTTGATGATGTCCTGCAGGTTAGAACCGGCAACCACTTTGGTCATCAGAGCCAGCACACCGTACGGCGTCAGCTGCATCACCAGACGCACCAGCTTCATCACCCAGCTCTGCAGGGTGTCGATGGCGGTCAGCACGCGCTGGCCTTTTGGCGCATCGTCTTTCAGCAGTTTCAGCGCGGCCACACCCAGGAAGGCAGCAAAAATCACGACGCTAATAATGGACGTCGGGTTTGCGCCTGTCAGGTCGGCAAACGGGTTTTTCGGCACGAAGGAGAGCAGTAGCTGAGGCACGCTCAGATCGGCCACTTTACCGGCGTAGTTGGTCTGAATAGCGGCCAGGCGCGCGGTTTCCGCGGTACCCTGTACCAGACCTTCTGCGGTCAGGCCAAACAGATTGGTGACCAGTACACCGACCAGCGCGGAGATAAGCGTGGTGAACAGCAGGGTGCCGATGGTCAGGAAGCTGATTTTACCCAGCTGAGAGGCGTTATGCAGACGGGCAACCGCGCTCAGAATAGAGGCGAAGACCAGCGGCATGACGATCATTTGCAGCAGCTGTACATAGCCGTTACCGACCACGTTAAACCATTGAATAGAATCTTTCAGAACCGGGTTATCAGAGCCGTAGATCGCCTGCAGTGCCAGACCAAATACCACACCCATTCCCAGACCGACGAGTACTTTTTTTGCCAGGCTCCACTGCTTGTGACGCGTCTGCGCCAGCAGCAATAGCAAGACAACGAACACCACAATGTTCGCGATAAGTGGAAAATTCATCCCCGTTCTCCTGATTTATAATCCGACCGGTATATTCCGATCATGTTGGCGCAAGATTATCAGAAGTGTGATGTGGCGCTTATATCCAAATGGAATGGATTATGACAAATGCAACTATTTTGTCTGTTTATTGTTCAATCTGGTGATGAATAAAGCGATTGAACTGAAATTGCAGGGAATTGATCATGTGTGACGACCAGCGAACTGCACCATTTTCGGGCAGGGTCTGAGGCATCCAGACGGAATAGGCGAAGAGCGCCATGCACAAGACGCGCTCCAGCTGGTTGCCTTTTTGCGGGGCCAGAATCGGAAAACGGAAACGCCAGCGGCATGGCCAGAGCAGCGGAACGCCGGCGGGGGTTAACATATCGGCCAGGATATGGCTTAGGTAGCCGAGCACCATCCCCTGAATCGCATCGGCGGGAACAATCCAGCTTTCAGGGATCTTAAGATAGAAAAAGGTCAGCAGAATAAAGACTGCCAGCAGGCTGTGGGTGAACCCACGGTGACCGAAGGCTCTGGCGATGGGTTTGGCGATCCATTTCAGGCGCTGGCCGAGAAACGACTTAGGATGATCAATATCCGGCAGTAAACAGGTGAGGACCGCAGAAGGAACAATATGCCACCAGTCGCCCTGTGCCAGAACAGGGGTAAGCTCAGCGTTTTTAGCAAACACTGCGCAGGCAATAGAAAAAAGGAGGTGGCCTTCCGCCGTCATGATAAAACCCACGAAACTGTCAATTCATACAGTATAGGGTTTTTGTACAGTAGGCGGAAGAGGTTACGGTGTAACTCTTTGTCACAAACTGGCGCTAGCGCGCCAGCCAGCCCCCATCGACGGCGAGCGTATAGCCATTGATATAGTCAGAGGCGTTTGAGGCAAGAAAAACCACCGGGCCTTGCAGGTCTTCAGGATTTCCCCAGCGCGCAGCAGGGATACGATCCAGAATCTCTTTGCTGCGCAGGTCGTCGTCACGTAACTCTTGGGTATTGTTGGTCGCCATGTACCCCGGTGCAATCGCATTGACATTGATCCCGTGCGCAGCCCACTCGTTTGCCAGCAGGCGCGTAATCCCTAATATACCGCTTTTCGAAGCGGTATAAGACGGGACGCGGATCCCGCCCTGGAAAGAGAGCATCGAGGCGATATTCACAATTTTGCCGCCTTCGCCCTGAGCAATAAACTGACGCGCAACCGCCTGAGAGAGGAAAAAGACCGATTTCAGGTTCAGGTTCATTACGTCATCCCAGTTTGTTTCGCTGAATGACAGAGCATCTTCCCGACGGATGGTTCCGGCGTTGTTGACCAGAATATCGACACGGCCCATTTCGGCGACCGCTTTTGTCACAATCGTTTCAATCGCGTCCTGCTGGCTTAGATCGGCCTGAATCGCCATAAAGCGGCGGCCCAGGGCTTTGACTTTTTTTGCGGTCTCTTCGGGGATTTTACGGTTCACCCCCACGATGTCACATCCCGCCTGCGCCAGTCCCAGCGTCATTCCCTGGCCTAAACCGGTATCGCAGCCAGTGACGATGGCCACTTTTCCCGCCAGATTAAGGGCATCCAGTATCATATCAACCTCAGAGTGTAGGGTTATTGTCGTTCTGAAGATAAGAATAGGAGCCGCTGGCAGGAATTACAAATAAAAATGAAATGATGTTTCAAAAATATTATGGTGGTCATGTTTTCGGGCAACAGGGCGTTGCCCGAACCTAAGGGATTACCCGCGCAGATGCTCTGCGGTCAAATCGGCAAGGGTGGCCAGTTTGACGTCCGCCAGTGCAAAGCGTGGATCGTGCTGCCCTTCTTCGGCAGGGACCACGATGGAGCGCATACGGGCTGCTTTCGAGGCAATCATGCCGTTAACGGAATCTTCCAGCGCCACGCACGCGAGTGTGTCGACGCCCAGTTTTGCAGCGCAGTCCATATAAACCTGCGGATGGGGCTTGCTGTACGGCAGTTTTTCCGCCGAGGCCAGCGCGTCGAAGCTGTCGCGCAGGTCGAACATCTCCAGCACTTTTTCCAGCATGTGCAGCGGTGACGCGGACGCCAGGCCCACTTTCAGCCCCTGAGCTTTACACAATGCGACGGCTTCGCGCGCGCCCGGCAGCAGGGGGCGGCTCTCTTCAACGAGGGCGATGGCGCGGGTGATAATGCGGTCGGTGACGTCCTGACGGCTTGGGCCATTCCACGGCTGGTGGGCAAACCACAGCTCAACAACCATATCAATGCGCAGCCCCAGCGTATCCGGCAGCTCGTTACGGCGGCTAATATCCACGCCAATGCTGGCCATAACATCCAGTTCGGCACGATCCCAAAGCGGTTCGGAATCGATTAACAATCCATCCATATCGAAAATGGCAGCAACAATCTGGCGCGGGGTCGTCATAACGCTATCTCCATTCATACGTTTTCAGCATAAAGTCACTCTAAAGTTAAGCAGCAATTTAGCATAATTGGCCTTAAAGAACGGGCGAAATTCGTAAGCAGAAGGTAAACTTAGGCTCTAAGTGAGCGTCTTAATGAAGGGGAACTGATGACGTATCAACAAGCTGGACGCATCGCGGTGCTAAAACGTATTGCCGGATGGGTAATTTTTATTCCGGCGGTGATTTCCACGCTAATCTCCGTGCTGAAATTCATGTATGAGCACAGCGAAAAGCAGGCAGGTATCAATGCGGTTATGCTTGATTTTGCTCATGTTATGATTGAGATGATGCGCTTTAACACGCCATTTCTTAACTTCTTCTGGTACAACTCGCCGACGCCCGATTTTCACCAAAGCCTGAACATCGCGTTCTGGATAATCTTTGCGCTGATCTTTATTGCTCTCGCCCTGCAGGCCTCCGGCGCGCGAATGAGCCGTCAGACGCGTTTTCTGCGTGAAGGGGTGGAAGATCAGCTGATACTGGAACAGGCGAAGGGCACTGAAGGGCTGACCCGCGAGCAGATTGAATCGCGAATCGTGGTTCCGCATCACACCATTTTGCTGCAGATTTTCCCGCTGTACGTACTGCCGGTGATTATTATCGTCTGCGGTTACTTCTTCTTTTCGTTACTCGGTTTTCTGTAACGCGCTGCGGGTGGCCTTGGCCACCCGTAAACGCTGTTACGCCGCTAAAACACGCTCCAGCGCACGTTGCGCATTCACCAGATGTTCACCGCCAAACAATATCGCACGGTTCAACAGGGTATAGAGCTGGTAGAGAGGCTGTCTTTCGAGGAAGCCTGACGGCAGAGGCGAAACGGACTGATAGCCGTCGTAGATTTGCGGAGGCTGTTCCGGATGCAGCGGCAGCATAGCCAGATCGCATTCACGGTCGCCCCAGTAGCAGGCAGGATCAAAGATATAAGGCCCGTTCGGCCCCAGCGCACAGTTTTCTGACCACAGATCGCCATGCAACAGCGACGGTTGCGGCTGGTGAGAAGCCAGGCGCTGCTGGACATGCTCCACAATCGCATCAATATTGCCAAACTCTAGCCCTTTCTCCGCCGCAAGCTCCAGCTGCCAGCCGATGCGCTGCTCGGCAAAGAAGGTGGACCAGCGACGCTGCCAGGCGTTGGGCTGAGGGGTCGTCGACAGGTCGTTGTCAAAATCGAGACCAAACTGTGGCTGATCGCTCCACTGATGCAGGCGGGCAATCTGTTGACCTAATAAAAAGGCGTTGTGCGCGTCCAGCGGACGGGCAGGGAGATAATCCATCACCAGAAAGCTGTAATCGCGATCGCTGCCCAGCGCCCAAACCTGAGGCACGGAGACGGTTTTGCTGCGCGACAGTAATTCCAGCTGATCGGCTTCGGCGGTGAAGATGGGAAGCAATTCCCGTTCATCACATTTCACGAAGAAATCGCGTCCCGCGAAGCGCAGATGCCATGCAGCGTGGATCTCACCGCCTGGCAGTTCGTTACGCTGCTCGATCTCCCCGTCGCCCAGTTGCTCGTTTAAAAGATGACTGATAGCCTGCCACATGATGATTCTCCCATGTTGTCCGCCAGATCATAAAGTTAGCGCATAAACGCTGTTCAATAATACGAGCTAACGCACACCTGAGCCGTCAGGATCACTTTAGGGCATTTATTGTTCTCTTTTTTGCCACTCTTCCCAGGTTTTCACGTCAATGTCTGCTTGTTTACCGATCGCACTCTCAATCAGACCACTTGCCAGCGCTTTCACTTCATCAACGCTGAGGGGACTGATCAGCCCGAATGTATTCGTGCCCAGATCGTGGACGTTGCCTTCGTCATCCGTCAGCGTCAGCAGGAAGCCGCCACGCGTCAGGTGGTTATTGATCTCGTTGAGTTCGGTCAGCGAGTCTTCATGAAATTTGATGGTCACGACGTAGCGGGTGATGTCACCACTGCTCATATTTCACCTCTTTGTTATCTTGAAAGTTTTCTTAGCATAGCCGATCGCGCCAGTTTGGCGACTTAATGCGCTTCCCTCCGTTATGGAGGGAAGCCATTTTTAGCTCTGGGAGAGGTAATTCACGATTTTTTGCGTGTCTTCGAGGGAGCACAGGCGCGTGCCGTGATTAATGGTGGCCGCGCTACCCGCCGCGACGCCGTAGCGCGTCATCTCCAGCAGCGATGCGCCTTGCGCCAGTTTTAAGGTCATCGCACCGACCATACTGTCACCGGCACCCACGGTGCTCTGGCTTTTCATCGGCGGTGGAACGACCTGCACCGAACCGGTTTCATCGACGGCGAGGGCACCCTGCGGTCCCAATGAGACCACCACGCGATGCGCTTTCCCGCTGCGCACCAGCTCCTGGGCGGCGGAGCGAACATCATCGGGCTGCGTTAACGGGCGCTTGACCAGCGCGCTCAACTCTTTTTGGTTCGGTTTGATCAGTTCCAGACCGCCGGATTCCAGAGCGGCACTCAGCGCATCGCCCGAACTGTCGACGATGCAGCGCAGGCCTTTCTCTTTCGCCGCGCGAATCAACTGGGTCAGTTTTTCACATTGCACGCCAGGGGGCAGGCTGCCGCTAATCACCAGCAGGGCACCGCTTTCAATGGCGAGCACTTTCTGTTCCAGCTGGCGGAATTCATCGTCATCCAGCATGGCGCCGGGCATGACGAAACGGTACTGCTCGCCGCTGGATTCGACGTGGACGTGCAGGTTCTGGCGCGTCCAGTCTTTTGCATCGACGGTATCGACGGCCACCTGTTCATCCGCCAGCAGCGCCACCAGATGTTCACCGGTAGCACCGCCCGCCGGGAAGATCGCTGTGGCCTGACCACCAAGATGGGTAATGGCGCGCGCCACATTAATACCCCCGCCGCCAGGCTCGAAGACGGGGGTGCTACAGCGGAGTTTACCTTCAGGATAAATCTGCGGTGTGAGGGTGGCGCTGTCGAGGGAAGGGGAGAGCGTCAGTGTATAAATCTTGACCATTGTGACCTCCTTTTAGCATTGGCTCAGGTAAGCATGGCACAAAAGGCGAGAAGGGAAAGTAAATAACAGTATGATTTTAAATATAAATGTTTAGACGTTCTGTGCGTTTTTAATATGAATTAATTAACGATTTGAGATCGTTCTTATTCAAAAAATGAAATAAGAAATCATTGCTATGTTATATGAGCCTTTTTATAATTTGTTACCTTTCTATGGATGCCTTGTCATTGATCCTCAAGAAAGTTTCCGAGACCGTGATGGTCTCTTTTTTTGTTGTACGGACTCCTTTATAAATGAAGCTCTTGAAGACAGTACCTGCCGCATTGATGCTGGCGGGTGGCGTGTTTGCCTCGATGTACGCAGCCGCTGACGATACCGTTTTTACTGTCATGGATGACCCATCCACTGCGCAGAAACCGTTTGAAGGTAACCTTAACGCGGGCTATCTAGCGCAATCAGGTAACACCAAAAGCTCCTCCCTGACCGCAGACACCACAATGACCTGGTACGGCAATACCACCGCCTGGTCCCTGTGGGGTAACGCCAGTAACACCTCATCTAATGACGAGCGCTCCTCTGAGAAATATGCAGTGGGTGGCCGTAGCCGTTACAACATGACGGATTATGACTATCTTTTCGGCCAGGCAAGCTGGTTAACTGACCGCTACAATGGCTATCGCCAGCGTGACGTCTTCACTGCGGGTTATGGTCGTCAGTTCCTGAATGGCCCGGTCCACAGCTTCCGTTTTGAATTCGGTCCGGGTGTACGGTACGACGAGTACACTGACGGCGATACCAAAACGCAGCCGCTGGGTTATGCATCCGGCACCTATGCCTGGCAGTTCACCGATAACGCCAAATTTACCCAGGGCGTCTCCGTGTTTGGTGCTGATGATACGACACTGAACTCTGAAACTGCACTGAACGTGGCGATCAACGAACACTTTGGTTTAAAAGTGGCGTACAACGTGACCTGGAACTCGGAGCCACCGGCTTCCGCACCAGAACATACCGATCGCAGAACGACCGTTTCTTTAGGCTATAAAATGTAATATTCGCGGGCCGATATATTATCGGCCCGTATTTTTATTTTAACAAAGCGTGCTATTAAATATTGAACAGCGTTTTAAATTAATACCTCAGCATTATTCTCCATAATTTCTTCATAATTCCCCTCAGCGATATACATTCAATTTATTTGACACGATTTGATAAATAAATTGACTAGGCAAAAGTGTGATCCAGATCTACACTGTGAATACAGGCATTAATTGCCTCACGTTGTACTGCATTAATTCAGATATAGAGAAGAATCATTATGAATAAAATCAAAAATGCTGCAGCAGCAATGGTGCTTTCCGCACTGTCATTTGGTGTATTTGCTGCTGATTCAGTAACCCAACCTGCCAGTGACACCACCAACCAAATCGATATCACCCGCGCTTCTGATGTTGAAGCGGGTTCTAACATCGCGCCGGGCTCTCAGTCTACCGGTCAGTCAATGAATGACGCCTTTGATGTGCACAAACTGGTTGCGGGTGAGTGGTCTTAATATTATTGGATCACGCCAGCAGTGAAAAAACCGGATGAAGATGTACCGGTTTTTCGCATTATGCGAACCTGAAAATTATTTTATGTCGGAAACAGCGCTTACAGGCGAATGGACAATATTGCTGTCATATTAATAAATGCCGCACCACTGCATGTTACTCACTACACGTCACTAACGTGAATTAATACCCCAGCACGCTACACGCCCCAGATCATTGCTGCCCAGCGTAATAAAAGCATCGCACCGCAGATGGCGATTAATACCACCACCATTTTCCAGTGTTTTTGTGCAAAGCGTTTTGTTGGCATAACCCGTTCCCTCGTCAGTTGATAACGTGAGTCTATCAAAAGCTGTTATGCAGTGTCAGCCTTGGGTGTCAAAACCAGTGAAACTTATCAGCCAGGATCATGACCAGCGCCGCTGCTGAAACAATATTCAGTACCACTACAGTTCTACTGGAAACATTCATGTAACGCCCCTTACGTTGTCAGGACCAGTTCAAGATTAGCTCAGCAAAATGGGATTGCGAGCGCTACCCCCTAAAACTCATACAAATGTATGAGAGACATCAATCTGGTCGCAGAGGGTGCATTCACCCTTTTTTTAGTGTTACCATCAGGGTGCAGAACGTAAATCAGCCTTTGTCTGATTCGTCATTGTTCCAGACTGCGAGCCAATTTGACGATTGTTGGTCAGATGGTTTCGCAATCTATTGATAAAATACGATTATTTTCTTTGTATATGCTCTTATGTGTGGGGCATCACTGCAAATAAGGATATAAAATGCCTGTAATTACTCTTCCTGATGGCAGCCAACGCCATTACGACCACGCCGTTAGCCCGATGGATGTTGCCCTGGACATTGGTCCTGGACTCGCAAAAGCGACCATCGCTGGCCGTGTTAATGGTGAACTGGTTGATGCCTCCGATCTGATTGAAAACGACGCTCAGCTCTCCATCATTACCGCGAAGAACGATGAAGGTCTTGAGATCATTCGTCACTCTTGTGCACACCTGTTAGGCCATGCCATCAAACAGCTCTGGCCAAACACCAAAATGGCGATCGGCCCGGTGATCGACAACGGCTTCTATTATGACGTTGACCTTGACCACACCCTGACCCAGGAAGATATCGACGCGCTCGAAAAACGTATGCACGAGCTCGCCGAGACCAACTACGATGTCATCAAGAAAAAAGTCAGCTGGCACGAAGCGCGTGAAACCTTCGTGAAGCGTGGCGAGAACTATAAAGTTTCTATTCTTGATGAGAACATCGCGCATGATGACAAGCCTGGCTTGTATCATCACGAAGAATACGTCGACATGTGCCGTGGACCGCACGTGCCGAACATGCGTTTCTGTCATCACTTCAAACTGATGAAAACCGCTGGCGCTTACTGGCGCGGCGACAGCAACAACAAGATGTTGCAGCGTATTTATGGTACCGCGTGGGCAGATAAGAAAGCCCTGAGCGCCTACCTGCAGCGTCTGGAAGAGGCCGCAAAACGCGACCACCGTAAAATCGGTAAGCAGCTCGACCTGTATCATATGCAGGAAGAGGCGCCGGGTATGGTCTTCTGGCATAACGACGGCTGGACTATCTTCCGTGAGCTGGAAACTTTCGTGCGCTCCAAGCTGAAAGAGTACCAGTATCAGGAAGTGAAAGGCCCGTTCATGATGGACCGTGTACTGTGGGAAAAAACAGGCCACTGGGACAACTACAAAGATGCGATGTTCACCACCTCTTCTGAGAACCGTGAATACTGCATCAAGCCAATGAACTGCCCGGGCCACGTTCAGATCTTCAATCAGGGTCTGAAATCCTACCGCGATCTGCCGCTGCGTATGGCGGAGTTCGGTAGCTGCCATCGTAATGAGCCATCAGGCGCACTGCATGGTCTGATGCGTGTTCGTGGCTTTACTCAGGATGATGCGCATATTTTCTGTACCGAAGATCAGGTGCGTGATGAAGTCAACGCCTGTATTCGTATGGTCTACGATATGTATAGCACCTTTGGCTTCGAGAAAATCGTCGTCAAACTCTCAACTCGTCCGGAAAAACGTATCGGTAGCGACGAGACCTGGGATCGTGCAGAGGCGGATCTGGCAGTTGCGCTGGAAGAGAACAATATCCCGTTTGAGTATCAGGTGGGTGAAGGCGCATTCTACGGTCCGAAAATTGAATTTACACTGTATGACTGCCTCGATCGCGCATGGCAGTGCGGAACAGTCCAGCTGGACTTCTCCTTGCCGCAGCGTTTAAGCGCCTCCTATGTGGGCGAAGACAACGAGCGTCAGGTGCCGGTAATGATTCACCGTGCAATTCTTGGGTCTATCGAACGCTTTATCGGCATTCTTACCGAAGAGTTTGCAGGCTTCTTCCCAACCTGGCTCGCGCCGGTGCAGGTCGTGGTCATGAATATCACCGATTCTCAGGCCGATTACGTTAAAGAATTGACGCAGAAACTACAAAATGCGGGCATTCGCGTAAAAGCGGACTTGAGAAATGAGAAGATTGGCTTTAAAATCCGCGAGCACACTTTACGTCGGGTACCTTACATGTTGGTCTGTGGTGATAAAGAGGTGGAAGCAGGCAAAGTTGCCGTTCGCACCCGCCGTGGTAAAGACCTGGGTAGCCTGGACGTAAGTGAAGTGATTGAGAAGCTGCGACAAGAGATTCGCAGCCGCAGTCTTCAACAACTGGAGGAATAAGGTATTAAAGGCGGAAAACGAGTTCAAACGGCGCGCCCGAATCGTATCAACAGCGAAATTCGCGCGCAAGAAGTTCGCTTAACAGGTCTGGAAGGCGAGCAGCTTGGTATTGTGAGTCTGAGAGAAGCTCTGGAAAAAGCTGAAGAATCCGGAGTAGACTTGGTCGAAATCAGCCCTAACGCCGAGCCGCCAGTTTGTCGTATCATGGATTACGGCAAATTCCTCTATGAAAAGAGCAAGTCTTCTAAGGAACAGAAGAAAAAGCAAAAAGTTATTCAGGTTAAGGAAATTAAATTCCGACCTGGCACCGACGATGGCGATTACCAGGTAAAACTCCGCAGCCTGGTACGCTTTCTGGAAGAGGGTGATAAAGCTAAGATCACGCTGCGTTTCCGCGGTCGTGAGATGGCTCACCAGCAGATCGGTATGGAAGTGCTTAATCGCGTCCGTGACGATCTGAGTGAACTGGCAGTGGTCGAATCCTTCCCATCGAAGATCGAAGGCCGCCAGATGATCATGGTGCTCGCTCCTAAGAAGAAACAGTAAGGCCTTCAAGTAGCAATTCCTGTGGAGCCTACGGGCTTCGCAGGTTTTGTTCGCCTATGTTTCGTTTATTAACAATGCGAAGTGGAAGTTATTAAAATGCCAAAAATTAAGACCGTACGCGGTGCTGCTAAGCGCTTCAAAAAAACCGGTAAAGGTGGTTTTAAGCACAAGCACGCTAACCTGCGTCACATTCTGACTAAAAAAGCTACCAAGCGTAAACGTCACCTGCGTCCTAAAGCCATGGTTTCCAAAGGCGATCTGGGCCTGGTAATCGCGTGCCTGCCGTACGCATAAGTCGTAAACGTTTATTAACCTTTTTTAACTTAGAATAGATACAGGAGAGCACATATGGCTCGCGTAAAACGTGGTGTAGTTGCCCGTGCACGTCACAAGAAAATTTTGAAACAAGCTAAAGGCTACTACGGTGCGCGTTCTCGCGTATACCGCGTTGCCTTCCAGGCTGTTATCAAAGCTGGTCAGTATGCTTACCGTGACCGTCGTCAACGTAAGCGTCAGTTCCGTCAACTGTGGATTGCGCGTATCAACGCAGCAGCACGTCAGAACGGTATTTCTTACAGCAAATTCATCAACGGCCTGAAAAAAGCCTCTGTTGAAATCGACCGTAAGATCCTGGCTGACATCGCAGTATTCGACAAATTAGCGTTCACCGCTCTGGTCGAAAAAGCGAAAGCAGCACTGGCATAAGCCAGTTGAGAGAGGGGGCTTTGCTCCCTCTTTCATTTCCACCCCCTTCGGGATGAATGAACACATAAGGTAACGCAAGCATGAATGCTGCTATTTTCCGCTTCTTCTTCTACTTTAGCACCTGAATTCAGGGGGCTTGCGCGTGAAAGATGAAACGAAAAACAGCGCCAGAAAGCCTCCTGATGGAGGCTTTTTTTGTTTCTACCGCTTATGAATATCGCCACATAACGAGGAAAACCATGTCACATCTCGCAGAGCTGGTTGCCAGTGCAACGGCAGCCATTAATCAGGCCTCAGATGTTGCCGCATTAGACAATGTCCGCGTCGAATATCTGGGCAAGAAAGGGCATCTGACCCTGCAAATGACCACCCTGCGTGAATTGCCGCCAGAAGAGCGCCCGGCAGCGGGTGCGGTGATTAACGAAGCCAAAGAGCAGGTTCAACAGGCACTGAATGCGCGCAAATACGATTTAGAAAGCGCCGCGCTGAATGCCCGTCTGGCCGAAGAGACAATTGACGTCTCCCTGCCGGGTCGTCGCATTGAGAATGGTGGTCTGCACCCGGTCACGCGCACCATCGACCGCATTGAAAGTTTCTTCGGTGAGCTCGGCTTTACCGTGGCGACTGGCCCGGAAATCGAAGATGACTACCATAACTTCGATGCCCTGAACATTCCTGGCCATCATCCGGCACGCGCTGACCACGACACTTTCTGGTTTGATGCCACCCGTCTGCTGCGCACCCAGACCTCTGGCGTGCAGATCCGCACGATGAAAGAGCAAGAGCCACCGATCCGCATTATCGCGCCGGGCCGCGTCTATCGTAACGATTACGACCAGACGCACACCCCGATGTTCCATCAGATGGAAGGCTTGATCGTTGATAAGAACATCAGCTTTACCAACCTGAAAGGCACGCTTCACGACTTCCTGCGTAACTTCTTTGAAGAAGATCTGCAGATTCGTTTCCGTCCGTCCTACTTCCCGTTCACCGAACCTTCTGCGGAAGTGGACGTGATGGGTAAAAACGGCAAATGGCTCGAAGTGCTTGGCTGCGGCATGGTGCATCCAAACGTCCTGCGTAACGTGGGTATCGATCCGGAAGTCTATTCCGGCTTCGCCTTCGGTATGGGCATGGAGCGTCTGACCATGCTGCGTTACGGCGTGACCGATTTGCGCGCATTCTTCGAAAACGATCTGCGTTTCCTCAAACAGTTTAAATAAGGGCAGGACAGAACAATGAAATTCAGTGAACTGTGGTTACGCGAATGGGTGAACACCACGCTCGACAGCGAAGCGCTCTCTAACCAAATCACCATGGCTGGCCTTGAAGTTGACGGCGTTGAGCCAGTTTCCGGTGCATTCAACGGCGTGGTTGTCGGTGAAGTGGTCGAGTGCGGCCAGCACCCGAACGCCGACAAACTGCGCGTGACAAAAGTGAACGTTGGCGGCGAGCGTCTTCTCGATATCGTCTGCGGCGCACCAAACTGCCGACAAGGTCTGAAAGTGGCTGTCGCCACTGTCGGCGCGGTTCTGCCGGGCGATTTCAAAATTAAAGCCGCCAAACTGCGCGGCGAGCCGTCAGAAGGCATGCTGTGCTCGTTCTCCGAGCTGGGTATTTCCGACGATCACAACGGCATTATCGAACTGCCCGTTGATGCCCCGATTGGCACTGACATCCGCGAATACCTGAAGCTGGATGACAACACCATCGAAATCAGCGTGACGCCAAACCGTGCCGATTGCTTAGGGATTATCGGCGTGGCGCGCGACGTTGCGGTGCTGAACCAGACCGAACTGAACGTTCCGGACATCGCACCCGTTGCGGCAACCATCACCGACACGCTGCCGATTCAGGTCGAAGCCGCTGACGCCTGCCCGCGCTACCTTGGCCGTGTGGTTAAAGGCATTAACGTCAAAGCGCCAACCCCGCTGTGGATGAAAGAAAAACTGCGTCGCTGCGGAATTCGTTCTATCGATGCGGTGGTTGACGTGACTAACTACGTTCTGCTTGAACTCGGCCAGCCGATGCACGCATTCGATAAAGATCGTATCGAAGGCGGGATCGTTGTGCGTATGGCGAAAGAGGGCGAAACGCTGGTTCTGCTGGACGGCAGCGAAGCCAAACTGAATGCCGATACGCTGGTCATTGCTGACCACACCAAAGCGCTGGCCATGGGCGGCATCTTCGGTGGCGAGCACTCTGGCGTTAACGACGACACGCAAAATGTTCTGCTGGAGTGTGCATTCTTCAGCCCGCTGTCCATTACCGGGCGCGCACGCCGCCACGGTCTGCATACGGACGCCTCTCACCGCTACGAGCGCGGTGTTGATCCGGCACTGCAGTACAAAGCAATGGAACGTGCGACTCGCCTGCTGATCGATATCTGCGGCGGCGAAGCAGGTCCAGTGATTGATGTGACCAATGAGTCTGCGCTGCCTCAGCGTGCGACTATCACGCTGCGTCGTAGCAAGCTGGATCGTCTGATTGGCCATCACATTGCGGATGCGCAGGTGAGCGATATCCTGCGCCGTCTGGGCTGTGAGGTTACCGAAGGCCAGGACCAGTGGCAGGCCGTTGCACCAAGCTGGCGTTTCGATATGGAAATCGAAGAAGACCTGGTGGAAGAAGTGGCTCGTATTTACGGCTACAACAACATCCCTGACGAGCCTGTACAGGCCGGCCTGATGATGGGCACCCATCGTGAAGCCAACCTGTCCCTGAAGCGTGTGAAAACCATGCTGAATGACAAAGGCTATCAGGAAGTGATCACCTACAGCTTCGTGGATCCGAAACTGCAGCAGCTGATCCACCCAGGTCAGGAAGCCCTGATTCTGCCAAGCCCGATCTCCAGCGAAATGTCCGCGATGCGCCTCTCTCTGTGGACCGGTCTGCTTGGCACCATCGTTTATAACCAGAACCGTCAGCAGAGCCGCGTACGTATCTTCGAAACCGGTCTGCGCTTTGTGCCTGATACCCAGGCAAATCTTGGTATCCGTCAGGATCTGATGCTGGCGGGCGCTATCTGCGGCAACCGCTATGAAGAGCACTGGGATCTGACCAAAAACAGCGTTGATTACTACGATGTGAAAGGCGATCTGGAGTCAGTTCTCGAACTGACCGGTAAACTTTCTGAAATTGAGTTCCGCGCAGAAGCCATTCCAGCTCTGCATCCGGGCCAGAGCGCTGCCATTTATTTACATGGTGAACGCGTTGGTTTCGTTGGTGTTGTTCATCCTGAGCTGGAACGTAAACTGGACTTGAATGGCCGCACCATGGTGTTTGAGCTGGAGTGGAACAAGGTCGCAGACCGCGTGGTTCCTCAGGCTCAGGACGTTTCGCGCTTCCCGGCGAACCGCCGCGATATCGCCGTTGTGGTCGCTGAAAATGTGCCCGCAGCAGATATTTTGGCCGAATGTAAGAAAGTTGGCGTAAATCAGGTAGTTGGCGTAAACTTATTTGACGTGTACCGCGGCAAGGGCGTAGCAGAAGGTTCTAAGAGCCTCGCTATTAGCCTTATCCTTCAGGATACCAGCCGTACACTCGAAGAAGAGGAGATTGCCGCTACCGTTGCCAGATGTGTAGAGGCATTAAAAGAGCGATTCCAGGCATCATTGAGGGATTGAACCTATGGCGCTTACAAAAGCTGAAATGTCAGAATATCTGTTTGATAAGCTTGGGCTTAGCAAACGGGATGCCAAAGAGCTGGTAGAGCTATTTTTCGAAGAGATCCGTCGTGCTCTGGAAAATGGTGAGCAGGTAAAACTCTCCGGTTTTGGCAATTTTGATTTGCGAGACAAAAACCAACGTCCGGGTCGTAACCCGAAGACGGGGGAAGATATTCCCATTACAGCCCGCCGCGTGGTGACCTTCAGACCCGGCCAGAAGTTAAAAAGCCGTGTCGAAAACGCAACGCCCAAAGCAGAGTAATATGAATTAACCCAAAAAGGCCGCAATCGCGGCCTTTTTTCTTTGCGCGAAGGCATACCCACCGTAAAATCAATATCATCACTCACACGAAAACCGAACCCATGCTCGATTTTGCCCGTCAACAACACCGTTCCGATCTGCGCTGGCTGCTGGCACTGATGACAATTCTGCTCGCCATTTTTGCCATCAGTCTGTGCGCCGGAGAGCAGTGGATCGGGCCAGAACACTGGTTGAGCGATCAGGGCAAACTGTTTGTCTGGCAAATTCGCCTGCCGCGTACGGTAGCCGTCGTGCTGGTCGGTGCGGCGCTGGCGCTGTGTGGCACCATCATGCAGGCTTTATTTGAAAACCCCCTGGCGGAACCGGGGCTGCTCGGCGTCTCCAATGGCGCAGGCGTCGGCCTTATCGCCGCAACGATGCTGGGCAGTGGAAGTCTTTCTGGCTGGGGCGTGAGCCTTAGCGCCATCGCCGGTGCGCTGCTTATCACCGTGATTTTACTGCGCTTCGCCAGACGGCATTTATCGATCAGCCGTCTGCTGCTGGCCGGCGTCGCGCTGGGGATTATCTGCAGCGCCTTAATGACCTGGGCGGTCTATTTCTCTACCTCATTCGACCTGCGCCAGCTGATGTACTGGATGATGGGCGGTTTTGGCGGCGTGGACTGGCGGCAGGGCTGGCTGATGGCACTGCTGTTTCCGGCGATCCTGTGGGCCGCTTTCCAGGCGAAACCGCTAAACATGCTGGCGCTGGGTGAGATCTCTGCCCGCCAACTGGGCCTGTCGATCGGCCTGTGGCGCAATGTGCTGGTGGTCGCTATCGGCTGGATGGTTGGTGTCAGCGTCGCGCTGGCAGGGGCCATAGGTTTTATTGGCCTGGTGATTCCCCATATGCTGCGCCTCGGTGGGATTACCGATCATCGTACTTTACTGCCCGCCGCCGCTATTGCAGGCGCGGCAACGCTGCTGATTGCCGATATTATTGCCCGTCTGGCCATGAGTGCCGCCGAGCTGCCGATCGGGGTCGTGACCGCAACACTGGGCGCGCCCGTATTTATCTGGCTACTATTAAAGGCGAGTCGATGAACTGATTGAAATAATTGAATATTATTCAAATTGGCATAACGTCGGGGGCACAGTGGGGGCACTCCGCTAAATTTTCCCGTTTAACATATCTATCTGGTCATCGTTCATCCGCACGATCCATTTTGAGTATACGGTGTAAACCATACGCGCATTTTTATGCCCCATCTGGCTGGCAATGAACGATGGATTTGCACCAGCTGATAGTAACCAGCAGGCATATGTATGCCGGGTGTGGTAGGGACTACGATACCTTACGCCTGATTTTCTCATGGCGCCCGGCCATGTCAGGTTAATCGTGCTCTGAGAATAATGCCTGCTCATTTCCCCTTCATCATGGTTGGGCACGAAGCAGAATCTCAGGCTTTGCTTTTCAATTTTCCCGCGTTCGCGGTGGTAAAAGTCGATATCTGCGGGCACCTTATTGCCAGTAAGCTCGAATTGCCTCGTTAACGCTTCCAGAGCCGGTTTTAGCAGCTTTACTGTCCTCACACCGGCGTTTGTCTTCGGTGGACCAAACTTCTTTGTGAGCGTCATTGTACGCTTAACATGGACCTCGCCATTTTTTAGATCGACATCCTCCCAGGCCAGACCGGTCAATTCCCCATGGCGTAAGCCGGTATAGACGGCAAACGTCCAAAGGTTTAAATGCTGACCCTGCCAGTGCTTAGATAGCTCCTGAAATTCTTCTTTCAGCAATGGGTCTGGATCAAGTTCAGATGTCTTCAGACTCTTTATGTTCTCAAACGGCTTGTGCTGGATGTAGTTACTCTGGTGAGCGAAGCTGAGCATTCTGCATAATTGCCCCATGAAGGCGTTAACAGTTCTGACGGTGCGTTGCCCATCGGATCTGGCCTTAAATTCCCCTTCAAGTAATTTCTTCCTGTACAACAACATATCGTTTAGCTGAATTTCTTCAAGAGAAGTACATTCTCCGATAATTTTCGTGAAGAGAGTACTGACCGAGCGAGTAATCATCATCGTTGCCGGGCTGATCTCCACCTCTTTCACTGCGTGATATGCATCGCAAAGCTCTCCAAATGTTAAGACGCTCTTTACAGGCGTCGAGAACTTCTTCAGTGCTTTGCTCTCCGGAAAGCGCTCTTCGTATTTGAATGTACCCAGCTGAATTTCAGCGCATATCAGCGCTCTCAGGTTGCCGGCTTTCTTGATGTTGGAATTGTTCACCACCCAACCCTGCAAAACTTCCCTGCAGCGAATATTCTTATACTTGAATGATATCCTCAGTTTACCGTTGTGGATTTCAACACCGGTAGGAAAGCCTGCCATTACGCGTCCTTAATGAAATGGTTTATTTTGGGGTAGTTGTACCAGGCAAGTCCTTTCTCAGACTCTGTTCTGCCATCGGCGGTAACGTATTTAAAATGGATGCCGTTGACCCATGATTTAAGACGGTAGCTCTTGATTTGCCCACTTGAGAGCCCAGTTCTTTCGGTGAGTTTGGCCTCAACAATCCACTCTTCGTTAAAAATTACCTGTGACATAGTTCACCTCAGGTAACCGGCATCAGTATAAAGATGCCGGTTAAAAATAATTGATATTCCGATATCAGGAGGCCTGACCGGGTAAGGAACGAAGCCGACGCATGCCCGTCATTGCTGTAGCCACATAGCTCGCCTTACGATTCACTACTTCAACCCAAACTTTCACACCCTCAACTCTTACGGTGTAGGTCTCTTTCATCTTGCTTCGCCCGTAGTCGCCGTAACGTTGCTGATGGGCGGTGAGCGCGATGTCACATGCCTGCCGAGCCAAAGGGGATTGCTTACTGCCTCGATTGATCAGTCGCATATAGTCTCCTTAAGGGGAGAGTTGTCCCTCCCAGTCTCGTTAAGCCACGTATTCCGGTTTCATATCCGCCAGGGTGATGCTGAACTGATCGTGCAGTTCATCTCCCAGGTGCCGCTTTGACGATGCCAGCACGCGTTCGGCTTCCGCGAACCGCTCGGCGGCATCCGGCTCATCGGGCTGGGGCAGGGAGTTGATCGCCGCCTCCACCTTGTTGCGAGCATCTACAAGGTAGTAACGCTTCACCGCTTTGTTTTTCAGTTCAGTGAAGAGAGCTGAGCCTAGCGCCGCTTTAGCAGTTTCGATGTCTGCGCGTAGCGCTTTGGCGCTATCTACATCCTGAGCGGCCTCGATGCGGTCGCGGAAATCATCGGCCAGAGTGTTGATATTTGCGGATGACTCCTGGGCGTTCTGCGTGGTTGTAACATTGTCACCTTTGATATCAGACAGGCTCAGTTTCTGGGCAGGTGCCGGGTTGATTTCCCATTCGGTATGTTGCTCGAGCTCATCTGGCGTATAAACACCGAGGATCACATGTGGGCAATACAACCGTGCCCAATATTTAACGCCGAGGTAGGCTATTTGTTGGTCTGGTTTTGAAACCCACAATGGCGAATTTCGGGTAACCACCTGAGACAGGTAAAGAGGTTTATCCCACGTGATTTCACTTTCGCCACGTAGAATGGCTCCAACCTCAACGTACAGCCCTTCTTCGTCTTCATCAGTCCAGTCGCGAACACGTTCGGTAACGGTGTACTTTCCATTCTTACCAGTTTTCTCACGCGACACTTCTTTGGTTCTGGTGCAACGTGTCCAGTCACCGCCGTAGCGATAATGGAAACGGCCATGAATGGCACTGGAACTGGTGATTACGGCATTAACTAGCTGCGCTTCGTAACCCAACTGACCGTTAACCAGGTGAGTTTTTTGTGCCACCGCGTAAGGGTTCATACCCCACTGCATAGCTTGCATTACGATAGCCATACAATCAGCAGGCTTTCCTGCAAGATGCGCCGGCACGGTGACGACAGATTGAGCCATCAAACCGGCGAAAGCCTGTAGCTGGCCCAAGGCCTGGACATTGAAAATTGAGTTACTGGCAGAGATAGTGTTCGGAGCCTGCTGCTCAGCAGTTACGATATTCATGTTTTCCATCATCATTCCCCTTATGCCTGAGAACGCAGCGCTTCAAGGCGGTGCATGTCAAAGTCGTTCAGTTCGTCGGTGTAATCATTGGTAATCGGTGCTGGCCACTCGCCAGTATCGAAGCCAGTGGCGATGGCACGCATTGATTTACGGTACTCAAGCATGCCCAGCTCCAGCAGTTCTTCTGATGCCTCAATGATGGCGATCCAGTGGTAGTTCTCGTCTTTGTTGACGAATATCCAGAAGAACTGATCCAATGCTGCCGTTTCGCAGTACATTGCCGCGCTCAGGTGGTAATCACGTTCAATAATTTCTCGGTGAAGTCTGGCGCGCAGGCTTTCCTGCTTAACATTCCACATGCTGATAGTTTTCAGGTCAGTGCCGATACGCACGCCGTCCAGGTCGATCTCGACGTCAGGGCGCACACGAACCTCCAGACCTGTCTCCTCGTCAAAGCCGAAGTAGCTCACCTCAACGGCACGGCTTGGGTGCTGGAGCAACATGCCAGCTGTTGGATGTGCCAGTAGTGCGGACTGAATGGCCTGGGCAGTTGCCAGCTGCTGGCGCGTCACCAGAATTTTGTCGCCAGGGTTGTCGCGCCACGCATCAAGCAGTTCGTCAGCGAATACCGCATCCGGCTTCACAGACTTCACCGTTTGGATCATCTCCGCTTTGGTACCGGAAACTTTTAGTGGTGCCCGTTTCTGCGCTTCCTGCGCCACCAGGTCAGGGTTGATGATAGCCAGCTGCTCCAGCAGCGCGTCACGGCTGCCATTGGTTTTAACCGGCACGGGCAGGGTGGCGTTGTACTCTTTGATGCATGCCTTCATTGCCGTTGCCGTCTGCTTCTGGTCTGCCTCGATACGCTGGAAGTCAGCCGGCAGCGCCATGTAGCTCTGCGCGGTTTCCTCCAGGCTTGCGCCCAGCGGCAGTTGCGCGGGTAGTGTGGCGTTGTACTCTTCCAGCAGCGCTTTGATATCGTCTGTACCCAGCAGCGCTGGCAGACTGGCATTGTGTACGTCGATGAACTCGCGCAGTGTAGCGGTGGTGGTAAAAGCACCTTCAGGGATTTCCGGCTCCACACTGAACTCTTCAACGAGGTTTTCCGGTTGCAGGGCCAGTGCATGGACCAGGTTACCCATATCCAGTACTTTGGACGGCGCGCGCTGGATAGTCTTGGCGACGTGGCGCGCGTTGAAATACATCAGGCTCACACGTGCATCTTTAACCTGTGTGCTGCTGATCCCGTTCGCTGCGTGATAAACGTTGTTTGGTAAACCTTCATAACGACCCGGTTCGAAGTAGGCAGGGTATTCGACAGCTGGTTCGTCCCGCTGCACTTCCGGCTCATTTTGAGTCGATTCTGGCACGCACAGGTGTGCAGAATCGCTATTCTGGCTGGCATAATCTGTTTTTTGATTGCCACCCGCTGATTCTTTATAAGCGAGTCTAGGTGCGGCAGCGGCCAGTATCTCTGCAGGCGCTACGGTAACTGCTTGCGTATCATCTGCATCAACGCCTTCGCCTGGTTGTACCGGAGCAGTATTTTCGACTTTCTCTGGCTGAGTCGTTTCAATCTGCACATCGCTAGTGGTCTTCGTTGTATTTTCCGTTTTTACGACTTCATTTAAGAAGGTATTGATGACCGGGTCGTTATTTCCACCCATCAAACCTTCGATAGAGAACATTCCGCTGCCGAGATTTGCAACCTTCGGTTGTTCAACTTGGGCTACGGTCTCAGCAGCAGCTGCAGACAACGGCAGTAACTCCACAGCAGAGTTAAACTCAGCCGTCATTTTATTCACAAACTCAAGATGAGCCGCTGGCGTGTGGTGGATGTTTTCTGGCGCGATGCGGATCAGGTTGAAGATTGCCGCACGGTTCACCGCCAGTATGCCTGGTTGATTGCGTAAGATTGCGCTCCATGACTTCCATGGTTCTTCTTTCTTAGCCACGATTTCTTTAGCACGTCGTAACACGCTCGAAGGAATTTCGAAGTGGTGGAAGTCCATAGGCAGTAGGGCACATGCGATCTCAAGATCGAGAGTGTCCAGAGTGTGATGCGCGCCTTCACCGCGATCCGTTACATAGCCACCTTCTGCATTGGTACCAGAATCAGTGCGCTGCACGTTGCTGATGCGGTTTCCGGCAGCCCATTCGCGAACGAGAATGCCACGGTCAATGTAATCAGTTGCAGCCCACATTCTGGTGAAACGGAGTACCAGCGCGAGTTCGTGACGCTTGTCCTGGCTGAACACTTTGCGAATGGCGTCGGTGTAGCGCCAAAGGTCTTTGGTATCGTAACCCTTAATCTCTTCACAGTTTTCAGCCGCCAGCAGCAGGTTCTGGACGTAGCTGTTGTCAGTGTCCATCTCCAGCGCGCTGATACCTTCGTATTCATCGCGGGTTAAGTGGTGGCGCAGTTCATCGCCGGCGAACTGGGCGAGCAGCTGCTTGCGAAACGGCATACGAACGACTGGATAACATGTGGTTTCGTTACCATTCGCGTCAATTTGGATACCGTTATCAGGTTCCAGAACCTGATCGGTTGTAACGTCGGCGTTGCTGGTGCTATCTGATTTGAGAAGAGTAAGCTTTCCGCTTCTCCACTCTTCAACTAACTGATTGCGGTCGCCGGCATCTACTCTCAACCAGTCGGCCATGAAAGCAGCAAGTAGCTTTACTTCGTGCTCTTCATCTGGCGCGAAAACCTGCTTGATCGCCAGAACCAATTTCCACTCAGCGTTCAGGCTGAGTTCGGCAACTTCAGGAGTGTCATTCTTCGCCAGTAGCAGGTTCTGGAGATAAGTGTTGCCTTCATCCAGAGACATTTCACTGGCAGCCAGCTGCTGCTCTTTAGTGATGTGAGATTGGTATTTGTCGCTGGTTAAATGGACGGCAAAACGGACCGCTGGAGTGCGGTTTTCAAGAGGGACACTTTCGACGTTAGTTTCGACTTTTATGGTCGTTTCCGGTGCGGCAGTCTTGTCCACGGCTCCAGTAGACTCAGCTCCAGCCTTTTGCAGCCAGGTGCGTCCATCGTCCTGGAGTGCGTAGCGTTTGCACCAGGCGTAATCAACGGTGCCTTCTTCCGGCAGGTCGTCAACAACAGGCATATCGGTACGAACAGGCTTCTGATATTCCTTTCCGCGTCCGGTTTCGATACCGGCATCTTCCAGCTCAACATCGAGCTGCAGGTTTGCACGGGCTTCAGATTTCGCGGTGAACCAAATCACTGCGTCTTCTTTGCCGGATTTCTGCGTAGCCTTAACTACATAGAAAAATTCCATGTGAGATCCTCTTTTTTGGATGTAAGATCCCCGGGCCAGAGATAGCGCCCATTGGGTGAACTTTGGTTTTTTAAGTAGTTTTCCGGTGTAACTTTGGTCGGGAGCACCGGACGTACGGGCCGCCTTGCGCGGCTTTTACGTTATGCCTCGTGAGCCATCTGGTCGAACGAAGCACAACGTTCAGAGCAGTATTCGTTTTCTTTGCGCGCCAGCTGTGAGCCGTTGCGATAGAGAAGGGTACTTTTGACAACTTCCTCCGGTTCAACCGGCTTGCCGCAGTACCCGCATTTTGTTGAGTTACACATCTGGATTCCCCTTTTGCGCCAGCAGGTAACATAAGCGGCGAAGAATCACTTCAAAGAAGTTCAGTTTCACGGCCTGCTGCCGTCCTGGTTTACGTTCGAAATCAATCATTCTCACCCTCGTATGCCTTATCGCCGGCTAGCGGAACATTTACACCTGATGCGCGTTAATCTTTCCACCTCATCCGACTCTTCGTATGCCGTCGGCGGCTACTTCGTGGGCGTCCTGCCTTGGTGGTTCGTAGTGCGTCTTGGTGAGTTAGATTAAACACAAAGTTTAAGTTCCAGTCAACTAAATGAGTATTTTTAAGTAAACAAAATGTTTATATTGTGCTTATGGAGACTAAAATTTTGTTCATTGGAGGCAAAAAATTCGACGAAATGGTACGGAGCTGGAAGTCAGGAGAGTTGGGGCTTGGTACAAAAGATGTGTTGGTTATTCGGGGGCATAAAAAAAGGCCACTTTAAGGCCATTTCTTATAGTCGGTCTTTACGAATCATTGCTGAAAGGATTACTCAATCATCCTGTGAACGAATCCGGCCTTTCATATACTTATCATATAGTTCGTCGAGCTCTTTCAGGCGAAGCGCGAAGATGCGAAGCATGTTCTGTTGCTCTTCTTCGGGAAGCTGACGGTAAAGTTCCAACAGCCGTTGTTCGTCCGGCTTCAGTCCATCTTTCTCGCCAACATCTTGGCCAAGCAGCCACTCAAGGCTCACCCCAAGCGCATCCGCCAGCTTAATCGCTGAGCTTTTACCAATCGTCCCACGAACGAACCAGTTATTGACCGACTGAGCACTGACGCCACAAATACGGGCCATGTCTGATTTGGTCAATTTCTTGAGCTCAAGAACCTCGTTAAGCCGCTGAACTTGTGGGTGGTTAATCTGATGAGTTTTTTCTTTCATGGACGAATTCTAAACCAAATGTTTATTAGCTCAATATTCAAAATGTTGACATCAATATAAACAATATGTTTAATTGCTTTGTTGTTACCGGAGCTATTTATGAAAGCAATTGATAAAGCAATTACCAAAGCAGGAACTGCCACGCGCTTAGCCCAACTGCTAACCGTAAGCGCCATGACTGTTAGTCATTGGCGAAATCGATATCAGGGCGTCGTCCCGGCAGATCGAGTTTTGCAGATTTATGGGGTTACCGGCGTAACTCCACATGAACTACGCCCAGATCTCTACCCAAATCCAACCGACGGTTTACCTAAACAGGAGCCTTAATTATGCAAACTGTTTCATTTCAACAGAGTAGCAGAGCTTCCTCTAATCCACTGATATTCCCGTGTCATCGAAGCGATTCGGCAGCGCAGGATATTGATCATCGCGATATCTGCTCTGCAGTCCGAGCCTGGGCAGCGGCAGAAGGGCGCGTAGCTGTTGCACTTCAAATCCAAGCAGCGGCGCAAGAACTCCAAATTGAGAGCGTGGATTTCTCAGGCCAGGCCGATGTCTGGAACGTGAAGCTGTTCCGTTGGCTGGACAATAAAGAAGATTCCGCATCTTACCGTAGGAACGTAGAGCTGTTGGTTCCAGCGATAATGTCTGTATTACCGCTCCGATACCGCGACCGTGTCGTTAAAAACGACTCGTTTGCCTACCGAATGGCCAGGTTGGATAAAGAGGTGAGTGAGGCGAAGCAAGCTCTGATGCTCGATGCGCCGAAGAAGGAAAAGCTGAAGGAGTTAGGCGAGGGGATTTTCGAAATGTTCAGAGTCGATCCGGACCTTACGGCGCCGTTGTTGGCGATGGTAACAACCATGCTGGGGGCTATGTGAAGACTTCAAAAATGGCGAAAGCCGGTCTGCGCGAACAGAACCGACTTTCTTACGCATCAGTTGTTAGGCAAATGCGGAGCTAAGTATGTCAAACACAGCTGAGATTATCAATTTCCCCCACAGAACCGAACAACCGGGAGGTCGTATGGCCGACCTGTCGAACGGGTATACCAAGGTCGCTAACGAGATTCAACAGCTCAAGCCTCGTCTGAGAATGTCAGGCCGGGAGTGGCAGTGTTTTGAAGCGGTGATCTGGCTTACCTACGGCTGGAACAAGAAGCAGGACCGCGTAACGAACACAGTGATAGCCGAGCTTACAGGGTTGAGTGATTCGCATGTTTCTGATGCGCTCAAATCACTCGCAGAACGCAAAATTATCTTCAGTCAGAAGCAGGGCGTGATGAAAACGGTCGGTATAAATACTGACCTTTCAGCCTGGATTTTAGACAAACCGAAAACGGGAAAAACCTTCCCGAAATCGGGAAAAGTGTTACCGAAAACGGGAAAAACCTTCCCGGAAACGGTAGACACCCAAGACTATAACAAAAACAATATTAAAATATCCTCGTCTCGGAATTCTGACGAATCCCGAAACCAGAAAACTCAAAAGTTTCTCTCACGCCATCCAGAAGCAGCCGCCGGGATATATACCCCGGCAGGTAAATCATGGGGATCCGCTGACGACCTCAAGGCCGCTCGCTGGATTTACGAAAGGCTTCTCACCGTCAACGCATCGCTATCCGAACCCAACTGGGCTGAATGGGCAAACACCATCAGGCTGATGCGTGTCCAGGACAAGCGCACTCACTACGAAATCTGTGACCTGTTCCAGTGGGCCAACCGGGATGAGTTCTGGAAAGACAACATCCTGAGCCCTTCGAGCCTGCGCAAACAGTGGGATCAGCTCACCACCAAACGGCTGCGCGCAACCGGAACGGCAAAACCTTCGCGGGGCGGCATCGACCTGCATAACACCGATTGGATTGACGGGGTGCTGGAATGAAAAATCTTGCCGAGAGCATTCGCAATTTTGACCGGGAACAGGCTCGCCGCGTGGCGCACAACCTGCCTGAACAGTACACCGAGCGCGAACAAACGCAGCAGGTGGCTCAGATTATCAACGGGCTTTTCGTACAACTGGCCGCCGCGTTCCCGGCAAGCCTGGTCAATCGTAGTCAGGAAGACGTGAACGAGATCCGCCGCCAGTGGGTGCTAGCCTTCAAAGAAAATGGGATAACCAGCATGGAGCAGGTTGAGGCCGGTATGCGAGTGGTTCGGCGACAGGAGCGTCCATTCCTGCCGTCACCTGGCCAGTTCATCAAGTGGTGCAGGGAAGGGCACTGCGTGCTGGGGATCACTACTGCTGACGTGATGGCAGAATACTGGAAATGGCGCAAGCTAGTGTTCCGTTACCCGAGCAGTGAACAGTATCCCTGGCCGAAGCCGGTTTATTACCACATCTGCCTCGAGCTACGTCGCCGCGGAACTGATGGCCAACTGTGCCACAAAGAACTCGAGCATGAAGCCAGCGATATTCTGGATATGTGGGAAAAGCGGGTGCTTGCCGGGAAGCCGATCCCGCCTGTACGGCGGGCGCTGGCCGCACCGGTATCGCCGAAGGGGCCGACACCAGTCGAGCTTTTGAAAGCGAAATACGAGCGCTTGAAAAATTGTGGAAGGGTATAAATATGCTTGGTGCTTATAGAACCGGTGAAACTGAACCTTGAAAATTTGTCCCAGTGCAAGATTACTTCCTTTCTCGGTTGCAGTATTATCGGTGAAATTGTGGAACTACCCGGGAATAGCTTTCCACGTAACATGGAAATGGTGAAGGCGAATCACAAATGAAATGGATAACAATGGCTTTTTTGGTTCTTGCTGCTCCTGTTTTAGCTGAGGAGCAGAGTTATGGTCCACCAACAGCAGTATGCCTCAATAAATATACGATCCCGTACATCAACACGGATAGGCCCGCCATTGAGATAGTTAATGAAGCATACGATAAGTGTCAGGATGTTCTTGGTCAGTGGGATAAGGAAAGAAAGTCATTACCTCCAGAGCTTGTTGTCAGCCAGAATGAAGAGTTTCATTCATTTTACGTACATATGATCGAAGCTCGCCGAAAATCGGATACTATTAAAAAATGACTATTATTTTTATTTCTTCTTTGGTAGCGGTTCTTTTGAGTAAAGAAAGAGAAATCGGAAGAGCGTTAACTCAGCAAGAGGTTGAGGCAATTCGTGATTCCGTTACAGTTGTTCGAATGCCAGTTGATGTTGCAAAAGAAATGATCAAAGAACAGGGATAACTTGACATCGAGCCTGAGAATGCTTGGGGATAATGGCTTTATACATACTTGGTGATTCTATTTTGCCTTCGCGGACCAACGAAGCCCGCAAAAGCGTAAATAAAATTCGTCAACTCACTTTTGATTAAATGAAATACGAGGGCTAGTTAATTTATGGATTATTATTGCCAAAGAGAGTTTTAGCAAGCCCAAATTTTGAAGGTTTATTTGATTGCAAGGCATAATCATATAACATGTTTATTTTTGATAAGGCTGAGAGGTTATCGTTTGGAAAATAAGATGTCCCTATGAATTTTTCATATAAAGTTTTCATGCCGGGTGTGATTGAATTTTGGTCTTTTTGTAAATCGTAATGAATTTGTCGAATTTTTTGAAGTTCTTCTAGATCCGGACTGATTGATAATATATTCTCAGAAATTAAATTAGTTAATCCTGAATTCATATAGATATTGTGCATAACTACATACGCTCGATCTAAATTTTTATTACCAAATACATCGTCAAAATATGAATTTACACCCGCAACGCAATGCATTACTCTGATTAACCGCTCGTAATAATATTCTGAATTAATGTTAAATAAATTATCTGCTAGTTTGAAAAACACTTTTCCAATTAGTTTTGTTAACCCTTCAATTGATGAATCGTAACCTTTTTTTCTATAAAGAGATTTTATGTAATAGCCATTAAATAATGTGCATAGTAGTATTTTGACCCCGCATCTATCAGCCCATGCTTCTAAAATTCTATTTGTTGAAGTGTCTTTAATTAAGTAATTGTGGTGGTTGACATAATGAGCTAACTCATGTCCTACTATATTAAGTATAAAAATAAAGTCTTCGTTATTATTTATTTCCATTAAACAAAGGTCACTTGAAAATCTAATAAATGACTTATCTTCAAAGCCTTTAATAGATGCGTGAAGGATGCTATTATCATCACGTACTTTGACCTTAACTTTGAAATTATATGATTTGATAAAAAAGGATTCGAAATCTTTAATTGCGCAAATAATGATATCTTCTGCTAACACATCTACCTCCCGCATATCTTTAACCGTTTTTTTGAAGAATGATAGTGGTTTTACATAATTAAATCAATAGAAGTAAACGAGACATAACATTCATATTCCATAGGTTGTATAAGAGCGAGTGACAACGACCTGAAGTAAATTACTCTTACAAGACAAATAATGTTATAAACGAGATAATTTTGAATTGGGACAAACAGCACTAATTTAATCCTCAGTACTGTTTGTTTTAGAGTATTAAGAGTTATCCCATTAAGAATGTCTCATTCAACATAAAAAATACCTTATGAAATTAAAAAAGAGATTTATTGTCTCTCATGATCTCGAAAAATACCTGCCCGGGCAAGCGCATCATCGAGATTGCTTCTAATTTTTTCAGGTAATTTTTTTAAATGAGCATCAATTTGTTGTATATAATCAATGTTATGAGAACCAAATGTACACTGGCATATGTAGATCAATAACTCAGCCATTTCAGTGGGGAAATTTATTACCAAGCCACTGCTATTCAATTCGTAAAGTAAAGTGCTATTCTCTAAGTGAACAGGAGGAAAAGAGACTGCAAATTTTACAGCATCCGGGAAATTTTCATTAAGCGAAGGCAACCAGTTTAACATTGTTTTTATTTCAGACACATCTAAAGCAGAAGGTATTCCTTGTAAACGTCCCTGCCAATAACGTCGTAACCAATTGTCCCAGAGCTCTTCTTTTGATGATTTTTGCATTTGACGCATGATATGACCAAGGCGTGATGTGAACAATACACGATCTTCCAGCGAACCTTGATTGAATAGCAATGGAATTAATTGTTTCAAGGGATCAGATACATAAAAAACAGCAATGTTAGTATAAAAATTAATAAATGCTCTACGATCTTTTGCTAACAACTCAAGCCTAGGTATTGCTTCCATGAACGCTGGTAAAAGAGCATCAATAAGTTTGGGATATAAACGCCCCATTGTTAGAAAACCATTCCATACTTGTGTGAATTTCATCGGATCCGGGTCAATAAATTTTGGGATTATGTTTTGAGATGCCCAATTCTCATTAAGACTAAAAAGAAAAGCTAATTGACTTGCAAGAAGAACGCGTGCCATCCCACCATTAGTAGTTGGGTTTTGAATCACCATGGTGAACAATTTGCAATAATTCTCTGGCATAGACCGCTCAGAACCTAGTTTGCTTTGAACAATGATGGATAGACCATTAATCCAAAATTCTGCAATCATTCCCGCTGGAGAGTTTATAGCTCTAAATATCCAGTCATTATCACTGTCGTCAAGTTTATCTTCTTCTAAAGTTAACCATAACGATAAAGCGATAGAATTTGCATATTCCAATAATTCTAAAGTAAAAGGCTTGCCACCATCCCTTACTAAGCTGAAGAGTAAATTTGCAACTGCAGGAGCATGGTTTAACTGCAATACAGGTTGAGCAATAAAGTCCAGTAAATCACTCCAAAGCTCAACAGACAGTTCGGTTTCTTGTTGACTCAATAAAAAAACCGGCCATAAATCAGATGACCATAATTCTCTGTCAGCAAGAACATCTGCAAGTTTATATGCCCAAATGGTGTTTTGTTTGCACGCCTCACGTACGCTCGTCAAAAAAAACTCTCGATTTAACTCTTGTTCGCCGCTGAGATCTAAACCAAGCAATTCATTGATTTGATCGATTGGCTCGAGTTTAAGGAGTTGCTCTACAGACCACGGACTTTCAGATTCAACCCATTCAGCCCCAACCCAAAACGTCAAATCAGGATGTTCAGACGGCAGCCAATCGGGATATTGAACCTTGATATCATTCAAGTATGAACTTGCTAAAGCACAATCAGGCTTAGCTTGGAGGAGCCAAGAGAACCAATCGAAATGTAATCTCGCTGTTCTCAAATGTGTCGATAAATCTCCAGACTCTGGTCTACTTAGTTCCTTTATTGATTTGATAAGGGTGTTACGTACAGACTCATCAGCTACAGGATAGTTTATTGCTATAGCTCTGTATAATTCGTGATGTTCTGAACGTCCTTCTAGTCCTATACGATCTAGCAACCATAATAAACGTTCTTCAGGTGACAGCAACGGATGCATTGAAATCGAATGTATAGCTAAGCGGCGTAATATTGGTACATCCGAAATTATCAATCTCTCAAGCCAGGCATCAAATAATCTTGGCAAATTTTCGGAGAGATGAAAGAGGGCATCGCGTGTGGCGTCAACAAGAACGTCAACGGCTTCAGGACATTCGTCCTGAGCATGAGGTTCAATTGCAGAACGTCTAAAGCTTAGAGGATCCCAATCTCGTGTAGCTTTGTCCCAAGCCGAAAACTCCGCATGCATAAGTTCAAGACGCAACGTAACTCCCGATAACACTTGTTGCGCTAAACCATTTAAGAAGGGTTTTAAATGTTTAACCCAGACTTCATTTAATAACCAATGCTCAGCTTTAAGTTGACATTCAGCATGTATTTGTTGATATCCATCACCCTCAACCCTCCGCCATGAAAAACTATTGTTTATAATAAGTCTATGTTTGCTCATGGCCAAGAAAATACTTAGTGTCTGCTCGTTACAACCTTGACTAGAGCAACGTTCTGCCAGCCACAATAATACGTGCGGATCAGCATTTTGTGGTGCGCGAGCAAGAAGTATAGATATCCAGCGCTTCAGGGCTAATTTATCCAACGGCTTATCTAGCGTCAACCCAAGCTTTCGTCCGAGGGACGACCACAATTCTGGATTCATCTGTAAGCCATGCTTTGCAATTATGTCTAATAAGACATAAGGATGTTCTATGATAATATGTTCAGAAATCCAATTAACAATTAATTTATCACATTCTCCTAGAGGCATTGGCTCAAATATTGATTTCAAATGCTTTCGGTTGTTAAGCCAAATCAGCCATTCCGGATCTCTTATTACATTGATTAGAAAACGAGTCGTGTGAATTTCGCGAAGGGCTTGTTCGATTTCGCTAATTGATTCCTTATCGGTCGGTGGTGTGCGACTACCCAAGTCTGCAAGACGCGATTGCCAATCTAATGCTCCTCGCATATTGCGCTCAGCGAGACGTTGAACGCCAACATAAAGTTCTTTGAAGGGATTTGCATCGGGAACTTTTACAAAGCGAATAGGTTTTATCCCTAATAATTCCCAACTACCTACTTGATCCGTTAAAGCAAATCTACCAGCAACACTATCTGCGGGTAGTGCTCTTGCTAGGTAATGCATTACTACATCGTCGTGGCTGTAACCGACAAATAACACTGTATATTTGCGAAAAACATCAACTAAGAAACGTCTCGCCCATCCCTCGGTTAGATAAGCTCTACCAAAATCCATATCAGTTAGCACGAGATCTCTATAATGCGAAATCGACCCATGAAGATGAACTATTCCGCTAAAATCATACCCTCGTGGTAAAGCAGGAGCCCTGTATATCTCTGGCTGCGTATTGAACAATTCTTGAGCTGCAGTTGTAAAATGCCGATCGAAATTTGTAGTTACTAATTTTATGTTATCACCCGTTCGAAATAGCTTCAGTAGATTGTAATGAAGTGCATTCGGTGCGCTTTCGGGAGAAGAAAGGAGCTGTGCTGCGCGCTCATGGACAGCGACGTCTTTATGATGCAGTTGCCCTAAAAATCGATCTAGTGGAGAAATGGTTTCGAAACCAGTACCTTGTGCAATAGCTGTTGCTAGATCCCAGAAACTTGATAAATTTGAAGGTGGACCCATGGAAACCCCGGCACCAGCAAACACAACAAGTTTGTTTTCCCTAAGCGCGTCAATTATGCACTCGTCAAAATTGATTGTACCAAGCGTAGTCATTGTTGGTCCTTTATAATCAAAGAGCTGTTTTACCATTTGTGAATGACATTTTGAGTGATGTTGAATGGTTTTGAATAAATATTCAACATCATGATAACTACAAATCATAAAGTGGCAGAACATTCGTAATGAATTAACGGCTTTAAACTAAAGACGAATATCCAATTTATAGCCGTTACAATGTGCGTATTGTATAGTTTATTGCTAAGGTAATTAAGTGCGCAGAAAAAATTCTAGTCAAGTTCGGCTTAGAGAAATTCTAATCCGGGACTTCTTCTCAGCTGTTCAAAGTAACTGATCTAAAAGGAAAACGCCAAAGTTATTTTTTATCAGCCACAGTGATCTGAAACCAAACTTAGTTCTAAACACCCTGAAGAGTTACTCTGTGGTGTAAACGAAACTCTTTCAGGGGTAAGGATTCACGGATTGTGCGACGAACCCATTGAAAATTCTGCTTAAGAAGTTTATAAATACTGTTCATACATACAGTGGTGCATTTCGAAGGGAAAATGAAAATCGAGTTACCCATTGATCGCATGAAGAAACTTCCTGATGGAGCTATACCTGCACTCGAGTCAGAACTGCTCAAAAGGCTCAGTAAACAGTTTTATGATTGCCAGCTTACGATTAAGCGTGCCGGCAATGATGGGTTGACTGTTTTCGGGGGCGACAAGAAAGAGGTCGAACATATCGTGCAGGAAACCTGGGAAAGCGTGGACGAGTGGTTTAATTAATCGCGTGAATGTCACTGGAGCAGTTTCAAAGAGTATCGCTGTTTGCGTTCCCCTGGCTGTTCCCGATTACTGTTTACCGCGTCAATAAGTCGCTCTGGGGGAAATAATGTGTAGTGCAGATGCCTTTAATGCAGATGATCAATGGTACGACGTGGTCAGAAGGGCCGATAAAGCAGTTATCTATAGCTTCCCGGCGGAAGGGAGATATCTGGTTTATCGAGTAAATGGAATAGTTTCATTAAGACCGTTACTCGAAGAGGAAGAAATCTTCACTCTCAACGGGTTTATGCAATTTGCAAAACGGCTTGGGTACCGAATTACACCACCGTCTGATATTATTCTTTCATAGGCCTGAACAACCTATACCTGATGCGCCACGGAGAGAACCATGGCGCTAGAATTACAACTTATCAAACACCACTCAGGAATACTGATCCCGGCTACGCCCGAGACCAGCGATATCCTGCAATCCAAAACCCGGCTCGGCGATGTTCTTGTTGCCGAATTCAGGCGGGTACGTAACCCGGCGTTCCATCGGCGCTTTTTCGCGCTTCTTAATCTCGGATTTGAATACTGGGAGCCAACCGGCGGCGCGATATCCTCCAATGAACGCAAGCTGGTTACCGGCTACGCTAAATTTCTTGCTTCCTACGGCGGCAACGAAGGCGCATTGCTGGATGCGGCGGAGCAATATCTTGATCAGGTAGCGAGCCGCCGTGTAACAAACGGTATCAGCCTCTGTAAATCATTTGATGCGTACCGCGCCTGGGTGACAATTCAGGCCGGGCATTTCGACGCTATCAAGTTGCCGGACGGCACACTTCAGAAACATCCTCGCAGTATTTCATTCGCAAATATGGACGAAATCGAGTTCCAGCAACTGTACAAAGCCGCGCTCGATGTCCTATGGCGCTGGATATTATCCAAGGCATTCAGGGACCAGCGTGAAGCGGAGAACGCCGCTGCACAACTCATGAGTTTTGCGGGGTGATGGGGATGAAGTACACGTGGTTCCATCATACCCAATGCAGTACAGAGCAAGCAGATGAACTGCTGGCTCAATATCAGCGCCGCGGAGTGCGCGTCGAACGCAGCCTCAACCCCGATTACATCACCTGGACTGTCAGCGTCCGGCTGCCTGAAAGCAAAAATCCACCGCGCGCCGATCGTCGATGGCGAAACCGGATGTGGGGGTGAACATGAAGACATATCTAATCACTTTGCCCTGGCCGCCGAGCAACAATCGCTATTACCGACACAACCGCGGGCGCACGCATATCAGCGCCGATGGCGTTGCGTACCGGAACGCCGTGGCCATGATTGTTCGCAAAAGTCTGCTGAATATCCGCACGGCCGCACCGCTCAAAATGCGTATTGAATGCCACATGCCTGATCGCCGGCGCCGCGATTTGGATAATCTGCAAAAGGCCGCATTTGACGCGCTCACCAGGGCTGGATTTTGGCTTGATGACTGCCAGGTAATCGATTATCGCGTTGTGAAAATGCCGATCGTGAAAGGCGGCCGTCTCGAACTGACTATTACAGAACTGGAGGCCCCATGAGTCCAGAGCTGGTCGAAATATTCCGCATACGTTGGCAACGTCTCCGCGTTTATCGGCGTCCCGGTTCGATGCTGGTGGACTATCGCATCCTCCGTAACTTTATTCGCATTTACTACATGGCAGGAGCTGCTGAATGAATCTTGAAAACACAGTGAAATACCATTTCGCAAAATCCACGCTGATCAGCAACTCTCCGCGCGCAACTGCCTCAGATTCTTTGACCGGCACGGATATCATGGCTGCCATGGGTATGACCCAAGAACGGGCTGCGATGGGTTACAGCGCCTTCCTGGGGAAGATGGGCATTAGCAATAACGACCGGGAGAGGGCGATTGAACTGCTGGCCGAGTATGCACTGACCAAATGCGATAGCGTAGCGGCCCTGCGCAAACTGGACGCCGGAGTTAAACCGCTGGTGATGCGCCAGTTGGCCACCTTCGCTTTTGAGGACTATTCTCGCAGCGCCGCCAGCGTGAAGCAGTGCGAATGCTGCGCTGGGCAGGGGTTCATTGAGGCTGACGTGTTTACGATGAAATCGCACTACACCATGAAACTCCCTCAGTGGGCAAAAGACCTCAAGCAGTCTCCGAACGATTTTGAAGTTAAACGCCAGGTGAAAGAGGTTGCGCGTGTTATCTGTTCAGCCTGCAATGGGAAAAAGGTGATTAGCTGCGCTTGCGGCGATTGCCGGGGCCGCGGTAAAGCGGTTAACAAGGTTCTCACTGATAAACAGGGCGTGCCGGTTCTGGCTGATTGCAAACGCTGCAGTGGGCGCGGCTATGAGCGAATCCCTTCGACTGAGGCGTATGCAGCTGTTTGCCAGATAACTGATGCCATCACGCTAGATACCTGGAAGAAGTCAGTTAAGCCATTTTACGATCAGCTAATTACCAAGTTTGACATCGAAGAGGCATGGGCTGATGCGCAGCTCAGGCTGATAACAAAATAGGGCATGAATTAATCGTGAGCTATTTACTTTTCCCGAAACTGTGTTAATTTGGCTCCAACGATGGATAAGTGCATTCGTTCTAAGCCCTGCGGTTAACACCGTGGGGCTTTTTTGTTCTGTTTAGTCAGTGAGACGGAACCACCCGACTTGATCAAGTATTTCTAATGCTTGGCTCTCTTGATTTTCTCTTCTGAAGCAGATTACATTTTTCGTAGGCATTAAATCTGATGCAACTTTATTAGAAGATGATGGCATCGTTACTTTTCTTATTACTTCTTTTCCAATATACAGATTATGCGGAGCGCGGCAGCTTCGAGAGAGACTTAAAGATTGAGTTAGTGAGCATTTTTTTGGTTCAGTTTCGGACAATTCACTGACATAGATTAGTTCATCAATGTCAGGCTCTAGCAAAATATCCTCAACCTCAATTTCATAAACAACAAAAAAGTCTGCCTTTTTGAACATGGCCTCTTTGTTTGCCATGTAGGCAGCATAACCGGGGTGATTTGTGAGGTAGATATAGCCATCAGTAGTGGCTAACGCACTGTCTTCACCATAAGTTCTGTCAATATTTTTCGGTATATATCCGCATGATTCAATAAGTTCTGCTGCATGAGATGATGTTCCGTGAAAGAGCTTCATTACCTCTCCATATAGTTCCAAGTTTCCGATGGCTGTTACTGCTTTCATTATTATGCCAGCGGTAAAGAATGACATTTCTAACCTTTCTATCAAACTTTTGACACCCACTAATTATGTGAGGTGAGAGCATGTATCGAATGGACAAACTAACAACAGGCATTGCCTATGGTGCATCAGCTGGAAACGCCGGATTCTGGATGTTCCAGGTGCTTGATAAGGTCAGTCCATCTCAATGGGCTGCTATAGGCGTGCTTGGGAGTCTTCTCTTCGGCCTGCTTACGTATCTGACAAACCTTTATTTCAAAATCAAAGAAGATCGGCGTAAAGCCGCCAGGGGCGATTAATGGGAAACAGAGCAAAGCTAAGCGCTGCCGTTCTGGGACTGATTCTCGCTGGCGCACCGGCAACTGTCATCCTCGATCAGTTCCTGAATGAGAAAGAGGGTAACAGCACGACGGCCTATCAAGATGGTTCCGGGATTTGGACAATTTGCCGCGGCGCCACGCTTGTAGATGGCAAGAGTATAGAGAAGGGCATGAAGCTGACGCAGGCCAAATGCGACGAAGTTAACGCAATCGAACGCGACAAAGCTCTAGCCTGGGTTGATCGCAATATTAAAGTGCCGTTGACCGAACCCCAAAAGGCCGGCATTGCTTCTTTTTGCCCATACAACATTGGCCCCGGCAAGTGCTTCCCCTCGACGTTCTACAAACGTATCAATGCTGGTGACCGTAAAGGTGCATGTGAAGCAATCCGCTGGTGGATTAAAGATGGCGGCAGAGATTGTCGTTTGACCAAAGGCCTGAAGAACGGTTGTTTCGGCCAAGTTGAGCGCCGGGATCAGGAAAGTGCGCTGGTGTGCTGGGGGATAGACCATTGAGTCGAATCAGCGCAATTATTGGCGCGATGTTAATCTGCCTTTTAGTTTCCATGGTCTGGGCGATAAATCACTACCGCTATAACGCGATTTCCTACAAAGAGCAGCGCGATAAAGCAACAGAGAGGCTCAGCCTGGCGACCGCCACGATTAATGACATGCAAACTCGTCAGCGCGATGTTGCTGCACTGGATGCCAAATACACCGGAGAACTGGCTAATGCCAAAGCTACTATCGATAAGCTTGAGCGCGATGTTGCTTCTGGCAAGCGTCGGCTGCAGCTCAATGCCAGATACACCTCGAACGGAGCGACCGGCACCGGCGGCCTGGGCGATGCTTCCGGCCCCCGACTTACTGAAGCCGCTGAGCGGGATTATTTCACCCTCAGAGAGCGGATCATCACAGTGACGAAACAGGTTGGTTATCTGCAGGACTACATCAAAGAGCAGTGCTTGAACTGATGCTGCCCTGAGTTGTTAAGTTGCGCGAGCCTGTGTAGCAACGGGTCCAGGTCTTATATCAAAACCAGCCCCGATAAGGCAGCGTGAAAGCCAGACACGCACCGGTTATAAGCCGCGATGAAGTGACAGCACCTCAAGGACATGAGCGTGGCCACTCCGGGAAGTGGCATCCATAACAAAGCTCATCTACGGGTGGGCTTGATAATGAGCGTACGATTAATGAATGAATTGCAAAGTCACTAGCAAACTTTTCTATTAGTGTGCTCACTTAGCCATTTGCAATACTCATAAAGCCATTAAATGATTCGGAGGCCTTATGAGTGAAGAGTACACCAATGAGGAACAACTGGAAGCTCTTGATTTGTTCCTGGAGACAGAAACTGAAGTCGACGTTGAAGGAGTCGATCTCGGCAAGGTTTTTAATTGCGAAAATTATTCAAAATACTACCAGCCAGCTCTTCAAGCTATTATTGACAATGGTGACCTATTGCCAGCCCCTTGGGGTGGATTGGCCATTCGAGGGGTAAAGGCCATCAAAAAATACTTCGATTCGGTGTGTAAACTTAAAAATTAGCCTCAACCGCCTCCGGGCGGTTTTTTGTTGCCATCATCGTGGGTAGACCCCATGGTTATGGCGCTACAGCCAACATTTTATTCATTGCATTGATGTTCTAATGGCTGAAAGATCATAATCTGAGCATTCTGTATGTCGCTTTATATATAGCAATATGTTTTCAGTATGTACGAATGATTCTGCTTCCGGAATTGGCTGCGAGTAGTAACTACCCCTCCATTCCCCTTGCGTAGTAATTGTCACTTTATAACTTTTGCCATGACCATTGTTAACTTCGACAATTTTAACTGCCATTCCATTAATGGTACGTTCTAAGCGCACTATATTGCTTCGACTCATTGATATATCCATACGCAAAAGAAAATAGTATTAGCAGAAAATGAGAAGGATTAACACATGGCAAAACCGGACTGGGGCGAGCTTCAGCAACGGTTCCTGTCCGATCATGCCGCAACCGGCGTATCACCAAAGGAATGGTGTGAAGCGCAGGGACTGAATTACGCTACCGCCCGCCGATACATCAAAAAACCTTCTGCGCAAAGTGCGCAAAAAACTGCGCAGAAGAAAGTGCGCACTGCGCAGAAAGAGAAAAGCGCAAATGAGCTGGTGGATGATGATGGGCTTACCGCTCAGCAGCGCTTATTTGTCGCGGAATACCTGAAGGACAACAACGCCACCGCTGCCGCTGCACGTGCTGGTTATAGTGACCCAAACTACGGTCGTCAGCTCATAGCGAATCCTAACGTTGCGCAGGCAATTGCGCAGCAGCAGAAAGCCTCCATTGCGCGCACACTTGGCAGTGCCGATGAAGTGCTCGCGCAGATGTGGCAGCTCGCCACCTTTGATGCAAACCAGCTTTCACAATATCGTCGAGGCGCCTGTCGTTATTGTTGGGGCTTTGGTCACCATTACCAGTGGCGCGATGCTGTTGAGTTCGAGGAAGAGACGGCAAAGACCGAGGGCAGAGAAGGGGCGCGACAACCTGAGGACACAGGCGGTTATGGATACGACCACAACCGGGAGCCAAATTCAGCATGCCCGCGCTGCAACGGTGACGGTATAGGACAGCCTTACTTCCCAGATACACGCAAACTCCCCGCGGTTTCCCGGCTCGCTTATTCAGGTGTGAAGGTCGGCAAGAATGGTGTTGAAATCACTGCTATCAGCCGTGAGCGCATGTTCGAGGCGATAATGAAGCGCCTTGGCCTGGCTGATAGTGAGTTCGCTCAACGGCTGCAGCAGATTGAAATCGACCGCCGGTTGCTGGAAATCGAGAAACTCCGCAAAGAGCTGGCCGGTGATGGTGACGACGATGAACCAACCCCAGTACAAATCAATATCAACGTAGTGGATGCGAGGGCAGATGATGGGGATCAGCCCGACACTTAACATTCCTCAGGCGCGCTTCCTCGCGATGCAGCATAAGTTCAAAGCCTACGTTGCCGGTTTCGGTTCTGGTAAAACGTGGGTGGGTTGCGGCGGCATCTGTAAGGGAATGTGGGAGTTCCCGAAGATTAACCAGGGCTACTTCGCGCCGACTTACCCGCAAATACGTGACATCTTTTATCCAACCGTTGAGGAAGTGGCCCACGACTGGGGGCTGAGCGTCAAAATCAACGAGGGGAACAAAGAGGTTCACTTCTACGAGGGGCGACGCTATCGCGGAACAACGATCTGCCGCTCGATGGAGAAACCCGGTTCGATTGTCGGTTTCAAAATTGGTAACGCGATGGTCGACGAGCTGGACGTTATGCCGGCGGCAAAAGCGCAGCAGGCGTGGCGAAAAATCATCGCACGTATGCGCTACAACGTTCCGGGTCTGCGAAACGGCATTGACGTTACAACCACGCCGGAAGGCTTCAAGTTCGTCTATCAGCAATTCGTGAAAGCGGTGCGGGATAATCCTGAACTGACAGCCCTGTACGGACTGATTCAGGCCAGCACGTTCGACAATGCGAAGAACCTCCCTGACGATTACATTCCGTCATTGCTCAGCTCATACCCGGACGAGCTGATCCAGGCCTATCTGCGCGGCAAGTTCACTAACCTGAACAGCGGGACGATTTACCACACCTTCAACCGTAAACTTAATAACTGCACTGACGAGATTCAGGACAACGATCCACTGTTTATCGGTATGGACTTCAACGTGGGGAAAATGGCCGCGATTGTTCACGTGAAACGCAACAGTCTGCCGCGCGCCGTTCGTGAGCTGGTGAAGGTCTACGACACCCCGGCGATGATCAAACGCATCCAGGAGGAGTTCTGGCGATACGAGGATGGCCGCTATGTTAAAAACCGGGAGATTTACATCTATCCGGATGCCTCCGGCGACTCCCGCAAATCGCAGAACGCCAGCAAGACCGATATTGCTCAGCTTAACGACGCCGGGTTCAGCGTTATTGTTGATGATGCCAACCCGCCGGTTAAAGACCGCATCAACTCGATGAACGCCATGTTCTGCAACGCTAACGGTGAACGCCGGTATCTGGTGAACGTCCAGAACTGCCCGGTCTATACCGAAAGCCTCGAGCAGCAGATATGGGCGGCAAACGGCGAACCGGATAAGTCAGCAGATAACGATCACCCTAACGACGCTGGCGGGTACTTCATCGTGAAGGATTACCCGATCGTGAAGCCAGCCTACTCAATCACCATGGACACCACTTTCTGATATGGCAAACGACGACATCACCTGGGTTCGACCAGAACACCGGGCGGCTTCTGCTGCCTGGCGGAAATACCGCGACTTCTGCAAAGGTGCTGAGGCGGTTAAAGATGCAGGCAATAAATATCTGCCATTCCTCGATCCGACTGATAAATCCTCGCGCAACCGTAAGCGCAACGAGGATTATCTGAGCCGCGCGGTTTTCTACGCCATTACGGGGAATACGAAAATAGGCTTGCTTGGGTTGGCGTACCGGAAAGATCCGACGTTCAGTGGTTCCGAGAAGCTCATGTATCTGCTGAATAATGCAGATGGGGCGGGGACGAGCATTTATCAGCAGTCCCAACTGGTGACTGAACACGTGCTGGAGGTTGCGCGCGACGGAATTTACGTCGATTACGCTGAGGCCACCAATGAGGCGATTATCCTTCGCTATCCGGCTGAAAACATCATCAACTGGCGAACGAAGCGCATCAACGGGCGCGATCAACTGGTGCTGGTGGTGCTGCGTGAATGTGTTGAACAACCGGATGGTTACGCCTACAAAGATGAAATCCAGTATCGCGAGCTGGCGCTGGAAGAGGGGAAGTTTATCTGCCGGGTATGGCGGCGAAGCGGCGGAACCGCCAGCGGGACTTATATTATCGACAGCGAGTGCCACCCTAAGCCCAAAGGGCTGGATTACTGGGATGAAATTCCGTTCACCTTTGTCGGCGCGCAGAATAACGATCCGACGATCGATGATTCCCCGCTGGCGGCGCTGGTGGAGATTAACCACGGTCATTACCGCAACAGTGCGGACTATGAAGACAGCGTGTGGTTCTGCGGGCAGGTTCAGCCGTACATGACTGGGCTCGATACGGGCTGGCGAGATCACCTTGAGAAGAAGGGCGTCAAAATTGGTTCCCGATCACCGCTTTTGCTTCCCAAAGAAGGCTCGTTTGGTTATGCCCAGGCGCAGCCGAACATGCTGGCTAAAGAGGCTATGGACAGTAAGCGTGATTACATGGTGCAACTGGGCGCCCGACTGATTGAGCAGAACGCCACTGCGAAGACGGCTACCCAGGCGAGCGGTGAGCAAACTTCATCAACATCAGTGCTTGGTATCTGCGTATCGAACGTTTCTGAGGCGTATACGCTGGCGCTGGGCTGGTGCGCAAAATATCTCGGACTCAAAGATGAATCTCCTGCCTACACCATCAACCAGGAATTCATCGCTAAGGTGGCCGAGTCCGGTATGGTCACTGCGATCGTGAACGCCTGGCAGTCTGGCGCGTTGCGCGATACCGATATGATTCGGGCATTGCAGAAGCTCGATCTGATTGACCCGGCAGATAATCCTGATGATGTGATCGATGCGCTTCGCAACCAGGCACCCACAATGACAGGAGGCTAGCATGCCAACCGTCAACGAAAGCCTGCGTGACGAGGCGATTGGGCATTCGATATGGCTCAGCCGCTACGCCACGGGCGTGGCAAATCGGATGGTGAAGTTGTTGAACGAGACGGACGCAGACCTGTCGGCGCGGCTGCTGGATGCGTTGGACCGATTACCTCCGGAGAGCTTCACCGTTAACCGGCTGGAAAGCTTGCTGGGCAGCGTGCGGCAACTGAATCATCAGGCCGTATCTGCAATGCAGGCTGGGCTGGAAAGTGAGTTGGTGGCGCTGGCAAAGAACGAAGCCAGTTATCAGTTGAGCCTGTTCGATTCCCTCCTGCCTTCGCAGGTACTCTCCCGATATCCGCTGCAGGGCATTACGGCTGACATGGTCTACGCCGCGGCGATGGCGCAACCCTTTCAGGGGCGGCTGCTGAGCGAGTGGGCGAGCAATCTGGAGTCGGACAGGCTAACGCGCATCGTGAACGCCGTGCGACGTGATTATCTGGCTGGCGACACAGTGGAAACGATCGCGCGAAACGTTCGTGGCCACGCCAACAAGGACTACCGCGACGGCGCGCTCCAAATGAGCAGGGCGAATGCCGCCAGCATAGCTAAAACTGCAATAAATCATCTGGCCGCGACCGCGCGTAACAGCTTCACAAGCGCCAACAGCGATATTGTGAAAGGAAAGCAGTGGTTATCCACGCTGGACAACAAAACAAGCCACGACTGCATTGTTCGCGATCTGCTGCGTTACACCCTGGACAACAAGCCGATGGGGCATAAGGTGCCTTACCTGCAGGGACCGGGGAAAATTCACTTTTGCTGTCGCTCAACCGAAACGCTGATCCTCAAATCCTGGCGAGAACTCGGCATTGATATTGATGAGATGGACGAGGGCACCCGCGCGAGCATGGACGGGCAGGTCCCGGCGAAAACCACGTATCTGGAGTGGCTCAAGCGTCAGTCGGCACAGTGGCAGGATCAGGTGCTGGGCGTGGAGCGCGGGCGCATGCTCCGCGCCGGCGAAATCGACCTGAGCGACATGTACACCGATAAAGGCGAGTGGATCACTCTGGAGCGGCTCAAACAGCTATCAGCGACTGATAACTGACAAATATTACTTACATCATGCCCTGGCACCCGCCGGGGCTTTTTTATGGGCGAGGCCCGGCAAAATCCCGAGGGGACATTATGTTAATCCGAAATATGCTTCTGAAATTTTACGCTCCAGAAAACGGCGGTGAAGGAGGTGGTGGGGGCGGTGTTGAAATCACGCCGGAAATCCAGAAGCTGATCGACGAACGCGTGACGAGCGAAGTCACCGGTCTTAAAACCAAAAACTCTGAGCTGCTGGGGACCGTCAAGCAGCAGAAAGAAAACCTGTCCCGCTTTGATGGTATCGATCCGGACGCCGTGCGCGGAATCCTTCAACGTTTCTCCGACGATGAAGAGGCAAAGCTGATTGCCGCCGGGAAAATTGATGAGGTGCTGGATAAGCGCACAGAGCGTCTGCGTGCTGATGTCGATAAGCAAATCAAGATGGCTAATGAACGCGCGGATAAAGCCGAAGCGTTTTCCAACAAATTCCGGGATCGCGTTCTTGGCGATGCTATCCGCTCAGCAGCCGCTAAAACCGGCGCGCTACCGGAAGCATCTGACGACCTGATCCTGCGTGCCAAAGGCACTTTCATGCTCAACGACGAAGGCGAGGCCGTAGCGGTTGATGCGAATGGCGATGTTCTGTTCGGAAAAGACGGGAAAACCCTGCTTAGCCCGCTTGAGTGGGCGGAGTCTCTCAAGGAGACGGCTCCACATCTGTTTCCTCGCGCCGAAGGCACTGGCGCGGGCGGGCATAAACCGAACGGTGGCGGCAGCCTGAAACGCTCCGAAATGAGCGCCAGCAACAAGGCGGACTACATCCGCAAGCATGGCCAGCAGGCCTTCCTCAAACTACCGAAATAAGGGATTTACCCGATGACGACTGTTAATATCGATCTGATTATTTATGACGACCTGGCGCAAACCGCGTTCCTGGAACGTCGCCAGGACAATCTGGCAATCTTCAACGCCTCTTCCAACGGGGCGATCCTGCTGGATAACGAACTGATTGACGGAGATTTCCGTAAGCGCGCGTTCTACACGGTTGGCGGCTCCATCGAATCGCGCGATGTGAACTCTACCGACAAAGTAACGGGCAAAAAAATCGGTGCGGCCGAAGCGGTATCCGTTAAAGCGCCATGGAAATATGGCCCTTACGAAACCACCGAAGAAGCATTCAAACGCCGTGGCCGCTCCGTTGACGAGTTCTCTGAGGTGATTGGCACTGATGTGGCTGACGCAACGCTGGAAGGTTACGTGAAGTATGGCCTGAAGGCGCTGACAGCTGCAATTGGTGCCAACGCTGAAATGGTGGTGACAGCTGACATCGAAACGGATGGCAAAAAGACCCTGACGCGCGGCCTGCGTAAATACGGCGATAAGTTTAACCGTGTGGTTCTGTTCGTCATGCACTCCGCCACATACTTCGACATCGTGGATGAGGCGATCGCCAATAAAATCTACGAAGAAGCGGGCGTGGTTGTGTACGGCGGCCAGCCGGGCACCCTCGGTAAACCGGTTCTGGTAACCGACACCATGGACGCCGACGCTATTCTGGGACTGGTGACCGGGGCGGTGACCGTGACCGAATCGCAGGCGCCGGGATTCCGCTCCTATGACATCAATGACCAGGAAAACCTCGCGATTGGCTATCGTGCGGAAGGTGTGGTGAACGTCGACCTGCTCGGTTACAGCTGGGACACGGCGAAAGGCGATAACCCTGACCTCACCAAAATCGGCACCGCCGGCAACTGGAAGAAGCACTTCACCAGCAACAAATCGACAGCAGGTGTTCTGATCAAGCTGGAATCCGCAGCGGGGGAGTAACGCTGTCAGCGGATAAATCATCCGCTACCGCTGACAGTACCGATGCGGTCACTTTTTCCCTGAAATACACCCACAACGGTTCCGGCGTCTCAGGCAAGACTGTTGCCTGGTCATCGACGGGGGGCACGCTCAGCACCGAGAGCTCGCAAACCGGCTCTGCTGGTGGCGCTACGGTGAAACTTACCGCTGACGTGGCAGGGACCTTTACGGTCACTGGTACGGTTGATGGTATAGCGAAAACCAGCAATGAAATCACTTTCACCGCACCTGCCGGCGAGTAACGCATGGGGCGAAAGCCCCACCTTCGGGATATTTCCATGATCAATAACGATATCACCAGTGGTGGCGTAAACAGCTACGCCAGCGAGGAAGACCTGGCGTCGTTCGCCGAATTGCGTGGCATTGAGCTGCCCGAGAAGCTCTCTCCATTGCTGATAAAGGCGATGGATTACCTTGAAGGGCTTGATTGGGCTGGCGCCAAATCTGAACTACGACAACCTCTGGCCTGGCCGCGTGTGAATGTCATTCTGGATGGACACGACCTGCCATCAGATGAAATCCCACGCCCGGTTATCACCGCACAATGCATGCTGGCGGTTGAGGCGATGGATGGCGACCTGCTCGCAAGCGCACGCGAGGCCGCGGTTAAGACTGAACGCGTGGAAGGCGCTGTCACCATTACTTACGCAGTCGCAGAAGGTGAAGTGTTTACGCCGTCCTATCCGGCGGTAATGGCTATCCTCGGCGGTTTAGCTGGCGGACGCGGCTACGCCATCAATTCCTTTGCGGAGCGTGCCTAATGGCGATCAACTATCAGCGCATGCGCGAGACTGTCACCCGCATGATCAAGCAAAACGGCGTGGCCTACAACGTCACGCGCAAGGGTAAGGTGACCGTTATCGCCGGGGTTGAGCATCGGTCTGAAGATATCCATTTCACGGCGACTGGCGTCAAAACGGAATATCAGCCGGGAGAAATCGACGGTACGGCGATCGAAAGCGGTGACGTCAGGATGGTATTCACCGCTGAGGAAGAAATCTTAACCGGCGATCTGATCGATATTGACGGCAAACAGCACCGCGTAGTTAAGCCTAACCCTGCTAAGCCCGGGTCGTTAGTGCTTTGCTACAAGTCGCAACTGAGGGCATAGCATGAGTGAGAATGCCGGATTTATTGCTGATATCAATGCATTCGTTGACAGAACGAAAGCCAACCAATATGCGGTGGTACGTGCGGTTGGAATAAGAATCCTCAATCAACTGGTAATGATGTCTCCCGTCGGCAACCCTGAGCTTTGGGAAATCAATCAGACTGCAGATGCCTATAACCGCGCTGTGTATGACCACAACGAAGCGCAAAGAGCAGACCCTTCCAATCTCACAAAACCGGACGACTGAAGAAAAAGGCCCGGATTGTCGATGGGATGGATATCAAAGCGCCGCCTGGCTACACCGGTGGGCGGTTTCGCGGCAACTGGCAGGTGTCGTTTGATGCGCCCACTACTGAGGAAACCGGGAGGATTGATAAGACCGGCGATCTCACCAAAGCCGCAGGGAATTACACACTTTCTCTATTCAAAGTAGGAATGAGTTCAATCTACTTCTGCAATAACGTTCCTTACGCCTACCCGCTTGAAATGGGACATTCCACTCAGGCGCCGGGCGGTATGGTGCGAATAACGGCAGCAGAGTTCCAGCGGTTCTTTGATGAAGCGATCAGGGAGGTGGCGAAGTGATCCCTGATATTGCTGCGGCGCTGGCCGCAAGGCTTGGTGTTTGGGCCGATGCGGAGGGCATCGCGGTCGCCTGGGAAAATGTGCCGTTTACACCGCCTGCAGATGCGATTTACCTCGCGGTACACGACATGCCCGCTACCCCGCGCACACTCGATCTCGGGCTGCGCTGCCGCACCTACTCTGGCGTCTACCAGATAAACGTGGTGGCTCCCGTTGGGACCGGCCGCACAGTTGCTGTGGCGCTGGCGGGGCGGGTGGCTGAGCTTTTCCCTGAAGGGCAGGAAGTTGAGGGTAATGGCTTCATCAGTTCGATCAGCGGCGCGCCGGGTATCTTCCGAGGCATTTCGACGGACATCTCTTACACCGTCCCTGTCAGCCTGAACTACCGGGCAGATATCGTCAGCTAATTCTGCTTCTCACCTTTTCAAACCAGACCGGCCGCGCGCCGGTTTTCTTTTCTTCGAAGGAGTAACTCCTATGGGCTTTGCACTGCCTAACGGCGCTCACGTCTATCTGGCGTCGGGATATGGCCCGGCAATTGCTTTCACGGGCGCGACGAACGCCGAAAACGTGGTGATCACCGTCAGTTCCGCGGAGGAACTTGATGTGGGTGATATCGTCCATGTGAACTGCAACTGGTCCGGAATGGATAACGTCATTGCGAAAATCGATGCAATTGCTGAAAGCGCGGTCACGCTGCGAAATATCAATACCGTTAACAAAAACAAGTATGCGGCCGGCGGCGGTACTGGCTCTATTCGCAAGGTGCTGGAGTGGACCGAACTGCCGCAGATTACAGAGTTATCGAAATCTGGTGGCGATCATAACACAACACAAATCCAGTTCCTGAGCGACGATCGCCAGCGCAACCTCAACACCTACAAATCTGCTGTTTCGCAGACCTACTCGATCGCCCACGACTCCACGCTTCCGGTTTACCCACTGCTACGCCAACTGGATGAGGACGAAGAGACGGTCGCGGCTTACATGTACGTTCCAAAAGCGAAAGAAAACCGTTACTGGGCAGCCACGGCATCCTTTGACGACACGCCGGCCACAGCGGTCAATGAGGTGGAGACGGTGAGTGTGGTACTGAACCTTCAGTCGCCGGCGATGACATTCTATAAAGTGACCGACGCCGCCGCGTAATACCGGCGGCTGCTCCCTTAATGCATGCCTCCCGCGCGGAGGCATTTTTTAATACGAGGCCATGATGGCGACTAAATTCACGCTCCAGCCCAAACCCACCTTCAAAGCGAACGTTACGATCCCGCGCCCCGGGGATGACGACGGGGTTCTGACCTTCACCTTCAACCATAAGCCGCTTAAGGAGCTGGCCGACCTGGAAAAGCTCGAGGGAAAAACGGCCACTGATTTCCTGATGGAAATTATTGCAGGCTGGGCGCTACCTGATGCGTTCAACGCCGACAACCTCGGTGTACTTCTGGAAAATTACCCGGCGGCCATGAAGACCATTCCTGAAACCTACTACCGCGAACTGATGGGCCAGCGCGAAAAAAAACTGATAGCGGTTGCCTCGGCGTTCTATACGCCTGAACCCACGGCGGCGGATCTTGCACCTTACGGGTTAACACCGGACGACTACGACGATCGGTACGTTGATGTCTGGCCCGACGTGTGGCCAGCATTCCTGGTGTTTCAGGCAATGAGTACCCAGTGGCGAACAGGTATGGGCGGGGCGTCCGGGCTTGACTATAACGTTCTGCCCTGGCTGATGCGCCTGCACGACGTCGGCGACGAGGCAACCACGCTTTCGGATATTCGGGTAATGGAAAGCGTCGCGCTAAAAATCATGCATAAAGAGAGGGCGGAATGAGTAACGATATCGCCACCATATCGCTGCGAGTCAATACCAGTGAACTGGAGCGCGGCAGCCGCGAACTGGATCGTTTTCAGGATACCGCTACCGCCGCGGCGGGCAAAGCGGATGACCTGAACAGTACCTTTCGAACGGGTGTCGATAACCAGAAGAAAAACAGCGAAAGCCTAAAGCAGCAGCGCCAGGAGCTAAAGAACTTGCTGAATAAAATCAGCCCAGTTAACAAAGCACTGGACGAGCTGGACTCAATTCAGGAAAGCCTGGCGAAGTATCGCGGTAAAGGGCTGGTGGATGATGAAGATTTCACTCGATATAACAGCGTACTGGAGACTACCCCGGCGAAACTGGCTCAGGTCATGGAGGCTGAGACGGCAGAGGGACGGGCTCGCATCGAGCAGGCTCAGGCGGCCCAGCGGGCAGCGGCATCAGGGAAAACATTCATTGCCTCACTGGAGGAGCAAACTGCTGCGATCGGCAAAACGCGCGCTGAAATCCTTGAGCTAAAAGCCGCGCAGCTGGGAGTAACGCAGCAGGCCGCTCCGATGATCGCCAAACTGAAGGAACAAGAGAACGTCTGGAGGAATGGCGCGATCAGCGCGGGGCAGTACCGTAATGCCATGCGTTACCTGCCGATGCAAATGACCGATATTGCTACCTCATTGGCATCTGGTATGCCGATATACATGGTTGCCATCCAGCAGGGGGGGCAGCTGCGCGATACGTTTGGGGGAGTGGGTAATGCGCTGAAAGCCATTCTCTCGCTAGTAACGCCGGCAAAGCTGGCTTTAGGGGGAATGATTGGTGTTGCTGGCCTGCTGGTCGCTGCCTGGTATAAAGGTTCACAAGAGGCATCCGAATATAACAAACAGCTGATACTGACCGGCAATTATGCGGGGAAAACTGCCACACAGCTGTCTGCACTGGCAAAGTCTCTTTCTGGTGGCGGGATTAACCAATACGCCGCTTCTTCTGTTCTGGCTCAGGTAGTGGGTTCTGGAAAGTTTGATGCAAACAAGCTTGAGACAGTGAGCCGCGCGGCAGTTGCGATGGAGCAGGCAACTGGTCAGGCGGTGGATAAGACCATCGCTAATTTCCAGAAGCTTTATGCCGAGCCAACCCAGGCATCGCAAGAGCTCAACAATCAGCTGCATTACCTGACGGCGGCTCAGTTTGAATACATTGCATCTTTGGAACGTCGGGGCGATAAAGAGGCTGCAGGGCAAGCTGCCGCTGATGCTTACAGCCAGGCAGAACAACGCAGAAGCCAGCAGATCCTCGCTAATCTCGGTCTGGTTGAGAGAGCCGCACTTGCAGCCCGCAATGCCTTCAAAGGGATGTGGGATGAGCTGCTTAATATTGGGCGCCCAGAAGCACCGCAAGACATGCTTGCGAGAATGCAGGCTGATCTGGCGGATCGCGAGAGTAAGCTATTGCCTGAACGCCAGAGGATGGGCTATGGCTATAGCTACGATACCAGCTCACAGGACAGAGATTACGATAATAGCCGTAAAGCCCAATTGGCAGCCATAGCTTCGTTGAAAGCCCAGATTAACCCCTTGCTGGGGGCCATTACTCTTCAGCACGATTTGAACGGGGCTGTATCAGCAGGTAAAGAAATCAACGAAGATGCGATAAGTGCTCAGCAGATCATGAATCGCTATCTTGATGCCGGGACTGAAGCCGCAGAAAAGCGCCGTCAGGCTCAGGACGAACTGAATAAAGCCATTGCTGAAAATGCCAAAGCTGCCAGAAACGGGACCGCGACACTCTGGACGGCTGAGGACATTGCCAAAGCGCGAGCCGGGATCGAGAAGCTTTATAGAGACCCCAAAACGCCAACATCGAAAGGGGAAAACGTCTCGTCTGGTCTGCGAGCTGAGGATTCTGCTCAATCTGAATTGCTGGCGCTTCAAGCGCAGCTGTATGCCCTGCAGAAGCATAAAGACCTGAACGACACGATCAGTCAGCAGCGTAAAAACTTATGGACCACTGAAGCCAGGTTCCAGGTGCTGGAAGAGGCTTCCCGGACTCGCTCGCTGACCAAACAGGAGCAGTCGCTGCTGGCGAGCAAAGACCAGGTGCTTCAGTTGGCGCGTCAAAAAGCACTACTTGGCGACCAGATCACTGCTCAGGAGCAACTGAACAAGCGGATGGATACTGCGCAGAAATACACCACGCAGATGTCCGAGAAGCAGGCAGCGTTGACAGGCGGCGCCGGGATGAGTGATCGGCAAGCTCAGCGTGAACTTGCTAACAGCCAGCTAGCTGCCGGCTGGAAAAATGCTGGTGGTACTCTGAACGACGACGGTTATCAGAAGCAACTAAAGGCGGCTAGTGACTATTACGATGCAGAAGATCGTCTGCGCGGTGACTGGCTGACCGGCGCGAAGAAAGGGTGGACTGAGTTCGAGGACAACGCGACCAATGTTTATGGGCAAATGCAAAATATTTCCCAGTCTGCATTCACGGGAATGGCATCAACACTCACAGATTTTTTCACCACAGGAAAAGCCAGCTTCACGGATTTTCTGACAACGTTCCTTAAGGGCATAGCGCAAATGCTGGTCCAGTTGGCTATGGTCAACAGTATGAAATCAGCGTTTGGAGGGACGGCTGTTGGGGCCTTTTTCGGTTTTTCTCAGGGTGGGCTGGTCCCGGCATTCGACAGCGGGGGCTATACCGGCGATGGTGGAAAATATCAGCCGAAAGGTGTCGTTCATGGTGGTGAGTTTGTGTTTACCAAAGAGGCTACCAGCGCGATTGGTGTTGGCAATCTCTACGCAATGATGCGCGGCGCGCAGGGTTATGCTGACGGCGGTTATGTTGGCAATGCGGCGATGTATGGTCTGCAATCTGCTGGCGCTGGAGGTATCACGGTTCAAACCTCAGTTGTCGTGCAGAACCAGAACTCGCAGCAGCAAACTTCAGGAAATGACGAAGCGATCACCCGGGCTTATAAGCAGACAATCGATCAGTCTGTTCGGGCGGGTATTGCGAAGGAGTTGCAACCTGGCAAGCTCATTTGGAATGCCATGAAATCACGCTAACCCGCTTCGGCGGGTTTTTTTATGCCCGGAGGAAATGTGGCGATCCAAACATTCACCTGGCGAACCCAGATACAAGCAGGTATGGAGGGCGAATTTAGTCACTCCACTCGCGCCGCATCATTCGGTGATGGCTATGAGCAGATTGCCGGCGAGGGCATCAATCCCGAAAAGCAGTCCTGGCCAATAACCCTCACGGGTAAAAAAGCAGAGATGCTTACCGCTCTGAATTTCTGCCGTTCGCACATCACAAAATCGTTTATCTGGACATCACCTATTGGCGAGGCAGGACTTTACCGCGTTGAGGCAGATTCAGTGAAAGCGCAGCCCCTCTCCAGCAAAATAATGACCGTAACCGCTACTTTCAAACAGGCATACGCACCATGATCACAGAAGATTACCAGCGACTCGAACCGGGCAATAAAATTCGCCTCATTGAGGTTGATGGCTCCTCTTTTGGTGTCGATGACGTATTGCGTTTTCATGCCTACAACTTGCCCCATGCAGCTGATGAAATTGCCGCTGCTGGTGGGGATGAAACGAAACTTGCAGCAAAGAGTATCTGGTGGCAGGGAAAAGAATATGCCGCCTGGCCATATAAGCTCGAAGGGCTTGAGGCATCAACCGACGGCAGCAGTGCACAACCGACTCTGACGGTGGCAAACATCGACAGCTCGATCACTGCGCTCTGTCTGGCCTACGATGACATGCTCCAGGCGAAGGTTACTATTCACGATACGTTTGCCCATTATCTGGATGCCAGAAACTTTCCAGAAGGAAATGCTACTGCTGATCCGCTGCAGGTCAGAAAACGGGTGTTCTACATCGATGGTAAGAACAACGAACTGGCGGGGGAAAGCGTCGAGTTTATTCTCACTAGCCCTATGGATCTTCAGGGGTTAATGATACCGACGCGTCAACTCCACTCGCTATGCACATGGTGTATCCGAAACCAGTATCGCTCGGGTGACGGGTGCGATTACGCCGGCACCAGTTACTTCGACCTGAACAATAATCCGGAAGACGATCCGTCGCTTGATGTCTGCAATGGCACGCTTACCGCATGCAGGTTGCGGTTTGGTGAGAATGAAGAATTGCCCTTCGGTGGTTTCCCGGGCACTTCCCTTATCAGGAGCTAATCATGCGTCAGAAAACGATAAACGCCATCATGGCTCATGCTGCTGCAGAGTACCCACGTGAGAGCTGTGGAGTGGTCGCGCAGAAAAGCAGAGTGGAGCACTATTTCCCGTGCCGTAACTTATCGACTGAGCCGATGGAGCAATTTCATCTTTCACCTGAGGATTACGCTGAAGCTGAAGATTGGGGAACGGTGATTGCTATAGTTCATAGCCATCCTGACGCTACGACTCAACCAAGCGAGTTGGATAAAGCACAGTGTGATATGACGCTTTTGCCCTGGCATATCGTGAGTTGGCCTGAAGGAGATCTGTGTACCATTCAACCGCGTGGTGAGTTACCGCTAGTGGGGCGTCCGTTTGTTCTGGGCGTGTACGACTGTTGGGGGCTTGTGATGAGCTATTTTCGCCAAACCCATGGCATTGAGTTGACCGACTATCGTGTGGATTATCCGTGGTGGGAGGACAGTTATTCGGACAATTTCTATCAGGAATGCTGGTATGAATGTGGTTTCCGCGAATTTGCTGGTCCCCCGCAGGCTGGCGATATGATGATCATGCAGGTACAGGCCAATAAGTGGAATCATGCCGGCATCTTGCTTGAAGGGAATATGCTACTTCATCATCTGTATGGCCACCTCAGCCAGCGTGTGCCTTACGGCGGGTACTGGCGGGAACGAACAATGAAGATAGTTCGTTTTAAGTCTGATGGGGACAGAGACTCCAACTAACGCGACTCAATGTGTTAGTTATTGATTTTCAAGATACTTATTTACATGTTAGGATTAATCCGAACAATACTAATGGGAATAAGATTTTGAAAAAACTACTAATTATTTTAGCTGTTCTTACATTGGCAGGATGTGCACGTCCTTATGGGCAGGCAGAAAAGATACTAAATCAAGAAATCGTAACACCCAAAACTGATACACAGCAGACAAAGGTTACTGTTACACGAAATAAACAATTCATTGGTGGCGGAAGTGGAGGAATGTGTAAGTTCCTGGTTGCTATCGATGATAAAGATGTCGCCCTTCTAAGACAGAATCAATTCGTTACAGCTTATTTAACTGATGGTCCTCATAAATTACGAGTCAGTAACGAATGTAATGTTCTAAGCATGGGTATGCGAAAAACTCTTGATCTCGTTGCCGATGGCACGCCGCAAGAATATGTGGCAGAAGTTGGTTTCTGGGGACAATATAGGATGTGGAAAGTTAAGTAAATTCATAAATAAATTTAAGGTCGCTCAGGCGGCCTTTTTTTATGGAGTTAATATGACTGCGTTACTCAATAAAGAGCCTGCCCGAACAATTCGGCTTTATGGCATCCTCGGCGCTACCTTTGGCCGTGAATACAAGCTCTCAGTCGCATCACCCAAAGAGGCCATCCGAGCCCTTTGCGTCATCGTCCCTGGCTTCGAACGTTTCCTGAATACCAGTAAGCAGCGGGGCCTAACTTACGCTGTTTTCAGTGGGAAACGCAACCTAATTTCTGATGAGCTCGATATGGATAAAGGCTGCGATGATATCCGTATCGCGCCAGTAATCATTGGTAGCAAAAAAGCTGGCGCATTCCAGACGATACTCGGTGCGGTATTGGTCGTCGTCGGCGTTGCGATTGGTTACTTTTCTGCTGGCACGCTATCAGCGGCAGGTTATGGTGTAGCGAAGTTCGGTGCTGCGATGATGATCGGCGGCGTAGTACAAATGATGTCGCCGCAGACGGCGGGTCTTGCCAGCAAGCAATCGGCAGACAACAAGGCCAGCTATGCCTTTGGTGGAGTAACCAATACGATAGCCCAGGGTAATCCTGTGCCGCTCCTTTACGGCAAGCGCCGCATCGGTGGAGCGATCATCTCCGCCGGTATCTATGTTGAAGATCAGCAGTAAGCATGCTGTAATGGGCTTACTTAATATAGGGTAACTTGAGCTTAGATTCAAAAATGAAAAAAATATCTACTCTTTTTCTTTGTACTTCCTTATTTTCAGGCATGGCTTTAGCTGAGAACCATTACATACCTCTTCTCTATAATTTATCTACTATGTTTGATTTCAATCCAGTTAAAGGATCTGTCAAATCATTAGATACGAATGTTGAAGTAAATGGTAAGGTCACTTATAAAATTGCCATCAGAATAGCTAAGAATGGTTGTGTCGAAAGCTTAGATCTTGATAACGTTTCGTCTGGTCATGAAACCAATCTAAAAAATAGCAATGGAAGTCTTGTTGGCCAGAGAGATGGTAAGCCTTTCTCTATACAGTTCGATGAAAAATGTAATATTTTGACTAAAAATGAAAATGGTGACGAGTTGCGATACAGTCTTTACTCGAATGGTTTAATTAAAGATACCTATTTTTTGGGTAAGAAAATAGCTGAGCATTTTTATGATGATGATTCTAATTTGATACGTTCTGAGTTTTATAGTTCAGGAAAGGTCCTATCCAAAAACGAAATATCTTATGTTGATAAAGACAGGAAACCTCTTGATTATAAAATTATAAACACATCAGTTTACTCGGAAGGTTATACAGCAACGAATACTTGCCATTATAGCGAAAAGCTTGTTCCTGAAATATGTAAAGTAACAATGCAGAGCGCAGGGAATCCTGTGCCGAAGCCAGTATTAATGACAGCGAATACGAAAGTTGAATTCTACTAGATTAAACACATTTCAATAAGCCACCTCCGGGGGGCTTTTTTTATGGGCGCAATATGGCTATAGCAACCGCTATTAAAGGCCGCAAGGGCGGCAGTTCAAGCTCAAGAACTCCTACAGAACAGCCAGACGATCTACAGTCAGTAGCCAAGGCAAAAATCCTACTCGCGTTGGGAGAGGGGGAGTTTGCTGGTGGCCTCACTGCACGTGACATTTATCTCGATGGCACTGCACTTGAAAACGCAGATGGCTCGCAGAACTTCAGCGGTGTGGCGTGGGAGTTTCGTTCGGGTACGCAGGCGCAGAAATACATCCAGGGTATTCCCGGAACCGAAAATGAAATCAGTGTGGGCAATGAAGTCTCAAGTGAAACGGCCTGGACGCGTACCTTCACCAACACGCAATTATCAGCTGTTCGCCTGCGTCTGAAATGGCCCTCTCTTTTTAAGCAAGAGGACGACGGCGATCTCGTTGGCTATTCCATCAATTATGCTATCGATCTGCAGACCGACGGTGGCACATGGCAGACCGTGCTCAATACCAGCGTTACGGGGAAAACGACCTCCGGTTACGAGCGCAGCCACCGTATCGATTTACCGCAGGCGGGCAGCACCTGGACGCTTCGTCTGCGCAAGATAACCGCTGACGCAAATAGCGCGAAAATCGGCGATGTAATGACGCTGCAAAGCTTTACTGAGGTGATTGACGCCAAACTGCGTTACCCGAATACGGCGTTGCTCTATATCGAGTTTGACTCAAGCCAGTTCAACGGCTCCATCCCTCAGATTTCCTGCGAACCTCGCGGACGCGTAATCCGTGTTCCCGATACCTACGATCCTGAGACTCGAACCTACAGCGGTACCTGGACGGGCACGTTTAAGTGGGCGTGGACGGATAATCCTGCATGGATTTTTTACGATCTGGTGGTCACTGACCGCTTCGGCTTAGGCAATCGTCTCACTGCGGTCAATATCGACAAATGGTCGCTTTACCAGGTTGCGCAGTACTGCGATCAGCAGGTACCAGACGGCAAGGGCGGGAGTGGTACCGAGCCGCGATATACCTGCAACGTCTACATTCAGGACAGAAACGACGCCTACACCGTGCTACGAGATTTTGCGGCCATATTCCGCGGTATGACTTATTGGGGTGATGACCAGATTGTCTGCCTCGCGGATATGCCGCGTGATGTCGATTTCAGTTACACCCACGCCAATGTTGTTGACGGTAAATTCACCTACTCCAGCAGCACGACCAAGAGCAGGTACACAAACGCGCTGGTCTCATGGTCCGATCCGGATAATGCCTACGCTGATGCTATGGAGCCGGTTTTTGAACAGGCACTGGTGGCGCGCTATGGCTTCAACCAGCTCGAACTGACGGCCATAGGTTGCACCAGACAATCGGAGGCGAACCGAAAAGGGCGCTGGGGCATTCTCACCAATAACAAAGACCGTGTGGTGACCTTTAATGTCGGGTTGGACGGCAATATTCCACAACCTGGATATGTCATCGCTGTGGCGGACAGGAACCTTTCCGGACGTGATTTGGGCGGTAGAGTCGCCAGTGCAAATGGCCGGGTTATCACTCTTGATCGAGCTCCTGGTGCCGCGGCAGGAGACAGGCTAATCGTTAACCTGCCTTCCGGTGTTGCTCAGTCACGCACTATCCAGGCGATTTCAGATAAAGCGGTCACTGTCACCACGCCGTATAGCGAAACACCAAACGCTGAAGCTGTCTGGTTGTTAGAGAGTGATGAACTTTACTCGCAGCAATACCGTGTTGTTAGCGTGACGGACAACGATGATGGGACATTTACCATCGCCGGAGCTAATCACGATCCGGATAAATACGCCCGCATTGATACAGGGGCGATCATCGACCAGCGCCCGATAAGTGTTATTCCTCCGGGCAATCAGGCGCCACCAGCAAACATCGTTATCAACTCCTTCTCGATGGTTCAGCAGAATATCAGCGTTGAAACAATGCGCGTCAGTTGGGACCAGGCGCAGAATGCTATCGCCTATGAAGCGCAGTGGCGCCGCAACGACGGAAACTGGGTGAACGTACCGCGCAGCTCCACCACGTCTTTTGACGTACCGGGTATTTACGCCGGGCGCTACCTGGTGCGCGTGCGCGCCATCAATGCTGCGGAAATTTCATCTGGCTGGGGATATTCAGAAGAGAAAACGCTGACGGGTAAAGTGGGCAATCCACCGAAGCCAGTGGGCTTTATCGCTTCTGAAAACGTGGTGTTTGGAATCGAGTTGAACTGGGGGTTCCCGGCGAACACCGACGATACGCTGAAGACTGAAATCCAGTACAGCCAGACCGGGGCCGAAGATGATGCGATGCTGCTGGCCGATGTGCCTTACCCGCAGCGCAAATATCAACAGATGGGCCTCAAGGCGGGACGGATTTTCTGGTACCGGGCGCAGCTGGTGGACCGAACCGGCAACGAATCGGGGTTCACAGACTGGGTTCGGGGCCAGGCCAGCATCGATGTTTCCGACATCACTGATGCCATCCTGGAGGATATCAAAGAATCGGACACGTTTAAGGACCTGATCGAGAACGCCGTCGACAGCAACGAAAAAATTACTGGCATGGCCAACGACATCAAACAGAATGCCGACGACATTGAACAGCAGGCGCTGGCAATTCAGGAAAACTCAGATGGTCTTGCTCAGGCAGCTGTGAAGATCGACGAGATTTCTGTATCGATGGATGGAATGACGGGAGGGGTGAAGAACTCCGCTATCGCCATAATCCAGAACGGGCTGGCGCAGGTCACTTCGCGTCGATCTCAAACCGTGACGAATGCCGGAAACAGCGCCAGCATCGACCGCATTGACACAACGGTTGCGGATACCAGTTCGGCGGTTGCCCGTGCACTTGTTACGCTGGATGCATCTGCCGGTGGCAATATTTCTAACGCAACCGATCTCACCGAAACCCTGGCTGACTTCACTCAGGCATCTGCAACAAAAATCAATTCTCTGACCGTAACGGTGAATGGACAGACTGCTGCTATCACGCAAACCGCTAATGCGGTTGCTGACATTAACGGCAACATCAGCGCGATGTATAACATCAAAGTTGGCGTGGCCGCTAACGGGCAGTATTACGCCGCCGGGATGGGGATCGGCGTAGAGAACACGCCTTCTGGTATGCAGTCGCAGGTTATCTTCCTGGCAGACCGTTTCGCTGTAACCACGCAGGCTGGCAACACTGTAGCATTGCCCTTTGTGATCCAGAACGGCCAGACTTTTATCCGAGATACATTCATCCAGGACGGGACCATATCTAACGCTAAGATTGGTAATTACATCCAGTCAAATAACTACGTGGCGGGTTCCGCTGGCTGGAAACTTGATAAGGGTGGCACCTGGGAAAACTACGGCAGCGACGGTCAGGGGGCAAGAAAATCGACCAACGTCACTGACAGTATCAGGGACTCGAATGGCGTTCTCCGCGTGCAAATCGGAAAACTCACAGGGGTGTTTTGATGTCATGGGGTATACAAACATGGGATGCGTCGGGTAAACCCAATAACTACGGTATCAAGCCAGTTTCCGTTGTTGGGCGTATACAACTGGCTGCCGGACAAACATCCGGCAGTTGGTCTTTTACGGTTCCCTCTGGAATGAAAGTCGGCTTTGTTCTTTCACTCGATGAAGGAGGGAGCAGCGTAGGTCGCCGCATTATAGCATCGGGGAACACTATAATCGTATCAGCTGCCTCTACTGTAGGACTGGGCAATTATCCGGCATCAAAGTGTGAGGTGGTCATTTTCATGGAGAAATCATAATGGCCGAATTTGGCGCAATGATATTAATGGATAACGGGAATCCCTTTGTAACGCCACAATCAACGCCTTTTTGTCTTTACGGAAAGTACACCTTTAATTCATCCGCTAACGGCAGCTCTCAGCAGGTCGCACAGAATATTGCATTGAACGCAAGTTATCCTGCGATGGTATTTATTAAAACCACCAATACAGCACAGCCCACGCCTGTTATGTCTTACAGGAATGGAGGTAATATATATGTTGGCGGGGTTAACCCCTATAACCAGAGTTTCACCCTGACAGTATATGTATTTGCCGTATTCCCGCAGACATTACCGAAATGGGGTCTGGCTATTTGGGACGCCAGCGGAAAACTTGTGCTGACAAATGAGTCTCGCGTTTTATCAGACCTGCAGACAGTTGGCACGCCCGGCGCAAACGGCGGTATCAATATTGAGCAGACACTGAGCGGTTCATGGGCTGTCGCGCCTGCTCAGTTGGGTCAGACCATAATCGTAAATAACTCCACCCAACCTCCTACCATTTACACAATCAATGCATATTCGTCATGCAGGTTCGATGGAGCAAACACGAGGATAAACGCAGGCGGGACTTCAACGGTAACAGGGACGCCGGGAGGCGGTACAAATACCGGGATTTCATTAACAGCGATAAATACAGCAGCCTATGACTAATTGATCGTTTTGGGCGATCAATAACAGATAATTGATCTATCTAATCAATTATACCCACCTGTTTCATGTTGGTATTGTCTAAGTTAATGAATACCTTGGGATACCATCACATGAATAAGCTACTCATCTGCCTGGCTGGAGCTGTCATGCTGTCTGGCTGCGCTGGCGTACTTGATAAACAGGAACCAGTTTGCAGCGGCACAGCCATCGTTGGCGGTCAGGAAAATACGGTTCAAATTTACGGCGTTCGCAAATTAAACAACCAGACACAGTACCGAGCCGGATACCCTTTCAACTGGCGCTGGGTAAGTGCGAACACATTCACTGACACCACCTGCAAATAACCAACCATTTTGAATAACAACCTCGCTCTGGCGGGGTTTTTTATTGCCTGGAGAAAATATGATTTATAACACCGGCACAATCGCCATAAATGGAAATACCGCAACCGGCACAGGCACAAACTGGACGGCTCCCGCCAGCCAGGTCCGCGCTGGCCAGACTATTATCGTCATGTCTAACCCGGTCCAGATGTTCCAGATTTCAGCCGTGAACAGCTCCACTTCAATGACGGTAACGCCTGCTGCTTCCCCGGCGCTGAACGGCCAGAAGTACGGCATTCTGGTATCAGACAATATCTCTGTCGATGGCCTGGCGCAGGCGATGTCTCAGCTCATCAAAGACTACGACGAGAATATCGGTGCGTGGGAGACGTTTGCCACAACCTCGGCAAACCAGAGCATCACTGTCACCATCAACGGCAAGGTAGTAACCATTCCAGCGATCGGCAAGTTACTGCAGAAAGGAAGCAATGGTGCGCTGGGGATTGCTGGCGGCGGTACCGGCGCAACGACCAAAGAAGACGCTCGCACAAACCTCGGTTTGGGAAGTAGTGCGACGAGGAACGCTTATAGCAGTTCTGGAGACATTCTTTCTATGGGCGATTTTGGTCTTGGTTCAGCTCGAGGCGATACAGCTTCTATCCCTGATTTGGCAAATGGAAATAGTGCTGATTTAAAAACTGGTTTTTACGCATCGAATGGTGATTTTGTTGGCGCTCCGGGGGGCATCGGTAATGGCCAGTTCGTTGGAGTCATTGCGTATAACTGCACCAATAACAATCTTTTTAAGTTTCAGATTGCCGGGTCCTACTCTGCTTCAGGGAGGATGTTCTTTCGCTCTATGAGCAATGGTGGGTATAACGCCTGGCGGGAACTCTATCACACAGAAAATACCACCAAAGCTAGTGATGGCACACTGAAAGCCGCATCGCCTGTGATTAAAGTGTTTTCAGATGGCACATACCAGACCAACGACGAATCAGAGGGATGCTCCGTAACCCGTCTGTCTACAGGTGAATATCTGGTAGAAGGGTGTGAGGGGCTAAACTCTGACGCTGCCTGGGGCGGCATCGATGGCGGTTTTGACATCCCTACCGACCGCAACAAGCAGCCGCTCATCTGGCTGGATTACGAAGTCAGCGCCGATGGTTCTGTGTTGATAAAAACCTATCATCGTACTCACCCCGGCGCGCCAGCGTTCGCCAGTAACGAGCTGCAGAGTGTTAGCAATGGCGATCCCGTTGATATTCCTCATGACCAGTTTTTGTCCGTCCGCGTCGAAATGCCTGCCGATTCTTTATACAACCAAAGAATGAGAGCGGCTGTGCTCACCATGATTAACGACGAAGGTGAATAAAGGTCGGTATGGGAGACGGCGCCACCATGAAGTGATCCTTGCATTGATGGAGAAAGTAGAACTTCTTAATACTCAACTTTTAAAACAGAAGGGGGAAGGTTAATCGTTTTTTTGGTGTAATACGTCAGTGGTCAGGATAGTAACGTTTTTTTGCTTCACATATGTACCGCTATCGCATAAGTCAGGTGTCCCGGACTCCATCAATACGGCAAGTAATGTTAGGCCGCAGTAAACATAAGTTATACTGAAATTTCAGAGGTCTTCATTGTCTCTACTATGCTGTATGATAACAAAAGTTCATCAATTTCAGGAGTTCAATAGCTATGGGAGGCGCAGGGTTGAGTACTTTAGATGGTAGTTCAGATAAACATTTAGCAACTAAATACATGTTTTGGATATTAATATTCTCGTTAATACCTTTTCCGGTTGTGTTTTATGCTAATTTGATGTCACCAGATTCAGTTGTTCTGAATTTTATAGCAAATAAAACTGAAGCGTTGCCAGGGATGACTTCTATCGGAAGTCCTCTCCTCAGTGAGATTATGAGTTCTTATTGTAAGTTAGCACCTGTGTTCAGTTTTATTTTCTTTATGCTTACATATGATAAGCTGAGAATAAATACATCGCTCGGTAAAGCAAAGACATTTCAAGTTCTTGTGTTATTTTTAGCTTTCTATATTGTGGTATCATATTTTCTGCTTTTCTATGATGTGGAACTGACCGAGTCAAAGAGATTTTTGCACATGATGTCTCAAACCGAGACGTTATTGACTTTACTATATTGTATAGTGTTTTCTGCAATCTATATTTTAACCTGCTACTTACTCAGCTTTATTTATGCGGCAATTTTGATTTTCAAAAAGTAAAAAACAGGCGCTAATGCGCCTGTTTAATCAGTGAGCTGATTTTATAAGTTCATTATTAATTGCTGTTGCCACATTTTCATCAATTAACGATGCAATAATGCCAACGGTAATAATACCTACAACCGCAACAGCCGAAACAGGAAGTCCAACTGTAGCGGCTATAAATGGTGCAGTATAGGCAACAACACCGAGTCCTACCGCTGTAGCCAAACTACTTAGAGCCCATGATTCAATCTCCAGAACCAGGGGGCCCCAGTTATTGGTTTCAAAACCAATTCGGGTTTTATCAATAACTTTGCCAGCTAACATTACGGTATCTGCACCTTTAAACGCTTTGCTCAGGTTGCTAAGGTTGCCAGCCATCGTCTGAGCGTTAGCCTGTTTGAGAGCGTTGATGATCGCTGATTTATCAGCTGAACTCATTTTCAAACCTGGGTTGGAGGCAATTTTATTCAGCGATGCTGTTGCGTCATTGAAGCTACGTATTTTCTTGCCCTGAAAACTTTTCAAATCTGCTGCAATTTTATTTGCATGCGTTTTGAATTGTGCGCTCGCATGCGCACTAATTGTTTCACCTGTACCAGCGATGATTTCACTTGTTTTTTGCAAAACTTCTGCTTCATCTCTTTTGGCTTGTTCTGCTGCTGCAGCCAGTTTTTTATCTTCATCAAGCAGCTTTTGAAGATTGGTCAGAAGGTTACCTCTGGCCGCTTTAGGGATTTTCCCTGTTTTAAGCGTCTCCTTATATAAATTGGTCAGAGCTTTACGCGAAGGGTTATCATGATAATATTTATTAACACGTTCAGAAAGAGTCGGAGGAGCATTGTTTTTATTATCTTCATTAACTGCGGTGTCAATCAGACCACCCAGAACTGAACCTGGTAAGTCTTTACTATTAGAATTCGAACCGCTAAGTTTATGCCCTGTGGTAATTCTCCCAGAAGTATAAGGTACGCCGTCGTTTGTCGTAATTGAAATTAAACCAGTCAGACCCAAAGTGCTAGCCTGGTATGCATTAATCCCGTCAATCGACACTGTTATAGTACCGTCAACACTGAGTCCCGTTACTGTCACTTTAGCGTTTGGGTTCATCAAGAGAGCACCTTTTCTAAGGGCTACTATTTTTTTTCTTACAGCTGGGTCGTTGAATACCGCTGCTACTTGTGCATTTTGCGCAGGGGTTCCTGAATTACTTCCATGGTCTTTTGAACCCGAATTTCCGGCACCACCGGTTCCATTGCCATGACCACTATTATTGCTGCCGGTATTTTTACCGGGAGTACCATCTACATTTAAAGTATCTTCGCTCATAAAATCCCTCTTAATTATTGAATACAATGCGTTACAAATAAACAGCTGTATATGCATACAGTATTGCGAGGATATCCTTTGAATCTTTTACTGTCAATAGAGCGTTAAGTTATTTTGAGAAAATAGTGACATAGTTCTAGAAAAAATAATTAATAGTGACATCCGTGGATTAGGGGAAACTTCAATCCCTAATAATTAGGAGTTGCAGAGATAATATTTTTTTAAAGTGTCTTGCCTAACAAAAACTATAATTTCAATGCCAGCATTTGGAAAAAGATGCCACCGCCATATTTAGTAGAGTTCAGATGGAAGGTGCAAGATAAAAATCGGCATCAGTACTGTTTCATCAACAAAGCAAAAACAACAGTCATACCGTGAATCTGATAACACATTTAAGTAAGACCCATGCATCATCACTTTTTTGGAAAAATTTACACAAGAGATATTCTCAAAGTCGATAACCACTTACAGACGTGGTGATGAAGCTTTGAACAGATGGAGTCACTCATCTCTCTTGATCAATGCCTCGAACAAAACTACTGTATATAAAAACAGTATTGAGGCGTGCATTATGAAGTTGTACAGACCAGCAGAGTTACGTGAAGTCATTGCTATCCCGCTTTTCAGCGACTTAGTGCAATGTGGATTTCCCAGCCCGGCAGCGGATTATGTCGAGCAGCGTATCGATCTGAATGAATTGATGATTCATCACCCGAGTTCAACCTACTTTCTGAAGGCTGCCGGGGACTCGATGATCGATGCGGGAATCGGGGACGGTGATCTGCTGGTGGTGGACAGCTCCATCACAGCAGATCATGGAGATATTGTGATCGCCGCAGTGGAAGGGGAGTTCACAGTAAAACGCCTGCAGCTTCGACCGACTGTCCAGCTTAATCCAATGAATAGCGCTTACAGCCCGATCATCGTGGGCAGTGAAGATACCCTGGACGTTTTTGGCGTCGTGACTTTCATCGTTAAATCGGCGAGCTGAAGTATGTTCGCGCTCTGTGATGTGAATTCCTTCTATGCATCATGCGAGACGGTTTTCAGACCGGATCTGCGGGGGCGGCCAGTAGTTGTTCTTTCTAATAACGATGGTTGTGTGATCGCGAGATCAGCAGAGGCTAAGGCGGCTGGAATTACCATGGGTGAGCCGTTCTTTAAGCAGAAAGATCTGTTCCGGCGCGCTGGCGTTGTCTGCTTCAGCAGCAACTATGAGCTGTATGCTGATATGTCGAACCGGGTGATGACTACGCTGGAGGAAATGAGTCCTCGCGTGGAAATTTACAGCATTGACGAGGCTTTTTGTGACCTGACTGGTGTTCGCAACTGCCGGGACCTGACTGATTTCGGCAAGGAGATCCGCGCGACAGTTCTGAAGCGTACACACTTGACCGTTGGTGTTGGCATTGCTCAGACGAAGACACTGGCGAAGCTGGCAAATCACGCAGCGAAGAAATGGCAGCGCCAGACAGGCGGGGTGGTTGATTTATCCAATATCGATCGCCAGCGTCGGCTGTTGGCTATCGTGCCTGTAGAGGACGTATGGGGCGTCGGAAGGCGCATCAGCAAGAAGCTGAACGCAATGGGCATTAAAACTGCCCTCGACCTTTCGGAGCAGAGCACGTGGATAATCAGAAAGCACTTTAACGTTGTACTCGAGCGGACAGTCCGGGAGCTGCGCGGCGAACCCTGTCTCGATCTTGAGGAGTATGCCCCAGCGAAGCAGGAGATTGTTTGCAGCAGGTCGTTCGGTGAAAGAGTTACTGTGTATGAACAGATGCGCCAGGCTATCTGCAGCTATGCCGCCCGTGGTGCTGAAAAACTTCGGGGTGAACATCAATACTGCCGCTTTATCTCGGCGTTCGTGAAAACCTCTCCCTTTGCGCTTAACGAGCTGTATTACGGTAACAGTGCGTCCATGAAGCTTCTCACCCCCACTCAGGATTCCCGCGACATTATCAACGCCGCGGTAAAGTGCCTGGACAAAATCTGGAAGGATGGCCACCGATATCAGAAAGCGGGGATCATGCTCGGAGACTTTTTCAGTCAAGGCGTGGCCCAGCTCAATTTATTTGACGAGAACGCACCGCGGGCCGGTGGCGACAAGTTAATGGAGGTGCTGGATCAGTTGAACGCTAAAGGCGGGAAGGGCACACTTTACTTTGCTGGGCAGGGCATACAGCAGCAGTGGCAGATGAAGCGTGAAATGCTCTCGCCGAGGTACACGACGAGATACGCTGACCTTCTTAGGGTGCGATGAGAATCAAAGCATAAATTGGTCCGCTAAGTGCCAGATGCGGACGTTTACTTGGTATTTCGCCCAATTAAGCCAGCCTCTCTATCTCTCGTACCACGCAGATCGCTATGGTGTTGGATTGTCAGTTTAACTACATCTAATGCTCTGATATTTCAGATGGTTTGAAAGTCCATTATCAGCAAGACGCTGATTGGTTAACTAGTGGACGGTTTGGTGATGGTAGGCGTAAGCGGGTCCTGCCAAATGGCTATTAAAGGGATTGCGATTATCGTGGCGTTCATGATCGATCATATGCAAAATCGCATGCAGCAGAAGGCGGTAGTGGTGGCGTAGAAGGTGGTGATGGAGGGGAAATAGTACCGCTAATTGTGCCTCTGTGAGGTGTGATAACATCAAAAATCCACTGCAAAATGCAACATATAAAACCAGTCCGGTAATGAGAACTTAATTCTCTCACTACTAATTTTGGTAGCCAAAAAAAATAGCATTATTATGTAGATTAGAACAAAAATAAGTCTACTCTGATAGTCATTGTTTTGAGCAGCGTGGTGATGTTTATCTGCTTGAAATTTAATCGATTAATTCTGATTTGAGATTGTTTCTCGCAAGGATATGGCTATGGCAAAGGCAAAAACTCCAACTAAACTGATCAAAGGCAATATATTTGAATTCTATGTACCTAAAATATACGGAACAAAGCCAAGACCTAAAAAGATAACGGACAAAAAAGACCCAACCAAAAAGGTTTACGATAAAAGCAAACCAGCATTATTTTTAAAGAATTCTTTTACGAAGACGACAAATATTCCATTCGGAAGTAGTTCTAAAAAAAATCTCTCAGTGCGTTATCCTGCATTATTACTACCTCAAATTGTCCATGCTGCGCTTGAGTGTGGGTACGGTCGTAAAGGAATGTGGTCCTCTCACCTTCTTCTAAATCATAAAGAGTCACTTGAACTTTCATCTTATTTACTCAAAAGATTATTAATGGTAGCCTCATGCATCAAAGTTGATAAAAATTATGCTTACTTTACACAAGAATTTTATTCAAAAATAGAACCTTCAGAAAAAGTTGCAATATCATTTATAGTAGGTGGTATAGGGAGTTTTATTTCGGCGTATCATTGGCTTGCTGCTGCGGGTGAAAAAATTAATGTTATGTTACATACCAGTATTTATACTAAAGGCTTGTATCCTTTTGTAATAACAAATCCTTTAAACACTAAAAAGTCGCCCGACTATCTTATTGAGTCTGACAGTGGAGAATGGCATGTTTTTGAAAGTAAAGGTGGCACAGATGGTGGGCGTAATAAAAGGATTCAGGAAGGTTTACTTCAGCTTGGGGAAATAACCCACCTTGCATGGGGTTCACCTGCTTTTACTCTAAAGAAAGTGCAAACAAATGTATGTACACACACGTGTATTGATGCTGGCAGTCCTTTGAAGGTGCTAGCCTATGATCCTCCAGGTGAGAATACCGAAGAAGTGAAAGCCATCATTCTTGATGAAGCCGTTTGCAAGCTACTTAAAATCGTTGAAAGTTTGGATCAATTCCATGTGCTTGGTACAGAATTGAGTACCGAAGATGGCTGGGGATGGAAGATGGTGCCGCAGATTAAAAACTTACGGGTGGCTCTACCATCTCAATACTTCGAGCTTGAAGAGGAGCTTAGAACAAGCCTGGGATTATATTTTCTTGCAATTGAAAGTGTAGATAAATATAAAAATAGAGTGCAGTGGCCGGCAGATCTTACCATCCATAACATTGTCAAAAAAATAACCGCGTATAAATTCGAAGATAAAAAACATGTTATGGCGGAGAAGTTTTTTAGTTTTATTTCAGGACTAAATGAAACGGAAGAGTCCACTACTTTCATTACGAGTTGCCACCAATACCTGAATTTTGATGAAATATTAAATGAATTCATTGCTGTATTGCAGGCGCTTATTATTCAAGCAAATTTATCACCATCCCCCCACAATGAAATTAAAAAAACTGATGTTTTGACCTCGAGCGGAATGTTAATCAGAGAAGTTAATGAAGTAGAATAAAATATTATGATATTAACTAGGGTGGGTATCAACTATATCTTACCCATCCTACACATTTGCATAAATCAGTTTTCAGCACATTACGCGCCGCCGGGTAGTAGGTTATCCGCACATCAATATAATCTCCCTCCAGCGCACCACGCTCAGACAGCAGTTTAAGCGTATCCAGCCCAGCTACGCCCGGGCGACCCACCAGCCGGTGCGCTGTAACTCCGCCTTGCCTGATCGGGGTTACCAAATGCGGTAAATCATCTCAATGCCTGAAAAAGTCCGCTCCTCGCTCTGAGCGGACCTTCTGCTGTGTGAGTTCGTCCGCTCCAGGCCAACATCGGACTTTAAGTGTTAGTTGACGGATCGTATTCCCACTGTGATTCGTTACTGTAAATCGTACCATCATCATCCATTACCAAGGCATTAAGGTGCTTTGCAATCTCAAGCATCTTTCTGTAAAGGTATGTGTCTGGCCATTTGGTATAGATATTACCTGCGCACCAATCAAGCCATGGCTCTCCGTAAAAAGAGGGACCAGACCACAATGCGTGGTAATCACCGTTCATTATATATCTGCTTAATTCATTATCACTGTTAATGTAATTGAGCCATTCATCAGCCGTTATCTGTGCATCATCATTATCTGCCCAAAATTCAGCTCTCGTTATGTGAAATTCAACACCCATAGCATCACCTAAACGCCGAAATCGTTCTCACAAACTAACATACTGGTTTGTAAAGAGAGGTCACTATAATACCGATAGACTTGAAAGATATGTTCGTTTGTCGCTGAAAGCATACGAGAGCATGTTGTTTTTGTGCATCATATCTCAGCCTCGATTAGCTCCGGCCCCTGATTTCTCGGATTTCCTACGGCTCGAGTGACCGCATGCCAGATAAATTTCTCAGCCGCCACCGCACCGTCGGCAGCTAAATCTTCCGCTTCTTTCCCGCCCACATCTTGCCTCATCCATTCTCTGGCGGCTTCAGGTGACAGCACCAGTGGCCGCCGGTCGTGAATATCGACCAGCCCCTTATCGGCTGCCGAAGTCACAATCAGGAAACCTTCTGTATCGTCCCCGCGTTCGAATGGGGTGCTGCCGATCACTGCCATAAAAATCGGTTTACCGTCGGCCCGATGAATGAAGTAGGGTTGTTTTTTGTCACCTTCTTTTTTCCACTCAAACCAACCGTCTGCGAAACAAATCGCCCGGCCATGCTGCCAAAGAGGTTTGAACATTCTGCTGGTGGCTGCCGTCTCTACGCGCGCGTTTATCAGTGGTGGTTTGTCCCACCACCCGGGCGCGTAACCCCAAAACACTGGATCAAGATGTAGCTGCTCGTCACGTTCGCTCAGCAGCAAAACTTTAGTGCCTGGCGCCACGTTATACCTGCCGATCGGTTCCGGGTCATAAGCGATATCGCGATCGGTTTCGTCTGCCAGGTATGCCAGATATTCTTCGCGAGTTTGAGCTTGTGCAAAGCGCCCACACATAGAAACCTCCAGCCAGATGTCAGACTGAAAGTATAGGGCAGGGACAAATACTGCTAAGCTAATGCAAAGAATTTTGGGGGCAAATTTGGGGGCAAAATGTGGTGCGGGGGCATGAAAAGGGGCAAGATCCTTTCCGTTATTCTCTGATATTCTCCGTCGCAGAAGAAGCTAATCTATTGGATTGTATGTAAAATTATGATTCACAAAAGATTAGTTGAGCCGGGCTCTTATCTGGCTACTATTAAAGGCCGGACGTTAGATCCGCCCAACCGTAAGACAATCTAAGGGGACGCTATGCAGTACGATATTTTGAATACCGAAGTCACAACCATTGATGGCGAAAACACGACGCTTGAAAGTTACAAAGGTAAGGTTCTGCTGGTGGTCAACGTCGCCTCGAAATGTGGTCTGACGCCGCAGTACGAACAGCTGGAGAACATCCAGAAAGCCTGGGAAAAAGACGGATTTGTGGTCCTCGGATTCCCCTGCAATCAGTTCCTGGGTCAGGAGCCGGGGAGCGAAGACGAGATCAAAACCTTTTGCAGCACCACTTATGGCGTGACATTCCCGATGTTCAGCAAAATCGACGTCAACGGCGAAAACCGCCATCCGCTGTATGAAAAACTGGTCGCCGCAGCGCCTGCTGCCGTCGCGCCGGAAGGCAGCGGTTTCTACGAGCGGATGGCGAGCAAAGGGCGCGCGCCGCTCTATCCAGACGATATTTTGTGGAACTTCGAAAAATTCCTGATTGGCCGCGATGGTCAGGTGGTGCAGCGCTTTGCACCAGATATGACGCCGGAAGATCCGATCGTGATGGAGTCCATCAAACTGGCGCTGGCGAAGTAATGACTCAGCTGATGCAGCTCGCGGGCGTCGCGGAGAAGGGAAGGCTGGAACCGGTCAGCGCGGAAATCCGTGCGGGTGAGATCGTGCACCTCGTGGGGCCAAACGGTGCCGGGAAAAGCACATTGCTCGCGCGGATGGCCGGGCTGACGTCAGGCGAGGGCGATATCGTTTTACACGGGCATTCTCTTAATGAATGGTCGCCTGTGTCGCTGGCGCACCGGCGCAGTTATCTGGTGCAACAGCAAACGCCGCCCTTCGCCATGCCTGTCTGGCACTATCTGGCGCTGCATCAGCATGATAAATCCTCGTCGTCACTTCTCGATGACCTCACCGGGGCGCTTGGGCTGACTGATAAGCTTACGCGCAACGTCAACCAGCTTTCCGGCGGGGAGTGGCAGCGCGTGCGGCTTGCGGCGGTGATCCTGCAAATCCATCCGGCGGGAAACCCACACGGTAGTCTGCTGCTGCTGGATGAGCCGATGAGCAGTCTGGACGTCGCCCAGCAGGCGGCGCTGGATAAGCAGCTCAGCCTGCTGTCTGGCGAGGGCATCGCCGTGGTGATGAGCAGCCATGACCTGAACCATACGCTGCGTCACGCCCATCGCGTGTGGCTTTTGGCACGCGGAAAACTGCTCGCCAGCGGCCCGCGTGACACCGTGCTCACACCGCCTAATCTGGCGACGGCATACGGGATGCCTTTCCGGCGGCTGGACATCGAAGGGCACAGAATGTTGATTTCTACCGTCCAGGAATAAGCGTTTCTTGCAAGGTTGTGTAATCACAGGCTAAATTACGGAAAGGACAAAAAAAGCAGAGGATTCGTCTGGAAATGCGATTCTGGTTTCTGATCGTGGGCATGTTATTACTTGCAGGATGCAGTAGCCATCGTGCGCCACCCCCTAATCCGCGGTTATCGGATTCAATAACCGTGATAGCCAACCTGAACGATCAGTTGCAAAACTGGCGCGGGACACCCTATCGCTATGGCGGCATGAGCCGGGGCGGGGTGGATTGCTCTGGCTTTGTGCTGATGACATTCCGCGATAAATTCGATCTGCAACTCCCGCGCGATACACGCACGCAGGCCAAAATTGGCACTAAAATAGACAAAGACGATCTGCTTCCCGGCGACCTGGTATTCTTTAAAACCGGTTCGGGAGAAAGTGGCTTACATGTTGGCATTTATGATACCGACAACCAGTTTATTCACGCCTCGACCAGTCGCGGTGTGATGAGGTCTTCCTTAGATAATGTTTACTGGCGGAAAAACTTCTGGCAGGCGCGCCGTATATAGCCGCACTCTCTTCTTTCTTAAGCGCGATTTTGGTTAAGTCGCGCTGTTTTCTGACTCATTGCTGTTTTGATACATTACGTAACATTAATTAATTCTGTAAGTCCCTGAATTCGTGAATACTGGATATTATTTGATATCCAGGATAAGATTATTTTTAGATTGAGGGAAAAATCTTAAAATATAAAAGGAAAGAATGAAATTAACTCTATTAAAATCAATAAAGTTGAATTGTTTTAGCCGTTGCTCCAGGATGCAAGATATCGTCGTTAACGCGGGGCAGGCTCTATGATTGTCACCCTGAATAATCCTTATCAATCTGAACTGTTATTACTCCCGGCGCGCAATATCGCAGGGGAGCTACAGGGTTTAGAGATCCTGGCTAACTTTGTTAGCGTGGGGTCTGACGTCCGCATCCCTACTGAGCTGGTGAAGCCCCATCTCACTGCAGAAGACGAGTTAACGCTGTTTAAAGAGAAACTCGACCTGCTGGATTCCTGCAAACTTTTTTTTGTGCAGCATCAGCTTATTGCATGGATAAATATTACGCCGGTCATTAGTGAGTATCTTTTAACGGACAGAAATGCCGGGGCAATATTAGATCGTTATCCTTTTCTTGAGTTCACGGTTAATGAGAATTATCCCGGTTTAAATAACGGCAAAGATGATCTCATGCTGGCGAGAATGGCGATCCATTTCCCGATGGTGCTGGCCGACTACGGTGCCGGTGCCGCGTCGAATAAAGCCATTTTTGACGGGCTGTTTACCCGTGTTGCGCTGGATAAAGGGTTTATCCAGCAGCGTGTCGCGGAGTTTTCCTTCGAGCCATTTATGCGCGCGATCCTTGCACAAATCTCGCCGTACTGCCTGTCGGTGATGATCGCAGGAGTGGATGATGAAGAGGTTCTGCGACGGGTGATGCCTTTCCGTTTTAGTGCCATGCAGGGGAATTTGTGGTCTGCAGTCCCCGCGGGTCAGGTCACTACGCTCGTTCAACGATAACCCTGCCATTCGCCCGTGTTTAAGCACGGGTAAACCCTCTACACTAGAGGCAGGAGGACTTATGACCCTGTCTTTTACTGCTCACTGGCACGATGAACTGCCAGATTTCTACACCGCACTTAATCCAACGCCGCTGACCAACGCCCGGCTCATCTGGCACAACGACAGCCTTGCCAGCGAGTTAGGCATTCCGCCATCGCTATTCCAGCCCGCGACTGGCGCTGGCGTCTGGGGCGGCGAAGCGCTGCTTCCGGGCATGCAGCCTTTGGCACAGGTCTACAGCGGTCATCAGTTTGGCGTCTGGGCCGGTCAGCTCGGCGACGGTCGCGGCATTCTGCTGGGTGAACAGCAGCTTGCGAACGGCCAGACCGTCGACTGGCACCTGAAAGGGGCCGGGCTGACGCCGTATTCCCGCATGGGCGACGGACGCGCGGTGCTGCGCTCGACGATCCGCGAAAGTCTCGCTTCAGAAGCGATGCACGCGCTTGGTATCCCCACCACGCGCGCCTTATCCATCGTGACCAGCGATACGCAGATTGCCCGCGAAACCTACGAGCCGGGCGCGATGCTGATGCGCATCGCGCAAAGCCACGTCCGCTTCGGCCATTTCGAGCACTTCTACTATCGCCGTGAGCCGGAAAAAGTCCGCCAGATGGCAGATTTTGTCATTCGTCATCACTGGCCGCACTGGCAGGATGACGCGGACAAATACATCCTGTGGTTCCGTGATGTCGTGGCGCGCACCGCGTCGCTGATGGCCTGCTGGCAAACCGTCGGCTTTGCCCACGGTGTGATGAACACCGATAACATGTCGATCCTGGGACTGACCATGGATTACGGCCCGTACGGTTTCCTTGATGACTATCAGCCAGATTTTATCTGCAATCACTCAGATCATCAGGGGCGCTACAGCTTTGAAAATCAACCTGCGGTGGGCCTGTGGAATCTGCAGCGCCTCGCCCAGTCTCTGTCGCCGTTTATTGATGTGGAAGCCCTGAACGATGCGCTGGATCTCTATCAGGAGGTTCTGATGCAGGAATACGGCAAGCTGATGCGCCGCAAGCTGGGGCTGACGACGCAGGAGAAGGGCGATAACGATATTCTGAATGCGCTGTTTGCGCTGATGGCCCGAGAGGGTAGCGACTACACCCGTACTTTCCGTATGCTGAGTCAGACGGAACAGCAGAGTGCAGCCTCGCCGCTGCGCGATGAGTTTATCGACAGAGCGGCTTTTGACAGCTGGTTTGGCACCTACCGTGAGCGCTTGCAGCGCGAGGAAATTCAGGACGACGCCCGTCAGGCGCAGATGAAAGCCGTTAATCCGGCGATGGTTCTGCGCAACTGGCTGGCGCAGCGGGCGATTGAGCAGGCAGAGCAGGGGGATTACGCAGAGCTGCATCGTCTGCACGACGCCCTACGCACGCCGTTTGCGGATCGCAGCGATGATTATGTCAGCCGCCCACCGGACTGGGGCAAGCGGCTGGAAGTGAGCTGTTCAAGCTAAGGCGCGAGAAACACCTGCGGGGCCGCATTCACAGGATGCTGGCCCACGTGCACCTGCGCCCCGTACCAGCGCGCCAGATCCCCGGCGCGCAACACGCTTTCCGGCGACCCCTGCGACACAATCTCTCCTTCGTGCAATAACACAATCCGGTCGGCCCACAGGGCGGCCAGATTGAGATCGTGCAGCACCACGCAGACGTGCAGATCGCCCTGCGCGGTTAAGGATTTCATCAGTCGCAGCAAATGCTGCTGGTGATAAAGGTCCAGCGCCGAGGTCGGTTCATCGAGAAACAGCCAGCCGCGCGGCGCGCCGTCGCACCATAACTGCGCCAGGGCGCGGGCAAGTTGCACCCGCTGCTGTTCACCGCCTGACAGGGAGGCGTAGCGCCTTCCAGCCAGCGGCAGACAGCCAGTTATCTGCATCACCTGATGGATTACTGCGCCTTCCGGCTGCGGCGTCCAGGGCGCACGTCCCATGCCAATGACCGCTTCAACCGGCCAGTCGAAGCCCAGCTGGGTCTGCTGGCGCATTACCGCGCGATGGCGGGACAGCGTCTGCGTACTCCAGGCCTCCAGCGGTCTCCCGTTCAGCACGCACTCTCCCGACGCGGGTTTCAGAAAGCCGGTCAGCAGACGCAGCAGTGTTGATTTCCCTGCGCCATTAGGGCCGATCAGCGCCACCAGTTCACCCGGCTCCAGCGAGAGCGACACCTCACGAATCACAGTCTTGTCTGCTGTGCGGTAAGTCAGTGCCCGCGCGATAAATTGTTCAGCCATGCTGTCCCCCGCGACGGAAAATGAGCCACAGGAACCACGGGGCGCCAAGGAGACTGGTCAGCAGGCCGACCGGCATCTCCGCAGGGGCGACGGCCGTCCGGGCGAGAGTGTCGGCGATCAGCAGTAAAAATGCGCCCGCCAGCACCGAACCGGGGATCACCGCGCGATGATCCGATCCCAGCCACATGCGCATCAGATGCGGAACCACCAGACCGATAAAGCCGATCACGCCGCTGACGGCGACCGCAGAGGCGACCAGCAACGCGCTACACAGCAGCAAAATACGCTGCACCACGCGGACGTCCACCCCCAGGTAGTGCGCCTCTTCGTCGCCCAGCTGCAGCAAATTCAGCGCACCCGCTAACCGCCAGATAATCAGCACCGTCGGGATCATCAGCGAGGTGACGGCCAGCAGCGTCGACCACTGGGCCGACCCCAGACTGCCCATCCCCCACAGGGACAACTGGCGGAGCTGCGCATCATTGCTGACCCACGACAACACGCCAACCGCCGCACCGCACAGGGCGTTGATGGCAATGCCCACCAGCAGCAGGCGCGACAGGGAGCTGTCACGCTGCTGGCTGAGCAGAAAAATGACCAGTGTCGCCGCCAGCGCGCCAAGGAACGCCGCCAGCATCGGGGCGTAAAGCATCAGCAGCGCTGGCAGCGTGACGGGTAATACCACCCACAGCGCCACGGCGCAGGCCGCACCGCTGCTGATACCCAGCAGACCGGGGTCGGCGAGCGGGTTACGAAACAGCCCCTGCATCACACAGCCCGCCAGCGCCAGCGATCCGCCAATCACCAGCGCCAGCAGCACGCGGGGGAGGCGAATGGTGAACCAGATCTGGCGCAGCGCGTCGTCGGAGCCGTTCCACAGCAGGGTGACCGGCAGGCGCAACGCGCCAAAACCGGTCGCCAGCAGCGTCATCAGGGCCAGCGTCAACGCCAGCCCCCACAGGGAGAGGGTGATCCGGCGAGGCATCAGGGGAGTTGCTCCGCTTTGTCGCGTAGCTGCTGAATCGCCTGCGGCGTGCGCATGCTAAACCCGAGCAGCGCCATATCGTCAATCTGCAACACCTGCTTATTTTTGCCCGCAGGGGTTTGCGCCAGGCCTGGCAGCTTCCACAGATTGTCTTCGCCACCCATCGCGCTCACGCCGTCCTGCGAAATCACCACCAGATCCGGCTGGCTGGCAATTACACCCTCCTGCGAAAGGGGCTGATAGCGCGCAAAACCCTGCATCGCATTCTGCAAACCGGCGGCGCGGATCGCCGCATCCGCGCCGGTCTGCTGGCCCGCCGCCATGGCGGTCATCCCGCCGTGATTGAGGATGAACAGCACTCGTTTATTGAGCGGTGACGACGGCAGCGCCGCCAGTGCCTGACGTAGGTTTTTACGCAGGGCATCGCCCTGCTCAACGCGATGGGTCGCTTCAGCAATCACTCGCACCTTTTCGTCGATGACGCTGAGATCGTTACTGCCCGGCACGGTGACGACCCGGACATTGCTCTGCTCGACCTGTTTGAGCGCCAGCGACGGCTGAGCCTGCGCACTTGCCAGCACCAGCGTCGGGCGCATCGCCAGAATCCCTTCGGCGTTCAACTGACGCAGATAGCCCACGTCCGGCAGCGCTGTGGCCGGTTGCGGCCACTGGCTGGTGCTGTCGCGGGCGACGAGCGATGACTCTGCGCCCAGGGCGTAGACAATCTCCGTCACGTCACCGCCCAGCGAGACAATTTTCTCCTGCGCAGCGGCAAATGCCGTCAGCGGTAGCGCGACAATCAGGGCAAGCAGTTTTCTCATGCGGCCAGCCCTTTTGGCGCCAGCGCGTCGATCTGTGTGCGCCACTGAGTTTGTTCCGGCTGGCCTTCGGTGCGCTGGCCGTAAAGCTGGGCGATTTGCGTACCGTCTGCGGCAAACAGCTCCAGACTGGTCACGTGCCCGTCGGCGGTCGGTTTACGCGTGACCCAGGTCTCAGCGATGGTCTCTTCCAGCAAATGCAGGGTGAAGGTCGGGTTAAAGATGTTCAGCCAGCCTTTCATCGGGACCAGTTTTTGCACGGCGCCGGTGAAGATCTGCACGCAGCCACGGTTACCGACAAAGACCATGATTTCGTTGCCGTCCTGACGCGCAGTTTCCAGCAGTTGCCCCAGCGCGCTGTTATCCACTTTGCAGGCCAGATCGTCACCGACCAGGCGGAACGCTTGCTGACGGCTCAGGTTATGGCGCTTCAGCAGGCTGAAGAACTGATGTACATCGGTCATCGCCCGCCATTCGCTGTCCACCGTATTTCCGTCCACTTCAGTGGCGTGAGCCACTGCGTCGGCGGCTTTCAGCGCCAGCGGCGGGTTATCGGCAAAGATAAAGCGGGTCAAAACATCACCCCACGCAGAGACATCGGTGTTGTCGGTGGTGTAGACCTTCAGTAGCGCATCGCCCTGATGGTCAAAGAACTGAATGCTCTGGCGCTCGCCGCGCGCGGTGGCTTCGCTGATGTGGAACACGTAGGCCCACTGATTCAGGAACAGGCGCAGATCGAGCGCACCTGGGTTTAGCACCAGCCCGGCGTGGCCGCTGAGATGCTGATTGGTAAAGCTGCCGACCTGCTCATGTACCGCGTATTCGTTGCGACAAATGCACTTGGTTTCGCCTACCGCTTCGAGCGCGCTGAGGATCTCACGCACTTCACCGTGCAGGCGCCAGGCGTCGTGGCCCACGCGCGCGGAGGTCAGTTCGGCTTCGCTGATGCCCATCATGGCGGCGATGTCGCGGGCGTATTTGCCAGGGTTTTGTTCTTTTAGCTCAATCCAGCGTGTGTAGTGATTCATTGTCTCTTCCTTCCAGATAAGCGCCCCGGCGAGCCGGGGCAAGGTGATTACCACTGATAACTGACGAAAATCTTGCCGTTGCGTCCATCCTGCGGGATGCCCTGCGGGGACCAGTACTCTTTGTCAAAGGCGTTGCCGAGCACCAGCGTGGTGGTGACGCCTTTCAACTGCTCCTGACCCTGATAGCTGACGTAGAAGTCATTCACGGCGTAGCCAGGCTGCTTGCTGTATGAGCTGCTGATGTGCGTGGAGCGATCGACGAAGGTGCCGATCCAGCCCACGGAGAAGCCGCTTTGCGCCACCGGTACGTTCAGTTTGCTGGTGACGGTATCCGGGTTAATGCTGGAGATGTATTCGCCCGTATCGGTGTCTTTCCCGCGCGTGCGGTTGTAGGCCATATCCAGGCTGAACAGATCAGCCGAGTATTTCGCCATCACGTCCCAGCCCCAGATTTTGGCGTTGGGTACGTTATAGGACATGGTGGTGGCGGCCGCAAAGTCGACGGTGGTGGAGATGTAATCTTTTGCCTTGGTGTCGAAGTAGCTGGCTTTGAACTCCAGCTCATCGTTGGCAAGCATCAGATCGTCAAAGCGCAGGCCAAAACCGTACTCCTGCGTTTCGTTGGTTTCCGGGCGCAGATTCGGGTTCGGCACCCAGTAGTTGGTGTAGAAGCTGCCGATGGAGAAGTGTTTGGAATCGTTATACATCTCGCCCATCGTCGGTGCGCGGAACGCCTGCGCGTAGGAGCCGAACAGCATCAGCCAGTCGGCTGGCGTCACGGTTAAGCCCGCGCGGGATGACCATTTATCTGCATCCACATCTTCGTAACCGTCGCTGCTGCCACGGTAGTTGTCATAGCGCGTACCACCGAGCAGGGTCACCGGCAGGTCGCGCAAGGTGATTTCGTCCTGCAGCCAGCCGGAGCTGAAGTCGATTTTCGCGTCCGGGAAGCCGGTAGTAGATCCGCCTGGGTTCTGCTCCTGACGGTAATACTCTCCGCCGTAGGTCAGCAGGTGCGAGGCGAAGGAGTCGGTGAACAGGCGCGTGCGGTTCTCGACTTTCCCACCTTTGGTCGTCTGCTTGCGGAATTCAGCGGTGCGGTCGACGTTCTGGGCGTTAATGCGTGCCTCGGACCAGTAGACTTTCGCGTTGGCATTCAGCCAGTCGTTCCCCTCCGGCGCGAGAGCGTATGAGAGCTGGGCGTCGCGCTGGATGGTGGAACGGTCGGTCATCGGGTTGCTGCTGTCATCCGCATCGAGGGTCTGCGGGTTTTTAGGTTCCTGCGCGGCGTTATTGTAGTAGCGCAGGGCACCGCCCAGGGTCTGGGCGCTGTCGATTTTCCAGCTGCCTTTCGCCAGCATGTTGTTGATAGATTCGTCGTTAGGCGCGGTGGACCCGTCGCTCTGACGTAAATCCCCACGATCGCGGCTGGACCAGGCCACCAGGCCATCCAGCGTATCGGTACGACCAAACGCGCTGGCACCCATGCCAATGCTGTGATCGCCCGTGGCACCAGTGCCGAAGACGCGGAAGCCGCTGTTTTTACCGTTTTCGAGCAGATCTTTGGCATCGACGGTGTCATAGGAGATCACGCCGCCCATCGCGCCGCTGCCGTAGAGCAGGGCAGACGGGCCGCGTACCACTTCGATACGTTTGATCAGCGCAGGATCGAGGAAGGTGCTGTTCAGGTGGCCGGTATCAGTCCCCTGACGCACGCCATCCACCAGCACCAGCACGCCACGGCGATCGTACCCGCGCAGGTTCACGTCCTGACCGTTGGTGCGCCCTGTGCCGTCGAGCGTAATGCCTGGGACATTGCGCAGCAGGTCGGCGGCAGAGCTGGCGGTCTGTTTATCAGGGGAGGTCGCGTCGATCACGCTGACCATCATTGGCGCTTCAAAGGTGCTCCGGGCGTTACCCGTGGCGGTGACGGTCATCTCTTCTGAGGCGGCAAACGCAGCGCCCGGCAGGGCACTGACAACGGCCAACGCCAGCAGCGAGGGGCGCAAAGACGCGGAATGCAGGTATGGCATAGCAACTCTCCATTTGGAAATCGAAAGCGCTGGCTGCCTGGGGATCACCTGGGTGGCTGGCGAATAGTTTGGGTATTGTTTATTTAGTGAGAATCAGTTTTCCGGCATGTGTCTGGCGCAGCAGGTAGTGCTGGCCGTCATGCTCAATAATGACCCGTCCCTCGTCGCCCAGCAGAGTCTTGCTGTCGATACGACGTTCCAGGGAAGCAGGTTTTGGCTGTGTGTCTTCTTGTACGCGCGTTGCCGTGCTGTTAGTAATGCGTGACATAGTGTTTATAAATAACAATCAATGTAACAATGATAATCATTATCAACAAAGTGAAATTTCACGGCAAGCGTTTTTGTGAAAATTTTGTGACGAGATCAATTCTTGCGAATTGAGGACGTTATGCAGAAACGAGAAGAGGCCGGGTAAGCAGAGCGCCACCCGGCACAATGAGGCAGGGAGATCAGAACCGGGTATCGACCGCAGCCGCCAGTTTTTCCAGCAGCAACGCGCTATCTTCCCAGCTCAGACACGGATCGGTAATCGACTGGCCGTAAACGATCGGCTGACCGGCCACCACCTTCTGCGTGCCCTCTTTCAGGAAGCTCTCGGCCATAATCCCGGCCACTGCGGTGGACCCGCTGCGGATCTGCTGGCAAATCTCATCGCACACGTCCAACTGGCGACGATGCTGTTTTTGACAGTTGCCGTGGCTGAAATCCACCACCAGATGCTCAGGCAGATCAAACTCGTGCAGCGTATCACACGCCGCCGCGATATCTTCCGCGTGGTAGTTCGGTTTTTTACCGCCGCGCATAATGATATGGCCGTACGGGTTGCCGCTGGTCTGGTAGATGGTCATCTGGCCGTTTTTATCCGGCGAGAGGAACATATGGCTGGCGCGCGAGGCGCGAATCGCGTCTACCGCGATGTGCGTATTGCCATCGGTGCCATTCTTAAAGCCCACCGGGCAGGAGAGCGCCGAAGCCATCTCGCGGTGGATCTGGCTCTCCGTGGTACGAGCCCCGATGGCCCCCCAACTGATGAGATCGGCGATAAACTGCCCGGTCACCATATCCAGAAACTCGGTCGCGGTCGGCACGCCAAGCTCGTTGACCTGCAAAAGCAGTTTACGCGCCAGCTCGATACCGTGGTTCACACGGTAGCTGCCGTTCAGATCAGGGTCGGAGATCAGACCTTTCCAGCCCACCACGGTGCGCGGCTTTTCAAAATAGGTGCGCATCACGATTTCAAGGCGATCCTGGTGCTTATCGCGCAGCACTTTCAGGCGCTGAGCGTACTCCATCGCCGCATCGAGATCGTGAATGGAGCAGGGACCAATAATCACCAGTAAACGGCGGTCTTCACCGTTGAGGATTTTTTCAATGCGTCGACGTGACGCTGTCACGTGTTCCGCCACGCTTGCGGAGACAGGATGGCGCTGGGCCAGTTCGGCGGGCGTCACCAGACTTTCGATACGCGCTGTGCGAAGTTCGTCGGTTTTGTTCATGGAAGTTCTCAGAATTTTTTGCTTCATCGGCAGACTACCGGGAAGTGATGGGCATCACCTTAAACCAATCCCTGCTGAATTCAAGTTCGGGGCCACTCTGCCCCGAAGCGTGAACGCGATGATAACTGAAAATAAACTATCGTACTAGCATATTAGTACATGCGACGGTTTAACCCCATGATGTCGAGGATTTTCGTGGCGATCTCTTCCACCGAATAGTTGGTGCTGTTCAGCCATGGGATCTGGTTTTTGCGGTACAACGCTTCCACTTCAGAGACCTCCATGCGGCACTGACGCATCGAGGCATAACGGCTGTTTTCACGACGCTCCTCGCGAATGGCGGCCAGACGTTCGGGGTTTATCGTCAAACCGAATAACTTATGTTGCAGCGGTTTCAGAGCGGCGGGCAGCACGAGGTTATCCATATCATCGGCGATAAACGGGTAGTTCGCGGCGCGAATACCAAACTGGAGCGCCAGATAGAGGCTGGTCGGGGTTTTGCCGCAGCGCGACACGCCGAGCAAAATCACCTGCGCCTGATCGAGATTGCGCATCGAAATTCCGTCGTCGTGGGCGAGGGTGTAATCGATGGCGGCGATACGCGCGTCATACTTCACCAGGTTTCCAGGGTTCAGGCCGTGGGTGCGATGGGCAACGGGTGTCGGATCGAGTTTTAGCTCGCTTTGCAGCGGAGCGACCAGCGCCTGCACGATGTCCTGACAGAAACCTTCGCTTTGCAAAATAATGGTGCGAATTTCGGGGATAACGATGGAATAGAAAACTAACGGACGAATACCGGTCTGCTGATAAATCGCATCGATCTGCTCTTTCACCGCTTTTGCGCGGCTCTCGTTTTCGACAAACGGCAGCGTGATGCTGTTAATCGCAACGGGGAATTGCGACATCACCGCATGCCCCAGCACTTCGGCGGTGATCGCCGTACCATCAGAAATATAAAAAACGTGGCGATCCACAGCATTATCCATTTTATCCACCCTGAATATCGTACGTAATTGTCTGAAAGCATAAATTAAAAAAGTAAAATACACAGCAAAGAACTTGTCTGATTTATAAATGAAACGGTGTTTTTGATTTTACTGAAAAGTGGATTTCATTTTTAAATTAGTCACTTTGTTTTAAGGGTTTTAGCACGAATCTATAGGAATCATCGGGTTAGCTAATGATGGGAAAGTGTCCGAAAAACATAAAAATAAAAGTGCTTACACGATTCACCGTTTTTTTGCCGGGAATAAATATGCCAGTATAAATACGAAGTCAGGCGTTACTTACTCCGTTTAAATATCACAAAAGGATTGTTTCGATGTCCAACAATGGCTCGTCACCGCTGGTGCTTTGGTATAACCAACTCGGCATGAATGATGTAGACAGAGTTGGAGGCAAAAATGCCTCCCTGGGTGAAATGATTACAAATCTGTCGGGTATGGGTGTTTCCGTACCGAACGGGTTTGCCACAACTGCCGACGCGTTTAACTATTTTTTAGACCAGAGCGGTGTTAACCAGCGCATTTACGACCTGCTGGACCAAACGGATATTGATGACGTGACCGCGCTTGCCAAAGCCGGTGCGCAGATCCGCCAGTGGATTATCGACACACCTTTCCAGCCGGAGCTGGAAAAAGCGATTCACGACGCTTATAACCAACTCTCTGCTGACGACGCGCAGGCCTCATTCGCCGTGCGTTCCTCTGCCACCGCAGAAGATATGCCGGACGCCTCTTTTGCCGGTCAGCAGGAAACTTTCCTGAACGTTCAGGGCTACGACGCGGTGCTGGTGGCGGTGAAGCATGTCTTTGCTTCCCTGTTCAACGACCGCGCGATCTCCTATCGCGTGCATCAGGGCTATGACCACCGCGGTGTCGCGCTCTCTGCGGGCGTGCAGCGCATGGTGCGCTCCGACATCGGCTCCTCCGGCGTGATGTTCTCCATCGATACGGAATCTGGCTTCGATCAGGTGGTGTTTATCACTTCCGCCTGGGGTCTGGGTGAGATGGTGGTGCAGGGCGCGGTTAACCCTGACGAATTCTACGTCCACAAACCGACGCTGGCGGCCAACCGTCCGTCGATTGTGCGCCGCACCATGGGTTCTAAAAAAATCCGCATGATTTACGCCCCAAGCCAGGAACATGGCAAACAGGTGGAAATCGAGGACGTGCCGCAGGAGCAGCGCGACCGCTTCTCCCTGACCGATGCGGAAGTCCAGGAGCTGGCGAAACAGGCCGTTCAGATTGAAAAACACTACGCACGTCCGATGGATATCGAATGGGCGAAAGACGGCCACACCGGCAAACTGTTTATCGTGCAGGCGCGTCCGGAAACCGTGCGTTCTCGCGGCCAGGTGATGGAACGTTACACCCTGCATGCCCAGGGAAAAATTGTCGCCGAAGGGCGTGCGATTGGTCACCGCATCGGTGCTGGCCCGGTTAAAGTAATCCACGATATCAGCGAGATGAACCGTATTCAGCCGGGTGATGTGCTGGTAACAGATATGACCGACCCGGACTGGGAACCGATCATGAAGAAAGCGGCGGCGATCGTGACCAACCGTGGTGGCCGTACCTGCCACGCGGCGATCATCGCCCGCGAGCTGGGCATTCCGGCGGTGGTCGGCTGCGGTGATGCCACCGAACGCATGAAAGACGATGAGAAAGTCACCGTCTCCTGTGCTGAAGGCGACACCGGCTACGTTTATGCCGATATTCTCGACTTCAGCGTGAAAAGCTCCAGCGTCGATACCATGCCGGATCTGCCGCTGAAAATCATGATGAACGTCGGCAACCCGGATCGTGCGTTTGATTTCGCCTGTCTGCCGAACGAAGGCGTCGGCCTGGCGCGTCTGGAATTTATCATTAACCGCATGATCGGCGTGCACCCGCGCGCACTGCTGGAGTTTGACGACCAGACGCCTCAGCTGCAAAACGAAATCCGCGAGATGATGAAGGGCTACGATTCACCGAAAGAGTTCTACGTCGGACGTCTGACGGAAGGGATTGCCACCCTGGGGGCGGCATTCTATCCGAAGCGGGTGATCGTGCGTCTGTCGGACTTCAAGTCCAACGAATACGCCAACCTGGTGGGCGGCGAGCGCTACGAACCGGAAGAAGAGAACCCTATGCTCGGCTTCCGTGGCGCAGGTCGCTACGTGGCAGATAGCTTCCGCGACTGCTTCGCCCTTGAATGTGACGCGGTGAAACGCGTGCGCAACGAAATGGGGCTGACTAACGTCGAAATCATGATCCCGTTCGTGCGTACCGTGGATCAGGCGAAAGCGGTAGTCGAAGAGCTGGCGCGTCAGGGTCTGAAGCGCGGCGAGAACGGGCTGAAGATCATTATGATGTGCGAAATTCCGTCCAACGCCCTGCTGGCAGAACAGTTCCTGGAACACTTCGACGGCTTCTCTATCGGCTCTAACGATATGACGCAGCTGACGCTGGGGCTGGACCGCGACTCCGGCGTGGTGTCTGAGCTGTTCGATGAACGTAACGAAGCGGTGAAAGCGCTGCTGTCGATGTCCATCCGCGCCGCGAAGAAACAGGGTAAATACGTCGGGATTTGTGGCCAGGGTCCATCGGACCACGAAGACTTTGCCGCATGGCTGATGGAAGAGGGGATCGATAGCCTGTCCCTGAACCCGGACACCGTGGTGCAAACCTGGCTGAGCCTGGCTGAACTGAATAAGTAGTATTAATCGCGCCGTCCCTTTTATTCTTAAAGGGACGGCGACATTATTTCCACCACTATGCTCCCCGTCACACTTAGCGCAATTAACCAAATATCGTAATCAGTCTGTTAATTTCTACAATTGTTAGCCAGCGAAGCGCTGCTAATAATTGAGCCTTACTGCGCATTACCCTACATCTTGCGCAACTGGTTGAAATACGTTTTAACCGATAAAAGGCAATTAACAATGACAATCTCCTCTGTATTACGTACCAAAGATAAAATAGGTTATGGCCTGGGTGATATGGCCAGTGCGTTGGTCTGGCAAACGGCCACCTTATTTCTGGCATATTTCTATACGGATGTATTTGGCCTGCCCGCCGCGATCATGGGCACCATGTTTCTGGTGGTGCGCGTGGTGGATGCCTTTGTCGACCCGTGCATTGGCGCGCTGGTGGATCGCACCCAGACCCGGCACGGGCGTTTCCGTCCGTGGCTGCTGTGGTTCGCCATTCCCTTTGGCGTAAGCTGTCTGATTACTTTTTATGTCCCCGATGTCGGGCCAACGGCGAAAATTGCCTATGCCTGCGTGACTTACACCTTGCTGAGCCTGATCTATTCCGCGATTAATGTGCCGTACTGCGCGATGCCGGGTGCCCTGACGATGGACCCGCGCGAGCGCCATTCCCTGCAATCCTGGCGTTTTGGACTGTCCTTTATTGGCGGCCTGATCGTCACGGTCATCGCCCTGCCGCTGGTCTCCCATTTAGGCCAGGGAAATGTGCAGAAAGGCTATTTCTATGCCATGAGTCTGATGGGCCTGTTAGGCATTATCTTATTCTTCATCTGCTTCTTTATGACCCGCGAGCGTTATTCTCCGCGTAATGATACCTCCGGCTCGATGCTCACGGATTTAAAATTACTGGCCGCCAACAGCCAATGGCGCATTGTTTTTTTGTTTAATATTTTACTGCTGACGGCAGTCGTCACACGCGGCTCCGCCACGATGTATTACGTCAATTATGTGCTGCTACGCCCGGATTTAGTCTTTGCCTTTATCGTTTCCGGAATGGTGGCCTCTTTAAGCGGAGCCTTATTATCTGAACGGTTATTGGGTAAATTTGACCGGGTGCGTGCCTATCAGTGGACGATTATTTCCTTTGTGATATTTGGCGCGTTGATTTTCTTCCTGCCGCCGACGCAAATCTGGCTGATTTTCGGCCTGAACATCATCTTTAGCTTTATCCAGAACCTCACCACGCCGCTGCAGTGGACCATGTTCTCGGATGTGGTGGATTACGAGGAGCACCGCAGTGGCCGCCGTCTGGACGGGCTGGTCTTTTCCACTGCGCTGTTCGCCATTAAATTCGGCCTCGCCCTCGGCGGCGCGGTGGTTGGTTGGGTACTGGGAATCGTGAGTTATGTCCCCGGGCAGGCAATTCAAAGCCCGCAGGTACTGACCACGATCAACGCGCTGTTCACCCTGATCCCCTGCGTGCTGTTTATCGCCATGGTGGTGCTGCTCGCTATTTACAAACTGAACAGCCGCCTGGTGGATTCCATTGCACAAGAGCTTGCCCGCAAGCGCGAAGCTCGCACTGATGCGGGGCAGACCAGCCCGGCATTTCATTCTGCTACACAGGAGTAAAACATGACTGCCATCTACAAGGATGCGGGATATCCCGTGCAAGAGCGTGTCGCCGATCTGCTGGCACGTATGACCCCGGAAGAGAAATTCGCGCAGATGCATGCCTACTGGCTGGTTCTGGATGAGGACGGCAATCACCGTGAGCGCAGCGATCTTAGCGACGAATTTGCAGGCGTGAGCGAACAGGCGGCGTTGAGCGAGCGACTCAAACTGGGCGTCGGGCAAATTACCCGTCCGCTGGGAACGCACATTGTGGATGCGCACACCGGCGTGCGTGCGGCAAACCGTCTGCAGCGGATGATGATGGAAGAGACCCGGCTGGGGATCCCCGCGCTGTTCCATGAGGAGTGCCTGGTCGGCCTGCTGTGCAAAGACGCGACGCTGTTTCCGTCCTCCCTCAACTACGGTTCGACCTGGGACCCAGAGCTGGTCAAACGTGCAGCACAGCAGATCGGCGAAGAGGCACGCTCGGTGGGCTGTCAGCAGGGGCTGGCCCCGGTGCTGGATGTCTCTCGCGACGTGCGCTGGGGGCGTACCGAAGAGACCTTCGGTGAAGATCCGTGGCTGGTCGGGGTCATGGCGACCGCGTATGTCGACGGATTGCAGGGCGAAAAACGCGATCTGCTGGCGACCCTCAAACACTATGTCGGCCACTCTTTCAGCGAGGGGGCGCGTAACCATGCTCCGGTGCATCTCGGTTTTTGCGAGCTGAATGATACGTTCCTGCTGCCGTTTGAAATGGCGGTAAAACTGGCCAACGCCGGTTCCGTGATGCCGGCCTATCATGATATCGACAACCAGCCCGGCCACAGCGACGCCTTCTTGCTCACCACGGTGCTGCGCGAGCAGTGGGGGTTCGACGGGATTGTGGTAGCCGACTACGGCGGTGTCAGCCTGTTGCATCAGCATCATGGCATTTCCCACGATGCGGCGGAGTCTGCGGCGCTGGCGTTCAACGCCGGGCTGGACGTCGAGCTGCCGAAAGACGACTGCGCCCGTCATCTGGCGGAGGCCGTCGAGCGTGGGCTGATTTCGATGAATAAAATCGATGAAATTGTTGCGCGTGTGCTGAGCGAAAAATTCCGCCTCGGTCTTTTTGAGCAGCCGTATGCGCGCGAAGAGAATATCGATCTGCAAAATGCGCAAACCCGACAGGTGGCGCGCGACGTGGCAACCCGCTCGCTGACGCTGCTGGAGAACAACGGCGTACTGCCGCTTGCGGGTAAACCGCGCGTGGCAGTGGTAGGGCCAACCGCAGACGATCCGCTGGCGCTGCTCAGCGGCTACAGCTTCCCGGTGCATCTGATCATCAGCGATATGGTGGAAGAGACGTCGCAGGTAACCACACCGCTTGCCGCGCTGAAACACTATCTGGGCGATGCCCAGGTGCGTTACGCCAAAGGCTGCCACATCATTGAGCACCGCATGGCGGGCGCGCCGGTATTTCCTGGTGACAGCGGCGGCAAACCGATGCAGCAATCGCCGGTGTCATTCGATAACCGTCTGATTCCACAGGCGGTGCGGGCGGCGCAGGACAGCGATATCGTCATCGCCTGCGTGGGCGATCTGGCGGGATTATTCCAGAGCGGTACCGTGGGTGAAGGCTCCGACACTGACAGCCTCAACCTGCCCGGCGTGCAGCAACAACTGCTGGAAGCGCTGGTGGAAACCGGTAAGCCGGTCATGGTGGTGATGACGGGCGGACGTCCGTACAACCTGCAGGGGCTGGAAGATAAGGTCGCGGCGCTGCTGCTGGCCTGGGCACCAGGACAGGAGGGCGGCTGGGCGATTGCCGATGTGCTGACCGGGCGCGCGGAACCGCAGGGACGGCTGGTGGTGAGTGTGCCGAAAAGTGCGGGTGCGATGCCGTACTATTACAATCACAAGCTGAAAAGCGGCGGTACGCCGTTCGCCTTCCACTTTGGCTCGCGCTATCCCTTCGGTTTTGGTCTCGGCTGGACGACATTTTCCTGCGATGCCCTGCGTTTAGCGAAAACGTCTGTCCCGGTCGAGGGCGAGGTGACGCTGAGCGTGACGGTGCAAAACAGCGGCGAGCGTAGCGGTAGCGAAGTGGTGCAGGTCTATGTGCGCGACCGTGTGGCCTCGATGGTGCGACCGTTACAGGAGCTTAAAGCCTTCCAGCGCGTCACGCTCTCACCGGGCGAAAAGGCGACGCTCACCTTCAGCCTGCCGGTGGATATGTTTAATTTCACCCGCCGCGACGGTAAAAGAGTGGTTGAGCCAGGCGATTTTGAGCTGCAGGTCGGGCTCTCCTCGGCGGATATTCGCGCTGCGGTGACGGTGAATGTCACTGGCGAGACGCGGGTACTGCCGGAGAAGTGGCGGATGCTGAGTTCGTGTGAAATCGAACGAGCGTAAAAACGAGCGTAAGCAGAACAAAAAAAAGCCCATCGTGGGAGATGGGCAAAGACTACACACAGCAATTCGTTGTTTCACTCAGGGGATTTCCATGCTTATAAATCAATGCGTTGATTCATAACCGTGACTTAATAGTAGGACATGCGACGTTTTAGCGTCGATCAGATTCGTCTCAATAGTTTAAGAACTATGAAGATTTAGCGCGGGGAGAGACCAGACGAAGCGGGCTGAACCTGAGAAAAGTCTTAATAAAGATTAGGCGTGCTTAAGTGTCAGGCGAGTGACCTCGCCTGACGATACATTACGGGTTGTTCTTGCCGTCAAGCTCTTCGAGATTATGCAGCGCCACTTCAGGGTCGGTGCCTGGCGGTGGAATTTCATGCACCCACGCGGAGAACAGACGCCAGGTCACGGCCAGCAGCACAGGGCCAATAAACAGCCCAATCATCCCAAAGGCAATCAACCCGCCGATGACGCCGGAGAGGATCAGAATCAACGGCAAATCCGCGCCCATACGAATGAGTATCGGACGGATGACGTTATCCATGGTGCCCACCACGCAGCTCCACACCAGCAGCACCGTACCCCAGGTAGTATCACCGCTCCAGTAGAGCCAGATAATGCATGGGACCAGCACCAGCAACGGGCCAAGCTGGACCAGACAGGTGAGGATCATGATGACGGTTAAAATGGTCGCGTACGGCACGCCGCTTATCGCCAGACCAATCCCGCCAAGTAGCGCCTGCACCAGCGCCGTGACAACCACACCCAACGCCACTGCGCGAACCGCCTGGGCTGCCAGCAGCACCGCCGCGTCACCGCGTGTCCCTGCGAGACGGGTCGCAAAATGACGTACGCCCTGTGCCACCTGTTCACCGCGCCAGTAGAGCAGGGCGCTGAAAAGCAGCATCAGGGTACAGTGCATCATAAAGTGGCCGATATTGGCCGCCTGGGCGATAAACCAGGTGGTCGTAGTGCCGACATATGGCCGAACTTTCGCCATGATCGCGCTGCCGCCCATCTCCAGCAGACTGTGCCAGCCGCTGTAGAGCTTCGCACCGACCAGCGGAATGCTGTTAAGCCACGCCAGATCCGGCACGGTCATCTCACCGCTGGTGATCCCGCGAATCACCGGCCCGCTGGTATCGACAAGGCTGTTAATCAGGAGCGCAATCGGAATGATAAAGACCAGAAACAGCAGCAGCGTCATCACCAGAACGGCGGGAGTACGACGACCAAAAAACAGTTTCTGCAGACGTAATAACAGTGGCCAGGTGGCAACGACCACCGTACCTGCCCACGCAAAACCGAGGACGAAGGGGCGAACTATCCATAGACACGCAACAATTATGATGGCTAAAAACAGCACCGACAGCAGTATTTGCGCAACGTCCCTGGGCTGACGAGAAGTGACCATAAATGAAATTTACCTTACATGAAGACCAGACCGGCTGGCCGAAACAGAAAATCGCATCCCTTAATCATTAGTGATTTCAGCGATTTTTGACAGGCGAATTCTGCCCGTAAAACTGATGGGCGTATAAGAAAAAAATGTGATACAACAATTCAAACACAACGCAAACGATTATCCCCGTCATAATTCGCGCACTTGCGGCCTTGTCGCATCGCGGATTATCGAGAGGGCAACAACACTATTTAGGGTCTTCCGTAATGATCCCATTGATTTCTCAGGCACCTGGCGTCGTTCAGCTGGTGCTGACTTATTTGCAAGCACTGGAGCAACAGGGTTTTACAGGTGATACCGCCACCAATTATGCCGACAGGCTGACGATGGCGACCGACAACAGTATCTATCAGTTACTTCCCGATGCCGTCGTTTTCCCCCGTTCCACCGCCGATGTGGCGTTGCTTTCCCGTCTGGCCGCGCAGGAGCGTTTTGAGTCGCTGGTCTTCACCCCGCGCGGGGGCGGGACTGGCACCAATGGTCAGGCCCTGAATCAGGGCATCATCATTGATATGTCGCGCTATATGAACCGTATCATTGAGATCAACCCGGAAGAGGGCTGGGTGCGCGTCGAAGCGGGGGTGATTAAAGATCAGCTCAATCAGTTCCTGAAACCTTACGGCTACTTCTTTGCTCCGGAATTATCCACCAGCAACCGCGCCACGCTGGGCGGGATGATCAATACGGATGCCTCCGGCCAGGGGTCATTGGTTTACGGTAAAACCTCCGATCACGTCCTGGGCGTGCGCGCGGTGCTGCTGGGCGGGGACATTCTCGACACCCAGGCGATTCCGGTGCAGCTGGCTGAAACCCTCGGGCAGGACAACACGGCGGTCGGGCGCATTTATCGCAGCGTGCTCGAAAGCTGTCGCGATAACCGCCAGCTGATTGTCGATAAATTCCCGAAACTGAACCGCTTCCTGACGGGCTACGATCTGCGCCACGTCTTTAATGACGATTTGAGCGAGTTCGATCTCACCCGTATTCTGACCGGCTCGGAAGGCACCCTGGCCTTTATCACCGAAGCCCGTCTGGATATCACCCGGCTGCCGAAGGTGCGCCGCCTGGTGAACGTCAAATACAACTCCTTCGATGCGGCGCTGCGCAACGCGCCCTTTATGGTCGAGGCGCGCGCGCTGTCGGTGGAAACCGTCGACTCGAAAGTGCTCAATCTGGCGCGGGAAGATATCGTCTGGCATTCGGTCAGCGAGCTGATCACCGATGTGCCTGATAAAGAGATGCTGGGCCTGAACATTGTTGAATTTGCTGGCGATGATGCGGAGCTTATCGACTCACAGGTGCAGACGCTCTGTACCCGACTCGACGAACTGATTGCGCAGGGCGAGGGCGGCGTGATTGGCTGGCAGCTGTGCAACGATCTCTCGGGCATTGAGCGCATTTACGCGATGCGTAAAAAAGCGGTCGGCCTGCTGGGGAATGCGAAAGGCGCGGCCAAACCGATTCCGTTTGCGGAAGATACCTGCGTGCCGCCGGAACATCTGGCGGATTACATTGTGGAGTTCCGCGCGTTACTCGACAGCCACGGCCTGAGCTACGGCATGTTTGGTCACGTGGATGCCGGTGTGCTCCATGTGCGTCCGGCGCTGGATATGTGCGACCCGCAGCAGGAGATGCTGATGAAGCAGATCTCCGACGACGTGGTCGCGCTGACGGCAAAATACGGCGGCCTGCTGTGGGGCGAGCACGGGAAAGGTTTCCGCGCCCAGTACAGCCCGGCTTTCTTCGGCGAGCAGCTGTATGGCGAACTGCGCAAAATCAAAGCGGCGTTTGACCCGAATAACCGCCTGAATCCGGGCAAAATCTGTCCGCCGGCGGGTGTGGACGATCCGATGATGCAGGTCGACGCGGTGAAGCGCGGCACGTATGACCGCCAGATCCCGATCGCGGTGCGTTCTTCCTGGCGCGGGGCGATGGAGTGTAACGGCAACGGTCTGTGCTTTAACTTCGACGTGAAAAGCCCGATGTGCCCGTCGATGAAAATCACCAGCAACCGCATTCATTCCCCGAAAGGGCGAGCGACGCTGGTGCGCGAGTGGCTGCGATTGCTGGCCGATCGCGGCGTGGACCCGCTCAAACTCGAAAGCGATCTACCGGAAAAACGCGCCAGCCTGCGCACGCTGATTGAGCGTTCCAGGAACAGCTGGCACGCCAGTAAGGGCGAGTATGATTTTTCCCATGAAGTGAAAGAGGCGATGTCCGGCTGCCTGGCGTGTAAAGCCTGCTCGACGCAATGTCCGATCAAGATCGACGTGCCGGAGTTCCGCTCGCGCTTCCTGCAGCTGTATCACTCCCGCTATCTGCGCCCGGTGCGCGATCATCTGGTGGCGACGGTCGAAAGCTACGCCCCGCTGATGGCGCGCGCGCCGAAGACGTTCAACTTCTTTATCAATCAGCCGCTGGTGCGCAAACTTTCCGAAAAACATATCGGCATGGTCGATCTGCCGCTGCTCTCCACGCCTTCTCTGCAACGCCAGCTGGTGGGCCACCGTTCGGCCAATATGACGCTGGAACAGCTGGAGGCCCTGAGCGACGAGCAAAAAGCGAAAACCGTGCTGGTGGTGCAGGACCCGTTTACCAGCTACTACGAGGCGCAGGTGGTGGCCGATTTCGTGCGGCTGGTGGAGCGCGTCGGCTATCAGCCGGTGGTGCTGCCATTCTCGCCGAACGGTAAAGCGCAGCACATTAAAGGGTTCCTGACGCGCTTTGCGAAAACGGCGCAGAAAACGTCGGACTTTTTGAACCGTATCGCGCAGCTGGGCATGCCGATGGTGGGCGTCGATCCGGCGCTGGTGCTCTGTTATCGCGATGAGTACAAACAGACTCTGGGCGACAAGCGCGGGGATTTCACCGTTATGCTGGTGCATGAATGGCTGCCTGCGGCGCTGCACTCTGCCGAGACAAAAGAGGTCAGCGGTGAAGCCTGGTATCTCTTCGGACACTGTACGGAAGTGACCGCGCTGCCGGGTGCGCCTGCGCAATGGGCCTCTATTTTTGCCCGCTTTGGCGCGAAGCTGGAAAACGTCAGCGTCGGCTGCTGCGGGATGGCCGGGACTTACGGCCACGAAGTGAAAAACCACGCGAATTCGCTTGGGATCTACGAGTTGTCGTGGCATCAGGCCATGCAGCGTTTGCCGCGAAATCGCTGTCTGGCGACGGGTTACTCCTGTCGCAGCCAGGTGAAACGCGTTGAAGGAAGCGGCGTTCGCCATCCATTGCAGGCTTTACTGGAGATTATGGGATGATCTGGAAACGTACCGTGACGCTTGAGGTGCTTAATGCCATGGGCGAAGGGAATATGGTCGGGCTGCTCGATATTCAGTTTACCCGTATCGGCGAAGACGTCCTTGAAGCCACCATGCCGGTGGACAGCCGCACGCATCAGCCGTTTGGCCTGCTGCACGGCGGCGCGTCCGTGGTGCTGGCGGAGACGCTGGGATCGGTGGCGGGTTACCTCTGTACCGACGGGGAGCAAAAGGTGGTGGGGCTGGAAGTGAATGCCAACCACATTCGCTCCGTGCGCAGCGGGCGCGTGCGTGGCGTCTGTCGCGCGCTCCATGCGGGCGGTCGTCATCAGGTGTGGCAAATCGATATTTTCGACGAGCAGGAGAGGCTGTGCTGTTCGTCGCGCCTGACGACGGCGGTGGTTTAAATAAAGGTAAACATCCTTGAGGAATTGTTTTTGGTCAAAAATTGGTCAGTCAGACGTGCTATACTGGTCAGGTTTTGTACATAGAGAGGATGTTATGGATACCGAAATGAGCCCCACCCAACTGGCAGTAGAGTTTTTACGTCGCGATAAGAGCAACCTGTCCCCGGCGCAGTACCTGAAAAAGCTGAAACAGCTTGAACTGGAGTTTGCCGACCTGCTCGCGCTCTCTTCAAACGAACTGAAAGAAGAGATCTACTTTGCCTGGCGGTTAGGCGTTCACGTCCATTAATACTCCCGCTTGTTTAAAAGGCCGCTCATGCGGCCTTTTTTGTTTTTATCCGTTAAGCGATCGGGTGGCTAAACGTTCACCGCGTCAATCAGCCGGGATTTCATCGACTGATAGGCAGAGGCGGCATAATCTTCCGCCCAGCGCTGATCGTCGATGGCCTCCAGTTTAACCGCGCAGTACTTGGTTTCCGGCGTTTTCGACGTCGGGTCCAGATTATCCTGAGTCAGTTCGTTACAGGCTCCGATCCACCACTGGTAAGTCATGTACACCGCGCCCGGATTAATGCGCTCGCTGACGTTCGCCCGGGTGATCACTTTCCCGCGACGCGAACGCACCCACACCAGCTGTCCATCTCTTACCCCCAGCGCGTCGGCATCCGCCGGATTCATCTGCACCCGTCCCGGTTCATCGGCCAGGCTTTGCAGCGCGGCGCAGTTGCCGGTCATCGAACGGCAGGAGTAATGGCCGACTTCACGTACTGTACACAGCACTAACGGATAGTCTGCGTCCGGCACTTCAGCAGGCGCGCGCCACGGAGCGGCAAACAGCTGGCCTTTACCATTGGGCGTATCGAACTGATTGTCTTTGTACAGGTAGGGCGTGCCGGGGTGATCCAGCGTCGGACATGGCCATTGCACGTGGCCCATCTCACCCATTTTTTCGTAGGTGACGCCGAAGAACAGCGGGCAGAGTTCGCGCATTTCGTCCCAGATCTGCTGGTTGGAGTCGTAATGCATCGGATAGCCCATCGCGCTGGCAAGCAGGCTGATGATCTCCCAGTCGCGTTTTACGTTGCCGCTGGCCTCGATTGCTTTACCGAAGCGCTGGAAGCCGCGGTCTGCGCAGGTAAACACGCCGCCGTGCTCACCCCAGGAGGTCGCCGGTAACAGCACATCGGCGACCTCGGCGGTTTTGGTCATGAAGATGTCCTGCACCACCACGAAATCGAGCGCCTCAAAGCCGCGACGCACCAGGCCCAGATCGGCTTCGGTCTGGAGCGGGTCTTCCCCCATGATGTAGTAGGCTTTGATTTTGCCTTCCAGCGCCAGGTGCGGCACTTCGGTGATGCGTGTGCCGACCTGATCGTCCATGGTGTTGACGTCAATCCCCCAGGCGTCGGCAAACTTCGTGCGCACAGCTGCATCCGTCACGTCCTGATAGCCAGGGAACATGTTCGGCAGCACGCCCATATCGCACGCGCCCTGTACGTTGTTTTGCCCGCGAACCGGGCCGACGCCGACGGCAGGGCGGCCGAGATTGCCGGTCAGCAGTGCCAGGCTCGACAGGCCTTTCACCACATCCACGGCCTGGCCGAACTGGGTCACGCCCATGCCCCACATCACCGTGGCAGACGGCGCGGCGGCGAAAGTGCGCATCGCCTGACGCACGTCGCGGGCCGGGATGCCGGTCAGATGCTCGACCTTCTCAGGCGCGTAATCCGCAACGATTTTACGATAGGCGTCGAGGCCATTGGTGAAGCGCGCGACGTAGTTTTTGTCGTACAACTCCTCTTCCAGCAGAACGTAGCCAAAGGCATTGACCAGCGCCATATTGCTGCCGTTGTTGAGCTGCAAATGCTGATCGGCGATGCGCGCAGTTTCTATGCGACGCGGATCGCAGACGATGATTTTGGCACCGTTTTGTCGGGCTTTGAGCACCCGACGGGCGACGATCGGGTGCGAATCGGCGCAGTTATAGCCGAACACCAGCAGACATGTTGAGTTCTCGATATCGTTTATGGAGTTACTCATTGCGCCGTTGCCGAGCGTCTCCTGCAAACCGGCCACGGACGGGCCGTGGCAGACGCGGGCGCAGCAATCCACGTTATTGGTGTTAAGTACACCGCGCGCAAACTTCTGCATCACGTAGTTGGTTTCGTTGCCGGTACCGCGTGACGATCCGGTCGTCATGATCGCGCGTGGGCCGTGCTGCTCTTTGATGGCTTTCAGTTTGCTGGCGGTGTAGCGGATTGCCTCTTCCCAGGTGACAGGGGTGAATTTGTCTCCTTTGTTATAGCGGATCATCGGCTGGGTGAGGCGAGGGGTGAGCAGACGGGTATCGTTGAGAAAGTCCCAGCCGTAAAAGCCTTTCAGGCACAGGGTGCCCTGGTTGGTGACGCCTTCAGCGGCTTCGGCACGGAGGATACGGTTGTTTTCTACAACGAGATTTAATTTACAGCCTGCGCCACAGTAGGGGCAGACGCTTGCGATTTTTTTCATCAATAACAGACCTGTTAAGAAATGAATTAAGGTATTGCGGAGGTCCGCAATACCAGCATGCGATTCAATATGTTGAATGTGCGTCATCTGACATTCCTGCTTAGCAGGTTCTGTGCCAGATTTCATTTCTTTGATTTAACAGGAGTTGTTTGGTTTTGAGCGCCTGGCTCGACATGACATCGACAAAAGTGTCGACAAAAGAAAAGGCCAGTGAGAAAACGCAGCAGGGTGCGACGCTCTTCTGGCCTTCGGGGGCGAAATCGTTTTTTTAGATATCGTCCATGGTATAGCCAACCACGATTTCGAGGGTTTTGCGGATCACGTCTGCCATCACCACATCGTCGGTGGTTTCAAGGGCGTTAATCAGCCACAGGATAATGGCTTTGTTAGTCAGATGCCCTTCTGACGCCATGATACAGCTCACCGCAGAGGCGAAAAGCGCGGATTCATCGGCCAGTCTGTCGCCTGCATTACGGAAATATTCAGACAGCGCGGTATCATGAAAACCAGTATACGCAGCGGGTTGAACTTGAATATTTTGTCTCATTTATTCTCACCGTAAGGGTTATTGATCGGTTGCTGTTAGTGTATGTTTTTTGAACCGCTGGGCTTGCCATCGCCAAACAGCGGGAAAACATTATCGCTTTGCTCGCTTTTTAGACCGTTCAGATCCCTCTGAGGGCGGGCTCTCTTACGTTGTGCGAACGGCGTACCGCTGGCGCTGATTTCGGCTATCACCGCCGCGAGGGCTTCGCGACGGCGAGGGTCGGCCTCACTCGCCTCCATGTCCCGCAGTCTCCGCACGAGAGACTGCTTGCTGACAGGGCCGTGCTCTTTCAGAAGAGATAAAACCGCCTCTCCAATTAATTCATCTGTTAATTGCTCTATTTCACTTCTGTTCATAACTGCATCTCTGATTGCCGCAGGGTGACGTCACGCCGTGCGGCATTAAGTCAGATCCCCTTTTAAGGGGGTCTGCTGAAGATTGCCAGGTCTTTTTGTGCCTGAAACGTTCCTTCGTCAGAATTGACTTAAAAACCAGGTGATCTGTTAAATGGGTTTGCTATTGGATCTCAACGATCAAATAGCAAACCAATCAATGCATGGTAGTGGCTCTCTTCTTCTGGACCGGACGCCTTATCAAGACGGCTGAGTAACTTGGTGCACAGGTTTTTGCGATTCAAATGACGGCCATCGCTCAGGATCTCTACTACGATCTGTCCCAGGGTTTCTTGCTGAGTAGGTAGCGCAGCTTTCTCGAAGTACTGGACAATCGCATTACCGCTATCGGGAATGTAGCTGTTCTGACGCATGTATCACTCCTGTAAAATTAAGTAGTCAGCTAAGTTACGATTTAAGTTATACGTTTTTTAAAAAGTTGTACATTTTTGATGTACAGTTTTTTACCTTAATTTTAAGCAAAAAGTGCTATTTGTTTTTTATCAGTAAGTTACAATGTGTTTGATTCGATATCAGTACAGAATATATTGTACAAGATGTTTCACTCTGAAAATTCTGTACAAACGCGCGGGAGGCTGTGGAATCCGTCTGAACTGTTTGAAATGTGAATTATTTGTTAATCAATTAATGTGGTATAACAATGACCTGACCCCCGCGACACGCCGCAGGGGTAATCCTTCTACTCACCAGGACGACTATGCTCACGACAATAATCTACCGCAGCCATCTCTGCGAAAACGTTCCGGTGAAAGCGCTGGAAGAGATGGTCGCGGGAGCGAACATTAAGAACGGGGAATCCGACGTCACCGGGATTTTACTGTTCAATGGAACGCACTTTTTCCAGCTGCTGGAAGGGCCGGAAGAGAGCGTTTTCCGCATTTACGCCGACATTTGCAAAGATCCGCGCCACTACAATCTGGTGGAGCTGCTGTGCGATTACGCGCCGTCGCGACGCTTTGGCAAAGCAGGAATGGAGCTGTTTGATTTACGTACTTATGATCGCCAGGAAGTGCTCCAGAAGGTGCTTGATAAAGGGACAACCAAGTACCAGTTAACCTACAACGATCGCGCATTGCAGTTCTTCCGCACTTTCGTTGAAGCGACGGAAAAAGCCAACTATTACGAAATTCCTGACGGCGATAGCTGGGACTTTATCCCGGACGACGTTGCACCGGCAGAACCCCTGACGCCCGACGCATCGGCTGATTGCGGCTTTGCCTTTCAGCCGATTGTCGATCCTTTTGCCCGGGAACTGGTCTCCTATGAGGCCCTGATCCGCACCGCTGACGGCGGCTCTCCGGATGCCTACTTCAAAAAATTCTCCGGCAACGAGATTTACGAGGCGGATCTGCAGAGTAAGAAAGTGGCGTTTGCCATGGCCGGCAAGTTACGCCTTCAGGAGCAGGCCTTATCCGTCAACCTGCTGCCGATGACGCTGGTGAATGTGCCTGGCGCGGTGGGATTTCTGTTAAATGAGATAGAAGCCAACGGTCTGGTGCCGGAGCAGATTGTGGTCGAGTTCACCGAGAGCGAAGTGATTTCGCGCTTTGATGAATTTAAAGACGCCGTCCGACAGCTCAAAAGTGCCGGTATCAGCGTGGCAATCGATCACTTTGGCGCGGGTTTCGCCGGGCTGTTATTGCTGGCACAGTTCCAGCCAGACCGAATCAAGATTAATCGCGATCTGGTGGCGGATGTCCATCGCAGCGGCCCGCGACAGGCGATTATTCAGGCCATCATCAAATGCTGTACATCCCTTGAAATCCTGGTGTGTGCCGTGGGTGTCGAAAAGGCGGAAGAGTGGATGTGGCTTGAGTCGGCGGGGATCTCCCAGTTCCAGGGACATCTGTTTGCCAGCCCGCGTTTTGGCGGGATTCCAGCCGTGGCGTGGCCGGAGAAAAAACAGGGATAGCGTCGTAAAGGTTGTACAAATCAGACCAGGTACACGTCATCTTGTACAAAATCGACTTGTACCCTGGTCAATTGTTAGTTATACAATCAGGTTATACAATCTGCTAAAGTTGATCAGGTTTGGTATGGAAGTATTGCGTTTAAGCATGAGGGAGTTAATGGCCTTATACAGTATCGGCGAAGTCGCCGAACGATGCGGAATCAACCCCGTCACACTGCGCGCCTGGCAGCGACGCTACGGTTTGTTGAAGCCGCAGCGCAGTGAAGGGGGCCATCGTCAGTTTGACGAAGAGGATATCCAGCGCATCGAGGAGATTAAACGCCTCATGAAAACCGGCATTTCGGTTGGCAAGGTAAAGGCGTTACTGGAAGTCGGCGTTCCTCTGGTGGACAGCAACTGGATCTCTCTTCAGGAAGAGATGATGACGGTGCTGCGGTTTGCCAGTCCCGCGAAACTGCGACTTAAAATTTCTGAATTCCGTCGCGACCACGCCATAGAAGTTCTCATCGATCACATTTTCATTCCGGTTCGTCAGCGTTTAAGCCTGGATCACAACACCGCCCGACACATGTCCAGCCTGCTGGATGGGGTGCTGATCGATTTCATTGCGATGCTTCTGGCTGAAGCGCGCAAAAAACCGGGCAACGAAGCGTTGCTGATTGGGTGGGATACGGACGATCGTACGCGTTTATGGCTGGAAGCCGGGCGCCTGTCGCAGCAGGGCTGGCATATTGATGTGCTGGCTGAGCCGATTGACTCACCGAAACCCGAGCTGTTCCCGGGGCAAAAAATATTTGTCTGGACGGGGCATGCGCCCTCAATGCGTCAGCAGGAGCAGTTAGACCACTGGCGCGAACAAGGTTTTTCCGTCTCATTTATCAACGGCTAATCGCCTGAAAAGACTAAAAAGGCCCTTTCGGGCCTGTCATATTTGCTGCTTATTCGCGGCTTATTTCCTGCCGACCAATAAACCGATGATAAGCCCGATTGCGCCTGCCGCCATCAGCCCGGTCAATGGATTATCACGAACTTTGTCAGAGACCTCTGAAGCGACGTCTGATGCTTGTGCTGCGTATTTACGTGCGGCGCCTTTCAGCTGATGTTTCGGTGAATCAACCGCATCGCCAAACTGGGACTGCGCTTCGCCTGCAAATTCATCGGCTTTGTTCAGGGCTTTTTTCGCCAGGCGATCGGCTTCATTCTCAAAATCATGTGATGACATACTTATCTCCTTTTGGTGTCACATAAAGTTTAGTCCCTTATCCCTGACGCGCTGATGATTCGGTGTTTTCCTGGAATGCCCTGTTTGCGTAAATCACATAACGCCCTGATTTTCGGGTAGTCGGTTGATTCTGATGATTTTCTAAAACCGATTAAATAAATAGGTATTCCCGATACATATTTTCCCCTTGCGCTGTTCTCACGGTTTTAGCCCATCAAATGCGTTATACATCAAAGCATTAAACAATTTTTTCATATGCTAATAAGCTGCGTCGCAGGGTCTATGCTTAATAAAAGTAGCCAAAAAGGGCGGTTTAGCCGAAAGCCCCTGCTGTCAGGGGGTTGAAGTGATAATCGTTATCACTAACATGGTGTAATGCCCCTGGTGGCTTAACAGATGAGGTGGACCTATGGAATTGCATTCAGAAACCTTTAATCCCGCTGATTTTGCCTGGCGTGGTTTGACGCTGACGCCCACGGCGGCGGCGCATATTCACGAGCTGATTGCGAAGAAGCCGGATATTGTGGGCTTGCGTCTCGGCGTTAAACAGACTGGCTGCGCCGGATTCGGCTACGTGCTGGACACGGTGAGCGTGCCCGAAAAAGACGATCTGGTGTTCGAAACCGACGGGGCGAAGCTGTTTGTCGCACTGCAGGCGATGCCGTTTATCGATGGCACCGAAGTCGATTACGTGCGCGAAGGCTTAAACCAGTTATTCAAATTCAATAACCCGAAAGCGCAGAATGAATGCGGCTGCGGCGAAAGCTTTGGGGTATAGGCGGTACTATGTCTCGTAATACTGAAGCAACTGACGATGTGAACACCTGGAGTGGCGGGCACCTCAACTATAAAGAGGGCTTTTTCACCCACCTGCAAACGGACGAACTGGCGAAAGGCATCAACGAAGAGGTGGTGCGCGCGATTTCGGCCAAACGTAATGAGCCGGAGTGGATGCTCGAGTTTCGCCTGAGCGCGTTTCGCGCCTGGCTGGAAATGGAAGAACCCCACTGGCTGAAGGCACATTACGACAAGCTCAACTATCAGGACTACAGCTACTACTCCGCGCCATCCTGCGGCAGCTGTGATGACACCTGCGCGTCTCAGCCGGGTGCCGTACAGCAGACGGGCGCCAACACATTCCTGAGCAAAGAGGTGGAAGAGGCCTTCGAGCAGCTCGGCGTGCCGGTGCGCGAAGGGCGTGAAGTGGCCGTCGACGCCATTTTTGACTCCGTTTCCGTTGCCACCACCTACCGAGGCAAGCTGGCCGAGCAGGGCATTATCTTCTGCTCCTTTGGCGAAGCCATTCACGATCACCCGGAACTGGTGAAGAAATACATCGGTACCGTGGTGCCAAGCAACGATAACTTCTTTGCGGCGCTGAACGCGGCGGTCGCCTCCGACGGCACCTTTATCTACGTGCCGAAAGGCGTGCGTTGTCCGATGGAGCTGTCGACCTATTTCCGCATCAACGCGGAAAAAACGGGCCAGTTCGAGCGCACCATTCTGGTGGCCGACGAAGGCAGCTACGTGAGCTATATCGAAGGGTGTTCTGCGCCCGTGCGCGACAGCTATCAGCTGCACGCGGCGGTAGTAGAGGTGATCATCCACAAAGACGCCGAAGTGAAATACTCCACGGTGCAAAACTGGTTCCCTGGTGACGGTAATACGGGCGGCATCCTGAACTTCGTGACCAAGCGCGCCCTGTGCGAAGGTGAAAACAGTAAAATGTCCTGGACCCAGTCCGAGACCGGTTCGGCGATCACCTGGAAATACCCGAGCTGCATTCTGCGCGGCGATAACTCGATCGGTGAGTTCTACTCCGTGGCGCTGACCAGCGGCCATCAGCAGGCCGATACCGGCACCAAGATGATTCACATCGGTAAAAACACCAAATCGACGATTATTTCGAAAGGCATTTCTGCCGGGCACAGCCAGAACAGCTATCGCGGCCTGGTGAAAATCATGCCGACAGCGACTAACGCCCGTAACTTCACCCAGTGTGATTCGATGCTGATCGGCACCGACTGCGGGGCGCACACCTTCCCGTACGTGGAGTGTCGCAACAACAGCGCCCAGCTTGAGCACGAGGCCACCACTTCGCGCATCGGCGAAGACCAGCTGTTCTACTGCCTACAGCGCGGGATCAGCGAAGAAGATGCGATTTCGATGATTGTGAACGGCTTCTGCAAGGACGTGTTCTCTGAGCTGCCGCTGGAATTTGCCGTAGAAGCACAAAAATTACTCGCGATTAGCCTTGAGCACAGCGTCGGTTAAGGAAAAAACATGTTAAGCATTAAAGATTTACAGGTCAGTGTGGAAGATAAAGCGATCCTGCGTGGGCTGAATATTGACGTCCGTCCGGGTGAAGTGCATGCCATTATGGGGCCAAACGGCTCCGGGAAAAGTACGCTCTCCGCGACGCTGGCCGGGCGTGAAGATTATGAAGTGGTCGGCGGGTCCGTCGAGTTTAAGGGCAAAGATCTGCTGGAACTCTCCCCGGAAGATCGCGCCGGTGAAGGCATCTTTATGGCCTTCCAGTATCCGGTCGAAATCCCGGGCGTCAGCAACCAGTTCTTCCTGCAAACCTCCCTCAACGCGGTGCGCAAATACCGTGGAGAAGAGGAGCTGGACCGCTTTGACTTCCAGGATCTGATGGAAGAGAAGATCAAACTGCTGAAAATGCCGGAAGATTTGCTGACCCGTTCTGTGAACGTCGGCTTCTCCGGTGGCGAGAAAAAACGCAACGATATCCTGCAGATGGCGGTGTTGGAGCCGGAGCTGTGTATTCTGGATGAAACGGACTCCGGTCTGGACATTGATGCGCTGAAAATTGTTGCCGACGGCGTGAACTCCCTGCGCGACGGCAAACGTTCATTCATTATCGTCACCCACTATCAGCGCATTCTTGACTACATCAAACCGGATTACGTCCACGTTCTGTATCAGGGCCGCATCGTTAAATCCGGCGATTTTACTCTGGTCAAACAACTGGAGGAGCAGGGCTATGGCTGGCTTACCGAACAGCAGTAACGCACTGCAGCAGTGGCATCGCCTGTTTGAAACCCAGGGCGAAACGCGATCTGAACAGGCGCAACAGCACTTGCAGCAGATGCTGCGTCTCGGTCTGCCGACGCGCAAACACGAAAACTGGAAGTACACGCCGCTGGACGGCTTGCTCAACAGTCAGTTTGTCACGCGTCTGGCGGATGTCACGCCAGCTCAGCGCGATGCGCTGGCGTTGAATATTGACGCCGTACGTCTGGTGTTTGTTGATGGGCGTTATAACCCGGAACTGAGCGACAGCACTGAGGGCAGCGGGTTTGACGTTGAGATCAATGACCAGCGCCAGTCTCTGCCTGCGCCGGTGCAGCCGGAAGTGTTCCTGCATCTGACCGAAAGCCTGGCGTCAGGCGTGACGCATATCCGCGTGAAGCGTAATCAGCGCCCGGCGAAACCGCTGCTGCTGTTGCATATCACGCAGGGGCTGGAGGGCGAAGAGGTTAATACAGCCCACTATCGTCATCATCTCGACCTGGCTGAGGGGGCGGAAGCGACCCTTATCGAGCATTACGTCAGCCTGAATGAGACCAGACACTTTACCGGCGCGCGCCTGACGATGAACGTGGCGGCCAATGCCCAGCTGCATCACATCAAGCTGGCGTTTGAAAACCCGGTGAGCCATCACTTTGCCCACAACGACATACTGATTGGCCCGGACGCGGCGGCGTACAGCCACAGCTTCCTGCTCGGCGGGGCGGTGCTGCGCCACAACACCAGCACGCAGCTTAACGGCGAGAACACCACGTTGCGCATGAACAGCCTGGCGATGCCGGTGAAGTCGGAAGTGTGCGATACCCGTACCTGGCTTGAGCACAACAAAGGCTTCTGTAACAGTCGCCAGATGCATAAAGTCATCGCCAATGACAAAGGGCGGGCGGTGTTTAACGGCCTGATTAACGTGGCGCAACACGCCATCAAAACCGACGGGCAGATGACGAACAACAATCTGCTGCTGGGCCGTCTGGCGGAAGTGGACACCAAGCCGCAGCTCGAAATTTATGCCGATGACGTCAAGTGCAGCCACGGGGCGACGGTTGGACGTATCGACGATGAACAGATGTTCTATCTGCGCTCGCGTGGTATCAACAAGCAGGCGGCGCAGAAGATGATCATTTACGCGTTTGCCGCGGAGCTGACGGAAGCGCTGCGCGATGAAACCCTGAAACAGCAGGTGCTGGCACGCATTGGTCAGCGTTTGCCAGGAGGCGAAGCATGAGTTTTCCCGTAGAGAAAGTGCGGGCGGATTTTCCCGTCCTGACCCGTGAAGTGAACGGTCTGCCGCTTGCCTATCTCGACAGCGCGGCCAGCGCGCAGAAGCCGAATCAGGTGATTGACGCCGAGGCGGAGTTTTATCGCCACGGCTATGCGGCGGTGCATCGCGGTATTCATACCCTCAGCGCCGAAGCGACGCAGCGGATGGAAAACGTGCGCACGCAGCTTGCGACCTTCCTCAACGCCCGTTCACCGGAAGAGCTGGTGTTCGTGCGCGGCACCACCGAAGGCATCAATCTGGTGGCCAACAGCTGGGGCAGTGCGCAGGTGCATGCGGGTGACAACATCATCATCACCCAGATGGAGCATCACGCCAATATCGTGCCGTGGCAGATGCTCTGCGAGCGAGTGGGGGCACAACTGCGCGTGATCCCGCTCAATCAGGACGGGACGTTGCAGCTGGAGCTGCTGGATACCCTGCTCGACGACCGTACGCGGCTGGTGGCGATTACCCAGATTTCCAACGTGCTTGGCACCGAAAACCCGGTGGCCGAGATCATCGCCAAAGCGCATCAGGCCGGTGCGAAAGTGTTGGTGGATGGCGCGCAGGCGGTGATGCATCACGCCACCGACGTGCAGGCGCTTGACTGCGATTTTTACGTCTTCTCCGGTCATAAATTGTATGGCCCGACCGGGATTGGCGTGCTGTACGTGAAAGAGGATATCCTGCAGGCGATGCCGCCGTGGGAAGGAGGCGGGTCGATGATCGCCACCGTCAGCCTGACGCAGGGCACGACCTACGCTAAAGCGCCGTGGCGCTTTGAGGCCGGGACGCCGAACACGGGCGGAATTATCGGGCTGGGCGCGGCAGTGGAGTACGTATCAGCGATTGGGCTGGATGCGATTGCCGAGTACGAACAGACGCTGATGCGCTATGCGCTGGCGGAGCTGGCCAGCGTGCCGGATCTGACGCTCTACGGACCGGATTCGCGCAAAGGGGTCATTGCCTTTAATCTGGGTCAACATCACGCCTACGACGTGGGAAGTTTCCTGGATAACTACGGCGTGGCCGTGCGCACCGGGCACCACTGCGCGATGCCGCTGATGGCGTTTTACCAGGTCCCGGCCATGTGCCGCGCGTCGCTGGTGATGTATAACACAACGGAAGAGATCGACAGGCTGGTGACAGGACTGAAACGTATCCATCACCTGCTGGGCTAAGAGAGGCAAGACATGGCCGCGTTGCCGGACAGAGACAAACTGTTGCGTAACTTTACCCGTTGCGCCAATTGGGAAGAGAAATACCTGTACATCATTGAGCTGGGACAGCGTTTACCTGCGCTCAGCGAAGCAGCACACAGCCCGGAGAACATTATCCAGGGCTGTCAGAGCCAGGTCTGGATTGTGATGCGCCAGACCGACGACGGCGTGATTGAATTGCAGGGCGACAGCGATGCTGCCATTGTGAAAGGGCTGGTTGCCGTCGTGTTTATCCTGTATCACCAGATGTCCGCTCAGGACATTGTGGCCTTTGACGTGCGCCCGTGGTTTGAAAAAATGTCACTGGCGCAACACTTAACCCCCTCCCGATCCCAGGGGCTGGAAGCGATGATCCGCGCAATCCGCTCCAAAGCGTCCAACATTAGCTAAACTAAAAAGACTGCATTCATTCTGTTACGCGAGGTGGCTCCCACCTCGCTGGTTTTTCGGCTTTCTGGCGTTCTGTCAGTGAATAAGGAATCTCAGCATGAAGCGCGCGTCGATAATTACACTTTTACTGCTCAGCACTTTCGGTGGCCTTAATTCTGCCAGCGCGATGGATTATCCGTTGCCGCCAGCGGGCAGCCGCCTTATTGGTCAAAATCAAACCTATGCCATCCAGGAAGGGGACAAAAATTTGCAGGCGATTGCCCGTCGATTTAATACCGCGGCGCAACTGATCCTCGAAACCAATAATACGATTGCACCGGTCTATCCCGCGCCGGGGACGGTGATTACCATTCCGTCGCAAATGCTGCTGCCGGATACACCGCGCGAGGGCATCGTGGTGAATCTTGCCGAGCTGCGGCTCTACTACTTCCCGCCGGGAGAGAATATCGTTCAGGTTTATCCTTTAGGCATTGGCCAGTTGGGGCTGGAGACGCCGGTCAGCACCACGCGCGTGAGCCAGAAAATCCCGAATCCAACCTGGACGCCTACACCGGGCATCAGAGCGCGTTCTCTGGCGCAAGGTATCAAATTGCCACCTGTGGTCCCGGCAGGGCCTAACAATCCGCTGGGGCGCTTTGCGCTGCGTCTGGGGATAGGCAACGGGGAGTATCTGATTCATGGCACCAGCGCACCGGACAGTGTCGGTTTGCGCGTCAGCTCCGGCTGTATGCGCATGAATGCGCCGGACATTAAAGCGTTGTTCGCTCAGGCGCGCGTGGGGACCCGCGTGCAGATCATCAACGAACCGGTGAAGTTCTCCGTTGAACCCGATGGCAGACGCTATGTGGAAGTACATCGCCCGCTGGCTCAGGTCGAAGGGGAGAATCCGCAAACCACGCCAATCGTGCACAACGCGGGCTTTGCGTCCTTTGCGTCGCTGGAGGGTAATGACAAAGTGCTGATTGATAAAGCGCTGACACGCCGCGCGGGTATTCCGGTTGCGGTCTCTGCGGGAAACGGCCCATCCGCCTCGGTGGCGAATCCGGTGCTGTCGGTGCAGAACAGTCGCGCATCAGACGCGGTGTCTGAAGGCGAGAAAGAGGTCGTCATGCAGTAGGGCGAATAACAGGAAAAAAAATGGCGCACAATGTGCGCCATTTTATTAACAGGTACTATTACTTACGGTATTTAGTAGCCTGGTTGTCCAGACGCTGGTTAGCGCGTGCTGCGTCGTCTTTAGCAGCCTGAACGTCAGAACGGATTGCGTTCACGTCGTTGCTCAGCTGGTCAACTTTAGCGTTCAGAGTCTGAACGTCAGAAGACAGTTGGTCGATTTTAGCATTGCTAGAACAACCAGCCAGCATAGTAGAAGCCAGGATTACCGCGCCCAGTACCAGTTTAGTACGATTCATTATTAATACCCTCTAGATTGAGTTAATCTCCATGTAGCGTTACAAGTATTACACAAAGTTTTTTATGTTGAGAATATTTTTTTGATGGGAATACACCTATTTTTGATCGTTCGCTCAAAGAAACAACGAATCTGCCCCTTTTGCCGAAAAAGCTATGTTAAAAAAGACATTTTTCATCGGATTCATCTTAGATAAATCGCTCTTAAATAGAAAAACTCGATTTGCATTTTGAATAAACATGGCTAATGCCATAAATAAAAAAAGCGCCCGGAGGCGCTTTTTTAGCAAATCAATTCGTTTGATAATGATTACAGGACGTGAACAGACGCCGTATTGGTCGTTCCGCTTGGTACCAGCGCACCAGAAACCATCACCACAACGTCACCTTTGCGTGCCAGACCACAATCAACCAGCTGCAGAGCCACTTCTTTACCCAGACGGTAGAAATCGTCGGTAGACGCGATCTCTTTCACCAGGTGTGGGATCACGCCTTTGCTCAGAACCAGCTGACGAGCAGTGGTTTCGTTGGTTGTCAGCGCCAGGATGGTGGCGTTCGGGAAGTATTTACGCACGGCTTTAGCGGATTTACCGCCCTGGGTCGCCACCACGATCAGCGGTGCATCCAGTTTCTCAGCGGTTTCAACGGCACCACGGCAAACGGCTTCGGTGATACGCAGTTTACGGCTGTCGTTGCTGTTATCCAGACGGCTGGTCATGACGCGGTCGGTACGCTCGCAGATGGTAGCCATGATGGTCACGGCTTCCAGCGGGTATTTACCTTTCGCGGATTCGCCAGACAGCATCACGGCATCGGTACCGTCGAGGATGGCGTTCGCCACGTCACCGGCTTCTGCGCGGGTAGGGCGTGGGTTTTTGATCATAGAGTCAAGCATCTGCGTGGCAGTGATAACCACTTTACGTGCACGCACACACTTCTCGATCATCATCTTCTGCGCGAAGATCACTTCTTCAACCGGGATTTCTACGCCCAGATCGCCACGAGCAACCATGATGCCGTCAGACGCTTCGAGGATTTCGTCGAAGTTGTTCAGGCCTTCCTGGTTTTCGATTTTGGAGATGATCTGGATCTTCTCGCCGCCGTGGGCTTTCAGGTGCTCACGGATTTCGGTCACGTCGGAACGTTTACGGATAAAGGACGCTGCAACGAAATCAACGCCTTGCTCGCAACCGAAGATCAGGTCTTGTTTGTCTTTTTCAGCCAGCGCTGGCAGTGCGATGGAAACGCCTGGCAGGTTAACGCCTTTGTTCTCGCCCAGGTCACCGTTGTTCAGCACTTTACAAACAACGTTTTTGCCTTCGATAGCGGTCACTTCCATACCGATCAGGCCGTCATCCACCAGCACGGTGTTGCCAACGGACAGGTCGGTGGTGAAACCTTCATAAGTCACAGCAACGATTTCGTTGTTACCCACAACGGATTTGTCGGTCGTGAAGGTGAAGGTCTGACCCGCTTTCAGGGAGACGTCGTTGCCGCCTTCCAGTTTGATAGTACGGATTTCCGGGCCTTTGGTATCCAGCAGGATCGCTGCTTTTTTACCGGTCTTGCTCATCACGTTGCGCAAGTTCTGAATACGTTGGCCGTGTTCAGCATAGTCGCCGTGAGAGAAGTTCAGACGCATTACGTTCATGCCGGCGTCCAGCATTTTGCTCAGCATCTCTTCAGATTCGGTTTTCGGGCCGATGGTGCAAACAATTTTCGTCTTTTTCATGACAGTCTTAGTCTTTAAGTTGGGAAGGATATGGAAATCTCGCTCCGGGGGCGCACTGCCGCAGAGTCAAACCTGTGTAGCGAAATTTTAAATGACACGCACTAAGGATAGGTGACATCAAATGAGCGTGCAGAAGAAAGTGTGCCTGAGTCTTGGCCCAACGAAGGAGAGGAGAAGTTGTACGTTGTTTTTTGTATTCCAAGCGCTGAAACCATTCACCCAGGGATTAGGCGCGCATTATACGCTGATTTTCAGATAAAAGGAAAATGGAAACGGTGTTTCAAAAAGATTCTGTGCAGTTTCACAAAAGATTGTTATCAACGCGTTAAGGCTAAACGCTATCTTGTTGCGGCAGAGGTAACGTCTGCCGCATTTCGCTTAATTTTTCAGCGCTTGTTCGAGGTCTGCGATCAGATCGTGGGCATCTTCAATCCCGACGGATAAACGAATCAGCTGCGGAACGATGCCGTTGGCTAACCGCTGTTCCAGCGGAATCGACGCGTGGGTCATACTGTAGGGCTGGCTGACCAGGCTTTCCACGCCGCCCAGGCTCTCGGCGAGGGTAAAGAGTTTCAGCTTGCGGATGATCGCGGTGGCCAGTTGCGCATCACCTTTCACGACCACGGAAATCATCCCGCCCGGCAGGGCCATCTGCTTGCGCGCCAGCTGGTAATGGGGGTGAGATTCCAGCCACGGGAACCACACTTTTTCGACCGCCGGGTGCTGCTCCAGCCATTGCGCAATCGCCAGCGCGTTGGCGCTGTGTTTTTCGACCCGCAGGGCGAGGGTACGAATGCCCCGCAGGGTCAGGAAGCTGCTAAACGGGTCGAGCACGCCGCCAACGGCGTTTTGCAGATAGCCCAGCTGGTCAGCGAGTTCGCGGTTGTCGCCCACCACCGCCAGGCCCGCCACCACGTCAGAGTGGCCGTTGAGATATTTCGTCGCGGAATGGACGACGATATCAAAACCCAACTCCAGCGGACGATGGATCACCGGCGAGGCAAAAGTATTATCCGCCACGCTAATGATGCGATGGCGACGCGCAATCTCTGCGATAGCCGCGAGATCCACCAGTTTCAGCAAAGGGTTAGTCGGGGTTTCCACCCAGATCATTTTGGTGTCAGGGCGGATTGCCGCTTCAAGCGCCGACAAATCGCCAGGTTTCACCCAGCTCACCTGCAATCCCGTGCTGCGTTTGCGCACGTTTTCAATCAGGCGATATGTGCCGCCGTAGACATCGTCGATGGCGACGATATGGCTGTCTTTATCCAGCAGCTCCAGCACGGTAGAGATCGCCGCCAGACCGGAGGCAAAGGCATACCCGCGTGTTCCGCTCTCCAGCTCGGCAATCGCCGTTTCCAGCGCATGGCGCGTCGGGTTACCGCTGCGGGAATACTCGTAGCCCGTATGTTCGCCGGGAGACGGTTGCGCAAACGTCGAGGTGGCGTAGATGGGCGGCATCACCGCGCCGTGCTGATCGTTAAACTCGCCGCTGTGGACGCTCAAGGTTGCCAGGTTTTTCATCATTATTGTTCCTTAGTGTTGAAGACGGTTGCGCCACACGGTGAGGACATCGCTGCGCGTAATCAGGCCCAGAAAGCGATCGCGGTCGTTAATCACGGCCACGAGACCGCGGTCAAAGATCGGTTTCAGCGCGCTCTCAGAGGCATGTTTGTCGAGCACCTCGACGTTGCGGGTCATTGCCTCAGTGACAGGCAGGGCGAAACGCTCGCCGTCCCCCGCGATATGGCTGACCAGATCCCATTCGTCGACAATGCCCACCACCTGACCGTTCTCTAAAACCGGCAGCTGTGAGATATCGTACAGCCGCATACGCGCCAGCACGGTCGCCAGGGTGTCATCCGGGGCGGCAGTAACGGTCGCGCCTTCGTCGTGACGCAGGGCGATATAATCAGAGAGATCGCCGGTTTGCGGGCGTGATATCAGCCCCTGCTGTCGCATCCAGTCGTCGTTGAACATTTTCGACAGATACTTATTCCCGCTGTCGCAGGCAAAGGTCACCACCCGTTTCGGTGTGGTTTGCGCCTGGCAATAGCGTAGCGCCGCCGCCAGCAGGGTGCCGCTGGAGGAGCCGGCCAGAATGCCTTCGGTTTTTAGCAGGTCGCGGGCGGTGGTGAAGGCTTCGCGGTCGGTGACGCGATAGGCCTGATGCACGCCTTCGATGTGCGCCAGCGGCGGAATGAAGTCTTCGCCGATCCCCTCGACCAGCCACGAACCCGCGTCATGGTGACGGCCCGACTCCACCTGATCCGCCAGCACTGAACCGGCCGGATCGGCCAGCACAAACTCCGTGTGCGGAGAGTGCTGCGCAAACCACGCCTGCAGCCCGCCGAGCGTACCGCCGGATCCTACGCCAACCACAATCGCGTCGATCCTGCCGTCCAGCTGTTCAAACAGCTCGGGCGCAGTAGAGGTGCTGTGCGCCAGCGGGTTGGCCTCGTTATTGAACTGGTCAATATAGAAGCTGCCAGGGATCTCCTGCGCCAGCCGCTTCGCGTAGTCCTGATAGTAGGCCGGGTGGCCTTTGTTGACGTCGGAGCGCGTCAGCACCACCTGAGCGCCCAGCGCGCGCAGATGAAAAATCTTCTCGCGGCTCATTTTGTCCGGCACCACCAGCACCAGCGCATAGCCTTTTTGCGCCGCAATCAGCGCCAGCCCCAGCCCGGTATTGCCCGCCGTAGCTTCAATAATGGTGCCGCCTGGTGCGAGCTGCCCTTTGCGCTCGGCTTCGTTGATCATCGACAGGGCCACGCGGTCCTTAATCGAGCCGCCAGGATTCTGGTTTTCGAGTTTTAAAAACAGCGAGCACAAGCCGGTATCCAGCTTGTGCAACTGGATGAGCGGCGTGCGGCCAATCAGTTCAGTCACGGAGTGATAAATCGCCATGGTCTTTTCCTTAACAGAGACATGGCTGGATGATAGGACTATGAAATTTCCTCAAGAAAGAACGTTTCACTGCCTGTTAGAACGGAAAGTAATATAAATGGCTGATTTGGCAGTTAAGACAGCAAGCCGTAAAGTGCTCTGGATGTGAGGATGGCTATATAAGGAGAAAATGCGGCAAAAATGACCAATTTGGCGCCTCAGGCGCTGCCACATATGCATTGTGCAGATAATCATTGCTGAAAATAAGCTAATCATCCTGCGCCCAGTCGCCAAGCCACATATTCCTCAGCGTTATAAGACATTCGATTTTGTTCATTTAAAACATCATAACGTCTGATTACTATCGTTTGGACATCCATACTGCTAAACCGCTATATGCGTAACGGATAACGAAAAATAATGATTGTTCTCAGGAATATTTCGAAGGTTTTTGACAACGGAAAAGTGGCACTTACCGCCGTTGATAACGTCAATTTGACGATTGAACAGGGGCAGATTTACGGGATTATCGGCTACAGCGGCGCCGGAAAAAGTACGCTGATTCGCCTGCTGAACGGACTGGAAAAGCCGACCTCGGGCAGCGTGACCATCAGCGGCCAGGAGATCTCCTCAGCCAAAGGCGAAGCACTGCGCCAGGCGCGCCTGAAAATTAGCATGGTGTTCCAGCACTTCAACCTGCTCTGGTCGCGTACGGTCAGGGAGAATATCGCCTTCTCAATGCAAATCGCGGGCGTGCCGAAAGCCAAAATTAACGCCCGCGTTGCAGAGCTGGTGGATCTGGTGGGGCTGAAAGGCCGCGAGAATGCTTATCCGTCGCAGCTCAGCGGCGGGCAGAAACAGCGTGTGGGCATTGCCCGTGCGCTGGCAAATAACCCGGACGTACTGCTGTGCGATGAAGCGACCTCTGCCCTCGACCCGCAAACGACGGATCAGATCCTCGATCTGCTGCTCGACATTAACCGTCGTTTTAATCTCACCATCGTGCTGATCACCCACGAAATGCACGTGGTGCGCAAAATCTGCGACCGCGTGGCGGTGATGGAAAACGGCAAAGTGGTGGAAGAGGGCGATGTCCTCGGCGTTTTCACCCATCCGCAAAAACCGATCACCCAGCAGTTTGTGCGCCAGGTGAGCCAGTACACCGAAGAAGAGGCCTTTAATCCGGAGCTGGCGAACGAGCTGGAAGGCACGGTGATCCGCCTGACCTTCACCGGGCACAGCACCCACAAGCCGATTGTCGGGGAGCTGACCCTGCGTTACGGCCTGCCGTTTAACATTCTGCACGGAAAAATGACGCAAACGGCACACGGCGTTTTCGGCCAATTATGGGTGCACGTCGTGGCATCCGAAGAGCAACTGAACAATATCCTCGCCGACCTGAAGCACAGCGATATTGATGGCGAGGTAATTAAACATGGCTGAGACGCTTTTTCCGCATCTGAAATGGGACCAGCTGTGGGCCGCCACCCTGGAAACGCTCTACATGACGGCGATTTCCGGCGTCGCGACCTTTGTGTTGGGGATTGTCCTGGGGCTGGCGCTGTTCCTGACGGCGCGCGGCGGATTGTTCCACAACCGCACCGTCTACAGCGTCATCTCGATTGTGGTGAACGTTTTCCGCTCGATTCCGTTCATCATTTTGATTGTCCTGCTGATCCCGTTCACCAAGACCATCGTCGGGACGATTCTCGGGGCCAATGCCGCGCTCCCGGCACTGATTGTCGGCGCGGCACCGTTTTATGCGCGTCTGGTGGAGATCGCCCTGCGCGAAGTGGACAAAGGGGTCATTGAGGCGACGCGTTCGATGGGCGCACGTCTGAGCACCTTAATTTTTCGGGTTTTACTGCCGGAATCATCACCTGCACTGGTTTCAGGCATTACGGTGACGCTGATTGCACTGGTGAGCTACAGCGCAATGGCGGGGGTGATTGGCGCCGGTGGTTTGGGAAATCTGGCTTATCTGGAAGGATTCCAGCGCAACCACGGTGATGTCACGCTGGTGGCAACGGTGACTATTTTGATCATCGTTTTCATTATCCAGTTCTGCGGCGACGTCATTACTTCACTGTTAGATAAACGATAAAACACACAGGAAACCACATCATGAAAAAGACACTGACACTGATTGCCGCCGCAACCCTGAGCGCCCTGAGCTTTGCCTCCTGGGCGGATACGCTGACCGTGGGCGCGTCCAACACCCCGCATGCTGAAATTCTGGAGCAGGCGAAGCCGATTCTGGCGAAACAGGGTATCGATCTGGAGATCAAACCTTTCCAGGACTACATCCTGCCAAACACCGCGCTGGCAGGCCGTGATATCGACGCGAACTACTTCCAGCACATTCCTTACCTGAACAGCGTGCTGAAAGATCATGCGGGCGACAAAGATTATGATTTCGTCAGTGCCGGTGCGATTCACATCGAGCCGATTGGTATCTACTCCAAAAAATACAAATCCCTGAAAGATCTGCCGGAAGGCGGTAAAATCATCATGCGTGATGCGGTCTCCGAAGAGGGGCGTATTCTCTCTATCTTCGAGAAAGAGGGCGTGATCAAACTGAAGCCAGGCATCGATAAAGTGACCGCGCGCATCAGCGACATCGTCGAAAACCCGAAAAAACTGCAGTTCACGCCAAACGTCGAAGCCTCTCTGCTGCCGCAGATGTATAACAACGACGAAGGCGCGGCGGTCGTGATTAACGCCAACTACGCCATTGATGCAGGTCTGGACCCGGTTCACGACCCGATCGCGGTCGAGAGCGGTGAGAACAACCCGTATGCGAACATCATCACCGTACATCGCGGCGACGAGAAGAAGAAAGATATCGTGGCGCTGGTGGACGTGCTGCACTCCAAAGAGATTCAGGACTGGATCCGCACCAAATATAAAGGCGCTGTGATTCCGGTAAACAACTAATCCCCTGGATAAAAGACCCAGGCCCGGCGAGCGATCGCCGGGCTTTTTTTGTATCCATTCTGTTAATCATTTAAGCTGCTCCTTTAAAGCAATGGAGTGGTAGCAATGGGCAATGTGACCAAAGACGACGCGCTTTATCAGGAAATGTGCCGGGTAGTGGGGAAGGTCGTTCTTGAGATGCGGGATTTAGGGCAGGAGCCTAAGCATATCGTCATTGCGGGCGTGCTGCGTACCGCGCTGGCGAACCAGCGCGTGAAACGCAGTGAACTGACAACGCAAGCGATGGAAACGGTGGTTAAAGCGCTGGCGGGGTGAAACGCCAGCGTTTAGCGATCTGCTCAAGCGAGCAGCAGAGCAGGTAATAGACCACGCCGGTAAAGATAAAAATGGCCGCCGGGTAAATCTGCACCCGGTTGTTCACCTGGCCGGCAACGGTGGTCAGTTCCGGCACGTTGACAATAAAAGCCAGCGACGTGTCTTTCAGCAGACTGATAAAAATCCCCAACAGAGACGGCAGTATATTGCGCAATACCTGCGGCAGCAGGATCAGCCACAGCGTCTGCTGCGTACCAAATCCCTGCGTCAACGCCGCCTCAAATTGCCCGTCCGGCAATGCCCTCAGCCCGGCCAGCACGGAGTGCATCACGGCGGCCGCGGTAAACCACGCCAGCGCCAGGGTTACGGTCAACGCGCCGGGGAGATCGCCATCCGTTAAAAGCGGCAGTAAATACCACATCCAGAAAATCACGAAGATCAGCGGGATACCGCGAATCAGCTCGGCCCATAAAAACAGCGTGTTACGCACGACGCCCGGAAACCGCCAGGCGAGTGCCGCGAGCGCAATGCCGCCTGGCAGCGCCAGCACGGCCGCTCCCAGCGCCATCAGCAGCGTCAGCAACACCCCGCCAGGCTGACCGGCGGACATCCGTCCCCAGAGCAGATAATCCAGGTTATCGATAATGACATTCAGCCCGGCGATCATGCGTGTTCCCTCCCGGCGTTGATAGCCGCATGACGCGCACGCGGGCGGCGTTTAGTGGATGGCCCAAGCCTCACCAGCAGTAGCCCCAGCAACACGCCTGTCAGCAGATACAGCACGGTGCCCACGGTAAAAGCTTCCAGCGCGTGGGCGTTATAGCTCTCAATCTGGCGTACCTGATAGGTCAGCTCGGCAAAGCCGATGCCGCTGGCAAGAGAGGAGAGTTTCATTAAGTTCAAATACTGCCCGACCACCGGCTGCCAGGCGTTTTCCAGCCCCTGAGGCAGCAGAATATAGCGAAACAGTCGCCAGGAGGAGAACCCCTGCGCCAGCGCCGCCTGTCGCTGCCCCGATGGTACCGCCTGCAATCCCGAGGCGATCTCCTCGATTAAGAACGCGGAGGTAAACACGCCCAGCCCCCACGCGGAACAGAGAAACTCCGGTGTAAACCACCAGACATCCCCCGGCAGAATCGACCAGCTGTGATCGGCGTTGATGAAATTGCGAAGTGCCAGCGGCAGCCCGTTCCAGGCCGCGAAATACCAGAACAATAGCTGCACCAGTAACGGCGTATTGCGAAACAGAGAGACCCACGCGGCCACGAGAGCGTTTCCCGTTTTCCCGCCTGCCAGACGGAGAAGCAAAAGCAGAACGGCGAAGACGCTGGCGATGATCATCCCCGCGAGCGTCACCCACAGGGTGGTCAGAAAGCCGGATAAAATCCACTGCAAGGGCTGTCCGGTCAGTACCCCTTGCCAGTCGAGGGCGGGCATCAGGATGGCTCCTGATGCAGCGGGTTCAGCACCTTTTGCAGGAACTGGCGGGCGCGAGGATGTTCAGGATGACGGAAAAACTGCTCCGGCGGGGCGGTCTCCAGAATCTGTCCACCGTCGATGAACACCACCCGGTCGGCGATTTCGCGGGCAAACTGCATCTCGTGTGTCACCACAATCATCGTAATCCCGCTGTGGGCGAGAGCCTTCATTACCTGCAGAACCTCACCAATCATCTCCGGGTCAAGGGCCGACGTTGGCTCATCGAACAGGATAATTTGCGGCGATGAGGCCAACGCTCGGGCAATAGCCACGCGCTGCTGCTGCCCGCCGGAAAGCTCGGCCGGGAAGTGGCTGGCTTTCTCCACCATCCCGACTTTCTCCAGCAGCGTCAGGGCACGCTCCTGCGCCTGCGGCGCTTTCCAGCCGTGAACATGCTCGAGCGCCAGACTGATGTTCTGGCTGGCGGTCAGATGGGCGTAAAGGTTAAATTGCTGGAACACAAATCCCACGCGACTGCGAAGCTGGCGCAGGGCAGGGCCGGTCAGCTTGCGGGTGGGTTTGTCGTCAATCAGGATCTCGCCGCCGTTGAGGGACTCCAGCTGATTGATGAGGCGAATCAGCGTGGACTTACCGGAACCGGACGGCCCCAGAATCGCCACCACTTCCCCTGGCTCAATGCGAAGTGAAATACCTTTCAGCACCTGATGATCGCCGTAGCGTTTGACCACATCGCGGAACTCAACGCTTGCCTGCTCCAGATGTGAAAAATCCGCGGCACGGGCCGCGGAGCGTGAAAAAAGCGCTGAGAGCATATTACTGGGCTTCTATTTTAAAGGCGCGAGGCTGAGGTGAGGCGGTTTGTGGGCCAAACCAGACGTCATAAATTTTGGCGGCGTCTCCGGTTTTCTCAAGATTCACCAGCTCGTCATTCACGACGTTCAACAGCGCGGTTTCGCCTTTCTTCACCCCCACGCCGATCTCCTCTTTACTGAGCAAGTCCGGCAGGATTTTAAAATCGGCTTTATCCGGCGCCTGAGCCAGTAAACCGGCCAGAATGGTGCTGTCCTGGGTAATCGCCTGCACGTTACCGTTGCGCAGGGCGGTTAACGCCAGCGGAATATCGTCGTAAGAGAGCACGCGGGATTGCGGGAAACGCTGGTGCAGCGACTGCTCGCCGGTGGTGCCTTTCACCGCGCCGATGCGCGCTTTGCTGTAATCATCCAGTTTATCCGCCGATTTTGCCGGAACCAGGAACTGCTGACCGGTCACGAAATAGGGCGTGGAGAAATCAATCACCTGAGCACGTTCCGGAGTGATGGTGATGTCGGCGACGATCAGATCGGCTTTCCCCGACTGCAGCAACGGAATGCGGTTCGCCGGATTCGTGGCGACCAGCTCCAGCTTCACGCCAAGTTTTTTGGCCAGCGCTTTGGCGAAATCGACGTCATAGCCAACGATATCGTGTGTTTTGGCATCGATGGAGCCGAACGGCGGGTTGGCATCAAACGTGGCGACTTTCACCACGCCAGCGGCTTTGATATCCGCCAGCTGATCGGCCTGCGCCTGGGTCGATAAAAGGCCGCCTGTGGTCAGTAAACCGAGCGCCAGTGCCAGTGTGTGATAGTGCTTTTTATGTGTAGCCATAGTTCCCTCAAGTATCCCGTTGTTTTTGTTTTGTCCGGATACGCTCCCATAAGCGTTATCTATCGCCAAATAAGAAAATGTTCTTTGCTATATGCAAAAAGGTATTAGTGAACAGCGTGTTACGGGTAAGTGACGGAAGGCGATGTATTTGCGAATTCTGAAAATAGTCAGCTGATATTGGTATTTCCGTTAAGTCCAGTTTGGGGGTTAACTGAATTCAGACGCCATCAAGAGGAGTGGAACCATGCAAAACTGGGTGAATACGTTACGGCGGTTTTTTGTCGCCAAATCAGAGACGGAGAACAGCGCGCAACGTGTTATTGAATCGGTCCTGCCGATCGCCAGTCTGTACGGCGTCGACGTCGCCAACATCGACCCGGAGTGGTTCCATGACAAAACACCACGCTGAGCTGCGCCACACGCGCATGACCTACTGGAACGAGCTGTGCAGCCGATACCTGAACGTATCGGCTTTTTTTTGTTCTTAATCCGTCAACCTGCTAAGGTCTAAGGCAAAAATCACCTCGCCTGAAGACTGAATGAACAGCCAAAAATTGATCCGGCGTGCCCTGGTGGTGTGGATAATCGTCTGCCTGCTGAGCAGCGTCCTGCTGTATGCCGAACAGATCCGCCGCCAGTTCTGGGAGCGCGATCGTGAATTTACCGCGCTCTTTTCCGCCATCAGCGCGGTGCTGACGCAAAACGAATCTGTTTTGCCCCTGCTCAATGGCGACGAAGATCTGACGGCGCTGCGCAAAAAATTCCCCCACATTCTGGCCCTGGAAAAAACAGCAGGCCGTGCGCTGGATGCTGCTCGCGTTGAGCCGCTCCGTGACGACCAGTACTGGCTGTACAATCCGTGGCGGCAGATCCGGGTGCGGATCGATCTGCGTCCGCTGCTCGCCGCCACGCACCGTTTTTCCCATCTCTCTATCAGCCTGTCAGCAGCCGATGCGCATCCCTCATCGACGGCGTTCTGGCACTGGCAGCGGGCATTCCCTCAGCATACGCAGCCTTTTACCCTGACGGCGGATGCTGAACCGCACTGGCTGCAAATCTCTTGGGCGCTATTCCCGCTGCTGTTTGTCGGCTGGGCAGCCATCGTTGCGGCGGGGAGCGGTGTGCTCTGGCAACGCTTGCAGCGGCAAAACGCCGAGCAGCGAGCCTGGTATTATCAGCACGCGCGACTGAATACGCTCGGCGAGATCACCGCCGGCATTGTGCATGAGATCAACCAGCCGCTGACGGCGGCGCAGACCTGGATTCAGGGGGCGCAGCGACAGTTGGCGCAGGAGAATCCGCAGGCGGTGGGCCATGCGCTCGGCGCGGCGCTGATTCAGACTCAGCGCATCGGCGAACTGCTGGCGCGCTTTCGTGAACATGTGGTGCAGGAAAAAGTCACGCTCAGCGATATCGATTTAGCCCAGTGCTGGCAGCATGTGGTGAATTTGCTGGAGCATGAGCGCAAATCGGAGCACATCACCGTCAGCCACGCTTTCCCTTCCGACGCCGCCACCGTGCTGGCCGACAGGCTGTGGCTGGAGCAGGTGTTACACAATCTGCTCAGCAATGCGATTCAGGCCCAGCAGGAGAACGCGCGCGGCTGGGTACACATCACCAGCCAGCGTAAAAACAGGTTCATCGAAATTATCATGACCGACGGCGGGGCGGGGTTCAGCCCGGAGGCGCTGGAGAAGGCGTTTATGCCGTTCTACAGCGGCAGAGAGAAGGGGATTGGTCTCGGGATGACGCTCACGGAATCGCTAATGATGCGCATGAATGGCACGATCGCGCTCGCTAACACGCCGGAGGGCGGGGCGCAGATCGTGTTGCAACTGGAACCGGGTAACGGAGCCGCACATGGGTAATGTGGTCTATTTGATTGATGACGACGCCGCCATCAGAGAGTCAATGGCCTTTCTTCTCTCGGGCATGCACTGGGAGGTGAAAACCTTTGCCAGCATCGAGGCGTTTACCGAAAGGTATAGCAACGACCGGGCGCTCGCGGGCTGTCTGCTGCTGGATATGCGCATGCCGGGCAAAGGTGGGCTGACCTGGCTCGAAGAGGGGGCGTGGCCGTGGCCGCTGCTGCCGGTGATCGTCATGACCGGGCACGGCACCGTTGATGCCTGCCGTCGGGCGTTTCATCAAGGGGTTTTCGAGTTTTTCACCAAGCCGCTGGATGCCGATAAGCTTATCGAAACCCTCGCTCGCGCATTTGAGGAGAGCCAGCGCCGCACGACCCACTGGCAGGAGGTGAAGCGGGTGAAAGCGCTGTTTGAACAATTGACGGCGCGGGAGCACGAAGTGCTTTGCGAACTGATGGAGGGGCGCAGCAATAAAGAGGTGGCGGCGCGTCTGAATTTATCACCCAGAACCGTTGAAGCGCACCGCGCGGCGCTGTTTGCCAAGCTCGGCGTGAGCAGCCTGGTGCAGGCCATCCGCGAATACGACAAATTGCAATCCGTATAACTACCAGGTGGGCTGCGTAATCAACCGAATACCGCTTAACCGCGCATCCCGATAGCATCGCGTTGTCTCCCACATTCGAGGAATTGCGATGAAAACGTTAATGACGGTAGCCGCGCTGGTGGCAGGAATGATGTCGGTATCCGCGCAGGCAGAAACCCTGACGCAGAAAAATATCTCCCTGACCCAGGCGAATGCCCTGGCGAGCGCGGCGATTCAGGCCTGTAGCGCCAAAAATTACCAGGTCAGCGTGACGGTAGTGGATCGTGCGGGCGTGGTGAACGCCGTGCAGCGCACCGATAACGCCGGTCCGCATACGGTGAAAGCCAGTGAGATGAAGGCGTTTACCGCGCTCAGCACCAAAAATGCTTCCGGCAAAGTGATGGAAGCCGCACAAAGCAACGCGGGCGCACAGAATATGCGTGACGTTCCAGGCTTCTTATTGCTGGCAGGTGGTTTGCCGGTGAAAGAGGGCGATGAGGTGATTGGTGCAATCGGTATCGGCGGTGCGCCGGGCGGTCAGTTAGATGAAGCCTGTGCACAGCAGGCGCTGGACAGTGTGAAAAAGTAACAAACGCTCTACGGCGTAGACGTTAAAAAAGCCGGGTAGGGCGAAGCCGCCACCCGGCCTTGACTGTCAGATCTTGCAGGCATCGCCGCAATCATCGTCGGCAACGACCGCCTGCGCTTTCTTGTCTGCATCTTCCAGACGTTCCGCGTTGCGCTCTTGCGCCTCTTCCAGACCGTTAAACACCAGATTATCGAGATCAATTTCCATTATGCACCTGCTGAGTTCAGTTTTGCTGTTGGCAGAGTATAGGATAAAAAAGTCGGTGAAAGTACCTCACCGCACGTAACGCCAATCCCTGCCATACTCTTTCTCTGACGGCTGAGAGGAGGGAAAATGATCACACTGTGCAAAACCTGCGGGACATCCTATGACACCACCACGGGCGCAGTGGAGCGCTGTGCGATTTGTGAAGATGAGCGCCAGTATGTTCCCGTTGGCGGGCAACAGTGGGTGGATTTTGACACCGTTGTCACCAACCACACCAACAAATGGCAGCAGCTTGAGCCAGGCCTGCTAAGCCTTAAAACCGTACCCAAATTTGCCATCAACCAGCGCGCGATCCTGCTGACCACACCGCACGGTAATATCCTGTGGGATTGCATCGCCACGCTGGACCCTGCCACCCGCACGCTGATTGACGCGCTGGGCGGGCTGCACGCCATTGCAATCTCCCATCCCCATTACTACACCACCATGCAGGATTGGGCGGCGGCGTTTGACGCGCCGGTCTATCTCCATGCCAGCGACCGGGAATGGGTGATGCGCGACAGCCCGGCGCTGCGCTTCTGGGAGGGAGAAACTCAGGATCTGCTACCTGGTATCCGGCTGCTGCGTCTGGGCGGCCATTTTGCGGGCGGAACGGTGCTGCACTGGGATAGCGGTAGCGGCGTCCTGCTCGCCGGGGATATTTTGCAGGTGACGCCCGGCGCAGATCGGGTGTCGTTTATGTGGAGCTACCCGAATATGCTTCCTCTGCCGGGGGCGGCGGTCAGTGCGATAACCGATCGACTGCGGGAGGTCCCGTTCCAGCGGCTCTACGGCGCCTTTGAAGGACAAAACATCACCGAAAACGCACACGACATCGTCATGCAATCAGGGCAGAAATATATTTCTTGTATGAAGTAAAGCGCGGTGGGTAAACTTCACAAGCGTGATCGCGATCATGCCTAAACTAAAACAGATAAAAGAGACATTGCTATGCAACATATCATTGAAGGTTTTCTCAGCTTTCAAAAAGAGATTTTCCCGCAACGTAAAGAACTCTTCCGCAGTTTAGCGTCCAGCCAGAATCCCAAAGCGCTTTTTATCTCCTGCTCAGACAGCCGTCTGGTCCCCGAACTGGTGACGCAGCAGGAACCTGGACAGCTCTTTGTCATTCGAAATGCTGGCAACATCGTGCCGCCGTTTGGCCCTGAGCCAGGCGGTGTCTCTGCGACGATTGAGTATGCGGTGGTAGCGCTGGGCGTGACCGATATCGTGATTTGCGGCCACTCCAACTGCGGTGCGATGAAGGCGATTGCCGACAATGCGAATCTGGACCCGATGCCTGCGGTGTCCCACTGGCTTCGCTATTCCGATGCGGCCAAAGCCGTGGTGGAAAAGAAAACCTGGGCCACCCCGACTGATAAAGTGAATGGCATGGTGCAGGAGAACGTGTTTGCCCAGTTGAGCAACATTAAAACCCATCCATCGGTGGCAGTGGGGCTGCGCAATAACGCCATCCGCCTGCACGGCTGGGTGTATGACATCGAAAGCGGCGAGATCTTCGCGCTGGATAAAGAGAGCAAAACCTTTATCTCCCTGTCTGACAATCCTCAGGTCTACTTCGAATAACGCTTTTCAGGGCGGGACAGACCCGCCCTGCATCGCCGGTTAGCCCGGCAACACTTCCAGCTTTACACCCGCCTTACGCGCCGTCACTGGCAGCAAATCGACCGCCGCAACATATCCGTCCGGATCGAGACAGCAGTTATAGCTTTTAGCTTGCGCCAGAATCTCGTCGTCCCAGTAAATGCGTTTACGCTGATCGCCCTGAGTGGTCAGAATGCACTCCACGTCACCCCCGACCGCACAATACTGACGCCAGCTGTTGGCCGGAACGGAAATTACCGAGCGCTCCGGCGCGATCACGCTCACCTCTTCGCCCGCCTGATTCCACGTCACCTTCAGCGACCCTTTGAACACCATAATCACCTGCACGTCCGGGCAGAGATGACGCCCGACCACATGCTCAGCGGCGAGGCGCAGCCATTCGACGGAAAACCCGTGCGGATTCACAATCGCCGGTGCCGAGTGGCGGTCCTGCGACATACCAAAACCAATCACTGGCGCGATCTCCCCGCCGTGGCCCGGCAGAACTGAATCCAGCAGGCCGTCCGCTGACCAGCGGCGATCGTCGCCGGTGACGGCACGCTGACGCATCTCCTCGACAGAATAGTGGCGCAGGGCGGCGATCTCTTCCGGCGGCAGCGGCGTTAACAGCTGTGAGGCATCCGGCAGCGTATCGCCCGCGTTCACGTCGATCAGCATATTGTCTTTGCTCAAATACAGCCCGTATTCGCTGGCCGCCGCCAGAATGGACGGATGCCAGATGATCCCCCCGGTGTTATTCCCGCCAAGCACCGTGTAGACCATGCCGCAGGTCTCTTGCGGGCTAACGTTGGTAAAGCCACGGAAAATCCACGTCGGAATCGACAGAATGGCCGGCGCGCTGAACTCGGCCTCGTTTTCGCCGTTCGCCCCCCAGCGAAAACGCCAGGTGCCTTCATGAATCAAAAACACCTCAGCGGTGAAGTGCAGATGCAGGTTATTGGTCACCCCTTTCGGCATCGCCGCTGCGCCAATATTAAAGCCGTGCGGTTCCGGAATATTGACCACCTGCGCCGATGACTGGGTGACACCCGGCCCGATAAAGGAGTAGTTCTGCTTCAGGTGCGAGCCGGGCAGTTTGCAGTCGATAAACGCCAGATTGCAGGACACCATCTCATCGGGCGTGATGACGCGGCTTTTGGCCTGCGCCGGGGTGATATGTTGTGCTTTCATAATGTTTCTCCTGTTAGTAACCGGATGCGCCCGTGGTGGGAGCGGAGGCTCCGCGCGCCAGGGCGATAGCTTCCCGCGCGGCGCGGCCAAGCTGCATCACGTCGTTGGCGGGGGTGACAAACTGAAAACCCTGGTCGATACGCAGGCGTGCGGCGTCGCCGGAGGTGCAAAAAATCCCGGCCAGTTTTTGCTGCTGGCGACAGCGGCTGACCACCCGTTCCACGGCGGCGAGCATCTCAGGGTGCTGGGATTCCGCGCTGGCGCTGCCGGTGAGGGTTAACGACAGATCGTTCGGGCCAATAAACACGCCGTCCAGCCCGTCGGTTGCCAGAATGGCGTCGAGATTAGCCAGCCCTTCGCGGGTTTCAATCATCGCCAGCGTCAGGATCTCCTGGCAGGCGTGCTGCGGATAATCCGCTCCGCCGTACAGCAGCCCGCGCGCCGGGCCAAACGAACGCACGCCAAACGGCGGATAGCGGCAGGCGGCGACGAAGCGCGCGGCCTGTTCGGCGGTAGAAATCATCGGGCAGATAATGCCGTAGGCCCCTGCGTCGAGCATGCGCATGATCTGTGCCGGATCGTTATGCTGGACGCGTACCAGCGGCACCGCGGGCGTGGCTGACAGGGCCTGAAGCATCGTCAGGGCGCTGGCGAAATCGATCATTCCGTGCTGTAAATCGACCGTCACCGCGTCGTAGCCCTGATGACCGACGATCTCCGCGCTGTAGCTGGAAGGTATCGCCAGCCAGCCGTTGATGATGGGGGACTGTTCCTGAATCAATTGTTTGAGTTTATTGCGTCGCATGAAGGGACTCCTGAATCCACTGGCGCAGCGGCGGGGCGACCTCATCGGGCGCTTCGAGCACCACGAAATGCCCGGCTGTTGGGACCGTTATGTACCGGGCGTGGGGCACACTTGCCGAGACCAGTTGGTGATGGTGGGGCGTGCAGATGGGATCGTGCGCGCCGTTAATGATAAGAATGGGGCAGGAGAGCGCGCTCAGCGCCCGGCGGTTATCCCGCCGGGAGAGGGCGATCTCCGTCTGGCTGGCAAAGGTGTCGTGGCCGCTCTCCTGCGCCATCTGGCAGACAAGCGCGTGGAGTGGCGCATCAGATCGCCGCCCGGGGGCGACATACTTTTGCCACAGGGTGTCAGACAGCCAGTTCGCCAGCCCTTGCTCACGCGCAGCGCGAACGGCCTCGCGTCGGAGGGCGGCATTTTCCGGCGCATCGGCAAGGGGATTCACCGACATGAGCGCAAGACCGGCCAGCCGCTCCGGGGCATCGGCCGCTATTTGTAGCGCCACGATAGCCCCAAGGGAAAACCCGGCCAGCAGAAAGCGCGGCGGCAGGTTTTGCAGCAGGCGCTGCGCGGCCTGCGTTGCGGAATCCGACCCGGAAAGGCTCACGCACATTACGGAAGTGAGCGCCAGGCGATCTATCAGCGGCTGCCACAGACGCGCCGTGCAGAGCGTTCCGCCGATCAACACCAGCGGGAGCGCGGTGTTATCACACACTGTTTTGTCCATTTGGCCTCTCATGTGGCAGTCCAGCCGCCGTCGACCAGCAGCGCAGTGCCGGTGATCATCGCCGCCGCATCGGAGGCCAAAAACACCACCGGTCCCATCACATCCTCGACGCGTCCAAGACGCCGCAGCTTGATGTTCTCCAGCACATAGCGGCGAAAATCCGGGTCGTCTAGGGACTGGCGCGACAGCTCGGTTTCGATAAAGGTCGGGCACAGGGTATTGACCCGGATACCCGCGCCACCCAGCTCCAGCGCCATGGTTTTGCTTAACCCCTCGAGTGCAAATTTTGACGCGCAGTAGACGCTGCGATTCGGGCCGCCGACGTGGCCCATCTGCGAGGAGATATGGATGATGGAACCCGGAATGTTGTGCTCGCGCATCCGCTGCGCTACCCGCTGGCTGAGGAAAAACGTGGCGCGCAGGTTCAGGGTCATCACCGCGTCAAAATGGGTTTCGCTGACGGCGAGGAAAGGCTCGTGACGGGCCAGCCCGGCGCTGTTGACCAGAATGTCGAAGGCGGGCAGCTCTGCGAGCGCCGCATCGACGCGGGAGATATCGGTGATATCCAGCGCCAGCGAATGCAACGTCAGCCCGCCTTCAGCCGCAAGCGCGGCGGCGTGCTCCAGCGTGTGTCGATCGCGGGCGGCAATCCACACCTCTGCACCCGCCTGGGCGAGCGCCACGGCACAGGCGAAGCCCAGCCCCCTGGAGCCGCCCGTGACCAGCGCCCGTTTTCCCGTAAGATGAAAAGAGGGAGTGTGGGGAAGGGTCATGATTACACCTTTTCCCGAACCGGCGCAGGCGTGGCGTAAGGCACGTCCGTATTCCCGTAGCGGCGTACGCGAATGTTGGCCTGCTCCGCGTGCCCGGCAAAACCTTCCAGCAGCGACAGACGCGAGCAGTAGCTGCCGATTTCGGCGGTGGCTTCGTCACTGAGGACTTTCTGCCAGGTGCAGGTTTTCATGAACTTGCCGACCCACAAGCCGCCCGTGTAGCGCGCCGCCTTTTGCGTCGGCAGGGTGTGGTTGGTGCCGATGACCTTGTCGCCATAGGCCACGTTGGTGCGCGGGCCGAGGAACAGAGCACCGAAGTTGGTGAGATTATTGAGGAACCAGTCGTCGCGATCCGTCATCACCTGCACGTGCTCGGAGGCGATACGATCCGCTTCGGCGAGCATCTCGTCGTAGCTGTCGCAGACGATGATTTCACCGTAATCCTGCCAGGACTGACGGGCGACGTCGGCGGTCGGGAGTTTTGCCAGCAGGCGCTCGATTTCTTTCAGCGTCTCTTTGGCCAGCGTCAGCGAGTTGGTCAGCAGAATTGCCGGTGTCGTAACGCCGTGCTCCGCCTGGCCCAGCAGATCGGTGGCGCACATTTCCGCATCGACGGTGTCGTCGGCGATCACCAGGGTTTCCGTCGGACCGGCGAACAGATCGATCCCCACGCGGCCAAACAGCTGGCGCTTGGCTTCGGCGACGAAGGCGTTGCCCGGCCCAACCAACATATCAACCGGTGCGAGGGTGTCGGTGCCGAGCGCCATCGCGCCAATCGCCTGAATGCCGCCGAGGGCGAAGATCTCCGTTGCTCCCGCCATTTTCTGCGCCGCGACAATCGCTGGCGCCGGTTCACCGCCAAACGGCGGGGCGCAACTGATAATGCGCGAGCAGCCCGCGACGTTGGCGGTGATTATCGACATATGCGCCGATGCCAGCAGCGGATATTTGCCCCCCGGCACATAACAGCCGACGGCGTTAATCGGAATATTTTTATGGCCGAGAATAACGCCGGGGCGCGTTTCGATCTCCAGATCGTGCAGACACTCTTTTTGTGCGCGGGCAAAATTAAACACCTGCTGCTGGGCGAATTCGATATCGTGAATATCCTGGCGGCTGAGTCTTTTCATGCAGCTATCAATTTCGGCGTCCGTCAGGCGATAATCCCGACGGTCGTAGTTATCGAATTTTATCGATAATTCACGGATCGCTTTATTCCCGCGTTTTTCAATATCCGCCAGAATCAGCTCAACGGTTTCACGTATTTGTCGCTGCGCTTCCTGACGTTCCTGCACCGGTTTACTGGATTTAAGTTGATAAGCCACAATGTTCTCCTTTAATACTCGAAATGACAGATTCCCTCCCGGCGAACCGGGATAGTTATTACATAATGAGCGAGAATTATTCTCGCGCGGAGGCGAGGGAACGGTTGGTGGATAATTCCACCGGCTGACGGGTTTTACGGGAATAGACCCAGCGCACCGAAAGCGGGGTGGCGATGGCCGCAATAATCGAAAGCCCGGCAATAAACAGATACCCGGACGAGAGATTAATGTGTTGCATCATGACGCCCATGATTACCGGCCCGGCAAACATGCCGCAGGAGTAAATAGTCTGGAATAACCCCATGCGGGTGGACTGCTCATCGGAAGTCGTGTTGACCACGCTCAGGGACATGAACGCCGCGAACGCCATGCCAAACGAGAATCCGGCCAGCGCCTGCAGAAGATAAATCAGGTACAGATTGCTGGTAAACGGAATGCCAAACGACGAAATCACCTGGAGCAAAATCCCCAGCACCGCCGTTTTGACCAGCCCCAATCGCTGGTAAAACACCGAGCTGCACAGGGCAATCGCCAGGGCGTAGAAGACCAGATGGATGTTACTCAGCAGCGTCAGGATTCCGGCGCGGGCGCCGAGCTGTTCAGCGTAAATGGGGGTAAGGGTGTCGCGGGTGGCAAAAGGAACCAGAATCACGATGGTTGCCAGAATACCGATCAGCCAGACGGAGCGGTCAGCGAGCTGAAGTTTTGCCCCGGCGATACAGGCTTTCAGTGACGGCGCCTGCACCGGATCGTGGACGTCGCGAATGCGGGTGGTCAGGAACAGGGCGAGAAGAGCAGACACACAGGAGACGAAAAATGCGATGTTGTTCGCAAAATAGTGAATCAGTACGCCGCCGATGCAGTTGCCGAGAAACACGCCGATGGGGCCAGCCAGCGCCAGCAGGGCGACAGCCGCCGGGGCTTCTTTGCGATCAAAGTAGCGAATAAACAGAATGTTATACAGCACCCAAGTGGCGGCGGTTACGCCATCGGCGGCTTTCGCCAGATACAGGGTAATGGCATTCGGCTCAAGCCAGGCAATCGGCCAGGCGATGATTGGCAGCACCAGCGCTATCTGGATAAAGATTTTGCGGCTCTTCACCACGTCAGAGATGATCCCCAGCGGGAAACGAATCATCAGCGTCGCCAGACCGCTGGCACCCATGATGATCCCCATCACCTGCGGTTCGATGCCCTGATTGATCATCATGGGTGCCAGAAACGCATCGATGCTGTGAATACAGATATAAAACAACACGCTAATGATAAAAAACAGCCGGGCTTCCGGTCGGCGCAACAGTGCTCGAAACATGGTTGTGAACCTCTTAAAAATTAATGGGTTATAACCAATCAAGTACAACGTTTACCGGCTCAGTCCCTCTGATGACATCCCAATTTGCCCGGTACAATTGACGGCATGCATACGTATTCAAAAATTGAAGTTACGAAAAGGTTTCAATTTTGTAAAGGTTCAATATCACCATTGTGAAAAAAATAATTTAGGCTGTTGCATACGCATGCAAAAGTGGTGTAAGACTAAAAAGCACTCACTTCCTGAGGCGCTTTTAACGGGGTGGTTGTCGAAGATGGTATGTTATCTCTTTGAAACACATGGCCTGAATGTGGAAGTGACAGGATAAGGAACCCAGGGTAATGAAGCGTAAGACGTTTGCGGCGGTGACCAGCCAGCAGGTGGCACAGCTGGCAGGGGTGTCGCAGTCAGCGGTATCCCGCACCTTTACGCCGGGGGCGAGCATCTCGCCCGCCACGCGTGAAAAAGTGCTCAAGGCGGCGCGTGAGCTGGGCTATCGCCCGAATGCGATTGCCCGTTCGCTCAACACGGCCCGGTCGCGCATTATCGGCGTGGTGATCTCCTATTTTGATAACCAGTTTTATCCGCAGGTGCTGGAAGCGCTGGCGCAGAAGCTGGATACGCTTAACTACCACCTGCTGCTGTTTGTCGGCGACAGGGACGGCAACGTCGATCGCATTTTCGACCAGATTATGCAGTATCGCGTCGACGGCATTGTGCTGGCGTCGGTGACGCTGTCGCTGGATCTCTCTCAGGAGTGTCTGGCCGCCGGAATTCCGGTGGTGCTGTTCAATCGCAGCGAAGAGAGCGGAATGGCGTCGAGCGTCAACAGCAACAACGAAGCCGCCGCGCGGCAGATTGCTGAATTCTTGCTCGCCGGAGAGCACAAGCGCTTCGCCTACGTGGGCGGCGTCGCAGATTCGTCGGTGAATATCGCCCGTCAGCGGGGGTATCTCGACACCCTCGCGGAGCACGGCGTCACAGACGTAGAGGTGGTGAACGGTAACTATGACGCGCAGCAAACCACCCGCGCGGCATATTCGCTTTTCACTAAGACGCCTGCGCCAGACGCCATTTTTGTCGCCAACGATCATATGGCGGTGATGGTGATGGACGTGGCGCGCTACGAATTTGGCCTGCGGGTGCCGGAGGATGTGTCGATTATTGGCTACGACGATATCGGGCCGTCCGGCTGGCCGTCCTACGCCTTAACCTCGGCCTCGCAGCCGGTGGAGGCGATGGTGACAGCGACGGTGGAATTACTGATGAAGCAGATCGACAGCGGCAACATCGAGCCTGAACAAATTACGCTGCCCGGTATGCTGGTGGTTCGCCATTCGGCGCGTCGCCCGCGCACGGGAGTCATCGAAAAAGACGGTTTATCTCTGTTCCAGCCTCAGGAGGTCAAATGAGCAGATTGCCGGGCTTCAGCCCCCAGTTCGACTCTATTCAGCAATTTATTCTGACGCTGACCCACGTGGTCTGGGAGCAGAAGGATATCGGTCAGTTGGCGGATTTCTACGCCACGCCGGTGGTGTTTATTACGCCGGAAAAACAGCTTAACGAACTGTCGCAATTTATGCGCCTGACCCTGGAGGCGATGCACAGCTTCCCGCAACGCTCCGTGCTGACGGAAGATATCCTGTGCAGCCACACGCCGGGCGAGGAGTATTACGCGGCGCAGCGCACGGTGGCGTCGATTCGCCATCAGGGGGAGGGATTTTTCGGTGCGCCAACCGGGAAAAATGTCTGGGTGCGCACCTGGGCAGACCGCATCTGCGCCGACGGCGCGGTGCGCCAGGAGTGGCTGCTCCAGGACCGGGCGGCGATTGTCTCTCAGCTGGGGCTAGATATTCGTGAGTTCGCCCGCAGCCTTTCTGCCACGCAGCAGCAGCTTGGCATTGAGCCGGAATCGGCAGAAACCCTCGACGCACGCTGGGCGGGTGGCCCGGAAGGTGATGATATCGACGGGCCGCTGGCGGGTGTGGTGGAACGCTATCTGACCATGTGGGCGGGCGGCAACGGCGGCACGGTGCCGGGATTGTACCATCCTGCCGCGACGCTCTACGGGCCAGGGCACTGCATGGCCACGGGCGAGCAGGAGATCGGCGCCTGGCTGTCGGGCTATCGCGCGTCGTTTGCGGATAGTGAAACCCAGTTGCACCACCTGATTGTGCGCAAAGATCCGAACGAGCCGGTGCGCATTTCCCTGCGCTGGTCTCTGCTGACCTGGCACGATGGCTACGGTAAATTTGGCGCGCCCACCCGTAAACCCATTTCAATTACCGGTATTACCCAGCTCGAATTACGTGACGGTTTAATTATTCGTGAATATTTGGGTATCGATGAATTAGCGATCTGGTCGCAGATTGTGAAATAAATCAGATTGTGAAATAAAAAAAGGGAGGTTCGCCTCCCGCTATTCTTCTTTTATTAACGCTGTCTACATCGCCGTATTAGGTTCTGCGGTTAATTTCTCCATCCATTCCGGGTGCGGGATCCTTTTGTCTGAAAAGAAATGCAGGAGGTCATATGTCTTCAACTGAAGCAACCAATAAAGCTCCAGCAGTACCCGAGAAAAATAATAGCAAACCCGCGCGAGACGAGCCGGTATTACAGGTCGAGCGTCGTGACTTTATTGATCTCGTTCCGGAAAAACGTCCGCGTGCCCAATCATTACGAGGCTTTGATGATTGTTATACGGATATTGTCGATTATATTGTCCGCTGTACCCATAAAATATGGGATGAGCGTGATGTCGGATTAATTTACACCCATTACACCCACAACTGCGTGTTATATAACGCGCTGGGAACCCTCTATAACCGCGAGCAGGTCGTGCAGGATACGCTCCAGCGCTTAATTGCGTTCCCGGAGCGTCGCGGCATGGCGACCCAGGTTATCTGGAACGGCAATGACGTGGACGGTTTCTATACCTCGCATCTGGTGACCGGCAGCGGACGTCACACCCAGTACAGCCATCTGGGCAAACCGACCAATCGCACCTTTGTGAACCGTACCGTCGCCGACTGTATGATCCACGAAAACAAAATTTACCGTGAGTGGGTGGTGAGCGACAACATGTCGCTGATGAAGCAGCTCGGGCTGAACACCGATGAAATCGCCTATAACATGGCGAAAGAGCAGTTCGATAAAGGTTTTCGCGTCACCGATATTGGCGAGAACGGCCGGATGCTCGGCCAGTATCCGCCGGATGTGGCTTGTGACGTCTCTATCGCCCACACGGACACCGAAGAGCAGCTTCTGCGCTGGCTGCATGAGATCTATAACCGTCGGATGCTGGGCAAAATCAAAGAGGTGTACGCCCCGACCGTGCAGTGGCACGGCCCGTTAATGAAAGAGCTGTACGGCACGGCGGCGGTGACGCACCAGACGCTGGCGCTGATCGGCATGATCCCTGATGGCGCATGGCTGCCGCAACATATCTGCTCGAATCCATGCGATGAGGGCGGGGTCAAAGTGGCGGTGCGCTGGATTATCGAAGGCCACCACCTGGGCTACGGCGCGCTGGGCAAACCGACGGGCGAGCGTCTGTTCGTGATGGGCATGTCCCACTACCACATCGTCAACGGCAAAATCGTCGATGAGTGGGTGGTGTACGACCACCTGGCGCTGCTGGCGCAAATCAAACTCGGCCAGATGGAGGAGGTGTAATGACTGCACAAGCGATTACGGAACAGGTGAGCTGGATCAAGCGGCCGCAGGGGCAGGATGCGCAGGCCGACCGTACATTAACGGATAAAGTCAGCGCCATCATCGAGCGCGTCAAAACGGAAGGCGATGCGGCACTGCGGGCATTTTCGCAGCAGTTCGATAACGTGGTGCCAGAGCAGTTTGAAGTGACGGCGCAAGAGATTGAAACCGCGTTGAACGATCTGGATCCGCAGACGCGGCGCGACAGCGAATTCGCCATTGCGCAGGTCCGCCGTTTTGCCCAGGCGCAGCTGGCGACCATGCAGCCGCTGGAGGTGGAAACCCTGCCGGGCGTGCATCTCGGACACCGCATTATTCCCGTGCAGACCGTCGGCTGCTACGTACCGGGGGGGCGCTATCCGATCCTTTCGGCGCCGGTGATGTCGATTGTTCCGGCAACGGTCGCGGGTTGCGAGCAGATTATCGCCTGTCTGCCGCCCGCCGCTCATCCGGCGATGATTGCTGTCTGTCATCTGGCGGGCGCACATCGGATCTTCAAAATTGGCGGTGCCCAGGCGATTGCGGCAATGGCCTGGGGAACCGACAGCGTTCCGGCGGTGGATAAAATCGTCGGGCCGGGCAACGCCTTTGTAAACGAAGCCAAGCGTCAGGTGTTTGGCAAAGTGGGGATTGATGCCCTGGCCGGGCCAAGCGAAATCTTCACCGTCGCCGATGACAGCGCCGATCCGCGTATTCTGGCGGCGGATCTGCTGGCGCAGGCCGAGCATGACGTCCATACCCGCGTCGGGCTGGCGACCACCAGCCGCGCCATTGCCGAAGGTACGCTGATGGAGATCGAACGTCAGCTGACCACGCTGCCGACGGCGGCCACGGCGGGTGAAGCCTGGCGTCGTCAGGGCGAAATCGTGCTGTGTGACACCGAGGAGCAGCTGATCGCGTTTGCCGATTTTATGGCGACGGAGCATCTGCAGGTGCACACCCGCGATCCGCACGGCACGGCGGCGAAGATCCGCAACTACGGTTCGCTGTTTATCGGCCAGAACGCCAGCGTGGTGTTTTCGGACAAATGCTGTGGGACCAACCACACCTTGCCGACGATGGCGGCGGCGCGCTACACCGGCGGGCTGTGGGTGGGCGCCTATGTGAAAATCTGTACCCATCAGTGGATTGATGACAAAGGCATTGCGGCGATTGCGGAACCGGCGATACGCCAGAGCCGCACGGAAGGGATGCAGGGGCACCGGCGCGCGGCAGAGATTCGTCTGCGGCCTGAGGCGATTGACGCAATCACCTCGGGCACGCGCGATTAAATCAGCAGCCTGGCCTGGCCCTCTGCCAGGCCTTACTCCTCGCTAAATGGCAGGCGACGACGCGCGCGCGATGCGCGTTGGGTGATCGCTTTCGCCATCGACTCGCCAATCTCCGCACACACGGTCAGCCCCTGAACAAAGGGCTGATCGTGCATCAGATACGGCAGAGCACCAAAGGCGATGCGCCCGCGCACGCTGTCGGGTGCCAGCAGGGTGTAATCTTCACCGACGTCCGGGATCTCATCGCCGTTTTCCTGTAACTGCTGGCGCAGCGTCGGGAACGGCAGATCTTTGGTCTTCAGCGGTTTTTGCCCGCGGGCATCAATAAAGAGATCGAATTCATAACGCTCTCCCTTCGCCATAATGATCGTCCTGTCGTCCTGCACATCCCTTTTATAGTCCGCGCCGAGCGCCAGCACGCTGATAATGCCGGCTTCGCGCAGCGCCAGCAGCCGACGAATCGACTGGGAGGGAATGGCCGCATAGTTGTCGATAAAAATGCGCGACAGCCCGGCGTCAAAACGCTTGCGGTCTTTATCCGTCAGATGCGGGACGATCTCCTGCACCACTTCATGCATCCGCAAAATGGTGTAGCGCCAGGGCACCGTGCGTTTATCACGTTTGTTGCGCTCGACCTCATCGAGATTGGATTGCGCCCAGCTGAAGGGATCGTGTTTGTGGCGCTCGGCAAAATAGGCGTCGTGGAAGGTGTCGGCGTTCAGCGCTTCAAGGCCAATGGCGTGGCTCCACTGCGGATCGGCCAGCTCAAGTTCCTGCGTCATCAGGGTGAACACGCGATCGAGCAGCCCCTCAGATCCTGCGGCGATCGCTTTTTCGATGGCCTGTTCCGTGACGAGGGTGAGCGGCTCGTAGGGGAGAGGGCAGTAAAAATCGGCTTCTGGCAGAATGCCCGAGCGGGACATCAGCACGATGTCGAGCGCATCGCTCCCTTTGTCGAGCCTGAATTCCACGGGCTGATTTTCCGGCTCGATAAATTCACCGTGCTGAATGGCGACCGCCATCGCCGCATCTAACCCGCTGAGGGAGGTGCCCATAATGCCAACGCGACAGGCGCGAATAGTGGCTTCCATCAATCCCGACCAGGGGCTGGGGAAGAACGAGCGCGTTGATTCCTCTTCGTCCGGCCAGACGTGGCCGGTGGCGATCACCGCCAGATCGTACGTCGCGGGTTCTGCCCGGTTCTCCGCCCAGACGTTGACGCCCTGAGGCGTCACCTCCAGGTCCTTAACCTGGCAGGACTCCTGCACCTTGACGGCAAAACCTCGCTGTTTCGCCTGTGCGATCAGCTGTAAAAACTGGTCGCGATAATACTCGCCCAACAAAATGCGCGGCAGGAACTGACGGTCATGAAGGGAGGATTTCTGCACACCATAGCGTGCCAGGTGTTCGCTGCTCTGGTTAAGCAGCCAGTCGAGATAGGTCGAAAAGAGCGGGGGGATTTCGATGCTGGCGATGTTAGCGAGCATCATCCGCGAGTTGTCTTCATCGCTGTAAGGCATGCCAACACCGGCCTCGTCGCCCTGCTCATAAATATCCACGGCCAGTGGCGTCTGATTTTTCAGCAGAGAGAAAAGGGTATAAATGCCAGTAGGGCCGGCACCGATAATCGCAATCTGTTTCATCCATTCTCACCCGTTATTATTTTTTGATTCTTGGAGGGCAACCGGGCGCCGACTTCGCCGGGCGTTAACGCCTTTCGCCCGTCTGCCCTCGTCCATTTCTGAGTCATCACCGCTTTTAGTGCCGGATTTCCCGTACATCAAACAGTATATACGCTGTCACTATTTCTATAGCAGAAGCGGGAGCGTCATCAGAAAGCCGTTATTCGTCAGGATGTCACTTGTGGAATACATTACGTCAGGGGATGAAACAGGATTCGCGCAAAGAAGCAGAGGGTTAAGCGGTGAAAATGTATTAATGGGAAGTTCGTCGAGAGAGAGCCGCAATGCCTGTTATTAACGGGCTAATCAGGGATATTCTGGAATGTTGAAAAGGGAGGTAAAGCTGAAGAGGTGTAACCTGAAATGGTGCGTCCGAGTGGACTCGAACCACCGACCCCCACCATGTCAAGGTGGTGCTCTAACCAACTGAGCTACGGACGCACTGTACAGATTTTTTTGATGGTGCGTCCGAGTGGACTCGAACCACCGACCCCCACCATGTCAAGGTGGTGCTCTAACCAACTGAGCTACGGACGCATCATGTTGTCTGTGACAACGGGGTCGAATATTAGCGACAGTGACGGGATGAGGCAAGAGGGAAAATGCAATTTTCTTCCGTATTTCACGCGATTGCTTCATTCCCGCGCAATATGAAGAGAAAGTAGCCGCCCGTAGACGGCTAGCGGGTAATTAACGCGCAGCGCGTTGCAAAATCACATTCGATGGCTGGCGTTGCAGGAAACGCATACGCAGCATCATCAGGATCGCGGCGGAGGTTAATCCGATGATAAAGCCCATCCAGAAACCGGCCGGACCCATTCTGTCGACCACCAGATCCGTCAGCGCCAGCACGTAACCGCTCGGCAGCCCGAGCACCCAGTAGGCGGTGAAAGTGATAAAGAAGATCGAACGCGTATCTTTGTACCCACGCAGAATACCGCTGCCGATCACCTGAATCGAATCGGAAATCTGGTATACCGCCGCCAGCAGCATCAGCTGTGAGGCGAGAATCACCACTTCCGGATTGTCGTTATAAAGCAGGGCGATCTGCTCGCGCAGTAACACGGTAAAGATGGCGGTACAGGCCGCCATGCACACGCCCACCATCAGGCCGGTACGTGCCGCCGTCTGTGCATCGAGCGTCGAACCCTGCCCCAGACGATAGCCGACGCGGATCGTTACCGCTGCCGCAAGGGACATTGGCAGTACGAACATCAGCGAGCTAAAGTTCAGCGCAATCTGGTGGCCTGCCACGTCGACAATCCCCAGCGGGGAGACCAGCAGGGCGACGACCGCAAACAGCGTCACTTCAAAGAACAGCGCCAACGCGATAGGTAGACCGAGCTGCACCAGACGTTTCACCACGCTCATATCCGGCTTGCCGAAACCCGGCTCATTACGGATATCGCGCATTGAGCGCGCGCGTTTGACGTAAGAGAGCATGCTGGCAAACATGACCCAGTACACCGCCGCCGTCGCGACGCCACAGCCCACGCCGCCCAGCTCTGGCATACCGAAATGACCGTAGATAAAGACATAGTTCACCGGGATGTTTACCAGCAGCCCGATAAAGCCAATCACCATGCCGGGTTTGGTTTTCGCCAGCCCTTCACACTGGTTACGCGCCACCTGGAAGAACAGGTAGCCGGGCGCGCCCCACAGCAGCGCACGCAGATAGCCGACGGCTTTATCGGCCAGGGCCGGGTCGATATTGTGCATCGAGCGAATAATATGGCCCGCGTTCCACAGCACAATCATGATCAGAACGGAGACACATCCGGCGAGCCAGAAGCCCTGACGCACCTGATGGGCAATACGATCGCGTCGGCCTGAGCCGTTAAGCTGGGCGATAACCGGCGTAAGGGCCAGCAGCAATCCGTGGCCGAAAAGAATAGCCGGAAGCCAGATAGAGGTACCGATAGCAACGGCGGCCATATCGGTGGCGCTGTAACCACCCGCCATAACCGTATCCACAAATCCCATTGCGGTTTGAGCGACCTGCGCGATGATCACCGGTATTGCCAGCGCTAATAACTGACGCGCTTCATTCATGTACTTCTGCACGTGAACACCTTTTGTTTTGTTGTTATTTGAGAGACTAAAAAACCCGCCGAAACTGGCAGCAAGAAGAAAAAACAGGGGGAATGCCAGCTATTGTAGCGGGGTTTCTCTATTTATCTAGTGAAAAAATCGCCAGAAAATGCGCTCCGCTGGCAACCTGTTTTTCCAACTGTTATTGTGTTGCGATTAAACGGTGTCACTACCGTTGGGATAATACAGGAGTAGTAAGCATGTTTACTGGTATCGTGCAGGGCACTGCAAAACTGGTGTCCATAGATGAAAAACCTAATTTCCGTACCCATGTGGTCGAGCTGCCGGAATATATGCTCGACGGTCTGGAGACCGGGGCATCGGTGGCACACAACGGCTGCTGTCTGACAGTGACAGAAATTAACGGCAACCGTATTAGCTTTGATCTGATGAAAGAGACGCTGCGTATTACCAACCTCGGCGAGCTGGTGGTGGGCGACATGGTTAACGTTGAGCGCGCGGCGAAGTTCAGCGATGAGATTGGCGGGCATTTAATGTCGGGTCATATTATGACGACTGCCGAGATTTCGAAAATCCTGACTTCAGAAAATAACCGTCAGATCTGGTTTAAGGTACAAGACGCGTCATTAATGAAATACATCCTGTACAAAGGATTTATTGGCGTGGATGGGATTAGTCTGACGGTGGGTGAAGTGACGCCAACCCGTTTCTGCGTGCATTTAATTCCGGAAACGTTGCAGCGCACAACGCTCGGGGCGAAAAAACTCGGCCATCGCATTAATATCGAAATTGATCCCCAGACCCAGGCGGTAGTGGATACCGTAGAACGGGTGCTGGCCGCGAAAGAATTAGCAAGTAAACTGACGTCGGAAGACGAATAAAATAAACCCCGGATATCCGGGGTTTATTTTTTTATCGCGCGACCCGCAAACCATGCTCCACGCCACGACTGAACACGACCTGCCAGAGCTGAATATCCCGGGCACGAAATGCGCCCGCACAGGCATTCAGGTAATAGACGAACATCCGCTTGAAGCGTTCAGAATAGTTATCCGCAATTTCCGGCCATGACGCCAGAAAACGTTCGTGCCAGGCCATCAGTGTCGTATCGTAGTCGGCACCGAAATTGTGCCAGTCTTCGACAATAAAGTGCGATTCACTGGCATCGGCTATCTGGCGAACCGAAGGTAAACAGCCATTCGGGAAGATGTATTTATTGATCCAGGGATCGACCGAATGATCGGTCTTTTTGGAACCAATGGTGTGTAGCAGGAAAAGACCTTCCGGTTTCAGGTTGCGATCGGCAACCGTGAAATAGGTGTTGTAATTTTTGGGCCCGACGTGCTCGAACATTCCCACGGAAACGATACGATCGAACTGATCGTCCAGATCGCGATAATCCTGCAGCAGAATGGTCACATCCAGCCCCGCGCAGCGTTCTTGCGCCAGTTTCTGCTGTTCAGCCGAAATGGTCACGCCCACGACGCTCACGCCGTAGTGTTTCGCCATGTACCAGGCAAGCCCACCCCAGCCGCAGCCGATATCCAGCACCCGCATACCAGGCTGAAGCTGCAGTTTTTCGCAGATTAAACGCAGTTTCGCCTGCTGTGCATCTTCGAGCGTGGTGGCCTCTTTCCAGTAGGCGCAGGAATATTGCATCAGCGGGTCAAGCATGCGGCTGAAAAGATCGTTGCCAAGATCGTAATGCTCTTTCCCGACAATCCATGCCCGTTTTTTACTTTGCAGATTCAGCAATCGTGCAGAGGCGATCCGCAGCGTATCCTTCAGGTGGTGGGGGAGCTGGTTTTCCAGCCCGGCGCGCAGAACGTTATGGAAAAACATATCCAGCCGCTCGCATTCCCACCAGCCGTCCATGTAGCTCTCGCCTAAACCCAGCGAACCTTCCTGCAACACGCGTTTGAAAAAATCGGGATGCTTTACCTGAATATCTGAAGGAGCAGACCCGTTAATCGCGATGCCCGCCCGACTCAGTAATTCATTGACGATCCGGAACCAGTTATTGTCCCGAACATTGACTTCTTCTATACACGATGAACTCATAGCTTCTCCATCACGTTGTGTGATCAGAACCTTCAAACAGCGTAGCCGCTTTTTATGGTTTGTGAGAAATCCCACGGTTTTTCCGTGAGGCTAATATCCGACGTAGAACAGAGGAAGGGAGATAACCCTTACCGAAAGGCCTTCCATGGTAAAACGGGAGCACTCCGGCTCCCGTTAACACATAATATTTATCGTATTTATATGAACCAAATTTAGTATAGGCCGCAAAAAAGAGCGATTCAACTGAAAGTTGTTAGCAGCCTAATGACTGAAATGTAACATAATTGCTCGCGCGATTACGCCTGCGACGATTTCGCCTCGGCAGTGTCCTCTGCCAGCGTCTTCACTGAGGCCTGCATGCGATAACCCAGCGCGGCGAGAACCACGGTAGCCAGCATCACGCTGGTCGTGGTCAGCAGCGGCGTAGCGATTAACGCAGAGACAATCAGGCTTGCGAGGAAGCACAGACCGAGCTGCAGGGTATTTTGCAGCGCCGCCGCACGGCCCGTTGCATGAGGGAACGGACGCAGTGCCTGAGCCACTACAATCGGGTAAATCGCCCCGTTTGCCACGGCCATCACACAGAATGGGATCAGAATTTCAGTCAGCCCGACGTGTGGAATAAAGCCAACCGCCCAGGTACCGATGACGCTTACGGCGAAAAGCACCAGCAGCCACGGCAGCATCTGCTGTCCCTCCCATTTTTGCAGCGCGGCGCGGCAGCCGTAGCCCCCCACCAGGAACGCGATGGTCTGTGGAACATAGCTCAGGCCGATCACCGCCGGGCTGTAGCCCATATCATGCAGAATAAACGGCGAACCGGTCAGCCATGCAAAGAAGCTGGCGGAACCGGCGGCGTAGACCAGTACGTTGCCGCAATACGCGCGTGAACGCAGCAGCGACAGGAAAGTGACGCGATTATCGTGGTTTTCAGCCGGTTTCGGCTGAGCAGGTTTTAGCGTGAAGGCCGGTAACATCAGCACCAGCGTGATGATAAACAGGGTGGCGAAAATCGCCTGCCAGTCAAAATGCACCAGGATCCAGCTACCGAGCAGGGGAGCCAGCGCCGGAGAGAGACCGACCAGCGGCATAATGGTGGCAAAAATGCGGTTCACGCGAGACGCGGGATAATAGTCCGTCACCAGCGCCTGCCAGGTGACAGCTGCGGCACACACACCGAACGCCTGGATAAATCGCAGCACCAGCAGCCAGGTGGCATCACGCACCCACAGCATCCCCAGACAGCCGACGGCGAAAATCGCCAGACCGAGGAGCAGAATCGGTTTGCGACCGTAACGGTCAGAGAGCGGGCCCCATAACAGCTGCGCGAAGGCAAAACCGGCGAGGAACAGGCTCAGGCTGGCGCTGATGGCGGCGGCAGGGGTCTGTAAATCGGCCTGCATCGCGGCAAACGCGGGCAGGTACATGTCGGTCGCCAAAAAACCCAGCACGCTTAAACCGCCGAGCCAGACCAGGAATCCTTTGTTGGGTTGCATTATTTTTTATTTCCTAAAGAGGGCAGGTAATCACTGGCGCAAAGTGTAGGGAGTGCAAACTGCCTTGTGAAACGCTAATATTTGGTGATTGCATTCAAAAATTTTGCAGGCAGAAAATGTGGTCAGAATATTCGTTAGAAGTGGTGGATGCGGTCGCGCGTAACGGCAGCTTTAGTGGTGCGGCCCAGGAACTTCATCGCGTCCCTTCTGCGGTGAGCTATACGGTGCGTCAGCTTGAAGAGTGGCTGGCGGTTCCGCTGTTCGAACGCCGTCACCGCGACGTAGTTCTGACACCAGCGGGCGTCTGGTTTTTGAAAGAAGGGCGATCTGTTATCAAAAAAATGATGATCACCCGCGAGCAGTGCCAGCAGATTGCGAACGGCTGGCGCGGGCATCTCGCCATTGCGGTGGATAACATCGTCAAACCCGAACGCACCCGACAGATGGTGGTCGATTTCTATCGCCACTTCTCTGATGTGGAGCTGCGCGTCTCGCAGGAGGTGTTCAACGGCGTGTGGGATGCGCTCTCTGACGGCAGGGTGGAGATGGCGATCGGCGCGACTCAGGCGATCCCGGTGGGTGGTCGCTATGCATTTCGCGATATGGGAGCTCTGAGCTGGACCTGCGTTGTCGCCCGCGATCATCCTCTGGCCGCCATTGCAGGCCCGTTGAGCGATGATACGTTGCGCAACTGGCCGTCGCTGGTGCTGGAAGATACCTCACGATCGCTGCCAAAACGGATTACCTGGTTACTGGATAACCAGCGGCGTGTGGTCGCCCCGGACTGGGAGACGTCGGCGACCTGTCTTTCTGCGGGGCTGTGCGTGGGAATGGTGCCGGTGCATTTTGCACGTCCACGCATCGATCGCGGTGAGTGGGTGGCGCTGACGCTGGAAAACCCGTTCCCGGATGCGGCCTGTTGCCTGACGTGGCAGCAAAACGATATGTCACCGGCGCTGGCGTGGCTGCTGGATTATCTGGGAGATAGCGAAACGCTGAACAGAGAGTGGCTGAGGGAGCCGGAATAACCGGCCCCTCGGGGAGATCAACGGCGGTAGTCGCGGAACGGACCGTCGGCCACGGATCGGCGTTCAATCAGGCGCGGGTGGACTTCAATCGACTGCGACTCTTCACGCTTGCTGACGATGCGGTCCAACAGCATATTAAAGGCCGTTTCGCCCAGCGAGTCTTTCGGCTGGTGAATGGTCGTCAGCGCCGGGGTGAAGTAGCGGGCGTTGCGCACGTTATCGTACCCGATCACGGAAATGTCCTGCGGCACGCGCAAACCCAGCTCATCGGCTGCGCAAAGGGCGCCCATTGCCATAATGTCACCCCCGATAAAGACCGCGGTAGGGCGGTGCGACTGGGAGACGATCTGCTGCATCGCGCGGTAGCCGGATTCCGGCTCGAAGTCGCCCTGCACGATCCAGTTTTCTGGCACCGTAATTAGCGCTTCTTCCATCGCTTTCATGAACCCTGCCAGACGGCCTGCGCCGGTGTTGCGCTCCAGCGGACCTGGAATGACGCCGATTTCGCGGTGACCGCGCTCAATCAGGTAGCGACCTGCCATGTAGCCGCCTTCAAAGGCGTTATCGTTGACGGAATCGGTAAAATCAGCGCGGGTATCACCCCAGTCCATTACCACCATCGGAATGTGGCGATACTCTTCGAGCATGGAGAGTACGGACTCCGGGTATTCGGAACACATCACCAGCAGGCCATCAACGCGCTTTTGCGCCATCATAGACAGGTAAGCGCGCTGTTTCTCCTGGCTGTTCCAGGCGTTGCCGAGAATCAGGGTGTAGCCCTTCTGGAAACAGTTTTTTTCAACCGCTTCGATGATCTCGGCAAAATAGGCGGCTTCGCTGCTGGTCGCCAGCAGGCCGATCGATTTGGTGTGGTTCACCTTCAGGCTACGCGCCACGGCACTCGGGGAGTAGTGCAGCTCTTTGATGGCGGCCCATACGGCGTTGCGCGTCTCTTCCGCAACGAAACGCGTTTTGTTAATTACATGTGATACGGTTGTAGTGGAAACGTTTGCGCGTTTCGCCACATCTTTGATTGTTGCCATTACATGTCACTCCAGACCATATCTTAAACTCCTGAAATACTTAAAGGTAAACGTTTGCCTTCTCTCACCCTTATCTCGCAATGTGAATTGCGATACGCCGGGAAAACGACTCAGAACGTCAGGAGGGGGTCAGTGGCCGGTACGCTTATAAATTTAGCGTGGAATTTTGTCTTATCTTGATGAAAAGGGGAAGAGCAAAAACGGTTATCAGCCTAAATCCAGGAAGATTTTTGGGGTAAACTGTGTAAAAATGAGCAAGCTCACTTTTCGTGGGGTGATTAAAAGGAGAAAAATTGATGAGTACCGATCTGAAGTTTTCGCTGACGACAACCATTATTGTTCTGGCTCTGATTGTCGCTGCGGGTCTGACCGCTGCGCTGCACTGATTCAAGCGGGGGAGAGTTCTCTCCCTCGTCTCCTGCCCGTTCCCTGATTGTTACCCGCACGGCAAAAATCTTTTGCTAATTTGTTAACTTCTCATTTTTTGTGATTGATGTCATGCTTTTGACATCTTAGTCCCGTGTCGCGCGACGACACGGCATCCGGAGTTAATCAATGAAAATCAATTTTCCCCTGCTGGCCCTGGCGATTGGCGCGTTCGGCATCGGCACCACCGAGTTTTCCCCGATGGGGCTGTTGCCGGTTATCGCAAAAGGGGTAGATGTCTCTATTCCGGCCGCAGGCATGCTGATCAGCGCCTACGCCATTGGCGTGATGATTGGTGCGCCGCTCATGACGCTGCTGTTATCGCATCGTGCCCGTCGCAATGCGCTGATCTTCCTGATGGCGATTTTTACCCTCGGTAACGTGCTCTCGGCGCTGTCACCGGATTACACCACGCTGCTGCTGTCACGCATTCTGACCAGCCTGAACCACGGCGCGTTCTTTGGCTTAGGCTCTGTGGTGGCGGCGAGCGTGGTGCCAAAACACAAACAGGCCAGCGCGGTGGCAACCATGTTTATGGGGCTAACCATCGCCAATATTGGCGGTGTACCGGCGGCAACCTGGCTAGGTGAAGTCATTGGCTGGCGGATGTCGTTTATGGCAACCGCAGGGCTGGGCGTAGTGGCGATGATTGCCCTGTTCTTCTCGCTTCCGAAAGGCGAGGCGGGCGAGCGCCCGGACGTGCGTAAAGAGCTGTCGGTGCTGGTTCGTCCACAGGTGTTGTCTGCTCTGTTAACCACGGTGCTCGGGGCGGGCGCGATGTTTACGCTCTACACCTACATTTCACCGGTACTGCACGATATTACTCACGCCACACCGCTGTTCGTGACGGCGATGCTGGTGCTGATTGGCGTCGGTTTCTCACTGGGCAACTATCTCGGCGGTAAACTGGCGGATCGCTCGGTCACCGGGACGCTGAAAGGCTTCTTAACGCTGCTGATTGTGATTATGCTCGCGATTCCCTGGCTTGCGCGCAACGAGTTTGGGGCGGCCATTGCGATGGTGGTGTGGGGCGCTGCAACCTTTGCCGTGGTTCCGCCATTGCAGATGCGCGTCATGCGTGTGGCGCACGAAGCGCCGGGCCTCTCCTCTTCCGTGAATATCGGGGCGTTTAATCTCGGGAATGCGCTGGGTGCGGCAGCCGGTGGGGCGGTGATTTCAGGCGGGCTGGGATACGCTTTTGTACCGGTGATGGGGGCGATTATTGCGGCGCTCGGTCTGCTGCTGGTCCTGACATCGGGCCGTAAACAGCCGGAACCTGTTCGCGTCACAGAGTAATCAAAAAACGCAGAAGGGCTGCCCCTTCTGCGTCTCATTTATGCCGCGAAGTTCTTCGCCACAAATTCCCAGTTAACCAGCGCCCAGAAGTGCTCAAGGTAGTTCGGGCGAGCGTTACGGTAGTCGATATAATACGCGTGTTCCCACACATCAACGGTCATCAGCGGTTTCGCGCTGTTGGTCAGTGGGGTTCCCGCGTTTGACGTTGAGACGATAGCCAGTTTGCCGTCGGCCTCTTTGACCAGCCACGTCCAGCCAGAGCCGAAGTTCTTAATTGCTGCGTCAGTAAACTTCGCTTTGAAATCCGCAAAGCTGCCGAATGCAGCGTTAATGGAAGTTGCCAGTTCACCGGTTGGTTCGCCACCGGCGTTCGGTGCCAGGCAGTGCCAGTAGAACGTGTGGTTCCAGACCTGAGCGGCGTTGTTGAACACACCACCGTCAGAACTGCGCACAATCTCTTCCAGCGTTTTACCTTCAAACGCAGTGCCCTTAACCAGATTGTTCAAGTTAGTGACATAGGTCTGATGGTGTTTGCCGTAGTGGTATTCCAGGGTTTCCGCCGAAATGTGCGGAGCCAGGGCGTCTTTTGCATACGGTAATGCAGGTAATTCGAACGACATTGCTTCTCTCCTTATTATAGTGTTGCACTGTAATAACCCTATTGAGTGCAAGGATAGAGTAGCAAATTGAAAGGGTATGCAAAAGAGGAACTTACCCTGCCGACGGTGCGGCAGGGCAGGGATTAGCGAATGGTTTTCGGGGTCATTACGCGGCGGGCGCCAACGTAATGGCGAACCCAGTAATCTTCGCTCAGGGAGGTGATTTGGATATCCTGGCCGCTGCGAGGCGACTGGATAAACTTGCCGTTGCCAACGTAAACGCCAACGTGATCGGCGGTGCCGCGGCCTTGCGTGCGGAAGAAGACCAGATCTCCGCTCTCCAGCTCACCGCGATTCACGGCTGCTGCATCGCGCAGGTGATACATCTCATTCGCCGTACGCGGGATGCGGAACTTCACCAGATCTTTATAGGCATAATAGACCAGACCACTGCAGTCGAAACCGGTGCGCGGGGAGGTGCCGCCCCAATGATAGGGTTTGCCAATCTGCCCCATCAGCTTGTTCATCGCGGTTTTCTGCGCTTTCTGTACGCGCACTTTATGCACCTCAGAGAGCTTCGCAGTTTTGCCCACTTTCACGCAGTTCGTTTTGTGGCCTTTCCGTACGGTGCATTTTTCCGGAGCCACTTTTGCAACTTTTGCGGCAGTGCGGGTGGGTTTGCTGCGGGTTTTACTGGTGAGGGCCTTACTGGAGGTGGACTGCTTTCGTGCGGTAGTGGTTTTTTTCTTTTCGCTTTTACGGGTGCTGGTAGGTGTTTTTTTCTTACGTTCTGTGGTTTTCGCCAGATGTGACTTCTGCACGGCAGAGTGCCGCGCCTGCTCCGAGGCGTTAACCGCTGGCGTGAAAACGAGTGATGTAAACAGTAAAGCACAGAGCGTGATCGAGATTTTTGTTATCCGCGCCACTGAGCATTCCCCTGAATTAGATGTGGGTCATCAATAGTACCCACGTATGATTTACAAAGCCCGTCGATTCTAATCTAAAAATCTGCGAGAAGTTAATAGCATTTATCGGTCTAAAAGTCTGTTTCGTTAGCGAGTGCAAAAAAAAAAGTCAGATTGTTGCCGCGTTGTTCACTCCCTGAACAAAACCACACCGGGTGAGGGGGTAAGCTATCTTTGGAATGCAACTTTAGCCGACAACCGTTAAGATATAAGCAGGTGACAAAAATGTTATTTTCCGATGTCTCTCTGACCCGCTACAATGTCAGACGATCGCCGTAACAGAAGTTAAAGGAAGCAAGACATGAGCACGACTATTGAAAAAATCCAGCGCCAGATCGCTGAAAACCCGATTCTGCTGTACATGAAAGGTTCACCGAAGCTGCCAAACTGCGGTTTCTCTGCACAAGCCGTGCAGGCGCTGTCTGCCTGTGGCGAGCGTTTTGCTTACGTTGATATTCTGCAGAATCCGGACATTCGCGCTGAGCTGCCGAAATACGCTAACTGGCCAACCTTCCCGCAGCTGTGGGTTGATGGTGAGCTGGTCGGCGGTTGCGACATTCTGATCGAAATGTATCAGCGTGGCGAACTGCAGCAGCTGATCAAAGAAACCGCTGCCAAGTACAAAACCGAAGAGCCAGACGCAGAATAAGTTCTTTTGCATCAGGCAAAAAAAAGCGACCTTTCGGTCGCTTTTTTTATTCTTCGCTGTCGCCCATCGGCAGCGGCCAGCCACCCAGACGCTTCCAGCGGTTCACAATCTCACAGAACAGTTCTGATGTGCGCTCAGTGTCGTACAGCGCCGAGTGCGCCTGAGTACCATCGAAATCGATGCCCGCAGTAATACAGGCTTTGGAGAGCACGGTCTGGCCCAATGCCAGCCCGCTCAGCGCGGCGGTATCGAAGGTCACGAACGGATGGAACGGGTTACGCTTGAGCGACGCGCGCTCGGCGGCAGCCATCATAAAGCTGTGATCGAACGTGGCGTTGTGCGCCACCATGATCGCGCGATTGCAATTGCTGTCCTTCATACCTTTGCGCACCATTTTAAAAATGGCGTGCAGGGCGTCATATTCACTCACCGCGCCACGCAGTGGGTTCGTAGGATCGATGCCGTTAAAGGCCAGCGCTTCTGGCTGCAGGTTCGCGCCTTCAAAGGGTTCAACATGGAAATGCAGCGTGGTGTCCGGTGTAAGCCAGCCCTGTTCATCCATTTTCAGCGTAATGGCTGCAATCTCAAGCAGCGCATCGGTTTTAGCGTTAAATCCGGCTGTTTCTACGTCAATCACAACAGGATAAAAACCACGAAAACGGTCGCACAGACCGGTAAGTTGAGCGTTATCGGACATCAGGGTCTCTTACAAGGGAAAAAAGCAGTGCGTATTATGACAAATTTTGCGAGGCGATGCAGTAAAACAACGGGCGCAGAACGCGCCCGGAGGGATCAATTGCCCAGACCGCGACCGGCGTCTTTGGCTTCAATCAGTTCGATTTTGTAACCGTCAGGATCTTCCACGAAGGCAATTACGGTGGTGCCGCCTTTGACCGGACCCGCTTCGCGCGTCACGTTGCCGCCGTTGCTGCGAATGCGCTCGCACGCTTCTGCCGCGTTATCCACTTCCAGCGCGATGTGGCCGTAAGCGGTGCCCAGCTCGTAGCTATCGACATCCCAGTTGTAGGTCAGCTCGATAACCGCTTCGTCGCTTTCCGGGCCGTAACCGACGAACGCCAGGGAATATTTGTATTCCGGGTTTTCGCTGGTGCGCAGCAGCTGCATGCCCAGTACGTTAGTGTAGAAATCGATAGAACGTTGCAGGTTGCCAACGCGCAGCATGGTATGAAGTAGGCGCATATTTTCCTCTTGACCAACTCAATGGCTTATCTTTTTGAACAGAAACGATGTTTTAGTATAGCGGCGAATCATCGCCGCTATCAATGGACAACCGAGGAATTACAGGGAAGGGTAGTCGGTATAGCCTTCAGCGCCGCCGCCATAGAAGCTTTCTGGGCGCTGTGGGTTCAGCTCGGCTTTACGCTGCAGACGTGCCACCAGGTCCGGGTTGGCGATGTAATCGCGACCAAAGGCCACGGCGTCGATCAGACCTTTGCCGATCAGATCTTCCGCTTTCTCTGGGGTATACGCACCCGCACCGATGATGACGCCCTGGAAGCGTGCACGCACTTTCTCACGGAATGCCTCAGAGTACGGCTGACCGCCCGCCCAGTCCGGCTCGGACATGTGCAGATACGCGATGCCGCGTTTCGCCAGCTCTTCGATCAGATACAGCGCGTCGGCTTCTTCGTTCGGGCCGTTGTCCACATTCTGGAATGATCCAATTGGTGAGACGCGGATACCGATACGGTCCGGGCTCCACTCCTGACACACCGCATCCACCACTTCCAGCACCAGACGGGCGCGGTTTTCCACGCTGCCGCCGTACTGATCGGTACGCTGGTTAGAAGACGGGGAGAGGAACTGGTGCAGCAGGTAACCGTGCGCAGAGTGCAGCTCGACCAGGTCGAAACCGGCTTCACGTGCATTCGCCACCGCCTGACGGAAATCATTGACGATGCCTGGGATCTCATCGAGTTCCAGCGCGCGTGGGGTAGAGGTATCCACGCGAATGGCATGGCCGTTTTCATCACGCAGTGAGGTGCGGGTTCCGGCGTTCAGGGCAGACGCGGAAACCGGTGCCTGGCCGCCAGGCTGGATGCTGTTGTGGGAGATACGGCCCGTATGCCACAGCTGGACCGCGATGCGACCATCATCGGCATGAACACCGGCGGTGATTTTTTTCCATGCTGCGATCTGCTCTGGGCTGTGCAGGCCCGGTGCGCCCGCATAACCTTTCGCCTGAGCGGAGATTTGGGTCGCTTCGGAAATGATCAGGCCAGAGCTGGCGCGCTGGCGATAGTATTCACCCATCAGCGGCGTTGGGATATCGCCCGGCTCAATGCTGCGCAGACGGGTGAGAGGGGCCATTAATACGCGATTAGGTGCGGTAACCGCACCGATTTTCAGTGGGGTAAATAATTTTTCAGTTGACATCATGACTCCTGAGTAGACCGGTCGACTAGTAGATGAATAAATAAAAACGCCTGTTAAACGCCAGGCGTCGTAATACTGTTCTTCACATGCGCCAGCGCGCTTTCAAGCGGCACGGCGCTGCGGGAAATTTTGGCCTGCAAATTTGCGCCTAACCACAGCGCGTACAACACCTGGGCCTGCGTTAAAGGATCGCCGCTAAAGTTTAGCGTTTTTTCAGCGCGACCTTTTTCCAGCGCCTGAGCCAGCAGGGCGATAACGCCGCTGGCCCCTTTGTCCATCGCGGTGCGCATATCTTCTGACAGATCGCACACTTCGGCGGACAATTTAACGGTCAGGCAACCGCTGATAATGCCCTGCTGACAGAACTGGTTCAGCGTTTCCTGATAGTAGTTGAGCACACGATCACGGTAGCACCCTTTGCCGCTGGCAAAATGGGCGGCGAGACGCTGGTGGTAACTGGCATAGTGCCGCTCCAGCATCGCCACGCCAAACGCTTCTTTGGAGCGGAAGTAGTGATAAAACGAACCCTTTGGCACCTCAGCGGTTTTTAACAACTCGCTCAGCCCCATTCCGGTAAATCCGCGGTGCATACAGAGACGCTCGCCGGTGGCCAGAAGATGTTCGCGTGTATCGTGTTCAGTATTTTTGCTCATGGCGCTCACTGTAATAGACCAATCGGTCTAATGCAAGTATCACGATTTTCGACAGGTGCTGATGAGATCCATCTGCGGATGATAAACCGCTGATTTGACGTTCATCATCCCGAGCACGGTCGAGAACAAATTATCCTGAGACACCTCTGTTTTCGCCGCCCGATCGCGTAAGCACGGCTCGTTGATACTGTAGTTGTTCACGTAATCCGGCGAGAGCCAGAACATAAACGGAATATGCGTCTGCTGTGTCGGCGCCAGCATGTACGGCGTGCCGTGCAGGTACAGCCCGTTTTCGCCGATCGATTCGCCGTGATCGGAGAGATAAATCAGCGCGGTGTTCATCGTCGTCTGACGCGCTTTCAGTGCATCAATGGTTTTACTGACCACGCTATCCGTATAGAGGATGGTGTTGTCGTAGGTATTCATCAGCGCCTGGTGATCGCAGTCCTGAATCTGATTGGTGTCGCAGGTCGGGGTAAACTGGCGATACGCTTTTGGATAGCGCTGGTAATAGGCCGGACCGTGGCTACCCATCAGGTGGATCACCAGAACCGAGTCCTGCTTCAGCCCATCGAGCACGTTGTCCAGACGGTGCAGGTTGACGTCATCGATACAGGATTTGTCTTTACAGAACTGATCCAGTTTCCACTGGGTCATATCCGTGTGCGGAATGCGATCGCAGGCGCCCTTACAGCCGCCGTCGTTTTCACGCCAGAGCAGATTAATGCCTGCATGCGCCAGCACATCCAGTAAACCTTCCTGATGACGCGCCAGATCGGCATCATATTTTTTGCGCGGCATACCGGAGAACATGCACGGCACTGAAACCGCCGTTTCTGTTCCGCACGATGACGCCTGTGGGAAGTTAATCATGTTCTCTTTTTTGAGCTGCGGGTTGGTGTCGCGCCCGTAGCCGTTGAGAGAGTAATTTTCCGCGCGAGAGGCTTCGCCAATCACCAGCACCAGCACCGTCTTTTTCTTCTGCGCCAGAATGATTGGCCCTTTCTGGGCGTCCTGACCGATGCGTACCAGCGTTTGATCGCCCGCAAACCAGCGGTTTTTGCTGTATTTGGCAATGGCGCTGACGTAGTTAGCAGGTGTCACCATTTTGACGATGCTTTTGTTATTGCGAAACAGCGAGGCGTAATCCTTATAGAAGACCGAGGCCACCAGGATAATCACCATCAGGGCACCCAGAATGGCCGCGACGCGCGTAAGCAGCGTGTACCACCATTTCCCGGAACGAATACGAATAAACAGCAGTGCAATGGAGGGAATCAAGCCGATCGCCGCGATCCACAGCAGCATTTGCGGCGTGACCAGCGCGGTGGCTTCCTGCGAGTTGGTCTCGAAAATATTCACCATCATGTTCTGATCGATGACAGCGCCATAGGTGAACATAAAGTACGTTGCCCCGGCGCAGCCCAGGGTCAACAGAATCATCAGCGGTTTACGGATAAAGGGGATATTCAGCAGGCTGAAAATAATCACCCAGCCACAAAACAGAACCAGCGGCACGGACGCCGCAAACAGGAAGTCATGCAGATGCGACGGGGCAATAATCTGCCAGCTGCGCTGAATAAACAGGGCATTAAGGAGAGTAAAGAACAGGGCGCAACCGAGGGTAAATTTAATATCGTTACACTGTAACTTTTTCGCGGACCACATCATTAAGAAACCATTTGTTATATTGATGAGGCGAGTATAGGGAGCGAAGATTAGAGAAACCTTAATGACACATTTCTGTGCTAAAGCCCTTGCAGGCACGGCGTTTAGCGTCTTCACTGAAGGTGTTAAGTGATTTCGGGAGGTGTGTGTGGCAGAGCAACTGGAGTTTTTCCCCATCCAGAGCCCGTGCCGGGGAATTTGTCAGTCGGATGAACGCGGTTTTTGCCGGGGCTGTATGCGCAGCCGCGACGAGCGTTTTAACTGGCAAAAGATGAGCGACGCGGAAAAACAGGACGTTATACGCCTGTGCCGACAGCGTCTATTGCGCAAATTACGCGCAAACAAACCGACCGATACGGAAGAACCTCAGCAGCCTTCACTTTTTTAGCGGCGGAAATGCGTATACTCATGACATCACTTCCTTGAGGAAATTGTTATGGTTCAGCGTATTGCCCTTGCCCCGCAGGGCCCAGAGTTTTCGCGTTTTGTCATGGGTTACTGGCGTCTGATGGACTGGAATATGTCCCCGCGCCAGCTGGTCAGTTTCATTGAGGAACATCTCGACCTCGGGATTACCACTGTCGATCACGCCGATATCTACGGCGGCTATCTGTGCGAAGCGGCGTTCGGTGAGGCCATGAAACTTGCGCCACACCTGCGTGAGCGCATGGAGATTGTCACCAAATGCGGTATTGCCACCACCGCGCGCGCCGAAAATGCCCTGGGGCATTACATCACCGACAGCGATCACATCATCAAAAGCGCCGAGCAGTCGCTGATCAATCTGGCCACCGACCATCTGGATTTGCTGCTGATTCACCGTCCCGATCCCCTGATGGATGCGGACGATGTGGCGCAGGCGTTCCTGTCGCTGCATCAGAGCGGGAAAGTGCGCCACTTCGGCGTGTCGAACTTCACACCGGCGCAGTTCGCGCTGCTCCAGTCCCGTCTGCCGTTTACGCTCGCGACCAACCAGGTGGAAATCTCACCGGTTCACCAGCCGCTGCTGCTCGACGGAACTCTCGATCAGCTGCAACAGCTGCGCATTCGTCCGATGGCCTGGTCCTGCCTTGGCGGTGGACGTCTGTTCAACGACGAGGCCTTCCAGCCGCTGCGAGATGAACTGGAAACCGTGGCCCGCGAGCTAAACGCCGAGAGCATTGAGCAAGTCGTTTATGCGTGGATCCTGCGCCTGCCGTCGCAGCCGCTGCCGATTATTGGCTCCGGCAAAATCGAGCGAGTGCGCTCGGCGATTGCGGCAGAAGAGCTGCAAATGACGCGCCAGCAGTGGTTCCGCATCCGCAAGGCCGCGCTGGGCTACGACGTACCTTAACTGCGCATTAGCCTGACTTTCCGGTGAAAATGTTGCCCCTGGTCTAAACTTTAGGGGCAAATTAAACCCGAGGAGGTCATATGAAGCGTTTTGCTCTGGCAGTCGTGACGCTGGTTGTGTGCGCAGGTGCGCAGGCAGCCAGCGAAACCGTTGACATGAATCTCGTTACCTCACAAGGGATCGGCCAGTCCATCGGGACGGTGACGATTTCTGAAACCGACAAAGGGCTGAAATTTGCGCCCGATCTCAAAGCACTTCCTCCTGGTGAACATGGTTTTCACGTTCACGCTAAAGGCAGCTGTCAGCCTGCACTGAAAGAGGGTAAAGCCTCTGCGGCAGAAGCCGCTGGCGGCCATTTTGACCCTCATCAGACGGGCAAGCACGAAGGTCCGGAAGGGCTAGGCCACGAGGGCGATCTGCCTGTGCTGGTGGTGAACAACGACGGAATAGCCACAGACCCCGTTGTGGCCCCGCGTCTGAAAAAACTTGATGACATCAAAGGCAAGGCGCTGATGATTCACGTCGGCGGCGATAACATGTCCGATCAGCCTAAACCGCTGGGCGGTGGCGGCGCACGCTACGCCTGCGGCGTGATCTGATCGGTGATTGTCCCTGGCGGCGGGGCCTGTTCCAGCTGCGACAGGGAGCAGTGTAAACGCCAGACAAGAGACGCTAAATCGCGCGCGGCCGGAAGAGGGTGGCGTGCGAGCGTCTCACTGATACGCTGCAGCTCGGCAAGCGTGACCGCCAGCGGACGTTGCTGCACGCCGCGTTTGCTCATGACATCTCTCAGCAGAGAGATACAGATGTCGCGCACCTGCGACAGCGGATCTGAGCGCGTTTCCCATGCTCGCAACTGCCACACCACATGCGAGCAGTTCAGCAGCACCACGCCCCAGCGCAGCAGCCAGCGGCGGGATAATTCGTCCTGACTATTGTTCAGCTGGCTGACGTGATGATAAACCAGCGACTCGTACTCATTTTCACTCAGATGAGGTTTGCGGCTGAGCTGATCGACAAATCCCGCGCGCAACTCGCGAATGTGGCGTCGACTTTTGCGCGCATCGGAGCCAGGACGCAGGACCGCAAACGCCAGCCAGGCCAGACCAACGCCGAGGATTTTCGCCAGATTATCATTCAGAAAATCGGCGAAATCGTACACCGGTGGATTGGTGACTGAGATAAACGAACCCATAAAGACGATCAACTGCCCCCACAATCCGGCGAGTTTTGGCATCTGCAATTTCAGCAACTGCATGGTCGTGAGCAGCGGAAACAGGAACAGCAGGAACTGCCATAGATCGGTGATCTGCACCATCAGCCCGAATTTCACCGCGAAACTGAACAGCGAGAGCAGCACCAGCGTGCGCAACAGCAGCGTGAGGGAGTTGAAGGGGGAAGCTGCCACCGAGTAAAGCACGCAGCTGATTGCCGCCAGAGTCAACGCCGCCGAGCCGGATTCCCATTGCGTCGTAATGCTCCAGGCGCCCACCAGCATCAGGGCGCAAAAGGTGCGAAATCCGCTCCAGAGCGCCTCGATATTATCCGTATGACGGGTCAGCGCCGGGCTGCCGGGCACCGCGAATTCGGTTATGGGCGTGGCTTCTTCAACGGCTCTGATCCAGCGGCTGCTGCGCAGATATAAACGACAGAAATAGAGCAGTCGCTGCCAGAAGGCGCGATGGCGGTAGTCAAACTCATCCGTCGGGGCGAGAGGGGCAACAATCCGCGCCACCGTAAGGATATCGGTTTGCGGGTTAGCCAGCGCCGCCAGCAGAAGGTCGATCACTTCCCGCGTGTTTTCCGGCGGATTTGGCCAGTTGAGTAACATCCTGCGCAGGCCGGAGAGGGCGCTGGTCATCCTCAATTGCTGGTGAAGAAGATAGTTCAGCAACGTGTTCTGGCGACGAAAACGGTAATGGCTCCAGAACGCCTGAATACGCAGCAGGTTCATTGTCAGGATCTGCCCGATGACTTTCTCGTGGGCAAGGCGGATCGCGTCGCTGGAGTCAGGCTGCCAGAGCAAACTTGCGTGCTCAAGCAGGCGAGCATGCATGGTTTTCAGGGCGGTGATAAGTGTTGTTCCATCCGAGGTGCTGGGCAGAATCATCATCATCACGCCGCCGCAGAGGATACCGATGATCACTTCGCACACGCGTGCCTGAGCGATATCCCACAGCTCGGTGGTATCCAGAATATTGACTACCGGAAAGGCGATAATCGCCGCCGTATAACCGGCGAGCTGGAACGCGTAGGCCACGTTGTTGGTAAAATGGGCGCAGGCCCAGGTACACAAGCCCAGCCAGCCGGCCATACTCAGCAAAAAGAGCCAGGGATCGTTGAGCGTGTGCCCGGCGATAATCAGCGCCGCCGTGGCCCCCAGCAGGCTGCCCGCGACGCGCCCGAGGCTTTTACTGATCACCCCTCCGACGGTAGGAAAACTGACCACCGCCGCTGAGGTCATCGCCCAGTAAGGCTCATCCAGATTCAGATAATAGGCCACCGAAAGGGCCAGACACATGGCGATGCCGTTGCGCAGGGCATATCGCCACTGCGCAGGGGTTGCTTTGAACCACGGCATTTTGCGCCAGGAGAAAGCAGAGAGGTCCATCAGCGCGTTCCGATCGAGACGGTGCAGGTTGTGCCGGAGACCAGCGTGATGTCTGCCGGGAGTTTGTCGAACTCTACGCGAACCGGTACGCGCTGGGCGAGGCGCACCCACGGCACGTTAGGTTTGATGTCGGGCACAAGGCCGGAGTCGGTCTCGACACTCTGATCGTAAATGGCGCGACCAATGCTGGAGACGTGACCCTGTAACCTGGTGGAGCCGCTATAAAGCGTGATCTGCGCCGGTGCGCCTTCCTGGATATGGCGAAGCTTTGTCTCTTCGAAATAGCCGACAACGTAGAACGAGTGGCTGTCTACCAGCGCAAAGACCGGCTGCCCCTGAGTGGCGTAGTTCCCCTCGCGAGTGGAAAGATTGGTTACCCATCCGTCAACGGGGGCTTTAACGACCGTTTGCGTGAGCTGCCACTGGGCTTGTTTCAGCGTGGCTTCTGCCACCTCAACGCTGGCCTTCATGGCTTTGACGTTGATGTTCGCGGTATCAAGATCTTCAGCAGAGATAAAGTTTTGCGGCAGGTGGCGGCGGCGATTGGCTTCATTGTTGGCTTTCGCCAGATCGGACTGCGCCTTTGCCAGCTGCGCCTGGGCGTTCAGTACCGCGATATGGAACGGTGTCTCATCGATGCGAAAGAGCACGTCTCCCGCTTTCACCCGCTGGTTATCCTTAACCAGCAAAGACGTAATGCTCCCGGAGACCTGCGGCGTAATGCTGACCTGCTCGGCGCGGACTTTGCCATCGCGCGTCCACGGCGACTGCATGTAAAAATTCCATAGCCACCAGCCCGCGACCAGTGCCAGAGCCAGAACCAACAGGCTGGAGAAATATTTAAGGGTTTTCAGCGACATATTCACCACGCAATCAACAGAGCCAGAGCGAGACAGACGGAAAGGGTAAACAGCGAAAGATCCATCAGCATGGGGTGCCAGATTTCGCCGGAGTACATCCAGTCGCGAAGCAGCCGGTGGGCCACAAGCCAGATTAGAAAGCCCAGCATAACGGCTTTGAAAATCGGGGGAAAATAGACAGACGCACCGACAATCAGGTCCTGAAGGGGTAACCCCGCGGAGCTAGTAGAGAACTTCACGAGCAGAGATCCTTTGCAGTGGTGAGGGGCCAGTGTTAACACAATGAAGTGTCTTCATTAAGTGTAAATGATCCGTTCGGAATTGATGAATGCAGTATTGCATTTGTTTTGCCAATATAAATGCTGCACACTATTCTAAAATCAGTATAATAACTTAGCAAGCTAATTATAAGGAGATGAAATTGGAATCGCCATTAGGTTCTGATCTGGCAAGGTTGGTACGCATCTGGCGTGCTCTGATTGACCATCGCCTGAAACCTCTGGAATTGACACAGACGCATTGGGTCACGCTGCATAACATTCATCAGTTGCCGCCCGATCAGTCACAAATTCAACTGGCCAAAGCGATTGGCATTGAGCAGCCATCTCTGGTGCGTACGCTCGATCAGCTGGAGGAGAAGGGGCTGATTTCCCGGCAAACCTGCGCCAGCGATCGCCGTGCTAAACGCATTAAACTGACGGAAAAGGCAGCGCCTATCATCACTGAGATGGAAGCGGTGATCAGCAAAACGCGTGGCGAGATCCTCTCCGGGATTTCACCGGCCGAGCTGGAACAGCTGATTGATATGATTGCTCGCCTTGAGCAAAACATTAATGAGCTGCAAACCCGCGACTGACGTCATGACAAAGCCTTGCATCGCAAGGCTTTCTTTTTAGCGGTACACCACCACCCGGTTGCGCCCCGTCTCTTTAGCCTCATACATCGCCTTATCCGCACGCTCGACACACTCTTCAGCTGTAACCGCAGATGACGTCGCGGTATACACGCCCATGCTGATAGTGATTGGCTCCGGAAGCTGTCCGTGGGTGGTTTCACGATCGAAACTGATCAGCAGGATACGGATCCGCTCGGCCACCTGGCGTGCCGCCTCTGACGGGGTATTCGCCAGCAGCAAGACAAACTCTTCGCCGCCAATGCGTGCGGCAATATCCTGAGGACGGACCGAATCCATCAGCAGATTGGCAACAAACTGCAGTACTTTGTCGCCTTGCAGGTGACCGTAGGTGTCGTTGATGCGCTTGAAGCGATCGAGATCGCTGACAATCACCGACACGGGTTTACTGGCGCTGGTGGTTCTGAGCAAATGGTTCAAGGATTCGTAGAAGTAGCTGCGGTTGTAGAGACGCGTCAGGGCATCGCGAATCGAGTTCTGATAAGACTGCTGATATTTCAGATGGGAATCGCGGTACAGACTGAAGACATCGTGCAGCAGGGTAAAAATAATCAGCAACGTGGCGGTCGTTTCAAACAGACGCGAGCTGTACCAGGCAAATCCCCCCACATAATCACTGGCAAACAGGGTGACCAGCGTAATCATATAGCAGACACACAAAAAGCTGCCGCTGACCCAAAATTCATTACGCAGACGCGTGATGACCAGCATGGTGATTAATGTGACAATCCAGAAAATAATCAGAATGAGATTAATCACTTGATTCCATAATATTGTCACCTGCCGGGTGTCATCACTGACAAGATCTATCGAAAGTAATGTACTGTGGCTCGAATAAATCCACGCAAGAGTAATCATTGAAACGGTAAACAGAAATAAACAGATAATAATTATTACATGTACACGGCGCGGTAATACATGATGGCGCAGGGTGTAAAGTACCGCCGCGCAAGTGATCAGAAAGGCCATCATCACGTTGCGGAACATGAAGAAAATCATCGCGTCGTTATAATTAATGCGATGCAGGCCGAACGAGGTGAGCCACGCCGGGAAGCTGCTCAGTGTTCCCAGCATCAGCACCGCGGAGCCCACGAAGGCAAAGGCGATGGCGAGCAGGAAAATCCGGTTTTTATCGCACCAGTATTTCATCAGCATAAAAAAGGCAATAAACAGATGAAAGACTAAAAGAAATATCGTTAGCGTAGGAAAAATTAATGGCGAAAGGCTCGGAATAATACTCTCTGTTTTTAAATACAGAGTATGTAATATTCCATAAAAGACCAGACAGGCAAGCAAGAAGGAAACGTAGCGGTTTCCCAGATATCGGTTTATCACGATCATACGGTTGTTAACTGACAGATAATACTTTATTAAGAAAAGAAGATGAGCGCGGAGGATAATGTAATAAGAGATAAAATACTTTGCGCGGGAACAAGAGAAGGGGAAGTAATTAATTCACGTGGTGAATGTGTTTTAGGGAATTAATTAATCGGAATGCATTCAAGAGTAATGGATGTGACCCTGAGGCCACATCCATTATGGAATTAGCGTGGGGATACAGTCACCTGGCTACCGTTGCTTGCCAGGACCACACGTTGGCCGCTAGCGAACTGGGTTTTACCCTGTTTCTGCACAACCATGATGGTGTTGCCGTCGTCTTTACGGATTTCCAGCTCAACGCCCTGGGTTTTGTTCATTGAACCCTGAACACCCTGACCCGCTACGCCACCCGCAACAGCACCTGCGGCAGTCGCCAGAGAACGTCCGGTGCCACCACCGACGGTGTTACCCAGGAAGCCACCCAGCACAGCACCACCAATCGCGCCAATCACGTTGTTGTCATCGCCACCCTGGATCTGAACCGGGCGAACGTTAACAACAGTACCGTAAGTGACGTTCTGAACTTGCTTGGCTTCGGAGGCGGTGTAAACGTCACCCGAAAGGGAATCGTTATTCACGCAGCCAGCCAGTGTTAAACCAATCAGTGAAACGCCCAGTACACGTAAAATCATTTGAATCTCCTGTTCACCAACAACGCTCAAACTGAGCATCCGTTATGGCTAAATTATATGGCATTAAGAGCCATAGATCATATCTTTGCACTAACAATAGGAAAATTGTACTTGAATTTGACTTAACGAGACATAAACGGAAGAGGCGGGGTGCTTGAGATCGGACATTGTTAAAAAATATTAGCCGGTCATAGAAATACCCCTTCATTTATGGTGGAGTGGTGACCCCAAGCCCAGATAACCTAAGGAAAGCGCATGAAATCGGGTCGTTATATCGGTGTCATGTCAGGCACCAGTCTTGACGGAGTCGATGTTGTCCTTGCTGCAATTGATGAAAACATGGTGGCGCAGCAGGCAAGCCTGAGCTGGCCGATTCCCGTTGAACTGAAAGAAGCGATTCTGAGCATTTGCCAGGGACAGCAGCTGACCCTTTCGCAACTGGGGCGGCTCGATGTGCAGCTCGGATCGCTGTTTGCCGATGCGGTGCTGGCACTCATGCAACAGGAAAATCTTCAGCCAAAGGACATCGTGGCGATTGGCTGTCATGGGCAAACTGTCTGGCACGAACCGCTTGGCGACGCGCCGCATTCGATGCAAATTGGCGACAATAATCAGATCGTCGCCAAAACCGGTGTGACGGTCGTGGGAGATTTCCGCCGTCGCGACATCGCCCTTGGCGGGCAGGGCGCGCCGCTGGTTCCGGCGTTTCACCAGGCGCTGCTGGCGCACCCGGATGAACGCCGCATGGTGTTGAACATTGGTGGCATCGCCAATTTGTCGATGCTCATTCCTGGGCGACCGGTGCGCGGTTACGATACCGGGCCTGGCAATATGCTGATGGACGCCTGGATCTGGCGTCAGCGTGGCAAAGCGTACGACAAAGACGCGCAATGGGCGTGCGAGGGAAAAGTCATTATTCCACTGCTGCAAACGATGCTGAGCGATCCCTATTTCGCCGCGCCTGCGCCAAAAAGTACGGGGCGCGAATATTTCAATTACGGCTGGCTTGAGCGCCAGCTGGCGCAGTTCCCGGCGCTGGCCCCGCAGGATGTGCAGGCGACGCTGGTGGAGCTGACGGCAATCTCGATTTCTGAGCAAGTCCTGCTGAGCGGTGGCTGTGAGCGACTGCTGGTGTGCGGCGGTGGCAGCCGAAATCCGCTGGTGATGGCGCGCCTCGCCGGGCTGTTACCGGGCACCGAGGTGACCACTACCGATGCGGCAGGCATCAGCGGCGACGATATGGAAGCCCTGGCATTCGCCTGGCTTGCCTGGCGTACGGTCGCCGGTCTGCCGGGGAATCTGCCTTCTGTTACCGGTGCGCGCGAAGCCAGCGTGTTGGGGGCGATTTTTCCGGCCAATCCACGGCATAATCAGAGTTAACTGAATTCCAGCCCTGCCCGTTGCCGTTAAAATCGAAAGGAATACAGGAGGGTGACTTCACCCTCCATGACCAGGATAGTCTTCGGAACAGGCTCATGAAAAAACTTCTTCTTACGTTTGCCCCTCTCTTACTCGCGGGCTGTAGCTACTACAACCAGGTTGTCGATCGCCTCAATACCGACACCCTCGAGTATCGCTGTGATGAAAAACCACTGACCGTGAAGCTCAATAATCCGCGTCAGGAAGCCAGTTTCATCTACGACAATAAAATGCTGAACCTGAAACAGGGTATGTCCGCCTCCGGCGCGCGCTACACGGACGGAATCTACGTATTCTGGTCCAAAGGTGACGATGCCACCGTCTACAAACGCGACCGCGTAGTGCTCAACAACTGCGTGCTGCAAAATCCGAAGCGTTGAGATTTTTACAGGGGCGGCGCACAATAGCGCCACCCAATTCTAATTTCAGCTAACGCCATGTCAGATAACGATGAATTGCAGCAAATTGCGCATCTGCGCCGTGAGTACACCAAAGGCGGCCTGCGTCGCCAGGATCTTCCCGCTGAACCCCTCGTACTTTTTGAGCGCTGGCTGAAACAGGCCTGTGAAGCCAAACTGGCCGATCCGACCGCAATGGTCGTCGCCACCGTCGATGAGAACGGCCAGCCTTACCAGCGTATCGTTCTGCTGAAACATTACGACGAAAAAGGGCTGGTGTTTTATACCAACCTCGGCAGCCGTAAAGCTCACCATCTGGAAAACAATCCGCGCATCAGCCTGCTGTTCCCGTGGCATATGCTGGAGCGTCAGGTGATGGTGACAGGGAAAGTTGAACGCCTCTCAACGCTCGAAGTGCTGAAATATTTCCACAGCCGTCCTCGCGACAGCCAGATTGGCGCCTGGGTCTCGAAACAATCGAGCCGCATTTCGGCACGCGGCGTGCTGGAGAGCAAATTCCTCGAGCTAAAACAAAAATTCCAGCAGGGCGAAGTGCCTCTGCCAAGCTTCTGGGGCGGTTTCCGCGTTCCCATCGAGCAGATGGAGTTCTGGCAGGGCGGCGAACACCGTCTGCATGACCGCTTTTTATACCAGCGCGACAACGACGCGTGGAAAATCGACCGACTGGCCCCGTAATCCTCGAAATTTGTTGTTTTAAGCGCTAGCGCTGGATGGGCTGGCGCTTTATTCTATGTCTCTTTCGCGCTAGGCGAAAAGTCGTGTACCGACAGAGGTGCAGTCGTTTATACATGGAGAATTTGATGGCAAGCAGTAACTTGATTAAACAATTGCAAGAGCGGGGCCTGGTGGCCCAGGTGACGGACGAAGTAGCGTTAGCAGAGCGACTGGCGCAAGGCCCGATCGCGCTCTATTGCGGCTTCGATCCCACCGCTGACAGCTTGCACTTGGGGCATCTTGTTCCATTGTTATGCCTGAAACGCTTCCAGCAAATGGGCCACAAGCCTGTGGCGCTGGTGGGTGGTGCAACCGGTCTGATTGGTGACCCAAGCTTTAAAGCCGCCGAGCGTAAACTGAATACGGAAGACACCGTGCAGGAGTGGGTGGACAAAATTCGCAAGCAGGTTGCGCCATTCCTCGACTTCGATTGCGGTGAAAACTCTGCGATTGCTGCCAACAACTACGACTGGTTTGGCAACATGAACGTGCTGACCTTCCTGCGTGATATCGGCAAGCACTTCTCCGTTAATCAGATGATCAACAAAGAAGCGGTGAAGCAGCGTCTGAACCGTGACGATCAGGGCATCTCCTTTACCGAGTTCTCCTACAACCTGCTGCAGGGTTATGACTTCGCCTGTCTGAACAAACTGCATGGCGTGGCGCTGCAGATTGGTGGCTCTGACCAGTGGGGCAACATCACGTCCGGTATCGACCTGACGCGTCGTCTGCATCAGAACCAGGTATTCGGTCTGACCGTACCGCTTATCACCAAAGCTGATGGCACTAAGTTCGGTAAAACCGAAGGCGGCGCAGTCTGGCTGGATCCTAAGAAAACCAGCCCGTACAAATTCTACCAGTTCTGGATCAACACCGCCGATGCGGACGTTTATCGCTTCCTGAAGTTCTTCACTTTCATGGACATCGAAGAGATCAATGCTCTGGAAGAAGAAGACAAGAACAGCGGTAAAGCGCCTCGCGCACAGTACGTGCTGGCCGATCAGGTCACCAGCCTGGTTCACGGTGAAGAAGGTCTGGCGGCGGCGAAACGCATCACTGCCAGTCTGTTCAACGGCACCCTGAGCGATCTGAGCGTGGAAGATTTCGAGCAGCTGGCGCAGGATGGCGTGCCAATGGTTGAGATGGAAAAGGGCGCCGATCTGATGCAGGCGCTTGTCGATTCCGAGCTGCAGCCGTCCCGTGGTCAGGCGCGTAAAACCATCGCCTCCAATGCCATCACCATCAACGGTGAGAAGCAGGCCGATCCGGAATACACCTTCGATGAGAGCGATCGTCTGTATGGGCGCTACACCCTGCTGCGTCGCGGTAAGAAGAATTACTGTCTGGTTTGCTGGAAGTAATCACAAGTGTTTGAGGGGCGTGGGAAACCACGCCCCTTTATTTTTTCAGGGTTGTGGTAAGAAAAATGAATAACATCCTCGCCATTCAGTCCCACGTTGTTTTTGGTCATGCCGGCAATAGCGCCGCAGAGTTCCCGATGCGTCGCCTTGGGGCCAACGTCTGGCCGCTCAACACCGTTCAGTTCTCCAATCACACACAATACGGTAAATGGACAGGCTGCGTGCTGCCTGCATCGCATTTGACGGAGATTGTGCAGGGTATCGCGGATATCGATCAGCTAAAGCGCTGTGACGCCGTTTTAAGCGGTTATCTGGGATCGGCGGAGCAGGGCGAACATATCCTGGGGATCGTACGTCAGGTTAAAGCGGCAAACCCGTCGGCCAAATTTTTCTGCGATCCGGTGATGGGCCATCCCGAAAAAGGGTGCATCGTGGCGCCGGGTGTGGCGGAGTTTCATGTGCGTCATGCTATGCCGGCAAGCGATATCATCGCGCCAAATCTCATCGAACTGGAAATTCTCTGCGAGCATCCGGTGAACAGCGTTGAAGAAGCCGTGACAGCGTCACGTGAGCTGATAGCTCAGGGACCGGAGATTGTGCTGGTGAAACATCTGGCGCGCGCGGGGTTTAGCCCGGACCGCTTTGAAATGCTGCTGGTGACAAAAGACGACGCCTGGCATATCAGCCGTCCGCTGGTGGACTTTGGTGCTCGCCAGCCGGTGGGCGTGGGTGATGTGACGAGTGGTTTACTGCTGGTGAAACTGTTGCAGGGCGCATCCCTGCGCGACGCGCTGGAGCATGTGACCGCAGCGGTCTATGAAATCATGATCGCGACGAAACAGATGGATGAGTATGAGTTGCAGGTTGTGGCGGCGCAGGAGCGTATTGCGAAGCCGGAGCACTACTTTAGCGCGACGCAGCTTTAAAAACAGTGCCCGGCAAGCGCGCAGCGCCGCCGGGCAATGCAGAGATATCTTAGTTCAACCCTTCCGCTTTCAGCGCCGCCGCCACGCCCGGACGTGCCGCCATGCGTTCCATATACGACGCAATATGGCTTAATCCTTCCATATTCAGCTTCACTGCCCGCGCCCAGCGCAGAACCGTAAACAGATAAGCGTCAGCAATGGTGAAGCGCTGGCCGCAAATCCACTGATCGTCTTTAAGAGCGTCGTTAACGTACTGCAGTTTTTTCTCCAGCAGGGCACGAACGGTCGGTTTGTACTCTTCAGGGGTATCCGGGCGGAACAGCGGCGTGAAGCCTTTATGCAGCTCAGTCGCGATGTAGTTCAGCCACTCGAGGGTTTTATAGCGGGAAATGCTGCCCGTCGGTGCCAGCAGATGGCGATCGGGTACTGAATCGGCCAGGAACTGCATAATGGCGACGCCTTCGGTGAGCAACGTGCCGTCGTCCAGCGCCAGAGCCGGAACCTGTCCTTTCGGGTTAATCGCGAAATAATCCTCGCCATTCTCCAGACGCTTTTTCATCAGGTCGACGCTATCGAGCGTGAAATCCTTGCCGCTCTCGCGAAGGGTGATGTGTGAAGCAAGAGAGCATGCGCCTGGTTTGTAGAACAGTTTCATCGGTAACTCCTTTTTGCTGAGATTAAGGTCATGGTAATGCGCGGCAGAATAAAAAAAAAGCCGCTAACGCACAGTTAGCGGCTTCTCTTCAGTCGTTTCCCGATGACAATTACGCGGTAGCGGTATCCGTCGCTTTAGCGGTTTTGTCGTCGTCCTGGGTCATACGATTCAGTTTAGGTGCAGTCAGCAGCATCAGCACGGCGATAATTGCGGTGGCGATACCGATCTGCATGAATACGCGACCGTACACTTCCAGGGAGACCAGAGGGTCGGTGACGTTTTCTGGAACGGCCATCAGGTTTGCAATTTTACCTGCAATGATAGCGGCACCCGCAGTAGTCAGGAACCAGCTACCCATGATGAAGCCCATCAGACGCTGTGGAACCAGCTGTGCAACCATTGCCAGACCCAGACCCGAGATCATCAGCTCACCGATAGACTGCAGCGCGTAGCTCAGAATCAGCCAGTTAACAGACACGATACCCGCGTCGGTCGCGAACTTGGTGCCCAGCGGCAGTACCAGGAATGCGCCAGAGCACAGCACCATACCGATGGCAAATTTGTGCGGCATTGGCAGACGGTCGCCCATCTTGTTGTAGATAGCGGCCAGAATCGGGCTACCAATCATGATCCAGAACGGGTTCAGTGCCTGGAACTGCTCAGGTTCGAACGCGATACCCAGAATGGCGTGCTCAACGTTACGAATGGCGAAGAAGTTCAGGGAGGTTGGCATCTGGCTGTACAGCACGAAGAAGACAATCGCCTGCAGCATCAGAATGAAGGCCACAATCATCTTACGACGCGCAGCGCCCTGCATAGCGAACGCTTCTTTCGCGAAGATGCAGATGATACCCAGAGCAACCACGCCCAGTACCGCGCGAGCAACGCCCTGGTTGTGCAGCAGCCAGGTGGCGATGGTAGCGAGGATCACAACGCCCACGATAGTCGCCAGCAGTTTGCCCATGTGAACCGGTTCGAAGTCAGGTTTAGAACCGTAGTCTTTGACCCAGCGTTTGCAGAAGGCAAAGTTAACCACGGTGATCAGCATACCGACAACGGAGAGTGAGAACGCTACGCTCCAGCCGAACTTCGCTGCCAGCCACGGTGTTGCCAGCATAGAGAAGAAGGAACCGATGTTCACCGACATGTAGTACATGGTGAATGCACCGTCGAGACGCGGGTCATCTTTGCTGTAGCAGGTAGAAAGCAGGGAGGACGGGTTTGCTTTGAACAGCCCGTTACCAACCGCAATTGTCGCCATACCCATGTAGACAACCGCAGCATCGTGACCAGACCACGCGACCAGCGCATAGCCGACAGCCAGAACGATGGCGCCGAGCATGATCACGCGTTTGGTGCCAAGAACTTTATCGCCTAACCAGCCGCCGACGGCGACCAGGCCGTAAACCAGTGCACTGAAAGAGGAGAACAGCGTGATGGAATCCGCTTCGGACATACCCAGTTGTTTAACCAGGTAAACAGCCATAATCCCTTGCAGGCCGTAAAAGCCAAAACGCTCCCATAACTCGATAGAGAAGATGAGATAGAACGCTTTAGGCTGTTTGAAAGCGTTTAAACTTACGCTCTCTTCTGTTGGTTTATTGTTTGCAGTAGACACATATACCTCTTTTTTTACATCCCATATTAACGGGGGTGTTCATAGCGTAATTGACCGGAGTCCATTCGCCTTATAGTTATATTGGGAGGGGAAACGGCGGGTAATGTTCACTATCCTGACCCATCTGGCAAGGTGTTTGTAATACTCTGTTACATATAACCAGGGCGGTATAATACGCGGGTCAGACAAATGTTATTTAGCGTTAAATCTTTCAGCATGAGAATTGGTGGTTTTTTTCACTGCTGAGACCCGTAAAAAAGGGCTGTATGGCGATATGTTCTGCTATATGGTCATTGTGGTAGTGATATGGTCCATAATCTGAAAATCAACTGGTTTAATCTGTTGTGAGCGATCGGTCATAGCTTGTTCGCGTAAGGGCTTAGTGGGTTTTTATATACAAAAATCCAACATGACGTTATCAGAGTGATCGCGATCACAGATGTATAGAAAATTTCGCTGACGAAAAAACAATTAACCTGCCAGGGTGTTAATGAACCGAACAATCAAGAGGTCTGAAAGTGAACGAAGCGGATAATAAATGGGCAAAAGGAAGGTTTACGGTTAGACCTTCCTTTAGTAAGGGATTGATATACTGAGCAGAGGAGGTAGATGACGGAAATTCAGGCGTACACTTTCTCTTTATATTCGCATAAATCTTCGATAAGACACGAACCGCAGCGGGGTTTACGGGCGATACAGGTATAACGACCGTGCAGAATGAGCCAGTGATGGCAATCCACCTTAAACTCCGCCGGCACCACCTTCAGCAGTTTTTCTTCCACCTGCTCGACATTCTTACCCGGTGCGAAATTCGTGCGGTTACAGACGCGGAAAATATGCGTATCGACAGCAATGGTCGGCCAGCCGAAAGCGGTATTGAGCACCACGTTGGCGGTTTTACGCCCCACGCCAGGCAGCGCTTCCAGCGCGGCTCTGTCTTCTGGCACTTCGCCGCCGTGCTGTTCCAGCAGGATACGGCAGGTTTTAATCACGTTCTCGGCCTTGCTGTTAAACAGGCCAATGGTTTTGATGTACGACTTCACGCCGTCCACGCCCAGCTCCAGCATCGCCTGCGGCGTATTGGCGACAGGGTAGAGCTTCGCCGTCGCTTTGTTGACGCTCACGTCGGTAGCCTGGGCGGAGAGCAGCACCGCGATCAGCAGCTCAAAAGGGGAGTTAAAATTCAGCTCCGTTGTCGGATGCGGGTCGTTATCACGCAGACGAGTCAGGATCGTGATGCGTTTCTCTTTATTCATACAGCCTTCTCAGGGAGTCCTTCCTGCACGCTACGCTCGGCAGCGCGGCGTTTACGTTTCTCATCAATGAGGTATTTTAACGCCAGCATCATACCAAGGCCAATAAATGCGCCCGGCGGCAGCATCGCCAGCAGGAACGGCGTATCCGTGTGGAAGACCTCAATACGCAGGGCCTTCGCCCAGCCGCCCAGCAGTGCGTCAGCGCCGTCAAACAGGGTACCGTTACCGAGGATCTCACGCATCGAGCCCAGCACAAACATCGCGCAGGTGGCACCCATACCGATGGCAAAGCCATCCAACGCCGAGATCAGCGGATCGTTCTTCACCGCGAAAGCTTCTGCGCGGCCCACGACGATACAGTTGGTTACGATCAGCGGAATAAAAATCCCCAGCGACTGATAAAGGCCGAACGCGTAGGCGTTGATCAGCATCTGCACGATGCTCACCACCGAGGCGATGATCATTACGTAAATCGGAATACGAATCTCCGACGGTGTCCAGCGACGCAGGGCGGAGATCGACAGGTTGGTCAGGGTCAGCACCAGCGTGGTCGCCAGTCCAAGGCCGAGGGCGTTCGTGGCAGTGGATGTCACCGCCAGCAGCGGACACATCCCCAGCAGCTGGACCAGCGCGGAGTTGTTCTTCCAGAGACCCTGGACAATAACCTCTTTAACCTGGCTCATGATTACTCCTCACAGGCGGGAAGATTGTTGATTTGCGCAGGCAGCGTTTCGGCGTACAGCCCCGCGCGTTTCACCGCATTCACCACGGCGCGTGGCGTGATGGTCGCGCCGGTAAACTGGTCGAACTCACCGCCGTCTTTTTTGACGGCAAAGGCGGTGTCATTCTCACCATGAATCACTTTTCCGGCAAAATGTAAAATCCAGTCACTGAGGCGAAGCTCTATTTTATCCCCCAGACCTGGCGTTTCGTGGTGCTGCGTCACACGGGTGCCGAGAACCGTACCAGAGAAGTCGGTGCCGACCAGCAGTTGAATCGCGCCAGAGTAGCCGTCCGGTGCGGTCGCTTCCATCACGGCACCCACGGCGGTATCCCCTTTACGTGCGATGAAAACGCGGTGTTCACCTTTGCCTAACTGCGGCGCCTGCACGATAAAGCAGCTTTTCTGCAGGTCATTATCGTAGAAATCTGACGGGATCACCTGATCGAACAGCGCCTTTTGCTGTTTCGATGCCTGTTCATCAATCGTCGTTTTGGTCATTTCATTCACCAGCGCGGTCAGCCCCGTCAGGGCAGCGGCGAAGATCGCCAGCGTCACGCCGTGTTTTTGCATTGTTTTCAGCATGGCGAATCCCTTAGCGGTGGCCATACACGCGAGGACGCGTGTAGTAGTCGATGAGCGGCACCGTGATATTGGCCAGCAGTACGGCGAACGCTACGCCATCCGGATAGCCGCCAAAACTGCGGATCAGCCAGACCAGCAGCCCCGCCAGCGCGCCAAAAATGAGGCGTCCACGGTTGGTGGTCGATGCGGTCACCGGGTCGGTCAAAATAAAGAAGGCGCCCAGCATGGTTGCGCCGGAGAGCAGATGCATCTGCGGGCTTGGCAGCGGCTCGGACGAGAACATCCAGCCGAGCGTGGCGCAGATTGTCAGCGTCACCAGGAAGCTCACCGGAATGTGCCAGCGAATCGTCTTTTTCCACAGCAGGAACACGCCGCCCAGCAGATAGGCGATATTAACCCACTGCCAGCCAGCGCCCGCCAGCACACCGCTGTAGATTGGGTACGCCATGATCTGCTCAACGCTATGACCGGCATGCAACGACGTTTTAAAGGTGTCGAGCGGCGTCGCCTGGCTGATACCATCCACGCCCATACGCAGGGTGGTCATGTCGCCACCCGTTGCCGTGTGGCCGGTGAAGATCACCTGAAGCGCATCCATAAATCCCGGTACCGTTGCGGCAATCTCGTGCGGCGGCAGCCAGCTGGTCATCTGCACCGGGAAGGAGATCAGCAAGACCACATAGCCGATCATCGCCGGGTTAAACGGGTTATGCCCCAGGCCGCCGTACAGCTGTTTGGCAATAATGACCGCGAAAACGGTGCCCAGCACCACCATCCACCAGGGTGAAAAGGGCGGAATACTGATCGCCAGTAACAGGCCCGTCAGCAGGGCTGAGTTATCGGCGAGAATGCGGGGAACAGGCATTTTTCGAAGCTTAAGCACCAGCGCTTCGGCGGCCAGCGCACTGACGCAGCCGAGAACATTCTGAAACAGCGTCCCCCAGCCAAAAAACCAGAACTGCACGGCAATGCCCGGTAAGGCCGCCAGGCAGACCAGCATCATAATGCGCGACGTCTGGCGCTGGTTATGGGTGTAAGGGGAACTTGCGATTCTGAAAACCATTTAATCCTCGTTTACTGCCTGCTGTGCGGCTTTCTTAGCCTGAACGCGTGCAATCGCGGCGGCGACTGCGGCTTTGCGTGGGTCGTCATTGGCGGCGGGTTCGGGGTCCTGCTGGGCCGCTTTACGCGCTTTCGCACGGGCAATGGCGGCTTCAACGGCCGCTTTGCGCGGATCGACAGGGGTTTCCTGCTCGACGCTCTTTTCCTGTTGCTCCGCTTTACGCGCTTTGGCGCGAGCAATGGCGGCCTCAACGGCGGCTTTGCGCGGATCGACAGGCGGTTCCTGTTCGACGCGCTTTTCCTGTTGTTCCGCTTTACGCGCTTTCGCACGAGCAATGGCGGCCTCAACGGCGGCTTTGCGCGGATCGACAGATGGTTCCTGTTCGACGCTCTTGTCCTGTTGCTCCGCTTTGCGCGCTTTGGCGCGAGCAATCGCCGCTTCAACCGCTGCTTTACGCGGATCGCTCTCAGCGTTCGGCTGTGCGTCTTGGGCTTTTTCTGCCTGACGCGCGCGGGCCTGCGCTTTGCGCGCTTCACGTGCGGCGATGGCTTCGCTGTTGTCTGGTTTTTCACCGGCCGGAATGATCACCGGCTGTGCGGCAGAGGCTTTCTTCTCACGCACCCGCGCCAGCGCGGCGTTAATGGCATCCTGATCTTTTTCGGCTGGCTGAACGGCAGCCTTTTTGTGACGTTCCTGACGCGCCAGTTTCTCACGCTCAAGACGCGCCTGACGCGCTTCAAAGCGGGCTTTGGCTTCGGCGGCACGTTTGTCTTCCAGCGAAATGGCGTAGATCTCGGCCTTTTCCTGGCGGAAATACTGCACTAGCGGAATGCTGCTTGGGCAGACCCAGGCGCAGGCCCCGCACTCAATGCAGTCGGCCAGATTGTGGGCTGTGGCTTTATCGTGCAGCTGGCCTTTGCTGAACCAGTACAACTGCTGCGGCAGCAGGTCGGCCGGACAGGCGTCGGCGCAGGCGCTACAGCGGATACAGCCTTTTTCTTCCTGCTCTTCGCCCATCTCGCTTGCGGAAGGGGCCAGCAGGCAGTTGGTGATTTTGACGACCGGAACGTCCAGCCAGGGGAGGGTAAAGCCCATCAGCGGCCCGCCCATAATGACCATTTGATCGCTGCCAGGACAGAACCCGGCCTGCTCCAGCAAATGACGCACCGGCGTACCCAGCCGCGCCCAGACGTTACCCGGCTGCGAAACGGACTCGCCGGTGAGCGTCACTACGCGTTCGGTCAACGGTTCCCCGTCGATCACCGCGCGTTTCACCGCGTAAGCCGTACCGACGTTTTGCATCAGCACGCCAATGTCAGAAGAGCGGCCGCCGTGCGGAACCTGTTTCCCGGTCAGAATTTGCGTCAGCTGTTTTGCGCCGCCGGACGGGTATTTAGTGGGAATAACGCGCAGGCCAATGTCGTGGCTGCCCGCCAGCACCGCACGCAGCATGGAGATCGCCTGCGGCTTGTTATCTTCAATGCCGATCAGCACTTCGCGCGGCTGCAAAATATGGGCGAGGATGCGAATCCCTTCGACGACCTGCGCGGCACAGTCCTGCATCAGGCGGTCATCAGCGGTGATGTAAGGCTCGCACTCTGCAGCATTGATAATCAGGGTCTGAATTTTATCGCCACCACCGCGAAGCTTGGTGCCGGTCGGGAAGCCTGCGCCGCCAAGACCGGCTACGCCGAACTGGTGGATGCGCTCGATCAGAGCTTCGCGAGTCTGAGCGCGGTAATCGCTCCAGCCGTCGCGGTCGATCCAGCGGTCTTCACCGTCCGGCTCGATCATGACGCTTAATTCGGCCAGTGCCGAAGGGTGGGGAACCGTGTGAGGGGCAATCGCCACCACTTTCCCGGAGGTCGGTGCGTGGACCGGGAGCATACGCCCGCGTCCAAAGGTCAGCTGCTGACCGCGCAGCACATTGTCACCGACTTTCACGCACAGCTCGCCTTCCGCACCGATGTGCTGTTTCAGCGGCATGACGAACCGGTTTGCTAACGGGATCTGGCGCAGCGGCGTGCCGCTGGACTGGGTTTTCATCTCTGGCGGATGAATCCCGCCGTCGAAATCCCAAATCTTCTCTTTTCTGAACGCAGAAAATAACTTAAACATGGTGTTCCACAGGAATTATACGAACCGGAATGGTTTGAAGATCCCACTTCCAGCTGTCGGGAGTCGTTTCGACCGGACGCAGCTCGATGCATTGCGTCGGGCAGGGGGCCACACAAAGATTGCAGCCCGTACAGAGATCCGCCATCACGGTGTGCATCGCGCGGGTTGCGCCAACAATGGCGTCCACCGGGCAGGCCTGAATACACTTGGTGCAGCCAATGCAGTTTTCTTCGTCGATGACCGCCAGCACGCGCGCAGGCTCTTGTGCGCTCTCGTCGCCATCAACAGGCTGCGGATCAACGTTAAGCAGCGCCGCGATTTTTAACATCACGGCTTCGCCACCCGGCGCACAGCGGTTAATTTTTTCACCGTTGCCTACCGCCTCAGCATAGGGACGGCAGCCAGGATAGCCGCATTGCCCACACTGGCTTTGCGGCAGGAGGTCATCGATTTTTTCGACGACAGGATCGCCGTCAACCGCAAAACGGCGCGAGGCGTAACCCAGAATAATGCCAAAAAACAGCCCCAACACGCTGATGGCGGCGATGGCAATCCAGATAGCATTCATTACAACTTCACCAGACCACTGAAGCCCATAAAGGCCAGAGACATCAAACCAGCGGTGACCAGTGCAATGGCGTTACCGCGAAAAGGCGCCGGAATATCGGCTGCGGCCATGCGCTCACGAATAGAGGCAAACAGCACCATGACCAGCGAGAAACCGACCGCCGCGGAGAAACCGTACAGGGCCGATTGCAGGAAATTATGCCCAAGGTTGATGTTGAGCAGCGCCACGCCGAGCACGGCGCAGTTGGTGGTAATCAGCGGCAGGAAAATGCCGAGCAGGCGATAGAGCGCCGGGCTGGTTTTGCGCACCACCATTTCCGTAAACTGCACCACAAAGGCAATCACGAGAATAAACGCCAGCGTGCGCAGATAGATCAGGCCGAGGGGGATCAATATCCAGGTATCAATCCACCATGCGCAAATAGAGGCCAGTGTCATCACGAAGGTGGTTGCCAGTCCCATGCCCATTGCGGTTTCCAGCTTTTTGGAAACCCCCATGAACGGGCACAGGCCAAGGAACTTCACCAGCACGAAGTTATTCACCAGCACAGTTCCGACAAAGAGCAGTAAGTAATCGGTCATTATTTAGCCTGAAATAAAAAAGCCGCCTATTATCGGATAAACCACAACGGGCGACAACAGGATAACTGTAGGGTTATTACGGGTTCACGAAGGTCTTTTTGACCCGGGCGGAACGCCTGAAGTAGGGCGCGAAAAGCGCGGCGGCCAGCAGCGGGAACAGCAGCTGGCGCACAGCCAGTAAGTCTGAAACCGGTGAAAAGGCAAAGGCCTTGATCGCCAACAGCACAGAGATCAGCAGCCAGATAATATAGTGCTTAGGCACTTTCTGACGGCGTTTAAAGAACGCAATGGTCAGCCAAAGGGTGTAATACCACATGGCAATGGCAAAACCGAAGGAGATAAACCACAGCGCAATATTCATTGTGCTCTGGGAGGTCAGATTCTTAAGCGCATACGGCGTCACGAGAGCCGTTGTATACAGCAGCAGCGCAAGCGATGCGCTTAACAAAGCCACCAGCAACCAGGCGAGCGGGGCGAGTAACCAGCCTCCGATTTTTTCTCCAGGCGATGCGGTCATGTTATCTCCCTCAGTCTGCACGAAATGATACCCGGCAAATTTACCGGGGCGTGAGTATATAACATTTCGCGCCGATGGCTACCGTCTTACAGCACGTAGCGCCAAACTGATTTAGGGACTTCGCCGATATTGAACAATCGACCGCCGGAAACCAGCTCTGCGCGACGATGATCGGCAGCGCGGTACATATTGATGATGTCCTGATTATCGGTCAGCGTGTAGTTCAAATGATCAAACAGTTTTTCCAGGCTCTCGAGAGAACTGATCTTGCGAAATTTTAATAAATAATCCTGAACTGTCATTTAATAAGCTTCCATTTTTAAAAGTAAATTTTATCAGTAGGGTAATTCGCTCGAATAATAAACGGATAAATAAAGACGTAAACAACCCACTTAAGGGTTAAGACTAAATTAGGAGTTTTCTTTGAAAGTTTCAGGCGTCGGACGACGCCTGCAGAAGAAGGTTAACTCTGATGACCGTGGCTGGCAACCGGCAACTGACAGGATATGTCACTCTTTTGCCAGCAGAACTTATTTGGTCTGAGACGCCGCAACCGGTTCTGGTGGCTGGTAGTTATCTATATGGCTGGCAACGCCGAGTAAAATGACGGAAACACCCAGGACAACCCATCCTGCTAATTCAACGATTCGATTGATAATTGACGTCATGATTCTTGTTTGTGATTTATCCATAAATACAGATTGAGAATGTTACAGCGCGATTTCCGCTATCGCAAGTCCTTTGGGAACGGTTTCTATGTATGAATTCAGCAGGTTATATAATTGTAACAAAGACCGCTGGTCAGTCGTGCTGTTTTACTTTTTGTAATCCATTACAAAACGGTTGTGACAGGCTTGTTGATAGTGTGAAATGAGTGAAAGACAAGACGAGAGGCAACGACATGAGTGACAAAATCCGCGTCGGATTAATTGGTTATGGTTATGCGAGCAAGACGTTTCACGCACCGCTGATTGCCGGTACGCCTGGAATGGAGCTGGCGGCGGTTTCAAGCAGCGATGCGTCGAAAGTGCATGCTGACTGGCCTGCGGTTCCGGTAGTGTCTGAACCTAAGCACCTGTTTAACGATCCGAATATCGATTTAATCGTGATCCCCACGCCAAACGACACCCACTTCCCGCTGGCGAAAGCGGCGCTGGAAGCGGGTAAGCATGTGGTGGTGGATAAGCCCTTTACCGTGACGCTGTCTCAGGCACGCGAGCTGGATGCGCTGGCAAAAAGTCTGGGACGTCTGCTGTCGGTGTTCCACAACCGTCGCTGGGACAGTGATTTCCTCACACTTAAGGCGCTGATGAACGAAGGGACGCTGGGTGAAGTGGCGTACTTCGAATCCCATTTCGATCGTTTCCGCCCACAGGTACGCAACCGCTGGCGCGAGCAGGCCGGTCCGGGCAGCGGTATCTGGTACGATCTGGCCCCGCATCTGCTGGATCAGGCGGTGAATCTGTTCGGTCTGCCGGTCAGCGTGACGGTCGATCTGGCGCAGCTGCGCCCGGGCGCACAGGCCACGGACTATTTCCACGCGATTTTGACCTATCCGCAGCGTCGTGTGGTGCTGCACGGCACCATGCTGGCGGCGGCCGAATCTGCGCGCTATATCGTGCACGGCACGCGCGGGAGCTACGTGAAGTTTGGTCTGGACCCGCAGGAAGACCGTCTGAAAAACGGCGAACGCCTGCCGCAGGAAGACTGGGGTTACGATATGCGTGACGGCGTGTTAACGCGTGTCGAAGGGGAGGAGCAGGTGCAGGAAACCTGGCTGACTCTGCCGGGGAACTATCCGGCCTACTATGCGGCGATCCGCGATGCCCTGAACGGCACGGGCGAAAACCCGGTTCCGGCAAGCCAGGCGATTCAGATTATGGAACTGATTGAGCTGGGCATCGAATCAGCGAAACACCGCTCGACGCTCTGTCTGGCGTAATAAAAAAGGCCGGCAAATTTGCCGGCCTTTTACTTCTTAGCCTGCGACTTTATCGCGCAGGGCCTGTTTTTCAGCTGCGCTCAAGAACGCAATTTCCAGGCCGTTGATCTGCGCCTGACGAATCTCTTCGCGGCTCAGTCCCGCCTGCGGCGCGGCAACATTATACTCATGAATAATATCGACACCCTGAACTGCCGGATCGTCGGTGTTCAGCGTTGCCAGCACGCCGTGCGCGAGGAACGTCTTCAGCGGATGCTGCGCCAGTGACGCAACGGTGCTGGTCTGAATGTTAGACGTCAGACAGGATTCGATGCCGATGCGCTGCTCGACCAGGAAATCCATCAGCGCCCGGTCTTCAACGGCTTTCACACCGTGACCGATGCGCTCGGCACCCAGCTCACGAATTGCCTGCCAGATGCTTTCCGGACCGGCCGCTTCGCCCGCATGAACGGTAACATGCCAGCCCGCGTCGCGCGCACGGTTGAAATGAGAGAGGAACAGGCTGCCGGGGAAGCCAAGTTCATCACCCGCCAGATCGACGGCGGTAATCTGATCACGATGGGCCAGCAGCGCTTCCAGCTCCTGCAGACAGGCCGCTTCACCGAAGGTACGGCTCATAATGCCAATCAGATTCGCCTGAACGTTAAACGCCTTACAGCCTTCGCGCACGCCTGCGATAACCGCTTCCACCACGCCGTTGACGGGCAGATTGTGGGTCATCGCCATATAGCCTGGGGAAAAACGCAGTTCGACATAATGCAGGCCATTGCGCGCCGCATCTTCGATATTCTCGAACGCCACGCGACGGCAGGCATCCAACGACGCCAGCACTTTCACGCCCCAGTCCAGCTTGCTGAGGAAGCTCACCAGATCCGGTTCGTTCGCCGTCACCTGGACGTGGGGAATGAGTGTCTCAATAGTTTGAGCGGGCAGGGACAAATTAAACTGGCGGCCAAGATCGAGAATGGTTTGGGCACGAATGTTGCCATCAAGGTGACGGTGAATATCGGTAAGGGGAAGGCGGGTATCAATCATGGTCGCACTCATTTTCTGGTTAAAGTGCGCCACATTATAAAAACATTTGCGGGTAAAAAGCTATTTGCGCAATGGAATATTCCATTGCGCAACCAGTCAGAGCAGAGAATGAATCCCCGCAATCAGCCGCTCAACGCCCTGTTTCAGTTTACTGCGTGGACATCCTGCATTCAGGCGCACATACCCGTTACCCTCCACACCGTAGGTGTAACCTGGCATGATCGCGACTTTTTGCTGCTCAATGAGTACGTTCTGCAGCGCTTTGTCGTCGATACCGAGCGCGCTCAAATCAATCCATGCCAGATAGGTCGCTTCCGGCGGCTGCCAGTTGAGCTGCGGGAATGCAGCGTTGAGTTGCTCAGCCACATAGCGCAAATTCGCCTCCAGATAGGCGCGCAGGGCATCCAGCCACGGCTCGCCCTGCTGATAAGCGGCGATATGCGCCGTCAGTGCCAGCACGGACGGAGATGAAAGCCCGTCGCGGCCCTTAAGGGCGTTAAGATAGCTTGCGCGACTTTCATCGTCACCGATCAGCCCGTACGCCCCGGTAAGCGCCGGAATATTAAAGCTCTTGGAGCCTGACGTCAGCAGCGCCCATTTGCTGCGCGCCACCTCGTTCCACGGCGTGTGCTGATGGTTGCCCCACACCATATCCATGTGGATTTCGTCGCTGATCACCGCCACATCGTAGCGCGCGCACAGCTCGGCCATGGTGTTTAGCTCGTCGCGCGTCCAGACTTTACCGGTCGGATTTTGCGGGCTGCACAGCAATAAAATCGTGTTTTCCGGTTTCGCCAGCGCGGCTTCCAGGCTGGCCATATCGCACTCCCAGCCGGCTGTGTTTTTTTGCATTGCGACCGGAACGACGTTGCGATCGTTGCCCTGGATGGCGTTGTAAAACGCATCGTAGGCGGGGGTATGCACCACGATGCCGTCGCCGGGTTTCGACCACACGCGAATCAGCTCGGAAACCATATAAATGACCGACGGACCGTACACCAGGGTGTCCGCGTCAATCTGGCTGTGAAAACGCTGCTGGAACCAGTGCGCAACGGCGGCGAGAAATTCGTCATTTTTCCAGCGGCTGTAGCCAAACACGCCGTGACTGATGCGCTGATTCAGTGCGTCGATGATGCACGGTGCGGTGGCAAAATCCATATCGGAAATGGTAAAGGGCAGCAGATCGTCAGCACCGAAGCGGTCGGCAACGTAATCCCATTGGGTACACCAGGTCCCGTGGCGATCGACGACGGTTGAAAAATCAAACATAGCGCTCGTCCTTAAAGTCAAAACCCCCTTCGCCAGAAGGGGGTGAGGTGTCAGGCTTCTACCGTACGCATCAGCGTCGATAGCTCATCTTTAACCGACTGGACCTGCGGCCCAATCACCACCTGCAAATTATGCTGATTTAACTGTACCACGCCGATGGCCCGGTTGGCCTTCAGGGCGTTGGTGTCCACCTTCGACATATCGTTCACCGACAGACGCAGGCGGGTGATGCAGTTATCGAGAGACGTGATGTTATCCGCGCCGCCCAGTGCCGCCAGAATCGCAGGCGTGTTGTAGCCGGATTTACCGACGGTACCCACAACGGCTTGTTCCACGCTGCTGGCGGTATCGGTATCGCGGCCCGGTGTTTTCAGATTAAAGCGGGTGATGGCGAAGCGGAAGATACCGTAGTACACCGCAAACCAGATAGCCGCCACAACCGGTACCAGATACCACTTGGTCGACAGACCGTGCAGGATGCCGAACACCACGAAGTCAATCACGTTGCCGTCGGTGTTACCGATGGTCACACCCAGCACCGCCATCACGGTGAAGCCCAGACCGGTCAGCACGGCGTGGATGAGATACAGCACCGGTGCAACGAACAGGAACAGGAACTCGATTGGCTCAGTCGTTCCGCCTACCACGCAGGCGATGACGCCGGAGATCAGCAGGCCTTTAATTTTATGACGGTTTTCAGGACGCGCGCAGTGGTACATCGCCAGCGCTGCACCCGGCAGGCCGCCCAGGAAGGCCGGCATTTTACCCTGCGACAGGAAGCGGGTCGCACTTTCAGAGAAGCCGTGGGTGGTCGGGCAGCTCAGCTGCGCCTGGAAGATAGTCAGCGCGCCACTCACGTCGTGGCCGCACACATCCATCGTGCCGCCCGCTTCGGTAAAGCGAATCAGCGCGACCAGAATGTGCTGTAAACCGAACGGCAGCAACAGACGTTCACCGGTACCGAAAATCATCGGGCCGAAATCGCCTGCGCTGTTGATGATGCGGCCAATCGCCGTAATCCCCATCGCGAAGACCGGCCAGATCAGGGGGATCACCAGACCAAACAGACCCATGACCACCAGGGTGACAATCGGCACAAAGCGGGTACCGCCGAAGAAGGCCAGGGCGTCCGGCAGACGGATATTGTGGAAGCGCTCGTGCAGCATCCAGATAATCACACCAGCGATAACCGCACCGAGGATCCCGGTGTCGATCGACTGAATACCCAGCACGCTCTGAATGTTGTTCGCTTTCAGCACTGCCGCGTCGGTGGTGGGCAGAATGCCTTTAGCGGTCAGCCAGAAATTCACCGCCAGGTTCATCACCGCGTAGCCGACAAAACCGGCAAACGCCGCCACGCCTTTGTTCTCGCGCGCCAGCCCCAGCGGGATAGCGATACAGAACATGACGGGCAGGAAGCTAAAGGCAAAGGAGCCGACTTTACTCATCCAGATGAAGATTGCCTGCAGCACCGGGTTGCCGAGGAAGGGGAGCAGGGTAATGACATCATGGCTGCTGAGTGAGCTGCCGATCCCGAGCATGATCCCGCAAAAAGAGAGCAGAGCCACCGGCAACATAAAGGTTTTACCCAGTTGCTGGAAAAACTCCCACAGCGATATTTTTTGTGCTGCTTTCGCCGTCATAAAACGACTCCTTGATGGTTAAAAGGGTTTTATCTATTTCACTGTGGCGAGAAGATAAAACGTTTTACCAAACTTTAGTGCGCGCTAAATCACATTCTCATGCTTTAATTAGCAGTATAAATAGAACCTATTGATAAAACGTTTTATCTGACTGCACATCAGGGAGTTGCGCGTTCACATGTCTGTTGCGAAGAAGATCACCATCAATGATGTTGCGCTGGCGGCCGGGGTATCGGTCAGCACCGTTTCGCTGGTCTTAAGCGGAAAAGGGCGCATTTCTCCCGCGACGGGCCAGCGCGTGAACGAGGCGGTTGAGCAACTGGGGTTTGTGCGTAATCGCCAGGCAGCGTCTCTGCGTGGCGGACAAAGCGGCGTGATTGGCTTGATCGTGCGCGATCTGACGTCGCCGTTTTATGCAGAACTTACCGCCGGGCTAACAGAAGCGCTGGAAGCGCAGGGACGGATGGTCTTTTTACTCCACGGCGGGCGCGAAGCGGATCAACTGCTCTCCCGGCTGGAAATGCTGCTGACGCAGGGCGTGGACGGCGTGATTATCGCGGGGGCGTCTGGCGTGGGGAGCGAGCTGTGCGAGCGTGCGGCACAGAAGGGCGTTCCATTGGTATTTGCCTCACGCGCCAGCTATCTCGACGAAGCCGATACCCTGCGTCCCGATAACATGCAGGCCGCACAAATGTTGACCGAGCATCTGATTCGTCGCGGGCATCAGCGCATCGCCTGGCTGGGCGGCAAGAGTTCGTCCCTTACGCGCGCCGAACGTGTGGGCGGTTACTGTTCGACGCTGATCAAATACGGTCTGCCGTTCCACAGCGAATGGGTGGTTGAGTGCGAATCGAGCCAGAAAAAAGCCGCCGAAGCGATGGGCGCGCTGCTGCGCAGTAATCCCACCATTAGCGCGGTGATCTGTTACAACGATATTATCGCCATGGGGGCCTGGTTTGGCCTGCTCCGCGCCGGACGTCAAAGCGGTGAGGGTGGCGTGGAGACCTTCTTCGACCAGCAGGTGGCGCTGGGTGCTTTTGCGGATGTCGGGGAAAACGCGCTGGACGATCTGCCTATTGTCTGGGCGACAACGCCCGCGCGGGAGATGGGTTACACCCTGGCAGACCGCATGATGCAGCGAATTGAGAAATCAGACGTCCAGGCCGGGCATCAGATCGTGTCGGCGCGACTGGTAACGACGAAATAACAATGTGAATCATCGTGCCGCACGGTTTTGCGGCTTTTTCGCCAGATGAGTCAAAATCGTCTGGCCGATGTAATTACTCCAGTTGAAACTGTTTTGCAGCACAATCACCGCATTTTGATTCTGTTTATCAAAGCCAATGTAACTGGAATACCCGCCAATATACCCCACCTGATAGGTCATTTTCTGGCCGTCCGTCTCATCACTCACCCACGCGATATTGGCGGCCTCTTTGTGCCGATAATAGTAAGTACGGGTGACGTCCTTGAAAGCCTGGTTGATCGCCTTATCCTGCGTCGCGCTGATGTGCGCCCGGGCGTAGGCCGCCAGATCGCGGGCGCTGCTGTACAGGCTTGCCGCTGCGGTCATGTTGTGCTGAAAATGCCAGTCCGGCGTCAGCTCGCCACGGCGTATCAATTTAGGTTGATCCCCTGCGTGGCCGAGCGCACGCCTCGGATATGACGCCAATATTTCCGGCGTATAGCTGGAGTTTTGCATATCGAGTGGCTGAAAAATCAGCCGCTGGGCCAGGGCTTCGATCGATTCACCCGTCTTTCGTTGCAGAATATAGCCGAGGAGGGCGTAGCCGATGTTTGAATACTGCGGTTCGTGTGAGTCAGGCGCAGAGAAATCGCGCAGGTAATTGAGTACGTTATCGCTGTCGAGTTCTGAATAGAAGTTCTCGCCGGTACTGAAATAGCGCACAAGATTTTCGAGGGTCAACAGATCCATCGGCTGGCGCGGCAAACCAGAGGTGTGAGTGACCAGCTGCAACAGGGTGATGTTTTTCGCGTCAGCACTTAAGGGTGTGCCTTCGGGCAGTAAGGTCGCGAGCGTATCCGTCCAGCGGAGTTTGCCCTCATTGACCAGCAGGGTCGTGACTTCGGCGGTAACACCTTTGCTCAGTGAGCCGAGTGCAAAGAGGGTATCCGGGGTGACGGGGTACTGGTTTTTTGCGTCGGTTACGCCGTAGCTGTGAAATTCGGTGGGGCCGTTATGCTGAATAATGGCGACAATCATCCCGGTCACCTCTTTTTCTTGCATGTACTGCTGGATCATCGGGTCGATCCCCCGACCGTAGTATCCGACCACAACGCGGGTACTCTTTTGTTCCGGCATATCCATTTGCGATAACGTACTGTTTCCACAGCCAGCTAACACCAACAGGGACAAAAGCAGTAATGGTGTTTTAATGTTCATTCTTAAAAGCTGACTGTGCCGCCGTCCAGGAAAAATAGAGCGCGCAGTATACAAAAATGCGGCCCGGCAGGCGCCTGTTTTTCACGCTTTTAGGCAGAGGGCATCAGGAGGCGGTGATCCAGATCAAGAGCCTTGCCCGCCTTACGAGGCATATTCTGCGCTCCTGTTAAGTTCTGTAAAACGATTACCGCCATGCAACTCTGTAAAACCCTGCTCGCTTTAGCCTTTGTTCCCGCCATCTCCTTTGCCGCCAGCAATATAGAAGTCGGTTTTTCACCGGAAGGGGGCGCCCAGGAGCTGGTGCTCAAAACCATCAATAACGCGACAAAATCGATCCGCATGATGGCCTTTTCGTTTAGCGCCCCGGATATCATGAACGCGCTGGTGGCGGCGCAGAAGCGCGGTGTCGATGTGCAAATCGTGATTGATCAGAACGGCAACGTTAGTGGCAAAAGCCTGCAGGCGATGCGCTATGTGGCACACAACGGCGTTAAGCTCAGAACGGATAATCACTACCGTATTCAACACGATAAAGTGATTATTGTAGACGGGAGTACGGTCGAAACCGGGTCATTTAATTTTGCCAAAACGGCGGAGTCTAAGAATTCGGAAAACGTGATTGTGATTCACAACGCACCGGATCTGGTGGCGGAGTATCTTGCGCACTGGGAAAACCGCTGGCAGCAAGGGGGGGATTTCTCTGCGTAAAACTGCCGGGTAGCACAGCGCACCCGGCGGGTAGGTAAATGCCCGGCGAACAACGACCGGGCGATACCTGTATTACTGCTGCGGTACTGCTGGAGCCGCAGGTTCAGCCGGTTCCGGCATCCCAAGCGTTGGCATACCAAACATACCGACAAAGTCTTCCAGCGGCATTTTCTGACCGTTTAACGTCACCTGACCATTCGCATACTGCAGGCTGGTGCCAATCACGTTGTCTTCAAGCGTGGTGATGCGGAACATCTGGCCCATGGCCGCCATGCCTTTCACCTGCTGGCTGGCGAGCTTAGCCGCATCGGCGTCGTTGTAGCCTTCGAGCTTCGCAATCTGGGTCATAAACTCGGTCGCCATATCCATCGGGATGGTCAGTTTGCTGTCGATGGATTTCACGCTGCGATCCACTTCCTGCGCCAGCGTCTGTGCTTCACCGGTCGCAGTGGCCGGATCTTTCAGGAACAGGGACAGGTTGAAGTTGGTTTCGCCTTTGCTGTTTTTCCAGCTCAGTGGGGCGATCGTGATCACCGGCTCGCCTTTCAGCAGCAGCGGCAGGTTGCTTAACAGGGCATCCATTGCTTTTTGCTGATACAGCTCAGGATTTTTGGTCATCAGCTCTTTATCGGCCAGCAGCGCCTGGCTTTGCGCACGATACTGCTGACTGAACTGATGCCAGGCCTGGCCGTCGATATTGCCGAGTTTCAGGGTCAGTTTGCTGGAACCAAGATCCTGGCTCTGCACTTTGAGGCTATTCAGGCTGTAATCCAGCTGGCTGTTGACGCTCTTACCGTCTTTGGAGAGATCGGATTTACCGACCAATTCCATCCCTTCCAGAACGGCCATCTCTTTGCCTTCCACGGCAATCGCCATTTTACCCAGGCTGATTTGCTGGTCGCCCATGCGCTCGCCAAAGGTGGTCATACGGCTGTTGCCGTCGGCTTTAAGATTATTGAAGGTCAGCTGAACCTTCTGATTGTATTCGTTAACCGCGTTGACCAGGCCACTTTCCGCCGAGCCGCTCAGGGTAAACACGTTACCGTCGCGATCTGCGTCGAGTTTGAAATCGCCGCCGCTGAAGGCCACTTTCTCGTCGCCTTTTTCATAATTCAGCGCTTTCAGGGCGATATCGGAGCTTGTATCGCCGGCGTAGCTGATGCGTGTATCCACCACAAACGGCGACTCATTTTTCGCCAGTTCAAACAGCGGTTTAGACGCTTCGTTGTTGACCAGCGTGGTTTTGACCGACGCCATGGACGGAATCAGATTGAAATGCTTCAGCTGTGCCAGCGGGAACGGGCCATGATCGACAACTTCGTCCAATACCACGCTGTGACCGTCTTTCAGCCAGCCGTTTTCGGTGCCCTCAACGGGTTTAACCACCAGTTGCATATGGCTTTTGAAGACGCCGCGCTGATAGTTCTGATAGCTTAATTCCAGCCCGGCTTCCGGCGCCGTGCGTTTGATTTCGCTGTTAGCCTGCGCCACCATCTCTGCCAGACGACTCTCCAGCTGTTTGCCCGTAAACCAGGAGGCGCCCGTCCAGACCACCCCTAATGCGACAACAACACCAACCGCTATAACCGATTTTTTCATCATGATTGTCCATAAAATGAAACCAGGCGGTAAAAACCGCCTGGTGATTAAGTCTTCCACTAGCTTAGCAAGAGAGTCGATAAACTTATAGCTTATTGAAGACCCTTGCCAGGCGGCCATTTCCGCTGATAGCGATCGGGGACTCATTCGCCGCGACAAACGCCGACTCACCTGGTTTGAGCACCAGGCGCTGTTCGCCTTTGCTCAGCACCGCTTCGCCTTCAACACAGAACAAGATTGCCGCACTCTGCTGTGAGACCGCGGTTTCCGTCGCGCTCAGGTCGTGCAGCGCAAAAGCGAAGTCGTCGACAGGAATCGGGAAGTCCAGCTCTGCGCCGTTTTTCACCGGCTGAGTCAGCAGCTCTGCGGCAGGTTTGGCAACGAATTTGACGTTTGCCACCAGCTCCGGGATATCAATATATTTTGGTGTCAGTCCAGCGCGAAGTACGTTATCGGAGTTCGCCATCACTTCCAGCGCCACGCCCTGTAGATACGCATGCGGGGTTTCCGCAAACAGGAACATCGCTTCGCCCGGATTCAGTTTCACCACGTTCAGCAGCAGCGGAGAGAAGAGGCCGCTGTCGTTCGGGTAGAACTCAGAAATCAGGCGAATGGTCTGCCAGGGTTCACCCTGCTGGTTATTGAGAGCGGCTTTCAGCACCGCCAGCGCGTGGGATTTCTCGTCATCCTGCATATTCAGCAGGCTGGCAAACAGCTGGCTTAAGCCTGCGGCGTCCGGGTTTTCGAGGAAATGAGCAATAGCATGATGGGCGCCCGCGACCGGCTGCAGCAGCGAAACAATCTCCGAGAACTCGCGGAAGGCGTTCATCGCCAGGAACGGCGTTAACGCGAAAACCAGCTCTGGCTTATGGTTCGGATCTTTGTAGTTACGTTCGGCGGCATCCAGTGGGATACCGGCTTTATTCTCTTTCTCAAAACCTATTTCAGACGCTTTCTTGTTCGGATGCACCTGAATGGAGAGCGGCTGCGCGGCGCAAAGCACCTTGAACAGGAACGGCAGTTCGCCGAAACGCTGGGCCACAGCATCGCCCAGGAGCGTCGCTTTGTCCGCGTCGATCACCTCGCGCAGAGCGCGGACCTGGCCGCTGGCGTCTTCAATTTTTGAGCTGCTCTTCGGATGCGCGCCCATCCACAGCTCTGCCATCGGCAGGTTGTCAGGATTGGCGATACCGTAGAGATCCGTTAACGCAGTTTGACTTCCCCAGGCATAGTTCTGCACTGAGTTGATGAGTTTTTGCATTATCAAGCCCTGTTTCAAATGTGGAATTATCTTCGCGTATTAAAGCAATAAACCGCCCGGAAGTAACCTGCGCATGTAAAAAGTCGTACTAGTCTCAGTTTTTGTTAAAAAATTGTGTAGGATAAGCAAACTCGCTTTTAAGCAGGGCAGCGGAACATCTGCTCTTAAATAACCAGACCGAAGCAGTAAGTGAGAGAACAATGTCGAACAAACCCTTTCATTATCAAGATCCTTTCCCGCTGGCAAAGGATCAGACCGAATACTATCTGTTAACATCCGATCACGTCTCTGTCTCTGAATTCGAAGGGCAGGAGATCCTCAAAGTTGACCCGCAGGCGCTGACCTTACTGGCGCAGCACGCCTTCCACGATGCCTCCTTTATGCTGCGCCCCGCGCATCAGCAGCAGGTTGCCGATATCCTGAGCGATCCGCAGGCCAGCGAAAACGACAAATATGTCGCGCTGCAGTTCCTGCGTAACTCCGATATTGCTGCGAAAGGCATTCTGCCGACCTGCCAGGACACGGGCACGGCGATCATCACCGGCAAAAAAGGCCAGCGCGTCTGGACCGGCGGCGGTGACGAAGCGGCGCTGGCGCACGGTGTCTACAACACTTACATCGAAGATAATCTGCGCTATTCGCAAAACGCGGCGCTGGATATGTATAAAGAGGTGAACACCGGCACTAACCTGCCGGCGCAGATCGACCTCTACAGCGTCGACGGCGACGAGTACAAATTCCTGTGCATCGCCAAAGGCGGCGGCTCCGCGAACAAAACCTATCTGTACCAGGAAACCAAAGCGCTGCTTTCGCCGGGCAAGCTGAAAAATTACCTGGTCGAGAAGATGCGCACGCTTGGCACGGCAGCCTGTCCGCCGTATCACATCGCGTTTGTTATCGGCGGGACGTCGGCGGAAAGCACCCTGAAAACCGTCAAACTGGCGTCGACCAAATACTATGACGGCCTGCCAACGGAAGGGAACGAACACGGTCAGGCATTCCGTGACGTTCAGCTCGAACAGGAGTTGCTGACAGAAGCGCAGAACTTAGGCTTAGGCGCTCAGTTCGGCGGCAAATATTTTGCTCACGATATCCGCGTCATCCGTCTGCCGCGCCATGGTGCGTCTTGTCCGGTCGGGATGGGCGTCTCCTGCTCTGCGGATCGCAATATCAAAGCGAAGATCAACCGCGACGGTATCTGGATCGAAAAACTGGAAAACAATCCGGGGAAATACATTCCGCAGGAGTTGCGTCAGGCCGGTGAAGGTGAAGCGGTGCATGTCGATCTCAACCGTCCGATGAGCGAAATCCTGGCCCAGCTGTCGCAATACCCGGTCTCCACGCGTCTGTCGCTGAACGGCACTATTATCGTTGGCCGCGACATCGCTCACGCGAAATTGCAGGAGCGTCTGGATAAGGGCGAAGGTCTGCCGCAGTACGTGAAAGATCACCCGATCTACTACGCAGGCCCGGCGAAAACCCCGGAAGGTTATGCCTCTGGTTCACTCGGCCCGACAACGGCAGGGCGCATGGACTCCTACGTGGATCAACTGCAGGCCAACGGTGGGAGCATGATCATGCTGGCCAAAGGCAACCGCAGCCAGCAGGTGACGGATGCCTGCCACAAATACGGCGGGTTCTATCTCGGCAGCATCGGCGGCCCGGCAGCGGTGCTGGCACAAGGCAGTATTAAGAGCCTGGAGTGCGTGGAATATCCGGAACTGGGGATGGAAGCCATCTGGAAAATTGAAGTGGAAGATTTCCCGGCGTTTATCCTCGTGGATGACAAAGGTAACGACTTCTTCAAACAGATCCAGTCGTCCCAGTGTTCAGCGTGCGTTAAGTAGTTTTTGTGCCGGGTGGCGGTTTCGCTTCACCCGGCATGACTCACCACAAGAGCGCACAAAGCGCCATACCGTTTTTCTGAAGCAAACAATACTTAATCCAGCATGTGAGCAATGTCCCCCATTTCATTGTTATCAAGGAGAAAGTAATGACAACGCAACGCCGCGAGAAAGATTCCATGGGCGCAATCGACGTCCCGGCTGACAAGCTATGGGGCGCGCAAACTCAGCGCTCGCTGGAACATTTCCGCATCTCGACGGAGAAAATGCCCGTTTCTCTGATCCACGCCCTGGCGCTCACCAAACGCGCAGCCGCGAAGGTCAACCAGGATCTGGGCCTGCTGTCCGCCGAAAAAGCCACCGCTATCATCAGTGCCGCCGACGAAGTGCTGGCCGATAAACACCCGGACGAATTCCCCCTTGCCATCTGGCAGACCGGCTCCGGCACCCAAAGCAACATGAACATGAACGAGGTGCTGGCGAACCGCGCGAGCGAACTGCTGGGCGGCGTACGCGGGATGGAGCGCAAAGTACACCCGAACGATGACGTCAATAAAAGCCAAAGTTCTAACGATGTATTCCCGACCGCGATGCACGTGGCGGCGATCATCGGCCTGCGCGAGCATCTCATTCCGCAGTTGAAAGTGCTGACCCAGACCCTGACGGCAAAATCGCAGGCGTTCGCTGACATCGTCAAAATTGGTCGTACCCATCTGCAGGACGCCACGCCGCTGACCCTCGGGCAGGAGATCTCCGGCTGGGTGGCGATGCTGGAACACAACCTCAAGCATATCGACCATAGCCTCCCGCACCTCTCGGAGCTGGCGCTGGGCGGTACGGCGGTGGGGACGGGGCTGAACACCCATCCGGAATATGCCGTACGCGTGGCGAAAGAGCTGGCCGCGATCACCGGGCAGCCGTTTGTGACCGCGCCGAATAAATTCGAAGCGCTCGGCACCTGCGATGCGCTGGTCCACGCCCACGGTGCGCTGAAAGGGCTGGCGGCCTCGCTGATGAAAATCGCCAACGACGTGCGCTGGTTGGCCTCCGGGCCGCGCTGTGGGATCGGTGAAATCAGTATTCCGGAAAACGAGCCGGGCAGCTCCATCATGCCGGGCAAAGTGAACCCGACTCAGTGCGAAGCCATGACCATGCTCTGCTGTCAGGTGATCGGCAATGACGTCGCGGTGAATCTCGGCGGGGCGTCAGGCAACTTTGAGCTGAACGTCTATCGCCCGATGGTGATCCATAACTTCCTGCAATCGGTGCGCCTGCTGGCGGACGGCATGGAGAGTTTCAACGAGCACTGCGCGACCGGCATCGAGCCGAACCGCGACCGTATCAGCCAGCTACTGAATGAGTCGCTGATGCTGGTCACCGCGCTCAACACGCATATCGGTTACGACAAAGCGGCTGAAATCGCCAAAAAAGCGCACAAAGAGGGGCTGACGCTGAAAGCCTCAGCGCTGGCGCTGGGCTATTTGACGGAGGCCGAGTTCGACACCTGGGTGCGCCCGGAAGAGATGGTAGGCAGCCTGAAGTAATCACTCCGCCACATACAGGTGCAGCCGTGGAATGATCAAGCGCAGCGGCTGCGCCTGAGGTTTATAACGATGCTGAATATTTTCCGCATCGTAATTCAGCAGTTCGCCAATGTCTGGCACCATCGCCCCCTGGTCTGCGTCGTACAGGGCAATCAGCGGCGTCGGGCAGGCGTACTGCACCTGCTTTTGCTCTCCCGCATACCAGACGCGCGCAATCGGCTGCACCTTTACCGGACGTTTGATTTTAAGGCGCGCATCGGCAGGCAGCGCGGCAATATTCTCGTACTCCTGCTCTAACCGCTCAATCCACTGTTCGCGCGACCAGGGCGCCATGGTGCGCGGCGATTTCAGGCTCTTCTCCAGCAGCGACAGCACCTCATTGCGGGTGAAATTTTTGATGATATGTTTGTTCGCCCAGCCAAAGCGCAGGGTCGCCGGATGACGCAGCAGCGTCAGCGTGCGGTAGGCATTGAGGGTAATCAGGCCCGGCAACTGGCGATGCACCCACTCAAAGCGCGCGGCAGGGGCCAGACCCGACTCTTCGGTTACGATCTTCTCAAACGCGGCTTTGAGGGTATTAATGTGCGCAATCTGGCTTTCAAGCTGTTCGCGCAGGGGCGTGTCGCACTGGAGACAAATCACCCCCGGCAGACGCACGGCGGCTTTACTGCTGCGGTTTTCTGACTGCTGCTGAATAAACAGATGGCGATAGTGGGCCAGCGTCAGATCCAGCGCCTCCTTGCCGATATGTTGCTTCACCTCAATCACATCCAGCGGATCGTGCTCTGCGCCTTTCACCACGTCCGGCAGGGTGAAAACCCGCGCGGCCAGCAGCCGACAGGTTTTCAGCCGTTCGCTCAGGCTCATCAGTTCGTGTTCTATCTGCTGAAAGGTGGAGTTCAGCCGCTCGAGAAGATCATAGGTCGCCATAAAACGCTCGCAGTAGTTACAACATACTTATTATATAGCACAGTGCGCCGGGTCAGGCTACGGTGCGGAATAGATCTGGCAGGGACACAGGATGCTTATCAATTGGGGGTTAAATATACGAAATTTGTATACTTCCCGTCTCTTGCGGCCCCTCGGTTGATCCAGAACAGGTAAAAAGTATGATGAAAACCTAAAATCGTCACACGTTTTATCTACCCCTAAATGGTAAGAGGCAATCCTTGTCCAGACCTGGCCGTATTGTCTGCGCGCTGCTGGCGTGCGCGTCGTTCTTCGCACAGGCAGCCGCCCCCGACGAACTGACAACCGCGTGGCCCGTCAATGTAGGACCGCTCAATCCCCATCTTTATACACCTAATCAAATGTTCGCTCAGAGCATGGTCTACGAACCGCTGGTGAAGTATCAGGCCGATGGTTCGGTCATACCCTGGCTTGCGAAAAGCTGGACCCACACGGCGGATGGCAAAACCTGGGTATTCACGCTTCGTGACGGTGTCACGTTTTCAAACGGCGAACCTTTTAACGCGCAGGCCGCCGCCGAGAACTTCCGCGCTGTGCTCGATAACCGCCAGCGCCACGCCTGGCTGGAGCTGGCCCGGCAGATTACGGATGTTAAAGCCCTGAGCGACTCTGAGCTACAAATCACTCTGAAAAGCGCCTATTACCCGTTCTTACAGGAGCTCGCGCTGCCGCGTCCGTTCCGCTTTATCGCCCCGTCGCAGTTTAAAAATAACGAAACGATGAACGGCATTAACGCGCCAATCGGAACCGGGCCGTGGGTGTTGAAAGAGTCCAGGCTTAATCAGGTTGACGTGCTGGTGCGCAACGATCGCTACTGGGGTAAAAAGCCCGCCATCCGACAGATCACCGTGAAGGTGATCCCGGACCCGACGACCCGCGCCGTGGCGTTTGAAACAGGTGATATTGATCTGCTGTATGGTAACGAAGGGCTGCTGCCTCTTGATACCTTCGCCCGCTTCAGCCAAAGCCCACACTACCGCACCCAGCTTTCCCAGCCCGTTGAAACGGTCATGCTGGCGCTGAACTCCTCCAAAGCGCCGACGGACGATCTGGCGGTGCGCGAAGCGCTGAACTATGCGGTGAACAAAAAATCCCTGATCGATAACGCCCTGTACGGCACGCAAAAAGTGGCGGACACGCTGTTCGCACCGTCAGTGCCTTATGCAAACATCGGTCTCAAGCCGCGTGAGTACGATCCAAAGCAGGCCACAACGCTGCTGGAACAGGCGGGCTGGAAGGCCGTGAGCGGTAAAGCCATCCGCGAGAAAAATGGTCAACCGTTGCGGGTAGAACTCGCCTATATCGGCACCGACGCCCTGAGCAAATCGATGGCGGAAATCATTCAGGCCGACATGCGTCAGGTGGGCGTCGATGTGGCGCTGGTGGGGGAAGAGGAGAGCAGTATCTACGCCCGGCAGCGCGACGGTCGATTCGGCATGATTTTCAACCGCACCTGGGGCGCGCCTTACGATCCGCATGCCTTTATGAGCTCGATGCGCGTGCCGTCCCACGCCGATTATCAGGCGCAGCGGGGGCTCGCAGATAAGCCCGTCATTGATAAAGAGATTGGCGAAGTGCTTTCCACCCGCGATGAACCTCAGCGTCAGGCGTTGTACCGCGATATTTTGACCCGCCTGCACAACGACGCGGTCTATCTGCCGATTAGCTATGTGTCGATGATGGTGGTGGCGAAGCCTGAACTTGGGGTGATTCCGTTTGCGCCCATTGCGTCCGACATTCCGTTTGAACTTATCCAGCCGGTGAAACCCTGATGTGGCGCTATATATTGCGGCGCATACTGCTGCTGATCCCGATGGTGTTCGCCGCCTCGGTGATTATCTTTCTGATGCTGAGACTCGGCACCGGCGATCCGGCGCTGGATTATCTGCGTCTCTCTAATCTGCCGCCCACGCCGGAGATGGTGGCCTCTACCCGCGTGATGCTTGGCCTGGATCAGCCGTTAATCGTGCAGTACGGCACCTGGCTGTGGCGGGCGTTGCACCTGGATTTTGGCATCTCTTTCGCCACCCAGCGCCCGGTGCTGGACGACGTTATGCACTTTCTGCCCGCAACGCTGCTGCTGGCCGGTGCGGCGCTGGTGCTGATCCTGTTTACCTCCGTGCCTCTGGGTATTTGGGCCGCGCGTCATCGCGATCGGCTGCCGGATTTCATCGTCCGGGTGATCTCTTTCCTGGGCGTCTCTATGCCCAATTTTTGGCTGGCGTTTTTGCTGGTGATGTTCTTTTCGGTTTATCTCAAATGGCTCCCGGCGATGGGCTATGGCGACTGGCAGCATCTGATTCTACCCGCCGTGTCGATTGCCTTTATGTCGCTGGCGATTAACGCCCGGCTGCTGCGCGCCAGCATGCTGGATGTCGCCGGGCAGCGGCACGTCACCTGGGCGCGTCTGCGCGGCCTGAGCCATAAACAGACCGAGCGCCGCCATATTTTGCGCAACGCCTCGCTGCCGATGATCACGGCGGTGGGAATGCACATCGGCGAGCTGATCGGCGGGACGATGATCATCGAGAACATCTTCGCCTGGCCGGGCGTAGGGCGTTACGCCGTCTCGGCGATTTTTAACCGCGACTATCCGGTCATTCAGTGTTTTACGCTGATCATGGTGGTGGTTTTTGTCCTCTGCAATCTGGCGGTGGATGTGCTGAATGCAGCGCTTGACCCGCGCATTCGTCGTCATGAAGGAGCGCACGCGTGAATTTTTACCGTTCTGCACGCTGGCCTGTCCGGCTGGCGATGATGATGATTGCCCTGCTGGCGGCGATTGCCCTCACCAGCCAGTGGTGGCTGCCGTACGATCCGCAGGCGATTGATCTGCCGTCGCGGCTTCTGTCACCCGACAGCCAGCACTGGCTCGGCACCGACCATCTGGGGCGCGATATCTTTTCGCGTCTGCTGGCGGCAACGCGCGTCTCTCTGGGGTCGGTGATGGCCTGTCTGCTGCTGGTGCTGATTCTGGGAATGACCATCGGCGGGGCGGCCGGGCTGCTTGGCGGGCGCGTGGATCAGTTCACCATGCGCATCGCAGATATGTTCATGACCTTTCCGACCTCGATTCTGTCGTTCTTTCTCGTGGGCGTACTGGGGACGGGGCTGACTAACGTCATCATCGCCATCGCGCTTTCCCACTGGGCCTGGTACGCGCGGATGGTGCGCAGCCTGGTGATCGCGCTGCGTCAGCGGGAGTTTGTCCTTGCGTCGCGGCTGTCGGGGGCCGGGCATGTGCGTATTTTTGTCGACCATCTGACGGGGGCGGCGCTGCCGTCGCTGCTGGTGCTGGCGACGCTTGATATCGGTCATATGATGCTGCACGTGGCGGGGATGTCATTTCTCGGACTGGGCGTGACGGCCCCGACGCCCGAGTGGGGCGTGATGATCAACGATGCACGTCAGTATATCTGGACGCAGCCGTTGCAGATGTTCTGGCCGGGGCTGGCGCTGTTTATCAGCGTGATGGCGTTTAATCTGGTGGGTGACGCCCTGCGCGATCACCTCGATCCTCATCTGGTCACGGAGCATGCCCACTGATGCCAAAGCAGATTGATTTGCAGAATATCGTGCTCGAGACGGATCGCTCGTTAGTCAACGGCGTCTCGCTGACGCTCAAACGCGGGCGGGTGCTGGCACTGGTGGGGGGCAGCGGCAGCGGGAAATCCCTGACCTGTGCCGCCGCGCTCGGCGTATTGCCTGCCGGTGTGCGTCAGACGGCAGGACGAATTCTGGCCGACGGCGAGACGGTGGCGCCAGCGTCCCTGCGAGGGATGAAGATCGCGACCATTATGCAAAACCCGCGCAGCGCCTTTAATCCGCTGCATACCATGGCTACCCACGCCAGGGAGACATGTCAGGCGCTGGGTAAAAATTCCGATGACGCCGCGCTTATCGCCGCATTAAACGCGGTCGGGCTGGACGAGGCGGAACGCGTGCTGAAGTTGTATCCCTTCGAGATGAGCGGCGGCATGTTGCAACGAATGATGATCGCCATGGCCGTGCTGTGTGACGCGCCGTTTATTATCGCCGACGAGCCGACCACCGATCTCGATGCCGTGGCCCAGTCGCGCATTCTGGATCTGCTGGATGACATCATGCACACCCGCGCGCCCGGTATGCTGCTGGTGACGCACGATATGGGCGTCGTGGCGCGCCTCGCGGATGACGTGGCGGTGATGGATAACGGCGTCATTGTCGAGCAGGGCGACGTTGAGACGCTGTTTCGCGCGCCACAGCATCCGGTGACGCGCGGGCTGGTGTCGGCACATCTGGCCCTCTATGGCATGGAGTTGACCCAATGACACTGCTTTCTGTTTCTGCGCTTTCACATCAATACGCCCGCTCAGAGTGGGTGCTGAACAACGTCGCCATGAGTCTGAAAACCGGAGAGACCGTGGCGCTACTGGGCCGCAGCGGCTGCGGGAAAAGTACGCTTGCGCGCCTGCTGGTAGGGCTGGAATCCCCGAGCCAGGGCGACGTCTTCTGGCAGGGCGCGCCGCTTTCGCAGCTCAACCGATTCCGGAAAAAAGCGTTTCGCCGTGAAATTCAGATGGTGTTTCAGGATGCCATCAGCGCGGTGAATCCGCGTAAAACGGTGAGTGAAATTCTGCGTGAACCGATGCGCCATCTTTTGTCCCTGTCTAAAGCAGAGCAGATGGCCCGCGCCCGTGATCTGCTGCGCGCGGTTGAGCTGGATGACACGCTACTCACTCAGCGCCCGCCGCAGCTAAGTGGCGGCCAGCTTCAGCGCGTGTGCCTGGCGCGGGCGCTGGCCGTTGAACCAAGGCTATTGATCCTTGATGAAGCCGTGTCGAATCTCGATCTGGTGCTGCAGGCGAACGTGATTCGCCTGCTCAAAAAACTCCAGCAGCAGTTCGGTACCGCCTGCCTGTTTATCACTCACGATTTACGCCTGGTCGAGCGCTTTTGCGACCGGGTCATGGTGATGGAGGCGGGGAACATCGTGGAGACGCAAACCGTCGGTGAGCGATTAACCTTTGCGTCCGCTGCCGGACAAACACTACAAAACGCGGTCCTTCCCGCATTTCCCGTGCGCCGTCGCGCCAGACTTTGAGGTTACATCAGATGCAACGTGTCACAATTACGCTTGATGATGATTTGCTGGAGATGCTGGACAGTCTTAGTCAGCGCCGTAGTTACAATAACCGCTCAGAGGCCATCCGTGATATTTTGCGCGGCACGCTGGCGCAGGAAACCACCCAGGAGCACGGCAGGCAGGGATTCGCGGTACTTTCTTACGTCTATGAGCACGAGAAACGCGATCTGGCGCGGCGTCTGGTCTCGACGCAGCACCATCACCACGATCTTTCGGTCGCTACGCTGCATATCCATGTCAGCCACGAAGATTGTCTGGAGATCGCGGTGTTAAAAGGCGATATGGGAGACATTCAGCATTTCGCTGATGATGTGATTGCCCAGCGCGGCGTGCGGCATGGGCATTTACAGGCGTTACCTGATGAGAAGTAACGCCATCAGGTTGTGACAGGCAGGGTGATGTGGTGATAGATCGGCCAGCTAAAGCAGAACTTTGCACCGCCGAGATCGCTTTCGTCGCAGCTGACGCGCCCGCCCATCGCCTGGGCGATAGAGTGGACAATCGCCAGCCCCAGCCCGCAGCCGCCGGTGGCGCGGTCGCGGCTGGGGTCCAGACGCACAAAGGGTTCAAACACCCGTTCACGCTCGGCGGCGGCGATACCAGGGCCATCGTCTTCCACCGCTAAACTGGCTTCGCTGCCGTTCAGATGCAGGCTGATGCGAAGCCTGCTTTCGCTGTAGCGCAGGGCGTTATTCACCAGGTTATCCAGCACGCGCTCCATCAGACGCATATCCAGCGCGCCGTAATCACCGGGGCTGTTATCGAGCAGCAATGTGCGCTGCGGATTCACACTCTGCACATCGTCAATATGGCTGCGTATCCACGCCGACAGATCGGGTGAGCTGAGCTTAAGTTCATTCTGCGGGCGATCCAGACGGGCATAGGTGAGCAGCTCTTCGATCAACGCTTCCAGCTGGCCAATATCGCGATTGAGCGCCAGGGATTCCGCTTCCGTCAGGTTTTCGCTCATCTCCAGGCGATAACGCAGACGCACCAGCGGCGTGCGCAGTTCGTGGGCGATACCGTCAATCAACGCTTTTTTACTGGCGATCAGCGCATTGATGTTATCGGCCATCTGGTTAAAGGCCACGCCCAGGCGCTCGAAGCTGGAGGTGCTGTCAAAGTGGATGCGCTCGGTAAAGTGACCGTCGCCAAAACGCTGGGCCGCCGCTTCCAGACGCAACATATCCTGCCAGTGGGGCCGCATCCAGATTAATACCGGAAAGGCCAGCGAGATGGCGATGAACGCCAGCAGCGCGATATCCAGCAGGCGCATCTGATGTAAAAAATAGAGATAAGGGACCGGGCCGACCGCCAGCACGTAATGGCTGCGCGGAATACGCTGAATAAAGGTGTACTGATCGTCTAATGCCACGATATCGCCATCGCGCAGGCGCTGCGTGGTCTGGGGGTCTAAATTGTAGTTCTTGAGCGGCTCGATGCGCATATTAAACGATAGATTCAGATCCATCTCTTTCAGCGTTCGCGCCCAGTCGTGCGGGGGAATTTCACGTAATTCGCTGCGCATCAGATAGAGCGAGCTTTTCATCAGGTCATCAAGCGACTGCCTGCCCGCGCGCTCGGCGGTGAATTTGTAAACCAGCCCGACCAGCATGGTCATCACCAGAAAACAGACAAACAGCAAAAGATAAAACTGCACAAACAGCTTTTTCATGAAATCACACCATTAACACAATGAGTTAGCGAACTGATTTTACCTTTGGGGCACTAGGGCTAGGGCGGCAGTGTTGTGTTCATCAATGCCCTAGGTAAGTGGCTATGAAAGCAGGGTTTGCCCCGGCTGACAACATGCAAACGCATCGGGCTTAAAGATTCACGGCGCTTTTGGCACACGGTGTGTTATTTGAATTCGAGACCAAAATAGTGCCCGAATTTGATAATATCCTGGCGATATAAATAACGAATCTCCTCCTGACCATATCGATAAACACCGCCATCAGGAATGAGAATAACCACACAGGGAAATCCTTGAGGCATTTTATCCTGCACGGCCATTTCAATCTCTTCAGGCGAGAAAATGGAAGGGTATTTGCCGTCAATGCCTAAATATTCAGTTGTGAACCACGTTCTGAATGCATTTTCATTGGGAAGATGTTTCATCTGCTCGTTCCGTTGTGAGTCGTATAAGTATCAAAGGCGCTCATAACTCTCGGTGGCTGAGCGTAAATGATATTGTGTATAACCTGGTTAGCTGCGGTGAGGGTATCCGCTAATTACGCTTTTAACTTTAGGATTCAGTCTTGAGTTTTTATTCAGAATCGTTCATTCAGGTAAGTGAACAAACGCCTGTTCATTTTTTTATTAAGATTTGTTTTATTATAAATCATGGCGATTTCTATTACCGGCAGCGGAATTTTTGTATCCAGCGTTTTAATATTAAAGGCATCTTTGAAGCGTTGCATTAGCCAGCGGGGGACAATAGCGACCGAGTTTGATGATTCGATGTAGCTGAGAATAGAGATAAAAGACGGGCTTCTGAGCGTGAAGTTGCGGTCGGAGCGCAGATTGTTTTCAACAAGCTGACGCGTCAGTACGGCAGGGAGTTCATCGGTATGGACATAGCAAAACATTTCATTTTCCACATCTTTTTCGCTAAAGGTCGTCTTCAGTCTGGGATGGTTTTTCCGGCAAATAAAGACTAAGTCTTCCTCACCAATCAGGAAGGATTGCGTTGAGAGTCCCAGGTTTTTATTGACACCAAACACCATGTCAACCTGGCGCAACGATAACGAATCGCTAAAACTGTCAACCATGTTGTCACTTACCCGATGGATAATTTCGCAGGTGATTTTTTCTTTCTCGAAAAACGCGCTGATCATCGGAATAATTTTAATGGATAAATAAATTGGGCATTGAATAACCAATTGGTTATGGTATTCATCGTCTGCAAAATGTTCAACATTACTGATCAACGATTCCAGACTGTCTTTAACTTTTAGATGTAATTTCGTAGCGATGGTGGTGGCACGTAATTTCTGTCCGTCGCGAAGGAAGAGTGGGTCACCAAAATAATCCTTCAGTTTTTGTAGCGACTGACTAATGCTGGGAGAAGAGGTATGTAGCAGCGTTGCCGCATTTTTCACACTACCCGTGGTATACACTGCATCTAAAACCACCAACAGGTTAAAATCAAACTTCCTTATTTTAAGAGACTCCATGCGTTCCTGTTTCATTTTGCTGACTTCCAGTCCTTATTACCTGCTCAATGATATTCCTTGTTAATAATCATAGTAGCATTTGTTGAAGGTAACGCCATCTTATGCGTCACGAAGGGCGTTTGACTTTTCCCATTCGATCTATCCATTTGGAAAACTCTTCTTCATAGATGTACACGATTTCTTCATCCAGACAGTTAAGCTCATTTTTCTGTCGGTATGCCAGGCAAGGAAAGGATAAAGGCAGGTTTTCTCCCAGTGCTGTTTCAATTTCATGCGCATTGAGAAGACTGGGATATTCGGTATTTTCCTCGGAACAAATAATTTGCATATACCACTGCTCATATTCCTCCCGGTTGTCAAGTAAAGCGATCACCATAGCGAGTTATGCTCCAAAATTGTTTTATATAAGGTAATCATCATCGTAAAAGGTATTAGCGTCAAAGCAATGGCTGATTTATTAATGAATTATTTCGAATGTTGTTCTTGCTTTTTCTTAGTTAACAGGAAAGATCGCTTAAGATATTCAGGGTGAATTATTAATGTTTTATTAACTCCGAAATAAAAAATGTCGCATTTAGAAATAAAGTTATTTTCTTATAATTGTCCCGTCGTCACCCTAAAGCCACTGAATTGGCCTTATGACAAACATTTACTCATTTTGTAGGATTTAACTTTATGAAACTTAAAGTACTCACCTTTATTCTTCTGGGCCTTAGCCCTGTTGCGTTGTTTGCTGCAGATGGCGACATCACATTTACGGGTAAAGTCACCGCTTCAACCTGTTCTCTGAAGGGGTTTAACGGTGTGGCCGCCACGTCATCCTTGATTGAACTGGCGAATGTCACACCGGCTTCTTTTGATGTTGCAGCCGGTTACGCGGGCATGCAGGATTTCACCATCGATCTGCAGGATTGTGATATTACCACCATGACAAATGCCCGCGTATCTTTCAGCGGCACGCCCGATACCGTCGATAACGCTATTCTGTTAAATACCGATAGCAACGCGCCAGCGACCGGCGTGGGTATCGCTATTTTAGAAAATGATGGTGCCACGCTGGTTGATATTAACGGCGGTATTCCGTCTAAATCTCAGGCGTTAAGCGCGGGCAATACCGAGCTTAAATTCAAAGTGGCTTATAAAGCCAATACGGCGACACCGGCCGTCACTGCCGGGAATGTCAAAGCCAAAGCCTTTGTCGATATTACGTATAATTAATTTTTAATTTTAATTACTGGCTGATTACGTGTCATAAAAAAAGCAGGCCTCTTTTGAAAAGTCATCATTATCCTTTATTAGTGGAAGTTTTCATTTTAGCGTCTGCTTTAGTTTCGTCTTATTCTCAGGCAGCAGCAAACGACAGCGCCTTTGACGCTGACTTCCTGCGCAAAGATTCTCAGGAAATACCTGAACAATTTTATCACCCGGATCAGGTGGACGCGGGGGTGAAAACCGCCGATATCGTGCTCAACGGCCATATTCTGTTTAAAACCAAAGTCGAATTTATTGCCACCCGGGCCGGTGAGAGCGCCACGCCCTGTCTGACCCAGGCGCTGCTGCATCAGGCGGGGCTGGACACGCATCTCGACGCACTGACGAAAGCGGGGAATGAGACCTGCTACGACTTCCTCAAAAAATGGCCGGACGCCCGGATCACTTACGACGAGTCGATGCAGCAGCTGGTTATCAGCGCCCCGCAGGCGGCGACCAGCGTGGCCGGGCAGACCGAGATGATCGACCCGTCGCTGTGGGATAACGGGGTCAATGCCCTGCGTCTGGGCTACTCCGGTTACGTGTATCACACCGACAACCACGGCGACGATGCGGGTTCGGGCAGCAGCGACAATGCCTACCTGAGCCTCAACTCCGGCGTGAACCTCGGGAGCTGGCGTTTCTACAGCTTTGATACGTTTAACAAATCCGACCTGGGCTGGGAGCAGAACCACGACCGCGCCTATGCCGAGCGGGATATTGCGGCGCTGGTCTCACGCTTTACCGCCGGGGACGTGTATGCCAGCACCTCCAGCGACGTGCTGGGGATTTTACCCCTGCGCGGTGTGACGCTGGAGACCAACGCCCAGATGCTGCCGTCGGACACCTTTAGCTACTCGCCGGTGATCCGCGGCGTGGCGCGCAGTAACGCCCGCATCGTTATCCGCCAGCGCGGCAATATTATCTACAGTGAAACCGTCGCCCCCGGCAGCTTCGCGATTAAAGATTTGAATAACGGTCAGATTGGTGCGGATTTAGACGTCACGGTGGAGGAGAGCGACGGCAGCAGGCAGCAGTTCACGGTGCCGTATACCGCGCTGCCGAACATGCTGCGTCCCGGCACCTGGCGCTACAGCCTGAGCGCGGGGCGCTACCGCGATGACGGGCTTTCCTGTCAGCCCCTCGTGGCGCAGGGCAGCCTGCAGTACGGCTGGGACCAGTTCACGCTCAGCGATTTGATTGTGGCGGGAGAAGGGTACCAGTCCATGGCCCTGAGCAGTGCGGTCAACCTCGGCGTGCTGGGCAGCGTGTCACTCGACTGGGCGCTGGAGCGCCACCAGTCGGCGACCGACAGAAGTAACGCTGATGACGAGAGTATCAGCGACAACGGCCGCGCGCTGCGCCTGCTGTACGCCCGGCGTTTTGACAGCACCGACACCTCCCTGCAGGTGATGGGGTTTCGCTATCAGAGCAAAGATTTTATGGATTTCCCGGACTATGCCAGCTGGCGCTGGGGCGACAGCAACACCCGCAGTCACCGCAAAAACGAGGTGCAGGCCACCCTTAACCAGGGGATGGGCGATTTCGGCAACGGCTATCTGACCCTGCAACAGGACAGCTACTACGACTCGGATGCGCGCGACACCTCCCTGACGCTGGGCTACAGCTTCATGATTAAATTTGTGAACGTCAGTCTGAACTACAGCTATCAGAAAAATTCCGGCGCGGGTGACGATAGTGATAATGACCGCCAGTTCTCGCTGAACTTATCGATACCGCTTGATGCGGGCGACCGCAACAGCCGCACCCTGTCCGTGAGCACCAACAGCAGCAATCATGACAGCGGCTCGCAGATGGCGACGGTGTCCGGAACGGAGCTGGACAATGCCCTGAGCTATTCCGTGTCGGCTCAGCACGACAGCAGCGGGTATTCCCCCGCCGCGTCGATGGCGTATCGCAACAGCATGGTCAACATGAACGTCAGCGCCAGCACCAGCCGGGGCAGCAGCCAGTACTCGGCAGGTGCCTCCGGCGGTGTGGTCGCCTACGGTGACGGCCTCGTGCTCTCGCAGCAGCTGGGGGACACCATCGCGATTATCGAAACGCCGGGCGCCAGGGACATCAGCGTGGAAGGCCAGCCGGGGGTCTCGACCAACCGCTGGGGCCGTGCCGTGGTGCCGTCGGTGTCGGCCTATCGTGATAACCCGCTGTCGCTCGACACGCGTCACGCCGCCGACAACGTCGAGCTGATTGATGCCGGGCAGAACGTCATTCCGACCCACGGCGCCGTGGTTGTGCGCCGTTTTCAGACCAAAGTAGGACGCCGTGCGATCGTGATGTTATCACTCCCGGACGGCAAACCCGCCCCGTTTGGCGCCAGTGCGTGGCAGGAGAAGGAGCAGGTCGGCATGGTGGCCGATAACGGACTGTTGTACCTCAACGGCATTCTGGCCGACGGGAGCGCAACGCTGCATGTGGATCTGGGCAATCACGCTCAGTGCCAGTTCACATTACCGGATGCCGGCGGCCCTTCTGAGCCCTGGTACCAGCAAATTAATGCGGTTTGCCGCTAAGCAGAGAACATCATGAAACTCACTAAACTTGCCGTTCCCGCTCTGATGAGCCTCCTGTTACTGACGAATGCCGCCTCCGCGGCGGTGCGCCCGGCGCTGACCCGCGTCGTGGCCCTGGAAAGTGATAAAGAAACGTCGATTAAATTACTCAACGACGACACCACCCAGGACTACCTGGTTCAGTCGTGGGTGGAAGACCTGAAAGGCAGCGATAAAAACCTGCCGCTTATCCTCACGCCGCCGCTGTTTAAAATCGGGGCCGGGCGCGAAGGCAAGCTGCGTATGGTAATCCTGCCGGGCCGCATTCCGCAGGACCGGGAGTCGGTGTACTGGCTGTGGATCCAGGAAGTGCCGCCGGTCAGCAAAGTGAAGGGCAACCAGCTGCAGGTGGCGGTGCGCACGCGTCTGAAAATCTTCCTGCGCCCGACGACGCTGTCCGAAAAACCGGCTGAGACGGTCAGTAAACTGCAGTGGCAGGTGAGCCACGACGGCGGTAAAGCCTGGCTGGTAGTGAAAAACCCGACGCAGTATTACGCCAGCTTCTCTGAGCTTTCGGTCACGACTGGCGGCAGCGCGCAGCCGGTGGCGGATAAAAGGAGCATGGTGCCGGCGAAAGGCGAAATGCGTTACGCGCTGCCGGCGAGCGTGAGCGGTAAAGCGGGCACGCTGAATTATTCGCTGATGAATGATTTCGGGGGGGAATCCCCGGTTCAGCATCAGTCCCTGACATTCTGACGGACAGCGATTATGAAACTCTGGTGTGGCCTGCTGTTGTGTCTGCTGCCTGCCTTCAGTTGGGCAGGGGCATTGCACTGTGATATTGACACCGGGGGGGCGCTGCCGTTTGCCCCCTTTACCCGGGAAAACCCGATTGCGGTGGATGAAAACACCCCCGACTACACCGTCGTGCTGTCGCTGGACTACGCGCAGTTTCTGCCCAACATGCGCCTGTCCTGTACCTCGGACGGTCAGGACCTGGACGCCCCGGCGAATTTCGACGGCAACATCACCCTCAGCCTCAGCACGGTGAATGATAAGGCGCTGGACTGGACCGGGGAGGCGCAGACCACCAACAACGGCATCAAGATGAAGATGTACATCAAGGCGGTGTCGCTGAGCGAAGAGACCCCGCCGGACAGCTATCCGTCTGCCCGTATGGTCCTCGGGAAACGCCTCGGGGTGGAATACCCGATTATTAACGGGAAAGAGGACTCGACGCTGGTGCAGTTTGGTGCCCAGTACAACGCCGGAAAAACCCTGTACCGGTTCGATAATAAATACAATTTCGCCATCGAATCGATGCGCGTGGAGCTGATTAAACTGGGCTGGGTGGATTACCGCTCAGAAGCGGTGATCCCGCCGGGGGCGCACCTCACGTTCTCCATTGACGGCCTGGGCGGCGCCTCAAGCGTCGATGTGCCGCTGGGGTCGGGCGTCTATATGGCAGCGCCGTCGTGCTCGCTGGATAACAAACATCAGACCGTGGACCTGGGGGAATTTCGTAAAAGCAGCAGCGGTTCATTCCCGCGGGAAGGGAAGCTGACCCGTTTTGGCATGGATTTTACCTGCAGCAGCTACACCAACAATGTCGAGTTTACCTTTGATGAGCCCTACACCATTGTGCCCGGACGAGAGACCATTTCGGCAGTGAGCGATCAAAGGGGCGAAAAGCTAAATGGGTTAGAAGTGGGTATGTTTAACAGCGAGGGTAAAGCGGTCAGGATGGGCGTGAAGCAAAGCGTCGGGATTGCTCAAAAAGGGAAAAATACGGCGTATTTTCAGGCGGCGGTCATACAAACTGCGCCACAGATTACCGATGCGAGCGATCACGAGTTTACCGGTGCCTTCACCGCGAAGGTGAATGTCACGATCACCTATTACTAGGATTTCTCTCTTTCTCAATGCACAAAGGGCGTATCAACAGCCGTAGCTATGTTAGTTTCTGAGGAAACCTATCGGCTCGCAGGCCGGAGTTCATCTTCTTTCCTGCGATGCCGTGCAAAATTCGAGCAGAATAGTCTATGATTTTTAGAGGGTTACTTGAAACTGACAGGATTTGCCCACATATTTAACGTATGACACTGTAGATGGACAGAAGAGGTGAAATTATGACTGCTGATGATCTTAAAAGAAAAGCCGAGGAAGAGATTTCTGCACTTATCTCAAAGAAAATCATAGAGCTTCGGAAAAAAACCGGGAAAGAGGTGTCTGGCATAGATTTTACTGAGCGTGAAACAATGACCGGTCTGGAAGGTTACGAGGTAAAGATCAATCTTCTTTGATGACCACGCGGCATGACTTTGCTATTCCTCACTTTTTAGCATCATCACATCACAATAACAGTTAAGCTGCTTGCTTTCGGCGGGTGGCTTTTTTTTATCAACGCCCTCAACGCGGGGGATTTTTGAAGGGGCCAGAACCCGCCTGAAGTGCCGCTTCGCATGGCTTATTGAGGTCACCGACCTATACTTAGTCTGCAGTGAATGGCTGCATACCCTACTGGAGTAAGCCGTGAAAAACTATTCTACGCAAGTCAACAAAGACACGCCGAAAAAACCGGATAATACGCCGAAAGACAACGATAAGAGCCCGCAGAAAAGCAAAAAGTAGTGACTCAGGCTGTGCCTGACACACCGTTCGTCGGAGGTTAATGTGACTGAACGTCGAGATTGGGTTGATCCTGTACCGGTAGATGACCCTCTGCCGGGTGATACTGACCCCGTTGACCCCATCATACCTGATGATGTTGATCCACCGCTCAGGTAGCTTGCTACTAACCGCCTACGGGCGGTTTTTTATTTCCGTGGTGTAGAGGGTGGTTGATAGTCGGTTACAGCGCCATCGCGCATAATCAGGCCATTCATATCATCAGAAAAGGATGTCAAACATGTCAGATAAACATTGGTCGAGGACGGAATATCTTCACCAGACGGTGACGAACCCCAATATTCACATCAAAGGCACGCACAGTTATTACAGCGACTGCTGGGACAAGGGTTTTGAGCGCTCGGTGGTGCGGTATCTGCTCGGCGATGAGGTAAGCAGAAACTGGGAACCGCTTGGCGAGCTGGACCAGCTCTTCATCGGCAACTTTGTCTGTATCGGTGCGGAGTGTGTGATTCTGATGGGCGGGAACAGCACCCATCGACTGGACTGGCTCAGCCTCTACCCGTTTATGGAATCCATCAAAGAGGCCTATCAGCCGCGTGGAGATACGGTGCTGCAGGATGGATGCTGGCTGGGAATGCGGGCCATGATCATGCCTGGCGTCACCATCGGCGAAGGGGCTGTGGTCGCGGCGGGAGCCGTTGTGACGAAGGATGTGCCGCCGTACGCCGTGGTCGGTGGCAATCCGGCAAAAATACTGAAATATCGACTGCCGGAAGAGGATATTGCGCGGCTGCTGGCGCTGAATCTGTATCAGCTGCCGGAAGAGACGCTGATGGAATTGCAGCCGCTGTTGTCGTCCGGGGATATTTCAGCACTCGAACGGGGTGTGTCGGGTTATCAGGTTTCCCAGGCGTGCGGCGCAAACAAATAGCCTTTGTTACGCACGGTTTTGATGCGGTACGGCTCGGTGGCGTTATCCAGCAGCTTTTTACGCAGCCGTGAGATGGCGACGTCGACGCTGCGGTCCATACCGTCGTAACTGACGCCGCGCAGGTTTTTCAGCAACGCATCGCGATCCATGATTTGTCCGGCATGGGTGGCCAGTTCCCATAGCAGATCAAAATCGGCGGTCGACAGCGCGATATCTACCCCGGAAAGCAGCACCTGGCGGTTAACGGGATCGATCGAAAGGGTGCCAAAGCGCATGGCTTTGTGGGGCGTGAGTGCGGCAGAGGCTGTCTGGTTTTCCGTCGCAACGCGCTGGCGCAGATGCAGGCGCAGGCGGGCAAGCAGCACCGCTGGCGGCGTGGTTTTGAGAATATAATCGTTCGCGCCCATCTCAAGCGACAGAATATGGTTCATGTCGCTGTCGAGGGAGGTGAGCAGCACTATCGGGCCGTCCCAATGCGCGCGCAGATCGCGGCACACGGTCATCCCGTCTTTGCCGGGCAGCATGATGTCGAGCAGGACCAGGTCCGGTTTCTCGCGCAGCACCACCTCTTCAGCGCGGTCACCACGTGGCTCGACGATAACGTCCATATCGTGTTTTCCCAGATAAGCGGCAATCAGCTGGCCGACTTCGGGTTCGTCCTCAACAAAAACGATCTTATTCATACAACGTCTGTTTTCGTGAAAAAAGCCAACATACACCGCGTAACCTTAACCTTCCATTAATCTTTCTAAATTAACCTGAGTTCCGTTATTCTGACCGGTATTGTTAGTTGATTGTTAAGGGAAAAGAATGGCGCTCTTAATCAAAGCCGCGCTGGGTGCGCTGGTCGTGGTGCTGATTGGCATTTTAGCGAAGACGAAAAATTACTATATCGCCGGGCTGATTCCGTTATTCCCGACCTTTGCGCTCATTGCCCACTATATCGTGGCATCAGAGCGTGGCATTGACGCGCTGCGCACCACCATCGTTTTTGGCATGTGGTCCATCATTCCCTATTTTATCTATCTTCTGTCGCTGTGGTATTTCACGGCCATGATGCGCTTACCCCTGGCGCTGGGCGGGGCGGTAGTATGCTGGAGCCTCAGCGCCTGGGTGTTGATCTTCTTCTGGAGCCGCTTTCACTAATTCAGCGGGCGGCCGCCATCTACGCCAAAAGAGCGCCCTGTGACGTAGCGGCTGGTCAGCAGGTAGTCGATAAGATCGATCACCTCTTTCTCGCCCGGCGCGATTTTCATCAGTGATTTATTGAGCGCTTTTTGGCGGTATTCCGCGTCATCATGATCGTTAAACATAATCAGCGACGGGGCGATAGCATTCACCTTGACCTCTGGCGCGAGCTTGCGGGCGAACGAGCGCGTCATGTTGTCCAGCGCCGCTTTACTCGCCGCATAGGCGATATGTTTGTCGCTTCCGCGCTCCACCACATAGTCGGTGAAATGAATAATATCGCTCGCGGCGTGACCGTGCCCGCACAGCAAATCCTGCAGGGCGTGGTTGAGCAAATAGGGGGCGTGGACGTGGATCTGCATCATCGCCGCGAGAGTTTCGCTCAGCGAGGTTTCCGGGGTTTCCGCCAGCCAGGCGCTGGCGTTATGCACGATGGCGCGCAGACCGTCGGTGGTTGATTTTACCTTGTCGGCAAACGCCAGAATCCCGTCGTCGGTGGCGAAATCTGCCTGGATGCAGACAGCACCGGCTTTTCTCAGCCCTTCAATAGCGTCGTATTCTGTTCGGTAACTGACGATCACCGGCTGATGCTGGCTAAGAAAATGGTGAGCAAGGGCGAGGCCGATGCGTCGGCCAGCGCCAGTAATCAGAATCGGGCGTTGCGGTGCATTTCCCATCGTATTTTCCTTAAGAGTTCAACGATGGGAAAAATCGCGCTTATCCCATCAACATCCACGTTGCCGGTACGGCAGCAACCAGTAACATGCCAATCAACGCCATTTCACGACGCTTGAGCGCGTGACCCAGCTGATGCGTGCGGCGAGCGTAGATAAACACCAGCAGGCCCGGCGCATACAGCACCACAGAGAGCAGCAGATGCATAGGGCCTGAGGCATAGAGTAACCATAATCCGTAGAGACAAGCGCCAACACCGACCATGTAATGTGCCGGGCGGCTGGCTATTTTTAACAGATAAGCCCCGACTAAGAAATAGGGTACCAGAATCATCTCGGAGGCAATGGTCAGCAGGGTGTTATAGTCAGAACCTGTGAGCCAGATCAGCACCAGACAGACCTGCACGCTGATGTTGGTCAGCCACAGGGACGCCGAGGGTGCGCTGTTTTTGTTCTGGCGCGCAAACAGGCGCGGGAAAGCCTTATGCGTCGCGGCCAGGAAGGGCACTTCTGCCGCCATAATGGTCCAGCTCAGGTAAGCGCCGCAGACCGAAACAATCAGCCCAGCCGCAATCACTACGTCGCCCCAGGAGCCCATCATTCTGACCATCAGGCCCGCCATCGATGGGTTACGCATCTCAGCCAGCTCAGGGCGCGCCACCACGCCGATGGAGAGCAGCGTCACCAGCAGATAGACGCTCAGCGCAGCCAGTACCGCCAGCAGCGTGGCACGGCCTACGTCGCGCTTATTACGGGCGCGCGCTGAGACCACCACCGCGCCTTCGACGCCGATAAACACCCACAGGGTGATAAGCATGGTGTTTTTCACCTGCTCCCAGACCGGTACGCCAAGCGCGACACCGCTGAAATCGAGGCTGAAAACATCAAGACGAAACGCGATAAACGCCAGCACGATAAACAGGCCCAGCGGAACCAGCTTAGCCAGCGTCGCCACCAGGTTAATGCTCGCCGCCGTCTGCACGCCGCGCAGCACCAGCCAGTGAACTAACCACAGCAGCACCGACGCTCCGACGATGGATTGCCAGGTATTGCCATCGCCAAAGAAGCGCAGTTCAGGCGTATCGGTAAAGAAACTGAGGGCAGAGAAGACGATCACCAGGTAGGAGACGTTGGCGATCACCGCGCAGAGCCAGTAGCCCCAGGCCGAGCAGAAGCCGATCAGCTCGCCAAACCCTTCGCGGGCGTAGGTGAATATTCCGCCGTCCAGATCCGGGCGGATGCGCGTGAGCAATAACATGGCAAAGGCCAGCAGCAGGATCCCGACGCCGGTGATCCCCCAGCCGATGAGCAACGCCGCGGGGCTGGCGACTTCCGCCATATTCTGCGGCAAACTGAATACGCCTGCACCCAGCATGGAGCTTAAAACGAGCGCAGTTAAAGCGCTCAGGCCAAGTTTCTTTTCCATTGGCTTCCTGTTATGAAAGGTCCAAATCCAGAATAATTATTTCGCACAAGCGCATAAAAATGGTGGATCACACTAAGGCGCGGGATTTTACGGAGTGTCTTGCAGGCATGCAATGATGTGAGGCAGAAATTAGAGAAAAGTTACAAAAAAGGCGGCATTGCGCCGCCTTTTCACACCTGCTGATTTACTTGTAAAGGTCTGCGCTGATGGTCACGTTGTTACCACGTTCCTGCCACTGGCGGGTGATGTGGTAGTACTTCGCACCTTTCTTCGCTGCACGCTTCGCCACCTGGTAGGAGACTTCGGTCATGTTGCCGTAGTTACCGGTGAATTTGACGCTGTCGAAAGGCACCATCTGCGCGGCAGTGGCCTTGTTCAGCTCTTCAATTTTGGTGCCGTCCGGCAGGGTGACAGTGTAACGGCCGCCCTTAGTGGTCTGAGTTTCAAAGAAACGACCAACGTCAGCACTTGGGGTCGCGGTGGTTGCCACGCCCGGGATTTCCACTTTCTTCGCTTCTTCGCCGCCTTTCGCCAGCGCTGCGCGACCGGCTTCAGAATCCGCCGGGATCACATCCGGGCTTTGCAGAACGCGTTTTTTGGCATCGGCTTTGTACAGGAAAGCGGTAATACGCTGGTTGCCGCCCTGGTTAGCATCAATCTGGCGCACGATATAGAAAGAGGCAGCCCCTTTCGCTTTCGCGGCTTTGGTGATGGCATCGTTCACTTCAGGCTGGCTGCGGTAGAAGCCCTGGACGGTCACGGTGTCATACGGCTCAAGCGCAATCGCCTGATCCTTTGGCAACTCCATCACGCCATTAATGACGCGGTTTTTCGGCGCATCCGCTTTTTTCGCATCTTGCTTGTAGAGATCGACCACGACGCGCAGGTTGCCGCCGCTACCGTAGTCAGATGTATCAACGACATAAAAAGAGGCGGCACCCTCTTTATCAGCGCGAAGTGACGCTGCTCGCACTGCATCGCTAATGGCGTTAAAACGACCGGTAACCGTCACACGATCGTAAGGTTTCAACGCTGCCGCTTGCTCCGGCGTTAACTCTGTCGCGGCGTTAGCGGACAGGGCGATCGCAGAAAGGAGTGCGGACGCCAGGAGAGTGTTCTTAAGCTTCATAAAAATAATCCTTCGCCTTGCGCAAACCAGGTACTGGTGTTGTTGTTAATTTGAATTCGTCGCCGATTATGGCATTTAAAACCCGTCGCTGTCTGCGCGATTTTTCACTCCCTGTGCTCACGACAGGATCAAATTCGATAACATTTACTGATATGTCGAGTAAACAAGCGTTTGAGCAGTAAAACTGATTAAGCATATGACTTTTACAAGTTAATTTAATGTTAATGGGTTGTTCTAATACGGCGCTATATCATGTTTTACCGCTTCGCTTGAGCTATTTATCGGCCCTGGCGAGGAAAATAAGGTAAATATCGCTGTCAGAGACCGCGATCACTTATTTTTCACAGATAAAGTCAGAAATAGTGTTTTCTTGCTGTAGATCACAAGCGGTATTTTCAGTAGGTTATAGAAAGTTTGTTACTGTTTTATTTTCCGTGGTTATTTACCCGTCAGGGCTATCCCTGGCGACGCTTATGCAAATCGCGGTCATTTATCGACAAACCATCATCAAGAACCGATGGAAGGGAAAACTATGCGTATTGGGGTACCAAAAGAACGGTTAGCCAATGAAACCCGCGTTGCTGCCACACCGAAAACGGTCGAGCAGCTGCTTAAACTGGGTTTTACCGTCGCGGTTGAAAGCGGCGCGGGCAAACTGGCTAGCTTCGATGACGAGGCATTTATTCAGGCGGGCGCTGAGGTGGTGAGCGGGTCTGAGATCTGGCAGGCACCGGTAATCCTGAAGGTGAATGCGCCAACCGAGAGCGAAATCGCCCTGTTAAATCCGGGCACCACGCTTGTGAGCTTCGTCTGGCCTGCGCAAAATCCGGAGCTAATGGAGAAACTGGCCGCGCGTGGCGTCACCGTCATGGCGATGGATTCCGTGCCGCGTATCTCCCGCGCACAGTCGCTGGATGCGTTAAGTTCCATGGCGAACATCGCCGGCTATCGTGCCATCGTTGAGGCTGCCCATGAATTTGGTCGCTTCTTTACCGGTCAAATCACGGCGGCAGGGAAAGTCCCACCGGCAAAAGTGATGGTGATTGGTGCGGGTGTCGCGGGTCTTGCGGCGATCGGTGCGGCGAACAGCCTCGGTGCGATCGTGCGTGCGTTTGATACGCGCCCTGAAGTGAAAGAGCAGGTGCAGAGTATGGGCGCCGAGTTCCTTGAGCTGGACTTCAAGGAAGAGGCGGGCAGCGGAGATGGCTACGCTAAGGTGATGTCCGAAGCGTTCATCAAAGCGGAAATGGAACTCTTCGCGGCGCAGGCGAAAGATGTCGATATTATCGTCACCACGGCGCTGATCCCTGGCAAACCCGCGCCGAAGCTGATCACCCGTGAAATGGTCGATTCCATGAAAGCCGGGAGCGTGATTGTCGATCTGGCCTCGCAGAACGGCGGCAACTGTGAATACACCGTACCGAACGAAGTGATGACCACCGCCAACGGTGTGAAAATCATCGGTTACACCGATCTGCCAGGCCGCCTGCCAACGCAGTCTTCCCAGCTGTACGGCACGAACCTTGTGAACCTGCTGAAGCTGCTGTGTAAAGAGAAAGACGGCAACGTGGTCGTTGATTTTGACGATGTCGTGGTGCGCGGCGTGACGGTGATTCGTGACGGCGAAATCACCTGGCCGGCTCCGCCAATTCAGGTTTCCGCGCAGCCTCAGGCGGCGCAGAAAGCCGCACCGGCACCCAAAGAGCCACCGAAACCGGTCTCTCCATGGCGTAAATACGCGCTGATGGCGCTGGTGATTATTCTGTTCGGCTGGCTCGCTGACGTGGCACCGAAAGAGTTCCTCGGCCACTTCACCGTGTTCGCGCTCTCCTGTGTTGTCGGTTACTACGTGGTGTGGAACGTCTCTCACGCACTGCACACGCCTTTAATGTCGGTAACGAACGCCATTTCAGGGATCATCGTGGTGGGGGCGTTACTGCAGATTGGTCACGGCGGCTGGATCAGCTTCCTGAGCTTCATCGCGGTGCTTATCGCCAGTATCAATATTTTCGGTGGTTTCACCGTGACTCAGCGCATGCTGAAAATGTTTCGTAAAGGCTAAGGGGTAGCATATGTCTGGAGGATTAGTAACAGCTGCATACATTGTTGCCGCAATCCTGTTTATTTGCAGTCTGGCGGGGCTTTCCAAGCACGAAACGTCGCAGCGCGGGAACCACTTCGGTATCGCGGGGATGGCGATTGCGCTGATTGCCACCATCTTCGGACCGGATACCGGCAACGTCGCGTGGATCCTGGTAGCGATGATTATCGGTGGGGCGATTGGTATTCGCCTGGCAAAACGCGTCGAAATGACCGAAATGCCAGAGCTGGTGGCGATTCTGCACAGCTTTGTCGGTCTGGCGGCGGTGCTGGTCGGCTTTAACAGCTATCTGTACCACGAACCGGGCATGGAACCGATTCTGGTCAATATCCATCTGACCGAAGTGTTCCTCGGGATCTTCATCGGTGCGGTGACCTTTACTGGCTCAATCGTGGCCTTTGGCAAACTGCGCGGCAAAATCTCGTCTAAGCCGCTGATGCTGCCAAACCGTCACAAAATGAACCTCGCGGCGCTGGTGGTCTCTTTCCTGCTGCTGGTGGTGTTCGTGCGTACCGAAAGCACCGGCATGCAGGTGCTGGCGCTGCTGGTGATGACCGTCATCGCGCTTGCGTTTGGCTGGCATCTGGTGGCCTCTATCGGCGGGGCGGATATGCCTGTCGTGGTGTCGATGCTGAACTCCTACTCCGGTTGGGCAGCGGCGGCAGCGGGCTTTATGCTCAGCAACGACCTGCTGATCGTTACCGGCGCACTGGTGGGCTCGTCGGGTGCGATTCTGTCTTACATTATGTGTAAGGCGATGAACCGTTCGTTCTTCAGCGTCATTGCCGGTGGTTTTGGTACGGACGGCGCGTCATCCAGCGGTGACGAAGAAGTGGGTGAGCACCGTGAAATCACGGCGGAAGACACCGCGGATATGCTGAAAAACTCCCATTCAGTGATCATCACCCCAGGCTACGGCATGGCGGTGGCACAGGCGCAGTATCCGGTGGCAGAAATCACCGAGAAGCTGCGTGCGCGTGGGATCAAAGTGCGTTTCGGTATTCACCCGGTGGCAGGGCGCTTGCCTGGTCACATGAACGTGCTGCTGGCGGAAGCCAAGGTGCCTTATGACGTGGTGCTGGAAATGGACGAGATCAACGATGATTTCGCCGACACCGACACGGTACTGGTGATTGGCGCCAACGATACGGTGAACCCGGCGGCGCAGGATGATCCAGGCAGCCCGATTGCCGGTATGCCGGTTCTGGAAGTGTGGAAGGCGCAGAACGTAATCGTCTTCAAACGCTCGATGAACACCGGTTACGCTGGCGTGCAAAACCCGCTGTTCTTCAAAGAGAACACCCACATGCTGTTTGGCGATGCGAAAGCCAGCGTGGATGCGATTCTGAAAGCGCTGTAATCGCGCTATCTCCCGGCGGCGCTAGCTGCCGGGCCTTTGACGAACCTCAGTGCCGGACAAACCGGCATAAAAAAGCCGCCATCGTTGGCGGCTTTTTCTATCTAACACTACTCAATCGTCTTCTTCGTCATCCAGTTCCACCGGGGTTTGATACTGATCCGGTTTGATGACCAACAGATCGCAGCGCAGATGGTCGATCACCTGTTCCGCCGTATTACCGAGGAACGCTGCGGAAATACCGGTGCGCCCAACGGTGCCAAGCACCACAATCCCCGCCTGCAAATGCTCCGACAGATCCGGGATCACCTCTTCAGGCAGCCCTTTTTCTACGTGCGTCATTTTCTCGTCGATACTGAATTTCTGGCGCAAGGATTTCATGGCCAGCAGGTGCTGACCGCGAATAGCGTCATTATAGACGCTCGGGTCAAATTCAGGCAGTTCGATGGCGATATTGATAGGGGTAACCGGATACGCACCGACCAGATGGACTTCCGTATGGTTAACCTGTTCGGCAAGCTGGATTGTCTCTTTAACCAGTTTTTCGTTCAGCGCGTTGTGATAATTCTCTTCGCTGGCGAGGTTTACGGCCACCAGCGCTTTACCGCCTTCTGGCCACGGCTGGTCTTTCACCATCCACACCGGGCAAGGGCATTTACGCAGCAAGTGCCAGTCGGTTGGGGTAAAAATCACCGCTTCCAGCTTGTCGTGCTGGTGCGCCATCTTCAGCAGCAGGTCGTGTTTTTCGCTGATCACTTCCTGGATAATGGCTTCGAAAGGACGGTTATGCCACACGACTTTGATGTCGATGGGGATCCCGGCATCAATGTAATATTTAGCCTGCTCGCGGATCCACGCGGTCCGCTGGCTGATCACTCCCTGACGCATAGCAGTGCGCTCGTCAGGCGACAGAAGGGTGGTCATCTCATATGAGAAGTCATAGATCGGCAAAAACGCTTTGATTTTGCCGCCAATCCGTTGATGTAAATAGACAGCTCGCCGTAACGCCGGTTGATCGTCCTGATTAGGATCGATGGCCACCAGCATGTTTTGATACTTTGCCATACAGGTCTCCTTACTACTGTCACCACAGTCTGTAATTAAAAGAGTAACCTATATATGTTGAATGAAACAGGGGATAAGGTTTTGCCAGATCAATAAATCACGAAAATTTATCGATCCGGCTGAAGAGAAGCGAGGCTTAAGCGACGTTGCGGGAGTGACCGGCGAGAACCGCCAGTGCTTCACCGTTTTCGATGGTGATATATTTGCCTTTCACCGCCAGCATGCCACTTTTCTGGAAACGACCCAGCAGGCGGCTGATGGTTTCAACGGTCAGGCCCAGGTAGTTACCGATGTCGCCACGGGTCATGGTGAGACGGAATTCACGCGGGGAGAAACCACGCTCAGCAAAGCGACGCGACAGGTTATAGATAAAGGCTGCCAGACGCTCTTCCGCATTCTTTTTGGAAAGCAGCAGAATCATGTCCTGATCGCCTTTGATCTCACCGCTCATCAGACGCATCATCTGCTGACGCAGGTTAGGCATTTTGCCTGACAGATCGTCCAGCGTTTCAAACGGGATTTCGCAAACCATCGAGGTTTCCAGCGCCTGAGCGAAGCTCGGGTGATGGCCGGTGCCGATAGCGTCAAAGCCCACTAAATCGCCCGCCAGATGGAAGCCTGTGATCTGCTCATCACCTTGCTCGGTGATGGTGTAGCTCTTAATGGTGCCAGAGCGGATCGCATAGAGCGATTTCAGTTCGTCTCCCGCTTTAAACAGCGTTTGCCCTTTCTGAATAGGCTTTTTGCGCTCGATGATATTATCAAGCTGATCGAGTTCATGCTCATTCAGGGTAAACGGGATACAGAGCTGGCTAATGCTGCAATCCTGGCAATGGATAGCACAACCGCCAGACTGAATGCGTCGTATAATTCGCTTTTCCGGGATCATAGGTCTGCTCAAGCCTTAATTGATATTGGTCAATTTTAACATCTTTTTGGAGTGTGCGTAAGCCTGGGAAACCATCAATAGCGGCAAGTGGCGACATTGTGTCGCCATCTTCTTGAAATTCCACAGCTTGATTGTGGAATAATGACCTAAATCATAGAAAATTAAGCACTAAAAGCCTGGATTTCTACAACAGCAAATAGCCTTCGTGGCGCAATAACCACTCTTTCCGCTGCACACCACCGGCATAGCCGGTCATGGTGCCGTTACGGCCAATGACGCGATGGCAGGGCACCACAATGCTGACCGGGTTTGAGCCGTTGGCGGCACCGACGGCACGCGCGGCACCCGCGCGGCCTAACTGTTCGGCGAGCTGACCGTAATGCATAATCTGTCCGCAGGGAATGGTGCGCAACACCTGCCACACTTCGCGCTGGAAAGGCGTGCCTGCCGTGGCGGTCGGTAAGGTTTCAATGATGCCGAGATCGCCTTCGAAGTAGTCCGCCATTTTCGCGCTCAACCCGCCGGGGTTCGTTGCGCTGATGCGCTCATAGCCGTCGCGATAGTGGATATTCAGCAGTTCCACCATTCGGTCGCTGTGCTCTTCCCACTCCACCGCGCGCAGGTTGAACTGCTCATCGGCAATGATCCACAGCGGGCCAAGCGGCGTGGCAATCTTATCTTCGAGTAATCTCAGCATCCTTTGTCCCTTAATTAAGCCGTGGGTAAATCCCCGGTCCAATTGGCAGCCCCACAAGATACCATGCGATTAACATCACCAGCCATACCCCTAAAAAGATAAGCGGATACGGCAACACCAGCGAATAGTAGGTACCCAGTTTCGCCTCGGGTTTATAGCGTTGCAGGAAGCCTAAGAACAGTGGCACAAACGGCGACACCGGTGCGAGAGGGATCACCGACGAATCGGCCACGCGGAACAGGATCTGGGCGAACGCCGGGTGAAAGCCGAGCAGCATAAACATCGGCACAAAGATTGGCGCCAGAATCGACCAGATGGCGGACCCGCTGGCGATAAACATACACAGCAGGGATGACAGCAGCGCCAGCCCGACAAACGCCGGTACGCCGCTCAGTCCGGCGGACTCCAGGGCATCGGTCAGACCAACGGCCATAAACTTGCCCATGTTGCTCCAGTTAAACATCGCCACAAACTGCGCCAGCGGGAACACCATCACGATAAAACCCGCCATCTCTTTCATCGGCTCGATCATCAGATGGGGCAGATCGCCCTGGCGGCGAATTTTGCCGGTGGCGATGCCGTAAGCGAGAGAAACGATAAAGAAGAACAGAATAATCAGCGGCACAATGCCCTGAATAAACGGCGACGGCAGGACCGTGTGTTTTACCGGATCGCGCAGGACACCGTTTTCAGGCACCACCATCAGCGCAATTGCCGCGATAAACAGCAGCGAGACGACGCCGGCGACGCGCAGGCCGTGGCGCTGTTCCTTGCTCAGTGCCTCCAGCTTTTCATCACGGCTGCCTTCCCATGTACCCAGACGCGGTTCGACGATCTTATCGGTGATCAGGCCGCCCACAATCGTCAGCACAATCACTGAGCTAGCCATAAAGTACCAGTTGTCGATCACGCTGACGTGCATGGCGGTATCAATGGTTTTCGCCGCTTCGGTGCTGATCCCCGAGAGCAGCACATCGGTGGTAACGATCAGCAGATTGGCGGTAAAGCCGCACCCGACGCCCGCGATGGCCGCGAGCAAACCCGCCACCGGATGACGGCCCACGGCGAGGAAAATCAGTGCACCCATCGGCGGCATAATCACCAGCGCCGCGTCAGAGGAGATGTGGCTGAAAAAGGCGATAAACAGCACCATATAGCTGGCGTAACGTGCGTTAACCACCGACGCCATTTTGACCATCAGCGCCGGTAACAGCCCCACGCGTTCGGCCAGACCCGCGCCCAGCACCAGCGCCAGAATCGCCCCCAGCGGCGCAAAACCGCTGAAGTTTTTAATCACATTCGGCAAAAACCAGTGCAGCCCTTCGACGCTGAGCAGGTTTTTCACCGCCACCATGCTGCCATCCGCCGGGCTGCGCACGCTAACGTCAAAAGCCGACAGCACGGCGGTGGCGATCATCAGAATCACAATCAAATAGATAAAAAGCAGGAAAGGGTGTGGCACTTTATTGCCGATCCTTTCAACCCAGCCATAGACCTTACCGGATGGGGAATGCGAAGGTATGGAAGACATACTCATGGGCGTTCCTCGGGACTGTTGTGTTGTTGTTTGCGTGTTTTATTATTTTAAAGGTGACGGTGTCACGTTATGTGGGATCGGACACTCGTACGGTCGTTCTTTTATCTGTTGTTCAAACTCATTCCGGCAGGATTGCAGAAGCGACGCGTCCTGCAGCAGATTCAGCGCCGTAGCGCCCATCACTTTTCCCGCCAGCAGCATACCTTTGTGGGCAATAGAGGTGCGACCCTGCGCCACCAGCTGCCAGGTGTGCAGCGGCGTGCCGACGGTAAAGCAGGGGCTGAAGCACTGCGCCACCGGCATTTTCCAGCTCACGTCGCCCACGTCAGTGGAACCCGCCAGCACATTATCGGTGATGGCGTAGGGCGCGACCTCATCCACCAGCAGCGTCTCATGATGTCGACGGGCAAAGGCTTTACCCTCGTCTGCGCCCGTCGCGGCGATATTTTTCAGGCTGTTTTGCAGATCGTTTGGCGTGAGGGTTTTACGAATTTCAGCGGCAAATTCGCGCTCTTCTTCCGTCCACGCAGGCGTGCCGTAATGCTGTAACGCGCTGTACATCGCGGCTTCAAGGGTGCGGTTCGGCAGATAACTGGAACAAGCTTTATCAAAGCGGCGTTCAACGGTGGTTTCTGTCATCAGCGCAGCGCCCTGCGCGATCTTTTCAATACGCTCGTAGATCTGCTGGGCGTCGGCCATCTCCGGGGCGCGGATCAGATACAGCACCTCGGCCTGAGCCTGCACCACGTTTGGCGAAATCCCGCCGGTGTTAGTGATGGCGTAATGCACGCGGGCTTTTTCGATGATGTGCTCATTGAGGAAGTTCGTGCCGGTGGTCATCAGGGTAACGGCATCCAGCGCGCTGCGCCCGAGATGGGGCGAATTCGCGGCATGCGCGGCGATCCCCTGAAAGCGCCACGAGGCCTGGATATTCGCCAGCGTGCTGACGTTAAACATCCCGGCAAAGGCTTCCGGATGCCAGGTCACGGCGGCATCCACATCGTCAAACAGCCCCTCGCGCACCATAAAGGTTTTGCCGGAGCCGCCTTCCTCACCCGGGCAGCCGTAAAAACGCACCGTGCCGCTGCCACCGTGTTTTTCCAGCCAGCTTTTCACGGCTACCGCGCCCGCCAGCGCCGCTGTTCCCAGCAGGTTATGTCCACAGCCGTGGCCGTTCTCGCCGGGCGTGTCCGATTGCGGCGTGGCGCAGTGCGCGGTCTGGCTTAAACCCGCCAGCGCGTCAAATTCGCCTAACAGGGCCACTACAGGTTTGCCGCTGCCAAAGCTGGCGATAAAGGCATTCGGAATACCGCCTGCCTCGCGCGTCAGGGCAAAACCTTCGGCTTCCAGCGCGCCCGCCAGGCGTTCGGCGGACCAGAACTCTTCAAAACGCGTTTCCGGATGATCCCAGATTTCATCCGCGATATCGGTGAAGGTCTGACATCGGGTTTCAATCGCATCGTCAATAAAACGGTAGATCTCCTGCATCACACACCTCGCGTCCACGGAAAATTGAGCGCAGTAAGGGCCAGCGTTTCAATCGCCACCGCCATGACCTGCTCGTCAAAATCAAACTTTTCATTGTGATGACCGGCGCTCAGATCGGTGCCAAACACCATATAGGAGGCCATCCCGCCATTCTGCTGCACCCGCGCCATCATCAGCGTGGCGTCCTCTGATCCCGCCGGGGCCTTCACTTTGTCGATGGCCTGGCGCACGCCCGGCACCTGGCTTGCCTGTTCACGCAGATAGTCAACCCACGCCGGTGACGGGGCGCTGGAGGTCGCGGCGCCCATCAGGCGCATTTCAGCTTTTACGCCGTAGAGCGCTGCGGCACCGTCGATCACCGCCTGAGCACGTTCAAACACGTACTGATTAATGGCCTCGCTTTCGCCGCGCGTTTCCACTTTTAACAGCGCGCTGGCGGGAACGACGTTACGCCCGCTGCCCGCCTGCATGACGCCGACGTTCACGCGTGACGCGCCTTCGCTGTGGGGCGCGATGCTGTGCAGGGCCAGTGCGGCCTGGGCGGCGGCGAGCAGGGCGTTGCGGCCATCTTCCGGTTTACCGCCCGCGTGGGCAGCCACACCCGTGAAACGGACGTCAAATTTGGTGGTCGCCATAAAGTTATCGCTCCCACAGATAACGGTTCCGGTCGGGACACCGGTGCCGATGTGGATCGCGGTAAAATAGTCGACGCCATCCAGCGCACCGGCAGCCACCATGGCGCGTGCACCGCGCGTGCCTTCCTCAGCGGGCTGGAAGATAAGTTTAAGGGTGCCGTTCAGCCGGGATTCGTTCTGCTTCAGCAGATGCGCCAGCCCAAGGCCGATGGTGGTATGACCGTCGTGGCCGCAGGCGTGCATCATCCCAGGGTTGCAGGAGGCAAAACCGTCGCGGAACGGGCGATGGCTGTCGTCGAGGGCTTCGCTGAGATCCAGTGCATCCATGTCCACCCGAAACGCGAGAGTCGGCCCGGGACGACCGGTGTTCAGCGTGGCGACAAGGCCGGTGAAGCCGCCTTCAAAGGCGCTGAGCCATTTCTCTGGCGCGCCCTGCTGGCGGGCGCGGGCAAATTCCGCGGCCAGCGTGTCCGCGTCGGGCAGTCCCATTCGGCTGTCGGCATCGACCACATCACGGCCCATCGCCAGCGCATAGCCCAGGTTATCGAGGATCTCCGCGACTTTTGCGGCGGTGCGAAACTCCACCCAGCCGGATTCAGCATACTGGTGAAAATCACGACGCCATGTTGTCAGCTGAGGCATTAATTTTTGAAGGGATTGTGTCAATGAATCCATCTCTCTTCCTGTCATCATGAAAATATGTGAACTGCTTCACGCTGTGATAGTTTTTACTTATCACTAACCAATTTTTCACAGTTTTAACCGTTCAGGAATTACCCTCGCACATCCATTTCCATTAAAGTAGATGACAATTTCTTTACTCTGATAAACAACGGTTATCGGTCGGGCTATGTCATTTCAGGTCAAATTTCATCAGATCCGCGCGTTCGTCGAAGTGGCGCGTCAGGGCAGTATTCGCGGTGCCAGCCGGGCGATGAATCTGTCGCAACCGGCGTTAACCAAATCCATCAAAGAGCTGGAAGAGGGGATGGCTGCACAGCTGTTTGTGCGGCGCAGTAAAGGCGTGGCGCTGACGGAATGCGGCGAGAGTTTCTATCAGCACGCCAACCTGATCCTCGAAGAGCTGCGCGCCGCGCAGGATGATATTCGCCAGCGTCAGGGGTTACAGGGCGGGCAGATCAATATCGGGATGGGAGCCAGCGTGGCCCGGACGTTAATGCCTGCGGTGATCACCCGTTTTCACGAGCAGCATCCGCAGGTGAAAGTGCGAATTATGGAAGGGCAACTGGTGTCGATGATCAATGAATTACGCCAGGGAGAGCTGGATTTCACCATCAATACCTATTATCAGGGACCTTACGATCACGAATTTACCTTTGAAAAACTGTTCGAAAAACCCTTCGCCATATTTTGTCGGCAAGGCCATCCGGCGATTGGCGCAAAATCCATTAGTGAGCTTATGAATTATAACTGGACGATGCCCACGCCGCGTGGAAGTTATTACAAACAACTTGAAGACATATTCCGCCATCGCTCACAAATACCGCAAATTGGCGTGGTGTGCGAAACATTCTCATCCTGTATTAGCCTGGTGGCGCAGAGCGATTTTTTGAGCATTTTGCCGCAGGAGCTGGGCTGCGACCCTCTGCTGGCGCACCGTCTGGTGATGTTGCCGGTTGAAGAAATATTACCCAAAGCCGCTTATTATTTAATCCAAAGACGTGATTCCCGACAAACACCGTTGACAGCGTCATTAATAACGCAGTTCAGAAGACACGCCCGTGGAATAATGTTCAACGAAGGGAAATAAAAAAATAGAGCCTGCCGACATCGGACAGACCCTACAGTACACACAGCAGTGCATCCTTGTGCAAGTCCCGCTTATTATCCGTGTTGCAGGTTTATTTAGTTATAACAGCTTTCCTCTAAAAATAAAGTGATCGGAGTGCATGATTTAACTTATTTTTAACTTAAACTGTACATTTAATCACCTGTTAAATTTATTTTAAGGCGGCTTCACGATTATCTATTAGCTTTTTTAATACATATCTGCGCGTTATTATTTTTTCAGGGCGTTCGGCTGATATTGAGACGCTCGCCGGGCGCAGGTATAGTACGCCTTCAGATGTAGCGGGAGGAGCACCATGAAACCTGACGACAAATCGCTTTTTCTTGACGCCATGGATGATGTCCAGCCGCTGAAGCGTAGCACCGATATTAACTGGCAACCGAGCCGCAATCCGCGTGCCCGCCAGCGTATCGACACTACCCAACTCGATAACTTCCTCACCCTCGGCTTCCTTGATGTGCTGCCGCTTTCCGAACCGCTGATGTTTCAGCGCGAAGGCGTTCAGCGGGGAGTCATTGATAAGCTACGTACCGGTAAATACCCGCGTCAGGCCAGCCTGAACTTATTACGCCAGCCGGTGGAGCAGTGCCGTCAGATGCTGTTTGCATTTATTCAGCAGGCGCAGCAGGACAGTTTACGCAATCTGATTATTATCCACGGCAAGGGCCGGGAAGAGGGCTCGCATGCCAATATCGTGCGCAGCTACCTGGCGCGCTGGCTGGCGGAATTCGACGCCGTGCAGGCCGTTTGCGTTGCGCTGCCCCATCATGGCGGCAGCGGTGCGTGCTATGTAGCCTTACAAAAATCGGACGACGCTAAGCTGGAGAACCGGGAGCGGCACGCGAAGCACAGCCGCTAAGTGCATCAAAAAGTTTCCCAGTTGCCATCCCCGGCGGAGGCTGCTGCCGGGCGCAATACCTGCGGTGTTTTCAGGTTTGCCGCGCGCGGGGAGATCGTCTGCGTTTGCACGTTCAGACGAAATGCGGCGACGGCCTGGCGCAGCTGTTCCGCCTGATCCTCCAGCGCCGCTGCCGCCGTAGCGGACTCCTGCACCAGCGCGGCGTTTTGCTGCGTCACGCTATCCATCTGCGAAACCGCCAGACTCACCTGCTCAATACCGCGACTCTGTTCATCGGACGCCGATGCGATTTCACCCATAATATCGGTTACGCGGGTGACGGCTGCGACGATCTCTTTCATGGTTTCCCCGGCTTCACTCACCTGACCGGAACCGGTGTTCACGCGGCTGACGGAATTTTCGATCAGCGCTTTGATCTCCTTCGCTGCCTGTGCGCTGCGGCTCGCCAGGGTGCGAACTTCCCCGGCGACCACGGCAAATCCGCGCCCTTGTTCACCGGCTCGCGCCGCTTCCACCGCAGCGTTCAGCGCCAGAATATTCGTCTGGAAGGCGATGCTGTCGATCACGCTGGTAATGTGCGCAATTTGCTGGGAGCTGTCGGCAATTTCGGTCATCGTGCGAATTACGTTATCCACCACACGCCCGCCGCGATCCGCCGTTTCAGACGCGTTTTTCGCGAGCAGCGTCGCCTGGCGCGCGTTATCAGAGTTCTGTTTCACCGTCGCCGTCAGCTCTTCCATACTCGCCGCCGTCTCTTCCAGCGAAGAGGCCTGCTGCTCGGTACGGGCCGAGAGATCATTGCTGCCCGCGGCGATTTCGCCCGCGCCGGTGTAGATAGAATCGGTACTGCCGCGCACCGCGCTGACGGTCGTAACCAGCGACGTCTGCATCTCATGCAGCCCTGCCGCCAGCTGGCCCATCTCGTTACGGCTGTCGATGGAAATAGCTTGTGTTAAATCACCGCTGGCGATGGTGCGAATATGATTCATCACGCTGCGCAGAGGTTTCAGCAGCAGGTGCTGTAATCCTTGCCAGAACACAATCAGTACCGCTACCACCACCAGGAAAATGGTGCCCAGCGTCCACTGCATATGGGTAAAGCTGTTCTGGTTCTCTTTGGCCGCCGCTTTCAGCAGAGTGTTGTTTTCCGCCCGCCATTGGGTGTAGACGGCTTCCATTCCATCCTGCGCCTGCTGCGCGTCGAGATCGCCATACGCCTGATAGTTATCCGCGCGCAGATACTCAATCGACAGGCGCATCACTTCATGCATTTGGGTGTAGGCTTTTTGCATTTCAGCCGTGAGTTCCGGGCGCTGGCCCTTCACCGGAGGCATGGCCTGCCAGGCGCTGTAGTAGTTTTCCGCTTTGGTCAGGGAATCGCTGGCGTTACCGAGCAGCTTATTGATCGCCGCCAGAGAGGCCGGGTCGCGCTGATTTTTGAGGTAACGAATGGCGACGCGCGTGACCGTGACGCGAGTTTTGACCAGCGTGTTAACGCTGTCGCTCAGGCTCTCCTGCTGTGCATTCAGGTTGCCTGAGTTCTGGAAGTTATGACGGTCATTGCTGACAGCGGAATAAAACAATCCCCCCGTGACGACTTGCAACAGGCAGAATATAGTGAGAGCAAAGACAATCCCGGTAATAACGTGCAGATTTTTCAGCATGACGGAAGCCCATTTGATGTGCAGAAGTTGCATCATTGTTATCGACGTAGTAGGGCTAAACTTTAATTTTACTACTGCTTAATTAGCAGTCAGACAGGTACACGCATATGACCCGTATTGAGAAAAGTGGCAGTTATACGTTAGGGACTCGCGCGGTTAACCGACTCGGCTATGGCGCGATGCAGCTTGCTGGTCCCGGTGTATTTGGTCCGCCAAAAGACAAAGCGGCTGCGCTGGCAGTGCTGCGCGAAGCGGTGGCGGCTGGGGTGAATCATATTGATACCAGTGATTTCTACGGCCCGCATGTGACCAATCAGCTGATTCGGGAAGCACTGCATCCGTACCGTGACGATCTGACACTGGTAACGAAAATTGGTGCCCGTCGCGGAACTGACGCCTCCTGGCTGCCGGCCTTTTCGGCGCAGGAGCTGACGCAGGCGGTGCACGATAACCTGCGAAACCTGCAGCTGGACGTGCTGGATGTGGTGAATTTACGCATCATGTTTAGCGCTCACGGCCCTGCAGAGGGATCGATTGAAGAACCTTTAACTACGCTGGTGGAATTACAGCGTCAGGGGCTGGTACGACACATTGGGCTGAGCAATGTTACTGCCACGCAAATTGCGCAGGCGCAGAGCATCACGCCGATTGTCTGCGTGCAGAATCTCTACAACATCGTGAATCGTCGCGACGATGCGCTGATCGATGAGCTGGCGGAGCAGGGGATTGCCTATGTGCCGTTCTTCCCGCTGGGGGGATTCACGCCGCTGCAATCGTCCGGCCTTCAGGTGGTTGCCGATTCACTGGGTGCCACGCCAATGCAGGTTGCACTGGCATGGCTGCTGAAACGCTCGCCGAATATCCTGCTGATCCCTGGCACTTCGTCGGTGGCGCATCTGCGCGAAAACCTGGCGGCAGGCGATCTGGTGCTGCCGGATGACGCCCTGGCTGCCCTGAACGCGCTGGCGGAATAACTAGCCAGCCAGTTAAACCGGCGGCCACGTCTTTATTCCGTGGCCGCTTCCGTCATTCGGCTTCTTCTGTGAAGCTCTAGCGCCTCAGCGATAATTTCCTGCTTACTCAGCCGCGTTTCATACGCCGTGGCTCTGACATATTCGACCAGCGTGGATTCAATCCTCGCGCTCAACATTTTTAAGTTAGCATCCTTTGCTGTACCGCGTGCTACACGCTTGTCCGGGTAATCTCGGCTTGGCATTGCTCAAGTCCTCCAAACGTTGTCTTGTTAATTCGTGCTGTGAAATATGCGTGGAGAGTGATTACAAGTCAACTTTCTGAAACTGCGGTTTAATTTGTATTAAATCCGTTAAAAACGCGCCTGGTTTTTGTGCCGATTTTCATTTGAAAGGGGAAAGGCTTGAGTATGGAAAGTGTGCAAAACAGCGGAAAATAATCATCCGGTTTTGCATAGTGTGTAAACGCTTCCATTCTCGGGGTGAGGTCCTGCGTGAGAGCTTCTGGCTTAATCATAAATCTGCTCAATGAATTACAGGGATGTAAACAATTAAACATCACCTCAACGTGGGATCTTTACCTATGCAATAAAATGCTTTTTTATGCACTTAAAAATCGGAAAGTCCCATTTTTCGCCGATAGTGCGCCAGAGAGAGGGCGCGAAAGATGTAACATTTCTGCAAAGAACGGTTGCAAGAGCGGGCGTAAAAACAGCATAAAATTCTGAAAAAGTTTTATTTTAGTGAGTTTGTAGTGTCTATTTTTTATGTGAAGTGATGATTTTTATTTCTGTTAGTGTGCTATGTTTTTTATTGTAGTGTGCATTAAGTGTATGTTGTGTCTGCAAAGGGATACTGGCAATTAACAACCCCATTATTAATCTGTGTTATCCTTTGCGGATTGGCGCTATCAGGAAGTCCTCGGCATGTATCACCTTTTCTTGGAATTCGATAATCTTGAACCCGGCGTGAAGTCTGTCGAAGATCTGAAGTATGTCATCCGTGATGATAAGCACACCGCCTTTGTGATGAGTGCGGTGGTGGCCAGATTTATCAAAGATGCGTTGATCATGAACCACACTATTATCAGTCTGAAGAACTGCCGTTTCGCCTTTGCGAACGGGGCTGAGTTCGTCGAATTTGACAGTAAAGGTCGGTCAAGGCGCTTCACCGATACACCGGACTGGTTCATTACACCTGGCGCGTTTGCGCGTTCCCAGTGGCTGGTGAACCATGAACTTCACGATCTGATGACGCCGCAGTTTATCTCTACCTTTCTGGAAATGTTCTCCGATGTGAAAAAACGTCGGGAGCACTGCAATCTGCTGTTTGATTTGCAACTCGAAGAAAGCCCTCAACGCGGGAGAAGCGGTGCGAAAGCGGCCAGCAAAACCCGTGGCTCCACGAAACAGAAGATTTCTGATTTAAGCTCGTTTGAATTATTCAGCCAGTTCTTTAACCGCCTCAAAACAGCCGTCGAGGCCAACCAGTTTCCCACGGTGCAGGTGCTGACGGGCATCGACGACGTCGCCAAAGTGCCCGCCACGCTGAAGAGCGCCGTGCGCACCTGGTTTAAAGCGATTTCGTCCGAGCTGCCGCCCAACAGCAAAAGAGTGGGGGCCGGTAACCCCGAGCTGTTTTGCGCGCCGGTTCGCGCTCAAATCCAGCACATCGAAGCCTACGGCGTTGAGCGTTATTACAAGAAGCTCTCGAAGGCGATTGCCGAAGGCGGCGAGCGGTATATCGCTGACTTCACGTTTAAACTGTAGGGCTGAAATCGCCCATCAGAATAAAGGTTGGCGCTTTTCGCTGGTGCTGGTTAATCATCGGCACCAGTCGTCTGAAGTGTTCGCTCGCGCAATGTGCATCCAGCGCGGCGCGATCCGGCCACTCTTCGATAAAAACGAAATGCCCGGCATCTTTCTCGTCCACATATAAATCGTAGGCAATGCACAGCGGCTCCCGTTTGGTGGCCTCCACCAGCGCGCGGTAGAGCGGGAGTACGGTCTCAATGGCTTCCGGTTTAATAAAATCTTCCGCGATGACTTTCAGCATGCTCTCTCCTTTTTAAATTCCGTGTGACTTCAACGGCTTCATTTTCGCGGGCCAGAATCGACTTGATCTGATCGCTAAATGCATAATACTGTATTTATATACAGTTATTATCGGGTTGGCTATCATGAATCCTGTTTTTTCATGTGAACATAAAGAAATCATCGAATTACCTCTTTTCCTGGAGCGCGTCCCGTGCGGGTTTCCCAGTCCCGCGCAGGATTATGTCGAAGATCGTCTCGATCTGAACAAACTGCTCATCGCACATCCCAGTGCGACCTATTTTGTGAAAGTGAGCGGGGATTCCATGATCGGCGCAGGGATTGGCGACGGGGATCTGCTGGTGATCGACCGATCGTTAACGGCGGAACATGGCGATATTGTGGTGGCGGCGATTGCGGGGGAGTTCACCGTGAAAGAGCTGCGCACCCGCCCGTACCTCCATCTGCTGCCGCACAACAAGCACTATTCTCCCATCGTTTTCCAGTCAGAGGACGAGCTGCAGCTCTTTGGCGTGGTAACGCACACCGTGAAATCGCACAAACATGTTCGCGCTCGTTGACGTCAACAGCTTCTACACCTCCTGTGAGACGGTGTTTCGCCCCGATCTGCAGGGCAAACCGGTGGTGGTGGTGTCCAACAACGACGGATGCATAATTTCCCGCTCGGCAGAAGCCAAAAAGCTCGGCATCAAGATGGGCGCGCCTTACTTCAAGATCAAAGACGAACTGCGGCGGCAAAAAGTGGCGGTGTTTAGCTCCAACTACGCCCTGTATGCAGATCTGAGTCATCGCGTGATGACGATCCTGGCGGAGATGGCGCCTGCGATTGAAGTCTACTCCATCGATGAGGCCTTTATTAATGTCTCCGGCGTGGCCAACTGCATCGCGCTTGAGACGTTTGGCCGTCAGATCCGCGAGCAGATCCTGAAAAATACCGGGCTGACCGTTGGCGTCGGTATCGCGCCGACCAAAACCCTCGCCAAGCTGGCCAACTTTGCGGCCAAAACCTGGCGCAAGACCGATGGCGTGGTGGATCTGTCCGATCCGGATCGTCAGCAAAAGCTGCTCGCGCTGGTGCCGGTGGGCGAAGTGTGGGGCGTGGGGCGGCGCATCGGCAAAAAACTCAATCAGATGGGCATCGAAAACGCGCTGCAGCTGGCGGAGTGCTCAACCTGGGTGCTCCGCAAACATTTCAATGTGGTACTGGAGCGCACGGTGCGTGAGTTGCGCGGCGAGCCTTGTCTGGAGATCGATGAATTTGCGCCAGCGAAACAGCAGATCATCTGTAGCCGCTCCTTTGGGCACCGTATTACGGAGTACCGCGAGATGCAGCAGGCGGTGTGCGCTTACGCTGAACGTGCCGCCGAGAAGCTGCGGGCAGAAAAGCAGTTCTGCTGCGTGATCAGCGTGTTTATGCGCACCAGCCCGCACGCGGAAAATGAAGTGTTTTATGGCCCTCAGGCCAGCGGTCGTCTGGCGATCCCGTCGAACGACACGCGCGATATCATCCGCGTCGCCAGCCATGCGCTGGAGCGGATCTGGCAGGACGGTTTTCGCTATATGAAAGCGGGGGTGATGCTGAGCGATTTTTTCAGCCAGGGGGTCGCGCAGCTGAATTTGTTTGATGAATACCAGCCGCGAAACAACAGCCAGGCGCTGATGCAGACTATCGATCGGCTCAATCTCTCCGGGCGCGGAACGGTCTGGTTTGCCGGTCAGGGCAGCCAGAAAAGCTGGGCGATGAAACGCGAAATGCTGTCGCCGGGGTATACGACACGCTACGCCGATTTGCCTGTGGCAAAATAGTCGTTTTCCCTCGTCGCGCGAGACAGTAAGCTCGTGCGGTTTAACTCTGCTCGGGGCCGCTGATGAACAACGTTGCGCTAATGTATCGCCGTTTTGGTGAGCCGGAATCGGTGCTGCATCTGGAATCCTCCGTCTGCGGGCCGCTGACTCCCGGCCAGCTGCGGGTGCAGATGCTGTTCTCGCCGGTCAACGCCTCGGATCTGATTCCCATCACCGGGGCTTATCGCCATCGCACGCCGCTGCCTGCCATTGCAGGTTACGAGGGGGTTGGGGTGGTGATTGACGGGCCGCCAGACTGGACCGGTAAACGGGTGCTGCCGCTGCGCGGACAAGGAACCTGGCAGCAGGTGGTGGATTGCCCGGCGGATCTGGCGGTTCCTGTGCCCGACTTTATCGATTCCGTGCTTGCCGCGCGCGCGTATATCAACCCGCTGGCCGCGCAGCTGATGTTAAAGCACTCTCCGCCACGGGGAAAACGCGTGCTGCTGACGGCCGCCGGATCGGACTGTGCGCTCCTGCTGGGACAGTGGGCGCTTCAGGCGGGGGCCGAATCCGTGTACGGCATTCATCGTTCAGCGGTTCACGCCGACCGGCTGGTGGCGAGGGGGATCACGCCAATATCGCACCATGACACGGCGGCGATCCACGCCATCGCCAAAGAGACGGATATTGTCTACGACGCCACGGGTGGCGAGGTGGCCGAGCAGATCCTGAATACGCTGCCCGCGGCAGGCGTATTTGTCAGCTACGGTCTGCTGTCCGGGAAGCTGTTCCGGCAACAGCCGCAGGTGCGCTGGTTTCATATTCGTAATTATCTGGCGGGAATGAGCGTGGCCGAGTGGCAGGGGGAGTTTCGTGAAATCTGGCCAAAACTGCAGGCCAGCCACGGCGGGGACGCCACGCTGTTTTCCCTTACAGCGTGGCGTCCGGCGCTGGCGTGTTACCGCGAGGCGGGCAGGATCGCGAAGCCGGTGTTTGCGATCAGCGATGGCTGACGTCGCTCAGCAAAACGGCAATACTCTGACCGCCCACCGTCTGCTCGAGGGCAATCTTCACGATAATGGTCAGCGGCACGGAGAGCAGCATCCCGACCGGGCCGAGCAGCCAGCCCCAGAAGATCAACGATAAAAAGACCACCAGCGTGGACAGCCCTAGCCCACGCCCCATCATGCGTGGTTCGAGAATATTGCCGAACACCAGGTTTATCACCAGATACCCCGCCAGCACGATCAGGGCATCGTACAGTCCGCTAAATACCAGCACCTGAGCGATAGGGGGTATGGCGGCCAGCACCGAGCCAATGTTGGGAATATAGTTGAGTGCAAAGGCCAGCAGTCCCCAGACAAACGCGAAGCGCACGTCCAGCGCGGCAAGCATGGCCCACGCCACCAGACCGGTCACAATACTGATGGCCGTTTTCAGCACCAGGTAGCGCGAAACACTGTCCAGCGCGCGCTGAATCGCCTCCATCCCCTCAACCGGGCGGGACATCATCTGCTGCAACTTTACGGGCAGCTGCGGCACTTCAATCAGCATAAACACCACCGTCAGCAGCAGCAGGAAAATCGAGGTCATCGCGCTCGAAAGCTGTGACAGCAGTGCCGTCACCAGCGTCATGGCGGCATTGGGGTCGATGTACTTCAGCAACTCTTCTACGGAGACTTCAATCCCGGCGCGCTGCAGCCAGGGTTCGAGATGCTGTAACGGCACGACCAGCGAGGAGCGGTACTGCGGCAAGGTGCGCGCCAGCTCGTTCAGGGAGGTGCCCAGATACGCCACCAGCAGCACCATGGCCAGAATAATCACCGTGATAAGCAACGTAATCGCCAGCACCCGCGGGACACGCAGGCGCACCATGCGCTGCACCAGCGGGTTGAGGATCACGGCGATAAACAGCGCCAGAATAAAGGGCACAATGATGTCGGCGGCAATACGTACCCCCGCAAGAATTATCACCAGCATGCCGAGCATGATGACAATTTTCAGTCCGTTCAGTGTAATGATGGGCTTAGCCATGTGAGTTCCCGCGTGACGCTTTTTATTTATAATAATGATAATAACGGCAACGCGCATTTTATATGCGAACGAAAATAAAACGGGCAGGGTAAAGAATTGAAAATGTTTTGAGTAAATCCTTAGCTTATGGTACAAATCAGGCGTGTTTAACTACCGAGGACAATTTTCATCCGCAATGACGAGAAGCAATACCGCGGATAATTGTAATATTATGGACAATCTGTTCAGGACGTACTTTTCAAATAACACCGCTGTATTTTCCACCTCCCTCTGCCTGCTGTCCGGTGAGCAACACTGGCGCAACGCGCTATAGTCCCGTCTTCTGCCTGAGCTGACGCCATGCGTCTGGCTATCTGATTTATTTCATATTTTTGGGTTTGTCGTTTTCGACAAGCTGCAGTGATTTATATTCTCATGCAGGAGAAGTACCATGTTTTACTGGATATTGTTAGCCCTGGCCATTATCGCTGAAATTACCGGAACCTTGTCGATGAAATGGGCAAGCGTCAGCGATGGCAACACCGGATTTATTTTAATGCTGGTGATGATTTCCCTTTCGTATATTTTTCTGTCGTTCGCGGTTAAAAAGATCGCCCTCGGCGTGGCGTATGCGTTGTGGGAGGGGATCGGTATTCTGTTAATCACGCTGTTCAGCGTGATGTTATTTGATGAAACCCTGTCAACGATGAAAATTGCCGGTCTGACCACTCTGGTCGCGGGCATTGTGCTGATCAAATCGGGCACCCGCAAAGGCAAAAAACAGCCACAGGAGCCAACTCATGCAACAGTTTGAGTGGGTACATGGGGCGTGGCTGGCACTGGCGATTGTGCTGGAAATCGCCGCCAACGTATTCCTGAAATTCTCTGATGGCTTCCGCCGTAAAGTCTACGGCCTGATGTCAATCGCCGCAGTGCTGGGGGCGTTCAGCGCGCTGTCCCAGGCGGTGAAAGGGATCGATCTTTCCGTGGCCTATGCCCTGTGGGGCGGTTTCGGTATCGCCGCAACGCTGGCGGCGGGCTGGATTTTGTTCGGCCAACGTCTGAACCGTAAAGGCTGGATTGGCCTGGTCCTGCTGCTCGCCGGCATGATCATGATAAAACTGGCCTGATGTGATCGCTGCCTGTATTTACGGGCAGCGAAATTCGCTACCTGTATTACTCTTAGAAAGAAGTGCTTTTGAGAGGGCGGCGAATGTATAACCCATTAAGCTGGCGCAATATTCCCACCGCGAAAACCCTGTTTGTCATGATTTTTATGGCCGGGATCGGCCTGATCGTTTCCATTATCGCGCTGCTTTACCTTTCCCTGCACCTCATCAGCAGTAAAACCAACGAAATAGATGAACACCGTTCGGCGCTCTCCGTACAAGGGGCGATCCAGACGTCGGCCAACCGCGTCTGGTCGCTGGTGATTGATAATGCCGTCTGGGATGATGCCGTTCGTGAGGTGTATCCCCCGGTGCTGAACACCGAGTGGCTGTACAATACCTGGGGGGCAGGTTTTAAAATCAATAATTTGTACGACGGCACCTTCGTGCTGGACGAGCATTTCAATGTGTTGTGGGGGTCGTTTCAGAGCAAAGCCTTCCACGAGAAAAACCTCGATTTTTTTGGCAATGGGCTGAAGGCGCTGATTCGCGATAACGCCGACGCGCTGCGCGCTGAGAAAAATATCTACGCCGGGATCACCCGCACGCGCCAGGGGGTAGCGTTTGTCGGCATTGGGCTAATCCGCCCGATGATTGGCCGCCTGCAGGTGCACAACGATGTGCGCCGTTACCTGGTGATCACCCGCCACCTGAATCCGCAAATTCTGAGCGATCTGGGCAATACCTTTCAGATTGAAGATCTCAATTTCACTGTCGATCACACCAGCATCGCCAGCGTTCCGCTGAAAAGCTCGGCGGGCGAGCTGCTGGGCTATCTCAACTGGCAGCCACGACTGCCCGGTGCGCAGGCGGCCAGCGCCGCGTCGAACGACATCACGCAAATTGTGACCCTGGCGGCGGGGCTGATCCTGCTGTTTATTCTGCTGAGCAGCGTAGGGCTGTACAAACTGGCGCGCGGAGAAAATCAGGCCCGGCGGGTGGCGCGGACGGACTGGCTGAGCCATCTGCCCAATCGCCGCGCCCTGATTGAGGAGCTGGAACGGGTAAGTTTGCGCGGCGATATTGATGTCAAAAGCGTGGTCTTTATCGATCTCGATGGTTTTAAAGATGTGAATGATATTTATGGTCACGACGTGGGCGACGACCTGATCATCATGATGGCCGGCGCCCTGCGTGAACGGGTGCCGGAAGGGGGGATGCTGGCCCGCATGGGGGGCGATGAATTTGCGATGTTGATTGGCGGCGACCATTCACAGGCGCAGGCGGCGGCGTTTGCCGATAACGTGCTCGAATTCCTGAGTGCGCCCCTGCGCCTCGGTGAGCGCACCATTCACATCAGTGCCAGCATCGGAATTGCCAGCGGCACGCTGATCGAGTGCACCAGCTCGGAGCTGTTCCGCCGGGCCGATATCGCCATGTATCACTCGAAAATTACCGGCAAGGGCCGCGTCACTCAGTATGACGCTGAACTGAACAGCGTGCGCGAGCAGCAGCTGGCGATTGAAAATGAGATCCGCAGCGGCATGGAACGCGACGAGTTCGACATCTGGTATCAGCCGATTATCGATGCGCGTAGCCAGAAAATGACCAGCGTCGAGGCGCTGCTGCGCTGGCCACGGCGTCCGGCGGGGGAATTGGGGCCGGATGTGTTTATCAGTATCGCCGAGACCAGCGGCCTGATTTATGGTTTAGGGCAGTTTGTCCTGCGCCGCGCCTGTCAGGATCTGGAGCCTTTTGGTGATTTGAAGCTGTCGGTAAATATCTCTCCGGCGCAGTTTCGCGATCCCGAATTTGAGGACAAGGTGGCGCAGGTCATTGAAATGACGCGTTTCCCGGCCACGCGTCTGCAGCTGGAAGTGACGGAAACCTACGTGTTGGAAAACCCGGAGCGCGCCAGGGCCGCGATCTCAAATCTTAAAGCGCTGGGCATCGCCGTCGCGCTGGACGATTTCGGCACAGGCTACTCCAGCATCGGTTATTTGCGCCGTTTTAATTTTGACACCATCAAGATCGACAAATCACTGGCCGGGCTGGTGGATAACGACGAACAGGCGGCGGCGCTGGTGAGCGGCACCGTGCGGATTGCCAGTGCACTGGGGATGGCGGTGGTGGCCGAAGGCGTGGAAAACGAAAAGCAGATGAAACTGCTGCGCCTCGCGGGCTGCGACCAGTTGCAGGGGTTCTGGTTCAGCCAGCCGATGCCCATCGAGGCGATTATGGAATTACGTGAAATCAAATATGGCTGAGCTATTCCTGCGCCAGCGCTTCCAGTTTTTCCCGAAAACCGGTCACGGATAACGCCCGGTTATCGGCGCGCCAGCGGTCTTTGGCGGCAGGCGCTGAACTTTGTACGCCAATTAACTGCCAGCCGCCGTCAGTTTTCAGCATCAGCGGAGAGCCGCTATCGCCCGGCAGCGTATCGCACTGGTGGGATAAGACGCTGTTTTGCGCCCAGCCGGTGACGATGCAGTCCGTGTGGGTGTAGAGCGAATCCAGGTGATCGACGGGATAACCCGACTGCGTGACTTTACGGTCGGCGGCTTTTAAGGCTGCCGTCAGCGCCGCTTTGTCGCCATTAAATAGCGGCAGAGGAGTGATCCCCGAGGGCGGATAGCGCAGAACAATCAGACCAAAATCCCACTCGGCTGCCGCCGGCGGCACAATCCAGCCGTCGCCGTCCGGCTTTAAGCGTTTGCCTAACGACGGATCGACACGACCTTCGATGCCGTGGATCTCATAGCGCCAGAGACCTTTTTGGGAGATAAAACGCAGCGCAACGGCTTTGTCCGGCTTGCCTTTCGGTGGGATCAGTAAGCAGTGCCCGGCGGTCAGGGCCAGATGAGGTGAGATCAGGGTTGCGGTACACAGGTTGCCGCTGGCGGTTTCCAGCTGCCCGATGGCATCCCAGGGCGCCCCGGTCGGATCGGTGACACGCGTGCGGTCATCATGACCAAAGAACAGCGTTTTGATCTCTTTGGCAGCCATGGCGCTATCATCACCATCGTCTGCATGTGCCAGGCCTGAAAAAAGACAGAACGTTCCCAGTAACAACACAACAGTTTTCCGCATATCACACTCTGGTGGGGTAATTATGATTATAAAAAGTTGAACCCTATGAAAATACTATAGACGGGACGGCGTTAAAGTGGGAGTAAAATCAGCGTGCTACAATCAGGAAAGATAAAACATGCTGGCGATAATCGCGCATAAAATAAGCGTGATAAGAATGAACTCAAACCGATAGCGCCGCAGCATACGCCCTCCGGATAAAAAAACGGCGCCGATAAATACAGCTCAGCGCCGGTTTAGCAACGTGCCCGCGAGGGGCACGGTTTAGCGAGTGCGATTACGCAGCAGGCTGTGCAGCTGGTTTAGCCGCTTCGTGTTTTACTGCTTTTTTGTGATGCTTTTTAGCAGCCTGAGCTTTCTGCTCTACAGCAGGTTTAGCAGCGGCTTTCTTGTGGTGTTTTTTCGCAGCCTGGGCTTTCTGCTCAGTTGGCGCAGCCGTAGTGGTGGTGGCGGCTGGTTTGGTTGCTGCTTTTTTGTGGTGCTTTTTAGCGGCCTGAGCTTTCTGCTCTACAGCGGCTTTCTTGTGTTTTTTGTGGTGTACAGTTTTTGCTGGCGCCGCTTTCGTGGTCGCAGCCGGAGCTGGGGTAGCAGACGTTGCAGCATCAGCAGCAAACGCAGCAGAAGACAGACCCATAGCAGCGGCAACAACCAGAGCTAATACTTTTTTCATTCTCATACCCTCGAATTTGGTTTCTCATTTAACCCCACTGCGGGGCCGTTGAAATAACTATATCCTTATGAATTCGAGGCTTCCGTGAGTCATTGGTATCGGCGTGTAACGGAATGTACAGCGCCGGGTACACGCCCCGGCGCGGGGGTTTACAGATAGCGGGAGGTGAGGTGGTCGCGGAAGTAGCGGCTGTTAAGATCTTCACCCGTGGCCTGGGTAATCAGCTGCGAAGTGGTGAAGCGGCTGCCGTGCTGCCAGATGTTCTGGTTCAGCCAGTCAAACAGCGCCGAGAAATCACCCTCCGCAACAGAAGACTCCAGCCCCGGCAGCGCCGTTTTCGCCGCGCTGAACAGCTGTGCGGCATACATCGCCCCCAGCGTGTACGACGGGAAGTAGCCAAAGCCGCCGTCGGTCCAGTGGATATCCTGCATACAGCCGTTGCGGTAGTTATCTTTTGTCGACAACCCAAGCCACGCCTGCATTTTCTCGTCCCACAGGGCCGGGATGTCGTCCACTTCGATTTCACCGTTGATCAGCGCGCGTTCAATTTCGTAACGCAATACCACGTGCGCCGGATAGCTCACTTCATCCGCATCAACACGGATATAGCCCGGTTTCACGCGCTGGTTCCAGGCGATGAAGTTCTCTTCACTAAACGCCGCCTGACTGCCAAAGCGGGCATGTACCGCCGGGAGCAGATGTTTCAGGAACGCATTGCTGCGGCCCAATTGCATCTCGAAGAACAGGCTTTGGGATTCGTGGATGGCGGTGGAGCGCGCCAGAGCGACGGGCTGGCCGAGCCAGTTGCGCGGCAGATTTTGCTCATAGCGCGCATGGCCGGTTTCGTGCACCACGCCAAACAGGGCGCTCAGCAGCTCGTCTTCATCGTAACGGGTGGTGATGCGCACATCTTCCGGCACGCCGCCGCAGAACGGATGGGCGCTGACGTCGAGACGCCCGGCGTTAAAATCGAAGCCCAGCATTTTCATCGCTTCCAGCCCCAGCTCACGCTGAACGGCGGTCGGGAAAGGGCCTTGTGGCGGAACGAATGATTTTTGTGACTGCTTCTCTACCACTTGTGACAGCAGATCGGGCAGCCAGGATTTCAGATCGCCAAACAGCACGTCGAGGCGGGCGCTGGTCATGTCTGGCTCGAAGATATCAAGCAGAGCGTCGTAAGGGGTGCAGCCCTTGGCTTCGGCACGCAGACGCGCCTCTTCACGGCTGAACTTCACCACCTCTTTCAGGTTGGCTGAAAAACCCTGCCAGTCATTAGCCGGTCGCTGGGTGCGCCAGGCGTGTTCACATTTGCTCCCGGCCAGCGATTTGGCTTCCACCAGCGATTCCGGCAGCAGGGAGGCCTGCTGTAAATGGCGCGTCATCTCGCGCAGGTTGGCGCGTTCAACGTCATTAAGATCTTCACTTTCGGCAGCGGCCAGCCAGTCGCCCACTTTTTTATCCGTCAGGATTTGATGCTGTAACACGCTCATTTCCGCCAGTGCTTCCCCACGCGCCTGGCTCCCGCCCGGCGGCATCATAGCGAACATGTCCCAGCTGGCGATGGAGGAGAGATGGGAGAAACGGGAGAGACGCTGGAACGTGCGGGTGAGTTGTTGATAGTTGTTGTTATTCATGAGGTCCTCGTGTCGGAATCGGGCGATGGTTCTGGCAATGTAACAGATATGCGCGTTTCTGACACGACGGTGAGTTAATCAACAGTGAATATTCATCTCATGGCGTATTCATGAATTTCAGCGCTGAATTGTGGAATATATATCCTGACGGGGGCGGGGCTTTTCGTGACCTGTAATATGACTAAAACTCACCGCAATTTTCAGACTCAGTGCGGCGTAATAAAAAAAGGATGAGTATAAATGCCCATCCTCTCTCTTCGTGCGAGAAATTACTGCATTGCAGGATAATCCGTATATCCTTCGGCACCACCGCCATAGAACGTTGCCGGATCGGCATTGTTCAGCGGTGCCCCTGTTTTAATACGACGGGTAAAGTCTGGATTAGCCAAAATCATCTGGCCATAGGATTCCAGTTCAGCAAATCCGGACTCGACATCATCGCCGATGGCATCTCTGCTTTTGCCCGGGCGATTCAGTATCAGCGATTGCGACCACAATGCCCGCAGCTCGCTAAGCAATTCCTCATTGCCCATATGCATAATATGCAGGTAGCTCAGTCCGAGTTTATTTAGCTCAGCCACCAGATAACGATAAAGCGTCGGGCCTTCTTCACCTTCATTAATACCCCAGATCTTGCTGCCCGGCGACAGACGGATTGCCGTTTTATCTGCACCAATCTCATCTGCGATGGCTGCAGCCACCTCCAGCGCAAATCGGGCTCGATTCTCAATGGAACCGCCATATTCATCTGTGCGCTGGTTAGCGCTCGGTGCCAAAAATTGATGTATTAAATAGGCATTAGCACCGTGGATTTCCACGCCGTCTGCGCCTGCTTCAATCGCGCGTCTGGCTGCGTAACGAAAATCAGCCACGGTGCTGGCGATTTCTGCCGTTGTCAGCTCTCGTGGCACCGGAATATCCTGCATCCCGGTTGCTGTAAACATCTGTACACCGGGAGCAATGGCTGACGGCGCAACGCCCTGACGATGGTGCGGGGTGTTGTCAGGATGATTCATGCGCCCGACATGCATAAGCTGAATGAACATATGTCCACCCTGACGGTGAACGGCTGAAGTGATATTTTTCCAGCCGGCCACGTGCGCGTCGGTGTAAATACCCGGCGTCATCAAATATCCCTGTCCGTCATCGCTGGGTTGTGTCCCTTCTGCAATGATAAGACCCACACCGGCGCGCTGTGCGTAATATTCAACCGCAAGAGCACCCGGCGTGCCATCATATTCAGCACGGCTGCGAGTCATGGGGGCCATGACCAGGCGGTTGTTAAGCGTTAATTTCCCGAGTGTGAATGGGGTAAATATTTTATTCATTTTCTTTTCCTGTAGGCTGAAAATAAAGGCGGTAAATTCCCTGAGATAATAAAAAGAAATTAATTCAGCAGCCCGGCATGCTGAGGGGAAACGTAAAGGTAAGAACGCTCATCGGAAAAAGGGGGAGCATCAAAAAAATATAAAAGTATCACGGGGCTTTCTGTGGGGATGATATACGCTGGCGTATATTTCCACTGTTCATTCCACCACAGAAACATTTTATTGCCGGGTCAGTGGCCAACAGCTCAGTGTTTACTGGAAAGATTCCATTAATACCTGAACCAGTTTTTCACCCTGCGGTGTCGCCCAGCTTTCTGCCAGCTCAGCAATCAGCTGGTTCGTTGTGGTAAGCGTGATGCCATTCTTATCCATACGGCGCAGGGCGATGTCGTCGGCCATTTTGGTTGGAGAAGCACCGGCGTCCGCAACAACCTGCACGTCAAACCCGGCTGCAACCAGCGACAGCGCCGGGTATACCGTACAGACGTCGTTAGTTACGCCCGCAATAATCAGTTTTTTTCTGCCGGTTGCGTAAACGGCGGCGGCAAATTTCTCATCGTCCATGGCATTCACAATGCCCATGCGTTTGATTCGTGCTTCAAATTCTTCTGGCAGAATGGATTTCAGTTCTTCAAGCAGCGGCCCCTGCGCATATTCTTCCATGCTGGAGGTAAGCACCACCGGCATATCCAGAATGGCGGCAGATTTAGCCAGCATCAGGGCATTGCGTTTAAGTTCGTCAAACGCCATCGATTTAGCCCAGCCCATCGTACCGACCTGATGGTCAATCAACAGCATGGCGGCATTGTCAACGGTGAATTTTTCAAAGCTCATAAAGGTATTCCTCTTTTTTGGTTAACTGACTGACATAGCTAGCATTTATCAGAGTTTGTGCAGGTATCTCCTGCGAATGACTAAAGTATAGTTCTGTTAATTTTTGGGATAAATAGCTAAAATCAGAATTGAATATTCCATCAATGGCACAATGAATATGGAACTTCTTAACCACATGTCCTACTTTGTCGAGGTCGTCAAAGCGCGCAGTTTTCGTGGCGCAGCTCAGGCTCTCGGCATGCCGAACTCCACGCTGTCCCGCAAAATAAATGAGCTTGAAAAGTTTATCGGCCTCAGGCTGTTACACCGGACGACGCGCAAGATTGAGCTGACTGAAGCGGGGCAGATCTATTACGAACGAAGCCGACGCATCATTGATGAAGCGCGTCTGGCACATGAGCAACTCGGTTCTCTCCTGGCTCAGCCACAGGGCATGCTGCGGGTCTCTTTGCCGGCCGATTTTGCGGTAGTTATTCTCGCACCGCTCATCAAAGCGTTTTCGGACTGCCATCCTGGGATAAGCTTCGATTTTGATTTAACACCGAGAAATGTCGATTTAGTTTCGGAACCCTATGATCTGGCGATTCGCATGGGAAGTTTGCCTGATTCCGGTCTTATTGCGCGAAAGCTCGGCTCGCTCCCTCGCAGCCTCTATGCCTCCCCGGCTTATTTACGTCGTAACGGCACGCCCGACAATCCTGATGAACTGACACATCATGAATGTATTGCTATGCGCCAGGATAAGCCCGGCCACTGGTTATTACAGCGTAAAGAAGACGAAATCAGCATCACGCCGACCGGGCGTTTTCAGATGAACAGCATTGGTATGATGCGTCGTTTTGCCGAGATGGGCGCCGGCATTGCAATCCTGCCGGATAAAATTGTCGAGGAAGAGGTTATCGATAATAAACTGACACGGGTTTTGCCTGACTGGAAGGCAGAAGAGGTCACCATTTATGCGCTGACTGAGACACGTCTGTTACCTGCAAAAACTCAGGTATTCATTGAATTTCTGCGCGAGAAATTAAGCGAAAAAACGGACTGACAGAGAACAGTCTACTTTTTTGCTTAATCTGAACCGAATGGCACAAACGGGAAGACGTCTCGCTCTACTAACCTGCACTATCTCCGTCAACGTTTCATGGATCGCCAATACAGGAGCAGGTTGAATGTTGCGAGGTAAAAGAGCGGTTGTCACCGGAGGTGGCAGTGGGTTTGGTCAGGCATTGGTGGTCTGGCTGGCTCGCGAAGGGGTTGACGTGGAATTTTGCGCGCGGCGGCCAGAAGATATTCAGACAACCTGCGGTATCGTCTCGGCAGAAGGCGGGAAGGCAAGGGGCTATGTCTGTGATTTAACCCATGCGGCATCCATAGAGGAGTTCGCAGGGCTAATAACAAATTCAGATGCACCGGTCGATATCCTTATTCTCAACGCCGCACAATGGTTGTCCGGGGAATTAGAGGATCAACCCGCATCAGAATGCAATGCTACCATTAGCTCTGGTCTTACAGGCTCGATTTTACTCACTCAGGCTTTACTTCCCTGCTTAAGACGTTCCAGCTCGGCTGATATTATTTCCATCATCTCAGCATGTGGTATTCCTGGCTTTACAGATTCAATTGCACATCCGGCATTTTTTGCGAGTAAGCATGGTCTGAGCGGTTTTACGCAGACGCTGTCACACCAGCTTGCAAAGGAGAATATTCGCGTCACCGGTCTGTATCCACCCGATTTTGAAATGACCGATTTAAATGAACTGCCGAATGGCACGGTTAAAATGGGTGAGGCGTTGTTGAACGGGCGTTCAATCTGGGAAGCGGTACGTTTTGTATTGATACAGCCCCGAAGCTGCCATGTGAGTACCCTCTATTTTCAGGGACCTACGCGGGAGAATGTAGTACGCCGAAACGGATAATCCCAGGTGGTCATCTGTCTCTGCTTTTCATTCATCACTTCATGCATTTTACTTTTCGCAGACCTGGCTGCGGGTGCCAGGCGCGGATATTAGCGTCATTTTGCAGCAGTAAACACAGCTGAACCTTCAAGTATTTCAATGATCAATTCGGCTGGAAAGATGATTTCAGTGGTCTGCCTCAGCTCTTCGATTGTCCACCAGTGGTGCTCGCGAATGACGTTCTTTTCATTGCTGCTCCATCCTGAGCGGTCGATATCCCATTGATCTGCATGAATAATAAAGAAACGCTCTTCGGCGAGAACAGTCTCCCCACTCGGCAGCATCATTTCGAAGGTTCTGGCGGCTATCTGCGGACCTGCTGAGTCACTTGTCAGGCCCGTCTCTTCACGTAATTCGCGCAACGCAGCCTGCTCGAAAGATTCATTGTGCTCAAGCCCTCCACCAGGCGTTGCCCAGTAGGTCTTTCCACGCAGAGCGTCATCGTTATGGCAGAAGCAAAAGAGCAAAACGCGATTCTCAGGCGAAAGAACGATTAACCGGGATGACGGGCGAGTGCGCACAAAGCCTCCTGAAATAACGTGTTAATCCCAACAACTCATAAAATATAGTAGCTATACATATACACTGAGTTACCAGGTAATACAGGTGGGACACTTTACAGGATAATCATTATGCACTCACATCCGTTACGTCAGATTATTGAATCTTGTGACAGAGCAATTTCTGCTAAAGACTTTGATTCTCTGATGGCGAATTACGCTGAGGATGCTGCTCTGGTGGTGAAGCCGGGATTAACCGTCACAGGTAAAGAGAATATCCGCAAAGCGTTTATCGCCATCTCTGATTATTTTCAGGATCAACTTATTGTTGAGCAGGGAGAGATGCAGGTTATCGAAGGGGGCGGCAATGCGCTCGTTATTATGGAAACTGTACTTCGCTTTCCTGATGGCAAGGGGGGAACGGTCGGAACCACGCGTCGTGCGACCTATGTTTTCAGGCAGGAAGCGGGAGAGCGTTGGCTGTGTACAATCGATAATTCCTATGGCACCTCTCTGTTAGATCCTGTGACGGCCTGAAGAGAGGAGAGTACAGTGAAGGGAACTCAACCCTCTCGTCCAGGCAGGTCTGCTATGAACGTCACCCGTCTGCAAAATGCGTACAGCGCGACGAATCAGAAAACCCTCGCGCTCTGGCGGGAAAACCCCGCTGTCGGGGAAATCAGGAAAGAGCATTACTACGATCCTGACAAACTGGCGCTTGCAACGGGCATACAACCATCACTGCCTGAGCCTGTGGTATGCCTCATTCGCGAACTGGAGCAACGCACGGAGGGCGATCGACTGGCCGATGTTCTCCCTGTCAGTAGCGTCCATTTTACCTTTCTGCCTCTGACTCTGCCGCTGTATGAAGAAAAGGAGTCGCTGCCGGAAAAAACAGGGCAGTTAACCGATATCTGGCGTGAATATCAGGGAAAGCACATTGTGATCCGGCAGCTAAGGCTGGTGGCACTGCCCAGTCAATTGCTGCTGGCTGGTATCCCCGATGATCCCGCCATTGCCCTGCGCCAGTCATTCTGCGAGAGCGTTTTAAATTCCCAATGGAAAGATAAGCTGCTGCTGCGCCATACGGGCAGCCCTTTGCCCGCACCGTTCTGGCACAGCACGCTGTTGCGATATAGCGCAGCGTTTTTACCCACGGAACTGCGAGAGTTTTTTGTGCGGCATCAGGCGGTTGATTTCGGTGACGTTTCAGGAGCGTTGGCGTTAGCGAGAGTTAACTATAACTGGACTAAGTGCTTAATAAATGAGTTCGAATGATGTCAGTGGTTGAAAAATGTTTAACAACGAGCACTATCAGATTGCTGATATCAGGTTATCGCATTCGTTATCTCTGGCTGCTTTAATACCAGGTGACAGGAGTTTCAATGAGGATGAACGCCATGCTGCTGGAAAAGCTGGAAGCACTTGAATGCACTCTTCATGGGATCAAACGGAACGACCTTGAATGGCTTGAGCACATACTTCATCCTGAGTTCAAGGAAATTACACGCTCGGGCGTCCTGGTGACTCGTGAGGAGACGATAGCGTCTCTTATGGGTGAAGAATGTGTCCCGGCCATTCTCAGCAACGACTTTCGGCTCATCAGCATTCGCGAGGATTTCGCCATCTTGCATTACAGGACGTTTCATCCGGATGGTAGTCGCGTTTCCCTTCGTTCATCGTGCTGGGCGCGTTCTGATAATGGGCAATGGAAGTTAGTTTTTCATCAGGGAACCCCGGAGCCGAAGAAAGTTTAGACGCGGAACAGTAAAGTCTGCTCTGTGCTAAGAGCAGCACTCAGGATGCTTTTTCATTTACTGTCATGATGAATGTGAGTGAACTTTTACCCCGGTTCTCATAGAAATGCGGGACGTCGGTTCTGGCCGTTGCTGAACAGCCGGTATTCACCGAATACAGGTGCTCCTGTACGCCAAGCGTAAGCGTCCCCTGTTGTACATAAAACAGTTCAAGCGTTCCCTGCGGGTGACCGGGTGAAGCAAATTTTTCCCCCGGCTGCATTTCCCACATCCACAGCTCTGTCATATCGGGACCGCCGGATCCTGCGAGCAGTCGTGCTCTTCCCCCTTTTTCGCCATTCCAAAGCTCAGGGATCTCATCTTCAGCGATAAGATGCACGGTCGGTTTGGAACTGACATCAACAAAATCCGCTACTGAAACGCCCATCGCAGCAGCCAGGCGGCATAGCAGGGCGATGCTGGGATTTGCCCTGCACCCTTCAATCTCAACCAGAGCCCCCTTACTGACGCCCGCCCGGCGGGACAGCTCATCGAGTGATATTTTCTTTTGCTTACGGTACAGCTTAATCCGCTGCGATACGGCTTCGTTAACGGTATTCACAATCGAATTTGCATCGGTCATTAAATTGACTTTTTTGGTCATTGGTCATTATCATGGAGTAAATTGGTCATTACAGGATTATCACGTGTTCATTGTCTCTCCGTCAATTGCCCCAGAGGTTTATGGTATCGCCCCCGGTTTCCGGGCCCTGAGTATCTGTGTACAGGCCGCCCCGGTACGTAACCCGCGCGTTGGTGAAATCGCTCTGCAAGAAGCCTGCGAAGCCGTTCTGGCTGGAACCCCGGCCTGGGCCGAAGCACATTTGGCCGCGTGGGCAGAAGTGTTTCAGGGATTTGGTGCCAGGCCAAAACGCACGCCGTGCTCAGCTGATGCGCTGCGTAAACGCGTTCTTCGCGACGGCGCAATGCCTGCTCTTGATCCGGTCGTGGATCTCTATAACGCCGTCAGTCTGAAGTATGCCGTTCCGGTTGGGGGAGAAAATATCGCTGCCTATCAGGGGGCGCCACGGCTGGTTGTGGCAAAAGGCACAGAACCTTTTGATACCGTCAAAGAGGGTGAACCCACAGTTGAATATCCTTCGCAGGGAGAAGTTATCTGGTGCGATGATGCCGGAGTGACCTGCCGCCGCTGGAACTGGCGACAGGGGATCAGAACCCGCCTGAGTGCGGACGCGCAGCAAATGTGGTTCATCCTGGAGAGTCTGCCGCAGATGCCCCTGGAGAAGCTTCATGAAGCCGGGAAGATGCTGACAGACGGTCTTGAAGAAATGATGCCGGGTGTAAGGATTGACGTGGCTTTTATGGAAGATGCTAAACAGCCCGCTCCAGGTTTATGACATCCGTTTCGCCCTGACAGCGCGCCCCCGTATAATGCCGCACAACTTACCGTTATAACGACCGTGACCGCGCCTATGAATCTCAATCGCTTCAGTTACTTGCTCCTCATCGTTTCCGCGATCGGAAGCTCGTTTACCGCCCATCCCATTGCCAGCTGGCTCCTGCTCGCCAATGTGCTTACGCTGGTGGTGTATGGCGCGGACAAAACGGCGGCGCGCAAGGGCTGGCGCAGAGTGCCGGAATCCACATTGCTGGTGTTTGGCCTTGTGGGAGGATGGCCCGGCGCGATGGCGGGCCAACAACTCTTCCGCCATAAAACGCAAAAGCAGCCATTCAAAACCAGGTTCATCATCAGTGTGATTGTTAATATCTCAGCGCTGGTGGCGGTGTACCAGCTTTCCCATTTCGCGCTCGTTTGAAGCATAACCGTCAGTGCAGGCGCTTATGCAGGCTCGCCCCGACCAGCAGCGCGGCGCACAGCATCAACGCAATAAATCCTCCGACACCATTCCAGCCATAGTTGTGCCAGAACACGCCGCCGAGAGTCCCGGCGATGCTGGAGCCCAGGTAGTAGCTAAACAGATACAGGGATGACGCCTGGCCTTTGGCGCGACGGGCGCGCGGGCCGATCCAGCTGCTGGCGACGGAGTGCGCGGCGAAGAAACCAGCGGAGAAGAGCAGCATTCCGGCGAAAATGACCCACAGGGGAGAGAGCAGTGTCAGCAGCAGACCCGCGAGCATTACCCCTGTTGAAACCAGCATTACCGGCCCTCGACCGAAGCGTGCGGTCATTGCGCCTGCTTTCGGCGAGCTCCAGGTCCCGGTGAGATAGGCCACGGAGAGCAGGCCGACAAAGGCCTGGCTCAGATGCCATGGCGAGAGCATCAGGCGATAACCGATATAGTTAAACAGGGTGACGAACGACCCCATCAGCAGGAAGCCCATCAGAAACAGACGCGGCAGACCCTGGTCGCGCCAGTGCAGGCGGAAGTTGATAAACAGCGTTTTTGGCCGCAGGGAAGTAGGGCGGAAATGGCGTGACGCCGGCAGGATACGCCAGAACATCAGCGCTGATGCCAGGGCAAAGCAGCCAATCACCGCAAGCGCGATGCGCCAGTTAAACAGATCCGTGAACACCCCGCTCAGCAGACGTCCGCTCATGCCGCCAATCGAGTTTCCGCTGATATACAACCCCATCGAGAAGGCGACAAAACTCGGGTGGATCTCTTCGCTGAGATAGGTCATTCCGACCGCCGCCACGCCGCTCAGGGACAGCCCAATCAGAGCGCGCATCACCAGAATCCCGTGCCAGCTGGTCATCATTGTCGAAAGCAGGGTACACACCGACGCGAGCAGCAGCGCGGTCACCATCACCGGTTTGCGTCCGATGGCGTCGGAGAGCGGGCCGGTAAACAGCAACCCGACCGCCAGCATCCCGGTTGAGATCGACAGGGAAATACTGCTGCTGGCGGGCGAGACGCCAAACTCATGAGAGAGGACCGGCAGGATCGGCTGCACGCAGTACAGCAGGGCGAAGGTCGCGAGACCGGCGGAAAACAGCGCCAGCGTGACGCGCATAAATTGGGAAGTACCACGTTTGATAAACTGGTCCGGCGCGGGTGCTGCGGGTAAATCATCAATGTCGCTTGCCGGGGCGATATCAACGGTAGATGTACGACTCACACTCATTCCTTGCTTAAACATCCCCGTGATTTCTGGTGACGGGTATGACCACAAGATCAGAGTAGGAAATTGTAAATATTCTGTCTAATATATTAATAATCTCAAATGATACGTTAAACATATGAATATCGAGCTGCGCCATTTACGCTACTTTATCGCTGTTGCTGAAGAGCTCCATTTTGGCCGGGCGGCCGCGCGGCTGAACATCTCCCAGCCGCCCCTGAGCCAGCAGATCCAAATCCTTGAGCAGCAGGTTGGCGCACGTTTGCTGGCCCGCACCAACCGCAGCGTCAGCCTGACGGAGGCGGGAAGGCAGTTTCTGGCCGATAGCCGACAAATACTGAGCCTGGTCGATGACGCCGCCGCGCGCGCCGAACGTCTGCATCTGGGCGAAACGGGCGAACTGCGCATCGGATTTACCTCGTCGGCGCCGTTTATCAGCGCGGTGTCGGATACCCTGTCGTCGTTTCGCCGCCATTACCCCGATGTGCACATTCAGACGCGCGAGATCAATACGCGGGAGCAGATTGTCCCGTTGAATGAAGGTTCGCTGGATCTGGGGCTGATGCGCAACACCCATCTGCCCGATACCCTGGCCTGGGAAGTGATTCTGCGCGAGCCGCTGCTGGCGATGATTCCTCGCGATCACCCGCTGGCCGAACTGGACTCAGTAACGCTTGCCCAGCTGGCGCAGGAACCCTTTGTCTTTTTCGACCCTCACGTCGGGACCGGGTTGTACGACGACATTCTTGGCCTGATGCGCCGCTACGGGCAGGCGCCGGTGATCACCCAGGAGGTGGGCGAGGCGATGACGATAATCGGTTTAGTCGCGGCAGGGCTGGGGGTGTCGATTCTTCCGGCGTCATTTAAACGCGTGCAGCTTAGCGAAATGCGCTGGGTGGCGATCGCCGAAGAGGATGCCGTCTCTGAGATGTGGCTGGTATGGCCAAAACACCATGAACAGAGCCATGCGGCACAGCGTTTCAAAAAACAGCTGATTGCAGCCTCAAAGCGGCCAATAATGGCCTGAAAAAGGGCGAAAAATGTGCGGCAAATCACATGGCTAAGTTTAAATTTGACGATTGCCTGCGAAGTGCTTCACCATAGCCCAAAGTTTATTTCGAAGCGCGAAAATAAGGATGTAAGAGGTGGTTGCTGATAGTCAGCCAGGACATATTGATCAAATTAAGCAGACCAATGCGGGTGCGGTGTATCGCCTGATTGATCAGCTTGGCCCGGTCTCGCGTATCGATCTTTCCCGACTGGCGCAGTTGGCGCCAGCCAGTATTACCAAAATAGTGCGTGAAATGCTGGAAGCGCATCTGGTTCAGGAGACGGAAATCCAGGAGCCGGGTAGCCGTGGCCGTCCGGCGGTGGGGCTGGTGGTGGAAACCGAAGCCTGGCACTACCTGTCGATTCGTATCAGCCGCGCGGAAGTAATTCTTGCCCTGCGCGATCTGAGCAGCAAGCTGGTGGTCGAGGACCGTCTCGAACTGCCGCTCCAGTCAGAGCAAACCCTGCTTGAACGCATCATTGCCCATATCGATCAATTTTTTATTCGCCACCAGCAAAAGCTGGAGCGGTTAACGTCCATTGCGATCACCCTGCCGGGAATTATTGATACGGAAAATGGAATCGTCCACCGCATGCCGTTTTATGACGACGTCAAAGACATGCCGCTGGGTGAAGTGCTGGAGAATCACACCGGCGTACCGGTCTATATTCAGCATGACATCAGCGCCTGGACGATGGCCGAGGCGCTGTTTGGTGCCTCTCGCGGCGCGCGTGACGTGATTCAGGTGGTGATTGACCACAACGTCGGGGCAGGCGTGATTACCGATGGCCGCCTGTTACACGCCGGGAGCAGTAGCCTGGTGGAAATTGGTCATACGCAGGTCGATCCCTACGGCAAGCGTTGCTACTGCGGCAACCACGGCTGTCTCGAAACCATCGCCAGCGTCGAAAGCGTAATGGAGCTGGCGCAGCTGCGTCTTAGCCAGTCGATGAGTTCGTCGCTGCACGGCCAGCCGCTGACCGTCGAGTCTTTGTGCGGCGCGGCGCGGCAGGGCGATCTGCTGGCGAAGGACATCATTACCGGTGTGGGCAATAACGTCGGGCGTATTCTGGCGATTATGGTGAATCTCTTTAATCCGCAAAAAATCCTGATTGGCTCGCCCCTGAATCAGGCCGCCGAGATCCTGTTCCCGGCGATTTCTGACTGCATTCGTCAGCAATCCCTCCCGGCCTACAGTAAAAATATGGTGGTCGAAAGCACGCAGTTTTCCAATCAAGGCACCATGGCCGGGGCCGCGCTGGTGAAAGATGCCATGTATAACGGTTCGCTATTGATCCGCCTGCTGCAGGGATAACTCTTTTTCGCTGATCTCATAAAAATTGCGCTATCTCAATCTGGACCGACGGCGCATACCTTAGACTCACTCCACTGAATTATTTACTTAGTTTATATTTTCAAAGCATATGCCCAAAAGGTGGAGTGAGTGATGCTTAAGCGTTTCTTTGTAACGGGTACTGATACTTCTGTCGGTAAGACGGTGGTGTCCCGCGCTTTGCTGCAGGCCCTGGCGGCAGGCGGTAAGAGTGTGGCAGGGTATAAACCGGTCGCGAAAGGAAGTAAAGAGACGCCAGAAGGACTACGCAATAAAGATGCGCTGGTGCTGCAAAGTGTCTCAAGCCTTGAGCTGCCTTATCAGGCCATCAACCCGATCGCGCTGAGTGAAGACGAAAGTAGCGTCGCACACAGCGGTCTTATTAATTATTCCCTGTTGTCCAACGGGCTGGCGAACCTCAGCGATAGCGTCGATCACGTGGTGATCGAAGGCACCGGCGGCTGGCGCAGCCTGATGAACGATCTGCGTCCGTTATCGGAGTGGGTGGTGCAGGAACAATTGCCGGTGCTGATGGTTGTCGGTATTCAGGAAGGGTGCATTAACCACGCGTTGCTGACCGCGCAGGCCATTGCTAACGATGGTTTGCCGCTGATTGGTTGGGTCGCTAACCGCATCAACCCCGGTCTTGCCCATTACGCCGAAATCATCGACGTGTTGAGCAAAAAACTGCAGGGGCCGCTGGTGGGTGAACTGCCGTATCTGCCCCGCGCTGAGCAGCGCGATCTGGCGCGTTACATCGATCTGTCGATGCTGGACAGCAGCTTCTCCGTTGAGAAGGTCGTCGCGTAACGTCGAAACCGGGCAGCAGTCCTGACTGCCCGGCTATTATCCGCAGTATTTTACGTGTCGCTGTGAATATTCAGCGCGCGACGGGTTCGCCCTGAACTCAGATACTCCGCAATATAATCCTGCGAAATCTCACCGTTATAACGACCCTCTTCATCTACGATCGGCATCCAGCTGGTGTTGCTCTCATACAGACGCGACAGAACAACGCGCAGGTTGTCTTCCGCTTTGCCCGTCATACGGAACGGATGCAGCATATCTGCGCAAGAGCCAGTGGCGTGACGCGCTTCGCGGCGCTTCACAAAGCCCAGCGGTTTGCCGTTGCCATCCACCACGGTGATCGCGCGGATGTCGTTGTCATCCATGGTGGCAAACGCCTCCGGCAGGGGGGTAGATTCGCGCACGGTGATCGTCGGCTGTTGATCCGTAACGTCACCCGCCGATACCAGCAGCAGGCGTTTCAGGGTACGGTCCTGGCCGACGAAAGAGCCAACAAATTCATTCGCCGGTTTTGCCAGCAGTTCATCGGGGCTGGCGCACTGCACAATACGGCCCTGACGGAACACGGCGATACGGTCGCCGAGCTTCAGCGCTTCGTCAATATCGTGGCTGACCAGCATCACCGTCTTTTTCAGCTTGCGCTGCATCTCCAGGAACTGGTTCTGGATAACCTCACGGTTGATCGGGTCTACCGCGCCGAAAGGTTCATCCATCAGCAGTACCGGAGGATCCGCCGCCAGGGCGCGAATCACGCCGATACGCTGCTGCTGGCCGCCAGACATTTCGCGCGGGTAGCGGTTGAGGAATTTATGCGGGTCCATTGCCACCATATCCATCAGCTCTTCAGCACGCGCTTTGCTGCGCGCCTTATCCCAGCCCAGCATGCGCGGCACCACGGTGATGTTCTCTTCGATGGTCATGTTCGGGAACAGACCAATCTGCTGGATCACGTAGCCGATATTGCGGCGCAGGGTGACGGTATCCATCTCGTTAGTATTTTCGCCGTTAATCAGAATAGTGCCGCTGCTTGGGGTAATCAGGCGGTTAATCATCTTCAGCGTGGTGGTTTTACCACATCCTGACGGCCCCAGCAGGACGCACATTTCCCCTTCAGGAACGTTCAGGTTAACGTTGTCGACGGCCTTAAAGGTCTGGCCATTTTTCTGTGAAAATTGTTTGGTGAGGTTTTCCAGTTTTATCATTATCGAATCCCCTTCGGAGTCAGCACGACCTGCAGGCGATGGAGCAGCCAGTCGAGCACAATAGCTAAAAGACAAATCATTAAGGCACCGGCAATCAACATGCGAATGTCGCTTCCGCCGATACCGTTCAGCAACAGTAGCCCCAGACCACCCGCGCCAATCACGGCGGCGATAGCCATGACGCCGATATTCATCACCACGGCAGTACGAATGCCGCCGAAAATCACCGGCAGGGCCATTGGGATCTCCACCCAGCGCAGGCGCTGCCAGAAGGTCATGCCGATTCCGCGTCCGGCTTCACGCAGACCGGGCGGCAGGCTGTCGAGCGCGGTGTGGGTGTTACGCACAATCGGCAGCAGCGAGTAAAGGAACACAGCGGTAACGGCGGGCAGGGCGCCAATACCCTGACCGATCAGCGAAAAGAGCGGAATCATCAGGCCGAAAAGGGCAATCGACGGAATGGTCAGAACGATGGTCGCGATGCCCAGCACCGGCGTCGCCAGCCATTTATGGCGCACGATTAAAATGCCCAGCGGCACGCCGGTCACGATCGCCAGTCCGACGGCTAATGCCACCAGCCACAGGTGCTGAAAGGTGAGGGTTAATAAATAATCCCAGTTATCAATAATGTAGTGAATCGTCTCCATAGCGCCTCCTTACAGCAGCTGCTTGCTACGCAGGAAATCACGGGCGACCTGCTGCGGTGACTGATGGTCGATATCAACCTTTTTATTCAGCTCGGTGATAACGTCGTTATTGAGCTGGCCGGAGAGGGTATTGAGCGCCTCTTCCAGACCAGGGTTGGCCGCAAGGGTGTCTTTGCGCACCACCGGCGTGACCGCATAGCTCGGGAAGAAGCCTTTATCATCTTCCAGCACTTTCAAATCGAAGCCTTTCACGCGCCCGTCGGTGGTGTAGATCAGGCCCGCATCGACAAAACCGTCGCGCACGGCGTTATACACAAGGCCAGGGTCCATCTGGCGGATTTGCGGACGGTCCAGTTCCATCTGATAGGCTTCCTGCAGCGGCTTCATGCCATCGCTGCGCCCGGCGAATTCCAGGTCTAAGCCCAGCAGCCAGTTATTGTCCGGATCGGTTTTGCGGATCTGCTCAATTTTGGCCACCATCTCGGACATCGTGTTGATGTGCTCGGCTTCGGCGCGTTTACGTTGCATGGCGAACGCGTAGGTGTTGTTCATATCCGCCGGTTTGAGCCACACCAGACCGTGTTTCGCGTCCAGGCGTTTCACCGTGTCGTAGGACTCCTGCGGCGACATGCGTTTATTGATGTGGTTAAAGATAATCAGCGACGTCCCGGTGTACTCCCACGTCATATCAATCTGCTTGTTGATCATCGCATTGCGGGAAATGACCGTCGCGATATTGGTTTGCGGCTGAACCTGAAACCCTTTCTTTTGCAGATACTGTACGGTCATGGCAGATAAAATATGCTGCTCGGTAAAGCTCTTGGTCGCCAGAATCAGCGGTGCGGCCTGGGCCTGGCTGACCAACAGCGCGGCGGTAAACAGGGCCGCCAGGCGTGAAGACAGTCTCATACTTGCTCCTTGTTATTGTTATCGTGCGATATGTGGGCTCATCAGACGGCCCAGTGCAGCCAAAAGCGTATCCAGAATCAGCGCGAAGAGCGCCGTGGCCGCCGCACCCAGAATCAGGGTCGGGAAATCGTTCAGATAGATGCCGGGGAAAATCAGCTCGCCGTAGCTGCTGGCACCGATCAGGAAGGCCAGCGGTGCGGTACCGACGTTAATCGCCGTGGCGATGCGGATGCCGGAGAGCATTACCGGCCAGGCGTTAGGGATCTCCACCTGACGCAGACGTTGCCATTTGGTCATCCCGATACCGTTAGCGGCTTCGAGCAGTGAGGCGGGAACCGAGCACAATCCGGCATAGGTGTTACGCACAATCGGCAGCAGCGACGCCAGGAACAGGGCGATAATCGCCGGTTTGTCACCGATGCCGAGTACCACCATCGCCAGGGCCAACACCGCCAGCGGTGGCAGGGTGTTGCCGACGTTAAAGATTTGCATCACGTATTCGGCGATGCCACGCGCGGCCGGGCGGCTCAGTAATATTCCGCTCGGGATCCCGACTAACAGGGCAAAGAACATGGAAGAGAAAACTAAAATCAGGTGCTGCTGACCGAGATAGAGCAGGTCAACCTGGCGCGCTTTTATCGTATCCAGCCCAATTCCCCAGGCGAGGAGAGCGAGAACTGCAATAATCGCGCCGATGAAAAGCAGCGTTCGTGTCAGTAATGATGAGTGCATTGCGGTGTGTCTCCCTGTGCGCATGCGTTATAGCAACCCATTGATTGCCTGTTGTTATGCCATGTTTCGGCAGGGGTACATGACCTATAGCAAGCGATTGGGAAGGGTTCCAGCGGCAGAGAAAATCAGTTCGGGGAAGATGGCAATGTAAACAGCGTGTTACGCCTTATGGAGTAAGGCCTCAGAGGATGCGGGCAGAATAGTCCTAAAGGTAAAACTTAAGAAGTGACACCGTCACAAATGAGGGGTTTCGCACGGCAGGAGAAGTGCCGTGCGAAGAGACGATTAGCGATACAACGGTTTGTCGGCGACCGGGATTAACAGGGAGGATTGCCAGCTGGCCAGCGTCTGGCGGGCAAGCTGAGCAAGGCCGACGTAAAACGGATGACCGGCTTCTTCAATGAATACCGTCAAAAAGCGCTGGCTCCACGGCAGCAAATGCCATGCCAGGAGTTGATCGCGCTCGGCGTCGCGTCCATTTTCGGCAAGCCAGGCGGCCAGCATCAGCAGCGTGCCGAAATGGTCTTCCGGCTCGTTTTGCTGTACCTCGAAAGCGATGGCGTTTTCCCGCATCCACTGGCGCAGGGCCAGCGTCGAATCGCCAAACAGCACCGATTCACGATCGAGCCACACGGAACCCCATGGCGGCGCAGGCAACGCCCACGGGCCGATGAACAGACGCTGCCAGGCATCCGCCAGCGGCTCGTCGGTGGTGGTGCGCAAGGTCTCAGCGATGGGCCGTAAATCGTCCTGCGCCAGCGGCCAGTCCAGGTGCCAGTCGCTGGTGGTCAGCGCTGACACCAGCGGAGCGGCCTGCTCGCTGTCGGGTGAGAAATAAAACAAGGCTCCCAACACCCGGGCACTCAGTGCGAAAGATTCGCGCGGTAACACTTCATTCATAACAACGTTCCTTTAAACCTTCTCGATCTGCACCAGGTTGGTGTGCTGTGGGTTGCCTTTCGCCAGCGGCGACGGGCGGTGTGTGGTCAGGGTATTGATGCACGAACCGTGGTCGACACGATCACCGCTCATATTTGCATCGTGCCATGCACCCTGGCCCATCGCGCTGACGCCAGGCATGATGCGCGGCGTCACTTTTACCGGAATACGCACCTCGCCACGGGCGTTAAACACCCGCACCAGATCGCCATTTTTAATGCCGCGCTGATCGGCATCGACCGGATTAAGCCACACTTCCTGACGGCAGGCGGCCTGTAAGATATCAATATTACCGTAGCTGGAGTGGGTGCGAGCCTTAAAGTGGAAACCAAACAACTGCAGCGGGAACTTGCTGCGCTCCGGTGCGTCCCAGCCGTCAAAGGTTGAGGCGTACACCGGCAGCGGACTGATGGTTTCGTCTTTTTCCAGCTCCCAGCTGCTGGCAATTTTCGCCAGCTGGCTGGAGTAGATCTCAATTTTGCCCGACGGCGTTTTCAGCGGATTGGCCTGCGGGTCGTCGCGGAATTGCTTGTACGCCACAAAGTGGCCGTTCGGATCTTTGCGCTTGTAAATGCCCATCTCTTTGAGGGCGTCGTAGGAGGGCAGCTGTGGATCTTTCTCAAGCATTTTTGCGTACAGCAGTTTTAACCACTCTTCCTGTGTACGCCCTTCGGTAAACTGCTGATAGACATCCGGTCCCAGGCGCTTCGCCACTTCGCTCATGATCCAGTAGATCGGTTTACGTTCAAATTTCGGCGCGGTGACGGGCTGGAGGAAAATCAGATAGCCCATGTTACCCGCGTAGTCGTTAGGAATAATATCTTCCTGTTCGACGGTCATCAGATCGGGCAGCAGAATATCGGCGTACTTTGCCGACGAGGTCATAAAGTTGTCGATCACCACAATGGTTTCGCACAGGCTTTCGTCCTGCAAAATATCGTGGGTTTTGTTGATATCGGAATGCTGGTTGGTGATGGTGTTACCGGCATAGTTCCAGATGAATTTAATCGGCACATCCAGCTTATCTTTGCCGCGCACACCGTCGCGGGTGGCGGTCATCTCCGGGCCACGCACAATGGCATCGGTCCAACTGAAGCAGGAGATCTGGGTTTTGACCGGGTTATCCGGGAGCGGCATCCGCTCAATGGTGATGGTGTAGGTGGATTCACGGGCACCGCTGTTACCGCCGTTGATCCCGACGTTGCCGGTAAGAATTGGCAGCATGGCGATGGCGCGGGATGTCAGTTCGCCATTGGCCTGACGCTGTGGTCCCCATCCCTGGCAGATATACGCCGGTTTCGTGCTGCCGATTTCCCGGGCGAGTTTGATGATTCTGTCGGCGGGAATACCGGTAATGCGTGACGCCCATTGCGGCGTTTTGGCCGTACCGTCTTCGCCCTGGCCGAGAATATAGGCTTTGTAGTGGCCGTTTGCGGGCGCATCGGCGGGTAGCGTTTTTTCGTCGTAGCCGACGCAATAGGTGTCGAGGAAGGGCTGATCGACCAGGTTTTCGTCGATTAACACCCAGGCAATACCTGCGACCAGCGCGGCGTCGGTGCCCGGGCGGATTGGAATCCACTCATCTTCGCGTCCTGCGGCGGTATCGGTGTAGCGCGGATCGATGACGATCATGCGCGCATTTGAGCGTTCACGCGCCTGTTCCAGAAAATAGGTGATCCCGCCGCCGCTCATACGCGTTTCCGCCGGATTATTGCCAAACATCACCACCAGTTTGGTGTTTTCGATATCTGAGGTGCTGTTGCCGTCGTTGGAGCCGTAGGTGTAAGGCATGGCACAGGCGATTTGCGCGGTGCTGTAGGTGCCGTAGTGGCTGAGAAATCCGCCGTAGCAGTTCATCAGTCGCGCCACCAGCGAGGCATACGGCGAGGAGCGGGTAATGTTGCCGCCGACGATGCCGGAGGAGTAGTTGATATACACGGCTTCATTGCCGTATTTCTCCACCACGCCTTTCAGACTGCGGGTGATCGTATCAAGGGCTTCATCCCAGCTGATACGCTCAAACTTGCCTTCACCGCGCTTGCCGACGCGTTTCATTGGATAGTTAAGACGGTCGGGATGGTTGATTCTGCGGCGGATCGAGCGGCCACGCAAACAGGCGCGCACCTGATGATTGCCGTAGATATCCTCGCCGGTGTTGTCGGTTTCAACCCAGTAAACTTCGTCGTCGCGGACGTGTAGTCGCAGGGCGCAGCGGCTGCCACAGTTCACTGAACAGGCGCCCCAGACCACTTTATCCGCGGCAGGCTGTACCGCCTGTTGTACGGCAGCAGCGGCACTTTTCAGGCCGAAGGGTAGTGAAATCCCTCCGGCAGCGAGCGCCAGAGAGCCAATTGCAGTGGATTTAACGAGAGTTCGACGGCTGATCCCGCCGTGATGTTCGATATCGGACATGACTCACTCCATCTTTGTCATTGCGTAGGGTTTTACCCGCGATAAGCACCGGGTAATGATGGAGTGAGTTTTACCTATTCAGGGGTAATAAACATTAATCCTTATCAAGCTAAGGGAATTCCCGCAGATAAATTACTGCGGTTCGTTCGGCGCATTGTCTTGCGTCCCCGCGCCACCCGCAGGTGCGCTGCTGCTGCCGGTACGGGTGTAGAGAATTTTAAAGGTATCGTTCGCGCAATGTCCCACCACCTGCGCATCCGCCTGGTCGGCCTGATCGTTTGGCACAATGTTCAGGCTAAAACCGGATTCAGGCACGCCGTTATTGATAATGCGTTGCTGAATATCACTTTTCACGCGCTCGCACGAGTCGGGGGCGGCCAGAACAGCAGGGGAAATGCCTGCTAACAGCAGCGCGGTAATCCAGGGTAACCGTTTCATGTGTGGCTCCTTCTCTCTGTGTGTGAGTCTTATTTTAGCAGGCATAATGTAAATAGTTGTATTGCCGCGAAATTTTCTGAAAAATCCGAGAGCGAATTAAATTCTGGTTAAGTGCGCGATGTGATTATTTAAGCGAGCGATGACTAGCCTTCTAATAAATCCATTCGTTGGCCATATTCCTGTACATTATTTATTTGAATGTGCATTTTAATTTCCAGCGTCGCCAATGAAAATAAAATTGAGCGAGTGGCTTATTTAATTATGCCCGTTAGGCTTATTGGCTGACGTTTCATTTTAATTCTGTGCTTTTAAATTTTACGGAACAGGAGAAATAAAATGTTAAGCCAAAAAAGTTTGACGGAAAAAGAGCGTCAGGATGGAATGTATGTGTTAGAGCAGTGCATGGGATTTGTCTGGCAGGCTGCCCTGCGTACCGCTGCGTTATTACGGGTCGCGGATCATCTTAAAGACGAAGATAAAACCGCTGAGCAGCTCGCGCAGGAGCTGAATGTCGATGCCGGCTATCTGTATCGGGTCATGCGAACCCTGGCCTCTCGCGAAGTGTTTAGCATGACTGACGATGGTCTGTTTACCCTGACCCCCGCCGCACAGTTTTTGCGGTCTGACACCCCGTACTCCTTGCGCGAAGCCGTGCTGATGTTAACGGATAAAACCCTCTGGCAGCCCGCCGGGGAGATGACGGATATCGTGAAAGGCAGGCCGGTCTTTAACGAATTATTTGGTATGCCGTTTTATGAGTACTGGGGAACGAAAAAAACACCGTCAGGCGACGACGGTTTTCATGCCGGGATGGCCTCGATGTCGAGCGTCGAAAACGACATGCTGGCCGATAATTATCATTTCCCGGAAAATGCCACGGTCGTTGATATAGCCGGTGGGCTGGGGAATCTTTTATTGACGGTTTTGCGGCGTAATCCCACTCTGCACGGTATTTTATTTGATCGCGACAACGTAGTTAGCGAAAACAGTTTGCATTTATTAGGCAATACATCTCGCTGGGAAACCATTGCAGGGAGTTTTTTCGAAGCCTGCCCGGTAGCTGATATTTATATGCTGAAATATATTTTGATGGACTGGCCAGACGAAAAAGCCAGCCAGATATTACAAACCTGTCGTAAAGCGATGAAAGCCAGTTCCCGCTTATTAATTCTGGAGCCGCTGATCAAAGAGCAAGATAATGAGCAGGGAAGGTATGAAATTGATCTTCTCTTGCTGTCGGGTTTCGACGGAGGACGTGCTCGTACCGAGAAAGAGTATGCAGACATGTTAGGTCACGCCGGGCTGAAGATAAACCGGGTGATCCACACACCGTCCTATTTATCCATCGTGGAGGCGGTACCGGCCTGACGCGTCGCCGGGCTCACAAATGTCATCATTGCTGCTGTGTTTCGCTAAAAAGTAACCCTCTGTATTTGCTAATATGTGAGGTAATAATGTTCACGCATCGGTGAGAATGTGAAGAAACTAGCAGTAATGATTGCGCTGACAGGCGTGCTGGCGGGGTGTGATAACGCCTCCGCGCCGCTGTCGTTTACGCCGGAGATGGCCAGCTTTTCGAACGAATTTGATTTTGATCCCCTGCGCGGGCCGGTAAAAGACTTCACCCAGACGCTGTTCAATGAGAAAGGGGAAGTGAGTAAACGCGTCACAGGATCGCTCTCGCAGGAGGGGTGTTTCGATACCCTGGAGTTGCACGATCTGGACGCGAACACCGGCGTGGCGCTTGTGCTGGACGCCAATTTTTATCTGGATGCAGAAACCCAGCAGCAAAAAATCAAGCTGCAGGGAAAATGCCAGCTGGCTGAGCTGCCCTCGGCGGGCGTGACATGGGACACAGACGATAACGGATTTATCGTCACGGCACACGGCAAGGCGATGGAAGTGAAGTACCGCTACGACGCAGATGGCTATCCGCTGGGTAAAACCACGGTGTCTGGCGATCAGCATCTGTCGGTGTCGGCCACCCCGTCGAACGATAAGCGCAAAAAACTCGATTACTCTGCCGTCAGCCTGCTTAACGACAAACCGCTAGGGTCGGTGAAACAGAGCTGTGATTACGATCGCCACAATAACCCGGTAAGTTGCGAGTTACATATTGTGGATGACAGCGTGAAACCGGCGGTGGCGCACAAGTACACCATTAAAAACAGTATTGAATATTACTGACAGGCAGGTTTTGTAAGCCGGGTGGGGCGAAGCCGCTACCCGGCGTAAAAACGCGTCACTGTGCGGTGGGTTTCAGAAGCTGGCTTCCGGTCGCTCTGTGTTCTGCCAGGTAGCGGTCCTGGAAAATACACATGCGAATGGTGTTGCGGTACTCGCCGTTGATAAAGAACTCATGAATCAGTTCGCCTTCAACCATAAACCCGAGTTTACGGTAAATATGGATGGCTTTTTCGTTCTCTTTATCGACGATCAGATACAGCTTATACAGGTTGAGCACCGTAAATCCGTAATCCATCGCCAGTTTCGCCGCCCGGGTGGCAAGGCCTTTCCCCTGGTATTCCGGCGAAATAATGATCTGAAACTCCGCCCGGCGGTGGACGTGGTTAATCTCAACCAGTTCGACCAGACCGGCTTTTTCTCCGTCGCACTCGACAACGAAACGGCGCTCGCTCTGGTCGTGAATATGTTTATCGTACAGATCCGACAGTTCAACAAACGCCTCGTAAGGCTCTTCGAACCAGTAACGCATGACGCTGGCGTTATTATCGAGCTGGTGAACGAAGCGCAAATCCTCGCGCTCCAGCGGTCTGAGTTTTACCGTTAACGGGCTGGCCATAATCATCCTTTCTGGCTGTCAAAATTAAGGCGCGACCGAACGACCGGTACGACGATCCAGGCAGCGCAGGGTATTCGGTTCCCAGTAAGCATTCACGTTCGCGCTTTGCTGGCATTTATCACGCATATCAAAAGCGACATCATCTTTATCCCACTCTTTTTCAACGCGTTTGTTAACTTTCTGGCGAAGGCTGCGGGTGTCATTCCATTGTTCTTTATCCATTGCGGCATTCTGACGGCTCTGCGCGCTGTCACCCGACTCAATGATCAGTTTGCTGGTGTTGGCGGAGGCGGGGGCCGTAAAGGCGAACGCCGTCAGGGAGAGCATGGCCGCCAGACAGAAGCGTTTGCGTAATGTACTCATTGCATGTTCCTTGTAGTGGGTTTACCCAGGGTCAATTCTACACCAATCTGAAAAGGTGGCATACCCACGCGGCAGGCAGGGTAAAGGTCGCGCCATTATCGCGTATCATGGTTAAACCTATTCTCACTCACTCGTCAAAATGATTAAAACAACCTTACTTTTCTTTGCGACCGCGCTGTGCGAAATCCTCGGCTGCTTCCTGCCGTACCTGTGGCTGAAACGCGGGGCATCGGTATTGCTGTTACTTCCGGCGGGGATCGCGCTGGCGCTGTTTGTCTGGCTATTGACGTTACATCCGGCGGCCAGCGGGCGCGTGTATGCCGCTTACGGCGGTGTTTATGTCTGCACGGCGCTTGTCTGGCTGCGGGTGGTCGATGGCGTGAAGCTCAGCGCCTACGACTGGGCAGGCGCGCTGATTGCACTGTGTGGGATGTTGATCATCGTGGCAGGCTGGGGGCGCGCATAAGCGCCTTTGTTTTGTGATCTGTGGAAGATTTTTTGATCACTATACTTGTATGGTAGTTGCGTAATTAAGTAAGTTCCTTGCATCACACTGAGCGATGTAAGGAACTGGATCATGAAAATTGTCGGGGCCGAAGTCTTTGTCACCTGCCCGGGTCGTAATTTTGTCACCCTTAAAATCACCACGGACGACGGGATCGTCGGCCTGGGTGATGCCACCTTAAATGGACGCGAGCTTTCTGTTGCCTCCTATCTGAAAGATCACCTTTGCCCGCAGCTGATTGGCCGCGATGCGCACCGCATCGAAGATATCTGGCAGTTCTTCTATAAAGGCGCCTACTGGCGGCGCGGGCCAGTCACCATGTCGGCGATTTCCGCTGTCGATATGGCCCTGTGGGATATCAAAGCCAAAGCCGCCGGTATGCCGCTGTATCAGCTGCTGGGCGGTGCATCGCGCGAAGGTGTCATGGTTTATTGCCACACCACCGGGCATACCATCGATGATGTGCTGGAAGATTACGCGCGTCACAAAGAGATGGGTTTCAAGGCGATCCGCGTGCAGTGCGGCGTTCCGGGCATGAAAACCACCTACGGCATGGCGAAAGGGAAAGGGCTGGCCTACGAACCGGCGACCAAAGGCGACTGGCCCGAAGAGCAGCTGTGGTCCACGGAAAAATACCTCGATTTCACCCCTAAACTGTTCGACGCCGTGCGCAACCAGTTCGGCTTTAACGAGCATCTTCTGCATGACATGCATCACCGCCTGACCCCCATCGAGGCGGCCCGTTTCGGCAAGAGCATCGAACAGTACCGCATGTTCTGGATGGAAGATCCGACGCCCGCCGAAAACCAGGAGTGCTTCCGCCTTATCCGCCAGCACACGGTCACACCGATTGCCGTCGGGGAGGTGTTCAACAGTATCTGGGACTGCAAACAGCTGATCGAAGAGCAGCTGATCGATTACATCCGCACCACCATCACCCACGCGGGCGGGATCACCGGGATGCGCCGGATTGCGGATTTCGCCTCGCTTTATCAGGTGCGCACCGGCTCGCACGGCCCGTCGGATCTGTCGCCGATTTGCCACGCCGCCGCGCTGCATTTCGACCTGTGGGTGCCGAACTTTGGCGTTCAGGAGTACATGGGCTATTCCGAGCAAATGCTGGAGGTCTTCCCGCACAGCTGGAGCTTCGATAACGGCTATATGCATCCGGGCGATAAGCCGGGTCTCGGCATTGAGTTTGATGAAAAACTGGCCGCGAAATACCCGTACGACCCGGCGTATCTGCCGGTCGCCCGCCTGGAAGATGGCACCTTGTGGAACTGGTAAATTGAGATCGGGAGTCCGTATGACAACTGAAACTATCAATACAGAAAGTTTAACCAAGCCTGTGCGGATTAAAAAAATCCAGACCCTCACTCTGGTGCTGTTATTCCTGGCAGGGATTGTCAATTTTCTGGATCGCTCCTCACTGAGCGTGGCCGGTGAAGCCATTCGCGGTGACATGGGACTGTCGGCAACAGAATTTGGCTTTTTGCTTTCCGCATTTTCACTTTCGTACGGACTGGCGCAACTGCCTTCCGGCATATTGCTCGATCGCTACGGCCCACGACTGGTGTTGGGCGCAGGCGTGATCTTCTGGTCATTGATGCAGGCCCTGACGGGCATGGTGAACTCCTTTAGCCATTTTATCCTGCTGCGTATTGGCTTAGGGATTGGCGAAGCGCCCTTTATGCCTGCCGGGGTGAAATCCATCACCGACTGGTATGTGCAAAAAGAGCGGGGGACCGCGCTGGGGATTTTTAACTCCTCCACCGTCCTGGGGCAGGCCATTGCGCCACCGATCCTGGTGACAATGCAAATCCTGTGGGGCTGGCGGGCCATGTTTGTGATCATTGGTCTGCTGGGTGTGATAGTCGGTGTTTGCTGGTACGCCTGGTATCGCAACCGCGCGCAGTTCGCTTTCCAGCCAGAAGAACGCGAATACCTTTCCGCGCCGGTAAAAACGCGCCCAACGTTACGTTTTAGCGAATGGAGTGCGTTGTTCAAACGCCGCACCACCTGGGGAATGATTTTAGGGTTCTCTGGCGTGAACTACACCGGCTGGTTGTATATCGCCTGGCTGCCCGGCTATCTGCAGGCCCAGCAGGGCTTTAGCCTGGCAAAGACCGGCTGGGTTTCGGCGATCCCGTTCCTGGCGGCAGCCGTCGGGATGTGGGTCAACGGACTGGTGGTCGATGCACTTGCCAAAAAAGGCTATGACCTCGCCAAAACGCGCAAAACGGCGATTGTGGTGGGGTTGATCCTGTCGGCTTTAGGCACTCTGCTGGTCGTGCAATCGTCATCCCCGGCGGAAGCCGTCACCTTTATTTCGTTAGCCCTGTTTTGCGTCCACTTTGCCGGAACCTCCGCGTGGGGCCTGGTACAGGTGATGGTCGCTGAAAGCAAAGTCGCCTCCGTTGCCGCCATCCAGAACTTCGGCAGCTTTGTTTTTGCCTCGTTCGCGCCAGTCGTGACCGGCTGGATCGTCGATAAAACGCATTCCTTTAATCTCGCCCTGGTTGTCGCGGCCTGCGTCACCTTTGTTGGGGCGATGTGTTATCTCTTTATTGTTAAACACAGGATTGATTAATTTCTTAATAACAACGCGTTATGTAAGAAAGGGATCGGTCAGGAGCAACCATGAAAAGCATCGTTATTCAAAAACCGAATGAGCTGTTGATCGAAGAGCGTCCGTTGCCCGTTCCGGCACCGGGCGAAGTCCGCGTCAAAATCACTTTAGCCGGGATTTGCGGCTCCGACAGCCATATTTATCGTGGTCACAACCCGTTTGCGAAATACCCGCGTGTCATTGGCCACGAATTCTTTGGCGTGATTGACGCAGTCGGAGAGGGCGTGGAAAAAGCGCGTCTCGGGCAGCGCGTATCCGTGGACCCGGTGATCAGCTGCGGAGAGTGTTGGCCTTGCTCAGTCGGCAAACCGAATGTCTGCACGTCGCTGGTGGTTTTGGGGGTGCATCGTGACGGCGGGTTCAGCGAATATGCCGTGGTTCCAGCGAAAAATGCGTGGACCATCCCGGATGCCATTTCCGATCGCCACGCGGTGATGGTGGAGCCTTTCACCATTGCGGCCAACGTCACCGGGCACGCTCAGCCGACGGACAAGGACATCGCGCTGATTTACGGTGCCGGTCCGATGGGACTGGTGACCGTTCAGGCGCTCAAAGGCGTCTATAACGTGAAACAGGTTATCGTCGTCGATCGCATCGATGAACGGCTAGAAATGGCTAAACGCAGCGGCGCGGACTGGGTGTTCAACAACGCGGATCAGTCTCTGCAGGCGGCGCTGGATGAGAAGGGGATAAAACCGACGTTAATCATCGATGCCGCCTGCCATCCGACGATATTGCAGGAGGCGGTCACCCTCGCGTCACCGGGCGGTCGCATTGTATTGATGGGCTTCTCCAGCGACCCGAGCCAGGTAACACAGCAGGGTATTACCGGCAAAGAGCTGTCGATATTCTCATCTCGCCTGAATGCCAACAAATTCCCGGTGGTCATCGACTGGCTGGAAAAGGGGCTCATCGATCCGGAAAAACTGATTACCCACACTTTTGACTATCACCACGTGACAGACGCCATCGAACTGTTTGAGAAAGACCAGCGGCAGTGCTGCAAAGTCTTGCTGACGTTCGGCCAATAACAACAAACGCGGTTAAGTGGTACGCATCTTACCTACATTCAGAGATAGCCATTATGACTCAGACACAACCTCAAAGAACGACGTCGGATCTGGTGAAAGCGGCGGTGTCCGGCTGGCTTGGCACCGCGCTGGAATTCATGGATTTCCAGCTTTATTCGCTGGGTGCGGCGCTGGTCTTTCATGAAATATTCTTCCCGGAGCAGTCCGCTGCGATGGCGTTGATTCTGGCGATGGGGACCTACGGCGCGGGCTATATTGCGCGCATCGTCGGGGCGTTTATCTTCGGCAAAATGGGCGACCGGATCGGGCGTAAAAAGGTGCTGTTTATCACCATCACCATGATGGGGATCTGTACCACGCTGATTGGCGTTCTGCCAACCTACGCGCAGATCGGGATTTTTGCACCGGTTCTGCTGGTGACACTGCGTATTATCCAGGGGCTGGGTGCCGGGGCGGAAATTTCGGGCGCGGGGACAATGCTTGCGGAATACGCGCCGAAAGGGAAACGCGGGATTATCTCATCGCTGGTCGCAATGGGGACCAACTGCGGGACCTTAAGCGCCACGGCGATATGGGCGGTAATGTTCTTCGCCCTTGACCGTGAAGAGCTGGTCGCCTGGGGCTGGCGCGTACCTTTCCTTGCCAGCGTTGTGGTGATGATCTTCGCCATCTGGCTGCGAATGAACCTCAAAGAAAGCCCGGTGTTTGAGAAGGTCAACGATGAGAGCAGCCCAGTGGTGACGGCAGAAGAGACCTCTCTGGGGGCGATGTTTAAAAGCAAATCCTTTTGGCTGGCAACCGGCCTGCGCTTTGGTCAGGCTGGGAACTCCGGCCTGATTCAGACGTTCCTCGCGGGCTATCTGGTGCAGACGCTGCTGTTCAATAAAAGCATTCCGACCGACGCGCTGATGATCAGCTCCATTCTCGGGTTTATCACGATCCCGCTGCTGGGCTGGCTCTCCGATAAGGTCGGGCGTCGTCTGCCGTACATTCTGCTCAATATTTCCGCCATTATTCTGGCGTACCCGATGCTGTCGATTATCGTCGATAAAAGCTACAGCCCAGGGGTGATCATGCTGTCGATCATCATCATCCATAACTTTGCGGTGCTGGGGCTGTTTGCGCTGGAAAATATCACCATGGCGGAGATGTTTGGCTCGCGTAACCGTTTCACGCGGATGGCGATTTCAAAAGAGGCTGGGGGTCTGGTGGCGGTCGGTTTTGGCCCAGTGCTGGCGGGGATTTTCTGCAACATGACCGGCTCATGGTGGCCGATTGTGGCGATGATGGTGGTCTACTCCCTGATTGGCCTGGTGTCTGCTTTCCTGATGCCGGAAGTGCGCGACCGCGATCTGAGCCTCGCGGAAGATGCCGCCGAAAAATCGGGTTCGGCAGTGCCTCTCGGGCATACGGTGAATCAGTAACCTGATGGGGCGGGAGCGTGATCCCGCCTTTTCTTCTCTTCTTGTATGGTAGTTGATGAAAATCAAAGATGTCATACCAATTGCGTGAGATGGTCTACCTCCTCAGATTCGACGACCTCTCACCTAAATGAGCCTTCTCATGAATAATAAATTGTTGAATGCCAAAGCGACACTTCCTGCTTATGACCGTAACACAGTGGTACCACGTATCGTGCACCTGGGTTTCGGTGCGTTTCACCGCGCCCATCAGGCTGTTTACACCGATATCCTGGCGGCTGAGCACCATAGCGACTGGGGCTACACCGAAGTCAATCTGATTGGCGGCGAACAGCAGATTGCCGATCTCAAAGCCCAGGATAATCTCTACACCGTGGCGGAAATGTCCGCCGATGCCTGGACCGCTCGCGTCGTCGGCGTAGTGAAAAACGCGCTTCACGCGCAGGTAGATAGTCTGGAAACCGTGCTGGCTGCCATGTGCGAGCCGCAGGTGGCGATTGTTTCACTCACTATCACCGAAAAAGGCTACTGCCACGCACCTGCGACCGGGCAACTGATGCTCGATCACCCGCTGATTGCCGCCGATCTGCAAAACCCGCAGCAGCCAAAATCCGCGCCGGGCGTGGTGGTCGAAGCGCTGGCACGCCGCAAAGCTGCGGGCTTACCGGCGTTCAGCGTGATGTCCTGCGACAATATGCCGGAAAACGGCCATGTGATGCGTAATGTCACCTGCGCGTATGCGCGTGCCGTTAACGCTGAGCTGGCAGACTGGATTGAAGCAAACGTGACGTTCCCGTCGACGATGGTCGATCGCATTGTTCCGGCCGTGACGGCGGAGACGCTGGATAAAATCGAGCAGATTACCGGCGTTCGCGATCCGGCTGGCGTGGCCTGTGAACCTTTCCGCCAGTGGGTGGTTGAAGACAACTTTGTCGCCGGGCGCCCTGAGTGGGAAAAAGCAGGCGCAGAGCTGGTGGCTGATGTGATTCCGTTCGAGGAGATGAAACTGCGTATGCTCAACGGCAGCCACTCTTTCCTTGCCTATCTCGGCTATCTGGCGGGCTACCAGCACATCAACGACTGTATGGAAGATGAGAGCTATCGCCGTGCAGCCCATGCGTTGATGCTCAACGAACAGGCACCGACTCTGAAGGTAAAAGGGGTCGACCTGGCACGCTACGCTGACCTGCTGATTGCGCGCTACAGTAACCCGGCGCTGCGTCACCGCACCTGGCAAATCGCGATGGACGGCAGTCAGAAGTTACCGCAGCGTATGCTCGATTCCGTGCGCTGGCATCTGGCGCATCAGCAGAGCTTCCCGCTGCTGGCGCTGGGCGTGGCAGGCTGGATGCGTTATGTCGGCGGTGTGGATGAAAGCGGAAACGCGATTGAAGTTTGCGATCCCTTGCTGACAACGATTCAGGCTGCGGTGAAGGGCAGTGCCGAAGGCGAAAGCCGCGTGAAGGCGCTGCTGGGAATTGAGGCGATTTTCGGCAATGAACTGCCGCTTGAAGCACGTTTTGTGGATGCGGTAATGCACGCATATAAAATGTTGCTGGAGCAGGGCGCGAAAGCAACCGTGGCGCAGACTGTCTCTCAGAAATAATCTCGACTCATGCCGCCGCGTGCGGCGGCATGTCATTGCACCTGTTAGTGCATTCCCAGACGAATCAGTTCAATCGGTTCGAACTTGCCTTCACAACCTTCCACTTCTACCGTTTTGTTGCGGCGTACCTGGGTCGCATCCAGCCCCTCGGCGTGAATTGCGCGGATAACCCCAATATGGCCAGTGCCGTTAATCATTACACGGCTACCAGTGGTAATAGCGTTGCGGTTGCGGTCGTAAGTCATCATGGTTATTTCTCCTCTTCTCAACACATCACGGCGATATACAGTTCCAGCCGCTGACGGGAGAATATAAATACGCCTCTTGCGGCAACATTTTTTTGTTTTTGATCAAGGTCACACTTTTTTGTCTGCATTTTATCCGCATAGCCCCGCTCAGACGTAAATTGACAAAACGGACAATTGTTTTCGTTTATTGATAGTTCCCTCAGTGAACGGTTTAGCCTTCGTTTCAAATAGGCATGTCACTCTGAAGACAGATAAGTAATTATTTTTATTTGGATAAGGAAGGGCTTATGTACAAGAAAATATTGATGCCTGTGGACGTATTTGAAATGAATCTGAGCGATAAAGCAGTACGCCACGCCGAGTTCCTGGCGAAAGCGGATAACGCCACCATCACGCTGCTGAACATCTTGCCCATCAGCAGCCGCTCGTTGCTGCGCGGCTTTAACTCTGACATCAAAAAATTTGAGGCTTATATGGTAAATGAGTCAGAGAAAAAGATGAATGAATTAAAACGCTTGTTTGATATCGCGCCGGAGAATATTCACACCGAAGTACGTTTTGGCAATGTTCGCGATGAGATCATCAGTATGAGCAATAAAGATGATTATGAGGTGATTGTTATCGGCTCTAAGACGCCCGGTTTATCCAGCCATCTGCTTGGCTCGAACGCGGAATCTGTTATTCGCTACGCCAAAATACCGGTATTAGTGGTACGTTAAATCGTATGCCGCATCCCTGAATTCACGCGGGATGCGGTTATCATTAATCTTCCGTAAACCAGTCGCTGTTTTCCTGGCGAATAAGCTGAACCGACTCGCCAATTTCCTGCAAATGCACGGTCATCGCTTTGACGATGGCGTCTCCGTCGCGTTTTTCTAGCGCGGCAAAAATATCGTGATGCTGACGCAGCAGCATTTCCGGCGGGGAGACGTGATCGAGACTCATATAGCGCACGCGGTCCATCGTCGCTTTAATATTCTCAATGGTATCCCACGCCAGCTGACAGTCGGCAATTTGCGCCAGCTTCTGGTGAAACTCATCGTCGAGCTGGAAAAAATCGTTGATCTGTGTGCGTTCAATCGCAATGCGCTGCTGGTGGAGGTTTTGTTCCAGAAGGTAACACTGATGCTCGTCGACCAGCGACGCCGCTCGACGCACAACCGCACACTCTATCGCCTGACGGACGAAACAGCCATTGCGCACCTGCGAGAGGGAGATCTTATTGACGTAGCTGCCGCGCTGCGGGCGAATCTGAATCAACCCGTTTTCCGCAAGCTTAATAAAAGCTTCGCGAACCGGCTGGCGGGACACGTCAAAACGCACCGATACCTCTTTTTCAGAGAGCGGAGTGCCAGGCGGAATCAGGCAATGGACGATATCTCGTCGCAAAATGCGGTAGATTTGCTGATTAACAGGTTGAGTAGGATTAAGTTGCGATTCGGCGGCCATTGGATGTGGTTTCTCAGAGAGTTAACGCTTCAATACTACCATTCTTTTGCCGCGCATCCCATACCCGACCCGCAGGCCGGGCAGGGAAGTATCAGCCGCGATGCACGCTTAAACCTGCAAAACTCTGGCTAACAGGCATCATTTCGACGGTATTGATGTTGACGTGTTTTGGCAACGTCGCGACCCACCAGACGGTTTCGGTCACATCTTCCGGCGTCAGGGCTTCGGTGTTCTCATAGGTTTTGCCGGCTTTTGCATCATCACCTTTGAAACGCACGTTGGAAAATTCCGTGCCGCCCACCAGGCCTGGCTCGATATCCGTCACGCGGATTGCCGTGCCGTGCAGGTCGGTGCGCAGGTTCAGGCTGAACTGACGTACAAAGGCTTTGGTTGCGCCGTACACGTTTCCGCCCGCGTAAGGCCAGCTCCCGGCGGTAGAGCCGATGTTGATCACATGCCCACGGTTGCGCTCGACCATGCCAGGCAGCACCGCGCGGGTCATGTACACCAGACCTTTATTGTTGGTGTCGATCATGTTTTCCCAGTCTTCTACGCTGGCTTTGTGCGCAGGCTCCAGACCCAGCGCCAGACCGGCGTTGTTCACCAGAATATCAATGGCACGCCATTCGGCAGGCAGGTTCGAGAGCATCTCTTCAATGGCGGCGCGGTTACGCACGTCCAGCTGCGCCGTCAGAATGCTATCGCCAAGCTCGTCTTTCAGCTCCTGTAAACGCTCCTGACGACGGCCTGTTGCAATCACTTTATGCCCATTGGCGACGAAGCGACGCGTGATGCTTTCACCAAAACCCGCCGTTGCCCCGGTAACTAATACGATCATCTCACTGTTCCTCAACGCTTTTTGTGTTGTACAACCATAGCACGGCATCCGGCACACCGTTAAGGCAACTTTTGTATCGCTAAATGATCGACTTTTCCGTCAACAAAGGTCACGTCATCATTAAATATCAGCGATACATTTACACCGCCTGGAATTCAAAACCGGGTCTTACTGTGCTTCTTAATCATCCCGGAAACAGAATATCTTGCAGCAAGCAGTCTGCCGTTAATGGGGATTGCAGCTCACTGCTGCCTGTCCTACTCTGGGAGGATAATTATGTGCCCAGGAGTCAACGATGTCGGTTTCCAATCCATTTTTTGAAGTCAGCGTATTGCCTTACCAGGCGCCTCGATTCGACGTAATCGAAGACAGCCACTACCGCCCGGCATTTGATGAGGCGATGCGCCAGAAGCGTGCAGATATTGATGCCATCATTGCTAACACCGCCGCACCCGATTTCACCAACACCATTCTGGCGCTGGAAAAAAGCGGCGCGATGCTTTCCCGCGTCAGCAGCGTCTTTTTCGCGATGACCTCGGCGCATACCAATGATTTTTTACAGGAACTGGACGAAGCCTTTTCCACCGAACTGGCCGGACTGGCTAACGATATCTGGCTGAATAACACGCTATTTTCACGCGTCGCGGCGGTGCGGGAAGGGGCCGCGTCGCTGGATGCCGAGTCCCGTCGCCTGGTGGAAGAGACGTATCAACACTTTATTTTGGCCGGTGCGCAGCTAACCGACGAGCAAAAATCCGAGTTAAAAGCGCTGAATACCGAGGCTGCGTCCCTCACCAGCCAGTTTAATCAGCATCTTCTGGCGGCAGATAAAGCCGGTGGGCTGGTGGTGGATGATGTTCATCTGCTTGAGGGGCTGAGCACCGAGGAGATCGCGACGGCCGCGCGTGCCGCTGCGGAAAAAGGGCTGACCGACCGCTGGCTGATTCCGTTGCTCAACACCACCCAACAACCGGCGCTTGCAGCGCTGCACGACCGTCAGACGCGGGAAAAACTGTTCAGGGCGGGCTGGACGCGCACGCAAAAAGGTGATGAAAACGACACCCGTGAGATCGTGCTGCGCCTGGCACAGCTGCGCGCCCGCCGCGCACAATTGCTGGGGTTCGAGAGTTATGCCAGCTGGAGCATTGCCGATCAGATGGCGAAAACGCCTGACGCAGCGCTGAAATTTATGCGCGGGATCGTCCCAGCCGCGAGAGCGCGCGCCGAGCGCGAACAGGCGGATATCCAGAAAGTGATCGATGGCGAGCAGGGGCATTTCAGCGTGCAGGCCTGGGACTGGGCCTATTACGCGGAGCGCGTGCGCCTTGATAAATATGCTCTCGATGAATCGCAGATTAAACCCTATTTCGCTCTTGATAACGCCCTGCGCGATGGCGTGTTCTGGGCGGCCAGCCAGCTGTTTGGCATCCGTTTTGTCGAACGTTTCGATATTCCTGTCTATCACCCGGACGTGCGCGTGTGGGAGATCTTCGACCATACCGGCGAAGGGATGGCGCTGTTTTACGGCGATTTCTTCGCACGTGATTCCAAAGGCGGCGGGGCGTGGATGGGCAATTTCGTTGAGCAATCCCATGAATTCTCCGCCCGCCCGGTGATTTACAACGTCTGTAATTACCAGAAACCGGCCGCTGGCCAGGCGGCGCTGCTCTCCTGGGATGATGTGATCACCTTGTTCCACGAGTTCGGTCACACGCTGCACGGTCTGTTTGCCGATCAGCGCTTTGCCACGCTATCCGGTACCAACACGCCGCGCGATTTTGTGGAATTCCCTTCACAAATTAATGAACACTGGGCCAGCCATCCGCAGGTGTTTGCGAACTATGCCCGTCACTATCAGACCGGCGAGCCGATGCCGGACGCTTTGCGCGAGAAAATGCTCAGCGCGACGCAATTCAATAAAGGCTACGACATGACCGAGCTGCTGAGTGCGGCGTTGCTGGACATGAACTGGCACGGCATCGGGGCGCAGAAAACGGTCAGCGATGTTGAGGCGTTTGAATCCGCCGCGCTGAAAAAAGAGGAGCTGGATCTGCCCGCCGTGCCGCCGCGCTATCGCAGCAGCTATTTTGCCCATATTTTTGGGGGCGGTTACGCGGCAGGCTATTACGCCTATCTGTGGACACAAATGCTGGCAGACGACGGCTATCAGTGGTTTGTTGAGGAGGGCGGATTAACGCGTGAAAACGGGCAGAAATTCCGTGAAGCGATTTTGTCGCGCGGGAATAGCAGCGATTTAGCTGAACTTTATCGTCAATGGCGCGGGCACGATCCGAAGATTGAAGCGATGCTCCTGAACCGTGGATTGAGTGAATGAGGTTTTCGCATGACGACTTTTCATCAACTTAATGCCACCAGCCTGCAAGGCCAGCTCATCTCTATGGCCGACTATGCCGGGAAGCTGGTTCTGGTGGTAAACACTGCCAGCCATTGTGGCTTCACGCCGCAGTACGCAGGCCTGGAAAGGCTCTACAAGAAGTACGCGGACCAAGGGCTGGTGGTGCTTGGTTTTCCCTGCAACCAGTTTGGTAAGCAGGAGCCTGGCGCCGCTGAAGAAATTACCCAAACCTGCCGTATCAACTATGGGGTGAGTTTCCCGATGTTCGAGAAAGTGGAGGTCAACGGCGACGCGGCGCACCCGGTTTTTCGTTACCTAAAAGAAGCCTTGCCCGGCGTGCTGGGTGGGCGAATCAAGTGGAACTTCACGAAGTTCCTGATCGGGCGTGACGGGAAACCGCTTAAGCGTTTTGCCCCCATCTCCACCCCGGAGAAAATGGAGACCGCCATTGTTGCGGCACTTAAAATCTAAGCATCAGGCAACGTCGAAAACATAAATGCCCTTACGGGCATTTATGTTTTACAGGTAATAATTATGATATTACTGATTAAACAGCCAGTCTGTTACTCCAGCGTATTAATGGAAAAACAGCGCAATCAGAATAATGATGGGAATAGGAACGCCTAAGAAGAACAGTAATAATGAGCGCATTGTAGACCTCTCGCTTAATTAAAGATTATAAATCACGTTGACGGCCACCGAAGGTCGCACACAGGCTGGCGACAAAGGCACCGGCCAGCAGAGAAATAAATGTCCACAGCATGAGATAGCTCGTGGTTTTGCGTGCGGTATCAGCAGCTTGCTGCGCTTTCTCCTTCGCTTCTTTTAATTTAGCCTGGGCTTTGTCATAGGTGCTCTGTACCCGCTGTTCAGCCTCTTGCTGAGTGATACCCGTGTTTTGAGCAATCAGCTGGGCGACATACTGACGATCTTCCTGAGGTAAAGCGCCGGTGGTTATGCTATTGGCAAATATGCCGGTCACTTCACCTAACTGTGCAGGAGAAACGTGTTGCTGAGAGGGCGCTGCAGGAGCAGGCGCTGCGGCAGGAGAGGCGGGATCGGCTGCGCCGTTTGCTGCCGGTGTGGCAGGATTATTTGCCCTGAACAGAGAGTTAACAAAATAGTTCATTGACGAACCCTCTACAGCCGACGATCCGTTCGCCATACTCGCTGCGCCAGTCGCCGTGGCCACCGCAGCACCTCCCGCAACGGTACCCACCACTTTAGCGCCCCCGCCAACGATGGCACTCATCGTGCTCGTTAACAGTGCTGCGGAGACCAGCGCTGCCACAGCCCACGCTAAAAACCCGTGTGCAGTGTCGCGAAAGTAAACTTCATCGGTGTGGGTATCGACCCACTTCGAGCGCAGTCGTCCGGCTAAATAGCCGCCCATACCCGACGCAACAATTTGCGTGAACGTCAGCCAGGCGATGGCAGCGATCCCCACCGTACCCGCGTCAAGCCCACGGCTTTCCCATGGCGACACGGACGTAAGCCCCAGGCCTGCGCCCAGAATCAGCAATATCAAAGAGAGGGATGCTGCGGCTGCGGCACCGGCAAAGATGGCGCCCCATGAGACGGCGCTACTGCTCGCGGCGGGCACGGGCAGGCGCGTATCAGGATACGTCGTGTTAACGGAGGCGTGTTCGTGAATGTGAGTCATAGCTGTTGTCCTTTGATTAATCTTTGCGTTCGGAACCAGGAACTGATTGAAAAAACAGGAAACATTATCACCTTCAACATTAAGACTCTTGAGGAGCCTGGTAATGCCATAGATAAAAGGGAAAGCTGTAAAACCTTAAAAAACGAAAACTTAAAAATCAGACTGGGAATGCTTTCCACGAACTAAGGATAGTAGATAATTTTGCCCCTTCCGGATTTTTAACGTTATAAATCCGTTAGCAATGTAGATGACGGATTTTATAGTGAGCCGTAAATTTACCCGGCGCGGCAGGGGGAATGACACAAGAACTACTCTGCGTTGGCACTCTCGTCTGAGCCAAATAGGGGCCCGCTTTGTGCCAGGAGCGGACTTTTTGCACTTCAGCCGCCGGGAGGGCGGCTCTCAGTCTTATCTCATTTCTCAGAATAAAAGCTCCAGTCCGCTGCTGTCGCGAGCGTCACAAACGGGCCAGCAAGGGTGGCGTTGTGATGGTTGATGATTTCATTAGCTGACAGGTAGCTGTTATCCATTGTCGTGTGCGCATCTGAAATCAGCACAGTCCTGAATCCCAACTCCGGCGCTGCACGGCAGGTAGTGTCCACACAGAATTCTGTTTTCATCCCAGCGATGACAAGTTGTTTTATTCCCCGCTTGCCGAGCTGAAGCTGCAGGCTCGTATCCCGGAAACAGCTGGGGTACTTTTTAATAAAAACGACATCTTGCTCAGCATTCACACTCATTTCGGGTATCAGCTGTGTGAAGGGACTTTGCTCAGAGAAGGGGGAATCGTCAGGACCGGTGTGACGGGCAAAAAAGACTGGCACTTGCGCTTGCCTGGCTTTTTGTAAAAGCAGGCAAATGTTTGACAAAACCGAGTCTGCGAGATGGGGTGACGAGGGGCCACGGAAAAGCCCCTGCTGCATATCGATAACTAAAAGTGCATTTTTAGATGAAATCATGGTGTATCTCCATTCAGTAAATCATGAACGGAGAGATTTTCTTCCCCGTCCGGTTTGGCGGGGAGTCAGAATCTGTTTTGTCAGGAGCCAGTCACAGATGCGCACACGCCGCCGAAGGTTTCGGTGGTGGTAACGGTTGTCGCTGGCTGAGCTGGCTTAATCATTTTCCGGCATTCTCTTATGAGTTGAGAATCAGTAAACACAACAAATCTTAAAAACGGCTCTTCATGTTTTAGCACCGGGAATTGAAGATTTCAAAGGATATGTTTCCTGATTGATGACGTTCGCGGCTGGCATATTCCGACAAAAATTTAGCTTCCGCTCCTCGCTCAGCGCGGATCCCCCCAAGGGCAGGCATTAGAGAAGGGCTCAAGAGAAGAGGAATCGGTGAATCTTTTGCGCCCTTCTGGATCGTAAGAGGTGTGATTACCGGTAACTGCGTAGTGCCGCTGGGAACACCTCGGTTAGCCAGTCAATAAACACGCGTAACCGGTGCGTCATGTGCCTGTTCTGGGGATAGACGACATAAAAAGGATAACTCGCGGGACGCCATTCTTGTAGGATCTCAACCAGTGTGCCGTTGTTCAGTTCATCTTTCGCCGCATAGCAAAAGGTCTGGATGATTCCCATTCCCGCCAAGGCCGCAGCCAAATGCGCATTACTTTCGTTAACCCCGATGTGATGTTGCGTCTTCATCTCCCGCTCTTCACCTTCTACGATAAAGCGAAAAGGAAAGGCTCTGCCCGTCAGCGGAGACAAATAGCTCACCAGCTTATGTCCATTTCTTAATTCTTCCGGATACGCAGGTACACCAGCGGCTTTCAGGTATCCCGGCGTAGCGCAGGTCACCATCGGGGCATCACCAATGTGGCGGGCGATCAACGAGGAGTCATTGAGCGCGCCACCGCGGATGACACAATCGACATTTCCGCTAATAAGATCCACCGGCCTGTCGGAAACGCCTAAATCGATTTTGATTTCCGGATAGCGCTGCAAAAAATCCGGTAACGCCGGAATCAGGACTTCACGTGCGGTAGAGCCGCCAACATCAATACGCAGATACCCTTTAGGTCTGCTCTGCAAGGCGCTAAACGACGTGTCTATCTCCTCAATATCAATGAGCACCCGCGAGGCTTTTTCATAATAGTCCTGACCCTCTGGTGTTGCGACGACGCGCCGGGTCGTACGATGTAAAAGACGCACGCCGAGATGGGCCTCCAGTGATTTAACCAGCTTACTTAATGTGGCATTCGGCAGATTCAGTGAATCCGCTGCCCGCGTAAAACTGCCCGTTTCCACCACCCGCGTAAACGCACGCATAGCCATTAACTGATCCACGTTCTGTTTCTCCATGAGGGAGTTGATTATTCACCTGTAGAAAGAGTGTTTTCTACTTTTGCTAATTTATCAATAATTTCTCTGCGGCTAGAGTGAGTTCATAGGCTGAATGACGGCCCATTCGAACCCACAACCGAGGATATGAATAATGAGTAAACCACTTTCAGACAAAATTGCCCTGGTCACGGGCGGCAGCACAGGAATCGGTCTTGCCAGTGCTCAGGAACTGGCGGCGCAGGGGGCAAAAGTCTACATCACCGGACGTCGTCAGCAGGAACTGGATGCGGCCATCGCGTTGATCGGCCCGTCGGCTAAGGGGATTAGGGCCGATATCTCCCGTCTTAGCGATCTGGATAATGTTTACGCACAAATTGCAGAAGAGTCGGGGCGTCTGGACATTCTGTTTGCTAACGCCGGTGGCGGAGATATGCTGGCGCTGGGTGAAATAACGGAAGAACATTATGACCGGATTTTCGGGACCAATGTTCGCGGAGTATTATTCACCGTCCAGAAAGCACTGCCACTGCTTGGTGCCGGTTCATCCATTATCCTCACCGCTTCCACCGTTTCGGTAAAAGGGACGGCTAACTTTAGCGTGTATAGCGCCAGTAAAGCCGCAGTGAGAAACTTTGCTCGCTCATGGGCGCTGGACTTGCAGGGGCGGGGTATTCGGGTGAATGTCGTGAGTCCGGGTCCGGTCAAAACGCCTGGATTAGAGGGGCTGGTTGCCGAGGAACAGCGTCAGGGCCTGTTTGATGCGCTGGCGGCGCAGGTTCCGTTGGGCCGAATTGGTGAGCCAGCGGAAGTCGGCAAAGCCGTTGCGTTTCTGGCGTCTGATGCCGCCAGTTTTATCAATGCTGTAGAGCTGTTTGTTGACGGCGGTATGGCGCAGATTTAAATCTGATATCACACCGTCAAATCCTCCGGGGCGACGGTTTTTCAATGGACGGCTGGTGTCACGCAGTTTTAACGCCACAGTGTGAAGCGCACAATGCGGTTCCAGCCATTCCTGCTGGGTTTTGTCATCTCGCAAAACATAGCGACCGCCTGCCAATCACATCACTATCGTCTGCAAAATTTGCATAACTCCCTTCTTATGACGAGGTTCGGTCAGAACGGCTGCTGTGTGCCAATAGCGGACATTACGAACCCGGAATGTTAGCCTGCAATCTGAAACTCAGTGTAGGAGGTGTATTAATCGGATTGTACTTAAGGCTCGATACATATGATTGGCAGAATTTATCCATGCACTAAGGATGAGTCTTAACTCATACCCTTAGAGCGTTTAAAATCAACTTGAATGCAGGAAGAGCCTGCCTTCTACTTGGATAATAAAGATGGTAACCAGGAAATGTGGGTGACCAGTCCTCAAGTACAGGTATTAATTTTCCCTCTCTGATATATTTTTGCACCACATCCTCAGGAGCATACGCCAGCCCGTACCCTGCAAGCGCCGCCGATAACAGTTGAGGCGAAGTATTGAATATCATCTGGCCGGATACCTGAACTTTCAACTCCTGCCCGTCTTTCTCAAACTCCCAGGCGAACAGGCCTCCGTGTGTGGAGAGCCGCAAATTTGCGCAGTTGTGTGACGTCAGATCTTGTGGCGTTTCTGGCTTAGGATGTCTGGAAAAGTAATCAGGAGAGCCAACAACGATCATGCGAAAATCAGGAGAGATACGCATGGCAATCATATCTTTGGCAATCTGATCCCCGACACGGACTCCCGCATCGAAACGACCGGTCACAATGTCGATCAATCCATAGTCGATGTTGATTTCAAGCGTGATATCCGGGTACTCCCTCAATAACGTTGAAAGCTTTGGCCAGAGGATAGTGGTCGCCGCGTGGTCATGAGCGGTGATGCGTATCATGCCTCCTGGTTTCTCGCGCAGCTCTCCCAACGAGGTAAGCTCGGTCTCAATCCCATCATAGTAGGGAGCAAGATTGGCAAGCAGTCGTTCTCCCGCCTCTGTTGGCACCGCCCCCCGGGTTGTCCGGGTCAGAAGACGTATCCCCAGCCTTTCCTCCAGACCTCGAATGCTATGACTGATTGCTGATTGTGAAACGCCCAGGTGCGCCGCGGCCCGCGTGAAGCTTTTTTCACGCGCTACCGTAATGAAAACAGCAAGATGATTGAAATCCGTATGATTCATTATTAGTTCCACTCATGTCGGTTATCTGATTATGCCACTTCAGTAATGACCAGTCATTCCTTAGAGTAGACGAACACCACCTAATCAAGCCGTGCTTGTGAGGTGTTCAATCCATAAACAGGAGACTCATTATGCAAAAGCGACAATTAGGTAACAGTGGCCTTGAAGTATCGGCAATTGGTCTGGGATGTATGGGACTGACCTTTGGCTACGGACCTGCGACAGACAAAGCTGAAGCCATCAAACTTATCCGTGCGGCTTATGAACGCGGTGTAACACTGTTTGATACCGCAGAAGCCTACGGCCAGGTCAATGAAGAAATGGTTGGCGAAGCCGTAGCGCCTTTCCGTGACCAGATCGTTATCGCGACTAAATTCGGTTTTAAGGACGGTAATGCAACTGCGGGCCTCGACAGCCGTCCTGAGCGTATCCGCACTGTTGTTGAACAGTCCCTTAAGCGCCTGAAAACGGATTACATCGATCTCTTTTACCAGCATCGTGTGGATCCAAACGTGCCAATGGAAGATGTCGCAGGAGCTGTACGCGACCTGATTCAGGAAGGAAAGGTGAAATATTTTGGGATGTGTGAGGCGGGCGTAAAAGCTATTCGTGACGCACATGCTGTTCAGCCGCTGTCCGCACTGCAGAGTGAATACTCTATGTTCACCCGTGAACCTGAAGACGTCATTATCCCGACGCTGGAAGAGCTGGGTATCGGCTTCATTCCTTTCAGCCCGCTGGGTAAAGGCTTTCTTACAGGAAAGATTGATGGTGCAACCACCTTTGCTGAAGGAGATGTCCGAAATAATCTGCCGCGTTTTGCTGACGAAGCCCGTCAGGCCAACCATAACCTTGTCGCCCTGATCGGTAAAGTTGCTGAGCGTAAACAAGCAACCCCGGCACAGATTGCTTTAGCCTGGTTGCTGGCTCAAAAACCATGGATTGCTCCGATCCCCGGCACCACAAAACTTCACCGTCTCGAAGAAAATGTAGGCGGGGCTGCAGTTGAACTCACGGCCGCAGACCTACAGGAAATTGCAGATGTGCTGGCAAAAGTTCCCGTCCAGGGCGAGCGTTATAACGCTGCAATGATGAAGTCCATTAACCGCTAAGCCTTGCTTCATTAACCGGCGACGCCATGTCGCCGGTATCCTCCCCCGTATTCATTCTCAGAGGACATCATCATGACGACCCAATCTCTTAAAGGCCGTATCGCACTGGTCACCGGCGGAACAACCGGCCTGGGTTTCGGTGCAGCGAAGCGACTGATTGAACACGGCGCAACAGTCTATATCACTGGCCGCAGACAGAACGTGCTGGACGAGGCAGTAACCAAACTGGGCAACTCCGCCAGAGCTATATGTGCGGATGTCTCAAGTAAAGAAGACATGCTGCGTGCGGCTGCCACCATTAAAGCCGAACAGGGGCATCTGGATATTTTGTTCGCTAATGCGGGTGGTGGCCACGCCACGCCACTCGAAGAACTGACCGAAGATCAGATCGACAGCGAACTGAGCATAAATGTTAAAGGTGTTGTACTCACTATGCAGAGCATGCTGGACGTGCTTCGTGACGGTTCCTCCGTAGTGCTGAATGCGTCGATTACTGCAGATATGGGGTTACCTGGATTTGCTGTTTATGCCGCGACCAAAGCGGCAGTGCGTTCACTGGCTCGCAGCTGGACCACGGATTTAAAAGGGCGAGATATCCGGGTCAATACCATAAGTCCCGGTGTAGTCCCGACCGAGGGTTACAGCAACGAACAGAAAATGAGTGACAACGATATTGCCTCATATGCTGAGCGAGTTTCCGCAGAAATACCGGCCGGGCGCGTGGGAACCGCGGCAGATATCGCGGATGCGCTGATTTTTCTGGTATCAGACTCGAGTACTTACATCCGTGGCATTGACCTGATAGTCGATGGCGGTATGACGCGAGTTTATGCCGGTAAGAACTGAGGAAATGACGATGCAGAAAATAAAATCGGAAGAACGCCACATCATCTGTGAACTGCGATGTGAACCTGAGAATCGTGAGCGCGTTAAAGAGCTGGTCCTGAAATTTGTCGGGCCTGCACGCCTTGAAGCAGGTTGCCTTTATTACGATTTTTATCAAAAAATCGATGAACCCGACACGTTTTATATTATTGACGGCTGGGTAAACCAGGATGCAGTAACCAGCCATGCGGAAAACCCGCATGTTGCAGAAGTTATGTCATACCTGCAACCGCTGCTGACATTCGGACCTTCTGTCAGTCTCATTACCCGTGTCAGTGACTGATAAGGGTAACCCCTCGCTTTCTTATTCATGGCATCACGTATGCTTCCACTAAGCCACAACGCTAAAAAGGGACTCAAATGAATGGTATAAATCCTTATATTACGTTGAATAATGGTGTGAAAATGCCCGCTCTGGGATTGGGTGTTTATCAGGCCAAACCTGAAGAAACTACCGAGGCGGTGAAGAAGGCACTGGAAACCGGATATCGGCTTATCGATACCGCTGCGGCCTATTTTAATGAACGTGAAGTCGGCGCCGGGATCCGTCGGTCGGACGTAGACCGCGACGATATCTTTATTGAAACTAAATTGTGGATTTCCGACTATGGCTACGATTCTGCTCTTCGCGCCTTTGATGTCAGTCTGAAAAAATTAGGCATTGAGCAACTGGACCTCTGGCTGCTTCATCAGCCTCTGGCATCAGAATTTGAAAAGACCATTCAGGCCTATAAGGCGGCTGAAAAGCTGCTGGCCGAGGGGCGCGTGCGTGCCATTGGTGTATCCAACCTCACGCCCACTGAACTCGACAGATTGATTACAGAGACCAGTGTTGTTCCTGCGGTGAATCAGATCCAGGTTCATCCATATTATTCACAGGCGGAATGGCGTGCGGCTAACGACCACTATGGCATTATCACACAATGCTGGTCACCACTGGGTGGGTCTTATACCTACAACAATGCGGAGAAAAATCCTTTCGAAGATAAGGTAATCACTGACATTGCCAGAAAATATTCGAAGACGCCGGCACAGGTTATTCTTCGATGGCATCTGGATCACGGATATTCCGCCATTCCTAAATCTGTAAAACCCCACCGAATTGTCGAAAACTTCGACGTGTTTGATTTCAGGCTCACGGCTAATGAAATTAAAGCTATTGATGCGCTTGAAACAGGCGTTCGTGGCGGCCCGGATCCCGACTCACTGGATCTGGCAACCTATGGTTTCCAGATCCCTGACTGATGATTTTCCAGTGTAATGACAAAGGTGCGTAAATGCGCCTTTGTCATGGTAGTGGGTGAGCGCTAAACCGCTGCGATGCAGGCGACCATCACACATTAACTTAGCTGATTAAAGGCCGGAAAACTGCTCCGCCTCAAAGGGATCATTCTATGAAAGTTACAGAGCTGACGAGTCGCCAGCAGGCGATCGCTCCAATTTCTGCATTCACTGCGTTGGGCGATAATCATAAACTGAGAGCCGCACTGGAAGCAGGCCTACATGCTGGCCTGACTATTAACGACATAAAAGAAATACTGGTACAGCTTTATGCTTACCTTGGTTTTCCACGTGCGCTTAACGCACTTGGAACCTTTATGACCCTTGTGAATGAACGAAAAGAACAGGGTATAAATGATATTGCAGGTTCCGAAGCCAGCCCGCTGCCTGCTGGCCGATCCCTCCTTGAACTGGGCACATCTGTGCAGACATACCTGATAGGTGTGCCAGCCAAAGGGCCTGTATTCGATTTTGCTCCTGCTATTGATACGTACCTGAAAGAACATCTGTTTGGTGACATTTTTGGACGGGACAACCTCAGTTATGAAGATCGTGAGATTGCCACCCTTGGCGCACTTGCAGGCCTGGAAGGCGTTGAGCCGCAGCTAATGTCCCATTTCAACATTTCTTTAAACATTGGTTTGACTGAAACGCAATTAAGGGGGGTGATCGTCGCCCTTGAAAATTCGGCCTGTCCGGTCGTCGCTCAACGTGCAACGTCAGCCCTTGAGAAGGTGCTGGCAGCCAGTAAGTAAAATCTATGCGGCTTCTCTTTGTAGCGCACTAGTTGCGTAATGGCATGATTATTAAAAAAACAGTGAGGCCGATTTGATGACTTTCGCGACGAGATCTCGTAAGCCCTGACCTAAAGGAATATGGCAATAATCTGGAATGCGGGGCCCATGCCTTTAATGACTTAAAAATAAAGGCATGTCCTGACAAAGTCAGCAGGGCTTTCGATGCAATGTCCGCTTTTCGCTCAAAGCGGACGAGTATGAAGATCGGAGCCAGCACAGCGAGTCCGGACAGACAATTCAGTGAGGAAGACTACAATCTGTCACCGGCTTCGCGCAGGAACATAAGCGATGGTGAAAAGTTGTTACTCCCATCAACTAACGTGGCGCTGGTACAGCGCTACTTTCTCGGGCGAGAAGGAATATATCCTGCTGACCACGAGACACAGCTGGGACAAGGGCAATCGCGCCTCCGTTGAATCGCTGCTGAATAAACGCTGCACTATCCTTACGGCTCCGCCAGCTGACAGCCCTCATCACGATTTTTCTTAGTCGCGCAACTGCTGCGCGATTGCGTTATACATCAGCGACGCCTCCAGCGGCTGGGCGTTAAACGAGGGTTCCGCCTGCGGCCAGGTCGACCACTGCACAATCACCAGCTGCTCGGCGGGGTTAACCATAATTATCTGACCATAGATGCCCAGCGCCCAGAGCGACCCCTTCAGCGACTGCTGCGGCGTAGGCTCGACGTTTTTCGCATTTGCCGGTACCTCGTTGTTCCACCACTGGAAGCCGTAAATGCCCTGCGGATGCGCGGCGGAAACCGAGCCCTGTGCCTGCGTCCAGCCAGAGGCGAGCTTCAGCCAGCCGTCCGGCAGCGATTTATCGCCGTCCGGCAGGCGCCCCTCATGCCGTACAAACTCGCCGAAGCGCCCCCAGTCCTCCAGCGTGGCGTTGAAGCCGTGCGCACCGACGTCATGTTTGCCGGGCTGATAGGCGTGCCAGACACCGTCACTCGCCATACCGTAAGGCTGCCAGATGCTCTGCTGCAAATACGCGGCGAGCGACATGCCGGTGGCGCGCTCGAGCACGTCACCCAGCAGCCAGGCGCCGCCCGACGAGTAGGACCAGTGCTGGCCCGCCGGATGCGCCTTCTTCAGGCCGGTAATCAGCCCGCGCACGCAATCATAGGTGCCAGCACGCGCCTCGCACTGGGTCAGCTGCGCAAAATCGGAATCGGGTCGGGTGTAATCTTCATTCCACGCCACACCGGAGGTGTGGGTGAGCAGTTGTCGCAGCGTCACGTCCTGCCAGGCGGTGCCTTTCAGCTCCGGCTCGTAATCGGTGACCTTGTCATCCAGCGAGTGGATTTTCCCCTGTTTCAGCGCCACGCCGACCAGCGTCGAAACCACTGATTTACCCACCGAGCGCGAGGTCCACAGCGTGCTGTCGTTGTTGCCGTGCGCCAGATATTTGTAGGCGATCTGGCCGTTTTTCAGGACCAACATCCCCGCCACGTTCTGACGCTGCAGGTAGTCCGCCATGCTGTAGCGGTGGCCGTTGACGCGGTAGCTAACCTCACCGAGCTGATGCTTCGCCAGCGGCAGCGGCTGGGCGGTACCGTGATGAAAAACATCGGCGGGATAGTTGCGGTAGTCGTTGCGAAAGCCCACCACGCGCTCCTGTTGATCCCAGTTGAGCATGGTTTTGGGATCGGGCAAGGCGCGATCGAACGGCGTCGGACAGACGCTCAGCGGTACGCCGCCGCAGGGCGCAGACTCAGCGGCTGTTGCTGCATACGACAGCAGCGCAGCCGTTGCCAGCGATGCTGTTAGTAGCAGGTTTTTTTTACTTTTCATCATTCTGTTTCCTTCTTAACAAGCCTCAAAATTGACGAGCCGTAGTATAGATTTGGCCTGCGCTGTGCAAAAATCAGCATATGTGGGGAAATCCCCTCAACCAGTTGCATCAGGGAGCAGATATGGCTTGTCTCAGTTTTTCCTTTGCGCAAATAGAGGCGTTTTCAACCGTCGCCGCGCTCGGCACCGTTTCGCAGGCGGCGAAACTGCTTGGCAAGGATCGCGCCACGGTCAGCGAGCTAATCGAGTTTCTGGAGGCAGCGCTGGGCTATGCGCTCTTTTCGCGACAGGGCCGCACCCTGGCGCTGACGCCAGAGGGTCAGCGACTGAAGCGACAGGCGGCGCTGCTGATGCGCCAGGCGCAGGCGTTCGACGCGGCAGCGCGCCACGTCCGTCATGATATCTCCGACGAAATCAGCCTGGTCTACGATCCCTTTGTGCCACGCCCTTTTCTCTGCCGTTTGATTGAGACGCTGGCGGAGAGCAACATCCGCGTCAGCGCCTGGAGCGCGGCGCGCGAAGAGGCGGAAGCGGCGCTCGCCTGCGGCGCGGTGCAGCTGGCGCTCTGCCAGGCGCGCAACCGCAGTCTGGGCAGCGAGATGGCGTGGCGCTCGGTGGGGGTGGTCGAACTCGATTTTTACGCCGCCGCATCGCTCTTCGCGGGCGAGCAGCCGGTATCGCTGTTCGAACTCGCCTCTCAGCCGCAGCTGGTGATGCATCCGGCGCCCGACGGCGTGGCGGCGAAGCAGGGACGCATCGCCGATCGCACCTTCTACACCAATGACCGGGCGCTGCTGCGCCATATGCTGGAGAGCGGCCAGGGATGGGCCTTTCTGCCGAAGCATTTTGCCGCCGCCAGCTGGCGTGACGTTAAAGCGATTGATGTGGAGGTGGGCAATCTGGCGCTGAGCCAGATGATCGTGATGCTGTGGAAGCCCGGCATGACGATAGATTTCGCCGTCAGCGAGGCGATAAAGATCGTTCCCGATGTCTGGGCGGAGCCAGCCGTGACGCTTGCCGGCCATGCTGGTTAGCGGATGGGGCTGACGACCAGGCTATATCGGGAAGCCGGAGGAGGCCCACAGGCTGTGAGATTGAATGTCCGCTTTGTGCCAACAGCGGACCTTTTACCCCTACATGTGTATAAGCTCGTCCTTAGTCCTAAATTCTCAATGTATCGATAACCGCTCGTAGAGCAGGCGACACATTGCGGTGCGGATAATATAGAAATGAGCCTTCCAGGCGTTGGCTGTAACGTTGTAAAACTCTGATGAGCGAACCCTGTTCTAAATCCTCAGATACCAACTCTTCCGGAACATAAGCCAGTCCCAGGCCCAGCCTGGCCGCTTTGGCCTCCATATAGCTGTCCGCGAAAACCCACTGCCCCTGCGGCCGATGGGTGATTTTTTTACCGTTATGGTGAAGTTCCCATGAGTACAGTTTCCCGTCGCCAAACTGATAAGCGATGCAGGGATGAACCGCTAAATCTGCGGGGGCTTGCGGAAAGCCATAGCGACGAAAATGGTCAGGCGTGCCGACAACAGCCATCTCCATGTCTGGGGAAATACGCACAGCAACCATGCCACTACTTACTTCAGGCCCCAGGCGAACACCCGCATCAAACCTCTCGGCAATAATATCGACAAATCGGCTTTCGCTAATGAGTTCCAGTCGGATTTCCGGGTAGCTCTTCTTAAACACCGCAAGCTTTGGCAGAAGCAATTTATCAATAGCATGCTGACTGGCATTGATGCGTACCGTCCCCGATGGGGACTGGCGATAATGAGCCAGCGTGTCCAGTCCCATATCTAAAGCGTCGAATCCTGCTTCAATGGTCCGGTAGAGCTTTTCACCGGCATGGGTGAGCGATAATCTGCGCGTGGTGCGCACCAGGAGCTGAACTCCCAGTCGTTCTTCAAGTTCCCGCACTGAACGGCTTATTCCTGATTGTGCCAGGCCAAGGCGATGTGCTGCTGCTGTAAAGCTCCCTTCCCGTACCACCTGCATAAACAGGTACAAATCGTTATAGTTTTCCCGTTTCGCCATCATTCCGCTCCCGAAACCACATCATAATTTAGAACAATATGGTATTAATCCTAGCACTTAACTCCCTCTAATCAGCACTATTTCTGCTAACTATAATGAGCGCATTGCTACAAAGCACAGCAGTGTTGTCCGTATGAAACCTGTTTCAATCACGTTTTATAAGGGGAGTTTTGATGACTGTTTTCACCCAAAAACTGGCAACTGCGATACCCGCCATGCTGCTATGTGCATCATTAAGTGGAGTCACAAACATGAGTTATGCTGATACAACTAATCCGAACGCGCCTGTTTCGCTGGTCGAAAAATGGGATAAAACATTCCCTGAAAGCAAGAAAGTGGATCACCGTAAAGTGACCTTCCAGAACCGTTATGGGGTCACTCTAGTGGGGGATCTCTACATCCCGAAGGATCGTGGTGAGCGTAAGCTGGCGGCCATTGCCGTCAGTGGGCCTTTCGGCGCAGTGAAAGAGCAATCTAGCGGCCTGTATGCACAAACGCTGGCAGAACAGGGGTTTGTTACCCTGGCGTTTGACCCTTCGTATACGGGAGAAAGCGGTGGCTCTCCACGTAATGTCGCCTCTCCGGATATTAATACCGAGGATTTCAGCGCGGCAGTTGACTTCTTAGGTCTGCAAAAAGAGGTTGATCGCGACCGTATCGGGCTGCTCGGTATTTGCGGCTGGGGCGGCATGGCCTTAAACGACGCCGCAATGGATACCCGCGTGAAAGCGGTGGCGACCAGCGTGATGTATGACATGAGCCGTGCGATGGGGCATGGTGTGGGTGATGGTAAAGACCGCTATTCCACTAAAGATCGTCGCGCAGTACTACAGTATCTGAACGCACAGCGTTGGAAAGATGCGGAAAATGGCACTTACGCGCCCGGCGGCCATGACATTAATGTTGATGAGAAGGGTAACGTCAGTGCATCGGATCGTGTTTTGCCGGAAACGTTACCTGCTAATCCTCATCCTGTTTTGAAAGAGTTCTTTGATTATTATCGCATGCCGCGTGGTTTCCATACGCGTTCGGTCAATTCAACCGGGGCCTGGAATGCGACGATGCCGCTGTCATTTATGAATATGCCGCTTCTGAGTTACGCCAATGAAGTCACTATCCCTACTCTTATTGTGACCGGCGAAAAAGCCCACTCACGCTATTTTGCCGAAGATGCCTTTAAGGCCATTGGCAGTAAAGAGAAAGAGCTGGTGATTGTTCCGGGGGCAAACCACGTTGATTTGTACGATAACGTTGCGGGCAAGATCCCTTTCGATAAATTTGAGCAGTTTTTCAAAGCTAATTTAAGATAACGACCTGAAACCGCCTGCTAATTGCAGGCGGTTTTAATCGTCCGCTCCCCATTCTCATCCACATGTTCTCGTTATTCTCTGAATAGCGCCTGTCCCGGCTGCTCTGAATCTCGCCGCGTACATATAAAGAGATGCTGATAATGTCCATAGTAAGTCTTAAAAGATCACCTAAGAAAACAGATGCGCACTGGGGTGGCGTGTTTGCCATGACGCTCTGCGTTTTTGTACTAATCGCTTCCGAATTTATGCCGGTCAGCCTACTGACGCCTATTGCCCGCGAGCTGCACATCACGGAAGGTCTGGCAGGCCAGGGAATTGCAATATCTGGCGCGCTGGCGGTACTGACCAGCCTGACTATCTCCCATATCGCCGGAGATCTGAATCGTAAATATCTTCTGCTGGGGCTAACTGTCCTGATGGCCATATCTGGATTGGTTATCGCCGTGGCACCCAGCTATCCGGTTTATATGCTGGGTAGGGCCCTGATTGGCGTCGTCATCGGTGGATTCTGGTCACTCTCAGCTGCAACCGCCATTCGGCTCGTACCGCAGCATCAGGTTCCCCGTGCGCTGGCGATTTTTAATGGTGGGAACGCGCTGGCTACCGTTGTGGCTGCGCCACTTGGTAGCTATCTGGGGACAACTGTCGGCTGGCGTGGGGCCTTTTTATGCATCGTCCCCCTGGCGATAGCCGCGTTCATCTGGCTATGGGTCAGCCTGCCCACTATGAAAAGCGATAAAAAACAAAAGCTACAGGAAACTCTGCTTCGTCTGTTCAGAGACGCCATTGTACTAACAGGACTGCTAGCCTGCGGGCTCTTCTTTATTGGGCAGTTTGCCTTATTTACCTATGTGCGCCCCTTTCTTGAGAACGTGACCAACGTAGGTCCTGCTGGGTTCTCACTGATTTTGCTCGCAATAGGCGCAGCAGGTTTTGTCGGCACATTAGCCGTATCGATATTCCTGAATGCCAGGTTGTATCAAATTTTAATAATGATTCCCCTGCTTATGGCAACGGTAGCCGGTACATTATTGCTGTTCGGACACAGCATCTGGGCGGTTACAGTTTTGCTAAGCCTGTGGGGGTTACTGGCCACGGCGGCGCCAACGGGATGGTGGACATGGATTGCACGGGCGCTGCCCGAAGATGCAGAGGCGGGTGGTGGTCTCATGGTTGCGGTGATCCAGCTTTCGATTGCACTTGGTTCAACGGCAGGAGGAGTGGTATTCGACAGTCTGGGATGGCAAAGTGCTTTCGGCTTGAGTGGGTTACTACTGCTGGGGGCGGCAGCGATGACTTACGTCACATCTCTTCAAAACAGTAAAGCGCACTAGCACAATCCATTTATTTCAGGTGTGTTATTTCAGGCGTGCGCTTAATTATGGCATATGGCAGAGAGCCGAATGTCTGCTTTTCGCTCACATCGGATCTCGCGCTACTTCAGCGGTCCGCATCTTCAGGCAGAACGAATGCTTCGTATAACAAAGAGTAATATTGAGAAACTGCCCAAAACGTCCTTTTTTATCCAGCGGTATCGGGCATGATTTTTCTCCACCAGTCAGGTTTCATATCCTGAAAAAAGTGGGAGTGGGGCGAAAAAATGACGGCTTCATTGTGGTCAAAAACACCGCTGAGTAAAGCTGTCACCGGCGCGTCATCAATCGCACCTAATGAACTGCCACACCTGGCGCAGAATGCTCTGGATGAGGTTTTAGATGAGCGATATAAAGAAGGTGTGCCTCCTTCACCCGTCCATTCAACATTCGCCGAGTGGAATTCAAGCCATACTGCGGTCTGACAACCTGAATGCTTCTGGCAAATATCACAGGAGCAGGAATGAGTGGAAACTGGGTTAATCGCTGTGAATCTGATAAACCCGCACAAACATCCGCCAGACAGTTTCAAATCCATATCAGTCGATACCTTATCAACGCTCAGAGAATGACAAAGATAGCATCGTCCGTTTTTTGCTCAAAGCATCTCCAGAACCTTACACATTATCCCCACCGTATCCGGTGCAGATCATCAAAACGCATTTTACGTAACCAACTCACCCAAACCTGTAGTTAACAGTGAATTCAATTGACGAGTGAAGGCGACAGGCTTATCACTATTATGCTATCTATCAAAAGGTTAGGCCTGAGAGGTTAAACGTGATTACGTTCCGCGCAATGACGGAAGATGAATATCCCGCTTATCTTGAATATTTTGTTCAGGATTATGCCAATGAAATCGAATCAAACTATCGCGTATCGCAACCGGATTCTCTGGCAAGAGCGAAACAGGAATTAACGGCATTGCTTCCCGAGGGTGTAAATACCGCAGGCCAAATGCTGTTGTGTATTATCGCGCAGTCGGCCCATGTCGGTTATCTCTGGTACAAAACTGATCCGGTTATGCGTACGGCTTTTATCTACGATTTCCATATTCTCACTGCCTGCCAGGGAATGGGATTGGGTAAACAGTCGCTGGCTGCTTTTGAAGCGTATTTACGGATTGAGGGTATTAAAGAGATCAAATTGCGTGTGGCAGGGGACAATGCTCGCGCTCAGCATATTTATGAAGCCAGCGGATTTGGGGTGACGGGTATCAATATGAGTAAATCTATTACTGACTGAGAGACTAAGAAGAACCTGATTCGCACATCTTTTTGGCGGTGTTTATGCTGCGGGATTTATAGAGGCCGGGTACGCGTCAACGCCACCCGGCCTGGAACATCAGGCCACTTCGTTCGGACAGTCTTCGCCGTTTTCCAGCTGTTTCAGATTTCCCAGCGTGGTTTCTGAAATGCTGATCAGCGCTTCGGCGGTCAGGAACGCCTGGTGCCCGGTAAACAGCACGTTGTGGCAGGCGGAGAGGCGGCGGAACACGTCGTCCTGGATGACATCGTTAGACTTGTCTTCGAAGAACAGATCGCGTTCGTTCTCATAAACGTCCATCCCCAGCGCGCCAATTTTCTGCGTTTTGAGGGCTTCGATCGCCGCCTGAGAGTCAATCAGACCGCCACGGCTGGTGTTAATAATCATCACCCCGTCTTTCATCTGGTCAAACGCGCTCTGATTGAGCAGGTGATAGTTCTCAGGGGTCAGCGGACAGTGCAGGGAGATTACGTCCGACTGAGAGAGCAGCGTCGGCAGATCGACATACTCCACGCCCAGCTCCAGCGCGGCAGCACTTGGATACGGATCGAACGCCAGCAGACGCATCCCGAAACCTTTCAGAATACGCAGCGTCGCCACGCCGATTTTACCGGTGCCGATGACGCCTGCGGTTTTACCGTACATGGTAAAGCCCGTCAGACCTTCAAGAGAGAAGTTGGCATCACGGGTGCGCTGATAAGCACGGTGAATACGTCGGTTCAGAGACATCATCATACCGATGGCATGTTCAGCCACAGCTTCCGGGGAGTAGGCCGGCACACGCACCACTTTTAACCCCAGCTCTTTCGCCGCATCCAGATCGACGTTGTTAAAGCCCGCGCAGCGCAGCGCGATGAACTTCACGCCGTGCTTTTTCAGCTCTTCCAGCACCGGACGGCTGCCATCGTCGTTGACGAAAATACACACCGCTTCGCATCCGTTCGCCGTTTTGGCGGTTTTTTCAGTCAGCAGAAAGTCAAAAAATTCGAGTTCGAATCCGTAAGTCTCGTTAACATGTTGCAGATACTTTTTATCGTACTGTTTTGTGCTATATACCGCGAGTTTCATAAGACTTTCTCCAGTGATTTTACCATCACGTTAGCATGATTAAAATAATCTTACAATTTATAAAATATTATTGAATTCAATAAGTTCTATGAATAATTCTAGAGCAACTATCCTTAAAAATGGCGTTGACTTCAACTGACTGGCTAAACATGCCACAATGACGGGCACTGTCGGCTTATTTTTTCGCTAAATCAGGATATTAACTGCCCATGAGGGGTAAATACAAAGCCGCAATTGCGCTATTGCTGTTGTTCATTCTTCTGCCGCTGACGCTGCTGATGACGCTCGCCCAGTGGGTGCCAACCCTTGCCGGGATCTGGCTCCCCGTCGGGACGCGCATTGCTTTCGAGAAAAGCCCGCGTCTGACCCGCAATCAAATTATTATCCCCGATCTTCGCTATCTGGTAGAGGACTGCGAAATCGCTCGCGTGGAAAACGCCACGCTGTCGCACCCCAGCCGCTGGAAACTGGATATCGGTGCACTCGATCTCAATACCGCCTGCCTGAGCAAACTGCCGCAGGCGGAACAGGCTAACACCGCGCCCAAAACCCTTGCTGAATGGCAGTCGATGTTGCCGAACACCTGGCTGACGATTGATCGCTTAACGCTCTCTCCGTGGCAGCAGTGGCAGGGCAAACTCGACATCTCTTTAACCCCCTCCGTTCAGGACGTGACCTACCAGGGCGAACAGGTCAAGGTGCGCGGCAAACTTCGCGGGCAAAACCTGACCATCAGCGAGTTTGAAGTCCATCTGCCGGATTACCCGCAGCCGATCAGGCTGGCAGGAGAGTTTACCCTGCCGCTGGTGCCGGACGGCGTGCCGGTGAAAGGCCATGCGGAGGCCACTCTGACGGTGCCGCCGCTGTCATCACCGGTAGATGCGGATCTCGACTGGGAAGAAAACCGTGGTCAGCTGGTGCTGACCGGCCGCGATAACCCCGATCCACTGCTGGATTTGCCGTGGCAGCTCACTGCTGAACAGCTGATAGTCAGCGACGGACGCTGGCACTGGGATCTGGAGGGGCTACCCCTGAGCGGGCGCGTGGGCGTGAAAGTCGACAACTGGCAGCAGGGGCTGGAAAACGCCACCTTTAGCGGTCGTCTGAACGTGCTGACTCAGGGCGATGCCGGGAAAGGTAACGCCGTGCTGAGCCTCGGGCCGGGCAAACTGAGCATGGAAAATAGCGCCATGCCGCTGCAGGTGACGGGCGAAGCCAAGCAGGGCGACCTGATTCTGTACGCAATTCTGCCAGCCCAACTGACGGGCAGCCTCGCCGATCCGCAGCTCGTCTTTGAACCGGGCGCACTGCTGCGCTCGCGCGGGCGGCTTATCGACTCGCTCAATATCGATGAAATCCGCTGGCCGCTGGCGGGCGTTAAACTCTCGCAAAAAGGGGTGGATGGCCGTCTGCAGGCGATTCTGAAAGCCCATGAAAACGACATGGGCGATTTCGTGCTGCATCTCGACGGACAGGCCAATGACTTCCTGCCGGACAGCGGCCTGTGGCAGTGGCGCTACTGGGGCGATGGACACTTCACGCCGATGAATGCCCGCTGGGATGTGGCCGGGAAGGGCGAGTGGCGCGACAGTGCCATCGAACTGACGGCGCTCTCGACCGGTTTCGATAAACTACAATACGGCACCATGCTGGTGAGCAAGCCGCGTCTGGTGCTGGATCAGCCGGTGCGCTGGCTGCGTGGCGAAAACAATCCGCACTTTAGCGGCGCGCTCTCCCTGGATGCGGAGCAGACGTCGTTCTCCGGCGGCAGCGTGTTACCGCCGTCGACCCTCAAGTTCAGCGTCGATGGCACCGATCCGACGTTCTTCCAGTTTAAAGGCGATCTGCACGCCGGAGCGATTGGCCCGGTCCAGCTGAACGGTCGCTGGGACGGGGAGCGTCTGCGCGGTCAGGCCTGGTGGCCAAAACAGTCCCTGACGGTCTTCCAGCCGCTGGTGCCGCCCGACTGGAAAATGAATCTGCGCGACGGCGAGCTGTACGCTCAGGTGGCGTTTTCGGCGGCCGCTGGGCAAGGATTCGAAGCGGGTGGTCATGGCGTGGTGAAAAGCGGCAGCGTCTGGATGCCCGACAACCAGATCAACGGCGTCGATTTTGTACTGCCGTTCCGCTTCAGCGAAGGCACCTGGTCTCTGGGCACGCGCGGCCCGGTCACGCTGCGCATCGCCGAAGTGATAAACCAGGTCACCGCACGCAATATTACCGCTGATTTGCAGGGCGATTACCCGTGGAGTGAATCTCACCCGCTGCTGCTGACCAACGTCAGCACCGACGTGCTGGGCGGAAAAATCACCCTGCAGCAGCTGCGGATGCCGCAGCACGATCCGGCGCTGCTGCGGGTGCAGAATATCTCCTCCAGCGAACTTATCAGTGCCGTCAATCCGAAACAGTTTACCCTGTCCGGCCCGGTGAGCGGGGCGCTGCCGTTCTGGCTGGAGAACGAGAAATGGATCATCAAAGACGGCTGGCTGACTAACCCCGGCCCGATGACGCTGCGTCTGGATAAAGACACGGCAGACGCCATCGTCAAAGACAACATGGCGGCGGGCGTGGCGATTAACTGGCTTCGCTATATGGAAATTTCTCGCTCGTGGACGAAAATCAATGTAGATAATCTGGGTGTGTTGACCATGCAGGCGGCGATCAGCGGCACCAGCCGCGTCGACGGTAAAAGCAACACCGTGAACCTCAATTACACTCACGAAGAGAATCTTTTTACCCTGTGGCGCAGCCTGCGCTATGGGGATAATTTACAGGCATGGCTTGAGCAACACGCGGCGTTACCGGATGCCCGCTGTCAGGCAGGCAAGGAATGTGAGGAACAACAATGAAAAAGCTGACAGGCGCGCTCGGCGTGGTCATGGTCGCAATGCTATCAGGCTGTACGCCCCGCATCGAAGTGGCGGCACCGAAAGAGCCGATCACCATCAATATGAACGTCAAAATTGAACATGAAATCCACATCAAAGTGGATAAAGACGTCGAAACCCTGCTGAAATCGCGCAGCGATCTGTTCTGAGGATGCCATGAAACGACTTCTTGCAATCGGTCTGCTGGCGCTGGGAATGAGCGTTCAGGCGCAGGCAATTACCTTAAACGAAGCGCGCGCGCAGGGGCTGGTGGGCGAGACGCTCAGCGGCTATATCGCACCGCTGCGCCAGGATAAACAAACGCTGGCGCTGGTGAACGAGATCAACGCGGCGCGTACCGAAAGCTACCAGAAACTGGCGGACAGCAACAATATTCCGGTGGATGAAGTGGCTAAAATGGCCGGGCAAAAGCTGGTGGCCCGCGCGCAGCCGGGCGAATACGTGAAGGGTATCAACGGAAAGTGGCTGAGGAAGTGATCAGCGGTAGCGCTTGCGATACTCGCCAGGCGACACGCCAAAGCGCTGTTTGAAGGCTGTAGAGAAATGGCTATGGTCGGCAAAGCCCCAGCTATAGCCAATGCCCGCCAGTTTTTCATCATCGCCTGTGGCGCGTAGCACCTGCGCGCACAGGTCCAGCCGCCGGTTTTTGATGTACTGCGCCACCACCAGCCCTTTATCGGCAAACATGCGATACAGGCTGCGTACCGACATCCCGCTCTCGGTGGCAATCCACTCCGGTCGCAGCGCTTCCGACTGAATATGGGAATCGATAAGCGACAGCACATTCTGGAACTGACGCTCTTTACGCGGCGGCGCCGATTCGCGCTGCTGAAACGCCGGGCGCAACAGACACACCATCGCTTCCAGCGCCGCTTCGCTCTCCATATCGCTCAGCTGCGCATTATCCATACTCTCCTGCAACAGCCGATAGCTCAGCTGCACGGTGGGCAGCGTGCGCGACAGCTTATGGGCGCAGCTCACCTCCTGGAAACGGCACTGCTGTTCCAGAATCTGGCGCGGCAGTAACAGGGAAATCTGGCGCGATTTGTCGTGCCAGTAGATCGAGCAGGGGCGTGAAGCGTCAATCAGCGTAATGTCGCCCGCGTCGATCACGATCTGCTTATCATCCTGCTCCAGCGTAGCCTGACCTTCGAGCTGAAACACGGTGTAAAACCAGGCGTCGTTGCTGGTTTTGATCTCCTGACGGGTGCGAAACAGGTTAACGCCTGCGGCGGTGACGGTGCTGAGCTTCAGGCTTCTGGCATAGCTGGTTTCCAGTTCACCGATGAACTGGCCCGGCAACGGGCGCGCGGCAAAGCTGCCACACACCTGGTTAATTTGCGCCAGCCACTGCTGATATTTTTCCTGCTCACTTGCACACGCCATCTTTCATCTCGCTGCACTGTCAATGTTTTTGCATTGTTGCATTTGTGTTGCATTTTGTCAGAGGTCAGGGCTGACTATAGGAAAGAACACTCGCTGATAACAGTGTTATAAGCCGGAATTATCATGATTTGCGGGGGCTGTCACAGGTGGCAAAACGAATGTCACAGAGATAAAAGCGCGTTTTGCAAACCCATCTTAGACTGCGATGACACCCTGCGAATAATAATGAAGGAGCAACGTATGTCTGAGTCACAGACCGCCGTCCTGCAAAGCGTGCAACAGTTTTTAGACCGTCATCATGGCCTGTGGATCGAGGGCCGCCCGTCTGCCTCTGAAAGTGAAAAACGCCTGAACATATTCAATCCGGCGACGGGTGAAGTGATTGCCTCGACGGCAGATGCGAGTGTGGACGACGTGGATCGCGCGGTGATGTCCGGCTGGCGCGCTTTTGTCTCCCGCAGCTGGGCCGGGAAACTGCCTGCCGAGCGCGAGCGCATTTTGCTGCGTTTTGCCGATCTGGTGGAGCAGCATACGGAAGAGCTGGCGCAGCTCGAAACCCTGGAGCAGGGCAAATCGATTAACATCTCCCGCGCGTTTGAAGTGGGCTGCACCCTGAACTGGATGCGCTACACCGCCGGGCTGACCACCAAAATTGCGGGTAAAACGCTCGATCTCTCTATTCCGCTGCCGCAAGGGGCGCGCTATCAGGCGTGGACCCGCAAAGAGCCGGTCGGCGTGGTGGCCGGAATTGTCCCCTGGAACTTCCCGCTGATGATTGGCATGTGGAAGGTGATGCCTGCGCTGGCTGCGGGCTGCTCCATCGTGATCAAACCGTCGGAAACCACGCCACTGACACTGCTGCGCGTGGCTGAACTGGCAAGCGAGGCGGGCGTTCCCGATGGCGTATTTAATGTCGTCACCGGTAGCGGTGCCGTGTGCGGCGCGGCACTAACCTCGCATCCCCATATCGCCAAAGTGAGTTTTACCGGCTCAACGGCCACCGGCAAACAGATCGCACGCACCGCCGCCGAGACGTTGACGGGCGTGACCCTGGAACTGGGCGGCAAAAACCCGGCTATCGTGCTGAAAGATGCCGACCCTGCGTGGGTGGTGGAAGGACTCATGACCGGCAGCTTCCTCAATCAAGGGCAGGTGTGCGCCGCCAGTTCGCGCATTTACATTGAAGCACCGCTGTTTGATACCCTGGTGAGCCACTTTGAGCAGGCGGTGAAATCCCTGTGCGTCGGGCCAGGCATGTCGCCCACGGCACACATCAACCCGCTGGTCTCCCGCGCCCATTGCGACAAAGTGCAAACCTTCCTCAACGAGGCGCAGCTCAGCCATGCCGAGCTGATTACCGGCAACAGCGGCCCGGATAAACAGGGCTATTACGTTGCGCCAACGCTGGTGGTAAACCCCGATGCCAGCCTGCGCCTGACCCGCGAAGAGGTGTTTGGCCCGGTGGTAAATCTGGTGCGAGTGGCCGATGGGGAAGAGGCACTCCAGCTGGCGAACGACACGGAGTATGGCCTGACGGCCAGCGTCTGGACGCAAAATATCAGCAAAGCGCTGGAGTACACGGACCGTTTACAGGCGGGAACCGTGTGGGTGAACAGCCATACGCTGATCGACGCCAACCTGCCGTTTGGCGGCATGAAGCAGTCCGGCACAGGCCGCGATTTTGGTCCTGACTGGCTGGATGGCTGGTGTGAAACGAAGTCGGTATGTGTGCGGTATTAATTGACCTTGTCGGGTGGCGGCAACGCTGCCCGACCTACAAACGTAAAGCCCTCAGCCTCTGGGTGAGAGGGCTTCAGTTCACATACTTCTTTGTTGTCGTCCGTGCGATGCCGCCACTCACAAAACCCTCACCGTACCTGTCGATTTCGCCCACCGTTTTGCAGCCGATATAACGCCGAAGCTACCCGTATCACCTGCAGCGCGCGGGATCGAATTTGCGGGGGCAATGGTATCTCATTAAAAACAGGCCGGGCATTTGCCCGGCTAGATTTGCTACTTCTCGTCTTTCTTCTTGCCGAGCGTGGGTGTCTCGTCGAAGAAATTCCACGGTTTGAGCAGGGTATGAACCCACTCTGTCGGCATGATCGGCCACTCCTCGGCGCGCGCCACGTGCGTGGTGCCGGTGGTCATCCACACCACATCGTCCTGATTATCGATGGATTCGTTATCTTTGCTGTACTGCCCCAGACCGCTGTCGTGAATCGAACGGTTCGGGAATTTGCCTTCCGGATAGCGCTCATTCGCGTGGTAGCGCGTGACCCACAGCTGCTTATCCATAAAGCTCAGGCGATGGTAGATCCACTCGTCTGGCGCGAATTTCGCGCCGCTCGCGACCGGGTGAGTGCCGCCCGCGTAAGGGATAATCTGGTACGACACCGGGTTGCCCATGCGGTTCTCTTTGCTGGTGTTGCTCAGGAGTCGAATGGTGCCAGGGTCGAACTTCTGCGCCGCCTGCTGCTCTGTATCAATATTGTACTGATTCACCTGCATGGTACTGGTGCGCGGGCCACCGGCAGTGTTCGGTTTCACTTCCGGGTCCATCGCCACCAGACGGTTATTGGTGCCATCCACGTCCATATCCAGGCGGAAGTTGTAGATGTGCTGGTGGGTGGTACCGACGATGTTGTGGTCGATCAGGGTGCCATATTTGGTATCGTCTTTGGCGCTCGGGTCATGCATGGTTTTAGCCTGCACACCTTTTACCGCTTCGATACCCGTTGCGCCAGCATCGATGCCGATGGTGCCGTTTTCGTGGAAGATCCAGTCAAAGATATAGTCGTAGTTGCCGACGGTACTGATCCAGCGCACCACCAGTTCACGGCGCTCGGTGCTGACGTTCGGTTTGCCCATCTCCTGATGCTTATACTCCGGCCCGGCGTAGCGTTCAAACACGGCAATCGCGCGGGGGATCTCCATCGGCGTGCCGGTGTAATCCGGAATGGTTTCGTTGAGCATCACCGCGTTCGATGGCGCATCTTTGCCACGCACCAGCGGCGAGGTCAGGGTGCCCATGCCGTAATCACCGGAATCGAGATAGGCTTTGAAGTACCAGCCTACGTCCGGGTCGCCATAAGGGACAATCATCCCGCCGAGCGAGCCCTGATACATCACCTGGCGTTTTTTGCCGTTGTCGTTATAGGTCACAGTCGAGATGACAGGCCCGACGCGGGAGTCGAGACTCAGGTGGAAGTCCCAGTTCTGCCAGTGGATCATATCGCCCGTAATGGTGTAGTTCTTGCCCTCTGGCTCGACGATCGCCAGCGGTTTTTTGACGGTGGCGATACGGTCACGACCATCATACGGACGCGGATTCATTGGCACCGGCACCACCGGACCTTCTTCAATTTTGAGGATTTTTTTCTGCTCGAGGTCGACCACCGCGACCAGGTTTTCAATCGGGTGCGCCCAGTAGTTACCGTCGCCGGTGTCGAGATAGCTGACCACTTTCAGCAGGCGCTCTTCCTGTTTCAGACCGTCTTTACCGTCAAAATAGCCGACGGTCAGCGGGGTACCGATCACTTTCTGCGGGTCGTCCACGCCGTGTTTTTTCAGCGCTTGCGCATATTCCGGGCTGCTCATGATGATCTGCTGTACGGCGGTGAAATCATCCAGCAGCACCATGCCGTGGGCGTCGTTGACCGGCGTCCAGCTCAGGACTTTTTTGTCCTTCAGATCAACGACGCTCTCAATGACGTGTTTACCATCCAGCATGGTGACGTTCGCCTGACGCGGAGCATCGACAGCCGTGCCGTTCAGGACAAAATCCCACACTTTGGCTTTGTCGGGTTCGGCCAGCGCAATCTGGGTGAAGCGGGTATTAGGTTTGAACTCCGCCGCAGTTTTCACGATCTCGACGGCCTGTTTAATTTCGTCTGCGGTCAGTGCGTTGAGCGGATGCGGGCGTTTTTCCACCTGGAAGGTCTGATCAAGTCCCGACTGGAAAACATCGTTGATGAAGGTGTCGGAGATAAACGCCTTGTTGTCTTTCATCACCACCGGCACCTGCAGTTTAAGCGGCTTGCCGTTGACGATGGCGGTATTCGCGCCCGGTTTGACCTTCACAAAGGCACCGTCTTTGGCAATGGTAAACATCTGGGCGTAATCGTCCCATTGCACATCGGCGTCAAAATCGGCCAGGGTTTTATCCATCGGAACCATATGCGCTTCGCCGCCATGGGCGAACGCGGGAGATTGCCAGGCGCATAACAACGCGACAGCCACGGCCAGTGCCGTCTTACGGGCAGAAAAAGAAGAAGGGCTTCCCATCGTTGACCTCATCATTATTGTGTTATTGGTGTTGTGCAGCGTTATCCTGGCAGGCGCGGGCGCAAAGTGTTTGCCTGCACCTGCCAGGTTATTTGTCACTCTTGCCAAATTAAAAACCGGGAAGGGGCCTTCCCGGTAAAAAGACACATCAGTCGGTGAAATCGCCCTGCTGGCGAGCCACGAGGGTCAGAATGGAGTAAAGCGCGACAGGCTGCTGGTGCTGGTTAAAGACCTCCACGGCCCACTCCACCACGCCGGTTGGTTTTTCGTCTGCGGTGCGCTGTTTCTTCAGGGTTTTGCGCTTACAGGTCAGACGCACCTGAATGGTATCGCCCGGTTTGACCGGCTCGATAAAGCGCAGATTTTCCATGCCGTAGTTGGCGATAACCGGCCCGACGCCCGCATCAACGAACAGACCCGCCGCCGCAGAAATCACAAAATAACCGTGTACCACGCGCTCGCCGAAGATAGACTCCGCCGCGCCAATTTTGTCCATGTGGGCGTAGAAATGATCGCCGCTCAGACAGGCAAAATTGACGATGTCCGTTTCGGTCAGGGTGCGGCGCGGAGTCAGCAGGCTGTCACCCGGCTGCAGCTCTTCGAAGTATTTGCGGAACGGGTGTACGCGATCTTCCTGCACCTGCGCACCGCGCACCCACTGCTGGCTGACGGCGGCGAGCATCGACGGGCTGCCCTGAATGGCAGTGCGCTGCAGATAGTGCTTCACCGCACGCAGCCCGCCCAGCTCTTCACCGCCGCCCGCGCGCCCCGGCCCACCGTGAACCAGCTGCGGCAGCGGGGAGCCGTGGCCGGTAGACTCTTTCGCCGACTCGCTGTTAAGGATCTGGATACGCCCGTGCGCCCGCGCCGCGCCGGAAATAAACTGGCGAGCGATATTCGCATTTGCCGTTACCAGCGTTCCGGCAAGGCTGCCTTCACCGGCGCGCGCCAGAGTCATAGCGTGGTCCGCGTCACGATACGGCATCAGCGTGGCGACCGGACCAAAGGCTTCCGTCGCGTGAACGGCAGGGGACTCGTCAGGCTGCGGACAGAAGAGCAGCGTCGGCGGGAAGAATGCGCCCGCAGCGTGTAGATCGGCTTTACCGCCGAGACGGATCTGGCAGCCCGCAGACACCAGCAGATCGACTTTTTCCTGCACATCGGCACGCTGTTCGGCGTTGACCAGCGCGCCCATTTTGACCCCTTCCTGCGCCGGATCGCCGACCACCACTTTTTCGAGACGGGCGATCAGCGCCTGGCTGACCGCTTCAGTCTGCCCTTGCGGAACAATAATGCGGCGAATGGCGGTACATTTTTGCCCGGCTTTGGCGGTCATCTCACGCACCACTTCGCGAATAAACAGCGCAAATTCCGGCTGCTCCGGCGTCACGTCTTCCCCCAGCACGCAGCAGTTCAGCGAGTCTGCTTCCATGGTGAACGGAATGGATTTGGCGACGATATTTGGGTGCACACGCAGCATCTGGCCGGTGGTGGCGGAGCCGGTAAACGTCACTACGTCCTGGAAATCGAGATGATCCAGCAGGTCGCCCGCACCGCCGCAGATCAGGCTAATCGCCCCCACCGGGACCAGGCCACTGTCGACGATGGATTTGACCATCGCCTGGGTGACCTGCGCGGTAGCGGTAGCCGGTTTCACGATCGCGGGCATCCCGGCAAGCCAGGTCGGCGCCACTTTTTCCAGCATCCCCCAGCAGGGGAAGTTGAAGGCGTTGATATGCACCGCCACGCCGGATTTGGACGTCAGCACGTGGCGCGCGGCAAAACCGCCTTCCTTCGACAGGGGGATCAGCTCGTCTTCTGGCCACAGGGTGTCATCGGGCAGTTCGCGGCTGCCGAGGCTGGCGTAGGTGAACATCGTGCCGATGCCGCCTTCGATATCCACCCAGCTGTCCGCGCGGGTCGCGCCGGTCTCAGCCGACAGGGCATAAAAATGATCTTTCTGGCTCAGCAAATGTTTGGCGACCGCTTTCAGCATTGCCGCGCGTTCGATAAAGGTCATCGCCCGAAGTGATTCACCGCCGCGTTCGATGGCAAAGCGACGCGCTGCCGCCATATCCAGACCTTCGCTGGTCACACTCCACAGGGCTTCGCCGCTGATGGCGTGATGAATGTTGCGCTCACGGCCCCGGCCAGACTGCCAGGTGCCGGACAAGAAGCTGGCTAACTGCTGCATCTCTCTTCTCCAAATGTTACGTAATTTCACTATAGATAGTTTGATTATGAATCATAAAAAGCAAGTGATGTTTTAATGATTTGTTAACAATGTGATCTTGTCGGATGAATCTTCAGGCGAACAGCGCCCGCCATAAGCGGCTTGCTGTAAAAGCCTTGCGAGCGACATCACAAAATAGACAAACACTCCTTGGGGTTATATTTAACCTTTGTGTAACTTTTAAGAAACGAAGTGATTCATCATTAAACGATGATTGACGATTTAACGAATCATAAAGGTGACGACGTGACGGAAGAACAACGCTTTGAACAGCGCATCGCACAGGAGACAGCCATCGAGCCGCAAGACTGGATGCCGGACGCCTACCGCAAAACCCTTATCCGCCAGATTGGTCAGCATGCGCATTCCGAAATTGTCGGCATGCTGCCGGAAGGAAACTGGATCACCCGCGCGCCAACACTGCGCCGCAAAGCGATTCTGCTGGCGAAAGTGCAGGATGAGGCGGGGCACGGGCTGTATCTCTACAGCGCGGCGGAGACCCTGGGCTGTGCGCGGGAAGACATCTACCAGAAGATGCTCGACGGCAAGATGAAATACTCCTCGATCTTCAACTATCCAACCCTGAGCTGGGCCGACATCGGTGTGATTGGCTGGCTGGTCGATGGCGCGGCCATCGTTAACCAGGTGGCCCTGTGCCGCACCTCTTACGGGCCGTATGCCCGCGCAATGGTGAAAATCTGTAAAGAAGAGAGCTTCCACCAGCGCCAGGGGTTTGAAGCCTGTATGGCACTCGCGCAGGGCAGCGAATCTCAGCGCCAGATGCTGCAGGACGCCATCAACCGTTTCTGGTGGCCCGCACTGATGATGTTCGGACCGAACGACGACAACTCCCCCAACAGCGCCCGCAGCCTGGCCTGGAAAATCAAACGCTTCGGCAATGACGAACTGCGCCAGCGCTTTGTTGACAACACCGTCGCGCAGGTCGAGATGCTGGGCATGACCGTGCCGGATGCGGATCTGCACTTCGATGAAGCGAGCGGCCACTACCGCTTTGGTGAAATCGACTGGCATGAATTTGAAGACGTGATTAACGGACGCGGCATCTGCAACCACGAGCGCCTCGCCGCGAAACGTAAAGCCTGGGAAGAAGGGGCGTGGGTGCGCGAAGCTGCACTGGCGCACGCAGAAAAACAACACGCCCGCACCGCCGCGTAAGAGGAATTAACCATGAGCAATGTCTACTGGCCGTTATATGAAGTGTTTGTTCGCAGCAAACAGGGGTTATCCCACCGTCACGTTGGCAGCCTGCACGCCGCCGATGACCGCATGGCGCTGGAAAATGCGCGCGATGCCTACACCCGTCGCAGCGAAGGCTGTTCGATCTGGGTGGTGAAAGCCAGCGAAATCGTCGCCTCGCAGCCGGAAGAGCGCGGCGAATTTTTCGACCCCGCAGAGAGCAAGGTCTACCGTCATCCGACCTTTTATACCCTCCCTGATGGCATCGAGCACATGTGAGGATGGATATGAAAGCAACAACGCAATATGCCCTGCGCCTTGGCGATAACTGTCTGGTCCTGTCGCAGCGTCTCGGCGCGTGGTGCGGCCATGCGCCGGAGCTGGAGATCGATCTGGCGCTGGCTAATATCGGCCTGGATTTACTCGGACAGGCGCGCAATTTCTTAACCTACGCCGCCGAACTGGAAGGACAGGGCGACGAAGACACGCTGGCCTTTGGCCGCGATGAACGCCAGTTCAGCAATCTGCTGCTGGTGGAGCAGCCGAACGGCAACTTCGCCGACACCCTGGTGCGTCAGTATTTCATCGATGCCTGGCACGTGGCGCTATTTACCCGTCTGACCCAAAGCCGCGACGCGCAGCTGGCCGCGATTGCCGCGAAAGCGATCAAAGAGGCGCGCTACCACCTGCGCTTTAGCCGCGGCTGGCTGGAGCGTCTGGGCAACGGCACGGAGGTGTCGGCGCAAAAAATGCAGCAGGCGATTGATTCCCTGTGGCGCTTTACCGCCGAACTGTTCGAAGCCGATGCGCTGGAAGAGCAGCTTGTTGCCGAGGGGATTGCCGTCGACCCGCGCGAACTCCGCGCCGAGTGGGAAGCGGAAGTGTTTGCCGGTTTCAAGCAGGCCAGCCTGAACATTCCGGAAGAGGCGGCGTATCGCACCGGCGGCAAAAAAGGGCTGCACACCGAACATCTGGGACCGATGCTGGCGGAGATGCAGTATCTCCAGCGCATGTATCCCGGTCAGCAGTGGTAAGAGGAGGTCGCTATGCAACGTCTCGCTGAGATCGCCCCGGCGGAAATCCCGCAAATCTGGTCGCTGTTAAGCCAGATCCCGGACCCGGAAGTGCCGGTGCTTACCATCACCGACTTAGGCATGGTGCGCAGCGTCTGTGCACAGGGTGGGGGGTGGGTGATTGGCTTTACGCCAACCTATTCGGGCTGCCCGGCGACGGAGCATCTGCTCGGCGCCATTCGCGAGACGATGACCGCCCACGGTTTTACGCCAGTGCATATCGTCCTGCAGCTTGACCCGGCCTGGACAACCGACTGGATGACCGACGATGCCCGCGCGCGACTGCGTGAATACGGCATCAGCCCGCCGGTAGGCCACAGCTGCCATGCGCATGCCCCTGCCGAGGTGGCCTGCCCGCGCTGCGCGAGCACCGACACGTCGGTTATCAGTGAATTTGGTTCAACGGCCTGTAAAGCGCTCTATCGCTGTAACACCTGCCGTGAACCTTTCGACTATTTCAAATGTATCTGAGGTTGCCATGACAACGTTTCATTCCTTAACGGTGGCAAAAGTGGAACCCGAAACCCGCGATGCGGTGACCATTACTTTCGCGATCCCACAGACTTTGCAGGACGCCTACCGTTTCCGCCCCGGTCAGCATTTGACGCTCAAGGCGCAGCTGGCAGGCGAAGAGCTACGCCGCTGCTACTCCATTTGTCGCAGCGTAACGCCGGGCGAAATCAGCGTGGCGGTGAAAGCCATCGACGGCGGGCGTTTTTCTCGCTATGCCCGCGATGAGATCAAACAGGGCATGGCGCTGGAGGTGATGGTGCCTCAGGGCCACTTTGGCTATCAGCCGCAGGCGGAACGCGCCGGGCGCTATCTGGCGATTGCCGCCGGTTCAGGGATCACGCCGATGCTGGCGATTATCTCCAGCACCCTGCGGGTCGAGCCGCAGAGCCATTTCACTCTGATTTACGGCAACCGCAGCAGCCAGAGCATGATGTTTCGCCAGGCGCTGGCGGATCTGAAAGACACCTGGCCGCAACGTCTGCAATTGGTGAATATTTTCAGTCAGGAGACCCTCGACAGTGAACTGCTGCACGGGCGTATCGACGGCGAAAAATTGCAGCAGCTGGGAAAAACGCTGATCGATTTCAGCCTGTTCGACGAAGCCTTTATCTGCGGCCCTTCGGCGATGATGGACGACGCCGAGCTGGCGCTGAAAGCGCTGGGGATGCCGGAGAAAACTATACACCTTGAGCGCTTTAATACGCCGGGGAGCGCTGTGAAACGCGCGACGACGATTCAGGCGCAGGGGCAGAAAGTGACCGTTCGTCAGGATGGCCGCGACCGCGAAATCACGCTCACCGCTGACGACGAAAGCATTCTCGATGCGGCCCTGCGTCAGGGCGCGGATCTGCCGTACGCCTGCAAGGGTGGCGTCTGCGCCACCTGCAAATGCAAAGTGCTGCGTGGAAAAGTCGATATGGCGACCAACTACAGCCTGGAGCCGGACGAACTGGCGGCGGGATATGTCTTGAGTTGCCAGGCGCTGCCGCTGACCGCCGACGTGGTGGTCGATTTTGACGCGAAGGGGATGGCATGAGCGAGCTGATTGTCACCCGTCATGGCCGCGTGCTGCAGCTGACGCTGAACCGTCCGGCGGCGCGCAACGCCCTGAACAACGCGCTGCTTTCACAACTGGCGGACGAGCTGGAAGCCGCTGCGGTTGATGGCGAGATCTCCGCCTGTGTCATTTATGGCAACGAGCGCTGCTTTGCCGCCGGGGCCGACCTCAACGAGATGGCGGAGAAAGATCTGCCTGCCACGCTGAACGACGTTCGCCCGCAGCTCTGGGCGCGCATTAACGCTTTTAACAAACCGCTGATTGCCGCCGTAAACGGCTTTGCGCTCGGCGCAGGCTGCGAATTAGCACTGCTGTGTGACGTGGTGATCGCCGGAGACAACGCCCGTTTTGGTCTGCCGGAAATCACGCTTGGCATTATGCCGGGCGCGGGCGGTACCCAGCGTCTGATCCGCAGCGTCGGCAAGTCCCTCGCCAGCAAAATGGTGCTGACGGGCGAAAGTATTAGCGCGCAGCAGGCGCAGTCGGCAGGGCTGGTGAGCGACGTATTCCCGACGGCGCTGGTGCTGGAATATGCCCTGAAGCAGGCCGCACTGATGGCGCGTCATTCTCCGCTGGCGTTGCAGGCCGCGAAACAGGCGCTGCGCCAGTCGCAGGAAGTGCCGCTACAGGCCGGTCTGGCTCAGGAGCGTCAGCTGTTTACGCTGCTGTCTGCCACGGAAGACCGCCGGGAAGGCATCGCCGCTTTCTTACAAAAACGCACCCCCGACTTTAAAGGACGCTAATTGTGGAATTTATTCTGAGTCATGTTGAGCAGGGCGTGATGACCATTACGCTGAACCGCCCGGAGCGTCTGAACAGCTTTAATGATGTGATGCATCAGCAGCTTTCCGAGTGCCTGAAGCAGGCTGAACGGGATGACACTATCCGCTGCCTGTTGATTACCGGTGCCGGACGCGGTTTTTGCGCCGGGCAGGATCTGAATGACCGCAACGTTGACCCGAACGGCCCCGCGCCGGATCTCGGCTACTCCGTGGAAACTTTCTACAACCCGCTGGTACGCCGCCTGGCAAAACTGCCAAAACCGGTGATCGCGGCGGTGAACGGTGTGGCGGCGGGAGCTGGCGCGACGCTGGCGCTGGGCTGCGACATGGTGATCGCCGCGCGTTCAGTGAATTTCATGATGGCGTTTAGCAAACTCGGGCTGGTGCCGGATTGCGGCGGCACCTGGCTGCTGCCGCGCGTTGCCGGACGTGCACGGGCCATGGGGCTGGCGCTGCTGGGCGATAAGCTGAGCGCAGATCAGGCGCACGCCTGGGGGATGATCTGGCAGGTGGTTGACGATGAAGAACTCTCATCCACGGCGCAGAAACTGGCGATCCATTTTGCCTCTCAGCCGACCTTGGGTCTGGGGCTGATCAAACAGGCGATGAACGCCGCCGAAACCAACACCCTGGACGAACAGCTCGATCTGGAGCGTGATTATCAGCGACTGGCCGGGCGCAGCGACGACTATCGCGAAGGCGTGAGCGCGTTCCTCGCCAAACGCCCGCCGAATTTCACGGGGAAATAAGATGACGATGAGAATTCACACCGTCGCCGTGATCGGCAGCGGCACCATGGGGGCCGGGATCGCGGAAGTGGCCGCCAGCAACGGACATCAGGTACTGGTGTACGACATCGCCTCAGACGCCGTGGTTCGCGCCATCGAGGGCATCCGCACGCGGCTGGAATCCCGCGTCGCGCGCGGAAAATTGTCCTCCGAGGCCAGCGAAAAAATTGTCGCGCGTCTGCTCCCCGTAAACGATATCCAGGCGCTTGCCGCCGCCGATCTGGTGATTGAAGCGGCCTCCGAGCGCCTTGAGGTGAAAAAAGCGCTGTTTAAACAGCTGGGCGATATCTGCCCGCCGCAGACGCTGCTCACCAGTAACACCTCGTCGATTTCGATCACCGCGGTGGCTGCCGAGGTGCGCCATCCGGAACGCGTCGCCGGGCTGCATTTCTTTAACCCGGCGCCGGTGATGAAGCTGGTGGAAGTGGTGAGCGGGCTGGGGACGTCAACCGAAGTGGCGGATCTGCTGTGCGAGCTGGCGCAGAACTGGGGCAAACAGCCGGTGCGCTCCCAGTCCACGCCTGGATTTATCGTCAACCGCGTGGCGCGTCCGTTCTACTCCGAAGCCTGGCGCGCGCTGGAAGAGAACGTCGCCCCGGCGCAGGACATCGACGCGGCGCTGCGCGAAGGCGGCGGTTTCCCGATGGGTCCGCTGGAGCTGACAGATTTGATTGGGCAGGACGTGAACTTTGCCGTGACCTGCTCGGTGTTTAACGCTTTCTGGCAGGAGCGTCGTTTTCTGCCGTCGCTGGTTCAGCAGGAGCTGGTGCTTGGCGGACGTTTCGGTAAGAAAACCGGGCAGGGGGTCTACGACTGGCAGAACGAGCGGCCAGCCGCCCAGTGGCTGGAACCGGTCGGCGCGACCTTTAGCCCGACGACCATCGCAAAAAGAAGTGACGGTGTCACTGAAATCGACGAAGTGCTATTGGTGGAGACCACCGGCGAAACCGCGCAAAGCCTCGCCCTGCGCCTTAATTCACCGGTGGTGGTGGTCGATCGGATGGACGGCGACGCCGTGGTGATTGCCGCAGCCGTCAGTAATCCGCACTCCGCCACGCAAAAAGCGATCTATCACCTGCAGCAGCAGGGAAAACGCGTTCTGCAGAGTGCGGATTATCCCGGTCTGCTGATCTGGCGCACCGTGGCGATGATCATCAACGAAGCGCTGGATGCCCTGCAGAAAGGGGTGGCCAGCGAGCAGGATATCGACACCGCGATGCGTCTCGGCGTGAACTATCCCGTCGGGCCTATCGCCTGGGGGGAACGTCTGGGCTGGCAGCGCCTGCTGATTCTGCTGGAAAACCTGCAACGCCACTACGGCGAAGAACGTTATCGCCCCTGTTCACTGCTGCGCCAGCGTGCGCTTCTGGAGAGTAGCTATGAGTCATAACGCCTGGCACAACGCCCGCGCCATGTATGAAAACGATGCCTGCGCCCAGGCGCTTGGGATCGACATTATCGTGATGGATGAGGGCTACGCGGTGCTGACCATGACCATCACGCCGCAGATGCTCAACGGTCATAAAACCTGCCACGGTGGTCAGCTGTTCTCGCTGGCGGATACGGCTTTCGCCTACGCCTGCAACAGCCAGGGGCTGGCGGCGGTGGCCTCGGCTTGCACCATTGATTTTCTGCGCCCTGGGTTTGCCGGAGACAAGCTGACCGCCAGCGCCCGCGTGAAACATCAGGGCAAACTGACCGGCGTGTACGACATCGAAATTACTAACCAACAACAAAAAACAGTCGCCTTGTTCCGCGGTAAATCGCACCGCATTGGCGGCAGTGTGACAGGAGAAGCCTGATGCGTGATGCATTTATCTGTGATGGTGTTCGTACCCCGGTGGGGCGTTATGGCGGTGCGTTGTCCGGCGTGCGTGCAGACGATCTGGCGGCCGTCCCGCTGCGCGCGCTGCTGGCGCGTTATCCGCAACTGGATGCAGAAAGTATTGATGATGTGATTTTCGGCTGCGCGAACCAGGCCGGGGAAGATAACCGCAACGTGGCGCGCATGGCCGCGCTGCTGGCGGGCTTTCCGCAGACGGTGTCGGGCACAACCATCAACCGTCTGTGCGGCTCCGGACTGGACGCCGTGGGGTTTGCGGCGCGCGCAATTAAAGCGGGCGATGCGGATCTGCTGATCGCCGGTGGCGTTGAGTCCATGTCCCGTGCGCCGTTTGTAATGGGCAAAGCCACCACGCCCTTCCAGCGTCAGGCGGAGATGTACGACACAACCATTGGCTGGCGATTTGTGAATCCGCTCATGCATCAGCAATTCGGAACTGACAGCATGCCCGAAACGGCAGAGAATGTAGCTGAATTGTTAAATATTAGCCGCGCCGATCAGGACGCGTTTGCGCTGCGCAGCCAACAGCGTACCGCGCAGGCCCAGCAGAACGGCATTCTGGCGCAGGAGATCGTGCCGGTGAGCGTGGCGGGCAAAAAGGGCGTTATCACCGAAGTGCGGGTGGATGAACATCCCCGCGCCGACACCACCTTAGCGCAGCTTTCCGCACTCAAAACCCCGTTTCGTAAAAACGGCGTCGTGACGGCCGGGAACGCATCGGGGGTGAACGACGGTGCGGCAGCGCTGATTATTGCCAGCCGTGAGATGGCGCAGCAGCAGGGGTTAACCCCGCGTGCGCGCATCGTGGCGATGGCCAGTGCCGGCGTCGAACCGCGACTGATGGGGCTTGGCCCGGTTCCGGCCACACGCAAAGTGCTGGAGCGCGCGGGTCTGAGCATTAACGATATGGACGTGATTGAGCTGAACGAAGCGTTTGCATCGCAGGCTCTGGGCGTGCTGCGCCAGCTGGGGTTAGCGGATGATGCCGCGCACGTAAACCCGAACGGTGGCGCGATTGCCCTGGGCCATCCGCTGGGGATGAGCGGCGCACGACTGGTGCTGGCGGCCAGTAATGAATTGCATCGACGCAACGGGCGCTACGCGCTTTGTACGATGTGCATCGGTGTGGGCCAGGGCATTGCCCTGATCCTGGAGCGTGTTTGAGCAAAACTACCTGCGAGTACCCTACAAAATGACAACGACAACAACACAACTTGATGCCATTGAAACAGCCTCGGTGGACGAATTACAGGCGCTGCAAACTGAACGCCTGAAGTGGACGCTGAAGCATGCTTATAACAATGTACCCATGTACAAACGCAAATTTGACGCTGCGGGCGTGCATCCTGACGATTTCAAAGAGCTGTCCGATCTCAATAAATTCCCCTGCACGACCAAGCAGGATCTGCGGGATAACTACCCGTTCGATACCTTCGCGGTGCCGATGGAGCAGGTGGTGCGCATTCACGCCTCGTCCGGCACCACCGGTAAACCGACGGTGGTGGGCTATACCCAAAACGATATCGACAACTGGGCCAATATCGTGGCCCGTTCCCTGCGCGCGGCCGGTGGCACCGCGAAAGACAAAATTCACGTGGCCTATGGCTACGGTTTATTTACCGGCGGGCTGGGTGCGCACTATGGCGCTGAACGGTTAGGCGCGACGGTGATCCCGATGTCCGGCGGGCAGACGGAGAAACAGGCGCAGCTGATCCGCGATTTCCAGCCGGATATGATCATGGTAACGCCGTCCTACTGCCTGAATCTGATTGAAGAGCTGGAGCGTCAGATGGGCGGCGACGCCAGCCAATGCTCCCTGCGCGTCGGCGTGTTTGGTGCAGAGCCATGGACGATGGCGATGCGCCATGAAATTGAGCGACGTCTGGGGATTACCGCGCTGGATATTTACGGCCTGTCAGAGGTGATGGGCCCGGGCGTGGCGATGGAGTGCATCGACACTGCCGACGGCCCGACCATCTGGGAAGATCATTTCTATCCGGAGATCGTCAACCCGAACGACGGTACACCTCTGGCCGACGGCGAGCAGGGCGAACTGCTGTTCACCACTCTGACCAAAGAGGCGCTGCCGGTGATCCGCTATCGCACCCGCGACCTGACGCGACTGCTGCCGGGGACGGCGCGCACCATGCGCCGTATGGATCGTATCAGCGGGCGCAGCGATGACATGCTGATTATTCGCGGGGTGAACGTCTTCCCGTCACAGCTGGAGGAGGAGATCGTCAAGTTCGAGCATCTGTCGCCGCATTACCAGCTGGAAGTGAATCGTCGCGGGCATCTTGATTCACTTTCGGTAAAAGTCGAGCTGAAAGAGAGCAGCCTGGTGCTGAGCCACGAGCAGCGCTGCCAGGTGTGTCATCAGCTGCGTCATCGCATTAAATCGATGGTCGGGATCTCGACGGACGTGACGATTGTGAACTGCGGCAGTATCCCGCGCTCCGAAGGCAAAGCCTGCCGGGTGTTTGATCTGCGTAAGGTAGCGGCTAACGGTTAACCCTCCGCCCGGCCTATAAACTATCGTAGGCCGGGCAAGCGCAGCGCTGCGCGGTATCTGTGTGCTATGATTCATCCAGGACAAAAATCACAACAGAATGAATCAGATGAGTAAACTCGATACTTTTATTCAGCACGCCGTCAGCTCTGTGCCCATCAGCGGAACGTCGCTGATTTCATCCTTATATGGCGATTCGCTCTCGCACCGTGGCGGTGAAATCTGGCTCGGGAGCCTGGCTGCGCTGCTGGAAGGGATGGGATTTGGCGAGCGCTTTGTGCGTACCGCGCTGTTTCGCCTGAATAAAGAGGGCTGGCTGGATGTCGCCCGAATTGGCAGGCGCAGTTTTTATCGTCTGAGCGACAAGGGGCTGCGGTTAACCCGTCGCGCAGAGAACAAAATTTACCGCGCTGAACTACCGGCGTGGGACGGAAAATGGCTGTTATTGCTCTCGGAAGGGCTGGATAAAAATACCCTCGCCGATGTGAAAAAACAGCTCATCTGGCAGGGGTTCGGCACGCTGGCCTCCAGCCTGATGGCCTCACCGTCGCAGAAAATGGCCGATGTGCAATCCCTGCTGCATGAAGCGGGTGTGGCCGAAAACGTGATCTGTTTTGAAGCGCACTCTCCGCTGGCGTTGTCGCGTGCGGCGCTGCGCTCCCGCGTGGAAGAGTGCTGGCAGCTCACGGAACAAAACGTGATGTACGAAACCTTTATCGACTCGTTCCGGCCTTTACTCCCTCTGCTGAAAGAGGCGAGAGCCGATGAGCTGACGCCGGAGCGCTGTTTCCAGATCCAGCTGTTACTGATCCATTTTTATCGCCGCGTGGTGCTGAAAGATCCGCTGTTGCCGGAGGAACTACTCCCCGCGCACTGGGCCGGGCAAACTGCCCGCCAGCTATGCATTAATATCTATCAGCGCGTGGCACCGGGTGCCCTGGCGTTTGTCAGTGAAAAAGGGGAAACCTCGGTCGGGGAGCTGCCGGTACCGGGGGCGCTCTATTTCCAGCGCTTTGGCGGCCTGAATATTCCATAACGGAGGAAGAATGCCTGTATATCAAATAGATGGTCTTACACCTGTCGTGCCTGATGAGAGCTACGTTCATCCTACCGCCGTGCTGATTGGCGATGTCATTTTAGGCAAAGGCGTCTACGTCGGGCCGAATGCCAGCCTGCGCGGCGACTTTGGCCGGATTGTAGTGAAAGACGGTGCGAACATTCAGGATAACTGTGTGATGCACGGCTTCCCTGAGCAAGATACGGTGGTGGAAGAGCACGGGCATATCGGTCACAGCGCCATTTTGCACGGCTGCGTGATCCGTAAAAATGCGCTGGTCGGCATGAACGCGGTGGTGATGGACGGCGCGGTGATCGGCGAAAACAGCATCGTCGGCGCGGCGGCGTTTGTGAAAGCCAAAGCCGAAATGCCCGCCAACTATTTGATTATCGGTAGTCCGGCAAAAGCCATTCGTCAACTGAGCGATCAGGAGCTCGAATGGAAAAAGCAGGGGACGCGCGAATATCAGGTGCTGGTCGAGCGCTGCAAAATGACCCTGCATCAGGTAGAACCGCTGCGGGAAGTGGAGCCGGGCAGAACGCGTCTGGTCTTTGATGAAAACCTGCGCCCCAAATCCTCGCAAGCGAAATAAAATTTGTCTGTTTATGTCAGCGCAAAATTATTTTCGTCGGCCTTTTCAGGGGCATCGATGATGCACGGTTAAAATAAACATTGCTTATTATGCCCTGCCGTGCATTAATGCCCAGCGTTTACGATTTAAACAAATTTGCCAGCCGAAAGGCCAGAATAAAGGAGCCTTATATGTCTGCAAAAATTATTGGTTTAGTAAAGTGGTTTAACGAAGATAAAGGCTTTGGCTTTATTTCTCCGGTAGACGGCAGCAAAGATGTTTCTGTCAATTTATCTGCGTTGCAGGGCGATAATTTCAACACACTGTTTGAAGGTCAGAAAGTGGAGTTCGTGATGGGCGCTGGCGCGAAAGGCCCGGCTGCCGCTAACGTTGTTCTGCGCGACTAACCTGTTTTGATCTCTGCGAGTCTGCAACCACGATGACGGCGAAAGCCTCAGTAGTCAGAATCGCAGAGGATCAACAAATCAGACTTTTTGGTTGGATTTGAACATTGTGCTGCAGTAAGGGCAAACGAGCAGTGACCCTTTTTGAACGCGCGTATAGCTGTGTTCAGAGTCTTTAGTGCAGTTTGGGCAAGGGCATTTAATCAGAAAGTTACGGCGGGCTTTTCCATCTTTGCGATCGGACATAGGCATTTCCTGTGTAATTGGCCTGCTACCATACACGTATCATCCTCAAATAGCTCGCATTCATTTCTGCTGTAAAAAATTATCTTCTCTTCGCATCAAAATCCTGCCGAAAATATTTCAGAATAATTCCGTATTATTATTTGCGGGCGCATCATGGCGTGGTGGAAATAGGGTGCGGATAAAGAGAGAGGAAAAACCCTCCCACCGGGCGGTGAGAGGGGGGAAATCTTATGCCGCGACCAGGCTGTCGATAGCGGATTTCGCGTCGGTCTGTGCTTTGGTTGCCACTTCCGGACCGTAAGCGATGCCTTCAGCGAAGACAAAGTTCACGTCGGTGATACCGATGAAGCCCAGGAACAGGGTCAGGTACGGTGCAACCAGGTCAGTTGGGGTATCTTTGTGGATACCGCCACGGCTTGAGAGCACGATTGCGCGTTTGCCTTTCACCAGACCTTCCGGACCGTTTTCGGTGTAACGGAAGGTTACGCCAGCACGCGCCACCAGGTCGAAGTAGTTTTTCAGCTGCGTCGGGATGTTGAAGTTGTACATCGGGGCGTTGATCACGATCACGTCGTGCGCCTGCAGCTCGGCAATCAGCTCATCAGACAGCGCCAGCGCTTCCTGCTGACGTGGGGTCAGTGGGGCATCGCTCGGACGCAGCGCGCCAACCAGCTCACCATCCAGTACCGGAATCGGGTTTGCAGCCAGATCGCGAACGGTAATTTCGTCAGCGCTGTGCTGTTCACGCCACTGTTCAACGAAATAATCAGACAGCTGACCAGACTGAGAGTACCCTGCCAGAATACTGGATTTGAGAACTAATACTTTGCTCATGGGTGATTCCTTAAATTGTATTGGATTGGGGGTTTCCCCGTTGCTTGCTGACACTTTATTCACAATCCTGTCGCAGAGATAGCGCAATATATCGAATTCTATGTTCGATTTTTTTGAATAAGGCAGTCAAAGCGGCGGTGTGGTACTCTATAGCAATCATTCAAGTGAGATTTAGCCTGGCAGAGCACTGCCCCCTAACACTATGACAGAACAACTAAAATTAACCTTCCCGATGCTGATGCAACAGCTTGATACGCTGATGCTGCGAGATAAGCAGCGCTTTGCGCGTCGCCTGCACGGCGTTAAAAAGGTTAAAAATCCTGATGCACAACAGGCCATTTACCAGGAGATGGCGAAAGAGATTGAACAGGCAGCAGGGAAAGTCGTGCTGCGCGAAGCGGCGCGACCATCGATTGAATACCCGGAAAACCTGCCTGTCAGTCAGAAAAAACAGGAAATTCTTGAAGCCGTGCGCGATCACCAGGTGGTGATTGTCGCCGGGGAGACTGGCTCCGGTAAAACCACTCAGCTGCCAAAAATCTGTATGGAGCTGGGCCGTGGGATCAAGGGCCTGATCGGTCATACCCAGCCGCGTCGTCTGGCGGCGCGCACGGTGGCGAACCGCATCGCCGAAGAGCTGCAAACCGAGCCGGGTGGCTGCATCGGGTACAAGGTGCGCTTCAGCGATCACGTCAGTGACAACACCATGGTCAAACTGATGACCGACGGTATTCTGCTGGCTGAAATCCAGCAGGACCGGCTGTTGATGCAGTACGACACCATCATTATCGATGAAGCCCACGAGCGCAGTCTGAATATTGATTTCCTGCTCGGGTATCTGCGCGAGCTGCTGCCGCGCCGCCCGGACCTGAAAATCATCATTACCTCCGCGACGATCGATCCGGAGCGCTTCTCGCGTCACTTCAACAACGCGCCGATCATTGAAGTCTCTGGCCGCACCTATCCGGTGGAAGTGCGCTATCGCCCGATTGTGGAAGAGGCGGACGACACGGATCGCGACCAGCTGCAGGCGATTTTTGATGCTGTTGACGAGCTGGGCCGCGAAAGCCCCGGCGATATTCTGATCTTTATGAGCGGTGAACGCGAAATCCGCGACACCGCCGATGCGCTGAGCAAGCGCGATCTGCGCCACACGGAGATCCTTCCGCTGTATGCCCGCCTGTCGAACAGCGAGCAGAACCGCGTGTTCCAGGCCCACAGCGGCCGCCGGATTGTGCTGGCGACCAACGTTGCTGAAACCTCACTCACCGTGCCGGGCATTAAGTATGTGATCGATCCGGGTACGGCTCGTATCAGCCGCTACAGCTATCGCACTAAGGTGCAGCGCCTGCCGATTGAGCCGGTTTCACAGGCGTCGGCGAATCAGCGTAAAGGCCGCTGCGGACGTGTGTCGGAAGGGATCTGTATTCGCCTCTATTCTGAAGACGATTTCCTGTCGCGCCCGGAATTTACCGACCCCGAAATTCTGCGAACCAACCTTGCGTCCGTTATCCTGCAAATGACCGCCCTCGGGCTTGGCGATATCGCGGCGTTCCCGTTTGTCGAAGCGCCGGATAAACGCAATATTCAGGACGGCGTGCGCCTGCTCGAAGAGCTGGGGGCGATCACCACCGACGAACAGGCGAACGCCTATAAACTGACGCCGCTGGGCCGCCAGCTCAGCCAGCTGCCGGTGGATCCACGTCTGGCGCGCATGGTGCTCGAAGCGCAGAAACATGGCTGCGTGCGCGAGGCGATGATCATTACCTCGGCGCTGTCGATTCAGGACCCGCGCGAGCGGCCAATGGACAAAAAGCAGGCGTCTGATGAAAAGCATCAGCGTTTCCACGATAAAGAGTCCGATTTCCTCGCTTTTGTGAATCTGTGGAATTATCTCGGTGAGCAGCAAAAAGCGCTGTCGTCGAACCAGTTCCGCCGCCAGTGTAAGGTCGAGTATCTGAACTACCTGCGCGTACGCGAATGGCAGGATATCTATACCCAGCTGCGGCAGGTGGTGAAAGAGCTGGGCATTCCGGTGAACAGTGAGCCGGCGGAGTACCGTGAGATTCATATGGCGCTGCTGACCGGGCTGCTGTCGCACATCGGTATGAAAGATGCCGATAAGCAGGAATATACCGGCGCGCGCAACGCCCGCTTCTCGATTTTCCCAGGTTCCGGTTTGTTCAAGAAACCGCCGAAATGGACTATCGTGGCCGAATTGGTCGAAACCAGTCGTCTGTGGGGGCGCATTGCGGCGCGTATCGATCCTGAGTGGGTCGAACCTGTCGCGCAGCACCTGCTGAAACGCTCGTACAGTGAACCGCACTGGGAGCGCGCGCAGGGCGCGGTAATGGCGACGGAAAAAGTGACCGTTTACGGCCTGCCGGTCGTGGCGGCGCGTAAGGTGAACTACAGCCTGATCGATCCGGCGCTCTCCCGCGAGCTGTTTATCCGCCATGCGCTGGTGGAAGGCGACTGGCAGACTCGCCACGCCTTCTTCCGCGAAAACCTTAAGCTGCGCGCCGAAGTGGAAGAGCTGGAGCACAAATCCCGTCGTCGCGACATTCTCGTCGACGACGAAGCGCTGTTTGAGTTCTACGACCAGCGCATCAGCCATGACGTGGTGTCTGCGCGTCACTTCGACAGCTGGTGGAAAAAGGCCAGCAAAGAGTCACCGGACCTGCTCAACTTTGAAAAGAGCATGCTGATTAAAGAGGGCGCGGAACAGGTCAGCAAGCTGGACTATCCGAACTTCTGGCATCAGGGCAACCTCAAGCTGCGTCTGACCTACCAGTTTGAACCGGGGGCAGACGCCGACGGCGTGACAGTGCACATTCCGCTGCCGCTGCTGAATCAGGTGGATGAGAGCGGCTTTGAGTGGCAAATTCCCGGCCTGCGCCGCGAACTGGTGATTGCCCTGATCAAATCCCTGCCGAAACCGGTGCGCCGTAATTTTGTTCCGGCCCCGAACTATGCGGAAGCTTTTTTAGGCCGCGTCACGCCGCTGGAATTGCCGCTGCTGGATGCGCTTGAGAAAGAGCTTAGACGCATGACCGGTGTGACCATTGACCGCGAATCCTGGCATTGGGATCAGGTACCCGATCACCTGAAAATCACCTTCCGGGTGGTGGGTGATAAAAACAAAAAGCTCAACGAAGGCCGTTCGCTGACGGAGCTGAAAGAGGCGCTGAAAGGCAAAGTGCAGGAGACGCTCTCGGCGGTTGCCGATGACGGTATCGAGCAGAGCGGGCTGCACATCTGGAGTTTCGGCAATCTGCCGAATCACTACGAGCAGAAGCGCGGCAACTACAGAGTGAAGGCCTGGCCGGCGCTGGTGGATGAGCGTGACAGCGTGGCTATCAAGCTGTTTGACAACCCGCTGGAACAACAGCAGGCCATGTGGCGCGGTCTGCGCCGCCTTCTGCTGCTGAACATTCCGTCGCCGATCAAATATCTGCATGAAAAACTGCCGAACAAAGCCAAGCTTGGACTGTACTTCAACCCGTACGGCAAGGTGCTGGATCTGATCGACGACTGCATCTCCTGTGGGGTCGATAAGCTGATAGACGAGGCGGGCGGTCCGGTCTGGACGGAAGAGGGCTTTGCGGCCCTGCACGACAAAGTGCGCGCCGGGCTGAACGACACCGTGGTGACCATCGCCAAACAGGTCGAGCAGATCCTGACGGCGGTGTTTAATATCAACAAACGCCTGAAAGGGCGCGTGGATATGACCATGGCGCTGGCGCTGTCGGACGTGAAAGCGCAGATGGGCGGGCTGGTGTATCGCGGGTTTGTCACCGGCAACGGTTTCAAGCGCCTCGGCGACACCCTGCGTTATCTGAATGCGATTGAAAAACGCCTTGAGAAGCTGGCCGTCGATCCGCATCGCGATCGTGCGCAAATGCTGAAAGTGGAGAGTGTTCAGCAGGCGTGGCAGCAGTGGTTAAACAAACTGCCGCCGGCGCGTCGTGAGGACGAGGAAGTGCGGGAGATCCGCTGGATGATCGAGGAGCTGCGCGTAAGTTTCTTCGCGCAGCAGCTCGGTACGCCGTATCCGATCTCCGATAAGCGTATTTTGCAGGCGATGGAGCAGATTACGGCGTAGTTTGCAGGCCGGGTTAGGCGTCGCCGCCACCCGGCGGGTCGTAAGACGTGTGTGATTATCGCCCGGTGGCGCAATGCTTACCGGGCGATAAGCACGGTTCAGCTATTCACCATTGCCAGGGTAAATCCATCCCAACCCTTTACCCCCACGGTTTGCAGCGCGGTGGCCGTGAGGCGAGGGTTTTCCCCGATCATATCGATAAAACGCCGTACGCCCTGTACGCGCTCATCCTCGCTTTGCTCATTGATCACCTCGCCGTCACGCACCACGTTATCCCCGATGATCACGGTGCCAGGGCGGGAGTAGCGCAGTGCCCACTCCAGATAGCCCGGATTATTCGGCTTATCGGCATCGATAAAGATCAGGTCAAAAGGAGGGATGTCGCCGAATCCTTCCAGCGATTGCAATCCAGGCCCCTCGATAAGCTCAATCTGCGCCTGCAACCCGGCAAGGCGGATATTCTGCCTGGCGGTTTCGGCATGAACAGGGTCGGCCTCAAGGGTGATAATTTTGCCACCAGGCTGTAACGCGCGCGCCATCCAGATCGTACTGTAAGCGCCCAGAGTGCCGATCTCCAGGATGCGCTTTGCCTGCGTCATCTGGACAAATAAAGCCAGTAATTGCCCCTGATTTGCCGCGACGTCATGCTCCGGCAGCCCGGCTCGTTTGTTATTTTCCAGAACGCTTTGCAGCACGGTATCCTGGGGAATAAGCGAAGAAATCATATAGTTATCTACTGCAGACCACGTTTGTTGCATAGACTGACCCCTTAGTTTTTCTCAGACCACCCGCCGCCCAGCGCCTTATACAAATCAATCTGCGCCAGCAGCAGGTTATTTTTCACCTGTACCACATTCGTTTGCACCGAGAACAGCGTGCGCTGGGCGTCCAGTACGTCCAGATAGGAGGAGTAGCCGTTACGATAACGGTTTTGCGCGATGCGCAGCGTCTCCTGGGCCACATCCTGCTGCGCCATTAACTCCGTCAGCTGCTCCTGATAACGCGTGATCGCATCCAGACTGTCGTTCACTTCACGGAACGCATTGCGCACGGTTTTTTCATAGCTGTACAGCGCCTGATTACGCTGGGACTGAGAGATATCCACCTGCGCGTTCAGCGCCTGGCGGTTCAGCAGCGGTGCCAGAATGCTGCCGCCGAGACTCCAGAGCTGCAGCGGATTGTCGAGCAAACCGGGCAGCGTGCGATCCTGTATCGATCCTGTGGCGGTGAGGTTGATCGACGGCAGTAGGCTGGCACGCGAGGCGGCGAGCGTGGCATCGGCGGCGATCAGCTGGCGTTCCGCCTGCACAATGTCCGGGCGGCGATTGAGTAGCGTCGACGGCAGCTGCGACGGGAATGGCAGCGGCGTAAGCGCGCTGAAACTGTCGCTGCGCGCCACTGCATCGGGATTCGCCCCCAGAAGCTGGCTGAGCGCGTTTTCCTGCATGGCGATCTGATGCTGGAGCAGCGGGATCTGCGCGCGCGTCGAACGCAGCTCGGAATCCGACTGCATGAGCTCCAGGCGCGAACTGTAGCCCGTTTCGAACTGGCGTTTGGCCAGCGCCAGCGCATCTTCCCGTGATTTCACGGTGGACTGGGTGACACGCAACTGCTCATCAAGAGAAAGCAGGGTGACATAGCCCGAGGCCACCGACGAAGCGACCGTCAGATCCGCCGCGGCAGCCGCCGCTTTTTGCGCCTCCAGCGTCGCTTCGGCGGCATTCGCGGTGCTGCGATTGACGCCCCAGATATCCACATCGTAGCTGGCAGTGAGACTTCCCTTATACAAAGTGCTGTAAACAGGCAGGCCGGTCGCAGCCGACTGGGCACGGGCGCGGGTGCCGCTTACCCCCGCATCCAGCGAGGGGAACAGACTGCTGTCGGCGGCATAGACCTGCGCCTGATATTCGTTGATCCGCTCGCGGGCGATCAGCACGTCGCTGTTATTTTGCAGCGCCTGATCCACGTAGCGATTGAGATGATTATCGTGAAAATTGCGCCACCACAGCTGCTCCGCTGGGCTGATAGGGCCACGGTTTTCGCGCCACTCGGCGGGGATGTGCAGCGTACTTTTGGCTGGCGCAACATCCACCGACTGACAGCCTGCCAGCCACAGCGCACCCAGCATGCAGACGACGGGACGAAGCGTCATTGTTTCGCCTCCCGCGTGTCGATGTTCACCTGAACGGATATGCCAGGGCGCAGCAGGGCGGACTCTTCGGGCTTGCCGAGCACTTCGATGCGCACCGGGATACGCTGGGCAATTTTCACAAAGTTACCCGTGGCGTTATCCGGCGTGATGGCGCTGAACTCGACGCCGGTCGCCGGAGAGATACTCTGCACGCGGCCCTGATAGCGTTTGCCGTTCAGGGCGTCGACGGTAAAGGTGACGGGCTGTCCGACGCGCAGATCCGCGAGCTGCGTCTCTTTAATATTGGCGATCACCCAGTGCTGCGGCGGCACCAGGGTGGTGAGATGGGTTCCGGCGGTGACGTAGGCGCCGAGTCGCACGGCAATTTGCCCGAGCTGACCGTCGCGCGGGGCGACAATCCGCGTGTTTTGCAAATCAATTTGCGCCAGTTCCAGCGCGGCCTTTGCGCTCTCTACGTCGGCCTCCAGCGAGCCGCGATTGACGATGACCGTCTGCAGGTCCTGACGCGACATCTCAAGCGTCGCTTTGGCCTGCTCAATATCGGCGCTGCCCTGAGCAGCGCTGGCTAGCGCCGCATCGCGTTCGCGAATCGACAGGGAGCCGTCGGCGGTCAGATCGTTAACGCGCTTTAAATCCGCCTGCGTTTTCACACTCTGGGCGCGCGCGTTTTTTAGCGCCGCATCGTTACGGGCAATCACCGCTTCGGCGCTTTTGCGCTGTTGCAGATTATTGTTCAGCGCCGCCATTTTCATTGCCAGCTGCGCCTGCGCCTGATGCACGCGCTGGCGATAGATACGGTCATCAATTTGCAGCAGCAGATCGCCTTTTTTGACCTGCACGAAATCCTGCACCTTCACCTCAGTGATATAGCCGTTAACCTGCGGGCTGATAAAGGTGGTCTGCCCGCGCACATAGGCGTTATCCGTGAACTGACTGTGGCGGGTAAAGGGCGGCAGTTGCCAGGCGTAGAGGATCACCAGCACCCCGACAATCCCTATCGCCGCTGCGGTAAAAATGGAAACAATGCGCAAATTATTGCGGGTAGTGGCCTGCTCTTTGGCGGCATCCTGCTGACTCATAATCTCTCCGGAGGTAATGCGCTGTTCATTCTTGGTTTTCTTCCATTATTTGGTGCCCGTGGCATGTTTTAGCGCCAGACGGGCGGTGATTCTCAGGCGCAGCAGGCGCCACAAAATCCACACCAGCGTGGCGGTGGCAATGCCTGCGGTCAGCAGATAAGTATCGTTATAGGCCAGAATATTGGCTTCGAGCGTCGTGACAGTTTGCAGCTGCGTGACGGCCTGGGTGTTAAGCAGGGCGCTGTCGCCAATCAGGTTCTGATACATCTGGGTGTAAATCTGTAGCCGCTCGTTGACCAGCGGATTGAGCGTGGTGAGTTGATCGGCCAGTAAGTTCGAATGATATTTTTCGCGCCAGGTCTGAAAGGTGCCGAGGATGGCGGAACCCAGCAGGCCGCCGACGTTCTGGCTCATGCCAAACAGCACCGAGAAGCTGACCAGATTGCGCGGATCGGCAATCACACCGCCAATACCCGCCAGCATCGCCGGGGCGAGGAAAAATGCGCTGCCAAAGCCGAGCAAAAACTGGCTCAGCATCAGTTGGTCCGGGCGCGTCAGATTGTTCGACTGGCTGTCCAGCAGCGACGCGACAATCATCAGCACCAGCGAGGTGACTATCGGCCAGGCCAGTCTGGTGGGTTTGATGGTCAGGCAGCTGGCGACTATGCCGCAGACAATCCCGGCGAGGATCGACCAGGCCAGATGCGTCATCTGTTCATTCTGCAGGCCGACATACTGTAGCCAGCCGATCACCCCGGTGTTTTGCTCCGCCAGCACGATGCGGATGAGCAGCATAATCAACCCCAGGCGCAGAATACTGCCGCTGGAGAGCCAGCGGGTATTGAGCAGGGGGTTGCTGCGGTTATGCTCGAAAACGATGGCCGAGAGGATCAGCACCAGCGACAGAGCCAGCGACCAGCCAATCCACGGCGCTTCAAACCACCAGTCGAGCCGCCCGAGGGAGAGCACCGCGCACAGCAGCGCCATACCGGGTGCCAGCAGGAAGAAGGTGATGAAATCTTTCTTTTCGAACACTTTACGGCGGTCGCCCGGCGGGAGTTTCAGCGCAATCACGCAGCCGAGCGAAATCAGCGCCAGACCGAGTTCAAAGAAGTACAGCCCGCGCCATTCATCGAGCTGGAGCAGCTCCGTCGAAAACAGTCGCGCAATGGGGATCGCCAGCGACGACCCGGTAATGCCGATGGTCAGCGCTTTCAGGCGATGTTTCGCCGGCCAGGCCTGAATCTGATAGTAAATCCCCAGTGAACTCAAGGCGGCGGCCACCATGCCGTGGGCGGCGCGCACCATCAGCGCCGAGCTGAGATCGTTAACGAACAGGTGGAAAAACGTCACCAGCACATACAGCACCAGAAACCCTTCCGTAAACGCGCGCAGCCCGTACTGCTGGCGAAACTTCACCAGCAGCAGGTTAATCGAGACGTTGGTCATCACGTAAACGGCAGGGAGCCAGGCGATCTCCGTCGACCAGACGGCGAATGTCCCCTGCAGATTTTGCAGGTTGGCGGCAACCATCGCGTTGCCAAGCGCTCCCGTCAGGCAAACCAGTAAACCGACCACGCCGTAGGCCACTCTTTTCGGTGTGCTGTGCAGCGGTGTGGAAGGGGACCCCAGCAGGGCGGGTTTTTCATGTGGCTGCCACTCGCGAGGAGCATAAGGATCGCGTTGAGGCAGGCGCATAACGTCGGTTACCTTTGGAATAGTTGAATAGTTAGTGGGCTAAGGATTCTACCTGTGGCAGAAATCATAATTCAAGTGAATATGAAATAGTTCATTAAATCAAATATGATTGCCCTCAACTGCGGTATCGTGCGGGCGGCTTTCGGAGAGATCCTCTGTTTCACAACCTCATACGCGCTACCCTGAAAGTAACCTGATGTAAGGAGGTAACGATGACGCTGACACTTTTTCCCTGCCTGCCCGAGACCACGCTGGCGGCGGTCAACACGGTGGGCAACTGGCTGGCGCAGGACGATAACCCGCGCGACCAGCCCTTTGACGCAGTGATCCTTGCCGGGAATGCGGTGATCCCGACCATTGACGCCGCCTGTCGGGTCGCGTCTGAACAGGCGATTCCATTGCTAATTAGCGGCGGTATCGGCCACTCTACGACGTTTCTGTACGCGGCGACGGCGCGCCACCCGCGCTATAACACGGTGCCGACCACCGGACGCGCCGAGGCGGCGATTCTGGCGGATATCGCACGTCAGTTCTGGCACATTCCTGACGACCGTATTCTGATTGACGACCAGTCCACCAACTGTGGTGAAAACGCACGCTTTAGCTGGAACCTGCTGAAGCAGCACGCACCCATCCCGCAACGCATTCTCGTGGTACAGGACCCGACCATGCAGCGGCGCACGTTGGCGACCTTTGCCAGAGTGTGCCGTGACGAGCGCGAGTCGCCGCACTTTATCAGCCATCCGGGGATCACTCCGCATCTGCAAAATAGCGAAAACGGCCTGGTGTTTAGCGGCGGCGGTGAGGGGCTTTGGCCGGTTGAGCGTTATCTGTCGCTGGTGCTGGGTGAACTCCCGCGCCTGCGGGACGACGCGAACGGCTACGGCCCGGCGGGGCGGGATTTTATCGTTCACGTCGAGATCCCGCCTGATGTGGAAGCCGCGTGGCAGATTTTGCGCCACGACACCACTCTCACCGACGCGCTGGTCAGTCGCTCTCTGCTGTAAGTGATGCCCGTTTGCGCACCCTCTGTCGCAAACGGGCATTTTATGTTGCCGGTCTGTAATGTCATTGTTTTGCTGACCCGTTTCTTTTTTGAGATATCTCACAAAAACAGCGCGATACGATAGGCAACCTGACGCCTGATTGTAGTTTTTAACATTAATTTTACTTGTTAAAAACAGTGCAATTACAGGAGCAGGTCATGACAGTACCCGTACAACATCCTATGTATATCGATGGACAGTTTGTTGCCTGGCAAGGTGAAACCTGGATTGATGTAACCAATCCCGCCACCGAAGAGGTCATTTCCCGTATTCCCGATGGGTGTGCCGAAGACGCCCGCAAAGCGATTGAGGCTGCCGAACGCGCGCAGGCCGGCTGGGAAGCACTCCCGGCGATTGAACGCGCCAACTGGCTGCGCAAAATTTCCGCCGGTATTCGCGAGCGCGCCAGTGAGATCAGCGCCCTGATCGTGGCCGAAGGTGGCAAAATTCAGCAGCTGGCCGACGTGGAGGTCAGTTTCACCGCCGATTACATCGACTATATGGCAGAGTGGGCGCGCCGCTACGAAGGGGAAATTCTGCAGAGCGACCGTCCGGGCGAGAACATTCTGGTGTTTAAACGTGCGCTGGGCGTAACGACCGGCATCCTGCCGTGGAATTTCCCGTTCTTCCTGATTGCCCGCAAGCTGGCACCTGCGCTGCTGACGGGCAACACCATCGTTATCAAGCCGAGCGAATTCACGCCAAATAATGCGATTGCGTTTGCCAAAATCGTCGATGACATCGGACTGCCAAAAGGGGTCTTTAACCTGGTGCTTGGGCGCGGCGAAACCGTCGGGCAGGAGCTGGCGGGCAACCCGAAAGTGGCGATGGTGAGCATGACCGGCAGCGTCACCGCCGGGGAGAAAATCATGACCGCAGCGGCGAAAAACATCACCAAAGTGTGCCTGGAGCTGGGCGGCAAAGCGCCAGCTATCGTGATGGATGACGCGGATCTTGAGCTGGCGGTGAAAGCGATTGTCGATTCGCGCGTCATTAACACCGGGCAGGTCTGTAATTGCGCCGAGCGCGTGTATGTGCAAAAAGGCATTTACGACCGCTTTGTGAACCGTCTGGGTGAAGCGATGAAAGCGGTGCAGTTTGGCAATCCGGCTGAGCGGAATGATATTGCGATGGGCCCGCTGATTAACGCCGCTGCCCTTGAGCGCGTGGAACAAAAAGTGGCGCGCGCGGTACAGGAAGGGGCCAGAGTGGCGCTGGGTGGCAAAGCGGTGGAAGGTAAAGGCTATTTCTATCCGCCGACGCTGCTGCTGGATGTGCGCCAGGAGATGACCATCATGCACGAAGAGACTTTCGGGCCTGTGCTGCCGGTGGTGGCGTTTGATTCTCTGGATGAGGCGCTGGCGATGGCCAACGACAGTGAGTATGGCCTGACCTCGTCCATTTACACGCAAAATCTGAACGTGGCGATGCAAGCGATCAAAGGGCTGAAGTTCGGCGAGACCTACATCAACCGCGAGAACTTTGAAGCGATGCAGGGCTTCCATGCGGGCTGGCGGAAATCGGGTATCGGCGGGGCAGACGGGAAACACGGTCTGCACGAATATCTGCAAACCCAGGTGGTGTATCTGCAGTCGTAATTTGCGATACGCGGGCAGCCAGGCTGCCCGCTGAAAATCAGAGTGCGGCGAACTTATCCAGCGTGCGCACCAGCTGGGTGACGAAGCCGTATTCGTTGTCATACCAGGCGACGGTTTTCACCAGCTGCAGATCGCCCGCCTCGGACACCTCTGTCTGAGTGGCATCAAAGATCGAGCCAAAGTGCGAGCCGATCACATCGGAAGAGACAATCTCCTCGTCCGTATACCCAAAAGAGTCGTTGCCTTCGGTCGCTTTTTTCAGTGCGGCGTGAATCTCATCGACCGACACCTTTTTCTCCAGAATCGACACCAGTTCTGTCACCGATCCGGTTTTTACCGGCACGCGCTGGGCGTGGCCTTTGAGCTTGCCGCTGAGCGCCGGGATCACCAGCCCAATCGCTTTTGCCGCCCCGGTGGTGTGCGGAATAATGTTCTCCGCCGCCGCGCGTGAGGCGCGCAGATCTTTCCCGCGCGGCCCGTCCACCAGTGCCTGGGTGCCGGTATAGGCGTGGATGGTGGTCATGGTCCCGACTTTAATCCCAAAGGCGTCGTGCAGTGCTTTCGCCATCGGCGCCAGACAGTTGGTGGTGCAGGAGGCCACCGAGATAATGGTGTCGCTGGCGTCAATCGTGTCGTCGTTGACGTTAAAGACGATGGTTTTCATCTCGCCTGCGGGAGCGGAGATCAGCACTTTTTTCGCCCCGGCGTCCAGGTGGGCTTTGGACTTTTCTTCCGAGGTGTAAAAACCGGTACACTCAACCACCAGATCCACGCCCGCCGTGGTCCATGGAATGTGTTTGGCCTCTTTTTCGGCGTACACGGAGATCGATTTGCCATCGACAATCAGGGAATCTTCGGTGAAATCGACGCTCCAGGGGAAGGGACCGTAATTCGAGTCATGCTTTAGCAGATACGCCAGCACCTTGGGGGAGGTGAGGTCGTTAATGGCGACGACGGTGTTGCTGTCCTGAGTTTCAAGCAGACGGCGCAGGACGAGGCGTCCGATGCGACCAAAACCATTAATGCCAATTTTACTCATGGTTGACTCCTGTATGAACTGAACGATGCGACAGTTTGAAAACTCCTCCAGGCTTAGACCATGTCGGCGGGTGAGGCAATTGAAGATGATTCATGAGCAGGCGAAGTTTTTGAAAACCCATAAAGAAAAGTTAATGAATTTTTAAGGAAAGCCCGTTATGTTGACCCTTTGTTCGACCTTTTCCAGGAAATCATATGCGTAATAAATATACTGGCCTGCAAATTGGCATTCACTGGCTGGTGTTTCTTCTGGTTATCGTGGCTTACGCGGCGATGGAGCTGCGAGGATTCTTCCCCCGTAGCGCGCGTCCGGTAATTAATATGATTCATGTTTCCTGCGGGATTTCGATCCTGGTATTGATGGTGGCGCGTCTGCTGGTACGCCTGAAATTCCCGGCACCGCCGATTCAGCCTAAGCCAAAACCGATGATCACCGGGATGTCACATCTGGGGCATCTGGTGGTGTATCTACTGTTTATTGCTTTGCCATTAATTGGCCTGGTGATGATGTACAACCGCGGCAACCCGTGGCTGGCCTTTGGCCTGGTGATGCCCCATGCGGCAGAAGCGAATTTCGATCTGGTGGACAGCCTGAAGGCGTGGCACGTGACGCTGGCGAACATCGGCTATTTCGTCATCGGCATTCACGCTTTTGCGGCGTTGCTGCATCACTATTACTGGAAGGACAACACGCTGCTGCGCATGATGCCGAAAAAGCGTTCCTGATAACCTTTCCTGCCTGTCCCAAACCCGCTCTCGTCAGCGGGTTTTTTGTGTTTATTTCCGACATCAATCCATAAAAAGAGCCATTCCAGTTAAGCGAATAAACATTCGTTCTTAAGGTGAGCTTTAACCCGATGATTTGCTTTAAGTCTGTTGTATTTCAGTCATGAATATATCCATGACAAACACAGGGTGAACGATTATAAATGCACTATCCACCACGGACAGGGTGTATCCAAATCTGCAGTGCTGTGTGTTTACGGGACCTGACCGATGTCGGCAGGTTCCCGGATTTTCCCCGGTGCTTCAAATGAGCGCCCTTCAACGCCTTCCTAAAGTACAAAATTTACTTAAGTCGAATTATTTGATGTCTCGAGCCGCAACAGATTGCACCTTCCAGCGCCCATTTTCTCTGACCATGCAGTCAATAATGGTATGAGCCTTGTTTTTGCCGAACGCGATATAGATGTTGACGCAAATCGGATCGGTGTCTACTGAAACGACGTTAATATTATCGGGCCAATCTTCACCAATATCCTGCGCTTTAAGAAAAAAGTCTGCATCATAAAATGGTTCATCATCATAATCTGGATCTTGCGTATGACGCATTTTCTGCATTGTGGATGCAGTAACATAACGATCAATTTCATGATTGTCAGTGATAGGAAAGTGATTTTCGCTAATCTGAGTGACATACCATTTATTAAATGCAGCGGCCTGGGTAGCCGCATCGTGAGTATTTGCGAGAACTGACGTCGTGATCATTAACAGCGATAATAAACTTTTCATGTTAATAGTGCCTGTAAAGCTTGAAGGCTGGCTTTAATTCTCTGTAGCGTGGGCCAGGGTACATTCCATGTTGGATAAAGTCAGAGTACCAGGTGCCAGAGCCATCATAAATACATGCGTGACCGTGCTGGTTTTCCCCGGGGAGGGCGTCAATGACAGCAACATCTCCCTCGATAGGTGTGCCGTACACCTGACTGAATCCAGCCATTTCAAGTGAGTGCCCGAAATACATGGCATCGGCGCCATTAATCTTAACTCCTCCTGCCCGAATTGCAGCGGCTACTGCACGTGCGCAATAACCCGTACTATGGAGATGCGCATGCTGACGAGCATAGGTCACTGCGACGTGTTTTGACCATATCATTTTCAACGTCCTTATTATTGAAGAAGAAATAAGTCATGTTTTACGCCCATTGCGAATATTATTTTGTAATACATGGTTAAGTGATGTTAACCATTACTTGTGTACGTTATAAAAAATAAATCAACTATTTGCAGGTATAATGTTTGTTGGCGTTCTACGGTTTTATATTTTTGGAATTCATCCAGGGTTAAATGAAATATGAAGGACCGCGTTAATGAGTCACCTGGTATTACTATCGCTTAGTGCCTCAAATCCCTTGTTTACATGGATACCTGAAAATAGTTACTATACCCCCCTACAGTATCCATGAGGGGGGGCGTATGCCTCATTCACCCGAAGACAAAAAACGCGTTCTGACTCGCGTGCGGCGCATTCGGGGGCAGGTTGATGCCCTTGAACGTGCGCTGGAGTCCGGCGAACCCTGCCTTGCCATCCTGCAGCAAATCGCGGCGGTTCGCGGTGCGGCGAACGGTTTGATGGGCGAGATGGTCGAAATTCACCTTAAAGATGAGCTGGTGACGGGCGAAACCACCGCCGACCAGCGTGCGGTTCGCATGGCGGAAGTCGGTCATTTGCTACGCTCTTATCTAAAATAAAACACTGGCATCACATAAAGGAAAGCAATATGAAATCACGTGCAGCTGTCGCATTTGGCCCCGGCCAGCCGTTGAAGATCGTCGAAATTGACGTAGCGCCGCCGAAGAAGGGCGAAGTGCTGATCAAAATCACCCATACCGGCGTGTGCCACACCGATGCCTTTACCCTGTCGGGTGACGATCCGGAAGGCGTCTTCCCGGCGGTATTAGGCCATGAAGGCGGTGGCGTGGTAGTGGAAGTCGGTGAAGGCGTCACCAGCCTGAAGCCGGGCGATCACGTTATTCCTCTGTACACCGCCGAATGTGGCGAGTGTAAGTTCTGTAAATCCGGTAAAACCAACCTCTGTCAGGCCGTTCGCGCCACGCAGGGCAAAGGCCTGATGCCTGATGGTACCACGCGTTTCTCTTACAACGGTGAGCCGATTTATCACTACATGGGCACCAGTACCTTCAGCGAATACACCGTTTGTGCGGAGATTTCCCTGGCCAAAGTAAATCCACAGGCGCCGCTGGATAAAGTCTGCCTGCTGGGCTGCGGCGTGACCACCGGTATCGGCGCGGTACACAACACGGCGAAAGTGAAAGAGGGCGACACCGTGGCGGTGTTTGGTCTTGGCGGGATCGGTCTGGCGGTGATTCAGGGCGCGGTACAGGCGAAAGCCGGGCGCATCCTCGCAGTCGATACCAACCCGGAGAAATTCAAACTGGCCGGTGAAATGGGCGCAACGGATTTCATCAACCCGAAAGACTACGACAAACCGGTTCAGGATGTGATTGTTGAACTGACCGACGGCGGCGTGGATTTCAGCTTTGAATGTATCGGCAACGTGAATGTCATGCGCTCTGCGCTGGAATGCTGCCACAAAGGCTGGGGTGAGAGCATCATCATCGGCGTGGCAGGGGCGGGTCAGGAGATCAAAACCCGTCCATTCCAGCTGGTGACCGGACGCGTCTGGCGCGGCTCCGCATTTGGCGGCGTAAAAGGTCGCACCCAGCTGCCGGGGATGGTTGAGGATGCAATGGCCGGGAAAATCAATCTCGACCCGTTCATTACCCACCGTCTGCCGCTTGAGCAGATCAACGAAGCCTTCGATCTGATGCACGAAGGAAAGTCGATCCGCACCGTCATACATTTCGGCAGCAACTAATTATTCTGCCAGCGGTTTTTTGCCGCTGGCCCTTCCTGCATATTCTTCTCTAAAGTGTGACCTGTCTGGCGCTTTTAGCCGTAAGCAAATTTCCTGCCGTGCCGATGACTATTTTACAGGCGTGTTTTTCACGCATTTACCTATAAAGAGAGTCGACGGTCATGGACAACACAAAAACGATGCGCAGCCCGCAAACGCTGAGCTTCCTGCATCATATCCGGCTGGTTCCGCTGTTTTCCTCAATTCTCGGTGGCATCATTTTGTTATTCGCATTGAGTTCGGCTCTGGCGGGGTATTTCCTGCTGCAGGCTGACACGGATTTGCAGGATGTCACGTCAGAAATCCAGGTACGTACGGGGCTGTCGAATAGCTCGAACCATTTACGCACGGCGCGCATCAATATGATCCATGCCGGTGCGGCCAGCCGTATCGCTGAGATGGACGCGATGAAGCAAAACATCGCTGAAGCCGAGACGCGTATTAAGCAGTCGCAGGAGAGCTTCGCCGCCTATATGAATCGTGCCGTGCGCACGCCTGCGGACGAAGCGCTGGATGGCGAGCTGAAAACCCGCTTTGATGCCTATATCACCGGCCTGCAGCCGATGCTGAAATACGCCAAAAACGGCATGTTTGAAGCCATCATTAATCACGAAAATGAGTCTGCGCGCCCGCTGGACGATGGCTACAACGAAATCCTGCTGAAGGCGATTAAGATCCGTACGGATCGCGCGAATGCCCTCACAACCGACGCTCACAAGCGCACTCAGCTTGGCCTGATGTTTATGGTCGGCGCCTTTGCGCTGGCGCTGGTGCTGACCGCGATGACCTTCGTGGTGCTGCGCCGCACGGTAATTCATCCGCTGCAACGCGCTGCCCGCCGCATCGAACAGATTGCGAAGGGGGATTTGACCATGGCGGACGACCTGACCGGTCGCAGCGAGATCGGGCGTTTAACCCGCGATCTGCAAACCATGCAGCACTCGCTGGTGAATACCGTCGGAACGGTTCGCCAGGGCGCGGAGCAGATTTACCGTGGCACCAGCGAGATTTCTGCTGGTAACACCGATCTCTCCTCCCGCACCGAACAGCAGGCGGCGGCCATCGAACAGACCGCTGCCAGCATGGAAGAGCTGACGGCGACGGTGAAACAGAACGCCGATAATGCCCATCATGCGAGCAAACTGGCGGAAGACGCTTCCGGGAAAGCCAGCCGTGGCGGCCAGATGGTCTCTGGCGTGGTGAAAACCATGAGCAATATCTCTACCAGCTCGAAGAAAATCTCGGAAATCACAGCGGTGATCAACAGCATCGCTTTCCAGACCAACATTCTGGCCCTTAACGCCGCCGTGGAAGCGGCCCGTGCGGGTGAGCAGGGGCGCGGATTTGCCGTGGTCGCCAGCGAAGTGCGTACGCTGGCAAGCCGCAGTGCCAACGCGGCAAAAGAGATTGAAGGCCTGATTAATGAATCCGTCACGCTGATCGACCAGGGTTCCGGCGAAGTGGTTGCCGCGGGGAATACTATGAATGAAATCGTTGAAGCCGTGAAACGCGTCACCGATATCATGCTGGAGATCGCCGCAGCCTCCGACGAGCAGAGCCGGGGTATCGTGCAGGTGAGCCAAGCGATCTCTGAGATGGATAAAGTGACCCAGCAGAACGCCTCACTGGTGGAGGAAGCCTCTGCGGCGGCGGCATCGCTGGAAGAACAGGGTGCTCGTCTGACCGAAGCCGTGGGCGCGTTCCGTCTTAACGGCACAACCGCCAGTCGCGGGAATAAAGCCGCACCAGCCACCCAGCCTGCGCCATTGCGTCAGGCGGTGGTTGACGGTGGGGATAACTGGGAAACGTTCTGAGTGGGTGACATATCGATGGGCGGCTATGTCTTACCCCATCGATAACATCATACGTCCGTAAACGTGAAACGTCGCCGGGCGATAAAAAAAGGGGCCAATCGGCCCCTTTTTCATTACTGCTTTTACGCTTTATCTGGCAGGGCGTACGCAATAATGTAATCACCACGGTCCGGTGACTGACGCGCGCCACCTGCGTTAATGATGATGTACTGTTTGCCGGTTTTCGGCGACACATAGGTCATCGGGCCTGACTGGCTGCCCACTGGCAGACGGTCTTTCCAGATCTCTTTCCCGGTTGCGGTATCAAACGCGCGCAGGTAGAAATCCTGAGTGCCCGCGAAGAACAGCAGACCAGACTGGGTGGAAAGCGATGCGCCCAGCGTCGGCATCCCGATTGGGATCGGCATGTGCATACGAATACCCAGTGGACCGGTATCTTCAACGGTACCAACCGGAACCTGCCACACCAGCTTGCCGCTTTTCAGATCCACGGCGGACATGGTGCCGAACGGTGGTTTCTGGCACGGAATGCCCAGCGGAGAGAGGAAACGCTCGCGCATTGCGCCAAACGGCGTACCGTCCATCGGCACAATACCCATCTCGATCCCGCTGGCGTTTTTGGCAACGTTCGCGCGCGGCACCATATAGTTCGCGAGACCCAGACGCATATCGTTGACGAACATCAGACCGTTATTCGGATCAACGGAGACGCTGCCCCAGTTCATCCCGCCGAGGGAGCCTGGGAACTGCAGTGAGCGGTCAAGACCCGGTGGAGTAAAGACGCCCTGGTGACGCATCTCTTTAAACTGAATGCGGCACAGCAGCAGATCGACCGGTGTTGCGCCCCACATGTCGGATTCGGTCAGCGTCTGGTTGCCAATCATCGGCATGCCAACGGAATACGGCTGCGTTGGGGAGTAACGTTCGCCTTCAATATTACCTGCCGGAACCGGACGCTCTTCCACTTTGGCTACCGGCTTGCCGGTTTCGCGGTTGAGCATAAAGATCATGCCCTGTTTACTGGTCTGCACCAGCACCGGCGTGGTGCCGCCTTTACCGTCAGGGAGATCGTACAGCAGCGGCTGCGACGGCAGGTCGAAGTCCCACAGGTCGTGGTGTGTGGTCTGGAAATGCCAGCGCACCTGACCGGTAGTCGCGTCTACCGCCACAATTGACGAACTGTATTTATCGTCCAGCGCGGTACGTTCGCCTGCATAGAAATCGGGCGTTGCGTTGCCGGTTGGCAGATAGATCAGGTTCAGTTTTGCGTCGTAAGACATGGCAGACCAGACGTTCGGCGTACCGCGCGTATAGGTCTGGCCTTCTGGCGGCAGACCGGTCAGCTCCGGATTGCCGGGGTCCCAGGCCCATGCCAGTTTGCCGGTGTGCACGTCATAGGCGCGAACCACACCCGGCGGTTCGCCAGTCGAGAAGTTATCCGCCACGCGGCCACCGACAACCACCACATTACCGGCCACCAGCGGGGTGGAGGTTTGCTGATAGTAGCCCGGTTTGATTTCACCCATGCCGACGCTGAGGTCAACAATACCGTGATCGCCAAAGTCTTCGCAGACTTTGCCCGTATCGGCGTTGATGGCAATCAGGCGCGCATCGGTAGTTGGCAGGAACAGACGACGGGCACAGGCGGCCGGTTGCGTATCTGTTTGTGACGTTGTCACGACGCTGTGGTCTTCAAAGAAACCCAGGCCACGGCAGCGCTGCCAGTTTGGCGCGGTGGCTTTGGAATCGTAGCGCCATTTTTCTTTACCGGAATCCACGTCCAGCGCCAGCACTTTGCTGTATGGCGTGCAGACAAACAGGGTGTCGCCCACCTGCAGTGGCGTGTTCTGATCTTCTGCGCCAGAACCGTTGCTCACCGGGATATCACCCGTGTGCGCGGTCCAGGCCACTTTCAGCTCGCCGATGTTTTGCTTGTTAATCTGGTCCAGCGCGGCAAAACGGTCGCCGTGGGTGGTGTTACCCCAGTGTTCCCAATTTTTCTGCTCCTCGCCAGGGGCGACGGGTTTCACAGGCACCGCTTCGTTAGCCGTGACCAGCGTTTGCGGCTTAAACATCCAGCCGAAGCTCACCAGCATCGCTACGGCGAGCACGGCGGCAAGGGTAAACGCCGGGGTTTTATTTACGGCCTGGCTGCCGTCTGCTGCGCGCAGGAACGGCCAGACAATGGCACATAAAAAGGCCAGCACGGCGAGGGTAAACAGACGCGAGAAGAGTGGCCAGAAATCCCAGCCTGCGTCACTGACGGCCCAGAATAACGACGCGATAAACGCGATGGCATACAGAATGATGCCGCTGGTGCGATTCATGAGTATTAAAACGGCGGCGATAACCATCACCACGCCAATGATCAGGAAGTACCAGCTTCCGCCTACGGTGGCGAGCTTAAAGCCCAGCCCGCCGACCGCCAGTCCGATGATTGCCATCAGGACGACCAGGAGCCACTGCAGGAGTCTCGGAACCCCGCGTGGCGCGCTGCCAAATGCCATGTCTATCTCCTTAAAGACCTCGTATTCCTCCGGTGGCACGGGCGCAGGGCCTGTACCAAATGGGTAACCGAATACGGGTTTAATGATGATTTATACGATGAATACCGTTTATACGGCTTTGAAATCCACCGAATGAAATAGGGTGTGAACCATTTGGTGAATTCGTGGCTATGATAAGTCTGTTAAATTGTTTGTTGCAATTGTTAATAAAAAATTTCGCATTATTTGATTAAAAGCGATAAAAAACCCGTCATCACGACGGGTCAGCTGGAAAGCGAAGGGAGACGGTTAAATCGGCATCGACTTGCGGATGGCGCTCAGCAACGCTTGCGCGCCCGAGGAGAGCGGAGTGTCCACGCGGGTCAGGATACCGATCGGCTCACCGGCACCCGGCGACGCGACAGGCAGCGCGGTCAGGGTGCCCTGGCGGAGATCTTCTTTTACCGCCCCGGACGGCACGAACCAGACATAGTCATAATCTACCGTCAGCTGGCGCGACAGGGAGGCCGAGAGGGTTTCGATACACCCCGATGGCAGCTTGCAGCCCTGCATTTGCAGCATCACTTCGGCGTTATGGCGCGGAACAGTCCCTTTTGGAGACACCACCACCGGCCATTCCATGACCCGGCTCAGGGTGACTGTATCATGTAGCAGCGGGTGATTCGGGCGAACCACCAGCTTCAGCGATTCCAGGAACAGCAGCTCGTAATTCAGACCGCCCATTAACTCTGGATCGGACATTCGCCCAATGCCCAGATCCAGTTCGCCAGACTTTAACCCGGCCAGCAGCATGGTGTTATTCATCGTGGCGACCTGCAGCGTGGTGTTTTTTTGCTGCTTGTGAAACTGACCAATCGCCGAAGGCAGAATGCCGAGCGCCGCCGTAGGCAGCGCGCCAACGCGGACCACATCCGAGATCTGATCGTCCTTACGATTCAGCGCCTGACCGGCAGTATTGAGCGCATCCAGCACTTTGACGGCGTGGGTGAGAAACTGTTCGCCAACTAAGGTGAGCTGCGCGCCAAGGCGCCCGCGATCGAACAGGCGTGCGCCGGTGAGTTGTTCCAGTTCGTTCAGGGTCTTTGAGAGGGCTGGCTGGCTAAGATTAAGAGTTTCAGCCGCACGCCCCAGCGTTCCCTGTTGAGCGACGGCCACAAAAGTGTGCAGATGGCGCAAGCGTATGCGCTGACTAAACAAACCATTTTTTTCCATGTTGCGATGTTAAGAACAGAGCCGTGCGAGTGACAAGGGAAGATGTTTAATTTTGATAACTTGATAGCAAAATATTATTAACATTTGATCTATTTGAGTTACAAGAATTTTTTCACCCGTGGATGAGGTGATTCTCCTGAGGTTTTTTCTTCGCGCAGAAAGAGAAAAAGCGCAGGGAATAACCACTTGTCTGTCAGGATCACAAATCGCAAATTCTTCCCCCCAACGACAGCGGCCTTCTCTACACTCCAGGTAATATTCACTGGAGGCATGACATCATGGCGAACACCATCACGGCTGATGATATTCGGGAACACTTTTCGCAGGCTATGTCAGCGATGTACCAGCAGGAAGTTCCGCAGTACGGCACGCTGCTGGAACTGGTAGCGGACGTGAATCTGGCGGTACTGGAAAACAATCCGCACTTACATGAACAGCTGGCCAATGCCGATGAGCTGGCGCGGTTAAACGTCGAACGCCACGGGGCGATTCGCGTGGGGAGCGCTCAGGAGCTGTCCACCTTGCGCAGGATGTTTGCCATTATGGGCATGTATCCTGTCAGCTATTACGATCTCTCCCAGGCGGGCGTCCCGGTGCATTCTACGGCGTTTCGTCCCATTGATGACGCCGCGCTGTCGCGCAACCCGTTCCGCGTGTTTACCTCGTTGTTGCGCATGGAGCTTATCGAAAATGTCGCCCTGCGCGAACGCGCGGCTGAGATCCTCGCCCAACGTACTATTTTTACTCCGCGCTGCCTGGAACTGATTGCGCTGCATGAGTCAGAAGGGCAGTTTACTGAAACGCAGGCGCGCGAGTTTGTTCAAGAAGCACTGGAGACGTTTCGTTGGCATCGCCACGCCACCGTCGATCAGGAGACCTATCAGGCGCTGCACGATGAGCATCGTCTGATTGCCGATGTGGTCTGTTTCCCGGGATGTCATATCAACCATCTTACGCCGCGCACCCTGGATATTGACCGGGTGCAGGAGCTGATGCCGAAATATGGCATTGAGCCGAAGATTCTGATCGAGGGACCGCCGCGTCGTGAAGTGCCGATTTTACTGCGCCAGACCAGTTTTAAAGCGCTGGAGGAGCCGGTGCTGTTTGCCGGAGAGCATAAAGGCACCCATACGGCGCGCTTTGGCGAAATCGAACAGCGCGGAGTTGCGCTCACGCCAAAAGGCCGTGAACTGTATGACCGTCTGCTGAATCAAGCCGGAACCGGCAAGGATAATTTGACGCATCAGCTGCATCTGCGGGAGGTGTTTCAGACTTTCCCGGACAGCGAAATGTTCCTGCGCCGTCAGGAGCTGGCCTATTTCCGCTATCGTCTGACCCCTGCGGGCGAAGCGCACCGACAGGCGTTCCGCCCGGGCGACGATCCCCAGCCGCTCATTGAGCGTGGCTGGGTTGTGGCGCAGCCGATTATTTATGAGGATTTTCTGCCGGTAAGTGCAGCGGGCATTTTCCAGTCCAATCTGGGGAATGAAACCCAGGCCCGCAGCCGTGGAAATTCGAGTCGTGAAGCGTTTGAAGCCGCACTGGGATGCCCGGTAAACGACGAGTTTGCGCTGTATCAGCAGGCCGAAGACCGCAGTAAACGGCGTTGCGGTTTGCTCTGAAATCGCTACTCTGCTGGGGTGTGATGGAAAAAGAAGGCAAGTATGGAAAATTCCACGACCCCAGTAGTGACCACCCGCCAGGGCGCAGTAAGCGGTTTTATTGATGATGATGTGCACGTCTGGTGCGGTATTCCGTATGCCGCGCCGCCCGTTGGCGCGCTGCGCTGGCGCTCGCCGCAACCACCCGACTCCTGGGAAGGTATCCGCCCGGCCAATACGTTCTCGGCATCCAGCTGGCAAAACATCGACTACTGTCGGGAACTGGGCGGGGGCGACCCAGGGCGATTCTCGGAAGATTGTCTCTATCTCAACGTCTGGGCTCCCGCAAAACGGACCGGGCCACTTCCCGTGATGGTCTGGCTGCATGGCGGGGGATATACCATTGGCGCGGGCGGATTACCGCCTTACCAGGGGAAAGCGCTGGCACATCGCGACGTCATTGTTGTCACCATTAACTACCGTCTGGGCCATCTCGGCTTCTTCGCTCACCCGGCGCTCGCCGGTGAGGAAGCCGATGTGGTGCATAATTTTGCGCTGTACGATCAAATCGCGGCGCTTCAGTGGGTACAGGACAATATTGTTGCGTTTGGCGGCGATGCGGAGAACGTGACCTTGTTTGGCGAATCCGCCGGGGCGCGAAGCGTGCTGTCACTGCTGGCTTCGCCGCTGGCAAAAGGCTTGTTTCACAAGGCGATCGTGCAGAGCGGTTACACGCTTCCTGATACCCCGCGCGAGCAGGCGCTGCAAAAAGGTGAGGCGCTGGCGGCGCATTTCGGCATTGAGAATGCGACCGCTGAACAGCTGAGGGCGATCCCCGCCGATGCGCTCTGGTCACTGACGGCGCCACTTAATATTGCCCCAACGCCGATTGTCGGTGACTGCGTGCTGCCAGAAGCGATGCTGGATGTGTTTTTCTCGGCCCGCCAGCATCCGGTTCCGGTGATGATTGGTTCCAACAGTGACGAAGCCAGCGTGATGGCGGTGTTTGGCATCGATCTCGCCGGGCAAATTCAGAAGCTACGTCGTGAACGTCGGTTTGGCCTGGGGCTGATCAAGCTGCTTTACCCTGGTGTGAAAGGGGATGAAGAGCTGGGGCGGCAGGTGTGTCGTGATATGGCTTTTACGACCATGGGATTTGTGGTGATGCAAGCTCAGCAGCGGGTCGGCGAACCCTGCTGGCGCTACTGGTTTGATTACGTTGCGGAAGCGGAACACGAAACCTATCAGAATGGCGCGTGGCACGGCAACGAAGTGCCCTATGTCTTTGACACGCTAGGAAAGGTTGAACCTGCCAGCCAGTATGTGAACGAGCGCGATTTGGCCTTTGCCGCGCAGGTGGCAGATTATTGGGTCAATTTTGCGCGTTTCGCGAGCCGAACCTGTGATGCGCTACACGGCCCGACGCGCTGGCCCGCCTGCCGGAAAGGGCGTGATGTGCTGTTACGCATTGGTTTGAATAAACATGCAGGATTTCGCCTGGAAAACCGCTTTATGCGCGCCAGAATGAGCCTGTTTAAACGGGTGATGAAGCATCACGTGAGCCTGGATTGAGCAGACACGCGCGAAACGCGGCCAGCCCGGCGGCTTTTGCGCGTGATTCCCGTAACACCAGCCGATAGCTGGCACCGGTTTTCACGCTGGTATTGAAGGGGCGTGCCAGGCGCCCGGCGCGAATATCTTCTCTCACCAGCGTTTCGTCAGCAATCGCCACGCCCAGCCCCTGCATCGCGGCGGTTATCGCCAAATCCATGGTGTCGAAGTGTTGATTTCGCTGCATTGTCAGCGCGAGCTCTTCCTGCCTGGACAGCCACAGCGACCAGTCGGTTTTATCCCGCGTGGGGTGCAGGAATGTCAGCGACTCTAGAGGGGCGCTCATTCGTAATGGACTCATCACCGGCGTGAGCGCCTCTTCAAACAGTAGGTCGCCTGCGCTGAGATGCGTTCCGAAGACGATAGCCGCATCGTAGGATTCAGTTTTGAAATTCACCGTGTGATCGGTGGTGGTGGTGAGGGCAATTTGCAGCTCAGGCTGATCGCGCTCCACTTCAAGCAGGCGTGGAACCAGCCAGCGCATGGCGCAGGTCGGGACTTTCAGACGCACCACCGTTTGCTGCGCGCGCGCCTGTTCCGCGACGGTCAGCAGATGTTCGAAGGCGGCCTGTAGATCAGGAAGCAGGGCGCTGCCCTGAGATGAAAGCCGCAGCCCGCGCGCATGACGTTCAAAAAGAGAAAAGCCGAACCACGACTCCAGCGTGGCGATTTTACGACTAACGGCACCCTGAGTGAGACACAGCTCTTTCGCGGCGTGGGTGAGATTCAGATGACGAGCGGTGACCAGAAAGGCGTCCACAGCATTGTGCGGAAATGAACGGCGCGACATAAACACTCCAGGTATGCGTTTTTATCATGTCGTTCATAACACCTGACCTTAAGGTGCCTGTCAATCGGCGAAAAAAAACCCGCCGGATGGCGGGTTTTGGGATTATGCGCAGAATTAGAACTGGTAAACCAGACCCAGGGCTACGATATCATCAGTAGAGATGCCAGAATCTTTGTAGAACTGATCATCTTCATCCAGCAGGTTGATTTTATAGTCAACGTAGGTGGACATATTTTTGTTAAAGTAATAGGTCGCGCCAATATCAGCGTATTTAACCAGATCTTTATCGGTGTTGCCGTTATAGCTCAGGTCCTTACCTTTAGACTGCAGGTAGGAGATAGATGGGCGCAGACCGAAATCGAACTGATACTGAGCGGTAATTTCGAAGTTCTGCGTTTTATTCGCAATACCGCCATCATCGCTGTTACCGTAAATGGTCATATTACGGGTTTCAGAATACATGGTCGCCAGGTAAATATCGTGATCGTCATATTTCAGACCCGCAGTCCATGCTTCGGCTCTATCGCCACCAGCATAACGGCCACCACCAGAGTTAACCTGGTCGGTAGTACGGTCGGAAGAGGCATACGCAGCACCTGCGCTGAAGCCCATACCGAAATCATAGGTAGTGGACATACCATAGCCGTCGCCATTTTCATGACGAATATCGCGGCCGTTGTTGGTGCCTTCGTTACCGTTATTACCGCCTTCGTTGTTACCCTGATACTGCAGAGCAAAGTTCAGGCCATCAACTGCACCGAAGAAGTTGCTGTTACGGTAGGTTGCAACGCCGTTTGCTCGGCTGGTCATGTAGACATCAGACTGTGCCCAGGTATCGCCACCGAACTCTGGCAGCATATCGGTCCAGCCTTCTACGTCGTACAGCACGCCGTAGTTACGACCGTAGTCGAATGAACCGTAGTCACCGAATTTCAGACCTGCGAAGCCCAGACGGGTCCAGGACTGGTTAGACGAACCTTCAGTGTTGTTCGCCTGAACGTTGTATTCCCACTGGCCAAAACCGGTCAACTGGTCGTTGATCTGCGTTTCGCCTTTGAAGCCAATACGCACGTAGCTCTGATCGCCATCCACACCAGAATCATCAGAGAAATAGTGCAGGCCATCAACTTTACCGTACAGATCCAGTTTATTACCGTCTTTGTTATAAATCTCTGCTGCGTGAGCAGCACCAGCTGCCAGAAGCGCCGGGATAACAAGTGCCAATACTTTTCTATTCATTTTTTCATTCCTTAAAAAGGTTTTTATTATGATTTGAAATGAACTTTTGCCCATTACAAGAATCACCCGAATCCTAATATTGTTTTTAATAGGGCGGCAAACAGTATGCGCTTATAAAATGTTAAGAATTAATTCCGCCGTAACGGAATGAAACCTCAATTATATTGAGTTATGAGTTTCTATTATTTATTGATGTGAATTATTAATTGTTAATTAACAGTGCTGCAAATTTCGTCTTGTTTATTAAGTTTTCGCCAGTGTAATTTAATAATTGTGACCGCTGCATGAGTTTTTAATGGAAAAATAAAAACTCTTTTTTTGTCAGAATTGCGCCCGGCGAAATGCGTCAGCCATGCGTTTTCATCATGGCTACTATGACAACAATTCGGTTGTCGCCAAAGCTCCCTTCGCGTTGAATAGTTATGCAATATCCACGAGAAAGGATTGATGATGACTCTGCGTACTCCCGTGCACACCCGCTCGAAACTGCCTGACGTTGGCACGACTATTTTTACGGTGATTGGGCAGCTTTCTGCTCAACATAACGCCATCAATCTTTCTCAGGGGGCACCTAACTTCTCCTGCGATCCTAAGCTCATTGCGGGCGTAACCCGCGCCATGGAGGCGGGGCACAATCAGTATGCAGCTATGACTGGCCTGCAGCCGCTGAAAGAACGCATCGTCGATAAAATTGCCACACTCTATGGCACCCGTTATGACGCCAGCAGCGAAGTGCTGATTACCGCCAGTGCCAGCGAAGGGCTGTACTCGGCGATCAGCGGTCTGGTGCATCCTGGCGACGAGGTGATCTATTTTGAGCCGTCGTTCGACAGCTACGCGCCGATTGTGCGTTTACAAGGCGCCACGCCGGTGGCAATTAAGCTGACGGTGCCCGATTTTGCCGTCGACTGGGATGAAGTCCGCGCCGCGGTGACGTCGCGCACACGCATGATCATCATCAATACCCCGCACAACCCGAGCGGTCAGGTCTTCTCGGCGAACGACCTCGAACAGCTGGCGGCGATTACCCGCCAGACGGATATCATTATTTTGTCTGATGAAGTGTACGAACACGTCGTGTTTGACGGCCAGCCGCATCACGGCATGGCAACGCACCCGCAGCTGGCGGAGCGTAGCGTGATCATTTCATCATTTGGAAAAACCTATCATGTCACCGGCTGGCGAGTAGGGTATTGTGTGGCTCCCGCTGAGCTGATGGACGAAATCTGCAAAGTGCATCAATTCCTGATGTTTTCTGCCGATACCCCTATGCAGTACGCCTTTGCAGAGCATATGGCCGATCCTCAGACCTGGCTGTCGTTGTCGGCGTTCTATCAACGCAAACGCGATTTACTGCAAAATCTACTGGCGGAGTCGCCGTTCCGTTTGCTGCCGAGCGCAGGTTCGTTCTTCCTGCTGGCCGATTACAGCCACTTCAGCGACGAAAGCGACAGTGAGATGGTCAAACGGCTGATCGTTGAATCCGGTGTCGCGACCATTCCGCTGTCGGCGTTTTACACAGACGGTACAGATAACAAATTGATCCGCCTCTCATTTGCAAAAGACGAGGCGACGTTACGGGCAGGTGCGCAGGCCCTGTGTCGGGTTAAACCACGCTAAGGAGTGTTGAGATGAAATTTAACGCGTTAGTTGTCGGCATGGGATTGCTGTGTTCTTTTTCTTCCTTCGCTGCAACCGAGCTGCGCTATGGCCTGGAAGCGGAATATCCGCCGTTTGAAAGCCGTAATGCGTCGGGTGAACTGGAAGGTTTTGATATCGATCTGGGCAAAGCGATTTGCAAAGCCGCTGAGCTAAAGTGCAGTTGGGTCGAGACTTCATTTGATGCGTTGATCCCAGGGTTAATGGCGAAGAAATTCGATGCCATCAACTCGGCCATGAACATTACGGAGCAGCGTCGTCAGAGCATTGATTTCACCCAGCCGATCTACCGTATTCCTTCCCAACTGGTCGGAAAAGAAGGGAGTGGCGTCGACGCGACGCCTGAAGGTTTGAAAGGCAAAACCATCGGTGTGTTGCAGGGTTCCATTCAGGAAACCTATGCGAAAGAGCACTGGGAGAAGCACGGTGTCACCGTGGTGTCTTATAAAGATCAGAATATGGCCTGGGGTGATTTGCTGAATGGCCGCATTGATGCCTCGCTGGTGATGTCCGCGGCCGGGCAGGCAGGCTTCCTGAGTAAGCCGCAGGGGAAAGGGTTTGGCTTTATTGGCAAACCGGTGTCGGATGACACTATCCTCGGCAGCGGGATCGGTTTCGGGCTGCGCAAAGGTGACGAGGCCACCAAAAAACAGCTCGATGCGGCTATCGAAAAAGTCCGCGCTGACGGCACCATCGACCAGCTTGCGAAGAAATACTTCCCGGGCATTGATGTCAGCGTAAAATAATAATATTGCGCCTCTTCGCCTCTGATGCAGATGTCCATCAGAGGCTTTTTATTTTCGATTTATACATAACTTTACCGTCAATTCAGTCCTTTCCCCTCGACAGAAAATATTTCTCGCTTTGCTCAGAATATCGCCGCTCAACAATTGGATTTCTAACCGTTTTTGTTTAGGCTGTGCGTTCTTTCTTGCCGTCGTTTCGCTGCCCGCGAAACTCATTCACACGACCATAAGGACGTTTTCTCAGGCATGAATCGCAGACGTTTTTTACAAGGCTCGCTGGCAATGGCTGCGCTGAGCGGTACCGCTGGACTCTCATCGCTCTTTTCCCGTGCGGCATTTGCCGCAGAATCCGATATTGCCGACGGTCAGAGTCGTCGTTTTGACTTCTCTGTACTGCAATCCATGGCGCACGATCTGGCGCAAACTGCGTGGGGCGGTGCGCCGCGTCCGCTGCCCAATACGCTGGCGACCATGACGCCGCAGGCGTACAACGCCATCAAATACGACGAGAAACAGTCCCTGTGGAACAATATTGAAGATCGCCAGCTCGACGTGCAGTTCTTCCATATGGGAATGGGATTCCGCCGGCGTGTACGTATGTTCTCGCTTGATTCTGCGACATCCCAGGCGCGTGAAATTCACTTCCGCCCGGAGCTGTTTAGCTATAACGATACGGATGTCGACACCCAACAGCTGCAGGGGCAGAGCGATTTAGGCTTTGCCGGTTTCCGCGCCTTTAAAGCGCCGGAGCTGGCGCGTCGCGATATCGTCTCCTTCCTGGGCGCGAGTTATTTCCGTGCTGTGGATGATACCTATCAGTACGGCCTGTCTGCGCGCGGTCTGGCGATAGATACCTTTACCGATACGCCGGAAGAGTTCCCGGACTTCACCTCATTCTGGTTTGAAACCGTCAAGCCGAACGACACCACGTTTACCGTCTATGCGCTGCTCGACAGTCCAAGTATCACCGGTGCCTATAAATTCGTGATCCACTGCGAAAAGAGCCAGGTGATCATGGAGGTGGATAACCACCTGTATGCCCGTAAAGACATCAAGCAGCTCGGCATTTCGCCGATGACCAGCATGTTCAGCTGCGGGAATAACGAGCGCCGCATGTGTGACACTATCCATCCGCAAATCCACGACTCCGATCGTCTGGCGATGTGGCGGGGCAACGGCGAGTGGATCTGTCGTCCGCTGAACAACCCGCAAAAACTGCAGTTCAACGCCTTCCAGGATAAAAATCCGAAAGGCTTTGGCCTGCTACAGCTGGATCGCGATTTCTCCCACTACCAGGACATTATGGGCTGGTATAACAAGCGTCCGAGCCTGTGGGTTGAGCCGCGCAATCAATGGGGTAAAGGCAGTGTCGGTCTGATGGAGATCCCTACCACCGGCGAAACGCTGGATAACGTCGTCTGCTTCTGGCAGCCGGAAAAACCGGTTAAAGCTGGCGATGAGCTGGACTTCAAATACCGTCTCTACTGGAGCGCGCAGCCGCCGGTTCGCTCGCCGCTGGCGAACGTCTATGCCACCCGCACCGGTATGGGCGGCTTCCCGGAGGGCTGGGCACCCGGCGAAAACTACCCGAAAGTCTGGGCACGTCGCTTTGCTATCGACTTCGTGGGGGGCGATCTGAAAGCCGCTGCGCCGAAAGGAATCGAGCCGGTGATTACGCTCTCTAACGGCGAAGCGAAACAGGTCGAAATCCTCTACGTCGAACCATTCGACGGCTACCGTATTTTGTTTGACTGGTACCCAACGGACGATTCCACCGATCCGGTCGAAATGCGCATGTTCCTGCGCTGTCAGGGGGATGCGATCAGTGAAACCTGGTTGTATCAGTATTTCCCACCTGCGCCTGATAAACGCAACTACGTCGACGATCGCGTGATGCGCTAACGCTGAATTCCCTCTCCCAAGCCGGGAGAGGGAACGTGAGGACCCATGACGGCTAACACCCCTGAAATCATTCCTGTTACCGACCGCATCGAACTGCGGGCCATCGACGAGCGCTATACCGCTGAACTGCATAATCTGGTGGTCAAAAATAAAAGCTGGCTACAAACCGCCTTTGACTGGGCGCAGTATGTGGGATCGGAAGACGACACGCGCAAAAATGTGCTCAGCAATCACATGCTGCATCAGCGTGGTTACGCGAAAATGTTCCTGATTTTTCAGGACCAGACCCTGAAAGGTGTGCTGTCATTCAACTCGATTGAGCCGACGAATAAGACGGGTTATATCGGCTACTGGCTGGATAAAGGCAGTCAGGGGCAGGGTATTTTGTCAAACGCGTTGCAGGCGTTTATGCGCTATTACGCTGAGCGCGGGGAAGTCCGCCGTTTCGTCATCAAATGTCGCGTGGCGAATGCGCAAAGCAACAGCGTAGCCGTGCGCAATGGTTTTGAGCTGGAAGGCTGCCTGAAAGAAGCCGAATTTTTAAACGGCGAGTTCCAGGATGTAAACAGCTACGCCAAAATCATTCGTCTATAGCGCGCCGAGCAGCGGGGTGCGGGTGATGCGCTGTTTTCCGTTGATCACCTTCTCACCGCGCAAATGGATGTTATCGCCACCGAATGCCTCAATCACCGCATCGTCGGTGATTTCAATGCGATGTTCGATCAGCACATCGCCGCTGATTCTCGCCCGTCCCTGAATCACCACTTTATCATCAATCAGGATCGGGCCACCGCGCAGCCAGGCCTGGCCGCCGATCAACACATGATGTTTGATGATCACGTTCCCCTCGACCACGGCGTTTTCGGCCACCTGCGAACTGTAGCGCAACGTCGGAATCGCATCGTCTTCACGGCCGGCAACCAGCCGGGCATTGCCATACACTTTTGCGCAGTCGCAGACCCAAACGTTATTCAGATCGTTGCCTTCGATGAGCGCATTCTCGAACACTTCGGCCCGATGCTCGATAAAGGCGAAATTGACCATCGCCTCCCCGTAAATCTGCGCCTGATGGACAATTCTGGACTGGCTGACGGTGGCATTGTCGTAAATTTTCAGAACCTGTTCACGATCCGGCGTCAGGCCAAGGGCTGCAATAACAGTGCTTTGATGCAGAATCCGTGCATTGCCGTAAAGATGGCAGATTCCGCGCACTTCGGAAGACTGAACTGTGACGTTGTCACTTAACTGTGCGCCATGGCTGATGAGTGAACCGTCGACCCAGCTGTTATTAGCGATTGTCGCGCCGTGGCTGATCACACAATGCTGGGTGATTCGCGCGTTATCGCGAATTTGCGCCTGTGCGAAAACCACGCTGTTTTCATCATAAACCCAGCAGTTGCCGTCATGGGACAGGGCGCTTTCATCCTCAAGCCAGCCGCCTTTTGTCCCGGCGGTAACATCGCCGAAATCTCGCGTGGCGATGATTTGCCGGAGCTTTACGGCTGCTTTTGTTTCGCCGTTCTGCCAGTGGTGGAGACGGGTTTCGTCGCTGAGTCGGTATTTTTGCATCTCGTGATCTCGGCTAAGGGTCTTTACTAACCGTAGCAAACTTTACGCCTTCTGAAGTGCTGGCAACCGCGTCTGAAACCCCTTAAACTAGCATTTCAAATATAATTTATACTTTAAAATGAATGCATAATAGACACAAATCCCAACAGGTTCTTAACTTACCGTTCGGTTACTTTGGCATGGTATTAGGGACTATTGGCATGGGTTTCGCGTGGCGCTATGCCAGCACGATCTGGCCGGTTTCCCGTTGGCCGGGTGAGATTCTGGTGCTGCTGGCGATCCTCATCTGGTGTTTGCTGACCCTGGCAATGCTTACCCGCGCCGTACGCTTCCCGCACAGTGTTCTTGCGGAGATGCGCCATCCGCTGATGAGCAGTTTTGTGAGTCTGTTTCCGGCTACCACACTGCTGGTGGCGATAGGGTTTGTCCCCTGGTGTCGACCCGTTTCGCTGGTGCTGTTTGGTATCGGCGTCGTGGTGCAGCTGAGCTATGCCGCCTGGCAAAGCGCCGGTCTGTGGCGGGGAAAACACCCCGAAGAGGCCACTACGCCGGGCCTGTATCTCCCGACGGTCGCCAATAACTTCATCAGTGCGATGGCCTGCGGCGCCCTCGGTTTCCACGATGCCGGGCTGGTATTTTTGGGTGCCGGCGTTTTCTCCTGGCTGAGCCTTGAGCCGGTGATATTGCAGCGTCTGCGCAGTTCCGGCGAGCTACCGACGGCGCTGCGAACCTCTCTGGGTATTCAGTTGGCGCCTGCGCTGGTGGCCTGCAGCGCCTGGTTTAGCGTCAACGGCGGCGAGGCAGATACCTTCGCCAAAATGCTGTTTGGCTACGGGCTGTTGCAGCTGCTGTTTATGCTGCGCCTGATGCCCTGGTATCTCTCCCAGCCGTTCAACGCCTCCTTCTGGAGCTTCTCGTTCGGCGTTTCTGCGCTCGCTACCACCGGGCTGCATCTGGGGCAGAGCAGTCCATCGGGCTTTTTCCACACCATTGCGGTACCGCTGTTTATTTTTACCAACTGCATCATTGCGCTCTTACTGGTGCGCACCTTCATTTTACTGGTGCAGGGAAAGCTATTAGTTCGTTCAGATAAAGCCACGCTTATGCACGCTGAGGAAAAGAGATGACTCACTTTGATGAAAACTATTTTACGGAAAAATATGGCCTGACCCGCACCCACTCGGATGTGGTTTACAGCGCCGGGATCGTCAAACCCGGCAAAACCCTGGATCTGGGCTGCGGCAATGGTCGCAACAGTCTGTATCTGGCCGCGAAGGGTTATGACGTAACCGCCTGGGATAAAAACCCGATGAGCATCGATAACATCGCGCGCATCCAGGCGGAAGAAGGGATCGTCAATCTGCAGGCTTCCGTGCAGGATCTGAACAGCCTGAGCTTTGACGGTGAGTACGATTTTATTCTCTCGACCGTAGTGATGATGTTCCTGGAAGCCAAAACCATTCCAGGACTGATTGCGAACATGCAGCGCTGCACCGTGCCTGGCGGTTACAACCTGATTGTGGCGGCGATGGATACGGAAGATTATCCGTGCACCGTTGGTTTCCCGTTCGCCTTTAAAAGTGGCGAGCTGAGCCGCTACTACGAAGGCTGGGAACTGCTGAAATATAATGAAGACGTCGGTGAATTACACCGCACCGACGCCAATGGCAACCGCATCAAACTGCGTTTCGCCACACTGCTTGCCCGTAAACCGGCCTAACGCGCCGCCAGCAGGCAGAGTTGCAGGGCCGTTTTGTAAGAGGCCTCGAACGACGACAGCGGCAAAAACTCAAACTTCGAGTGGAAGTTATGCGCGCCGGTGAAGAAGTTCGGGGTCAACAGTCCTTTCGCTGACAGGGCCGCACCGTCGGTGCCTCCGCGCATCGGCGTCGGTTTTGGCGTGATGCCGAGCGACGTCATCGCCTCAAACACCAGGTCGATAGCACGACGATCTTCCCCAATCGCATTGCTGATATTGCTGTAGGTGTCTTCAATGTGATGCTCGACCCGGCCGGTAGGGTGTTGCGCGGCGATTTTACCGGCAACGTCAGCGATCTGCTGTTTGCGCGCGGCAAAACTGGCTGTGTCGAAATCACGGATACTGGCTTTCAGTACCGCCTCGCTTTGCCCGGCCTGAATGCCGTTAAACCAGATATACCCCTCGCGGCCCTCGGTGCATTCCGGCGTCTGCTGACGGTCGAAGTGGCTGATGTAGTCCATCGCCATCAGTAGCGGGTTCACCAGCACGCCTTTCGCCGACATGGGGTGAGCGGTTACGCCGGTAAAGCGGATTTCTGCCGCCGCCGCGTTAAAGTTCTCGTAAACAATCTCGCCGATTTCGCAGCAGTCGATAGTCCAGGCAAAATCAACGTCGAAACGTTTTAGATCCAGCGCTTTTGCTCCGCATAAGCCAATCTCTTCATCGGGCACAAACGCCACCACGATATCGCCGTGCTGATCTTCTGCCGTCAGGTTTTCCAGAACCGTCATTACCACCGTCACCGCGGCTTTATTATCTGCGCCTAATACGCTGGTTCCGTCGCTGAAAATAATCTCTTCGCCAGGATAAGCCAGTATTTCCGGATGATCATTCACCCGTAACCAGATCTGTTTCTCTTTATTTAGACAGAGGTCTTCTCCTGTAAAAGTTAATATTTGCGGATGAATATCCGGTGATAATCCCACGTCTACCGTATCAATATGGGTAATAAAACCAATGCGCGGAGCGCCGCTGACATTGCCTTTTTTGACGGCGGTCACCGTGGCAAATTCGTCGATCACGATGTCGCTCAATCCCAGTGATTCCAGCTCTTCTGCCAGTACCCGCGCCATCTCGTGCTGGCCCGGTGTGGAAGGGAGGGTTGCGCTTTTCGGATCGCTCTGGCTGGTGATGGCCAGGTAGCGATAAAAGCGTTGGGTTAATTGACTGGAAAGCGAATTCGTCATAGTGATTCTCTCTTTATTTGTATTATCAGGTGTTTGCATTGTCACTTTAATGGTATTTATGCAATGGCAAAAGAATTAATTAGCCGTCGAATTAAAAAGACAGGAAAATGCGATGAATAGCAAACTGACAACCTTAACCCTGGCAATTGCTGCATTAACGGTAAGTTCCGCCGTGGCGGCAAAGACACTGGTGTATTGCTCCGAAGGATCGCCGGAGAATTTTAATCCCCAGTTATACACCTCTGGCACCAGCGTGGATGCCAGTGCCGTACCGGTCTATAACCGACTGGTCGATTTTAAACCCGGCACGACGGAGCTGGTGCCAAGCCTGGCCGAAAGCTGGGATGTCAGCGAAGACGGCAAGGTCTACACCTTCCACCTGCGCAAGGGCGTTAAATTCCAGAGCAATAAATTCTATAAACCGACGCGCGATTTTAACGCCGATGATGTGATTTTCTCCTTCATGCGGCAGAAAGACGTTAACCACCCGTACCACAACGTCTCCAACGGCAGCTATTCCAACTTTGAAAGTCTGGAGTTCGGCAGCCTGATTACCGCCATCGACAAAGTGGACGACCACACCGTGCGCTTTACCCTGGCACACCCGGAAGCGCCGTTTGTCGCCGATCTGGCCTGGTATTTTGCCTCGATTCTCTCTGCGGAATACGCCGACGCGATGCTCAAAGCGGGTACGCCGGAAAAAGTGGATATGGACCCAATAGGCACCGGGCCGTTTAAACTGACGCAGTACCAGAAAGATTCGCGCATCCTCTTCACCGCCTTCCCGGACTACTGGCAGGGCAAATCAAAACTCGACCGACTGGTGTTCAGCATCACACCGGACGCCTCCGTGCGTTTTGCTAAAATCGAGAAAAACGAATGCCAGGTGATGCCATTCCCAAATCCTGCCGATCTGCCGCGCATGAAGGCCAACAACGATATCAACCTGATGAGCAAAGCGGGGCTGAACACCGGATTCCTGGCGTTTAACACCCAAAAGCCGCCGCTGGATAACGTGAAAGTGCGACAGGCACTGGCGATGGCGATCAACAAACCGGCGATCATTGACGCGGTGTTCCATGGCACGGGAACCGCAGCGAAAAACCTGCTGCCGCCCGGCGTCTGGAGCGCCGACAGCGAGCTGAAGGATTACGATTACAGCCCCGATAAGGCCAAAGCGCTGCTGAAAGAGGCGGGATTTGCCAACGGCGTGAGTATCGAGCTGTGGGCGATGCCGGTGCAGCGCCCGTATAACCCGAACGCCAGGCGGATGGCCGAAATGATTCAGGCTGACTGGGCGAAAATCGGCGTGCAGGCCAAAATCGTCACCTATGAGTGGGGCGAATACCTTAAGCGTGTGAAGGGCGGCGAACACCAGGCGGCGCTGATGGGCTGGACCACGGCGACGGGCGACCCGGATAACTTCTTCGGCCCGCTGTTTACTTGTACGTCCGCCAACGGCGGCTCGAACTCGGCGAAATGGTGCTATCAGCCGTTTGATAAGATCATTAACGAGGCGAAATCGATAACCGATCACGAGAAACGCGTGGCGCTGTACAAAGAGGCGCAGCAGATGATGCATGATCAAATACCTGCGGTGATGATTGCGCACTCCACCATTTTCGAACCGGTGAGAAAAGAGGTGACGGGTTACGAAATCGATCCGTTTGGTAAACATCTCTTCTGGCAAGTGGATATTAAATAACCATAAATCACTGCCCGTGACTATTCCGGGCAGTTTGTTTTTTGAATTGTGCCGCCAGCACCCTTTTTGTCACAACAAACCCCTGATTCTTTTGCTATAACTTCATATGCATATCTGCACATAACAGGGATTCACAACCATGCGTACTCAGACTTTTTTTAAAGTTGCAGCGCTCTCTGGCCTGCTGGTTTTAGCGGGCTGCGCGTCCAAAGTGGCGCAACCCGATCAATATTCGGGCTTTTTGAAAGATTATTCAGGCTTGCAGCAGACAACGTCAGCAACGGGCAAACCGACGCTGCGCTGGGTAGATCCATCCTACAAACCGTCTAATTACGATAATATTGTCTGGAATCCAATCACCTATTATCCGGTGCCTAAACCCACCACGCAGGTAGGGCAAAAGTTACTGGACGATCTGCTGGCCTACACCAATACCAAAATGAAAGCGGCCATTGGCCAGACGAAACCGCTGGTGACAACACCAGGGCCACGTAGTCTGATCTTCCGCGGTGCGGTAACGGGTGTGAGTTCGAAGAGCGAAGGGCTGCAGTTCTATGAAGTGGTGCCGGTTGCGCTGGTGGTAGCGGGTACGCAAATGGCGACAGGACACCGCACGATGGACACCCATCTCTTCTTTGAAGGTGAGTTGATCGATGCCTCAACGGGTAAACCGGTGATCAAAGTGGTTCGTAAAGGCGAAGGGAAAGAGCTAAGTAACGAAAATTCACCAATGACCGTGGCGACGCTGAAACAGGTCGTGGATGACATGGCGACGGATGCCACCATGTTTGATGTGAACAACACCAAAAAATAATCTGAAACCGGCGGCCTCACACCGCCGGTTTTTTTATGCCATCCGCAGACGCCTGAACCAGGTTTCTGGTCGGGTGAACATCACCAGGTTCCCCGTCAGTATCAGCAGTAATCCCGCCACCGCGTTCATGTGCCAGACGTAGCCCTCATACACCGTAGAAATCGACAGCGCGACCAGCGGGAACAGCAGGGTGCTGTAGGCCGCTTTGCCTGCACCGATGCGACCGACGAGGGTGAAATACGCGCCAAAGGCAATCACAGAACCGAAGATCGCCAGATACAGCAGCGCACCGATGTAGCTCATGGTCCACTCGGGGACAAAGCTGTCGCCGCGCACCAGCGCAATCGCACCCATCACCAGCGTACCGTAGGTCATCGCCCAGGCGTTGGTGGTCATGGTTTCCAGACCGTTACGCTGATGGCGAAGGCTGATCATATTGCCCAGCGAGAAACCGTAAGTCCCAAGCGCTGACAGGCCGATACCCAGCAGCAGTTCGTGGCTCCAGCCGCTGGCCAGCAAATCGTCCCAGAAGAGGGTGATGATGCCGAGCAGCCCGAGGATCGCGGCGGCCCAGAAGCGCGCCGGTGGTCGCTGGCCGAAGAAAATAAAGCTGTTTATGGCGTTATACAGCACCGCCATCGAGAAAATGACCGACTCCAGCCCGGTATTGATAAACTTCGCCGCCGTGTAAAAACACCAGAAGTTGAAGCAAAACACGCAGCAGCCCTGAACCATACAGAACAGATGATCGCGCACCGCCAGTTTACGCAGACGCCCCAGCGCCAGCAGGACCAGCATCATCGCGGCGCTCGCCACGGCAAAACGCCAGAAAATGGACACCGGCGCAGCAACCGGTCCTTGTTGCAGGAAAATCGCAATCCAGGTTGTCCCCCAGATCACTACCACCAGCCCATACAGAAGTGCGTTCATCGTTCTCTCTTATCAAAGGGTAAAAGTGAAGTTTGACCTGACCTGAACCGGCGCGCTTTCAGCCACTTGCGGCTCACTTGCAAATTCTTGCGCTTTTTTGTTTCCCCATGACTGGTATCGCGGGGCAACACTTCTTAGACTGTCGATCTGTTTACTTGCCAGTTACGGTTATGTCTCACGCTTACGACACCTTTGAAACCCTTCGCCAACAGAACGCCGTGCTGCGGGAGACGGTCGCCCTCAATTCGGGCATCCAGCTGGCGGCGTGGTACAACAAGCACGATACGGTGACGGTAAAAAGTAACCACCACACCCTGAGCCTGTATGTGGCGGACGGCTACGAGAGTTACCACAAAACGGCCAGCGGCTGGAAAAACGGCGGCGGGCCGGACCGTTTTTGCCTGATGCCAAAAGAGAGCGAGTCGAGCTGGGACATCCGCGACGATTTATCCTTTGTGCATCTCTACTGCACTGACGAGCACCTGCGTGAACTGGGTGAGAAGATCTGGGATAAAAGCCCAGCGGCGATCGCGCTGGATGAAAAAACCTTCGCCAGCGATCCTAAAATCGCGATGCTTTATCGCCAGTTTTTGCTCGGCTGCGACTGGCAGCAGCAGGCCAACCAGCTGACGCTCAGCACCGCCAGCACCTTGTTGCTGACCCATTTGATCCAGAACTATTCCAGCGTGCAGTGGAAGCTGCCCGTCGTCACAGGCGGCCTGTCGCCGTACGTGCTGCGCAACGTACTGGAGTATGTGAATAACCATCTCTCCCAGGCGTTAACGCTGGCTGAACTGGCTGCGGTAGCGGCGTTGAGCGAATACCACTTTGCCCGCATGTTCCGCCAGTCGATGAATATGGCGCCGCATCAGTACGTCATGCAGCAGCGTATGGAAAAGGCGAAGAATCTGGTGCAGTTCACTCAGCAACCTTTGACCGACATCGCGCTGGCCTGCGGGTTTAGCTCGGCCAGCCATTTCAGCAATCGCTTTAAAGCGACCCTCGGATTAACCCCCTCGCAGCTACGCGCGGCGAAAGCGTGATAACACGACAAAACAGATCCCACCCGCGATAAGCCCCCAGAATGCCGACCCAATCCCGAGCAGTGTTACACCGCTGGCGGTCACCAGAAAAGTGACGATGGCCGCATCGCGCTCCGTCTCATGTTGCAACGCCTGATACAGACTGCCACTGATGGTGCCCAGCAACGCCAGCCCGGCCAGCGTCTGGATCCAACTGAGCGGCAGCGCCGCCATCAGTGCGGTAATCGATCCGCCGAAAATGCCTGCCAGCAGATAAAACACGCCTGCCGCCGCCGCGGCCAGCCAGCGCTTGTTGGCGTCCGGGTGCGCATCCGGGCTTTGACAAATGGCGGCGGTGATCGCCGCGATGCAGATGGAAAAGACGCCAAACGGCGAGAACAGCAGGGCCAGTGCGCCGGTGAAAATGATCAGCGGCGAAACCGCGACCGGATATCCGGAGGCTTTCATGGTGGCAAAACCCGGCGCGTTTTGCGACGCCATGGTCACGAGAAAGAAAGGCAGGCCGATGCTGACGAGCGTGGTGAACGTAAACTTCGGCGCGATAAATTCCGGAAGCACCACGCGAAAAACAAGATTATCCGTGACAACGTCACCTCCCGCCCAGGCTGCCACACTTCCGACCAGCAGTGTAGCGACAATGGCATAGCGCGGCGCGAAGGCTTTCGCGACAAGCCACGCCAGCAGCATGCTTCCACACAGCAGAAAATGGCCCTCAAGATGACTGAACGCCTGCAGGCCAAAGCGCAGCAGCACACCGGCGAGCATCGCCGCCGCAAGAGTATGTGGGATAATTTTCATCAGCCGGGCGAACAGACCCGTCACGCCGCAAAGCAGGATCAGCGCGTTAGCGAAGATAAAAATGCCGATGGTTTCGGCAAGGGTGACGCCCTGCAGGCTGGTCGCCAGCAGCGCCGCGCCAGGCGTGGACCAGGCGGTAAGCACCGGCGATTTGTACCACAGGGAGAGGGCGAGCGTGCTTACCCCCATCCCGATGCCGAGCGCGGTCATCCAGCCTGCAATCTGATGGGGTGTGGCGCCCGCTGCGGCCGCAGCCTGCCAGATGATGGCGGCAGAGCTGGCGTAGCCCACCAGCACGGCGACGAAACCGGCCAGCACCGCCGGAAAAAGTGAGGAGGAAGGGCGCATAAAGACTCCGTTGTGCGTTATAGCGTCCGTGGGAATGTAGCACTGTGCGCTATAGCGTACAAGTGGTACACTCCCGGCAACGGGAGGATCTATGAATATCACTCAACATCTGGCGTCAACGCTGAAAAACGAGCGTCAGGCGCGTGGCTGGAGTCTGTCGAAGCTGGCGGACGAGACAGGCGTGTCGAAAGCGATGCTCGGGCAAATCGAGCGCAACGAGTCCAGCCCGACGGTTTCGACCCTGTGGAAAATCGCCACCGGCCTGAACGTCCCTTTCTCCGCCTTTATTACACCGGAAACGCACCCGCAACCCGTCTTTGACCCGCAGCAGCAGGCGATGGTCGTCAAGCCGCTTTTCCCGTGGGACGAGACACTAAAGTTCGACCACTTTTCGATTACCCTGGCGCCGGGCGCACTCAGTGAATCGACGCCGCACGAAGCGGGTGTGATTGAACATGTGGTGGTGATCAGTGGCGAGCTTGAGATGTGTATCGACGGTATCTGGCGCACGATTTTACCCGATTCCGGCGTGCGTTTTGCGGGCGATAAACCCCATGCCTACCGCAACAGCAGCGGGCAGACCGTGCACTTTCATTCGTTGATACATTATCCCCGCTAAAGGTACGCAAAACGGTTTCGCTGTCGTAGACTTCTGACTACAATAGCCGCCATTTTGACCATAACGGATAACGACGAAGTATGCGCCTGCAATCCCATCATCTTGAACTCTTAAGCCCGGCCCGTGACGCCTCCATTGCGCGTGAGGCGATCCTGCACGGTGCGGACGCGGTCTATATCGGCGGCCCGGGCTTTGGCGCTCGCCATAATGCCAGCAACAGCCTGCGCGATATCGCCGAGCTGGTGCCGTTTGCCCACCGTTTCGGTGCCAAAGTGTTCGTGACCCTGAACACCATTCTTCATGATGATGAACTTGAGCCTGCCCAGCGTCTGATTACCGAACTGTACCAGACCGGCGTTGATGCCCTGATCGTGCAGGACATGGGCGTGCTTGAGCTGGACATACCGCCGATTGAGCTGCATGCCAGCACCCAATGCGATATCCGCACGGTTGAAAAAGCGAAGTTTCTCTCTGACGTCGGTTTTACCCAGATCGTGCTGGCACGCGAACTGAATCTGAACCAGATCCGCGATATCCACCAGGCCACCGACGCCACCATTGAATTCTTTATCCACGGCGCGCTGTGCGTGGCCTATTCCGGCCAGTGCAACATTTCCCACGCCCAGACCGGGCGCAGCGCGAACCGCGGCGACTGCTCTCAGGCGTGCCGTCTGCCGTACACCCTGAAAGACGATCAGGGCCGCGTTGTGGCGTTCGAAAAACATCTCCTGTCGATGAAAGACAACGACCAGACCGCCAACCTGGCGGCGCTGATCGACGCAGGCGTGCGCTCCTTCAAAATTGAAGGGCGCTACAAAGACATGAGCTACGTGAAAAATATCACCGCGCACTACCGCCAGATGCTGGATGCCATCATTGACGATCGCGGCGATCTGGCGCGTGCGTCTGCCGGGCGTACCGAGCATTTCTTTATTCCGTCGACGGATAAAACCTTCCACCGTGGCAGCACAGACTACTTCGTGAATGCGCGAAAAGGCGATATCGGCGCGTTCGATTCACCGAAATTTATCGGTCTGCCGGTGGGAGAAGTGCTGAAAGTCGCGAAAGATCATCTCGACGTGAAAGTGACCGAGACGCTCGCCAACGGCGACGGTCTGAATGTGATGATTAAACGTGAAATTGTCGGTTTCCGCGCTAATACAGTGGAGAAAACCGGCGAAAATCAGTATCGCGTGTGGCCAAATGAAATGCCTGCCGATCTCTATAAAGCGCGTCCGAATGCGGCGCTCAATCGCAACCTGGACCACAACTGGCAGCAGGCGTTGCTGAAAACCTCCAGCGAACGTCGCATCGCCGTGGATATCGAACTGGGCGGCTGGGAAGAGCAGCTGATCCTGACCATGACCAGCGAAGATGGCGTGAGCGTCACCCATACACTGGACGGTCAGTTTGAAGAGGCGAATAACGCCGAAAAAGCGTTGAACAGCCTGAAAGAGGGCGTGGCGAAACTCGGGCAGACAATCTACTACGCGCGCGATATTCAGGTGAACCTGCCCTCCGCGCTGTTTGTTCCAAACAGCCTGTTAAACGCATTCCGTCGCGAAACGGCAGAGATGCTGGATGATGCACGTTTGGCAAACTATCCGCGCGGCAGCCGTAAAGCGGTTTCTGTGCCTGCGCCGGTCTATCCGGACACCCATCTGTCGTTCCTTGCTAACGTCTACAACCATAAAGCGCGGGCGTTCTATCATCGCTATGGCGTGCAGCTGATCGACGCGGCCTATGAAGCGCATGAAGAGAAGGGCGATGTGCCGGTGATGATCACTAAACACTGCCTGCGCTTCGCCTTTAACCTGTGTCCGAAACAGGCGAAAGGCAGCATCAAAAGCTGGAAAGCAACGCCGATGCAACTGGTGAACGGTGACGAAGTGTTAACGCTGAAATTTGACTGCCGTCCGTGTGAAATGCACGTTATTGGTAAGATGAAAAATCACATCTTCAAGATGCCACAGCCGGGTAGCGTGGTGGCATCTGTCAGCCCGGAAGATCTGATGAAAACCCTGCCGAAGCGTAAAGGGGTTTAATCAGCGAAAATGGGTCTCCGGTTTGCGCGATTTTTGCCAGTGATGGTGCTCGCGCAAACCCTCCGCCGACTCCTCCGCCACATACCGCAGTTCATCGCTGTCCGCGCTATGACGCAACTGATGGTCGGCATTCTGTACCAACAGATATTCATGCCCTTTATGCCCCGCCATTAACTGACCCGAAAACAACGCGCAGGTCAGCAGTACGATTGATAAACACGTTTTAACCATTTCATCACCACCGCGTAATATTTGCGGCTACTATGCCAATAGTTGCGTCGAGTTATTATTCGGATATTCAAACTAACGAAAAGAATTTGTCAGTTTTTTAGTGCCAAATTTGAATCAAGTCCAAAAATGGACCCAGCATTTTTAAGGGAATTTCAGCGTGTTGAAGAACCTGCAAATAATAGGCGCTAGAAGATTGGGAGGATTCCGATATAATAAGCTTTTGACTATGGACCAGGTCGATCAAATGACAAAAGCATCCTCTCTTTCCGCCATCGGTATTGCTGTCGCAATTGTTGGCGCTGCCTATATGGGTTACGCGCACTTCCACGATAAACCCGATTATCTGCAAGCCGCTGAAACCCGAGTCAGCTCTTATCTCACCAGCGATTATGGCCGCGTATCCTGCAACAGCACGCAGGTGAAGGGCCAGCAGTGGCATCTTGAGTGCCACAACGTGGCGAAAAGCAAAAACTTCGAATATGACGTCTATCCTGCTGAAGAGGCGCCCTATGCCGTATCACGTGCATTTTACCTTGAAGCGGTTAACGATAACGCCATTCAAAGCGCCAGTCAGGGGCTGATGAAATATCTGCAAATTAGTACAGCAGCGAATAATGTCCAATCGTGATAATGCCGGATGGCGTTTGTTTAATATTCGTTTATGAAATGAATGGTAGTTTATTGTGCGATCCGCTACCGGTTATGGAATACCGGACGTAGATACCAAAATACAAATCTATCCATGCAAGCATTTACCGCCAGATTATGGCGGTTTTTTTTGCGTTAAATTCAGCGAATATCGCCATGACACTGACGGGATATATACTGTTTTCGGTATTGCGCAGGCGAAAGATCATACTGCTGGCGAAAATGGTGGCGCAGGGTGGCGGAATGGCCGAACCCGGTTTGCTCTGCGATGCTGTCGATACTTAAGCGGCTATTTTCCAGAAACTCCTTTGCCCGCAGCAGCCGTTCGTTCAGCAGCCAGCGCGCGGGCGTGGTTCCCGTGGCATTCGCAAAACGGCGCAGAAAGGTTCGCTCACTCATTCCCACACGACGCGCCAGGGAACTCACGCTGTGGTTCACCGTCAGCTGCTGATGCAGAAAATCAAACAGCTGCCCGAATCGCTGGCTCTCCCGCAATACCGCGACCGGACGGCTCACCTGCTGCGTTTGTGCGCCATCGCGATGTGGCTGAATCACCAGACGGTGCGCCACGCGGTTCGCGGCGTCCATGCCATAATCACGCCGGACGACGTGCAGGCACAGATCGATTCCGGCGGCGCTGCCCGCCGAGGTGAGAATTGTCCCTTCATCCTGATAAAGCACATCTTCAATCACCTCGATCGCCGGAAAGCGCGTTTTCAGTGTCTCTGTATAGCGCCAGTGCGTGGTGGCTTTTCGCCCGTCAAGCACGCCCGCTGCGGCCAGCACGAACACGCCGGAACAGATTGAGAGCAGATGGCAACCGCGCGCGTGGGCACGGCGAAGCGCCTCGCACAGTGCGGGTGGAACGGTTTCCTCCACACCACGCCAGCCTGGGACAATAATCAGGTCGGCCTGTTCCAGAAGTGTTAAATCACCGTCTGCCACCATTCTGATCCCGCCCGTCGCCCGCAGCTCGCCTTGCTCCACGGAGGCCACGCTAAACCGATACCAGTCATCGCCCATTTCCGGGCGCGGGAGGCCGAAAATCTCGACCGCCACGCCAAACTCGAAAGTACACAGACCGTCGTACGCCAGGGCAACCACCCGCGGGCGCGGGATCTGTCGTAAGTTTGTCATCATTTTGCTGTTTTCTGGCATAACCGCAGGCATTCACTGACTCAATTTTTGGATAACGTACTGTTAACACAAACGCCATACAGGAGGAAGTACCATGAGTTATGTCACAGAGTTTCCCGCCGCCGACCCGCAAGAGTCTGTCGCCCATTTTCTGCGCCGTCTGAGCGTGGAAACGGACTGCGCCGACGTGCACCACGCCATAGCCAACCATCAGCAGGATTTTGTATTGCTGCACGTCGTGGGCCGCCCGGAGCAATTTGCCCGCCGTCATCTGCCGGGGGCGATCCATTTGCCCTGGTCGGCGATGAACGCCGAAACCATGGCGCAGTGGCCGCAGGATACCCTTTTTGTGGTGTACTGCGCCGGACCGCACTGCAACGGCGCAGATCGTGCGGCGCTGAAGCTTTCCCGTCTCGGCTTGCCGGTCAAAATCATGATCGGCGGCATCACCGGCTGGGAAGATGAAAACTTCGCCTTTGCCACGGGTGATTGACCGAAGATGAAAAAAATTCATCTGCCATGAAATTTTCTCGTTTGCTGCAACGCAGGGGTTATGACATCTTTTTGGACATATAGCCATCCAGAAGTCTAAAAGTTCAATTACTGAATTATCACTGTTGGCAATCAAATGCTGGCAGCAAAGGAGAGAATCATGCAACGACAACACGCCCCGTACCGTGCCGATGTGGTAGGCAGTTTTTTACGTCCCGATGCCATCAAAGAGGCGCGAGCGAAATTCGCCAGCGGTGAGATTGACGCCGGTCAGCTGCGTGCCGTTGAAAACGACGCCATCCGTCAGGTGGTAGAGCAGCAGTGCGCCTGCGGCCTGCACGTGGTGACGGACGGTGAGTTTCGTCGCGCCTGGTGGCACTTTGATTTCTTCGACGGTTTACAGGGAGTGGAACGCTACGATTCGAACCAGGGCATCCAGTTTAACGGCGTGCAGACCAAGGCCCACGGCGTGCGCGTTACCGGCAAACTGGGCTTTGGCGACCATCCGATGCTGGAAGATTTCCGCTATCTGAAAAGCATCAGCGGCAACGCCCAGCCGAAAATGACCATTCCAAGCCCGAGCGTGCTGCATTTCCGTGGCGGGCGTAAAGATATCGACGCGACGGTTTACCCGGAACTGGACGCCTATTTCGACGATCTGGCGACCACCTGGCGTGATGCGATCCATGCGTTTTATGAAGCAGGCTGCCGGTATCTGCAGCTGGACGACACGGTCTGGGCCTATCTCTGTTCTGACGATCAGCGCCGCCAGATTAAAGCGCGCGGGGACGATGCGGATCAGCTGGCCCGTACCTATGCCCGCGTGCTGAACAAAGCGCTGGAAGGCAAACCAGACGATCTGACCATCGGTCTGCATGTCTGTCGCGGCAATTTCCGCTCCACCTGGATCTCCGAAGGCGGTTATGAGCCGGTGGCCGAAGTGCTGTTTGGTTCGGTCAACGTGGACGCGTTCTTCCTCGAATATGACAACGACCGCAGCGGTGATTTCGCGCCGTTACGCTTTGTTCGTCCCGGCAAGCAGCAGGTGGTGCTGGGCCTGATCACCACCAAAAATGGCGAACTGGAAAACCCGGAAGGGGTAAAAGCGCGCCTGGAAGAGGCGGCGCAATACGTGGCAAAAGAGCAGATTTGCCTCAGCCCGCAGTGCGGTTTTGCCTCGACGGAAGAGGGCAACACCCTGACGGAAACCCAGCAGTGGGACAAAGTGCGTCTGGTGACGCAGATCGCTGACGAAGTCTGGTAATTCTTCGGGCACAGCGTTGCACTTTATTAATGCAGCGCTGTGCCATTCTGAGTCGTTTCCCGCCGTTTACTACTTTTACCCCCCTGAAATTCCGCGATTTTCCATCCTGGCATCCTTTTTGCTCTCCTGAAAATGACACGTTTGATTCTGCGTCCAGGTTGTACCGGACGTTTTCGCACAGCTTGTTTTTCAGGAGTGAAAATATGCACCGTCGTACCTTAATCAAAGCTTTCGCACTGTCTGCTTCCGTGGTCGCAATCGGGATGAGTTTCGGCGTGCAGGCTGCCGATACGATTAAAATCGGGATCATGCACTCGCTCTCCGGCACGATGGCGATCTCAGAGACGCCGTTGAAAGACGTGGCGCTGATGACCATTGATGAAATCAACGCCAAAGGCGGCGTGCTGGGTAAAAAGCTCGAACCGGTGGTGGTAGACCCGGCCTCGAACTGGCCGCTGTTTGCGGAAAAAGCGCGTCAGCTGTTAAGCCAGGATAAAGTCGCAGCGGTCTTTGGCTGCTGGACTTCCGTGTCGCGCAAATCGGTATTACCGGTCTTCGAGGAGCTGAACGGGCTGCTGTTCTATCCGGTGCAGTATGAGGGTGAAGAGATGTCGCCAAACGTGTTTTATACCGGTGCGGCACCCAACCAGCAGGCCATTCCGGCGGTCGAGTATCTGATGGGTGAGGATGGCGGGAGTGCCAAACGCTTCTTCCTGCTGGGGACCGACTACGTTTACCCACGCACCACCAACAAAATCCTGCGCGCTTTCCTGCATTCCAAAGGGGTTCAGGATAAAGACATTGAAGAGGTCTACACCCCGTTTGGTCACAGCGATTACCAGACTATCGTCGCCAATATCAAGAAATTCTCCGCTGGCGGCAAAACGGCGGTGGTCTCCACCATCAACGGCGACTCTAACGTTCCATTCTATAAAGAGCTGGCAAATCAGGGCGTGAAAGCGACGGATGTGCCGGTGGTGGCGTTCTCTGTGGGTGAAGAGGAGCTGCGCGGCATCGACGCTAAACCACTTGTCGGCAACCTTGCCGCCTGGAACTACTTCGAGTCTGTCGATAACCCAACCAACCAGACGTTCGTCGCTGCGTATAAAGCCTACGCCAAAGCGCACAAACTGCCGAACGCCGATACGGTAGTGACTAACGATCCGATGGAAGCCACCTACGTGGGCATTCATATGTGGGCGCAGGCCGTGGAGAAAGCCGGAACCACCGACGTGGACAAAGTGCGTGCCGCCATGGCCGGACAATCCTTCAAAGCGCCGTCAGGCTTTACGCTGACCATGGACGAAACCAACCACCATCTGCATAAGCCGGTGATGATTGGCGAAATCGAAGGCGATGGCCAGTTCAACGTCGTCTGGCAGACCGATAAAACCGTCCGTGCTCAGCCGTGGAGCCCGTTCATTCAGGGCAATGATAAAAAGCCATGAGCGTAATGCGAATGTTCGTCGCAATAGTCTGGCTTGCCGGTCTGCTGCCAGGGATGGCGCAGGCGTCGGATGCGGACAACTTTGTCGCCGCAAGCCGCAGCCAGCAAACCGCACTGCTGGAACACTGGGCCGTCGCGCCGGATGTCAAACGCCTGCCGCTGTTGCAGGCCCTGCAGAAAGAGAACCTTTTTGCTGACGGGCAGAAGCACGCTTTTGCCCGCGTCAACGGCGAGATGGTCGCGCTGGGGGAAGCGTCGACGGTGGCGGGTGAGCCTAAAGCGGTCCGTCTGACCAACCGCCTGCGGGTGTTGGCCTCGACGGCGCTGTCCACGCACCTGCTCGCCAGTGACAACGTCACGCAAAGAGCGCGTGCCGCGCTTCAGTTGCAGCGCGATGCCACGCCGGACATGCTGAACATGTTGCAGCAACGTCTGCTCGTCGAGAAGGATGACAGCGTGCATCAGGCGCTGGAAGTGGCGCTGGCAAATCTCCAGCTGGTCAGCCCACAGGCGGAGGTGCGTTTGCAGGCGGTTGAGCTGCTGGGGCACTCAGCCGATCCGGAAACCCAGACCCGTCTGTTGCCTTATACCCAGCCCCAAACGGAACCCGACGCCCGCGTGCGCGAGGAGGCGGAAAACAGCCTGAGCAAAATCCAGCATCGTCTGCTGATAAGCGATCTGCTGGGGCAGGCCTTTATGGGGTTGTCGCTGGGGTCGGTACTGTTGCTGGCGGCGCTGGGACTTGCGATCACCTACGGCTTGCTGGGGGTGATCAATATGGCGCACGGCGAAATGCTGATGTTGGGCGCCTACTGTACGTGGATGGTTCAGCAAATGATGGCGCAGTTTATGCCCCAGTGGCTGGCATTTTACCCGGTGGTGGCGCTGCCGGTGGCCTTCCTGGTGACTGCCGGGATCGGTATGGCGCTGGAGCGCACGATTATTCGCCATCTCTACGGTCGACCGCTGGAAACGCTGCTCGCGACCTGGGGTATCAGCCTGATGATTATCCAGATTGTGCGCATGACCTTCGGCGCGCAGAACCTGGAAGTGGCTAACCCGGCGTGGCTGTCGGGGGGCGTGCAGGTGTTTGCCAATCTGATCCTGCCGTGGAACCGTCTGGTGGTGCTGGGATTTGTACTGCTGGTCCTGTTCTTCACCTGGCTTATCCTCAACAAAACCCGCCTGGGGCTAAACGTGCGGGCGGTGACGCAAAACCGCAGTATGGCCGCCTGCTGCGGCGTGCCGACCGGGCGCGTCGATATGCTGGCGTTTGGACTGGGATCGGGGATCGCGGGATTGGGAGGCGTGGCGCTGTCGCAGCTCGGAAACGTCGGGCCGGAACTCGGGCAGGGTTACATCATCGATTCGTTCCTCGTGGTGGTGCTGGGCGGTGTCGGCCAGCTGGCTGGCAGCGTGGCGGCGGCATTTGGCCTCGGGATCTTCAACAAAATTCTTGAACCGCAAATGGGTGCCGTGCTCGGCAAAATCCTGATTCTGGTGGCGATCATTCTGTTTATTCAGAAGCGTCCTCAGGGGTTGTTTGCACTTAAAGGGAGGGTGACTGACTGATGAGCCAGCCGCTGACGTTAACCCTGGCGCGAAAAGCGCCACGCTTTATCCCGCTTTTTGGCAGCCTGATACTTGCCATTTTGCTGGTCCTGCCGTTTCTGGCGCTGCTGCCGGCCAGCCATCCGCTGTCAGTTTCCACCTGGATGCTGACGCTTGTCGGGAAGATCCTCTGCTATGCGATCGTTGCCGTCGCCCTCGACCTGGTCTGGGGTTACGCCGGAATGCTGTCTCTGGGGCACGGTATTTTCTTTGCTCTCGGCGGATATGCGATGGGGATGTACCTGATGCGTCAGGCGTCGGGCGAAAGCCTCCCGGCGTTTATGTCGTTTCTCTCCTGGAGCGAACTGCCGTGGTTCTGGTGGGGCACTCAGCATTTTGCCTGGGCGATGCTGCTGGTGGTGATGATCCCTGGCCTGCTGGCGCTGATCTTCGGCTGGTTTGCCTTTCGCTCCAAAATCAAAGGGGTCTATTTTTCGATCATGACCCAGGCGCTGACCTACGCGGGCATGCTGCTGTTCTTTCGCAATGAAACCGGCTTTGGCGGCAACAACGGCTTTACCGGGTTTACCACACTGCTGGGCTTTTCGGTGACGGCAACCACCACGCGTATCGCCCTGTTCCTGGCGACCGTTGTCCTGCTGGTGGCCTCGTTTGCCATCGGTTTTGCGCTGGCGAAAAGCAAATTTGGCCGCATCCTGACGGCGGTGCGCGATGCGGAAAACCGCCTGACGTTTTGCGGCTACGATCCGCGTGGTTTCAAACTGCTGGTCTGGACGCTTTCGGCGGTGCTGTGTGGGCTTGCCGGGGCGCTGTACGTCCCACAGGTGGGGATTATCAATCCCGGCGAAATGTCGCCAACTAACTCCATTGAAGCCGCGATTTGGGTGGCCCTCGGTGGGCGAGGAACGCTGGTCGGCCCGGTGATTGGCGCGGCGCTGGTCAACGGTGCGAAAAGCTATTTCACCGTGGCGATGCCGGAATACTGGCAGCTGTTTCTCGGCGGAATTTTTATCGCCGTCACGCTCTTTTTACCGCGCGGCGTCTACGGGCTTTTTCGTAAGGGAGAGAAATAATGCAGCCAGCCGAAGGACTCTTTACCCGGCAGTTGCCCGGCGACCGCTTTCGCGATCAGACCGACCCGGTGCTTCAGCTGGAGTCGATTAACGTCAATTTCGACGGTTTTCAGGCGCTGACGGATCTGTCGCTCAACATTGGCGTGGGTGAATTGCGCTGCGTCATTGGGCCTAACGGCGCGGGGAAAACAACGCTGATGGACGTGATTACAGGCAAAACGCGGCCACAAAGCGGGCGGGCGATTTACGATCAGTCGATAGATTTAACGGGTCTCGATCCGGCGGCGATTGCACGTCAGGGGATCGGGCGCAAATTCCAGAAACCGACCGTATTCGAAGCCCTGACGGTGTGGGAAAACCTGGAACTGGCGATGAAGGGTGATAAATCCGTGTGGGCCAGCCTGCGCGCGCGATTAACGTCAGAGCAGAGCGACCGTATCCACGAGATGTTAACGCTGCTGCGCCTGAGCGCCGAGCGCGACCGGCGCGCCGGGATGCTCTCTCACGGGCAAAAGCAGTTTCTGGAAATCGGCATGCTGCTGGTGCAGGAGCCGCATTTGCTGCTGCTCGATGAGCCTGCCGCCGGGATGACCGATGCAGAAACCGAGTATTCGGCAGAGCTGTTTCGCACGCTTGCCGGGAAACACTCCCTGATGGTGGTCGAGCACGACATGGGCTTTGTTGAAACCATCGCCGATCACGTCACCGTTCTGCATCAGGGGCGAGTGCTGGCGGAAGGCTCGCTGCGCGAGGTGCAGGCCAACGAGCAGGTGATTGAAGTCTATCTGGGACGCTAAAGGAGCCGTCATGCTACAGGTTAACGAACTGAATCAATATTACGGCGGCAGCCACATTTTACGCGGCGTGAGTTTTGATGCGCCCGGCGGGGAGGTCACCTGTCTGCTCGGGCGCAACGGCGTGGGAAAAACAACCTTACTCAAATGCCTGATGGGGCTGATTCCGGCGCGCAGCGGGGAGATTGTCTGGCAGGGCAAAACCATCACTCACGCCAGGCCGCACCATCGCGTTCAGTCTGGCGTAGCGTACGTACCGCAGGGGCGTGAGATTTTTCCGCGTCTGACGGTGGAAGAAAACCTGCTGCTGGGCATGTCGCGTTTCTCCGCGCGAGAGGCGAAAAGTGTCCCGGAGGATATCTGGCAGCTGTTTCCGGTGCTCAAAGAGATGAAGCACCGTCGCGGGGGCGATCTTTCTGGCGGGCAACAGCAACAGCTGGCAATTGGCCGCGCGCTGGCAAGCCGTCCGCAGCTGCTGATCCTCGATGAGCCAACAGAAGGCATTCAGCCGTCAGTGATTAAAGAGATTGGCGTGGTGATCCGCCAGCTCGCTAGCCGGGGCGATATGGCGATTTTACTGGTGGAGCAGTTCTATGATTTTGCCGCGGAACTGGCGGATAACTACCTGCTGATGTCGCGCGGAAGCATCATTCAGCGCGGGCGCGGGGAAAACATGGAGCAGGAGGGCGTTCGTGGCTTAGTGGCGATCTGAGGGTTATTGTTTTTTGAAATGTTATATTATAACATTCGCGTTCTCATAACATGGAGTGAGGATCGCGTTTTGGCAGCACATATTGGAAAATTTGCAATGACTCTGGGGGCGCTGCTGGTCAGCGGCCATCTGTTTGCCCACTCGCACGGTCACCAGATGACCGAAGCGGAACAACAAGCGGCGAACGGGGTATTCGAGAATAAAGACGTTAAAGACCGCAAGCTCTCCGACTGGGACGGTACCTGGCAGTCCGTTTATCCTTTCCTGTTGGACGGTTCACTGGACCCGGTTTTCAAAAAGAAAGCGGAAAAAGAGGGAAGCAAATCCTTTGACGAGGTGAAAGCCTACTACCGCAAAGGATACGCCACGGACGTAGACACCATCGGCATTGAAAATAACGTGATGGAGTTCCACACCGGCAAAACGGTGGCGAGTTGTCATTATGACTACAGCGGGTTCAAGATTCTGACCTACGCGTCAGGCAAGAAGGGCGTGCGTTACCTGTTTGAGTGTAAAGACGCCAGCTCTAAAGCACCAAAATTTGTGCAGTTCAGCGACCACACTATCGGCCCGCGTGCCTCGGCGCATTTCCATCTCTTTATGGGCAATACCTCCCATGAGGCGCTGCTGAAAGAGATGGATAACTGGCCGACCTATTATCCGAATGAGATGTTTAAAAAGCAGGTGGTGGAGGAGATGTTGCACCATTAAGGTTCCTGCAAGACATGCTGTTAAACGCCGGGCACACAAAACGCTGCCCGGCAACACGCTACGCCGTTTCCACTCGCTCAGCCCAAGGCTTCACGCTCATCCCGCGCAGGATCATCAGCCAGGCCACCACAATCGCGACCATCATAATCACAAACAGCGACCAGTGCGGCAGGTGGGTCAGAATAAGCCCGGTAATCATCGGGTTCGCCGCCGCGCCCAGCCAGCCCAGCGCCTGCGCCGAGAAGTAGCTCGCTTTCATCCCCGGCGGCGCGATGTTATCGATCAGCAGATATTCACCCGGTGCATAGATAATCTCGCCGATGGTAAACACCGCCGAGGCAATTCCCCAGTAGATCAAATTGGTGCCCGAGAGCATAAACCCGCCCAGCCCGAGCAGGAAGAAGAGTGTCCCGAGCGCCATCAGCGGACGAATATTGCTGGCCTTCAGCCTGCGACCGATAAAATATTGCAGAGAGACCACCATCGCGGCGTTGGCTGGCAGCACCACGGCGACCACTTTTTCTGCGAATTCACTGGTGTAATCCGCCGCCAGCACATACTGGGAGATACAGCTGGCGAACGAGCCGCCGACGTAAGAGGCCAGCAGACCAGAGAGCGTATACCAGAACAGCGCCCGGTCGCGAAGCAGCACCGAGGGTTGCCACGGAACGGTGACGTTGTCACTGTCTGCTGCAATGCTCTTTTGCACATACACCTGAATAAACACCAGCGGTAGCGCGGCGCAGAAGGCCGCCAGCCAGAACGGCAGTTGCAGGCTGTACATCACCAGCAGCGTGCCAATCGGCGGCCCGACCGTCCAGCCGATATTCAGAAAACTGTAGTTGAGAGAGAAGACGCGCGCTTTTTCTCCCGGCGTCAGTACATCTGCAAACCAGGCTTTGAGGACCGTTGAGAACACAGAGTACGCGCAGTTAATCACCGCAAAGAACAGCACCACCAGGGTGACATTATTCACCAGCGGAATGGCCACGAAACCGGCGATAAACGCCAGAATCGACAGCAGCATATAGCGCTTTTTATCGAACTTATCCGCCAGGATGCCAAATCCCATGCTGAACACCACGCCAATGGTCAGGGCGATGGTCAGGGCATAGCCGATATTCGCCACGCTCATCTGGTAAACGCGCGTGAGGTAGATGGTCATAAAGGGCAGCGTGGCCCCCCGACCGATGGTTAACAGTAATGACGATGCCAACAACGCTGCGGTTGAGCGCCTGAGTGATGATTTCATTTTCCTGCCCGACATATGCTTATGCTTTTTTTATGTCTCAATGATTATCACGCCATAAGGGGAGTTGTATACCACCCAATTTTTCCGTAAGTGCTTTGTCTGACTGCCAGAATTAATGATCTTTTCCTCACTCGTTTTTTTCGTTACCTTGAATCTGTTTACAAAAATTTAATAAATCAGGGGCAGGGTATGACGCGCAAAGACGGACTGCTGGCGTTGCTGGTGGTCGTGGTATGGGGACTGAATTTTGTGGTGATTAAAGTGGGGCTGCACAATATGCCTCCGCTGATGCTCGCCGGTTTGCGCTTTTTGCTGGTGGCCTTCCCGGCGCTGTTTTTTGTTGCCCGTCCAAAGATCCCGTTTCGTCTGCTGCTCGGCTACGGCCTGACCATCAGCTTTGGTCAGTTTGCCTTTCTGTTCTGCGCCATCAAGTTTGGGATGCCAGCCGGGCTGGCGTCGCTGGTGTTACAGGCGCAGGCTTTCTTCACCATTATTCTTGGCGCGTTTGTCTTTGGTGAGCGTTTACAGGGCAAACAGCTGGCGGGGATTACGCTTGCGGTATTTGGCGTGCTGGTGCTCGCCGAAGCGAGCCTGAACGGTCAGCACGTGGCGATGCTGGGCTTTATGCTCACACTGGCCGCAGGGCTGAGCTGGGCGTGCGGAAATATCTTCAACAAGCTCATTATGCAGCACGAGGCGCGCCCGGCGGTGATGTCGCTGGTAGTATGGAGCGCGCTGATCCCGGTCATACCGTTTATGGTGGCGTCGCTGATGTTTGACGGCCCGGCGCTGATGCTAAAAAGCCTGATTGAGATCGATCTCACCACCATTTTGTCGCTGGTGTATCTGGCTTTCGTCGCGACGATTGTCGGGTATGGCATCTGGGGTACGCTGCTCGGGCGTTATGAAACCTGGCGCGTGGCGCCGTTGTCGCTGCTGGTGCCGGTGGTCGGGCTGGCGAGTGCGGCAATTCTGCTGGGCGAAAAACTGACGATGCTGCAACTGATCGGCGCGGTGCTGATCATGGCCGGGCTGTACATCAATGTCTTTGGATTGCGGCTGCGTCGGGAGACGCGCATTAGGGGATGAAAAAAGCCCCGCAAACGCGGGGCAAAAACGAATCAGAGGTCGTGCTGATTGTAATACGGCACGCCTAATTCGTCGGATTTGTCGCTACCCGCACCCATATGATTGAAATCAAACGGTGATTGATCGTGTGCGGTAGGCAGAACCATCGTAGTGCGGCTGTTCTGCTGATTAGCGTGAGTGGTTTGCTCCGCAAAAGTCTGGCCGGAGACCAGCACCAGTAAGGTGAGGGCGGCGGAGGCGATACGTTTCATGATTTCCTCGGTTACGTCTTATTACAGGCGATTAGCAATTACAATGTGTTAGCGGATGCAGATAGCGGGATTCGCCGGGCATACTGGTGATTCGGTACTTGTGCGGCGGCACGTCGAAATAGTTCTTGAACGTGCGGGTCAGGGTTTGTTGCGATTCAAACCCATAACGCTCAGCCAGATACAGAATCGGCTCGTTACTCTCTTTCAGCTTCTGCGCAATTTCTGTCAGCTTACGGCTGCGGATATATTGCCCTAAAGAATGACCGGTCTCTTTTTTGAACATCCGTTGCAGGTGCCATTTTGAGTAACCTGAACGCTCAGACACCTTCTCAAGTGAGAGCGGCGATTCCAGGTTATCTTCGATCCAGTCCAAAATGCTATGAATAGTGATGGCGTCATTATTGCGTCTGGACATCGTCATACCTCTTCTGTTTACGGCAGGATTTTCTTCAGCAAATGCTCAAGAGTGACCACTTCATCCGCCGTTAAGTTTTTTGTTAGTTCCTGGTGCAGTGTTTGTCCTACTAACTCATGACAGCGCTCGCACATGGCCGCACCATCGCTGGTGAGCTGCACCAGTACGCCGCGCTTGTCATTGGGGTTAGGTCGCCTTTCAATCCATCCTTTGCAGACAAGACGATCGAGCATGCGCGTGAGCGCGCCAAGGTCGACAGAGAGCACCTTTTTCAGCTCAACCGGGGTGATGCACACTTCGCAGCGAATGGAGCACAGCACTTTGAACTGGGTCGCAGTGATGTCCATCGGAGACAGATAGTCGTTGAGCAGGCGATCTTTTTTCTGGTTCACCATATGAATAAGACGGCCCAGTGGAATAATTTCGTTAAAGAGATCACTGGTGCTTTTCACAATGGTTGCCCTGGCAAGTAGTTTAATCACGGCAGATATTATTGCTCAGGCAAGTATAAGTCAACCGAATGTATCCGCCGATGCCACGATTTGCTAAAACGTTTCATGAACTTTTTTTGAGTCCTTTTAAATCATAAACATAACGCTGGGTTATCGTAATTCAGCGGAAAACACTGCTTACGTTGTCTGCGTGGCTGTGTCAGGCCATTTCACCGTATACTGTCAGTGTTGATTATGGATAAGGACGACGACGCACTATGGTGGAATTAATTCAGGCAATAGGACTTGGGCTGGTGGTGCTGTTGCCGCTGGCGAACCCGTTAACAACCGTGGCGTTGTTTTTAGGGCTGGCGGGCAACATGAACAGCGCCGAACGTAACCACCAGTCGTTGATGGCGTCGGTGTATGTTTTCATCATCATGATGGTGGCTTATTACGCCGGACAGGTGGTGATGAATACCTTCGGGATTTCGATTCCCGGGTTACGAATTGCAGGGGGCTTAATCGTCGCCTTTATCGGTTTCCGCATGCTGTTCCCGGCGCATAAAGCCCATGAATCGCCGGAAGCGAAAAGTAAATCGGAAGAGATGGAGTCTGAGCCTTCCGCTAATATCGCATTTGTACCGCTCGCCATGCCAAGCACGGCAGGGCCAGGGACGATAGCGATGATCATCAGCTCCGCATCAACGGTACGTGATGGCACAACCTTCTCCGCGTGGGTAGTCATGGTAGCGCCACCGCTGATCTTTGCCATTATCGGCGTCATTTTGTGGGGATGTTTGCGCAGTTCCGGCGCGATCATGCGTTGGGTGGGTAAAGGCGGTATCGAGGCGATTTCTCGTCTGATGGGCTTCCTGCTGGTCTGTATGGGTGTGCAGTTTATTATTAACGGCGTACTGGAAATTATTAAGACCTACCACTAACACAGCCGGGCCTACACAATCTGTAGGCCCGGGCAATTGCTACTTTCTTCGGCAAAAATCACCCGTGATTTGTCTGCTCTTCCAGCGCCACCGGCCACTTGCGGAAGATCAGAATCGACCAGACCAACGCCGCCAGCGCCGGAATCGCCCCCAGATAGCCAATCGCTGACATAGAAAAATGCAGGCTGATCTGATTTCCCACCAGCGCACCCGCGCCGATGCCTAGATTGAAGATCCCGGAGAAGAGCGACATCGCTACATCGGTGGCATCCGGTGCCAGCGCCAGGACTTTAACCTGCATACCGAGGCCAATAATCATCATCGCCACGCCCCAGCAAATACTCAGTATCGCCAGATTTGTTTCGCTACCCGCTGCCGGCATCAGTAACACCAGACACAGCATCAGTGCACCGATAGCGCCGCTCACCAGCAGCGACGCGTGCTGATTGCCCAGTTTACCAAACAGGATACTGCCGATAATGCCAGCCCCGCCGAGCAGCAGCAGAAGCACCGTTGCAAAATTAGCGCTAAAGCCCGCGACAACCTGAACAAAAGGTTCAATATAGCTGTAGGCCGTGTAGTGGGCGGTCACGACAATGACCGTCAGCAGATAAATACTCATCAGCGCCGGGCGGCGGAACAGCACAGGCAGGCTTTTAAGCGAGCCGGAGTGTTCACTCGGTAATTTCGGCAGGAGCTTGATCAGGCACAGCAGGGTAATCAATGCGCCCATACCGATAGCAAAGAAGGTGGTTCTCCAGCCGAAATACTGCCCGACGATGCGCCCGATAGGCAGGCCGAGCACCATCGCCAGCGCGGTGCCGGTCGCCAGCAGGCTCAGCGCCTGTGCGCGTTTACCTGCAGGTGCCAGACGAATGGCCAGCGAGGCGGTAATCGACCAGAAAATGGCGTGAGCGAACGCAATACCGATGCGGCTTATCACCAGCACGGTAAAGTTCCAGGCGAGGAACGACAGCACATGGCTGGCGATAAATAGTACAAACAGGCCAATCAACAGCTTGCGTCGCTCCATCTGGCTGGTCAGCAGCATAAACGGCAGGGACATCAGCGCTACCACCCACGCGTAGATGGTCAGCATGATCCCGACCTGCGCAGTTTCCATCTGGAAACTTTGAGCGATATCGGAAAGCAGACCCACGGGAACAAATTCCGTGGTATTGAATATAAACGCGGCAATGGCAAGCGTGACCACACGTAGCCACGCGACCTTGCGTGAAACTGTGTTCGAAGGCATAAGATTTGGGGTTCGTTGCTGAAAAGATGAGAGGGCGATCTTAAAGCCTTAACTGGCTAAAAGACAATCATTATGTGATGCAGATCTCAATATTTTGCTTATACGTCCTGTAGCGAAGGGCGTTGTTTTCCTTGAATATAAAGAACAGCACAATAAAAACAGGCGGTACGACGATGCAAGAAATTGATTTTTATCTGGTGGATGCCTTCAGCGATAAAGCCTTTGGTGGCAACGCCGCCGCAGTGTGTCCGCTGGAGGAGTGGCTTCCGGACGAGACGTTGCTCAGCATGGCGAAGCAACATAATCAGTCGGAGACGGCGTTCTTCGTGCGTACGGACGAGGGTTTTGAGCTGCGCTGGTTTACGACACTTGATGAGATTGACCTGTGCGGGCATGCCACGCTGGCGGCGTCGCATGTGATCTTCGAATATCTCGACTATCCGCATACGGAAATTACCTTCACTACCCGTTTTGTCGGCAAACTGACCGTGAAGCGCAACGGCGACTGGCTGACGCTCAACTTCCCGGCGTGGGCGAGTGAGGCCGTCGATAACCCTCCGGCGCTGCTGTTTTACTCCCTTGGGATCACCAGCGCGAAAGAGGTTCGCGTGGCGCGAGACTATATGGTGGTGCTGGAAAACCAGCAGCAGGTTGAGTCCATCAGCCCGGATATCTCATCCATGATCCCGCTCGACAAAATGGTCTGTATTACGGCGCCCGGCGACGAAGCGGATTTCGTCAGCCGCTTCTTCTGCCCAGGCGAAGGCGTGCCAGAAGATCCGGTGACGGGGTCCACCCACAGTATGCTGATCCCCTACTGGAGCGAAAAGCTCGGCAAAACGCAGATGCAGGCGCGCCAGGTGTCGGCGAGAGGCGGGGATCTGCGCTGTGAGCTGCTGGGCGACCGGGTGCTGATTGGCGGGCAAGCCACGCTGTATCTCAAAGGAAAAATCTTCCTGCGCCAGTAGTCTCCGCTTTACGTCTACATGCCCGCAGCCTGCGGGCATGCTGCCAGTAGGGGGAGATGTTATTGCGGTTTAAACATAATGACTGTATATAATTACAGTGTCCCGCATTTATGGCACCCTTTATCAGGTAATCCTCAAACGAGGTACAGAGATAAGTTAAAAGTATGAACACCTGAACCGAGGTGGCAGCTATGTTGATAACAAACAACAAAAGGAGCCTGCCATGTATTCCATTACCTCTGAATCTGCCTCTCATCCGGATATTCTGGCGCTGATCGCCGCCCTGGACAGCTATCAAACCGAGCTTTACCCGGCGGAAAGCAACCATCTGGTCGATCTCACCCAGCTGGCGGCGGGGTCGCTTTTAATGATGGTGATCCGTGATAACCAGCTGAATGCCGTGGGCTGCGGGGCGATCGTGCTCAACGGCGACGGCAGCGGGGAGATGAAACGGGTGTATATCGATCCCACCCATCGCGGACAAAGGCTTGGGGAAAAACTGCTGGCTGCGCTGGAGGACGAAGCCCTGAGCCGCCACTGCCACACGTTACGCCTCGAAACCGGTATCAAGCAGCATGCGGCGATTCAGCTGTATGAGCGCTGCGGTTATCAGGCGCGCCCGGCGTTTCCGCCCTACGACGAAGATCCACTAAGCCTGTTTATGGAGAAGGTTCTGGTGGCTGACGTTCGTTTAGCAGTGCTATAAACGCCTCAAGCTGACGTGTCATTGCGCCGCGTCGCCACACCAGCCAGGTCGTGAGCCAGCGCCAGTTTTCCGCCAGCGGCCACGCTTCCACCTGAAGATGCCCCGGCATGCTCTCCAGCATCGAGCGGGGCATCAGGGCAATACCTGCGCCCGCAATCACACAGGCCAGCATACCGTGGTACGACTCCATCTCATGGATCCGCCCCGGCGTGGCGCGGTCTGCGTGAAACCAGCTCTCCAGATGCCGTCTGTAGGAGCAGTTGGCGCGAAACGCGTACACGTCCCGACCGCTTACCTGTGTGGCGCGCGACACCTTTTCATGCCCGGCGGCGGCGACCAGCATCATCTCTTCCTGATAGACCGGCATCCCGTCCAGCTCCGGATGCGAGAGCGGCCCGTCGACAAACGCTGCGCTCAACGTGCCCTCCAGCACGCCATCGATCATCGTGCCGGAAGGTCCGGTGGACAGGGCGAACTGAATGCGCGGATAGCGCTGGTTAAACTGCGCCAGGGATTCAGGAATCCGCACCGCGGCGGTACTCTCCAGCGCCCCCAGAGCGAACAGCCCCTGCGGTTCATCCCCGGCGACCACCATCCGCGCCTCGTCGACCAGAGCGAGGATCTGCTTGCTGTAGCGCAGAAAGTTATGCCCGGCGGGAGAGAGGCGCAAACGCTGGTTTTCACGGATAAACAGCTCAACGCCAAGATCCGCCTCCAGCTGACGGATTCGGGTGGTAAGGTTGGACGGCACACGATGCACCTTTTGCGCCGCCTGGGTGATGCTCCCGGTCTGGGCGACGGCGTTAAACATTTCGAGCTGAGTTAAATCCATAGCATTCTCTTTTCGTGAATAAGTGAGTCAGTATTATTCATTTTTAAGAAATAGCAGAGTGAGCCACAATCAATCAACCCTTATTACGTGGAGAAGACTATGACTCATTCACCGGCTACCCATGCGCTGTCAGTTAATCCGGCTAACGGCGAAACCCTCGCGACCTATCCGTGGGCCACCGCCGCCGAGGTAGAGCAGGCGATCGCGCTGGCGGATCGCGGTTTCCGTCAGTGGCGCAATGAAAGCGTTACTCACCGGGCGCAGAAACTGCGCGATCTTGCTACCGCACTGCGGGCGCGCGCAGAAGAGATGGCGCAAATGATGTCCCGTGAGATGGGTAAACCTATTTTGCAGGCACGCGCCGAAGTGACGAAATCTGCCGGTCTGTGCGACTGGTACGCCGAGCACGGCCCGGCGATGCTGGCTGCGGAACCGACGCAGGTTGAAAATCAAAAAGCGGTGATCGAGTATCGCCCGCTGGGACCGGTGCTGGCAGTGATGCCGTGGAACTTCCCGCTGTGGCAGGTGCTGCGCGGGGCGGTACCGATTCTGCTCGCCGGTAACAGCTATCTGCTGAAACACGCGCCGAACGTTCTGGGGTCGGCGACGCTTATCGGTGAGATGTTCGCGGATGCCGGTTTTGCGCCAGGGGTGTTTGGCTGGGTCAACGCCACGAACGACGGCGTCAGCCAGGCGATTAACGATCGTCGCATCGCTGCGATTACCGTCACCGGAAGCGTACGAGCCGGGGCGGCGATTGGTGCACAGGCGGCTGCGGCCCTCAAAAAATGCGTGCTGGAGCTGGGTGGGTCCGATCCCTTTATCGTGCTGAACGATGCGGATCTGGATCTGGCCGTGAAAGCGGCCGTCGCCGGGCGCTATCAGAATACCGGACAGGTGTGTGCGGCCGCTAAACGCTTTATTGTCGAAGAGGGGATCGCAGAGCAGTTTACCGAACGCTTTGTCGCGGCTGCTGCGGCCCTGAAGATGGGCGCGCCCGATAACGAAGAGAACTATCTGGGGCCGATGGCGCGGTTCGATCTGCGTGATGAACTGCACCAGCAGGTGCAGGCGACGCTTAACGAGGGCGCAACGCTTTTACTTGGCGGAGAGAAAGTGGCCGGTGCGGGGAATTACTATCCGGCGACCGTATTAGGCAACGTCACCCCAGAGATGACCGCGTTTCGTCAGGAGCTGTTCGGCCCGGTCGCCGCGATCACCGTGGCGAAAAACGCGGAACATGCCCTGATGCTTGCAAACGACAGTGATTTTGGTCTGTCGGCGACGGTGTTTACCGCCGATGCGCAACGTGCCGAGGCGTATGCTCGCCAGTTGGAGTGCGGCGGGGTCTTCATCAATGGCTACAGTGCCAGCGATGCACGCGTGGCCTTTGGCGGCGTGAAGAAGAGCGGCTTTGGCCGTGAGTTATCTCACTTCGGTTTGCATGAGTTCTGCAATATCCAGACCGTATGGAAAGACCGCGTGTAGGTCTTGTTAAACTTGCTTAAAAGGCCTTCACCGCGAAGGCCTTTGTCATTTTTGTGTCATGGTTCTGTCATTTGCGTTTCGTAGACTCCCACGCGTCTAACGTACTGTTACAGAAGAATATTATGAACCTAACGCAAATTTTCAGCCGTATTGCGAAGCGTCAGTTTGGTCTGCTGGCGGGCATCTTTTGTATTATCGGGCTTTTCTCCGCCCTGCAGCTCTCCTCGTCAATTCTCCTGACCGCCTCGCTTCGTGATGCCCAGCGCAATGAACAACAAAATCAGCTGGCGCAACAGCAGCAAAGCAAACTGGATCTGGCGCGTGTCTCCCTGCTGGCGGCAAGCGATCTGCTCAATCGCTCGGGCGTCTATTTTATGCAGGATAAAGAGACCGGCTCTGAAGGGAGCTGGAACAGCCTGATGGATGAAGCGCAAAAGGCGCTTAATGCTTCCCAGGAGGCGTGGAAGGCCTGGCTGGCGCTGAATCCCCCCAAAGACGAGGCGCTGATTAATAGCTATCAGTTATTCTACGGCGCCATCAATGAGCAGGCGGAAGGGCTGGTCAAGACCCATTCTATTGACGCTTTTTTTGCTGTTCCCGCCCAGGCGTTTCAGACCGACTTTAATGATAACTACGCGCGCTATCAGCAGCTGAGCGAGCAACGGGCAGGTGAAGGGCGCCAGTCGCTAATGGATCGCCTCGCTGATTTGCAGTCGCTGTTCCTGCTGGCGCCAGTGGTCCTGCTGCTGATTGCGGTGGCGGTGTGGTTTGGCATGTCGCGCTGGGTGATTGCCCCGCTGCGCAGGCTTATCGCTCATATCAACCAGCTCGCCGCCGGAGATCTCTCGGGTGCCGCACCGGCTGTAAACAGTTTTAACCGCGAAATCGGGCAGTTGAGCGCCAGTATTAGCACCATGCAGCGCGGATTACAGCAGCTGGTGACGGAGGTGAGTGAAGCCACAACCGCAATGGTAGAAAACATCGGCGAACTGGCGGAGGGCAATCAGAAGCTGTATCAGCAATCCGCGCGGCAGGCCCAGGAGCTGAGCGACGTGACGGCGCACATCGCCACGCTGGAAACCCACGTGGAGGGCAATACGGGGTACGCGAAGCTCGCCAGTTCGCGTGCAGATGAGGCGCGCAAGACGGCGGCGGGAGGCGATATCATGATGTCGACCGTTAATGCCTCCATGCAGGCGATCGTAGAGCGATCGTCAGAGATGCGCGGGATCGTCTCGATGATCGACAGCGTGGCGTTTCAGACCAACATTCTGGCGCTGAACGCCGCTATTGAAGCCGCCCATGCGGGCAATCAGGGGCGCGGTTTTGCGGTTGTCGCGCGTGAGGTGGGATTGCTGGCGAGAAAAAGCAGTCACTCGACGCAAACCATTCAGGAGCTGATTAATCATTCGTTACAGGGAATTGAAGACGGGTCGAAAGCGGTGGTGAAGCTTGAGAACAACCTGCAACAGGTGACCGGGCTGGTGGCAAATCTGAGCGGTCTGCTTGACGATATTTCTGCCGCCACGATGAGTCAGGGGGAGAGTATTCATCAGATGACGCGCCAGCTGCAGGCGCTGAATCAGGTATCGCAACAGACGGATGTACTGGTGACCACCGCCTCCCAGGCGTCGCGTCGCTTACACGATGAGTCGTATTTGCTGATGCAGGCGGTTTCGCGTTTTCGACTTCCCGCCTGACGCGACACATTCGCCTCTGTTATACTCGCAGCCCGTTTTTGGCCTCCAGGCAAGGAGCAACATGTGGCTGCGGTCATCGATAATCAGATGCTGGAAGAGATTCTGGCGCAGGTTCGTCCGTTAATCGGGCAGGGGAAGGTTGCCGATTACATTCCGGCGCTGGCGTGCGTCAGTGGCAATAAGCTGGGTATCGCCATTTGCACCGTGAAAGGTGAGCTTTATCAGGCCGGCGATGCCGCCGAGCGCTTTTCGATTCAGTCGATCTCCAAAGTGTTAAGCCTGGTTGCGGCGATGCGTCAGTATGACGAAGACGAGATCTGGCAGCGGGTGGGGAAAGATCCTTCCGGTCAGCCGTTTAACTCGCTGCTCCAGCTGGAAATCGAACAGGGCAAACCGCGCAATCCTTTTATCAACGCCGGTGCGCTGGTGGTCTGCGACATGCTGCAAAGCCGTCTTAGCGCGCCGCGTCAGCGGATGCTGGAGATTGTGCGCCAGCTGAGCGGCGTTTCGGATCTGAGTTACGACGCTAACGTTGCTCGCTCTGAGTTTGAACATTCGGCGCGAAACGCCGCCATTGCCTGGCTGATGAAGTCTTTCGGTAATTTCCATAACGATGTGGCTACCGTACTGCAAAACTACTTCCACTACTGCGCGCTGAAAATGAGCTGCGTGGAACTCGCGCGTACTTTCCTGTTTCTGGCCGACCAGGGCTTCTCCTCGCTGCATAATCAGGCAGTTGTCACGCCGATGCAGGCGCGTCAGGTCAATGCGCTGATGGCGACAAGCGGGATGTATCAGAACGCCGGAGAATTTGCCTGGCGCGTCGGGCTGCCCGCTAAATCAGGCGTCGGCGGCGGGGTGGTGGCGATTGTGCCGCACGAAATGGCGATTGCGGTCTGGAGCCCGGAGCTGGATGACGCCGGGAACTCGCTGGCAGGCGTGGCGGTGCTGGAGCAACTCACCCAGCGGCTGGGGCGGTCCGTCTACTAATGAACACCCTTGACGATCTTTTTGCCCGGCTGGGGCGTTCAACGTTTCGTTCTCGCTTCAAACTGGGCGCGAAAGAGCGGCAGTACTGCTGGGACAAAGGGGCGGAAACTATCGATCAACACGCCGCGGATTTCGTTGCCCGTCGTCTCGCGGCGGCCATGCCCGTCAACGACGGCAAGCAGACTCCGATGCGCGGGCATCCGGTCTTTATCGCCCAGCATGCTACGGCAACCTGCTGTCGCGGTTGTCTCGCTAAATGGCACCATATTCCCCAGGGCGAGGCGTTAAATGCCGATCAGCAACGTTACATTGTGACGGTCATCCACCACTGGCTGGTGCTGCAAATGAACGCCCAACCTTGATGGGTTATGCATGCCGGCTATGTATGTTATAGATACGTGCTAATCTTTTATTATTCTGCTGCTGACCGCGAAATAATTGCGCTAAGCAATTATATGGATTGATATTTGATGCCTTCTTCTTTGACATCCTTTAAGCCTTTTCTGCCCGATAATCCGCTTCGTAATGCGGTCAGTATTTTTATTCTGACCACGCTGTTCTATTTTATTGGCGCGGAACTGCGTCTGGTGGAAGCGCTCTCACTGTTCTGGCCGCTGAATGGCGTAATGGCCGGGGTGTTTGCCCGTTACGCATATCTCAATCGCCTGCACTATTACGCGGTGTCCTATGTCGCAATGCTGATGTATGACGCGGTGACCACCAACTGGGGGATGGCCTCGGTGGTGATCAACCTCTCCAATATGGTGTTTATCGTGACCGTGGCGCTGCTGGTGACGCGGGACAGACGTCGGGGCCGCACGGTTCCGGACCCGATCAATGCCTTACGCCTGTTTAACTTTTGCCTTATCGCCGCGCTGCTGTGCGCGCTGGTGGGGGCGATGGGTTCCGTCGGGATCGACAGTCAAACCTTCTGGCCGCTGTTTGCCGACTGGTTTAGCGAGCAGTTCTCGACTGGCGTGCTGATTCTGCCGTGCCTGTTGACCGTTAAAATCCCTGAGATCAAGAACCCGGTGCGGGTAGAACACTTTATGCCCGTGGTGGCGCTGATCGTCTCTGTCCTGGCCTCGGTGGTGATCGGCGGGGCGGGCAGCCTGGCCTTTCCGCTCCCGGCGCTGATCTGGTGTGCGGTGCGTTATTCGCTTCCCGCGACCTGTCTGCTGACCTTTGTCACTGGCGGGGTGGAGATCATCCTGGTGGCAAACTCGATTATTAATATTGCCGTGGCGACGCCGCTTTCGACGCCGATGATGTTCTCTGCGCGTCTGGGCATCGCGACCATGGCAATTTGCCCGGTGATGGTCTCCGTGAGCGTGGCGGCGATTAACTCTCTGATTCATCAGGTGTCATTGCGCGCCGATTATGACTTCCTGACGCGCGTCTATTCGCGCTCAGGTTTGTATGAAGCGCTGAAACACGAGGAGTCCCATCGTCATCCCCGTTTTCTGACCGTGATGCTGCTCGATATCGACTACTTCAAAAGCATTAATGATAACTATGGTCATGAGTGTGGCGACCGGGTGCTGGCCTCTTTCGCCGGGCAGGTGCAGCAGGTGGTGGGCGAGGACGGGCTGGTGGCGCGCATGGGCGGGGAAGAGTTTGCGGTCGTGGCCAATACCGTTGATGCCCGTCAGGGCGTTGAGCTGGCAGAACGTATCAGAGAATCTGTTGCTTCGCATCCCTTCAGTTGGGGTCAGCACACGCTGTTTTTGACGGTGAGTATTGGGCTTGGCAGTGCGAAAGCAGAATCCTGGCAGCTCACGGAGGTCTTTAATAAGCTGTTAGCCGAAGCCGACGAGTATCTCTATCGTTCGAAAAAAGCTGGGCGAAATCGTACCAGTGCGCGTCATCCAGACGATCTGCGCGTCGTCGAACCGCAAAAAAGTACGGAACAGATGTAAACGTATCCATCCCAGGCAGAATGCGGCCCTGATGTTATCACTTTGCTGATAAATTGCTTGCTACGTATTTTTAAGCTCAATAAGATACCGGTGATAACACATCGGAAAAATCGCGTAATGAACGGAACTGATAAACTGAGTAAAAACCATCGCTTACCAGGGAGTCGTTTTGTTAAACGTATGTATCTGATGCGTATCCTGGGCACTTTTCTCTGCTTTATTCCTATTCTTTCTGTCCTGATTGAACATCAACGTTCAGTGTGGCTAATGCTTTTGCTGGCGCTAAACGCGTTTGTCTGGCCGACCGTCGCCTGGCTGCGCGCCAGTCGGTCTTCTACGCCGCTGGCCGCAGAACATCAAAATCTGGTGATTGATGCAGGGGCGGGAGGGTTCTGGATCGCGATGATGGCCGTGAATCCGCTGCCCTCGGTGGTGATTGCCACGATCCTGCTGGCCGATCGTCTGTCCGCAGGCGGTTTTGCCCTGATGAAGCGCGCGGCGATAGCCATGCTGGCGGTGTTTCTCGCCGCCTGGCTGTTGCAGGGCATGGCGATTATTATCACCGTTTCGCAACAGACCATGTTTGCCACCTTGCCCCTGATTGCGATCTACATCATTGCGCTTAGCGTGCTGACGGATAGTATTGCCATTCGTCTGCGGATCAAATCCCGCGAGCTGGAGCGGATCGCGATGATGGATCCGCTGCTGGATATCGCGAACCGGCGCCTGCTGGAAAAGCGCATCGAACACGAGCTGAATAAACTTCAGCAGGCCTGCCGGGAATCGGCGCTGATGTTCATTGATATCGATAATTTTAAAGAAGTGAACGATCGTTTCGGGCATAAAGTCGGGGATGCGTTGCTCGCCTCGGTCTCGGAGATTTTACACATTGCCACACGTCAGACAGACACCCCGGCGCGGCTGGGCGGCGATGAGTTTGTGATCCTGCTTCCGGATACCAGCATCGATGAGGCGCACGTGGTGGCGTCGCGGATCATGGAGGCCGCCGCCATTATGCAAGATGTGGGGCATGAAACCGTCAATTGCACTCTCAGTATTGGCATAGCGGGGGCGACCCGCGAGATGTCCAACGTAACGGACTGGCTGCAGGCGGCGGACACTGCGCTTTACCAGGCTAAGCGCGGCGGTAAAAATCGAATTTTTGCGCACTGACAAGTCGTTTCTTTAGGCTAAGCTATTAAAAAGCTGCGTGTCAGGAGACATCATGAAAGCGCCCGCGATCCCTGCCAATGAATCAGACCGTCTGCTGTCCCTGCGTGATTCCAGGCTTTTGGAGTCCAACAACCATCAACCCTACGATCGTATCACCCGGCTGGCAAAACGCCTGTTTGCCGTGCCGGTGGCGAGGGTGAACCTGATCGATGAACGTTCGCTGGTGGCGCTCTCTTTAGACAATGCCATGGCCGCCGTTCTGCCACGCAATCTCTCTTTCTGTGGGCATACGTTGTTTAACAATGCACCGCTGGTGGTGTCTGACCCGCGACATGATCCCCGTTTTGCCGATAATCCGCTGGTAAAAGGCCAGCCTGGCGTACGTTTTTACGCCGGGTATCCGCTGCGTCTGCCCGACGGCGCTATCGTCGGCACGCTGTGTTTGATGGACTATGCACCCCGCGATTTTGTTGCGGCCGATCTTAACGCCCTGAGCGACCTGGCAGCGCTGGCGGAAGACGAGTTCGCAGCCGCCTGTGCGGCGACGACGGATGAACTGACGGGGCTGTTTAACCGGCGTGGATTTAATCAGTTAGCGGCGTTTGCCTTATCCGGCGCCCGGCGTCGTGCAGAGCCATTGACGCTCGCCTGGATGGATCTGGACCGCTTCAGACAGATCAACGAACGCTACGGGCAGGCAGAAGGCGATGCGGCGCTGAAAGCCATGACTGAGCTGATGCGCACCTCATTCCGTGAGGCGGATCTGCTGGTGCGTTACGGTAGCGATGAATTTGCGGTTCTGTTTGCCGATACGGATGAGCAGGGGGCCTGGATTGCGATGCAGTATCTCAATGAGCAGGTCGCGGAATACAACCAGCGTGGGTTGCATCCCTGGAGCCTGACATTCTCCTGGGGAATCTGTGAATTCGACCATCAGCAGGATGATTTGCAGCGCTGGCTGCAGACCGCTCACGACAAAATCCTCGCCATGAAACAGCGATACAGTGCAGACAGCGGGCATAATAAAAGCCTATGAATGGCGCGCTTGCGTTAAATAACTGTTAAAGGCAATCTGAGGCGGTCTCTTCAGAAGGAAATCCCATGACCGTCTCTCTGCACATTCACACCCTTTCACGTGGCGATATTCTCTCGCATCTCGACTCACTGGCTGACATCCTCGAAAACTGCGTTAACGGTGGGGCGTCTGTGAGTTTTATGCTGCCTTTTTCGGCTGAAAAAGCGCGTCAATTCTGGCTAGGCGTGGCGGAAAGCGTGGCCCGCCGGGAGCGCACCGTGCTGGCCTGTCGAGACGAAGGTGGCGAATTTTTAGGTACCGTGCAGCTCATTACCGATCAACCGGAGAACCAGCCGCACCGCGCGGATGTAGCCAAGCTGCTGGTCCACGAAAAAGCCCGCCGTCGCGGTGTGGCGATGATCTTAATGGAAGCCCTGGAAGCGGTGGCGGTGGAAGAGGGTAAAACCGTGTTGGTACTGGATACGGCTTCGGGCAGCGGCGCTGAGACGTTCTATCAGCGTGCGGGCTGGCAAAAGGTCGGTGAGATCCCGCGCTACGCCCTGATGCCGGACGGCGAAATGACGGCGACATCGGTGTTCTATAAGTTTTTATAATATTTTTCACAATTGCTTTATGAATTGATCAAAACAGGGTTTCATGGTCTAAAAGTTTGATAAGTTATTGGACCAATCTTATCGGGCTGTATGACTAATTAAAAAAGGAACCCCTTGTGAACACACTCAATCGTCGTGATTTTCCCGGTGCTCTCTATCCTGAACGTATCATCCAGTTTGGTGAAGGTAACTTTTTACGTGCGTTCATCGACTGGCAGATCGACCTGCTGAATGAGCACACCGATCTGAATTCCGGGGTGGTAATTGTTCGTCCTATCCAGAGCGATTTCCCGCCTTCATTGAGCACTCAGGATGGTCTGTACACCACGATCATTCGCGGCCTGAATGAGAAGGGCGAGGCTGTGAGCGACGCGCGTCTGATCCGCTCCGTGAATCGCGAAATCAGTGTTTACAGCCAGTACGACGAATTCCTTAAACTCGCACACAATCCGGATATGCGCTTTGTGTTCTCTAACACCACCGAAGCGGGCATCAGCTATCACGCCGATGACAAATTCGACGATGCGCCTGCCGTGAGCTATCCGGCAAAACTCACCCGTTTACTGTTTGAGCGTTTCAGCCATTTCAACGGCGCGGCCGACAAAGGCTGGGTGATTATTCCGTGCGAGCTGATTGATTATAACGGCGATGCGCTGCGTGAACTGGTGCTGAAATATGCCCAGGAGTGGGCGCTGCCAGCGGCATTCACCCAGTGGCTGGTTGATGCCAACAGTTTCTGCTCTACCCTCGTGGACAGAATTGTCACCGGCTACCCGCGTGACGAAGTAGCCGCGCTCGAAACGGAACTGGGCTACCACGATGGTTTCCTCGATACCGCGGAACACTTCTATCTGTTTGTGATTCAGGGGCCTAAATCTCTGGCCGCCGAACTGCGCCTCGATAAATTCCCGCTTAACGTCCTGATTGTGGACGACATCAAACCGTATAAAGAGCGCAAAGTCGCAATCCTTAACGGCGCGCACACGGCACTGGTTCCGGTGGCCTTCCAGGCGGGGCTGGACACCGTCGGCGACGCGATGAACGATGCAGAAATCTGCGCATTTGTGGAAAAGGCCATCTACCAGGAGATCATCCCGGTGCTGGATTTACCAAAAGATGAGCTGGAATCCTTCGCCAGCGCGGTGACAGGGCGTTTCCGTAACCCGTACATTAAACACCAGCTGCTGTCGATTGCCCTGAACGGGATGACAAAATACCGCACCCGTATCCTGCCGCAGCTGCTGGCGGGGCAGAAGGCGACCGGGAAATTACCTGCGCGTCTCACCTTTGCGCTGGCCGCGTTGATCGCGTTTTATCGTGCAGAGCGTGAGGGTGAAAACTATCCGGTACAGGACGATCTGCACTGGCTGGAGCGCTATCAGCAGCTGTGGGCGCAGCATCATGACAAGCAGATCAGCACCAGCGAACTGGTGAAAGCGGTTCTCAGCGTGAGCGAGCACTGGGAGCAGGATCTGACGAAAGTGAGCGGATTGGTAGAACAGGTTACGCTCGATCTGGATGCGATTCTTCTGAAGGGGATGCGCGCGGCCGTCAAACCGCTGTGCTAATCCTCTCGCCCGGCTCCGGCCGGGTTTTATTTAAAACATCATTAGTTACAACATACTATTCGTTCCGTTTTTTTATAACACACTTCGGCATCGTGCGCTTTTTGTCTCGCAGTTAAAAAGGGGCAGCAATCCTGTAACAAGCTTGCAACCGTGACGGCGATCACGTTTAATAGTCGCGCTCTTTATTGACCTGAAGCTGACTATGATTGTTCGTCCTCAACAGCACTGGCTGCGCCTGATTTTTGTCTGGCACGGCTCCGTCCTGTCTAAAATCTTTACCCGGTTGTTCCTTAACTTCCTGTTATCCATCGCTGTTATCGTGATGTTACCCTGGTACTCTTCCCTTGGGATCAAACTGACCGTTGCGCCGTTCAGCATTCTCGGCGTGGCGATCGCTATCTTCCTCGGGTTTCGCAATAACGCCTGCTATTCGCGCTACGTTGAGGCTCGCCAGCTTTGGGGGCAACTGATGATAGCGTCACGCTCGCTATTTCGCGAGGTGAAAAACACGCTCCCGGACGATCCGCATCTCAGTGAGTTTGTGCGTCTGCAGATCGCCTTCGCCCACTGCCTGCGCATGACGCTCAGACGCCAGCCGCAGGCAGAGCAGCTTTCACGCTATCTTTCTGCGTCACATTTACGCGCGGTGATGGATTCAAACTCGCCGTCGAACCGTATTTTGCTGATCATGGGCGAGTGGCTGGCGGTGCGCCGTCGGGAAGGGCAGCTGTCGGATATTTTGTTCCACAGCCTCAACAATCGTCTTAACGACATGTCCGTGGTGTTAGCCGGATGCGAGCGGATTGCCAATACGCCGGTGCCCTTTGCCTACACCCTGATTCTGCACCGCACGGTCTATCTGTTCTGCATTATGCTGCCGTTCGCCCTGGTCGTCGATCTGCACTACATGACGCCGTTTGTCTCGGTGCTGATTTCTTACACCTTTATCTCCCTCGATGCGCTGGCTGAAGAGCTGGAAGAGCCCTTCGGCGTGGAAAATAACGACCTGCCGCTGGATGCCATCTGCAATGCGATGGAGATCGATCTGCTGCAAATGAACGATGAGCCGGAAATCCCCGCCCGCGTCTTACCGGACAAGCATTACCAGCTCACGTAATGAACATTCAGGAACGCTGCAAGGCGTTCCACTCCTCGCGGGTGATTTCCCATAACTCCGAGTCCAGCTCGCCGCTGACGTAGGCTTTCTTTTCGGTTCTCACCAGGCGCATACCGCTACTGGCTGAGATCCGCTGAGAGCGCAGGTTGACGGCGGCTTTTGGCGCACGCAGAAGCGGTTTGTTCAGCGTATTAAACCAGAAGTCCGTCGCGGCAATGCTCGCTTCGCGCATATAGCCCTGACCCTGCCATTCGGGCGCCAGCCAGAATCCCCGATTGTTATCCTCGACGTCGTAAAGGCAGATCAGACCAATCAGTTGATCGGGATTGTCTTTGCAACGAATCGTCCAGAACCACGCCACCCCATTTTCCACATCCGGCAGGGCGACGTTGTTCACGTATGTTTCTGCGCCATCGGACGGATAGGGCCAGGGTACGCTCGCCACCATATAACGAACGATCTCCCAGCGCGGATATAATGTCTGGATTTGCAGCGCATCTTCCGCTTCCAGCGGTTTGAGTAACAGACGTTCAGTGGTTAACGTGGGCGTTTTCACGATTCGGATCTCCATTATTTGTCGTTATGTTTTTGTTTGCCTTCTGCTATTTTCATGATTACCACATTCTGCTGTGACTGAATAGCCGAGGAAAATATGACGTTAAGACTGGCCGCACCGGAAGAGGCCGAGAGACTCTGGCTCGTTCGCAATCTGGCTATCCGTGCAGGCTGCCAGAGTAGCTATGATAGTGACGTGATCGCCAGCTGGACGCCGGAGGCAATGCCGGAAAGTTACCGTCAGGTGATAATAGATAATCCCTTTTACGTGGTCGACGATGAGAAGGGAGAAATCGTGGCAAGCGGCTATCTCGATCTGGCCGCCAGCAGCGTGGAAGCGATCTTTACCGTCCCCGACGCAGCCGGAAAAGGGCTGGCGGGGCGGATCATCGCGGCGATTAAAGCAGATGCACGCGCACGCGGCATTTCGCAATTAACGCTCTCCTCAACGCCCAACGCGCAGACCTTCTATCAGAAACAAGGCTTTGTAACGGTTAGCGAGGGATTTCATTATTCAAGAATGGCCGATGCGCAGCTGCGTTGTATTCACATGACGATCGATTTAACCGGCGAGGAGACCCTATGACGATAACCGTAAGGGCGTTGCGTGTAGAGGATTATGCCGACTGGCGGCCGCTGTGGGATGGCTACACGGCGTTTTACGAATGCAAACTCGATGAGTCCGTGACCGCGTCGACATGGGAAAGGGCGCTGAGCCCGCATTCTGCGCTGCTCTGTCGGGTCGCGGAAATTGACGGGAAAGTCGTGGGTTTCGCCCTGTGTGTGCTGCATGAAGGGACATTTTCAACCGCGCCCGTATGCTATCTGGAAGATCTGTTTGTCGATGCCAATGTGCGTGGGAGCGGTGCCGGAAAGGCGCTGATAGAGGCCCTCCAGGCGGAAGGAAAGCGCGAGGGGTGGTCAACGCTGTACTGGGTGACGCGTCAAAACAACCCTGCGCGAAAACTGTATGACAAGTTTAGTGAAGCGGACGATTTTGTACGTTATCGCCTGTCGCTTTAAGTTCTTTTAAGGTTCACGACGGGCAACGATAAACAGGCGCGGGAAAGCCAGCAAAATCTGCCCGTTTTCCTGCAGCGGATACTGCTGCTCCAGAAGTTCAAGATAGCGATCCAGATAGTTCCGCTGCTCGTGTTCGCTCAGCTCCTGCAACCAGGGGCGCAATCCGGTGGCACTCACCCAGTCAACAATCGCCTGATGCGAACTCATTTTGTGATAGTAGGTGGTGCGCCAGATATCCACGTCGCACCCCGCGTCGGTCAAAATATCAAAATAGGCATGAACGCCGGGCAGCGGATCGCGGCTGCGGTCCGGGAAACCTTGCTCGTAAGCCACTTCACGCATCAAAACGTGCGATGGCTCATCGCGATTATCAGGCATCTGAATCGCCAGCACGCCGTTCATTTTGAGCAGAGAAACCAGGTGCGGGAGCAGCTCGTAGTGATTGGAGATCCACTGCAGCGACGCGTTGGCATAGACAAGATCAACCGAATGCGCCGGGCGATAGGTTTGAATATTGGCTTCAATAAACTGGCATTCGGGCAACGCAACCCGCGCCTGTTCCAGCATGGCCGGTGAATTATCCACGCCAACAATGCGTGCCGATGGCCAGCGCTGATGCAAAAGTGCGGTGCTGTTTGCCGGGCCACAGCCCAAATCCAGCACATCCGTCACCTCATTCAGCGCCACTCTTGCCAGCAGTTCGGCGGCGGGACGAGTGCGTTCCGCGCCGTATTGCAGATATAAAGAAGGGTTCCAGTCGGCCATCATCGCATCTCCAGTTTGCGGGTTTCAGCAAGTGTAGATGATTGGCGATGGTTATGTTCAGGCGTTTAACCAGGCCTGGCCGTCAGCTTTCATTTTTCGCTCTAATTCACTGCCGCGCGTGGCAAAAACACGTTTAACCGGGAAGCCGCTCTTTTCCAGCACGTAGGCGAGAGCGGCGTATTCACGCGGGTATTTCTCGGCAGTCGCCGCGTCTATCTCCACCACGCCCATCGGGAACGTAAAGGTGCCCATGTCGTAAATGCTCTGCCGATGGAACAGTTTCCAGACGCCGTCGCGTTTCTCCATCAGGTCGTAGAAACGGTTATGTCCGTTGCAGCCCACGTTCAGTTTGACGTTTTCGGCGATAATAATGGCGTTCGTTTCCACGATCGCTTTGTCACCCTTAAAAGTAATAATCGGGCTGCCCATCAGATGTTTGGTGCGGATATCCGATGCTCCCATACGCTCTGAACCTGTCACAAAATCACCGAAAAGCCCTTCAAACCAGGTGACTTCGATCGTGCCGTCAGGGTGAAAGAGTGAACGCAGCTGTTCCCATTCGTTCAAATCCCGGTGGATCCAGCCGTTGATCAGGTCGGTAATCTGCAGGCGATCTTCAGTTCTGTTTTCCATTTTTCGTGCTCCGCTAATGAAAGATGCATGGAGTATTCACCCTGCGTTCGATAACATCCAATACAATATAATGACGGATTAATCAGATTTAATGATTACTGGAGGTGCGACATGGATTTACGCCAGTTACGCTATTTTCTGGCGGTGGCGGAAGAGAAGCATTTTGGCCGCGCCGCTCAGAGCCTGAACATTGTCCAGCCAGCGTTAAGTATGCAGATCCGCGCGCTGGAGGAGGAACTCGGCGGCGCGTTGTTGGTTCGGACCAGCCGAAGCGTCGAGCTGACCGAAGCGGGAAAACTGTTCCAGACCGAGGCACGACGCACGCTGGAGCAGGCCGAGTTTGCCCGACACGCCGTTGCGCGATCCCTGCGCGGAGAGACCGGCACGGTGCGAATCGGGTTTGCCGGGAATGCCGTATTCAGCGGGAAACTGATGCGTGATTTGCGTCATTTTCGCCAACGCTATCCGGATGTTGAGATGATTTTGCAGGAGGTCCCGGCGCAGCAGCAGGTGGAAGCCATTCTCGCCGGGCGTCAGGATATCGGCTACACGCCGGATCACAGCAAAACCCTGACCGCCGGAATCAGGGTGCAGAGGATAGGGGACTGGGACATTCTGGTGGCATTGTCGGACGAACACCCGCTGGCTGAGCGTCCGCTCTTCACCGTCGAGATGCTTGCCGGGCAACCGCTGATCCTCTACGACGCCCATGATACGCATGAAAATCTGTATCTCATGCTGAGCCAGCAGCTGCAAAACAGGCTGCAGATCGCGCACCGTTCTGACAGCACCCTGAGCGTCCTGGCCCACGCTGCCGCCGGGATGGGGCTTGCGCTGGTTCCCGCACCGCTGCAGCAGGTGAACATTCCCGGCCTGGTTTATCGCCATCTGAATGCCCCGGCGTTAACGGCCAATTTGCTGCTGATTAGCCGTGACACGGAGACAAGCGGCGCGGTGAATGCATTTCTGTCGTTAGCGGCACACGGCACGGCTCGTTAATCTGCCCCACGCCTCATTCTGGAGCGCGTCATTTGCCCCATTTCCGCGAACCGATGACGCACAAAATGACGCCTGCGGTGATAACGATCATCAACGGACTGACGCTTTCGTGCAGGAGCGTCGCCGACAGCCCCAGCCCGAAGAACGGCTGTAACAACTGCAGTTGACCGACGGCGGCGATCCCGCCCTGCGCAAGCCCTTTGTACCAGAAAATAAAGCCAATCAGCATGCTGAAAAGAGAGACGTATCCCAGCGCCAGCCAGGCGGAATATCCGATGTGGCTGAAGGAGGCCTGCTGGGTCATCACCGTGGCTGTCAGCATAAAGGGCAGGGAAATCAACAGCGCCCAGCTGATGACCTGCCAGCCTCCGAGCACACGGGTCAGCCTGGCGCCTTCGGCATAACCCAGCCCGCAGACGATCACCGCAGCGAGCATCAGCAGATCGCCAACAAGGGAGACTGCCGCGCTCTGTGAGAGGGCAAAGCCCATCACCAGAACACTGCCCAGCACAGAGAACATCCAGAAGGCTTTTTTTGGCCGTTCACCGCCGCGCAGTACGCCAAAAATCGCGGTGCTGAGCGGCAGCAGGCCGAGAAAAACAATCGAGTGCGCCGAGGTGACATGCTGAAGCGCCAGCGCCGTCAGCAGCGGAAAACCGATCACCACCCCAAGCGCGACCACGACGAGCGGCAGGATGTGCGACAACTGCGGGCGTTTTTCCTTAAACCCGACGATCAGCATCATGGCGAAAAGACCGGCAATGGATGCCCGCAGGAACGTCAGGAAAAAAGGATTCATATCCAGCACCGCCACACGTGTGGCGGGTAGCGAACCGCTGAAAATGATGACGCCCAGCAGCCCGTTCAGCCATCCGGACATCGCGTTGGAATCCGTTTTATGCACTACGGAATTGACCACGAACACCTCTTTATTTTCATCACGCCCGCAGGCTTGAGCATCTGTGAAGCCGATGGTAGTCTCATGAATCCGATACAATCAAAAAATTGTCATGGATACATTCGATGAAAGCCCGGTATAAAGCGATAGTGGATACCTTCGCAGCGTTGATTCGGGCGGGGACGCTCGCGCCTGGCACCCGGCTGCCGACCCACCGCCATCTGTCACAGCGGGAAAAAATCTCCCTGGCGACGGCGACCCGCGTCTATACGGAGCTGGAGGCGATGGGGCTGGTGAGCGGCGAAACCGGACGTGGTACGTTTGTTCGCGAGATTTCTGTACCTTACGGCCACGGCGTCGATCAACAGGCCGTGGCATCCGATGTGCTGGATTTGAACTTTAACTATCCCGCGTTAGCGGGGCAGGGAGAGCTGCTGCGCGAGGCGTTACGCCAGGTATCGAACGCCGGTGATATCGAATCGCACTTGCGCTATCAGCCCCATGCCGGGAGGCTGACCGATCGCGAGATTATTGCCGGGCATTTCTCCTGTCAGGGATTTCGGCCTGCGCCGGACAATGTCGTCATCGTCAATGGCGCCCAGCACGGATTGACCGTCACGGTGATGGGGCTGCTGCGCCCCGGCGATGTAGTGGCCGTGGACGCGTTGACCTATTCCGGTTTTAAAGCGCTGGCCACGTTATATCATCTGGAGCTGATCCCCGTCCCGTCGCTGGCTGACGGCCCGGACCTGAACGCATTACAGCAGATTTGCCAAAAACGCCCTGTTCGGGCGGTGTACACCATGCCCACGTTGCACAATCCTTTGGGCTGGGTGATGAATCGCGAGCAGCGAATAGTGCTGGCCGGGATTGCCCGCGCCCACGATCTCATCATTATTGAAGACACGGCGTATGCCTATTTGATTGGCAGGCCACCGCCGCCGGTCGCGGTTTATGCACCGGAGCGCACGATTTACGTCACCGGATTTTCAAAGAACGTGGCGACCGGGCTTCGGGTGGGCGCGGTGATCTGCCCTGAATCGTACCGTCCGGCCCTGGAACGCGCGGTTCGGGCGACCAGCTGGAATACGCCATCCATCATGACAACCCTGGTGTGTAACTGGATTCAGGACGGTACGGTGTCGCGTTTTGAAACGCTGAAAAGACGCGATGCGCGCGAGCGGCAGGCGGTACTCAGGGAGTCCTTAGGCGAACTGGCCTGCATCACTCACCCAAATTCCTATTTCGCCTGGCTTCCCCTGGCTGAAGAGGCGCGCGCCGACCGGGTGGTAAAAGATCTGATGGACAACCATATCTCCGTTTCAACGGCTGAGCCGTTCTGTACGGCGCAGACCATCCCTCAGGCCATCCGCATCGCGCTGGGGTCGGTGTCGATTGATCATCTGCGCACCGCACTGGTCAAAGTGCGTGAAGCGATAGCGTTAGAGCAAAGCCGCTGAACAGAAGACCGGAACTCAATCCACTTTCAGCATCGCTAACAAACGTTTCACCGTCCGCGAGCGTTCGAAACGACGCCAGCAGAGGGCGATATCCGTAAAGAGTTCCGGTGTGGTCAGGGCATGATAGGTCACATCGGTCGGCGAAATGGCGGCCATCGACTGTGGCACCAGGGCGAACCCGCCCCCTGCGGCGACCATGCTCAGGGATGACGAAAGCTGCGAGGATTGCAGCGTATGGTGCATATCAATTCCGGCCCGCTCGCAGCAGCCGTAAACGCGCTCGAACAGGGCTGGCGCAACTTCTTGCGGGAATAAAATCATCGGCGTATCCCGAAGCTGGTCCAACGCCAGCGCGTCGCACGCCGAAAGGGGATGCGTACGGTGTAACGCCACCACCATCGGTTCCCGGTCGAGTAATTTCAGCTCAAATTGCTTGCTGCTCTCGCACGGTAAACGCACAAAGGCGATATCCAGTTCCCCCTCCGCCAGCATCGTCATCAGCGAGGACATATTGGCTTCGACCTGGTGAACCGTCACCGCCGGGTTCTGAAGCTGATACTGATGAATTAGCGCAAAGATCTGCGGATGAAACGCATCAGAACTGGTGATCCCAATTGACAAATTCCCGCTTAGCCCGCGCGCAATGCCCCTGGCTTTCTCCAGCGCGGCATCGCTCATCGCGAGGATTTTGCAGGCGTCCTCATAGAACGCTTCTCCCGCCTCGGTGAGTTCCACGCCCCGCGTCAGGCGCCTGAACAGCGGGGTGCCCACTTCCTCCTCGAGCCGCTTGATCTGCTGGCTCAGCGGAGGCTGCGACATCCCCAGTGCTTTAGCCGCTTTGGTGAAGTGTCGTTCGCGCGCAACCGCGACGAAATACCGTAAATAACGAAGTTCCATATCAAAAACGTCTCAAACCCGCATGCTTTCTATATTGGAACTCTCTGCTGAATCGGGTCAACATTTATTTAACCTTTATAAATAAAGTTGAAGAGGAAACGCATGATGACGCATTCATCTGCATGCGATTGTGAGGCGAGTTTGTGCGAAACCCTTAGAGGATTCTCGGCGCAACACCCTGACAACGTGATCTATCAGACATCGCTAATGAGCGCCCTGTTGAGCGGCGTGTATGAAGGGGAGACCACCATCGCCAGCCTGCTCACGCACGGCGATTTTGGCCTCGGCACGTTCAACGAGCTGGATGGCGAAATGATTGCCTTCAGCAGCCAGGTCTACCAGCTGCGCGCCGACGGTAGCGCCCGCGCGGCAAAGCCGGAGCAAAAAACGCCGTTTGCCGTGATGACCTGGTTCCAGCCGCAATATAAGAAAACATTTGATGAACCGGTCAGCCGCCAGCAGATCCATGACGTGATAGACCAGCAAATTCCATCGGATAATCTGTTTTGCGCCCTGCGTATCGACGGCAACTTCCGCCACGCACACACCCGTACCGTTCCTCGTCAGACGCCGCCTTATCGCGCGATGACCGACGTGCTCGACGACCAGCCGGTGTTTCGTTTTAACCAGCGCAAGGGGGTCCTGGTCGGATTCCGTACCCCGCAGCATATGCAGGGGATTAACGTGGCGGGTTATCACGAACACTTCATCACTGACGATCGTCAGGGCGGCGGGCATCTGCTCGATTACCAGCTTGAGCAGGGCGTACTCACGTTCGGTGAAATTCACAAGCTGCTGATTGACCTGCCTGCCGACAGCGCATTTTTGCAGGCTAATCTCCACCCGGGCGACCTCGATGCCGCGATCCGTTCCGTCGAAAACTAACAGGAGAATCATCGTGAACAGTGATAAACAGGCTCGTCAGTGGGCGCATGGTGCCGATATGATCGTCGGCCAGCTGGAAGCGCAGGGCGTGAAACAGGTCTTTGGTATTCCCGGCGCAAAAATCGATAAAGTCTTTGATTCACTGCTGGATTCCTCCATCAACATCATTCCCGTGCGTCACGAGGCAAATGCGGCGTTTATGGCGGCAGCGGTAGGGCGATTGACCGGTAAAGCAGGCGTGGCACTTGTCACCTCCGGTCCGGGCTGTTCGAACCTGATCACCGGTATCGCCACGGCCAACAGCGAAGGTGACCCCGTTGTTGCCCTGGGCGGGGCTGTGAAACGGGCAGATAAAGCCAAACTGGTCCATCAGAGCATGGACACCGTCAGCATGTTCAGCCCGGTCACCAAATACGCCGTGGAGGTGAGTTCTTCGGATGCCATTGCCGAGGTGGTATCCAACGCCTTTCGCGCCGCTGAGCAGGGCAGACCGGGCGGGGCGTTTGTAAGCCTGCCGCAGGATATTGTCGATCTGCCGGCCACCGGCGCGATTTTGCCCGCCAGCACATCGGCACTCATGGGCCCGGCTCCAGACGCGGCGATTAACGACGTCGCGAAGCTCATCGAAAACGCCAAAAATCCGGTCATTTTGCTGGGCCTGATGGCCAGCCAGCCCGCGAACAGCGCGGCACTGCATACGCTGCTGGAAAAAAGCGGTATTCCGGTCACCAGCACCTATCAGGCCGCCGGAGCCGTGAATCAACAGCACTTCACCCGCTTCGCCGGACGCGTCGGCCTGTTTAATAATCAGGCGGGCGACAGGCTGTTACATCTGGCGGATCTGATTATTTGCGTGGGATACAGCCCGGTGGAATACGAGCCGTCTATGTGGAATAGCGGCGACGCCACTCTGGTGCATATTGATGTACTTCCGGCCTATGAAGAGCGCAATTACGTCCCGGACCTCGAACTGGTCGGGGATATTGCCGGCACGCTAAACCGGCTCGCCAGCCGGATCAGCCATACGCTGGAGCTGAGCCCGCGCGCCACTGAAGTTCTCCTCGATCGCCGCCATCAGCGTGATTTGCTCGACAGACGAGGCGCATCGCTTAACCAGTTTGCCCTGCATCCGCTGCGCATCGTGCGTGCCATGCAGGACATCGTTAACAACGACGTGACGCTCACCGTCGACATGGGCAGTTTCCACATCTGGATTGCCCGCTATCTCTACAGCTTCCGCGCGCGTCAGGTGATGATTTCTAACGGGCAGCAGACCATGGGCGTCGCGCTGCCGTGGGCGATTGGCGCCTGGCTGGTCAACCCTGGCCGCAAAGTCGTATCGGTATCCGGTGACGGGGGATTCCTGCAGTCTAGCATGGAGCTGGAAACCGCCGTGCGCCTCAAAGCCAACATTCTGCACATCATCTGGGTTGATAACGCCTACAACATGGTGGCTATCCAGGAAGAGAAAAAATACCAGCGCCTTTCTGGCGTGAACTTCGGCCCGGTGGATTTCAAAGCCTATGCCGATGCCTTTGGCGCGAAAGGCTTTGCCGTGGAGAGTGCCGACGCGCTGGAACCCACGCTTCGTGCGGCGATGGAGGTCGACGGCCCTGCCGTGGTGGCCATTCCCGTCGACTATAGCGACAACCCGCTGCTGATGGGCCAGCTCCATCTCAGTCAGATTTTGTGAACTACTTAAGGACAAAGACATGCATAAAGTTGCTCTCGTAACAGGCTCCGGTCAGGGAATTGGTAAAGCGATTGCGCTTCGCCTGGTGAAAGATGGTTTTGCGGTTGCTATTGCCGATTACAACGGTGAAACAGCAAAAGCCGTCGCCGATGAAATCACCCGTAACGGTGGCAAAGCTGTTGCCGTGAAGGTGGATGTATCGAACCGTGAGCAGGTGTTTGCGGCAGTAGAGAAAGCCCGAACGGCGCTGGGTGGCTTCGATGTGATCGTCAATAACGCCGGGATTGCGCCGTCTACGCCTATCGAGTCGATCACGCCTGAGATTGTCGACAGGGTTTATAACATCAACGTGAAAGGGGTGATCTGGGGTATTCAGGCCGCGATTGACGCTTTTCGCAAAGAGGGGCACGGCGGCAAGATCATCAACGCCTGCTCCCAGGCGGGCCATACGGGAAATCCCGAGCTGGCGGTCTACAGTTCCAGCAAATTTGCCGTACGCGGCTTAACGCAGACCGCCGCGCGAGACCTGGCTCCGCTCGGCATCACCGTTAACGCCTACTGCCCGGGTATTGTGAAAACGCCGATGTGGGAGGAAATTGACCGTCAGATTTCCGATGCCGCAGGCAAACCGGCGGGCTACGGCACTGAAACCTTCGCCAAACGCATCACGCTTGGCCGCTTGTCCGAACCGGAAGATGTCGCCGCCTGCGTCTCTTACCTCGCAGGGCCTGATTCTAACTACATGACCGGTCAGTCTTTGCTGATTGACGGCGGAATGGTGTTTAACTAAAAAATAACGATAAGCTCTGACATGTGTTTCCCCTGCATCATTGCAGGGGCTTTTTTTATGCGCGGTTTTCTCTGTCGCCCGCTATCTGCTAATCCTTAATGCTTGACCCAGACCAGCTGTTGCACCGGGAAGCCCAGCTCACGCGCCGTCGCAAGGAAGTCCTGCTTGACCGTCTCTGGAAGGGTTGTTGAGCGAGAGAGGATCCATAAATAGTCGCGATTCGGGCCGCTGACCAGTGCGTGCTGGTAATCCTTATCCAGTTTAATCACGTTATAGCCGCCGTAAAACGGGCCAAAGAACGAGACCTTCAGCGCTGCAGTGGTGGGCGCTCCGGTGAAGTACGCTTTCCCTTCACTTTCTTTCCACCTGTTCTTAATCGGATCATATCCACGGTTGAGTACGGTAATTCCCCCGTCGCTACGGAGACCGTACGTTGCTGTAACCTGTTCCATCCCTTTTTCAAAGCGGTTTTCCAGGCGCGCGATTTCATACCATTTACCGAGGTAACGGCTGGCGTTAAAGTCGCTGACAGGCTTCACGCCCTTTGGTGGGGTCGGTGATTTACATGCAACCAGCGTGAGCGCCACAGCGATACCCGTCATCACAGGCCATAGTTTCATACGAACTCCTTTCTTTTTAGTAACCGGGAGTTAAGTGTAGTGTAAACAACAGGTCAGAATGATTATCACAAAAAATTGAGTATTTCCTGATAAGACGGCTGACGGTGAAAAGCGAAGGTTGCTCAGGTTATTCTCTACGGACCTGAAACACTGAGCGCTTCCTTGAACAGTCGTTATTTCTTGATCTGTTTTCCGTGTTCATCCACAACAGGCTCACCATCTTCTTTCGTGAACGCACCGCGCTGCTCTTCCGTCAAAATATCCAGTACCACCTCTGATGGCCTGCATAAACGCGTCCCCTGAGGGGTAACGACAATGGGCCGGTTGATGAGAATAGGGTGCTGTAACATGAAATCAATCAACTGGTCATCGCTGAAAGAGTCGTCTGCCAACCCTAATTGCTCATAGGGTTCGACATTTTTGCGTAACAGCGCCCGAACCGTTATCCCCATATCTGCAAGCAGTTTCACCAGCTCTTCCCGCGTGGGCGGGGTATCCAGATAGAGGATAATCTTGGGTTCCGTCCCACTGTTGCGGATCATTTCAAGGGTATTTCGCGACGTGCCGCAGGCTGGGTTGTGGTAAATAGTGATGTTGCTCATATCAGTACCTCATTACACAGTGAAAGACAGGCGAAGCGCCAGCGCAACCAGCGTCACAAATAGCACCGGGATGGTCATGACGATCCCGACCCGGAAGTAATATCCCCAGGTGATGGTCATATTTTTCTGCGCCAGAACGTGTAGCCACAGCAGTGTCGCCAGGCTGCCAATCGGGGTGATTTTGGGGCCCAGATCGCTGCCGATAACGTTGGCATAGATCATCGCCTCTTTGATGACGCCGGTCGCGGTACTGCCATCGATCGACAGCGCACCCACCAGAACGGTTGGCATATTGTTCATCACGGAGGAGAGAAACGCCGTCAGGAAACCGGTCCCGAGTGTCGCAGCCCACAAACCGTGATCGGCCAGTTGGTTGAGCAGAGTAGAGAGTGCGTTTGTCAGGCCCGCATTGCGCAAACCGTAGACCACGAGGTACATGCCCAGCGAGAAGATCACAATCTGCCAGGGCGCGCCACGCAGCACGTTGCCGGTATTAATGGCATGCCCTTTTTTCGCGACGGCAAACAGAAGCAGCGCACCGACAGCAGCGACCAGGCTCACCGGCACGCCGAGCGGTTCGAGACCAAAGAATCCGACTAACAGCAGCACCAGAACCAGCCAGCCCATTTTAAAGGTCGCGCCATCGCGAATGGCCATTTTCGGTTGCTTCAACAGAGAGACGTCATAAACGGCAGGGATCTCTTTGCGAAAGAACACATGCAGCATAACCAATGTTGTAGCAATCGCCGCGAGGTTGACCGGGACCATCACTGCGGCATATTGCGCAAAGCCCAGTTTAAAGAAATCCGCCGACACGATATTCACCAGGTTTGACACGATCAGCGGCAGGCTGGCCGTATCGGCGATAAATCCGGCCGCCATGACAAAGGCCAGTGTGGCGCCTTTGCTGAAACCCAGCGCGAGGAGCATCGCGATTACAATCGGGGTCAAAATCAGCGCGGCACCGTCGTTGGCGAACAGCGCGGCCACCATCGCACCCAGCAGAACAATCCAGGTGAACAGCAGGCGGCCACGGCCATTTCCCCAGCGGGCAACATGCAGCGCGGCCCATTCAAAGAACCCGGACTCATCAAGAAGAAGACTGATGATAATCACGGCGATAAACGTGGCGGTGGCGTTCCAGACGATTTGCCAGACCACCGGGATATCTTCGGGATGAACGACACCCGTCAGTAAAGCCAGACCTGCGCCCAGCATGGCGCTCCAGCCAATGCCCAGACCCCGTGGTTGCCAGATAACCAGAACGAGGGTAAGCAGAAAAATTGCACCGGCCAATAACATCAGTCACTCCATTCATATCTATTCAGACGAATATGTAAACGCATTTCAGCATGCAGCCGGTGAAGCGTTGTTGAGCGTGTTGCGAATGTTTTCACGCTCACAGTTCCAGGCTGAGTCAATAATCGCCGCCGCCCATGCGGGCATATGTGGCGAAAGGCGATAGTGCACCCATTTCCCTTCACGACGATCGGAAACCAGCCCCGCTTCACGTAATAACGCCATATGGCGGGAAATTTTGGGCTGAGACTCTGCCGTTGCCGCACAGATATCGCATACACAAAGCTCTCCGGACTCCCTGAGCAACATCACGATCGTTGAACGGGTTTCATCAGAGAGTAATTTAAAAAGCTGAACAGGCTGTAGCATGTTGCACCTCGATAATATTTGACAACACATATGTTAATCCATATATGATAACTTTAAAAGTACAGCGTTTAAGAACGGAGCCATTTCATGAAACATTTACCCGCCATCGAACCACAATTCTTTGATGATACGGTCACCAGCAAAATTTCAGGCAGTGACCCAACAACGCCGCCACGCATTCTGATTCTCTACGGATCCATTCGGGAGCGTTCCTACAGCCGGTTTGCCGCAGAAGAAGCGGGGCGGTTATTGACCGAAATGGGCGCCGACGTGAAGATGTTTAATCCATCGGGTCTGCCATTGCCGGACGACGCACCGGAAACCCATCCGAAAGTGCTCGAGCTGCGGGAACTGGTCAGATGGTGTGACGGGATGGTCTGGAGTTCTCCCGAAAGGCATGGCGCAATGAGTTCGGTGATGAAAGCGCAGATTGACTGGATACCGCTGAGTGAAGGCGCCGTTAGGCCGTCCCAGGGAAAAACGCTGGCCGTGATGCAGGTTTGCGGAGGCTCGCAATCATTCAATACCGTCAACCAGATGAGAATCCTTGGCCGCTGGATGCGAATGTTCACCATTCCAAATCAGTCGTCAGTGCCGAAGGCGTGGCAGGAGTTTGATGAAGAAGGACGGATGAAACCGTCAGCCTGGTACGATCGAATTGTGGATGTCACAGAAGAGCTTTATAAAATCACGCTGATTCTGAAAAGACACGCAGGTTATCTGTCCGACCGATACAGCGAAAGAAAAGAGAATCACCAGGCGCTGTCGGCGCGAGTGAATCAGGCAAAAATCTGAGAATCGATTTCAGAGGGATGCGGAAATGACCGGAGTGAACGAACTCCGGTTGTACATAATCAGCCTGATGTGAATGGCAGATTTAAGTAGTAATATGGTTGGTGCGCATAATGTATATTATGTTAAATGCGAGATTTAATAAAACAAACGCATTACCAGACCAGCGCTACTCTTCTGCAACTGTCTTAACTCCCCCCGATGCACGATATCACTTGAAATTGCACGTAATTGACGATTAACATAAACCTCGAAACAAAAAACGCACAAACGTGCAAACTCATGCACTCTTACTTACTGAGGTTGATATGACACAACAGTTGATTTTAATCGCCGGCCCCTATCGTAGCGGCACCGATGGCGTGCAGGCGCGCATTGATGAAAACCTTGCCCGTCTTGAAAACGCGGCGTTAGCCGTCTATCAACGTGGCCACGTTCCGGTTATTGGCGAATGGCTGGCCTTACCGTTGGCAAAAATGGCTGGCTCGAAATCGATGGATGATGAAATCAGTGAAGCCATGCTGTATCCCGTCGCGCACCGACTGATTGCAAAATGTGATGCTATCTACCGGATTGCCGGCGCGTCCAAAGGTGCCGATATGGACATTGAGGTGGCGCAAACACTGGGGCTTAAGATTTACACTGCGCTGGAGGATATCCCACAGGTTTGATGTTCTGCTGGCCTGTCGGCGTATCGACAGGCCGGACCATAAAGGCTTTTCTTAGGCATCTTCCCGTTCAGAGGTCATCACTACGGAAATCCCCTTTTCTTTTACCACGTTAATCCAGGCTCTATCGGTATCGTCTTCAACGACAATGGTATTCATCAGCGAAAGATCGCCAATCACAAAAGATGACGCGGTATTGATTTTTTCGGGGGAAGCCAGCACAACCGTTTCGGCGGCTCTGCCGGAAAATGCACGTTTGATGCTCGCCTCTTCAAAATCTCCGGTCGTCAGGCCCGCATCAGGATGGATGCCGGTCACTCCCATAAAGAACAGGTCCGCATGGATTTTTTCGATGCCTTCGATGGCAGCCGCGCCGACCGTAACAATAGAGTGTTTATACAGACGACCACCGATCAGGATAACCTCAATGGAGGGATGTTCGACAAGTCCCAGCGCAATGCCTGGGCTGTGCGTGACCACGGTTATCTTCAAATCAGGAGGTAAAAACCTAATCAGCTCTGAAGTGGTCGTGCCGCCGTCAATGATCACCACCTGGCCGTCAGAAATCAGCTGCGCACCTTTACGGGCGACATTTTTCTTGGCATCCATCTTTACCGACTTACGCTCAGCAAACGGAGCAATGGCCGAGGATGACGGCAGCGCTCCGCCGTGAACTCGTTGTAAACGCCCTTCTGCCGCCAGTTCGCGTAAATCACGCCGAATGGTGTCTTCAGACACCGTGAAGAGCGTGCTGAGCGCTTTCGACTGGACCTGACCTTCAGCCTCAAGCTTTTCAAGGATCAATTGTTTTCGCTGTGTTGTGAGCATAAGGAATTCCTGATATTGCACGATTAGTCTTGAAACTGCACGATAATGCTGTTTATGATAATTACTCTACGTAAGGAGGAACAAACGTGCAATCAAAACGTGCAGATGTACGCATCATAGAAAGTGAGACACTGTCAGATAACTGGTACATCCTGAAAAAATATACCTTTGATCTGCAGCGACGCGATGGTGAATGGCAGCGGCAAAATCGCGAAGTTTACGACCGTGGAAACGGAGCCACCATCCTGCTTTATAACCGGGATAAAAAGACAGTGATCCTGACCCGCCAGTTCCGCTTCCCTGTCTTTATTAACGGGCACGAAGATGACCTTATTGAAGCTGCTGCGGGCTTGCTCGATAACATGGATCCGGAAAGCCGGATTAAAGCAGAAGCGGGGGAAGAGACCGGCTATAGCGTTTCCCGCGTTGAGAAAATTTTTGAAGCTTACATGAGCCCAGGTTCCGTCACTGAAAAACTCTATTTTTATCTCGCCGAATACCAGCTGAAAGACAAAACCAGTGAAGGTGGTGGACTCAAAGCGGAGGGTGAGGATATCGACGTACTGGAAATGACGCTGGAAGAGGCACTGCGCGGCATTGAAACGGGCAGGATTGTCGACGGGAAAACCATCATGCTGCTTTATCATGTTGCCCTAAAAGGCATTCTGTAAATGCCGTAGGACAGATACCTGCCGCAGTGCAGGTGTCTGCGGGTGTTAAGCATGCACAACGGAGATGCAAAGATGGCCGACTGGAACCCTTCCCTTCACCTGTGACGCGGAGCCGAACGTATTCGGCCCCGCCGCTGAATTGCTCGCCAGAATTCCCCTGTATGATGTGTCATTGCTCAACGTCAGCCCTGAACAACGTTATGACCGGGCCTCTTTAAGCAGTTGCTGGATAACTTTTTCCTGCTGTTCATAGTTACCTTCGCCAAAAGAGGTATAACGTAACTGCCCTTTGGCATCGAAATAGTAATGTGCTGGCCAGTACTGGTTTCCGAAGGCGTTCCAGATCTGGTAGTTATCATCCGTCACGACCCGATACGGCAGTTCCCATTTCTTCACCGCGTTTTTCACCGACGAGAGCGGTTTTTCCCACGGATATTCAGGCGTATGCACGCCGATTACCACCAGACCCTGGGACTGATATCGTGTGGCCCAGTCGCGGACATGCGGGAGCGTATGCTGGCAGTTGATACAGTCCCAGGTCCAGAAATCAATCAGTACTACTTTCCCCCGCAATGACTCAGACGTGACAGGGTCACCATTAATCCATCCGGTTCCTCCACTTAAGGAAGGCAACTGACTCATGGGTTCGGTCATTACCACCGGCCGCAGTTTTACTGGGGCAGTGGCGGGCTTCGCCAGGGTCAGCAGCGTCGTTTCAAGACGGTCTGCCACTCCATTTGCACCTTTCAGCAACGAGTTCATCCCCGTGGCGTTGAATACAACAGCCGCTAACATCACCACACCCGCCCCCTTGCGCAATCTCTCCATCAGCGCTGATTTGGCCCGCAGCGGTGCCATCAATTTCCGACCACCGGCCATAAGCAGGCTCAGCATAAGCGCACATCCGCTGCCATACGCCGCCAACAGCGCGCCGGTGGTGATGGCCGAATGACCCGCAATATTGATACTGAAAATAGCCCCGAGGATCGGTCCGGCACAGGGAGACCAGAGCAGACCGACGGCAAGTCCGGCGAGGAAAGCGGAAAACAATCCACGCGTTTGTCCGCTGCGGGTGTTGAGGATATTGCCCGCGTTGACCGCAGGCCCGGCTATACGCTGGGCGAATGACGGGAAAATTAAGGCCAGCGCGGCCGTACCCAGAATAATGAGTGCCAGCCAGCGCCCTATTATCGTGGCATCCGTGATCCATTCGCTGGCAACAGTGACAACCATCGCCACCACGGTAAACATCACGATCATCCCTGCCAGCAGAGCCAGGATATGTCTTCGCTGCCCCTGAAAACCGGCAAACAGAAGAGGAATCACCGGGAGCGTACATGGACTGAGCAGGCTTATCATCCCGCCCAGAAAAGCGATTATCAAAAACATAAAAACCTCACATTACAGATGGCCTGCGACGCTGCAGTGAGGGTATTTCATCGTAAGGATGTGTTTGGGATGTGTGCAAAAAGGGGCGATTTGTCTGCTCTCGTATCGCTAACGCAACCGGATACAAAACCGTACAATTAGCGACGCGGTAGTGTTACCGTGACCTTCAGCCCGCCTTCAGGCCGGTTGGCCAGCCGCAGTTTCCCGTCAAGCTGTGCGGTCAGCTGCGCTGCAATCGCCAGCCCCAGGCCGGTTCCGCCGGTATCACGGTTACGCGATGTTTCTACCCGATAAAAAGGCTGTAATACCGCGTCGAGTTCAGCATCGGGTATCCCCGGCCCGCCATCCAGAATATGGATAGCAATGTATCCGGCAGAAGAATCATCAATCTCAATAACGGCATAGCCACCAAACTTAAGCGCGTTATCCAGGAGGTTGGTCATCACCCGGCGAAGTGCCTGCGGCCGAGTCACTATCGGCTGGCGGGTGTCGTTTGCCTGAAACTGCACGTTTTTACCAATGTCCTGATAATCACAGGCAATGCTGTTTATCCAGGCATTCAGCTCCAGCTTTAGTGAGGTTTCCTTCAGAGATTCTGATGACCGGGCATAGGCAATCCCCTCCCGCACCAGACGGGTCATGTTATCGAGGTCGTTCAATAACTTGTCGCGTAACTCGGGTTGATCGGTCATCTCGACGCGCAATTTCATGCGCGTGATGGGCGTCTGCAGATCGTGAGATATAGATGCCAGGATCTGCGCGCGTTCGCGGAGATAGGATTGAATGCGTGCCTGCATCGCGTTAAAGGCATGCGCGGCTCTTTGCACTTCTACCGGCCCCTTCTCCTTCATTGGTGTGTTTGCCGCCGGGTCAAGCGCTTCAACCGCACGGGTAAACTGTGAAAAAGGTCGAATCACCTGACGAACGGCGATCAAGGCGCAGGCCGCAAGCAGCAGCAACTGCAATACCAGCACGACAGGTAACCAGCTGGCGACTGGTGGCATGCGTGGTGTCAGATCGATGGTTAACGGTGCGCCATCGCGTAAGGTGAGATGCGCCTGAATATGGGAAATGGGACCGGGAACGGCGGTAAACGTGAGCGGATGATCAGCCGCAAGGATCTTTTTTAGCGTTCGAATGGCATCGCGTGAACGCTTATCCTCAGGCGGTGCGCCCGGTTCTCCTGGCCCGAGAATATAGCGATAGTTACCGCGCTCAAGCCGCGGCAACCAGGCTTCCCGCTCCTGAGCGGGAAGCCTGTCAAGAATGGCCACGCTGGTGGCAACATCGTTTTCCAGATTACCCAGCATTACGGTGCGGGCGCTGTGCATGCGTTCAACCATCACCAGCGTCAGGCTGAGGGTATTGGCCAGTAAGAGTCCAGCCAACACAATGACCAACAGCCGGGACAGCAACGAGCGTGGCCAAAGCGTCATTCATTGGCCTCTTTTATGGTCACCGGCATTGTAAAAACATAGCCTTCACTGCGCACGGTCTTTATATAGGCCGGCGTGCGGGCATCTTCATTCAGACGCTGACGAACCCGGCTCACCAGCAGATCAATCGATCGTTCAAAAAGCTCGGCATCGCGCCCCTGGGTCAGATTGAGCAGTTGATCCCGGGTCAGGACGCGCTGAGGATGATCGAGGAACACGCTCAGCAAACGATATTCCGCCCCGCTGAGCGCCACCACCATCCCTTCACTGTCGATTAAATGACGGGCCACGGTGTCCAACTGCCATTCACCGAACGTGACCAGTCGCCCGGCCTCTGTCACCTGTAAATTGGGGGGCATTGTGCGGAAACGACGTAAAATGGCTTTTATCCGCGCGAGTAACTCGCGTGCAACAAAAGGCTTCACGACGTAATCGTCTGCGCCCATCTCTAGCCCCAGGATCCGGTCTGTTTCCTCGTTACGCGCCGTGAGCATCAGAATGGGCAAGTCTTTATGTTTACCGCTTCGGAGCTGACGACACAACGTTAATCCGTCATCGCCGGGCATCATGACATCCAGCACCACAAGATCGATATGCTGTTTATCAAGCACAACTCGCATCTCTTTGCCATTTGCCGCGCCAGAGGCGCGATATCCGGACTTAACGAGGTAATCGACAATCAGCTCACGAATATCCCTGTCGTCATCGACGACAAGGATATGATCAATATGCTCCACAGTAATCTCCAGACTGAAGGGTAACGTATTGAAAATAGCACGTTTCAGAGTTTATCTGCGTCAACAACTGCGTTAACGAAATCCTGCGGATCTTCCTGCGGTGGATTGTGACCTACAGTTTTGCCAAAGGTACGGTGTTCATATTTACCGGTGAATTTCCCGGCGTAGGCCTGTGGAGCAGGATGCGGCGCCCCGTTGTTTCCGCCTTCGATGGTGATCGTCGGGACGGTAATATTCGGAAGCGTTGCCAGTTTTTGCTCATAGCTGTCGTATTTGCGCTCCCCTTTTTCCAGTCCTAAACGCCAGCGATAGTTACTGAGCGTCACCGCGACATGGTCCGGGTTATCAAGGGATTTAGCACTGGCGTCAAACGTTGCATCGCTAAATTTCCAGTCAGGTGATGCCTGAGACCAGATCAAACGGGCGAAGTCATGGGTGTTTTTGGCATAGCCTTCAGCGCCACGTTCAGTAGCGAAATAGAACTGATACCACCACTGAACTTCTGCTTTCGGCGGTAAGGGTTGTTTGCCAATCTGCTGGCTGCTGATCAGGTATCCACTGACGGAGACCAGCGATTTAACGCGTTCTGGCCACAGAGCCGCGACAATGTCCGCCGTACGGGCACCCCAGTCGTATCCTGCAAAAACAGCCTGCTTGATGTTCAGGGCATCCATCAGGTTCAAAACGTCTTTCGCCATGGCCGAAGGCTGGCCGTTACGCGGCGTTTTATCTGAGAGGAAACGGGTAGTTCCGTAGCCACGTAGAGACGGCACAATCACCCGATATCCTTTGGCTGCAAGCGCGGGAGCGACTTGCGCATAACTATGAATATCGTAGGGCCAGCCGTGTAATAAAATGATCGGTTGACCATTTTTCGGCCCGATGTCGACATAACCGACGTTAAGGTCGCCGGCGTTAATCTGCTGAGGATGATCAAAAGCCGTCGCGAAATCAGTACCGGTTGCTTCGGCCTGACAGGATATGACGGTACCAAGAGAAACGGTTAACGCCAGAGTTGAGTATGCGAGTTTGCTGAACATGTTGTTATCTCCGATTGAGTACGATTCACGGGGATATAACAACATCGGTTTGTATAACGGATATGTGCGAATGGGCCTTTATTGCAAGCCTGTGTATGTATCAGAGACGTTGATACAGTGTGATACAAAAACAGGTCATTGCGTCTTAACGCGAGACGCGATAACGAACATAATCGTCGGCTTCGCCAATGCGAAAAGCCCCTGGATTGTTTGCCGATAACCCGACTTTCTTGTACCCTTCCCTTGCACTCCATGACGACTCACAGCAGAAACCGGACTTCACTATGGCAGCTCATATTTCCAAAGATCCTTTGCATGGCGTAACGCTTGAAATGCAAGTCAACGCACTGGTCGCCCGTTACGGTTGGGTTCAGTTGGGCAAACTGATCAACATTAACTGTTTTAAAAGCGACCCTAGCGTTAAATCGAGTCTGAAGTTTTTGCGTCGTACTCCCTGGGCACGTGCTGAAGTTGAAGCCCTGTATCTGGACTCGCTGGACGATGCGGCACCTGAAGAATCTGACCTGCTTCATGATGACCCCTGGGCTAACAGCCGACTGAAAAAGAGTTAATATCAGATGCCCTTACACGTTAAACGTTCTGGCGCACTTATTCTTCTCGCGCTGCTGCTCGCCAGCTGCTCATCCAAACCGCCGGTTTCCTTAGTCACCCCGCTTCCGCCGGTGACCAAACATCCACTGCCTGATAAATCACGTGACCATGGCCCGATGCGCGGCATTTGGCTGGCGACCGTGTCTCGTCTCGACTGGCCGCCGGTCTCCTCCGTGAATATCAGCAACCCGGCTACCCGCAACAGCGTGCAGCAAAAAGCGCTGACCGATAAGCTCGATAAACTGAAAAGCCTCGGTATTAACACGGTATTTTTCCAGGTCAAACCGGATGGCACGGCGCTGTGGCCGTCAAAGATTTTACCCTGGTCTGACACGCTCACCGGACACGTCGGACAAGATCCAGGCTACGACCCGCTGATGTTTATGCTCGACGAGGCGCACAAACGCGGTATGAAAGTTCACGCCTGGTTTAACCCTTACCGGGTCACGACCAATACTAAACCGAGCACGGTTGCGGAACTGAATCGCACGATTTCGCTCAATCCGGCCAGCGTGTTTGTTCTGCATCGCGACTGGATCCGCACCGCCAGCGATCGCTACGTGCTCGACCCGGGTATTCCTGAAGCCCGCGACTGGATCACCAGTATTGTGGCCGAAGTCGTTTCACGTTATCCGGTCGATGGTGTGCAGTTCGATGACTATTTCTACACCGAAACGCCCGGCTCAACGCTCAATGACTATCAGACGTTCCAGAAATATGGTGCCGGGTTTGCGTCAAAAGCCGACTGGCGCCGACACAACACCCAACAGCTCATTGAACAAGTTTCGCGCTCGATCAAGCAGCTGAATCCCGGCGTCGAATTTGGCGTCAGCCCTGCGGGCGTCTGGCGTAATCGCTCCCACGATCCGTTAGGATCTGAAACGTCCGGTGCCGCAGCCTATGACGAAGCCTTTGCCGATACCCGTCTTTGGGTGAAGCAAGGTCTCCTGGATTATATTGCGCCTCAGGTTTACTGGCCCTTCTCACGCAAAGCCGCGCGTTATGATGTGCTGGCAAAATGGTGGGCAGACGTCGTTAAGCCGACCAACACGCGCCTCTATATTGGTGTCGCGCTGTATAAAGTGGGTGGACGATCTAAAAATGAGCCAGACTGGACCGTTAATGGCGGTGTGCCGGAGCTGAAAAAACAGCTCGATTTGAACGAATCGGTACCGCACATCGACGGTACGATTCTGTTCAGAGAGGACTATCTCAACCAGCCGCAGGCGCAGGAAGCGGTCAGCTACATCAAAACTCGCTGGGGTTCGTGAACCCCGGCTAGTCGGGTTTTGGACCGAACATTTCCAGCAACTGCTTCTGATCGGGCATCCCGACCACCTGCTGCAACTCGTTTCGGTCATTCATGTAATAGATTGCGGGCGTAGCGTTTGCGCCCAGCTCATCCATCAATTTCTGGTGCTGCTGGAGCAAATTAAAGGTGTCCCGCGATGAGGTGCCTTTCAGCTCCGGCAGAATTTTACCGCCGGAGAGTTCATACTCTTTCCACGCCGCGACCGGATCGGCTGCATTCAGAATGGCTGTCGCATTTGGGCCACTTTTCGGATTCAAAAACGCCACCAGCAGCGTATTTAACTGCACTTTCCCGGCTTTTACCCACGGCTGGGCTTCGGCCCAGAATTTTTTGCAGTACGGGCAGAACGGATCGGCAAAAACATACACCTTCCGGGGAGCCGGCTGTGCGCCCTCTTTCAACGGCTGCGTTTTGTTGAGCGTATCCCACATCTGACGGCCTAACGGGATGTAAATCTCTTTCTGGAAATAGGCTTCGCTGATATTTTTCCCTTTATCATCATAAAGATAACCAGAGATAATATGCTTCCCGTCAGGCGTCATAAACAGCGTGACGCCCATGTCCTGATACTGCCCGATCCAGCTTTTTACTCCGCCGGGAGCATCAATTTCTTTGATATTATGAATGCCCTGCTGCTCACCAAACTGCTTTACAATCGGCGGAATATCGCTGGCTGCCATGGCCAGCGCGGGAATAAACCATGTGGTCATAAGAAGAAGATTGCGCATAACACACCTGTAAAAAGAAGACGCACCGATAATAGACCATAACGATGGATATCCCCTTACCTGGTGTGTAAGGTTTTGTCTTTGTCACTTTTTTCCTGAACCAATAAGCGCCAGTCCCCTTCTCATAACAAGGCGTTTATATGCGCGGAGAGAAAAATTTCATCGCACGTTAATGCGTCATCAGTGGCCAGTGAATATCCCCGACACCGTTGAGCTGCGGGCGGGAAAACAGGAAGCCCTGGAAACGTCTGATCCCGGCCGATTCCAGCCAGCACCACTCTTCCATCTTCTCGATACCTTCTGCCACCAGCGTAATTTCCAGATCGGTACAGCAGCTGACAATCGATTTCACGATCGCCTGCTTCGGGCCGCTGAGGTGAATATCGCTGACAATTTCCCTATCAATTTTGATCTTATCCGGCTGAAATTTGGTGAGCAGCGACAGCCCGGCATACCCCGAACCGAAATCGTCAATAGCCAGACCGATCCCCGCCGCCCGCAGTTGTTTGATGGCGCTATTGAACTGTTTAAAGCCGGAAATCATCTCGTTTTCCGTCACTTCCACCACCACTTGCTCAGGCAGCAGGTGGTGTTTCGCGATATTTTCCAGCAGGAAACTCACCGCATCGGGCACATTGATTAGTGAGCCAGGCAGCAGATTGATGGCGATCTTATGACTGCCAATACCGATTTTTTCTGCCAGCGCAAAGACATAGGCTTTGGTCTGAAGATCGATTTCATAGAGTTTGTCAGGATGAATGGCGTTAAAGAATCGCTCCGGACTTCCCCCGTCATTGCCGCGAATCAGCGCCTCCAGGGAGGTGATTTTCCCCTCTGAAGGCTCTACAATGGGCTGGAAAGCAAACTGGCATATCTGGTTCGTCATTAACCCCTCAACACCTCGTCCAAAAGGCGCCAGTTCTGATTCCAGTTTCCAGCTTTCGGGGCGAAATGCATCGTTCGCACCAGGCTGCTTTTTATGCGTGATAAAGCGCTGAATGAATTTAAATACTCGATCTTCAGAAGTGAGGTAGCTTTCGAGTTTGCTGTAGCGCAGCACCGATTGCAGCACGGATTTTGGCGTATCTACCTGCAGGTCGAACAGCAGCATGCCAACGTTTTCGAAGCGACGGCGTGGCCCGTAATCGCGCATCAGTTCCACGACGCCATTATGCCGTTTGTCAGCCCGGATTTTCTGGAAAAGCGCAACGACGTTCTCTTCTTTCCCCTCAAGGATTTGCAGAAACTCCGCGCCGTTAAACAGCAGAATGCCGGTAATGTTTAGCCCGGCATTACGCTGTTTTGCTTTTTCGACCAGTGAAATGAGCTCGAATGGTTCACAGGATGAATTTAACTGGCTTCGATAAATGAGTGTAGTCAGCACGGTAAGTCAGTCTCGCCATGATAATTTCGCCTTTAAGCGATTGTTTATCATAATTTATAGCCGCCGACTAATAATATTGCCTCAACAAATCATTTTCAGATTTTTTAGTGCAAACATAACCAGCCCAAATGTAGTAATTGTCACTTTACCCTCTTTATCCCCGCCAGGGGATATTTGCCGTTTATCCCTTTGCGGGGATAATTCGCTGATTAATCCGCTCCAGCATGTAGCTATAAAACGGATTTGAGGTCACGCGCATCAGCGAATCCATCCCTACCACCAGCACCGAGGTTTCACCGCGCAGGGCAATATTTCCCAGGTTGATACCGTAATGGTGCGGATTCACAGGCTCGCTGCCGTACAGATCGTCCGTCGGCGGGAACGGAATCGCCACATGTGATAAGGAGTAGAGATCGCGCGGATACGGCGTCGTGAGTGGTTGAACCGTATCATTCACCGCCCCGGGCGCCGTGGTGCGGGCTTCAGTGTTTAACGTCTGCGCCGAGGCATTGCTCACCACCGTGATCGCGAAGCGGCGCGGCGCAGTCGGCAGCAACCCACTCACCGCCACATACGAACCCGGCCTGAACAGCGGGCGCAGCGTGCTCGCCTGGTTGATATCGAATATGACCAGCTCGCTCCCGTTGTCCGGCAGCAGATTAAACAGCGAATCGATCACCCCGCGCGTACTGACGGTGGAATCCATCACCGACTGGAATGCCAGCACCGGCGGGAACGAGGACAGTTTGTTCTGTCGCGCCTGATTGTTGAGCTGCTTTTGCAAAGCCTGGGTTAACTGCCAGGACTGGCGCGCAGCATTCACCGGAAAGGAGTTGTATTTAAACGGATTATATTCGGGCAGAACGCTGAGCCACGCCGCTTTGGCAAACGACGGTAACAGCGCGGGTAAACCCGCCAGACCGGCAAAACGCGCAAACGCGTGGACGCGGATCATCGGAGACAGCAGGATCAGCTGTTGCGGTTTGCGAAGACGGGGATCGTCATTGGCGTCGAGAGCATATTTCATCGCCAGCGCCCCGCCGTTGGAATAGCCCACCAGATGCAGAGGCACATCGCTGCCCGCAAGGCGCGTGGCTTCGCGAACCGCCATACGCGTCACGGCCAGCCACGCTTCCCAGTCGATATGGGTTAGCGCACCCGGTGCCGTACCGTGTCCGGGCAAGCGTGGCGCAATGGCCACAAATCCGCGCTGTTGATAATCAACGGCGATACTGCGTACGCTATAGGGCGAATCCGTCAGCCCGTGCAACAGCACAACGGCGCCTTGCGGTTTACCTTCCGGCATCAGCACAAACGAACGATTGCCGTCATCGGGAAACTGCCCCGGCCACATAGGGCTGTGACGATAATAGCGGTTCAGCGGCGTCTGGTCCGCTTTATCCAGTTTGTCCGTCACCTCCGTTTGCAGATCGTGGAAAATCGCCGTTTCGCGCGTCAGATAATCGTTGAAACTGGCGCGATCAACCTCCTGCACAGACATCTCGTGCGCCGTCCAGGTATGCCAGGGATGCAGCGCCGGGCCGGTTTCGGTCTTATAGACCCGCACTGCCAGCAGCACGATCAGCACAATTCCCAGCACCATAGCGGCACGTTTCATCAATGCCCACACACGCACCCGTATCCGCCACGGCAGATTAGCCATTCCCGTCTCTCTTTCTGTAAAAAATAAGGACCTATCTTAAAAGAGATAACGCACGATGCCAAAAGTGCAATCCTGGCATACAGTCATTTGATGCGTCTGACACTTATTCTGCTGCTTCTGCCCATGTCTGTTTTTTCGGCGCCGCTCGTGCCGCCCCCCGGTTTTGTCAAAGCCCAGCCGCACAGGATGCAAGGTAAATGTGTTCCTCTCCCCGCGCCGTACACCGGCAATCTTGTGTTTCACAGCAAATACGACGGATCGGACAGCGCTCGCGCGACGCTAAACCCGCAGGCGGACAGCGACTTTCGCGCCCAGACAAAACCGATAACCGATTTTGAACTCGGGATTGCCGAAATGGTCTGGCGCTATAAACTGAGCGGCGATGAGAAAACGCGGGAGTGTGTTCTGAATGGCTTTACGAGCTGGGCAAACGCCGGGGCGTTAACCTCGACGCAAACCAACCACACCGGTCGGTCGATGCGTAAATGGGCGCTGGCGACGCTCGCCACCAGCTGGATTGAACTGAACGCACCGGCAAAAGACGATGGTGCGACGACGCGTTGGCTGTCGTTGCTTGCCGATCAGGTGAGAGAGGACTGGGACGGTCTGCCCCTCTCTAAAACCAATAATCACAGCTACTGGGCCGCATGGTCAGTGATGGCGGCGTCGGTCGCACTCGATCGCCGGGATCTGTTCGACTGGTCGTTAAAAGAGTACCGCATCGCGGCGAGTCAGATTACCGCGAACGGCATATTACCCAACGAACAAAAACGCGGCCCGCGCGCCGTGGCCTATCATCACTACGCCCTTCAGCCGCTGGTGATGATCGCAAGCTTTGCGAAAGCTAATCGGGTGGATATTACTCAGCAAAACCGTGGTGCACTCAAAAGGCTCGCGGGATATGTCCTGACGCACGACAGCCACGATGAGTGGTTAGAACCGTATTGTGACCTGACGACATGTGACAGCGTCACGATTGCGCGAAGAGACAGACTGCGCCCAATAAAAAACCGCCGTCTCGGCGGTCAGTTAACGCTCATCTACGCACAATAGCCGGGCAGCGCCCGGCTTTGCAGAGATTAGTTCAGTTTATAATCCAGCGTGATTTCCGCTTTAAGAACCTGAGAGACCGGACATCCGGCTTTCGCCTTCTGGATAATGCCGTCGAACTGCTGTGGCTCAATGCCTGGTACGGTTACCTTGCTTTGCAGCGCGATTTTGGTGATCGCAAAGCCGCCGTCAGTTTTATCCAGCGACACATCCGCCGTGGTATCGATGGAATCCGCGGTGTAACCCGCCTCTCCCAGCATCAGTGACAGCGCCATTGAGAAACAGGCGGCATGCGCTGCGCCAATCAGCTCTTCCGGGTTGGTCCCTTTTTCGCCTTCGAAACGGGTATTAAAGCCGTAAGGTTGTTGATTCAGGACGCCGCTTTCCGTAGAAACCGTTCCTTTGCCGCGTTTAATATCGCCAGACCAGTGTGCCGAACCGTGCTTATGAATCGTCATTATTGCTCTCCTTTTGGCTTACAAAGGATTAAGTATAGAACGTCAACACCAATGTGAGAGGAACACGGAACACTCTTAGGCGTTTGCTCACTTCGTCATCAACGACTCGCTCAGCGCATCCAGGAATAAGCGCTGGGCCGCAGGCTGATAATCCCTGGACTGATAGATCCCAAAAATGCCGATCGGTTTCGGCGTGAATGCGCTGAGGACGGGAACCAGCTTGCCGCTCTCCAGCGCGGGCTGCGCTTCCCACGCCGGTAGCATCGCGATCCCGCAGTGGTGGATGGCGGCCTCCATCAGCAGCGACGAAATACTGGCGCTCAGATTGCCGCTCACCGCAACGGAAACGACCTCTCCCGCGTCGGTGAGAAAATTCCACGACTGCCCGGCAAAGAAGCTGTAATGCAGGCAGTTGTGTTGCGCGAGATCCTCAAGGCTTTGCGGCGCGCCGTGGTCAGCCAGATACTCTGGCGAGGCGCAAAGCACCGAGCGGCACTCGCCCAGTCGGCGGGCGATCATTCCTGGTTCCGGGTTGTCGGTAATGCGGATCGCCACGTCGATGCGCTCACCCACCAGGCTGACGGGATGATTATTAACGTCCATTTCGACGCGCACTTTGGCATGACGCGTCAGAAAATCTGGCAGCATCGGGGCGACAATCTGCATCGCCGTGAAGTGGGCGCAGGCTACGCGCAGCGTACCGGAGGGCGTTTCGCGGGACGACTGATCCTCAATCTCCTGCGACAGCCGTGTGAGATTGCGGGTTTTCTGCAAGACCTTTTCCCCGGCAGGCGTCAGGGTGAGCTTACGCGTGGAGCGATGCACCAGCCGCGTTCCGGCCCATTTCTCCATCTGCTCCAGATAACGGCTTACCATCGGGCGAGAAATGCCCAGCGCGCGGGCCGCAGCGCTCAGACTCCCCAGCTCGCAAATACGGTTATAGACCTGGGCGGCAATCACGCGATCCATTGTTATGACTCCATCTGCTCGATTTATGAAACTAAGCATGTCTTATTTCAGGAATTCTGGCAAATCGAGAGATCCGTACAATAGAGACTTTCCGACACTACCGAGACAAAATGATGAAGCTCAATCGCCTTGCCCTGCTGTGCGCCCTGTTCACGCCCGCTGTTTTTGCCGCGCCCTTAACGCTGGATACCTATAACCCACAAGAGAAAGGTATCTTCGCCGTCTCTTCGACGCTTGTTTCCGGGCCGAAAGAGGCCGTGCTGTTTGATGCGCAGTTCAGCGTCAAGGATGGCGAACAGCTGGTCGAAAAAGTGCGCCGCAGCGGTAAAACCCTCAGCAAGATTGTGATCACCTCCGGCGATCCGGATTTTTACTTCGGCCTTCAGCCACTGGTGAAAGCCTTCCCGAATGCCAAAGTGGTAGCGACCCAGGCGGTGGTGGATCACATCAAGGCCACCAAAGATGCCAAACTGGCCTTCTGGGGGCCGCAGATGAAGGACGGCGCGCCGTCGGAACTGATTGTCCCGCAGGTGATTGCCTCAACCACCTTTATGGTGGACGGTGAGAAAATCGATATCGAGCAGGCGGACAGCTACGCCGCCTACGTGTGGATCCCGTCGGCCAAAGCCATTCTCGGCGGTACGGGCGTTTCGTCCGGCATTCACCTCTGGACGGCAGACACGCAAACCAAAGCCAGCCGCCAGCAGTGGTTGTCCACCCTGGATGAAATGGCCGCGCACAAACCCGAGCGGGTTATCCCAGGTCATTACCTCGGTACCCCGCCTGCCGGTACCGCCGCCATCGATTTTACCCGCACCTACCTGCAGCAGTTTGAGCAGGCTCTCGCGGCGCATAAAGCGTCAACTGGCGTGATCGATACCATGAAAAAACAGTGGCCGGATCTTGCCGAAGTCAGCTCCCTGGAATTGAGCGCGAAGGTCAATACCGGCGAAATGAAGTGGTAACAGGCTAACGGTCTCCTGCTATATTTATTCTTTTTATAGCAGGAGATGATTATGCAACCCTCAGTAAGAGGAATTGACCACATTGGTATTACGGTTCCTGACATTGAACAAGCCACGTTATTTTTTGAGAAAGCGTTCGCAGCAAAAGTGATATATCGTTCAGCAGATCCTGGCAGTGAAAATATTGATGACGAAGCCCAGGAAAATACCTTAAGACTATTTCCAGGGACCAAAGTCCGCGCTATCAGGATGCTGGCAATGCCTCATGGCCCAGGCATTGAACTGTTTGAAATGCACGGCCCAGAACAGCAATCTGCTGCCCGTCCCAGTGATTTTGGCCTGCAACACTTCGCTGTCTATGTCGATGATTTTGCACGTGCCATAGCATGCTTTACCGCCGCGGGCGGCGAGATGTTTACCGAGCCAAAACCCCTTTCATTCCCCGCTGAATGTGGCGAAGGCAATGCCTTTTGCTACGGCAAAACCCCCTGGGGAAGCGTGGTTGAATTGATATCATGGCCGTCCCCGATGCCCTACGAAAAATATACGAATCTGCGTCGCTGGAAACCCTGAGTTAACGAAAAAAACGTTAAATATGATATTTTTATTTCCAGGATGAATCTGAACCACAGCGGGAAGAATATTTGCCATTCTGAATGTGAATTATGAATTGCGTACCGGATTATTAAACAGATAACGACACGGAGGCAGCATGTTTACACATTACTCAGCAAATACTCATTCCGCACAACCGGCCCTGGTGAATGCGATTGAACAGGGCCTGCGCGCCGAGCATGGCGCGGTCACTGAAGATGACATTTTGATGGAACTCACCCGCTGGGTGGAGGCCTCAGATAATGACATCCTCAGTGATATCTACCAGCAGACCATTAACTATGTGGTGAGTGGTCAACATCGCCCCCTGTAAAATACCTGCTATGCTGGATCTGCAACCTAAGGGGTTACATTTCGTTTGCGAGAGCAAACTGGTCCTTAAAACTATCAACAGGATTGAGGAGTTAACATGAAATCGAACCGTCAGGCACGTCACATTCTGGGACTGAACTACAAGCTGTCTAACCAACGTAAAGTGGTGATCGAGGGCAGCAACGAAACGGTAGTCACCCACACGCACGGCAGAAAACGCCACGCAGACAAATAATTCACGTCACTGAATCACGACACCATCGGCAAAACCGATGGTGTTTTTGTTTGTGTGTTGCGGTAATTAACATTTAGCTCCTTTATAATGCCAGTCGACGTCGCCCTGCCAGCAAGCCAGAAAGATGACAATACGCAGTGCCAGGGACGGATATTCAAAAAATCGAGTGAGTGACATGGACAACAAAGCAAAACATCATCGTTCCCTTTATATCCCCTACGCGGGGCCGGTTCTGCTGGAGTTCCCGCTGCTGAATAAAGGCAGCGCCTTCAGCGCGGAAGAGCGCAGCAGTTTTAACCTGCTTGGCCTGCTGCCGGAAGTGGTCGAAACCATCGAAGAGCAAGCCGAACGCGCCTGGATCCAGTACCAGGGCTTCAAAACCGAAATCGACAAACACATCTACCTGCGTAACATCCAGGACACCAACGAAACTCTCTTCTACCGTCTCGTGCAAAATCACCTCGAAGAGATGATGCCGGTGATTTACACCCCGACCGTCGGGGCGGCCTGTGAGCGCTTCTCCGAGATCTACCGTCGTTCGCGCGGCGTGTTTATCTCCTACCAGAACCGCCACAACATGGATGACATTCTGCAAAATGTGCCGAACCACAACATCAAAGTGATCGTGGTGACGGACGGCGAGCGTATTCTGGGCCTCGGCGACCAGGGTATCGGCGGCATGGGTATTCCTATCGGCAAACTTTCGCTCTACACCGCCTGCGGTGGCATCAGCCCGGCGTATACGCTGCCGGTGGTGCTGGATGTCGGCACCAATAACCAACAGCTGCTGAACGATCCGCTGTATATGGGCTGGCGCCATCCGCGCGTAACGGACGATGAGTATTATCAGTTCGTCGACGACTTCATCCAGGCCGTAAAACACCGCTGGCCAGACGTGCTGCTGCAGTTCGAAGACTTCGCGCAGAAAAACGCCATGCCGCTGCTCAACCGCTATCGCGATGAGATCTGCTCTTTCAACGATGACATTCAGGGCACCGCAGCGGTGACCGTCGGCACGCTGATCGCCGCGAGCCGCGCGGCAGGCAGCCAGCTGAGCTACCAGAAAATTGTTTTCCTCGGTGCAGGCTCTGCCGGCTGTGGGATCGCAGAACAGATCATCGCGCAAACCCAGCGCGAAGGCTTAAGCGAAGAGCTGGCCCGTTCGCGCGTGTTTATGGTCGATCGCTTCGGCCTGCTGACCGACGGGATGCCAAACCTGCTGCCGTTCCAGACCAAACTGGTGCAGAAACGCGAAAACCTGAAAAACTGGGATACGGATAACGAAGTGCTCTCCCTGCTGGACGTGGTGCGCAACGTGAAGCCGGATATTTTGATCGGTGTTTCGGGGCAAACCGGGCTGTTCACGGAAGAGATCATCCGCGAAATGCACAAACACTGTCCGCGCCCTATCGTGATGCCGCTCTCTAACCCGACCTCTCGCGTCGAAGCCACGCCGCAGGACATCATCGCCTGGACGGAAGGCAATGCGCTGGTCGCGACCGGCAGCCCGTTTGATCCGGTGGTGTGGAAAGACAAAATTTACCCCATCGCGCAGTGCAACAACTCCTATATCTTCCCGGGAATTGGTCTGGGTGTGATCGCATCCGGTGCGTCGCGCATTACGGACGAAATGCTGATGTCTGCCAGCGAAACCCTGGCCAAGCACTCTCCGCTGGTGACCAACGGCGAAGGTCTGGTGCTGCCAGAACTGAAGGATATCCATACCGTATCGCGGGCGATTGCCTTTGCGGTCGGCAAAATGGCGCAGCAACAGGGTGTGGCGGTGAAAACCTCCGCCGATGCATTGCAGCAGGCCATCGACGACAACTTCTGGATGCCGGAATACCGGAACTATCGTCGTACCTCGATTTAAACCTTCCCTCTGTAAGTCGCCGGGTAGCACAACGCCACCCGGCAAACGCCAGGCCCGGTGGCGCTCTGCTTGCCGGGCCTGTAAAACCCCGCTACACTCCCTTCATCCATAAACCCACTGAATAAATAAGGAGGCTAATTATGCTGTATAGTGAAATTTTCAATGTTTCACATACATTTGGTGATCGCACCAGCTCAAGCGTTATCGGTATCGTGCTGCGATAACTTCTGCTTGAGCGAAGACACCCACACCTGAATCCCTTCCCTCGGGCTTACTGAGTTATCGTCAGCGATGTTTGACGAGGCATTTCCATGCCTGTAACACTTGAGTAAGCAACAATGAGCACATTACTAACTGCACAATCTCTCCGCGTTGAAACAGCGTTTAACACCCTTTTCGACTCGCTCTCCTTTACCCTGAAAAAAGGCGACCGCATTGGTCTGCTGGGCGATAACGGCTGCGGAAAAAGTACCCTGCTGAAGATCCTCGATGGCACCGAGTCCCCCTCTGTCGGAACGGTGGCGCTCGCCGGCCACTGCCTGATGGCACGCGTGGAGCAGCATCTGCCGGAATCGATTTATCCTCTGTCAATGCTCGACGCCTTGCTGGCGCAACTGCCCGCAGCGGAACGCGACAGCCTGCGCTGGCGCGCCGAAACATTGCTTGGCGGTATGGGTTTTACCTCGCAGGATATGGCCTTACAGTCGTCGACCCTGAGCGGCGGGCAGCACACACGGCTGCTGCTGGCGCGGGCGTTGATCAGCGATCCCGATCTGCTGCTACTGGATGAACCCAGCAACCACCTCGATCTGCCAACCATGCTCTGGCTGGAGCAGTTTTTACAGAACTGGTCCGGCAGCTTTGTGCTGGTGTCCCATGACCGACAGCTGCTCGATGCCGTCACCAACGGCAGCTGGATTTTGCGCGATAAAACGCTGCACAGCTTCGCCCTCCCTTGCTCCGCCGCCCGTCAGGCGCTGGCGGCAAAAGATGAAAGCGATGCCCTGCGGCACAAGGCCGAGCAAAAAGAGATCGACCGCGTTGCGGCCAGCGCCAAACGGCTGGCGACCTGGGGCAAGGTCTACGACAACGAAGATCTCGCCCGCAAAGCGAAACAGATGGAAAAACAGGTCGAACGCCTGAAAGAGAGCCAGACCGATCTCACGGCGGGCAGTCCGTGGACGTTAACACTGCGTGGCGATGCGCTACGTGCCGACCGGTTGCTGGAGATGACGCATCTTCCCGTCTCTCCGGCGCCCGGCTTGCCCGCGCTGTTTGACGTGGATATCGCGAGGCTTAAGAGCGGCGACCGCGTGGCGATTATGGGCCGTAACGGCTGCGGGAAATCCTCGCTGATGAAGCTTATCTGGCGGCAATTTGTCACAGAACAGTCGACGGATGAACTGAAAATCCATCCCCGCCTGACCCTGGGCTACTACGACCAGACGCTGCACCAGCTGCCGGACGATGCCCCGCTGCTGGAGGCGCTGGAGCCGTTCGCGCCAGACCCGCAGGTACGCAAAATGGCACTCATCAGCGCCGGTTTTCCATGGGTACGCCACGGGCAGAAAGTCAGTACCCTCAGCGGCGGCGAACGTTCTCGCCTGCTGTTTGTCGGCCTGACGCTCGCCCGTTACAGCCTGCTGATGCTTGATGAGCCAACCAACCACCTGGATATGGAAGGCAAAGAGGCGCTGGCCGAAACGCTGCAACAGTTCGAAGGCGGCGTGCTGCTGGTGAGTCACGACAGGCAGCTCATCAGCCAGAGCTGTAACCGCTTCTGGCTGATTGAGGATGGCAGGCTCAGCGAATGGCATGACGCCGAAGCGGTGTTTGCCCGTCTGCGGGAAAGCAGCGGATTAACCCCATCTGACGTGTCAGCCAATACAGCGCAATCAGCGCCGACAGAGTTTGACGATCTGCTCGAAAGACTGGTGGCGCTGGAGACGCTGCTGGCTGAGGATATGGCGCGTAAGTCGAAGCATCAAAAACCTCAGCTTCAGCAACAGTGGCGCGAGGAGATTGCCCGGCTAGAAGCACAGCTCTAACCCTGCGCCCGGCTGCACGTTCAGCCGGGCCAGTTTATTATTGCGGTTTTTTTGCTTTCCAGGCGTCCCACGCCTTTTTGATTTCCTGCTTCGCGGTGGCGGCATCGTTAAAGCCATTCAGCTCAACTTTTTTACGCCCTTCCGGCAGCTCTTTATAGACGCGGAAAAAGGATTCGAGACGCTGCACTTCGATTTTCGGCAGATCGCTCAGCTCTTTAATGTCGTCGTAGGTCGGGTCGATTTTGCTCGCCGGGACAGCCACAATTTTGTCGTCTTTATCCCCGCCATCCACCATCTTCAGCACGCCAATCGCACGCAGTTTGATAAGCGTACCCGGTGCCATCGGCGCGCGGGTGTAGAAAATCACGTCCAACGGATCGCCATCGCCCGCAAGGGACTGCGTCAGGGAGCCATAGTTAGCCGGATAAGCCACCGGCATCGACTGGAAACGATCGGCAATAATAAATCCGGTTTTGGCATCGGTTTCATATTTGATGATACCGCCCGCCGGGATTTCGGTGACGGCATAAAACTCTTCCGGATTATTTTCCGGCTGTGGGAATTCCAGGATATTTTGCGCCTGCACAGAGGTGGAAATAAGAACGCTAACGGCCAGTAAGGTTTTGAACAGCTTCATGTCTTTTAACTCTTCGGTTATTGGGAAGCCAACACGTTACGTTTTCCAGATGACAGAACCATGACGTTTTTTTGTCAGTTTCTCATCCCCACCTGTATTCAGGGCTTGAATGGTTTATTGATGCTTTAATCGCCTGAATGACAACGAAATTATTACATTATGTTGCCCCGCCCTTGTATAAAACCGCCAAAGCATTAATCCTTAGGGAGTAAGAACGATTCTCATCTTTCTTACTGGCTATGCAGATACCGAACATGAACATGGAGATACATATGAAGGCTGCTGTCGTTACTCAAGATCATCAGGTTAATGTCACCGATAAAACCCTGCGCGCGCTGCAACACGGCGAAGCGCTGCTGAAGATGGAATGCTGTGGCGTCTGCCACACGGATCTTCACGTGAAGAACGGCGATTTTGGCGATAAAACCGGGGTGATCCTCGGCCATGAAGGGATTGGCATCGTCAAACAAATCGGTCCTGGCGTCACCTCACTGAAAGTGGGCGATCGCGCAAGCGTGGCCTGGTTCTTCCAGGGCTGCGGTCACTGCGAATACTGTAACTCTGGCAACGAAACCCTGTGTCGCGACGTGAAAAACGCCGGGTATTCCGTTGATGGCGGGATGGCTGAAGAGTGCATCGTAACCGCCGATTATGCGGTAAAAGTGCCGGACGGCCTGGAATCCGCAGCGGCCAGCAGCATCACCTGCGCTGGCGTCACCACCTATAAAGCGGTAAAAATTTCCCACATCAAACCGGGCCAGTGGATTGCGATCTACGGTCTGGGTGGGCTGGGCAACCTGGCGCTGCAATACGCGAAAAACGTCTTTAATGCCAAAGTCATTGCCATCGACGTGAATGATGCGCAGCTGAAACTGGCCGCCGACATGGGTGCCGATCTGACGATCAACTCCCGCAACGAAGATGCGGCGAAAGTGATTCAGGAAAAAACCGGTGGAGCGCATTCTGCGGTCGTTACCGCGGTGGCGAAAGCCGCGTTTAACTCTGCGGTCGATGCGGTGCGTGCCGGTGGCCGTGTGGTGGCTGTCGGTCTGCCGCCAGAAGCCATGAGCCTGGATATTCCACGTCTGGTACTGGATGGAATTCAGGTGGTCGGTTCGCTGGTGGGGACTCGCCAGGATCTGGTCGAAGCCTTCCAGTTTGCCGCCGAAGGCAAAGTGGTACCGAAAGTCACGATGCGACCGCTCGGCGACATCAACGCGATTTTCAAAGAGATGGAACAAGGCCAGATCCGTGGCCGTATGGTGATTGATTTCCGTTCTTAATGGATTCAGGACGGGCTGCGGCGATCCGTGATCCAGTCCTGTACGTCAATCAGGAATGTATCGGGTGCTTTACGGTACATTTTGCGCGCCAGATCGAGAATGGTGTGGCGCGCCAGTTCTTCTTCCATCCGCTGCTGGGCGCTGTCCATCACCGAACGCACGCCGCATGGCCCGTCGCAAACCCACGCAGGCGGAGCTTCATCAAACACCGCCAACCGCTGGCGCACTTCACGACACTCAAACATATTCTTCTCGCCATCAATGGCATGCACCACATCCAGCACTGAAATGAGTTCTGCCGGACGCGCGAGCTTAAACCCGCCGCCCTTGCCTTCCGTGCTGTTGACCAGTCCCGCCCGCGAAAGACGGGTGAAGATTTTGCCCAGATAGTCGTAAGGCACTCCCTGCAGTTCCGCCATCTCCCGGACGCTCAACTCTCGCTCGTTGCCTTTGGCATCTACCATGCACATCAGACTATGAATGGCGTACTCCACACCGGAACTGTAAAAGGCCATGATTAACTCCGCTCTCATTATTCGTGGTTATTATAGCCGCGTTCGTAAGCAGAAAAACAGCCCATGACTCCCTCGCCAGTTAACTCTCTGATTTTTAGCTCATCCTTCATTCACTTGCTCGCTAACTCAGAAAAAAGTTGTCGAAGTTAACTCCGACAAGTATAGTTGCAGTCAGGTCAGACACAAAGCCTGATGAGCAAAAGGATCGAAAATGAAAAAGCATATTTTAATTGTGGGCAGTGGTTTTTCCGGTATGTGGGCAGCGGTGAGCGCAGCGCGCCTGGCGGAGCTGAACGGGAGCACCGATCTGCATATTAGCGTGCTGGCTCCGCAACCTGAGCTGCGCGTTCGCCCGCGTTTCTATGAAGAGAACGTCGCCGGACTGGTGGCTCCCCTGACGGATCTGTTCGCCGAGCTTAGCATTGAGTACATTCAGGGAAGTGCAGAACGCATTGATACCAAAGAGAAATCCGTGTGGTATCGTGACAGCCAGGGCAACACTTCCCTCATAACGTATGACCGCCTGGTACTGGCCACCGGCAGCCAGTCCAAACGCCCGGCGGTGGCCGGTCTGACTGAATTTGCTTTTGATATCGATCAGCTTGAATCTGCTCAGGTGTTCGAAGAACACCTCGATGCCCTGGTTCATCAGCCCTCTACCCCGGCGCGTAATACGGTGGTGGTCTGTGGGGGCGGGTTTACCGGCATTGAGCTGGCAACCGAATTACCGGCGCGTTTACGTACCCGCTTTGGTGTTGATACACAGACTAAAGTCATCGTAGTTGAGCGCGGTGCGGTTATCGGCGGTCGTTACAGTGAAGCGTTGCGCGATGTGATTGCGAATGCCAGCGAAGAGCTGGGCGTGGAGTGGCGTCTGAACAGCGAAATCGAAGCGGTCGATGCGCAAGGCGTCATTCTCAAGAGTGGCGAACGCATTGACGCCTCCACTGTGGTCTGGACCGCTGGCGTGGAAGCTCATCCATTGACGACTCAGATTGACGGTGAGCGTGACGCTCAGGCGCGTCTGCGGGTGAACGAACTGCTGCAAATCCCTGCGCACCCCGACATCTTCGCCACCGGCGATACCGCCCATGCGAAAACGGATGATGTGGGGAATACGGCGCTGATGACCTGTCAGCATGCGATCCAGCTCGGAAAATTTGCCGGACACAACGCCGCTGCCAGTCTGCTGAACGTCGAGCCCTACCCGTACCGCCAGGTGAATTATGTCACCTGCCTCGATCTCGGTGCCTGGGGCGCGGTGTACACCGAGGGCTGGGAGCAAGAGGTGAAACTGGTCCGTGAAGAGGCGAAAAAACTCAAAATTGCCATCACCAACGAACTGATCTATCCACCCGCGGCCGATCGCGCAGTTGCCTTTGCAGCAGCGGATCCCCTGGCGAAGTTTGTGTAAAGAGTTCATCCGCTCCTGACCGGGGGCGGCTTGTATATTTCCGATTTCCGGCAATCCTTATCTTAATTCCTTTGTTCCTTTGTTTTCAGCCGCGCCCGATGATGAATCCGACGCTAAAACGAAGATAACAAAGGAATTCACCATGCAAACCCCTTTTCGCCTGCCGCTGCTGACGGCGCTGATCCTCGCGGCGACGGCTGCACACGCCGCCGACACACCGGTTAAAGGCGGCACGCTTGTCTATCTGGAACAACAGGCGCACACCAATCTTTATCCCCCGGCGGGCGGCTTCTATCCGAACGGCGGCATTCTGAATCAGATCACCGACAAGCTCACCTGGCAGAACCCGAAAACGCTGGAGGTGGAGCCGTGGATCGCCGAAAGCTGGTCCACCAACGCCGACAAAACCGAATACACCTTTAAAATCCGCCCTGGGGTGACGTTCTCCGACGGCACGCCGCTCGACGCCAACGCGGTGGCCAAAAACTTCGACACTTACGGATTGGGCAATAAAGCCCAGCGCCTGCCGGTTTCCGAAGTGATCAACAACTACGATCGCAGCGAAGTGATCGATCCGCAGACGGTGAAGTTTTACTTCAAAAAACCGTCGCCAGGATTCTTACAGGGCACCGCCACTATTGGTTCTGGGCTGGTGTCACTCAGCACCCTGAAGCGCAACTTTGAGGAGCTGGGCGACGCGCGCCACATCATCGGCTCCGGCCCGTTTGTGGTGAAAGATGAAAAACTGGGCCGGGAAGTGACCCTTGAGGCGCGCAAAGCGTACCAGTGGGGCCCGAAAAATCTCGCCCAGCAGGGCCCGGCAAATCTGGATGGCATTAAATTTATCGTCACACCGGAAGACAGCGTACGCGTCGGCGCGCTGCTGGCGGGCCAGGCTGACTTTATCCGTCAGGTGCAAGCCTACGACGAAAAACAGGCCACCGAACAGGGCTATAAAATCTACGCTGCCCCAACGCGCGGCGTGAACGACAGTATCAGCTTCCGCCCGGACAATCCGCTGGTGTCTGACCTTCGCGTGCGTCAGGCGCTGCTCCATGCCACCAATGCGAAACAGGTCGTTGAAACCCTCTTCTCACCGAATTACCCGCAGGCAAAATCGGTAATTGCCGATTCCGCCGCCGGCTTTGTCGATCTCAGCGACAAGCTGACCTTTGACGCGGCGAAAGCCAACGCGTTGCTCGATGATGCAGGCTGGAAAACCGGCGGCGACGGTATCCGCGCCAAAGACGGACAGCGACTGGCGCTGACGGTCTATGAATCCCTGCCGCAGCCGCAAAACAAAGAGGTGCTGCAACTGGTGGCCCAACAGTGGCGTCAGGTCGGTGTGGCGCTGAACGTCAAGGCGGGTGATGCGGGCAGTCGCACGCTGGATAACCTCGATCCACTGAAAACGCCGCTGACGGTGTCGGAAGTCGGCCGCGCCGATCCTGACGTAGTGAAAAGCATGTTCTATCTGGCCAACCGCGACGCGCTGCTGCAAAAAGGCGGCTCCAGCGACAAGGTGAAAAGCTTCCGCGACGACAAACTCAACGAACTGCTGGTGAACATCTCCGCCGAAGTCGATCCGCAAAAACGCCTGCAGCTGACGGGCGACGCCCAGCGCTATCTGCTGGATAACGCCTATGTAATTCCGATTTTTGAAGAGCCGCAGGTCTTCGCCGGTGCGTCCTGGCTGAAAGGGGTGAACTTCGAAGCGGTAGGACGTCCGTCGTTCTACGGCGCGTGGATTGAGAAACACTAAGGAGCGATGATGAGCCATTATCTGCTGCGACGGGCCGGAATGGGGCTGCTGGTCCTGTGGGCCGCCTTTACCCTCTCCTTCGTGCTGCTTCAGGTGCTGCCGGGGGATGCGGTGCTGATTAAATTTCAGAACCCGGATCTGGGCTTAAGCCCGGCGCAAATTGAAGAGATGCGGGTCGCCTACGGAGCAGACAGCCCGCTCTGGTTGCAGTATTTCCACACGCTGTTTGCCATGCTGCGCGGCGATTTTGGTTTTTCATTGCAGGCGGGCGTGCCGGTGAGCGAACTGATCGCGAGCAATTTGCCGGACACCCTGAGCCTTGCCCTGCCGGCGTTCCTGCTTGCCGTAATACTGGCCTTCGTGCTGGCGTTTGCCGCACGTCTGCCGGGGCTGCGCTGGGTGAGTAACGCCATTCAGTCCGTGCCGGTACTGTTTATCTCGCTGCCGACCTTCTGGCTCGGCATCGCGCTCATCCAGCTGTTCTCCTTCCAGCTACGGCTGATTCCGGTGATTAACCCGTCGCCATTGCAGGGGTTGATCCTGCCGATCGTTACTGTCGCCATTCCGATCTCCGCCCCGCTGGCGCAAATTCTGATGCGCAGTCTCGATCAGGTCTCCGCTCAGCCGTTCGTCGCCGTCGCGCGCGCCAAAGGGCTGAGCGAAACCGGCGTGCTGTGGCGTCACGTCACGGGCAATGCGCTGCTGCCGGTGCTGAATATCGCCGGGATTTTGCTCGGCGAACTGATTGCCGGGGCGCTGATTACCGAAACCGTATTTGGCCGCAGCGGTCTGGGCCAGCTGACGCAGCAGGCCGTCAACAACCAGGATATCGCCGTATTACAGGCGGTGGTGATGATCTCGGCCCTGGGGTTTGTGCTGATTAACCTGCTGGTGGATCTGCTGATGCCGCTGTTTGATCCTCGTCTGCAAACCGTCACCGGAGGTGCATCATGAGTCTGGTGGACTATGCCGCCGCGGCGCGAAAACGCGTCCCGGCCCTTAGCACCGTCGACATTCAGCCCGGGTTATGGCTGGCGTGGGGCGTGATTATCGTTGCCGCTCTGGCCGCACTGGCGCCGGGTTTGCTCACCCACTACAGCCCGATTGAAGGGATCGCAGGCGCTCAGCGTTTAGCTCCCCAGGCGGGACACTGGCTGGGAACCGATCAACTTGGCCGTGACGTCTACGCGCGCATTGTCTATGGCGCATCCCACTCACTCAGCGCCGCCCTGGCGGCTGTGGCGATGGGATTAGTGGCTGGCACGGCAATGGGGGTTATCGCCGGTGCCTTCGCCGGGCGCGTGGAGTCGGTGCTGATGCGTTTTGTCGATGTGCTGCTGTCGATTCCCTCGCTGCTGCTCTCCCTGACGGTGATTATTTTGCTCGGTTTCGGCACGGTGAACGCGGCTATTGCCGTCGGTGTGGCGTCGATTGCCAGTTTTGCCCGCCTGGCGCGCGGCGAAGTGGTGCGTATTCGTCACGCAGATTACGTGGAAGCGGCCTACGGCAGCGGCGGCACCTTCTGGGCAGTGCTGTGGCGTCACATTTTACCGAACTCCCTGACGGCGGTGCTGGCCTTCGCGACCCTGCAGTTTGGTCAGGCGATCCTCGCCCTTTCGACGTTAAGTTTCCTCGGTTACGGCACCCCGCCGCCCGTCCCGGAATGGGGGCTGCTGATTGCCGAAGGGCGTAACTATCTCTCCACCGCCTGGTGGCTGACCACCTTCCCAGGCATCGTGGTGATCGCCGTGGTGCTTGCCACCAACCGTATCAGCCAACAGTTAAGCGGAGGCCGCTCATGACCGTTCTGTCCGTGGAAAATCTGACTTTAAGCTACCGCATCGGTCGCCAGTGGCGTGAAGTGGTCCACAACGTCAGTTTCACCCTGAAACGCGGGGAAATGCTGGCCTTTGTGGGCGAGTCTGGCTCCGGGAAAACCACCACCGCGCAGGCGATTATCGGCTTGCTGGCGGACAACGCCCGTCGCGATAGCGGCAAAATTGTGCTGAACGGCGAAGAGATCAGCCAGTGGTCAGCAAAACGACTCAACAGCCTGCGCGGAGCGCGTATCAGCCTGGTGCCGCAGGACCCTGGCAACTCCCTGAATCCGGTCAAAACCATCGGTGCCCAGGTGGGCGAAGTGCTGACTATTCACCAGAAAATCACAAAGACCGAGCAGGAAAATCAGGTGCTGGCGCTGCTGACCAAAGTCGGGCTAAGCCACCCGGCGCAGCGGATGAAGCAATATCCACATCAGCTTTCCGGCGGGATGAAACAACGGGTGCTGATCGCCATCGCCATCGCGTTGCGCCCGGATGTGATCATCGCCGATGAACCAACCAGTGCCCTGGATGTGACGGTACAAAAACGCATTCTCGATCTGCTGGATATCCTGCGCCGCGAATCGGGAACGGCGGTGCTGTTCGTCACCCACGATCTGGCCCTGGCCGCTCAGCGTGCCGATCGCTTACTGGTCTTTCGGCACGGTGAAGTTCAGGAACAGGGGGCAACTGCCGACGTGGTGCGCGCCCCGCAGCACGCCTATACCCGCCAGTTGCTGAGCGATTTGCAGGGTTCGCGCTTGACCATTGCGCCCGTCTCAGGCCTTCGGCTGGCCTCTCCTGCCATTCGCGCTCAGGCCATCAGCAAGCAGTTCACTCTCAGTAAAGGCCACACTTTACAGGCGCTGGATAACGTCAGTTTTGATGTGCAGCGCGGCAGCACGCACGCGCTGGTCGGGGAGTCGGGATCGGGGAAAACCACTCTGGCCCGCATTTTACTGGGGTTTGAGCAGGCGGACAGCGGGCGCGTCATCCTCGATGATATCGATGCGACCCAGCTCAGCGTGGAAGCACGCCGCCAGCTGCGGCAGAAAATTCAGTTCGTCTACCAGAATCCGTTTGCCTCCCTCGACCCACGGCAAACGCTGTTTGAGATCATCGAAGAGCCGCTGAAAAACTTCAATAAGCTCGCCCGAGCGGAGCGCAAATCCCACGTCGAGGCGGTGACCACCCGCGTAGCCCTGCCGCTTGAGCTGCTGAGTCGTACCGCTCGCGAGCTGTCCGGCGGCCAGCGTCAACGCGTGGCCATCGCACGGGCGCTGATTCTGGAGCCAACCATTCTGGTACTGGACGAAGCGACCTCGGCGCTGGATGTCACGGTGCAGGCGCAAATCCTCGCCCTGCTGCAACAACTCCAGCAGCAACTGGGGCTGACCTATCTGTTTATCACCCACGATCTGGCGACCGTTCGCCGCATTGCGCACAGCGTCACAGTGCTGCGTAGCGGTCAGGTTGTTGAACATGGCACGGTGGAGGCGCTCTTCTCCTCGCCACAGAGCAGCTATACCCGCGAGCTGATCGACGCCATCCCCCATTTTTCACCTGTTACGAAGGAGTACGCATGACGCGTAAACGCCTGGGATTCTTTACCCGCCTGCTCGACGACGCGCCTGCGAAAGAGCGCTATCGTCTGGCAACAGAACAGATCCGCCATGCCGAGCGCCACGGTTTTCATACGGCCTGGATTGCTCAGCACCATTTCCATGAGCGCGAAGGCGGCCTGCCGTCGCCGCTGGTGTTCCTCGCTCACGTTGCGGCCCAGACCCAAAGCATCCGTCTGGGCACGGCGATTATTACCCTGCCGATGGAAAACCCGCTGCGCGTGGCGGAAGACGCGGCGGTCCTCGATCTGCTGGCGGACGGTCGCCTTGAAGTCGGTTTTGGCTCCGGCGGTACGCCAACCTCGTTTCTGCCTTTCGGCCTGACGTTCGACGAGCGCGGCGCGACGTTTGCCGACCATCTGCACCTGATTCAGAGCGCCTGGCGCGGTGATTCCCTGACGCATCCGGATAACCATCTCTATCCACCTGCGCCGCAGCTGGCAGAACGCGTGTGGATTGCGACCTTTTCCGTTGAAGGCGCCGTGCGCGCCGCCCGGGCCGGGCACGGGCTGATGCTCTCCCGCACTCAGCCTCGCCCGGCTGACCAGCCAGGGCTTACTCTCGACCAGATCCAGAACCCGATTGTGGATGCCTATCTCGCCGCGCTGCCCTCGGGAGTAGCGCCGCGAATTCTGGCCTCGCGCACGGCGTTTGTGGCCGACAGCGATGCGTATGCTCTGAACGTCGCAACGCCCGGGTTAACCCGGCAGGCACAGGCGCACCGAGCGGCGGGTCATACCGTAACCGGTGACAGTGTCACAGATTATATTCGCCAGTTCGACGCCCATATCGGCGCGCCGCACACCGTGCTGGAGTCACTCGCTCAGGATTCCGTCCTCAAACGGGCGACGGATATTTCATTCCAGGTCCATTCCGTTGAGCCGTCCCATCGGGACACCTTACGTTCAATTGAGCTTATTGCTGAACATATCGCCCCTCATATTCTTTAAGGAGTCCCTATGTCTTTAAGTCAGGATATTGTTGCCGAATTAGCGGAGATCGCCCCCGGTTCGCCGCTGGCAACGGCTCGCGCAACGCGCGATGCCGCCACCCGTCATGCCCAGGGCAGCTATGAAACACTTTTTAGCCAGCAGGATGCGGCGTTCCCGCTTGATGAACGCGCGGCGGTGGCCGCTAAAGTGGCAAAATGGCACCGCGTTGATGCTCTGGCCGCCCACTACGCCGGTTTCGGGCTGGCTGATCCGACTTCCGCACGCCTGACGCCCGCGCTGACCTTTGCGCGTCTGCTGACGTTTTCCCCGGTCGAGGCCACGCCCGGCGCATTAAGCGCACTGACGCAGGCGGGATGGAGCAAAGAAGCCATTGTGACGCTGGCTCAGCTGATCGCGTTCGTGAGTTTTCAGAGCCGTCTCGTCGCCGGGTTGCGCCTGCTGAATGACAAAACCGTGGCGGCAAGCGACACGCCGGTGGTGGCAGGGATCTGGCACAGCACGCCTGAGACAAAAAGCGGCAAACCGGCGCCGGTACAGTTCACGCAGCAGGAGCTGGGCTGGGAGCCGTGGCTGGCGTCAAAACCGCTGGCAGAGTTCAACGCCGACGAGCAGGCTATTCTTGCGAAATTTGGCCATACGGACTCAGACTATTTCCGCCTGCTGGGGCGCAATTTGCCGGTTCTGGAACAGCGCACGCTGACCGATAAAGGGATTTTTTACACGCCTGGCGGCCTGCCGCGCGCGGAGCGTGAACTGGCGGCGACGGTGACCAGCAAGATCAACGGCTGCATTTACTGCGCATCTGTCCATGCGCGTAAGGCGAGCCAACTGTCGAAGGACGATAATGCTGTAGACGCGCTACTGGCCGTGCGGCCGGGGCAGTCCCTGAGCGAGGGGCAATCGGCGCGCTGGCAGGCGGAAATTGATTTTGCGGCGGCGCTGTCCGTGACGCCACCCGCTGTGACACCCGTACATCTCGCGGCACTGGAGAAGCAGTCTCTGGACACGCTTGAACAGCTGGATCTGGTGCAATCTGCGGCGTTCTTCGCCTGGGCCAACCGCTTAATGCTGACCCTCGGGGAACCTTACCTTCCGTAACGTAAATCAGGCTAACGCGCTGGCGTTAGCCTCCGCCCGTTTGGCTTTCTGACGGCCATACAGCAGCAGCGATGACATGGCGGCGAATGAGAGGAGCGCCGCCGGTAACGTCACATAGCTCCAGCTGTAGCCGAGAACGATCATCATCCCGCCGAAATACGCCCCAATCGCACTGCCAAGATTAAAGGCCACCTGCCCGCCCGCCGCACCCAGCAGCTCGCCGCCCTGGGCATTTTGCAGCAGCATAATTTGCAGCGGTGCCGACAGCGCGAACAGCCCCGCGCAGCAGATAAAGCCCATCACCAGAGACGCAGCCTGATTTTCACCAAAGGCAAACAGCATCAACAGCGACAGAACGATCACCAGATCGGTGGTCGCCGCAATGCGCAGCGGGCTGTAACGACCGGAAAGTTTGCCGCTGAGCAGATTACCGAGCACCATGCCCAGCCCCATCAGCATCATGATGACGGTCATAAACCCGGCGGAGAATCCGGAGACGTTAACCATAAACGGCTTCACAAAGCTGAACCATGCGAAGACTCCGGCATTACCGAACATCGTCGCGGCAAAAATCAGCCAGGGTTCCGGTTTCTTCAAAAAGTGAAACTGCTCCGTAAGCCGGGTTTCGGTTTTATCGTACAGAGTCGGCACCCAGAAAATGACCGAGAGGATCACCAGCGCGTCAAACGCCGCAATCAGAAAGAAGGTGTAGCGCCAGTTATATTCATGCCCAAGCCAGGTGCCGAGCGGAACACCCACCAGATTGGCGACCGTCATTCCGGCAATCATCCCCGATACGGCGAGGGTGACTTTTCCCGGCGGCGCTATCTTTGAAAGGATAATCGCCCCGACGCCGAAGAAGGCCCCGTGAGGAAAGCCGGACACCAGCCGCCCGATAGCCAGCCAGAAATAGGACGTTGAGAAGGTAAAAATGGCGTTTCCGACCACGCACAGGGCGACCAGAAAAAGCAGAACCGTTTTTAACGAAAACTTATTTGAAAACAGCGCGATGATCGGCGCCCCTATGACCACGCCAAAGGCGTAGTACGAAATCATGCTCCCGGCAGAGGGGATCGAAATGCCGGTATCGTGCGCCAGCTCGGTCAGCACGCCCATGATGCCAAACTCGGCCATGCCCAATCCAAAAGTACCCAGCGCCAGTGATAAAACGGTTTTTTTCATACCACAGCCATTTGTTAAAAATTTGCAACAGCCATTATTGAACAAACTGGTATGGTGAGCCAGTTCCAATTAGCGCTCTGACACGTTAATCCATTCATTCGGTCTGGCTTGTGAATATCCTTAACCGATAATCGCGACGCCCAGGCGTTCCATAATTTGCGCAACCTGATAGCTGTCGAGCTTCACCCCCTGCAAATCGACGCCGCGCACGTCCAGATCGCCGAGTTCAGAATTGGTCAGATCGCAATGAGTGACGTTAACCGCCCGCCAGTCGAATGACGAAAACTCCCCGCCCGACAGATCGGAGCCGCTAAACGTTGCGCCGAGGATCTGCGCGCCGTTCCAGCGGTTTTCCCACAGCTCGCATTTTTCGAGCACCACTTTGGAAAAGTTGGCGTAGCTGAGATTGCTTTTGGTGATGTACGCGCTGCAAAACCAGCTGCGGGAGGTGATCATGTTCATAAAGCTGGTGCCGCGAAAGTCTGCGCCCTGCGCGCGGCACTCGCGGATTTCAATCCCCAGCGCGCTGGCGTTCCTGAAGTCTGCCATCGTTAAATCGCAATTTTTGAAAATGGCGTCTTTCAGCGTGGCGCGGGAAAAATTCCCGCCCTGCTGGCTTTCGCGATCGTAAAACTGACAGCCGATAAATTCCGTGCCGGTCAGATCGACGCCAGAAAAGTCGCAGTGGCGAAATGTCCCGTTCTCAATTTTCTCGCCCGTAAACTGGTTTTTGCCAATTCTTACCCCGTCCAGCGTCAGCATTTTACGACCACCTGTGTTTATATACAGTAGCGCCGTATTCTAACCCGATCCCATGGCGTTGTGTAAATAATTCCCGCGAGGATTTGCGAGCACGATTACACTTCAAAGTGTTCTTACCCTCCCTTCTGTCGAAGAGGATTGCCATGGGAAACATCAAGAAAGCGAAAAGCCCGGCGGAAAATGTGAAACGCGAACCGCTGAAAGAGAAGGAATATGAAAAGGAGCTGCGGCGTCTGCACGTTGAGCTGGTCAAGCTCCAGCAGTGGGTCGTCAGTAAAGGGCTAAAAGTCTGCGTGGTGTTTGAAGGCCGCGACGGTGCAGGCAAAGGCGGAACGATTAAAGCCATCACCGAGCGCGTCAGCCCCCGGGTGTTCCGCGTCGTTGCGCTGCCCGCGCCGACAGAGAAAGAGAAAAGTCAGCTCTATTTCCAGCGCTACGTGCCGCATCTGCCCTCGGCGGGAGAAATCGTGATTTTCGACCGCAGCTGGTACAACCGTGCGGGCGTTGAACGCGTCATGGGCTTTTGTACGCCTGAACAGGTGCAAAAGTTTCTGGATGGCACGCCGACCATGGAACGGGCGATGGTGGATGCGGGGATCATTCTGATCAAATACTGGCTCGAAGTGACGCCCAAAGAGCAGGAGCGCCGCCTGCGGGATCGTATTGATGACGGGCGCAAAACCTGGAAGCTGTCACCGATGGACATCAAATCATTCAGACTGTGGGATAAATACACCGAAGCGCGCGATGCAATGTTTGCTGCCACCGATACCGCCTGGGCGCCGTGGTTTGTCGCTCGATCTGAGGATAAAAAACGGGTGCGACTGAATGTCATCTCGCATTTGCTGTCGCAAATCCCCTACAAAACCCTGCCCGTCGAGCCGGTAAAACTGCCGAAGCGTAAAGTGGGTAAAGTAAAACCGACGGATTATCCGTTCCGCTATATTGCCGAGCGGTTCTGAAAAGCGCCTGGGGCAGCCGATAAAACACCTGCCCCAGGACTGCACAAACGCAGCGCCGCCGGCCAATACCGACGGCGCATGAGGTTACTTCATCCCTTCCGTGCTCTCTTTTTTCGCCTCCAGTCTTTCGACATCACGATACCAGCGCGGATGGTGTTTTTGCGCCCAGCGGCGGCTTACCTTCCCTTCGATCATCCCTTTAATCGATCCTTTCACCCAGAAAGCCATATACATATGAATCAGGATGGCATGGATCAGAATGATGGCGACGGTTGCATGGATCAGCAGGCTGTAGCGAATCACCTGAATCGGGAAGTAATGGGCAAAATAGGGACGCCAGATAATCACCCCGGTCACCAGCAGCACAAAAATCATGCTCATGATGGTCCAGAACATCATTTTCTGACCGGCGTTGTACTTGCCCACTTTCGCGACTTTGTGCTCGTTCCCTTTCAGCACTTCGACAATCCCTTTCACCCACGGAATATCCTGCTTATCCGGGATGTTGTGATGCACAAAGCGCACGAACATAAACATCAGCACCACGAAAATCAGCACGCCAAAGAACGGGTGCAGAATTCGGCCCATCTGCGGCGTCCCGAAGGTTTCGGTCAGCCACTGGAGCGTCGGGAAGAAGAAAGAGATCCCGGACACCGCCACCAGAAAGAAGCAAATGACCACCGTCCAGTGACAGGCGCGGTCGACAAACTTGGTGCGCACAATCATCTTCGACTTACTCATGATGTTCATCCTCGTCGTCATCCACCTCTTTGTTTGGCCCGATACCGATGTAGTGATAAATCAAACCGGCAAAGGTGGCGATAAATCCGGCGGCGGCGAGCGGTTTGAGCGCCCCTTTCCACAGGTTGATGGAGGTATCAATCGCCGGATCTTTAGGCAGATTGTGATACAGCTCTGGCTGGTCGTTGTGATGCAGAACGTACATCACATGCGTCCCGCCGACGCCCTGCGGGTTATAAATGCCCGCGTGGTCATATCCGCGTGCTTTGAGCTTATTGACGCGCTCCTGCGCCACCTCAAGCATCTCTTTCTTGGTACCGAAATGAATTGCCCCGGTCGGACAGGTTTTCACGCAGGCAGGCTCCTGCCCGACGCTGACCCGATCCACGCAGAGGGTGCATTTGTATACCCGGTTATCCTCTTTGTTCAGACGCGGCACGTTGAACGGACAGCCGGCGATACAGTAGCCGCAGCCGATGCAGTTATCCTGCTGAAAATCGACGATCCCGTTGGCGTACTGAATAATCGCCCCGGCGGACGGGCACGCCTTCAGGCAGCCCGGGTCCTCGCAGTGCATACAGCCGTCTTTGCGAATCAACCACTCCAGCTTGCCGTTCTGATCGGTTTCGCTAAAACGCATTACCGTCCAGGATTTGGCGCTGAGATCCGCCGGATTATCGTAAACGCCCACGCAGTGCCCGACGTCATCGCGGATGTCGTTCCACTCCGAACAGGCCACCTGGCAGGCTTTGCAGCCCACGCAGGAAGAGACATCAATCAGCTTGGCGACTTCTGCTTTATAGTCCCGCGCACGGGGCGCGGGAGTCATGCCGTTGGTCGCGGAGCGTTTGATAATGTCTTGTGTTTCCATAGCCATTGAATCGCTCCTTACGCTTTCTCGATGTTGACCAGAAACGCTTTATATTCCGGCGTTTGCGAGTTGGAATCGCCGACGTTTGGCGTCAGGGTGTTGGCGAGGTAGCCTTTTTGCGCCACCCCCTCAAAGCCCCAGTGCAGCGGAATGCCCACGGTCTCGACCTGCTGGCCGTTGACGTGCAACGTCTGCAGACGACGCGTAACCACCGCCACCGCGCGAATAAAGCCGCGTTTGCTGCTGACCTTCACGCGATCGCCGTTGGTGATGCCTTTCGAGCGTGCCAGGGTTTCACTGATTTCGACAAACTGTTCCGGCTGCGCGATGGCGTTGAGCCGCGCGTGTTTGGTCCAGGTGTGGAAATGCTCGGTCAGACGATAGGTGGTCCCGACGTACGGGAACTTATCTTTCTTACCCAGGCGCAGCGCGTCGTCTTCATACAGGCGAACCACCGGGCTGGAAACCACGTTCGGATGCAGCGGGTTGGTGCCGAGCGGCGTTTCCATCGGCTCGTAGTGTTCCGGGAACGGCCCTTCTGCCAGCTTATCGAGCGCAAACAGACGCCCCAGCCCTTCTGGCTGCATGATAAACGGCCCGGTTGCACTGCCCGGCGGCGCGGTGTTGAAGTCTGGGATATCGTTCCCCGCCCACTTCGTGCCGTTCCACGCGATCAGTTTGCGTTTCGGATCCCACGGCTTGCCGTTGATATCCGCCGATGCACGGTTGTAGAGCACGCGACGGTTGAGCGGCCACGCCCAGGCCCAGCCAAGCGTATTGCCCAGTCCCGACGGATCGGCGTTATCGCGGTTGGCCATCTGGTTGCCCTGCTCGGTCCAGCTTCCTGTGTAGATCCAGCAGGAGGAGGCCGTTGAACCGTCATCGCGCAGCAGCGCAAAGCTGTTCAGCAGCTGACCTTTTTTCGCCAGCAGATTGCCGCTGGCGTCATACAGATCTTCCAGCGCATAGCCGTTGTTCTCTTTCGCCACCTCTTCCGATTCCGGGTGATCCGGCTGCTTGTAATCCCAGCGCATTTTCAGCAGCGGTATCGCCCCTTTACCACCTGACTGGGCGTACATCTCGCGCAGACGATGGTAAATACCGGCCAGAATTTCGCCGTCATTACGCGCTTCGCCCGGTGCATCCTGGCCTTTCCAGTGCCACTGCAGCCAGCGGCCAGAGTTGGCGATGGAGCCATCTTCTTCCGCAAAACAGGTCGACGGCAGACGGAAGACTTCGGTCTGAATCGACGCGGTGTCAACGTCGTTCATCTCGCCGTGGTTCTGCCAGAAGTTGGAGGTTTCCGTCACCAGCGGATCGATCACCACCATGTACTTCAGCTTACTGAGGCTGCGCACGACCTTGTTTTTATCCGGGAAAGAGGCCACCGGGTTAAAGCCCTGGCAGATGTAGCCTGTGACGTTGCCCTTATCCATCATGTTGAAATACTTGATGACGTCGTAGGCCTGGTCCCATTTCGGCAACCACTCAAAGCCCCAGTCGTTCTCTTTCTGCGCCGCATCGCCGTAGAAAGACTTCATCAGGCTGACGAAGAACTTCGGATAGTTGCTCCAGTAGTTCACCTGCTCCGGCAGTGTCGCTTTTGGCGTGTTGGCCGCGAGATAGGTCTGTAGATCGGTCTGTTTTTCCGACGGCAGCGTCAGATATCCGCTCAGGCTGGTGGAGAGCAGCCCCAGATCGGTTAGCCCCTGAATATTGGAGTGTCCGCGCAAGGCATTCACGCCGCCGCCCGCCATCCCCATGTTGCCGAGCAACAGCTGAATCATCGCCATGGTACGGATGTTCTGCGCACCAACGGTGTGCTGCGTCCAGCCCAGCGCATACAGGAACGTGGTGGTGCGATCGGCCGTACTGGTCGAGGCCAGCACTTCACACACTTTCAGGAAGTCCGCTTTCGGCGTTCCGCAGATGTTTTCCACTACGTCCGGCGTGTAGCGAGAAACGTGCTGTTTCAGCAAGTTCCACACGCAGCGCGGATCGGTCAGGGTTTCATCGCGTTTCGCAAAACCGTTTTCATCGAACTGATAGTTCCAGGAGGATTTGTCGTACTGACGTTTTTCCGCGTCATAGCCGCTGAAAAGCCCGTCATCAAAGGCAAAATCGTCCCGCACCAGCAGATTCGCGTTGGTGTAGTGTTTAACGTATTCGGCGTTGATCTTGTTGTTTTCAATCAGATACAGCAGCACGCCAGACAGGAACGTGATGTCCGTACCGGAACGAATCGGCGCATAGATATCCGCCACCGATGCCGTACGCGTAAAGCGCGGATCGACGACGATCAGCGTCGCCTCGTTGTTATTTTTCGCTTCCATCGCCCAGCGGAATCCCACTGGATGGGCTTCAGCGGCGTTACCGCCCATCACCACCACGACGTTGGCGTTTTTGATATCAACCCAGTGGTTGGTCATCGCACCGCGACCAAATGTTGGAGCAAGACTTGCTACCGTTGGTCCGTGTCAGACGCGCGCCTGGTTATCGACGGCCAGCATGCCAAGTGAGCGCACAAATTTTTGCGTCAGCATGCCGGTTTCATTACTTGCCGCAGATGCGCAGAGCATCCCGGTGGAAAGCCAGCGGTTCACGGTGACACCCTGCTCGTTCTTTTCAACGAAATTGGCGTCACGGTCGTCTTTCATTAATTTGGCGATGCGGGTAAAGGCATCGTCCCAGGAGATGCGCTGCCATTTATCAGAGCCAGGCGCGCGGTATTCCGGGTAACGCAGGCGGTTGTCGCTGTGGACATAATCCAGCAGGCCTGCGCCTTTCGGGCAAAGTGCCCCACGGCTCACCGGATGATCCGGATCCCCTTCAATATGGTAAATCGCTTCTTTGGCGTTTTTCGCGCCATCGCCCAGGCTATACATCAATAGCCCGCATCCCACGGAGCAGTATGTGCAGGTGTTACGGATCTCTTTGGCGCGCAGCAGTTTATAGTTACGCGACTGAGCCAGCGCGAGTTTAGGCATAAAGCCCAACGCAGCAGCTGTTGTTCCGGCCATACCGCCCGCGCAGATTTTAAAAAACTTTCTGCGGCTGACGTCCATTGCTGTCCTCGTTATCTGTAGGAGACTTCGCGCCGCAAACTAGCAGCAAAGCCCCTGATTTTTTTGCGTCAAATCAATCTCCTCGATCTTCGCCCCCTAAATAGTCCGCTCTGGCGGCTTTGCTTAACCCTTTGGGATTAGCGGTTTGTAGATTGATTCGCGAAAACGCGGGAAAGAGTGCTATAAATTTGCCCCTGAATTTCGTTGGCGTTTGGGAAAGCAATGGACAGAAAAAGAGCAACATTGATTGGGCTGGCCGCGATTGTGCTGTGGAGCACCATGGTGGGATTAATTCGCGGCGTGAGCGAAGGACTGGGGCCAGTCGGTGGTGCGGCAATGATCTACACCCTCAGCGGTTTACTCTGTTTAGTCACCGTGGGATTCCCGACTATCAGACGCTTCTCACCGCGCTATCTTATTGCCGGCAGCGTGCTGTTTGTGAGCTATGAAATATGTCTTGCCCTTTCGCTGGGGTACGCCAGTACCCGTCATCAGGCTATCGAAGTGGGGATGGTGAATTATCTCTGGCCGAGCCTGACGATTGTGTTTGCCATTTTGTTCAATGGGCAGAAATCGACTCTGTGGATTGTACCCGGATTATTGCTGGCCTTGTTCGGTGTCTGCTGGGTATTAGGCGGTGAGAAGGGTCTGCATATCGACGAAATAACCGCCAATGTGATCTCCAACCCGCTGAGCTATGGGCTGGCGTTTGCCGGCGCGTTTATCTGGGCGGCATACTGCACTGTCACCAGCAAATACGCTAAAGGACAGAACGGCATTACGCTGTTCGTGTTACTCACCGCGCTGGCGCTGTGGCTGAAATATCTGTTCAGCGATCAGCCGGAAATGATATTCAGCGTGCCGGTGGTGATCAAACTGCTCATGTGCGGAATTGCCCTCGGCTTTGGCTATGCGGCGTGGAATATCGGCATTCTGCATGGCAATGTTTCTGTGCTCGCCACCGTCTCTTATTTCACCCCGGTACTGTCCGCGGCACTGGCGGCTGTTCTGCTTAACGCCCCGCTCTCATTTTCCTTCTGGCAAGGGGCGCTGATGGTCTGCGCAGGCTCGCTGCTGTGCTGGTACGCCACCCGAAAATAATTCCACTCAGGGGGAAATCTCCCCCTTCTGTTTTATCTGCATAAATAAAATGTGATCCTGCATCAGATTATCTATATTTCACATAGTGTTTACATTTAAACTCTGTTTATATTCCCCGCGCTCGTAACGTCTTCTTACAATCTTATTGACATAAACTGACACCCCTCTGGGATTAATAAACGCCTATTAATCGCCTCGGATATAGCTGAGCACGCAATAGTTTATGACTGAATATTTCAGTAATGCTCGCCTGTTCTCACAGCAAATGTCTCATAACTGTTTGATTCTTCGTTATCACCCTTCATTAAATTGCGGTAATTCATCTATAATTACGCTTAATTTCGCAATGAAATTAAAACCATCGATAATTATATTGGCAATAACTATAAATATTAGAAAATACTCAATTACCGAATAATAAATAATCAAATCCGCGGAATATTGGCCGTTTTATCAGACACCGGTCACACTAATTGAAATTATCAGCAATAAATTGAAACTTATTATTGAAATGCGGCTACAACATTTCTAAAAATAGCATGCCATTGACGAACGACCTCGTTTAGAAATCGTTTATTAATGGCTCAGGAAATGCCCAAAAGAAAATTATAAGGATTATTAAAATGAAACTTAAATTAGTTGCAGTGGCAGTGACTACTCTGTTGGCAGCAGGCGCGGTAAACGCGGCTGAAGTCTTTAACAAAGACGGTAACAAACTGGATCTGTACGGTAAAGTAACAGGTCTGCACTACTTCTCTGACGACGCTGGCAACGACGGCGACAAAACTTACGTGCGTCTGGGCTTCAAAGGCGAAACTCAGATCAACGACCAGATGACCGGTTACGGTCAGTGGGAATATGAGTTCAAAGGCAACAACGACGAATCCAACGGCGACAAAGGCAACAAAACTCGTCTGGCGTTCGCGGGCCTGAAATTCAACGAATTTGGTTCTTTCGACTACGGTCGTAACTACGGCGTAGCCTACGACATCGGCGCATGGACCGACGTTCTGCCAGAATACGGCGGAGACACCTGGACTCAGACTGACGGCTTCATGACTGGCCGTACTACCGGTGTTGCAACCTACCGTAACGCAGACTTCTTCGGTCTGGTTGATGGTCTGAACTTTGCTGCACAGTACCAGGGTAAAAACGACGACCGTGATATCACCACCGCGAACGGCGATGGCTGGGGTCTGTCTTCTACCTATGAAATCGACGGTTTCGGCGTGGGTGCGACCTATGCGAAATCTGACCGTACTGACAACCAGGTTCGCGCTGCAAGCAACCTGAACGCAGGCGGCGAAAACGCAGAAGTTTGGGCTGCTGGCCTGAAATACGATGCGAACAACATCTACCTGGCAACCACCTACTCTGAAACCCGCAACATGACCAACTTCGGTGACGGTTACATTGCTAACAAAACTCAGAACTTCGAAGCGGTTGCTCAGTACCAGTTCGACTTCGGTCTGCGTCCTTCCCTGGCATACCTGCAGTCCAAAGGTAAGGACATCGGTTCTTACGGTGACCAGGATCTGGTGAAATACATTGAAGTGGGTACCGTTTACTACTTCAACAAAAACATGTCCACCTACGTTGACTACAAAATCAACCTGGTTGACGACAATGCCTTCACCAAAGCTGCTGGTGTGAGCACTGACAACATCGTTGCACTGGGTCTGACCTACCAGTTCTAAGTGTTTGTCTGTTAAAAAAGCCAGCCCTCGTGGCTGGCTTTTTTTATCGCAGTCCACTGGCGTGATAAAGGAGTACGCCATGCACCTCTATACCGGACGCTGCCTGTGTGGAATGAGCCACTTTAGCGTCAACATCGAGGCCCTCGACGTCTATGCCTGTCACTGTACGATGTGTCAGAAATGGTCGGGCGGCATCGCGATGTATCTGGAAACTCAGGGCGAACCCATCGTGGAAGACGGTTCGATCTCCCCTTCGCACTTCTCGTCGTCTGTGCGCGGCGAACGCTGGTTCTGCCCCGGCTGCGGCTGCCCGCTGTGGTTTGAGCTTACCCCCACTGGCCGCTATTTTGTCCCCTGGACGCTGCTTGAGCTGAGTGAAGATGAACGCCGTCGCCTGGTTCTGGCCGCCGAGATCTACACCGAAACGCAGCCCGCATTCTGGCGTCTCACCGGACAATACGCCCGATTCAGTGGCACCGAGATCGAAGCGCTGGATAAAAACTGCTCCTTTACACCGTAGCGCTGACCGCCGCGCGCCTGAGCCAGGCTTGCAGCAACTTGCCATCTTCGGTCATATCCGAATCCTGACGGACGCACAGGTAATAATCGCGCCCGTCATCGATTGGCGCATCAAAGATTTTCACCAGCTCGCCGCTCTCAAGATAGGGCGCGATCAGCGGCTCGCGCATCAACGCGCAGCCCAGCCCGGCCTGCACACCCGCCAGCGTCAGTAAGCCATCCTCAAACAGCGGGCCGCTCTTGCGCGCAGGCCGTTTAACGCCCTGCTGGATAAACCACTGTTGCCAGGTGCTGCGCTCTTCATCGTGCAGCAGGGGCATCTGGAGCAGCTGTTCCGGTGTATCCATATGGCCGTGGACGCGTAAAAACGCGCGGCTGCACACCGGCACCATCTGGCCTGAAATCAGTTTTTCACTCTGATACCCTGCCCACTGGCCGTTACCAAAACGAATCGACATATCCGACGCATCGCTCAGATAGTTGCGATGGTTGGCATACACCACGTTAATTTCCGTCTGCGGATTGGCGCGCATAAACGCAGGCAGGCGCGGAATAAACCAGCCCATACCGAACAGCGGAATCAGGCTGATGGTCACCTGACGGGTCTGGGCCTGCTCAACCAGGTGCTCCGTCGCCTGACGCAGCACGTTGAACGCCGCGCGAATAGAGCGGTAATAGTCGCGTCCCTGCTGGCTCAGGACCAGCCTGCGCCCCTGGCGCTCTGTGAGCGGCATTTGCAGATACCCTTCCAGCACCTTGAGCTGATGGCTAACGGCAGACGGCGAGATCGCCATCTCCTGCGCGGCCAGCGTCACGCTCCCCAGCCGGGCAATCGCCTCAAAGGCCCGCACGGCACGCAGGGGCGGATCGTTCGCCAGACGGCTTTCGGCATAAGCTGGCAGCAGCAGTGATTGTTCTGTTTTATTCATATGTTGATTTAAGGGCCGTAATTTCGCTCAGATGACGTTTCACTATTCTCTTTAAAATCATCGCGATAAATCAATCTCGAATTATCATAAGAAATAATATATGCGTATTTTACAATTTAATTCAATTATTGGATGTTACCCGCTGAAAGAGCAATCTGTCGGGTAATAACGTTGGACACACTGATACAACAACTGATTAATGGCGTGATGCTGGGCAGCATCTACGCGCTGATCGCGCTGGGCTATACCATGGTGTATGGCATTTTGCGCATCATTAACTTTGCCCACGGCGACATTCTCATGGTCGGCGCGCTTACCACGCTGTCGGCCCTGAACGCGCTGAACAGCACCTTCCCGCATATGCCACAGTTGCTACAGCTCGGCTTCGCGCTGGTTGTCGCCATGGCGGTCTGCGCCCTGCTGGCGATGGCCGTTGAACGCTTCGCCTATCGACGCCTGCGCAACGCGCCGCGTCTGGCACCGCTGATCTCCGGGATCGGCGTTTCGGTGTTGCTGCAAACCGTGGCGATGATTATCTGGAGCCGCAACCCGCTGATGTTCCCGCAAATCCTGCCGATGGACGCGATTGCCGTCACCTCAGGCAGTGCGAACCATCCCCCGGCGATCATTACCGTCACCGGCATTGTCACGGTATCGCTGGCACTGGCGGTGATGATCGGCCTGTGGCTGCTTGTGGAATACACCCGTCTCGGGCGCGGAATGCGCGCGGTGGCGGAAAACCCGCGCGTGGCCACGCTGATGGGCGTCAATCCCAACGCCATTATCACGCTGACTTTCGCCATCGGTGGCATTTTCGCCGCGCTCGCAGGCGTAATGATGGCGAGTAACTACGGCAACGCCAGTTTCTCGATGGGCTTTTTGCCCGGCATTAAAGCGTTCACCGCCGCGGTTCTGGGCGGCATCGGCAATATTCGCGGTGCGATGATCGGCGGGATCCTGCTTGGGATCATTGAATCGCTGGGCGCGGGCTATCTGGGTGAACTCACCCACGGCGTGTTTGGCAGTAACTACCAGGACGTCTTTGCGTTCATCGTGCTGATTCTGGTGCTGGTGTTCCGCCCGGCGGGTCTGCTGGGCGAACGCGTGGCGCACAGGGCGTAGGGAAAACTATGACAACAACATCATTACAGGCACCCGCCTCGCAGCGCCGCTTCTGGTCCGGCATGACCCTGTTCGTCCTCGCCCTGCTGATCGCCCCCGTGGTGGCAAGCCAGCTCGGCGGCAACTACTGGGTGCGCGTGATCGACTTCGCTCTGCTGTACATCATGCTGGCCCTCGGGCTGAACATCGTCGTGGGCTACACCGGCCTGCTGGATATGGGCTTCATCGCGTTTTATGCCGTCGGCGCCTATCTTGCGGCGCTGCTGGCGTCCCCGCATCTGCTGGAGACGTTCCCCCTTCTCGCCGTCTGGTTCCCGGATGGGCTGCACACCTCTTATCTGCTGATTATTCCGCTGGCGGCGCTGGTCGCGGCGGTGTGCGGGATTATTCTGGGCGCGCCCACGCTCAAACTGCGCGGCGATTATCTGGCGATTGTCACCCTCGGTTTTGGGGAGATCATCCGTATTCTGATGCGTAACCTCGACCGCCCGGTGAACATCACCAACGGCGCAAAAGGCATTACCGGCGTCGATACGCTCAATCTGTTTGGCCTGAAGTTCAGCGGCGTATACCACTGGTTCGGCATGAAAGTCCCGGCCCTGTGGCTGTGGTATTACCTGCTGATGCTGGTGATCGTGCTGATTATTTTTGTCTGCCTGCGCCTGCAACATTCTCGCATTGGCCGCGCATGGCACGCCATACGTGAAGACGAAGACGTGGCCCGCGCGATGGGCATCAACGTACGCAACTATAAACTGCTGGCCTTTGCGATGGGTGCCTCTTTTGGCGGCGTGGCGGGAGCGCTGTTTGGCGCATTCCAGGGCTTCGTGTCGCCGGAATCCTTCACCCTTCAGGAATCCATTGCCGTGCTGGCGATGGTGGTACTCGGCGGGATGGGCCACATCCCTGGCGTGATCCTTGGCGCAGTGCTGCTCACCGCCCTGCCGGAAATCCTGCGCAGCCAGGCCGCGCCCGTTCAGCAGGCGCTGTTCGGCACCGTATTGATCGACCCGGAAATCCTGCGCCAGCTGTTCTACGGCCTGGCGCTGGTGCTGGTGATGCTGCTGCGCCCGTCCGGGATCTGGCCGGTTCGCCACAAGGAGGTTAAAGCATGAGCCTGCTCACCGTTCGCAATATGTCTAAACGCTTTGGCGGCCTGACCGCCGTGGACGATGTTTCGCTCTCCATCAATCAGGGCGAAATCTACGGTTTGATTGGCCCTAACGGCGCAGGGAAAACCACCTGTTTTAACCTCATTACCGGCCTGTATCCGGCGGATAGCGGCGAGTTTTCGATTGCCGATAAGCCCTATTTTCCGAAGCAGATCGACAAAGTAACGGCTGCCGGGATCGCCCGCACGTTCCAGAACGTGCGTCTGTTTAATGAGATGTCGGTACTGGAAAACGTGATGGTCGGGCGCCATGTGCGCACCCGCAACGGCTTGTGGGCCGCGCTTACGCGTCACAAACGGGCGCGCGCCGAAGAAGCGCAAACCCGCGAGCTGGCCTGGCACTGGCTGGAGTACACCGGCATCGCCAGATTTGCCCATTATCGCGCCTGCGACCTGGCCTACGGGCATCAGCGTCGGCTGGAAATCGCCCGCGCGCTGGCGACCGATCCGCTGCTGCTGGCCCTCGACGAACCGGCTGCTGGCATGAATGCGGCTGAGAAAAACGCCCTTGGCGAACTGCTCATCCGCATTCGTGACGATGGCAAAACCCTGCTGATGATTGAGCACGACGTGAAGCTGGTGATGGGGATCTGCGATCGCCTGACGGTGCTTGATTACGGCAAAACGCTGGCCGTCGGCACACCCGATACCGTTCGGCGTGACCCGGCGGTGATCGCCGCCTGGCTTGGAGGCAACGCCCATGTCTGAGTTACTGAAAGTCGAACGTCTTGACGTGCATTACGGCGGGATTCAGGCGGTACGCGATGTGTCGTTCAGCCTGCAAGAAGGCGAACAAGCGACGCTGATTGGCGCTAACGGCGCGGGAAAAAGCTCAACCGTACGCGCCATCACCGGGCTGGAGAACTTCGGCGGCACTATTGCGTTTAACGGCCAGCCGGTGCGTAAACGCAAAGCCGAAGCACTGCTTCGCGACGGGCTGGTGATGGTTCCGGAAGGTCGCGGCATCTTTGCGCGCATGACGGTGCTGGAGAATTTACAGATGGGAGCCTGGCTGCGGCGCGACACGGCCAATGTGAAAGCCGAAATGGACGAGATTTTCGACCGTTTCCCGCGCCTCGGTGAGCGTCAACATCAGCTTGCCGGGCTGCTTTCGGGCGGTGAACAGCAGCTGCTGGCGCTGAACCGCGCCCTGCTCAGCCAGCCGCGCCTGCTGATTCTCGATGAGCCGTCCATGGGGCTGGCACCGAAGATGGTTGAGAACATTTTTCAGGTTATTAAAGGGCTGCGTGAGCGCGGCGTGGCCCTGCTGCTGATCGAACAAAACGCCCGGCTGGCGCTGGAAGTGACGGATAGCGCCTGGGTGATGGACAGCGGCAGCATTGTGCATCACGGCGACTCGAAAGCGATGCTCAATGACGATCAGATTGCACAGATTTATTTGGGCGAAATGCCCGTTTAACACACCAACCAACACCAGGGAAATATAATGAAAACCGTAAAAATCAGTGCGCTCAGCGCCGCTCTTCTGCTCAGTGGTTTTGCCTCTTCCGCGTCATGGGCGGCGGAAAGCGAAATCGTGGTCATCGGCCTTGCAGGCCCGCTCACCGGCCCGTCGGCACGTATCGGCAAAGATCTGGAGAACGGCGCGCAGCTGGCGATTGACGATATTAACAAACAGCATCCGACCATCGGCGGCAAAGCTGTGACCTTCAAACTGCAGTCCGAAGATGACCAGTCCGATCCGCGCACCGCGGTGGCTGTTGCTCAGCGTCTGGTCGATAGCGGCGTCGCGGGCGTAGTCGGCCACTGGAATACCGGCACCAGCATTCCCGCAGCGCGGGTGTATCACGACGCCGGTATCGCCCAGGTAGCGCCCGTCGCCACCGGCCACGCCTATACTAAACAGGGTTTTGACACCAGTTTCCGCGTGATGGGCCACGACGATGACGGTGGTCAGTTCGCAGGCGAATACGCGGTAAAAACACTGAAAGCCAAGCGCATCGCGGTGATCGACGACCGTACCGCGTTCGGCCAGGGGCTGGCGGATGAATTTATCAAATCGCTGGACGCGCAGGGCGTGAAGATCGTCGACCGCCAGTACGTTGACGACAAAACCGTGGACTTTAGCGCCGTCTTAACCGCCATTCGCAGCAAAAACGCCGATCTGGTGTTCTTCGGCGGCGTTGATAGCCAGGCCGCTCCGCTGGCGCGTCGTATCAAACAGCTGGGCATGAACGCCACGCTGATGGGCGCAGGCGGTTTTGTCAGCCAGACGTTCCTGCAGCTGGCACAGAAAGAAGGCGAAGGTGTTGTCGCGCTGGAGCCAGGTCTGCCGGTCGATCAGATGCCGGGCGGTAAAGCCTTTGAGCAGGCATATCAGTCGCGCTACCACACCCATATCGAACTGCATGCGCCGTTCGCCTATGACGCCACCCGCGTGCTGGTTGCCGCCATGGAAAAAGCCAACTCTGTCGATCCGGCTGAATATCTGCCCGCCCTGCGTGCCATCAGCTATTCCGGCGTCACCGGACAGATCGCCTTTGACGCACAGGGCAATCTGAAATCCCCGTCCTTTACCGTCTACAAAGTGGTCGATGGCAAATGGCAGCCGCAAACCGTTCTGGGCGGCGCAAAAACGAAGTAACGCAGTGAGGCAATGTGATGAGTGATAACAATGAGCTGGGCATTCTCGCCCGCCGCAAAATAGAAGCAGAAATTATTAAACCTATTTACGAAATCCTGGTGCGCGAGATAGGGAAAGCCCGCGCCCAGGCGGTAATTGGGGAAGCCATCGAACAGGCGGCGATTGACGCGGGAGCACATTTTGCCCGTCAGGAGCCGAACGGCGCGGATGTGAAGAGTTTTATCGCCCTGCAATATCTCTGGGAGAAAGACAACGCGCTGGATGTGAAAGTGATCGACGCCGACGACCAGCAGTACAACTATAACGTCACCCGCTGTCGTTATGCCGAGATGTATCACGAAATGGGGCTGGGCGAGATCGGTCACTTGCTGTCGTGCGCCCGCGATGAGAAATTCATCGTCGGCTACGCGCCAGACGTCGAACTGACACGCACCACCACCATCATGCAGGGCGGAAAATGCTGTGATTTCCGCTACCACACAAAAAAGGACAAAGCATGATCCACATCGATGCGCAGCGGCTTTGGTCCACGCTTGGGATGATGGCGCAGATCGGCGGCACGCCCGCCGGTGGCGTAACGCGTCTGGCGCTGAGCGACGAAGATCGCATTGCCCGCAACCTGCTGCGCGACTGGGCGCGGGAAGCGGGTTTTACCTGCGACGTCGACAGCATGGGCAACATGTTTATTCGCCGCGCCGGCAAAAACCGCGCCCTGCCACCGGTGATGACCGGCTCGCATGTGGATTCTCAGCCGCTGGGCGGAAATTACGACGGGATCTACGGCGTGCTGGCCGGGCTGGAAGTTCTGCGCACCCTCAACGATCATCACGTGGAAACCGAGCGCGACATCGTGCTGGTGAACTGGACGAACGAAGAAGGGGCGCGTTTCGCCCCGGCGATGCTGGCATCCGGCGTCTGGTCCGGGCAATTTAGCGAAGAATACGCCCTCGCTCGTACGGATAACGCAGGCATAACCGTAGGCGAAGCGCTGGAGGCTATCGGCTATCGCGGCACCCTGCCTGCGCGCGCGTTTCCGGTTCACGCCTGCTACGAGCTGCATATCGAACAGGGACCGATTCTGGAAGATGAGGCTATCGATATCGGACTGGTGCGCGCCGCGATGGGCCAGCGCTGGTTTACCCTGACGCTGGACGGTTTTGCCGCGCACGCAGGGACGACACCGATGCACAGCCGTCGCGATGCGTTAACCGCCTTCGCTGAACTGGCGCTGATGGTTGAAGAGATTGGTTATCAGCACAAACCGGACGGCCGTGCGACCATCGGCATGGCGCAGATAACCCCAAATTCTCGCAACGTCGTCCCGTCGCGCGTGGTGTGCAGTGTGGAGTTCCGCCACCCGCAAAGCGACGTGCTGGAAGCGATGGAAGCCGCGCTGCGTGAAGCGGCGCAAGGACTGGCCACACGAGGGGTTACGGCAAAAGTCGAACGAATATTCGACTACGCGCCTATCGCCTTCGACGAGCAGTGCCTTATGCGCAGTGAAAAAGCGGTCGAAGCCCTCAGCTATTCATCAAAACCGATGGTCTCCGGCGCCGGGCACGACACCTGCTATATCAGCAAAATCGCCCCGGCCAGCATGATCTTTATTCCCTGCGAAAAAGGCATCAGCCACAACGAAGCGGAAAACATTCTGCCGGAGTGGTCTGAGAAAGGGGCGAATGTCCTGTTGCACAGTGTACTGAGTGCGGCGCAGGAGAAATAATTCGTGAAAAAACGCCCGGTAAGCGCAAAGCTACCGGGCGTTTTTTATGCCTGCTCAACCCTCTTCTTCTCTATTCCAGCGAAACGCCTCCTAACGGTCGCTTTTGATTATGAATGCGGTAGATAAAGTATCCCTCTCATTTATTCTTATTTTATATTGCCTGCCAATAATGAACGGTGAATAATCGCGCAACGTTTCGCTTAAATATACGTAGTGAAATATCCATAAATGGAATGAATGAAAAGGGATGAATCATATGGCCGGATTAGTTTATCTGTCGCTTGTAGGCGAAATGCAGGGATTAATTTCTTCAGGATGTTTGAGTCAGGCATCTGTCGGTAATAAAGCGCAAGTTGCACACAGCGATCAAATTCTTATTTATTCTCTCTCCCATGCCCTTTCTCGTGAAAGAAACGTTAATCATCATCATGTCAGTATCGTTAAGCCACTTGATAAATCCTCGCCACTGCTGGCCAAAGCCATCACGGATAACGAGTCCCTCAGCTGTGTATTCGATTTTTACCGTACCGATAAAGCGGGCCGTATGGAGTGTTATTACCAGTTAAAGCTGACAGATGCGCGGATTGCTGAGCTGGACTTACATATCCCCCATTCAGTCACTCAGAGCGAAAAAGAAGCCCAGGAGACAATCTCATTTAGCTATAAATCTATTGGCTGGGAACATATCAATGCCGGGACCAGTACGTACAGCCTTTGGGAAGAAAACATATTCTAGGGATAGCAGTTATATGAACAGTTACGATTCATCAAGAGATACCGGCTGGTCTGGTTACGTGGGAGAACTGCTGCGGGGACAACAACCGATTAATCAGTTGCTCCCCACTCATCCCTATATCGATACCCTACCCCAAATGGAAAAGTTGCTGGAGAGAAACACCCAATACTTCATGTTGCTGACCATAGAGGAAGCGCGAGGTGTGTTGAGCGACCTTATAGGTCAGACGGATAATTTTCTTTCATATAAAATCGGTGGTGGCAATTTCAAAGACATCTGGGGCGGAGCATACAATAGCAGTAGATTCTCAACTTACCTGAATGAAGCTAACCAGTTGCGCTTTAATCTCAAGAGTATAGGGATCACGGCTAAAACCTGTCGATACGGTGGTGTCACCTATATAAAAATCACTGGATACCCAAGCCTGCGTCGCATCCTGAACGGTACCCGCTATCGCGCGAATAATCTGCAACTGCTGGAACTGGGCATTGGTTGGCGAGGTTTAGGGTATAACTTGTATCAAGGTGCTAAATTTTGTGTTTACTTTTCCCTGGCTTTTAGGGCAATAGAGTTGATTTTTAAAAATGATTATACACTTATTGATTTCTTTGGCGATGTTGTCATAGATGCAGCAAAAACTATTGTTTCCTGTGTAATTATTGGTGTTGTTGGACTAATGCTTACGCTAATCAGCACTCCTGTCATCGTTACCACAGGAATTATTATTCTTGCAGGCGTGTCCTTAAACAGGACATTAAATATATTGGACGAACAAAATGGATGGTCTTATAGATTTAAAGAACAAATAAATGAATTATTAATAAAAGAACAGGAAATACTTAAATGGAATAATTTACATATGAATTCAGGTTTGGGCCCCTCCATCTTCATGGATTATTAAATAGGTTTCTCATGATCATTAAATTATTAAATAAGATAGCATTTACTATAATCTCTATTATACTCATTATAATACTAAGTTTCCTTTTTTATTTCTCTATTAATATACCGTATCATGACTTCATGTTGTTTTTTAGCAATAGCGATTTTTTTTGGTTTGATGGCCGACATCTGGCAATGATGTCATTCACTCCGTGCCTGATATATGCCATTGTAATGATTTCATGTGTTCCATTTACTAAAGATAATAAGGTACCTAAGGCATTCAATTATTCAGGAAATCTGCTTGCGCTGGTGTCGATAATGTTCTTGGTTCTATTTAATATTGTATCATTATTTGTTTATTTTTATATCATATTCATGAGCTCTTATCAGATATGCAAGGAACCTCCGATGTTGTCCCACTATTTTGCAACTAATCCCGCTATCTGCAAGACTATCGTAAATCATGATTTAAGTTAGAAATAGACAAGCCCGACAACTGTCAAAGAAAAGTGAGTTATATGAAGGGCTTGATTAATTCCGCGTTAAAAAAGGTATGGATGATGGACATTAATATTTTAAAGAGAACATGGTCATTCATTAGATGTATTATTGTGATTACAATCTCGATTGTAATCATTTCGTACTCCATTGATATACCTTTTCATGATTTGATGCTATTTTTCAGGGGAAATGATTACTTTTGGTTCGATGGACGGCACCTTTCACTTATATCATCCATACCAGCTTTTATTTACCTTAGTGTAATGATGGCTACAGTTCCATTCACGAAGGATAACCAAATACCAAAATCATTTTATTTCTGGGGAAATGTACTGGGACTTATCTCACTTGTAATATTTATGTTGTTTAGCATATTATCATTGATGACCTATTTTTACATTGGCTATTTCACTCCTTACCAGTTATGTAAGGAACCATTCACGTATTCTCATTACTTTGCCAAAGTTCCAGCAATCTGCAAAACCATCGTAAACCATGAGTTAAATTAATTCATTTCTTTGGCGGCATCATTCATGAATGGAATAATATGCTTATGAGTTCTGGCTTATCTAATGTATTTCCATTCTCTTATTAAAAGGAAATGTCATGTTTATTAAGGTTGTGAAAAAAATTGCCTTTACCATTCCCATACTTTTGTGTATGGCATTTTTTATTGAAATCATCCGCTATTCAATCGAAATCCCTTATCATGACTTAATGCTTTTTTTTAGCGATAGTGATTTTTTTTTGGTTTGATGGAAGGCATTTAGCTATGCTTGCAGGTGTACCTGCCTTAGCATATGGGATTATTATAATTGCTTTTGTACCATTCACAAAAGACAATAAAGCGCCTAAGAGATTTGATTACTCAGGAAATTTTTTAGGGTTGGTTTCAATAATATTCCTGGTGTTATTTAATATATTGTCACTATTGATTTATTTGTACATTTCCTTATTCACCCCTTATCAAATATGCAAGGAGCCTCCAATATTATCCCACTATTTTGCAACTGATCCCGCTATCTGCAAGACCATCGTAAATCATGATTTAAGTTAATATAAAATATCTAACACAGAAAAACCCGGTAACTCTGTTACCGGGTTTAATGTTACTTCTGCTCCACCCTCGCCAGACTAAACCATATCCCGCATGCCAGTATCATCAGCATGGCACCGGCGCTGCCAAGCGCGACGCTGTGAGAGGTGATAAACGCGGCTTTAGCGGCTTCAATCGTCGCGTCTGCCAGCGTCGGCGTGAGTTCTTGCGCAACTTTGACCGCTTCACCAATCGACGAAGAGGCTTTGTCGGCAAGCGTGGCGCTCAGCCCCTGCGGCAGCTCGATAGAGGCCGAGAAGCTGCGGGTAAGCATCAGGCCAAAAATCGCGATCCCAAGACCCGCGCCTAACTCGTAGGACATCGTTTCGATTGCCCCTGCCGCGGCCGCTTTTTCCTTCGGCGCGGCGGCCATGATCGCGGAAGTCGATGCCAGCAGCGCACTCGCAGCGCTAAAACCGAGCAGCACCATCAGGCTCCATGCCTGCCACTGCTGAGTGCTGAAATCGAGCATCGACAGCCCGATAAAGCTCACCGCGCTTAGCCCCATGCCGCCTGCCGCGACCAGCCGCAACCCGAGTTTTCCGACCAGCACGCCCGCAATCGGCCCGCTGAAACCGCTGGCGACCATCAGCGGCAGCATAAACATGCCCGCCTCAAACGGGGTAAAACCGTGCACAAACTGCAGCTCCTGCGCCATCAGCAGTTCAAAGCCCACCAGCGCGATCATCGCAGTCATCGCCATCACCACGCCACTCAAAATAATGCGGTGGCAGAACAGGCGCATGTCGATCATTGGCTTGCTGGCTCGCAGCTGAATACGCACGAAGATGAACAACATCACCGCGCCGGTGAGCAACGTTGTCGCCACGATAGCCGGTGAAAGTATGCCTTTCAGCGCTGTTTTCGCGCTGTAAACCAGCAGCAGAATTGCCACGATCAGCATTAGCGCGTGCGAAATGTTCAGCGTCTGCTCCGGGCGTCCCTGCTGTTTCGGCACAAAACGCGCCGCCAGTGCCACCACGACCACCACGATCGGCACGTTGATCAAAAATACCGATCCCCAGTAGAAGTGCTCCAGCAGCAGGCCGCCCACCAGCGGGCCAAACGCCGCTCCGCCGGAACCGACCGCAGCCCAGACACCTAACGCGATATTGCGATGACGCGCTTCGACAAACAGCGTACGGATCCCCGCAAGCGTCGCCGGGATAATCATCGCCGCACCAATCGCCAGCGTCGCGCGGGCCGCAATCAGCCAGGCCGCGGACGGGGCAAACGCAGCCGCCAGTGACGACAGTCCGAACAGGATACTGCCAAGCATCAGCAGCTTTTTAAAGCCGATACGATCCCCGAGCGCGCCCATCGGCAGCACCATGCCCGCCATCACCAGCGAGTAAATATCAATAATCCACAGCAATTCGTTACCGCTGGCCCCGAGCGTCATACTCAGCGTTGGCGCGGCCACATGCAGTACCGTTGCGTCAATCGCGACCGGAATATACACCAGCACGATAATCACTAACGCTAACCACCTTTGAAACATAAATTTCCCTTTCACACTAATCTGGACACGTGTCCAGGATGCGATCCTACGGAAAGTTGAACGCGTGTCCAGCTTTTTGTTACACTCGTTTCGTCGCCATTGAGAGTGAGAGAACATGAGCTATTTGAGCAAGGATGAACGGCGGGAAGATATCCTGCAGGCCGCGATGCGCGTCGCGTTAAACGAAGGGTTCAGCGCCATGACGGTGCGGCGCATTGCGGGCGAAGCGAGTATTGCCTCCGGCCAGGTACATCACCATTTCGCCAGCGCCGGCGAGCTGAAAGCATTGGCCTTCGTGCGTCTGATCCGCGAACTGCTCGATGCCGAGGTGGTGGGCGACTGTCGCCATCGTCTGCGCGCCATGCTCGGCAGCGATGAGGGTCTGTTCGAGCCTTATATTCGTCTGTGGCGGGAAGCGCAGATCCTCGCGAGCCGCGATCCGGACATTAAAAGCGCCTATGTGATGACCATGGAAATGTGGCATCAGGATACCGTCGCCATTATCCGTCAGGGCGCCGAAGAAAAGGTATTTACACTCTCAGACCGCCCCGAAAATATCGCCTGGCGATTGATAGGTTTAGTCTGCGGACTGGACGGTATCTACGTGTTAAATATGCCCGAAATGGATGACGACGCATTTAATAAACATCTTGATAAATTAATTTCTCTGGAATTGTTTTAATACTCCTAATTGAGTATTTAGAACCGCGATTTTTTACAATTAGTAACACATAAAGCGAATCATCTCTCCTCTCGTAAACTCAGGGATTCGCTTTCTTATCTATCCTTTCAGAAGCATCTGAAAAATTCCAAAAATCTTAATCGTATAACGTCAGCCATCTGACTGTTTTCACTTCTCTTTTCTGTTTTTTACGGGTAAGTACGAGGGCGATATGTCACAACAAAGTGAGAAGAATAATCATTATCTTTTAAATAACTGGAAACCGGAAAACGCGGCATTTTGGGAGAATAAAGGAAAACACATCGCGCGACGAAATCTTTGTATATCCGTCGCTTGTCTGCTACTGGCCTTCTGTGTGTGGATGTTATTCAGCGCGGTTGCGGTCAATCTCAATAAAGTCGGCTTTAATTTCACCACCGATCAGCTTTTCATGTTAACCGCTTTACCTTCTCTTTCTGGCGCAATATTACGCGTGCCCTATTCCTTTATGGTGCCGATATTTGGCGGACGTTACTGGACAATATTAAGCACCGTTATTCTGATTATTCCTTGCGTGTGGCTGGGGATCGCCGTGCAGAATAGCGCCACGCCCTACTGGGTGTTTATCATCATCGCCCTGCTGTGCGGATTTGCCGGTGCGAACTTTGCCTCAAGCATGGGCAACATCAGCTTTTTCTTCCCGAAAGCAAAACAAGGCAGCGCGCTGGGCATTAACGGGGGGCTGGGTAATCTCGGCGTCAGCGTGATGCAGATGGTGGCTCCGGCGGTGATATTCCTGCCGATGTTTGCGTTTCTCGGCGTCCATGGCGTCCCGCAGGATGACGGTTCCGTGCTGTCGCTGGCTAACGCCGCGTGGATCTGGGTGCCGCTACTGATTATTGCCACTCTCGCCGCCTTTTTCGGCATGAATGATATTGCCAGCTCGAAAGCCTCGATTGCCAGCCAGTTGCCGGTGCTGAAACAGCCGCACCTGTGGTTGCTAAGCCTGCTCTATCTGGCGACGTTTGGCTCTTTTATTGGTTTCTCCGCAGGCTTTGCGATGCTCGCCAAAACCCAGTTCCCTGATGTGAACATTCTCCACCTCGCCTTCTTCGGCCCGTTGATCGGAGCGCTGGCGCGCTCGGCGGGTGGCGTGGTGTCGGACAAACTCGGCGGTGTGCGCGTAACGCTGGTGAACTTTATCCTGATGGCCGCCTTCAGCGCCCTGCTGTTCCTGACGCTCCCCGGCTCCGGTTCCGGCAATTTCACCGCCTTCTATCTGGTGTTTATGGGCCTGTTCCTGACCGCCGGTTTAGGCAGCGGCTCCACCTTCCAGATGATCGCGGTGATCTTCCGCCAGATCACAATTTATAACGTCAAACTGCGCGGCGGCACGGAAGAGCAGGCCCAGCAGGAAGCGGTGTCAGATACCGCGGCGGCACTCGGGTTTATCTCCGCCATCGGCGCGGTCGGCGGCTTTTTCATTCCTAAAGCCTTCGGTACCTCGCTGGCGATGACCGGTTCCCCCGTCGGCGCGATGAAGGTCTTTTTGGTGTTCTATATCGTCTGCGTGTTTGTCACCTGGCTGGTGTATGGCCGTCGGCAGAAACACGTCAAATCATAACTATTCCGTTCAACACTTTTGTGAGCAGTGTAACCACGGGGTGGGCGTCGCCCCGTCAGGAGAAACGTCATGAGTAAATTGTTGGATCGCTTTCGTTATTTCAAACAAAAAGGCGACACCTTCGCCGACGGCCATGGGCAGGTGATGCACACCAACCGCGACTGGGAGGACAGCTACCGCCAGCGCTGGCAATTCGACAAAATCGTGCGATCCACCCACGGCGTTAACTGTACCGGCTCCTGCAGCTGGAAAATCTATGTCAAAAACGGCCTGGTGACCTGGGAAACGCAGCAGACCGACTACCCCCGCACCCGCCCTGACCTGCCCAATCATGAACCCCGCGGCTGCCCGCGCGGCGCGAGTTACTCCTGGTATATCTACAGCGCCAACCGCCTGAAATACCCGCTGGTGCGGCGGAAATTGATCGAACTGTGGCGCGAAGCGCTCGGCCAGCATAGCGACCCGGTGCTGGCGTGGAACGCCATCATGAGCGATCCGCAAAAAACCAGCAGCTACAAAAAAGCGCGCGGCCACGGCGGATTTATCCGCTCTAACTGGAAAGAACTCAACCAGCTGATCGCCGCCGCGAACGTCTGGACAATCAAACATTACGGCCCGGATCGCGTCGCCGGATTCTCGCCGATCCCGGCGATGTCGATGGTCTCTTACGCCGCCGGTACGCGCTATCTCTCACTCCTCGGCGGCACCTGCCTGAGTTTTTACGACTGGTACTGCGATTTGCCGCCCGCCTCGCCAATGACCTGGGGCGAGCAGACCGATGTGCCGGAGTCGGCCGACTGGTACAACTCCAGCTACATCATCGCCTGGGGATCGAACGTGCCGCAGACGCGTACACCGGACGCTCATTTCTTCACCGAAGTGCGTTACAAAGGCACCAAAACCATCGCCATTACCCCGGATTTCTCGGAAGTCGCCAAGCTGAGCGATCAGTGGCTGGCACCGAAGCAAGGCACCGACAGCGCCCTGGCAATGGCGATGGGCCATGTGATCCTCAAAGAGTTCCACCTTGATAACCCGAGCGAATATTTCCTCAACTACTGCCGCCGCTACACCGACATGCCGATGCTGGTGATGCTGGATGCGCGGGACGACGGCAGCCTGGTCCCTGGTCGGATGCTGCGGGCCTCGGATCTGGCCGACGGGCTGGGTGAGGAAAACAACCCGGAATGGAAAACCGTCGCCTTTGATATCGCCGGTGGCCTGGTAGCGCCTAACGGCTCGATTGGTTTCCGCTGGGGTGAAAAAGGCAAATGGAATCTGGAGCCGCTGGCTGCCGGTCAGGAGACCGAGCTGACGCTCTCGCTGCTCATCACCCACGATCAGGTCGCGAATGTGGCGTTCCCCTACTTCGGCGGCAATGAAAATCCGCACTTTCGCAGCGTGAAGCAGGACCCGGTGCTGATCCGCAAAGTGCCGTCGAAAACCCTCACCCTCGCCGATGGCCGTCAGCAACAGGTCGCCAGCGTTTACGATCTGATCCTGGCGAACTACGGCCTGGATCGCGGTCTGGAAGATGACAACGCCGTAAAAGATTACGCCGAAATCAAAGCCTACTCCCCGGCCTGGGGCGAGCAAATCACCGGCGTACCGCGTCGCCATATCGAACAGATCGCCCGTGAATTCGCCGATACCGCCCATAAAACCCATGGACGGTCGATGATCATTCTCGGCGCAGGCGTGAACCACTGGTATCACATGGACATGAACTACCGTGGGATGATCAATATGCTGGTCTTCTGCGGCTGTGTCGGCAAAAGCGGCGGCGGCTGGTCGCACTATGTCGGCCAGGAGAAGCTGCGTCCGCAAACCGGCTGGCTGCCGCTGGCGTTTGCCCTCGACTGGAACCGCCCACCGCGTCAGATGAACAGCACCTCCTTCTTCTACAACCACGCCAGCCAGTGGCGCTATGAAAAACTCACCGCTCAGGAATTGCTCTCGCCGCTGGCGGATAGCGCCAAATTCACCGGTCACCTGATTGACTTTAACGTGCGCGCCGAACGAATGGGCTGGCTACCCTCTGCGCCGCAGCTTTCGCTTAACCCGTTGCACATCAAAGCACGCGCCGATGCTGCCGGGATGTCAGCGCAGGATTACACCATTCAGGCGCTAAAATCCGGCGATCTGCGCTTTGCCTGCGAACAGCCGGACAACGGTAAAAACCATCCACGCAATTTGTTTGTCTGGCGCTCGAACCTGCTCGGCTCCTCCGGGAAAGGCCACGAGTATATGCTCAAGTACCTGCTCGGCACCGAAAGCGGGATTCAGGGCGACGATCTTGGCTCCACGGACGACGTTAAACCGGAGGAGGTGGAGTGGCAAACGGCGGCCATCGAAGGCAAGCTCGACCTGCTGGTGACCCTCGATTTCCGGATGTCGAGCACCTGTCTTTTCTCGGATATCGTCCTGCCGACTGCCACCTGGTATGAAAAAGACGACATGAATACGTCGGATATGCATCCGTTTATTCATCCCCTTTCTGCCGCCGTCGATCCGGCGTGGGAGTCCCGCAGCGACTGGGAAATCTACAAAGGGATCGCCAAAGTCTTTTCCGACGTCTGCGTCGGCCATCTGGGCACCGAAACCGACGTGGTGTTGCAGCCTCTGCAGCACGACTCCCCGGCGGAGCTGTCCCAGCCCTTTGATATTCAGGACTGGCGCAAAGGCGAATGCGATCTGATTCCCGGCAAAACGGCGCCGAATATCGCCGTCATTGAGCGCAACTATCCGGAAACCTACGAGCGCTTTACGTCGCTGGGGCCATTAATGGACAAACTCGGCAACGGCGGAAAAGGCATTTCGTGGAACACTCAGGATGAAGTCGATTTCCTCGGCAAGCTAAACTACGTCAAGCTCGACGGACCGGCCAAAGGGCGACCGCTGATTGATACGGCCATTGACGCCTCGGAGGTGATTCTCGCGCTGGCCCCGGAAACCAACGGCCACGTGGCGGTAAAAGCCTGGAAAGCTCTCGGCGAATTTACCGGGCGCACTCACACACATCTGGCGATCAACAAAGAAGACGAGAAAATTCGTTTCCGCGATATCCAGGCCCAGCCGCGCAAAATCATCTCCAGCCCTACCTGGTCTGGCATTGAGAGCGAACACGTCTCCTACAATGCCGGGTACACCAACGTTCACGAGCTGATCCCGTGGCGCACCCTTTCCGGTCGCCAGCAGCTGTATCAGGATCATCAGTGGATGCGCGCCTTTGGTGAAAGCCTGGTGGCCTACCGTCCGCCGATTGATACCCGTAGCGTGACCCACATGCGAGAAATTCCGCCGAACGGCTTCCCGGAAAAAGCGCTCAACTTCCTGACGCCGCACCAGAAATGGGGCATCCACTCCACCTACAGCGAAAACCTGCTGATGCAAACCCTGTCTCGCGGCGGGCCGATCGTCTGGATCAGCGAAACGGACGCCAGAGAGTTAGGCATTGAAGACAACGACTGGATCGAAGCCTTTAACGCCAACGGCGCCCTCACCGCCCGCGCGGTAGTGAGCCAGCGCGTGCCGCCAGGGATGACCATGATGTATCACGCTCAGGAGCGCATTCTGAACATACCGGGATCGGAAGTGACCGGGCGTCGCGGCGGCATTCACAACTCCGTCACCCGCGTCTGCCCAAAACCCACGCACATGATTGGCGGCTACGCGCAGCTGGCCTACGGCTTTAACTACTACGGCACCGTCGGCTCGAACCGCGACGAATTCATCATGATCCGCAAGATGAAAAACATTAACTGGCTGGATGGCGAAGGTCGGGATCAGGTACAGGAGGCGAAAAAATGAAAATACGCTCACAGGTCGGCATGGTACTGAATCTCGACAAGTGCATTGGCTGTCATACCTGCTCGGTGACGTGCAAAAACGTCTGGACCGGGCGCGAAGGGATGGAGTACGCGTGGTTTAACAACGTCGAAACCAAACCGGGTATTGGCTATCCGAAAAACTGGGAAGATCAGGAGGAGTGGCAAGGCGGCTGGGTGCGTGGCATCACCGGAAAGCTCACGCCGCGCCTCGGTGGACGCGTGGGCGTGCTGTCGAAAATCTTCGCCAACCCGTCGCTGCCGGGCATTGACGACTATTACGAACCCTTCACCTTTGACTATCAGGATCTGCACCGCGCGCCGGAGGGCGATCATCTCCCTACCGCTCGCCCGCGCTCACTGATCAGCGGCAAACGGATGGACAAAATCGTCGGCGGCCCGAACTGGGAGGAGCTGCTCGGCGGCGAATTCGAGAAACGCGCCCGCGACCGTAACTTCGATAAGATGCAAAAGGAGATGTACGGCCAGTTCGAGAACACCTTCATGATGTACCTCCCGCGCCTGTGCGAACACTGCCTCAACCCGAGCTGTGTCGCCACCTGTCCGAGCGGCGCCATCTACAAGCGTGAAGAGGACGGCATCGTCCTCATCGACCAGGACAAATGCCGCGGCTGGCGCATGTGCATCAGCGGCTGTCCGTACAAAAAAATCTATTTCAACTGGAAGAGCGGCAAGTCTGAAAAATGCATCTTCTGCTACCCGCGTATCGAATCCGGCCAGCCGACCGTGTGCTCGGAAACCTGTGTCGGGCGCATTCGTTATCTTGGCGTGCTGTTGTACGACGCGGACCGCATCGAAGAAGCGGCGAGCACCGAGCACGAAACGGATCTTTACGAGCGTCAGTGCGACGTGTTCCTGAACCCGAACGACCCGGCAGTGATTGAGGAAGCGCTGAAACAGGGTATTCCGCAGAACGTGATCGACGCGGCGCAGCGCTCGCCGGTCTACAAAATGGCGATGGACTGGAAGCTGGCCCTGCCGCTGCACCCGGAATACCGTACCCTGCCAATGGTCTGGTATGTGCCGCCGCTGTCACCGATTCAGTCCTACGCCGATGCGGGTGGTCTGCCACAGACCGACAGCATTCTGCCTGCCGTCGAGAGCCTGCGTATTCCGGTGCAGTATCTGGCGAATATGCTGAGCGCCGGCGATACCGGCCCAGTGCTGCGCGCCCTGAAACGTATGATGGCGATGCGCCACTACAAACGCTCGCAAACCGTTGAAGGGGTGACCGATACGCGCGCCATCGACGAAGTGGGCCTGAGCGTGGAACAGGTAGAAGAGATGTACCGCTACCTGGCGATTGCCAACTACGAAGACCGCTTCGTGATCCCGACCAGCCACCGTGAAATGGCGCGTGACGCCTTCCCGGAGAAAAACGGCTGCGGTTTTACCTTCGGCGACGGCTGTCACGGCTCCGACACCAAATTCAACCTGTTTAACAGCCAGCGCATCGACGCCATTAATATCTCCGAGGTGCGTGAACACGGGGAGGGAGAGTAATGCGAATTCTTAAAATTATCGCCCTGCTCATTGAATACCCTGACGAGGCGCTCTGGGAGAGCCGCGATGAAGCCCTTTCTCTGATCGCACAAGATGCCCCGCTGCTGCTGCCGTTTGCGCAGCAGCATCTTGGCGCGGCGCTGCTGGATAAACAGGCCCAGTGGTGTGAAGTGTTTGAGCGCGGACGAGCCACCTCGCTGCTGCTGTTCGAGCATGTTCACGCCGAATCCCGCGATCGCGGTCAGGCGATGGTCGATCTGATGAGCCAGTATGAGAAAGCCGGTTTACAGCTCGACTGCCGCGAACTGCCGGATTATCTGCCGCTCTATCTGGAGTATCTGAGTCTCATTCCTGACGATGAGGCGCGCGAGGGGCTGCAAAACGTTGCGCCTATTCTGGCCCTGATCGGCGGGCGGCTAAAACAGCGCGATGTCCCGCAGTATCAGCTGTTCGACGCCCTGCTTCAGCTCGCCGCCAGCAAGCTAACAAGTGACAGTGTCACCAAGCTGGTGGCAACAGAACAGCGCGATGACACCCGCCAGGCGCTGGATGCGGTGTGGGAAGAGGAACAGGTGAAGTTTATTGAGGACAACGCCACGGCGTGTGACAGCTCGCCGATGCAGCAATATCAACGACGCTTTAGCCAGGACGTCGCGCCTCAGTATGTGGACGTCAGAGCCGGAGGCCCGAAATGATGCATTTTCTGAACGTCTTCTTTTACGATATCTACCCGTATCTGTGCGGGACGGTGTTCCTGCTGGGAAGCTGGCTGCGCTACGACTACGGGCAGTACACCTGGCGAGCGTCATCCAGCCAGATGCTCGATAAGCGCGGCATGGTGCTGTGGTCGAATCTGTTCCATATCGGCATTCTGGGGATCTTTTTCGGCCACGCCTTCGGGATGCTGACGCCGCACTGGGTCTATTCGTGGTTCCTGCCGATGTCGCAAAAACAGCTGATGGCGATGATCCTCGGCGGCGTCTGCGGCGTGCTGACGCTGGTCGGCGGCGCGGGACTGCTGGTGCGACGCCTCACTAATCCGCGTATCCGTGCGACCTCGTCCACGGCGGATATCCTGATCCTCTGCGTGCTGCTGGTGCAGTGTATTCTCGGTCTGGCGACGATTCCGTTTTCCGCACAACACCCCGACGGCAGCGAAATGCTGAAACTGGTCGACTGGGCGCAGGCGGTCGTCACCTTCCACGGCGGCGCCTCTGCGCATCTCGACGGCGTGGCCTACATCTTCCGCGTCCATCTGGTGCTTGGGATGACCATCTTCCTGCTGTTCCCGTTCACCCGGCTGGTTCACGTCTGGAGCGCGCCGGTGGAGTACCTTACGCGGCGCTATCAGGTGGTAAGATCGCGCCGCTGAGTAAACTAAACCCTCCCCGTCACTCCAGACGGGGACATTACCATTTGACGCGCACCCCAATATTCCCGCCTGCCCCGTAGTTATCGGATGGATTATGCGGACTCGCCTGAACGCCCAGGTTGCCGTACACCTCATAGCGCCCGTCATTCCACGCCAGCGTGCCGCCAACGCCCGTCGCAATTTGCGTTCGTGCATCGCGCGATGCGAAGTTAACCTCTGCGACATCCACAGAGCGGCCATCTCCCAGCTCCTGATACACATCGAGCGTAACTTGCAGCAGCGAGCGTGTCCGGGTTTTGTCCTGCGCCTGCCATTCGTCGCGACGATCGCCGCTGACACCCAGGCGCGCAAGCAGACTGTTCCCCTCGCTGAGTGACACCTTGCTGTCGAACCTGTCTTCAAAACTGTCGAAATCCACGCGCGACCAGATCAGCTGCGCCTGCGGCGTAACCGCAAAACCGGTGTCGGAATCGAGACGCCAGCCCGTTTCGACGGAGCCTGCATAGCCGTTCCCTTTATTGGAGGATGTCAGCGGTTTGCCGACCGTATCGGAATCAAGATCGCTGTCGAAAAACATCATTTGCAGCTGCCCGTCGACATAAAAACCATTATTGCCGTACCAGGTCAGCGTCAGCCCAGGGCCGTATCCGGTGGTGTTGATACTGCCTTTGCCAGAGTAAGCGCGAATATCCGCATCCGCCTTGCCATAGCTAAAGTTCACGCCGCCCGTCAGTAATCCGTGCGCGTTTTCATGCACTGGAACATCCAGCCCGGTCTGTAGCTTCCAGAGCGTGGTTGTACGCTGAGCGCCGGTCGTGGATGTGACCGGCTCACTGTGCGTACGCGTACCTTCAATACGCGCCCAGGAACCAGGCGCGCTTTCTGTTTGCGGCGCAACGCCGTCCACCCAGTAGCGATCCCCCACGCGCTGTTGCAGGGTAGGAACGCGATTCAGTTCCGCGAGGATCTGCGGATACTGTTCATAGAGGGCCGCCCCGGGATGGTAACGCTGCGGCACATTTTCATCCGGCGTTTCAGGGATGACAGGGAACACCGGTAATCCCGGCGTGACCGGATTGGGCACAGGGGTTTCGGGATTGGGCACTTCAGGCACCGGCGCGACAGGTGACTGCGGATCGGCAAGATCCGAGGTCAAATACCACCAGCGCCCCTGCCCATACTCCAGCGTGCGAAACGTGTAGGCATACGCGCCATGCACCACCGCCTGCTCACCGTCGGTCGTGGTGAAATCACCGTGAAGCGTAAACGCCTCGCCGTCCGATTGCTGCGCGGCAAAAATCAGGGGAATACCGTTTTCCGTGAATCCCCCTTCGCCACCGAGATTCACGATCTCAACCGTGGTATTGCCCGACGCGCTGCCGGTAATCAGCAGCCGATCTGCGGGGGAATCATCGCCGCCGAGGACACTTTCCATCAGCACTCTGCCACCGTCGCCGTGATAGTCCCCGTCAATGGTCAGGGTGCCGATGGAGTTGCCCGGCGAAATCGTTCCTGCATTGGTGGTACTCCCGACACGCCCGATGCCCTCGAGCGTGCCGCCCGACAGCAGGGACACGGTCGCACCGGACATATCGCCGTTGACGCTTATCACGCCATTTTCCTGAGCCTGTAGCAGCCCGGTAAAATCACCGTGATCGCGGTTAAACAGCGTTCTGCCGTTAACAGCGTCAATCGAGATATTCCCGACCAACCCGGTGCCCGCGCCTTCAGCATTATCCAGCCCATCATTCAGGGTGCTGTCGAATACGTAGTCCGTGGCGTTATGATTAAGAATAATGTGGCCGGAACCCTCTCCGGCAGTAATCCGATCCCCGACAACGGTGCCCGGCGCGCGCGAGGCCTCACCTCCGATAATCAGCACCCCGCTTGCCCCCGCGTTTTGCCCAAGCGTGACCGTGCGGGCATTAACGACGCCCCCATCAGCGACGATCAAGGTACCCGCCCCGTCGCGGCCAATCCCCAGGCTATTAACGGTATTCCAGGTGGAGCCCGGCCCGGTGACTTCGACCGTGCCCGATGACAAGGCATTAAAACCGATAAAGCCGGTGGAGAGATTCGTCACCAAACCGCCATCACGAATGAGCAAAGTTCCGTTACCCGTATGTCCGACGTAGAGGAAACTGGTGTTATCCCAGTGAGAACCGTCGCCCGTCACCACCACGTGGCCTTCCGAATCCGCAGTTGACGCAACAAAGCCGCTATAGCTTTGTACGATGCCCGTTTCGCCCCCGCTCACGCCTATATTTAACGTTCCGTTAATATGAAAATTAAGCGCCGTCGCCGGTGAACCTGTATCACCAGGAACAGTAATAACTTGCCCTTCAGTAATATTATCAATCGCCTGAACAGAAACCGATATCGGAATAATAATAAGCAGGAGAAGCAGGTTTATCGAAAAAGATAAAAGAGTCGGCATGCGCGAAGCAGCATTAACCCACCGCGGACGGGAAAAATAAATAAACATAATCTGACCTTTAGTGTGCTGGTGTAAAACGCCAGCAGGAGAAGTAATTATAGCTAACCAGGGAAATATTTTATAAATGCGTGACGGATATCATTCATCAGTAATTTTGCAACGGGTGTGAGCGTTTGTTGTTGGCGGTAGATCAAACTGTATTTTCCGTCGGGCAGGATCTCCTCGACATTTATCCGACATAACTTATCTTTCAGCCACGGAAGGGCCAGCATGGCCTGCGGGCCCACGGAAAGATAGCCCTCGCCCAAAATAAGCTGTTCGGCAATAGTGGTGGAATCGCCATACAGAACAGAGGCTTCAGGGCCTTTGCCATCAGGAAAAACCACGCTCTCAATGGCGCTAAAAAAACCGGCGCTGGCAATGGGGAGATACCATTTCGCATTGCGCAGTTCTGCAAGCGACCGCGCCTGTGACAAGGGATGATCCTTGTGGGCAAAAACACAAAATTTCGCCATACCCAGCAGCTCTTCGCTGAACTCTTGCAGGGCAATATCCGGTGTGACGATACCGAGAAAAAAGTCCATCCGCCCCAGACGCAGCGATGCCAACAGCTCCGACAGCTGCCCTTCGATCACCGTTAATGTCGCCTGCGGATAACGGGTCTGAAATCGCTCAATGATACCCGGCATGATCCCGAAGGCTGGCAGATGTGAGCAGCCAAACATCACCACGCCCTGGGCCGCACTCTCCTGCTGGCGAAGCTCATCAACGGCGCGTTCCAGCTCGTTGAGCACGAGGTTCATTCGCGGTTCAAAAATGCGGCCAGCCTCGGTAAGCAAAGCGCCGCGCGCAGTTCTGTCCAGCAGAACCACACCCAGGGTTTTTTCCAGCTCCTGTATGCTGCGGGTCATCGCAGATTGTGTCTGATGATTCGCCTCCGCTGCCGAACGTATGCTCCCGTGCTGAATAACCGCACGAAGATTTTTAAGCTGATTAATTTTCGGCAGATGACGCATCTGAATCCTCAGCAAAGCAACGGATAAGCGTTAAATTATAGCAGCGGATGTATGTTGCTATAGGCTGTCACATCATCGTTAAATTCACGCCCTTGCATTGAGTGGGGATATTATTTTAATTCTGCGGCAGTGTAAATTGCACAGGTGATGCTTTATTTGCATCGCAATGACATAAAAGACATACCTTTATTTTATTTTTAATCCAACTCTCTAAAGTCATTTAAAAATAAATATGGATGCTTGATCATACGTAAAAATTATTCGGATAATCGAATAGCGTTCGCCGTCAATGAAAATAAAAGGGGCTTTCGCCCCTTTTCAGTCTATTTTCCCGCATCGGGATGGGTATCAAACCCGGCCATCACCGCCGTCAGTTCGGTCAGTGAAAAACCGTGTTTCGGATCATCCACGCCCAGCCCAAATCGCTCCTGCATCAGCGTATACAGCGCTTTGGCGTCCGGCAGGTTAATCTGCTCCGCCACACGGGTACCCTGCCAGTGGGTAAAGTGGTAATTGGTCAAAGTCAGTTTACCGCCGTCCGGCAGGTGTCGGCACATCAGCAGGTGGTGGCGGAAGTGCGACTGCGGCCAGTGAGCAGACCAGAAATTGCCCATCACGTAATCGGTGAAATACTGCGTCGCAAGGTCAAAATGGTACATCGATTGCCAGTGCTCATGATGGCGGAACTGCAACACCCAGTCGTTGTTCTCGTTCATCAGGCGATAGACGCCGTGTGGCGTGGCCTGCTCTTCTGCGGCGATCAGGCGAATCGGCGCCGTCAGCGTCTGTCCACCGAATCCGACGTCCGCAATCCAGCGCTCGCCGTTGAGTTCAACCAGCAGCAGACGGTGGGTGCGCGGCGGCATCTGCGGCGGATTCGCCAGCACCACGCGGCCCAGCACGCTGCGCACCTCAAAACCGACCTCGCGCAGCACGCGCTCGAACAGCCCGTTCTGCTCAAAGCAGTACCCGCCGCGCCGCGCCGAAACGAGTTTGTCTGCGACGCTCTGATCGTCGAGCTGGATTTCACGCGGCATGACCACGTCAATATTTTCAAACGGGATCGCGCAGTTGTGACTCAAATGCAGCGCCCGCAGGGTGTCGATATCCACGGAAACCGGCTGCTGCCAGCCGATACGGGCAAAATAGGCGCTCAGAAATGGGGACATAGTGAAGTTCCTTGTAGAGATATTCCCTGTTTATAAACTATTTTTGCCCGCCCACTGGTGCAAAAGTGCTTTTTATCGGGCCGCGCCGCGCTGCATGATGCGAAGCGCCGTGAGCATCAGCACCAGCCCGGTCACTAGCGTCAGTGTCGCCATCGCCATCCCTTGCCCCACGGAGCCCTGTTCAAACTGACGCCAGATAAACACCGAGACGGTTTGCGTACCGGCTGGTGCAAGCAGCAGCGACGTTACCAGCTCCCGCGAGGCAATGGCGAAGACCATCAGCATCGCCGCCAGCAGCGCCGGGGAGACCAGCGGCAGCACGATAAAGCGCAACGCCTGAAACGCCGATGCACCATGCACGCGCGCGGCGGATTCAAGATTGCCGCCCAGCTGGCGCAGCGCGCTCCCGACATAGCGCACCGGCCACGGCAGAAGTAAACAGCAGTAGGAGAGCAACAGGATCGCCCAGCTGTTATAAGGTGAAATCACCCAGAACGGCTGGTTCCACAGCAGGATCAATCCGACACCGACCACCACACCGGGCAGCGCCGCAGGCATCAGAGAGAGCGCATCGATCAGGCCGCGCCCGGTGATCTTCTGCACCACCACCAGCCACGACGCCAGCAAGCCAAGCAGCCCGGTGATGCAGGCCGCGCCGAATGCCAGGGAGAGGCTGGTTCTCAGCGCCGCCAGGGCGTCACCCTGTTGACTAAACAGCGCGGCATAGTGTGACAACGTCACGTTAGAAAGCGTCACGCCGCCCGATAACGTGCCCAAAACCCCCGACAACACCATCGATGCGCCGGGGAACACCACCGCAATTATCCCTACCAGCGCCATGAATGCCACCATCGGCAGCGTCCAGCGCCCCGCCGCCGCGCCCATGTTTTCCGTCGGTTTACCGGTGATACTGGTGACATCATGCTGACCGGTAAGCTTTTTCTGCACTCCCCAGGCGCACAGGGCGATGGCGACTAATACCACCGACAGCATCGACGCCCCCGAAAGATCGATTGGCCAGTCGGCCAGTTTTTTCTCGATGTCGGTGGTCAGCATCACTACCCCCGCGCGCGTTCCCAGCGCCGCCGGAACGCCAAACTCCTCAATCGCCAGGGTAAAGGCCAGCAGCATTCCGGCTGCCAGGGACGGGGAAAGCATCGGCAGAGTGATGTGCCAGAACGCCCTGCCCGCGCTGGCGCCATGAACGCGGGCGACCCGCGCCAGACGCTGCCCGCTGGCGAGCAAACTGCGCGAAACGGCGAAGTAAACCACCGGGAAAATATTCAGCGCCATCACCAGCACAATCCCGGTTTTACTGAACAGCAGATCGTTCAGGGAAATGCCGGTGAGTTGCTGCAAATAGCCGTTAGTCTGAAGCACCAGCATCCACGAGAGCGCCGCGATATAGGGCGGCGTTAAAAATGGGATCAGAAACAGCAAATCCCACAGGCGCGGCAGCGGCAGATTAAACAGCCCGCGCGCCACGCCGAGGGGAAAGCCGATCAGCGCGCTCACCAGCGCCACGCCGAGCGCAATCTGCAGCGTGCCACCGAGCATGCCGGGGAGCTGCGGCTCAGCTAACAGCGCCTTTACCCCGCCAAACGCACCGGAAAACGATCCGGCACTGAACTGCGGAAATACCGCCTGAAGGAGAATAAACGCGAGCGGAAACGCCACCAGAATCACCAGCAGCGCCAGCGTCATCACGGATAAAAATCGTTGATTCACGAGACAATCCTGAAGACGGGGTTGCCCCCGTCGAATGAATTACAGGGAGAAAAGCGCGTTGAAGCGCTTGAGAATATCGCTGCGCTCGCTGCTACCCTCGCTTTTGGTCGGCAGAATTTTTAGCTCGTTGAGCAGCGGACGTTTAGCCTGAACATCGTCGCGCGCGGGCATCAGCCAGGCGTCGGCCACCATCGTCTGGCCTTCTGGCGACAACACGTAATCGACGAACGCTTTGGCGTCGTCGGCATGGGCGGTGGATTTCAGGATCATCATCGGACGCGGCGCGATCACCGTGCCGCTGGACGGGAAAATGACTTTAAGCGATTCGCCCTGATTGATATTCCCGTAAGAGACATAGTCAACCGCGCCAAATACCGCCGCTTTCGCCCCCTGCATCACCGGCGTCACCGCCTGCGCGTTCGGGCCGCTGACCACCATGCCGTTCTTTTTCAGCTTATCAAACAGCGTCCAGGCGTTGTCGCCCATGCCGTTTTGCAGCCCGATCAGCAGGTCGAGCGACGCGCCTGACAGCGCCGGATCGGGCGTGGTGACTTTATCTTTGAACGCATCGGTGGTCAGATCCTGCCACTCTTTTGGCTCCGGGGTGCCGCTTTTGGTGTTCCAGACGATGCCAAGCGCCGACACGCCCTGGGCGACATAATCCGTGGATTTCAGAGTAGCCGGAACGTGCTGCGCGTTCGCGCTCTGGTACGGTAACAGCCAGCCGCGCTGGTGAAGATCTTCCGCTGTATCCCAGGACGCGGAGATCAAAATATCCGCCTGCGGGTTGGCCTGTTCGGCCTCCAGACGCGCCATGACTTTGCCGGTGGTCGCCTGGAAAATATCCACTTTCACCCCGGTTTTCTTTTCAAACCCGGTTGCCAGATTCTTGGCCAGCGATCCTGGCCCTGCGGTGTAGACGGTCAGCGCGTGGGCGCTGGACATCATGACGGAAGATAGCGCCATGGCGAGAAAAACTCCTTTAGTAACGGCAAATGACCTTTTCATGCGAACTCCCCTGAGGATGAAATCAAACGATCGGCAGCGACGCTGCCTGCAGACAAATGCACGATGCGATCGGCCAGAAGTTCAGCCTCCCGGCGGTCGTGGGTAACATAGATGGCCGTCGTCCCGAGCTGGCGCAGAAGCGTTGCCATCTCATGACACAGTGATTCGCGCAGTTCGCTATCGAGATTGGAGAGCGGTTCGTCGAACAACAGCACGCGCGGTTCGGCGACGATCGCCCGGGCGAGTGCCACCCGCTGCTGCTGGCCGCCGGATAACCCCGCCGGTTTGCGGTCGGCAAAATCGCTTAAGCCAACCCGTGCCAGCGCCTGCGCCACGCGCGTGCCGATGTCACGGCGCGGGATGTGGCGCATTTTCAGGGGGAAGGCCACGTTTTGGGCCACCGTCATGTGTGGCCAGAGGGCGTAATCCTGGAAGACCATGCCGATGTCACGGGCCTCCGGCGGCAGCGACCAGCCTGCTTTCGCCACCCGTCGGTCACCAAAGAAGATTTCGCCCTGTGCGGGCTGTGCAAGCCCGGCGAGCAGTCGCAGCAGTGTGCTTTTCCCACAGCCAGACGGGCCGAGCAGCGCGACGACGCTACCCGCATCAATATGCAGATCGAGTTGATTTAACACGGTGTTCGCACCAAACGCGTACGACACGCCTTTGAGCGTGATAGTGCTGTACATCTTGTTATCCTCTTTGGGATTTCGTGTTCGCCACTGTAGGGAGCCTGTATGACGAACGCATGACACGCATGTTGCAGCTTGATTTCACCTGCGTTTCAGCCGTTTAATGCCGTATTGCCCCTGTATGAGGAGTTCCTGTGAACCATTTCCGTCCCGTTGAATTAAAACATGCGAGCCGCCTTCTCAATCACGGCCCGACGGTGCTTATCACCAGCCGCGATGAGCAAATCGACAGACGCAACGTGATGGCCGCGGCCTGGTCGATGCCCGTCGAATTCGAACCACCGCGCATTGCGATTGTGGTGGATAAAAGCGCGTGGTCGCGCGAACTGATCGAGCGCAGCGGCATGTTTGGTATCGTTATTCCGGGCGTCGCCGCCGCGAACTGGACCTACGCCGTGGGCAGCGTCAGCGGTCGCGATGAGGATAAATTTAACGCCTACGGCATTCCGGCAGTCAGCGGCCCGGTGCTGGGCCTGCCGGTGATAGAGGAGCGGTGTCTGGCGTGGATGGAGTGTCGCTTACTCCCTGCGACCTCAGCGGCGGAAAAATACGATACGCTGTTTGGCGAAGTGGTGGCTGCGGCAGCGGATTCACGCGCGTTTGTCGCCGGACGCTGGCAGTTTGATGAGGAGAAACTGAATACGCTGCATCACCTGGGGGCGGGAACTTTTGTGACGAGCGGGAAGATCGTAAAAGCGCCGGAATAAATTCCGGCGCTGATTTTGTCGGCCCGGTTCACCGGGCATTTTTCCTGCTTAACGGGCTGCGCTAGCCTTTCGCGCGACTGGCAATAATGTCATCGGCCACGTTGCGCGGCGCTTCGGCGTAATGGTGAAACTCCATGCTGTAGGTTGCACGCCCTTGCGACATCGATCGCAGGGTGGTCGCGTAACCAAACATCTCTGCCAGCGGGACGTCAGCGCGAATAATCTGGCTGCCGAACCGCTCTTCCATGCCCTGCACCATCCCGCGACGGGAAGAGAGATCGCCCATGATGTTCCCGGCGTACTCTTCCGGCGTTTCCACCTCCACGTGCATCACCGGCTCCAGAATCGCCGGGTCCGCTTTGCGCGCGCCCTCTTTAAAGCCAAAGATCGCCGCCATGCGGAAGGCCATTTCCGAGGAGTCAACGTCATGGTACGAACCAAAAGTCAGGGTCGCTTTCACGTCTACCACCGGATAACCCGCCAGTACGCCGCTGTTCATGGCTTCACGCAAGCCTTTTTCCACGGACGGAATGTACTCGCGCGGCACAACGCCGCCTTTGGTGGCGTCTTCAAATTTAAAGCCGCTGCCTGGCTCAAGCGGTTCAAGGCTTAGCACAACGTGGCCGTACTGCCCTTTACCGCCGGACTGACGGACAAATTTGCCCTCGATCTCTTTCACCGCTTTACGCAAGGTTTCGCGGTAGGTGACCTGTGGACGGCCTATGTTCGCTTCGACGCCAAACTCGCGTTTCATGCGGTCGACGATAATTTCCAGATGCAACTCGCCCATCCCGGAGATAATCGTCTGGCCGGATTCTTCGTCCGTGTGCAGGCGGAACGACGGATCTTCTGCCGCCAGGCGCTGCAGCGCGATCCCCATTTTCTCCTGATCGGCCTTGGTTTTCGGCTCAATCGCCAGAGAAATCACCGGGTCCGGGAACTCCATACGCTCCAGGGTGATCAGATGATCCGGATCGCTCAGGGTGTCGCCCGTCGTGACATCTTTCAGCCCCACGCAGGCGGCGATATCGCCCGCGCGTAGTTCATCGACCTCATGACGATCGTTGGCATGCATCTGCACAATACGCCCGATACGCTCTTTCTTCCCTTTCACCGGGTTATATACCGCATCGCCTTTTCTCAGCACGCCGGAATAGACGCGGATAAAGGTCAGCTGGCCGACGTACGGATCGGTCATCAGTTTGAACGCCAGCGCCGAGAAGGGTTCGTCATCGCTTGGGTGACGCTCCGCCGGTTGCCCTTTATCATCCACGCCATCAATAGCCGGCACGTCGAGGGGCGATGGCATCAGCTCGATCACCGCGTCGAGCATGCGCTGTACCCCTTTATTTTTAAAGGCACTGCCGCACAACATCGGCTGGATTTCACCTTTGACCGTGCGTATGCGCAGCCCGTCGATGATTTCCGCTTCATCCAGATCGCCCGTTTCCAGGTATTTATCCATCAGCGCATCGCTGGCTTCCGCGGCGGCCGAGACCATTTTTTCCCGCCAGATGTTGGCGGTGTTTAGCAAATCGTCCGGGACCGGCGCATAGCTGAAGGTCATGCCCTGGGTGGCGTCGTCCCACAAAATGGCGCGCATTTTGATGAGATCGACCACCCCGCTAAAGTGCTCTTCAGCGCCAACAGGGATGACAATCGGCACCGGATTAGCCTTCAGGCGATCAATCATCATCTGCACCACGCGGAAGAAATCGGCTCCCGGACGGTCCATTTTGTTGACGAACGCCAGGCGCGGGACGTGGTATTTGTTCGCCTGGCGCCAGACGGTTTCCGACTGCGGCTGGACGCCACCGACGGAGTCATAAACCATCACCGCACCGTCGAGCACGCGCATGGATCGTTCCACTTCAATGGTGAAATCCACGTGCCCTGGGGTGTCGATAATGTTGATCCGGTGCGGTTCAAAATTACGATCCATACCGGGCCAGAAGCAGCTCACCGCCGCGGAAGTAATGGTGATCCCGCGCTCTTGCTCCTGCGCCATCCAGTCAGTTGTTGCCGCGCCATCGTGGACTTCACCCAGTTTGTGGCTCATTCCGGTGTAAAACAGAATGCGCTCGGTGGTGGTCGTTTTACCGGCATCGATATGCGCGGAGATACCGATGTTGCGATAACGCTCAAGAGGGATGGGTCGGGGCATGATAAATCCTTAGTCAGTTTGACTTGAGTAGAACGACCGGAATGGTCGTCTGTGTGTTCGTCTGCTATAATAGTCCTATTGTACGAGTATATACGAACTATTTTTTTAAGGATGGGCCTATCATTAAGATAGCTCACCTTCCCGCTAACCCAGGAAGTCTATGATCGCCAACCACCCCGAACCTGAACAAATCACGCTGGAAAATGTGCTGTTAGCCCTCGGTAACCCGCTGCGACTGGAGGTCCTCCGCCTGCTCGCTGATGGCAGTGAAATGAGCTGCAACGCCCTGCGCCCGGAAGACATTGCCAAATCGACCATGACCCACCACTGGCGCGTGCTGCGCGATAGCGGCGTGATCTGGCAACGCCCGCAGGGACGCGAGAATATGATTTCGCTTCGAAGAGAAGATCTGGATGCCCGCTTTCCGGGGCTGCTGGATACGTTGTTGCGGGTGATGGGGTAGCGTTTTATGCCGGGTAAGCGCAGACGCCACCCGGCCTAAATCTTACATCGAATATCCAGGCTTTTTGATGAGTTCATCCAGCTTCGGTCCGATTTCCGTATCCCAGACCTGCGCTTTCCAGTCTTCCTGCTGCACCTGATTCAGGGCAACAGAGACTGAACTGTCTTTACTGTTAAAATGACGAATAATCACCTCCGCGATATCCGTCGCCAGGGCGGTTTTTTGTTCATCGTTCAAATCGCGGGGAAAACATTTGATATCAACGTGTGGCATTGCAGGCTCCTGTTGTTGTGAGCGTTTCAACTTATCAGATAATTTCGTTCGCCTTTAACACCTTGTGCAGTTCTGGCCGCTGACAGACAGCATCGGCGATGGCGGTGATACGCGGCGTATTGGCGGCAAACCACGCGTGGCGCGGGCCCCAGGTGCGCATTACCGCAACATAGACGTCAATCAGCGTGAGCTGCTCGCCGAGCGCATAGGGCGCGGCTTTAAGATGATTATCCAGCCACAGGTAGAGCGACTTACGCCAGGCGATACAATTTTCGCGCAGCTGTTCCGGTGCGTCCGGCGCCCAGCGTTCAGGGTAATCGGCGTAGGTAAACGTAGGATAGACATTGGCAACCAGCCAGATCAGCAGGCGCTGAAACTGCGCCCGGTCGGGATGGCCCACGGGCGGGGCGAGTTCTGGGCAACGGTCCAGAATCATCAGGCCGATGGCGGCCGTTTCACTCATCACTGCGCCATTTTCCAGCTCCAGCGTCGGCACCTGGCACAAAGGATTGAGTTTCTCCAGCAGAGCGCGCTGCGGGCCTGGCGAATCAAACCCTTCGACGTTGATAAAACGATAGGGAATATCGGCCAGGGTTAGCATTACTTCGCTGATTGCCGATCCCCAGCCGGGTACGCCATACACGTTAATCATACTGCCCCCACTCAGAACAAATTCTAAGTGTAGAACATCAGTAGGTAATGCCCGGCGGATTGACTTCGGAGCGCGCGACGCCTTCGCCCTGCTCACCCCAGCGCGCCAGCACCTGCTGATACTCCCCACGCTGAATCGCCCCATCGAGCGCGGCCTGCAGGGCATACACCAGTTCGTTGCCCTTTTTGGTGGTGGTCGCAACATAGGCTTTTTTCGGCCCAAGCCCCACCACCCGGGTTTTGCCCGTCAGCGCCGCTTTATAAGCGGAAACTGACTGCGGGCCGAAAAACACATCCGCGCGCCCGGACTGAATATACAAATTGCCGGAAGCGTCATCCGTCAGATAGACCGGCAGCGCAGCCTCACGCCCGGCCTTTTTGTTCTCCTCGTTCCAGCCGAGAAGAATGCGCTCCTGATTGGTGCCGGAGCCGACAATCACCTTTTTACCCGCCAGATCTTCAGCATTTTTGATCGCCTGCACGTCGCTGGTGGATTTCACCGAAAACGCCAGTGAATCGACGCGATAGGTGGCAAAATCAAACTTCTCTTTACGCTGCTCGGTCACCGCAATGTTCACCAGCGCCACGTCGTAACGCCCGGAGCTGATCCCAAGCGGCCAGTCTTCCCAGGCGGTCGGTACCAGTTTCAGTTTTAACCCCAGACTCCCCGCCAGCAGCCGGGCGATATCCGGATCGCTGCCAATGCGGGTGCGATTATCGCTGGCAAGCAGCGCCAGCGGCGGCGAATTAAGGGCAGAAATGGCGACCGTCAGCGTACCCGGCTCGACAAATTTATAGCCCTGCGGGATCTTCGCGATCGCCGCCTGATCCACCGTCACCGGCAGCGGCTGTTCATTAGCCTTTAAATCAATGCTGGCCTGGCTCACTGAAATGACGCCCAGCAGCGCCAGCAATCCGTATTTCATACCCTCTCCTTACAGCACTTTCGACAGGAACTGACGCGTTCGGGCGTGGGACGGACGGTTTAATACCTCGTCGCTACTGCCCTGCTCGACAATTTTTCCATCGACCATGAACACCACCTGATCCGCCACTTCGCGGGCAAAACCGATCTCATGCGTCACCACCACCAGCGTGGTACCGGATCGGGCCAGTTTTTTGATCACGTCCAGCACTTCGCCCACCAGTTCCGGGTCGAGAGCCGACGTCGGCTCATCAAACAGCATCACCCGCGGGCGCAGGGCCAGTGCACGGGCAATGGCGATGCGCTGCTGCTGGCCGCCGGAAAGATGACGCGACCAGGCGTCGGCTTTTTCACGAAGCCCGACCACATCCAGCAGGCCGTACGCCCGCTCTACCGCCGCTTTGCGACTCAGCTGCTTATGCGCAATTGGCGCTTCAATCAGGTTTTCCAGCACCGTGAGATGCGGGAACAGATTAAAGTTCTGGAACACGTAGCCGACGTTGACGCGCTGCTTGAGGATCTCTTTCTCTTTCAGCTCATAGAGTTTGTCGCCTTGACGGCGATAGCCGATGTAATCCCCGTCAATCTGGATAAAGCCTTCATCGACGCGCTCCAGGTGGTTAATGGTGCGCAACAGCGTCGATTTACCGGAGCCGGACGGGCCGAGGATCACCGTCACCGAACCTGGCGGGATCTCAAGCGAGACGTTATCCAGCGCCTTATGGCGACCAAAGAATTTACTGACGCCGGTAATCGAAATATGTCCTTCAGGAGAGGCTGGCATGGATAGGCTCCTGTGATGGGGTAACGGAACGGGTGCGCTGACTGGCGCGAGACTGATTCACCGCCGAGCGGCGTTCGCTGCGGGCAAGACCGCGCTCCACCACATGCTGAATGACCGACAGCACGGTGGTGATCACCAGATACCAGGCCGCGCCAACCATCAGTAGCGGGATCACTTCCTGCGTGCGGTTGTAGATCATCTGAATGGTGTAGAACAGCTCCGGCATGGCCAGGACGTACACCATGGCGGTGCCTTTGGCGAGGCTGATAATCTCATTAAACCCGGACGGCAAAATGGTGCGAAGCGCCTGCGGCAGAATAATGCGCACCGTGCGGCGCCAGGCCGGTAGGCCCAGCGCGGCAGCCGCTTCGTACTGGCCGTGATCGACGCCTAAAAAGCCGCCGCGAATGATTTCAGCGGTGTAAGCGCTCTGCACCAGCGTCAGGCCAACCACGGCGGTTGAAAACTGTCCCAGCACGTTGATGGTCTCAAATTTGCCCCAGGTTATCTGAGTAAAAGGCACGCCGAGGGAGAGCGTGTCGTACAGATACGAGAAGTTGTAGAGAATGATCAGCACCACAATCAGCGGCAGCGAGCGGAACAGCCAGATGTAGCCAAACGCCAGGGTGCTTAAGAGCCACGACGAAGAGAGTCGCGCCAGCGCTAACATGCCGCCCAGCACCACGCTCAACGCTGTGCCGATTAAGGTCAGCAGCAGCGTTTGCCCCACCCCTTCCAGAATCACCGGATCGAAGAACCAGCGTGCAAACACGCCCCACTCCCAGCGCGGATTAAAGGCCACCGACTGAACGACGACCGCCAGCACAAACAGCGCGGCAATCGCTCCGACGGTGCGCCAGGGATAGCGCGCCGGGACCACTTTGATGGTTTCAACGTTGTTGTTCATCGTCGTTCCTCATGCGGATTTACTGAACGCTTCGCGAACCAGCGTTTTGGTGAAGCGCAGACGCCCGTCAAAGGGGGGCTGGCTGTACTCTTCCGGATCGCGATCGAGATCGAACTGCGGCGCGTAGCCCTGGCTCAGATAGAGCCTCACCGCTTCCGGCTGACGAAAACCGGTAGTGAGGTAAATACCGCTGTACCCCGCCAGCACCGCCCTGCGCTCCAGCTCCTGCACCACGCGCGCGGCCAGCCCCTGCTGGCGCAGCGTTTTGTTTGTCCAGATGCGTTTGATCTCGGCGGTGTGCGCGTCAAAGGGTTTGTACGCACCGGTGGCGATGATCTGGCCGTCGCGCTCAAGCACGATAAACAGCCCCTGCGGCGGCAGATACCACTCGGTCAGTTCGATTTCCGCGTCTTTGGAAAAGTAGTCGCCGTAACGGGCGGCGTACTCTCCGAACAGCCCGTCAATGATGGGCTGAAGATCGGCATCTTCCGGCGAAACGTCGCGAAAAAGATCGCTCATGTGGCCTCCTTAGTCGCCCAGCCCGGCCGGGTTCACTTCTGAGTTCGGAATACGCTCGACACCTTCGCCCCAGCGGTTGAGCACCTTGTCGTAATCCCCGTTTTTAATCACACCGTTGAGCGCCGTTTGCACCGGTTCTACCAGCCCGGAGCCTTTTTTCAGCGTTACGGCGATGTGCGCCGCTTTCGGCCAGCCGCCATCCACGCTGCCCACCAGTTTGGTTTTGCCAGTCAGGGCCGCTTTCCACGCGCCAATCACATTCGGCCCGAAGAACGCATCAGCCCGCCCGGACTGCAACGCCAGCGTTTGCGCCGCGTCGTCTTTGGTGTAGACCGGGGTGAACGGCTTCAGCCCTTTTTTGAGGTTTTCCGCGTTCCACGCCAGCAGGATCGCTTCCTGATTGGTACCGGAGCCGACAATAATGCGCAGCCCGGCGATGTCTTCAGCCTTCTCAAGGGATTTAATCGGGCTGGTCGATTTGACGTAGAAACCGAGGGAGTCTTTTCGATAGGTAGCAAAATCGAACTTCTCTTTGCGCTCTTTGGTCACCGTGATGTTGCTGATCGCCGCGTCATATTTTCCGGATGCCACGCCGAGCGGCCAGTCCTCCCAGGAGGTCGGCACCACGTTCAGCTCCAGCCCGAGGCTGTCGGCCACCAGACGCGCAACGTCCACTTCGCTGCCCAGCAGGGTTTTGTTGTCATCGGAGAACACGGTAAGCGGCGGCTGGTTCAGCCCCGCCACGGCGACGGTGAATTTCCCCGGCACCGCAAAGCGATAATCCTTCGGTAGTTGCGCCACGGCATCGCCGTTTTTGACGGTATTCACCGGCGTTTTATTGGCCTCGATGCTCACACCGGTGCCGTTAATGTTCACATTTTCTGCCCAGACGGCAGGGGTAAAGGCCAGCGCGAGCGCCAGAACGAGCGAGGTTTTCTGCATAGCGTGTCTTCTCTTATTGTTGTGTGAACTGATTTTTGGGCTGGTCTAACCCCAGGCTTTCGCGAAGCGTGGTGCCCGGATAGTCGGTGCGGAACAGTCCGCGAGCCTGCAGGAGCGGCACCACCTGATCGACAAAGCGCGGGAAGGTGTCTGGCGTACCGCCCTGAATGATGAAACCGTCTGCGGCGTAGGCGTCGAACCACTGCTGCAGGCCATCGGCCACCTCTTCCGCGGTGCCGGAAAAACGCGGGCGCGGGGATGCCGCTTCCAGCGCCACCTGGCGCAGCGTCAGGTTCCGCTCGCGGGCGTTACGTTTGATCTCATCCGTGGTACTGCGGAAACTGTTTTGCCCTAACTCGCCGATATCCGGGAAAGGTTCGTCGAGGGGATACTGGCTAAAATCGTGATGCTCGAAATAGCGTCCGAGGTAATTCAGCGCGTCGTTTATCGACACCAGCGCGGCGGTGGTTTGATACTGTTCTTCCACGTCTGCGGCATCTTTTCCGACAATCACACTCACGCCCTGGAAAATATGCAGTTCATCAGCGCGGCGGCCATTTAATTCCAGCTGAGATTTCACGTCACGATAAAAGGCTTTGGCTTCGTCTAAGGTTTCGTGATGCGTAAATATGGCGTCGGCATGTTTCGCCGCCAGTTTTTTGCCGTCTTCCGAGGCCCCCGCCTGAAACACAATCGGGCGGCCCTGCGGTGTGCGGCCAATATTCAGCGGCCCGGCGACCTGGAAGAAATCACCGTGGTGATCCAGCGTGTGTAATTTCTGCGGATTAAAGAATTGCCCGCTCGCTTTATTGCGCACAAAGGCGTCCTCTTCCCAGGAGTCCCACAGCCCTTTCACGACGTCAAGATACTCATCGGCGATGCGATAGCGCAGAGCGTGCTCGGGGTGTTTTTCGCGAGAGAAGTTTTTCGCCGAGCCTTCCAGCGGCGAGGTCACCACGTTCCAGCCCGCACGCCCGTTGCTCAGATGGTCGAGGCTGGCAAACTGCCGCGCGACGGAAAACGGCTCGCTGTAAGAGGTCGACAGCGTTCCGACCAGCCCCAGTCGCGAAGTTATGCTCGCCAGGGCGGATAAAACAGTTAACGGCTCAAAGCGATTCAGAAAATGCGGGATCGACTTTTCATTAATATAAAGTCCATCGGCAACGAATAAAAAATCGAGTTTCCCCTCTTCCGCCTTTAACGCCGTCTCTTTGACGAAATTAAAATTAATGCTGGCATCAGCCACGGCTGCCGGATGACGCCAGGCGGACATATTTCCCGATGCGCCATGCAATATGGTCCCAAGACGCAATTGTCGTGTTGCAGACATAGTCACCCCTTACTGGTTAAATTTGATGTAATGCTTTTTCTGCAAGCTGCGAGAAATAGTGCGCGGCGGGTTCGATTAAGGCCTCGTCCGGATTAAAACCCGGATGGTGCAAACCGAAAGGACTGTTGCTGCCAATGCTGACGAACGCGCCGGGAATATGCTGCAAATAGACGGCAAAATCTTCGCCGCCCATATGCAGCTCTGCGTGCTGCGTTTCGTAACCCGTTTCGCGCGCCACGGAGGTGGCGAAATCGGCCCAGCGTTCATCGTTCACCAGCGCCGTCGGTCCGGCGTACCAGGTGATATCAATCTGCGCGTTAAAGGCGCTGGCAAAACCGGCGGCAATTTCGCCGACACGGGCTTTGACGTTCTGTTGTACTTCAATGCGATGGGTGCGCAGCGTCCCTTCCAGCTCCACGCTCTCCGGCAGTACATTCCAGGTGTTACCGCCTTCGATGCGCGTCACGCTTAGCACCACGGAATCCAGCGTATTGACGTTACGGCTGGCGACACTTTGCAGGGCGGTGACGAGCTGGCTGGCAAGCAGAATGGCGTCGGAGCCTTCGTGCGGACGGGCGGCGTGCGCCCCTTTACCGGTCACGCGGATCACAAAGCGGTCGACGTTGGCGTAAAACGGCCCGCCGCGCGTGGCGAAGGCCCCCACCGGTAAACCGGGTTCGTTGTGCATGCCGAAAATCGCGCTGACATCCTGAAGCGCACCGGCACGGACCAGGCTTTTCGCGCCGCCAAAATTCTCTTCGGCGGGCTGGAACAGAATGCGCACCCGCCCCGGCAGCGTGGCTTCACGGGCTTTGAGCTGCAACGCTGCGCCCAGAATCACGCTGGTGTGAATATCGTGACCGCAGGCATGCATTACGCCCGGATTCTGCGAGCTAAATTCCACACCGCTTCGCTCCTCAATCGGCAGCGCGTCGATGTCTGCGCGCAGGGCAATCTGTTTCTGGCCCTGACCAATTTCGGCGACGATCCCGGTCTGGAGATCGTATGGCAGCACAGTGATCCCGGCCCCCGACAGCCACTGGCGCAGACGGGCGGTGGTTTCGACTTCCTGCCCTGACAGTTCAGGATGGCGGTGCAGTTCACGGCGCCAGTCGATCAGCTGTTGTCCGAGGCTCATACCAGCACCTCCCCGGCAAATTTGGCCTGCGCCAGTAAGCGCAGGGATTGTGTGCGGGCGAGTCCATCCGCCACGGGCGTATCAATAATAAATTCGTCGATGCCCCAGGTCTGGTGCAGGTTTTCCAGTTCATTGAGCACCGATTCCGGCGTGCCTTTGATCAGCGACTGCGCACGGCGGGCAATGCGCAGCGGTTCGCTTTCGGCCTGTCGCGCAAAGGCATAGGCCTGCTCTTCGCTGGCGACCGTTACCCGCTGGCCGTTCGCCAGCTCAACGCCCCACACTTCCACTTTTTCCGCCAGCGCATCGGCCTGCGCCTGAGTCGGGGCGACGATCGCCTGGACCGCCACGATGGCGTTAAGCGCGCTGTGAGTGCGCCAGGTTTCCAGCACGTCGCGCAGGAGATTCACATCCCCGTTGAGATGGGCGGCAAAGACAAAATTCCAGCCGAGTTTCGCCGCCAGCTGCGCGCTTTCAACGCTTGCGCCGAGCAGGAATTTCTCCGCGGGCGCAGAGGGCAATGGCGTGGCTTTGACGCTGTCGTCCTGCACGTCAGTTGATGGGGTAAGCCAGCGATCGAGCTGGGTCAGCTGATCGGCAAAACTCCCCTTTTCGTCCTGATGCAGCCCCTGTTGCAGGGCGCGTGTGGAGAGCGGCAAACCGCCGGGCGCTTTCCCGACGCCCAAATCGACGCGGCCAGGGGCAATCGACGCCAGCACATTGAAGTTTTCTGCCACTTTGTACGGGCTGTAATGTTGCAGCATCACGCCGCCAGAACCGACGCGGATGTGTTTGGTTTGTCCCAGAATCCAGGCAATGAGCAGCTCAGGCGAGGGGCTGGCCAGCTGAGCGGTATTGTGATGTTCGGCAATCCAGAAGCGGTGAAAACCCAGCGCTTCGGCCTGTTTTGCCAGACTCAGGGTACGCGCCAGCGCGTCGGCGGCCGTTTCGTTCACCGCCACAGGGCTTTTATCCAGAATGCTGATTCGCCAGGACATGTTGTGTTCTCGTTTGACTTAACATGTCGCCATTATTAAAGGGGGATTTCACCTCTGAGAAACAATTAATTTACATTTAGTTTGCCGGAAATCAGAAATGCATCCCCCTTCTCTTCATAAGCCTATCGCGCAGAACAGATTAGCCGCCGCGATCTGTCCATGTTAACGAAAGTGTATTTCGGGAGTTCAATTTCTGTGGTTTATTCATATTTCACTTAATATTTAACTTAAGGAGAGAATTTCATTCGCCATTAAAAATGGCGGCACTCTTTTTTTGCAAATTCATTACATAAGCAATGTTTAATAGATAAAAAATAGTTAATTCAGGTGCTTTCTTGTTCACCCTGTTTTGTGGAAGAATGCGCAGGCCGTAATAAACACAACAATAACTTTTGTCTTGCCTGAATATTTTTCGGGCGGCTTTTCTGTTTTTTTGACATCACCATGGAGTTTTTCATGAGAAATAACACTCCTGTTACACAAAGCGAGTATTTACTTAACGAAGGGTCGACGCTGATGTCGACCACCAATACGCAGAGCCATATTACCTATGCCAACTCTGCGTTTATTGAAGCCAGCGGCTATAAAGAAGAACATCTTATTGGCGAGCCGCACAATTTCATTCGCCACCCGGATATGCCGCCTGACGCCTTTGGGGACATGTGGTTTACGCTCCAACAGGGCCAGAGCTGGACCGGGCTGGTCAAGAACCGCCGCCACAACGGCGATCACTACTGGGTGCGTGCCAACGTCACGCCGGTGTATCAAAACGAAACCCTGACCGGTTATATTTCCGTAAGAAATATCCCCCCGCGCGATGAGATAGACGCCGCTGAACATCTCTATCAGCGGGTCAGAAATAACCAGCTTACCCGCCATCGTTTTTATAAGGGCTTACTGGTTCGTCGCGGGTTATTCTCTTTTCTTTCACTCTTTAAAAAAATTAGCACGGCAAAAAGAGTCAATTACGGCATTGCCGTTACCGCTCTGCTTTCGTTACTGGTATCCCTTTTATTACCAAAAGGTGTGATGCAAATCGCCGGACTGGTGGCGCTCTTTATTGTGCTGGGGTTATATCTGAATGTGCAGGTTTGCCGCCCTCTTAAAAAGATTGTCCGCCAGATGCAACAGGTCGTTTCCGGGCGAAAACCCGCTTATTTTCATTTTGATCGTGTCGATGACGTGGGCATGATGATGCGCCTGGTCAATCAGTCGGGGCTGAATTTAAATTCTCTGGTCGATGACGTCGGAACGCAAATTACCGGGATCAGCACCATCAGCCAGCAGGTGGCGAAAGAAGGTGCAGCGTTACAGGCGCGCTCTGAAGAGACGGCTGATGATTTGCAGCAAACCGCTGCCGCCGTGGAGGAGATCGCCAGCGCCGTGGAGCAAACCGCGCAAACCGCCGGGGAAGCAATCCATATGGCCGACCGCACCAGCAGCAGCGCCCACAGCGGGGAAACCGCCATGAAGCAGACCATCGGCATGATGCAGTCGGTCTCAAAAGATAACAGTCAGATTGTCGATATTATTGGCGTGATCGACCGAATCGCCTTCCAGACCAATATTCTGGCGCTCAACGCCGCCGTAGAAGCGGCGCGCGCGGGCGAAGCGGGCCGTGGTTTTGCGGTCGTGGCCGCCGAAGTGCGCAACCTGGCGCAGCACTCGGCCTCGGCGGCGAAAGAGATCAAAATGCTGATCGAGAAGAACGTCGCCAGCGTCAACGCCGGTGTGGCAATGGTCGAACAGACCGAAACCCACCTTACGGCGATGATTGGCAATGTGTTACAGGTGACGTCGCTGATCAAAGAGATTGGCCATGCGACGCAGGAACAGACGCTGGCCCTGACGCTGATCAACGAGTCCATTTCCCGTATCGGCGTGATGACCCATAACAATACGGGGATGGTCGATAACGTTACCCGCGCCGCTAATCACCTGACGGAGCGCACCACACGGCTGCAACAGGCGATTGCGGTATTTGGCGGTTAACGCCCCTGATACTCCTCGTCGCTCACTTTTTCCAGCCACTCCACCGGGCTGCCGTTCACAGATTCGGCGATGGCTATATGGGTCATCGCGGTCTGTGAACTGGCCCCGTGCCAGTGTTTTACACCAGGCGGTATCCAGGCGATATCGCCCTGGTTCAGCGCCTCGGCGTCTTTGCCCCACTCCTGTAACCAGCCGCGCCCCTGCGTCACAATCAGAGTCTGTCCCAGCGGATGAGTGTGCCAGGCGGTGCGCGCACCCGGCTCGAAAGTCACCGTCGCGCCGCCGACGGACGCAGGTTCTGTTGCCTGAAACGGCGCATCGATGCGCACAGTTCCGCTAAACCACGCTTCCGGTCCACGGGCTGAGGGTAACGAACCACTTCGGATAATTTTCATGTTGTCTCCTGTTTTGCTGATGCGTTAACAGTAGCGCAAACCTGGGAGCAGCATTAGACTGCATAATCTGAAAGGAACCATGAGCCAAATTCATATATCGGGAGCCTCGCCGTGCTGAAAGACAATTTCAACGATCTGCTGTCGTTTATGGTAGTCGCTCGCGAGCGGAGCTTTACCCGCGCCGCTGCCCAGTTAGGCGTGTCGCAGTCGGCACTGAGCCACGCAATGCGCAATCTTGAAGCGCGTCTGGATATGCGCCTGCTCACGCGCACCACCCGCAGCGTGGCCCCGACCGAAGCCGGCGAGCAGCTTTTTATGCGCTTAAGCCCACACCTGCTGGAGATCGAACAGGAACTGACGGCCCTGCGCGAGATGCGTGACAAACCCGCCGGGAACATTCGCATTACCGCCGGTGAGCACGCCATGTCGGCAGTGCTGTGGCCGGTGCTGAAACCCTTTATGCTGCAATACCCGGATATTCACGTTGAGGTCACCGTCGACAACGGCCTGACGGATATCGTTGATGGTCGTTTTGATGCGGGCGTGCGCCTCGGCGAACAGATCGCCAAAGACATGATTGCGGTGCGCATCGCACCAGATATGCGGATGACGGTGGTGGGCTCGGCAGACTATTTTGCGCGCCACGGCATGCCAGAAACGCCGGAGCAGCTGGCAAACCATTCATGCATCAATATGCGCCTGCCTACCCTTGGCGGGCTGTATGCCTGGGAATTTGAAAAAGACGGGCGAGAGATACGCGTGCGGGTGGAGGGTCAGTTGACGTTAAATAACCTGCCGCAGCGGATTGATGCCGCCGAGGCAGGTCTGGGGCTGGCGTATGTGCCGGAAGATACGGTGCAGGATGCCATTGCGAAGGGCCGACTGATCCCGGCCCTGCAGGCATGGTGCCCGTATTTCGACGGGTACCACCTTTACTACCCGAGCCGCCGCCAGCACACCACCGCATTTTCGCTGCTGGTCGACGCCCTGCGTAAGACCTAACTTATTTGCCTACGCGCGCCTGCAAATGCTGCGGGTAGCGATCGCCGACCACATCAATGCTCGCCAGCGCCTGATTAATACGGGCGAGCGCTTCTTGTGACAGCGTCACGTTAACGCTCCCCAGGTTCTCCTCCAGACGGTGCAGTTTGGTGGTACCTGGAATCGGCACAATCCACGGCGCTTTCGCCAGTAACCACGCCAGCGCGATTTGCGCCGCTGTCACGCCCTGCTCGGCAGCCAGGCGCTGCACCAGATCCACCAGCTGCTGGTTAGCCTGCCGTGAGGCTTCGCTAAAGCGCGGCACCACGTTGCGGAAATCGCTGCTGTCGAAGGTGGTTTGGGCGTTGATCGCCCCTGTCAGGAAGCCTTTACCCAGCGGGCTGAACGGAACAAAACCGATGTTTAACTCCTCCAGCAGCGGCAGAATTGCCTGCTCGGGCTCGCGCCACCACAGGGAATATTCGCTTTGCAGCGCGGTGACCGGGCAGACCGCATGCGCGCGGCGAATGGTGTCGACGCCCGCTTCTGACAGGCCAAAGTGTTTTACTTTACCTTCGGCAATCAGATCGGCAATCGTTCCCGCGACCTCTTCCACCGGCACGTCCGGGTCGACGCGGTGCTGATAATAGAGGTCAATCACCTCTGTTTTCAGGCGTTTTAACGATCCTTCAATCGCCGCGCGAATATGTTCAGGGCGGCTGTTAAGTACCTGGCCCGGCTGATCGCAGTCAAAACCAAATTTGGTCGCAATCACCACTTTGTCGCGCACCGGTGCCAGCGCTTCGCCGAGCACCTCTTCGTTGATATACGGGCCATAAACTTCGGCGGTATCGAAAAAGGTGACGCCGCATTCTACCGCTGCGCGGATGAGGGCAATGGCCTGCGCCTTGTCCGTCGCCGGGCCGTAACCGAAGCTTAAGCCCATACACCCCAGCCCCAGTGCGGAAACCGTTAAACCGTTTTGTCCGAGTTGTCGCTGTTGCATCTCTTTTCCTCATGGGTTTTCGTGATTAACGCTTTTACTGTAGAGGGATTGGTTCATGAGCACTACAGCGCAGAAAAGCTTGTGCTTATGAATTCAGTTCATCAATGCCATTGCGCAACTATTAAGCACACCTGATGATTAAAGCAGCAGTTAACGGGTCATTTTCTCTGCAAACTGGTCACTATTCAGCATGTTGTGATCCCCGTCTGCTCTGACCACACCATTTCATTCGATCCGTATCACTTTCAGACCGGTTATATTTTGCGTCGCTTATGGATTGCGGGTAGGATGCTTCGCCATGTTTTGCCTTATCCATACGCAGAATGACTGGAAAGGCGACATCTGGCTGCGCAGAAGCAATCGTTTGGTCTGCTGACAGCCATGTACGGGCATCCCTAAGATGATTCAGACAGGTAAACAGGTATCTCAATGAAAACAAGCAATAAAAACGCAGCCGATCATCACGCTGCGAAACGTCGCTGGTTGAACTCTCACGAAGAGGGCTATCACAAGGCGATGGGCAACCGTCAGGTACAGATGATCGCCATCGGCGGCGCTATCGGTACGGGGCTGTTTCTCGGTGCAGGCGCGCGCCTGCAAATGGCTGGCCCGGCTCTCGCACTGGTCTATCTGGTGTGCGGTATTTTCTCCTTCTTTATTCTGCGTGCGCTCGGCGAGCTGGTATTGCACCGCCCTTCCAGCGGCAGCTTTGTCTCCTATGCCCGTGAGTTTCTCGGCGAAAAGGCAGCCTATGTGGCGGGCTGGATGTACTTCGTCAACTGGGCGATGACCGGGATCGTGGATATCACCGCGGTCGCGCTGTATATGCACTACTGGGGCGCGTTTGGTGATGTACCACAGTGGGTGTTTGCCCTTGGCGCGCTGGCGATTGTCGGCACCATGAACATGATTGGCGTGAAGTGGTTCGCCGAGATGGAGTTCTGGTTCGCGCTGGTAAAAGTCCTGGCGATTGTGATCTTCCTGGTGGTCGGTACGGTGTTCCTCGGCAGCGGTAAACCGCTCGACGGCGGCGCAACCGGCTTCCATCTGATAACGGATAACGGCGGCTTCTTCCCGCACGGCCTGCTGCCTGCGCTGGTGCTGGTTCAGGGCGTCGTGTTTGCCTTCGCCTCTATCGAACTGGTCGGTACCGCGGCGGGGGAATGTAAAGATCCGCAGACTATGGTGCCAAAAGCGATCAACAGCGTCATCTGGCGTATCGGTCTGTTCTATGTAGGCTCGGTGGTACTGCTGGTGCTGTTACTGCCGTGGAATGCTTATCAGGCGGGTCAAAGCCCGTTCGTGACCTTCTTCTCGAAGCTCGGCGTGCCTTACGTGGGCAGCATCATGAATATCGTGGTACTGACCGCCGCGCTTTCGAGCCTGAACTCCGGTTTGTACTCCACGGGCCGTATCCTGCGCTCCATGTCGATGGGCGGTTCTGCGCCTAAGTTCATGTCGAAAATGAGCAAACAGCAGGTGCCGTACGCGGGGATTCTGGCAACGCTGGTGGTGTATGTCTTTGGCGTGTTCCTGAACTATCTGGTGCCGTCTCAGGTGTTTGAGATCGTACTGAACGTCGCGGCAATCGGCATTATCGCCTCCTGGGCATTTATCGTGGTGTGCCAGATGCGCCTGCGCAAAGCGATCAAGGAAGGTAAAGCGGCGGATGTGAGCTTCAAGATGCCGGGCGCACCGGTGACCTCGTGGTTGACCCTGCTGTTCCTGTTAAGCGTGCTGGTGCTGATGGCGTTTGACTATCCAAACGGCACCTACACCATCGCCACCATTCCGCTGCTGGCGGTGCTGCTGGTTGCTGGCTGGTTTGGCGTGCGTAAGCGTGTAAACGAAATCCACAGCACCGCGCCGGTACTGGCGGATGATGTGCAGCACGACGCGCCGTTGATTGAAGAGACGTCGCGTTAAGATTTTACAGGCCGGGCCAGGCGACACCGCCTCCCGGCAACAATAAAAAAGGAAGGCCTGGGCCTTCCTTTTTTTTACCCACAGCGCCAGATTTACGCGGGGCTACCATACTCGCTTTACAGCGCGATACGGATCACGTCGTCAGGCTGGGTGGCTTCCTGCTGACGGGTAGATTTCTGTTTCACCGTCACATACAGCGTTTTGCCGTCAGCGGAGAGCGCCAGGCTGTTCGGGAAGGTTGGCGTATCGATGGTTTTCGTTACTTTGTAGGTTTTCGCGTCGATCACGCTGACTTTGCCCGCTTCGCGGTGCGTCACGTAAGCTTCGTTGCGCGTCGGGTTAAACAGCACCGCCAGCGATTCAGGGGCAGCGATTTTCTCAATCACACTTGCGTCCTTCAGGTTCACCACCAGCACTTCCGGTTGTTTGGAGTCGGTCAGGAACGCGCGTTGCCCTTTGGTATCCAGGCTCAGGTTCAGGTAGAAATGCTCTTTCCCGTCGTCCTGCACTTTTTTGCGGCTCAGCACTTTGTTGGTGGCCGTATCGATGGTGATCAGCTCGCCGTCTGCGTTGGTGCTGTAAAGACGTTTTGCCTGCGCATCCAGCGCCAGACCCGTGCTGAATGCGCCGGTGTTAGCAATGGTCTCTTTCAGTTTCAGGGTTTCGCCATCCACCACCCAAATCACACTCTCTTTGCCGATACCGGTGATATAGACGGTATTGGTGGTGTCATCGGCGACCAGCTCGCGCGGCTGCAGCGGCTTCACGGTTTCGCTGCGCTTGCGATCGTCAAGCACCAGGCGCCCTTTCACTTCGCCGGTTTTGGCGTCGATAGCCGTTACCGCGCTGTTGGTGGTGTTACCAAACCACAGGGTCTGAGTGGCATTGTTGATGGTGGCGCCGAACGGTTTTAAATCGTTATGAATGGCCTGCGTCACTTCAAGTGTGACGGGATCAAGACGGTAAACCACGCCACCTTTATCCGTTTTGCGGCTTTGCGTGGTCGCAACCCACAGGGCATTTTCCTGCTGGCTGACCGCCATTTCGTAAGCGCCTTTACCCACCGCTTTTCGCAGCATCTCTTCTGCAGCATGAACATTAAACGACCCCGCTACCAGCAGTGAACCCAACAGCAGAGAACCACGCAGACGCGGTGAGCACAGATGACGTAATGACATGACGACTCCCTTTGATAAAAAAATGTGTAATGCCGACATTGCTTCCCTGAGACGAAGTCATCGCTTCGTCCTGTTTTATTGTTGAGAATAGTAATCATTATTCACCTGAATGTGGAGCCTTTGTTTCCCGTTTCGCGCCCCGCTTCGTTTTTATCTACACTTCTGTTAACGCAACGTGCTGTTAAAGTTTTCAAAACCTTTACAAAAGATTTACCATACGCACATGTGTTCCATTTGGTTCGTTTTCTTCATCAACCGGCTCTTTATTCATGAAAATCATTTCTGCCCGTCAGGCCACGCTCACCCTGTTGTGGATGCCGACGATCTTTGCCCCCGCAGCGGCACTGGCTGCACAAGAACAAACGATGATTGTCAGCGCCACGCCGCAGACCGTTTCTGAACTCGATACCCCTGCCGCGGTTAGCGTCGTGAACGGGGATGACATGCGTCAGGCTGCGCCGCGCATCAACCTTTCTGAATCGCTCGGCAGCGTGCCAGGTTTACAAATTCAGAACCGGCAGAACTACGCTCAGGACCTGCAGCTCTCCATGCGCGGCTTCGGTGCCCGCTCCACCTTCGGCGTGCGCGGTATTCGCATGTACGTCGACGGCATTCCGGCGACCATGCCGGACGGCCAGGGGCAGACTTCAAATATCGATCTCTCCAGCATCGACAGCGTAGAAGTGCTGCGCGGTCCGTTCTCTGCCCTGTACGGCAATGCCTCCGGCGGCGTGATCAATATCGCCAGCCAGACCGGCCAGCAGCCGCCGACCATTGAAGCGAGCAGCTATTACGGTAGCTACGGCACCTGGCGCTACGGCCTGAAAGCCACCGGCGCAATGGGTGACGGCACCCATGCGGGCGATGTGGATTACACGGTGTCGACGACCCGTTTCACGACGAAGGGCTATCGCGACCACAGCGGCGCGCGTAAAAATCTGGCGAACGCCAAACTGGGTGTGCGCATTGATGACGCCAGCAAACTGACGCTGATTTTCAACAGCGTCGACATGAAAGCTAACGATCCGGGCGGACTGGATTATCAGGAGTGGCGCGACAACCCGCGTCAGTCTCCGCGCGCCGATCAGTACAACACCCGCAAAACCATCAAGCAGACCCAGGCTGGCCTGCGCTATGAGCGCCAGTTGACGGAGCAGGACGATCTCAGCGTGATGATGTACGCCGGTGAGCGTGAAATGACGCAGTATCAGTCGATTCCCTATCAGCCGCAGCTGAAAGAGACCCACTCCGGCGGCGTGATCGATATGCAGCGCCACTATCAGGGCGTGGACACCCGCTGGACGCATCGCGGCGAACTGCTGGTGCCCGTGACCTTCACCACCGGGCTGAACTACGAAAACATGAGCGAAGATCGTCGCGGTTACGAGAACTTCGTCATGAACAACGGCGTGCCGGAGTACGGTGTGAAAGGCGATAAACGCCGCAACGAACGTAACCTGATGTGGAACGTCGACCCGTATCTGCAGACCAGCTGGCAGCTGACGCAAAAACTCTCCCTGGATGCAGGCGTGCGTTACAGCTCCGTGTGGTTTGACTCCAACGATCACTACGTACAAGGCGCCAACGGGGATGACAGCGGCGACGCGAGCTACCACAAATGGCTGCCTGCCAGTTCTTTAAAATACGCCATCACCGATGGATGGAACATCTACGCTGCGGCGGGCCGTGGGTTTGAAACGCCGACCATCAACGAACTCTCCTACCGTTCCGGAAATCAAAGCGGGCTGAACTTCGGCCTGAAACCCTCCACCAACAATACTTACGAAGTGGGCAGCAAAACCCGCGTCGGCAATGGTCTGTTGACGGCGGCGCTTTTCCGCACCGATACGGATGATGAGATTGTGGTAGACGCCAGTTCCGGCGGCCGTACCAGCTATAAAAATGCCGGCAAAACGCGTCGTCAGGGCGTGGAGCTTTCCCTCGACCAGCAGTTTGCCGAGAACTGGAAACTGAAAATGGCGTGGACTTATCTGGATGCAACGTATCGCACCAACGTCTGCTCCGACGCTGACTGTAACGGCAACCGTATGCCGGGCATCGCCCGCAATATGGGTTATGCGTCGTTCGGCTGGCAGCCGGAAGAAGGCTGGTACGCAGGCTCCGATGTGCGCTATATGAGCGATATCATGGCGGACGATGAAAACACCGCCAAAGCCCCTTCCTACACCGTTGTCGGCCTGAATACGGGCTACAAATTTAACTACGGCAACTGGGGAATGGACGTCTTCGGGCGCGTCGATAACCTGTTCGACAAAGAGTATGTCGGATCGGTCATCGTTAACGAATCCAACGGCCGCTACTACGAACCGGCTCCGGGGCGTAATTACGGCGTGGGGATGTCCGTGTCATATCGTTTCGAATAACGGTTAATAGAAACTACACAACAAAAACCCCGCCTGACGAAGGCGGGGTTTCAGAGGCCACTTATTCCTCAACGTAACGGTACGCGGTCACAATCCCTTGATCAGAGAAATCAACCGACAGATATTGTTTCCTGTCGAGGATCACCGGAATGATAAGGTAGATGCGGCGATCGACGATTTTTGAGGTATATACCCAGTGGTTCACTTTGTTGTAATCCGGTGTATTGGCGGGAACGCCGAAGGCAATCAGAACATCTTTGCGGGTGGTCACCTCAGGAGTGATTTTCTGTTTGATCTCTTTTTCAGAATACTGCGCTAAGCTGGTTGCGCCCGTTTTATCGTAATTTGACGCACATGACGCGCTCATTAAGACAAGTAAAACAATTCCTAACGCCTTCGCCGCTCTCATTGCTTAACATCCTTTTCCACATAGATGCCATTGGTGGTATCTAATGCGACTTCCTTCATATACAGCACGCAGTAGCCCGTCTTGTCTGCGTAGCTGATGTGCCCTTCATAGATTTTTTGCTTTTCAGGTACGAATGAAAGGGTAACGTGGCAGCCCTGATACAATGAATGCTCAATGATGGTTTTTTGATTAGGTATTAGCAGCGTTTCAAAATAATCATCTTTGTAACTCTTTCCGGTTATTTTGGGTAAGCCAATATCCTTTGTTGAACCCAGGAAAGGATTCAGGTAACGATTATGCTTTAAAACCCATCCACCCGTTTCTTTACCGGAAGGGTCGTATTGATAAATCCCGTAGCTCATAGGAGGCCCGATAAGACGGATTTTCGCGACATCAGCACTGTTTGCTGGAGGGGTGTACAGTTTTGGCTCTGGGAATAACGTGCTGCAGCCTGATACGCTCAGGGCAACAGGAATCAAAATCCAGCTCAGATATTTCATCATCTATCCTTGTCTAAAAAGGTAGAGTGAATATCGGCATGCCTCTTCAAAACTTGATGGTGAGTTTTTACATCAATAAACATGAAATAATATTCCCGGAAGAGCAATTCCTCCGGGTAATAGTTAAGTAGGGCAATAGTTTTAGTGAAGAAGTAAAAAGGAATTAAACTATTCCTTAACTAAAATACTGCTGCAATAAAAGCGCCGTCGACCCGTCAATGAGTTTATCAATCGCTTTATCACAGGCCACTGCATCGCCGCGCTCAAGCGCATCCAGCAGTTCATCGTAGCGATACGAGTATTTTGAAATGTCGTGTACATCTTCGTAGAGATAATTGAAGCAGGGGCCAATACGCACCCAAAGTTGCTCAATCATCGCCGTTAATGTTGGCATCTGGGCGCATTCATACAGCCTGAAGCGAAACGCACGATTAGCATGCAGGGCGCGCTGCGCCTCGCCGTTACGCATTGCAGCGTGGAATTTCTCTGCCAGATCGCGTAATTCCTGCAGCTTGCTGTCTGTCATTTTTTCACAGGCTGCTGCAACCGCCATCGACTCTAATTGCTTACGAATGGCGTTTATTTCTGTATAGCGATCGAGGGTGATCTCCGGTACCAGAAAAGCCTGTGCCGGTGTGGCATGCAGGGCTCCGGCGGAAACCAGCCGTAAAAGTGCTTCGCGAACAGGAGTAATACTGGTGCCTAATTTATCCGCAATCTCTTTGGTAATAAGCCTGGCGCCAGGTTTGAGCGCTCCGGCAATCAACGCCCCTTTCAGGCTCACCTCAACTTGCATCGTAAGGCTCAGGCGTTGTGCTTTTTCTAAATGTTCCAATTCAAGCATGTGCATTTCCTTCAGCTTAAAAAATAAGCGCTATTCATCCACCCGTTTTGACCTGAACGAGTGCCTGTCGATATATCCTGTATCTTCACACTGGTATTGGAATGACGCTAAAAAATTCAAGAACCAAAATTTATGCATTTTTTTGCCCTCGGCTCACCGAATCCGGTATGGCCGATAGCTATGCTGGTATTATTAAAGACATTATAGTCAAACTTTAAGAATATATTATGGCGGGGATTCCCGCCATAATGAGTACCATTAGTTATCCTTCGCGACGCGTATCACCACTTTGCCAAAGTTTTTACCTTCCAGCAGGCCAATCAGTGCCTGCGGTGCATTCTCCAGCCCGTCGATCACCTGCTCGCGATACTGAATTTTGCCCTCTTTGATCCAGCGCCCCATCTCATCCTGAAACTCCTGAATGCGATGGCCGTAATCCTGGCCAATAATAAAGCCCTGCATGCGAATGCGTTTCTTGAGCAGCGTCGCCATCAGCAGAGGCAGACGATCTGGACCGTCCGGCAGCCCGGTGGCGTTGTACCCGCTCACCAGCCCACAGACCGGCACGCGCGCCGAGGTATTCAACAGCGGCAGTACCGCGTCGAACACTTTACCGCCGACATTTTCGTAGTACACATCGATGCCTTTCGGACAGGCCTGAGCCAGCTGTTCGGCAAAATCGTCCGCGCGATGATCCAGACACTTGTCAAACCCGAGGACCTCAACCGCGTGACGGCATTTCTCCGCGCCACCCGCAATGCCGACCACATAACAGCCTTTGATTTTGCCGATCTGCCCGACGGTCGCCCCAACCGGGCCGGTTGCCGCTGCAACCACTAACGTCTCACCCTCTTTCGGCTGGCCGATATCCAGCAGCCCCATGTAGGCCGTGAAACCGGGCATTCCTAGCACGCCAAGTGCCCAGGATGGCTGTTTCACCTCATCGCCGAGTTTGACCAGTCCTGTGCCGTCAGAGAGTTCATACTCCTGCCAGCCGCTGTAGCCCAGCACCCACTCGCCCGCTTTGAATTTCGGGTGGTTCGACAGCTCAACGCGGCTGACCGTGCCGCCCACCATCACCGCGCCAATTTCAACCGGCGGCGAATAGGACGGCGCATCGCTCATGCGGCCACGCATGTACGGGTCGAGTGACAGCCAGACGGTACGCAGCAAAACTTGCCCGTCCGCAGGCGTTGGGATCGGTTGCTCTTCTAAACGAAAATTGTCCGCGACCGGCGCACCCTGTGGGCGAGATGCCAGCACCAGGCGGCGGTTTGTGTTTGCAGATTGACTCATGGATCGCTCCTTATTACGCAAATGTCCTTAGAGACTAGCGCCTGTTGCCGACAACTGCCTTATCATTACGAGCCAGACTGATTCAGGCGCACCACCAGATACACGCAGGGATTTTGCGTCTCATTGATAAAGCGGCAGTCGTTAGGTGGCCCCAGCTCCAGACAATCTCCGGCCTGCATTTCATGGCGGGTATCGCCCTCCTGAAACACCAGTTCACCGGACTGTAACCAGATAAGCTGTCGTGCCAGCGCGTAGGATGACGCGGGCATCGGCACATCGCTGCCGCCGGGGAGTTCGACCTGAACCAGATCGATTGGCAAGTCGGTACGCGGTGAAACGTGGCGGCGCAGATAATGCGTTTGCGGATCGCGCCACACCGGCTGATTGGCAAAGCGCAGCAGCTTGCCTTCCTGCATCTCAGCGCGAGCGATGAGCGTCGACATGCTGATACCGAACGCCCCCGACAGCCGCGCCAGAAGCGTTGCGGTCGGGCTGCTTTCGCTGCGTTCAATTTTGTGGATCATGGCGCGTGACACGCCTGCCCGCTCAGCAAGCTCGCTAAGCGACCAACCGCGCGATTCGCGTTCTACCCGAATTCGCGCGCTAATCCGTTGATTCATATCGTCTGGCATAGTGTTCATGACGTCATACTATAGTGTATGGACCCGATTTCAATGCCGTTGTCATAACAAAAAAATATGTCTTATGCCGTAGCGGTCTGGCGCGGCGTTTGTGTAATATTGTGAGTAATACGTACCACTATAGTGAACAACCGACCCCGAGGTTCCGATGATTATCCGTCACGCCAGCAAAGAAGATTGCGCCGCTATCGGCGAGATTTACAACCACGCGGTGCTGCATACTGCAGCAATCTGGAACGACACCACCGTCGACACGGAGAACCGTATTGCCTGGTTTGAAGCGCGCACGCTGATGGGCTATCCGGTGCTGGTCAGCGAAGAAAACGGCGTGGTCACAGGCTATGCCTCCTTCGGCGACTGGCGCGCCTTTGACGGTTTTCGCCACACGGTGGAGCATTCGGTCTACGTTCATCCCGACCATCAGGGTAAAGGCATTGGCCGCGAACTGATGCAAACGCTGATCGTTGAAGCGCGCGCTATCGGCAAACACGTGATGGTGGCGGGCATCGAAGCGCAAAATCAGGCCTCCATTCATCTGCATGATACCCTCGGTTTTGTCATTACCGGGCAGATGCCGCAGGTGGGCACCAAATTTGGCCGCTGGCTGGATCTAACCTTTATGCAGCTCCAGCTCGACGATCGCCACGAACCGGACGCGATCGGATGAACCAATCCCTGACGCTGGTCTTTCTGGTGGCTGCCGGCATCGGTCTGGTGGTGCAAAACACGCTGATGGTGCGCATCACCCAGTCGTCATCGACGATTTTGATCGCCATGCTGCTGAACTCACTGGTCGGTATTGTCTTGTTTGTCAGCATATTACTGATTAAAAACGGCGTGGCGGGCTTCAGCGAGCTGGCGTCCACAATACGCTGGTGGACGCTCATTCCTGGGTTGCTGGGGTCATTTTTTGTCTTTGCCAGCATCAGCGGCTATCAGTATGTCGGTGCAGCCACGACGATTGCGGTGCTGGTCGCCAGTCAGCTGATTGGCGGGCTGGTGATGGACGTGCTGAAAAGCCAGGGGATCCCGCTGCGGGCGCTGATTGGCCCGGTCTGCGGTGCGGTGCTGCTGGTAATTGGCGCCTGGCTGGTTGCACGGCGCCAGTTCTGACGTTTAGAGAATCGAGCCGCCTTTGGTCAGCTGATCGTGGCGGGCGTCGGCCTCTTCTTTATGCTGCTTGCCGTGGTGCGCAATGGTGTTACGCAGACGTTGCTGCTGAGCGTAGCGATCTTCGCGGCTCAGTTCGCTGTCTTCGCTCAGTTCGATGAGCAGTTCATTCATGTGAGTGATGACACTCTCTTCCACCGCGGCATCCACGCGCGCAATCACGTCTTCTAAATGTGACATTGTCACTCCTTGTCATCGAGTCATATCGCCGGGCGGCGGCATTGCCTTACCCGGCTAACACATACATTGTTCCGCAGGCCCGATCAGCGCAACGCCACCGGGCATCTGGCTAGTTCAGCTTCGCTTTGGAGAAATCACTGCCCATCAGGCTAACGCTATACCCGGTCACATTGCTGCGCGTGGCGTAGAACGTTTTGCCGTTTGCCAGCGCAATCCACGGCGCCTGTTGGTAGAAAATCTCCTGCGCCTGGCTGTACAGCGCCGCACGCTTCGCCGGTTCGCTGGTCAGCTTCGCTTTTTGTACCAGGTCATTATACCCTTTGTCACACCAGCGTGCGGCATTCGAGCCGGTCTTGATGCTGTTGCAGCCGAGCAGCACATCGGCGAAGTTGTCCGGGTCGCCGTTATCTGACATCCAGCCAAACAGCGCGCTGTCGTGCTCGCCTTTACGCATTCCGGACAGGTACTCGCCCCACTCGTAAGAGACAATTTTCGCCTTCACGCCTACCTTCGCCCAGTCGCTCTGGATCATCTCCGCGATGCGTTTGGAGTTCGGATTGTACGGTCGCTGAACCGGCATCGACCACAGGGTTACTTCTGCGCCCTTCTCCAGCCCCGCCTGCTTCAGCAGCGCTTTCGCTTTTTCCGGATCGTAGCTGTAGTCTTTCAAATCTTTGTTAAAACCGAGCATGTTCGGCGGAATCGGTGATTTAGCGACCGTACCGGAACCCATAAACACGGCGTTAACAATGGCCGTTTTATCCGTCGCGTAGTTCAGCGCCTGACGCACCAGCACGTTATCAAACGGTTTTTTCTCGGTGTTAAACGCCAGATAGCCGACGTTCAGCGCATCAACGGAATGCAGCGTCAGATCCTTGTTTTTCTTAATCACGTCAAACTGAACCGGGGATGGCGCAGGGATAATCTGGCATTCGTTGGTTTGCAGCTTCGCGAGGCGCGTTTCGACGTTCGGCGTAATCGAGAAAATCAGATGCTTTGTTGGCACCTCGCCGTCCCAGTAATTCGGGTTAGCAACGTAGCGGATCAGAGAATCAACTTTATACTGCTGCAGCACGTACGGGCCGGTACCAATCGGCCAGGTATCGACGTTTTCCGGCGTCCCTTTTTTGAGCATAGCGTCTGCGTATTCGGCTGACAGGATCGAGGCGAAATCCATTCCCCAGTCGGCGAGGAACGCCGCGTTCGGCTCACTCAACACAAACTGCACATGGTAATCATCGACTTTTTTGACTTCCTGGATCAGCTTATCCAGTCCGACGTCATTGAAATATTCGTAATTACCCTGGGAGACGTTGTGATACGGATGCTTAGGGTCTTTCTGACGCAGCACCGAGAAAATAACGTCATCCGCGTTAAAATCACGGGTCGGTTTGAAGTATTTGTTGCTATTAAATTTCACGCCTTTACGCAGCGTAAACGTATAGGTTTTGCCGTCCGGAGAGATAGTCCAGGATTCCGCCAGCGACGGAACCGGGGTATTTTTGACCGGATCAAAATTAATCAGACGGTTATAAAGCACCTGAGAGCTGGCAACGAATGACGGGCCGGAGCTGGCGATTTGCGGGTTAAACGACTCCGGTGACGCCTCAGAGCAGTAAATGATCGTATCTGTGTTTGCCGCCCAGGCAGCGCTTGCCGGTAAGAGTGTACTCAGCGCAAGCGCGAGCAGCTTTTTCCCTGTGGTCATGGTTATAGCCTTTTGATTTTTATATATAGAACGTCAATAACAGCACAGCCCTGAGCGGGTGGCAAATAACGAAACACTATCAGGATATTCTAAAGCCATTAATTTCGCTGGTTTAACAGCCAGCCATCGCCCGATGATTTGCCTTAAGTGTGCTGTTTCGTCAACCACTAATGCACCTTTCTATCCGCTAAGAAATCGCCGCTTTTAGCGTCTCCTCGTCCGTTTGCTTGCAAAACGATTTCGTTAAAGTAATGGGGTGAAGAAGTCTACAGGACCAAATCGTGGCAAAAACACTTTTACGCAGCGGCAATCTCGATGATTTTCAGGCCGTTGGCGGCGGCGGACAGGCCGTATTTGAATCAGCACTACAAATCCGTGAAGCGCTGCGTCTGCGCAAACAGCAGACGATCGTCGATTGTCTGGCGATCCCGCAGGTGAACGACGGCGGCGACCGTGTCGACTGGTATTCACCGGTGGACGGTGACGTTCTGGGCTGGAATGCCGCCGATGAAGACGCACGTTTTCGCGCCCTGCGCTATCTGGAGAACACCCTCTCAAGCGTTGAATCGCTGAGCAAAAAGAGCCTCCAGTCGCCTAAAACCGCACAACAGCTGTTTGGTTCCCTGCTTTCGAAAGCATTCCAGTTCCCAGGCGAAAATTTCCTGTTCCTCGTCGACGGCAAGCCGGTTATCGCGTTCTGGGGTTTTGTGAACCTCAACGAAAACGCGCGCGAGGATGTTCTGGATTGCCTGCGTGAATCCCTCAAGCCTGAGCCGATGCCTGCGCCAGTTGAAGAGCCTGAGCCTGAAGAACCCGCTCCGGCGATTGTGTTTGAGCAAGCCGACGCGCCGCTCATCGCACCACCGCCTGTGGTTCGTGTGACGGAAGACGACCTCTACTCCGCTGAGCCTGCGCCCATGGTGATGCCTGAAGTGTCCGCGCCCGCAGAACCTACGCCTGTGGTTGTAGGCAAAAAACGCCGCGTTCCGCTCTGGTCTCTGCCTGTGGCGGCCGTGATTGTCGCGGCCATCGCGACTCCGCTGCTGTGGCCAAAACAGGCGCCTTCTGCCGAGCCTGTCGCAACACCTGCTCCGGCACCGATTGTTATTGCCCCGAAACCGGTAAAACCGGCAGTTGAGATGGCGATGAACCTGCCGCTGCACCAGGCCGAAATCCTGCCGGTTAAAGCCGCAGAACCTGCACCGGCCCCGGTCGCAGAACCGGTGATAATTTCCGCGATCCCAAAAGATGCCATGGTGATGGACGCCGTTCAGGTAAAAACCGGCTCAACGAAATTCCTCAACGGCACCTGGCGCGCCATGCTGGACGTGAAAGATCCGATCACCGGGAAAGCTCCGTCACTGCGTTATCAAATTCAGAACAATAAGGGGACCGCTCGCGTGGTTCAGGGCGATAACGTTATTTGCCGAAGCGACATTTTCTCGGGCCTTCACAGCAACGGCGAACTGATGATTAAGAGCCGCGGCAATGCCCGCTGCACGGACGGTTCGCGCTACCCGATGCCGGAAATCGCCTGTAAAGCCGGGACTAACGACGTGGCGGAGTGTACTGCCCGTTATGATGCCAAAACCGTCGTTCCGCTGACGTTCAAGAAAGCAGGTGCCTGATCCTATGCTGGTAAATCTTTGCGACTACAAACAAAGCGTCACGCTGATTGCGAACAGCGGCGTACAGTTTCTTGATTTTGGCCTGACGCCACAGGACACGGCAAGTCTGGGCCGTTTCGTGCGTAAAACCGCCAATGGCCCTTTGCTGCGCCTCAATTACGATCTGGTCAATGGCCGCTACACCCTGCCCGCTGCACGCGGCGGTCAACCTGAAGTGGTGAAACCGGAAAGCACGTTCACCCTGCATCAGTCCCTGGCGGTGCTGGATGGCGTCTGGCTCCCGGTGCCTTTTTTACGCTTTAATCCACCGCGTACCTTCGTCGACGGCCCGGATAACTGGGCGCGCGCGCAGGTGCGTAAGCTTGAGACGCCGGACAGCGCGGGTAACACTCACCGTGTCACATTCGCGCTCGACAGCCAGATAGCCGATCACGCCACGCCGGGCCTGTCGCCGGTCGAAAACGATATTCTGAACGGCACCCGGTTTGCGCTGGCCTGGCGCGACGACGAAGTGCTAAGTTTTCTCGATCAGACCTGGATTGACGGCTGGCTGCGCGAGGCATTCAGCGGCTACGCCACCAGCGTCGAAAACCGCTCCGAGCGCGACCTGCACCAGGCGATGCGCGGTTTTGAATATCAGGCCCACTGGCTCAACCTGATGACTATGCTGGGCGAGCAGATCACCGTTCCGGAAGTGAAATTTGTTACTCACACCCTGAGCACGCCCGCCATTCCGGTCGATCTGATCCTTGATGTCGGCAACACCCACACCTGCGGCGTGATCATTGAAGATCACGGCGATGCCAATGACGGCTTACGCCAGACCGCCGAACTGCAGGTGCGATCCTTAAGCGAACCGCAGTTCCTGAATGAGCCGCTGTTTACCAGCCGCCTTGAGTTTTCTGAAGCCCGCTTTGGCAAGCAGCACTTCTCCGTTGAAAGTGGTCGCGAAGATGCGTTTGTCTGGCCTTCAATCGTGCGCGTGGGCGATGAAGCGCGCAAACTGGCGATGCAGCGTCTGGGCACTGAGGGCAACAGCGGGATCTCCAGCCCGCGTCGCTATCTGTGGGATGAAACCCCGACAGTTCAGGACTGGCGCTTTAGCAGCATGAATGCCAAAACCCAGCGCGAACCGCTGGCAACCGCCTTCCCGCTGATGAACCTGATGAACGATGACGGGCAGCCGCTGTTCACCCTGCCGCCGGATGAACGTCTGCCGGTCTTCTCGCCACAGTACAGCCGCAGCACGCTGATGACGCACATGCTGTGCGAACTCCTCGCTCAGGCTCTCGGCCAGATCAACAGCGTCGCCACGCGTCTGCGTTTGGGCTTCCCCGCCTCGCCACGCCAGTTGCGTACCCTGATCCTGACCCTGCCCTCGGCGATGCCGAAACAGGAGCGCGAGATTTTCCGCCGCCGCATGTTTGAAGCCATCGCCATCGTCTGGAAAGCGATGGGCTGGCACCCGCAGGATGACGATTTTGCCAGCCGTAAGCAGCAGGATAAGAGCGTGGTTCCGGTTCCCGCTATCCAGATGGAGTGGGACGAAGCCAGCTGCGGACAGCTCGTGTGGCTGTACAACGAAGCCATTTCCCATTTCGGCGGCCAGACAGAGGCGTTCTTCGCCTCTCTCGCCCGCCCGGACAGTGAAGTGGAGCCGGGCGCACAGCCTGGACGCTCGCTGCGCGTGGCCTCCATCGATATTGGCGGCGGAACCACTGATATGGCGATTACCCACTATCAGCTGGATGACGGCTCTGGTAACAATGTCAAAATCACCCCGCAGCTGCTGTTCCGCGAAGGATTTAAAGTGGCGGGCGACGACACGCTGCTGGACGTTATCCAGCGCTACGTCCTGCCCGCCCTGCAAACGCAGCTGCAAAAATCCGGTATCGCCGACGCCTCTCTGCTGATGGCATCGCTGTTTGGCGACTCCGGGCGCATTGATACTCAGGCAGTCCTGCGCCAGCAGACGGCGCTGCAACTGTTTATGCCGATTGGACACGGGATCCTCGCCGCCTGGGAGAGCAGCGATATCGACGATCCGCTGGCGGGTTTACACGCCACCTTCGGCGATCTGCTAAAACAGCAGCCGACCCGCAACGTGATGAACTATCTGCAACAGGCGATCGACCACGCGCTGCCCGCAGGTTCGGCAGCGTTCGATCTGTTTGCGGTTCCGCTGCATGTGAACTTCCAGGAAATGCAGGACGCGATGCTGGCGGGCCAGTTTACGCTGGCCGCTCCGCTGCATGCCGTGTGCGAAGCGATTTCCCATTATGCCTGCGATATCTTGCTGATCACCGGGCGCCCTGGCTGTCTACCTGGGGTGCAGGCGCTGATTCGCCACCTGCAGCCGGTGCCGGTCAACCGCATCGTCTGGCTGGATAAATACCGCGTACATGAGTGGTATCCGTTTAGCCAGCAGGGCCGTATCGGTAATCCAAAATCTACGGCTGCCGTAGGCGCGATGCTGTGCAGCCTCGCTCTGGACCTGCGTTTACCGCGCTTTAATTTCAAAGCTGCCGACATCGGTGCCTACTCTACCGTGCGTTATCTCGGCGTGCTGGATAATACGGTCAACACGCTGCGCGAAGAGAACGTCTGGTATCAGGACATCGACCTCGATAAGCCAGGCGCGAAGCTGGATGCGCGACTGCACTTCCCGCTACGCGGTAACGTGACGCTCGGCTTCCGTCAGTTGGCTAACGCCCGCTGGCCCGCCACTCCGCTCTATACGCTAAGTATTAACTCAGCAGAGCTGGCAAAAGCCATCGCCGGAGACGGCGTGCTGAACGTGCGCCTGCAGCTGCGCGGCGGAACGAAACACGAAGGCCCGGAGTCGTTTGAGCTGAGCGACGCCTGGCTCCAGGACGGGACACCGGTGCCGCCTGACGCCTTAACGTTTAAACTGAATACCCTGGCCGACCGCCGCCATAGCGGAAGCCACTACTGGATCGACAGCGGGAGCGTATATCTCAAATGACAGCGATGACTGCCACCTCTCAGGCGTTAATCGAGTGGATCAACGACACGCGCCTGCATGCCCCGATGCTGGATAACGATGCTGACGCCCTGCTGGCCCGCCTCACCTGCGCGCAGGCACGCGGACAGGCGCTTGACCGCGCCCTGACCGGACACAGCAGCATTGGTCTTTACGGCCATTCGCAGGCAGCCAAAGCGCACCTGCTGGCGTCACTGTGCGGCAGCGGAAATGGTCGGCTGGATGTTTCTCCCGGCCAGCGCACCTTTGACTATTTTTCCCATATCAACCCCGGCCACGCCCTGACCAACATGGCCGTGCGTTTCACGCCGCGCTCCAGTGATGTCAGCGACGATGCCTTCCCGCTGCGCCTGAGCCTGGTCACGGAAGCCGAGCTGGTCCAGCTGTTTATTGCGCGCACCACGCTGCACACACTGATTCGCCCGGTAGAAAAATCGGTGATTGAAGCGCGTGTCGAAAAATGGCGTGCCCTGCGCCAGCCGCAAGGTGTTCCGGGGATCACCGCCCAGGAAGTGGCGACCATTGCCCGCTACTGGCGCAGCACCGTTCCCGCGTCTGAACAGCAGATGGACGATAGCCTGTGGCATCAGTTCGCGCAGCTGATCCCCTCCCTCGATTTAAGCACTCGCGCCAGCGTCTGGTCGCTGCTGTGGGGTGAGCAGCAGGAACTGACCCAGCAGTGGCTGAAACTGGCCCACGTGCTGCATCAGACCAGCCACGCCCGCCAGCTGGCGGCACCGCTGAGTTTGCTGGTCGATAATTTCGGCCTGCCCAGCGAAGGGTTCCTCACCCGCGCAGAGTTCACCGCGCCGGACGCACAGGAAGCCGTGCTGCACCCGCTGAATAATGGCGAGATGTTGAATGCCATTAGCATTCCCGTCGATGTGCTGGCATTCCTGACACGCGAACTGGTCCTGCCCGCTGAAAACGGTGTGCTGGATAACGTCGATATCATTGATATTCCCGCGCCATCGGAGACCGATCTCTCGCCGCTTGCAGAGGCCAAATGCACATGGCTGCTGGAACATTATCGCCAGCAGATGCAGCCCGACGTGCTGGTGATTTGCAACGCTACCGCCCGCCACGAGCAAACGGCAAAAACGGCAAAAACCTTGCTGAACTGGGTGAAAGATACCCAGACGACGGAAGAGTCCGCCCTGCCTGGCCTGGTATGGGCCATTACGCCGCACGATGCGCGATTCCTCACCAAACAGAATCTGGATGAGGCGGTGCAGCACCTGCTCGGCAAACCGGGCCAGCGCTGGGGAACGTTACAGGCTCTCGACACGCACAGCATGCAGCGCGTGGTGGAGTGGCTGTCGCAGGCAACGCTTGCCACACAACGCCAGTCTCGCCTGCAAGCGCTGAAGAACACTCAGCAACGCGAGCTTCGTGCATTGATGCAAAGCTATCTCGCGCCGATGACCGTTGAGCCTGATGCACAACGCACTCAGGCTGAAGCGATGGTGCGCACGCTACAATCCAGCGCGGCACGCCATGGCGAATTGCTTGAAGGGCTGCTGCCACCGCTGAAAGCCTTCGAAACGCTGCTTACCGTTCAGCAGCCCCGCGAAGAGCAGGTTAACGGTTTGTTCACCGACGCCATTGATCTCTTTGCCGACAACGCTAGCGAAGGCCATGAGGTCTTCCAGACCAAAGATAAAGCGCGTCTGGCGCATCGCGTCTGGATCAACCATCTGCGCCAGTGGAGCCGTAACGAAGCCGCCGCGAACAGACTGGGGCTGGACGTTGCTGCACTCCCCCAGATTGCCGATACGCTGGTAATCAGTAGCTACCGCCTGAATCTGCCGCAACAGTTACAGCGCATCGTAGAAGCCGATAAAAGCAGTGCCGCACAACTGCATGCGGCCATCGGTAACTTCATCGGCTGGCTGGGCTACGCTGAAACACCTGCGGTGACGCGTCCGGCAAGCCGCGTGCGTAAAGGCCAGGCCATCTTCGTGACGCCTGTCGTCAGCAGCGCAACGCCAAGACTGACGCAACTGGGTGAGCAGCCGGTTCACGCCGCCACGGTGTACGTGTACGACTGGCTGGTCGCGCTTTATACCCGCGCGATTGAGAACATTGGCTATCAGCACCCGCATGATATCCAGCCCGGCGCACGTCAGGCGTTACAAACGATATTGCGTTAACCCTAAGGACAGCCTGCAAAGGCGCGGGCTGTCACTCTTCTGAGACACAATCCGAAAGCGCGCGCGCCAGCGCGGAAGGATTTTCCCACGACATGGAATGCCCGGCGGCAGGGATCACCAGAATTCGGACACCCTGCTGACGCATCTCTTCGGCCTCGGCATCTGGCAGCGAGAGTTCGCCAAACAACAGCGTGACCGGACATTTCAGCGCCAGAAAGCGTGCGCTCCAGTCAGGAGTAACGCCCGCAACCAGAGACGCGGCACCACGCCAGACGGCATAAGGTGCATTACTGCGCAGACACCCCGCCCACGCAGACGCTTCGGCGGCAAGCATAGTGTGATAGCCAGTTTCAATAAATGCGGCCTCACTCTGCGCGGCAATCCCGCGGCTGAACATGCCTCCTCCCGCATGAAAATTGGGTTCAGAGACAATCAGCCCGCGAATACGGTTTTCGGTAAGACCGGCGGTTTCGATAGCGATGCTGCCGCCCATGCTGTGGCCATAGAGCCAGAATGCGTCAATATTGAGATGGTTCAGAAGTTCGACAACGACCTTCGCCTGATCGCTGGTGCGATAGAGAAAGTGTTCAGGTTTGTCGCTATAGCCACTGCCGGGAAGGTCGATAAGAATGGCCCTACGCGCACCAAACTGCGGGTCGCAGACGACGCGGGGATATTCATACGAGGAGGCGCAGCCGAGGCCGTGAATAAAGACCACGGGATCGCCAGAACCAGGGAGGTCCTGCCAGCGCACATTGCAGCAGGCTTGCTGCGAGTAAAAACTGTTCATAAGCACTCCTTTGTCGACACACTGTGTATTTATACAGTCACCGGTAGCGGAATGCTATTTTGTCTTTAAATTTTGGAAGCGTGCTTCAGAAAAGCGAGATTAACAGTGCCACAGGAAAGCTCATCGGCCAGGTCGAGCCCACCAGAAACGCGCTCAGAAACCGAATGCGTTTACGGTCTTTCGACAGGAACCAGGTAATCAGGGCGCAAATCGCTGCCATGACTGCGTAAAACACCAACATCTTTTGATAAAGCGTCATTCTGTGCACTCGATCGATAAAATAACCGCGCGCAATATGCGTCATATATTGATACAGATCAAGTTTTAATGTTACAAGTTAACCACTAAAATCACATGGTTAATAACAATGAAGTATTTCGTAGACGTTAATTCCCCGCCTGAGTTACCCCTTTTCCTACCCCTTTAAAGTTGCATCTTACATGCACATTTTGCACAATGATTGTGCCCGAAAAGTGGTGTAATAACAGCAGGCTTTAGAGGGAGAAACTATGTTACGCATTCCGCAGAGTTGTATTCATACCCGTTCCACCCCTTTCTGGAACAAAGACACCGCCCCTGCTGGCATTTTCCAGCGCCATCTTGATAAAGGCACGCGACCGGGCGTTTATCCCCGTTTGTCGGTAAGTCAGGGAGCGATACGTTACTTAGGTTATGCCGACGAGTTCACGCCGGTCCCTGACAGCGAACTCATCATCAAGGCAGGCCATTTCGGCGTGTTTCCGCCTGAAAAATGGCATCACATTGAAACGATGACTGACGATACGATTTTTAACGTCGATTTCTTTGTTGAACCGGAAGTTTTGAAATCTCTTTGAGCATTTAAACGCCCGTAAGGAACTTATTATGCTACGTATTCCTGAAAATTTTGTTCACACCCGCGCCACTCCATTCTGGAACAAAGACTCCGCACCGAAGGCCCTGTTCACCCACCACAACACCAAAGCGGGCGTGTATGGCCGCCTGTCTGTTATGCAGGGCGCGGTGAAATATTTTGGATTCCCGGATGCGCAAGCCACTGAACCCGATCTTGAACTGATTATCGAAGCGGGTTCTTTTGGCATTTCGCCACCGCAAAAATGGCACCGCATTGAGCTTCTGACCGACGATACCTACTTCAGTATTGATTTCTTCGCCGATCCGCAGGCAAATCTTGAAGGCGCGGGCCTGGGAAAAGTCGTTAATACACATAAGGGGTAAGAAGATGGGCAAGGCAACGTATACCGTCACCGTCACGAATAACAGCAACGGCGTGTCGGTCGATTACGAGACACAGGCCCCAATGGAGCTGTTAATTCCCGATGTCGCAGCCGATGTTGTGAAAGATTTGGTCAATACCGTGCGCGCGTATGACACGGAAAATGAGCATGATGTCTGTGGCTGGTAGACACTGCCGGGTGGCGGTGACGCCTGACCCGGCAACGATTTAAGCCCGGTAAGCGCTGCGCTACCGGGCGTTAAACAGCGCTAATGTTTAATCATGACGTGCCTGACCACGGTGTAATCCTCCAGGCCATACACCGACATATCTTTGCCGTAACCGGATAGTTTCATGCCGCCGTGCGGCATTTCGCTGACCAGCATGAAATGGGTATTCACCCAGGTGCAGCCGTATTGCAGCTGAGCGCTGAGTCGATGCGCGCGGCCCACGTCTTTCGTCCACACCGATGACGCCAGACCATACTGCGAGTCATTGGCCCAGGCCAGAACTTCCTCTTCATCGCTGAACTCCGTCATGCTGACCACTGGGCCAAACACTTCGCGCTGGACGATGGCGTCTTCCTGTTTTGCTCCCGCCAGCAGCGTGGGCTGGAAGTAATACCCTGCGCCGTCCACTTTATTGCCCCCGGTCACCACGTTGACGTGCCCAAGCGCTTTGGCTGCATCCACCGCCTGGCAAACCCGCGCCAGATGCGCCGCAGAACTGAGCGGTCCCAGTTCGGTGGATTCATCATCCGGCGCGCCGGTTTTCAGCGTGGCCACCGCCGCACCGAGCTTTTCCACCAGGGCGTTGTAAATGCCTTTTTGCGCGTATATCCGACATGCGGCGGTACAGTCCTGGCCCGCGTTATAGAAACCGAAGGTCCGCACGCCCTCGACAACCGCGTCAAGATCTGCGTCGTCAAAGACGATGACAGGCGCTTTACCCCCCAGCTCCATGTGGGTGCGTTTAATCGACGACGCCGTGTGGCCGATTATGTGCTCGCCGGTGGCAATCGATCCGGTCAGGGAGACCATGCGTACTTTTTCATGCCCCGTCAGCGGGTCGCCAACGGTTTTGCCGCGACCGAACAATACATTTAATACCCCTGCCGGGAAGATCCCTTTCGCCAGTTCCCCCAGTTTGAGTGCGGTCAGCGGCGTGATTTCTGAAGGTTTGATCACCACGCAGTTACCGGCGGCCAGCGCCGGAGCCAGCTTCCACGCCGCCATCATCAGGGGATAGTTCCACGGCGCGATGGACGCCACTACGCCCACCGGATCCCGGCGAATCATGGAGGTATGGCCGTCGAGGTACTCTCCCGCCGCCAGTCCATTCAGCGTACGAGCGGCACCGGCAAAGAAACGGAACACATCCACGACTGCGGGAATTTCGTCGTTGATGACACAGTGCAGCGGCTTGCCGCAGTTTTGCGATTCGAGGCGCGCGAATGTGTCGGCATGTTCCTCAATCATATCGGCCAGTTTCAGCAGGCATTCGGAACGCGCTTTCGGCGTGGTTCGGCCCCATTCTGAAAAGGCGCGGTCGGCGGCTCGCACGGCAGCGTCGACCTGTGCGGCAGACGCTTCGGCGATCTCCAGCAGTACCTCGCCCGTGGCAGGATTGTAAACCGGCTGGTTTTCGCCTTCGCCGGTGACCAGTTCACCATTAATCAGCAGTTGAGTTTGCATAGCATTGTCCTGTTGAAATCAACGTTATTTCCCGCTTTCGACCACGTTTTCGTTGTCGCGGGTTAGCCACCAGGCCCCCAGAATCGGAATGGTCGTTACCAGCATCACCAGCAGCGCGACCACGTTGGTGACGGGCACATCACGCGGGCGTCCAAGCTGATTGAGTAACCACAGCGGTAACGTACGCTCATGTCCCGCCGTAAATGTCGTGACGATGATTTCGTCGAACGACAGTGCAAACGCCAGCATTCCTCCCGCCAGCAGTGCAGAGCTTAAATTCGGCAGCACGACGTAGCGGAAGGTTTGCCAGCCGTCGGCACCTAAATCCATCGACGCTTCGACCAGGCTCCACGAGGTGCGCCGGAAGCGAGCGATGACGTTATTGAACACCACCACCACGCAGAAGGTCGCGTGACCGGTAACGATGGTGAAAAAGCCCGGCTCGAGATTGATAGTTTTAAACGCCGTCAGTAGCGCCAGACCGGTGATGATCCCCGGAAGCGCAATCGGCAACAGAAGCAGCAGCGAGATGGCGTTTTTGCCGAAAAACTCGCTGCGCCAGAGTGCCGCCGCCGCAAGGGTCCCCAGCACCAGCGCAATGGCCGTCGAGAGCGACGCGATTTGAAGTGACAACGTCACTGAATCGATAATGTCGCTTCTTGATGCCGCCACGCTAAACCACTTCAGGGTCAGCCCTTTCGGCGGAAAGCTGAACGCCGCATCCTCTGTATTAAAAGCATAGATGGCGATAATCAGAAGTGGGAAGTGAAGGAAGATCACCCCGCCCCAGGCCGCCAGTTTCAGGAACACGTTCGCGCGTTCAGAGTGCATCGAACGCTCCCAGACGTTTCACGAACGCCAGATAGAGTGAGATAAGCACAATCGGCACTAAGGTAAACGCCGCCGCCATTGGCATGTTGCCGATCGCCCCCTGCTGCGCATAGACCATGTTGCCAATGAAATAACCCGGCGGGCCGACCAGCTGCGGCACGATAAAATCGCCCAGCGTTAGCGAGAAGGTAAAAATCGAACCGGCCGCAATGCCAGGAATGGCCAGCGGCAGCACCACGTAGCGGAAAGTCTGGCGCGGGCGCGCGCCCAGATCGGCTGACGCCTGTAACAGCGAGGGCGGCAGGCGTTCCAGCGCCGCCTGTACGGGCAGGATCATAAACGGCAGCCAGATATAGACAAAGACGAGGAAGCGCCCCAGGCCGGACGTCGACAGCGTGTTACCGCCAATTGCGGGCAGGGTCAGCACTGACATCAGCAGCGGCTCCAGCCCCATATAACCGAGAAACCACTGCGCGACGCCATCTTTTGCCAGCAACAGCGTCCACGCGTAGGCCTTAACGATGTAGCTCGCCCACATCGGCAGCATCACCGCGATATAGAAAAAAGCTTTCCATTTACCGCGCGTGTAGCGCGCCATGTACCACGCCATCGGAAAGGCCAGAATCGCGCTGGCAATCGTGACGGCAATGGCCATCAACAAGGTGCGCAGGATGATGTCGTAATTGGCAGGGTTGAAAAGCGCCAGTATGTTCGCAAAGGTCAGATCCGGCGTCACCGACATGGTGAAATCGTCGAAGGTGTAGAAACCTTGCCACAGCAGGGTCAGCAGCGAGCCGAGATAGACAATCCCGAACCACATCAGCGGCCCAAGCAGAAGCAGGAACAGCCCGAGCGACGGTTTGCGCCAGAGCAGCGTCGTGATCCGGCTGACCGGGCCACGGGAGGACGGTGCAGGTGAAACGCTCATGTCCATCTCACCTTTCCTCATGCAGCGGCACCATTGCCTCGCGCGACCAGGAGGCCAGCACCTGCTGCCCTGGGGCAACATCCACAGGGATATTCGCGCCGCTCAGATTGGCCTGGCTCACCAGCAGTTTTGCGCCATCGGCGAGACGCAGCTCAAACCGCGTAGCCGCGCCCTGATATTGCACCGCCTGCACCACGCCCTGTACCTGAACATCGCCGCTCTGATTGAGGCGAATATGTTCCGGGCGCAGCGAATAAATTCCCTCCATGCCGCAAACCTGTTTTGCAACGGCGGCATCAAACACGTTGGATGTGCCGACAAAGCTGGCGACAAACGGCGTGCGCGGGCGCATATAGAGCTCGCGCGGCGTATCAACCTGTTCAATTCGCCCGTTGTTAAACACGGCGACGCGATCGGACATCGACAGCGCTTCGCCCTGATCGTGGGTAACGAAAATAAAGGTGATCCCCAGCTCCTGCTGAAGTTTTTTCAGCTCGAACTGCATCTGCTCGCGCAGTTTCAGATCCAGCGCACCGAGCGGTTCGTCGAGCAAGAGCACACGCGGCTCATTGACCAGCGCGCGGGCGATCGCCACACGCTGGCGCTGCCCGCCGGAAAGCTGAGACGGCTTACGCTTTTCCGCAAACCCTAACCCCACTTTCTCCAGCGCGTCACGCGCCTGCGCCTGACGTTTCTTTTTATCGACACCTTTCACCATCAGACCGTAGGCGACGTTTTCAATGATCGACATATGCGGGAACAGGGCGTAATCCTGGAACACGGTGTTCACATCGCGCTCCCACGGCGGTAGCTCGCTGGCCTCTTTGCCGAAGATTTTGATCGCCCCACCGCTCAACTGCTCGAACCCGGCAATCAGGCGCAGACAGGTGGTTTTGCCGGAGCCAGAAGGCCCCAGCATGGAGAAAAATTCACCGTCACGAATGCCAATGGTGACACCGTCCACCGCCCGTACGTCGCCGTACAGACGGGAGACGTCGTTAAACTCAACTGCGTACGTCATGGTCTGCTCCCGGGCGATTAACGGCCACCCATGATGGCGATGTAATCCTGCGTCCAGCGGCTGTACGGGACATATTTTCCGCCTTCTGCAATCGGGGTTTTCCAGAACATGATTTTGTCGAATTCGTTATAGCCGTTGGTTTCGCAGCCTTTTTCACCGAGCAGCGTGCTGGCTTTACAGCCTTCAGCCACCACCGGCAGAGAGCCAAACCACGCCGCCAGATCGCCCTGCAGTTTTGGTGTCAGCGACCAGTTCATCCACTTGTAGGCGCACATCGGATGTTTGGCTTCGGCGTGGAGCATGGTGGTGTCTGCCCAGCCGGTTACCCCCTCTTTCGGGAAGACCGTGGCGATGGGCTGGTTTTCCCCTTTCAGGGCGTTAGCCTGATAAGGCCATGCGCTTGACGCCACCACGCCTTCGTTTTTGAAGTCGCTCATCTGAACGGTGGTGTCGTGCCAGTAACGGTGAATCAGCGCGTGCTGTTCACGCAGCACTTTCAGTACGGCTGCATATTGCGCTTCGGTGAGCTGGTACGGGTCAGTAATGCCGAGCTGCGGCTGCGTGGCTTTGACGAACAGCGCGGCATCCGCAATGTAAATCGGGCCATCGTAGGCCTGCACACGGCCTTTGTTGGTTTTGCCGTCCGGGAGATTTTGCTCTTTAAAGATCACCGCCCAGCTGTCCGGCGGTGTCGGGAAGGTTTTCGTGTTGTACATCAGCAGGTTCGGTCCCCACTGATACGGCGTGCCGTAGACTTTGCCGTCAACGTTGAACCATTCGCCTTTCACGATGCGCGAATCAATGGTTTTCCAGTTGGGGATCAGATCCGGATTAATGGGCTGAACGCGTTTCCCCATAATCAAACGTAACGAGGCATCGCCGGAAGCGGTGACCAGGTCATAGCCCCCTTTTGCCATCAGGCTGACCATCTCATCGGAGGTGGCTGCCGTTTTGACGTTCACCGCACAGCCGGTCTCTTTTTCAAACTGGGTGACCCAGTCGTAATTTTTATCCGTCTGGCCGCGTTCGATGTATCCCGGCCAGGCGATGATATCCAGCCTTCCCTCGCCTTTGCCGATCTCTTTCGGCGGCTCTGCGGCTTGCGCGGTCATGATGGTCATGCCGAGCGCGCACAGGCTGCTGCGGGCAAATTTTTTGCTCATTTGATTTACTCCTGTCGCAATGAAATTTGGCGGCAGCCGTGCCGTAAAAATATCTCCCTTAATAAACGTAGACTGCGCAAATGCGCCGCACCCTGCGGGCTTTGGAAATTTCATCAGGTTGTGACAGAGGGCGCATTCCCTGTTAACTGGATTATAGACAAGGAGTTAGCGGCGAGCGGCGGTATGCAGATTTCCTATGACCGGCAGTCGGGAATAAACCCGGCGCCGGTCACAGGATAAGCATTGTTTATTTATACGAGGATATTACGTCTGCGGTAAATAAGCCTTTTCGCTTATTTCAGCATGACGCTTATTAATTTCGCCAGCTGGATTACAGCCTGTTCTTCTCGCTCCCCCCACGCCCAGGAGGTATTAAAGCGAAAGAACGGCGTCCAGACGTCGGAGGTAGAAAACATTTTGCCCGGCGCGATGCTGATATGGTGCGCCAGCGCCTGCTCACTGAGCAGCCCGGCGTCCAGCTGTGCAGGCAGTTCCAGCCACAAAAAGTAGCCGCTGTCGTTGTGGTGAATTTTCACTTCCGCCGGCAGATGGCGCATTAACGATTGCCACGCCTGTTGCTTACGCTCGGCCAGTGTACGGCGCAGGCGGCGAAGATGGGCGTCATAGCGTTTGGTGGCGAGATAATCCACAAGAGCAAGCTGCATCGGGGAGCTGGTCGAAAGCGTGCTCATCAATTGTAATTGCTGGATACGGCGCGCATGTTTGCCCGCTGCGACCCAGCCGATACGAAAACCGGCGACCAGACATTTCGAGAAAGATGAGCAGTGCAAAGTCATATCCTGGCGGTCCCAGGCTTTTGCGGGAAGCGGTTTTTCGCGCCCAAAATAGAGCTCGCTGTAAACGTCATCTTCGATCAAGGTGACGTTATGTTTCGTCAGCAGCGCCACCAGATGGGCTTTTTTCTCGGCGCTGAGGGTAAAGCCCAAAGGATTTTGGCTGTTAGTCATCAGCCAGCAGGCTTTCACCGGATAGTCGTTCAGCGCCTGCTCGAGGGCGTTGAGATCGATCCCTTCACGCACGTCGGTGGCGATCGACAGCGCCTTGAGCTTTAACCTTTCCAGCGCCTGAAGTGCACCGTAGAAACAGGGGTTTTCGACAATCACCCAGTCACCGGGTTCGGTCACGGCCTGGAGACTCAGATTGAGGGCTTCCAGCGCACCGGCGGTGATCACAATCTCTTCCGGCGAAATATTCATCCCCTGCTGCGCGTAGCGGCGGGCGATGGCGTGGCGGAGATCGACGTTACCCGGCGGCAGGTTTTCAATCACGCTCATGGCGGTTGCGGTTTTGCTGACATTGGCAAGGGAGCGGTTCAACTGCTGAAGCGGGAAAAGCCGAGGATCGGGGAATGCGGAGGCAAAGGGTAAAACAGAGGGGTCGCGGCTGGCCTGAAGGACATCAAAAATATAGGTATTGATATCGACCACTTCGTCGCGCATCACCTGCGCCGGTGGCGCAGGCTGCTGCTTTATCGGGCGTGGAGCAACGTAGTATCCCGACTGTGGGCGAGCAACGATTCGCCCCTGACTTTCCAGCGTTTGATAGGCATGACCGACGGTCATGAAACTCATGCCGCTGCTGGCAACTTGCTCACGCAACGACGGTAGTTTATCTCCCGGCAACCACACGCCAAGTTCGATTTGCGAAATGATTTGCTGCGCCAGGCGCTGGTATTTTTTCATCGTTCTCTCCTTGCTTCACACCATAGTATATCAGCAGGAGAAAATTGGCAGTTTTAATGAACTGTTATAGCTTATGCGGTGTTATGACGGACGATGACTGAGGTGTGCACGCTCTGATGGCGCGGACGTTGCCAGATGGTCAAAGGTCATCATGGACGATTTGCAGAAAATGCATTTCGCACCGTGTGGGTTTTTTTCAGACACATCAAAAACGGATGTGCGGTATTGCGAGCCATGACAGCATGGGCAGCGAAAATGGATATAAGAAACCATATGAATCTCCAGAACACGTAAATACGTGAATAACAAATTGGGCCTTTCAAGGCAATGATGGTCTGAGACAAAACTAATCGGAGTGTCAGAGTGTAAAGAGAAGACCCAAGAGGCTGCGGAGAGGCACAACGTGATGAGAAATGCTTTGAAACGACGTCAGATATTTTTTTGGGTATCAAACCGAGGAGCCATTAACGCATGACTGAGAGAACAAAACAACCCCTTTAATGAAGAAAACTCATAAAAATAAAATTCTTATGCTCTGAACGTTTAACGGCTTTATGCGTTAGTCGCGTTTAACTGTTCACTATATCAGATGACTAAAGCCCATCTATTTCGCAAACTGTTATACATAAATTTCAAATTTCTGCCTCTGATAGTTCGATTCCGCCCCCTATACCATAACACCACACCGATTGACATTGAGGCTGTGCATGTTTGGTTTAGATGCTTTTCATCTGGCGCGGATACAGTTTGCCTTTACCGTATCCTTCCACATTATTTTCCCGGCGATCACCATTGGTCTCGCCAGCTATCTGGCGGTGCTGGAAGGGCTTTGGCTGAAGACCAAAAACCCCGTCTGGCGCTCGCTGTACCATTTCTGGTCCAAAATTTTCGCCGTCAACTTTGGCATGGGCGTGGTGTCCGGGCTGGTGATGGCCTACCAGTTCGGGACCAACTGGAGCGGATTTTCGCAGTTCGCGGGGAGCATTACCGGCCCACTGCTGACCTACGAAGTGCTGACCGCCTTCTTCCTCGAAGCCGGTTTCCTCGGGGTGATGCTGTTTGGCTGGAACAAAGTTGGGCCGGGGCTGCACTTCTTTTCCACCTGCATGGTGGCGCTGGGCACCATTATTTCGACCTTCTGGATCCTGGCGTCCAACAGCTGGATGCAGACCCCTCAGGGGTATGAGATCGTCAACGGCGTAGTGGTCCCGGTCGACTGGTTCGCGGTGGTATTTAACCCCTCCTTCCCCTATCGCCTGTTCCATATGTCCATTGCGGCATTCCTGAGCAGCGCCCTGTTCGTGGGTGCATCTGCGGCCTGGCATCTTCTGCGCGGTAACAACACGCCCGCTATTCGTCACATGTTCTCCATGGCGCTGTGGATGACGCTGATTGTTGCGCCAATTCAGGCGATGGTCGGTGATATGCACGGCCTGAATACGTTAAAACATCAGCCCGCCAAAATTGCGGCGATTGAAGGTCACTGGGAAAACCCACCCGGTGAACCGACACCGTTGTTGTTGTTTGGCTGGCCAGATATGGAGCAAGAGCGCACCCGCTATGGGCTGGAAATCCCGGCGCTCGGCAGCCTGATTCTGACGCACAGTCTGGATAAACAGGTGCCAGCGCTGAAAGATTTCCCGAAAGAGGATCGCCCGAACTCGACCATCGTTTTCTGGTCATTCCGCATCATGGCGGGGCTGGGAATGCTGATGCTGCTGTTAGGCGTTGTCGCCGTCTGGCTGCGCTACAGGCAGCGCGTTTATACCTCGCGTCCTTTCCTGTGGTTCGCTCTGCTGATGGGACCGTCCGGCCTGATCGCTATCCTTGCCGGCTGGGTCACCACCGAAGTGGGTCGTCAGCCGTGGGTCGTTTATGGTCTGCAACGCACGTCGGATGCGGTATCTGCCCATGGCGATCTGCATATGAGCGTAAGCCTGTTGGCCTTTATTGTCGTCTATACCTCGGTGTTCGGCGTTGGCTACAGCTACATGGTGCGGCTTATCAAAAAAGGTCCGCAGGAACACGAATCCTTCCCGACCGAAAACGATGGCCGTCCAGCTCGCCCGCTCTCTGCCGCCAGCACTGAATTTGTGATTAAGGAGAAACCATAATGGGCATCGATCTTTCCATTATCTGGTTTGTGATTATCGTATTCGCCACGCTGATGTATATCGTCATGGACGGCTTTGATTTAGGCATCGGCATTCTGTTTCCGACCACCCGCGACGCGGACGATCGCGACGTGATGGTTAACAGCGTCGCCCCGGTCTGGGACGGGAATGAAACCTGGCTGGTACTCGGGGGCGCCGCGCTTTTCGGTGCGTTTCCGCTGGCTTACGCCGTGATTATCGATGCCCTCACCATCCCACTCACGTTGATGCTGATCGGCCTGATTTTCCGCGGCGTGGCCTTTGAATTTCGTTTTAAAGCGACGCCCGCTCACCGGCCTTTCTGGGACAAAGCTTTTATTGGCGGCTCCATTCTTGCCACCTTCAGCCAGGGCGTGGTAGTTGGCGCGGTGATTAACGGTTTTTCGGTGACCGAGCGCGCCTACAGCGGCGGCCCATTTGACTGGTTTACGCTGTTTAATCTGTTCTGTGGCGTGGGTCTGACGGTGGCGTACGCCTTGCTCGGCGCGACCTGGCTGGTAATGAAAAGTGAAAATCCGCTTCAGGGGAAAATGCGCGGGGTATCTAAAAAGCTGCTGCTGACGCTGTTAGTGGTCATCGCGGTCATCAGCCTGTGGACGCCGCTGGCGCACCCGGCAATCGCCGAGCATTGGTTTACCCTGCCCAATCTGTGGTTCCTGCTGCCGGTGCCATTGCTGGTCCTCGTACTGAGCGGTTGGGCCTGGAAAAAACTGAACGATAGCGACAGCCACAATGCACCGTTTGTGCTGACGTTGGGGCTGATTTTCCTCGGATTTAGCGGGCTTGGGATCAGCATCTGGCCGTACATTATTCCGCCGTCCATCACGCTCTGGCAGGCCGCAGCACCGCCACAAAGCCAGGGCTTTATGCTGGTCGGCGCCCTGCTGATCATCCCGATTATTCTGGTCTATACGTTCTGGAGCTACTACGTGTTTCGCGGAAAAGTGCAACATGGGGAGGGGTATCACTGATGCAACAGCCGGTCTGGAAACGCCTGATGTGGTTAGTCATTATTTGGGGAGGTAGCGTGCTGGCACTGGCCGCTGTGGGGATGTTTTTCCGCATCCTGATGACTGCCGCAGGCTTTAAATCGCACTAACGTTTTGATAGCCGGGTGGATATCCCTGCCCGGCTTTCGGCACTTTCAGATAAACACCCATGACAAACGGGAGGGTATCGTTAAAGATATTCACATATATTTATCGGATTTATAGTTTGAGAAGCAATATGAAAAAGCTCGTGGCGTTAAGCTTGGTGACCCTGGCGCTGGCAGGATGTGTTAATCCCGGAAAGGCGTCTGTTCAGGCAGGCCAACTCGAAGGGCACCGTTTTTTGCTGGAGAGCGTTAACGGCGCGGCGGTCAAACCCACCGCGGTGCCACCGGAATTACGCTTTGGCGAGAAAATGGCTGTTTCCGGCGTGATGTGTAACCGCTTTAGCGGCGAAGGCAAATTATCGGAAGGCGAGCTGAAGGTCAAAGCCATGGCGATGACGCGCAAACTCTGCACCGATCCGCAGCTCAACGAACTGGATGCAACAATAGGCGATATGCTGCGCAAAGGCGCGCAGGTCGATCTGACGGAAAATCAGTTGACGCTGGCGACAGCAGATAAAACGCTGATGTTTAAACGCGCAGACTAATCAGTAATTACCGCATGACCCTACGGCAAGCGACTGCTCACTGCAGCGTTTGCCATTAGGCAACGCACACATCCCGACAGCCGAGCCATCAAGCTGGCGAGCGACAGACAAAGATCCCCCTACCATTGCGCAACTGGCCTGCCCGGAGCTGGACATTGCCGCTTTCATTCCCGGTGAAACATGTGCCGCCGTCGCCTGCTGAACCGGCTCATTGCTGCACGCAGACAACAGTAATGCCGCACACCCTACCCAAAACGCTGAACGCATTCTCTCTTCCCCATACAAATTGCGAAACCTAAGCATAATAGGCACCCTGCGCCGCCCCGTCGAGAGCGGAACTGCGTATTTATGCACCTGAGAAACAAATTCTTGCGATTTTTTTGCCAGAAACTTGATCTACACATTGATGCGAAGAATAGCCAGGACACAAAAGCGAAAATCGGAAAGCCTGACCTTTGCTAAAATAGGGATATAACTATCAGGACTCGTCGACGTTTCACGGGTCCCTCTTTTTTGCGCAATGTAAGGGTGTCACATGATCACTATTGACGGTAATGGCGCGGCCGCGTCCGTCGCGTTCCGCACCAGCGAAGTTATCGCCATCTACCCCATTACACCAAGTTCGACCATGGCGGAACAGGCTGATGCCTGGGCGGGCAACGGGCTAAAAAACGTCTGGGGCGATGTTCCCCGGGTCGTCGAGATGCAGTCGGAAGCCGGTGCTATCGGCGCGGTTCACGGCGCACTGCAAACAGGTGCCCTCTCGACGTCGTTCACCTCATCGCAGGGTCTGCTGCTGATGATTCCCACGCTGTATAAGCTCGCCGGGCAGTTAACGCCGTTCGTGTTGCATGTGGCAGCGCGTACCGTTGCCACCCATGCTCTGTCTATTTTCGGTGATCACTCTGATGTGATGGCGGTCCGTCAGACGGGCTGCGCCATGCTGTGTGCCAGTAATGTGCAGGAAGCCCAGGACTTTGCGCTGATTTCCCACATCGCGACGCTGAAAAGCCGGGTGCCGTTTATTCATTTCTTCGATGGTTTCCGCACCTCTCACGAAATCAATAAAATCGTCCCGCTGTCGGACAACACGATTCTGGATCTGATGCCGCAGGACGAGATCGATGCCCACCGCGCTCGCGCGCTGAACCCGGAGCATCCGGTTATTCGCGGCACTTCCGCGAACCCTGACACCTATTTCCAGTCCCGTGAAGCCACCAACCCCTGGTACAACGCGGTTTACGCTCACGTTGAGCAGGCGATGAGTGATTTCTCGGCGGCCACCGGGCGTGAATATAAGCCGTTTGAATACTATGGCCACCCGCAGGCCGAGCGCGTTATCGTGCTGATGGGCTCTGCGATTGGTACCTGTGAAGAGGTCGTCGACGAGCTGCTTTCCCGCGGCGAAAAGGTTGGCGTGCTGAAAGTGCGTCTGTACCGTCCCTTCTCTGCAAAGCATCTGCTGTCCGTGTTGCCGGAAAGCGTCCGTTCCGTTGCGGTACTCGATCGCACCAAAGAGCCGGGCGCGCACGCAGAACCCCTCTATCTGGATGTGATGACGGCCCTGGCCGAAGCCTTCAACAGCGGCGAGCGCGAAACGCTGCCGCGCGTCATCGGCGGACGCTACGGTTTGTCGTCGAAAGAGTTCGGGCCTGACTGCGTGCTGGCAGTGTTTAATGAGCTGAGCGCCGCAAAACCGAAACCGCGCTTTACGGTCGGTATTTATGACGATGTGACTAACCTGTCGCTGCTGCTGCCAGAAAACACCCTGCCGTCGACGTCGAAGCTGGAAGCGCTGTTTTACGGTCTGGGCAGTGACGGTAGCGTCTCTGCCACCAAAAACAATATCAAAATCATCGGTAACTCCACGCCGTGGTATGCCCAGGGCTATTTCGTCTATGACTCCAAAAAGGCGGGCGGCCTGACCGTCTCGCACCTGCGCGTCAGCGAAAAACCGATTCGTTCCGCCTATCTGGTTGAGCAGGCCGATTTTGTTGGCTGTCATCAGCTGCAGTTTATCGACAAATATCAGATGGCCGAACGCCTGAAACCGGGCGGAATTTTCCTGATTAACACGCCGTACAATGCTGACGAAGTGTGGTCGCGACTGCCGCAGGAAGTGCAGGCGGTGCTGAATCAGAAACAAGCCCGTCTGTTTACCGTCAACGCAGCGAAAATTGCCCGTGAATGCGGCCTGGCAGCACGCATTAATACCGTCATGCAGATGGCCTTCTTCCACCTGACGGATATTCTGCCGGGCGACAGCGCGCTGACCGCGTTGCAGGGCGCCATTGCCAAAAGCTACAGCAGCAAAGGGCAGGATCTGGTCGAGCGCAACTGGCAAGCGCTGGCTCTGGCGCGAGAGTCTATTTCTGAGATCCCGCTTCAGCCGGTGAATACCGCCAGTGCAAACCGGCCACCAGTGGTGTCTGATGCGGCGCCTGATTTTGTTAAAACCGTGACCGCCGCGATGCTGGCGGGTCTGGGCGATGCCCTGCCCGTCTCCGCCCTGCCGCCGGACGGCACCTGGCCGGTGGGCACCACCCGCTGGGAAAAACGCAACATCGCCGAAGAGATCCCGATCTGGAAGGAGGATCTCTGTACGCAGTGCAACCATTGCGTAGCGGCCTGTCCACACTCGGCCATCCGCGCAAAAGTGGTTTCTCCGGAAGATATGGAAAACGCCCCTGCCAGCCTGCACTCGCTGGATGTGAAATCCCGCGATATGCGTGGGCAGAAGTACGTGCTGCAGGTCGCGCCGGAAGACTGCACAGGCTGTAATCTGTGCGTCGAAGTATGCCCGGCGAAAGATCGCCAGAATCCGGAAATCAAAGCCATCAATATGATGTCGCGCCTGGAACACGTTGAAGAAGAGAAAGTGAATTACGACTTCTTCCTCGGCCTGCCGGAAATCGATCGCAGCAAACTCGAACGTATCGATATCCGTACCTCCCAGCTGATTACGCCGCTGTTTGAATACTCGGGCGCCTGCTCCGGCTGCGGCGAAACGCCTTACATCAAGCTGCTCACCCAGCTGTACGGCGACCGCATGCTGATCGCGAACGCCACCGGCTGTTCGTCTATCTACGGCGGTAACCTGCCTTCTACGCCGTATACCACCGATGCCAATGGCCGTGGCCCGGCTTGGGCAAACTCTCTGTTTGAAGATAACGCCGAGTTCGGACTGGGCTTCCGTCTAACGGTCGATCAGCATCGCGCGCGCGTGATGCGTCTGCTGGAACAGTTTGCCGATAAGCTTCCTGCTGAATTAAATGAAGCGCTGCACAGCGACGCCACACCAGAGGTGCGTCGTGAGCAGGTGGCAGAATTGCGTCAGCATCTTCAGGGCGTGGAAGGCGCACAGCAGCTGTTAACCGACGCCGATGCGCTGGTCGAAAAATCGATCTGGCTGATTGGCGGTGACGGCTGGGCGTACGACATTGGTTTCGGTGGGCTGGATCATGTTCTGAGCCTGACGGAAAACGTGAACATTCTGGTGCTCGATACTCAGTGTTATTCCAACACCGGCGGTCAGGCGTCTAAAGCCACCCCGCTGGGTGCCGTCACCAAGTTTGGTGAGCACGGTAAACGCAAAGCGCGTAAAGACCTGGGCGTCAGCATGATGATGTACGGTCATGTGTATGTCGCACAGATTTCGCTTGGCGCGCAGCTTAACCAGACGGTGAAAGCGATACAGGAAGCGGAAGCCTATCCAGGACCGTCGCTGATCATCGCTTACAGCCCTTGCGAAGAGCACGGTTACGATCTGGCGCTGAGCCACGATCAGATGCGCCAGCTGACGGCGACCGGGTTCTGGCCGCTGTATCGCTTCGACCCACGTCGTGCCGATGAAGGGAAACTGCCGCTGGCGCTGGACTCACGTCCTCCGTCTGATGCGTTGGCAGAAACGTTGATGCAGGAGCAACGCTTCCGTCGTCTCAATGCCCAGCAGCCAGAAGTGGCCGAGCAATTGTGGAAGGACGCGGCGGCGGATCTGCAAAAACGCTATGACTTCCTGGCGCAGATGGCAGGAAAAGGCGAGAAATCGACCAGCGAGTGATAAAAAAAAGCCCGGAGCATCAGCTCCGGGCATATCCTGTCAATTCTGGATGATAGCTCAGTAAAACACTCTCAGTGCATTAACGGATGAAGAATCATAAAGGCATATAACGGTTTAAAGTTTACCCTCAACTAACAGGAAAGAATAATTTTTAATTCATATAGTTCAATGAATTACATTCACTGTAATTATTTTTCCACCCCGTGTTACGCGTCACCCACTTGCACCCTCGCCCCTGCTGTTAGATGATAAATCTCCTGTTTTATGCTGTAAGGGACAAATCATCATGGTCCATCATCCTGTAAGGTCTTCACGTATCGCCTCCATTGGCTATGATGAACGCAGCGCCACGCTGGAAATCCGCTTTCTCGATCGTCGGACGCTGCGGTATCAGCAGGTTCCGGTACGCGTCTATAACGATTTTTTGCAGGTCGTGTCAAAAGGTCGCTTTTATGATGGCGTCGTAAAGGGGAAGTTTAAGGAAATCACCGTATACTGAGCCTTATCCCTATCCACGTGAAAGGATTTCTTCCGTGCTTACCCGCTTATCATTGGCTGCTCTGATTTTGCTAACCTGTCTGTGGATGGCATTAATTTTTGATTTCGGCGATATCGTGCGTCATCTCAGTGAATTACTGCAGGCACTGGATGCGGATTAACACGCCTTTTATTGTTAGTTTTAATAGATATCAGACATTGGCTGTCTCTTTCTCCGCTTAGGCTAAAATTGAATGTGTATGCGCACATTCAATTGAACAACGGCCTTCTCGATAATCAGGAGATCAAATGACTGACTTAAACGAACGCGTTGAAACCCTTGAGCAGACAATTAATGAGCTACAAATAGACCTTCACGCCTCAAAGATTGCCATCACTGTTTTATCCTCGGTAATTAATAACATGAGTGGCAACCCTGGCCTTCTTTCAACTTCATACGAGGAGGAAAAAAGCTCGGCACCACTGGTCAAGTTCAACCATCCCGAGCAGGAAGGATATGAAGATAAGGTGACGGAGAGAGTTTTAGCACTGCTGGCAAAATCAGGCCAGGTGGGGTAAGCAACGCTGCCCGGCTTGATGAGACTTGCGGGGATAACGCCGTCATTATGCTTCTGCTCATGGTGATGGCCTTAAAACACATGCCCGCGATCCAGCAAATTGATGTGACTTCAGCGCTTACGTTTTATTTATCACTGTCGATAGCCTCTGAGTGATTGTTAATTCAGCCTTTATTATCCCGGCAGAGACTGTCATTTCATCAGAGATATTCCCCCCCTTAAACGTTAGCATATAATATATTTAACATTCTCCTGTTTTTGAATTTACGCCTCCGCCAGGAAGTTTCTCATTTTATTGCTAAATCCTTTCTATGTGCCCCCTGCCCTAAATATCAGCTACCCTTAAAGACTGCGTGAATGATGCGCATCACTTTTTCACAAGTCGAATTGTGAGAGGAGTATTTAATGACAATCAAGACTCTCGAAGATTTATTCATTCATGACCTTTCTGATATTTACAGCGCAGAAAAACAAATCACCCGCGCGTTACCTAAAATGGCGCGGGCGGCGACAGATCCCAAACTGATTGCTGCTTTTAATCAGCACCTTGAAGAAACCCACGGCCAGATTGAACGGCTTGATCAGTTGGTTGAAAGCACAGAAGGTGTGCGAATCAAGCGCATGAAATGCCATGCCCTTGAAGGGCTGGCAGAAGAAGCGCAGGAAATCATCGACTCCGTCGAAGCGGGGCCGGTCCGCGATGCGGGTCTGATTGGCGCCGCCCAAAAAGTGGAACACTATGAAATCGCCACTTACGGCACACTGCATGCTCTTGCGAAAAAGCTGGGATACAAAGATGCGGCAAGGCTGCTGGAAGAAACCCTCAAGGAAGAGAAAGCCACTGACGAAAAATTGACGGTAATTGCTGATCAGCAGCCCTAAATTCGTTTGTTGGTAAATAATCGGCCTGCCGCTGTGCGTTAAGCACGCCTGTAGGCCTTTTTTTGGCCTGAGGTTTGGTATGGCCTGGTACTCAGAAACCGCACTCCTCACGGGCCGTATCGGGGCGCGATGCGCTTCTGCTGTAAAACGTGCTGGCATTCGTCGCCGCAATCCGTACCATACACGGCACACTTTCGCATGCTGGTTGCTATCAGCAGGCGCTAACCCGTCTTCTATTGCCAATCAGATGGGGCACGAAAATGCGCAGAGGGTGTATGAAATCTATGCTTCATGGATAGCAGTATTGAACAGCGAGCAGGTCGAAATGCGCCTCATGACGCTGGCGCGTTAAAATGGTTTTGTCCCACTGGTGCCCCATTTGATATTTGAGTAAAGTATAAATGCAAGATAATCAATCAGTTAATAAGAAAGAACAATACAACCTGAATAAACTGCAAAAGCGCCTGCGCCGCAACGTCGGTGAAGCCATTGCAGACTTCAACATGATTGAAGAAGGCGACCGCATTATGGTCTGCCTGTCAGGCGGTAAAGACAGCTACACGATGCTGGAGATCCTGCGCAATCTGCAGCAAAGCGCACCGGTGAACTTTTCCCTGGTGGCGGTCAATCTGGACCAGAAACAGCCTGGCTTCCCGGAGCACATCCTGCCGGAGTACCTTGAGCAACAGGGCGTCGAATATAAGATTGTCGAAGAGAATACCTACGGCATCGTGAAAGAAAAAATCCCGGAAGGGAAAACCACCTGCTCCCTGTGTTCGCGTCTGCGCCGCGGTATTCTGTATCGCACCGCCACCGAACTGGGCGCGACGAAAATCGCTCTGGGCCATCACCGCGACGATATCCTGCAGACCCTGTTCCTGAACATGTTCTACGGCGGCAAAATGAAAGGGATGCCACCGAAGCTGATGAGCGACGACGGAAAACACATCGTCATTCGCCCGCTGGCCTACTGTCGTGAAAAAGATATCGAACGTTTTGCGCAGGCGCGCGAATACCCGATCATCCCTTGTAACCTGTGCGGCTCGCAGCCGAACCTGCAGCGTCAGGTGATTGGCGATATGCTGCGCGACTGGGATAAACGTTATCCGGGCCGCATTGAGACCATGTTCAGCGCGATGCAAAACGTTGTGCCTTCTCACCTGTGTGATACTGAACTGTTCGATTTCAAAGGCATTAAGCACGGCGCGGAAGTGGTGAACGGTGGCGATCTGGCGTTCGACCGCGAAGAGATCCCGATGCAGCCTGCGGGCTGGCAGCCGGAGGAAGATGAGTCTCAGTTGGATGAAATGCGACTGAACGTTCTGGAAGTGAAGTAATACTCTGGCGTCTCAGAGATTCTCTGAGACGCTTTTCTTTGTGCCTTATTTCAGCAAACGCACCTTACAGGTTTTGCCTTTAATCTTCCCGCCCTGCAGTTGTTTCCACGCTTTATTCGCCACTTTCTGACGCACCGCTACATAGACATGTGCTGGATGCACCACAATTTTGCCGATATCCGCACCCTCGAGTCCGATATCCCCGGTCAGCGCGCCTAATACATCTCCGGGACGCATTTTGGCTTTTTTGCCGCCGTCGATGCACAGAGTCGCCATTTCAGCGGCCAGTGGCGTAATACTTACACTGCCCAAAGCGGGCATCCAATTGAGTTTCAGCTGAAGCATTTCAGACAGAATGTTGGCGCGCTGCGCCTCTTCCGGTGCGCACAGGCTGATCGCCAGACCGCTGTTGCCCGCTCGCGCTGTACGACCAATACGGTGAACGTGGACTTCCGGGTCCCACGCCAGCTCGTAGTTAACCACCAGCTCCAGGGATTTGATGTCCAGGCCACGCGCGGCCACGTCCGTTGCCACCAGCACGCGCGCGCTGCCGTTGGCGAAACGCACCAGCGTCTGATCGCGGTCGCGCTGTTCCAGATCGCCATGCAGGGCGAGCGCACTCTGCCCCGCCTCGGCAAGCGCGTCACAGACGGCCTGGCAATCTTTCTTCGTATTACAGAACACCACACAGGAGGCCGGCTGATGTTTGCTCAGCAGCTTTTGCAGCAGCGGAATTTTGCCGTTTTGCGAGGTTTCGTAGAACTGCTGTTCGATGGACGGCAGCGCATCCACCGCGTCGATTTCAATGGTAGCCGGGTTGTTCTGCACCCGTCCGCTGATTGCCGCAATTGCTTCTGGCCAGGTTGCGGAAAAGAGCAGCGTCTGGCGCGTCGCGGGCGCAAAACGAATCACTTCATTGATGGCATCGGTAAAGCCCATATCCAGCATGCGATCCGCTTCATCCATCACCAGCGTTTGCAGGGCATCCAGCGAAACGGTGCCTTTTTGCAGGTGATCGAGCAGACGGCCAGGCGTGGCGACAATAATGTGCGGCGGATGCTGCAGCGAGTCGCGCTGCGCACCGAACGGCTGGCCACCGCAGAGGGTCAGAATTTTGGTGTTAGGCAGGAAGCGCGCCAGACGACGTAACTCCCCTGCCACCTGATCCGCCAGCTCGCGCGTCGGACAGAGCACCAGGGACTGCGTCTGGAACAGGCCCGCATCAATCTGCTGGAGCAATCCCAGGCCAAAGGCGGCCGTTTTTCCACTGCCGGTTTTAGCCTGCACGCGAACGTCTCGTCCTTCCAGAATCGCCGGAAGCGCGGCAGCTTGTACAGGGGTCATCGAGAGATATCCCAACTCGGTAAGGTTGTCGAGTTGGGCGGCAGGCAGAACGTTCAGCGTCGAAAAAGCGGTCACAATGTACTCTCAAGGTAAAAAATCACAGTCAGTTGGCGCGTATCCTCGCAGATCTGCGCTACCGATGCGACAATTTAATCGGTTCTTCATCCGGCGGCGGGTCGGGCATTGGCTGCGGACGAGGGATCGGATCGGGGACAGGCACCGGATCGATGGGTATCGAGTCAGGTACCGACTGTTGCATGTAAAGCAGTGAAAGCAGATAGCTCATGTTTCCCTCCAGTTTATCGGGGTGACCCTTTTAGGGTAGACGCTGAGATTCTGGAGGCAAAAAAAAGCCGACTAATTTAGTCGGCGTCGTACGAATCAATATGTGCTATGCAGTAATTCAAAAAAGGAAGTAAGACAATATGGAGCGCAACGCCCATCGCTTGACGTTGCATTCACCTGCGGGAGTAATACTGCACCGAACGGGGTAGCTGTTTATTGACTTCGCTCAAACAAAAACGCGTTTTAAAGCCAGAAAACGCCTGAAAATGTGTAAATTTACAGCCATTTACTGCGATGCAACCACCACGCAACACCACCAATCAAAACAACTAACATGATGCAAAAAGCGGAAAAGCCGAACCGGTATGCCCCGCCCGGTATGCCCCCGAGATTCACACCGAACAGCCCGGTCAAAAACGTGCTGGGTAAAAAGACCATCGCCATTAACGACATGGTGTACGTCCGGCGCGAAAGTGACTCCTGCATCACCGTCGCGATTTCATCGGTCATTACCGCCGTTCGCGCTATGCAGGAGTCAATCTCATCCAGCCCACGCCCGAGCCGGTCGGCGATATCCTGCATACGACGTCGCTGATCGTCGTTCATCCACGGCAGACGTTCGCTGGCGAGCCGCGCGTAGACATCACGCTGCGGGGTCATGTAGCGACGCATCACAATGAGCTGTTTACGCAGCAGAGCAAGATAACCGCGCGGCGGAATTTGCTGATCGAGCAGGTTATCTTCGAGATCGATAATTTTATCGTGCAGCTCTTCGATAAATTCACTGGCGTGATCCGTCAGCGCATCGCAGGCATCGACCAGCCACGCGCCGCAGTCGACCGGCCCGGTCCCCTCTTTCAAATCGTTGACCACATCATCCAGCGCCAGCACTTTGCGCTGACGGGTGGAGACAATCAGACGTTCATCCATATAAAGACGCATGGCGACCAGCTGATCGGGGCGCTCGTCGGTGCTGCCATTGATGCAGCGCAGCGTAATCAGCGTGCCCTCCCCGAGACGGCTGACGCGCGGTCGCAGGCTCTCACCGGCCAGCGCATCGCGCACACTGTTTGGCAGCAGCGGCGTCGATGACAGCCACTGCGCACTGTCCGGATGGGTGTAGTTCAGATGCAACCAGCAGGGGTGCTCGCTGTCGATAATATCGTCATCTTCAAGGGGTCGCGCCCCGCCTTTACCGTCCAGCAGCCACGCAAATACCGCATCCGGAACATTAACGTCCGATCCCTTAATGCCTTCCACAGTGACTCCCCCTTTTTGTCATGAACATCGTCAGTCTAGCCTTCCCGAAAGGTTATTCAACATCTACCGACAGCATAGCGCTGAATTTGCTCATGAATTAACCCTTTTCCTACTCTAACCACTGGACAGAAAGATGCAAAACAGTAGAGTTACAGAAATGCTGCCATTTTGTTTTTAAATGTATCTTTTACGAGTGTGACGATGAAAAAGCCCTGTGCGGCCTTCGATGTTCGTCTTGCAGAAATGCGGACCATTGCCATTAAAACCAGTGTGACATGGTTCCTGTGGGTAAATATGTTGTTCTCCTCTTTCATCCTGGGGCGTAACTATTTCTCCGCCTTCGAGTCAGAGGTCCTTTTCCACCACCCTGCGGCAGTGCTGGAAACCATGATGGTGGCCGACCTGACCCTCTCCGCCGCCGTGTTATTCATCATGCGGATGGCGCCGCTGCAAAACGCACAGTGGCTCGGTACTTTAGCAAAGTGGACCGTGGTGGCCCTCAGTCTGTGCTGGGCGGGCTGTTTCTTTGTCCTGATCGTCAGCAACGATCTGCGCATCATCTTCCCTTCTGCCGCATTACTGCTGTTTACCGCGCTGATCTCACTCTACTTTGATCCCAAAGTCCTGCTGAGCTTTATTCTGCCGGTCTGGCTGACGATTCTTATCACCTCACTTTTTTACCGCAATGGCCTGACGGTCATGAATGGATTGCAGTGGATTTTGCTGGCGGGACTGATTGAATCAGGCCGACGTATTCTCAACAGCTGGTTTCTGCTCGCCCTGCGCCGCGAGCAGGAAAATGCGGATTTGATTCAACGCCTGGGCCTGCTGGCCAACAACGACCCGCTCACCGGGATTGCGAACCGTCGGTCATTTGAAGCGCAGATGGATCAGGCCATCCTGCGCCATCAGCAGGATGGAAACAGCTTTGGGCTGATCATGCTCGATGTCGATCACTTTAAACTTTACAACGATTATTACGGGCATCAAAAAGGCGACCTGTGTCTGATGGCCATCGCCAGGGCGCTGGAATCCGCCGCGCTGACCTCAAGCGGCATTGTCGGGCGTTTTGGTGGCGAGGAGTTTGTTTTGCTGCTGCCCGATGCGGACTCGCAGGCGTTACAGTCGGCTGCACAGAATATTGCGGCGGTGCTTCAGGCGCAAAATATTCCTCACGCGGGTTCTCCCGTCAGCGACCGCGTGACGGTGAGCCAGGGGCTGGCGTTATGGAAATCCGGCGTGACCGCGCGGGAACTGATAGCGAGGGCGGACAAAGCGCTGTATCAGGCGAAACAAGCAGGACGAAACCGCTACAAAGTATAAAGCCTGGCGAACCAGGCTTTTCCAGTCAATCAGTCAGTCAGTCAGTATGAGTGTTCTGCGTGGCGGGGAAAGGCGCTGCGCTCCTGGCGCTCGGTCTCCTGCCAGTCAGCTTGCGAGCCGCCCTCCAGCCTGAAATTCCGGGTGCGCGTCTGAAGCTCAATCACCTGGTTTTTCAGCACATCGGAGGAGCCTGACAGCTCATCCACCATCGCCACGTTGCTTTGCGTTACACGCTCCAGCTCAGACAGCGCCTGCGTGATTTGCGAAATCCCTTTTTCCTGTTCAGACGTACTCGCCGAAATCTCATCCATCAGTTTGCTGACATGCCCGGAACCGTTGACGATTTCGTGCATATTTTTCTCGGCTTCCGCGACCACCGTCACGCCCTGCGTCACGTTATTGCTCGTCACGTCGATCAGAGACTTAATGCTTTTCGCCGCTTCTGCACTGCGATGGGCAAGATTACGCACTTCACCGGCGACCACGGAGAAACCTTTGCCGTGATCCCCAGCCCTTGCCGCCTCGACCGCCGCGTTCAGCGCCAGAATATTGGTCTGGAACGCGATGCCGTCGATCAGAGAGATGATCTCGGTCATTTGCTGCGCGCATTCCGTAATCGACTGCATATTATTTGCCACCTGCCCCATCAGCTCGCCCCCTTTGCGCGCCTGCACCGTCGCGTGGTTCGCGCGCTCGCTGGCAAGACGGGTGTTATCGGCGTTGTTACGGGTGCTGGCCGCCATCTGTTCCATGCTGGCAGCGGTCTGAATAAGTGAAGCGGATTGCTGCTCTGTCTTCACCGACAATTCCGCGCTGCGTGAGGAGAGTTGTTCTGAGAGGGTCATCGCGGTTTGCGACGAGGCGCGTATTTCCCGCACCAGCGTGGCGATGTTACTGGATAAGCTGTTGATCCCAGGAATTAAACGCCCCGCACAGTTATTGCCAAACTCGGGGATAGAAACGGCAAGATTGCCTGAGGTGACCTCTTCGATACTTTTTTTCACGGTGTTGATCGGCGTCACAAGATATTTTGTCATGTAGGACCACAGCAACATGACCGCAAGCACATTAATAATATTTACTGCGATAAAAAGCGTTGTACTTTCCGATAAAGTCCAAACTAAACCATCAATGATTAAAAGCACGACCAGCAGAAAATATATAATAAAGGTTCTTACGCTAATATTTCTAAGCATAATTGATCCCATACAACAAGTCGGAGGAGGTATATTGGTTATAGCATTCGCATTTTCTTTTTCCACCACATTTTAAGTGGCATTTATTATTCACCTTCGGATGCCGTAAATTTACCTTAAGTCAGCACACAGAATCAACTTAGCCTCAACCATGGGCGTTTTATTCTTTTTACCCCTATTTTCTTTGTGACAACAATAGTTAGCAAACAGATGATTAAATATTAACGCAATGTTTATTAAGAGCGAATGCTACTGCTGATTAAAATCATGTAGCGCTACTTAAGTCATTAATGAGAGAATATATCTTCGATGCGTTCCTGCATGTAAAAATAACGCGTTTGTTGTTGATTTTTGATAAGCAACTAATCTTGGAATTAGTTAGAGTAAGCCACGGCGGTGATGAGTCACGCACCGGATGAACTCAATAACGACTTTTTAGCGTGGGATTGCATAATGCTCGATGTGTCCTGGGACCCCGTTCTCATTGCCATCTCATTCCTGGTGGCGTTTATCGCTTCATTTGTGGCGCTCGACAGCGCCGGCAAAATATCGGGTGCCAGCCGCAAAGCCGCTCTCTGGTGGCGCATGGCCGGGGGCGTCACGCTGGGGATAGGTATCTGGTCAATGCATTTCATCGGTATGCTGTCGATGAAAATGCCGATCGACATGAGCTATCACGTCTGGCTTACCGTCGGCTCACTGGGCATCGCCATTGTCGCGGCCACCAGCGCCATTAATATTGCCGTTCCGGGTGATTCTCTCTCCTTTTTTCGCTGGTTGTTTTCCACGCTGATCCTTAGCGCAGGCGTCGTGGCCATGCACTACACCGGGATGGCGGCGCTGATGCTAAGTGATGACATTCGCTGGAACATGACCCTCGTGACGATCTCCGTCGCAATCGCCATTGTCGCCTCGGGTGCCGCCCTCTGGCTTGCCTTTCACCTGCGCCGTCGGCACAAAGGCGTGTTTATCAACCGCGTCGCCGCGGCCGTAGTGATGGGCGTTGCCATTTGCGCGATGCATTACACGGGAATGAGCGCAGCCAATTTTCAGCACGCCGCGCACATGATGCCGGGCGGAGTGAGCGAGTTAGGGCTGTCAATTTGGGTCTCCACCACCACGCTCGTGCTACTGGGTATCATGCTGATTATCTCGCTGGTGGACTCCCATTTTCGCACTCATCGCCTGACGGAAAACCTGCGCCAGCTCAACACCCAGCTGGAGCGTAAAGCACGCTTTGACGCTCTTACTGGGCTAGCCAACCGCACGCAAATGGATCTCAGCCTGCAGGATTGCCTGCACGGCTCACTGCTGAATAAAAAACAGTTTGCGGTGATGTTTCTGGATATCGACCATTTCAAACTGGTGAACGACGCCTGGGGGCATCAGGTTGGCGATGAACTGCTGGTAAGCGTCGCGCAGCGCATTACCGCCCGGCTGACGCCGGGAATGAGCCTCGCCAGGCTTGGCGGCGATGAGTTTATCCTGCTGCTGCCCGACTGCGATGACGAGAAAATTACCGAACTCTCCACGACCCTGCTCGACGATATTCGCCGCCCTTTCGCCATTGGCGGCCACGCGCTGAATATCACCTTAAGCCTTGGCGTGAGCCTTTATCCTCAGCACGGTGAAACCCTCCACGAACTGAAATTTAAAGCCGATGCCGCGATGCATCACATTAAACAGGAAGGGCGCAACGGCTGGGCGATTTATCGCCCGGAAATGTCGAAAAGCATCTCAGCAGAGCCGTCTTTCCTGCAGGATCTCACCCAGGCGCTGGAGCGCGAGCAGTTTGAGCTTTGGTATCAGCCCACCTACCACGCCGCAGTGAATGAGATCCACGGCTTTGAAGCCTTATTGCGCTGGCACCATCCTGAACAGGGTGTGCTGCTACCGAACGTATTCCTGCCATCGCTGGAAAAAACAGGATTAATCATTCCGGTGGGGGTGTGGGCCATTGATCAGGCCTGCAGACAACTGCGCTTCTGGACGGAACAGGGATTCAGCCAGTGGACGCTGTCGTTTAATTTGTCCCCTATTCAGTTTGAGCAACAGGATATATTCGAGGTGATTTCCGGCACCATGCAGAAATACAATCTCGAACCTTCACGACTGATCCTCGAAGTCACCGAAAGCACGGCCCTGAAAAACCTGGAACGCAGTATTGAATTATTAGATATGTTTAACCACGCCGGTTTTACCGTTTCCATCGACGACTTTGGCACCGGATACTCTAACCTGCTGATGCTGAATGTGCTTCCGGCCAAAGAACTTAAAATAGATAAAAGTTTTATTGATAGCATGCGGGAAAACGATAAAAGCAAAAAGATTGTCGAAACCATTATCCACGTTGCCCGGACCATGGATATGGTGGTGGTCGCCGAAGGTATTGAAACCCAACAGCAGCAGCAAATGCTGGCAAATCTGGGATGTGATTATCTGCAGGGCTATTATTTTTCCCGCCCGCTTCCTGCAGAACAGGTGCCGTGGCTGGTATTACAGAATAAATCTGATAAACAAATTATTCCAATTGGTAAAAATCAAATAGAACCCCCACTTCATTCACAAAAAAATCATGCCTGATGTGATGAAGTGGAGTATGTTTTGAAATATGCCCACGTGTGTATAACCGTGATACCGCAAATTTCATGAGCGTTGGCTGCCGATGACTGGGAAGACTCTATGTTGCCACACAGCTTTGATGCGCTGAATTTCGTCAAAACACCGGTTTGGTTAGTCTCACCCGTCTCTGAGCAGGTTATTTTCGCCAATAGTGCGGCGAGAGACATGATGCGTAATAAAACGCTGAATGACATGCGTCAGGGCGCTTATTCCGCCAGTGCACAGCAGCAGCTGGCAATGTACGTTCCGGATCTCAAATCCGAGCTGGAAATTGTCGAAATCTGGACCGTCTGGCGCAACGATCAGGAAACCACCCTGAGTTGTCGCCTGTCCCTCACCGAGCATGAAAGTGCGGGTGAAATCATTGTGTTTGAAGGGCTGATTTCCCAGGCCCCTTTCGGCCTGAAAGCGAGCCGCTCTGCCAACTACCAGCGTAAAAAACAGGGTTTCTACGCCCGCTTTTTCCAGACTAACAGCGCACCCATGTTGCTCATAGATACCGCGCGTGACGGGCAAATTGTCGACGCGAATCTGGCGGCCCTCAATTTTTACGGTTACAGCCACGATGACATGTGTACAAAACACACATGGGAAATTAACACCCTGGGGCGCGATATCCTGCCGATTATGACGGAGATCGCCCGTCTTCCCGGCGGGCATAAACCCCTTAATTTTGTCCACCGGCTGGCCGATGGATCTACCCGCCACGTGCAAACGTACGCGGGTCCGATTGAGATTTACGGCGACAAGCTCATGCTGTGCATCGTTCACGATATCACCGAGCAAAAAAGGCTTGAGCACGAGCTGGAGCACGCCGCCCTGCGGGACTCCATGACCGGCCTGCTAAATCGTCGACAGTTTTATCTCCTCACTGAACAGACTCATCCGTCCCATTTGCCTGCCCAGCAGCAGTTCAGCCTGTTACTGGTCGACATGGATCATTTCAAGAATATCAATGACGTATTCGGCCATTCCAGGGGAGATGAGGTACTGATTTCTCTGTCGCGCATGCTCGAAGCCTGCAGCCGTAAAGATGATTTTGTGTTTCGCTGGGGTGGGGAAGAGTTTGTGATCCTGCTGCCGCGTACCACGCTCGAGGCTGCGATGCAGGTGGCCGAAACCATTCGTGCTGAAGTGGCGCGCATTGTCATCCCCGGCCTGCCCCGCTTTACCGTGAGTATTGGCGTCGCGCGACATAATCCGGACGAGAGCATCGACGATCTGTTAAAACGCGTAGACGACGCCTTATATCGCGCCAAAAACAATGGCCGCAATAAAGTGCTCGCCGCCTGAAAACTGGAGTATTGATTAAAGCCCCGCTACAATGCCACCCTCGAATTAACAGCGGTCAGGTGGGTCACTTTTGCTATGGGGAAAACAGAAGTCATACTCATCCTAATTATTCTCAGCGTTATTATATTTGGCTTATGGTTTATTTTTAGCGGTGAGATGTGGCACCTGGTGGGGTATCTGGAAAGCAGCCTCTACCCGGCGATTGACGCGCCCTGACTGACGAATCAAAAAAGGCCCGTTCTCAGACGGGCCTTGTTATTCATATTAATGCTTCTCGATATACATCGTCCGGCTATACGCCACATCTTCCGCGTTATTTATCGGATACCCTTTCACCCACGGCTTAATCAGGCGACCGTTGGTATATTGATAAATCGGCGCGATCGGGGCTTTTTCAGCAAGGATTTTCTCAGCCGCGTTGTAATCCGCATTGCGCGCTTTGGCCGTCGTTTCCAGTGTCGCCTGGTTGATAATCTTGTCGTACGCCGGATCGCTGAAGCGCGAAATATTGCCACTGTGTGTGGATGTTAACAGTGACAGGAAAGTGGATGGCTCATTGTAATCCCCCACCCAGGAGGCGCGGATCACGTCGAAGTTGCCGGTATTGCGGCTATCAATGTAGGTTTTCCACTCCTGATTCTGCAGCTTCACATCCACGCCGAGGTTTTTCTTCCACATCGACGCCACCGCAATCGCAATTTTCTGGTGGTTTTCTGAAGTGTTATAGAGCAGCGTCAGTTTCAGCGGTCGCTGCGGGCCGTATCCGGCCGCCTGTAACAGCATTTTGGCCTGCGCATTCAGCTCCGCCTGCGACATCTGCTCGAACGGTGACTTTTCTGGCGTAAAGCCAGCGGTCACATCCGGCGTAAAGTGCCACGCCGGTTTCTCGCCCGTTCCGAGCACTTTCTCCGCCATAATCCGACGATCGATGGTCATGCTCAGGGCCAGTCGCACACGCTGATCGGCCGTGGGCCCTTTCTGAGTGTTAAACGCGTAGTAATAGGTGCCCAGTTGCGGCGGCGTATAAACCTGCCCCGGAATATCTTTGAGCAGCTTCTGATAGAGATTTTTTGGGAAGGATTCGGTGATATCAATATCCCCCGCCAGATAGCGTTTAGTGGCCGATGACTCCTGGTTGATTGGAATAAAAGTCACTTTTTTCAGTACCGTCTGGGCGTTGTCCCAGTAGGACGTATTCGGCTCAACCACCAGCTTTTCATTCACCACGCGATCTTTCAGAACATAGGCACCGTTGCCCACCAGTGCGCCAGGGCGAGTCCACTCTTTTCCGCTCTCAACGTTGGCTTTCTGCACCGGATAAAAAGCAAAGCTGGCGGTCAGATTGGCGAACCAGGGCAGCGGTTTATCGAGCTGTACGCGAAGGGTTTTGGCATCCACGGCGGTGATACCGAGCGTATTGGGCTGGGCTTTGCCGTCGATAATGCTCTGGGCATTGGTGATCCCCGCCAGCGCCGCAAACCAGGCAAATGGCGACGTCGTTTTCGGGTCTACCAGGCGCTGCCAGCTGTAGACAAAATCTTGCGCCGTTACCGGCGTACCGTCTGACCACTTCGCGTTGTCGCGTAAGGTAAATGTCCAGATACGGTTGTCATTGCTCTGCCACTTCGTCGCGACACCGGGGACGAGTTCGCCCTTTTCATTCTGATTCACCAGCCCTTCGAACAGATCGCGGATCACCTGAATTTCCGGTAAGCCAACGGCTTTCGCCGGATCGAGCGAGGCGGGTTCGTCCTTGATATGGCGGACCAGTTCCTGTTTTTCCGCCAGCTTCGTTCCCTGAGGAATATCAGCTGCATAAGAAACAGAAGTGAGTCCACACAGCCACAGCGCAGTACAGAGCAGCGAAACAGGATGCTTCATGAGATCCCCTTTGGAATGATGGGTGACAAGCAGATGCGTAATTATTTGTTTCAGAACAGAGAAATGCAAACACCTTCGCGCGGAAAGTTGAGATCGGATCAGTTTCTCCGGCCCGTGAAACTATTTGATTAAGCGCGTGTTTTACACAACACTGGCTATAAAGAACTCGCTATCAGGATTTCATATGTCACTTACCCGCCCAAGAACGGAACGTGGCGCTTTCCCGCCCGGAACGGAACATTATGGCCGCTCATTTCTGGGTGCCCCGCTGATCTGGTTTCCTGCCCCGCAGGCCGACCGCCACAGCGGGCTTATCATCGCCGGGACGCACGGGGATGAGAACTCCTCCATCGTCACCCTCTCCTGCGCGCTGCGCACACTGGCGCCCGATCTGCGTCGTCATCACGTGGTGTTAACGGTGAATCCGGACGGCTGCCAGTTAGGGCTGAGGGCCAACGCGCGCGGCGTCGATCTGAACCGCAATTTCCCGGCGGCTAACTGGCGAGCGGGAGAGACGGTTTATCGCTGGAACAGCGCGGCGGACGAGCGTGACGTAGTGCTTCTCACCGGTGAAAAACCCGGCTCCGAGCCTGAAACCCAGGGGCTGTGCCAGCTCATTCATCATCTTCAACCGGCGTGGGTGGTGTCGTTTCACGATCCGCTGGCCTGCATCGAAGATCCGCGCCACACGGAGTTAGGCGAATGGCTGGCCGACGCTTTTACGCTGCCGCTGGTCACCAGCGTCGGATACGAAACGCCAGGCTCGTTTGGCAGCTGGTGCGCAGACCTCGGCCTGCACTGTATTACCGCCGAGTTCCCGCCCGTCTCCTCTGATGAAGCGAGCGAGAAATACCTGAAAGCGATGACAGGCCTGCTGCGCTGGCAATCTCAGAGATGAAGGGTCCCGGTAGTAAAATTCAGCGCAGGTGAGACATCTACGGCGAGCCAGGTGGGTCCATCAAGATCGGCGTAGCTCACTTGCTCTGTCAGCGGCAGTGCGGCGCTGATGGCTCTTGAGGTGCAAAGCATACAGCCAAGCATCAGCGCGAACCCGTCAGCCCGCGCCTGTTTCGCCAGCGCCAGCGCTTCGGTTAATCCACCCGTCTTATCAAGTTTAATGTTCACCATCTCGTAGCGCCCTTTCAGCCCGGCCAGGCTGTCACGCGTGTGGCAGCTCTCATCGGCGCAGATAGGCAACGGGTGGATAAAGTTTTCCAGCGCGGCGTCTTGTGCCGACGGCAGCGGCTGCTCCAGCATCGCCACGCCCAAATCAGCCAGCAGCTGACAGCGGGCGGCCAGCCCTTCACTCTTCCAGGATTCGTTGGCGTCGACAATGAGGGTCGCTTCCGGAACCGCGCTGCGGATCGCCACCATCCGCTCGCTAATCAAATGATCGTCCAGCTTCACTTTCAGCAACCGCGCCCCGGCCTCATACAGCGCTTTAGCACTTGACGCCATCTGCGCAGGCTCGCCGATCACCACCGTTTGCGCCGTCACAATGGTCTGCGGCAGGACCACGCCAAGCGAGTCGCTGATCGTATGATTCTGCCGATGCGCCTCCAGCGACCACAGCGCACAGTCGACCGCATTACGCGCCGCACCCGCCGGTAGCGCCTGTTGCAGCGCTTCGCGTGTCAGCCCCTTTTCCAGTTCAGGAACGATAGTCATGATCTGCGCCATCACCGACGCGAGACTCTCGCCGTAGCGAGGATAAGGTGTGCATTCGCCCGCGCCTTTTACACCGTCTTCTTCAATCTCGACGACGACTACGCTGGCTTCGCTACGGCTCCCGCGAGAGATCACAAACGGGGTATGCAGTGGCCACGCTTCTTCATAGACCTTGACGGTTCTCATCACTCACTCCTGTAGGGAAAAATAGGTTTGCCGTGTTATCCGCTGTTGTCATACACTAGCCGCGACGTTAACTATATGTAAACAGGAAGATATCTATGTCACAACTCGTTCATTTCCAGGGCAACCCGGTTTCTGTTGCAGGTTCCATTCCGCAGGCAGGCAGCAAAGCACAGGCTTTTACCCTCGTGGCAAAAGATTTGTCTGACGTAACACTGGGTCAGTTCGCCGGTAAACGCAAAGTCCTGAACATTTTCCCAAGCATCGACACCGGCGTTTGCGCTGCGTCCGTGCGTAAATTCAACCAGCTGGCGACCGAAGTCGACAACACCGTGGTGCTGTGCATTTCCGCGGATCTGCCGTTCGCCCAGTCCCGTTTCTGCGGCGCAGAAGGTCTGAGCAACGTTATCACGCTTTCTACCCTGCGTAGCCCTGATTTCCTCGAAAACTACGGCGTAGGTATCGCGGAAGGCCCACTGAAAGGTCTGGCTGCCCGTGCAGTCCTGGTGATCGATGAAAACGACACCGTGATCTTCAGCGAGTTGGTCAACGAAATCACCAACGAGCCAGACTACACCGCTGCGCTGGATGTGCTGAAAGCGTAACGACATCGCTCAGCGCTCAGATATTCAAAGCCTCGCTGATGCGGGGCTTTCTTTTATCAGACGTCTGCCCAGCAACGGCACTCTTTGTCCCTGTGCACACTATCGAACGGTTGCGAGATGAACTTAACGATGGAGCAGGCGTGGGGGAAAATTCTGGAAGGGTATGATCCGTTTGGTAACAGGATGCGGTTTTGCAAGGCGTGAGTTATAAAATCTGAGGAGGATGTAAATCTTTCTGAGCCGCATCTCGCTCATTGAGATGACTCCCCTGAGCGAGATGCGGATGTCCGACGCCAGCGTCGCGCAGCATGCGGACATCGCACTCAATACGGCGATATTAGAACTCGATCATCACCACGTATTCAAAAACTCTGCGATCTCATCGATCCGCGTTTCATCGATTCCGGCTTCCCGGGCCATCTCACTCTGCGCCTCTTCGCTGATCTCCTCGTTATTCATTAAACGCGTGATCAGCGACTGGAAATAATAGGCCACCGCGTCGCGCTCTGCTTCGCTGACGGGCTTTGCGGATTCCTTTGAATATTCATCCGCGATGTCATAAAACTTTAATGGTATTTCATTGCTCATAAATTAAGCCTTAATGTTTGGATAGCAAAAACCCCGCCCGCGCGGGATTTTCTCAGTTCTGGTCGTCCGCTTTCTTCTGATTCAGACCGTACTCACGCAACTTATTGGCGATGGCCGTGTGTGAAACGCCCAGGCGTTTCGCCAGTTTACGGGTGCTCGGATAGTTGCGATAAAGTTGGGTCAGCACAGAACGCTCGAAACGGCTGGTGATGTCATCCAGCGAGCCTTCCATCGCCTCTTCGCCAACCGACACGGTTCCCGCATCGTAATCCGGCAACAGAATGTCCTGCGAGCGCAGCTCGTAGCCTTCCAGCTGCGTAAGCGCACGGTAGACGGCGTTTTTCAACTGGCGGATGTTGCCCGGCCAGCCGTAGCGCGTCAGCATCGACCCCAAATCCGCCGAGAGCTTCGGACGCGGCACGCCCTGCTCGTCGGCAAAGCGCGCCACGAACAGTTCGGTCAACGGCATAATGTCCTGCGGACAGTCGCGCAGCGGCGGAATATTCAGGGTCAGTACATTCAGTCGATAATAGAGATCTTCCCGGAATACGCCCTTTTGCACCAGTTCGACGAGGTTTTTCTGCGTCGCGCAAATGACGCGCACATCAACGTGCACCTCGTGGTCTTCCCCGACGCGGCGGAAAGTACCGTCGTTGAGGAAGCGCAGCAGTTTAGCCTGCATGCGCGGCGACATCTCGCCAATCTCATCCAGCAAGACCGAGCCGCCGTTGGCCTGCTCGAAGAAGCCTTTTTTGCCCTCCGGCGCGTGGCCGAACAGCTCGCTCTCAACGGCATCTTCCGGAATGGACGCGCAGTTCAGGGCCAGATAGGGTTTTGCCGCGCGTGGGCTGGCGGTGTGAACCGCATGTGCCAGTAAATCCTTACCGGTTCCCGTTTCGCCGGTGATCAGCAGCGGCGCAGTGAGATTCGCAAGCTTACGCGCCTGGTCCACCACATGCTTCATTTTCGGGCTAACGGCAATAATTTGGCTGAACGCGCCGACATCCTGGTTGGAGAGATTCTGCAGCTGGCGCCCCATACGGATGGTCGAACGCAGCATGATCACCGCGCCGGTCAGCACGCTGACGTCATTCTCACCGCGCAGATGCACCGGGGTGATCTCCATCAGGAAGTTCTGACCGCCGATCACCACATGTTCGCTGTGCGTGCCCTGCGGATTGCTGTCGAGCCAGCGCTGGAAATTGAAACCGGCGATCAGCTGCGCCGCGTGATGGTTGCTCAGTTTTTCCTGACTCTGGCCGAACAGCTGGCAGCTCGCCTGGTTGGTGCGCTCCACTTTGCCTTTCAGATCGAGGGATAAAAACGGTTCAGGCATCGCTTCGAGCAACGCACTTAACGCCAGATGCTCGCGCTCTGACGGCATCCACGGCACGGTACGCACATCCGTAACGCCAGCGATACGGCGGATTTCCGCCATCAGGCTGCTGAAGGTATTAAATTCGATTTCGGCAAAATTGAGGTAAATTCGCCCGATAGGGTCGATATCGATGCCGCGCAAATCAATGTCACGCAAAACAAGGAGATCGAGTAATTCGCGGGTCAGGCCGATACGGTCCTGACAGAACACTTCCAGACGCATGGGAAATTCACTCTTTAGCCAGTAACCTTAAAATGATATGTCAGATATCGTCTGGCTGGAAGCTCGCTGTCAACAAATATTGACAGCGAGGTGAATTCTTCAGCGTTTACTGCGGTTTTTTGCTCAAGGTCTCTTTCAACTGGCCAATCAGTTCACGACGGAAATCCCCGAGACGCGGTTTATCGTCATTCATCCATGGCAGGGGGCGGCATAATTCCATGGCTTTGATCCCCAGACGCGCGGTTAACAGACCCGCACCGATCCCCTGTGCCGCGCGGGTGGACAGTCGCGCGGCAAGATCCTGAGACATCCAGTCCATCCCCACTTCACGGACCAGTTCACTGGCGCCGGCAAAGGCCATGTTCAGCAGAACCAGGCGGAAAAGGCGCAGACGGCTGTAATAGCCCAGTTCGATGCCATACAGCGTGGCAATGCGATTGATAAGCCGCAGATTACGCCACGCAATAAAGGCCATATCCACCAGCGCCAGCGGGCTGACAGCAATCATCAGCGTCGACTCCGCCGCCGAGCGGCTAATCTCACGCCGAGCCTGAGAATCAAGCACGGGCTGAACGATACTCGCGTAGAGACTCACGATTTCACGGTCGTTTTGCGTTTCATGGATCGCCGCGTACCAGCGCTGCAGAGCCGGATGGGACTGGTCAATCCCGGCCTGGCTCGCCAGTTTTTCACAGAATGCGCGCCCTTTTCCGGTGGCATGACTGTGCAACAGATCGCGCGCTTCGTCGCGCTCATGGGCGCGCTGGCGCAGTCGCCACAGACGACGCCATTCGGTCGCAATCGACCCAACGCCCGCCCCGACGATAAGCGCACCGGCCGCGCAGCCCCCAAGGGCCACCCAGTCCTGGGTCTGCCAGGCATTCATCGTCCACTGCACGCCCTGACCGACCACGCTCACACCAAAGAGCGCCAAACCGGCGGTAACCATTTTGCGCCACAGGCTGCGTTTAGGCCGCAGGGCGGCCTCAACAACCGCTTCGGCCGGCCCTTCGTCCGACAGCAGTTCGTCAGCGACGACAGGCGCGAATTTCTCGGCCTCCGGGCCACTGAACGCCTGGGCGGATTTAAAGGTTTCGTCGCGCGCCTGCTCAAGCGTGCCGGTAAAATCGATGCGTGGCTTTAAGGGTTCACTCATCGCAGTTTATCTCCTATTAAAAACTCCAGCGCCGCGTCCAGGCGAATATGCGGTAACGGCTGATCGACGTTCATCGCCTGAGGGCGAAACGCTTCAAACTGAAAACCCTGCTTTTCCCAGAACGCCTGCCCCGGCAGACGGGCGGGCACTTCGCCAGGATAGACCGTCAGCGGCTCGCCGTCGCTCAGACGATTGCCGCGCAGGGCCGGAATTTTCTCACCGTTGACATCAATCAGCCCGCTCTGCGTCGCCTGCACCGCGGCCAGCCCCAGACAGTCCATGCTAATCCCTTCAAACGCCGCATTTTGCCATGCGTCCTGCACCAGCTGTTGCAGCAGCGACACCATATTCGCGTGCTGATCGACCGTGACATGATCGGCTTTGGTCGCCGCAAACAGCAGTTTGTCGATCACCGGTGAAAACAGGCGGCGGAACAGAGTGCGCTGTCCGTAATGGAAACTTTGCATCAGCTGCGTGAGGGCGAGGCGCATATCGTTGAAAGCCTGCGGCCCGCTATTCAAGGGCTGCAGGCAATCCACCAGCACAATCTGGCGATCGAAGCGCAGGAAGTGATTTTTGTAGAACCCCTTCACCACCTTCTCGCAGTAGTAGTTAAAGCGATCGCGGAGCATCCCGACGTTGGTGTGTTTATCCGCCATCGCCAGTTTTGATTCACCCCAGCTATCGACATCTGGCCACGGGAAGAACTGTAACGCAGGCGCACCCGCCATTTCGCCCGGCAGGACAAATCGCCCAGGCTGGATAAAATGCAGCCCCTGCTGTTTACATTGATGCAAATAATCGGTCCAGGCCTGCGCAATTGCCGCCAGACGGTTCTCGTCGGCCGGAGCCAGCGGGTCTAACCCGGCGCACAGCTCACGCCATTTTGCCGACCACTCCGCGCGCTGCCCCTGCAGCAGTCCGGTCATTTGCCGCGACCAGCTCAGGTAGTCCTGGGCCAGCATCGGCAAATCGAGCAACCATTCACCGGGATAATCGACAATTTCCAGATAGAGCGTGGATGTGTCTTTAAAATGGCGTAATACGGATTCGTTAGAACGAAAGCGCAGCGCGAGACGGATTTCGCTCACCCCGCGCGTCGGCGTTGGCCAGGCGGGCGGCGTGCCGTACAGCTGTGCCAGCCCTTCATCATAAGTAAAACGCGGGATGCCAAAGTCGCGCTGCGGTACACGCTTCACGCCGAGCAGGCGCTCTTCGCGCGCGGCACTCAGCAGCGGCAGTCGCGCCCCGGCGTGTAAATTGAGAAGCTGGTTAACCATCGCGGTGATAAATGCGGTTTTGCCGCTGCGGCTAAGTCCCGTCACCGCCAGACGCAAATGGCGGTCTACGCCACGGTTAACCAGTGAGTTGAATTCGTTTTTAAGTCGCTTCATCGCCATCCTGTTTTGCCCCGAAGACCGCTGATATCAGCTTCAGAATACAATAAATTGGGGCAGATCGTTGATTTTCAATTCATTGTCACTGTCATTCCCGTTTTTTCTCCCGTAATATAATCCCACTACCGCTATCATGGAGTTGTAAGGTGTATGTCACCCACCATTTATGATATTGCACGTGTTGCTGGCGTATCAAAATCAACCGTGTCCAGGGTTCTAAACAAGCAAACAAATATCTCCCCGGAAGCACTTGAAAAAGTGCAAAAAGCGATTGATGAATTAAATTATCAACCCAACAAGCTGGCCCGTGCCCTGACTTCTTCAGGTTTTGACGCGATCATGGTTATTTCCACGCGTTCAGCCAAGACCACAGCCGGTAATCCTTTTTTCTCTGACGTGTTACATACCATTACGGAAAAAGCCGAAGAGGAAGGTTTTGACGTTATTCTTCAAACGTCGAAAAGTAGCGAAGATGATTTGCAGAAATGCGAAAATAAAATTAAGCAAAAAATGGTTAAGGGAATTATTATGCTCAGTTCCCCGGCCAATGAATCTTTTTTCCCACGGCTTGATACCTATGGCATTCCCGTCGTGGTAATTGGTAAAGTCGAAGGCGATTTCCAGAATATCTATTCAGTCGATACGGATAATTTCCACGGCAGTATGACGTTAACCGATACGTTTATTCGCAATGGCCACCGTAAAATCGCCTGCCTGCATGCGCCCGTTGATTACCACGTCTCAATCGACCGTCTCGCGGGTTATAAAGCCAGCCTCGAAAAACACAACATTGTCTTTAATGCTGACTGGGTTGTCGACGGCGGATATACCCACGAAAGTGCGCTGGACGCGGCCTGTCAATTGCTTTCCTCAGCACACCCACCGCGTGCCGTTTTCGCCACGGACAGTATGAAACTTCTCGCTCTGTATCGCGCAGCGGATGAATTAAACCTGATGATTCCGGAACAGCTGGCGATCGCCGGTTATACGGATCCGTTGCTGTCGTTGATATTGACCCCTGCGCCGGCTGGCTTCGAAATCCCTACCCGCCAGTTGGGCGAACAGAGTTGTGATGTCCTGTTCAAACGTATCGCCGGAAAAGAGGCACCACGCCAGGTCATTGTTGACACGGCACTCTCTGAAACGCCCTCTCTTCGCTGAATCCAGGGGCGTCACAGCCCCTGGCAGTCACCCCGTCAGAATGCGTAGTTCACGCCGACGCCCGCATAGTGGAAGCGGTCGTTTTTGCCTTCGTCGTGATTTTCCCATTCGTACGCGTATTCCAGCGTCATGGATAATCCATTCATAAAATCGTACGCGTAGAGCATACCCAGGCGGTTAAAATCATGCCCTTCGCGGTCAGGATCGTCCTGCCAGTCCCAGTTCGACCAGCGATCCAGACCAATTCGGGTATACGGCGTCAGTGTGGTATTCCCCAACGAAATCGGTAAATAAGCACGAATTTCCTGCGTCGAGAATTCACCGTTATTCCGGCCGCCGTCCATATTAAACCCGCGCTCTAAATAGTAGTTCGCTTTAGCCGAAAAAGTTTCGTTAATGGTCCAGGTAAATCCGGTTTCGGTTTCGACACGACTGTCGGAATAACCGGTTTTTTCAAGATCGTTGGCAAACTGATACATCGCAAACCAGCCGCTAAAACGCCAGTCATCGCTAAGTTTCAGATCCCAGTCCGGCTGAATTTTATAGCGCTGCATATTGGCGGTGCCGTCTTTCGCGCCGTGTTCATCTTTAAAATGGTAGCCATAATTGCGGAAGCCACCGGTCAAACCGAGGGTGAAATCGTCGCTGCCTATAATACGATAGCGCAGCTCAAATTCCGGGCGATCAAAATAGGTCCCGCGTGTCATGCTGCTGTAATCCACCGGACCTTCCTGATACATGGCCAGTGAAATAGTCCATGCGTCCCAGGTGGCATTAAACCAGACGGAAGGTTCATATAATCCATCTTTATCTTCGCCCTGCCCTTCGACGTTTTCAATCTCATACATAGCACCTATATTAAAATGCCATTTTTCTTGATTGTCAGCCGCCTGGGCGCACGTTACCCCTGCGCATAATAAAAGCGCAGCACTTCTGTGTAGAGTACTCATTTGTATATTCCTTTATAAAATAACGACTAAAAAAGCCGGAAAGAAAATTCCCGGCAACGAAATCTTTTATCTCAGCGCTATTTCGCTATCAGCGTCGAAGAAGTGACATTTATCCATTTCAAATTGAATGGCCAGGTTATCCCCGGCACGGTAATCGTTGACCGCGCCGGCGCGCAGAACCAGCTCATGCCCCCCCACTGTGGCGTAGAGCATAAACTCTGCTCCGGTGAGTTCTGCCACGCTGACTTTGGCTGTGATATCCATGGGGATGCCTGATGACGTGAGAATGTCTTCAGGCCGGATGCCAAAGACCACCGCCTTGCGCTGATACCCCATCGCATTCAGCACAGCGAGTTTCGTTTCGGGGATCGCCAGACGCAGCGTTTCAGTGACGAAATAACGGCCATCAATTGCCCCGCGAATAAAATTCATGGCCGGTGATCCGATAAAACCGGCAACAAACATATTGGCGGGTTCGTTATAGACCTGCTTCGGTGCGCCCACCTGCTGAATATAACCGTCCTTGAGAATCACAATTCTCGTCGCCATGGTCATGGCTTCAGTTTGATCGTGAGTCACGTAAATCATGGTGGTGTTCAGTTTCTGGTGCAGCTTGCTGATCTCTGCACGCATCTGCACACGCAGCTTGGCATCGAGGTTGGACAGGGGTTCGTCCATCAGGAACACTCCCGCCTCGCGCACAATCGCCCTTCCGAGTGCCACACGCTGGCGCTGGCCGCCGGATAACGCCCCCGGTTTTCGCTTCAGATAATCACGCAGCCCCAAAATTTGCGCCGCCCAGCTGACCCTTTCCTCAATGACTGCTGGCGCTATTTTTTGCATCTTCAGACCAAACGCCATGTTGTCGTAGACGGTCATATGCGGATACAGGGCGTAGTTCTGGAACACCATTGCGATATCGCGCGATTTGGCCGGAACATCGTTCATCCGCACCCCGTCGATAAACAGCTCACCCGCGCTGATCTCCTCCAGCCCGGCAATCATGCGCAAAGTCGTCGATTTGCCACAGCCCGACGGACCGACAAAGACGATAAACTCTTTATCTGCGATTTCGAGGCTGAAATCCTTCACCACATGAACCTGGTTGTCGTAGATTTTTTGAATATGTTTAAGCGATAGCTGAGCCATTATGCCCCCTTAAGTGATGCCCGTTATGGCCGCGCATGGCCTGCCAGAAATCGGATAAACGCGGCCAGGACAGTTCTTCCGTGGAAGAAAGTGTTAAATCCGCGCCGGATAACTCGCCGCCGATCCCAACCGACAGCATGCCTGCGGCATTGATCGCCTCAATACCCGCCTGCGCATCTTCAATCCCAATCGCCTGCTCCGGTGTGACGCCTAATCCTGCGCAGGCCGCCAGGAAAATGTCAGGATGCGGTTTCGAGAGCTGAATGCGCGATGCGTCGGCGCAAAAATCGAAAGCGTTGGCGATCCCCAGAGCCTGGAGGATCGTGGGCGCGTTAAGGGAGACCGACGCCAGCCCGATGCGCACCTTGTTCGCGCGGATTTCCGCCAATACCTGCGCAATACCCGGCAGAAGTGAATCGCGGGTTAATCCCTTAAGCGATTCGACGTACAGCGCATTTTTGGCCTGCGCCAGTTGCTCGCGCTCTTTCTGGCTGAACGCCTCTTCCATTCCACCGTGGCGCAAAATACGGGCGAGTGAGTCCATCCGACTTATGCCCTTCAGCCCCGCATTGAACGCCTCGTCAATCGGGATGCCTATCTCTGACGCCACGCTCTGCCAGGCCAGATAATGCAGATGCGCCGTGTCGGTAATCACCCCGTCTAAATCGAAAATCACCGCCTTAAACATTGTTGCCGCCCTCCATGGTAGCGGTCCCAAATTCAGGTAAATCAACAGTGCGCGTTTCATGGGCTAAAAGGTGGTGTGTTTTCCCCCAAAGCGTCACTGCAATCGGTGCGCTGGAACGCAGCGTCACTGATGCGCCCTCAACCAGAATATCAAGACGTGCAGCGCGCCACTGAAGTGAAAATTGAAGTCGCTGCCAGTGTGCCGGCAGTTGCGGCGTCAGATGCAGTTCGCCATCAATAATCTGCATCCCTGCAAAGCCCTGAACGACACCCGACCAGATTGCACCCGTTGCGGCAGCGTGGATCCCATCGTCGCAACTGTGAGGATCGTCACCCAGATCAATCGCCGCACCCGCCCGCCAGAACGCATAGGCGCGGGCAGTATCACCGCAGCGAGCAGCCACAATGCCATGAATCGACTGACTCAATGAGGAGTCGTGGATCGTGCGCGGCTCGTAGAAGGCCAGATTCGCCGCACATTGTTTGCGGTCGAACTTATCTGGCAACAGATAGTTGAGCATCACCACGTCCGCCTGCTTGAGGATCTGCATTTCATTAACCTCCGCGCGGGAGTAATCCAGCAGAATGGTTTGCTTACCGGCCTGCGCTTTATAACGGCGTAGATCAATCGCAGGTTTCGCCATAAAGGTGTCATCCTGCGGGATAACCCCCTGCGCATCAGCGGAAGGCAGCCACAGACGCGCCAGGAATTTCTGCGCCGCTTCTGTAAACGCATCGTCCTGCCGATTAAAGTGTTCCATCAGCGCCAGGGCATCATGGACGTTTTGCCAGGCCATATAGTTGGTAAAGGCATTGTTGTTCACATGCTCGGTATACTCGTCCGGGCCGATAACGTCATGGATCTCCAGCCGGCCATTCATGTCTGTGGCCCGCGAGATCCAGAACGACGCGGTTTCCATGAGCAGCGCCAGCCCCTCACTGCGCATGAAGTCGCTGTCGCACGTCGCTTGCCAGTAGGCCACGACGGCCCAGGCGATATCGGCGACGATATGGTGTTCCGCCAGCGCTGACGCCACTTTTTGCCGCAGGCCGGTGCGAATATTGATGGCCGCGTATTCAGGCGTCTCCTCCTGTCCGCTGTCTGCGCTCTCCCACGGAAACAGCGCTCCCGCCCAGCCGTTGCGCTGTGCTTTCTCACGGGCTCCGGCAAGGTTCAGCCAGCGATAACGCAGCAAGCTGCGGGCCGTTTGCGGCCGCGTAAAGAGGTGGAACGGTAACAGGAAGATCTCAGTGTCCCAGAAAACGTGGCCTTTATAGCCTTCGCCGGTCAGCCCTTTCGCCGCGATACTGCAACGCTCATTGTGCGCGGGCGTCATGGCCGTCAAATGCCAGACCGCATAGTCGAGGGCGAGCTGATCCTGAGGATCGTCGGACTGCACGCTAACGCGGCTGGTTTGCCAGTGCGTGTCCCAGGCAAGTGCAGACTGTTCCAGCAATGCGTCGTAGCCCTGCTCCGCGCAGCGTTTTAGCTCGGCCAGGCTTTTTTGTGCAAAGGCAGACTGCTCAAGTGCTTTATCGTGGCGATGGGTTATCCAGACGATTTTCTCCAGCGTAACTTTCTGCCCCTCTTCTGCCTCCAGGGTATGGTGGCAGTTCAGACGCCGGTTTTTGGCGGTAAAACAGTTTTCACTCGGGGTATCCAGCTGACAGCTCGTGGAGATCACGACGTCAGTCGAGCGATCCTGAGTTTCATATACGCCTTGCATGAAATGTTGATCAAATACCTGAACAGAGGTTTCATCCAGATGCTGTCGACCGCTGTTGGTTTGCGTCGCGTCGATTCCCGTCGAGAAGTTGATGCGCGCAGCGCCGTCCAGGGGAGTGACGGAAAATTGCAACGCCGTCAATGGCAGCTGATCCAGTGAGACAAAGCGGCGGCTGTCGATGCGAAAGCGTTTTCCCCTGGTTGAACGCCAGACCAGGCTGCGGCGTAGCTCGCCGTTAGAGAACGCTAACTCACGCTCCCAGCAGAGAAGCTCACCTGCCAGTAGCGAAAAATGCTCGCCGTCCAGCTGCAGTTCAATCCCCATCACATCCGGGAGGTTCACCAGTTCCTTCGTTTCGTTGCGCCCTGCGCGGTGGTAAACCCCCGCCAGATACATGCCGCGCGTTTGCTGCGTATAGTCCTCTTCATGACTGGCGCGAATGCCCATATAGCCATTGCCACAGGCCATGATCGACGCGTACTTGTTCAGATTGTGCGGGCTGAACGTGGGTTCTGAAAGACGAGAGATATTCAGCATAATTCTACGCTCTCCCGTGTTTCTGCCGATTCATAGAGCGCCGCCACGAGCTGCTGGATCACCAGCCCCTGCTCAGCATCGGCAATCATGACCGGTTCGCCCAGCACATGGCGCACAAATGCTTCCATGCTGCGTAAATGGCGCTGATCGTCCGCGTCGTCGCGGCTTAACATCGTCTGTAACTCGCCCCCCACGTCGTCATAAATATGCGCCGGGAATAATGTCGCGCCCGCTTTTTCACCGCAAAATGAGACGTTCATGATCGATTTCTCGCGGATGTTAAGGGCAAACGACGTATCGAGACGTAAGATCCCCCCGTTGCAAAACTCAATAGTGCCAAACAGCGCATCTTCAACGGTATAACCTTTGGGGTCCCATTCACCAAACTGGCCGCAATGCTTAGTGGTGCCCAGCTTTTGAAAACTGTGTGCAGTCACGCGTTTCACCGCCGGGAACCCCAACACATACATCGCCACATCGAGCATATGGATGCCGATATCAATCAATGGCCCACCGCCTTGTAGCGACTTATTGGTAAAAGCCCCCCAGCCGGGAACACCGCAACGACGTAACGCCTGCGCGCTGGTGACATAAATCTCGCCAAAGGTGCCGTTATGGACCGCTTCACGCAGCAGCTGCGCATCCAGCGCGAAACGATGGTGAAAATCGTAGGCCAGCACTTTTCCAGCATGCCGGGCCGCCAGACGCATCTCGTCTGCCTGCGCAGGGGTCATAGCGGGTGGCTTTTCGCACATCACGTGGCAACCCGCCTCCAGCGCCGCCATCACATGTTCATAGTGAAAACGATTCGGCGAGCAAACGCTCACGATGTCAGGCTTTGCCTCCTGCAACATCAACCTCGCGTCCTGATACACACCTGCGATAGCGTGGCGCTCAGCAAATGCCTGCGCCTGATCCAGGCGGCTGTCCATGACAGCCACCATCTGCAGATCGCTGCGCGTGGCGTAATACGAGGCATGCACTTTGTCTGCAACCTGCCCGGCGCCAAGGATGGCGACGCGCAGAGGCAAAGGTGTAGAAGCACTCATCACGCTCGTCATCCTCAGCAGTCACGTAAATAATTGAGCGAAGCCTGATAGGCTTTGGCCGGATCCTCCGCGCGCACGCGGCACTCATATACAACGTAGCCTTGATAATCATCGGCGCGGAGCTGATCAAACAGCGCAGCAAAATCGAGCGTGCCGCTGCCAGGCTGATAACGGTGATTGTCGGCGATATGGACATGCCCGAGCCTGTCACGATTTTCGTGGAGTGCGCCGGTCAGCGAATCCTCTTCGATATTCATATGGTAGAAATCGCCGATAATCTGCACGTGCTTGAGCGCATTTTCTTCGATGTAGCGACGCGCATCCGCCAGCGTGTTGATCATGTGATCCTGATAGCGGTTCAGCGGCTCAAGGTAAACGAGGGTTCCGGTACGCGCCGCTACGTCATCTAACCAGCGCAAGGACGCACTGACCGCTTTGCGATCGCCCGCCAGACTGCGCGGCGAGGTCATCGGCGGCAGTCGGAAGGTAAACATCCCCCAGGCCGCAGGCACGATAATGCCCTTTCCACCCACGTCGCTCAGCGCTTCAAGAATACGTTCGATTTGCTGCAAACCATTCAGACGGCGCTCTTCGATAAAATCACCGATCCAGCCGTCGTAGCCGCCACAGGCGGTGGTCACTGGCAGCCCGGTGGCTTTTATGGCGGCTTTCACTTCCGCCAGATTATCAACCAGGAGCTTGCCGTCGATTTCATAGCCATCAAAGCCCATTGCCTTGATGTACTGGAATTTTTCAAGAATATTGGTCGGGAAAAAGGCCTGATTTTGTGTTGCAATTTTCATCTTTTGTTCTCGCTTGCTTAAAAAGTCACGCCCATTTTGATGCTCAGTTCCGGATGCTTATCGACATACGTCATATAGCTTTCCGCACTGGTTTCGAAGCTCACGATCGGATCGATCAGATCGTCGCAGTTGAGGTAGCCATTCATCAGCAGCTCCCAGCAGGTTTCTTCGATGCGTTTACGGTTCCAGCGCGGGTAGTCCGGGTTCGGCTCGCTGCAGGCGCGTGAAAAGACGATCTTCGCGTTATTGAAATGCGCTTCGCGGCCCAGGTTGAATCCTTCGGCAAAGGGTTTCGCGAATGCGACATAAGAGAGGGTTCCGCCGTAAGCCAGTCCGCGCAGTGCGGATTGCAGCGCATCGGCGAAGCCGCTGGTTTCGATAATGATGTCGGCCCCCTGCTTTCCAGTGAGCTGTTTAATCTCCAGCCCAACGTCATTGCCGATCGGATTGATGCAGAAATCCGCGCCGTGGCGACGGGCGATGTCGCAGCGGTGTTGGATAGGGTCAACGCCAATCACAATGGACGCACCCGCTTTTTTTGCCAGCTGGATAGCGATCTGACCGATGGCACCTAAACCCACTACCACCACAAAATCTCCGACGCGAACGTTAGCATCACGTACCCCGCTCATGGCGAACTGTGCCGGGTCATAACAGACGGCGTTTTTCCAGGATGCGCCCTGCGGCATTTTACGTAGCTTGTAGTTGTTGACGGCATTGACGATTACCGTCTCCTGAAGCGGCCCGTAGCAGCAAACGGAATCCCCGATCTGGTAATCTGTGACCTCTGAGCCGCATTCGATGATGTCCCCGACGATCATGTTGCCCAGCTGGAATTTGCCGAACTCAATACCGCGCGCAGCACCTTCAGCACGCGGTGTGAAGAGTTGCCACTCAGCATTGAACTCTTCGTCAATAAAGGGGCTTGCCGCCCGGAAATCCACTACTTCTGTTCCGTGCTTTGGCGCGCCGTAACGGGCGCGGATTTTGACTTCATTTGCCGCCACAGGGCGATCTTCGTACTGGACCAACGCGGCTACGCGCGGCGCTGTCGCAACTAATTTTTTCATGACTACTCCTTGTTAAAAACTGGCCGCCTCAGCCCTTTACGCCACCGGCGGTCAAACCACTTTTAATGAAACGTTCAGAAAGCGCATACATCACAACCACCGGCAATGCCGTCACCAGCGACGCGGCCATCATGCGGCCCCAGATATAGTCCGGCGTACTGAAGAGCGTGTTCAGCCCGACCGGCAATGTGAAGTTGCTGGCGCTTGAGAGGAAAATCGATGCAAACAGGTAGTCGTTCCAGGCCACCATGAAGCAATAGACAAACACAGAGACCAGGCCGGAGATGGCAAGCGGGACGGTGATACGGAAAATAATTTGCAGGCGGTTTAGCCCGTCCATCATCGCCGCTTCTTCAATTTCGTCCGGTATGGTGTCGAAATAGCTTCTGAGCATGAAAACAGCCGTCGGTAGCGTCTGAGTCACCATCGTGATAATCAGCGCCAGTTCGGTGTCGTAAATGCCGAGCGCGGTAATAATTTTGAACAGCGGCACCACCAGTAAAATCCCGGAGAACATATAGACGCTATAGAAGCTGGCATTGATAGTGGCCCGCCCTTTAAAGCGAAGTTTCGATAGCGCGTAGGCCCCGAGCGTCCCGAGGAATACCGCAATAACCGACGAAGTCAGGGAGACCAGCAAACTGTTCCTGAAATAGTTCACAAACGGGAAAATCAGCGGGTTAAAGATGTCGATGTAGTGCTGCAACGTCCATGCCTGCGGCAGGATCGTCGGATGCAGAGAAATCGCCTCTTTGGCACTTTTGAACGAGGTCATGAGCATCACGAAGAACGGAAACAGCGTGATGAGCAGAAACAGCGCCAGTCCGACGTAAAATCCGACGCGACTGAGGGTGCGTTTACTTGTTGCCATTGAGGTTTACCCTTTTTCTGGTCAGCAGGATGACGGCGAAAATAATCACAAACAGCACCACTGAGATGGCAGCCGCTTTCCCCAGATCGTTAAAAGCAAACGCCGTTTTGTAGAGATAGACGCCGAGAATATCGACCTTAGTGGTGAGCAGATAAACGTCCGCGAACATGTAGAACATCCAGATGGTCCGCAGTGTCAGCACGGTTGCCAGCACCGGCATGATCGCGGGAAGCGTCACGATCCGAAAACGCTGCCAGCCGTTCGCACCATCCATCTCTGCCGCCTCGTACAGTGATTTATCGATGGTCTGTAAAATCGCTAAAAACGAGATAAATGCGTACGGGAAATAACGCCAGATGGCGAACAGCACCACCAGCACAAAGCTGCTGCCGGGGTTGTCAAACCACAGCGGTGCCTGGTCGTACAGGTGCAGCACATCAACGCCCAGATAGTTCACGATGCCGTAGCCGTTGTTGAACATATATTTCCAGGCGAACACCAGCGAGATGGACGGTGTGACGTACGAGAGGATCACCAGTGAACGCGCCGTTTTACGCAGGCGAAACTCGCGATTGAAGAAAATCGCCACGGCCAGACCCAGGCCAGTGCTGCCAAGCACCACCAGCGCCGTATACCAGAAGGTCATCCACAATGAGTGCCAGAACGCGGAATCCCCCAGAATCCGGATATAATTATCCAGACCGACAAAGGTGGCGCTTATACGCGGATTCAGCGGCAGGCGTAAAAAACTGATTTCGATATTCGAAATCATCGGCCAGGCTACCAGGCCCCCCAGCAATATCAGGCTGGGGGCCAACAGCAGCATGGCGAAAGGCAGATCGGAACGGCCAGTAAACAACCTCTTCATAATTCCCTTCGCGGTGCGCTCCTATCGTTGTGAAATCAGATCGGCCAGACGCTTCTGGCTATCGTTTAACGTGGTGGAGAGATCTTTCTTCCCGACCGTCACGTCATGCACCATCGAACTGATCACACCCGAACCGGTGACGTCGCCCATACGCGTGAAGTTTTTGTCGCCGACAGCACCAAAAACCTGCACGTTGGGGAACTGGGCTATCAGCTCATACGGAAGCTGACCAAACGCTTGTATGACGTTGTTGTTTTTCCACGACGCGGTATCCACCACCCGCTTGTTGACCGGAAGCGCTGCACCCGGCGACATCATCACCCAGTCGGCTGCGTTTTGAGCCTGCTCCATCCAGGTGACAAAGGTTTCTGCCGCTTTGGTTTCTTCCTCGGTTTGCCCGTTGGTGATGGTTAGTGATGTCACCATGCCGTAAACCGCCGAGGATTTTTCCGTCGGCACAACAAACCCGAGATCGGCCGGATTGCCATCTTTAAATACCGCAGGAAGGATATAGGTGGAGTAGATCGCCATTGGCGCGGAGCCGTTCATAAAGGCGTCTTTAATTTCCATCACATCGTTGGAACCCGGCATGGTGGTTGCCGCCAGATCGCGATAGAACGCCAGCGCTTTCGCCATCTCCGGCGTATTGATGACCACATCCCCTTTCGCATCGAAGACGTTCGCACCACCCGACAGCGCAAACTGAGAGAATGCCTGTTCGGTCATGACACTTTCCGCCGTCGGTAAGGCGATACCGTACTGTTTTTTCTCGGGGTGATTCAGGGACTGACTGGCTTTGAGCAGTTGCTCCCAGGTCGCAGGCTCCTGAATCCCCGCAGCGGCCAGCACCGATTTGTGGTACCAGACGCCGGAAAGCCACGCGCTAACCGGAACACCTGTCCACGCCTTACCGTCTTCCGTGCGCACCACGCGCAGAATGCCGTCGTAGAACGTGTTTTCACCGACAGCGCCAATCGCGGCGCTGATGGCATCGCGGTCGAGCAGCTGTTCTTTGTCCATCACTTTGGCGTAGTCGTGACTGACTTCAATCACCTCGGGCAAAGCGCCTGTACGGGCCAACGTAATCACCTTGGTGTTATAGGCATCCTCTTCCACCGGAACCTGTTTTACCTTGATGGACGGGTTGTCTTTCTCGAAGCGTTCAATAAGTTGAGTGATTACCGCCTGGCGCTCCTGCTCCACCGACGAGTGCATGAATTCAATGGCGACTACTTTATTGTTGTCATCCCGACAGCCTGACAACAGGGCGCACGAAACCAGTGCTGATAACAGCACAATTTTAGGCATCTTCATTTTTATCGTCCTTTTAGATTTCTTTAATCCACATAACCTGCCACGGATTAAGGGTTACAGAATCTCCGTTAACAGGCGTTCCCGTAAGTAATTCCACCCCAGAGTGAATTCCCGAGGAAATAATTTGCGCATGTTCATTAAAGTTAAACAGCGCCGCGATCCGCTCACCATTATCTGCGACACGAATGATTCTAAGAACATGCTGATTCGGTGCGTCATAAAATGCTGTGCTGTCAGGATGAAACGCTTTTTGCTGGCGGCGCAGTGAAAGCATATTTTTTAATTCTGTATAAATTTTGTATCTGAGACTACTATGACATTCCAGCTCGTTATCAATTTCACCCTCTTGATATTTCCGCCGATTTATCGCCCGGTTATAACCCAGCCGCTCAACGTTATCATGATCGTTACGAGAGCCAATAATGCTTTGAATATAAATTGCGGGCACGCCTGGAAAACTTAATAACACGGCATGAGCCAGAAGGAATCGGGCAATACGTTCGTCATCTGTAATGTCTTGCCGACTTAATGCATCCAGATAAGTCACATTAATTTCATAGGGGCTGCGGCTGCCGTCCGGATTATTTTTCCAGTTTACCAGCGCGCCTTCATGCTGGAGTTTTTCGACCAGTGCCAGAATATCGCTCTCAGGAATAATCCCACGCACCGGGTTCAAGCCAATACCGTCGTGGGAGGCGAGGAAGTTAAACCAGGTGGTCTTCGATGAAGGCAGCTTAAGCTGCTGCGCCCACTGGCAAAGGGCCTCAACGTTTTGGCTATGCACGCTGTGAAGCACCAGCGGCGGCAGTGAAAACTGATAGACCATCTGCGCTTCGTTGGTACCGTCGCCGAAGTACGAAATGTTGTCTTTATGGGGGACATTGGTTTCAGTGATGATGACCGTACCGGGCGCAACCTCTTCGGTGATCGCGCGGAATAGCTGAATCAGGCGGTGAGTTTGCTCCAGATGAATACAGGTCGTTCCTGGAATTTTCCACATAAACCCGACCGCATCCAGGCGGATGTAATCGGCACCTTCAGCCAGATATTTCAGTAGTACATCGACCATGGCGATAAGGACCTTCGGGCTGGCAAAGTTGAGGTCAACCTGGTCTTCGCTGAAGGTGGTCCACAGGTGGCGCACCGTGCCCTCTGCCATTGTGAACGGTGTTAAGAGCGGCAGTGCACGCGGACGGGTAACGGCTGATAAATCCGTTGCCGGGTCTACGGCGATAAAAAACTCTTCAAAGCCAGGAACCTGGTTTAAATAATTGTTGAACCACTCACTTTTGGCTGACATATGGTTGCAGACAAAATCAAACATCAGATTCGTTGATTTTTTTAACTCAGCCACATCGCCCCACTCACCTGTTTCTGGCGCCACGTGGTGATAATCGACGACCGAGAATCCGTCGTCCGAAGACCACGGATAAAAAGGTAAAAGATGGACGTGAGAAAATGAATCAGACAGCCAGCGATTATAAAATCGCGTGAAGACAGGCAGCGCTTTTTCGTTGCGATTTTGAAACTGATCGGCATAGGTAATTAATACCACATCCTTTTCATCCCAGTTCGCCTTACGCTGATGACTAATAACCTTCCGCGCGTTTCCTATCTTTTCCTGAAGAATACTAAAATCCTTATGAGAAAAAGAATCACCATAAATAAGATTAATTAAATGCGTTATTTTATTGTTCACGTTGATTTCCATGGTAGCGGTCCCACGAAAAGCAATCTACTCCCCATAAAAATTTCTGTCAACGAACCTCAGGGATCAAAAGTGCAAATAAAAAGCGGCTCTGCTCATTAATGTGAGCTAACGCAAAGAAAGGATGAAACAATGATAATGGTATTCAAAACGGGGCTGATGCCCTCTCTCGCGATGAGAGAAGGCATTAAATGTGGGGAGCGTCAGGAAAAATAACGGCGAGAAAAACGGCCTGCGACCTTCTTGAGCAGCGGCTCCAGTGCCACGGCCAGTAACATTCTGATCGGTTTCCGGGCAACAGATTTCACCGCCCAACCCGCCACACCTGCCGGGCCATAACGTAGCGCGGTCAGTAAAACGAATTTGCCTGCAATTTTAAGGCCCGGTTTCATTTTCTGACCGGCCTGCTGCCAGTTGCGATTCATATTTTTATCTCTCTGTTAAAGCTGACGAAAACGACTTCTCAGCGTGAACGTGTCGGACGTGACATAACGTTCCATTTCGCGCAGACGCTTCTCCCCTGAGGCCAGTTCGGCATCCACCGAGTCGAGCAAATCGCTGCTGGTCGGCGCATCTTCCGATGACATGGCGCTGTCCGGCATCGGATCGAGCACGAAGGACAAAATGATGTACGCCACCAGGGTAAAGAATGCCAGACCAAAGAAGATCGACAGCACGGTGACCACACGCACCAGTTTCACTGGCACATCCAGATAGCGCGCCAGCCCGGCGCACACGCCGCGCACCATCCCCTGCTGGGGGATGCGCCACAGTTTTTTATTTAAATTCAGTCCGCCCATTAATTCTCCCTCCAGTTTGGATGTTCCGCGTCCAGAATGGATTCGAGCGCCTGGATGCGTTCACGCATTTTTTTCGCGTCATCGGTGAGCTGCAACAGCCGTTGCTGCTCGCTTTGCGAGAGCTCGCCCCGGGAAGAGCGGTTGCTGTAGTGCAGCCATAACCAGATCGGCAGAACGAAAAGCACGAAAATGGTCAGGGGAATAGCCAGAAACAGCGCACTCATAGGGTCTCCTTGTCTTACGATGCGTTGCGGCACACTGAGGTGCCGCATTCATTATTATTGGTTGTCTTGCTTCATTTTGGCTTTCAGCACCGCAAGTTGCTCGCTGATTTCGTCATCCGCTTTCAAATCGGCAAACTGCTGATCCAGCGTTTTCTGTTTGCCAAAGCTGTGGCTCTCGGCCTCGGCTTCCATATGGTCGATGCGGCGTTCAAAAGATTCGAAACGCGCCATCGCTTCATCCAGTTTACCGCTATCCAGCTGACGGCGAACGTCGCGGGATGAGCTGGCCGCCTGATGGCGCAGCGTCAGAGCCTGCTGGCGAGCACGCGTTTCGCTGAGTTTGTTTTCCAGCTCGGCGATCTCTTTTTTCATGCGGGTGAGCGTTTCATCCACCAGCGTGATTTCATGCTCCAGCGTCGCAACGATGTCGGTCAGCTTTTGTTTTTCGATCAGCGCCGAGCGGGCCAGATCGTCTTTATCTTTACGTAGCGCCAGTTCCGCTTTTTCCTGCCACTCGCTCTGTTGAGCGGTAGCCTGCTCGATACGACGTGACAGCTGTTTCTTTTCAGCCAGCGCACGCGCAGAGGTGGAACGGACTTCAACCAGCGTGTCTTCCATTTCCTGAATCATCAGACGCACCAGCTTCTGCGGGTCTTCCGCTTTCTCCAGCAGCGAGTTGATGTTGGCGTTCACGATGTCGGCAAAACGAGAAAAAATACCCATAATTCAATCCTCACATTTCTGTTATCGGGCGATGCCCTGCTGTTGAGCTAATACAATTCCCGTGCCAAGTTTTTATCTTATTGATTTATATGATTGTGGTTGATTTTACATCACGGACATCCTACTCTCACCTGGTGAATATCGCTAACGAGTGGTTAATTTCATCATGGCTGATTACAAAGACAATTTACTGGGCGAAGCGAACAGTTTTCTTGAGGTGCTGGAGCAGGTTTCGCGCCTGGCTCCGCTCAATAAGCCGGTACTGATAATCGGTGAGCGCGGCACCGGGAAGGAGCTTATCGCCAACCGTCTGCATTATCTGTCCGGGCGATGGGACGGGCCGTTTATCTCCTTAAACTGCGCGGCGCTGAACGATAATTTGCTGGATACGGAGCTGTTCGGCCACGAGGCGGGGGCCTTTACCGGCGCGCAAAAACGCCATCCCGGGCGTTTTGAGCGTGCAGACGGCGGGACGTTGTTTCTTGATGAACTGGCCACCGCCCCAATGCTGGTGCAGGAAAAACTGCTGCGCGTAATTGAGTACGGCGAGCTGGAGCGCGTCGGCGGCAGCCAGCCATTGCAGGTGAATGTGCGCCTGGTGTGCGCCACCAATGCCAATTTGCCGGAAATGGTGGCGGAGGAGAAATTCCGCGCGGATCTTCTCGATCGTCTGGCCTTTGACGTGGTGCAGCTCCCGCCCCTGCGCGAGCGCCGCAGCGATATCATGCTGCTGGCCGAGCAGTTCGCCATTCAGATGTGCCGCGAGCTGGGAATGCCGCTGTTCCCCGGCTTTAGCGATTATGCGCGGGAAACGCTGCTGGACTACCGCTGGCCGGGCAATATTCGTGAGCTGAAAAACGTGGTGGAGCGCTCCGTGTATCGCCACGCCAGCAGTGAGACAGAGCTGGATAACATCATTATCGATCCCTTTTACCGCGCCGCGCCGACAAAGCCGGAACCGACGCCGCATGCCGATACCCCTTCTCTGCCCCTCGATTTGCGCCAGTTTCAGCACAAACAGGAACACCAGTTGCTCGAACTGAGCCTGAAAGAGGCAAAATATAACCAGAAGCAGGCAGCCGAACTGCTGGGTCTGACCTACCATCAATTAAGGGCATTGCTCAAAAAGCATCAAATGCGCTGACATTATCGGCACTTACCTGCAGACATTTTTACGAATCAGGGGTAAGTGCGATACACTTTGCAGATCGAATCTTAAAACCCTGAAAATTATGCGTCTGGTTTTATCGTCCCTGATTGCACTCGGTCTGTTTAGCCGCCTGGTCTTTGCTGCGCCCGAACAGACTGCGCTTCCTGATATTCGCGACAGTGGTTTTGTCTATTGCGTGAACGGGCAAGTCGACACCCTGAACCCACAAAAAGCAGGCAGCGGCCTGATTGTCGACACCCTCGCCGCACAGCTTTACGATCGCCTGCTCGATGTTGACCCTTATACCTACCGCCTGGTGCCGGAGCTTGCCGAGAGCTGGGAAGTGCTTGATAACGGCGCAACCTACCGTTTCCATCTGCGCGACGACGTGGCGTTTCAGTCGACGCCGTGGTTTAAACCGACCCGTAAGCTGAACGCCGATGATGTGGTGTTTACCTTCCAGCGTATTTTTAACCGCAATCACCCGTGGCATAACGTCAACGGCGGCAGTTTCCCCTATTTCGACAGCCTGCAGTTTGCCGATACGGTTAAAGACGTGCGCAAGCTGGACAGCCGGACGGTGGAGTTTCGTCTGGTGCGCCCTGACGCCTCTTTCTTATGGCACCTGGCTACCCATTATGCATCGGTCATGTCGGCCGAGTACGCCGATAAGCTGACAAAAGTGGATCATCAGGAGCTGCTCGACCGCCAGCCGGTCGGCACCGGTCCGTTCCAGATGGCGGAATACCGGGCTGGTCAGTATATTCGGTTACAACGTCACGAACACTTCTGGCGCGGCACGCCGCTGATGCCGCAGGTGGTGGTCGATCTCGGCTCAGGCGGGACGGGCAGATTGTCCAAGCTGCTGACCGGCGAATGTGATGTGCTCGCGTGGCCTGCCGCCAGCCAGCTGACGATACTGCGCGATGATCCGCGCTTACGTCTGACCCTGCGCCCTGGCATGAATATCGCTTATCTGGCCTTTAATACGGACAAGCCGCCGCTGAATAACCCCGCCGTGCGTCATGCCCTCGCACTGGCGATCAATAACCAGCGTCTGATGCAGTCTATTTATTACGGTACCGCTGAAACGGCGGCGTCGATTCTGCCGCGTGCGTCCTGGGCCTATGACAACGAAGCGAAAATTACCGAATACGATCCGGCTAAAGCGCGCGAGCAGCTTAAAGCGCTGGGCGCGACCAACCTCACGTTGCAGCTTTGGGTCCCGACCAGTTCGCAGGCGTGGAACCCGAGTCCATTAAAAACGGCGGAATTGATCCAGGCGGATATGGCTCAGATCGGCGTGAAAGTGGTGATAGTCCCTGTCGAAGGCCGCTTCCAGGAGGCGCGTCTGATGGATATGAATCACGATCTGACGCTCTCTGGCTGGTCGACGGACAGTAACGATCCCGACAGTTTCTTCCGCCCGCTGCTGAGCTGTGCCGCTATTCGTTCCCAGACCAACTACGCTCACTGGTGTAACCGTGAATTTGATACGGTGCTGCAAAAAGCGTTGTCGTCCCAGCAACTGGCCTCGCGTATTGAGGCTTACGACGAAGCGCAAAACATCCTGGCCCGCGAACTGCCGGTGTTACCGCTGGCCTCTTCTCTGCGATTGCAGGCCTATCGCTATGATATTAAAGGTCTGGTGCTCAGCCCATTCGGCAACGCTTCGTTCGCAGGCGTGTCGCGTGAGAAACAAGATGAGGTGAAAAAACCATGATTATTTTTACCTTACGCCGTCTGTTGCTGCTGGCAGTGACGCTGTTTTTTCTGACCTTTATCGGCTTCAGCCTGAGCTATTTCACGCCCCATGCCCCGCTGCAGGGATCGTCCTTCTGGGATGCCTGGCTGTTCTGGTTTAACGGCGTATTGCACTGGGACTTTGGTGTCTCCAGCATTAACGGCCAGCTGATCTCTGAGCAGCTGAAAGAGGTGTTCCCGGCGACCATGGAGCTGTGCATTCTGGCTTTTGGTTTTGCCCTGCTGGTGGGCATTCCTGTAGGGATGCTGGCGGGGATCACTCGCAATAAATGGCAGGATAAGCTGATCAGCGCCCTCGCGCTGCTTGGCTTCTCGATTCCGGTGTTCTGGCTGGCGCTATTGCTGACGCTGTTCTTCTCTCTGACCCTGGGCTGGCTCCCGGTTTCGGGCCGCTTTGATCTGCTGTATACCGTCAAAACCGTCACCGGATTTGCGATTATCGACGCCTGGCTTTCTGAATCCGTCTGGCGTCACGAAATGATCATCAGCACCCTGCGCCACATGGTGCTGCCGGTGCTGACGCTGGCGGTCGCGCCAACCACGGAAGTCATTCGCCTGATGCGCACCAGCACTATCGATGTGTTTGAGCAAAACTACGTAAAAGCGGCTGCCACTCGCGGCCTGTCTCGCCTGACGGTTTTACGTCGTCACGTCCTGCATAACGCCCTTCCGCCGGTCATTCCGCGCCTGGGACTGCAATTTTCCACCATGCTGACCCTGGCGATGATTACCGAAATGGTGTTTAGCTGGCCGGGTCTGGGCCGCTGGATGATCAACGCCATTCGTCAGCAAGACTATGCGGCGATATCTGCCGGTGTGATGGTGATCGGTTCGTTGGTGATTATCGTGAACGTGATTTCTGACATTTTGGGTGCTATGGCCAACCCGCTGAAACATAAGGAATCGTATGCCTTACGATAGCGTATACCGGGAGAAGCGCACACCCGGCGTAGTCCGTACCGTATGGCGCAAATTCTACGGCGACACCACAGCGATGATCGGTTTGTACGGCTGTGGCGGCCTGGCGCTGCTCTGTATTTTTGGCGGCTGGTTTGCCCCTTACGGGCTTGATCAGCAGTTCCTCGGCTATCAGTTGTTACCACCGTCGTGGTCGCGCTACGGCGAAGTGTCGTTCTTCCTGGGCACGGACGATTTAGGTCGCGATGTGCTGAGTCGCCTGTTAAGTGGCGCGGCCCCGACCGTCGGCGGCGCGTTCGTCGTCACGTTCGCCGCGACCTTCTTTGGCCTGGCGCTCGGCGTGTTTGCCGGTGCCACGCACGGCCTGCGTTCGGCGGTGCTGAACCATATTCTCGATACCCTGCTGTCGATCCCGTCTCTGCTGCTGGCGATTATCGTGGTGGCGTTCGCCGGGCCGCATTTGTCCCATGCGATGTTTGCCGTCTGGCTGGCGCTGCTGCCGCGCATGGTGCGCTCGGTTTACAGCATGGTGCACGATGAACTGGAAAAAGAGTACGTGGTGGCGGCCCGTCTTGATGGCGCCACTACGCTGAATATTTTGTGGTTTGCGGTGATGCCGAATATCGCCTCGGGGCTGGTGACCGAAATCACCCGCGCCCTGTCGATGGCCATTCTGGATATTGCCGCGCTCGGTTTTCTCGATCTCGGCGCGCAGCTGCCCTCGCCTGAATGGGGGGCAATGCTCGGCGATGCGCTCGAACTGATCTATGTCGCGCCGTGGACGGTGATGCTGCCTGGTGCCGCCATTATGGTGAGCGTGCTGCTGATCAACCTGCTGGGCGACGGTATTCGCCGCGCAATTAATGCGGGGGTGCAATAATGCCGTTACTTGATATCCGCAATCTGACCATTGAATTTAAGACCGGCGAAGGCTGGGTGAAAGCGGTCGACCGCATCAGTATTACCCTGGCCGAGGGTGAAATCCGTGGGCTGGTGGGCGAATCCGGTTCAGGTAAAAGCCTTATCGCGAAAGCGATCTGCGGTGTCGCCAAAGATAACTGGCGCGTGACCGCAGACCGTATGCGTTTCGACGATATCGATCTCCTGCGCCTGTCGCCTCGCGAACGGCGCAAGCTGGTGGGTCATAACGTGTCGATGATCTTCCAGGAGCCGCAGTCGTGTCTCGATCCGTCGGAACGCGTCGGGAAACAGCTGATGCAAAATATCCCAGGCTGGACGTATAAAGGCCGATGGTGGCAGCGTGTCGGCTGGCGTAAACGCCGCGCGATTGAGCTGCTGCACCGCGTCGGGATTAAAGACCATAAAGATGCGATGCGCAGTTTCCCTTACGAGCTGACGGACGGTGAGTGCCAGAAGGTGATGATCGCCATTGCGCTTGCCAATCAGCCGCGCCTGCTGATCGCCGATGAGCCGACCAACGCCATGGAGCCGACCACCCAGGCGCAGATTTTCCGCCTGCTGTCGCGTCTGAATCAGAACAACAACACCACCATTCTGCTTATCAGCCATGACCTGCAGATGCTGAGCAAATGGGCGGACAAGATCGACGTGATGTACTGCGGTCAGACGGTAGAAACGGCCATCAGCGAAGATCTGGTGACGACGCCGCACCATCCGTACACCCAGGCGCTGATTCGCGCGATCCCGGATTTTGGCAGCGCGATGCCGCATAAAAGCCGACTGAATACCTTGCCGGGCGCTATCCCGCTGCTGGAGTCGCTGCCGATTGGCTGCCGACTTGGCCCTCGCTGCCCGTACGCCCAGCGCGAATGTATTGAAACGCCTCGTCTGACCGGCGCGAAAAACCATCTGTACGCCTGTCATTTCCCGCTGAACATGGAGAGAGAGTAAATGGTCGAAACGTTGCTGGAAGTTCGCAACCTGAGTAAGACCTTTCGCTATCGCACGGGACTGTTTCATCGTCAAACTGTCGAAGCGGTGAAGCCTCTCAGCTTTACCCTGCGCGAGAAGCAGACGCTGGCGATTATCGGCGAAAACGGATCGGGGAAATCTACGCTCGCGAAGATGCTGGCGGGGATGGTCGAGCCGACGGCGGGTGATGTGCTGATCGACGACCATTTTCTGTCGTTTGGCGACTATTCGTTCCGCAGTCAGCGCATTCGTATGATTTTCCAGGACCCGTCGACGTCGCTCAATCCGCGTCAGCGTATCTCGCAGATTCTGGATTTCCCGCTACGCCTGAATACCGACCTGGAGCCAGAAGAGCGGCGTAAACGTATTATCGAAACGCTGCGCATGGTCGGCCTGCTGCCCGACCACGTTAGCTATTATCCGCACATGCTGGCACCGGGGCAGAAACAGCGTCTTGGACTTGCGCGTGCGTTGATCCTGCGCCCGAAGGTGATTATCGCCGACGAAGCGCTGGCATCACTCGATATGTCGATGCGTTCACAGCTCATCAACCTGATGCTTGAATTGCAGGAGAAACAGGGTATTTCGTATATCTATGTGACCCAGCATTTAGGAATGATGAAACACATCAGCGACCAGGTGCTGGTGATGCATCAGGGTGAAGTGGTGGAGCGCGGAAGCACCGCCGATGTGCTGGCCTCCCCGCTGCACGACCTGACCAAGCGCCTGATCGCCGGGCATTTCGGTGAGGCGCTGACGGCTGATGCCTGGCGCAAGGATAAATGACACCGGCCATATAAAGTGGTCGGATTAACTCTGAACGCGACACGTGCTATTATCGCCGCGTTTTAACGACGATCGCCACGATGAGAGGGCGTTCGCCATAACAATGAATATAAGGATCTAAGCTATGGGTTTTCTTTCCGGTAAGCGCATTCTGGTGACTGGCGTTGCCAGCAAACTGTCCATCGCCTACGGCATTGCACAGGCTATGCACCGCGAAGGCGCTGAGCTGGCGTTCACCTACCAGAACGACAAGCTGAAAGGCCGCGTTGAAGAGTTCGCCGCGCAGCTGGGTTCCAGCATCATTCTGGAATGCGACGTTGCACAAGACGAAAGCATCGATAGCATGTTTGCTGAGCTTTCAAAAGTCTGGCCGAAATTCGACGGCTTCGTTCACTCAATCGGTTTTGCACCGGGCGATCAGCTGGACGGCGACTACGTGAATGCAGTAACCCGTGAAGGCTTCAAAATCGCTCACGACATCAGCTCTTACAGCTTTGTGGCGATGGCTAAATCCTGCCGCACCATGCTGAACCCAGGCTCCGCTCTGCTGACCCTGTCTTACCTGGGTGCTGAGCGCGCTATCCCTAACTACAACGTGATGGGCCTGGCGAAAGCCTCTCTGGAAGCTAACGTGCGCTACATGGCGAACGCGATGGGTCCTGAAGGCGTGCGTGTTAACGGTATCTCTGCTGGCCCAATCCGTACGCTGGCGGCATCCGGTATCAAAGATTTCCGTAAAATGCTGGCGCATTGCGAAGCGGTTACGCCGATTCGTCGTACCGTCACCATCGAAGACGTGGGTAACTCCGCAGCCTTCCTGTGCTCTGACCTCTCTGCGGGTATTTCCGGCGAAGTGGTTCACGTTGACGGCGGTTTCAACATCGCGGCAATGAACGAGCTGGAAATCAAATAAGTGTTTCACTCTCTTCCCGCACGGGAAGAGAGTTTTTCTCCCGCCAGAACTGCCCTTTTCCCCGTCGTTATTCCGTTCCGCTATTTGTTATCACCTAACAATATTTTTCGCACTGAAAGCCATGCGCCAGGATATTGATCGCCATTTGAGATCAAGGAACGCACATGGAACAACGCCGCTTTACCGGCAAAGGCCACTGGTATCATGAGACCCAGACAAATCACTGTCGGGATGATGTTTTGCCGCTGGTTCCCGAGGCCGCTCATGTCGACGATCGCTTTCTGCTCGATTTAGCTTTGCCCACAGAGATTGTGACCCCGTGCGAAAGCTGGCTGAAACCGGCGCGTGCGCTGTGCGATTTACTGTTCCCGTTGCATATTGCGGTGAATCGTCTGCACACGCTCAGCGCCTATGACCGCCTGAGCACCGCATTGACCGTGGCGCAGGCCTGTGGTGTTCAGCGACTGTGTAACCACTATGCCGCCCTGCTCGCCCCACTTCCCGGCCCTGACTCCTCGCGTGAAAGTAACCAACGCCTCGCCCAAATCACTCAGTACGCCCGCCAGCTGGCCAGTTCGCCGGATATTATCGATGGCAAAGCGCAGCTGCAGCTCGATGAGGTCGGCCTGACGACCTACGACGTTATTGTCATCAACCAGATTATTGGCTTTATCGGTTTTCAGGCCCGCGTGGTAGCGGCATTTCAGGCACAGCTGGGGCACCCTGTGCGCTGGCTGCCTGGACACCATATTCCGCCGCATGCGCTGATTCCTGATGTGGATATGAATGCGTGGGAGCCGATTTTCCCGGGCGTAGAGTTACGCTATGCCACCGCTCAGCAGCTGGAATCGCTCTCCCGCTGGCAGGCAGTGCCGCTGTTAAATGAGTTAACGCCAGTTCTGTGCCACGAACCGGTGCTGCTCGAATGCGTGGGTGAATTCCTGCAAAGCGATATGCACGCGGCAAACTCGCGCTATGGCGCGCTGGCGTCTGTGCTTGCCGCGACCGAACTGTTGAGCCGCTCTCCCGATCGCTTTAGCGCCGCGCAATTTTCCCCTCTTATTGAAGAGGGTATTCCCGCCGCCGACGCCATCCATTTACTGACCTGGAGTGCTTTTTTGGGCTGGATCAACCGCCTGAAAATCGCCTTAAGCAAGGGCCAATAACCCTGCACAATCCCTAAATGCGCTTGCTGTAGCAGTGAGATTCGCGTAAAACTGTCAGCCGCTCAATGGCCACGAAAATAGAACACTATGCTTCAGGACAACCCGCTGCTAGCGCAGCTTAAACAGCAACTGCATTCCCAGACGCCACGTGCTGAAGGGGTGGTAAAAGCCACGGAAAAGGGCTTTGGCTTCCTGGAAGTCGATGCACAGAAAAGCTATTTCATCCCGCCTCCGCAGATGAAAAAAGTGATGCACGGCGATCGTGTGACGGCAGTGATTCACACCGAAAAAGATCGTGAATCCGCCGAGCCAGAAGAATTGATCGAACCTTTCCTGACCCGTTTTGTCGGTAAAGTGCATCGCAAAGACGATCGTCTGTCTATTGTGCCGGACCATCCGCTGCTCAAAGATGCTATCCCTTGCCGCGCAGAACGCGGCGTTGAACACGATTTTAAAGAAGGTGACTGGGCCGTTGCCCAGATGCGTCGCCATCCGCTGAAAGGCGATCGCGGTTTCTACGCAGAACTGACTCATTTTATTACCTACAGCGACGATCATTTCGTGCCGTGGTGGGTAACGCTTGCCCGTCATAATCTGGAAAAAGAGGCGCCAAACGGCGTTGCGACAGAGATGATGGATGAAGGCCTGGCGCGTCGCGATCTGACCGCCCTGAACTTTGTCACTATCGACAGCGCTAGCACCCAGGATATGGATGATGCGCTGTATATCGAAGAAGGCAGTGACGACAAACTGCACCTGACCGTCGCGATTGCCGATCCGACCGCCTGGATTGCTGAAGGCAGCAAGCTGGACGACTCAGCGAAAATTCGCGCGTTCACTAACTATCTGCCGGGCTTCAATATCCCGATGCTGCCGCGTGAACTTTCCGACGATCTCTGCTCTCTTCGTCCGAACGAAGTCCGCCCGGTACTCGCCTGTCGCATGACCGTTGCCGCAGACGGCACGATTGAAGACGATATCGAATTCTTCGCCGCGACCATCGAATCCAAAGCGAAGCTGGCGTATGACGATGTCTCCGACTGGCTGGAGAACACCGGCAGCTGGAAGCCGGAAAGCGAAGCGATTGCTCAGCAAATTACCCTGCTGCAGCGCCTCTGCCTGAGCCGTGGCGAATGGCGTAAAACCCATGCGCTGGTGTTTAAAGATCGTCCGGATTACCGCTTTGTACTGGGCGAAAAAGGCGAAGTGCTGGATATCGTTGCTGAGCCGCGTCGTATCGCCAACCGCATCGTTGAAGAGTCGATGATTGCCGCCAACATTTGTGCCGCCCGTGTGCTGCGCGACAAATTAGGCTTTGGTATTTACAACGTTCATACCGGTTTTGATCCGGCGAACACCGAAGCGCTGGCTGCCCTGCTGAAAACGCATGACGTACACGTCGATCCGCAGGAAGTGCTGACGCTGAACGGCTTCTGCAAACTGCGCCGCGAACTGGACGCGCAGCCGTCTGGTTTCCTCGACAGCCGCATCCGTCGCTTCCAGTCCTTCGCCGAAATCAGCACCGAGCCTGGCCCGCACTTTGGCCTCGGTCTCGACGCTTACGCGACCTGGACCTCACCGATTCGTAAATACGGCGACATGGTGAACCACCGTCTGCTGAAAGCGATTATCAAGGGTGAAACCATCGCCCGTCCGCAGGAAGAGACAACCATCCAGATGGCAGAGCGTCGCCGCCTGAACCGCATGGCTGAACGCGATGTCGGTGACTGGTTGTACGCACGCTTCCTGAATGATAAAGCCGGAACGGAGACCCGTTTCGCGGCAGAGATCATTGACGTTAGCCGCGGCGGTATGCGCGTGCGTCTGGTGGACAATGGCGCCGTTGCCTTTATCCCTGCCCCGTTCCTGCATGCGGTTCGCGATGAACTGACCTGCAGCCAGGAAAATGGCGCGGTGCAGATCAAAGGTGAGACGGTTTACAAGGTCACCGATGTGATTGATGTCAATATTGCAGAAGTGCGCATGGAAACCCGCAGTATTATCGCGCGCCCTGTTGCCTGATAAGCCTTAAATATGTCGGCGGTTTCTTTTTGGGAACGCCGACATTTTTCTTCCCTTGCTAAATCGTGTATTCATCACTTTTTCTTAATATATTCCTCTCGAAGCCCACAAAAACAATCACAATTATCTACAGTAAAAGAAGACCGTCATCTTTGGTTACGGGAATTTTTATCCACGTGTATCCTTTTTATCGCTTCTCGTTTTAATATAAGAATGTAGGGAAAAACAATAAGTTCAGCTCGGTTATGCCGCTGTGTCACTACGGAAAAGTCGAATGCAAATGCATAATTTTGCGCCATTGAGCAGGTCCGGGAGAAAACATGATTGACGATCTGGAGCATAATTTGCTGTTTCGTTACATGGGCACACACAGCCCCTGGTGGCGTCTTACAGCGGACAGTAATGCTCTCCATCTCGCCGCCAGTGAAAACTCGGACACGACGCAGGTCATCGCGTTAAACGACGATCAAGCAGAACTGATTCGTCAGCTCACCGTTATTACCTCCAGCATCACCCTGACCCTTTCCCTGTACGGCACCGATGTTCCCGTCCATCTGGTGGGGCGCAAAATCAACAAAAAAGAGTGGGCAGGTACGGCCTCTGCCTGGAATGACACCCCTTCTGTCGCGCGCGACCTGGTGCAGGGGTTATCCTTTGCCGAACAGGTGGTTTCTGAAGCTAACTCGGTAATTGTGATCCTCGATCAGCAGGGCAATATTCAGCGCTTTAATCGTCTGAGCGAAGAATATACCGGCATGAAAGAGCAGGAAGTGATCGGGCAAAACGTCTTTAAGCTGTTCATGAGCCGCAGCGAAGCGGCAGCATCTAAACGAAATATTTCCGGTTTTTTCCGTAACGGCAGTTCTTACGAAGTCGAGCGCTGGATCAAGACCCGAAAAGGCCAACGATTGTTTCTGTTCAGAAACAAATTCGTCCACAGCGGCAGCGGGAAAAATGAAATTTTTCTTATCTGTTCCGGTACGGATATCACTGAAGAACGCCGCGCGCAGGAGCGTCTGCGCGTGCTGGCCAATACCGACACCATTACCGGCCTCCCCAACCGCAACGCCATTCATGAGCTGATCAGCGACGCGATCGATACGCGCGGCGAGGCTCAGGTCGGCGTGGTGTATCTTGATCTCGATAACTTTAAAAAAGTGAACGATGCCTACGGGCATATGTTTGGCGATCAGCTGCTGCAGGCGGTCGCCCTGGCGATTTTAAGCTGTCTGGAAGAGGGTCAGGTGCTGGCGCGTCTCGGGGGCGATGAGTTTATCGTGCTGGCGACCAACACCTCACAAAGCACCCTTGAGGCGATGGCCTCGCGCATCCTGACGCGTCTGCGCCAGCCCTTCCGCATCGGTCTTATCGAAATCTACACCGGCTGTTCGCTGGGGATCTCCCTGGCGCCGCAGCACGGCACCGATCGCGAGAGCATTATTCGCAACGCCGATACGGCGATGTACACGGCCAAAGAGAGCGGCCGCGGTAAGTTCTGCGTCTTCTCGCCAGAAATGAACCAGCGGGTATTCGAATATCTGTGGCTGGATACCAACCTGCGCAAAGCGCTGGATAACGATCAGCTCCTGATTCACTACCAGCCGAAAATTACCTGGCGCGGCGAAGTGCGCAGCCTTGAGGCGCTGGTGCGCTGGCAGTCGCCAGAGCGCGGGCTGATCCCGCCGCTGGAGTTTATCTCCTACGCCGAAGAGTCGGGGCTGATTGTCCCCCTCGGGCGCTGGGTCATGCTCGACGTGGTGCGTCAGGTCGCGAAATGGCGTGATAAAGGTATCAACCTGCGGGTGGCGGTGAACGTCTCTGCGCGACAGCTCGCCGACCAGACGATATTCAGCGATCTCAAGCAGGCGCTGAAAGATCTTCATTTCGAATACTGCCCGATTGATGTGGAACTGACGGAAAGCTGCCTGATTGAAAACGAGGAGCTGGCGCTGTCGGTGATCCAACAGTTCAGTCAGTTGGGGGCACAAATTCACCTTGATGACTTTGGCACCGGGTATTCCTCCCTGTCCCAGCTGGCCCGCTTCCCGATTGACGCCATTAAGCTCGACCAGGTGTTTGTGCGCGATATCCATAAGCAGTCGATTTCACAGTCGCTGGTGCGCGCTATTGTGGCCGTGGCTCAGGCGCTGAATTTACAGGTCATCGCGGAAGGTGTGGAGAGTGCGAAAGAAGACGCCTTTCTGACCAAGAACGGCGTCAACGAACGGCAGGGTTTTCTGTTTGCTAAGCCGATGCCCGCTGCCGCATTCGAGCGCTGGCTCAAGCGTTATCAGGCGAAAAAAATGCGTTAACTGGCTTTGCGCATGCCCGCCGCATTATGACGGTTTTGCAGCATCACCAGACGTTCCATATAAGCAATGTCTTTCGACTCCAGGCAGAACGCCGCATCCACCCAATCCTCAGTGATATCCATTAATTCACTGCGTGGCAGCCGCAACACACGCTGACGGGCGCGAAGCATCGCCCGAACGCCGTTCAGCTTCGGCTGTAAGGTATCGATGAACGTGCGTGTCGATACGTATCCCTGCCCCGGCTCAAACAGCACATCCACCAGACCAAACTGCTCGTGCCACTCCGCCGTGTGCGACTCGCCTCGGTAGATCAGCTCCTCGGCCAGCTTCATGCCTGCGCGGCGGGCGACCAGCGAATATCCGCCCATGCCGGGGAACAGGTTAAAAGCAATTTCCGGAAAGCCCAGACGCGCATCGCGCTGCGCCAGCACAAAATGGTGTGCCAGCGCGGCCTCAAATCCCCCGCCGAGCGCGCTGCCCTCCACCATTGCCAGCGAAATGGCGCCTGTATCAAACCCGCGCGACGCCGCGTGAACGCAATCGACGCAGGCGCGAGCGTAGGCGCGCAACGCTTCGCGGCGTCCGTTTTGAATGCACTCCACAAAGAAGCGTAAATCTCCTCCCGTATTGTACATATCCGGAACCAGTGAGCCGGTAACCCAGAAGTCGACGGCAAAACCGGATTGCCGCACCAGCCACGACATATTCATGATCTCCTCAATTAATGCGTGATTAAAGCAAGGACGCGGCTGGGCGCGTAGCAGCATCCACACGGTGCGCCGCTCCTCCTCGTAATAGCCTGCGAGTTGGGTAAAACGTTCAGGATCGGTGAACAGTTTGCAGGTTGCTTGGTTGATGACTGTCATAGTCTAATTCCTCATATAAAAAAGCGCCTTGCGCGCAGTTTTAGACTAATCCACCACCCAACTCGTCTGTATGCGGAGGGATAAATTTATCACTTTCATTTATGTAATTTGGTTAGTGCATTTTTTCCCTTCTCTTTTGGAAGCAATTTCTGCATCATTGAAATTATTAACTTTTCGTTCTGAGGGTGAGATGATGTCTGAAGTTGACGCGCAGAGAGTGGCACAACGTATTGATACGGTGCTGGATATTCTGGTCGCTGGCGATTACCACTCCGCGATCCGTAATCTTGAGATCCTGAAATCTGAATTACTGGCGCAGAACGGTACGGGCCATTCGCCCGATCCCGACCCGTCTAAAGCCCCCTGGGAAGTGTAACGTTTACCCCTTTTTCGTTTTGTCGTACTTTCAACCCGCGGCGCTCGCCGCGTTTATATGGATGCTATGAATTCCCGACAACAAATCATTCTGCAGATGGTGATCGACAAAGGACGCGTGAGTGTCGTCGAGCTGGCCAAAACGACCGGCGTTTCAGAGGTCACTATTCGTCAGGATCTGAATCTGCTTGAAAAACAGAGTTATCTGCGCCGTGCTCACGGTTACGCCGTACCGCTGGACAGTGAAGACGTTGAAACGCGCATGATGACCAATTTCGCACTAAAACGTGAACTGGCGGAGTTTGCCGCCTCGCTGGTCAACAACGGTGAAACCGTGTTTATCGAGAACGGCAGCAGCAACGCCCTGCTGGCCCGCACGCTCGCGGAGCAGAAAGATATCACGATCATTACCGTGAGCAGCTATATCGCCCATTTGCTGAAAGAGACGCGATGCGAGGTGATTCTGCTGGGCGGTATCTACCAGAAAAAAAGCGAAAGCATGGTCGGGCCGCTGACGCGTCAGTATGTTCAGCAGGTTCACTTCAGCAAGGCCTTTATTGGGATTGACGGCTGGCAGCCGGAAACCGGCTTTACCGGCCGCGATATGATGCGTTCCGATGTGGTAAACGCGGTTCTGGAAAAAGGCTGTGAAGCCATTGTGCTGACAGACAGCTCGAAATTTGGCGCGGTGCATCCCTATATGATGGGGCCGATCTCCCGCTTCAGCCGTGTCATCACCGATGACCGTCTGAGCGATGCGCACCGCGAGCAACTGCAGCGCGACGGCTTGACCGTCGATATCGTCAAACACTCTGTCTGACGCTCACCTGCGCCCGTCTTCTCGGGCGCATAGCCTATTCTGGCATCTGAGATAATTCTGAACATCCCTTTAAGATTATTTACCTGTCGTTTCGATACCAAAAACTTAAAATTACTATTAGCGATATAACAGGAAGTGACTATCACCTGCGTGATTGTGTAACACCTGCGCGACCAGGTTTCACGGAATATGACGCTGAAGTATTCTTTTGGCTATACTTACAGATAGCTTATTTCCGTGAATCAATAATTCAGGAGAAAGTATGATGAATTTAACCAGCAAAAAATTAGCCGCAGCTGTTTTGGCAGTAACCCTCGCAATGTCTCTGAGCGCATGTTCTAACTGGTCTAAACGTGACCGTAACACCGCGATCGGGGCAGGTGCCGGTGCTCTCGGTGGTGCAGTCTTAACCGATGGTAGCACGCTGGGTACATTAGGTGGTGCCGCCGTAGGTGGTGTTATCGGCCATCAGGTCGGTAAATAAGATATATTAAATAGCCACTGTTTGATTTGATTAATTCAGAACGCAATTTTCTGACTTACGCACCAAGAAAAAAGCCACGGTAAATACCGTGGCTTATTATTTTAGCCGCCTGCCAGTTTGACTTTCATCCCCTTGGCTTCGAGCAGGGTTTTAATTAACTCGCGGTTGTCGCCCTGAATTTCGATTACGCCGTCTTTGACCGCCCCACCGCATCCGCATCGCTTTTTCAGCTCTGCGGCCAGTTTTGCCAGCGCTGCGTCATCCTCGTCAATGCCGGTAATGAGGCAGACGCCTTTGCCCTTACGACCACTTGTCTGGCGCTGGATACGCACAATGCCATCGCCTTTCGGACGCTGCACGGCCACTTTTGGCTCATCGATACGGCCACTGTCCGTCGAATAAACCAGACGGCTGTTAGAATCGCTCATTACGCCCCCTTACCCAGAGATGCATTAATTGCTTTTAAGGTTAGCGCCGGATCGGCAGATTGCGTGACCGGACGACCAATCACCATATAGTCAACGCCTGCCGCCAGCGCCTGCTCTGGCGTCATGATACGGCGCTGATCGCCTGCATCACTGCCCTGAGGACGAATGCCCGGGGTAACCAGTTTAAATGCCTGCCCCAGCTCAGATTTGAAACGCACGGCCTCCTGAGCGGAACAGACCACGCCATCCAGCCCGCAATTTTGCGTCAGGCGCGCCAGGCGTTCAGCATGCTCAGCCGGTGACAACGTCACGCCCAGATCACGTAAATCGCTCGCTTCCATACTGGTGAGTACGGTAACGGCAATCAGCAGCGGTGCGTCTTTGCCAAATGGCACCAGCGCTTCGCGAGCGGCGGTCATCATTCGCGCCCCGCCTGATGCATGAACGTTCACCATCCAGACGCCCAGTTCAGCCGCAGCTGCTACCGCGTGGGCAGTGGTGTTTGGGATGTCATGGAATTTAAGGTCGAGAAATACCTCGAAGCCACGCTGTTGCAGGTCACGCACGATTTGCGGTCCAAACAGGGTGAACATCTCTTTGCCGACTTTTAGACGGCAGTCGCGTGGGTCGATGCGATCGACAAACGCGAGTGCGCTGTCGCGATTGTTATAGTCGAGTGCAACAACAACAGGAGATTCGGTAACTACGCGGGAAGAAGAGGATGCAACAGACGTCATGACCAGCCCTTTTCGTCTATGGGCGCCGCAGCGGCGCGGGATAGATAAACGGCGAGCATTCTACCTGTCGGCGCCAGAAATTGACAGAATCGATTTACCGTCCTGCATGACGGCAGACCGCACGGAGTTTAACAGGTCATAAAACGCAAAGAGTATGTTGTAACTAATATGCAGTGTTTTAAAAAATTACTGCCCGTCCAGACCGCGTATCGGCTTAATGGTTGACCAGGCACGGCAGGAAGGACAATGCCAGTAGAGCGTGTAGGCGGTGAATCCGCATTTTGAGCAGCGATAGCGCGGCTTGCTGCGCACCTGTTCGCCAACCATGTCACGCAGCACCATCAGGCTCTCTTTCGCGCGCCCTTCTTCCGCATCATTCAGATGGTAGTCCATCAGCTTGTGGAAGACGCGCATGGTCGGGTGACGCTGCAGCTGACGGGTGATATAGACCTGGGCGGTATCGTTGCCTTCGTGCTGCTCCACGACATCCGCCAGCATCAGCTCCGCCGTCGCACCGGTGTTCTCTTCGACGCAGCGACGTAAGAAACTCACCCACTCATCCGGACGCCCAAGCTGCTGATAACAGGTTTGCAGCATTTCCAGGGTTTCACTGACCAGTTCTTTATCCTGATCGATCACCCGCAAAAGGCATTCGACGGCTTTGCCAAACTCGCCTTTCGCCATGAACACGCGCCCCATCATAATGGAGATACGTGCGCTGTTACGATCGGCAGACGCGCCCTTTTTCAGCAGCGACATGGCTTTTTCCATATCATCGCTACCCATCTGCTGTAAGGCCAGCTCACAGTAGAAATGGGCGATTTCAACGCGCTGGTTGTCTTTCCCGAGCTTCACCAGACGTTCTGCGGTATCGATGGCTTTTTGCCAGTCGCTGGTTGCCTGATAAATTTGCAGGAGTTGCTGTAAAGCGCTGATGCGAAAATCGGTTTCATCGACCAGCTGACTGAACATGTCTTCAGCGCGATCGTAAAGGCCGGCGGCCATGTAATCACGGCCCAGCTGTTGGACTGCCAGCAGACGTTGATCGTAGGTGAGAGAAGCGCTTTCCATCAATGTCTGGTGGATGCGAATGGCGCGATCGACCTCGCCACGCGAGCGGAACAGGTTTCCGAGGGTGAGATGCGCCTCAACGGTACCGGTGTCCTCTTTTAACATGTCGAGGAACAGGTCTACCGCTTTATCCTGTTGGTTGCTCAGAAGGAAGTTAACCCCCGCCACATAGTCACGGGAAAGCCGGTTTGCCTCGTCCTGCTTATTTTGTTGCGCACTTCTGCGGCCCATATACCAGCCATAGGCTGCGGCTACAGGCAAAAGCAGAAACAACAACTCCAGCATATTCGTTTATTCCTTCACGACCGGCACACCAGTATTTACCGGCACGTCGCTCACAGGCGCAATTTGATTTTCAAGACGTTTGATTTTACGTTCGGCGCGCGCCAGAGAAACACGAACTTTCAGCCAGAACAGGCCACAAACCAGCCAGCCGATGATAAACCCCGCGGCGAATAAAACAGCAAGCAAGCTCGATACGCGATACTCGCCCTGCGCCAGCAGGTAGTTGAATGTCACCAGTTGATCGTTTTGCGCACCCAGCGTGACCGAAATAACAAAAATCGCTAACACCAGTAAGAATATGAGTAGATATTTCACATGACGTCCCGTTATGTGGTTTAAGCGAATAAAGTCTGTTCAACTCGCCGCAATCAGCCTTATAAACTACCATTTTAGCCGCAAGCGCGAAACGGAAAAAGTGATAGGGTCCATGATGATTTGTGGGCTAAACGGCGAATTTCAACCATCAGCCCTCTTCCTGCTCTCTTTGTGCGATCTCTTTGTTCTCTTCCGGCGGTGGCGTCAGCGGTCCACAGAGCCGTTGTGCAAGCCAGGTCGCGAACGTCACCAGCAGCCATGAAATAAGCGTTGCCACTACCAAATCCCGCGGCCAGTGCATCCCCAGCAGCAGACGGCTGCCCATTACGCCCGTCGCCCAGACCAGTAAAATCGCAATGGTCACGGTACGACGACGCGGCCAGAGTAAACCCACGGCTAACAGCGCCCAGCTGGCCGCAAACATAGTATGCCCGGATGGGAACGCGAAACCGGTCTCTTTTTGCCAGTGTTTGCGTAAAAATTTCGGAATTTCCTGCGCTTCAGCCAGCTGATCTTTCACCAGATGCCCGCGCTCTTTACGCTTTAAATTGTAGAAGGTATCTACCGGAATATGATGCGTTTTTTCAAGCCAGACCACAAAGGGGCGCGGCTCCTGGACGTGATCTTTGACCCACGACTTTATTCCCTGGCCAACGACGATTGCCCCACCCAGAATGACAAACAGCATGATCGCCGGACGCAGCCGAAAACGCAGGCACCATAAAAACCACGCACAGAGGATCCCGTGGGTAATGATCCCCCACGGCTGGGTAACGGTTTCCGTCAGCCAGTACAGCGCTTTCAGCCACGCGCTATTATGTCCCGGTTGCCAGGCCCAGCCCGAAATCCATACCGCGACGGGCATAATGAGTAAAATGGCGGCACCGGCAGCCGTGCGGCGGGCAATTGAAAGCATGTTCTCTCCTTTTTCGCTAAGCTCAACAATCATAACTGAATTTATCGCAATTCGTGAAAATGTCGGATTGTGCGTTTAACGTCCGTATAGTATGCCCTCAGCTAGGTGAACGCCGTCGGCTTGTGGCAAAATAGCGAGATACTAAAGCCGAAGGGCGACTGACACGAAACGTGTCAGCATACTCTGGAGAATCACATGCAGCTTAAACGCGTGGCAGAAGCCAATCTGCCAACCCCATGGGGCGATTTCCTGATGGTGGGTTTTGAAGAACTGGCAACCGGACAGGACCACGTCGCACTGGTGTTTGGCGACATTTCAGGGCAAACACCGGTACTGGCTCGTGTCCATTCCGAGTGTCTGACGGGTGATGCCTTGTTCAGCCTGCGCTGTGATTGCGGTTTCCAGCTCGAAGCGGCGCTTTCTCATATCGCCGAAGAAGGCCGTGGCGTGCTGCTCTACCATCGCCAGGAAGGTCGTAACATTGGTCTGCTGAATAAAATCCGCGCCTATGCGCTACAGGATCAGGGCTACGATACCGTCGAAGCCAACCATCAGCTCGGCTTTGCCGCCGATGAACGCGATTTCACCCTGTGTGCGGATATGTTCAAACTGCTGGGCGTGGACGAAGTGCGTCTGCTGACGAACAACCCACGCAAAGTGGAGATCCTCACCGAAGCCGGGATCAATATCGTGGAACGAGTGCCGCTGATTGTGGGCCGTAACCCGAAAAATGCGCATTACCTCGATACCAAAGCCGCGAAGATGGGTCACCTTCTCAGCGAGTAAAAATCTGGCCCGGCTTACGCCGGGCCTGTGCCGTTAGTTCAGCATATTACGAATCACATAGTGCAGGATGCCGTCATTCTGGTAGTAAGTCAGTTCCGTCGCCGTGTCGATACGACAGCGGCAATCGAGCACTTCGGTTTTACCGTCCGCGCGTGTGAGCTGTACCGGAACGGTCGCCCCCGGTTTCAGGTTCTGCAGATCGCGAACATCAATCCGCTCTTCCCCCGTTAACCCCAGCGTTTTACGCGTCACGCCCTGCGGGAACTCAAGTGGCAGGATCCCCATCCCAATCAGATTCGAGCGGTGAATACGTTCAAAGGATTCCGAAATCACCACCCGCACGCCCAGCAGACGCGGCCCTTTCGCTGCCCAGTCACGGCTTGAGCCAGAGCCATACTCTTTACCGGCAATGACCGCCAGCGGCGTGCCTTCTTGCTGATATTTCATCGCTGCATCGTAGATCGACACAACTTCGCTACCGGGAAGGTGGCGCGTCATTCCGCCCTCAACACCCGGCACCATTTCGTTGCGGATACGGATGTTGGCGAACGTACCGCGCATCATCACTTCGTGGTTGCCGCGACGGGAGCCGTAGGAGTTAAAGTCGCGACGCTCAACGCCACGCCCCTGCAGGTAACGTCCTGCCGGGCTGTCGGGTTTAATACTGCCCGCCGGAGAGATGTGGTCGGTGGTGACGGAGTCCCCCAGCATCGCCAGAATGCGCGCGCCCTGGATGTCGACCAGCGGTTTCGGCTGGGCTTCCATGTCATCGAAGAATGGCGAAAGTCGGATATAGGTGGAATCACTCTGCCAGCCGTAGGTGTCAGACCGTTCCACTTCGATGGTTTTCCACTCCGGCGTACCTTCAAACACCTCGGCATACTCCTTGCGGAACATTTCGGTGGAAACCTGCTCCACGGCGCGGGCAATTTCTTGCGCCGACGGCCAGATATCTTTCAGATACACCGGCTCGCCTTTCCGATCGTGGCCGAGAGGATCGCTGGCCAGATTAATGTTCATGTTGCCCGCCAGGGCGTAGGCGACCACCAACGGCGGAGAGGCCAGCCAGTTGGTTTTCACCAGCGGATGAATACGGCCTTCAAAGTTACGGTTACCCGAAAGTACGGCACCCACCGTAAGATCGCCCTGCTTGATCGCCTGCTCGATGGGGTCAGGCAGTGGTCCTGAGTTACCGATACAGGTCGTGCATCCATATCCCACCAGGTTAAAGCCCAGCTCGTCGAGATAAGGCGTCAGTTTGGCTTTCGCCAGATAATCCGAAACAACTTTCGACCCCGGCGCTAACGACGCTTTGACCCACGGCTGACGTTTAAGCCCGATCGTTACTGCTTTTTTCGCCAGCAGACCCGCCGCCATCAGCACACTCGGGTTGGAGGTGTTGGTACAGGAGGTAATGGCCGCAATCACCACGGCACCGTCAGGCAGCTGATACTGATGCCCGTTCATAACATAATCGACCGGGTGGCGGTCTTTTTGCGCGTTATTAAGTTCCAGCTCGTTACTGGCGGCAAAGGCTTTCGGCACGTTTTGCAGCGCGACGCGATCCTGCGGGCGTTTTGGCCCGGCGAGGCTCGCCTCGACTTCATTCATGTCCAGTTCAAGCGTGCTGGTGAAGACCGGCTCATCGCCCGTATTGCGCCACATCCCCTGCGCTTTGGCATAGGCCTCGACCAGCGCCACTTGCTCGTCGCTACGCCCGCTCAGGCGCATATATTCCAGCGTCACGCCATCGATTGGGAAGAAGCCACACGTCGCGCCGTATTCAGGTGCCATGTTGGCGATGGTCGCACGATCGGCCAGCGGTAGAGAGTCCAGACCGTCGCCGTAGAATTCAACAAACTTGCCGACCACGCCATGTTTGCGCAGCATCTGGGTGACGGTCAGCACCAGGTCTGTGGCGGTAATACCCTCGCGCAACTTGCCCAGCAGCTTAAAGCCCACCACATCCGGGATCAGCATCGAGACGGGCTGTCCAAGCATTGCGGCTTCGGCTTCAATCCCGCCGACACCCCACCCCAGAACCCCGAGTCCGTTAATCATCGTGGTGTGCGAGTCGGTCCCGACCAGCGTATCGGGATAAGCGATCCACTCTTTGTCCTGCAACTCGCTCCACACCGCTTTGCCCAGATACTCCAGGTTCACCTGATGGCAAATCCCGGTGCCGGGCGGTACGACGCTGAAGCGGCTAAAGGCCTGTTGGCCCCATTTCAAAAATACATAGCGTTCATGGTTGCGCTCCATCTCCAGACGCACGTTCTCTTCGAAGGCGTCGTCATCGCCAAAATGGTCAACGGTGACAGAGTGGTCAATCACCAGATCGACGGGAGAAAGCGGGTTCACTTTGGCGGTATCGCCGCCGAGACGTTTAACGGCTTCGCGCATCGCCGCCAGATCCACTACCGCCGGTACGCCGGTGAAGTCCTGCATCAATACCCTCGCCGGACGATAGGCGATTTCACGGTCGGCGTGGGCGTTTTTCAACCACCCCGCCAGTGCGTGGATATCATCGGCAGTGACAGACTCGTCATCCTGCCAGCGTAAGAGATTTTCCAGTAAAACTTTCAGTGACTTGGGTAAGCGCGCGATGTCCCCAAGTGTCCTGGCGGCCAGCGGCAAGCTGTAGTAGTGATAGGTCTTATTCTCGGCTTGCAACGTGTCCTTACTGGCTTCGCGTAGGGTTAACGACATAAGCTCCTCCTTAATGACAGGGATACCCCGACAATCATCGGGGCTGTAATTAAAGATAACACAAAGATGTCGTAACGTTTTGATAACAACCCGAATTGATAAATCGGGATTATCGATGAAGAGGGATGAAAACAAAAAACCTCGCCGGAGCGAGGTTTTGCTATTTAGTTTAAGGCCAGCCAGATTAGCTGCGCCCAGAACAGGACGGATACGGTAAAAGCCCCCATCCAGGACCAGTATTTCATGTTTTGTAGGGTATTCATCATCTGACACCAGGCTTTATATTTCTGTGGTAACTTGGGGTACTCCCCGTTCTTTATTGCTGATGTGTATTTATTAAAGAGTACAAAAGTACACGGTTCTCACCTGATATTCGCAGGCTAACCGTATTATCAATTATTGTTTTTTGGGTTCGTCTTCTGCGAACGTATCAATAAAGGCTTGTTGCTGTGCGGAGAGCTTCCAGGATGCCGGAACGGTCGTTACAGGCTCTTTACGTGCTTTATGGCCGTTGTCACCTGGCTGACACATCTTTTTAACCGGTTCAGTACGCATGTGAACTGCCATCGCTATCCCCAATATTTCCAGACCAGTAACGCTACCACCACCCAGAACAGGGCGGAGCCAAGAAATACCGCCAGCCAGGCTTTACGCTTAAGCGCTGGGTCCCTTTGCGGATCTTCACTTCCTGACGGCATTGCTAACCTCATACAATCGACTTCGCTTATCATTTCGATACCAAACAATCGGTACAAGTAATCATGAGTTGAGATAAATCCTAAAGAAACTTTAGTCGAAAAGCCAGTGAATTTACGATCGTTTCCAGGGAATTAATTAATCTTTTGACCAGAAATAAATAATTGAAACGAGGAATTTGCGTAGCGGGAATTTACTTTCTACTTTTGTCGCAAATTTGCGACAGTTTAACCCTAAACTTATAACGTTTATGCGGTTATATGCGGCAGAGAATGGGGATGATGATAATTCTAATTTAGCTTTAAGACATTATTTCGGTATCTTTCCGGAAGGAAAGATACCGGGTGTGATTATTTTTCCGGAAGCTTAATGTCCTGGAACATCGCTTCAATATCTTCATTCGAGCGTAACGCTACCGCGGTATCCACCACATCACGGGTTAAGTGTGGCGCGAAGCGTTGAATGAAATCATACATATAGCTGCGCAGGAAGGTGCTGCGGCGGAAACCGATTTTGGTGGTGCTGTGGCTAAAGACATCGTGCGCGTCAAGGCGTACCAGATCCGGGTCAGAGACCGGGTCTACGGCCATACTCGCAATCACCCCCACGCCTAATCCCAGACGCACATAAGTCTTGATAACGTCGGCGTCGGTGGCGGTGAAGACGATGCGCGGCGTCAGCCCTGCACGATTAAACGCGGTGTCGAGCTCAGAACGTCCGGTAAAGCCAAAGGTGTAAGTCACCAGCGGGTACTGTGCCAGCTCTTCAATAGTGACCGATCCCTTTCCTGCCAGCGGATGTTCCGGCGTCACCACAATCGAACGATTCCAGTGGTAGCAAGGCAACATCACCAGATCGTCATAGAGGTGCAGCGCTTCGGTTGCAATCGCAAAGTCGGCATTACCTTTTGAGACCGCTTCCGCGATTTGCGTCGGGGAACCCTGATGCATATGCAACGAGACGCGCGGGTAACGCTCGATAAAGCCCTTAATCACCCCTGGCAGCGCGTAGCGTGCCTGCGTATGGGTGGTAGCGATATAAAGCGAGCCTTTATCGGGCCAGGTGTGTTCCCCGGCAACGGATTTAATTGCATCAACCTTTGACAGCACTTCGCGGGCGATACGAATAATCTCCTGACCCGCCGGAGTGACCTGCGTCAGATGCTTACCGCTGCGGGCAAAAATCTGGATACCCAGTTCATCTTCCAGCATACGCACCTGCTTACTGATGCCGGGCTGAGACGTATAAAGACCTTCTGCGGTTGAAGAGACGTTAAGGTTGTGGTTAACCACCTCAACGATATAACGAAGCTGTTGTAGTTTCATGCCTGACCATCCGATTTAGCGCACAGGGATAATCGCTTAAGACGATTTAATAATAAGAAAGGGGTTAACTATAACCACTATATCATTTATAGCCCGAGTGTATAGTACGGAACAAAAAATAATAACGACCAATAAAAAAGGGCCGGAAATCCGGCCCTTTCAGGTAAGTCACAGGAAGAAAAGATTATTTCTTGCCTTCAACCCATTTACCATCCACGAAGAATGCAGACCAGCCGGTCGCTTTACCCTCTTTCTCGGCAGCGACGTACTGCTGCTTTGTTTTACGGCTAAAGCGGACAACGGTCTTATTGCCTTCCGGATCCTGCTGCGGCGCATCGGCCAGATAACGCAGTTTCTCTGGCAGACGGTCGCGGAAGCGGTACAGCTCTTCCACCAGCGGAGCACGAGTTTCACGCGATTTCGGGAAGGTGTTGGCGGCGAGGAACACGCCCGCAGCACCGTCACGCAGCACGAAGTATGCGTCAGACTTTTCACACGGCAGTTCTGGCAACGGAACCGGATCTTCCTTCGGAGGAGCCACTTCGCCGTTACGCAGGATCTTACGCGTGTTCTTACATTCGTCGTTGGTACACGCCATGTACTTACCGAAGCGCCCCATTTTCAGGTGCATTTCAGAACCACACTTCTCGCACTCCACAATCGGGCCGTCATAGCCTTTGATGCGGAACTCGCCCTCTTCGATTTCGTAGCCATCGCAGGTCGGGTTGTTACCGCAGACATGCAATTTACGCTTCGGATCGATCAGGTAACTGTCCATCGCCGTGCCGCACTTCTGGCAACGGCGTTTCGCACGCAGCGCGTTGGTTTCTGCATCGTCACCTTCCAGCACGTTGAGAACTTCGTTCTCTGGAACCAGGTTGATGGTGGTTTTGCAGCGCTCTTTCGGCGTTAAGGCATAGCCAGAACAGCCGAGGAACACGCCGGTAGTCGCGGTACGGATACCCATTTGGCGGCTACAGGTCGGGCATTCGATGCTGGTCAGGACCATCTGGTTCGGCTGCATTCCGCCCTCTTCTGGCGCTTTTTCAGCTTTCTCCAGTTGTTGGGTGAAATCGCCGAAGAAGCTGTCGAGCACCTTCTTCCATTCAGCCTGATGGTTTGCCACCTGGTCGAGGCGGTCTTCCATCTGCGCGGTGAAATCGTAGTTCATCAGCTCGCGGAAGTTATCTTCCAGACGATCTGTCACGATCTCACCCATTTTTTCAGCGTAGAAACGACGGTTCTCAGCGCGAACGTAGCCACGATCCTGAATGGTCGAAATGATCGACGCATAGGTGGACGGGCGGCCGATACCGCGTTTTTCCAGCTCTTTCACCAGTGACGCTTCGCTGAAACGCGCAGGCGGCTTGGTGAAGTGCTGGGCCGGGATCAGTTCCGTCAGCGAAAGCTCATCGCCCTTGTTCACGGCTGGCAGCGTACGATCTTCGTCACCTTTACGCAGTGCTGGCATGACTTTCGTCCAGCCGTCAAAGCGCAGGATACGGCCGCGCGCTTTTAGACGGAAATCGCCTGCGCCTACGGTCAGTGTTGTAGAGTCGTATTTCGCCGGGTTCATCTGGCAGGCCACGAACTGACGCCAGATCAGCTGATACAGCTTCTGGGCATCGGTTTCCATGTCTTTCAGGGCTTCGGACTCGACAGCCACATCGGACGGACGGATCGCTTCGTGCGCTTCCTGAGAGTTTTCTTTGCTCGCATACTGGATAGCGCTTTCCGGCAGGTATTTCTTGCCGAAATTATCGCTAATGTAGTCGCGCACCATGCTTACGGCGTCCTGGCTCAGGTTCGTTGAGTCGGTACGCATATAAGTGATGTAACCCGCTTCATACAAGCGCTGCGCCATCATCATGGTTTTCTTTACGCCAAAGCCCAGACGCGTACTGGCCGCCTGCTGGAGCGTGGAGGTAATGAAAGGCGCGCCCGGTTTGCTGCTCGTCGGTTTGTCTTCACGATCCAGCACCTGATATCGGGCTTTTTCCAGCAGCGCAACCGCCGCCATGGTTTGATCGCGATTAACCGGACGGAACGGTTTGTCTTTTTCGTGGGTCACCTGTAGCGGCAGTGCATCACCGCCTGGCGTTGCAACATTCGCGTCGATTTCCCAGAACTCTTCCGGCACAAACGCTTTGATTTCGCGCTCACGTTCGACGACCAGACGCACCGCTACGGACTGAACACGTCCAGCGGAAAGGCCACGTGCGATTTTCTTCCACAGCAGTGGCGAAACCATGTAGCCCACCACGCGGTCCATAAAACGACGCGCCTGTTGAGCGTTTACACGATCGATATTCAGTTCGCCCGGCTTTTCAAACGCCTGACGAATCGCATTCTTTGTAATCTCGTTAAACACGACACGGCTGTATCGTGATTCATCACCACCAATGATTTCCCGCAGGTGCCATGCAATGGCTTCCCCTTCGCGGTCAAGGTCGGTTGCGAGATAGATGTGGTCAGCTTTTTCGGCGAGCTGCTTCAGCTCATTAACGACTTTCTCTTTGCCGGGCAGCACTTCGTACTGTGCTTCCCACTCGTGCCAGGGATCGACACCCATACGGTTGACGAGCGCGCTACGTTCATCCTTTTTAGGCTTCTTAGCCCCTTTGGTGGAGGTAGAGTCTGCGCTCTTTTTACTGGCTGAGCCACTGGTCGGCAAATCGCGGATGTGACCAACACTGGATTTAACCACATAGTCATTACCCAGATACTTATTGATCGTTTTGGCTTTTGCCGGGGACTCAACGATGACGAGAGCTTTACCCATATTCACCTTTACCTAATTTAATTCTTCCAGGAATACGCCGCATGTTGATTTCCCTTCCGCTGGCGACGCGTTGTTGATATTGCGACGACGCCAGGGGATATCAACCCCTTTCTTCCTACCGGACAACTGCAGAACCTGTCCAGGTGATTGAGTTATCGGGCATTTCACTCTTATCAAAATGACTATGCGACGAGCTTTCGGTCGAATGTCAAGCAATTCTGTTGCCAGAATGACGAAAGCGCACACTCTACCTGATAAAATCTGTTACGCAACTTTATTAGCATGCAAAAGCAAATCGTGCCAGCTTTGCACCAGGCACGTAGCCCCGCGAAAAACAGGGAAAATTTGCCCAGGGTGCGCGTCCGGCGTAGACTATTGCCACTGTTTAAGGAGTGGAATATGCAGCAAAATACCCAACCTATCGATCGTGAGACTTTGCTTGTCGAAGCCAACAAACTGATTCGTGAACACGAAGATACCCTGGCCGGTATCGAAGCCACCGGCGTTGAGCAACGTAACGGCGTACTGGTGTTCAGCGGCGAATACTATCTCGATGAGCAAGGGTTACCCACCCCTAAGAGCACGGCGGTATTTAACATGTTTAAATACCTGGCCCATGCGCTCTCAGAGAAATATCACCTGGTCGATTAACGCGAAACGCGAGGCAAATGCCTCGCGTTTTTGTTTACAGCAGCGGTTTTTGTCCGCGTTGTAGCCAACGCAACAGCAAGCGGTCCGCGCTCTCGGCGGCGCTGTTTGTAAAGCGGTCGAGCATTCTCTTACGTTGAGTATAGCGTACGCCCACCAGCTCACGCCCCTCCATCAGGCTCAACAGCAGGTCATCGCTGGTACCCACTTCATCTACCAGCCCTTTTTCCTGCGCCTGAAGGCCATACCAGTGTTCACCGGTCGCTACCTGCTCGATGTCCAGCGACGGACGCATCCGTTTAACGAAGTCCTTAAACAGATGATGCGTTTCGTTGAGATCTTCACGGAATTTCTGTCGGCCCTCTTCCGTGTTCTCGCCCAGCAGGGTCAGGGTGCGCTTATACTGCCCGGCGGTGTGCAGCTCGATGTCGATCTCTTTATTTTTTAAAAAACGATTAAAGTTAGGGATCTGCGCCACCACCCCGATCGAGCCGAGAATGGCGAAGGGCGCGGCCACGATTTTATCGGCCACACAGGCCATCATATAGCCACCGCTGGCTGCGACTTTATCCACCGCAACCGTCAGCGGAATCTGTTTTTCACGCAGGCGCTGCAGCTGAGAGGCGGCCAGACCGTAGCCATGCACCACTCCACCCGGGCTTTCGAGGCGCAGAACGACCTGGTCCTGAGGTTTTGCCACCGCCAGTACCGCCGTGACCTCTTCGCGAAGTGAAGTAACTTCATGGGCATCCATACTGCCTTTAAAATCCAGCACATAGACCCGTGGTTTCGTTGTTTCCTGATGATCCTGTTTCGCCTTCGCTTTTGCCGCTTTGGCTTCAAGCTTTAGCTTTTTCTTTTGCGCCTTATGCCACTGTTTCTGCTGATGTCCATCCAGCAATGCCACCGACATGTCTTCCTGCATCTCCTTATACTGCTCGCTTAAGCGGGTAATGCGCAGTTCACCACGCTGACGCTTACGCTGCGTCAGGTTCACGATCAGCACTGCAATCACCGCTATAGCGATCACCACCGTCGCGATCTTGGCCAAAAACAGACCGTACTCAGAAAGTAATTCCACGTGTTCCACCTTGATTTAACCACGAATCTTTCACGACCAGTGTACAACAGCCTTTGCCAGGCGTCTCGCATACGACAATACCGTTGCGAGGCGCTTTCCAGAATGTCTTCTTGTGGCTGAAATCGTTGCAAATTGTTAATTCAGAAGCCTTCTCTCCTGTAGACTGATTGAAATCACCCGCCGTTTCGGGCATAAAGCCAAAAAGTGAAAGAAAAGCAGGCGCCGCAGGCCCGTCATGCGCCACAGGAGTATTCGTGCACTATCAACCACAAAAAGATCTACTGCAAAACCGCATCATCCTGGTGACCGGTGCCAGCGACGGCATTGGCCGTGAAGCGGCACTCACCTACTCTCGCCACGGCGCACAGGTAGTACTACTCGGTCGGAATGAAGAAAAGCTGCGCCGCGTGGCGCAAGAGATTAGTGACGCCAGCGGAGAGACGCCGCGCTGGTATATCCTCGATTTACTGACCTGTACGCCGGACTCCTGCACGGAGCTTGCACAGCGTATCGCCGCGCACTACCCGCGCCTGGACGGTGTGCTGCACAATGCCGGTCTGCTCGGAGAAGTGCGTCCGATGGATGAGCAGGACCCGCAGATCTGGCAGCAGGTGATGCAGGTTAACGTTAACGGCACCTTTTTCCTCACCCAGGCGCTGCTTCCTTTATTACTCAAATCTGAATCCGGGTCGCTGGTATTTACCTCGTCCAGCGTCGGGCGTAAGGGGCGAGCCAACTGGGGCGCTTACGCCGCGTCGAAGTTTGCCACCGAAGGGATGATGCAGGTGCTGGCCGAGGAGTATCAGACCCGCCATCTGCGCGTCAACTGCATTAATCCAGGCGGCACGCGCACGGGCATGCGCGCCAGCGCGTTCCCGACGGAAGATCCGCAAAAGCTCAAAACCCCCGCCGAGATTATGCCGCTCTATCTGTGGCTGATGGGCGACGACAGCCGCCGTAAAACCGGTATGACATTTGATGCCCAGCCGGGCCGTAAGCCAGGGATTTCGCAATGAGTGAAGAACGCCATCAGCAGCGCCAGCAGCGTCTGAAAGAACAGGTCGATGCCCGAGTCGCCGCCGCGCAGGAAGAACGCGGCATTGTTATCGTCTTTACCGGCAACGGAAAAGGCAAAACCACGGCAGCCTTTGGCACCGCCACGCGCGCTGTCGGCCACGGTCAGAAAGTGGGTGTGATTCAGTTTATCAAAGGCGAATGGCCAAACGGTGAGCGTAATCTGCTGGAGCCGCACGGCGTGGAATTTCAGGTAATGGCGACCGGTTTTACCTGGGATACGCAAAACCGTGAAAGCGACACCGCTGCCTGCCTCGCCGTGTGGGAACACGCAAAACGGATGCTGGCCGATCCGAGGCTGAACATGGTCCTGCTCGATGAGATTACCTACATGGTGGCGTATGACTATCTGCCCCTGGAAGAGGTGCTGGACGCGTTGAAAAATCGCCCTGTCCATCAGACGGTCATTGTGACCGGACGCGGCTGTCATCGGGATATTCTGGAGCTGGCCGATACGGTCAGTGAACTGCGCCCGGTCAAACATGCGTTTGACGCTGGAATAAAAGCGCAAATTGGTATCGACTACTAGAAAAGAAAAACCCGGCAGCCGCCGGGTTTATTTTTAGCCGTTGTTGTTACGGCTGCCAGAGCGGCGAGAGGTGCTCACCTGGCTGTGGCGTTTCACCGCGCGACGAATCTGGTTCGCTTTCACGCGACGACGGTCTTTTTCAACCGCCACTTTGGTCGTGGTTTCTGGCTGCAGTTCCACCAGTTCACGCAGGTAGTTAGTCTGGGTCAAATCCAGCTCGGTGTAACCACCGCGCGGAATCCCCTTCGGCAGCAGAATGTCACCGTAGCGCACGCGAATCAGACGACTCACCTGCACGCCAACCGCTTCCCACAGACGACGAACCTCACGGTTACGACCTTCCGTCAGCGTGACGTTATACCACTGGTTGATCCCTTCACCACCGGTGAATTTAATGGTTTTGAACGCCGCAGGACCATCTTCAAGCTGAACGCCGCGCGACAGGTCACGCAGTTTATTTTCATCAACCTGGCCGAACACACGCACAGCGTATTCACGTTCCACTTCACGGCTTGGGTGCATCAGGCGGTTAGCCAGTTCACCGTCGGTGGTGAACAGCAGCAGACCGCAGGTGTTCACATCCAGACGGCCTACCGCAATCCAGCGCGCGCCGCGCAGTTTTGGCAGACGGTCAAAGACGGTTGGGCGGCCTTCCGGGTCGTTACGTGTACACAGCTCGCCTTCTGGCTTGTAGTAAGCCAGCACGCGGCAAATCTGTTCAGCAGACTCTTTCACGGAGATCACATGACCGTCGAGACGGATCTTCATCCCCGGAACGACTTCAACGCGGTCACCCAGCTTGGCAATTTTGCCGTCAACGCTGACGCGACCCGCTTCGATAATCGTTTCGATTTCACGGCGTGAACCGTGGCCAGCACGCGCCAGCACTTTCTGTAATTTTTCGCTCATTGAGCATCCTTCAGGTGTCGCCTTCACAGGCGTCGAATTAGGGTCAAAATAGCGGTCTACCGCTGTTTTGATGGCCGCGTAGTATAGCCGCTTATACCTTTACAAGAAAGGCTTTACGTCACCCACGCCTTCACGAATCACTTCTGGTGCATCTTCCGTCAAATCGACGACCGTCGTCGGCTGCTGGCCGAGGTAGCCACCGTGAATAATCAGGTCTACCTGTTTCTCCAGACGGTCTTTGATCTCCTCCGGGTCGGACTCGGTGAAATCGCTGCCCGGCAGCATCAGAGAGGTCGACAGCATCGGTTCGCCGAGGGTCTCAAGCAGCATTTGCGCTATCGGGTTCGACGGCACACGCATCCCAATCGTTTTGCGTTTTTCCTGCAACAGACGGCGCGGCACTTCCTTGGTCCCTTTCAGAATGAAAGTATAGTTGCCCGGCGTGTTATTTTTGATTAAACGGAAGGCGACGTTATCCACGTAGGCGTAAGTCGAGATTTCCGAGAGATCGCGGCACATCAGGGTAAAGTTATGCCCGTCCGGCAGATGACGGATGCGGCAAATACGCTCCATCGCCCCTTTGTCTTCGATTTTGCAGCCCAGCGCATAGCCGGAATCGGTCGGGTAGACAATCACACCGCCCTTGCGAACGATCTCAACTGCCTGATTGATCAGGCGCGCCTGCGGGTTATCCGGGTGAATATAGAAAAATTGACTCATGCTTCCCTCTCTTCAATATGTTGCTGCGGCTGCTCCCAAAGTGCCCAGACGGGTTCCACGCCTGCGGGTAACCAGAGCTTACGCCCCAGCTCAATCCATGCACAAGGCTGATGGAAATCCGAGCCTTGCGACGCAAGCAGACCATACTGACGTGCATAGGTCGCCAGCTGACTGCGCTCATTGGGTGCCTGCTGGCACTGGGAAACTTCCATCGCTTCTCCACCCTGTTCGGCGAAGTGCGCCAGCAGTCTTTTCAGCCACTTAGCCGAAAGGTTATACCGACCGGGATGGGCCAGCACCGCCTTGCCGCCAGAATGATGAATGACATCAATAGCTTGTTTTATTGTACACCACTGTGGCGGAACGTAACCGGTTTTACCGCGTGCCAGATATTTTTTGAAGACATCGGCAAAATTATTCGCTTTACCCGCTTCGACCAGAAAACGGGCGAAGTGGCCGCGCGTCACAGCACCGCCGTTGGCAAGGCGTCGTGCCCCTTCCAGCGCGCCGGGAATCTGCGCTTTCTCCAGCCGCTCGCCAATCAGTTCCGCGCGTTGATTGCGGCGCGCTTTCTGCTCTTCGAGGAACGCACACAGGGCCGGGTGTTCGATATCAATATTCAGGCCGACAATATGAATTTCGTGATTTTCCCAGACCGTGGAAATTTCTACGCCGGATACCAGCGTCAAGGGCAGCGCGCTGCGGGCAATCTCCGCGCGTGCCGCCGGAATGGCATCCGTGGTGTCGTGATCGGTTATTGCCAGCGTACCTACACGCATTTCTACCGCGCGGTGAACCAGCGCTTCGGGCGTCAGCAGGCCATCAGAGGCCTGGGTGTGGCTGTGTAAATCATAAATCACGGCGTATTTTGTCTCGCTCAAAGCGGTTTCCATCACAGGTTTGTCGTATAACAGAGGGCTATGATAACGGCTTAAGCGCAAATTCTGAAATCAGGGGTTGACAATACGCCATCGAACTAGTTAACTAGTACGCAAGTTCACTCAAGAAGGTATCTGAAAATGAAAGCACATTTCTCTCTGCACGGCTGGTGGCGCACTTCCTGATCCTCGGGCAGTGTCACTCGTCTGCAAATTGCAAACAGATACCAGGCCCGCCACGATGCGGGCTTTTTTATGAACAGAATTAATGAGAACAACAATATGCAAACCGCTAAAACACACCTTGAGTTGCTGACCTGCGAAGCCGTGTATCGCCACAACCCTACCGCCTTATTCCACCAGGTGTGCGGTGCACGCCCGGCCACCCTGCTGCTCGAGTCTGCTGACATCGACAGCAAAGACGATCTGAAAAGCCTGCTGCTGGTTGATAGCGCACTGCGCATTACCGCATTAGGTGACACTGTCACTATTAAAGCACTGTCTGAGAACGGCGCTGCCCTGCTGCCGCTGCTTGATGCGGCGCTGCCAGCGGGTATCGAAAACGAACAGCGCCCGGAAACACGCATTTTGCATTTCCCGCCGGTCAGCCAGCTGCTGGACGAAGACGCGCGTCTCTGCTCCCTCTCCGTATTTGACGCCTTCCGCCTGCTGCAAAACCTGGTCGAAGTGCCTGAGAATGAGCGCGAAGCGATGTTCTTCGGCGGGCTGTTTGCCTATGACCTGGTGGCCGGTTTTGAAGACCTGCCTGAAACCGAACAAGGCAATCGCTGCCCGGATTACTGCTTCTATCTGGCGGAAACGCTGATGGTGATTGACCATCAGAAAAAGTACACCCGCATTCAGGCGAGCCTGTTCACCCCTTCGGTTTCGGAAAAACAGCGTCTGGCGCAGCGTATCGAACAGCTTCAGCAGCAGATGACCGAAGAGCCGACGGCGCTGCCGGTCCAGCGTATCGATCATATGCAGTGTGAAACGAACCAGACAGATGACCAGTACGGTGCCGTTGTACGTCAGATGCAGAAAGCGATTCGCGCCGGTGAGATTTTCCAGGTGGTGCCATCGCGCCGTTTCTCGCTGCCGTGCCCGTCTCCGCTGGCCGCGTATGACGTGCTGAAGAAGAGCAACCCAAGCCCGTACATGTTCTTTATGCAGGACAACGATTTCACCCTGTTCGGGGCGTCACCAGAAAGCTCGCTGAAATATGACGCGCCGAGCCGCCAGATTGAAATTTACCCGATTGCCGGTACACGTCCGCGCGGTCGCCGTGCGGATGGCTCCCTGGATCGCGATCTCGACAGCCGCATTGAGCTTGAGATGCGTACGGATCATAAAGAGTTATCCGAACACTTGATGCTGGTCGACCTGGCACGTAACGATCTGGCGCGCATTTGTACGCCAGGCACTCGTTATGTCGCGGATCTGACCAAAGTCGACCGTTACTCCTTCGTGATGCACCTGGTGTCCCGCGTGGTTGGCGAGCTGCGCCATGACCTCGACGCGCTGCACGCCTATCGTGCCTGCATGAATATGGGCACCCTGAGCGGCGCGCCGAAAGTCCGTGCAATGCAGCTGATTGCCGGAGCCGAAGGCCGTCGTCGCGGCAGCTACGGTGGTGCCGTGGGGTACTTCACCGCGCACGGCGATCTGGACACCTGTATCGTCATCCGCTCCGCCTACGTGGAAGATGGCATTGCCACCGTCCAGGCAGGCGCAGGCATTGTTCTCGATTCTGTTCCGCAGTCTGAAGCTGACGAAACTCGCAGTAAAGCTCGCGCGGTATTGCGCGCCATTGCCACCGCACACCACGCACAGGAGATTTTCTGATGGCTGACATTCTGCTGCTCGATAATATCGACTCCTTTACTTACAACCTGGCAGACCAGCTGCGTGCAAACGGGCACAATGTGGTGATTTACCGCAATCATGTTCCGGCGCAAACCCTGATTGAGCGCCTGGAAACCATGCAAAACCCGGTGCTGATGCTCTCTCCAGGCCCGGGTGCGCCGAGCGAAGCGGGCTGTATGCCTGAGCTGCTGACCCGTATGCGCGGCAAACTGCCGATTATCGGCATCTGCCTTGGGCACCAGGCGATTGTTGAAGCGTACGGCGGATACGTCGGCCAGGCGGGTGAAATTCTGCACGGTAAAGCCTCCAGCATTGAACACGACGGCCAGGCGATGTTTGCCGGGCTGCCAAACCCGCTGCCGGTCGCGCGTTATCACTCGCTGGTCGGTAGCAATATTCCGGCGGGATTGACGATCAACGCCTCTTTTGAAGGAATGGTCATGGCCGTGCGTCACGACGCCGATCGCGTCTGCGGCCTGCAGTTCCACCCGGAATCGATTCTGACCTCTAACGGCGCACGCCTGCTGGAGCAGACCCTCAACTGGGCGCTGCAGAAGCTGGAGCAAACCAACACGCTGCAGCCGATTCTGGAAAAACTCTATCAGGCCCAGACGATGACCCAGCAGGAGAGCCACCAGCTTTTCTCTGCGGTGGTTCGCGGTGAGCTGAAGCCCGAACAGCTGGCCGCCGCGCTGGTCAGCATGAAAGTGCGCGGTGAGCAGCCACAGGAAATTGCCGGTGCGGCGACCGCCCTGCTGGAAAATGCCGCCCCGTTCCCGCGTCCGGATTATGCGTTCGCGGATATCGTCGGCACCGGCGGTGACGGCAGCAACAGCATTAATATCTCCACCGCCAGCGCCTTCGTGGCGGCGGCCTGTGGCATGAAAGTGGCGAAACACGGCAACCGCAGCGTCTCCAGCCGCTCAGGCTCTTCCGATCTGCTGGCCGCGTTCGGGATTAACCTCGACATGAACGCTGAACGTTCCCGTGAAGCGCTGGACGATCTGGGTGTCTGCTTTCTGTTCGCGCCGAAATATCACACCGGTTTCCGCCACGCGATGCCGGTCCGTCAGCAGCTGAAAACCCGCACCCTGTTTAACGTGCTGGGGCCGTTGATCAACCCGGCGCATCCGCCGCTGGCTTTGATTGGCGTCTACAGCCCGGAACTGGTACTGCCGATTGCGGAAACCCTGCGCGTGCTGGGCTATCAGCGTGCGGCCGTGGTCCACAGCGGCGGAATGGATGAAGTGTCGCTCCATGCGCCAACGCTGGTTGCCGAGCTGCGCGACGGCGAAATTCAGAGCTATCAGCTGGACGCTGCCGACTTTGGCCTGACGCCCTATCATCAGGAACAACTGGCAGGCGGCACCCCGGAAGAAAACCGTGACATTCTGACACGCTTGCTACAAGGTAAAGGTGAAGCCGCCCATGAGGCCGCTGTCGCCGCCAATGTCGCGATGTTGATGCGTTTGCACGGCGAAGAAGACTTACAGGCTAACGCACAAAAAGTCATGGCCGTATTGCGCTCCGGCGCAGCTTACGACCGCGTTACCGCACTTGCGGCAAGAGGGTAAATGATGCAGACCGTTTTAGCGAAAATCGTCGCCGATAAGGCCATCTGGGTAGAAGCGCGCAAAGAGCAGCAGCCACTGGCCAGTTTCCAGAATGACGTGGTTCCCAGCCAGCGCCGTTTTTATGATGCCCTGCAGGGCGCGCGCACCGCGTTTATCCTGGAGTGCAAAAAGGCCTCGCCATCGAAAGGCGTGATCCGCGACGACTTCGATCCCGCGCGTATTGCCGGGGTCTACAAACACCATGCGTCAGCCATTTCGGTGCTGACGGATGAGAAATATTTCCAGGGCAGTTTTGATTTTCTGCCGATTGTCAGCCAGATTGCCCCGCAGCCGATTCTGTGCAAAGACTTCATTATTGATGCGTACCAAATCTGGCTCGCGCGTTTTTATCAGGCCGATGCCTGCCTGCTGATGCTCTCCGTACTGGATGACGAGCAGTATCGCCAGTTGGCCGCCGTCGCCCACAGCCTGAATATGGGTGTGCTGACAGAAGTGAGCAACGAAGAGGAGCTGGAACGCGCCATTGCGCTGAAAGCCAAAGTCGTCGGCATCAATAACCGCGACCTGCGCGATCTCTCCATCGACCTGAACCGCACGCGCCAGCTGGCGCCACGTCTCGGAGCTGGCGTGACTGTTATTAGCGAATCGGGCATCAATACTTATGCCCAGGTTCGTGAGCTGAGCCATTTCGCAAACGGCTTTTTGATTGGCTCGGCGCTGATGTCTCACGACGATCTGAATGCCGCCGTCCGCCGCGTGCTGTTGGGTGAGAACAAAGTCTGCGGGCTGACGCGCCCTCAGGACGCCGCCGCCGCCCTCGAGGCAGGTGCCGTCTACGGCGGGCTGATTTTTGTCGACTCGTCTGCGCGAGTAGTAACGGAAGATCAGGCCCGCGAGGTGATTGCCGCTGCACCGCTCAGCTATGTTGGCGTGTTCCGCGATGCGCCAGTTTCGGACGTCGCCGCCAAAGCTGAAAACTTATCGCTGGCTGCCGTGCAGCTGCACGGCAACGAAGATCAGGCGTACATCAATGAACTTCGCCATGCACTGGCACCGCAGGTGCAAATCTGGAAAGCGCAAAGCGTGAGCGACACGCTGCCTCCCCGCGATCTCCAGCATGTCGATAAATATGTGCTGGACAACGGCCAGGGCGGAACCGGCGTTCGCTTCGACTGGTCCCTGCTGAACGGTGAGAAGCTGGACAACGTCCTGCTGGCGGGTGGATTAAGCCCTGATAACTGCGTAGAAGCCGCGAAAGCAGGCTGTGCGGGTCTCGATTTCAATTCTGGCGTGGAGTCTCAGCCGGGTATAAAAGATGCCAGTAAGCTGGCCTCGGTATTCAAGACGCTGCGTGCATATTAAGGAAGAGCAAATGACAACTTTATTAAATCCCTATTTTGGTGAGTTTGGTGGCATGTACGTGCCGCAGATTTTGATGCCTGCCCTGCGCCAGCTTGAAGAAGCGTTTGTCAGCGCGCAGAAAGATCCGGCCTTCCAGGCGGAATTTACCGACCTGCTGAAAAACTACGCGGGTCGCCCGACGGCGCTGACCAAATGCCGTAACCTGACCGAAGGCACAAAAACCACCCTGTACCTCAAGCGTGAAGATCTGCTCCACGGCGGCGCGCACAAAACCAACCAGGTGCTGGGCCAGGCGCTGCTTGCCAAGCGGATGGGCAAAACCGAAATCATCGCCGAGACCGGTGCAGGCCAGCACGGCGTGGCATCAGCGCTCGCCAGCGCCCTGCTCGGCCTGAAATGCCGTATTTACATGGGGGCGAAGGATGTAGAGCGTCAGTCGCCGAACGTATTCCGTATGCGTCTGATGGGTGCCGAAGTGATCCCGGTACACAGCGGCTCAGCCACGTTGAAAGATGCCTGTAACGAAGCGCTGCGCGACTGGTCTGGCAGCTACGATACCGCACACTACATGCTTGGTACCGCTGCGGGTCCACACCCGTTCCCGACCATCGTGCGTGAATTCCAGCGCATGATCGGGGAAGAGACCAAAGCGCAGATCCTCGAAAAAGAGGGGCGTCTGCCGGATGCGGTTATCGCCTGCGTCGGCGGTGGTTCCAACGCCATCGGCATGTTTGCTGATTTTATTGATGACGAAAGTGTGGGCCTGATCGGTGTCGAACCTGCGGGTCACGGCATTGAAACCGGCGAGCACGGTGCGCCGCTGAAACATGGCCGCGTGGGTATTTACTTCGGCATGAAGTCGCCGATGATGCAAACCGACGAAGGCCAGATTGAGGAGTCTTACTCTATCTCCGCCGGGCTGGATTTTCCGTCCGTCGGGCCGCAGCATGCGCATCTGAACAGCATCGGTCGTGCGGATTATGTCTCGATTACCGATGATGAAGCGCTGGAAGCGTTCAAAACTCTGTGCCGCAACGAAGGGATTATCCCGGCGCTGGAGTCTTCTCACGCGCTGGCTCATGCGCTGAAGATGATTAAAGAAAACCCGGAAAAAGAGCAGCTGCTGGTGGTTAACCTTTCCGGTCGCGGTGATAAAGATATCTTCACCGTTCACGATATTCTGAAAGCACGAGGGGAAATCTGATGGAACGCTACGATAACGCATTTGCTGAACTGAAAGCCCGCAAGGAAGGCGCGTTTGTTCCCTTCGTCACGCTGGGCGATCCAGGCCCGGAGCAGTCGCTGAAAATTATCGACACCTTAATTGCTGCGGGTGCCGATGCGCTGGAGCTGGGGATCCCGTTCTCCGATCCACTGGCGGATGGCCCGACCATTCAGAACGCCACCCTGCGCGCCTTTGCCGCAGGCGTGACCCCGACCCAGTGCTTTGAGATGCTGGCGGCAATCCGCCAGAAGCATCCGACCATTCCGATTGGCCTGCTGATGTATGCCAACCTGGTCTTCAGCAAAGGTATCGATAATTTCTACGCCGAATGTGCACGCGTGGGCGTTGATTCAGTGCTGGTCGCCGATGTGCCGGTAGAAGAGTCTGCACCGTTCCGTCAGGCAGCGATGCGTCACAACGTCGCGCCGATCTTCATCTGCCCGCCAAACGCCGATGACGAACTGCTGCGCCAGATTGCCTCTTACGGTCGCGGGTATACCTATCTGCTGTCGCGCGCGGGCGTTACCGGTGCGGAAAACAAAGCGGCGCTGCCCCTGCATCATCTGGTGGAAAAACTGGCCGAGTATCACGCTGCCCCTCCGCTGCGAGGCTTCGGAATTTCATCGCCAGAGCAGGTCACCGCAGCGATTGATGCCAATGCCGCAGGCGCTATCTCCGGATCGGCGATTGTGAAAATTATCGAGCGCAACGTCGATAAGCCTGAGCAGATGCTGACTGAACTGCGCGACTTCGTCACCGCGATGAAAGCGGCGACGCGCAAGGGCTGAGTCTTCTGACCGTCTGGCGACCCGCCAGACGGTTATTCCCCTTTAATACTGTCCGCGTATTTGCGCACCAGCCGAAACAGACTCCCCACCTCGTCTTCCTGCCAGTCGCTGAAAATCTGGTTCATTAGCGTCATACGCGCCTGCGCGATTTTCATCGTTAACGCCTTTCCTTGCGCCGAGGTGGTCACTTCGGAAACCCGTTTATCCGTCGCGCCTGGCTTCTTCTGCACCAGCGCTTGTGCCTCCAAACGTTTAACCTGGCGACTGACAGTGGTGTAATCGCGCCCCAGCCTGTCGGCAAGCTCGACCACGCCCAGCGGGCCGTAGCGGTCGATGGTGATGAGCAACGGGAACAAAATTTGATCCAGCGAAACGCCCGCCTCCGACAGCAGGGTATTGTCGCGTTGCGGCTGATTCATCACGCCCATGATATCCAGCAGCGCGCCGTGAAAATCCGTGACATCGTATTTATGTGCATATTGCATATATTTTCCTGGCGAGTATAGTGCTCTAAAAGATATGTGCATTTTACACATATTCCACAACAGGAGAAAGTGTATCAAAGCAGCCGTTGTTAATGATCCGCTCGCTGGGCCGGTTTACGCCGATTTCGCAACACCCCACGCTGAGCCAGGCCAGCACCTCGTTCGCGTTACCGCCTCGGCAATCAGCCATGTGGTGAAAAGCCGGGCCTCCGGTAAGCACTACAGTTTTGACGGCACACTGCCCTTTATCGCCGGGATCGACGGAACGGGCGTCACCGAAGCAGGTCAGCGCGTCTATTTTGCGTTTCCGCCGTCCCCCTGGGGCAGCATGGCGGAGTTTGCCCCAGTCGATGTGAATCTCTGTATTCCCTTACCTGAGGGGCTGGACGACGCCACCGCCGCCGCGATGGCGAATCCGGGAATGTCGGCGTGGGCCGCACTGGTGACGCGCGCGCAGTTTCAGTCAGGCGAGACCGTGCTTATCAACGGGGCCACAGGCAGTGCCGGGCAGCTTGCGGTGCAAATTGCCCGCTATCGTGGCGCCGGGAAGATCATCGTTACGGGCCGCAATCCGCAGGCACTGTCCCGCCTCAATGCGGATGTGAGCATACTGCTAAGCGACGATAACGCGCGCATCGCACAGGCGTTTGCTGAACAGGCGGCCCAGCAGATTGATGTGGTGATCGACTATCTGTGGGGGCAAAGCGCGCTAGAAATCCTCAACGCCCTGGCAAAACACACGCCAGGGCTGACGCCGGTGCGTTTTGTTCAGGTCGGCTCACTTTCCGGCGCGGAGATTGCGCTGCCGAGCGCGGTGCTGCGCGCCTCTCCGATTCAGTTAATGGGCAGCGGGATTGGCAGCCTGTCGCTGGCACAGCTCATTCAGGCCACGGGTGAGATGTTTCAGGCGGCGATTCCCGGTGGATTCTCGATCGCCACCACCAGGGCACGGCTGGAAGATGTCGCTCAGGCGTGGTCACAGGATGACAGCAAAAAACGCACGGTGTTTGTGATGAACTGATGGCAAACGGCAGAGCCTCTACGACTTAAGGGTGAGGACAAAATTGATCGGGTCGAGCTTTTGGGTGGACGACACTTTTCAAATAGGATCGTAAGAGTATGATCCTATTTCTTTTCGGCTCTCTGCCGTTTTAAATCCTTCTGAGTTCAGAGGTTTACACATGTCATGGCAACACTTCAAACAGGCTTATCTGATTAAGTTCTGGTCCCCTGTTCCTGCAGTCATCGCTGCGGGTATCCTCTCTACCTACTATTTTGGCATTACCGGCACCTTCTGGGCGGTCACGGGTGAATTTACCCGCTGGGGCGGACAGCTTTTGCAGCTCGCTGGCGTGCATGCCGAAGAGTGGGGTTATTTTAAGCTGATTCATCTGGAGGGCACCCCGCTCACCCGCATCGACGGGATGATGATTATCGGGATGTTCGGCGGCTGTTTTGCGGCGGCGCTGTGGGCCAATAACGTCAAACTGCGAATGCCCCGCAGCCGTATTCGTATTGCGCAGGCCATCGCGGGCGGGATTATCGCCGGGTTTGGCGCGCGTCTGGCGATGGGGTGCAACCTGGCGGCCTTCTTCACGGGTATTCCTCAGTTTTCCCTGCATGCCTGGTTTTTCGCCGTGGCGACCGCCATCGGTTCTTACTTTGGCGCGCGTTTCACGCTGCTGCCCATCTTCCGCATTCCGGTCAAAATGACCAAAGTCAGCGCCGCCTCACCGCTCACGCAAAAACCGGATCAGGCGAAACGCCGTTTCCGTCTGGGGATGCTGGTCTTTTTCGCGATGATTGTGTGGGCACTGTGTACCGCATTTAATCAGCCAAAACTGGGGCTGGCGATGCTGTTTGGCGTCGGCTTTGGGCTGCTGATTGAGCGCGCGCAAATCTGCTTTACCTCGGCTTTCCGCGATATGTGGATCACCGGGCGCACCATGATGGCTAAAGCGATCATTGCCGGGATGGCGGTCAGCGCCATCGGTATTTTCAGCTATGTGCAGCTGGGCGTGGAGCCAAAAATCATGTGGGCCGGCCCGAATGCGGTGATTGGTGGTTTGCTGTTTGGCTTCGGTATTGTGCTGGCGGGCGGATGCGAAACCGGCTGGATGTACCGTGCTGTAGAAGGACAGGTGCACTACTGGTGGGTGGGTCTCGGTAACGTCATCGGCTCGACTATTCTGGCCTATTACTGGGACGATCTCTCGCCTGCACTCGCCACTAGCTGGGATAAGGTCAATCTGCTGAACACCTTTGGTCCGTTGGGCGGGCTACTGGTCACCTACGCCCTGCTGTTGATCGCCTTTTTACTGGTTATCGCCCAGGAGAAACGATTCTTTCGTCGCACCGCGCGTAACACTGAAGCACAGGAGAATGTGGCATGACGCAAATTGTCCCTGATTATCGCCTCGATATGGTTGGCGAACCTTGTCCTTATCCGGCCGTCGCCACCCTCGAAGCCCTGCCGCAACTGAAGAAAGGGGAAATTCTGGAGGTGGTGAGCGATTGTCCTCAGTCGATCAATAACATTCCACTGGATGCCAAAAATCACGGCTATACCGTGTTAGATATTCAGCAGGACGGCCCGACCATTCGCTATTTGATTCAGAAGTAACGCCCCTCTCACAACGTTCCCCAGCGGGAACGTTGTTCCCTCCGCATTGCCGATGAAAAAACAACCAACACGTTGCGTTAGCTCTCATTTTCTTTTTATCGCGAAGAATACTGTATCCACAGTTTCCATGAGGATAATCTGATGAAAAAGTTACTGATATGTTGTCTGTTCGGCAATACCGCCCAGTCGCTTGCCAGGAAAATGCAGCATGCTGCTGATGCGCGCGGAATGAAACTGCTGATAAGCGCCGTCGGGCTGGATAATTTCGCCAGCGTCGCCCCGGCTTTTGACGCCTTTTTAGTCGCGCCGCATATTCAATATACGCTTGAAGAATTACGGGCAATGATTGGTGAAGGCCAGCCGATCACGGTTATCGAAAGCTATCCGTTTGCCTCACTGGACGGTGAGAAAGTGCTGGAGTTTGTACTTAAGCATATGCCGGAGCTGGTGGCATAGCGTTGATCAATGAAAACTGGCCGCAGTACGACCAGTTTTTTATAAGCGGTGAAGCGATCAGAAACGATAACCCGCCGAGAACATAAACACCCATGGGTCCAGGCGCGTATGGACGCTCTGCTGTTCGCCGCCAGCCTTGAAGCGCACGTCGGTGTCGATATCCATATACCAGACGGACATGTTCAGCAGCCAGTCGCGGTTGATCAGATAATCCAGCCCGACCTGCCCCGCAGCACCCCAGGAATCTTTCAGACTCAGATCGGAAAGACCGTTCTCTTTACCCGTATCGTTAAACTTCTCGTCGAAGAAGGTGGTGTAGTTCACACCTGCACCGATATACGGACGCACTTTGCTGCTGGCATCACCGAAGTACCACTGCGCCATCAGGGTTGGCGGGAGCTGATGAACCGTTGCAATATTTCCCGTCGGACCGGTGCCGACTTTGTGGCGGAATGGCGTTGCCGCCAGAAGTTCAATACCGACATTTTCCGTTGCCATATAGGTGAACGTCAGGCCCAGTTGGGTATTGTTGCTGACGTTAAAGCCGCCCAGACTCCCCAGCACATTGTCCGATCCCTCTGTCGGGCGAACCGTTGCCGAACCCGCACGAATAAAGAACTCGCCCGCTTCATGTGCGTACGCACCGCCAGAAATACTGCTTAAGATCAGGGCTGCCACTGCTAACTTTTTCATATCCGCTCCATCGTTGTGGTTTTATTGGCGCGGTGAATATACTCATAAATAAGTAACAAGTGATCTAACTCAGATCACACTTGGTCTGGTAATTTAACATTCATTGATCCAGATTAATTTTTGCCGTGCAAACCGACACGCATATCCTCGTCTCAGGTCAATTTTGCAAAATGACCAAGGCTTTACAAAGATATGCTTTTCCATACAAGTCATGGTGCTGCCACGACAGAGTTATCCAGGGTACAATTGCCCGCTTATTAATACCTGCAATACTCAAGGAGAGTGCATGTCTATCACGGCGAAGTCCGTCTACCGTGACACGGGGAATTTCTTCCGCAATCAGTTCATTACTTTTTTACTGATCGCCTTGCTTTGCGCGTTTATCACGGTGGTGCTTGGCCATGCGTTTTCGCCGAGTGATGATCAAATTGCCACCCTGAGCCAGGGCGATCATCTCGCCGGCAGCGGCGGGCTATTTGATCTGGTTCAGAACATGACACCAGAACAGCAGCAGATTTTGCTGCGCGCCTCTGCGGCATCGACCTTCTCAGGTTTGATCGGTAATGCGATTCTGGCGGGCGGTGTCTTGCTGATGGTTCAGCTCATTTCTGCGGGACATCGCGTCAGCGCCCTGCGCGCCATCGGTGCCAGTGCGCCCGTGTTGCCTAAACTGTTCATCCTGATCTTTTTGACCACCATGCTGGTGCAGATTGGGGTGATGCTGGTGGTCGTGCCGGGTGTACTGCTGGCAATTATCCTCGCGTTCGCCCCGGTGATGCTGGTGCAGGACAAAATGGGAATATTTACAGCCATGCGCAGCAGTGTAAAACTGGCATGGGCAAATATGCGCCTGGTGGCCCCGGCGGTGATCAGCTGGCTGCTGGCCAAAACCCTGCTGCTGCTGTTTGCACCGAACTTTGCGGTATTAACGCCAAACGTCGGTGCGGTGGTTGCTAACACGCTGAGTAACCTGATTTCAGCCGTGTTGCTGGTCTATTTATTCCGCCTGTATATGTTGATTCGCCAATAGTTTCCCTGAAAGCAGATAATGGAATCGAAGAATGAAGCAGTTTCTTGATTTTTTACCGCTGGTCGTGTTTTTCGCGTTTTACAAGCTCTACGACATCTATGCCGGCACAGCCGCGTTGATCGTCGCGACGGCCGTGGTGCTGATTTACAGCTGGGTGCGTTACCGTAAAGTCGAAAAAATGGCGCTGATCACCTTTGTACTGGTGGCGGTGTTTGGTGGATTAACCCTGTTCTTCCATAACGATGAATTTATCAAATGGAAAGTGACGGTCATTTACGCGCTGTTCGCGGGTGCGCTGCTGTTCAGCCAGTGGGTGATGAACAAACCGCTGATTCAGCGCATGCTGGGCAAAGAGATCACCCTTCCTCAGGAAGTGTGGTCGCGCCTGAATATCGCCTGGGCGCTGTTCTTTATCCTCTGCGGGCTGGCGAATATCTACATTGCGTTCTGGCTGCCGCAGAATATCTGGGTCAACTTCAAGGTCTTTGGCCTGACGGCGTTGACGCTGATTTTCACGCTGCTCAGCGGTGTGTATATCTATCGCCATATGCCTCAGGACGATAAGCACTAAAATTGAAGGCCAGGCAGCGTGCTGTCTGGCCTTTTCTCTTCCCGGCCGTCTGCTTTTCGTATTTCCCACCAGCTGTAAATCATAGTAGCATCCCGCCTGTCGTCTTCCGTAACGAGCTTAAGAAACAATGACAACAACGAATGACGCCCCTCAGGGCGAACTGGTTTTACGCACACTTGCTATGCCTGCCGACACCAATGCGAACGGTGACATCTTTGGCGGGTGGTTAATGGCCCAGATGGACATGGGTGGCGCGATCCTCGCAAAAGAGATCGCACATGGCCGCGTGGTGACGGTCAGAGTCGACGGGATGACGTTTTTACGTCCGGTCGCAGTGGGTGATGTTGTGTGCTGCTACGCACGCTGCGTCAAACGCGGTAACACGTCGATATCGATCAACATTGAAGTCTGGGTGAAGAAGGTCTCTTCCGAACCGATTGGCCAGCGCTACAAGGCGACTGAAGCGCTATTTATCTATGTCGCAGTGGACAATCAGGGCAAACCTCGCCCACTGCCACAGGTATAAAAAAAGCCTCCATCTGGAGGCTTTCTTGTTTATTCCATCTGCGCCCCGCCGTTCAGGCGGAAGACGATGTTAACGATAAGTCCATTCCCCGGCTTGCCAGGCTCGTAGCGCCATTTACGCATCGCGGCTTTCACTTCTCGCTCGAACATGTTTGCTGGTTGCGCCGAAAGCACTTCCACGTTATCGACACGGCCATCCGCGGTCACGTCAAACTTCACACGCAGACGTCCTTCAATGCGCAGGGCCTGTGCACGCGCAGGATACTGCGGCTGATTACGGCTCATCGCGCGCGGGCCAGAAGGAGCAGACACCACCGGCTTCGTCGTCGTCGGCGAACTATTCATGACTGGTTTTGCGGGTGCGGTATTCTGGGTTGACTGTACCGCGCGGGGTTCTACCGGACGCTCTTCACGCTTCGGACGCTCCTCGACCTTTTTCACCGGCTTCGGTTTGGGCTTCGGCTTAGGTTTTGGCTCCGGCTTGTGGATCACCACGGGCGCTTCTTTCGGCGGTTCCGGAACAATTTCAGGTTCTGGTTCTGGCTCAGGCTCGACAACCGGCTCCGGCGGAGGCGGAACCACCTGCGGCTCCAGGTCTGCCGGCGAAACCATCGTCACAGAAATCGGCTGCGCAGGTGCTGGCATTTCAATAACCTGATGAACCGAAGTGTAGAGCAGCGCCGCTACGACAGCGCCGTGGATCACAACGGACAGTAGCGTCGGCCAGGGAAAGCGGCGAGGTAAATCGAGGGTCATCGAAGTCATAATCGTTACAGTTAAAAAACCAGACCCTGATTTTAAATGCAAATAGCAATCATATTCAATAAGACACTCCATCTTCTCGCGATTTAACTGCTCGCGAGGCCAAAAAAGGCGCATCTTTGTTATGGTTTTAACAAGGTCGTTATCTTTACATTGCAGTCATCGATGCTTTCACATAACGTAATTGACACTTTTTATGGCTAAGGAGCTCCGCCGTGCTTTACGTGATTTACGCTGAAGATGTTGCCGATTCTCTGGAAAAACGACTTTCCGTGCGCCCTGCCCATCTCGCGCGTCTGCAACTGTTACATGACGAAGGAAAATTACTGACCGCCGGCCCGATGCCCGCAGTGGATAGCAACGATCCCGGTGCGGCTGGCTTTAGCGGTTCTACGGTCATTGCGGAGTTTGAATCGCTGGAAGCTGCACAGTCCTGGGCCGAAGCAGACCCGTACGTCGCGGCAGGGGTTTATGAGAAAGTGACGGTCAGACCGTTCAAGAAAGTGTTTTGATGTGAGGGGGAAGGCTCCCGCAGGCGCTTTTCCTATATCGTCATCACGATTGCATTGATACCAAAAGCCCCGCCAGTGCGGGGCTTTTATTTTTTACATGACTCAACAGGGCAGGAAAAAAGTAATCCCCCTCACCTCATTCACTCCCCGCGCATACTAAAACCGGCTCTGCGGAAGTCTCGATATACTTCGGGATTGGTGAATGCCGGGAACTTAGCTTTCTGGGCTGCGGATTTGAGTGCTTCGCAATAGCCTTTATTGCCGTCGCTGGTCGATATGTTTAACGCCGTGCCATCCTCTGCAAACTGGATGTGCAACCTGCATTGCTTCCCTTTCCAGCGCTGAGGATCCACAAGTTCGGTATTAATAGCATCTCTGATGGCTCGCGCCTGTGCGCCCCACTCATCCTTGTCATCCCAGCGGCCGGAACTGCAATCACCCGTTGCGGTGGTTTTATGGCATCCGGACGGATGTAACGGTGCGCAGCCCGAGACCAGGCTTATCAGAATGGCGAGCATAAAAATCTTATTCATGTGAAACCTTTAATATCATCCTGCCAACCGCTTTCACGTTTGGCGGGACGATGGTTCTCAATGTAATGACGCGAGTCGCGCCGCAAAGCCCACAAACAGCAAACCGATCAAGCCATTTCCCAGCTTCGCCAGTTTCTTTTTGGTTTTCAGGTAGCGGGTGACAAACGCGCCGGAGAAGATCAGGAAACTCATGTACATAAAGCTGATAAGCTCAAGAGTGGTCGCGAGGATCAGGAAAGAGGTCCCGGTGTTTTTCGCGCTGACGTCGATGAACTGCACGAAGAATGAGACGTAGAACAGAATCGCTTTAGGATTGGTCAGGCTCAATACCAGCGAGCGCTTCATGATCATGCTCGCGGGTTCCGTTCCCCCGGCTTGCGCGCTATTTTTATGCGTCATCACTGACCAGAGCATTTTGCCACCCAGCCACAGCAGATAGAGCGCACCGAGATAGCGGACGATATTGAATAACACCGGTGTGGTCTGGATCAGCGCAGCGACTCCCGCCCACGCCAGAAACATCAGTACCGCATCACCGATGAAAACCCCCGTGGCGGCGAGATAACCTTTTTTCACCCCGTGGCCGATGCCAGTTTTTAAAACAAACAACGTATTTGGGCCAGGCACCAGCACAATAAAGAAAGCACCCACAACATAAGTCCAAAAATTGAGAACACCAAACTCCGCAAACACCACCCGCTCCTTTTATCAAATAAATGAAAATGCCGCAGCTAAGCGGCATTTCAGGGTTAACTTTCGCTATTGTACGCCGTTATACCCGTCAAGATAAGACGCTGCCAGCTCATTCCCGAACAGCTTCGCATCTTTCTCTTCCATATCAGATGACCACTGATCGCTCTTATTACCCGTAAAGCTGTTATTAGTTTTGACGCCTTTCAGCACCTGATCGCGGATACTTTGCGCATACTCATTGGCTTCCACCAGGGTGCGCCCCGCTTTGCGGTCCGTTTTGCCCTGCTCGTAAAGCTCGCGAAACTGCGGCACATTCAGACGATAATTGAGCTGTTGGCTGTTGGCGAAATTTCCACCGACAAAATTCGATTGATGAGAAACGAAGTAATAAGCGTGTCTTTCAGGTGCGGTTTTACTGTTGGCGCATCCGACGAGGACCGTCACGGCCATGAGTGCGGCGAGGTATTTACTGTTCATCCCTTTTTATTTCCCTTTTATATGTTCCACTGCATCATCCAGGCACCGACAAAATCAACCAGCCCTGAAAATGATGACAATCCCAAACTTTCCCTGAGCGCATCCAGCGCAAAAAGCACAACTAATACCCACAGGAATGGATTCATCTGTTTTTATTCAATGCATTATGTAGGTGAATTATATCTGAACAGCAGGGGGCGAAGGATACTGCGAAAATTGATAGTTATGCGGGAAACATCAGGCACCTGTCACGGTGCCTTCAGGGTACTCAGAGATCGCGAACGGCAAACACCAGTGCATTACGGTGATGGCTAAGTCCACATTTTCTGATGGCGTGGATACGCATATTGCGGCGGGACTGAGCCTCAAGCCAGCGGGCTTTACGACGACTCATTTGCCGCAACATGCGCCAGCGCCCTACTTCCGTTCTGCTGCGCTTCATGTCTACAACTCTTTCCTTAACAGAGACGCCATTATAAACCCCTGCCCACGGTAAACCAGCGCTTTTACCCACCCTTTTTATTTGCCAGATCAATTCTGATGCGTACACTCATAACAATACGCTTTCAAAAGGATTTTTTATTTATGACAACCTTCTACACCGTGGTGAGTTGGCTGGTCATTCTGGGATACTGGCTGCTGATCGCAGGTGTGACGCTTCGCATCTTGATGAAACGCCGGGCCGTCCCTTCTGCCATGGCCTGGCTTTTGATCATCTACATCCTGCCGCTGGTAGGAATTATCGCGTATCTCTCCTTTGGTGAATTGCATCTGGGTAAGCGCCGCGCCGAGCGCGCGCGCGCCATGTGGCCGTCGACGGCAAAATGGCTGAACGACCTGAAATCCTGCAAACATATTTTCGCCCAGGAGAACAGCAGCGTCGCCTCGTCACTGTTCAAACTTTGCGAACGTCGTCAGGGAATTGGCGGCGTCAAAGGCAACCAGCTGCAGTTACTCACTACCTCCGACGATGTGATGCAGGCGCTGATCCGCGATATCCAGCTCGCCCGACATAATATCGAGATGGTGTTCTATATCTGGCAGCCCGGCGGAATGGCCGACCAGGTGGCGGAATCGCTGATGGCGGCATCGCGCCGGGGTATTCACTGCCGTCTGATGCTCGATTCCGCCGGCAGCGTGGCGTTCTTCCGTAGCCCCTGGGCGACCATGATGCGTAATGCCGGCATTGAAGTTGTCGAAGCACTGAAGGTAAATCTGCTGCGTGTGTTCCTGCGCCGCATGGATTTACGCCAGCATCGTAAGATGATCATGATCGACAACTATATTGCCTACACCGGCAGCATGAACATGGTCGATCCGCGCTTCTTTAAACAGGACTCTGGCGTGGGTCAATGGGTCGATTTAATGGCGCGTATGGAAGGCCCGGTTGCCACAGCGATGGGGATTGTTTACTCCTGCGACTGGGAAATCGAAACCGGCAAACGCATTCTGCCGCCGCCGCCCGACGCTAACATCATGCCGTTTGAGCAAGAGAGCGGCCATACCATTCACACCATCGCTTCCGGGCCTGGATTTCCTGAGGATTTAATCCACCAGGCGCTGCTCACGGCAGCCTATTCTGCGCGTGAATATCTGATCATGACCACGCCCTACTTCGTCCCGAGCGACGACCTGCTCCATGCGATTTGCACCGCCGCCCAGCGCGGTGTGGATGTCAGCATTATTATGCCGCGTAAAAACGATTCGGTTCTGGTGGGCTGGGCCAGCCGGGCCTTCTTTAGCGAACTGCTGGCAGCGGGTGTCAAAATTTATCAGTTTGAAGGGGGCTTGCTGCATACCAAGAGTGTGCTGGTCGACGGCGAACTGAGCCTGGTCGGCACGGTGAATCTGGATATGCGCAGCCTGTGGCTCAACTTTGAAATTACACTGGTGATTGATGACGTCGGTTTTGGTGGCGATCTGGCGGCGGTGCAGGACGATTATATCTCCCGCTCGCGCCTGCTGGATGCGCATCTGTGGATGAAACGTCCGCTGTGGCAGCGGATCACCGAACGACTGTTTTACTTCTTTAGTCCGTTGCTGTAAAACGTGCCCAACGATGTTTTAACAGGTAATCATCATGGAAATGGATCTGAACAATCGCCTGACTGAAGACGAAACCCTTGAGCAGGCCTACGACATTTTTCTCGAACTGGCGATGGACAATCTCGATCCCGCAGACGTGATCCTCTTCAATCTGCAATTTGAAGAGCGCGGCGGCGCAGAGCTGTTTGACCCGTCCGAAGACTGGGCCGAGCACGTCGATTTCGACCTCAACCCGGACTTCTTCGCCGAAGTGGTGATTGGGCTGGCCGATACTGACGGCGGCGAGATTAACGATATTTTTGCCCGCGTGCTGTTATGCAGGGAAAAAGATCACAAGCTGTGCCACATCCTCTGGCGCGAATAACAAAAAGGCTGCGATGGCAGCCTTTTTTATTTAGTCCGGTAGTTCACTCCCACAGCGATTACAAAACCGCGCGCTATGCTCATGGCTCGCCTGCTGGCATCTCGGGCACTTACGCTGCTGCTGACGATTCTGAAATGCCGCGCTCATGTGGGTGGTAATCAGACCGGTCGGGATAGCAATCACCGAGTAACCAATCAAAATCAGCACCGACGCCACGATCCTGCCAAGCGGCGTGTGGGGGGTAATATCCCCGTAGCCCACGGTCGTCACCGTGACAATCGCCCAGTACACCGACGCATTCAGCGTGGTGAAGCCGTAAGTCGGCCCTTCAATCAGATACATCAGCGCGCCGAAAACCACCATCACAATCGCGATAAACGAATAGAACAGGATCAGCTGATGGCGGGCGCTATAAATGGCTTTCCAGAACACGCGTAAAGACGGCATAAAACGCAGCAGTTTCAGGACGCGCAGCACGCGAATGGCGCGCATCGCTCGCCACGCGAAAACATAATTGATGCTGATTTCAGGCCATAGCCACATCACATACAGCGGCAGAATCGTCGCTAAATCGATAATCCCCCAGAAGCTAAACACATATTTCGCCGGATTCGCCCAGCTGAACAGGCGCAGGAAATACTCCAGGGTAAATATCAGGGTGACAAACAGCTCAAGCCAGACGAACAGATGCCATTCATCAAGCGTAAGGTGATACTGCGTCCCCAGACCGGACTCAATAAAGATGATGAATACGCTGAGAAGCGCAAACAGGCCGCACAATCCTTCGAAGCGACGCCCGGAGCGGGTGTTAGGATCGAATAGCAGGCGATAGGTCTTACGCCGTACAGAAGAAACGGATATCGACACATTAACCTCGCAAAAGAAGAAGGGCTGACATCATGTCAGCCCTTGCGATTATAACGGGTCTACTTTCAGGCAGGAAACTGCATGTCGGAAACTTCCTTCCAGAACAGGCCGGGTTTGCGCGCATTCCGGCCCCGCCATTGGGCAACGCGTGCGGAACACGCAGCCAGACGGCGGGTTGATCGGCGAAGGCAGCTCCCCTTCCAGAAGCTGGATCACTTTATTTTTTTCCAGATCCGGGTCGGGCACAGGCACCGCAGACATCAGCGCTTTGGTATACGGGTGCAGCGGGTTGTGATAGACCTCATCATAGGTGCCCAGCTCCACCGCATGGCCAAGATACATCACCAGCACGCGGTCGGAGATGTGTTTCACCACCGCCAGGTCGTGGGCGATGAAAATCAGCGACAGCCCCATTTCACGCTGCAATTTCTGCAGCAGGTTCACCACCTGCGCCTGAATCGACACGTCCAGTGCTGAAACCGGTTCGTCACAGATAATCAGCTTCGGTTCCAGAATCAGCGCGCGGGCAATACCGATACGCTGACACTGACCACCAGAAAACTCGTGCGGATAGCGGTTGATAAGGTTCGGCAGCAGGCCCACTTTCATCATCATCGCTTTCACGCGGTCGCGAACTTCCTGACGCGGCATTTTCGGATGATAGGTGCGAAGCGGCTCAGCAATAATATCGCCGATGTTCATACGCGGGTTCAGGGAGGCCAGCGGATCCTGGAAAATCATCTGGATGTCACTGCGCACCGCGCGCCACTCTTCCTGCTTCATTCCCAGCAGGTCTTTGCCAAGCCAGGCCACTTTGCCGTCCGTCGCTTTGACCAGGCCGATAATGGCGCGGGCAAAGGTCGACTTTCCGCAGCCGGACTCGCCGACCACGCCCAGGGTCTCCCCTTCATAAAGACGCAGGGTGACGCCATCGACGGCTTTCAGGGTTTTCGACGGCTGCCAGAACCACTGCTTGCCGTCTTTGATGTCGAAATGCACTTTTAGGTCAGCGATTTCGAGCAGGACATTTCTTTTTTCGTCAATGGCGTTCATACCAGCTCCTCATGCGGCTTAAAGCAGGCGCGCAGGCGGCCTGGTGCAAACTCTTCCAGCGGGGGTGCGCTGTTGCAGATTTCCATCGCGTACTGGCAGCGAGGCTGGAACGGGCAGCCTTTCGGCAGACGCAGCAGGTTTGGCGGGTTGCCGGGAATCGTCAGCAGTGATTCGCCTTCCGCATCGAGACGCGGAACCGCATTCAGCAGGCCGATAGAGTACGGATGCGCAGGATGATAGAACACATCGCGCGCCCTGCCGTACTCCATGGTACGACCGGCATACATCACCAGCACTTTGTCACAGATGCCGGCCACGACGCCGAGATCGTGGGTAATCATGATGATCGCGGTGTTGAACTCACGCTTCAGTTCGTTCAGCAGGGTCATAATCTGTGCCTGAACGGTCACGTCCAGCGCGGTGGTGGGTTCATCGGCGATTAGCAGTTTTGGCCGGCACAGCAGCGCCATAGCGATCATTACGCGCTGGCGCATCCCACCGGAAAACTCGTGCGGGAACATGCGCATGCGTTTACGCGCTTCTGGCATTTTGACTGCATCCAGCATTCTCACCGACTCTTCGAACGCTTCTGCTTTGTTCATGCCTTTATGCAGCATCAGGACTTCCATCAGCTGCTCGCCCACACGCATGTACGGGTTCAGCGAGGTCATTGGGTCCTGGAAAATCATCGAAATCTGTTCTGCGCGCAGCTTGTTCAGCTCGTGCTCAGGCAGATTCAGAATGTTTTTGCCGTTAAAGGAGGCGGTTCCTCCGATGCGGCCATTCGGTGCCAGCAGCCCCATCAGCGCAAAGGCGGTTTGCGATTTACCGGAGCCGGATTCACCGACGATACCCAGCGTTTCACCGGCCCGCAGATCGAAATTCAGATCGTTGACGGCAGTAACATCGCCATCCGGGGTTTTAAAGGTGACGCGCAGATCTTTGACATCCAGCAGCACGTTTTGCTGCTTTTGCGCCTGTGGCGCAGCTGCCGTTTCAATAATAGTCATCGCGGCACTCCTTAACGGTCTTTCGGGTCGAGGGCATCACGCAGGCCATCGCCGATAAAGTTGAAACAGAACAGGGTTACCACCAGGAAACCAGCCGGGAACAGCAGCAGCCACGGAGAGACTTCCATGGAGTTTGCGCCGTCGCTTAACAATGCGCCCCAGCTGCTCAGCGGCTCCTGGGTACCCAGACCGAGGAAGCTCAGGAAGGATTCAAACAGGATCATGCTGGGTACCAGCAGTGATGCATACACCACGACCACGCCGAGCACGTTTGGCACGATATGACGCACCACAATCCCGCTGACGGAGACACCGCCCACCTGTGCTGCTTCGATAAATTCTTTACGCTTCAGGCTCAGCGTCTGGCCGCGCACGATACGCGCCATATCCAGCCAGGAAACCATCCCGATAGCCACGAAGATCAGCAGGATGTTTTGTCCAAAGAAGGTCACCAGCAGAATAACGAAGAACATAAACGGGAAGGAGTTCAGGATCTCCAGCAGACGCATCATCACGGAATCCACTTTGCCGCCGAGGTAGCCGGAAAGCGAGCCGTAAAGTGTGCCGACGATCACCGCCACCAGCGCCGCAGCGATACCGACCATCAGAGAGATACGGCCACCGATCGCCACGCGCACCAGCAGGTCGCGCCCGGAGGAGTCCGTACCAAAATAGTGGCCGGAAACCATATCGGGAGCACTGGACATCATGCCCCAGTCAGTATCGAAATAGGTGAACTGCGATAACATCGGGGCCAAAGCCACGAACAGCGCAATACAGATCAACACAACCAGACTGGCGACGGCCGCACGGTTATGCATAAAGCGACGGCGGGCGTCCTGCCACAGGCTGCGCCCTTCGACTTCAAGTTTCTCAGTGAAGTTTTCCAGCGCCTCGCTGTTTTTCTTACTCAACATCATGGCGTGCTCCAGCGCTAGTAGCGAATTTTCGGGTCGATAACGGCATACAGCACATCGACAATGGCGTTAAAGAGAATGGTCAATGCACCGACCAGGATCGTAAGGCTGAGCACCAGCGAGTAGTCACGGTTCAGGGCGCCATTCACAAACAGCTGACCGATACCCGGCAGGCCGTAAATGGTTTCAATGACCATGGAACCCGTGATGATCCCAACGAACGCAGGGCCCATATAGGAGAGCACAGGCAACAGCGCAGGTTTTAACGCATGACGGAGAATGATGCGGTGCATCGGCAGGCCTTTTGCCCGCGCGGTACGAATAAAGTTGGAGTGGAGCACTTCAATCATCGAACCACGGGTAATACGCGCGATACTGGCGATATAAGCCAGAGACAGCGCCACCATCGGCAGAATCATGAATTTTAGCGCCCCGCCGTTCCAGCCGCCTCCGGGCAGCCATTTGAGCGTGATGGCAAATATCATCACCAGTAACGGTGCCACCACAAAGCTCGGGATAACCACCCCGGTCATAGCGATCCCCATTACCGTGTAGTCCCATCGGGTGTTTTGTTTCAGCGCGGCGATGACCCCTGCGGTGACCCCCAGGACAACGGCCAGAATAAACGCCGCTGCGCCTAACTTAGCCGACACGGGGAAGCTCGATGCGACGAGGTCATTAACGGAATAGTCTTTATATTTAAACGAAGGACCAAAATCGCCCTGCGCCAGCTGCTTCAGATAATTGAAGTACTGCGTGGAGATAGGATCGTTTAAATGGTATTTGGCTTCGATGTTCGCCATGACTTCTGGCGGCAGTGCGCGCTCGCTGGTAAACGGACTACCTGGTGCGAGACGCATCATGAAGAATGAAATCGTAATGAGAATAAAAAGCGTCGGTATCGCTTCAAGACAGCGACGTAGGATAAATTTCAACATTGCCCGTACCTTCTGGCGTGTGCCTTTTACACAAGCTCGTTCAGTCGTTCCTGAATGATGCCGTGTATATTGTGCGATGAATTAAGACACGGTGGGGCAAATAACTTTGCCCCACGGTTTGCCATTAATGCTTAATGATGTACAGATCTTTGGTGTAGATGTTATCCATCGGATCTTTGCCGGTATAACCGCCAACCCATGGTTTCACCAGACGCGCGTTTACATAATAGTAAACCGGTACAATCGCAGAATCCTGACCCAACTGCTGTTCCGCTTTGTCGTACAGTGCAGTACGCTGCGCTTCGTCAGTCACTTTCAGCGTATCTTTCATGATCGCGTCAAAGGCCGGGCTCTTATAGTGCGCGGTGTTCATGGAGCTGTCAGACAGCATGGTGTTCAGGAAGGAAGTCGGTTCGTTGTAATCCGCACACCAGCCCGCACGTGCCACGTCATAGTTGCCCTGATGACGGGTATCCAGGAAGGTTTTCCACTCCTGGTTCACCAGCTTCACATCCACACCCAGGTTTTTCTTCCAGATGGAGGAAGCCGCGATGGCCAGTTTTTTGTGCAGATCGGAGGTGTTGTACAGCAGGTTAAACGTCAACGGTTTATCAGCGGTGTAGCCAGCTTCAGCCAGCAGTTTTTTCGCTTCTTCGTTACGTTTTTCCTGAGTCCAGGAGAACCACTCTGGTTTGGTCAGTTTCGCACCGTCAGTATATGGCGGGGTGTAGCCAAACGCTGGCAGATCGCCCTGCGCTTTTACTTTGTTCACAATGATGTCGCGATCCAGACCCAGTTTCAGCGCGGTACGTACGCGAGCGTCATTGAATGGCGCTTTCTGGTTGTTGATTTCGTAGTAATAAGTACACAGATACGGGTCAACGTGAACTTCGGTCGGGATCTCTTTTTTCAGTTTCTGGAACAGTTCGATCGGCAGGTTGTTATAGGTCATGTCGATCTCACCGCTGCGGTAGCGGTTTACGTCGGTGACTTCAGACGAGATCGGCAAATAGGTAATCTGATCGACGATGGTTTTCGCGTTATCCCAGTAGTTGGTATTACGCTCCATCACGATACGCTCGTTAACCACCCAGTCTTTCAGCTTGTAGGCACCGTTGGTCACGATGTTCGCTGGCTGAGTCCATTTCTCACCGAATTTTTCGATAGCGGCTTTGTTGACCGGTGACATGGCCGGGTTAACCAGCAGTTTGTAGAAATACGGAACAGGTTCGCTCAGGGTCACTTCCAGCGTGTGGTCATCAACCGCTTTTACGCCCAGCTCAGAAGGTTTCTTTTTGCCGTCGATGATTTCATCAACGTTCAGGATGTGACCGTACTGCGGATAGCTGGCGTACGGGGATGCGGTGTTAGGATCCACCAGACGCTGCCAGCTGTATACGAAATCTTGTGCGGTGACAGGTTCACCGTTGGACCATTTTGCGTCTTTACGCAGGTGGAATGTCCAGACTTTAAAGTCTTTATTATCCCAGGATTCAGCCACGCCCGGGATCGGGTGACCGTCTTTGGTGGAGGTAATCAGCAGGCCTTCAAACAGGTCGCGGCTGATGTTTGCTTCAGGAACGCCTTCAATTTTGTTCGGATCCAGTGACTGTGGCTCGGCGCCATTGTTGCGGATCATGGTTTGCTTTTCTGACAGTGTGACACCTGCAGGTACATCAGCAGCCATTGCCATATTACCTGCGATTAGCGCAGTGAAAATTCCTGCGGCAATCAGACTTTTTTTTGTGATGATGGACATTGTGTTGATACTCCACTCATTATAATTACTGGTTTTAATGCCAGCCTGTTTATTTCCCCTAAGGGGTCCTGAACAACGCAGGAGTTTAGCTGCTGTCAGGTCGTTTACTTCTTGCTATCACCGACTGTACTTATTACTGGTGGCTCGTTTGGCCGCCTTGCGTCGATTCTTAACACGCCTCCCCTGTTTTGAGGCGTGTGATGTCTTGTTGAGATGAGCGTTATATTTGAAAATCATTCTCATCTGGAAGAGTGCGTTGGCAAAATATAAGGCCGGAAAGTACCAAATGGCTTAATTTCGCGCCAATACATTTTGCAAATTTGTTAAGCAATTCTCTTTTACGGGGAGTCCCGTTTTTCTGGGGGGCGTCCTGCCACACATCAAAGGTAAAGAAACTACCAAATATTCAATGTGATAGAGAGTTTCCTCTCGCCCACCGCTGTGCTGTGGTCACCTCGGTGGGTTTTGTACAAAAAATTAACAACTGATTATTATTTAGCACATTCGTCTAGGGGAATGTTGAAATTACTAATATCATTTCAGTTATCGCACAGCAAGCCCCAGAGTATCGTGTGAGTAAAATAACAGAGTGTTTGCGCGGTTTATGTTCAGGTCGAGTGACAGGATAAAACTAAGTTACTGAAATGTAAGAAAACAGATTTATTAGCAGAATTTATTATGTCTTGTGAAGTTTTCAACTTTATTTATATGATTTGCTGATAATCACGAAAAAAAACGGAGCCACTGGCTCCGCTCTTTCATATGAAAACGTTAATTTAGTAACCCAGGGAAAATACTTTTTAGCCCGGTCACAATAAATTCTATCCCAAGCGCCATCAGCAACAGGCCCATAATACGGGTAATAACGTTAATTCCGGTCTGCCCCAGCAAACGCACCAGCCAGGGTGCAATTCGGAAAACGCCCCAGCAGCAGAGGGCAAACAGCGCAATCGCCACCGAAAAGCCAACCAGATGCACCCAGTTGTGGTAGCGGGTTCCCCAGACGATGGTCGAGCTGATTGCCCCCGGTCCGGCCATCAACGGCAACGCCAGCGGCACAACGCCGATACTTTCGCGCACCGCCGTTTCTGATTTTTCCTGCTTATTCTGTTTATCCTCACCCAGCTTACCGCTGATCATCGACATGGCGATAGTTACCACCAGGATGCCGCCGGCGATACGGAAGGAGTCGATGGAGATGCCAAAGATTTGCAGAATCGAATCACCGAGGAAAAGCGACGTCAGCAAAATGATGGCCACCGACAGGTTTGCCGTAAGGTTGGTCTTATTTCTGGCAACCGCCGTCTGATAACTGGTCATACTAATGAAGACAGGAATGATCCCGACCGGGTTCACCAGCGCAAACAACCCGATAAAAAACTTAAAATAGGTAGAAAAATCAAAGAGCAATGGGGTCACAGGTAGCTCCGTAAATCAGCATGGCCCAGGCGAAAGAATAAAGGCATAAAAACCGCGCTGAAGATACGCTTTTTATCAGCATACTTCACCAGAAATCTGCGCCAAAACGCTATGATTTTTATGTGTTATGTATTTGTGTAAGCAATGATAGTTTTGATTCCATTACTTTTGTAATTATTTAACACTTGATATGATTGTGCGAAATACCCGTGCTGAAAGGTATCAGCTTCGGTGTAAATTGATTTAGATCATGTTTTTCGTACTCAGAAGTGAGTAATCTGGGTGACACCAAAAGGGAGAGAAAGAAACAAAAAGGGATGATGCTAAAGTCAGGCTCTTTTAGTAAGTTAGTGCAAAGCGTTAACAGTAAACGAGACTAAACCTTTGTTTTACTGTGTGTTAAGCAAGTACTGGCACCTCGTCTATAATGTTGTCGTATCGAGCGCTGGTTTACTAAAAGAGTTTAAACATTATCAGGAGAGCATTATGGCTGTTACTAATATCGCTGAACTGAACGCACTCGTCGAGCGCGTCAAAAAAGCCCAGCGTGAATATGCCAATTTCACCCAAGAACAGGTTGATAAAATCTTCCGCGCCGCCGCACTGGCTGCTGCAGATGCTCGAATCCCTCTCGCTAAAATGGCCGTTGCCGAATCCGGTATGGGTATCGTAGAAGATAAAGTGATCAAAAACCACTTTGCTTCTGAGTATATCTACAACGCCTATAAAGATGAGAAAACCTGTGGCGTGCTGGCTGAAGACCACACCTTCGGTACCATCACCATTGCAGAACCTATCGGTATCATTTGCGGTATCGTTCCGACAACTAACCCGACTTCTACCGCGATCTTCAAATCTCTGATCAGCCTGAAGACGCGTAACGCCATCATCTTCTCCCCACACCCACGTGCTAAAGATGCGACTAACAAAGCCGCTGACATCGTACTGCAGGCAGCCATCGCTGCGGGTGCACCAAAAGATCTGATCGGCTGGATTGACCAACCTTCTGTTGAACTGTCAAACGCACTGATGCATCACCCGGACATTAACCTGATCCTGGCGACCGGTGGCCCAGGCATGGTTAAAGCAGCATACAGCTCTGGTAAACCAGCAATCGGCGTAGGCGCAGGTAACACCCCTGTTGTTATCGACGAAACGGCTGATATCAAACGTGCTGTTGCTTCTGTCCTGATGTCCAAAACCTTCGATAACGGCGTTATCTGTGCTTCTGAGCAGTCCGTTGTTGTGGTTGATTCTGTCTATGATGCAGTGCGCGAGCGCTTCGCAAGCCACGGCGGCTACCTGCTGCAGGGCAAAGAGCTGAAAGCGGTTCAGGACATCATCCTGAAAAATGGCGCACTGAACGCCGCCATCGTTGGTCAGCCAGCATACAAAATCGCTGAACTCGCAGGTTTCACCGTACCCGCTACCACTAAGATCCTGATCGGTGAAGTGAAAGTGGTTGATGAAAGCGAACCTTTCGCACACGAAAAACTGTCCCCTACTCTGGCGATGTACCGTGCGAAAGACTTCGAAGACGCTGTGGTCAAAGCAGAGAAACTGGTGGCAATGGGCGGTATCGGTCATACCTCTTGTCTGTACACCGACCAGGACAACCAGCCAGAACGCGTGAAATTCTTCGGCGACAAAATGAAGACCGCACGTATTCTGATTAACACCCCGGCTTCTCAGGGTGGTATCGGTGACCTGTACAACTTCAAACTCGCGCCTTCCCTGACTCTGGGTTGTGGTTCATGGGGTGGTAACTCCATCTCTGAAAACGTTGGTCCTAAGCACCTGATCAACAAGAAAACCGTTGCTAAGCGAGCTGAAAACATGTTGTGGCATAAACTTCCGAAATCTATCTACTTCCGCCGTGGCTCTCTGCCAATCGCGCTGGATGAAGTGATTACTGATGGCCACAAACGTGCGCTCATCGTGACTGACCGTTTCCTGTTCAACAACGGCTATGCAGACCAGATCACCTCTGTTCTGAAAGCGGCTGGCGTTGAGACTGAAGTCTTCTTCGAAGTAGAAGCTGACCCAACCCTGACCGTTGTTCGTAAAGGTGCGGAACTGGCGAACTCCTTCAAACCAGACGTGATCATCGCGCTCGGTGGCGGTTCCCCAATGGATGCCGCGAAAATCATGTGGGTTATGTACGAACACCCAGAAACGCACTTCGAAGAACTGGCGCTGCGCTTTATGGACATCCGTAAGCGTATCTACAAGTTCCCGAAAATGGGCGTGAAAGCGAAAATGATCGCCGTCACCACCACTTCCGGTACCGGTTCTGAAGTGACTCCGTTTGCGGTAGTAACCGACGACGCAACTGGCCAGAAATATCCACTGGCTGACTACGCGCTGACTCCAGACATGGCTATCGTTGATGCCAACCTGGTGATGGATATGCCGAAATCACTGTGTGCATTCGGTGGTCTGGATGCAGTGACTCACGCCCTGGAAGCTTACGTTTCTGTACTGGCATCTGAGTTCTCTGACGGTCAGGCACTGCAGGCTCTGAAACTGCTGAAAGAAAACCTGCCAGCGTCTTACAACGAAGGGTCTAAAAACCCGGTTGCTCGTGAGCGTGTGCACAATGCTGCGACTATCGCAGGTATCGCGTTTGCTAACGCCTTCCTGGGTGTATGTCACTCCATGGCGCACAAGCTGGGCTCTCAGTTCCACATTCCTCACGGTCTGGCGAACGCCCTGCTGATTTCCAACGTTATCCGCTATAACGCGAATGACAACCCAACCAAGCAGACTGCATTCAGCCAGTACGACCGTCCAATGGCTCGTCGTCGCTACGCTGAAATCGCAGACCACCTGGGTCTGAGCGCTCCTGGTGACCGTACCGCTGCGAAGATCGAGAAACTGCTGGCATGGCTGGACAGCATCAAAGCTGAACTGGGTATTCCTAAGTCAATCCGTGAAGCGGGCGTTCAGGAAGCTGACTTCCTGGCACACGTTGACAAGCTGTCTGAAGATGCCTTCGATGACCAGTGTACTGGTGCGAACCCGCGCTACCCACTGATCTCCGAGCTGAAACAGATTCTGCTGGACACCTACTACGGCCGTGAGTTCCATGAAGACAACGCTGTTGCAGTGAAAACTGAAGCACCTGTTGTTCTTAAAGCTGACAAGAAAGTGAAGAAAAACGCTTAATTGCTTAGCCCAATAAAAAACCCGCCTCGGCGGGTTTTTTTATGTCTGTTGATTACTCTACAGACAAAGGGGAATAAGCTGTTATCGGCGAGAATTTTCCTGAATTGCCGTCAGTGAGCCGACAACCAGCGCTTCTTTATAATGCTTGCGGCATACCGAGATATAACGCTCGTTGCCACCAATCACCACCTGCTCCCCTTCTGCGTAAGGTTTCCCTTCCTGATCAAGACGAAGCACCATACTGGCTTTACGGCCACAGAAACAGATAGTTTTCAGTTCCACCAGCTTATCTGACCACGCCAGTAAATACTGGCTACCAATAAACAGCTCTCCGCGGAAATCGGTGCGTAAACCATAGCAAAGCACGGGAATATCCAGCTGATCGACCACTTCAGATAACGCATGGACTTGCTCGCGGGTCAGGAACTGGCTCTCGTCCACCAGAACGCAATGTACCGGCTTCTGGGCGTGTTCTGTGCCGATATCTTTTAGCAGGTCAGTCTCTTTATTAAACAGCGTTGCAGGCGACGACAGGCCGATACGCGAGCTCACCTTTCCGGCACCAAAGCGATCGTCAATCTCGGCGGTGTAGACGATAGCGCGCATACCCCTTTCTTGATAGTTATAAGCCGACTGTAGGAGCGCCGTGGACTTCCCTGCATTCATTGCGGAATAGTAAAAATAAAGTTGTGCCATTGGTCGTTAAACCCTAATCAATGTGTAATATTCCCGATGGTTGATTGTACCCTATTTTTCCCCCTTTCTCAGCGACGCTACGCACAGACTCAGCCTGAGAAGTAAAGTCAGGTTCCGGACGAAATGAGAAAATAGCATGTTAAAACAGGCAGTAATCTCACCTGGACGTCATAAACCCTGACATTTCAACTTAAGCAAATCCTGATTTTTATAGTGGAATCAGCCGGCTTTAAAATTCAGTATTTATTAACTATCGGTGCGGTTAAACGGCATTATGGGAGTAATACAAAAGGTTGATATTTATCCGGGGTAACTATAAGCGGTTAGAGATTTGTCACAAAACTAAACACTCTGGCCATCAGTTTATCCCATTAGCAGGGATATCAAATCCGTCTTTGGCGTAATGAAATTTAAGTTAGCGTCATTAATAATAGCGCCAGATATTAACTCTTTTTTGAATTCCTTACATTCCGACCTATTGCACATCTGAAATTATCACTCTATTATTAGGACAACAAACCAACCCAATATAAGTTTGAGATTACTACAATGAGCGAAGCACTTAAAATTCTGAACAACATCCGTACTCTTCGTGCGCAGGCAAGAGAATGCACCCTCGAAACGCTGGAAGAAATGCTGGAAAAATTAGAAGTTGTTGTAAACGAACGTCGTGAAGAAGAAAGCGCTGCTGCTGCTGAAATCGAAGAACGCACTCGTAAACTGCAGCAATATCGCGAAATGCTGATTGCAGATGGTATCGATCCAAACGAATTACTGAACAGCATGGCTGCTGCTAAGACCGGTACTAAAGCTAAACGCGCTGCTCGCCCGGCTAAATATAGCTACGTTGACGAGAACGGCGAAACTAAAACCTGGACTGGCCAAGGCCGTACCCCAGCAGTAATCAAGAAAGCCATGGATGAGCAAGGCAAACAACTGGACGATTTCCTGATCAAGGATTAATCACCCCGCCTTCAGAAAAATCCCGTTTATACGGGATTTTTTATGCCTGTAATTTACCGCCGAGATATCTTCTTACACCCCGTCATATAGCCACATCTATTAGTGCCAACTTCCTTACATACCCTCGGTGCCGGTATCAGGCATAAAAAAACCGGTGGAGTAAGACTCACACCGGTTTCGACCATCACAGGGGGCAGATTAGTTTTTAATACCCATGGTCTCTTTCAGCCAGGCTTTAAATTCTTCGCCCAGTGAGTTGTGGCGAATACCATATTCAACGAAAGCCTGCATATAACCGAGTTTATTACCGCAGTCATGGCTCTTGCCTTTCATGTGGTAGGCTTCAACGGTCTCTTTTTCGATCAGCATATCAATGCCATCGGTCAGCTGGATTTCGTCGCCAGCGCCCGGAGGGGTTTTCGCCAGCAGTGGCCAGATCTCTGCGCTCAACACATAGCGACCAACAACCGCGAGGTTAGACGGTGCTACATCGGCTTTCGGCTTCTCAACCACACCGACCATTGGCACGCTCTCACCTGGCTTCAGATCAACGCCTTTGCAGTCCACAACGCCATACGCAGTCACGTCTTCAACAGGTTCAACCATGATCTGGCTGCTGCCGGTTTCGTCAAAGCGACGAATCATATCAGCGAGGTTGTCCTGAGAGAGGTCTGATTCGAACTCATCGAGAATCACGTCTGGCAGAATAACCGCGACCGGCTCATCGCCGACAACCGGATGTGCGCACAGCACAGCGTGTCCCAGGCCCTTAGCCAGCCCCTGACGCACCTGCATGATGGTCACGTGAGGTGGGCAGATTGACTGAACTTCTTCCAGCAGCTGACGTTTAACGCGTTTTTCCAGCATGGCTTCAAGTTCAAAACTGGTATCGAAATGGTTTTCGATAGAGTTTTTGGACGAATGGGTCACCAGCACAATTTCTGTAATACCGGCAGCGATACATTCATTGACGACATACTGGATTAATGGCTTATCGACCAAAGGCAGCATTTCTTTCGGAATTGCCTTTGTGGCCGGTAGCATCCTGGTTCCCAATCCCGCTACCGGGATAACGGCCTTTGTAACTTTCGAATTTAGGGCAGCCATTGAAATCTCCTGAACTGTTCAAGTTTTGAACTTTATGCATTGAATAACGCGACAAGTATATCAGTCTCGTTCAGTAAACCGGGTCTGAAAAGGGCACGTTACCCATCAATTAGGATAAATACGTATCAAACTGGCAGTGATAGTAGCACTGCCGTTAAAACGAAGGTAAAGCTATCTGACGAATAAAATTCAACTGCTTATTCCGTGGACAACATTAAGCGTAAACGCCCACCTGCTCCCCAAATTTGACACTGCCAGGACGCGCAGCGGTGACTTATTTGATTAAGATAAGTCGTACCTAGCGTGCCTAAAGGAACACCATTGCTGACCTGAATATGATGCTCACCGGTATTCAGCGTGGCGTTTAGACCCGCAGAGACCAAAATGAGATTTTTTAATTCGCTATGGTAATAACCGACTAACAGCGGAAACTGTCCCGGCAAATTGGCCTGACGGAAAAGATGGTTCACCTGTTTCAGCAATGCCCCTAATTCAGGAAGTCGTTGCCCCTGATGGGAGAGCTGTTCTTGTAACAAACCGTTAAATAATGCCCGCAATAATAATGCCGCTAATACCCCGTTATCACCCGCTCTCGTCACATCGAGGCAATAAAATGCCAGGTCAACATCCGATAACGGTGCAATATCAAGCACCAGGCCATGCTGATCTGCGGCAACAAGTTGTCGATAGTTAATTCTGCAATGCGATATATTCTGCTGAACCGGTGGCTGAAGTTCTTGTAAAAGCTTAGCAGCAGCATGGGGATTACTGACCAGCGCATCCCAGTCCTGGAAAAGGCGCTCTTCTTCCTCGACGCGGGAATTAAACATATTCGGATAGAGGCAGGCGAAAACTGTTTCCCGCAGACGGTTCAAATCTTTAACCGGCTTCAGGAGCACATCCTGCACACCGAGACGCAGCGCTTTGGCGATATCGGCCATATTCTCGGTCGCGGAGATCACAAGGATAGGCGTCTGGTCACCTTCATTGCGCAGATGCTCCACCAGTTTAAGCCCGTTCATGCGCGGCATCGCGATATCACAAATCATCAGATCGGGCTTGGCTGACGCCATTTTTTCCAGCGCATCCACCCCATCAACGGCCAGTATGGTCGTTGCGCCCAGCGAACTTAACCACGAATCCATCAGCGAACGGAAAACGGGCTCGTCTTCGACTATCAGAATCTGTTTTCCTGCCAATGGCTGTGTCATGGTCTCTCCTCTGGCAGACGATAAATCAATAGTGGCATGCTATTGGTACTACCGCCTGTCAGATTTTGCTGAAGTCTTCAAAAAAGGGCTAAGCTGTCGCTCGCACCAAAGGTAACAGTTCGTCCATTTTTTTCTCAACAGCCAGTGCTCCGGCGGCGATCGCCGCATCTGCGCGATGGAAGTCGAGTGTTGATATTTGCGGACAGAATGGCTGAATCAGAATATCCGGAGGATCACCCGCCATTCGATTTCGCTTCAGGCGATTCTCCAGAACCTGAATAGAAGTGGTCATGATCTCCATTGCCGTCGGCGCGGAGACCATCCGGCGCGTCGTTGCACGCCCTAAACGCTCACGCAGGCGCTTATGCCAGGCAAGCTTTTCGTTTTCCGTTTCGTCGTTCTGGAGATTCACCGGCATTAAATCTTGTTGCATCAGGTGGGCGTCATGCTGCAAATCGACGGCGATAACAATATCAGCTCCCATCGCGCGGGTCAGCGAGATCGGTATGGGATTGACTACGCCGCCATCCACCAGCCAGTAGCCATTATGAGGAACCGGTGCCATCAGGCCAGGAATACTGCAGGACGCACGGACGGCAAGGTGGATATCACCCTCGGTGAACCAAATTTCCCTTCCCGTGCTGAGATTGGTTGCCACGGCGCCAAAGGGCATCTGGCAATGGTTGAAGTCATCCAACGGCATGATTTGGCGGAACTGGTTAAACACACGCTCACCGCGCAGCAGGCCGCCGCGTTGCCATGAAAGATCCATCAGGCGCAGTACGTCCCAGTAGCTAAAGGAACGCACCCACGTTTCGAGTTCCGGCATTTTACCGCACGCATAGGCGGCACCCACCAGCGAACCAATTGAACACCCTGCTACAAGATCAACATCGACACCCAGTCGTTTTAGCGCGTTAATCACGCCAATGTGCGACCAGCCCCGGGCTGCACCTGATCCCAGCGCCAGACCAATTTTTACCTTTCTCATTAGCCCTGTTTGACTTCCCCTGGATTCCTAACGTAGCGTCATCGCTACTGCTCAGTTAACATAGTGCCACCTGGGCGTTTAAACGCCGTGACTTTTTTATTCCAGGAAGAGAATTGTGTCTCAACTCTGCCCCTGTGGTAGCGCCCTCGAGTATAGCCTATGTTGCCAGCGATATCTTTCTGGCAACCAGGTTGCACCCGATCCATCACACCTAATGCGCTCCCGGTATGCTGCTTTTGTGATCAAAGACGCAGACTACCTGATTAAAACCTGGCACCCCTCGTGCCACGCCGCTGACTTCCGCCAGGAAATTGAAGCCGGATTTGCTAATACGCAATGGCTCGGCCTGACGCAGTATGAAACCGCCCCCGGCAGCACGCCCAATGAAGGTTTTGTCAGCTTTGTTGCCCGATTTATCGAGCACAATAAGCCTGGCGCCATCATCGAACGCTCCCGGTTCATACTGGAGGGCGGACAGTGGTACTATATTGATGGTACTCGTCCGCAGTTTGGTCGTAACGACCCCTGCCCCTGCGGTTCAGGTAAAAAATTTAAAAAGTGTTGCGGGCAATAACGCCTGACCACAAATAACAAGCAAACACTCAACAGGATTTCCTCGCGATGCAATCATTACAACGCAAAATACTGCGTACCATTTGCCCGGACCAGAAGGGTTTGATCGCCCGTATTACCAACATTTGTTACAAGCATGAACTGAATATCGTGCAGAACAACGAATTTGTGGATCACCGCACCGGCCGCTTCTTTATGCGCACCGAACTGGAAGGGATCTTCAACGACACCACCCTGCTCGCCGATCTCGACGGCGCGTTACCGGAAAACTCCATCCGTGAACTGACCCCTGCCGGGCGTCGTCGCGTGGTGATTCTGGTTACCAAAGAGGCCCACTGCCTGGGCGATCTGTTGATGAAAGCCAATTACGGTGGCCTGGACGTCGAAATTGCCGCAGTAATTGGCAACCACGATACCCTGCGCACTCTGGTTGAGCGTTTTGATATTCCGTTCGAGCTGGTGAGCCATGAAGGCCACACCCGCGAAGAGCACGACGATCTGATGGCTCAGGCCATCGAAGCGCACAACCCGGACTACGTGGTGCTGGCGAAGTATATGCGCGTGTTGACGCCATCATTCGTTTCCCGCTTCCCGAATAAGATCATCAACATTCACCACTCGTTCCTGCCGGCGTTTATTGGTGCGCGTCCTTATCACCAGGCCTACGAGCGTGGTGTGAAGATCATCGGTGCAACCGCCCACTATGTAAACGACAACCTGGATGAAGGCCCGATCATCATGCAGGACGTGATTCACGTCGATCACACCTACACGGCGGAAGACATGATGCGTGCCGGACGCGACGTCGAGAAGAACGTGTTAAGCCGCGCGCTGTATCAGGTGCTCGCCCAACGCGTCTTCGTTTATGGCAACAGAACGATTATTCTTTAATCCTTTGTGAAATGAATTGATTAGCTTTGCGCCTTTACGGGCAAAAAGCAGACAAACGAATCGTTTTCATCAAAGGAATGCTTTACAGGGGCGCGTCATTTGATATGATGCGCCCCGCTTCCAGCAGGAAGCAGGCCAGTAAAAGCATTACCCCGTGGTGGGGTTCCCGAGCGGCCAAAGGGAGCAGACTGTAAATCTGCCGTCATCGACTTCGAAGGTTCGAATCCTTCCCCCACCACCATCTCAACGCTCAAGCATCATACCCCTGGCGGGGTTCCCGAGCGGCCAAAGGGAGCAGACTGTAAATCTGCCGTCATCGACTTCGAAGGTTCGAATCCTTCCCCCGCCACCATTCCGAAGATTGAATCCAAACTTTTTTGTTCGCACAATATTTCATATTCCCATTGGGGAAGGATGAGAAGCTTCGACTAAGGTTCGATTCGAGCGTAGCGAGAAAGCGTTGCCGCAGGCAACGACCCGAAGGGCGAAGCGCAACGCGCTGAGTCATCCTTCCCCCGCCACCATTTCTCAGACCAAATCCCAACTTTTCTGTTCGCGCAATATTTCCTATTTCCGTCCACCTTTTCTTCCTCTTGTATATATCTACTTGGTTTTGCGCATTAGTTTTTCTCTCGTGAAGATTCGTTTCTATAAACAAAAAAACCCCGCCGAAGCAGGGTTTTGTTCATTCAGCATGTGCCGCTTAGCGACGTGCGCGAACGATCTGATATCTACGCGTCAGATACTCGACCGGCACGCTCCAGATATGCACCAGGCGCGAGAACGGGAACAGCACGAACAGCGTCATACCCAGCACCAGATGCATGCGGAAGATAAATGCCACGCCATCCAGATGCGCGGACGCCCCGCCGTGGAAGGTCACCACAGACTGCGCCCAGCCAACCAGTTTCATCATTTCGCTGCCGTCCATATGCTGGGCAGAGAAAGGAATCGTCGCCAGACCCAGGGCGCACTGAATCACCAGCACCGCCATCACCAGAATATCAGCAGCTGTCGTGGTCGCACGGATGCGAGGGCTGAACAGACGGCGTTTGAGGAGCAGCAAACCGCCCACCAGACACATCAGGCCCGCAGCACCGCCGCCAAACATCGCCATTTTCTGTTTCACATCCAGCGGCAGCCAGGCTTCATACATCCAGTGCGGTGTCAGCATCCCGAAGGCATGGCCTGCAATCACACCCAGAATCCCGATGTGGAACAGGTTAGATGCCAGGTTCATCCCTTTGCGATCCAGCATCTGGCTGGAGCCTGCACGCCAGGTGTACTGGCCGTAGTCGTAGCGCAGCCAGCTGCCCACCAGGAACACGGTGCCCGCAATGTAAGGATAGATATCGAAGAAGAACATATTCAGGAAGTGCATTATTGCTGTCCTCCGTTAGAGATATTCAAATATTGCGGGGCGACAGCTCCGGCAAAACGACGCTGGTGAGCCGAGATTTCTGACTCGCCACAGTTCTGGTCAGCAAGGAATTTCACCTGCTCTTCTTCCCAGACCGCATCCAGCGCCTGTGGGGTATCATCGCGCGCTTCATCGGCGATTTTCTCCGCCACTTTATCGCTGTCGATGGCGGTATTCGCCAGTTTTACCAGCAGATCGAACAGCACCGCATAGCGGCTTTCACGCTGCTTCAGGCGAGCACTTAACAACGCCAGAATCGGCGCGATGTCCTGCAAACCGCCCAGCGCCTCTTCACGCGGCAGCTGTGCCAGATATTCCAGGTACAGCGGGAGATGATCCGGCAGTTCGCGGCTGTCTAACTGCAAGCCCTGAGCTTCGTACTGCGCCATCAGGTCAACCATCGCCTGGCCACGATCGCGGGATTCACCGTGAACGTGTTCGAACAGCAGCAGCGAAGTCGCACGGCCACGGTCGAACAGCTGGCTGTAGTCAGACTGCGCATCCAGCTGATCCTGAGTGAGTAAATCGCGCAGGAAAATACCCAGCGCCTGTGCATCTTCTTTATCCAGATTTTCTGATGACGCGAGTGCATCAAAGAGTTCCTGCTGATGCTGCCACAGGGCAGCATCAGGGTACTCGAGCAGACGCGAAACAATGACGAGTTCAATCATTGGTGCGGCTCCGTTTTGCTGGTCACATCCATCGCATCAATGCGACGGCTGTTAAACAGGTTGAATTTGCTGTCTGAACCGTGGCAACCGTCGCCAAAGGTAAAGCCACAACCGCTCTTCTCCGGGAAGGCTTCACGCGCCAGCTCACGGTGGCTGCTCGGCACTACGAAACGATCTTCGTAGTTCGCAATCGCCAGATAGCGGTACATCTCCTGCGCCTGGGCTTCGCTTAAACCCACCTCTTCCAGCGCGCGGGTATCGATCACACCCTCGACCGTTTCCGCACGTTTGAAATGACGCATCGCCAGCATACGTTTCAGGGCCAGTAGCACCGGCTGGGTATCGCCTGCGGTGAGCAGGTTCGCCAGGTACTGAACCGGGATACGCAGGCTTTCCACGTCCGGTAAAATACCGTTGCTGCCCAGTTCACCCGCATCGGCAGCGGACTGAATCGGTGACAGCGGCGGCACGTACCAGACCATCGGCAGCGTGCGATATTCCGGGTGCAGCGGCAGGGCCAGCTTCCAGTCCATCGCCATTTTGTACACCGGCGACTGCTGTGCGGCGTCAATCACGCTCTGCGGGATACCGTCTTTCAGCGCCTGCTCGATCACTTTCGGATCGTTAGGATCGAGGAACACGTCCAGCTGACGCTGATAGAGATCTTTCTCGTTCTCGGTGCTTGCGGCGGTCTCAATCGCATCCGCGTCATACAGCAGCACGCCCAGATAACGAATACGGCCTACGCAGCTTTCAGAGCAGACGGTCGGCATACCCGCTTCGATACGCGGATAACAGAAGATGCATTTCTCGGACTTCCCGCTCTTCCAGTTGAAGTAGATCTTTTTGTACGGGCAACCGGTAATGCACATCCGCCAGCCGCGGCACTTGTCCTGGTCGATCAGGACAATGCCGTCCTCTTCACGTTTGTAGATCGCACCGCTCGGACAGGTCGCCACACACGCCGGGTTGAGGCAGTGTTCGCACAGACGCGGCAGATACATCATGAAGGTATTTTCGAACTGACCGTACATCGCCTTCTGCATGTTTTCGAAGTTCTGATCTTTCGACAGTTTCTCGAATTCGCCGCCCAGATCGTCTTCCCAGTTCGGACCTTTACTGATTTTGTCCATACGCTGGCCGGTGATCAGTGAACGCGGACGGGCAATCGGCTGATGTTTCCCTTCTGGCGCGTTGTGCAGATTCTGGTAGTCAAAATCAAACGGCTCGTAGTAATCGTCGATGCCCGGCAGGTGCGGGTTAGCGAAGATTTTACCCAGCAGCAGCGCTTTGTTACCCATGCGCGGCACCAGTTTGCCGTTGATCTTGCGGATCCAGCCGCCCTTCCATTTTTCCTGGTTTTCCCAGTCGGTCGGGAAACCGGTGCCCGGCTTGGTTTCTACGTTGTTAAACCACGCGTATTCCGCGCCTTCGCGGCTGGTCCAGACGTTTTTACAGGTGACTGAGCAGGTATGACAGCCGATGCATTTATCCAGATTCAGCACCATGCCGACTTGTGAACGAATTTTCATTTTACGCTCTCCTGTACCTGGTCATTACCTTCGCCATCTAACCAGTCAATATTCTTCATCTTACGCACCACCACGAACTCATCGCGGTTAGAGCCGACCGTACCGTAGTAGTTAAAGCTGTACGCCAGTTGCGCATAGCCGCCGATCATGTGAGTCGGTTTTGGCGTGATACGCGTTACCGAGTTGTGGATACCGCCGCGCTGCTGGGTGATTTCAGAACCCGGCAGGTTCACGATACGTTCCTGCGCGTGGTACATCATGGTCATCCCGGCTGGCACACGCTGGCTTACCACCGCACGTGCCGTCAGCGCACCGTTGCTGTTGAACACTTCAATCCAGTCGTTATCCACGATGCCCAGATCTTTGGCATCCACTTCGCTCATCCAGACGATTGGCCCGCCGCGACCTAAGGTCAGCATCAGCAGGTTGTCGCTGTAGGTGGAGTGGATACCCCACTTCTGGTGCGGCGTCAGGAAGTTCAGCGCTTTTTCCGGGTTACCGTTGGATTTCTCGCCCATCACCTCTTTCACCGAACGGGTGTCGATAGGCGGACGGTAGACCAACAGGCTTTCACCGAAATCACGCATCCACTGGTGGTCCTGATACAGAGACTGACGACCGGTAAGGGTGCGCCACGGGATCAGCTCGTGAACGTTGGTATACCCGGCGTTATAGGACACATGCTCATCTTCCAGACCAGACCAGGTCGGGCTGGAGATAATTTTGCGCGGCTGGGCCTGAATATCGCGGAAGCGGATTTTCTCGTCTTCTTTATTCAGCGCCAGATGCGTGTGGTCACGACCGGTAAACTCACTGAGTGCAGCCCAGGCTTTTACCGCCACCTGACCGTTGGTTTCCGGTGCGAGAGTCAGGATCATCTCTGCCGCATCAATCGCCGTGTTCAGCATTGGCTGGCCTTTCGCCGGGCCGTCCGCTTTGGTGTAATTGAGCTTACGCAGCAGATCCATTTCGCTCTGGGTGTTCCAGGCGATACCTTTCCCGCCGTTACCGATTTTCTCCATCAATGGGCCGATAGAGGTAAAGCGCTCGTAGGTGGCAGGATAATCACGCTCCACCGGAATGATGTGCGGCGCGGTTTTACCAGGAATCAGGTCGCATTCGCCTTTTTTCCAGTCCTTCACATCCAGCGGCTGCGCCAGTTCGGCGGCGGAGTCGTGCTGGATGGGCAGAGTCACTACGTCGGTTTCCACACCCAGGTGGCCTACGCACACTTCTGAGAACTTTTTGGCGATGCCTTTGTAGATTTCCCAGTCGCTTTTGGAATCCCACGCCGGGTCAACGGCTGCAGACAGCGGGTGAATAAACGGATGCATATCCGACGTATTCATGTCGTCTTTTTCGTACCAGGTCGCCGTCGGCAGCACGATATCGGAGTAGAGACAGGTACTGGAGAGACGGAAGTCCAGCGTCACCACCAGATCCAACTTGCCGTCGAGACCGTTGTCTTTCCACTCGACTTCTTCGGGTTTCACGCCGCCCTGTTTGCCCAGATCTTTACCCTGAATACCGTGGTCAGTGCCCAGCAGGTACTTCAGCATGTATTCGTGGCCTTTACCGGACGAACCGAGCAGGTTGGAACGCCAGATAAACAGGTTACGCGGGTGGTTTTTGCCGTTTTCAGGCTGTTCCGCCGCAAAGCGAAGCGAGCCGTCTTTCAGGGATTTCACGGTGTAATCGACCGGTGACATGCCAGCTTTTTTCGCTTCTTCTGCGATGCGCAGCGGGTTAGTGCCCAGCTGTGGCGCAGAGGGCAGCCAGCCCATGCGTTCTGCACGCACGTTAAAGTCGATGAGATGTCCGGTATAGCGGGATTTATCCGCCATTGGCGACAGCAACTCCTGCGCGGTCACGGTTTCGTAACGCCACTGGCTGGAGTGGTTGTAGAAATAGGAGGTGCTGTTCATGTGACGCGCCGGACGCTGCCAGTCGAGGCCAAACGCCAGCGGCTGCCAGCCGGTCTGCGGACGCAGTTTTTCCTGACCCACGTAGTGTGCCCAGCCGCCGCCGCTCTGACCGATACAGCCGCAGAACACCAGCATATTGATCAGGCCACGATAGTTCATATCGAGGTGATACCAGTGGTTCAGGCCCGCGCCGACGATAATCATCGAACGACCGTGGGTTTTGTCAGCGTTGTCGGCGAATTCACGCGCGATACGGGTGATTTGTGCGCGTGGCACGCCCGTCACCTGCTCTGCCCACGCCGGAGTATACGCTTTGATGTCGTCGTAGCTGGTTGCGCAGTTTTCGTCGTTCAGACCGCGTTCCAGACCGTAGTTGGCCATCGTCAGATCGTAAACGGTGGTCACCAGCGCGGTCGATCCGTCAGCCAGTTGCAGACGTTTCACCGGCAGTTTGTGCAGCAGGATGTTTTCCAGCTCCACTTTTTTGAAGTGTTCAGAACCTTCGCCGCCAAAGTACGGGAATCCGACTTCCGCGATATCGTCCTGGCTGCCCAGCATGCTAAGGCGCAGTTCAGTCTCATCACCGGTGGTCGCGTTACGTTGCTCGAGGTTCCATTTGCCTTTTTCACCCCAACGGAAACCGATGGAGCCGTTCGGCGCGACCATATCCCCTTCATTGTTGAAGGCGACGGTTTTCCATTCCGGGTTATTTTCCTGGCCCAGCGCATCCACCAGATCCGCCGCACGCAGCATACGACCCGCTGCGTAGTAGCCGTCGCGCTCTTCGAGCATCACCAGCATTGGCATGTCAGTGTAGCGACGCACGTAGTCGGTGAAATACTGGCTTGGTTTGTCGAGGTGGAATTCACGCAGCATGACGTGACCCATCGCCAGCGCCATCGCGGCATCGGTACCCTGCTTCGGTGCCAGCCACAGATCGCACAGTTTCGCGATTTCGGCGTAGTCCGGCGTTACGGCAACGGTTTTGGTGCCTTTGTAACGTACTTCAGTGAAGAAGTGGGCGTCCGGAGTACGGGTCTGCGGCACGTTAGAGCCCCAGGCGATGATATAGCTGGAGTTGTACCAGTCCGCGGATTCAGGAACGTCAGTCTGTTCGCCCCAGGTCTGCGGAGAGGCTGGCGGTAAGTCACAGTACCAGTCGTAGAAGCTCAGGCAGGTCCCGCCGATGAGAGACAGGTAGCGCGCGCCCGAGGCGTAAGAGACCATCGACATCGCCGGAATTGGCGAGAAGCCTGCCACGCGGTCCGGGCCGTAGGTTTTGACGGTATAGACGTTGGAGGCCGCAATCAGCTCGTTCACTTCCTGCCATGAGGAACGAACAAAACCGCCGCGTCCACGCGCCTGTTTAAAGCTTTTCGCTTTATCAGCGTCTTCAATAATGGAGGCCCAGGCATCAACCGGATCGCTGTGCTGCACTTTCGCTTCACGCCACATCTTCATCAGGCGTTTACGCATCAGCGGGTATTTCAGACGGTTAGCGCTGTACAGATACCAGGAGTAGCTCGCACCACGCGGGCAGCCGCGCGGTTCATGGTTTGGCATATCCGGGCGGGTACGCGGATAGTCGGTCTGCTGCATTTCCCAGGTGACCAGACCGTTCTTAACGAAGATCTTCCAGCTGCAGGAACCGGTGCAGTTTACACCGTGTGTAGAACGAACGACTTTATCGTGCTGCCAACGTTGACGGTATCCATCTTCCCAGTCCCGGTTGGTTTCCAGAACCTGACCGTGCCCATCGGCAAAGGTCTCGCCCTTCTGCTTGAAGTAGCGAAACCGGTCCAAAAATTTGCTCATCGGGTATCTCCTGTGTGGAGCCTGTGGCTCTCTAAATCGACATTGCTGATTTGCAGCGAAGGTAACGCTATGAAAGATGGCGGGAATTGATAACGATCAAGGCGAGCGGGCTCTGTAACGCAGGGTATTAGGGCGAATACCACCAAAGCGGTAGAAAAATTAATTTTTTAACTATCTGTTATTTATGGATATTTTATATTTATCCTTCTTATGGCCCCGCTTTTTTTAACATCTTAGGTATTAAGGGGTAGATACTGCTGCAAGGCGATGGCGATCACAGTGTTACCCCGGCTCCCGTTTCTACACCCAACAAGTATGTTGTAACTAAATGCAGGATAAAAAAAACGCGGCACTGAGGCCGCGTAAACGGATAATCAAACTTACTTATTTTTCTTAGTATTCCGGCCGTATACCAGCCACGTGATGACCACGCAGGCGACATAGAAAATAAGGAAGACTTTCATCGCACCCGCCGGGGAGCCGGTCAGCTCCAGAGAGATGCCGAATGATTTCGGGATAAAGAAGCCACCGATCGCGCCAATCGCTGAGATAAAGCCCAGTGCCGCTGCGGTGTCGGTTGCGGCTTCACGCATCGCGCGCTCTTCAGTACCGCCCTGCGCTTTCACACGATCCATGGTCAGCTTACGGAAGATCACGGAGATCATCTGGAAGGTCGAAGCACTCCCCAGACCGGCCGTCAGGAACAGCCCCATGAACACCGCAAAGAACGCGATAAAGTTACCGCCCTGGCCGTTGGTTGGCAGCGTCAGGAACAGCAACGCACAGAAAATCGCCATCAGGATAAAGTTCACCAGCGTGACGCGAGTCCCGCCCAGACGGTCGGAAATCATCCCGCCGGTAGAGCGTGCCAGAGCGCCGATAAACGGACCGAAGAAGGCAAAATGCAGGATCTGCACGTCAGGGAACTGGGTTTTCGACAGCATCGCAAAACCTGCGGAGAAGCCGATAAAGGAGCCAAAGGTCGCCAGATACAGCAGCGCCATGATCCACAGATGGGCGCGTTTCAGAACCGGCAGCTGCTCACTCAGCGATGCTTTAGACGCGGACAGATCGTTCATAAAGAACCAGGCCGCCAGCGTGAAGACCACCAGGAAAGGCACCCAAATCCAGGCCGCGTTTTCCAGGAACAGTTTAGAACCGTCTGCTTGTTCCACGCCGGTGCCGCCGAAGACAGCAAAGATAGACATGGAGATCGCCAGCGGCGCGATCAACTGCATCACGCTCACGCCCATATTCCCGAGGCCGCCGTTAATACCCAGCGCGCCGCCCTGCTTTTGTTTCGGGAAGAAGAAGCTGATGTTTGCCATGCTGGAGGCAAAGTTAGCCCCGGCAAAACCGCACAGCAGCGCGATGATGACAAACACGCTGAAAGGAGTAGACGTATCCTGCACCGCAAAACCCAGCCACACGCAAGGGATGATCATGATACCGGTGCTGAACGCCGTCCAGCGACGACCACCAAACAGCGGAACCATGAACGCGTAAGGAACACGCAGCAGCGCGCCGGAAAGCGCAGGTAACGCGGTCAGCATAAACAGCTGATCGGTCGTGAAGTTAAAGCCTACTTTCGGCAGGTTCACCGCCACAGCACTGAACAGCATCCAGACACAGAATGCCAACAACAAACACGGAACAGAAATCCACAGATTACGACTTGCTACACGTTGACCACGCTGTTGCCAGAACGCCGGATCTTCCGGATGCCATTCTGTTATAACAGCACCGGATGCCCTTTCCGGGGCGGATGAGTGACTCATAGACACCTCTGATTATCGAATGATGCTGCAAACATTAGGGTTTTAAGCAGGCGGTAAGTTGATATAAATCAAAGGAAAAGTTGACTGTCAGACGCTCAAAAAAACGCCATGACTCTTAGTGAGTAGATGATTTCGGCAAAAAAGGTGTGGTTTTTTAACGGCGCTGACGGTTTGCCGGTCCCCTCTCCCCCTGGCCATTACCCCTGCGGCAATTTAGGAGTAATCCTTTGTTGGTATGGGTATACTCCAGGGTATGCATGAAAATAGCGCCATTCCTGGAGGCAGGCAAAATCAGGAGCCCGGCAAGCCCATGTTAAAACGACTCTTCTCTCCGCTGACGCTGGTTAATCAGCTGGCCCTTATCGTGTTGCTGTCCACCGCTATTGGTGTGACCGGCATGGCGATCTCTGGCTGGCTGGTACAGGGCGTTCAGGGTAGCGCGCATGCCATTAACGAGGCAGGCTCCCTGCGTATGCAGAGTTATCGCCTGCTGGCGGCAGTGCCGCTGACGGCCGAAGACAAGCCCCTGCTGGATGAGATGGAGCGTACCGCATTTAGCCCGGAACTGGAAATCGCCGCCCGTCGCGATGGTCAGACTAAACAGCTTAACGCGCTGCAGGGCTACTGGCACAGTCAGCTCAAACCCGGACTGCAGCAAGCGCACAGCCCTGATACGGTGGCCGGTGATGTGGCGAGTTTTGTGGCGCGCATCGACACGCTGGTCTCCTCTTTCGACTCCTCCACCGAAATGCGCATTGAGCGCGTGGTAACAGTCCACGGTGTAATGGCTGTTTTTATGGCGCTGCTGCTGGTGTTTACCATCGTCTGGCTGCGCGCTCGACTGCTCTATCCCTGGAAGCAACTGCTGGCCGTGGCCCGCGCCGTCACTCAGCGTGATTTCACCCAGCGCGCGCACATCAGCGGACGCAACGAAATGGCGATGCTCGGTCAGGCGCTGAATGATATGTCCGGCGAGCTGGCCGAAAGCTACGCGGTGCTGGAAAAACGCGTACAGGAAAAAACCGCCGGGCTGGAGCAAAAAAACGAAATCCTCTCGTTCTTGTGGCAGGCGAATCGCCGCCTGCACTCTCAGGTTCCGCTCTGCGAGCGCCTCTCCCCGGTGCTTAACGGCCTGCAAAATCTGACCCTGCTGCATGACATTGAACTTCGGGTCTATGACGTCGAAGACGAAGAGAACCATCAGGAATTCACCTGTCAGTCGGATATGACCTGCGATGACAAAGGGTGCCACCTGTGCCCCCGCGGGTTACCAACGCCCGCCAGCAGTGGCACAACCCTGAAATGGCGTCTCGCGGACAACCACACTCAGTACGGCATTTTGCTGGCCACGCTGCCGACCGGCCGCCATTTGAGCCACGATCAGCAGCAGTTGGTCGATACGCTGGTCGAGCAGCTCACGGCGACGCTGGCGCTGGATCGCCATCAGGAAAAGCAGCAGCAGCTGATCGTCATGGAGGAGCGCGCGACCATTGCCCGCGAGCTGCATGACTCGATAGCCCAGTCGCTCTCCTGTATCAAAATGCAGGTCAGCTGCCTGCAAATGCAGGACGATGCCCTGCCACCCACCAGCAAAGAATTATTGAGTCAGATTCGCAACGAGCTGAACACCTCCTGGGTGCAGCTGCGCGAACTGCTGACCACCTTCCGTTTACAGCTCAACGAGCCAGGTTTACGCCCGGCGTTGGAGTCGAGCTGTCAGGAATTTAGCGCCCGGCTGGGCTTCCCGGTGAAGCTGGACTACCAGCTGCCGCCGCGTTTTGTCCCTTCCCATCAGGCCATTCATCTGCTGCAAATCGCCCGCGAAGCCCTGAGCAATGCGCTCAAGCACGCCGACGCGACGGCAGTGACGGTGACCGTTGCGCACCATGATAATCAGGTGAAACTGACGGTTCTGGATAACGGCCGCGGCGTGCCGGAAAACGCTGAACGCACCAACCACTATGGGTTAATTATTATGCGAGACCGCGCGCAAAGCCTGCGCGGGGATTGCCAGGTTCGCCGGGGAGAGTCTGGCGGCACTGAAGTCGTAGTGACCTTTATTCCCGAAAAGCCTCTAATCACTTCCGAAGGAGAAAACCATGACTAATCAGGAACCGGCAACCATCCTGTTGATCGACGATCATCCGATGCTGCGCACCGGCGTAAAACAACTTGTCAGCATGGCGGCAGATATCACCGTCGTGGGCGAAGCCAGCAACGGCGAACAGGGTATTGAACTTGCCGAGTCACTCGATCCTGATTTGATCCTGCTCGATCTCAATATGCCGGGCATGAACGGCCTGGAAACCCTGGATAAACTGCGCGAAAAGTCCCTCTCCGGGCGCATCGTGGTGTTCAGCGTTTCCAACCATGAAGAAGATGTCGTCACCGCGCTAAAACGCGGCGCAGATGGCTATCTGCTCAAAGATATGGAGCCGGAAGATCTGCTGAAAGCCCTGCAACAGGCCGCCGCAGGTGAAATGGTACTGAGTGAAGCCTTAACGCCCGTGCTCGCCGCCAGCCTGCGCGCCAACCGCGCGACGTCCGACCGCGATGTGAGCCAGCTGACTCCGCGCGAGCGCGACATTCTGAAGCTGATTGCTCAGGGCCTGCCGAACAAAATGATCGCCCGCCGTCTGGATATCACGGAAAGCACGGTCAAAGTGCACGTTAAACATATGCTCAAGAAGATGAAGCTCAAGTCGCGCGTTGAAGCGGCCGTCTGGGTTCATCAGGAGCGTATTTTCTAGTTTTATTCGTCCGGCAGCAGTTTCCATCTCGGATCGTCATCCGGCACTGCCAGCAGCGGTGGCGACAGAGAGAGCGTGATCTCATTGGAAGAGACACGCTGCCCGTCTTCATCCTCGACCACCACCGACAGCCGCCAGCGGTTCGTCGCGCCTTCGCGGTCATCCCACGCCGGAAGTATCACACTCCAGCCATCGCTGCTGCTCGCATTCGGCGGCGAAGTCAGACTTAACGCCTGCGTATCGCCCTGCCAGTGAAGACGACGCACCCCATGGGTACTGCGGATCTGCAGTTTCAGATTCACGGTTTCACCCGGATGCAAATCCCACGGCGGCGTCGCCAGATAGACCGACAGCGTCTTGCGCTGGCGGAACTCCATCACCGGCAGGCTGGACCGATCCGGCGAATCGTAGCGACTTCCGCGCAGGGAGCGCGTAGCCGCCACTTCATCCGACGAGAGCTGTTTTTTCAGCGGAACGCCAAAACGATAGTTGAGTTTCATGCCGAGATTATTCTGGCTGACACCGCTCTCGCCCTGCTTGTGCGCCGCCGAAAACGTCAGAAGTGGCACAGGCGTGTAATCCAGCCCGAGGTTTACCGCCATCGGGTTGTGATACCCGGTGCCGCTGCGAAACAGATCGACGTTATCACCGAAATATTGCTCGAAGCTGACGCTGGTATTGAAATGATGAAAGTAGGGCAGCCAGGCTTTGGCCGTCACGTCATAGCCCCGCGCCATCCGCCGCTCTTGTACGTCGGAGCTGTCGCGCCAGCTGGCGAACGGCTGGTAGTAGTTTGCCGATAAGCGCAGGTTTTCACCCCAGGCTTCGGCACCCAGCCCGGCGCGCTGTAAATTCTCATCCAGCAAATTATCGTAAAAGGTGTTGTAGCCCAGCAGCCATTTCCCCGCGACCCAGCGCTGGCCGATGCCCGCGTTACTCACCAGCCCGTCGGTTTGCTGCGTCAGCCCGAGCTGGCTCCAGCTCAGATAACGGTTGTTGTCCTGCCAGGGAATAAACCACCTGCCGCTGCTGCCGGTAAATTTGCCGTCGTCATCCACCAGCAAATCGACGCTGGCATTACCCCAGGGCGACAGCCAGGACTCGATCTGCTGATTCACTTCTCCGCTGACGACGTCGCGCACCTGACCGAATGCAAACTGGCGCGCCTGCTCACCGGTGGTTAGGCCGTTATCGGTCATGCTTGCTTCACCGAAGGCTTTCGCCATCTCCGCCAGATGTTTTTCACTCTCACCGGAGGGTTGAGCTAACCCGAGATCCGGCAGACCATCACCGTTGTTATCAAAGGGGTTTTTCGCCTGTTCTTCAAATGAACGGGAGGCAGCCGAAACGGCTCCGGCCGGAATAAGGAGGAGTAACAGCAGCGCGCGAATGTGTGGTGAAGCCATCATGAATGTCGTAACTGTGATCCAGATCGCAAGTTAATACAGAGCTAACCTTAACGCGTTCCGGACATTTTTGCAGCCTTAAGGGCAATTTCAGGAATATCCCGAGAGGCTGGCTTTACACTCCACCGCGTACCGTTTTCCCGGCGCGCACAGCCAGATGTTTAACCCACCGCGCTCGCGCGGTAGCATATGCGCAAGACCGCTGATGCTGTTCCCCCTTCGATGGCACCGGGTGGCCCGCCATTGAAATTCGTCATGCTTACTGTGCGGGGTCAATGTTATCCCGTGGACTGAGCCCTATCCGTGCCTTATTACACTGAGGAGTTACCATGCAGAAAATTGTGATCGTCGCCAACGGCGCGGCCTACGGCAGTGAATCCCTGTTCAACAGCCTGCGTCTCGCCATCGCCCTGCGCGATCAGGAGAGCGAACTGGAGCTGCGTCTGTTTCTGATGTCCGATGCCGTCACCGCCGGGCTGAAAGGGCAAAAACCGGCAGAGGGCTATAACATTCAGCAGATGCTGGAGATCCTCACCGCCCAGGATGTGCCCGTGAAACTGTGTAAGACCTGCACCGACGGGCGTGGGATCACCGCCCTGCCGCTGATTGACGGCGTTGAGATTGGCACCCTGGTGGAACTGGCGCAGTGGACCCTGTCCGCCGATAAAGTATTAACTTTTTAATAATAAACCCGTAAACATATTTTTTACTTATGGACGCGGTTGCACCATCAAGTTACCGGCTGGGTTGCCGATAGGCTACTTAAGTCAACTCAGCAGGTACACAGTGAATGTTAAGATCAATCCGTGCCCGTATCATCGCCGCGACAACAGGTTGTCTGGTTGTCGCCCTTCTTCTGAATACCATTATTAACTTCGAGGTCACGCGGCAGGATAACCAGCAGTCGCAGCGCGATATTCTGGCCAGCACCAGTGCCAGCCATAATCTCGCCATTGCCGACTGGGTTAACAGCAAGCTGACGGTGATCGCCTCCGCGCAATCCGTGGCGCTGAGCGACGATCCGGTCCCAGTGTTTAAGCAACTGGCTCAGGCCGGTGGCTTCACCAACGTCTACGTCGGCTATGCCAGCAAAACGGCAAAATTCTCTGACCCCGCGGGCGTCCCGGCGGATTACGATCCCACCGTGCGCCCGTGGTATCAGCAGGTCGTCAGCGCCGATGCGCCTGTCGTTACCGCGCCCTACGTGGATGCAGGAACCGGTAAACTGGTGGTGACCTTTGCCGTGCCGGTGAAGGAAAACGGCGAGCTGAAAGCGGTGGTCGCCGGGGATGTGGCGATGGACAGCGTGGTGGCTAACGTGCGGGGTATTCACCCGACGCCTGCCAGCAGCGGCCTGCTGATTGACAGCGACGGCACAGTGATTGCCGCCAGCGATCCGGCTCTGACACTCAAACCCTTCAATGAAGCCATCAACGGCGTCGATATCAACGTGCTGAAAAAAGGCACGGAACTCGACGGCACCTTGGGCGGCGCGGAGAAAACCTTTATCGCTACGCCGGTGGCGGGGACTCACTGGTTATTAGTCGTCGCCTTGGACAGCAACGACGCCACCTCCGGGATGCGCTCTCTGCTGAAAGCCTCGGGGCTGTCACTGGTAATTCTGGTGCTGCTGAGCGGTGCGATTGTTCATTTTATTATTGCCCGCCTGCTCAAGCGCCTGTCGAATATCCGCGACGCGATGCACGCCATCGCCAACGGAACAAACGATCTTTCTCAGCGTCTGCCGGATAACGGCCAGGACGAAGTGGCGGAAATCGCCCAGGCCTTTAACGCCTTCAGCGATAAGCTGTCGACAGTAATGGTGCAGCTGCGCGACGCCAGCTCCTCGGTCAAAAACGCCGCGCGCGAAATCGCGGCGGGCAACCAGGATCTCTCGGGACGTACCGAGCAGGCGGCCTCCAGCCTGCGTGAAACCGCCAGCGCCGTGGAGCAGATTACCGCCTCCGTCACTCAGTCCACCGAATCAGCGGCAGAAGCCAACGATCAGGCGAGCAAAGCGTCGGCTGCGGCCTCACGCGGCGGCGAAGTGGTGTCTCAGGCCATCACGACCATGCAGTCTATCGAAGTGGCGTCGGCCAAAATCGGTGATATCACCAGCGTCATTGACGGGATCGCCTTCCAGACCAACATCCTGGCGCTGAACGCCGCCGTAGAAGCAGCCCGTGCGGGCGAACAGGGGCGCGGATTTGCGGTGGTGGCCGGAGAAGTACGCAGCCTGGCAAGCCGTAGCGCGCAGGCGGCCAAAGAGATCAAAACGCTGATCGACTCAACCGCCCACAGCGTAGCGACCGGCTCCCGCTACGTGCATCTGGCCGGGGAGAGCATGGACGAGATCCGCTCCACCATCGGCAGCGTATCGGGGATTATGCGTGAAATCACCATCGCCACCAGCGAGCAGATGAAAGGCATTCATGAGATCAACCACGCCGTGACCCATCTCGACAGAATGGTGCAGCAGAACGCTGAACTGGTGGTGGAATCCGCCGCCGCCGCGAGCGCCCTGCAAAGCCAGGCGGGCGACCTTGCTGAAACGGCGGGACATTTCCGCATATAATTTTCTTCCGGCGCGTATTGGCCTGTTCAAATACGCGCCAGCTGAACCCTTTCAGGCATTTTGTCATTTTTGTTTAAACGTTATGCCATTTTTTGATCAAAATCAGCATCCCCTCCCTTCCCCTTTGGTGTTATGCAATGAGTGAATTGTGAACAACATCACGCTCAGGATTAACCGCAGGGAGAGCGTTGTTTCCGGACTATGGGGTAAAGAGATGGCACTGGTAAAAACAAGTTTGAAGCTGTTTGGCGGGGATACGGTGGTGGTGCGCTGCTCAGAGCGCTGTCATATTCATTTGATGAGCGCTAAAGTGCAGAAGTCGTCGCAGGCGGATATTTTAAGCGTGCAGAATAAAGACAATGCGTGGTTAACGGTGCCCTATACCGGCACCTGGGATGTACTGATCGACAGCCACAGTCAGTCGCTGGAGCACTCCGTCAGCTACGTCGCGGCATAACCTTTACGCCCGGCGAGCCGGGCGTATCTTTTCAGGCAAAACCCGGACGCAATGACGCTTCGCGGGGATCCCCCTCAATTAATGCTTTCACTTTAGCGACCAGCTCGTTCAGGCAGTCATCCTGCATTCCTAAGCGCGTCAATTCCTGGTCGAGGGAGAACAGGTACTGGGCGTTGGTACCCAGCGGCCCACTGGCGGCGGCGATAAGCGGCGCAATCACCTGCGCTCGGGTATCGGATTCGTACAACGGATGGCGCGGGTCCATGATAAACACCAGCGCGTTGACGGTGCGACCGTCGTCGAGTTCAAGCTTGCACCAGCTCGGCATGTAGCAGCCGGTGATCTTTTCGCGCTTCCACAGCAGCGCCAGCTCCTCTTCGAGGGTGTCGTCTGGCAGACGATAGGCCACACCGGTGGTGCGCCCGCCCTCTTTTAGTGCAAGCATTCGGCCAGGCTGACAGGCGCTGCCACGCCCGGCGGTCAGGCGCAGACAAAATGCGCGGTGCCATCCGGGGAGCGTGCCCGTTGCGGATTCCACATACTCCAGCGCAGGATTCCACATCAGCGAACCATAACCAAATATCCATACCGGGCCTTCATCCGGACGACAGGCAATCGTCGCTGCGAGCGACGCTGCACGTTGTTCAGCCGACCAGAGAAGCGATTCCTCAATAGCACCAAATGCCGTCTTACAATCTGCCTTCATTAAGAAATCACGCGTTAACACTTTCCACCTCCGCCACTGCATGCTTCCTTGCGACATCTTGTTGCGCCTTCCCGGCATTTCGTTTTCTGCTCATTTTGACAGCAGTTAATAAACGATAAGCAATTCACAGGCCAGTTGCAATACAACGAAAGTTCAACAGCCGGAAAAGTCAAAACAGAGGCGGCTAATCATAAGGCGGCTATTTCTTTTTATGCCATTTATCATCTTCTCCTTTTTCATAATCATGTTTTACCGCCGCCCACGCGACACGATGAGCAGTCTCTTCGCGGCTCGCATCGTCGCGACGGTCCTCTTTATCCTTATATTGATCCCAGGCGCTGTTAAACGCCTCTTTATAAATATCCTGAGCGTGGGCAGGCAGGACATGCTGAACGCTGTCGGGCAGGTCGCTTTTCGATTTGTAGGGCATGATTCACCTCTTTTTGGTCAAAAAGATAAGTGTGGTTGATGGCTGTTTTCCCTGCCAGTCAAAATGACAATTGTGTGAAATTAATTAACTTAATACACTGTTATTTAGACTGTATTTAGATTAAAAACGTTTTTACGGGCAGTTTGATAAAAATCGCTGCTGTGACGTAAAATTAAGTAAAACATCACTGGTAATTAACGGTTTTCTGTTAGTTTAATGGCCTGCAATTTCATTCTATAATTACAAACACCTGCATTGACGGAGTATCACATGACAACAACGCATGAGGCGGTTAAGACCCGCCACAAGGAGACGTCGCTTATTTTCCCGCTTGTGGCACTGGCTGTGCTGCTCTTCTGGGGAAGTAGTCAGTCACTGCCAGTGGTCGTTGGAATTAACATTCTTGCTCTTATTGGTATTTTATCCAGCGCATTTAGCGTCGTACGCCACGCCGATGTTCTGGCTCACCGCCTGGGTGAACCCTATGGCTCTCTGATTTTAAGTCTTTCCGTCGTTATTCTCGAAGTCAGCCTGATTTCCGCACTGATGGCGACGGGCGACGCCGCCCCGACGCTGATGCGCGATACGCTGTATTCGATCATTATGATTGTAACCGGCGGCCTGGTGGGCTTCTCGCTGTTATTGGGCGGGGGGAAATTTGCCACCCAATATATGAATCTGTTTGGCATTAAACAGTATTTGATCGCCCTCTTCCCGCTGGCGGTTATCGTGCTGGTCTTCCCGATGGCGCTGCCGGGTGCGAATTTCACCACCGGCCAGGCACTGCTGGTAGCCCTGATTTCCGCCGCGATGTACGGCGTGTTCCTGCTGATTCAGACCAAAACGCACCAGAGCCTGTTCGTGTATGAGCACGAAGACGACGGCGACGACGATGACCCGCATCACGGTAAGCCGTCAGCGCACAGCAGCCTGTGGCACACGGTTTGGCTGATCGTACATCTGATTGCGGTTATCGCCGTCACCAAGATGAACGCCAACCCGCTGGAAACCCTGCTGACAGAGCTGAATGCACCTGTGGCCTTTACCGGCTTCCTGGTGGCGCTGCTGATTCTCTCGCCGGAAGGTTTAGGTGCCCTGAAAGCGGTGCTGAATAACCAGGTCCAGCGCGCCATGAACCTGTTCTTCGGCTCGGTGCTGGCGACGATTTCACTTACCGTACCGGTGGTGACGTTGATTGCCTTTATGACCGGCAATGATCTGCATTTTGCGCTGGGTGCACCAGAGATGATTGTCATGGTTGCGTCGCTGCTGCTGTGCCAGATCTCGTTCTCAACCGGACGCACTAACGTACTGAATGGCGCTGCGCATCTGGCGCTGTTTATCGCCTATCTGATGACGATATTTGCCTGACGTTCTGCGCCATTACCGGCGCCGCCAGACATAAAAAAACCCGCCGCGGCGGGTTTTTTATTTGCTCAGAGATTAGTTGCTGGTATCCAGCTCATCGAAGCTCTTCACCAGATCGTCAATCGCTTTGATCTGTTTCAGGAACGGCTCCAGTTTATCCAGCGGCAGCGCGGATGGGCCGTCGCATTTCGCGTTCGCTGGATCCGGGTGCGCTTCGATAAACAGACCGGCCAGACCGGTCGCCATACCGGCACGCGCCAGCTCGGTGACCTGACCACGACGGCCGCTGGAGGCAGCACCAAACGGGTCGCGGCACTGCAGCGCGTGAGTCACGTCGAAAATCACCGGGGAGTTGTTAGAGACTTTCTTCATCACGCTGAAGCCCAGCATGTCGACCACCAGGTTGTCATAACCGAAGTTTGCGCCACGGTCGCACAGGATGACCTGGTCGTTGCCGCCTTCGATGAATTTATCGACGATGTTACCCATCTGGCCAGGGCTTACGAACTGGGGTTTTTTCACGTTGATCACTGCGCCGGTTTTCGCCATCGCTTCAACCAGATCGGTCTGACGCGCGAGGAACGCCGGAAGCTGAATCACATCCACTACGTCTGCGACAGGCTGCGCCTGAGACGCTTCGTGCACGTCGGTGATCACTTTCACGCCAAACGTCTGTTTCAGCTCCTGGAAAATCTTCATCCCCTCTTCCAGGCCCGGGCCACGGTAAGAGTTGATAGAGGAGCGGTTGGCTTTGTCAAAAGAGGCCTTAAACACATACGGAATGCCCAGTTTCTGGGTCACAGTCACGTAGTGCTCGCAGATACGCATGGCAAGATCGCGGGATTCCAGAACGTTCATGCCACCAAACAGCACGAACGGCAGGTCGTTTGCCACGTTGATATCACCAATGCTAACCACTTTTTGTTTCATAGGATCGCCTTATTCAGGTGTGAATCGGAATTAAGATTAATGCAGTGTAATTTGTTTATGCGCGATCGAGTTGATCTGCGCGCGAATCATTTCGCTTATCGGATCTTCCGGGCACTGCTCAACGAAGTAATTTAAATCGTTGAGGGCAACGTGCTCACATTCCAGCTGCGCGTAGATAAGGCCACGGTCGCGGATCTCGTACGGGTCTTCCGGATTGAACTGCAGCAGCACTTCGCTCGCGCGCAGGGCCAGCTCCATCTGCCGCTCTTCCATCAGCGCGGCTTTCAGCGTATCCAGCAGTTTACGTACCACTTCGGCGTTATCCGCCTCATCGAGATCTTCGTTAAACAGCTCTGCCACCGGGCTAATATTGCCCTTCAGCCAGACATCCAGCGTGTGCTCGTCCAGCGTGTCGCCATTGAACGGATTGATCAGCCACATTTCGCCATCCAGCCACTCCGCGCGCAGAATCATCTGCGTCGGGAAAATGACCGGCACCAGCGGAATATCCAGCCGGTTAGCGACCCACAGCAAAACAGCCCCCAGAGCAACGGCGCTGCCCTGACGGTTTTTCAGTACCTGATCCAGCCACAGCGCATCGGAGAGGCGATACACGCCGCGCGTGTCGCAAAAGCCCCATTCGCCGTAAAACAGCTCGATCAGTTTTTCCAGCTGCCAGTCCTGAGGACGCGCTTCGCTGATCTCTTCACGTGCCAGGCTTGCCAGATTTTCCAGCTCATCGTAGACCCACTGCGAGGTGAAATCGTCACGGATCATCTCAGAGATCAGGACCATTCCATCGCAAAGCGGTACTTTATTAAATTCGAAATCGGCTAAGGACCTCATACTTACCCCAGTAACGGTATTCTTGTGGTGGCGAGTTTAATGATGATGTACAGCACCACCAGCCCCAGCAGGAAGGCGATAAAACCGGCCTGCTGGCTGCGCGGACGACGACGTCCAAGCGCGATAAAACCCAAAACGATGTAGATGATAACGCCAAACAGCTTTTCAGTCAGCCATGCGCCTTTATCAGTAAATGGCAGATAGCCCGTCAGCCACATCAGACCGGCGCCGGAAAGCAGCAAAACCGTGTCGATGCAGTGCGGCGCAACGCGCACCCAGCGGGCGTCGATGAGCGGATGGTTGCTGTAACGCCACCAGTAGCGCACCACGAAAAAGCTGATGGTCAGCACCACGGCGGCAATATGCACAGCGATCAACACGCTGAAGGCGCTCATGGCCTTTTCCCCAGCGTCAGACGTTCGTTGCCGCCGTAGTCACGACAGGTTTCGACGCTCGCGTATCCCGCCGCGCTAAACAGCGCACGGACCGCTGCCCCCTGCGTCCAGCCGTGTTCAAGCAGCAGCCAGCCGCCGGGCACAAGGTGCTCGCGGGCGGTCGTGATGATGTGTTCGATATCGGCCAGCCCGTCGTTCGCTGCAACCAGCGCCGTGAGTGGCTCAAAGCGCACATCCCCCTGCGACAGATGCGGGTCGTGCTCGTCGATGTAAGGCGGATTGCTGACGATCATCTCAAAGGCGTGCTGCGCCAGTGCTGAAAACCAGCTGCTTTGATTGATCTGAACATTACTGAAACCCAGACGCGCAAGATTTCGCTGCGCCAGGGCTACCGCGTCAGGCATTACGTCGACCGCGGTAACCTGACAATCGGGGCGCTCGCTCGCCAGCGCCAGCGCAATCGCGCCGGTGCCCGTGCCTAAATCCAGGATGCGACACGGGCCGTCAGGCAGACGGGCCAGCGCCTGTTCGACCAGACACTCGGTGTCCGGGCGCGGAATCAGCGTGGCGGCTGAAACATACAGCGGCAGCGACCAGAACTCCCGTTCACCGGTCAGGTGCGCCACCGGCTCACCGGTTTTACGCCGGGCGAGCAGCGCCGCGAGCTGCGCTTCCTGTTCAGGCGTCAGCTGCGTCTCACCGAATGCCAGGAGATAAGTGCGCGCTTTTCCGGTGACATGTTCCAGCAAGATTTCGGCGTCGCGACGCGGGCTTTCACTGGTGGAAAGCTCGCTCGCGGCGGCACGTAACCAGGCCTGAAAATCCATTAGTCCTGCTCAGCCAGCGCTGCCAGCTGATCGGCCTGGTATTCCTGCACGATCGGCTCGATCAGGGAGTCGAGTTTGCCTTCCATCGTCTCATCCAGACGGTAAATCGTCAGGTTGATGCGGTGGTCGGTCACGCGGCCCTGCGGGAAGTTATAGGTGCGGTTACGATCGCTGCGATCGCCGCTGCCCAGCAGGTTACGGCGCGTAGAGGCTTCAGCCTGCTGGCGTTTCGCCATTTCGGCGGCGCGAATACGTGAGCCGAGCACCGCCAGGGCTTTGGCTTTGTTTTTGTGCTGGGAGCGTTCGTCCTGACACTCCACCACGATGCCGGTCGGCAGGTGGGTAATACGGATCGCGGAATCGGTGGTGTTGACGTGCTGACCGCCCGCGCCTGACGAGCGGAAGGTATCAATACGCAGATCGGCTGGATTGATATCCGGCAGTTCAGCTTCTGGCAGCTCCGGCATCACCGCAACGGTACAGGCAGAGGTGTGAATTCGCCCCTGAGATTCCGTCGCCGGGACGCGCTGCACGCGGTGCCCGCCGGATTCAAACTTCAGACGGCCATACACGCCGTCGCCGCTGATCTTGGCGATCACTTCTTTATAGCCACCATGTTCGCCTTCATTGGCGCTCATGATTTCTACGCGCCAGCGGCGGGATTCCGCGTAGCGGCTGTACATGCGGAACAGATCGCCGGCAAACAGCGCGGCTTCGTCGCCACCCGTTCCGGCGCGAACTTCGACAAACGCGTTGCGCTCATCGTCCGGATCTTTTGGCAGCAGAAGAACCTGGAGCTGCTGCTCCATCTCTTCGGCGCGCGCTTTGGCGTCCTGCAACTCTTCCTGCGCCATTTCGCGCATTTCAGGGTCGTCGAGCATCATCTGCGCGGTTTCAATATCTTCCTGAACCTGCTGCCATTCAGTAAAGCAGCGCGCAACATCACTGAGCTGCGCATATTCGCGCGACAGGGCGCGAAAACGATCCTGGTCAGCAATAGTCGCGGCATCACCGAGCAGGGCCTGTACTTCTTCATGGCGCTCGTGCAAAGCTTCCAGTTTGGCGACGATAGAGGGCTTCATAGGCGTAAAATGCACCTTGTAATAGAAAATGGGTGTGTGGCGCTATTCCAGCCCGAGGCTGTTGCGCAGAATAGTCAGGCGTTCATCATCCCCGTCACGGGCTGCCTGTTGAAGTGATTTGGTTGGAGCATGGATCAGCCGGTTGGTTAGCTTCCACGCCAGGTCCTGCATAATGACCTGCGGATCGCCACCCTGCTCGAGGGCCGCCATCGCTTTGGCCGTCAGATCGTCACGTACCTGTTCCGCCTGACCACGGTATTCGCGAATCGTCTCGCTGGCGCTTTGCGCGCGCAGCCAGGCCATAAATTCGCTCGATTCCTGCTCGACAATCGTCTCTGCCTGCACCGCCGCCGCTTTACGCTGGGCGAGGTTGTAGGAAATGATACTTTGCAGATCGTCAACGCTGTAGAGATAGGCGTTTGCCAGCTTGCCGACTTCCGGCTCGACGTCACGCGGGACGGCGATATCCACCAGCAGCATTGGCTGATTGCGGCGCGATTTCAGCGCACGCTCCACCATCCCTTTACCGATAATAGGCAGCGGGCTGGCGGTTGAACTGATAATGATGTCCGCGTCTTTCAGGCGTTCATCGATGTCGCTGAGGGCAATCACCTCTGCGCCCACTTCGTCTGCCAGTACCTGCGCGCGTTCGCGGGTCCGGTTGGCGATGATCATCTGCTTGACCTTGTGTTCGCGCAGATGTCGCGCCACCAGCTCAATGGTCTCCCCGGCGCCGACGAGCAGCACGGTGACCGTTGAGAGCGATTCAAAGATTTGACGCGCCAGCGTACAGGCTGCGAAGGCAACCGAAACCGCACTGGCACCAATGTCGGTTTCGGTTCGCACACGCTTCGCCACGGAGAAAGATTTCTGGAACATGCGTTCCAGCTCGCTGGCTTTGAGATGGCCTTTCTGGGAATCGGCAAAGGCTTTTTTGACCTGCCCGAGTATTTGCGGCTCGCCAAGCACCAGCGAATCGAGGCCGCTGGCAACGCGCATCAGATGGCTGACCGCATCATTATCATGATGCCAGTACAAACTGTTGCGCAGCTCTTCTTCGTTCAGATTGTGGTAGTCGCATAACCAGCGGATAAGCGCTTCGTGGAGGTTGTCTTGTTCTTCCACGCTCAGATATAGCTCAGTACGGTTGCACGTAGAGAGCACCACACCACCCTGCACCATCGGCTGGGCAAGCAGGCTATCCAGCGCCTGGTCGAGCGTATCCGGCGAAAACGTAACGCGTTCTCGCAGCGAAACCGGGGCTGTTTTGTGGTTGATACCGAGTGCTAAAAGGGTCATGTGAGCGGGAGTAGTACCAGCGTTAATAAGGTTAGCAGGTCGCATCATACAGGATGCGCGAGATCAATAAAAGAGAGTGCCCCCTTTCGGAGTAATAGCCGTTTCCGGCTAATTTCATGATTTAAGACAATATGAACGTAGACGCTGCCACCGCCCGGCGCTAGCATTAAGGGTTATAACTGCAACGCATCTCAAGGATTTGTCACGACTATGGCCCGATTCATTCGCTTGTTACCGCTGGCGGCGCTGGTTCTTACCGCCTGCTCGATTACTCCGCCCAAGGGCCCCGGCAAAAGTCCTGACTCACCGCAGTGGCGTCAGCACCAGCAAGAAGTGCGCAATTTAAGCCAGTATCAGACGCGCGGCGCGTTCGCTTATCTGTCCGATCAGCAAAAAGTGTATGCCCGCTTCTTCTGGCAGCAAACCGGTCAGGATCGCTATCGTCTGCTGCTGCTGAACCCGCTCGGCAGCACTGAACTGGAGCTGAATGCCCAGCCAGGCACCGCGCAGATCACCGATAATAAAGGCCAGCACTACACCGCGACAGATGCCGAAGAGATGATCGGCAAACTGACCGGTATGCCGATTCCGCTTAATAGCCTGCGCCAGTGGATCCTCGGTCTGCCGGGCGACGCCACCGATTACAAACTCGACGACCAGTATCGCCTGAGCGAACTCAACTACACCCAGAACGGGAAAACCTGGAAAGTGGTGTACGGCGGATATGACAGCGCAAGTAAACCGGCATTGCCATCCAATATGGAACTGACGGAAGGCAGCCAGCGTATTAAGCTCAAAATGGATAACTGGATCGTTAAATGATGAGCCAATGGCCCTCTCCGGCGAAGCTTAACCTGTTTTTGTACATCACCGGGCAACGCGCTGACGGCTACCACATGCTGCAGACGCTGTTTCAGTTTGTCGATTATGGCGACACGATCTCCATTGAACTGCGCGACGACGGCCAGATTCACCTGCTGACGGCCGTTGAAGGCGTCGCTCATGAAGATAATCTGATCGTGCGTGCCGCGCGGCTGCTAATGAACGCGGCGGCCGGCTCGGGAAGGCTTCCGGCGGGGAGCGGTGCCGATATCCATATTGAGAAATGCCTGCCGATGGGCGGCGGTCTGGGAGGCGGCTCTTCCAATGCCGCGACGATACTGGTTGCCCTGAACCATCTCTGGGGCTGCGGATTAACACCTGATGAACTGGCCGCGCTGGGGCTTTCGCTCGGCGCCGATGTGCCGGTATTCGTTCGCGGTCACGCCGCGTTTGCCGAAGGGGTTGGCGAGATCCTCACGCCGGTCGACCCACCGGAGAAATGGTATCTGATTGCCCATCCTGGTGTGAGTATTCCGACCCCGGTTATTTTTAAGGATCCGGCGTTGCCACGGGACACTCCCGTCCGGTCAATAGAAACGTTACTAAAATGTGAATTCAGCAACGATTGCGAGGTTATCGCAAGAAAACGTTTTCGCGAGGTTGATGCGGTGCTTTCCTGGCTGTTAGAATACGCCCCGTCGCGCCTGACTGGCACAGGATCCTGTGTTTTTGCTGAATTTGACACCGAATTCGCCGCTCGTCAGGTGCTAGAGCAAGCCCCGGAATGGCTGCATGGTTTTGTGGCGCGTGGGATGAACACTTCCCCGCTACAGCAGGCCATTCTGGCGCAGACTGAGTTTCGGTGACAACGTCACCCTGTTCCAGACGTTGCATCGCGCTCTTTAATACACCGCCTGGATAGCGTTCGCCTGGCCCGCACAGTTAGTGGCGAATGTTATCCACCATTGGACGCATGCCTGAGGTTCTTCTCGTGCCTGATATGAAGCTTTTTGCTGGTAACGCCACCCCGGAACTAGCACAACGTATTGCCAACCGCCTGTACACTTCCCTCGGCGACGCCGCTGTAGGTCGCTTTAGCGACGGCGAAGTCAGCGTACAAATTAACGAAAATGTACGCGGTGGTGATATTTTCATCATCCAGTCCACCTGTGCTCCAACTAACGACAACCTGATGGAATTGGTTGTTATGGTCGATGCCCTGCGCCGTGCTTCCGCAGGCCGTATCACGGCTGTTATTCCTTACTTCGGCTATGCCCGCCAGGACCGTCGTGTCCGTTCCGCGCGTGTACCGATTACCGCTAAAGTGGTTGCTGACTTCCTGTCGAGCGTCGGTGTTGACCGCGTTTTGACCGTTGACCTGCACGCAGAGCAGATCCAGGGCTTCTTCGACGTTCCAGTTGATAACGTATTCGGCAGCCCAATCCTGCTCGAAGACATGCTGCAGCTGAACCTGGATAACCCAATTGTGGTTTCTCCGGACATCGGCGGCGTGGTTCGTGCTCGTGCGATTGCCAAACTGCTGAACGATACCGACATGGCGATCATCGACAAACGCCGTCCGCGCGCTAACGTCTCTCAGGTGATGCACATCATCGGTGACGTCGCTGGCCGTGACTGTGTGCTGGTTGATGACATGATCGACACCGGCGGCACGCTGTGCAAAGCCGCTGAAGCGCTGAAAGAACGTGGTGCTAAGCGTGTGTTTGCATACGCAACTCACCCGATCTTCTCCGGCAATGCTGTCAACAATCTCCGCAACTCCGTCATCGACGAAGTGGTGGTGTGCGATACCATTCCATTAAGTGATGAGATCAAGGCGCTGCCAAACGTACGTACCCTGACCCTGTCAGGCATGCTGGCCGAAGCGATTCGTCGTATCAGCAACGAAGAATCCATCTCTGCGATGTTCGAACACTAATCGAACACGGCCCAAAAACCCGCTGCGGCGGGTTTTTTTGTCTTCATCACCTATTTGTATGATTAATACCTCCTTCACCTGCCATTCACATGACAGATGATGTGCTCACGGAAAAAGAGAATTGTGAAAAACGTAGCGTCCTCACATGTTCTGCCCTTTCGCGCCCTCATCGACGCCTGCTGGAAAGAAAAATACACCTCATCACGTTTTCTGCGTGATGTCATCGCCGGGATCACCGTCGGGATTATTGCCATTCCACTGGCGATGGCGCTGGCGATTGGCAGCGGCGTTGCCCCGCAGTACGGGCTGTACACCTCGGCAGTTGCCGGGATTGTCATCGCCCTGACGGGCGGCTCGCGTTTTAGCGTCTCCGGCCCGACAGCGGCCTTTGTGGTGATCCTCTACCCGGTCTCCCAGCAGTTTGGTCTGGCCGGTTTGCTGGTCGCCACGCTGATGTCTGGCGTATTTTTGATTCTGTTCGGTCTGGCCCGTTTTGGCCGGTTGATCGAATACATCCCGCTCTCCGTGACGCTCGGTTTTACCTCCGGGATCGGCATCACCATCGGGACCATGCAAATCGAAGATTTTCTCGGTTTGCAGCTCGCACAGGTGCCTGAACACTATCTGCAAAAGGTCGGTGCCCTGTTTATGGCCCTGCCGACAGCGAATCTGGGCGATGCGGCTATCGGTATCGTTACGCTCGGCACGTTAATTCTCTGGCCACGGCTGGGCATTCGCCTGCCGGGGCATCTTCCCGCGCTGCTGCTGGGGTGCGCAGTGATGGGCGTGGTGAACCTGCTCGGCGGACACGTCGCCACTATCGGCTCGCAGTTCCACTACATTCTGGCGGATGGCTCCCAAGGCAACGGCATTCCTCAGCTACTGCCTCAGCTGGTGCTGCCGTGGAATTTACCTGGTTCGGATTTCACCCTGAGCTGGGACTCCCTACGCGCCCTGCTCCCGGCGGCGTTCTCCATGGCGATGCTCGGCGCAATTGAATCGCTGCTCTGCGCGGTGGTACTCGACGGTATGACCGGCACCAAGCACAAAGCCAACAGCGAGCTGGTCGGCCAGGGGTTGGGTAACCTTATCGCGCCGTTCTTTGGTGGCATTACCGCCACGGCAGCGATTGCCCGTTCCGCCACCAACGTGCGCGCCGGGGCTACCTCGCCAGTGTCTGCGGTGATCCACTCTCTGCTGGTGATCCTCGCCTTGCTGGCGCTCGCTCCGCTGTTGTCGTGGCTCCCGCTTTCCGCGATGGCCGCCCTGCTGCTGATGGTGGCGTGGAACATGTCTGAGGCGTACAAAGTGGTGCATCTCCTGCGCCGCGCGCCGAAAGACGACATCATCGTAATGCTGATCTGTATGTCTCTGACGGTGCTGTTTGACATGGTGATCGCCATCAGCGTCGGGATTGTGCTGGCCTCGCTGCTGTTTATGCGCCGCATTGCGCAGATGACGCGCCTGTCACCGGTGAATGTCGAGGTGCCGGAGGATGTACTGGTGCTGCGCGTTATAGGCCCACTGTTCTTTGCGGCGGCGGAAGGTTTGTTCAGCGATCTGGAATCGCGTATTTCCGGGAAGCGGATTGTGGTGCTGAAATGGGATGCAGTCCCGGTGCTGGACGCAGGCGGTCTGGATGCATTCCAGCGCTTTGTGAAGCGTCTGCCGGAAGGCTGCGAGCTGCGGGTGAGTAATCTTGAGTTCCAGCCCCTGCGCACCATGGCGCGCGCGGGCGTGCAGCCGATTCCGGGGCGCCTGGCGTTCTACCCGAATCGCGAAGCGGCATTAGCGGATCTCTAAACATAAAAACGGCTCCATCAGGAGCCGTTTTTGTATTCATCTTCTGCAGGCTGGTTAGCGCTGCGGTTACCCGGCAGGTGTACTAGCTAGGTTTATGCTGGTCCCGGCGGCAGCGTTTGTCGTAATGGCGTACCCACCAGTATCGGTCGCTGACCTGCTCATGGCCACTCACGCGGGCCCCTGCCAGCCACAAAACCGCACCTAAAAAGATGCTCAGCACCGCGCCGTGCGCGAAGTATTGTGGGAGGTCAAGTTGCGGCAACTGGTTTAAAATAGAATAACCCACACCTGCTACCATCACGAACAGGCCCAACCCCATTAGCACGTTACCGAGTCGTGAAGCGTTTCTGCGTTTCATATGTCACCTCCGGAACTTTGGGTTGCAGGGAAATGTCCCTAATCCTTGTGTGTAAAGTATAGACAACGGGTCTTTTATGAGTTGCGTGAATGATCACAATAATGAGCACGCCCGAGACAAAAGTTTACAAATAAGCGCCTGAACAGCTTGAAATTCTAATGATTCAAACCCGTCATTATTCAAATTTCCCCTCTTCCTGCCGCAGAATTTTGTCAAGCGGCGCGCCAGACAGTAAACTACGCGGCAAATCTGGAACCTTTAGGAATTGAAACGTGACGATTAAACTGATTGTCGGCCTTGCCAACCCCGGCGCAGAGTATGCGGCCACCCGCCATAACGCCGGAGCCTGGTATGTCGATCTGCTGGCCGAGCGGTTACGTGCCCCCCTGCGTGAAGAGCCGAAATTTTATGGCTATACCTCGCGTATCAACCTCGCGGGTGCCGATGTGCGCCTGCTTGTTCCGACCACATTCATGAACCTGAGCGGTAAAGCCGTGGCGGCGATGGCAACGTTTTATCGCATCAATCCGGATGAAATTCTGGTCGCCCACGATGAGCTGGATTTACCGCCCGGTGTCGCTAAATTCAAACTCGGCGGCGGTCACGGCGGTCACAATGGCCTGAAAGACATCATCAGCAAACTCGGCAATAACCCGAACTTTCATCGTTTACGCGTGGGAATCGGCCATCCGGGCGATAAAAACAAAGTTGTTGGTTTTGTGCTGGGTAAACCACCCGCTTCCGAGCAGAAACTTATCGACGATGCCGTAGACGAAGCGGCGCGCTGTACCGAGGTGTGGCTCAAAGAAGGTTTAACCAAAGCGACAAATCGTTTACACGCCTTTAAAGCGCAGTAGTCCGCGCGAGACGCCATTTTTACCGCGCGTGACGGCGGTTACGTGTATAATAGGCAAAGTTATTTACTTTTCTTCAATCGGTTAATGCTAACGGGTTGAATATCAAGACATTAAGGTGATTTAAAGATGGGATTTAAATGCGGTATCGTTGGTCTGCCAAACGTGGGCAAATCCACCCTTTTTAACGCGCTCACCAAAGCGGGTATCGAAGCAGCAAACTTCCCGTTCTGTACGATTGAGCCGAACACCGGCGTCGTGCCGATGCCTGACCCACGTCTGGATCAGCTTGCCGAAATCGTTAAACCCCAGCGCATTCTGCCAACCACCATGGAATTCGTCGACATCGCGGGCCTGGTAAAAGGCGCCTCCAAGGGCGAAGGCCTGGGTAACCAGTTCCTGACTAACATCCGTGAAACCGAAGCCATCGGCCACGTAGTGCGTTGTTTTGAAAACGACAACATCATCCACGTGAATAACAAAGTCGATCCGGCTGACGATATTGACGTTATCAACACTGAGCTTGCCCTGTCCGATCTGGACACCTGCGAACGCGCAATCCACCGCGTGCAGAAGCGAGCCAAAGGCGGCGATAAAGACGCGAAAGCCGAACTGGCAGCCCTGGAAAAATGTCTGCCGCAGCTGGAAAACGCGGGCATGCTGCGCGCGCTGGATCTGACTGAAGAAGATAAAGCGGCAATCAAATACCTGAGCTTCCTGACCCTGAAGCCAACCATGTACATCGCGAACGTCAACGAAGACGGTTTTGAGAACAACCCGTATCTCGACAAAGTGCGTGAAATTGCCGCTGGCGAAGGCTCTGTCGTCGTTGCTGTATGTGCTGCCGTTGAGTCTGACATCGCTGAGCTGGACGATGCCGACCGCGAAGAGTTCATGGCTGAGCTGGGTCTGGAAGAGCCAGGCCTGAACCGCGTTATCCGCGCGGGCTACGAGCTGCTGAACCTGCAGACCTACTTCACCGCTGGCGTGAAAGAAGTACGCGCCTGGACCATCCCTGTCGGTGCCACCGCTCCGCAGGCGGCCGGTAAAATCCACACCGACTTCGAAAAAGGCTTTATCCGCGCACAGACCATCGCGTTTGAAGACTTCATCACCTACAAAGGTGAACAAGGCGCGAAAGAAGCCGGCAAGATGCGTGCAGAAGGAAAAGATTACATCGTCAAAGATGGCGACGTAATGAACTTCTTGTTTAACGTCTAAATAAAATTTGTTGTCTCGTGAGGTCACTGAATCTCACAAGAATCGCAAAACTATAAAATCCACGCTCCGGCGTGGATTTTTTATTTGTATAAAATTACAGGTATAATCCCGGCAAATTTCCAACAGGTTCAGATACGAAGATGACAAAACTTACCTTACAAGAGCAGATGCTCAAAGCAGGCCTGGTCACCAGCAAAAAAATGGCCAAAGTGCAGAGAACGGCGAAGAAATCCCGCGTGCAGGCTCGCGAGGCGCGTGAAGCGGTGGAAGAGAACAAAAAAGCCCAGCTCGAACGTGATAAGCAACTGAGTGAACAGCAAAAACAGGCGACGCTGGCGAAAGAGTTTAAAGCACAGGTGAAACAGCTGATTGAGATGAACCGCATCGTGGTGTCACGCGGAAACATCGATTTCAACTTCACCGATAACAACCTCATCAAAAAGATCGTTGTCGATAAAACGACGCAGACGCAGCTGATTAGTGGACGTCTCGCCATCGCGCGCCTGGTGGTGGATGGCGCAAGTGAAAGTCAGTACGCGATTATTCCGGCAAGCGTCGCGGATAAAATCGCCCAGCGTGATGCAGACAGTATCGTACTGAACAGCGCCCTGAGTCAGGAAGAGCAGGACGAGGACGATCCATACGCCGATTTCAAAGTGCCTGATGATTTGATGTGGTAATGACGTTTGCGGTCAGAACGGGCTGGCATTACGCGCCGTGATGCGCTCTTCGCTCACGGGATGCATAAAGTGCAGCTCGCTGGCGTGCAGCATCAGACGCGGCGTGCGCCCGGTACCTGGCAGCGTGAGCCCACCATACAGATCGCAGCCTAAAATTGGGTGCCCCAGCTGCTGGCAGTGAATACGCAGCTGATGGGTGCGCCCGGTTTCCGGAGTCAGCTCGACCCGCGTCAACGGCAGTAACGCCCCTTCCCTTTCCTGATAAATACGTTCAATCACCCGATAGCGAGAGCGCGCGGGTTTGCCCGTGATAGCGCAAATCGACATCAGCGGGAACAGCGCCGGATCTTTGGCAATCGCTGCATCTATCACCCCGTCGTTATCGTCCAGATGCCCGCACAGCAGCGCAGTGTAAAACTTGGTCACACGACGCTCGCTAAACTGCTGGCACAGCGCCGCATTGATAGCCTTATTGCGGGCCACCACCATCAGCCCGGACGTGCCGAAATCCAGGCGGTGCACCAGGGTGCAGCCAGGGAAAATCTTCACCAGTCGATAATGCACCGAGTCGAGATTCTGCGGATTTTTCCCCGAAAGACTCAGCAGCCCCGCCGGTTTGTTGATCAGCACCAGATGTGCGTCCTGATAGAGAATTTCAATCTCGTCGAGACACGGCGGGGCAATAAAGGTATCGATAATCGTAGACATCAGGCTGCACGGATAAAGAGTGGGAGCGGATGATAACGAATTTTCACCCTGGTGGCGAATCACCCTGCCGCACCCGCTGGAATTATCTATACTCCCTTTCATCTGCCCTCACCCTGTAAGGCCGCCCGTGTTTGCTACTCTTCTTGTCGCTGTCGTTGCCGTTATTCATCTTTATATTCTGGTGCTCGAAATGTTTTTGTGGAACACCAAAACCGGCCAGAAAGCTTTTAACTTGAGCGCCGATTTTGCGCGCGAAACCCGCGTTCTCGCCGCGAATCAGGGGCTGTACAACGGCTTTCTGGCGGCGGGATTGCTTTGGGGGTTATGGCTCGGCGAACGCGGTGTTTCGGTGATATTCTTCTTTCTGATCTGCGTGCTGGTTGCAGGTATTTTCGGAGCGGTAACCGCCAGTCGGAAGATACTTTATGTGCAGGCGCTTCCAGCGCTTGCCGCGATCGTGGCGCTAATAGTCCGTTGAGATCATCCGTTACCTTTTTATTTCACCATCCGGAACAATAAAGCGTTACGTCTCACCGCCCGCCTGATAACCGTTGCGGATAAAGATGCGTAGCGCTTCAAAATCGGTATGAGAATATATGAGGGAGCGGACGTTTCGGCTTCCAGCTTGCTGTCTACTTTTTCTGTGATACAGTGCTGAATCTGCTTCTATGAGGGTATTTCTCCGATGTAAAGATTCTGTCTTTTAACAGTTTTTACTTTCCGCATGGCCTGTTGGTTGTGTGGGCGTATGTTATTAAAGATGAGAATCTCTCTGCATGAATACTTTGCTGCTTGCGCTTATCCGCGCATTGCGTAGCCATGGTTGGCTGCGCTTCCTTGGTTTTGCTTATATCTTGTCATCGCTGGGCAATGGTCTTACGCAGGTAATCGTTTTCGGTCAACTTTTACACTGGCACGCTTCTGCTGCGACTCTGACCCTGGTTTATATGCTCTCTATGCTGCCTGGTTTTATAGGGAGTCTCTGGGGAGAGGCGCTGTGTAACACAGTTTCCCCCCTCCGAATCCTGATTTTTACAGAGATACTCGGTCTACTGGGACTTGTTTTTCCCTTATATGGTTTGCTCTACCACAATATTCCGGCTTTACTTGCGGTCCAGTGTTGGGAAGCGCTATTCACCGGCATGAGTTATCCTGCTCTGACTTTGCTGTTCAAACGCGGATTGCATCATGAAGAATTACCTGCAGCAACCGCAATGGAAACCCTACTTTTTGCTTCTCAGGTTTTATTAGGTACCGGATTAGGCGTTTTAATGTTCGACCGGGTTTCTCTAACAGACCTCCTTGCCATCGATGCTCTGAGCTTTGTCGCTTCTATAGCTTTGCTTCTCGTATCTGCCTCTGTTTTTCAGGCGATCACGATGCAATCTGAAAACACCCCACCTGTCACCCATAAGCTACTCTGGCGATGTTTATCTCCTCTGCAAAAACGAAGCGTTATGCTTTTACCTGCGCTTGCGGCTGTGGGTTCTCCGGCAATGGCACTGTTACCTGCTCTGGCACAGGAAATTAGTCCTCAAGATTCAGCCGGGCTGGCACTACCACTGATTTTTGCGCGAAGCCTCGGACAACTTTGTGGCCCGCTTATTCTTGACGCCAGTAAATTGCAGCACTATTCCACTAAAAACGGGCTGTTGCTGCTGTGCCTGAGCGGCTACATCGGAAGCTATTTCTTGTTGCCTTTAACCGCCGGATTCCCTTTTGCTGGACTTGTGATAATTTTCATTGCGCACATGGCCTCTAATATTGTGTTTGCTTTAGGGACCTTCGGTGTACTTAAAAACTTCGCAGATACACAGGTTGCAAAAGCCAGCGCAATGACATGGCGGGCGCAGGTTTTGGTCGCTACTGTTTCAACCGGAATAACCAGTGTCATCGCGCATAATGTGGGTGCCATTACTGCGCTCTATAGCATTTCCATATTCAGCCTGGGAAGTATCGGGATTTGGCTGTGGTTCACCAGGCCGCGCAGAACAAACTAAAATGGAAATTGTGTAGCATCGTCAATAAAGCGTGGGGAGTAAATCTCTCCCCACTTATACAATAACCACTCGTCATCCGTAGCTGACGGCCTGAATCATAACGGCAACGCTTTGCCAAATGTGGGCATTATCCCTTTATCAGGCTATGAAGCGAAAAAGCAATGAGCAACATCCCGCCGGCAATGTTGACGTATTTTTTGAGCATTAACGGGTTCGTTTTTTTAACTGAAAATATCAGTGTCTGACTAACTGAAAAAAGCCAAACGCTCATCACCACAACATGCACTGATGCCAGCGTCAGGAAATTGCTAACGCCTCCCTTTATCCCTGCGAACTGTGAAACGACCGTCACATAAAAAAGGATGGCTTTTGGGTTCAAAACATTCGCAAGCCATGCCTCTTTTAACGTCACCGCATGCTTTGAATCCCTAAACCCGTCTGTAGTGACCGTTATCCCACTGCGGATAAGCATCGCGCCTAACCATAGCAGATAGGCCGTTCCGGCAACTTTGAGCACTGCAAATGTTGCCGGGGACGAGATGAGCACAGCAGTCACACCCAGCCCTATTAAAACCGCATGGGTGTATATGCCCAACGCTGTTCCGGCGAGCGTTCTGATTAGGCCTTTGTGACCACCAGCCAGAGCACTGTTCATAACGAGAGTGAAGCTTGCGCCGGGGGACAGTGCTACAGGCAGTAGTGCTGGCATAAAGCCGAAAATGTTCACATCCATAGATTTTGGATAGTAATGGACACTCTCACAGATTGCCAGTTGAGGCGCTGTGTAACCCTCTGCACTGCCACCGTAATCAACAACCGCAAGATGCTGTTCAAGGTCCGCGATTCACTTTCTGAGCCTGGAAAAAACTGATGCCGGATGTGCTCCATTGCCATCCTGAACTTACCCCTCAGACTGCCAGTAAAGCGGTGAACCAAACACCTCAAGATAGTAATCGATAACCGCTCTGACGTTCAGCGGGGGATGGCGGGTGTGGGGGTAAATAGCCGCAATGTTCTGTGGCTCCGTTTTAATAGAGGTATCCATATCGGTCAGTAGCGCGATCAGCTCACCACTTTTCAGTCTTTCAGCAATCAGCCAGTCCGGAAAAAGCACAATGCCCATCCCGCCCAGAGCCGCAATAAGCAAAGTCTCTGCGTTATTGGATGACATCAGTGGCGACACGGGATAGTGCACCCACTCCTCACCTGGCCTGCGAACCAGCCAGCGGTTTGGCCCGGAAGAGCCGCTGTAGACAAGGCATTTATGGCGTCCGAGATCCTCCGGGCATTCAGGCATACCGTATTTATCCAGATACGCAGGCGACGCGGCCAGGTGATAAAACTGCTGCCCGAAAACGCGCGCATGAAAGGAGGAGTCAGCCAGAACGCCAATCCGGAAAATGACGTCAGCGGCATCCCTGTGTGGATCGATGTAATCATCGGTCAGAGTCAGCTCAATGGTCAGACGGGGGTAACGCGCCGTCAGACCCGGTAGTCCTGGGGCCACATGCCGCTGTCCGAAAAATACCGGGGCATTAATACGAATTAAACCTGAAGGCTCCAGCGCACGTTCATCCAGTTCACGACGCGCATCCTCAAGATTACCCGCCATGGCGCGTGCGTGCCGGATAAAGAGGTGGCCACTTTCAGTCGGGATAACCGCGCGTGTGTTGCGATAAAAAAGCTGCTGACCGAGCGCGTCTTCAAGATGATGGATAACTCGTGAAACCTGCGAAGCCGATATTCCTTCGCGGCGCGCGACCACGGAAAAATTCTGCGTTTCATACACGTCAATAAAGATTGAAAGAGAACGGATACTGATATTGCCTGCGCCATGCATTGATGCAAATCCTGCAAAGGTGTTTCCTGAATTATGGCATTTTTCACATCTCAGGCCAGGTGTAATCTTCTGCGCTTAGACAACCGTAGAGAGTTTGCTATGCAACTGGTACTGATTTTAATTGTTATCGCGGGCGGTATGGGACTGTCTGTAGAGGCTGGTCTGCTGGGGCCGCTGGGAGGGGAAGTTGGCGATTTATGGGCGACATTCAGCGTATTCGGCGTGGGTGCGGCCCTGACGTTTTTGCTGATGCTGTTTTTCAGTCCACGCAATAGCCCATCCTTTTTCGCGCAGCCCTCCTGGAACCTACTGGGCGGGGTGCTCGGCCCTGTTTACGTCATTATTCTGACCATCGCTACACCGGCGATCGGTATCGCTATGACGATGATAGGCATTCTGGCAGGACAGGTATCAAAAAGCCTGATCATTGACCACTATGGTCTGCTGGGCACGCCACATCGGAAAATTGACAATAAACGCATTATCGCGCTGATTTTTATCGTACTGGCGCTGGTTCTTGTTGCACGGGGTTAAGAAAAAATGATGACATTTATGATGATTGTGTTGGCGGTTATTGGTGGTGCAATGCTCAGCATTCAGGCTGCGATAAATGGCCAACTGGGTAGCAAAGTGGGTGTATTCAAAAGTGCATTCCTGACATTCTCCGTCGGCGCGCTTATTACTGCCCTGCTGATTTTCTTCTTTGAGCCTAAACATGCTACCAGCCTATTGGATGTACCGAAGTGGCAACTGTTAGGTGCGATGTTTGGTGTGCCTTACATCGTCATTATGGTCTTTGCCGTCCAACGTATCGGCACAGCCGTCGCAACGGTTGCGGTGATTTTCGGTCAGCTGACAATGAGCATGCTGATTGATAACTTTGGCTGGCTTGGCAACGGGGCGATCCCCTTCTCGATGAATCGTCTGGGTGCCATCCTCTGTCTGGGTATCGCGCTATTCTTCATCTATTCCAGCAACAGAAGCAAAGCTGCACCGGCTAAAGAAACGCGTCATCAGGCAACCGTTAACGAATAAACGTCCCGGATGAGTAGCAAAAAAAAGAAACCGTCGTCGTGACCGGTTTCTTTTAAATTTAGCGGGGTGTTATTTAACGCAGATTATCTGGAAAATTTTCCGGCAATTCACTCGCCGCGCAGGCAATCACATCGTCATTATTGGCACCGCAGTCACGAATAAAGGTGATGGTGGCAAATTCATCAATAACCTCCGTCGGATAAGCCGGACCGGCATCGCGGTACTGATTCATCAGCGGAATATGGTCATTCTGGAAACACACCGTTTTTTCGGGGTTATTCATCACCCACCGTGGGAAGAAAATAGTGCCATGGAAGAGTTTATCCCCCAGGTTGACAATTAAGCTCACATCCGTGCCGGTTGGCTCCGTCCAGGAGATTTTGTAAATACTCTCACCCACGCGGACGATATAAGCCTGCTGATCTTTGACCCAACGATTCCCCACCAGGCCGCTGTGAATACGGTAGTCCAGGGTTTGTTCATTTTTGACATAAATTTCGTAGTTCCAGCCGTTGTCGTAGGTGTACACCAGATGTTTACCGACAAAACCGCTCAAATCATGTTTATCAAAGTTGCTCATTTCAGGTCTCCTCTGTTCGATAAAACAAGTCTAATGCTTTAATATTTTGATGAATAGCGCTATTTTATGATGATATTAATCCAATAAATGAATCATTATGAATAAAACAACGCTGGAACAATGGGCAATCCTGGACTGTGTGTTCACTACCGGCAGCTTTGCCCGAGCCGCCGATACGCTACACCGCAGCCAGTCCTCTATTAGCTATAATCTCGCGCAGCTCCAGACGCAACTGGGCGTGACGCTGCTGGTTCCGGAGGGGCGTCGTACGGTATTAACCCCAACCGGGGCCACGCTGCTGAGCCAGGTACGCCCGCTGCTGAAAACATTTAGTTATGTGGAGGCTCAGGCCGCAACTCTGCAGGAGGGAATGCGATCGCAGCTTAATTTGGTGGTGGACGTTATCTATCCTCGGGAGCGTCTGTTCTCTGCCCTGCAACAATTCCAGCAGCGCTGGCCGACTATTCGGGTGAAGCTAACGGAAGTCACCGAGAGCATGTTCCCCACCATGTCCGCTGTGGACGATGCTGATGTGATGATCGTGACCGACCGGCAAAATATTACCGGCCGAGGAGAGTGGCTAATGAACGTGGATTTTATTGCCGTGGCACATCGCGATCATCCGCTGCTGTCGGTATCCGGCACGTTGACCGAAGCATTGCTCAGCAACTGGCCACGGATACAAATAGCAGATAGCGGGAAAACAGCCTCAGGGGATAGCCAAAACTGGGATTTCTCCACTCTGGATGCGGCGGCAGGCGCTATCGTGGCCGGACTTGGATACGGCTGGCTGCCGCAGGCCTCTATTCACCAACAACTGGCGGCAGGCATACTGCAACCATTGCCCCTCAGCCACGGCTCGCACCGCGTCACGCCATTACACATCATCCTGCGCCGGGATGTTCCGCCCGATGAACCGGTCAGTTTCCTGATATCAGCCCTGAAAAAGGCGCTGTAAACCACACCGACAAATGCGACATGCCGGTAAGCTTGTTATTGGGTGTCTGCCTGTTTGCTGGGGGTGCCTTATTACGTCAACGTCACACCGCCTTTTACCTCGGTGCTTTTCATTAGTGTGCTGGTTCCGTGGTGGAACAACTTCGGCGTTATCGGCTGCTTTGAAACACCCTACCCTTATCAAGTGTCGCGAGTAGTGCAGCCATTCTGATGGTGTTCAGGGAGCAGTGGGTTTGAAATATGAGAGTCCGCTTAGTGCCAGAAGCGGACATTACTGGCTCAAGGAAGCAATAATTGCTAAAAGTAGTTCTTAGCTAACCGGACTGCAGTTGGCGTAAACCATTCAGTATTGCACCGGGAACCCATTCTCTAACAGGTTCCCGGGTCAATATTAAAGCCAGCAGCCTTAGTGGCGTGAAAGGCTGCAAAACCAGGCTATTACTGCACAAGCGGTCAGAACCAATCCCAGTTGTTGCACGATACCGGCAAGTCCCAGCATCATTCCCAGCAACATATAGTAGACTAATCCAAACAACGCTCCGGCCGCTCCGGCCTGTTCACGGTATTGGCTCAGGGCTTGGCTGAGCACGTTTGGAATCGCGATGCCATAGGCAACCACAATCCCGGCCATCGGCAAAAGGATCCAGACAGAATGCTGTAATATCCATGCTGCGATACCGGATAACAGGGCCAGCAGGCAGGCATTCTTCACCAGTTTTTCTGGTGACAAACCGATAGACAACAGTTTCCGGTTCCAGAGGCTGCCCGACAGAGAAGCTAAAGCCAGTAAAATCCCCGTCCATCCGAAAGCACGGGGACTCCAGCCCAGTTGCCCGAAAAGAAACGGTGCCAGGCTGTAGTAACTGAAAAGCATCGTATTAAGCAGCGCAATAAGCATTGCATTTTTCCACAGCCTTCCATCACCCGCCATTCGGTAACCCAGCCCGCCAAAACGGGCACTGGAAGTATTTTCCGACCGCGTTTCAGGCAGCAGTAATGCGGTCAGTGTCAGCAACGCCAGGGCCAGTGTCACCAGCGCAACGAACACGCCTGTATGTCCGTACAGGCTAACCAGCCAACCTCCACTTACCAGACCGAAAACCGGGCTTATTGCCAGCGCCGCTCCCATTACGGAAAAGACACTGGCTAAGGCCGTTGATTCGTAACTATCCCGTAACATGGTCTGAACGACAACGGACCCGGCAGCTGCCCCCATGGCCGCCACCATGCGAGCCAGGAGTAAAACACTAAAGTCTGGAGTTACAAGCGCCAGTGCGGAACCGGTCCCGTAGCACAGAAGTCCGGCCATCATCGCCGGTCGCCGACCAATACGGTCGCTTAGCCAGCCCCAGAGTGCAACGCCGACGGCAAACGCGACAAAATAGACTGAAAGTGTCTGCGCGGCACGTTCACTGCCTACCTGAAAAGCACGGGCGATGTCAGGCAATGCAGGGCTGTATATGGTTTCCACCAGTTGGGGAAACATAATCAGTATTGTCAGTAGCCACAACGGTGGCTGCTTATTGGTATTCATAACATTAATCCCTTAAATAAGCAGAACATGCGGCTATTATTGTGGAAATTTTCTTGTCACATTATCATTATAAGGACTGTATATATTTAAAATCGGACATGAAAAATGAAGATAAGCCCTGAAGATTCTTTCGATCCGGATCAGTACGATGAACCGGTTATCGGAATTGCATCCGATATGGGGATACATGATTCAGGGATGCATAGCCATCTTCGTCATCAGTTACTTTTTTCGGCAGCGGGAAGTATCACAATTGAGCTGGATAATACCCTTTGCCTGCTCCCACCCCGGCGTGCTGCCTGGATTCCTGCTGGCACGGTTCATCGTGCCATTATGAATGGTTCAATGGCCTATCGTTCTCTGTACTTTTCAAATAGCTTACCGCTATCGGCATTACCCTTGCAGATTGTAGAAGTTAATCCCCTGTTCTTTGAGGTGATCGAGCGGATGGCATTCTGGCAATGGGGAATGCCCGCAGAACGACAAAGCAGTCTACTCACTGTTTTCTGTGAAGAAATTAAAAATGCTCAACGTGAAAACTGGACGTTACGGTTTCCTTCAGATAGTCGACTTAATACCTGGCTGGACACGGTCCGCGAAGGCGAATTACCCCCACGGCTGGGCCAGTTAGTCCAGAAGGTCGGTGCATGTGAACGCACGATAAGCCGTATATTTATCCGGGATACGGGAATGAGTTATCAGAGCTGGAGGCAACAGTGGAGGCTGCTGAAAGCGATGGAAATGTTGTGTGACGGTTGGTCGCCAAGTCAGGTTGCACAGCAGCTTGATTTTGTCAGTGACAGTGCCTTTATTGTCTTCTTCCGCCAATATACGGGGACAACGCCGACCCGCTACCTCCGGAATTCAATTGCTGAACATCAGGACGTATCTTCGGTTTAACAGCCAGTACGAACCTATTTTAATCGAGCGTCATTGCGTTCCTCCATATTTAGCCGATGTGCGCTGGCAGAGGGTGAGTCGAGAGTTGATCGTAAAAGGTGTCCTGGATATTTTTGGGCATGATAACGTTCTGAATGCATTCTCTCTGAGACTCATAAGGAAGGCGGTTAATTGAGATTCTGATTTCTATCAGACAGTGGTGTCATGTGTGCGAAGGTCCGCTTCTCGCTCAAAGCGGATCAACCCGCTCTTAAACCAGTCTGCGTCATGCCAGAAGCAAGCCTTGCCAACATCATGATATGCTCCATTCTGGACAGAAAAATTCCCCGTTATTCCCAGTGCATTGCGAATCAAAGACCGTAAAAATAATGACATCACGCATGGAGAACCTTGTCATGGATTTCACTATCCGTCACGCACACCCTGAAGACTTTGACAGGCTACGCGCTATTGAATTGGCGGCTTTTGAAACCTTGCGTAATGCGGGGGCGGTAACAGACGAGGCGGGCGCATGTAGTCTGGAGGAATTGAGCGATTTCTGGCGTAACGGTCTGCTGCTTACGGCCTGTACGTCTGATTCTGTTCCGGTAGGTTTTGTCGCAGCTAAAGTTGAAGAGACCTGGCTGCACGTTGCTGAAATGGATGTACATCCGGCCTGGCAACGCCACGGTATCGGCAGACGGCTTATGCAGGCTATTCTCAATATTGGTCAGCAGCGTGGTCTGACGGGAGCCTCGCTGACAACAGACAAAATGGCCGCTTTTAATGCCCGATTTTACGCCACATTAGGTTTTGAAATTGTAGAAGGTCTCGCACGCCCGCCGCATCTGGTAAGCCTGATTGCTGAAGAACTCGCGTCAGGTTTCAACCCGACGCGGCGTGCAGCGATGTGTATGACTTTCAGGGAAACTACAATCCGCCTCAAATAACCTCAACAACCTCAAACTCCTCTGCGATCAGCTCCATCTCTTCAGAGAAGTCCCCTTCGCGCGCGAAAAAGCGCTGATGTTCTTTCCGCCAGTACTCAAGGCTCAAATCCCCCTCCCCCTCTTTTCTGGCAAACTCATCGGTCACATCGCAAAAACGCACCACGCGCATTGAAATCAATCTGATCACGCACACCGGTGCATTCTGACCATCAAGAACGATGTTATAGCTGCCGATCCGGGGCGCAGTTTCCTCCTGTTGATACGATGAAAAAGAGCCACATGAGGCCGTTTTGATCCCTTTTTTAATCAGGTCAGCAAGCTCGTTCGCCAGCTCAGGGCTGTCACCCATTTGCCAGGCATTCGCACCCGGATACTTCACCTGCAGCTCATCTAGTGTCGTCATGATTATTTCCCTGTCATTTAGTGAGTTAGCGGCTGCCAGACCGAACGAGCCGAAGCCCTCTTGAGACAATTTTTTGGAACTCTTCGCACTCGGTATGCTCTGGTTGTGTACAGCGTGCGGCATGCTTCAGCCCGCGGCTTAAAAGCTGCAATCTGCGAATGGTGTTGTCAATCTTCAGTGATTGCTGATGAAGCTGCTCGCGGTCAATTGCGATCGTCCCTTTCGCACCAAACATCGCTGCAATATCATCCAGAGAAAATCCTGCTGCCTGTCCCAGCGCGATCAGCTGCAGCTTATTAAGCACATTCTCATGATACTGCCTTCTCAGACCGTTGCGACCCACCGGCTGGATCAATCCTCTCTTCTCGTAATAGCGCAGCGCCGAGGGATTAATGCCCGAAAGGTCGGCGATTTCTCTGATATCCAGTTCTTTCATCGTTGACTTAAACCTGACTTTAACTTGCACACTGTCTGCCAGCTTAGCATTTCATCAGCAAGGAGAAGACTATGGATATGATTTTGGTGCTCAAAACAGTCATAACGGGGATGGGCGCAACAGGGGTGATGGATCTATGGTCCTGCTTTCAGAAACGCACTCTTAAGGTTCCGCCACTGAACTATGCCCTGGTGGGCCGCTGGATTTTGGGTTTGCCGGGCGGGACGTTTTGTCATCACACGATCGTCTCAGCGCCGCCACTACGCGGGGAGCGGTTGACGGGCTGGGTGTTTCACTATCTCACCGGGATACTTTTTGCTGTTGTGCCGCTGACGCTGTACGGAGCAGAATGGTTCACTCACCCCTCCCTCTCGACAGGACTCCTTGCCGGTCTGTTAACGTTATTTGCCCCGTTCCTGATTCTGCAGCCTGCGCTGGGTTTTGGCATTGCTGCGTCACGCACGCCTCGCCCGTGGCTGGCACGTCTGTTCAGTGTGCTCACGCATCTGGCTTACGGCGTCGGGCTTTATATCGCGGCCAGCATGATGAGCGTTTAAGGGATGGGCTTATCGTTACGCCTGACCGCCATACGTCAGCCAAAACGTCGTAAGTCGGCATCATTTTTTCCTGTTAGACGCGATGGGCCTGCGGAGTATTATGATAAATCAGGTCTGCTTGCCCCATTCAGGAGGACAAAGAATGTCTGAACATCCCTCAGTAGCGCTTATTGGCCCAGGTGCTATCGGTACCACCATTGCTGCGGCACTGCATGAAGTGGGCCGAACGCCCCTTCTTTGCGGACGCACCCCTCATCCACAGTTAGTGTTGCGCCACGATGACGGCGAAATCATCGTACCCGGTCCGGTCATCACCGATCCTGCGCGCGTCAGCCGCCCGGTCGCGCTTGTGTTTGTGGCCGTGAAAACCACCCAGGTCGCTGACAGCGCCGGGTGGCTGGCTGCGCTGTGCGATGAAAACACCGTCGTCTGTGCGTTGCAGAATGGCGTTGAGCAAAAAGCGCAGCTCGAACCTTACGTTAACGGTGCCGTGGTCGTCCCGTCGGTGGTCTGGTTCCCGGCTCAGCGCGAGCCGGACGCCTCCGTGTGGCTGCGTGCCAAACCGCGCCTGACCCTCCCCGCTATCCCGCAGGCAACACGGATCAGCGATGCGCTGAGCGAGACGCGCTGCGCGGTAGAATTGTCAGCGGATTTTGTCTCCATCGCCTGGCGTAAGCTGTTGCAGAATGCCGTCGCGGGCCTAATGGTGCTGGCGAACCGCCGTGCAGGGATGTTCTCGCGGCAAGATATCACGGAGCTGGCACTGGCGTACCTGCGCGAATGCCTGGCCGTGGCGCGGGCAGAAGGCGCATCGCTCGGCGATAACGTTCCGCAAGAGATCGTTGAGGGTTTTCATCGTGCCCCGGCGGATCTAGGCACGTCAATTCTCGCCGACCGTCAGGCAAATCGTCCGCTGGAGTGGGATATTCGCAACGGCGTGATCCAGCGTTATGGCGATAAGCATGGTATTCCTGTGCCTATCAGCCGCGTTGTGGTTCCGCTGCTGGCGGCGGGAAGTGAGGGGCCGGGTTGACGTTAACGCTCGGGGCGGGCTTTTACTGCCGCCCCACGTCCACTACCACCAATACCCCAAAACTCCCTTCCGGCACGGAATGCTTCGCCCCCTTCGGCACAAAAAAGAACTCCCCGGCTTTCAGGGTGAAGTGCCGCTCCTCCACCACCAGCGGCAGCTCACCGTCCAGCACCAGCAGAAGTTCGTCGAAATCATCATGCGCCTCGGTTGGAAGTCCCTCCCCGCCCATCTTTAGCACTTTAATATTGGCGTTCCCGACGGTGCCAAGCACGCGCGAACGCCAGACATCCGGCAGGTCTGCCACCACGCTCGCAATTGAGGTTTTCATTGAGCACTCTCTGTTTAGTCTGATCGGCGCTACCACCTTTAGCATGCCGCAGGTGAATTACCGTTATAAATTCATCAGGTTAAGGTTGCTGGATTTTAACTAAGCAAAGATAACGGATTAAATTTGAAGAACATTTTCACAAGCGAAGCCATTGAGCCTGCCGCAGAATTCCGGCACGCAGTGACATTCTCAACTAGACTTGGATGTTGTTATTTGCCACCTGTTTGCACATCAACCTGAACTATCCATCTCCTTTCACTCCACCCGAGAGGTTCAATCATGTCATTTGTCACCACCAAAGATAACGTTGAGATCTTCTATAAAGACTGGGGACCAAAAGAGGCGCAGCCTGTCTTCTTCCACCACGGCTGGCCGCTTAGCGCTGACGACTGGGATAACCAGCTGTTGTTCTTTTTGGCTCAAGGCTATCGCGTGCTGGCGTCCGACCGCCGGGGCCACGGGCGTTCAAGCCAGGTCAGCGACGGGCACGATATGGATCACTACGCCGCCGATGTCTCCGCCGTTGTGGAACATCTGGATCTGAAAAATGTGGTGCATATCGGGCACTCGACGGGCGGCGGCCAGGTTGCGCGCTATGTCGCAAAATATGGTCAGCCGCAGGGGCGCGTGGCAAAAGCGGTGTTGATCAGCGCCGTACCGCCGTTAATGGTCAAAACGCCGGAGAACCCAGGCGGCACGCCGATTGAGGTCTTTGACGGGTTCCGCCAGGCGCTGGCCGCCAACCGCGCACAATTTTATCTCGATGTCGCGACAGGCCCGTTCTACGGCTTTAACCGGGAGGGCGCGGAGATCTCACAGGGCACCATCCAGAACTGGTGGCGACAGGGAATGATCGGCAGCGCGAAGGCGCACTACGAGGGGATCAAGGCGTTTTCAGAAACCGACCAGACCGACGATCTGAAGGCTATCACCGTCCCTACCCTGATTTTGCAGGGCGATGACGATCAGGTCGTGCCGTATAAAAATGCGAGCCTGCTTCAGGACGAGCTTCTCAGTAACAGCACTCTCAAGGTCTATCCGGGCCTGCCACATGGGATGCACACCACCCATGCTGACCTGATTAACCAGGATCTTCTGGCGTTTATTCGCAGCTAACCCCCCCTCGGTATAGCCGCCCAGGCTATACCGACCCTCTCACCCGCACGCCTTCAATCATCATAAAAATGATGATTATTTGTTGTTATTTCGTTAACTCCAACGGTGTAGAATTGATCCATCGATCGACATAGTCGGAGCTTACATGAATAACAAACGCCGCTCGGTTCCAGGAATCCGGCACTATGATGGTCCTGCCGGGGGATGGGGGGCGCTGAAAGCCACCGCCATCGCCGTTCGCACGCAGATGGACACCCTCGATGCCCCCGCGACCCTGCTTCGCACCAACCAGCCTGACGGATTTGACTGCCCCGGCTGCGCATGGCCCGACAAAGAGCATAAATCCACCTTCCAGTTCTGCGAAAACGGCGCCAAAGCCGTGACCTGGGAAGCCACCAGCAAACGCGTCACCCCGGCGTTTTTCGCCGAAAACACGGTGACTTCCCTGCTGGCAAAAAGCGATTTCGAACTTGAAGGCTATGGCCGTCTGACGCACCCGATGGAGTATCACCGGGAGAGCGACACCTTCCGCCCGGTCGAATGGGAACAGGCGTTTGCACGCATTGGCGAAATACTGCGCGAACTCCCGCCAGATGCGGTCGAGTTTTACACCTCCGGTCGCGCCTCCAACGAAGCGGCGTTCCTGTTTCAGCTGTTTGCCCGCGAACTGGGCACCAATAATTTTCCTGATTGTTCCAATATGTGCCACGAAGCCACCAGCGTCGGTCTGCCGCGCTCCATTGGGATTGGCAAAGGAACCGTGTCGCTCGACGATTTTGATAACACTGAGCTTGTGATTTCAATCGGCCATAACCCCGGCACTAACCACCCGCGAATGATGGGGACACTGCACGAACTGGCCCGCCGCAAGGTGCCGATTATCGTGCTCAACCCGATGCGTGAGCGCGCGCTGGAGCGGTTTGCCGATCCGCAAAGCGTGATGGAGATGGCGACCTACAGCTCCACCGATATCGCCTCGACCTATTTCCAGGTGAAAGCGGGCGGTGATGCTGCCGCGCTGAAAGGCATCGCTAAACATCTGCTGGCGTTTGAAAACGCGCTGGATACCGATTTTATCGCCACGCACACCCAGGGCTTCGATGACTTTGCGGCGGATATCCAGGCGACAAGCTGGGCGTCGATTGAGCGCGAATCGGGCCTGTCGCGCCAGGACCTCCACCAGGTCGCAGAGGCCTATGCCAAATCCAACGCCACCATCATCACTTACGGCATGGGCATCACCCAGCACAACAAAGGCACCTCCAACGTGCGTCTGATTGCCGACCTGCTGCTGATGCGCGGCAATATTGGCAAACCCGGCGCGGGGATTTGCCCCCTGCGCGGCCACTCGAACGTTCAAGGAAACCGCACCGTTGGGATTTCGGAAAAACCGACGGCGGCGTTTCTCGGCAAAATTAACGAGGTGTTTGGCTTCACGCCGCCTGCGGCGCACGGCCACGACGCGGTGCAGGCCACTGAAGCGATGATCAACGGCAGCGCGAGGGCGATGATCTGTCTCGGCGGGAATTTTGCCGTCGCCATGCCCGATCACGCGCGCGCCTTCCCGGCAATGCGCAGCCTCGATCTGAGCGTCCACGTCGGCACCAAGCTTAACCGCACGCATCTCCTGACGGCGAAACAGACCTGGCTGTTCCCCTGCCTTGGGCGCACGGAGCTGGATATGCAGCAAACGGGCCGCCAGTCCATCACGGTAGAAGATTCGATGTCGATGGTTCATGCCTCGTCCGGCAAGCTCAAACCCGCCTCGCCTGAGCTGCGCTCGGAGCCGGCGATTGTCGCCGGGCTGGCAAAAGCGACGTTGCCTCACACCCGCATTGACTGGACCACCCTGGTGTCGGATTACGATCTGATCCGCGATCTGATCGAAAAAACCATCCCCGGTTTTGACCAGTACAACCAGCGCATTCGTATTCCCGGCGGTTTTCGCATGCCGCTTCCGCCAACCGAACGCGTCTGGCCGACGTCCACGGGCAAAGCGATGTTCTCAGTATTTGAAGGCGTCGATGAGAACCAGCCGGGCGTCGGTGACAACGTGCTGCGGCTGGTAACACTGCGCAGCCATGACCAGTACAACACCACCATCTACGCCCTCGATGACCGGTATCGCGGCGTGTTTGGCCGCCGCGATATTCTGTTTATGAACGAGGGCGATATGGCGCAGCTGGGTCTGGAGCACGGCGATCGTGTGGATATTTCCACCGCGTTGCAGGGCAGCGTTCAGCAACTGGAAGACATCACCGTGGTCGCTTACAGCATTGCCTCCGGTACGGTCGGTGCTTATTATCCAGAGGCTAACGTACTGGTTCCACTCGATTATCTTGACAAAGACAGCGGAACACCGTCCTATAAATCCGTGCCCGTCCGGGTAACGCTGCGATCAAAAGAGATCCGCGCACTATAAACGAGACCTATTGATGTTGATAAAAACCAAAACGTTGCCAGGGAATGAGGCCAACGCCGAGTTTCGCGCGGGTATTACCGCCTGTCTGCCCACCATTCCGGGCTACTGGAGCATCGGTTTTGCTGCGGGAGCCATCGGTACACTCTCCGGCTTTACCACCCTGCAAACCGCCCTGCTGGCGAGCGCGCTGTACGCGGGTTCCGCCCAGTTCCTCTTTTATTCCCTGTGGGCCACGGGCGCGGAAATCGCCTCGGTGGTGCTGAGTGTGTTCCTCGTGAATCTGCGCTATCTGCTGATGAGCTCCGCCATGAGTGTCTTCTTTCGCGATTACACCACCCTGCAAAAAGTGGTCAGCGGCCTGCTGCTGACGGACGAAACCTTTGGCGTTGCGGTTCAACAGGGCAGCCATCAGAGTAAAGTGCCGTTTGCGTGGATGCTGGGGCTGAACATGGCCGCGTGGCTGAACTGGATCCTCGCCTGCGTGGTGGGTGCCTGGCTCGCCTCCGCCCTGCCGCCGTCCCTGATGGAAGGGCTGAGTTTCAGCCTGGTGTCGATGTTTATCGGGCTGGTGCTGATGATCTGGTTTGCCAGCCGCCGTAAAGCGCTGGAATCCTTCAGCATCGCGGCGGCGGTGGTGATTACGCTGCTGACCGCCAGCCACACGGACATGAGCGTGGTGGTCATCGTCGCCGCATCAGTCTCTGCGACGCTGGCGACCCTCGGACTGCGCCTCTTCTATAAAGGCGGTCTCTAATGGAGCGCAATATTTTACTGGCGATCGTCGCCTGCGCCGTCGTGACAGCCCTGATGCGCACCGTGCCGATTCTGCTGCTCTCACGCTTTCGTCTGGCGCCGATCCTGCAACAGTGGCTGAGCTTTATCCCCTCGGCGATCATGGCCGCGATCATCACCGCCGAGCTGCTAGGCAAACCGGCGCTGACCTCATCGGGGATCAGCATTTCTTTGCTGGCGGCAGCCGTTGCCGCGGTCGCGGGGATTTTCACCCGCAGCCTGTTCGCCACGGTCATCGCCGGGATGGTGGCGTTTTCCGGGCTGAGTTATCTGTTAGCCTGATTCCCTCTCAGAGCTGCGTCACCCCTGATTTCTCCGCCGCGTCGCGCCAGTCCAGCAACAGTGAATAGGGCTGGCGCGATACCTCACTGAATCCGCCGATCAGTACCGCCTCGCACACCTCGCGATACTCGGGCGCCGTCACCAGGGTTTTCAGCGCATCGCGCAGAAGGGAAAGCGTTTCTGCTGACGTGCTGCCCGCCGTAATCAGCGGCAGCCCCGGCGCAGCTGGCGTTTCACCCACCACGCTCAGCCCGTCCAGTAATTCGGGTTCATGACGCTGCAACAGCGCCCAGGTCACGCAGTCGATGGCGGCGATATCCGCCCGCCCTTCTGCCAGGGTAATCAGCGATTGCCGGTGGCTGCCGCTCAGAAGCGTTGCAGAGAAAAACCGTCCGTCGACCGCTAACGGCGCGATCAGGTTGCGCAGGGCGTTATAGCCCGATTGAGAGTCAACCGAATTGCACACCGCGCGCAGGCCGCGAAAATCAGCCAGCGTTTTGCCTCTGTTCGTGTCGCGTGCAACAAGAACACTGCGGTAGAAAATTCCGTCGCAGCCGGGCGCGGTGTAGTGAAAACAGCCCACCGTCTGCACCGCCGGTAGCTGGGTCATCAGTGGAAATCCGCAGGTCTGGCTGAGCAGCAGTTCGGGGCTACACCAGTGCGCGAGCAACGCCTCTCCGGCCCCGTCGCGGACAGACAGACCGCGCGCCTGCAAAAGTCCCTCCACCGCCTGCCACAGCCGCGCATTGTCTCTGGGGTTCACGGCATACATCGGAAACGCGAGAGTGTTAGTCATCATTTTTCACGCCAGGATGGACGGTAACATCGACAGCTTTCGCCCAGAACCGGCGCAGCCATTCCCCGTAGCCGCGCACCACAAAATGCAGGTTGCGCTGCTGATACTGCGCTTTATCACGCAGATAGATCGCCCGCAGGCCGTACCAGGGCACGCCGGGAAGATCGTGATGCACTGCATGATAGTTCAGATTGAGAAACAGCACCCGCCACACCAGCGCCGCTTCATTGATAACAGACCTTGCCAGCGGATCGTCCGCCGCCTGATGTTCCAGGAACGAACGCACTTTGGTCAGCGCCAGAGCAGGATAACTCACGCCGATCACAAACCAGAGCGCAGAGAAGCCGAGCCGTTCCATCCCGATAAACAGGGGCACCAGCAGCGCGCCATGAACAAGCCACATCGCCATATTCCTGAGTTCCAGATGGCGAAAGGCGCGACAGGCGCTGGCGAGCGTCTGGGCAATATCCAGAAGCGGGGCTAACAGCAGGCGACCGGGAAACGTATTGCGCGCGTGAATCAGTTTGCGGCGCCACGGGGAGAATTTCGCCCAGCTTTCGTCGGTGAAATAGTAGGATTCAGGATCGTCCACCGGCACGGTCAGATGATCATGATTATGGTGGGCCAGATGCGAATCGCGGTACAGCCCGTACGGGTACCACACGGCCAGCGGCAGCGTGCCAAGCAGTTGATTAAACCACGCGCAGCGCGTCGGGTGACCGTGGATCAGCTCATGCTGCAGGGACATATACCAGGCGGTAAACCAGATCAGCAGCAGCGTAGCAGGAAGGCGCCCCAGCGTTTGCCAGTAAAACAGCGTGGCAAACCAGCCGCCGTAAACTACAACTACTAAGCTCCAGGTGGGAAATTCACTGCGCCACAGCCAGCTCCGGGAGAGGTGGCGAATCGTCTCGCGTTGTTGAGGGTGTAAATACAGGGGAGACCGTTTAGCCATCTGTTTCGATGCCATTTCCGTAATAGGACGTTATCCCACGAAGATGTGAGATAACGTCGGAAATAACAAAGAATTTAAATGGCTATGCTTTGCCAGAAATAGATAACAATGCGCCGTGTATTATTCTTTCACGCGGGCGCGTTTACCGCGTTCTTCTTGCTGGCTGTCGTCACTTGCCACCAGCGCGAAATTAAAGCTCACTTCCGTATGGGGGCCGTTAATATCACGCGCTTGCGACAGTTTGCTGTCGGTAATTTTAACCGGGTCGGCAATCAGCTCTTCGCGGGTGGCAAAGGCAAAATCGTCCCACAAATATTGATCGCCATTGAGGTTAATCTGGGTCGTCAGATGTTTAAAGCCGGGCGCAGAGACAAAGAAATGGATGTGAGCCGGACGATTACCGTGACGCCCCAGTCCGTTCAGCAGTTTTTGCGTTGGACCATCCGGCGGGCAACCGTAGCCGCAAGGGACGATACTGCGCACCGCATAGCGGCCATCCGGGCCGGTCTGCACGCGGCGGCGCAGGTTGTATTCGCTCTGGGAAGCATCAAAGAACGAGTAGCCGCCGAGGGTGTTGGCGTGCCAGATATCGACGATGGCATCGGCCACCGGTTTCCCCTCCAGATCGGTGATGGTGCCGTGCAGCCACAGGGTTTCCGCGTCCTCACTGCCGTCATCCATGCGGGCATAGCCCTCGCTGAGCGGCGCGTTCGCCACATACAGCGGCCCTTCGATGGTGCGCGGGGTGCCGACGTCATTCCCCGCCGCTGCCTCTTTTTCGTCGGCGCGCATATCGAGGTAGTGCTCCAGCCCTAACCCTGCCGCCAAGAGCGCCGCCTCTTTCCGCTCGCCCAGCTCATTTAAATAGTTCACCGCCAGCCAGAACTCTTCGTCGGTAATATCAAACTTTTTAATGGTCAGACACAGATCGCCGAGCAGCTGATGCATAATCGCTTTAAAACGCGGGTTGCCCTGCGTGGCATTTAATCCGCTGCTGATCGCGAGTAACGTTTCCAGTTCTGTTTGTTTTGCCGGATTCACTGACATTGCGTATTCCTCTTGTAGGGTAAGGTTTTTATTCGCTGTTACGACTTTTCAAAATAAATAGACGACGGATGAGCGCACAACGCCTGCACGGTAATCTCCATATAAGGAAAAAGCGGCAGGCCGGTTAATATGTCGTGCAGCTCCTGATTATCTTTCACTTCAAACAGACTGACGTTGGCGTATTGCCCGACCACCCGCCAGATATGCAGCCATTTGCCTTCGCGCTGTAATTGCTGCGAATAGGCTTTTTCTTGCGCCTTTATTTCCTCCACCTGTGCGACAGGCAGCGAGGAGGGAATATTCACCGTCATTTCCACTTTAAATAGCATGAGAGGCTCCTTTATTTTCTGGCGTAATAACGCAGTTTGTCTTCGTCAATCTCAACGCCCAGCCCCGGCCCTTGCGGTAAGGTCACCTGGCCGTCGCTGAAATCGAGGGGGGATACGACGATGTCATCTTTCAGCAGCAGCGGGCCGAACATTTCGGTGCCCCACTGCATTTTCACCGTCGACCAGGCGTGCAGCGACGCCACCGTGCCGAGCGTACCTTCCAGCATCGTGCCGCCATACAGCGCGACGCCTGCGGCCTGCGCCACGTGCGCCAGCTTCAGGGCCTGTGCCGGGCCGCCCGCTTTGGCAATTTTGAGTGCATACGCGCCGGTAAACCCGCCGCTCGCCAGGGCATATCCGTCATGAGCGGTGGCCACCGCCTCGTCCGCCAGAATCGGCAGGCTAAAACGCTGGCTCAGGGCGATCAGGCCGCGGGTGTCCCACAGCGGAATGGGCTGCTCGACCAGATCGATGCCGCCCGCCTGTAACAGCGCCATCCCCTTGATCGCGCTCGTCAGATCCCACGCCTGATTCACATCCACCCGAATGCTGACCTCTTCGCCCAGCGCCGATTTGATCGCCAGCGCGTGGCGGATATCGCTGTTCAGCTCGCCCGCGCCGATTTTCAGTTTGAAGGTGTTGTGCCGCCCTTGCGCCAGCAGGCGTTTGCCTTCCTCGATATCCCTGGCGGTATCGCCGCTTGCCAGCGTCCAGAGCACCGGCAGACGGGAAGTGAGTGCGCCGCCGAGCAGACTGCTGACGGGCACATTCAGCTGTTTTCCCTGCGCATCGAGAAACGCGGTTTCCAGCGCCGATTTGGCAAAGGTGTTGCCTTTCACGCTGGCATTCATCTTCTCCGCAAGGGCCGCCACGCCGCTGAATGTCTGGCCATTCAGCAGCGGCGCGAGATAAGTCTCAATCGCCGAGCGGATCCCTTCCGGGCTTTCCGCACCGTAGCTCAGCCCGCCGATAGTGGTGGCTTCCCCCCAGCCGACCACTCCCTCGGCGCAGGTCATGCGCACAATGGTCAGGGTCTGGCAGCCCATGGTCGCCATCGACAGTTTGTGCGGGCGAATAGTCGGAATATCCACTAGCCAGCAGGTGATGGATTCAATGGTTAAGCTCATGTGCGGCTCCTGCGGTGAGAAAAGTGGTCACATGCTGGTTAAACGCCGCCGCGCAGGCCACGTTTGAGAGGTGCGACGCCGGTAAAATGAGGGCGTGCGCGTGTGGCGCATCCACCACGATGGCCTCGGCGTCACGGGGCGTAGTGACCGGATCGTACTCTCCGGCAATCACCAGCATCGGACGGGACATGTGCGTAAGGTCATCGTGCAGATCGGCGACGGCCAGCGCGTCGCAGCAGGCGGCGTAGCCCTCGGCTGGAGTCGCGGCGAGCTGTTCGATCAGCGGATAAACCACCTCCGGATTGCTGTGGCGAAACGCAGATGTAAACCAGCGGTCGGCTGCGCTCTCGGCGACGGGGGCCATCCCCTGCTCGCGCACCCGTGCCGCGCGCTGTCGCCAGCCCTCCTCCTGCCCAATCCGCGCGGCGGTATTGGCGACCACAATCCGATGAAAACGCTCTGGCGCGTGGCGATTGAGCCACATCCCGGTCAGGCCGCCGAGGGAAATCCCACAAAAAAAGGCCCGCTCCACGTCGAGGTGATCCAGCAGCGCAATCACATCCTGTCCGAGGCGCTCAAGGGTGACGGGCTGCTGCCCGACGGCGGAGCGCCCGTGTCCGCGCGTGTTGTAGCGCAGCACGCGAAAATGCGGCGTCAACGCCGGGAGTTGTGCCTGCCACATCGCCCAGGTGGTGCCGAGAGAGTTCGACAGCACCAGCAGCGGCGCGCCCTCAGGGCCATCAAGGCAGAATTCGATTTCCATGTGTTCTCCTTTACGCCGTCGCGTCGTCGGTCAGTAGCGCAAAGGACAGCGCGACCGGCGTCACGGACTGCAAATACTCAGCGGTCACATCGCCAAACAGTTCACGCACCACCACACCTTCGGGGGTGATATCCATCACCGCCATATCGGTGTAAATGCGATCGATGCAGGCCATCCCGGTAAGGGGATAGCTGCACTGTTCGACGATTTTGCACTCGCCTTTTTTGGTCAGATGTTCGGTCATCACGAACACCTGCTTCGCGCCAATCGCCAGATCCATCGCCCCGCCGACGGCAGGAATTGAGGACGGCGCGCCGGTGCTCCAGTTGGCGAGATCCCCGCGCGCCGACACCTGATAAGCCCCGAGCACGCAGATATCCAGGTGCCCGCCGCGCATCATGGTGAAGGAGTCGCCGTGGTGGAAATAGCAGCCGCCCGCCAGCAGCGTCACCGGCTGTTTTCCGGCGTTGATAAGCTCCGGGTTCTCCTCTCCCGGCGCAGGTGCCGGCCCCATGCCGAGAATGCCGTTTTCGCTGTGCAGGAAAATCTCGCGATCCGCCGGAAGATAGTTAGCAATCTGCGTCGGCATGCCGATGCCAAGATTGACGTAAGCCCCCTCGGGAATATCCCGGGCGATGCGCTCGGCAAGCTGTTGGTGAGTCAATGTGTTCACGCTGTCTCCTTGAGTGACGTGGCGGACGCGTTAATCAGGCGCTGCACAAAAATGCCCGGCGTCACCACCGCTTCCGGGTCCAGTTCGCCGAGGGCCACAAACTCACTCACCTGCGCGATGGTGCAGCGGGCAGCGGCGGCCATAATGGGACCGAAGTTGCGGCCGGTTTTGTCGTACACCAGGTTGCCCCAGCGGTCAGCTTTCAGGGCTTTGATCAGCGCAAAATCGGCTTTGAGCGGCAGTTCAAACACGTAATCTCTGCCGTCGATGCGACGCGTCTCTTTGCCTTCGGCAAGCGCGGTGCCAAAGCCAGTGGGGGTAAAAATACCGCCTAACCCTGAGCCGCCCGCCTGAATCCGCGCCGCGAGATTGCCCTGCGGCACCAGCTCCAGCTCAACCTCGCCGCGACGATACAAATCGTCAAACACCCATGAATCCACCTGGCGCGGGAAGGAGCAGATCACCTTCTTCACGCATCCGGCTTTCAGCAGCGCCGCCAGGCCGTAGTCGCCGTTGCCGGCGTTGTTGCTGATGAGGGTCAGTCCGCGCGGGCGACGGCGGATTAACGCATCCAACAGTTCCGACGGCTGCCCCGCCGGGCCAAAACCGCCGACCATGACCGTCGCGCCGTCAAAAATATCCGCCACTGCGTCATCCAGCGTGGCAATCCGTTTATCAATCATTCCTGAGCCTCTTTGTTATTACCGGGCAGGCTGCGCAGGGCAATCCACGCCAGTAGCGCGTAAACCACCAGCAGCAGGGAGACGGGCCACGAGGCGTTGAACTCCATCAGCAACGCCACCGCCAGCATCGGTCCCAGACCGCCGGAAAATATCGATCCCACTTCGTGCCCCAGCGCCAGGCCGGAGTAGCGCACCCGTACCGGGAAGAGATCGCTCATGATGCAGGGCTGAGTGCCGATCATCGCCCCGTGGCAGAACGGCAGTCCGAGCAGCATCGCCAGCATGATCCAGCCGTACGTGCCGGTGGAGAGCAGCCAGAAGAACGGGAACGCCATCACCAGCAGGCCAATTACGCCGATGTAGTAGACCGGCTTGAGACCGATGCGGTCCGACAACGCGCCCCAGAACAGAATCGAGAAGAACTCCACCAGCATCGCCAGCGTTACAGCGCTGATGATCTCCCCGGTGCTGATGCCGATATGGCGGGCGTAGACCACCGAGAAGGTAAAGAAGATGTAGGACGCGCCGTTCTCCGGCAGGCGCAGTGCAATCGCCTGCAGCAGGGCTTTCGGGTGGTCGCGAATCAGCACCAGCAGCGGGATTTTTTCGTGCTGCGCTTCCGGTTTCGCCTGGGTAAACGCCTTGCTCTCGCGGATGTTTTTGCGGATATAAACGCCGACTAAAAAGATGACGATGCTCAACAGGAATGGCACGCGCCAGCCCCAGCGCATAAAGTCCGATTCAGGCAGTTGCTGCACCAGGTAAAAGGCGAACGCCGAGAGGACAAATCCACCGGAAACCCCCATCTGGCTCCAGGCGGTGTAGTACCCGCGACGCGAGGCGGGCGCGTTTTCGCTTAGCATCAGCACGCCGCCGCCCCACTCCCCGCCCGACGCCACGCCCTGCAGGAAGCGCAGAGTGATGAGCGACAGCGGTGCCCAGAGACCAATCTGCGCGTAGACCGGCAGCAGCCCGATCACAAAGGTGGTGGCGCCCATTAGCGTCAGGGTCATGATCAGCGTCATTTTGCGGCTGTAGCGGTCGCCGATATGCCCGAAGACTATTCCGCCCAGCGGCCGCGCCAGAAAACCCACTGCGAAACCAGAAAAAGCCAGTAGCGTGCCCTGAAGCGGATCGCCGCCGACCGGGAAGAACAGCGGGCCAAACACCAGCGCTGCCGCCGTGCCATACAGAAAAAAGTCATACCACTCGAGCGCATTCCCCAGCACCGAGGCCACAACCAGCTTGCGCATCTGCTGCGCGTCCTGGCTGCCGGTGGCGGTGGTAGCGGTACTTTCAGTGACGACATTACTCATGACGCGCGTCCCCTCTTGTTGTGGTGGGCTTACGCCTGCACATCGCCACCGACGGTGTGATAGCGGCGGTTGAAGTAGACCAGCCCGCGCGGCTGCTCGCTGAGGCGAATCGCCTGCACCTGGCAGTAGAAAACGCTGTGGCTGCCCACTTCATGACAGGTATCGATGGTGCAGTCGAAGCTGGCGACGGACGAGCTGAGCACCGGCGCGCCGCTGCTCATCACCTGCCAGCTGTCGTGTAGAAAACGCTCCTCCGATCGCAGACTGGCGTTGGCGAAAACGCCGGACAGCCCCTGGTGATCGCCGGAAAGCACGTTGACGCACAGGGTGCCGTTTTGTTTGAAATGCTGATGGGCGTAAGAGTTGCGGTTCATACACACCAGAAGCGTCGGCGGCTGATCCGTCACGCTACAGACCGCCGACGCGGTAAAGCCAAATTTCCCCGCCGGGCCGTCGGTGGTGATCACCGAAACTGCGCTGCCGAGCTGCGCCATCGCGTTACGAAATTCTGTTTGCAGTGTCATAAGTGATTCCTTACAAATCGATAACTAAACGGGGGCATTTCGCCCTGGAACAGCACAGCAGGATCTGATCGCCCTCGGCTTTCTCTTCGTCGGTCAGGTAGTGGTCGCGGTGATCCGGCTCGCCTTCCAGCACGTCCGTCAGGCAACTGCCGCAAATCCCCTGCTTGCACGACACATTTACCTTCAGCCCGGCCCCGGCCAGCGCCTCGACGATGGTCTGGTTTTCCAGCACTTTCACGGTGATCCCGCTGCTTGCCGCCACCACCTCAAACGCGCTGCCGCCGGTCTGGACCTCGGCGCTGAAACACTCCTGATGAATTTGCTCAGCGCGGTACCCCTGCGCGTTAGCCTGATCGGTCACCGCATCCATCAGCCGCGTCGGGCCGCAGGTGTAGACGTGGGTGTTGTCAGGGACGTCGCACAACACCGCCGCCAGATCCAGGCGCTGCTCATCGCTAAAGTGCAGATGCACTCGCCCGGCGAACGGTGCGTTTTCCAGCTGCGGAATAAACGCCGCCTGTGAACGCGAACGCGCGCAGTAGTGCAGCGAGAACGCGCGTCCGGCGGCGTGCAGCTCTGCGGCCATCGCCAGCATGGGCGTGATACCAATTCCGCCGCCGATCAGCAGGCTGTATGCCGCGCTGTCGTCCAGCACAAACAGGTTGCGCGGCTCGCTGACCTGAATTTCATCGCCTTCGCACAGGGCATGTACCGCCCGCGATCCGCCCTTCGAGTTCACCTCTTTCAGCACGCCGAGCTGGTAGTGCTGGCTGTTCTGCGGGTCGCTGCACAGGGAGTACGGGCGAATCAGATCGGCGCTCAGGTGCAGGTCGATATGGGCGCCTGCGCGAAATGCCGGAAGCGGGCCTCCATCCCTGCGCGCCAGGGTCAGCAGAACTACCTCGCTCTGCAGTTCACGTTGGATGACCTGTAATGTCAGCATGAGAACTCCTTAACGCATAAACAGGCCGCCGTTGATGTCCCAGGTGGCCCCGGTGACAAACGACGCCTGCGGTGAAGCGAGCAACGCCACGGCTTCGGCAACAAACTCCGCCTCGCCGAGTTTCCCGACCGGGATCATCTGCAGCAGCCCGGCCATTTTTTCTTCCGGTACCAGGGCGTGTACCGTCGGCAGATCCATCGGACCGGGCGCAATAGCATTGACCGTCACGCCCGAGCGACTCAGCTCGCGGGCGAAGACTTTCGTGAGGGTCAAAATGCCGCCCTTTGACGCCGCGTAATGGGCACCAGAGGCGGTTCCGCCGTTTTGTCCGGCGAGGGAGGCCAGGTTGATAATGCGGCCGTAGCCCTGGGCGGCGAAGTAGCGTCCCATCGTCTGGCAGCCGACAAAGGTGCCGCGCAGATTAGTGCTGAGCACCCGGTCGAACTCGTCGACGCCGATCTCCATCACCGGCGTGGCGAGGGTCAGCGCGGCGTTGTTCACCAGCACCTGTAAGCTGCCAAAACGGGCGAGCGTGGCATCGAGGGCACGGGTGAAGTCCGCCGGCTGGCGGATATCCAGCCCCAGCGCCAGTACTTTGTCGTGGTCCAGAGCGTCCGCCGCCTGTTGCGCACGCGCGGCGTCAACGTCCGTTAGCACCACCTGGAACCCCTGCGCCAGCAGGTGTTCCGCGATAACATTTCCCAGACCGGCTGCCGCGCCGGTCACTAATACGGTTTGCGTCATGAGCGATGCCTCAGAGGATGTAGCCGATGCTGTGCAGCACATCGTCGCTGTTGACCAGACGGATCACCTTTTGCTGGATGCGCAGGCGGTCGCCTTCTCGCTGCAGCTGCCAGGTGATATCCGCCGCGTAATGGCGGCTATGACCTTTGCGGTGTTCCCACAGGGACTGCGCCCCGCGCACCACGATCAGGCCGTCCTGTGATTTCAGCAGACGAAAACGCGACAACGTGCGCAGAGTACGTGCGCGCGGCGTGGTCGAGATCGACTCCCCGCTGTAGAGGCGATGAACGCGTTTTTCGCGCATGTGGTGATCGTCACAGGCGTAGTTGAGGGTGTTTTTGAAATCGGTCTCGTTCGGATCGATCGGGACGACGTACAGACCGTCGTGCTGCCACAGATCCAGCCAAGCGCTGAATTCGCCCTGATCGAGCAAGTCGCCCTCAAGGTTAATCAGCGTCACGGCGGCAAAGAGTTCAGATTCTGGGGTCATCATTTTTCGCTCTCCGTCATCAGTTTTTTCCACTGCTGGTAGGCGGCGCGCATCCCGGTTTCGGCGCTGACGTCGCTGCGCAGGCCGTCGTCGGTGCGGTACTCTCCCGCCAGCCCGCGATTGAGCATGATCCAGAGATCATCCCCCGCCGTTGCCCCGTGCTGTACACGCTCCCAGGCCTCCGAGTCGTCCGGCGTGCCGAAGCCCATCGGCCCCTGGAAGTGTTCGTGCAGACGCAGACGCGCCTGGTTGGCAATTTCCGGCCCGCCGTCCATGGTGATCACCGCGTGGTGGATTTCCGTTTCATTCACGGAAATCGGCTGGAGTACGCGGAAAAACGCCATCGAACAGGCGATGTTGGGGAAGATATTCAGGTTAAAGCCGGAGCCGCCGACGGCGCGCACGATACGGCGCACCTGCTGTTCGTCATGGTCGGCACGCAGGGCCTCTGCCAGCGTCTCAAAGCGCTCCGGGATTGGCGCGTCGAGGTTGGCGTCGAGATCCACCAGTTCCGGGATCATCACCATTACGCTGTGGCCGTTGCCCAGGTCTTCGACGTAGCCGCTGCCGTCAACGAAATTCAGCATCTCTTCCGTCTGCTTATCCACAGAGCTGAGGAACGAGCGGTGAACCACGGGGAAGTGGTAGCCGTCAGTGGTGTTTTCCAGCTGGATTTTCCAGTTGCCGGGAAAGCGGAAACGGTGGGCTGGCCCGGTTTTAATCGGGTAGCCCGCCCCCTGCTTCATAAACAGATCCATCCATTTTTTCGCCGCGCCGAGGAACTCTTCCAGCGGTTCGATCTGATCGTTAAAGGTGGCGAAGATCATCCCGGCATACTGTTCCGTGCGCAGGGAGATCAGCCCCAGCTCGCCTTTTTCCAGCTGGTCGGCGTAGCTTTCCGGATGCGGCACGCCGCGCAGGCTGCCGTCCAGCGCGTAGCCCCAGCCGTGGTACGGGCAGACGAAACTGTTGGTTTTGCCGCTGCGGTGTTCGCACACGGTCGCCGCGCGGTGGCGGCAGCGGTTAAGCAGCGTGTGAACATTACCTTTGCGGTCGCGCACCACGATCACCGGCTGGGTACCTAGCTCAGTGGTTTTAAAGCTCCCGGTCTCCGGGATTTCACTGGCGTGTGCCACCCAGACCCAGGTCTTGCTGAAGATGCGATCCAGTTCGAGCTGGAACAGATCGTCCGAGGTGTAGAGCGACGTGTGTACGCGGTCGGGCTGCACCAGCGCCGCTATCTCTGCCGCGTCCGGTATCGCCTGCGGCGAAGTGTCGATGTTTTTGATGGTTATCAGGTGATCACATTGCATGTCTATTTCTCCTGCACGTCGTTATTTTTCTCAGGGACAGGTAACGCATCCGCCGCATGCCAGTGGTCCACCGGTCGGCTGAACAGGTTGCGGGTGGTGAAGTGGCGCATCGCCATGCCGTTCGCGTCGCGCGCAAAAGTGACGCAGATTTCCGCCGCGTTCAGGTGCGCGCCACCGGCGGTGAACGCCGAGGTTTGCAGCATCAGCCAGCGCCCCCGCAGTTCGCCGTCCGGCGTGTGGCTTAGCGCCTCCGAGCAGAGAAAGTGCGCGTTCATGGCGAAATGGGCGGGTTGTCGCACGTAGCTCGCCATCAGGGTGATAATCGCTTCGCGGCCCTGATGTTTACCGAGCCGCGAGGCGTAGGGTTCGCCCAGCCCTTCCCAGCAGGCGTCGGCGGTAAAGAGCGCGCCAATCGCCTGCACGGTTTCAGGGCTGTCAAGCTGGTCGCACAGGCGCATGTAATCGCTGATACACACGCGGGCCGCCTGGCTGTCTTCGAGCTGCTGTAAGCGCAGCGCATCCTGTGCGTTCATGGTCTTAGCCCTGAATAATCAGTTCACGGCCCACGCGGGCTTCGATTTTGCAGTACTTCCACAGCTTGCTGCCGCTCTCACCCACCGGCGTGGTGCGGAACAGGTTGCAGACCGCCGCCACGTTTTCCAGTTTCTCCGCGTCTGCCAGCACGTAGGTGGTCCAGGGGGCGGTAGTGGACGGGCCGACCATCAGCTGGTCGTCATCCATGTTGCCGATGACGCGGATGCCCTGGGTCTCTTCGATCCCTTTCATCATCACGCCGAATGCGCCCCACACCTGTTTGGTTTCCGCCGGGCTGGCGTCGAAAAAGTTCTGGTTTACGCCGATGCAAAACAGCACGCGTAAGGTTGTTGACTGGCTCATCTGTTGCTCCTTTCGTTAAAAATCACAAATAACCGGGCAGCGGTTTTCCGCCGAAAAAGACCGTACCGGCGTTCAGGTACGAGAGATCGCCCATAAAGGCGTGCTGGGTGATCACCATGGTGTCGCGCACAAAACGTTGCAGCGGGCTGGTCATGGTGACGCCGCCCATGCCGTTCAGCGCCAGCGCCTGACGCGCCACGTCGGCAGCCACGCGGGTGACGTGGGTGGAAGAGAGTCGCAGAGCGTTGATCTGCGTGCAGCTCGCCTCGTTTCCGGCCAGCAGGCACTGCCAGACGTCGTCGATGGCCTCATAGAACCAGGCGCGGGCGGAGCGCAGTTCGGCTTCGCAGCGGGCAATTTGCATCTGCGCCTGCTGGCGATCGGCCAGACGCGGTGCGCCGGTGACAGACTGTTGACGATGGGCGATCGCGTAGATTTCGTTGAGCGCCGCGCGGGCCACGCCGAGTGCCACCACGGAGAGCACCTGGGTCGCCAGTGACAGCACCGGGTAACGGTACAGCGGCCCGTCGAAATTCAGCGCGCCGCCGCGAATGAAGGTCCACTCCTGCGGGACAAAGGCATCGTTAACCACCAGATCGTGGCTGCCGGTTCCGGCAAGGCCGACGGTGTCCCAGACGGGATCGATCTGCACGCTCGCCCGTGGCAGAACCGCCATGCGCGGCAGGGCCTGATCGCCCTCGGGCAAAATCCCGACGCCGAGCACCGAGGCCCCCATGCTGCCGCTGGCAAAACTCCAGCGTCCGCTAATGCGGTAGCCGCCGTCGGCTTGCCGTGCTTTTTGCGTCGGGAAAATCCCGCCCGCAAAGACCACATCCGGCCCGTCGCGATAGAGTTCCTTTAGGGTTTCCGGTGGCAGTGCGCCGAGATAAAACGGGCTCATGCCGAAACTGGCTACCCAGCCTGCCGAGCCGTCGGCGGTGGAGATCTGCTCAATCAGCTCACAAAACTGCGCCGGGGAGCACTCGTCTCCGCCGTACTGTTTTGGCACCAGGGCGCGGTAGACGCCCACCTGTTTGAAGCGGGTAATGATGTCGTCAGAGATATGACGTTGATGCTCAAAATCGCCGCTGCGAGTCGCAACATCACTCAATAGCGGAACAAGCTCCTCACGAACATGGATGGCAGACATAGCGTCCTCCGAAAAGGGTTGTGCGGTGTGCGCGAGGCGAGCGCGTCCGCAATGAGTCGAACTCACTGAGTCATCAGGCAAAGAAAAACGGAATGTTTAGGGTTGTCGTCGTCCGGTGAGCCACTCGGCGGCCTGCACCAGCAGCCCGTCGTGGCCTTTGGCAGCCACCAGCTGGAGCGATACCGGGCGGCCATGCAGTTCATCTACCGCAAGGGTAATGGCCGGATGGCCGCTGAGGTTGAACGGGCGGACCAGGCGTGTGAGATTGACCACGCTCAGGGGATCGGCGGCCTCCTCAAGGGTAGGAGGCAATTCAGGCAGTGTCGCCAGCGCCAGCAGCGGTGTTTTTGCCAGCAGTGCGTCGACCTGCGCGGTGAATTCACTGCGCACCTGTTCAGCTGATGCCAGCGCTTCGGCGCTGATATCTGCCCCGGCGCGAATACGGGCGGCCACATCCGCGGAGACGGCGTTGCTCGCCAGCAGCGGGCTGAAGGCCTGCCAGTTTTCATGGCTGATGAGGGTTAAACCTGCGCGATGCGCATCGTTCAGCGCGGGCAACTCGGCCTGCTCAGGGCGCACGCCGCACGCGGCAAGTACCTTGAGAATGCGGTCATCGATTTCCGGTAACGCGGCAGAGATGAAGGCCATCGGCGGCAGTTCGCTGAGCGGTTCCCCCACGGCGACGGAAAGCCGGGTCATCGCCTGGCGCAGCACTGTGGCATTGCGGGCAAAGACGCCCACACAGTCGAGCGAGCTTTGGGCAGGCATAACCCCGTGACGGCTGAGCACGCCGTAGCCCGGTTTGAAGCCCAGCACGCCGCAGCAGGCGGCAGGCATTCTGACGGAGCCGCCGGTGTCGGTGCCGAGGGAGAAATCGACCTCACCGGAGGCGACAACGGCGGCAGATCCGCTGGATGAACCGCCCGGAATCAGCGCCGGATAGCGCGGGTTCACCGGCGTGCCGCTCCAGGGGTTGATCCCGGTGACACCAAACGCCAGCTCATGCAGCGTGGTTTTGCCCGTCAGCTGGCAGTGCTTTTCCAGTAGCGTCGCAACCACGCTGGCGTGCTGGCGGGCCAGCGGTGCGTTTTCCAGCGCCGGGCAGCCTGCGCGGGTCGGGTGCCCGGCAATATCCAGGGTGTCTTTGACCGCAAATCTCAGGTCGCCCTCACCGAGGGTAAATTGCTCAACGTAACCATCGCTCTCATAAACTGGCTTCATGATTGATACCTTAACCAGAAAAAATGAATCATATTCAGGCGGGCAGTCAGTGCTGCCTTTTTGTCCTGACTAACGTTAGGTCAATCATGGAAGAATTAGATGAAAATTCAAGTAATCTTTCACGTTAATTTCACGCTTACGCAACATTTAATTAACCTTCAATTCAATAAGGTTACTGATTCAGGGTGATGAAAAATAAGACAAAATGGCGGGAATTGGAAAGGGATACCGCCCTGAGCATTCAGCGCGGCATAAGAAAATTAATGGTGAAATTACAGAGAGTTAGAAGGAAAGACTACGGAGTTCACAAATTTGTCATCGGATATTTTGACCTCACAGTTCGTTGAGGTTATCCAGAACCTTTGCCAGGGAGAGATTCATTTTTTCGACCTGACTGGCCGTCATGCCCTTGAAGCCTTTTTCGAACACTTTGCTGGTGTATGCGTAGGCCTCTTCCACTTTTTTGCGACCGGCCTCCGTGAGCATCACTTCCGTGACGCGCGCGTCCTGTTCGCTGCTCGCGGTGGTGACCAGGCCGTCATCGCGCAGCCGCCCGACGATTTTGGTGACCGTGGGCATTTTCGCCATCGCGTACTCGGAAATCTGCGAAATACTGGCCTTGCCGTACTGGTGAGTCACCATCAGCACCCGGAAGCGAGAAACATCCAGCTGGGCTTTTTTTAGTGTAATTTCCATGATTTGCGTGTAGCGCGCATACACATTCACGATCCAGTAGAACGGAAACTCTTCGCGATGAAAGGCGGGATCGTCAGGTGCGCCGTCCGGGGTATTTTTTATTGTTGTCATGCGTTTCCTTACCAAAAAAAGCGTCAGAGTGAACGATTATACCCTGCGAATCTGCGGCGACTAAGCCTATCTGAACGGGTGCTGAAACGTATAAGAGATCCCGATCGCATTATGATTCAAAAATGCTAACTGATTAACAATTACGTATCATTTTTTACACATTGCATTGACGGTTGCGGTGGCTGTTTTCTATACGTTTAGCCGACCTGTACGCTAATTCTAATAATCGCAATGTGGAGCTATTCATGAACGAACGTTCTTCTGTGGAGCAGACGCGCCCGCCGTCGTCTGCGCCCGACGCTCTGGACCCTCGCCAGCAGGCCGTGATCAAAAAGCTGTTCCGTCGGCTGATTGTGTTTTTATTTATTTTGTTTGTTTTTTCCTACCTCGACCGCATCAACATTGGCTTTGCCGGCCTGACAATGGGCAAAGATCTGGGTCTGACCAGCACCATGTTTGGCCTCGCGACCACCCTGTTCTACGTGATGTATGTCATTTGCGGTATTCCCAGCAATATCATGCTGAGTATCGTCGGCGCGCGACGCTGGATCGCGGTGCTGATGGTGGTGTGGGGGATCGCGTCCACCGCCACCATGTTCGCCACCGGACCGAACAGCCTGTACGTGCTGCGTATGCTGGTCGGGATTGCGGAAGCGGGCTTTTTGCCGGGCCTGCTGCTCTATTTAACCTACTGGTTCCCGGCCCATTATCGTGCGCGTGCTAACGCGCTGTTTATGATTGCGATGCCGGTCACCATGGCGCTCGGTTCGCTGGCCTCCGGGTATATCCTGAACATGGACGGCCTGCTGAATCTCAAAGGCTGGCAGTGGCTGTTCCTGCTGGAGGGTTTCCCGTCCGTGCTGTTGGGTCTGGTGGTCTGGTTCTGGCTGGATGACAGCCCGTCGAAGGCCAAATGGCTGACGGAAGATGACAAAGCCTGCCTGGCAGAGATGCTGGAAGCGGATAAGATTGCTGCGCGCAAAATGCAGGTGGATGCGAGCACGTCGCTGTTGCCGCAGCGCAGCGTGGCGCGCGAACTGTTTACCCCCATCATTATTCTCTACACGGTGGCCTATTTCTGTCTCACCAATACCCTCAGCGCCCTGAGCGTGTGGACGCCGCTGATTCTGCGCAGCTTCAACGAAGCCAGCAGCAATGTCACCATCGGGTTGCTGAGTGCCATTCCGCAGGTGTGTACCATTGTGGCGATGGTCTGGTGGAGTAAGCGTTCCGATCGCCTGAACGAGCGTAAAATCCACACCCTGCTGCCCTATCTGTTTGCCGCGGCGGGCTGGATGTTAACTGCCTCCAGTACCCAGGCGGTGCTGCAGTTCACCGGGATTGTGATGGCGTCGGCAGGCGCGTTCGCGGCGATGGTGATCTTCTGGACCACGCCGGATCGCTATATCTCCCTGCGCGCTCGCGCCGTCGGAATTGCGGTGATTAACGCCACCGGGATGACCGGTGCGGCACTCGGGCCGCTGCTGATGGGCTGGATGAAAGACGTCACCGGAAACTTCAACGCCGGGATCTTCATGGTGGCCGGTTTCCTGGTGCTGGGCGCGCTGATCATTGCGCTGATCCCGATGAGCAAAACCCAGCCGCAGAATGCTGCCGCCCCACTCTCGACTTGACTTATTGTGTAATAAAGATACTTTTCAGGACATGAAGAAAATCCTGATTATCGTCCCTGACGGCGGCATGTTGTTCGAAGCCGCCGGTATCGCAGACATTCTGATGCAGGCCAACCAGCTCCATCCGGAAGGCCTCGCCCAGCCTCGCTATCGCATTATTATCGCCACCACTCAGCCGCACCAGGTGATCCACGGTCAGTCCGGGCTAAACCTGCTGGCGGACTATCGTCTGCCGGAGCTGGATCCGCGTGAGCCGCTCGACACCATTATCATCACCGGACGTGGGATGAACGAGCTGGAGAGCACCGCCGTGGTGGACTGGCTGCATCTGGCCGCGCCCCATGCCCGGCGCATCGCCTCGATTTGCGGCGGCGCGATGCTGCTGGCGCAAAGCGGCCTGCTGGACGGACGTCGCGCAACCACCCACTGGCGGCTGCTGGAGACGATGCAAAAAAGCTGGCCTGCCATCAACGTCGTAGGCGGCCCGCTCTATATTCAGGATGGTCCCATCTGGACATCCGGCGGGGTGAGCTCCGGGTTTGATCTCACGCTGGCGCTGGTTGAAGAGGACTACGGTTTTACCCTGGCGCGAGACGTGGCCCAGGATCTGGTGATGTATTTGCGCCGTCCTGGCGGGCAGCTGCAATTCAGCCGCTATAACCTGAATTCATCCGCCAGTGCCGGGCCGGTCAGCGAATTGCAAACCTGGATACTTAACAATCTCACGGCCGATCTGTGCGTCGAAAAACTGGCGGAGCAGGCGGCCATGAGCCCGCGCAATTTCACCCGCGTCTTTACCCGTGAAACGGGCGCTTCTCCGGCACGCTACGTGATGGAAGCCCGTCTCGCCGCCGCCCGTCAGCTGCTGGAGCAGACAAGCGAGCCGCTGGACCGCATCGCCGAGCAGAGCGGATTTGGCAGCAGCATCAACCTGCGCCGGGTGTTTGAGAAACAGCTCCACCTTACTCCCAGCGAGTATCGTCAACGATTCCACTGCCGCAAAATGGCGTAATCTGATCCTTTTTTGTCATTTACGCCATTTCACCTGAAGCCTACAGTGACTCCAGACACCACAGTTAAGGAGTGCATCATGGTTAAGGTCGGTATTAATGGTTTCGGCAGAATCGGTCGCAATTTCTTACGCGCCGCCCTCGATAACCCGGAGATTCAGATCGTGGCGATTAACGATCTGACGGACAGTAAAACCCTCGCCCATCTGCTGAAATACGATTCCCTGTTAGGGACGCTGCCGGTATCCGTTGAGGCTGCCGATAATCATCTGCAGGTGGATGGCAAACAGATTAGGGTCTTCAGCGAGCGCGACCCGGCCGCTATTCCGTGGCGTAACGTTGAAGTGGACGTGGTGATTGAAGCCACCGGCTTCTTCACCGACCGCGAGAAAGCGGCGGTGCATATTGAGAGCGGCGGCGCAAAACGCGTCATCATCTCCGCCCCGGGTAAAAACGACGATTTGACCGTGGTGATGGGCGTGAACGATCGGCTGTACGATCCAGCTCAGCACTTTGTGGTGAGCAACGGCAGCTGCACCACGAACGGTCTGGCACCCGCCGCGCAGGTGCTGCATCAGCACTTCGGCATCGAACATGGCCTGATGAACACCACTCACGCCTACACCAACAGCCAGGCACTGCACGACCAGCCGGAGAAAGATCTGCGCGGCGCGCGGGCGGCGGCCCTGTCGATTGTCCCCTACTCCAGCGGCGCGGCGAAGGCGCTGGGGAAAGTGATTCCTGAGCTGGACGGACGTCTGACCGGGTATTCCTTGCGCGTTCCGGTGCCGGTGGTGTCGATTGTCGATTTGACGGTCACCCTGAGCCGGGAGGTAACGGTGGATGAGGTCAACGCCGCGTTTCGTGAAGCGGCCTCTGCCGGGCCATTGCAGGGCATTCTGGGCTACAGCGACGAGCCGTTAGTATCAAGTGATTATCAGGGCGATCCGCGCTCATCGATCATCGACGGGCTTTCTACGCTGGTCATCGGCGGCAATATGGTGAAGATCCTCGCCTGGTATGACAACGAGTGGGGCTTCTCGAACCGCCTGGTCGATCTGGCGCTGCTGATGGACCGCAAAGGTTTGTAAAAACCGCGTCGGGTGGCGACATCGCCGCCACCCGGCTTTTAACCGTTATTCCGCTTTGACACGAACGCCCATCAAGACAATTACCATTGCGCTCACCAGCAGCAAGCCGCTTCCGGCGAATACCCCGCTGGCACCGTTGAGGTCAAACACCGCCCCGCCGCCTGCCGCACCTGCACCAATCGCAAACTGAATCGACGCCACCAGCAAACCACCCGCACTTTCGGCTTCGTCCGGCACCGTGGTCGCAAGCCAGGTCGACCAGCCCACCGGCACCAGGCCAAAAGCAAAGCCCCACAGTGCCACCAGCAGTCCGTCCAGCATCGCCAGATGGCCGTATGCCACCATGATCAGCGCCAGAACGCCCATCGCAAACGGCACCAGCGCCAGCGTCAGACGTAAATTGCGCGCCAGCAGATGCCCGGCAATCGAAGTGCCGACGAAATTGGCGAGGCCAAAGCCCAGCAGGATCAGCGAAATGCTCTCGACGCTCGCCTGCCCGACGGTTTCAAGGAACGGGCGCAGGTAGGTAAAGAAGGCAAAGTGACCGCTAAAAATCAGCACCGTGGCCAGCAGCCCGCCGATCATGCCAGGGCGGCGCAGCACGCGCAGCAAGGTCCCGAGACTGCCGCTGCTCTCCGGTTTCATTGACGGGAGCACCCACAGCTGCCAGAGCAGCGCCAGCATGCTCGGCAGAATGCAGAGAATAAAGACGTTACGCCAGCCGATCAGGCTGCCCAGGTAGCTGCCGAGCGGCGCGGCGACCACGGTTGCGATCGACACGCTGGAGAAGATCACCGCCAGCGCTTTCGGCACTTTATCGGCCGGAACCAGCCGCATCGCCGTGGCCGTGGACATTGCCCAGAAGCCGCCGATAGCGATACCTAACAGCAGGCGCCCCATCAGCAGTACCTGCAAATTGGGCGCAAAGGCCACCAGCAGGCTGGAGATAATTTGCAGCACAGAGAAAAACATCAGCACCCAGCGGCGGTCGATACTTTTGGTGGCGGGCGTAATCAGCAGCCCGGTCACCAGTGCGACCAGCGCCGTTGCGGTCACCGCCTGCCCGGCCATCCCTTCGCTGACGCCGAGACTGGCAGCCATCGGCGTTAACAAACTGGCCGGTAAAAACTCCGCCGTAATCAGGCCAAACACCCCCAGTCCCAGTGAATAGACCGCTCGCCAGGCGGGTTTTGCGGGCGCTATGGCCTCGCTCGCCGCGATAGTTGAATTCATCTGTTGCTCTCCCGTTAGAAAAATGTGACAACCGTCGCAAAAGCATAGAGCGTTCCCCCTGGACGATCTATGACATATAATCTTCACTTATTGATAATTCGTCCGGAGTTGTGCCCATGACCGTTCAGTCGCCCGATTTAATCAGTGAGCTTTTACGTGGAATGCGTCTCTCCGGCGTGAAATACCGCCGCATCGAGGCCAGCGCCCCTTTTGGCGTGGCGTTCACCCAGGCCCCCGGCAAGGCGCAGTTTCATTTCATCAGCCACGGTTCAGCGGTGCTGCGCATGGAGAGCGGCGCGGTGTTTACCCTGAGCAGCGGCGATGCGCTGTTTATTCCCAACGGCAATGCCCACGCCCTGCTGTCGGATGAAAATGCCACCGTCACCCCGGTGTCGGCGTTTCCCAGCGAGCCGATTTGCAACTCCGTGTGCGCCATCACCTGCGAGCCGTGCCCGGAAAGCGAAAACGTGGTGATATTCAGCGGATGTATGGATTTTGAGCTGGGCGGGATGCAGCCCCTGATCAAAGCGATGCCGGAAGTGATGATGGTGAGCCGTCTGATGTCGACCTGGCCGGAGATCCACCCGCTGCTGGCGGCGATGGAGCGGGAATCCATGACCCGGCAGGTCGGTTTCGCCGGGATTCTGGCGCGTCTCGCCGATGTGGTGGCCGCCCTCATCGTGCGCGGCTGGGTGGAAGCGGGCTGCGGAAAAGCCACGGGCTGGGTGCAGGTACTGCGCGACCCACGTCTGAGCCGTGCGATTTATGCCATGCACCAGCAGCCGGGCGTCAACTGGAGCGTGGCGGAGCTGGCAAAAGAGGCCGGCACCTCGCGTTCGGTCTTTGCCGAGCGGTTTTTATCGGCCACCGGCACCACGCCTGCCAAATATTTGAGTGAACTCAGGATGCGCCTCGCCATTCAGTACATTCGCCATGAGCATCAGGCGATTGAAACCGTGGCGTTGCGGCTGGGATATGGATCGCTGGCGGCCTTTAGCCGGGCGTTTAAACGCATCGTCGGCCATGCGCCGGGAACCCTGCGGGAAACCAGCCAGACCCCCGAAGAGGTCTGACTGGCGAGGCGTCAGAAGTAGTACTTGAAGCGAACGCGGCCGCCGTAGCGATCGTCGTTGTTATCAGCGCCCTTATTCGGATGCGCTTCCACCCAGGAGGCGTAGGCCCCGAGATAGATATTAAAGTTCTTCATATTCATCACGTTCGGGATGAGATACGACGCGTGAAGGGTATGAATATCGTAATCGCCTGGATCGGTTATCCAGCAGTCGTTATCGCAGTTATCGTACACATTCGCGGAGTTGAATTTATCCACTTCGTTGTGGGCGTAAATGTAGCCCAGCTCGATGTTGTGCCACAGGGCGTTAGTCCCCGCGGTAAAATCGGTTTCATCCGTGGCATCCATATAAGCGGTATTGAGGTTCACCACAGCGCCGTCTTGCGGATCGGTTTGCTGCCCATTCCAGGTCATCGTGAAACCGTAACCGGTGCGATCGGACTGATCGACCCACTGCCCTGACGCATCGCGATAGCCGTAGGCGTTGTTGACGAGGTTACTCTCCATCGCCACCGCCGTTGAGAAGCGTCCGCTCTGCCAGGCGATGACCGGGCGGATATAGGCCACATTTTTGTCGTTATCGAGATTGATGCCGTGATACTGCTTGTCGACGAACAGCGTGCTGCCGTCTTCCAGCAGCGTGTTGACCTCGAAATACCAGTTATCCAGGGTTTTGCTCATCAGGAAGTTGCCACCGCTGTCGCTACGTCCCCGGCCCTCTTTCATCATGTAGATATAGCCGTAGCCGTCGCTGTAGAGATCGTTGGCCGTATTCCCGGAATATTCGATAAAGGTATCCTGATTGAGCGGGAACATATCGTAGGCTTCAAAACGTCCGACTTTGATCTTCCAGTTATTCTCATTGCCGAAAAAGAATACGGCATCATCGAGATTCATTTTGCCGGTGAGATCTGCCAGCGGCTGCACTGAGAATCCGGCAAAATTACCGTCATCCATTCGACGATAACCGTCAAAGCCTAACAGCAGACGCCCGTTAATATCCCAGCGTTCATTATTTCCCGATGCCCAGTCTTTATTCGCACTGGTTTTTATCGACGTTAATGCACCGCTCCTGCTGGCCGCATCCATGTTAAATTCGACGTCGCCGTAAAATTTAATATCGCCGTAGCCAGAAAGCGTCACTTTCGGTAACGCAGACGCGGTGACCGGCTCGGCTGATTCCACCGTCACGGTCGGTTCTGTTTTGGCGACGACCGCCTGCTGTTGCTGTAATTGCTCAATTTGCGCTTCGGCCTTCTCCGCCCGGCTTTCAGCCTTTTCCAGACGTGCTTCCAGCTGTGCAAGCTTCTCTTCCAGAGTGGGCGCGTGGTGCGCAGCATATCCTCCCGCCGAGCAAATTACGCTGACGGCTAACACAATCAACTTTATTCTCATGGATTCCTTCCTGATAAATTACTGCGGCCAATAAACAGCGATATTTCGCCTAATTGTGACCGACGGTTCCATTACGTTTTTTCATCCGTTAATTATGTTTTTTAATTTATGTGATCGCTAAGAAGTGTTTCTTCATAAAAACGGCAATAAATAATGCACGCGATCACACTTGTAATTAGTGAGAGCCTTAATTCATTCAGGCTTATTCAATCACATTACCTATTAAGAAATTAAAAACAATAAACAGCAGATATATATTAACGCTTTATTACTGATTATTCCTGTGTGGGTAAAGAGTCTGGTTTTGCGAAAAATGGGATATTCGACACGCGAAAACGGCCATATTCGTCTAAGGTTTTCAGGTGATTGACGGCAGCGGCGACGCTGCTCGCGAGAATAAAAAGGAGAAAAACCGATGACGAGAACTGAAATGCGCCGTCCTGCACGCCTGCCGCTGGCGCTGCGTGTGGCACTGGGGGGCGCGATGCTGAGCGTCGCCGCACTGAGCTTCGCTGATGAGTTACCTTCCACACAAAAACAGTCGCCGGATATTATGCTCGGTCCCCTGTTCAGTGATGTGCAAAGCGCTAAGCTGTTCCCCGATCAAAAAACCTTCGCCGACGCGGTGCCGAAAAGCGATCCCCTGATGATTCTGGCGGATTACCGTATGCAGCATCTGCAACGCGGATTTGACCTGCGCCATTTCGTCGAGATGAATTTTACCCTTCCTGCTGAAGGCGAAAAATACGTTCCGCCTGCCGGACAGAGCCTGCGCGAGCATATTGATGGCCTGTGGCCGGTGCTGACGCGTACCACCGATAAAGCCGATAAGTGGGATTCGCTGCTGCCGCTGCCGAAACCTTATGTGGTGCCGGGTGGCCGTTTCCGCGAAGTCTATTACTGGGACAGCTATTTCACCATGCTGGGGCTGGCCGAGAGCGATCACTGGGACAAAATCAGCGATATGGTGGCCAACTTCGGCTATGAGATCGACACCTGGGGCCATATTCCCAACGGCAACCGCAGCTACTATCTGAGCCGTTCGCAGCCGCCGTTTTTCTCCCTGATGGTCGAACTGCTCGCCACGCACGACAAAGAGGCGCTGAAAACCTATCTGCCGCAGATGGAAAAAGAGTACACCTACTGGATGGAGGGCGTGGAGACGCTGCAGCCGGGTCAGGCCAACAAGCGGGTGGTGAAACTGGATGACGGCTCGATTCTGAACCGCTACTGGGACGATCGCGACACGCCGCGCCCGGAGTCCTGGCTGGATGATGTGACCACCGCTAAAAACAACCCGAACCGTCCGGCGACGGAAATCTACCGTGACCTGCGCTCCGCTGCCGCCTCCGGCTGGGACTTTAGCTCCCGCTGGATGGACGATCCGCAAAAGCTTGGCACTATTCGTACCACCAGCATTGTGCCGGTAGATCTGAATGCCCTGCTGTTCAAAATGGAAAAATTGCTCGCCAAAGCCAGCCAGGAATCAGGTGATACCGAGCGCGCAAACCGCTATGAAACCCTTGCAAACGCGCGGCAAAAAGCGATCGAGAGCCATCTGTGGAACGACAAAGAGGGCTGGTACGCCGATTACGATCTGAAGAGCAAAAAGGTACGTAATCAGCTGACTGCCGCCGCCCTGTTCCCGCTGTACGTCAACGCCGCCTCCAAAGAGCGGGCCGACAAAGTGGCGAGTGCCACCGCGTCACGCCTGTTGAAACCGGGTGGCGTGACGACCACCACCATCAACAGCGGCCAGCAATGGGACGCGCCAAACGGCTGGGCACCATTGCAGTGGGTGGCGGCCGAAGGGCTGCAAAACTACGGTCATAAGAAAGTGGCGATGGATGTCACCTGGCGCTTCCTGACGAACGTGCAGCATACCTACGACCGCGAGCAGAAGCTGGTGGAGAAATATGATGTGTCGACCACCGGCACCGGCGGAGGCGGCGGTGAGTATCCGTTGCAGGACGGTTTCGGCTGGACCAATGGCGTGACGCTGAAAATGCTTGATTTAGTCTGTCCGGAAGAGAAACCGTGCGACAGCCTGCCGGCAAATCAGCCTGCGGCGAACGATGATGTGGCGCCAGCGCAGAAGAGTGCCGCGCAGTAGGATTGTGCGGCTGGTGCTCTCACCCTCTCACGCAAGAGAGGGTGAGACATAAAAGGAAAATCAGAAGCTGTAGCTCGCCCCCACCTGAACCGTGCGGTCGCGGCCTATCCAGCAGTTTGTCGCGTCGTAGCAGGTAAACGTCTCTTTGTTGGTGATGTTCTGCGCGCTGGCTTTCAGGGTCAGCCCGGCCAGCGACGGCAGAACTTCACCCATCTGGTAAGAGGCGGCGAGATCGTACTGCGTCGTGCCGCCCAGTTTACCCTGATCGTTGGTCGGCGCGATCTCCATCGGCCCGGTATAGCGTGCGCCTGCACCGAGGTTCAGCCCTCTCAGCGGCGTGCTGTCGAAGGTGTAGTCCCCCCACAGGTTAAAGGCGTTTTCCGGCACCTGCGTCGGGCGTTTCCCCTGGTATTTATCATCTTCCGTGTTGATCGCGTGGGTGTAGGCGTAATTGGCGATCAGCGTCAGGTTATCCGTCGGACGACTGACGGCAGACAATTCCGCCCCCTTCGATTCCACTTCACCGGTCTGACGATAGTTCAGGAAGCCCGGATCGGTCGTGACCACATTTTTCTGGCGAATGTTAAATACCGACGCGGTAAAGGTGGTCGCGTACTCTTCCAGCAGATATTTCACCCCGCCTTCCACCTGTTTGCTGGTAGTTGGCTTGACGTCTTTAGCGGTCAGCGTGCCCTGCGGTGAAACGGGCGCAAAGCCTTCGGAGTAGCTGATAAACGGCGAGATACCGTTTTCAAAGGCGTACAACGCCCCCAGACGTTTAGTGACGCGATCCTGCGATACCCAGGCTTTGTCACCGTTTTGCAGATAGTCGGTGGTGACGGAGCGATAGTCGTCGTAGCGCAGGCTGCCGAGCAGATTCAGCCCGCCGAATTCGATCTGATCCTGCAGGTAGTAACCGTTTTGCTGATAGCTCAGGCGATTTTTCTGCGCGGTGTAGAGACCGAGCGAACCGTCGTTGACCTGCGTGTAGTCCGGGTTACGCATATCGATACCCGGCGTATTCGCCGCATAGCGATAGTGGAAGTGGGAATTGAGCTTCTGGTAGTCGAAGCCTGCCAGCAAATGGTGCTTCCAGTCGCCCAGCTCCAGCGTTTTGGTGACCTGGTTATCCATGTTGAAACTCTGCAGGTCTTCGTCGGTGGTGTAAGCAAAGCGATTCAGCTCGTACACGTTTGCGCCTGGCCCTGTGGAGTAAATGCTGCGCTGGTGCGTATCCACGTCGAAATAGCGCGCTTTCTGACTGAAGCCCCAGCCGCTATCAAACTGATGTTCAAAGCTGTAGCCCAGCATCCACTGGCGCTGTTTGAAGCCGCTCCATTCGTCGCCTGCATAATCGCGGCGATCGGCATATTTGGAACGCAGATATGAAAGCGGAAGCGGGTTAGACGGCGTCAGGCTTGGGCTGTTTTGTGCGAGCGCATCAAGGGTCAGGCGCGTTTTGCTGTCTGGCTGCCAGGTCACGGACGGTGCCACCAGGTAGTTTTCCGTGCGCGTGGTGTGCGGCTGATCGTCGCCTTCCGTCGCTTTGCCCAGCAGACGATAGTCCCAGTCGCTGTCGGCAATCTGCCCGGTGGAATCGAGATAGCCCTCTTTCAGATTGCGCGTTCCGGTGTTGAAGCCCACTTCCGTTTGCGCGGTGTTTTGCGGCTTTTTGCCCTGAATATTGACCAGCCCGCCCGGCGATCCGCCGCCATACAGCACAGAGGCGGGGCCTTTAAGGATGTCCACACTCTCGATCAGCAGCGGATCGATGCGCGCTTTGGTGTTCCCGGTGACATTGTAGGGCAGCTGCAGACCGTTGTAATACTCCTGCTCGACGGTGAATCCGCGAATCTTATATTCACTCATATAGGAGGTATTGCCGCGTACTTCCGTCGACACGCCCGGCGCATAGCGCAGGATTTCGTTGACCGAATTCGCGTGACGCTGTTCGATCTCCGTGGCGGAAATAGTGTTGATGACCTGTGGGGTTTTACTCTCGGCAACGGCTGATTTGGTGGCACTGTTCGTCCACTCAGGAAGCTGACTGCCCTGTTCCGATCCGGTCACGAGAATGGTGGATTCTTCCGCAAACGCGCAAGTCTGCAACGCCAGTGTGACCGCGCCTGCCAACGCACATACTGCAAAACGCGAGGTGTTCATAGTGTCGTCTTATTATTAGATGATATAAAGAACGACAATTATTCTCATTTCGATTAACAAAGCAATATGCGGCCAAAAAAAACGGCCCTCAGGGAGAGCCGTTTGCGTTTTTAGCGGTTTATGTGCGTCTGAGCAGTCTGAAAATGGCAAGGACGACGATGGCACCGACCACCGCCACCAGGAAGCTGTGCAGGTTAAATCCACTGACGCTGCCGCCGACGCCAAACATGGTCGCCAGCCAGCCGCCGACAACCGCACCGATAACCCCCAGCACGCAGGTCAGAATGAAGCCGCCACCATCACGCCCCGGCATAATGAATTTTGCGATCACGCCGGCGATAAGACCAAAAACAATCCAGGCGATAATACCCATAGCGATGCCCTCTTGCAGATGAAATGCATGCGCTGAAAATGTTTCGCGCAAGTGACTTAAGTATAGGTCACCGCGCTAAAACCGTTTTTTCTCACCGACTTAATTCCCTCTCATTTTTGAAAAAAAATCACCGGTTTGTATTAAGTTCTGACGCCCATTGCCGATACTTCAGGGACAGTCCGTCAGACAACCGAGGAGCCATTCGGCGTGAGTAATTACAGTGAGCAGTTCCTGAAGCAAAATCCGCTGGCTGTATTAGGGGTATTACGCGACCTACACAAGGGCGAAGTGCCGGTGCGCATCAGCTGGGCGTCGAACCAGTTTATCAGTAAGATTCTGGAAGCCACTCCGGAGCGTCTGATCATCGACCTCGGTAGTCAGGAGTATGAAAACCGGGCGGTACTGCGCGCAAAAAATCTTTCTGTGATGGCGGAAACCAAAGGGGCAAAGGTTGAGTTTGTCCTGCCTCATGTGGAACAAGGTGATTATCTCAATCTGCCCGCTTTTATCACCCCGCTGCCGGAGAGCCTGTGGTTTGTCCAGCGTCGGGAATATTTTCGGATTAACGCCCCGCTGCATCCTTCCTATTTTTGTAAGGCCAGAATGCCGGACAAAAAAGAGATTCGCTTTCGCCTGTTCGACCTGTCGCTCGGCGGGATGGGCGCACTGATGGACACACCACGACCGGACGGACTGGTGGAAGGGATGCGTTTTTCACAAATCGAACTGGATATGGGCGGCTGGGGACGTTTCTACTTTGATGCGCAGCTGATTGCCATCAGCGAACGCAAAGTGGTGGACAGCAAAAATGAGACCATCACCACACCACGACTCAGTTTTCGCTTTCTGAATGTCGGGCCTGGGGCCGAAAGGGAGCTTCAACGTATTATCTTCTCGTTAGAGCGAGAAGCGCGAGAACGTGCGAATAAGGTTCTCTGAAGGCGCCGGACAGCATCTCGCTGCCCGGCCAGGGCATTACATGGCGTCCATCGCTTTCTGAACTTTCCAGATGTAGCGTGGAGCCTGTGGTGCCGGATGGTTGTTCACCACATGCTCAAAGAATTCGTCTTTGTCCATGCCGTTAATTTCATTGATGGCCTTTTTGCGATCCGACGAGAAGGTTCGCAGCAGCGCCCCCGCCCCGTTCACATACGACACCACCAGCGCATACTGCATCACTTCGGGATCTTCGATGCCTTTCAGCACACCTTGTTCCAGAATGCTCAGATACGCGGTACCCATGGAGATATTACGCTCCGGGTTTTTCAGCTCGCTGGTGGACGGCTGCCCGCTCCAGCCCATGTAGCGGTAGACTTCACGCCCGGCGGTGGAGGCTTTCAATTGCATTAAGCCCACTGCATTTGATTTGCTGACCAGCGTCGGGTTGCCGCCGGATTCGACTGCAATAATGGCCGTCACCAGTCGCGGACTGACGCCCCACGCTTTCCCGGCCTTTTCGCTGATCGGCATCCACTGCATGGCACGTTTGACAGGGACTTCCGGGTTCCACGGCGGATTTTGATAATCCTGTTTTGAACTACAGCCCGCCAGCAATACAATCAAAAAAGCAAACCATCTCAATTTCACGTCATCTATCCTTATAGCCGATCATCGCGGTTACGCATCCGCCCCTTGAAGCAGACCGCATACAGGCGGCATGATATAGGCATTTAGTTTCTCATTCAGCAAGGATTTGCCATGTCTCAGTTTCACCTTGTTGCCCCGTCTGGCTACTGCATTAATCAGGACGCCGCCCGGCTTGGCGTAACGCGTTTAGAGGCATCCGGCCATCGGGTGGATAATCAGACGATCATCCCCCGCCGTCTGCAGCGTTTTGCCGGGACTGAGCAGCAAAGAGTGGCTGATATCAACGACCTGGTCACCCTCGAAGGCGAAAACCAGATTATTCTGGCGGTGCGCGGCGGGTATGGCGCGAGCCGTTTGCTGGAGACCATCGACTGGGCCGGGCTTGCCCGACGCCAGCAGCAGGACCCGCTGCTGATCTGCGGTCACAGCGATTTCACCGTGATTCAGCTTGGTCTGCTGGCCCTGCATAACGTCATCACCTTTAGCGGGCCGATGCTGGCGGGGAATTTCGGCGCACCGGAGTTGAACCGTTTTACCGAGGAGCATTTCTGGCGCGCCTTGAAAAATCCGACGTTCAGCGTGGAGTGGCAAGGCAACGGCCCGCAGTGTGAGTGCGAAGGCCAGCTGTGGGGCGGCAATCTGGCGATGCTGGTGTCGCTTATCGGCACGCCGTGGCTGCCGCAAATTGAGAACGGCATTCTGGTGCTGGAGGATATCAACGAGCATCCGTTCCGCGTCGAGCGCATGCTGTTGCAGCTGATGCACGCCGGTATTCTCGGGCGTCAGCGCGCGGTTGTGTTAGGCAGCTTCAGCGGTGCAACGCCGAACGATTACGATGCGGGTTATACGCTGGAAACCATGATCGATTACCTGCGCTCGCGCCTCGACATTCCGGTGATCGACGGGCTGGCGTTTGGCCATGAGCAGCAAACCGTCACCCTGCCGATGGGCGCTCAGGCGACGCTTTGGCACTCGCAGGCGGGCAGCCGGTTAACCCTGCGCGGTCATCCTGTCTTAAAGGCATAAAAAAGCGGTTTAACCACCTCAATAAAACGCTGTTTTTGTCGTTAATATGATAGGGTTTTATTATCAGCAACAACATTGAGGTGGGAGTAAGACAACATTGGATGCCGCAGCGATAATCAGTCTTTTCATTCTGGGTTCCGTATTAGTAACCTGCAGTATTTTATTAAGTTCATTTTCATCGCGTCTCGGCATACCTATCCTTGTTATCTTCCTGGCCATCGGCATGCTCGCGGGCATCGATGGCGTCGGCGGGATTCCATTCGATAATTATCCCTTCGCCTACATGGTGAGTAACCTCGCGCTGGCAGTGATTTTGCTGGACGGCGGGATGCGCACCCAGGCCAGCTCGTTTCGCGTCGCCTTAGGCCCAGCCCTGTCGCTGGCAACCGTCGGCGTGCTGATCACCTCCGGCCTGACCGGTATGATGGCCGCCTGGCTGTTTCATCTGAATATCATGGAAGGATTGCTGATTGGCGCGATTGTCGGCTCGACGGATGCGGCGGCGGTGTTCTCCCTCCTCGGCGGCAAAGGGCTGAACGAGCGTGTCGGCTCGACGCTGGAGATTGAATCCGGCAGCAACGACCCGATGGCGGTGTTCCTGACCATCACCCTGATTGAGATGATCCAGCAGCACGAAACCGGCCTGAGCTGGATGTTTGCCTGGCATATTCTCCAGCAGTTTGGCCTCGGGATTATCATCGGCCTTTCCGGCGGCTATCTGTTGCAGCAGATGATTAACCGCATCTCCCTGCCCGCCGGGCTGTACCCTTTGCTGGCGCTTAGCGGCGGTATTCTGATCTTCGCTCTGACAACGGCGATGGACGGCAGCGGTATTCTCGCCGTTTATCTCTGCGGCTTCCTGCTGGGAAATCGCCCGATTCGCAACCGCCACGCGATTTTGCAGAACTTCGACGGCCTGGCCTGGCTGGCGCAAATCGGCATGTTCCTGGTGCTGGGGCTGCTGGTGACGCCGTCCGATCTGCTGCCGATTGCCATTCCGGCGCTGCTCCTCTCGGCGTGGATGATCTTCTGCGCCCGTCCGCTGTCGGTGTTTGCCGGGCTGCTGCCGTTCCGTGGGTTTAACCTGCGCGAGCGTATTTTTATCAGTTGGGTGGGCCTGCGCGGGGCGGTGCCGATCATTCTGGCGGTCTTCCCGATGATGGCGGGGCTGGATAATTCACGGCTGTTCTTCAATGTCGCGTTCTTCGTGGTACTGGTGTCGCTGCTGTTCCAGGGTACGTCCCTCGGCTGGGCGGCGAAAAAGGCCAAAGTGGTGGTGCCACCGGTTGGCCTGCCCGTTTCGCGCGTGGGGCTGGATATTCATCCGGAAAACCCGTGGGAGCAGTTTGTCTATCAGCTGAGCGCCGATAAATGGTGCGTGGGCGCGTCGCTGCGCGACCTGCATATGCCGACGGAAACGCGGATTGCCGCGCTGTTTCGCGATAACGCTCTGCTGCACCCGACGGGCAGCACTCGTCTGCGCGAGGGCGATATTCTCTGTGTCATTGGTCGTGAGACCGATTTGCCTGCCCTCGGGAAGCTGTTCAGCCAGTCACCGCCCGTGGCGCTGGATCAGCGGTTCTTCGGTGATTTTATTCTGGAAGCGAACGCCAAATTTGCCGACGTGGCGCTGATTTACGGCCTCGACGAGGGGCTGGAGTATCGCGATAAACAGCAGACGCTGGGTGAGATTGTGCAGCAGCTGCTGGGTGCCGCGCCGGTCGTGGGCGACCAGGTGGAGTTTGCCGGGATGATCTGGACGGTGGCCGAGAAAGAGGATAACGCGGTGCGCAAGGTGGGCGTGCGTCCGATGGAGGACGAGGGTTCAGAATGATGTTTTGCCGGGTGGCAGCAACGCCACCCGGCATTTAACGTTACACTGTCACTACTGGCACTCTCGGGGCCAGTGCCGTTAACATTTCATAGCCTACCGTTCCCGCTGCCGACGCGACGTCATCGACTTTCACCTCATTGCCCCACAGCTCTACCGGCGAACCGATGCCTGCCTGCGGGCATGGGGTTAAGTCCACCGCCATCATATCCATTGAAATGGTGCCAACGGTGCCGGTACGCACGCCATCGACCCACACCGGCGTGCCGGATGGCGCAAGACGTGGATAACCGTCAGCATAACCGCCCGCCACAATACCAATACGCTGTTCGCCTGACGCACGATAGCGGCTGCCGTAGCCCACCGTATCACCCGCTTTCAGCGTCTGAATGCCGATGATTTCACTGCGCAGGGACATAACCGGTTTCAGCCCGCTGTTGGCGATGTCCTGCCACTGGCCGGACGGTGACGCGCCGTAGAGAATAATGCCTGGACGTACCCAGTCGTAATGGGCTTCCGGGTGCCAGAGCGTGGCGGCGGAGTTCGACAGCGAACGGGCGCACTCCAGCCCTTCTGCCGCCTGATTGATACGCACCATCGCCTCGGCAATGCCGTCCGGTTTTTCGGCATCGGCAAAGTGCGCCATCAGCGTCATCTCGCCGACATTTTTCAGGGCGCGCAGCTGCTGCCACATCGTATGCACGCGCTCGGGCTGGAAACCTAAGCGGTTCATGCCGCTATTGACCTTGAGATAGATATCCAGCGGTGCATGCAATTTTGCGTTTTGCAGCGCTTTGATTTGCCAGTTGCTGTGGACGCTGGTGGTCAGTCGGTACTTGTCCAAAAGCGGCAGTTCGTCGGCGTGGAAGAAGCCTTCGAGCAGCAGAATCGGCCCTTTCCAGCCGCGTTCGCGCAGCAGGATCGCCTCTTCCAGATTCAACAGCGCAAAACCATCGGTGGCGCTCAGCGCGCTCCAGATGGACTCAATTCCGTGGCCGTAGCCGTTGGCTTTCACCACCGACCATACGCGAGAGCCCGGCGCAGCACGGCGGACAATCTGCAGGTTATTTTTTAACGCCTGAAGATCCAGCTGAGCCAGAATAGGACGGGACATGACAGCTCCTTGTTAATTATGCGCGCCATGCAGATGCTGCGGGCGAGATGGCGTAAATCCGGATTGATAGCGCGCGGCGCTTAAATCATCAAACGGAATTGCCGGGGTGCGGCCCGAGATCAAATCGCTCAGCAGTTGCCCTGAACCGCAGGCCATGGTCCAGCCCAGCGTGCCGTGGCCGGTGTTAGTCCATAAATTCTTGAACGGCGTACGGCCGACAATCGGCGTGCCGTCCGGCGTCATAGGACGTAACCCGGTCCAGAACGTGGCCTGCTCGACAAAGCCCCCGCGCGGGAACAGATCGCGAACCACCATCTCAAGCGTTTCGCGGCGCGGTTGCAGCAGTTCCGTGTTAAAGCCGACAATTTCCGCCATTCCGCCGACGCGGATCCGGTTATCAAAGCGGGTGATGGCGATTTTGTAGGTTTCATCAAGAATAGTTGAAACAGGGGCACCGTTGTCCTCTTTCACCGGAATGGTGAGGGAGTAGCCTTTCAGCGGATAGACCGGAATATCGAGTAGGCCCTTCAGCATCGCCGTGGAGTAGGAGCCAAACGCCATTACATAGGCGTCGGCTTTGATCACTTCGTCGCCGCACTTCACGCCGTAGATTTTTTCGCCTTCTGACAGCAGTTTATCGACCGAGGTGTTGTAGCGGAATGTCACGCCCGCCTGTTCACACATCCTCGCCAGACGCTGAGTAAAGAGCTGGCAGTCGCCCGTTTCGTCATTTGGCAGGCGCAGCCCGCCCGTCAGTTTGTGTGCCACTTCCGCCAGCGCCGGTTCAACCTGCGCCAACTGGCTGGCTTCGAGCAGTTGATACGGCACGCCTGCATCTTCCAGCACGGCGATATCGCGAGTGGCGTTTTCATACTGCTGCGCGGTGCGGAACAGCTGCAATGTGCCGCCCTGCCGCCCTTCGTATTCGATGCCGGTTGTGTTACGCAGTTCTTTCAGGCAGTCGCGGCTGTACTCTGCCAGGCGCACCATACGGCCTTTGTTTTCCATGTAGTGGCGAGTGTCGCAGTTGCGCAGCATCTGCCACATCCACTTGAGCTGGAATTGCGTGCCGTCGAGGCTAATCGCCAGCGGAGCGTGACGCTGAAACATCCATTTTATGGCCTTCAGCGGCACGCCCGGTGCCGCCCACGGCGCCGCATAGCCAGGGGAGATCTGCCCGGCGTTGGCCGCGCTGGTCTCCAGTGCCGATCCCGGTTCGCGATCGATGACCGTCACCTCGTGTCCCGCCTGACTTAAATACCAGGCGCTGGTGACGCCGACAACCCCACTTCCCAGTATGACAACACGCATAGCCACTCCGTTATGTGCAAAAGAACAATCTTCTAATTACAGATTGATAACCTAGTTGAAAATATTATTCAACATACGACTTTTTTATGGTGACTTAACTCACATCTTCCCCAGCCAGCGGGGATGGCGCTTATTTAGGATCTTTTACTGCGCGCTCTTTTTAACCAGCAGAAAATTCTGCGAGACAGCCCTTTTCTCCGGGATCGAAAATCGGAAATCGCAAAGAAAAAATTTCTGCGTCAGCACGCTTTTCAACGCGTTGTTCTATGCTTGAAAAGAGGTTCTCCAGACTAGAGAGAGCTATCAACAACGAGGGCGCGCTAATGGCTACACTTGACTCAATGAACAAGGACAGCACTCGTCTCAGCGATGGACCCGACTGGACCTTCGAGCTGCTGGATGTCTATCTGGCCGAAATCGACCGGGTGGCGAAGCTGTATCGACTGGACACCTACCCGCACCAGATCGAAGTCATTACCTCCGAACAGATGATGGACGCCTACTCGAGCGTCGGGATGCCGATCAACTACCCGCACTGGTCGTTCGGTAAAAAATTCATTGAGACCGAGCGACTCTACAAGCACGGCCAGCAAGGGCTGGCGTATGAGATCGTCATTAACTCCAATCCCTGCATCGCCTATCTGATGGAGGAGAACACCATTACCATGCAGGCGCTGGTGATGGCGCACGCCTGCTACGGGCACAACTCGTTCTTCAAAAATAACTACCTGTTCCGCAGCTGGACCGATGCCAGTTCGATTGTCGATTACCTGATTTTCGCCCGTAAATACATCACCGAATGCGAGGAGCGCTACGGGGTGGACGAGGTGGAAAAACTGCTCGACTCCTGTCACGCGCTGATGAATTACGGCGTGGATCGCTACAAACGCCCGCAAAAAATCTCCCTCCAGGAGGAGAAAGCGCGGCAGAAAAGTCGCGAAGAATATCTGCAAAGCCAGGTGAATATGCTGTGGCGTACCCTGCCGAAACGCGAAGAGGAGAAAACGATCGCCGAAGCGCGGCGTTATCCGTCTGAGCCGCAGGAGAACTTACTCTACTTTATGGAAAAAAATGCGCCGCTGCTGGAGCCGTGGCAGCGTGAAATCTTACGCATCGTGCGTAAGGTGAGTCAGTATTTTTATCCGCAAAAACAGACGCAGGTGATGAACGAAGGCTGGGCGACGTTCTGGCATTACACCATCCTTAACCACCTGTATGACGAAGGTAAAGTGACCGAGCGGTTTATGCTCGAGTTCCTGCACAGCCACACTAACGTGGTCTTCCAGCCGCCGTATAACAGCCCGTGGTACAGCGGGATTAATCCCTATGCCCTCGGCTTTGCGATGTTCCAGGATATCAAACGCATCTGTCAGTCCCCGACGGAAGAGGATAAATACTGGTTCCCGGACATCGCCGGTTCCGACTGGCTGGATACGCTGCATTTTGCGATGCGCGACTTTAAAGACGAGAGCTTTATCAGCCAGTTTATGTCACCGAAAATCATGCGTGATTTCCGCTTCTTTACCGTTCTGGATGACGATCGTAATAATTATCTGGAGATATCGGCGATTCACAACGAGGAAGGCTACCGTGAGATCCGCTCGCGCCTCTCCTCTCAGTACAACCTGAGCAATCTGGAACCGAATATCCAGGTGTGGAACGTGGATTTACGCGGCGATCGCTCTCTGACGCTGCGCTATATTCCGCACAACCGTGCGCCGCTGGATAAAGGCCGCAAAGAGGTGCTCAAGCATGTGCATCGCCTGTGGGGCTTTGACGTGTTGATGGAGCAGCAAAACGAGGACGGGAGCGTGGAACTGCTGGAGCGCTGCCCGGCGCGGGGAAACACGCTGTAATCGCATTGCCGGGTGGCGACGCATCTTCCCCGGCTTTCGTATGACTCAGCTTCAGACCCGTGCAGACGGGCAAAAAAAAAGCCTCTCAGTCGAGAGGCTTTTTCTGTTAATGACCGTGAATCGCTAAATCGCCCGGCAGATTTTTCTGCATCCGGTGCCAGATCTCGCCGCTGTCATGGCCGTAACGACGCACCGTTTCATAGACCTGATCGTGCTGGCCTTCGGTGCAAAGCTGGCTTAACTTGTGGTAGAAACCGAGCGCCAGGCTGCGCGCTTCCGGATTGGCGAAATAGTGGCGACCAATGCGGGTGTACAGCCCTTTCATGCCGTTAAGGATCAATCCATAAATCGGATTTCCCGACGCAAACGCCAGGCCACGGAAGATGTTGTAATCGAGGGTCGCAAACGCATCCGCATGATCGTCAACCGCCGTCGCCGTCGCCAGCACTTCAAGCGCCTTTTCAGGATGCTGACGGAAGGCGGTACGGATAAAGATGGTAGAAATGTTGGTGCGCACCGACAGCAAATTATCGATCAGCTGTGGAACGCTCTCGTGATCGAGACGGGCGAGCGTTTCAAGAATGTTCAGACCCGACGTTTCCCAGAAGTTATTCACTTTGGTCGGTTTGCCGTGCTGAATCGTCAACCAGCCATCACGCGCCAGACGCTGAAGAACTTCGCGTAAAGTGGTACGTGTTACGCCAATCAGTTCAGACAATTCACGTTCAGCGGGAAGAATCGTTCCAGGAGCGAAACGGTTATTCCAGATGCTTTCAATGATGTACTCTTCAGCGAAACCCGCCGGGCTTTGCGCCTTTATGACCATAGTGAGATTTCCATTACACAGCTTTAACTAATTCACTCATCATACCAGAGGCTGACAGTGGCAGATAGCGCAGCGACGCGGGAAAAAAGGGATCACCGTTTCATTTTTATCAAATACAGCATCCTGGTCGACAGCCGTTATTCATGCAAATTGTGCGTATAATAATGTTTTGCTTAACTTTGGCGAGGAAGGAACTCTCTGGTGGAAATGTCTTACGGACGCGCCCTGTGGCGCAATTTTTTAGGCCAGTCACCCGACTGGTACAAGCTGACGCTGCTCATTTTTCTGATCGCTAACCCTGTGGTGTTTATCTTCTCGCCGTTTGTGGCCGGCTGGCTGCTGGTGGCCGAGTTTATCTTTGCCCTGGCGATGGCGCTGAAATGTTATCCCCTGCTCCCCGGCGGGCTGCTGGCGATTGAAGCGGTGTTTATCGGCATGACCAGCGCAGAGCGCGTGAAAGACGAGCTGGCCACTAACCTGGAAGTGCTCCTGCTGCTGATGTTTATGGTGGCCGGGATCTACTTTATGAAGCAACTGCTGCTGTTTATCTTCACGCAGCTGCTGCTGAGTATTAGTTCCAAAACGGTGCTTTCCCTCTCCTTCTGTCTGGCTGCCGCGTTTCTCTCCGCATTCCTCGATGCGCTGACGGTCGTTGCGGTGGTGATAAGCGTCGCCGTCGGTTTTTACGGCATTTATCATCGCGTGGCCTCAACGAAAACTGAGAGCGATTTGCAGGATGACAGCCAGATTGACGTGCCGAAGCGCGACGTTCTGGAACAGTTTCGTGCGTTCCTGCGCAGCCTGATGATGCACGCGGGCGTCGGCACGGCACTCGGCGGCGTGATGACGATGGTCGGCGAGCCGCAAAACCTCATTATTGCGAAAGCCGCGGGCTGGAACTTTACCGAATTCTTCCTGCGCGTGGCGCCGGTGAGCGTCCCGGTCTTTGTCTGTGGGCTGCTGACCTGTGTGTTGCTCGAGAAAACCAAAAGCTTCGGCTATGGCGCCCAGTTGCCCGGCCCGGTTCGCGATGTGCTGCATGAATTTGATCTGAAAAGCCGCAGCCAGCGCACCCGTCAGGAAAAACTGGCGCTGATCGCCCAGGGTATCATCGGCGTGTGGCTTATCGTCGCGCTGGCATTCCATCTGGCGGAAGTGGGGCTTATTGGCCTGTCGGTAATTATTCTGGCGACGTCGTTTACCGGTGTGACCGACGAACATGCGATCGGCAAGGCATTTACCGAAGCACTGCCGTTTACTGCCCTGCTGGCGGTGTTTTTTGCCATTGTGGCGGTGATTATCGATCAGCAACTGTTCTCGCCGATTATCGACTTTGTCCTGCAGGCGTCACCCGACTCGCAGCTGTCGCTCTTTTATCTGTTTAACGGCCTGCTCTCTTCTATTTCCGATAACGTGTTTGTCGGATCGGTGTATATCAATGAGGCCAAAGCGGCGCTTGAACACGGGGCCATTAATATTAACCAGTTTGAGCTGCTGGCTGTGGCGATTAATACCGGCACCAATTTGCCGTCGGTGGCGACGCCAAATGGACAGGCGGCGTTTCTGTTCCTGCTGACCTCGGCGCTGGCTCCCCTGATTCGTTTGTCCTACGGTCGGATGGTGTGGATGGCGCTGCCTTACACGCTGGTATTAACCGTTGTCGGCTTGCTGTGCGTCAAATTTACCCTCATTCCTTATACGCAATGGTTGTTGCAAATAGGTATACTGGCCGCGCATTAAGTCCCTGAATTCGGGTGGTTCGCTGCCCGGTTTGACTTTCTGCATTATAAACATCCAATTACGTTTTATTTTGCCAGGAGCATCTGGCGCTAAAATCGTTTTGGTTTACACTGCGCTTTCTAAGCCTGTTCCAGGGAAATGATTATGTTGCGATTTTTGAACCAATGCTCTCGCGGTCGCGGAGCGTGGTTATTGATGGCCCTGACCGCCTTTGCGCTGGAAATGGTAGCGCTCTGGTTCCAGCATGTGATGTTGCTGAAACCCTGTGTGCTGTGTATTTACGAACGTTGTGCGCTGTTCGGCATTATGGGTGCAGGGCTGGTGGGTGCGATTGCGCCAAAATCCCCGCTGCGTTATGCCGGCATCGCCCTCTGGTTGTACAGTGCCTGGAAAGGCATTGAGCTGGCGTGGCAGCACACCATGATGCAGCTGCATCCCTCCCCGTTCCAGACCTGTGATTTTGCCGCCCGCTTCCCAGGCTGGCTGCCACTGGACAAATGGCTGCCGCAGGTGTTTGTGGCCTCCGGTGATTGCTCTGTTCGTCAGTGGGAATTCCTGACGCTGGAGATGCCGCAGTGGCTGGTCGGTATTTTCGTCGCCTACTTCGTGGTGGCGCTGCTGGTACTGATTGCCCAGCCGTTCAAACCGAAAAAACGCGATTTGTTCGGTCGATAAGCACAAACAGCACCCAACAAAAAACCCGCCTCGGCGGGTTTTTTTATGCGTGTTTGGGATGGTTGAGAATATGGTCTTCCCAGTCCTGCACTTCAGATTCTTTCACCGCGATATGTCGCACCGAAATGCGCTCGCCGTGCATCGCCGCTTTTGAGCCGGTCAGCAGCGGATGCCAGTCCGGCAGCCCTTTCCCTTCCGCCAGCAGGCGATAGGCGCAGGTGTGAGGCAGCCATTCAAAGGTCGGGAGATTGTCGCGGGTCAGCTTGATGCAGTCCGGCTCGTACTCGAAACGGCGCTCGTAGTTGCGGCACTGGCAGGTTTTGATGTTCAGCTGCTTGCAGGCGACGTTGGTGAAGTAGATTTCGTCCGTGTCTTCGTCCATCAGCTTATGCAGGCAGCACTGCCCGCAGCCGTCGCACAGCGATTCCCACTCCACGTCGGTCATTTCGTCGAGAGTCTTGCTTTGCCAGAAAGGGGTTTCGCTCATAAGGATGTCCACACGTCAAAAGAAAGCGCACCTTATAACCAGTCTGGCACGTGGATGCAAGTTTTGCCGCCGATTAACAGCGGCAACGGCATTTTACAGCACGCGCGTCTTAACGGATTGTCCGTTAAAACCGATTTCCAGTTCGTCACCGCTGAGCAGAGGCCCAACGCCTTCTGGTGTACCGGTGAGGATCACATCGCCCGGCTTGAGGGTGAAGTAGCGGCTCATGTAGGCGATAAGCGGCAGGATCTTGTGGATCATGTCAGAGGTATTCCCCTGCTGGCGAATTTCGCCGTTCACTTTCAGGCTCAACGGGGTATTTTGCGGATCGGCGTGGAATTCGGCGGCCGGAATAAAACCGGAGATCGGGCAGGAATTATCAAAGCCTTTGGCTTTTTCCCACGGCTGACCGGCTTTTTTCATTTTTCCCTGCACATCGCGCAGCGTCAGATCCAGCGCAACTCCGTAGCCTGCGATGGCTTTCTGCACGTGATCCTCAGATGCCTGACGCAGCGTGCCGCCAATTAGCACCGCCAGTTCGACTTCATGGTGTACCGAACCCAGCCCCTGCGGTAGCGCCAGCGGCTGGCGAATATCGCAAATAGCGGTTTCCGGCTTGATAAACAACACAGGCTCTTCTGGCACGGCACTGCCCATTTCCTGAATGTGCTTCGCATAATTGCTGCCTACGCAGACCACTTTGCTTACAGGGTAATCCAGTAATGCGCCTTGCCAGTTGTGATGTTGATACATGCTCGTCCCCTACACGGTTGATATGTCACCCACGGAGTTGGCCGGGGTTATTTTTTTCCGTCACCTGCGAGATGCTGTTTTAATAAATTCTCAGGAGGTGGCGGAAGCTGTAAATAATAGCCTTGTTCTTTCAGGGCGGTTTTCACTTTATCCAGATCGGCATTCACCAGTTTTTTACGACCATCCAGCGGCAATAGCATCGCCAGCTGCGGCGCGCCGAAGCCTTTCATTAATTCTTCCGGTACGCGGGAAAAATCGTCTTTTTTCTCGACATAAAGATAGGTCTGGTCGCGTTTAGTACTTCTGTAGATCACACAAAACATGTTTTTACTCTGAATTATCGGTGGTTGCTTGCCTCAATATACCAGTGACTATAACATGCCTGATACTCTTCGGAATATCGCAACGAATGTGCTGCGATTAACAGCAAATTGAGTAAGGCCAGGATGTCAAACACGCCCATCGAGCTTAAAGGCAGTAGCTTCACCTTATCAGTGGTTCATTTGCATGATGCAAAACCCGAGGTTATTCGTCAGGCGTTAGAAGACAAAATCGCGCAGGCACCCGCTTTTCTGAAACACGCCCCAGTGGTGGTGAATGTCAGCGGTCTCGACGCGCCTGTGAACTGGCAGCATCTTCAGCAGGCGGTCGCCTCGACCGGGCTGCGTATTGTTGGCATTAGTGGCTGCAAAGATGCCCGTCTTAAAGATGAAATCGAGCGTGCCGGTCTGCCCCTTCTGACTGAAGGCAAAGAAAAAACCGTCCGTTCTCCGGCGAAAGCCGCCCCGACGCCTCCACCGCCCGCGCAAACTGTTACTCCTATCACAAAAACGCGAATGATTGATGTGCCGGTTCGTTCCGGTCAGCGCATTTATGCACCAAACTGTGATCTGATTGTGACAAGCCACGTCAGCGCTGGCGCTGAGCTGATTGCCGATGGCAATATTCACGTCTACGGTATGATGAGAGGACGCGCGCTGGCCGGTGCCAGTGGCGATCGGGAAGCACAAATATTTTGTACCCATCTGACGGCGGAACTGGTTTCCATCGCAGGTGAATATTGGCTGAGTGACAAGATCCCAGCCGAATTTTATGGCAAAGCGGCACGCCTGCGACTCGCAGAGAACGCTTTGACTGTTCAACCGTTGAATTGATCCCTTTTTAACAAGGAATTTCTATGGCACGCATTATTGTTGTGACTTCGGGTAAAGGAGGCGTTGGCAAGACCACCTCCAGCGCGGCCATCGCTACTGGTTTGGCCCAGAAGGGAAAGAAGACAGTTGTTATCGATTTCGATATCGGCCTGCGTAACCTCGACCTGATCATGGGCTGTGAGCGTCGCGTTGTGTATGACTTTGTTAACGTCATTCAGGGCGATGCCACCCTTAACCAGGCGCTGATTAAAGATAAGCGCACGGAAAACCTCTTTATTCTTCCTGCTTCTCAGACGCGCGACAAAGATGCGCTGACCCGCGAAGGCGTGGAGAAAGTGCTCGACGAACTGAAAAAGATGGAGTTCGACTTTGTGGTCTGCGACTCCCCTGCCGGTATCGAAACGGGCGCGCTGATGGCGCTGTACTTCGCTGACGAAGCCATTATCACCACCAACCCGGAAGTCTCCTCTGTACGTGACTCTGACCGTATTCTGGGCATTCTGGCGTCTAAATCTCGTCGCGCGGAAAATGGTCAGGACCCGATCAAAGAGCATCTGCTGTTGACCCGTTACAATCCGGGTCGCGTTAACAAGGGTGACATGCTGAGCATGGAAGACGTGCTGGAGATCCTGCGCATCAAACTGGTTGGCGTCATTCCGGAAGATCAATCCGTGCTGCGCGCCTCTAACCAGGGCGAGCCGGTGATCCTCGATACGATGGCAGACGCGGGTAAAGCCTACGCTGATACCGTTGACCGTCTGCTGGGAGAAGAACGTCCTTTCCGCTTCATTGAAGAAGAGAAGAAAGGTTTCCTCAAACGCCTGTTCGGAGGATAAGTTATGGCATTACTGGACTTTTTTCTCTCGCGGAAAAAAAGCACCGCCAACATCGCGAAAGAGCGACTGCAAATTATCGTTGCGGAACGTCGCCGCAGCGATGCTGAACCACACTATTTGCCGCAGTTGCGCAAAGACATCCTGGAAGTGATTTGTAAGTACGTGCAGATCGACCCGGAGATGGTCACCGTGCAGCTGGAGCAGAAGGATGGGGATATTTCGATTCTGGAGCTGAACGTGACGCTGCCGGAAGCGGAAGAGTCACGTCCATAGCATTATGAACGTATCAATGCCGGGTAGCGCTTCGCTTACCCGGCAATTTTATTACTGCGGATAGTCTGCCAGCAGGGTTTTCAGACGTTCGCCCATCAACTCCCCTCGCCAGCCCGCAATCAGTTCCGGCAGGCCATTTTGTGGTTTTAACTTCCAGTGCCAGTTCAGCAGCTGATTGATCTGACGGCGTGACGCCAGCAGCTCTGGGCTTATCTTATTTTCCGTTCCCACTTCCAGCACCAGCGCTTTGATCTCTTTGAACGCTTTGCGATAGCCTGGCATATCCATCAGGTTCAACAGTGGCTCCGGCAGTTCATCGTCCGGCAACTGCTGGGCTTTAGCGACCAGTGCCAGCAACGTTTTGCCGTGGAAGCGAATTTCACTACCCGATAATCCGATACTATCCAGTTCGCCCATGCTGCCCGGCATATAGCGCGCAACCGCCCACAGATGCTCTTCGCGTACGACAAAATTGACCGCCAGATCGCGCTCGCGCGCTTTGCGCAGACGCCAGTCGGCCAGCAGCTGCAGGCAGGCAAGCTGACGGGTACGCAGCTGCCAGGCATTGGTGATATCGCGCCAGGCGTCTTTCGGGTCGACCACTTCCTGACGACGTTGCTGTGTCATACGGCATTCGTTGAGCGCTGCATCCAGCCAGCCGGCGTCTTCAGCCTCTTTCATCAGCTGGCCGCAAATCGGCAGCAGGTAAAAGACATCGGCAGCGGCGTAGTCCAGTTGACGTTCAGTCAGTGGACGCGCCAGCCAGTCGGTGCGCGACTCGCTCTTATCCAGCGCAATCCCGGTATACTCTTCGACCATCGCGGCAAAGCCCCAGGAGAGCGGACGGCCGGAGAAAGCGGCGAGAATTTGCGTATCAATCAGGGGTTCAGGCATCACGCCAAAGGTATTGAGGAATACCTCCAGATCTTCACTACCCGCATGCAGATATTTGGTCACGGCGGTATCGAGCAGAAGTTCACGCATCGGCGTCCAGTCCGTGATACCCAGCGGGTCAATCAGCGAGACTTTTTTGCCATCGTACATCTGGATCAAACCCAACTGGGGATAGTAGGTTCGCGTGCGAACAAACTCGGTATCCAGAGCAATGGCGGGAAAGTCGCGGGTGACGTTGCACAGCGTTGCCAGCTCGTCGTTGGTAGTGATCATCTGGTAATTCAAAACGGTTTCTCTCTGGTTTGCGCCCATAAAAAACGCCGGCTAACCGGCGTGTGGTGGCGACTCACTCGAAGCTTAGGCTTTATTGTCCACTTTGGAACGCGCTTCGTCACGTAATTCTCGTCGTAATATCTTCCCGACGTTCGATTTCGGCAGCTCCGTGCGGAACTCCACCAGCTTCGGCACTTTGTAACCGGTAAGCTGACGACGACAAAACGCGATCAGTTCATCTTCGTTCAGCGAGGGGTCTTTTTTGACCACGAATATCTTCACCGCTTCGCCGCTGCTGCCGGAGGGCACGCCGACGGCGGCCACTTCCTGCACCCCATCGTGCTGCATCACCACGTCTTCGATCTCGTTAGGATAGACGTTAAAACCGGAGACCAGAATCATGTCTTTTTTGCGATCGACAATGCGCAGGAAACCTTCGTCGTCCATCACCGCGATGTCGCCCGTGTAGAGCCAGCCCTCTTTGATGATTTCATCCGTCGCATCCGGGCGCTGCCAGTAGCCGAGCATCACCTGCGGGCCTTTGACGCACAGTTCGCCCGGCTCACCGTGAGGCACTTCATTGCCTTCGTCGTCGACCAGTTTGGCCTCCGTTGACGGCACCGGCAGACCAATGCTACCGCTGTGATAATCAATATCATGCGGGTTAACGCTGACCAGCGGCGCGCACTCTGTGAGGCCGTAACCCTCGAGCAGATACTGCCCGGTGAGTTTCACCCAACGGTCGGCCACCGCCTGCTGAACCGGCATGCCACCGCCCGCAGAGAGGTGCAGCGTGGAGAAGTCGAGCTGCTGGAACTCTTTGTTGTTGAGCAGTGCGTTAAACAGCGTGTTCACCCCGGTCATGGCGGTGAACGGATATTTCGCCAGCTCTTTCACCAGCCCCGGAATATCACGCGGGTTGGTAATCAGTAAATTCTGTCCGCCCAGCTCGATAAACAGCAGGCAGTTCATGGTCAGAGCAAAAATGTGATACAGCGGCAGCGCCGTGACCACCAGCTCTTTGCCGCGGTGCAGCAGCGGGCCGTAGGTCGCATTCACCTGCTCAAGGTTCGCCAGCATATTGCGGTGGGTCAGCATCGCCCCTTTCGCAACGCCGGTCGTACCACCGGTGTACTGCAGGAAAGCCAGATCGTCTGAGACCACTTCCGGCTTCACATACTGCATGCGATAGCCGCTCTGCAGCGCACGGCGGAAAGAGATGGCATCCGGCAGATGGTATTTCGGCACCAGACGCTTCACGTATTTGACGACAAAGTTAACCAGCGTCCCTTTTGCGGTAGACAGCTGATCGCCCATGCGGGTCAGGATCACGTGGCGGACCTGAGTTTTATCGACCACTTTTTCCAGCGTATGGGCAAAGTTGGAGACAATCACAATCGCCGCCGCGCCGCTGTCATTCAACTGGTGCTCCAGCTCGCGCGGAGTATAGAGCGGGTTGACGTTAACCACGATCATCCCCGCCCGTAAAATACCGAACAGTGCCACCGGATACTGGAGCAGGTTTGGCATCATCAGCGCGACGCGGTCCCCTTTCTTCAGGCCCAGGCCTTCTTGCAAGTAGGCGGCAAAGGCCCGGCTGCGCTCTTCCAGTTTGCGGAAGGTCATCACTTCGCCCATGTTCACAAACGCAGGCTGATCCGCGTAGCGCGCGACCGAGTGCTCAAATAATTCAACCAGGGATTGATAACGGTCAGGATTGATCTCCGCAGGAACATCTGCGGGATAACGGTTAAGCCAAACCTTTTTCAATGCATCACCTCTGAAATGAGTGTTCGTCGTCATCACAACCCCGATAATAAACAGTTCGTTAACATTATATTAACTCAGCGTACCAGTTTATTAATTGTTCGAATTTAAGGTTGCGAAGCGCGTCACTCTTTTTTTTGTGTTATATCCGTAAAAAACAGAGACAGCGGCTGAGCCGCTGTCTCTTATCTAATAATAACAGTAAGTTATTCTGTAACGATGGTCTGAACCTGAGCCGGGCCTGGATTGTACCAGCCCCATCCACCGTAGCCGCCGTAACGGTATGGGTGCGGTCCCCACATCCACGGGTCGATAGGCTGCGGTGGCAGCATAACCTGTTGGGTCAGGTGCCAGCGTTTGTAGCCGGTGGCCTGCAGGGTCATAAATTTATACGGCGTGTTACCGATTTTCCCCTGTACCGTGCCAGTGATTGGCCCAACGACCGTCACCAGCTGGCCACGGAAATCGACCGGATCGAGGAAACCGTTCACGTCTGCATAAATTCGCCCACGCGAAGGTTCGCCCAGAACTGGCCGCGCCCCGCTGTCCAGCGGCACCGTCGCAATTTCCAGACGGGTTTTGCCCTGCTGGTTCTGCATGTCCACCACTTTGCCGCCGAAGCGTGCCTCCTGGCCGACGTAAAGCTCAGGCGCATTCATCACCCGCACCAGATCCTGCTGCGGTGTCGGACTGCTTCCTTTGATCGCGTCAGGAACGGTGACACATCCACTTAATGCCACAGCGATAGCGCCCGCTATGAAGAGGCGTACAACCTTTGTTTGAACCGCCATGATGCGACTCCCTTTTCTCAGTGCTTATTACTGAGATTCACGCCCTGCCCGGAAGTTTCTTCCAGGCCACTTCATTTCGCAAATAAACCGGCTCAGCGTGTTCAACGGCCACGGTTTTTCCCGCGCTCAGCAGCTGACAGGCGATCGGCAGCATATCTTCAGCATGGGGGAGTAATACCTGGCCATCGACCAGCGTCAGACCGCTGTCATTTGCCATATCCGGCCAGGCTGGCCAGCCTGTACCCACAGTAGCCCACTCGCCGGAAAGTTGTTTCAACCGTTCAGCAACGGCGTCCGGTTTGAGCACCGACTCGGTCTCTTCACCGTGCCAGACGCCCTGCTCATCGCGCGTGTACTCGGCCCAGTAGACTTCGCCCATGCGCGCATCAATCGCGGCCAGCACTCGCGTCGCGCCAGTGGTGCGCCATGCGCCCTGCGCCATGGTCGCGAGTGTGGAAACGCCAATCATTGGTAAATCGGCGCCCAGCGCCAGGCCCTGCGCGATACCAATGCCGATACGCACGCCGGTGAAGCTGCCCGGCCCACGGCCAAAGGCCAGCGCGTCGAGTTCAGTTAAAGTGGAGTTGCCCTGGTGAAGGATCTCTTTCACCAGCGGCAGAATACGTTGGGTATGTTCCCGGGGGCACTCTTCAAAATGGGCAAAGAGGGTACCGTTATCCCACAGGGCAACGGAGCAGGCCTCTGTAGCGGTATCAATAGCCAGAATTCGCATGGGTCTCGCGCTCTCGCAATGGGTAGTCACAAAATGGCGCGCATCTTAACACACTCCAGGGCAAATTACTCCGCCGTTGGGTTCGCCAGGAAACGCACCGCGCGATTAATGTCCCGCGTGCGCGGCGCGGGTGGCAGGCTGGCGAGGAATGTCGCACCGTAAGGGCGCATCACCAGGCGATTGTCGCAGATCACCAGCACGCCGCGGTCGTCCGTATCACGGATCAGACGCCCGACGCCCTGCTTCAGGGTGATAACCGCGTCCGGGAGCTGTACGTCGTCAAAAGGATCGCCCCCGCGCAGACGGCAGTCTTCCATGCGCGCTTTGAGCAGCGGATCGTCCGGAGAGGTAAAGGGCAGTTTGTCGATGATCACCAGTGAGAGCGCATCCCCCCGCACGTCCACCCCTTCCCAGAAACTGCTGGTTGCCACCAGCAGCGCGTTACCGGCAGTCACAAACTGCTGCAACAGCTGGCCTTTACTGGTTTCGCCCTGCAACAGCACGGGTAAGGTCATGGTGGCGCGAAACTGTTCGGCCAGATCGCGCATCATGGCGTGGGAGGTGCACAGCATGAAGCAGCGGCCATTGTTGGCCTCGATCATCGGTTTGAGCATTGCCGCCAGGTCTTTCGCCGCGCCCGGCTGGTTCGGCAGCGGTAAGTTGCGCGGCACGCAGAGCAGTGCCTGCGTTTCGTAATCGAACGGGCTGGGCAGCAGCAGTGAATCTGACTCCTCAATCCCCAGTCGCTCGGTGAAGTGGTGCAGATCGTCGTTCACGGAGAGCGTCGCGGAGGTAAATATCCAGCTCCCCGGTTTCTGCGCCATCACCTCTTTGAATTTATCGGCCACGGTCAGCGGCGTGAGCGCCAGGGTGAACTGGCGCGCGGTGCATTCATACCAGTAGCTAAAGCCGGGCTGGTTGATCTCTTTGAGACGTTTCAGGCGCGTGCGGTACAGCGTGGCGCGCTCAAAAGCGGCGTCGAGCAAGGCGCTGCGCCCGAGAGACAGTTTAGCCACGTCATAACACAGCTCCAGCGCATCATCGAGCAGCAGCAGCGCGCGCTGGATATTGCTGTCGGCTAACAGTTCGCGCAGATTCCCGCGATAGCCGGGTTCGCCCAGCTGCATACGAAAATCCTGCGCGCTTTGCGCCAGCCGGTCAGCGCATTTCTGCAGCTGCTGGGTGTCGCGCAGTTCGGTGCGATAGGCAATGGTGAAATCTTTGGCGAGATCCTGGAGCTGGCGGCTGGAGAGCGACTGACCAAAATACTGGCTGGCAATATCCGGCAACTGATGGGCTTCATCGAAGATCATCACTTCCGCTTCCGGAATTAACTCACCAAAACCGCCATCCTTAACCACCATATCCGCCAGGAACAGATGGTGGTTCACCACCACCACATCGGCATCCATCGCGGTTTTACGCGCTTTGACGACAAAACAATCTTTATACAGCGGGCAGTCGCTGCCGAGGCAGTTGTCGTTGGTGCTGGTCACCAGCGGCCACGCCTGAGAATCTTCGGCGACGCTGGCGCAGGTGCTGATATCCCCGTCGATGGTTTGATTCGCCCAGGCGCGGAGGATGATCACATCGCTCAGGGTCTGAACCGGCAAATCGCCGCCAGCCAGCGCCTGCTGTTCGAGGCGCTCCAGACAGAGATAGTTTGAGCGCCCTTTCAGCAGTGCCAGGCGGCCTTTATAGTTCAGGGCTTTTGCCACCGTCGGCAGGTCGCGACTGTAGAGCTGATCCTGCAACGCTTTCGAGCCGGTTGAGATGATCACTTTCTTTTTCGCGCGCAGCGCAGGGGCGAGATAGGCGTAAGTTTTGCCCGTCCCGGTGCCTGCCTCGACCACCAGCGACTGGGTATTTTTGATGGCGCGGGTAACCGCTTCCGCCATATGTCGTTGCGGCTCGCGCGGTTTAAAACCGGGAATCGCCTGCGCTAACTGACCGTCTGCTGAAAAATCGTCTGCCACGTTGCTCTCTCACTGTATTTTTGCACAGGGATTATGTCAGCCCGCCTTCTCCTGTGCCAGTCGAAATAGACGTTGACGGAACATTATGGCAGTCTTGCGGCCTGAAACCATTTATGAGGAAAGGTTTATGACAATTGTGCGCATTGATGCGGAAGCCCGCTGGTCTGACGTTGTAATTCACAATCAGACGCTCTACTACACGGGTGTCCCCGAAAACCTGGACGCTGATGCGTTCGAGCAAACGGCCAATACGCTGGCGCAAATTGACGCGATTCTGGAAAAACAGGGCAGCGATAAATCCCGCATTCTGGATGCGACCATTTTCCTGGCGAATAAAGACGATTTTGCTGCGATGAATAAAGCATGGGATGCGTGGGTAGTAGCGGGTCACGCGCCTGTACGCTGTACGGTACAGGCCACGCTGATGAAGCCGCAGTATAAAGTTGAAATCAAGATAATCGCGGCGGTGTAAGACGATTATTCGTCGTCTTCGTCATCCTCGAAACGCGCCACAATCCGATCGCCGGTATGGGTGGCGCGAATTTCCTGGGCTACGGTCGTAATCGCTTGCCCGCTGCTCATTCCCTGGGACATCAGTTCCTGAATACGCTCGACGGCTTTTTGCTGCTGTTCATGACTGAGGGAAGGTAAACCTGCAAACATTATCAACTCCTGCTAAATTATCTGCGCTAATAAATTCACGCTGCCCGGTAGTATGCCACACATGAACCCGTTACCCCCTACTGTCATTTCATTACCCTGGCGTCATGACGCCGCCGAATTCTGGTTTGCGCGCTTAAGCCATCTCCCGTGGGCGATGCTGCTGCACTCCGGACATGCCGATCACCCTTACAGCCGCTTTGATATTCTGGTCGCCGATCCGCTCACCACCCTGACGACCCGTGGTGATTCTACGCAGATATCTTCAAGTGACGTTGTCACATCCACTGACGATCCGCTCGCCCTGCTTGAGCGCGAACTGAACGCCCTGCCGTTCGGCGCCGCAACGGATCCTGATTTGCCTTTCCAGGGGGGCGCACTGGGGCTGTTTGGCTATGACCTGGGCCGACGATTTGAAACGCTGCCAGAGCACGCGCAGAAGGATATTACGCTGCCGGATATGGCCGTTGGGCTGTACGACTGGGCGGTGATTGTTGATCACCATAAACAACGGGTTTCACTGCTCAGCCACAGCGACGCTGACGCGCGGCTGGCGTGGCTCGACACGCAGCAGCCCGTTCCGGCCATTGATTTTACGCTCACCTCCGCGTGGCGTTCCAATATGAGCGCGGATGAGTACGCGCAGAAGTTTGCGCAGGTGCAGGCGTATCTGCACAGCGGTGACTGCTATCAGGTGAACCTCGCCCAGCGTTTTCAGGCGACTTACGCGGGCGATGAGTGGCTGGCGTTTACGCGCCTGAACGCCAGTAACCGCGCGCCGTTCAGCGCCTTCCTGCGTCTGGAACAGGGCGCAGTCCTGAGTCTGTCGCCGGAGCGTTTTATTCATCTTGCCGATGGCACTATCCAGACGCGCCCGATTAAAGGCACCCTGCCGCGCCTCACGGACCCTGACGCCGATCGGCTGCAGGCGGAGAAACTCGCTGCCTCGCCAAAAGATCGCGCCGAGAATCTGATGATTGTCGATCTGATGCGTAATGATATTGGTCGCGTCGCGGAGCCGGGCAGCGTGCGCGTTCCCGAGCTGTTCGTGGTGGAGCCATTTCCGGCGGTGCATCACCTGGTGAGCACGATTACCGCGCGTCTCCCGGCAAGCCGTTCTGCCTGCGATCTGCTGCGCGCGGCGTTTCCTGGCGGATCGATCACCGGTGCGCCGAAAGTGCGCGCCATGCAGATCATCGACGAACTGGAACCGCATCGCCGCAACGCCTGGTGCGGCAGCATCGGCTATCTGAGCCGGTGTGGCACGATGGATACCAGCATAACCATCCGCACCCTGACCGCCAGCGACGGGCAGCTCTACTGTTCGGCAGGCGGCGGGATTGTGGCCGACAGCCAGGCAAACGCGGAATATCAGGAAACGTTTGATAAAGTTAACCTCATCCTGCATCAACTGGAGAGCTAACATTTGGATACCCACGATCTGACCCTGGATGATTTTCTGTCGCGCTTTCAGCTTTTGCGCCCGCAGGTGAATCCTGATGCGCTGAACAGCCGCCAGGCGGCGGTGTTGATCCCGGTGGTACGCCGCGAGCAGCCAGGTTTGTTGCTGACCAAACGCTCGTCGCATTTACGTAAGCACGCAGGCCAGGTGGCGTTTCCCGGGGGGGCAGTCGATGCCTCCGATGCCTCACTGATTGCCGCTGCCCTGCGCGAAGCCCAGGAAGAGGTGGCGATCCCGCCAGAATCCGTTGAGGTGATTGGCGTGTTACCGCCGGTGGACAGCGTGACCGGCTTTCAGGTAACGCCGGTCGTCGGGATTATCCCGCCCAATCTCCACTATCACGCCAGCGAAGATGAAGTGGCGGCGGTGTTCGAAATGCCGCTGGCGGAAGCCCTGCGACTTAGCCGATATCATCCGCTGGATATTCAACGGCGTGGACACGATCACCGGGTGTGGCTGTCGTGGTATCAGCATTATTTTGTCTGGGGCATGACGGCGGGCATTATTCGTGAGCTGGCGCTGCAAATCGGCCTGAAGCCTTGACTATACTTTACATTCTGAATTTTTCTTCGGGTTTGCGAGGGGCGTCGCACCATTAGCAAAACAGGGGTTATTCATTAGTTTAATTCATGTGAATAGTTCAGCCGACCTGTAACTTCCCTCTTACACTATGCGCAGTTATAACATCGTTACTGGAACCCCGGTAACCCTGTCAGGAGTAAGAAAGTGATTAGTATATTCGACATGTTCAAAGTGGGGATTGGCCCGTCTTCTTCCCACACTGTAGGGCCGATGAAGGCCGGTAAACAGTTCGTCGATGATCTGGTCGAAAAAGGATTACTGGAAAGCACTACCCGTGTGGCCGTTGACGTTTACGGTTCACTCTCTTTAACGGGTAAGGGCCACCACACCGATATCGCCATTATTATGGGTCTGGCAGGTAACATGCCGGACACCGTGGATATTGACGCCATTCCGGCGTTTATCCGCGACACTGAAACACGCGGTCGTCTGCTGCTGGCTAACGGCAAGCACGAAGTGGATTTCCCCCACGACGACGGCATGCGTTTTCGCAGTGATAACCTGTCACTGCACGAAAACGGCATGCAGATCCACGCCTTTAACGGCGACAAAGTGATTTACAGCAAAACCTATTACTCCATCGGCGGCGGTTTTATCGTCGACGAAGAGCACTTTGGCAAAGACACGGCGGGCGACGTTAACGTCCCTTATCCGTTCAAGTCTGCACAGGAAATGCTCGACTACTGCAAACAGACCGGCCTGTCGCTCTCCGGCATGGTGATGCAAAACGAACTGGCGCTGCACAGCAAAAAAGAGATCGAAGACTATTTTGCTAACGTGTGGCAGACCATGCAGGCCTGTATCGACCGTGGGATCAACACCGAGGGCGTTCTGCCTGGGCCACTGCGCGTACCGCGTCGTGCCTCAGCCCTGCGCCGTATGCTGGTGACGACCGATAAATTCTCCAACGACCCGATGAACGTGGTCGACTGGGTGAATATGTTTGCGCTGGCGGTGAACGAAGAGAACGCCGCCGGTGGCCGCGTGGTGACGGCCCCCACTAACGGCGCATGCGGTATCGTTCCGGCGGTGCTGGCCTATTACGATCACTTTATCGAGCCAGTGACGCCTGACATTTACATCCGCTATTTCCTCGCAGCGGGTGCCGTGGGCGCATTGTACAAAATGAATGCGTCCATCTCGGGTGCTGAAGTGGGCTGTCAGGGTGAAGTGGGCGTAGCCTGTTCCATGGCGGCGGCGGGCCTGTCTGAACTGCTGGGTGCCAGCCCGGAACAGGTTTGCGTGGCAGCGGAAATCGGGATGGAACATAACCTTGGTCTGACGTGCGACCCGGTCGCAGGCCAGGTGCAGGTACCGTGCATCGAGCGTAACGCCATCGCCTCCGTGAAAGCGATCAACGCCTCGCGTATGGCCATGCGCCGCACCAGCGAGCCGCGTGTGTCGCTGGATAAGGTCATTGAGACCATGTACGAAACCGGCAAAGACATGAACGCCAAATACCGTGAAACCTCTCGCGGCGGCCTGGCGATCAAGGTGCAGTGCGACTAACCAGTTCGACTGTCCCCTGAATACGTCACGCCGCAGGATGTGTAATACGGCGTGACGTATGACGGGGATATGCCCATCTGCAACGGATGGGCGAATTTTCTCCGCTGTCTCGTCACCTTAACATTTCCCCACTACACTTTCTGTGTTGCCCCGGCGCCTGGTGCTGGCGGCTTATCGAGCGTCCTTTTCATGCAAACTGCGCAAAGGATCATTAAAAGCTATCGCCGAAACCGCATTATTGTCTGTGTGCTGGTGGCGCTTTTTACGCTCTTTTTGACCCTGAGCTTTCGGTTTATTTCACAGCGTAATGTCAATCAGGACCGTATTCACGCCTTTGCAAACCACTCTGTGAATGCGCTGGACAGTATCCTTATTCCCCTTGAGAGTGGCCGCGAAAAACTGCAATCCCTGGTGGGTGCCCCCTGCGTTGATATCCATCTGTCGTTACGAAAACAGGCTGCAACTCTGCAAACCGTGCGCTCTATTGGGCTGATCAAAGACGGGATCCTCTACTGCTCCAGTATTTTTGGCATCCGCGACGTGCCGATCCGGCAGATACAACCGGCACTGCCCTCAAACCAGCCGCAGCTGGTGCTGTCGACGGATAAATCGCTGCTAAAAGGCAGCCCGATTTTAATCCAGTGGTATCCCGTCTCTGATAGCGGCGAAGACGGCGTGATGCAGGTTGTGAATATTGAGCTTATCACCCGCATGATGCTTGAGCCGCAGCCTCCGCTGATCACTGACGTGAGCTTAAGCGCGGGCAATAAATTTCTTCGCTACGGTCAGAATGTGACCGACACGCTCACCTATAACGATGACGCGATGATCCTGCGTCAGTCTTCGGCCCACTTCCCCTTCACCATTACCGTCAGCGGGCCTGGCGCGAGCCAGCTGGCGCTGAAAAATTTGCCCTCGCAACTCCCACTGGCGGTGTTGTTGAGCCTGCTGCTGGGCTATATCGCCTGGCTTGCCACCGCCAGTCGCATGAGCTTCACATGGGAGCTTAATCTCGGCCTGGCTGCACGCGAGTTCGAGCTGTTTTGCCAGCCGTTACTCAATGCCCGCACGCAGAAATGCGTCGGCGTGGAGATCTTGTTGCGCTGGAATAACCCCCGTCAGGGGTGGATCTCCCCGGATGTTTTTATTCCGCTGGCGGAGGAACACAATCTGATTGTTCCTCTGACGCGCTACGTGATCGCAGAAACCGTCCGTCAAATTGGCTATTTTCCCGCTAATAAAGGCTTTCATATCGGCATTAACGTGGCGGCCAGCCATTTTCGCAACGGGATGCTGTTACAGGATTTGAACCGCTACTGGTTCAGCGCGCATCCCAAACAGCAGCTGATTGTTGAACTCACCGAGCGGGATGCCCTGCTGGATATGGATTATCGCATTGTACGGGAGCTGCATCGCAAAGAGGTCAAACTGGCGATTGATGATTTTGGCACCGGCAGCAGCTCGCTCTCCTGGCTGGAGAAACTGCGCCCTGACGTGCTGAAAATCGATAAATCTTTCACCACGGCGCTCGGGACAGATGCGGTGAATTCGACGGTGACAGATATGATTATCGCCCTGGGCCAGCGGCTGAATCTTGAACTGGTGGCGGAAGGGGTGGAGACGCAGGAGCAGGCGCGCTATTTGCGCGATCACGGCGTGACAATTTTGCAGGGATTTTTGTATGCGCGGCCGATGCCGCTGAAAGATTTTCCGCGGTGGCTGGCGGAGAGCTCGCCTCCACCAGCACCGCGGAATGGGCATATCGTTCCGATTATGCCCTTACGCTAAGCCTGATTACTCTTCTTCGTCGTGGGCGGACTGCTCTTTAACAATACGCACCAGGTCTACGCGGTAATCATTTGCCTGCATGATGGTGATTTGCAGCGGCGGCAGCTCAATGATATCGCCAACGCGCGGGATCTGGCCGTTCACGGCAATCACTAATCCGGCAACGGTCGCGATATCTTCTTCATCGTTGATGACGTTATCGAGACCCAGCGTGTGCTGCAGAGCGTGCAGATCGGTTGTCCCTTTAACCAGCCAGCCGTCGCCATCCGCCACGATTTCGGGCGTTTCATCGGCGTCCGGGAATTCACCGGCAATGGCTTCCAGCACGTCCAGCGGCGTAACCAGGCCTTGTACTACGCCAAATTCGTTAGTGACGATCACAAAACTACCGCGCGCACGACGCAGCACGCCCAGCAGGTTGATCGGGTCCAGCGTTTCCGGAACCACTATCGCCGGTGAGGCCGCCGCAATCGCTTCGACATTAACACCCTCTTCCAGCGCCACCAGCAACTCTTTGGCACGCACGACACCGATGATTTCATCCAGCTCACCGCGACACACCGGGAACAGGCTGTGCGGTGAGGAGAGCAACTGCTGGCGGATTTCATCGACGCTCAGGTTGGCATCGACCCAACTGATTTCACCGCGTGGCGTCATAATGCCGCGCAATGAGCGGGAGGCCAGCGACAGCACGCCGTTAATCATGTAGCGCTCTTCTTCAACGAACGCCCCTTCCGGAACCGGCACCGGGTTATGGTTCGCGTTTTCCGGCTGGACGTTCGTCTGGCGGCGACCGCCCATCAGACGCAGGATGGCGTCAGCGGTACGGGCGCGCAGCGGCTGATTTGACTGCTGCTTAATGAAGTTGCGACGCGCAATCTGGTTAAACAGTTCGATAATGATCGAGAAGCCAATCGCGGCGTACAGGTAGCCTTTCGGAATATGGAAGCCGAAACCTTCTGCGACCAGGCTCAGACCAATCATCAGCAGGAAGCTAAGACACAGCACCACCACCGTTGGATGTTCGTTCACAAAGCGAGTCAGTGGCTTCGAGGCCAGCAGCATCACGGCCATCGCAATCACAACCGCAGCCATCATCACCGGCAGGTGGTTCACCATACCGACGGCGGTAATTACCGCGTCCAGGGAGAACACGGCATCGAGCACCACGATCTGTGCGACAACAACCCAGAAACTCGCATAGCCTTTACCGTGCCCATCGTCGTGCTGGCGGTTCTCCAGCCGTTCATGCAACTCGGTGGTGGCCTTGAACAGCAGGAATAGCCCCCCCACCAGCATGATCAAATCACGACCGGAGAAGGTGAAATCCCAGACGGTAAACAGCGGTTTGGTCAGGGTAACCATCCACGAAATAACGGACAGCAGCGCAAGACGCATGATCAGCGCCAGCGAAAGACCGATTAAACGCGCTTTGTCGCGCTGTTTAGGCGGCAGCTTATCCGCAAGGATGGCGATAAACACCAGGTTGTCGATACCAAGAACAATCTCTAGAACAACCAGCGTGAGTAATCCCACCCAGATTGACGGGTCCATTAAGAATTCCATGACAAGCTCCTGCTAAAGGAATGACAAAACGGCGCCCCGGAAAGCGTGGGCGAAATGGCGGTAGACATGTTCAACGAGTGGCGAGGATCGCCGGCGTGCGAGGCGCAAAATGGCCTGGAAGATGACTGACGTCGGTGACGGTCCATACAGTGGGCTGTAGCCCTATACTCCTGGTAATTAAACGGAGGCTAAACATATCAGAGACAATGGCTTTTTAGCAAAGATTTACTTTCCTTTGCAAAGATCTGTAACAGAGTCGATTTTCATTTGGGATAAATCTCCTCTGTGAAGCTAAATTACGGATCTTCATCACATAAATTATTTTTTCACTATCTAAAATAATTCACGGAAGTCTTCGTTAATTTAACTCTAACCCTTTATCTGAATCGATTCGGTACGCCGGGGAAGATTCTCAGTACATCTGCCTGGCAGATGTATTCATGATAATAAAAGGAGGTAGCAAGTGACCATTGCTATTGTGATAGGCACACATGGTTGGGCTGCAGAGCAGTTACTCAAAACCGCAGAAATGCTGTTGGGTGAGCAGGAAAACGTTGGCTGGATCGATTTCGTCCCTGGCGAAAACGCTGAAACGCTGATTGAAAAATACACTGCTCAGCTGGAGAAACTGGATACCAGCAAAGGCGTGCTGTTTCTCGTTGATACATGGGGTGGCAGTCCGTTTAACGCCGCCAGCCGCATTGTCGTCGATAAAGAGCATCATGAAGTTGTCGCTGGCGTAAACATCCCGATGCTGGTGGAAACGCTGATGGCCCGTGATGATAACCCGAGCTTTGACGAACTGGTCGCTCTGGCAGTCGAAACCGGTCGCGAAGGCGTGAAAGCGCTGAAAGCACAACCGGTTGAGAAACCGGCTCCGGTCGCAGCGGCAGTGAAAGCAGCGGTCCCGACAAAACCGATGGGCGCGAACGATTACATGGTGATCGGGCTTGCGCGTATCGATGACCGTTTAATCCACGGCCAGGTGGCAACACGCTGGACCAAAGAGACCAACGTGAAACGCATTATCGTCGTCAGCGACGAAGTGGCTGCCGATCACGTGCGTAAAACCCTTCTCACCCAGGTTGCTCCTCCGGGCGTTACCGCACACGTCGTGGACGTCGCCAAGATGATCCGCGTGTATAACAACCCGAAATATGCGGGCGAACGTGTGATGCTCCTGTTCACCAACCCGACAGACGTCGAGCGCATTGTTGAAGGCGGCGTGAAGATCACCTCCGTCAACATTGGCGGTATGGCGTTCCGTCAGGGCAAAACGCAGGTGAATAACGCGATTTCAGTCGATGAAAAAGATATCGAAGCCTTCAATAAGCTGAACGCACGCGGTATTGAGCTGGAAGCCCGTAAGGTTTCCACGGATCAGAAACTGAAAATGATGGATTTGATCGGCAAAGTTGGGAAATAACCCAGGCGCTGATTTTTCACATAAAGCTTATGTTATAGGAGAAGTACAATGGAGATTACCACTCTTCAGATTGTGCTGGTGTTCATCGTCGCGTGTATTGCGGGTATGGAATCCGTACTTGATGAATTTCAGTTCCACCGCCCTCTGGTGGCCTGTACGTTGATTGGCGCCGTTCTTGGCGATATGAAAACCGGTATTATCATCGGTGGTACGCTGGAAATGATCGCCCTGGGCTGGATGAACATCGGTGCAGCGGTTGCACCTGATGCAGCGCTGGCATCTATCATCTCAACGGTTCTGGTTATTGCCGGTCACCAAAGCATCGGTGCCGGTATCGCACTGGCTATCCCACTGGCAGCAGCAGGCCAGGTTCTGACCATCATCGTTCGTACTATCACCGTGGCCTTCCAGCATGCGGCGGATAAGGCGGCCGATAATGGCAACCTGACGGCCCTCTCGTGGATCCACGTTTCCTCTCTGTTCCTGCAGGCCATGCGTATCGCTATCCCGGCGGTTATCGTGGCGATTTCTGTGGGTACCAGCGAAGTCCAGAGCATGCTGAACGCGATTCCAGAAGTCGTGACCGGCGGTCTGAACATCGCGGGTGGCATGATCGTGGTAGTCGGTTACGCGATGGTCATCAACATGATGCGCGCAGGCTACCTGATGCCGTTCTTCTACCTCGGCTTTGTTACTGCGGCGTTCACTAACTTCAACCTGGTTGCTCTGGGTGTGATTGGTGCGGTGATGGCGATTCTGTACATCCAGCTGAGCCCGAAATATAACCGCGTCGCGGGTGCACCAGCGCAGGCTGCTGGTAACAACGATCTCGATAACGAACTGGACTAGCAGGTGAGCGAAATGGTTGATATGACAAAAACTACCACTGAGAAAAAACTCACTCCGGGTGATATTCGTGGCGTATTCCTGCGTTCTAACCTGTTCCAGGGGTCATGGAACTTCGAACGTATGCAGGCGCTGGGCTTCTGCTTCTCCATGGTACCGGCCATCAAACGCCTGTATCCGGAAAACAACGAAGCGCGTCGCCAGGCGATTAAACGTCACCTGGAATTCTTTAACACCCATCCTTACGTTGCGGCTCCGGTTCTGGGCGTAACGCTGGCGATGGAAGAGCAGCGTGCGAACGGCGCAGAGATTGACGATGGTGCCATTAACGGTATCAAAGTCGGTCTGATGGGGCCGCTGGCAGGGGTGGGCGACCCAATCTTCTGGGGTACCGTGCGTCCAGTCTTCGCGGCTCTCGGCGCGGGCATCGCGATGAGCGGCAGCCTGCTCGGTCCACTGCTGTTCTTCATTCTGTTTAACGCCGTTCGTCTGGCGACCCGTTACTACGGCGTCGCTTACGGCTATCGCAAAGGTGTCGATATCGTTTCTGATATGGGCGGCGGCTTCCTGCAAAAACTGACCGAGGGGGCGTCAATTCTCGGCCTGTTTGTCATGGGGGCACTGGTTAACAAGTGGACGCACGTTAACATCCCGCTTGTCGTCTCGACCATTACCGGTCAGGACGGACAAACGCGCGTGACTACCGTGCAGACCATCCTTGACCAGTTAATGCCGGGCCTGGTGCCGCTGCTGCTTACCTTCGCCTGTATGTGGCTGCTGCGTAAGAAAGTGAACGCCCTGTGGATTATCGTTGGCTTCTTCGTCATCGGTATCGTGGGCTACGCTATCGGCCTGTTGGGTCTGTAAGTTTTTGCTTTATCCGCCGGGGGCTTGCCCCCGGTTTTTTTATTCTGGAGGACGAATGACGGTTACGGACATCGTACTGGTTCTGTTTATTGTTGCCCTTCTGGCGTACGCCATTTACGACGAATTCATCATGCCGCGCCGCCACGGCGAGACACTGCTCACCATCCCCCTTCTGCGTCGCGGTCGGGTTGATGCATTTATCTTCGCCGGTCTGCTCGCCATTCTGATTTACAACAATGCGATGAGCCACGGTGCTTTATTAACCACATGGTTATTATGTGCGCTGGCATTAATGGCGATTTATCTCTTCTGGATCAGAGTGCCAAAGATCCTCTTCAAAAGTCATGGCTTTTTCTTCGCCAATGTATGGATAGAATATAACCGTATTAAAGAGATGAATTTATCCGAGGACGGCGTATTGGTAATGCAATTAGAGCAGCGCCGGTTGCTCATTCGGGTGAAAAATATTGATGACCTTGAGAAAATATACAAACTAATGGTTAAAACTCAATAGGTTATCATTATAGCAATGGCTATATATTGTCTCCAGCTCACACGCACAATATATAGCCACAGCTATATTCCCTTCAGAATTAACTTATATTCCTTAACGTTATTCTCACCAATAAATCTAAATGAAAATCGTTATCAATTGGTTAATGGAATAATACCTTCCTGTTGTTGTTTTATATTCTCAAAATATGTTAAGGTTGCGCCGTCGTTGGGGAGTAGCCGATTTCCCGTCCCCGGGAAATGTACGTGTCAACATACTCGTTGAAAAACGTGGTGCGTACGGATCGTTTTCTGCACAGTTAGTTCATGTGCACTGTGATCAGGCGAGACCATTGAGACATCAACTGCTGTTTACTGGGGGCAGTGATGTGTCATATGGATATCCCCGGTCTGGACGCTTTAAATGAATATCTCTGCAACGATCCTTCTCGCTTTCGGCATGTCCATGGACGCTTTCGCTGCTTCCATCGGTAAAGGTGCCACGCTTCACAAACCTAAATTCTCAGAAGCCCTTCGTACAGGTCTTATCTTTGGCGCTATCGAAACCCTCACCCCGCTGATCGGCTGGGCGCTTGGCATGCTCGCCAGTCAGTTTGTGCTGGAATGGAACCACTGGATTGCCTTTATTCTGCTGGCGTTCCTCGGTGGGCGAATGGTTATCGAAGGCTGCCGCGGTAATTCCGATGAAGATGACGCGCCGATCCATCGACACGGCTTCTGGCTGCTGGTCACCACCGCGATCGCCACCAGTCTGGATGCGATGGCAGTCGGTGTCGGTCTGGCATTCTTGCAGGTCAATATTATCGCCACAGCGCTGGCTATCGGCTGCGCGACGTTGATTATGTCGACGCTGGGAATGATGGTCGGACGATTTATCGGCCCGCTGTTAGGTAAGCGAGCCGAAATTCTGGGTGGTATTGTTTTAATCGGGATTGGCGGACAGATTCTCTGGTCGCACTTCTACGGTTAACTCTCGCGCTGCCAGCAGTGAAGACTAAAATCTGTCTGGCAGCGGAACACGTCTTGCTTTCCTAAGATTTCCCACACTTCCGGTTTGGCCCGCCACGCAAATGGCGTCATCTGTAACAGCGCCACCGCCTCTTCACCCGTCAGGCTCATTTCATAGCCCAATGACTGCTCGTGGCGCAGCGTAAAACCGTTAAGCTGTTCAGAATGCGGCGCATGCAGGCGAACCTCATCGTAAATCAGCCCTTTCATTTCCATCAGGTGTTTTGGTCCTGGCGTTACAGTAATGACCCATCCGCCCGGTTTAACCACTCGCGCCAGCTCTTCTGCCTTGCAAGGGGCATAAATACGGATAATGGCGTCCTGGCTGGCATCGTCAAACGGCAGACGATGGCTGGAGGCGACGCAGAAAGTGACCTGCGGATAGCGCTTCGCCGCCGCACGGATCGCTGATTTCGACACATCCAGGCCGATGGTTTGCGCGCCTTTTTCGCTGGCTACCTGGGCAAATGCCGCCGTGTAGTAGCCTTCTCCGCAGCCAATATCGAGTACAGAAGTGGCGTTCTGCTCAAGCACTGTGGCGAGCCACTCAGCGACAGCGTCGCGCAACGGCTGATAATGCCCGGCGTCGAGAAACGCACGGCGCGCCTGCATCATCTCAGCGGAATCACCCGGATCGCGGGAGCGTTTGTGCTGAACGGGCAGCAAATTCACATACCCTTCTTTCGCCTTGTCAAACCGGTGCCCCTGCGGACAGGTATAGCTATTTTCGTCGTGCGTCAGCAGCGCGTGGCATAAGGGACAACTGAATGACATGGTAACTCCAGACAATATCAAAGGGCGAAAGTGTACCGCTATTCGCCCTGGTATAAAACGCCTGGCTTAACGCATCACGATAAGATGGTTCGAATCAGGCGGCAAACCGTCCGGCTCAACGTTCTCAATGCGCAAAACATCCCCCATAATCTGGCTGAATACCGGTGCAGAGACGGCCCCGCCGTAATAGCTGCCGTTTTGTGGATCGTTGATCACAACAGCCAGGGCAAACATCGGATGACTGGCTGGCGCCACACCTGCCGTGTAAGCGACATATTTGTCGACATACTTTCCGTCATCACCAATCTTTTTCGCGGTACCGGTTTTTATGGCCACCCGATAATCGCGTACCGCCGCTTTAATTCCGCCACCGCCCGGCAGCGCGACGCTCTCCATCATATGTTCCACCTGATGCACAATCTCTTCCGGCATCACCTGGTGCCCCATAACCGGTGGATCGATACGCGTGATCGACAGCGGCCGCTCCAGGCCATAGCTGCCGATAGTGGCATACACATGCGCCAGCTGCAGCGGCGTGACCATCAGGCCATAGCCAAACGCAAAGGTGGCGCGATCGAGCTGACTCCAGAATTTACGTTGCGGTAACAGGCCGCTGCTCTCCCCGGTGAGTCCCAGCCCGGTGGACGTCCCAAAACCGAAGCCCTGATAGGTATCCAGCAGATGCTGAATCGGCATCGCCAGTGACAGACGGGAGACGCCCGTATCGCTCGATTTTTGCAGGATGCCGGTAAGGGACAGCTCCGGATAGTAGCCGACGTCGCGAATGCGATGGCCATCGAGCGTATAGGGATGGGTATCAATCACGCTGTCTGGCTGGACGAGGCCCTGCTGTAGCGCGGTCATCAAAACCAGCGGCTTGACGGTTGAGCCAGGTTCGAAGGTGTCGCTGATCGCCCGATTACGGAAATCATTCAGCGTGGCCCCTTCCCTGTTATTCGGGTTGAAATCCGGAAAACTCGCCATCGAGAGGATTTCCCCGGTTTGTACGTTGATCAGCACCGCCGCGCCCGACTCGGCTTTATTCCATGCGACGGCGTTGTCCAGCGCGTCTTCGGTGATGGTCTGGAGTCGCTCGTCGATGCTCAGCTGGATATTGTGCGCAGGAACCGGCGAGACCTCCGTCAGATTCTCGATCACGTGACCGTAGCGATCTTCCCTGACTCGCCGCACGCCAGGTTTACCGGTCAGCTGCGCGTTGAAACTCTTTTCTACGCCTTCAATCCCCTGCCCGTCGATGTTAGTGAATCCGAGCAAATTGGCCGCCACATGCCCGGCGGGATAAAAACGGCGCGATTCGTCGCGCAGATTGATCCCCGGCAGGTTGAGCTTATCGATCCACTGCGCCTGAGAAGGGTCAACCTGACGGGCAAGGTAAATAAAGCGCCCCTGAGGGGTACTGTTGATCCGCGCAGCCAGGCTGCTCAGCGAAATATGCAGCGCACTGGCAAGCGCCTGCCAGCGTTCATCAAAGCCGACGCCGCCTTTCGCCAGCACCGTTTTCGGATCGGCCCACACTGCCTGTACCGGCACACTCACCGCCAGCGGACGGCCTTCGCGATCGGTGATCATCCCACGCGGGGCGTTAATCGCCACTTCGCGCAGAGACCGCATATCTTCCTGTTTTACCAGGTTGTCAGGCTTGATGATTTGCAGCCATGCGACGCGCCCCAGCAGAAAGGCCAGACTGCCTAAAATGGCGATACACAGCAGGACAAAACGCGCCGGGGTGAAGTTTCCGGCAGGATCAGAGGTTTTCTTTTTCACCCGGACTCCAGGTCAGATTAACAACGCACTGATTTAACGGGAAAAACGTGACATTAGGTGCGAAAACAATGCTTCTAATCTCGCAGCTTTGCAACAAACTACGAACAGAAGCGAACGGGGTAACATTTTGAAAAAAGAGGATTAAAAAAGCCCCGCATACGCGAGGCTTGATGTCTGAGTGTGAGGCGCCGTAGCGCTTCTAAGTCAGCAGGGATTCGATCAGATAGCGGTTACGTTAACAGCAGCCGGACCTTTCTGGCCGTCCTGAATTTCGAACTCAACGTTCTGGCCTTCAGCCAGAGTTTTGAAGCCGTTACCCTGGATTGCAGAGAAGTGTACGAACACGTCTTTGCTGCCGTCAGCAGGAGTAATGAAACCAAAACCTTTAGACTCGTTGAACCACTTAACTTGACCTTTAATCTTTGCCATTTGCAAAATTCCTTAGATTGTTTTCTTAGCCCGCAGGCATTGACATAGATAAAACTGAGACATTACTGCTTGAGGCACTAATATAAGGTTCGGCAGAGAAGCGGTATTCAACGACAACGTGTTTACTCAGGACTTCTTTACTGAAAATGCCACACATAAACAGAACTGTACCTCGTTTGACCCAAAACGTGTTATTACATACAACGATAATTATGGCAAGCCATTTTTAAACGTGTCTAGATCCGCCGCACAAACTCCGATCTCAGCCTGCGACATTATGCACAACTGCATGCGCGCACTGCCGCCGCCAGACCAAAGCGAACCGCAAGACAGGCGCCAGCGTAGCGCCTGTAATCTAAAGCAATTTTACCTTAGCTCAATCTTTGATATAGATCCAGCCAGTGCCGAAAGTTTAATGAATGCAATGATTGAGTTAGAACAATTTGCGAAAAGTTATGCTGAAATCAACGTAAGGGTTTGAGTTTTACACTGAAATAAACCGGCTATAAATTGTGCGGCTTCATCATATATGTCGGAGATGACAGTTTGGTGTATTGCACCAAAATAATGAAACGTCTTTCATCCTGGTGCAAAAGAAAGCAAGAAAAACGTTTCGATGGAAATACATCTGAGGGACAGGGTTGGAATAGAGAATATATTCAGCGAGGCGGTATTAGATCACAGGGATAAATATTGACCAATTTTCAATATTCTAAACTTGTCGTTAATCCCCGCTTCATTTTCCAGCGCCTGAGTAAGCTCCTGCACCGGCTCGTCGAGGGACTCATCGGCAAGCTCGAACACCCCCCAGTGGATCGGAAATGCGAGCGGCATTCCCATTTGCTGCCAGAGCTTGATGGCAGATTGCGGATCCATATGATGGGCCGACATGAACCAGCGTGGTGCATACGCCCCGGCGGGCAGTGCAGCGGCGGTAATCTGCCCTAAGCGCTGCGGGATGGCGAGCAAATCTGGCGTATAACCCGTATCACCGCTAAACCAAAAACGCTGATCTGCTCCTTCACATACCCAGCCGCACCACAATGAGCGATTTCTGTCCCAGAAAGTGCGCATACTCCAGTGCTGGGCCGGAACGGCGGTCAGCGTAATCCCCTGAAACACAGCGCTCTGCCACCAGTCCAGCTCAAGAATATTTTTAGCACCGCGACGACGAAACCAGTCGCCGAGGCCCAGCGGCACAAATACAGTGAGTTCAGGGAAACGCCGTAACAGGTGGCGGACAGTAGCGGAATCGAGATGATCGTAATGGTTGTGGGAAATCACCAACGCATCAATGTGTGGAAGCGTGTCGACGGTTAAAACCGGGGGTGTCTTGCGTTGCGGTCCAAGAAAGGGGAGCGGCGAGGCGCGTCGGGAAAAAACAGGATCGGTCAGCAAATATTGCCCGCTTAAACGCAGCAGCACACTGGCATGACCTAGCCACCAGACGCCATCTTCTGGCCGGTCGTTCAGTTCGGCAGGCTGCCACCACTGGCGGATAAATTCGTCATAACCCGGCGTGGGCGGTTTGGGTAATCCCGCCGCTTTGCGCTCCTTGCGCCACCGCTCGACGTCGCCGGGCTGATGGCCAGTAAAGTCGAGGTTGCGAAACCCATCGGGAGCATGATGTTTCAGGGAGGGGTTATACCAGGGATTTTTCCAGACCACAGCCACCTCCCCCGCTCATCCGTTAGCGTTCAGCCACCAGACGAATGAAATCATCTTCGTCTTCGTTTACCACTGCTTCAGCGGCTTTTGGCTCGTCTTTCTCTTCTGGCTCGTTAGCTTCGCACAGACGGCGCAGCAACGCATTCTGGCGTTTCTGCTGATCAAGCAAGGCTTCCAGCAGTTCAATCTGCTCATCCGTGCGAGAACTGGCGCGATTCACAAAGAACCACAGCGCCAGGCCGATAATCATCACGACCAGAGAGATCGCCAGTGAGGCTACGTTCAGTAGCCCCGAATTCAGTAACTCACCCATTTTACCACCTCAATAAAAACGCCATTTTAGCACTGACGCAGAGGAAGGGTACCATCTGTTAGAAAAATGAATACTACCAGGGGATGAATTGATTTATTGCGCAAATGCCGCTAAAAAACTGTACATCCTGATCGCACATGACATTGATCGTCTGTGTCCACAAAATGACACAGGCAATCAGTACAACAACCAGAATTACCCAGCGAAACTTTTTCACTCCACACTCCGTCTTTTGACCTGATATGACCAGGTTATCACGGTTATCTTAAACAAGGGCTAACTGTACCTGCATCAGAAAATTTTCGGAATCATGCACTTGTTTCATAGAGTAAAACTATTACGCTTAATAGCATTATTAGCAAAAAAATGAGGCATTCATGCGCATCATTATTCGGACAATTATTGTCCTGGCCATTTTATGGATTGGTTTATTACTGACGGGATACGGCGTGCTGGTGGGAAGCACAGAAAATGCGGCAGGACTGGGGATTCAGTGTAAATATCTGACTGCCCGAGGCACCAGTACCGCGCAATATTTACACAGCGACAGCGGAATTATTGGTTTATCAAACTGCCCGGTTCTGCGCAAAAGCCAGACAGTAGTCGACAACGGATAAGTCGATTGACTCACAGATACAGAAACGCCGCATTTTCAGCGGCGTTTTTTATTGTCGGATTCAGAACGGATAGTCGTTGTAACCCATTTGTTCTGAAATCTTGCGTGCTGCGGTGTGCAGCATGGCAACATACTCGTGCAGACGCTCTTCAGAGAAGCGCAGCGTCGGGAACGAAATACTCAGGCCTGCAATGACGACACCGAAGCGGTCAAACACTGGAACGCCGATACAACGCAGCCCCTCTTCCTGCTCCTGATTGTCTTCGCCGTAACCCTGCTCACGCACGTGATCCAGCACGACCAGCAACTCTTCGGTGCTGGTAATAGTGCGCTCAGTGCTGCGTTTGTATTCCACACCTTCAAGGATCTCTTTGACTTCCTCGCGATCGCGCCACGCCAACAGCACTTTACCGATGGCGGTACTGTAGAGCGGGTTACGACGACCAATGCGCGAATACATGCGCAGGTTGTACATAGAGTCGATTTTATGGATATAGACAATGCTGTCTTCATCCAGCGCGCCCAGGTGGACGGTCTCTTTCGTTAAGCGTGAAAGCTCGCGCATCTGAATATCCGCGCTGCGGATTAGATCGACGTTTTGCAGCGCGCGGGCACCGAGTTCGAACAGTTTCAGGGTCAGAGAATATTTCTCTGATTCACCTTCCTGTGCGACATAACCCAGGGATTTCATGGTTTGCAGAAAGCGATAAACGGTGCTTTTTGACATCATCACACGCTGCGATAACTCTGTAATACCAATTTCGCGCTCTTCACCCAGCGCCTGTAAGATGCCAAACACCTTCAGCACGGAAGAAACAGAATCTGGCTGCTTATCCAAATCTGCGATTGCCATTTATCACCTCATTGAGAGTGTTTTATAAAAATCAGAACCGGTTTTTATTATAAATTCGTGACCGAGATGCTGCAATCAATCTGCGTTTACTTCGTTACAAATCTGCGACATAAAACCGAAATAACAGTGCTAAAATAGTGATTCTGATAATAATATCACTCTGAGCGTTTCATTTCCCATGGAAAAACTGTCCTCTGATGGCTTGCCCTTACCGCAACGGTACGGCGCGATCGCGACCATTATCATTGGTATTTCAATGGCGGTGCTTGATGGTGCCATAGCCAACGTGGCGCTCCCGACCATCGCCAGCGACCTGCACGCGTCTCCCGCCAGCTCCATTTGGGTGGTCAATGCTTACCAGATCGCCATCGTAGTTTCACTGCTTTCATTCTCGTTTCTCGGCGACATGTTCGGCTATCGCCGCGTCTACCAGTGCGGGCTGGTCGTCTTTACCCTGACCTCTCTTTTTTGCGCCCTGTCTGACTCACTGCACACCCTGACATTTGCGCGTATTGCGCAGGGGTTCGGCGGGGCTGCGCTGATGAGCGTCAATACCGCACTGATCCGCCTGATATACCCTCAGCGCCAGCTTGGGCGCGGGATGGGGATTAACTCTTTCATTGTCGCAGTCTCGTCTGCCGCCGGGCCGACTATCGCGGCAGCGATTCTCTCGGTGGCGTCGTGGCAGTGGCTGTTCCTGATTAACGTTCCGCTGGGGATTATCGCCCTGCTCTTTGCTCTGCGCTATTTGCCTGAAAACAGTGCTAAGAGCGCGATGCCGCGTTTCGATCTTCCCAGCGCAGTGATGAATGCCCTGACCTTTGGTCTCCTGATCACGGCGCTTAGCGGATTTGCTCAGGGACAATCGCACACGCTCATTGCGGCTGAAATCGTTGCGATGCTGATCATCGGCTACTTTTTTGTGCGCCGTCAGCTGGCGTTGCCCGTCCCTCTTTTGCCTGTTGATCTGCTGCGTATTCCGCTCTTTTCTCTTTCCATCGGGACGTCCATCTGCTCGTTCTGCGCCCAGATGCTGGCGCTAGTTTCGCTGCCCTTTTTCTTGCAAGGCGTGATTGGACGAACGGAAGTGGAAACCGGGCTGCTGCTGACCCCCTGGCCGCTGGCAACCATGGTGATGGCCCCGCTTGCGGGCTATCTCATTGAACGCGTTCATGCGGGTTTACTGGGTGCGTTAGGACTGGTGGTGATGGCAACCGGGCTATTCGCGCTGGCGATGTTGCCTTCTGCCCCAACGGATCTGGATATTATCTGGCGAATGGTGCTGTGCGGAGCCGGTTTTGGTCTGTTCCAGTCACCGAACAACCACACCATCATTACTGCCGCACCGCGCCATCGTAGCGGCGGCGCCAGTGGAATGCTCGGCACTGCGCGCCTGTTAGGTCAAAGCTCCGGTGCCGCACTGGTGGCGCTGATGTTTAACCTTGCCGGGCAGAATGGCACGCATCTGGCCCTGTTTACCGCCGGAACGCTGGCGACTATCGCCGCCATTATCAGCGGCCTGCGCGTGACGCAACCCCGAACTCAGGCATAAAAAAAGCCGGGCGGCAATGTCTGCTCAACCCGGCTTCTTTCTCATACTGCTCGCTTACTTGATGTATTCCCCACTGCGCAGCGCTTCGATACGTTTATCCAGCGGCGGGTGAGTCATGAATAGTTCGCTCAGCGATTTCGATTTACCATTGATGCAAAATGCCATCATGCTGGTCGCTTCCTGCGGTTCGTAGCTGGTTTTCAGACGCTGCAGCGCAGCAATCATCTTCTCACGACCCACCAGTTTTGCCGAACCCGCATCCGCATGGAACTCGCGATGACGGGAGAACCACATGGTAATAATGCTCGCCAGAATACCGAACACCAGCTCCAGCACGGTCGCGACAGCGAAGTAGATCAGCGGGTTGCCGTTGCTCTCTTCACCTTCATCACGATTTCCGCCCATAAATCCGGCAGCAATCTGCGCCAGGATACGAGAGATGAAGATAACGAAGGTGTTTACCACGCCCTGAATCAAGGTCATGGTGACCATGTCACCGTTGGCGATGTGGCTGATTTCATGGGCAATAACCGCTTCCGCTTCGTCACGGCTCATGTTCTGCAACAGACCGGTGCTCACGGCCACCAGCGAGGCATCGCGGCGCGCACCGGTAGCAAAGGCGTTAATGTCCGGCGCGTGGTAAATCGCCACCTGCGGCATAGCGATACCCGCCTGGCGAGACTGTTGTGCCACCGTGTTCATCAGCCACTGTTCCATATCGTTACGTGGCTGCTCGATCACTTCCCCACCGACCGATTTCAGTGCCATCCACTTGGACATCAGCAGCGAAATAAACGATCCACCAAAACCGAACAGCAGCGCCATAATCAGCAGACCTTGAACGCTGCTCGATTGGATTCCTGTCAGGCTTAGCACAAGCCCGAAAACCACCATAACCGCAAGGTTGGTGACCAGGAAGAGCGCGATTCGCATCATAATTTTCTTTTAACCTCTGTTTAACAAAACGCACTATGCGATTACCCACATCGTATGGGTATTGTGGCCATTTTCAAGGATTCAGGGGGCGTAAGTCACCAGAAAGACACAACTTTACATTGTTTATGGGCTTGCTGACGGGAGGATGCAGAACTAAAAAAAACAGGCACAATTTCTTGTGCCTGTTGAGGTGTTATTTTGCCGGAGCGGGCTGAACGGCGGGCTTGCTCTTTTCCTGGTTTGCCAGGTCGAGAGCGATATGCACCGTCTCATCCAGATACGGATCGGGCTCCTGGTAATCCTTCGGCAGGTCATCCAGGTTTTTCAGTAACGGCTTGCCTTCACGTTTAAAACGATCGTTGATGCGTGCCAGACGCGTGGCATCATCTTCGTTGTTCTCTTTTTCACGTTGAGCGAAGTTAAGCGAGACGATATTCCGTTTTTCTTTCAGGGCATTAAAGCGAGCAATGTCCTTCATGATGTACTGGAATTCCGGATCTTTCGCGATGCGATCGTTATGCGCTTTCAGCAGCTCAGGACCGAACTGGGTCATGTCGCCCGCTTTCACGAAGGTGGCAGCATTAATGCTGTCCCACGGCAACGCGTTGTCTTCAAACTTCTCGCCCGTTTCCGTCTCTTCGGTACCGGTCGGCATCATGATGTCCGGGGTCACGCCTTTACGTTGCGTACTGCCGCCATTCACGCGATAGAACTTCTGAATGGTGTACTGTACGGAACCCAGCGCAGGCCACTCAGGACGCAGCATCTGATCGTAAATACGGTTAAGGGAACGGTACTGCTGCACCGTGCCTTTACCGAAGGTTGGTTCACCCACAATCAGCGCACGACCATAGTCCTGCATCGCCGCGGCAAAGATTTCTGATGCTGAGGCGCTAAAGCGATCGACCAGCACCACCAGCGGACCTTTGTAGTACACGACGCCATCGGTATCGGCGTCTTCACGCACTTTACCGTTGTTATCGCGAACCTGAACAACCGGACCCGATGGGATAAACAGGCCAGAAAGCGAAACCGCTTCAGTCAGTGCCCCACCGCCGTTGGTACGCAGGTCGATAATCACGCTGCTGACATTCTGCTTTTCAAGCTTCTGCAACTGGACTTTGACATCGTCTGTCAGGCCAACGTAGAAGCCCGGAATATCAAGCACGCCGACTTTTTCTTTGCCGACGGTTTTCACGGACATTTTCACAGCGCGATCTTCAAGACGAATGCGCTCACGCGTCAGGGTCACGATACGGGTTTTAGTGCCTTTACCCGCAGGCAGGATCTCAAGGCGAACCTTGCTGCCTTTCGGGCCTTTGATCTGCGCGACCACGTCATCCAGACGCCAGCCGATCACATCGACCATGTTCTGGCCCGTTTGACCGACGCCGACGATACGATCGCCTACGCTAATCGCTTTGCTTTTCGACGCCGGGCCGCCTGCCACCATGGAGTTGATGACCGTATAGTCTTCATCCATTTGCAGCACCGCACCAATCCCTTCCAGAGACAGGCTCATCTCGGTATTGAATTGTTCAGTGTTGCGTGGGGAGAGGTAGTTCGTGTGCGGGTCGATTTCGTGAGCAAAGGCGGTCATCGCCAGGGAGAACACGTCTTCACTGTTGGTCTGTGCCAGACGACGAATGGCTGATTTGTAACGACGGGTCAGCGTTTCGCGGATCTCTTTCTCATCTTTACCGGTGAGTTTGAGGCTCAGCTCATCGAATTTCACTTTGCCGTCCCACAGCGCATTCAGCTCGGCTTCGTCTTTCGGCCAGGGCGCTTTGCTGCGGTCAAGATTAAAGTTGTCGTTGCCGGTAAAGTCCATTGGACGTTCCAGCACTTTCAGCGCGTATTGATAACGTTCAAAACGACGCTTCTGGGATAAATTGTAGAGATCATAAAACAGGTCGAGTTTACCGCTGCGCAGCTCATCGCCCACGTCGGTTTTACGTTTTGCGAACTGTTCAATATCACTGGCCAGCAGCACGTTGTGGCTGTAATCCAGCAGGTTCAGATACCGATCGAAAATCTTAGCCGAAAAGGCCTGATCGAGATCGAACTGACGATAATGTGAACGGGTGAAGCGCGAAGTGACGCGCTCACTGACCGTTGCGTGCTGGGTCTCTTCCTTTAAAACCGGGATTTGATCCGCACGCGTTATATCGTCCACTGCGAAGGCGTGGCCTGTTATCGCAAACAGGCCAGCCAGCGCGGTGATCTTAAAAAGAGTGTTCATGCCAGGCTTGGCCTCCGTTTCAGAACACCAGGTGTTCTGCGCGTACAATCATTGACATACCAGAAGTCAGCTGTACACGAACGCCATCTTTGGTGATTTCGAGTACGGTGGCGTCCATCGCATTATTACCCGCTTTCACCTTCAGAGCCTGACCGACGCTCAGGGCGTTGATGTCAGAAACTGGAGTGTGGCGTTGTTCTTCGCGAGGCGCACGCTGTGCTTTAGCGGCTGGTTTATCAGCACGCGGTTTGCGATCGCTGTTCTCACTACGACGTGGAGCAGGACGCGGTTTACGCTCACGGCGAGGCGCTTCTTCTTGGCCATTTGCCGCAGCAGCTTCGCGTTTTTTCGCCTGCTGCTCAGCACGCTGTGCCTGAACACGCGCTTTGGCCTCTTCAAGCTGCTTACGTGCGTGCTCAACGTGCTGCTCGTCCAGCTCACCGCAAGGGTTGCCGTCGAGATCGACACGGGTCGCGCCCAGCTTGATACCGTAAAGGTAACGCCAGCTTGAAGTATAAAGACGTAAGGCAGAACGCAGTTGAGTTTTGCTGAGATTCATCTCACCCTCAACGCGCGCTACCAGATCCTGAAAAATACCAATTTTCAGGGGACGAGCTTCGCCTTCAGCAGTGAAACACTGTGGGAAACGCTCAGCCAGAAAGGCAATGACTTCTTTACTACTGTTCAACTTAGGTTGATTTTCCATGAAATTTCCTGATTACAACGGACGTTGCCAACTAGCCGCAGGCATGAACAGGCGACATTATAATGACGCCATCAGTAAATGCTACGTTATCCGTTGATTATCCTGCGACGCTCGCAAAGAATTTTTGATAATCGGTCGCGTTTAATACGTTTTCGAGATTAGCGACCAGTTCGCGCAGCCCTTGTTCGTCCTCGGCGCTAAAGCGTCCAAAGACCGTGCTGTCGATATCCAGTACGCCAATAATCTGATTTTTCACGGTCAGCGGCAGAACGATTTCGGAGTTACTCGCCGAATCGCACGCAATGTGCCCGTCGAAGGCATGCACATCTTCAACGCGCTGAACCTGATTTTGCGCCACCGCAGTTCCACAAACACCACGCCCCACAGGGATCCGCACGCAGGCAAGCTTGCCCTGGAATGGTCCGAGCACCAGCGTTTCCCCTTCCAGAAGGTAGAAACCAGCCCAGTTCACATCCGACAGACGCTCAAACAGCAGCGCACTGGTGTTGGCCAGTGTCGCTAAAAAACTGGTCTCACCTGTCATCAATGCCTGGAAATCGCGGTTCAAATCCGCGTAGAATTCTGTTTTGTTCATTAATCAATCACTTGGTTGTCGTACAAAAAAGAGAGCATAGCTTAATAAAATAAACATTAAATGCGCTCATTCTCAAGATGAATCCCAAGATGAGTTAATATAACGTTAATTAATCCTTTAATGCGCGACTGATGGCACTCAATACTCCAAGAATTACGCCGGCAAAAAAGATCACTGTCCACTCGGTCAGCGATGCGCTGCCTCGTGAACATTATCAGCGTTGTCCGCAGTGCGATACGCTTTTTATGTTGCCGAAGATGAAATCGCATCAGAGTGCGTATTGCCCGCGCTGCGACGCTAAAATTCGCGATGGACGCGACTGGTCTCTCACCCGTCTGGCGGCGATGGCCGTCACCATGCTCCTGCTGATGCCCTTCGCATGGGGCGAACCGCTGCTCAAATTGTACCTGCTCGGCGTGCGCATCGACGCCAACCTGCTGATGGGGATCTGGCAAATGACCCAGCAGGGCGATCCTCTGACCGGCGCAATGGTGCTGTTTTGCACCGTCGGCGCGCCGTTAGTGCTGGTGGCTGCCATTGCCTATCTCTGGTTTGGCAATATTCTGGGCATGAATCTCCGCCCGGTGCTGCTGATGCTCGAGAAGCTCAAAGAGTGGGTGATGCTGGATATCTATCTGGTCGGCATCGGCGTGGCGTCGATTAAGGTACAGGACTACGCTTTTTTACAGCCCGGCATCGGCCTGTTTGCCTTTGTCGCGCTGGTATTACTGAGCATCATGACGCTGATCCATCTGAATGTGGAACAACTCTGGGAGCGCTTTTATCCTCAGCGCCCGGCGACGCGGCCTGATCCCAGTCTGCGCGTCTGCCTCGGCTGTCATTTTACCGGCCTGCCCGACGCACGAGGTCGCTGCCCGCGCTGTCACATTCCGTTACGTCTGCGCCGTAAGCAGAGCCTGCAAAAATGCTGGGCCGCACTGATTGCCTCCATCGTGCTGCTGCTTCCCGCTAACCTGTTACCGATTTCGATCATTTACGTTAACGGTGCGCGGCAGGAAGACACTATCATGTCGGGGATTGTGTCACTGGCGAGCAGTAACTTTGCCGTGGCGGGAGTGGTCTTTATTGCCAGTATCCTTGTGCCCTTTACCAAAGTTCTGGTTATGTTCACCTTGCTCATCAGCATTCAGTTTAAGTGTGAGCAAGGGTTACGCACGCGGATCCTGTTACTGCGGTTTGTGACCTGGATTGGCCGCTGGTCGATGCTCGATCTGTTTGTTATTTCGTTGATGATGTCGCTGATCAATCGCGATCAGTTACTCGCTTTTACCATGGGACCCGCGGCGTTTTATTTCGGCTCTGCGGTGATATTGACTATTCTTGCAGTGGAATGGCTGGATAGCCGCTTACTTTGGGATGCACATGAGTCAGGAAACGCCCGCTTCGACGACTGAAGCGAGAATTAAAACAAAACGCCGCATTTCGCCCTTCTGGTTGCTGCCCGTCATCGCATTGATGATTGCGGGCTGGCTGATCTGGACGAGCTATCAGGATCGCGGCAATACCATCACCATTGACTTCCAGACGGCGGACGGCATCGTCGCAGGGCGTACCCCTGTGCGCTTCCAGGGCGTCGAAGTGGGAACCGTCGAGGATATCCGGCTCGGCAAAGATCTGAACAAAATTCAGGTTCGCGCCAGTATTAAAGCCGATATGCAAGACTCCCTGCGCAGTGATACGCAGTTCTGGCTGGTGACACCTAAAGCCTCTCTGGCGGGCGTTTCCGGGCTGGACGCGCTGGTCGGCGGGAACTATATCGGCATGATGCCCGGTAAAGGTGAGCCGCAGGACCATTTCACCGCGCTGGACACCCAGCCAAAATACCGGCTGAACAATGGCGATCTGATGATCCACCTGCATTCGCCGGATTTAGGCTCGCTCAACAGCGGATCGATCGTCTACTTCCGTAAAATTCCGGTTGGGCGCGTGTATGACTACGCCATTAACCCCAACAAACAGGGCGTGACTATCGACGTCCTGATCGAGCGGCGCTTCACCGGCCTGGTGAAAAAAGGCAGCCGCTTCTGGAATGTGTCAGGCGTGGATGCCGACGTCAGTTTCAGCGGCGCGAAAGTGAAGCTCGAAAGCCTGGCGGCGCTGGTTAATGGGGCTATCGCCTTCGACTCACCGGAGAACTCTGATGCAGCCACTGCCGATGATAACTTCGGGCTGTACGCCGATCTGGCCCACAGCCAGCGCGGCGTCATTGTCAAACTGGCCCTCTCAGACGCCAAAGGGCTGAACGCCGGTTCCACGCCGTTAATGTATCAGGGGTTGCAGGTGGGCCAGCTCACCAAACTGACGCTGAACCCTGGCGGCTCCGTGACCGGCGAAATGACGGTGGACCCGAGCGTGGTCGACCTTCTGCGTGAAAAAACGCGCATCGAGCTGCGGAACCCGAAAATCTCGTTGAGTGACGCCAGCATCAGCAGCCTGCTGACGGGCAGCACCTTTGAGTTGATCCCAGGGGAAGGCCAGCCTAACAACAATTTCGTCATCGCCCCCGCCGATAAAGCCTTACTGCAAAAACCCGGCGTAATGACACTGACCCTGACGGCACCTGAAAGCTACGGTATCGAAGCCGGTCAGCCGCTGATTCTGCACGGCGTGCAGGTCGGCCAGGTTCTGGAACGCAAGCTGACGGAAAAAGGGGTCACCTTCTCCGTCGCCATCGATCCGCAATACCGGGATCTGGTACACGGCGACAGCAAATTTGTGGTTAACAGCCGGGTAGACGTTAAAGTCGGGCTAGACGGCGTCGAGTTCCTCGGGGCCAGTGCCAGCGAATGGATCAACGGCGGCGTTCGTATTCTGCCTGGCCAGAAAGGTGAGATGCGCGACAGCTATCCGCTGTACGCCAATCTGGACAAAGCGATTGAAAACAGCCTGAGCGATATGCCGACCACCACCCTCACCCTGCGCGCCGACACGCTGCCGGACGTGCAGGCCGGGTCCGTGGTGCTGTACCGCAAGTTTGAGGTGGGCGAAGTGATCACCGTGCGCCCACGCGCCGACGCGTTTGATATCGAACTGCATATCAAGCCGGAGTACCGCAATCTGCTGACCGCCAACAGCGTCTTCTGGGCCGAAGGTGGCGCGAAAGTGCAGCTTAACGGCAGCGGCCTGACCGTGCAGGCCTCTCCCCTCTCCCGCGCGCTGCGGGGTGCCATTAGCTTCGATAATTTAAGCGGCGCAGGGGCCAATCAGCGCAAAGGCGATAAACGCATTCTCTATCCATCAGAAACGGCGGCGCGCGCAGTGGGCGGCCAGATTACGCTCCACGCCTTTGATGCGGGCAAACTCTCTGAAGGTATGCCGATTCGCTATCTGGGCATTGATATCGGGCAGCTCCAGAAGCTGACCCTGATTACCGCGCGTAACGAAGTGCAGGCCACTGCGGTGCTGTATCCGGAGTACATGCAAAACTTTGCCCGCAACGGCACGCGTTTCTCGGTGGTGACACCGCAGATCTCTGCCGCCGGCGTTGAGCATCTCGATACCATTCTCCAGCCGTACATTAACGTCGAGCCGGGAAATGGTAACGTGCGCCGCGACTTTGAGCTGCAGGAAGCGACCATCACTGACTCGCGCTATCTGGATGGGCTGAGCATTGTGGTCGAAGTCCCGGAAGCCGGTTCAATGAGTATCGGCACGCCGGTGCTGTTCCGTGGAATTGAAGTGGGTACCGTCACCGGCCTGACGCTGGGCACTCTGTCAGATCGCGTGATGGTGGGTCTGCGCATCAGCGAGCGCTACCAGCATCTGGTGCGCAACAACTCCGTCTTCTGGCTGGCATCGGGATATTCCCTCGATTTCGGTCTGACCGGCGGCGTGGTGAAAACCGGGACCTTTAATCAGTTCATTCGCGGCGGGATCGCCTTTGCGACTCCACCAGGCACACCGCTCGCACCGAAAGCGCAGCCGGGCAAACACTTCCTGTTGCTCGAAAGCGAACCGAAAGAGTGGCGTGAATGGGGCACCGCACTGCCACGTTAATCATCAGCTCCGGTGTCAACGCACCGGAGCCTTTATGGTACACTGCGCGCCTTATCTACTCCCTGTGGTACGCCCGTGGCTCAACATTCTGCTTTTCTTCCTGACGAATTCCTGGCGCAAATGCGCGAGGCACTTCCCACTCATCTCTCAATGGATGATTTTATCGCCGCCTGCCAGCGTCCGCTGCGTCGCAGCATCCGAGTCAATACGCTTAAAATCAGCGTGGCCGATTTCCTGGCACTGGTTTCGCCCTACCGCTGGCAACTGACGCCGGTGCCCTGGTGTGCGGAAGGATTCTGGATTGAGCGTGATGACGAAGATGCCCTGCCGCTGGGAAGCACCGCCGAACATCTAAGCGGGCTGTTTTATATTCAGGAAGCCAGCTCCATGCTGCCCGTTGCCGCGCTGTTTGCCGACGAAAATCAGCCGCTGCGCGTGATGGACGTGGCGGCCGCACCAGGGTCTAAAACCACACAGATCGCCGCCCGCATGGGTAATCAGGGCGCAATTCTCGCCAATGAGTTTTCGGCGAGCAGGGTAAAAGTTCTGCACGCGAATATCAGCCGCTGTGGGATCAGCAACGTCGCCCTGACCCACTTCGATGGCCGCGTCTTTGGTGCCGCCGTGCCAGAATCTTTCGATGCCATCCTGCTGGACGCCCCGTGCTCGGGCGAAGGCGTGGTGCGTAAAGATCCCGATGCGCTTAAAAACTGGTCTGTAGCAAGCAATCTCGAGATCGCCGCCACCCAGCGCGAGCTGATTGACAGCGCCTTTCACGCTCTGCGTCCGGGCGGAACGCTGATTTACTCCACCTGCACCCTGAACCGCGATGAAAACGAATCCGTATGTCTGTGGCTTAAAGAGCAGTATCCGCAGGCCGTCGAATTCCTGCCGCTGGATGCGCTTTTCGAGGGTGCCAAAGCGGCGCTGACTCCCGAAGGTTTTCTGCACGTTTTTCCGCAGATTTTCGACTGCGAAGGATTCTTCGTCGCGCGACTGCGTAAAACAGCGGCGATCGACGCCTTACCGGCACCCAAATTTAAAGTTGGCAATTTCCCGTTCGCCCCGCTGAAGGGCCGCGAAACCGCGCAGATTAACGAAGCGGCACAAAAAGTCGGCCTTCACTGGGAGGAAAACCTTCGCCTGTGGCAGCGCGACAAAGAGATCTGGCTCTTCCCGGTCGAGATCGAACCGCTGATTGGCAAAGTGCGCTTTTCTCGTATCGGCATGCGCCTGGCCGAAGTGCATAACAAAGGCTATCGCTGGCAGCATGAGGCCGTTATCGCCCTCGCCGGTAGCGACAATACGTTTGAACTGACCCACAAAGAGGCAGAAGAGTGGTATCGCGGCCGCGACGTCTACCCGGAACAGACGCCACCGGCTGACGAAATGATCGTCACTTTTCAGGGCTTCCCGCTGGGTCTGGCGAAGAAAGTCGGCTCACGCCTGAAGAACAGCTACCCGCGTGAACTGGTTCGCGATGGTCGCCTGTTTACCGGTAACGATCTCAGCGATTAAAAAACAGCACATTTTCACTGGCACTTTTGCTCTCCTGCACTACGCTGAAAAATGGGCGACAACACTGGTCGTACCAGATTTTCAGCAAACCTGCGGAGAGCATTATGACGAAAACCAGCGTGCGTATTGGCGCTTTTGAGATCGACGATGCAGAATTGCGCGGCGATAATCAGGGCGATCGAACGTTAACCATTCCCTGTAAATCCGATCCCGATTTATGTATGCAGCTTGATGCCTGGGACGCTGACACCAGCATTCCGGCTATCCTGGATGGCGAACATTCCGTGCTATACCGTGAACATTACGATCAGCAGTCCGATGCCTGGGTCATGCGCCTTGCCTGATGCCAATAGAACCCGCCCGAAGGCGGGTTATTTATGCCCCTCGATTTCCCCTGCGACAAATCCTCCCCTACACTAACCATTCGGAAGCCAGATTCAGAGGATGAGATGTTCGCACTGGTACTGTTTGTTTGTTACCTGGACGGCGGCTGCGACGACATCGTAATTGATGTCTATAACACCGAGATGCAGTGTGTTGCCTCGAAAAAAGAGCAGCGAATTCGTCACGGCGGTTGTTACCCTGTCGAGGAGTTTATCGATAGCTTCTGGACACCGGCTCAGGAGTACAGTGACTTTTAGCTACTGGAGCTGGGCGAGCGTCAGCGTGCCGCCAAACACGGCACCGGTGTCGATATAGTGCAGATTGTCGAAATCACAGCGCTTCGCAAGCGGCGTGTGACCAAACCAGAAATGATCCGCGCCGCTAATCCCTTCACCTTTGCCCGCCATCAGGCCCGTTAACCGCGAGCGTTCCCACAGCACACGGTGCTGACTAACGGGCTTACCGCGCAGATAAGTGTCCGCTGGGTAATCGGCATGAGCCACCACATTTATCCCGTGGGTGCAGATTATTTCAATAATTAGCGGTAATTGCCGGCACGCATCGAGCAATGCAATGGCGTCTAATTTTTGCGGGTTCGTCAGACGGGAAAACCATATACCTCCATTGAGGGTCCAGAGAGCAAAATCGTTATTACTGAGCGCGTCAATCGCCATTTGCTCATGATTCCCTCGCACCGCGCGAAACCATTTTTCGCGTATAAGTTGCAGAGATTTAACGCTCTCCGGCCCGCGATCGATCAGGTCGCCCACCGAAATAAGTAAATCCTCATAGGGATTAAAATGGCGATGTTTTAATTCATCCATAAGCGGGTGGTAGCAACCATGAATGTCGCTCACGACCCAGATATGACGCCACTGTTGACCATCAAGTATTTGGTACATAGCCCCTCCATAAAGAAGTATAGCGAATACCCGATTTTCAGGATCTGGCGTCATGACACAGCTAACTTCAATCGAAATTAAACGAAACCGAAATAAAGGTTTAGCAGCTCTTAAATCGTTACATCCTGACCCTTAGAATAGAACCAGAATTCTAAAGAGGTCACCATCGTGTCGAACACCAGCCTGCAAAATGATGTGCCAGAGGCACAGCCTGCCAATATTATTTCCTCTCTGACAACGGGTCAGCTTATCCCTGGCCCAATCTGGAGAAAGCGCGATTATCGGATTAAGTTCTTTCTGCGCTCACTATTATTCTGGTCTTCGACAAACCGCATGCTAAGTGCGCTGGCTCATCGCGCCGATTTTGACCGTTTGCTGGCAGCGCAGGTCACCCTGCCGAGCAAAACCCATCGTCAGTACCTGACGCGCGGGATAAATGCGAATCAGCGTGCCGAGGCGATCGTTCGCCACTATGAGTGGATCGATGCCCTGCCGGATACCCGTCTGGCCAATGCCTTCACCCATCCGGTGGCTCAGCCGGTGGTTCACTTCCAGGCCAAGGATGACGCGCGCTACAGCGTTTATGCCTCATCCGCCAGCAAAGCGGAGCGCGAAGGTGAAAGCACGCTGTGGCTGCGTGATGAAGAGGACACCCTGCTGGCAAGCCTGACCTTCAGCGTGGTTCCTGAGGGCGAGCATTCGGCGCTGGTCATTGGCGGACTGCAAGGTCCGCGTCGCGGCGTGACGCGTGAAACGATCAAGAAAGCGACCCGTGCCTGCCACGGCCTGTTCCCGAAACGGGTGCTGATGGAGGTCATTTTTAACCTCGCCGCTCATAGCGATATAAAATCCATTTACGGCGTCAGCGATGAGGGGCACGTCTTCCGCGCCCTGCGCTATCGCCTGAGCAAAGGCCGTCATTTCCACGCCAGCTACGACGAATTCTGGGCCTCCATCGACGGGCAGAAAGTCTCCAGCTTCCGCTGGCAGTTGCCGCTGCAAATGGAGCGTAAATCTCTGGAAGAGATTGCCAGCAAAAAACGCGCAGAATATCGCCGCCGTTTTGGCCTGCTGGATGAAATTGCCGATGTGATTAACGCTCGCTTTTAATCTGTGTGGTGGCGTTCGCCTTCGCACATAAATTTAACAAAACCGCCAAAAAGCGCTGGACTTTCGCCCGTCTGATTGTGGTATGGTTAAATCAGAGGCGCAGGACGTTCCTCATCTGTCATGAGTGAGAGCAGGAAAAGACTTTTACTTTCATGCAGATAAAAAGAGACCGAATACGATTCCTGTATTCGGTCCAGGGAAATGGCTCTTGGGAGAGAGCCGTGCGCTAAAAGTTGGCATTAATGCAGGCTCAAGTCGCCTGACACTTTAAGAATAGATGACGACGCCAGGTTTTCCAGTCCGCAGCAAAAGTGGCCGGAAAATTTCACGTTCGAGCATCCTGAAACGAAAAAACCGCAGTTCTTCCTGTAAGAAGACTGCGGTTTTTTTATTGGAAAGCAGAGACTAGCAGAGCGTCTCAGCTCGCTCGATAAAGGGTGCAAGACTCATCTTCTGACTCGGGTTTTGAGGGTCGTCAATCTGGATGATACTGATAGGCTGACCGTTGCTTTTGCCGCTGGCGACCTGCTTCTCGGCGACGTCATTCAGCGGATACTGCACCAGCGTGCTCGGGTTGATAGCGTAGAGCGCATGGCCCGGACGGCAGGTCAGCATCACCTCTTCACGGTTAAAGGCCCATTTGTCTTTACCCACCTCGAAGCGACTCACGGTAATCACCTGTGGGGCGGCAAACGCGGAACCGGCGCACGCCAGCAATACGAGAGAAAGGACTGTTTTTTTCATACGTTTTAAACCTTGTCAGAAAGGCTCCCAGGTCGCGAAAAGACTGACGATTGCCAGCACCAGCGCGCCCAGAACCACCTCAGCCTGTGTCATCCAGATAAAGAATTGTTGTTCGCGCCTCGATTCAGGACGAAATCGTGGCACCAGAAAATACCGATTCAGCAGCGCAATTACCACCATCATCGCCACCAGCGCACATTTCAACAACAGCAGTTGCCCGTATTCCGTGCGCCACGGCCAGTTCAGCCCGAGGATCAGCAGCATATTGACGATTCCGGTCAGGATCACGCCCGCCACGGCATAATGTCCCACGCGGGAAAAACGCATCATGGTATAGATAGCCGGAACGCGCCAGCGCCCTTTCGCCAGCCGCATACAAAAGACGAGTGGCAGTAATGCGCCCACCCAGGTGGCTGCGCTGAGCAGATGGATCGCGTGGTTCAGGCGCTGCACGATCCCCGCAACTCCGTCACGCATCGCCGCATGGCCGACTCCCGCCAGCAAAATAAACTGCCCGATAGCAAGCAACAGCAGTAGACGCGCGCTTTTCGCAGGTGCGATCCACGCCGCACAAGCGGTCAGGACCGCAAAGACGATTTGCCACAGCCAGACGCCGCCAAAGCGGGTGCTGGCCACTGCGTGCCAGATCTGCGGCTGGATAACATCACCCCAGCCGTCGCCCATCAGCCCGCCCTGCACAGCCAGCATCAGCAGCGCCGCCGACAAACTCACCAGCGCCGCGATCTTTTGCTGCCACTGGAAGCGGCGCGTCATCAGCCGTTGCAGGGAAAAGGGAGCCAGCCACGCGCTGTAAAACGCATTGCCAAAAATCAGCATCAGCGCCGCAAAATGGACAAAGCGCAGGGCGACGTAACTGAACGCCAGCATGTTATTTCACGCTAAAGTGATAGCTGCCTTTGGTTTTGTGGCCGTCGACCGAGACCACATGCCAGTCCACGGAATAGGTCCCCGGCGTTAATGCCTGTTCGAGGGGGACAATCAGCTGGGTATTGTCATTCTCTGCGCGCTTCACGACACCGGTTTTAACGATCTGCTGTTTATCGCCGGTGATCGACACGCCGCTAAATTTCGGTTCGATGCCTTCCGAGAAATTGAGCGTCAACGCCTGCGGCGCAGCCGTCACCGCCGCATCGGCGGCCGGGTACTGATGTTTCAGGTGGGCATGAGCCAGTGCAGCAGGAGCCGTTGCGACGGAAAGCAGAAATGCCAGAGCGCAAGCCGCGCGGGATGCGGTGAATACCATATCAATCATTCCTTTTGGTTATGTCTATATGACAGAGGATAACGCTGTATAATATCGGAGTCGAGGACGATCCTGCGCAGGCTTGTCAACGCAGGGTAACCGCGGTAACGTTGGCGCCGCATAAACAGGAGAAGGCAATGAACATTAATCTGGCTACCCTCCCCCAGGATGAGATGGACAAAGTGAATGTCGATCTCGCCGCTGCGGGCGTGGCATTTAAAGAGCGCTATAACATGCCGGTGATCGCCGAAGTGGTTGAGCGCGAACAGCCCCCTCATCTGCGCGACTGGTTTCGCGAGCGCTTGATCGCCCATCGCCTGAAATCCGTGACCCTGTCGCGTTTGCCGTACGAACCTAAAGTTAAGTAAACCCGGCGCGTCGTTACATTTCCTTACATGGATTATGGCAGGATAAGAAAACCCTGAAGTATTCAGGTGTATATTCAATAACCCTGCGACTAGTGTATAAGGAAGTCACGATGTCCCAATGGAATATTGCCGCCGCGCAGTATGCCTCCCGGCATAACTGCATCGATGCCCACGTGCAGCATCATCTTCGCTTTATCGACGCTGCTGCCCGCCAGCAGTGCAATCTCCTGGTTTTCCCTGAGCTTTCACTGACCGGCCCTGCCACAGATAACACCACTTTACCCGAACCGCCCAGCGAGCAGGTCCTGCTGCCGATAGTTGACGCCGCGCACGCCCTGGCAATCACGGTGATTGCAGGTATTACCCTTGATACCGACGGCGTGCGTAAGAAAGGTCTGGCGCTCTTTTGCCCTAATCAACGCCAGCCCATGCATTACCCGCAGGGCAGCGGCGCGTGTCTGATTCCCGGCGATCCGCAGCTGACGATTGTTGAGGGGAAAACGGAGCTGCTGAATATCGATCCGCTGGCTGCGCTGTATACCTGCAGCCAGGCGGTAGGCGAAACGCGCTGGCGAGACGCTATCAACCGCCTGCAATGCTTTGCGCATAAATATGCGATCACGGTACTGATGGCGAATTCAGACGGGCACAGCGCGCTGTGGGATTCGAGCGGCCAGCTCATTGTTCGCGCAGATCGGGGCGAGCTGTTATTAACCGGAACATGGGGTAAGCAGGGTTGGCAAGGTGATATCATTCCATTACGCTAACGTTTTTACGGCCAGGAGTGAGCCATGCTGCGTGTAATCGACACCGAAACCTGTGACCTTCAGGGCGGGATTGTAGAGGTGGCGTCTGTTGACGTTATTGACGGACAGATCGTCAACCCCATGAGCCATCTGGTTCGGCCTGACCGCCCTATCAGCGCGCAGGCGATGGCTATCCATCGCATCACAGAATCGATGGTGGCCGACAAACCCTGGATTGAGGATGTCATCCCGAACTATTTCGGCAGCCAGTGGTACGTGGCACATAACGCCAGTTTTGACCGGCGCGTGCTGCCGGAGATGCCAGGCGAGTGGATTTGCACCATGAAACTGGCGCGTCGGGCGTGGCCGGGGATTAAATACAGCAATATGGCGCTGTATAAATCCCGTAAGCTCAGTGTGAAAACGCCGGAAGGATTGCACCACCACCGTGCCCTGTATGACTGCTATATCACGGCGGCGTTGCTCATTGATATCATGAATACCACCGGCTGGACGCCGGATGATATGGCGACCATTACCGGCCGTCCGGCGCTGCTGACCACGTTTACCTTTGGTAAATACCGCGGCAAACCGGTGTCCGAAGTGGCTGAGCGCGATCCGGGCTATCTGCGCTGGTTATACAATAACCTCGACCGCATGAGCCCGGAGCTGCGCCTTACGCTTCGTCACTACCTTGACGACGCTTAATCTGTCGCAACATGGCCTGGCAGCGTCTCCTGCGCCAGGCCAATCAGAAAGGCATATTCCAGCGCCACCCCTTCATAAGATTTAAATCGACCCGATTTCCCGCCGTGGCCGGAATCCATATCCGTACACAGCAGCAGCAGATTATCGTCCGTTTTCAGTTCCCGCAGTTTTGCCACCCATTTTGCCGGTTCCCAGTACTGCACCTGCGAATCGTGCAGGCCCGTCGTCACCAGCATGTGCGGATAGGCTTTCTCTTCGACGTTGTCGTAGGGGCTGTATTCCTTCATGTAGCGGTAATAGGTTTCGTCCTGCGGATTGCCCCACTCTTCAAATTCACCGGTGGTTAGCGGGATAGATTCGTCGAGCATGGTCGTGACGACGTCGACAAACGGCACCTGCGCGACGATGCCTTTAAACAGCTCGGGACGCTGGTTAATAACCGCCCCCATCAGCATGCCGCCTGCGCTGCCGCCCATGCCAAAGCACAGGTGCGGATCGCCGTAACCCTGCGCAATCAGCCCGTCGCACACGTCGAGATAGTCGTTAAAGGTATTTTTCTTCTTCAGGAATTTCCCCTCTTCGTACCAGTGCTGCCCCAGCTCGCCGCCGCCGCGCACATGGGCAATGGCGAAGACAAATCCCCTGTCGAGCAGGCTCAGCCTGCTGCTGCTGAAATCCGCGTCCATGCTGGCGCCGTACGAGCCGTAGCCGTACACCAGCAGCGGATTTTTACTCTTGTGAAAATGATCTTTGTGATACACCAGCGACACCGGGACTTCCACGCCGTCGCGCGCGGTGATCCACAGGTGTTCGCTGCGATAGCAGCTGGCATCGAAACCGGCCACTTCAGCCTGTTTCAGCACGCGCCGCTGCCCGGTATTCATATCGAGTTCAAACAGCGTGTCGGGAGTGGTCATCGACGAATAGCCGTAGCGCAGCCGCGAAGACTCCGGCTCCGGGTTGTAGCCAATCCAGGTGACATAGGCCGGATCGTCAAAGGCTATGCCCACCACTTCGCGGGTTTTGCGGTTGATCTGGCGAATACTGGTCAGCCCACGCTGGCGCTCTTCCACCACCAGCCAGTCGGTAAACAGGGTGAAACCTTCAAGCATCACCTGCTCGCGCGCCGGGATCAGCACTTCCCATTTGCGTTCATCGCGCACTTTGGTTTTATACAGACCAAAGTTTTTGCCCTCGCGGTTAGAGCGCAGGTAGAAGGTGTGCTGGAAATGGTCGAGGCTGTACTCGTGATCTTTGCGGCGCGGCAGGAAACAGAGCGGCTGCGCGTCGGGCAGTTCGGCGTCCAGCAGCAGGACTTCGGTGGTTGTCGCACTGGCCAGGGAGATAATCACATAGTGGCGCGAAGTGGTTTTATGCAGGCTGACGTAGAAAGTCTCGTCTTTTTCCTCGTACACCAGCTCATCGTTGCCTGAAGATGTGCCCACCGTGTGCCGCCAGACCTGATAAGGCAGCAGCGTTGAGGCGTGCTTTTTAACGTAATAGACAGTTTCGGAGTCGTTCGCCCAGACGAAATCAGACGAGACGTTATCCAGCATTTCCGGATACCAGTTTCCGCTTTCCAGATTACGAAACCGCAGACCGTACTGGCGGCGTGACAGATAATCCTCTGCCAGCGCCATAATGGTGTTATCAGGCGAAATCCCCAGCCCACCGAGCGTATAGAACTCGCTGTGCGCCGCGCGCTGATTGGCATCGAGCAGCGTCTCCCACTCATCCCATTCGGCGCTCAGCACCGACTGACGCTGGTAAATCGCATACTCACTGCCCGGCTCGTACAGATGGCGATAGCGGTAGCCGTTTTTGGTCCAGGGGGCGGAAATATCGCGCTGTGGCACGCGCGCCACCATTTCACCGAGCAGGCTGTCCTGAAGCGCCTGCTGTGAAGACATCACCTTTCGGCCGTAATCATTTTCCTGATGCAGGTAATCAAGCACTTCCGGCTGCGAGCGATCGTCGTCCCGCAGCCAGTAGTAATTATCGATGCGCGTATCACCATGGGTGGTAATCGCTTTGGGAATTCGTCGGGCTTTTGGCAGCATGTCAGTTTTTCTTTTTGGTTTTACACCCTATAAGGGTGGCAAAACACACGCACGATGCAAGCGAAACGTGACAACCGCCAAATAATACTAGCCCGGTAATGCCTGTTTTTGCTGCTTAATATCCTGCTCAATACCGTCGCGTACGTCCTGCGGAATTTTCAGCGCGTCGCCGAGCGCGTTCAGATAGCTGCGCTCCATAAAGTGATCGATATCGATGGCCGCACAGCTCAGGAAATAGAGCTCCAGCGCCTCTTCCTCGTTTTTCACGCTCTGCGCCAGACGCATCGGGTCGAGCGGTTGTTCAATCGCCTGCGCCACCAGCGCCCGTCCCTGCGCCTCAACGCCCGCTTCCCGCATCTGCTGTTCGATGGCGGCGCGTTCATTATCGTCGATATGACCGTCACTTTTGGCGGCAAACACCAGCGCCAGGATCAGCCGTTCAGTGCGCACATCCAGCGACGAGGTCTGTTGACCAAACTGCGGCTCGTCCTGATGGGCAGTGCGTACTCTGTCTTTGTACTTGTTCCACAGCACCGTTCCGGCGATTGCCCCGCCGCCCGCCAGCAGAGCGCCAGTGCCGTATTTTGCCAGCAGTTTGCGGGAGGATTTATTGGCGACCAGCAGACCCGCCAGCCCGCCGAGCGCCCCCGGCACCAGCAGCTTGCTCAGTCCTTGCTCACTGGACGACGACGCTTTCTGACCTAACATGGACTGCAGTTGATTCAACCAGCCTGACATAATATTCCTCACTCTACGGTTCGTTATGGTTACAGCCTATGCGAGGCGATGTCAGGAAATGTCTGCCCGCACTAAAGAAGCGCAAATTTCCCCCTGCGCTCAGGACATCTGCGCCTGGTGGAAGACAGACGCAAACGTTTTCGTTTATACTGCGCGCAACTTTTTTAGGGGGGATATGATGACTCTTTTAGGAACTGCTTTGCGTCCATCCGCGACGCGCGTCATGCTGTTGGGTTCTGGCGAGCTGGGAAAAGAAGTGGCCATTGAGTGCCAGCGTCTCGGCATTGAAGTGATTGCCGTCGATCGTTATGCGAATGCACCGGCAATGCACGTCGCGCACCGCGCGCATGTCATCAATATGCTCGATGGCGACGCTCTTCGCGCGCTGATTGCACAGGAAAAGCCTGACTTTGTGGTCCCGGAAATCGAAGCGATTGCCACCGACACGCTTATCGCCCTTGAGCAGGAAGGTCAGCGCGTGGTGCCCTGTGCCCGCGCAGCCAAACTGACCATGAACCGCGAAGGCATTCGTCGCCTGGCGGCCGAAGAGCTGGCGCTACCGACTTCCAGCTATCGTTTTGCCGATGGAAAAGCGGATTTCCTGCAAGCCGTCGAACAAATTGGCTACCCGTGCATCATTAAGCCGGTGATGAGCTCCTCCGGTAAAGGCCAGAGCTTTATCCGCGACGAAACCACGCTTGATAAGGCGTGGGACTATGCCCAACAGGGCGGCCGCGCCGGTGCCGGGCGCGTCATCGTCGAAGGCGTCGTGAAGTTTGATTTCGAAATCACCCTGCTGACGGTCAGCGCCGTTGACGGTGTTCACTTCTGCGATCCCATTGGCCATCGTCAGGAAGACGGCGATTACCGTGAATCCTGGCAGCCGCAGCAGATGAGCGCGCTGGCGCTGGAGCGCGCGCAGGAGATTGCCCGCAAAGTGGTGCTGGCGCTGGGCGGTTGCGGTCTGTTTGGCGTGGAACTGTTCGTCTGCGGCGATGAGGTGATTTTCAGCGAAGTCTCTCCGCGTCCTCACGACACCGGGATGGTGACGCTTATTTCCCAGGATCTCTCGGAGTTCGCTCTGCACGTTCGCGCGTTTCTGGGGCTGCCGGTGGGCGGAATTCGTCAATATGGCCCGGCGGCCTCTGCGGTGATCTTGCCCCTGCTGACCAGCCAGAATGTCACATTTGATAATGTGGATTCCGCCGTCGGCGCGGGTCTGCAGCTGCGTCTGTTTGGTAAACCCGAAATCGACGGAACCCGTCGTCTGGGCGTGGCGTTAGCCACCGGCGATAGCGTGGAAACAGCGGTTGAGCGGGCGGTCAGTGCGGCGCAAGCCGTGAGTGTGAAAGCATAAAAAAAGCCGGGCAACACATGTTTGCCCGGCCAGTATTTTCGGTTTTGTCGGGCGGGTTCACACCCGCCACTGCAAAATTACTTCGCGCCTTCCACAGCTTCGCGCGCCAGCTTAGTAATGCGATCCCAGTCGCCCGCTTCCAGCGCATCGGCCGGAACCAGCCACGAGCCACCGATACACAGCACGCTTTTCAGTGCCAGGTAGTCACGGTAGTTCGCCGGAGAGATACCGCCAGTCGGGCAGAAACGCACCTGAGAGAACGGACCTGCAATCGCCTGCAGAGCTTTGGTGCCGCCGTTAGCTTCAGCCGGGAAGAATTTGAACTCTTTCAGGCCGTAATCCATACCCAGCATCAGTTCAGACACGGTGCTGATACCCGGGATTAACGGAATGGTCCCTTCGGTTGCCGCTTTCAGCAGTGGCTCAGTCAGGCCTGGGCTGATTGCAAACTGCGCGCCAGCTTCGGTCACTTCCGCCAGCTGCTGCGGGTTCAGCACGGTACCGGCACCGATAATCGCTTCCGGCACTTCTTTTGCGATAGCGCGGATCGCGTCCATCGCGCAGGCGGTACGCAGCGTCACTTCCAGCACACGAACACCACCTGCAACCAGCGCTTTCGCCATTGGGACAGCGTGCTCCAGTTTGTTCACCACGATAACCGGCACTACCGGGCCAGTTGTCAGGATTGCTTCTGCACTTGTTTTCCAGTTTTTCATCAGTGTTTTTCTCTCGCCAGATCGATAATTCTTGTCGTCTTAAAACGTAATACAGGTTGCGCCCTGCTCAGCACCGGAGAGTTTCTCGCGCAGTGCACTGAACATTTCGCGCCCTGTTCCCACACGCGACGCGCTCAGGTCAGGAATATGCGGCTTACGGGCTTCCAGTTCGGCTTCATCCACCAGCAGGGTCAGCTCGCCTGTCTGGCCATTGACGCGGATGATATCGCCATCGCGTACTTTCGCCAGTAACCCACCGTCATAGGCTTCGGGGGTGACGTGAATCGCTGATGGCACTTTACCTGATGCGCCAGAGAGTCGTCCATCGGTGACCAACGCAATTTTGAAACAGCGGTCCAATAATACACCAAGTGGTGGCATAAGTTTATGTAATTCTGGCATGCCGTTCGCTTTTGGTCCCTGATGACGAACCACGACGACGCAGTCTTTGTCCAGCAGGCCGGCCTCGAACGCAGGCAGCACGTCGTGCTGGCTTTCAAAAATCACCGCTGGGGCTTCTACAATCTGGTTTTCAACAGGCACAGCGGAGGTTTTCATCACCGCGCGACCCAGGTTGCCGCTCAGCACTTTGGTGCCGCCGTGATGTGAGAATGGTTTCGCAAACGTGGCGATAACCTGTGCGTCGAGAGAACTCTGCGCGCCTTCGCGCCAGTCGAGCTGGCCGTCATTCAGCCACGGCTCCAGGGTGTAACGCTGCAGGCCAAAACCGGCTACGGTGTTGACGTCTTCGTGCAGCAGGCCGCCTTTCAGCAACTCGCGGATAAGCACGGGCACACCACCCGCCGCCTGGAAGTGGTTGATATCCGCCGGGCCGTTCGGATAGAGACGCGCCATCAGCGGCACAATTTCAGACAGCTCAGAGAAATCATCCCAGTTAATCAGAATACCGGCCGCGCGTGCCATCGCCACCAGGTGCATGGTGTGGTTAGTTGAGCCGCCGGTTGCCAGCAGGGCGACAATCCCGTTTACCACCACTTTTTCGTCCACCATTTTGCCGAGCGGCATCCACTCGTTGCCGTTGCCGGTCAGACGCGTGACCTGACGCGCAGCGGCTTCGGTCAGCGCCTGGCGCAGCGGAGCATCTGGCTGTACGAAAGAGGAACCCGGAAGCTGCATGCCCATGAATTCCACCACCATCTGGTTGGTGTTGGCGGTGCCGTAGAACGTACAGGTTCCTGCGGCGTGGTACGACGCAGCTTCGGCTTCCAGCAGCGCAATACGATCCACTTTGCCTTCGGCATACAGCTGGCGAATACGGACTTTTTCTTTATTTGGCAGACCGCTCGCCATTGGGCCTGATGGCACAAAAATCGCGGGCAGATGACCAAAGGAGAGCGCAGCCATCGCCAGGCCCGGGACAATTTTGTCACACACGCCAAGGTACAGGGCGCCGTCAAACATGTTATGGGACAGGCCTACTGCCGCAGACATGGCGATCACTTCGCGGCTCAGCAGGGAGAGTTCCATACCATCCTGGCCCTGAGTTACGCCGTCGCACATGGCGGGTACGCCACCCGCCACCTGCCCGACCGCGTTAGCGCTGTGCAGCGCTTTGCGAATAATTTCCGGGTAGTGTTCGTACGGCTGGTGTGCGGAGAGCATGTCGTTGTAGGAGGTGATGATCGCAATATTGTTACGCAGCATGCTTTTCAGCGAGGCTTTATCGTCCGGCTGGCAGGCGGCGAAACCGTGGGCCAGGTTACCGCAGGCGAGCTGCGAACGATGTACCGTGTCGGTCTTCGCCTGCTGGATGCGGGCGAGGTAGGCAGAACGTGTCTCTTTTGAGCGCTCAACAATGCGTTGTGTTACGCGTAACAATACAGGATTCATAAAAGCTCCTCTAATTTATCTGTCCAGGCTCGGGAGTTAACAAGATGAATCGCTTGTATTAACAAGGCTGAAACGCTTGCAGTCCGTAGCTCGGGGGCAAAATCGCTTCAGCCAGTGTAATAAAAAAAGCTCCACGGGTGAATCCACGTGGAGCTTAAATGATTAAAAATTGTGCCACAATCTGTGTTAGATCATGTTACCGGTAAAATAACCCGTTTGGATTAGCTACTGGTTTACTCAAACTCGTTCCAGGAACGGCCGTCGCGGGTGATCATCGCCACGGACGCAACCGGTCCCCAGGTACCTGCCTGATACGGTTTTGGCGCATCCTGATCGGCAGCCCAGGCTTCAGTAATGGAGTCGACCCACTTCCAGGCTTCTTCCACTTCATCGCGGCGCACGAACAACGCCTGAATCCCACGCATGGTTTCCAGCAGCAGACGCTCGTAAGCATCGGCCAGGTGCGTTTCGTTGAAGGTTTCGGAGTAGCTCAGATCCAGTTTCGTGGTTTGCAGGTTGTGCTTGTGATCCAGGCCCGGCACTTTATTCAGCACCTGAATATCCACGCCCTCATCAGGCTGCAGACGGATCGTCAGCTTGTTCTGCGGCAGCTCCTGCCAGGACTCTTTAAACAGGTTCAGTTCCGGGTTCTTGAAATAGACCACAACTTCAGAGCATTTGGTCGGCAGACGTTTACCGGTGCGCAGATAGAACGGCACCCCCGCCCAGCGCCAGTTGTCGATATCGACACGGATCGCCACGAAGGTCTCGGTGTTGCTGGACTTGTTCGCGCCCTCTTCTTCCAGATAGCCAGGGACTTTTTTGCCCTGCGCGAAACCGGAGGTGTACTGACCGCGGACGGTTTTCTCACGCACATTCGAGCGATCGATACGGCGCAGAGATTTCAGCACTTTCACTTTCTCGTCGCGAATGTTATCCGCTGAGAGGTCAGACGGCGGAGACATGGCGATCATGCACAGAATTTGCAGCAGGTGGTTCTGGATCATGTCGCGCATCTGACCGGCCTGGTCAAAGTAACCCCAGCGGCCTTCGATGCCCACTTCCTCGGCCACGGTAATTTCCACGTGATCGATGGTGCGGTTGTCCCAGTTGTTGGCAAACAGGGAGTTCGCAAAACGCAGCGCCAGCAGGTTCAGTACTGTCTCTTTACCGAGATAGTGGTCGATACGGTAGACCTGGCACTCTTCGAAGTATTCGCCCACCTGGTCGTTGATTTCACGAGAGGTCGCAAGCGAAGTGCCCAGTGGCTTTTCCATCACTACGCGCGCCGGTTTGGCGTTGAGTTTGGCTTCGCCCAGGCCCTTACAGATGGCACCGAAGGTGCTTGGCGGCATCGCGAAATAGTTAATGGTCACACGGTTTTTCTGGTCCAGCATCTCGCCGAGACGACCAAACGCAGAGGTGTCGTTAACATCCAGGTTGCAGAAATCAAGACGACCGCTCAGCGCATCCCACAAACTTTCATCAATTTTCTCTTTCATGAATGTTTCGAGCGCTTCACGCACCACTTTGGTGTAGCCGTCTTTATCCCAGTCAGCGCGGCCCACACCCAGGATGCGAGTATCCGGATGGATCTGGCCTGCTTTTTCCAGTTGATACAGGGAAGGCAGCAATTTACGGCGTGCAAGATCGCCTTTCGCGCCGAAAATGACCAGGTCACATGCCTGGGCTGTTTGCGTTACCGCCATGTCATTCTCCTCAGTTGGATATCCTGGTGCTTTTGCCAGAATATCGTTGTAATTTTATTACAATGCACTGTACTGCTTTTACGTCATTCCCGAAACCATTAGCGCTTAACGTCGCGTGCGATAACGCGATTTTTCGATGATTGCACGCTTCAGTGACAGCAATGACCACAAATTCGTTGATTCTTTGTGCCGCCGGGCCGTTGCCAAAACCCGACCGCGATCAAGTAATGAAAAAAAACAACAACATTTGCTGTTGTTCATTACCCTTTGACCAGGTCAGAGGGGTATATTCTTCCTAATTCGAATCACGATTTCATCAATTTATGAAATCGCTTCCACCCATGAGTGTCTTGTCATCATGAACATGCTGGAAAAAATCCAGTTTCAACTGGAACACCTTAGCAAATCCGAGCGTAAAGTGGCTGAAGTAATTCTCGCCTCGCCCACTCAGGCCATCCATTCCAGCATCGCCGCTCTGGCGCAGGAGTCGGGGGTCAGTGAACCTACCGTCAACCGGTTCTGTCGCAGTCTTGAGACGCGCGGTTTTCCCGATTTTAAACTGCATCTGGCCCAGAGTCTGGCAAACGGCACGCCCTATGTAAATCGTAATGTCGATGAAGACGACAGCGTAGAGGCCTATACCGGCAAAATTTTTGAATCGGCAATGGCGACGCTCGACCATGTGCGGCAATCGCTGGATAAAGCATCACTCAATCGCGCTGTCGATTTGCTGACCCAGGCGAAAAAAATCGCCTTCTTCGGGCTGGGCTCTTCCGCTGCGGTTGCCCACGATGCGATGAACAAATTTTTCCGCTTCAATGTCCCGGTCATCTACTCTGATGACATTGTGCTGCAACGCATGAGCTGTATGAATTGTAACGAAGATGACGTGGTAGTGCTGATCTCTCACACCGGTCGGACCAAAAGCCTGGTGGAACTGGCGCAGCTGGCGCGTGAAAACGATGCCATGGTGATTGCGATCACCACCGCGGGCACGCCGCTGGCGCGAGAATCAACGCTCGCTATCACGCTGGATGTGCCGGAAGATACCGACATGTATATGCCGATGGTGTCGCGGCTTGCGCAATTAACCGTCATCGACGTGCTGGCCACGGGTTTTACGCTGCGTCGTGGCGCGAAATTCAGAGATAACTTGAAGCGTGTCAAAGAAGCGCTCAAGGAATCGCGTTTTGATAAAGAATTGCTCATTAAGGGCGATGTACCCTAAATGTTGTTATAAGGTTGTTACTTTTTTCGGTATTCGGTAATTTCTACACAGCACCGAATCTATGTTCACGCAACACCAAAGTTGTTTCAGTCAACGGAGTATTACATGTCCAGAAGGCTTCGCAGAACCAAGATCGTTACCACCTTAGGTCCGGCTACTGACCGCGATAATAACCTCGAGAAAATTATCGCCGCGGGCGCCAACGTGGTACGCATGAACTTCTCTCACGGGACGCCAGAAGATCACAAATTACGTGCAGATAAGGTCCGTGAGATCGCGGCAAAACTGGGACGTCACGTGGCTATCCTCGGCGACCTACAGGGTCCTAAGATCCGCGTCTCGACGTTTAAAGAAGGCAAAGTTTTCCTTAACATCGGTGATAAATTCCTCCTCGACGCCAACCTGGGTAAAGGCGAAGGCGATAAAGAGCGTGTGGGTATCGACTATAAAGGTCTGCCTGCTGACGTTGTAACGGGCGATATCCTGCTGCTTGATGATGGTCGCGTACAGCTGAAAGTGCTTGAAGTTCAGGGCATGAAAGTGTTCACCGAAGTGACCGTTGGCGGCCCGCTCTCCAACAATAAAGGCATCAATAAACTTGGCGGTGGTCTCTCCGCTGAAGCCCTGACCGAAAAAGACAAAGCCGACATCATCACTGCCGCGCAGATTGGCGTCGACTATCTGGCTGTCTCCTTCCCGCGCTGCGGCGAAGACCTGAACTACGCTCGCCGTCTGGCGCGTGATGCAGGCTGCGACGCGAGCATTGTCGCGAAAGTTGAGCGTGCAGAGGCCGTCTGCAGCCAGGAAGCGATGGACGATGTAATTCTCGCGTCTGATGTGGTGATGGTTGCCCGTGGCGATCTGGGCGTTGAAATCGGTGACCCGGAACTGGTCGGCATCCAGAAAGCGCTGATCCGTCGTGCACGTCAGCTGAACCGCTCCGTGATTACCGCGACCCAGATGATGGAGTCAATGATCACCAACCCAATGCCAACCCGTGCGGAAGTGATGGACGTGGCAAACGCCGTACTGGACGGTACCGATGCGGTAATGCTCTCTGCTGAAACGGCAGCGGGCCAATATCCTGCTGAAACTGTCGCGGCGATGGCGCGCGTGTGTCTGGGCGCTGAGAAGATCCCAAGCATTAACGTCTCTAAACATCGTCTGGACATTCAGTTCGATAACGTGGAAGAAGCGATTTCCATGTCTGCCATGTATGCGGCGAACCACCTGAAAGGTGTCACCGCGATCATCACCATGACTGAATCTGGCCGCACCGCGCTGATGACATCCCGTATCAGCTCCGGCCTGCCCATCTTCGCTATGTCGCGTCATGAGCGCACTCTGAACCTGACAGCCTTGTACCGTGGCGTGACGCCGGTGTACTTCGACAGCACCAATGACGGCGTTGCCGCCGCCAACGATGCCGTCAATCTGCTGCGCGATAAAGGCTATCTGGTCTCTGGTGATATCGTGATTGTCACCCAGGGCGATGTAATGAGCACCATCGGCTCAACGAACACCACGCGTGTGATGACTGTCGAGTAACTGCATTCTCGCCATACTGTCGGGGGATTCGCTCCCGACAGTTTTTCCCCTCTTCTTACTCTGCCTGTTTTTCTCTCTTTTGATTAAATCTAAAACCTACCCTTACGGCCAATGGTGAGAATGGAAAACCCAGAGCTACTCACTGGCGCAACAACGCGTACAGAAAGACTCCTCCTGTACGCGTAAACCGAACGTTATCTGATGGGTAACAAAAATTATCTCTTCGGGAATAACTCTTTTCGCTTATACGGCTCTTTCTCGCCGGGTTTGCGGGTTTTGAGCAGTTTAAGAATCCAGGTGTACTGCTCGGCGTGCGGTCCGACGAGGATTTCGACCTCTTCGTTCATGCGGCGCGCGATGGTGTGATCGTCGGCTTCCAGCAGATCGTCCATCGGTGGACGTACCTCGATGGTCAGACGATGGGTTTTGCCATCGTAAATCGGAAACAGCGGAACCACGCGGGCGCGGCAAACTTTCATCAGGCGGCCAATCGCAGGTAGTGTCGCTTTGTAAGTCGCAAAGAAATCCACGAATTCACTGTGCTCGGCACCGTGGTCCTGATCCGGCAGGTAATAGCCCCAGTAGCCTTCGCGAACTGACTTAATAAAAGGTTTGATACCGTCGTTACGCGCATGCAGACGGCCACCAAAACGGCGGCGGACGGTGTTCCAGACGTAGTCGAAGATTTTATTGCCCTGATTATGGAACATGGCCGCCATCTTCTGGCCTTGCGACGCCATCAGCATCGCCGGAATATCCACACCCCAGCCGTGCGGCACGAGAAAAATGACTTTCTCGTTGTTGCGACGCATCTCATCGATAATCTCCAGCCCTTTCCAGTCCACGCGATTTTTGACCTTCTCTGGCCCGCGCAGCGCAAGCTCGCCCATCATCGCCATCGCCTGCGGTGCGGTGGTAAACATAGCGTCGATAATCGCTTCACGTTCCGCGTCGCTTTTTTCCGGAAAACAGTAGAACAGATTGATCTGCGCACGGCGGCGCGCACTTTTGCCGAGTCGCCCGGCAATCAGGCCAATTTTACCGAGGACCGGATCGCGAACGGATGCCGGAAGAAGCGCAAGGCCCGCAAATGCGTAGACACCCAGCCAGGCGCCCCAGTTACGCGGATGGCGAAAAGATTTCTCAAACTCGGGAATGTATTCACTGTTGTTTTTTTGGGTTTCCATGCGGGTTCCAGGGTCTGGTGAAGCAAAAAATAATCTTGAGATAGTGTAGCGAGGCAGAGTGTATCGCACAAAAGAAAAAGCCGGCGCATCTCTGCACCGGCTTTTAGATGACAAAAATCTAGTCGAAGCGCAGTTGCGGCATGACCTCTTTGACCTGGGCCAGATAATCGGTGCGATCTTTGCCGGTCAGACCTTCGGTACGCGGCAGTTTCGCCGTCAACGGGTTCACCGCCTGCTGGTTAATCCACACTTCGTAGTGCAGATGCGGGCCGGTGGAGCGCCCGGTGTTGCCAGAGAGCGCAATGCGGTCGCCACGCTTCACTTTCTGCCCCGGCTGAACCAGCAGCTTACGCAGGTGCATGTAGCGGGTGGTATAGGTGCGACCGTGACGAACAGCAACGTAATACCCTGCCGCGCCGCTGCGTTTAGCAATCACCACTTCACCGTCACCGACAGAGAGCACTGGCGTGCCCTGCGGCATCGCAAAGTCAACGCCACGGTGCGGCGCGACACGGCCAGTGACCGGGTTCAGACGACGCGGATTAAAGTTGGATGAAACGCGGAACTGTTTCGCCGTCGGGAAGCGCAGGAACCCTTTCGCCAGGCCCGTACCGTTGCGGTCGTAGAACTTGCCATCTTCCGCGCGGATGGCGTAGTAATCTTTGCCTTCGGAGCGCAGTCGCACGCCCATCAGTTGGCTTTGCTCACGCTTGCCGTCCAGCATTTCGCGGGACATCAGGATCGAGAATTCGTCGCCTTTTTTCAGTTTGCGGAAGTCCATCTGCCACTGCATGGCTTTGATGACTGAGCTGATTTCGCCGCTGGTCAAACCCGCGTCGCGCGCGCTGGCGACAAAGCTGGCGCCAACCTTGCCTTTCAGCACATTGTTAACCCAGTCGCCCTGCTGCATTTCGCTGGTCATCTTGAAACCGTTTTCGGTACGATCGTAGGTACGGGTTTCGCGACGGGAGACTTCCCAGGTCAGACGTTGCAAATCGCCATCGTTGGTAAGCGTCCAGGACAGCTGTTGACCAATCTTGAGGTTACGCAGCTCTTTGTCTGATGCGGCGAGCTGGCTGATATCGCCCATCTCAATACCGTACTGATTGAGCACGCTGCTCAGCGTATCGCCCGTGGAGACAACGTATTCGTGAATACCCGCCTCATTGGCGGTTTTGTCATCCAGCTCATCCTGAGGAATCGCTTCGTCTTCCTGAGCGGCCTGATCGATAGGTTCGCTGGCATCGGGCAGCAAGGAGCGGATTTCACTCTTTTCCAGTTCGATGGTTTTAATGATGGGGGCTGAATGTGGGTGATACACATAGGGCCGCCAGACGGCGACCGCTAAGGTAAGAACTGTAAGGGACCCCAACATAACGCGGTGGGGTCGAGGCAGATTATTAAATGCCAGGGCGACAGAGCGGGCTATCTGTTGCACGTGTTCACTTCCTCGTTAATCTCCTTTCAGGCAGCTCGAATACTGGTTCGCCAATTGGCTGAGGAACTGCGAATAACTCGCCTTGCTCAACTGAATATTGGTTCCAAGCGGGTCCAGGGTTCCCATGCGCACGGACGTTCCCCTGGCCACGGCTTCAACGACCGCTGGCCTGAACTGTGGCTCAGCAAAAACGCATGTCGCTTTTTGCTCAACCAACTGTGTTCTGATTTCATGTAAACGCTGCGCACCGGGTTGAATTTCCGGGTTGACGGTGAAATGACCCAGCGGGGTCAGCCCGTAGTGTTTTTCATAGTAGCCATAGGCATCATGAAAAACGAAATACCCTTTACCTTTCAACGGTGCCAGCTCGTTACCTACCTGCTTATCGGTTGCGGCTAATTGTGCCTCAAAATCCTTCAGGTTGGCGTCTAGTTTGGCTCGACTTTGCGGCATAAGTTCCACTAATTTGTCATGGATTGCAACCGCTGAGAGCCGCGCTATCTCTGGCGAGAGCCAAAGATGCATGTTGTACTCGCCATGATGGTGATGGTCGTCACCTTTTTCGCTATTGGCATGGTCATGGTCACTTTCGTGCTCGTCGTCGTCAGCCCCTTTCATGAGCAGCGGTTTCACGCCTGCCAGTTCGGCAATGGAGACCTGTTTTTGCGGCGGAACTTTACTCGCGGATTTTTGCATGAACGCTTCCATCTCTGGACCAATCCAGACCACTAAGTCCGCGTTCTGTAAGCGTTTTACATCAGATGGGCGCAACGAATAATCGTGCTCAGATGCCCCGTCAGGCAATAAAACCTGGGTTTCTGTGACACCATCGGCGATAGCCGAGGCGATGAATCCCAGTGGTTTAAGCGAAGCGACAACGGCGGCGTTAACATCTTGTGCTGCTGAACCCCAAAGGCCAGCGGATAATGCTGCGAAAAGAAGCGTATTTTTATGTAACATAATGCAACTTATGATCGTAATGAATGCGTGGAATGTGATATTATAACATTCGTTGACTTCTGCAAGCTTAAATTGACATGACGAATTTAGTTTCTCTTGAAAATATCTCGGTATCTTTTGGTCAGCGCCGCGTCCTCTCTGACGTATCGCTGGTCCTCAAACCCGGCAAAATTTTAACGTTGCTCGGCCCAAACGGCGCGGGCAAATCGACGCTGGTTCGGGTGGTTCTCGGGCTGGTAGCACCTGATGCTGGCGTCATCAAGTGCGACGACAAGTTAAGAATCGGCTACGTCCCGCAAAAAATACATCTTGACGCCACGCTGCCCTTAACGGTAGGCCGTTTCTTGCGACTACGTCCAGGCACGCGTAAAGACGATATTCTCCCCGCTCTGAAACGTGTTCAGGCAGGCCATCTGGTCGAAGCCCCTATGCAGAAACTTTCCGGTGGTGAAACCCAGCGCGTTCTGCTGGCACGCGCGTTATTGAGCAAGCCACAGCTGCTGGTTCTCGATGAGCCGACTCAGGGCGTGGATGTGAACGGCCAGGTCGCTCTGTACGATCTCATCGATCAGCTGCGTCGTGAGCTGGACTGCGCCGTCCTGATGGTCTCGCATGACCTGCATCTGGTGATGGCGAAAACCGACGAAGTGCTGTGTCTGAATCACCATATCTGCTGCTCCGGCACGCCTGAAGTGGTGTCGATGCACCCGGAATTTATCTCTATGTTCGGCTCTCGTGGAGCAGAACAGCTGGGCATTTATCGCCATAACCATAATCATCGCCATGATTTACAGGGACGAATTGTCCTGCGTCGGGGAAATGGACACTCATGATTGAACTGTTATTACCCGGCTGGTTTGCCGGGGTTATGCTTGCCTGCGCCGCGGGTCCGCTGGGCTCTTTTGTCGTCTGGCGAAGAATGTCCTATTTTGGCGATACGCTGGCGCACGCCTCCTTACTGGGCGTGGCCTTTGGCTTATTGCTCGACGTGAACCCGTTTTACGCAGTGATTGCCGTGACGCTGCTGCTTGCCGCCGGTCTGGTTTGGCTTGAGAAGCGCCCTCACCTCGCGGTAGATACGTTGCTCGGGATTATGGCGCATAGCGCGCTGTCGCTTGGCCTGGTGGTGGTGAGCCTGATGTCGAACATTCGCGTCGATTTGATGGCGTATCTGTTTGGCGATTTGCTGGCGGTGACGCCGGAAGACCTGATTTCTATCGCCATTGGCGTGGTGATCGTTCTCGGTATTTTGCTGTGGCAGTGGCGCAATCTGCTGGCGATGACCGTCAGTGCCGATTTGGCCTTTGTCGATGGCGTTAAACTGCAGCGCGTGAAGCTGCTGCTGATGCTGGTGACTGCGTTGACTATTGGGGTGGCGATGAAGTTTGTGGGTGCGCTGATTATCACCTCACTGCTGATTATCCCGGCCGCTACTGCACGCCGTTTTGCCCGTACGCCTGAACAGATGGCGGGTGTGGCGGTAGTTGTCGGCATCATAGCGGTCACCGGCGGACTCACCTTCTCGGCGTTTTACGACACGCCAGCCGGCCCGTCGGTGGTGCTGTGTGCGGCGCTGATGTTTATCTTCAGTATGATGAAGAAACCAGCCAGCTGAACATTTCCCCCGGTGGCGCGCTGCGCTTACCGGGGAGACACCTGAGTCGTTGTAGTCCGGATCACGCCTGGCGCTATCCGGCACTTAACCCGGTCGCGTACTACGGCATTTCCGGTGGCGTTATCCCGAAGTGATTCCACGCCCGTACCGTCGCCATTCGCCCGCGCGGAGTGCGTTGCAAAAAGCCCTGCTGAATCAGATAGGGTTCCAGCACGTCTTCGATGGTTTCACGCTCTTCGCCAATCGCTGCGGCGAGGTTATCCAGCCCAACCGGCCCGCCAAAGAATTTATCCAGAATCGCGAGCAACAGCTTGCGGTCCATATAGTCAAACCCTTCAGCATCGACGTTAAGCATATCCAGCGCCTGCGAGGCGATATCGAGCGAAATGGTGCCATCGTGCTTCACTTCCGCAAAGTCACGCACACGACGCAGCAGACGGTTAGCGATGCGTGGCGTACCGCGCGAACGCTTGGCCACTTCAAAGGCCCCCTCATCGCTCAATTCAAGCCCCATAAAGCGCGCGCTGCGGCCAACGATATACTGCAGATCGGCGACCTGATAGAACTCGAGGCGCTGCACAATTCCGAAGCGATCGCGAAGGGGTGACGTGAGTGATCCGGCACGCGTGGTGGCGCCAATCAGGGTAAAGGGCGGCAGATCGATTTTAATTGAGCGCGCGGCCGGACCTTCGCCGATCATGATATCCAGCTGATAGTCTTCCATCGCCGGATAAAGCACCTCTTCCACTACCGGTGACAGACGGTGGATCTCATCGATAAAGAGCACGTCGTGCGGCTCGAGGTTGGTCAGCATCGCCGCCAGATCGCCCGCTTTCTCCAGTACCGGGCCTGACGTGGTGCGCAGATTCACGCCCATTTCATTCGCCACGATATTGGCAAGCGTCGTTTTACCGAGACCAGGAGGGCCAAAAATCAGCAGATGATCGAGCGCATCCCCGCGCAGTTTCGCCGCCTGAATAAAAATTTCCATCTGTGAGCGAACCTGCGGCTGGCCGATGTACTCCTCCAGCAGTTTCGGGCGGATCGCACGATCCACCACATCCTCTGGAACATTGCTGGCTGCCGAAATCAGGCGGTCTGCTTCAATCATCCTCTACCTCACAATGCCGCGCGGAGCGCTTCACGAATCAGGGTTTCACTGCTGGCATCCGGTTTGGCGATTTTACTCACCATCCGGCTGGCTTCCTGTGGTTTATAGCCCAGCGCCACCAGCGCAGCCACCGCTTCTTGCTCTGCGTCGTCATCCGTCGGGCCGTTCGGTGACGTCAGCACCAGATCGGACGCCGGCGTAAACAGATCCCCGTGCAGCCCTTTAAAGCGGTCTTTCATTTCCACAATCAGACGTTCTGCGGTTTTTTTGCCGATGCCTGGCAGCTTGACCAGCGCAGCGGGATCTTCGCGCTCAACGGCATTCACAAACTGTTGCGCCGACATGCCGGACAGAATCGCCAGCGCAAGCTTAGGCCCCACGCCATTGGTTTTAATCAGCTCGCGGAACAGCATGCGTTCCTGCTTATTATTAAAGCCATACAGAAGCTGGGCATCTTCACGCACCACGAACTGGGTAAAGACAATCGCCTCTTTGCCGGACTCCGGAAGTTCATAGAAACAGGTCATCGGCATATGGACTTCATACCCCACGCCTCCCGCTTCCAGCAGAACTAACGGGGGTTGTTTTTCAATGATGATGCCTCTGAGTCTGCCAATCACATGATGCTCCTGCGTGAGATGCTAAATTAACTTCCGCCATCATAAAAAAAGGCTGGATGTTTATCCAGCCTGATTTGTGATTATCGTAACCGACCTCGCGCCAGATTGAGCCTCGATTCGCTCATCTGCATGGCGTTTTGGCTCACATGGCAGTGCGTTATCGCAATGGCCAGCGCATCGGCGGCATCCGCCTGTGGGTTTGCCGGGAGCTTAAGCAGGGTCCGCACCATGTGCTGCACCTGACTTTTCTCCGCGCTACCAATGCCCACCACCGTCTGTTTAACCTGACGCGCGGCGTATTCGAACACCGGTAAATCCTGGTTCACTGCCGCGACAATCGCTACGCCGCGCGCCTGGCCCAGTTTTAACGCCGAGTCAGCATTTTTCGCCATAAAGACCTGCTCGATGGCAAAAAAGTCGGGCTGAAACTGGGTAATGATTTCCGACACGCCTGCGTAAATTAATTTCAGACGCGACGGTAAATCATCAACTTTGGTGCGAATACAGCCGCTGCCCAGGTAGGTCAACTGGCGACCCATCTGGCGGATAACGCCGTAACCGGTAATGCGTGAGCCGGGGTCTATACCGAGAATAATCGACATCACGCGTCTCCGGTTAGAGGTTCAAACGCGCTCATTAGAGCGTCGCTGCGACCTCATCAGAGATCTCACCGTTATGATAAACTTCCTGAACGTCATCGCAGTCTTCGAGCATGTCGATCAGACGCAGCAGTTTTGGTGCGGTTTCTGCATCCATGTCTGCTTTGGTCGACGGAATCATCGACACTTCCGCGTTGTCGGCTTTCAGACCGGCAGCTTCCAGAGCATCACGTACTGCGCCCATCTCTTCCCACGCGGTATAAACGTCAATCGCACCGTCGTCGAAGGTGACTACGTCTTCAGCACCGGCTTCCAGTGCAGCTTCCATGATCGCGTCTTCGTCGCCCGCTTCGAAAGAGATCACCCCTTTCTTGCTGAACAGGTATGCCACGGAACCGTCAGTACCCAGGTTGCCACCGGTTTTAGTGAACGCATGGCGCACTTCAGCCACGGTACGGTTGCGGTTGTCGGACAGACACTCAACCATGACCGCAGTACCGCCAGGGCCGTAACCTTCATAAATGATGGTTTCCATGTTCGCGTCGTCATCGCCGCCCACGCCACGTGCGATTGCACGGTTCAGGGTGTCACGCGTCATGTTGTTTGACAGTGCTTTATCAATCGCTGCGCGCAGACGTGGGTTAGAACCCGCGTCGCCGCCGCCCAGACGGGCTGCAGTAACCAGCTCGCGAATGATTTTGGTGAAAATTTTACCGCGTTTGGCATCCTGTGCCGCTTTACGGTGTTTGGTGTTGGCCCACTTACTATGACCTGCCATAAAAATATCTCCAATAAACCGTCAATTCAGACGGCATGAATTACAAATTCTTCAATCGCCTGCCGGTTACTCCACGACTTGGTTAAGGCAGCCGCTTCGGCCGCATCAACCCAGCGGTAGGTCAAATGCTCGGTGAACTCGATCTGCCGTTCATGGGGGAGCGCAAGACAGAACCACGATTCCGTATTGCGCTCAATTCCCGGCGCATAGCGATGACGTAAATGGCTAAAAATTTCAAAATCCACCGTGCGCTGACAGTCCTTCAGGGTCAGTTGCTCCTGAGCAACATTAATGGTGACCTCTTCATTTACTTCGCGCGCGGCGGCCTGCGACGCGGTTTCACCCTCTTCCAGACTGCCGGTAACCGACTGCCAGAAATCGGGATCGTCGCGACGCTGCAACATCAGCACCCGCTTCGTGTCTTCTGCATAAATGACCACCAGAACAGAAACGGGACGCTTATATGCCATATCAGTTTTTCTCTTCCTTTTTCACCACTTCGATACCCAGCTCAGACAGAGAGGCCGGGTTAGCAAAGCTTGGCGCTTCGGTCATCAGACACGCAGCGGCGGTGGTTTTCGGGAAGGCAATCACATCACGGATGTTATCAGTACCGGTCAGCAGCATGGTCAGACGATCCAGACCAAACGCCAGGCCTGCGTGCGGTGGAGTGCCGTACTTCAGGGCATCCAGCAGGAAGCCGAACTTCTCGCGCTGCTCTTGCTCGTTAATACCCAGAATGCCGAATACGGTCTGCTGCATTTCGCCGCTGTGGATACGTACGGAACCGCCGCCCACTTCGTAGCCGTTGATCACCATATCGTAGGCGTTGGCCACTGCCTCTTCCGGTGCCGCATTCAGCTCGCTCGCCGTCATGTCTTTCGGTGCGGTGAACGGGTGGTGCATCGCCGTCAGGCCGCCTTCACCGTCATCTTCAAACATTGGGAAGTCGATCACCCACAGCGGAGCCCATTTGGCTTCGTCAGTCAGGTTCAGGTCTTTACCCAGTTTGAGACGCAGTGCGCCCAGCGCATCGGCCACCACTTTTTTGTTGTCTGCGCCGAAGAAGATCATGTCGCCATCCTGCGCGCCGGTGCGCTCAAGGATTGATTCTACGATCTCAGCATTCAGGAATTTCGCAACAGGGCTGGTGATGCCTTCGATGCCTTTCGCACGTTCGGTGACTTTAATATAAGCCAGGCCTTTCGCACCGTAGATTTTCACGAAATTGCCGTAGTCATCAATTTGTTTACGGCTGAGCTGTGCGCCGCCTGGAACACGCAGGGCAGCCACACGGCCTTTCGGATCGTTTGCCGGGCCAGAGAAGACCGCAAATTCAACCGCTTTCAGCAGGTCCGCGACGTCCACCAGCTCCATCGGGTTACGCAGATCTGGTTTGTCAGAACCGTAGCGACGTTCTGCTTCTGCGAAGGTCATGATCGGGAACTCGCCCAGATCAACGCCCTTCACGTCCTGCCACAGACCACGAACCAGCGCTTCCATAATTTCGCGCACCTGAGGTGCGGTCATGAATGAGGTCTCGACGTCGATCTGGGTGAATTCAGGCTGACGGTCAGCACGCAGGTCTTCGTCGCGGAAGCATTTAACGATCTGATAGTAGCGATCGAAGCCAGACATCATCAGCAGCTGTTTGAAGAGCTGAGGAGACTGTGGCAGCGCGTAGAATTTGCCTTTATGTACGCGAGACGGAACCAGGTAGTCGCGCGCGCCTTCCGGCGTGGCTTTGGTCAGCATCGGGGTTTCGATATCGAGGAAACCGTGGTCATCCATGAAACGACGCACCAGGCTTGTGATCTTCGCGCGGGTTTTCAGGCGCTGAGCCATTTCCGGGCGACGCAGATCCAGATAGCGATATTTCAGACGCGCTTCTTCGGTGTTGACGTGGTTGGAGTCAAGCGGCAGCGATTCTGAACGGTTGATGATAGTCAGGTCGGACGCCAGCACTTCAATGGCGCCCGTCGCCATATCGGCGTTGATATTTTTTTCGTCACGCGCACGCACGGTGCCGGTGACCTGGATGCAGAACTCATTACGCAGTTCGGAGGCCAGCTTTAACGCGTCCGCACGATCCGGATCGAAGAACACCTGCACGATGCCTTCACGGTCACGCAAATCGATGAAGATAAGGCTACCAAGATCACGACGGCGGTTGACCCAACCACACAGGGTCACCTGCTGTCCAACGTGGGACTGACGCAACTGCCCGCAATATTCTGTACGCATGAGATATCCCTTAATTTAGCCGCAGGCTAAATGTCGCCTGATTTACAGGCTACTATGTCGCAGCTTTCTGTATGTCACAACTGGATGAAAAAAGGCGGCTATTATACTGGAAATTCCGCCGTACGATAAGAGAGAAGCTTGCCAGACGCGCGATTGCTGCGCTCTTATTGCGCATTCTCACAAAAATTAACAAAATTGTCCGATCTGACCTGCCTTTATCATCGTAAGGTGTAACGGACGCTAATTTTTGACTGGAGTAACGATGTTAACACTTGATGCCACCAAAACCGCGCTTGTCGTGATCGATTTACAGGAAGGTATCCTGCCGTTCGCCGGTGGCCCGCACACCGCGGCAGATGTGGTCAGCCGCAGCGCCCGTCTTGCGGATAAATGTCGCGCCAACGGATCGCCTGTGGTGATGGTGCGCGTTGGCTGGTCAGCCGACTTCGCCGAAGCGCTAAAACAGCCTGTGGATGCGACAGCCCCTGCCGCCGCGCTGCCTGCAAACTGGTGGACCTACCCTGAAACGCTTGGCAAACAGGATAGCGATATCGAAGTCACCAAACGCCAGTGGGGCGCGTTTTACGGCACCGATCTGGAGTTGCAGCTACGCCGTCGCGGGATCGACACCATTATCCTGTGCGGTATTTCCACGAACATCGGCGTGGAATCCACCGCGCGTAATGCATGGGAACTGGGCTTTAACCTGGTCATTGCCGAAGACGCATGCAGTGCTGCTTCCGCAGATCAACATCAGGGCAGCATGACCCATATCTTCCCGCGTATTGGTCGCGTGCGCAGCACCGACGAGATTTTACACGCGTTATGATCTATCTGGGTCTTCCCCAATGGTCGCACCCGAAATGGGTGCGCCTTGGCATTACCAGCCTTGAAGAGTATGCCCGCCATTTTAACTGCGTGGAGGGCAATACCACGCTGTATGCCCTGCCTCGCGCGGAAATCGTCGCGCGCTGGCGCGAGCAGACCACCGACGATTTCCGCTTTTGCTTTAAATTCCCGGCCACCATCTCTCACCAGGCGGCGCTGCGCCAGTGTGGGGATTTAACCGAAGAGTTTTTCGAGCGGATGTCGCCGCTGGACAACCGCATCGGTCAGTACTGGCTGCAACTCCCGGCCACCTTCGGCCCGCGCGACCTGCCTGCGCTGTGGCATTTTCTCGATGCCCTGCCGCGTGAGTTCACCTACGGTGTGGAAGTCCGTCATCCGGAATTTTTCAGCAAGGGCGAGGCGGAAAAAGCCCTCAATCGTGGGCTGCATGCGCGCGGTGTGAATCGGGTGATCCTCGACAGCCGCCCTGTTCATAGCGCCGTCCCGCACAGCGAAGCCATAATCGATGCCCAGCGCAAAAAACCGAAAGTGCCGGTGCATGCGGTGGTCACAGCGAACAATCCGATGGTGCGGTTTATCGGCAGCGACAACATGCAGCAAAATTGCGAGATGTTCGCCGTGTGGCTGCAAACGTTGCCAAAGTGGGAGCAAACGACGACGCCCTATCTTTTCCTGCATACGCCGGATATCGCCCAGGCGCCTGAACTGGTCGATGTTCTTTGGCAAGCCTTACAGGCTGCGGTTCCGTCCGTCGGCCCTTCGCCTTCCATCCCACAACAATCTTCTCTTTTCTGACATCAGCCCCTATCATAGAAGTGCCATCTGCCAAAAACAGGGAGTTTGTATGGTCAGCGCACTGTACGCGGTGTTAGGTGCATTATTACTGATTAAGTTTTCGTTTGATGTTGTGCGCCTGAGAATGCAGTACCGCGTCTCTTACGGTGACGGTGGGTTTTCAGAGTTACAAAGCGCCATCCGCATTCATGGTAATGCGGTGGAATATATCCCCATTGCATTGATCCTGCTGCTGTTGATGGAGATGGACGGCGCGGAAACCTGGATGGTTCACGTCTGTGGCTTGCTGCTGATTGCCGGACGCCTGATGCATTATTACGGTTTTCACCACCGCCTGTTCCGCTGGCGTCGTTCCGGCATGAGCGCAACCTGGTGTTCGCTTTTGCTGATGGTGCTGGCTAACCTTTGGTATATGCCGTGGGAGTTGGTTTTCTCTTTCCATTAGCGCACAATACGCCACTTTATTTTTCCCGGATTTTTACGTTATGTCTGATCGCGACACGCTTTTTTCCGCGCCTATCGCCAGTCTGGGCGACTGGACCTTTGATGAACGGGTAGCCGAAGTCTTCCCGGATATGATCCAGCGCTCTGTTCCAGGTTATTCCAATATTATCTCTATGATCGGCATGCTGGCTGAACGCTTCGTTCAACCCGGTACGCAGGTCTATGACCTGGGTTGTTCACTGGGCGCCGCGACGCTGTCCGTTCGCCGTAATGTGCATCACGAAGGCTGCAAAATCATTGCCGTCGATAACTCCCCCGCGATGGTGGAACGCTGCCGTCGTCACCTTGATGCCTATAAAGCGCCCACGCCCGTTGACGTCATCGAAGGCGATATTCGCGATATCGAGATCGAAAACGCCTCCATGGTGGTACTGAATTTTACCCTGCAGTTCCTGGTGCCCGAAGATCGCCAGTTGTTGCTGGACAAAATTTACAAGGGGCTGAATCCCGGCGGCGCGCTGGTGTTGTCGGAAAAATTCAGTTTTGAAGACGCAAAGGTCGGCGAGCTGCTGTTTAACATGCATCACGACTTTAAACGCGCTAACGGCTACAGCGAGCTGGAAATCAGTCAAAAGCGCAGCATGCTGGAAAATGTAATGCTCACCGACTCCGTCGAAGCACACAAAGCTCGCCTGCATAACGCCGGCTTTGAGCACAGCGAGCTGTGGTTCCAGTGCTTTAACTTTGGTTCCCTGGTGGCACTGAAAGGGGACAACGCATGATCGACTTCAGTAATTTCTACCAGCTTATCGCCAAAAACCATCTCTCCCACTGGCTGGAAACCCTGCCCGCGCAGGTGGCCGCCTGGCAGCGCGACTCCCTGCACGGTCAGTTTAAGCAGTGGAGCAATGCCGTTGAGTTTTTGCCGGACATGACGCCCTACAAACTGGATCTGCTGCACAGCGTGACGGCTGAAAGCGCCGAGCCACTGAGCGAAGGCCAGCTGCTGCGTCTTGAAAAGCTGATGCGCAATCTGATGCCATGGCGTAAAGGCCCCTTCTCCCTTTATGGTCTGAACATTAATACCGAATGGCGTTCTGACTGGAAGTGGGATCGCGTTCTGCCCCATCTCTCTGATTTGACCGGTCGCACTATTCTGGATGTAGGCTGCGGGAGTGGCTATCACCTGTGGCGCATGATTGGCGCGGGGGCACATCTGGCGGTCGGTATCGATCCGATGCAGCTGTTTCTGTGCCAGTTTGAAGCGGTGCGCAAATTGCTGGGCAACGATCAGCGCGCGCACGTTCTGCCCCTGGGCATTGAGCAACTCCCTGCCCTGAACGCGTTTGATACCGTCTTCTCGATGGGCGTGCTGTATCACCGCCGCTCGCCGCTGGAGCATCTGTGGCAGCTGAAAGATCAGCTGGTCAGCGGTGGTGAACTGGTGCTGGAGACGCTGGTGATCGAGGGTGACGAAAACGCGGTACTGGTGCCGGGCGATCGCTACGCGCAGATGCGTAACGTCTATTTCATTCCTTCCGCGCTGGCGCTGAAGAACTGGCTGGCGAAGTGTGGCTTTGTCGATATCCGCATTGTGGATGTGTGCGTGACCTCCACCGAAGAGCAACGTCGCACAGAATGGCTGACCACTGAGTCGCTGGCAGAATTCCTCGACCCGAACGACAGCAGCAAAACCATCGAAGGGTATCCCGCGCCGATGCGTGCGGTCTTGATCGCAACGAAGCCGTAATGTCCCTGGCGAAACAGGTGCAATACCTTTCCTCAAGACACAGTTCAAGGCCCGGCAGCGCAGCTGGGCTTAAAATATAAAAGTGAAAAAAAGGCCCCTGTTGAAATTGCAGGGGCCTGGTACAAACAAGCATCATATTGGGCGACATGATGCGCGGTAAAAATCGTTGCTACACGTGAAACTGGTCAATCATGGATTTCATTACCGCAACCGACTCTCCATCTACGCTGTAGCGGGAGTACTCATCCGCTTCTGCATCTGTCGACATTGACAATCCTGTATTGCGATATCGCATAGGCGAAGGCGTCCACTTGCCTGCTGAGCTGTGAAGCTCTTCTACCCCTGCGTTTAAAAACGTTTTCAGATTGCTGGCTCGAACACCAGCACCTGCCATTATTATTGGAACACCGGAATGCCCTTTTAGTTCCATAATTAATTGCAGTCCTTTTTCCGCCGTTGATTGCTGGCCGGATGTCAGGATACGTGCAACGCCCAATTCTGCTAAATTTTCAAAAGCTTGAATCGGATTTTTACACATATCAAACGCGCGATGGAAAGTCACCGCCATCCCTTTTGCTTCCGCCATAATCTGGCGCATACGCGGCATATCGACATTTGCGTCTTCATCAAGCAAACCGATCACCAGACCTGGGAAGCCCAGCTCGCGAACCCGGACGACGTCTTCCAGCATGGCGTCAAACTCACCCGCCGAATAACAAAAATCACCGCCGCGTGGGCGAATGATGGGGTGAACGGGGATCGTCACCGCCTCGCGAACGGACTTCAGCACCCCGTATGACGGGGTTAATCCGCCCTCTTTCGGTGCCGCGCACAGTTCAACGCGATCGGCCCCGTTTTGTTGCGCAGTCACAGCACATTCCATGCTGTAACAACAGATCTCCAGTAGCGCCACACTTCCTCCTAAAATCCACGGTAATAGACCATCATGCCACGCCGCCCGAGGGCGGACTTAGCGTGAGTTCACACTCTTTTGCGGCTTACTCTTCGCTGGCGACAATTTGCTCGATCGTCCAGGGATGGAATTTCACCGTCACTTTGCCGTCGGTGACCGCCAGCGTCGGATTTGGCAGACGCTCGCGCTCCCCTTTAGGTGAGCTGGTTTTCACGAAAATACCCGGCTGGCTCAGGCCGTCGTCAGACAGCAGCGCCAGTGCGCGCGCATTCAGGGTTTCAGGATCGCCCGGCAGCACGATTTCGATGTGCTCCCAGCCCTCAATCGGATAACGTTTTTCGCCAGGCCAGGGTAATTCGACCACGCTGAACTGCCAGTGCGCCACGCAGACCGGCTGATGGAGTTTAAACAGACAAATGGGACGCCCGTTGATCACGTTTTCTGACAGCAGCTCACCGCACTGCTCAAATCCACGACGCCAGCGCTCCGCCGTCGCATTCTGATGGCAGCGCAGGGAAATGTGATCGGCGTCGAGCGGTGCAATATCCAGCCCCAGACGGGTGGCAAGTTCTGTGAACGCCTGGGTGAAACGCGGTAAATCTGCGGAAATATCATGCAGTTCATCAATGGAGTGCCAGTTCGTCATCAGCGGTTCTCTTTTCCTGTCGCAAAGCCGCTAATTTACTCTGTTGGATGCCTGCAACCAACCGCAGATTTCACGATTTTCCTGCTGCATGCTTATGCACTATTTCATCGCCTGTTTTCTGAGCGCTCTTCAGCCTGCGCAATGCTGACGCCAGAGGGCATTTGCAGTATACTCCGGCCCTAAATTCTCAAACTGGTGCGGGTTGCAACTCCCCCGCAGCAAAAAAGTAAGGTATCCAGGTGAATATTCAGGCTCTTCTCTCCGAAAAAGTCAGTCAGGCACTGATTGCCGCAGGTGCGCCTGCGGATTGCGAACCGCAGGTTCGTCAGTCAGCAAAAGTACAGTTTGGCGACTATCAGGCTAATGGCGTGATGGCAGTGGCTAAAAAACTGGGCATGCCGCCGCGACAACTCGCTGAGCTGGTACTGACTCATCTGGACCTCAACGGCATTGCCAACAAGGTTGAGATTGCAGGTCCAGGCTTTATCAACATTTTCCTCGATCCGGCCTTCCTCGCCGGTCACATTGACGCGGCGCTGAAATCTGACCGTCTGGGTGTGACTCAGCCGCAAGCGCAAACCATCGTTGTCGATTACTCTGCGCCAAACGTGGCAAAAGAGATGCACGTCGGTCACCTGCGCTCCACCATCATCGGCGATGCCGCTGTGCGCACCCTGGAGTTCCTGGGCCATAAAGTGATTCGCGCGAACCACGTTGGCGACTGGGGTACCCAGTTCGGAATGCTGATTGCCTATCTTGAAAAGCAGCAGCAGGAAAATGCGGGCGAAATGGCGCTGGCGGATCTGGAAGGTTTCTACCGTGAAGCCAAAAAACATTACGACGAAGATGAAGCCTTCGCCGAGCGTGCACGTAGCTATGTGGTGAAACTGCAGGGCGGCGACGCCTACTTCCGCGAAATGTGGCGCAAGCTGGTGGACATTACTATGTCCCAGAACCAGATCACCTATGACCGTCTGAACGTCACCCTGACCCGCGACGACGTGATGGGCGAAAGCCTTTATAACCCCATGCTGCCGGGCATCGTGGCCGACCTGAAAGCCAAAAATCTGGCGGTCGAGAGCGAAGGCGCAACGGTTGTGTTCCTTGATGAGTATAAAAACAAGGAAGGCGAACCGATGGGCGTGATCATCCAGAAAAAGGATGGCGGCTATCTCTACACCACAACGGATATCGCCTGTGCGAAATACCGTTACGAAACGCTGCATGCGGATCGCGTGCTGTACTACATCGATTCCCGTCAGCATCAGCACCTGATGCAAGCGTGGACCATCGTGCGTAAAGCCGGTTACGTGCCGGATTCGGTTCCGCTGGAACACCACATGTTCGGCATGATGCTGGGTAAAGACGGCAAGCCGTTCAAAACCCGCGCCGGGGGGACCGTTAAACTCTCCGATCTGCTGGATGAAGCGCTGGAACGCGCGCGCCGCCTGGTCGCCGAGAAGAACCCGGATATGCCAGCCGACGAGCTGGAAAAACTGGCGACTGCCGTCGGTATCGGCGCGGTGAAATACGCGGATCTGTCCAAAAACCGTACCACCGATTACATCTTCGACTGGGACAACATGCTGGCCTTCGAAGGCAACACGGCGCCATACATGCAGTATGCTTACACCCGTGTACTGTCTGTGTTCCGTAAAGCCGACATTGATGAAAGCGCGCTGGCGAATGCTACCGTGGTGATCAATGAAGACCGCGAAGCGCAGCTGGCTGCACGTCTGCTGCAGTTTGAAGAGACGTTGGCGGTGGTTGCGCGTGAAGGCACGCCGCACGTCATGTGTGCGTACCTGTACGATCTGGCGGGCCTGTTCTCAGGCTTCTATGAGCACTGCCCTATCCTCTCCGCCGAAAGTGAAGCGATCCGCAACAGCCGTCTGAAACTGGCGCAGCTGACCGCGAAGACGCTGAAGCTGGGGCTGGATACTCTCGGGATCGAAACCGTCGAGCGTATGTAATACAGAAACAAAAAACCCGGCAATCGCCGGGTTTTTTGTTATCAGAAGTATTTACGCAAATACTCCGTCAGACACAAAATCGCCATCGCCTGGCCGTACGGCATCGAGGTCAGCGGGATCTGGCGATAAAACTCCAGATCGCTGCCCATCCCCGTGCCAAACGACGTTTGTAGCAACTCCCCTTCCGGCGAAATGTTGTTCACAATCCCCCGAATCGCTTTCTCCGCCACTGCAGCGTATTCCGCACCAACGTAACGCTTGCGCACCGCTTTTAAGATCCCGTAGGCAAAGCCTGCCGTGGCGGATGCTTCCAGATACGACTCGGGATCGTCAAGCAGCGTATGCCACAGGCCGCTCTCATCCTGACATTTTGCCAGCGCGGCGATTTGCGCATTCAGAACCTGCACCAGATAACGGCGCACCGCGTTGTTCTCCGGCAAATCCACCAGCTCAAGGAAATCGGGGATGACAATCGTCAGCCAGCTATTGCCGCGCGCCCAGCGGGCTTTGGCAAAGTTGTGCTGCCCGTCGTAGTTCCAGCCGTGGAACCACAGCCCGGTTTCGCGATCCATCAGGTTCTGAACGTGCAGCAGGAACTGATACACCGCCTCTTCCACATATTCCGGGCGATTGAGCAATTTGCCTATTTTCGCCAGCGGCAGGACGGTCATCATCAGCGTGTCGTCCCACATTTGCTGATGATTCTCTTCCGCCAGGGTGATGTGCTGCATGCCGCCGTGCGCCGTGCGCGGCATGTCGATCATCGCCCACTCTGCCCAGCTCTCCAGCCATGGCAAATAGGTGGCGTTTTGCGTCTCCTCAAAGCGGTACGCCAGAGTCAGGAACGGGGCCATCGTATTGACGTTTTTGGTGGTCGCACCTTCGGCAAAGCGGTCGGCAAACCAACCGTCGATGATGTCACGCATGTGGCTGTCACCGGTCTGGCAGTAATACTGCCAGATGCCGTATAAGCCCACGCCATGCGTCCACTCCCATCCCGCCCAGCCTTTGGTGTCGATCACGCGCCCGTCGTCCAGCCGCAGCAAAAATTCGCCGGTTTTATCGTGGATGTTCACCAGATTGTGCGTCACCTTTTCAATCAGTGATTTCAGTTCATCCCTGGCAATAAAATGCTCAGGCTGACGCAGTAACGGGCTATGTTTGACAGGCCAAACCTTCATAATCTTAACCTCTGTGATATGTCGAATTCAGTACCGCGCGATCCTTCAGGGAAGGTGCCGCCGGTTTATTGCGATTCAGATAACCAATATTGTTGTTGCCCCACAAGGATTCGTACGGCATCCCGGCCAGCAGCTCAACGGTGGCGCGGGCCTGCGGGGTCGCCGTTTCCGGCATCGCGTGTCCGGACTCGCGCATTTTGGCGGTCTCTTCACGCAGGGTGCTGTGAGTTTCCAGGTTCAGTTTAAAGCGCAGGGAGACCAGGAAACCGCAGGCCAGCACCAGAATGGTGCCCACACTCAGGATCATCAGAATGGTGTGGCTCACTTCCGCTGGCTGAGTCTTCTGGCCGCTCACAAAGCCGGACATCTGCATCACAATCCCCACCAGCATGATGGCTCCGGCCTGCGAGGCTTTACGCGTCAGGGTCATAATCCCGGCGAAAATCCCTTCGCGGCGCTGGCCGGTGATCACTTCATCCACGTCAGCAATATAGGTGTAGATATTCCACGGAACGTAGTTGATGCCCCCGCGACCCAAACCTGCCACAGCAGAGATCAGCAACAACAGCGAATAGACGTCGCTCAGCCCGGCGTAATAGAGCACCGCGTAGGAGATAGAAGCCAGACCAAACAGCACGACCACCATGCGGTACGACGGGGCCGGTCCAAAGCGGATGCAGAGCGGGATCATGGCGATCACGGCGATGAACTGGAAGATGGCCATGGTGCCCAGCAAGTTCGACGCCATCGACGCTTCCTGCATCAGCACAAACACCACGTAATAGGTGAACACTGCGTTGAAGACGTCCTGCGCGATATAGCCGCCCAGATACATCCCAAGATGCTGGCGGAAAATTTTCACTCGCAGGGTTGAGCTTAACTCGACAAACAGACGGTTCAGGCTCTGGCTCAGATTGAGTTTTTTCTTCTCTTCTTCTGCGCGCAGTGCCGCTTCAGACCACTCTTCACGTGGGCGCTCCCAGGTAAAGATCCAGACGAAAGTCAGCATCATTGCGCATAGCACGGAGAAGACCAGGCTCGCGTAGAAGAAGGAGATCGCGTTGTCTTTACCGAAGTGAGTCAGCAGGATACCCGGCAGGAAAGAAGCCAGAATCGCAGACATCTGCGCCATAGAGATACGCGCGCCGGAGAATTTCGTTTTCTGTTTGAAATCGTCCGTCATTTCCGGGACTAAGGTTTCGTAAGGCACCAGAATCATGGTGTACACGATATCGAAGATCAGATAGGTGACCAGGTAGTACCAGAAGCCCATATCCCCTACCCACATCATTGAGTAGCTGAAAACGCAGGGAATACCGAGCAGGATAAAGAACTTACGGCGGCCAAAGCGTTTGCCGAGCCAGGTGGTGCCAAAATTATCAGTCAGGAAGCCCATTAACGGGCTGACCACCGCGTCCAGCACCCTGGCGGCCGCAAAAATAAAGGTCGCCTCAATCGGCGAAAGCCCACAGAACGTCGTATAAAAATATAACAGCCAGGCCGCCGTCAGCGCGGTTGTGCCTGCCCCAAGAAAATCGCCTGACCCGTAGGCGAGGTAATTTGCGAGTCCAATTTTACGTGTTTTCATTGCCGTCAACCCTTTGAATGTTGGGAGACTCCCTGTATGCAAACCTCGTCCGGGAGTTTTTACACGGCTACAGTAAAAGTATCGTTCTATTGATACCTTTCTGTTTCTGCCACTGCCTGAGGGCGAATGGCAATAATGCAAAGAGATTCCGTACGCGTGTCACTGATTTATAAAACAGCGTTTCTCTTGCATCAAAAGGCGGGGTCATTTTTTGGGAGCCAGCCGTCAGTTTCTGCTGACGGCTGGTGAAAAGGCAGGCAATTAGCGGTAATTCACGATCACTTCGTTGCTTTGGACTTTGAGTGCGGGGATCAGACGTCCTCCGCCCGGGACTTCCCAAACAAAACGCAGCGGCTCAACGGCAGGCACGCCATTGAAGGCGTGCGTGGTGCCACTTTCACCGTCCAGTTCAGTGCAGCGCGTCTGCGAGCACAGGCGTACGCGCAGGCCCGCAGGCGTCGGGCCAATCAGCTGATAACGCCACACCACCAGCGTCATCAGCCCGGAGGCCGGTTCTGAGGCGGAAAGCGGTCGTGAGGAGGCCGATACCCCGCGATTGCTCAGGGTGATACCAATACTGCTCGCCTGCCAGGTGCCTTCCCCGGCGGCCTGAGCCAGCATCGGGAACAGTAAAATCCACAGCCAGTGACGCATTATTTGCCTCCGATGGTCGCCGTCATACGAATATGACGGTTATCCGACAGTTCCAGATTCGACAGCACCACCAGCTGCGTCAGACTGCGGCGCAGGAAGCGAGAGAGCAGCGGACGCAGCGCGTGATTCACCAGCAGAACCGGCGGAGCGCCAAGCATCTCCTGACGCGCCAGTGCCTCTTGCGTTTGCGCCAGCAGACGGTCTGCCAGACCCGGCTCCAGGCCGCCACCGCCCTGCAACGCCTGCAGCAGCAGACGCTCAAGCGGCGTGTCGAGACCAATCACCTGCACTTCGCCGGAGCCAGGGAACCACAGCTGGGTGATGGCACGGCCCAGCGCCACACGCACCACGGCGGTGAGTTCGTGCGGATCGCTCTGCAGCGGCGCATGTTCCGCCAGGGTTTCCAGAATGGTGCGCATATCGCGGATCGGCACTTTTTCGTCGAGCAGGTTTTGCAGCACTTTGTGCAGCGTGGTTAACGTCACCACGCCCGGCACCAGATCTTCTGTCAGCTTCGGCATCTCCTGGGTGACGCGGTCGAGCAACTGCTGCGCTTCCTGACGGCCAAACAGCTCCGCCGAGAACTGCCCAATCAGGTGGTTCAGGTGTGTCGCCACGACGGTACTGGCTTCCACCACCGTATAGCCCTGGATCTGCGCCTGCTCTTTCAGCGCACTTTCAATCCAGATTGCCGCCAGGCCAAAGGCCGGATCGATGGTCTGTTCGCCCGGCAGCGTACCCGCCGCTGTGCCTGGGTTAATCGCCAGCCAGCGCCCCGGATAGGCATCGCCGCTGCCGATCTCCACACCTTTCATTAAAATGCGATAGCGCGCAGGCGGCAGATCCATGTTGTCGCGGATGTGCACTACCGGCGGCAGGAAGCCCATATCCTGGGCGAATTTTTTACGGATACTGCGGATACGGCCCAGCAGTTCGCCGTCCTGCTGGAAATCAACCATCGGGATCAGACGATAGCCCACTTCCATCCCGAGGGAATCTTCCAGTTGGACGTCGTTCCAGGTGGCTTCTACCGACTGGTTATTTTCCGGCATTTTGACCGGTGCCGGTTCAGCTGCCGGTTTGGTGTCGCGTCCACGCAGCCACCAGGCAAGCCCCAGCAGAGCCGCGGTAAACAGCAGGAAAACAAAGTTTGGCATGCCCGGGACAAGGCCCAGCAGGCCCAGTACCGCCGCAGAGAGCATCAGCACGTTCGGGTTAGTGAACAGCTGGCTGACCATCTGCTGACCGACGTCTTCGTCGGTGCTTACGCGGGTCACGATCACACCCGCCGCGGTCGAGATCACCAGCGCCGGGATCTGCGCCACCAGACCGTCACCGATCGTCAGCAGCGTATAGCTTTCCGCCGCATGGCCCATGTCCATGCCATGCTGGAGAACACCCACCAGCAGACCGCCGACGATGTTAATCACCATGATCAGGATCCCGGCGATGGCATCCCCGCGCACGAATTTACTCGCACCGTCCATCGAACCGTAGAAGTCCGCTTCCTGAGTAACGTCGGAACGGCGCTTTTTCGCTTCATCTTCACCAATCAGCCCGGCGTTGAGATCGGCGTCAATCGCCATCTGTTTGCCCGGCATCCCGTCGAGAACAAAACGGGCGCCGACTTCAGCGATACGGCCCGCACCTTTGGTGATAACCATGAAGTTAATGATAACGAGGATAACGAACACCACGATACCGATAGCAAAGTTGCCGCCGACGAGGAAGTGACCAAAGGCCTCAACCACTTTACCCGCTGCTGCACCGCCCGTATGCCCTTCCATCAGAATGATACGCGTTGACGCCACGTTCAGCGCCAGGCGCAGCAAGGTGGTGAACAGCAGAATGGTCGGGAACGCCGCAAACTCAAGGGTACGCTGGGTGAACATCGCCACCAGCAGCACCATAATCGAGAGCGCAATGTTGAATGTGAAAAGCAGGTCGAGGATAAATGCTGGCAACGGCAGCACCATCATCGACAAAATTAGCAGGATGAGAATCGGCCCGGCAAGGATCTGCCATTGCGTCGATTTCATGTTGCTGGGCAGGCGCAACATTGCCACCAGATTAGCCATCAGTGTCCTTCTCGTTCATAAAATCCAGTGCCTCAGGCACCGGCAGATTTTCAGGTTTCACAGGTCGTTGACCGCCTGCCAAACGCCAGCGTTTCAGCTGCCAGACCCAGGCCAGCACTTCCGCCACCGCGGCGTAGAGCTGACCAGGAATTTGCTGTCCAATTTCAGCATGTCGATACAAAGCACGCGCCAGCGGCGGGGCTTCCAGGACCGGCACGCGGTGTTCAGCGCCAATTTCACGGATGCGCAGGGCGATAAGTCCCGCCCCTTTCGCCACCACTTTTGGCGCACTCATTTTGTTTTCGTCGTACTTCAGCGCCACGGAGTAGTGGGTCGGGTTGGTGACGATCACGTCCGCTTTCGGAACATCTTCCATCATGCGACGACGCGCGGCCGCGCGCTGCATCTGACGAATACGCCCCTTCACATGCGGGTCGCCTTCCATCTGTTTGTATTCGTCACGAAGATCCTGCCGCGACATACGTAATTTTTTGATATGGCTGTAAATCTGGAAGAAGACGTCAAATCCCACCATCGGAATAATGCTGAGCACCACCAGCACCGCGCACAGCCCGACCAGATTCATGGCGTTGCTCATGGCCGTCAAAGGAGATTCGCTGATCAGGCGCATCATATCGGGCCAGTGGTGCCAGAGGTAAAACCCGGCGGTGCTCCCCATCAGAACGGATTTCAGAATCGCTTTGAGCAGCTCCGCCCCCGTTTGCGCCGAAAACATTTTGGCAATGCCGGGAAACGGATTGAGTTTGGAAAATTTGGGCTGCAGAGACTTCGTGCTGAACACCAGACCGCCCAGCATAACGGGCGAGACCAGGGCCACAATCACCACCCCGGTAATCAACGGCAGCAGCGCGATCATCGCGTCTTTAATCAGCAGAATGATTTGGCTGAGGATCAGGTTGGGATCATTCACCATACTGTGGTCGAAACGCAGCCCGGCCGAGAGCATTCCCGCCAGTCTGCGGGCAAACGACTCCCCACCCATCCAGATAATGCATACACCTACGATTAAAATCAGCAGGGATGTCAGCTCTCGGGATCGGGGGATTTGCCCTTCCTCACGCGCTTTGTCTAGTCGGTGGGGTGTGGGGGCTTCTGTTTTGTCGTCGCTGTCTTCTGCCACAGTGCGCGCTCTCTGCCCATTTCGTCACGCGTATCATGCCAGAGCACACCCAACTCAATGGACGGAAAAACCTGTATAACTTGCCGTTTTTAGCCTGTTTAACGGCCAAAACTCACGTAGCTTAAAAATTTTGTGTCTAATTTTAGACTTTTCAGAGTACGTTTAATGTGGTTTATAAAATGAAATAAACGTCTTTCGTGTTGTTTAAACCCGTCTTGCAAACGCTTTACCTCGATTAACCACAAAGCACTCATAACACCAAAATAACAATAAATATCAACACGTTTATAATGATCATCATGCTTAACATTATTAATCTGAGAATTATTTAAAACACAAACTGGTGAATACTTTACAGTCAAGTTCGAATAAATTACCCTATATAATATCAATTAAGCCATACTTCCGTCCGAAGCAAATACCTTTTATACTGGCGTGTGAAATAACGTTATTTATTAAGTTCACTTTCACCAGTAATCTCAACATGGAATTTATTGTTAAGGACGTTCTGATTATGAACCTCAGGTACCCTATTATTTCTGGCGCATTGATGGCGCTGACTTCAGTAAGTACATTCGCTGCAGAAATGAATGCAGGAAAGATTCATTTCACAGGGGAAATTATTGAACCAAGTTGTGTCATTGACGGCGATGATGGTACAGACAGTACCGTTCCCCTGGGCACCTATACCACGACTTTATTTACAGCGCCCGGTGTTGAGTCACCCTTGACTCCCTTCAAAATAACCCTGAAAGATTGCCCGTTGAAAAGTGATGGCCTTCCGTCTATTCAACTGACCTTTACCGGTGCCACCACCCTGACAAAGACGAAAAACCTGCTTGATGTCAGCAAGATAACGACAGCCGGGGCAACAGCCGCTACGGGTGTGGGTATCGCTGTGAGCCTTGATGGCGCGGATACCGACCTTATCACAATGGACGGAGCGGAAGATCAGGTGTATATCGAACTTCCTACCAAAACCACCGACACAATTAGCGCCAATTTCAATGCGCGCTATCGATCGTTTGCTGAAAAGGTCACACCCGGCCCTGCCGATGCGGATATGACGGTTAATATTATTTATCGTTAATCGTCCGGCCAGCCCATTCCTGATATCAATACTTCCGCAAAGAAGTATATTCGCGAATGGGCATTTATAAGAAACACCTAACTCACTCCATACTTCTGAGCCATTATTTTAGATCAGGACAAATATTACGCATGCGTATTTATCCGCTAATTCTATTACTGACACCTGTTATATATTCTTCATTCAGCCATGCGGCAGGCATCCAGGTTGGGCGTACGAGGATCGTCTACGATGCCGGTAAAAAGGAGGTTTCACTTCCGCTGACAAATAAAGAAACTGAACTTCCCTGGTTGATTCAATCCTGGACGGATACGGGAAACGGTAAAACTCGCGGGCCTTTTATCGTCACCCCGCCGTTATTTCGTCTTGAGCCCCAGAAGGAACAAAGTCTGAGGATCGCCTGGAACGGAACAGCAATCCCCGAGAACAAAGAGTCGTTGTTTTATATGAACGTTCGTACCATTCCTGCCACCGCGGCGGAGGACGACGATAAGAATGTGTTACGCCTGATCTACAAAACGCGTATCAAGCTGTTCTGGCGTCCAAAAGGGCTGAAGGGCGACCCTGATGAAACCTGCAAAAACCTGCGTTTTTCCCGTCACGGCAAGCAGCTGACGGTGATCAACGAGGGGGCTTTTCACATCACCTTTGACAACCTGAAACTGGGTAACGCAACGCTTGAGAAAGCCGATATGGCCGCGCCTCAGTCGAGCGTGGAGATCCCCGTGCCTGAGAGTGCGACAGGCAGCCAGGTCAGTTGGCGATGCATCACCGATTACGGCAACGCTTCCGCCAAATACATTGCGACCCTGGGTCAGGGATAGGAAACGCCATGGCCAAAGGACTCGCTTCTATTTCCAGGCAGCGTGCCTGGCGCATAAATGCGCTCGTACGTTGCCTTGGCGGCGTGGCGTTGATGCTTTCAACCGCCGCACATACCCGAGAGTACCATTTTTCACCTTCCGCCCTGGAAGGCGATCAGCTGCCGCAGCAGGATATCGACCTGTCACTCTTTTCACACTCGAACACCCAGCTGCCCGGCGTTTATCCTTCCCGCATTCTGCTCAACGATCTGCGTGTGGGCGACGCCAGTATTACTTATCTTGGCGGCAAAAGGGGTGAACTGGTGGCGCAGCTGACCCCTGATATGCTGCGAAAATGGGGCGTCGATATTGATAAGTTTCCGGCGCTGACGGCTCTGGATGCGTCGTCTGCGCTCCCTAAGCCTTTAGGAGATTACATTCCAAAGGCCTCGGCGACGTTCGACTTTTCCGCCATGACGCTGCATCTGAGCATTCCGCAGGCCGCCATTGCGGCTAATGGCAGAGACTACATCGCCCCTTCCCGCTGGGATGATGGCGTGCCGGTGGCGTTCACGGATTACGCGTTTTCCGGCTCGCAAAATCAGGACGGCGACAAAAACACGACCAGCAATCAGTACCTCAATATGCGCAGCGGCGCGAACCTGAGCGGCTGGCGCGTGCGTAACTATTCCACCTGGAGCAAAACCGACGACGACAACAGCTGGGACACGGTCAACACCTTCGTGCAGCACGATCTCGATGCCCTGAAAGCACAGTTTACGGGCGGCGAAAGCAGCACTCAGGGCGAGGTATTCGACAGCCTGCAGTATCGCGGCGTTAACGTCGCGTCGGATGAAGAGATGCTGCCCTACAGCCAGCGCGGGTTCGCCCCGGTTATCCGCGGTATCGCCAGCTCCAATGCCGAAGTGTCGGTGCGCCAGAACGGTTATCTGATCTATCAGCAGAATGTCGCCCCCGGCGCGTTTGAAATCAACGACCTCTACTCCACCACCAACAGCGGCGATCTTGATGTCACCGTCAATGAGGCCGATGGCACCGAGCACCACTTCACCCTGCCCTACTCCAGCATTGCCGTCATGCAGCGACCTGGACATCTGAAATATGAATTCACCGCCGCACGCTATCGCGCAGACAGCGGGAGCGATCAGAATGAACCGCTGTTTGTGCAAGGAAGCGCGATCTATGGTGTGAACAACAGCATGACGCTGTTTGGCGGTGTTACGGCGTCAGAGGACTATCAGGCGGTCAATACCGGTGCAGGGATTGCGCTGGGACGTTTCGGTACGGTGTCGGCGGATATGACGACGGCGAAAACCCAACTCGATAATCATACTGAGCGTTCCGGGCAGTCATACCGCCTGCTCTACTCAGGCAAAATTGATACCACCGACACCAACTTCACCCTCGCCAGCTATCGCTACTCCACCAGCGGCTACTACAGCTTTGCCGACGCCAACCAGAAATACGATCAGCATGAAAACGATCTGCTCTTCCAGTACAACAAACGTAACCGCATTCAGGCCAGCATCAGCCAGAATATTGCTGGCGTCAGTTTTTACCTCAATGGTTATCAGCAGGACTACTGGCAGACGTCCCAGAAAGAGCGCAGCCTCTCAGCGGGTCTCAATACCGTGGTGGAAAGCATCAGCATTCACCTGGCCTATACCTACAGCAAAACCGAGGAAGACGAGAGCGATCAGATGGTCTCCCTTGGCTTTAGCGTCCCGCTGAGCAAATGGCTGCCGCGCGCCTGGAGCAGCTACAACCTGAGCAACAGCAAACACGGGTACACGCGGCAAAACATCGGGCTAAACGGGACGCTGCTGGATGACGAACGGCTCAACTATTCGCTGCAGCAAAGTCATTCCAACCATGACGGCGATGACACCAGCAGTCTGTACGGCAGCTATCGCTCGCAGTACGCCAATCTGAACGCCGGGTATTACACTTCATCCGATAAATCGCAGCAGTTGAGCTACGGCATGAGCGGTGCGGTGGTCGCCCACCCTCATGGAATAACCCTCGCACAGCCGCTGGGTAGCCAGTTTGCCATCGTCAATGCTAACCATGCCTCTGGCGTGCGCTTCCAGAACCAGCGCGGTATTCAGACTGACTGGCAGGGAAATGCCGTGATCCCGTCACTCACCCCTTATCAGGAAAACAGCATCCGCGTCGATACCAGCAGCCTGCCGGAGGATGTCGACACCAGCGAAACCGCCGTCACGGTCATTCCCTCGCGCAACGCCGCCGTAACAGCAAGCTTTGATGCCCATGTCGGCTATCGCGCGCTGATTACCCTCACGCGCCCCGATGGCAGCACAGTGCCTTTTGCCGCCATCGCCACCGCCGTGTCACCGGTTATCAGCGGCATTGTCGATGATACGGGCACCGTTTATCTCGCCGGGGTCTCGGACACCGTTCAGTTGAATGTGAAATGGGGCGAGGGTGCGGATCAGCAATGTACGGCCAGCGTCCCGATTAGCACGAGAGGAGCCACGTCCAACCCGGCGGGTATCCGCTCCGTCAGCGCGCTTTGTAAGCAGGAAGAAAAACATGTTAATTAACACCAAATCCCTCTGGGTAATGCTGTGCCTGTCCGTCCCTGTCACCACGCAGGCTGCGACCATTTTGCGCAACTGCTTTGTCCCTCAGGATTATCACGTTGCTTATGACGGCGATCTCAACGCCAGCGACAATAAAGCGGGTCTGGATGTGGATATTCCTGACCACCTGGTCGGGGAAAGTACAGTCATGGAAGCCAACTGTGATTGCCCTAAAAACATGATGGAATCGACGACGATTTATGAATTAACCCTGGCAGGCAGTCCGCTTCCACAGGGTGCGAGTGGCTATGGTGCTCTCACTGATAAACTGGACATTAACGTAAAGGGGTATGTCGATGCGAGTAATTCCCCGGACGGGTCCGGCCTGGAGGGGCTCAATATTAACGAGTACCCCACGCCTCAGAGCTCGATGTCAAAAACGATAGAGAAATTCAAAGCGACTGAAGGCACCGCGAGCGTCTGCAGCGAGAGCACGCGACCTGAGGATTCCGCTCCGGTTAAACGCCAGTTCCGCTGGAACGTTATCGGCGTGATATTTCATGTCAAAAAGCCGATTCTTGGCAAAGAGATCATCCCCCCTACCCCCGTGGTGCAGAACTATGCCTGTCTCTATTTCGGCACAGGGAACTGTGATCCAGGTGATGCCCAGCAGGTCTCCACTATCTGGCTCAGTGGTTCACTCTCCGCCCCACTCAGTTGCACCATCAATGAAGGCAGCACCATTGAGGTTGATCTGGGCAATATTGTCAGTAAGCAGTTTCGGGCAAAAGGTCAGCCGCCGATGAACTATGCGTTGAAAAATGTGGATATTACCTATCACTGCGACGATAACGCGGTTGGCAACGACGATCGCATCAGAATGACACTCAGCGCCGATCAGGGGGTGCTCGACAGTAGCGATCCGCTGATCGCGAAAATGCTCAACCGCGATGACGTCGGCGTCAGGGTCTTCACGGACGACAACAAAGACGTCCAGCTCGACGGCAGCTACGCGTTTCCGGTGACGATGGATGAGCAGGGTAATGGATCAGTGAAGATCAAAGCCGCACCGGTAAGCACCACGAATGCCACGCCGGCACCCGGTAAATTTGAAGGGAACGTAACGGTAAAAATGGATTTGCGCTGAGTGATTCTCAGGCTGCAGCTGCAGCCTGAGAAAAACCGTCGCGATTAGAAGCCGAGACTGTCCAGCAGATCGTCCACCTGATCCTGGCTTGCGACAACGCCCGCCTTGGAAGTGTCGAGCTGCGGGCCATTGAGCAGGCTTTCATTCTCACGTTTCGGACGCGCAGCAGGCTCTGGCATGTTTTCCAGCAGAACCATCAGAAGCTGACGTTCGATTTCCTGAATCACATCCATCATGCGCTTGATAACCTGACCTGTCAGGTCCTGGAAATCCTGCGCCATCATGATGTCCAGCAGCTGCGCGTTGGTGAAGCTGGTGTGTCCAGGGACATCGCCCAGATACTGGCGAGTATCCGTGACCAGCTCGCGGGCATCGGCCAGTTCGATCGGATTCTCGAACCACTCATCCCAGCGTTTGCTCAGGGCTTTTGCGCCCTTTTCCATCTCATCCTGATGCGGCTGAGAGGCTTCCACGCTGTTCAGGGCGCGCTCTGCTGCCTGTGCGGTCATCTGCACAACGTAGTCCAGACGATCGCGCGCATCGGGAATCGCTTCCGCCGCTTCGGCAATCGCCTGGTCGAGTCCCAGCTCGCGCAGGCTGTCGCGCAGCATACGCGTCAGGCTGCCGATGCGGGCAATAATCTCGTTGGCTGAATGCTCTTCAACCGGTTTCATAGCAGGTTGCATCATCACCAGCACCTCACATGCCGAGTTTCTCGAAGATCTTGCCGAGCTTCTCTTCCAGAGTCGCCGCCGTAAATGGTTTCACCACATAACCGCTTGCGCCCGCCTGTGCTGCCGCAATAATGTTCTCTTTCTTCGCTTCTGCAGTCACCATCAGAACCGGAAGAGAGGACATATTGCCATCAGCGCGAATTGTTTTGAGCAGCTCCAGACCATCCATGTTAGGCATGTTCCAGTCAGAGATAACAAAACCAAAGCCACCGGCCTGCAGTTTGTTCAGGGCATCAACGCCATCTTCTGCTTCTTCAACGTTATTAAAACCCAGCTCTTTCAGCAGGTTGCGTACGATACGACGCATGGTGGAAAAGTCATCCACAACCAGAAATCTGAGCTCTTTGTCCGCCATAAAAAACTACTCCTCATTAAATACGTATTGCCTGTCCGGCACTGATTTTCGCCAGCATCTGCTGGCTAACCTGGCTAAGATCGACCACTTCGCTCACGCCACCCATATTGATGGCCTCGCGCGGCATGCCGAACACCACACAACTTGCTTCATTCTGCGCAATCGTCCAGGCGCCAGCCTGGTGCATTGCGAGCATTCCGGCGGCCCCGTCGTTACCCATCCCCGTCAGGATCACCCCAACGGCGTTGCGCCCCGCGTGTTTCGCCACCGAATGAAACAGCACATCCACTGACGGACGGTGCCGGTTAACCGGCGGACCGTCATGAATTTTGATTTGATAGTTCGCGCCACTGCGCGCCAGCTCCATATGCTTATCACCCGGCGCGATATAGGCATGCCCCGGCAGGACGCGTTCGCCGTCCTCTGCCTCTTTCACGCTAATCTGACACAGCTTGTTCAGACGTTCGGCGAATGAGCGGGTAAAGCCCGGCGGCATATGCTGAGTAATAAGAATACCTGGGCTTGAGAGCGGCAATGGCTGGAGTACATGGCGAATTGCCTCTGTTCCTCCCGTTGAGGCCCCAATCACCAGCAGTTTTTCCGAACTGAGCAGCGGCCCGGCTTTGAGCGTGGCAGGCACGCCTGCGGGTTTATGCGCCGCCAGCTTCGCCCGTGACGCGGTGCGGATCTTCTCGGCGATCATCTCACTGTAAGCGAGCATCCCTTCGCGAATGCCCAGCTGCGGTTTGGTGACAAAATCTACCGCCCCTAGCTCCAGAGCACGCAGGGTAATCTCTGACCCTTTACCGGTCAGTGAGGAGACCATCACCACTGGCATCGGACGCAGGCGCATTAATTTCTCAAGGAAATCAATGCCGTCCATGCGCGGCATCTCCACGTCCAGCGTCAGCACATCGGGGTTAAATTTTTTGATTAAATCCCGCGCGACCAGGGGATCCGGGGCTGTCGCCACCATTTCCATGTCGCTATGACTATTGATAATTTCAGTCATGATCTGGCGCATCAACGCGGAATCATCGACAGACAACACCCTGATCTTACTCATGCTTTTTCCTTACTCAGCGCATAAACCGTCTGCCCGCGCAGCACAAATTCGCGGGCCAGGTTGCTGAAGTTCTCCGAATGCCCGGCAAACAGTAAGCCGTCAGGCTTAAGCAGCGGAGCAAAACGGCGCAGAATCTCCTGCTGCGTCGTTTTATCAAAATAAATCATCACGTTACGGCAAAAAATTGCATCAAAAGGACCCGGCACGTTGTACTGCTTATCAAGCAGATTCACCGGAGCAAATTCCACGCAATTTGCCAGCTCCTGGCGCACGCGCACCAGCCCTTCGTGCGGCCCCGTCCCGCGCATGAAGTACCGCTGTAGCTGTTGAGGCGACAGGGTTTTCAGTTCGTCCTGGCGATAGACGCCGTTGCGCGCTTTCTCCAGCACTTCGGTGTCGATGTCGCTGGCGTAGACCTTCCAGCGACCGGGCGCCATGCCCAGCGTATCGGCAAGGGTAATCGCCAGCGAATACGGCTCTTCCCCGGTCGACGCCGCTGCGCTCCAGACGCGGTATTCCCCGCTACGACGGCGGGCATGTTCCGCCAGCACCGGGAAGTGGTGACCTTCACGGAAAAACGCTGTCAGGTTAGTGGTCAGGGAGTTGATGAACGCCTGCCACTCTGCGCTGTTGGGATTGGCCTCCAGCATGCCCAGATATCGGCCAAAATCATCCAGCTCCAGTGTGCGTAAGCGCCGGACTAACCGGTTGTAGACCATGTCTCGCTTATGATCGGCAAGCACAATCCCCGCACGCTGGTAAATCAACTGACATATCCGACGAAAATGCGCGTCGGACAGCGCGAGGCGCTGGGTCATTTGCTGCAATAATGACGATTGCCCCGAGGGGTTTGGTGAGGTCATAGCGCCTTCTTAATTCACTTTCAGGATACAACTGGCACGGCCTGCGACCGCCCGACTTCTGCTACTGTTTCGACTTGCTCTTTCACGTTAAAAACTGCCACCAGGCTGGTCAAATGATCGGCCTGACTGGCGAGCTGGTCAGTAGCGGCAGCCGCTTCTTCAACAAGAGAAGCGTTCTGTTGCGTTACCTGATCCATCTGCGTGACAGCCTGAGCAACCTGCTCAATGCCGCGACGCTGTTCGTCTGAGGCGGAAGCAATTTCGCCCATAATGTCGTTCACACGCGTTACGGAAGTGACAATCTCCGTCATGGTGTGAGCGGCGGTATCAACCAGCTCCGATCCCTGCTGTACGCGGGAAACGGACTCTTCAATCAACACCTTAATCTCTTTCGCGGCGTTGGCGCTGCGGCTGGCGAGATTACGTACTTCACCCGCCACGACGGCAAATCCACGCCCCTGCTCACCGGCCCGTGCCGCTTCGACCGCGGCGTTCAGCGCCAGAATGTTCGTCTGGAACGCGATACCGTCAATCACGCTAATAATGTCGCCAATTTTCTGCGAACTGGTGGCGATTTGCTGCATCGTGGTGGCGACGTTAGAGGCCTGATCACCCCCCTTTTTCGCCGTCAGCGCAGCCTGTTTTGCCAGGTCCGACGCCTGACGGGCGTTGTCGGCGTTCTGGCTGACGGTCGCCGTTAACTGTTCCATGCTGGCCGCCGTTTGCGCCAGAGAGGCCGCCTGCTGTTCGGTGCGCGACGACAAATCATTGTTCCCGGCCGCGATTTCAGAAATCCCGGTGTGCATGGCATAACTGCCCTGACGCACATCGGTCACCGTTTCACGCAGCGAGCCTTGCATCGCTTTCAGGCTGGCAAAAATGGCGGAAATTTCGTTTTTCCCGAACACCGCCACCGGACGCGCCAGATTGCCCTTAGCGATACTGTCAAAGTGGCTGCTGATGATTGCCAGCGGCAATACGATCATCTTGCGCGACCAGAGCAGCGCCCCGCCGGTCAACAGTGCCGCCAGAATCACCATGGTGGCGAAAATCACGCCCGACATGTGGTAGCTGGCCCGGCTGTCGCTGCTCGCCTGCTGGACAAACAGGTTGATATCCTGCTGCCAGGCGTTAAAACCTTTATCAAACGCGGCCTGCGACTCCTGCACCGGCGCGGTCAGAAAGTCTGACAGCTGGTTGTTCTCAAGCCAGGTCGCCTGATGTTCCAGATCGCTGTGCCACTGAGCATAGCCCTTCTGCATTTCGGCTTTCAGCGCTTTCCCTTTATCGCTGACCGCTTCCTGCGCGCTGAAGGCTTTAAACTGCGCGTCGGCCTGCTTGAGGCTGTCCCGCGCGGTAGACATCAGCGCTTTGATATCGTCTGGCGGGTAGCTCAATGCCGTTAATGTGCCCGCTTTGTTCAGCGCAGTGCTGGCCTGCAGAAGCACTGCGCGCGTTTGTGCAAGCGTGGAACGCTGCTGATTACTCGTCTCAACTTCCTGTAAGTTCTGATAGCCATCGCGAAAAGCCCAGAAAGACAATCCATTACTGCCTACCTGCAACACACCGCAAAGGATCAGAATCAAAAACAGTGTGGTCGAGATACGAATACGATTTAACATCCACGCTCCCATCAAGCGGCCAGCAGCCGCGGTTAACTATCAGTCAAAATGTTTCCCAGTTTTCTTCTTTTCCGGCTGCCGACGCACGAGTGTGTTTCACCCTTGCGGCAGGCGCGGTCCCGGCAGGTGCTGCCCTGGACGCCACCGTATTTTGAGGTGTAGAGGTAAGGCGAAACGCCGAGACGGCCATCTTCAGACGGCTCGCCTGGTCTTCCAGCGCAGCGGCCGCCGCAGCGGACTCCTGCACCAGCGCGGCGTTTTGTTGTGTCACACGATCCATTTCCGAGACTGCCAGTGCCACCTGGTCAATCCCGCGGCTCTGTTCATCAGATGCTGAGGCGATCTCCGCCATGATGTCAGTGACGCGCGTGACCGCGTTGACAATGTCGGTCATGGTTTCCCCGGCGCTCTCCACCAGCACTGAGCCGGTATCAACGCGCGCCACGGAATCTTCAATCAGGGATTTAATCTCTTTTGCCGCGTTGGCACTGCGGCTCGCCAGGTTGCGCACTTCACCGGCCACCACCGCAAATCCGCGCCCCTGCTCGCCCGCTCGTGCGGCTTCGACAGCGGCGTTGAGGGCCAGGATATTTGTCTGGAAGGCAATTCCGTCGATCACGCTGATAATATCGGCGATTTTTTTCGAGCTACCGGCAATCTCGTGCATGGTTTTCACCACACCATCGACCACCTTGCCGCCGCGCTGGGCAGTTTCGGAGGCGCTTTCAGCCAGATGTGCCGCCTGACGGGCGTTATCGGCGTTTTGCTTCACGGTAGCGGTCAGCTCTTCCATGCTGGCGGCGGTCTCTTCAAGCGCAGAGGCCTGCTCTTCGGTACGCGAGGAGAGATCGTTGTTCCCCATAGCGATTTCGCTGGTACCGGTGTAAATCGCATCCGAACCCTGACGCACATTCGTCACCGTATCGGTCAGAGAGCGCTGCATGTGATCCACGCTGCTCGCCAGCTCGGTGATTTCGTTGCGACCGGAGATCACCAGCGTTTTTGTCAGATCGCCGCTGGCAATCTCACGAATGTGACCAATCACCCGGCCCAGCGGATTCAGCAGAATCGCGCGAATGCCGTACCAGACACCCACCAGCACGATCACCAGCGCCAGCGCGAGGATCGCCATTTGCCATTTGGCAAAGCGGTAGTCGTCCTTACTTTCGTTAAAGGCAGTGTGATACTGCTCGCTGCTGGCCGAGGCGTATTCCCCCAGCGCTTTACCGAGGGCATTTTGCATCCCCTGCGTCGGCTGGGCGAAATAGGCGTCCATGTTTCCGCTCTCAAGGAACTGGATAAGCTCCGTCAGCCCGGCCGCATAGGCGGTGTATTTTTCGTCAATGTTCTCGCTCACCTCTACCATCGAAGGCAGCGGCGTAATCTTTTTGAAGGCGTCGTAATGTTTTGCGGCGTCAGCCAGGGTGGCGCGGGCGTTTTTCAACAGATCCGTTTTCGCACTGCTCTGCTGGTTGTTCGGGTCCATCATCATGCGCGCAGAAGAACGGCTCAGGTTGATGCGCGTTTGCAGCATCAGATCCCAGGTCGACGTCAGTTCACTTTGCTGGAGGCGTAAATCGTTCGAAACAGCAAAGCTCTGCTGATTATTTTTTAAGGATGAGAAAAACAGCCCACCGGAAATAAGCTGAAGAAGTGCGAAAATGACCAGCACCATCATCAGCATTGTGACAACGCGGATACGGTTCAACATACAACACCTTCTCTAAGATTTATTAACGGTGTTATCGGCAAAGGCTGAGGGAACTTTACATTTGCGAAAGGGAAAAGCGTCAATTCAGAATGCGACGTCGACGATCAACGTGTCGTTATAGGTTCCGGCGGGGGGGGTAGTCTGGCTGGTCAGCACTTTGGCGGTGTAGTTATAGGTTCGCAAAAGCCCGTCAGCGCTCAGCAGCGATGAGGTGGCGCTGGTCCAGCGCTCGGTGCCGCTGCCTCCCCAGCGGTTGGTGGTCGCCTCTTTATAGATGTCGTAGCTCATGTAGTTGCTGCCGCTCACCATCCGCCGCACGCCGTTGAGGGCATTCGCCCCATTATTGATGCCGATGGTATAGACGCTGCCCTTGGTGCAGGTGACCGCAATGGCCTGCGAGACGGTGGGGAAATTTTGCACCAGCGGCGCGCTGTTAAAGTTGACGTTGGGCGTGGTCATCGCACTACAGTTGTTGGTGACGTTCATGTTCAGCGTAATGCTGGTCGTCGCCGTACCGGTTTGTGGCGTGAGGCATAAACCCACGGCCCCCACGGAGCAGACGTTGTAGTTAATGCTGAAAGTGAGCACCACCTGATAAGTTCCCGCCGTCACGTTTTGCCCCGCCACCGTGCGAAAATAGAGCGGAATGTTGTACTGCTTGGCACCCAGCAGATTTAACAGCGTGCTGCCGCTCCAGGTGTAGGCTTTGGCGATCTGCACTTCGCTGCTGCCGGAACAGCCCGACAGCCCGCACAGCCGCGTGGGGATGACGTCGGTGATGGCCGCATTGTCCGTGCGTTTCATTGTCGCGCGGCTGTTGGCCGAGACGGTCGCCGCCGTGTAGTTCAGGGTGACCGAGTCATTGGTGAGTAAATTCAGGATCGCATCGCAGCTCACCACCAGCGTGCCGGTGGTTTCAACTTCGCCCGTTCCGCTGAGCGCAAACGAAGTCACGCTGCCAAACGAGGCGTTGACGGTGCTGACGGTACAGGCCGCCCAGCTTCCGCCCGAGAGCATCAGAAACACCAGGGCGATCAGCAGACGTTTCACGGGGCCTCCCGGCAGGTCAGCGGCCCGAAAGTTTGCAGTTTATGCTCCGGATTGGCGCCCACCGTCAGCGTGGCGTAGCAACGTTTCCCCTCCGGCAAAATCACTTCCAGCGGGTTTACATCGGTCAGATTTTCCAGCCAGGCGATGCCGTCATAACCGACCACCGCCGTGGTACGCGAGGCGCGCCGCACCTGGCTGCCAACCGGGATCGCCAGCCCCTGCGGATCGTGCAAAATCACGCTCGCCACCCGCTCCTGCTCCATCGGGAAATCCACCAGAAAACCGCTATGACGGCGAATCGCCACCCGGCGTTCTGTCTCCTTAAGCCGCGTATCGGCGGGCAGATTCAGGGTATTGATGCTGTAACTCGCCGGGTAGTAGGCCGAGACGCCACTCACCAGCAAATAGCCATTGCGGTTGGTTTTACCGACCGGCTGGTTTTCATAATTGACCGGTACGTCCGGGTGACCATCGGTGCTGATCACCACAAAGGCATCGTTGATTTTGTTGGCCGCAAACAGCTCGTTGTCCATCAGCACGATGGACCCCATCGCCTCGCCCCACCAGGTCATCATGTCCTGTTCGCCGTAACCGCCGCCCTGCACTTCGATATTGTTGTTGCGCCAGCCCAGCGTCCCTTGCTGGTAGTTGCGTGATTTTGACTGATTGGCCCACGCCATGTTCCAGCTCAGCCCGCCGTCGGAGGGCATAGAGTGGTTGTAGTTTATGCGCTGGGTGCTGCCGGAATCCGGCGTGTTTTCGAGGGTGACGGCGGCGCTGTCGCGTTCGCCAATCGGAATTTGCAGGGACATTGCCACCGTCCAGTCGCCGCGCTGTTGATCGCGGCTGGCGGCGAGATAGATGCTGCTGCTCCCCCAAAGGTTGCGACTCCACGACAGATTCAGTAGCTCGGTTTTTTGGCTATCAAAACTCTCGACGCCAATCCACGCCGCGCCGATATTGCCGTACTCCCCGAGATTAAAGGTCAGGGAATATTGATCCGTGTTGCGACTGAGGCTGGCGATCGGCTGGTCGTGTTCATCATAGATTGTCGGCTGATCGTAGAGCGCCAGGTTGCCGTAGCCGCGATCGCGTCGGGAGTGCTGCGTCGCCAGACTGAACGCGCTGGTACTGTACTGATAGCCCCAGTTGATCTGCCCGCCATCGTCTCCGCGCATCCGGCTGTGGGTATACGAAGAATTCACCACGCCGTAGCGCCCGAGTTTCACCACGGTTCCTGCGCCGCCCAGCGCCAGCTCCTCGGCGGCCTCGCCATGCCCTTCCAGCGTCAGCCAGTCGGTTAAGCCGTAGCGATAGGAGCCGCTGCCCGCCGCCGGGCCGTAGTCAAAATTCTCAATACCGTAGTTGCGGCGCAGGCTGCCGAGCGTCACCGCCCCGTCGCTCAGCCCCTGTTTGAGCAGATCGCTGGTGACATAAAACGGCATCGTAGTGCTGACCTGACGCCCGAGCGCATCGGTGGTGATCAGCACGGCGTCCCCTGCGCCATTGATGTAGGGCAGATTGGTCAGAGTGAACGGGCCAGGCTGGAGCTGCGTGGAGCCGGAACGGTAGCCGTTGATAAAAAGATCCACGGAGGTTGGCACCGCCGCTTCACCGGAAAACTCCGGCAGCGGCCAGGTGACGAGGTCCGGGCGGAGGGAGAAGTCGCGTCCGTAGCTGATCCCGCCCATGCGCACGCTGCTGCTCCAGCTCAGGGCATCGCTGATCACATCTCCGACCGTCCAGGTTGTGGCGTCGTCTTCGTTGGTGATCATCACCGTGGTATCGTAACGTACGTACCCTTCCTGCTGGCCCGTGTCTCCGGCAAAACTTTTGCGGGTATACCCCGTTGAAGAGAGCGATCCGTTTTCATTGAAATAGCGGAACTCATGCCAGAGTGACGCCTGGCCGCCAATATGCTCCGTGTGGTTGGTGTAGAGATCGTAATTGAGCAGCGCCCCTTTGCCGTACTGCGGTTTGCTTTGGGTCGGCTGCCCGCTAAAGGGGGTAACGCGGGCCGATATCCAGTCGCGGGGGACGTTAAGCAGCAGGCGCTGGGCGGCGCTGTCATATTCAACGCGCACCTTCGAGAGACGGGAGAGATCGACCTCACCGTTGGGCACCTGCTCCGGCGGTAAACCCGCGCGCAGCAGATCCGCACTGGAGATAAAAAAGGTCCCGTTGCGCTGCGTGACGGGGACCACCAGTCCAGTGTCATAGTGGTTGATCACCACCGAGAGCTGAAACACTGCTTCGCTATTTATCGCCTGCGCATCTGGCGGGGGCGGTAAACTGTCATCGCCAGATTCGGCCCAGGCGCTGGTCGAGACACAAAGCAGGATAATCATCGCCGGTTTCAGTGGACGGGCGCCGACTGCCATTGCGTATTCCCGGCATTAATTTGCGCACTCATCTGGCTTGCCTGATGCACGCCCGCCGGAAGCGGCCAGCTGCGGGTGCTGTCCGGGAGAACATAGCCGAGCAGACCGTCAGCGATGGTGCGTTTATCCAGCACCACCTGGCTTAAACGGACGTGAACGTCCCCCTGATTACGCACCTGCAGCGCGGGTTTTCCTCCTTCCTGAATAATCTTCCAGCTCAGATTTTGCGTATCGGCCAGCGCGTGATGCGCCCCCTCTTTTATTGTTGGGATGCCTTGTCCGTAAACGAACAGCGGAATGGAGTAGCGCATCTGGATTTTCAGGCCAATTTCAGGCTGAGATTTGTCAGCGGGCTGGGGAATTTCATCGACGATAATGCGGTAGGCTTGCTCAACGCCCATCGGAACGTTGCCCTGTTTGATCAGGCGAATCAGCTGCTTGCCGTCTTTGCCAATGGTCACAATCGGCGGGCTGGCAACCACATCCTGCTGAGCGGTGTAGCGCTCAAATCCGTTCTCCTGTTTCCAGCGCATAATTCGCACCTGCATGGTGGTGGCGCTGTTCCCCTGGTTCTGGATCCACAGCTCGGTGGCTTTGGTGTCGGCCGAAAGCCAGGGGTCAATCGGCCAGAGCAAAATGGTCGCCGCCGCATTGGCCCGTCCCGACATCATGGCCAGCATCGCCCACATCCCCAGTACGCCATAGCGAATCATTGGTGCCTTCATTGCCCTTCTCCCTGTTTCACCATGACAACGTCACGGTGAGTTGATCTGAATAGGTTCCGGCAGGGCTAAACCCTGTCAAAAGCGCCACACCAAACAGCGGCAGCGCAATATTGTTGCTATTGGTATAGGTCACCGGCACCGCCTGATTGACCCCGATCTCACTGTTTGCCGCCAGCGAACTGCTGCTGTACAGCCGGTAGGCCACCATTTCCGTGCCGCTGGCGCGCTGCATTCGGCGCACGGATGAATAATGTTGCCCGCCGTCGATACTCATACTCAGCGCAACATTCGGTGTGCAGGCGATCGACAAAGATCCGTTCGGCACAAAACTGGTGCTGACCTGCCCGGTGGCGACGCCCGACCGCGTACCGAAGTTGAGCGTACCGAGCACCCCACCGGTGCCTGTCGTCACCGAGCAGCCGGGCGTTATCGTCGCCGACACCTGAAACGACTGCGAGGTCACCGCGTGCGCCGTTCCCGCCGTCACTAACCCGGCGCAGAGAGCAAAAAAAAGGCGCAGTTTTCCCTCTGCGATTTTTCGCAGACGTGCGATGACTTCGGTCATTTCCGGCGCTTGAACTAGTAGGTCACACTGACGTTAATGGTGTCCGTATAGGTTCCCGGTACCACGGTGACGCTGTTTCCGCCCCCGGTGATGCGGCCATACAGGGTGTAACTGTCGACGCCGCCTGCGGTGGAAGCCACCGGGAGCGGTGCGTTGTTGGCAATGATGTTATTAAATCCGCTGTCGCTAAACAGGCTATAGGCCACACCCTGCGCGGTGTTGGCGGTATTCACCAGATAACGTGCGGGCGTGCCCGGCGTACCGACGACGGTGCCTGGCGCGGTGGAGTTGGTGTTTCCGGTGATCGCCACCGTATAACTGGCGGTCGTACACTGAATGGTGAAGGTATTCCCGCCGCTGGCCCCCGCAAGCTGGGTAGTCAGAGTGGAGAAGGTTGCGGGATGCGTCCCGAAGTCGAGGCTACCGAAATTAATACCGTTTTGCGTCGGAGAGCCGTTGATCAGGCAACCGTTGGTTAGCGTCAGGGTAGCGCCGATGGTTCCGCTACTGGTCACCGCTATCGCCTGATGTGCCGCTAACGCCAGCATGCCGCCCGTACAGATCAGAAGGAGTTTACTTTTCATTTACAGCCCTCCAGGAAGTGTGCCCTTCGTTTTTTCGTATTTTATTGAGAGTACTCAATCCGTTAGCAGCACTTAACCTTCCCAATGAGCACTCATTGTGAATTTAGTTTATGGATCGGGGTTCAACCACCTGCTCCGCTTCGCCTCATGCCTTTGCGGTATTGACACTTTATTTTCATATAAAACAGACAGTTATTACTTACCGGGCAGGTTTAAAAGTCGGCATCAGGAGGATATATTCATAATACTGTGATTTAGGTCACAATATATCGTTCACATAGAGATAACAAAATCAATAAAACTTAAAAAATAGTTGTATCTGTATCCGCTTTACTTCAATTTATGCGATGAATGTATTTGTGCGCTGAAATTAAAAAATTATATGACTCAGCGCACTGATGAAACTTAAGCGCATAACAGAGGGTCTTTTTTCGTGGCAAGTGCAAACAAACTCACGCTGTTCATCGTGATTTTCATGCTGGCGGGTATTCTTTCAGGGGCAGTCATTCACGAGTACGCGTCTGCCGACGCGATCGCGACCTGGGCAGACAACATCACACTCCTCACCGATATTTTCCTCCGACTGATCAAAATGGTTATCGCGCCGCTGGTGTTTAGTACGCTGACGGTGGGCATTATGAAGCTTGGCGAAACCTCCACCATTGGCCGCGTGGGCGGTAAAGCGATGGTGTGGTTTATCAGCTCCTCCGTGCTGTCGATTCTGGTCGGCTTGTTTATTGTCACTCTCGAACAGCCGGGTACGGGTCTGAATCTGACGATTCCCGCCGGTTCTGTCGACACCGGGCTGGCAGTGAGCGGGATGTCATTGAAGGGCTTCCTGTCGCACACCATTCCGACCAGTATTGTCGGGGCGATGGCGAATAATGAAATTCTGCAAATCGTCGTTTTCTCGATGTTCTTTGGCATCGGCGGCGCGTCTCTTGGCGAGAAGTTCAATGCCCCACTCGTCGCTGCGCTGGATGTGGTGTCTCACATCATGCTGAAAGTCACGGGCTATGTGATGTACGTTGCACCGCTGGCGATATTTGCGGCCATCTCGTCAGTCATCGCCACTCAGGGGCTGGGGATTTTGCTCAACTACGCTTCCTTTATCGGCGGATATTACGTGGCGATTATGCTCACCTGCCTGGTGCTGCTGGCGGTAGGATACATGGTGCTGAAAAAAGAGGTTTTCCGCCTGGTCAGCATGCTGAAAGATCCGGTGCTGGTCGCGTTTACCACCAGTAGCTCAGAAGCGGCCTACCCGAAAACCCTGGAGCAGCTCACCCGCTTCGGCTGTTCCCGCAATATCGTCTCCTTCGTTCTGCCGATTGGTTACTCCTTTAACCTGGTCGGCTCGATGGTGTACTGCTCCTTTGCGTCGATGTTTATCGCGCAGGCTTACAATATTCATCTGAGTTTCGCCGAAGTCACCGTTCTGATGTTGACGCTGATGCTGGCCTCCAAGGGTATCGCAGGCGTGCCACGTTCCGCGCTGGTGGTATTAGCCGCGACCATCCCAAGCTTCAACATTCCTGTCGCAGGGATCTTGCTGCTGATGGGGATCGACCATTTCCTCGATATGGGTCGTTCAGCGATTAATGTGCTGGGCAACGGGATTGCAACGGCGATGCTGGCGCAAAACGAAGGGCTGCTGGAAGAAGAGCCGGAACTCATTGAGCAGGAAGCGTAAGAGGTAAAAAAGCCGGGTGGACGCTCACTCTGCCCGGTTATTCATTGAATCATATTTATTGACTGAATTAATTTAAAAAGTTTTTCTCTTCCATCCCCTTCTTTTTCACATCAGCGAATCATTTATTCATGCAGTGAATTTTCCATTCAAATTTATACAGACAGAAAATAGTAAAAACTATATATATCAAAAACTATAATAAAATAATTAATTCCAATAAATTACTGACGGTTATCAAGCAAGCAAAAATCTTAAACATGTACACCATAGCTCTTCATCTATTTTATTTTGTCCGATGCTGAACTACCTTTAGTTTTTTCTCTCTGCCACACTGTTTTTTTAGATACTTTTCTTTACACCAGGGAAGGAAAATGGAATGTCATTAAATGGACTGCGATTTACACTTGAAGTCGACGGGCTGGCGGCAAACACGTTTACCGTAGTCAGGTTCGGACTGAATCAACATTATTCCTCGCCGTTTGCTCTGGATGTAGACGTAGCAAGCAACTCATTCGGACAAACCGCAGAACAGCTGCTTGAAAAGAACGCCACCCTGACTATCTGGCAAGGGGCAGAAGCGCGGCGCTGCGTCACCGGTGTTGTTGTCACCTTTGGGATGAAAGAAAACAACGGTTGGCAGATGCAGTACCATCTGCGTATTCACCCCCCCCTCTGGCGCAGTGCGCTACGTCAGAATTTCCGCAGTTTCCAGCAGCAAGATATTCAGACTATTTCCGCCCTTCTTCTGAATGAAAACGGTATTACTGACTGGAAACCTGTATTTTATGAAGATCATCCAACGCGAGAATTTTGCGTACAGTACGGCGAAACTGACCTGGCTTTTCTGGCTCGACTGTGGTCAGAAGAGGGTATTTTCTTTTTCGACAAAATGGCAATGGATGGCACGGCACAAACCCTGACATTGTGCGATGGCGTTGCCGGGTTACCTAATGCAGGCGAATTTCCATTTAATCCTAATACCTCGACAGAGGTATCCACACAATGTATCAGCACATTCAGCTACCAGGCTCAGATTCGCCCCTCGTCTGTAGAGACTCTCGACTACACCTTTAAAGTACCGCAATGGCCCGGACAATATAAGCATTCCGGAGAGACGCTTAACGGACAGCACACGCAGTACGAAATTTTTGATTACCCAGGCCGCTTCAAGGATGAGCAACACGGGCAGGATTTCGCCCGGTATCAAATTGAAGGTCGGCGTAACAACGCCGAAACAGGGTCCTGTATCAGTAATTCCCCCTCCTTGTGGCCTGGAGTCACGTTTACCCTTACCGGGCATCCCACACAAACGTTAAACCGACAATGGCAAGTGGTGCAAAGCATGCTGAGCGGAGAACAACCGCAGGCGCTTCACGGCAGTCAAGGTCAAGGGACTACTCTGAATAACCAATTTACTGTCATCCCTGCGGACAAAACCTGGCGCTCTCATCCTTTATTAAAACCAAAAGTAGATGGGCCGCAAAGTGCAGTCGTCACCGGGCCAGCAGGTGAAGAAATTTTCTGTGATGAACATGGCCGTATCCGCTTGAAATTTCATTGGGACCGTTATCATGGCACCACCGAAGACAGCTCTTGTTGGGTGCGCGTTTCCCAGTCGTGGGCAGGTGCAGGGTTTGGCCATCTTGCTATTCCACGCGTTGGCCAGGAAGTGATCGTTGATTTTCTTAATGGCGACCCGGATCAGCCGATTGTCATGGGGCGTACCTACCACGAGGACAACCGATCTCCGGGAAGCCTGCCGGGGACAAAAACACAGATGACGCTTCGCTCGAAGACCTACATGGGCGGCGGTTTTAATGAACTTAAATTCGACGATGCGACAGGTCAGGAGCAGGTGTATATCCATGCGCAGAAAAACATGGATACCGAGGTGCTGAACAATCGCACCACCGATGTGAAGGTGAACCACATGGAAACCATCGGTGCCAACCAGATGATTACTGTGAAGCAAAACCAGATCCAGACCGTCATGCAAAATCAGAAAGAAACCGTGGGGCAAAACCAGAGCCTTACCGTCGGCCTGAATCAGGCTGAGACTGTCGGTGTGGCTCGTGCGTTAACGGTTGGCGTGGCATATCAGACTACGGTCGGAGGTGTCATGAACACCTCAGTGGCACTGACGCAATCATCACAAGTTGGGATACAGAAATCCCTGTTAGTCGGTAAGGGTTATGACGTCAGTGTGGGTGAAAACGTCACTTTTACAGTAGGGAAAAATAAAACTGAAAGCACCGGTAAAGTGGCTGTCTACTCCGCCGGGGATCATCTGGAGTTGTGTTGCGGCATGGCTCGCCTGGTTCTGAAGAAAGACGGAAAAATATTTCTTAACGGTACTTCCATCAACCTACAGGGCGCGGCGGCAATCAGTGGGGATGCGCTATTGATCAACTGGAACTGCGGCGTAACCGAACCACCACCTAACGCTTAAAAGCCAGCACCTATCGACCCAATAATAAGTACGAAATTAATCAGATATTTATTTATCAAAAGGAATTGATCATGAGCGGAAAACCGGCTGCCCGTCAGGGGGATATGACCGCCACTGGCGGCCCGATTGTGCAGGGCAGTCTCGGGGTGATGATTGGCGCCCCGACCGGTGTCGCCTGCTCGGTCTGTCCCG